>Ga0207422_1000001_pt1 | contig 2989095 bp, 2555 predicted proteins | sample MarCyaLeptolynsp_FD_187757 | JGI IMG/M metagenome (GOLD analysis project Ga0207422, IMG submission 187757) | Marine cyanobacterial communities from Panama - species 1 Leptolyngbya sp. (SPAdes) | ecosystem: Environmental > Aquatic > Marine > Unclassified | place: Panama: Panama City... | reverse complement strand
GGTAGGATTCGAACCTACGTAGGCATAGCCAGCAGATTTACAGTCTGCCCTCGTTGACCGCTTGAGTACCCCTCCGCGGACACAAGCCGGCTATTGTCTAATCGGCACCGCCGACTGTCAATAACTTATGGCTTGTGATCGATCGATTCCGCGCCCGTGCGCGGTATCCCCGAAACGGCTCCCGAGAGCCGCATCGACGGACCCCGTGGGGTCCGCGCGGGCGCGCAATGATAGGGCCCCTGCCCCCGGAATATCAACGCTTTTTTTCCCGTCCGGCCCGCCGGGTGGAGAACCGCTTCGGCCGGCTGCCGCCGTCAGTCGGCCTGGAAGGCCCAGTGCCACGGCTCATAGGCCAGGCCATGGGGGTTGTCGCGCGGGTAACTGAGCGTGAAACCGTACCGGCCGGCGTTGCTGGTGAGCCACGCAAAGCCTTGAGAATCCTCGAATTCCTCGGTGAGTGGCCGGGCGCCGGGGCTGGCAATGTCGACGGCCCGACCGGTATGGTGTTCACTGAATCCCGGCGCAGCGTTCACACGCAGGATCGCCTCGATCGACTGTCCGGCGTTGAGCTTCTTTCGTATCAGGCGCGCCTGGTATTCGTAGGAACGGAATCCGGAGACCAGCAGCAGGCGAATTCCGTCGTCCGCAGCCGCGGACATCATGGCCTGCCACGACTCCAGCGCGACGGGCAGAAGCTCCACCTGCCGGCCGACCAGATTGGGGCCGGCTTCGGCCAGCACACTGGCCTCGTCGAAGGCCGGCAGGCCGGTAGTGGCGGCGTAGTCCGCAGGGATACCGAGTTCGTTGTGGAGTTCGCGTAGCATATTGGGCCGGATTGTCCCACAAGCCGACGCAACGGAGAACGATCTGAACGTGAGTAAAGACCCTCTTTCCAAAGACAAGCTGTTCGAGGCGGAAACCTTCGAAGGCGAACCTTTCCGCTTCAACTCGGCGGTGGCCGAGGTGTTCCCGGACATGCTCAGGCGCTCGATTCCCGGCTACCAAGCCTCGCTCGAAGCCATTGGGGCGCTGGCAGCACGTTACGTGACGCCCGAATCCAACTGCTACGATCTTGGCTGCTCGCTGGGTGCCGCGGCGCTGGCCATGCGGCAGGGAACGCGGTCCGGCGGCGTCCGTATCGTGGCCGTCGACAATTCCGAAGCCATGATCGAGCGCTGTCGCCGCATTGTCGCGGCGGAAACGGATTCCGACGCGGACTCCGGCGGCGATACACCGGCCGTCGACGTTGTGCTGGCAGACATCCGTGACGTCGATATCCACAACGCGTCGATGGTGGTACTCAACTACACATTGCAATTTCTGGGAGTCGAGGACCGCGACGCGCTGATGACACGAATCTTCGACGGTTTGCGCCCGGGCGGGCTCCTCGTGCTGGGCGAAAAGGTCGTCGACGAAGATCCGCGTATGGAAGCCTTGCTCGTCGACCTCTACTACGAGCACAAGCGCCGCAATGACTACAGCGCACTCGAGATCGCCAGGAAGCGCGCCGCACTCGATAACGTACTCGTCCCCGAAACCGTCACGGCGCATCGTCGGCGGCTGACCGCCGCAGGCTTTGCCAACGTTGCCGTCTGGTTTCGTTACTTCAACTTCGTCTCGATCGTCGCGGTCAAACCGTGATCGTCTCGCCTTGCCCATGATTGCCGACACCCACATCCGTGAAGCGCTGGAGGCATTCGGCCTGGGCAACTGGACGGATATGGCGATTGCGGCGGCCGGCAAAAGGCTGTCCCCGGACGCCCACGGCGACCTGCCTCGCTGGCAAGCGGCTCTCAGGGCGCTCGAGGCGGCTGGTGACGACGCGGGAAAAATCGAGGCGGCACTCAAGCAGCTTTCGCCGTGGCGCAAGGGGCCGTTTACGCTGGGCCCGGTGTTTGTGGACAGCGAATGGCAAAGTCAGCGCAAATGGCAGCGCGTGCGTCCGGGCCTTGCCAGCCTTGCGGGCAGGCAGGTTCTGGACGTCGGCTGCGGCAACGGTTTTTACGCCTTCGAAATGCTCAAGGACGGCGCGGCGCGGGTTCTCGGCATCGACCCTACCGTACTGTTCGTGATGCAGTTTATTGCGGTCCGGCACTTCGTCGACGAACCCCGGGCGCTCGTACTGCCGCTGCGGCTCGAGGAGCTGCCGCTGCCGGCCCGGGTCTTCGACACGACATTCTCGATGGGTGTTCTCTACCATCGCCGCGCACCGCTCGAACACCTGAACGAACTTCGCCAGACGCTGCGGGCCGGCGGGCAGCTGGTGCTCGAAACGCTGTATCTTCCGGGGGACGGTGCATTTGCGCGTACTCCGCCCGGACGCTACGCGCGGATGCGCAACGTCTGGCTGCTGCCGTCGGTGGAGGAACTCATGGTCTGGCTCGGCCGAACCGGCTTTCGCGACATCGAGATCGTCGACCGCTCCGTCACGGACTCGTCGGAGCAAAGGCGGACGGACTGGATGTGTTTCGACTCGCTCGAAAGTGCACTCGATCCGGAGGACCCGTCACTCACCGTCGAGGGATGGCCGCGCCCCCATCGAGTCGTGATCACCGCCACCGCCTCGTGACGAGGTCCGTGCGCCCCGGAAACCGCCACGTTTTGGGTTGACGTCGCGTAAAACACTTCTATAATTTCTGTCACGACAGAAATTATAGAAGTGTTTGCCATAATGAAAATGACGCCGCCCGTAGAGCAATACGTACTGCACTGGGGTGAAATGGGCACGCGCTGGGGCACCAACCGAACGGTCGCTCAAATCCAGGCACTGCTGTACCTGTCACCGGAACCGCTCAGAGCGGATCAGATATGCGAACTGCTGTCTGTCGCCCGCTCCAACGTCAGCACGAGTATCCGCGAGCTGCAAAGCTACGGGCTCGTGCGCATGACACACGTATTCGGTGACCGCAGAGACTATTTCGAGTCCATACACGACGTCTGGGAACTGTTCCGGGTCATCATCGAACAGCGCAAGCAGCGTGAACTCAATCCGACGCTCTCCATGCTGCGCCGCTGCGCGGAAGAACTCGACGGCGACAAGGAAACCGACCCGGTGACCGCAAAACGTATCACCAACATGCTCGCGTTCGTCGAAACCACGAGCGACTGGTACGAAGACATCCGCGACGTACCTTCGTCCACGTTGACCAAACTCATGAAACTCGGCAAGAGCATCACCCGCCTGGTCGGCAAGCCGGCACAAAAACGCGCCAGCTGACTGCCCGACCCGCAGACGAATCACCTGCGCGGTGTCCGAGGTCTGTCGGGAAAGACGCCCCTCAGTCGAGCAGCGACGTCTCGATACAGGCTTCGGCAGCCGTCACGGTGGCCGCTGTGGATTCGCTCAGGAACCAGATCGACCCGCGCTCGGTCGCGGTTTTCCCGCCGCCGCTGAGCGCGTTCGCGGGCCTCAGGAAATAACCGCCCGGAAGGTAATCGCCGGTTTTGACCTCACCCTCGAAACACTCGCTGACCGTGTGCGCGCCGCTGACGAGGTATCCCTCACGGGTTGCGGTGGAACTGGTCCAGACGGCCTCGGCCGCCGCCGTCGTTTTCAGCAGCCAGGTACGCGCACCGCTGCCGGGGTCCGCTCTCAGTATGTACTGGCTGATCCCCGGCGCAATCTCCTGCCAGTGAGTCTCGACCCCGTCCAGGATTAACGGCGAGCGGATGACGGCCGACGGATCCTGACCGCTCAGGAAATACAGCATTTCTGCGCCCGGCGTCGACGCCAAGCGAAACCCGAGGCTGCCCGACGGGAGGTAAGCGTAGCCTCCGGGGATCAGCTTCATGTCGCCGACGGTCACCTCACCTGCGAGGACAAACAGCTCGACCGTCGCGTCGGGCACACCGCCCGTCGTGCCCGACCAGCTCGGCGGCAGGCTGACGCGGTAGCGGCCCGTGCGGGTTGTGTAGTCCTCGACGTAACGCTTGGCGCGAGTCCCGGGCAACGCCGCCAGAAACACATCGGACAATTCGTCGGTCTGCACAAACGCCGGGTAGGGCAGCTTCGGTGACGAAGCGGCACAGCCCGCAATGCTGGCCGAAACACCCAGCGATAACAGCAGCTTCAGTGCAATACGCATGGCCCGGAACGCTCCCCAAGAAGGTCATTACGGCGAAGCCTAGCAGAATCGATCCCGGGAAGCGGAATGAAAAAAGCCGCCCAGAAACTGGGCGGCACAGTAAGCGGAAAAGTAGCTCAGACTCAACGTTCGGGCGTGCAGTGAGTGGGTATCAGAACCTCTTGTTGCAATGATCCCCTTTACGCTCAGAACGCTCGGAAACACAACACTTCGTCAATAGCACCGGCAGGTATTCAGAGTCGCTGCCGTGGAAGGTGACGTGTTGAGAGGTGGCACGAGCACCTGCTGTCGATTCATGCATCCGGCATGGTGTTCTGTTTTCGTGTCCGAAGCACCTTATCTCCGTGCGTACCGTGTTGGTACGGCTGAGAATGCTACTACATCTAGTGTTTAAACGCGAGATAATCACAACATCTGCGCGCCGATCGAAAACGACGACGATCAGCGGCGGATCAGGTAGGCTCAGCCGCGGTGTTTTGCCCAGCATTTCGACGAAGAGGAGCGACGATTGAACGATTCGCTTGGCGGCCGAGGCCGCAGCCGGCACCAAACCATCGGGCTGTATCTGGGCCCGGCTCTGGCACTGCTCATGCTGCTGATCGGTCCGCCTGACGGACTCGACACAATCGCCTGGCGCACGGCCGCCGTGGGTGTACTCATGGCCACCTGGTGGGCAACGGAGGCACTACCCATCGCAGTGACGGCCTTTCTGCCGATCGTGCTGTTTCCCTGGTTCGAAATCAGCACGATTCAGGAGGCAACCGCGCCGTACTCCAACAAAGTCATCTACCTGTTCCTCGGCGGCTTTATCGTCGCCTTTGCGATGCAACGCTGGAACCTGCACCGCCGCATTGCGCTCAACGTGCTGCGGGTAGCGGGTGGCAACGGCCGTTCACTCATTGGCGGTTTCATGCTGGCCGCCGCACTGCTCAGCATGTGGGTCATGAATACCTCGACCACAATGATGCTGCTGCCGATCGCCATATCGATCATTACGGTCATCAACAAGTCGGTCGAAACGCTCGATGACGGAGCACGCAACGACTTCCAGCACGCGCTGCTGCTCGGCGTCGCCTACGGGGCAACCATTGGCGGTATTTCCACTCTGGTGGGCACGGCGCCCAACGCCATGCTCGCCGCGTTCATGCAGGACAACTACGACACACAGATCGATTTTGCGCGCTGGATGCTCGTGGGCATCCCCTTGAGCGCCGTCATGCTGCCGCTGGCCTGGCTCACGCTGACACGCTTTGTGTTCAACGTTGACTTCGAGACCTCCGGCGAGGCGCGCGCAGAACTCGAGCGCATGCGGCTCGACATGGGCAGCATGACCACGCCGGAAAAGCGGGTTGCCGTCGTATTTCTGCTCATGGCGCTCGCGTGGATTACGCGCCCGCTGCTGGCCGGCGTGCCGGGCTTGAGCGCCATCGACGACTCGGGCATTGCGATGGCGGGCGCGGTAGCCCTGTTCCTGATTGCCAGCGGCGACAAGAACGACCCGGTGCTGTTGCGCTGGGAGTATGCTGAAAGGCTGCCCTGGAGCGTCCTCATTCTGTTCGGCGGGGGCTTGAGTCTCGCCGGTGCCGTGCAGCGCACGGGGCTGGCCGAATGGATCGGTTTGAGCCTTCAAACCCTGGGCACGCTGCCGCTCGTCCTGCTGGTCATGGCCGCTGCGGCAATGATCATTTTTCTGACCGAGCTGACCAGCAATATCGCAACGACGGCAACGTTCCTGCCGGTCGTTGGTGCCATTGCCATCGAAGCCGGCATCAACCCCATCGTTCTGACCGTACCGGTAACGCTCGCCGCGAGCTGCGCGTTCATGCTGCCGGTCGCCACACCACCGAACGCCATCGTATTCGGCTCGGGGCTTTTATCCATACCGCGAATGGTGCGTGCCGGCTTCGCGCTGAACCTCATTGCGATTGTGCTCGTAACGGCGGTTGCCGTCGGCATTGCGCCCAGAATCCTGTGACCGGTCGCCGTCGACCGGCAATGGGCGCTAGGCGGAGCCGGACAGCGTGAACAGCCGCTGACTGTGTTCCGCTTCGAGGCGTAGCAGCAACGCCTTGGCGTCTAGCCCCCCGCCGAAGCCCGTCAGCTGTCCACCGCTGCCGACGACCCGATGGCAGGGGATGAATATCGGCAGCGGATTTCGCCCGTTGGCGGCGCCAACGGCCCTGACGGCTTTCGGCCGGCCAATACGCGCAGCAATCTCCCCGTAGCTCGTGGTTTCGCCGTAGGGAATTTTCAGCAGCTCGTCGAGTACCTGCCGCTGGAAGTCGGTGCCCGACGGCTTGAGCGGCAGATCGAATTGAGTGCGCTCGCCGCGGAAGTACTCGTCGAGTTGTGCTCTCGCCGCCGTGAACGGCTGTTCGTTGAATATCCACTCCGGCGCGGGATCGCGGCGCATTTTGCCGTCCGGAAAACTCAGGCAGCTGAGCCCTTCGTCGTCCCCCGCCAGCAGCAGGTCACCGAGCGGCGACCCGACGTGACAATAGTACATGCTCATCCTCCCACACCCGTTTGGGTCCAAAGCAGCATGGCTGCATAACTCCGCCAGGGCCGCCAGCGTTCCGCCTGCAGAAGCGCTTCGGAGGGCGAGGGTCTTGCCCCGTCCGGTCCGGCCAGCGCCTTCAGAATACCCAGATCCGACGCCGGGAACGCGTCGGGATCCTTGAGCGCACGCAGCAATGCGTACTCGGCCGTCCAGTTGCCGATGCCCTTGATGGCGGTAAACGCCGTCAGGAAATCCTCGCGCGGCTCTGCCGGATCAAGCCTCAGCGCACCCGACGATACGGCAGCGGCAACCCGGCGTATCGTCGAGGCGCGCGAGCGAATGATGCCGAGGTTTTCGAGGCGAGCCCTTTTCAATCGCTCGGGCGCGGGAAAGGTGACGGCAAGACCGCAGCGCTCACGCTGTGCGTCGTCGAGCGGCTCTCCGTAGCGGTGCGCAATTCGCCCGGCAAGCGTGGTCGCCGCTTTCACGGACACCTGCTGCCCGAGGATTGCACGGACGATGTGTTCGAAACGATCCCAGACACCGGGCACGCGAATCCCCGGGCACGCATCGAGCGCCGCGGCCAGTCGGTCGTCGGCGGCAAGCACCGAACTGATTTCGTCGATCGGGGCATCGACGTCGAAGACCTCTTTGACGCGCTGCACGACACCGAGCATGTCGGCAGGCTCGATCCCGTTCAGGGTGACCCGGAGTTCGCCGTCGCCAGCCGTCACTTCGACCGTTCCCGCGCCCGACTCCGTGCGAATCGCACGACGGTACGTCCGGTGCTCGACACTCTCGACGCCGTCCAGCGCTCGCATCGCAAAAAAGTCGCACAGTGACGGCCAGTCATACGGCTGTCGGTAGGTGAGATGCAAGGTCAGTCCGGTACTCGCATGGCCCTTGCCGCGCCGTTTGCGCAGTTCGCTGGGTGAACGCTGCCACGCCTTCTGGATTGCGTCGTTAAACCGGCGCGTGCTGCCGTAGCCCGCGGCGACGGCAATGTCCGCCATGGGTAACGCGGTCTGGTCGATCAGGTTCTTCGCAAAATGGAGTCGCTGCGTGTGTGCAACTGCCAGTGGGCTCGCGCCGAGGTGACGCACGAACAGCCGGCGCAGGTGGCGTCCAGTGACGCCCAGGCGCTCGGCAAGCTGCTCCACGCCCGCTTGATCGAGCGCCCCTTCTTCTATCAGCCTGAGGCCGCGGCGTACCGTCGTCGACGTACCGTTCCATGCCGGACTGCCCGGTGCGCATTCAGGTCGGCAGCGCAAACACGGTCTGAAACCCGCCTCGCCGGCCGCTGCCGCTGTGGAGAAAAACAGCACGTTCCGAGCGAGCGGAGGTACTGCCGGACAAACGGGCCGGCAATAGATGCCCGTGGTCTTCACGCCAACGTAAAAACGGCCATCGAAACGACGGTCGCGCGACAACCTGGCGCGTTCGTAAACAGAGGTATCTCGAACAGATGACATGCGCCGAGTATACGCCTCGACCGGAATCAGACTGGCCAGAATCGGACCTCAACGTATAAAAAAGCGGGCGCGGCTTTGCACCGACGCCCGCTGCGGGCTGGGGAGAGCCCTTGCTTAAGGGCCGGTGGGGGGAGAGACCGGCCCTGTATTACGCTTTAGCTTGCTTAAAAGAACAGACCCGAGGTGCCGGCTTAATATTACACCGTGCCTGCCTGGAAAAGCCGGCCGACAAGGCCGGCCTTTCCTCACGCCTGTCTCAAGCGGCGTCGCGACGGCTGACGATGCCGCGGCCGTCGAGCCACGCTTCCAGGTCTTCAGCACCGCCGATCCGCTGACCGTCGATGAACACCTGCGGGAAGGTCAGCGCTTCGGAAATCGCACGCAGACCGCGATCGGTGTAGTCGCGATTCAGCACCAGCTCCTCGTACTCGATGCCGGCATCGAACAGAAGTCCTTTGGCCTTTGCGCAATGCGGGCAGCCGGGCCGCGTGAACACGGCCACGTCGAAAGGCGATTCCGCTTCCGGGTTCAGATACTCGAGCATCGTATCCGCATCCGAGACGTGGAACGGGTCGCCGGGCTCTTCGGGTTCGATGAACATTTTTTCGACGACCCCGTCGCGTACCAGCATCGAATAGCGCCAGGAGCGCTTGCCGAAGCCCAGATCTTCCTTGCCGACCAAAAGCCCCATGCCCTCCGAAAAATCGCCGTTGCCGTCGGGCAGGAATGTCACTCGATCCGCGTTCTGCGAGCGTTTCCACTCGTCCATGACAAACGCATCGTTGACCGACACGCAAATCACTTCGTCGACGCCGTTGGCTTTGAACAAAGGCTGCAGTTGGTTGTAGCGCGGTACGTGCGCCGAGCTGCAGGTCGGGGTAAACGCACCGGGCAGCGAGAAAACCACAACGGTTTTGCCGGCGAACACGTCAGCCGAACTCAGATCGACCCAGTCGTGATCCTTGCGGGTCTTGAACGTCACGTCCGGGACGCGCTTTCCTTCGATGTTAGCGAACACTTACTGTCTCCATGTATCTGTAGGGTGAAAATCTCAGGCCAGCATGCTGCGAAGCATCCAGGCGTTCTTCTCGTGAATCTGCATGCGCTGCGTCAGCAGATCCGCGGTCGGCTCGTCACTCGCGGCTTCCGCAGCAGTGAAGACCTCACGAGCGGTGCGTACGACCGTCTCCTGGCCCTTGACGAGTTCGCGGATCATGTCTTCGGCGGACTCGTCGCCGGTGCCTTCGTTGACGCTCGTGAGCTTTGCGTAGGCGGCGTAGGAACCCGGCGCCTTGACACCCAGTGCACGAATGCGCTCGGCAATCTCGTCCACGGCCGTGGCCAGCTCGGTATAGTGCTGTTCGAACATCAGGTGCAACGTGTTGAACAGCGGTCCTTCGACGTTCCAGTGGTAATTGTGCGTTTTCAGGTACAGCGTGTAGCTGTCGGCCAAAAGCTGCGCCAGGCCGGAGGCGATCTTTTCGCGGTCTTCCGCGTTGATTCCGATGTTTAGTTCCATGGCGTTATCTCCTCAGTTGCGAACTATTGTAGGGTTGCGCATTATTGAAATAAAATGCTTTATTTCGGACACAATATTCTATTATTTAGATCGTCATGCACTCCTCGAAACTACCCTCTACCAAGCAGCTGCGCTACTTCGTCGCGCTTGCCGAACACGGCCATTTCGGCCGGGCTGCAGAAGCCTCCTTCGTCTCTCAATCGGCCTTCTCCAATGCCATCCGTGAGCTGGAAACGCTACTCGACGCGCAGCTCGTGGACCGCACGAATCGCAACGTAACGATTACGGCGCTCGGCCAGCAAATCGCCGTGCAGGCACGACTCTGCCTGCAGGACGTACAGACCCTCGTCGACATGGCCGCCGGTCAGCACACGCCGCTGACCGGCGAACTCAGGCTTGGCGTTATCCCGACCATTGCGCCGTTTGTTCTGCCCAAGGCCCTGCCGAAGCTACGACGCGCCTACCCCAAGCTCAAGCTGTTCCTGACGGAAGATCAGACGCAACGGATTGTCGAACGCATGATGGACGGTGAACTGGACGTGCTGCTGCTGGCGTTGCCGTGGCCCATGCGGGGTATCGATGAGCTACCGTTGTTCAAGGACCGGTTTTGCCTGGCCTATCGCAACGGTACGCAGCGGGTCGACCCCGAACACTACCGTTTCAGCCGCCTCGATGCTGACAGCGTTTTGTTACTGGAAGACGGACATTGCCTGCGGGATCACGCACTTGCGGCCTGCAAGATCAGGAATACGCAGAAGCTCAGAAGCTTCGCTGCCTCGAGTCTGCTGACACTCGTCGAAATGGTGGACGCGGATCTCGGTATCAGCTTCCTGCCGGAAATGGCATCGGGATCGGCGTTGCTCAAAAACACGCGGGTGAAATTGAAGCCGCTCGAGGACTCGAGTTACCGCACGATCGGTCTTGCGTGGCGCAAAGGCTCGCGGCGGGTCGAGGAATTCGAGCTGCTGGGACGGTTTTTCAGCGAGAACCGTTAACCTCCGCCTGATGATTGGCGGGCTTGCCTTATTCGGCGGGCGCCACCGACAGGCGCGTTATCGATTAACCTTTTTGCTGTGCGCGGCGCGGCTGGAGCAGTATCGGCATGGTCCGCACGACCGGCAACTCCGTGGGCCGGCCGACAAAATAGCCCTGCACCATGTCGACGCCCAGCTCCGCCAATAAAGTCAGCGTTTCGGCGTCCTGTACGTATTCGGCCACCGTCTGCATCCCGGCTTCCCTGCCCACTTCGGCAATCAGCCGGATCATCTTCTGATCAACGGGTTGCTGCGGCAGGTCGCGAACGAAGGTACCGTCGATCTTGATGTAGTCGAACTTCAGCTGCTGCAGGTAGCTGAATGAGCTGTAACCCGTGCCGAAGTCGTCGAGCGCAAACTGGCAACCCAGCTCGCGCAGACCGGCAATCTGCTTGTCGACGTGCAGCGGGCGGCGGATCGCCAGGCTCTCGGTCACTTCGAAGATGATTCGCTCCGGCGGTACCGAGTACTTCGCAAACATCCTCTCGACGTACGCCGCCAGATCCTCGTTTTCGAAGGCATGCGCGGACAGATTGATCGAGAAACTGAGCTTCTCGTCAGCAGCAACGTACTTCTCGTAGGCCATCGCTGCATGGCGAATGACCCAGAAGTCGATTTCGCTCATTAGCCCGAAGCGAGCCGCCGACGGCAGAAACGCGTCGGGGGAGATGATTTCCCCGGTTTCCGAGACCAGTCGTATCAAGAGTTCGTGGTGAGTCGTCTCGCCACTGTCGATTCGGTTGATGGGCTGAAAACGCAACGCGAAGCGATCTTCGTCAATGGCGGTCCTCAGGCTGTTCATCCAGCCGACGTCGGTCCGCTTGCGGCGATCGGCAATGTTCGATTCCGTAAACGCCACCATGCGATTGCGACCGGCCTGTTTCGCTTCGCGGCAGGCCAGGTCCGCCTGGTGAAGCAGCTCGTCGGTGTGCAGATTGTCGCCCGTGACGATCGTCATGCCGATACTGCAGTGGACATAGAACACCCGGCCGTCCTCGACATGTGCCATGCGTCGCATGTTGTTCAGGATTTGCTCGGCAAGCGCTTCGGCACCTTCCCGGTCGGTGTGCCGCGCAAGGACGACGAACTCGTCGCCGCCGAACCGCGCAACAATGTCGCTGATGCCGACGCTGCGGCGCAGCTCGTCCGCCACCTTGCACAGCAGGCGATCGCCGGCCGGATGACCGCAGGCGTCGTTGATGTATTTGAACTGATCGAGGTCGATAAACAACAGCGCACTGCTGTGGCTGTGCCGCATGACCTTGATCGCCTCGCGTTTCAGCACTTCGAGGAAGCGGCGGCGATTGTAGACCCCGGTCAGGCTGTCGTGATGCGCCAGCTCGCGAAGCCGCGAATCACGTTCGCCAAGCGCCGCCACGGTGGTCTGCAGCGCGTCGACGATATCGGACATTTCCTTGTGGCGCGCAGGCTTGAACTGGACGTTGAGATCGCCGAGCGCAAGATCGCGGATCGGCTGCTCCAGATCCGATACCGAACGCAGCGCTTTGCGCAGCACGTAGCGGCCGTAGAAACCGAGCGCAACCAGCAACAGCAGCAGTACGGCAACGGCACCGCGCATGTTGCCGAGCAGCCGATCGTGAAACACGGCGAAGTCGAGCTGTATGCCGATGAAGCCCAACAGGTCCCTGTCGGGCGCCGCCGTGTTGCTCAACGGGTTTGCCGAAAACAGCGCCTCTTCGGTCAGCGATTCCGACCAGACCGGCGCGAGGATTTCGAACCGCCGCGGGTTCAGCACGCCGCCGACCATCATGTAGGGTTTCTCGCTGCCGATCATTTCGCTCGCCGAGTCCAGCTTGCGTGTGCTCAACGGCCCGACCGGCTCCTCTCCGGACTCGGCGCCGAACGCAAACTGGGGCTGCCCGTCCCGGGAGTAGTAGTGGACGCTCCTGATCTCGGGGTAGCGTTCGACGTAAGCATCGACTCGTATGAACGCATCGTCGTCATTTGTCAGGTACAGCGGCGAAGCGAGTTCGTTCAACTCCTTCGTCCACTGCAGCGCCCAGCGGCTGTAGTTATCCTTCAGCACCCATTGACCGCCCCAGTACAGGCCTGCAACCGCAAGCGACCCTGCGAGCGCGGCCGATACGAGCTGAATCGTCAGGATCTCGTTGACCAGCCCGCGCTGGCCGGGACCGCGGAATTTGCACCAGCGCCGACGCAACGCCCGGCGCAGCAGACGCAACCTGACCGTCAGCGCTCTCATTGAGCGCTCGCCACGCTGGGTTCGCTCGTCACCACGCGCACTTCGCGAAGCGCCGAGAGCGGTGGCACCGAGGCAACGCCGTCATCGTGAATCCGCTCGATAATGTCCGCAATGACGGCAGCGACGTCGCTGGCGACGCTCGACAGACTCAACGAGGCGCCGAGGTTGAGCATTCCGTCATTTTGCGCAGCGATACGAACGCGCTGGCGGGCGGCAATGGCACCCATCTCCTTCAAGGTTCGGGCACTCAGAATTCGACTGTCGGGAAACAGCCAGAAGCCGTCGATGTCGCGGCTCATGCGGCGGAACGCATACAAGGTTTCCTGATCGGACGAGGAAACGTGCACGCGTAGCTCGACGCCGTGTACCTGCGCTGCCTCGCGGGCCTCCGCCACCAGCGGATCATGCCCGGCACCGATGATCAGGCCAATGCTGCGAATGTCGGGATCCACGGTCAGCCATTCCTTGAGCTGCAGTTCGAGCGGCGCGTACGCGGCGACCGCCCTCGAGCTTTCGCCAAGCAGCGGAAACTCGTGGTAGTTGAACACCTGACTGAACACGACCGGCGCATCCGCCATGGCAACGGCCGTGCGCGCGGCCCGAAGACCGATAGCCACAACCGCACTGGTGCCCGCATCGTTGACCTGGCGAATGATGCTGACCGGAGAGGCAGGGCTTCCCTGCAGGTCGTAGATAGCGGCGTCCTCGTAACGAAGGCGAAGCTCTGCCGCCACGTCGGCGTAGGCCGGCTGCCGCCCGGACACAATGATGGTCACCGGCTGCACCGGCTCGGGTGTCGGCACCAGTACGGGCTTCGGTCTGGGCTTGGGAACCGTAACGCTTGCCTGCGTTGCCGAATCGCCGTCCGCGTCGGGGCCTTCGACGACCTCTGGCACCGGCTCATCGGACGGCGCCATGAACGGCACCGTACAGCCGGCACAAAGTACGGCAAACGCCACCAGCACTGCCGCGGTCCCTGCCCTGATAGTCATCCGAAGCGCACCCTTATGAAGAGGAAGTTCCCAAGGTTCCCGTTGCGATCCGATCCCAGGCGAACCCACAGCTCCGGAACCGAACTCGCCTTGTATAGCAAATACGGCGGTGCGTAGCTGCCGACCAGATCGTTGATTTGACAATGCTTTTGTGGCGGCCCCAAAACGCCGCAGATAGAGGACTTCTCGCGGAAGCCTGTCGCGAAAAGATCTTTGCTTGGATTATGTAAAGAAAACGGCGCAAACGGACCGACTGTCCGTGCGCACGATTTCCGGCCTCACCGGGCGACGTTGAAGCGAGTCCGCCGGTACCGGGGCTCTTCGATTTCCTCGAAAATGGCGTAAGCGAAGTCCTCGCGGGAAATGCCGGACGGGGTACCGTCGGGGTCGCGCAGCAACTCGTCACCACCCCAGCGAACGCGTCCGGTGCGGCCCTCGAGCCTCAGACCGTTAGGCGGTGTTGCGATCGTCCAGTCGATCGTCGACGCGCGAAACGCATCGAGCGCAATCTGATGCCCTTCGAACATCGGGAGGTTGGGATGGTCTTCCGCCACGTGGTTCAGTTCCAGCAGACTCTTGCCGTCCCGGTACACGAGCGTAAACAGGTTACCCACGAAAATCAGACGGGGGCCGTCTTCGGCCATTGGCGTCAGCACCTCGATCAGCGACTCCGCTGCCGTCGCTGCAATGTAATTCACAGGGTTCCTGTCGGTCGGCGTGCCGCCGACCGAAACGATGACAACATCGAAGCCGGACACGAGACGCCGGGTGGCATCGCGATCGAGTATGTCCGACTCGACAACGTCGATACGGCCTTTGTAGGCATCGAGCCGCGATGCGGTTCGGGTGACGCCGCTGACTTCGTAGCCGCGCAGGAGCGCCTCGTCGACAATCTTGTTGCCAATCCGGCCGCTGGCGCCGTAGATCAGTACACTCGGCGGCTCTGCATCACTGGCGCGAGACGATTCCTCCGCAGCCGCCGGATAACTCAACGCCAGCGCAACAAAGAAGATCGGCAACGAGCAAAGCATTCGAAACATGGCGGCACACCTCAGCGGGAGAACCCGGGATATCAAACGATACCCGGGTTTGACCGGCCCGCGGATGAGAGTTCGAAACGCTTTGTCGCAGAATCGGAGCGTTCTACCGCGCGTCGCTCGTCAACGACAGGCTCGACGCGTTGGCGGCCGGCTTGAGGTCCGAATGCAGAATCTGCACGACAACCGAATCGGAACCGGCAGCAAGCACCTCACCCGCCAGAGCACGTATCTCCTCGAGCGTGGTTGCACGGAGGGTCTTCTCCCAAGCCAGGTGCTGCTCGATACCGCGGCGTTCGCTCTGGGCATCCTGGAGCACCCGGATCCAGTACGCGTTCGAATGCCGGCTGTCGTCGAGGTCTTCGAGTATCGGCGTTATGGCGCGCGCCAGATCGTCCTCGCTAATGTTGCCTGCCCCCATGGCTGCGGCCACGTCTGCAATACGCTGCTGGGTGGCGTCGACGACCTCGGGCGGCACTTCGAGTGATACGCGCAGGTAGCCGTAGCCCTCTGCAACGTCGTCGCCGTGTACGGCGACACCCGGTGAATAGGTCACGGCGGCGTCTTCGCGAATTTCGGACACCATCCTGTGCTGCACGATGGCGCGTAACACGCGCATGTGCGCGGCAACCTCCGGATCCAGCGCATCTGGACCGGACCAGAACATCTGCAAAAGCGCCTGGTCTGCCTCACCTTCATGCCAATACGTGACAACCTCTCTCAAGTCTCCCGGAAATTCGAGTTTCTCCATCTCCGGATACTTGCCGCGCTTGCCCGGGCGCTCCGGCAGCGCACCGAAGGTCGCGGCAACAGCCGACTCGATCTCATCAAAGGTCGCATCGCCAACAACGGTCATTTCGATGGCGCCGTTCGTGAGCTGCGAGCGCAGCCAGGGCTCGGCCTCCTCGTGGGAAGCCGCGAGGAAATTGTCGAGATCGTCGAAACCGAAACGCCGATCGCCGGAGCGGACCAGGCGCGGCACTTCTTTGGAGGCCACTCCAGTGGGGGTCGAATCGTGGGTGTCGTACCACGCCCGCATCTTTTTCTTGTAGCGCTCCCCCGCATCGCGGCGCAGGCCGGGGCGAACGGCGTACTCGGCCAGCAGCCTGAGAAGCGGCTCTAGGGCATCGGACTTGCCGGCGCCGCTCAGCAGAATGGAATCCGAGTCGCGATCGAAGAACAGCCTGAGCCTGAAGCCTTGCTGCGAAGCATAGGTCGCCAGATCGAGGCTCTCGAATTCCTCGACTCCGCCGTGCATCAGGAGGTTTAGCGCAAAGCGTCGCAAACCCTCGTCCTTGCGCGGCAGCGACAGGGCACCGTCACCGACGCGAACGACGACCTGAACCTGCTTGTCGGCGAAGTCGGTCGACTTCACGTTCAGCCGGACATTGTTGGCAAAGGTCACGTAGTGCACGTCCATTGCGTCATCGGTAATACGCGCAACGGTCTCGCCGGGTTCGCCGAGAGGTTCGAAGGCGACCGTCGTGACCGACTCTTCGTAGGGTTCAACCTCCGTTTGCCGGCTCTGCTCGATCGCGGCACGAGTTTCTTCGACGACCTTGTCGATCGGTTCGCTCGATGCAACAAACGTCGACAGTGCCTCGCCGTCGTTCCAGCGCTCGCGAAACGCGGCATTGACCTCGTCGAGCGTCATGCTGTCGGAGAAACGGTTGAACAGCGCCAGGCGATCGTCGGCATGCATGACGACGCGCTGGTTTCCGTAGCTCGAAACGATCTGGTCCACTATGCCGTTGCCGAAACGGCCGTGCGTCGGCTGCGTGCCGGAGCGCTCGGCCCGGGCCTCGCGGGAGGTACGTACTCGGGCAAGCTGCCGGTCGAACTCGGCCTGCGTAAACCCGTACTCGAGGGCACGGCGCAACTCTTTCTCCGCTGCGGCAATGGCTTCCGCCCAGTCTTCCGGCTGACTGCCGAGGCGCACGGACGCATAACTGGCAACGCCGGAATAGTCGTTGCTGGTTGCCGAGCCGCGTAACAACACACTGTCCGCCTTCTCGCTCAGCTTTCTCAGTCTGTGACTCAGCATCAGATCGCCCATGCCGCTCACGAGTCGCGTACGCCGACGCTCCGCGGTATCCGCCTGCTCCTCGTACGGCATCAGGTTGGCCAGCACAATCGAGAGCATCGTTTCGGGATCGTGATGATACGAGACCTTCCCGGGCTCGATGACGGCCGCCGCCGCTTCTGCGATCGGTGCCGGTTGCGTACCGGGCCGCCAGTCGCCGAACGTCGCCTCTATGCGCTCGATGACCGAATCCGGATCGACGTCGCCGACGAAGACCAGGAACGCCTTCTCTGGATGATAGTGCGCTTCGTAGAACGCTCGCATTTGCTCCGCATTGATGCTGTTGATCGTCTCTTCCGTACCGATTGGCAGTTGTTCGAGCAGGCCGGAGCCGCTCGCGAAGAACTCGATCTGCGCCAGCAGAAGCTTAAACGGCGTCGTGTTGCGCGTGCGCTTCTCCGAGAGAATGATGCCGCGCTCCCGATCGATCGCTCCCTGGTCCAGGGTCAGCTTGTCGGCGGTCTCGCGAAACAGCATGAACGCCTCGTCGATGACCGCGTCGTCTACGTTCGGCAGGTTCAGCTTGTAAACCGTTTCGTCGAAGCCCGTGTGGGCGTTGGTGTCTGCGCCGAAGGACAGGCCGAAACGCTCCAGACGCGGCAGCAGCTCACCCTCGGGCACGTTCTCGGAGCCGTTGAAAGCCATGTGTTCGAGGTAATGCGCAATGCCGCGGACCTCGGGCGACTCGTCGAGAGAACCCACGGCGAAGCGCAGGCGCATGGACGCCGTTCCCGGCGGCGTGTCGTTGTGGCGAACGGCATAGCGCAGGCCGTTTTCCAGCTCCCCGTAGATGATGCGAGCGTCGACGGGCAGGTCGCTTTGCTCATGCGCAAACGCCGGACGCTCAAATTCTTTACCATGTGCAAAAGACGCCTGCAGCACGCAGGCCGCGCTCGTTAGAAACAGAAAGAGAACCACCGTTTGCCGATACACCATTGCTACTGCTGCCTCCGAAACCATTCAACGTATTCCTCAATAGACGCAAGTGGTCCGAAAGACCTCAACCGTGTTTTCAGTGAGCACATCGAATCTGAAAAACATCGGAGGTGTTCGGCCGGGCCTACGTCGGAGTTGGTGAAGCGCTCAGCGATTTGAGCGACACGGAAAACTCGTTTCGGGGGAAACCAGCATGCCAACACCCAGAATGATCCTGTCCGGCCTTATGGTCGCATTTTCCTTCACTGTAACCGGTTCACCGCTGTTTGCAGCTGATGACGACCTCGCGACCGTATTGAACCGGGTCGCCGGCGAAGCGGATGTCGAGATACTGTTCTCGCCGGACGTAGTCGCCGAGAAAAGCCCCGGCTCGCTGGAGACCGACGGCTCACCGGCCGTCGTACTCGAACGCGTTCTCGAAGGCACGGGACTCACGGCTGAGCAAACCAGCCCGAACGTCTATGTGGTTCGCAACGCGCAGATGGACGAGCGCGGGCCGCTCATGACGGCGGTCGAAGATGCACCAGCTGGCGGCGCTAGAGAGCCCGCCCCGGCCGGCATCGGCTCGATCGAGGGCCGCGTCGTCGACGGCCTGTCGGGTACGGGGCTCGCGGGCGCTGTCGTCACGATTGCGGGTACCGACATCAGCACGACGACCGACCAGCGCGGCTTCTTCAGATTCGGCGCCGTGCCGAGTGGCCGCCTCGATGTCGAGGTCGAGTACATCGGTGCGAACACGCAGAGCAAACCCGTCATGGTGTTTGCCAATCAGGACGTAGTGGCCGATTTCACGATGAATCTCGGCGAGCGCGACACGATCTACGTCTACGGCAACCGCTCGTCGTTCCTGCAGGCGCTCAACCAGCAGCGCAACGCGGAAAACAACAAGACGGTCGTCTCGGCTGATCTGCTCGGTACGTTTCCGGCTGAAACCGTGGCGGAAGCACTACGGCGGGTGCCTGGCGTAACCTTCGTCCGCGATACCAACACCGGCGAAGGCAACAAGGTTTCCGTACGCGGCATCAGCTCAGAGGGTATCAACCTGCAGGTCAACGGTATGCAGCTCCAGGGCACGGGTATCGAACGTGCTGTAGACCTGACCGGCTTCCTCGCCGACAATATTTCGCAGATCACGATCCAGAAAAGCCTGCTGCCCGAGTTCGAAGCGACGGGTAACGGCGGTCTCATCGAGATCGAAACCAAGAGTGCGCTCGACTACGGCGAGCGCCATCTGAGTTTCGGCGTCGAACGCGAGTTCAGCAGCATCGACGAGTTCGGCGACGAAACACAGTACAACGGTTCAGGCGTCATTCAGCTGTCCGAAACCTTCGCAGTCGGTCTGAATGCGCAATTCCGTACTACCGAACGGAACAACCTCAGCGCAAACTACTCGAGCACCGTAGCACCCGTGTTACCGGATGGTTTCACGAGCCTGTTCTTCATTCCCTTTACGTTCAATTATCCCTTCGACCCCGGCCTGGACGAGCGGCTGGTGACCAACGCCAACTATCTGTTTCGCGATTTCGAGGGCGACAACACGAATGGCTCGGTGTTTGCGGCCTGGGACTTGGGCGATTCGACCAGACTGCGCGCCGAATACCAGCGCATCGAATCCGATGGCGTCCAGCAGACGCAGCGCTCGACAAACAGCACACTCACCGGCTCACTGACGATGCCGATCCCAGAACTCGGGGGCGAAGAACGCCGTCGGACTTATATCCGCGCCTTGCGGCCAACGAACGGTATCAACGAAACAGGTCTGACAACGACAACGGACATAATCAGCCTGCGCGGCGAAACCGCCCTTAACCGATGGACGTTCAACTACGATCTGGGCCTGACCCGCAACACGAATGAAAGTCTCGAGTACTCGATCAACACCTTATCCGACCTTAACACCGATGTCCTCAACCTGCTCGACGCCAACTCGTACGTGACCAACCCCGATAACAACGGTGTTGATCGCATTGTCGGAGGCGCGTTCAACATCGTTGGCGACCGGATTCCGGCCATTGCACTCAGCGACGCCGGCCGAAGCTTGCTACTCAATCCGGACACGTACTACATCGCATCTGCCGTCGAAAGGCAGCGGTCCAACGAGACCGAGAATGTACTGGTTAGGTTCAAAGCACAGTACGATTTCGCCGGCGAGCGGCTGCGTAACGTCAAGTTCGGCGTTCAATACAACGACGTGGAGCGACTGAACTCGGACGATGTACTGTCGAATACTAACCTCCCGACATCGCGAAGCTTTTCGAGACTGCTCGCTACCCGGCAGTTCCTGAGCGAGTTTTCCGGCAACCCGTTCCTGGTACGCAACCTGGGCATCGCCGGCGCAGGCGACACCTCGGCGGCGTTTCTGCGAGCAGGTTCGGCACGTTCGCTATTCGACCAGGTCGCCGCGTTCGAGGCAGCAAACCCCGGCTCCTATCGGGTTACCAACAATCTGGTATCGCCTGAGGAAAGTGCGGGCGCAATCTCCAGCGCCAAAACCACGGAAGAAATCCTGGCCACCTTCATTCAGAGTGAAATCAGCCTCGGCAATTTCACCGTGACGGGCGGTGTACGAGTGGAGCTGGTCGACTACGTTGGCAGCGCAATCAGCTCGCCCAGCGTTCGCACGGACGCCGGCGTCGCAATCGACCGCACCCTACTCGTCGACGCCGGTTATGTTCAGGTCTTCGATAACTCAGGATCAACGGAGAAGTTTCTGCCCAGCTTGGTGGCAACGTGGCGTCCCGGCGAACAGTGGGTTGGTCGATTTGCCTACAATCGCACGGTATTCAATCCATCGATCTCGGCAATCAATCGCCCACAGCAGTTCTTCATCGATCTTCGGCCGACGCAAAACCGCGCAACCATCCGCGAAGGCAACCCGGACCTCGAACAGACGGTTAACGACAACTTCGAGCTTGGCTTCGAGTACTACTTCCCCGAGCGTCCGGCTTACGCAAAAGCGGCCGTCTTCTACAAAGACATCAAGGACAATATTACGAATGTCAGCCTCGCCGACCAGCCCGCCGACATCGAAGCGCGCGTGCGGGAGTTCCTCACGCCACTGGAGGCCAGCACGCCCGGACTGCTCGCCGGTCTGAATGCGGATACGGAATATCTGCTACAGCGCCCTGAGAACGGTGACGGCGGCGAGATCTACGGTATGGAACTCGAGGGTGCAATCAATCTGGATTTCTTTCCGAGGTCCTGGCCCGATTTCCTCGAGAATATTCAGCTCCTCGCCAACGTAACCTGGACCGATGCTGAGTTCCCGACGCTGGTATCTGCGCGCAACGAGGACGGCGACCTGTTCCAGCTGGAACTCGATCGCCCGCTCGCGGAACAATCCGAATGGGCGCGCAACTTTTCTATCGCCTACGAAAGCGGTGGTTTTGCTGGAAGACTGTTATATACCTATCAGTCCGAGCGCGTCACGTCATACGACGAGTTCAACCTGAACTCGATTGTCCCGGATGTCGAAACACTCGATCTCATTTCCACGTACAATTTCGAGTGGAACGGCGCTCGCTACACGCTGTTCCTCGAGGCGGACAACCTTCTGAACGACCGCCAGGATGGCACCGTTTTCACGGGAACCGGCTCGTTCGGCGGCGAAGGGTCTCCGGACTTCTTCTTCCCGAACAGCGTGCTCTTCGACGGCGGACGCACGTTTACGTTTGGCATCAAGGCATCGTTCTGATCGTAACAGGGGTGACCGGCAGCCCGGCACCAGGCGCGAAGTAGCCCAATGACACAGAATATCGACAACACAACGTGTGCGCAGCTTCACGACGAGTGGCTCGAGCAAATTGTCACCGAGTTCTCTCGTCCGCTGCGCGGCTACTTCCGGCGCCGGGTGCGCTCGGTCGCCGATGCGGACGATCTCGTGCAGGACGTGTTTACGCGCCTGTCCAGGCTCGAAAACCCGGCCGAGATCGACAATGCGGCCGCTTACGTATTCAGCATTGCGGCCAACTTGCTCAAGGACCGCGCGAGGCGCGCCGGCGCAAGACTTGCGGACAGCCACGAGCCTTACGACGAGGTGGAGCATGGCTCGGGTCGCCGCGAGACGCCGGAAATCCGCGCTATTGCGCGCGAGGATCTCGATGCCGTGACGCGGGTCATCGCCTCGCTGCCCACCAAGACCCAGACCGTGTTCCTGCTGCACCGCTTCGACGGCCTCAAGTATCGGGAAATTGCCGAGGTGACCGGCAGCGCGGTCAGCACGGTCGAAAAACACATGATTGCGGCGCTGGCCGCGTTGTCGAAAAACGTCAAAGGTGATGTTCGATGACTGAGCGTCTCAGACTCCCGGAGTCCGGGCTTCCCGAGCAGGCGGCTTACTGGTTTACGCGGCTGCGCGACGAGGAGTGCCCGGTTGCTACCCGCAAGGCGTTTCAGCTGTGGCTGGACGAGGACGCATCGCATCGCGAAGCGTTTCGACGCGTGGAGTATGCGTGGCAGGCTGCTGCGGGCGTCGAACACGAACCCGCCATGATTGGGCTCAGACACGCCGCGATTCGCAAGAGCGTCAGGCCGCATCGGCGATCACGTTACGCCTACGCGGCAGCTGCGGCAGCGGTCGTGCTCGCCATCACGTTCCTTTCCGTCAATCGCAGCGACGTCGGCGTGCCGGCCACGGACGTCACGCAGGCGGTCACCCAGCCCGAAGCACCCTCCTCGACAGGCAGGATCATCGAAACCGCCATCGGCGAGCGTTCGACGTTCGAACTCAGCGACGGCTCGAGCGTACACCTGAGCACCGCCACCAAACTCAAGGTCATGTTCAGCGACGATCGCCGCGACATCATGCTGCTCGAAGGACAGGCGTTGTTCGAAGTCGCACACGATACCGCGCGTCCGTTTGTCGTGTTTGCAGGTGACCGGCGCATTACGGCGCTCGGCACACAGTTCGAAGTGCGCCTCGACCGCAGGGAGGTTGCCGTCACACTGATCGAAGGCAAGGTCGAGGTGACCGACCTGACCGTCGGCGCAACGGGCCAGGTGGCCACCGTCCCGCAATCCATCGAACTGACGGCCGGACAACGCGTCGACGGCGACCTGGGCCAGGCGCACGACGTCAGCCAGGACGATCTGTCGCGAGCGCTCAGCTGGCGACAGGGCCGCCTGGACTTCAAGAACGAGGCGCTCGCCGACGTGATTTACGAGATCAACCGGTATTCGGTTGACCAGGTGCGCCTCGCCGAGCCGGCACTCGGCGAGCTGCGCGTCAGCGGCAGCTTCAAAGCCGGCTCGGTGGAAGGTTTTGTGTCAGCGCTGACCGCCGTTTACCCGTTGGAATCGACAACCCAGGTGGCAAACTCGGGCGCGCTGGATCTTGTCGTGCGCGCGCAGGATGCGCGTCGCTAACCGCTCGGACGATGCAGCAAAGGCGGTTGAAACCGCCCTCAAGGCGTAATGCTCTCCAGCGGGTCGATACCGAGCGCCTGCAGAATGCTGACTGAGGCGATCATTCCGTTTCTCCAGTTGGCCACGCGCTGGCGCTGAACGCCCAACAGGTTTCGCTGCTCGGTAATGAGATCGAACGCCGACACCTGACCGGTCTGGTACAGAATCTGGATTCTCTCCGTCACCCGTGCCTGCGCATCGGCCTGACGCTGCAGGATTTCTATCTGCAATACGTTTTCGTACTGGTCGTTGAGCGCATTTTCTATGTCGCTCAACGCGACCAGGACCGATCCTTCGTAGTCCAGTATGGCCTGCTCCATCGATATCTCGCTGCGCCGGACGTTGCGATCGCGGTTACCGTTATCGAACAACAGCGTGCTGAGACGCAGACCGATGTTGGACGTAATCGAGTCACCCGCCAGCAGATCGCCGAGGCTGCCGGAACTCGACGACGTGCCGGCTGTGGCGCTCAGCGCCGGCAGCCAGGCCGAGCGCGCATTCTCGAGCGAAAGATCCGCGGCGCGTATCTGGCGCTCGGCAATACGAATGTCGGGGCGGTTGCGAAGCAGCTCGGCGGGCACCGCGGGATCGAGGCGTGGAATGCGCGTTTCGACGAACGGCGTCGGCGGCAGGCTGAATTGCTGTACGGGTTTGCCAAGCACGGCTGCCAGCGCCTGCAACGTGGAGCGGCGAGCAATGCGGTCGCTTTCGATGTTGCTGCGCCGCCTTTCGATTTCCACGTCCAGCCTGTCGAGCTGCTGGCGCGTGGTACTTCCGGTCCGAAAGTTGACCTCCGTCAGGCGTCGCTGTTCACCCAGTATCCTTAGCTGTTCCTGCTCCAGGCGCAGGGACTCGTCCTGGAAGCGGATCAGGAAGTAGAGTCGAGTCACCTGCGCAGCAATCGAAATGCGGGATGTCTTCAGGACATCCTCACTATTGATCACTGCCAGCATCTGCTGCTCGACGTCGTTACGCACCTCGTGCCACAGGTCTATCTCGTAGCTGGCCGAACCGGAGAAACTGTAGACCTCCTGCGTCGAGAGTTCCTTGGCGCGACTGACGGCCGCGTTGGGGCCGGTCAGCGTAAACATTGGAAACAGCCGCACACGCACCGCTTCCAGGCCGATCCTTGTCGAGTCCACCGAAAGCTTTTGACTCTGCAACCTCAGGTTGTCGCGCAGTGCCTCTGCAATGAGCGCTTCGAGCAAAGGATCGTCAAAAGAATTCCAGGCCAGCGCCGACGCGTCTTCGAACCGAAACCGGTCGACGAAGGCATCGTCAGCGAGTTCTTCTCTGACGGTTGCCGTGTCGGTCCGCGACGGAAACGGGGCGCAGCCGGCCGAGAGTCCGAGAGCAACCGCGACGGCGGCGCTGATGGCGATGCGCGTCATCTTCCCTCCGCTACCTGCTCGGAGCGCCGGAACTTGACCAGCACATCCTGCCCAAGTCGGAACGGGATATCTCCGACGTTGACCGTAACCTCGATGGTCCCTGCCCGCGTATTCGGAGCCGCGTTTTGCTGCGGCGGCTGGAGCACCGTCGAAAACACTTCGGCGATGTTCGTTACGGTACCCTCGAATGCGTCATTGCCACCGCTCAGCCTGTTGACGTCAACGCGTTGACCCAGATACACCATGTCCGCATCCGCCTCGCTGAGCCCGATACGGATCGTCTTGTCCCGGTCCGGTTTGATCAGAATGGCAGTCGATACGTTTTGTGTGGAGACACCCGAGCCCGGTGAGATATCCACCTTGATAACCGTACCGTCGACGGGAGCGCGCAATTCGCGCTGACTGAGCTGGAAGCGCATAGTCTCCACCGTCGTTTCGCTCTTCGCCACGTTGTTGAGGTTGCTGTTGACGGACAACTCCGCTGCCCGCACCGCATCCAGTTGGTTTTGATACCGCTCTTCCGATATGGCGTCCTGGGAACGCTGCACGCGGCCGCGATCCGCGTTCCTCTTCTTGATCTCGAGATCGAGCCTTGCCTGCTCGAGCTGAATCTTCGCGTTCTCCAGGCTGATTTCGGCATTCTCGAGCGCTATTCGTGCCTCCCGGTCGTCCTGTACCGCGAGCAGCTGATTCGCGACGACATGCTCGCCCTCCGCCACGAGCACTTCGCGAAACACGCCTGTGGCGCCGGCCGACAGCCGAACCAGACCGCCCTCTATGTCGATGATGCCCCGAGTGGTGATGACATAGTCCGACGGCGGCATTTCGACGAGTTCCGACTGTATCCTGGCGCCGTCGGCGAGTTTGACGCTAAACAGGACGTAGGACAGGGCCGCCAGCACCAGCAGGCCGAGCAACCATGCCCATACGGATTTCGCATACTTCGATACTGCTTTCACAGCGTTTCCTCTCTGCCTGGTTCTTGTTGCGTTGCCGACGGCCGATTGCCGGCGGGCTGATCCACGTCCGCAACGATCCGCCCGTCCTCGATCCTGAGCACGCGATCGGCGAACGGCATCAGGCGCTCGTCATGGGTTACACACAGGATCATTGCATTACGTTCGCGCGCCGTCCGCTGGAGCAAACGGGCAACGACGGCGCCGTTTTCGCTGTCGAGCGCCGACGTCGGCTCGTCGCAGAAAATCAGGTAAGGATCTTTGGCCAGCATACGCGCGATGGCGACCCGCTGGTTCTGGCCGCCGGACATTTCACCCGGCAGCGCGTCTTCGCGGTCGGACAGCCCCACTTCGGCAAGTACCGCCGCTGCCTTTTCCATAGCCGCTGTACGCGCTGTCCCGACGTAGGTCAGCGGTATGGCGATCTGCTGTAAAGCCGTCAGCGAAGGAAACAGGCCACCGGACTGAAAGACGAACCCGCAGTGTTCGCGCCGAAACTGATTCAGGCGGCGCTCGGGAAGCGACCAGAGCGATTCCCCTCTGAACACAACCTCACCGGCACTGGGTGCCTGCAGTCCGCCGAGCGCCGATATGAACGTGGATTTGCCGGATCCCGACGGGCCCATCAGCAGGGTCATTTCACCTTCGCGCAGTTCGACATCGACCGAATCGAGCGCCACGACGGTCGACCCGCCCTGTTCGAAGGTTTTGCGAAGCGCGCCGGTTTGGATGGCAACGGGCATCATCAGCGCAGTAACTCCACGGGCTTGACCGTAAACGCAAAACGCAGGCACAACACGCCGGCAATCAGCGCAACAGCCAGCAGGCCAAGCGATATCCAGGCGACGGCATCCCAGGAAATCAGCATGTCGAGGCCCAGGTAGGAGAATACCGCCTGGATGACAAAGCCTGCCGTCGCCGCCAGCACCGCACTGAGCAGGCCAACCCAGAACGCAAGCTCCATGGTAATTGCCGCAATACGCCACTGACCAACGCCGAGCGCCCGCAACGTACCGAACTGGGGCCGCAGCGCGGTAATCGCGGAGCGCAACGTCTGCGCGGTAATGATGATCGCTATCAGGACAATAAATACGGCAACCAGTATGACCGTCTGCAGCGCCGTCTCCGACTTGAGAAACCGCCTCGACATGTCTCGGACGTATTGCTCGGGCCGGATGGCGCTGGCGGAACGCCGTGCGAGCCACGGCGTCAGCTCGGCGATCGTCGAATCGATCTGCTGCGGGTCTTTGAGGCGCAGCAGGATTGCGCGCGGGATGTTGAGGCCCCGGGTGTTCTGGGGATAGAAGGTCTTTAGCGTTCTACGCGAGATCATGACGTTGACGGCATCGTCGAATGTCGCCGAGAACAGGCCGACAACCTGCAGCGTCGAGCCGTTGAGGGTGAAATGGGACCCCAGCGCATAACCCGCTTCGGCCGCAATCGACTCCGACACCAGCGCCGTACCGGGCACGTCGAGCAGCAACTTGGCGGCCGGGTCGAGGGTTCGCGGAAACGTCATCGAATCCGGGTGCGTATTGACGACAATCGCTTTGAGGTCCGTCTCCCTGGGGTCGCCGGGCGGTGGGCTCTTATCGGTGAGCACCGTCTTGGAATAGCCTTCTGCGACGGCTACGTTCGAGTGCATGTAGAAGTTCTCTGCACCCATGTTTTGGATAAAACCGATCCCGAATCGGCCGGGGTTGCCGCGCACGATGATGTCGGTATCGAGCTCCCGCTCGAAGGCCGTGAGTTTTTGCCACGACGCGGTGATCAAGCCCACCTGCAGATAGAACAGCATTCCCGTCAGCGCAACCACGAGGACCGCGGCGAGGTAACGCCGCCATTCATGCCCGATCGTTATGCGTGCGAGCGACATGGAGATTTGCGATGACGATCGACTGACATGCTGAATCCGGACGGCACCTGCTGTTGGAACTACTAGCTTGTGGAACTACTTAGGATGCACGCAGCACGAAAAAGGACGCGCACACCGACACGCCGGGATAGACCCATTCCTTATTAAGACGCAACCGCGCCGCGTTACCTCCAATCGTCTTGGTTGCCTGCAAACGCGCAGACGAATCCTCGGGGAATAAACGACGCTAACACCAGGAAAGGGTTATCGCCGCGTTGCAAGCGCAACGAGTTGCACCCGGCATGCACGAGCGTGCGTGTTAGAAGCGGTAGCTGAAACCCGCCGTCACGAGCCCGCCGCTTTCGTCCCTCGAGCCACGGAAGTAACGGCCCTCCAGTCGAAGCGCCAGGCGTTGGCTGACACCAAAATCGGCGCCGGCGCCGAACACCCAGGCATCGTCGCCGAACAGATCGGGCAGTCCGTCGGGATCTACGTCGGTCCAGTAGACGGCGGCGCCGGCGAGGCCGTACAGCTCCACGCTGTCGGATACCGGAAGAATCAGTCGTCCGACGAGATCGATACCGGCCGCCTCGATCTGCGTATCGACCGAGTTGATCGTGTCGTCAGCCCTGCCGAGGTCAAAGATATCGACGCCCAGCGCAAAGCTCGGCGTGAAGCGATACTCGACGCCAATGAGGTAACCGAAATCGTCGCCGCGGAAAGTTTCGTCGCCGTCCTCGTCGCGAATGACGCTCGCGCCGAGTCCCGCGTGTACGGCAAAACCCGTGCGTGACTGCGCGTTGGCGACTCGCGCCTCGGCTACTGCAGACAGAAGCACTGCCATGACAACCAGGTTACGAAACATGAATTGCACTTCGCGAAACATTGCGGTCACCGGAGTGTGAACGGGATTGGCGCCGCTGTCATCTCGGAGAGCACAAAGCGGGCGAGCAAATCGTGCAGTTGGAAAATTCTATGCAGGCCCGGCGTAGTGGGGCTCACGTATACCGCGCGTGCCCACTCATCGCTAGAATTCGTTGAATAAGAAAATCGGAAACTGCGCATCGATGTCCTACTCAACTGGCCGGCTGATCCTGCTGACACTCATTGCGTTCATGGCTTCTGCCTGTTCGTCAGTCACGAACCTCGTATCGCCCGACGCAGAAACCCTCGACAGACTACCCGGCAATCACGGCGTCGTGGTCCTCAGAGTCACCGATCTGGCGGGCGGTATCCCTTTCGACCGTATCACCTTCGAGTCTGTAAAGTCCGATGGTTCCGCGCGCGGGTCCACCCGGCGTATCGACGCTCGTAGCATCAGCGACCGCGGAAGCAGCGAATACGTCGCCGTCATCAAGGCCGGTGAATATTCACTCTCCGAACTGTTCGGGAAAGCCGGGATTGCAGATCCCGGCCTGGTGCGGCGCGTCGAATCGACCGGTGACCTGGGTACGTTTACCGTCACCGACGGCAGATTGACAAACCTGGGCACGGTCTTTTACTACCCTGCGCCCAGCGGCGACCGCTACCGCGACCTGCTCGTGCGCAGCAAGCGGTTTCCCGGTGTGGAGAACCTGCTGGCAACACATTACGCCAAGCTCGAACGCTCCCTCGAGACACTCGACCCGCCGCTGACATGGAACCAGACCTTGCCGGTCAGCGACTCCGGCCCCCACTATTCGAACCTCGCGCTCAATCCGGTCGCTCTGGATCAGGCCCTCACGTTCGACGACGAGGTAATCATTCTCTCACGGCTCGGCGGCATGCTCCGCGGCGGCGCTGGCAGAGAATGGCGCGCGGACGCCGTCGTTTCGGACACTGCCGTCGTCTTCGTCGACAAGAACCAGCACGGCGACATTATCGCCGTAACCGAAGACGGCAGCCTGTTTCTGCAAAGCGCGGGGCAGCGAGCCTGGTTGCAGGTTGCTGGGCCCGAAGCCGCGGGCAAACTGCTTACGGCGACAATCAACGACGAGCGCTCTTTGCAGGTCTTTGTGCAAAGCCAATACACGCTGACCGTTTTCGACGCACCCGCGGTTGCGGCCCCGGACTGGACTGCCCGGATCGCCTATCGACCGGACCTGGGCTGGCAAAGCCTGCCTGACGGAGAACTCCTGAGTACGCCGACGAGAGAACGATGGAAGCCCGGGCAGATGCGGCGGACCAAGATTCCGGAATACGGCCCACTGAAACACGTGTCTTTCACGCGCGCAGGCGGACAGCTCGCGCTCACGGTCCGGTCACGGCTTTATGCATTCGACAAAAAGTCGGTCGAGATTTCGGAGGTCAACACCGGCTTCGACGTTCGTCGACTGTCAAGCAACGGTCGTCTGCTGATTACGGGTGACCTTGCGCTTGCGGGAGCCGCCGTGGGGCGCCGCTGGAGCAGTGAGCTGCACGGTCGCTGGCGAATGCAGACGCTCACGTTCAATATGTGCCCTCCCGACATGTCTCCGATGCCGCACCGGTACTTTTGTATCTCCCGGTTCAACCACGTCCGGCATGCCTCGAACCCCTATCTCGCGGTCGACGGAACGCAATACAGCATCATACTGCCGAACCGTCAGGAAGATAATACGCCGTTCTTTGCCCTGCTCCGTCCGGAGGCGAAGACCTGGGAGCGCATCGTCACGGAGGAGGCGTTCCCGCAATACTGCAACCGCGTGTTCCCGAGCGGACAGGACGACGTTTTGATTATTGGCTGCAGCGGCGCGAGCGGCAAGTTGTACGAGTACGACATTGCCGAAGGCACCTACACACTGGTACACGAACCCACCGCGTTTTGGGAACACGCGGAGGCGCCTGTGGGCGGGGGCAATTAGTCGGACGGCAAGCGTCCACGACCGGCTCGGTTAACCATTAACGATTGCAGTGTGTGCGGCCAGAATCGGCGCCGAGCACGACCGACGTGCGCATCGAAATCCTGCCAATAATATGAGCAGTAGCGTTGCCGCACCGCCACCGCCGGACGATACATCCGGCGTCGGTGACGGAGGCGGCGGTGCGGGTGGAGGCGGCACCGGGTCGGAACCGGGGTTCGCAACGGCCGTGTTCGACTGACCCGATCGATCGGCATCCTTTAGCGTCCGGACGCGGTAGCGGTATTGAGTGGCCGCCAGCGACGTAGTGTCCGTGTAGGACTCGGTGTTGGCTGGCAAACTAGCCAGCATCGAATACGTCGTTCCGGCGTCGTCGGAGCGCAGCACCTCGTAACCGGTCTCACCCACCGAACGGTCGCGCCAGGTCAACGAGACCTCGCCGCTTGCGGCATCGACCGTCGACGACAGATGTGTCGGCGTGACGAAGCTGCAGTCGCCGACGTCGAGCAGGAAGTTGAGCCCGCAGTCCGTCGTGAACACCCGGGAGGTATGTCCGATATCGGGGCTGACGGCCATCACGTGTGTATCGTGCACGCTCTCGTCGAACGCGTCGCGTATGTGATGATAGTAAATCGTTGCGCGTTCGAGCCGTTGTGCTCCCTGCAGGTTGGCTTCGCAGGACCGGTCCAGCGACGAGGAATTGGCGTCGTTGTCGAGCTCACCCATCAGGTAACGGACATCGCGCAGCGGATACTGAACGCGAACCTGATCCGCACCGCCGGCGGTTGTCACGTAGTTATTCAGACCGCTGCCCAGACCGTATCGGTATTCGTCGTAGTCGGGGCATTGCGTGCTGTCGGGCACCGCAAATTCCTCGATCGAACCGGCAACTCTGCGTCGGTCGTTCATGTAGACCGTCGACGACGGGTTGGAGGGCACGTAGCGAACTCGAATACCCGCCACCAACGCCTCGAGATCCTGCTGCAACCGGCTGGCTGCCGCGAAACGCTGCGCGTACTGGCCGCCCGCCGAATGACCGGCAATCACGACGTCCGACACCTGCGGATTGTTGTTGACCACCTCCCTCACGACGCGATCGACGATTTCGAAGGAACTGATGCGGCCTAGCCCGTTGTCTCGCGACAGATCACCTTGCCGCCAGCCGCCGGCCCAGAACAGCGCCTCGGGGCCCAGCGCGTTGGCAGTGACGTCGTCCTCCGTCAGGAACTGCGGCGCAAACACCAGCGTCTCGGCGTCGAGTCCGCGCGCCAGCACTTCTGTCATTACCCGCTCGAACGTAATGTTGGTGCGCGAAGCGCCATGCACGAGGACAATCACGCGACGAATGTCGTTACCCGCAATAGCCAGATCGTGATTGCTTTCGAAATAGGCCGTGCGAACGTTGCCGTCGACCAGCACGTCCGCTTGCTGGGAGAACAGGGTCTGCGCATCGCTCCGACCGGCGGACATGAGACCAACCAGCAACACAGCCAAAGCTGATATACAACGCAGACGTTCTCGCGGGCGATCTGCACGCCAGCCGTGACCGTTAACCATGGCGTATCCTTTGCTGCCGGCGGCAACATGAAGAATCACGATACAAGAGCGCGGTAGTGTGAACGCCCGGTCAGCGCCGTGCGAATCCAATTCGGAATGCAAGTATTCCGATTGTGCATCGAGGGAGCCTGCCCATTGCTGACGTTCGGCCATTCGCTTTCATACGCAGCACCAACGTGTCTGCACCGATATTCCCGTGGAAGACCACGCGTTCAAACAGACAACAGGTTCTCGAATGGCTTTCGCTGCTTCCACCGGTACGTGCGAAAGTCGCGTCGATCCGTTGACAATATCCGTCCGTGTCCCAGGTACTCCGCAAGAATCACGAGCGACGCGTCAGCCAGATCCATTGGCAGGTCCGCGTACTTCTTCATGTATCGCTTGGCGTCGGTTGCGTGGCCGCGAGTCAGGTCGAATACGTCGAAGGCACCGTCGGCGTAATTTTCGATCAGGTTTTGCTGGGCTGGGCCGCCGACATACCGTAACAGCAAGTGACAGGTTTCCGCCAAGACTGGCCACGTCGTTGTCAGCCGCTCGTCCAGCGCCGCAAGCGCGGCGGCAGCTTTGGCATGATAGCGGTCGTTGCGGTTGGCGAAAGCAATCCAGAAGCCGGTATCAGCGATGACCGCGCTTGGATCGTATCGAGGTGTCCAGCTGGTCCTTGTAGGTCGCCGAAAGGTCCTTCGGCCCGTCGCCACAACCGACAAAACCGGAACTCGCCAGCGTATCCCTCGACCGCGCCTCCATCTCCCGGACACGCCCATAGAGCAGGTCGATAGCCTGCTTGATAATGCCACTCACTGTCAGGTCGGTCGCGCGCATCAGGAACTCCAGTTTGCGTTGGTGATCGTCATCGAGACGTGCGTTGATTCGCATGCTGTGGGTACCCTGCCTGATTGTCATACAGTCGTATGACAACCAGGCAACGGTTACAAGAATGCACTATGTACTCGAGGAAGCCGAAACCTGTTTCTGCTCAAAACGGGCAGCAATGACCTGCTTTCTCATCGGCCCCGACGGACAAAAAAGGCCGGAACCCCGCAGGGCCCCGGCCAGCATGGCTTACCAAAGTGTTTGCTTACAGCGCGCCGTTCTCCCACGGGCCCGTGATCGCAAAGGTGACGCCGGGCGACTGGATGTTGACGAACAGCCAGCGGCCGTAGAACGTGGCGCCGGCCCATTCGCGGCTCGTGAACGAGCGCGAGCTGCCGTCTTCCGGCAGGGTATCCCACCAGTAGTCGCGCGCTCCCGGGAAGGAGTCGTTGATGACGTCGAGATCGTAGTAGCACAGCTCCATGCGGTTCTCGGCGAACGGGAAGGTTGCGCCGCCCTGGGTCAGACCGACGAGGCGCTTCGGATTCGAACCGCCGTCTTCGCACATCAGGATCGCACCGCGGGGGCTCGCTGCGATGTTGTCCGGTGCGTCGACCTGGCCAACGGCGTCGGTCGATTCGAACAGCAAGGTGCAGGTTTCACGACGCGGGTCGTAGCAGAAGATCTGCCCAAGGCTTGCGAGGCCGCCGTCCGTGGATACGAAGTAGATCTTGCCCTGGTCTTCCCAGCAGCCTTCGCCGCGGGAGATGATCGCGGCGTCCGGCGCCTGGTCGAAGCAGCGCGCTTCCTTCGCGTCGGGATCGGGCACTTCCTGCCAGGTCACTTTCCACGTGGTGCCCTGCGGTGCGCCGCTGTTGTTGGTGTCGAGACGCGGAATACCGTCGAGCACCATGGCGTACAACCGGCCGTCGAGTTCACCCGGGTTGAGTCTGCCGTACTTGCCGTTCGGCACGTATTTGTAAAACGCTGACGGACGCGCGTCTTCGGTCTGGTAAATGATGCCGGTAGCCACGTCGACGGCGCAGGCCTCGTGAGAGAAGCGTCCCATGCCCCGGATCGGCCTCGCGTCGGTCCTACCGAAGCCTTTCACTTCGAATGCGTAGCCGTGGTTGTAACCCGTAAAGGTATCCTGACCGCTCGGCGGCTGGTTCCAGGCGTGGAAGGTTTCCTCGCAGGTGATCCAGGTACCCCAGGGCGTCGGTCCGCCGGCGCAGTTGCGGATCGTGCCGCCCTGGCTATTCCAGGATGCAATGAACTCCCCGATGCGGGTATCGAACACCATGTTCGTGCAGCCGCCGAACTGCTCGGGATTGTAAGTGCCGCGTTTGTTGTACGCCGGCGACGACGGTGAGCTTTCACCGCGCGACAGCTCGTGATTGCGGACCATGACGATGCGCTGGTTGCGCGCTGCAACGACTGCCATGCCGTCGTGGTCGGTCGGCGTCGGCAGACCGTCGTCCTGGATGTAACCGGTCCAGCCGAAAGACTTGTAGGTAAATCCTTCCGGCAATGCCAGAAGCGGCAGGCCCGTTTGCTCGTCCGGCGTAACGACCAGAGGGCCGTAGTCGTCGGAATACGGCACGTGACCGGCGTTGGCGTTGCTGGCCAGTGCAGCAAACGCGGTACTCGCAGCAACCGTGCTGCCGCCCTTGACGAACTGACGGCGGTTGATGACGGGCTCCGCGCCTTCGAGCGACTGCCAGATTTTCTCGAGTTTCTCTGTCATGACTTCCCCTTTTGTTCTTGCAGGTAGTGACTTGCGGGTGGTGATGTGCGTTAGCGCCACTCACGGTAGGGGAGATAAATGACATAAGCCGGAAGCCGCGGTGACGGGCGCGTCACCATCGCGTGAGCGGTTTGCTACGGTCGTGTTCCGCGCCTGTTTTGCTTGCGTAAACGGTTTGTTACGCCAGCCTCACTGCGCCCGTACAGCCGCTTCCCGCTCTTTGGCTGCTGTGTCCGATTTGGTCCAGACGATCATCCAGATGGACAGCTCGTAGAGCAGCACAATGGGTGTGCCGAGCGCGATTTGCGAGATCAGATCGGGCGGCGTAATGAGCGCCGCGAGGAGGAACGCCGCCACAATCGCGTACTTGCGGTAGCGGCGCAGCGTATCGGCCGACACGAGCCCCACCTTGGCGAGCACGAGCAGCAACACGGGCAACTCGAAGCTCAACCCGAAGGCCAGGATCAGCCGTGTTGCAAGCGACAGGTATTCACTCACTCGCGCCTCGAGTTCCACGGCCACACCGCCCGCCATACCCGGATTTTCGAATCCCAGGAAGAATCCCCAGGCGAGCGGGAAGATGCCGTAGAACGCAAGCGCCGCACCCAGCGCGAACAGTGCGGGTGTCGCCGCAAACGCCGGCCACAGCGAGCGGCGTTCGTGTTCGTACATCCCCGGTGCCAGAAACTTCCACACCTGATTGAGCACAAACGGCAACACGACGCAGGCCGCCGCAAAAAACGCGAGCTTGATGTAGGTGAAGAATGCCTCGTGCAGACCCGTGTAGATCATACGCCGGTCTTGCGTATCGCCGAATGCTTCGACGAGCGGCTGGGTCAGAAACCCGAACAGGTAATCGGCGTAATAATAGGCGACGACAAACGCGAGCAGAAAGAGTCCGAGGCAATACAGCAGGCGACGGCGCAATTCGGTCAGATGCGCAAGCAACGGCGCTTTACTGGCATCGATGTCTGCGACACGGGTGTTCATTCGGCCGCCTTGCCGGCTGCCTCGGCCGATTCAGTTGTTGCGGCAATGCTGTCGCGGTAGTCCTGCTGCGCTTTCGCAACCGCCTTGCGCACCGTGCGGTATTTTTCCGCCGTCTCTTCGGGATCGCCGTGCGGCTGGATCGAGTCGCGCAAAGTCTGGATTTCGTCCGGCAGGAATTCGAGCCATTCCGGCTTGCCGGGCGACGGGTTATCGGTCAGGTCGATTTCGCGCTCGAGCTGCGTCACGCTGCCGATAACGTCCTGGTACATGCGCCGCATTCGGCCAAACACCTGACCCGCGCCGCGAATCACGCGCGGCAGGTCGCGTGGACCGATAATCAGCAAAGCGAGCACGCCGACAAACAGCAGCTCGATGGAACTCAGGCCAAACACAATTGGGTTGTCTTATTCGACACGAGAGCCGGCAGTCTGCGTCGTCTCGGCCGTTGCCGACGGCGGCGCCTGTTCGATTACCTTGTCGGTTGCCGACTCGTCCGCCGGCGTGTCCTTGATGCCCTGACGGAAGCTTTTGATGCCCTCCGCCAAATCCGTCATGAGTCCGGAGAGTTTGCCGCGGCCGAACAGGAGAATGACGAGAATGGCGACGACGGCAAGCTGCCAGATACTTAAGCCCATGGTTCGCTCCTTGGTTTTCGGAGACGTAGCATCCCATTGCGATGTGACGGCAATGTGATGTTTCGAAGCGAGTCCCGAAACCTTGCAGAAACCTTGAGGACTTCGCCGTGTCATTGGCGACGGTTAGCTTGCTTGCATGAGCAAAGCGACAATACTGATTTGCGCAGTGACGCTACTTATCGTCGCGGGTCTTGCGCTCGGTACGCGCGCACCAACGCCCGCAACACCGGTCGAGAGTAACGTGCGACCCGGCATCGAGCCCTCCGACACGAGAGACGCGCCACGCACGCAGCCTCGTCCGGAACACGTGGAGCGAGGTCGGCTTAGTAACACAACCGCAGATAGCGCCGAAACGGTGGCGGAGACACTCGCACCTGCCATAGCCATAAACGCTGAAACGTCCGAAGCCTACCCGACGATGCCCTGGATAGAACGGGACGACCGGGAAGTTGCTGAGGAAATCGCAAGCAATGCGCAGCGCACGGGCAGTCGGTCGACGTTGCCGTTAAGGTCGTCTGCCGACATACGACGTCTGCACGAACTCGTTCCGGAACTGGCGGAGGACGCGACCAACGGAGCGGTCGATATTGCAGAACTGGTCGACGACCCGGATGTCAGACCACTGCCACCTGGAACCGCAGTCAGACCGGGGGCGTATTTTGAGCCCGCGGAGGACGAGGAGGACTAGAGCATTCTTGTGCGAGACTGTCCACGCGGAGGTCTTACGATGCAGCTCGCTCTCGCTCAAGCAGTCTTGGTGAATAGCTCCCCAGAGCTGATGTTAGAAATGCAGGTACGTTTAAGCCGTCTAGATACTTCTTGAGCAAGTCGGGCGTGAACTTGTTTCGAATCCCCCTGCGCGTGTACGCCATCTCGTCCTCAAAGGAAAACGGTTCCCCGAATTGATCGAACTGCCACCTTCCACCGTCGTTTGCAGCACTGACTACACGCCTGCACCTTAGTGGCAAATCGGCTGCCGGATCGAACACCTCAAGAATCGTTGCGCCATATATATCGTCCCGCTGCACAACCGCCGTAGCGCGGATGGCCACGCATCCCATTTCACGAGCAGCCAGAGAAGGTATTATCCCCATGTCCGTTCCGAGCTTGGCGTTGTTCAGCACTGCTGTCCAACCCCGTTGCGACAGGACAAGGTAGCGATCTACGCCGATCTCAGCGCGATTATGCAGTAACGTCAGAATCTCACTGGACTTGCGCGCCACCACTTCTCTTTGAACCCAACTCGGACTGTCCTCATCGAGCCCAGGCGTCAACCATTCCAGAAACGCAGAGCCCGTCGCCGCGAAGAACGACACCGACTCCGTCGTCGGCGCCAGGGCATTGTTGGGTAGTGCTTCGTCGTTCATGGCATTGTCCTAACGAGTTCGGCCCGAAAGATCGTTCGCCGATATTCAAATCGGAATATGAGTCCGTTATTCGGTGCTCTCGAAAAGGAATCTCCGCTATGCAACAAAACCCATCAGGCGCCCTGAATCCGCATCGTCGAGATGTGCTGCTGCAACAGTCTCGATCTCGGCCCGAACCTCCACCTGCAAACAGCCGTCGACGTCCCGAACACAGCCATGATGTGCTCTCCAGAGCTTTAGCCAACGAGCGAAGAAGACCAACAGCTGAGGAAAGGCAGCGCACACTCGCTGCGGAGCCCAGGATCCCGTTCCGTGTGCCGTCGCACCGCCAGGTTCGTCGAACTCCTGAAGCCATACATCAAGTGTTGGCGCCCAATACGACTCGGACACGCCGCTGAAAAGCTCGAACAGCTCGGTTAACAGTTCACGATAGGGTCCGAGCCTGTGTGTGGGCACGCAATTCAAGGCCTACTCATTCGCAAGCCTGTCAAATTCCGATACTGGAACGTCGAGCGCGACGAGCAGTTTCTGCGCTGAGCGCCGCGCCGCCGCCCAACTTTCGTTTCGAAAGATCAGTTCTTCCTTGTCGATCAGACAGTCGTCGAACAACAAGTCTATCTGCAACAGCTCGTCCAAACACTGCTTCACAGCAATGCGTTCAGACTCGGTAAATGACTCCATCAGGACGTCATTCTCAAGTACGGTCTTCAATACCTGTTCCGCACCCTCGAGCATCTCCTCCGGAAGCACGTAACACCGACGATCGCCTCTCACGATATACTGAGTTTGGTATTCCTTGGAGGCCAGGCATGCCAGATCGCGGGTAAGCCTTCTTCTAATCATCGGTCAGGATTTCGGCGTATGGATATATGTCCGACATCCGCTTCGCAGGGAGCTGCACATGCTCTAAGGCGCCGCCGACCGAGTGCCCGCCGCCGAAACGTTCAGGTGCTCTTTGAGAAACGCCGCGACACGTTCGTACAAATGTGCCGCCTGTTGCGCATCCGACGGTGAGTGCCCCATGTCTTCGAGGATCGTCAGCTCGTGAACATGCCCTGCCTGCTCCAGAGCGTGCGCCATACGCCAGCTGTGCTCGGCATCGACCACGGTATCGTCAGCGCCGTGCACCAGTAGGACGGGAACGGTGACTTCCGTCGCTCTGTGTAGCGGCGAGATAGCCTCCAAAGCATCGGCATCGGCGTCAGGATCGCCAACGTATTCGCTCAGCCACTCTTGCACTTCGTCGGAGTGCCGGCGACTCGAAACCAGCAGCATGACGTCGCTCACACCGGCGACCGATGCCACACACCTGAAGCGATCAGGCTCGCGCACCGCGAGCGCAAGTGCCGCGTACCCCCCGTAGCTGCCGCCCGCAATGCACGACCGGGAGCCGTCGATGTCGTCTCTTGACGCGACGGCATCGTGTGCGGCGATGATGTCATCCAGGATTCTGCCACCCCATTCCTTTTTCCCGGCTTCGAGGAATGCATCGCCAAATCCGGCGGAACCTCGATAGTTCACCTGCAGCACCGCAAATCCTTGCGCGCCGAGAAACTGCGCGACCGGATTGTAGTTGCGGCTGTCCATTACACCGATGGGGCCACCGTGGGGAAGCAGGACCAGAGGATACGGCGCTTCGCCGGTCGCCGGCACGGTCAACAGCCAGGGAATGTCGAGACCGTGGCTCTCGACGCTGCCGGTTTCCAACACCGACAAGGTAGCCGGATCGAGCCAGGGCATTGCGCGCTCGATCAGTTTCAGTTCTCCGGTGGCTTTTCGGTAAACGTAGAACGTTCCCGCATCGCGAAAAGAGGACGCCGCCAACACGAATACGTTGTCGCCAGCATCGCTGCCCACGAGATGCAACGCGACGTCGGCGAACCTGTCCCGTAGCAGCGCGGCCACATCGGCAAGTCCGTCGCTCAGATATTCGTAGCGGAGAACCCCATTGTCCACGAGGCCCACGCCGGCTATCTGCCCGGTACGAGGATCTGTCACGACGTCGAAAATATCGGCGGCGGCATGACGATAGACCAGGGACCGCTCGCCGCTTGCAAGATTGACGAGATAGACACCGTCGGACTGACCCTCCTTCTCCTCAATCACATAGTACTCGTCGGCCGTGCTGCCGATGGCAACGGGTACGATAGGGTCGATCTCAAGCCCGCCTTCCGAATCCGCGGTATTGGCCTTGGAAAGATCGCCGTGAATCCACGAACGCACGGAGTGCCAGGCCCCGTCTCGCCACGCCGAAATAGTCACCTGGCCTTCGGCCTTTACAGCCAGCGCGGATAGCACCTCCCCCTGCCGGTCGAAGAACCAGCGCAGCGCAAATCCGTCGAAAGACGCAACCTCGTTGGCGCGGGTAAACTGCCCGCCGTCAACGAGCGTTCGCCGCGTCATCGGCTGGCCCAGGACATTCAGTTTCTCAACGTCGATTTTGTAGACTTTCGAAAACCGTCCTCCTCTGGCGAACAGCAGCCGGCCGCTCTCGTTCGGCAGCAGATGAACAATCCGCCCGCCGGTCTTGATCTCGTAGGTGACAGGCGCTTCCGCTTCGTCTTCCGTATCCACGACGTAGTGTCTGACGACGTTCTTCGTTTCGAGCAAATCGGCCACAGCCTCGCGGCTTTCCACCAGGCTCACGAGGAGATAACGATCGTCCACCCAGCCCACGTTGCGGACATAGCTTTCTTCCACGCCAATGCGCATACGCGCCGAGAACACGGTTCGCTGATGCTCGTCTTCCAGCCGCAGGACGTCCACCACGGCTTCCTGTTCTACGCGTTTGGCAAAAGCAACCTTGAAACCGGCCGGGGACAGGGCAAGGCTCACAATTCCGGGGGGCTCGAAGAAGTCGACCGCCGCAGGAGATGCACCGGCAGCGCCGTGGAAAAACAGCCAAACGAAAAGCAGCGACGCCTGCAGACCCCGCGTCATGGCGAATTTACTCCGCCGTCCGTATCGATCACCTCCTCGAAGAACCGGTCCGGATAATAGCCGGCATAGCGTAGCGGCCACTGCGAAAGCTCCTCCGCAAAAGTCTGCCGAATATCGCGTATGGTCATCGCTATTCGATTGTTGAGACCAAGTCTTACGACCTCGGCAGACCGTTCCTTACGCACCGATAGCTGCCCCAGGTAATTGATCCGACTCCGCTCTATCGTGAACGACCAGCGCTTGTCGTCCGCCGTATCGACCAGGAACGGGAGATCGTAACGGGGCACGTGGGTTTCCCCCCATACGTAGTTCCCTTCATCGAGCGGCAGCAACAGCAAATGCCGCCCGGTTGCGAACGGGCCTATCTCGGTCTTCCGGCGAAACGCGCTGGATACCGCACTGGAACGACGGCTGGCGCCACGAACCAACTCGATTTTCGCCACGGGGCTTTCGAGGTCGAGATCGATCAGCAAATAGCCCTGCTTGCGCTTGAGGGGCTCGGTCACGTGAGTCGTCACCTCGGCGAGCGCGAGGCCGGACGACCCGAGCACAAGCAACAGGGCCACAATGAATTTCGACATTGAGTCCAACTCTGGGGTAGGTAGATACCACCTAATATAGTGCCTTGCGCACAGCTTTGTTAGCATTCCGGCCGTCGCCGCGCCTGAAGGAATAGTGTTCATGCCACGCTCGTTGCTTCGCTTCGCCCTGCCGCTGATCCTGCTTTCGCTCGGTGGCTGCCTGCCGTCGAAAATCCTGCTCGTACCAGACGCCGGGGAGCTGACCGAACTGCCGGCACAGAAAGGCGTGGTTGCCGTTCGCGTAATCGATCTGGGCAACGGCATTCCGCTCCAGTTCGTCACCTTCGCTCCGCTCGATCTCAACGAGGTGGACGAAAACCAGTTCAAGCGCCTGCGAGCGTACAGCATGAGCAAGCGGCGCACCGGTGTGTTCGTCAGCGCGGTTGAGGCCGGCGAGTATTCGCTGTCCGATCTGTACGGCGTAATCTCCGCCGGCGATTACATCTTCAGCCGTAGGATAGACGCAACGCCCGCATTCGGTACTTTTTCCGTGCAGCCAGGGCAGCTGACCAACCTCGGCACGATTCTCTATTACCCGGCTCCGAACGAAGACACGTACACGGACCGTTTGGTCAGAAACGAGGCCTTTCCCGGTCTCGAAACACTCATCGAGGAAGACTTCAGCGCGCTCGAATCTTCGCTCGGTAGTAGGTCCGTACCTCTCGGCTGGCACGAAGACGACTCGGCCGGTGACAGGCTCAGCACTTACCTAAGCGCCATCCAGAATCCGCTCGTCTTCGATGCCAGCGCGGTCTTCGAGGACGAAACCATCATCATCTCGCGGGTTGGCGGTATGCTCCGGCAGGACATGAACGGCGACTGGACCTTCGACGGAGTGGAAACGGACGCCGCGCTGGTGGCGATCGACAAGAACGCCAACGGCGACCATATCGTCACCAGCGAAGACGGCGAGGTGTTTCTGAGACGCGCTCACGAGCCCGACTGGCAGCTCGTTCAGGTCCCCGACACGGAGGGCAAGGTCGTGGCGGTTTCGTTCGGCGATCAGCAGACACAGTACGCGTTTGTAGCCGGGCAGCACACGATCGCGCAGTTTAAGGGGAACGACGGGCTGGCCCCCGACTGGCGCCTCGAACGTATCTACCGCCAGGATCGCGGCTGGCAGCCGTTCGACCCGAACGACGACGCACGCAAGATTGTTGTCGAATACAAACCTGACGGTGGAGCCAAAAAACTGCCATACGACGAACTCGACGGAGTGTCGTTTGCCAACGCAGGCCGGCAGTTCCTGATCTCGGCGCTGGAAAGGGTGTACGTTTTCGACAAATCAACCGGCGCCGTCAGGGAACTGGACACACGCTTCAAAACGCTGGCCGTCGCGACCAACGGTCGGACAGCGGTCGCAAAGGGAGGCCTGAACTGGGCGGGCGACCCGGTGAGCCATTGGGCGGAAAGCCCTGACGGCTCCTGGACGAAGGTATCCAGCCGAGTCGATCGTTGTCCGGGCGAGCGTCACGAGGCCCGTACGGATCGCTGCCTCGACGGCCGCACGCGCAAGTTCACGCACGCAAGACACGGCGGTGAGCCGTATCTTGCGCCCAATGGCCGGCTTTACAGCATCATGACTGTTGCCGACAAACCGACTTTCCTGGCCAGTAGCCGCCCCACGAGCAAGCACTGGGCGCAAGTCGACTCGGCAGACGAATTTCCCGAGTATTGCAACAGGATATTGCCGAGCCGGATGGACAACACACTTCTGATCGGCTGCAGCGGGACAACCGGACGTATCTACGAATACGATATTGCTGAAGGCACTTACCGGCTCGTGCGCGAGCCCGCCGCTTTCTGAATTTGCCCCTGCCGATCGAGGAAACTCCCGCAGTCGGCGCAAGACCGTCCGGTCTCGCTTCCGGAACCGGATCTGTTACGGCGCGCTATCGGGCAGGCGTACATAGTGTGCCCCGCGATACTCGAAGCCGGTCACGATACCGTCATCGTCCTCGACGAAGCGGCCAAGCGTTCCACGGTATGGCGTCAGCTCCATGCGAACGGTTCCGTCTTCGCGGTACGTGGTTCCTGACGACAGGTTGCCGAAGGTAACCTCAAGTTCCCCTCCGGACATTGTGAACTCGATGTCGCCGAAGGCATCGTTGCGGTAACGGCCTGCGTAGCGGGCCTCGTCGGCGGGTGCCTGGCGCGGTCTCTCGGGCGGCGCTTTCCCCGCCAACGGCCGGATCGATTCCGCAATGTCGGCAATTTCGATTCTGGCTTTGGCCTCGGGCTGCTCCACACCGGCGGCGAGGTCGTAGATGTAGTTCGCCACGAGATCCGGCAAGTGAAAGCCCGGGCGGGACGCATCGTTGATCAGTACCGCAACGCCGATATCAAGTTCGGGCACGAACGACGCGTGCGCGCGGTAACCCGAGTAGGAGCCGAAGTGCTGGAACATCGTTCGGCCGTCGTAGTCGGCTTCGTACCAGCCAAACCCGTAGCGCTTGCGATGGTAGGTGTAGAACGTCATGTCGAGCTCGGCGTTCGCGGCCCGGGTGCTCTGCACGAGGCCGGGAGCGAAGACCTGACGGTCGTGTATGCGGCCGTCGCTCAACTGCAGCACCAGCCAGCGCGCCACGTCGTTGGCCGTCGAAAAATGCCCGCCGGCCGCGTGCATCGTGTTATCTCTTTTGGCAAGCGGAAACGCGTTCTTGATGCCGAGCCAGGAATGCGGCCTGGCGTAATCGCTGTCCAGCGCGGACACCCATGCCGTCGTCGAATCCATGCCCGCGGGATTCAGCACCTCGTCTTCTACAATCTCCTTCCAGCTTTTGCCGAAACGATGCTCCAGCACCATGCCCGCAATGACATAGCCCGTATTCGAGTAGCTGAAAGCGGCATCACCTTCTTCGGAAGACAGGTTCTTCACGATGTCCATGAGAATCGCGGGCGTGTACTCCCCGGAGTACGCCGTACGCCAGGACAGCGCACCTCCGTCGAGCCCGTGGCTGTGCGACAGGAGCCGGCGCAGGGTGCGCGTACCCGCCGGCGCACCCTCGAGCGCCGGCACGTACTCTTCGATGGCGACGTCCAGATCGATCTGTCCCTTGTTCGCCAGCGACGCGATGGCCAGACCGGTCATCGACTTGGTCAGCGATGCGACGTAAACCTGGGTATCGGCGTCCATCGGCACGCCCTCGGCCGGATCGGCGAATCCGTAGCCCTTGGCAAGCACAATTGCGTCGGGAGTCGCGACAGCCACTGCGTAGCCCGGCACCACGTCGAGTTGTTCCATGAGTTCGCTCATGAACGTATCGATCCTGGCCTCGATCACGCTCGGCCTTGTGTCGGCCGCCGTTTCATTCGCTGCGAGCAACAGCAACGCCGCCGCAAGTAACGCGGAAACGAGGCTCCTCGGAGCTGCCGCCGTTGTTTTCATGGACACACGCTCCCTCCTGATCTCTTCAAAGGGATGCGGCTCGACGGGTTTTGGTTGCGAGAAACGCCTGCCGGCAGGAGCGCTACGCGCCGGACGATGCCCTCGCGATCAGGAACAACGCCGCTTTGGGTTTGGGCTGCCAGTCGTGCTCGATGACAAATCCGGCCTTGGTGATACTGCTGCGCAGTTCGTCGGCCGTAAACACGCGAACCAGCGGAAACAGCCCCAGCGCCTTACCGACGGGACCCACCCAACGGAACCAGCCGTGTTTGTCGCCGAGGCACATGGTGCTCGACACCAGCACGCCGTCGGGCTTCAGCTGACGATGCAACAGGCGCAACGCCGCGTCCCGATCTTCGAGCAAGTGCAGGACGCTGTGCGCCATGACGACGTCGAACGACCCCGCCGGCTCATCGATGGCCTCGACGGTCGAACGGCGAAATTCGACGTTGGTTAGGCCCGCTGCGTCGGCCTTGGCGCGAGCAATGTCGAGCATGCCGTCCGACAGGTCGGTCGCGAGGATCGTGCCGGCATAAGGGGCATGCGCTATCGCGGTAGACCCCGTACCACAACCGACTTCGAGCACGCGCGAATCGGCCGTGAAGTACTCGCGGGTTTTCTCGAGCTTGGTCTGGTAGGCAGCCTCGTCCGCCACCGGGCGTTTCGCGTAACCCGCCGCATGGCGGTCCCAGAATCGACTTGCGTCAGCCATGATGTTGTTTCCGTGTCAGGTGTTTCGTATCAGATGATTCCGTGCATCTTAGTCATGCGTTTTTTAATATAGAATGCCCCAATATTCATACTAATTATGCATTTTTGCATGGACTGGCGATCCGTACAGTTTGACTGGAACCGTGCCCGGGCGTTTCTCGTAACGGCCGAGGAAGGCTCTCTCTCCGCAGCCGCGCGGGCGCTCGACATGACCCAGCCCACGCTGGGGCGGCAGGTTGCGGCTCTCGAAAGCGAACTGGGCATTGCGCTGTTCGAGCGCGGCGCGCGCGGTCTCGAGCTGACGCCCGCGGGTCTTGCGCTCGTTGATCACGTCCGCGACATGGGCAACGCGGCCAGCCGGCTGTCGCTGTCGGCCTCGGGACGCTCGTCGTCGATCGAGGGCAGCATCTGCATTACGGCCGCGGAGGCACTGGCGGTCTACCTGTTGCCACCGATAGTGACGAAGCTTCGCCTAAAGGAGCCGCTGATCGATGTCGAAATTATTGCCTCCAACGACAGCAGCGATCTGAAGCGCCGCGAAGCGGACATTGCCGTGCGCTCCTATCGGCCAACACAATCCGACCTCATCGCCAGAAAACTCGCCGACATGTCGGCCTACCTGTACGCCTCGCCGGATTACCTGGCACGCATCGGTCATCCGAAGTCTGCCGCAGACCTGTCGAACGCGGACTTCATCGGTTTCGATCGCTCGGCGCTCCTGATCGATGCTTATCGCGAAATCGACGTGGAACTCAGTCAGCAAAACTTCCCGCTGATTACCGAAAGCCACCTTGTCCACTGGGAACTCGTCAAGAACGGTGCGGGTATTGGCGTCATGCCCGACCTGCTCGGGGACGCCGAGGCCAGCGTCGTCCGAGTGCTGCCGGACGCAAAACCGCTAATGAGTGAGTTGTGGCTGGCGGCCCATCGCGAACTCAAAACCAGCCGGCGGGTGCGCACCGTGTTCGAGTTCCTCGCCAACGCGCTCAACGAGCGGCTCGGCAATACGTCAACCTGATCCCGGAACGCTACAGCGGCTGGCCGTCCTTTACGCGAACGCGAATCGTGCGAATGGCCGTAAAATCCTCGAGTGGATTCTCCGCAAACGCAATGAAGCTTGCCTCACAGCCCACGTCGAGGCAGCCCACGCGCCGGTTCGGAAAAATGACTCCGGGCGTATCCATCGTTGCCATCCGCAGCATGTCCGACGGCTCGAAAAACCCCTTCTCCACACCGGCAATGAGACCTTCAGTCAGCATCGAGCCGTAGGCATTGGTCGCAACGACAAGCGTAGCGCCCGCAGCCCGAAGCTTCGCCACGTTTTGCCGCTCCCAGTCGACGATCTTGTCGGGACGGTCCTTCGCCCACTCGGTCGTAATCAACGTGCCGACCGTGCCGATGCGTGCCGCTGCCTCTGCGTCCGCCGCTGACAACCGGCACTCCTCCGCGGTGCTGACGTCGTAGTAGATACTCGACGGATCACTTTCCGTATCCTGATAACATGGCAAGTGCGTCACGATATCGGCTTCTGCCGAGAGGCTCGCGCGAAAATCTTCGATGCTGGAAACGGCGACGGCAAGCCTTAGCCCTGCCTCCTCCGTCAGCCGGGCGATCTCGGGTAACAACCCAGGGTCGACACCTCCGCCGGGGCCCCATTTGCCCCAGCCTTCGGCATAGCGCTCGCTGTGCCGCAGATACACCTTGACGTGATCCGGCTCGTTGGAGAGCAGCAGCGCCAGTTTTTCGGCCACGTCTTGTTCCGTTTCCACAACGTAGTACGCGTTGTCGGCATAGCGGCTGCCGGCGTGTATCTCGTCGGCACGCGCAACCTGCTCTTCGTAGCTACGAATGTTCAGCGCCAGCGCTTCATAGATTTCCGCCGGGTGGCTGTCGGGTCCCGTCAGTCCGCCCAGCGACGTCGCCACGTCGACGTTGCCCGGCCCGCGCAGTCGGTCGCGAATCTCCAGCACGCCGCCGGTTGGCGCCGTCATCGTCATGGCGTAAAACGCACCGCTCTCGATACCCATGGAGTTGTGCCAACCCAGCGTAAAGGGACCGTCGAAATGGTGCGTGTGCGCATCCCCGAACGGGGGAGTGACATAGCTGCCGTCGAGTTCGACTGTCTCATCGGCCTGTGCCGGGCACGCGACAATCCGTATGCCGGCGACGCAGATGTTGCGGCCGACGAAGCGGCGGCCGTCGAACACCTGGCCGCCGGTGAACGCCGTTACCGGGCCCTCGACCGATGATTTTTGGGTAACGGTTTCGACGAGGCTTGCGTCGTCCGTGGCCGTGTACGGCGCGCAAGCGGCCGCCAACAGGCTGCTCGCTGAGAGCGCCATGAGTTTCAAGTTCATATTTCTTCCGGGGTTTCGTGTGTGATCGTCGTGGTTTCTCGTTGTCGTTTGCTGCACCGTGAGCAGTAAATCTTTGATGCCGCGCTGACGTAATACGTTGATTCACGCAGCAAATTCAATCAAAGTGACGGGAACAAGAAACAGAGGGGACGGCGGCCATGAACGAGCCCGACGTCGATCTCGGTCAACGAAACATCATTGGCGGCCTCGACCGCATCGTGACCAATCTGGGTCTGGCTCTCGTCGCCGCGGTGGTCACGTTGTTCGTGGCAATCGTGCGGCCGTGGCGTCTTGCCCCGTTGCTGCAGAGCGACGAGCCCGAAGGCCGGGACGGCGTCTTGCTGAGTCCCGGCGCCTACCTGCCGCTGTCGCTGGCGATCGTGCTGATTGCCGCCGCGACCGTCACGACGACGGAGACCCTGGAGGCCAACCAAGGATTCATCGGTCCCACCTTGGCCGTTGCGGTCGCGACGGCCATTGGCGAGGGGGACCTGTGGAAAACCCTGTCGATCGTCTTGCCGATATACGGCTACGCCGTGTGTTTCGGTGTCGTGGGCATGTTGCTGACACCCTGGGCCGGCCCATGGTGGACGCTGCGTACGAGCTTACGGGCAGCGTTCTACCAACTCGCAACCGTCATTTGCTGGATTGTCCTGTCGAGCGCCGCCATTGACGCCGTTCGCGCGACCGGCGCTCATGACGGCACCTGGCGACTGCTTTACTTGCTCAACACGATTCCAATCGTTGGTCTGTCGCTGTGGATGTACTTCTGGTTTTTCGAAAGCGACGACGCAACCTCGACCGGCCGCGCGGCCCTGCTGGCGCTCGCCATGGGCGCCCTCATGATGGCGTTCTTCGCCGGCGTCAGCACGCTGGTTTTCTAGACGCGCCTGCCCTGCCGCACGGCAGGGCACCTGCAAAGGAAACGGTCAGGGCGCCACGGCCGGGTCGCGCACGAGCCGCACGTAGTTATCCGCCTGGACCTTCTTGTCGACGACATTGACGCCGGCCGTAATGTCGACGGACGCCACTTCATCGATCTTGAGGTAGGTCGTCGAAGTCCAGAAACGCGATCCCGGAATTTCCGGGAACACCGTCAGGTTCATTGCCGGATCGAAGCACTTGTACTCCATGATCGACATGAGTTCCTTGACCGTGGGCAGCCGCCAGTTCTCGTCGACGAACGCAAAGGCGTCCACCCACGGCATTTGTGTTGCCTGTTCGCCGGGCTCGCACGTGTCGTCTTCGGGATAATCGACGGTTCCCTTGTCGTCGATGCTGTAACCCACCGGGCAGCGCTGCCAGAGCAGCAGCGTTCTCAAGTCCCGCACGGTGCCGTCGTCGCTGATCTCGAAGCGGTTCACGGGTGTCACGCTGTTGATGCGCGGACTGCAAACCTGTTCGGCGTACGCAGCGGTCGTTGCGGTCAACAGCGCTATCAGGCTAAGTAGTTTGATACGCATGAGTGTCTCCTAATCTCAATCGGTTTCGGTCAGGGTCGCGAGGCTATTTCCGGCGGAACGTCAGGTCGCCACCGCCTCTGACGAGCCTGACGCCCGCCGTCGAGGATTTTCCGGTCGTGTAAACGTCGGTGCCGGCGCTGTCGTACTGGATCAGCCACGCTTCGCGGGTCCCTGTGGCGGCCGGCGTGCCGGTCCAGTAGAAGCCTGCGTGCGGCCAGAACAGGTTATCCAGGCCGTTGGTCTGGTCCGCGGCAACAATGCCTGCCATGTTGGCCAGATCGAACGCCTCAGCCACGTTCGGCAGGCGCCAGTCGTCGAAACCGCAGTGGTTCGCGGCGTTCAGCGCGTCGACGTAACTTTGCGTGTCGCAGTCGACGCCGCTCGCGCAAGTCCCGCCCGTACCCGTGCCGGCGTCGCCGCCGTCGTTGACGCCGTTCGGGCGAAACCAGCTGTAGGTGTCGTTGTAATAGCGCAGATCACCCTGAGTAAAACTCTTCACCTCCCAGACCAGCGAGGTGGTCTCGTCGACAATGCAGCCATAGTTCAGCGCGTCGATCGGCAGCTCGGTGCCGTCCACGTCGAGCTTGGAAAACGAGAACCCGAGGTCGCCGTCGCTTTGATCGGGGAACCGGACGTCGCGGCCGGTTTCGGCATCCTGCTGCGGCAGGCCGTTGACCGGACAGCTGAGCGCCGTGGTCACTTCGTCGGCACAGAAGCGCACGGCCGTGTCGTTGAGCGCCAGGTAACCGTCGTTGGCGTCGTCGTCTTCGATACGAATCCGGAACGTCGTTTCCGGATTAGGCAGATGCAGGCCCGTTGCCGCATTCAGTTCGACGGTAATGTCCTCATCGTTTTCGACCTCCTCGTCGCCGAGGATCACAACGTCAAGTTCGACGGACTCGGCGTTGGCGGGTACCGTCAACACACCCTCGTCACCCACAAAGTCGCTGCCGGGTGTTGCCGTTTCGCTACCGACGAAGTACTCGATCGACCCTGCGACGGGCATCGGCCGGTCCAGTTCGAGCCGTACGCTGACCGTCCGTTCGATGGGGCCGCCACCCGGGAACAGATCACGCTCTTGCACGCCGAAGTCCGGGACGACTTGCAGAATGGGCTCGTCATCGTTGATCTCGCCGATCGCAAGACCGTCGGCAAGGTGCACACCCTCCGGGTAATCGGTAATGCGTACGCGGACAAACTCGTAAAGTTCGGCGTCGCCGTCGCCAAACACGGTCACGGGCACAACCGCCTGCGTCGTACCTGCCGGTATGTCGACCGAGCCCGTTTCGAGCAGCACGTCCTGGGCATCCGCCGAACCCGGCAGAACCTCGTACGAAACGCTTGCAGCATCGTCCAACGGCCGGGACAGTACCAGCGGGAACTGAAGCGTGGGCTGTTCGCCCGGTCTGCCCTCGTCACCTTGCGTGTCGTACAGCCTGAGCTGCGGTCGCTGCAGTATCGGACCCTCCAGGTCGCGAACCAGCCGCACGCTCAGGGATTCATCGCGCCCCTCCGGCGACACGTCGCTGATCTGGAAACCCACGCTCCAACTTTCGTCGTCGCCCAACGTGTTGAACGGCGTCGAGCTCCAGAAACGTCCGGGCGGCGTATCGGGAAATGCGTCCACGGCAATCGACTGCGACGCCCCTCGTGACAGCCGAATCGAGTTCAGCTCCTTGACGTTTGGCAGCCGCCAGTCTGAGTAGCCGGCATAGCTGCCTTTCGCCGCGGCCAGCGCCGACTGCCAGTCGAAGCCACTGTCGCCCGATACGATGCAGCGATCGTCCGTGGTGTCGAGCGCCGTGCCGCTATTATCGTGGCTGTAGCCCAGCGGGCAGGACATCCACATGAGGCCGGTCGCCTCGTCCGCAATGGCCTCCACGCCGTCGGGCAGGTAGCGCAGCGGATCGCGCGCCGCCGCGCTGACCACCGGTCGTACGGCAACAGGCTCGTCGGTCGTGATCAGGTTGTCGAGGCCGGAGCCCGGATCGAGCGGATCGCCGAAAAACGCTTCCGCTCGCTGCTCAACGCCGTCTTCGCCTGCCTCGGCCTGCACAATGTAGACAATCGTGTACAGGTCGTCGGGCTTCACCCCGAAGTCCTGGAGCCTGATCTCCTCTCTGTATTCACCAATGTCAAAACGTTCGCCGACAAGGCGACCGATGCCCTGCTGACAGAGGTCGCCAACCCCCGCCTGCGGGCGACAGGATGCCGCCGTGGTAATCAGTTTCGTCCGCTTGCCCGTCAACAACAGCGGGTGCAGGGGTTTGCCGTCCTTGACGATAAAATTCACACCGCGGGTTGGCGCCCGAAAACGTATGGGTGTGGTCAGGTCGCCGGCCAAACCCTTGAGCTGCGTCTCGAAGAGCAGGATTTCGTGCATGTTTTTGGTGTCGCTCTTGTAGGTATAGAGCCAGACGACAAACTGCATGCGCGCGAAGGGCAAGGTATTGGGCTCGGCTTCGCTGCCAAAGCGCAGGTACTCGCCGCGCCGGTTCAACAACCTGCCGAGGCCCGTTCGCTCCGCCACGAGCTGAACATGACTTTCGTTGATGAAGAAGCTGGGGTTGTCGCCCGAACCACGGCGAAAGGTTCTCTCCCACTGGAGTATTTGCAGGCCCGAGGCCGCCCGCTCTTCGCCGATCTCGATACCGGTCTTGGCACTCGCACGAACCCGGCCGTCCTCGTTGACGAAGAAGCGCATGCCGTACTCCGGGTCCTGCAGCGAGAACGGCGCTTCCCACGCGCCGGGACCGGAGTCGCTTTGCGGCAGGTCTTCGGCATCCCATGAGTTGGGCTGGCCGGGGAGGTGGACAGGCTCGTCCAGTCCTGTCCACGACACCATGGCCCTGGCTTCGACTTCGTTTTCTTCCGCTGCGCGAACGACACTTGCGTCGATGACCAATCCCAGCAAAAAAACCATAGGGGTGGCGATGAGCATGCGCCGCGAAAACTTATGCCTGAATAGTGTTATGCGCATGACTAATCACCTCCTCGAACCAGACGTACAGCCAAAGGCTGATCGTGGCCCATCGCGCGAATTTCGCCGTGACGGAAGCCGACAAACTCGGCCTCGCCGGGAACGGACGAAGACGTTGCGCTCCAGTAGAGATCCGCCTCCGTGTTGGGGAAGAACGTGCCGTCGATGGCGGCGCCGCTCGACTCGTAGTGCACGATCGACTGCAGCTCGGCCGAACTCGGCAGGCGCCAGTCGTTGAAGCCGCACAGGCCGGCCGTGTTCACTTCCCGGACGTACTTTTCGGTGTCGCAGCGTCCGCGGGTTTCGCATTCGCCAGAATCCTCAAAACCCTGCACGGGTGACACTCGCGTCGAATACCAGGAGTAGCGCCATTCCCGGTCATGCAAACCGGCGTTGCCGGTCTTGATCTCCCAGACGCGCTGAGTGACCTCGTCACGCACGCAGGTCCAGGGCGTCGTCGCGTAGTCCACGGATTGATCGACGAGCGGTGAGCCGTCAGCACTCAGCTTGGTAAACGAGAACCCACGCACACCGTCCGTGTCGTCGAAATCCATCGGATCACGACCGCTCGCGCCGTCCTGGTTCGGGTAGTCGGCAACAATGTCAGGGGATGCGCAGTCGAGGCCGCGTTCGGTTGCCGTTGCGCAGCTGGTCGTGCCCGTGTCGTTGAGCGCGGGTGCGTCACCTGTCGGCGGCGTGAGCCGGTCGCTGGCTTCGATCGTTACGGTTGCGCCGGTTTGTGCCCCGAGGGTCAGCCCGCCGGTCGGATTGCCGAGCCTGACGACAAAAGTTTCGTCCGGCTCCGCGTCCGTGTCGTCGACAATGCTGACGGTGACCGAGCGCGGCGCCGCGTCTCCATCGGCAAAGCTCACAACTGCCGGGTCGATCGACGCATCGCTCGCGTCCGCGGTCCGGCTCTCGAAAATGACGTCGACGTCGACCGCGCCGTCACTGCCGTTGCTGCGGGTAACCGTCAAGGTCACGGTGCCCGCCGACTCGGCCACCGACAGGTTGCCGGGCTCGAGCCCGACCTCACCTGCCATCGGCGGAGGCGGCGGAGGTGGGGGCGGCGGCGAAACCGGCGGAGTGTCGCCGCCTCCGCCCGACGAACAGGCCGCCGTCAGGACGACGGCCAGGAGTAAGATTATGAAGCGCATAGCTAAGCCTCTGAGTTAAAAAAGCCTGATGTATACTGGCCGTGCAGCTTTGGATCGGCCGTTACCGGGGAATACAGTGGCCGCGGAAAAAAGGGATCACGCGACAGACAATTTCTCGCAAGCCGGCGGTCGGCAGGTGCTCCATGGATGACCCGGCCGACCCTTCGATCACTCAACTTCTCGCTCGCTCGAGCACGGGTGACGATCGAGCCGCCGACGAGTTGTACCGATTTGTTTACGCACATCTGCGCAAGCTGGCGCACGCGCAGCGGCGCAACTGGCTGGGCAACGAAACGCTCGGTACGACTGCGCTAGTCAATGAGCTGTATCTGAAACTCTCGTCCAGCAGCGACTTCGCCAGCCGCGCACACTTTTTTGCGACGGCATCGCGCGCAATCCGGCACATACTCGTCAACTACGCGGTCGAGCAACGACGGGCCAAGCGCGGCGGTTCGAAAGTGCGGGTACCGCTGGACGACATCGAGGTGGGCTCCGATCTTTCGGCCACCGAGCTGATCGATCTCGAAGAAGCAGTTGCCGCGATCGAGGCCGAAAACCCGCGCCGTGCGCGCATCGTCGAGTGCCGCCTGTTCGGCGGCATGAGCGTCGAGGAAACGGCCGCTGCAGTGGGTGTGTCGACGGCAACGATCAAGCGCGAATGGCGGGTTGCGAAAGCCCGACTTGCGTCGAGGCTTGATGCGGACTGATCCCGAATTGCGCTAAATGCGGTAACAGGTATGAGGAAACCAAGCATGCCGGAGCCGACATGACTGACGACAACACCAACCTGCGTGAAGCGGCGGAAGCCCTCTTTCTCGAGCTGTGCGATCTGCCCGAGGCCGACCGCGGGCGCAAACTGGATGCCGCCACCGAAGGCAATCCCGAACTCCGCCGCCACGTCGAACGCATGCTCGCGGCTGACGCCCGGGCCGACGATGTGCTGTCGGACTGGTCCGACCGGCTCAACGTGCAGGTGTCGAAGCTCGCCACCGCAAAAGAGGAACTCGAAGGCAGCACCTGCGGCAACTACACGCTGCTGCGCCATATCGACTCCGGAGGCATGGGCGACGTCTGGCTGGCGGAACGCAGCGACGGTCGCTTCGAAGGGCAGTTCGCCGTCAAGCTCCTGCGCCGGCACTCACCAGCCAGCGTCGACAGCCTGCGCTTCGAGCGGGAAGGACGACTGTTAGCGCGGCTCACGCATCCGAACATTGCGCGACTGATCGATGCCGGTACTGCCGACGAACGACCTTTTCTCGTCATCGAGTACATCGACGGCCTCAACATCGACGAGTATTGCGATCATCACAGGCTCGGCGTCGATGCCCGTATCCGGCTGTTCCTCGACGTGCTCGAAGGCGTCGCGCACGCGCACGCCAATCTCGTCCTGCACCGCGACCTGAAACCGGGCAACATCTTGGTCACCAGTGACGGCCGCGTGAAGCTGCTCGACTTTGGTATCGCCAAGCTGCTCGACGAGCAGGAAGAGCGCGGCGTTGACACCGCACCGTCCATTACGCAGGTGTTCGGCCAGGTACTGACGCCGGACTACGCGGCACCCGAACAGCTCGCCGCCAAACCCATCGGCACAGCCACCGACATTTTTGCGCTCGGCATGGTGCTGTACGTATTGCTGACGGGCGTAAACCCGAGAAGCGAAGACGCCTCGGGCGACGCGCTGAAGTGGGCGAAGAAACGCATGCCGCGCGCTTCGCACCAGCTCGACCGAAGACACTCGATCACGCGTCGCCACCTGGAAGGTGACCTCGACAACATACTCGACAAAGCGCTCGCGCCGGACGCGGAGGACCGCTACCGCTCGGTAGCAGAACTTCGCGACGATCTCAGCCGCTACCTCGAACATCTCCCGGTCTCCGCCCGCCCACCAACATTGGGCTATCGAACCGCCAAGTTCCTGCGGCGTTACCAGGGCGGCGTTACTCTGACTCTACTGTTTGTGCTGGGGCTCGCCGTTGCGGCCGTCATCGCGGTGACGCAGCGGATAGAGGCGGAGCGGCAACGCGACTTCGCTATCTACCAGCAGCAGAGAGCCGCGACTTCGAGTGAGCTACTCTCGCGCATGCTGAGCGACGTGGCAATCAACGGGGGCGAAGCAACGGTTGCAGAAGCGTTCGAACGCAGTGCAGCAACGCTCGACCTGCAGCCTCCGACCGACGAACGTTTCGCAGCACGCCTGTACTTCGATCTGTCGCGCGGCTTCGAAACGCTGAATGCCAACGAACGGGAGGCCGATTACCTGGAGCGTGCCGAGCGAGCAGCACGCTCCGCCGGCGACAACGACCTGCTGGCTAACGTGTTGTGCGAACGAGCGCGCGACCGGAACGAGACCTCGGCGGAAGAAGCCAGGGGCATCTACGAAGAAGCGCGCCAGGCAACGACGTCGAACGATTCGCTTTCACCCGGCACGCTGGTCACCTGCGCACGCGCCGAAGCACTCGTACTCGCCAATAGCGGAGAACGCGAAACTGCCGTGGACAATCTGATCGCCACACTGGACCAACTCACGGCATCACCGGTGTATTCGCGAATCGACGAACTCCGCCTGCTCAACGAGATCGGCGCCCAGCAGTTTCGACTCGGCCGCCTGCATGATGTCCTTCAAAGCAATACGCTACTGCTGGAAGGCCTGCGCGAAACCGGGCGACTTGCCACCCAGGGTGGCATCATTACGCAGGGCAATCAGGCTGCCCTGCTCGGCGCATTCGGCGAATACCTGGCAGCAAGACAAGCGTACGAAGCCACCGTTGCGATGGCGGGGGACTCTGCGAAACGAAAGGACATAAAGCGAACACTGGCAGCGGCACACCTGCACCTGGGCGAAGCCGACGCCGCCCTCGCTATCTACGAGGAACTGCTGGCGACCGCGACGGCGCTGGCCGCAAGGCCAGGCGCACAAATCAAGCTGGGCATGGCGCGTGGCTATCTGCTGCGCGGCGAAGTCGCCGGCGTGGATGTGCTGCTTGACGAGGCCGAAGCGGTATTTTCCGAATCACCTGCACACCATGCCCGCTATCTGGTCTGGCTCGCGCGCTTGCGTGCCGAATACGCTGCTCTCTCCGGCGACATGGCGGCCGCCCGGCGAATTCTCGACACAAGACTCGCCGACGCGGGTTATCCGGCCGACAAGACCTACCGCTACCTGTCGATCGTGCTCGAGCAAGCCTCGGAGCTTGCACTGCAGGAGGGTGACGACGAATACGGTTTGCAGCTGTCCTTGGACCTGCTGGAGATCGCATCGAATCGCGCACGCGAACCAAACGCCAGCGCCGACGTCGGCAGGGCCCATATGCTCGTGGCACGCGCATTGTTGGCGCTCGACCGCCGTGACGAGACAGAGAACCATCTGCAGCGCGCTATCGAATCCTTGTCCAACGGCCTGGGAGCGGATCATCCGGAAACACGCCGCGCCGAGGACCTGCGCCGCAACCCTGGCGGATGAGCCGGTACGGACGACATCGGGCCACGTCACCGAGGCTCTGAATCAGCGCCTGTCCAGCACCGAGCGCATCAGCTGCGAGAAATCCGTATTGGGTTGCTCTTCGTGGAGCGCCTCCAGAACGGATTGCTGGTTTCGCTCCGGCTGATTCTGACTGGCCTTGATCTTGCCTTCGATGCGGTCGATTCGAACCTCCAGGCCAACGAGCGCCTTGAGCAGCCGGTCCGTGTACTCCGCCGGCGCGTCCGAAACCGCCCAGGGCTGTTTGCGCGAGTGTTCGTGTCGTTCCGTCAATTCCTCGATTTGACGGGCAATCCACTCCTCGTCATCCACCGTGCGAACGTGACCGTGCACGTGGGCAACCGCGTAGTTCCAGGTCGGCACGACTTTGCCGTGTTCCGGTTTGGTTGCGTACCACGACGGCGAGACGTAACCGTCCGGCCCGTTGAAAATCACGAGGCACGCTCGTGCGGAGGCCAGCTCTGCACTCAGAGGATTGGCGCGGGGTATGTGCGCGCACAGCAGATCCTCCTTGCCGTTCGATCCGCCTTTGCGGTACACGAAGGGAATATGGTTGGCGACCAGCCCCTTCTCCGTATGCACGACGAGCGCGCCCAGCGCAGCCTGCTCGATGAGCGCCCGCTGTCTGCCGCGGTCGCTCTCCTCGAAGGGCTTGGGTGCGTACATGACGATCTCCATGACGGTGGCAACGAGGCTAGCTTACCGTAGGTAGATAAACCTAGGTTCTTTCCGGCGTATTGCTGCTATTTTTTTCAGTCGAGTTTCATACTGCCGGACAAAGAATGAGCGCCGCAATTGCCGACCGGGACGCACCCGTCAGCCGAACGGGAAACGACAGCCGTACCCGCGCATGGATCCGCTGGGCAATGGAGCAGATCATGGCGGACGTCAACCGCTCCGCCGACACGCACCTCATCAAGGTGTTGCTGCCGGCGTTTCCGGGCATTCCGCTGTACCTGAAGGACGAGTCCACACATCCGTCCGGCAGCCTCAAACACCGCCTTGCGCGTTCCCTGTTTCTGTACGGACTCTGCAACGGCCGCATCGGACCCGACACGACGATCATCGAATCCTCGTCCGGCTCGACCGCCGTTTCGGAAGCCTATTTCGCGAAACTCCTTGGGCTCCGGTTCATTGCCGTCGTACCGATCGGGACGGCGCCCGAGAAACTCAACCAGATACGCTTCTTCGGCGGAACGATCGAGGAGACACCGTTTTACAACGTGTACCAGCGCGCCGAATCGCTGGCCGACGAACTCGACGGCCACTACATGGATCAGTTCACTTATGCCGAGCGCGCCACCGACTGGCGCGGCAACAACAACATTGCCGACAGCCTGTTCTCGCAGATGGCGCGCGAATCGCACGCTGTCCCGGACTGGGTCGTCATGAGCGCGGGCACGGGCGGTACCACCGCGACGCTTGGCCGCTACGTGCGCTACCACCCCGAACTGGTGGAACACACCCGGGTTTGCGTCGTCGACCCGGAGAACTCCGTGTTTTACGACAGCTTCATGAGCGGCGATACAAGGCTCGAAATCGACGCCAGCTCACGTATCGAAGGTATTGGCCGTCCGCGGGTCGAGGCCTCGTTCCTTCCCGAGGTTGTCGACCGCGCGCTGAAGGTGCCGGACGCTGCATCGATCGCGACGATTCACTGGCTGCAGGCTGTGCTCGGCCGCAGGTGCGGCGGTTCCACGGGCACGAACGTCTACGGCGCCCTGAAGCTCATGGCCGAAATGCGGGAAGCCGGCCGGGAGGGCAGCGTGGCAACGCTGATCTGTGACGGCGGCGAACGGTATCTGAGCAGCTACTACGATCCTCGGTGGATACAAGCGGAAGGGCTCATCCTCGAACCCTACTTCGAAGAACTGGCGTCGCTTACGGGTATCGAAGCAGAAACTCGCACGTCATGACACGCTATCGACAGTAAACGTCACGCGTGCTCAATGGATTTGCTCAATCGAGTGCGTCGAGGAGTTTGGCCGGATCGCTGTATTCCTCCGTAGCCAGGGTGATTAGCACCCGGGAGAGATCTTCCCCCACCCAGGTTTTTGCATCTGCCAGGAATTCGACCGAATCGCGCGGCTCGTCGCCCGAGCGCTCGGCAACGAGTGCCGACCAGAAATCGAAGACATCCTGCTGCGCGGTGCTGCCGGCTCGAATCGCATCGTCTACGGCGAGGAACATTACGAGCCCGCAATCGTAGTAGCTCGAAAACTCACCCCGGCCGGCGGCGCTTGTAAGCGGACCCTTGTCCAGGGCATACCGGCAACGCTCCGTGGCCTGCTGCCGGCGCTGGTCGAGATACGCCATCGGCGCTAGACCCAGCCCGCGCAGAGACAGGTAAGCGAATGCCTCGGCCGAACCTTCGTGTATCCAGGACGACTCGCGAGTACCCGAGACGCCGTGCTGAAAAAGGTGGGCCGCTTCGTGTGCGAAGAACCAGAGTATGTCTTCCGCTGTTCCGTCCTTTGCGCCGGCGTCGCGCCAGACCGGGCCGTAGAAGTGCATGAACACCTGATCGGGCAACGTGCCGCCCTGGTGTCCATGGCCATGTTCGTAGTCGGGATCGTAGGACGCAAACAGCATGGGACGGCGGACGAGCGGCGGCAGCTTTTGCTCGAAGTAAGCCATGATTTTTGGCAGGGACACGGACATCGGGTCGGATATTTCGGTCGGCAACTCGGGATCTACGACCTGTATGAAACTGCTGCCGGCGGCGGGCTCTGCCGTGCCGACGTAGATTTTTGTGCCGTCTCGCGTATCGGACCAGCTGGCCGAACGCTCGTATCGGTTTCCGTTCAAGAGGACATGCGCACCGGATTGCGCCACGATTTGCATCGGCCATGGCCCGTCGCACGCCTGCCCGTCCTGGCCGGCGCCCGTCGGGCAGCCTTGAAACCGGCCGCTGTGAATCAGCAGCCCGCCATCGCTGAACGGTGAAAACGCAGCGTAGTCTTTCGGCAGCGGCGTGTACGCTGCCGGAACGACGAGTTCGACGGTCGAGAAATACCGACCGTCGACGCGGCGTACGAACTCCTTACCGTCGTCGTGGACGATCTCGAAGTCGGTCGACGCGGTGCGCCAGCGGGCGCTGCGCGAGTCGTCGGGGTTGCGGGCGAACACAATAGCGGCTGCCGGTTGTGCGAGACGGTAACTGACATCAAGGTGTCGGCCGTCGTCGGCGAGTCTCAGCACCGTGCCATCGCGCGGTTCCGCCGTGGCGCAGCCGACGAGCGGCAGCAGAACAAACATTGCCGTCAGCAGTCGCTGCAGTGGACCGATCACCATTCGCGCATACCTCTCTCCGGCAGACCCTGACCGTGTGTCCTTGCTCCGCGGTAAACCCGGGAGCATCGCCGTTACAAACGAGGCGTCAGGGGCAAAAGGGTCAGATCGCCGGAACCGGCCCGGCGCCGACAAACGTTCGAAGGGTTACACGCCTAGAAACTGAAATCGAGCTGATCGAGAACGGCCGATATCAACAGTATGAACAGCAGAGCGAAGAACATGACCGTCAGGAACTGGAAAGTGATCGCCAGGCCGCCCAGGCCGGCGCCGACCGCCGCCGGCCGCAGGCTCTCGCGCCTTATGAAACCAATCACCGCCAGGAGTATGGCCAGCACCGCCAGACCGATGAACAAATACGTCAAGTAATCGTCCAGCGTGCGTGGCCGCGCGGTATCGCGCGCTTCGTACTCTTCACCCTTGAGAGCCGCAACCGTCGCATCGCGGATGTCTGCCGCCTTGTCGGCAATGGAAACCTCGATGGGCGGCGGCGGATCGATGGGCCCTGCAAAAAAGTGCCCCACGACGGCTGCGAAGGAAAGGAAGCCAAGAACCACGGCCGCAATGCCGAAGGTCGAAGTCTGGGTTCTGCTGTCGCTCATTTGGAAATACCCGTCGTTTGTTCGTGCTTGTTATTAGACTGAGTATAGCCCAAGCCCTCCCCGTGGCCCTCCGCGCCTTCAGGCGCGGGTTCGCCCATGGTGCCGATATTCAGGCAGACGATTGTCGGGCAGGCGGATCAGCGATAGAAGATATGGCTGCCCACCTGTGCAGTTCTTACCCGCTTGCGTTTCCACGGATAGCCAATACTCGTCGCATGATAAAACAAGCTGCTGTCGGTCAGGTCCGGCGGCGGGTTACTCAGCAGCTGTTCGGCAACGGTCAATGACGCCTGCCAGCTTTTACCGTCGCGAGGCCGGTCGCTGCGGCCGTCGCACCACCAGGAAAACTGACACGGCGGGCGTTCGCCACCTTCGAACACGACTGCGCACACGGTATCCGGGAAGTGATGACTGTCGACGCGATTCAATACGACCCAGCCGACGGCCAGCATACCCTCGCGCCCCTCGCCGCGCGCTTCCCAATAGAGATTGAGCGCCATGCACTCGAGTTCGCGTTGTGAAATCTGTGGCGCCGGGCGAGCCTGGTTCGCCCCGGGCGCAGTACTCGTCGCGTGACTCGCACACGCCCCGAGCAACAGTACCGACAACACAGTCGTGATTTGCAATACGAATCCTTTCATCTTGCCACCTCGCAACAACAGCAGCACCCGTACCCAATCCGGGCTCACTAACGGTAAGCCTGAACGCAGACGGCTGAACGGGCGCTGAAATGGTCTGGCGAAAATCTCGGACGGTGCGTCCTCCCTTAGTCCGATCCTATGGTCGATCCGGTTTTCGATTCAGTTTTGGATTCAAGGCGCCATCGTCAGCGGCCACTTGCACGCGCAATGAGTGCTTCCGCTGCCGCCCGGGCTGCGTTGTCGTTACCCGCCAGGCGCAGCGCCTTCCGGCCCAGTGCCAGCGCCTGCTCGAGGTCACCTTCCGCAAGACGCACGTTACCCAGCTCGGTCCACCAGCGGCTGTTGCGTGGCTCGATGCGCAAGGCACGCTCTATCGATGCCGCCGCTTTGCCGGTGTTGCCCGCAGCCAGATCCGCGCGGCCTTCTGCCACGAGCGTGGCGCCGGCCGATGCCGCACCGCTCGGCGCTTCTCCGACCTCACCCGGCGACTCCGGAGTGTGTTCGGACTGCGGCTCGGTGCCTCGAGGCAGCGCCGGGTTATAGGCGCAGCCCGATACACTCGTGAGCAACAGGAGTAACAGCAAACGTGGTATCACTGACGGCCTCCTCCTAAATCTTCCAGCCAACCGCGGACGGTAACACCAATACCGCAGGGCCGGCGCGGCACGTCCGCATCCGGCGGCACCGGCAGCAGCACGGCGTCGCCGCAGCCGCGCCGAGTCAGAAGACCCGCTTCGTAGTCGATCCAGCTGGGTTCGAGCGAGTCGGTCGCAAGCGGATCGAAGCTGGCCGTAGACGACAAGCCGGCCACAATCGGCGCCCAGATCGTGAGCGCGCCCGCCGAACCCGTCAGGCCCGTCGTCGTGTTGTCGTCGCGGCCGATCCAGACCACGGCGAGATGATCCTGCGTAAAGCCCGCAAACCAGCTGTCTTTGAAGTCGTCGGAAGTCCCGGTCTTGCCGGCTGCAACCAGATCGCGAGGCAGCCACTGGCGTGCGCTGCGACCGGTACCCCGCTCGACCGCCTGCACCAGCGCCTGGTTCAGCTGATACACGGCATCTGCCTCGGCCGCCGCGCGGATACTCAGCGGATAGCGCTTGAGGGCCTCGCCGTTGGCATCGGTCACCGAACGCACGGCGCGCAACGGTACACGATCACCGCCGTTGGCAAGGCTGTTGTACATCTGCGTGACCTCGAACGGCGACAACTCCACGGCACCCAGCAATAGCGCCGGATACACGTTGGGCACGGTATCCAGCCCGAGGCGCTCGAACAGCGCGGCAACACGCTCCACACCGACATCCAGGCCCAGACGCACCGTTGCCTGGTTGTAGGATTCGGCCAGCGCCCGGACGAAGGACACCTCGCCATGCGACTCGAGCGAAAAATTCTGCGGCGACCAGACCGTCCCGTCCGGCATGTCGACGTCGAGCGCTTCGTCCAGTAACGGGCTGGCCAGTGTGTATTCGCCGGATTCGAGTGCGGCAAGATACACCAGCGGCTTGATGAGCGATCCGACCGGCCGCTTTGCGTCCAGCGCACGATTGAAATCGCCCGGCGCCGCATCGTCGCCGCCGACGAGCGCCACGACGTCGCCGGTCATTGGCCGGCTGACGACAACGGCACCTTCGAGGGGGCTCTCCTCTACTACCGATTCGGGTACGGCGGCTTCGGATAGCATCGGCTCGGCAGGTTCGTCAGCTTCGCCGGCGGACAGGGCTGCCAGACGCTCAAGACCCAGCGCGAGTTCACGCTCGGCGTTTGCCTGTATCGTAACGTCGAGGTTCGTGAACACGCGCAATCCCTGTGTCGCGAGATCTTCCGGCGAGTAGTCGTCGCCGAGCTGCGCACGTACCAGGTCGAGGTACGCCGGTTGATAGCGCAATGCCATGCCGGCACGCGCCGTGACGCCGAGCGCCCGTTCGCGGGCTTCGTTCGCCGTTTCCTCGTGCAGGACACCCTGCGCAGCCAGCGTCGTCAACACCCAATCGCGGCGCTCGATAGCACGTTCCGGCTGCCGGCGAGGGTCGTAAAACGACGGTCCCTTGACGATGGCAACGAGCAACGCCATTTCGTGAGCGGCGAGCCGATCCAGAGGCTTGGCGAAATAGAACTCGCTGGCCAGCCCGAAGCCGTGAATGGCCCGCGTGCCCTGCTGCCCAAGATAAATCTCGTTGACGTAGGCATGCAGCAGAACATCCTTGTCGTAGCGAAGCTCCAGCGCCACGGCCATGATCGCCTCACGGAACTTACGGCTAAACGTTCTGCGGCCGTCCAGGAAGTAGCTCTTGACGAGTTGCTGCGTCAACGTGCTGCCGCCCTGACGTACCTCGCCATGGCGCAGATTGACGATGGCAGCGCGAACGATCGCCGCGAAATCCAGCCCGTGATGACGATCGAACTTGCGATCTTCGATCGCTTTGAGCGCATCGATCAGCAGCGGTGGAATGGCATCGGGCTCGATCAGGATGCGATCTTCGTGATGCGCTTTGAACACACTGCCGACGCGCAGAGGTTCGAGACGGACCAGCGGTACGGCTCTGCCGGTTTCGTCGGCGATCGACGCAATACGATTGCCGTCGAACGTGATCTCGAGTTGTCGCGACGGCTCTTCGCCGTCCCAAAACGCAAACGGCCGTGTCCACACCTCGAGGCCAGCATTCCTTGTGGAGAATTCGCCGGGCCGCTCCAGCACCGGCACCGGCTGGTGGCCCGTTTGCGTAAGCGTTGCTGCGAGGGTGTCCTTGTCGAACTCGAGGCCAGTGTACAGCTCGATCGGTGCGGCGTAGACGTGCGCGGGCACGTCCCAGTGCCGGTCTTCGAACGCTCTGACGACGTAGACCGCCTGCGAGACCGAATAGAACAGGAGTACCGCCAGCATCGCCAGCGCAATCGACCGCTTCGGCGCACGCCGGAAGCGTACTCGGACCTTCTTCCACAGATGGGTTGTTCGCTCTTTGTTCATTGCCGATCGGCTCCAATCCTCACAGCCATGTCTGTACGGTTCCGACACGAGAGTGCATTCGCCGCACGGCAGCCACGGGTTCGGACCTCGGGTCCGGGGCTATCGCGCGAACGATCTTTACTCGGGAAGCGTCGATGGTAGAGAGAGGCACGGCAGCAATCGAATCTTCTGGATCGGAAAACGCCACATATGTGCCATCGCACGGCTAGTCGACTGAAATGTGGGCCGTTATCCTGCCGTCCGCGCCTGTCGCCGTTTGGCAACAGTACGCGAAACGGCGTGACCGCTTGCGCAGAGCTTTGCCGCCAACCTGAACGAGCCCCTGCGACGCAGGGGCTCCAGACGTTTAGTCAGGATCGAATGGCGTAGCCCGGATGCGGTACACGTCCGTCCAGTTTTCCCCGCCGTCGAAGGACCATTGCTGTACCCACGACCAGCCGCCTTCGTCCGGAACGAAGAAAATGATACGGCGCGGCTGCGGCTGTTCGGGCTTCAGAATGTCCATGACGATGTTGCCGTCGTCGTCTTGTTTCGCCGCAATGTGCATCAGGCCGTTGAGACCCTGGGCTGCCCAGACGATTTCCCAGGCGCCCGTGTCCGGGTTGTAGGTTCTGAGGTTGGTGCCGTAGCCGCCGCCGTTCGGCATCCAGAAATCCTGCACTGCAGTACCGTCGCCAATACACTCGAACACCCAGCGGGCACCCTTGCCGGGCCCCCAGCCGCTGCCGTCCTGCGCAAGCGCCTCATCCTCTATCTTCCAGTCACCGACATAGCGACCGAACTGAGCCATCGGACCGTCCATACAGTCGTTGGCAGCGGCCGGCAATGCGGCAATCGTCAGGATCAGGAGCGCCGTCACACGTATCGTAGTCATGTTTCCCCCTTATGAGCCGAGTCTTGTTATTGCTTGTTCTCGTGGCCTTTTTGATCGCTCGGCCCGCTGAAAGTTCGGTTGCGCGGAGCCGAAGGCGTCCTCAATAATCATCCCATGAGCAATTCCCGCTATCAGGACGTTTATCCATCCGCACCGCTTTTGAACAGCGCAGAGGTTTCCCGCGCGAGTGCCGCGGATCTGCTCACGCTCGAATACTTCGAAGCCGAGCCGGCCTCCATGCCGACACAGGTCTTCGACCAGCATCATATTCTGCTCAACCTGAAAGAAGAGCCGCAGCGGGTGGAAAACTGGCGGGACGGCGAACACCGGGACTTCACGTACCGGAAACACGAGATCATCGTGACGCCGGCCGGGATCGAAAGCGGCTGGCGCTGGCACGTAAGGTCCAGAGTCATCGTAGTCACGCTGGAGCCGGCGAAGTTCGAGCGCTTCGCACAAACGGAAGTTGGCATCCTGCTGGCCGACACGCAGCTCGCGTCCCTGCCGCAGTTCGAGGATGCCGATATTTGCCATGCCGGCGTCATGCTGAAGGATGCGCTCGCAAGCCAGGAACGGGGCTCCGATTTGATCTTCGAAAGCCTGGCACGCGTGTTTCTGGTCAAGCTCATACAGAAGTACGGGCTCAAAGAAGCGGACTACGCCTTCTCCAGAAGCTTTACCGCCGAACACTACCGGCGGGTGCTGGATTTTGTGTCGCAACGATACGGCGACGGCATACGCGTCGAGGACATGGCACGCGAAGCCGCACTCAGCACGTCGCATTTCGCGCAGCTGTTCAAACAGACGATCGGCCTTAGCCCCATGCAGTTCGTCATGACCTACCGGGTCGAACGGGCCAGGAAGCGGCTGGCAGAGCACGATACGCCACTGATTGACATTGCACTGGCCTGCGGCTTTTCCGACCAGGCCCACTTCTCCCGGCAATTCAAGCAGATAGAGGGAGAAACACCCAGTAAGTACCGCGCCCGCCTGTTTGCCTGAGCGGCCTCACGCCCACCGCAGGAATCTTCAAAAACTCCGCAGGCTCGTACAAGAGCGCATCGGCCCGTCTTCGCACAATGGTTCCAAGACCTGACCATTGATCGTAAGGAGATACCGATGAAAACATTTCTCGCGGCAACAACTGTCGCCGTTACGCTCGTTTCCCACTCTGCTGAAAGCGCTACGAAGAAACGGGTGTCGTTCGAGAGTGCCGGCCAGACGCTATCCGGCGACCTGTATCTGCCCGACAGCTTTAAGCAGGGCGACAAGCTGCCGGGCGTCGTCGTGACCGGCGCGTGGACCACCGTAAAAGAGCAGATGGCGGGCACGTATGCCGCCGAACTGGCGGACCGCGGTTACGCCGCGCTGGCATTCGATTTTCGTGGCTGGGGTCAATCGCCCGACGCGATCCGGTTTCTCGAAAACCCGACGCGGAAGACCGAGGACATCAATGCGGCGATCGACTACCTGGCAACCCGCCCCGAAGTCGACGCGGGCAGAATTGGCGGTCTCGGGATCTGCGCGTCTGCCGGTTACATGAGCGACGCGACGCTTGCGAATGCAAACGTCAGGAGCCTGGCACTCGTTGCACCCTGGCTGCACGACACCGCAATCGTGGAAGCCGTGTACGGCGGCGCCGAGGGTGTATCCGGACTGATCGACGCCGGCCGCAGCGCGGCGCGTGCAGACGAGCCCGTCCTCCTCGAGGCAGCCAGTCTCACCAACGAAGATGCACTGATGTACCAGGCGCCGTACTACACGGAAACCGATCGTGGCCTGATTCCCGAATACGACAACAAGTTCAACGTTGCCTCCTGGGAAGGCTGGCTCACCTACGACGCGATCCGGACGGCTGACGAACTCGAGAAGCCCACCTTGCTGATTCACTCCGAAGCCGCGGCCATTCCTGACGGCGCAAAGCGGTACGCACAGCGCATGGGCGACAACGCCACCGCGATCTGGCTGGACGACGTAACGCAGTTCGACTTCTACGACGGCCCGGATGCCGTCAGGACGTCGGCCGACGCCGTGTCCAGCCACTTTGCGCGCACCCTCAAATAAGGACGCCCGCCATGAACCCATCAATCCGAGGACTGATCATCATGACCTTATTGACTGCGCAACCCGTAACGGCCGCCGCCGAAGTAACGGACGTAGCCGCCATCGAGACCATTGTCGAAAGTGTCGCCGTGCTGGCGGACAGCGGCAACTTCGAGTCGCTGGAGAAGCTGTACGCAGACGAAATCCTGGTGGACTACTCGTCGCTGTCGGGTGGCGAGCCGGAACTCAAGAGCCCGCAGACACTCATGACCGAGTGGGCCGCTGTCCTTCCCGGTTTCGACCGGACACGCCACAACATCTTGAACATCGAGGCGACCGTAGACGGCCGGCGGGCGACGGCAACGGCAGACGTCGTCGCCGACCACTACGTCGGGGGCATGCACTGGCAGGTCACCGGCGGCTACCGCTACGAGCTGTTCGACGCGGGTGATCGCTGGGTAATCGCGGCCATGACGTTCGAACTGCGCGAAGAACAAGGATCGCGCGACGTGTTCGGCCCGGCCATGGAGAACGCCAGCGCCAATCCGCCCTCCTACGTCCTCCGGCAACGGACAATCGCCGCGGTGCGCACGTTTCTGACCGCACTGGAAGAAAAGGACATGGAGAAGTTTGCATCCGTATGGGCGGATGACGCCGTTCAGGACATGCCCTACTCCCCGGAAGGTCATCCCAAGCGCGTTGCGGGTAAGGACAATCTCCTCGCAATGTACGCAGGCTGGCCGGACAACGCCGGCACGGCGGATTTCACGTCACAGCTGGTCTTTTATCCGATGCAGGACCCGGAGACGATTTTCGCCGAATTCAAAGGCGACGTGGAGGTCATCCCGACGGGGCGCCGGTACCGGCAAACTTACGGCGGCCTGTTTCATGTCGTCGACGGCAAGATCGAACTGTTCCGCGAGTACTACGATCCGGTGCCTTTCGCCTGGGCGTTCGGGCTGGATGAAGAATAGAGCCCTACACAAACGCAACATCGAGGGGCCGCCGGACTACTGGCGGACCCTCGCAACCTGGCCCGGCTCACCCACTTCAGTCGGAAGATTCCAGCGACAGTCTTGCAAGCTCATCGTCCGGCAGCAGCCTCGGTGGGCCGTAGTCGGGGCATGGATTCGCGTCAGGGTCATCCGGATGCCTGAAAGTCATCCTGACAACAACACCGGGCGCGGCTACTGCGATGCCGTTCTCAACACGCGGCTTGTACCGAAACTTCCGAACCGCCTCTATTGCGGCCTTGTCGAATACGCTGTCTGTGCTTTCAACAACCCGTGGACGCTTTACGCGACCCTTTTTGGTCACTGTAAACTCGATCGTCACACTACCGCTCAGGCCATTGTCCAGCGCTCGCCTCGGGTAAACCGGCGCAACTCGTACTATCGGCAGATAGTCATCCACACCGTCGTCCGAATCCTTCGGCTGCGCGCGCGCCAGCACGTTGTCTACGGTGTCGTCGGGACAGCCGGCGTAGACATCACTCTGCCGTCGCAGCTCATCGAGTCCGTAGTCCCTGTACATGATGAGGACCAGGGTCTCGCAGGCCCGCTTGCGAATCCCGGCATCGGCTGGACGCACCGCTCTGTCGATAATGGCGCGAAACCATTGCACGGTCTCCGGCGTTACGACGTCGTTGGGATACGTTCTAAGCCCCTCAATGAACATCAAATTGAGAGCCTTCGTATGTGGATCCCGGCATTCCTTCGAGCCGGCCACATGCGAAAATGAGAGTAGTCCGAGCATCAGCAACGCGCAGGTTTTGGCGCGCATAAGGTACTCCAGAATGGCTGCGTCGCGCTGCACGATAGCAGACACGCTGCCAATCTTCTCCCTCGGCGCGGAGGCTGTCTGAGAATCAGTCTACTCGTATCGGCAGATACTCTCGCTCAAGTCCCGTAGCCAAACAGCCGCTGCGCCACAATCCGCTCCGCGACGGCGTCCGGCACGCACTCGATCCAGCGCTCGTTGCCCTCGACGATCATGTTGAGAACGTCGGGCGAATGGATATCCAGGTAGTCTTCGGTCACCTTGTCGAGCGGCAGCACGGAGCCGCGCTCGCACAGGAACCGGAACAGGTGTTGGTACGCGGAGCTGAGTTCCAGCTGGTCGAGCGTCTTGAGCCGGCCCGTTGCGGCGTCTTTCACCGGATACACGAGCAGGGTCATCTGCTCCTTGAACAGGCGGCCGAAACTCTCGAGTACCCCGCCCGACAAATCGCGATAGTAGCCTTCCGAAAACAGCTCCCGGAACGATTCGAGGCCCAGCGCCAGCGCAATCGGGCGTGTCGTCTGTGACATCAGGTAGTGGGCCAAGCGATAGTATTCGCGATAGTCCGAGATCAGCACCGCACAGCCGGTCGTCGATACGACCTCGGCGCGCGACAGGAAATCCTTGAGGCACACTTCGTCGTCGATGGCGAGATCGTGCATCGACATCTCCATGACCGGCAGCAGGGCATCGCCGTCTTCGCCGAGCATCGATACGAAACGTTCTCTGGCGGACGCCAGCATGTCCATGTTGACGTGCGTCAGCGGCCGGAACCGCCCCCGCTGTACCAGTAGCGGGCGCTTGCGCAACGCCTCTGCGGACTGCAGCACTTCGCCGTTCGACGCAAACATGGCGGCGCCCGTCAACCCAAGTTCGACCAGCCGCAGCGACAGCACGCGATTGTCGACACCGTCGAACGCGGGCCCGCTGACGTCGACGAGATCGATCTCGATGCGCTCGCGGGTCAGATCGTCACACAGTGACTTGAGCAGCGCCCGCGGATCGTCCGCCAGAAAGAACGTACCGTAGATGAGATTGACACCCAGAATGCCGATCGCATGTTGCTGCTCGGCATTGCTGTTGTCGAGGAGGCGGACGTGCAGAACGACACGGCTGTCCGCGGCACCGGCCTCATGCTGGAACTCGACGCCGAGCCACGCGTGACAATCGTTGGTGCCGTGATAGTTGCGCGCCGACACGGTGTCGGCAAACGTGAAGAACGTCGTGTTCTCACAGCGCTTGGTTTCGAGGCGCTGGCGATTCAGATGCTGCTCGTGACACAACATCGACTCGAGGCGCCGCCGGCTGACGTAACGGTCGCACTCACCGTAGATTGCGTCGCTGACCTGCATATCGTAGGCCGAGATACTCTTCGAGATGGTGCCGGCAGCCCCGCCGGCCTGGAAAAACCAGCGGACAACCTCCTGACCGGCACCAATTTCGGCAAACGTGCCGTATCGGCGGTCGTCCAGGTTGACCTGCAGCGCTTTCTCCAGCGTGGAGAGCTGACGTGTTTCGCTCATGTGAACAGCACCTGTCGAGTGGCGGATCTATAGACAGGGTATCGGCTACGGTTCAGCGAGCTTTAGACCCCGGATAGTGGCGCTGTTTGGTAGGTTTGCGCCTGCACACCGGATTCTGGTGCGCCGTGCCGTCCTCTACAGGGTGCGGGACAAATCGCGCATTCGAAAGCCGATGTACGCCGCTGAGCAGAAGTGGATCAACACGAACAGGGCAATGTAGAACGCGGCAGGCGAGAGGATATTGTCCACGATGACGTCTTTATGGGGAGCCATTGCCGCAAGAAGCGCGCTCACGGCCATAACGTACAGACTCATGGCCATAAACGCCGCAAAGCGAAACGGATATCGAGCGAACTCCTCGAAACGCAACATCTGTTGGCGCAACAGCGCCAGCAGGCAAACCGTTTTGAATCTCATCGCCCAGGTCTCCGTTTGTTTGCCGGTTGCGGCGGACAACAGCAGACTACGTGGAAACACGCACCCTGACCAAACCGCCGCTTCAGGGCAGCCACAGCTCGGGCTTGGCCCATTGCGGCGGGACCTGCAACGCCCCGGCGCAGTCACCTGCAACGTCGTCCAGACGCTGCGACTGCCATGCACCGTCCCACTCGGCCGGCAAGGTATAAGGCGGCTCGACCAAAGACTCCCGAACGAAACCGAACCGCCCATAGTAAGCCGGGTCGCCGAGTACACACACGAGGGCAACGCCGACATCCTTCAGGCGCTGTAGTCCCTCCCGCACGATTGCCGTGCCCACACCTTTCCTCTGATGTGCCGGCGAAACCGCGAGCGGCCCGAGCAGCGCTGCGTCGACCTCGCTTCCCGACACGCCGCATCGCGTGAATATCACGTGCCCCACAACCGCTCTGTCTGTTTCCGCCACGAGCGAAAGAACGATCCCGGTATCGGACAGAAGATCGCGTACGAGGGGCAACAGGTCCTCATCCCGAAAAGCCTTCGGGTAGAACGACTCCAATGCGGCAAGATCGTCCGACCTGCTCTCGCGAATCCTCAAGTGTTCCGACATGCTGCTGCCTATTCTTCCCAGGTGCCGCGGCAAGCATACAGAGCTGCGGCCGTGCATTGCCATAGCTGCATTCGTCGACTTACGGCCTATGCTGTCGAGTGGTGCCAGTATGGCCGTATTGCCGCGTCACGATAAAGGATCGGCGTACCGGTCTTGTTGAGGCTCCAGGAAACTTTCGTGACATTCCAGCTCTGCTCATCACATTACCTTCATCGTACCTGCCGGCTACTCAAGACCACTGGTCCGGTTTCGGTGCCCAATCGCCGTCGCCGAAGAACTGGTGTATCACCCCGCCCAGGCTCCCGCCGTAGAACTCCATAGCCGCCGCTTCGCCGGCATCCCGAAAGGACGCCGCGTTGGCAAAGGCGGCAAACACGTCGTAGTCGTGGGCAAGCGCGCGAAGGCAATACCTGCCCAGTTCGTAACTCAGACTGCTGCCTTCGTCCGTTCGGTTGTACGCACTGCCGCTCCAGAACTCCTGAATCGTCTCGGCGTTCCAGAACGCCGCATGCTCCGCGAACCGCTCGCGGTCCATACGCAGAGGGGCCGATCCGCAAATCTCGTCCTCCATGGTCACTGCGAAGCCCTCGTTCAGCCACAGCGGCAGCGGCAAATGCTTGAGAAGCGCATGGGTCAGCTCGTGGGCAGAGGTTGCCTCGGCTTCGTTCATGTCCATGAACGGAAACACGAAATGTCCGTATCCTGCGCTCAGGAACGTGCCGGCACTCAGAATGAATTCACCGTCGTCCGGATAGAAGTATGACTTGTACTCGTAGTAGCGATCCTGCTCGTCGAAGACGAGTACCACGTGCTTGCCGTCCCCTTCGTCTGATGCAATACCTTCGAGGTTCGACAGAATACGCTTGAGGCTTCTCTCGAAAAACCGGGACAACAGCTGCACGTAACGATCGCTCTGAGCTGAGACTACGAGGAAGTTCTCGGATTCGGATAGTCGATACGAGTCCGGCAGATGGTTCAAAACACCGTCGAGCCACCGCTGGCTCCAATGCTCCCATCCGGACGGCCAAGTCTCTTCGGGCTGCTGATGAACCAGCTGCGCTATCGACTCCCAATCGGGTCTCGGATACCCGTGGATCACTGGCATGAGGTCGTTCTCGGCTGGAGTTGCCGGGCTTTTGTTTTCCATCAGGGTTAAGAAACTACGCCTTGGAGATTGAGTGGCGTGAGTGTATAGGTTTGCACAACCAGTGCCCTGCCCACTACCTCACAGTTCCTCTCAATGGTGTCACGCCGCGATACGGTCGAATTCGCAACGGCGCTGTCGCAAGCCACAGCGACTTGTGCCGTAACATTCAGCTCAACATGCCGGGCTTGTCAGACGGTCACGTCGACGTAAGACTCAATGCCACCCAGATCCGGCCCGACTGCCATTAGATCCCAACCGAGTTCCCGGCAGGCACGCTGGTCCCAGCTTGCGTCGCCGAAATACGTCACTGAGGCGACGTCGCCACCGGTTTGCCGGAGCGCGGTTTGCATGATCTCTACGCGCGAATGCGCATCGTTGCTGGTCGCCAGCGGAACACCGTCGATGTTGAACCCGGCGCTGTTCAGCTTGAGCAGCGCCGACTCGCGCCAGCCTCCCGTTGCGATCGCAACACGGAGGTGACTGGCGCTGCGGACCTTGTCGAAGAATTGCACGGCACCGTCAATCTCCGGGAACGGTCCGACGTGCTCGACGTGGTGCTTTAGCCCTTCCACGAAGACGGCCTTGACGGAGCCGATGATCGACGCATCCTGCGGGATTTTATTGTCCTCGAGAATCTGAGCCAGGATTCCACTGTCGGTCACGTGTTCGTAGTCGCTGAGTTCACGAACGCGAACCGGGCCAAGCACCTCGGTGACCGCCGAAAAATACAGCTCGGTATCGACCGACATGGATTCGAGCAAGGTACCGTCGATGTCGAAGATGATGGCTTTCATTTCTTCATTCTGTTGGCGTTCCGCTAACGGATGTTGAGGTAAGTAATCTGAGTTGCCGGGCGACTGCGATACTGACCAGCGCGGCGAACAACGCCGGGGGAATAAAGAGGTACCAGCCATCAACCGCACCCGCCAACGCCAGGTAAGCAAGCAGTGCGATTACGGTTGCGCCCGTGAGCAACATACAGCAGCGGACCATTCGCGGAGCGCCACCAATGAAAATACCGAAAACGAAGTACACAACTCCGGATGCAGCAGTGACGATCAGCGGCCAGCCGAGCTGCCTTGCATCCATGGGTTCGCCGAGATAAGTCGCCAGTATTGCAATACCGAACACCAGCGCCAACGACAGGACAAAAAGGACCCCGATCAGTCCCGTCAAGGCATCGTCTGCATCACTCGGCCTCGCATAGTGAATCAACTTCCTGCCGAGCGCGATTAGTCTGAGGTATTCAGTCTGCTTCATAGGCTTGTCACAAGAAGTTGCAGTCCGTCATCGAATCACCCGAGTCATATAACAAACGCACAATTGCCGTCGCGACAGTGCTGTGGCCGCACTGTCTTCTGATTGAAACCGGATCATCGGACGCAACCAGAATGCCGTAGCGACGCCAGGTGATCAACGTCACTCAAGCCGGTCCGAAACCTCGGGCAACAAACCTGGAGCCGGCCCGGCAGCTTTGCTACCTTCTTGGAGTGCTCAAGATTATCTTCCTGTACGCCGTTGGCCTCGCTGCCGCCGCCTTCTTCCTGCAGTGGCTCGAACTGGGCTACTCGCTCAGCACGCTGACGCCCGAGTGGTACATGGTGATCGTCGCCGTCCTGTTTGCCGCGCTGGGCGCCTGGGTGGCGCTGCGGATCGCACCGGTTGCGAAGAGCGGCGAATTCGAGCCGAACCGGGAGGCCATCGAATCGCTGGGGCTCACGCCGCGCGAGTGTGAGGTGCTCGGGCTGCTGGCGGACGGCCGTTCCTACAAGGAAATTGCCCGTCGCCTGAAGCTGACGCCAAATCCCGTCAAGACGCACGTCTCGAGCCTGTATCGGAAACTCGACGTCGGCCGGCGGATTCATGCCGTCAGCCAGGCTCGCGAACTGTCGATCATTCCCTGAAGGCCGCCAAATAACACCGTCGAACGGGCGAATAAGGGCTATTCACCCAAAATCACCCTTTCGGGCGATGGGTTTTTGCCCTGTGGCGCGGCTACTCTTGCCGAAACTCGTCACCTGTCGGTAGCACCATGGAATCCACGAACAACACTGCTTTTGGCCGGGTTGCGGCCACCTACGGCGTCATTGCAGGCGCCCTGACCATTGTCATGATCATTGCGTCCATCGAAAGCGACAGCGAAATCGCGTCGACCTCCGTGTGGTTCGGCTACCTGATCATGCTCATTACGCTCTCGCTCGTATTCGTGGGTATGAAACGCTATCGCGATCTTGAACAAGGCGGCGTCATCGGGTTCTGGAAGGCGCTGGGGCTTGGCGTGAGCATAGCCGCGGTTGCGGGGCTGGTTTACGTACTTGTCTGGGAGGCCTACCTCGCCGCGACCGATCACGCCTTCATGGACGAATACGCCGCACGCCTGATCGCCGGTTACGAAGCGGACGGGCTCAGCGGGGCAGCGCTGGCAACAAAGGTCGAGGAGCTGGAGCAGGTCAAAGCCATGTACGGCAAACCGTTGCTGCGGGTTCTGTTTTCCTTTTCCGAGATTTTCCCGGTGGGCCTGCTGGTTTCCCTGATATCGGCGGCGCTGTTGCGCAAACCTTCCTTCCTGCCGGCGCAGCGGCGATCCGACGCCTGAGTGGGCGGGCCGTCGTGCGATCGACCGTGCCATCGACGCTGAAGCACGTCCTCGTTACGATTGCCGGGGTGCTGATTGGGAGTATTGTCATCTCCGCAATCGAAGCGCTGAGTCATTGGATCATGCCGCTGCCCGGTGGCATCGACTACAAGGACCCCGCTCAGCTCGCCGTTTACATGGACCAGGTGCCGCTGGCCGCGAAGCTTTCGGTAGTGTTCGCGTGGGGCGCCGGCATGTTTGCGGGCGCGACGGCTGCGGTGCTCATGAGCGGCAGGAGACGCTGGCCGGCGACGGCAGTGGTGCTGGTTCTGCTGGCTGCCACCGGGGTGAACTTCGCAATGATCCCGCATCCCGCTTGGATGATGGTTGCGGCGGTGCTGGTGGCGGGTGTTGCGTGGTGTGGGGCGTCATGGTTTTCGAAGCCGACATCGGGAGCGAAAGCGGCAGAGTAAACGCAACCAATGACGCCATCAGCGGTCTGTTACTACACTGGGAATGACCGAACCGGCACTGGAGAATGAAGCAGCGATGAAGCAGCTCTCACTCAGCCTGTTCCTGATGGCCTGTCTGTTTCTTCACGGCACGACGTCGGCCGGAGGATGGGGCCGGGTCTATGCCGTCGAAGTCCGCGGAGATACGTTCGCCGCACCGCTGGTCATCACCGACCCGGGCATCGTCAAGGAACTCAGCTTCTGGGTGGGTCCAGGCACCCGTTACCGCGATTTCATGAGTCAGGGCGGCAGTGAACGCAGCATCGTCGATTGGGATCGGGGTGAAGTGACGGCCAGACCGGACGGCCTGGCAAGCTACGAGGTCCGCTTCCTGCTCGAACCGCGCGACAATCCCGCTAAGTATACGGTCGTGTACGAACCCGACCCGGACAACCAGTCGGGCTACATCTTCTACCCGACGATGAACGGCGTCGTGACTCATCGGGTCGACGGTACCTGGAGATACGCCTCGACCCGGTGGAACACCAGAGTCGGCGGCGCGATCGCCGCTCATCTGGAAAACCATCCAGCGCAATAGTCGCGCGATAGTCGGCCGGTCTGAGTCAGCTACGCAAGAAACCGCCCGCCTCGAGCTGGCGGTCATGCCAGCGGCCCAGGAGCGCAAGCGCAATGACGGCACCTACAAGGGCTGTCCACATGTCGGCCTGGGTATCCCACACATAACCTTGCAGGGACAGGAACGCCTCGGCCGATTCGCCGGAGAGTACGGCCACCCACCATTCGATGAATTCGTAGAACGCGGAGGCGGCCAGGCAGAAACAGGCGACAAAGAAGTTGCGCCACGCCGCCGAAGTGAAGACCTCCAGGCGAATGACGACTTCCCGGGCTACGATCGCCGGTACAAACCCCTGGGCGAGATGCCCCAGCTTGTCGTAGTTGTTTCGGGAGTGATCGAAGGTCTGCTGTACCCATTCACCCAGCGGCACCTCTGCATACGTGTAGTGGCCACCGACCATCAGGATGATGCAGTGGATAAGGATCAGCGCGTACGCGAGAGGAGTCAGCGGAAAGCGTTTGCGAGTGAACCAGAGGACGGCGGCGGCTGCCAGCGCCGGGAACACTTCGAGAAACCAAATGACGTAGTCGAACGGCCGATACGCCGACCAGACCAGCACGGCCAGGAAGACAACAATCCATAATGTGCGCGCTGGTGACATAGCTACAAGTAGTGTGTGAAACGGTTACTCACGACAGCTGCCTAGCTCTCCATGGCCACGCCGGCAACGTTTCCCGCCTCGTCGAACTCGACGCTGATCAGGTAGTTCGTCACGCCGCCGGGTAAAGTGAAGTCGAGAATGATTGCCTCGTCGTCTTCTTCGTCAACTTCGTCCTCAACGGGCTTCAGCTCGAGCAGATCGAGAATCTGATGAGGCTCCGGTGTAACAGCCCCGACGTGCCCCAGCCAGTAAGACGCTTCGATCTCATTCAGATGATGCGACACGAACAGCGTAACGCCGTACTCGTCGCCGGGTGTGCCGTAGACGGCGCGGATGTGCGCTCTGGCGACAGCTTCGAGTTTTGCTATTTCTTCCGGGCTGGATGGCATGGGCGTTTTGATCGGGTCTCGTGCCCGATTTTACTTGACCTTGACTCGACGCGACACTGGCCGTGCCTGATTACCGATATCGTCGTACAGCTGGTCGAACATCCGCCTGTGACGCTCAGCGCTTGGTTCAGCGCTTGCAATACGTATTCCACGTAGTACCTCGTAGCGGCTTGATTGCTGCTAGTATCGACCCCCCAAAGCAGGGGAACCAGAATGAGAAGAATACAAGGACTGCTTTGTCTTTCGGGGTCTTCTTGTATCGTGCTGTCTACATGAGCGCGCTTGCCAGGCTGGCTTTGCTCGCGCTTGTGCTGCTGACTCCTCCGAGTCACGCAGACACGGATACCGATACGGACTACGCGGTCCTCGCACGCGACTCGAGCGAACTGCGTGACTCGGTACTGCGCGCAGCAACCATGATCGTCTATGCGCGCAGCGAAGAATCCCGCCGCGAAGGCATCGAGGGACTGGAGAACGCGGCGCTGCGCGGATCGGAACTCGCGGCACATCAGCTCGCGCTCGGTCATCTCATCGGGGCGCACGGTCTCCCGGTCGATCTCGACCGCAGCCGGCGCTACTTCGAAATGTCCGTCCGACAAGAATCGACCGATGCGTTGCTGGATTACGGTCTGCTCCTCGTGTCGGGGCATCGCTTCGAAGCGGACGCGGCTCGTGGCCACACGTTCATTCGGCGTGCGGCAGACCTCGGTCACCCTTCCGCACGAACACTCCTCATCGAAGAGCTGGAGGCAGCCGGCGACGAACTCAGCCTGGCAATGGCCGACGCCTGGCGACAGCGTATGGGGGTCACGCTGGGCAGAAACGGTGTGTACATACAGGATCGGAACCAGTACGCGGCGATGGTTGCAGCCGGCTATGCGGTGCTCTCCGAGTACTTCACGGACGGCATACGTGTCCCTGCCGACATCGATCGTGCAGAGCGTTACGCATCGATGATTCCCAAGGGTGAGCTCGGCAGAATGACCGGCCTCATGGCGTCGCGGTACTCCTCGAACTTCGATCTGCGGGCTAATCACAAGCGCGCGAGAGCGGTGTACGAAAACGCATTCGAACAGCTGGACGGCCAGGGCATCAACAACTACGCGTGGCTGCTGGCCACCTCACCCGATGCCGAGGTCCGCGACGGCGAAACCGCCGTGAAGCTCATGGAAGAACTCCTGGCCACCGAAAGGCGCAATCCCGCGTGGGTGGACACGCTGGCTGCCGCTTACGCGGAGATCGGGAACTTCGACAAAGCCGTCGAAATACAGGACGAAGCGCTGACCGGCTTCGAGCAGGGAACCGATATTTACGAAAGAGCGGCCGATCGGCGGGACAGCTATGCGGAGGGGCAGGCATGGCGAGAATGAGGGTGGCCGCCGTATTGGCACTGTCCGCAATATCGGCAATCCTGCTGCTCGGCGGCAGCCTCGCGAATGCCCAGGATGCAGCCTCCTCGGACGTCTACGAGTACGTGGAGTCCCGCAAAGGCGTCATTCATTCGACCGTCGTCGGGGACTACGAACAGGCGGTGCGGGACAACCCTGGGGACGTCGTGGTGGCACTGCGTCACTGCGATGCCATCGAATATTTTGCGTATTCCGACGACCTCTATCGCGAAGACGCTCTGACCGAGGCCGAGGCGTGCAAAGAGGCGGTTCATGAACAATACGCCGCGCATATAGAGGTGTTGCTTCAGGAGTTACGGATCCGCGCCGACGAATCGGTGACGGACGACATCCGGAAGCTCGTCGATAACAACAGGGGCAGCTACAACCCGTCGCAAACCGCGCGACTGTTTGTGCGGCTGATGGAGATTCAACAGTACGTAAACGACAACCCCGGGGCAGCCGGCGCCGCCTGTTTGCGGGCCCTGTCCATTGACGCTGCCGTGGACTGCAGACTGATTGCTGCCGATCATTTACGCGACCGCGGCGAGATCGATCGCGCAATTACAATCCTCGAATCGCCGCTGGACTCCAACACCGAGCCTTACCACCGCGTCATCAAGATTCAGAAGCTTGCGGAACTTGGAGCGGACGACGCCGTTGCGCGCCAGTTTGCCCGGCTCGATGACGAATCACTGCACGACCATTTACGCGTAGAGCTGTCTACGTCGCTCACGGCCGCCGGTCTGCGCGACGAAGCGCTGGCCGTGCTCGGTGGCGTCTCGGGGGAATACTGGAACAAGTCGCAGCTGCTGCAGGCGCAGTTCGACCTCGCCATGGCCATGGGTAACTTCGAGGCTGCGCACGGCTACTACTACGAGCGCCAGGAACTCGATTTCTGGAACGACCCTTTGTTGAGGCAGCGGTTCGAACTCGCCGGAGCGGACCTGTCACTGGGCTGGCGATGGGTGGATCTCCTCGGCCTTGGTGCACTGATTGCCGCAATCGGAGCGGTAGTGCTGCTTGCGCTGCTCGTGCCGGCCGGTGTCCACTATCGTGGACTCGTCCGCCGGAACAAGGGGCGGGTGGCCGGCCTGGCAGAATCCACCTGGACGCTGAGCCACGCCGCCTACGCGATCTTTCTCCTGCTGTTCTTTTCGGTCTTCTCGCTGTACGTCTTCGAGTATGACCTGTTCTTCGCCGCGTATTTTGGCGAGCAGTGGCAGGAACCCGATTGGCTCGACGCGGACTGGGGCAAGATGTTCCTCGTGAACACGGTTTCCCTGACGGTGCTGCTCTCCCCCTTCGTGTTGCTCAAGGGCCGCTGGCGACGGCTCGGCCCCGGCAACTGGTCGATTCTGCAGTGCATCGGCGTAGGCTTTGGCCTTGCGATCGTAATGCGTCTGCTTTTTGTCATCCCCGTCGCTCTGAATCCGGAACTGCAGGTGTTCGGCGAAACGATGCTGACCCCGGAAGCGGTCCGCAGACTGTACGTCGGCTACGGGCTGATCACAGCGCTTGTCGTGACCGCCGTACTGGTGCCGCTGGTTGAAGAGATTGCGTTCCGCGGCATGCTGCTTCAGGGTTTTTCCCGGCACGTCACGTACTTCGCTGCCAACCTGCTGCAGAGCCTGATATTCGCAGGCCTGCACGAGAGCTGGCTGTTGTTTCCGGTGTTTGTTGTGTTTGCGTTTGTCGCCGGAGTGATCGTGCGGAGAGCGGGTGGCCTTCTGCCGGTCATCGTCATGCATGGCGTGTTCAATGCAATGGCTGTGTTGGGGATGGTGGCGATTACCGGGCGGTGACTTCGCTCAGCCTTTCCAACACCGGAAGACAACGATGAGCTTCGGTCCCGGTTGTCCGGGTTGGGTTCTAACGCCCGGCATCCACACCTGGCGCCTGTTCGTATACGTCCACGAATGCGCCGATGGGAAAGGCGGCTTCGACTTCGTCTCGCCGAGGCTGCTCTTTGAACACCAGAGCGTTCCAGTGCTTGCGCTCAGCGATGTTGTCCAGGCATTCGATGCCGCTGATCGTCCAGCATCCTGAAAAACCCGGGACAGGAACTGAATTGCCGATCTGTATCGTGCCCTCGCGTATGTGGCCAATCACAAATGCCCCACGCCCTGACAGCTCGTAGTGACTGGTAACTTCAAATCTGCCGGAAGGCTTTGTGTTCATAGCAAGAGACTGGTCGGCCATTTCAAACCTTTGCCCGGTCATCGTAGAACCACTCGTCGGCCAACGCAAAAAGAAACCCCGCCGTAGCGGGGTTTCGTAACGCCAAGCGGTTGATCCGTTCTTAGTGTCTGTTTCGTACGCGCTCGATCACAATCCTGGCTACCGGATCAGCCCAGTCGTGAACGCGCCGGTTCAGATCGTTGTCGCCAATGACGCCGGCGTGCGGAATGATCACACCGTCTTCGGCCAGCAGCGGGTTGCTTTCACCGGTTCCTGCGTCGTCAGACCCTACGCCGATCAGACCCTGGCACGGCGGCACGATGTCTGCGAAGTCTTCGGTGTTTTGCTCGGTGCGGGTTTCGTAGCTGGCCGCCAGGAAGGTCTTCGAGCGGAACGGCAGACGGACAGTGTTGAGGCCCGTAAATCCGTCGTTGGTGCAGATCAGCATGCTGACGAACGACAGGAAGCGCGCCCGCCGGTCCGTCGTCACTTCGAAGGTGACCGAATCGGTGAACGGCGTGCCGCCGGGATTGGCAGCCGGAACGACCGGTGCATTCCCCTGCACGACACTGTAGACGTTCGGATCGCCGGACAGCGCCGTGATCAGCGGTTCGAGGTTGCCGTTTTCGGCAATGGCGATGACGCCATCGTTGGCTTCACTGCCTACGGCAAATACGTTTGCGCGCCGATTGTGCAGCGCAATAACGGGCGGCGTGAATGCCTGACCCGCGGTCAGGTTCTGGATGGTGATCCGGTACGTAGCAAGCCCGTAGTAGTCCGCCGAAGCGATGGCGGGCGCAAAAAATGAGGAGGCGAGTCCTGCGAAGAGCAACGTGCGCAAAGCACTTTTTCGAATATTCATTGAGTGTTCCTCGAGTTCTAGTTGGTTGTCGGCCAAGGAAAAACGGAGGGTGTCGCGAAACGACTGCGAAACCACGAGGAAAACTAGCCACCAGTTCTCACGGAAGTATCACTAGTTTGTTCTGTTTTGGAACGGGGTGGGGATTTCGATGTTGGCGGGCTGAAGGCCTACTTAGACTATCTAGAGGAATTGGCCACTTATTCGTGGGGCGAGCCTGCGAAACCTGGGTGATAATAGAGGCTGCAGAATTCGACAACCGTAGTGAGCAGCATCACACCGAAAATCACATCCGCCGAGCATATCGCCGGCTACCGTCTCAAACTTACCTTTGAAGATGGGCGAACAGGCGAACTTGACCTTGAAGATCAACTTTGGGGTGAAGTGTTCGAGCCTTTGCGCGACCTCGAGCAATTCAAAAACTTTCGCATCGATGATGAGCTGCACACGATCGTATGGTCCACTGGTGCGGACTTGGCGCCGGAGTATTTGTACGAAGCCTGCGCCTGATTGTCCGTTACACCGGCGCAGGTCTCGGCAAACTGGTCGCGCTATGCGACGCTACCGTTCGCCATCCCACCCCTTCTCGCGCCAATCCTCTTCCAGCGCCGACTGCACCTGAGACCAGACTTCAGCAAACTCGGTCTCGAGCGTCGTGCACGATCGGCTGGGATCGGTCAGTTCGTCGACTTCGAACTGCTTCAGAACTTCTCTGAGAATCAAGGTGCCGCCGCTTCCCCGGCCCCACGCGATGGCCTGTTGGGCTTCCGCTTCGGTCACGCCGATCAAATGAACCAGATCGACGTCACCGGCCGGCAGGCGACCCTGCGTGTCGTAGCGATCCGAAAACGCGGCTATGAGGTAGCACAAGTCGGTGTCAGTGTCCGTCACGAGGGGTCCGCCACAAGGAATACGGTCACCGGGCATGATGATCCGGGCGTTCTCCTGAAAGAGGAGATAATTCACCAGCGACTCCAGCACACCAAAAGGCCACCTCGAACCTTCCGGCGCCTGAATGACCAGTTCGATGCCGTAACCCGAGAACGCATCCTCCTCGTCAGTTTGAGCCGGTTGATCGTGTGCCGGATGCGAAAGCCCCGAGCTGACGAAATAGTAGCCACCCGTCGCAGCGGGATACAGGTAGAAACCACCACCCGCCCAGTTGACGGTCAGGTTCGGATCCGACGGCGACCAGATGTTCCCCTCGGGCTCGGGTGAGCCGAAGACGGCGTGCAGGAAGTTCTCTCGAGCGAGCATTTGCGAGGCGTACTCTATCTCGCCCGGCTCGGTGAGTTCCGGGTTGGTCTTCGATACGTCGGGTAGCGTCGAGAAATCCATCATCTGGAAAAGAACCTGACTATTTCGGTGGCAATTTCAGGCGCGCCAACAAGTCTTCCACACCTTTGACCCATGCCCTGTAGTCCCCCGGCGAGTCCTGCCAGAGCTGTGCAAGTTCGGAAGACTCAACGTCGAGAACCTTCTTGACGGCGTTTTCTGCAGTTCCGACGAGCTTTCGGTCGCGCCCCCATTGCTGCCGGGCCAGCCATTGGGCGAAATCGGCCGGAAGGTCAGGGCTCGGCTTGCCGTTGAGTGCGGCATAGGCTTCGGCAGCAGCGAGAATCCGTGCGCCTAAGTCGGCTTCGATGTACCCGTCACTGTAGCGCGCATGCTTGAAGGGTGACGATAGCGGCGTTGGCGGGTCTGCGTTCTGCACTTCCTGGATAAAGTCGAGCGCATCGTCGTTGTCGAATGTGCCCACGTCCCATGCGCCTGCTTCGACATCGACGCTAAAGAAGAGCAGCAGTACTATCGAGACTGGAAAACGAAACTTCACGATGATCCTTGCGGTGATTCTTGACCGATCGGTTAGGGTCATGTCCAGCCGCCGAGTATACCCTCTTACGCAACATAAGCTGTGCGCTGGTTCGACGCGCCAGCGAGCAACTGTGAAGCCGTACCGTCCGTGCGCGTAGCCCGCTGCTACGATACCCGCACACGAGCGATAGGGAACATCGATGACACGCGACAAATCCGCCAACCACCAGCGCGCTCTCGACGCCCGCCAGCCGGACCTTACGGTGTTGATGGACGCGGTGGCCAAAACACACAACATCTCTGCGATCATCCGTGCGGCCGACGCCGTCGGCATTCAGCAGGTGCACACAACCGCGACGGCCGAGCTGGTGCGTCGTAGCCACATGGGCCAGGGCGGCGCGAAGCACTGGGTCGCCGTGAAGACTCACCGTTCGACCCGCGCCGCGCTCAAGGCGCTACGCGCCGATGGCTGGCAGCTCGTGGCCGCGTACAGTGGCGAGAAATCACGAGATTATCGCGAAGTCGATTACACGCAAAAGATGGCGATCATGGTTGGGGGCGAGCACGTTGGCCTGAGCGACGCCGCTCGCGCCGAGGCTGACGAGCACATAGCCCTTCCAATGCACGGTCACGGATCGTCGCTGACCGTCTCGGTCGTCGTCGGCATCATTCTATTCGAGGCCGAGCGACAGCGGCGCGCGGCAGGGCTGTACGACGAGTCGCGCCTGACGCCTGAGGAGCGTGCCCGTACGCTGTTCGAGTGGTCGTATCCCGACATTGCCGAACGTTATCGTGCCCAGGGGAAACCCTATCCGGAGTTGACGGCTGACGGCATGATCGCGGCGAATCCGTTGATTGATATATCGACGGTTAGCGAACAAGAATGACGCTGGGCGATTTTCGAATGTGTCGTACTTCCGTCGGTTCGGACGCAGTACTACGAATGGGGCGACATCGAAATCCGTGCGGTTTACAGTCTGGGAAACGGCAGCCTGATGGGCTCCCAGCATCACCTGCGTGAAGAGCCGGACGGGTCGTAGCGGCTTGAGTACTAGCCTGCCGCTCCGCAAGTCGTACTAGGCAACACTACCGCTCGCCCTCCTTGGCGCAGCAACCCTCTTCCAACTCGGAATGGACTTGAGACCAGACCGCGCCAAATCCAGTTTGAGCGCTGTGCACGATTGGCTTGGATCTGCTAGTTCGTCAAACCCAAACTTCTTCACAACCATTCGCAGAATCAGTGCGCCGCCGGCCCCTCAACCCCACTCAATAACCTGACAGTTCCAGACAACTTGGGTTGCGCCTAATTGAAACGCGTGTCGCCGCTACTCGATTCAGGGGTAGGAGGGGCTTCGGTTTCTTCGGCCTTCGATGCCAACCTCAGAAACCCGCCCGCCTCCGTATCTTCATAGATACGTTTCTGCCGGGCCAAATGAGCGAGCACCTCATGCACTTGAACTATCGTTGCCGGTTCACCTGTATGGTGCAGCATCAATGCCAGATTGACCATGTCGAACGCGGGATGCAGATCCTGCATGTCTTCCAGCAGCGCCACGATAAGTTCGCCCTCCCATTCCAGACGCCAGCCCTCGCGAAGTCCGCCCACTACCTCCGCTCGACCGAGGAGCGTCGGGGTAATCGGCTCTCCACTGTTGCTTAGAGCAATTGGCCGTCGTTGCATTAAGGTGATCACGAATTGTTGCACGACTCTCCACGGATAGCCGGTCGAATTCTGCTCAAGTCGAGTTGCTTCGACGCAAGTAGATATGGTGCGCTCAAGTGACTCGTTTTGCCTTGCTGCGTCTTCGAGCTTGTCGAACAGCGCCCCTCGGATCCGAGAGAACGGGCCTAGGTTTTTTCCGCGAAGTATTCTCTCCATATCGCGGGACCGCACGTCCGATTTTTTGGCACCATTCGATTTCGCCGAGGGCGCTTCAGTTCGAACCATAGGTTTGACGGTATGCAAAACGGGGTTTACATCGCCCGGCCTAGTCATTTCGACACGAATAAGGTTCTTCTTCTGAGCCAACGACACCAGCTGCTTCAGTAATCCAGGAGTCGCTGAAGCAACACTGTCACCCTTGTCAAACCTACCATCCTCAGCGGCCAGAATGAATCTAAGCTCAGACATCCGAACCCTAGCATGCTGCCGAAGAGCGTTTTCGAGGACCGAACACGCTTCCTCTGGTGACATGAAGTTTTCCGGCCACCAAAACTCGCCCCATTCAGACTCTCGAGCCGATTGCTGATAAGCGTCAGTCCAACTCAGAATCCGGACCGGCAACGTACTCTTATCAAAGTACCGTTTCGAGAGAGCAAGCACCGAAGAGTGAAAGCTCAGCACAAGCAATTCGGCGGCCATCGGCGTCGCGCCGGTTGCCTCGTCAATCCTTGCGTCAATTGTGGCCACTACCTTGGCAACAACCTCGGTATAGTGTGCGTTGTTCCGAAGCACCAACTTCTTGGCATTGGGAGAGAGCTTGTCAGCGATCTCAGTCTGCCGTTCGTAGTGGACGAGCCATAAGCCGCTTAAGTCGTCCGCGCTCAGATACGGTGCAAGTAGTCGCGCCTCCGAGCCAGGGTTCGCCCTTGTGAGGTCGGCGATCAAGTGTTTCATTTGTCGTCTCCAAGTTCTGATCTTGAGGTGCAGAGGACTTGCCTCTGCACCTAACAGATCCATAAAGTTCTATGTGTTGTTCCTTAATAAACGGCACACGATATACGCGACTATCGAAGCGGCTACCGCAATACCGAAATTGGGGAACAGCAAGCAAATCGCGGATAGCAGTGTCACAACCGCGATCTTCTTTTTGCTATTCATCATCCAATCTCCCATTACCTACTGGAGAAACTCGGAATGACGAATGGGCTACCATACTCGGTGGCCGAAATGTCGGACTACGAATGCCAGCATCAGATATTAATGCCCGCACCGTATCGAGAACGACGTATGGCGAACGAAGGACGACGTAGGAAGAACGACGTAGGAAGAACGACGAAAGATGTAGGAAGGAGGGCGAAGCGCTAATCCGTTTGCAGCTTTGCTGCGAACGAGGCACCTCTATTATATGTCAGTCGTCTAACTACCGCAAACAGCGCCGCGACGGCAAACCACCTCACCTTCCAGACCACCACCAAGAATGCGTACCATTACTACTGCATTGCTACGCCGAAAAAATAGCAGGGCTGCAGGTTAGGTGGTGCCGGCACCAGGAGTCGAACCCGGGACCTACTGATTACAAATCAGTTGCTCTACCAACTGAGCTATGCCGGCTTATTCTAGGCGGGCGCGCATTATTTGCCGTTCGACGCTTCAAAACAAGGGCTCAGGGCCCCGTTTTCTAGTCCGGGCAGCTTGCCTCACCCCGCATTTTGACCTTTTCTTCGCCGTAGCGCTCGATCATGGCGCCTGCGCCGCGGCCCGGGGGCAATGCAACGTCCACGAAGTGGAATACGCCGTTGCTCATGCGCCGGGAGATGTCGGCGGGCAGGCCGAGTGCTCTGGCCTGTTGTTCTACGCGTTCGGCGCCTTCCAGGTTGCCGAACAGGCCCAGGGAAATCTTCAAGCCTTCGTCGTCGGTCGTGACGAGGTAGGCCTCGGGGATGCCGCCGTTTCTCAGGACCTCGACCGTGGCGTTACCCTCTTCGCGGTTCGGGATGTTGCGGACCTGTACCCAGTGGCCGACGAAGATTTCGCCGTTTTCCTGGCGTTTGGCGGTGCGCATGCCTTCGCCCGAGTACTGGGCCTGTGCCGAGTCGGCGTCGGACATGGAGCGGAACGGGCCGATCGTTACGCAGGTGCGGCCGACCACGGCTGAGAGTTCCGAGCGGCGGGGGCGTTCCGTCACCGCAGCGACGACGATCTCCTCGTCGCTTTCGGCTGATTCGTCCCCGGTAGTGTCTTCTTCGGTATCCGCGGCGGCGTCTTCGGGCGCGTCACTCTCCGACGCCTCGCCCGAGTCGCCCACGCTCGCGATCATTGTCTCTTCGGCGCTGGTGTCCTCGCCGCTCGGCTCCGGCGACGGCAGCGGCGGCCCCAGCTCGGACGGCTCCAGCACGGCAACACCCGGCTCCCGCGGCTCGTTTTTGAAGTAGCCCCACAGGAAATACAGCACGTTCGCGAGGATCAGTATTAGGAGCAGGTTTCTCATTGCGCGTGACTGTGCGATCCGTGGCCCGGCCGCTCCTCCGCCAGCAGCTCGGCCAGCCCTGCGAGCACGAGTTCCGGGCGGTGATGCGGGCTTATGTTCACAGCCTGAAGGATGCGCGAGGCGTCGCCGCCGGTCAAGACGAGCACCGGATCGTAAGCGCTTGATCGCAGTACGCTAATTGCACGTTCTATTGCACCTGCAACGGCGTTCGCGGCGCCTTCGCTGACGCAGCCTGCCGTGCTGTCGGCGAAAACACCGAGATCGCGGCTCAGCTCGTCTCCCATTTCGTCGCCAGCTACCGAGATATTGCTGGTTTCGTTGTTCAGCGCGCCGGCCATCAGCGCAAACCCCGGCACGATCTGCCCGCCCAGGTGCCTGCCCTTGCTGTCCAGCGCGTCGAGGGTTACGGCCGTGCCCGCGTCCACGACCAGTACGGCCGATTCGAACTCGCGCCACGCACCGATCATGGCGGCCCAGCGGTCCACGCCCATCTGCCGCGGGTCCGGGTAGGCGTTGGTTACGCCGCACGCAGCGTTCGAGGTCCTGGCAAAACCCGTTTCGCAGCCGGCGTGTGCGCTCAGCACACCCGTCAGTCGGGTTGCGAAACGCTGGCCGGCTACGTTGCTGACAAACGCATAGCTCACGTCGCGCGGCAGGTTCCGTGTCAGCGCGGCAAGGCCCGTGTCCCGGATATCGGCCTGTGCCACATCGCCCGTCTCGCCGATCTTTTCGTCTTCGAGCACACCCCACTTGAGGCGCGTGTTGCCCGCGTCGATCAGGAGCGTCCTCATCGAGCTGCGTCCGCCGGCAGGTCTTCTGAAGATTCTTCGAGGCTCACTGAGCCCGAGGTTACGGTTTGTTCACCGTCGGCAGTAGTGAGGATCAACCCGCCCGCATCGTCGACGCCGTTGGCCACACCCGTGTAGCTCGCCGCGGGCGATTCCACGGTGACGGTCCTGCCGCGCAGCCAGTCCGCGGCACGCCAGCGATCGGCAAACGCCGCAAAACCTTCTTCCTCGAAGCGCACGAACGTCTCGGCAATCGCGTCGGTCAGCGCAATGCCGAGTTCGGTCAACGTGGGCGGCTCGCCGAGGTCCGCGAGACAAATGCCGCGCTGCGCCCAGCCCGACGCTGAAGCTCTGCGCGTCTCTTCGTCCATGTGCACGTTGATGCCGATGCCCGCCACGACGATCAGCCGGCCCTCGCGCATCTTGGTCTCAGCAAGGATGCCGACAAGCTTGCCGTCTCTCGCCACCACGTCGTTGGGCCACTTGAGTTGGATACCGTCGAAGCCGCAGCGCTCCAGCGCATCCAGCGTGCCAACCCCGAGCGCCAAGGTCAGCGTCGAAAAGTCTTCGCGCGACGACGCCACACCGTAGGCCAGCGATTCGTACAGCCCTGCGCCCGGCGGCGACGACCAGGACCGGTTGTGCCGTCCGCGGCCCGCCGTCTGCTGGCCAGCGATGGCGACGTGCAGCTTGCCCGCGGGAGGCGCTGCCTGTTCCATGAGATAGGTGCTCGTCGAGCCGATCGTCTCGAACACGTCGAGCTGCTCAATCCGCGCCTCGGTCGACCCGGCCAGTCCCTGCCGCAGCCCCGCGGCGTCGAGCACGCTCATTGGCTAATCGTCACTATGGCTAACCGTCGTTACCATTGGCCTGCGGCTTGAACAGCATCACCTTCGGATTGCGGTGCTCCACGCCGTCGCGCATGCGCTGAATATTCGAGCGATGGCAGTAGGCAATGAAGAACGCCATGAATACGGCGTACCAGAACAACGCCTGCTGCTCGGGCAGCGCCGTGAATCCCAGCCAGACGGGTAGCGCCGCCGTCGCCGTCATTGTCGACAGCCCAACGTAACCGCTGATCACGAGCACGAGCGCAAACACGAGCAACAGCGGCAGCAACAGCTTCGGCGCCAGCACAATCATTGTGCCGACGAGCGTCGCGGCGCCTTTTCCGCCCTGGAAACGGTGATACACGGGCCACACGTGCCCCATCACGGCAGCGGCCGCACAGGCCACGGTCAGCCACTCGCGAGAGATCGTCGGATCGATGCCGACAAACGGCAGGTCCAGCCCGGGCACCACACCGGCCGCCAGCGCACCCTTGCCGACGTCGATGATCACAACCCCGAGCGCAAACGCAAAACCCTGGGTACGCAGCGCGTTCGTGCCGCCCGCGTTGCCGCTGCCCTGGGTGCGAATATCGACGCCACCCTTGAGATAACCGATGAGCAAAGAGCCCATCAGGGAACCCAGAAAATAGGCGATCAGGAATTTGACTCCCAGTTCGAGCATGGCGGTCCGGTTTTGCTTGCGAGTAACGGCGCATTGTAGCATCGCGTACCGGATTGGCCTTTGCCGGACTCAGTGACGACAACAATAACGAGCACCGCATGCCGCCATCGTCAAACGCACAACCGGACCTGCAACCCAGCGTCCAGCTCGTCGTCAACCCGGCCGCACGCCGCGGCCTCGCCGCGCGGCGGATCAAGGACGTGCTTGCGCTGTTCGAACGCGAGGACGTGCCGGTCGTGTTCAACGAAAGCCGCCTGCCGGGCGACATCGAGGCCCAGGTCGAAGCGCTGGCGCGCGAGGGTGCTCTGCGCATCGTCGTAGCAGGCGGCGACGGCACCGTGCACGAGGCCGTCAACGGGCTCATGCGCGCTGACAGCGAGGCCGCGCTTGGCCTGATCCCGATCGGCTCCGGCAACGATTTCTCCAAGGCAATCCACGCCGAGCCCGGTGGCGGGCGGCTGCGCGACCGCGACTGGGCCAACGCCGCGCATGCGCTCGTCAAACGTCTCGCCGGCGAGCTGCCGCCGCGACGGATCGACCTCGGCCGCTGCAACGGCCGCTACTTTGCGAACGGCGCTGGTGTCGGCTTCGATGCGCTGATCACGCGCTTCTCGCGCGAAGTGCGCCTGCCCCTCGGCAACCTCGTTTACGTGGTTGGCCTCGCGCGCGCTCTACTGCACGGCATCTCGACACCCGCGCTACGGGTCGAAGCGGGCAGCTACCGCTACGAAGGCCGCGCCACGCTCGCCAACATTGCCAACGGCTGCTGGCTCGGCGGGCAGTTCCTGATTGCGCCCGACGCCGTGCCCGACGACGGCCGGCTCAACCTCGTGCTCGCCAAAGCCGTGTCGCGCCGGCGCATACTGGCGCTCGTACCAAGGCTCAAGAAAGGCCTGCACCTCGAAGCTGATGAAGTGCAGCACGAACCCATCGACAAACTCGTCATCGAATGTGAAGAAGCGTTGCCGCTGCATCTCGACGGCGAGGTCTGCACACCATCGAAACGTTTCGAGATCGACTGCGTGCCGGGAGCGCTGCGCTTGCTCTAGTTGCGGGACTGCTCCAACTCAGGCCCCTTTCGCGTGCGCGAACGCGCGCCCAGGAAAATCGCCGTCAGCGCCAGCGCGGCGCCCATGAGTTCGATCGTCGTCATTGGCCGGCCGAAAAACAGGATGTCCCAAACGAAGCTCAGGGTCGGCTGCAGCAGCAGCGCAATCCCCGCCTCGGTCGGGGTCACCTCGGACAGGCTGCTGGCGATGAACAACCAGCCCAGGCAGTGCGACAGAATGCCGTAAGCCGCGAGCCAGGAGAAATCGGCAACCGAGGTTACGGCAAGCGACTCACCCTCGACGAATGCCGTCACGCCGAGGATGGCGGCCGTAACGAGCGAAATCACGGCCACTTCGCGGCTCGGCACGCGCGTCGTGGCATCGCGGCGCGACGCACGCAGCGACAGCAGGTAACCCGCGTAGGACACGGCCGTCAGCAGCCCGAACAAAATGCCCCACTGGTAGTCGGGACTCAGGCTCGTGACGTCGAAGCCCACGATCATGCCGAGCCCAACCACGGCCAGCGGCATTGCGACGAGCTGCAGCGCGGTCGGCGCCTGCCGCAGCAGGAACACACCCGCGAGCATCATGATGAACACCTGGAAGTTGGCCAGGAGTGTCGACAGTCCGGGGCCGACGTACTCGATACTGCGGTGCCAGAACCAGAGGTCCAGCGCAAAAAACACCGAGCCGATGCCGAGTATCCACCAGACGCGCCGCGACAGCCCCAGCCGTTTGCCGGTCATGAGCAGATACAGCGCCAGCGCCACGCCGCCAATCAGCACTCGGTAAAAACCGCTGGTCGTCGGCGACACCGATACCAGCTCGACCCACACGGGCGACAGACTGATCAGCGCCGCGCCAACGAACAACCGGACAGTGGGATTCAGGAGGGCGCGGCGAGGCATCGTTGCCTAAACGGGGTGTTCAAACACCGAGCAGCGCCTTGCGACGGGTCAGCGCAGCATCGTCCGCGAAATCGGCTTCGTCGATCAGCTCGAGATACACCGTGTCCTCAGGCGCAGCTGCGAACCGAACCGTCAACTGCAGAAGCTCGTCACCGCGGAACACGGTCAGCTCCGCCCGGTCGCCCGCCCGGAAGCGCGCCACGTGTTTGTCGAGGCTGCCCGCCGTGACTCTCAGACCGTCGAGCGCAACGAGCTGATCGCCCGGCGCCACTCCGGCAAGCTCCGCCGGGCTGTCGTTGGCCACGGACTTGACCTCGGCGTGGGAGCCACCGGTCACGACGGCGCCAAACGCTATCGTGCGCACCGCCGCCGCGGGCTTGCCGCCCGGGTCTTTCGCCCCGCTCGCCGCGCGATAACACACGCGCACCCCGTGCCGCGCCAGCAGCTTGTCGAGCGGCAGTTCACCCGTGCCGCGCACGGTGGCGTCGAAGAAGTCTTCCAGATCGAGGCCCGACACCTCGGCCGCAATGGCTTCGATCTCGCGCTCCTGCATACCCTGACCACTTTCGCCGAAACGCCGCCAGCATTCCTGCATCACGTCGTCGAGCGACACGCGGCCTTCCGTTTCGTCGCGCAGCTTGAGGTCGAGCGCCAGCGCAATCAGCGCACCCTTGGCGTAGTAGCTGACGATCGCGTTGCCCGCGTTGGCGTCCTGCTTGTAGAACTTGGTCCAGGCGTCGAAGCTCGAGTCTTCCACGGACTGCCGCTGCCGGCCCTTGCCGCGGCGCACGCGCGTCATCGTCTGGCCGAGCAGTTCGAGGTAACCCTTGTCGTCGACGAGGCCCGATTTGAGCAGCATGCGGTCGTCGTAATACGAGGTTATACCCTCGTACACCCACAACAGGCCCGTGTGCGTCTCGGCGCTCAGCTCGTAAGGACGAAACACCGCGGGTTTCATGCGCTTGACGTTCCACAGGTGAAAGTACTCGTGGCTCACGAGCCCGAGGAAACCGCGGTAGGCGTCGTTGAGCGCCTCCGCCGGGCCGTCCGTCGTTGCCTCCGTGTTCGGCACGCGCGCCGGCAGGCTGTCGCGCGAGGCGACGAGGCTCGACGACCAGCAATGTTCGAGGCCGCCGTAACCGTTGGCGGTCGCGTGCAGCAGGAACACGTAGCGATCGAGGTCTTCGGGTGGCGGCAGGAACTCCATGTGCGCCGCACAGACCGTCTCGATGTCGTGGCACAGGCGGGTCATGTCGGCGGCATGACGGCCGCGAATCGCGAGCGTGTGCGGAATCCCCTTCACCTCGAACTCGGCGATGCTCAGCGGGCCTATCTCGACGGGATGATCGATCAGCTCGGCGTAGTTGTCCGCGGCATAACGCCCGAAGCCGTACGGCTCGGCGCCGTCGCGACGCATCGACGTGGCCACCCGCCAGTCGCGGCCGTGCGCTTTGAGGAAAGCCTCGCCGGGCGCCTCGATCTCGACTTCGCACGGCGTGTCGGAATGCCCTTCCGGCTCGAGGAACACGCAGGTGCCGTTGAAATACGCGTGCGTGTTGTCGAGGTGTGCGCCGCGCACGCTTTCGTCGTACGCGTAGATCTCGGCAACGACGGTGAGCGGCCGGCTGACCGGCGCCGCCTGCCAGCGGCTCTTGTCCAGCTTGGTCAACGGCACGTCGAGACCGTCGGACTCCGCGCGAATGCCAACGACGTGGCGCGCGTAGTCGCGGATCATGTAGCTGCCCGGTATCCACGCAGGCATCGCAAACACCTGGCCGTCCGCGGCAGGGTCGTCGACGTCGAGCCGGACTTCGAACAAATGGGCGGCCGGATTCACCGGACGGATCGCGTAGCGTAGCGGTGCAGTCATGGGATCTTCACACGACGGTAGAAAACAGGTGAGCGCCGGCCGTTAGTGGGCCAGGGGCTCGGTCAGTTTGAGGGTCAGGCATTTTGCCGAGCCGCCCGCCTTCAGGAATTCGGACAACTCGACCTCGTTGACCTCGAAACCCGCCAGCATCAACCGCGCCTTGAGCGGCCCGCTGGCCCGGTGCAGGAACACCTGATCGCCAATGTTGACGGCGTTACAGGCAAAGTTACCCGCATCCAGCGTGTCGACGATGATGCGTTTGTGCGGAGGAACGCGAGATTCGATCGCAATCCGCGATTCGTAGTCGAACGCGGGCGGGTGATACATCAGGAAACCGTCGGTCAGCGGACAGAAGCAGGTATCGATGTGGTAGAAGCGCTCGTCCGTCAGCCGGATCGATACGACCTCCAGATCGAAGAAGCGCCCGATCTCCGCATGCGCCTCGATCTCGGTGCGAAAACCGTAGCCGGTCCACAGCCAGGGTCCGCGGCGGTCTCGCAGGCAGTCGCCCGCACCCTCGAAACCGATCTTGTCGTCGAGATCCAGCAACTCGAAGCCGTTGTCGCGAAACCACGCCTTGAAGTGCTGTTCCTCGGGGCGGCGCTCCATCGGCATGAAATGGCTGGCAATGGCCTTGTCGCCGTAGACCGCCCCGGCGTTGGCCGTAAACACCATGTCGGGCAGCTCGGGCTGCGGTTCGACGATTTCGATGTCGGCGTACCGGCCGAGGCCGTCGCGGAGCGTCTCCCACTGGGCCTTGGCGCGATCCAGGTTCAGGGAATCGTCGTGCCCCGCCATCCACGGGTTGATGACGTAGTCCACCGTAAAATAGTCCGGCGGGCACATAAGTATTTTGTCGCGTTGTGTAGCCATTGTTTACCTTGTTATTGCTGGCGCCGGCCGGAGCCCGTTCAGGACAGCGGCAGGTGTACCTCGGCCAGCATACACCGGACCGAACCGCCTGCCGACGCTTCAATATCGTGAATGTCGGCCACGGCAAGCCGGCCGTTGGCGTCCAGCGCATCGCGCTGCTCGGCGGTCAGCGAATCCAGCGCCTGCTGCGACAGGGCCACGACCCGCGCGCCGTCGCTGCCGCGCAACTCCAGCATGTTGCCCGCGAAGGCCTCGAGCTGATCGTAGCTCAGTTCGAAAACCCGGCGTCCGCCCGCCTCCAGCCGCGAAACGACGGCGTTGCGCTGCGCTTCGTCGGGTATACATTCCGCGCACACAAACGCCAGCTCCTCGCCAATGCTCATGAGCACGTTGGTGTGGTAAATCGCCTTGCCGTTACGGTCCACGGCATCGAAAGCCACAATGTCGTAGTCGAGGCGCTGCGCAAAATCGCGCAGCGGATCGTGCTGGGTCCGCGACGACAGGCAGGCGTACGCCACGCGATTGTCTCGGTCGAGCACAAGGCTGCCCGTGCCCTCGAGGTAATGACCCTCCTGTTCGTGCGCGCTCAGGTCGATGACCTCGCCGACGTGAAAACCGTGCTGCTCACTCAAGTGTTCGAGCACGTCGAGGCGACGCTCGGTGCGCCGGTTTTCCGCCTCCATCGGGTACAGCACGACGCGGCCGTCCGCGTGAGTGCTGATCCAGTTGTTCGGGAACACGCTGTCGGGCGTGTGCGGCTCGGGTGTGTCGTCGACAATCACGACGTTCACCCCGGCCGCCTCGAGCGCCTTTGCCAGCGACTCGAATTGCTCGTCGGCGCGCCGTTGCTGCTCACCCGCTGCCATGCCGGTATCCGCCATAAATGCATTAGATGCCGCCGTCTCCGGATTGGCTTCGAAACGCACCGGCCGGATCATCAGCACGGTGCCGGCAAGCTGGGATTCGTTGACGGTCATGATGCAGCCCCGATCTTCATCAGAAGAGTCCTTTATGAGAAGAGTCCTTTGAGAATAGTATTGTGTCGCAGACACGAGCCCGGCAGGCGCTTCACCGGAAAGACCGGCGAGATTGCGGCCAACGCCGGGCAAAATCAAGTCGCCGGCCGGCGCCCGCTAAGGAGCTTTCCAAAGTGCTCAAGAATACCCTCGGCAGGGTGCTCAAAAACCCTGCATGGTTATGTTTTACCTGGTTCGGAATGACGGCGGGAGTTAGCCTGCTCGCCACCCCGGCACGGTTTGCCGCCGGCAGCATTACCCGGCCCGTGGCGCTCGACGTCGGCCGCGAAGTGTTCTCGGTCCTCAACAAAGCCGAACTCGCACTGCTCGTGGCGCTGCTCGTGCTGGTTAGGGTCTCCGGTCAGGCACGCCGCTTCCTGCTGCTCGCAGGGGGACTGGCCGTCATTGTCATCGTGCAGTCGGCCTGGCTCCTGCCCGAGCTGTCCTCGCGAACCGACCTCGTGCTGGCCGGACAGACGTTGCCGCCGTCGAACGCACACGCAATGTATTCGATCCTGGAACTCCTGAAGCTCGGGCTGTTGCTGTGGGGCGGCTTCATGGCGCTCGCGGACCGCGGCGCATCCGGGTCAGCGCTGCGCTGACGGCCGCGCCGAGACTTCACCGTACCAGCGCTTAAGCCCTTCGGCGTCGTCGCCAGCCGTGAGTTTGCCGCGTTTTGCAAAATCCACGAATACGAGCGCCGTAATGTCCGCGACCGAGAACGCCTCGCCGGCAAGCCACCGGCTGGTGCGGAGGCGCTCGTCGAGCTTGCCGAGAAAGCTCAGCACGCGCTCGCGACCGCGCTCGGCCAGTTCGGGAATCTGTTCGTAAGACTTGGGCCCCGGCAGCGCGCGGCCCTTCAAACCCGCCACCGAATTGCGGAACGCGTCCGCCATGGCCATGAGCCCCTGCTGCTCGACCTTGCTGTTCCACATCGTGACCAGCCCCTGCTCGACGGGCGAGCGGCCAAACAACGGCGGCTCGGGTTTGAACGCCTCGAGGTAACGGCAAATGCCCATGACGTCGCCAATGCACACGCCGTCGTCGAGTTCCAGCACCGGCACCGTGCAGTCGGGATTGATCGCGCGAAATGCCTCGCCGAACTGCTCGCCGCTGCCGAGATCGACTTGGACAGTCTCTATGTCGATACCTTTCTCGGCCAGAAAAATTCTCACGCGGCGCGGACTCGGCGCCGTCTTGCAGTCGTAGAACTTCATGGGTGATGTGCCTCGGGTCTGTACCCAGATGGTATGAGTGGACGGTTGCGCCGGATCAGCGTAGCGCAGCGCGCGTCCTGCGTACGGTTTCTGCGTTCTGATTGAACAGCAGCGCCTTGGCGTCCTCATCGGTCGCCTCGGTGCGTTTCCAGTCGCTGCCGAGATCGATACCGCGGCGCACACCGGGGCGCACTTTCATCGCTTCGTACCAGCGCTTCAGGTTCGGGAAGTTGTCGACGTCGTTGCCCAGGCGTTTGTAGGGACGCACCCAGGGAAACGCCGCCATGTCGGCAATCGAAAAATCGCCGGCGAGCCAATCCCGATCCCGCAGTTGCTCGTCCATGACGGCGAGCAGGCGATCGTATTCGTTGCCGTAGCGATTCTCGGCATACGGCACCGGCTCCTTCAGGTAACTCTTGAAGTGGCTCAGCTGACCCGCCATCGGGCCCAGCCCTCCCGCCTGCCAGAACAGCCACTGCAGCACGTCGAAACGCCCGGCCGTGTCTTCCGGCAGGAAGCGTCCGACCTTCTCCGCCAGGTAGATGAGTATCGCACCGCCTTCGAACACCGAGATGCCGCTGTCGCGATCGACAATCGCCGGCATGCGGTTGTTCGGGCTGATCTCAAGGAACTCCGGCTTGAACTGATCGCCCGCGCCTATGTCGACGGGAATCGTCTCGTATTCGAGTTCGCTCTCTTCGAGCATTATCGAGACTTTATGGCCGTTCGGCGTCGGCCAGAAGTACAGATCGATCATCTAGGGCGACACCCGTGTGTGAGCGAGCGCCTTTCAGTATAAGATAAAATGCTTACAGGTGTATCCGATACAACAACAGAACATTGATCGACCTGCCGAACAGCTACTGGATAACCGGCGCAACAACCGCGTTTCTTACCGTCGCGTGTGTGCTCGTCCACTACGAAGGGCTGCGTATCCTGTCCGACGTGCTGCCCGCACCGAAACACCACCACCGGCGACGCACGATCACACTGATCCTGAGCCTGCTGGCGCTGCACATCATCGGGATCTGGATCTTCGGCGTCGGCTACTACGTGCTGCTTCAGAATCCCGAATTCGGCCGCATTCTGGGCACGGACGAACTGACCCTCGTGGACTCGGTGTACTTCTCCGCCATGGTGTATACCACCGTCGGCTTCGGCGACCTGTATCCCGAAGGTGCCATTCGCGTCCTGTCCGGCACCGAAAGCATTACGGGGCTGACGACGATTACCTGGTCTGCCTCCTACACCTTTATCGACATGTCCAAGGTTTGGAATGGACGCGATCAGTAATACCGGCAACATGAAAAGACCCAAGGTTCGGAATGGACACGGTGAGTAAGACCGACAGCCTGGTTCTGCTGGAGGCTGCCGACGGCAGCCAGATTCCGCTGCGCGTATGGGCGACGGAAACGGCGCCCGTGCGCGGCGTCATTCAGATTCTGCACGGGCTTGGAGAACATGCAGACCGCTACGCGCGTTTTGCCGAAGCCGCCAACCGGCGCGGCTATCTCGTCTGTGCTCACGATCATCGCGGTCACGGTAAACGTCCGGGACAACGCAACTACTTTGCGCCTGCCGATGGCTGGGCACTCCTCGAAAACGACACGCTGACGGTCCGCGAATACCTGGCGAACACGGCCGCCGAGGCACCGGTTGTCCTGTTTGGCCACAGCATGGGCTCGTATCTTGCGCAGTTCGTGGCAATGCACTACGGAGGCCGGTTCAAGGCGCTGCTGCTGTCGGGCTCGACCTGGCCATCGCGCGGCAAGCTGCTGGCGGCACAGGCGTTGTCGCGGTTATTGGCCTACAGCCGCGGCGGCCGCAAGTACAGCCCGCTGCTCGACCGGCTCGGTTTCTCGGACTTCAACCGACGCTTCGAACCGGCGCGCACCGAGTTCGACTGGCTGTCACGCGACACAGAGGAAGTCGACAAGTACGTGGCAGACCCGCACTGCGGCGGGCCGTTTACGATAGGGCTCTGGGCGGATCTGCTGCACGGCCTGTTGAGCATCGGCCGAAACGACGCCCTCGACCGTATTCCGGGGGACATGCCCGTGCTGATTACGGGCGGCAGCGACGACCCTATCGGCGGCGAAACAGGCATGGGCGAACTCATGCTGCACTACGCCGAGACCAGTCACTCGCGCCTGACACTCAAGGTCTACGACAACGGCCGCCATGAAATGCTCAACGAAACCAACCGCAGTGAAGTCATGGACGACTGGCTCGACTGGATCGACGGCGTAACCGGGTAATGGCGGCCAAGGCATCCGCAACACCAGTACGGCAAGCCGTCACGGCGCGGTACGCCGAGGCGATTACGCCCGCAATGGCCGATCTGGTCGACACGTCGGATCCTTGCGACCCGATTGGCCTGCAGTTCCTGCCGGACCTGCGCGAACTCGATCGCCAGCGCGATGAGTCGGACGATCCCATAGGCGACGGCACACATTCGCCCGTCGAGGGTATCGTGCATCGCTACCCGGACCGGCTGCTGTTGACGCCTTTGACCGTTTGCCCCGTGTACTGCCGCTTCTGCTTCCGCCGCGAGACCGTAGGCGGACCCGACAGCTCGGTGCTGCCAAAAGCAAAACTCGACGCGGCACTCGACTACGTTCGCAGCCAGCCCGACGTATGGGAAGTGATTCTCTCGGGCGGCGATCCGCTGATACTGTCACCGCGACGGCTCGGCTACATCGTCGACGCGTTGCGCGAGATACCGCACGTCCGGATCGTACGCATACACACGCGCGTGCCGCTGGTGGACCCGGCCCGCATCAACGATGAGCTGCTGGCGGTGCTCGATCGCGCCAAACCGGTCTACCTCGCGGTACACGCCAATCACGCCCGCGAGTTCACCGCCGCCGGCCGCGCGGCCGTTGCAAGGCTGGCCGACCGCGGCATCGTGCTGCTGAGCCAGACCGTGTTGCTACGGCACGTCAACGACAGCGTGGAAACGCTCGGCGAGTTGATGCGCACGTTCGTCGAAAACCGCATCAAACCCTACTACCTGCACCACCTCGACAAGGCGCCCGGAACGGCGCACTTCCGCGTGCCGCTGGCCGAAGGCAAAGCCCTGATGACGGCTCTGCGCGGCCGCGTGTCGGGCCTGTGTCAGCCCACCTATATTGCCGATATTCCGGGTGGACACGGCAAGTCGCCGCTGAACGCCGACTACCTGACGGCCGGCAACAACGACTCGCGCGACACCGACTGGCTAATCACCGACTACCGGGGCCGCAAGCACCGCTACGTCGAATGATTAATTCGCTCTAACGGGCCGCCCCGAGAACCTGCTCCGTGACCTACCAGCTGTAGCCCGCACTGAGCGTCGTCTGCCGGCCTACAGCCGGGGTACCGGGAAACTGCTGGTAATCGCTGTCGCTCAGATTGTCGACCGTCAGCTGCACGAGCAGGCCGTCGACCCGCGACGGCAGCCAGCGCAGCGCCACCGAACCCCAGTAGGTTTCGTCGTCACCCTGCCGCAGCGGGTTGTCTTCCTGCACGCGATACTCGTTGTCGAGACGCAGCTCGAGCGTATCGATCGGCGTGTAGATCAGCGACACCGTTGCGCGATGGCGGGCGTAGTTGAGCGCATAATAACTGGCGTCGACCGTTGCGTTGCCGTAATCGGAGCTTTTGTCGAGCCAGGTGTAGCCGGCGTACAGATTCAGTGCGCCGCTATTCAACCCGCCCATGAGTTCGATGCCAGTGACGTCGAGATCCACGGCGTTCGCCTGGCGCGCAAACGGCGCGCCTTGCGCAAAGGTCCAGTCGGTTAGGTTCGAGTCCTCACGATAGAACACGGCAATGCTGCCGCGAGTGGCGGCCGTTTCGCGCGACAAGGTCAACGCCAGCTGTTCGGCGCGCTCCCTGCCCAAGAGCGGATTGCCGCCGAACAGACCCGCCGGCCGTGAGTTGAGTGCCGTGTAACCGGGGACCTGCGAGCTGCCGGCATACTCGATGCTAATCGCTTCCTCGGCGCCGTTTCGGGTTCTCGCGTAGCGCAGGCCGAGCTGCGGCAGCAGCGCGTTGGCGTCGCGATTACTGAGATCGGCATTGGCTCCGGCGCGCAAGGTCAGACTGCGGCGCGCGTCGCTCATCAGTTCTATCTCCGGCACGACCGACACTGTAAGGTAGCTGCGGTCGTTGAAATTGCCTTCGGTCAGGTCGGTCGAACGCACGAGTTCGTCACCGGTCGCCTGCACGGCGAAGCGCCAGCTGACGCGCCCGGTTTCCAGCACACCGTCCGCCGCCGCCGCGTAGACGCGGGTTTCGTGTTCGAACGAGCCCGGTGCGCCGGACTCCTCGGTCGTGCGGTCGAAGTCATAGTCGTCCTCGAGCGAACGGTAGTAAGCGCTGACCCGCCACCAGCCGCGGCCAACGTCCTGGCGGTGATTGAAGAAAGCGAGCGCGGTTTGCGTATCGTCGGTTTCGGCCAGTGTGGCAAACCCCGTGTAGGCACCCGGCCAGCCGTAGAACTTGTCCTGATACGCCAGTACAAAATCCGTCTGTGAACCGGCGGCGCGGCGCTGCAGCGCAAGGTTGATCCGCGAAAACTCGTGATCGCCGTTGTCCACGGTGCCGTCTCCCGATGATCGGGCGGCCGACAGCGCAGCAACGTGCTCGACGCCGCCGCGGCTTGCCAGCGTCGTACCGAACCTCAGTGACTGATAGTCGAGACTGTCCGAACCGAAGCCGGCGAGCAGCTGGCCGCCCGGGTCGAGCGGCGCAAAATCGTAGGCTACCGTCGCGATGTTGGCGTTGAAGCCCGCCAGCGAGTTGTCGATACCGTGCTTGATGACAGGCGCCGTCAGCCAGGCCGGATCGATCGGCAGCTCGGCCACGTAGTGCCCGGTCTGCGGATCGAAGACCGTCGCAGCCCCCAGCCTGAAACCGGTGTTTTCGAACAGCCCGCCGCGCACCGTCACGTCGGCCTGGCCTTCGGCTATCCCGCGCGACTGCAACTCGGTCAGCGGATCGAAACGCAACAGCGTGGCCGGCGTGGCATAGGTCCCCGCCGGCTTGTCGTTGGCCACCCGACTGGCCTCGACCGTAATCTCGGTAATGTCGTCCTCGGTGGCCACAACGGCAGCCGGAAGACTCAGCAGAGCGGCGGAAGCCACGATAGGCAGAAAACGGTATCTCATGACCTTGGATATCTCCGAACGGTGCGGGCGTAATGCCCGCCGAGCGCGCTAGTTAATCAGGCTCTGCGCCGCTTGTCATCGTTGTCGGGGAAACACAGTGTTTGCCGACATGGCGCCGCTCCGAACGCTCGGGATTCAGGGGTAGTGGCCGCAGCAGCCCGTCAGGCGATGTTGCGCTTCTCGTCGCTGCGCCGCGGCAGCCAGACCGGCAGGTAGAAGGACAGGTAGGTACGACAGAGCGCCTGGGCCTCGGCCAGCCGCTCTTCGCTGATCGTGCCCTCGCGGCGCACGGCATCGGAGCAGGTCATGTCGCAGATCTGTACGAAAAACCCGAGCACGGCCGGCCATTCGTCGATCTTGGGTAGCGCAAAGTAGCGTTCGAAAATCTTGCCGATAATCAGGCTCAGTGCGCGCTGCGCGCGCTTGTGGCTCTCGGGAAGATTGGAGCGGATGCGCGGCAGCACGCGCAGGGTGTCCGCCGTGTCCTTCCAGTAGTTGACGCCGTGCTCGACGATGAAATCCGACAGGGTCATCCAGTCTTCGGGCGGTTCCTCCGGCCGGCTGGTCGCCAGGTAATCCACGAAGTTGTTGATCCACTCGGTGGCCAGATCGTGCATGAGATCGTCGAGGCCAATGTAGATACGGTACGCAGAGCCCCTCGACACACCCGCTGCTTCGAAAATGTCGCTGAAGCGAAGGTTATCGCTATTGGGGTTGGCCAGCATGGTTTCGGCTGTGCTCAGGAGTTTGCGCCGGTTGGCCCGGCCGCGCGCGCGAAGACGCGGGATGCGCTGTTCAGATCGCATGATGCGATCGGGCCCGCTTTTCTTCTCGCTCATGAATGAAACCTGTATAGCGACGATCGCAATGTGCAACTCCTGCCATGTTTTGTCAACGATGGACAGAGGCCGAACCCTGCCCAAGGGTGTATTGGATCAGCATTACCAAATGCAGTTACGATGCGAGTCTTTTATGCAGCGCAGCAATCCGTCCGTGGCCTGCGCCTGGAACTGACTCGCGCCGCAAGACCGCGGTATTCTTTTCCATACGGACGACAGCGTAGGTCGCTACGCTATCTGCACCACTCGCTAAACTTTTAGGGACCCCTCAATGAGCGCGACTTTCGACTTTTCGGACAAACAGGTTTTCATCTTCGGTGGTACGAGCGGCATCAACTTAGGCATAGCCCGCTGCTTTGCGAGCGCAGGCGCCCGGGTTGCGGTCGCCAGTCGCTCACAGGACAAGGTCGACGCCGCGGTCGCCGAACTGGAAAAACTGGGCGCCCAGGCGGACGGTTATTCGCTCGACGTCCGTGACTCGGACGCAGTCGAAGCCGCGCTCTCGGCACAGGCAGAGAAAGCCGGCGCACTCGATGTGCTGGTATCCGGCGCAGCCGGCAACTTCCCGGCGCTCGCTCACAAGATGTCGCCGAACGCCTTCAAGTCGGTCGTCGATATCGATCTGCTCGGCAGCTTCCACGTTCTGCGGGCGGCGTTTCCACATTTGAAGAAGCCGGGTGCATCCGTCATCAACATTTCGGCACCGCAGGCGTTCATCGCCATGCCGCTGCAATCGCACGTCTGTGCCGCCAAGGCCGGCGTGGACATGTTGACGCGCACACTGGCGCTCGAGTGGGGTGCTCTGGGCATTCGAGTCAACAGCATTGCGCCCGGCCCGATCGACGATACCGAAGGCATGGCACGCCTCGCTCCCAACGAAGCCGCTCGCGAGGCCTGTCGGAAGACCGTCCCGATGCAGCGCTTTGGTGCGGCGAGCGAGATCGGCGAAGCTGCCATGTTCCTGTCGTCAGATGCCGCCGCATACGTTAGCGGTGTCGTGCTGCCGGTCGACGGTGGCTGGGCCGTTGCAGGCGCAGGATCGGCTGCGCTTGCGGCAGCGCTGATGCCGAACATGTGACCTACCGGCAGCCCGCTGTCGGGTGACAGCAAAGTTACAAACGTTATGAGAACTCTGTCTATCTTTGGGCGGATATAGCGTTCTGTTAGCAACTCGCTGCAACCAAATCTCCACCCCGTTCATCTAAGCGGTAAGTCGAGACAAAACGTTCGCACAGGCTTGGTGCGAAAGAGAGTGCGTTTTGCCTCGATTCAGCTAGGGCATTTTGGCGTCGCGCAAGCGGAGGAGAGAGGGCACCATGAAGACAGGCATATTGAAGGCCGCATCGGCTATCGTTTTGGGGATGGGTTTTATCGCGTCGGCCGCAGCGGCACCGCATAGCCTCTACGAAGAGGTCACCATCAAAGTCAGTTACGAAGACCTCAACATCAACAAGGAAGCAGGCGCACGCGTACTCTACCAGCGCTTGAGAGACGCAACTGCGGAAGTCTGCGACAAAAGCAGTTTCTCCAGAGACCGTTCGCTGTCGCGTCTCGGCGATGCAAAAGACTGTTTCGAGCAGACCCTGGACAAGGTCGTACTGCAGGTCAACAACCCGGTCTTGACGAAAATTCACACTAGCTGATTGGTCTGGAAGCTGGTGAGAATGAAGCCGCACCTGGAAACGGGTGCGGCTTTTTTTATCCGTCCGCGGCCTTGCCGGCCGCAGGTACTATTGCCCGCCTTGCTGTCGGTTAGTTGCCCGGCTGCCGGGTCTCGCGTTTCGCTTCACTCGTGTTGACGTTGTCGCGCTCTGCGACGAAGTCGCGAAACGCACGCGCGATGCCGTCGAAGACACTGACCCACTCGTAGAGCTGTTTTGCGGAGTACCCTGCGTTGGCGAGCAGATCACCTTCCAGGATCGGATCGTTCTCGTCGTCGATGTAGGCACGCGACAACCGACGAGTTCTGTTCCACTCGTTCATGTCGCCAATGTTGACCTTGTAGTTCGTCAATCCAAACCACAACTGCAAATCGCCGTCGTCGTAAACGAACAGGTAGTACTCGAGACCGTCGATCGTCACTCGCAACACACCGGCTTCGACCACTTCCACGTTGCGGAAACCCTGCTCCGTGAGCATCTCCGACAACTGCTCGTCCGAATAGTCCTTACCGAGCTGATCCTGCGCCGCAGCCGGTGAGTTCAGCCCGACAACCGCGACAAAAACGATAACAATTGAAAGTAGACGGTACATGTATTGCCCTTTATGCGAATACGCTCGTTGCGAATATGGTCGTCAAATCGTCTACCGGAGCGGGCCCGGACAAACGACGTCGTAGTGTGCAGACAGTCGCTGACAGAAAGCAAGGGACCCCGTCCGAATAATCACCGCTTGCGCGAGGGATCAATGCTGCGGTGACTTACCGGTCAAATCCGTCGACCGACCCCAGTCAGCAGTTAAGTGACGCATAGCCCGGCACGGCCCGGATACACAGCCGGATCTTTTCACTAGCCGTTCATCCATCCGTTGCAACGATGCTGCATCGGGTCATAGACCACCCGGCTGTGTCGAGGCAGAAAACCGACGGTTGGTTTCGACCGTGTCCTGAGTAAGACACGTTATGAAAACCCGGCCTGTCTCATCGGCCCAAAAAACCGGCGAATCGAGAACACGACGACTCGTCGGCGCGAGCCGCGTCAGACAATCGACGAGCAGTTGGAATCGATACTGCATAACGGTCATAAGGCTGCCGGTTATAACCAAGTGTGTGGTACAGGCACAACATATAACCAGTTGATCGTATTCCACCCGCTATACCCGTTGCTAGACTGCCGCCACGGTTGTTGCACTGTGGCAACAGTGCGACGCAGCAACCCCCCGACGAACAGCAAGAGAATCAGGTCATTGCCCGATACGGGCAACGCGGCGGGGAAGAACAAGGGTAGGCCGCGCGTCGCACCGGCGCATCTCATGCGGCCTGATGTAGGCATTGCATAAGGGGAATTATCATGACCCAAAGTCCCAATGCGACTCCGTGGCGCAAGCTGTGGGGTGGCGTATTCGTTTCTGCGTGTGTTGCATTTTCACCGCAGGTAACTGCACAGACCAACGACGACGACGATGAAGTCTCCCAGATGGAAGAAGTGGTCGTCACCGGTTCGCGAATTCGGCGTAACGAGTTCACGAGTTCATCACCGATCCAGATCATCGACATGGATCGTTCAACGCTCGCCGGTCTGATCGACACGGCGGAAATACTGCAAGGCTCGACAACCGCCGGCAACTCGGCGCAAATCAACAACCAGTTCGGCGGCTTTGTCGTCGACGGCGGCCCGGGCGTCAACACGCTCGACCTGCGTGGCGTTGGCGCCGGCAAGACGCTCGTCATGCTGAACGGCCGCCGCCTGAACCCGGCCGGCACGCGCGGCACGGTGTCTTCCGTCGACCTCAATACGCTGCCGGCTTCCATCATCCGGCGGGTCGAGGTGCTGAAGGACGGCGCTTCCGCCGTGTACGGCTCCGATGCCGTTGCGGGTGTGGTCAACATCATTACGCGCGACGACATCGACGGTCTCGTCGGCGGCATTCAGACCAGTCAACCCGTCGATTCGGGCGGTGCCGTCACCAGCGCCGATCTTGCCTACGGCTTCAGCGGCGACAACTTCAACGTCCTCCTGGGCGTCGAGTGGTTCGATCGCGAGGCACTGACGGAAGGTGATCGCGACTGGTCACGGTGTCGTACGGAGTATCTGTTCGATCCGGTCACGGGTGAGAACCAGAGCCTCGTCGACGCCAATACCGGACAGCCGAAATGCTGGAACTCCCCGGCCAACGACTACGTCGTTGTGCAAGGCGGAGAATTTGCCGGACGCTGGATTCGCGACGCCAGCGTGGACTGCGTAGGCGTTCCCGCGGGTACGCCCTGCACGCCCGGTTGGCGCATCGGTTCGCTGGCGGAGCGCAAATTCAACGATCCGCGCCAGGCCGGCGCCGACACGATCTCGCCCGTGGAGCGACTGAACTTCTTCGGTTTCGGCAACATCGATCTGACGATGCCGGGCCTCGAGCGCGACGCCAACGTGTACTTCGAGTACATGTACAACAACCGCCGCTCGACGCAGTTCACGGGGCCCAAGCAGTTTGCACCGCGAGTTGCGCAGAACAGCGTATTGGCCGAGAACTTCTCGCCGTTCTACGACCCGACCGCGACGTTCTCGGAGCTGCCGCTGCTCCTGACTTTCCCCAGCGACAACGATCAGGAAGTCGACTGGACGCGGGCCGTCGTGGGTGTCACCGGTGAACTCACGAACAACTGGGACTACGACATTCACTACGCCTACGGCCGCGCAAACGGCAGCTACACGAGCCGTCAGTTCCTGACCGACCGCGTGCTCAACATGCTCGACATTGTCGAAACCAGCCCGGGCGTGTTCGACTGCCGGGTCAACACGCTGCAGATCTCGGGAACCAACAGCGCCGCAGCCTGCCCGTTGTTCAACCCCTGGGCGCTCATTGGCTCGACGCCGGGCGCGGCTGTGCCGTTTCCCCAGGAAATCATCGACTACGCATCGTCGCTCGAAACCGGCAACACGACCTACACGCAGAGCATGATCGACGGCTACATCACCGGTCCGCTGTTCGAGCTGCCGGCTGGCACGGTGGGTGCCGTACTCGGCTTCCAGTACCGCACCGAAGAAATCAACGACCGACCGAGTTCGGGCTCCATTGCGGGTAACCTGTTCGGCTTCACGTCAGCCGGCGTTACGGCGGGTGAAGACACGGTGACCGAAATCTACACCGAGATCGAGGTGCCGATTCTGCGCGACGTCACGGCCTTCCAGGACCTGACGCTGCAGATCTCGGGACGCTGGACCGAGTACGACACGGCGGGTGACGATACGGTGTACAAAGCCGGTCTGAACTGGCAGGTCATGGAACAGCTCCGCTTCCGCGCCTCCTTCGGCACGTCGTTCCGCGCCCCGGCCCTGTTCGAGAACTTCCTGGGCGGACAGACCGGGTTCTTCAACGGTGCGGATCCTTGTGCGGACTGGGCCCTGGGCACACCGGGCACCAACGTCTACCAGAACTGCCAGGGTGAAGGTCTGCCAACCGACTGGAGCGGCTTTACGTCGACGCCGGAGGCCATTACGTTCGGCAACGAAGGTCGACTGGTGCCGGAGACCTCGGAGAACCTGACGGTCGGTACGGTGCTCGACTTCCCGTCGTTCGGTCTCAGTTTCGCAGTCGACTATTTCGATATTCAGATCGAAGACGAAATTGCCCTTCTGGGTTCGCGGGCCATCGTGGATCAGTGTTACAACCTGTCACCGGACCAATTCCGCAGCGCTGGCACGGTCTGCGATTTCGTCGGGCCACGTAATCCGGCCGACAACAACATCGACAACATCAACGACTCCTACTTCAACATCAACAAGAAGGACGTCAGCGGTTACGACTTTACCGTGCGTTACGGATTTCCGTTCCGGGCCATCGACGTTGTGGCCGACTTCCGCGCCACCAAGATCGAAACCTGGGAGCGGACGCTACTGGGCGACGTTGTCGAAGACCTGAACGGCACCACCGGTCTGCCCGACTGGAACGCCCAGTTCGACCTGCGCGCCGACTGGAACGACTGGACCTTCTTCTACAACGTGGATTGGATCGGCGAACAGTCCGACTACGAGTTCTACAGCGTCGATCCTTCGACCGTGAACTTCGTGCTGGACGCGGACGAGGTCTTCTATCACGGCGTGTCGGCACGCTACAACGGCGACAGCTGGAGTGCACAGCTTGGCGTCACCAACCTTACCGACAAGCAACCGCCGCTGTACTCGCCGGAACTCAACCTCCCGACGCTCAACGGCGCCGTGGCCTACACGGGCTACGACTTCATCGGGCGTTCGGTATTCCTGAACCTCCGGATGGAGTTCTAGGTCTCAAGTCAAACTGCGTCTTTTGACAGACGACGGGGCGGCGAAGCGATTCGCCGCCCCTTTTTTTTGACCGGCGTGGGAGAGCACTTGCCGCTTTCCCATTACTCCACTATGAAATAGCTGACCGATTCCGTATCCCCGAAGACTGAGCAGTTGCCGGTGCCAAAAATGCGGACGGTCTTGCCGGCAGCGTGCGCGGCCAGGATGCCGGACAGATGCACCTTACCCGTGGCCGTGGTGGCGTCGATAGCAAACCGGCTCGGCTGACCAGTCGCACAGGCGGGCACGTTGGTTCGCGACCCTGACGTGTACGTGATCACAATCCCGGTACCCATAAAATGCACGTTGCTGAGCGTACCCGGGCCTGCCGAACCCGCGTGGGCGTTCGCTGAAACGACCAGGATAAACAGCAACACGATACTGGCGATCTTACTCATCGTTACCTCCTGACAATCATCGAAAACAATGCCGGCGACCTGACCCGCCGCGCGCGCCGGCGTAAGTGACAACGGTTCCGTATAGCCGTACGACAGGAATGCCGACGTTAGCATTCGTAAACGCGTGCAGGTAACCTGACCGGGCGCCTATCGAGCGAAACCGCCATGAAAAGCCGGACAACCGCAGTATGGGTAACACTGTCTTGCGTCGTGCTTGCGGCCTTTTTTGTTTACCGGTCGGACGAAATCAACGACATACCAGCCACGGCTGTGGACGACGCCGCCCGTGGACCGCCGGCTGGACTGAAAGCACCACGCGTCGTCGTTACAGAAACCCATCCGGGCGCAGTATTCGTCGATATCGAAGAGAAGGCCCTCGATCACGAGCGGATCGATGCATTCCTGGCTGCTCGCCCCGTCGCCGCGTACCGGGTCGTCAGCGCGAACGCCGCTGTGCTGCGGTCCTACATACGCAGCGCAAGCGATCAATACTCGTTTGGCCTGCTTTTTCTGGGCTCCCCCAGAATGGAGTTTGGTTTCAGCACGCGAGACCGCATGGATTTGAGCCTGGGCGACGCCCTGACCGACTGGAACATCGATGTCTGGAGCGGAATCCCACACGGCGTGAAGGGCGGCCGGGCATCGCTGATCGTCGATGCCGACGATTCGGTATACGTGGATGTCCGTTCGTCGACCTCGCAGATCCTCGTCGAGCCGCTGGGTACGGACGGCCACCATGTCATATGGCGTTCGACGGTCCCGTGGCGTAGCCATGCGGCCGCCGCGCGCGCAGCCAGCACCCTCGCAGCGGCGGTCGAAAGCGTCATTCCCGAAGACGACGAATCACGAGAAAGGCTTGCTGTCGAAGCGGTGAGCAACCTTGCGCTGATGAACACCGCGGCATCGATCCGGACACTCGACGATTTGCTGGCCGGCGATCTCGAAGAAAGCCGAAAACGCTGGATTGTCCTGGGCCTTTTCCAGGTGAATACGGATGAGTCCAGGGGCCTGATTCGAAAAACGGCGGCCAACCCGGCACTGTCGACGAGTTTGCGAGTACTTGCACTAAGGACTACGTCGATTTTCGTCGCCGAACAGGATGCAAACCTGTACCGATCGATGCTGTATCACGAGGATCCGGCGCTACGAGCCGAGTCGGCAGCCCTCCTGTCTCGCATTGACCTCGATGAAGCTCAACCGCACCTGGTGGCGGCCGTGCTGGATGAGTCGCTACCGCAGGAGTATTGGTCCGCTGCGTTCGAACGCCTGAGAGACGTGACCGGGAACCCTCCCGGTCTATCCATCGATCCCGGGCAGTCCGGCTCTCCAGCAGAGTGGCGACGGCTTGGCACCGAACGAGTGGCCGAGTGGGCTGCGACCCAGTGAGGGGACTGCGCCGTCATCGAAGTGCCGGTTGAAGAACCGCCGGACGATTTTCGCACTACTCCTCGATCGACAGTTCCGCGTGCGCCTGAGGTATCGCCACACGAAACCAGATGAACGGGAACAGCGGGTTCGGCAGCCAGTATCGCCAGCCCAGGGAACGGCTGACCGAACCGTCGCTTGCGTGAAAGTCGAGCCAGACGTACAAAAACTTGTAAACGCAGATCCCGGGCAGGTAGTTCGTTTTGAAGCCCGAGGTTCTAAGGGCCCTGGACGAAATATAGAAATTGCCTTCGAACGGCGTGATCGCCCAACCGCGCTTGCCCTCGGCAATGAGTTCTCCGCTGGGCCTGTGAATGATCTTCACCGGCTGCTCTCGTTGAGCCGTGCGTACGATTCATGCACGTGGTCCGCAATCCGATACCAAGCGAGTGTGTGGTCAGTCATTGTTCCGGACTCCGTTCAGTCATCGTTCGCGAGATAGCGCTTGCCCGCCGCGTACAGGCCCGACCACAGTTCCAGCAGGTAACCGGTAGGATCGTTCATTCCGGCGAGGTCCCGGTACAGCAGCACCGCACCATTGAAGCCGTCGCTTTTCCACGCGGTGCCGTCCGGCAGTTCAGCCGCCGCGATTTCAGCGGGCAGCGGATACGCCGTAATGTAGAAATACGGTTCGTCGATCGTCTCGTCGCCAAAGACAAAACCGAAGTTCATCTGCTTGTCGGCGTGCTCCTCGTCCTCCGGGTCTTTACCCGGAATCTTGTTGCCCGGCAGCCAGATCATCGACAAATCGAAATGGTGCGGCCACAACTGAATGGGGCTGACCTCCTCGCGAATACCCGCGCGAAAACACTGCATTGCCGCCGTCACCCTGGACAGAGCAGACTGCAGGTCAGCGGCAACATGTGTCGAGTAGCGACTGAAACGATCCTCGCCCGGCACGCCGTCAGCGGGCGTCGACGTGTCGATGCCGATATCCGTAAGCACGCCTCTCTGCCACTCGGCAGCCTGTTCGGGATTTGCTCCGTCCAGCTCAAAAGCGAAGTCGCGGTCGGGTGAGCGGACGACGAGCCGGCTGTGGCGAAAATCGAGTTCGAGTTCGTAGTCGGGTTCGCCGTAGATGACGCCGCTCGTAAGACCGTTGAGCGAAGGCCTCAAGCTTGCGTGCCACCAGTGCTTGCGCCTCACTCTCGAAGCCTTTAGGCAGTTGCCGACGACGCGCGCGTAGGCATGCAGGGCATCCCGCGTGTCGCGAATCGTTTCGGTATCCAGTACGGGCAGTGCGCCGGCCATGTCAGGCTCCCCGGTCAGCCGACACACCGCCGTAAGCCACGCCGGTCAGCTGACACATGTCGGTTTTGAAAGACGTCAGGTCCGAAATGTCGAAATCGGACAGATGCCGATGACCCGCCGCCCGGGCCACGACCGACATGAGTTCCACCGACGCCTGGAAGAACCGGGCCAACCGCTCCGCCGCAACGTCCACGGGAAGGCGTTCGCGCAGATGCGCCTTCTGCGTTGCGATGCCCACCGGACAGTTGTTGGTGTGGCAGGCGCGCATCCCAAGGCAACCGATCGCCTGAATGGCCGCGTTGGAGACGGCAACGCCGTCCGCGCCAAGCGCCATTGCCTTGGCAAAGTCGGCGGGCGTCCGCAGTCCGCCCGTAATGATGAGGGTTACGCCGGCCGCGTCGCTACGATCCAGATGCTGGCGTGCGCGCGCAAGTGCAGGGATGGTGGGTACGGATATGTTGTCTCGAAAGATCAGCGGAGCTGCTCCGGTGCCGCCGCCGCGGCCGTCGAGAATAATGTAGTCGACACCGATCGCAAGTGCAGCATCGATGTCCTTCTCGATGTGCTGTGCGGACAGCTTGAAGCCCACGGGTATGCCTCCGGTGTTCTCGCGGACTTCGGCGGCAAAATCGCGAAACGGATTCAGGCTGTCCCAATCCGGAAATCGTGCAGGCGAGATGGCCGACTGCCCCTCGGGTAGGTTACGCACTTCTGCGATCTTGCCTTTGACCTTGTTGCCCGGCAGATGACCGCCCGTACCGGTTTTTGCGCCCTGGCCGCCTTTGAAATGAAACGCCTGGGTTTTCTGGACCTTGTCCCACGAGAAACCGAAACGCGCGGAAGCCAGCTCGTAGAAGTACCGCGAATTGGCGGCCTGCTCCTCCGGCAGCATGCCGCCCTCGCCCGAACAAATACCGGTACCGGCCAGCTCGGCGCCTTTCGACAAAGCCACCTTGGCCTCCTCGGACAGCGCGCCGAAACTCATGTCGGAGACGAACAAAGGGATATCGAGATGCAGCGGTTTCGCCGCATTCGGACCAATCGTCAGATCCGTGCCGACCGCCTCGTCGTCGAGCAGTGGCAGCTTGTGCAGCTGGCCCACCACGAACTGCAGATCATCCCAGGTCGGCAGACTGCCGCGTGGCACACCCATGGCCGAGGACGGTCCGTGGTGTCCGACTTTGCTCAAACCGTCGTTGGCAAGCTGGCGAATGAGCTTCACGTGTGGCTCGTCGACCGTGCCGGTCGGATCCTGATACGCACCCTGATAACTGTCCCGCTTGTAGGGTTGCGGGTGTTTGCGCGCCCACTCGGAGATCTCGTCTGCATCGACGTAGACCGTACCGTCTTCCACCCACGCGTTGAACTTCGGCAACGTTTCCGAGTTGTTGTACTCACTGACCCCGGTATCGAAGCGATAGTCCCAGCCATGAACGCCGCAAATGATGTTGTCGCCGTCGACATAGCCGTCGGACATCAGTGCACCACGATGTGCGCAACGTCCGTAGAGAACACTGACCTCGGCGTCATACCGGATCACGACGAGGTCGACGTCAGCGACCAGGGCATGTGACGGCACACGGTCCAAAAGCTCGTCCATTGCAAAAAGGGCTTGGGCATTCATGTTTTACGACTCCGGCTTGTTACTTGTGTGTGTTGCTTGCGACAGGACCTTCCCTCAACGGCAGGTCGGATACGGTCTTGCTCTCCTCGCATTCGCCCATGCGGGCTGCCAGACTGCCGTACAGCGATGCCAACGGTGCTGCAGTGATACCGTGCAAGACAATGCTGAGCCCAACGGTGACAACGGTAATCGACAGCAGCATGTCACCGTGCGGCAGTGCCGCCTCCTCGAGAATCAGCAGTACGAACAGGATCGAGGCAAGTCCGCGCGGACCGAACCAGCCGAGGAACAGATAGGTGGGCAGGCGAATCCCTGAGCCCAGCAGCGACAATGCTATCGGCAGCATGCGGATGACCGTCAGACTCAGCACCGCGTACAGCACGACGGCTGCGTCGACATGCTCCAGCCCTTCGGGCAACAGCGCAGCGCCGAACACGAGGAACGTGATCAGCATCAGCAGCTGGCCTTCGCTTTCCATGAATTCGAACAGGTAGTTGCAGGGGTGGTGCAGGCAATTGCCGAACACCAGCCCGGCCACGAACGCCGAGATGAAGCCGTTGCCGCCCACCATCTCCGCAACGACGTAGGCCAGAATCGACAGCGCAAGGACCCCAATCCCCTGAAACGCCGTGGTTGCCCATCCCCGGCTGGCGGCGGTATCCAGGGTTTTTGCACCGACGTAACCGATGACGCCACCGACGAGCGGACCCAGAGTGACCTGCAGGAGCCCGAAGCGCAGCCAGTGGTCGTCGCCGTGACCGCCGTGGCTTGCACCCGCAAGCGCCGCGAACAGCAATACCGCCGGCAGCGCAATGCCGTCGTTCAGACCACTCTCGATATTGATCGACTGGCGAATACGGATCGGTACGGCTTTCGCCGACACCACGGACTGACCCAGTGCCGCATCCGTTGGCGCCAGCAACGCCGCGAGCAACGCTGCTTCCCAGATGGAAAAGGCCGGAAACAGCCACACTGCCAGGAATGTGCCGGTAGCGATCGCCAGCGGCAGCCCCAACAGGAGCATCCGTGCAGGCAGGTTATGGTCCCGGCGAACCCGCTCGAGATCGATGCGCGCGGCGTCCGCGAACAGGATGAGAATCAGCGTGAGTTCCGCAACGATGTGGATGGCAGTGTGGTCGGCCGCTATGTTCACGGCTCCGGTACCGCCGGCGAGCAACCCGAACGCGGCAAACACCAGAGGCGCGGTCAGTATCGTGCCTTCGAGTCGGGCCGAGACGAGCGAGTACGCAAGGAACAGCCCGCAGACAATCGCAATGGTTTGGAGATCCATGTCTTTGTTTCACTATAGCAATCAGTTGCAACCACACACGAATCGGAGACTCGCTCGAGCGCTCGAAGCGACTTTTTTCGATTCGTTGACGAGACCGGATGTCCCGGCCGCAGCCCCTTAGACGAAGGGAAGGCCAATTCGGTTACAGCCTGCCGGGCCAGGCCGGGAATATTGCGCTGCAGCAGCGCTAAGCCCGACATCGCACCTGCAGATTCGGTACCATCAATGGCGATGCCGGTCGAAGACTCGAAATCGGAACCCGGATCGGCGGATCAGGGTGGCAAATCCGTCAGTCCCGAAAAACTGGTCAGGGAACACGCCGGCTGGATGCTGCGGCTGGCGGAACGCATTCTGAACGATGCGTCGCTCGCGGAAGACGTTGTCCAGGAAGCGCTGATCAATGCACTGCAGGGACTCGAGACTTTCAGAGAAGCCGCCAGTCTCCGCACCTGGCTGCATCGCATTACGATAAACGCCGCGATCAGCAGGCTCCGACACTCGCAGCGGCTGGCCGAAGAGTCCATCGATGAATACCTGCCGGCATTCGATCAGTATGACTGCCGTATCGAGCCACCCTGGGCTCGCTTGCTGCCGGTCCACGAAGCGGTTGAAAGCGATCTCCTGAGACGCAGGGTCGTGGACGGCATCCGGCAGCTGCCGGATACCTACCGCGTGGTACTGCAGTTGCGCGACATCGAAGGCTACAGCACCGGTGAGACCGCGAAACTTCTCAGGGTGTCGGAGTCGAACGTCAAGGTGCGGCTGCACAGAGCCCGCGCCGCTTTGAAGAAGGTTCTCGAGCCGGTTCTGCGCGGAGAGAGTGAACAATGAAAGCAGCTCAGTCGCCGGGAATGATGAGGAAGCTCAAAGGCTTCATGATGAAGTACATGCACGGCATGATCACGTGCCGTGAGTTCGAGGACTTCATCATGAGTTATCTGGAGGGCTCGTTGCCGGCGAAACAGAAGAAACGCTTCGAGTGGCACCTGAAACTTTGCCGGGAATGCCGGGAATACCTTGCTGCCTACGAACGCAGCATCGAGCTGGGCCGCGCCGTTTTCGCCGAAAACGAGGAGACAATACCGGGAGACGTACCGGAGGATCTGGTCCAGGCGGTCCTCGATTCCGTCCGCAAATAGGCTGTAGAACCGCAAACGAGACGCCATACAGATACAGAATGACAGCGCTGTCAAAATCTGCGATACTGCCAATACTGCAATTTGCGACCACCGAACACCGGAACACTACGATGTCAGAATACCCGCGACTCAAGGAGATGGGCATCGTTCGCCCACTGGAAATCAGCCATTTCTCGGTCAGCTCCTTTGAACACACCGACTTCCTGAGAATTGTCTACAATCGATCACCGGACTCGTTGTTGCCCGCGAGCCGATCGTATCGCTTTCCCCGAATCCAGAAGACACGGGGAACCAGGAGCGATTCGGCCGGCGAAGGGTTTGCCATGGAAAGCAGACCGGAATTTCGGGAGGCGGTCGACGAGCTGGAAAAGCTCCTGAGCGTCAAGGAAAACAGGAGCGAAATAGCGGACGAGATGCTCGACGCACTGCGCCTGCTGCAAGAGGAAGTGGCAATGCATGGCGAGTACCTGAAGGTATTGATCGCTAAGATTCGCGAGACCTAGTGCAGACGCTGCAGAATTGTCATACAAGAACAGCCGCACATGAACGTAGGAGGCTTCGTATGAGTAGGGGGAGTTTTATTGTTTGTGCCGCCCTGTTGGCGACATCCATTACGCTTGTGCCGGTAACTGCCTTTTCGGAAGAGGATACGCTACTCAGCGATCCCGGCTTCGAACTCGAACTCAAGGCCAACGAGGGTGGCTGGCGCATATTCGAGATCGGCAAGTTCTCGGGGGAACACGCCCGCAGCGGCAGTCAGTCCATGTTTAACGGCGGGTTCAGCCGAACGGTACCGCACCCCCCCTACTTCGTCGGCGTAGTCTCCGGCAGCTACCAGGAGCGGGCAGCAGACCCGGGCTCGAAATGGCGGCTCAGGGGTTACGGCATGACGCCGACGGCGCTCAAAGGCACACCGGCTTTCGGCATTTTGCAGGTGTCGTTTTTCGACGCGGACGGCAACGACCTCGGTGCGCTGGAGACGCGGGGCGGCGACGACGATACCAAGGCAAAAACATCGAACGAAATCACGAACCGGGCACCCGCCGGCGAGTGGATACCGCTGGACACCGGTATAGCCACCGCGCCGGAAGGTACGGCGGTTGTTCATGCGTTTACCCTGTACGTCGATTACTCGGGGTCGAACACCTCTCAGGGCGTTTACTTCGACGATCTGGTGTTGTGTGTCGTCGACGACAGCACTCCCGAGGCGTGCGAATAGCGTCAGGCTCTGCGCGGCATCTCTGACATGAAAAAACGGCCCCTGCGGTCAACGCAGAGGCCGTTTCGAGAGAGCCGGTTGATTGTCTGTGCTAGCGGCGCGACAGGAAGAAGCGCAGGACGTACCACAGCATCAACGCGATCGATGCGAACAGCTCCAGGGCCGCCGCTACGTAGCGATCGTCGGGATACGACTTGAGCACCTTGGACGTGTCGTAAAGGATCGAGGCGCCGGCAAGGCCAATCATTGCCATCGAGAAGTAAGTACCCAGGTGGAAGCCGAATACCAGGCCTCCCACGATCGTCGCCAACGCAACCACAGCGCCCCAGCGAACGAAGCTCTTCAGGAACGTAAAGTCGCGCCCGCTCAGCATCGCAACGGCCGTCAGCGCCGCAAACGCACCCAAGGTCACGGCAACCGAGAGCTGAATGATCTTCGGGTCCACGGCGAGCGCAATGTAGAACATCGGAATGAAGATGATCGCCTGGGCCACGACGTAGGCTCCCAGCGCGGCGTACTGCGCACCTTTCGACTGCACGCGATGTGCAACGGTGCTGGCAATGAACGCGACAACCAGAAACGCGGCCAGCACCCCCAGCCACGAAGTCTGCAGCATGAACACCGCAAACATTTCGGCATACGGCGTCTGGAACATGGCCCATTCGAAGCCCGTAAAAAGGAGTATTGCGCCCATCAGGTGCAAATAGGTGCGCCTGATAAACTGCGACCGATCGACCGTTTGGTCAGCCGTTTGACTGCCGATCTGATCGGCAATCTGATCGGCAACGTCTACTCGCACTGCCTCAGGCGCGTTGCCGGCAGATACGTGCTGCTGAATATTGTCTGGCGTCAGGTCTTTGCTACTCATCTATCCGCCCCGTGATGAATGAACGATCAGGAAGCCTACGCGGGAAGCGCTTCGTTAACCGTGAATGGGCTCTCAGATGCCACTTAACGTAACGTTGCTGACGAGACGGGCATCACAGTTCGTCCTCGGACAGGACGACAAGGCTGTCCTCGGCGTGCAGTTCGAAGCGCGTGTTTTTCTCCGGAATCAGCTGGATACCGTTGTTGTCGTCCTTGCTGTTTTCGAGGGACTTGTTCTTCACGCCAATACAGATTTCGCCGCGTTTTTGCGCCAGGCCCATCAGGTCGGCAAACGTCACTTCGACCGGCAGCGCATTGAAGTACAGATGTGCGGGTTTGAGATAAATTTCCGAACCGTCTTCCTGGAAAATGTCGTCGTACACCTTTTCGATATCCCGGCTTTCGGAAATCTGCGCCATGATCATGCTGACGAGCCGGTTCGAAATGATCACGTCCTTGACGCCCGCCTTGGCCACCAGCTCGTCGTTTTGCGAGTCGAGGATCTCGGTGATGAGCTTGGTGTTCTGGCTTTCGGCCGGGTACTGGCTGAAGATTCGCCGCAGCAGCAGCATCGCGACGATGTTCTCGGAATCGACGCGACTCGCGTCCGTGGCGCCGTCGTCCGACGAAGTGCCCGCAAGTACGATGATGTTGTCGTACTCGAAGGGCCGGACCGACAGGAGGTCTTCCATGTCGAGACAGTCTTTCACGACGAGTGCGACGTCGATGTCCTCGAGTTCTTCGTCGAGCGACTTTATTTCCGCAGCCTGCGCATCCGTCGGGTTCTTGAGCATGACGTGCACTTCGCTGCCTTCGATCACGTAGTCGGCAAACTCGCGAACGATGGCGGCCGATTTGAAGGTCCAGCCGATCATCAGCTCGCGCTCCACACCCGGCTGCTGCCGAGTGTCCGGAATCTCCAGGTCGGTGGGCGCCGCCACGGGTTCGTCGACAAGCTCAATGGTCGAGTCGTCGTCCGCGACGATCAGGATCTCGTCGTCCGGTCCCAGTACACGATCCGCTGGCGGATTCATCGTAATCGTTCCGTCGGCATCGCGAATACCCATCGGTACTCCGTCGGGGAAGCGGTAGCCGATTTCTCCGAATCGGGCGCCACCCCAATCGGTGTCGTAGAAGTAAATCTCGCAGCCGTCGAAGGACAGGATTTCGTTGTAGACAACCGACAGCCCCACCGATCGCGAGGTCTGCACGAGCAGCTTGGCGAGAATGTCGCTCGTGTTCACCGTGACGACATGCTCCGGGAAACTCGAACGGACGATATCCCGGTGCGTCGGGTTGAAGATCTCGACGATGACGCTGAACTCTTCGTTGTCGACGCCGTTGCCCATCGTCGCGAGCACGGTCTGAATCGCTTTTGCGTCGCTCGATGACTTGAGTTCGTCGCTGTCGGTTTCTTCGCAGCTCGCGAGGATAATGACCGAGCTGGCCGACTCCAGCGACACCATGTCCAGATTGGTCAGCGACGAGACATCACCGCTCCGCGTAACGAGCCTCGTCGTTGCGAGTTCCGGCACCCGGAGGCGCAGGATATCGTCCATCTCCTCCTTGTCGCGATCCGCAAGAATCACGACGCAGGCATCGCTTTCACTCTCGTTGGCGAGGATGAGTTCGCGCAGAATCTCGGTGATTCGCTGCTCGTTCCAGCCCAGAATCAGCGTGTGGTCGGTTTCGATGACCTTCGAGCGGCCTCGTTTCAGTGCGTGGATCTTCTGGTCGAGTGCCGTAGTGATGAAAGCGATCAGCGCCGACAGCATGACGATCCCGGCAATACCGGCCAGTATGGCGAATATTTTGTAGGCGACGTTCGAGTAGATGTCCTGGGCCATGTTGCCCGGGTCGGTAATCTCCAGGAACGTAATGTACAGGTTGCCGAAGAAGTCGAGTTCGTCGTGCTGCTGCGGGATCTCCGGGAACAGCATGAGCAGCGCGCCGCGCAGCAAACCGATCAACAGAAACGTGCCGACGAAGACGAGGGTCAGCACCTTGAAAATCGAAGCGCCACCTTTTGCCATGAAGGTATCGAAGCGGTAGCGCATGCGCGCCTGGCGCTTCTTCCTGGGCGATGACTTCTTCGCCGGCCGCGGCTCGGTGATCTGTGTCAGGTGCCTGACTTTGGCGGTTTCCGTCAGGTCGTAAGGATCGGTCTCGATCCGCTCAGCCTCCGGTTCGATATGGCTCTTCGACGCCTCGGGATCCTCGGACCTCGGGTCCGGCGCGGGTTCGCCCGCCGGCTCAGCCCCGTACTCCTGATTGGCGACGTCGGGTACACGAAGGGAATTGCCGTTTTCGTCGACGAGGTAGATGATGGCGCCAAACGCTTTCAGGCGGGCAGCGAGGCCGTTTGCACGTTCCCACTCGAGGTTTCTGGCCAGCGTGACCGGTTTGCCCGAGAACAGGCGCTCTATGGCGTCGTCGCCTTTATTCAGACGCTTCGAGAATTCGGCGCGCACGTCCTCGATGCGGTAGCCGTCGGCCACCTCACCCCTGAACGCTACTCTGTACTGGCTGGCCATGCGAACTCCCTGGCCGCTCATTCGACCACTATGCTCGACACAGGCAAGATACTGCCGGCCTTGGGGTTTTTGACCAACCTAGGTCACAGATTTTGTAAAAATGTGGAGCTTGGGATGTTAACCGCGTCACACTGTTACGTGTATGGACGGCAGGAGTCTAGGGGGGCGATATATGGCGAAGCGCTACTTATCCTGCTCTACAACGTTGCAGAAAACGTCTGTTGCCAGATTTGATCGAAACTGGAGGCAGCTTTAGACTCGATTGCTGCCGTTTGCATAGCGAAGCACCGTGCGACGGCAAACGATCCAGACCAGCCTTTCGCGGACTAGAGCACGCATACGGGATGTAAGTCCCCTTCTCCACGCACGAGCTGTTTTGAATGCCAGAGAGACCGACAATATGCCCGTCGTAAGTGGGATACGCGTGTTGCTACTGATTGTCGCTTTAGCCATCGGCGGGCCGTCGCTGGCTTTGACCTCCGACGAGTGTAAGACAATCGAGAATTGGGCAATGGCGCCGTTTGGCGAGAGCACGTATCGACGAAGCCTCTGTTTCGATTCGTTCGTATATACAAAAAGAGACAGCCCGGTCTGCGCAAATATGCCCGGTTACGATACTGATCAAAACGATATCGCGCTGCACTATCTGACTATTCAAAAAATGCACGATGTTCCACTGAGCGAATATGCTGCCGAAGTCGCTCAATGTTTCGGGCAAGATCTGAGAAGAGAAAGCTATGGCGATCAGCTTTCTGCGGTAGTCGAATCACACGGTCGCAAAATTTCGATTTCCTTTGACGAGGGACGTATTTGCTACGCGACCGTAGAAGACGATCGCGGTTGTTTCGAGATTTCCGCCGCCCGAGCCAAGGCACCGCTTCATTATGCGGTGATTGATCGGGATCAAATTGTGGCCGAAAAGTTGATTCGACAGGGAGCAAACGTCAATGTCAGTGATGAGAATGGCTGGACGCCACTCTTCACCGCCATTCACAGTGACTCTCCTGAACTTGTCGCACTGCTGCTTGACAGCGGCGCGGACGTCAATGCAATCACTCTGGAGGATCTTGCACCATTGCATCTCGCAGCGAGCGATGGCCGAGTAGCGATAGTCAAGCTGCTAGTGGACCATGGCGCCTTGCTTGATATGCGGACAGTTCGTGGCGCGACGGCGCTGCACATAGCAATCGCCAGACAACACTGCAAGATTGTGAAGACACTGATTGAAGCCGGTGCCGATGTTCATATTCAGGATGGCCACGGAAAGACGCCGATTCAGTTCAGTTCGGGCTTGAAAGGACGTTGCAGCAATGAATTGCGAACGCAGTCCGAGCACTAGCGGTCGCTAGAACCTCCCACCTGAAGCTGGGATGTAGCGCCTTTTGTTCACGGTGAGCGTGCGTGCCGCTAGCGGTTGACTCGGATACTAACCGCTATCAAAGCCGCCACCCAATCTCAAACAAAAGAAAAAGCCGCAACCCCTAAACAGGGTTGCGGCTTTCTTTGTTTAAGAGCCTGGCGGTGTCCTACTCTCACATGGGGAGACCCCACACTACCATCGGCGCTGAGCGTTTTCACTTCCGAGTTCGAAATGGAATCGGGTGGTTCCCACTCGCTATTGCCGCCAGGCAAACTGGTTGGAAAATCCTGATAAACAGCATTCTCCGAATAAATTAACAACTTGGATTCTTTCTGACGTGTGTCGCATTACGACATGCCACACGCCAAAGTGCTTTGGCGTTATATGGCCAAGCCTCACGAGCAATTAGTACTGGTTAGCTTCATCCATTACTGAACTTCCACACCCAGCCTATCAACGTTGTAGTCTTCAACGGCTCTTCAGGGACCTCAAGGGTCCAGGGAAATCTAATCTTGAAGGGGGCTTCCCGCTTAGATGCTTTCAGCGGTTATCCCGTCCGTATATAGCTACCCGGCAATGCCACTGGCGTGACAACCGGAACACCAGAGATACGTCCACTCCGGTCCTCTCGTACTAGGAGCAGCTCTTCTCAAATTTCCAACGCCCACGGCAGATAGGGACCGAACTGTCTCACGACGTTCTAAACCCAGCTCGCGTACCACTTTAAATGGCGAACAGCCATACCCTTGGGACCTGCTACAGCCCCAGGATGTGATGAGCCGACATCGAGGTGCCAAACTCCTCCGTCGATGTGGACTCTTGGGAGGAATCAGCCTGTTATCCCCGGCGTACCTTTTATCCGTTGAGCGATGGCCCTTCCATACAGAACCACCGGATCACTAAGACCGGCTTTCGCCCCTGCTCGACGTGTATGTCTCGCAGTCAAGCACTCTTATGCCTTTGCACGCAACGTACGATGTCCGACCGTACTGAGAGTACCTTTGCGCTCCTCCGTTACTCTTTGGGAGGAGACCGCCCCAGTCAAACTACCCACCATACGCGGTCCCCGATCCAGATAATGGACCTGGGTTAGAACTCCAAACATGTCAGGGTGGTATTTCAAGGGTGGCTCCACGCAATCTGGCGATCACGCTTCAAAGCCTCCCACCTATCCTACACAAACATGTTCAAAATTCAGCGTAAAGCTGTAGTAAAGGTGCACGGGGTCTTTCCGTCTAGCCGCGGGTACACTGCATCTTCACAGCGATTTCAATTTCACTGAGTCTCTGGTGGAGACAGTGTGGCCATCGTTACGCCATTCGTGCAGGTCGGAACTTACCCGACAAGGAATTTCGCTACCTTAGGACCGTTATAGTTACGGCCGCCGTTTACCGGGGCTTCGATCAAGAGCTTCGTCCGAAGACTAACCCCATCAATTAACCTTCCGGCACCGGGCAGGCGTCACACCCTATACGTCCACTTTCGTGTTTGCAGAGTGCTGTGTTTTTAGTAAACAGTCGCAGCCACCTGGTCACTGCAACCCCCACCAGCTTAGAGAGCAAGTCTCATCACCAACAGGGGCGTACCTTCTCCCGAAGTTACGGTACCAATTTGCCTAGTTCCTTCACCAGAGTTTTCTCAAGCGCCTTAGGATTCTCTCCCCACCCACCTGTGTCGGTTTACGGTACGGTTCCGTGTTACCTGAAGCTTAGAAGATTTTCCTGGAAGCATGGCATCAACCACTTTCCGGTACAAAGACCGGTCGTCATCGCATCTCGACATTAAGAGCCCGGATTTGCCTAAGCTCTCTGCCTACATACTTTCCCCGGGACAACCAACGCCCGGTAGATTTAGCCTTCTCCGTCCCTCCATCGCAGTAACACGAAGTACTGGAATATTAACCAGTTTCCCATCGACTACACCTTTCGGTCTCGCCTTAGGGGCCGACTCACCCTGCGCCGATTAACGTTGCGCAGGAACCCTTGGGTTTTCGGCGTGCGGGTTTTTCACCCGCATTATCGTTACTCATGTCAGCATTCGCACTTCTGATACCTCCAGCATGCCTCACGACACACCTTCACAGGCTTACAGAACGCTCCTCTACCATGCATACAAGTATGCATCCGCAGCTTCGGTGTACAGCTTGAGCCCCGGTAAATCTTCCGCGCGGGCCGACTAGACCAGTGAGCTATTACGCTTTCTTTAAAGGGTGGCTGCTTCTAAGCCAACCTCCTGGCTGTCTGTGCCTTCCCACTTCGTTTCCCACTTAGCTGTAACTTTGGGACCTTAGCTGGCGGTCTGGGTTGTTTCCCTTTCCACGACGGACGTTAGCACCCGCCGTGTGTCTCCCGTGATTGAACTTCGGGGTATTCGGAGTTTGCATCGGTTTGGTAAGCCGGGATGGCCCCCTAGCCGAAACAGTGCTCTACCCCCCCGAGTTAGACACGAGGCGCTACCTAAATAGCTTTCGAGGAGAACCAGCTATCTCCGGACTTGATTAGCCTTTCACTCCTATCCACAACTCATCCGATAATTTTTCAACATTACCCGGTTCGGGCCTCCAGCAGGTATTACCCTGCCTTCACCCTGGCCATGGATAGATCGTCCGGTTTCGGGTCTGCTCCTTGCTACTCAATCGCCCTATTCAGACTCGGTTTCCCTACGCCTTCCCTAAGTGGTTAAGCTTGCAACAAAAAACAACTCGCTGACCCATTATACAAAAGGTACGCAGTCACCCCGAAGGGCTCCCACTGCTTGTACGCACACGGTTTCAGGTTCTATTTCACTCCCCTCTCCGGGGTTCTTTTCGCCTTTCCCTCACGGTACTAGTTCACTATCGGTCAGTAAGGAGTATTTAGCCTTGGAGGATGGTCCCCCCATGTTCAGTCAAAGTTTCACGTGCTCCGACCTACTCTTTGTTGCTCCACCAACGCGCCTTTCGTGTACGGGGCTATCACCGTCTATGGCCGAACTTTCCAGATCGTTCCACTAGGGTTGTTGGTTTGATGGCAACTGGGCTGGTCCCCGTTCGCTCGCCGCTACTAAGGGAATCTCGGTTGATTTCTGTTCCTACGGTTACTTAGATGTTTCAGTTCACCGCGTTCGCCTCCTACACCTATGTATTCAGTGCAGGATACTCAGCAAGCTGAGTGGGTTTCCCCATTCGGAAATCCCCGGGTGAGCTTGTTTGTCAGCTAACCGGGGCTTATCGCAGACTACTACGTCCTTCATCGCCTCTTACTGCCTAGGCATCCACCATGTGCGCTTAGTCGCTTGACCATATAACCCAAAATACTCTGGCTTGTCTTTTTTCCGCCTGGCTGCGTTGCGAACCTTATGCTCAGTCGGTCACGTACCGGAGTACGCTCCCTCCTTCGCAAAGCTTCGCGCCTTGCCAGACAAAAAAAATCCTGCGCCAGAGCCCTCTTTCGAGTGCTCTGGGTGGAATACACGTCGGCTGCGTTCCTTTTGTGCTCACAGCCTGTTTGCATTCCTGTCTGCCCGAAGACAGACCGTGTCTGTGCGACATGTGCAAATGCGACACTTTAAGTTTGCTAGCACTCGACCGAAGCCGAGCGTTAACCCGCTTAAAATTGTCAGAAAGAAGTCCAAATTGTTAAAGAGCAAAACGGCAGGACAAAGCCTGCCATCAAAAACGTGTCGTTCAGTGAAGGACCACCAGGAAATGGTGGAGCCAGGCGGGATCGAACCGCCGACCTCCTGCGTGCAAAGCAGGCGCTCTCCCAGCTGAGCTATGGCCCCATGAAGTGGTGGGTCTGGGAAGATTTGAACTTCCGACCTCACCCTTATCAGGGGTGCGCTCTAACCAACTGAGCTACAGACCCAAAGTCTACGTATGCCTGAACATCGCGGAACTTGAGTCCAGGATCTTCACTGATTCAGATAACTTGTGAGGGCGCTCGCGCCTGATGAGGTCAGGCTTTATTTACTCTTTAAAGGAGGTGATCCAGCCGCACGTTCCCGTACGGCTACCTTGTTACGACTTCACCCCAGTCATTAGCCACACCGTGGTAAGCGCCCTCCCGAGGGTTAAGCTACCTACTTCTGGTGCAACCAACTTCCATGGTGTGACGGGCGGTGTGTACAAGACCCGGGAACGTATTCACCGCGACATTCTGATTCGCGATTACTAGCGATTCCGACTTCATGGAGTCGAGTTGCAGACTCCAATCCGGACTACGACGAGCTTTAAGGGATTAGCGCACCATTGCTGGTTGGCAACCCTCTGTATTCGCCATTGTAGCACGTGTGTAGCCCTGCCCATAAGGGCCATGATGACTTGACTTCGTCCCCACCTTCCTCCGGTTTGTCACCGGCAGTCTCCCTAGAGTTCCCGACCGAATCGCTGGCAACTAAGGATAAGGGTTGCGCTCGTTGCGGGACTTAACCCAACATCTCACGACACGAGCTGACGACAGCCATGCAGCACCTGTATCTCGGTTCCCGAAGGCACCAATCCATCTCTGGAAAGTTCCGAGTATGTCAAGGGCAGGTAAGGTTCTTCGCGTTGCATCGAATTAAACCACATGCTCCACCGCTTGTGCGGGTCCCCGTCAATTCCTTTGAGTTTTACCGTTGCCGGCGTACTCCCCAGGCGGAGAACTTAACGCGTTAGCTGCGACACCGAAAGGCAGATCCTCCCGACATCTAGTTCTCATCGTTTACGGCGTGGACTACCAGGGTATCTAATCCTGTTTGCTCCCCACGCTTTCGCACCTCAGCGTCAGTATTGGCCCAGGAAGTCGCCTTCGCCACTGGTGTTCCTTCCGATATCTACGCATTTCACCGCTACACCGGAAATTCCACTTCCCTCTACCATACTCTAGCTCCGCAGTATCGAATGCAATTCCCAGGTTAAGCCCAGGGCTTTCACATCCGACTTACAAAGCCGCCTACGCGCGCTTTACGCCCAGTAATTCCGATTAACGCTCGCACCCTCCGTATTACCGCGGCTGCTGGCACGGAGTTAGCCGGTGCTTCTTCTGTAGGTAACGTCAAGACTCAGGGGTATTAACCCTAGGCTTTTCTTCTCTACTGAAAGTGCTTTACAACCCGCAGGCCTTCTTCACACACGCGGCATTGCTGGATCAGGCTTGCGCCCATTGTCCAATATTCCCCACTGCTGCCTCCCGTAGGAGTCTGGGCCGTGTCTCAGTCCCAGTGTGGCTGATCGTCCTCTCAGACCAGCTACGGATCGTCGCCTTGGTGAGCCGTTACCTCACCAACAAGCTAATCCGACTTAGGCTCATCCAATAGCGTGAAGTCCGAAGATCCTCCACTTTCCACCGTAGTGCGTATGCGGTATTAGCTCGAGTTTCCCCGAGTTGTCCCCCACTACTGGGCAGATTCCTAAGTATTACTCACCCGTCCGCCACTCGACGCCTGGAAGCAAGCTTCCATCGTTTCCGTTCGACTTGCATGTGTTAGGCATGCCGCCAGCGTTCAATCTGAGCCAGGATCAAACTCTTCAGTTCAAAAGTTTGAGCTAGCGTAATTACTAAACTGACAGTTTAGGTTCTTACGCTTGATTCGCCTTCGCAAAACAAACGCAAGCACCCACACAAATTATCTGAATGACTTGTTAAAGAGCGATCCCCTAAGGCGTTTTCCAACCGCAAACCCGCTTAGCGATTCCCGGCTGACCGAGCGTCGAAGTGGGTGGCTGGCGTTTGCCAGGGGCAGACCATCAAGTATACAGGCCAAGCGGGACTGAAGACCAGCCCTCTGGCCGTTTTCCGTATCATCTTGGGGGTCTGCTGAGGGACACCGTTCCCTCAGAGAGCGCGGCATTATAGCGGCGGAAGTCCGGCCGTCAACACCTATTTGAAAGTTTTTTGACATGCACCCAAAAGCGGCGATCCGGCGCCCCGCAAAGGCCCCGCCGGGACCGGGCCGAGGGCCCCGATTGCCCGGGGAAAAGCCGGTTTTTCGCGGTTGTGCCGCCGCTCTGCGCCTGTGCGCCGCAAGCGCTCCCCGGCCGCGCGGCGGGACCCGAAATCCGGGTCCCGGGCAGGTTTTCGGACATTTTGCGCAAGCTCGCGCCGGACTTTCAGCCCCGATACACCATATAGACGTCGGCGCGCTCGTAGGGAGAGGCGCCTGGCCGGGGTTCGTGACGAAAACCCGCGGACTCGTAGAGCGTAATGGCTGCCGTCAGGCTCGAGTGCGATTCCAGGTACAGAACGCGGCCGCGGCAGGCCCGGAAGCGGTCGATTGCCGCCTCCAGCAACAGGCGGCCAATACCCTCGCCGCGGCACAATGCCGTCACGGCCATCTTGGTGAGTTCGTAATGCCCGTCACGATGATGCTTGATCGCAACCGTGCCGACCATCTCACCGTCGCGCCGTGCAAACAGGATGTGCCCACCCGGCTCGATAACGTGTTTTTGCGGGTCGTCGAACAAGGCCGCGTCCAGATCCTCGACGCGAAACAGCGCTTCCAGCCATTCGCGATTCAGCGTTTCGAAGTCTTTTGCGTAATCCGGCGCAAAATCAACGATCTCGATGGACATTTACCCGGAGGAAGGTTTGGGACGTGCCTCGAGCCACGCGGCGTATTCCGGCGAAGACAGGAAGCGCGCCAGACTGCGGTCTTTGGCCAGGGCATCGGGCTCCAGCTCGTGGCCAAAGCCGTTTTCGAGCCGTTCCAGCGCTTCCACGGCGGCAGGGTAGTTCTCGACCGCAACGCGTGCACGCAGCGCCGACCACCAGGCCAGCTCGAGACCGTCTTCGAGTTCGAGCGCCTTTTCGGCGTGCTCCGCGGCCGCTTCTACGTCGCGCATGACCAGCGCGGTCGAACTCATCCGCGCCTCGTGCGCGGCATCGTCGACCTCCAGCCGCCGATTGAGCCGCTCGAGTGCGCCTTTGGCCTGCTCGTAGCGGCGCGTGGGGAAGTAGTAATCGAGCAGCAGATTGGAATACAGCGGGTCGTCACCGTACTGCTCCGCAAGTGCGGTCAGCGTCGTGCGCAGTTGACGGCGGGCCCGCGCCTGCTTGGTCATGTGTACGCCACCGACGACGATGACGCGCTGGTTTTTGAGTTCCTCACTCATGCCGCCGACAATTTCGAGATACCGGGCAACCTGAAAGTCGCGGATTGCCTTGAGCGCCTCGGTCACCTGGAACAGCTGGCTTTCGCTCAAGCTTCTGACGTCGACCAGCTTGCGCACGGCCGGCTTGCCCGGCGCCGCAATGACCAGGCTCTGACCCACGCCTTCCGAGAACCGCTGACCCCAGTAGAAGTCCGTCCAGTCGACAACCCGTAGCCGGTCACGTTCATCGAGGGTCAGCTCGTATTCGTGATAGCTGAACTGGAAGTTCTCGAGTTCGTAGCGAACGACCGCCTTGCCCTGGTTGCCGCGCGAGGCAAACTTGAGCAGACGCGCTTTGACGGACTGATTCTGGCGCTGACCCACGGTTTGCTCGACGGTCGACTCGAGCCTCTCGGCAAAATTCTCGCGGTATTGTTTCTTCAGGCGCTGATCGATCAGGCGCAGACCGAAGATCCGCTCCAGCATGTCGTCGGGATCGATCGCCTCGGCAAGCAGCTCGAAGGAACCCGAGTTGATGCCGTCGACGATCGACTGCATACCCGACTGCATGGCCTCCCGCTGGGCGTTCTCGCGCGCAACGGCCGCCTCCCGTTCGGGGTCGGTTTCCGCCACGGCCGCGTTCGCCAGCAGCGCTGCAGTGAGTACAAGGCCTGGGAGCTTTGACATGTTCACTTCCTGCTTTGTGAGTGACCGCCGGCACCCGCGGCGACGATCACGTGGTAGTGAAGGTCAGGCGCACTGTTTGACGGACACGCGCGCGTAGCGCCGCCGTCCGACCTGAAAGACGTGCGTCGAACCTGCCTTGATTTCGAGCCCGCGGTCCTCGATTCGTTCCCCGTCGATCCGGACCGCGCCCTGCTTGATCATCCGGAAAGCCTCTGAGGTGCTGCTGACAAGCCCGGCGCCCTTCAGAAGGTGGGCGATACCGAGGTGACCGTCGTTCGCGTCGAGCGTGAACTCCGGTATCTCGTCGGGCATGGCGCCTTTCTGGAATTGCGCCACAAACGCCTGCTGCGCGCGCTCGGCAGCGGCAGCATCGTGAAACCGCGCAACGATCTCGCGGGCCAGCTCGAATTTTGCGTCGCGTGGGTTCATGCCGTCGTCGACACGCTGTTTCAGGTCCGCAATCTCGTCGAGACCGCGGAAACTCAACAGTTCGAAGTACCGCCACATGAGTTCGTCGGAGATCGACATGAGCTTGCCGAACATGTCTTCCGGTGCGTCGGTAATGCCGACGTAATTGTCCAGCGACTTGGACATCTTCTGCACGCCGTCGAGCCCCTCGAGGAGCGGCATCGTCATGACGAGCTGCGGTTCCTGGCCGTAGTCCTGCTGCAGCTGCCGGCCGACGAGCAGGTTGAACTTCTGGTCCGTGCCGCCGAGTTCGACGTCCGCCTCGAGCGCAACCGAATCGTAGCCCTGCACGAGCGGATACAGGAACTCGTGAATGCTGATCGGCTGGCCGCCGGCGTAGCGTTTGCTGAAGTCGTCGCGCTCGAGCATTCTCGCCACGGTATGCCGCGCCGCCAGCCGGATCATCCCGGCCGAGCCCAGTTCGCTCATCCAGCGGGAGTTGAATTCCACGCGGGTTCGATCCTTGTCGAGGATCTTGAACACCTGCGCTTCGTAGGTTGCGGCGTTGGCTTCGATGTCTTCTGCCGACAGCGGCGGACGGGTTGCGTTCTTGCCCGAGGGGTCGCCGATCATGCCCGTGAAGTCACCGATCAGAAACACGACCTCGTGGCCGAATTCCTGAAATTGCCGCATCTTGTTGAGCAGTACGGTGTGGCCAAGATGCAGATCGGGCGCCGTCGGATCGAAACCCGCCTTGATCACGAGCGGCCGGCCTTTTTCGAGTTTCGTCTTCAGCCCGCCGTCCGGAAGTATCTCCTCGACGCCCCGCGAGAGTTCGGCAAACTGCTGTTCGGTGCTGTCCATTGTGTCCTGTTGCTACTGAAAAAAACGGCGGGACGCCGGAAGCGGCAACTTTAGCATTCTGATCCCGTTAGGGAAGTGGTCAGGCGGCTCGCCCGCAATGAATGTCGGGCCGAAACCGAATGTGTTCCGTGATTTCTCCAATATCTATTTAACGTCATGACTTATAACAGCTTTCTTTGACCTTACATAAACTGTTGGGTACAGTACGGCCAGTTTTCCGGAAACAGGAATGCTCGACTTGCCTCGTCCCGTCAGTCCTCTGCTCCACGATTACAAACAGGCAAGTGTGAAGGAGCCCCGCCGGGGCAAGCGTTTACACTGGTTTGCCGTTGGCCTTGGTCTCCCCGTCGTTGCCGTTGCGCTGTACTCGCTGCTGTCGAGCACGCCGGAATCGTCCCCGCCGCCCGCACCGCAACCTCAGGAAGCCTATCTCTCGGCCGCGGATCAGCCGCCCGCCGAGCCGCCGCTGATCGAACCCGTTGCACAGGCGCTTCTGACACCGGCGGATACCGTCGCCGAGCCGGAACCCGCCTACGAAACGCTTGCGCTGACCATCCGCAAAGGCGACACGCTGGACGGCCTGTTCCGCAAGAACAGCCTCAACATTGGCCATCTGGCCGTCATCTCCAGACTCGAGGAAGCGCGCAAGCGGTTCCGACGCCTGAAACCGGGGGACACGTTCGAAATCCAGCACGTCGACGGCGATCTGATTCGCATGTACTCGGCCATCGACCTGACCAGCGCGCTGTCCATCGACCGCGCCGAAGAAGGCGAGGGCTTCACGGCAACCATCACCGAGCGGCCGATCGAAATTCGCAAGCGCATGGCGCACGGCGTCATTACCTCGTCGCTGTTCGAGAGCGGCGCCGCGGCGGGCTTGAGCGACCGAACCGTCATGAACATTGCGGGGATCTTCGCCTGGGACATCGATTTTGTGCTCGACATCCGCGTGGGCGACAGTTTCTACGTTCAGTACGAAGAAATCTGGCAGGACGGTGAATACGTCACGGACGGTGAAATCATCGCAGCCGAATTCAACAACGCAGGCGACGCGTTCCGCGCGCTGCGCTTCAAAGACGAAGCCGGCCGCTCGGACTATTTTACGCCCGAGGGCTACAGCGTCCGCAAGGCGTTCATGCGAGCCCCCGTCAATTTCACGCGCATCAGCTCGAACTTCAATCCCAACCGCCGGCATCCGATCCTGAACACGATCCGTGCTCACCGCGGCGTGGACTATGCGGCGCCGCGCGGCACGCCGATCATGGCCGCGGGGGACGGCAAGGTCATCTTCCGCGGCACCAAATCGGGCTACGGCAAGACCGTCATCCTGCAACATGGCGGTAACATTACGACCCTGTACGCGCACATGTCGAACTACGCCGCCAAAGCGCCACTGGGCGCCCGTGTGAGGCAAGGAGAGGTCATCGGCTTTGTCGGCGCCACCGGACTCGCGACGGCAAATCACCTGCACTACGAATATCGGCTGAACGGCGTGCACCGCAACCCGCGCACGGTGGCGCTGCCGAAAGCCGATCCGATCGATCCGCGCTACCGCAAGCAGTTCCTCACCGACGTGGCGCCGATCATCGAAGAACTCGAGCAGTTCAAACGCACGCAGCTCGCTTCGCTTCCAGCCTCCCTGAACTAAGCTTCGAAACCGCTGTCGCCTGCCCGACAGCCGCCACCGGCGCACTTTTTGTGCGCCCGTACTCATCGCTGTCATTCACGCGTTGCTATACTGGTCGGCCCTGTCTCCGGAGAGTGCAAGAGAAGTGGACGCGCCGACGCTGCCACCCGCCGACCTGTACATCAATCGCGAACTCAGCATGCTGGAGTTCAACAAGCGTGTGCTCGCCCTGGCGCAAGACCCGGAGACGCCGCTCCTGGAGCGTCTTCGCTTCCTGTGCATTACCTGCACCAATCTCGACGAGTTCTTCGAGATCCGCGTTGCGGCCCTCAAACAGCGGATGGAACTCGGGGCCCTCGCGCAAGGCCCTGAGCAGCTGCCGGCACAGCAGGTATTCGACGTCCTGAGGCACCGGATGCTGAACGTCGTAGAGCAGCAGTACCAGCTCCTGAACGACGTCATGTTCCCGGAACTCCGCAAGGCCGGTGTGCGCTTCATGCGCAGCGAGGACTGGACCGCGGAACAGCGTGACTGGCTCGAGACCTATTTCCACGAGCAAATAGTCCCGGTCCTGACACCACTGACCTTCGATCCCTCACGGCCGTTCCCGCAGGTGCTGAACAAGAGCCTGAACTTCATCGTTCGCCTGCGCGGTCGCGACGCCTACGGCCGGCTCAGACACCGCGGCATGGTGCAGGCACCTCGCTCTCTGCCGCGCATCATCAGGCTGCCGGAACACCTGAGCGACCCTGACGCCCACGACTACGTGTTTCTGTCGTCGATCATCCGGATGCACGTAGACAGCCTGTTCCCCGGCCTGAGCGTCGACGGCTGCTACCAGTTTCGCGTCACCCGCAACTCCAACCTGTACGTCGACGAGGAAGAAGTCAGCGACCTGGTTCGCGCGCTGGAGGGTGAACTCGAGGCCAGCCGTTACGGCGCGGCCGTACGTCTCGAGGTTGGGCACGAATGCCCCGAGGACCTGCAGCAGTTCCTGCTCGGCCACTTCGACCTCAAAAACGAAGACATGTATCTCGTCGAGGGCCCGGTCAACCTCAACCGACTCGCCCAGGTGTGCGACATCGAGGACCGGCCCGACCTGCAGTACGCACCGTTTACTCAGGGCCTGCCGGAATCACTCTCCGGCGACGCCCCTATGTTCGAGACGCTCAAGCAACAAAACGTGCTGCTGTACCACCCGTACCATTCGTTCTCCCCCGTTATCGACTTCATCAAGGCCGCGTCACGGGATCAGAACGTACTTGCGATCAAGATTACGCTCTATCGCACCGGCGCCAAGAGCCCCATCGTCGACTACCTCGTGGCCGCCGCAAGGGCCGGCAAGGAAGTCACGGTCATCATTGAACTGATGGCGCGTTTTGACGAAGCCGCGAACATATCGCTCGCCAACCGCCTGCAGGAAGCCGGCGCCCACGTCGTCTACGGTCTCGTCGGCTACAAGACGCACGCAAAAATGACGCTCGTGGTACGCCGCGAGGAAGACCGGCTCAGGCGCTACGTGCATCTGGGAACGGGCAACTATCACCACAGCACGTCGAAGATCTATACGGACTATGGCTACCTGACGAGCGACCGTCAGCTCGGCGAGGACGTGCACAAGGTGTTCATGCAGCTTACCAGCCTGACCGAGGCTCGCGATCTGAACCTCATGCTCACCTCGCCTTTCAACTTATTCGACGCCGTGATCGCCAAGATCGAGCGCGAGGCCGAACACGCGAAGAACGGCCGTCCGGCGCGCATCATCGCCAAGGTGAACTCGCTCAACGAGCCGAACGTCGTCAATGCCCTGTACGCCGCGTCGCAGGCGGGTGTGAAGATCGACCTGATCGTGCGCGGCATCTGTTCGCTCCGGCCCGGCGTGCTGGGACTGTCGGACAACATTACGGTGCGTTCGATACTCGGCCGCTTCCTCGAGCATTCACGCGTCTACTATTTCCACAATGCCGGCGATCAGGAAGTTTATTGCGCGAGCGCAGACTGGATGGAACGCAACCTGCTGCGCCGCAACGAGTCCTGTTTCCCGGTGCAACAGGAAGACCTGAAGCAGCAGCTCGTCGAGGATCTCGAACTGTACCTCGCCGACAACTGCAACGCGTGGATGCTGCACGGCGACGGTAACTACGAGCGTCTGTCGCCCGGAGACCAGCCGCGCGTATCGGCACAGGAAACCTTCCTCGCGCGCGTTGCGCTGCCGAACTAGTCGAAGCGGAGCGAATACCCCACGGCTTTCAGGTAGTCCCGCTCGCGCTTCAGATCCGCCCTCGTCAGCCGGTTGTCGGCAAGCCATACGGGATCGAAAACGAGTTCGAGCGAGCCCTTGCCGACACTCAGTTCCGGCAGCGGAATCTCCTTGCTGGAGCGGCTGCGGTTCAAGAGGACGCCTAAGCGCAGCAGGATCGCAAGGCGCGTGGCCGACTCGCGCCAGTCGCGCGGCAGCTTTTTGCGATAGCCGGTTTTGATGTCGTAGCGCTGACTGCCGATCAGGTACGCCAGGAAACGCTGTTCGGCCCGCGGAAAGCCCGGCATGTCGGCATGTTCGGCCACGTACGCACCATGGCGCTGGTAACCGTCGTGGGAGATATCCAGACCAATTTCATGCAGACGCGCGGCCCAGTCAAGCATGTTGCGCGCAAGCTCCGACGACAGATCCCATGCCGTTTCGCACTGCGCTCTGAGCGCGCCCGCCGTCGCGGCGACCCGGCCGGCCTGATCCTTGTCGACGTTGTAACGGTCTTCCATGGCGCGAACCGTTCGCTCGCGCGCATCCTCGTGGCGCATGCGGCCCAGCAGGTCGTACAAGAGCCCTTCGCGAAGCGCGCCGTCGGAGATGCGCAATTCTTCGACGCGCAGCGCCGACAGGAGTTCGGCCAGGATCGACAGACCGCCCGGCCAGACCTGCGCGCGCCGGTCGCTCAGGCCCTCCAGCGCAATGTCGGCCGTGTTCTCGAAGCACGACACCTGCGCAATGAGCGCCTCGACGGCCGGCAGCGTCAGACGGCCCGACTCCACGAGCCCGAGCGCACTGGCGACGCGCTCGGTCGACAGGATCGTCCCGGACGTGCCAATCGCCTCGACGCCGTTCCGCTCGCGGAACAGCTGCTTGACCGGGCGAAGTTCGAGCCGGGCAACGGTTCGCGCCTTCTCGAAATTCTGCGCCGAAATCACGCCGTCCGGGAAGCATCGCTCGGTCATCGATACGCAGCCCATGTGCAGGCTCTCGAGGGACTTCGGATCCGGCCCCTCGCCAAGAATCAGCTCGGTCGAACCGCCGCCAATGTCCATGACCAGCCGCCGTCCGTCATTACGCGGCAGGCTGTGGGTGATGCCTTTGTAGATCAGCCGGGCTTCTTCGATACCGGAGATGACTTCGATGGGGTGCCCAAGCGCGCGCTCAGCCTCGGCCATGAAGGCGCTGTCTTCGCGCGCCCGGCGTATCGTGCTGGTGCCGGCAGCACGGACGTTCGACGCGTGCATTGCGCGCAGACGCTCGCCGAACTGGGAAAGGCATTCGAGCGCCCGCAACCGCGCCGCTCGCGAGAGATCGCCTTTGCGCGACAGACCCTCGGCCAGCCTGACGGTTTCGCGCAGACGGTCAATGATGATCAGCTGCCCGTGGCGCAGCTCACCGACGATCATGTGGAAACTGTTCGAGCCCAGGTCGACGGCAGCTATGACCTCGCCGTTGTCGCTTTCGGGGACCTCGGCTGGGCTTCTCGTATCTATTTGCGGCGTACTGATGATGAGCTTCCGCGTTCGTGCCGTGTTGGTTTCGTCTCCTCGAGGCCCTCAGACGGTAAACGACTGGCCGCAGCCGCAGGTTGTCGCCGCGTTCGGGTTGCGGATGACGAACTGCGCGCCCGAGAGATCTTCCTGATAGTCGATTTCCGCGCCCATCAGGTACTGCACGCTCATGGGGTCGACGACCAGAGTCACGCCCTGGTTCTCGACCTGGCTGTCGCCCTCTTCGACGGCCTCGTCGAAGGTGAAACCGTACTGGAATCCGGAGCATCCGCCGCCCGAAATGTACACGCGCAGCTTGAGTTCCGGATTGTCCTCATCCTTCAGGAGTTCGCTCACCTTGTTCGCCGCAGCATCCGTGAACACGAGCGGATCCGGCGCCATGGTTGCCGATGTTGTCGATTCCGTTTGCATAGTGCTCTATTTCCGAAGCTAGCCGTCCGGCCTCAGGCCTTGGACGGGACCGCCGCCGATTCGTCGATTTTGGCGGTCTGTTCCAGTAGCGGTACCTGACCTTCCGGCTGGTGAACCAGCTTGCCGTTGATCTCGGCACCGATCGCCATTTCGATCAGATTGTAATACACATTGCCCACGACGCGCGCCGTAGACCCGAGAACGACGCGCTGGCTGGCAAAAACGTCGCCCTTGACGATGCCCTCCAGCAGCACGTGCGGCACGGTGACCCCGCCGTCGATCGTGCCGCCCTCGGCCAGGCTCAGCGACGCACCGCTGTCCGGATCCGCCGAGACGTTGCCGTGGATCACCCCGTCGACGTGACAGCCGCCCTTGAAATGCAGGTCGCCGTTGATGCGGGTATCGATAGCCACGATCGTATTGGCGATGTTCTGCCGATTGTTCTTGCGTCCAAACATGCTGCCTCCTTGGCCGTTCCAGGGCTCGGCGTCAACCGAGGTTCAGATCCCAGCGAAAACTCTGTTCTATGCTCGCGATCGAGCGCGTGCGCGAATTGACCGCTACCGTGACGCTCTCCGGCGTAAATCCGTCGGGCAAGATCACCTCGCGATCGAAATCCTGAAAATAGCGGAAGGAAAACGCCCAGGCTTTGTCCGCATCGTCGGGCAGGAGTTCCGCGTAGGAATAGCTCTTGGGCGCGCCGTTTTCGCTGCCTTCGATCGTCAACGCAACGCTGCCCGACACCTTGCGGTCGTGTTTCATCGCCTGCACGAGCACCAGGCGGATATTGAAAGCGCGCTCACGATCGGCACGGCTGAGTTTCAGATCCTGTACGCGCAGGCCGGAATTGCCGTCGCTCGGCGACACGATGCCGCGATAAAACGCTATGGCATCGCGCTGCTCCTGGATCTTGGCCTGCAGTTCGCCGAGGCTCGCCTCGACGTCCTTGTAGGCGGCGCGCTCGATGTCAGCCTCCGTCTCGAGCATGACGATCTGCTCTTCGAGTCTCGCGATCTCATCCTCGCGTGCATCGACCTCCTGATTGAGACTGCGCCGCTCGGTGGCCGCCTCGAGCACGTTGTAGCCCGCCTGAATACGGCCGAATTCGAACACCAGGTACGCGGCCGCGAGGGTCAACGCGACTAGCACGAGACGCATCAGCGGGCTCGAATGGCCGTTCTTGTAAGAGGAGTTGCCGGTCGCCAAGAGCGTAAAGACCCGTTGGAAAAGGCGTTATGTTACGCCGCGACGCGCAGCAACAGAAGTGCGCCAGGTCACGTTTGCGAACAACGGTCGACCGGCCGGCGTACACCCGGACCCGCCGGCGCACACAGCTGTCCCGGCGACTGGTCGGCCCTTCGCACATCGTGCAAACTGCCGGCAAACGGGAGCGGACGGGAAAGACGAGCCTCATGTATCTCTGGATCAAGGCACTGCACGTGGCCTTCATGGTGACCTGGTTTGCCGGCATTTTTTATCTGCCGCGGCTGTTCATCTATCACGCCGACACGACCGATGCGCTGAGCCTCGAGCGCTTTGTCGTCATGGAGCGCCGGCTGTTCGCCATCATGACGATAGGCGCCGTCCTGACGCTCGTATTCGGGCTGTGGCTGCTGGGTCTCAATACGGCGCTGCTGTCGGCCGGCTGGTTTCACGTCAAGCTGGCGCTGCTCGCGGGACTTGCCGTCTACCACTATCGATGCCTCACGTGGATGCGCCGCCTGAAAGCCGGAGAACGGCCGGAAAACACGCGCTGGCTGCGCTGGTTCAACGAAATTCCGGTCGTCTTTCTGCTCGGCATCGTCGGTCTGGCGGTCGCCAAGCCGTTCTAGACCCGCCCGGCGGTCAGGCCTCAGGTACACCACCCTCACTGGCCGGGTTTGGCGCTTCCATGGCCCGGATGTCCTTGTCGAACACGATGCGCCAGCGTTTTGGCCACCAGCGCGGCCGTGGCGGCAAGCCGTCCGGATAGACCGCCGGCCCCAGCTCGTGCAGAGCGCGCGCGTAGACGCGTCGCTTGAAATAGATGACCTCGTTGACGGGCCGCCAGAAATCCACCCAGCGCACACGATCGAACTCCGGTTTGTCGCCCAGATCGAAGCGCAGACGATCGATCGCCGCCTTTTTCAACCGGAGGATGAACCAGCGCTGTTTTTGTCCGATGCACAAGGGCTCGCTGTGCTTGCGGACAAAACGGCTCGGGAGGGTGTAGCGCAGCCAGTCTTCGGTTACGGCCAGCAGATCGACGTCCGCAGGCGTCAGGCCAACTTCCTCACGCAGCTCCCGATACATTGCCGTCTCCGGCTGTTCCCCCACGAGCATGCCGCCCTGCGGGAACTGCCAGCCTTTCGCGCCTACCCGGCCACCGAGTAAGAGCTTGCCCTGATCGTTGGCGAGGATGATGCCGACATTCGCACGAAAGCCGTCTTCATCGATCCAATCGTTGCTCATGGCAACCGTAACCAAACCTTCACTTGCCAGTAGGGTACACCAAGGCAGAGCGCTTGTGCCGTGACGAAGCTTTGATTTAGCCTCGGCGTGCTCCGCCCGGATGCGGGCGACACGGAACGCGGATGAAACCTGCCCGACAGACCACCCTGTTTACGGCCCTTCTTCTGCTGGCCATGGCGGCGCTCCTGGCCGCAGTCGCCAGCGGCAGCACCGCTCTCGGATTCTTCGAGAGCCTGTCGGCGCTCACCGGCAACGCACCGCCCGCAGCCACGGAACTCGTGCTCGAACTGCGCCTGCCGCGCGCGCTGTCGGCATTTGCCGTCGGCGGAATGCTGGCAGTCGCCGGTGTGCTGATGCAGGTCCTGCTACGCAATCCACTGGCCGAGCCTTACATTCTCGGCAGCTCCGGTGGCGCGGCTGTGTTTGCGCTGCTCGCCATACTGTTCGGCCTGTCGAGCATCGCCGTCGATGCCGCAGCGTTCGGCGGCGCCCTGTTTGCGACGCTGGTCGTGTTCTCGGTGGCACACGGCACGGGAAGCTGGACACCGACGAGGCTGCTGCTGACCGGTATTGTGCTCGCCAGCGGTTTCGGCGCCGCCACGACGCTGTTGCTCGCGCTGAGCCCCGACCAGCATTTGCGCGGCATGCTGTTCTGGCTCATGGGCGATCTGAGCTTTGCGCTCGAGCCCGGCCGAAGCCTGCTGGTGCTCATGGTCGTCGCGGCCATCAGCATGGCCCTGGCGCGTCATCTCAACGTGCTTGCCCGTGGTGAACTACAGGCCTCGATTGTCGGGCTGCCGGTCCGCGGGGTCCGCTACAGCGTATTCGTGCTGGCATCGCTGGCCACCGCAATCGCCGTCACTACCGTGGGCGTCATTGGCTTCATCGGACTCGTCGTGCCGCATTTGATCCGTCTCGTCGCGGGCAGCGACCATCGGATCGTCATACCGGCCTCGGCGCTCGCAGGCGGCACCCTGCTGGTATTGGCCGATACGCTCGCGCGCACGGTACTCGCGCCGCGGCAGTTGCCCGTGGGTGCGCTGACCGCGGCCGTGGGTGTGCCGCTGTTCCTGATCCTGATCAGCAAGAGCGCGCGTTACCGGTAGATGCAACTAGTCGATACGTCTAGTCGATGCGACTAGCGCCAGCGTGCGCGCTCGGCCAGCAGGCGCGCGTCTTCCTGCCGCCAACCAATGACGGCAAGCCCCGAGGAAAGCTCCACGCTGTCAGTCAGCGGAGTCACCGCCGCAGCCTCTGCGAATGCCGCCTGCCCGTCGCTGCCGAGCAGCCACGCAAGCAGCACCGTTGCCGATTCGGCATACCGTGCGTGACGCGCTATCCCGGCCGCAAACGCCGTCAGATGCGTCTCCACGGGCCGTATCGACTCGAATTCGTCCTGCCGGCCTCCGAGTTCATGCTCGACGACGATCGCCAGCGGACAGCTGCCCGCCGCGACGGCGTCGAGCAGTTTTTCGGGCGATTCGAACGGCGGTAAAGCCAGGTTGCCGAGCCACTGCCGAACCATGATCTCCGCGGGACGCACACCGTGTGCTGCAACGAGTTGCGCAATCAGCTCGCGATTGTGAACGCCGCTCGAGGTCGACAGGCACAGCTGCCGTGCGTACTGATCTTCCGTCAGGTCCTCGAGTGAGGCCGGCAGGGTGCCGCCGGCACCGGCGGCACGCACGATGACGAAGCGGCTCGTCGCCAGCGTGAGCCACTGGCTGTCGGGGTCCCGGTAGGCTTCCGGCAGCCCGCCGATACCGCTGTCCTCGCCGAGTCGTCGCAGCGCTCCGTCGTCGGCGGCCAGCCAGATGTCTGCAACGTTGTCGGTCAGCAGCACGTCGGCGGGCGGAGCGCCCGTGTTGCTCATGACGTCTTTCAGGTTCACTGCGCTGTCCGCCGCACGCACGGTCACGGGAATGCCCGTCTGCCCGGTGAAGGCCGCAAATACCCGCGACAGCGCCTCTTCGCCGGGCGCGTCGGCATAGACGACCACGGGTTCGTACCTTCGATCAGCCACCGAATCGGGTGGCTCTGTTGCGTCTTCGGTCTCCTGTCCGGCGGGTTGCGGCGGCGTACAGCCTGCAACCGAACAAAGCACGGCCAGAACGATGCACCGTCGAAAACCCGCTGTCTGCCGAATCTCTGCCGTCACTACGGTTCCACCTCCACGCGATCGCGCCCGTTGGTTTTGGCGCGGTACAGAGCGACGTCGGCACGCGCAAGCAGCGCATCACCTTCCGTCTTGAGTTCCGCGGCATCCGCCGCCGGACGCGTCGACGCAATGCCGATCGACGTCGTTATGACCGTGTCGCCACCGTCGGGAAGCGCCACGGGTGACGCCGAGATGGCGCGGCGAATGCGCTCGGCGAGTTTCTCGGCGGCGCGCGTATCGGTGTCCGGCAGCAGCACGACAAACTCCTCGCCACCGAACCGCGCCGCTACGTCGCTTTTGCGCACCTCGGATTCGATCCGTTGCGCGAGTTCGCTCAAGACCGCATCGCCGGCGGCATGTCCCCAGGTGTCGTTGACGCGCTTGAAGTGATCGATGTCGAGCATCAGGCAGACGAGTTCCGTCTGATCGCGCCTCGCACGCGCCAGCTCCTCCTTCAGCCGTACCTGCAGGTAGCGGCGGTTGTGCCAGCCGGTCAGGACGTCGGTAAAACCGCTGCGCAGGAGCCGCGCCCGGTTGACCGTGTTCTCGATGCAGAACGACGCAATGACCCCGAGATGCAGCAGGAAGTCGCTGGCCATCTCGCGCCGGAAACGGCTGCTGTCATCGCTGCCGAAATTCAGCGAGCCGGTCAGATGACCGCGGTAGGTCAGCGGAATCATCGCGACGCTGCCCGGACTTTTCTGCTCCGGCAGAATCATCTGGTGGTCACAGGCGCGAAATTCGCCGAGCCAGGGCTGCCGAAGGGCCACGTATTGCGGAGCGAGGCCGCTCAGGCTCTCGACCAGCGTAAGCCCCTCGATGTCTTCCGCCGGTGTCCCGGCCGCAAGCAGCAGGTGGCGAAGATCGTGATCCGGGTCGGCAAGCACGACACTGACCGTATCGAGCCCGTAACTTTCTTTCAGGCCGCCGCTGAGTTCGCTGAACAGCGCAAAGAGGTCGGCGGCGTTCAGCAGGCGAAATTCGCGCTGCTGGCTGCGGCGCATCTTCTCCTCGTTCTGCGCCACCTGTGCGGTCAGCTCTCTGAGCGCCTCGCGCGCCTTCAGCAATTCCGCCTCGAGTTCAGCCACCCTGGACATTCGTGCACTCAAATATCACGCCAAACGAAGCTGGTCCTTTTACCAGATCACCCGGCTCGCGTCGCGGATGCCCGTCCCGAAGCTCAAAGTCCCCGGTCTGCCCGCGCCTCGTACGCCTAGCCGCGCATTTCGAAATACCGCCGGCCGTTCTCCATGAGGTCGACGAAACCCTGCTCGTCCCCGGCCGCGACGACGTCCCGGATCCGTTCAGCGGCTTCGGAGAGCGCCCGCAAAGCATCTCCGCCGAAACGATTCAGGTTCTGGATCTCGAAGTACAGGTGCGGGTTGTCGTGCGCCACGGCTTCGGACACGAGCAGCTGGGAATCGAACGTGGTCGAGGACAGCTGCGCAAGCCTCGGGGCCGCCTCGCCGCTCTCCGCCAATGCCGTGAAGAACGCAATATTGAGCGCGTGCGACAAACCGAGCACGTAGGCGATCAGGCGATCGTGCTCCTCCAGGCTCATGTCGAGGCGCTCGGCCATCGTGGAGCGGAACAGGTCCTTGGCCGCCGCCGTCGCCTCCGGACAACCGGCGTCGCAGAAAATCAGGTGCCGACCGGACAGGAGTCTCGTATCGGGTCCGAACATCGGGTGCAGCGAGGTAACGCGGCAGCCGGCCTCCCTCAGCTCCCGCAACCCCTCGACCAGCGGCGTTTTGAGCGAGCCGATGTCGAACACCAGGCCGGACGGCTTCAGGACGGCGAGCTGCAGCAGAATCCGGCCCGACGCTGCCAGGGGCGCCGCCACGACAATGACGTCGTAGTCGAGCCCGGCGTCGGTCCAGTTCCGGTACCGGCCCGGCCCCTCTTCCACTCCCGGATCGGCAATACTCGTCGCGAAACCCTGGCTCAGGAAAAAGTCGACGAACCAGCGGCCCATCTTGCCGGCACCACCGATCACGAGGGCCGTGCGGCCGTCTCCCTGGCCCTCCGCAATGACCCGGTCGCGCTCCTGGCTGGCAAGGGACGTCTCGATGAGCCGCGTCAACACGGTCTCCGCGAGTTCCGGGTCGAGCCCCAGCTCCCGGGCCTGCTGCCGGCCCATGTCGATGACTTCCTTTTCGCGCGCGTAATCGCGCGTTGCCGTTCCGCTTTCGAGCTTGTTGCGGCCTATCTCACCCACAATCTCCTGCCGCGCGGCAATGAGTTCGACGAGCTGGCGGTCAATATCGGAGAGCCGGTTGCGTAGCTTGCTGAGGTCCATCTGCCCCTTCCACGTGCTTGAGACACAGTATTAAAGCCACGTCGTTGTACCGCAGCGGGGCTCAGGCCGCAAAAATACTGGCCGGTGAGTGGTAGAAGTCGCGGAACGAAACGAGCCGCTGCCCCAACGGAGCAGCGGCTGTTTTGTGCACTCGCGAATGGCGAGAGCCGGCCCTCAATCGTCGTCGCGGTCGCGACGGTGCTTACGCCGATCCCGGTGCCGGCGATCTTCGTAATCGTCATCGTCGTACCAGTAGCGGCGCTCGTAACGATCGTAGTACCGGTCTCGATAGCGACGCTCTTTCCAGCGATAGTGATGGCCTACACGGTGCTGGTAGATGCGGTAAACGTCGTTCCATGAGAGGTGACGCTTGTAGCGCACGCGAGAGTTCCAGTACCAGTGCTTGAAGTGATCGTGCCGACGCAGCCAGCGCGGCATCCGCTTCGAACGCTGGTAGCCGTGCCGGTAATGCACGTCGACATACCAGTCGTAGCCCGGTTTGTGCTGATGATGACCCTGGCCGTGTGCTTCGGCCGTGCCCGTGTGCATGAGCAGCAATGCCGCAGCGGCGGCGGCTATGCCGGTGGCGACCTGTCGCGGTCGAGCGTGCCGGATGTTCATGGATCCCTCCTTGCTATCCGTTCCTAACGCAGGGCCATTGTCGACCTCCGCGAATGAACTCCGGCTTAACACAAGCCACTGTTTCTTGAGACTTTTATGAACATACGCTGAAAGCCTCTCAGGAACGGAAAGGAGTACCGACTTGCCGTCCCGGGAGTGAAGCGCGTATCGTCGTCGCTGCGCTTCAGGCGCCCATAACAACAAAACGTTTGAGACTCGAAGGGGACCCGAATGAAAACCCGCGCCGCTGTGGCCGTTGAGGCCGGTAAAGAGCTTGTCATCGAAGAACTCGACCTGGAGGGGCCTCGCGCCGGCGAGGTGCTGATCCGCAACATTGCATCGGGGGTCTGCCACACCGATGCGTTTACGCTGTCCGGAGACGACCCCGAGGGCCTGTTCCCCTCTGTGCTGGGTCACGAAGGCGGCGCGGTCGTCGAGGAAGTGGGTGCGGGCGTGACCAGCGTCCGTCCCGGCGATCACGTTATCCCCCTCTACACGCCGGAGTGCGGGGAATGTGCGTTCTGTACCTCGGGGAAAACCAATCTGTGCCAGGCCATCCGGGTCACCCAGGGCCAGGGGCTCATGCCGGATGGCAGCTCGCGGTTTTCACTGAACGGCAAACCGGTGTTTCATTTCATGGGGACGTCGACGTTCAGCCACTACACCGTGCTGCCGGAAATCTCGGTCGCCAAAATCAGTTCCGACGCGCCGCTCGAGAAGGTCTGCCTGCTCGGCTGCGGTATCACGACGGGTGTTGGCGCCGTGCTCAACACGGCCAAAGTCGAGCCGGGGGCCAGCGTTGCCGTGTTTGGCCTCGGCGGGGTGGGCCTGAGCGCCATCCAGGGTGCCGTGATGGCAAAAGCCGGGCGGATCATTGCCGTGGACGTCAATCCGGACAAGTTCGAGCTGGCGACGCAGCTCGGCGCCACCGACGTGGTCAACCCGCGGGACTATGACGAGCCCATCACCGACGTGATCATCGAACTGACCAACGGCGGCGTCGACTACTCGTTCGAGTGCGTCGGCAACGTCGACCTCATGCGCTCGGCGCTCGAGTGCTGCCATAAAGGCTGGGGCGAGTCCGTCATCATTGGCGTCGCCGGTGCCGGCAAGGAGATCTCCACGCGGCCGTTTCAGCTCGTCACGGGCCGTGTCTGGCGCGGATCGGCTTTCGGAGGCTGCAAAGGTCGCTCGGAGCTGCCCGGCATGGTCGATCAGTACATGAACGGCGAACTCAAGATCGACGAGTTCATTACCTACACGATGCCGCTTGAGGACATCAACCGGGCGTTCGACCTCATGCACGAGGGCAAGAGCATACGCTCGATCATCCATTTCGATGCCTGACGGGAGGCGTTCCGAGCCGTGACCAAGCCCGGCGGAGCCGTCGCGGTCGCAACCACTTCGGCGCTCGCGGCCGAGGCGGCGCTGGAAGTACGGGCACGGGGCGGCAACGCCGTGGACTGCGCACTCGCGGCGTCGCTCCTGACGATGAACACGGAGCCGGGTGTCTGCGCGCTGGCGGGCGGTGCCTACGTCACGGTGTGGGGCCCGGACACGGATCCGGTAACGATCGACGGCAACGTAGCGGTCCCGGGCCGCGGTCTCGAAGCACACGAGCGGGGCCGCGGTGCCGAGCGGGTCGAGCTGGACTACGGGGGCGGCATCGAAACGCTCGTCGGCGCCGGTTCCGTTGGTGTTCCCGGTTCGCTGGCCGCTGTCGAATGCGCGTGGCGACGTTACGGCCGTGCCGACTGGGCCGATCTGTTTGCACCGTCGATAGCCGCCGCGGAACGGGGATTTCCGCTGTCGTCGGCCTGTCACTACTACCTGGGTTACTCGGGCGTGCCGATTTTCGGCCGCAGCGAGGACGGCTTCGAGGCGCTGCACGACGTGCACAATGAGGCCAGGCTTCGCGACGCCGGCAGTCCCATCCGGGTGCCGCATCTGGCCGACTCGCTCAGGAGCATCGCCAGCGAAGGTGCCCAGGTCTTTTATCGCGGCGAACTCGCGCGGCGAATGGTCGATCACGTCCGCGCCGGCGAGGGTATGCTGACGTACGACGACATGCACAGCTACGAAGCTGTCGTCAGACCCGCACTGGTCGTCGAGAGCGGCGACTGGCGAATCGCAAGCAACCCGCCGCCTGCCATCGGCGGCAGCGTACTGGGGGCCATGCTGGCGGCGTTTGCCCGGACCGGACATCGCCGCTGGGACGAGGGGGCGCTCGCCGATCTGATCCGGATACAGCACCGCTGTCTCGACTACCGGCGCGAACATCTCGATCTCGCCGAGGATGTGGGCGAGGCCGCCACCCGCCTGCTGGAACTCGCGAAAGACGGCGAACTGACCGGCCCACATACGTCGGCATCCACGGTGCACACGTCCGCCGTGGACGACAACGGCCTCGGCTGTGCGGTCACGGCATCGTCCGGCTACGGCGCCGGTGAAATGCCCGAGGGCACGGGCCTGTGGCTCAACAACTGCATGGGCGAACTCGAGCTGAACCGGCGCGGACTGGACGCCGGACCGGTCGGCAGCCGGCTGCCGTCCAACATGGCACCCACCGTGTGCCGCTCCGTCGAGGCAGGCCTCGAGCGCGCGGTCATGGCCGTAGGTTCGCCGGGTGCGGATCGCATTACGACCGCGCTCATGCAGGCACTCGTTGCCTGCTTCGTTTTCGACTGGCCGCTGGACAAGGCCATTGCCCATCCGCGTCTGCACGTCGATACCAGCGGTTCGAGCGACCGCCTCATGGTCGAGCCCGGCCTTGAGATTCCGCAGACGACGTTGCCAATCAACCGTTTCGACTCGCCGAGCATGTACTTCGGCGGCGTTGCGGCGGCGCACTACGATGGCCTTGGGCAGTTCGGCGTCGCCGCGGACCCGCGTCGCGAAGGCGGTGTAGGCATCAGCGAGGCGCGTGACGAAGACTCGTGATGCCGGACACGGCGTTTGATACCCTTCCGCCGTTTCGTTTGCGCACACGTTCCAAGGCCAGAAGCCCTTGCACAACACGCTCGAAGAAAAGCGGCTGCTTTGCCCGGCCTGCAATGCGGCGATCTCCGTACTCGTGGATGCGTCGGGCGGCAGTCAGTCCTATATCGAAGACTGCGAAGTCTGCTGCCGCCCGCTGACGATCCGCCTGACCGTCAGCGACGACGACAACGTCGAGGTCGAGGCGGACCATGCGCAGTAACGGGCGCCGAATACCGTCGTGGCCGGTTGCAGTTTTACTGGCACTGGGTTTGCTCGCCACCCGGGCTGCTCCGGCGGGTCTCGACACGGTAGTACGCGAAGGCACGAACATTCAGGCGGACATCCGCGCCGACGGCTGGGTCGTGACCGATCTCGTCGGCGGACTCTGGCTAGTGCCGCCGGGCGGCGGCATGGCCGAGCGGCTCGCCAACGAACGGCATCCGGCGAGAAGCCCGCGGTTCTCCCCCGACGGACAATCGCTGGTGTACGTCGCCGAACAGGGTCAGCATGCCGAACTGTGGCTCTACGATCTCGGCCAGCGTTCGCCGCGACCGATTGCTACCGAGTTCAGAACCTATGCCCAGCCGGACTGGCACCCGGACGGCGACCGCATCGTGTTTGCGGCCGACACGGACGGAGAAGGTTTTTCGCTTTGGGAACTCGATGTCGCCACGGGTTTGCGCTGGCGGCTGACGCATGACGCCGGCGAGGCCACATGGCCAAGCTGGTCCGAAGACGGCCGGGACTTACTCTACGTTCACCGCAGCGCCGGCCGCTATCGGCTGATGCTGAGGCGTCTGGGCGAAACGGACGAAGTCCTGCTCGAAAGCGAAGAGGCCCTGTCGGCGCCGTCCTTTCGTCCTGACAAAAGCCTCGTGACGGTCATTCGGCACGCTCCCGACGCACTCCGGATCGACATGGTCATCCTGTCGGCGCCGCGACTGGTGCGCACACTGCTCGAAGACGAGGACATTTTCCTCGGTCGCGTCGCCTGGAAAGATCGCGAGCAGCTGACTTACACGGCGGGCGGTCAGATCCGCCAGCGCGCTTTCGATGCCTGGCGCCCTTCGACACTGCCTTTCGAGGCACGCCTCGAGTCACCGGCAACGGCCGCTGACGGCAAGGGGCTGGGCCGGCGCTTTGCCTCCACGGTCGAGACCCGTCCTCTGATCGTCAGAGCCGCACGCCTGTTCGACGGCCTTTCCGGCGACTATCGGCTGGACGTCGATGTTGTCGTCCGCGACGGTCTGATTGCCGCGGTTGAGCCCAGCCGCCCGCGACCCGGGGAAATCCTGATCGACCTCGGCGACGTTACCGTCATGCCGGGGCTCATCGACGTGTACGCGACGCTGCCCAACAAGGTCACCGACGCCGATGGCGCCCGCCTTCTGAGTTTCGGCGTCACAACGCTGGTCACCCCCCGCAGCGATGCCGAAGCGCTCGATACGCGCTGGGCCGACGCGGCAACGCCCGGACCCCGGTTGCTGCGTGCGGCGTCGATGAGCACCGTCACGAGCGAACAGCCGCACCCGTGGCTGTTGCTGCTCAACGGCGACCGCAGTACCGGGCACAGCCTGCGTGCCGCCACGGGAGCGTGGCAGCAGGCCGGGGTGCCGGTCCTCGCGGAAAACTGGCAGGTCGGTTTGGGGGCAGGTGCCGGACTGGTGCTCGGCGGGGAGGCGCTGCCGGTGTCTCCGGCGGGGCGCCGGTATGCCGATCTTGCCGTTAACGGCGGAAGCGCCGTGACGATCGTGTCGTCGCTGGCTCACTCGGATACGCCGGGTGTGGACGAGCTGTTCACGCGCCGGCAAGCCATTGGACTGCCCCCTCGGAGAGCGCGGCCGCTGGCTCGGACGGCAGCACTCGGCAATGTCGTGAGCGAACTCGTGCTCGGCAGCGCACCCAACGCGCTGCCGCCCGGTGTTGCACAGCACGCCGAATTGCGCGCCCTCGTGGCCGCCGGACTTACGCCTTACAACGCGCTCAAGGCCGCCACCGTCAACGCAGCAGGCGCACTGGGCCTGGGACTTCGCGCCGGCAGAATTGCTCCGGGCGCTGCAGCCAGTTTTGTGCTCGTCGCCGGCGATCCTTTGCACTCCATCGAGGACGCGGCCAACGTCGTCGGCGTCGTGCACCACGGCCGTTTCCTGAGCGCCGGCCGATTGATCGATACCTTCGACACCGGCGAAGTGTCGGAAAATTTGACAAAACTGCTCACCTCTTCGTCACGTTCCGACGCAGCTGCAATTCCCTAGCCCCGCCGACGCGAACGAAACCGTTGAAACTGTCGCGTTTTTGTTTGAGCCGGACAATCTGGCGAGTTTTCAGAGGCTTGTACGGGGTTGCTTGGATACGTTCCAGTATTCGGGTGGCGATTTTGTCGATTTTCTTTACAAAAATGTAAAAAAAGTGTCTTCTTTACCAGACTGCGCAGCGCTAACTTATTGATACCGACATCGACGCGATCACTTGGCACAGCTCTTGCTTTGTAGGACGTGCCCAAGCGAAGTGTAACTGCGCTCGGTCGAACGCATCGGGTACGTGAGGATTTAGACGCCAGAAGAACAACAATTCCAAAAACAAAAAGATCCAGATCCAATAACAACAATACAAGCAGTACCCATCGACCGAATTTGCAGTTACCTCTTTTGATAAAAAGAAAGAGAAAACTAGCCCCGCCGCTAACGCCGCGGGGCTTTTTATTGCGCGGGACATACCCGGCATAAACGAGGCCGGCTGCTATCTCCAACAGCGAGACAGCGGCCTCGCCGCGAGTACGGGACAGCATTGCACTCGGGGGATCAGGCCAACGCTGTGCTAGTCTCAGCCGGATACCGTTTTGCCGCTCTCGTACGGAACCCGCATGCACAGACTGTTGACGGCATTGGCGCTGCTCTGCGTCGTCGCCTGCTCGAAGCCCGAGATCGATCTCGAAGAAACCAGCATTGCCGAGCTGCACGACCGGATTCAGCGCGGCGAACTGAGTTCCGAAAGCGTGACAGCCTGGTATCTCGAGCGCATCGAGCGCCTGGACGAGAACGGGCCAACCCTCAATTCGGTCATCGAACTGAATCCGGATGCCCTGACCATTGCGCGATCGCTCGACGAAGAATGGCGCGAGTCGGGACCGCGGGGCCCGCTGCACGGTATCCCGGTACTGTTGAAAGCCAATATCGATACGGCGGATCGAATGACGACGAACGCCGGTTCGCTCGCACTTGCCGACCACGTCGCGGCCGAGGACGCATTCATCGTGCAGCGGCTCCGGGACGCAGGGGCCGTGATACTCGGCAAGACCAATCTCAGCGAATGGGCCAACTTCCGCTCGCCGATGAGTTCGAGCGGCTGGAGCAGCGTCGGCGGACAGACCCGCAACCCGTACGACCTTGCCCGCAACCCCTGCGGCTCGTCCAGTGGCTCGGGCGTTGCGGTCGCGGCCAATCTGACCAGCGTCGCGGTCGGCACGGAAACCGATGGCTCGATCGTGTGCCCCTCCGGCGCCAACGGTATTGTCGGCATCAAACCGACGCTTGGCCTCGTGAGCCGCAGCGGTATCGTGCCAATCGCCGAGAGCCAGGACACGGCCGGCCCCATGGCGCGCAGCGTGCGCGATGCGGCGTTGTTGTTGAGCGCCATGACGGGCAGCGATCCCCGCGACGCCGCCTCCGCCGCACTGCCTGCAGACGTCGCAAGAGGAATACCCGACTACACGGCCAGTCTCGCCGCCGACGGGCTGAAGGGCCGCCGTATCGGCGTGCTGCGCAGTTTCTACGGCAGCGGCGAACACCCCGAGGTCGAACGTGTGTTTGCCGAAAGCATCGCTGCACTGACCGCGGCCGGTGCCGACATCGTCGATCCTGTCAACCTCGACATTGGTGAGGCCGGCGCGCACGAATTCACGGTGCTGCTCTACGAGTTCAAACATGGCCTTGCCCGCTATTTCGAACAATCCGGCGCACCGCTCGAGTCGCTCGCGGACGTCATCGAGTTCAACGAGGCGCACGCTGAGGAGGTGATGCCGCTGTTTGGTCAGGAACTGATGCTGCAGGCGGAAGCCAAGGGTCCGTTGAGCGATCAGGAATACCGCGACGCCCTCGAAGCGGGCAGACGGCTCGCACGAACGGCACTCGATACCGCCTTCGACGAGCACCAACTCGACGCTATCGTCGCACCGAGTAACGGGCCGGCCTGGATGACGGATGCCATCAACGGCGATGCCTTCGGGGTCGGCAGCAGTCGTTACGCGGCAATTGCCGGCTACCCCAACGTCAGCGTCCCCGCCGGTTCTGCGAGAGGCCTGCCGATAGGCCTGTCGTTCATCGGCAAACCCTTCTCGGAGCAGACTCTGCTGGAAGCGGCTTATGCGTTCGAGCAGGCAACCCGCGTCCGGCGCCCACCGGTGCTGGAAGGACCCTAGCGACGGCCGACGGAAAACCCGCGAACTGCGACGCCGGCCACAGCGATCGTTCGGCCGTTGTTCTCTAATGGGGTTGCCCTAAGACCCTGACCGACGCAACGAGCCGCAACCTCCATGTTTCGCAAAATCCGCATTGCCATTCTGCTGCTCATACTGGCCTTCGTTGCCACGGACGCGTGGCTGACCCGGTTCTACAGCACGGACTGGCAGGAGAGCCTGTACATTGGCGTATACCCGATCAATGCCGACGGCAGCGAAGCGGCCGACCGGTACATCGCCCGCCTGAAACCGGAAGACTTCGAGAGTATCGAAACCTTCGTTGCGCGGGAGGCGAAACGTTACGGCAGAACCATCGAGCGCCCCGTGCGGATCGAACTCGGCCAGCCGATTCTCGAGCAGCCGCCGTCGCTCGGCGACAAGCCCAACATCGTCGAAATCATGTGGTGGTCGCTCCGCATGCGCTCGTGGGCCGGTAGCGCCACCGAAGCACAGGAACGCATTGCGCCCGACGTGCGCATTTTTGTTCGCTATCACAAGCCGGACCGCTTGTTGCCGCTCGAAAACTCGGTGGGTATCGAGAAAGGTATGTTCGGTATCGTCAACGCTTACGCAAGCCCGCGGCTCAGCCAGCAGAACAACGTCATCATTGTTCACGAATTTTTGCACACGCTGGGCGCCAGCGACAAATACGAAGCCGGAACCGGCCAGCCGCTCGCGCCGCACGGGCTTGCCGAGCCCGACCGCCAGCCGCTATACCCGCAACGGTACGCCGAAATCATGGGCGGCCGCATTGCCTTGTCCGCGCACGAAGCGATCATCCCCAAGAGCCTGAGCTACGCGCTCATCGGACCGGAGACGGCTGCGGAGATTCGCCTCGCCGACTAGCGCGCTCAGCCCTATGCGAACCGGTCCTGCTGGGCTACCCTCGCGATATGCATGTTTCCGCCAGCACCCTGCTCTCGGCTACCGGGATCGACGTAACGGTTGCCGACCGGCTGCTCGTCGGCGCGCTGGATCTCGAACTCGAGCGGGGTGAGATACTGGCGATCCTCGGCAAGAACGGCAGCGGCAAGACCCTGCTGCTGCATACGCTGGCGGCGCTGCGCAACCCCGCTGCGGGCGCGCTTCGAATCGGCGGCGACCCGCCGGGTGCGATACCGGCCAGGGAACTGGCACGCCGCCGTGTGCTGCTGCCGCAGAACAGCGAAGACGTGTTCCCGGCAACGGTCCTCGAGACCGTACTCACGGGCCGACATCCTCACGTCGCGCGCCTGAGCTTCGAATCCGCCGACGACAAGCGCATTGCCCTCGATGCGCTGGCCACGCTCGAGCTGTCGGACATGCAGGACCGCGACGTATTGACACTATCGGGCGGCGAACGCCAGCGCCTGGCCGTCGCACAGGCCCTTGCGCAGCAGTCCGAACTGCTGCTGCTCGACGAACCGACGAATCATCTCGACCCGAAACACCAGCTCGAGGTGCTGGCGCTGATCGAGAGGCTCGCCGGCGAAGGCAAAGCCATTGCGCTGTCGCTGCACGACGTCAATCTCGCCGCACGCATCAGCGATCGTTGCCTGCTACTGTTTGGCGACGGCCGCTGGCAGCTCGGCCGCACGGCCGACATTCTGAATGCAGAAAACCTGCTCGCGCTGTACGGCACGCCGATGCAGCGGCTGGCCCTTGGCGACGGGACCGTGTTTGCGCCGGTCTTCAGTCCACGTGACCGCGAAGCCGCTCGAGATACTCACGATGCAGACGCGGATTCGCCGCAAGCACCGAACGGGTCGCAAGATCCGGCGGATTCCCGTTGAGATCGGTGAACACGCCGCCGGCCTCGCGCACGATCACCGCAAGCGCCGCAATGTCGAGTATGTTGACGTCGGATTCGATGACCGCCTCGATCTTGCCGGCCGCAAGCAGGTGATAGTGATAAAAGTCGCCGTAGCCGCGGGTCCGGTCCGCCGCAGCGAGAATCCCGCCGAGCGCCTGCCAGCCCGTGCCTGCCGCCAGTGAGCCCACGTTGCCGGTCGACACGGCCGCGCGATCCGGTTCGTCGATATCGCTGACCGCCAGCGCTTTGCCGTTCAACCAGGCGCCGCGGCCCTTCTCGGCCCAGGCCAATTCGTCGAACAGGCTGCCACTCGATACGCCGAGCACCAGCTCACCTTTGTGCATGAGCGCAATCTGCGTCGAAAAAAACGGATACTCGCGAACAAACGCCTTGGTACCGTCGATCGGGTCGACGAGCCACAGGTAGTCGGCGCCGGCCTGCGTCTTGCCGGTCTCCTCACCGTAGAAACCGTGCTCGGGATAAGCGGCCTGGATGACCCGGCGGATAGCCTGCTCGCACTCCACGTCCGCCTCGGTCACGGGCGTACGGTCCTCCTTGGTTCTGACTTCGACGTTGCCGCGAAAATAGCGCCGGCTGATGTCGGCAGCCTGCCGCGCCGCTTCGAGGGCGGTTGCCAGCAGCGGAGATTGCGTGTCCGGATTCGACGTGGAGGTCATAAGCATGCTCGAGGATTTTCGCGCACTATCGCTCTTAGCCTGCCCGACTACAAGCACGGCCGTGTGCACCGGCAGCGACCCACGCTTGACAGTCAGACAGTGCAGTCCTACTGTACGCCGCACTTGGTGAATCCCTGCCGGCAGGCCGGGATGAACGGGAAGTTGGTGATGCTGGGTGATGACACGCCCATGATGAGCAGATTCCAACGCTGCCCCCGCAACGGTGATCGAGCAAAATCCTGACCCGCGCAGCCAGCCCGCTGCGTAGCCACTGCGAAACGGCGCTTTGACAAGCGCACTCGCGGGAAGGCGTCAGGACCGGCAACGCCACTCGTCAGCCCGGAGACCGGCCAGGTGTTCACGCGAATGGCGCGGCGGGCGCGATTTCGAGCGTGTCCGCCATCAGGCCATGCCGACTCGAACCCTCCCGGAATTCGCACTGCTGAAACGCGTGCGGGCGGCACGCACTGGGAGACATCATGGCTATTTTCAGAACCCTCGTCGCGGCAACCCTGCTTGCTGCTGCATTCGTTTACGCACCGCTTGCCGCCGGCGACGTCCGCGGCATGGACAACATCATCGTCACCGCGACACGCACGGAGATCACCGTGAGCGACGCCACGGTGCCGGTGACGGTTATCAGCCGCGAAGACATCGAATTGTCGCTGGCCAACGACCTTTCCGAACTGCTGCGCTTTCAGGCGGGCCTCGACATTGGCCGCAACGGCGGGCCGGGCCAGGCAAGCTCCGTGTTCCTGCGCGGCACGGAAAGCAACCACACGCTGGTCCTCGTCGACGGCGTTCGCGTCAACCCGGGCACGATTGGCGGCGCACCCCTGCAGCACATTGCGCCGGAAAGTATCGAGCGTATCGAAATCGTCAAAGGCGCCCGCTCGGCACTGTACGGCTCCGATGCCGTTGGCGGCGTCGTCAACATCATTACGCGACGCGCGGACGACAGTTACGCAGAGTTTGCGCTCGGCGGAGGCAGCTTCGATACCCGCTCCGGCAACCTGTCGGCCGGCGCACGCCGCGAACAGGGTGAACTCGGCATTACGCTCAACTACGCCGAGACCGACGGTTTTTCCCCGCGCGTCCAATCGGAACTCGATCGCGGCTACGACAACTTCTCCGCCAACGTCTACGGCTCGCGGCGGTTTGGCAACAGCGAGGTCTCGCTGCGCCACTGGCGTGCCGAAGGCAACGTCGAGTATCTCGACTTTTTCCTGTCACCGGTCGATCAGGATTTCGAGAACACCGTCACCGCGCTGCAGTTCGATTCGACGCTGGGCGAATCCGGCCGCAGCCAGCTCATCGTTTCGCACATGAGCGACAGCACCGAACAAAGCCAGTCGACGTCGTTCGTCGAGTCGGAGCGGCTGAGTCTCGACTGGCAGTACACGCAGTCCGTGGGGGTACATACGCTCACCGGGGGTGTGTACCTCATGGAAGAAGACGCCGAAGCGCTGTCGTTCGGTTTGGGCTTCGACGAGAAAACGCGCGTCAACGCCGTCTTCCTGCAGGATCAGATTCAACTCGAGCGGCACCGGGCCGTCCTCGCGGCGCGTCTGACCGACCATGAGACCTTCGGCAACGAAGTCACCTGGAACGCGGAATACGCGTTCGACCTGAACCCCGACTGGGTACTGAGCGCCGGCGTCGGCCGCGCCTTTCGCGCACCGGATGCCACCGACCGCTTCGGCTTCGGTGGCAACCCCGAACTCGAGGCCGAAACCTCCGAGCAGCTGCAGCTCGGCGTGCGCTATCTTCCCGGCGAGCGCCACTCGATCGAGTTCGAGCTGTACGCCAACGACATCGACAACCTGATCGAATTCGATTCGGCAACATCGTCCCTCAGGAACATTGCCGAAGCCGAGATCCGCGGCGCGGAACTGGCCTGGGAGTACACGGGCGAGCACTTCACCCTGCGCACGGCGCTGGTCAATCAACGTGCGGAAGACAAGGCCAGCGGCAACCGCTTGCTCCGCCGGGCCGAAGAAAGCCTGTCGTTCAACTATACTCAGAACCTCGGAAAACACCGTGTCGGGCTTAGCGCGCTCGTGAGCGGCGACCGTGAGGATTTTGGTGGCGTCGAGCTGGACAGCTACGTGCTCGTCAACCTGAGCGCCGAGTTTGCGCTGGGCCGGAACCTGACCTTGAACGCCCGGATCGAAAACCTCACCGACGAGGAATACCAGACCGCGGCAAACTTCAACATGCAGGAACGTTCGGGTTTCGTCGAACTTCGCTTCCACGGCCGCTGACGGACGCGAGCACGGTACCCGGCCTGGAGGAGCTACGATGGGCAATCGACTGAGCAAGATCTACACACGTACCGGCGACGACGGTACGACCGGCCTTGGCGACGGCAGCCGCGTCGCCAAAGACGACGCGCGCGTGGAAGCCTACGGCACGGTCGACGAAGCCAACAGCGCGATTGGCCTCGTGCTGGCAGAGGACGCCGCTGACGGAGACATTGGCGCCGTCCTGACCGACGTGCAGCACGACCTGTTCGAACTCGGCGGCGAACTGTGTATCCCGGGCCACGAAGCCGTCACCGAAGACTACATCGAGCGTCTCGAACAGACGCTCGACACACTCAATGCCGATCTGCCGCCGCTCAAAGATTTCATTTTGCCGGGCGGCGGCCATGCCGCCGCGGCCTGTCACCTGGCACGCACCGTCGTGCGCCGCGCCGAGCGCCGCGTACAAACGCTGGCGCACGCGTCGGACGTCAGGCCGGAGGTGCTGCGCTACCTGAACCGCCTGTCGGATCTCCTGTTTGTCATTGCGCGCACGCTTGCGCGGCGGGAATCCGGCAGCGAGATCCTCTGGAATCGCGACCGCTAGAGATCGATCAGGCCGGGATCGGCCAGGCTACGGATCGGCCAGACTCTTCGCCCGATTCTCACGCGCCTGATCCAGCACTTCGCAAAGCCTGGCACCCGCGGCATCGAGCCGCGTGCTCGCACGGCTGAGGGTGGGTGAGTCGACGCTCAGCCGGTTGCCGTAGCGGTTCGCCGCGAGGTTATCGAAACGCTCCCAGACGGAAAACGCCTCCGCCCCCCCGCCGCCGACGATGGCTTCGGGATCTCGCCCCAGCACCGCCTCGATCTCCACTTGCGGTGCGAGTTCACCCAGATCACCAAACACGTTGCTGGCGCCGCACAGCCCGATCAGCTCGCTGATGAAATGCTCACCGTTTACGGTGTACAGGGGCCGGGACGAAACCTGATAGAACACGCGCAGCGGATCGCGATCGGCATACTCATCGCGCAGCGCGTGGAGGCGATCGCGAAAACGCGCCGCCTCGAGACGCGCCTTGTTTTCATTGCCGGTCAGCCGACCAATTTCAATGACGGCAAGGATCACGTCCTCGAGGCGCCGAGTACGCAGCGTCACGACGGGCAAACCCAGAGCCTTGAGTTCTTCGACGGTGTGCGACGGTATGCCGCTCTCCCACACGAACACAAAATCCGGTGCGAGCAGCTTCAGTCGTTCCTGGTCGACGCCGAAGGCGTCGCCAATCTGCGGCAGCCTCGCCGCCTCGGGCGGGTAGTCGGTGTAGGCGCTCACGCCGACCAGGCCTTCACCGGCACCGGCCGCGTACACGAGCTCGGCAAGGTGCGGCGCCAAGGTGACGATTCTGGGCGCTGTCGTCTCCTCGCCGACCGGGGGGAGCGGATCGCCGGAACAGGCGGCAAGCAGAAGCAGGAGCGGCAACGCCGCCCAGCCGGCGCTGCGATTCACACCGACCAGCCGTACAGCGTCAGCGCAGCAATGACCACGGCCCAGATCGTGAGCAATCTGAAGACCAGCTTGTTCGCGGCGCGCGCGCCCCGGACGCCGCGCGCCGTCACGGTTTCGTCCTCGAGATCGCGAAGCGACAGGGCGCCGACACCCACTCGCGCCAGCAGCGCTTCGCTGGCTTCGGAGGTGCTCTCGGGCGGGTCGTCCGGCGTCTCGCGCCATGCGGCGAGCGCGTCGTCGAAGTGCCCGGCAACGGCGTAACCGATGGCCGTCAGGCGCGCCGGCACCCAGGCCAGCCAGCCGTGCAGACGCGTGCTCGCTTCCCGCAGCCTGCCGAGTTCGGCAGCTTCTTCCTCGCTTGCCCTGCTGTCGTTGAATACGGCGCGTCGGCGGATCAGGTCGGTCACGCGGTACACCCACGCGCCCAGCGGGCCCATCAGGATGAACCAGAAAATCACGGCAAACAGACGGTTGTTGGCCTGCACACAAACGGCAGCCTCGACGCAGTGTATTCGCTCGAGCCGGTCCGCGGGCACGTCACCCTCGACGAGCGCCGTCGCTGTCTCGCGAATTCGCTCCGGCTCTTCCGCCTCCAGCGCCTCGCAATACTCGTTGACGTCCTCGCCAATGTCTTTCGGACCGAGTGAAAAGAACAGCACCACAATCGCCAGCGCCAGGTACGGGAAACCGAGCAGCGTGTCCCCGAGGCTCAACATGACGATCAGCACCGGAAGCGCGAGCAGCACGGCAAGCGCCACAATCGGCAGCAGCGCCGGCCAGTCGGATACGCGCCTCGAAGCGCGAAACCCCATGTCGATGAGACGGTCCATCCAGCGGAGCCGCCGCCAGTGGAACAGCTGCGTGGCGAGCCGTTCGATCGCAATACCAATGAGTAACGCTATTAGGTTCATGCTGTCGGATTCATCATGCTGCTGAATGGATGAGCGGACCGGTCGCTTCCGGGAAGCCCCGGATCTCAGGCCGGCTTGCGGCGACGCAGTTCATCATACAGCCGCTGCCAGTCGAAAGCAGGGCCCGGATCGCTCTTGCGACCGGGCGCCACGTCCGAATGCGCCGCCATGCGGCGCGCCGTGAGTCCCGGATAAGCCTCGATCAACGCGCTCGCAACGGCGCCCAGGATGGTGTACTGCGCGTCCGTGTACGGACTGGTATCGGTACCCTCCAGTTCGATGCCGATGGAAAAATCGTTGACGGCGGATCGCCCTCGAAACCGCGACGCGCCGGCGTGCCAGGCGCGCTCCGAGAAAGCCACGAACTGCGTTACCCGGCCGCCGCGGTCGATCAGCAAATGTGCCGATACTTCGAGTCCGCAAATGCTTTCGAAATACGGATGTGCGTCAGCGTCGAGCCGATTGCAAAACAGGTCTTCGATTGCACCTCCGCCATATTCCCCGGGCGGCAGACTGATACCGTGCAGAACCAGGAGGTCGATATTTGCGCCGGCGGGACGCCGGTCGCAGTTGGGGCTCGGACACTGCCGCGCCGGCGTCAGCACGCCGGTCGCAGCGTTCACGACGTATCGTGGTTCGGGCATGGCGGTCGGGGCCAGGAAAAACTGGCGACGGTAGTGTTCTGACCGTCATACTCCGGGCTCGAAGGGCCGTCTGTCAACGGTCAAGTCAATACGCTGGCCACCCTGGGCAATGAGAACACGTTTATACACCGACCTCGAGCTTCGCACCGAACGCGCAATCGACCTCGACGCGGAACCGGCGCAGTACCTCGGCCGGGTTTTGCGCCTCAAACGCGGTGACGCCCTGCGCGTGTTCAACGGGCGCGACGGCGAATTCGAAGCCGAGATCAGGACCTTGAGCAAACAAGGCGTCACCCTCGACCTCAAGCGGTGCCTCTACACGGCGGACGAGGCCGCCACCGAATCGTCTCTGGCCTTGCACCTCGTGCAGGGGGTGTCGCGCGGCGACCGCATGGACCTCGTGGTTCAGAAGACCACGGAACTCGGGGTCAGCCGCATTACGCCCGTGCTGACCCAGCACGGGGTGGTGCGCCTGGACGAGAAACGTGCCCGCAAACGCCGCGAACACTGGCAGCGTGTCGCGAACAGTGCCGCCGAACAATGCGGTCGGATTCAACCGCCGGTCGTGGATCTGCCGCTCTCGCTGAACGACTGGTTCGGCAGCCAGCACGGCGTCGAAGTCGCCCGGTTCATCCTCGACCCCGGCAGCGGAGCCCACTTTCCAGCAGCCGTCGATGCGCCGCTCTGTCTGCTGATCGGTCCCGAAGGCGGCTTCAGCGACAAGGAACTCGACGATGCCCGGGTGGCCGGGTTCTCCGGCGTATCGCTCGGGCCGCGCATCCTGCGCACCGAGACCGCCGCGGTTGCCGCGGTCACGCTGGCGCAGGCCCAGTACGGGGACCTTGCAGCGGTTTGAGGCCCGTTGTGGGCCGCTGCACGTTCGCGTTGTTGCTCAGGCTTTGACGGATTCGCTGACGAGCATGCTTTCCAAGCGCTCGAGATCGGGAATGAGCGGAAACTCGTTGATCATCTTGACCCGGCAGAGCACCGGCGCGGCATCACCCCAGCTGTCGGTTGCATCGAGCTTGAGGACGTCGCGATTGACGCGAACGAGCTGCGGGAAACCCTGCGTCAATACGCCGAAATAGCCCGTCTTCAACTGGCCCGTGCTGGCAACGAACACGACGATCCGGGTACGCCCGGTCGCTGGCGGCACGGCTTTGCCCAGCGCACCTTCGAACGACACGACGGGCAATGAGCGCCCGTTCCAGCTGACGTTGCCGAGCATCCAGAAGTGCGCTCCGGGCTCCTTCTCGGGTTCGGAAAAACGCACGACCTCGGCCACGCAGGCACGCGGTACGATGAGCCGGTCTTCGGCCAGCGGAACCAGCAGGCTGTAGAGTTCCTCGGCTTCGGTGCTCATGTCAGTATCACTCCCCGGTCCTCGAGCTGACGGCGGATGGCTTCGAGCAGCTGGCCGTCCTGATACGGTTTGCCCAGGTAGTCGTTGACGCCGAGTTCGATGGCGCGGGCCCGGTGCTTGTCGCCAACGCGCGAAGTAATCATGATGATGGGCACGTCGGCCACGCGATCGTCGTTGCGGACGTGGGACGCAAACTCGTAGCCGTCCATGCGCGGCATTTCGATATCGAGCAGAATGACGTCGGGTTTGTGATCGGCAAGCACGCTGATCGCGTCCAGCCCGTCTTTGGCGGTCACGACACGCATGCCGCTACGCTGCAGGAAGCGCTCGGTCACACGCCGCACCGTAATCGAATCGTCGACGACAAGCGCCAGCGGCCGGTCGTCCGCCGGCGTCGGCGCCGCGCGTTTGATTTCGACGACCGGTGCACCCGTTCGTACCAGCGCGTTGATGTCGAGAATCAGCACGATACGGCCATCGCCCAGAATCGTGGCACCCGAAATGCCGCGGATACCCGCCAGCTGCGGCCCAACGGTCTTCACGACGATCTCACGGCTCGCCAGCATCTCATCGGTCAGGAGCGCCGCCGAGTACTCCCCGGCACGCACGAGAATCACCGGCACGAAGGCCTCGTCTTCGGGCAGTTCGGCAGCCTGGCCGCCCAGGTACATGCCGAGATGGCGGAACTTGTAGGTCTCTTCGCCGTACTGGAAGCTCGGTTCGGTCTGGCTCAGGAGGTTCTCCAGCTCGGCGCGCGGAATACGCGCAACGCCTTCGACCGACGGCAGCGGCAACGCGTACACCTCGTCACCGGTGCGCACGATGAGCGCCTGCGTGATGGCCAGCGTAAACGGCAGCCGCACCGTAAAATTGGTGCCCTGCCCGGTGACCGACGAAATCTGCAGCGACCCGCCGAGCTTCTTGACCTCGTTGGCGACGACGTCCATGCCGACACCCCGGCCGGCCGACTGGGTCACAACCCCTGCGGTCGAAAAGCCCGGCTTGAGGATCAGATCCATGATCTCCTCGTCGGTCACCTTGGTGTCCGGCGCCAGCAGCTCGAGTTCGTAGGCCTTGCGGCGAATGCGCTCGACATCGAGACCGTCGCCGTCGTCCGCCACGTCGATGACCATCTCCGCACCCTCGCGATGCAGGCGGATCGTAATGCGTCCCGTGGCGGGTTTGCCCGCGGCCTGCCGCTCTTCCGCCGACTCGATGCCGTGCACGATCGCGTTGCGGAGCATGTGCTCGAACGGCGGCAACATCTTGTCCAGCACCTGGCGATCCAGCTCGCCGGCCGCGCCTTCGACAGCCAGTTCGGCACGCTTGCCGGCTTCGTTCGCCGCCTGCCGGACCAGACGGGTCAGCCGCGGTACGTGCCGCTCGAACGGCACCATGCGCGTGCGCATGAGACCGTCCTGCAGTTCCGCGGTCACGCGCGACTGCTGGACGAGCAGACTGTCCGCCTCGGTGGTGAGCGTCTGCAGCAGATCCTTGAGGCTGTCGAGGTCGTTTGCCGACTCGGCCAACGCTCGGGAGAGCTGCTGCATCGTCGAGTATCTGTCCATCTCGAGTGGATCGAAATCGCGCACGACCAGCGTGTCCTGGTGGCCGTGCATGATCTGTTTTTCGGTCTCGATCTCGAGTTTGCGCAGCTGATCGCGCAGCCGCTTGACGGTTTGCTCGAGTTCTTCGACATGAAACTCGAAGGAGTTGACCTGCTGATTCAGGCGCGAGTGATAGATGCTGATTTCACCGGCAGCGTTCAGCAGATCCTCGAGCAGCTCGGCGTCAATACGCGCAAACTCCGGCCGGCTGTCGCTGCGCACCGAACGCAGTTCTGCAGCCGGACGCTCATCGCTCCGCTGCTCCGGACCAACGTCGATCGTGCGCTCGACGGGCGGCGGGCGGGTAATGACCGTGGGTGTCCGCTCAGGCTCTGCACGCTCGGGTGTCGCGGGCTCGGCGTCATCAGCGGCACGGACCCGTTCCCCGGGTTGAGGCGTCTCATCGACAGGCTCAACCGGTAGCTCCTCGTCGACGACAGCCTCGTCCTGCACTGCAGGCGGCTCTTCGACCGCTGTGGACGGCGCCTCCGGATCCGCGTGCAGCTCCTCCACCTGCGGCTCCTCGACGGCCGGTTCCTCGGCCGCCGGTTCCTCGGCCGCCGGTTCCTCGACCGCCGGTTCCTGGGCTACCGGCTCGTGGGTGACCGATTCCTCGGCTACCGGTTCCTCGGCTGGCTCCTCGGTCGCGGGCTGCTCGTCGGCGGATTTCCGGGCAGGCGGGATCTGCTTCAATTCGTCAGCCAGCGGCGAATCGACAATGACCATGCTGACCGTATCTTCGGGCTCTATGCTGAACTCGACGGGCGATACGACCTTGGTGTCCACGACGTCCGCGGATTTATCCGTCGGCGGCGCTTCGACCTCGGTTTCCTCGGCAAAGGCAAAACCGCTGGTTGCCGTTTGCAGCCGCTGCTCGAGTTCGGTGTTGGCCGGCACCGGCTTGCCGGCGATGACCTGATCGCGCATTCGATGCAGTTCGTCGATCGCGCGCTGCAACACGTCGTTTACGTTGTCGGTCGCCTCCACGCGGCCTTCTTCGACGGCACCGAGCAGAGTTTCGACCTCGTGGCTCAGATTGCCCATCGACGCAATGCCGGCCATGCGGGCGCCGCCCTTGAGCGTATGCAGGTGGCGTTTCAGTTCCGCCAGCGCCGCGGTGTTGCTGTGTGCACGCGACCAGTCGCCGAACGCCTTGTCCGCCGATTCGAGAAGCTCCGCCGACTCTTCGGTAAAGATCGCGGCAATCTCCGCGTCGTATTCCACCTCGGCCGGCGGTTCCTGAGCTTGAACCGGTGCTGGTGGCGGCTCCTCGACGCGCGTCTCGGGTGCCGGCGCTGCACTCACGGGTTCGAGTTCACTGTCGGCCACGGTACCGCGCGGCTGTACGCGATCGGTCAGCTCGTTGATTCTGGCGATCAGCGGAGCATAGTCGACGCGTTCGGCGTCCGGCTGGTTGATGTCGGCGACGATGCGCATGATGCCGACGGCCGCAGCACGCAGCACGTCGAGCGCTTCGGCATCGAAACCGACTTCGTTGTCGTGCACCCGGCGCACGTAGCGGTTGAGCGCCCCGGCGACGCGCACGCCGCGCTCCACGTTCGCCATGTTCGCGCTGCCGTGCAGTGTGTGACAGGCACGGTAGAGCTGATCGGTCACCGGATACGGCGGGCTTTGCTCAGCGCAGGCATCCGTGTAGTCGGTAATGACCCTGAGGTGTCCCGCCGTTTCCTTCGAGAAGATGTCGAGCAGCACGGGATCCATCTCGAGGGCAGGTAGCGCGCTGCTCTGTTCCTCGCGCTCGATCGTGAGTACCTGGGCGTTCGGATCGCCCTCGGCAAACGCGTTGGCCCGGGCGATCAGGAGCGCAATGTCGGCGTTCGGTTCCGATCCGATCTCGAGCTGCTCGATCAGTTCGGGTACGGCCGCCGCCGCGACACCGATGAACTCCACCATGGGCGGAGTCCGCATCAGCGTGCGGTTGATCAGGCGATTCAGAAGGTTTTCGACACTCCAGCAATATTCACCGATGCGTTCGGCCCCGACCATGCGTCCGCTGCCTTTCAGCGTGTGGAAAGAACGCCGCACGGTGATCAGGGTCTCCATGTCGTCGGGCGCATCGACCCAGGCGGGCAGGTTGCGCTGGATGGACACGACCTCTTCCTTGGCCTCCTCGATGAACAGCTCGAGCAGTTCGGGGTCCAGGTGTTCCGCGTCCGGCGCTACGACCGGCAGCGGTATGACGGCCGTGGCCTGCTGTGCTTCCGCCTGCTCCTCCGCCATCCTCGTGAGCCCGTCGGCGGGGGCGATACGCATGGTCTGCTCGACGGCCTGGTCGGCAGCCGGTGCCGGCTGTTCGTCCTTGAGGCGATCGGCAACGTCGCGCAGCACGGTGAGACAGGCTTCCGCGTTGTCGAGCATGTACCACGGCTCGCTGCGGCCGGCTTTGACCGTCTCCATGTAGTACTCGATGCTGACGATGGCATCGGCAAGCCGATCGGTTTCTTTTTGCGTCAACCGCGCCGCGCCGCCACTTTGGAGCACAACCGTAATGAGTTCGCCGATGCGGTCGACAACCTCCATCGCACGCGTCTTGTTGAGCATCAGGAGTCCGGCCTTGATGCCGCGAACCAGCGCAGGAATGGCATCCAGGCCCTGTGACGGCGCCTGCGATGCGAGACTCTGACTGACGGTCTCCTTGATGCGCGCGAGGTTGATGATGCACTCGCGCATGACGGATTCGGCCACCTGACGAAAATCCGCGGCTTCCGCCTCGGGCATTTCGGGTTCGCTGGCGGCCGCCTCGCGCGGTACGGTGAGCCGTATCAGCTGCTGATCGAGACGGTCCTCGACGCGCAGCAGCGTCGATGCAATGTCGAGTATCACTTGCTCTTTGCTGCCGCCCTGCTCGACGACGGTTTTGAGGCGCTCGACCTCACCGTCGATATCGCTGCGCAGCTCGCCGAGCCCCAGCACACCCAGCGTGTCGGAGATCTTCCGAAGGAGTTCCAGCTGCGGCACGAGTTCCGCGGGCTTGTTCATGCCGGTGCGGACGAAGATGTCGAGGACGTCCTTGACCGAACTCAGGTCCTCCTTGATCGCCGAGGCCACCGTCTTCATGAGGTTGACGCTCGGTGCGGACAACGCCTCCCTTGCATGTTCGACCTGCGAGTCACCCGGCAGGAGTTCGGACAGGTTGAAAGCGGCGCGAATCTCGCTGATACGCGGCCCGCTCGTACTGGAGCGTGCCACGTAGTACAGCAGGTTGTTCATCAGGTCGTCGACGGGGTGCTCGTCGAACGCGGCAAGACCCGAATCGATGACGCGCTTGATCTGCCGGTCCGCCTGTCCCAGCAACCGCTTCAACGCAACCGACGTATCCAGCCCGCCGTCGCAGAGCGCCTCGAGAACGCCGCCAACCACGCGCCAGAGCTGATACATATCGTCTCGGGTCGACGAGTGTTCCAGCGCTGCGGCGACCTTGGACAAGGTGTCCAGATGCCGCGCGGCGTCACCACCGCCTTTGATCCAGCCTAGCAGGGCAAGCTGGAACTTGGGCCGCAAGCGTTTTGCAACGCCGACCGGGTCCTCGCCGCTGCCCTGGCGATCGCTCGGATCTTCCTCGCTGCGGCTTGGCGACAGGTTGAGCAGCAGCAACGTGCCTTCGGACAGCAGCGGTTCCCCTCGCGCTGCGCGCAGGTCATTGAGCATGGGCAGGAGCACGAGCGCAATGTCGCGACCGCCGCCCAGGAGGCGTTCGATGTAGATCGGCAACTGCACCATTGCCCGGGTCAGTGCATCGAGACCGTCCTCACGCCCCTTGCCCTCCCGCAGGGCGGCCAGGTAACGACTTGCCAGCTCCATTTCCTCGGCGAGCAACGCGGCGCCGTAGGTTTCGGTGATCTGCAGCGCGCCGCGAACCTGGTGCAACAACTCCGCCGCACGCATGAGCGCCGGCGCACCCCCGCGGCCGTCGACACAATCCTCCAGCGCAAGCTGCGCATTGCGAATGCTGTCCATCAGCTCCTCGGAGATGATGGACAGCGCCCGCACCGCCACGTCGGCGCTCGGCTGCTGTTCGTGAATGCCGGTTTTAGCACTCATGAAGCACTACCTCGAGCCAGGGCGCCTTCCTTCGGGCACCCGGCGTCGTTCGGAATTCAACGGGGATCCATCGCATGCGCTTGACCGACCTTAGCCTGCATTGGCCTGTTTGGGTCCCTCCGGTTCCGGGTTTGCGGCGGCCGGCGGCTGCTCGGCCTGAAGTTCCGGTGCCCGCGTCACGAGCGTGCTGCCGTGCATGACGTCCGACGGCAGGGTAAAGCCCGCCACGCTGCGCCGTAGCGCCGAGGCAAACTCCGACAATTTGGAGATGGCCGCAGCGGTCGCCGTCGTCGCCTTACCCGTTTGTTCACTGATCTCACCAAGCCGCGTCGTGCGTTTCGTCACGTCGGCCGCGGAACCGGCCTGCTGACGCGCCGAACTCGAAATGTTCTGTACGAGACTCGCGATCTGGTTGGATACCTGCTCGATCTCGTCGAGCGCAGCACCGGCGTTCTCGGCGAGCAGGGCACCGCCCACCACGTCCGTCGTGCTGCGCTCCATCGATACGACGGCCTCTTTGGTGTCGGCCTGGATCGTGCTGACCAGCACCTCGATCTGTTTGGTTGCGTTGGTCGAGCGTTCGGCAAGCCGCTGCACTTCGTCCGCCACGACGGCAAAACCGCGACCGGCTTCCCCGGCCATTGACGCCTGGATCGATGCGTTGAGCGCGAGAATGTTGGTCTGCTCGGCAATGTCGTTGATCAGCTCGACGATGTTGCCGATCTCCTGGGAACTCTCGCCGAGACGCTTGATTCTCTTGGAGGTCTCCTGGATCGTCTCACGAATCGTGTTCATGCCGTCGATCGTGCGGCGCACTGCCTCGCCGCCCTTGTGCGCCACTTCGACGGAGTGTCTCGCAACGTCCGACGAACGCTCGGCGTTGCCCGAGACTTCCTCGATCGACGCCGCCATCGAGACGATGGACTCGGTGGCTGCGTTGATTTCGCGGGTCTGGTTCTCGGCGGCGCGGGCCATGTGGGCTGCCGTGTTCTCGGTCTGTTTCGACGCCGTGTCGACCATGATGGCCGTTTCGTTGACGGTCGCTACGAGCTTTCTCAATTCCTCGATCGCGTAGTTGAAGGAATCGGCAATGGTGCCGGTAATGTCCTCCGTTACCGTGGCCTCGACGGTCAGGTCACCGTCTGCCAGGCTGCCCATTTCGTCGAGCATGCGAAGAATGGCTTGCTGGTTACGTTCGTTCTGATAAGCCTGCTCCTTGGCCATTTTCTCGAACGCCGCCAGCTTTGCGTTGACACCGATCAGGGACAGCACGAGCACCACCGCGAGGCCAATGAGCGCAAGCGGTATCCACGGCAGCCGAAGCCAGCCGGGTAGCCAGCCCGCCGCGGACGCGCCTCCGGACTGGGCGTCCAGGAGCCGTGCTGCGGAACTCGAGATCTGCGTGCTGAGCAGCGGGAGCCCCGCCAGCTCCGCGGCGTTGCCGCCCAGGGTTTCGAGTGCACTCTCCATGTCCGCAACGTGGGCCGCGAGCGGCACGACGGTCTGTTCCTGTCCGGCCGGATCGAGCGGCCGCAGATCCAGTGAGCTGTCCTCGCCACTCAAGCCGTTGACCATGTCGCGAAGAAACTCGACGTCACCCCCGAGCGCTTCGAGCCCGGCTTCCACGTTGGTTTCATCGAACAGCCCGGCAGCCGATCGCTCGATATTGTCGAGGCGTGCGGCACTGTCCTGGATAATCGCCGTGGCGCCGGACAGATCCAGCAGGCGGTCCGTCAACACACGGGATTCACGAGCGCTCGCCGACAAGCCGGCTGCTGCCGCCGCGGAGGCTTCCAGCGCCGGTCGGCGTGCCACGATATTGCCCACGCCTGTTTCCAGGGCATCCCAATCGCTCGCCCTGCCACCGCCGCTCGCACCGAGGCGCCCCTTGAGCAGAGCGAACCGCTCCTGGCTCGCGGCAAATCGTTCGAACGCACCGGCCTCACCCGACAGCGCTGCTTCGAGCTGCCCCGGCAGCGCCTGCGTCAATGCGGCCAGCTCGGCGCCACCCGGCCTTGCGCCGCTGTTGCCCGCGTTCAGGTGTACGAGTGCGGCAGCGGCGACGAGCAGCGCAGCAATCCCGAGCGCAAGCGTTCTGAAGATACCTGAGGTGTTTGTTCTGTTAGCCATATGTCTGACTCTGTGTTTGCGCTGCCGGGTTCCGTGGACCCGCGGCACGCCGTAATGAGTAACCGGTCTTCCCGCCGTCTGTGGCAGCCGGTGCGGGCCCCTGAGGACACTCTGCAACCCGCGTGTCGCGGCAGGCGCCGCTAGTCATTGGCCGCCTGCAGGAACATGTTGCTTTCCACCAAATCGAAAAGACTGAATACCGGCCAGCTGTCGTTGCCGCGCTCGTAGCTGCCGGTCAGGAAGCGTTCGCAGCGGACCGCGGTCTTCGGCACCTGGTCGATGAACTCTCGGTCGCCGAAGCGGCGAAAGCCCAGCACCTCGTCGACGACGAGACCTGCCGGCACCTCGCGATGATTCACGGAAACGACCCTTGTCGTACGCCTGAGCGCCGTGCGGCCGCTGCCGAGCATGAGCTTGACGTCGATGAGCGGCAGCAGATGCCCGCGGAGGTTCGCGATACCCAGCAGCCAGCGGCGTGCGCCCGGCACCCGCGTCATCGTGTCCGGCAGCATGAGAACCTCGCGCACCTCGTCCCGGGCCGCGACGAACTGCTCCTCGCCGATCCGGAAGCCGATTCCGGTCCACTCGCGCGAATGGCTGTCGGCCACCCCGCTCTGCGCGTTGCGGCTGCGGCGCTCGATTTCCTTCAGCAGCTCGAAAGGCTGCTGGACGAGTTCCGACAGTTCCACGCGCCCGCCCATTCAGGCGGCCATCACGGCGTTGATCTTGGCGACCAGTTCTTTCTCGGCGACCGGCTTCACGAGGTATTCCACGGCGCCCTGCCGCATGCCCCAGATCTTGTCGGTTTCCTGATCCTTGGTCGTGACCATAATGACGGGAATACCGGCTGTCTCCGGGTCCTGCGTCAGTTTTCGCGTCGCCTGAAAGCCGTTCATGCCCGGCATGACGACGTCCATCAGGATGCAGTCCGGGCGGGATTTCCTGGCGACCCGCAATCCATCCTCTCCGCTGTCGGCCACCAGCGTATCGAAGCCGGCTTTTTCGAGCGTGCTCTGGAAGAGGTGCAACTCGGTCGGCGAATCATCGACGATGAGAATAACGGCCATTGATACTTCCTTCCTTCGGCGTCATTGCTGAAATCTTCGGTCGTACCGCTCAGGCAATCTGATTCGAGATCGCGCCGAGCAATTCGTCTTTGGTGAACGGTTTGGTCAGGTACTGCTCGGAACCGACGATGCGGCCGCGCGCACGGTCGAACAGTCCGTCCTTGCTGGACAGCATGATGACCGGCGTTTCCTTGAATACCTTGTTGTGCTTGATCAGCGAGCAGGTCTCGTAGCCGTCCAGCCGCGGCATCATGATGTCGACGAAGATGAGATCGGGCTGATGGTCGGCGATCTTCGACAGGGCGTCGAACCCGTCGATCGCCGTAAACACCTGACAACCCTCTTTCGTCAGCAAAGTCTCCGCTGTCCGGCGGATAGTCTTGCTGTCGTCCACTACCAGAATCTTGAGTCCGTTCAGACTTCGAGACGCGCTATTCGACACGGGTATTCCTCAACGATGTCGGAGATTCGCAAGCCAACCCCCGTAAAGCCCCCAAAAGCATCCCCGAACGTGTTGCCGGAACACCCGGTTTCACGGCAAGCCTCGCGAAGATGTAGCCTTGTACCATATTGACATAAGTCCTGCTACGACCGAGCCCGCAGCAGCGAAAACCGCCGTGAAATCCGGGGCTTGTTTCGCGTTTCCGGCGTTCCCCCGGTCGCCGTCCGGACAGCCCGGAGGCTTTCCTGGTGGCGGCCGGCCTACCCGGGAGGGCGGTTCTCGCCACTCACCGCGCACTGTATAGTGACGCTCGCCCGAGAACCTTGTAGCAATCCACAAAAATGCCTCCGAACACACTTGTCGTCGGCGTGATCATGGACCCGATCGGCTCCATTACGCCCAAAAAAGACAGCTCGCTCGCCATGCTCCTGGAAGCTCAGCGCCGCGGAGCCCGTATCCTGTACTTCGAGCAGCGCGATCTGCGGATCGAGCGCGGCGTGGCGTTCGGCACGGGCCGGCCCTTGACCGTTCGGGACAATAACGACGACTGGTTCGAGCCGGGGGCCACGGAAACGGTCGAACTGGGCAGCCTCGACGTCATTCTGATGCGGAAGGACCCGCCGTTCGACATGGAGTACGTCTACACGACCTATATCCTCGAGCGGGCCGCTGTGGGCGGCGCCCTGATCGTGAACAATCCGCAGGCGCTCCGGGACATCAACGAAAAGGCCTACACGGCCTGGTTCCCGGACATCACCCCGCTGACCTTGATCACGCGCTCGATGGACGACATGCGGGCGTTTCTCAAGGAACACGGGCGGGTCGTCGTGAAACCGCTCGACGGTATGGGCGGCAAGTCGATCTTTGTCATCGACAAGGGCGACAACAACGCCAACGTCATTTTCGAAACGCTCACCGACTACGGCCAGCGCTTTGCCATGGCGCAGCTGTTCATACCCGAGATCTCGATGGGCGACAAACGCATACTGCTCATCGACGGAGAGGCCGTACCGTACGCGCTCGCACGAATCCCGTCCGCCGACGACAATCGCGGCAATCTGGTCATGGGCGCCACGGGCAAAGGCCAGGAACTCTCGGCACGCGATCGCGAGATCTGCGAGACGGTCGGGCCCGTGCTGAAAGAACACGGCGTGCTGTTCGCCGGCATCGACGTCATTGGCGATTATCTCACCGAAATCAACGTGACCAGCCCCACCGGCATTCGGGAACTCGACGCCCGCTTCGAGCTGAATATTGCGGGGCTCATGTTCGACGCCATCGACCAGCATCTGGCGCAAAAATAGATCGTGACGCAGGTCGCATCGCGACCTCGGAGCCAGGCGCTACACTGCGGGTAGCCGTTTTCGTACCGAACTTGAGAATGTCTCGGTAAATATTTGTTTCATCACTTGTTTGGCTGCGAGAAATGGCGGAACATTCGACATAATTTTGAATCGCTGTTCACGGGCCGCCTTGCTTTGACACCCAACACCGTCGACGCTTATCGCCTTGTTACGCCTCCGGTGCCGGACCGGTTGCCCGCGATGCTGTTTCTCGCCGCACTCATACACGGCGTGCTCATCCTCGGCGTCGGCTTCAACCCGGCCCTCACCGACCGCTTTACCGAAGCCATTTCGCTCGAAGTGACGATCGTCGCGGATCCGGACCAGCACATCAACCGGCCCGACCGCGCCGAGTACCTGGCGCAAACCAGCCAGCTCGGCGGCGGCAACACCAGCGAGGAAGTCAGGCCTTCCGCGCCGCAGCAAAGCGCATCGCCGATCGACAACCTGGGCAAGGAGGACGGCGACGCCCTGCTCGACTCGGCACGGCACGAACAGGCGGCCGATCAGCTGCTCGCGACGCAGAACGACAACACGATGGCTGTGGCCGACAGTCCGCGCAACGAACCGCTGCCCGACGCACAAACGGCCATAGCGCTGGAGCGCGGCGCCGAAACGACGCTGCCGTTGCCGCAGGAGCAGGTCGCGACGCTCAAGATCCACGACGACGAACCGCGGCAGCTCATCGTCAGCGCCGATACGAGTGAAGCGTCGATCGCCGCCTACCTCGACAACTGGAAGCGCCGGATCGAGGTCGTGGGCGCCGAATACTTCCCCACACTCGGCGCACTCGAAGGGCTGCACGGCAGCCCGACACTCGAAGTCAGCATTGCCGCAGACGGCCAGCTCGCGGACGTCATCGTGCGCAAATCCAGCGGCTCGGCAGCACTCGACAAGGCCGCTCTGGACATTCTGCGCCGCGCCTCGCCGTTCGACCCGTTTCCGGCGGAAGTCCGCGCCGACTACGACAGCGTACGTTTCGCCTATAAGTGGCTGTTTGCCGAGCAGAATGTGCCGCGAACGGCCAGCCTGCCGCGCTCCGGAGTGCGGAATCCCTAGCGGCTCAGGTTGTACGCGCCGCGACGAGCGCGGATACTGCAATCATGGAGACGACGCGCTCGCTAACGAACCAGCTCCTGATCGCGATGCCGGGGATGCAGGACCCCAACTTCTCGAACACCGTAACGCTGATCTGCGAACACAACGACGACGGCGCCCTTGGCATCGTCATCAACCGGCCTCTCTCACTGAGCCTCGGCGGACTGCTCGAGCAACTGGAGCTTGATACACCGGATGCCGGGATCGGCAACGCGCCGGTCCTTGCGGGCGGTCCGGTCGGCACCGAACGCGGTTTTGTGCTGCACAACGCCGACAGCAACTTCGAAAACTCGCTCACGGTGTCGAATCACATCCAGCTTACGGTGTCCCGGGACATCCTCGACGCGATGGCCCGTGGAGACGGCCCCGACAAGTCGCTGGTTGCGCTGGGTTATGCCAGCTGGGAAGGCGGGCAGCTCGAGAACGAAATGCTGGCCAACGCCTGGCTCAACGTCCCCGCCACCGAGTCGCTCGTGTTCGATACGCCGTTCGAGAAACGCTGGTCGGAAGCAGCCGACACCCTGGGCATCGACCTGTCGCTCATGAGTCCGGGCGCAGGGCACGCCTGACGCCGCTCGGACCGCAACGCGGCTACGAACCGTTTTGAGACCGCTGCTCACTGTCCTCGCATTCGATTTCGGTTTGCGCCGCATCGGCGTTGCCGCGGGCCAGGACGTCACGAAAAGCGCCAGCCCGCTGGGTGTGGTGCGGAACGACGACGGCGGCCCGGATTTTCTGCACATCGACCGGCTGATTGCCGAATGGCGGCCCGACACGCTGGTTGTCGGCCTGCCCACGCACGCGGACGGCTCCAGGAGCGATCTCGACGCTCCGGTGCGCGAATTTGCCGATGCGCTCGCGCGTTACGGGTTGCCCGTGGAAACGATCGACGAACGCTATACGTCGGTCGAGGCCGAGCGGCTGCTCAAGGAAGCGCGATCGGAAGGCCGCCGCGGGCGTATCGACAAGGAGGCCGTCGACGCCGCCTCGGCCGTTCTGATTGCCGAGCGTTATCTGGCCGGGCTGTCGTAGTTGCCGTCATCGTTGATCGTCGTGCTTTATCGGCGGCTTGGCCGTAGAATCCCGTCCCCATGGTGAGCCCCAGTCCCAAGCCTCACGACGAGCAGGCCAATACGCAACTCGCGCCAAACGGCCGCCTGCGTCACCTGTTGACGCTGTCGGGCCTGTCCAGAGAACTGCTGTCGAGTCTGCTCGACGCCGCTGAGGGTTATCTGGCCGCACCGGGCGTGCTGCCGGTGCGGAGCCAGGCACTCGCGGGGCGAACGATCGGCAACCTGTTCTTCGAGCCGAGCACCCGCACCCGGGCTTCTTTCGACCTCGCGGGGCGGCGTCTGGGCGCCGACGTGCTCAACCTCGACGTCAACACGTCGTCGAGGAAGAAAGGCGAATCGATACTCGACACGATCTACACGCTGCAGGCCATGGCTGTCGACATCATGGTCGTCCGCGACGCCAGCGCAGGCGTGCCGGCGTACATTGCCCGCCACGTCGACGACCACGTGAGCGTCATGAACGCCGGTGAAGCGGACGTTTCCCACCCGACGCAAGGGCTTCTGGACCTCCTGACGATTCGTCAGCACAAGGGCAGCTTCGACAAACTCGCGGTCACGATCGTGGGCGACATTCAGCACTCTCGCGTTGCCCGCTCCGCCGCAGAAGGTCTGTTGACGCTGGGCGTGGGAGAACTGCGTTTCGTTTCGCCGCCGGCTTTTGCACCCGACCCGGGCCTCCTGCCGGGCGCACGTATTCTCGACGATCTCGACGAAGGCCTGGCCGATGTCGATGTCGTGATGGCCTTGAGGATCCAGCGCGAGCGCATCGGCAATCTCGACGGCATCCCGGGCATCGACGAATACTTCGCACGCTACGGTTTGAGCCACCAGCGCATGGAAAACGCCAAACCGGATGCCATCGTCATGCATCCCGGGCCAATGAACCGCGGCGTCGAGATCGAGTCTTCGCTGGCCGACAGCGAGCAGTCGGTCATTACCGAACAGGTCAAAAACGGCGTTGCGGTGCGTATGGCGGTTCTCGAACACGTGCACGATACGCTGCACGGCACATGACCGAAGCCGCCCGACAACACGCGCAGCGAAACCGCAACACGATTTTCGTCGAGGACGGTACGGTCCTCACGAAAAGCGAGTATCCGGGCGGACAATTCGTCATGCGAATTCGGGCGCCGAAATGCGCCGCTGCGGCCAAAGCCGGGAGCTTCGTGCACCTGTCCTGCAGCGACACCCTGCCAATGCGCCGCCCCATGTCGATCATGCGCACCGGCGACGACTGGATCGAAATCCTGTTCAAGATCGTGGGCCAGGGACTCAGGCTGCTGTCGCAGAAGCAGCCCGGCGACACGCTGAGCGTACTCGGCCCCATCGGACAAGCCTTTGTTCTGGACCCCCAAAGGCCCAGAGCACTCCTGATCGGCGGCGGCGTCGGCATCCCGCCAATGGTGTTTGTCGCCGACGCCATGCGCGACGACCCTCGCTACGAACCGCTTGCAATCCTCGGCTCGGAGATACCGTTCCCCTTCGATGTCGTCACGTCGAAGCTGGCGTTTCCGGCGGCCGAGGCCGACGTCAGCGGCACGATGCCGCTGCTGGAAAGCTGGGGCGTCCCTGCCCGGCTGTGTTCGAAACAGGGTTACGCGGGCTGTTTTCCCGGTTTTGTCACCGACCTGGCCGCCCGCCTGCTCGACGCCAGCAACGAACGAAGCCTGGCGCAAACGACCGTGTATGCGTGCGGACCCACGCCCATGCTAAAAGCCGTCGCAGCAATGGCCGAACGCTACGGCATCGCCTGCCAGGTGTCGCTCGAAGAATTCATGGCCTGCGCCGTGGGTGGCTGTGCGGGCTGCGCCGTGCGCGTCAATCTGCCCGAAGGCCCGGCCATGCAGCGGGTCTGCGTCGACGGCCCGGTGTTCGACTCGCGGGTGGTCGACTGGGACGCGCACCCCTGACACCGGGCATCGGGAAGACGCGATGCCGTCATCGGCAAGGTGGTAGCATCCGTCGCATCCGCCTCACCATCAATACCCAAAGGAGCTCCGCCGTGCGTAGTCTTGTTGCCATCCTGTTGTGTTCGTTGCTCGTGCCCGCACATGCCGATATCGAAGCCAAGGTGAACGCCGCGCTTGCCGCGGAATCGAGACCCGCGGCGGACCGCGAACGCGACCGCAACCGGCGGCCGCTCGAGACGCTCCGGTTCTTCGGTCTCGAGGACGACATGCGGGTGCTGGAACTACTGCCGGGCGGCGGCTGGTACACGCGAGTGCTTGCGCCCGTGCTGGCTGACGAAGGCAAACTGTACCTGGCCATGGGTACCGGCCGCATCGCGTCGACCGTACTCTCCGAGCCGGGTTTCGGCGAGGTCGAAGTCATCGAAACGTCGGCGAACCCTCGCCGCGAACCGGGTGCCCGCTACTATACGGCCGACGAATTCGACATCGACGTCGACAACATCGATCTCGCACTGACCTTCCGCAACGTGCACAACTTCGACGAGACCGGGCGCGAACGCATGCACCGCGCCGTTTTCGATACGCTGCGATCGGGTGGCGTGTACGGCATCATCGATCACACGCGGCGCCACATGGAAGGCGAGACGCCAGAGAACCGCCGGCGCATCGATCCGGTGCTGGTCATCAAGGAAGTGCAGGCAGCCGGCTTCGAGTTCGTGGACTACAGCGAGCTGCACTACCGCGCCGACGACGAACTCGAATACGAAGTCGGCCGCCGCTCGGTCTCCGGCAACACCGACCGCTTTACGTTCCTGTTTCGCAAACCCTAGGTCGGGGCACACGAGGGCACGGCCCGCTCCGGGCGGCGGGCCGCCGGCGGCGCGGGTCAGATCCAGCGTCTGACCGTTTCCAGGTACGCCGAGTACTCCGCACCGAATTTGGCCGAGAGCGCCCGCTCCTCGGGCTTGATTTGCAGCTCGGTCAGGTAGACGACAAAACACGGAACGAACACTACCGCCCCCGCCAGGGAGCCGAGCTGCGTTGCCCAGGCCAGGAGCGCCAGCGTGAGCCCCAGATACATGGGGTTGCGGGTCAGCGAAAAAATGTCGTCGGTCACCACGGTGGAAGCCCGCTCCGGGTGTGTCGGGTGCACGGTCGTGGCATGACGCCTGAACACGATGACGCCGCGAACGGCAACGGCAACACCCGCGAGGAACAACACCAGCGCCAGCCATGACCGGCCCGGAAACCATATTTCCGGGACCGGCAGCCAGCGCTGGATCGCCCAGACGCCGGCGGCACAAGCCAGCCACACGGCTACGGGCGGGATCTTCAGTTCGAGCCATTTGCGCATGGCGTCGCCGATCAGGGGTTCGGGTACGGCCAGTCTACGACTGAAACAGCAGAAACTCCCGTCGATTCTTCGGCCCGAAGCTCAAGTGGTGCGGATCACGTCGATCCACATAGTTGTCCCTTTCGGCCTGAACCTTGTCGTTGCTCGCACGCATGACGGCTTCGTCGACATCGATGCCGTAGGGGCGCAGCGCGTTCAGACCAAAAATCTTGGCGCGCACGGTATCGGTGATCTCCGGGTAGCCGTGTTCCTCGCGGACGGCTTTCGCAATCTGGAACGAACGAAACGCCTGGATCTGGTCCTGCGGGGAGCCGTACCAGATCGAATCGGTCCCCCAGAGCACGTTGTCCTCGCCGAGATGCTTCACGAGTTTGCCAATGCCGTGCGCGGCACTGTCGACGTCGCGCATGAGACCGCGCCAGGTGCTGCCGAGTTCGGCGTAGACGTTGGAGCCCTTGCCAAGACCAGCCGCCTCGACCGACCGGATGAGTTCATCCAGACCCTCGCCACGATCCGGGTCGTACGGACCTTCAGCCTCTCCCGGGATCCAGCCGGAGTGGTAGATCAGGAAATTGACGTCCGGGAACTGTTTGGCGGCGGGGCCAATGTCGGTACACAGCGAATGCTCGTAGGACTGCCGGCCGAACGGTATGCCCTTGTGGATGCAGATGTTCTTTACGCCCAGCTCGCGGGCTTTTTCGATGAACGCAAGGCCCGTGTCGTCGGTGAGATAAAACCCCTGACCGTCGGGACCCCACTGCGTGTACGTCTTCCAGGCGGAAACGCCGTAGGTCTCGGCAAGCTCGTCCATACCTTCGAGATCGCCGGCCTGATTCGGATTGACCCTGCCGTGGATCAGCAGCCGGTGCGTTCCCTCCAGTTCGTCGACGATACGACGCGTTGCGTCCGCCTCCTCGATCGTCAGCGGCTCGGCGTCGCGCCGTGACGGCACAAACGACAACACCATCATGTCGGTATCGGCGTCGAGAAACACGTCTTTGACGAAGTCGTCGGCACCGAGGCAACGCATGTAGTCGCGGCTCACGTAGTCGAACTGCGAACACTCCTGTTTACGGCTGGCGGCCACCCGCGGCGGGACATAGTGACCCTGTACGTCGAAGATGAACTCCCGCTTGCCGAGGCTGGCCTCCGCCAGTTGAATATCCTCGGGCGCGTCCGCCGGCACGTCGAAATAACCGGCCCTCCTGGCGTCGTCGGCGTTGGCGCGATTCATTGCGAGCAGCGAGGCGGCCGCGCCGGCGGCGGTGACCAGAAAATCCCGCCGAGGCATGCGCAGGCGTTTTGCGCTTCGACTCACGGTTTGCTGGGCCAGCTCGTTGGCGCGCGCGTTGTGCGGTTCGAGCGGGATGGGTTCGTACTCGGCGTTGGACGTGGCGTCGAGCTTGACGGCAAGCCGCTCGCCTTCCGGATCGAAACGGTACTTCATGGAACCCCCTTTCAAGACCGGCCGCCTCGCCGAGCCGTCGGCGGATGCCGGCTGCTTTACGGCAAACGGCCGCGCTTGTGGTTATTGTGAATAGTGCCGATTCTATTAGAGGCACGGAACGCACGCAGGTTCAGCGTGCGTTGCCGCCCGGGAACCGGGCAGCGCAGTGGGCGTATCAACCGCCGAAGTTGACCTTGGCTTCCAGGTTGGAGCGCGAATCCGCGTGTGTCATCGCCTCTTCGAGCGTAATCACGCCGTCCTTGTAGAGCTCGAGCAACGCGTCGTCGAAAGTCTGCATGCCCTGCTCTCCGGAGTCCTTGTGCGCCTCTTTGACGTCGGAGATCAGGCCTTTCATGATCAGATCCTTCACATGCGGCGTGTTCAGCATGAGCTCGACGGCGGCCACACGTTTGCCGTTGCGCCCTCTGACCAGACGCTGCGAAAGAATGGCGCGCAGGTAGTGCGCGAGATCCATGAAAACCTGCGCATGCTGCTCCTGCGGAAACATGTTGATGATGCGGTCCAGCGTCTCGGCGGCATTGTTGGAGTGCAGCGTCGACAGCACGAGGTGCCCCGTACCGGCCATATCCAGCGCGGCCTGCATGGCCTCGCGATCGCGGATCTCCCCGATCTGAATGACGTCCGGCGCCGCGCGCACGGCCGATTTGAGCGCCCGATGATACGACTTGGTGTCGAGCCCGACTTCGCGCTGATTGACGATGGATTGCTTGTTGGGGTGCAGAAACTCGATGGGGTCCTCGACCGTAATGATGTGCGACGACGTCTTCTCGTTACGGTGATTCACCATCGCCGCCAGGGTCGTCGACTTGCCGGCGCCGGTGGCACCGACCATCAGTATGAGCCCGCGGCGCAGCATCGTCAGTTCCTTGAGCTGTTCGGGCATGCCCAGTTCGTCGAGCGTGGGCAGTTCGTTGGTAATGTAGCGCAGCACCATCGCCACGTTGCCGCGTTGATGGAACACGTTGACGCGGAAGCGGCCAAGACCTTTTTCGGATATCGCAAAGTCGATCTCGAGTTCTTCCTTGAACGCCTCCATCTGTTCTTCGGTCATGAGTTCGAGCGCCGCCTGCTTGACCATCTTGGGCGTCATCTCGAGCTTGTTGACCGGCATGATCTTGCCCTCGATCTTGATCTTTGCGGGCGAGTACGGCGCAAAAAACAGATCCGAGGCCTTCTTCTCGACCATCAATTTGAACAGGGGTTTGACGTTCATGCAGTGCTAGTCCGTTGGCGTGCCCTAGAAGACCCGGGCAGTATCTTCTTCCATGATGCGCAGCGACTCCGACTGCTGATCCGCAATCGCCGAATCCCGCTTACTCTCGAGTTTGACGCGCAGACGCAGTTCGTTCTTCGAGTCCGCATTGCGCATCGCTTCTTCGTAGGAAATCGTGCCTTCTTCGTACAGGTAGAACAGCGCCTGGTCGAAGGTCTGCATGCCGAGGCGCGTGGACTTCGACATGATTTCCTTGATCTGCCCAACCTCGCCTTTGAAGATCAGATCGGCAATCAGCGGGGTATTCAGCAGAATCTCCATCGCCGCGACGCGTCCCACGCCGCCTTCGCGCGGAATCAGGCGCTGCGAAATAATGGACTTGGCGTTGAGCGACAAATCCATCAGCAGCTGCTGACGGCGCTCTTCCGGGAAGAAGTTGATGATCCGATCGAGCGCCTGGTTGGCGCTGTTGGCGTGCAGCGTCGCGAGACACAAGTGGCCGGTCTCCGCGAACTGAATGGCGTATTCCATCGTCTCGCGATCCCGAATCTCCCCGATCAGGATGACGTCGGGCGCCTGCCGCAGCGTATTCTTGAGCGCCGCGTGCCAGCTGTCGGTATCGATACCGACTTCGCGCTGGGTAATGACGCAGCCTTTGTGCGGATGCACGTACTCGACAGGGTCCTCGATCGAGACGATGTGACCACGTGAATTATCGTTGCGATGGCCGATCATTGCCGCCAGCGTCGTCGACTTACCGGAACCGGTTCCGCCGACGATGAGGCAGATACCGCGCTTGTTCATGACCACGTCTTTCAGGATCGGCGGCAGCTCGAGTTCCTCGAGGCTCGGGATTTCGGTCGTGATCGTACGCAGCACGGCACCGACGTAGCCCTGCTGAATGAACGCGCTGACGCGGAAACGACCGATGCCCTGGGGAGCGATCGCAAAGTTGCACTCCTTGGTGGCGTCGAATTCCTTGATCTGTTTGTCGTTCATGATGGCTCGAACCATCATGGCGCTCTGGTCGGCGGTCAACGGCGAATCGGTGGCCTTGTGAATGGTGCCGTCCACCTTGATTGCCGGCGGAAACCCTTTGGTCAGGAACAGGTCCGAGCCGTTGCGCTCGACCATTTTTTTCAGCAGGTTCTGCGTCAGCCGTATCGCTTGTTCACGTTCCATCTTCGAATACTCTCGTCAATATCGGCTAGGCGGCCTGATAAAGCGGCCTAAAAATTCTCTTTGTTGACTGCGCGGAAGCGCGCCTCTTCCTTGTTGATCAAGCCTTTGGCCATTAGCTCGGCAAGGTTCTGATCGAGCGTCTGCATACCGGAACCCTGTCCCGTCTGGATCGCGGAGTACATCTGCGCGATCTTGCCTTCGCGAATCAGGTTACGAATGGCCGGCGTGCCGATCATGATTTCGTGCGCGGCAATGCGCCCGCCGCCGATGCGCTTCAAGAGCGTCTGCGAAATGACCGCGCGCAGCGATTCGGACAGCATGGCCCGTACCATGTCTTTCTCGGCAGCCGGAAACACGTCGACAATACGGTCGATCGTTTTTGCCGCCGAGCTGGTGTGCAAGGTACCGAACACGAGGTGACCGGTTTCGGCCGCCGTCAGTGCGAGGCGTATCGTCTCGAGGTCGCGCAGCTCGCCGACGAGGATGACGTCCGGGTCTTCGCGCAACGCGGACCTCAAAGCCTCGTTGAAGCCGAGCGTGTCCCGATGGACTTCCCGCTGGTTGACGAGACTCTTTTTCGATTCGTGAACGAATTCGATGGGGTCTTCGATGGTCAGAATGTGGTCGGGCTTGTTTTCGTTGATGTAGTCGACCATTGCCGCGAGCGTGGTGCTCTTGCCCGAACCGGTCGGGCCGGTCACCAGCACGATGCCGCGCGGGTGCATGGAGACGTCTTTGAAAATCGCCGGCGCCCCGATGTCTTCGAGAGTCAGGATCTCGGACGGAATGGTTCTGAACACGGCCGCCGAACCACGGTTCTGGTTGTAGGCGTTGACGCGAAAACGAGCGAGCTTCGGAATCTCGAACGAGAAATCGGTTTCCAGGAATTCCTCGTAGTCTTTCCGCTGCTTGTCGTTCATGATGTCGTACACCATGCTGTTGACGTCCTTGTGCGTCAGCGCAGGCATGTTGATACGCTTGATGTCGCCGTCGACTCGGATCATCGGCGGCACGCCGCCGGACAGATGCAGGTCGGACGCGTTGTTTTTTACTGTAAACGACAAAAGCTGGGCAACGTCGACCGCCATTATTCTCCCTCGAAGAATCGTCGTACCGGACTTACCATAACCCGGTCCTGAATTGAGCCTAGTATAGCGAAGCACCGGTACCAAAGCGTGATTAGAGTCACGGAAAACTTAAGGATCATCAGAGATTTGCTGGACAAAGCGGCGGCGGACGCCGGACGCGACCCTGCGTCCGTAAGCCTGCTCGCAGTCAGCAAGAAACAGCCGCTTCGAGCCATTCTCGAAGCGGCAGACGCCGGCCAGCGCGATTTTGGTGAAAACTTCGTTCAGGAAGGCCTCGAAAAGATCGCCGGCAGCCGCGAAAAAGGGCTGAGATGGCACTTCATCGGCCACCTGCAGAGCAACAAAACCCGCAGCGTCGCGGAGCATTTCGACTGGGTACACACCGTGGACCGGCTGAAGATAGCTCGGCGGCTGAGCGAGCAGCGACCGGAGGACCGCGGTCCACTCAATGTCTGCGTGCAGGTCAACGTCGATGACGAGGCATCCAAGTCGGGAGTTGGCGTGGCGGACGCCGTCGATCTCGCGCTTGCCGTCAGCAGGCTGCCCAGGCTCAGGCTGCGGGGCTTCATGTGCATTCCCGCGCCGGCGCGTTCGGAAACGCTCGAGAGACAGGCGTTTTCGCGCCTTGCCCGCATCGCCGACGCGGCACGCGAGCAGGGCCTCGACATCGATACCCTTTCGATGGGCATGAGCGGCGACTATGGCCCCGCTATTGCCGAAGGTGCCACGATCGTCAGAATAGGCACCGCCATTTTTGGTCCGCGCGACGGCTAGCGCGCGGACGGTCAACGGGAGCAGACGATGCAGGACAGGGTGGCATTTATCGGTGGCGGCAACATGACGCGCGCCATCGTACTGGGCCTGATTCGTAACGGTCATGATGCCGGGCAGATCGTCATTAGCGAGCCGTCCGCCGAGCGTGCGCGGATCCTCGAAGACGAACTCGGCGGCGTGGAGGTTACGGCAAACAATCGCGACGCAGCTGCCGCGGCGGATACGTTGCTGCTCGCCGTCAAACCCCAGGTACTCGACACCGTGTGCCGGGAGCTTGCGGACACCGTGCAGCAACATCGGCCGCTCGTCGTCTCGATTGCGGCGGGTGTCAGGAGCAGCGCGATCGAAACCTGGCTGGGCGGTTCGCTCGCGGTGATTCGCGTCATGCCCAACCAGCCGGCACTGCTCGGGCTCGGCGTGTCCGGATTGTTTGGCAACGCCGCTGCCAGTGAGGAACAGCTGCGCAAGGCCGAAGAGATCATGACCGCCGCAGGACGCGTCGTGCGTGTGGGCAGCGAAGAGGACATCGACGCCGTCACGGCGATCTCGGGCAGCGGCCCTGCGTACTTTTTTTTGCTCATCGACATGCTCGCAACCACGGGCCGGCAGCTGGGACTCGACGCAAAAACGGCCGAAGTTCTGGCTCTGGAGACGGCACGCGGCTCGGCGGCTCTGGCGCTCGACTCGGGCGAGCCGATGGCGGAACTGATCGCCCGGGTCCGCTCTCCCGGAGGCACGACGGCAGCGGCTCTCGACAGTCTGGACGGGAGTGAAGTTCGTGGTATCTTCGAGCGCGCGTTGACGGCGGCCCGTGACCGGGCAGCCGAACTCGCTGACAGTGTAGAGAGGACCTAGAACATGGCTTCAGGCGCGATCGACGCCGCTGTATTCATTATCAGCTCCCTGGCGCAGCTTTATCTGCTCGTGCTTCTGCTGCGCCTGTTGATGCCCTGGGTCGGTGCCAACTTTCACAACCCGGTCGCACAGGCGATCCTCAAGCTCACTTCGCCGCTGGTCATTCCCGTGCGGCGCATCCTGCCGCCTATCGGCCGGATCGACACGGCGACGTTTGTCGTCGCTTTTGGTGTGCAATACCTGACGATCCTCGTTGTTTCGGTCATCCGCCGCTGGACGCCGGGCATCGTCCCCATTGCGGTCACTTCACTCGTCAACCTTGTGGTCCTGTCGCTGAACCTGTTCATGTTTGCGATCATCATTCGCGTCGTACTGAGCTGGATCAGCCCCGGCAACTACAACCCGGCCGTTGCGATCATTCACGCGTTGACCGAACCGGTGCTGCGACCGTTCAGGCGCTGGGTGCCGAGCCTCGGCGGGATCGACATATCGCCCATAATCGCCATCATCCTGTTGATCGCAGCATCGATATTCGTGTCCAGTTTCAAGATGTTGCGGATCTGAGCCGGTAACGCGCCCGCGCGTTCGACAACGGGTGTATAGTTAGGACCTGTTTTAGAAAAAGAAATGCGCGGCGTCCGTGGAGCACACGCGGCGCACGCGGGTACAGACAGGAGGAAGATCGCGATCATGCCGAGTCATAAGCCACTATCGATTCTTTTGTTCGCCGTATTGGCCGCCGGCTGTGGCGGACCCGGAGCGGATTCGCGCATACCCACGGCCGAGCCGGCGGGAGAGACCAGCCGGGACATCGGCGACTACGTCGTTCACTTCAACGCATTGTCGTCGGATCAGATTTCTCCCGAAGTCGCTCAGACGTACAATATCGTCCGCAGCAAAAACCGGGCCATGCTCAACGTCTCGATCGTCCGGGAATCGGACGGGCAGTCGGTACCGGGCACGGTCGAAGTGAAGACGGTCAACCTGACGGGACAGCTCAAGAACGTCAGCATGCGGCGTATCGACGAACAGAATGCCGTGTACTACATCGGCGAAACTCCCGTTGCACACCGCGAAACGCTCGTGTTCGACATCAACGTTACGCCCGAAGGCGCATCCACGCCGACCGAGCTTCGCTTCAAGCGGGAGTTTTACACCGACCAGTAGCCGCCCCTGCGGCTTTGCGTGTTGCGGCTCGCGTCCGCGCGCCGCTTCCGCCCGTTGTGAACTGCAACGAACCGCCCAGCCACCGGCAATGCATGTGCATGCCGCAAAGCGCTCGCAAAATACCCTATAAAAAAAGCGTATTTTGTCTTACACCCACGAAAAACATGTGCTATCTTCGCGCTGCATTCACGACGGGCCACGCCCGTCTTTATTTTTTCAGGAGTTAGTTTTACATGGCCGCAAACACCAAAAAGCCACCCACCAAGTCGGAAATCTACGCAAAGATCGTCGAGGACACGGGCCTGACCCGCAAGGACGTCGTTGCCGTATTCGATTCGCTCAACGGTCAGATCAAGAAGAATCTTGGCGGCCGTGGTGCGCCGGGCATGTTCTCCATCCCCGGTCTCATGAAGCTGCGCGTCGTCAAGAAACCGGCAACGAAAGCACGCAAGGGCGTGAATCCGTTTACGGGTGAAGAGATGATGTTCAAAGCCAAGCCCGCATCCAAGGTGGTCAAGGTTACGGTCCTCAAGGGCCTCAAGGACATGGTCTGAGACCCTGTCCCTGAAAATTGCTCCATAAAGAACCGGGCTCAACGCCCGGTTTTTTTGTCCGCAGGAATCCGCCGCTCGAGCCGGGTTCTGCTAACCGCCCGCCGCGGCACGATGATGCCGCTCGACAAAATCGGCAACGAGCCCGCGAAGATCGACCAGGCGCCCGTGAAAGAAGTGCTCGGCGCCGGACAGCACGGCCAGTTCGGGGCCGGGTTCCAGTGTGTTCACCCACGCAACGGTGTCCTCGACCGGTACGAGTTCGTCCTCGTCGCCCTGCACGATCAGCCAGGGACAGTCCGGCTGCGGAGCCGGGTCTGCACTGAAACGCGATACCGCGGGCGCTACGCTGATCAGACCCGCGACGGCACGCCTTTGAGCGGCCTTGATCGCCATCGCCGCGCCGAACGAAAAACCGCCCAGCCAGAGCGGCATGTTCGGATACCCGGTATCGAGAAAACGCGCAGCGGCGAGCACGTCGTCGACCTCGCCGCGACCTTCGTCCCACTCGCCCTCACTGGCCTCCGTGCCTCGAAAATTGAAGCGCAACGCAACGAAACCCGAACGCACGAAGCTGCGCGCGAGCGTGTGCGCCACCTTGTTGTGCAGCGTACCGCCGTGCTGAGGGTGCGGGTGACAAACCAGCGCCGCAGCCTCGGGCGTCCGGTCGCCGGGCAAGTCGAGTACGGCCTCGAGCATCCCGGCGGGACCCGGGATAGTGAGCGTTTGCGTGTTGGGAGCGGAGGGCATGGCGTATCCCGGTACCGGACGTCGTTCGCGGTCCGCGGAGGGTTGCAGACGCGCGCCGTCAAATCAACCCGGAACTGGTCTCCCCCGCGCCCAATACAGTACCATCGTCGATTATCCGTTCTAACCGTGCCGGTGCGGCAAAGCCTGTCATACGCCCGGCGGAGGCTCGTCCAATGAGTGCCCGAATCGATCTGGAAGCAAAGTACTGCGCACACAACTACCATCCACTGCCGGTTGTATTGACCCGTGGTGAAGGCGTCTACGTATGGGATGAGGATGGCAAGAAATACCTCGACATGATGAGCGCCTACTCCGCGGTCAGTCACGGCCATGCGAATCCGAGGCTGGTCGAACTCGTGCAGCAGCAGGTCGCGACGCTCAACATCGTGTCGCGCGCTTTTCACAGCGACCGTTTGGGCCCGTTTCTCGAGCGCGCCTGCGAGCTGACCGGCCTCGACATGGCACTGCCCATGAATACCGGCGCCGAAGCGGTCGAGACCGCCATCAAAGCCGCGCGCAAGTGGGCGTACACGGTCAAGGGTGTTGCCGAGGACAAGGCAGAGATCATTGCCTGCACGGGCAACTTCCACGGTCGCACGATCGCCATTGTTGCCATGTCGGACGAAGCGCAGTACCGGCAGGGTTTCGGTCCGTTTCCGCCCGGATTTCGTCTCGTCGAGTACGGTGATATCGACGCCCTCGAAACGGCCATCAACGCGAATACGGCGGCGTTTATCGTCGAGCCGATTCAGGGCGAAGGCGGTATCGTCATGCCCCCTGAGGGTTACCTGAAAGCAGCGGCCGAGCTCTGCCGCAAGCACAACGTGTTGCTCATTGCCGACGAAATACAAACCGGGCTCGGCAGAACCGGAAAACTGCTTGCCGTGGAACACGAAAACGTCGTTCCGGACGGACTCATCCTTGGCAAAGCACTCGGCGGCGGCATTCTTCCGGTATCGATGTTCCTTGCAACGCGCGAGGTCATGTCGGTGTTTCAACCCGGCGACCACGGCAGCACGTTCGGCGGCAACCCGCTGGGCGCAGCCGTTGGCCTGGAAGCGCTGAATATCCTCGTCGAGGAAAAACTCGCTGAGCGCAGCGCCGAGATGGGTGCGTATCTGATGGGTGAACTCCGGGACATCGACAGCCCCCTGATCAGCGAAATCCGCGGCAAAGGTCTGTTCGTCGGCATCGAGATCGATCCCGAGAAAGGCAGCGCAAGAGCCATCTGCGAGGCACTCATGGAACGCGGTCTGCTGAGTAAGGAAACCCACGCGACGGTGGTGAGGCTTGCGCCGCCGCTGGTCATCAGCCGCGAAGAAATCGACTGGGCGGTCACTCAGATCCGGGAGGTATTGCGTGAAATGGACTCGATGCGGCTGGCTTCCTGAGGTCTGCTGAGCGAACCAACGGATGCTCGACGTCTCACCCGCCAGCCTCGCAATCGCCGCCGCAATGTTGGTGCTCGGTGCCGCGGCAGGCTGGTGGCTGGCGAGGCGTCGTGCGACCGCCGAAAAAAGCGCCATCAACGACGGCTGGCAGACCCAGCTCGAAGCAAAGAGCCGCGAGCACCGGCGCCTCGCCGACCAGAACCGCGACCTGATGCAGCGCGTAAGTCAGCTTCAGGCTTCGGCGAAAGACGCCGGCAATCGTTCCCGGGAATTGTCCATCGCACTCAGGGAAGCGCTGGAGCGCCGCGACGAACTGCGGCGCGATGCCAGTGTCGCGCGCGGCGAACTCAAGAACGCGATCACCGACAAGGAACGGCTGGCCCGCGCAATGTCCGTTCAAGAGGCCGACGCCGCTCGGACATCCGAAACCCTCTCCGAAAAAGAACGACGAATCGGCAGTCTGTCGAAGGAGCTGCAAAACTGGCAGGATCGCCTGCCGCCGCTCATCGCACGATTTCGGGAGCGCAACGAACAGGCGCTCGAACTCGAGGAAGCGCTGGCGGGTGCCAGGCTTGAAATCGACGAGCTGCGAAGCAAACTCGATTTTGGTCAAACCCGTGTCGAGCCCATGCCAGCCGGGCAAGTGATTGCCGGGGCCGACGCCAGCAACGAAAACCTGGCTGATCTGCCGTCGCCGGGCACAGAATCCATCGAAGCGCCGCCAACGACCGCAGACTCCAATGGATTCGCCGACGAACCCCCTCGCAACGGCAGCTCGCGCGACGATCTCAAAGTCATCAAAGGTGTTGGGCCCGCCATCGAAAAGACGCTCAACGAGCTTGGCATTTTTCGCTACGCTCAGGTAGCCGCCATGAGCCGCTACGATATCGAGCGTATCGCCAATCGCCTGAAGGGATTTCAAAGCCGCATCGAGCGGGAAGACTGGGTGGGCCAGGCCAGGCTGCTGTCGGAGCGGGAGACCGCAGGACCGGAACCGGGGCGGAGCGAGCACTAATCCACATGCACCGTTTGCGCAATGCCGTTGCCGGCGGCGCCTCCGTGGCGCTGCTGCTCATTACCGGCTCAACCGAAACGTCTGCCGATTCCGGCGCCGTGGACCTGGCGGTTGCCGCAACCGCCATCGAATTCGAAATACGGAGAAAACCGCTGGAGATTGTCGCCCGCGGCACGGTTGCGAGCCCTACTCACGCGGAAAGCCTCGAGCTTGCGCTGACGAGGCGGTTTCCGGAAATCGCCCGCAGGACGGACTTCGAGATCGGCGAACGGGCTGACGCCGACTGGCAGCTCCTGACGCTCGCGGCCATCGATCTCGTTGCGGAAACCTCGACCGCAATCGTAAGGCTGACAACCGACGAAGCCCGGATTCGCGGCGTCGCGCCGGAGGAAACTCTGTTCGACACGCGCCTTGGAAGGCTCGAACAGATTGCCGGCCCGGACTATGCCTTCGAACTCGCCGTGCTGCGCGCCAATCCCACGACGTCGCCCCCCGATGCATGCGTCATTATGTTTCGCTCGATACGGGGCGAGGCCGTGCGCTTCCGTTCGGGTACGGCCGTACTCCGAAGCTCCTCCTACGCACTACTGGACAGATACGCGGAGTTTGCTGCCGATTGCCCGAACGTCGGACTGAAGATTACCGGCCACAGCGATTCTGCAGGTGACGAGGCTTTCAATCTGCAGCTCAGCAAGCGCAGAGCCCTGGAGGTCGTCGGCTACCTCGAGGCTGCCGGCGTCGCTAGCGGGCAACTCGCCCACGATGCTGCGGGCTCCAGCAAACCCATTGCCGACAACGGCTCGGCATGGGGTCGCAGCCTCAACCGCCGGATCGAATTCGAGTTATTCGAGCCCACGCTCGCTCAGGAGCCCGACGGCTCCTGAGCGGTAGACGCATCACCCGGCGGCGTTAGCCCCCGGGACCGCGGGTTTCGAAAAGCTCGACTTCGAACAGCAAAGTCGAGTTCGGCGGTATGCTGCCCAGATCGCGCTCGCCGTAAGCGAGTCCGGGGGCAATCTTGAGCAGGCGTTTTTCGCCAACCTGCATGCACTCGACGCCTTCGTCCCAGCCTCTGATCACACGACCGGCACCCAGCGGAAACGAAAACAGCGCACCGCGATCGACCGAGCTGTCGAATTTGGCGCCTTTCGAATCCTCCGCTTCAGGGTCGAACAGCCAGCCCGTGTAGTGCACGTCCACGCTGTCTCCCGCGAGCGCGTAACCACCCGCGCCTTCCACCAACAGGGTCGCCTCGAGACCCGGGGTGATTTCGACCGTCTCACCGACGGCAAACTCGGGCGCATCGCAACTTGCCGGGGGCGGCGCATCCTCGATCATTGACTCCGTCATCTGGTCGACGCTTTCGGTGGTCATTTCCACAGCGGGCTCGGGGTCTTTCGAACAGGCGGCCACGAGCAGGGCGGCCGGCAACAACAACAGATATCTCTTCATCGGGAACCTCGAATTTCCTTGAGCTTGGTTAAGTGTGAACGATGGCGGATATAAACCACGCCTGCGACGTACGCGTCTTTTTACCCGTCTTTGTCCGCGAAATCGAGTGACGCCGAATTGATACAGTAGCGCAGGCCGGTCGGTGCAGGTCCGTCTTCGAAGACATGACCGAGGTGCGCTCCGCAGCGGGAGCACAGCACTTCCTGGCGAATCATGCCGTGCGAACGATCCGTCTCCACGCGCACGGCGTCGCCGGCCAGGGGCAGGAAGAAACTCGGCCACCCCGACCCGGAGTCGTACTTGTGTTCGGAACTGAACAAAGACGCACCGCAACAGACGCAGGCGTATTGCCCGTCGCCTTTGTGGTCGACGTACTTGCCGGTAAAAGGCCGCTCGGTGCCCTTGTTCTGGGTGACCTGGTACTGCTCGTCGCTGAGCTTTGCGCGGAGTTCCTCGTCGTTCGGAGGCGAGTTTTTCGTATCGTCGCTAATGCGGGTATCTCCCTGGCCTGCGTCCCTCGAGTCTACATTGTCTGCACCGCGAGGGGCTTCGATCAAGCGCTATTGTCCATCTGTGCGCCCAACTCGAGGATCAGTTTGTTCATCCTGCTGACGTATTCAGCCGGATTCTCGAGTGACGAGCCTTCCGCCAGCAACGCATGATCGAGCACGACACCGGCGAGCGCCGCGAAGCGTTCGCCGTCGGACTCGGCATCGAGGCGTCGAACGAGTGGATGTTCGACGTTGAGCTCGAGCACGGGTTTCGACTCGGGCAAGGCCTGTCCGGACGCCTCGAGCATGTGCTTGAGCTGCGGGCTAAGCGCGTCCTTGCCGGTCACGACGCAGGCGGGCGACTCCACGAGTCTCCGGCTGACGCCAACGGACTCCACCCGATCCTCGAGCGCCTCGCGAACCCTGTCGAGCAGCGGCTTGTGTTGTTCCTCGGCGGACTCGTCACTGCGTTCGCTGTCGGCCGGCAGCTCGAGATCGGCACGCGTTACGTCGACAAACGACCGGCCGTCGTATTCGGTCAGCGCATCGGCCAGCCATGGATCGATTCGGTCCGTCAGCAGCAACACCTCGATGTCGGCGTTCTTGAGCGTTTCCAGGTGCGGACTCGCAAGCGCCGTCGCGTGATTGTCGGCCAGCAGATAGTAGATCTTGTCCTGCTTCTGCCCGTCCGCATCCTCTGCCTTCTTGTCGGCACGCGCAAGGTACTCGTCCAGCGAGCGGTCCTGAGCCGTGCTCTCCGAATGGGTGCTGGCGAACCGCAACAGACGAACGAGCTTGTCCCGGTTGGCCGTGTCCTCGATCAGCCCCTCCTTGAGTACGTTGCCGAACTGGGCCCAGAACGCCTGATAGCGGTCGCTCTCGCCCGCCAGTTTCTTCAGCATATCGAGAACCCGGCGGGTCAGCGCGCCGCGCATGGCCGTGAGTTCCGCATCCTGCTGCAGCAGCTCGCGGGACACGTTGAGCGGCAGATCGGACGAATCGACGATACCTTTCACGAACCTCAGGTAGAGCGGCAGGAACTGCTCGGCGTCGTCCATGATGAATACCCGCTGCACGTACAGCTTGAGGCCGCGCGGTGCCTCTCTGTTCCAGAGGTCGTAGGGTGCGTTCGCGGGGATGTAGAGCAGGCTCGTGTACTCCCGCTTGCCCTCGACGCGGTTGTGGCTCCAGCTCAGCGGGTCGGCGAAATCGTGTGCCAGGTGCTTGTAGAATTCCTTGTACTCGTCGTCGTCGATTTCGGTGCGCGGCCGGGTCCAGAGCGCGGTCGCCGAGTTGAGTTCGCGGGGTTCCTCGGCCTCGGGATCCCGAAGCGTGACCGGAAAGGCAATGTGATCGGAGTACTTGCGGATCAGTGACTCGACGCGCAGGACCTCGGCAAATTCACTTTCCCCCTCCTTGAGTTCGAGGGTAACGGCAGTGCCGCGTTCGGTTCGCGTGATGTCTTCGACGCTGTATTCGCCGTCCCCGGCGGACGTCCAGCGGACCGCTTCGTCGGCAGCACTTCCGGCCCGGCGGCTCTCTACGGTCACGCGCTCCGCGACGATGAACGCCGAGTAGAAGCCCACCCCGAACTGACCGATCAGTTGTGCGTCTTTCCTCGCGTCGCCGGTCATCTGGCCCAGGAATTCGGCAGTACCGGAGCGCGCGATCGTGCCCAGGTTGGCAATGACGTCCGCGCGCGTCATACCGATGCCGTTGTCGGCAATGCGGATGCGCCGCTGTTCCTTATCGATTTCGACCGTAATCGCGAGATCGGGATCCTCCTTCAGAAGCTCGGAATCCGACAGGGCCTCGAAGCGCAGCTTGTCGAGCGCGTCGGACGCATTGGAAACGAGTTCCCGCAGGAAGATTTCCTTGTTGCTGTAGAGGGAGTGAATCATCAGCTTTAGAAGCTGACGAACTTCGGTCTCGAATTGGCGGCTTTCGGCCTGTGCGGTCTCGGACACGGCTGAGGACTCCTTGACTGGAACCTGTCGCAATTGACTAGTGGCCGCACACCATAAGGGCTGCGCCCGCTATTTCAAGGCTTTCAGCAGGAGAACGCCGTTTCGGGGGTGCACCGCTGGCTTCGCTCAGGCCGGCGACTGGCGCAAACGGGGGGTTAGGTAGGGGGATTTGCTCAGGCCACCGACTGGCGTAAACGGGGGTTAGGTACCGGGATTTGCTTATGCCGCCGCAGGGCGCAGGCGAGGATTGGTAACCCGGCGATAAAACGCCGCAACAAACGCCGAGGTTAGCGCCGCCATACCGAGCGGCGGCTCGTACAGCGCGGTCAACACGATAACGCCCGCCGCGACGATCATTGCGGCAAGCTTGCACAGGCGAATCAACCGGCGGCGCAGAGCCTCGCCGCGCAGCCGCAGCGCTCCGAGCAGATCGTCGAGGTCGTCCCAGTAGAGCAGAATGATTTCCATGCGGCCCGGGTTCCGTATTACCGGACGATGGACAAGAGCGGGCGGCGCACGCGGTTTTCACCGCTCATCGCGTCGCTGTCCTCCAACGCCGCAACGTTGGATTCCTTGGCGTGGGTGATCGCGCGATGAAACAGTTCCCAGCGCTGCCTCGAAGACTCGTTCTTGAAGGCTGCGGCTGGCGATTCGGTTTCGTTGGGCTTTCTTGACATACTCTTGGCGTACGTTCGTAACTCGTTAGCAGGCACTATAGTGATGCCGCTTTTCTGCCTCCGTGAGATGAGTCACAGCTTATACGCGTCTTCGGAGACAGCCTCGCCGAATTGACGAAAACAAGACGCAGTACCGCTTTTGTTTGTGGTGTATTTCGCGCTTTACCAGGCGACGACTGAGGCGCGACAAAAACCTGTTGGTATCGTTTGCCGGGCGCACGGTACGCGCTGTAAATCGCAGCCGACGAGAGTGCCGGCCGCGGCGGATTATAGTGCGTACTATGCGGGAAGGGTATTGCCGTTGTGTTGCGGCGGAACCGCCGCGAACCGGTCAGTCGTTGTCGGAATCGGGAGACCAGTTTCGCCGGATCTCTTCCGTCCAGTTGCGATAACCTTTCCAGGTGTACAGAGAAGGATCAATACCGGAGCGTTTGCCGCGCGGCGCGGGCGCTTTCGAGATCCAGCGACGATACTGTTGCCAGCCATCGGCATCGTTGGCAGCCGGCTCGCCGCTGCCCTGGCCGTTGGCCTGCGGCACGCCTTCGGCGTCGTCGGCATTCGATGCGGCTTCCGTACCGTAGTCGTTCACCCAGCGAAGATGTTTGCTGTCTGACATCTCTTTGCTCTAGCAATCCCTGTGCGCCAACGATACGGTCAAAACGGCCCGAAACACAGGAACTGCATCACAATGCAGAAAGCGTTTTTCTTCAATAAATTCAGCAGGTTAAATAGAGGTTTTACTTAATCAACAGCACGCCGCGAGCGGGTCGTGCCGGCGATTTGACAATAAGGCTTCAGCCCGTGACTTCGTAGCAGGGTCGGTAACTTTCGGACTCGATCTTCATGCGCCCGTCTGCCACGAAGGCGCTCAGGAGTGCATCCATCAGCGGCATGATCCGCGGCGAAGCGGAAATCTGGAACGGTCCGTGTTGCTCGATGGCCAATGCCGTGTCCATCCGCACGTTGCCGGAGACGATACCCGAGAACGCTCGCCGCAGGTTCGCGGCCAGTTCATGTTTGGGGAGGGTTTCACGGAGATTCAGGCTTTGCATGGCCTCGTGTGTCGCGACGAAGGGTGTCTGGAATTCGCGATCGATTCGAAGCCTCCAGTTGAAATGATACGCATCGCCGAACCGCGTCCGGTACTCGCGTACGGCATGAAGACCGTCCTGCATGGCACGCGCCACGGCCTGTGGGTCGTCAATGATGACGCGGTAGCGCGAGCGTGCCGCGTCACCCAGCGTAGCGGCAACAAATTCGTCAATCTGCTCAAAATACCCGGCCGCACTGGCGGGACCCGTCATGATCATGGGCAAGGGCTGCTCGGCATTGTCCGGGTGCAGCAGAATTCCCAGCAGGTACAGTATCTCCTCCGCCGTGCCCACGCCGCCCGGAAACACGACGATGCCGTGCCCGAGACGTACAAACGCCTCCAGACGCTTTTCCATGTCCGGCATGATGACGAGTGAATTCACGATCGGATTGGGCGATTCGGCTGCAATGATCCCGGGCTCGGTGATACCGATGTAGCGGCCGTTACGAATCCTCTGCTTGGCGTGGCCAATGGTTGCGCCTTTCATTGGCCCTTTCATCGCGCCGGGACCGCAGCCGGTGCACACGTTCAGACCGCGCAGGCCGAGTTCGTAGCCCACCTGTTTCGTGTAGTCGTACTCTCCGCGGCCGATGGCATGGCCGCCCCAGCAGACGACCAGGTCGACTTCGGCGGGCGATTTCAGGAGCCGGGCGTTGCGCACGATATGGAACACGGCGTTGGTGATGCCGTCGGAATGCTCGAGATCGAACTTCGGATCGCTCAGGATCTCGTTGTGGGTAAACACAATGTCGCGCAGCACCGCGGACATGTGCTCGCGAATCCCGCGTATCATTTTGCCGTCGACGAAGGCGTGCGCCGGGGCATTGCTGAGCGCGATCTTCAGGCCCCGGTCATGCTGCACGAAACCGATTTCGAAGCGGTCGTAAGTCTCGAGCAGCTCACGCGCATCGTCCGTATCGGTGCCGGAGTTGAGCACTGCCAGCATGCACTGGCGCAGCAGCGGGTACAGACCGCCCGTACCCGAGTCGCGCAGCTGTTCCACCTCCATTTGCGACAGGACTTCGAGACCGGCCTCAGGCCACATATCGGCGTCGAGGCTCTCGCCCGAATCCACGTAGAGCGGGGCCCGGTGTGTTGATTGCTGCACGGCTACTCCTTCGGCGGACCGACTGGCGTCAGGGTCGGATCTCGATGGGCGTATTGTCGGCCGTCATGAGCCAGATATCGATCATGTCGGAGTTGGAAACCGCAATGCAGCCGTTCGTCCAGTCCTGCGTGCGGTAATAGGTTTCGGATTTTGTCGGCGTATTGGGCTGGCCGTGAATCATGATGGCGCCGCCCGGGTCGACACCCTGAGCGGCAGCGGCGCGCCGGTCCTCGGCGTCGGGGTACGAAATGCGAATCGACAGGAAAAACTCGCTGTTGGGGTTCTTGATGTCGAGCACGTAAACCCCTTCCGGCGTCTTGAAGTCGCCCTCGCGCTGTTTGTCGCCGATCGGCATGATACCGAGCGCAATGTCGAAACTCCTGAATGCGCTGCCGTCCTTCATGAGATGCAGCTTGCGTTTGGCTTTTTCGACCACGACCCGGTCCGCAAGCGGGAACTCGCCGGCAGCCTGGACCGTCGCCGAAACGGACGACAGGATCAAGAGGGCCGTCAACAGGGCAACCCACGGCGTGCGAATCGAGAACTGCAAAAAACCTGCTCCTTGCCGGTGCCGTGGCAGCCTAGCAGATCCGGCGGAGGTTAAAAACGCAGCACTGCTCATCCGTGAGTCTCCACGTTTCGCCCGACAATAAACCCGATCGCAAAACCAATGCCTCCGGCGGACAGCGTGTAGGCCGGCAGATACCGGAACAGCTCGGCAGGCTTAAGGGCACCGTCGAACATCCCGTCGAGATTGACGGCAAATGCGTAGTGAAGGTAAACGCTCAGTCCCAGTGCGGGCACGGCAAAACCCAGAGTGCCGAGCGGCAAACGGTAACCCGATCCGGACCAGCGGCCGCGACCGCGGTAGAGGGTCAGCCCGGACAAGAGCAGCAATACCAGCAGGGGCAACAGGTTGCGCAACACGTACGGCCCCTGCTCCTGCACGTCGCTGAACCAGAAACCGGCCGCCAGCGCGGTTAGCGCGACCGGCAGAAGCCGCACCGTATAGAGCTTTGCGAGCCCGGTCATCCCGTCACGTTGACCGGCTTCAGGACCGGAAAGCGAATCACGGCCCCTGGACGGACACTGTGCAGGTCGAGTTCCGGGTTGTACTGCCGCAGCAGCCATACCGGCACGTTGTAGCGCCGCAGCGCAAGAATCCAGGCGGACTCCCCCTGCCTGACGCGGTGCTCGGTCACCCCCGTGATCAGGTGTGCACGAAAAAACCGATCCTGCTCGGCCCGCTGCCAGGCGACGCGACGGCTTTCGAAGGTATCTCGGTCCACGCTACCGAGATCCAGTTTCAGACGGCGGCCCACTTCGACCGGCGTCCGGAACGCAAGCCCGTTGAGGTCTCGCAGTCGCTGTGTGCGAATCCCGAGCCAGTCCGCGTAGTGACCCAGAGTTTCGAGCGGCTGGACCTCGATGGTGCCGTCGTCAGCCACGGAGTAGTCGCTGGGATCGGACAGCAAGGCTGTTTCCCCGGAAATCGCCGCCGTCGTTTCGGTGTCGTCAACGAGATTCGCAGGCTGTGCCTCTCCGAGCGTCGTCGTATCGAACGCCGGCGGCGTCAGCGAAGCGATGACGGCCGCCTCCACCGCTGCGTTGACCGCCGGCTCGCTCTCGGTGGGCTGCACGGTCGCAACCGGCAGAGGACCGGCCGCGGGCAGTCTGAGCTGCTGCCCGGCGCGGATACGGTGCCCGCTTCTGAGCTGATTCAACGCGACCAAGGTCGACACCCGGGTGTCGTAGGCCTCGGCAATTTCGGACAGCGTGTCGCCGCGCGCGACGGTGTGGAACAGATCGGGCAGCTGCTCGTCGCTCAGGAGACCCGCGTCGAGCCGCGCCCAGAAAGCCTCGGGCGATTCGTCGAGAGCGTCTGCGGGCAGGCGCAGCCGGTAAGCTTTCGGGATCAGCTTGCTGCCCTGCCAGACGGTCGGCTGCAGCGCGAGATTGTGACGGGCGAGTTCACCTGGCGTGATGCCGATTGCAGCAACCAGATCCTTCGCGGCAACGTAGCCCGGCGTGTCCAGATAGGCGTAGTCGACGGGTTCGTCGAATTCGAGCCCCGGGAAATAGTGCTCGCGATTCTGGTCGACGCGGCTCGCGGCAAGGAATGCCGGGTAAAAATTGCGCGACGCAAAGCCGAACGTTCGGCCGCGATAGTTGCGAAGTATGTCGACGTAGGCCGTGTCGCCGTGCCGCCGCATCGCTCGCCGAACGCCCGACAAACCGTGGTTGTAGGCCGTAATCGCCATTGGCCAGTTACCGGTGATCGAGTGGTTGTACGCAAGCAGCCGGCCGGCAGCCGTCGTTGCCCGCCACGGGTCGTTGCGCTCGTCGAGTATGTGATCGACGGTCATGAAGCGGCGACCCGTGCTGCGCGTAAACTGCCAGATGCCGGAGGCGCCGACATGCGAGCGCGCAGCCGGATTGTAGGACGACTCGACGTGCGGCAGCGCAACCAGTTCTCGAGGAACGCCAACAGCCGTCAGTTCCGCTTCGACGTGTGCACGCCATCGCCCGGAGCGCTCTAAACCCTCGCGAAACCGATCGGACAGCCCCTGCTGATAGCGAATCTGGCCGGCTGCCGCCTTCAGCGTTGCGTTGCTGACGTCGGCGGGCCACAGCGCAAGCACGCGCGCTTCCTCGTCACTCAGGTTGTCGCGCTTACCGTCGGCGAGCTGCAACAACACGGCCCTGAGCACACGCCGTCGCTCGGCAACGCGACGCTGGCGCTCCCGCCGGCTGACGTTCGCCGGCATCTCGAGGCGTTCGTAGACGACGGCCAGGTTGCGATTGTCGTGCAATACGCCTTCGCCGCTGTCGTAGCGCGTGAACACGGATTCCCAGAAGGCAACATCCGGCTCGAGTTCCGGCGGCAACGGAAAAACGTCGTCGTTGGCGAACGCAGGTCCCGCGAGACCGGTCAGAAGCCAGAACAGCAGGCCGCAGCCTGTTCCCGGCCGGGTCCGGCGAACCCGGGATGAATACCGTATTTTGATTGTCATTGATGAATAAACTACGCTTCGACCTTAGCCCGTTTCGGGGGCAGCAGTTCACAGAAAAAACAGTGCGTTCCGGTTACTTTGTCAGGATGCTAATGAGCTTTTCGACAAGCAGCAAACCCTGTATGCCCGGCTGGCGGCCGTCGGCGGCCCTGCTCCTGGGTCTGCTGTTCGTGGGAGCACCGGGTTTCGCGGAGGAACCCGCGGCCGAACCGGAGCATGACGGCGCGGAGTTCGTCGACACTACGACCGCAGAGCCCGCCGCCGGTTCCGATCCGGAAGGCGTCGTGGATGCGGCAGCGGGCGACGGTCTCGACGCGACCGACAGCAGCGACGTTCCGCTCGCGGAGGCTGTCGAGCAGGCCAGCGAAGTCGAGGCCGAGCCGCTGTGGCTGCTCGGTGAGAAGGTGCCGCCGGGGACCGCCGCCACGCTGACCTGGTCGGCAACCGAACTGTTCGAAGGTGTGCCTGTCTCGACACCCGTGCTCGTCGTCAACGGCGCCAAACCGGGGCCGGTCTTGTGCCTGACAGCGGCCATACACGGCGACGAACTCAACGGCATCGAAATGGTGCGCCGGGTCATGCACGACATGGTGCCGGAGAAGCTCTCCGGCGCGATCATTGGCGTGCCGATCGTCAACGTGCAGGGTTTCCGCCGCGGCTCACGGTACCTCCCCGACCGACGTGACCTGAATCGCTATTTCCCGGGCAATCCACGAGGCAGCGCTGCCGCCCGCATCGCCCACTCCTTTTTCACCCGTGTCGTCATGCACTGCGACGCACTGGTCGACCTGCACACGGGTTCCCAGGAGCGCTCCAACCTCCCGCAGATTCGGGCGGATCTGAGAGATCCGGACGTCGTAACCCTCACCCAGGGACTCGGCGGCATGGTGATTCTGCACAGCCCACCGGCCCGCGGCACCTTGCGAGCGGCCGCCACGGCGGCGGGTATTCCCACGGTCACGCTGGAAGCCGGCGGCCCGTCACAGCTCGAACTCAACGTCGTCAAACAGGGCGTGACGGGGGTGGAGACACTCATTAGCACCTTGTCGATGCAGCGCCGCCTGTCCATCTGGGGAGATCCCGAGCCCGTGTACTACCGGTCGACGTGGGTGCGCGCCGATTCGGGCGGCATATTGTTCGCCGACGTCAGCCTGGGCAGCACGGTTCGCAAAGGCGATTTGCTCGGGACAATCACCGATCCGGTCAGCAACGCCAGGGCGGAGCTGCGCGCACCCTACTCGGGTCGTGTGCTCGGCATGGCGCGCAACCAGGTGGTCATGCCCGGTAACGCCGCATTTCACTTAGGTATAGAGGCCGACGATCCGCCCGAAGATCTCGCGGAAGACCCCGAGGTCGTCGAACGTGTGGAAAGCAACGTCACCGGCGACTACGTAGACGGCGTATCCGAATAACGCCCGCGACTGGACGTCGCGGCGCACGCTACTTAAAGTCCGGCGGCATGGCAGAACCCAGCCGATCACTTTCACGATACCGCCATCCCCGGCACTGGCCGCTGTGGCTGGGCCTCGGCGTGCTGCGGCTGATGTGCAGACTGCCGAATCGCGCCGGGCTTGTTATCGGCCGCCTGCTGGGACGGCTGGCCTGGATCCTCGCCGGCAAGCGCCGCCTGATCGTCGAGAGAAACCTGGAGCTGTGTTTTCCCCAACGGAGTCTCGAAGAACGCCGCGCGCTTGCGCGTGCGCATTTCGAGGCACTCGGCATGTCGCTGATCGAGATGGGCTGGGGGCGCTGGGCCAGCAACCGAAGGCTCGCGGCAGTTACCGACATTCATGGCGTCGAACATCTGAAGGCCGCCGCCGATGCCGGCAAGGGCGTCATCCTGTTGAGCGCGCACTTCACGACCTTGGAGCTGTCCGGTCGGGTTCTGGCGCTGCACTCGCCCCCTTTCTATGCGGTGTACAGAAAAAACCGCAGCGAGTTCGTGACCGACATTTTGCGATCCGGCCGGGAAGTCTCCGCCGCCGGCACCATCGAAAAACGCGATATCAAGACCATGGTGCGGCAGCTCAAGGCCGGCACTCCGGTCTGGTACGCACCGGATCAGAGCTACGACCGCAAAGGCTCCGAAGTCATCGAGTTCTTCGGTGTGCCGTCCATGCACACGACGGCAACGTCGACGCTCGCGCGCCTGGGCCGTGCCGTCACGCTACCGTACTTTCCGCGACGGCTGCCGAACGGCCGTTACGAACTGACGATATTGCCGCCGCTCGAGAATTTCCCGAGCGACGACCTCGCAGCGGATACGAGGCGCTACGTGGAGGTGCTGGAAGCGCATATCCTCAAATGCCCGGAGCAATACTTCTGGATACACAAGAAGTTCAAAAACCTGCCCGATGCCTATCCGGATTATTACGCGGATCTCGGCGCCGATCTCGACGCGTCGAAATAACCCTCCAGCAAATCCTGCCAGTCGGACTCGGCAAAGTGCAGCGAGCCGTCCAGCGAGCGGACCTTCCTGAGGGACCGGTGCAGTCGGCGCAGGGTTTCCTGCTGCCACGCACCCGGCGGGCGCAATCGCCCCTTGTCGAAATCGAGCATCCACAAACGCTGATCCTCGGCAACCTGCAGGTTGTAGGCGTTCATGTCCGCGTGATACACGCCGTGATCGTGAAACTGCTGAATACCGCTGCCGATCGCTCGCCAGAACCCGGTATCGCGCTGCTCGCGGATAGCGGCCGACAGCGGCTCGACGCGCGGCAGGCGCACGGTAATGAGATCGGCCGTGTAAAAAGGACCGCGCCGCCGATAGTACGCGGCAGCCGGGCGCGGCACCGGCAGCCCGAAGTCGGCGAGTTTTTTCAGGAGCCGCCATTCCGCGAACGAACGCACCCGGTCTTCACCAGCATACACGTAAAGATCGCGGACCAGCTTGCCGATCAGGCCGCCGCGACGATAGTGCCGCAGGACAAACTGCTGAGGGACGTTGCCGACGTACAGCGTGTTGCCGCGGCCGGCGGAGCGCAAGGTCCCGCCAACGGGTTCGCTGTGGCGCCAGCCGGCTGGCGTGAACTGCGCCTCGCTTATCTGGTTGATGACGGCACGATCGTATAGCATGGCGCCGTCAGCAGTTGTTTCGACGGTTTCAGTCAAGGTTTCCGTCTCCGGATCGCGCCATGCAGACAGAGACCGCAGGCAAAACCTTCAGTGACATTTGTGTTGTAAGGCTGTCGGCCATTGGTGATACCTGTCACGCGCTCGCGGTGGTTCGCCGTCTCCAGGACAACTGGCCCGACGCTCGGATTAGTTGGATTATCGGTCGCACTGAAGCCAGTCTGCTCGGCGACGTTGCGGGGATCGAGTTTATCATTTTCGACAAGCGGCAAGGCCTCGGCGCCTATCGCTCGGTCGCCGCGGAGCTTGGCGACCGCCGTTTCGACGTAGCCCTTTGCATGCATGCATCGCTGCGGGCCAACTGGTTGTACCGGAAGATTCGCGCGAACCGGAAACTCGGCTTCGACAGGACTCGCGCGCGTGACCTGCAGTGGTTGTTTACCAACGAGCGGATCGCCGCCTCGCGCGGTGAGCACGCTCTCGACGCCATGATGGGTTTCGCCACGCACATGGGTGCGGAACCCACACCGGTACGCTGGGACATACCGTTACCGGCAGAGGCTCGCGCCTTTGCCGAGCGGCAGAGCCCGGGACCCAGCGTCGTGATCAGCCCATTGAGTTCGCAGCGATTCCGCAACTACCGCAACTGGCCGGTCGACAACTACCGGCAAATCTGTGAACGATTGACGACCGAATGGGGATACCGGGTGCTGATCACCGGCGGACCAACGGACATCGAGCAGCGGTACGGCAGCGCGCTGGCCAACATCCCGGGTGTGCATAGCCTGGTCGGCAAAAGCAATCTCAAGGAACTCGTGGCCGTACTCGAGCGCGCCGAGTTCGTGATCTGCCCGGATTCCGGCCCCGCGCACATGGCCACGGCCGTCGGCACGCCGGTCGTCGGTCTCTATGCCAGCTCGAACCCGGAGCGCACCGGCCCCTACCGGATGCGAGAGTTTACGGTCAATCGCTATCCGGACGCCCTGGCGCACTTTCTCGACACCTCGGTCGACGCGGTCCGATTCGGCACACGCGTACGCCACCCGGAGGCAATGAGTTTGATCACGATCGACGACGTTAACGGCAAAATCGATGCGGTTATCGACTATTTGAAGAGAGAACGCGCCTAACTCGGTCGACCGCGGGATTTTGCCTCCCAGATCGCGCCCAATCGGCACCGTTCAGCGCAGATTGAGTTCGTTTCTTGCGTGTTCGATACTTTTCAGCACATCGGACGGCGTGATCTCGCGCAGACAGTTCAGATGACCCAACGGGCACGTCCGCTGGAAGCACGGGCTGCAGTCGAGTCCGCGATAGTGAATATGCCGATCCTCGCTCAACGGCGGCGTAAACGCGGGCGACGACGAACCGTAGATGCCGTGTGTGTAGCAGCCTGCCGCGGCCGCGACGTGCATGAGACCGGAATCGTTGCTGACCGCCTGTTCCGCCAGGCCAAGCAGATCGACGGCGTCGGCGAGTGCCGTCTCGCCGCACAGGTTCCGCGCACCGCTGCTCCCGACCACGGCCGCGCCGGCTTCGGCGTCTTTTTGCGAGCCGAGCACCCAGACCGCGTAGCCGTCGCGCTCGAGGTTCTCGGCAAGCTCCGCAAAATACTCGAGCGGCCAGCATTTCGCCGGACCGTACTCGGCGCCCGGCATCAGCGCAATCGCGGGCTGGTTGGGATCGAGACCCAGCGTTTCGCATAGCGCTGCCTGCCGGGATGCGTCGACCTCGAGCCGGGGCTCGGGTAATCGCTCGGGCAATCCTTCGCCAGGATCGAGACCCAGCGCAACAAATCGCTTTACGGTCTGATCGAGCAGCGAACGGTCGAACGGCCGGACGTCGTTGATGAGCCAGTATCGACTTTCACCGCGAAATCCGGTGCGAACGGGTATGCGCGCAAAAAAAGGCACCAGGGCCGCCTTGAGCGACCGCGGCAACACGATGGCCTGACGGTAAGGCGGTAAGGTTTTGGCCACCCGTCTGCGCTTGCCCAGGCCCACTTCACCGTGTGCCGTGTCGAGTGCAATGCCGCGCCGCACCTCGGGCATACGCGCGACGATCGGCAGGGACCAGCCCGGCGCCAGCACATCGATCGCCCGCTCCGGGCGCCGTGCTGCGAGCAGTCTGAACAGCGACTGTGCCATCACCATGTCGCCAACCCAGGATGGCCCGACGACCAGCACGCTGTCGTGGGTCTCGCTCGGACGCGACATCGACGGAACGCTCAGTCGGCGGGCGGTGCTACCGCCGCAAGGTAGTCCGCTACGCCTCGTTCGACGGGGCGGAAATCGACGTCGCAGCCGACCCCCCGAAGCGCACCGAGATCAGCCTCGGTGTAACTCTGGTACGCGCCTTTGAGGTGCTCGGGAAACGGTATGTAGCGGATGCTGCCGCGCCCGTGATAACGGATGACGGCTTCGGCAACGTCGTTGAAGGTTTGTGCGCGGCCGGTGCCGGTGTTGAAAACGCCCGACACGTCGGGGTGCTCCAGGAACCACAGGTTGACGGCGCAGACGTCGTCGACGTACACGAAATCCCGCCGCTGTTCACCGTCCGCGTAACCCCCGGAACCCTCGAACAGGCGCACTTCGCCGTCGGCGAGCAGCTGCCGGTCGAAGTGATAGGCCACGCTGGCCATGCTGCCCTTGTGCTGTTCTCGCGGGCCGTAGACGTTGAAATAGCGCAGCCCGACGACCTGGCTGCCGGGTGTGGCGGCCACGCGGCGCACGTAGCGGTCGAACTGCAGCTTCGAGTAGCCGTAGACGTTCAGCGGGTTCTCGTTCTCGGGGGATTCGGCAAACTCGTGCGACGCACCGTAAACCGCCGCTGACGAGGCGTAGATGTAAGGCACGCGATTGTCGAGGCAACGTTCGAGCAGGCGCTTCGAGTAGTCGTAGTTGTTCCGCATCATGTAGCGGCCGTCCCATTCGGTCGTCGTCGAACAGGCGCCCTGATGCAGAACGGCCTTCACGCCGCCGATAAAGCCGGGTGTCTCGATGCGCTCGAGGAATTCGTCTTTGTCGAGGTAATCCGCAATCGCGAGATCGCTCAGGTTGACGAACTTGTGGCCGTCGCTCAGATCGTCGACAACCACGACGTCGTCGTGACCTTTCTCCAGAAGGAGCTTGACCAGATTGCTGCCGATAAAACCGGCACCGCCCGTAACGATCAACATGCGATCAGCACGCGCCGGGATCAGTCCGAATCGCCAACCAGCACGTACTCCGCACCGCAATACGGGCATTTCGCCCTGCCGGTGGTTTCGATGGGAAGGTAGACCTTCGGATGCGAATTCCACAGATACATGCCGGGCATCGGACAGGACAACGGTAAATCCTTCGACCTGACTTCATAGCGATGCTGGGCGTTGGCGGCGATCAGATCCTGATCGACGGTTCCACTCCTTGCGGTCACGGTTTCCCCACGGCGACTGATTTCGAAGCCCCCGATTATACGCAATTTATACGCAATCGCCCCTCACGCGGTCACCACCGCAGGGACAGCGAAACGGCCGGGCGAGCGGCCGGTCAGGCGCCGAGGAAACGATCCCAGAAACGGCGCACGTCCGATATTGCGGCGTCGAAAACACCCGTAGGGACGAGCGGCGGCTCGCCATTCAGGCTCAGGCGATGTTCCCGACGCCTGAGATTGCGGTAGTGATCCTGCAGCAACGCGGCTTCCTGGAGGTCCAGGATGCCGGCGGCGGCCAGCGCATCGAGTTGCCGTACGTTGTCGCTGAACTCGATGAGATCCGGGTGTTTCGCCGCATTCCCGAGTACCAGGTACTGCACGATGAACTCGATGTCGCCGAGACCTCCCGCACCGTGTTTGAGATCGAAACGCTGGCTGTCGCTGCGGTCGAGTTCGCGGCGCATTCGCTGGCGCATGTTCCGCACCTCCTCTCGCAGCGATGTCTGTGCGGCCCGGGCGCGGAGCGTCGACGCCCTGATATCGGCGAAACCCGCCGCTATGTTCGCGCTGCCGGCTACCACACGCGCGCGCAACAAGGCCTGATGTTCCCAGGTCCACGCCTCCTCCGACTGATAGCGCCGAAACGCGTCGAGACTGCTGACAAGGAGCCCCTTGCGGCCGCTGGGCCTGAGCCGCGTATCGATCTCGTACAGCACGCCGGAGCGGGTTCGAGTCGTCAGGAAATGAATCAGCCGGCGCACCAGACGAGAGAAAAACACCGCGTTGTCGATCGGCCGCTCACCGTCCGTCTGTTGCCGGTCACCGCGCGAGTCGTTCAGGAAAACCAGATCCAGATCGGAGCCGTAGGACAACTCGAGGCCGCCGAGTTTGCCGTAGGCCACGATCGCAAAACCCGCCTCCGTCACCTCGCCGTCGACAATACAGCGCGGAACACCGTAACGCTTCGTCAGCTCGCCCCAGGCAATCGCCAGCGCCGCTTCGAGGACCGCCTCGGCCAGGAAACTCAGCGCATCGCTCACTTTCATCGTGTCGAGCTGGCCGTTGAGATCGGCCACGGCAATTCGGAAAACGGTGGCGCGCTGAAACTGCGCGAGCGCCTCGATCGCCGTTTCGGCGTCCTCCTCCGAATCCTGATCGAGGCGGTCTCCTACCTCCGTGGACAGCGCCGACTTGGACAAACCCTCGCCCGCCACGCGTACGTCCAGGAGTTCATCGAGTAACACGGGCGAGCGCGCGAGTTCGTCGGCAATGTAGCGGCTCTCGCGACACAGTTCGATCAGCCGGTCGGTCGCCTGCGGGTTTTCGAGCAGCAGTGCCAGGTAGGCGCTCCGGCGGGTCACCGCCCCCACGATGGCCAGCGTCCGTTTGAGCGTTCGTTGCGGCGCACTGCCGTCGGCGACGCGCTCGATCAGGTCCGGCAACAGCCGGTCGAGTCTTTTCTTTGCCGTCGCGTCGACCTTCACACAGCAGGGGTCCTGGCGGAAGGCCAGGATCAGCGGCGCCAGGTCCGCGGCGGTTTCGGGCAACGCATCCTGCCACTCCTGTTCGCTGGCGTCGGTATTCCACAGCTCGGCGTAGCGGCCGTGATGACCGGTCGACACGTCGGCGCCGAACGCAAGACTGGCAAAGCGCTCGCTTACGGCACTGCGTACGGCGTCGAGCCGCTCGAGAAACTGAGCCCAGTCGGTTTCGCCCAGAGCCAGCAACAACCGCTCCCGATCCAGCGGATCCGTGGGCAACTCGTGAGTCTGGCGGTCGCGAATCGCCTGAACGGCGTTTTCCGCCCGCCTCAGGTATCGGTAGGCGTCGTACAGCGCTTTGCAATCCCCGGCACCGAGCATGCGCTGGTCGGCGAGACTCGGCAGCACGTCCAGCAACGGAGCGGCTCTGAGGTCGGCACGCGAGCCGCCGCGCAGGAGCTGCAGCGACTGCACGATGAACTCGATCTCGCGGATGCCGCCCGGACCGAGCTTCAGGTTGTCCTTGAGATCCCGCCGCTCGACCTCGGCCGCAATCATTGCGTGCATGTCTCTCAGCGACTCGAATACCCCGTAGTCGAGATAGCGCCGGTAGACGAACGGCACGATCAGCTCGTCGAAAAGTTCGCGCCGGAGCGCTTCGGGCAGATCCGGACCGACGAGGGTTGCCTTGACGTAGGCATAGCGCTCCCAGACCCGGCCGTGGTTCAGCAGGTAGTCCTCGAGCGCCGCGAAACTCGTGACGGGCGGGCCGCTGTCGCCGAAAGGCCGGAGGCGCGTGTCGACGCGAAACACGAAGCCGTCGCCCGTCACCTCGTCGAGCAGACTGACCACCTGCTGAGACAGACGGGTGAACCAGGTCTCTGCGCTGACGGCTTTGCGGCCGTTGCTCTCGCCGTGCCCCGAATACAGGAAAATGACGTCGATGTCGGAGGAAAAATTCAGCTCTCCGCCGCCGAGTTTGCCCATGCCGAGAACCGCAAACACGGGCGCGCTGCCGTCCGCGGCGACCAGGTCGCCAAAGCGATCGCGAACCTTCCGCTCCGAGTAGCTGACTGCCGCGCGAAGCGCTTCGCTCGCGAAGTGCGACCAGTCCGCAAGCGTCCGTTCGAAACGTTCGGGCTCGAGGACTTCGCGTGCAATCATGGCGGTAAGGAACCGGGCCCGGTAGAGCCTCAGCTCGCGCTTGAACGCGTCCGGACCGTCGTCGCTCGCGCCGAGCGCGTCGAGGAACGCGGTCAGCTCGGCTCGAGCAGGCGGTACGAGCGGATCGGCCCAGTCCCCGCCGTATTGCCCCCACTGCCGGATCAACGTCGCCGCCGCCAGTTCGCTCGCGACCGCAACGCGCAGCAGATCGGCCGTCAGCGGTACGGAGCCGTGGCGGCCCGTAAACTCGCCTATCCAGTCGCGGCCCGTCTCGCGCAACGGCTCCGGCAAAACCGTCACCAGCTCCTGTGTCTCCCGTTCGTTCATGCAGGCCCTTCTGCTCACCCTCGACGCGAGTCTACCGGTACACTGGCGTCAGCGTATAAGAGCCTCCCGGTCGTCATGAGCGCCAAACTACTCGTTGTGTACCACAGCCAATCCGGTTCCACGTCGAAAATGGCGAACGAGGTCGTTGCCGGCGCCCGTGACCCGGACGTCGATACCGAGGTTCGGGTCCGCGATGCGCTGGCGGCGACGGCCGAGGATCTCTTGTGGTGCGACGGCTTCATCCTGGGTACGCCCGAGAATTTCGGCTACATGAGCGGCGGAATGAAGCTGTTTCTGGATCGCGTATTCTACGATTGCGTCGACAAGATCGACGGCAAGGCGTATGCGCTGTTCGTGCGGGCGGGCAACGACGGCCGGGGTGCCATCGACAGCGTGCAGCGAATCCTGAAGGGGCTCAACGTCAGAGAGGTGCAGCCGCCGCTGCTGTTCGCCGGCGAGTTCGACGAGACGCGGCTGCCCGAGTGCCGCGAACTCGGCCTGACGCTGGCGGCGGGTCTCGAAGCCGGGATTTTCTAGCCGGGTCGTTCTAGCCGGCTTCGGCGAATCGCACTTCCAGTTCAGCCAGTACGTCATCGAACGGCACGGGTTTGCTCACGGCGTGCCCCTGCGCAAAATCGACGCCAATACGTCTGACGAGATCCATCGATTCAGCGGTCTCTACGTATTCCGCAACGGTCTGCAGCTGCATGACCTTCGCCACCTGGGTAATGGCCGTCACCATCGACTCGGAGATGCGGTTCTCGGCAATGTCGCGAATGAAGCTGCCGTCGATCTTCAGCACGTCGACCCGGAAGCTCTTGAGGTAGGCGAAGGAACTCAGGCCTGCGCCGAAATCGTCGAGGGAGATCGTGCAGCCGCGGTCGTGCAGCGCATCGATCAGGTTTTGCGCCTTGGCGAGATTTCTCACCGCGGCCGATTCCGTCACCTCGAAACCGATGCAATCGGGCGACAGCCCCGTGGCGTTGAGTTCCTGCTCGACGAAACCGAGTATTTCGTCGTCGCTCAGCGACTGGCCTGAAAGGTTGACCGAAAAAAGCGCCTTGCCGCCGTCGACCAATCCGCGCGCGCGCGCCAGCCTTGCGACGGTGGCGGAAATCACCCAGCGATCGATCTGGGGCATCATGTTGTAACGTTCGGCGGCCGAAAACAGTGCCTTGGTCGGTACGGGTTCGCCGTCGCTGCCTTTCATGCGCAGCAGTATCTCGTAGCGCGGCCTGCCCGGACCCGGCCCGAGGGTTGCGATCGGCTGCGCAAGCAGATCGAACGCATCGTCATCGAGCGTTTGCTGTATTTGTGCTACGAGCAGCATGTCGTCCTGACGGCGGATGATGCTCTGATCCGCGTCGTCGAACACCTCGATGCGATCGCGGCCGTGATCTTTGGCCGCCTCGCAGGCCATGCGGGCGCTGGTCAGCGCCTTGCGCTCGTTCGAGCGTGAGGCACCACATTCCGCAATGCCCACGCTAATCGTAACCTGCAAGGTCTTGTCACCCTCGAGGTACCTCAGATCCTGGCTTTTTTCGCGGATCGACTGCGCAAGCTGCATGGCGGCGTCGGCATCGGCATGCGTCATGAGGATGCAGAAATCGTCGCCGGTCAGCCGAGACAACACGGCACTCTTAGGCAAATCGGCTTCGACCAGTCGCGCAAACCGGTTGATAACGGCATCGCCGGCAGCCCGGCCGAAGGTGTCGTTGACGAGCTGCAGGTTGTCCAGGTCCATATAGATGAGCTGATGCGGCAGCGCGCCGTGTTTGAGCTCACCCCAGGATTCCGCAAGCTGCGCTTCGAAACCGGCGCGGTTCATGAGCCCGGTCATTGCATCGAACGATTGCTCGATGACGTACTCGACCTTGCGCACGATGTGCGACATGAAACGCCGGTGGCTGTCCTTGAACGGCTCGTTGTTGACCCGCCCCAGCTGTGCCAATACGCCTTCGACGCCGCCGGACTTGTCGAGCAGCGGCGAAACCAGGGTCTGATACCCCTGCTCCTCGGCATTCTCCGAGCCCTCGACCGCCGGAATCTCGAAAATCACGGGCGCACGGCGGCCCTCGAGTTTCGGCAGTATCTGGTCCAGCAGATAACGATCCATGACCTTGCGGTTGACGTTCTTCCACGACGAGTGTGTGGCGCTGATCCGAATGCGCTTCGAGGGAATCAGCAGCACGCTGTAGGCAATCGACAAGTGTCTGCCGCTTTGACCCACGAGCTGAGCGAGTCCGGCGTGACTGCGTGATGCACCGTGCACCTTCTCGTCGACCTCGTAGACCAGCGCGAGCTCTTTCTCGAGACCCGCCACACGAAGGTTGAGTGCAGCCAGGCTGTCGCCGATCAGCAGCGATTCGCTAATGACGTCGAGCGCCGGCGCAAGCACCTGGCGCAGCAAGTTGGGGTTGAACCAGGACGATTTGCCGGCATTGCGGGAAAACACGACGACAAGATGTCCCAACCCGGTTCCGGCATCGTTGCGCGCCTCGAGGATCAGGAGCGTCCGGCCGGATTCGAGCGTGCGCCGCACGTAGGACGTATCGGCGTCGGCAAACACCTGGCGCGGCAGGCCGGCCATGAAGCTGTCGACTTCGTAGTCGTCAGCGCCGTCGCTGCTCCACACGCACTCGCCCGCCGGGCTGTAGAAGCAGAACACCTGCGCCCGGGGCACCAGCGACTGCAGCAACGCCTGGGCCTTGCCGATACTGTTCTGAGTTGTCAGGTTTTGCGGTCCGGCAGCCAAAGCAAGCTCCGCCAGTCATTGCAGGCGAAACCATGCCAAGAAGCCCCTTTTTGCGCTGTGAGCCAAGTCTCAGCGATACGAACCAGCTGGAAAATAAGGGGATAGCGGGGCCTCGGCAGCAAATCGGCGCTGCTGCGGAAGCCCCCTGCCGGCGGGGCGTCTCTAGAGCGAGTCCAGCCAGTCGTCGTCCGAACCCTCGTTGACACCCTCGAACAGCGGCGTCGACAGGTAGCGTTCCCCGGTGTCGGGCAGCATCGACAACACGACGCTGCCCGCGGGCGCCTCCTCGGCAACCTCGAGCGCCGTCGCCAGCGTTGCGCCCGCGGAAATGCCCGTGAAGATACCTTCGCGCGCGGCGAGGTCGCGAGACACCTCGATGGCTCTCTCGTCGCTCACGGCGCGCAGGTCGTCGTAGATTTCGCGATCCAGAACGTCGGGAATGAAATCGGGAGTCCAGCCCTGGATCTTGTGCGGGTTCCACTCGGCACCCGCAAGCAGCGCCGCGCCTGCCGGCTCGGTCGCAATGATCTTGAGGTCCGGACGTGCTGCCTTCAGCGTCCGGCCGGCGCCCGTCATCGTGCCGCCGGTGCCGTAGCCCGTCACCCAGTAGTCCAGTCTGCGGCCAGCAAAATCGCTCAGGATCTCGGGCCCGGTGGTGCTGGCGTGATACTCGGGGTTGGCCGGATTCTCGAACTGCCGGGTGAGGAACCAGCCGTGTTTTTCGGCCAGCTCTTCAGCCTTTTTGACCATACCGGTTCCGCGTTCGGCGGCGGGTGTCAGAATGACCTTGGCGCCAAGTCCGCGCATGATCTTGCGGCGTTCCACCGAAAAGGATTCGGCCATCGTGGCCACGAACGGGTGGCCCTTCGCCGCGCAAACCATCGCGAGCGCTATACCCGTATTGCCGGAGGTTGCCTCGACGACGGTCTGGCCCGGTTTGAGCACACCGCGTTTCTCGGCGTCCAGGATAATGGCGTACGCCAGACGATCCTTGACCGACGCCATTGGATTGAACGCTTCCACCTTGACGTAGACGTCCACGTTGTCCGGCGCGAGACGATTGAGTTTGATGACCGGGGTACGCCCGATGGTTTCGAGAATATTGTTGTAAATCATGTTGTCCCCTAAATAAGACTAAAGACTTGCCCGGCTGGCCCGCGCGTACGAATGTTCATCGACAGGCGTGGCCAAGGGCTTGTCCTGCAAAACGTCGGCCGATATTTCGGTCGTGACGCCGCGGCTCGCCACGGCGCCGATCAGCAGCAGCGCCGGCGCTTCCACACGATGCGCCTTCGCCAACAAGTTTAGCTGACCCAGCGTACCGCGAATGACACGTTGTTCGGGGCTTGTGCCGCGCTCCACAATTGCGATAGGCGTGTCGGCGGCACGGCCGTGCTCTATGAGCCGGGTCATCAGGTCGGCGAAGCGCCGGACACCCATATAGACCGCCAGCGTCTGGCGGTCGCGGGCCAGCGAAGGCCAGTCCAGCGTATCGACCGAGTCCTTGCCGTGTGCGGTCAGCAACACCAGCGATTGCGCGTCGTCCCGATGCGTCAGCGGTATTCCCGCTGCGGCGGCGCAGCCGGCCGCTGCGGTAATGCCCGGTATCACCTGCCACGAAAGGCCGGCAGCCGTCAGCGCCTCCGCTTCCTCGCCGCCGCGGCCGAAGATAAACGGATCGCCGCCCTTGAGGCGGCATACGCGCTTGCCGCTCCCGACCAGCTCGACGAGGAGCGCGTTGATGCTCTCCTGGCTGTTCGCCTGGCAGCCGGGTGTCTTGCCCACAGATATGCGCTCGGCGTCACGGCGCGCGAGTGCCAGTACCTCGTCACCCACGAGGCGATCGTGAACGATGACGTCCGCCGACTGCAGCGCATGGAGCGCTTTCAAGGTCAGCAGTTCGGGGTCGCCGGGACCGGCACCCGTCAGCCATGCGATGCCGGGGCGGGCAGCAAACTCCGCGGCATCATCGAGCAGCGATTCGATCTCGTCACGGGCGCGCGCCACATCGCCGGACAGCGCCGCCGCGGCCGTGGGACCGTCGATCACGGATTCCCAGAAGCGAATTCGTGGCGACAGTGCCGGCAGGGCGTCGGTCACGCGCTGCCGATAGCGCCGCGCAAGCCGGGCCAGCACACCGAGTCTGGCCGGCAGGCTGGCCTCGAGACGTTCCCGAATGCGCCGCGCGAGGACCGGTGCCGAACCGCCACTCGATACCGCCACGATCACGGGACTGCGGTCCACAATCGCCGGCGTGATGTAACTGCAGTTCTCCTGACGATCGACGGCGTTGCAAAAAATCCGCCGCGCGGTCGCGTCCGAATACACGGCGGCATCGACATCGGCATCACCGGTTGCGCTGATCGCGAGCCAGACATCGTCGAGATCGTGCGGCGCGTAAGTCCTTTCGACGTGGATCAGACGGCCTTCCGCAGCCAGCGCCGCAATGCCGTCGCCGACGTCGGGAGCCACGACCGTTACGCTCGCCCGAGCGGCGAGCAACAAACGCACTTTTCGCGCGGCTATTTCGCCGCCGCCGACAACGAGGCAGGGCCTGCCGTCAAGATCGAGGAACGCGGGGAAATATTCCATTTTTGTGTCACCGGAAACTTTCAAACGAAACCGCATATGACTATATCGGCGATTCTAAGCGTCTAAAAAGACGGTGTTTTTCTGCTGTTATGCCTCTATGTTATATAAGCTGGCTCAGTTGATGCGCTCTAACGGTACGAGCGTGCTCTTTTTGCCACCGGACGGGGTTTTATAGACCGTTTGCTTATTTGCCGTGAAATCGGAAACGAATGCTCATAACGGCGGTCGTAATGTAAAACCCGGAGAACCGGGTGCATGTGGGGAGCATGCGGGGACCCATGAAACTACAACAACTCAAGTACCTGTTGGCCATTGCGGACAACGGGCTCAATATCACGGCAGCGGCGGAACGTCTGTACACGTCGCAACCGGGCGTCAGCAAGCAGCTCAAACTGCTTGAGGAGGAACTCGGGCTGCAGCTTTTCACGCGCAAAGGCAAAAGCCTGGGCGGCGTTACGGCGGCAGGTCGTCAGGTCATTGAGCGCGCGCGCATCGTCATGCAGGAGGTCGAGAACATTCGCTCGCTGGCCTCGGACTACTACCACGAGGAAGAAGGCACGCTGTCCATCGCCACGACGCACACGCAGGCCCGTTACGTGCTGCCCGCGGTGATCAAGGAGTTTCGCTCGCGCTACCCGAAGGTAAGCCTGGAACTTCATCAAGGCACTTCCGAACAAATTGCCGACATGGTCTCTGCCAACGAAATCGACTTCGCGATTGCGACCGGCTCTCGCGACCTGTTCAGCAACCTGTTGCTCGTTCCCAGCTATCACTGGGACCGCAAAATACTCGTGCCGCGAAGTCACGAACTGACCAAGCTCGACCGCAAGATTACGCTGCGCGACCTTGCGGAGTACCCGCTGGTCACGTACGTGTTCAGCTTCGGCGGGCAATCGTCGTTGAAGCGTGCGTTTGCGGATGAAGGACTCGAGCCGGACGTCGTGTTTACGGCAAGGGACGCGGACGTCATCAAGACCTACGTGCGTATGGGTCTGGGCGTTGGCATCGTCGCAAGCATGGCGGAAGACTGCGAAGACCGTAAGGATCTGAGCGCGCTCAGCGCGGAAGGTCTGTTTCCGCGCAGCACGACCTGGATCGGCTTCCGCAAGGACGCCGTCCTGCGGCGCTACATGCTCGACTTCGTGCAGCTGTTTGCGCCGCATATTACGGCCGATCAGCTCGAGAGCACACGGCACGCCCGTTCGCAGGAAGAGATCGACGCGCTGTTCGACACGCAGTCCCTGCCGGTCAGGAACGGCTGCTCGGACGGCATGACGGCAGCCGCCTGACCTGCGAGCCGGGCACGCACTGCGCGGCTAGCTGCTCTGGCCGAACTCCATCTCGTGCAGGCCGCACTCACGCTTGAGGCCAAAAAACCGGCTGGCCTCGGCTGAGCCGGCTTCTGCCAGCGTCCGCGTGCTGTGCACGTCGCCAATGGAGACGTAACCCTGCTCCCAGAGCGGATGGTAGGGCAGCTCGAAGCGCTTCAGATAGCGATGGACGTCACGGTCGGTCCAGTCGGCGATCGGGTGTACTTTCCAGCGCTGACCGGACGATTCAACAATAGATTTATCGCTGCGGCTCGTCGACTGGCTGCGCCGCAGCCCGGAAAACCAGGTGCCGGCGTCGAGATCCTCGAGCGCCCTCGCCATCGGCAGCACCTTGTTTTCGCGGTTGTAGGCCTCGAGGCCGCCCAACCCTTCTTCCCAGCGGCGCCCGTAACGGGCTTCCTGCCAGGCGCTCGAAATGTCGGAACGATAGACCTTGAGATTGAGGTCGAGACGTTCGACGAGGCTGTCGACGAAACGATAGGTTTCGGGGAACAAATAGCCCGTGTCGATGAACACGACGGGTATGCCGGGAGCCTGGCGCGCCAGCATGTGCAGCATGACTGCCGACTGCGCGCCGAAACTCGAACTCAACACGTGCCGGCCCGGCAGGGCTTCCAGAGCCCAGGCAACGCGGTCTTCCGCCGACATGGCTTCGAGCGCGTCCTCGGTCGGGAAGGGTTGCTCGGCGACTGCCTGACTGATTGAAGTGGTCGTCATATCGGTATCCTTACGCCGCCGACGCCGCATGAAATTCACGGCCCGCGTCGACGCGACGTATGACCCCCGCACGTATCAGAAAATCGCCGAAGTGCTCGTCGTCCTCTCGCTCCGCCGCGAAACGCTCGAACAGCGGCCGGAGTGCGCCGACGATCTCGGCTTCGTCCGCGTTCTCGAGCAGCATGGCGCCCAGACGCTCACCGGCAAACCCGGCCCCGAGGTACAGGTTGTAGCGGCCCGGCCCCTTGCCGACCAGACCGATCTCGGCAATGTACGGTCGTGCGCAGCCGTTCGGGCAACCCGTCATGCGCATCGTCAACGGCACGTCGGCAAGGCCCGCCTCGGCGAGCAGCGCTTCCAGCTGCGACACGAGATCGGGCAGGTAGCGTTCACTTTCCGCCATGGCCAGCGCGCAGGTCGGCATGGCGACGCACGCCATCGAATTGAGTCGCAGCAGGCTCGCCTGGCTGGAGTTTTCGATGCCGTACTCACGAAGCAGCGAATCGATGCCGTTTTTGTCCGCCGGGTCCACGTTGCTGATCACGAGATTCTGGTTCGGCGTGAGACGAAACTCGCCGCGATGGCGTTCTGCGATTTCCCGGAGTCCCGTCATCAGGCGCCGCTCGCCACGATCGGCAATACGCCCGTTCTCGACGAACAGCAGGTAGTGCCAGTCCCCGGCATCGTCCTGCTGCCAGCCGTACACGTCGCCGTTGGCGACAAACGCAAACGGACGCTCCTCGCCAAGCGCTACGCCGGAACGCTCCTCGACCTCGCCGCGAAACCAGGTCAGGCCGCGGTCTTCGATCGTGTATTTGAGCCGCGCGTGTTTGCGGTTGCCGCGATCGCCGTAGTCACGCTGGGTGGTGACAACTGCCTCGGCCACGGCCAGGAGATTGTCGGGCTCGACGAAACCGAGCACGTCCGCAAGCCGGGGATAGGTCTCCGGCTCGCCGTGCGACATACCCATGCCGCCGCCGACCGTAACGTTGTATCCCTTGAGTTCGCCGGCTTCGACAATGGCGATGAAGCCGAGATCCTGTGCATAAACGTCAACGTCGTTTTGCGGCGGTACGACAAACGCCGTCTTGAACTTGCGTGGCAAGTAGGTTTTGCCGTAGATCGGTTCTTCAAGTATCGGTTCTTCGAGTGCCGGTTCTTCGGCGGTCGGTACCGGTACGTCAGGCGTCTCGAGCTTTTCGCCGTCGAGCCAGATTTCGTGGTAGGCGCGTGTCGCCGGAGTCAGATGATCGCTCAAGCGTTCGGCGTCCGCCTGAACCTGGCGGTGTACGGCACTCAGCGCAGGTAACACGGGCGCCATGACGTTGCGGTTGACGTCGCCACAGGCCGCAATCGTGTCCATCATTGCGGAGTTAATTCCCGCAATGCTGGCCTTCAGGTTGCGCTTGATGACGCCGTGCAGCTGGAACGCCTGCCGGGTCGTCAGCCGGATCGTGCCGTTGGCGTACTCGGTCGCCATACGATCCATGTTCAGCCACTGCGCCGGGGTGCAGACGCCCGCCGGCACGCGAGCCCGAATCATGAAGCTGTACGCAGGTTCGAGCTTCGCACGCATACGCTCGCTGCGAAGATCGCGGTCGTCCTGCTGATAGATACCGTGGAACTTGGAGAGCTGCGTATCGTCCACGGCAATAGCGCCGGTTAGCGGATCGGCAAGACTCTCGGTCAGAGTGCCGCGCAGCTGGCGGCTCTCCGACTTGATTCGTTCTACGTCGCTCAGCTTGTCCGCCATCAATACACGTCCTTCTGATAGCGAGCTGCCCGCTTGAGCTCCTTGAGCGTTGCGGTCGCGTCGTCGCGACTCTTCTGGCCGTGCTCGGCAATGATTTCCACGAGCGCCGCCTCGACGTCCGGCGCCATGTGCCGCGCGTCGCCGCAGACATAGAGAAACGCGCCTTTCTCGATCCACTCGTAGAGTTCGCGGCCGCGCTCGCGCAGCCGGTCCTGCACGTAAACCTTCTCCGCCTGATCTCTGGAGAAAGCCACGTCCAGGCGGGTCAGCGCGCCTTGCTTCAGGTGCCGCAGCCATTCGATCTGGTAGAGAAAATCGTCGGAGAACGTGCGATCGCCGAAGAACAGCCAGTTGTCGCCGGCCGCACCGCGCTCGGAGCGCTCCTCGACGAACGCGCGAAACGGGGCAACGCCAGTGCCCGGCCCGATCATGACAACCGGCGCGTTGTCGTCGGCCGGCAGCCGGAAGCGATTGTTCCTCTCGACGTAGACCGACACGGTATCGCCTTCCGCGAGGCGGTCCGCCAGGTACGTGGAGGCCGCACCTTCGTGCGTATGGCCAAACGCGTCGTAGCGAACGACGGCCACCGTCAGGTGGACCTCATCGGGATTGGCCGTACCGCTCGACGCGATCGAATAGGCGCGTGGCGCCAGTTTGCGCAAAAGCCCCGTAAACTCAGCAGCTGTCACCTCCGCCGGATAGGCGCGGACGATATCGATGATCTGGTGGCTGGCAAAGAAGTCCTTGAGATCACTCTGCCGGTCGGCGGTCAGCAGCTCGTCGAGGCTTGCGGACTGCGCAAGTTCCGCCCAGCCTTTGAGGAAACCCAGGCTGGGTGCGGTGATTTCGAAGTACCGCTCGAGGGCGGCACGGAGCGGCAGCGTTTCGTCACCCGCCGTCACCGGCGCGTCTTCGGCGAAACCGAACTGTGCGATCAGTTCATCCACGAGCGCCGGCGGATTGTCGGCAAGCACAGCCAGCGAATCGCCGGGCTCGTAGCTGAGTCCGGACCCTTCGAGCGACAGCTCGATGTGCCGAACGTCTTTGCTCGACCGCCCACCGGTGATCTTCTGATTGCTGAGCACGGTGGCCGGGAACGGGCGCTGCCGGTCGTAGGTCGTCTTGTTCTCGACCGCCCGCAGCAGCGGGGCGGCGGGCTTGCTGTCCAGGAGCGTCGGCAACCGCTCTACCACGTCCTCCTGCCAGCGCTTCGCGTCGGCATCGAACTCGACGTCACATTCGACGATCGGCAGAACGCGCTCGGCACCCAGTTCGGCCAGACGGCCGTCGAACTCGCGCCCGGTCTGGCAGAAGTTGACGTAGCTCGAATCGCCCAGCGCAAATACGGCGTAGCGCAGGCCGTCGAGCTTCGGAGCACGCGACGACAGCAGAAACTCATGGAACAGCTCAGCGTCATCGGGAGGATCGCCCTCACCGTGCGTACTGACCACGAAAGTGACGAACTTCTCTCGCTTGAGCTGAGCCGGTTTGAAGTCGGCAAGGCTCTTGAGGTTCACGGCAAAACCCTTGGCGGCGGCGGCCTCGCCGAGTTCGCGAGCCACACCTTCGCCGTGGCCGGTCTGCGAGCCATACAGTATGGTCAGCTTTTCCTGAGCCTCGTTCGAGGCCTGCGGCTGTGCGGCACCGCCTTCCGGGGCGCCGGCCGCAGCCAGCCCCGCCGTATAGCCGCTGATCCAGTAGAGCTGCAGCGGCGTCAGCCCGTCCACGGCGGCAGCAAGCCGGTCGGTTTGCTGGGTGTCGAGGGGCAGCGCAATGCTGCCGGCAGCTTGGCTCGTCATGTCGGACTCCGGATGTGCTCCGGGCTGCCCACAGCCCGGTAAGGACTCCGACACTAGGCGGCACCCGCCTGAGGGTGAACGATTTTGTATTTATCCGCTTATAACCCAAGCGAATAAGATGCTTATTCAGCCAGGGAATAAGCTAGGGCTGACGGCCGATTGAAACCGATTGGAGGCCGCCAAAAACGGCTACATGACGCGAATACCGCCGTGACGCTTACGAATCTGGTGATCGACGTATTTGAGCCCGCCGAGGAAACCGCCAACGAGGGCCACGAGCAGCGCGCCCAGTGACCAGCTCAGCGGGACCGAATTGGCATATCGCTCGGCCGACGCCTTGAGGCCGGCCACTTCCTTCTCGAGGCTGTCCGTTTCGGCGGTGCGGCTGTCCAGATCCCCCTCGAGAGACGAAATTCTGGCTTCGAGCGCGCTGATTTCCGCGGCGGGCTCGGCAAAAATCTCCTCCGCCTGGCGAAGCTCGGTCGTCAGCCGGTCCACTTCGGCCTGCGTCTCGGCGACGATCAGGCGGGCCGGCTTGTCGTCGACAATGTAGGCCGAGCGCACGTAGCCCTCGGTGCCGTCGGCGAGCCGGATCTGGGTCGCGAGCCGGTCGCGCACCAACACCTCGAACCCGTCGCCGCTGACAAGCGTGCGAACGGCGCTGCCGCTGAAATCGGGCGTACCGTACACGTTGAGGCGCAGTACGTCGGTAACGTAAGCCGTTTCCGCGGCCGCGGCGGCCGGCAGCAGCAATAGGCACAGCCAGATTTTCTGCATGGTCTCACTCCGGTCGAACGGCCGAAGTGTACTAGAAGCGGCCTGCAAATAGTTGTCGCCGCGTTGCGCTGCCCGGACACCCGTCAGCGTTCGTGCAGCCAGCGAATCAGCGCCTCCTGGACCTCTTCACCGTAGCCGCGGTGGATATCCTCGTGGTTGTGCAGGACCGTCAGCACGTAGCGCCGACCGCTCCGCGACTGCAGGTAGCCTGCAATCGCAGCGACGTGATCCAGCGAACCGGTCTTCAGGTGCGCCTTACCTTTCAAATCCGCGCGGCGCAGACGGTCGCGCAACGTGCCGTCGAGACCCGAAAGCGCCATCGACGCCAGGTATTCCGGCATGTAGGGCTGCCGCCACGCAAATGTCAGGAGAGCCGACATGTCTCGCGCACTCACCCTGGCGTCACGCGACAGCCCTGCGCCGTTGGCCATGGCCAGCGAATCGAGCGGCAGACCCTTGCTGCCGAGCCACTGCTCGATGACCTGCCTGCCCCCGGCTTCGGTGCCGGGTGCACCGAGCACTTCCGCCGACAGCGTGTAGAGCAATTGCCGAGCCATGACGTTGTTGCTGTACTTGTTCACCCGGGCGATGGCCTCGCCGAGTGGCCGCGAACGGAAACTCATGATCGGCTCCGCCCCCTCCGGCGTCGGCACGTTGGCAAATCCGCCGCTGATGCGCCCACCGTTGGCCCGCCACATCGCCGTGAATAACCCGTAGGCGTACGCGTTGTGGCTCAAGGCGGTACGCGCCAGCGAGTAGCGCCGGCAGCGGTTGGGAAAACGGCCGCTGAAGGTCATCGTGTCGACGGTGTCGTTGGCGTTGACGGCAATACCGCGCTGAAATCCGCCGCAGGCGGCACTGCGCAGCCGAAGGCGGTTTTCGATGGTCAGGTTGTCGAGCGGCGGTTCGACGTCGATCTTCACGCCGCCCGTCTCGTTTTGCGGCGTAAACCAGTAACGCACGACCTTGAAATTCATCAGCAACGCGTTTGGCGCAACGTTGTAAGCGCGCAGCGGCTGGCGATCGAACGCGCCGGGATCGTAGGGGCCAACGTCGAAGTGACTGTCGTCGATCAGGAGATCGCCGTCGATGAACTCGAGGCCCGTTCGCCGCAAGTCGCGCGTGAGCTGCCACACACGCTCCGTAACCAGGAACGGATCGCCCGTTCCTCTCAGCAGCAGATCGCCGTCGAGCCTGCCGTTGTCGACGTCACCAAACGCATAGATCTCGGTTTCCCAGCGGTAAGCCGGCCCGAGAATGTCGAGCGCCGCAAGCGTCGTCATGAGCTTGAGGGTCGATGCCGGATTTCTCGGAACATCCGCCATCCAGTCGACGACGATCTCGCCGGTCTCCACGTCCGCCACGTGGATGGACACACTCTCCGGCGGAACGTCACGCAGCGCCAGCACGGCGCGCACGGGCTCGGGCAATTCGGTATCGGGATTCCTTTCGGCATCGGACGCCGCCAGCGGCGGCGGCAGCAGCAGCGTCAGCGCTGCGGTCATCCATAGTCGCTTCACAGCGATGTGTTCTCCTTCCCGCCGTTTGCAGGCGGCTTCTCCGTCGGTTCATCCATTTGCTCGGCCAAAGCGCGGCTTGCGGCGCGATGTATGACCACGGTCACGGCAATGAGGGCAACGAGTGCAATCACGCCCAACCACCAGCGCGGTGCGCCGTCCGTATGTCCGCCGTCGAGTATCTGACCAATATCCCTGGCGAGCGTGCCCATGTAGACGTACATCGCAATGATCGGCAGCATGCCGACAACGGTCGCCACCATGTAGGTTCCGAGCCTCACGCGGGTCAGTCCATAGGCATAGTTCAGGACGTTGTAGGGAATCAGCAGCGCAAGGCGGGTCAGCAGCACGATCGTGAAAGCCTGCTCGCCGAGTGCCCGGTCGATCGCTCTCAGGCGGCGGCTATCGGCAATGCGCCGCTCGATCCAGCTGCGCAGCAGGGTACGCCCGGTCAGAAACGCTGCTGTCGCGCCGCACAGTATGCCGAGCACCGCGAGCGGCAGCCCAAGCTCGAGACCGAACAGGAGACCGGCAAGCATCATTGGAATCCAGCCGGGGGTTGCCGCTATTCCGGCCAGCGTCGTTGCGGCGACGTACAGGGCAGCACCCTGCCACGGATTCGCCTCGACCCAGCGATCCGCCTCCTCGAGCCAGTCGACGATCGGCAATTCGCCAAGCAGCAGAATCAGCCCCACCAGCGCGGCGAGTATGAGCAAGCGCCCGCCGTAGCGGCGTAACGTCGGGTTCATGTTTTACCCGGCTTGCGGATACCCATCGACTTGATGCGATCCGCAAGCGTCGTCGGCCGCACGCCGAGCAGCTCAGCAGCACCCCCCTTGCCCGATACCTTCCACTCGGCCACTTCGAGTGCCCGAACCAGGTTGCGGCGGGTCAGATCGCGTATTTCGCTCTCCGTGAGGATACGCGCCGGAGCACCCATGTCGCCCTGGCTGGCCGGTGCCGGCGCGACGACGTCGGGCATCGACAGATCCAGCCGCAACTGCTTGCCGGGTGACAGAATGATGGCCCGCTCGATGACGTTCTTGAGTTCGCGAATGTTGCCCGGCCAGTCGTAACGCCTCAGTTCGTCCGCCTGAGCCTTGGTCAGCGCCATCGGCTCGCGACCGAATTCACGCAGCGTCTTCTCCAGGAAGTGCTGGGCCAGCTGAATGACGTCGTCCTCACGCTCCCGCAACGGTGGCACTTCGACGGGAAACACGCTGAGCCTGTAGAACAAGTCTTCGCGAAAACGTCCACCGACGATCTCCGCCTCCAGGTCGCGGTTGGTGGCGGCGACGACGCGGACATCCACGGACCGGGTGATGTCGTCGCCGACGCGTTCGAATTCGCTTTCCTGCAGCACACGCAGAAGCTTGCCCTGCAGCTCCAGCGGGATCTCGCCTACCTCGTCCAGGAACAGGGTACCGCCGTCGGCCAGCTGGAACCGGCCTACCCGATCCCGTTGCGCACCGGTAAAGGCCCCCTTCACGTGACCGAAGAATTCGCTCTCGAACAACTCCTTCGGTATGGACGCACAGTTCACCTTGACCAGCGGACCCTCGGCGCGCGGGCTCTGCGCGTGAATGGCGTGGGCAACGAGTTCCTTGCCAACACCGGACTCACCCTGCACGAGTACGCTGGCCGGCGTGTCGGCAACCGCCTCGACCCGGCGCAACATGCGCTGCAGGGCTTTGCTGGTGCCCACGATGCGGCCGAAGTTCATGGAAACCTTCACTTCCTCGCGCAGGTAGTCGCGCTCGCGCTCCAGCTCCTCGCGCAGACGGGCGTTCTCCATGAGCGTCTGCCTGAGTTCGCGCTCCGCCCGAAGCCGCTGGGTCACGTCCTTGGATGCCACGAGCAGGCGGTGCACTTTGCCACCGCTGTCGCGACTGGAAATTGCCGACATGACGATGTCGAGGGTTTTTCCGCTGCGCGTGACCATCTGCCGATCGACGTTGTTGAAGTCCCCTTTGCCGACGTAGGCCTTGAGCCCGGCATCCTGGAACCGCTTTCGATCGGCGTGCGAATAGAAATCGGTGATCGGCCTGCCGATCACCTCTTCGCGCTCGTAACCGAGTTTCATCAGCCAGTGATCGGTAACGGTCATGATGTACCCGTCCGCATCCAGTGTGTGCAGCATGGCGGGAGTGGAACGATAGAGGGTGCGATAGCGGAAATTGGCACGCGCTTCTTCGCCGGCTTCAACGTACTGAGCGACGGTGGTCAGATAGTTGCCGATGGCATCCTGTTCGACAACCGCGCTGGTGGTGCAATCGACCACGTCGCCGTCGCGAGTGACGAAACTGACGGGCTTTTCGTCGAGCCGCCCGGTACGCCGCAGAGCGGGTCTGAACTCCTCGACGATGCGTCGCGCCGACTTTTCGGTCATGAAGTCTTCGGGCGACCTGCCGATCATCTCCTCGCGCTCGAAGCCAAGGCGCCGGGCAAAGGCGTCGTTGACGTCCAGGTAACGGCCGTCGGCCGAAATGGCAGTGGTCATGGTGGGGGCTTTCCGAAACAGCCACCGGTAATCGCGGTTCTCGGACATGCCGGGCAGTATATACGGAATTTCGTAATTCGTCTTTACGATTATCCGTAAATTACGAAATATCGTAACTCAGTGGAATCCATTAAGCTGCTGTTTTTATTATAAAAACAGAGTTGGCACAGCGCTTGCAATAGTGAGGTCGTCATTACGAATCGCTGCGCGCTTGGGCACAGCGGTTGAACGCAAAACGCAGCTTTTAAGGAAGATTAACGATGAAACGCATCGACATTGAGAATGGGCTGGGCATCCTTGCCTTCGGCGTTGTTCTCGCGGGCGTCTTTTTTGCCGCGGAATCGGCTTTTGCCGACGATGCTGCAGCGTCGGACGAACCACGAGTCCAACAGGTTGAGCAGGCGCCCCGCAAGGACAGCACCGAAAAGGCACCGTCCGACGCGGATCAGCACGCCGAAATGGCGCGCGAAGCCGCAGATTCCATCCGGGAATCGAACGTGCTGGACCTTGATATCCAGCTTCGCAATCACATATCTACTGTCGACGCGAGGTTCTGACGGGCTTCCCCCTTCCGTAAGCACTTCGCTGACACAGCTCGCGAAGGGGTATCGACGCAACCGGATCTCTCTCCCCCCGATCTCCGGTTGCCGTTACCTCGAGCTAGGAACCCCCAAAGTCTGCCTGCAAGGGCAGATCGGTCAGGGTTCCGCAAACGGGCCTTGAGGCCCGGCGGCATCCCCCCATGCCGTATGTTACTGGGCGCCGGAGAGTCATCCGTGTCGGATTGACCCCGCTTGACGATTCTCGAATCACAGCACTCCGGCGCCGTCTTTTTTCCCAATCCAGGTGCACGACGCCGCAGACACGCGTCCGCTCAAGGTCGCCTGCGCCCGGCGTCGACGCGCGACCGATGCGCCTCTGCACGTTCGGCCTGGCTCTCGCTCGACTTGCGGCTAATCGTTTCGCGCACTTTTCTGAGCCAGCGCCGCGCCCACGCAAACTCGATCGACAGGATTGCGAGCCCGACGGGAATCAACACGAAAGCCGGACCCGGCGTAACGATCATGATGATGCCGAGCAGCAACACCGTTGCGCCGACGACCCCGATCACGATGCGCTTCGCCAGCTTGTAGGTCATGTGGATGGCTTTGTCGATCAAACGACTACCCGAAGATTCTGCTTGGGGTCGCCGAGCTTAGCACCTAAACTCCGCTGCACCGTGTTATTGATGTCCGCAGGACAATAAAACCGTGAGAACTGCGCTTCCCAGCCTCCTGGTCTTAGTTGCCGGCACCGCCTCCGGTACGATCGCCGTGTCGGCCGAATCCACCGGCGGCAAGCGGTCCGGTCCCGCACTGACCATCGAGGCCAGCGCTTCGCCGCTGCTGATCGAGCGCGGTGCCGCCGGCCGGCGGCAGATGACCCTGCCCGATATCGAGATCGAGGCCACGCTGCGGGTCCGATGCAGCCCCGGCTCTGTGCCGACGACCGCGTCGCTCATGTCGGCCGACACACGAGTTGCCGTTTCCGGCCTTACCGATCGGGAGACACAGACCGTCACCCTCGCACTTGCGATTCCGGCCGCACAGCTTCCACCGGTCTACACGAAAGACTTCTGCATAGAGCGCGTATCGGGGCCGTCGACACTCGTCAAGCCGGCGCTGGTTACACTTCAGGGAAGTCTGCGCTGCAGTGCCCGGCCCGGGACGTCCGATACGGACAATCCAGGCCCGGAAGCCCCGGAGGTGGAAACTCCGGCAAGCACCTTACCTGTCGATGACTTCGCGCGGGCCAGCGCCGCCGTGGATATCGAGCTTCGCTGCCAGCCGGAGCCGGCTGAAGCGCATGGCGCAGATGGCGAAACCGCACGGGCATCCGACGTGCCGCTCGGGCTGGACTAGCGCACCGCCGGACACATCCGGCGGCGCCTCACCGTCGATTCAGGGGCCGTCGATTCAGGCGCCGCCGTTGTCCGAAAGTGACGCCGAAAAGAACTCCAGCGTCTGCTGCCAGGACTGTTCCGCCAGCTCCGGGTCGTAGTTGCGATTGTCCGGATTGGCAAACCCGTGGCCGGCATCGGGGTACATGACAATCTCGACATCCTTGCCGATAGAAGACATGACGTCACCGAAGGCGCGCACGTCTGCGGCGGCGACGCCCCGGTCGTTTTCGGCAAAAAAGCCCAGCATGGGCACGGATACAGCGGCCAGCCGGTCGGCGTCGTCGGAGACCTGTCCGTAGAACGTAACGGCAGCATCGAGGTCGTCGGGAGCAAGGATGGCCGCGTTGAGCGCCCAGCTACCGCCGAGTCCCCAGCCCATCGCAGCAACCGCAGGTGCACCCGCGGTATCGGCTACGAAGTCGACCGCCTGCTGAATGTTGGCTGACGCGAGCGCCTGGTTCTCGACCACTTCCAGCATGAGCGTCCGCGCATCCGAGACGTCTTCCGCCGTTCTGCCGGCGAACAGGTCCACGGCAAGCACAATGTAACCTTCCGCCGCCAGCCGGTCGGCGGCTGTCTTGACGTTGTCGTCGAGCCCCCACCACTCGTGTATCAGGATGATGGCAGGGAGCGGTTCGATCATGTCCGACGGAAACACGAAGTGGCCGTACACGAGTTCCTCATCGACTTCCGCATACGGGAGGATGTCGGAGACGACGGCACGCTGCGCACCCTCTCTGGCGGGCGCAACAGGGCTGGCTACCGGCTCCGGCTCTGCAACGTCTTCGGACCGGGGTGCGTCCTCCCCGGAGCCGCAAGCCGTCAGCGAGCCCATTGCAAGCAACCCGGCGGTGAGGGCAACCGCGAATGGCACACGATGCCATCCGTTCTGTGAGACGTGGAAGACCATGAACGTTCCCGGAATAGAATTCGCTGAGTGTAGTCGAAAACCCGGCTCCGTCGAAACAGCGGAACCGCCGCAGAGAGTTATGTCATGCTCGCAGGATCACCTTAAAGCAGAGCCGGTGACCGGGTAGACTGCAGGTCAGTACCGGACGGAGACCCCCCGAAAGCCATGACCCTGCTGAGCGAAACGCTGATCTACCTGGTAGCCGCCCTGCTATTCGTGCCGATCAGCCGCAAGCTGGGCCTGGGTTCGATTCTCGGTTATCTCACTGCCGGCATCATCATTGGCCCGTCGGGCCTGGCCCTCATCGGCGACCCCGAACACATTCTGCACTTCGCCGAACTCGGGGTTGTCCTGTTGCTGTTCATTGTCGGTCTCGAACTCAAACCGGCCAGACTCTGGGTACTGCGCAAGATGGTGTTCGGGCTCGGCGCACTGCAGGTGGTCCTTTCTGCGGTCGTCATTGCCGGAATTGCGCTGCTTGTCGGCCTCGACCGGCAGAGTGCGGTCATCGTCGGCCTGATTCTCGCGCTGTCGTCCACGGCTTTTGTGCTGCAGATGCTCGCGGAACAGAAGCAGCTGACGACGCTGCACGGCAGGGCGTCGTTTTCGATTCTCCTGTTCCAGGACCTCGCGGCCATACCGCTCATTGCGTTCCTGCCGCTGTTTGCCATCAGCGCGCAGGATACGGAATTCGACCCCGGCGGCTTCCTGTTGGGAGTGGCTGCGCTCGGCGGCCTCGTCGTTGGCGGTCGCTATCTGCTGCGGCCGGTCCTCAGACTCGCAACATTTACCCGCATTCCGGAAATGTTCACGGCAACGGCGCTGCTCGTGGTCATCGGTTCGGCCCTGCTCATGGATCTCGCAGGACTGTCGATGGTGCTGGGTGCGTTCATTGCCGGCATGCTGCTGGCCGACTCCGAGTACCGGCATCAGCTCGAAGGCGACATTGCGCCGTTCAAGGGCCTGCTTCTGGGCCTGTTCTTCATTGCGGTCGGTATGACCGTCAATCTCGGGCTGCTGCTCGACAGCCCGGGGCGCATTGCGGCAATCGTTGCGCTGCTCATGGTCGCCAAGGCTCTGGTGCTGTTTCCGCTGGCGCTGTGGTTCGGGATGCCGGACAGCAAGCGTGCGGTACGGGTTGCCGTACTGTTGTCTCAGGGCGGCGAATTTGCCTTCGTGTTGCTCGGCATTGCGGCGCGGGAGGATTTGCTCGCGACGCCGCTCATCGACGAGCTGGTGCTGGCCGTGGCGGTCTCCATGCTGCTGACGCCGGTCTTTTATTTCCTGGTCGACCGCCCATCGGACGAACAGGCGAGTGGCGACCACGACATACCCGACGATGAACACACACCCGTCATCATTGCCGGATTCGGGCGCGTCGGCCAGATTGTCGGCCGAACGCTGCACGCCGTCGACCGCGGCTACACCGCGCTCGATCTCGATCCGGAGCAGGTCGATACGGTGCGCCGCTTCGGCAACCGCGTACACTTCGGCGACGCAACCCGGCTGGACGTTCTGCGCGCCGCAGGTGCTGAGCACGCAAAAGTGCTGGTACTCGTGCTGGCGGACATGGAAGCGTCCCTCAAGGTGGCGGAAACGGTCAAACAGCATTTTCCGCAACTCAAGATCGTCGCGCGCGCGCGCAACCGGCGGCACGCCCACAAGCTCATGGACGTCGGTGTCGAGCACATCATGCGCGACACCTTGCTGTCGAGCCTGGCCATGGCCGAGTTTGCGTTACAGGACCTCGGGCTCACGCGACGAGAGGCGAAACACGTTACCCGGACTTTCCTCAAACGTGACGAGACGCTGCTCAGGGAGCAGCACGCCGTGCACGATTCGGAGGAAAAACTCATCCAGAGCGTGCGTGAAGCCTCTGACGAACTCGCCTCGCTGCTAAGAAACGATCTGCGCGACTGAAGCCGGGCGCCCTCCGCAACTCAGCGCCGTTCGCGGTCGTCGTCTTCCCAGACGACCAGCTTGCTTTTGTCGACTCGCTGCCACTGCTCATCGCTGACGCGCATCAGGTAGCGCACTTTGAAGAAGACGTAAACGGCAACGATTGCGATGAGCAAAACGATAGGCCAAATGCTGGCGTACACGGGTAACTACCTGAAGCGGCTACTGGACGAATAGCTTACCATCGCCCGGATGAACGCAAGTCCCTCTCGCCGCGGTCGGGTGAGACGCTTCTTCGGGTTTTTCGGCGAAGCCGTACGCGACAACGAAGTCAATTACACGAAAGAGCCCGTGCCGCGGGCGCTGGGCCTGCTCGCGATTCCCATGATGCTCGAAATGAGCATGGAGTCGGTTTTTGCCGTGGTCGACATTGCGTTTGTCGCGCAGCTGGGCACGGATGCCGTAGCGGCGGTCGGCATCACCGAGGCGCTGATTACGGTGCTGTATGCGCTCGCAATGGGCATGGGACTGGCCGTTACGGCAATGGTGTCGCGCCGCGTCGGCGCAGGCAACGCCGACGAGGCTGCGAGAGTCGCGGGTCAGGCTATCTGGATCGCACTCGCGGTCTCAATGCTGGTCGGCTTCTTCGGTGCCCGCCACGCCGGCGACCTCCTGAGGCTCATGGGCGCGTCGACCACCGTGATCGATACCGGCACGGGATACGCGACGGTGCTGCTCGGCGGCTCGTTCAGCATTGTGTTTCTGTTCCTCCTCAATGCTTCCTTTCGAGGCGCGGGCGACGCGGCCATTGCCCTGAGATCGCTGTGGCTCGCCAACGGCATCAACATCGTGCTCGACCCGTGCCTCATATTCGGCCTGGGACCGTTCCCGGAAATGGGCGTCACGGGCGCTGCGGTAGCCACCACGATCGGCCGCGGTACGGGTGTGCTCTACCAGCTTTATTATCTCCTGAGGGGCAAGGGACGGCTCAACTTTGCGGTCGAGCACCTTCGCTTCGTTCCGCACCTGACGGTCCGTCTGCTGAAAGTCTCCGCGGGCGGTGTCGGACAGTTCCTGGTGGCTACGTCGAGCTGGATCGGCGTCATGCGCATCGTTGCGATTTACGGCAGCGCACCGGTGGCGGCATACACGATTGCCATACGGATGATCGAGTTCGTGCTGTTGCCGGCGTGGGGGCTCGGCAACGCGGCGGCAACCATGGTGGGACAGAACCTCGGTGCCGGCCACCCGGAGCGGGCGGAGCAAAGCGCTCGCAAGGCGGGCTTTTACAATCTCGTGTTCATGTCGGTCGTGGGCGCAATCAGCTTTACGTTTGCGGCGGAGATCACCGGGCTGTTCAGCAACGATCCCGAGGTCCTCGAATACGGGGCCGATTGCCTGAGGATACTCGCGGTCGGCTATCCGGCTTATGCTATTGGCATGGTGATGTCTCAGGCAATCAACGGCGCCGGTGATACGGTCACGCCGACAATCATCAATCTGATTGCGTTCTGGCTGGTGCAGATACCGCTGGCCTATGCACTGGCGGACGCGGCAGGGCTTGGCCCCAATGGCGTGTTTACGGCCATTGTCGTTGGCGAATCCATGCTGACGCTGCTTGCGGTCGCCGTATTCAGGAGCGGCCGCTGGAAGCTCCACAGCGCATGAGCCGAATCCGTCCAACCGCCGCCCCTCCTCGCCGGACACGAAACGATGACAACCGCTGACGACACGGTACGCCCCGACCATTCGCCCGGAGACCGGCCGGACGACTTGCAGGATGACTTGCTGGATATCAGCAACGCTTCGCTGTACCGCGGCGAAACCTGCGTCTTCGAGAACCTGTCACTCCGCATTCGTCGCGGCGAGCACGTTGTCGTGCTCGGACCCAACGGTGCCGGCAAGACCACGCTCGTGAAGGCGCTCAACCGGGAGCTGTACCCACGCGCGGACCGCCGAAGCCGGTTTCGGATCCTGGGCCGGGACCGCTGGAACGTATGGGCGCTGCGCAGCCAGCTGGGGATCGTCTCGGCTGAGCTTCAGCAGAAGTATCGCGCCGAAGCGAGCGCCCGCGACGTCGTGTTGTCGGGGTTTCTGTCGAGCATTGGCGTACACGGCACGCTGGCTGACGCCATCGACGCAACCCAGCGGCACCGGGCCGAAGAGGCGCTCGCGCTGTGGTCGGGCCAGGGCACCGCCGACCGGGCCTTTGCCACGCTGTCGACGGGCGAACAGCGGCGCGTGCTGCTGGCTCGCGCGCTCGTTCACGAACCGCATACGCTGATTCTGGACGAACCGGCATCCGGGCTGGATCTCCGATCCCGTTTCGACCTGATGCGGCGCTTGCGGCGGCTTGCCGCCAGCGGTACGAGTCTCGTGATCGTCACACATCACCTGCATGAAATCCTGCCCGAAACCCAGCGCATCATATTGCTCAGGGACGGCAATATCGCCGCCGACGGTCCGCCCGCAGAGGTCCTCGACGACAAAACGCTCAGTGACGTCTACGATACGCCGATCCGCGTCATCGAGTCCGACGGGTGGTACTTTGCGCTGCCCGCACGGAAGTAAGCGGCCGAAGCCGACACACTACCTCAGGAATTCTTGATAAATGCTTGCGGACACTGAAGAAACTGTGACTTGTAGCGCGGCCCGGCGGCCCGGGAAGCAGTACGCTCGCCGTATGCTTGTCCGCACCCTCTCGAGTAGCCTGCCGCTAATCAGTCTGCCTGCCATTGCCGCGGAGTCGTCCTCGGCGACCGGCATTACCGGTGTCGGCCCCGCCATGTTCCTGTTCCTGACCGCGCTGGCGCTGTTCCTGAGCCTCCTGCTGCGTCACGCGGCGGGCCGACTGGCACAGCGCTTGCTGACGCGGTTTGGCCAGTACCGTATCGAACGCCTGCTGAAACGCAAAGGCCGCGCTTTGCTCAAGGATTGCATCGTACCGGGCGCCTACGGCGGACTGGCACGGATCGACTACGCCCTGCTGACCGCCGGCGGCATTTTCTGCATTCGCACGGTACAGGGCGACGGCGTCGTTTTCGGCGATCAGGAAGACGCCCAGTGGACACACGTCGACGGCATCGGCCGGCGGCGCTTTCTCAACCCGCTCATCCAGAACGAAGGGCGACGGCGCGCACTCGGCAATATTGTCCCCGAAGCCCCGATCGCCAACCTCGTCGTGTTCACGGGCAACGTCGAGTTTCCGGGCACACCGCCGCAAAACGTCATTCGTCGGCGAGACCTTGGCCGCTATCTCGCAAAACACGCGTTCGGCCCAAGCCGAGTCGAGGACTGGGACTCACTGTGGATGAACCTCAAGTCCGCGGTTCTCGGCGACGAGGCCAGCCGCCGGGATTTTGAGGCACAACTGAGTTTCGGCTGAACGGACGCCGGCATCGCCGGGGGATTCCGACCCAGGGCAATCCGATATACTCGGGTTTCGGCTTGGAAGCACTCCGGCAACTATGAACGAGCGCCCTTTGGGTCACGCGCGGAATCCTTTCGCAACAGACAAGCATACGGCCGTATGAACGCCATACGCCGAACTCTGCTTCGCGTCGCCCTTGGCGCCTCTGTCGTTCTGGTTGCAGTTTCGGCGTTACTGGTATGGCTATGGCACGATCGTACGAACCTCGATTCGCTGGCCATACCGGTCATAGCCAAGCGCGTGCCACCGGTCGACTCGGTCACGGCCACCTGGTTCGGCACGTCGATGCTGGTCATTGACGACGGCGAAACCCAGATCCTGATCGATGCTTACGTCAGCCGGCCGTCCGCGCTGAGTCTGCTGTTCGATCGCCCCGTCGAGAGCGATGCGGCCGCCATCAACCGCTTCCTGCTCGACCACCGGCTCGATCGTCTCGCCGCCATCATCCCCGGACACACGCACTTCGACCACAGCCTCGATCTTGCTGCCATTGCCAACCGCAGCCGGGCCACGATCATTGGCTCCCACTCAGCCGCAATGATTGCGCTGGGATCGGGCGTGCCGGAGGATCAGGTCATCAACATCGAGGATGCAGCCGAGTACCGCTTCGGTGAATTCTCCGTAACGCTGTTGCCTTCGGTGCACGGCCGTTTCGGCTGGAACGCATCGATCCCGTTCGATGGCAGGATAGAGACGCCGCTCGCGCAGCCCGCCCCTGCAAGTGCATACCGTGTCGGCAGGTGCTTCAGCATCATCGTCGGTCACCCGCAGGGCACGGCACTGATCCAGAGCAGCGCGGGCTTCGTCCCGGACGCGCTCAGCGACGTTCCGGTCGACGTCGTGTTTCTTGGCGTGGGCATGCTGGGATCGCTGGGCCGGGAATACGCCGAAACTTACTGGCAAAACCTCGTGACGATGACCGGCGCCGAACGGGTCATACCGCTGCATTTCGATGACTACACACAGCCGTTCGGTACGACGCGCCTGCCACCAACCGTCATCGACAGCGTGCAAAAATCGGCGCACTGGCTCGAGGAGTTCCGGTCGATCTGGGATCGCAACACGCGACTGGAGCTGCCCGCGTTCGGCGAACCCTTCGCACTCTACGGCGACGAACCCTCCACCGGCACCTGACACTCTTCCGCCAGCGCGGACAATCGGGTTGCACCTGCAATCAGCTCAAGCTTGCCGGCACGGGGGAGCTTCTTGACGCACGCCTCCAGGCGCTGCGCTTGGCTGCGGCTGCCGACGGGTTCGGAGAACACGAGTTCGAGCGGCCCGCGGCCGCGCAAATACCGGGCTCCGCGCGGGCTGCCGGCGTGCTCTTTCAGGCGCCGCGACACATCGGCAGCAATCCCGGTGTATAGCGAACCGTCCGCGCACTGCACGATGTACAGGCTGTAGTTCGGCACGATTACGTGGCGCTCTCGCTCAGCACGCGTCGGGTCGATGCAGGGTAAGAGGCAAGCAGCGCTGCCGAGCGCCTGGGTCTTCGGAGCAACTCACCGCCGCAGTTCGGACACACGCCGTTGAACACGGTGTCGTTGCAATCGCGACAAAAAGTGCATTCGAAGCTGCAGATCAGCGCATCATCGGAGTCGGCGGGCAAATCCCGGTCGCAGCGCTCGCAGTTGGGACGAAGTTCGAGCATGGACCTCAGGCATTACCGCCTTTGAGAGATTCGCCGAGCACCCGGAACGCACCGGATTCGATCGCCGCGAGGTTTTCCGCCGACTCCGCGTAGGTCAGAACGATCTGCGACGCGTTACCCAGTTCGGGTACGGGCTCTCGCAGAGTGAGCTTCAAGGTGTTGCCGATCAGTTCCGCAGCCTCGAGCAGATTGTGACCGCCAAACTGCTGCTCGTTGACTTCGACATAGATCGATTCGTCGAAATTGTCGTCGACGGTGCGCATCAGCAACAGGTAGTCCTCGATGTCGCTTTCCGCCGTGGTGCTCGCGAAGAACAGCATCGTCGCGTTGTCGCGCACGTCAAACGCTACGGTATCGTAGTATCGGCTATGGGCCACCGCTGCTGCTCCTGGAATCGATCGATCCGCTTCGCCACGCTCAGTCTACGTCAATTGATGCCTGTTTTGCGAGCGAGGCGCCGTCGGCCGAGAGCCGCGCCAGGCGCTCGTCCTTCCGCTGCCAGATATCGGCAAGCCATCGATTGACGCGCTTGCGGAATTCGCGATCTTCGGCGTAGTCGCCGCGGGTCAGCGCTTCGTCGAGCGCCAGCGTGTCGACCTCCGCGACGACACGAACGCGGTCGCCGCAACACATGCCCCAGAAACTCGGCGGCCCGTCGGGATAACACAAGGTAACGTCAAGCACTGCCTCGAACAGGGTGCCCATGGACGATAGCGCAATGGCGATGCCGCCGGACCTCGGCGGCATCAGCCTGCGGTACGGCGACTGCCTGCGGTCGCGTTTTTCCTCGCTGAAACGCGTGCCCTCCACGAAGTTCAGCACGGAGGTGGGTGTGTGCCGGAATTTTTCGCAGGCTTTGCGGGTGGCTTCGAGATCCCGGCCTTTCTTCTCGGGGTGTCGCGCGAGATAGGACGGCGAGTAGCGCTTCATGAACGGCATGTCGAGTGCCCAGAAGCCGATACCGAGCAGCGGAAACCAGACCAGCTCCTGCTTGATGAAGAACTTCAGAAACGGCACGCGCCGGTTGAATATCTGCTGCAGCACGACGATATCGACCCAGGTCTGGTGATTGCTGAGCACGAGGTACCAACCGTCCGGACGAAGCGTCTCGGTGCCCTTCGCTGACCATTCCGCCGAACCGCTGCCGCGGAGCAACAGCGTGTTGCCGGCAACCCATTGCTCACCGATACCCATCAAGAGGCGCGTTAGCACCCGGCGAACCGCGGGCACGGGCAACACGGGCTTCAGCAGCGCGAGCAGCAGCAGCGGCACGAACCAGACGATCGTGTTCAGCGTCAGCGCTCCGAACACGAGCACGCCGCGAGTTTGTCTGATCAGGTTTTTCATGACGGCGCGATTCTAGCAGCGCCCGGCGAAAGTCTCGCGACCGCCGTACACCCCTGTCCGCTTCCCGAAACCGCCTGCTGCGGGTATGCTGCAATGGAAAGTTTCTCGTAAACGGAAGCGCCAACGGAACCGCGAATGGGCAGCGAACGACTCAAGACACTTCTGGCTGAACTCGACGAAGAACTCAGCCAAACCGGGGAACTCGACGACGAGACCCGGCAAATGCTGAGCGACCTGGGCGAGGATATCGAATCGCTGTCGTCGCCCGGCGCCATCGAGCGCGCGAAACAGCTGGAGACCCGCTTTGCGGCCGAACATCCGGTGCTCGAAAGAATCGCCCGCGAGATTACCGACACGCTGTCCAAAATGGGCATTTGACCGATATCGACGGCTGCGCCGGTTACGCAGTCATCCAGATACATTCGAACAGACGCTCGACGCCGGCATCGCGAAACTTCGGCGGCATATCGTTGCTGTCGTCGTAGCGGTCCCGCAGCTCGAGTCGCGGCCAATACGCGACGAGTTCCTCCGGCGACACGACAAACGGCGGCCCATCCGCACGCCGGTCGTCGTATTCGACCGTAACCACGCACTGCAACGCATCGTCGTTCAGGCGTTCCAGCGTGTGCCGAGCGTAACGACGCCGTAACGCCGGCGGCAGGGCAACCAGCGCTCCGCGATCGAAGTGCGCGTCGAAGCCCGTTTCGTCAAAGACAAAATAGTCGCCGCAGGCTATGCCCAACGGCAGTTCGCGCGCCCGGTAGACCGGCAGCGAGCCCGAATCGTCGAGTTCGTAAGCGAGACCACATTCCGCAAAAAACTGCTCGACGGCGAGCAGCGACAACTCCACGCCGGTCACCCGGTTGTCCAGCTCGGCGAGCCAGAGGAGATCCCGGGCCTTGCCGCACAGAGGCACGATGACGTGGCGGCCGCCGGCCTGCCAGTGACGTTTGAGACCCTGGTTGCCGTCCGCTTCGTGCCAGCCGATACGGCCCACACGCCAGCGCTCGAGCCAGTGCTCGATGTCGGGAGTGTCGTCTGTCGCCCGTTCGCTCATTCCGTCAACGCGGCGGTCATGCGCCGCCGTCTTCCCAGCCGCTTCGGAGCGCGCAAGTTTACCGCCGAACGGAGCAGCGTTACCATGCGCCGCTCCATACTCGCGCGATATCGGAACGGCATGACGATACGAATAGACGGCAAACGCATGGCGGGCGAGCTGACTGCCCGGATCACGGCAGAAACCGAGGCATTGGCCTCCGAACACGGGATTACACCAGGCCTGGCCGTCGTCATCGTCGGCGAGGACCCTGCAAGTCAGGTTTACGTCCGCAACAAACAGAAAACCGCGGCGAACTGCGGCTTCAAATCGGTCAAACATGCACTGCCGGCCGACGTGCAGCAGGACACGGTGCTGGACCTCATCGGCGACCTCAATGCGGATACTTCGATCCACGGCATCCTCGTGCAGCTGCCGCTGCCGAAACAGCTGGACGAAACGCTGGTGACGCAGGCCATCGATCCCGCCAAAGACGTCGACGGCTTTCACTACGTCAACGTCGGTAAACTCGCTGCCGGCCATACGGCCGACGCGTTCGTACCCTGCACGCCAGCCGGCTGTATGCTCATGATCGAGCAGCAGCTGGGCAGGGACCTGTCGGGAAAATCGGCCATCGTCATCGGGCGCTCGAACATCGTTGGCAAACCCATGGCGGCACTGCTGCTGGCTGCAAACGCAACGGTCACCGTTGCCCACAGCCGCACGGCCGACCTGCCGGGCATTACGCGCGAAGCCGATATCGTCGTCGCTGCCGTGGGCCGGCCAAACATGGTCGGGAAGGCCTGGCTGAAACCCGGCGCCGTCGTCATCGACGTAGGCATCAATCGCATCGAGGTCGAAGAAGACGGCGAAACGCGCTCGCGGCTGACCGGCGACGTCAACTACGAGGAAGCGGCGGAGGTTGCCGGCGCAGTGACGCCGGTGCCGGGCGGCGTGGGCCCCATGACCATTACGATGCTCATGGCGAATACGCTGCGCGCGGCGCGACTCGGGAGCGGTCTCGTTGACTGACAGACGTTCGGGCATGCTCGCCTGCCGCGACGGATTCCGGACGATCTGGACCGATGCTGACGGACGCATACTCATTATCGACCAGCGCAAGCTGCCGCACGATTACACGGTGGTCGAACTCGAAACCTGGCAGGACGGCGAGCGTGCCATTGCCGACATGCTGGTACGCGGCGCGCCGCTCATTGGAGCAACGGCAGCCTGGAGCCTGCACCTTGCCGCCGCGGCCGGCGGGCACAAGGAGTTCGGGCGCGCTGCAGCTACGCTGGCCGAATCGCGCCCGACAGCCGTCAACCTGCGCTGGGCAATCGAACGCATGCAGGCGGCAGCAGGCAGCCTCGACGGCGACGCACTCGCGACGGCGCTGGCCGGCGAAGCCGAACGCATCTGCGAAGAAGACGTCGACATTAGCCTCGAGATAGGCCGCCACGGACTCGACATCATCCGCGGGATCGCCGACGACAAGCGTGCCCGAAACGACAGCACACCCGTCAACGTACTGACCCATTGCAACGCCGGCGCGCTGGCAACGCTGAACTACGGCACCGCCACGGCGCCCGTATACCTGGCCCACGAGGCGGGCATTCCCGTTCACGTATGGGTGGACGAAACGCGGCCCCGCAACCAGGGCTCACAACTCACGGCCTACGAGTTGGCTCACAACGGCGTTCCCCATACGCTGATCGTCGACAACGCCGGCGGCCATATCATGCAGCACGGCATGGTCGATCTCGTCATTACGGGCACCGACAGGACGGCCCGCAGCGGCGACGTTGCCAACAAGATAGGCACCTACCTCAAAGCCCTGGCGGCGGCCGACAACAACGTGCCGTTCTACGTGGCACTGCCTTCGACGAGTATCGACTGGACCATCGACGACGGCGTTCGCGACATTCCGATCGAAGAACGCAATCCGGCCGAGGTCACCGACATCTACGGCGTCAGCGATGGCCGCCGGGCAACCGTCAGGACCACCGGCGAAGGGACACACGCCGCTAACTACGCATTCGACGTGACCCCAGCCCGTTACGTGACGGGCCTGATTACGGAACGCGGTGTTTGCAATGCCAGCGCAGACGGACTCAAAGGGCTGTTCCCCGAACAGGCAGCGCAGTGAGCATCGATGAAGGCTATATCAAGTACGAGGCACACTTCACCGAAGGGCCGCCGCCGGACGCCGCGCTGGTTGCCGAACTCGAACGCTGGCGGCAGCCGCTCTACGCAGCCGGTCTGATCGGTCACTACGACGACCTGGGCGTCGGCTACGGCAACATCAGTCTGCGTGGCGGCAACCCGGGGCAGTTCGTCATATCGGGCACTCAGACCGGACACATTGCGAACACGGACGCGGCACACTACGCGCTGGTCGAGCGTGTCGATATCGACGCCAACCGCGTCTGGTCTACCGGGCCGATCCAGGCGTCTTCGGAATCGCTGACGCATGCCGCCATCTACGCGCTGTCCGAACATATCGCCGCCATAGTGCACGTGCACAGCCGAACCCTGTGGGAGACGTTCAAGGGAAAGCTGCCGACAACCGGCAGCGACGTCGCTTACGGCACGCCACAAATGGCGCACGAATTCGAGCGCCTGTGGACCCGCGGCCGCTTTCGCAACGACGGCCTTGCCGTCATGGCCGGGCACGAAGAAGGCATCGTCAGCATAGGCAGATCGCTCGAAGAAGCTGCGAAGCGCATACTGGCCCTGTCAGTCTGAGCGTTCGGCGGACTCCAGGCGAAACCGGAACGTGCGGCAGGATTTCACCGGCGACGGCTCTTCGTCGTCGGCCAGGGGCAGATAGCGGGACTGCCGGACGGCGCGAACCGCCGGACGTTCGAACAGCCGATGCGAACTCTGCCGCACCCGCACGCCAACGGGTTTGCCGGCACGGTCGATGTGGAAGCACACCACGACGTCCCCCTCCACGCGGTCGCGCCATGCCTTTTTCGGGTATTCGGGAAACACCGTGTTGACCGGGGTACGTTTCAGGTTCTGGTCCACGAACGTCACGGCGTCTTCGCTCGCCGAGACGGTGGACAAGAGCAGCAACAGGCCGCAACACAGCCCGCACCGCGTCATTGCGGGTCTTCTACAGGCGAGTCTTCGGCGGGCCGATCATACGCTGGCACGGTGCCGCGGCCGTCATCGACGCTAATCGACGGCACAACCGGATCCGTCTTGTCGAGGAGCATGCGTTTGACCTCGCCGAGCTTCCTCGCCCGCGGATTGATGGCTTCCGCACGGCGAATGTCCGCCTTCGCCTCTTCGTAGCGCCCAGCCTGAATGTGCAGGATCGCCCGGTTGCTGAACGCGCGCCAATTGTCGGTATCTGCATCGATGGCGCGGTTGCAGTACCCGAGCGCCTCATCGGGTCTGCCGAGCATGAGATAACCCGCGCACAGGTTCGACCAGGCGGCATGCCGGTCGCGCTCGCTGGCGGCGCCGTTGAGGCCCCTGAGGGTCAGCCGAACGCCTTCCTCGGCGTCACCCGCAAGCAGCGCCGCAGCGCCGTCGGCAAGATCGACGTTGCTGGGACCAATGACGGTTCGCGGTGTCTCCGTGGAAAGCGCTGCCGACATCGCCAGCAGCATGCACACCGCGGCGAACGACCGGGCGCGCACTAGAGTTCCAGGTGCTCGGAGAAAAACCCGACCGTGCGTTGCCATGCAAGTGCCGCCGCCGCTTCGTCGTAGCGGGGTGTCGTGTCGTTGTGAAAACCGTGGCGCGTTTCGGGGTAGGTGTATTGCCGATAGGCTTTGCCGGCCGCGTCGAGCCCGCGGGCAAATTCGCCCCAGCCTGCGTTCACCCGATCATCGAGTTCGGCATGATGAATCATTAGCGGTGCCGATATGCCGGCAGCGTCTTTTGCTTCGGGGTGCAGTCCGTAGAAAGCCACGCCGGCGCCGAGATCGGCGCGCTCGACGGCCAGCCGCAGCACGACCGCGCCGCCGAAGCAGAAACCGGTGATGCCGACTTTGCCGCTGCAGTCGGGATGCCGCTTGAGATAGTCGACGGCCGCCGAAAAGTCTTCGATCATCTCGCGGCCGTCGCGCTGCTTCTGCAAGCTCCGTCCGTCGTCGTCGTTGCCGGGATAGCCGCCGAGCGGGAACAGCGCATCGGGCGCAAATGCAATGAAGCCCGACACGGCAAGCCGCCGCGTCACGTCTTCGATGTACGGATTCAGTCCGCGGTTTTCGTGGACCACGACCACGCCGGGCAGCTTGTGGTCGACAACGGCCGGGCGCGCAAAGTAGCCCTGCATGACGCCTGCGCCCCTGGGCGACGCATACTTCTTGTAGTCCGTGGTAATGCTGTTGTCGTCCGGGTCGACCTGGGAGGCCAGTGCGTAGTCGGGGGTCAGGCTCGCCAGCACGGCCGCGGCGGACACACCGGCGGCGGTAAATTTGGCCACACGCTCTAGAAACTGGCGCCGTGACAGTCCGCCGTGCACGTAACTGTCGTACAGCGCCATGATTTCAGGATCGAATCCCGCTGCTTTCTTCATGCCAGGCTCCCTGCCCGGGCAGCACACGGCTGCCCGCAAAGGAGCATTTTAGCAGGCTTCGATGAAGACCGGCGTCAGTCGTCGATGTCGACGACACCTGCTACGTTGGTGAAGTTGACGCTGCCCGAGCCGTCGTCCACGACCGTGAAGTCGCCCTGGACGTCACGCACGGTAATCGAACCGGAACCGTCGTCCACCGTCAGGTTGCCGCTGACGTTCGCCACCTTGATGCTGCCGGAACCGTCGTCGATGTAGACGTCGCCGGCGGCGTCGCTGATGCTGAGCGAACCCGAACCGTCGTCGACGTGCAGCGCGCCCGAATCCCGAATCTTGAGAGAGCCGGAGCCGTCGTCGATGCGAATGTTCGATGCCGTACCCTCGATGACGGTGGAACCCGAGCCCTTGTCGATTTCAAGCTCCATGCCTCGCGGCACGTCGACCTCGAGATGCACCACGCCGGAGCCGCCGAAACCCCATCCGCCGTCGAAACCCGATACCAGAACGACAGTATCGCGGGCGCGTTCGAGCGACAGCTTCAGATCGTCCGCAACGTGCTCTTTTGCGCGTTTTTCGCTGGTGTCGTAGACGAGCACGTCCGCCCGCACGGTAATTTGCGTACCACCCTCGACACCCCGCACTTCGAGACGCCCTGCGCCGGCATCGATCCGCAACGCGCTCACGCCGCGGGTGTCGATATCCAGATCCCGCTGTTCGCTGTAGGCAACGTCGCCCGACTCGGCCTTCACGGGAATCATCAATACGGCCGCCAGGGCCGCTGCGAGCAAGGCAGTCAAAAGGCGTTGATACATTAGCGTCTCCCTCAATGCTGGTTTGGAACGGTGCTTTGTCGGTTTAGACGCCGCCGGACCGTGAATGGTTGTAGCGCTCAGCTTGCACGATTGCAGAACTCGTCGAGTCTCTGCGACAACACGCGCTTGGAGTGCCAGCGACCGCCGAGCATGACACCGTGCACACGCGCGAGATTGCGAATGTCCTCGAGCGGATTGTCGTCGAGGAGCACAAGATCCGCCCGCAGCCCGGCGGCAATGCCACCTGTATCGAGCCCGAGAAATCTGGCCACGTTACTCGTGCCCGTCGCGAGCGCCTCGTAAGGCGTAAGCCCCGCCGCGACATACAGTTCCAGCTCACGATGGGCGGAAAACCCGGGTACGTTGAAGATCTGCGGGGCATCCGAACCCAGCAGCAGCCGGTCGCTCCGGGTATGCAGTTCGCGGATCAGCTGACGGCGTATCGCAATCGCGCGCTCGGCCAGCTCGATACTGAGCCCGCGCTCCCCCCTCATGTCCGTTTTTGAGTTCGCCCACGCGCGGACCGTGGCCGACGGCATGCAGGCCATCTCGGTACGCGTCGCCAGATCGGCGACGGGCGTGGCGTCGATGAGCTGCTCGATCAGGGTTTGCGTCGGCACGTTCCAGGTGCCGGCCGCCCGGGTATCGGCAACCAGCGCGTCCAGTTCGCCAATGTCCACCTTGTCGGCGAGCAGCACGCCGAAGAAACCGCCATAACCACCGGCACCGTCGGCGTGTTTCGGCAGCATGGCCGCCATGTAGCCGTCGAGGTGGTCGATGCTTGCCATGCCGAGCGACAAAGCGCCGCGCACTCCGACGGACGACGGCACGTGTCCGGCAAAGGGCATACCCAGGGCATTGGCCGTCTCGGCGATCACGGTAAATTCACGCGCGTCGAGCCCCGGGTGAATCTTGACGAAGTCGTAGCCGGCTTCATGCTGAGCCTCGACCTGGCGCCGGCCGTCGGCAACGCCGTTGACCGAGTTGCCGTTCAGCGATGGCCCCGACGTGACGAGCCGCGGACCGAAACGCTCACCGCTTTCGAGTTCGCCGCGCAAGTCGAGATGAGACGGATGACCCAGCATGCCGCGAATCGTCGTCACGCCGTTGGCCGCAAACAGCGTCAGCGTGCGATCGAGGCTCGCGACGCCTACAGGAGGAACGTGTGCATGCATCTCGCCGAGGCCGGGAATGAGGTAGCGGTCGGTGCCGTCCACCAGCGTATACGCCTCGGGCACCGGCAGCTCGTCGACGGGGCCGATCGCCTCGATACGGCCGTCGGTCACAATGACGGTTTGGCCGCTGAGCACAAGCTCTTCGGTCATCGGTATGACGTTGACGTTCACGATTGCCGTATTGGCGAAAGCAATGGACGCCGGTGCCAGCACGGCGAGCGACAGCAACGCGCTCAGGATTCGCCGGGCGGCGGCAATGACCGGGACGGTGGTTGCGGGTGCGGGTTTGGCCATGATCCGACTCCGGATTGTCATGAGACGGAGTATACGATCGCGCGCGTGGGCCAGGGTTCCGCCATCACCGTCTCTACGCCGTGACGCCCGCCATCGCCAACGCGGTCTCCAGGGTGTCCGCCGACACGTTACCGCCACAGATCAACGCCATTACCCGCTGACCGCGAAGCTCGTCGGCCAGCTCGAGCGCCGCGGCCAGCGGCACGGCGGCGGCACCCTCGATGAAGGCAGCGTCGCTCTCGGCATACTGCGCCATGGCCGCAGCGATCGCATATTCCGATACCAGCACAAACCGGTCCGCAAGCGCCGTCACGAGATCGAGCGTAATGGCGCCGGCCTCGATACCGCCGGCGGTACCGTCGGACAAGGTCGGCGTTTCGGCAACCGTGACGATGGCACCCGCCTCGACCGAGCGGGCCATCACGGGCGAGGCATCCGGCTGAGCCGCAATGATCCGGATTGCCGGATTCGCCGTCTTGAGCACGCTGGCCGTGCCGGCCAGGAGGCCGCCGCCGCCGACCGCAATGATCGCCACGTCGATGTCGGGCAGCTGCTCGAGAAGCTCCACGCCAATGCTGCCCTGGCCGGCAACCACCTCGGGATCGTTGTACGGTGACAGGTAGAACTGCTGCCGACGGGCAGCCAGCTCTCTGGCATAACGCTCGGATTCGAAGCCGTCAGCGCCCTTCAGGCACACGTCGGCGCCGGCTCCGCGGATGACGTCGAGCTTCGCGGGCGACACGTTCTCAGGCACGACAATCGTGCCGTCGACACCGAGATCGCGCATGGCGCGGGCGCAGGCCGCACCGTGATTGCCGCTCGACGCCACGACGACGCCCTGCGCGCGCACCTCGGGCGACAGCGTCATCAGTCGGTTGAGCGCGCCGCGCATCTTGAAAGAACCGGTGTGCTGAAGGTTTTCGAGTTTCAGCATGACCTCGGCATCGAGCGCTTCGCTGAGCGGCGCATACGCCTTGACCGGCGTGCGCACGACGTAGCCTTCGAGACGCTCGTGGGCGCGCCGGGCGGCCGCGGCCGTTGCTTCGATGCTCTGCATCGCTCGCTCAGAGAGTGGCGGCACTGAAGGTATCGCAGGTGTCCGGGTTGCCGCTTTCCAGGCCGCGGCGAAACCACCGCTGGCGCTGTGCGGAACTGCCGTGGGTAAACGATTCGGGCACGATCCGCCCTTGCGACTGCCGCTGCAGCCGGTCGTCGCCGATGGCGCTTGCCGCGTTGAGCGCCTCCTCGACGTCGCCGCTTTCGAGGATACCGAAGGCACGGTCCGCCCGGTTGGCCCAGACGCCCGCAAAACAGTCGGCCTGCAGCTCGAGACGAACCGACAGTTGATTGGCTTCGGCCTGTGATCGTCCGCGCTGCGCGCGCCGCATTTCAGCGGAAATCCCCAGGAGGTTTTGCACGTGGTGACCCACCTCGTGGGCAATCACATAAGCCTGGGCAAAATCGCCGGGCGCCCTGAAACGCGTGCGCATGTCCTCGTAGAAACTCAGATCGATGTAGGCCTTTTGATCGGCAGGGCAATAAAACGGCCCCATTGCCGCCTGCCCCAGGCCGCAGGCGGACTCAGTAGCACCCGTAAACAGCACCAGCTTGGGTTCCACGTAACGCCGGCCGCTGTCGGCAAAGATCTCGTGCCAGACGTCTTCCGTATCGGCCATGACCACGTACACCATGTCGGCCAGCGGATCGTTCGAGAGATCGGTGGGTGCACCCCGGCTTTGCGTTGCCGTCGACGGCGCCGTCGAGTTCAGCCCCTGCAGCAGGAAGCTCGGATCGACACCGAGATACAGGGCCACGAGCACCACGACCAGCGTGCCGATACCGCCGCCGAGCATCCGCCTCCCCGATGGCTGTCCGCGCCGATCCTCGACGTTCCGGCTACGCCGCCTGCCTTTCCACTTCATGCTGTCTCCTTGGCGCCGGCTGTCCCGCGAAGCCTTGCTGACCGCCCCGCTTCAGCGCTCTATCCTGTAAGTCAGGTCGAAACCCGACTCTTTGGCACCCGACGTCGCGCGGATACCGAAACCCTCGTTCAGATCATAACGCGCGCTAATGACGTTCTCACGGTCGAACACGCCGACGCCGTAGCTCAGGAACAGCCGCGGCGCAATGTAAGTGCCGAAATCGATCGATCCGACGCCCTCTTCGACGTTGAAATCGTTGCCGGTAACCAGCAGCGCAAGCGCACGTTCTTCGGTGGTGGGCGGATCGGTGTACGCCTCGATACGCGGCTGTTTCGCCGAGCCGCTGACGAGCACGCCGGCACGCTTGATCTGTGAGTTTCCGTAGATCTCCCGCGTTGCGCGCACGCGCAGCAGCGGGTCGTCCGCCGGCACGTCGGGAAACCGTATCGCACCCTCGCTGATGTCGAGCACCTGGCCAAACGCTTCGACGTTGCCGCGGACGTCGTAGCGCCCGCTGCCCAGCGGCAATGCGTCTCCGGACCAGGTGAAATCCGTGGACCCCGTCACGCGGGCTTCCGCCAGGTCGAGTTTCACGCGAACGTCGTCACCAAGCGCCAGCGTCATGAGGCCGTGTACCGACAGCTCGCGAGCGGCAACACCTTCGTCGTCCGCCCCGGGCAGGGAGCCCGCAACGATGACCACGTCACGGCTTTCGCTGACGGGCGTATTGGCGAGATTCGCGGGCAAAATGCGCGCCGAAGGAATGTCCACCTTGCCGTTGATGTCCAGCCTGTCGTTCCGATAGTCCATTTCGACACCCAGGTTCGCCACGGCCCGCACGTCGGGCAGATCGACAAGGGTCAGTTGTTCTCCGCGCACGTCGGCGCGAAGTCCCCAGCCTGCGGCGCCCGACGACTCGCCGACGGCGCTGACGGTTGCAAGGCCCTCGCCCGCGCGAAAGCCGCCCTGCACTTCGAGTTCCCTGAAGCCGCTGACGGTGGCGTCGAGTTCGAGGTCGTTGAGATCCAGACCCAGCGGCGTATAGCTGAGCGCCCCGTTGGTGAGTCGTCCGACGCCGTTCAGCTCGGGCGCGCCGAGACGGCCACCAAGAACGAACTCGGCGGCCAGCTCTCCCCGGGCATGATGTACCTCGGGTAACAGCACGTTGAACAGATCGAGATCGCGCAGCTGCACGTTCAGTTGGCCGTTGACGTTGCTCGATCGACCGGCCCTGATGTCGTCGACCGCCAGGTCACCAACGACGTAGCCCGTACCCGGCAGCGGCAACGTCAGGTCCGCGGACAACAGTTCGCCGTTCTCGACGTCGAACGCAAAACTGCCCTGGCCGGTCTTGAGGTCGCGCTCCTCGTCGATACGGCTGACGATCCGGCCCGCCGTCGTTTCGATCGCCGCGCGGCCGCTCAGCTCACCGGATGCGTCCCGGCGCCATTGCAGCGAGCCGCTCACTCGCTGTTCGAAGACAAAATCGCTGGGCAGCCACGCGTTCACTGCGTTCACGGGCACGTTCTGACCGCTCGCCGCGACGTCGAATGCGCCGCTGTCTTCCCAGGACAGTCGGGCACAAAACTCACTGCCGGAACCCCCAGACAGGCAAAAGTCCCGGATTTCCGCCTGCGCTGCCGAGAGGTCGACCGCAGCCGGCTGTCGCAGACTCGCCTCGCCACCTTCGCCGCTCCGGATGTCCAGCACGTCAAGCTGCCCGCGCCACGGCGACGCATAAGGATTCGATTCATCGTCGAACGCCCCGCTGATCGACAGCGACACGGCGTTGCCGAGCGGATCGAGGCGCAGACTGAGCGCCTGCGCCTGGCGGCCAATGCCGGCTTCGAGCTCCAGCGCGGCAAACGGCAGGTCGCCCAGGGCCCCGCCGGTTGCGCTTATCCGCAGTCCGGCTTCGCCGCCCGGCTCCGGGCCGATCGACATCGACAGCTCCTCAAGCAGCAGCCGGTCCCAGCCGAACTCCCGGCTGTTCGCCGACAGATCGACCTGCCAGGGCGTGGGCGAGGCCGCAGCGGTCGCTCGGGTAATGCGTCCGCCGGCCCGAAGATCGCCGGCCGCGCTGCGGTGGTAGACGGCCAGCTCGTCGACCTCGAGGTCGAATTCGAGCCCTTCTGCGGCCTGCGGCGAACCGTTCAGAACAAGGCGCGAAGCACCGTGTTCGAGCCGGAAGTCTCGAGCATGAACCCCGTCGGGCGACCCGTCGAAGCGGCCGCCTCCGCTCAGTCTGCGCTCGACGAGTTCGCCTGCCAGCCTGCGGACGTCGAGCGAAAACGCCAGCGGTGCCGCTGTACCGGATGCGTCGACGTCGGCCGTGACGCGGCCCGGCCAGGACGGAAACAGCGCGCCGGTTTGCAGGTCGGCGATGGCAAGACTGGCTTGCCACGATCCGCCCTCTCGCCAATCCAATGCCGATCGCCCCGCAATGCTGCCCCCCAGAACCCGTCCTTCGACGATATCGAGCAGCGCGGATCCGCGATCTCCGCTGGCTTCCAGGCCCAACTCGCCGGCGGCCACGCCGGGGGCTTCGAGTACCACGCTGGCACGCCCCTGCCAGTCGTCGAGGCGGCCGTCGAGTTCGGCGCCGCCGCGGGCGCTCCTGAGCCGGGCTGCGCCGGTACCCAGCGGCCACTCGAATTCTGCCCATTCGACATTGGCCGAGAAGCGTTCCTGTGCAAGGTCGACATGCGCCGAGAAACCGGCTTCGGCAGGGCTCCCCTCGAGCACGAGACGGCCCTGGTCGACGGTCAGGCGCTCGGGGCTGGCGTCGAGTTCGAAGCTCCCGTTCACACGCTGCCCTTCCGGCCAGCCGTCGAGCCAGCGTGCCGGCGTCCCGTTAAGCAGGCTGACGGAGCCCCGAAAGGCCGCCGGCATCGTGTAGTTGCCGACGATCTCGAGCCTGCCCGCGGCGTGCTGGACGATGATCAGGTCGACGCGCAACGCCGATGTCGAACCCGTGCCGCCTGCGCTGACGGTGAAGGGCTCGGTTTGCGCATCGGCAACGTAGGCCAGCCCGGTATCGACGGTAAACTGGTACCCGTCCAGCGTACCTCGGACGGCTGCGCGCAGCGTGTCGACGTCCAGCGCAGCGGCTTCGCTAACGGGCACGCGAACCCGCTCGGCACGACCGTCGACTTCCAGCAGCAGGTCGAACACCGGCGTGCCGAGCAACTGCTCGGCCCCGGCCGTCAGACGAGCGTTCCAGGGATCGACCCGCGCCTCTGCTTCCAGCGCCTCGAGACTGCCCTGAGCTTCGAGCGACACCGCGAGTGCGGTATCCAGCCCGGTAAGTGCCGGTTGTGCCTCAAGCTCCGCCCGCAACTCGGTTTCGAAGGGCGCCTGTAGGCCGAGGCGCCCTTCGGCCGCCGCCTCGAGCGTTTCCGAGCCGACACTGAGCGATTCGACGACGAGTTGTCGGCCCCAGCTTGCCGTTGCCTCCACGAGATCGATCTCGGTCACGGTCCGGTCATCCTCGATAAACGCCAGACCGCGGACGCGAAAGTCGTCGAGCTTGAGGGTCACGGGCAGCGCCAGGTCCTCGAGCAAAGCCTCAATGTCGGTGCCGGTTGGCTCCTCTGTATCTGCTCGCGGTGCCTGCCCCGTCGTGCGCCGGATCGTGAGCCCTTCGACCGTCGCCTGCCGCAGCTCGAGGGTCAACGAGAACCATTCGGGCTCCACGCTGAGGATCAGCTCGTCCGCGGCGATGTCGATACCCGGCTGGCCGAATCCCGGATTTGCGATACGCAAGCCGCCGCCGAGAGTGCCGGTCGACTCCGTGTAGACGAACGCGCCGCCGCTCGCGCCCGCTGCGGCTTGGAGAAGCCAGCGCGCCGCCGTTTCCGTGTGCAGCAGCCAACCGATAGCCAGGACGACGGCGACAACGCCCGCAGCCACTGCATAGCCCAGGCGTTTGAGCCAGATCACAGGAGCGGCGTCCCGATGCTCAGGTGGAACCGCCACGGACGATCGGCGAAGTCGCGGGCCTGGGCAACGTCGATCCGGATCGGTCCGGCCAGCGAATACCAGCGCACTCCGAGCCCAATACCGGTCTTGAGTTCGGGTTCGGACCAGTCGTTGAACGCGTTGCCGATATCGACGAAGGCGGCAGCCGACCAGTTGTCGAGCACTTTGAATTCGAGTTCGGCGCTCGCCGTCAACAGATGATTCGAACCGACGTTGTTGTTGCTCAGTTGTTCGAACGCGTAGCCGCGCACGCTGGAGCCTCCGCCGGCGCGAAACCGGTAGAAGCTCGGCAAACGGGTCACGGACAGTTCGAGCGGATCTCCGGCAACCGGCAGGCTAACGCGCTCGACGCGGGAATCGGTGTAGGCCACTTCGCCGCGAAACAGAAAACGCAGGCGTTCGCCGGCGCTCACGGCCCGTCGCGTCGACGCATAGAGCTGGGTGAATCCGCTGCTGTCGTTGAGGCTGTAGAGCGAGGTAAACAGCCAGAACCGGTCGCGTTTGCCGTGAACGCCGAACCGTTTCCCCTGGATGTCCACGCGGTCGATCGCAAAACCCACGGACACGGAATTGTCCACGCCCTGCACGACGCGTTCGATGTCGGCCGGTGGAACGGCGACGCCGTCGACGATCCCGCCTGCCGCATAGTCGTTGCGGCTGTTGAGGAACTGCACGAACAGATTGGTGAAAATCTGCTCGTCGCCCGCCTTTAGATTGCGAACGGTCAGCTCACCCAGCCGCACATGGCGTTCGGCGATATTGCCGTTGGCGATCTGGATGAAGTCCTTGTCTTCGTCGCGGCGCTTGAACTCCAGGTCGCGGTTTTCGAAGCTGACCGTCGCATCGGCGAGCCAGTATTGGCGTTGCCGGTTGCGCCGCGGCAAACGGTAAGTGGTCCTCAGCGCGAACTCGTCGTCGACTTCGCCCCAGCCGATACCAATGTCGATCCGATCCCCACGCGACGACATTGGCTGGCGCCTGAAGTTGCCCTGCAGCCTGAGACCCGTGTCCGAACCGAAACCGAGCGCCCCCTGATAGCGGCTGCGGAACGCCGTTTCGAGCGCGACACGAAGGTCGACGACCGGCGGCTCGGCCTCCGGCCTTCGCACCTCGCTGACCTCCAGGTCGGTGAAGTAGCCGCTGCTGCGGAGGTCCAGCCTGAAGCGGCGCATCAGATCGGCACTGTAGTAATCGCCGGTCTGAAAGCGCGGGATCGACTCCACGACGTCTGCCCGCAGCACGTGCTCCCCGAAGTCGATCTCACCCATGACAAACCTTGCGCCAGTACTGAGTGTCAGATCGAGGCCCGCGGTCTTGCGGTCCAGGTCGAGTGAAATCTTCTGCTCGGTGTATTCGGCATCGAGGTAACCGGCCGCCCTGGCCTGCCGGAGCCCCAGCGCCTTGTGCGTTTCCCAGATGGTCTGATCGAGCCGGGTACCGGTCGGCAACGGCCAGCTCGCAAGCCAGGAAGCCAGCTGTCGCTTCGCGTCGGCATCGCCGTCCAGCTCGATGCGGGCTTCCGCGACGCGTACCGGGGCACCCGGCCGGACCCGAATTTCCAGCGAGCGTGCGCCGCCGCCGCGGGTCAGAATCGAAGCATCGATTTCCGGCGCGTAGTAGCCGTACGGCTTCAGCGCCTCGCGCGTACTGTCGACGGCGCTGTCGATGAGCCGGTCACGTTCGCGGCGCGACAGTTCGCGGCGCTCGTCGATTCTTATCGTGCCGACGTGTGCAGCGATGTTGTCCTCGAGCATGCTGTCGACACCGCGAATCTGGACGCGCAGGGTATTGGCCAGCGCCGTCTCCGTGAACGGCAGGCAGCAGAGAAACACAATCAATACTGGAAAAAACCGCGGCAAAACAGGCTCGGCAGGGATCGCTTCCGTGGAACTGACAGACCCTATCATCAAGATACGTCGCCGGTATTCACATTTGACTCTCGATGGGCAGGAACCCGAGCAGGCGCGTCCCGACGCGCCGCAAGAACCGCGCCTCGGGCTCGCTGCGATGAACTTCGGAGCCCGGGTGGGAACTCGCCGTCCAGGTGAGACGTTCCCTGTGATCGAGACCCAGGCGATAGGCGACGGCCGGCAACGCCTCGCAGACTGCCACGGCCGTCTGCGAGGCAAGAGCTTCGGAGGCAACTCCGAGCCCCATCTCGGTATTGATGAACAGCGAGCGCGGATCGAGATTGAAGGAACCCACGAACGTCTGCGCCCTGTCGACGACGGCGAGCTTGGAGTGCAGCGTAAATTTGGTCGTCGTCGGAAGACCGTTCGCCTTTGCCGCCAGGGCGCTCGACAACTCGTACAGTTCGATACCCTGACGGAGCAGCGGCCGCCGGTACCGTGCATACGCCGCGTGCACGCTGGAGTGATTGGTCGACGACAGCGAGTTGGTGACGACGACCACCCTGACCCCCTTGCGCACGAGTGCACTCAGGAAGTCCACGCCCTGACGCAGCGGCACGAAATAGGGCGAAACAATGATCACCTCCTGCCCGGCTCCGGACACGAGCCGCTGCAGGTAGCGGCTCGTGCGGCTGGTTCCGTTACGCAGTATCCCGCGGACTTTTTCGGGACGATCGCTAATGAGTTCGGCCTCGGCGGCATGCAGCAGCAAGGTGCCGGCCAGAAGGTCTTCGGCGAACGACATCCCCAGAGATTCGCGGTAAGCCACGGCCCTGGGTTCGGCAAGCACTTTGTCCGCCTCGGCATTCTGCGGAGCCGGCGGCCGTCCCGCGGGACTCAACAGGCCAACCGGGCACGCTTCGCGAGCATTCCAGTAGGCATCGAAGCTCGTGCTGACGTCGTCGACGACGTGACCCGTTGCGAGCAGGTCTTCGTCGAGAAACTCGGCGTCTTCGCGAGTCTGATAGTACTCGTCGGCAATATTGCGTCCGCCGACGATCGTCACGGCATTGTCGACCGTAAACGACTTGTTGTGCATGCGGCGGTTCAGCAGGTTGAAGTTCAGCAGGAAGCTCAGAACCCTCGAACGATGCCGCGGAAAAGGATTGAACACGCGCACTTCGATACCGTCTTCACCGTCGAGCGCGGTCAGGCCGGCATCACTGCCGAGCGTCAGCGCATCGTCCATCAGCAGCCTGACGCGCACGCCGCGACGGGCCGCAGCGATGAGCCGCTCTGCAATCAGGTTGCCGCTAATGTCGTAGCGTATGAGGTAACTCTGAATGTCGATGCTGACTTCGGCAGCGTCGATGAGCGCGAGCCGGGCGCCGAGCGCCTCGCGGCCCGACTGCAGCCGGTAAACGCCCGAGCCGCCGTCGTTCGCCTGCTGCCACGCGAGCGAAAAGCCGCCGAGCCGGCTGCCGCGCGTATCGGCGTAACGGAACGAGGCACGCCGAGGCGGCAGGTCGAGATACTTGCGGTATCTTTCGGGTACCCGGCTTCCGACGAGCGCTTTGAGTATTCCCATTGAATCAGCCGCCGGGACGCTCCGGGCCTCTGCAAATGCTCGCGTTTATCCCTCGCTGCCGGCGTCGCGCAGGGCACCGAGACCTTCGGTCAGGCGCACCGCCCAGCGCCGCGCCCAGCGCCTGAGTTCGGTCCAGGTCGTGACGGCGTTCGAGCGCGTGTTGTCGCGAACCATCGGACGCCTGTCCACGGCGCGGTACAACGTACGCCCGCTCAGCGAGTCGCGCAGCTCCAGCACCAGCGCCGCTTCGCCGACCGCACCCAGATAAATGTCGTTTGCGCCGAGTTGCTCCGGCGGCAGTTCCGCAACGATACCGAGAAGGCGGGCATCCAGAATCAACGCGGCGGGGCCCGGTTCGTCGACGCGCTGCCAGCCGTCGAGACTGTCGAGTTCGACCGCAATGGCGTCGGCCACCGTAGCCACCAGGGTCTGGCGATTCTCCGCGCTGATCCAGAACTCCGGCGAACGAGCGGTCGCCGCTTCCTGGCGCGACGCATCCATCGCACGGAACTCGAAACCCACCGTGCCGGGCAGCACCTCGCGATACCGGCTGAAATCGACGCCCGGCTCCGACCAGGCCGCGCTGAACACGCGGCTGTCCGCCGGTAACAATCCGTCGTAGCTCGGCGTCGCCTCGGGTTGACTGTCGGGGACGCGGGGAGCGCCGCCACAGGCCGTCAGCATCGACATCAGAATCAGGGCGCCCGTCAGGCGAAACAGGGTTTTGTCGATGTGACTCGAACGATGAGGCGTCACTAAAGCATCCATGAGTTGTCTATTGCCGACACGCGGCGGAAAGCGGCGAAGCGAAAGCAGGAATGATCGGCCGCACGACGGAGTTCTGTCAAACACTGTGCTCTACCTGCTGCAAAGTCGCAGATACGCCGGCTCGACCACGCGGCAAACCTCGAACGAAGGTATCGATTTTACATACTGTGGCGATCTCCCAAAAAACCCGCCCGGTTCGTTGACAGTCCCGAAAACGCTATGCAAGGATCGCAGAACGTTTGACAAAGGCACACCTGTCGCGAGGCAGGGTCGCAAAGCCACCGGTCCCTCGGTCCTCGAGAAACTTCCTCGAAACCCAGGGACAGCGGAGCTGCCAGACCAGTGACTGCTGCAAAATCCTGCAGCCCCCATTCCCGGCAGCTACGGCTAACAGAGCCTGCGGTGTCTTTGGCGAGCGTCGTAATTAACGAGACTCTCACCGGAGACCCGAATGACCCCAGCTCGCCTGCGCGAAACCGGACGTTTTCAGCATTTGCCGTCGCGAGAAGCACATGAAGCCGAGCCCGCGTCCCTGCAGGAACTCCTGACGATTCTCGATCCGGGCAGCCGCTGCGCCAAACCACTGCGGCCCTGCGGCGCGCGCTCTGCAGCAACCGATTGCCATTCGAGTTCCATGGGTACGACGATCAGCACGTCCAGGCTGAACCGCATCGTCAACATCGACCATTCGGCCATGACCGTCACGGCCAATTCCGGAGTGCGGCTGGACACGCTGAACCGGGTGCTTGCCGAGGACGGGCTCGAACTGGTCGGTTCACACGAGGTGGTCGGGCGAAGCCTGGGCGGTGCCGTCTCGGCGCCCTGCTTCGGTCCCAGTATCGGCGACAGCGGCGCATACCTCTCGAGCCACGTATCGAGCCTCAAACTGGCTCTGTCCAACGGCCGCGTGCTCAACGTGACCCCCGAACAAAGAAACCTGCTCGGCGCGGTCAGGATGAGCTACGGGCTTCTGGGCGTGGTCGTCGAGGCCACGCTCAAGATTCGGCCCGCAACGGTGTTCCAGGCCGATCACCGCCGGGTGACGATCGACGACTTCGCCAATGCCGCAGGTGCGCTCGCCGACTCGGCTGTGGGTCTGCAGTTCTACCTGATGCCGCACAAAGACCGGGCGTACCTCGACATACGCCGCTTCTCATCGAAAGACAGTAAAGGTATCAAGGCCTTGTGGGCCATCAAGGACTGGGGGGAAAGTACGGTCCTGCCCAGAGTGTGCAGCTCGCTGCACAAGGTAGTGCCGATTCGCGGGATGCGCTTCGGGCTCATCGACAGCATCAGTGCGGCGGCGCACGACATGGTCAACACACGCTTTGTCGCGCGGGGCAGCAATGCCACTTCCGAGTCGGGTAAATACCGGGCAATCGGCCCCGACAAAATACGCTTTTCCACCTGGTGTTTTCCGGCGACCGATTTTGGCGTCGTGCTTCCGGCCTACCGCGACTTCTGCCAGCAGACGTACGAAGAGCACGGTTACCGCTGCGATCTGCCGGCCATCGGTTACCGGGTTGCCCGCGACAGCAGCGCGCTGCTCTCTCCGTCCTTCGACGAAACCATGATTGCGCTGCAGACCATGTCCACACAGGAAAAGGGCTGGGAGGATTTCGTGATCGACCTCGCCGAGTTCGCCGAGCACTGGGGCGGCACGCCGATGTTCAACCTGACCCGCTCGGCTTCGGTGGACCATGCCCGCAACGTATACGGTGCGAGGCGCGACATGTTCAACAAGATTCGCCGCCAGCTCGACCCCGACAACCGTCTGCTGAACCCCTTCCTGGCCCAGTACTTCCTCTAGCGGCCGCCTGCTGCCCGGCGTATCCCGTCGCTGCTGCTGCGCTGTCCGGCAGCAGCGCAGCCGTGCCTGCGGCAAACGTGTCACCTGAACCCGTGACGGACCAGGGTGGACTTTTTATATCGAATCAATATAATGCATCGCCCCGATATATGGGCGCTGCAGGAACCTCCATGGACGTAAAAACCGTCTGCCTCGGCATGCTGGATCACGGCCCGGCAACCGGCTACGACCTGAAAAAAGCCTTCGAATCGTCGTTTGCACACTTTTTTGCGGCGGGTTTCGGTTCGATCTACCCGGCTTTGTCCGCTCTGGCGGACGAAGGGCTGGTGAGCTGCGAAACGATTCCCCAGGAGGGCAAACCGGACCGGAAGCTGTATCGGATTACGTCCGAGGGCCACGATGCACTACTCAAGGCACTCGACAATCCGAATCCGAGCCACAAGGTTCGCTCGGAGTTTCTGGCAACGGTGTGTTTCTCCCACCTGATGAGCAACGAGCAGATCAGAACCATGCTCGCGAACCGCAAACGCGAGATCGAAGGCTATCTCGCACTTTTTGAGGAACTGGAGAGCGCCTGTACGGACGAAAGAACCCCGGGACACGAATTTGTTCTGGGCTTCGGCAAAGCAATGATCAAGACGAAACTCGATTACATCGATCGTTTTGGCGACACGCTGTTGCACGACGAGGAAGAGGATCAAGGGAACACGAAGGCACAGTCTGCTGCAGGCTGAGGCCAAACAATCGCAAGGGCATAAACAATGAGTTGGGCATTTTTGAAGCGACAGCAATCCTGGCTACTGTCGGCAGGTATTGCAGTACTGGTAGTACTCTGGCTGTTGTCGGGACAGGTGGCGGAGGAACCAGATTCCACGACCGCCGACAGGACCGCCGAGGCTGGTGAACCGCAGCGTAGCAGCGTTCGAGTCGTTACGCAGAGTGCGGAAGAAGTGCAGCGAACGATCGTGGTCAATGGTAAGACCGAGCCTGCCCGTATCGTCACGCTGGCGGCAGAAACCGACGGGCGCGTGGCGGCCATTGGCATCGCTCGCGGCGAAAGCGCGGACGGCGGTGACCTCGTGGTGCGTCTCGACGAGCGTGACCGCAGCGCAAGGCTCGCCGAAGCGCACGCCACGCTGAAACAGCGGGAAGTGGAATACGAAGCGCGCAGCGAACTCAAATCGTCGAGCTATGTCTCCGAGGCTCAGCTCAAGGAGGCCGAGGCACTGCTCGAGGCGGCACGCGCCGAAGTCGTCCGCGCCGAACTCGATCTGGAATACGCGGCCATCCGGGCGCCGTTCGACGGCGCGCTGCAGGCACGTATGGTGGAAATCGGTGATTTCGTCAGCCGCGGTGACCCGGTGGCCACCTACGTCGACAACCGCCGTATCGTCGTCAGCGCCAACCTGTCCGAATACGACGCGCGCTACGTCGAGCCCGGCGACACGGCCGAGGCACACCTCGCCACCGGTGAAACGGTTCGCGGCCGGATTCGTTACGTCGCACCCGTCGCCGACGAATCGACCCGCACGTTTACCGTCGAACTCGAAGTCGACAATCGTGAGGGCGCGCTTCGCGCGGGCGGCACGGCCGAACTCCGAATCCCCGCCGAAACCGTGCTCGCGCACCGCATTTCGCCGTCGCTCTTAACCCTCGACGATGCCGGCAACGTCGGCGTCAAGATTGTCGACGAGAACAACAAGGTGGACTTCATCGTTGCCGACATTGCAATGACCTCAGCCGACGGCGTTTGGGTCGCCGGGCTGCCCGCTTCCGCCACGCTGATTACGGTCGGACAGGGTTTTGTCGCTGACGGCTCGATTGTCGACGCCGTGCCCGAGTCCGACTCCGACACGGCCGTGGCGATCAAGTCGGGAGAGGAACCGTAGCAATGAGTGTCATCGAAGCGGGCATGTCGCGATCGCGCACCGTGATGCTGTCGCTCGTCACGATACTCGTGGCGGGCATCGTCGCCTATTTCACGATCCCGAAAGAAGCCGAGCCGGATATCGAAATCCCGTATATCTACGTTAGCGTCACGCACGACGGTATTTCGCCCGAGGATTCCGAGCGCCTGCTCGTCCGGCCGCTCGAGCAGGAAGTCCGCACGATCGAGGGCATCAAGGAAATGGTCGCCAGCGCCTACGAGGGCGGCGCCAACGTAACGCTCGAGTTCTTTGCCGGCGTCGACACCGACAAGGCGCTGCAGGACGTGCGCGCCAAGGTCGACATGGCCAAGGCTGAACTGCCGGGCGAGACCGAAGAACCGACCGTCAACGAAGTCAAGTTCAGCCGCTTCGACCCGATGCTCGTGCTGAACATTGCAGGCGGTGTCTCGGAGCGTGCGCTGACGACCATTGCCAAGGACCTCGAGGAAAAGATCGAAGGCCTGAACGGCGTACTCGAGGTCAATCTGGTCGGCGTACGCGAAGAACTCATGGAAGTTGTGGTCGACCCGCTGGCCATGGAGAGCTACGGCCTCGACCAGGGGCAGATCGTCGACTTCATCAGCCGCAACAACCGGCTGGTCGCGGCAGGCGCACTGCATTCGTCGGAGGGCCGTTTTCCGGTCAAGGTGCCGGGTGTCTTCGAAAGCGCAAACGACGTGCTGGACATGCCGATCAAAGCCGTCGGCGACCGGGTCATTCACTTCAAGGACATTGCCACGGTCAAGCGGACCTACAAGGACGCCGAGAGCTACGCGCGCCTGAACGGTCAGCCCGCACTGGCGATCGAGGTCGTGCAGCGCACCGGCGCCAACGTCATCGATACGATCGAGGAAGTCATGGCGTTGATTGAGGTTGAACGCGCTTACTGGCCGGCCGAGATCGACATCATTGCGTCGCGGGACAAATCCGACGACGTTCGCGACATGCTCACCGAGCTGCAGAACAGCGTACTGGCGGCCGTGCTGCTCGTGTTCATCGTCATCATCGGTATCCTGGGCTTCCGCTCGGCGCTCCTGGTTGGGGTGGCGATCCCCGGCAGCTTCCTGCTGGGTATCCTCCTGATCGGCTCGTTCGGCATTACGATCAACATGATGGTGCTGTTCGCCATGATCATGGCCGTGGGCATGCTCGTCGACGGCGCCATTGTCGTGACCGAAATGGCCGACCGGCGAATGGCCGAAGGCGAATCGCGCTACGCCGCCTATTCGCGCGCCGCGATCCGCATGTCCTGGCCGATCATTGCCTCGACCTGTACGACGGTCGCCGCGTTCGTGCCGCTGGCGCTGTGGCCCGGTATGTCGGGCGAGTTCATGAAGTACCTGCCGATTACGCTGATTGCAGTGCTGTCGGCCTCGCTGCTCATGGCACTGCTGTTCGTGCCGACCTTGGGTTCGGTGTTTGGCCGGACGGGCGCCAACTCGGCGGAGGCGCGCCGCAATCTCGCGGCGGCGGAGACCGGAGACCTCGATACGGTCACCGGTTTGACGGGCCGTTACATACAGTTTCTGAAACGCTCGCTGAAGCACCCGCTGCGCAACGTCGCGGCGGTCACGGGGTTGCTCGTCGCCATCTACGTGGCGTTTTCTGCGCTCGGCCGCGGCGTCGAATACTTCCCCGAGGTCGAGCCGCCGTTCGCAATGGTCGACATCCGCGCTCGCGGCGACCTGTCGACCGACGAAAAGGACCGCCTCGTGCGACAGGTCGAGGAGCGCGTGCTGGGTATCGGCGGCATCAAGACCGTGTACGCAAAAACCGGCGACAGCGGCGAAGGTGCGAACAGCGGAGGCGAAGATTTCATCGGCACGCTGACGCTCAACCTCGAAGACTGGGACCAGCGCGAAAAGGCCGACGTCATACTGGCCGAGGTCCGCGAAGCCACGGCCGATCTGGTCGGCATCGGCATCGAAGCCCGCAAGCCGGACATGGGACCGCAGCAGGGCAAGCCCGTGCACTTCGAATTCTCGTCGCGCTCGCAAACCGCACTGGAACAGTCGATACGCGACGCCCGCGCCGTCATGGATCGCCATCCCGGCCTGATCAACGTCGAGGACAGCCGTCCGCTGCCCGGTATCGAATGGCAGATCAAGGTCGACCGTGCCGAAGCTGCGCGTTTCGGCGCCGACGTGTCGCTCGTCGGCGCCATGGTGCAGCTGGTCACCAACGGCATCAAGATTGGCGAATACCGGCCCGACGACAGCGACGAAGAAATCGACATTCGTGTCCGCTACCCGGAGGACAGCCGCAGCCTCACGCAAATCGACGAGTTGCGCATACCGACGCCGGACGGCCTCGTGCCGATCAGCACCTTCGTGGATCGTGTGCCCGCACAAAAGGTCAGCACAATCACGCGTACCGACATGCGCCGGACAATGTACATCGACGCGGACATTACGCCCGGCTATCTCGAATCGGAGGTCGTGGCCGAACTTCGGGAGTTGATGTCGGAAGTGCAGTTCGATCCGCGCGTCAGCGGCGCGTTTCGCGGCAGCGCCGAAGACCAGGCCGAAGACATGGCGTTTCTCCAGCGCGCCATGCTCATGGCGCTTGCAATCATGGCGATTATTCTCGTCACCCAGTTCAACAGCATCTACCAGGCGGCACTCATACTGACCGCAGTGGTGTTCTCGACGGGTGGCGTGTTGCTGGGCCACCTTGCCATGGGTAAACCGTTCGGCGTCATCATGTCGAGTGTCGGCGTCATTACGCTGGCGGGTATCGTCGTCAACAACAACATTGTCTTCATCGACTCCTACAACGTGTTGAGGAGCCGGGGCGAAGAAGCGTTTACCGCCATTCTGCGCACCTGCGCAATACGCCTGCGGCCGGTACTCCTGACCACCGTGACAACGGTCATTGGCCTCATGCCCATGGTGTTCGGCGTCAACATCGATCTCGTGGCGCGTGAGGTATCGGTCGGCGCGCCGAGTTCGCAGTGGTGGACCCAGCTCGCCTCCTCCGTGGCCGGCGGACTCGTCTTCGCCACGATTCTGACGCTGTTCCTGACACCCAGCCTGCTTCTCGTGCAGGCCAACGCCTCTCGCAAGCTTGCCGAGTACCGGGCCCGCCGGCTCGGCCGCCAGGACGCAGAACCCTCGCCGCAGGCATAAGCGCGTCCTGAACTGTCACGCGGACGGCCGGGAATCCCGGCCGTCCGCCATCCTGGCGAAGACCTTCGCAAAAAAAACTCACCACGGCGCATCCAAATTTGCGCCGGGCGCATCTAAGCGTTGAGGACGATGATACTGGCCGCGGGAAAGCGTCGGGCCAGGATTGGGCACCATGCGTCGTTTTGGCCCGACGGGTCTCGCACATTTTGTGAACCACTCGTTAAGCCTGATATCAACTAATTGATTTAATTAGGAAATCACGCAGAGATTGCGTTATACACATGTAGTGTTATACTTCACTACAACACCAACCTACCTGAACCGGATTCCAGCCATGCCTACGACGCGTTTCGTTGCCCTGCCACTGACCCTCGCATTGACGAGCCTGACCCTGAGCGGCTGCAGCGTGGGCGAGGCGAGCGCAACGGCCACCGAAACCGCCGAAGCCGAAGCCAGCGCGCCCGTTCCCGTTGAAACCGCAGTGGTACACCGCGGCGATATTTTTGCGACCTACGAAGCCACCAGCACGATCGCGAGCGACGCCGATGCGCCGGTACCCGCCAAGGTCCCGGGCGACGTCGTCGAAATCCTCGTCGAAGAGGGCGACCGGGTCCGTGAAGGCGACGTGCTGGCCCGCCTGGACGGCGAACGACTGCGCCTGAAGATGTTGTCGGCCAAGGCCAATCTCGAAAAGGTACGGAACGAATACGAGCGCCTGGGCGATCTGCATACCCGCAATCTCGTCAGCTCGGCGAGCTACGAAGACACGAGGTACAACCTGGAAGCACTGGAGGCGACCTACAGGCTCGCTCGCCTGGATTACGACTATTCAATGGTCCGCGCGCCGATCGACGGCATCGTCTCGTCGCGCGACGTCAAGCTGGGCACGAACGTTGCCGCGAATCAGGTCATGTTCCGCATCACCGACACGCGCGAATTGCTCGCTCACCTGAAGATACCGCAGACGGAACTCGCCAAGTTCGAAGCCGGGCACACGGCAACGCTGGCCGTCGACTCCATGCAGGATCGGCGCTTCGATGCCACCATTGCCCGGGTCAGCCCGACTATCGACACGCGTAACGGTACGTTTCGCGCCACGGCACTGATCGACAACGCAGCCGGTGAGCTTGCTCCGGGCATGTTTGCGCGTTTCACGATCGCTTACGAAAAGCACGAAGATGTCGTCATCATTCCCGCCGAAGCCGTCGTCGTCGAAGACAACGAGTCGTCGGTCTACGTCGTCGCAGGTGGCGAAGTCAGCAAACGCATTATTGAAACCGGCGTCCGCGCCAACGGACGCATAGAGGTGCTGCACGGCCTCGACGGCAGCGAAGAAGTGGTCGTCGTCGGACAGTCATCACTTCGCGAAGGCAGCAAAGTCCTGGCCAGCAGCAGAGTCGCAGACAGCTTTACAGGTTAGGCCCTGATCCGGGCCGGTTCCCACGATCGGTCCGGATCTTTTTTTGGCGGTCTACGTGCGCTGCAAATGGGAGTGCGGCGCATTCATAAGGGGAAGAAAAGATGACGCCGTTACGCCTGAGTTTCTGGCTGGTTTTCCTGTCAGCACTCGTCGCTTGTGAAGGCGGCGATTCCGAACAATCCGATAACGACGAGGAAGAGACACCTCCCGTTCCCGTTGAGGTTACCCAACCGGAACGCGGCGACATCTTCGCCGTGTACACCGGTACCGCGCCGATCGAGGCGTTTGCCGAGGCGGACGTCGTGGCCAAAGTGGCCGGCGAGGTTCGCCTGATCAACGTCGAAGAGGGTGACACGGTTACCCGCGATCTGGTACTCGCCCAACTCGATGGCGATCGCCTGCGCCTGGAGCTGAACGAATCCCAGGCCAACCTGCAGAAGCTCAAGCGCGATCTCGATCGCAACCGTGAGCTTCGCGAACGAGATCTGATCAGCGAAGGCGATTTCGAGAAGATCCAGTTCGACATGGAAGCACTCGAAGCTTCGTTCAACCTGGCGAGGCTGGAACTCGACTACACCTACATCCGCGCGCCGATCGACGGTGTCGTCTCGGAGCGAATGGTGAAACTCGGCAATACGGTTCAGGAAGGCGAAGCGCTGTTTCGTGTCACGAGCCTCGACCCGCTGGTGACGTATCTGTTCGTGCCGGAGCGCGAGTACCGGCGGATTCGTCAGGGCCAGCCCGTGGGCATCGAAATCGACGCTCTCCCGGGCGAACGCATCATTGCCGAAGTGACGCGCATCAGCCCCATCGTCGACCCCGACACCGGCACCTTCAAGATCACCGTCGAGATCAGCGACCCCGAACGCCGCGTCAAACCGGGCATGTTCGGCCGCATCGCCATCGTGTACGACCAGCGGCAGAACGCGCTCAAAATACCGCGCTCGGCGCTACTCGAAGAATCGCTGTCGACGAGCGTGTTTGTCGTCGAAGAAGGCCTCGCCAAACGCCGCGAAGTCGAAACCGGCTACAGCGACCGGGGTATGGTGGAAATACTCGGCGGGCTCGAAGACGGCGACCGCGTAGTCACCGTCGGTCAGATTGGCCTCAAAGCGGATTCGAAGGTGTCGATTATCAACGATCAGGTCGACACAGAACTCGACGAGGACATGGACACACAGGCACCGCAGGAGACCGCGGAAGCAGCGGTGGAAGACGACAGCGGCAGCCGGGGTAATTGAGTATGCGCAGGCTGATTGAAATCGCCACGGAGCGACGCGTCACGATCGTCATGTTCATGGTCGCCATTGCCCTGTTCGGGATGGTGTCGCTGTCGCGGCTTGCCATGAACCTGCTGCCGGATATTTCCTACCCGACGCTTACGGTCCGGACCGAGTTGACCGGCGCAGCCCCCATCGAGGTGGAAAACCTCATTACCAAGCCGATCGAGGAAGCGGTCGGGGTTATCCGCAACGTCCGTGTCGTGCGCTCGGTGTCCCGCTCCGGCCAGTCGGATGTCACCCTGGAGTTCCTCTGGGGCACGGACATGAACATTGCCGGCGTCGACGTGCGCGAGAAGCTCGACCTGATCTTCCTGCCGCTCGAAGCGAACCGGCCCCTGCTGCTGCGCTTCGACCCTGCAAGCGAGCCGATCATGCGCCTGGGGCTCATGTACAAGGAAGACGCGGCCACCGGACTATCGACCGAAGCGGCACTCAAATCGCTGCGCCGGCTGGGTGAGGACCGCATCAAGAACGACCTGGAAGCCGAGGAAGGCACTGCGGCCGTGAAGGTGAGCGGCGGCCTCGAAGACGAGATCCAGATTCGCGTCGACCAGCAAAGGCTGTCGCAGCTCGGCATCAGCATTGCCGATATCGTCGAGCGCATCCGCCAGGAAAACGTCAATCTCTCGGGCGGGCGTCTCGAAGAAGGCAACCAGCGCTTCCTCGTACGCACGCTCAACGAGTTTCAGTCCGTCGACGAGTTCCGCGACGCGATCGTGGCCAACGTTGCCGGACGCCCGGTATACCTTCGGGATGTCGCCACCGTCGAGCGGGGCTACAAGGAGCGCGAGGCGATCACGCGCGTGCGCGGACGGGAGTCCGTGGAACTGGCCGTTTACAAGGAAGGCGATGCCAACACGGTGCAGGTGGCCAATCGTCTCGAGCGGAGCCTCGAACGGGTGCGCGAGACGCTCCCGGAAGACATCGAACTGATCAAGATTTACGACCAGTCGCGATTCATTTCGTCAGCCGTCAACGACGTCAAGAGCGCGGCCATTCTGGGCGGCATCATTGCAATCATGGTGCTGTACGGATTCCTTCGCGATGCACGCGCCACGACGATTGTCGGCATTGCGATCCCGGTGTCGGTCATCGGCACCTTCCTGCTCATGTACACCAACGACGTCTCGCTGAACATCATGTCGCTCGGCGGCATTGCACTTGCGGTCGGGATGCTCGTCGATAACTCGATCGTCGTACTGGAAAACATCGTCCGCAAGAAGGAACAGGGTCAGGGTGTTCTCGATGCCGCGAGAAACGGCACGAGCGAAGTCGCGGGTGCCGTATTCGCCGCCACCTTGACGACCATTGCCGTGTTTTTCCCGATGGTGTTCATCTCGGGGATCGCGGGCCAGCTGTTCCGCGACCAGGCCCTCACCGTCACCTTTGCGCTGGTGTTTTCGCTCGTGGTTGCACTGACGCTGATCCCCATGCTCGCGTCGCTGGGCGCGGGCTCGCGCTACACGAGTCCCGGCGAAGACAAGGAAGCCGGGCGTTTCACCCGCGGCGTGGCGTGGCTGGTACGCGGTTTCGGCTTTCTTTTCGCCGGCGTGCGCTGGCTGTTCTGGGTCATCCTGTGGGTACCCTCCTGGCTGTTCCAGCGGCTCTACGCCTCTATTGCCGCGGTCTACCCGGCAGCGCTCCGCTGGTCGCTCAATCACCGGGCAGCTGTGCTGGTTACGGCCGTGCTCATTTTCGTGGGTACGATGTCGCTGGTCCCGCGTCTCGGCTCCGAGCTGATTCCGCAGCTTTCTCAGGGCGAATTCAACGTCGACCTTCGACTGGCGCCGGGTGCGCCGCTCGAGGAAACGGATCGCGCGATTCAGGCTGCGCAGCGTGCGGCAGCCGCGATCGAGGCGGTCGAACTCGACTATTCCGTCGCGGGCACGGGTAACCGCCTCGACGCCAACCCCGTCGATGCGGGCGACCATACGGGCACGCTCAGTGTCGCTCTCACGCGAGGGGCGCCGCGGCAAATGGAGAACGCCGCCATGGATGCCATGCGCGACGAGCTGTCCCAGTTGCCCGGCGTGCAGTACGAATTCAGCCGCCCGTCACTCATGACGTTCTCGAGCCCGCTGCAGATCGAGGTGTCGGGCTTCGATCTCGACGGTCTTGCCACTGCGAGCCGCAGCATCGTGGATGCCATGACGGCATCCGAACGTTTCACGGACATTAAGACGACCGTCGAGCGCGGCAACCCCGAAATCCAGATCGCTTTCGACCAGGAACGCGCGGCCAAACTCGGGCTCGCGGTACGGGACATCGCCAACAGCGTCGTCGCCAACGTGCGCGGGGAGATTGCGACCCGCTACACCTGGCGCGACAAGAAGATCGACGTACTCGTCAAGAGCGTGGACACGCGATCCTCGAGCATCGAAGAAATCCGCCAGCTGATCGTCAACCCGGCCTCCGAACGGCCGATCACGCTGGATGCCGTAGCGGACGTTCGTGTCTCGCAGGGACCGGCCGAAATCCGCCGTGTAGCGCAGGAACGCGTAGCGCTGATAACGGCGGGCATCGCCTACGGTGATCTGGGCTCGGCCGCACAAGCCGCACAGACGATCATCGACACGACTGCCATGCCGAGCGGCATTACGGCTATTGTCTCGGGGCAGAGCGAGGAGATGCAGGAGTCGTTTCTCTCCATGCAGTTTGCGCTGGCGCTGGCCGTGTTCCTCGTCTACCTGGTCATGGCATCGCAGTTCGAATCGCTGATTCACCCCTTCGTCATTCTGTTCACGATTCCCCTGGCATTGGTCGGTGCCGTACTGGCGCTGTTCCTGACGGGCACGACCGCCAACATTGTTGCCTTCATTGGCGTCATCATGCTGGCAGGTATCGTCGTCAACAACGCTATTGTGCTGGTCGATCTCATCAACCAGCTGCGCGCACAGGGTAAAGACCGCATCGACGCCATCATGGAAGCCGGCACGGCGCGCTTGAGGCCCATCATGATGACCTCGCTGACGACAGCGCTCGGACTGCTGCCGATGGCGCTCGGTTTTGGGGAAGGATCCGAAGTACGAACGCCGATGGCCATTACCGTCATTGGCGGACTGATCGTCTCGACGCTGCTGACGTTGCTCGTCATACCCGTCGTATATTCACTGCTCGACCGCAAACGCTACCCGGCGGCCGTTTCGGCACCCGCCACCTGAACGCCATCAGCGGGAGAGTAAGCCGCAAGAAAGCACAAGCCAGAGAGAGTATAGGCCCGAGGGGATAAACCCATGAGACACACAGAAATAGCGCTGGAGCGGCCCGTCACCACCGTCGTCGTGTTCGTTGCGCTCGCCCTCGTCGGCCTGCTGGCCTCAAGAATGCTGCCGCTGGAGAAGTTCCCGGACATCGAGTTCCCGGGCATCTTCATCCAGATCCCGTACGACGGCTCGACGCCCGAGGAAGTCGAGCGGCTCATTACGCGGCCGGTGGAAGAATCGCTGGCGACCTTGTCGGGGGTCGAACGCATGTTCTCGGCGTCGCGCGAGGACCAGGCGGAGATCTTCCTGCAGTTCGGCTGGGACCAGCCGATGGGTGCCAAAGGCATCGAAGCGCGCGCCAAAGTCGACAGCATTCGGCACGAGCTGCCCGATGACGTACGCCGGGTTCTGGTGTTCACGGGCTCCCTCGGCGATCAGCCGATTCTGGAACTCAGGATATCGAGTGAACGCGATCTGGGCGACAGCTACGACCTGCTCGACCGCCTGCTGAAACGCAGGCTGGAGCGTATCGAAGGGGTATCCCGGGTCGACTTGCACGGTGTCGAGCCGCGCGAGGTGCGGATACTGCTGCGGCCGGACCGCCTCGCCGCCTATGGCATCGACATTGCGGAACTCAGGAATCTCCTGATCGACAGCAATTTTGCGGTCAGTGCGGGCAAACTCACGGCCGGCGATCAGCGCTTCAGCGTACGTCCCTACGGCGAATTCCAGTCGGTCGACGAGGTGCGCAACCTCATGATCAACGCCGAAGGCCTGCGCCTCGGCGACGTGGCCGACGTCGAACTGCGAACGCCCGAGCGCAACTACGGCCGCCATCTCGACGGCGATTACGCCATCGGCGTTGCGATCAGCAAGAGTACGGGCTCCAACCTGGTCGAAGTCTCCGACAAGGTCATTGCCGAGATCGAAGAACTCGGCAAGCTGCCGCAGATGAAAGGCATCGGCATTTTCCCGCTGGACAATCAGGGCGACGCAGTGCGCGAATCGCTGAGCGATCTGCTCAACGCCGGCCTCGTGGGCGGTCTCCTGGCCATCGTCGTGCTGTACCTGTTCCTGCGCCAGGTATCGACCACGCTGATCGTCACGGCATCGGTGCCGTTTTCGCTGCTCATAACCCTCGGTGCTCTGCATTTTGCGGGCCTGTCGCTCAACATCCTGTCGATGATGGGGCTCATGCTTGCGGTCGGGATGCTCGTCGACAACGCGGTGGTCGTGACGGAGAGTGTGTTCCGACACCGGGCGGCCAACCCGGACGAGCCGAAGAAGGCAACGATTGCGGGTGTCCGCGAGGTCGGACTTGCGGTCATTGCGGGCACGGCAACCACCATCATTGTGTTTACGCCGATCATTTTCGGCGAGAAGTCGGACATCTCGGTGTTCCTGACCCATGTTGCCGTCACCATTATCGTTGCGCTGGTCGCCTCGCTGCTGATTGCCCAGACGCTGGTACCCATGCTGGCCTCGCGCGTGGCGATTCCGAAGAAAAACGGTTCCGGCGCCATCATGTCCCGGTTGACGCGGCGCTACACCGCAAGTCTCGAATGGATCATCCGCTGTCCGTGGAAAACGGCGGGGGGTATCTTTGCGATTATGGGCCTCGGCATCATGCCCCTCGTGCTGGAACTCGTGGAGTTCGACGCGTTTCCCGACGACGTAGGCCGGCGGTTGTTCATGCCCTATCACATCGAAGGCAGTCATCCGGTCGAGCAGATCGAGGCAACCGTGAACGAAATCGAGGCATACCTGTTCTCACGGAAGGAAGAGTTCAACATTCGCTCGGTGTACAGCTACTACGATCAGGGCCGCGCTCAGTCGACGCTGTTGCTGACGGACGAAGAAGACGCCACGTTGTCGACCAAGGAAATCATCAAGCGCATCGAGGCCGATCTGCCGCCGATTGCGATCGGCAAACCGAGCTTCAGCTTCGACCGTCAGGGCGGCGGTGAAGGCTTCAGCATTCAGATTTCGGGCGACTCCACCGAGGTGCTCAACAGCCTGGGCCTGGAGGTCGCGCGGGTCCTGTCGTCCGTGGAAGGTCTGAAAGACGTACGCAGCGACGCCGAAACGGGCGAAAAGGAGATTCGCGTCAGCGTCGACAGGGAACGGACCGCCGCGGCGGGCCTCACCGCAGATGCCGTAGCGCGTGCGATCAGTATTGCCATGCGCGGCGAGAATCTGCGCGAGTTCCGCGACGAGTCGGGCGAGGTAGAGATGCGCATCGCCTTCCGGGAGGACGAAAAGCAAAGTATCGAACAGCTCGCCAATCTGCCGCTTTACACGCCCGCCGGCGATCGCGTGATCCTGGGCGCCGTCGCATCGCTGCACGTCGCTTCGTCAGCCGACACGATCCGGCGCACCGACCGCCAGACTGCCGTCATCCTGTCCGCAAACCTCGAGGAAGACTTCAGCATGGAAGACGTTCGACCGGGCGTCAAAAAGCTCATGGAGCAGGTAGACCTGCCACCGGGCTACGGCTGGAAGTTCGGCCGCGGCTTCGACCGTCAGGACGAAACCCAGGCCATGATGATGACCAATATCGTGCTGGGTGTGGCCTGCATATTCCTCGTCATGGCGGCGCTGTTCGAGTCCCTGCTGCTGCCCTTCTCGATTATCCTGGGATCGATCGTATTCTCGATTTTCGGCGTGTTCCTGTTTTTTGCGGCAACCGGTACGACGTTTTCGTTCATGGCGTCCATTGGCATCATGATCCTGATCGGCGTCGTCGTGAACAACGGCATCGTGTTGGTGGATCACATCAACAATCTCAGGATTTCGGGGGTGCCCCGAAGTCGGGCGATCATCGAGGCCGGGAGAGACCGGCTCAGGCCGATTCTGATGACCGTTGCCACGACCATTGTCGGCCTGACGCCGCTTGCGCTGGGCACGACGCAGGTGGGCGGAGACGGCCCGCCCTACTACCCGATGGCCCGAGCCATCATTGGCGGCCTTGCGTTCTCGACGGTCGTTTCCCTACTCGTGGTGCCGGCGCTGTACATCTACTTCGACAACCTGGCCGCCTGGTCACGCAAGGTCATGCGAACGGCGCGTACCGGAAAGGCCGAAGCAGCAGCGTAGCGGGACAGCGTTACCGCCCGGCAAACGGGCTGACGGCGCTCAATCGCCGGAGCCCAGGCAGCCGCACACGACGACCGCCCGGTATCGTGCCGTGTCGACCAGCATGAGTCCGGAGCGATTACCGCCGGGTACCGCTCCGGCATCCGCCGGCAGTGCGACGTCGAAACTGAATGCCGGGCCGTCGGCCTGCATCCAGAACACCCGCCATGCCGCATCGGAAACCCGGACACTGTACGTATTCAGCTGCAAGCCTGCACCGCAGTGGCCGGGGTTTTCCCAGTCGGACGCCCGCTCCAGGCGCAGCGCCAGCGACATGGGCTGCCCTGTCCTGTCGTTCGCCTCGAGGGAGAAAAACGGCTCCGCCGTCAGCGTTTCGGGAAGCGCCACGACCAACCGCAGCGTATCCGCGTCGAAACTCCTGTAGTCGTCGAAAGCGCGCTGCGTGCAGTTGTCGTCCAAACGGCCCGTGGCGCAGCCTGCCGTCAGGAGGATCAGGCCGATGAGTGGCGCGGTGAGTCGCGCACGCTGCATCCGACCGGTCATTCGCCTCATTGAGTGTCTCCTCCGCCGAAGGGATCTCCGGCATTGGCCGGTCGTCGATCTAGTGGGCCGCTTGATCAATTCCTACACTTTCAGAGCGAACGGACAGTGTCAGGACAAGGCGCGAGTTGTGGCCATAGCACCGCTATGGCTACGGCTCGCAACGCGGTGCTGGCGCTGTCCGTTCGCTCCCTTCGGGCGGGCGCTGCCGGCCCGCTGGACGGCGTTACGCCGCTTGGCAAGGGCACCCGCCATTGCCGGCGCGACGTGCCTTGCCAGCGAACCGGCAGCACCCGCTGAAAGCGTAGGAATTGATCAAGCGGCCCACCAGCCTTGATCATAGGCGAGCTGCCGGCCACAAAAAAGGGCAGACCGCGCGTCCTTGCACGGCCCGCCCAATCAGGGGGAGCATAGGGGAGAGTGATTGGTGCTCAGGCGCTCCGGCGATGCTGCCGGGCCAGCAGGAACAGGCCCAGCAGCGCGATCAAAAAGGCGGCGTTCGACGCACCGCCACCGCCGCGGGTAATCGACACCGGTCGCTCAGGCACGTCGCGATTGGCGTCCTCGAGCGGCAGGTTTGCGAGTTCCGACGACTCGGACGGTCCAAGCGACGCAAGGTATTCGCCCGTGTCGGCATCGTAGAGTTCCAGCAGCAGGTCGTAACTGCCTCGCGGATAACCCGTCAGGAGTTCCGTGACCAGCACGTAGTCGTCGCTGCTCGTGCTGCCGAACAGCGTAATGTCGGGGCTGACCGCGTATTCGTTCCACGGGCCGCCCTCGAAGCTGAGATAGGTGACGGCGTACACGTCCGCAATGGCGTACACGGTATCGGCGTCGAACAGCAGATCGATGCCGTGATAGAAACCGTCTGCATCGTTGTCGTTGAACAGCCGAACGTCGACGGAATAGATCCAGAAGTCCCCGTTGGCCGACGCCTGCTGCTCGCCACCCACGGTTGGTTTGCGGGGTGCGACGGCAGCCTGCGACTTGTCGACCGATTGGCCGGCCGAATCAGTACCGGCCTGTTCGAGCGCGGGAAACTCGTCGGTGCTGGTGGATGCGTAGTCTTCCGTGCTGCGCGACTCCCCGCTGCCTTTTCGCGTCAGCGAAACGCGCGTTTCGGCCGCAGCACCGTCTTCTTCTGCACTGGCGACGCTCGCGTAGCTGAGCGACAGCACCAGCATGATGACAAGAAAAGCGGCCTGAACAATCAAAGGAAGGCCACGCTGTCTTGCGTATGAGTTTCGCATTTCCCGGTCCTCGTTTTTGCGTCTCGTTGAGTGTCATTTAATACGGCCCACGCTGAATTGGGCCTGAACCGCTGTCCTATCCGAACGCCGCGTGACATCATGTTTAGCTGACGTTCAGGTTAAGAGAAGCAGCTCCTTGCACACGGAAACGAACCCGCAGAAGACGGGCCGGGCCATTGCGTTCCTGATGTTCGGCGTATCCGCGGGACTGGGACTCGATCTCTGCGCAAAAGCACTGCTGGAGACGCATTCGCTCAATCAGTTCGTCCTGGTTCGCAGCCTGATTGGCCTTGCGATGTTCCTGATGCTGGCACCGGGATTCGGCGGTCTGAAATCGCTCTACACGCGCCGCTGGCCGTGGCACGTGTTGCGCACGCTGCTGGCCGCCGGTTCGATGTACGGCTTCTTTTACGGCCTTGCGCGCATGCCGCTGGTGAACGCACTGACGCTCGCCTTTACGGCGCCGCTGATGGTAACGGCGCTGTCGGTGCCGTTACTCGGAGACAAGGTGGGTTGGCGCCGATGGCTCGCGGTCGGCGTGGGTTTCGCGGGTGTGCTGCTGATCGTGCGGCCGGGGCTCGCCGGATTTTCGCTTGCGTCGTTCGCGGTGTTGTTCGCGGGTTTCTGCTATGCACTTCTCGCGATCACTGCGCGCAAACTCGCGGACACCGAATCGAGCTACTCGCTGTCGGTGTACGTTATTGCCGGACCGCTGGTGATTGCCGCCACCGCGAGCATCAACGAACCCTGGATTGCGCCCGATACTCTGGGCTGGCTGTTGTTCTTCGGCGCAGGCTTCTGCTCGGCGTGCGCCTGGATCGGCATCGTGGGCGCTTACCGGCGCGCGCCGCCCGCCGTACTGGCGCCGCTCGAGTACACGGCAATCGTCGGCGGCACGGTAGCCGGGATACTGATCTGGAACGAGCGGCCGGACGCCTGGGTCATCACGGGCGCCGCCGTCATTACGGCATCGGGGATATTCGTCGCGTATCGCGAGGTGGGTGCCACGACGTCAGTCAAATACCTGCGCGCCGTGACGACGGGTATTTCCTCGACGATTGCCAGACGTGTGGCCAAGCGCCTGGGGCGCCGCCAGGTCTGAGACGTCAGCCGGTCGGCTGACTCATACGTCTCCCGCGCGCAGGCCCGCTACCTGCGCTGCCGTGACCTGCAGAGCCTCGGCAACGCGGTTGAAGAAGTCGATTTCCAGCACGCTGACCTCGGCGTCGCTGCGGAACACGTCAGCGAGCGTCTGAATCACTTCGGCACGCTGTTCGTCGGAGAGTTTTTTACGGACGCTGCCGAGGTACTTGCGCAGGGTTGCCTCGGCATACAGTTCCTCCCGCGCGGCAATGCGGATGTCGGCAGACGAGAACTCTTCCCCGGTGTGCTCTTTGAGGAGCTGCTGAATACGCTCGATTTCAACGCTCTGGATGTTGATGTCCGCATCCGCTGCCCGGGCAAGGGTCATGAGCAAGACCTCTTTGAAGAGTTCGTTTTGTGCGTCTTCACTGATGTCCGAGCCGCCAAAGATGTTCAGGACATTACTGAGGTCTGAAATTGCCATTTATCTCTCTCTTGTTCGTTCGCTTATTTATTCTACGAGTATTTTACGTATTCTATTCTTGATCGGAATGCGCCTGGCCGGCACAGGCCGAGTATACACGCCACGGCCCGCGGGAATCATCGTCGTCAGGCGCGCCGCATCGGCTGACGCCTCCAGTAACTAAGCGATCGCCACACGTACTCCGCGGGGCCGAAGCGAAATTTCGATAACCACCAAGGACTTAAGACCAGCTGCAACGCAAGCATCACAACCACGAACGCCATCTGCCAGAGTCGCGGCACCTGTCCGTACAGGCCCAGCCCGTATCCGTAGAACAGGCTAGTCATGACCAGCGAATGCATGAGGTAGTTGCTGAACGCGGTCCGCCCGACCGCCCGCAGCCGGCCGAAGAGCCCCGACAGCACGCCTGCCTTCGCCAGCAGCGCGAGCGCCGCAATGTGGCCGAGCGCGACCAGTACACTGCCCAGGTAGTTCGGCACGTTACCGATCCGTACGGTGTACACGGGATCGAAGTCGTGGCTGAAAAAACTCACGGCGCTCAGGATCGTCAGCGGCAGCCCCACGCCGTAGCCGGCCAGCGCCAGCCGCCGGTAGAACCCGGCGGACCGCTCGCCCGAAAGAACCCCGAGTTTCATCAGGGCCATACCGATCAGCATGAGCCCGCCAATGCGCCATAACATGAAAAACGGTGTGGCCTGCAGGTGCATCGACAACACGTTGGGCACACGGTACTCGAGAATGTCGGTATAGCTGCCGAGATAAGCCGCAAGGTCCGTGGCCACGTCCTCATCGGTGGGTGCCAGGAACGGTCGCGACGCCTGCCATTGTTCGAGAGTCGTGCGCTGCTCTTCGCTGAGTTCGGTACCGTCCGCCTCGAGCGCTTCGAGTTCGGCGGCCTCGATCTGCATCTCCTCGACGTAAAAGGACGTTGCGTAATTGAGCAACAGCGGCACCAGCATGATCAGGGCGCCCGTGATCAGAAGCTTCCTCGGCGCTGCGTGGCGGAACGGATAGACGAGCATGCCGATGAGTGCGTAATAGAACAGGATATCGCCGATCCACAGCAGATACGCGTGCAGCGCACCGATCAGCAAGAGCCAGAGCTGACGGCGAAAAAACAGTCCTCCGAACCGTGCGCCGCGGGATTCGGCGCGATTCATCATGAGAATGATCCCTGCACCGAACAACATCGAGAAGATGCTCATGAACTTCTGGTCGAACACAATATGTGTTGCCACCCAGGTGCCCAGGTTCCACGGCTCGGTACCACCCAGGAGGTAAGGATTCATGTACGCGGGGAACGGCATGGCAAACGCGTAGATGTTCATGACGAGAATGCCGAGCACGGCAACACCCCGAAACAGATCCAGGCTTTCGAGGCGTTCTCCGCCACTCACGGGGCCTGCCACACCAACGTTGGGTGACTCTGCTGCTGTGTTCATAGGGAACTCCCGCGATTCTTGTCGTTGCTCTTGGCGGCGGGGTGAGCAACGTAGAATAACGCATCAACTGTGACTTTTATACCCCTGTTTTTTCGAAAGATTTTACTTGGCAAAACGTCCCGTTACAGAGATACTTCGTGCGGGCAAACTACTTGAAAGGAGGTGATCCATGTCTAGTGAGATTTATACGGTGCCGGAAATGGCACGGAGTCTTGATTGGATACTGGAGCATCTTTCCCTTATCCCCTGACTTCTTGTCCCGACACCAATCTCACGGAAGGCCGCGTATAGCGGCCTTTCTTCGTTTGGGCCCCCGATCAGACAACCGGTCGCTTCAGGCCGCGAGGATTTGCTCCAGCACAACGAGAAATTCGTCGATTTCTTCCAGGCTGTTGTAGTGCACGGGCCCGACGCGCACGGCACCGCCCGTCTCGAGAATACCGAGCGCGCGTGCCGCCTCAAGCGCATAGTTGTGGCCGCTCCAGACGAATACGTTGTCGGCAGCCAGAGCCGAGGCAATATCGGCCGGCGCCTTCTCTGCGTGCCGGAACGCCACGGTGGGCAGGCGCCGATCGAGAGCGCCGGTATCGGAAATGCCGAGCAGGGTAACGCCGTCGAGCGCCGTCAGGCCCTCGATGAGCCGTTTCGAGAGCGATTGTTCGTAGTCGAGCAACAACTCCATCCCTGCGGTCAGCTGGTTGCGCCGGGTACCCGACGCGTGCGCCATCTCGCGGCCAATCCAGGCAAAGTAGTCCACGGCGGCGGCGGTCCCGGCCATCGCTTCGTGGCTCTGCGTGCCGGTTTCGAAACGCCAGGGAAGCGTGTCCGGGGCGGGGCGAGCCTTGTAGGGAACGAGCCCCTCGAGGACCTCCCGGCGGCCGTACAGAATGCCCTGGTGCGGTCCGAAGAACTTGTAGGCGGAACAGACCAGGAAGTCGCAGCCCATTGCGCGCACGTCGGTCACGACATGCGGGGCCGACTGCACGGCGTCGATGTAGGTCCACGCTCCGCAATCACGCGCCTTCGCGCACAGCCCGCCGAGTTCGTTGACGGTACCCGTGAGATTGCTTGCCGCGGTGACGCAGACGAGCCGCGTGCGCGTGCTCAGCACGGTGTCCAGCACGCCGTCGTCGAATTCGAAGGTGTCGGTGTTGAACGGCAGCCAGCGCACCTCGAGTCCGTGATCCCTCGCCATCAGCAGCCACGGTTCGACGTTGGCGTCGTGGTCCATACGCGAAACGACAATTTCGTCACCGGGCGACAACGCTCGGCCTATCGAGCGGGACAGCTGCAGGGTCAGGCTCGTCATGTTCTGACCGAACACGATTTCGTCGGCCGAACCGGCGTTCAGAAACTCCGCCATCGCCTGGCGCGCATCGCCAACCACACGATCGGCCGCGAGCGACGTCGAAAACGCACCACCAAGGTTGGCGTTCGCCTCACGCAGGCTCGAACACATGTTGTCGATGACGACTTGAGGCACCTGCGTGCCGGCGGGATTGTCGAAGTAGATCCGGCGTTTGCCGTCATCCTGGATCGCCAGCGACGGAAACGCAGCACGAACGGTATCGAGGCAAAACGACATGTGGCAACGGCGAGGCTGGAACGGCGCTAGTCGCCGGCTTTGCCGCCCCATTTTTCACGATGTGCGTCTTCCGCCTGCTGAATGACGCGCTTGTGGCGGCGGGTCAGGAGCAGCGAATTGGGATCGCACACCTCGGCTTTGATCAGACCAAGGTCGGTTGCGGCATCGAACAAGCTGGGGTACCAACGCTCCCAGTTCGGCAAAAGCTGTTCAACTTGTTCGCGAAGACTCATGCGGCAAAATGTAACCGAGAGTCGTGACGCTTACAATCGACGGCGTCTACTCCTCGAGCATATTCAGACCGAACAGGCCGATCGCCAGCAGCATGCCGCCCGCCAGCAGGATGAGCGGCGACGGGACCCAGCCGGCTGGCAGGGAGGATTCCATGACCGGTACCGACGAAAGCATCTCGGTTGCGCGGCCCATCAGGGCCACCGCCGGCTTGGCGGCAATCGCCGAACCGACAAATACGGCAAACGGCAGGGTAATCCGCCGCGCCCAGATACGCCGCCGCAACGTTGCCGTAACCCGCTGGCTGAAACCGTCATCCGCTACGGGCTGCATACGGAACAGCGCTTCGAGTGCGCGATCCTGTTCGTCTTTCAGTCTCTCAGCCATGTTGATGATCTTTGATTGCAAAGTCCGACCTGATTTTCTCTTTACTGCGGTGTATCAGTGACTTGATCGTACCTACGGGCATGTCGGTCGCCTCGCTGATCTCCCGGTGGGAAAGACCGCAGCCATACGACATTATCATTACTGCCCGCTCCTGTTCCTCCAGTACGGCCAGCAATTTGTCCAGATCGCCCAATTCTTCGCTGGGCACCGTGTAGCTCTTGCCCTGAGTGTCGGCCATATGGCCAGCCGCCTCGAGGATTTCGGCGTAGCGCTTCGAGCGCCGCTTGGACTGCAGAAACGTCGTGTAGGCAACCTTGAGCAACCAGCCCGGAAAACTCCCACGTCCCGAATACGTCGACAACTTGTTGAACGCGTGCAGGAAACAGTCCTGGGCGAGGTCGTCGGCGAGAGACAGGTCGCCGGTAAGTCGGCGCAGGAAATTCCTGACCTGCGACTGGTGCCGGCGTATGAGTTCACCGAACGCCCTGGTGTCGTTGCTGGCGACAACCTGCGCGACAAGCTCGCGGTCTTCGGATGACATCCCCGCTTGTCCGCCGTCTCAGCTGCCATCCACATCGTGTCTGGAAACTACGGTCCAGAGAAGCAGGTAGGCCAGCCCGATCGAGAACGGGAAGGCGGCCGCTGCCAGAACGCCGCGCAGTGCGTCGGGTTCCGGAATGGCCAGTCCGCACAGCAACAGCGCCAGCGCCAGGCTCATCCAGATGACGCCGAGACGCAGGTCTTTACCTTTGGGCGGTTTCGCCGCGCCCAGCCGGTCGACCAGTTCCGGAGAGAGTTCGATACCACGTTCCAGCGCGTTGCGGACCGTCTGCTGCAGCTCGGCCCGGGCTTTGTACCGGAACCAGAACAGCGCAACCAGCACGACGCCGACCATGATGAACATGACTATAGGGATAAATTCTTCAACCACTTGATGTGCCTCCCAAAACAGGTATTTGGCATTTGCCGTTTCGCAAGTTAGATGCACCGCAGCCCGCGGTTGGATGCGAAATAGCTTATGTAATTGTTTTTAAACCACTTTTACCTATGGCCGCAGCCATGCGCAAAGGTCCCGCAGCGCGCGTCAACGAAACCGGGCGAAACTCGTTATGCTGAGAAGGCCCCTCATCGACCAGATGCTATCACCCGTGAACAAAGTCGTGGACAAGTTTGCCGTCATTGCCGTCAACCGCTTCGGGCTGGGTGCAAAACCCGGAGAGCTTCGCGCCGCCGCGGACGATCCCAGACACTGGCTCAAATCGCAACTGCGGCCGGGAGCCGCCGGTGACGCACCGGAGTTGCGCACGCCGGACGTGTTTGTCGAGGTCCGTGCGCTGCTGCGCGCGCGGCGCGAGCGGGCACAGAGCGGCGAAGCGGAATCCGCCACGGATGACCGCAACAGCTATGGGCGTACGGTTCGCCGGCACTACCTGGAGCAGGTCGGACGACGCTATCGTCGGGCAGCGTCCACGACGGCCCCGTTCCGTGAGCGTCTCGTGCACTTCTGGTCGAATCACTTTGCGGTGTCGGCCGACAAACAGCCGATTCCCGCGCTGGCCGGACTCTACGAAGACGAAGCGATAAGGCCGCACGTGGGCGGTTCGTTTGCGGACATGCTGCTCGCCGCGGAACAGCACCCCGCAATGATTCTGTACCTCGACAATCAGCGCTCCGTCGGACCGAACTCGCCGCTCGGAAAACGCGCCAACCGCCGCAGCGGCGAGCGCAGCGTCGGGCTCAACGAAAACCTGGCCCGGGAAATCCTCGAGCTGCACACGCTGGGCGTCGACGGCGGCTACTCGCAGGCCGACGTCAGCCGCTTCGCCGAGGTGCTCACCGGGTGGTCGATCGGCGGCGCCAGCGACCGGGGCCGCTTTGCCGACGGCACGCCCGGCACGTTCGAATTCCGCGAGGCCATCCATGAGCCCGGCGCAAGGACGGTGCTCGACAAGCGCTACGCGGAAGACGGCGTCGGGCAGGGCAAACGCGTGCTTCGAGACCTTGCCCTGCATCCGTCGACCGCCCGGCACCTTGCACTGAAGCTGGCCCGGCATTTCGTCGCCGACGAGCCGCCGGCCGCCGTCGTCGACCGACTGGCCAAGGCGTACCTCGACCACGACGGTCAGCTCGTTCCCGTCTACGAGGCCCTGATCGATGCTGACGAACCGTGGGATTCGCTGCAGACCAAATACAAAACACCGCACGACTTCGTCGTCTCGACCTACCGCGCTTTCGATTACGTACCCGACAACAACCGGACGACGGCCGCGACGCTGGACTTGCTTGGACAGGCACCGTGGCGGCCGGGCTCACCCGCCGGCTGGTCGGACAGCGCACACGACTGGGGCGGCGCAGATGCGTTGTACAAGCGCATCGAGTGGAGCAACACGGTCGCGCGTATTGCCGGCAACCGCAGCGACCCCGTGGCTCTCGGCAACTCGGCACTCGGCAGCGCCTTCTCGGAACGCAGCAGACGCTCGGTCGCGCGAGCCGAAAGCCGGCTGCAGGGCACAACCCTGTTGCTCGCTTCACCGGACTTCCAGAGGAGATAGCGGACATGCTTTCGCGACGCACACTGCTCCAGTACCTGACAGCGGGATCGGCCCTGACCGCCGCCCCCTCCCTTGCGTTTGCCGAGGCAGACACGGACGCGCGCTTCGTACTCATCGTGCTGCGCGGAGCCGCCGACGGCCTGGCCATCGCCCCGCCCCACGGCGACGACGACTACCGGGCGATGCGCGGCGAACTGGCGCTTGCAGAGCCCGGTAGCCGCGACGGTATGTTCGACCTCGACGGTTTCTTCGGGCTGCACCCGCGTTTCCAGACCCTTAACGAGATGTTTCGCAGCGACGACGCATTGATCGTGCACGCCGTCGCCAGCCCCTACCGGAGTCGTTCGCACTTCGACGGTCAGGACGTCCTGGAAAACGGCGGCGGCGCAGTCGGCGCCGCGCGCGACGGCTGGCTGAACCGGGCGCTGCCGGCGCTCGGCGGCCGTTTCGGTGCCGCCTCGTCAGATATGCCTGCCATTGCGCTGGCGCAAAATCCGCCGCTGGTGTTGCGCGGCGCCGAGGCCGTCAACAGCTGGGCGCCGTCTCGACTGGACGACGCTGACGAGAGCACCATCGAACGCCTGCTGGCGCTGTACAGCGAAGACCTATTTTTTGCCGAACGCCTCGATCAGGCAATCCGGTCGCAAAGTATTGCCTCTGCGATGGACGAATCCGCTGCGCGTGTTCGCGCGCAGGACCAGCTCAAGTCCAGCCTGGAGGCGGCGGGGCGTTTCCTGACGGCTGACGACGGTCCGAGAATTGCCGTACTCGAGGCCGGAGGCTGGGACACACACGCCAACCAGGGTGCCGAAAACGGCACTCTCGCGAACCGGTTCGCCGCACTCGATCAGGGACTCGCCGCGCTGCGGGCAACCCTCGGTGACGCATGGCGGCACACCGTCGTCGTGATGGCCACGGAATTCGGGCGCACCGTCCGCGTCAACGGCACTCGCGGAACCGATCACGGCACGGCCTCGGCCACGCTGCTTGCCGGCGGCGCGCTGAACGGCGGCAAAGTACTCGGCCGCTGGCCAGGTCTCGGCGAGCGCAACCTGTTCGCTGGGCGCGACCTCATGCCAACGACCGATATCCGCAGCGTGTTCAAAGGCGCACTGATCGAACACCTGGGGCTGTCGACAACGTACGTCGAGCAGCAGGTGTTTCCCGACAGCACCGACGCAAAACCCTTGCGGGGTCTCTTGCGCTCGTAGCCCGATCCGTTGACCCCGGTTCCGGGGCATCCGCGTTAGTAGCGGGCATGAAAGGTCGATCCATATTCCCGGGCGGCGACCCGCGCTACTACCAGATCGGCGTGCTGTCATCGCTGTTGTGCTACGGCATCGTCGTTCTCGAGTTTGGCGTGCACTGGGAACACGCTGCGGTCGTTTTGTCGACGGCACTTGCCGTCCAGTGGTTCGCGGGGCGCGCCGTCGGTCTTGCCGCATTCGATCCGTTGAGCCCGATGATCACGGCGTTGTCGCTAACGCTGCTGCTGCGCACGGACACCGTTCTACTGGCCGCAACCGCCGCTGCCCTTGCCATCGGCAGCAAGTTCCTGATCCGGGTGGGCGGCAAACACGTCTTCAATCCGGCGAACTTCGCGCTGGTTACGCTCATGTTCGCATCCGATCGGGTCTGGCTGTCGTCGGGCCAATGGGGCAACACGACGCTACTGGCGTTTGGTTTTGCCTGCCTCGGCCTGCTGGTTCTGAACCGCGCACGGCGTGCCGAAACGACGCTGGCGTTTCTGGGTGCGTTTGGCCTGCTGCTGCTTGCCCGTGCCTGGTGGCTCGGTGATCCGCTGAGCATTCCTTTGCATCAGCTGCAGAGCGGCGCATTGCTGCTGTTTGCCTTTTTCATGATTTCCGACCCGAAAACGACGCCAAACGCAGCGCCGGGACGGCTGTTGTTCGGCACGCTGGTGGCGTGCATTGCGTTCTTGATCCAGTTCGTCCTGCACCAGCCGCACGGGCCGATTATTGCCCTCATTCTTTCGGCACCTTTCGTGCCGCTGATCGACCGCGTCGCCGACGGTACGCGTTACGCGTGGCGCGAGCGAACCCGCGTAACGACGACCCGGTCGCCGCAAAAACTGAACAAAGGATTCTTGCCATGAAAACATTGCTCACCGTATTCGCCGCGCTGACGACGATTGGCCTCGCAGGCACCGTGCAGGCGTTCTGCGGTTTCTATGTCGCCCGCGCCGACACGAGTCTGTACAACGAAGCCTCCCAGGTTGTGCTGGTGCGCGACGGCAAACGAACCGTCATTACGATGGCCAACGACTTCGAAGGCGACGTCGAGGACTTCGCCATGGTGATTCCCGTGCCGACCTTTATCGAGCGCGGTCAGATCAACGTCGCCGATCGCGCGCTCATCGAGCATCTGGATGCCTACACGTCGCCGCGGCTGGTCGAGTATTTCGATCCGGATCCGTGCCACAACTATTTGTATGAACGCCGTGAACTCAGCAGCGTACTGCCGTCGAGCATCGCCGAAGACGACGCGGCCAAAAGCGCGCGCTCGAAAGGCGTCACGATCGAGGCGAGCTACGCCGTGGGCGAGTACGACATACTGATCCTGTCCGCGGAAGAAAGCGACGGGCTGATCGCCTGGTTGAACGAGAACGGCTACCGGATTCCCGACGGTGCCGAAAAGGTCGTCGGCAGCTATCTGAAACAGGACATGCGTTTCTTCGTCGCCAAGGTCAATCTCGAAGCGCAGGCAAAAAGCGGTTACTCCTACCTGCGCCCGATCCAGGTTGCCTACGAGAGCAGCAAATTCATGCTGCCGATACGCCTGGGCACGCTCAATGCCAAAGCCGAACAGGAGCTGTACGTCTACGCGCTGACCCGAACGGGCCGCGTCGAGACCACCAACTACCGGACCGTGAAGCTACCCAGCAACGTCGAAGTGCCGGTGTTCGTGAAAGACGAATTCGCAGACTTCTATCGCAATATGTTCGAACGGCAAACGGCGGCCAACGGCAATCGCGCCGTATTTCTCGAGTACGCCTGGGACATGGCCTGGTGCGACCCCTGCGCTGCCGATCCCTTGAGTGCCGACGAATTGCGCAAGCTCGGTGTGTTCTGGGTGGGCAACCGCGGTGGCAGCAAACTCGCACCGCAGCCCGCCCAGGACGTCTTTGTCACGCGCCTGCACGTGCGTTATGACCGCCAGCACTTCCCTGAAGACCTGGTGTTCCAGGAAACCGGCGACCGGCAGAACTTCCAGGGGCGCTACATTGTCCGGCACCCATTTGCCGGCAAGGTCAGCTGCGACATCAGCGACTACGAACAGTCGGTACGCGAACGCCAGGGCCGCGAGGCGGAGCAGCTCGCAAACCTGACGGCGTGGGAACTCGACGACATCCGCGCGAAGATCGACTTCGCCGGCGAGGCGCCCGACACCGAGGAACCCTGGTGGAAACGGCTCTGGAACTAGGCGACTGTCACTCTTCCCGGCACGCCGACGGCAAATGCCTGGGTTCGATGTCGTCGCTGCCGCACAGCCAGCGGTAACTCGGTAAAGCGTCGGCGTCGAGCCCTACCAGGAGCGCACGGCCCTGCAGAATTTCGTGCGCTTCGCCACCGTAGTTGATGATGATCAGCGAGCCGTCGACCGTCACGGAAGAGACGTAAAGTCCGCTCACGTCTTCGGGAGCGGGGAGCCCCGCTGCAAGGTTGTGTGGCGGAAACTCGCCGTTCTCCTCGTGGTAGCTCACGATGGCCTGCTTCGGCACCTCGCTCAGACCAATCCCTTCGGACACCTGCGCCCTGATCGTGTAGTCCTGATAGGCGGGTATTGCGATAGCCGCGATAACCCCCAACATCGCAAACGGAACCAGAAGAAACAACCAGGGTGCCCACCAATTGACGCCACCCCTGGAAGCAATCTCTCTTTGCCGACTTGCGTCGTCCAGGCCTTTCGCGTCAATCGCCGCAATCTTCGCGTCGGCACGACTCTTGTACCAACTGTTGGCGAAGATCGGAATGACGATCAGCGCGACGATACCCCACACGAGATAGGAAATGAGCGTGGCGCTCACCGGGCCAACGAACAAGGCGAAAACCCCGGAGAGCATGCCGGTCAAAATCGGCAGGCCCAGGATGTAGCCCAATGCCATCAACCACATCTTCCGATACAGAAGCCAAGGACCCGTAATGAAGAACGCCGGCCAGTGCCACGAAGCGCTGCTCCCGGCCTCAATCTTGCGGAAACGCCGGAGATAGTAGTCCGTGTTCTTCGGCCCCACGAAGGTCGCGAGGTCCTGCTCTTCTTCAGTGCCCGCCGGTTTTGGCGTGACGTTGGATTCCGGTGCTTGATACGGGGATTCGGCCATAGTCTTATCCTCTCGAGAAGAGTGCTCGGTGAGCTTTGTTGTTTGCCTGAACCGCTACGTTCAGCTGTTTGCTGTCCTAAGTATGTCGATGAGTTCCGCTTCGCGCTCGGGTGCAAGACCGGCGCGAATCGTCGCGGTACGGTCCTCGGGCAGGGTCTCCCACCAGCTCAGGAGATCGCGAATCGTCTCCCTGACCGGCCGGTTGTGCAGCCCCGCCGCACGCGCGCGTGAGCCGCTGACGCTGGATATGTTGGCGTACTGTCCGCTCTGCGGATGCCAGACCGGCAGCGAGCCGAAAATTTCCTGCTCTTCGATAAACGCTTCGTCCATCCAGACGGGATCGAGTTCGGCACCCGTCAGAACGAGGCTGTCTTCGAGCAGCTGGCCGAAGTTGTAGCTGCCTTTCGGCGTCACGGTGTTGTAGATCCCGGCCGTCTTCCGCTCCACGCAGTCGACCGTGAAGTTCGCCAGGTCGCGAACGTCGATGATCTGCGTCGTGTGCTGGGGTGTCCCCGGCCACAGCATGCTGCCGCCTTTGCTCGCACGCAGCGGCCAGTAGCTGAAGCGATCGGTGTGATCGCCGGGGCCACAAATGTACGTGGGCCGCAGCACGGTCAGGCGGTCGTTGCCCATTGCGCTCGCCGCCCTGTTTTCACACAGCGCTTTCAGGGGCCCGTAGGTCTCGCCCGTGACTTCCTCGACGGTTTCGTCCTCGATCGTACCGAGCGGCGAATTCTCGTCGAGCGGCTGCTCGAAGCTCGCATAGACGGAAATCGTGGAGATGAACAGATAGTGTTCTACGGCGTCGGCCAGCAGCTCTGCGGAGTTCTGAACGTGCCGCGGAACGTATCCCGAATTGTCGATGACCGCATCCCAGCGCCGGTCCTTCAGGCCCTCGAGATCGCTGCCGCGGTCGCCCTTGATGGTCTCCAGGTCGGGAAACAGTTCACTGTTGGTACGGCCGCGATTGAACAGCGTTACCGAATGACCGCGCCGCAGCGCTTCGCGCACCATGTGCGGGCCTATGAATCCGGTCCCGCCGAGGATCAACAGATTCAATGGCTTTGCATGCTTGTCTGCCGCCTCGCCCGCGACAGCGGTTGCCGTCAGCGCACCGCTCGCGGCGGCGGCGCCACCCAGCACGGAAGCCTTGATAAAGCTGCGTCGGTTTCTCTTCACAGTACCCCCTCGAGGCGGATAGGCCTTTTTTCTTCGATAGTGGCAGGGCCGGTACCGTCTGAAGGTCCGGCCTTGCCCGGAATTCTGGGCGAGTGGTCTGTTGTACGTCTGTGCTGTCTGTGCTCCGGCGTGCCCGCTGTGTTCGCGCTATTTGTAGCGTCCCAGGACTTTTTCGAGACCCGCCGTCCCCGGGTGCAGCGTATCGAGCGACAACTCCGACAGCGGGCGATCGACGTTACCCATCAGATCGTGCATTTCGTCGCGTTCTTCGTCAATGTAGAGCAATCCGGTGATGATTTCACCTTCGTTGAAGCGCTGCCGCAGGTATTTGAAAGCGGCTGCGCGGCTCGTCGGATCGTAGTCACCGTCAATTTTTCTTAACACGATCTTGCTGCCGTCGTGCAATTCGACGGGCATTGCAGAACCTTCCTCGTAGGCCGCCCGGATCTCGGCCGCCGGCGGCACGTAGTCCATGTCGACGACGTGGTGATAAAACTGACGGGTATGTGCGTAGCTTTTGGTCGAACCTTCGTGGTCGTTGAAGGTGACGCAGGGGCTGATGACGTCGACGAGCGCGAACCCGCCGTGTTTGAGCGCGCCGATGATCAAGGGCACGAGCTGCGCCTTGTCGCCGGAGAAACCGCGCGCAATGTAGGTGGCCCCGAGGCTTAGCGCCACGCTAACCGGATCGATGGGCTCCTGCTGATTCGCCTGGCCCTTCTTGGGCTTGCTGCCGACGTCGGCCGATGCCGAGAACTGCCCTTTCGTCAATCCGTAGACGCCGTTGTTCTCGATGATGTAGCACATGTTCAGGTTACGGCGGATCGCGTGCAGGAACTGACCGACGCCGATCGACAGCGAATCGCCGTCGCCGGAAACGCCAATATAGGTCAGATCGCGGTTCGCCATATTGGCACCGGTCGTCACCGACGGCATCCGCCCGTGCACGGAGTTGAAGCCGTGCGACTGGCTCGCGAAATAGGCCGGCGTCTTGGACGAGCAGCCGATACCGCTCATTTTTGCGAGTCTGTGCGGTTCGATATCGAGTTCGTAGACCGCCTGAACAATGGCGGCCGTCACCGAATCGTGGCCGCAGCCGGCGCACAGGGTCGAGACCGCTCCCTCGTAGTCGCGGGTAGTCAGTCCCAGCTTGTTGCGCTTGAGGCTGGGGTGGGCAACTTTGGGTTTGGCGATATAGCTCACGACAACTTCCTAATCCGACGCCTCATCCGGCGCCTCATCCGACGCCTCATGCGGCGCGACCCTTCGAGCGCTCGGCCTGCACGGCATCGACGACAAAACCGGCATTAATCGGCATGCCGTTGTAGTGCAGCAGCGATACCAGGCGCGCCGGGTCACCGTCCGCGTCGAGCATCAGCAAGGTGCGCAGCTGCGCATCGCGATTCTGTTCGACAACGTAAACCACGTCGTGTTGCGCCAGAAATTCACGCACCGACTCGTCGAAGGGGAACGCACGCACGCGACAGTAGTTGAGCCCGACGTTCTCGGCAGCCAGTCTGTCCAGCGCCTCGACGCAGGCGCCATGGCCGCTGCCGACCGTCAGCAGGGCAGCCTTGTTGAATTTCGAATAGCGGATTTCCGCTTTGGGCACCAGCGTCCTTGCCGTTTCCCACTTGACCAGCAGACGGTCCATGACGTCCTGGTACGCGTCCGAATCCTCCGTGTACGCACCGTGGCGAGTGTGCCCCGAACCGCGGGTAAAGTAGGCGCCTTTCGGGTCGACGCCGGGCAAGGTGCGGTAGGGAATACCGTCACCGTCGACGTCGAGATAGCGATAGAACTTCTCGATTTTCTCGAGCGCCTCGGCATCCAGCACCTTGCCCCGATCGTGCTCGTAACTCTCGTCCCAGGAGAGATCCGGGACCATCCAGTCGTTCATGCCGATATCGAGATCCGACAACACCATGATGGGTGTCTGCAGCCGCTCGGACAGATCGAATGCCTGCTGCGCCGAGTAGAAACACTCCTCGGGGTCGGCCGGGAACAGCAATACGTGCCGGGTATCGCCGTGCGATGCGTACGCGCAGGACAGTATGTCGGATTGCTGGGTTCGCGTCGGCATACCCGTGGACGGCCCCGTGCGCTGCACGTTGAAGATCACGGCCGGTATTTCGGCGTAGTAGGCGAAACCGATGAACTCGCTCATCAGCGATATGCCCGGGCCGCTGGTGGGGGTAAATGCACGCGCCCCGTTCCAGCTTGCGCCGAGCACCATGCCGATTGCCGCCAGCTCGTCTTCCGCCTGAATGATGGCGTAGGTTCGCTTGCCCGATTCGGCCTCGAAGCGGAACTCGCTGCAGAAGCTGCGAAACGCGTCCATCAGCGACGTCGACGGCGTAATCGGATACCAGGCACCCACGGTGGCGCCGGCATACACGCAGCCGAGTCCGGCAGCCGTGTTGCCGTCGATGACGATGTGCCCCTCGGTCGCGTCCATTGCCTCGACCTTGTACGGCAGCGGGCAGCTGAAATGCTCGGTCGCATAGTCGTAGCCCAGCCTGATGGCTTCCATGTTCGAGGCAATCAGGTGCTGTTTGTCGCCGAAGGTCTCTTCCAGCAAGCCCGTAATGACGTCGAGATCGAGATCCAGCAGAGCGGCAAGCGCCCCGACGTAAGCGATGTTCTTCATCAGGATGCGGGCACGCACACCGTCGAAGTGCTCGTTGCAGAGCCTCGAGAGGGGTATGCCGATCACGCTGATGTCGTCGCGATCGAGCAGGTTCGAACGCGGCCACGTGGAGTCGTAGATCAGCCAGCCACCGGGCTCCACCTCCGCCATGTCCTTTTTGTAGGTCTGCGCATTCATGGCCACCATGATGTCGACCCGATTCGATCGCGACTGGTAGCCGTCTCCGGTCACTCTGATTTCGTACCAGGTGGGCAGGCCCTGGATGTTCGAGGGGAAGTAATTCTTGCCGACGACGGGCACGCCCATCCGGAAAATGGCCTTGCGCAGCAGGCCGTTGGCGCTCGCCGACCCGGTGCCGTTGACCGTAGCTATCTTGATGACGATGTCGTTATTTGCCGCCACGCGCGCTCCTGCCGTTTCAGGCTGCCGAGGATCCGGAGCGGTCTTTCGCCGCCTCTGCTTCGTCCGCAGCGTACGGCAGCAGCACGGTCGACTTCTGCATGTCCCAGGCACCGGTCGGGCAGCGTTCGGCGCACAGACTGCAGTGTACGCAGAGGTCTTCGTCCTTCACCATGACGCGGCCGGTCTGCGGCAGCTCGGCGGACACGTACAGGTCCTGCTCGAGATTCTCTGCGGGAGCGGACAGCCGGGTACGCAGATCGGCCTCTTCGCCGTTGTGAGTAATCGTCAGGCAGGCGGTGGGGCAAATGTCGATGCAGGCGTCACACTCGATACAGAGTTTCGCGGTAAACACGGTCTGGATATCGCAATTGAGGCAACGCTCGACTTCGGCCAGGGTTTGCTCGGCCGTAAAACCGAGTTCCACCTCGATATCGATATTCTTGAAGCGCTCCTTGAGATCGACGTGCGGCATCAGCCGGCGCGCCGCCGGATCGTAATCGTTGGAGTAGCTCCACTCGTGCATGCCCATCTTCTGGCTGGCCAGATTGACGCCCCGCGGCAAACGATCGCCGAGATCCTCACCCTGGCAGTACTTGTGGATCGATATGGCCGCCTCGTGGCCGTGTGCCACGGCCCAGATAATGTTCTTGGGCCCAAACGCCGCGTCGCCGCCGAAGAAAACCCCATCCCTCGAACACATCATGGTCGTTTCGTCGACCACCGGGCAGTCCCAGTCGTTGAACTCGATACCGATATCGCGTTCTATCCACGGAAACGCGTTGTCCTGACCGATCGCCAGGATCACGTCGTCGCAAGGCAAGGTCACCTCGTCGACGACCGTACCGCGATCGATCCTGCCGTTATCGTCGATCCCGTACTCCATGACCTCGAAGCGCATACCCGTAAGTTTGCCGTCCTCGATCACGAACGCCTTGGGCGAGTGATTGACGACAATCTCGACGTTTTCCTCCTCGGCATCCTCGAGTTCCCAGTCGGACGCCTTGAAGTAGCCGCGCGGTTTACGCGCCATGACCTTGACGTTCGTGGCGCCGAGGCGAAGCGCGGAACGGCAGCAATCCATTGCCGTGTTGCCGACGCCGATGATCAGCACGTTCTCGCCAATGGCGTCGACGTGCTCGAACGCCACCGACTCCAGCCACTCGATGCCGATATGGATGTTGTCTGAGTCGTAGCGCCCCGGTATTTCCAGGTTCTTGCCGCGCGGCGCTCCTGTGCCGACGAACACGGCATCGTAACCGCCCTCGTCCAGCAGCTCTTTGAGGCTCTCGATCGGGTGATTGAGCTTGAGATCGACGTCCATGTCGAGGATGTAGCCGATCTCCTCGTCCAGCACGTCCGGCGGCAGGCGGAAGCGCGGGATGTTGGTGCGCATCAGTCCGCCGGTCGTATCGAGCGCCTCGAAAATCGTAATCTCGTAGCCGAGCGGCGCAAGATCGTTGGCCACGGTGAGTGATGCCGAACCGGCACCGATCAGGGCCAGCTTTTTGCCGTTCTTTTGTGAGGGCGCCGTTGGAAGACGATCGCTGATGTCGTCGCGATGATCGGCCGCCACGCGCTTCAGACGGCAGATCGCCACGGGCTTGTCTTCGACTCGCCCGCGCCGGCAGGCGGGCTCACAGGGGCGATCGCAAACGCGGCCGAGTATCCCCGGAAACACGTTCGACTGCCGGTTTTCCATGTAGGCGTCGCTGAATCGCCCCTGGGCGATCAGCCGGATGTACTCGGGGACGTCGGTGTGTGCCGGACAAGCCCACTGACAGTCGACCACTTTGTGGAAGTAGTCGGGGTTACTGGTGTCGGTTGGTTTCATCCGCTCCGGGAATCGGCGCAGCACGATCGGAAACGCGCGCTCCGACTGAAGAAATCCTGTTTCGTGATGGAGCTAGCATAGCGGGATCGGCCGGAAAGTAAACCGTTTTTGAGGCCGCTCAGCGCGCCCGCGAACACTCGAGCCGCTGGCCCGGAACGGCGCCGGTGAGCACGCCGTCGGCATAGACGACGGTGCCGTTGACGAAGGTCCTCTCGATGCTGGCGCTGAAGCGGTGACCCTCGAACGGCGACCACTGACACTTGGCCAGAAGATTGTCCGCTGTCACTTGCTGCGATTTTTCCGGGTCGATCAACACCAGATCCGCAAAATAGCCCTCCCGCAGGTAGCCGCGGTCGCGTACGCCGAACAGATCGGCCGGCGCATGACAGGCCCGATCGACCACCAGTTCGAGTGACAGCTCGCCGCGGTCGACGAGGTCGAACAACAGCGGCACGGTATGCTGTACGAGCGGCAGGCCCGCCGGCGCGAGGAAATAGCTGTTGGCCTTTTCGTCGGCCGTGTGCGGCGCATGGTCGGTTGCAATGACGTCGATGCGCTCGTCGTTGAGCGCCTGGATCAGCGCCGCGCGATCTTGAGGCCGCTTGATCGCCGGGTTGCACTTGATCCGGGTACCGAGTTCGGCGTAGCGGCTCTCGTCGAACCACAGGTGGTGAACGCAGACTTCCGCAGTCACTCGTTTTCCGGCGCGCGGGCCCGGATCGAACAGACCCATTTCGATCTCGGTGGTGAGGTGCAGCACGTGCAGCAGCGCATCGTGCTTCCTGGCCAGCGTCGTCGCCAGCGTGGAAGACTTGAGGCAGGCGTCGGCGCTGCGGATGGCGGGATGTTCGCTCATCGGCACGTCGTCGCCGTACTTCTGTCTTGCCGCCTGCTCGGCCTCGCGAATCATCGGCGAATCTTCGCAGTGCGTCAGGACAATCAGCGGCGCATCCGCAAACAGCTTCTCGAGCGCTTCGGGGTCGTCGACCAGCATATCTCCCGTCGATGCACCCATGAAGGCTTTGATGCCGCAGGCATCACCCACCTCGAGGGCTCGAATCTCCTCGATATTGCTGTTGGTTGCTCCGAAGTGAAAGCCGTAGTTGGCCGTGCAGCGCCCGGCTGCGATCGAATATTTGTCGCGCATGGCTTCGCGGGTCGTCGTTTGCGGGCTGACGTTCGGCATGTCCATGAAGCTCGTGATACCGCCTGCCACCGCCGCAGCCGACTCGGTCGCGAGATCGCCCTTGTACGTCAGACCGGGCTCCCGGAAATGCACCTGATCGTCGACCATGCCGGGCATGAGCACGGCGCCGGCCGCATCGACGACCTCGGTCGTATCGTCAGCCGCAATGGCGGGCGCAATCTTCTCGATACGTTCGCCTGCGATCAGCAGATCGCCTTCGATGACTTGTCCTTCGTTGACCATCCGGGCGTTCGTGATTAGCTGCTTGTTCATCTTCGGTCCGATGCTGCGCTGTTTCGAGTTGTGGGGAGGCATTATGAGATCGACGGCTTACCGTGTCACTGTCGGCGCCTTCGCGAGGCTCTTTCGATCCTGCCGGTATTCTTGCAGATGAAACGCTTTTTGCCGTTTGTCCGCCGCTATGCGATAACGACGCGCTTCACACCCGAAATGCCGGCAGCCCCGTAGCCAAACCCCGACAATCGACGCATGAAACCCTTCGATTACACCCAGCGGATTGAGCATTCGTCAGTATATGACGTCGCCATACGCTCTCCGCTCGAAAAAGCCGATGCTTTGAGTCGGCGCCTTCGAAACGACATCTGGTTCAAACGGGAAGACCTGCAGCCGGTTTTTTCCTTCAAACTCCGCGGCGCCTACAACAAGCTGGCATCGATGGACGAAGCGGAGATCGAAAACGGCGTCATCTGCAGCTCGGCCGGCAACCACGCGCAAGGGGTGGCGCTCGCGGCGAGACAGAGAGGCGTTCGTGCCGTTGTCGTCATGCCGCAAACCACACCGTCGATCAAGGTCGATGCCGTCAGGACGCTGGGCGGCGAGGTCGTGCTGCACGGCGACGCTTACGACGACGCCTACGCGCGAGCGAGAGAAATCGCGGATACTGAGCAGCTCGTATTCGTTCACCCGTTCGACGACCCGTACGTAATTGCCGGCCAGGGAACGATCGGCCTGGAAATACTCGAGCAGGCGGACGCACTCGAGCTGGGCGATATCGATTCCGTCTGGGTACCAGTGGGCGGAGGCGGGCTGATCGCGGGCATTGCGACCTGGATCAAGAGCCGGCGACCGTCGGTTCGAATCATCGGCGTCGAGCCGCGAGACTCGGCGGCCATGAGCGCCTCATTCGAAGCGGGGAAACCGGTCACGCTCGATCACGTCGGCATCTTCGCGGACGGCGTCGCCGTCAAACGCGTCGGCGACGAGACCTTTCGACTGTGTCGCGAGCACGTGGACGACATTGTGCAAGTCGATACCGATCAGATCTGCGCCGCAATTCGTGACATTTTCGAAGACACGCGTTCCATCGTGGAACCGGCGGGTGGCCTTGCCGTCGCCGGCGTGAAGCAATACATCGCCGACGCGGGGGTCCGGGACCGGCGCTTCGTGACGCTGAACTGCGGCGCCAACGTGAACTTCGACCGGCTGAGGCACATTGCGGAACGTGCTGCCGTCGGCGACCGGACGGAAATGCTGCTGGCGGCCGAGATCCCCGAGCGGCCGGGCAGTTTTCGCCGCTTCTGCCGCATCGTCGGCCGCCGCGGGATTACGGAGTTCAATTACCGCTACGCGCCGGAGGGCAAAGCGCACATTTTTGTGGGGGTGCAACTCAAACACGGCGTCGAGGAGCAGGCGGAAATTCTTACCGCGCTGTCGGCGGCCGGCTACCCGGTCCTGGACCTGACCGACAACGAAATGGCAAAACTGCACGTCCGCCACATGGTCGGCGGCCGCTCCCCCGGAATTGCGAACGAGCGCCTTTATCGTTTCGAGTTCCCGGAACGCCCCGGCGCGCTGATCGACTTTCTCGATGCCGTCGGCAGCGACTGGAACATCACCTTGTTTCACTACCGCAATCACGGTTCCGATTACGGCCGTATCCTGGCCGGCATCGACGTGCCGTCGAGCGAGCACGAGCGGCTCGACCGTCATCTCAAAGCGCTGGGATACGCCTATGAAGAAGAGAGCGACAACCCGGCGTACGCCATGTTTCTCGCCTGAGCCTCACTCATACAATCAGTCGCGAAACGAGGCGTCTATCCGATCGAGCTTACGTAACAGGCCCGGCCAGACGAGCGCCCCGCCGAGGCCTCGGGTCACCTGTTCGGCCTGCGCTTCGATACCCGCGACGATCGGTGCCGGCACCGTGACGAGTTCGGACCCGGTTGCCTGCGCCATGAGCTGAATCTCACACGCGGTCTGCAAGAGATACATGAGCAGAAACGCGTCAGCGACGCTCTCGCCCACCGTCAGGAGTCCGTGATTGCGTAACACGAGCGCGCGCTTGTCGCCGAGATCTGCCACGAGTCGCGGCTTCTCCTCGTCGCTCAGGGCCACACCTTCGTAGTCGTGATAGGCAAGCGTCGCGTACGGGAACAACGAGGTTTGCGACAGCGGCAGCAGGCCCTCTGCCAGCGCGGAGACCGCAATGCCCGCTTTGGTGTGCGTGTGCAGCACGCAGGCGGCGTCGTGGCGCGCCGCGTGAATGGCGCTGTGAATGACGAAGCCCGCCGGATTAATGTCAAATGGCGAGTCCAGGAGCTTCTGTCCGGCCAGGTCGACTTTGACCAGGCTGCTGGCCGTCATTTCCTCGAACAACAAGCCATACGCGTTGATCAGAAACTGGTCTTTTTCACCCGGCACGCGCACCGACACGTGGGTAAAAACCAGGTCGTCCCAGCCCTCGAGGGCAAGCAGGCGGTAGCACGCCGCAAGATCGACGCGCAGTGCCCACTCTGCCTCCCCGACCTGGTTACGTATCGACGAATCCGTGCTTATTTTGTGGCTCACGCGCTGATCCTCCCGACCCTTCGCAGCGCTCCCAGTGTAACCGACGACTCAGTTACAGCTGAAACTCGGCAATCAGAATAAGGGGCGTTCTTATTCCAATTTATTTGCAACGAATCTCCGCAACGGAGCATCAAAAGGGCATGCTTCGGTTACACGAGAACGTTGCGCGCCCGACGCAAGACATAAAGACGGCGGCACGGCGGAAACCGGCAAACCTACAATGCTCAACGCACTACGCTTGTCGCATTACACCGAGTTAACGGAAACAAACTGAAAATCCCTTATGCTGTTTGTTTCGTTGCGATTGGCGGTGGCTTTATGCCACCGCCTTTTTTTTGCGCGCGGCAATTGGCGCACAAGCGCCGTCCTCCTCGCCGGTGGAACCCGCTCGCTGAAACCGGCCCGCGACCGTCTGCCCTACCAGCGACCCAGCGCCTGAGACGCCGCATCGATGCTTCTTGACGGCTTACCCGGAAACAGTCCGTCGGGCGACTCGGCGGTGCCGTAGAAATCCGCCTCGAGCGTCTGCATGAGCGAATCGCTCAAAAAGCGGCTGCGTGCTCCGTAAACGTGCCGGTCGCCGCCGGGCGGCTGCTGGATTACGTGAAATTTGAGCGGTGCCAGCAGACTCAGGCTTTGCTTCGCGCGGGTCATGGCAACGTACAGGAGCCGTCGCTCTTCCTCGATACGCTCGGGTTTGCCGGCTGCAAACTCGTTTGGAAAATTGCCGTCGGTGACGTTCAGCACGAATACCGAATCCCATTCCTGCCCTTTTGCCGAGTGAATCGTCGACAGCACCAGGTAGTCCTCGTCGAGCCGGGCGCCGGTGCCCTGGTCGCCGGTGACCGACGGCGGGTCGAGGGTCAGCTCCGTCAGGAATCGCTCCCTCGTGGGATATCGCGACGCAATCTGCTCCAGCTGTTCGAGATCCGCCTCCCGCGTGCCGCTGCCGTCGTACAACCGTTCGAGCTGCGGCCGGTACCAGTTGCGTGCAGCCGTCACCTCTGCCTGCCAGCCGGCCTCGGCATTGGCGGAGCCCGTCAGGTTGCCGAGCAGGTCGAGTAGCGACGACCAGCTCTCCGCCGCGGAAGCCGGCGGTTTGAAGGCCCTCAAACCCTCGAAGCTGAAGCCCGCCGTCTCCAGTCCGAGAAAACAGCGTTTCGCTCGCCGCGGCCCCATTCCGGGCAGCAGCTTGAGCACACGAAAAGCCGCTATTTCGTTCTGCGGGTTGCCGGCCCATTTGAGTATGGCCAGGAGATCCTTGACGTGCGCCGCCTCCAGAAACTTGAGGCCGCCGTATTTGACGTAAGGGATGTTCCGACGAACCAGCTCCAGCTCGAGGCGGTCGCTGTGGTGCGAACTGCGAAACAACACCGCCTGTTCTCTGAGCGCAGTGCCCGCCTCGCGGTTATCCAGTATCGAGCTGACGACGTGCAGCGCCTCGCCGTCCGTGTCTTCGACCGTCACGTAGCGAGGCTTCGCTCCCTGCCGGTCGCGAGCGAAGAGATTCTTTTTATATTGCCGCTCGCTCTCCGCAATCAGCCGGTTGGCCGTATCGAGAATCGCCTGCGTCGAACGATAGTTTTCTTCCAGCGAGATGACTTTGGCGCTGGGCATGAACTGGTCCGGGAAGCCCAGGATGTTGTCGACATCCGCCGCACGAAACGAGTAGATCGATTGAGCATCGTCGCCCACGACGGTCAATCCCGTACCGTCGGGCCTCAGGGCATTGAGAATGCGTGCCTGCAGGCGGTTGGTGTCCTGGTATTCATCGACGAGAACGTGGTCGAACTCTGCACTGATACTGCGCGCAAAATCTTCTTCCGCAACGAGGTACTCCCAGTACAGCAGCAAATCGTCGTAGTCGAGCAGCTGCCGCGACTGTTTGCGGCCGACGTAGGCGCGAAACAGGCGACGCAGCTCTTCCTGCCATTCCGCGCACCAGGGATAGGCGTCCTCGAGCGTTGCCTCGAGCGAATCCCCGGTGTTGACGGTGCGTGAGTAAATCGCGAGACAGGTATCTTTGCGCGGGAACCGGCGCCGCTCGCCCGAAAAGCCCAACTCGTTGCGCACGACGTCCATGACGTCGGCCGCGTCGCCGCGATCCAGCACGGAAAATCCGGGGTCCAGCCCCAGGTTACCGGCGAACTGCCGCAACAGGCGATTGCCGACCGCGTGAAACGTACCCGACCAGTCCAGCCTCAGGGCGCCCGCGGCGGCCGGTCTTTCGCGCGTTGCCTCGAGCACGATCGCTTCCACCCGCCGGTTCATCTCCTCTGCGGCACGTCGCGTAAACGTCAGAAGCAGAATGCGCTCGGCGGCCACCCCGGACACGATCAGATGGGCAACGCGGTGCGCGAGCGTCATGGTCTTGCCGGTGCCCGCGCCGGCAATGACCAGCAGCGGACCGGCGCTCACTCCGCCATGGCCGCCACGCTCGCCATAGGTCGCAGCCGCACGCTGAGCGGGGTTTAGCCTCTCGAGGTAACGCTGGCTGGCAGCTTCTGCGACCACGCAACACTCCCTAACTGTCTTTTTATCCAGTACTGGATAAATTTACACGTTTTTCAGCAGGAAGTCGTCCGTGGCTGCAGCCAGCGCCCGAGGCGCCTCGAAATGCAGCATATGGCCACTGTTGGCGATGCGGCGCCGCGTGGTATCGGGAAACGGCAGGTCGAAATCGAAGCGGCCGTCGTGGGGATGTCCCTGTTCGACGAACCGGCTGTGTTCTCCGAAGAGCATCAGCACGGGAGCGGTCACGGCCCGCCAGCACGCTTCGGCCTCGGCACGCCGGTACAGCACGGCGTTCGGCAGCCGGTGACGCGGATCCGCTTTCAACCGCACCCGGCCGTTCTGCCGCACTGCCCACTGCTCGGCCACGAAGCGCGCCGCCGGCAACGACATGCGGGTGTTTTGCGCCTGAATCCTCGCCGCCAGCGCCTCGAAACCGTCATATTCCGAAAACCGCTCCTCGCGGGCCGCTCGTTCGATCCAGCGACGATAGCGGGCCGGTGCGTCGGCCGGATCGGAATTGGCGAGGCCAAAACCCTCGGCATTGACGAAAGCACGCACCCGCTCGGGAAACACGCCGGCATACAGTCCCGCGACGTTGCCGCCCATGCTGTGGCCGAGGATGCGTGCCGGCTCTTCGGGTGAATAGACGTTCAGCAGCGCGTCGAGGTCCGCCAGGTAATCCGGATACCAGTAGGCACCGGCGTTCCTTCCAGAGTCGCCGAAACCGCGCCAGTCGGGTGCCACCACGTGCCAGTCACCGCCGAGTTCGTCGACAAAAAACTGGAACGTCGCGCCGCTATCCCCCCAACCGTGCAGGCAGAACAGTATCGGCGCGCCTGTCTCGCCCCATTCGTGGACGGCGTAGTCGATACCGCGCAGTCGATGCCGTGTCGCGCGCCTGGGCTTCCGGATTTGATATTGCTGACTGTTCATTCGGGCGCGTGGCGACCTTTTTTGTGCTGGGCTGACACAAAGAGTAACGCAACGACGTTTTATTGCGCCCACCGCACGCTTTTTGCACAGCGGCTGGTTAGAATAAGGATCAAGGGAGCATTCATTGGCACAGTCACGGGCATGACCGGCGATATCGCACTTGTATTGGGGATTCTTGCGATTTCGTTGATTCTGTTCGTCAGTGAAATCATCCGCATGGATGTCGTGGCGCTCATGGTGCTGGGCGCTCTGGCCATCACGGGACTCGTGGGGGCCGACGACGCGTTTGCCGGCTTCTCGAACAGCGCCGTCATTACGGTCTGGGCCATGTTCATCCTCAGCGAGGGGCTGACCCGGACGGGTATTGCCGACATCATCGGTCGCCAGGTCATGCGAATAGCGGGCCGTCGCGAGATTTCGATGATCGTGGTCATCATGATCACCGGCGCAGTGCTGTCAGCCTTCATGAACAACATTGGCGTTGCGGCACTCATGCTGCCCGTCGTCGTCGAGGTCGCGAGGCGAACGCGTATCCCTGCGTCCAGGCTCCTGATGCCGCTGGCCTACTCGACCCTCCTCGGCGGACTCATGACCCTCATCGGCACGCCGCCGAACCTCCTTATCAGCGAGTCGCTGGAACGCGGCGGCTACGAACCGTTCAAGCTGTTCGATTTCACGCCAATGGGTGCAGGCATCATGTTCGTAGGTGTGCTGTTCATTGCGCTGTTCGGGCGGCTGCTGCTGCCGGCCAGGAAGGCCGAACGGGATCGCGGCATCAGTCAGCGCAACCTGAGGGCCCGCTACAAACTCCACGAACGCACCTTCATGATGCGCATACCGTACAACTCCGTGCTGGTCGGCAAGACCCTGGCGGAAAGCCGTATCGGCCAGTCGACGGGGCTCATCATCCTGGCGCTCATGCGCGACGGCCGCAGCGAACCGCTGCCGAGCCGGCAGACGCTGCTGCGCGGTGGCGACGGAATCCTGGTTCAGGGCCGCGTCGATCAGTTCCGCGAGTTACGCCGTATGAGCGATCTGGTCATCGAGCGCGAAGCACCGGTCCTCAAATCGATGGTTGCCGAAAAAGTCCGCTATGCCGAGGCTACGCTCGGCGAAGGCAGCAACCTCGTAGGCGAACTGCTCCGCGATGCCGGTTTCCGCACCCGCTTCGACGTGGCGGTCGTCGGCGTACACCGCCGTGGCGGTTACCGCCTGACCAACCTTGCCTACCTGCCGCTCAGGGCGGGCGATCGCATCCTCCTGCAGGGCGAAGTCGATGCCGTCGCACAGCTCGAGAAGTTTTCGGACTTCGACAACGTAGAGATGTTTACCGCCGATACCTTGAGCGAACGCTATCCGTCGGACGAGCGACTGTTTGTCGTCCGACTGCCGAAAGACAGCGCGCTGTCCGACGTCACCCTGGCGAAAAGCCGGCTGACGGACGCCTTCGACTTTCGCGTGGTGTCCATCTTCCGCGACAGCCAGCTCAAGGTCATGCCACGCGGCGACGAAGTGTTGCACGAGGGCGACCTGCTGCTGATCGAAGGCCAGACCAGCGATCTCGACGTGCTGCGGGGTTTTCAGGAACTCAAGATCGACGAGCGGGTTCCCGCCAACCTCGGTGCGTTCGAGTCCGAACGGCTCACGTTGCTCGACGCGACGCTCGACCCGCGCAGCCGGCTGGCCGGCAAAACCGTCGGCGAACTGAATTTCCGTGAGCGCTACGGTATCGAACTCGCCGGTATCGAGCGCGAAGGCGACGCCGTCAGTTCCGACCTTGCCCGCGAACGCCTGCAGATTGGCGATGCGCTGTTGCTGCTGGGTCCGCGGGACCGGCTGCAGCTCCTGGCCTCCGATTCCGACTTCCTGACCCTGACGCCGCTGGGCCAGGAACCGCCCGATACCCGCCGTGCACCGCTCGCTGCGGCGATCATGCTGGGCGTGGTCCTGAGCGTCATGCTCGGTTACGCACCCATTTCGGTTGCCGCCGTCGTCGGCGGCACCATCATGGTATTGACGCGCTGTCTGAGCATGGAGCAGGCCTACCGGGCCATCGACTGGCGTGCCATCTTCCTGATCGCCGGCATGCTGCCGCTCGGCACGGCAATGCAGGACACGGGCGCCGCAACCTATCTCGCCGACCAGGTCATGGCACTGCTCGGCGACGCAGGCCCGTGGCCCGTCATCATGGGGCTGTACATCCTGACGGCCATGGCCACGATGATCATTCCCACGGCGGCCCTCGTCGTGCTCATGTCGCCGATTGTGCTGTCGGCCATGTCCGACATGGGACTTGCCCCGGAGACGGCCATGATGGCCGTCGCAATGGCGGCATCCGCGAGCTTCACGAGTCCGATATCGCATCCCGCAAACATTCTCGTGATGGGCCCGGGCGGCTATCGCTTCGTGGATTACCTCAAGGTAGGCGTGCCGTTGACCATTGTCGTCTTCATTACGGTCATGGTCCTGTTGCCCATCTTCTGGCCGCTGACCCCCGTCTGACGGCTTCCCGCGTCCTGCTACGCGCCGCGCTACTCTGGTAACCTCGCGCGCTCGGATATTCGATACTGAGCGGGAGTCGAAAGGCATGTCGGAACAAACCGCGGGAAAAGTCGCGGAACAGGTTGTCGTTGTCGGTGCAGGTCACGGCGCCGGGCAGGCCGTCGCAACGCTGAAACAAAAGAAGTACTCCGGCCGCATCGTACTCATTGGCGACGAGGCGTGGCTGCCGTATCAGCGCCCACCGCTGTCGAAGAAATTCCTGGCCGGCGAACTGCCCGCCGAACGGCTGTACGTAAAACCGGAGAAGTTTTACGACGACCCCGGCATCGAGGTCAGGCTGAAGACCCGGGTGACCGCAATCGACCCCGACGCCCACACCCTGTCGGCCAGCGACGGCAGCACGGTGAACTACAGTCAGCTCGTTCTGGCAACCGGTTCGCGAGCCCGGCTGCTGTCCGCACCGGGTTCGGATCTTGCCGGCATTCATTACCTGCGCGGCATAGACGATGTGAACGCCATCCGCCGTGAACTCGAGCAGGCATCGCAAACGGTCATCGTCGGTGCCGGCTACATTGGCCTGGAGGTGGCTGCGGTCGCGTGTCAGCTCGGCCAGGAGGTGACGGTACTGGAGATGGCCGACCGGGTCATGAGCCGGGTCGTGTCGCCGGAACTCTCGTCGTTCTATGCACAGGAACACCGGAATGCAGGCGTTCGCCTGATGCTCGGCGAGGGACTCGACGGGTTCGACGGGGAAAACGGCCGGGTCACTTCGGTGACGACCTCGACGGGCGTTCGCCTGCCGGCCGACCTGGTCATCGTCGGCATCGGCATCCTCCCCAACACCGAACTGGCCGAAGCCGCAGGCCTTGCCGTCGATAACGGTATCGTGGTGGACGAGCACTGCCGAAGCAGCAACCCCGATATTTTCGCCATCGGCGACTGCACGTCACCCCCCAGCCGTATCTACGAACGCAGGCTGCGGCTCGAGTCCGTGCAAAATGCGCTTGAACAGGCCAAGGTCGCCGCGATCAATATTGGCGGCGGCAACGAGCGCTACGATCAGGTGCCCTGGTTCTGGTCGGACCAGTTCGATATCAAGTTACAGATCGCCGGCCTTTCCGAGGGCTACGACCAGACCGTTTTGCGCGGCGATCCGGCGGAACGCCGATTCAGCTGCGCCTACCTGAAAGACGGCCGTCTCCTCGCGCTGGATGCCGTCAACACACCCAAGGATTTCATGCAGGCCAAAGCGCTGATCGCCAGGGGCGTGCGGCCGGATCCCGCGAAGCTCGCGGATGCGAGCGTTGCGCTCAACGCCCTCGTCGGTTCGTAGCCGGGTCCGGACGGACGGTCAGGGAGCCTGCGCGTCGCCGGAGGCAGCCTCCCCTTCGGGCGACTCGACGGACAGCGCAGCGGGAATCTCGATGGTCAGTTGTCCTTCCGCCGCAACCGGGCCGTTCTCCGTGGAATAGGCACGTGCCGTCAGCGTCTCGATCGCTGCCGAATCCAGTTCCGCAAACTCACCGCTGCCGCCGACCACCACGCCCGTACCGAGCGAACCGGGCCCGAACGTCAGATTCCCGCGCCATTGGCCTTTCCAGGAGTTGCTGGAACTCCAGTGTGCAGGCAGCACTATGTCCCGCAGGTACTGGAAACGGTTTTCGCGCTGTCCGACGACCAGCGAGCCGCGTCCCGGCATGTACACGTACCACAGGCTGTCGACGACGGCCTCGCCGCTCAGGACCCTGGTGCTCTCGGACCAGGAGGCAAACTTGATGCCCAGTCCCATGGTTTCGTTACGCGCGCCGGAAAGCAGCGTCACGGTCACGTCGGTCTGGCGCACGGCCGGTTCCCAGAGTTGCTGCACGCGCGACGGCTGCGGATTGATGCTCGACTCTCCGTTGTTGGTGTGCAGAAGTGCATCTTCGGCCACGCCGGAGTAGTTGAGCACGATCAGCTCGTTCCTGGAGACCTCGATGGGAGACAGCGAAGACGAGGAGACCAGCGGGTTGAATACGACAAAGGCAGCAGCAGCGGCGGCACCGACCAATAAGCCAAGCAGGAGAGCGAACAGGTACTTCATTCCTCGGGACTCCCGACCGCCACAAAGGCAATCTCGAGTTCGATGCGGCCGTCACCGGGACTGTCTTCGCCCGCTCCCGCGGCTACCCAGCGCTCGGTCATCGAGCCCCTGAGAGACTGGAACTCCCGCGTGCCGTGCCGCAGGACGCCGCTGCGGTAGCCGCCCTCGAGCGCCTCGGGCTGCATGGTCACGTAGGCCGAGCCGCGCGCCGGCACATGCAGTACCCACTCGATAATGGCGTTCTGATCCGGTCCTCGCGCAGCCACGCGGCTAGCCACGCCAACCACGGCGTCGCGCGCATTTCGCAACTTGAATACTTCGGTGTTGAGTTCCCCCGACAGCATACCCGCCGGCCATACGAGGTCCGACGGCACCGGGGACGCCACGCCCTCGGCACCGAGCAATATCCGGTCCATCGGTATGCTGACGTAAAAGGTTTCGGCGTTGCCGCCATTGGTGCGCACCGAGATGATCGACGCTTCGCGGTGCTGGTTAACCACGGGCACGGCATAGAGCACGCCGCCGACGGCGGCAGCTCCGAGCAACAGGCCGACTAAGAACGTCTTGAACACGATTAAACGCGCTCCATTGACCAGACTGTGTTTTTGAATGTCTTGAACACGATAAACCGCGCAACCACGACAGGATTATGTTGAAGTTTAGTTAAATTGCCCGGCCCGGCACACCGGCGCTATGCCGTTTTGTGACGGGGCGCACACACCGCCGTCCCGGAGGCCCGGGCGCTCAGGTCAGGACCGCGGCAGAGGGTGATAGACCCCCTCTTTTCAGCTGCTTGGGGGCAACGCGCGCAGACGTCGCCTGAACGGTGCCGAGCGGCTCAGTCTCCCCGGCCGTTGAAGTAGCGGTCGAGGTAGTCGTCGAGCGAAATGGCGTCTTCGGACTCGATACGCCGCTGGCGTTCGATCGATTCGCGCGATTCCTCGTCGAACGCCGCCTGGCGCGCCGCCGGCAGGGGCCTCAACGCGGCGAAGTAGTCGCGATGACGACGGGCCATGTCGAGCGCCCAGTGGGAATACGCCTGCCGCTCTTCCGTGAGACCCTGCAACAGCCTGGCGGACGGGGTTTTGCCGGATTCGGCCACTCGATGCCGCATCTCCTGGACGGCCGCCGCATAGTCGGTACCGTTTTCTGCGGCGTCGATCAGACCGGCAACCTGCTCCACGTCATCGAGAATCTCCCGCGCCCAATCCGTCAGTGTGACCTCGCCGCTCGAACGTCGGAGGGTCAAACCGGGCTTGCGCCCCGCTTTGGCGGTCGTGAGCTGATTGTGGGCAGCGCGCATGAGATCGGCGTCGTCGAGTGGCGGGCTCTCCGCCAGCAGACAGTAGATCAGAAACGCCTCCATGAAGCGCATTGTGGTCTGGTTGACGCCCGCCGGATCGAAAGCGTTGAGATCGATCGAGCGAATTTCGACGTATTCGATCCCGCCGCGCTTGAGTGCAGCCGTAGGCCGTTCCCCGGAACGCGCTACCCGCTTGGGACGCACGGCGCTGTAGTACTCGTTCTCGATTTGCAGCTTGTTGGCGTTCAGCTGCCGGTATTCGCCATCCACTTTGACGCCAATCCGCTCGTAGTCGGGTTCGGGTGTGCGGATCGCCGCGTTCAGACCCTCGGTGTACTCCTCGAGACTGTTGAGCGAAATATGAATACTCGCCTGCGTCTTGTTGCTGTAGCCGAGGTCGCTCATGCGCAGCGACGTGCCGTACGGTTCGTAAAGCGTGCCATCGTTGAGCGACGGCATGTCGAGATCGCCGTGTGCCGCAAACGAACGGCACAAAGCCGGCGATGCCCCGAACAAATACAGCACCAGCCAGCCGAAGCGGCGGAAATTCCGCACGAGACCCAGGTAGTGATCGGAACGAAACGCGTCGTCGTCGCGATCGTCGCGAAGGAGTTCCTTGTACATGGGCCAGAACGGCGCCGGCAGCGAATAATTGAAGTGCACGCCGGCAATCGTTTGCATGGGACGGCCGTAGCGATAGCCCAGGCCGCGGCGATAGATGGTCTTCATGCGGCCGACGTTCGACGTGCCGTACTGTGCCAGGGGCACACCGTCGTCGCCCGATACCCAGCACGGCATGCTCGCCGGCCACAACAGCTCATCGCCGAGATGTGCGTAGGTGAACTGATGGATGTCGCAGATCGCCTGCTGGGCTTCCCAGCTGCTGGCGTAAGCGGGCGTGACGAACTCGAGCAGCGCTTCCGAGAAATCCGTCGTGATGTAGCGGTTGGTCAGCGCCGAACCGAGCGCCGGCGGATGTGGCGAAAGTGCCAGCTGGCCATCGTCGGTCACCCGTAAAGACTCTTTCTCGATACCCTTGCGGCCGCCGGCAAGAGCGTGTCGATCAGCGGATTCGACCAGCGCAAAGCGCGTTTTGAAATCTGTACTCAAGGGGCTTTCCACGAGCCTGGCGTCCGCCGGACACCGATTCTTCCATTATTGTCGCGCCGGAATCCGCGCAGAGCTCGCATTTGTACCATAAGCTTGTGGCTCTTGTGCGAAAAAAATCAAACACTTGCGGGCCGATACTTGCGCCCGTAACGATATTGCGTTCAGTCGTCGTACATTCTGTTTATGCTAAACGGTATGCTGAACGCGCCGGCGATTCATTGCCTGCCGGGGAGTCTTCATGCTGCACGCCACCCGATTACTGCTCGTTATTGTGGGAATCCTGCTCATGCAGGACGCTCATGCCCTGCGCTGCGGCAACAAGATTGTCCGGGACGGCATGCATGAGGCCGAGGTATTGGCGATCTGCGGCGAACCGACGTTGCGGCGCGATATCGGCACGACGGTGCGCGGCGGTGGAATACGCTACCGCCAGCCCTACGATCAGCGAGGGTATCGGTACCGTCTGCCCGAGCGCTTCCTGAGCGAAGTCGTCATCACTGAATACATTTACAACTTCGGCCCACGCCGACTCATGCGTCGGCTGGTATTCGAGGGGGGTGAGCTCGTCGAGATCGAAAGTATGGGCTACGGCTACATCCCCAAGAAGAACCCCTGACAGGAAGCGGCCCCGGGCACCGCAGGGGGCGACGCACCGTTTTGAGACCGCTTCCGGAACCCAGGCCGCTGTCATTGACGCGCAAAGCGGTTACCATCGGGCGGGCACCCCGGCACGACATCCTCAAGGACCTGACCGCATGACCGACAACCGTCTGCGCCGCATCCGCGACCGCTCCACCGGAGCTGTGACACTCATCAACGAAGGCTGCAAGATCACGGGCCTGATCACGGGTAGAGGCGACTACAAGATCAACGGCGCGGTCGAGGGCGACTGTGACCTCAACGGCACCATAACGATACACAAAGACGGCCACTGGGCCGGGACCGTAAAAGCCGAGCACGTCATCGTTGCAGGCCATGTCGACGGCGACATCGTGGCCCACGGGCATGTCGAAATAGCGGGCACGGCCCGGATTACGGGCACCGTCACGGGGGACGCGATTGCGGTCGCCGAGGGGGCTGTGGTCGAGGGCGTCATGCGCACGACCAGCACCAGCGAACCGCAGTCTTTTACCGAGAAAAGGGCGGAGTAGACTCGGTCTCGAAACGGACCGTAGCCGCCGACCCACTATGTCAAAAGCAGGCCTGAGCCCTCCGGCCGGTGCTACACTTGCGGCGTCGGCATATTCACGCCGAGCCGGGGGTCCGGATGTGACTCCTCGAGCCCGTGCCTGAAACCCGTAATACCAATAATACCGAGGGCCCCTGCCGGCCCGGTAACGATACGCCGGCGGGACAGGACGACATGTTGTTATGAGTAGCAGCAAGCTACCAAGATTCCTGCTTTTTGCAGCCACCATCTCGATTGCGGTCGCAGCGCTGATGCTGTCGCTGTTTTTCGTTCAGTACCGGTGGCTGGCCAACGAAATCACGACGACAAGCTCCGCCGAGCACAACGCGTTTCTGGCCGAAAGTTTTGAACGGCGTGCGCGATCGCAAATGCATGGACTCGCCGACGACGTCCTCGCGGCCCAGGATGTTGAGAACAGGGACGCCGAGGCGCTGGCAGCGCTCCTCGAAGAGCGTCTGGAGGACAGCCCGGCGATCAACGGTATTTATCTGCGCATGAACGACGGGACGGTCGCAGTGGCGGGGACGCTGCCGAACCAGCCGCTCGACGAAAACACGCGCTGGCTGCCCGATCAGCTGTTGATCCGCTACCCGGTTGGCGGCCGTGAAGCTCCGCTCGGCCACGTCACCGGTGCGTTCTCGCTCGACGAGTTGCGTTACGAGTCGGCACTGTTTGCCGAACGGATAGCCGAAGGTGAGGCGCGCAGCCGGCAGGCGAGCTTCTTCTGGATGGTCGGCGCAACGCTGCTGGTCCTCGTCATCTGCGGTCTCATCATCCTGCTGATCGCCCGGCGTACGAGCCGGCGCATTCAGCAGCTCAAGGAACAGGCCGTCAAACTGCGCGACTCCGACTTTGGCGAACCCCTGCCGGAATCGGGACGCGACGATCTCGGCGACCTGGCGGCCGTGTTCAATGAGATGCGCGACAGGCTCAAAACCACCACGATCTCGCGCGACTACGTCGACTCGATACTCGGCAGCATGAACGACGCCATCATCGTCACGGCGAACGACGGGACGATCAAACGCATCAACAAGGCGGCCACCCACCTGCTCGGCTACGACCAGGAAGAACTGACCGGTACTTCGATCGATTTCATCGTGGATACCGGCAAGTGCGAATCGCTGATTGACGCGTCACCGTCGGGTATTCCGCGAGACGCCTATTTCGAAAGCAAGTACGGCGAGTCCATTCCCGTCTCGTATACCTGCTCCATACTGGAAGGCAAGGAGGCCGAATCGGGCGATCGTATCTATGCCGCGCAGAACACGACGGAGCGGCGGCGGGCAGAGAAAAGAATTCGCTACCTGGCGCGCATCGACGCCCTGACGAAAATTCCCAACCGCATGCAGTTTCAACACCTGCTGCAGCGCGCGATAGCCCGGGCCCGGCGCAGCAGCCGTTCGCTGTGCCTGTTCTACGTCGACATCGATCACTTCAAAGAGATCAACGACACGTTCGGCCACCTGGCCGGCGACACGACACTCGAAACGGTGGCGGAGCGGCTGCGTGCGGCCGTGCCGCAAAAATCCGTCATCGGGCGTCTCGCGGGCGACGAATTCGCCGTGATCATCGACGGCCTTGCACCCGACGCTCTGGGCCGCAAGAAAACCGAAGCCCTGGCCACGGCGCTGCTCGAGAAACTCGCCGATCCGTTTTTTGTGCAGGGCCACGAAGTGTTCATGACGGCCAGCATGGGTATTGCCTACTACCCGTCCGATGCGCCAAACGTCATCGATCTGATTCGAAACGCGGATGCAGCGCTCTATCACGCCAAGAAATCGGGTGGCAATCAGTTCGCGCATTACGTCCCTGAGATGAACGAAGCGGCGGTCGAACGACTGATGACCAAGAGCAAGCTGAAGCGGGCGTTCGAACGCGACGAGCTACTCGTTCACTATCAGCCGAAGTACAACCTCGAAACGGGGGAAGTGTTCGGCGCGGAGGCGCTGGTGCGATGGGAACTGCCGGAACGGGGGCTGATCCTGCCGTCGGACTTCATACCTATCGCCGAAGAGACCAACCTCATCATCGAGATCGGCGAGTGGGTGCTCGACAAGGTCTGCGAGGACTTCCGCTTCTGGCAGCGCTCGGTATCGTCGCCTGGCCGGGTATCCGTCAACCTGTCTCTCAAACAGCTGCGCCAGGCAAACTTCATTCGCCGAATCAGCTCGATCTTTCGCGGTTACGAGGTTTCTCCCACCTCGCTCGAACTCGAAATCACGGAAACGACGCTCATGGAGGACCCCGAACGCACGATCCGCATTCTGGATCAGCTGTACGCGCTCGGCCTGCACCTCGCAATCGACGATTTCGGTACGGGCTACTCTTCGCTGAGCGCGTTGCAGCAGTTTCCGATCAGCACGCTCAAGATCGACAAGAGTTTCGTGCGGCACGCCGCGACCAACGCCGACGACGCGACGATCGTCGGCACGATCGTGCAGATGGGGAAAAATCTCAACATGGACGTGGTCGCCGAAGGCGTGGAGAGCGAAGAGCAACTCAATTTCCTGCAGCAGCTCGGTTGCACCTATGCCCAGGGCCTGTTGTTCGGGGACCCGATGAGTTCGGACAGCTATCTCGACCTGCTGCTGGCCCAGGCAGAGGGCACGGACGAACACCGGGCGTTGTTCGTCAATCAATAGAATTGCCGATAGACCATTGGCCGATAAACCATTGATTTAATAGGGACAAGGGTCTCCCGGCTGTGGCCATGGACAGCAGTGCCGGTGCCGTAGCGCTTCACTCACTTCTACCATCGTGATTAAATATTTCGCCTCCATAAACCGTCAGCGCCTGTCGCGCTGCCAAAACCTGAAGATTTCACGCTTATGAACAAAACAGCGAAAAGCCTCCTTGTATCGGGTCTGCTGCTTACGGCAGCACCTGTCCTGGCCTGCGACTACCCGACGCGGCCGCAAATACCCGACGGAACGACGGCCAGCATCGACGAAATGCGCTCCGCTTCGACTTCGGTCAAGGAGTACCTCGCACAAGTCGATGAGTACCTGAACTGCATCGAACAGGCGGAGAAAGACGCCATTGCGGCAATGGAGACAGCGCCGGACGACGCCGAGATGAAACGCCGTAACGAAATGCTCGACAAGCGCTTCGATGCGGCAAACGAAGAGAAAGAGCTGGTCGGAGAGATGTTCAACCAGCAGGTCCGCGCCTACAAAGCCAAGGCGGCCGATGCGGGGAGCTGAGTCGGGCTACCAGCGGTAGCGGTCGAAGTTTTCCGGGTTCGCCCAGTCGCGCGCGTTGTTCCATTCGCGCGGCTTGTCGGCGAGCGCCGCGTCCCATACGTACACGAGCCCGTCCACCGACGGGCTTTGTGCTTTCTCGAAACCCATTGCCAACATGCCGCCCTGGGACAGCTCCTTGCCTGCGGCGAGTACAACCTGAGCGACGTGTACGTCGCGCAGACGCGCCAGCAGCGCGATCGGCAGTGGTTTGCCTGCGGCGAGCGCGACGAGGGCAACATCGGCTCTGAGATCGGCCGGCAGGCTGTCAGGGTCTTCCGGCACTGCCGTTGAGGTAAACAGCGGCGTGTAGCCGCTGTCGTTGTCGAGTTCGCCCAATACGATCAGGCGCTCGCCGCGTGATTCGAGCAGCGATAGCAACGTGCTGGCTCTTGGCGCTGCAGCCATATCAGAGCCGATCGATCTCGTGCTTCAGATCGAACTTGTTCTCAGTGACGATGCGCTCCAGTACGCGCACGCGCTCCTCGATCGCCTTCAGCTGCTCGAGCGTCTCGGCGATCTCCTCGCCGCCGCCTTGTGCGTTGCGGCGCTCTTTTCTGTCGTTGAGCCACTGCATGATCACGCCGGTAACACAGGCGATCAGGACAATAAAAACAATTCCGGTAGAACTCATCGATTTCCCCTGGATCTTTTGCGCTGGGTCGGTTTTTCGTAGATCAGTTTTTGCTGGCTGTTACATCAGCGTTCCAGATCCCTGAACTCCTGATCGAGGGAGAAACGGGACGATGTTACGTATTTTTCCAGTCTGGCCAGCCTCCGGTCCAGAGCCAGGAAGCGGCGGCGCACGTCGCTCATCGTTTGCGCCGGCGATGAACGCACGGCCTTGCGGAAGGACTCGTCGACCCCGGACTCCAGCTTCGGCGACGGCCGGGCCGGTACCAGCACAACCGTGGCCAGATACCCCATCACAGCAAACGGCGGCGCCATAAACAAGGCGATAATGGCCAGGAGCCGCGTCACCTTGAGGTTGAAGCCGAAGTAGTCGGCCAGACCCCCGCACACACCGCCGAGACACCGGCGGTCCGAACTGCGGTAGAAACGCCGCGCTTCGGTCGTCTCGTAGTCGCTCATGAGTGCCTCCAGTCATCCCGGCAACGGCGCCAGAATTCGTGCTCCGATGCGCGCCCCGAATAGATCAGCGGTTTTTCTCGGATGAGCACAACCGCCAGGGCATAGACCAGCGCGGTAGCCCAGAAGAACAGCAGCAGGCAGACGGCAACGATGCCGCGTACTGCGCCAACCCTCAGGTTGAAACGATCCGCAATGCCGGCACACACGCCGAAGATCCACCCGTTCTCGCGATCCCGGTACAAGCCGCTGGTGCGAAAGCGGGTGCGATAGCGATTGTGATAACGATCGTCGTTCCACATTTCTTCCGTCATTTTTCCCTCCAGGTTGGACGGTCGTCGTCGAGTATTCGCTCGAGCGTTTCGATGCGGTCTTCCAGCCGCTGCGACAGGGACCACAGCTCTTCGAGAAGCTTCTCGTCGTCCCGCGAGATCTCGCGCGACTGTTTCCAGCGCGTGACGAAATGCAGGACGATAAAGAGCGGCAGACCGATCGTCAGAAACAGTATTACCGCTAGCGTTCCCAGTTCGCCGATCACGATTCGTCCGTGCGATTGTGGTGTTCGCTACCTCCGGCAACCCGGCGCTTCAGCGCGTCGAGTTCCTCTTTCACCGAATCCTCGGCCTCGAGGCTTGCAAATGCGTGGTTCAGGTCTTTGGGAAGCCCCATATCGTAGGCTTCGATCCGGCCCTCCACATCGTCTATACGGCGGGTATAGGCCTCAAACCTAAGCATGGCATCGTCGATCTTGTTCTCGTGGATGCGCTTGCGCACGGCCAGGCGGCTGTTCGCCGTTTTGTGTCGCGAGAGCAAAGATTTCTGACGCGTCTTCGCATCGTTGAGTTTGCCCTCCAACCGCGCAATGTCGTCGTTGAGCTTGCTCAGGCCCTCGTCGATGGCGACGTAGTCCGCCTTGACCAGCTCGGCGGCGGCCGAAATGCGGGATTTCTCGATGAGCGCGGCTTTGGCGAGATCTTCGCGATCCTTGCGCAGGGCCAGTTCCGCCTTGTTGTCCCAGTCGCCGATTTCGCGTTCCAGCGATTCGAGCTTCCGGTTCAGGTCCTTCTTGTCGGCAATGGAACGTGCCGCCGCCGAGCGCACTTCGACCAGCGTGTCTTCCATCTCCTGGATCATCAGACGGACGATCTTCTCCGGATCCTCCGCTTTGTCGAGAATCGCGTTGATGTTCGAGTTCACGATATCGGAGAACCTCGTGAATATGCCCATGGCGTTGTCCTCTGTGGTGGTAAGTTTCGCTACTGTTGTTGCAGCTTCTGTGCCAACCCTGCTCAGATCACTTAAGCCACTGATAAGTATAAATTTATCAGGAAAGAGCTAATTCTGATCGAACCCACAGAGTGGTCAAAAATGCTATACTGTGGCGATTCTTGCTAATAAGTGGTGAATTTGCCCATGGCAGGCGTGCACGAGAGCCCGACAATCATTGGCGAAGCGCCGGCTTTCCTGGAGATGCTCGAACACGTGTCCCGGGCAGCGCCGCTGTCCAAGCCCGTGCTGGTAGTTGGCGAACGGGGTACGGGTAAGGAGTTGATCGCCTCCCGCCTGCACTTCCTGTCCACACGCTGGGAAAGCCGCGTGGTCAAGGTCAACTGCGCCGCACTAACGGAATCCATCCTCGAATCCGAATTGTTCGGACACGAAGCCGGCGCGTTCACGGGCGCGGTGCGTGCGCACACGGGACACTTCGAACGAGCGAACGGCGGCACGCTGATTCTCGACGAACTGGCCACCGTCTCGCTGCGCATGCAGGAGAAAATACTCAGGGTCATCGAGTACGGCGAAATACAGCGGGTTGGAGGCAACGACTCGATCGTCGTGGACGTGCGGATCGTCGGTTCGACAAACGCCGACCTCAAGGCGCTGGCTGACAGCGGCCGCTTCCGGCCGGACCTGCTCGACCGCCTCGCCTTCGATGTCATTACGATCCCGCCGCTGCGCGAGCGGGTCGAGGACATCCTGCCGCTCGCTTACGCCTTTGCGGTCAACATGGCTGCAGAACTCAAGCGTGATCTGTTCCCGGGCTTCAGCTCGCGAGCGTCCTCATCGCTCCTGAAACGTCAATGGCCGGGCAACGTGCGGGAACTCAAGAACGCCGTGGAGCGGTCGGTGTATCGAAGCAGCGACCCGGAGGCGGTCATTGACCGGATAGCGTTTGATCCGTTCGATTCGCCGTTCAGGCTGTCCGGCACCGTGGCCGACACGGCGGCAGAACCGCCGCCCCGTCGCGGCAGGCGACCGCCGTTGTTGCCCACGAACCTGGTGGAGCGGCTCAGGGACACCGAAAAACAGTTCATCGAAGCCGCACTCGACAAAGCGCAGTTCAACCAGAAGGTCGCAGCCGACCTCCTGGGACTCAGCTACCACCAGTTTCGGGGAAAACTCAAAAAACACGCGGTAGACCCGCGCGGGGTTCAGGCTCAGGATTCGTCGCGATAGCGCCGGACGAACACGGCGGCTGCAGAGAACAATCCGCAAACGATGAGCCCCAGCCACAGCGAGGGATGCGTCAGGAAGCCGCCGACGTCGATCAAAGACAGTATTCCGGTCAACTCCGCCGCCACTTCGATGCGCCCGTCCTCGATCAGCTCCGACAGGCGCTCACCGCCGAACAGCGGCAGCTTGACGCTGCGAGCGAAGATGGCGTCCGTGAGAAGCCTCGTGCCGACAACCATGTATTCCAGGGTGGGGACCACGAGGATGGGCAGGAACCCGAACAACAGCGGCGATCGCTTGGTGAACGCAGAAATGAACAGGAACCAGCCGACAAACGGAGCAAGCCACAGCGGTATCGACAACATGAGCAGAAACGCAAAGGCGAAGCTCTCGAACAACGCGCTGAAATCCCACAGCAGGTGGCCCGGGCTGCCGCCCATTGCGCTGACCCATACGCTCATGATGATCAGGCTCAGGAGCTGTGCCAGCAAAACGGCCACGTAGGACACCGCCGGAATCAGCAGGAATGCCGTCAGCAGCTTGGAGACGACCGTCTCGGTGTCGGTAATCGGCAGCGAGCGCCAGAACAGGATGCTCTTGTCCTTGCGCTCCGCGTACAGCGCATCGAGGCAATAGAAAACGATCAGCACCCACATGGACAGGGTAATGACGATCGTAAATCCGCCCAGCACGGCCACCAGGAAGTGGCGGCGCTCGCCGGGATCGATGTTCGATGCACCCACGATCGCGAGGTTTACGACCTCCTTGAAGCCGGACCCCACCACCAGACTGGTGGTCGCCAGCAGCACGCTGACCAGCACCATCGCCGCGGGGGCAGCCCAGATGGACCGGTGTTCCCAGAACTCACGCTTGAGCAAAGCCACCTGATTGCCGATCACGACGTCGCTCCCTTAACCTTCGCCACGAACAGGTCGGCGACTGACGGCACCCGGATCTCGCCAAGGCTTGCCAGCCGGCCGCGGTCGACGTTCTCGAACGTCATGACACTTTTACCGAAGACCTCGCGCTCGTAGAGAGGACGAAGGCCGCGCGCCGTATCGGCGGCTTCTCCGGCCGTCATCAGCTCCGCGTATTGCTCACCGAGCGACTCCATCGGCGAGTCGAGCAGGATCCTGCCGTTGTGAATGAACATGATGTCGGTCAGGATATTTTCGATTTCCTCTACCTGGTGCGTCGTGATGAGAATCGTGCGTTCTTCGTCGAAGTAGTCGCTCAGCAGATCGGCGTAGAAATCCTTGCGAAAGATGATGTCGAGTCCGAGCGTCGGCTCATCGAGCACGAGCAGTTTGGCGTCTATGGCCATGATGATCGACAGATGCAGCTGCGTGACCATGCCCTTGGAGAGTTCGCGCACCTTTGCGTTGCGGCGAATCTTCGTTCGCGCAAGGAGTTCCTCCACGCGGGAACGGGAAAAGTTCGGGTGCGTCTCGGCGACGAAGTCGAGCAGCTGTTCGACGCGAATCCAGCGCGGCAACACCGCCACGTCGGCGATGAAACAAATGTTCCTGAGCAACTCCTTGCGCTGGCGGAACGGGTCGAGACCGAGTACGGACAACTGGCCTTCGCAATCGGTTAGCCCGAGCACGGCCTTCAACAGTGTCGTCTTGCCCGCGCCGTTGGGGCCGAACAGCCCCAGAATCTTGCCTTGCTCGATGCTGAAGCTCACGTTGTCGACAGCCCTGACCGAGCCGTAGCGCTTGCTGACGTTGTTTGCCGTGACGAGAGTGGTCATAGGTCCTGCTCGCCTGTCGTTTTCGAATTTGTGTTTTTGGAATCTCGGACATCGAGCAGTTCTTTGGCATCCAGCCCGAGTCTGTCGATGGTTTCCAGTATCTTCGGCCAGTCCTTTTCGACGAAGCGCAGGCGTTCGTCCTTCAGCAACTGCTGCCGGGCACCCTCGTTGACGAACATGCCGCGGCCACGCTTTTTCTCGACGAGCCCCTCATCCACGAGTTCCTGATACCCCTTGAGTACCGTCAGCGGGTTCAGCCGGTATTCGGCGGCAACGTTTCGAACCGACGGCAAAGCGTCGCCGTCGCCAAGCACACCCTCGAGTATCATCGCCACGACACGATCGCGCAGTTGACGATATATCGGGATGTCGTCACTCCATTTAGGGTCCATCGAAATGTCGTCGATCCTGTTGTGTGGCTGTAGGCTTGGGGAAGTCATTAAACCGTAAAAAAGCCGCCGGTCCCATCGGGACCGGCGGAATCACTCCGTCGCTACCTTACTCGCCAAAATGACGGAACCTGAAATCATGGCTACCGAACGACAGCCGGCCGTTCCGGGTCCGCACTTGCGGTACGCGCGGAGCCTTTGGGAAACGGCGCCGGGTCCCCGAACATCGAAGCCCCCACAACCTCGATATGCACTTGCTGGGCCTCCAGCGGCTGTTCGAACCCGGCGGTCACCTTGGCATCGGACGCGCTCGAAGACTGTCCGGCGGCAAGCGCAACGATCATCAATGCGAGAATCGTCAGACTCACAAACTCGTTCAGGTACTGCGCTGCCGTGGTTTTCATCCCCCTAACTCCGGTCTAGTGATTGGGTGTTATAGTCGACTATAACACCAAACGCCGGATTTGCAAGTATCAATTGAAGAATTCTTGACCCGGGCGTCGACGCAGACGCGTTTACACACACATGAGAAAGGCCATTTTTAATAAAAATCAATGCCTTACATGAATCAGTCCGGCTGGAGGACAAATCCCGGTGTCAACAATCGAGTGTGTAGTGCGCGGAACCGTCGCGCCTGACAGGGCGCCGGCGCTTCCCGCAGCCGAAACCTTGGCCTATGCTCCGGCCATGACCGTAGCCTTGGAAGATACAGCGTTGATGCTGCGCTTCAGAGACGGCGACGCCCAGGCGTTCGAAACGCTCTACCGGCGCCACAACGATGCGCTGTACCGCTACTTCCTCCGGCTCGGCAACGATCCGGCAGCCGCCGAAGACCTCTATCAGGAGGCCTGGAGCAAGATCATCCGCGCCCGCTCGTCGTACCGCCCCAGCGCAAAATTCACGACCTACCTATATCGGGTCGCACACAACTGTTTTATCGACTACCTGCGCCGCAACAAACGCCACAGACACCCGGCGGCCGTCGAACCGGACACCCAACCGGCCAACACCGAGCCGCTCGAGACCGAGGCGGAGACGGCGCTTGCGCGCCGCCGGCTCGAACGCGCGCTCGAGGACCTGCCGGACGAACAGCGGGACGTATTCCTGCTCCACGAGGAGGCCGGGCTCGGCATCGACGACATCGCCAAAGTCACCGGAGCCAACCGTGAAGCGACCAAAAGTCGCCTGCGCTACGCCGTCAAGAAGCTGCGAGCCGCATTGGACAGAGCGGAGGAGACCGCATGAACCAGGATGACGTCCGGGCTGACGACACCGTAAGCGAGGCCTATCGCTCGCTGGCCGTCGAACGCACGCCGGAATCGCTCGATCACGCCGTGCTGGCCGAAGCCCGTCAGGCCGTGGCGGCCGGCAAATCCAGGCGCTGGCCCAGTTTTCGCCCGCTGGCCTGGGCGGCAACCGTTGCGCTGTCGTTTGCGCTGGTACTTCAGTACACGCAGACCGGTCCGGACGTTCCGGCGGCCATCCCCGAAGACTATTCGATGCGCCAGCAAGCCACGACGGCAGCCGAGACGACCGCATCGGACGACGACGAACTCGCTGAATTCGACCGTACTCTCGACGATGCGCCCGCTGCGCCCCCCGCGGACGCCGCCGGGGCGCCGGCGGTCAAATCGGAAGCGGCGAAACTCGAGCGGGTGGAAAGACTCGACGTCATGAGCGGTCCGTCCGGCGCGGTGGATCGCCCGGAAGTCGTGCTGCCAGAAGTCGTGCAGCCAGACGTCGTGCAGGAGAGCGAGGCGACGTCAAACGTCCGCAAGAGCGCCGAAGAAGCAAGGGTGCGCGCATCCTCCAACCTGCCGGAAACCGCCGCACGCCGGGAGGCCCGGGGCCTGATCGCCACGTCCGGCTGCGACGCCAGCACCCGTACGGTCGAAGCGGCCTGGCGCCAATGTATCGAGGAACTCATCGAGCGCGGGCGTCACCAGCTTGCCGAGAGAGAAGCCGATGAGTTTGCCGAGGCCTTCCCGGAAGCCGACCCGATCGACTTCGGCGACTAGCGGCCGCCTGCAAAAACCGGCGCGCGCCATCGGAGCCAGCGGCAAACTCGCGACCGGGTCGAGCCGGCCGCGCGCTCATACGTGTATTCCCGGTCATGCCGGGACGGCTCTCCGGTGCTAAAATCCCCGCCCCGTTACCAGCCCGGCTTTCGAAGTCGGGCTCACGAACCACCGCCTTACCGACACCACCGATACTAGGAACCCTCCATGAAAGCACCCGTTCGCGTCACGATCACTGGCGCCGCCGGCCAGATCGGCTACCAACTTGCGTTTCGTATAGCCTCCGGCCAGATGCTCGGCGCGGATCAGCCCGTCATTCTGCAATTACTCGAGATTCCGCCGGCCCTGCCTGCGCTCAACGGTGTCGTCATGGAACTCGACGATTGCGCCTTTCCTACGCTGGCGGGCGTCGTCGCAACGGACGACCCGAACGTGGCGTTCAAGGACAGCGATTACGCGCTGCTCGTCGGCGCAAGGCCGCGGGGACCGGGTATGGAGCGCAAAGACCTGCTCGAAGCAAACGCGGCGATCTTCTCGGTACAGGGTAAAGCCATCAATGACCACGCGAGCCGCAACATCCGCGTGCTGGTCGTCGGCAACCCCGCGAACACCAATGCGTTGATCGCCAGCAGCAATGCACCGGACATCGACAAAGCCCAGTTCACGGCCATGACGCGGCTCGATCACAACCGCGCACTGGCCCAGCTTGCTGCGAAGACGGGAAGCCACGTCAACGACATCCGCCAGATGACGATCTGGGGCAACCATTCCGCAACCCAGTATCCGGACATCAGCAACGCGAGCGTCGACGGCAAACCCGCTGGCGAACTCGTCGACCGGGACTGGCTCAGCGAAGAATTTATACCGGTCGTACAACAGCGTGGCGCAGCCATTATCGAGGCACGTGGCGCGTCGTCTGCGGCTTCTGCCGCGTCTGCCGCGATCGATCACATGCACGACTGGGCGCTCGGCACGCCGGGCGACGACTGGACCAGCATGGCGATCCCCGCGGACGGCAGTTACGGTATCGAACCCGGCATCGTTTACTCCTTCCCGGTCCGCTGCCGGGATGGCCGCTACGAGATCGTGCAGGACCTCGGGATCGATGACTTCAGTCGCGAAAGGATGGACGCTACGGAGACCGAACTCCGCGAGGAACGCGCCGCGATCGAGGCGTTGCTCAACAGCTGATTTCAACGCGTTCGGGAAGTGCCGAGCGGTCGTTGGCGCAGCCTGTCCGGCAGTGATAGGGTTCCAGTGACGTGACCACGGTGCGCACTGCTCGCCGAGCAGTCGCGCCGTTTGCGGGGGCCCCGGCCCCTACCCTTTGTTTTGAGAGGATGAGGCCTTGTCCGGTTTGGTTGTCAGTTTGCTCTGGTTCGCGCTGTTTTTCGGCGGCGGACTGTTTCTCGCATACCAGCGCGTCGATCTGCGCACCGCGACGTTTGCGGCGGGCGCAGCACTGGTTGCCTACACGCTCTTCGGCAACGGCGCCTGGTGGTGGCTGATGCTGATGTGGGCCGGCTTCGGACTCATGATCGTTCCGAATCTGGTCGAGTTCCGGCGCGAGAAGATTACCCAGCCGCTGCTCGCCATCTATCGCAAGATGCTGCCGTCGATGTCGGATACCGAACGCGAGGCGCTGGAAGCAGGCAACGTCTGGTGGGACGGTGAGCTGTTCTCCGGCATGCCGGACTGGGAGCGCCTGATGTCGTTCCCGGCACCGGCCCTGACCGCCGAGGAACAGGCATTCGTCGACGGCCCCTGCGAAGAACTCTGCCGGATGCTCGACGACTGGGAGATCTCTCACGAACTCGTCGACATGCCGAAGCACGTCTGGGATTTCATGATCGAGCACAAGTTCTTCGCCATGATCATTCCCAAGCAGTACGGCGGACTCGAGTTCTCGGCCTACGCCAACGCCGTCGTGATCCAGAAGCTGGCCGGCCGCAACGCCACTGCGTCGTCGACCGTGGGCGTACCCAACTCGCTCGGTCCGGCAGAGCTGTTGCTGCACTACGGCACCCAGGAGCAGAAGGACCGGTATCTGCCCGGTCTTGCGGCGGGCACGGAAATCCCCTGTTTTGCACTGACCTCGCCGCAGGCGGGTTCGGACGCCGCATCGCTGATCGACAGCGGAGTCGTTTGCAAAGGTGAGTGGGAAGGCGAGGAAATCGTCGGTATCCGCCTCAACTGGGACAAGCGCTACATTACGCTCGCGCCCGTTTCGACGGTTCTCGGTCTGGCGTTCAAACTGTACGACCCGGACCATCTGATCGGCGACGTCGACGATTACGGCATCACGGCAGCGCTCATACCGACGAACACGCCGGGCGTCGAGGTGGGCCGCCGACATTACCCGCTGTGCGTTGCGTTCCAGAACGGTCCCACGTCGGGCAAGGACGTATTCGTGCCGCTGGACTACATCATTGGCGGGCCGGAGATGGCTGGCAAGGGCTGGAAGATGCTCGTCGAACTGTTGTCGGTCGGCCGCGCCATTACCTTGCCATCGACGTCGGCAGGCGGTGGACAGGCGGCGAGCTATGCGTCGGGGGCTTATGCCAGCATTCGCCGGCAATTCAACACGTCGATCAGCAATTTCGAGGGTGTTGGCGAGGCGCTGACGCGCATTGCCGGACACACCTACATCATGAACGCGGCGGTATCCGTTACGGCCGGCGCCATCGACCAGGGCGAGAAACCCGCCGTTCCGTCGGCCATCCTCAAGTATCACTGCACCGAGCTGGGCCGCAAGGTAGCCAACGACGCCATGGACGTCCACGGCGGCAAGGCCATCATGATGGGGCCGAACAACTACCTCGGCCGCAGCTACATGGCAACACCCATCGCCATTACCGTCGAAGGCGCGAATATCCTGACACGCAGCCTGATCATCTACGGCCAGGGGGCAATACGCTGCCACCCGTTCGTACTGCGGGAATTGAACGCAGCGGCTGACGAGGACGAGGATCGCGGCCTCATCGAGTTCGACGACGCCTTGTTCGGACACATCGGATACGCCATCAGCAATACGGCTCGCGCCTTCACGATGGCGCTCACTCACGCGAAGTTCAGCAAGGTGCCGCTGAATACGCCCACGCGGCGCTACTACCAGAACATCAACCGCTACAGCGCCGCGTTTGCACTCGCCTCGGATTTTGCAATGCTGACCCTCGGCGGCGCACTCAAGAAACGGGAGCTGTTGTCCGCGAGACTCGGCGACGTGCTCAGTGCCATCTATCTCGCTTCGTGCGTGCTCAAACACTTCGAGAACGAAGGCCGCCGGGCCGCCGATCTGCCGCTCGTCGAATGGTCGGTGCGGACCCTCATGTACAACGCTCAGGAAGCCTTGCATGCGTTCCTGCGCAATTTCCCGAACCGCTTCGTTGCCGCTTTCTTGAGGTTGGCGATTTTCCCGCGCGGCAGAACCTACTCGTCACCGGCCGATGAGCTGGGCAACAGGATCGTGAAGCTCATGACGCAGCCTGGCGAGGCTCGCGAGCGGCTCAGCCGGTTTGCCTACACCACCAACGAGCCTGGCAACCCGCTCGGCCTCCTCGAGGAAGCGCTCGAACTGTCAGTCAAACTTGCGCCGCTCGAGAAGCGTCTCCGGCAGGCGAAGAAAGAAGGTCTGATCGCCTCCGACTATCTGGGCGAACAGATCGAGCAGGCCAGCAAAGCCGGCATCATCAACGAGTCCGAAGCCGACGAACTGCGCGACTACCACGCCAAGAGTTCGGCGCTGCTCGCCGTCGACGATTTCGATCCCTCCGAACTCGGCCGGCATGCCACGGAACCGTCGAAACCCAGGAAAGCGGCGAAACGCAAGGCCGCGCCGCGCAAGAAAACGGCGGCGCGCAAAAAAGCAGCCGAGAAAAAAGCCGACTGAGTCATCGCCGGCCAGGGTATGTCGTCGGGACCGCTTTACGAAAAAACGGCCGTCGTCGCCTCGGATCTCGAAGAGGCGTTCGGCGACTGGCTTCGCGAGCATCTGCTCGACGCAGCGGCTCACGCGGGTGTGCTTGCCGTCGATGCGGCGTCGAGCCCCGGAGACGGCGACGATGCGCCGAAACGGCATACCTGGCGGTACACCTTCGACAACGACGAATCGCTGGATGTTTTTCTCGAACGTGAAGGCAACGATTCCTATCCCGGCGCGGAACAGCGTTTCGGCGACGAGCTGAGCACTAGCAGCCGGGTCCTGCGCGAGGATTCGGTGTACTCCGGCGACGAATCCCCGCCAGCCTGCCTCAACTGCGGCGCAGTGCTGAGAGGCCAGTATTGCGGCAACTGCGGGCAGCGCGCCAGAACCCGCCTCATTAGCCTTTGGGAACTGGTGCGGGATGCGTTCGGCGATCTGTTCGAACTCGATTCGCGAATCTGGCAGACGCTCATTCCGCTGCTGGTCCGGCCGGGCAGGCTGACCTACGACTACCTCGCCGGGCGCCGGGCGCGCTACATGCCGCCGTTCCGCATGTATCTGGTCATGTCGCTGGTGTTTTTTGTCGTCGCGTTCTTCAACCCCCGCGAAGAACTGGCCTTGCTGTACGCGCCGGAAACCGAGGCGCCTGTCTCTGAAGAGGCCAGCCCCGGGGAAGCCGGCACGGACGGCGAATCGGCCGAAGGCGAATCAACCGAAAACAAGCTGTCCGAAAACACATTGTCCGAAAGCGACCCGGACGCCGCCATCCCGGAAGAGGCCCGCGCCGAACTGGAGCGCTTCGGTCTCGACGTCGACGCCATCAATCAGCGCATCGCGGAAGCGGAAGAAAACGATGCCGATGGTATGAACATCAGCTTCGGCGACGAAGACGGGGATTCGGAGGCAGAAGACTGCAACCTCGACTGGGACGTGAGCAACATGCCGCAATGGGTCCAGGTGCGGTTCAGCGAGGAGCGGGTCGTGGCCGTGTGCGAGCGTATCCGCGCCGACGACGGCGACAGCTTCGGCAAACGGGTTCTCGATAACGTGCCTCTGGCATTGTTCATACTGCTGCCGCTCATGGCGCTGGTGCTGGTGTTTCTCTATCCGTTGTCGAAACGCTACTACGTCGAGCACCTGTTGTTCTTCGTTCACTTCCACGCGTTTTTCTTCCTGATTCTGACCCTGCAGGTGCTGTGGACGCGGCTGATCGGCTCGCTGAACGGGCCCGGCTGGCTGGCCGTCCTGCCGGTCGTGGCGACCTCCCTGTACATCCCGGTGTATCTGTTCAAGGCCATGCGCCGGGTCTACGAGCAGGGCTGGGCCCTGACGATGCTCAAGTACCTGCTGCTGATCGTTGCGTATGCCGCGGGTTTCGGCACAATGTTGTTGCTGGCGCTCCTGATCGCAGTCGCAGGCAGTTAGCGGCTGCCAGGCGCCACACGAGTGCGCTATCCTTGGCCACCTCCCGCCTGGCCGTCTCACGGATTGGAGTCACAAGAATGACAAACTACTCGTCCGCATCCGCGCTGCTGCTCACCGCAAGCCTCATTCTGTCGGCATGCGGCGCGCCGGCAGAAGACCCGTCCACGGAAACCGCCGCCGCGGGAAGCGCGGACGAGGCGCCACAGGCCACCGGCAAACAGGACGGCAGCATTTCGCTGCCGCGCAGCGAATCGCCGGAGGGAGCACGGGTATTTTTCATAACTCCGGCCGACGGCGCCACGGTCGAGAGCCCGGTTTTGATCGAATTCGGCATCGAGGGAATGACCGTCGTGCCAGCCGGCACGGCCCATGAGCACGGCGGACACCACCACCTGATCATCAATGCGGAGCTGCCGCGAGCGGATATGCCCATTCCGGCCAACGACAACTACGTCCATTTCGGCGACGGCAGCACCTCGACCTCGATCGAGCTGCCGCCCGGAGAGCACTCCCTGCAGCTCCTTTTGGGCGATCATCTGCACATCCCCCACAACCCGCCCGTGAGCTCCGAGAAGATCACGATTACCGTGGCCGACAAATAATTTATCGGTGATGATTGTGAGCCCTCGCCCGGTGCACTAGAATTCGCGGGCTAAGCGCGTTTTATCCCAGCAACATGTCCAGCAACGTGTCTACCACAGCGAAGAACATCGGCATCAGCGGCCTCGCCGCCTACGTCCCGCCGTACCGGGTGTGGCTCGAAGACTGGTGTGACTGGACCGGCAACCAGTGGCCCAAAATCCGCGAGGTTGTCGGCCGCAGCTTCCGGCTGCGCGGCCCCGAGCAAAGCGTGTACACGCTGGCCGCCACGGCGGTCATGCGGCTGATCGAGCAGTACGATATCGATCCAAGTCAGGTCAAATTCCTGGGGCTGGGCACCGAGTCGAGCACGGACAACTCTGCGGGCGCCATCATCATCAAGGGTATGGTGGACCGGGCGCTGGTCGCGCGCGGCAAACCCCCGATCGCACGCAGCTGCGAGGTGCCGGAATTCAAGCACGCTTGCCTGGGCGGCGTGTACGGCATGAAAGGCGCCATTCGCCATCTTGCCCTTGACGGCGCGGGCAGCAAGGCCATTGTCGTCTGTGCGGACATTGCCGAGTACGCGCGCGGCTCGAGCGGCGAGCCCACGCAGGGCGCCGGCGCGGTTGCCATGCTGCTGGAGGAAAACCCGAAGCTCGCCACCGTGGACCTCATCAACTCGGGCTCGGCATCCGACTACCGGGTGCTCGATTTCCGCAAGCCCATGCTGCGATTCTGCGGCCAGGATCGCAGCGAGACACACCAGGTTCAGGACTTCCCGGTCTTCAACGGCAAGTACTCGACAACCTGCTACGTGGACGAAACGCTGCAGGCGCTGACGGACATGTATGGCAAGCGCAAGCTGGACCCGCGGCGCTATTTTGACTCGCTGGCGACTGTGTTCATGCATCGCCCGTACCGGCGCATGCCGGAAACCGGACTTGCGGTTGCCTACCTGTTCGCGCTCTGTGAAGGCGACACCGATGCGCGCGCCGAACTGGCGTCCTACTGCTTCGAGGCCGGCGTCGAGCCCGCCGCGTTGACGGCCGAAATGTTGTCCGAGCCGTCGGTCGCGGAGCTTGCAAGCCCCGAACAACATCAGCACGAAGCGTACCCGCTCACGATGGCCGTGCTGCGCGTGTTCCGGGCATCCCGGCACTTCCGGCGGGAAGTGCTCGACAAGCTCGCGCTCGGCAGCGACACGATGCTCGACCTCGGCAACCTCTATACCGCAGCCCTGCCTGCCTGGATGGCGGCGGGTTTCGAACAGGCGCTCGAGGAAAACAGCCTCCAAGCGGGAGAAGAAGTCCTGACGCTAGGTTACGGCAGCGGCGACGCCGCCGAGGTCATACCGTTCGTCATGGCCGAAGGCTGGCACGAGGCCTGCCGGAAGATTCGTTTCGCAGCGGCCATGGAACAGGCCGTCGACCTGAATCGCGAGCAATACGAAGCACTGCACGACGGGCGGCGAGTACGCGGCCTGTCGTACCTGCCGAGAAGCGAGTTTGTCATCGATCGGGTCGGCACCGCCGATGAGCGCCATTTCAGCGATCTCGGCATCGAATACTACCGTTACGTCGGTTGACGAATTCAGGTTCGCCCGCGAGTGAACGCCGCAAGCCGGTCGGCGTGCTCCGTTTTAAGCGCATCCCACTCAAGCTTGAACCACGGGGTAAAACGCTCGGGCGACACCTTAAGCTCCGTGTCCAGCGCCGTCACCGACAGGTAACGCAGGGCCTCGATTTCGCTCGAGTTCGGTCGTGGCGTATCCGTTACACGACCGAGGAAAACGTGGCACAGCTCATGCTCCGAGCCTGACTCGCCGAACGATGCCTGGTAAACGAAGCGGTAGACGAAACTCAGGTTCGCGGCAATGTTCAGCTCGTCTTCCAGGCGCCGCTCGCTGGCCACTTCGAGCGTCTCGCCGCGCCGCGGGTGACTGCAGCAGGTATTCGACCAGTAGCCAGGCCACAAGCGTTTGCCCCTGGCCCGCTGCTGCAGCAGCAGCTCGCCGTCGGCGTTGAACAGAAACACCGAGAATGCCCGGTGCAGGAGACCGTTGCCGTCGTGGCAATCCGCCTTCGACAGGAAACCGGTAACGTTGTCCTCGCGGTCGACGAGTATGAGTTCTTCGTCTTCCGAAGACACAATGCGATCGGGGTCCTGCACCGTCATTCCTGTAACCATCCGCTTCCCAGCGTCGTAAAACCGAAAGACTCGAGCGCGCGCGTCACCTCGGCGGCATTTTCGGGACACAGCGCAACGATCGAACCGCCGCCACCACCGCCGGTCAACTTGGCGCCTGTCGCGCCGGCCTCACGCGCTACGTGAATCATACGCTCGAGCGTGGGGGTCGATACGCCAATGCCGTTGAGCAAACCCTGGCAAAGATTCATCATGTCGCCGACGGTCCGGTAGTCGGCTTCCTCGAGCGCTTCGGCGCCGGCCAGGGTCAGCTCGTCGATCTGTTCGAACAACGAATCGTAATTGCGCGGCATTCTAAGCCGCCGTTCGCGCACACCGGCAACCTGAGTGGCGGTCAAACCCTGTTCGTCTCCCCAGGCAACGACAAAGGGAGGCGTCTCCCGCAGGTGAACGGGCTTGTGCTCCAGCTCGCCGCGATTCCTGAACAACAATGGCTCGGCATACGTCGCCAGCGTGTTGTCCACGCCGGACGGCGTACCGTGCGCCAGCGTCTCGCAGCGGAACGCCAGCGCGTTGACGGCCTCGTCGTCGAGACCGAGCAGAAAGCGTTCGTTGAGTGCGCGAATGACCGCCACGGCCAGTGACGCCGAAGAACCCAGCCCCATTGCCCGCGGCAGCCGGCTCGCGACGTTGATCTCGAGGTTTCGCTCATCGATATCGAGCGCGTCCAGGATCAGCGCGGCCGTGGCCGCAAAACCCCGCGCCTCCGGCTCGCGAATATCGAGTACGACGTCGGTGTGCCAGGCCGGGATCTTCAGGCGCATACCTTCGCCACCGACCTGCACGCCGGCGCGCATGGCATCGCGCACCGGCAGCGCCAGGGCGTGACTGCCGTAAACGACCGCGTGTTCTCCGAGCAGGATGACTTTGCCTGCCGCGTGACCCTCGAGCTGGGTGTCCTGCGACTCCCGTTCGAGCGCCTCCAGCACCTCACGCGCTTTCCAGTCTTTGACTTCACCGCTGTCGACAAGGCGTTCGACGGCCGCCTCGAAGTGCTCGGCGGGTGCATCGAGCGACGCCACGATACTCCTTGCGTGCAGCCGCATGTGCCCGGCCTGAATACCGGTCGAAGCCAGCGCCTTCAGCGCGGCGAAGTTCTGCGCGAGCCCGACCGCCGCCATTAGCTCGGCAAGCTCGCCCGCCGAGTCGACACCCGTCAACGCCACGCACAACGCTGCCTGCGGATTGGCCTCGAGTGTTCCGCCGACAATGCCGGGCTTGAGCGGCAGTTCGATTTCACCGTGCAGGCTGTCATCGCCAACCCACCAGCGGGTCATCGAAGCGTACCGCCCGGTGCGGGCGGCATACGCGTGCGCGGACGCCTCGATGGCGCGCCAGTCGTTGCCGGTCGCAATCGCCAGCGGGTCGATACCGTTCATGACGCCTTTGTTGTGGGTGGCCGCGCGGTACGGGTCTGCCGCAGCAATCAGACTGGCGGTTGCAATCCCGTCCGCAAGCTCCCGCCCCGAGAAACCGGCAGCGTCGAGTTGCTCGAACCCAAGCTGCATGTTTGCCACGACCAGCGACTCGTCCGCGAGGTTCGACAGAATACGCATGGCTATTCGCCCGCCCGTCAACTCCGCGAGACGTGGCGCGATGGACTCGCAAACCGTATTGACGAGATTCGCACCCATGGCGTCGCAGGTATCCACGGCAAGGTGCACGGTAAGCACGGTCCGGCCGTCTTCGAGGACGTGTTCACACGTCCACAGACCGGTTACGCCGCCGCCGCGCGCAAGCAGGCGCGGGTGCACACGATTGGCGGCTTCCAGCAGTTCGTGCTGCCGGGTCTCGATGGCCGTTTTTGCATCCTCGAGTTCAGCGACGTCGGTCAAATGCACCTGACCGATCAGCCGAGAATTCTCGAGGCGCGCGCTGAAGCCGCCGTTGGCGCGCGCCAGCTTTGCCGCATGGCTCAGGGCCGCGAGTATCGACGGCTCCTCGACCACCATGGGTACCATGTAGTCACGGCCGTTGAGCCTGAAGTTGGGCGCTACGGCGAGCGGCAGCGCGAATACGCCAATGACGTTCTCGATAATCCGGTCCGCCTGCCGAACGCTCAGCACGGTGCGGCCCTCCGTCAGGGCTCGCGCATCGTCGGCCGACAGCCAGCCGTTCCTGACGAGTGCCGCCACACGTTCGCCGACGCTCAGGCGGTACAGACTTTCTATTCTTGCGTCCACTCGACCTCAAGGCCCTCGATCTTTTCCTCACCCGGCTTCGACGGTAGCCGCTCGAACCCTCGCGACACGGCACTGTCTGCAAATTCGTCGACTGCCGCAGCCTCGGTACCCAGCACGACGCCAATGTCGCCGCCGCCGGCCCCGCAGGGTTTGTACACGAGACCCTCGTGACGCGCCAGAGCGGTGAGTTCCGCGTGACCGGCCGCGAACACACCCAGCGCGTAGACGTCGCTGAACGTCTCGAGCGCGGTGACCCACGCCCCGATGGCAGCCAGCACGGTCTCTGCGTTGCCGCTCTGCCATGCATCGGCCACACGCTCCGCCGCAGCGCCGAGCGCAGGACGCGAAGGGTGCGGCTTCGCCGCTGCCAGACGTGCCAGTTTGTCGGTTGTCCTCGCTTCGACTCCCGACCAGAGTACCGCGGCGTGCAGTCCTTGCGGCCAGTCGAGCGGCTCGGCAACGCCCGCGTCGGCCCGGTAGCGAATGACGCCGCCGCAAAAGCTCGTCGCCACATCCACGCCGCTGCCTTTCCCCCGCTGCAGACGGCGATGCGCCGACCGTGCCGATGCGAACACGGCATTCGCCGGGTTGTTGCCCTGGGCGGCAGCCAGCGCGGCCGACAGCGCAACGGTCAGCGCTGCGCTCGAGCCGAGCCCGAGCTTGTCGCCGTCGATCTGGAACGCCGACGTATCGAGCGTTATGGCGTACGGCCCGATGCCGCCCCCGGCAAACTCGGTGAACACGGCGTCGAGCAGCGGCACCGGCGACGAACCCGCAGGCCAGCTCAGGCGGCCCGGCTCCGATGCAAGCGAGAACGAATGCTCACCTTCAAGGAAGCCCGGGCAGGCAACGCTCCAGGACGCCGAGGCCGCCATGCTGGCAACCGCTCGACGATCAACCGACGCCGATATCGCGGGCGCGCCGTCGAGAACGGCGTACTCACCGGATATCACCAGCTTGCCCGGCGCACTCGCAACGACCTGCCTCATGGATTCTCAACCGGCCTCGATCAACCGCGCGCCTTCTCCAAGCGGCGTGCGCAAGGTCCGCAGCACACCCTCGGTTGCGTCGAGTGCATCCTGCACCTGTTCCGCGGCGGCAGCCGTGCAGACCGCTTTCACCTGCGGTCCCGCATCGATCGTAAAAAACACGGGAACGCCGCCACGCCGCAATTCGCGAACGGTTTCCATACAGGCGACCGTACTGCTGCTCCAGTACACCATTGGCGGTCGCGTCGACCACATGACGGAATGCATCTTCAGACAGTTGTGCTCGGCGACATCACCCAGTGCTGCAAAATCCCGCGCCGCAATGGCCTGCCGCGCCGTGTCGAGATCCGCGGGCTGTTCCTCGAGCCACTGTAGGTAGAAGGGTGAGGTTTTCCGGCTCAGCTCCATCGCCTTGCCCGAACCCACGGTTTTCCTCGCGTCGCTGGTGACGGCAACCACCACCTCGAGCGGCCAGTCGGCCGCGCCGAGCAGGTTCCTGACAGACACGGACGACGACTCGTTCTCCAGCTCCGCAAACCCGCCGTAGAGAGAACGCGCAGCCGAACCGGACGCACGACCTGCGAGATTCGCCAGCTGAGCCCGCGAACGGGTTCGTCCGTCCAGGGCATCCGCCGCAACCACGCAGGCCGCAAAGGCCGATGCCGAAGAGGCCAGCCCGGCGGCCACGGGGAAATTGCTGCTCGAGCGGATACTCACGCGCGGCCGTTCGCGCCCGAGAACGCTGTCCACACAGCTCGACAGGCGGGGCAGCAGATCGTCGGCGGGCGCATCGTTCAAGGTCAACCGATCGGCATCGAGGTCGTTGCGGACCTCGATGCTCATGTCGGTGGACAACTCGGCAAGGGTGATCGATATCGATCCCGCCGCGGGCAGGTTGAGTTCGGTATCGCGCTTGCCCCAGTACTTGATCAGTGCAATGTTCGGATGAGCGCGCGCGGTGCTCTGCATGCTGTCGTCCGTCGGCTGGCGGTGGGCTGGGCGACGAAGTATAGCCCAGTCGGCAACGACAAAAATCGTGTAGGCTTGAGCGCGTTTGGTAGGACCTGTTAACACTATGCGCGCGCACTCTAAAGAGTTGTCTGCCAGTTTCGGCGACCGGATTGCGGAGTACACCCGGCGTGTGGATCTTGCGCTCGACAAGGCATTGCCGGCGGCCAGCGAAAAGCCCGAACGCCTGCACGAAGCCATGCGTTACGCCATTTTCAACGGTGGCAAGCGCGTTCGCCCGCTGCTCGTCTACGCGACCGGGGAATGCCTGGACGTCCCGCCCGAGTGGCTGGACGCGCCGGCCACGGCGATCGAGCTGCTTCACGCCTTTTCCCTCGTGCACGACGACCTTCCGGCCATGGACGACGACGACCTGAGACGCGGCCAGCCGACCGTGCATCGGCAGTTCGACGAAGCGACCGCCATACTCGCCGCCGACGCGCTGCAGCCGCTCGCCTTCCAGGTGCTGGCCGATCTGGACAAAACGAGCTATCGCGCCCGGGTCGAGCTGGTTCGCCTGCTCGCGGGTGCCTGCGGCTCTATCGGCATGACCGGCGGCCAGTCCATTGACCTTGCCTCGGAAGGCAAACGGCTCAGCCAGGATGAAGTGGAACACATGTTTTCGCTCAAGACCGGCGCTCTGATCCATGCCTCGGTCGTCTCCGCCTGCCTGCTCGCCGACGAGCTGCCCCGTACGCATTTCGAAGTACTCGACGACTTCGCACGCGGCATCGGACTCGCCTTTCAGATCAAGGACGACATCCTCGACGTCGAAGGCGACACCGACGTCATCGGCAAACCGGCCGGCAGCGACGCCGAACTCGACAAAGCCAGTTTTCCCGGCCTGTTCGGACTCGCAGCGGCACACGAGCGCTGCGATCAGCTGCTTTCCGACAACCTCGAGAAACTCGCGCCTCTGGGTGAAACGGCCGAACCGCTGCGCTGGCTCGCCCGTTACATTGTTCATCGTGGCAACTAGGCGTGGTCACTGAGCAGGCCGGCACGCGCGCGATCCTGCACGTCGACATGGACGCGTTCTATGCGTCCGTCGAACAACGGGACAATCCCGAATTCAGAGGCAAACCGCTGGTCGTCGGCGGCACGGGCAACCGCGGCGTCGTTGCTGCCGCCAGTTACGAAAGCCGCCGTTTCGGCATCCGTTCCGCAATGCCAATGGCCGAAGCCCGCCGCCGCTGCCCCGGTTTGCTGTCCGTGCGCCCGGACATGGCCAAATACAAAACCGTATCGACACAGGTTTTTGACATATTCAGAGAATTCACGCCTGTCGTGGAAGGACTGTCGCTCGACGAGGCGTTTCTGGACGTGACGGGCAGTCTCAAGCTGTTCGGTTCGGGGGAACGCATCGGTCGCGCGATCAAACGGCGGATCCTCGAACAAACTTCGCTCACCGCCTCGGTAGGGGTTGCGGAAAACAAGCTCGTCGCCAAGATAGCCTCTGATCTCGACAAACCCGACGGGCTCGTGGTGGTCGAGAAGTCCCGGCTCAATGCCGTGCTCGATCCGCTACCGGCTGCCGTGATTCCCGGCATTGGCCGGGAAACGCTCAAGCGCCTAAGCAGAGCCGGTCTCTCGACCGTGGGTGACATTCGGCTCGCCGACATTGCGCTTCTCGAACGTGTGTTCGGACGATTTGCCGAGAAGACCCGGCAGCGTGCCGGTGGCATCGACGATCGCCCCGTCGTCCCGGTGCGCGCCGAAAAATCGATCAGCGCGGAAGAAACCTACGACACCGACCTCTCCGACCCCGAAGCCATGAGAACCCGGCTGTTGAGGCTGACGGAAAAGACCTCCGCGCGACTTCGCAAGGCCGGGCTCGAGGCCGGCACGGTACAGGTCAAGATCCGGCGCTCCGATTTCACGACCTATACCCGGCAGTTGGCGCTGAAGACGCCCAGCGCCGCGACGGGTCAGATCTATCTGTGCGCGCACGAACTCCTGAAGCGCTGGCTCTCGGAGCAGCCCGGCGCACAAGTCCGACTGCTTGGCGTCGGCGGCAGCAAGCTCGTTCAGGCGTCGCAGGGCGATCTGTTCGACACCGAGAGCACGCCGGCCGTCGATTCGGTCGATCGCGCCGTAGACGACATCCGCGAACGTTTTCCCGGCACCGAAATTGGCCGCGCGCGAAGCTTCAAGCGTAATTAAGGTAGAATCATTAGCCGACAGACGCCGCGGCCGGCCAGAGGCCGGACGCAAAAAGGCATGTATACAAGTTTCTTTGGGCTCAACGAAAAACCGTTCTCGATAACGCCCGATCCGCGTTATCTGTTCATGAGCGAACGCCACGGCGAGGCGCTCGCCCATCTCGTCTACGGGGTTACCGAGTCCGGCGGATTTATCCAGCTCACGGGCGAGGTCGGCACGGGAAAGACCACGCTCGTACGCACATTGCTGCTCAACCGTATGCCCGACAACGCCGATGTCGCCGTTGTCCTCAACCCGCAACTGTCGGCCCTCGAGTTCCTCGCGAGCATCTGCGAGGAACTGACTATTGCGCCCGAGGACGCCGCCAGCAGCAAAGCCCTCATCGATGCCCTCAACCGGCATTTGCTGAGCGCACATGCCGAGGGGCGGCGAACGATACTTGTCGTCGACGAAGCGCAGAACCTGTCCCGCGACGTGCTGGAACAGGTCCGTCTGCTCACCAACCTGGAAACCTCCAAACAGAAGCTCCTGCAGATCATCCTGATTGGACAGCCGGAGTTGAGGGAACTGCTCGCCCGCAACGATTTACGGCAGCTTGCGCAACGTATTACCGGCCGCTACCACCTCGAACCCCTGTCCCGAGAAGAAACCGCCACCTATATCGAGCATCGTCTGAAAGTGGCGGGTGCGCTGGGTGAAGTTTTCGAACCCGGAGCAAAACGCGAGGTCTTCCGGCTGTCGGGCGGCGTACCGCGACTGATCAACGTCATCTGCGACCGTGCGCTGCTCGGCGCCTACACGCGCGAGTCGCGTCGAGTCAGCAAGACGCTGGTTCGGCAGGCAAAAGAGGAAATCTACGGCGACGGCACAAACACCCCTCTGCCGCGCTGGCTGCTGCCGGCGGCGGGCGTTGCGGCGGCTGCCGTGCTCATGGCCGGTGCCTGGCAGTTTTACGGTTCGGGGCCGTTCCCGGACTCCGCCGGCATGGCGCCTTTTGCCGAGTCGACAATTGCTGAATCGACGATCGCCGAGTCAACAATCGCCGAGTCGACGGCCGCCGAAGCGGATACCTCTACCGAGATGCTGCTCCGTGTGACGGAACCTGCCGCCGAGGCGGGCGGAACCGTAGCGCAAACCGATACTTCGCCGCCGCCGGCGGAACCCTCGTCTGCGGCGCGCGAAACGCTCGACGAGCAGCTCAGGATCGCGAGCGACTACACCTACCCGGAAAGCGCTCATGCGACCTTGTTCGAGCTGTGGGGTCGGCGCTTCGACGCCGACGGGCCTGCACCGTGCCAGCAGGCAGCGGCGCAAGGGCTCGCCTGCCACCAGCAGCGCGGCACCTGGGCCAGCCTGCGGCAGCTGGACCGGCCGGCAATACTCTCGCTGACCGACAGCGCCGGCGAGCAGCACCGGGTCGTGCTGACCGCGCTCAAAGGCGAAACCGCGGAACTCTCGATTGCAGGTGTCGACGTCGTGCATCCGGTGGCCGATATTGCCGAACTGTGGTTCGGCCAGTTCGAGATGCTCTGGCAGCCGGCAACGGCCAGTGCCGGTGCACTCCTGCCCGGCGTCGACCGGCCGGGCGTCGCCTGGCTGCGGCAAAGCCTCGCGGACATCGACGAGCGTTACCGCGCGGAACCGATCGAGTCGACGTTTTACGACGAAGAACTCACCGAGCGGGTGCGCGATTTCCAACGCGACCAGAGAATCAGCGTTGACGGCCTGGCAGGCAAACAGACGCAGATCATCCTGAATTCGCTGCTTGCAACGGGCGACCGGCCAAGGCTCGTGACGGCCAGGCTCGCCCAGGAATAGGACCCGGAAACAGGACCCTCAGTAGCCGATCATGTCGTTCATCCTGGATGCATTGAAGAAGTCCGAAACGGAACGTCAGCGACAAACCGCTGCCGAGTTCGCGACGGTGCCGTCGGCACCGCAGAGTTCGGAGCCACCGCGCTGGATCTGGCTGCTCGGCGCCCTGCTGCTCGTCAACCTGGCGGTTTTGAGCGTTGCGTTGTTGCGCGACGGCCCGGGCGAGCCCGACACGGTACGTACGGATGCCGTATCCGATCGGGCACGCATTGCCCAGACGACAGCCCCCTCCCGCACGGAACCCGCGGCGACACAGACACCGGCTGACTCGAACGGCGGGTTTGCTGCGCGACTCGGGGAAAACCCGGCACCGCCGCGCCGCCGCGCCGAACCGGCGGCGGTACCGGCAACCGCGCCGGCAGCCGTCGAAACCCGGCCGCCCACCAACGTGGCGGAAAGAACCGTAGCCGGTCCGGCATCCGACTCGGCCTTCGAGGCGCTGCCCACCCTGACCGAAATCCGTCTCAACGACGGCGTCGACCTGCCGGACATGAGCCTCGACATCCACGTGTTTGCGTCAGCACCCGAGAATCGCTTCGTGTTCATCGACATGCAGAAGCACCAGGAAGGCTCGATACTCGACACAGGGCCGCGACTGGTCGAAATCACGAACAGCGGCGTGATCCTGGAGTACCGCGGCACGCGCTTCATCCTGCCGCGCGAATGACCGTCTTCGAGTGACCGTCTTCGAATGACCATAGTTGGAATGAGCATAGCCGGGGTAATCGTTTGACGGCCGAAAGCACGAGTCACCTGGGCGGCGAGCGCTTCGCTCTTGCCCTCAAGTCGGGTATTCATCGTGTCATCAACGAGCAGGAACTCCTGAATCGCATCAACGTGTTCCCCGTGCCGGACGGTGATACGGGCACCAACCTGAGCCTGACCCTGGGCTCCGCGCTGACGGCGCTCGATCGTGAAGAAACCCACCTCGGGACGGTACTGGCGCGGCTGGCGGACTCGCTCCTGGACGGCGCACGCGGCAATTCCGGCGCCATCCTTGCGCAGTTTTTCCAGGGCGTGTCCGATTCCGCCGGCGAGATCAGCCGCTTCACGACCTACACGTTCGGCAAGGCGGTGGAGAACGGCAGCGGCTATGCCCGCGACGCCATTGCGGAACCCCGCGAAGGCACGATCCTCTCGGTCATTGCGGCGTTTGCCGCCGCGGTACGGCGGCACGCCGTCGAACTGCGCGAGGAGAGCTTCAACGTCGTGCTGCCGGCGAGCGTTGCGCGCGCCGAGAAAGCGCTCGCGGAAACCACGGGACAACTCGATGTGCTGCGCAAAGCCGGGGTTGTCGACGCCGGAGCAAAAGGCTTCGTCACACTCTTCGAGGGCATCATGCAGTTCCTCGTCAACGGCGAATCCACGCCACGCCCGGAGCTAGGCGGCCTGCACGAGGTCATCGACGTTGCCGCCGGCAGTGAAAGCGATTCCAGCTATCGCTACTGCACGGAGTGCATCGTTACCGGCACCGATATCGACCGGCGCAAGCTCAGGGAGATGCTGGGCCAGCTGGGCGACTCGCTGGTGCTCGCCGGCACGCGCCGCAAGGCCAAGATCCATATTCACGTCGACGATCCGGGCGAAGTGTTCGAAAAGGCTGCGCAGTTTGGCGACGTCAGCGCCGAGAAGGCCGACGACATGCACGTCCAGTCGCACAGCAGCCATGACACGACCCGAAAATTTGCGGTGATTACCGACTCCGCCGCCGACATTCCCGACGAAGACCTCGAACGCCTCGACATCCACATGGTCCCGTGCCGCGTGCACTTCGGCGACCGCAGCTTCATCGACAAGGTGAGCATCAGCAACGAGGCGTTTTTCGCCGAGGTCGAACGCAACCCCGTCCATCCGACGACGTCGCAGCCCGCACCGGGCGATTTCCGCCGGCAGTACCAGTTCCTCGCGACCCACTACCCCGACGTGCTCTCCATCAGCCTCTCCGCGAAAGCCAGCGGCACGTGGCAGGCCGCCGTTGCGGCCAGCGAACGCGTCGACGCCGGCGGCAAGGTGCACGTCGTCGACACGCAAAACGCGTCGACCGGAGAGGGGCTGCTTGCGGTGTTTGCCGCGGAGTGCGCTGAAGCCGGCATGAGCGTCGACGAGACGCTCGAACAGCTCGCGGCGCGCATCCCCCTGACCCGCACGTTTGCGCTCGTCAAGGACCTCAAGTTTGCCGTGAGGGGCGGCAGGGTGCCCGCCTACGTCAAACCGGTAGCCGAATTCCTGCGCATGACGCCGATCATTCGCACGCACAGCGACGGGCGCGTCACCAACGGCGGTTTCCTGTTCGGCAAGCGGAGACGCATCGAGCGCTTTGCGGCACGCGTGGCCGCCAGCAGTGCCGTGTCGGGCCCGATGCACGTGGCGATCGGCCACGCACTGGCCGGCGAGGACGCCGAAACGCTCGAAGCCGCCATGCGCGAAGTGCTGCCCGAAATCCACAGGCTGACGGTGACCGAACTCGGCTCGGCACTCGGGGTTCACGGCGGACCGGGCACGCTGATCGTTGCAACGATGCCAAGAGACCTGTAGCGGCGGAGCCAGGCGAAAACGGATCATTGACGCGGGCGGGCGGACGCCCGCGCCGCAACCCTCACTCGCGTATCCCGACTCCGCGATTCAGCAGCATGAGACACGCCGTAAACAGCGCCACGACGAAGAAGATCACGATGGCGTAGGCGTAACCAATGCTGATGTCCGACGTACCCAGTATGCCGTAGCGGAACGCGTTGACCATGTAGAGGATCGGATTCGCTTTCGACACGCCCTGCCAGAACTCGGGCAACAGGGAAATCGAGTAGAACACGCCGCCAAGGTAGGTCAGCGGCGTCAGGATGAAGGTCGGAATCAGGGAAATGTCGTCGAACTTTTTCGCGTAGATCGCGTTGATGAAACCCATCAGGGAAAACACGATCGACGACAACACGACCATCGACAGCATGATCAGCGGATGCGCCACCTCGAGCCGGGTAAAGAACAGCGCAATGACCGTCACCAGGCTGCCCACGAGCAATCCGCGTATGACCCCGCCTGCAACGTGGCCGACGATAATGGACGCATTCGACATCGGCGACACGAGCATCTCTTCGATGTGCCGGCCGAACTTGGCGCCAAAAAAACTCGACACGACGTTGCCGTATGAGTTGGTGATGACCGACATCATGATGAGTCCGGGTGCGATGTACTGCATGTAATCGAAACCGTCCATCGTGCCGATGCGCCGCCCGATGAGGTTGCCGAAAATGATGAAGTACAGCGTCATCGTAATTGCAGGCGGCACGATGGTCTGCACCCAGATCCTTAAGATGCGCACGGTCTCCTTGTGGATCAGCGTGCGGATCGCCGCGGCGTTGAGGCCCAGATTCATGATTCGGCCCCGCCTTCGGAAGCGGGCTGCTTGTTTTCGACGAGCCGCATGAACAGCTCCTCGAGCCGGTTGGACTTGTTGCGCATGCTGACGACGTTGAGCCCGGTCGGCTCCAGGATCCGGAACAGGTCGTTGAGATTCCGCTCGCGATCCATCGCCACTTCGAGTTCCAGCTCGTTGCGCAGGCTGGTCTCGAAGCCGTCGAGTTGGGGCGCGGCGGCCAGCGGCTCGCTCAGACTCAGCACGAACACTTCGCGCTGCAGCTTGCGCAACACGGACGCCATGCTGGCGTCTTCGATGATCTGGCCGTCGTCGATGATCGCCACCCGGCGGCACAGCGACTCGGCCTCCTCGAGATAGTGTGTCGTCAGGATAATGGTCGTACCGGCGTCGTTGATCTCGCGCAGGAACTCCCACATCGAACGCCGGATCTCGATATCGACCCCCGCTGTCGGTTCGTCGAGGATCAGGAGTTTCGGCTCGTGTACGAGCGCACGCGCAATCATCAGGCGGCGCTTCATGCCGCCGGACAGGTTGCGGGCCGGTTCGTCGCGGCGATCCCAGAGGCGCAGGGCCTTCAGGTACTTTTCGGCGCGCTCGCGCGCGAGCTTGCGCGGCAGACCGTAATAGCCCGCCTGGGTCGTGACGATGCTGCCGACGAGTTCCCACTGGTTGAGGTTGACCTCCTGCGGGACGAGACCAATACAGGCTTTGGCGGCTTCGAGGTCCCGATCCAGATCGTGCCCGAATACGCGGACTTCACCCGCCGACTTATTGACCAGCGACGTAATGATCCCAATGGCGGTCGTTTTCCCCGCACCGTTCGGACCCAGGAGAGCGTAGAACTCGCCGACGTCGACCGTCAGGTCGATGCCTTTCAGCGCCTGCTTGCCGTTTTTGTAAGTCTTCTGCAGCGATTGGATCGAAAGCGCGGCGACGTTCTCGTCGCTCTTCTGGGGCGACTGGATCGAGAGTGCGGCGACGTTGTGGTCGGTGTTCTCGGGAGATGTGGTCGGTGGTGCGGACATGAGGCCGCGTATTGTAACCAGCTATTGCCCGGCAATTGAACCGGCATACGCTTGCATTGTGACGGCCTGCACAGCCGTCCAGGCGAGGCCGCTTTCGATGAGCCCGTCAACGGTCCGTTGCGCGCCGATGCGGTTTGCCGCGCTGGCATGCCGCAACCGCCAGCTGTACGTGACCCTCGGCGTTACCGGTCGTCAGCAGGCGATGTAGCGCGGCACAACATCCCGCCCGGAATTCGGCCGGATGGCGGCAGCGGGATGCACCGAGCAGTCCCTGCCAGAACAAATCCGCGTCGTGACAACGCGGCACCAGCAGGCTGTCGAAACCGGCCGCTTCATCGAGCACGTCGAGGAGGCGTGCGTCGGCAAGGCGCTCGCACCAGTCGGACGACACCCCACCCAGCAGACGGGCGGCATAACGGTTCTCGCGACAGAGGCTCCACAAAAAACCGAGCGCCGCCGAAACCACGCGCCACTCGCGTGCGGGCATTAGCCGGTTTTCGGCCAGCAGGTCTCCCGACGGTCCTCTGCGGCTACCCGGCACCGGGTAGTTGAGATCGAACAACAGAAACGGCGCTCCCGACAGACGCTCGCGCTGCGGCGGCTCGAGCGCCATGAGCGCCTCTTTGAAGGTACCCGGCACGGCGCGAGGGGGCGCCGCCGTCGTGATGCAGTCCAGAAACGCGCGATTCAACGAACGCGCGTCGGCGAACTCACGCTCGGTGATACCCGGATAGTCCATAGGCTGATGTCCCTCGAGGATGATCGTGAATCCGCAAATCTTGCAAAACTGGTGAAATACCATTATGCAAATAATTTGACCATATAAAGATTATATAACGCGCTACTTATAATAATATGATATAAACTAACCAATTGGAGACAATATGCGCCTGACCGATGATCGTTATGCTCACGAGCGCCGGCAGTTCGAACTCGCGCTGCGCATGATTGGCCACGAGGCCCGCACGCGAACGATCAAAGCTTGCACGGGGCTGTCCGACGACCGGATTCGCAAGCTTTACAACACCTACTTTCGCAATGCCGGCCGGCACACTATCAAACGGCGGCGCGGGAAATCGCCGCGGCAAATCAGTCTGTTCGTCAAGAATGCCGAATACCGTCTGCAGGCCACGACGCTACTGGCACTGTTCGCCGCCGGACTGTTGCTGCGCATCGACCGTGACCAGACGGTGCGGCCGTGCTGGCCCAGGCCGGACGTCGAGTTCGGTCACCGGCTGTGCAGAGCGTTCGAAACCTACGAGTTGCTGCACGAAAGTCCGCTCCTGAGTTTCGAATGGGCATGGAACCTCTTCTACAGCATCGCCTACAACGACGAACTGATCCTCGTCCAGTGCGAACCCTGCGGCGCTCCCTACGTGCAGGACGCCTATGCGATCGATCATCGCCGTTGCCCGGCCTGCCTGCTGCGCGAACGACAGCGATAGCGGCGGTTGTGCACCCGTGCCGCTGAGGTACACTCGCCCGCAAACAGACCGAGCAACGCCATGCAGGACCCCAACGTATTTGCGGGCGCCTTTGTCGATCGCATTGGCGAGCGGCGTAAGGACCCCGACTGGCTGGCCGAGGCGGCTCTCAGCCGCGACAGTCTTTTCATGCCGGTCTGGCGGCACCGCTGCCTCGTCGAAGCGGCGGCGCCCGAACCGGGCCTGCGTTTCCTGGCGCGCGAGGAAGTGGCGGAAGACCCCGACCCCGAGTGGATTTTTCTGGGCCTGTACCGCGACCGGCCCGTGTTTGCGTTCGAGGCCCGGTCCTCGTCGGAGCCCTACGCCGCGCTGGGCGCGTTCGAAGATCTCCGCAAACTCGGCATGTTGCTGGCGCCCGATCAGGCCAACCTGGCGGCACACGCGCGTGCGCTCGTGCTCTGGCACGAAGCAACCCTGTTCTGCGGCACCTGCGGCACGGCGTCGCGCGCCGTTGCCGGCGGCAACGCCCGCTGCTGCTGCAACGAGGACTGCGGCAAGACGCTGTTTCCCCGCGTCGATCCCGCGATCATCGTGCTGGTGGAGCACGAGGACCGCTGCCTGCTCGGTCGTCAGGCGGGCTGGCCGGAGGGGCGGTACTCCACCATTGCCGGTTTTGCGGAGCCCGGCGAATCGCTCGAGGACGCGGTGCGGCGGGAAGTGTTCGAGGAAACCAACATTCACGTCGGTGAGGTCCGCTATCACAGCTCGCAGCCGTGGCCGTTTCCGTCCTCGCTCATGCTCGGCTTCATTGCCGAAGGCCGTTCCGTCGACATTCGGCTGAACGACGCCGAACTCGAGGACGCCCGCTGGTTCACACGCGAAGACTTGCGCTCCGGCTTTCCGAAACTGCCCTACCACATCTCGATTGCCCGCCGGCTGGTCGAGCACTGGCTGAGCGGCTGACGTGTGCCTCGTACTCGTCGCTTACGGAACGCGGCCGGACACGCCGCTGCTCGTAGCCGCCAATCGCGACGAGTACCACGCACGCCCGACCGACCCGCTGCACTGGTGGCCGGACAAACCCGGCATTCTCGCCGGCCGGGACCTTCAGGCCGGCGGCACCTGGCTCGGCATCGAAAGAAGCGGCCGCTTCGCCTGCGTCACCAACTACCGGCAGGGCCGCGCCCCTGCCGAACAGCTGCGCTCGAGGGGCGAACTCATTACCGCGTTCCTGGAGAGCCCGCTCACGCCACTGGCGTTTCTCGACGACCTGGCCGGCAGCCGCTACGCGGGCTTCAACCTGCTGCTGTCGGACGGTAAAACACTCGCCTACGGCAACAACGTCGATACCGGACCCAGAGAACTCGAGCATGGCATCTACGGCCTCGCCAATGCCGATCTCGATGCGCCCTGGCACAAGAGCCTGATCAGCAAGGCTGCGCTGGAGCGGCTCATTGACGACGACCGTGCGGACAGCGACGCGCTGTTCGACGTGCTGGCCAATCGGCAGACGGCACCGGCGGACGCGCAGGACGACCATCCGCACAGCGCCCTGAGCGCGCCGTTTATCGTGCTGCCGGATTACGGCACACGTTCGTCGACCACGCTAAAGGTAGCGGCGGACGGTGCCGTCGAAATCCGCGAGCGGCGTTACTCGGCGGACGGGGATGAGCAGGGCGAGAACACCGAGAGCTTTCGGCTGCAGCCGCTTTAGGCCGGGTCGCCGTAGACCTCGAGCAGGAACGACCGGATGTCCGCCAATTCTTCGGGGCAGACGCTGTGCGGCATCGGGTACTCGCGCCAGTCGACGGTAAAACCGGCGCGGCGGATCGTTTCGGCGGACTCCCGTCCGAGCGCCAGCGGCAGGACCGGATCGAACTGACCGTGGGCCATGAACAGCGGCACGCTGCGCGGCTGACTGTCGCGGTTGTTGTCGACGTCGGCCGTGAAAGCCGCCGGTAGCGGCAGGTAGGTGGACAACAACATCAGACCTGCGAGCGGCTGCGGGTAGCGCAGCCCCACGTGCGCCGCGATGGCGCCACCCTGCGAAAAACCGGCCAGCATGATCCGCTCCGCCGGCACGCCGGCCGCCATCTCCTCCTCGATCAGCGACAGCAGTATCTCGCTGCTGTCGGCGACGCCGGCCGCATCCGAGCGGCCTTCGGCATCGAAGCTCAGGATGTCGTACCAGGCGCGCATCTCCATGCCGCCGTTGACCGTGACCGGGCGTATGGGCGCGTGTGGAAACACGAACCTGAGCGCCATTGCCGACGGCAGCCTGAGTTCGGGCACGACGGGCTCGAAGTCGTGACCGTCGGCACCCAGGCCGTGCAGCCAAATGACTGACCCCGCGGCGCCCTCTGCAAGGTTTCCGGCCGCGCGAGCGGCGGCAAAAGCGGGCGTTTCGACGATAACCGGCGGTGTGAGGTTTTGGGGATGCGCCATGCTGCGGCGGCTCCTGTGCCAAAAGCCGAGCAGTCTAGCGGAAAAATGTGTGCCGGTGGCTTGCTAATTTATGCGCATTTATATATTTTTATGCGCATATTTATTCACCGCAGTGTCGTCTCGACGACTTTGCCGGATTCGACCATGCCGCCAACGCCGACAGACCAGACCTTGAGACGCGAACAGCTCTACACGCTGTTGCGCTCCGGTGCCGCGCGTACCCAGCAGGCGCTGGTCGACGAGCTGCTGGCGCTCGGCATTGCCGCCACCCAATCGAGCGTCAGCCGGGATTTGAAAGAGCTGGGCGCCGTCAAAACCCGTAACGGTTACGTGCTGCCGGCCGCCAACGACGACGAAGGCGATGGCGAACTGCGCGCCGTCAGCGATCTCGTCCGCGACATCCAGGCCGCCGGCCCCAACCTGCTGGTCATCAAGACCGGTGCCGGCGCCGCTCAGCGCGTCGCGCTTGCACTCGATCGCAGCGACTGGCCCGAGATTGTCGGCAACATTGGCGGTGACGACACCGTGTTTGTCGCGACGGCGTCGCTGTCCCAGCAAAAACGCCTGATTTCCCGTCTCAACATCATTGGTTATCGATAAGGACTCCCCCGTGTCAGACACTGACTCCTCACCCATTATTCTCGCCTTTTCCGGCGGGCTGGATACGTCGTTCTGTGTGCCGTGGCTCAAGGAGACTTACGGCCGCGAGGTCATTACGGCCACGATCGACACCGGGGGCCTGGATGCGGAGGCGGCGGCGCGTCTCGAACGGCGCGCGCTGGCGCTGGGTGCCGTGGAGCACGTGCTCGTCGATGCCCGGCAGGACTTCTTCGACAGCGTGATTCGCCACCTGATTGCCGGTAACGTGCTGCGCGGCAATGCGTATCCGCTGTGCGTCGGCGCGGAACGCGGACTGCAGGCAGAACGGCTCGCCCAACTGGCGGTCGACCGGAACGCGAGCACGGTCGCTCATGGCTGCACGGCGGCCGGCAACGATCAGGTGCGCTTCGAGGTGGCCCTGCGCACCCTGAGCCCGGGCCTCGACGTGTTGGCACCGGTGCGCGACAACAGCTGGGTTCGCGAAGAGCAGCTCGAATACCTGAACAAGCACGGGCTACCGCTGCCCGACCAGGGATCGGATTATTCGATCAACCGCGGTTTGTGGGGCATTACGATCGGCGGCCGCGAGACCCTGACCTCACAATCGAGCATTCCGGAATCCGCCTGGGTGCTGTCGGCCAACGCCTTCAGCGAACCGGCCGACGCATCGACCCACAGCCTCGAGTTCGACGCCGGCATACCGGTTGCACTCGACGGAGAGCAGCTGCCGCCGGTGGCGCTCATCGAAAAACTCGAGCAGCTGGCAGGCCGCTACGGGATCGGCCGCGGTATCCATCTGGGCGACACGGTACTCGGCACCAAGGGCCGCGTGGCCTTCGAGGCTCCCGCCGCCATTACCCTGATTACGGCACATCGCGAACTCGAGAAGCTGGTCCTGAGTGCGCAACAGGCAAGACTCAAGGACACGCTGGCGGCCGCCTACGGCGATCTGATTCACGAGGGCCGGCAGCTCGACCTCGTGTGCCGGGACGTCGAGGCGTTCCTCGACTCGTCACAGGCGCGGGTCAGCGGCACGGTGCAGTTCACGCTCAAGCCGGGCTCGCTGTTCATCGACGGGACCGATTCGCCACATTCGCTGCTTGCGGCCACGCGCGGCGTTTACGGCGAGGCCGCCGGTGAATGGACCGCCGCCGATACGCTCGGCTTCGCGCGCATCCTGTCGCTGACCGGCAGTTTGCAGACCCGCGCAGCAGGACAGTCATGAAATCCGTTGTCGTCGACAAGATTGCCTCGGTCGCACAGCACAGCGACCTGGCTGACGACGTGCGCCTGTCCGGCGAGATTCCGTGCGAGGAAGGTGTGCTCGTGGCCGTTCGCGTGCTGAACAACAAATCGCGCTACAACCAGCTCGAACTCACCTCGGGCCGCATGGCAACCGTTGCCGCAGGCGACGTGATCGTCGGTGCGCTCGGTCATCGCAACGCGCTGCGCGGCTACTCGGGCAAATTACCGACGGAACTTGCCGTCGGCGACACGCTGCAGCTCCTCAATATCGGAGGCGTGCTCGGCATCTGCGACTCGGCCAATCCCGACGTCGGCCCGCCGTTCAACTGCGAGGTGCTCGGCACGGTGCTGCACTTCCCGTATCTGGGCGAACGCATTGGCGTACCTGCGCGCGTCGGGGAGCAGGATCTCGGCGACGCGCCTCGATTCGACACCGCCGGCGTGCCTGTCGTTGCGCTGGCCGGCACCTGCATGGATTCGGGGAAAACCGCCGCCGCCTGCGCCGTCGTCAGCCGTTTGCGTCAGCGCGGCAAATCGGTTGCCGCCTGCAAGGCCACGGGCGTCTCGCTGCGCCGCGACATCCTCGCCATGCAGGACGCCGGCGCCCGCGACGCAATGATTTTCTCCGATTTTGGCATTGTTACGACCACCGCTGCCAACGGTCCCGAGCTGACCCGGGCATTACTGACCCGCCTGGCCGCCAGCGCGCCGGACGTCATTGTTCTCGAACTCGGCGACGGGCTGCTCGGCTCCTACGGCGTGGAGGCCATCCTGGAAGACGAGGCCATTCGCGACAGCCTGAGCGCCGTGCTGCTGTGCGCCAACGATCCGGTATCGGCCTGGGGTGGTGCGCGCATTCTTCGCGAGCAGCATCACATCGAGCCCGCCGTCGTCACTGGACCGGCAACGGACAACGCCGTGGGCGTCGAACAGATCCAGTCTCGCATGGGGCTGCCCGCCATCAACGCGTTGGCCAACGCCGTCGAACTGGGCGACCACGTGGCCGCTGCACTCTGGGGGGATGAGGCATGAGCCGGCAGATCCCAGCGGCCGTGCTCGGTGCCACCGGTTACGTGGGTGGAGAACTCTTGCGGCTGATTGCCGGACACCCGGACTTCGACCTCGTGGCCGCCGTTTCCGGCAGCCGCGCGGGCAAACGGATTGCGGAAACCTTCGGTCACCTCGAACCCGTACTGGGCGATGCCGCGTTCGCCGACCCGGAGCGCTGGGCTGAACAGTTTTCCACCGAGCAACCCATGGCCGTTTTCTCCGCGGCGCCGCATGGCGCGTCGGCAGCGCTCATTGCGCGCACGATCGCTACCGCCAGAGATCGCGGAGCGGACCTGCACGTCGTCGATGCATCGGCAGACTTCCGCTTTGCAAACCGCGAGGCCTACGAACACATCTACGGTGCGCACGGCGCACCCGAGCTGCTCGATGAATTCAGCGCCGGGTTGCCCGAACACAGCGGACAGCCGCCGACGCCGCACATCGGCAACCCCGGCTGCTTCGCGACGGCCATGCTGCTGGCGATCGTGCCCGTGCTACGCGCAGGGATCAGCAGCGGCGAATTCCAGGCAGCAGGCATTACCGGCAGCACCGGCTCGGGCCGGCAGCCACAGGCGGGCACCCACCACCCCGTGCGGCACAGCAACCTGTATGCGTACAAGGCGCTCGAGCACCGTCACGCTCCCGAGGTGGCGGCCATGGCGGCGCTGGCCTCCGGACGCACGCCGGCACTGCATTTTGTGCCGCATTCCGGACCGTTCGCGCGCGGTATCCACATGACCGTCTTCGGTACCCTCGACGCCGGTAGCGGCGAACGGGAAGTGCTCGATGCGTTCGAGGCCTGTTACGCTGACAGCCCGTTCGTGCACGTCGTCGAGGGGGCGCCGCGACTCAAAGACGTCGTGGCCAGCAACCACGCCCAGATCGGCATTGCCGTGCGGGACCGGCAACTGGTCGTGACCTCGGTCATCGACAACCTCGTCAAAGGCGCCGCCGGCGGCGCCGTACAGTGGATGAACCGGCTCTTCGAACTTCCGGAAACCCGCGGCCTCGAAGCGGTCGCACCCGCCTGGACATAAACCGCATGCTAGATACCATCGCCGACAGCGACCCGCGGCAGCGCGAAGCACACGCAACCATTCCGGTCTACGGTCAGCTGCCGTTTGTGCCGGTGCGCGCCGCCGGCTGCGACATATTCACCGACGACGGCCGGCAGATCCTCGACCTGTACGGCGGTCACGCCGTGGCGTCGCTGGGTTACGGCCATCCGGCGCTGACCCGGGCCATCGAGAAACAGGCCCGGCGGCTGCTGTTTCAAAGCAACGCCGTTGCCGTCGACGTGCGCGCGGAGGCCGCGGAGAAGCTCGTGGCGACGGCGCCGGAATCGCTGACCCGCGCCTTTTTTGTCAATTCCGGGGCGGAGGCCAACGAAAACGCGCTGCGCATGGCGCTGATCGCCACCGGTCGACAGAAGATTCTGGCGGTCAGCCACGGCTTCCACGGCCGCACCGCGGCGGCGGCGGCCGTCACCTGGAATTCCGGCGGCTGGTACGGTTTCCCGGCGAAACCGTTCGAGGTCGATTTCATACCGCGTAACGATTGCGACGCCGCGACGGCCATGCTCGACAACGAGGTCGCTGCCGTCATTGTCGAACCCATCCAGGGCGTTGCAGGCGCCTTCGACCTGTCACCGGAGTTTCTCGGCACGCTGCGCTCCGCCAGCGAGCGGCACGGCGCCTTGTTGATTGCCGACGAGGTGCAGTCGGGTATGGGGCGCTCGGGGCAGTTTTTTGCCTGCCAGGTGCACGGCATCGAGCCCGACCTCCTGACCTCGGCGAAATCCCTGGGCGGCGGCGTCCCGGTCGGCGCTTTGCTCGCAAGCGATGCCGTTGCGAGCCACTTCAAAGCGGGCTCGCTGGGCACGACCTTCGGCGGGGGACCGCTGGCAGCTGCCGCCAGCGTGGCGGTCATCGATGCCATCCGGCGGGAGGATCTGCTCGTCAACGTGCGCGCCCGTGAAGCCCAGATTCGCGAGAGCTGCGTCGTCGGGCCCATCAAAAGAATTCAGGGCATGGGTCTGTTGCTCGGGCTGGTCTGCGATCGACCCGCCGTCGAAGTGCGTGACGCATTGCTCGAGCACGACATACTCACCGGCACCAGCGGCGATCCGGACGTACTGAGGATACTGGCGCCGCTGGTACTCGAAGCCAGCCATGTCGAGAGACTGGCCAACGCGCTTGCCAGCATCCCCCCTACCCACCTTTGACCGAAACAGGACTGTTCGATGAAAGCGTTTAACGACCTTGCAGACTTTAGCACCGAGGAACTCGAAGCCCTGCTCGAGCTTGCCGGACGTCTCGATACACACCCCGAGCCCGAAGCATTGAAGGGCAAGGTGTTGTCGCTGCTGTTCCTGAGCCCCTCGCTGCGCACGCTCGCCTCGTTTCAGGCCGCAATGACGCGACTGGGCGGCGGCTCGTTCGTCATTTCGCCCGACATGTCGATTCACGGCCTCGAAACGCGCCCCGGCATCGTCATGGACGGTTCGGCGGCGGAGCATATCCGCGAGGCTGTGCCGGTCATTGCCTCTTACGGCGACGCCATTGGTATTCGCGCGTTCGCCGAGCGCAAGAATCTCGAAACCGACCTTCAGGAGTCCGAGTTTGCGTCGCTGACCGGGCTCATCGATACACCGTACATCAACATGGAATCGGCCATGAACCATCCCTGCCAGAACCTGGCGGACTGGAAAACCATGGACGACCTCGGCATACCCGCCAACGGCGGCAAGTTCGTGTTGAGCTGGGCGTATCACCCCAAGGCGCTGCCGCTCGCCGTGCCGGCCTCGACGCTGTACACGGCGGCCCGCCGCGGCATGGACGTTACGGTCCTGCGGCCCGAAGGCTTCGAACTCCCGGAACCGCTCATGCAGAAGGCGCGCGGTGCCGCGGAGAGTGCCGGCGGCTCGGTCACCGAGACCGACCAGCGTACGGAGGCCATGGAAGGTGCACACGTGATCTACGCGAAGTCCTGGTCGTCGACGAAACACTACGGCGACCGTCTGGGTGACCAGGCGCTGCGCAACGAACTCGTGGACTGGTGCGTCGACGAGCCGTGGTTCGACAACGCCCGCGAGGACTGCCGTTTCATGCACTGCCTGCCCGTGCGGCGCGGCGTGGTCGTTGCCGAACGCGTCCTCGACGGGCCACGCAGCGTCGTCATTCCGGAGGCACGCAACCGCATGCTGGCACAAATGGCCGTGCTGCACCGGATGCTGGGGAGTACCTCGTGAGCAGCAAACGTGAACGCGCGATTGTCGTCTCGGCGCTAAAACACGCGGCGCCTTACATCCGCCTGTTCAAGCGCAAGATCTTCGTACTCAAGGCCGGCGGCGAGGTGTTTGCCGACGAACAGCAGACCCGCGCGCTCATGGAACAGGTTGGCCTGTTGCACCAAGTGGGCATTCGCGTCGTGCTGATCCACGGCGGCGGACCCCAGTCCACCCAACTGGCGAGTCAGCTCGGCGTGGACACGACGTTCATCGACGGCCGGCGGGTCACGGACGACGCCTCGCTCGACGTGGCCACAATGGTCCTGAACGGCCAGATCAACACCCGGGTGCTGGCAGCCTGCCGCGATCTCGGCATTCCCGCCGTCGGCATCAGCGGTGTCGATGCCGGTCTGATACGCGCCCACCGGCGTCCGCCCGTCGATCGCGGCGACGACGCACCGGTCGACTACGGTTTCGTGGGCGACATCGATTCCGTCGAGGCGGATATTGTCCGCAAGCAGCTCGACAACGGCCTCATGCCGGTCATCAGCCCGCTGTCCTGCGACGAATCCGGCACCCTGCTCAACATTAACGCCGATACCGTCGCTGCGGCCATCGCGGCAGAACTCGAAGCCGAGAAACTCATACTCGTAACGGCTGCCCCGGGTATCCTCGAGGACGTCGGCGATCCGCAGTCGCTCATTAGCTACATCGACCGGTCCGAACTCGAGGCACTGAAAGAGGCAGGCAAACTCGCCGACGGCATGTTGCCGAAAGCCGCCGCCATCCATCAGGCCCTGGAAAAGGGCGTGCGGCGCGTACACATCATTTCCTGGAAAGTCCCCGACAGCCTGCTGCTGGAGGTCTTCACCAACGAGGGCACCGGCACGCTGGTTGTCGACGATACCGGCGCACTGACGCCGGAAGAACAGGCATCCGGGGAATGAGCCGCCTCTGGGACAAGGGACTCGGGCTGGACGAACGTGTACTCCGGTACACAGCCGGCGAGGACCATCTGCTCGACGGGCGACTCGTGCCTTTCGACGTGCAGGCCTCGATAGCACACGCCGAGATGCTGGCCCATACCGGGCAATTGAGTGATGCGGACCGCGATCTCATTTGTGAGGGCCTGAAGGCACTCGAGCAATCGCATGCACAAGGCGAGTGGTCGATTACGCTGGACGACGAGGACGTACACACAGCGCTCGAATCCCGCCTGACGGCGGCCATAGGAGAAGCCGGCGGACGGCTGCACCTCGGCCGCTCGCGCAACGACCAGGTGCTGACGGCGCTCAGGCTGTACCTCAAGAGCGCCACCGGCGAACTCGAAGCCCGGACCGGACTGCTGGTCGACGCGCTGTCCGGGCTCGGGGAGCGCCAGGGCAACGTCGAACTGCCCGGCTACACGCACATGCAGCACGCCATGCCGTCTTCGGTAGCGCTATGGGCCGAAGGCTACGGCGAGGCGTTCCGCGACGCGGCTGCCGGACTGTCCGCGGCCCTGCGGCGGCTCGACCTCAATCCGCTGGGCAGCGCCGCCGGCTACGGCACACCGCTGCCGCTGGATCGTGAGTACACGACACAAAAGCTGGGGTTTGCCGCCACCCAGGAGCCGGTGACGGCCGCACAGCTCTCGCGCGGCCGTGCGGAGAGCGGTCTGTTGTTCGAAATCACGCTGCTCATGCAGGACCTGGGCAGGCTCGCGACCGACCTGCTGCTGTTCTACACGCAGGAGTTTTCCTACGTCACGCTGCCGCACGCGATGACTACGGGCTCGTCCATCATGCCGCAGAAGCGCAACCCGGACGTGCTGGAGCTGGTGCGTGCTGCGTCGGCAACGGCGCTGGCCTGCCTCAACGAGTCGCTGCTCGTGACCGCAAAACTGCCGTCGGGCTATCAACGCGACCTGCAGCGTCTGAAGCCGCCGCTGTTCCGCGGCATCGATCTGGCCTTCGAATCCGTGGACGTCATGGCTCACCTGCTGGGTCAGCTCGAGTTCCTGCCGGATAACATAAAGCCGGACGACGGCGTGTTCGCGGCAGAGCGTGCCTACGAACTCGTCCGCCGCGAGGGCATCCCGTTTCGCGAGGCGTACAAAAAGATTGCGGCACGCTACGCGAAGTAGGCCCCGCAACGCGGCTACAATCCGTTTGGAGATAGGTTCTATAATTGCTCCTCGCCAACGAAGCGGATAGAACCATGCTACGAATCATCCTTACGGGCCTGACGCTGTGCGCCGGGCTGAGCCTGAGCGGCTGCGGCCAGAGCGGCCCGCTGTATCTCCCCGGAAACCCCAGCCAGATGACCACACCCGTACCGGAGCAGGCCACACCGGCGGAAGACGAGGAAAACACCGAAGGCAACGACGAAACCGGCGGCGAATCCCAGTAATGCCGGCCTATGATCTGGTCCTGATCGACGGCTCCTCGTACCTGTTTCGGGCCTTCCACGCCCTGCCCGCCCTGAGTAACTCGAAAGGCGATCCCACCGGGGCGCTGCACGGCGTCCTGAACATGATCAACAAGCTCGTTCGCGAGCAGGAGCCTCAGCACATTGCCGTGGTGTTCGACGCCTCGGGCAAGACCTTCCGCAACGACCTGTATCCGGAATACAAAGCCAACCGGCCACCCATGCCGGACGAACTCCGTTCGCAGATCGACCCCATACTCAACGCCGTACGGGCAATGGGGCTGCCACTGTTACGGGTCAAGGACGTCGAGGCGGACGATGTCATCGGTACCTTGTGCCGGCAGGGAGAGGCCGCGGGCATGTCGGTGCTGGTGTCGACCAGCGATAAAGACATGGCGCAGCTGGTCTCCGACAAGGTAACGCTCGTCGACACGATGAGCGACAAGCTGCTGGACCGCGACGGCGTCAAGGCGAAGTTCGACGTGTTCCCTGAACAGATTGTCGACTACCTGGCACTCATGGGCGACAGCTCGGACAACATTCCCGGTGTACCCAAGGTGGGCGCCAAAACCGCCGCGAAGTGGCTCAACCTCTACGACAGCGCGGACGGCATCATCGAGAACGCCGACGCGATCAAGGGCAAGGTCGGCGACAGTCTGCGCGACAACATCGACAGCCTGAAGCTCTCCCGTGACCTGGCTACGATCCGCACGGACGTCAACCTCGACAGCACGCCGGATGAACTCGTTGCCGAGGCACCCGACAGCGCAGCGCTCAAGGACCTCTACTCGCACTACGAACTCAAGAGCCTCCTGGCACAGCTCGAAGACGGCGATTCTGCCGAAGCGAAGAACAAGACAGGCAAGGACGCGGCGAACTACGAAACGGTACTCGACTGGGAGAGCTTCGACCGCTGGTTCGATGCCATTCATCAGGCCGAACTCACCGCGCTCGACACCGAAACGACGAGCCTCGACTACATGGCGGCGGAAGTCGTCGGCCTGTCTCTGGCAACGGATACCTCGAGTGCCGCCTACATACCGCTGGCCCATGACTACCCCGGCGCGCCGGACCAGCTGCCACGGGACGAGGTTCTCGAAAAGCTCGGACCCTGGCTCGGCAGCGCAGAACACAAGAAGGTCGGTCATCACCTCAAGTACGACGCACACGTACTCGCGCGACACGGCGTAGAGCTCGCGGGCATGGCTTTCGACTCGATGCTGGAGTCCTACGTGCTGAACAGCGTGGCAACCCGGCACGACATGGATTCGACCGCCAGGCACTACCTCGGGCGCGAGACGATCCACTACGAAGACGTGGCGGGCAAAGGCGCCAAGCAGCTCACCTTCAATCAGATCGATCTCGACACCGCCGCGCCTTATGCCGCGGAGGACGCGGAGATTACGCTGGCACTGCACATCGAGTTGTGGGAGCGGCTGCAGGGTGTGCCCAGCCTGGCGAAGGTGTACACCGACATCGAGCAGCCGCTTGTCGAAGTCCTGCTCGACATCGAGGAAACCGGGGTTCTGCTCGATCGCTCGATGCTCAAACAGCAGAGCACTGAGCTTGCGAAACGCATGCAGGAACTCGAGCAGGAGGCCCACCGCATTGCCGGCGGTCCGTTCAATCTCGGCTCTCCCAAGCAGCTGCAGGAAATCCTGTTCGAAAGGCTCGAGCTGCCGATCGTCCGCAAGACGCCCAAGGGGCAGCCATCGACAGCTGAGGACGTGCTCGTCGAACTCGCGCACGAATACGAGCTGCCTCGGGTCATCATGGACTACCGCAGCGTGTCGAAACTCAAGAGTACGTACACGGACAAGCTGCCGGAACAGATCAGCGCGGAAACCGGCCGCATTCACACCTCGTACCATCAGGCAGTGGCCGCGACCGGCCGTCTGTCATCGACGGATCCCAATCTGCAGAACATACCGATCCGCACGGAAGAAGGGCGCCGCATCCGCAAGGCTTTCGTTGCGCCGGAAGGCCAGCTCATACTGGCGGCCGACTACTCGCAGATCGAACTCAGAATCATGGCTCACCTGTCGGGCGACGCAGGACTCGTCAAGGCATTCGGCGAAGACCGCGACATCCATCGCGCCACCGCAGCCGAAGTGTTTGGTCTTGCGGAAGACGCCGTAACGGCGGACCAGCGGCGTTCCGCCAAAGCCATCAATTTCGGACTCATGTACGGCATGTCCGCGTTCGGGCTGGCCAAGCAGCTCGACATCAGCCGCGGTGAGGCACAGGAGTACGTCGACCTGTACTTCGAACGCTACCCCGGCGTGAAGACGTTCATGGACAACACCCGCGAACAGGCGCGTGAACGGGGTTACGTGGAGACGCTGTTCGGTCGTCGCCTGTACCTGCCGGAGATCAACTCGCGTAACGGCCAGCGTCGGCAGTATGCCGAGCGCAGCGCCATCAACGCGCCCATGCAGGGTACCGCCGCCGACATCATCAAGCGTGCCATGCTCGACGTGCACGGCTGGCTCAAAGGAGGCGATGTGCCCGCGCGCATGATCATGCAGGTGCATGACGAATTGGTGTTCGAGGTCGATGCCGGCGCCGTGAACGACGTCGCTGCATCGGTCATCGAGCGCATGAGCCGTGCGGCCGACATGAGCGTCCCGCTGAAAGTCGACGCGGGCCACGGCAACAACTGGGAGGAGGCGCACTAGATCCGTCGTTCCGGGTAGATCTATTTTTCTTTATAGATCAATAATTTAAAAAATGTTTGGAACCGATCTAGCCCAATACGTTCATACGTAACGAGTGCTTGTTCACTCGCCTGTTACCTCCCTATACAGGCATGCAACCTGGTCACCCCAAGCCGGTTGCTCAAGCTTGAGCCCCGCCGGCCGACCGCCGACGGGGCTTTTTTGTGCGGCCCCGTCGTGACGCCCGCCCGGTCACGCCGCCGAACCGAGAAACCGCTCCAGTACCTCGCGGGCCTCGCGGTCTCCCTGGCGTTTCAGCGACGAGAACAGCTGCACCGTGGCCCGGCCTTCGAGCGCCTTTTGTGCCGACAGCAGTGCGTTCGACGCCTGACCGCGCTTCAGCTTGTCCGCTTTCGTCAGCAGTACGTGAACCGGCAGATCGACGTCGCCGGCGAAGTGCATCATTTGCTCGTCGAACGCCGTGAGTCCGCGGCGAATGTCCACGACCAGCAGCAGGCCGCGCAGGCTCCTCCGGGTCCGGAAATATTCCTCGATCAGACGACCCCAGTGATCCTGCATGGCTGCGGTGACTTTTGCATAGCCGTAACCCGGCAGGTCGACGAGCCGGCGATCACCTTCGAGTCGAAAGAAGTTGACCAGCTGGGTTCTGCCCGGCGTCTTGCTGGTGCGGGCGAACTGGCGGCGATTGACGATCGTGTTGATGGCGCTCGACTTGCCGGCGTTGGAACGGCCGGCCACGGCAACCTCGGCACCCGCATCCTCGACAAACTGCTTTGCCGCATTTGCGCTGGTCAGAAAAGCCGCATTCGGATAGTGGGACATTGGGGGTGTAAGCCGTCGATTCTGTGTATAATTTGGCCGCTCGGATAACCGAAGCCCGCCTGCCGGGCGAGGCTTTAAGAAGACAGTAACGGGGCCTATCGCCTGCGACAAGACCCAACCGGGAACTCCGTCGAGCAGGCACTCAGATTCTCGTCAAAGTATTCGCGCGCTCCTTAGCCGTAAGGACCGCGCTCAAGGACGGTAACGGTTGAGGAATATGAAAACGACGCTTGCAACCCTCCTAGCGCTGGCAACGCTCTCGTGCCTGGCACTTCCGAACGCTCACGCGGAGAGCCTCGTGGACGGCGACGCCGAGGCCGGGCAGTCCCGGGCCATTACCTGCGCCGCGTGCCACGGACCGGAAGGCAACAGCGCCAACCCGCTGTGGCCGAACCTCGCCGGGCAGCACGCCGCGTACATTGTGAGCCAGCTCGAGGCCTTCAAGGAAGGACAGCGCGCCGACCCCCTGATGACCAGTCAGGCCATGCTGCTCACGGATGCCGACATGGCCAACCTGGCCGTGTACTACGAAACCCTGACCCCGGCCGTCCAGACCGCCGCTGACGCCAGTCTCGTCAACCGCGGTGAAGCCCTGTACCGCGGCGGCAGCAAGGACAACGGGGTTGCGGCCTGCATGTCCTGCCACGGACCCAGCGGCAAGGGCAATCCCGCGACGCAATACCCGGCGCTCGGCGGGCAGCATGCCACCTACGCGGAAAAAACGCTGAAGGACTACGCTTCCGGCGCTCGCAAGTCCGTCGCCGGCAACAACGCAATGAACGAGATTGCTCAGAAGCTGTCCGACGAAGACATCAAGGCACTGGCCGCCTACATGCAGGGTCTGCATTGACGGAGCTGCCGAGCAAACACGCCTTAAGTAAAACGTGATGCGCATCGCGACGAGGCAGGGCCCGGCGCGGCTAAGCTGTATCGAGCTTGAGGAACAGAGCAGGTATCGGAATCACTTATGAACGCAAACATTGCCGTCAAGAGCCTCGCCATCGTCGCTTTTCTTGCACTCGCCGCGTGTGGCCAGTCCGAGGAGCCCCGGTCGCCCGAACCGGAGCCCGTCGCAGACGTGGAACCGATCGAGGAGCAAGCCGCTCCCGAAACCGAAGACGCGGCTGAAGAGACCGTGCAGTCCGTCGTGGAGGAATCGGCGGCCGACGCGGAACCCGACGACCAGACGATCGTGCTGGCACAGGCCGAAACCAAGCCGAGTCAACAGAACTTCAAGTACAGTGAAGGCTCACACTTCACGCGGCTCGTGCCGACCCAACCCACGGTTGGCGGCTCGGCGGACAAGGTCGAAGTGGCGGAGTTTTTCTGGTACGGCTGTCCGCACTGCTACGACCTCGAGCCTTTCCTGAACCGCTGGAAGGAAAGCAAACCCGCCAACGTCCGATTCATCCAGGTACCGGTCAGCTGGAACCGTCAGGTCGCGGCTCACGCCAAGATGTTCTACACGGCGGAATACCTGGTCGACAACGGCGTCATCGAGAATTCCGCGGGCTTTCAGCAAGCCGTGTTTTCGGAGATGCACCAGCGCGGCAACCGGCTTCTGTCCGAATCCTCCATGAAGAGTCTGTTCGCAAGCTTCGGCGCTTCGGAGGAACAGTTCGACGAAGCCTGGGGTTCTTTCGACGTGGACCGCAAACTGAAAATCGCCAGCGACTTCGCGCGCCGCTACTCCATACAGTCGGTACCGGCGGTTGTCGTCAACGGCAAGTACCGCACGAGTGCACAGTCGGCGGGCGGCAATGCCGAACTCATTGAAGTCATCGACGAACTGATCGCGCGCGAGACGATTCGCTAACACGAATTGCCCGACCGGCAAGCCCGCGGGACGCTGTTTCGCAGGGGAACACCTGATCTGGCCGCGGCGCCGTCAGCCGTTGTCCTCCGCGACAATCACGAAGTCGCCGGCGGTATCCCGGCGCCAGTAAAGCCGCTTACTGAGCTTGAGCGGCTGGCCGTTGCTGCGAACACCCCGTAAATCGAAGCGCGTGACGAACAGGCCGCTGTCCCCGGGTTCCGCCAGCGCAATGAGCCGGTGTATTTCGAGTTTTGCGTAAGCATTTCTCCCGGCGCGCGCGAGCCGCAGATTTTGCCAGTCGTCCCGTGGCAGGCCGCGGTATTCGAAGTCCTGCCCGTAACTCGCAAAGTAGCTCTGCAGATCCCCTGCAACCTGGGAGCTGCGCCAGCGTTCCAGCGCCCTCTTGAGTTCGTCGGCAAGCGCTTCATTGTCTTCCCGGGTCGCATAAGCCATTTCCCTGACGATGACGACAGGCGTACTGCCCGGCTCGAGACGCGGCGCCAGTACCTCGAGCTGCTCGTTGGGCAGTGCAATACAGCCATCGGTGTCGCGCACCGGGCGTCTTCCGCCGCCGGGCGTGACGCCGTGTATCCAGATACCGTCGCCCGTACGCCCCAGGCGCCGATCGAGCGTGTTCGGATAGTCGATCGGAAAGGCCGTAATCCCGTATTTTTCGTTCAGGCCCCGGGTGTCCAGCTGCTCGGTCACGAAATACACACCTATGGGTGTCAGACGATCCCCTGCGCGACGTTTGCCGACGCCGTTGCGACCGATCGACATGTAGTGCGTGTCGGCCTCGAGTGCTCCCGAGGCATTCCGATGGTAACGGTACAGCGTTGCGCTGCTGGTATCGGCGACCAGCACCGAGTCGGCCGCCTCCGGGAATGCCAACAGCCAGAGCGGCCAGCGGTCGTTCGCCTCCGCCGGACGCGAAAAAACGCCGACCAGGATGGCCAGCCCCATCGTGACAAGGCGGCCCCGGACGATGGGCGACTTTTGTCGCGAATTCGCGCGCGTTTCCAGCTTGTGTTGCAGAAGCCCCGGCAGCAGACTCGATCGCACGGCTAGGCTGGGATGTCTCGAACCCGTCTGGAGACGGGGCCTAGTGCGCATTCTTGCTCGCATCGGCACAACCTTTCGCCGTTTCGATGGTCAGATCACAGATAGCCGTAGGTAAAACCATAAGAATAAGAATACATCGTATTGGTGGGGAAGCTATGCGAATCATTGAATACCTGGCAATTGGGGCTTTCCTGAGTTCTGCAACGGTTGTCACAGCGGCGGCCTCGGAAGCCCCGCAGGGATGCCGCCTTGCAAACCTGCCCGAGAGACTCGATTCCGACCCGCTGCTCTGCGAATTCGATTCGGCATGGTCTGCGCAATTCAGAGCCGAAGGGTATCGCGAGGCCGCCGACCTGGCGAGACGCTACCTTTCTCAATCCGATCTGGGGCCAGAGCAACGTGCATACGTTCTGCAACGACTGGCGCACGCACAGCATCGAGAACTCGACATCGAAGCGGCCCGGCAAAACTACGCACTCGCCATCGAGCTGCTGGAGAGCACATCGGACCGCCTCGACGTTCGTCTCGTCGATCCTTTGCTCGGTCTTGGCCAGACACTGCTGGCCGACGAGGCGACCCAGGAGGCCGCCTATGCCCTCGAGCGTGCAGCCCATATCAGCCGGGTTGCCGAAGGGCCGTACAACGTTCGCCAGGGACCGATCATTGACGAACTCGTGTCGGCGCACGTCATGAACGGGCGCATCGACCTGGCGCTGGACGCACAGTCCAACAAGATAGAGAGCTACTCCCGCGCCTACGGACACGGCGACGAACGGGTCATCGCCAGCTGGCTGCAGCGCGGCGAGCTTTTCAGTGAGGCCGGCATGTACAACGAGGCCCAGCAGGCCTACAAACAGGCTATCCGTACCGTGCGCGAAAAAGACGGCATGTATTCGGGGGCCTTGCTGCCGCTCCTCGACTCCATGGCGCAGTCCTACCTCAACCATGGCATGAACACCCGCTTGTCGCGGATCGGCATTGCAAAACAGTATCTCGAACGCAAAGTCATCGTCGTCAACAAGAACCCGGACATCGACCCGGCCACACGCGCTGCGGTGTACGTGCAGATGGGTAACTTCCTGCAAAAATACAGCGGCTGGGAATTTGCGATCGCAAACTACCGAAACGCCTGGGACGAACTGGGCAAGCTCACGGAGGCCGAACAGCAGCGCGCTGCGTATTTCGCCGAGCCCGCTATCCTTATCGGCGAAAACTACGTGATCGAAGCGGGCGCCGTTGCCGGCTCGCCCAAAGGCGTACCTTCCACTGCTTATGCGTTCGAAGTACCGGTCACGCTGGACGTCTCGGATCAGGGTGAGCCCAGGAACATTCGCTTCGACGACGACATGCCACTGTCGCGCAACACGCGGGATCGTGCGCTGCGGCTGGCCCGCAAGCTCAAGTTCCGACCAAGAATCGTCGACAGCACAGCCGTGGACGCGCTCAACCTGCGCTACACACTAACGATACCGGTCGAAATCGACGGTGCACGGCTCGCCGACGGCACTCGCTGAACGCCTGCTGTTTTCTTTTCCGCCGCATCCGCGCGCATATCCAATAGAGATACCCAATAAAAAAGGCCGCCCCCTGTCGGGAGCGGCCTCTTCAGGTAACGCCAGGCGTTACCTTGGTTTCTCTACGTTGACTTAGAAGTCGAGACGCAGACCCACGTAGTAGCGGCGGCCAAGACCGTCGTATACGTCGGGCGCCGTGTTCCAGCCCGTAGACGTGCCGGGACCGAAGAAGCCGATCGGCACGTATTCGTCAGCAATGTTGTCGATACCACCAACCAGCGTGATGACGTCGCCAATCGCGTAACGAGCCTGAATGTCGTGGAAGTAGGTCGTGTCGATTTCGGAGACGGAGAAGTCGCCTTCGTTCTCGAGCACAGCTTCACCGACAATCTGCGTGTTCCAGGACACGATCAGGTTCGGACGGCTGTAGACGATACCCACCAGTGCTTCGTTCTCGGACAGACCGATTTCACCTTTACTGTCGATGACATCGGCGCCTTCAAACGGGATGGTGTCGTACTTCGTCAGGATGCCCCAGGTTACGTTGAAGTCCAGTGAACCCCAGTTGCCCGGCAGATCGAGGCCGTAGCTGGCCTGTACGTCGATACCGGCGGTTTCGATCGTAGCAAGGTTCTGCTGGAACGCGTTGGAGAACTGGATGGCGCCTACCGTCGGGCCGCCCGCGAAGCGGATGATGCCCTGGCAGAAGTCGCTGCCCGCGTCGTAAGCCGCTGCACCGTAGCAACGGTCAAGAGCGATCTGGCGACCGAGGCCGGCGATGCCGTCCGTGATCTCGATGTTGAAGTAGTCGACCGACACGCTGAAGCCTTCAGCCCAGCTTGCGAAGGTCGGGCTCCAGACGAAACCGGCCGTAACCGTGTCGGCTTCCTCAGCCGTCAGCGTGGCGCCACCGGCAGCAGCGCCGCCGTTGAAGCCGGATACACCCTGAATCTCAGGCTGCGTCAGCACCAGGCCACCCGTCGCATTGACGCGTGCAGCAACTGCCGGATCCTGCAGACAGGTAACCGCAGTCTGGTTACCAACCGTCGCCGGGTCGAGGCCGCTGTTCAGCGCGTTGTTCGGATCGTTGACGTCGCGAACGATGTTCAGGTAGCCGACCTGGCCGCCCTGAGACGTTACGCCTTCGCAAGGATCGCTCACCGTCGGGAAGGTCTGGCTCAGCGGCTGGAACAGCTCCGAGATGTTCGGCGCACGTACCGCACGCGAGTACTGGGCACGCAGCATGAGGTCTTCGACCGGGATGTACTTGGTCGAGATCGCGTATGCGTCCGTGTTGCCCACCGTCGAGTAGTCGGAGAAGCGGGCAGCCAGGTTCAGATCCCAGGACTGTACCAGCGGCATGTCAGCCAGCAGCGGTACTTCGAACTCGACGAAGCCTTCGACGACGTGGTAGCTGCCGATCGTCGGCGGGATAGCGTTACCCGCGTTCAGACCCTGCTGGCTGAGTGCGTCACCGATGGACTCGGACTGCTCGTCGCGATACTCGGCACCGACGACGAAACGCGCCGGGCCAGCCGGCAGTTCGAACAGGTCGCCGGAGATGAAGCCGGACAGTACGCGCTGTTCAACCGTTGCCTGCGTGGAGGCCGGAGCCTTCAGGTAGTTCAGCAGGTTGCGGCTGGTCAGCTCGTCGAGGCCGGCCGTGATCGAACCGAGGCCGAAGATGTTGACCGGCAGACAGCCCTGAGCGCGAGCGATTTCGTCGGCGCAGACAATGTTGCCGTTGCCGTCGTCCACGACGTCGAGCGCGTTACGCATGTTCAGCACGTTGATCTGGCCCGTCGATTCCTGCTTCTGCGTCGTGCGACCGAAGTTCGCAGACAGCTCGTAGGAATAGCCGTTGCCGAAGTCGCCTTCGACACCCAGTACGTAACGGAAGGTCTGACGCAGGTTCGACGCACCGCGCTGATCCAGCTCGGTCATACGACGTGCGAAACCGATGCGCAGGTCTTCGTCGGCAATACCCGGGTTGGCGTCACGTGCAATCTGCAGCATGTCGGCCGGAATGAACGGGTTGGTGCCGGCAATACCGAACGAACAGGTCAGCGCCGTGGCGTCACACTGCGCGCCGTTGTCGCCGAAGATGTCGTTCGACTCCAGCGGGAACGGCTCGAGCGACGACTGCGATTCTGCACTCGAGTAGGTGGCTTCCGTGAACAGTCGAACATTCTCGGAGAAGTCGAAGTTCATGTTGGCCGCCAGCAGGTTGCGTTCCAGCGGTACCTGCAGAGCACGGAAGGCCTGACGGTTGAAGCCGTGGTCCGCGGAAACGAACGGTACGGTGCTGTTGCCGTCGAAGATGAAGTTGCCGGCGTTCGGGATCTGGATCCGGCCGAACTCGGAGAAGCTCGAGAAGAACGGAATCACGTCCTGCGTGAAGTCGTTTGCGTAGTCACCCGAGAAGAACGCCAGGTTGGCGCCGTCAACGGCCGTCTGCGAACGCTCACGAGCGAACAGTCCCTTCTCGTCTTCGTAGGTGTACGAGAACATTGCGTTACCGCGACCGTCTGCGAAAGGCAGGCCCGCCGTGATGGAAACGGTGTGCTCTTCGAGGTCGTTACGATCACTCAAGCCGCTCTGGCCCGTAATCTGTACGCCTTCGAAGTCGGTCTTGGTAATGATGTTGACAACACCGGCCAGTGCATCGGAACCGTATACGGCAGAAGCACCACCCGTCACGACGTCGATACGCTCGATGAACGCGGCGGGAATGGCGTTGAAGTCAACCTGCTGCGAACCGGGTACACCGGCTACGAAGCGGCGACCGTTCACGAGGACCAGCGTGCGGTCTTCGGTCAGGTTACGCAGTTCGACGGTGTTGATACCCGACGAGTTAACCAGGAAGTTGGAGTTGGTGGTGGTCAGCGTCGAAACACCCGTAGCAGGCAGCGTACGAATGAGTTCTGACATGTTGACCGCACCGGACAGATCGATCGTCTGTGTATCCAGTACGTTTACGGCGGTCGGGCTTACCAGGTTCTGCTGCGTCAGGCGCGAGCCGGTGACCAGAATTTCTTCCAGCTCGTCGGCTTCTTCCTGAGCAAACAGGGTACCCGGCATGGCGCTTAGGCTAAGCACGCCAGCCACGGCCGCGCTTAGGACGGAACGTCCCAGCGGCCCTCGTTTTCCCTTATGCATTTTAAGTCCTCGTTTAATGGCGAGTTCTAGGTCTCGTTGTCTAAACCCAAGGAGCAAACATCTTGTCGTGTTTGTCCCCCTGATCTTTCGATGGCGTGCGTTTCTTAATGGACGCTTACCAGTTTGTGGGGCGGATTGTAGCAGAAAAGTGACGCATTGGAACCGCTCTGCTTACAATCGCAACAGTCGCGGTCCGGCCGTTTTTGACGGGCTCTAACCCTATGAAAAAATAGATATTCTTTGAGGGTCAAAGATTTGCGCGAAGAACACGAAGCCGTATCGGCGGTTGTTTATCACACTTATTCCAAGAGGTAATAAGAGAAACTGTGGCTACGGTACAACAGACGTAAAAAAACCACACGGGTCCGTGGGAGGGGCTGGGTCCAGACCGCGGAGTAGCAGTTACATTGTAACATGCGGCCTTTCAATTCAATGACTTACGAGCGAAGCAGGCAAACGCCGCCGGGACCGGCAACAACGCTACGCGTGACCGTCCGCATCGCCGGATACCTCCCGCACCGCCGGATTCGCTGTGCTGAAGCGAGCAAAAACATAGCCGCCGGCCAGACCGGCAAGAACCTGCAACCCGAAACCGCTGTAACCCCGCGCACCGCTCAGCGGGTTCAAACCGAGCACCAGCTCCAGCACCCAGAGGAGAACGCCGACACTGGCCGCACCTGCCGTGACATACAACGCCGTCCGGCCGCGGCCCAGGACATGGAACAGCGCGCCGGCAACCGCAAAGGCAATCAGGAGACTCACGGCCAGCAGCGGAAGATACGAACTGCTGAGGCCCGCAATATCGCCTAGCGTCGTCGACAGACGCAGACGCAGGCCCGTCGCGACACCGATCGATTCGAGGTCGCTCAACACGACCTGGGTCATTGCAACGCTGCCGAGGACAAAGCTGACCGCAACGGCGGCCAGCCAACTCAATACGCGGCGCATCATGGCGCTCCTCCACTCGAAGCCGTCGGGTGTGTCGGTATACTGCCTCGGCCTGCCGTGCAAGAACAGCCGCTCGCACCGTTATCGAACAAACCGGAGGACACCGCCGCATGCCGAGTGCTATCCGCACGTTACTGAAATCGCTGCCGCTGTGCTGTGCGTTCCTTGCGGGCGTATCGGTCGCCGACGCAGGCAGCTACCAGATCGAGAAACGCACGGCCTCGCTCGATCATCCGTGGAGTTTTTGTTTTCTCCCGAACGGCGATCTGTTGTTGACCGAGCGTCCGGGCACTCTATTGCGGATCGACGCGAACACCGGCACCACAACGCGTATCGAGGGCGCACCTGCCACCTACTTCGCGGGCCAGGGCGGTTTTCTCGACGTCGTGATCGACCCGGAGTTTACGGACAACCGGCTCGTGTACCTTTCTTATGCCGACGGCAGCCGAAGCAGCAACCGCACAGCGGTGTTTCGCGGCCGGCTGGACGGCAACGCGCTGGTCGACGGCCAGGTCATCCTGAAAGCCGCTGCGGACAAAAGCACGGCACACCATTACGGGGGACGCATGGCGTTCCTCGAAGACGCGACATTGCTGTTGACGGTGGGCGACGGATTCGATCGGCGCACGGACGCACAGAAGCTCGACTCGCATTTCGGCAAGCTCTTGCGCATCAACCGCGACGGCAGTGCGCCCGAGGACAATCCGTTTGCCGACAGTGACGGGGCCGCTTCGTTGATCCTGAGCTACGGGCATCGCAACCCGCAAGGGCTTGCGGTCGATCCCGAAGACGGCACGCTGTGGCTGCACGAACACGGCCCTCGCGGCGGCGACGAAGTGAACCGTATCGAGGCCGGACAGAACTACGGCTGGCCGGCGGCCACCGAAGGCCGAGACTACAGCGGTGCTGCCGTATCGCCGTACGTATCGCTCGACGGCATGCAGGACCCGGAGAAAGTCTGGACGCCTAGCATTGCGCCTGCCGGTATGGCGCTCTACCGGGGCGACGCGTTTCCCGCGTGGCAGGGAAGCCTGTTCGTAGCCGCCCTCAAGTCCCGTGACGTCCGCCGGCTAAGCATCGGCAACGGCACGATCACGGCCGAGGAAATTCTGTTTGCAGAACTTGGCGAACGTATTCGCGACGTCCGCGAAGGACCGGACGGTGCACTGTATCTCCTTACCGACGGCGCCAACGGCCGCTTGCTCCGAGTGACGCCGGAGCGAGCCGACTAATTCAGACTGCTGATCAGAACACCCAGTATCGCCAGCGGCGCAATGACCCTCAGCAGCCATAGCCATGCCGTCGCCAGCACGGGGCTGCCGAACGCCAGGTGTTCGCGAATCAGTTCCGGACGCAGGCGCCAGCCGACGAACAGCGCAATCAGAATACCGCCCAGCGGCATCATGATGTTGGCCGTGAAATAGTCGACCAGATCGAAGAACGTTTTGCCGTCGAATACCGCAAACGCGCCGAGCGGCGACACGTCGCTCCAGACGTTGAACGACAACACGGTGCCGATACCGAGTGCCCACGCCAGAAAACCGAACACCGTGCAGCCCATGGCGCGCGACAGATTCCAGCGGTCTTCCGCAAATGCAATCACGGGTTCGAGCAGGGCAATGATCGAGGTGATTGCGGCAAACGCCAGCAGGAGAAAGAACACCGCGCCGAAAACGGCGCCGCCCGACATGCCGGCAAACGCGGTCGGCAAGGTGCGGAAAATCAGCCCCGGACCGTCCGCCGGATCGAGACCGTTGGCAAACACGAGCGGGAAGATCATCAGGCCGGCCAGCACCGCCACAAGGGTATCCGCGAGCGCAATGATCGTTGCCGAACGGGTCAGCGAGATGCGCCGCGGGACGTAGGCGCCGTAAACCAGCATTAGCCCCATTGCAACGCCGATCGAAAAGAACGCCTGGCCAATCGCCACGAGCACCGTGTCGGCGTTGATCTTCGAGAAATCGGTGCTGAAGAGAAACTCGATACCCGCGCCGAAGTCGCCGGCGACGGCTGCGTAGCCGATCATGACGAGCAGCATTACGAACAGCGTTGGCATCAGGATCGAGACGGTTCGTTCGATACCGTTGTGCAAACCGCGAGCAACGATGAGCATCGCCACGACGATGAACACGGTGTGCCACAGCGTCATGGACAGCGGGTTTTCCTGCAAGAGATCGAACTGCTGTGCCACCTCGGTCACGGCAACACCGCCAAAACCGTTGAGCGCCTTGAGGATATAGGCGAGCGTCCAGCCCGCAATCACGCTGTAGTAGCTGGCGATCAGGAAGCCGACGATCAGGCCCATCCAGCCAATGATCGACCAGTTCGCCGAGCGCCCGGAGTCTTCTGCCACCTGGCGCGCCGCTACCGGCGGACTGTGGTGGCCGAGACGGCCGATCAACAATTCACCAATGAGTATCGGGATGGCGATCAGCAGCACGCAGATCAGGTAAACGAGCACAAAGGCACCGCCGCCGCTGACGCCGACGATGTACGGGAACTTCCAGATGTTTCCGAGCCCGACCGCGGCGCCGACAGCCGCGAGTATGAAAGTCCAGCCGGACGACCATGTCTGTCCGTTACCTGAAGGTCCTGCCATCCCCCGTTCCCTCTCTTGGTGTTATTTCCGTCGTTGCGCTTCGGTCGCCGTGTTTTGAAGCACGCATCCAGCTGGCGTGCTGCAACGCGTTGACGACGGTCGGAATACTACACTGAATGCGCGCCTGCGCGATCCGCTGCAGGAAAAAGGCAGTGAACGCCACGGATTGACAGCTAATATTAGTAAATTATAATATTCGGATATTATCAATCACGATCTCCACCACCCCGCATGCAAAGCCCGATCATTCAGGCGTTCTTCGACGAGAGCACGTACACGGCGAGCTATGTGGTCGCCGACCCCGAAACCCGCATCGCTGCCGTGATCGATCCGGTACTCGACTACGACGCGGCCGCAGGGCGCACGACAACCTGTTCCGCCGACCGGATCGTCCGCTACCTCGGCAGCCAGTCGCTGAAGCTCGAGTGGATACTCGAAACCCACGTTCATGCCGACCACCTGACGGCGGCGCTGTACCTCAAGAATACGCTCGGCGGCCGCATCGGCATCGGGCGCCGCGTCACCGAAGTGCAGGAAACGTTTCGCGACGTCTTCAATACGCCCGAGCTGCCGGCGGACGGCCGTCAGTTTGACGAGCTGTTCGACGACAACGCCGAAATCGCCGTCGGCAAACTGCCCATACGTGTCTGGCACACACCCGGACACACACCGGCGTGCGTCAGCTATCTCGTTGCCGACGCAGTGTTTGTCGGCGACACCCTGTTCATGCCCGATTTCGGCACTGCGCGTACCGATTTCCCGGGCGGCAGCGCAAACACGCTGTACGCCTCGATACGCCGCTTGCTGTCGCTACCGGACGCAACCCGGCTGTTTCTGTGCCACGACTACAAGGCACCCGGCCGCGACGTGTTCAGCTGGGAGACGACCGTGGCCGAAGAACGGGCCGCCAACGTCCACGTGCACGACGGCATCGACGAGGACCACTTCGTGGCGTTCCGCGAACGGCGCGACGCCGAACTCGGCATGCCCGCGCTGCTCCTGCCGTCACTGCAGGTCAACATGCGCGGCGGCGGGCTGCCGGACCCGGAAGACAACGGCGTGACCTACTTCAAGATACCGGTGAACCGGCTTTGACCGGTCGCGAGCCGCCGTGCGACCGCGACCGCTACTCGAGGAGATCCTCCACTCATGAACCTGCGTAAGCTCTCCGATAACTACTCGATCGCCGAACAGATCCGCGAGCAGGATCTTGCAAGCCTGGCGGAGTCCGGCTATTCCGACGTCGTCTGTCATCGCCCCGACAACGAAGATCCCGGGCAGCCTTCGTTTGCCGAACTCGCCGCGGCGGGATCGACGTACCAGCTGCGGTTTCACCACATCCCGCTGACGAGCGCCGTCGACAGCGTGGACGTCGTGCGCATGGCCGACGTGTTGAGCGGCGCGAGCGGAAGAGTGCTGGGCTACTGCCGGACCGGCATGCGTTCGGAGCTGTTGTGGAATCACGCGAACGACGCGGTTTGAAGGCAGAACCCGTGACACGGCACCGTAACCGCAGCGCCATCGTTCTGGCAGCCGTTGTGTGCACAGGGCTGTTCGTTTCCGCAGGCAGCACCGAGCACGCCGACGGCGACACCCTCACCGCCGGCGCCGCCGCTCTCAAACCTTACAAAAAAGCGCTCATGACGGCGCTCAAGGAAGGCCTGGCCGGTGGCACGACGAACGCCGTCGAGGTTTGCCGGATCGAGGCGCCCGAACTCGCCGAGCGCCACTCGACGGCGACGACGCGCCTGGGGCGCAGCAGCCATCGGCTGCGGAATCCGGACAATGCCGCACCCGCCTGGCTCGAACCCGTCATTACCCGATACCTCGATAACCCGGATGCACGCGAGCCCGTGTCTCTGGAACTGGACGACGGCGCACGCGGCTACGTTGAGCCGATCGTGACGCAGCCCTTGTGTCTTGCCTGTCACGGACCGGCACCGGCACCCGAGCTTGCCGCCGAAATCTCGCGACTGTATCCCGACGACCGCGCGACCGGCTTCGAGTCGGGTGATCTTCGCGGCGTTTTTTGGGTAGAGTTCGTTTCTTCGGACCGCGCGCAGTAGCGCACGCCGCTGACGGCGCCGCGACCACCCCGGCACCGCCTGAGAAGACAACGCCTTCGAAGATACCGCTTCGAAGATGACCTTTCGGACACGAACGAGGACCGCCCGTGAACTGGCAAGATCTCGCGTCAGCGGCGATAACGCTGTTTCTCATCATGGACCCGCTCGGCAACGTACCGGTGTTCAACTCGGTGCTCGCGAACTGCGACGCAGCGCGGCGGACCCGCATCATCGTTCGCGAACTCGTTCTCGCGCTGCTGATACTGCTCGGCTTCCTGTTCGCGGGGAACGCCATCCTGAGTTTTCTCGGTCTTACCCAGTCGTCGCTCAGCATTGCGGGCGGCATACTGCTGTTCATCATTTCGCTCAGAATGATTTTCCCCGGCCGAAACAGTCATGGCGATCTGGGCGAAGACGAGGAACCGTTCCTGGTCCCGCTTGCGATTCCAATGGTTGCCGGGCCATCCACGATTGCCATTCTGCTGCTGCTGAGTTCCAGTCAACCCGACCGCATGCTCGAATGGAGCCTTGCACTGTTCCTCGCCTGGCTGGTCACGGCCCTGCTGCTCGTCGCCTCGCCCTGGCTGCTGCGTTTTCTCGGCACGAAGGGTTCCAGGGCCCTCGAACGGCTGATGGGAATGATCCTCGTGATCCTGGCGACGCAAATGCTGCTCAACGGCATCCGCGATTTTGTCGTCAGCCTTTGAGGCGGGCAGGAAACCTGGAAAGAAGACTCAGGCGATCGCCCGCGCCAGCCGCTCGCGAATGATTGAGTCCGCTTCCGTCATGATCCGATCGATCAGCTCCCCGACACTGGGAATGTCGTGGATGAGCCCGGCCACCATGCCGCACGACCATGCACCGGCGTCCATCTCGCCTTCCGTCATGACTTTGGGATAGACGCCGACGACCTCGTCGAAGATATCCTCGAAACTCAGACGATCGCCGAGTTCGCGTTCTTTCGCCATCAGGCGTTCGACCGCCTCGTTGTTCAAAACGCGCTCCGTGTTCCGAAGGCTGCGCATGATCAGCCGGGTGTCGAGTTCGCCTGCATCGACGAGCGCCTGCTTGACGTTGGGATGCACGGGCGCGTCGGTTGTCGCTATGAAGCGCGTGCCCATATTGATGCCCTCCGCACCCAGCGCAAGCGCGGCCACGAGGCTCCGTCCGTCCGCCATACCGCCGGACGCCACGAAAGGTATGTCCAGCACTTCGGCAGCGCGCGGCAACAGTACGAAGTTCGGCACGTCGTCTTCGCCCGGGTGTCCCGCACACTCGAAGCCGTCTACCGACACGGCGTCACAGCCGATCTTCTGAGCCTTCAGCGCGTGCCGCACCGACGTGCACTTGTGAATGACCTTGATCCCGGCTTGCTGGAGTGGCGGTAGCACCTGCTGCGGATTGTTGCCCGCGGTTTCCACGACGGGAACGCCTGCGTCGATAATGGCCTTGATGTAGCCCGGGTAATCCGGCGACTTCACGGTTGGCAGGAACGTAACGTTGACCCCGAAAGGCTTGTCCGTCATGTCCTGGCAGCGGCGAATCTCTTTTGCCAGGTCCGCGGGTGTCTTCTGGGTCAGGCCGGTCACTACACCTAAGCCACCGGCGTTCGAAACGGCCGCCGCCATTTCGGCGAACCCGACATAGTGCATACCGCCCTGAATGATCGGATGCTCGATGCCGAACAGCTCGGTGATTCTCGTTTGCATTGGGCTGACAGGCCCTAGGACGGCGTGTAGTACGTGGGCGACGCCGGTCCGACGGGCAGCCCAATGACAAACGTCCAGAGGAAAAAGAACAGCGACCAGAACGTAATGAACGCCACCGAATACGGCAACATCATCGCAATGAGCGTCCCGACACCGGCCTTCGGTTGATATCGGGCGACAAACGCCATGATCAATCCGAAATAACTCATCATGGGCGTAATGATGTTGGTGCTCGAATCGCCGATCCGGTAAGCCGCCTGGATGACCTCGGGCGCGTAACCGAGCAGCATGAGCATCGGCACGAAAATCGGCGCCGTCACGGCCCACTGCGCGGACGCGGAACCGAGCATCAGGTTGATGAACGCGCAAACGAGGATGAACAGGAAGAACACGATCGGGCCGGTCAACCCGATGCCCTGCAGGAAGTTGGCGCCCGCCACCGCCGTAATCGAGCCCAGGTTCGTCCAGCCGAAGAACTTCACGAACTGCGCGGCAAAAAACACCAGCGCAATGTACAGGCCGAGCGTGCTCATCGCGTGCGCCATTGCGTTGATGACGTCGCGATCGTTGTTGATCGTGCCGACGGTGCGGCCGTAAACCACGCCGACCATCAGGAAGTACACGAAAATGATCGCGACGATGCCCCTCAGAAACGGCGAGCCGGCAACGGCACCGGTTTCCTGATTCCTCAGGATGGCGCCTTCGGGATACACCAGCAGCACGAGCACGATCGCAAAAATCAGCGTGGCCCACAGCGAGTTCCACAACCCGCGCTTTTCCTTTGCCGACAGCGGGTCCATGCGATGCGAGTCGTCATCGTCCAGGCCTTCGGGCGTACCTTCATACTTGCCGAGCGACGGCTCGACGATCTTAAGACTAATGAAGCTGCCGATCGCCGTAATCAGAAACGTGCTCGCAATCATGAAAAACCAGTTTGCACTGACGTCGACCGTGTAGTCCGGGTCGATCAGCCTGGCCGCCTCTTCGGTAATACCCGACAGCAGCGGATCGACGGTACCGATGAGCAGATTGGCGCTGTAGCCGCCCGACACACCCGCAAACGCCGCAGCCAGCCCGGCCAGCGGATGCCGTCCGAGCGAGTAGAAGACGACGGCGGCCAGCGGCACGAGCACGACATAGCCCATCTCCGAGGCCGTGTTCGACAGCACGCCGGCAAATACCACGATGACCGTGACCAGGCTCGGCGGTGCATTCAGCACCATGCCGCGAATGAGTGCGGTCAGCCATCCGGAGCGCTCGGCGACACCGACGCCCAACAGCGCCACGAGTACGGTGCCGAGCGGGGCGAACTCCACGAAGTTCCTGACCAGGTTCAGGACGATCATCCGCAGGCCTTCGGCATTCATCAGGCTCACGACTTCGATCAGCCCGTTGTCCGCCCGGCCTCTGGCACCTTCCGGGCGCGGATCGATGACCGACACTTCGAAGAAACCGAGAATCCCGCTCAGGACGACAACGCCGGCGGCAAACAGGGCGAACAGGGTCACGGGATGCGGCAGCGCGTTGCCGAGCCACTCCACGACGTGCAGGAAGCGTGTGATGCGCGATTCGCCCGGCTGACGGGCAGGTTTGTCGGTCATGGCAGTCCGGGTGGTGGCTAAAAAGGGTTGGGGCCTGGTAACAGGGCCATTAGGAAACGGGAATCGGGCGCTCGCGTCAAATGCGTATTGCTCATGTTGTGTTGCGATTGCCGCGACCGGTGGGTCCCGACTTATTCTTGTTCGTTATATTCCTGTCCGGCTTTTCCGACGTCCGCCGGCAGAAAACCCGGAGCAGGGACCGCCGCACGATGCCGTGGCGACAGGGGGCGGGCAGGCCCGCGGCTCTGCTATACCCTCTGCTGCGCCGGCTTCGGCTAGGCAACAGCAAAGCCATTGCGCGCCTCCAGCAGTCTGTACCAGTCTTCGCGAGTGTACTCGATATCCAGGGCTGCCACGGACGCCTGTATTCGCTCCGGCGTCGTCGTGCCGATCACGGGCGCTATGCCGGCCGGGTGTCTGAGCAGCCACGCAAGTGCAACCAACCAGTCGTCGACATCGTATCGCGCTGCCTGTGCGGACAATTCCGCCCGCACGCGCGCGGCGTCGACATCCGGGAAATGGCTCCGCCCGGCCTGCGGTACGGCTCCGGCCAGCGGCGCCCAGGCTTGTGGCGTTATCCCGAGTTCCTGGCACTGATCCAGGGTCCCGTCCGTCAGCGCGTCGATACGGTGAAGATTGATTTCGACCTGATTCGCCTCTATGGGCACGTCGCAGACCGCCGTAAGCAAACGCACCTGGCTCGGCGAGAAGTTGCTGACGCCGAAGTGTTTTACCTTGCCGGCCGTTTTGAGACCGGACAGCACCGCCGCAAGCTCGTGTACGTCGAACAGATAGTCCGGGCGGTGCAGCAGCAGGACATCCAGCTGTTCGATGCCGAGCCGCGACAGCGAACCGTCGACGCTGCGGTGGATGTGCTGCCGGGAAAAATCGTAGCGCTGGGGCGCACTGCCATCCGGATCGCCGGCGAAGCGTACGCCGCACTTGCTGACGACCGTCAGCCGCTCGCGCAAACCGGGCGATTCCCTGAGCAGCTCGCCGAACAACGCTTCGCAGGCACCGTTGCCGTAGATGTCGGCGTGGTCGAACACGGTGTAGCCCGCATCGACAGCGGTTTGCACGGCACGCTTGCCGCGCGCCCGCGCCTCGCGGCTGCCGTCGCCCGCGATGCGCATGCAGCCGTAGATCAGCCGCGACACTTGCGTGCCGCTGTTGCCCAGGGAAACCGTTTGCATGACCACGCCGCCTATATCCCGCCCATGCACAGGTACTTGATTTCGAGATAGTCGTCGAGACCGTACTTCGATCCCTCGCGGCCCTGTCCGGATTCCTTGATACCGCCAAACGGTGCCGCTTCATTGGAAATGATGCCTTCGTTGATGCCGACGATTCCGTATTCGAGCGCCTCGGCCACGCGCCAGACCCGGCCGATGTCGCGCGTGTAAAAGTACGACGCAAGCCCAACGTTGGTGTCGTTGGCCAGGCGAATGACCTCCTCCTCCGTGCTGAACCGAAACACCGGCGCCACGGGTCCGAAAATCTCGTCGGCAAACACGCGCATGTCGGGAGTAGCCCCCGTCAGCAGCGTGGGTTCGACGAAACGATCGCCGCCGGCCGCCCTGTGGCCGCCGACGAGTACGGACGCGCCTTTTGCTTCGGCGTCCGCCACGAACTCCAGCACGTCGTTTGCCGCGTCTGCGGTAATGAGCGGCCCAATGTCGACACCGCCGTCGGCGCCGTTGCCGAGGCGAAGTCCGGCAATCGCGGCTTCGAGCTTCGCGACGAACGCGTCGTGGATGCCGTCCTGCACGAAGATCCGGTTGGCACACACGCAGGTCTGACCCGCGTTACGAAATTTGCAGATCATGGCGCCCGCGACGGCGGCGTCGAGATCGGCATCGTCGAAGACGATAAACGGCGCGTTGCCGCCCAGTTCCATGGAAGTCCGCTTTACCGTTCCCGCACACTGCTCCATCAGCTGCTTGCCGACCTCGGTCGAACCCGTAAAGGTCAGCTTGCGCACGGCCCGATTGCTCGTCAGCTCGCCGCCGATCTCGCGGGTTCTGCCGGCGAGCACGTTGACGACACCCGGAGGAATACCGGCGCGCGACGCCAGCTCGGCAAGCGCCAGCGCAGACAGCGGCGTCGCGTTGGCGGGTTTGCACACGACGGTGCAGCCGGCGGCCAGCGCCGGCGCAATCTTGCGGGTGAGCATGGCGTTCGGGAAGTTCCAGGGCGTAATACAGGCCACGACACCCACCGGCTGTTTGATGCAAACCACGCGCTTGTCGCCGGACGGCGCAGGAATCGTGTCTCCGTAAACCCGCTTGGCTTCCTCGGCAAACCATTCGATGTAGCTGGAGCCATAGGCAATCTCGCCGCGCGCCTCGGCCAGCGGTTTGCCCATCTCGGCCGTCAACAGCCGCGCCAGATCCTCCTGGTTGGCGACACACAACTCGTACCAGCGACGCAGGCTGGCCGAGCGCACTTTCGCCGGTTGCGCTCGCCAGTCGTCGAGTGCGGCCTCGGCGCTCCGGATTGCGCGAGCCGTCTCCGCCTGGCCGCATCGGGCAACCTGCGCCAGGACTTCACCCGTCGCCGGGTTGTCTACGTCGAAACGGCTGCCGTCGTCAGCCGCCAGCCACTCGCCGCCCACGAACGCATCCGCCCTCAGCAGGGATGGATCGGTCAACTCGATAGGCTTTGTCACTGCGACTCCCGTCACTCGATCAGCAAGACACGAAGGCTACCGCAAAACGCCGTGCCGCATTGCCGGGATGCGGCAGGCCCGACGCGGCGAAAACGGACACTGACTCGTCACCGGTCCGCCGCCGCTGCCGCTTTGACCGCATCGGCGTCGGCGCCAAGGTAGCGATCGATCAGCGCATGCGCGAGATAAATCAGCGGCGTCATGGCGATCGCCATGGCAAATTTGTAGGCGTAATTGAGCGTGCCGACGGCCAGGAACAGATCCATGCTCCATTTCTGCGGCCCCAGCACGAAGGCAATGTAGAGGACAATGAAGCTGTCGACGAGCTGCGACACCAGCGTCGATCCGGTGGCTCTGAGCCAGATGAGTTTTTCGCCCGTGATCTTGCGCACTCGATGATAGACGGTCACGTCGAGGAGCTGGCCAACCAGGAACGCCACCAGCGAGCCGCCGATCACCCAGAGCCCCTGCCCGAAGACGCCGGCGAACGCTGCCTGCATGTCGGGTATGCCCTGTCCACTGTAGGCACCTATCCACCAGTCCGCCGGCACGACGTTGATGGCAAGAAAGGCAAACAGAAAGGCGTAGACGATAAAAGCGACGGTCAGATACGAGATGAAGCGTACGCCGCGTTTGCCGAAGTACTCGTTGATGACGTCCGTCATGACAAACACGAACGGCCAGAGCAGCACGCCGGCGGTAAAATTCAGCGTCCCGGTTTGTCCGAACAGCTGCCAGTCGAGCGGATCAAGACCCAGTGTCGGTTCCAGCGCAAAGATCTTGATACCGACAAACTCGGCGAGCAGGGCGTTGGTCAGGAAAAACCCGGCGAGAACGACGAACAGCCGTCCGCTCTTGTTATTGTTGATCAGCACGCAGGCATCCGGCGGACAAAGGGCCGCAGTTTACCAAACGCGGTACCGACCACGGCGTTCATTTCGGAACCGGCGCCGTCTGCGTGCCTCCGTCGCTGCTGGTCTCTGAGTTCGCGGCGGAGGATTCTGCGTGCCTCCGTTGCTACTGGTCTCTGAGGTCGCGGCGGAGGATTCTGCGTGCCTCCGTTGCTACTGGTCTCTGAGGTCGCGGCGGAGGATTCTGCGTGCCTCCGTTGCTACTGGTCTCTGAGTTCGCGGCGAAGAATCTTGCCAACCGTCGACTTGGGCAGCGCGTCGATGAATACGATCTGCTTCGGCACTTTGTAGGCCGTCAGCGAATCCCGGCAATGTTGTTCCACCGCCTCGGCGGTCAGCGCCGGGTCGGATTTGACGACGAACAGCTTGACGGCCTCGCCGGTACGCTCGTCAGGCACGCCAACACAGGCGCATTCGAGCACGCCGTCCAGCGCGGCAACTACGGCCTCGATTTCGTTCGGAAAGACGTTGAAACCCGACACGAGAATCATGTCCTTCTTGCGGTCCACGATGCGGAAAAAACCGTTTGGCTCCATGACCGCAATGTCGCCCGTGCGGAAGTAACCGTCGTCGGTCATCACCTGTGCCGTGGCGTCGTCTCTTCGCCAATAGCCTTTCATGACCTGCGGCCCGCGCGCGCAGAGTTCACCTTCTTCACCCACGGTCACTTCGCGGCCGTCTTCGTCGCGCAGCGACACGTCGGTGGAAGGCCACGGAATGCCGATACTGCTCAGGAATTCCGTCATGCCGAACGGATTCATCGTCAGCACGGGAGACGTCTCGGAGAGCCCGTAACCCTCCTTGATGTGTTTGCCCGTGACGGCTTTCCATTTGTCGGAGACCGCTTTCTGCACCGGAGCCCCGCCACCCACCGACAGGGAAAGACGACTGAAATCCAGCTCGTCGAAGCCCGGCGTGTGCAACAGGCCGTTGTACAGCGTGTTGACGCCGGTGAATACGGTGACCGGCCACCTCGACCATTCCTCGACAAACGCCGGCATGTCAGCCGGGTTGGTGATCAGCACGGACGTGCCGCCGAAATGGTGATAGGAGAGCGTATTCACCATTAGCGCAAATATGTGATACATCGGGATCGCCGTAATGACGACCTCGTTGCCGTAGTTCACGTTGTCACCGGCAAACGCCTCGAACTGCAGGACGTTCGCAATCAGGTTCCGGTGGGTCAGCATGGCGCCTTTCGACAGGCCCGTCGTGCCGCCCGTGTACTGCAGAAACATCAGGTCGTCGGCCGCTATGTCGGGCGCGCTGAAATCGAGCGCCTCCCCCTCGGCCACGACGTCCGTAAACCCCTGCGCCGACTCGAGCCCGGCTGCACGCGGCGGTTCCGGAATGCCGCGATCGACAAAATCGTCCAGCCCCGCCACGATGACGTTTTTGACGGGCGTGCGCTCCAGCACTTCGACCAGCGTCGGCGTCGAACCGGCGAACACGACGATCGTTTCGACGTCGGCGTCCACGAGCTGATGCTCGAGTTCGCGAGCCGTGTACATCGGGTTGACGTTCACCTGCACGGCACCCGCGCGAATGATGCCCTGCAACGCAACCGGAAACGCCATCGTATTCGGCAGCATGACCGCAACCCGATCACCCTTGGCAACACCGAGCCGCTGCTGAAGATAGGCGGCGAAACAGAGCCCCAGTTTGCGCACCGCCGAATAGTCGAGGATTGCACCGAAACTGGCATAGGCCGCCTGGCCGCCGTACTTGCCGGCCGCCTCGTCGAGCATCGCGACGACGTTCGGATAACGATCGGCATCGATCTCGCGCGGAATGTGATCGCCGTAATGCTCGAACCACGGTTTGCTCATGATCTCCCCCTCTAGTGGGCTGTTCGACGAATTCCTACACTTTCAGAGCGAACGGACAGCGCCAAAACAAGGCGCGAGGTGCGGCCATAGCCCAGCTATGGCCGTGGCTCGCAACGCTGTAGTGGTGCTGTCCGTTCGCTCCCTTCGGGCGGGCGCTGCCGGCCCGCTGAAAGCGGAGGAATTCGTCGAACAGCCCACCCACACAAGCGGTTTTCGTCAACGGCATTTCGCTTTAGGATTACGGCTCCCGGGGTCGCACCGGGGGCATGAGCCCGCGGTTCATTTGGCCACCGCAAATCTAATGTTGCATTTGTCCGTTCCGTATCATCGGAGTTTAGAGCATGCCCGTCGCCGAACATAGCCGCCTCCTGTCTCCGCGCAAGCGGCGGAGCCCGTTGGTTTTTTTCCTTGCGCTGTTGCTGGCCGGCTGCAATACCGCCGACTCGCCGCCGGTTTCGGCTCCGGTTTCGTCCCCCGACAACCTGAGCTACCGGGGCCTCGAGGGCTTTCCGGATCCGGTTACGCTGACGGACGGTCGATACCGGGGAGAGGCGGGTGCCGAAGGCGGCCCGCTGACCGTCGTGTTGTCGACCCAGTTTGCCGAATCGGGCGATCTGGACAACGACGGTATGGACGAGACCGCCGTCGTGCTGGTCACCGACGCAGGCGACAGCCGCATCGTGCAACACCTGGCGCTGCTCAAGCCCCGGGACGGAGCGCTCGAGCACGTTGCCACCGCCACGTTGGGCGAGAGCGTGCGGCTTCGCTCGCTGGAGATGCGGGACGAGGTCATCGACGCTACGCTGCTGATTCTCGACGAGGGCGATCCTGCCTGCTGCCCGACACGGCTCGTCCGGCGTGAGTACACGCTGGCCGGGACCCGACTCCAGCTGCTGCGCGAACTCCGCTCCGGCCCCCTCGAACGGATTGCCGGACAGCTCTTCCCGGAGGGTGAGGTACTGCGATTCCGAAGCTGCACCGGACCGATTGACGGTTCCGGCGATGCGCTGCTGGTCGACGCCATCAAACGGCAGTCGGTCGCCGACGTTGTTGCCCAGGTCTCCGGCGATGCCGGGCAGCCGGTGTTTATCGACGTGGAGGGACGCTGGTTGAACGAGCCGGGTACGGCAGCCGGCATCGGTTTCGACAATACGCTGGAAGTCACCAGCCTCGTGCGGGTCGAACGTGAAGGCGCGGGGTGCGACCGCCTGCTCGCGGATACCGTGTTCCTGGCCGCTGGCAGCGAGCCTGACTGGAAACTGGAGATTCGCCGCGACGGCGCACATTTCGTATCGCCGTCGACACAGGAGACCAGCGAATACACGGGCGGCACGCGCTTGAGCCGACGAATCTTCGAATTCGGGGCACCGCCGAACAAACTCACGGCGCGCTTCTCCGAAGTGCCGTGCTACGACAGCGCCGGCAACTTCCATTCGCACGAGGCGGAAATCACGTTCGAGTCGACCCGCTCCCCGGGTTGCGCGGCGCCCGGGCTGGCAAGAGGTCTGGACTGAGGTCAGGGGCATGCCGCAGCAGAACTGGGTCGACCACTTTATTCATACCCGATCGTTGCCCGAGGACTGGCACGCACGCGCCGGCGTTCATTTCGATGCCGTCGCCGAGTGGCTCGTCGGGCTCGCCCAATCGGGCCGGCGCCTGATAGGCATCAGCGGCGCCCAGGGCACGGGCAAGTCGAGCCTCGCGGAGTATCTTTGCGAAGCGCTCGAGAGAGAGCATGGGAAACGCGCCTGCATCCTTTCTCTGGACGACTTTTACCTGACCAGAAACGAGCGCCGTGTGCTTGCGGACACCGTGCATCCGCTACTCGCAACGCGGGGCGTGCCCGGCACTCACGACGTCGCAAGACTGGCGGCCACGATCCGCGAACTGCTCGCAGGCTCAGCGTCCGTCAGGCTGCCGGTGTTCGACAAGGCACTCGACGATCGATCGCCGCAAGATCGGCCGGCGCCCGTGGCGCCGGACATCCTGTTGCTGGAAGGCTGGTGTATTGGCGCACGCGCACAGACTGCCCCGGAACTGGCGGAGCCGATCAACACGCTGGAAACGGAGCAGGACCCGGACGGCCGCTGGAGGCACTGGGTCAACGAGCAGCTAACCCGCCACTACACACCCGTTTACGACAGCCTCGACGCTCTGCTGCTGCTGAAACCGCCGGGTTTCGAGGCAGTGCTCGACTGGCGTACGCTGCAGGAGCACAAATTGATTGCAGCGACCGGCAAAGGCATGACGGATGCCGAAGTAAAGGCGTTCATCAGCCACTACGAACGGCTGACCCGCGTGTGCATCGACCACTTGCCCGCCGTTGCCGACGTGCTCGTCGAGCTGGACGACAATCACGACATAGCAGGACTCGATATCAGGGGCGCTTGAAGTCCTGGATACGCAGTTTGGTTTCGTGGCCTGCGAACGACTGGCCTGCCCCGTCTTCACCTTTCATGTAGCTCCGCTGCCAGCCCTGCTGCTGCGCCTGTGAGCCCGGCCGTGAGAGATCTTCGTTGAAACGCAGGCGATCCTCGCGCCATTGTGTGTATTGCCGGTAGAGCCCGGCATCTTCGTTCAGATTGCGTATTTGCGGATCGAACTTGCCCAGGTAGTGGCGCGGATACGGCAGCACGGTTGCGATGGGTTCGTCGCGCTCGAAACGCACCTTGTGACGCTTGCGCGTGAACTGCCAGTTCATCGTGAAGCTGAACGGCGCCCAGTCCGTTTCGATGACGCCTTCCAATGCGGCAATACCGTCTTTGGGTGCATTGGCAGGGCCTTTCACCCAAAGGTTGTGCGCCTTGCTGGTCCGGAACAGGTAACCCAGCGAAAAGGTCAGTACGCCGTGGCCAAAGTGAGAGCCGACGAGCGGGGATGGTGTGTCATCAAAGCGAATACGAATGGCGTCCAGCCCCTCCCTGCCGTTCCAGCGAGCCGTGAACCCGACCGGGCTCAAGATCTCCCACCCCATCTGATTGGCGATCGCCAGAGGCAGGCAGCGGTAAGCAAAACGCTCCGGCAGCTCGTCCATCCATGCACGCCGCCGGTCGCCGGTCTTCAGCGGCATGGGCTCCTCGACCACTTCGTAGGCGGTAATCTTCAGTTTGTCTTTCATCGTTCCGTCCCCTGCACTGCACTGGTTTGCGGGCGTCGCACCCCAATCCTACAGCGGCAGTGCCGTCGTGTACTTGTGTTGCCTGAGCGCTATCTGCGAAGACGCCTGCGCAACCGACTCGTGCGCCAGCACGCGTTCCATGAGGATATGCTCGAACTCCCCCACGCTGCGCGTTCTCAGGATGAGCGTGTAGTCGTGTGTCCCGGTCACTGAAAAACACTCGAGGATCTCCGGCGTGCTTTTTACCAGCGACTCGAACTGCCGCCGCGTTGCTCTCGCGTGATCGACCAGGTTCACGAGTACGAATACGCAGACCGGAAAACCCACCCGGCTGGCATCGAGCAGCGCAACCCGTCGCTCGATGGCGCCAGCCTGCTCGAGTTCGGACAGCCGCCGGGACACCGTCGACGAGGACATACCGAGTTCGTCGGCAAGCTCCCTGACGGTTTTCGACGCGTCGCTTTGAATCGCACGAAGCACCGAGCGATCGCTGTCGGTCAGACGCAACTCTTGGGTAGTTTGTATCATGCAGGAAGCCCTGTTTGATGGTTTGTCCCAAATATTAGCGCTTTTGCGAGGAGAATGAATCCCTGTTGCGCCATTTCCGGCGTATCCTTTCAGTGTCGCCGTCTACCCGCATTTGCGGGAGCTTGGGAGGATGATCATGAACGCTCTGCCCGCCGAGGTTGCCAGCAGCAAGAACCGTTACGCCGATTCGCCGCGCAATGCGGATTACACAATCGATCAGCGCTGGGACAGCTACACCCGCGAGGAGCATGACCGCTGGGACCGCCTGTTCAAGAATCAGACCGCAATACTCCCCGGGCGTGCCGCAGACGAGTTTGTTCAGGCCATGCACGACCTGCGACTGTCCGAAGCCGGTATTCCGGACATGGAGAAACTCTCGGACCGGCTCGAGAAAATGACGGGCTGGCGCGTCGTCCCGGTCACCGACCTCGTGCCCGACGACATCTTTTTTGATCACCTCGCCAATCGCCGCTTCCCGGCCGGTGCCTTCATCCGTCCCGAGGAGGAGTTCGATTACCTCGAAGAGCCGGATATCTTTCACGACATCTTCGGACACGTGCCGCTCCTGGCCAACCCCGTGTTTGCCGACTTCATGGAAGCCTACGGCAAGGGCGGCAACCGGGCGCTCGAACTCGGCCAGCTCAAGAATCTCGCGAGGCTCTACTGGTACACGGTCGAGTTCGGGCTCATAAAAAACGGCGACGACTTGAGGATCTATGGTGCCGGCATACTGTCTTCGCCGCGCGAAAGCGTGTTTTCGCTGGAGGACGATTCCCCCAACCGGGTGGCGTTCGATCTCGCGCGCATCATGCGCACGAAGCACATCATCGACGACTTCCAGCAAACCTACTTCGTCATCGACAGCTTCGAACAGCTGCTGGAAACCTGTTATAAGGACTTCGCCGACGTTTACGCCGAAGTGAGAGGCCAGCCCGACTACGAAGCACACGAACTCGTCGACGGCGACCGCGTACTGAACGAAGGCTCGCGCCGGTACTTTCTCGACAAACAACGCCTCGACTGATCCCTGGCCGGCGCGACCGAAGTTCGCGTTACTTTAAGGAATGCACATGCCCGATATCCTCGACCCTTCGGACGTCGAGCAGCTCGTCCAGAGCCGCCCCGGCTGGTCGCTCGCCGAAGACGGGCGCTCCATCAGCACCGAACTCACGTTCTCGAACTTTGCCGATGCCTGGGGCTTCATGAGCGAAATCGCGATCGAAGCCGACAAGCTCGACCATCACCCGGAGTGGAGCAACGTCTACAACCGGGTGGCGATTACGCTGACCACGCACGACGCGAACGGCCTGACCGTTCGCGACGTAGCACTCGCCAAGCGCATTGCGGCTTCCCTGGCGCGGCGCGGCTACGGCGAGGAGTAGCGGTTTGCACGTCGTCGTCACGGGCGCCGCGGGTGCACTGGGCCGTACCGTAGCCGAAGTACTCACCGAGGCCGGCTACGACGTCACCGGCCTCGATATTGCCGGCAACGTCGACGACACCGGAGGACTCGCGCGCGCGATTGGCGGCGTCGATCTTGCGGTTGCCGAACAGGTGCAGGAAGCGCTCGACACAGCCGCGGCAGCTGCCGGGCCGCTGCACGCACTCGTGAACATTGCGGGCGGCTTCGTCTGGGAGACCGTCGCCGACGGCGATCCGGCCAGCTGGCAGCGGATGTTCGACATCAACGTGCTGGCGACGCTCAACGCCTCGCGCGCCGCGCTGAATCACTTTGCACCAACGTCTGCGTCGATCGTCAACGTCGGCGCCGCCGCTGCGCTCAAAGCCAGTGCCGGCATGGGCGCCTACACGGCAGCCAAATCCGGCGTCATGCGACTCACCGAAGCACTGGCGGAAGAACTCAAGCCCCGGGCCATCCGCGTCAACGCGATTCTGCCCTCGATCATCGATACGCCGGCCAACCGCAAGGACATGCCGGACGCCGACTTTTCCGAATGGGTGACCGCGACCGAACTGGCGGAGGTTGTTGCGTTCCTGGTCTCCGCAAAAGCCGGCGGCGTCACGGGCGCGCTGATTCCGGTGACCGGGCGGGTTTGAGCGCCGCTTCTAGATAGCCCCCATCTCGATGGCTTTCAGCACGGCGCGCGTGCGATCCCGAACGCCGAACTTCGCCAGTATGTTCGAGACGTGGTTCTTGATCGTGCCTTCGGATTTGTGCAGCGCCTCGGAGATCTCCCGGTTGCTGTAGCCGCCCGCCATGAGCCGAATGACTTCGGTCTCCTTTGGGGTTAGCGGTTCGGGCATGTCGGCACTTTCGAACTCGCCACCCTGACGCGACAGCCCCTTCAAGAGTGCTTCGGTAATGGCAGGCTGGATCATGGTCTCACCGGCGGCGACCGATTCGATCGCGCGAATCAGGTTTTCCAGCGATACGTCTTTCAGCAAATAGCCTTTTGCACCGGCTCTGATTCCCTCGAGCACGTGCTCGTGATCGTCGAAGGTCGTCAGGATGATGACGGGTACGTCGTGGCCCGCTGCCATCAGCGCGGCGGTAGCCTCGGCACCGTTCATGCGCGGCATGCGCATATCCATGAGCACAACGTCCGGCCGGTGCTCCGAAATCAGCTCCACGGCCTGATCGCCATCGTCGGCCTCCGCGACGACCTCGACCGTCTCCGACAGCTCGAGGAGTCCGCGAATACCCTTGCGCACGAGGGTTTGATCGTCGATGAGTGCAACACTAAGCGTCATGCCGTGCTCCCGAAAGGTATCGATACGTTCAGCTTGAGGCCATCGTTCAGCTTCCCGAGTGTGAGCGTGCCGCGCAAGTGGTCGATACGCTCGCGCATGCCCGTCAAACCATTGCCTTCGACGAGTTCACCTTCGCTCCTGCCGTCGTCGTGTATCTCGAGATTGACGTGGTCGCCGCTTCGCCACATGCGAACCCAGCTTCGCCGCGCTCCGGCGTGCCGCAGGGTATTGGTGATGGCTTCCTGAATGCAGCGCAGCAGCGACTCGGCAATCTCGACGTCGTCGATCTCCAGTCCGTCCTCGATATCCAGCGTAATGTCGAGTTGCGGTATCTTCGCAACGAGTAAGGCAATGGCCTGGCGGAAGTCGACCCCGCTCTCCTCGCGCATCGCGCTGACCGCCTCGCGTACGTCCGCCAGCAGCAAGCGCGACAGCGCGCGACATTCGGCAATGTGTGTTTTAGCATCACCATCGGCCAGTCGCTCGGCGATCTGCAGCTTGATGGTTAACGCGGTCATGTGGTGGCCAATCAGGTCGTGCAGATCGCGTGCAATCCTCGTGCGTTCCGACTGCCGTGAAGCTTCCGAGAGGAGGTGCTGTGTGGCCATGAGTTCACTGTTCAGGAGTTCGACCTTGTCGCGCGCCGCCTCGGCCTCAATGGCGGTTCTCGCAGAGAGCAGGGCAAAGAGGTGGAAAGTGCCGTACAGGGATACGGTCACCAGCGGGTTATCGTAGCCCCAGCCCATGCTCATGACGACGTACCAGCTCAGCATCACTCCGAAGAGCAGCATCCAGCCCACCGTCACCGAATACAGGCCGGGTACGATCGCGATCCAGATGATCGTGTAGATCGGCATGTAGTCGAAGGGCAATAGCCAGGCCAGCGCGAGCGCGCTGACGGCCTGAAGGCCGTGCGCTATTCGGCGCGCCGGCATATCCAACCTCGAGTGTTGCATCGCGAGCTGCATCGTCACGAGGTTGGCAAAGATCAGTATTACGTAAAGCAGGATCCGGGCCTGCTCCGCCTCCGAGCCGCGGGCGGCCAGGTACAGCGATAAGCCCGAGATCAGCGCCCAGGTCAGGATTCCGGCCCCGCGGTACATGAAGTCCGCTCGCGTACGTTTATGCATGCGGACATTGTGTCGGCTGCCGGCCAGCGGCGCTATATGCCAAAAGTCATGGATTGAGCAGGTGACCGCGGGCACTTATGGGGGCGGGCGGTCCCCCGTAGTCTGAACGGGAAGCTTAACGGAGCCCGACATGACTACCCTGCACACCCTTTTAGTTAACGCACACATTGTGGTCGGCGCTGTTGCGCTGGTCCTGTTCTGGATACCCGCTTTCAGCCGCAAGGGCAGCACACTGCACGTTCAGAGCGGCCGGTTCTATGCCTATGCGATGTATTTCGTCAGTGTGTCTGCGTTCCTGTCCTCGGTCATGGTGCTCGCCGACCCGATCGGCATCCGCCGGCCGGGACTGGAGATGGATCCCGAAGATGCCGTCGAACTGGCCGAGCTGTTCCGAATGTTCAGCCTGTTCCTCCTGATGCTGTCGGTGCTGGTGTTCGCGAGCATCCGGCACGGCCTGGCGGCATTGCGCGTGCGACAGCAGCCCGACGCCATCAAGAGTCGCCTGCATCGCGGCATGCTCCTTACGCTCGGCGCGCTCGGGATTGTCGTGCTGGGCATCGGGCTTGCCGACACCCGCTGGCTGCTCATCATCTTTGGCGGCATATCGATTTCCGGCGCCATCGGCATGTTTCGCGATACGCGAATCGAGCAGTTCACGCGCGGCCAGCAGCTCAAGGCTCACCTAAGTGGGCTGATCGGCTCTGGGATAGGCGCGTACACGGCGTTCTTCGCGTTCGGCGGTTCCCGGCTCTTTGCCGAACTCCTGCCCGGTCAATGGCAGGTCGTCTCCTGGGTTGTCGCGCCGGTCATCGGGACCATTGCCATCCAGCGCCTTTCGCGCCGCTACCAACGAGGCCGAGCCTAGCGGTTAGCTTGAGGGTCTGCCCAGCATGAGCGCCGCCCGTTCCGCGACGACAACGGTATCGCCGTGCTGATTGGTCGCCGAATGCTCGAAGGTCACGACACCTTGCCCCGGACGGGATTTGGACGCTTTGAGTCCCCTGACGACCGAGCGCACGGTCAGCGTGTCACCAATGAATACGGGCTTGGGGAAGCGGACGGCACCAAACCCCAGGTTCGCCACGGTCGTGCCCAGGGTCGTCTCGTTGACGGAGATACCGACAACCAGCGACAGCGTAAACAGGCTGTTGACGAGTATTTGCCCGAACTCGGTGTCCTTGCAGTACTCGGCGTCGAGGTGCAGCGCAGCCGGATTGTGTGTCATCGTCGTGAACAGGAGATTGTCGGTCTCGGTCACGGTCCGGCGTATGGCGTGTTCGAACTCCTGGCCTTCGGTGAATTCCTCGAAATACAGACCGGGCATCGCACAGACTCCTTAAGCAGACGCCGTCGAGTGTATCGCGAAACGGCAGCGTAACACTCGCGGGGAAATTCCAGTGATACGGATCAGGCGCTGTTTTCGAACAGCTCGCGGCCAATCAGCATGCGACGTATCTCGCTGGTACCGGCGCCAATTTCGTACAGCTTGGCATCGCGCAGGTAACGGCCGGTCGGATACTCGTTGATGTAGCCGTTGCCGCCCAGGAGTTGAATGGCATCGAGCGCCACGAGCGTCGCCTTTTCGGCGGCGTAGAGTATGCAGGCAGCCGCGTCCTGACGAGTGGTCTCGCCGCGGTCGCAGGCAGCCGCCACGGCATACACGTACGCCTTGCAGGCGTTCATCGTGGAATACATGTCGGCCACTTTGCCCTGTACCAGCTGAAAGCGGCCGATCGGACTGCCGAATTGCTTCCGATCGTGTACGTAGGGAATCACGGCATCCACGCAGGCTTCCATGATGCCAATGGGGCCTGCTGCGAGTACGGCGCGCTCGTAGTCGAGCCCGCTCATCAGAATACGTGCGCCGCCGCCCTCCGTTCCGAGCACGTTGTCGGCCGGCACTTCGCAGTCGTCGAAAACCAGCTCGGAGGTGTCCGAACCGCGCATGCCGAGCTTGTCGAGCTTCTGCGCCGTCGAATAACCCTTGAACCCCTTTTCGACGATAAACGCCGTGATCCCGCGCGAACCCGCCTCCGGATCGGTCTTGGCATAGACCACCAGCACGTCCGCACCGGGACCGTTCGTAATCCACATCTTGCTGCCGTTCAGTACGTAGACGTCGCCCTCTTTTCTTGCCGACAGGCGCATGGAAACCACGTCCGACCCGGAGCCCGGCTCCGACATCGCCAGCGCGCCCAGATGTTCGCCGCTGCAAAGCGCCGGCAGGTAACGGGCTTTCTGCGCTTCGCTGCCGTTGAGTTCGATCTGGTTCACGCAGAGGTTCGAATGGGCGGCATACGACAAGCCCACCGAACCGGAACCGCGGGAGATCTCCTCCATCGCAACACAATGAGCGAGGTAGCCCAGGCCGCTGCCGCCGTAGTCCTCGCCGGCCGTGATGCCAAGCAGGCCAAGCTCTCCCAGCTCCGGCCAGAGATCGCGCGGAAACTCGTTTTGCTCGTCGATTTCCGCCGCGCGCGGCTCGAGCCGTTCGGCAACCCAGCGCGCAATGACGTCACGCATGGCCTCGATTTCCTCCGGCAGGCCGAAGTTCATCGTCAATCCCGCGGCAGTCCGTCGCATGCTGGTTCCTGTAGCGTAGTGAATGTAAGGGCGCGAAGAAATTCGCAGTCCAAAGGTCGCACAGACCTGTACGCTTGTGGATATACACCTTATGGTATGTACCCTTCAGAGGGCGTTATCTACGATGCACTGAGCGGTACATTCCGGACAATACAGCATGCCGAAGAACGGCCAGCCAGCACCCTACAACTCGCAGATCGACACGACGTCAGCCGGGTTTGCGGCGAACCGCAAGGCCATGAAGGCCCTCGTCGACGAACTCGAGGCACGCGTCGCCACCGTCTGCAAACACGGCGGCAAACGCTACACCGAGCGCCACAAAGCCCGCGGCAAGCTGCTTGCCCGGGAACGCGTCGACCGGCTGCTCGACCCGGGCTCGCCGTTTCTCGAAATTGGCCAGCTCGCTGCCTGGGAGGTTTACGACAGCCCTTTGCATTCCGCAGGGGTTGTAGCCGGCGTCGGCCGGATCGAAGGTGTGGAGTGTGTCGTCGTTGCCAACGACGCCACCGTCAAGGGTGGCACGTACCACCCGCTGACCGTGAAGAAACACTTGAGAGCGCAGACCATTGCGCTCGAAAATCGCCTGCCCTGCGTCTACCTCGTCGAATCGGGTGGTGCGTTCCTGCCGATGCAGGACGAGATATTTCCCGACGAACAACATTTCGGGCGGATTTTCTACAACCAGGCGCAGCTGTCGGCTGCCGGTATTCCGCAGATTGCCGTCGTGCACGGTTCCTGCACGGCCGGTGGCGCCTACGTACCGGCCATGGCCGACGAAGCCGTCATTGTCAGGAACCAGGGCACCATCTTTCTCGCCGGGCCGCCGCTGGTCAAAGCGGCCACGGGGGAAGTTGTCGATGCGGAGGAACTCGGCGGCGGCGACCTGCACACGCGGCGCTCCGGGGTAGCCGATTACCTTGCCGACGACGACGACCATGCGCTCGGTATCGCGCGCCGGATCGTTGCCAACCTCAACTGGCAGAAACGAGGCAGCCTCACTCGCAGTGAAACGCTGCCGCCGGTGTACGACGCCGAGGAAATCTACGGCATTGTCGAGGCTGACATCCGCAAGCCCTACGACGTCCGCGAAATCATTGCGCGTGTTGTCGACGGCTCGGTGTTCGACGAATTCAAGCCGTTGTACGGGGCTACGCTGGTGACGGGATTTGCGCGGCTCTATGGCTACCCGGTCGGCATCATTGCCAACAACGGCATACTGTTCTCGGAAAGCGCCAAGAAGGGCGCCCACTTCATCGAGCTGTGCTGCCAACGAGGCATCCCGATCGTGTTCCTGCAGAACATCACCGGGTTCATGGTGGGCCAGTCGGCCGAAGCCGGCGGCATCGCCAAGGACGGCGCCAAGCTGGTCACGGCCGTGTCGACCGCCAACGTGCCCAAGTTTACGGTCATCATCGGCGGCTCCTACGGCGCCGGCAACTACGGCATGTGCGGACGCGCGTACGGCCCTCGTTTTCTGTTCACCTGGCCCAATTCGCGCATCTCCGTCATGGGCGGCGAACAGGCGGCCAACGTGCTCGCAACGGTTCGACGTGACGCTACCGAGGCCAAAGGCGGCGAATGGCCGGCTGAAGAAGAAGAGCAGTTCAAGGCAACCACGCGCGCGACCTACGAAGCGCAAGGCAGCCCGTATTACGCAACGGCGCGACTCTGGGACGACGGCATCATCGATCCGGCCGATACCCGCAAGGTACTCGGGCTCGCGCTGTCGGCCAGCCTCAACGCCGAGATCGAACCGACGCGCTTCGGCCTGTTTCGGATGTGAGGCGCCGCATGTTTCGAAAACTCCTGATCGCCAACCGCGGCGAAATTGCGGTGCGCATCGCACGAACCGCAAAGCGGCTCGGCATTGCAACGGTGGCGGTGTATTCGGACGCCGACCGGAACGCGCCGCATGTCCGCTGCGCCGACGAGGCCATACACATTGGTCCGGCACCGGCCAGCGAGAGCTACCTGCGTATCGACAAGCTGCTCGACGCGGTAGCACGAAGCGGCGCTGAGGCCGTTCACCCCGGTTACGGCTTCCTGTCGGAAAACGCCGAGTTTTGTACAGCGCTCGACGACGCCGGTATCTGTTTTGTCGGACCCACGGCCGAAACAATCCAGTCGATGGGCTCCAAGTCAGCCGCCAAACGACTGATGCAGGCCGCAGGCGTTCCCGTGCTGCCCGGCTACGAAGGTGAGGATCAGTCTCTCGACCACTTTGCCGAAGCGGCTGAGCACATCGGCTACCCGGTATTGCTCAAGGCATCGGCGGGCGGCGGCGGCAAGGGTATGCGACTCGTGTATGACACCGACGACCTCGAAGAGGCACTCGCATCGGGAAAACGCGAAGCCGCGTCGGCGTTCGGAGACGACCGTTTCCTGCTGGAGAAATACCTGGAGCGTTCCCGGCACCTGGAAGTGCAGATATTCGGCGACGGCAACGGTCAGGTCGTGCACGTCTTCGAGCGCGACTGCTCGGTGCAGCGCCGGCATCAGAAAATCATCGAGGAGGCGCCCGCTCCGAACCTCGATGCCGGAGTCCGCGCGGCGCTGCTCGAGGCCGGCGTGCGCGCCGGCGAAGCCGTCAACTACCGGGGTGCCGGCACGGTCGAGTTTCTCTACGACGGTGCTGACGGCGTTTATTTCATGGAAATGAACACGCGCCTGCAGGTCGAGCACCCGGTCTCCGAAGCCATCTCCGGGCTCGATTTTGTCGAATGGCAGCTCCGGGTCGCCGCCGGTGAGGGACTGCCGCTCACTCAGGAGGAGATAACCGGGGACGGTCACGCCTTCGAGGCACGGCTCTACGCCGAAGACCCCGACCGGCAGTTTGCGCCGTCCGTCGGTACGCTGAGCCACCTGGAGCTGCCGGGTGACGCCCGCGTCGATAGCGGTATTGCACAAGGCCAGGTACTGTCGCCGCACTACGACCCGATGATCGCCAAGATCATTACTCACGGCGCTGACCGCAATGCCGCACTCGCCGCGCTCACGCGCGCGCTCGGCAAAACCCGTGTCGCCGGGCTCGAAACCAATACCCGGTTCCTGCACGCGCTGAGCCTCGAAGCCGACTTCGCCGCAGGCGAAGTGTCGACGAGCTTCATCGACGAACACGAGGACACGTTGTTTGCGCGGGCCGACCTGGGCGACCTGCCCGTCATTGCGGTTGCACTGCTCGAGGTCGCGGAGCCGCCGGCCGGCGACGATCCGTGGACAAGGCTTGCCGACTGGCGCAGCAACCAACCCGCCCGCCGGAGCATCGGGCTCCGTCAGGACGGCATACTCTCGGTGCTCACGCTGTACAGGCACGAGGACGGCATCGATGTCCGAATCGAGCGCGGCGCCAGCGCCGCCGAACGGCGGCTCAACGCTGCGCCGGGCACCGAAATCCGCTACGCGGTCACGCTGAACGAATCGTCATCCACCGTGTTCGAATTTACGGTCGACCGCAAGGCCACCCACACCGCGGTCGTCGCGCCACATCGGGACGGTCATCGCGTGTGGCTCGGTATCGACTACGCGGACGTCGAGACCGTCGAACTGGCTTCGGTTGCCGGTCAGCACAAAACTGCCGAAGGTTCGCTCGAGGCACCAATGCCGGGCGCCGTCATTGCCGTCAACGTCGACGTCGGCGACCGGGTCGCCGCGGGCGATACGCTGCTCATCCTCGAGGCGATGAAAATGGAGCATAAGGTGCATGCGCCGGAGGATGGGGTCGTACGGCGGATACTTTGCCCCGCAGGCAAACAGGTGGCCGAGGGTGAACTCCTGATCGAAATCGCGAGTACCGACGACTAGACCCCGTCTCTACACCATGTAAGGCAGTGCCAGCGTCGCGAGACCCAGCACCAGAAAAAATCCGCACATGTCCGTCACGGTGGTCAGCACGGGACCCGACGCCACCGCCGGATCGACTTTGACGTGTTTCAGCAGCAGCGGTACGCAACCGCCAATCGAGACAGCCACTACGGTATTCACGGCCAGCGCCGCGCCGACCACAAGCCCGAGCACTGCGCTGCCCTGCCAGAGGTACGCCGCCAGGGCCAGCAGGCTGCCGAGCGCCGCACCGTTCATGAGCCCGACGGACACCTCCTGCCACCACACGCGCAGCACGTCTCGCGGCTGCACGATGCCGAGGGTCAGCTCACGCATGCTGACGGCCACGGCCTGGTTGCCCGAGCAGCCGCTCATATCCGAGACGATGGGCAGGAACACGGCCAGCGCAATGACCGCCGCCAGTGTGTCCTGAAACATCGCAATGACGCTTGCAGCAATGATGTTCAACACAATGTTGACGCTCAGCCAGGACAGCCGCCGCCGCGAGCGGTCCACGACCGGCATCGCGCGCAGCTCCTCGCCGCTGACGATACCCTGCACCTTCAGCTGATCGCTGGAAGCGCGATCGGCCAGCGCCTCCTGAAAATCCTGGCGCCGTACACGCCCGAGCAGCCGGCCGGCATCGTCGACAATCGGCGCACCCGGCGTTTCGTACTCGTCGAAATAGTCTTCGAGCTGTTCGAGCGTTGCCGTGACCGGCAAGGTCGGGACCGTCTCGGACACGGTGCCGAGCGCCGACTCGGGATTCGCCAGCAGCACGTCCTCGATGTGCACGGCACCCGTCGGCCGGCCCGCGGGGTCCAGCAGAAGAAGGCGGGCCGGCAGCTGCTCGATGTCCTTGCGACGCTCGCGCACGTCGCGAATGAAGTCCCTCGCTCGAATCGTTTCCGGGTAGGCAAACTGTTCGAGTTCCATCAGGCCGCCAGCCACATCGGTCGGATAGCTGATCAGCTCGCGTACTTCGCCGGCCGCTTCCGGATCCATTTCCCCGAGGATGGCTTCCGCACTTTCCGGATCCAGCGAGCCCAGGATGTCGGCGCCGTCGTCGCTGGGCAATTCGTCGACAATGTGCGCTGCCGCTTCAGTATCGAGGTGGTCGATCAGGTCGGCGGCGTGCTGATCCGGAAACTCGTGCAGAAGATCGGCGGCGTTTTCCGGCGGTATCAGCGCAAGCAGCCGCTGTTGATCCTCGGCCGACAGCCGAAACAGCACGCGCACGGTTTGTTCCGGCGGCAGGGCATCGAGCAGCGTCTCCGCTGCCTGGCGATCGTTCTGCTCGATGCAGTCGTGAAGCCGCTTCCAGGGTTCGATATCCGTAGCAGGCGTTGCCATATGCTTTTTCCCCTAAAGCTCGGCGCATGTACGGTCAATGTGCATGTGTGAACTCGCGGCTGCAAGTCGCGGCAGACGGCGTTTTGTTGCGGACGCTTAACTGTTCCGCGCGGAGCGGGTAGTCTCTCGTCGGTGGCTATTGGGTTCGTCTCTTGATATTGGCTTTTCTGGGGCTGGTCACCGGCATTCTCGTGCTGGTGGTCGGCGGTGGGTTGCTGGTTCGCGGTGCATCCGAGATTGCAACCAAACTGGGTGTATCGCCGCTCGTCGTCGGTCTGACCATCGTCGGTTTCGGTACGAGTTCACCGGAACTGGCCATCAACGTATTTGGCGCCATCAAAGGCGAAACCGACATTGCTTTCGGCAACGTCGTCGGTTCGAACATCAGCAACTTCGGGCTGGTTCTGGGCATTACGGCGTTGATTGCGCCTATTGCCATTCAAAGCCAGCTCGTCAGGCGCGAGATCCCGCTCCTGATTCTCGTTACGACCATCATGACCGTCATGGCCCTGGACGGACTCCTGGAAGGCGAGACGCCCATGATTGGCCGCTCGGAAGGCATCGTCCTGATGCTGCTGTTTTGCATCTTCTTCTACATCAACGCCATGGACGTGCTTCGTATACCGAGCGGGGACCCGATTGCCGCCGAAATCGAGCACAACCCGCTGGTCCGGCCGCCGTCGGCGTCGCCGCTGCGCTGGCTGTTCGTGCTCGCGGGTTTCGGGCTACTGTTCCTGGGCGGTGAGCTGACGATACGAAACGCCGTATCGCTGGCCGGACAGCTCGGCATCTCCGCCACGATTGTCGGCCTGTTCGTCGTCGCGATCGGTACCAGCATGCCCGAACTCGTCACGTCGGTCGTCGCGGCGTTGCGCAAGGAACCGGATCTCGCACTCGGCAACGTCGTCGGTTCGAACATCTTCAACTCGCTGCTGGTCCTGCCGAGCAGCGCGGTCATTACCGAGGTCAGCATTCCGCGCGGCGGCGTTACCGATCTGCTGGTCTCCTGGGGGCTGGTGGTCTTGTTGATCCCGTTTTTCGTGTTTGGCAAAGCCCAGCTCGGCCGGGCAGCCGGCGCGTTGCTGCTGGCGATCTATCTGGGTTACGCCCTTGCCCGGCTGCTCGCCGAAACGGCCGCGGGCTGACGCCTGACGACAACCCGCAGCCGCCCCGTGACGGTAAGGGCTGGCTCAGTGCATGTCCGCGGCCACGGCAAAATCGCCGCCCAGCGCTTTGTAGAGTGCCGCCAGCGCCGTTGCCCTGTCCGTGCGGCCTTGTGCAAGCTGGTCGTCCAGATCGATTCGTGTCCGGTCGGCATCGAGTACCGCCAGAAAGCTGTCGGCCCCGGCGTCGTAGCGCAACTCCGCAAGCCGCGATGCTTCACGCGCTTCCTGCACGGCCTCCTCGAGGCGCGCTTCGCGCTCGGTCGCCGCACGGTAGTTTGCGAGGGCATTCTCGGTTTCTTCCAGCGCTATCAACCAGGCCTCGTCGAACGCCGCGAGCGCCCCCGCGGCGCGCGCCTTGGCCGCCTTCAGCTCCTGCCTCACGCGGCCAAAATCCAGAATTCGCCATGAGAGGGCAGGCGCAACGCGCCAGCGCTCGGCATTGCTGTCGCCTATGGAAGACGATTCCGTGCCGGTCCAGCCAAAGTCGCCGACGAGATTCAGCTTTGGGTACAACTCCGCCGTTGCAACGCCGATATCCGCAGTGGCCGAGGCGAGCCGCCGTTCCGCCGCGTACACGTCCGGGCGGCGAGCCAGCCATTCTTCGGGCGTGCCCACGGCGACCAGCCGCGGCAAGGCGGGAAAACCGCCGGGCGATTTCAGATCGTCGCGCAGCGCCGCAACCGGAACCCGCGTCAACACGCTCAAGCGCTGCTCCGCCCGGTACACGGCCGCTTCGGCGTTCGGCACGCTGGCCGCTATCTGGCGTTCGATCGCGCGCGCGCGTGCGACGTCGAAAGCCGTGCCGCGGCCCGCTTCGAGGCCCGCTTCGAGAATCGCGACGTTCTCCGCCTGATTCTCGAGGTTGGCTTTCAGGATATCGAGGCGCAGGCTTTCACCCAGCCACTGAAAGTAGGTCTGAGCCACTTCGGCAACAATGGAGAGCTTGACGGCGTAGACGGTCGCCTCATCCGCATCGACGAGGTAGAAGAACGATTCAGACCGCCGCCTCAGGCTGCCGAACAGATCGATCTCCCACTCCGCATCGAAACCGGCCCGGTAGCGTTCGACGACACCCAGACCGGGAAACGCAAACGGATCCTCGTTGGCCGGCCGGCTGCGCTCGACCTCACCGTTGAGCGTCACGGTCGGCAGCAGGCTGTATACGGCCTGACCGCTCAAGGCACGAGTCTCGTTCATCGTCGCGATCGCCTGGGCAATGGTCGTGTTGTTGCTCAGCGCAAGATCGATGAGCCGCGTCAGGTCGTCGTTGCCGAGGCTTTGCCACAGACCCTCCACGGACACTGACGTATCGACCTCGTCGGCCTCTGCGTGCACGAACGTCTCGGGCAGGCTGGTTTCGGCAGGTTCGTAGTCGGGTCCGACCGCGCAGCCTGCAAGTGCGATTGAGGACAGCGACAGACTAAGCCAGCGCATGGGACACCTCCTCTTTGCGTGCTTTCCTGCGCTCCTCGAAGTTGCGAATGAGGACATAAAAAACCGGTGTAAAGATAAGACCAAAGAATGTAACGCCCAGCATGCCGAAGAACACGGTGACACCCATGACGTGGCGCACCTCCGAGCCCGGGCCGGACGCAAACACGAGCGGCACGACCCCGGCGATGAACGCAAAACTCGTCATCAGGATCGGGCGCAAACGAATGCGACAGGATTCGATGGCTGCCTCCAGAATGCTGCGCCCGGCCAGCTCGAGATCGCGCGCAAACTCGACAATGAGAATGGCGTTCTTGCAGGCAAGGCCCATCAGCACGACAAGGCCGATTTGCGTGAAGATGTTGTTGTCGATGACAACGGGCGGCACCGACATGGGCGGCGGGGGAATGGCCCCGGACGCAATCTGCAGGCCGAACAGAAGTCCGCGCACCTCGTTGATCGTCCAGATACCGGCAATGGCGGACAAGAGGCACAGCGGCACGATCAGGATAACGGCCAGCGGCAGCGACAGGCTTTCGTAGAGAGCTGCCAGGATCAGAAATACGAACAGGATACACAGCGGGAACACGAGCAATGCGGTGTTACCTTGCGTGGCCTCCTGGTAAGTCAGCCCGGTCCACTCGAAGCCCATGCCTTTGGGCAACATCGAGTCCGAGAGCTGCTCGGCAACGGCAAGCGCTTCCTGCGAGGACATTTGCGCGGGATCGATGCCCGCGGACAGGTCTGCGGCAGGATAGCCGTTGTAGCGAATGACGGGGTCCGGGCCGAAGCTCTCCTCGACGCTGAGCACGCTGGTGACGGGGATCATGCGGCCGTCCGCGTTGCGCACCTTGAGTAAGGACACGTCGCTGACCTCGTCGCGGAACTGCGCGTCCGCCTGCACGTACACGCTGTAAGTGCGGCCGAACAGATTGAAGTCGTTGACGTACGCCGAGCCGAGATAGGCCTGCAGCGCCGTGTACACGTCGTTGAGATTGAGATCCTGCTCTTTCACCTTGCGGCGGTCCACGACGGCTTCGAGCTGCGGCACGTTGGACTGGAACGAACTCAATACGGAGTAAGGGTCGAAACCGGGCGTTTGCCGCAAGGCCCCCGCGATCATTTGAGTCTGCTGATTGAGTTCGCCAAAACCCAGCGCCCGCTTGTCCTGAATGTACATCTCGACGCCGGAGGCATTGCCCAACCCCAATATGGGCGGCGGCATCAGGGCAAACGCAAGCCCTTCTTCCAGCATCGCAAACCCTCCCGACACCTGGGCGGCAATCTCGGCAGCCGTGCTGTCGCGATCGCCCGGCGGATCGATGCCCATGAACATCGTGCCGATGTTGGGGGTGTTCACGAAGTGAACGCCGTTCAAGCCCGGAAAAGACACGACGTTGCGCACGCCAGGCGTCGCGAGCGCAATCTCGGTCATTTCCTTGAGCATGGCGTCAGTGCGGTCGATCGTCGCGCCTTCAGGCAATAGCGCCACGCCGAACAGGTACTGCTTGTCCTGCGTGGGCACAAATCCACCCGGCACCGAACGGAAGCCCATGACGGCCACGGCGATGAGCAGCAGATAGATGACAGTCAACCGTCCGCCGCGCCCGAGGTTCTTCTCGGTGTTCCGCGCGTAGGATTTGGCGCCGCGATCGAACACGCGGTTGAACGGCCGGAATATCCAGCCGCACAGGAAATTGATGATTTTCCCGGTCGTGTTGAGAGGAGCGCCCTGCGGTTTCAGCAACACGGCGGCCATTGCGGGCGACAGCGTGAGCGAGTTGAAACCCGAAATCAGCACGGCCGCCGCAATCGACACGGCGAATTGCCGGTAGAACTCACCGGTTACCCCTTCCAGGAACGCCAGCGGCACGAACACGGCGGCCAGCACGAGGGTAATGGCCACAATGGGGCCCGAAACCTCTTTCATGGCGTCCTGAGCCGCATCGCGTGGCGACTTGCCCATTTCGATATGCCGCTCGACGTTCTCGACCACCACGATGGCGTCGTCGACGACAATACCGATGGCGAGTACGAGCCCGAACAAGGTGAGTACGTTGATCGAAAAACCGAGCATGAGGAGCACGGCAAACGCGCCAATGATCGACACCGGCACGGCCAGCAGCGGAATGATCGAGGCACGCCACGTCTGCAGGAACAACACGACGACGATGACAACGAGCAGTACGGCCTCCAGCAGCGTCGTGACGACGGACTGGATTGACTCACGAACGAATACCGTGGGGTCGTAGGCGACTTCCCATTCCATACCCGGCGGGAAGTCCTCCGACAGCACTTCCATTGTCTCGCGGACCGAGTTCGACAGCGCAATGGCATTGGCGCCGGGCGACTGAAAGATCGGGATGGCCGCCGCCTCTTCGTTGTCGAGATAAGAGCGCAGCGAATAGGTTTGTGAACCCAGCTCTACGCGCGCAACGTCGCCCAGCGTCGTCACCGACCCCGGCGAGCTGCCCGTCTTGAGCACTATGTCCTCGAACTCGGCAACACTTTTGAGGCGCCCCTGAGCGCTCAGCGAATACTGCGTGGCGTTGTTGCCGGGTTGCGGCGGACCGCCGATGATGCCTGCCGACACCTGGACGTTCTGCTCGCGAATGGCCGCAATGACGTCGCCCGCGGTCAAATCCCGGGACGCCACCTTTTTCGGGTCCAGCCAGATGCGCATCGAGTAATTGCCGGCACCGAAGATCAGCGCCTGCCCCACGCCGGTCAGGCGCGCGAGTTCGTCCTTGACGTTGATATTGGCGTAGTTCGAGAGATACGAGGCATCGTATACGCCCCCTGGCGACGTCAAATGCACAACCATCGTCAGGTTCGGCGAGGACTTGGCCGTCGACACGCCCAGCTCCCGGACTGCTTCGGGCAGCCGCGGCAGGGCGGTGGCCACACGGTTCTGTACCTGTACCGAGGCGAGATCGATATCGGTTCCGCCCTTGAACGTCACCTGCACCTGCAGCTGACCGTCGGAACTGGCTACCGATTTCATGTAAATCATGTTTTCGACGCCGTTGATCGCCTCTTCCAGCGGCGCGGCGACGGTTTCGGAAATGGTCTTCGGGTTGGCGCCGGGATAGCTCGCCGTGACCTGAATGGTCGGCGGTACGACCTCCGGGTACTCACCCACGGGCAGGTTCGGGATCGCAATCAGACCGGCAATCAGAATGAAGATCGACAGGACACCCGCAAAGATCGGGCGGTCGACAAAAACGCGAGAGAGATTCATCCTTCGCTACCTGCCTGAACCTGGGGCGCAGAACCCGGGCTCCGCATGTCGTCGACGCTGGGCGCAACCGGCGCTCCCGAAAAGAAAACCTTCCGCACGCCGTTGACGACGATCCGTTCGCCGGCGCTCAAACCCTCTTCGACGACGCGCAGACCCTCAACCTCGCGACCCAGCACGATATCGCGGCGTACGGCAACGTTCTCGTCCGTCACGACGTACACGTACTTGCGGTCCTGATCGGTCATTACGGCGGCTTCGTGGATCAGCACGGCCTGGTATTCGCCGCTGCCGAGCAAGCGAACGCGCGCGAACAGGCCCGGGATCAGGAATCCGTCGGGATTGGGGATGAGCGCGCGACCCTGGATGGTTCCGGTGGCGGGGTCAATGCTGTTGTCGACAAAGTCCATTTCGCCGCGAAACGGAAAGTCCTGACTGCCCGCGAGACCCACCTGTACCGGGTTGCGTACGTCGCGCGAACTCGGACGTTCGCCCGTCAGCGCTTTCGCCTGGTACTTGAGATAGATGTTCTCGTCGCCTTCGAAGACGACGTGGATGGGATCGATCGATACAACCGTAGTCAGCACGGTCCCGTTGGGCGTCACGAGATTGCCCGGCCGAACCAGAGCGGCGCCGACTCGGCCCGCGATCGGCGAAGTGACGCGCGTAAATTCGAGATTCAGCAAAGCCACGTCGAGCGCCGCCTCCGCGGCGCGCAAATCCGCCTGCGCCTGCTGGGCCTCGCCGCGGCGCTGCTCCAGTTCCTCGACGGATACGGCGCGCGCGGACACCAGTTTCTCGGAGCGCGCCAGGTCCTGTTCCGCAAGATCGACACGCGTTTTCGCGCGCGCCACGTCGGCGCGTTGAGACGCAACCGTCGCGCGGTACTCGCGATCGTCGATCGTAAACAGCAGGTCTCCCTCGGCAACGACCGCACCTTCCTCGAAGTGCACGTCGTCCAGATAACCGGTGATGCGCGGCTGCAGCTGGACTGTGTTGACGGCCTGGATTCGGCCCGAAAAATCGTCCCATTCGACGATGGGCTCCACGATGACCTCCGCAACCCCGACACCGGCCGGCGGAAACTCGCCGTTGGGCCCGCCGCCGCCCCCGCCGCAGGCGGAGAGCGTCAGCGCTGCAAGGCACGCGGCTGAAAGCCTCGGCCAACCGGCGAGGCGATGTTGTTGGTACTGCATCAGATTTGCCTTTCCTTAATGAGTTCTTGCTGTAGCGCAGCCGGGCTACGCTTTATCGTCACTTCCGGTCTCGGACCATTCGATCGCCAGGCTTTCGAGCTTCTCCACGAGCTGCCTGCGCAAACCCGCATCCATCTGCGGACAACCGAACACGTCGGCCCAGAACAATCCCATTGCGGCCATGCGCAGCAGCTCGCACTTCAGGTTCTGATCCGTCCACTCGACGTTCTCGAGCCGTTCGTTTTCGTGTGCGCGCACGGGATCCAGAATCGGCGGATCGTGGGTCACGGCACTGAGCATGCCGGTCACAAACCGCCGCCGTTCGGGTTCCTCGTTCGTGTGTGCACGAAGAAAAGCGATCAGCTCCGCATCGGCCGAACACTGCGCCGGGCAAAGCTCCTCCTCGATGGCCTGCCACTGCTCGAGGTCCTGCTCGACCAGCGCACGCAACAGCGATGCTTTGGTCGGGAAGTGGTAGGTGATTCCGCCGCGCGTCACACCGCTCACCTGGGTCAGTTCGTCATAGGTGAGCGCACCGGCGCCCCGCTCCATGACAATCTGCCGGGAGGCGTCGATGACTTTCTGTCGCGCTGTCGGTTGTCTACCCACGGCGCAAACTATACAGAACGTTTTGTATAGATAAAATGAAAAATTTGTGACACTGTGTATCTTCCCACTTGGAAAATAAATCGATATAACAGGAACTTATAAGCAACGGTGCCGAAATCGGCTCCGGCCGGAGAACAGAAACCGGCCGCGATGCCGGCCGGACCGGTCGCTTTAGCGCCCGTCAGCGCAATTATTCAGGGGCAGGGTGACCCGGGACAATGACGTCGGACGTCATTGTGCGCGGCCGAACCCGTCCCTGCCGGATCGGCAGGGACACAGTGGCCGGGTTTGAAGGGACGGCCGGAGCGCTGAGGTGCGATCCGGCCTCGTCAGACGACTAGTCCTTCAGGTCTTCCGCGAGCGCTTCGGCCTGATCTTCCACGGCCTGTGCGGCATCGCTCGCCTCATCCTTGAGCGCGTCGGCAGCGGCCTCGGCCTCGTCCATGACGTCAGCGGCTGCGTCGGCCGCCTCGTCCATTGCAGCAGAAGCTTCATCCGCCGCAGCGTCCATTGCGTCACCGGCCGCATCAACTGCGTCGGCAGCCTGCTCCACGACCTCGTCGACCGCATCCCCGGCCTGTTCGGCACCGCCGTTTTGATCGCACGCAGCAATCGACAAAACCCCCAGAACCGACACCCATAAGGCTAGTTTTTTCATTGTTGTCCTCTTATAGACGGTCACGCGACCCGCGAATGCTAGTGCAAGCGGCGCGATATCGCCACCGTCGCCGCAGAAAACCGCAGGACACGCAGGCGAACGGACTCCGGTACCAATGCCTATCTGGGCCTGAACGCCCGAGTGAGTACAACGCTGACCAGGCAGGCCCACAGCAGGGGATTGAAGCCCCCTTCACCGGCCAGCACGGGCGCCTGGGCCGTGAGCAGGCCCGCCACGAACATGCCGCCGCGAACGCGCGGCGTGTTCAGCGGTTGTCCCGATACGTCGCCCACCGAAGTGAGCTTCGACGTCGTAAACAGGACAAACAGGAACGCCCCAAGAGCCAGAAGACCCACCCAGAGCAGCAGCCCGTCCAGTTGTGCCAGCGCGGGCATTGCAACGCCGTCACGCACGACGAGCAGCATCGAGCCGAGCAGACACAGCATGCCGAACGCGAGCTGAAAGCGCGCGGGGCGATCCAGAGACGCATCGAGGAAAAACGCAATACAGGCAGCAAGGGCCAACAGCGGATCGGCAAGCGTCGTGGACGCCCACAGGACAAACACGGTCACGAGAACCGAGTCGGTCCAGCGCGCATGCGTCCCCGTGGTCCGGTTGACGATCCGCGTCAGGAGCAGCGCAACGAACAGCGGCAGCGCGCTGTAGGGACCCCACCAGAGCGCGGCCGCCACGGCCAGGGCCATCGCAACAAATGCTGCCGTATCGTCGTCGGGCGCCAGTTCCCGGGTGACCGCCCAGGCACCAAATGCTGCCAGCGCGGCACCGAGCGCAGCCGCTCCGGGCGCTTCTACGCTGGCGACGCCCAGCATCGCCAGCACGGCCGCCAGCAGCGCAACCAGCGGCACGATCAGCAGTACGGCTTTGTTGGTCGGAAACTGAGGATCGACGGGCCGCGCTATGGCCGTATAACGGTAGATGCGGTGAACCGACAAGAGCCTATGCCTCGATCGCTTCCAGGGCGAGGTCCGCCAGCGGTTCGACAAACGCGCCCAGCGCTGCCGCGTCGGCATTGGATGCGTTGCCGTCCACGGCGCGTTTCGCCACCCCCTGAACAATGGCGGCCAGCCTGAAGAAGCTGAACGCCACGTAGAAACTGAAGTTCGCTATGCCGTCGATGTCCATTCGCCTGCAATACGCCTCGAGGTAGGCGTCCTGGTCCGGTATCCCGAGCGCCGCCAGATCCTTGCCGCGCAGACCGGACATGTTGCCGACACCCTGGGGTAACCGCAGTTGCATGCAGAGATAGCCGACGTCGGCGTAAGGATGGCCCAGTGTCGATAGCTCCCAGTCGAGCAGGGCCACGGCCCGCGGGCGCTCGAAATCGAAGATCAGGTTATCGAGCCGGTAATCGCCGTGCACGAGTGCAACCCGGCCGTCGTCCGCCGGCAGTGCATCGGCGAGCCACTCGATCAGGACTTCCATGGGTTCGATGCGCTTGAGTTCCGACGCCCGGTACTGACTGCTCCAGCGCTGGTACTGGCGTTCGAAGTAGTTGCCGGGGCGGCCGAAGTCGGCCAGACCGACGCGCTCGATGTCGGTACGATGCAAACGGGCAAGCACGTCGATCATCTCGGCATACAGTTCCCCGCGTTCCGTCCTGCTGAGTTCCGGCAAAGCGGCATCCCAGAAGATACGCCCTTCGCAGTGCTCCATGACGTAGAACATCGAACCGATGACGTCGCGGTCCTCACACAGATGCAGCGCCTTCGGCACAGGGACGTCGGAACCTTCCAGCGCACGCAGAACGCGATACTCGCGATCGACGGCGTGAGCCGACTTCAGGAGCTTGCCCGCCGGCTGGCGGCGCAGCACGTAGGTACCGGACGCTGCACTGAGCTTGAAGGTCGGGTTCGACTGTCCGCCGGCAAATTTTTCCGCGGTCAACGGCCCGTCAAAACCGTCGACATGGTCCTCGAGGTACGCGCGCAGGGTGATCGTGTCCAGTTGCTGTGTGTCGTCGCTCATTGGCCGGCCTTTTCCGGTTCAGGCGTGCATTGCGGCGAGATTACGCCCGAGCTGCATCATGTGCACTTCGTCGGGACCGTCAGCCAGCCTGAGTGTCCGCGCGTGCGCATAGGCGCGGGCAAGGAAAAAATCCTGGCTGACGCCGGCACCGCCGTGGATCTGGATGGCGCGATCCAGTACGCGGCAGGCCATGGCCGGCGCAACGATCTTGATCATCGCAATGAGATCCTTGGCCGCCTTGTTGCCGCCTTTGTCCATGCGATCCGCGGCTTTCAGCGTAAGCAGACGCGCCTGTTCGATTTCGCAGGCGGACTGCGCAATGTCTTCACGGACCGACTGCTGCTTGGCGAGCGGGCGGCCAAACGCCACTCGCGACCCGGCGCGCACGCACATGGCTTCGAGCGCCCGTTGCGCGACGCCGATGAGGCGCATGCAGTGGTGAATCCGCCCCGGGCCGAGACGGCCCTGCGCAATCTCAAAACCGCGACCTTCGCCGAGCAGCAGGTTGCCCGCGGGTACGCGAACGTTGTCGAACTCGACCTCGGCGTGCCCCTCGGGCGCGTCGTCGTAGCCGAAAACCCGCATGGGGCGAAGCACCTTGACACCCTCCGTCGCCAGCGGCACGAGAATCATCGACTGCTGCCGGTAGCGGTTCGTGTCGTCGGGGTCGGTCTTACCCATGACGATGAGAATTCTGGCGTGCTTGCCGCAGGCACCGCTGGTCCACCATTTGCGGCCGTTCAGTACGTACTCGTCGCCGTCGCGGACAATCGACGTCTCGATGTTGGTTGCATCGGAAGACGCGACGCCAGGCTCGGTCATTGCGAACGCAGAGCGGATTTCGCCGTTGAGCAGGGGAACCAGCCACTCTTCCTGCTGTTCGGGCGAGCCGTAGCGCGCCAGCACCTCCATGTTGCCCGTATCCGGCGCGCTGCAATTGAACACTTCCGGGGCCCAGGTGACCCGGCCCATGATTTCCGCCAGCGGCGCGTATTCCAGATTGCTCAATCCCGGGCTGAACTTGCCGTAGCTCTTCGGCAGAAACAGATTCCACAGTCCCGCCTGCTGCGCCTTCGACTTCAATGCCTGCAGCAGCGCCGGGGGTTCCCAGCGATCGCCGGTTTCCACCTGCTCCCAAAACGCCGCTTCGTTGGGATACACGTGCTCGTCCATGAAATGCTCGAGGGTCTCACGGAGCCCCTCAACCTTCGCCGAAAACTCGAAATCCATTGCAAACTCCTTAGGCTCGGGACACTGTACACCGTCCCGCAATCCGAAGGCAGAACCCATGCAAACCCGATTGAGAATTGGCGGGGTGCCCGAGCACTTCAACCTCCCCTGGCATCTGGCGCTGGAAGGCGGCGCATTCGACGCAGCGGGATTACAGGTTGAATTCTCCGACTACCCTGGCGGCACCGGCGCAATGGCCGAGGCGCTTCGTGAGGACAGCCTCGACGCGGCACTGATGCTGACCGAAGGCGCCGCGCTCGACATATTCAACGGCGGCAGAAACCGGCTCGTCCGCATCTACGTCGAATCGCCGCTCGTGTGGGGCATCCATGTCGCCGCGCAGAGTCGCATCGACGCGGTGAGCGAAGGTCTCCGGGTGGCCATCAGCCGCTATGGCTCCGGCTCGCACCTGATAGCCGTCGTCGACGCCATCGAGCGCGGTTTCGACCACGGCAAACTCCGATTCGTTACCGTCGATACCATCGACGGTGCGCGAGCAGCGCTGTCCGCCGGTCGCGCGGACATTTTTCTCTGGGAAAAACACATGACCCAGCCGCTGGTCGACAGCGGCGAGTTTCGCCGGATTGGCGAACGGGTCGTCCCCTGGCCCGCGTTTGCCGTTTCCGCCCGACGCGAATTCCTGGCCGCCGACGCCGAATCTCTCGCGGCGGCGCTCGACATTGCCGCGGAAACTGCGCACGAGCTGAAGGCGCGGCACGACGCCGCGGAGACGATTGCCGGGCGCTACGGCATTACGAGCAAGGGCGCCGACGATTGGCTGCGCGACGTGCGCTGGGCGAAAAGCGGACCGCAGGGGCCGGCCGCGCTCGACCGCGTGATCGCTGCCCTGTCGGCACAAGGGGCAATCGATGCGACACAGGCGGCCCGCACCAACCTCTGGCACCGGAGTGCGCGGCGGACCGGCGGCCTTTCACGGTAGCGCAGGGCCGGTAAAGGCTATACGGTAACTGCGTTTCGAAATGCAGCACGAGAAAGCAATGAACAGTGACCGCGCCCCTTTGCGCCGCATCCTGCTGAGCCTCTGCCTGATTCTGTCGCTTGCGGCTTGCAGCACCGTCAAGTACCAGGCGCTCGAAAAGGTGGGCATCTACAAACGCGACATTCTCGTCGATCGGGTCGAGGATGCTCGCGACTCCCAGGAAGAAACCAAGGAAGAACTCGTCGAGGCGTACGCCGAACTCAACACGCTGATCGGCGTGGAGGGCGGCGACCTCGAACGGCAGTACAAAGCCCTCGACAAAAAAGTCGAACGCTCGCGGGACGCCATCGAAGAACTCGACGACCACCTCGACGCCATCGATACGGTCAGTGAGGACCTGTTCGAGGAATGGCAGGACGAGCTGGGACAGTACAACAGCGCAACGCTGCGCCGCGACCAGGAGAAAAAACTCGCCGAATCCCGTCAGCAGTTCCGGGCTTTGCGGGCGCGCATGCAGACCGCTCGCGAGCGCGTCGATCCCGTGATGGCCGTACTCAACGACAACGTGCTGTATTTGAAACACAGCCTGAACGCCCGGGCGCTGGACGCGCTGCGCGGCGAAGCGACCGCACTCGAAGGCAAGGTGGACGCTCTGATCAAGGACATGCAGCTCGCCATCGACGAGGCGGACCGCTTCATCCGGCAGATGCGGGACGGTTAATGAAACAGGGGGTCGTTAGACCCCCTGCGTTGTTACCTGACGTCCTGCTTGCGGTCAGGGTGTGTAAGTGAACGACACGTACCAGGCCCGACCCACCGGATCGTAGGCCTCGGCCGCCACGTTGGTACCCGTGTTGCCGTACTGGCTCAGCTGGGTCAACAACGGCGGCTGCTTGTCGAACGCATTGTTGAGCCCTACACGCACCGAGAAGTTATCCGCCTGATACGCGGCGGACAGATCGTGGTAAACGTAGGTCGGAATCTCGTTCAACTCGGGACCGTAAGGCCCGTTCAGCCCCGTATTCTCATTGCTGAGTTCAGGCGTGTTGGAATCCTTCACGCTGTCCCAGAGGCGCGCCCGCCAGGAGAACTGCCAGTTGTCGAGCGCGTAACTTGCGTTGAGAACGATACGATTCTCTGGAAACAGCACTTCACCGGCATCGCGGTCGACGTCACCCGAGATGATTCCGATCGTGTCGAAGTCGATCAGATAGTTGTAGAACATCGTCGTGCTCAGGTCACCCGGTCCTATCGACATGTCATAGCTGACCTGCAGGTCGATACCGGACGTCTCGAAGCGGTTCTCGTTGTTGACCCCCGAGTCCACCTCGATCAGGGCGCCTGCATTCGGCGCGAAATCGCGACGCGCACGGCCGCCACAGGTCGGGTCGAATTCGGACGGAGCCACGTCGAAGCAGCGCTGCAGCACAACCGTACGGGATGTCGTGGCGATGCCATCGTCGATTTCGATGTTGTAGTAATCGAGCGATGCCGAGAGTCCGTTGGCGAAATCAGGCTGCCAGACGAGGCCCGCGGTGAACGAGTCCGCCGTTTCGCTTTTGACGTCCGGGTTACCGACGAGAAAACCGCCCGTGCTCTGTGCCTCGACCTGGGTCAGCGTAAACGAGCCCTGATCGGCGATGCGCTGGGCAATGACCGGAATCGAGCGACAATTCTCCGCTGCATTGCCTGTGGTCGTGGCGTCGACACCGTTGCAGGGGTCGGTCACGGTAAGGAAGGTTTCGCCGGCACCCCTGAACAGGTCGGCGACGTTCGGCGCACGAACGGACGTCGACACCGTGCCACGAAACCTGAGTGTGTCGAGCAACTCGACGTCGGTACCGAGCTTCCACGTGAACTCGTTGCCCACGGTCGAATAGTCTCCCAGGCGGACGGCTGCATCGAGGTTGATGCGGTCGTGCAGAGGCAGCTGCACCTCGGCGAACGCTTCAAGCACGTCGAAACTGCCATCGGTGGGCGCAGACGCGTTACCGGCCGTTATGCCCTGCTGCACGCTGTCGCCCGGCGTGTCGGCGCCGCGCTCTTCGCGATACTCGGCGCCGAACGCCACGGCAATGTCACCCCCCGGCAACTCGAAGCCAGTGTCGCCCGACACGGTCACGTTGACCACCTCCTGTTCGACGAGACTCTTGCGCACTGTCGGCAGTTGCAGATAGGCCACCTGCGCGGCATCGATCGAGCCGACGCCAAACGGATTGAAAGGCACGCAGCCCTGCAGGCGCGCGAGCTGATCGCGACACTGGATCGTGCCATCCGCCAGCTGTTCGACGTCAAGCGCCAGTGCTGCGCGTTCGACGTTGATCTGACCGTTGGCCGAGATGTCCGAGTCGGTGCGGCCGTAGCTGTAGTAGCCCGATACCAGCCAGCCGTTTTCGAACTCGTGCTCGATACCGACCAGTCCGCGGAGCGTCGAACGCTGATAGTTGGAGAAGCGCTCGCCGAACTCGACAAGCCGGCGAGCCGTGCCGTTGACGCCGAGCTGATTGAGGTTCGTTACGCCCGCCGCGAGCAGGTTGTCCCGCAGCAGCTGCGGTACCAGCGGGTGCGTCGCTACGTCGAGACCGCCTTGTCCCCCGCGATCCGTTAGCCAGATATTGCTGTTCAGATCGAGCGCAAAAGGCTCGAGTTCCGACTCGGTTTCGACCACGGCAAAGGTGAACTCACCGAACAGTTTTGTCCGTTCGGCCAGCGGGAAGTCCAGGCCGCCGCTCGCGAAGCGCCGGTCGACAGGCGAGAATATCGTGCGGAAATCGGCACGGTTGAACAGCTGCGAATTGGGTCGGTCTGCGATGCCAAACACGAACGGCGTGCCGTCACCATTGAACTGACCGAACGTCGAGTTGCCGAAACGGCCACCCGGCGGGAAGCTCGAACCCAGCCAGGCTTGCGATTCGGCAATACCGTCACCGTCCAGATCGGCGCCCACTAAATCGGTGTTCGAGAAATCCCGGTCACGGGCGAACAAGGAATCGGAGCTGGAGTAGCCGAGTGACATCCAGGCATTGCCGCCGTCACCCATCTCACCGCCGAAAGTGATGTAGACGTCCTCCTTGTTCATGTCGCTCTCGGTAGACGCACCCAACTGCCCTTCGATCATGATGCCTTCGAAGTCGTCTTTGAGAACGATGTTGACCACGCCCGAAACCGCGTCCGAACCGTAGACGGCAGATGCGCCGCCGGTCAGTACTTCGATGCGATCGATCATTGCAGTTGGAATCGCGTTGAGGTCGACGCCGTAACCCACACTGGGGGTAACGCCGGAAACGAAGCGGCGGCCGTTGACGAGGACGAGGGTCCTCGCCGTGCCGAGGTTTCGCAGACTGGTCAGGTTCTGGCCGGCGACCGAAATGGTAAATGCCGAGTTGGCGTTATTGACCGATGCCACGCTCTGCGGAATGGTCTGTATGAAGTCACCGATATTGGTCGTGCCGATACTGTCGAGACGATCTTCACCGATAATCTCGACGGGCGCCGAGTACTGAAAACCGTCACGCCGGATCCGGCTGCCGGTAACGATGACTTCTTCGAGTTCCCCCGCTTCTGCGGAGTCGGTTTGCTGAGCCTGCAGCGATGGTGCCATGAACAGGCACACAGCCACAGACAACGGCGTAAAAACGCCGAGTTTTTGTAGACGTTTCATTACGTGCTCCCCACGCTGTTTGTAACGTGTTCATCGTAGGGAGCCGCGCTGACGATAACGATTGCGAAGCGGGCTTATGCGGCGCTCGACGCGCCCTCTGTGTGCAGATTTATCGGTCGAAGCGCACGCTGTGCAACGGCTGCTGCACCTTGGCTTTACTCCGCGGCGGAAACCAACCGTGGATCGGGGTTCGCCAGCTCGTCTTCGACCATTCGCATGCGTGTCCTGAAGTCGATCGGCGAACGGTGTTTCTTGAGGATGACTTTGGTTTCCGTGTGACCGATGTCGTTTATCCAGGTAAGAAACTGATGCAGGTGCGAGGTGTCCACGGCCACCACTTCGATGAGCAACAGTTCCTCGCCGAGCACGACCGAAACGTCCAGCACTTCCGGCTTCTCGAGTAAACGGTCCAGCACCTCGAACGAATCCGTGTCGGGCGCCGAAACCGAAACGTAAGCGCGAATGGCAAAACCCAGCTTGTCGTAATGCACGTCGTAGCGCGGAGCAGCCAGCACACCCCGGTCCTTGAGTCCGGTTATTCGTCGTGACACTGCCGTTCGGGAAAGATGGACGAGCTTCGAGAGTTCAATTGTGGTCAGCTCGGCGTTATCCGACAACGCGGCCAAAATCGCCATGTCGTAGTTGTCGATCCCCCCTGCCGCCTTGTGGTCCGGATTCCGCATGGCGTTATTCCCTCATGTCGTCCTCACAACATCGGACCATATTCCTCCGTATTGGTTTCTCGGCGTCCCTCAAAAAGGCGACAAACCGAGTCGCGAGACTTGCGGTAGCGGAAACGCTCGAAAAGAGCGCAGCACGCCAAACTTACGCACACTCTGGCAACGGTAACCCAACGGGCATTCAGTACACTGTCGTTTCGGCAGGGCGGCCACCCTTACCCTTGTTCGGCTTACTGATTTAAACAAACATTTCCCTTATGCAGTTTGATTCTATTGGAAAGCTACAGGCCGCCCTGCCCCTTTTTATTGCACACCGCAGTAGCCTATCCTGCTCAAACACCGGACAACGCAAACAGGGTCAGTGATGTATCGAATCGCCGCAGTGTTTATACCCCTGCTTTCAATCTGTCTCGTGTCGCCGGCGAGCGCACAAGACGCTGCACAACCGCAGCCATGTGCAACCTCTCCAGGCTTCGGCGATTTCGACTTCTGGGTCGGCGACTGGGCCGTGTATTCGAACGACGAGGAGCGCCGGTTATTCGGCAACAACTCGATCAGCAAACACCACGGCGGCTGCCTGCTAAAGGAAAACTGGAAAAGCGCAAGCGGCAGTGCAGGGTTCTCGATCAACTACTTCAACAACGTGACGAATCAGTGGCGACAGGTATGGGTGGCGGACGGCTATTCGATCGATTACACGGGCGGATTGACGGACGCGGGTGCCATGCGCCTCGAAGGGCATATCTACAATTACGCTGAGCAGCGGTCGACGCCGTTTCGCGGCATCTGGACGCCGTTGGAAAACGGCGACGTCGTACAGCACTTCGACATCTACGATCCCGAACAGAAGCAATGGACGGTCTGGTTCGAGGGCCTGTACGTGAAGGTCGAGGCCGGCACGGACGCACAGTAAGGGCAACCAATACGGCTGCGGGCAACAGCCGCTCTACGGAGGCGACTGCCCGGAATCGGCTACTCCTCCGCTTCGTTGGCGCCCATTTCGTTCGCCAGCCAGGCCCTGGCAAAACGCAGATCTTCCGACAAGGTGCTTTCGGAGATATTCACGAGACCGGCCGTCTCGCCAACGGATAAAGCGCCGAAGTAAACCAGCTCGACGGACTCCGCCATACGCGGGTCGACGCCCGCCAGTTTCCTCAAGGCCTCATGAAGTTCGAGAATATTCAGTTTGTCGGAAGCACTACCGGCCGGACCTTCTTCCGCGAACGGGCTCACGTCGACGATTCCGCCGCCGCGTTTTAGGCGGCGCTGACTCCGGGCGTGATCGACAAGCGCGCGACGCATCGTACGCGCCGCTACGATCCGGAAATGCCTGCGGTGTTTGTCGTTGATGCCACCTTCGGCGAGACGGGCAAGCGCCTCGTCGATCAAGGTGGCGGGTTTGAGTGCATACGCAGGGGACTTGCTTGCAGCGTAACCCTGCGCAAGCCGACGCAGTTCTTTGTAGACGAGCGTCGACAGCCGCTCCAGCGCCTGCGTGTCGCCACCTTGCCAATCGCTCAAGAGACGAGTGATGTCGCTGTCGCCGGTCATCGTGGCAGAGAGACTAAAGGACAACGCCGCGAGCTGACAAGCACATACCCAACAAGCAGTTGGGCGACAAACTTAACATAACTTTTAAGCGACGGAGCAAGGCTGTTTCGCCCAGATACGGGGCCTCTCAAGGGCGTTTTGGACCGCGTCGAAAACGAACTGCCGTCCGGCCGGAGACACGTTGTCGCGACATAACGGCGCACTTGCCGCAAAGCTTACCTGGACCCGGCCCGTGTTAGGATTCTTCGCTGTCGGTAGGTCGGGTTGCCAGCATGTCAGATCACTCCCTTCTCCTTAAGACCAGGCTCAGCGAGCAGTCGATGCAGGACTTTGTGCGCGACTTTCGCCGCTACCTCAAACAGGACGTCATGCCGGGTATCCGTCAGGTATTCGACAACCAGGTGTCACCGGACTATGAGCGCGACAACGGCAAACCCTTCGAGAACTACCATGAGGTTCGCCGTACGATGATTGCCAACGACTACTATCAGTTCTGGAGCGCAATGCAGCGACGCAGCCAGGAAATGATGTGGGAGTCGGTTGCGGAGCCCGCCGAGAGGCAGCTCGGCGAACTCATCGCGCGTGCAGAACGGTTGGCCGCCGACCGCCCTGCCGGCGGTTCGCTGGAACTCGATCCCGGTCTGCCGATTCCGCGTTACCACACGGCGCATGACATTCATCTGCAACCGGGTGCCTATCACACGGAGTTCACGGATAACGACGTAGCGGCCGGCGCCATATACGAAGCCGGCCTGCCGATCTACATCGACGGCGAACTGGGCCCCGACAACGACCGCATCGGGATGGCCTTGCTCGAGTTCTATCGGGACAAGTTCGCAGACGCGAAACCGGTACGAATACTCGATATGGGTTGTACGGTCGGTAACAGCACCTTGCCCTGGGCCGCAAACTATCCGGACGCCGAGGTGCATGCGATCGACGTTGCTGCACCCTGTCTGCGCTACGCACACGCGAAGGCCGAGCTGGCCGGAATACCAGTGCATTACGCGCAAAAAAATGCCGAATGCACTGGCTTCGACGCGGAGTCCTTCGACCTTGTGATTTCGCACATCATGATTCACGAGACCTCGAAAGCGGCACTCAAAAACCTGATTGGCGAAAGCCGCCGCCTGCTGAAACCCGGCGGCGTCATGCTACACCTCGACGTTCCACGCGGACGGGATCCGTTCGGCCAGTTCATGTCGCAATGGGAGGTGTACAACAACAACGAGGTGTTTGCCGCCTATCTGACCGATGTCGATCTGGCGGCGCTGGCCGTTGGCGCCGGCTTCGAACCCGGCAAGACCTGGATGGACGGCGTGCCGCCGTACACGGGTATCAATCATGCCTACAACACCCAGGGCTTCAAGTGGCCCACGCTGGTGGGTGTGAAGTGACGGAGCATCGCGTGCCGCGGGTCGCCAAGGGAAAGCGCCCGCAATACTTCGAGGACCCGGCAACCGACAAGCTCATGGCAATCGTCGTAAGCCTGATCGGCGAACTGTCCGTCACGCGCGATCGCCTGGATGCACTTGAGCGACTGCTCGAAACCAGCGGCGCGCTGTCGCGGCAACAGCTCGACGACTTGCAGTTCGACGACGACGCCGTAAGCGAACGCGACCGCGAACGCAGGAATTATATTGACCGCGTCATGCGTATCGTCACGATGGAGCTGCAGCAAACCAACAAAGACGGCGCCACCCCGTCTTTCGACGAACAGATGAAATCGCTGCTCCGCTGACGCGGAGACGGCCTTCGCTCGAGCTTCGCGCCCCTTATCAGTCGCCGAGCCCGGTAACGGACTCTGCCCGCCCGTTCCGTCCGTCGTTTTTTGCATGCGCAACTTCGTTTTTTTCGATGTGACGGCGCACTCCTGAGCCTTTACGCTGTTAGCTCATGAGCTGCAGGGCCGAGCCCGGGATGGGAAGCATGAGGTACTTCGAAAGACTTCTGTCCGACTACGACGTCGATCCAATCCTCGACGAAATTTACCGGCAACATTCGGCATGGCACCTCATGACCGGCCGCCAGGCCCGGGCACGCGTACAGGCCGACACGCAGTCGATACCGTTGCGAGGCTTGCGCCGCTCGAAGATCATGGGGCGGCGAAGGAGGGACGTACACGAAAGCCGGCCCACCTCGCTGTCCACCCGCTTCCCTGCGACCGTCGCGGCGCTCGACGAACTCGCCGGCCGCCTGGACGGCGCGTTGGGAAGGGCCAAACTCGCGCTGTTACCGCCGGGCATGCAGGTGCGGCCTCACTCCGATCGCGGAGAGTATTACCGCGTCAGAAACCGCTATCACCTCGTACTCAGCAGTACCGGCGGCAGCGAACTCACCGCCGGCGACGAGCGCGTGCACATGCAGGCTGCCGAGCTATGGTGGTTCGACAACAAAGCGATCCACAGCGCCAGGAACGATTCGGATACGGCTCGAATCCATATGATCTTCGATCTGCTGCCAGCTGGCGCGGTTCCGTATGACGCTAGTGCGGAAGACGATATCGACGGCAATCCCGCTGAGCTGCTCCCGGCAATTCGCGCGGCACGCGGTCGGTCGGCGCGCGAGCAGCTCGCGGACGCAGCACGGCTTTACAAGGCCATCTGCCGGAACCCTCGATCGTGGCAGCAGGTGCTTCGGGAGCACGAACTCGAGGAGGCCGCGACCCGCCGCCCGCTGCGTGTGCTGAGTTCGCTGCTCTGGCCGGAACTCGACGGATCGCGCCGGCGCCGCCGGGAGTCGGCACTCGCGTGGTCGCTGGCGCAGCTCGATCTGGACATGCTCAGTCTGGATGCTATCGATCGAGGTATCAAACAGGCAGGCGGTTTTCGGACGATCCATGAGCAATGGCACAGCGACCGGGAAGCCATGCTGTACGGATAAGCAGGACGGCGGCGTTCGCGACCTACTGCACGCCAGTTTGAAACAGGAAGGTAGCGGACGGTACACCCGCTGCGCCCGATCCCTGAAAGGCACCCTGCGGCGTAATCCGTATGTGCGTTACGGCCGAATCGATACCCGCCGCGTCCGCAACTGGCGTGTAGTTGAACGTCAGTCCGCCGTCGTTCGAAAACGCCACGTCGTCCGTGACGTCGCTCAGAGAGATAAACGTGTAGTTGAGCCCGCTTGCGACAGCGCCGTCCTCGAAGCGCAACGGTCCGGTCGTGGCGGCATCGAAATCGATGACGCGAAGCCGGGACTCTGCTGCAATCGCCTCGGTAATCACGACGGTGCTCGCATCCGCAGCGCCCGGGCCCGTATTGCTAATGACAATCCGGTTCAACATGGTCGCGCCGGGCACGGCTTTTGGATTGCTGGTTGCGTTCACCGGGTCCGACAGCGTTTGCGACGAGCGCGCGAGATCCAGCGCTGCACAAGCTGCAGTCTCGCCTGGGCCCACGCTCACTGCGGGCTCGCTGGGAGCCGGGCATTGACGGCTCACGAGATTGAGGTTTGCGGTCGATAACGCCTGCCAGTTCCCGCCCGGAGGCCGAAACTGCGCCGTCAGGCCACCGTCACAGCAGCCTTCGAAACCGATGATGCGAATACTGTGCGCTCCCGGACCGAGGTTGATCGATCCTTGCAGCACTTCGCTCGCATTGTTCCAGTTGTTCGCCCACCATAAATCGGTGTTCCAGTCTTCCTCGAGCGGAACGTCGTCGACATACAGCCCTCCGCCACGGCCGAAGTCGGCACCGTAACGAAACTCCCAGACACCCGCTTCGGCAGCGTCAACCTCGAAGAACGCCTCGGCGAACAGAGCAATGTTGGTGCTGCGGCTCGGTGGCGAAAACTGGTTGCGATTGTTGACCCCCGTGTAAGAGTCGATGATCGCGCAGCCGTAGCCCGGCGTACTTACGTTCGCCGCCGCAAACGCCGCCTCGGCCGTTGCCAGGCTCGTCGGGTTCGCCCCCGAGTTTCGGGTGTGGAATCTCAGGCCGGGCTCGGTAAACGTAAACAGCGTTGAAGTGCTGTTGGTCCCGGGTGGACCGCCGTAATAGAAGAAAACACGCCGGCCGGCAGCAGGCAGTACGGGAACCCGCACCCAAACCTCTGCTGTTCTCGCCACCGCATCCCAACTCTCTATGAAGAACTCGAGTTCCGTCAGGTTGTCCTGATCCACGACGCGCAGATCGTCGCCGGAACTTGCCCAATCGAACGTTGCCGGCACGTTAGCGGCATCGAGATCGACGCGTACCTGGTAATCGCTGAGCGGCGGACCGGGTGGGCTCGCAATGTCCACGGCAAAACGGTAGTCCCACGCGCAATCCCACCAGCCGAAAGCAGACGGTGCAGACAGCAGAGAGAAAACAGCAGTGACGAGGGTCAGACAGCGTTTCAAGACAGGGCGCACAAGTTAACAAAACGCAAAGTCTAGCAACCGCCGGAAAACCCGACGCGGGCGTGGTTCACAGGAAAACGTGTGATCCCGTCGCTCGCCAAACGATGCAAAAGCCCGGCGCCCGGGTCTTAGGGGTCGCCGCCCGGCCCGGCTTTGTCGCGTTTCTCGACCTCGCGAATCTTTTCCTCGAGATCGCTCAAGCGGGCCAGCAACTCGTCGCGCCTGCCCTCGAGTTCGGCAATCCGGGCAGGCTCCGCCCCGGCGAGCGCCTGATTACATTCCTCGATCGCCGAGCGGAGCTTTTCAGCGTTGGCCGCCTGCTCGGCTTTGTCGAACGCAATCTCTTCCGCCTTGACCTCGCGGCGGCGAAAGCGCGGCGCCGGACGCTCGGGTATGAATTGTACGTCGTCCGCAATCGCGCGCGTATTCATGAAGGTCGGCGATACGATTTCGATACCGGCCTCGTGCAGCGCATCCAGCATTGCGGCGCGCAAGCCGGCACGCGCCGATATCAGACTCGTCACTTCCTCGAGCAGTCCCGCAACCCGATACACGATCGAGTAGTCGCCGAGTTCGCGTACCTGGCAGAAGCTGTCCTTGAGACCCGCATTACGGGCAGCCTGTCGCAGGATCGTCCGGGCTTGCGAGTGCGGCACGTCGTAGCCCAGAGACACCTCAGCCGTAATGATCGTGCCGGATGCGCGCACGACCTTGAGTGGCTGCGTCACCATATAGAGGTTGGGAACGGTCACGAGATCGCGGAACTCGGTTTGTATCTCCGTGTGCAGGAGATCCATCTCGGTTATCCGGCCCGTCAGTTCCGCAACCGTAATGAAATCGCCGGGACGCGCATTCTTGACGATCTTCATCATGATGCCGGCCATGATGTTGCCGATAAACGTCGTCGAGGACAGCGCAATGGCGGCGCTCAGCAGGATCCCGATGAGACTCAGGAGCTGGCCGCGCATGGCGTCGTTGACGGGCAGCGCAACGACGACGGCGAGCATGCCGGCAAAACTCAATGCCAGCATGATGAGTTGAAAACGAAATTGAGCCTCAGGGTCGTTTTTCCAGCGGCGCCGCAGGAACCAGTGCATGAAGCTCAGAATGAAGGTTACGAGCCCCAGGGTTGCGAGCAGCGGCCAGAACCGCGCCGCAATGGCCGCAAACTCGGTCATCGGCTGCCACCGCCGAGCATACAGGGCGAGGATGACATAACGGTCGATACGGCAAAAAAGCTTGTTTTCATGTACCCGGCAGCCCCCGATTTCAGTGTGTTTTTTTTGACGCGCCGTCGCGCATCGTCTCCCTGAAACGCCAAGCATACCCTGACGGTTGTAAGAAGAAAGTTCCAATCATTTGGTTGGGTTTCGGCGGCACATGCCGAACAGAATACTTGCGATTGAAAATAACCAACCCGTCTTTCCCTCGCCGAATAAGCGTTGATAGCGTCAGAAGTGTTTCTATCACATGTGGCCTCTTTGCCACACACACCTGCAAGCGGGGGAGCGAGCGGGATAGCTGTTACCGGTCGACGAGGATTCTCGCCGACCCGATGTGCTGTGCCAAGCCGCATTCCGCTGCGTCAAATAGGGGAACAGACCCATGAAGGAATCAGCTAGTCGTAAACGATGGCATTACGGCGTGCCGCTCTTTGCGGCGTTGCCGATGATTGCCGTGCCCTCCTATGCTCAGCAAGACGGAGAGGAAGAAAGGCTGGAAGAGATTGTCGTCACGAGTTCGCGAATCCAGAAACCGGATTACGCCTTTTCAAACCCGGTCATCTCCGTGGACTCGGAGGCCATCGAGTTTGCGGGTTCCACGAACGTCACGGACTTCTTGAAAGAACTGCCGGCACTGACCGGATCGCTCGACGGCAACGACGCCGCCGGTACGAACGCATTCATCGGGGGCACGGGGCTATCACTGCTCGACCTTCGCAACCTCGGCATAGACCGAACGCTGGTCCTCGTGGACGGCCGCAGACACGTTGCGGCACTGCCCGGCTCCGCCGCGGTTGACGTGGACACGATCCCGATCGACCTGATCGAGCGCGTCGAAGTACAGACCGGCGGCGCATCGGCCATTTACGGCGCCGACGGCGTGTCGGGTGTCATCAACTTCATTCTCAAGAAGGACTTCGAGGGTATTCGTGCCAAGGTTCGTGCCGGTCAGTCGGCCGAGTCGGACACGGACAACGTCCGCTTCAGCGTTCTGGCGGGAACTAATTTTGCCGGTGGCCGCGGCAACATTACCGGGTCTTTCGAATACAACACGGAGGATCGTCTCAGGAGTACCGATCGCGATTTCGCCGGCGGCGGGTCGCGACAGGTTTTTGTCGACAACCCGGCGGAACTGAACGGTGACGATCCCAACGTGCCGGACGAGATACCACTGCGGGATATTCGCTTCAACGACTCCTCGCTCGACGGCGCGGTCTACACCAGCCTCGCCGACGCCATCAACGGCGTCATCACTTTCAACGGTGACGATACAGCCTGGGACCCGGGTACGATTCCGTTCATTCCGCCATTCAACTCGCAGGGTGGTGACGGAACGCCACTGGACGTCTACATTGGCGACCTGCTGCCGGAGGAAGAACGGTACACGGCTAACGTGTTTGCAAGCTACGAATTCAGCAGCGCATTGAATCTGTTCGGTGAAGTCAAGTTCTCGCGCACAGAAGCGTTTACCGAGTCGAGTCCAACCTTCGATTTCTTCCTGCAGCTCGAATCCGACTATGCATTCACGCCGCCGAACATTCTGGCGGCGACCGCGGGCAACGATTTCGGTGGCGCCTACTTCGTATCGCGCGATCACGTCGACCTGGGCGTACGCAGCGAAGACATCACGCGCGACACGGTTCGCGCCGTTGTGGGTATCGAGGGCGATATCTCGAGCAACCTGCGTTACGAGGCGTCGTATGTCTACGGCGAGAGTGAGGTCGACAACAATATCGGCAACAACCGTTTCAACGACCGTTTTGCGGCTGCACTGGACGCAGTGATCGACCCGGCAACGAATCAGGCGGTCTGCCGCTCCAACCTCGACCCAAGTGCACAACCGTCGAATCTGCCCGTCGGCGATTACGACCCGCTGCCGGGCACCTGGGCCGGTTCGTTTACGCCCGGACCCAACAGCGGCTGCGTACCGCTCAACATCTTGGGCAACGGCGCCGTGTCGCCCGAGGCCGCCGCATGGATCATGGGCAACAGCCTGTCGCGCTCGAAGCTGACGCAACATGTCTTCCAGGCCTATGTTTCCGGCGACTCGGGTAACTGGCTCGAATTGCCTGCAGGGCCAATCGGCTATGCCGGCGGCTTCGAGTGGCGCGAAGAAGAAAGCCAGAGCAATCCGCCCATCGAAGATCAGCTGGGGCTGACCTTCGGCAACGACCTCGTTCCACAGGGCGGCGACTACGACGTCAGCGAAGTATTCGCCGAAGTTGACGTACCGCTGTTGTACGGCGCGCCCGGCGCAGAAGTGCTCTCGCTGGACGCCGCGATTCGCTACTCTGACTATTCGACGATCGGCGAAGCCACCACGTGGAAGATCGGCTCGGTGTGGTCACCGATCGACGACATTACGTTCAGAGCTACCGTGGCAGAAGCCACGCGCGCACCGAACATTGGTGAGCTGTTCGATCCGGGCGGCCAGACCTTCCGATTCATCACGGACCCTTGCGACATTACGGAGCTGGACGAAGGTACCGAATTCCGCGCGGCCAACTGTGCGCAGCTTCTGAACAGCTTTGGCGTCGATCCAACCACGTTCATCGACCCGAACTCGTCCAACATTGCCGGCACCGTAAGGGGCAACCCTAACCTGTCGGAAGAAGTGGCCGATACGCTGACGATAGGCGTCATCCTGCGGCCGCGGTTCATCGAAAACCTGACGATTGCAGTCGACTGGTACGAAATCGAACTGCTCGACGCGATCAACACGGCAGCGCCTCAGGTAGCTGCAGATCTCTGCGTCGACCTGCCGACCCTCGACAATCAGTTCTGCGGCCTGCTCGAACGTGACCAGACTACCGCGGGCATTACCAGCTTCACGCAGCAGTCGGTCAACGTCGCGGAATTCAGGACCGAAGGTTTCGACATTACCCTCAACTACCTGCTCGACCCGGCGAACTTCGGTGCCAAAGCGGACATCGGCACGTTCAACTTCCGCGTCATCGGCAACAAGCTCGAGGATCTGACGTTCGTCAACCTTCCGGGTGCCGATCCCGACCTGGATGTGGGTGAAGCCGATCCGTCGAACGGCATACAGGTACCGGAGTACCAGGCCGCGTTCAACGTGCTGTGGAACCGCGGCCCGCTGTCGATCAACTACGCGCTCAACTGGTTCGACAAGACGCTGCGCTACAGCCGCGAGGCGATTGCGAACAATCCGGACATCGCCGCGCCCGAGTTCATCGAATTCGAAGAGCAGCTGGTGCAGAACATCCAGTTCCGCTTCGACCCGAGCGAAACCTGGTCGTTCTACGGCGGCATCAACAACATTGCCGACCGGGAGCCGGATATTGGCGCCACGTTCTACCCGGTTAGCGCGGTAGGACGATTCTTCTACGTGGGTGTCGACTACGCGGCCGGCTTCTAGTTAGCCAGACGAAAGGAAGACGCAACAAGGGCCCGTCACAGGGCCCTTGTTTTTTTGCGCCGAGCGCACGCCCTCGTCGACTACCCTTAGCGCGCACCCACAAACAGCGTCAGGAACTTGTGCGCGAGCGGCGACTTTTCGACTTCCGCTTTGTTCAGCGGATTCCCCCAGTGCAACGCTTCGGTGTTGGCGAGTGCAACCAGCGCCCAGCCCTCGTCGGGCGCTTTGAGCAAAAGGCCTGTATACGCATTGGGCCACCAACCGCCGTGCCATACCAGCCGGTGTCCTTCCCAGGACTGGACGTACCAGCCATAGGCATAAGCTGCGGCGTCACCCGACGCGTCGGTCGGCGGCGTCCACATACGTTCGCGCAGTTCGGGGGACAGTATCCGACCGTCATCCAGCGCGATCGAGTACTCGGCGAGATCGAGCACGCTCGCAATGATGCCCGAACTCGCGTTGAGTTCCGGGTTCGGTAACGGCGACGGCGAAACCCGGTCATTGTCGTCGGGATCGTAACCGAACGGCGGCGCGAGCCTCGTCAGCGCAATCCCTTTTGCGGGATCGCGCCAGCCGGCCGCCAGGGAATCCAGGTTACCCGGACCAATGACGTAGTCGTACATCCAGTCGCGAAAACTACGGTCGGTGTTTTCCTCGATCCAGTTGGACAGACGTCCGAACACAACCGGGTTATACAGAAAACTGGTCCCCGGCTCGCCCTGCACCCGATGCTGCAGCACGTGACGCAGGCTGAACGGCGTGTCGCAGCGGGGCGGCTCGACGCGAGTGCCGTCATCGAGCGTGCCGCCGCCGAAGATGATGCCGCTTCGGACCAGCCATGCGCAGCGCCGATCCCAGTCGCTCAGTCGCGTAAACTCATCATCGAGATCGAGATACCCTTCCGCATCCATTGCCAGCAGCGTAGCGGCAGTGAACGTCTTGCTGATCGAAGCAACGAGGTAGCTCGTCTCGGCCGTCGTCGGTTCCTCGGCATCGTGGTCCTGCCAGCCGAATCCTTCCGCGAAAACGATCTCGCCGTCCCTGACGACGGCCACCGACAGGCTCGGAATCGTCTTTTCGCGCCGGTACTCCTCGAGGAACATCCTGAACTCCTCCAGCCGGTCGTCGATGAGCGCCATGTGGGTTTCGGCGTGCAGCGAACCCGCGCCGAGCAGCAGGATCGTCATCGGGAGGAGCCTTGGTAAACCCATGTATCGTTCTCCGTTCAGGTTCGTTGAGGAGCAACACCCGTGCCATTCGGCGCAGGTCGGTCTCGATGGTACGCACAAAGGAAAACGCCTGGCAACGCCAGGCGTTTTCGTGCCCGGGCTCGACACCGGGCGTTGCTGCACCTCGCGGGGGTACGGAGGGCAGCCTACTCGTAGCGATAGCGAACGCCGAACATGACCTCCATATCGCCCGAGAATACGTACGGACTGCCGTCCGGCTTGACCCCGCCCTGCAGCGGCACGCGCGGCACGTTGTTGCTGAGATTGACGTCTTCGGTCAGGTTGCGCAGGTTCAGCGAGAACTGCCAGTTGTCGATGTCGTACTTGGCGAACAGGTCGAGCCGGGTCTCGGCGTCGTAGCGCAACACTTCGCCGTTGAGCTTCTTGACGGCCTGGGCCGCTCCGGCCGTCGGTCGAACACGCTCGTCGGTCCACACCAGACCGCCGCCAATCGACAAACCGCGAGTGTTGTCACCGTCGAAATCGTAGATCGACCAGACGGCCGCCTTGTTGGGGATTTCGTCCACGAGCGGGTCGCCGATCCGTGCAGGATCCGAACTCGCTTTGACCTGCGTATCCGCGTGCGCATAGCTGAAGATGACCGACAGACCGTCGAACGGAGTTAGCGACGCGTCGATTTCGAAACCGTCCGCCTCGGCATCGCGCGTCGTCTCACCGTCCAGTTCTTCGTCGATCTGGAAGTAGCCGATACTGGCGTCCAGCAGGTCGTCGAACAGGCTGAACTTGACGCCGACCTCAAGCTGTTCACCAATCCGTACGGGCGGCGCCGTGTTGAAATCGGGATCGTTGACGTCCGGAAGTTGCGACTTCGAGTAGTTGGCGTACACGGCAAACGCATCCGTCAGATCGAAAACGAAGCCGGCCTGCGGCAGCAGCTCGCTGTTGTCGGCAATGGTCGTCATCACGAGCGGCTGTACCCGCGGATCGCCGCGCGCGATTTCGATGTCGCTGTCGGTCAGACCAAGGAGCACGTTGAGGCGATTGTCGAAAAAACTGCCGTGATAGTTCAGGAACACGTTGTTGAGTTCAACGGTTTCGACGCGCTTCAGAACCGTGGCCCAGACGACCGGTACGCCGGTCGGGTTGAATGCCAGGCTGTCGTTGTCGACGTTCGCCGGATCGAAGAAGTCGAAGTGAAAGGTACCGAGATCGTCGGCCGGTCGCGGCCGCCGGATTTCGAGTAGCGCATCCTGATCGTACAGGTGTACGCCGCCAACGATCTGGTGATTGCCGTCGTCGGATTGCCACGCAAGAGAGGCCGTCGCCTGGTCAATGTCATTTTCGAGCGACAGATTTTCGGTCAGGCGGCGCAGTGAATAGTCGTCGGGATCGCTGGACCCGGGAGTGGCCAGCGGATCCAGTATCATGCGATAGAAGATGTCGATACGCGGGCGGTTGCCCGGGCCAAAGACGAAATCGCGGCTGTGATTGTTGTAGGCAATCTGCCCGAGCAGGTTGTCGCCGAACTGATGCGCAACGTTGATCGTGTAGTCGTCGAGCGATTCCTCGATGTCGGTGTCTTCGCCAAACCAGCTCGAGCGCGGATCGATGCCGTAGGCCAGCGCCAGCGGCACTTCTTCACCTGCCGTGGGACCCGGGATCGTCAGCTCGATGCCCATTGGCCGATCGGTCCGGTCGGTGTTGATACGATACTGGTAATACTCGAGATTGATGACCGTATTGTCACTCGGCCTGAGTTCGAGCATGGGCAGCAGCGAAGAGGATTCGTTGTTGGCGCGGGTGCCAAAACCCGTGTCTTCCTGGAAGCCGCCGACAAACCGGAACGCCGCCAGCGGACCGTGGTCACGCTCTATGCCCAGTGAGCCGACGTTGAAATCTGCGTTGAAGCCGCGGTTGTCGCGGCTGCTGCCACTAAACCCCCAGTACGCGCCGAGTTCGCCAAAATCCGCGTCAACGACCGGCTTTTTGGAAATGATGTTGACGGCACCGCCCGGCGTCACGGGCCCGTTCAGTACGGCACTGGGCCCGCGAATGATTTCGAGGCGCTCGATGGTGTAGCCCGGCGTATCGCTCAGGTGAATGAAGCCGTTGCGAAAGAACTCGCCGGAGTTGAAGCCGCGAATCCGTTTGTCGTCCGCGGCCGCGTGGAACTGCAGGGCATCCCGCTGCGACAGCAGCTGAAAATCTGCCACGACGTCCGCAGTGATCACCTGAATGTTGACCGGCAGTTCGTCCAGCGGAACGCTCAAGCCTGTTGCGCTATTAGCATTGGTCGCCCGATAACCCGCTTCACCAATGACCTCGATCAACTCGATGATGTCCGGCTGATCGTCTTCTTGCTCCTGTGCCCCTGCCTCGGGCGACGCCGTCTGCAAGCTCACGGCGCACACGAGAAGCAGGACTCCCGGGAAAGACAAGCGTTGTTTGGTCATTTCGGATTCCCCCCAATTTGAGAACGGCGTAGCTTGAGATCTACGCATTTGACAACGTACTTACTAACGTATACGTTATTTCTCACATTGTCAAAGGGTGCGGTTGTGAACGCCGGAATGACGCAAAAAGCTGTTGAATCATGATGTTAGCGCTTGGCTGTATTGCTGACGACATTACCGGCGCAAGCGATCTGGGGCTCATGCTGGCTGCCAACGGGATGCCAACAACGCTGTTTCTGGGCGTTCCCAATGATACCCGCGAGGTGTCGACACCGGCAGTCGTCATTGCCCTCAAGATCCGTACCGAACCGGCAGAACACGCCGTTCGGCAAGCGCTGGCGGCCGCCGGATGGCTGCGGGCCCGGGCATCGAGACAACTCTTCTACAAGTACTGCTCGACCTTCGATTCGACCGCCGCCGGCAACATCGGCCCGGTCACCGACGCCCTGCTCGAACTGACGGGTAGCGAGCACACGGTGCTCCTGCCGGCTTTCCCTGCCAACGGCCGCACGGTACGGGACGGTGTGCTGCTGGTCGACGGCGTGCCGCTGTCGGAGTCGCCCATGCGCAATCATCCGCTGACGCCCATGACCGAGTCCTTCGTGCCGGCACTCATGGACGCTCAGACGGCGCCACGGCAAACCGGCTCGATCGGACTCGAAACGGTCGAAGCCGGCTCACGAGCCGTGGCCAATGCGCTCGAGCAGCAGCGTTCGGCCGGTAATCGTTATGTCTGCATCGATGCGGTCACCGACGAACAGCTGGACGAGATTGCCGGAGCCATTACCGATTTCGAGGTCATTACGGGCGGTTCCGGCATTGGCGGCGCACTGCCCGCCGCACTGCGCCGCAAAGGTGTGCTCGACAACCAGGCACACCGTTACGAGATACCCGCGCTCGACGGTCACGCTGCCGTGATTGCGGGCAGCTGCTCTGAAGCCACGCGCCGTCAGGTGGCGGAATTTGCACCGCGCGCGGCTGCATTCCCGCTCGATCCTCTGTCGCTCAGCGAGGACCCGCACGCTGCCACATCACTGACCGAGCGGGCCGTCGCCGCCAGCGCCGAGGGCGACGTGCTCGTGTATTCCTCCGTCGAACCGGAGACACTGCATCGGGCTCAGGCAAGACTCGGCGTTGCCGAATCGGCTGAACTGATCGAGCGAACGCTTGCCTCCATTGCCCGGGCGCTGTGGAACTCGGGTGTGCGCAAGTTCGTAATTGCGGGCGGCGAGACTTCGGGCGCGGTGGCATCTGCATTGGGCGTCGACGAATTCCAGATTGCCCGTGAGATCGATCCGGGCGTCCCCTGGCTCGTCGCTGAACGACCCGAGCCCTGTTGCCTGACCTTCAAGTCGGGCAATTTCGGACGGCCGTCGTTTTTCAGCCATGCCCTGGGTCTGTTGCCGTGAGGATCGTCGGGTGAGGTGCTGCGCGTGAAAGTCCTCAGGGAATCGGCAGCCCGCGAGGCGATCGTCATGCACGGCGAGTCGCTGCACGCCCGCGGTTATGTCCCCGGCAGCTCCGGCAACATTAGCGTGCGCATCGAGGACGGCATCCTGGTCTCGCCCACTAACTCCTGCCTCGGACGCCTCGATCCTGCCAGAATTTCGAAACTCGACACCGAAGGGCGGCACCTAGCCGGTGATCCACCGTCGAAGGAAGCGTTCCTGCACGCCGCCATGTACGCACAACGCGGCGCGTCGTCAGCCGTCGTGCACCTGCACAGCACTCATGCGGTTGCGGTTTCCTGCCTGTCGCATGCCGATCCGGCCAACCCGATCAAACCGTTGACACCGTACTTCGTCATGAAGATCGGCAGGCTCAAGCTGCTGCCTTATTTTGCGCCGGGCGATCGAGAACTGGCACATGCCGTGGAAGCCGTTGCGGCCAAACACCATGCCATTCTGCTTGCAAATCACGGACCGGTCGTGGCCGGCTCGAGCATCGAAGCGGCCGTCTATGCGATCGAGGAACTCGAAGAGTCGGCGCGGCTGTCGCTGCTGCTCGACGGCCGCCGCGTCAACGAACTGACGTCCACCCAGGTACTGGAACTCGAAACCCGGTTTCCCAGCTGACATGAACTCTTTTAACAAGGCTCCCCCATGTATGTCGTAACCGTTACCTTTGTCGTCAATGCCGATCGAATCGCCGAGTTCTCGACAGCCGTCGCGGAACAGGCCAGCAACTCGCTTAGCCTCGAAGACGACTGCCTCGTATTCGAAGTGCTGGTTGCAGACGACAAACCCGGCACGTTTTTCCTGTACGAAAAATACGAAACTGCCGGCGCATTCCAACTGCACCTCGAAAGCGAACACTTCAAGACCTTCGACGGGCTCGTGGCGCCATGGGTGGAGAGCAAAACCGTCGACGCGTGGACGCTGATCGGAGAGCCTTCGTGAATTCCACGCCGCGCTTTCGCATCGCGAGCCTCGCCGGCGACGGGATTGGCCCCGAGGTGACGGCGCCGACGGTCGAATTGCTGGAGGCGGCGGCCAGCGAGACGGGCGGCTTCAGCCTCGACTTCGAGCATCTGCAGGCGGGCGCCACGCATTACGAAAAAACCGGCGTTGCACTGCCCGACGACGCGCTGGACGAAGCACGTGCCGCCGATGCCGTCCTGCTCGGTGCCATGGGTCTGCCAAGCATTCGCTATCCGGACGGCACCGAAATTGCGCCGCAGCTCGAGCTGCGCGAGAAGCTGTCGCTGTACGCGGGCGTCAGGCCGATTCGCACCATCCGCGGCGTGCCGACGCCGCTCGCCGATCCGCGCGCGGCCGAACTCGACATTGTGCTCATCAGGGAGTCGACGGAAGGCCTGTTCAAATCCCGCAATCACTGCGAACTCATCGACGACGCCGTGGCGCGCGACACGCTGGAGATCACGCGCGCGACCAGCGAACGGCTGTTTGCGTTTTCCTTCGAGCTGGCGGCCGGGCGCAAGGCACGCGGCCACGAGGGTAGAATCACCTGCGTGGACAAAGCCAACGTACTCGGATCATTTGCCTTCTTCCGGAAGATCTTCGACGAGTGCGCCGCACGCTACCCGGCCGTGTCCGCCGATCATGCCTACGTCGATGCCGTGGGCCTTTGGATGGTAAAACAGCCCTGGGTGTTCGACGTACTGGTGACCGAAAACATGTTTGGCGACATCCTGTCCGACGTCGGTGCGGGGCTCATGGGCGGTATGGGTATGGCACCCTCGGCCGACATTGGCGACCGGCACGCCGTGTTCCAACCCTGTCACGGCAGCGCGCCGGACATTGTGGGTCAGGGCAAGGCCAACCCTGTGGCCACGTTCCTGTCTGCAGCCATGCTGCTCGACTGGCTCGGCAAACGGCACGAAAACGACAGCTGTACGGCGGCCGGCGAGCTGATCGTCGCTGCCGTGGACGACGCTTTTGCGGACGGTACGCTCATACCGTTCGAACTCGGCGGCAGCGCCGGCACGCGCGAGATCCGCGACGCCGTGTTTGCCGCGCTCGCGGCCCGTCGCGCTGCGTGAGTCTGCGACCGGGTAATGAGCTGGATTGACTATTCGATTGTCGCTGTCTACCTCGCCATCGTCCTGGCGATTGGTCTCGTCATGTCGCGGCAACAGGAGACGCCGCTCAAATACTTCCTCGCCAATCGGCAGATGCCGCAGTGGGTGGTTGGCTTTACGCTCATGGCAACGCTGATCAGCAGCAACACGCTGATTGCCCACCCTGCCATCGTTTACCAGAAGAGCATGATCCTCGTGCCCGGCTTCATGGTGATGCCGATCGTGCTGATCGTCGTTGCCATCTACATCGTTCCGTTTTACCGGCGCGTCGTCGGCATGAGCGCTTACGAGTTCATTGGCCGGCGATTTGGCCTCGGCGGCCGGCTGTATACCTCGTTCGGTTTTCTGATGTCACGCACCTTCGGCATTGGCGTTGCGCTGATTACGACGTCGATCGCCGTCAACGTCATGACCGGCTGGGACATTGGGCTCGTCATTGCCGGTATTGCGCTGTTCACGGCCGCCTATACGCTGCTTGGCGGCATTACGGCCGTCGTGTACACGGATGTCGTGCAGGGTGTCTTTCTCATGGTCGGTGGCGCCGCCATACTCTGCCGGCTGTTGTTCGCACCGGAACTCGAACAGCCTTTTGCGGTTGCCGGCGCTGCCTGGGACGCCGGCAAGTTCAGCCTCGGCTCTGCGGAGCTGAGCGTCGCCAGCCTGTACGACGCCGAAGACCGCACGATCTGGATGTTTGCAACGGCCATGGCCATCCAGTGGAGCCGGCGCTACATTTGCGATCAGGCCATGGTGCAGCGCTACCTGATCGCAAAATCCGATCGCGAGGCCGTGCGCGGCACGCTGATTGCCGCGCTGTTGTCCGTCCCCGTCCTGATCGGCTTCAACCTCATCGGCGCGTTCCTGTACGGCTTCTATGCGCTGTCCGGAGCCGAAACTCCGTCGATCGGCGACCACGTCCTGCCGCACTTCATCGTCAACTATCTGCCGACGGGGCTCGTTGGCCTCATACTCGCCGCGGTCCTCGCCGCGTCGATGTCGTCGATCAGTTCGGACCTCAACAGCATTGCCACGGTAGCGACGCGCGACTACTTCAAGCGCTTCCTGCCGTCGCTCTCCGATCGCCTGCAGCTCCTGATCGGGCGACTGATCGTTCTCGCGGCAGGGGCGGTCGCCGCGTACATCGGCATCCTGATGATACCGACTGAGAACTCGACACCCGTGGCCGAGAAAGCACTGGTCGTCACCGTCATCGTCTCGGCAGGCACGCTCGGCGTTTTTGCACTGGGCTTCCTGACCAAGCGCGGCACACGCCGCGGCTGCTACGCAGGCATAGTCGCGTGTCTCACGTTTACCGCCTGGGGCGTGCTGACCGAACCCGGAACGCGAAGCCTCGATCTCGGCGCGTGGAACTTCGAGATGAACCCGATCATGATCGGCGTATTTGGCCATCTCATTACCTTCGGCGTCGGTTACGCCGTCAGCCGGCTGTTCGGCGGATACGTGCCCGAGGACGTCGACGAGCTCCGATTCCGGCGCGCACAGGTCTGAGCGTCGGGGAATGCAGCCTCCGCCGCGCATCGAACTCACCGCACTCACCGACGTGGGCCACGACCTCGAACGGCCCGAATGTGTGTTGTGCACATCGGACGGCAGCCTGTTCGTATCCGACTGGGGCGGCGGCGTCTGCCACATTGCACCGGGTGGCCGGCAGACCCGGATACTCGCGCAGAACGCAGCTGTCGAACTCAGGCCCAACGGTATTGCCCTGCTCGAAGACGGCAGCTTTCTCGTGGCCAATCTGGGCGACGACGGCGGCGTGTTCAGGCTCCGCCCGGACGGCTCGCTGCAGCCGTACCTCACGGAAGTGCATGCGGTGCCGATGCCGCCGACCAACTTTGTCCTGGCGGCGGACGACGGACGCATCTGGATCACGGTGAGTACCCGCACCCGGCCACGCGCGAACGCTTATCGGCCCGGTGTCAGCGACGGTTTTATTGTCGTCGTCGACCGGCACGGCGCGCGCGTTGCGGCGGACGGACTCGGTTACACGAACGAAGCGCAGGTGCACCCGTCGGGCCAGTGGCTGTACGTCAACGAGACCTTCGCCCGGCGGACCTCCAGAATGCGAATCCTCAGCGACGGCACGCTGGGGCCCAGGGAGACCGTGACGGAGTACGGTCCGGGTACCTTTCCGGACGGACTGTGTTTCGACGAACGCGGCGGCTTCTGGATTGCGAGCATCGTCAGCAACCGCATCGTCCGCGTTGCGCCGGACGGCAGGCAGACAGTCATGCTCGAGGACGCCGACGCCACATTCCTGAGCCGCGTCGAAAACGCGTTTCAGAACGGGCAAATGGGACGGGAACATCTCGATACCATCGAGAGCCGGCGCCTCGGCAGCACCTCGAGCATTGCGTTCGGAGGCCCGGACAGGCGACTATGCTACGTGGGCTGCCTGCTCGGCGGGCATATTGTCTCTTTCGAGGCACCCGTCGCCGGAGTGGAGCCGGCGCATTGGCACTGGCGAACGCAATGACCGCATCGACACAGCAAAAACCGCTGCCGGCCGGCAAGAGCAAACAGTCGCTCGTCGAGCGCGCGTACGAAAGCATCAAGAAGCGCATCCTCGACAATCACTATTATCCGGGTTACCAGGCACTCGAAAAGGACGTCGCCGAAGATCTGGGCATGAGCCGCACGCCCGTTCGCGAGGCGTTGATTCAGCTCAAACACGAAGGGCTGGTCGAACTGATCCCAAGGCGCGGCATGCGCGTGGTGCCGATTGTTGCCGACGATATGCAGGAAATTTACGACGTGCTCACGTCGCTGGAATCCATGGCGGCCGAACTCCTCGCGAGACGCCGGCCGGACGCGGAAGTCCTGGAGCCGATGAGAGCGGCAACCCGCGACATGGTCAAAGCGCTCGAAGACGACGATCTCGATGGCTGGGCGGCCGCTGACGAACGCTTCCACCGCGCACTGATCGATCTGTGCGGCAATCGCCGGCTCGCCGTCATGGCCAACACGGTCCGCGATCAGGGCTATCGGGCAAGGATGGTGACCTTGAGGCTGCGCGACAAACCGTTCGCATCTGCCGACGAACACGAACAGGTACTCAAAGCCATCGAGGCGGGCGACTGGAAAACGGCTCGCGACGTGCACTACGAACATCGCAAGCGCGCCAGCCGCGAACTCACCGGGATTCTGGAGAAGTACCGCCTCCCGCAGCTGTAGCCAAGTCGTACACACGCTCGGCATTGGCGGCAAAAAACGCCGGGGCATCGGTGCCCGCAAACCCGTGCAGCGTATCGAGCCTCTGCTGCATCGAGGTTGCCGCGCTCACGGGCCAATTGCTGCCATACAGCAGGCGGTCCGTACCGAAGGCGTTCGCAAGATGATCGAATACAGGTTGATCGCCGCCGGTCATTTTTGCGGCCGTGTTGGCACGAGCGGCGACCTCCTGGATGCCTTTCTGCCACTCTGCCAGCGCCTCCCCGTGGCCGGGCGGATGACCGCCGTGATCGAGAATGAGGCGAAGCTCCGGCAGTCTGTCGGCAAGCGCTGCGAACTGCCGCTTCTGCTCAGCACTCTCTGCGCCGAATTCGACGGTCTTGCCGGCATCGGCCATGCGCGCGAGATTATCGATCAGGCGCCGGCTCAACAGGTCGTAGTCCGCAATGGGGCGCAGCCGGATGCCGACGAAACGGTCACTCTCCAAAGCCCGGTCGAGTCGCTCCGCAAAACCGGGCTTGTCCGGGCGAAGATTCAGCACGACGCCACTGACCAGCGGCTGTTCCGATGCCAGCGTAACGAGCCAGTCGTCATCGACGTCCCGTCGACTGGTTTCCACCACAATACAACCGGACAGCCCGGCACCCGAATACAGCGCGGCGAGATCCTCAAGGGAGGCGTTGCGGTACAGCGGGCTGTCAACGGCCGGCCAGACGACACCCTCCGGCCTCGATAAATCGACAACGTGCACATGACTGTCCAGGAGGTGCATTGTGACGCCGTGGGTCCTGTAGAGCGCCGCCCTGCCGGCGGCCGTTGGCTACGCTAATCCCACCCGGCCAATCGTTCAAGGGCATTGGCGTTCATTTGTCACCATCTCCCGTCGACGTCGGGGCAGCCGCCTGCTCGTTGCTGTGTTGCATCGTCACGACCCGCCCTGCTGAAGGCGAAGCCGTGACGACTGCGTTGTTTGCTACGGCGTAAATTCGACGGTGGCGGAGCGCTCGTCCTGTCCGCCGTCATCGTCATGGGGGCCAAAAACCTCAATCTCCGTGCCGCCGTCGTCGAAGGCAATGACGACGACATCGTATGCCCAGTCGTAGTCATCATCGCTGTTTTTGTCGTGGTAGCTCAGCGCCGCCGTCCAGTTGACGGTTCCGGACGGCGGATCGTAGGAGATATTGCGCAGACCAAACGCCGTGCGATCGATGTGGTGATCGTCATCGTCGTAGTCGAACTGCCAGCCCATCGGCAACACCAGTGCCTTGCTGAAACCCGACAACGACGTATTGGTAACAGAACTATTGTCTGTATCCGAGCCGCCGCCGTCGGAACCCGAAAAGCTGCCGATGGCCGACCCGCCGTTGTTGAACGCCAGCACCTGGAACTGGTAGCGCCAGCGATAGTCGTCGTCGTTGTTCTTGTCGGAATAGCGGGCGTTGGCCGTCCACGAGACCGTGCCGGCTCCGGCGTCGTAGCTGACGTTGCTCAGCCGGATGCTCATGTGGTCGATGTGATGATCGTCGTCGTCGTAATCGAAGGTCCAGCCGCGCAGCACCACCACGGCGTTGTCGAACCCGACCAGCGCCGGGTCGGTCACGCTACGGTTGTCGGCGGCCGCCGCACCGCCGCCGTCCGTCATGAACTCCGTTTCGCCGTTGGTGAAGAACGCATCGGCAATGCCGATCACGGTGTGCTCCACCTCCCACGCGTAGTCGTCATCGTCGTTTTTGTCTTCGTACCGGACGACGGTACGCCAGTCGATCGTCTCGAGGGACGTGTCGACGGACTCGTCGAGGATACGCAACGAATGCACGTCGATATGGTGATCCTGATCGGCAAAATCGAACGACCAGCCGGTGGGTACGACGGCCAGCGCCCCGTCGAACTGCTCCAGCGTAATACGCCAGACGCCCCGGCCGACGGTACCCACGTAGAGATTCACTGTCGTTCCGGCGGGTTCATGGTCGAAATAGGCTTTTGCAGGCCGCGGAATATGCGGCACACCGGTACCCGCCGGATTGACGGGATCGGTGATCAGCCCCCAGCTTGCACCGCCGTCACTGCTCAGAAACACGCCCGCATCAATGGCGCCGGCGGTGATCATGTCGGAGTTCTCCTGGCTGATTGCCAGCATGCTGGGCTGCGCATAACCGCCGAAGCCCTGGAAGCGTGTGGGACCTCGCTGTGTTTGCAGGGCAAAAGCCCCGCCACCGGTCATCAGGTTGTCGAGTGCCGGCATTGGCTGCCAGCTCGCGCCGCCGTCGAAGCTCTCGACCATCGCCACGCCGCCGCCGCTCAGGTCCGACGCGACGATTCGTAAAGGATCGTTGGGATCCACGGCGTACACGCCGAAGTTGCTTGCCCCGCCACGGGTAATTTGTTGCCAGGTGCCGCCGGCCCCGGTACCCGTATAGCTCCACAGCGACCCTGCGGCATTACCGACACAGCCGCCACTCTTGATGAAGAACGTCGGCGTGCCGCCTGACGTGGCCACCTGTATTCCGCATTCACCGCCGGGGGAGCTTGCACGGCCGAGTTGCGTCCACGTAATCGGAGTGGCGTTGATGTTGCCGGTCACGAACACACCCGTGGTCGTAATCATCACGTATTGTGACGGCCCGTAGCTGGCGATCAGGTCGATGTCGTTGAAGGTCGGAACGTTGCCCGCCGGGTAGTTGTTGATCTGCGCCGTGTTGCCGGTGGCCGTATTGCGCACGAAGACCTGGTTGAAGCGAACGCCGGCCGCGTTGAAACAGCACAACGTGCTGACCGATTGCTGCGGGTCCGAGGCAACGTCGAATACGTCGCAGCATGCGCTGTTGTTCCACGTCGGCGCGGCGGCCGGCGCATCGGGCGCCAGGAAAGCCCCGGTATCCTGCTGGCCTATGTGCACGTCTTCGTTACCGACGCCGAGCTGATGGGCGCCGGCAAGATCGTAGACCCACAGGGCATGCGGCGTGGTCGTCGGCTGTTCCCACGCCGGGTTGTGGCACGCGGGACTCGTGCCCTGAGTTTCGACGTAGATGCCGCCGTCGTTGGAAAACAGCATGGGGCAGGAATCGACGGCCACTTGCGAATCGAAGGCAATGTCCCCGACGTCGTTGTGTGCGCCCGTCTGCGAATTGACCCAGGTGCCTATGGCCGGGCAGCGCTGCCCGCCGCCCGGTGTCGGCGCTGCCGGCGTGGTGCACGGCGCGCGAAACAGGCTGACGTCTCCGCTCCACAAATCGTAGCCGGCACCGCTGCGGTCGTTGGTCGCGACAAACGGCTGCCGCCCCTGGTTTCCGGGCAGATTGCCGTAGTTTGTCCAGGTGACGCCGCCGTCGTTGGACTCGCGAAACGTCGTACCGTCGACGATAAAAATGACCCAGGACTCGTCCGGCGAGATCGCCAGCGAGCAGCGGCCGGCGCCCGGCCTCGGAAAACCCGCGGCAGTCGTCCAGGTGGCACCGCCGTCGACCGAACGGAGATGACCGTCGAGCCCGCACACGTCGATGATGCCTCCGTTGTGGGTCACGACGTCGAAGATGTCGTCGGCACCGCCATCACCCGGCGTAGGATCGATGAACGCCCAGTTGGCCCCGCGATCGTTGGATACGGCGAGGCCGCAGTTCGTGCCAACGAAAACTGTGTTCGGCGTTGCCGGATCGATCGATATGCCAAACGCCGACGGCTCGTTCCGGCGCGCTGCGGTCGCACAGAAGCCGGCGGGAGGGATAGCCGTTGCCGGCCGGTTCCAGGTCGTGCCGCCGTCCGTGCTGACGTTGATGCCCGCGAGGCTGTTGACGCGACCGTCGTAGTAACTGGTTGCAAACAGGCGTCTTGCGTTGGACGGGTCCACCTCGATGTCCCAAGTTGCTTTCGGCACGTGTGAAGGCATGGGCGCCCAGGTTTGCCCTGAATCCGTACTCGTGAACAGTCCGCCCCATTCGCTGGCGGCATAGAACGTCGTGTTGTTGCCCGGGTCGACGGCCAGGCCGTTCACACGGCCTCCGGAGGCGCCGTTTGGGTTGGCGGCATCGGTATCGGAGTTGTTCGGGCCTATGTCGGTAACGACAAAATCCTGCGCAAGAACGCTGATCGCCGACAAACTGAAGAGTATCGCCGTGGCGGCAACGATGAGCTTTTGACGGTTCATAGCGCACCTCCGGCTTGTTGCGAATAGTCGGGCTTGTCTTTCTCGGGATTGTCTTTCCGATCGTCGTCAGGATTGTCTTTGCGATCACCGTCGGGGTTGTCCTTGCCGGGATGCTTCCCGGGATCGTCTTTCCCGGGTGGCCGCCTGTTGTTTTGTTCGTCGACATAGTCGATCGGGCACACGGCAGCGATACAGTGCAGGACGTCGCTTGCGAACCAGCCGGAATCGGTACGCTGTACGGCTCGCCAGAAGTAGGCTTTACCGGGTTCCAGATCCTTGACGATCAGTACGTTGGGCTCGCCCCTCTTGCGTGCGGTCCGGCTTTCGACCAGCTCGAACTGCATGGCCGTTTCCTGTCCCAGTGCCGGCATCTGCAGCTGCACCGCGTGATCCGCGTTGCTGCCCGTCACGGCATTGGGAGCCCTGCAGAAACTGCTGTAGGCATTCTCTGCAAACCCCGTCTTGTAGACGCTGACGTCGACGCGGCTGGTGCCGCGCTTGCCGCGGGCGTCGTCGATCCAGCTGATTCGCTGCAGGCTCGAACGCGGCGCGGTCTCGGGACGGCAGAAAGCGTCACAGGTGATCTTGGTTCGCATCGGTCCCGTGATGTCGACGTTCGCCGGGCAGTCGGGATTGTCGGCGACAACCGGCGGTGAGGTCGGCGGCGTTACGACGGGAGGTGTTGGCGGATCGATATCCGCGACGACGCAGCCGCACAGCAACAGTACGGCAGTGAGCGGGGGAAGATTGCGCATGGCCTGATCCTCTTTTTATTAGCTCATGCCACTACCAGCGCAAATCCTTACGGCATCGCCTCATCAATGCCGGAAAGACGAACAGATCCTTCGAAAAAACCGTCGTTCGAGGCCCCGCGCAAGCCGGCCGGTTGGCCGGGTACCCGGCGTATCGAGCCGCTATTCCACCGAAGCGGCCAGCGCAATACCGTCAACGCCGGCTTGCCGCGAAGCATCCATGACCTGAACGAGCGCTCTGGTCGCCGAGCGCTTGTCGGCCTGCACGACAACCGTGGATCCCGGCCGTTCGGCGTAGAGGCGGGCGATATTGGCCTTGACGGCGCGGGGATCGATTTGCCGGCCTTCGATCCAGATGCCGTTGTCTTCCTCAATGGCGACGAGAATGTTCGTCTCGGCAGGCACCGGCTCTCGATGACCGTCGGGCCGGTTCAGATCTAGCCCCACTTCCTGAACGAACGAGGCCACGACGATAAAGAAGATCAACAGGATAAAGACGACATCCAGCATAGGCGTCAGATTGACGTCGTTTTGCGTGTCGTCGCCGGTAGCAGGAACAATGCTGCGTTGCATCGTGCTCTCTCCCAAAGCTTCCCGCCTGGATAAAGCTGCGACCTGTGTTGTCGCTGATACCTAGAACCAAATAGTATACGGATACGCCGCGCTTCGCAACGCGCAGCTACTCGCCCACGAGCCTCTTGAGGCGCATTAGCGTCCAGCAGTGACGGACGTTGCGGTTGTTGTTGATCGTCGTCATTGCCAGGTTCGTGAAGCTGTCCATGTCGCGGCAGTCGAGCACGACCACTATGTCGAACTTGCCGCTCAAGAGGTCCACGCAGGTGATTTCCTCGTGCGTACCGAGTTCGTTCTTGAGAGTTTCCAGGCTCTGCGCGCTGTCGTCGTGCAGCTCGAGCAGCAGATACACGCGCAGGCCGCGGCCCGCTTTCGTCTCGTCGACGGTGACCCGTGCGCCGGTAATGACGCCGTCTGCCCGTAGCCGGTGGATGCGACGCTGCACGGCGCTGGCCGACAGGTGCACGATCTCGCCAAGCGCCGTGTGCGTTATCCACGCGTCTTCCTGAAGTTGCCTCAGGATCTCGCGGTCTTTGTCGTCGAGCGGGCGGACGGCCGTCATAGTGGTGTTCTCGTTTGCGTTTTTTGTGCGTTTACAGCCGCTATTTTCGACGAATTGTGCGGCGGACTGTGGCTATAGTAGCCAGCGTTCGAGCACCGGAACAGGTACCCATGACGTATTCTCGTGTAACAGACTTCAGCCGCCTTGGATTCGTGTTGCCGCTGTTGCTGTCGAGCTGGCCGGCGGCGGCCGCCGACCTGGAGCTGTGGCGGCTGGATTGCGGTGAAATGGCCATCGACGACGTCAGCTATTTCTCGGACACGCACACCTACGACGGCCAATCCGCAACCATTAGCAACGGCTGCTACCTGATCAGAAACGGTGACCGCTTGTTGCTCTGGGACGCCGGTATTGGCCGCGACTACCTCGGCAACACCGAGTCGAGGGACGGCTGGCTGTCCAGCATCAGCGTGACCATCGAAGCCCAGCTCGAGGACATCGGCTACAAGACCTCGGACGTGAATTTCTTAGGCATCAGTCATTTTCACGGCGACCACATTGGTCAGGCGCCAGAATTCCCCGGCGCCACGCTGCTCTTGCACAACGCCGCGATTGAATGGATACGCAACAACCCGCCCCGCAATGCGCGCTCGAAGCTTAGCGCCTGGTTCGACGGCGAATCGGCAATGACCGGCTTCGATCGTGACCACGACGTGTTCGGTGACGGCAGCGTCAACATACTCGTGTTACCCGGACACGCACCGGGGCACACGGGACTGCTGGTCCGGCTGCCGAAGACCGGCTACGTATTGTTGAGCGGCGACCTCTATCACTTCCGCAGCGAAATCGGCAAGCGAACCGTCTCGCGCTGGAACCTGAGCCGCGCAGACACGCTGGCGTCGCTCGAGCGCTTCGAAGGGATTATCGAAACGCTCGAGCCCGTGGTGATTGTGCAGCACGACCCCACCGACATCGACAAGCTGCCGACGTTTCCGAAGTCCGCGCGCTAGAACCGCAGCCCAACGTGAGGGATCGCAGGCTCGCTAATTGTAGATTCTGACCGACGTGGCGTTGTGGTGAGACCAGCTCCCACAGGCATCGGTGTACCACAACGTTATCTGCTTACCGCCCGCCAATGCGGCCAGTAGCGTGCTGTAGACGCGGTTTCTTCGGGAGTCGGTATTCGCCTCGAAGATCCAGGCGTCGACTACGCACCCGGTTGTGTATTCGGCACCGCCGGTGGTGTAGATGACAATCAGGTCCGTCGTGCCTTCGGTCACCAGGCGATCGACGGTCAACGGCGCTGACCAGCCTGCGGAGAAGGCGGGGGACGCAAGGGCGAACAGGACGGCAGCGGAAACGTAGCTCAGCAATCTTCTGCGCATATCGGGTGCTCCTGAAAGGTAGGGGAGTTATTCGTGCTCGCGACCACCTGCGAGGTGTAAGTCGCACAGGTGTTGGGTGCTTTACTTCAAACGAATCTGCCTGAGCGCGGCCATCGTGGCGGTTGAACAGCCGTTGTTTTGATTCGTGCCGGGCGCCGTGCTGTCGTCGTACCAGATGTCGATGGTTTTGCCAGTGCTGTAGGCGACGTAGAGACCGCTCAGCAAGCTGTCGCTGCCCGCAACGGATGAGTCGAAGGTGACGTACTCACCGTAGGCGTCACAGGTGCCGACCGGTTGCTGGTTGAAACCGACGAAAACCTCGCCGCCGTCGGCGACGCGAATGCTGGTTACTTCCAGTGAGGCTTGGTAGGTGACAGCGTGTGCGCTTCTTGCAGTGACAATCAGCACTCCTGAAATCACTAGAACTCCACGCGTCCATTTGTTCATTCCCGACCTCTTTCTGAACGCTATCGAGTTCGTGGCTCGACCAGACTAGTCTGGCCACTTTGATTGCCTCACTCTTCGTCTTGGACAACACTCGGCCCAACTACAATAACGAGTCGAACCAGTCTCCAAATCTTCCAAGCTCATCAAGTCGGCGTGCAGCCACTCTCGCACGAGCGCGGTCGAACTCGCCGATTCCCCCCTTAGCCTCACCAAGCACCCGAGCAAGCTCTTGCGGCCAAAGATCCTGTCCTTCGAGTTCTTCTGCCATCGAAACGAACTTATCGAGTTCTTTTAGGCACCTGCCTAATCCGTGTAGTCTGATTCTGCAACATAGGATCATTTCCTGAGCTTTAGCGCCTAGGTAGGGTGACAACTGCTGCAAATCGACCTTTAGAAATCGCTCCTCAGCCATCTCGTAACGACCAAGATCATATGCATTGTGTCCAAGATAGAGCCAAGCTAATGCCTTGTCTGGATCCTTGCTGACGGCTGCCAATAGTGCTTTGTCAGAAGCTTCTTGAATTTGATTCGAGTGTTGCCTGTCCGGATGGATGTACCAGACGTACCCCAGCAAGTAGTCAATCTGCGCATCATCGATGTCGCTGGACAATACCTTGAGATCCGCAACAATGTCCTCTGTTGCTCGCCTGAGTTCATCTTGATGCTTCAACTCCAGTGCCGCATCTATCTTTGACAGAATGGACTCAGGTATTTCCGAGTGAGCAGAACTAGCTAAATCATCTTCTTCCACTTCTTCCACCACGGTGCGCCTCACGCGCCCGTTTTGCATAGGTATCGGCTATTTCTCGCATCCGCTCTCCGTACTCTGGCAGATCGCCGCGCGCATCTGCTTCGTCGGCCAGGCGTCTCAACTCGTCACGCATAGCTGCCGGATACTGATCGTGCCTTCCAGATTCAAAGCCTGCCTGTTCCTTTCGGAGTCGGTCTTTTACTAGATCATGATCGTGCTCTGCCCATTCCGTAGGCGGCTTCCACGCACCACCTTTTGGGAGCGTGACTTTCTTGAGCGCATCTTGAATTATACCGATTCCACTGCTTACGACTTCCTTGCGTATACCGACTAGCTCACCCGCTAACTTACCTTGCCACCCGATGGCTTCTTCAAACGCCTCAATATCTTCATAGAATTCCGGTCGTTTTCTGAGCTTGTCGATGGTTGTATATTCCCAAAGGCCGAAGGTGACATTATCGATTATGTAGAAAGCACCTCCCCAGTACGGATTCCCTTCAATTATGAAATTATGGCCATACTGTCCAGACTGTAGATTGGTAGCGAGCCCGCCATTCACGCTCTGTGACGAGATCCTTACTCTCGGCGGCTCCCCGCTCATCAGTCCTGTGAAATCTGCCTTCAAAGGAATCGACAATGTGCCGTCGGGGCCGAATGAGGAACTGCTAACACCGCTTACGAGCCCGGATAATAGTGCCTCCGCCAGATTCGCATCGGTGAACACCAAAGCATCCAGAGTCCCCGCGACACTCATGATTGCAAATATTGCAAGCTTAGAACTGATGTCAGCCCCGATGATTGTGACGATTCCGGCCAACGTAAACACGATTTCCCCGCTGGGATCCGTTGCGTTCAGCGGGTTGTTCCAGACGTAGGTATAGCGGTTGTGGCTCTGACTGTTCTCGGGTGCCTGGACATAGTTGTCGGCCTGCAAGAACCGACCGAGCACGGGATCGTATATGCGGCCATTCATGTGCACGATGCCCACTGAATCGACCATCTCGTGGCCCGTAAAGCCGCGGGTCGTACGCTCGGCATTGAAGCTCGTCATATTGTCGATCAGAACGTTGCTGCCATCGACCTCCTGCCAGTTGCTGGCGTTTCGACGCTGCCCCCAGGGGCCGAATGACAGCTTCTGCTCGATACCGCCATAACGATCGACGATTACGTCCAGCGAACCGAGATGGTCCTTCAGCGTATACAGTGTTTCGCGATCTATCTCGTCGCCGGAGCCGTTGTACGTACGGGTCTCGATCGCTACGCCGGCGATATATCGTTTGCGCTCACGCGTGCCGTCGGGTCGATCGATGATCTCGACGTCTCCGACGTAACGTGTCGTAGTGACTTGACCCGCAACGGTATCGACGCGGCTCAAGCGTGCGCGATCGACATCGTAGGCAAAATCCACGACGCTACTGCCCTTCGTGATGTTGACCGGCTTGTCGAAGGTCGAGTACGTCAGCGTGCGCCCACCACCCGACAGGTTGTTACCGTTCTCATCGTAGGTGTAGATGTTGCCGTTGATCCCGGTTACAGCGTATGGGCTCGCGCCAGCCCCATAGGTATAGGTGCCCGTCACGCCGGTCTTGGTTTTGATGTTGCCGATGGCATCGTAGGTAACGGTCAGCGCCGCCTGACCTATTTCACCGTGTGATGTCAGGCGATTCAGGTCGTCATAGCCGAAATTCTCAGTGAGAGTATTCGGTCCACCAAGCCCGTGATAGGTGTCCTGACGCGTCGTCAGACTGCCGACGACGTTCCAATCGTAGTAGAGATCCTGTACCCAAGCGCCGGTGTCATCTTTTGACTCGATATCGCGCATGCGGCCGGTGTTTGCGTAGTAGCCATAGGTGCGCTCTATCGCGTAGCCACCCCCGGTTTCCACGCCAAGGCGCTCGGTCACGACCTGCCCGCGCGCGTTCATCGTCAGGACTTCGCGATAGGTCATCCGAGTCACGCCACCGACGTAGCCTGCATCGACGACAGCGGCAACACGGCCGTAGGTCGAGTACCGAGTCTCGATTCCGTTGTCGCCAAATGTGCCATCCCCAGAAGCGTCGAAGTACTGGAACACGCGGCCATACTGGTCGTAGGTGGTTTTCTCGTAGTAGGCGCCGCCGCCGAAGTTGATGACGGTTTCGTCAGACCGACCGAGGCTATCGTAAAGCACGGCTTTGGCGTAGCCCGCCTGAGCCTCGTTTACCACGTCGAGTTTGCCGAGCCCGTTGGGGCTGGTGTCGTAAGTCCAGGTCGTGTTTGACTCAGTGCTACCGCCGGAGTACTTGTCTATGCGCGTTTTGATCCGGCCAAGACCGTCGTAGGTCATCTCGCTCGTGTGGCCGTTGGCGCTGGTCTGCTTCTTCAGCTCACCGAAGTGGTTGAACTCGTACACCCAGAGACCCTTTGTGGGATCGGAATGCGGTGTTCGCATCGACGTTCGCCGGCCAAGCTTGTTGTACACGGTCGTTGTGATGTTTCCAGCAGCGTCGGTACTCGTCGCAAGATTACCCAGATTGTCATACGAGAACGAACTGACGCCGCTCAAATCATCGGTGACCTGCTTCAGGTCGCCCAGCACCGTGTATTCCTCAGTTCGCGTCTGGCTCTCGAACGACGCGGTGGTTGTCGTCACAAAACCGGAGTAGCCCGCATCCGTCCAGCTGCCGTCGGGACGAGTTGTCCGAGTAACACGGTCGAACAGGTCATACTGCATGCTGGTCCAGTAGGATGCGCCGCCAGACAAATCGAAGGGTTCAGACTTGTGAATCGTGCGGCCCTTGCTGTCGTAGATTGTGTCCTGAGCGTCCCATGCCCCGTCAAAGCCGCGGCTGAGCGATCGCGTCTCTCTTGCCAGCACGTCGTAGCATATTTGCTCCTCAACACCGCCGGCATCTGTTGATGTAGTAGCGTAGCTGGTGCCGGCTGGGCAAGTGCCAGCGCCATCTGAGAAGTAGGTAGTTCTGGCCGACCCGTCGTCGCTCCAGCGGAAATACTCCCGACCCAGCGAACCGTAGAAAATGCGGGTCCTCAGTCGTGAGGTAGTGTTGGTTGCATCAAGTACGGTTGCCGCGATGAGCGGATCACCAAACGCGTTTCTTGACTCGACAACAGACCGCATCTGATCCAGACAATCGTATGTCGTGTCGATGTAGCGGCCGCTGCTATCGTATACGCTGGTCGCAGTCGGCGCGCTACAACGTGTGGTGGTGCCGTCGCTCTCGGTTGAGCGAACACGGTTACCGTGAGCATCATAGTAGTGAGTTGTAGTGAGCTCTAGAACTGGGTCGTTTGGCTCGACGATTTCCTGCCGCTGCAGGCCGAAGTGAGGGCCGCTTTCGTAATGATTGAAATCCGTGGTTCGCGTCTCGGTACCCGTCGCAGCAGCTCTGTCTGAAACAACCACCGTCTGCGACAGCCGACCCTGCCAGCGAGTGAACGGCGCCAGCTGATAGGTGTTGGTGGTCGTGACTGTCTGCACTATTTGCGCTGTAACTTCGTCTCTGACGACGACGGTAACGTTCTTGACGTTGGCTTCCGTATCGTGGCCAACGGTCGTTGTCGTCGAACCCAGCAAAGCGCCGGCAGTTGTGCCGTTTCCAGCAAGATCGTAGACATTTTCGCGTTTTTCTGTCTGCTCCACGTAAATCGGACCCAACGATGCGGTGCCATCAGTGACTACGGTGTCCCGCTGCAGCTGTGTCCACCCCAACACCGACCACTCGGCGCTGCCTCCGCCGATGACATACTCATGCGGTGCACCTCGGGCCACCACCGTACCTATAGGAAACCCTGTGAAAGGCCAGTCCTGGCGATACTGTGTGGTCGTTTCCACGCCGTCGATATTGTCGATCGTCTTGAGCTGCTCGAAGCCAAGGAAACCACGACCGGCAGCCTGCGCCTTAGCTGCTGAATAGTAGTAGGACAACGAACTCGTTGCCGTGGTGCTGACCGAACCGGGGCTGCCTACAGAACCTGAAGGTGTGCTGCCGACTACATCGGTAACAACATACATCGGGCCAGAGACCTCCAGTACAGGAGAGGTTTTCTCGAGCGCGGCGGGTGAACCCGGTATGTCCCAATCACCATTAATAGTCGTGTAGAACGCGTCAGCATTGCCTTGCGCAACCGCCCGATTGACACACGTTGTCTCAGACGGACCCGTCTCGATGCAGTACACGTCGCCGCCACCGGGCGCGGTGGGGGAAGTGAGCACTTGCATGCGCTCGTAGTGATCACTGTAGGAAAGCGGCTCATAGGTTATAGCTGTTTCAGCTCCGAGCCCGTTGGTGATCTTCTCTATGCGATTGACGGCAACGTTGACAGGCGTGCCAGCACTTCTTCGGCTGTAAGTCGTCACCACACCTGCCCCGGTCGATACATCGATTTCCATTTTGTCCGGCACGCCGTCGCCGTTGATGTCCGGGAAGTAAACGGACTCCGTGGTCTGATTATTCGCGGTCGTCGCCGTTTGTCGGCTACCCAGTTGATTGAACTGCGGATCCCAGTAACGTACGTAAACCGTGCCTGAGCCCGCGGTCGACTTCCACATCAGGTCGGGGAAACCGTCGCTGTTCCAATCAACGAATTGCGGTCGGCTGACGGTAATGTGATCGATCGTCGGCTCATAGAACTCAGAAACGTCGAACGTGCCGTCGCCGTTGTTTATCGCCAAGTGGTACTGGCCAATATCGGTCCACGGGTCCTCAAAAACCGGGTAGAACAGGTCGCTGAGACCGTCTGCGTTTACGTCTGTGGGAGTCACGCCCCAGGTACGCACATGCTCTGTGCTCGTGGTCGGCCCCACTGTGTTCAGGTTTGCGTAAGCACTGTAGCTTGGCGTCGAGCCGTTAACTGCATCGATGTTGAGCAAATACGTGTATTTCGGGTTGTTGCAGAACGGCGGATTTTCGGCGAACTCACAGTCCACGGGCTGGTTGTAGCCCATCACAACGCCGACACTGCCGTCGCCGTTGAAATCAGCCGCAACCGTTGCGATCAGACCTGTAGTCGCTGCACTGGGCACGCCTATCGCCTCTGGCGTCGCAAAATGATAGGCGGTCGGCGAACTGGGCAGCGTGACCAGCGGATTCTTCTCGAGTCGGCTCAGGTACAGCTGGCCCGGACCAACTCCCGTTCCGGCAGTCCACACGGCATCCGTCGTGCCGTTGGAGTCGACATCGACGAACGTCACTTCATCGTGGTCGATGGGTGTAACTATGTACGTGTTGTTGAGGCGCCAGCTGCCGTCTGTTTGCGGCACCGAAATGATCACGCGCCACTCCGTTGCCGTTTCGCTCCAGTAGACAATGTCCTGACGGCCGTCGAGGTTATAGTCGATCGCCGTCAGTTTTTCGCCGCCGCCCGGCAACGAATACTCGAGGCCGCCGCCGTTGAAGGACGTCTGGGTGTAGCTCGTTCCGTTGGAGATCGCAAAGTTGAGCACACCGCTGGCGGCGGCCCCTTCGATCCAGACAAGATCCATCAAGCCATCGCCGTTGATATCGGCCAGCGTGAAGTCGGACAGGTCGTTGCTCTCGGCCATGCTGAACGTGCTCAGCTGATCCATGCTGGACGATGCAGCCGGCACGCGCCAATCGAAGGTCGTCTTCGGCAAACAAACAACGCCCACGCATTCCTGGATGCTGGTCAGGCGACTGAGCTTGTCGCTGACCGTTATGCCTTCGTTGTACGCCAGGTTGTACTGACGAATCAGCGCCTCGCTGCCGACCACGTTGTACGAACGAATAGCCGACAGTCGCTTATTGGAGCTGAGCTCGACGCCCGCCACATAGCCGGTCCTCTTATCGCTGCGATCGGCATAGTCAAAAATCAGCCGCGCACCGTAGCCGGTCACCGGACCTGTATTCGACCCGAACGCCCAGTAAATTGTGCCGATCCGCTGACCGTCGGCGTCGTTTTCATAGTCAAACCAGATCGGGTTGCCGACGCGATCACGATATTCGCGGATGGCCCAGATAAAGGTTTCGCCAGCGACCCCGCCATATTTAGCGGAGGTGTTGCTGAGATCGTTCGGAGACAGCCCATAGTAGCTCGTGGACCCGTTTTTGCGTTGAACCTCGAAGTAGTTCGGCTCTCCGCTGACGCTGCCTCGGATGAAAACGCGTGCGCCTGTGTCTATTTCCGTGCGGTATACGGTATCGACCGCCCCATAGGTCTGCAGCTCGTCCTCGAGCAGCAGTCGCTGACCATCGAGACAGAAGCGGTCGGTCGAGGACCAACTGATCGGCAACACGGTGCGGTCCTGATCGTAGGTCTGCTTGCAGCGTGTAATCGCCGACAACCCACCGACAGACCAACCCATGCCGGCAATACCGATCCCCACGCCGCTCGAGTAGTTGAGCGATATTCTTGGTGCGTTGCCGGCCGTTCCTTCCGCAGTCAGTATCGGGATGCTGTAGGTCGCTGCACCTGATTCGTTCACTCGGAACTCACCGGCCGTCGTGCCGATTTCATCGGACGACTGCAGCGCACCGGGGTCGTTGTAAGTCGCCGCGGCCGGAGGCGTCGCAATCGTGTGTACCTGGGTCTGCACCTCGACGTCGTGAATAGGCGACGGCGTCCCGCAGCCGGCGAGGTTGCACGCGGACACGCGGTACTCGTAACGACCGTTCGCCAGCGACGTTTCACTCCAGCTGGTCGCAGCGCTGTCTTGGAGGGGACTGCCCGGCCAGGCGCCGCCCTGTACGCGACGTTCCAGACGATAGGTGGTCGCCGTCGGCACGGTGCTCCAATTGAGCGAAAACGTCCCCGTCACGCTGATCGTCGGGCCCGAGATCGCACCCATGGTCGGCGGCAGCAGCACCTCGACGGTCTTGACCGCCGACCAGCCGCTGCAGCCGTTCGCGTTGCATGCACGCACCTGATAGTCGTAGCTGCCCGAACTGACCGTTTCGCTCCAGCTGGTGGTTGCGAACGCCGCCGTCGACGTCCAGACGCCGCCGCTTTCGCGGCGATTGATCTTGTAGGTCGTGGCCCCGGATACGGCGGACCAGCTCAGATCGACGGTACCGTCGTAGTCGGGCGAAACGGCGCTAATGGCGCCCGGGGTGGCGGGCACGCCGGCCGGCACCACTGAAACAATATGAACGTCCGTATACTCGCTGCAGCCGACGAAATTGCAGGCGCGGACACGATAACTGTAGTCGCCGACGGGCAGGGACACTTCGTTGCGCGTCGTCGCGGAGGTCGCCTGAATCTGCGCCCAGGCGCCACCGTTCAGCGCGCGCTCGAGTTCATAGGTCGAAGCGCCGGACAGACTGCCCCAGCTCAGCGAGTAGCTGCCGTCAGGATCGCTCGTGGGTCCCGTAATGGCGCTCGGCGTGTCGGGAGCCCACACCAGTATCGGCGTGGTGATTTCACCGTGTATGAGAACAACCGCAGGCTCAGGCTGTTGCGCGGAGACCAGTTGGAGGGGCAGCAGGAATCCTAGCAGTGCCGTCCAGATGCGAAACTTCATAACCTGACTCCTGATGGGCGAATCGCCGTCGCCGGGTGGATACGTCGGATGAGTGTTTGCCGTGTTGTTTCGTGTAGCGGTTTTCGAGCGTTGTCGTTCTTACCTTGTCGTGCCCGTGGCGGGACTGCTGCACCGAACGAGAAGCGCACGGCGCCCCCGTGAGTGGTACACGTACCTAACTCTTTGAACAAAAATGCGTTTTCACGACCGTTAACTAAAGATTACAGCTAACGGTGCCCTTATCGTGACACAGCGGCCATCAGAAGCTTTAAAAGAGCGGCCGCATCTCTTTCGGTCGATTCTCCCCAAAAAAGTCGGCGGCGGCAATAGTCAATTACCTCTAGAGACACGTGGCCGAAACGCCGGTAAGCGATGGCGCTGGCCCCAATCGCTTCCTTACACAACCGTATTCTCTATGTCACAAAGCTGATAAATCCCCTCAATACCGTGACCCGGTTCTTCCCTCTAACGCTAACTAACAGGGGATCTACCCACGATGAGTCACGACGATATTGTCTCCAACCCATCCGGCAATCGTCCGTTTGCCGACATACTCAAGGAACACCAGACCCGCCGCGATGTGCTCGCCGGCGGTATCGGTCTTGCGACCACTGCGTTTTTTGCGCCGAGCATCGTCCAGGCCAGTAACGAATACAACGGCGGCGTCCCCGAGGGACCGCTCATGAACTTCACGCCGGTGCCGCTGCCGCAGGGCGAAAGCCGCGCCGTACCCCGGATTTCCGAGGACTACCAGTTTGAAGTTCTCATTCCCTGGGGTGACCCGATCAGCCCGGACGGACCGGCTTACAGCTATCCGCCTACACCTGAAAACCAGATTCAACAGATTGGTATCGGCCACGATGGCATGTGGTTCTTCCCGAAACAGACCAGCGACGAGTACTACTACAACGCGCGCTGGGGCGTTTACGGCGGACCCAAAGACGGTGACGAGTACGACGCCAACGGCTTCCGCACGGGCAACTTCCGCGTCTCCGGCAGCAGCACCGAAGGCATGCTGGCGATCAACCACGAATTCGGCCGCAACACGCACGTGTACGGCAAGTCCGCGCCCGAAAACATCAACGACGTACTCGTCTCGCAGTTCGCACACGGCGTCTCCATCGTCGGCATCAAGAAGATCGACGGCAAATGGCAGACGTACGAGTGCGACGACGCCCGTCGCATTCACGTCAACACGCCGGTCAAGTTCAGCGGCCCCGCTGCAGGCACAAAGCTGCTCGAGACGCCGGCCGGCAACGCACCGCTCGGCACGGTCAACAACTGTTCGAACGGCTACACGCCCTGGGGCACCTACCTGACCTGCGAAGAAAATTTCAACGGCTACTTCGGCGCCACCAATCCGGAAAACTGGGAACCCACCGAGGCGCAGGAGCGCTACGGCTTCAGCGAAAACGGTTTCGGCTACGGCTGGGAGGACTTCGACCCGCGCTTCGACCTGTCGCTGGACGATTTCAAGAACGAAGAAAACCGTTTCGGCTGGGTAGTCGAAATCGATCCGAACGACGGCACCCAGATCCCCGTCAAGCGCACCGCGCTCGGCCGCTTCAAACACGAGGGTGTGGCGCTGGGTGTCGGCGCCGGCAATCGCGTCGTCTGCTACATGGGTGACGATCAGCGCTTCGACTACATCTACAAGTTCGTGTCCGCGGCCGACTGGCGTTACCTGTACTACGATCGCGGCGCCAGCCCGCTCGACTGGGGCAGCCTGTACGTGGCGCGCTTCGACAGCGACGGCACGGGTGAGTGGATGGAGCTGACGATCGACAACCCGGCCCTGAAGGCACGCTTCAAGAACCAGGCCGAGGTCCTGACCTACGCGCGGCTCGCGGCCGACATCCTTGGCGCCACGCCAATGGACCGCCCGGAGTGGACAACCATTGCGCCGAACGGCGACGTCTACTGCACGCTGACCAACAACAGCCGCCGCGAAGTGGCCGACGCCGCAAACCCGCTCGCGCCGAACGCCGACGGCCACATCATTCGCTTCCGCGATACCAACAACCTGACGGGCACGTTCTTCAACTGGGACATCTTCATCATTTCGGAGACGACCCACGGCACGCCCGAATCGTTCTCGGACCCCGACGGCATCTGGGCCGATCCGGACGGCCGGCTGTTCATCCAGACGGACGGCGGCCAGAAAGACGGTCTCAACAACCAGATCCTCGTGGCCGACACGCGCACGGGTGAGATTCGTCGCCTGCTCGAAGGTGTGGCCGGCGACGAAATCACGGGTCTTACGCTCACGCCGGACCGCCGCACGTTGTTCATCAACACGCAGCACCCGGGCAACGGCGACCCCACGCGGACCAACTTCCCGGTACTGAACGAAGTGCCGGACGGTGAAACGATACCGCGCGACGCCACGTTCGTGATTACGCGCAAAGACGGCGGCATCATCGGCTCCTGATCGAGCCGCACGCCTGACCGATACGAGTCCGGCGGGTCATCCGACCCGCCGGATTTTTTGTGGCTTTGACGGTTGCTAGCGGCAGTCCGCCGGCAGCACCTCGCTCCCGTCACTGAACTCGACGTCGATCGTTTCGACCGGCTGGCGTGTGCCAAGCTGGCTGCACGACGGCAGAAACAGCGATTCGATCGTCACGCCGCGGGCATGCGCAATGACCATCTCGGCGGCGCGCTGCGAATAGTCGACGCTGTCGGGTTGTGTGCCTATCGTGACGCTGCCTCGCGGCTTACCGGCCCGGCGTTCGAGATTCTCGGGCTCGCCGGCGCGGCGGATCGTAATACCTTCCAGCCGTATGTCCTCGATGAGACCGTTGGGGTTGCCGGCGATCAGCGACGCGCCGTCGCTGACGATCTCGAGATTGCGTAGCGTGAGACCGGAGACCCCGCCCCAGCCGCGATCGAGTTCCCGGCGGTCGACGTCGACGAACACGGGGTAGGTACGCCGGTGGCGGCCGCCTGTTGCGATTCGGGTGTCCTCGAAGACGTTGCGTTCGTGCGTCCCGCCGTCGATCGCAAACAGGGCAATACCGTATCGCGACCTGTCGATGACGTTCCGCCGGAACACCGAATCCTTGACCCCGTAGCGGCTGCCCGTGCCGAACTTGATCGCCGCGTCGTCGCTCTCGAGATAGCTGTCTTCGACGACGATACGCTCCACGGCGCGTGCGCCGGACTTGAGCACGACGGCGTCGTCGCCCGTGCGGATATCGGCACGGCGGATCTGGATATCCGAACTGTCGCGAATCTGAATGCCGTCGGTGTTCGGACTTCTGGGATCGTTCTCGATGTGCACGTCATTGACACTGCCATGCCGGCAGCGGTTGAAGCGCACGGCGTAAGCCGGCAGGTTCTGCATGCTCAAACCGGCCACCACGACGTTCTCGCAGTCTGCGAGTTCGATGGCCGGGCCAGGCCTCGGCAGTGTCGGCCGCGGAATGCCCAGCTCGTAGAAATTCTCGTCCCAGAACGCCGGGCCGGAGCCGTCGATCAGCCCGGGGCCTTCGATGCGCAGGTTGTGCGCAAACGGCGCAAACAGCGCCGCATGACCGTTGCGGTCGCGGGCACCGATCCGATCGTCGATGGCGGGATACAGGCTGATGTCGGGAATCAGTCGCAACACGGCCCCGGCTTCGAGACGCAGCGTCATGTCCGAGCCCAGCATCAGGCCACCGGTCAGCCACACGCCGGGGCCCACCGACACGGTACCGCGCCCGATGCAACTCGCAATGGCGGCCTGCAGCGCCACAGTGTCAGGCCGATTGTCGTCAGCCTCGCCGCCGAATTGCGCCGGATCGCAGATGACCGCGGTGCGTTCGTCAGCGCCTGCCGAGGCGGCATAAATCAAGGCGAGACATAGCCCTAAGCCCAGAGTTGTTGTACGAAAGAACGTCAAGGCACCCCTCCCGACAGCCTTCTTCTTGACACGGACCGAATTGGTCATATATATCTTGTCAAGCCAATTAGCTGTAGCTTAACTGACCAATCACGGTCCAGTACAGGGGGGAATCCAATGAGTAACCCAGCTAAGGGAGTATCTCCTGCGCGGGAGAAACGTCCTGTTGCACGAACCGCAGCGGTGCTGACACTGACCGCTACCGCGTGGCTCAACCCAACCTATGCCCAGACGGACGGCGACGACGCCGAAGTCCGGAACTTCGAAGAAATTGTCGTTCGCGGCGTGCGCCAGCAGATTCAGGAAGCCACGCAGATCGAACGCGAGGCGGTCAACGTACAGTCGGTCATTACGGCCGACGACATTGGCCAGTTTCCCGACCAGAACATTGCCGAGTCGCTGCAGCGGCTGCCGGGGCTGATCATCGTTCGCGACGAAGGCGAGGGCCGCTTCGTGAGCGTCCGCGGCCTGCCGTCCGACTTCGTCCAGGTCACGGTGAACAATGCCCAGATCGGCTCGTCCGACGACGGCGGCAACCGCTCGACCGCTCTCGACGTCATACCGTCCGACCTGTTGTCCAAAGTTTCGGTCAACAAGTCGCTGCTCGCGGATCAGGACCACGATTCGCTGGGTGCCAAGATCGACCTGCGGCCGCTGTCGGCGTTCGATCGCTCGAGTCCGTTCACGGCGAGGATACTGGGCCAGGCCACCTACACCGAGATGGCGGACGAGGCGCGACCGAAAATCACGGCGGACATTACGCGCCGCTTCAACACGGCCAACGGCGAGTTCGGTATCGCGGCGGCGGCCAACTACTTCGAACGCGAAATCCAGCTCGACCGCCTGCAGACGGATTCGGGCGGCGCAACGCGTGTGATCGAACGTGACGATCTGGATGAAGGCACGGGTGACGAAGAAGCCATTATCGAAGCCGGCTTCAGCGAAGCGCTGATCCCGCAGGAACTCGATCAGCGCCTCGAACTTGGTCGTCGCGACCGCATTGGCGCCACGCTGTCGCTCGACTTCCGCGGCGACAACGGTGCCGAATACGGTTTCAGTGCGCTGTACGGACGCCTCGACGACGACGACGTGCGACTGCAGCAGGAGGTCGAGCTGCGCGACGCGAACTTCGACGAGATTGTCGCCATTGGCAACAGCTCGGGGCAGTTCTCCGACGTGGACATCGACCGGCAGATCTTCTTCCAGCCGCGCGAGGAAGAGACCTTTGCGCTGCACTTCGAAGGCAAGAACCCGTTCGGCAACGACTGGACGCTGTCCTATGCCGCCGACTACTCGCAGAACCGTTTCACGATCGAGAACGGTCTGCGCGGCCAGTTCCGTGAGCGCGACCAGATCGTCGACGCCAACTGGGGTCGGGAAAGTGCCGGGTTCACGATCGTCGGCCGCGGCGACAACGACGACAAGAGCAGTTTCGATCTCGCCTTCCGGCCGGGCCTCGACGACTTCCCGCTCAACCAGCTGCTGATCATCGACGAAGACCGCGAGGACGATATCTGGTCGGGTAACGTCGATCTCGAGCGGGCTTTTTCGCTCAACGGACGCGACGCGTCGATCAGGTTCGGGATCAAACACCGCGACCGCGAGCGCTCGTTCCTGCGCGGCGAGCGCGAAGCTGACGGCGACACCATCGAGGACGCCGGCTTCGATCTGACGCTGGCCGACGTACCCACTTTCCGGCCGGATTCGGGCCTGCCCATCGACGGCGGGCTCGCCGAGGGCGGTGCCTTTCCCCAGCTGGATCCGTTCCGGGTGCTGCTCGGGGACATCCGCAGCGCTACGGGCCTGAACGCCGGCGATCGCCGCCTCGACTTTACGGCGGAGGAACAAACCCTGGCCGGTTACGTTTCGATGCAGGTGGAACTCAGCGACACGTTGAGCCTCGTTGGCGGCGTCCGTATCGAGGAAACCGAGTTTTCGACGACCGGCACGTTCGGCCGCTCGTTCAGCGAAGACGAAGACAACGCAGGCTTCGACTTCGGGACCATCGAAACCTTCGACAGCGACTACCGTGAAGTACTGCCCAACCTGTCGCTGCGCTGGGAGCCCAGCGAAGTGACGCTGGTCCGCTTCGGCTACTCGCGCGGTCAGGTCCGGCCGAGCTACGGCGACGCGCGCGCGCTTCGTTCGCTGTCGGTCGACTACCTGCTTCCGGCCGACGCCGATCCGGGTGCGGAGTTGACCACCATCAACCTGGGCGGAACCCCCACACAGGTCGCCATCGTCGAATCGGAATTCGGCGGCGGTAATCCGGGTCTCGAGGCGCTGACCGCCGACCAGATCGATGCCACCTTCGGCTGGTACCCGGCGGACAATACGGTGCTGACCGTAGCGGCGTTCTACAAAGACCTGACCAACACGTTTGTTGGGGTCGAGTTCAACGATCCGGCGGCGATTGAGGGCATTCTCGGCTTCAACGTCGATCCGGTCAGCGGCGCACCCATAGGTGAACTCGACACGACGATCAACGGCGGAGACGGTGAGGTCCTGGGTGTCGAGATTGCGGTCAATCACTTCTTCGACTACCTCGACGGACCGTTGTCCGGCCTGTTCCTGAGCGGCAACGTCACGCTGATAGACGCCGAAAGTTCGGATCCGTCGGTACGCGACGGCGAGGCTTTCAGGCTACCCGGCTCCTCGGAGGAGGCCGGCAATCTGTCGCTGGGTTACGAAACCGACAACCTGCTCGTGCGTTTCGCAATGAACTATCGCGGCGATCAGCTGCGGTCGCTGGGTGACGATCCGGAAGAAGACGAGTTCCAGGAGTCGTTCTTCTCGCTCGACGCAACGGTCCGCTACAACTTCACGGACAACTTCCAGGTGTTCTTCGACGCGATCAACATCAACGAGGAAACGGAGTCGCGTTACTTCCGGGGACTGAACAATCTGCCGCTGTACTCACGCTTCGAGGACTTCGGCCGTACGTTCCAGCTCGGCGTGGTCAGCAGTTTCTGATCGTCGCGCCCGGGGCCGGGCATCGGGCTGAAACACGCCGGCGGCGGGTTCGAGAGAACCCGCCGCTTCTCTTTGGGCAGTTTCAGTATCGAAGCTTGTGGTCGATCTCGTCGGGCGCGGTCTCGTTCGGGGTGACCCGTTCGCCGTTCATGCGGACCTCGTAAAACCGTACGTCCTCCGCGTGACGCAGATCGAGCGTGTTGGCGACGCGTTCGACGTCGAAATTCGACACGGTCACGCGGCGCACAGGCGCTGACGGGTGGCCAATGATGCTCATACCGAGTTCCGCCTGCCCGCAGTACACGTTTTCGACCTGCACGTCCTCGAAGCGGGTCGGTGCATTGCCGCCGCGATAAGAGTGGTAGTCGTTGGTAAAGATCAACACGGTGTTTGCTTTGCGGATGTCGATGTCGCGTATGAAGACGTTGCGGATCACGCCGCCGCGATCCAGATTCGCCTTGAAATACAGGCCGTGATTGACCGAGTTCATCGAGTAGCGCTCGACGAATACGTCCTCCACACCGCCCGACATCTCCGAGCCGATGGCCATACCGCCGCCGCGCTGACCCGTGAACCGGCAGTCGCGCACGACGATCCGCCGCGCCGGCTTGCCCACGCGCCAGCCATCCGCGTCGCGGCCCGCCTTGATGGCCACACCGTCATCGCCGGTGTCGAACTGACAGCGCTCGATCAGCACGTCTTCCGAACTGTCGGGGTCTACGCCGTCCGAATTGATGTGCCGGCTTGTGATCGTTACGTCCCTGACCGTCACGTGCCGGCAGTACACGGGGTGCACACACCAGAACGGCGAGTCGATCAGCGTGACGCCTTCGACGGTCACCTGCTCGCAATCGACGAACTGCAGAAACTGCGGTCTTAGCCAGTGACCGCTGCCGAATACGCGCTGCTCGACCGGCACGCCGTCCGCGCCCATTTGCCTGAGCCGGTTCTGATCCGGCTTCTGCTGTTTGCGCCAGGGGAGGAAGTTGGCTTCGCCCTGGCCGTCGATCGTGCCCTGACCCGTGACCGCCACGTTGCGCGCGCCCCGGGCGTAGATCATGGGCGAGTAGTTATAGACTTCGGTGCCTTCCCAGCGCGTGAACACGAGCGGCAGGTAGGCGCTGCCGTCTCCCGAGAAAACCAGTTCGGCACCCGCCGACACGTGCAGCGCGCAATGGCTACGCAGGTGTATCGGGCCTTCGGAGAACCAGCGGCCCGGCGGGATGACGATGCTGCCACCGCCGTTTGCAGCCGCAGTCTCGATCGCGGCCAGGATTGCCGGGCGAATGTTTTCTTCCGCCTCGCCGCGGACCGCAACGGGGAATCGTCGTGCCGGGATATCGGCCGGCCGTACGTTGTCGGCTATTGCGCGCGCCCGCGCCCACGGCTCCCCCGAGTCGGTGGACGTCACCGCCAGCGGCGGCGTTCCGCAGGCGGTCAGCGCGCTGCCTGCCGCCACTGCACCGACAAAACGGCGCCGGGACCAGTTGGGGGAACTCATCGAGTCAACGCTCCGCGGGCATTGGCCTGACCAATCCCGAGCCCACAAGCGGCACCGAGGCGTGCGCTACCAGTGCCAAAGCGTGCCGTCCTGGAGCCTCGCGACGGGCAGCTGCCTGGGCTCGTACGGGTAGCGGGCTGCGAGCTTCTCGTCGAACGCGACGCCGTGTCCCGGCGCTTCGCCGCAATACAGATAGCCGTCCTCGAACACATAGTCGTGCGGGAATACCTCGTCGGTCGCCTCGGTGTGCCGCATGTATTCCTGGATACCGAAGTTCGGCACCCAGGTATCGAAATGCAGCGCAGCGCCCATACAGACCGGCGACAGATCGGTCGCGCCGTGGCAGCCGGTACGCACCTGGTACAGCGCCGCGAGATCTGCGATCCGGCGCAGATGGGTAATGCCGCCTGCGTGCACCACCGTTGCGCGAATGTAGTCGATCAGCTGATTCTGGATGAGTTCCCGGCAGTCGTGGATGGAATTGAACACCTCGCCGACCGCCAGCGGCGTTGTCGTGTGCTCGCGGATCAGCCGGAACGATTCCTGGTTCTCCGCCGGTGTGGCGTCCTCGAGCCAGAACAGGTCAAAGGGTTCGAGCGCCTTGCCGAGGCGCGCGGCCTCCGCGGGCGTCATACGATGGTGCCCGTCGTGCAGCAGCGCGGGCCCGAAGCCGATCCGATCTCTCAGCGCGGCGAACAGCTCGGGGATGTGATTCAGGTAAGCGCGGGTGTCCCAGCGCTGCTCGGTCGGAAGCGTCGCATCGGCGGGCTCGTAGAACATCTTGTCCCCTGACACGCCGTAGGCGGCCTCGAGGCCCGGCACGCCAGTCTGTGCCCGGATGGCCTTGTAGCCAAGCGCAATGTAGCGCTCCACCTCGTCCACCGTGTGTTCGATGTCGCGGCCGTTGGCGTGGCCGTAGACCAGCACCCGGTCCCGGCTGCGACCGCCGAGCAGCTGATACAGCGGCATGCCGGCCATCTTGCCCTTGATGTCCCAGAGCGCCGTGTCCACGGCCGCAATGGCCGTCATCGTCACGGCGCCCCGGCGCCAGTAGGCGCCGCGATACAGAAACTGCCAGATATCCTCGATGTTGGCCGCGTCGCGGCCCACGAGGTTGGGGCAGACGTGCTCTTCGAGATAACTGGCCACGGCCAGTTCGCGGCCGTTGAGCGTAGCGTCGCCGATGCCGACGACGCCTGCGCGGGTTTCGACAATCAACGTGACAAAATTTCGACCCGGCGAGCAGACCACAATCCTGGCAGCGGTAATAATTCTTTCTTTTTCAATGCCTTCCGCGGATTCTTCCACGGCAAATGCGTCGTCTGTCATGCCTATCTCCAGAAGCGTCGGCCGCCGGCTGGCAAGGAACTCCTTGACAAGCCGGTTCCGATCGACTTAATTGACCAATCCTAACTGACCAATTTTCAGACTCAAGCAGAAATTTGCGAAAATGTGCCGACAGGGGCGTTTGGAGCCCCGATTTCTGCTGCAGTAAGGACTGAGTATGCGAAGACTGTATCAACAGGTGGCGGACCAGCTCCGCGCCGAAATCGCCGAGGGCCGCTACGAGGAGAACGCCCGGCTGCCGGCGGAGCGGCTGCTGGCGGAGCGTTTCGACGTCTCCCGCCCGACGGTTCGCGAAGCCATCATTGCGCTCGAGATTCGCGGTTACGTCGAGGTCCGCGTCGGCTCCGGCGTGTACGTGATCAGCCGCACGGGCGACACGAAAGCCTCGCTGGAACTCGACATCGGCCCGTTCGAGCTGCTCGAGGCCCGGCGGATCATCGAAAGCGACCTGGCCGCCCTGGCTGCCCGGCGCATCGACGACACCCAGGTCGCAAGGCTCGAGCGTCTGCTCGAGGAAATGGAGCACGAGAACGAAATCGGCGCCGTTGGCGAACGTGCCGACCGCGAGTTTCACAACGCCATTGCGCGCGCGACACGCAACTCCGCACTGGTTGCGACCGTCGATCATCTGTGGTCGGTTCGCGAGACCAGCCCGATGCTGATCGCCATGCTCAATAAGGCGCGCGCTTACGGCATACAGCCGCTGATCGAAGATCACCGCGCCATTGTCGACGCGCTGCGCGAACGCGACCCGGACGGTGCCCATGCCGCTATGCACTCGCATCTCTCGCGAGTGATCGACGCCCTGCTCGAGGGAACCGAGGCCGACGCCGTCGAGCGTGCGCGCCGCGAAACCGAGGCGCTCAGGGAACAGTATCAAAGCGGCGAGAACGGCTAGCCGGGCACACGGAAAGCGCAAACACACGAGACCAACGTACATGGCCACACTGACGCTGCACCCGGATCGGTTGTTCAGTGCCGATCCCGGCGAGCGCCGCATTGCGCGCGCGCTCTACGAGGACATCAAGGACCTGCCGATCATTAGCCCGCACGGCCACACGGATCCGGCGTGGTTTGCGCAGAACGAGGCGTTCCCGAATCCCGCCGAGCTGTTGATCGTTCCGGATCACTACGTATTCCGGATGCTGTACAGCCAGGGTGTAGCGCTCGAGGACCTGGGCGTCCCGACGCAAGACGGCAGCCCCGTGGAACGGGACGGCCGCAGGATCTGGCAGCGCTTCGCCGCGCACTATCACCTGTTTCGCGGCACGCCGTGTGAGCTTTGGCTGAACTGGGTGTTTGCCGAAGTGTTCGGACTCGACACGATCCTCACCGAAGATACGGCCGAGCTGTACTACGACACGATCGCCGAGAAACTGCTGTCACCCGCCTTCAGGCCGCGCGCGTTGTTCGAGCGTTTCGGCATCGAAGTCATTGCAACGACGGAAGGCGCCACCGACGAACTCCCGGAACATCGGGCGCTGGGGGCCGGTAGCTGGGCCGGCCGCGTCGTCAGCACGTACCGCCCGGACTCCGTCGTCGACGCGGACTACGAAGGTTTCCACGACGAACTCGCGCGCTTCGCCGAACTCGCGGACGAAGACGTTGGCAGCTGGCAAGGGTATCTCGCGGCCCATCGCAAACGCCGGGCGTACTTTCGCGAGGTTGGCCGTGCCACCGCTACGGATCACGGTCACCCCACGGCGCAGACGGCCAATCTCTCCGAACGCGATTGCGAGAGGCTGTTTGCGCGGGTTGTCGAAGGTCGCCTCGAAGACGGCGACGCCGAAACCTTCCGCGCGCAAATGCTCACCGAAATGGCGCGCATGAGCCTCGAGGACGGCATGGTCATGCAGATTCATCCGGGGGCTCGCCGTAACCACAATGACCGCGTATTCGCGCGCTTCGGACGGGACAAGGGCGCCGACATACCGGGAACCACCGAGTACGTCGAAGCGCTCAAGCCGCTGCTCGACGAGTTCGGCAACGATCCCGCGCTGACCGTCATCCTGTTTACGCTGGACGAAGACAGTTACAGCCGCGAACTCGCGCCGCTGGCCGGTCATTACCCGGCGCTGCGCCTCGGGCCTCCCTGGTGGTTCCACGACAGTCCGGAGGGCATGCGGCGCTACCGGGAGCGTATTACGGAAACGGCCGGCTTCTACAATACCGCCGGGTTCAACGACGATACGCGCGCTTTCCTCTCGATCCCCGCCCGCCATGACGTCGCCCGCCGCATGGACTGCGCCTGGCTGGCGAAACTCGTTGCGGAACACCGCCTCGACGAGGCCGGTGCCGCGGAGCTGGCACGGGCCCTCACCTACGACCTCGCCAAACAGGCGTACAAACTCTAATGCGTGTCACTCGCCGAGAATTCGCTTGGGGTTTGGCCGGCAGCTGCCTGGTGGGCTGCGAAACCGCCGAGCGGCCGCTGTGGTCGGCGGATACACACCCACAGGATTACCCCACGGTGCGCGCCGTCGACTACATGGCAAATGAGCTGCGCGAAGCCACCGGCGGCGAACTCGATATCCGCATCTATTCGGGCGGTCAGCTCGGCTCCGAACGCGACACGCTGGAGATCACGATGTTCGGCGGACTCGACCTCAATCGGGTCAACCTTGCGCCGCTGAATCCGATAGCACCAGCGACGCTCGTACCGGCGCTGCCTTTTTTGTTTCGCTCCACCGGCCACATGCGCGCCGCCATGGACGGCGTACCGGGCAGAAAGATTCTGGACTCACTCGAAGCGCACGGATTCAAAGGGCTGTGCTTCTACGACTCGGGCGCACGCAGCTTCTACAACACCAAGCGGCCCATCCGCGAACCCGCCGACATGGCCGGCCTGAAAATCCGCGTGCAGAACTCCGACCTGTATGTCGCACTGGTCGAGGCCCTGGGTGCGGACGCCACTCCAATGAGTTTCGGCGAGGTGTATCAGGCACTGGTGCAAGGCGTGATCGACGGCGCCGAAAACAACTGGCCGTCGTACGACAGGACGCGGCACTTCGAGGCAGCGCCCTACTATTCGACGACCGAACACGTCATGGCCCCAGAGGTCCTACTCATGTCGATGCGCCGCTGGCGGCGCCTCACGAGTGATCAGCAGGACGCCGTCCAGAACGCCGCACGCGCGTCGGTGCCGGTCATGCGGGAACTCTGGGATGCGCGCGTCGCCGCTGCACGTGAGCGGCTGCTCGCTGCGGGCATTACGCTGACGACCATTACCGACAAGAGCGCGTTTCAGGAACGAGTGGCGCCCGTGTACGAGCAATACCTGAATCCCGAACTGGTCGAACTCGTCAGCTACATTTTGACCATGAGCGACGGCACGGAGGACACCTCGTGACCGAACCCGCCGAACGCCCGGAGGCCTTTACCGACGGCCCGCTCGCAGACTGGTCTCGCCGCACTTCGCTGGCCTGTCTCTGGACGGCCGGTACGGGCCTCGTACTGATGTCCCTGATCATCCTGTGGCAGGTGTTTGCGCGCTACGTGCTCAACGCAAGCCCCGCCTGGTCGGAACAGCTTGCGTTGTACCTGCTCGTCTGGACCGTATTGTTGGCCGCGGCGGCCGGCGTCCGGGAGCAGTACCACATTCGCATTACGGCGCTGGAGCAACGCGTCGCACAAGCGCCCCGCCGCCGGATGCGGCTTGCGACACACGGCGTCACCGCGCTGATGGGCGTTTGCCTAGTCGTGTTCGGCAGCGAACTGGTCGTCGCTCTTTGGAACTACCCCATCCCGACCCTGGGTTTGCCGCGCGGCTCCGCGTTTGCCTGTATGCCGCTTGCCGGATTCCTGTTCGTCGCGTTCTCCCTCGAACACAGCGTGGCGCTGGTCAGAAGACGCCGAGTGAGGCCGGCATGGGACTGACCGTACTGTTGCTCTCGCTGCTCGTGCTGCTGGTACTCGGGGTGCCCGTTGCAATGGCGCTGCTCGCCGCGTCACTCCTGACTTTCATGGTGCTCGACGTCGATCTGGTCGTGGGTGTGCAGCGGCTGGCATCCGGCATCAACGTGTTTAGCCTCATGGCCATCCCGTTCTTCGTGTTTGCGGGCGACCTCATGTACCGCGCCGGCATCGCCGAGCGACTGGTGCGCGTGGCGGATGCGGCGCTTGGACGCACGCGCGGCGGCCTCGGGCAGGTGAACGTCGGCGCCTCCATGATGTTCGGCGCCGTATCGGGTTCGGCGGTGGCCAGCGTCTCGGCGCTCGGTTCCGCGCTGATGCCCATGATGGCCAAGAAAGGCTATCACCCGGACTACGCCGTCAACGTGACCTGCACGGCCGCCATACTCGGCCTCATCATTCCGCCGTCGCACAACATGATTATCTACACAGCCTCGGCGGGCATTGGCGTGTCGATCGGCGACCTGTTCCTTGCCGGCGTAGTGCCCGGTCTTCTTGCCGGCAGCATGCTGGCGATCACGGCGTGGCTGGTCGCGCGTCGCCGCAACTATCCGCGCGGCGAGTTTCCGGGCTGGTACGCGTTTCTGCGCGCGCTGCTCGCGGCCATACCCGGGCTCGTGTCGGCGCTGATCATCATTGTGGGTATCGTCGGCGGCGTATTTACGCCCACCGAAAGCGCCGCCGTTGCCGTGGCGTATACCGTCCTCGTCGCGGTCTTCGGCTACCGCAGCCTCGGCCTCAAAGGTTTCGGGCTGGCCGTCACGGGCGCCGTGCGTACGACCGCCATGGTCATGCTGATCATCGGCTCGGCCGCCGTGTTCGGCTGGGCGCTGGCCGTACTCGAGGGACCTTCGCAACTCGCAGAACTCGTTGGCCGGATCACCGACTCACCCGTACTCGTACTGCTGATCGTGATCGTCATCCTGCTGTTGCTCGGCACCTTCATGGACATGGCGCCGCTCATCATCATTACGACACCCATCTTTCTGCCGCTGGTCATGGCCTTCGGCATGGACCCGGTGCATTTCGGTATTGTGCTCATGCTGGCACTGGGCATCGGCCTCGTGACGCCGCCCGTGGGTTCCGTACTGTTTGTCGGGTCGGCGATCGGCAAGATCCGTATCGAGGAGGCCGTGCGCACGATATGGCCGTTCTATCTGGCCTTGCTCGTTGCGCTCCTGCTGATTGCTTACATTCCGGCCATTAGCCTGACGCTCCCCGGATTGCTGTCATGAGGCTCAGTAACGCTGCACTGCCGGCGCTGACCAATGCATGCAGGCTGCCGGCCTACGATAGGGCGACGCTCGGGCCCGGCATTGTCCATCTGGGCGTCGGCGCGTTTCACCGCGCCCATCAGTCCGTCTACACGGACGATGCCATCGAGGCCGCGGGCGGCGACTGGGGCACCGTCGGCATTTCCCTACGCAGCGATACCGCGGCAAAACAACTGAACCCCCAGAACGGGCTGTTCTGTGTAGGCTCGCGTGACGGGGACGGGGAGCAGCTGCGCGCCGTCGGCAACCTCGGGCAGGTCGTTACAGCCCCGCTCGACCCGGCAAAGGCCAGGTCCGTGCTGGCCGACCCGCGGATCAGGGTCGTGACGCTGACGATTACGGAAAAAGGTTATTGCCTCGATCCCGCGTCGGGCGATTTGCTCGAAGGCCACGAAGACCTTCGCCATGCGGACGACCCGTCATTGCCGCCGCAGAGCGCCATTGGCTACCTCGTCGACGCCATCCGCGCTCGCCGGCAGGCCGGCACGGCGCCATTCACCGTCGTGTCCTGCGACAACCTGCCCTCCAACGGGTCCCGGCTGCACAGGGCGTTGACGCAGTATGCCGCCCGCTCGGACGACGCGCTGGCCCGGCACATCGATGCCGACATTGCCTGCCCGGAAACCATGGTCGACCGTATCGTGCCGGCCACAACGCCCAGCGACCTCGAGCGTATCGAAGCACTGCTCGGTTGCCGCGATGCCGGCTACGTGAAGACCGAACCGTTTTCCCAATGGGTCATCGAGGACCGCTTCTCGTCGGACGTGCCGGCATGGGGCCGGGCGGGTGCGCTGATCGTACCGTCGGTTGCACCGTTCGAAACGGCAAAGCTCAGGCTCCTGAACGGACCGCACTCCGCCATTGCCTATCTCGGCTACCTTGCGGGTTTCGAGTACGTTCACGAGGTCATGGCAAACCCGAGCCTCAAGCGCTACGTCGAGCAGCTGATGTCGACCGAGATCATGCCGGCCGTCGATGCTCCGCCCGGCCTCGATCTCGAAAGCTATACCCGCGAACTCCGGCAACGCTTCGAAAACCCGGCGCTCGAACACCGCACGTGGCAGATTGCCATGGACGGCAGCCAGAAGCTGCCGCAGCGGCTCCTGAATACGATACGCCGCCGCATTCGCGAGGGGCACGGTTACGAGCGGCTCGCGCTCGCGGTCGCGGCATGGCTCGTGTACGCAGCGGGCACCGGTCTCGACGGCAAAGCGATCGATGTCCGCGACCCGCTGTCCGAAACGACCGCGGGATTCGGCGAGACCGCAAACGGCAGTGCAGCGTTGCTCGTCGAACGGTTCCTGACGCTTGAAACCGTGTTCGGCGACGACCTGATACGAGACCGGGCCTTTGCACGGACGCTCGAACAGCAGACGAGCAGACTCCTGCAGTACGGCATTCTCGATACGCTCGAGCACGCGGCGTGAACGCGGATCTCATTGTGCTGCACCCCGACGATACGGTGGCGATTGCCCGCGGGCCTCTGGCCGCCGGCACGCCGGCGGGAGACGGCACCACCGTCAGGAACCCGGTGCCCAAAGGACACAAGCTTGCACTCCGCGCCGTTCGGGCCGGTGAGGCCGTCATCAAGTTCGGCCAGCCGATTGGACACGCGAGTTCCGACATCGCGGCAGGCGAGCATGTCCACACACACAACCTCGCCGTTGTCGATCGGTCTGCGGAAGCCGAGTGGTCGCCACCCAAAACGCTGCCGGCGCTCGAGCCGTCGCCCGAGTTCATGGGCTACCGGCGCGAAAACGGTCGAGTCGGTACGCGCAACTACCTGGGCGTCCTGACGACCGTCAACTGCTCGGCTACGGTTGCCAGGCAAATCGCCGAGCGCGCCAAACAGAGGCTGGCACCGTTTTCGAACGTCGACGGTGTCGTTGCACTGACGCACACGACGGGTTGCGGTACGGCGTCCGAAGGTGAAGGCATGGACAACCTGCGCCGCACGCTGGGCGGTTTTGCCCGGCATCCGAATTTCGCGGGCGTGCTGATCGTCGCACTCGGCTGCGAAGCCAACCAGCTCGGCCGGCTGCTCGACTCGGAAGGTCTCGTGCCCGGGGAGCGGCTGCGCACGATCGGCATTCAGGAAACCGGCGGAACGCTCAAGACGATCGACGCAGGCGTCGACGCCATCGTCGAACTCGCGGAACTCGCGAACGCGGCGACACGCTCGGCCTGTCCTGCCGCCGCGCTGACGATCGGACTGCAGTGCGGCGGTTCCGACGCCTGGTCCGGCGTTGCGGCCAACCCAGCACTGGGCGCCGCAGCCGATCTCGTCGTGCGTGCCGGCGGTACGGTCATTCTCGGCGAAACGCCGGAAATCTACGGTGCGGAGCAGCTGCTGATCCGGCGTGCCGCCTCACCCGACGTGGTGACGGCTTTGCTCGAACGGATTGCGTGGTGGGAAGACTACGTAGAGCGCAACGGCCAGAAACTCGACAACAATCCGAGTCCCGGCAATCTCGCCGGGGGTTTGAGCACGATCCTCGAAAAGTCGCTCGGCGCCGTTGCCAAATCGGGCACCTCGCCGCTCGAACAGGTATTGCGCTATGCACAACCCCCGACCTCGAGCGGCTTCGTATTCATGGACAGTCCCGGCTACGACCCCTGTTCGGTCACGGGCGAAATTGCCTCGGGCGCCAACCTGATTTGTTTCACGACCGGGCGCGGTTCCGTGTTCGGCGCAAAACCCGTCCCGTCGCTGAAAATCGCCTCGAACTCGGAACTAGCAGCACACCTCGACGAAGACATCGACCTCGATGCCGGACCGATCGCAAACGGCGACGCAACACCTGCGGAGATCGGCGCAACACTTTTCCGGCTCATGCTGGACACGGCTTCGGGCCGGCCGTCCATGTCGGAATCGCTGGGTTTTGGAGACCTCGAGTTTGTACCGTGGCAAATTGGCGCTACTGTCTGATCCAGGATTCGAAACGCTTTAGGAGCAAGCCCATGAAAGCTGGACCTGGCGTAAGCCGCCTGACGACAGGCGGCATCATTGCCTCGCTCGTTCTCTGCGCAAGCCTCGCAATTGCGGCACCTCCGGAGCACAAACGCATCGTCAACGCCGTTCGGGACGCGGCCGACTACGCGGCAACCACGCTGATCCAGGCCGACGGCAAAGGCCGCATCGAGTACGACCTGATCGCAGGCCGCTGGCGAGACTACGAGGTGCACTGGCATACGGCGCAAACCGCATTCGGACTGCTGGCGGCATACGAACTGACCGGCGAGCCCGCCTATCTCGCCGCGGCTACGCGTGCCGGCGACTGGTGGATCTCCACCGAATTCGAGACGCCGCACCCGTTTGCAGGCCTCGTCAACGCGGCACACGGCGACCGACTCGGCGCGCTCATCAACATGACGACCATTACGGACGGCACCAATGCCATCTTCGAGCTGAGTCGAGTCACGGGCGATCCGAAATACGCGGAGGCCGCGGTGCGCTCCGGCGACTGGCTGCTGGAACACGCCTACCTCCCCGAAGAGGGTCTGTTCTACAACATCTTCGATCCGGCAACGGGCGAAGTCTGGACGGACCGAAGCCCGCACCACCCGGACGTCGGCCCCGAAGACATCGAGGTCACGCAGGTTGCGAGGCCAAACTCGGAAGGTTATCTGTACGCCGACATGTGCCGGTTCACCGGGCAGCAACGCTACTGCGACGTGTTTCTTTCGGTAGCGGACAAGAAAATCGAGCGCCAGCATCGCAACGGCCTTTGGATGGACTTCGAACCGAACGATCCCGACAGCGGCAAGATCCATCCGCGCTTCAACATCTGGCTCGCCGAGGCGCAGCTCGAAGCCTGGGCCCTCACAGGGAAACGAAAATACTTGAAGAGCGCACTCGCAACCGGCCGCGCCATGGCGCGTCTGCAGAACCGCGACGGCACTATCTACTACCGCAACTTCGCCGACGGCCGGACGCAGAAAACCGACTACACCGGTAGTGCCGTCGCCTTTTCGGGACTCCTGTGGCTGCGCCTCGAGGCGGCAGGCTATGACGAGTTCAGCGACCACATCGAGCGTTCGGCCGGCTGGCTGCTCGACAACCAGTTCGACGCCTATCATCCCGATGCCAACCTGCGCGGCGCGTTCCTGAACACGCGCGTGCGGCGTACCGACAACGGCGTCGCGATCTACCAGCGCGACATCGGTACGAGTTTCGGCCTGCGTTTCCTCGTCGAGTATCTGAGATCGCGGTACCCCGAGTCCGGCGAATCGACCGATCGTTGACCCCTCGCAGTGGCTTCCGGCGTTAGAACTTGCTCCAATAGAAGGCTTACGGAACAAGGAGAAACGCTTTGAAGCGTATGAGAAACGCAGCCTTGCTGACGATTGCGCTGGCGGGCTCCGCCTGCGGCGCGGGCGAGCCGCCGCCCAAAAAAATACAGCCCGACGGTACGATTGCCGCTCTGACGACCGAAGACCAGCCGCTGGCCGAGCAAGCAAAACGCGTACTCGCCGACCACCTGGACATCCCCGTGACGGATATCGTCGTGGACTCGGTGCGGCCCGTCGAATGGCGGGACGGCAGCGCCGGATGCCCGCAGCCGGATCGTGCCTATCCGCAGGTCATTACCCCGGGCCACAAGATCCTGCTGCGCGTCGACAAGCGCACCTACGCGGTCCATGAGGCCAACGGCCGCGCCTTCGTCTGCCAGCAAAAGAAGGCAACCACCACGCTGACACGCGACCTGGACATTGCCTGGGCAAGGAAAAGTATCGAAGCACGCCAGGACCTCGCGGCGCGCCTCGGCGTGGACGAAGACCTGATTGTCGTCGCCGGCGCCACGGAAAGCGCCTGGCCGGATCTGTCGCTCGGTTGCCCGAAACCCGGGGCCACTTACACGCCTCAGCGCGTGCAAGGCTACATCATCCGGTTGCGACACGGCAGCCGCGATTACACCTATCACACGGACCTGGAACGGGTGTTTGCCTGCCCGGCGTTCTCCGAAGACTGACAAAGATTTTTTGGCGCGCCGCGCCCAACAAAAAAGGCCGCCGGGCGTTTCCGCCCGGCGGCCTCGTCTTTTTCAGACTGCCTGAGCCTTACGGCGTCGGGCAGCCTTCGACCGGACGTCCGATCAGTGCGTCCAGTCCACCCGTGCAGATATCGATACCTGCGTCGTTCTGGATGTCCAGAATGGTGAGCGCCTGTACACCGTTCGGATCGCTGTGCGAAATCGCACCCAGCTGCTTACCGAACAGGCCGGTCGGCAGACCCGTCCAGTCCACACCGATCGATACGGTCTCACCCACGTTGCCGAAGGTCGGCGCCGTGACGGTCAGGTTGCCCGCATCGTCGACCACGCCGAACGAGTGCTGGAACGTGATCGTGTCGGTAGCCGGGCTCGCCATGTCGAAGGCATGGATGAACAGCAGGTACGGGTTGTCACCCTCCGGTGTTGCCGGAATCGGGAACTGCACCTCGACCACTTCGTTGGAGCCTGCCTGCGCGCTCGAGTCGACGAGAGTGCACGAGAACCCTGGGCAGTAGTAGAGATACAGGTCGATGTCGTCACCGGCGCCGCCCGCCGTGTACTCGTTGTACGTCGAGTAGCGGAGCGCAGCCGTTCCCGGCGGTGCGTCGAAGAACGCCAGCGCGTAGGACGGGTCACCCCCGACGCCTGCGCCGAAGCTGAAGGACGCGCCTCCACCGTCGGCCAGGGTAGCCAGGGTCAGGCCACCGGCACCGTTGAGGCCGTGTACTCCGGCGGTGTAGTCGCCGGTGTAGCCGAAGGTCAGGTCGAACGACGCGTTGCCGTCTGCACCCGCACCGTCGACTTCCTCAGCCGTAACGAACGCCGCAGCGTTGACCACAATCGGGCTGCGTACGTCGTTGCCCTTCTTGCTGGTCCACGTCACCGCACCGAACTGCCAGGAGTTGGGTACAGCCGACTCGTTGGTGATCGTCAGATCGTACGATGCCGACTGGCCGGGCGCGAGGTACAGGTGCGACGGTGTAACTTCGACCGTAAAGCCCGGAGGCGCTTCGACCTCAGCCGTGTAGTAACGCGGCTTGTTGTCTTTCTTCGGCTTGTGCCACCACCACCAGTAGCTCGGCTTCTGGTAGTCGGCAACCGCCGTGACGGTACGCGTGACGGTCTGCGAACCCGGCAATGCGCCAATGGCGACCGACGGCAGGTTCAGATCGGACGGATTCGTCGAGAAGCCGCTGTCGGCAAAGAACTCGCACAGCTCGTTGGTGAGCGGCGGTATCAATGCGTTGGTGCCACAGCTCGCAACCAGGTAGTCGATGACACCGGCATCGTAGGTGAGCCTCGGGCTGACCGCGAAGTTGGGATCGACGTGACCCGCACCGTAGTCGAACGGATCGGCCGGGGTTTCACCGTCTTCCTTGACGACGTCCTGACGGGCCGTGGTCATGAGCGCCGACTTGATCTGCGCCGGGCTCCAGTCGGGACGCGCCTCGCGAACGAGAGCAGCGAGGCCCGCAATGTGCGGACTCGACATCGAAGTACCCTGCTTGTAACCGAACAGGCCGCCGGCACTGCCATCCGCCTGGTCCGGGGAATCAGCGGCAAGGATACGCACGCCCGGCGCCGTAATGTCAGGCTTCAGCCAGTTTTCCTCGAACAGGTACGGACCGCGTGAGGAGAAGTCGGCCATGATGTTGCCTTCCAGCTCCTCGGTGGCCAGCGCGTCGCCGTCGAGCGTAACGTTGACCGTCTCGCCGCCTTCGACGACGGCGAGAATGGCCAGGCCGGCGTCGTTGTCGATCATGACGCCCGGAACGCTGGAGGTAATGGGCGTGGCGTCGCCGCCCATGATCGTCTTCGGACGGTCATCGCTGTACATGAAGATCGCAGTGGCGCCGGCGTTGACGGCGTTCTCGACCTTCTCGACAAACGAGCAGGAACCGCGCGCTATCAGCGCAAAGTTGCCGTCGATCGTGTTGTTCAGACCTGCGCCGCAGGCGTCGATCGGATCGGCCGCGACAAGATCGCCGGAAACGATACCGGACTCGGACAACGGCTGAGTAATGGCACCTTCGAGCGCCGGATAGCTGCCGGCCACCGAATCGGGCGAATTGACGACCGCGCCCAGCGTGAAGTTGGTGCCGTCCGTCGTGGAAGCCGCCACCGAGGTGACCCAGGGCTCACCGGCGTTGGTCGTACCGAAGCCGGGACCGTCGTTACCCGCGGAGCGGGCGACAAATACGCCAGCCGACGTCGCATCGAGGAACGCAAGGTCCTGCGTGTCGACGAAGGTCGGCGCCGTGCCTACCGAGAAGTTGATGACGTCGACGCCATCGAGAACCGCATCTTCGGTCGCTGCTGCACTATCCGAGAAGAAGCAGCTGAAGTTGTCGGCACCCGGCGCCAGCCAGCAGGCCTTGTAAACCGAAATGCGGGCGCGCGGTGCCATACCGCTGATGCGTGCAACGCGCTGGCCGTTGAGGCGCGCGATCACGTTGTTGCCGCCGGCCGTGCTGGCCGTGTGGCTGCCGTGTCCCGAAGAATCGCGCGGCGAAACGAACTCGCCTTCCACGAGGTTCAGCGTGCCGTCGGGGTTCGTGAAACCGTTGACGTAGTAGCGTGCACCGATCAGCTTGTTGTTGCAGTCGTCCTCGGTCCAGCCCTCACCCACCTGGCAAATGCCGTTCCAGTCTTCCGGCTCGTCGTACACGACTTTGTCGCGAATCTTCTCGAGGCGTTTGCAGATACGCTTCTGCCAGCGGTATTGCGGGTCGTCGCAGAAAGCCGGCAGGTCGAAGTCGCGGGTCTCGGCGAAGCTCGGGTGCTGCGGTACGGCGCCCGTGTCGATCACGCCGATGACGATGTCCTCACCCTTCAGGCGCAGCCGTTTTCTGAGGCCGTTCTTGCGATCGTTGAGGCCGAGGAAGTCCGACGTGTTGTTTGTGTTGATCGTATAGGCGAAGTCTTCGAAGACCTTGACGACGTCAGCATGTTTGCGCAGCGCCGCCACTTCGTCCGCCGTGAGGCGCGCGGCAAAACCGTTCATCGTGTGCGAATAGCTGTAGATCTTGCGATCCGTGGCACCCAGCGCGTTCAAGAGCGCGTCGTGCCGGGACGTCAGGTGACTGGCGTACTGCTGTACGTGGCTGGCGTTGGCAGCGTATTCGCCGTCGGCGTCCGGCGCGGTTGCCGCAAATCCGGCCACACCGCCTTCATAGCGCAGTCCGGGATCCCCGGTCATCTGCACAATGTAGGTTCGCTGCGCGGCTGATTGCGTCAACGCGGCATCCGCATCGACGATAGTGACTCCGTCCGGGATCTCGGCGGGTGCTTGTATGCTATTCGCATTGGCACTGGCGCACGCGATCGACAGACCGAGAAGTAGCGCGACTCGTATCGACATGTATTTAACCCCTATGCTAACGACATCCCCCGAACGGCAATGCATCGCAGCACGCCCTGGTCAGGAAAACGCCATGAAATGTCAGTCTTGTTACTTATTAAGTCAGCGCGTCAGGTCTTGTTTTATTAGTTCAGGCCTTGTTTGGCACCGACAGAATTGACGCGGTCTAATATCCGTCATCCACAGAGCAGTTGCAAGCGAGACAATCATATCTATTCTGCCGCTCATGGGAGTCAGGTCCCGCAGGTGGGAAATTTTTTTTTGATTCAATGGCCTAATAGAAGCGAGCGCGACGAGTACGCAACGGTTGCGGATACCTTGCGCATCGTGTGGCTTCGAAACAACCCGCACTAACGGCGGGTTATGTCAAAACCATGATATGTCAAAACGACGAAACCTCATCGTAACGATCGGCGTTACTCGGTCGCAGCCGATTCCCCTTCACCGGCGGGCAATGCATCGAGGTTCGCCCAGAGAATGGGGAATCCGGGCTCGGCGCTGACCCGCGGCGCGGCACGCGTGCCGTCGCTGCACAACATGCGGTCGCCGGCATCCATGTCGTCAAGCAGTGTTTCGAGCCGGGCATACAGGTCCGGCTGCCTTGACTCGTGCACGGCGGTGAGCCCGACCTTGGCGTGCCAGTCGTCGACCTCGGCGTTGGCAATGCAGCCGGCGTTGTTGGGCGAGATCGAGCAGCGGCGCTTGGCCGGGTCGGCAACGAACAGGTCGATCAGTTCCGCCGATGACTTGACGTAGTCATCGGGTGGCAGAAGCTGCAGCCGGTAGGCGTAAGGGCTGCGATAGTCGGCCGCCTTGAATTCGCAGATGTCGCTCTTGGACACACACTCGCGCGCGACGTCTTCCATCTCCCTGAGACTGGCGAGCACCTCGTCCTGCACGCGCCTGAGCGCAGCCAGATTGTCGCGGTTGTCCGCTTCCTCGACCGTTGACGGCGGTGAGGCGAGCGCCTCCATCTCGTCGAGGTAGGCCTGTAGACGATCCGGATCGAATCCGTCGGACAGGACGCCGCTCGTATACTCGCGAACAATGCGTTGCCGCAAGTCTTCGATCGCCTGTCTGTCGACCTCGCCCGGCACGTTGACCGAGTTTACGACCGTAACGCAACCCTGTTTGTCGATCGCTACCGCAGCATAGTCCGTCGGCGAATCCAGAATCGTCTGGATTTCGTCGTACAGCGTGTTGTAGGCCCCCCAGTAGCTTGCCAGTTCCTCGAACTCGGTTTCGCGATCCGGCAAACCCTTCTTCGGCCAGTTGCTCACTATCTCGTAGGGCGTAATGGCAATGTCGAAGTCTTTCGGCGCTGCGCTCGCCTCCTCCGAAATGCTGTTGAGTTTGCGCAGCAGGTCGTCCTTGGACACCGGGATGGCGTCACCGCTGCCGCCGGTCTGAAACACCGACAGTTCGAAGCGGCTGTTGGCCGACTCCTCGCTCTCGGAGGCGTTTACATTGGCCTCGAAACGCGCCCCCCAGCCGCTGCCGCTCATGCTTGCCGACATCGTTTCCTTTTCCGAGCGGCTCGAGGTTTCGGTCGTCAGCACGGCCGTCAACTTGGCACCGCCGTAAATCGCGGATACGAAGCTGGTCCCGCACATGCGCTTGAAGTCGGTTCTGTCCTTCTTTTCGGCAAGCCGCAGCGCTTCCGGCGTCAGGCGTATCTGGCCGCTCAGGCCGCCCCGGTAGGTCATCCGGGATTCGTCGATACCGCCGCGTGCGTCCCGCGGCACGGGCGCCGTGTAGCGAACGCCGTTGCGAACCTCGGCATTCATGATGAAGGTGCTGCTGTCCGACTTCAGGTTGACCGATTTGGCAAACGCCGCTTTGCCTTTCGCCTCGAAGCCGATCGTCTTGACCGACGCTTCGGCGGACATACCCAGTGAGCGCATGACCTCGTAGCTGTCGGTCACTTCGCTCATGGTCATGTAGCGTGTCTGTGCAGGCTCCTCACCAATCACGAACTCGACACAAATGGTGGGTATCGGTTCGTGGTCCGCCTTGTTCCAGCCCCAGCCTAGGCTCACCCCGGTCTTCGGCGCCTCGACGATTTCGATGGCGTCGGGGACGTCGGCAATGGCAACGCTATCCTCGTCAGCGCTACCGTCGGCGGTACTCCCTTCCGACGACGCAGAATCCGCGGGCGGCTGGCAACCCGTCAGCAGGACACCCAGCAGGAGTGCGGTGGAGTACACCGCCGGCGGACTCGTTGTGATCCTCTGCTTTGGCTTGGTGTACGATCGCCCCGTACGCACGCTGTGGTAGTTCACGATGAAGCTGGCCCCTGTAGCTGTTTTGTTATTGCTTGTTGTAGCGGCAGTCCCTGCCGGCGCAAACCCCGAATACCCCAAGGTCGGTTTCGAAATCGAGATCGGCAAGATCTACGTCGTGCGGTACGACGGCAGCGATTTCACCAATATCTACGAGAAGACCAGGGGTTCGTACCTGGCGGAAACAAGAGGAATTGTAGCAGACAACCCTTCGAAGACCTGGCCGCTGCTGCAGCTCACGGCCGACAACGTCAAGCGACCGACCAACCTCCGCGTGAAGCTGCACGAGGGCCTCGATAACCCGGCGGGCGAAACGATCAGCAAGCCCACTAGCTACCGCGGCGTCCTGGAGATTGTCACTGGCCCGCTGCTGCACCAGAAGCCCTTGCAGACGGACGTCGTCAACGCCGCAAGGCTGTTTGTGACCACGTTCTACGACTTCTGTGCAAAAGGCGGGCAATCGGACTCGCATTACTATGCCGTGTCGGCGCTCATCGACGAGTACAACAAGCGCCTTCGCGCGAATACCTACACGACTACTCTGGACAAACGCCTGCTGGAACTCGAACTTGTCGATCCGAACACGGCCTACCTGTCCTGCCCCGGCCCCGAGTACACCAAGCCAATCGAAAACGCCAACCTCCGCATCGACGTACAGGCCACCTTCGGCACGCCGCTCCGGTTCCTCGACGACAGCGGCAGCGGAATTGCGACCTGGCCTCAACCGAACGCCAATGACTTTGGCAGGCTCAGAACCCTCGTCGAGAACAGCAACCTGCCCGCGGTTCGACAAAAAGAGTTCATGGGGCTGGTGCGCCTCTGGTACCCGCTCATGCTCTGCGCGCTGCGCCCGAACGAAGATGGAGAGGAGGGTGCGCTCCCGCTGGCGATCTGCAACAAGAATTTTGCGCGGCCGTTGCCGCGTATCGACGTCTGCAAGCTGAGCAACCGCTTCTGGGACGGCGTCCCCCAGGCCGGGCGCGGGGCGGCTCGCACGGCCTTCGAACCCCCACTCCTTGCAATGGCGCAACGGCTGACGAGTCTGGGCACCGCCAACCCGCTACAAAAACTGGGCCTGCCTCCGGCTGACAAGACCCGGAAAACCACCGCGGAAATCCGGAGAGAGGACGAGGTCTGGAGGATGATGGCCGGCGCGGTACTGCGTGGCACGGACGCCTGCATACAAATCCTCGAGCAACGGAACGGCAATTATCTCGCCTACGGGGACGGCACGACCATTCCCGTGTTGGACCTGAAGCTATCCGATAACGAAAACCTGTTGGGCTTCGGGCTGGAAATCAGAACGTCTGCGGCACTGAGCAGCCGGTTTCATACCCCGGATGCGCTCGTCGCCGAAGTCGATGAACAACTCGGGCGCTACTTTGGCAGTGAAGCGGCGCGCATGCTATCGGGCCCCGAGAATCCGCCGATGCCGCGCTTGCGCGGAGAGTAGGAGCCGCGGACTACACACGCAAACGGCGCGGCCGCGGCTTCTTCGGAGAGCGTTTTCGGCGGGCGGCCCGTCAATCTTCCCAGCCGCCGCCCAACGCGAGATTCAGATTGATGCGCTGTTCGAGCAGGAGACGCCGGACGCTCGACAGCGAACTCTTGTTGCTGATGACGCGCTGCTGGATCGTCAGCACACCCAGCAGGTCTTCCTCGCCTTCGTCGTAGCGCAGCCGTGCAATGCGGAACGCGTTGTCGGCTTCCGCCGATGCTTCTTCGAGATCTTCGATGCGGCGGTCGATGACGACACCGTCGTCCAGGTTGCTCTCCACCTCACCGAAGGCCGTAATGGCCGCCTGGCCGTAAGCGGCCAGTGCCTGCTCCTGATCGGCCGTGGCCACCCGGACCGCTTCGCGGCGGCGGCCGCCGTCGAACAGCGGCGCCAGCAGATTGGCTCCCGCCGACCAGGCCACGTTGGCCGGGTCCAGCAGGTTGGACAGGGAATCGGAGGCACCGCCCACCTCGCCGGTCAGGCTCAAGGTCGGCAGTCGCGCGGCGCGGGCCTGCTCGGTGGCGTTGAACGCCGCCGCAACGCGTCGCTCCGCGGCCACCATGTCGGGCCGGCGCTCGAGGAGTTCCGCCGGCAGCCCGGCTGCCGGTGGGGGCGGCGGCTCCGGCAGCGATTCCCGCACTTCGAGATCCGCTCCCGGGTACCGGCCAAGCAGCGCTTCCAGCGCGCGCACGGCCGAGCGATACGACGCGTCGATCGCCGTCAGCCGTTCGCGGGCGGCGGCGAGATCGGAACGGTTCAGCGAGACGTCCTGTGCCGAGGCCACGCCGTTTTCGAACTTGACGTCGACGATCCGTTGGGTTTCTTCGAGGATACCGAGCGCCTCGCGCGCAATGTCGGCCTGCGTCTTCGCCTCGATGGCCGTGAAGTAGGCTTTTGCGGTGGCGGCTGCCAGCGATTGCTGCGCAAACCGGAAATCAGCCTCCGCGGCTTCTGCACTCGCAACAGCGCCACGCTGACCCGAACGGACGCGGCCCCACAGATCCGCTTCCCAGGACACCTGCGTGCCCAGACTGAGCGAGTTAGCAGCACTGCCGCTGGAACGGCCGCCGCGGGCGCCGGAGGTAACGACGTTGACGTCCGGTGTCAGCGCCGCACCGGCCTGGCGGGCCAGCGCCCAGGATCGATCGACGTTGCTTGCCGCGACCGCCAGATCGCGGTTGTTCTGCTGCGCCTCGTAGACGAGTGCGGTCAGTGCAGGATCGTCGAACGAAGCGATCCAGCCGTCTTCGATCTCGCCGCGAACCGTCGCTTCGTCCCACTGCCCGGGTACGTCCGGCGTCTGTGCCGCAACACCCTCGTCGACACGGCCCTCGATGACCGCCGGCGACGTTGCACACCCGCCTGCAATCAGCAGGGCAATAACGACGCCAACTCTAGTTCTGCGCATGAGCGGTCTCCTCGGAACGCACTTTAAAGAACATGGCATACAGCACCGGCACGATGACCAGCGTCAACACGGTCGCAAACGACAGCCCGAACACGAGCACGACGGCCATCGAGCGGAAGAACGCGTCGAGGAACAGCGGCACGACGCCCAGCACGGTGGTCAACGCCCCCATCATGACGGGTCTGACCCGACTGGCCGCCGCCTCGACGACCGCATCGAAACGCGGCTTGCCGGCCTCGATCTCGAAGTCGGTCTGATCGACGAGCACAATGGCGTTTTTGATCAGGAGCCCCGACAGCGACAGCAAACCCAGGATACCCATGAATTCCATCGGGAAGCCCGTTACGAGCAGACCGACAACAACGCCGATCAGCGCCAGCGGTACGACCAGCCAGATCACGATCGGCTGGCGCACGGCGCCGAACAACACGAACACGGTGAGCACCATTGCCGTAAACCCAAGGGGTATCGTCGCCGCGAGGTTCTCGTTCGCCTCGGCGGAATCGCCGTATTCGCCGCCCCAATCGAGCACGTAACCGTCCGGCAACTCGATCGCCTCGATGGCAGGCCGGATTCGGGCCTGCAGCTCGGACGCCAGTTCGTCCGGATAAGGATCACTCTGCGCCTTGATCGTCCAGACGCGGTCCTCGCGGCGCAGTTGCCCATCCCGCCACACGGTCCTGAATCCATCGGTCACCTGACCAATGGGAACCGTCACGCCCGTCGCCGAACTCAGAATCTGGATGTTGCGCATGTCGGTGACGCTTTGCCGTTCGCGCTCCGGCGCACGCGAGATAATCGGCAGGAGATCATCGTCTTCACGGTACACACCGACTGTCCGGCCCGAGTAAACGGTCTCCAGCGCAATGGCTAAGTCTTCGCGCGACACGCCCGCGCGCCGCCCCTTGCTCGGTGAGTAAACCGGCTCGATCACGCCGACCGGCTGCCGCCAGTTGTCCTTGATCGACAGCGCGCCGCCGTCGTCGGCCATGATGCGCTTGGCCTGATCGGCGAGCCCCCTCAGGACGCCCGGATCGGGGCCGGAAAACTCGGCCTCGATCTTGGAGCCGCCGCCCGGACCCAGGACAAACCGCCAGACCTTGGCCTGCGCGTCGACGTAACGGTCGTCGATGTATTGCTGTATTTGCGGCATCAGGCCGTCGATCAGCTTGTAGTCGTCCACGCGAACGAGCAGTTGTGCGTAGGAGGAATTCGCCGACTCGGGTGGGTACACGAGCATGTAGCGAATACCGCCGCCACCGATCGAGGTCTGTACCGCGTTTACGCCGTCGAGGCCCGCCACGAAGGCCTCGATCTCGACAATGTCGCGCTCGGTCTTGTCGATGTCCGTACCTTGCGGCAGCCAGTAGTCGACAACCAGCTGCGGCGTCGTCGACGCCGGGAAAAAGCCGGACTTGACGAACTGAAAGCCCCATACCGACGTCAGGAACAGTCCGACGACAATCGCAACGACGAGCGGGCGCGCCTTGAGCGCCGCCCTCATGAGGCCCTTGTAGGAACCGATCGCGGCGCTTTCTTTTGCCACCTGCTCGTCACCGGAAGCGCGTTCCTTGAACAGCCAGAAACAAAACAGCGGGGTCAGCGTCACGGCGAACAGCCAGCTGAAACCGAGCGAAATCAGAATGACCCAGAACAGGTGGCCCGTGTACTCGGCCGTGTCGCCCGGCGCAAAACCGATCGGCGCAAACGCAATGATGCCGACCAGCGTGCCGCCCAACAGCGGCCACTTGGTCTGGTCGACAATGGCCTTCGCAATGTCGAGCTTCTTCTCGCCGCGCCTGACCCCGACGAGGATGCCTTCGGTCACGACTATGGCGTTGTCCACCATCATGCCGAGCGCAATGATCAGCGCCCCGAGCGAGATCCGGTGCATCGGGATGCCGCTGACGTCCATCGTCGCGAGCGTGGCGAAAATCGTCAGCAGGAGAACCGAGCCAATGATGGCCGCCGACTTGGGGCCCATGAAGATCAGCAGCGTCGTCACGACGATCGCCAGCGCAACGATCACGTTGACGACGAAGTCCTGCACCGAGATCTCGACGATCGCTCCCTGATGGTAAAACTCGTTGAGCTGCATGCCGATGGGCCTGCGGCTCTCCGACTCGACAATCTTGGCGTCGACCGCCTCGCCGATTTTGACGATATTGCTGCCGAGCACACCGGCGACGCCGATCGCAACGGCCGGCTCGCCGTTGTAGCGATACAGTTTTCTTGCCGGGGTCTGATAGCCGCGCCAGACGCGCGCAATGTCGCTCAGGTAAATGACGCCGCCGTCGGTGGCGGTCGACACGAGCAGGTTTTCGATCGCTTCCACCGAGTCGATGGCGCCGCTCGGGTCGATGACCAGGCGGCGATCGCCGACCACCACGTCGCCGGCGGACACAGAAGCGTTTTGCTGCGCGAGCGCGTTGTAGATATTGGAAATGGAGACGCCGAGTGCCGCCGCATTCTCGCGGGAAATCTCGACATAGATCGCCTCCGACTGCGCGCCGTCGATCGATACCTTGGCAACACCCTCGACCGTCAGGATGTCGCTTTGCAGATCCTTGGCATAACGCCGCAGCTCGGCCGGCGTGTAGCCTTCGCCGGTCAGGAAATAATACAGCCCGTAAACGTCGCCGAAATCGTCGTACACGACCGGCGTGCCCGCACCGGGCGGCAGATACAGCGCCGCGTCGTTGACCTTGTTACGCAGCTTGGTCCAGATGAGCTGCAGATCGTCTTTCGACTTCGAAAACTCGTACTTGATGTTGACCTTGATTTCGGCCACACCCGCGGACGAAACCGACTCGATGTCGTCGACTTCCTGCAGCTGCTGGATCTGGCGCTCCAGCGCTTCGGTCACTTCTTCGGCGACTTCGAGCGGACTCGCGCCCGGATACTCGACGATGATTTGCGCCGTGCGGATCGTGAACTCCGGATCTTCGAAGCGCGGCATGTCCGTGTAGGCCGACCAGCCGCCAACCAGCGTAATCAGGATGACGATGACGCTAAGGACTTTGTTCCTTATCGCGAACTCTGCGAGATTCATCAGTAAGGCCCTTAGTCAGTCCAGGGCCGGACTTGCATACCGTCGGCGAGAAACGAGGCGCCGGCGGTGGCGATCGTATCGCCCACCGTCAGGCCTTCGGTGACGACCGCGGTTTCGCCAATGCCGCCTGCCACGGTCACGGCCCGCTTGGAGACCGTCATCGAATCCTGGTCGACGACCCAGACGTAGTTGTCGCTGCCGTCGCTCAATATGGCGGACAGGGGAACCGACACACGATTCGCCACCTCCGCTGTCGACTGCCGCGCGGCGTTCAGCTCGACCGTTGCGTTCATCCCCGGCAGGATCAACAGGTTGTCGGGCGGCGTAAACGCAAACGTGACGCGGTAGGTCTGCGACGCCGTATCGGCGAGCAGGTCCGCCTCCTTGAACTCGGCACTGATCCGGTTGCCGGGAGCTGCGTCGAGAAAGACGAAGGCACCGCGATTCTCGACTTCCGGCGACAACGCTACGAGCCTGGCCGGCATGTTGATCGTCACTTCCAGCGAACCCACGGCAATCAGCGCCGCGACGAGCTGGCCGGCCGCAACGGTCTGGCTTTCGCGAACCGGTATCTGCGCAACGACCCCGGCAAACGGCGCCCGCAGCACAGTGTCCTCCAGCGCCTTCTCCGCGCGGTCGAGAGCTGCCCGGGTCACGTCGCGCTGCGACTCGCGCTGTTCGAGCACGCTGCGGGCAATCGCATCCTCGGCCGACAGCCGCACCGCGCGCTGGTATTCCTCTTCGGCGTTGTTGTACTGGGAACGCGCGGAATCCACCTGACTCCGGAAGTCGCGCTGATCGAGCTGCGCAATCACGGCGCCTTGCTCCACGTCCTCGGCTTCGGCAACTGCCACGGTCTCGATGAGCCCGCCGACCTGGAAGCTCAGCTCCGAGCGCTGCGCTGCGTCCACAACGGCCGGGAAGCGAACCGTTTCCACGTTCGAGGCGCTCTCCAGCGTAATCAGCTTGACCGGTCGTACCGCCGGTTCACGAGCGGTTTCGGTTTCGCCGCCGCCGCACGCGGTTATCGCCAGCAATACCGCTGACAGAAGTGACATCCGCGCCATTACGCGACCTGATGCTCGCATGATTCCTACCTTTTTCGTTTTGTTTCGCCGTTTCGCCGTTTCGCGACGCTTCTGGTAATCGTCGTAACGATTGCCCCCGGGGCTGTTGCTACTGTACCGGTCCTGTTCGCGCGTTGCATCCGCGTCGAAACGCACCGTTTTGGGACGCAGGCGACATGAACGAATGTGCTCCCGGTTTGCCCGGCGTCCCCGGTCGGGGTGACACGATTCGCCAGCATTTGCCCACATTGTCCGCCGGGTGGGCACGGTAGAATCGAGCGACGCATCGGGGCATCAGCAGGCGAATCGGGGAACAGGCATGTTGCGGACAATTTTTGGTCAATTTCACTGGACCCCGCCGGGCTGGCTGAAGCGCCTCGGATGGCGGCGGCTGCTCGGCACCGCAATAGCCGCCGTTGCGGCCGGGGCAGCCGTTACGGCCGGGCTGGCCTACTACCAATCCCTGCCCAAGCCCGCAACCGTCGTCGCCGAGGTCAGAGCCCCGGGACTGACGCCCGTCGTGGACGGCGAACTCGTGCCCCAGCCGCTGGTGCTCGACTTCCGCGTAAGGCCCGACCCGCGCTTCCCGACCGACACGGTGGATTCGGTGGCCGGCCTCGACCGGATCGGCAAAGTACTGACGGACGGTGTATCCCTCACACCCGCCATCCAGGGAGAATGGCGCTGGACCGGCGAAAATCGTCTGGAATTCGCGCCGGCCGAAGACTGGCCGGCGGGACAACGTTACGTCGTGCGTTACGACGCCTCTATCTTCGCCCCGAATCTCCGCTTCGACGACTTCAGCGCCGAGTTCACGACGCAAACCTTCAGCGCAGGCATCCAGAAGCTCGAGTTTTATCAGGACCCCGTGGAGACAACACTCCGCAAGGTGGTTGCCACCCTCGAATTCAGTCACCCGGTCGATCGAGACCGCCTGGCAGAGCACTTGAGCTACTCGATGCGACCGTCCGGGGCAACGATCAGAACCGCCGCCGAGAACGTCGGCTACGACATCCGTTATGACGAGGCGGACAGACGCGCCTACGTGCACTCCGACCCGATCGAGCTGCCGCCCGATGAGAACTTCATGACGCTAAGCCTAGCGAAAGGGCTGGCACCAGCCCGTGGCCCGTCGCGTCTCGGCGAGGCGCTCGTCGACAGCGTGCGCATTCCCGACGTCGGCAGCTACTTCCGGGTCAGCCGTGTGGAGGGGCTGATTGCGAGGGACGAAAACGACGACCCTGTGCAGTCCGTCGTGCTGACCTTCACGGACCGGGTGAAGACCTCGGATCTCCAGGAGCGCATTACGGCCTATTTGCTTCCGGAGCACCTCGTCAGGAACGGCCGTGCTACCGGGCAGCGCTGGCGGTCGCCTCGCGAAGTGACGCCGGAGGCACTGGCCGTGTCGGAGAGCGTTGCGTTCGAGCTGTCACCTGTCGAAGGTGATGCCGCGTCGGTACACAGCGCCGTCGTCGATCAGCCCCACGGCCGACTGTTATATATAAGAGTCGACAGCGGCCTGACCTCGGAGGGCGAATTTGTTCTGAGTCGCGCCTACGACACGCTGGTCCGGCTGCCCGACTATCCGAAAGAGGCTCGAATTGCGCAGTCCGGCGCCCTGCTGCCGCTCAGCGGCTCGCACCAGCTCACCTTCGTTTCGCGAGGCGTCAATACGCTTAAGGTAGAGATAGGACGCCTGCTCCGAAAAGACGTCAATCACCTCGCGAGCCAGACCGGCGGAGACATTGCGAGCCCCTACTTCAACAACTATCGGTTCAGCCAGGACAACGTGAGCGTCCGCGCTACCCGTTTCGTGGACCTCGCGAGCGAACACCCGGGCAAAGCCGTGTATTCCAGCCTCGATCTGAGTGAATACCTCACCGACGGCGGCTACTACTTCGTCAACGTGCAGGGATGGGACCGGCTGCGCCAGCGGCCGATCGGCAGCGCAGACCGTCGGTTCGTACTGATTACGGACATTGGTCTGCTCGTCAAGGCAAATGCCGACAGCACCCAGGACGTGTTTGTGCATTCGATTGCGACCGGCCAGCCGCTCGCCGGCGCAAGCATCGAGCTGCTCGGCAAAAACGGCGTCGCCGTTGCGTCACGCACGTCGTCGGCCGACGGTCACGCGGCTTTCCCCTCGACCGACGGCTTCGACCGCGAGCAGACTCCCACGGTGTTCGTCGTCAGCAACGGCAGCGATTCCGTGTTCATGCCCTACGGCCGGCAGAGCCGCATGCTGCAGTACTCACGCTTCGACACGGGCGGCGAATACGCTTACGCCCGCCCGGAGCAGGAAAGGCTCAGAGCGCAGATATTCAGCGATCGCGGCATCTACCGCCCCGGCGATGCCGTGAATCTCGCCGCCATCGTCAAGCGGGACGACTGGCAGCCGCTCGCCGGGGTGCCGCTGGCCTTGCGCATTGTCGATCCCAGGGGACAGACCGTGCTCGACCGGAGACTCAAACTCCCGGAGGGTGGGCTGCTCGACGAACAGTTCGCTACCGTTGCCGCATCGCCGACGGGCAACTACAACGCAACCCTGTTTTTGATCGACGACAACGAGCGTCGCCGTTCGATCGGCAGCACCGGGTTCCAGGTGGAAGAGTTCCAGCCGGACCGTCTGCGCATTCGGAGCCGTGTTGTCGAACCCGGCAAGGACCCGAAACCGGTCGGCTGGCTCAAGCCCGGCGAACTCGAAAACGAGGTCCGGCTGCAGAATCTGTTCGGTACTCCCGCACAAGGACGGCGGATCAGCGCCGAATTCGAGCTTGCACCGACCAGCCTGCGGTTTCCCGGTTTTGCCGGTTTTACGTTCGAAGATCCGCTGCGGCGCGACGGTAGCGCCATCCAGCCCATCCGCCAATCGCTGCCCGACGCCAGCACCGACAGGGAGGGGATTGCTCGCCTGCCGCTTCCGCTCGATCAGTACGCGGAAGGTATCTATCGCCTGAACGTATTGAGCGAAGGATTCGAGCAGGGCGGTGGCCGCAGCGTCAAGGCGAGAGCGAGCGTGATCGTCTCCCCGCTCGATCATTTGTTGGGTCACAAGACCAACAGCGAGCTGGGCTATCTGAAGAAGGACTCCGAGCACAGCATCGACTACGTCGCCGTCGACAGCAGCGGCAGCGCCGCCGCCCTCGAAAACCTCAAACTCTCGATCATCGAGTACCGGTTCGTATCGAGCCTCGTACAGAGACCCGACGGGACCTTTGCCTACCAGTCCGTTCGCAGGGAAACCACGGCGTCGTCCCGGGACTTCACGGTGCCGACGGACGGCGGACGTTTCACTTTGCCGACGGCAACACCCGGGCAATTTGCGGTCGCAGTCGCAAACTCCGACGGCCTAGTACTCAGCAAGGTCGACTTCTCGGTCGCCGGCAGCCGCAACCTTGCCGGCACGCTCGAGCAAAATGCCGAGCTGGACCTCAGGATCAGCGCGGCGGAGTTCGCGCCGGGCGACGAGATCGAGCTGGAAATAACGGCGCCGTACACCGGCGCCGGCCTGATCACTATCGAGCGCGACAGGGTCTATGCGCACAAGTGGATCAGTAGCGATACGACGACGAGCGTGCACCGCATCCGTGTGCCAGAAAATCTCGAGGGCAACGCGTACGTCAACGTTGCGTTCGTGCGTGCACTCGATTCGCCCGAGATCTATACGAGTCCGCTGAGCTACGCCGCCGCCCCGTTCGGCATAGACAAGGGCGAGCGCAGGATCCAGATCGAACTTGCCGCCCCCGACCTCGTTCGGCCGGGAACGACACTCGAGATCGAACACCGCGCTTCGACGCCGGCCCGCATCGTCGTGTATGCCATCGACGAGGGCATCCTGCAGGTCGCCCGCTACGAGATGCCCGATCCGCTCGGCTTTTTCCTGCCGAAGATGGCGTTGCAGGTCGCCACCTACCAGCTGGTCGACCTGATACTCCCGGAGTTCTCCGCCTATTTGCGGACCGCGGCACCCGGCGGCGGGGATGCCGCCGGCCTCGCCGGCAGCAACCTGAACCCGTTCAGGCGCAAAAGCGACGCGCCCGTAGCGTTCTGGTCCGGCGTTGTCGAATCCGGGCCGGATACACGACGGGTAGCTTTCGACATACCCGACTACTTCAACGGCCGTCTGCGCATCATGGCCGTTGCCGCCGCCGACTCGGCCGTAGGGCGGCAGCAGGTCTCGACGATTGTCAGGGCGCCGTTTGTCATTACCCCCAACGTGCTGACCGCCGCCGCCCCCGGAGACGAGTTCGAGGTCAACGTCGGTGTCGCCAACAATCTCGAAGAGCCGGGCAGGATCGCAGCCATTACGCTGACGGCAACACCCTCGGATCACCTGGAGGTGCTCGGCGGCGGAACGGCAAACCTCGAGATTGCCGCCGGTGACGAGGCGCGGGCCACGTTCCGGGTGCGAGCCCTCGACAGACCCGGATCCGCCAGCCTGAGCTTCACGGCATCGTCCGGTGACGAGCAAAGCCGAATGCGCGCGTCGCTCAGCGTTCGCCCGGCGGTTGCCTACGTGTCCACGATCGACGCCGGTACGACGGACGAGGAATCGGTCAGTCTGCGCTTCGATCGTCAGCTGTACGAGGAATTCGGACAACAGAGCGCCGCCGCCTCGACGAGCCCGCTGGTGTTTGCCGACGGCCTCATCGACTATCTCGATGCGTTCCCGCATGCCTGCACCGAACAGATCGTCAGCAAGGTGTTTCCGCAAATCGGTTTCTTGAGCGAGCGCTCGCTGCCGGTCGACGAAGCGAAGGTTCGCGATTTGTTCGCACTGACCGTGGATCGCCTGCGCAGCCGGCAAGGCCCCGAAGGCGGCTTCCGCTTCTGGGTGACGTCGGTCGAACCGGCGCATTTTCCGAGCGCCTATGCCGTGCACTTCCTGACCGATGCGCGCGAACTCGGGCTGCCCGTACCGCGGGACGTGCTCGATGCCGGGCTCGCATTCCTCAGCACGCTCGCTTCGGCCGACCTGGACACACTGCCCGATGCCCGGCTGAGAGCCTACGCCATCTATCTGCTGACCCGCAGCGGGCAGGTCACGACCAACTACCTGACGGCGCTGCACGAAACCCTGGACCGCGAGTATCCCGACGAGTGGCGCACGGATCTGACGGCCGTTTACATGGCGGCAAGTTACGCACTGCTCAGGGAACGACGGCTCGGCGACGAACTGATTCGAGGCTACCGGCTCCGGGGCGGACAGGAGATGTTGAGCGACTTCGACACGCGGCTCGGCCGGGACGCCCAGTACCTTTATATCGTGTCCCGCCACTTCCCGGACTACGTGCGGAACATCGACGGCGATACGCTCGAAGCGCTGACCGAGCCCGTCATGCAGAACCGCTTCAACACCTTGTCTTCGGCATACACTGTACTGGCGCTCGGTGAATACACTCGCGCGGTTGCCCGGCAAGGGACCGCGGGTCGCCTGAGTATCTCGGTGCAGGACAACGGCGCATTGCGGACACTCGCCGAAGCGATCGGGTACGTACACGCCGACGTTGCAACCGCCAACCGGGACATCGACATTGCGCACGACGGCAGTGCCAAGACCTTCTACGTCCTGTCGCAAACCGGCTTCGATCGGCAGCCGCCCGACGACGCGCTGTCCGAAGGCATCGAACTCCACCGCGATTACCTGGACGACGACGGCAAGCCCGTGACCGAGCTTGCCATTGGCCAGGAGCTGACCGTGCGCCTGCGCATCCGCTCCACGGGCCGGCCGCGATCTAACGTGGCGGTTGTCGACCTGCTGCCGGGCGGTTTCGAAATTCTGACGGAAAGCGTACGCCGCCAGTACGGCGGCTGGTCGGCCGACTATCTCGACGTCCGTGAGGACCGTGTCGTCGTATACGGCAACTTTGCCGACCGCATGACCGAGATCAACTACCGCGTCAAGGCAACCAGTGCCGGCAGCTTCACGCTGCCTGCCGCGTTTGCCGGATCGATGTACGACCGGACGATTCAGGCACGCACGCGCCCCGGACGCATCGAGGTAGAGAGCCTCAAGTGAACCGGCGGCGCAAATTTGCGGTTGGCTTGCTCGCCGTCACCGGCGCCGGTTTGCTCGCGGTTCTCTTCTGCCCGAAACCGTCGCTGTACGGGGACGTCGATTTCTCGACCGCTATTGTCGATCGCGACGGCCGGCTCATGCGCCTCACCCTGGCCGACGACGAACGCTATCGCCTCAAACACGGCCTCGACGAGATTGCCGAGTCGGCAATTGCGGCCACGCTCCTGTACGAAGACCGCCACTTTCGCTCACATCCCGGATTCAATCCCGGCTCGCTGCTGCGCGCTGCGTGGTCCACCTACGTCAGCCGCGAACGCGTGATCGGCGCATCGACCATTACGATGCAGCTCGCGCGCCTCAGGTTTTCGCTCGACACCCGCAGCGTGGGCGGCAAACTCCGGCAGATACTGCGCGCCGTGCAGCTCGAACGGCACTACAGCAAAGATCAGATCCTCGAGGCCTACCTGAATCTGGCGCCGTACGGCGGCAACATCGAGGGTATGGGTACCGCCGCGCGCGTGTACTTCGACAAACCGGCGTCGGAACTGTCGCTGGCCGAGGCGCTGGCACTCGCCGTCGTGCCGCAGAATCCGCTCGCGCGGGATCCGTCGGTGCCGGCGGGCGCCGAACGTATGCAGGCGGCGCGGGGCCGACTGCTCGATGCGTGGAACGAACTCCATGGCGACGACGCTGAACGCGAAGCACAGTTTGCGCTGCCGCTTGCGGTTCGATCGGCGCGTCAGCTGCCGTTCGAAGCGCCGCACCTGTCGCTGTCGCTGGCAGCGGACGCCGCATCGGGAGTGCTGGTCTCCACGATCGACCTGGATACGCAGGCAGCGCTCGAGAAGCACATTGACCGCTACGTCGATAACCGGCGCTCGCGCGGCATTCGAAATGCCAGCGCTCTGCTCGTCGACACGCGGTCGATGCACGTTCTCGCCAGCGTCGGTTCGGCCGGCTTTTCGGACACGTCCATACACGGCCAGGTTGACGGTACGGTCGCCAAACGGTCACCGGGGTCCACGCTCAAACCCTTCGTCTACGGACTGGCAATGGACCGCGGCATCATTCATCCCGGCAGCCTGCTGCGAGACGCACCCACACGCTTTGCCGCCTACACGCCGGAGAACTTCGACCGCGGCTTCATGGGTCCCGTCAGCGCCGAGGAAGCGCTCATTTACAGCCGCAACGTTCCGGCCATCCAGATGCTGTCCGAGATCGGTCACGACCGTTTTCATCGATTCCTGATCGACGCCGGGGTCAGCGGCTTGCGCGACGCAGACCACTACGGGCTGGCCATGGTGCTCGGCGGCAACGAACTCAGTATGCGGGAACTCGTGACGCTGTATGCCATGCTGGCGAACGGCGGTACGCTCAGACCGCTGGTCACGGTACAGGGCGACGCGGCAAGCGGCAGCGACGTCAGGCTCTTGAGCCGCGAAGCAAGTTTCCTTGTGCTCGACATGCTTGCCAAAACGCCGCGCCCGGACCGGCTGCACCGCATCGACCGGCCGGCACAACCATCTGCCGCATGGAAGACCGGGACGTCGTACGCCTTTCGCGACGCCTGGACCGTGGGCGTTGTCGGGCCCTACGTATTGGCCGTATGGGTCGGTAACTTCGACGGATCGGCAAACCCGGCGTTCGTCGGCAGCAGCGCCGCCGCACCGCTGTTCTTCGGTATTGCGGACGCACTGTCTGCCGGTTTGCCTCATGACGCTACCGAAAGACAGCCTTCGCCCGATCTCAATCTGCGGCGGGTCGAGACCTGCCGGGGCACGGGCGACCTGCCGGGACGCCATTGCCCGGAGACTGAAACCGCCTGGTTCATCCCGGGCGTATCGCCGATTCGGGTCTCCAACGTGCACCGGGCAATCCGAATCGACAACGCCAGCGGGCTCAGAACCTGCAGCTTCGATCCGTCCACTACCCGCACCGAGGTTTATGAATTCTGGCCGTCGGAGATTCTTGCGCTCTATCGCCAGGCCGGTGTGTCCATACAGTCGCCGCCGAAGTGGTCCCCGGATTGCAGCCTCGACGTGCAATCGAGCGCCGGGCTCGCTCCGGCCATAACCTCACCTTCGGCGCACGTCACGTACCACGCACGCATCGAACCCGGAGAAAGCAGCGGCATTGCACTGCTCGCGCGGACCGACAGCGACGTCGACAAGCTCTACTGGTTCGTCAACGACCGGTTCGTGGCCGAAGTCGACAGAGACCAGCCGTACATATGGCAGCCGACCGCCGGTGAATACCGCGTGCTTGCGGTCGACGATCACGGCCGCAGCGACGCTCGCCGACTGGTTGTTGCGGCGGCCAGGTAGGTACCGGGTATCGCCGAGTATCAGGCTGCGTATCAGGGACTCTGCCGGTACGACGCCAGCACGTCCGCGTCTTCGCGGCTCCAGGACTCCTTCGCCAGCGCTTTGGCCTGTTCCATCAGGGACACGGCAGCAGCAGCATCCCCGGACGCGTGCGCGTAGCGGGCCCTTAGCTTGAGGCTGCCGGGGTTCTGTTCCTGCTCGACGATGTAACCCAACAGCGGCTCCGCGGCGTGCAGGTCCTCGCGATCCAGATACAGAGCGGCAAGTTTGATCGACACGGGCATCCGCTCGGTCGTAAAACCGCTGGTCTCGATGTGCGCCAATGCATCTTCGTAGTAGCGGATTGCCGCGGCGGTTTCGCCCCTCTTCACCGCAATGTCGCCCGCGTACTCCATCGCCTCGACAGCAGGTTCCGGCAGACCGGCCGCCAGCGTACGTTCGAGAACGTCGTCGACTCTGCTTGCCGCGTCGTCCAATTGCCCGGCATCGACGTCGAGCCGCGCCAGGCGCAGGTCGACCTGTGACGCCCGCGATACGTCCTCGATTTCGAGGAATACCCCGCGCGACTCGAGGAAGGCCGCGCGCGCCGCATCCCGGTTCCCAAGGCTGCGCTCTGCCGCAGCCAGCTGTGCAAGACCGGTTGCGACAAACAGGCGGTCGTTCGCCTCGCGCGCAATGGCCAGCGCTTCGCCAGCAGCGTCCCGCGCCTCCGCGTGACGCTCCGCGTTAGCGTAAATGATCGACAGCATGCCGAGTATCCGCCCCTGGCCAACGCGGTCGCCGATGTCCCGCCTGATGGCCAGCGATTCGAGATGCAGACGTTCCGCCTCGTCGAAACGACCCTGCTTGCGGCGAAGAAAGCCGTAGTTGTTCAGCATCATCGCTTCGTTGCGGCGATCGCCCAGGTTTCGGAAACTCTGCAGTGCGTCGTTGAGGTGACCTTCCGCCTCGTCGTACTTGCCGTCGTTCATCGCAATGTTGGCGAGCGTCGAGGGAATTTGCCCCGGCAGCAACTCCCACTCCAGCTGCCGGTAGGCCAGCGTTGCTCTGGCCAGGAATGCACGGGCACCGGCGAAGTCACGGCGATCTTTTACCAGGATAGCCATCGACGTCAGGAGCCGGGCCAACGCCAGCTTGTCGCCGGCCTCCTCCGCCAGCTCGATGCCCTTCACGTAACGTAACTCGGCCTCAGCCAGACGTCCCGTGCGGTGATACACCGTGCCCAAGCCACCGAGCGCTTCGGCTTCGAGTACGGCTTCGTTCTGCACGTCGGAGCGCTCGAGTATCGCCACCCAGGCCTGCTCGGCCGCCAGCCAGTTGCCCGAGCGATGCAGACAGGTCGCGCGCTCGAACCACGCGCGCACGACCTCGGGGTTCTTCGCCAGCACGACGTCGAACAGAGGACCCGCCTCGTTACAGCGGCCCTCGATCGCAAGGCCCATTGCCCGGGCAAACGCCTCGTTGATGAACGGGTCGTCATCGACGTCCTCGGCGGCGGACACCGGCGTCCGCCTGCGTTTGCCGACGGCACCGGAGACACCGTGCACCATGCCGCGAACCAGGTCGGTGCCGCGTTCCGACACCATCGTCGAATTGTTCTCGAGACCGTCCGTGCCAAACAACCTGTAGCTCAGGCGTAAACCGCCCGGGCTGCGCTCGAGCCTCGCGGCAAGAACGTGACTGGCACCGTAGGCCTTCCTGAGGCGCGCGAAATACGAATCGGCGTCGGGCGACTCGAGATCGCCGCTCCAGGCCGTGTTTTCGACGAAACGCACGACGTCGGCTGCGGATACCGTGTCCACGTCGCTCGTATCCGCAAACATTTCGTTGGCGAGCCCCATGAGCCCGAACTTCGCCCAGTCGAGTTCCGCATCTCCCGTCGCATTGGCAACCGGCAGCACGGCAACGCGAACGCTCTCGTCGGGCAGCGGCGCCCGCCAGAGCAGGGCGATGCCGACCCCGAGCACAAACACGGCTGCAAGCAGCAGCCAGCGGACGCGCACGAACAGGCCGGAGGCAAGCGGATTTCCGGCAGCCGATTCCGGCCCGACGTCGGCTGCAGCCAGCGGCGCTACGAACTGGTAGCCGTGACCGTGGACCGTACGGATCACGGACTGCCGGCCGGCATCGTCGCCGACCGCGCGGCGGGCTTTCATGATGGCACGCGTCAGTGCCGTTTCCGACACGATCGCCGGGTGCCAGACCGCTGCCTGAATGGCGTCCTTGTCCACCGCTCGATGCCGCTGTTCGAGCAGAAACGCGATCAGATCGAAAACCCGTGGCTCCAGCGCCACCGGCTCGCCGCCGCGGAGCAGCTGACGCGTGGCGAGATCCAGCTCGCAGTCGCCGAAGCGGAATCTCAGCCGGGCGCCGTCATTTCGTTCGTCGGATTGCATGGGGCCTGTTGACTTTACGCGAGCGCATCCTGCTGGGTCTATTCGGCCGTCCAGCAAGGCGGAACGAACGCCGTGTAGCACCGCTACATAAGCGAGTGACAACGCCGCTGGACGGCCGAATAGGCCCTAGTCATCACATCGTCACGGCATGGTCAGGCCCTGGTCAGGACTGTCCGCGGCGCTCCGACCACACTGTCGGCACGCTCAATGAGCATTCATTTTCAATGACTTAACAACGAAAACCCGACGGAGGAGCCGTTATGAAACGCCTGTCTGTTCTTGTCTACGGCATAGCCTGCTACGCCGCATTTTTTGCCACTTTTCTCTACGCCATTGGCTTCATTGGGAACCTCATCGTACCAAAATCGATCGATTCCGTTCCCGAAGCCCCCCTCGGCACAGCCCTGTTCATCAACCTGCTGTTGCTCGGCGTGTTTGCCGTGCAGCACAGCCTCATGGCGCGGCCGTTCTTCAAGCGCGCCTGGACGCGCATCATCCCGCCCGTAGCCGAGCGCAGCACCTATGTACTGTTCTCGAGCCTCGCGCTGATCCTGCTGTTTGCGCTGTGGGAACCGATGGGCGGCGTCATCTGGTCGCTAGAGGCACCCTGGGCGAGGGCCACCGCTTACGGCGCCTTTGCTTTCGGCTGGCTGCTGGTGTTCGTGAGCACCTGCGCCATCAACCATTTCGACCTGTTCGGCCTCCGGCAGAGCTGGCTGTACTTCCGCGGCCGCGAGATCACGCCGCTCAAATTCGTGCAGCCCTGGATCTACCGTGTTGTCCGGCACCCGCTGTACGTCGGCTGGTTCTTCGTCATGTGGGCAACTCCGACAATGACGGTTGCCCACCTGGTGTTCGCGCTGGGCACGAGCCTGTACATCCTGATTGGGATCCAGTTCGAAGAGCGGGACCTCACCGACGCCCACCCTGAGTACTCCGAGTACCGCCGGCGTGTGCCGATGCTCATCCCTTCGCTCAAGTCTTTCGTCAAGCCGAAGCAGGCGGGCGCCATCGGAGCCGGTCAATGAGCGCCATCGACACACGCGGCGTTGCCGCGCCCGGGAGCTGGACGAACTGGAGCAAACGGCTGGGATTTGCGGCCTTCCTGTTCTTTACCGTGAAAGGACTGCTCTGGCTTGCCGCCCCGCTGGTTTTCTACTGGCTCATCTGACGAGCTTGTCGACGCACCCAATTCGAAACAGCAACACACAAACACACCACAGCAATGCAGAAACAGACTTGTATAAAGGAGGTCATCATGAAACACGCAATGCTTGCACTGATTCTCGCCGCACTCGGCATTCCGCTCACCGCCGACGCGGGCGACAGCGGTTGGAAACACTATTCGCGGCCGAACGCCGTTACCGTGTGGTGGGTCATCTTCAACGACCCGAACCAGTGTTACGGCAATCCGAGCCCTGACGCCAACTGCACGAGCGTTGACGTCTTCGGCCAGGCGTTCCTCGAATCGATGCAGAACGGCGCACCCGACCCTTCGCTGATTGCGCCGAACCTGGCGGCCAAACCGGCCGTCCTTTACGCCACGGGCGGTGTGACGGACTGGCGCGGCCGTATCCGGTTGGCGGCATCAGTGTATTCCGCCCCTCGAGGTACCCAACTCGAGTTGCCGCCGGGCGCCGACCCGATGGGCTTCGGCCGCGGCCTGGAGAACCCGATGGCCGAGATACACCTTGTCGTCCGCGACCACGGCAAGGCCAAACGTCGCGACCTGCTGCCGCAGATCACGAACTTCCTCGATCCGTACTGCTCGGACCCCAACCTGCTGTACTTCGCAGGGCCGAACATTTGCGCCGACACGCACTTCGCCGTGTTCGGTCCGCGCGAATCGGGTGCCAAAGACGTGCTGGCGTTTGCCGATCCGGGCAAACCGGTCCGCGGCGCTCAGGCCTACCTGCTGCGCGACGGCGACGTCATTCGAACCGTCATCGAAACGCGGATCCGAAACAAGCGTCGCTGAGGCAGAACCGTTGAGTTAGACCCTGGCGCGCGGCGCTCCCCTCCGGCCAATATCGTGGGGGCCGGAGGGCGAGCGTTTTGATCGGGCCGTCATTTCGCCGTTCTCGAGCACTGCCGAATGAACTTTGCGGCGGACCGGTAATGACTCGCGCCCGCCGCTTCCGCCCAGCGGCCCGGCGTCCACTGATTGTTGGCGCCCTGCATGGGAGCGCCGTACAGTGCTTCTTCCGAGCACCCTTCGATGAAACGGCTGAGTTTCCTGTGGTTTGTGCGCAGGCGGTTTTTAACGTCCGGCCAAGATAGTCCAGCCTGTTCCGCGCGAAGCTGCCGGTTGTAGTCTTTCAGCTGATTCCATTTGTAGCCTTTCGCCGGGAAGTGAACGGTCCTGCCGGCAAGGCCGTCCCGATACCAACCGAGGAACAGCAAAATCCAGTGCGCGCGATGGCCAACGACGTCTTTGATGGACGTGTCGTCGGCGTGTTTCTCGACAGCCTGTTCCGAAGTCAGCCCGTCGATGAGCCTGTCGAGCTTTGCAAATTCCCTCTCGGTGACGTCGAGCAAGGCCCGTTTGCTTTGAGCGGCGATGACGAGCTACCTCCCGGTTGCGACTGCGTAAGCCGAGCTTAGGAGGCCGGATCGGGAAGCGGCAATGCGTAGTTTTGCGGATCCGCTGCCGTCGGCAATCGATCCGGACAAGGACCGTCTATCTGCGTCCGCCAGCACAGCCCGCCTCCCGATCCGAACCCGAATCGCAGTTGCCTGCCGCGTAACGTCGGCGCCATAATCAGAGGCAATACTTCGACCAGCACAATATCCACAAAAAATCGCCTGGAGTTTCACGATGTTTCGATCCACCCACGGCCTCCGCCGTTTTCTCCACCGTTCGCTTGCCTGCTGCGTGTTAGCTGCCGGTGGCGTCTCCACTGCGTCAGCGCAGGTGTTCATCAACGAGATTCACTACGACAACGCAAGTACCGACGTTGGTGAAGCCATCGAAGTCGCCGGCGCCGCGGGCACCGATCTCAGCGGCTGGAGCATCGTGCTCTACAACGGCTCGAACGGCACCGTGTACAACACCACCGTGCTTGCCGGGACGCTGCCGAATCAGCAGGGCGGCCTCGGCACGACGGTCGTGAACTATCCGACCAACGGCATACAGAACGGCGGGCCGGACGGCATAGCGCTCGTCGACGCGGGTGGCACGGTCATTCAGTTCCTGAGCTACGAGGGCGAATTCACGGCGGTCGGCGGACCGGCGGACGGCCTCCTGAGCAGCGACATTGGCGTTGCCGAATCCAGCAGCACGCCAGCCGGCGACTCGCTGCAGCTCACGGGCAGCGGCAGCTTCCCCGGCGATTTCACGTGGGCGCCCTCACAGCCGAACACGTTCGGCAACGTCAACACGGGCCAGACCTTCGGCGGCGGCGAGCCGCCGGAACCGGAACTGGTCATCAACGAGATCGATTACGACCAGCCGGGCACGGACAGCGCGGAATTCATTGAACTCCGGAACGCGGGCGCCGTGGCTGTCGAACTCGGCAACTACACGCTCGAATTCGTCAATGGCAGCGGCGGCGGTGCAACCGTCTACGCCACCATCCCGTTGCCCGCCACGTCGCTGGCGGCCGGCAGTTACTTTGTCGTTTGCGCCAACGCCGCAACGACACCGAACTGCAACCTCGACGTCTCTCCCGATTCGAATCTGATCCAGAACGGCGCACCCGATGCCGTTGCCCTGCTGCTGGGCACCGAGGTCGTCGACGCAGTGTCTTATGAAGGTGACGTCCCCGCACCGTACGTGGAAGGCAGCGGCGCGGGCTTGAGCGATCCCTTCGACGGTGTATTCGTCAGCATCTCGCGCTTCCCCGACGGCGCCGATACCGACCAGAACAACGTCGACTTCAGCCTGCGCTGCACGACTCCAGGCGAAGCAAACTCGAGCGACAGCACCAACTGCCGCGATCCGCTCGCCGGACCGCCGGTTGTCATCAACGAATTCCTCGCCGACCCGGCAACCAGTCTCGCCGGTGACGCCAACAACGACGGTACGCGGGATTCCTCTGACGACGAATTCATCGAGATCGTCAACATCAGCGGGGCTCCGCTCGACGTATCCGGCTGGACCATTGCCGACGGTGCGGCACAACGCCACACGTTTCCGGCAGACACGGTGCTGGCCGACCAGTGCGGTGTCGTGATCTTCGGCGGCGGCTCGCCAACCGGTGCGTTCGGCGGCACGATCGTACAGACGGCATCGTCGGGCGCGCTGGGCCTCAACAACGGCGGCGACACGATCACGCTCAACGACGGCAACGGCGACATTGTCGTCATCGGCTACGGCGGCGAAGGCGGCAGCGACGAATCGCTGACCCTCGATCCGGACGTTACGGGTGCATTGCCCTACGTGCAGCACGAATCCGCCAATGGCTCCGGCGGCACCTCCTACTCGCCGGGCACGCGGGTCGACGGCACGACGTTCGACGGCTGTGAGCTGCCGGTACTCGGACCGTTCGAGATCTTCGAGATACAGGGTGCAGGTGCTGCGTCACCGTTTGTCGGCCAACGCGTCATTACCCAGGGTAACGTCGTAACCGCACTGGCCTCCAACGGTTTCTTCGCGCAAACACCGACCTCGCGAAGCGACGGCAACGTCGACACGTCGGACGGCATCTTTGTCTTCACCGACAGCGCCCCTGCTGTGACCGTTGGCGACCTCGTGGACGTGACGGGCTCCGTCGACGAGTTCTTCGGCTTCACCCAGCTCAGGGATCCGGAGATCACCATTACGGGTGCCGGCATGGCGCTGCCCGACGCCGTGGCGTTCGGCGCAAACGTACCGAGCCCGGACCCTGCGGCACCGTCCTGCGCAATCGAGTACGAGTGTTACGAGGGCATGCGGATAACGGTCGCCAAAGGCAGCGTCGGCCAGTCCAACCAGCGCTTCAACAGCGATCCGATTGCCGAAGCGCGGGTGACGGCAACGCCGGATCGCGCCTTCCGCGAACCGGGTATCGAAACGCCGGGGCTCCCCGGGCTACCGGTGTGGGACGGCAATCCCGAGATCTTCGAACTCGACCCGGACCGCCTCGGCCTGCCGAACCGGATCATCAACGCAGGCTCGACCTACTCCGCAACCGGGGTGCTTGGCTTCGAGTTCGGCGGCTATGAGATCTGGCCTACCGAACTCAGCATCGACGAGAACCCGCTGCCGCAACCGGTCAGGAAGCGCAGCTGGTTCTTCGAGACGACGGTCGGCAGCCTCAACCTGTTCCGCCTGTTCGACGACATCGACGATGCGCCGCTGACGAACGCGCTCGGCGAAACCATCAACGATCAGGTCGTATCCACGGAGGAATATCAGCGGCGCCTCGGCAAGCTTGCCCGCTATGTCGTCGAAGGCATGAAGAGCCCGGACGTTGTTGGCGTTCAGGAAGTCGAAAGCGCCAAAGTGCTCGAAGACCTTGCCGCCGCGATCCAGAGTGTCAACCCGTACGTCCAGTACGACGTGCATCTGGTCGAAGGCAACGACATTGGCAGCATCGACGTCGGCTTCCTCGTCCGACGCTGGCGCTTCTTCGTAACGGGTGTCGAACAACTCGGCGCTGACGAAACGTTCATCGACCCCTCGGACGGCAGCGTCGACCTCGTACACGACCGGCCGCCGCTGGTGCTCAACGGCTGGTCGCCGATCTACCCGCTCAGCATCATGGTCGTACACAACCGCTCGCTGAGCGGCATCGAGACCGAACGCGTGCAGCAGAAGCGGCTGGAGCAGTCGCTGTCGATTGCCGAGAAAGTTCAGGCGATCCAGACGAACCGGCCGTGGGCCGGACTGGTCGTCGTAGGCGATTTCAACGCATTCGAGTTCAGCGACGGTTACGTCGACGCGGTAGGGCACATACGGGGCGATTTCGATCCGGCGGAAAGCCTGTTGTCCGGCTCGGACCTCGTGGATCCCAACCTCATGAACCAGATCGAGTCGCTGCCGCCCGAAGAACGCTACTCGTTCGTGTTCCGCGGCAACGCACAAACCCTCGACCACGCGTTGACGGGTCGGTCGTTGGACTTCCGTGCACGCGGCTTGCAGTTCGCGCGCGGCAACGCCGACGCGGCCGTCGATCTGATCAACGACGATTCGACGTTTATCAGGGCATCGGACCACGACGGCTTCGTACTGTACATCGATACGTTCCCGTTCCGACGTCGCTGGTAGTCGACACACGCAAGCGGCATGGCAGGCCTTGCCTGCCATGCCGCCATTGCCGACGCGGATTCGACGTTAGCGGACGCGGGGCGCCAGAGCCTCGTCCTGGAGCATTTCCTCCTCCTGGTAGCGGCGCCTTTCACCCACGGCGTTGAACCAGCGGATCGCGTGCAGCTTCAGAGCCGCACCGTGGCGGTCCAGCACGGATGCCAGCGTAATGGCCGCGGCGCCCATCAGGGCCAGTTCGACCCAGTTGCTGTGCAGCACCAGCCTCAACATATCGTCGAAGCCGAAGAACAGGCCGGCCAGCGTCGTCAGCACACCGAACAGGAACGCCACGCGATCCTTGAGCGCAGCACCGACGAGGAACAGCAGCGTGCCGGCGGCAATGCTGAGTATGGCCGTGGCAGCACCCGGCCAGACCACCAGGCTCAACATGAAGCTCAGCGCAATACACAGACTGGTCGTAAACGAGGCCGCGCGCATCGCAATGCGGCTGGTCGTCCGGCGCATGAGATCCAGCATCAATGCCGAGTAGACGACGGCAAAAAACGGCGCGTGCATGAAGTCCGCGAGCAGCCGCTCCGCAGCGTCGGTCAGCGACAGCGCCACGACGAGCGCAATCGGCAGCGCGATCAGGTCCAGCGCAAACGACACGCGCTCGTTGCGACCGGGGAACAGCGACGCCTGCCGCGCCGCGAGGTACAGCACGAGTGCAACGGTCGCGATCATGAGACTGTCGACGTCGTAGAAGTACATGCTGCGGAACAGGATGATGCCCAGCGGTATGAACAGTGCGGTCAGCGCAAACCTGCCTTCTCCCGTTTTCAGCGCACGATCCTGCCGCAGCAGGCGGCTGACCATGTACAGTGCGTAAAGCACCCCGGCCAGCGCCACGGAACCGGCCAGAACCGAGCCGCGAATGGGCAGCAACAGTAGCGCGTTCAGCGCCAGGAAGTGCAACGACAGCGCCTTCGACGAGTGCCTCGCCATGACGGCAAAACAGAAGAACGCCACGGGTATCAGCACAAGCAGCGCCCCGGCGAGGGTCACGCCTATACTGGCCGCGTCCTCGATGCGCCAGCTTGCGTAGTCGGGGTAGGTTGCGAGACCAATATCCCACTGGAACACGGAATACAGGAGCGCACCCAGTATCGTGAAGTTGGCGGGAATGGAGACCAGCGCAAGACCGAAGAACATGCGCGCGCCTTTCGGCTCCTTGAGTCCGTGGCTCATTGCAAAGCCGGCTACGGCCAGGAGCCCCGTCTGCGCCAGCAGCAGCAGATAGCGGCTGACGTCGTTGCCTTCGTTCCAGCCCTGCAGCAGGAACACCGACATCGACGCGACGAGTACCGACGCTCCGATAATCCGTAAAGCCTCGGACAAGGTGGCAAAGTTCTGGATCGAGCGCAGTACACGCTCGATGCCAGGTCCGGACCCTGATTCCTTCAGGGCAGTCCCTTCGAGGTCACCCTCGAAGGGAGCCGTTCGCGTATTCATGACTTCTCCTCCCTGTCACGCTCGAGCAAAACCTCCAGTTCGGCGCGCAACTCGGCCGTATCCTCGTCAGCCGCAAACGCGGCATCCAGCGGATCGGCAGCCGTTGCTGCACCCATGAGTATCTCGGTTTCACCAAGGTTGATTTCCCAGCGATCGAACGTGTCTTCGATCTCGCCGTAGGAAACGCCCTCGATGTTGTTGATCGTACGCATCGCCTCCGCAACCGACTGCCGCGAGCGCATCATGTTGCGTTGCTGGGCGACCTCGTGGATACGCGACTCGATCTTTTTCACCTGCTCGCTAATCCGCGCCTCGAGTTCCTCGTGTTTTTCGATCGAATCCTTGAGGTTACCGAGCTGCAGTTCACAGTCCCGCTTGCGACGCAAACAGTCGAGCGCTTTTGCTTCGTCGTCGGCCGCGACGCTCCGAGCGCGGTCGGTCCAGAGCGACACCGATCGCTCGAGTTCGCCGTAGCGACGCTTCAGGGCTGCACCGTCCTTCTGGACGCGGGCAAGACGGACCCGTGAGCGAGCAGCAGCCTGGCGGGTATCGCGAAGCGCCGAATTGATGATGGCATCGTGGTTTTCGACTTTGCTGACCGCACGGTCGACGGACGACGTAATGCTCGTGGAAATTCTTCGTATCAGGCTCATGACAACTCCTGGCAAATGGCTAAGGCATGACAGAGCCTAGAAGTCAGTATAATATTTGGCAACTATTTTGAAGATGGTTAGAACTAACGAACTTAAAGTCTAATTATTTAATACTTAAGGGTGCCATGACTAACTCATCCCGGCTTATCGATGCGCTGAAACGGCAGCTCAAAGTGCATTCGCTGACCTACAAAGGCCTGGCGGAACGCCTCGACCTGTCCGAATCCGCCGTCAAATACATGTTCTCCACGGGCAACGTCTCGCTGCGCCGCCTCGACGAGATTTGTGCCGTACTCGAGATCGACCTGGGCGACCTCGTCAATTTGAGCGAGGCGCAACAGCCGAAGATCGAACAGCTGTCGGCCGAAAACGAGAGGGAGATCGTGGACGACGACCGGCTGCTCTTGTTGACTTATTGTCTGATCAACTACTGGAGCTTCGACGAAATCGTCGAGCGCTACGACATTTCGCCGGAGCTCGGGAAGAAATTCTTGAGAAAACTGGACCGCATGAAGGTCATCGAGCTGCAACCCGGGGATCGGGTGCGCCTGCTGGTCGCCAACAACTTCCGCTGGCGCAAGAACGGCGCCATCGAGGCGTTTTTCAGGCGGCGTGTACAGCACGAGTTTTTCAGTCACGATTTCCAGGACGAAACCTCCGTGCGCATCGTCAAGAACGGCATGCTGTCGAGAAAAAGCCAGATCCAGCTCATTCAAAAACTCACTGCCGTCGGCGACCTGTTCGACGATACCAGTTGGGAGGAACGCAAGCTGTCGGCCAGCGAGCGCAACGGCACCACAATGGTGCTGGCCATCCGCCACTGGTTCTTCGAAGGCTTTCGTCATCTCGAACGATGAGCGAGGCGCTTGCAGACGGGGTTCGAAGCCATGCTTGAGATACTGAGCAATGCCATACGCGGCCTGCTCGCAGCCGTCGCCCAGCTCGAGGACGATGCTCCCGAACGAGCGGTTCTCGGTGCCATTGCGGAGCGCGGCGAGTTCCGCCCGTCCGAAGACGAGGCCCTGGGCTTCTGGTTCGCGCGTTTCCTGACGGTGCGGCAGAGCCTCTGGGATCTGATCGGAGATGCGCAAACCGCGGTCGGCAAGCCGCTGCACGCCGTCGACGAGAGAGGCGAACTGCGGTTCCTCGTCATCGGCTACGCGGCTGCCTGCCTGCTGGTGCGCATCGACCGCCTGTTGCTCTTCGAACTTGCCGAACACACGCTCGTACAACGCAAGCTCAACGAGGCTTTTCCCGAATACCGGATTCCGCGCAAACAGTACACGCGGATCTTCTCGGAGTTCGTGGATCCGATCGACGCGCTTGCGCTGCGTGACGCCATGCTGTTTGTCGACGAGCAAAGGGAACAGCTCGCACAGATGAGCAATGATCCCCACGTCGGCAGCATCATCGAGCGACTACCCGAACTCGAAACCTCTCTCGATCCGAGCAAACGGGCACATCTCAAGCGCACCTCGGAATACCTGAGCCACAGCGTAAGGCGACGCAGCGTCGTCAGCGTCGAGCGCCTGCTTGCCGGTGTGCTGGAAGGCTTCGGCAGGGCCGCTTCGGAATTCTGCGAACGCGAACACAAAGCGGTGACGGACGAAATACGTGAAGAACTCGGGAGTTTCCTGCTGCCGGGAGACGTCATCGTCACGCGGCACCGAGTGGCGCTGACAAACCTGTTCTTTCCGGGGTTCTGGCCGCATGCGGCGCTGTATGTCGGTACCGCGGAACAGCGGCGAAACCTCGGTATCGAGGTCGATAGCGATCGCCGGCAGCGCTGGCAGGGCAATGTCTGCGTGCTCGAAGCGCTGAAAGACGGCGTGCGCCTGCGGCCGCTCAGCGAAACGCTGGCCGTCGACTGTTTTGTCGTGCTGCGCCCGAAGATCGCCGCAGCCGGCATTCGCAAGGCTGTCGAGCGCGCCGTCCAGCACGAAGGCAAACCCTACAACTTCGATTTCAACTTCTTCAGCTCGGACCGGGTCGTCTGTACCGAAGTCGTCTACCGGGCTTACGACGGGCTGGAGGATATTGTGTTTCCGCTGAAGGAACGTGGCGGCCGCAAGACGCTGTCGGCCGAAGACCTGATCGACTACGCGCTCGACAGTGGACACTTTGCACCGGTTGCCCTGTTCGGTACCGACAGGAAGGCGGGCCCGGTTCGCTACCGGGACCTTCGCGCCCCCCTGATAGCGAGCTATCGCCAGACCTGACCTCGCTCCCGGCCGTTCACATTCCCTTCGGGCTCCGCCCGACGTGCTGCCAGGCAGTGATTTCGAAGGCAGATCGGCCACTTTTCCTGCGTTTCCCACTTCGCCGGTCGCAACTCTATATCTATGCTGCGACGGCAACGACGAGGAAGAGAAACGATGAAACGTACTGCGCTTGCCGTGCTGCTCTCACTCTCCGTGCTGGCGAATCCGGACGAGTCCGACACAAGACCGGAACCGGTCAGTCGAACGGAGTTCGTGGCACTGATGAGCCGCGTATCGGAGGCCTGGACCTCGAGAGATACCGAACGGGCACTCAGCGCCTTCGCAGACGACGCCTTGTACACGGAACCGCCGGACCTGCAGATCTATCGAGGCAAACCCGAGTTGCGGATTTTTTTCGACCGGATCGCACCCGGCGCAACGATGATCTGGCACAACCTCTGGTATGAGCCCGGTACGGGTTTTGGGGCGGGCGAATACTCGTTTAGAAACGGCGGCCGCACAACGGCCGTGCACGGCGTGGCCGTCGTCCGTATCGAGGACGGCCGGATAGCGGTCTGGAGGGAGTATCAGCGACGCGGCAACATCGACTTCGAGGAGTTTCATGACCCGGACGATAAAGACTGGCAGACCACCGTCGACGATCTTTAGCCTGCGCAATCAGCATCGAACAAGGACCCCGGGGCGCGAGCCGATTTATTGACCGCGGATCGGAAGTCCTGGCAGACGATAGGGAACGGGCGTCGACTGAATCACCGATGTATCGGTCATTGCGAATGGCGACAACTCGTCGACGAGCGCCTCGAGATCGGCAATCGACCTGACGTGCGCACGCGCTATAAAACTGTCGCCGCCGGTGACGCGGTCGCAACGGACAATCTGTTCCAGGCCTTCGACGATCGACAACACTTTTTTTGTCTTGCCCGGCGCAGGCTGTATCCGGATGTAGGCGGAAATCGAAAGGCCAAGCGCTCTGGGGTTCATAATCGCCGTGTACGATTCGACGACACCTTCTTCCTCCATACGTTTGAGGCGTTCGGATACGCTGGGCGCCGAAAGCCCGACCCGCCGGCCGAGTTCCGCCAGCGAAAGCCGAGCGTCCTTGACGACAAGATCCAGAATGCCGGCGTCGATCGCATCGAGCGGACCTGCTTCGTATCGAAGTCGCTTCATGAATATGCCTTTTCGGTATGAAAGACGAATCGTTTTGATCTTGCCAAACTTATACAGGACTTTAGGATGCGCGCTAACCCGATGAACAAAGAAAGAGACCCCGACGACACACTCATGAAAGCCGTTGCCTGCCCACGATACGGACCGCCGGAAGTCCTCGAGTTAATCGACATGCCGAAACCGAGGCCTCGGCCCGGGGAGTTGCTGATCAGAGTGTACGCCACGGCAGTCACGACGTCCGACGTTCGGGTGCGCGCGTTCCGTTTCCCGCTCAACAGGCCGATTGGCCTGCTCATTCGCGCGGCCATCGGAATTACCAAACCCCGCAACCCGATTCTGGGCATCAACTTCGCGGGCGTGGTCGAGTCCGCCGGATCGAAAGTGACGAGGTTCAAACCCGGCGACGAAGTGCACGGGATGACCGGGTTTCGTATGGGCATGTATGCCGAATACGTCTGCGTATCCGAGAAAGCGGCAATTGCGATCAAACCCTCGTCACTCGACTTCGAAGAAGCTGCTGGCATCGTCTACGGCGCGCTCATCGCCGGTGACTGCCTGAACAGGGCAGGCATTCAATCTCGCAAGCGCGTGCTGGTTTACGGCGCGTCCGGAGCCAACGGAACCGCTGCCGTGCAGCTGGCAAAACACTACGGCGCCAGCGTCACGGCAGTATGCAGCAGCAGAAACTTCGAGCTGGCCCGCTCCCTGGGCGCCGACCGGACTCTCGACTACACGAACGAAGACACGCTGCCAGACGACGAACGCTACGATCTCGTCTTCGATGCCGTCGGCGTCGACAAGACGTCCGCTCTGAAGGAAGCATGCCGGAAAGCGCTCACACCCGGCGGTGTATACACGTCCGTCGACGACGGCACTCCGGTCTCGCGGGCGGAAAACCTTGTCCTCGTCAATCGACTGGCTGAGGAAGGCGCATACCAGACCGTCATCGACAGGCGCTTCGCGTTCGAGGACATGGTAGAAGCCCATCGCTATGTCGACAGCGGCCGCAAAAGAGGCAACGTCGTCGCAACCGTCGTTTCGACAGACTCGCCTCCATGAGCCGTGTACCGGCAGGGTTCCCGACGGCCTGCCGGGGAATCCCGGTTCACGCGGTTTTCTCTTGAAGGACCAATGCGCGTACACTTGAGCGGCTGATCTACTGTGCAATGGCGAGCGTTGCCTATCTGCGTGCCGACATCGTGAACACCGATCAACATCATGAGTTCAAACTCGGTAAATGGCACGTTACGCCGTTGCGCGGCGTCATTGTCGGCCCCGATGGCAGCCGCCGTATCACGCCCAAGGCGATGGACGTGCTGCTGTGCCTGGCGAACCGCCCGGGCGAGGTTGTCGACCGTGAAACCTTCCAGAAAGAGGTCTGGCACGGCCGCGCCTTCAGCGACGACCCGCTGAACAAGTGCATTGCGGAACTGCGGCGGCAACTGGGTGACCGGTCCGGCTCTCGCGACTACATCGAGACCATACCCAAACGCGGCTACCGGCTGGTTGCCGAGGTCACGCCGCTTGCGGAGCCCGTACCGCCCGCGCGGCGCAGCGGGTTCCGCCAGCACCTGCGCAAAGCGGCGCTGGTGTTTTTGTTCGGATTCGCGGCGCTCGGCGTCTGGCGATTCTCGGAAACCCTCGCACCGGAACGCGACATTCGCGTTGCCGTACTGCCGTTCGCACATCCTGACGAAGCCGACAGGCAGTACTTCGCCGACGGTATACAGGAAGAATTGATCGTCGAATTGTCGCAGGTGGAGGCACTGATCGTGCGGTCCCGATCCTCCACGCTGCCCTACCGGGATCGCCTGCAAACCCTGCCGGACATAGCAAGGGACCTTGCCGTGGACGTCATCGTGGACGGCAGCGTCCGCCGGGACGGCGACCGGGTGCGCGTCACTGCACAGCTCATCGAGGCGGACAGCGATGAAAACATCTGGTCCGGCAGCATCGAAAAATCGCTGTCGGTCGCCAGCCTGTTTTCCATTCAGGACGAAATCGCGCGTGAGATTGCAGGCGCGCTGAAGATCACCCTCGGCGACAGCGAAGCGGCCGACCTCCCGGCCGAGCTGCCGACGGACAGCATCGAGGCCTACGACGCCTTCATGCTCGGCAAGTTTCACTACCGGCGGCAGCTGCCGGGCGACATTCGTGAATCGGTTGAACTGTTCGAACGCGCGGTTCTGCTCGACCAGGGGTTTGCGGACGCCTGGGACTGGCTCGCGTACGCCTACAACCATGCGGCAACGGGGGTTGGCTACCTGACCCCCAACGAGGCTTACCCCAAGGCAAGAACCGCCGCGCTGCGCGCGCTGGAACTCGAACCCGAGCTGGCAACCGCACACTCGATCCTCGGCTACATTCGCGCCGTGTATGACCGCGACTGGATCGGCGCGCTGCCCGACCTGGAGCGCGCGCTCGAACTCGATCCGGACGACAGCGGCACGGTCTGGAGCCTCGCCCACGTGTACTCGATGCTGGGACGCCACGATCAGGCGATCGCCCTGACCCGGGACTTTGCCGAGCGTTTTCCCGCCGCCGGGCGCAATCAGCTCGAAGTTGCGAACCGGCTCGTCGACGCCGGCCGCTACGAGGAAGCCTTGCGACAGCTCGATACCGCCACGGCACTCGGCGCCGAGCCCGCCATGGTGGCCGATACGCGCGGCTTCGTGCTCGTGGCAGAGGGGCGCATCGACGAAGCCGTCGACGTTTTCGAGTTCGCCGTCGATGCCAAGCAGCGTAACGCCGGTACCGTTGGCCGGCTGGCGCACGTTTACGGACGGCTCGGGCGACAATCCGACGCACTGGCCTTGCTGGCCGAACTCGAACGACGCGCCGACAGCGAGCGAATCTCGAGGCTCGTGTTTGCCACGGTACACGCGGGACTTGGCGACACGGATGCCACGCTTGCCGAAATCCGGGCGGCCGTGGCCGTCGGCGGCCGGGAGCTGATTGGGCTGCACAAAGACCCGTTCTTTTCGGCGCTCGAAGGCAACCCGGAATTCGAGTCGCTGCTGGCGGGCCTGAGCCCGACGTCCCCGTAGACGCGTCCCGAGATTCTTTGCCCAAATAGGCCGCCTGCGCCCCGCCGCAGCTTTCGGTCAGCTTTTTTTCAGCTAAGTATCGCTTTTCGGTCAATCGTTTAGCGCGTTCCTCGTCGACCATGGCGGCGCCTCGGAACAGGGGCGGAATCAACGAGGAACGCTGTCATGATCGAATTCATAAGTTATCTGGGGCTCGCGCTGATCCCCGCATTTATCCTGCTGGATGCCTTCCGCGGCAACCGGCGCTACGAACGGCAGGCCTACTGGCGCTTGCGCGGTGTGGTCGTCACGGCACTGGCCGTCTGGCTGTCGATGCTCGTCGCAGGCGGCTGGGCATCGCTCCTGGGCAACTACACGCTGTTCGACCTGAGCGGCCTCGGCACGATATGGGGCGCAGCCGTGGGTATCCTGGTGTACGAGTTCGTGCACTACTGGTATCACCGCAGCGTCCATAGCTTCGACGCCCTGTGGCGGCTTGCCCATCAGATGCACCACAGCGCGGAACGGATCGACGCGTTCGGCGCCTACTACCTGCACCCGGTCGACGTTTTTTTCTTTACGACCTGCGCCAGCCTCGTATTCGTTCCCGTGCTGGGACTGAGTGCCGAAGCCTCGGCCATCGGCGCTGCTTTCCTGACTTTCAACGCCATGTTCCAGCACGCGAACATCCGCACGCCGCACTGGCTGGGTTACTTCATCCAGCGGCCCGAGAGTCATTGTGTCCATCACGGCCGCGGCATTCACCAGTACAACTACTCGGATCTGCCGCTCTGGGACATCGTGTTCGGAACCTTCGTCAACCCTCGCGACGTCGAGGGCATGGAAGCCGGCTTTTATGACGGGGCATCCACCCGCGTACCCGAGATGCTGGTGTTCCGGGACGTTTCCCTGCCGAAGGACGACGGAGCGGCAACAACGCCCGGCCGGGACGGCTAGGCCGTCTGTCCGCACACCCGCGGATTCACACGCAAAGCAGCCCGCGCGCACCGTTTTGCGCGCGCGGGCTGCCGCCATTCATTCCACCAACCCATAAGCCAACAACCACGTACCGGGAGGATCAACGTGTTTATTGTCAATCGCTCGAAACCGCCGCTCGAACAGCTCGCGACGGCGAATACTCAACTCAGGCGCGCACTGCGCAAAGCACCCGGACTCGTTCTTCTTGCCGTGCTGATGGTCAGCCTCGTGCCGGATGCACGCGCCGCGGCTGACGGGCAGCCGGGCATCGAGGAAATTGTCGTGACCGCGCAGCGCCGGGAGCAGAATCTGCAGGAAGTACCCATTAGCCTTACCGTGTTCACGGCCGAAACCCTCGAGAAAAACAACATCGAGGCCGCCGCCGACTACCTTGCGCTGACGCCCAACGTCAGCTTTACCGAAGACGGCCAGTCGGGTTCGCGCGGCCTCGGTCTGTCGATTCGGGGCGTCAACAATCTCGTGTCGGGCGAGAACGCCTTCGTGAACTCGGTGGGCGTGTACCTCGACGGCTTCAGCGTCGCATCGGTACCGAACCAGATCGCCAACCCGTTTCTCGCCGACATGGAGCGTGTCGAAGTGCTGCGTGGACCGCAGGGCACCTACTTCGGGCGCAACTCACTGGGCGGTGCGCTCAACCTGACCACGCGGGGGCCGGAGGCCGGCTTTGCCGGCGCACTCAAGCTGGGCGCCGAGAACTACCGCTATACGGGTGAGACCTACAATCTGACGGGTATGCTCAATCTGCCGCTGGCCGACACGCTCACGGCGCGCGGTGTCGTGTTCTACGAAGAAAACACGGGCAGCGTCCGCAACGTCAATCCCGGTGCCACGCCCGACAGCGGTCACGACTGGCTCATGCTGCGCACGAAACTCGAATGGGCTCCGACGGACGATACGACGGTCAACGTCACGCTCATGCACTCCGACGAAGACCAGGGTCACGACGAGACGGTCCCGTCGGGTGTGCTCGATCTCGACACGGTCGACACGTTCCGCATCAGCGATGCCATCGATCCCGGCACGGGTTTCTGGCCGGAAAACCGCGACCGCCTGAGCCACGACCTCGACGAACACAACCGTCTCGAGTCATCGCTGCTGGTGGTCAACGCCAGCCATCGGTTGGCGGAAAGGTGGACGCTGAAAGCCGTCGGCGGAATCATCGACGCGGAACAGGAGCGGCTCTTCGATCAGGACCTCATCGGCAACCTCGATGCATTGAGCAGACGCAACGTCTACGACGGACGCTCGTGGAGCGGCGAACTGCGAACCGAGTATGCCGGTGATCGCAGCGACTGGATCCTGGGCGTGCTCTACGCACGCGACCGCCAGCGGCAGACCAACAACGTTGCGGTCTCGAGCGACCCGACGGCAACGATCGACGGGATTGGTTTCCTGCCGCCGTTCCCGACCGGACTGGGACTGTTCCTGAACGACAAGGGTTTCGAGGTGACGAGCGCCGCAGTGTTCAGCGATCTGACCTTGGGTATCGGCGACAACGTCGATCTCATGATCGGTGGCCGCTATACCTACGACGAGATCGACAACTCGATACGCTCCTTCGGCATTGCGCCGGGGCCGGGCGCACCGGACCCGGCTGTCGATCCTTTCGGTTTCTACCAAAGCTTCGTCAACGTCGAACGCCCCGCGGCAACGGGTAGCGAGAGCTTCGACGATTTTTCGCCGCGAATCGGTATCCGCTATCAACCAGCTCCCGAGCTCAGCATCTACGGCACGGTATCGAAAGGCTACAAGGCGGGCGGCCACAGTGTCGGCAACAACACCAACGCGGAAGGCGCCCCTGCCATTGCGCTGCCCTACGACGAAGAAACCTTGTGGAACTACGAACTCGGCATGAAGGCAAACCTGTTCGACCAGCGCCTGCGGATCAACGCCTCCGTCTTTCGTCTGGACTGGAACGACCTGCAGCTCGAAGCGTTTCGCTTCCTGACGCCCGGTGACCTGTCGTCGGTCTTCGAGCAGACGATCAACGTCGACGATGCCGAAGCACGCGGCCTCGAATTCGAGTTTCTTGCCCTGTTGACGGACCGTCTGAGGTTCGGCGGTTCTCTCGGTGTGCTCGACACGGAGATCAAGAGCGCCACGACGGCGCAGATCACGGGCGGCTTCGAGGTCGAACTTCAGGGCCTCCAGCTGCCGAAAGCACCCGAACTCACCTGGAACGTCTACTCCGAATACCGCTGGCCGACGGCAAAGCGCGGAGAATTCTGGGCACGGATCGACTTCATACACCGCGACGGCCAGTACTCCGACATCGAGGGTTTGACCGTTCTGCAAACGACCGGACCTTCACCCAATGCAGGCGTTGTGCGCAACCTGCCGTACGGTGAGTTTCCGTTCCGCAGCCCGGACTACGATCTCGTCAACCTGCGCGCCGGCTTCGATACGGAACGCTTCTCGATCGGCGCGTTCGTCGAGAACCTGACGGACGAGGAGTACTACACGGGCACGCAGGAAAACTTCGGTGCGAGCGGCATCCGCCTCAAGCCGCACCAGCGTGTGATCGGTGCGTACGCGGAGCTGCGTTTCTAGCCGCGTTTTAGTCCGCGTTTCTGGCGCGGCGGGTTTCGATGTCGCTGCCAGTCCATCGTCAACAGCGTCCGGGGTGTGTTGCAGAACGCATCCCGGACCGCCTGCCGGCGGGTCACGTTCCGGCCAGGCAATACGGAGAGCAACAGGACCATGATTCCGAACCGCTTCGAACTCGAATTCAGGCGCTCCGTCGCCGAGTGGCGCTCCGGCGCCGGAACCACAGCAGACCGGCCAGCACGAGAACCCCGGGAAGCGTCCCTGCCCCGCCACCACCGCCGGACGACGAAGGGGGTGGAGCGGGCGGCGGTGCGGGTCCGGGATTGACGGTCAGCGTAAACGAGTCGTCCCGGCCACCGCTGTCCCCCTGTATTCCGTTGGCATCTTCGTAGCCGGTCCAGCCGCCGTTCGCAAAATCCACGACCGTCGATGGGTCGCCGTCATTCAGAAGGCCACCCATGTCGGCAATCTGCACGGAAAGGCTCGCTGTCGTTGAATTCGCCAGCTGCGAGTTCGAGATCACGCTGAAGGTGCCCGTAACCGCGTCCGCCCGGTAGTCGAGATAACCGGACGGGGCGCCGCCGGGTGCCAGTGCCCAGTTCGCCGCGGCGAAACCCGTCGACAGCGCATTACCGCCGGCCCGCAGCGTGACGACGGGTTGCGTGCTGATCGCTTGCTGGCCCGGATACTCCGCAACCGCGCCGCCGGTGTCGACGAACCGCATCGGTTTGTCGAACGCAAGCCATATCGAGTACTGCGAACCGTCCGCCGTCAGCGCCGTGTTGGTGCCGACGACGAGCGAGCGCGTGCCGTCACCGTTGTTTTGCCACTCGGCCGAATACACGACGTTGCCGTTCGAATCGGAAACCCGCACGGCGCGCGCGGAAGGGGGGCCAGCCTGATGGTAGAGCGCCAGCACGCTGGCCACGGTCAGCTCGTCGCGCACGCGCTCGATTTCGGAGTCCGGCAGTATGAAACCGTCGTGGGAGACACCGAAGCCTCCGTAATAGGCGCCGGCATCCGGTATCCCGGGGAAACCCTGCGGCGGCTCGATCTCGAGCGTCCATGCCGGTATGTCGTAGGTGTACGAAAAAAACGACGCCGTGCCGCTAATGCCCGTATTCGGCTGGTTGTAGATCGGCTGATATGCCGGATGGCGGGGATCCGTGCCGGTGGACGCGGACAGCTTGTCGAGCAAGGTCCGGGTGTTGGCGTTCTGCCGGGGATTCGGCGGCGTCGGCACGAACATGACGCGGCTGAACGAATGGGTATCGACGAACAGGCGCAACCGATCGACGGGTGCCAGCGCGGCCGCCGCCTGCAGCGCCAGGATCTCCGGCTCGGATGCCGGCGCGACACCCCGGTAGACAATGCTCTCGGGGTTGGGCGAGTTACCGCCGTTGTCGAAAAACACGGCGTTGTTACGGTTCAGGTCCACACCGAGCAGCCGGTCTCCGTCGGTCGACAGATCCTCGTCCACGTCGAGCATGTTCTTTCGGCGCATGCGGCCGTCTCTGGGCAAATCGAACAGCTCGGCTTCGGGAACGACCGGCGGTCCCGGAGGTGTCGGCGTCACTTGCGTCGGATAGTTCTGGGTCTGAATGAGACCGTCGACGTTATTCACGGGCAGGAGCACCGTGTTCACGTTGTCGACGATGTACTGCACGATACCGCCGTCCGCCTTGCGTTCGACGAGCTGCTCCAACAGTTCGGTGACCACCTCGGGGCTGGCCCATTCGCGCGCGTGTATGCCGCCGTTAATGAGCACGGCCGCTTCGGTAGTGCCGCTCGCGTTTTCGTTGTCGGCGTCGCCAATACGGTACGCCCAGATATCCCGGCCGAGGCGCGTGGTGCCAACGACCTGCCCGGCCACCTCGGCGTTGCTCAGCATGAGATCCTGATGCTGCGCGTGCAGACTCGAGTAGCTGCGAAAGCCGGCCACCGCCGTCAGGGAATCGACAGGAATGGGTACCGGATAACCCAGCGCAGCCTCCGACGGGCTGTTGGTCGACTCGGTGTACGTCAGTATTTGCGCCGCGCCTGCAGCGGGCAATGCCAGACCGGCAACAGCCAGGAGCCGCTTCAGCGTTGCAGCCATCGGGTCACCTCCTGCTGCAGACCGGGATCTGCCAGATAGCCTTTTGTCGCGGCGTTCTCGAGTGCGCGTCTCGCATACGAGCTATCGGCCAGCGTCAACGCCAGCACGGCGCGCGCCTGCTGGCGCCGGGTAACTTGCGGTTCCGCGAGCGTTGCGGCAACGCGCTCGAGCAGACGAGGGTCGTCGCGGCGTGCGACGACGGTGGCTGCCGTTGCGCCCAGAGCCCTGTCGCCCAGGGTATCGAGCAGGTAGTCGTCCACTCGATTCGCGAGACCGGACGTTCGTAACGCGTCGATTTCGAACACCGCGGGCGAGCCGATCGCAGGATTGCCGGCCGCGGTACGCAAGACGTCAAAAGCGGTGTTCGCGTCGAACTGCGCACGCACTCCGCGCAACAGTCGCATCGCGGCGGGACCGCGACCCGATTGCAGCAGTTCAGCCACCGCACGCGCGTCCCGACGATTGAGTGACGTAATGGCGCGCGCTTCGTAATAGTCCGCACGGTCGGAATTTACGGACAGCCACTGCGCCACCTCGGCAAGCGCGAGCGGATCGGCCTCTTTGAGCGCGGCAAGTACGCCGGCGTATTCGTCGGTACCGGGCTGCTCGAGGTATCGAAGATCGCTGAGATCCCCCGCGATCAAGGCAGCCGATGCTTTGCGTTGTACCTCACGCCGATGCCAAAGGCTCAGCGTGCCCCTTGCAGCAGAGGCCACCGGGTACACGACGACCGGCAAAGGCCCTTCGTCGTGCAGAACGTACACTTTGCTCTCGTAGTCCTGCAGGCGAGTGACGAACTGTATGCCGCTCGCGTCCGGCTCGAACTCGCGCATGCGTACCAGGAGTTCGTGGCGGAGAGACTCCTGTGCCACATCGTCGAGCCCCGGCTGCGCCAGCACGGCCTCGACCGCCTCCCAATCCGTACGCTCCTTGCGTACGAGGGTAGCGAGCTGCTGCCTCGCCTGCCGTGTTGCCGGCTTGGCGAGCTGCTCGAGTACGGCAGGCCAATCTTTTGCGTCGCGTACGGATTGGGCATTCGCCGGTGTCGTAGCCAACACGGCAATGATGAAAAGGGGCAGGACAAAGCCGCCCATGAAGACTGATGTTTTTATCGCGTGCCCCCCGCTGAATAACCCTGGTCTGGCCGGACAGGCTCGTTTTTTAACTTAAGCTCTTGATCTATAAGTGACCAACCCGGTGAGCATAGGTTCAGTGAGCGGATCGGCGCAAGCCTCGAGGCTCAACCCGATTGCCGGGAGGACGCCGATCGGTCGGCGTCAGCCGTGCAAACCGTCGCGCCAGCTGCCTTCCGGGATTTCGACGGGATCGATGTCCAGGTTGACCACAATCGGCTGCTGGCCACTGCGCACCAGAACACAGTCGAGCGGCTCGTCACTGGCTGCGTTGATTTCCTGGTGAGGAACAAAAGGCGGTACGTAAATGAAGTCCCCGGGCCCGGCCTCCGCGACGTACTCGAGCCGCTCTCCCCAGCGCATGCGGGCGCGTCCGCGTACGACGTAGATGACGCTTTCGAGTTCGCCGTGGTGATGCGCGCCGGTTTTCGCGTCCGGTTCGATGGTTACGGTTCCGGCCCAGAGCTTTTCGGCGCCGGCGGTTGCCGCGGTTATTGCCGCCGCCCTGGACATGCCCGCCGTCTGCGGAGTGTTGCGATCGAGATCGCCGGCAGAAACGATTTTCACGCCGCGCTCTTTCCAGTCGGTTGTCATGACAGGCCTCCTCGCCTGGCGGCAGTATACCGTCAGGCTATCGAGTTACCCCCGCACACACTGCCGGGATGCGGGGGCAGCCCGCCGGATCTTCTCGACAAGTGGTTGTAATCCCGCACGTTTGGAGCCGGGCAAGCCCGGCTGGAATTGCCGCTTGGCGCATCACGAATTCTGTGCCAAATTTGTCCAGCAAGAAAAAAAACAACAAAAACACCTGAGGAATCTATCTTGATCGACCCTGAAGCGCGCGCCGGCCATCGGCGTGCGAAGCACGTTGTATTGTCTCTGTTCATGTTACTGGCAGCCGGCAGCCTGACCGCCTGCGGCGGAGGCGGCGGTGGTGGCGGCGGGACCGCGACTCCCCCACCGCCACCACCTCCAACCAACTCCCCACCCGTGCTGACGGGTAATCTGTCGCCGAGCTTCTCGGAGAATTCGGATATCTCGTTCTTCCTGGGCGTTGACGATGCGGACGGGGACACGGTCACGGTCACGATCGGCGCCTCCAACGACGGCCAGTTTTTTACGCTGAACACGGGCACCGGGGAGATACGGAGTACCCAGCAGTTCGACTTCGAGAACCCGCAGGACGTCAACGGCGACAACGTCTATGTGCAGACCGTCACGCTGAATGACGGAACGGTGAGCGTCGACCGGGAAGTCCGGGTGGCGATTACCAATGTCGACGAACCGCCGGTCTGCGACGTAATCCCAGCCGTCGATATCGACGAAAACGTAACCGGGCTCCTGGCCACGCTCTCCGCGAGCGACCCGGATGCGGGCGACGACAGCATTGCCGTATTCGAAAATCTGTTTGTCAGTGACAGTCGCCTGGACGGGCTCGTGAGTATCGACAGCGCGAGCGGTGAGGTCAGTGTGGATACTGCGCTGGACGCCGAAGCTTACGAGGCCGATTTCTCCTTCACGGTGTCGGCAGACTACCGTACCAACAGTTTGTTCGATCGCTGCTCCGTGGCGGTCACTCTCAATGACCTGCCGGCGCGTGTGACCTCCGGCGTGTTGTTCGACGACAATCTGAAGCGCGTCCGGGCACTGTCCGATCTCGACGCCAACGGATCGAACGATTTCTGGATGGCGGAAGGGGAAAGCATGTCGGCAGACGGCCCGGTCACCGGCTCGCTGGTATTCGGCGAGACGTTTGCCGATGCATTGGCCGCCGATGGCGCCGCCACGATCAGCGTAACGGCACTGGATACGTCCCAGAGGCTGCAAATAACCGCAGCGTTTTCGCTCGGCCTGGGCAACGCGAGGTCGGTGACCGTCAGGTCGATTTCGGACCTGGACGGCGATGGCTCGCCGGATCTCCTCGTCGCCGCCGACCAGCCGCCGAACGACGGTCTCGACCCCACGCGCCGCCCCTGGGCTTTCGTGGTGTTCGCAGCAACCATTGCGGCTAACACGAGCGGCTCCCTGGACCTGAATGCGCTGAGCACAGTGGAAGGTTTCAGCCTGACCGGCCCGGTCGATTTCAACGGTGGCATCGCATCCTACGTCGTGGCCAACCTGGATGGCCTGGCAGGCGACGAAATCGCCATATCACTACCGGAATCCATCAGTCCGGGCGGGGAAAGCGGCCGACTCTACGTCATTGACGGCGCAACTCTCGCCGGCGCAGCGGGCAATCTCGACTTCGATCTCGAAGCGTCCACCCGCACTTACGAAGGCTCGTTCGACGTCGATGCGACGCTGGTCGTGGGTGAGCTGGGCCTGATCGGCGACCTCGACGCTGACGGCGTGGACGAACTCACCATGCGCAACGGGCAGTCGGTTGCCATCATCCCCAGCACCAATTTGATTGCTTCCGGCGGCGGACCTATAGACAGCCTCAACCCCTTGCTCCTTGGACTGGAAAACGACTTCGCGGGCGGGCTGGACCAGGCTGACGTCGATGGCGACACGGTATCGGACCTGCTGCTGGTGCGCGGCGACGGCAGTCCCGGCAGCAAACAGGCGGCTGTCGTATTTGGCGATGCACTTGCCCCGATTGTCGCGAGCAACAGTGAGATCGCGCTCATCGACACCAACTTCAACGCCGGCGACTACACGGATCTGTCGTCGAGCGGGCGCGGCGACGGCCCCGAGCCGGTGCGCCTCAAAGGTATTGGCGACCTCGATAACGACGGCCGGGAAGAAGTGGTCTTCAGCCTGCTCGAAAATCCCGGTTTCGAACCCGGTTCCCTGTACGTGATCAGAGGTTCCGCCCTGGCCGGTCTCTCGACTTTCGACTTCAACATCGACAATTTCACGGCGGCAGAAGGCACGCAGCTCGTGAGCGTGCCGTTCCTGTTCACGTCGTTGTCCACGCAGCTGTCGCTGACACCCGATATCGACGGCGACGGACTGCCGGATCTCTATCTGACGTCGAACCGCAGACTGGCCGACGACCCTGAAGGTATTGCGATCATCGTCAAGTCCTCGGATGTCACGGCAGCGTTGAACGCCGATCAGGCGGAAGTCGACGTGGAACAGCTGTTTTTCGATGAAACACCCACTGCGCCCTAGCTCGCCTAGGGCGCAATGCCCACGGCCCGCAACAGCTGTATCGATGCCTGGATGCCGGCCAGCTCCGTATTCAGGAGCTGCTCGCGCTGCGTGATCAGATTCCGTTGCTGACGTACGAGTTCGAATCCGGATACGGCACCCAGCCGATATCTTTCTTCGGTTTCCCGGGTCAGACGTGCCTGCGCTTCCAGCTGCAGCCGCTGAATCTCGAAACGGCGGAGGTTAACTTCCTGCTGGTTCAAGGCGCCCTCGACATCCTGCAAGGCGGCCAGAATCGAACGCCGGTAGGCGGCGAGGGATTGCGCGGCGGCAATGCGCGCGCGTTCGACGTTGCGGCTGCGGACACCGTTGTCGAGCAGCGTCGTCACCAGATCGGCGCCGATATTCCAGCTCCAGCTCGCGTCTTTTAATAAATCGGCAAGGTCCGTCGAGGCCAGCCCCGTACCGCCGGAAATCGTCACGGTCGGGAAGAAGGCGCGCTTCGCCTGCTCGAAACGGAGTTCCGACGACAAGAGGCGCACCTCCGCCTGCTGGATGTCGGGACGTCGGCGCAGCACTTCCGCCGGCGTATTCGGTGCAAGCTGAATGGACGGCAGCCGGAGCGTCGCGGCGGCGCTCAGCAGGAACGACTGCGGGGGCTGACCGGTCAGCACGGCGAGCCGGTCTTCCTGCAGGCTGCGGCTGCCTTCGAGGTCCGCAATCGCCGCACGCAATTGCTGGACGAGCACTTCCTGATTGTTGATGGCAATACCGGACACGATGCCGGCGCGGTAGCGAGCAGCGATGCGCTCTTGCTGCTCCAGTGCGTAGCTCAAGGATTCGCGCTGCAGCTTCAGCCGCTCGTCGAACACCCGGAGCGAGTAATACGCATCGGCCACCTCCGCCGCCAGCGAGATCCTGGTCGACAGCAGCGACAGCTCGGCGTCGGTGACGTCGATTTCTGCAAGCTCCACGTCGGTGCGACGACGGCCCCACACATCGACCTCGTAGCTTGCCTGCCCGGCCAGCGAGTAGGTTTCGGTCGACGGAAGATCGCGCACCTTGCCGGCCCCCGCAGCCGCAACTGCTGAGTAGACGATGCCGCGGGCGGCCTCTGCTTCTTCGAGTCCAACCCGCGACAGATTCAGTGATTCGACCGCCGTCGTGATATCGGGATTGTAGGTGAGCGCACGATCGATCAGCGCCTCCAGCTCGGGATCGCGGAAACTCGACCAGTCGATTGTCGCATCGGCCAACTCGGCAACGCGCATTTTCCAGGCGAGCGACGACAGCTCGGATTGCGGATCGGTGTCGGGCAGGGTTTGCTGGCTGCAGCCCCACAGCACGGTCAGGACAGCAAGCAAAGATATCGGTACATCAAGCCGCATCGTCCCTGTCCTTGAGAAAACGCACGGTAACCCGCTGGCCGATCAGGAGCGGTATTTCACCGACGCCAACCACAACCTCGATGACAAAATCGTTAGCACCCGTTTGCCCCGGCGTACTCTGCGTCGTGCGCTGGCCAAATATTTCGCCAACCCGAATCACCTCTCCGTCGTAGGTTTCGGACGGCCGCGCATCGGGAAATATCACGGCTTTTTGTCCGACAAAGACGTCGCCGACAAACGACTCGTCGAGATCCGCGCGTACGATCTTCTGCGCATCGGGCATCAGCGTAAACGCCGTCGACACCTGCAGCGTGGAGGCGCCGACGCCGGGGCGCGCTTCGGCCTGCACGATGCGCCCCGCCACCGGTGCGCGCACCGTACGCTGCTCCAGCCTGAACTTTGCGGACGCGACGCTGGCCTCGGCCTGTTTGATGCTGGCGAGCTGCGAGACGATGTCGACTTCCAGTTGCCGCACATCGTCCCCCGCGCGATCGAGTTCCTGCGGCGATGCAGCGTCGATATCGACCAGTGGTTTCAAGCGTTCGTATTCGCGCTCGGCAATGTCCCGGCGCACTTCGAGCCGTTGCAGCGAAGCGCGTGCAACCTCGAGCTGCGCTTCGCTCTGTTCCAGTGAGATTCGCTGCTCGTCATCCTCCTGCACGGCCAGCACCTGACCCGCCTCGACAAGGTCGCCCTCTTCGACGTGTATCTCCCGGAACACGCCGCCGGATCTTGCTGCAACGTTGATGATGCCGCCGTCGATGTCTATTTTGCCCTGGGCCGTCGCTGCAAAATCCGATTCGGGCACTTCCATCATACGAACCCGATACGGTCGATCGTCGCTGCTTTCGGACAGCACCCAACCGCCTGCCGTAACAATCAGCAGAACCGCGATCCACAGCTTCTTCGATTTCAGCACCGTCAGCGTTCCCGTCTTATTGCCCGTTCGTTCGTGAGTCCGATTTCAGCGCGCCGTCTTCCATCTCCACGACGCGATCCGCGTGCCCGAGCAGTCTGTCGTCGTGTGTCACGCACATGACTACCGCGTCGTGCAGTTTCGCCGAGCGGTGCAGAAGCTCCGCGACGATCTGTCCGTTAGCCCCATCGAGCGCGGAGGTCGGTTCGTCGGCAAAAATGAGCCTGGGTTCCTTAGCGAGCATGCGCGCAATGGCAACGCGCTGATTTTCGCCGCCGGACATTTGCGCGGGACGTGCGTTGCGCCGTTTTTCGAGGCCCACTTCCGCCAGCATGTCGTCGGCGCGACGCCGCGCGTACGCCGAATCGAAACCCATGTATTCCAGCGGCAGCACAACCTGCTCGTGCGCGGTCAGCGACGGAAACAAACCCACGGATTGGAAAACGAAACCGCAGCGTTGCCGCCTGAACGCGTCGACACCACTTTGTGGCAACGACCAGATGTCGTGGCCGTCGACCATGACGGTGCCGGCGTCGGGTGCCTGCAGGCCACCCAGCGCTGCAATCATCGTCGACTTGCCCGATCCGGAAGGACCTTTGATCAGAGTCATCTCCCCAGGTTCCAGCGTAATGTCGACGTCGTTGAGCGCAATCACTTCGGCGTTGCCGAGACCAAACGTCTTGCGTATGCCGGTCGCCACAATGGGTTCACCTTTCGGAATTCGTCTCATCGAAGCAGTTCCGCCGGTTCGACGCGGGTGACCGCGGTCAGGGAAACGACACCCGCAATCAGCGCAACGAGCAGAAGCAGCACCGACGTGCCGATGACCAGCTGGTTCGACAGCGCAATGACAATGTCGAACTGCCGTGCGCCAACCCGCAAAGCGTGAGACAGCACGACCGCAATGGGCACGCTGACCACGCCCGTCAGAAACGCCTGCTCCATGGCAACCGCTGCCATTCGCGCCTTACTCACGCCAAGCGCACGCAAAGACCCGAACTCGCGCAGTTGCGCCAGAAACGCGCCGCGCAGCGTCTGACTGGCGATCCCGCAGCCGACGACCAGACCAAACACGGCCGAACCGATCAGTATCCAGCCGAAACTCGAAGTAATGAGTTCCGTGATCCCCTGTCCCGCGGCGTATTCCTGTGGGCGAATCGCCTGCATGCCGTATTGCGACAGCCTCTGGTTCATCTCGGCCATGACCCGGTCGACATCCGCCCCGTCCTCGAGACGGACGAGGTAGCTTCTGACGGATCGCTGCGTACGACTGGCCGACAGCTCCCTTGCGGTCTGGGGCGACGCAAACACGGGCTGCCGGAAACCGCCTGGCAACCCGTCGACGACCGCGCCAACGACGACGGTCTTGCCGTTGATCTCGCCGGCACTGCCCACGTCGATGTCGAGCGATCGTGCCGTGGACCTCGGCAGGACAACCATACCCTGCGTCGCGAGCACTTCGCGTACGCCGTCGGGGAAACGACGCGGAAACGTCATCGAGTCTTCGCCTGGGTCCATCGTGTATATCTGCACAAACTCCGAGGAACCGTCCTCGCCGAGCCACTGCCCCGATCCCTGCCGCGGTGAATAGCCCTGCACGAACGCCACGTCGTTGTGCATCCAGATCTGTCCGACGCGACGCGTCGGTATCGATCCGCGCCGGCTGAAACCGCGGGACAACGTTCGCGTTGCCGGTATCACCACGACGTCGGCGCGAAGCTGCCGCTGCAGTTCGCTGGACGACTTTGCAAAACCGCTCACCAGACCCAGCTGTGTGGTCATAAGCAAGCCGGCAAGCACGAGCACGACAATCGCCGTGGCGTGGCGCTGCCAGTCGTGGATCAGGTTGGCCCGTGCAAGCGAGATCATGCGCTGCCTTTGAACGGATTCGACATCATGTAAGACGGGCCCTCGAGAAGAAGCTTCAGCCGAGCAGCGCCGAGCAGGCTATCCCGCAGGGATTCCTGCCCGGCATTGGAATTGCTTGTGCGCGATCTGCGAGCAAATGCTGCCCGGCGTCTCCGCGGGACCCCGTGCAGCGAGCTTTGTGGATTCTACGTTCGGGTTATTGTGCGACGGGAAAATATCGATATGGCGCAAATGATGTCCAGTTGGTCAATAATAAGGAAGCAACTGTTCCGCGAGTTCCGGAGACGACCGACGCTACAATGGACACGATCAATGCCGACCGGATTTCGCTGGCGATGGGGGAGAAAGGTGGTTCGAAATCAATGCTGCAACTGCCGGGTATTCCGACAAAGCTGCAGCGAACCGGAGAACGACGCCACCAGAAGGTGACTCCTGAAGAATAACAAGATGAGCAACACCGACCGCAACGCGATTTTCTATGCGGCTGTCATATCGTTGGGCGGCTTTCTCTTCGGTTTCGATGCGGCGGTCATTTCCGGCGTCGTCGGGTTCGTCACAAACCAATTTGGGCTCAATGAGTGGTGGATAGGCACAGTGGTCAGCGCACCAAGCGTGGGCGCCATGATTGCCGCTCTTACCGTTGGCCCAATTGCCGACTACGTGGGCCGCAAGCGGGTAATGCTTGCCCTTGCACTCCTGTACACGGTATCGGCCGTCGCTTCCGCTTTTGCGCCGGACGCGGCGACGCTCGTGGCCGCACGCTTTATCGGCGGACTGGCATTCGGCACCCTAATGCTCGCGCCCATCTACATTGCCGAAATTTCGCCCGCGCGGTTACGCGGCCGTATGGTGTCGATCAATCAGCTGAATATTGTTATCGGCTTTTCGGCCGCGTACTTCGCCAACTACTTTATCCTCGGCGCCAGCGAGTCCGGTTCGGCGCTGTCGACTGCTCTCGGACTGGAACAGCGCGCCTGGCGCTGGATGCTGGGGCTCGAGGCTGTGCCCGCCGCAGCCTACTTCCTGTTCATGCTCCTCGCACCTGAGAGTCCACGCTACCTTGTGCTGCAGGGAAGGCTCGAGGAGGCAAGGCAAATCATGCAGCGCATCTCGCCCGCCGACCAGATAGAAACGCTGCTGCAGAGTATTCAGGAAAGCGGACGCGAGGCGACGAGTCGATTAGGCCAAAAAGTCAAGGACATGTTTCGTCCGGAACTCAGAATGGTGCTGATCGTGGGCCTCATCGTAGGTGTTGCGCAACAAAGCAGCGGCATCAACGTCGTATTTTTTTACGCGCCGACTATCTTCGAACAAAGCGGTGTCGGCACAAACGCCGCGTTTGCGCAGGCGACGTATATCGGCATCATCAACGTGCTGTTCACGATCCTTGCAATGTTGCTCATCGATCGTCTCGGCCGAAAACCTCTCATGCTCGCCGGGCTGGCTGGTGTTGCGATCAGCATGTCTATATCGGCCTGGGGCTTTCATACAGCGTATTACCAGCTTCCCGCCGATGCGCCTGCGTTGATCGAAACCGTTCACGACCTGTCCGGGCTCGAATCGATGGCGGGTCTGCGTTACGAGAGCGACCTCGACTTCAAGGCCGCCGCTGAAGCTGCCGTCGGGCGTGCGGCCTTGAAAGCTAACGAGGCTCAGATCATTCAGACGGCCGTAGTCATGAACCCGACGGTCATCCTTGCCGGCATAATGGGATTCGTTGCGTCGTTCGCATTTTCGCTAGGCCCTGTGATGTGGGTTCTCTTTTCCGAAATATTTCCGAATCGCATACGCGGTGTTTGCATGGCTCTCATGGGCGTCGTTAACAGTGGTGTTTCGACGCTCGTTCAGTTCATTTTTCCGTGGGAGCTCGCAACGCTCGGCATCGCCGGGACGTTTTTCCTGTTCGGCGTATTCGCTTTGATCTTTCTCGGCCTGCTTGCTTGGCTAATGCCCGAAACGCGAGGGCGGTCACTCGAGGAACTCGAAGAAGGGCTCACGGGCCGGGAGACTGCCCGTGCATAAGGTGCGTTGGGGTATTGTCGGCGCCGGGCGAATAGCACAAACCTTCGCAGCAGATATGCAGGCAACGGAAGCCGGGGTGCTCGGAGCCGTGGCCGCTCGTGACGGAGAGGCCGCGAGCCACTTCGCGAACCGTTACGGGATTCCGAAGTCGTATCAGGGCTACGAGGCGCTTTACGCCGATCCGGACGTCGATGCGGTATACGTCGCCACGCCGCATACTCTCCACTTCGAGAACTCCAGCGACGCGCTCCGTGCCGGTAAGGCCGTACTTTGCGAAAAGCCCGTTACTATCAATGCGGCCGAATGCCGGAGGCTCATCGAGATAGCCGGCGCGCAATCGGGCTACCTGATGGAAGCGATGTGGACCTGGTTTCTGCCCGCCATTCGGCAGGCGAAGGAGTGGGTGGACGCAGGCCGGATCGGGCGAATCATCAGGATTCAATCGGACTTCGGCTACCCGATGAAGTATGACCCGTTGAGCCGTATATACAACACGGAACTCGCGGGCGGCTGCCTGCTGGACATGGGCGTTTATCCAGTGGCGTTCACGGCTCTGTTTTCAGAATCCGATCCGCTGAATCTTTCCGTCGTATCGCGGCACGCACCCAACGGCGTCGAGGACGACGTTGTCGCGACGTTTACGTTCGAGCACTTCACCGCGACGCTGGGGACATCGCTAAGGACCAGATTGAGCAACTGGGGGTATGTTTTCGGCGAGACAGGCCATATCGCTATACCCAGCTTCTGGCGAGCGCGAGAATGCCAGCTCTGGGTCGTCGACGATATGGTCGATCGCTTTTACGACGACCGGGAGACCAACGGTTTCAACTATCAGATCGATGCTGTCAATGACGACCTGATTGCAGGGCGTCTGCAGTCGGACGTCGTGCCACTGGCGGCGAGCCTTCGCTTTCAGCAGCACATGGACCTGATCCGGTCCCGTTTCTAGCGGCTGCGACGGGACCAAGCGCCTACGCGCACCGTTTCGACGATGCCGAGAACCGGCAGCTCATGTTTGAACAGACACGAACGCCGGTAACTCGGCAAACGTTATACTCTGCGTTTGCGGGCACCAGTGCCGGTCGGACCGGCCTTCGGCGGAGACCCTCGGATATGAACCAACTTGATCAACTACGAACGATGACCGACGTCGTCGCCGATACCGGCGACATCGAGGCGATCGCGCGATACCGGCCGGTGGACGCAACGACCAATCCGTCGCTGCTCCTCAAGGCCGCCAGCCTGCCGCAATACGCGGAGCTGATCGAGAACTCGGCGGCCGGGACGAGCAACGCCGCCGAGTTGGGAGACCGGTTCGCCGTGGCAATCGGCTGCGAAATTCTCAAGATCGTACCCGGTCGGGTTTCGACGGAGGTCGACGCACGGCTGTCGTTCGACACCGCGGCATCGATTGCAAAGGCTCGGCAGCTCATCGACTACTATGCCGAGGCCGGCATCGAACGGGATCGGATTCTGATCAAACTCGCCTCGACCTGGGAGGGTATCGAGGCCGCGGCGGTGCTGGAAAAAGAGGGCATCAACTGTAACCTCACGCTGTTGTTTTGTGACGTGCAGGCGGTCGCCGCCGCCCGCGCCGGTGCGTTCCTGATCTCGCCGTTTGTCGGCCGGATTCTGGACTGGTACAAGCAGGCGGAGCAGCGGGATCATTACGAACCGGCCGAAGATCCGGGTGTTCGATCGGTGCAAAACATCTACAGGCTGTTCAAGGCAAAAGGCTTTCAGACCATCGTCATGGGTGCGAGCTTTAGAAATGCTGGAGAGATCAGAGCACTCGCGGGCTGTGACCGGCTCACGATCGGCCCGAATTTCCTGGAAGAACTCGCCGCGGACGACAGCACGCTCGAACGGATACTCGAGCCGGACGGCTCGGACAATTTTGTCGACTGCGACTTTGACGGGGAAGCCGACTTTCGCCTGCAGCTCAACGCCAATGCCATGGCCACGGAAAAACTGGCGGAAGGCATTCGCGGATTCGTCGCCGACCAGGTCAAGCTCGAAGCATTGCTCGAAAACAAGGCTCGCCAGATTTCGGACGTGGCTTAGCGCTGTCGGGCTCGTAAAGGAGACCCGTACCGCCCGTGCCTCAACGTCCCTGTGACTTCAGGCGCTGGTCCAACCTCGGGTAAACACGCCGCGCGTTCTGCTCGAAAACCTTCCGTCGCTCATTATCGCTCAGGCTCAGCGCATCCACATAGCGGCGCGTATCGTCGAAGTAATGGCCGGTTTCGGGATCGATGCCGCGCACGGCGCCGACCATCTCGGAGCCGAACAGGATATTGTCGACATCGATCACTTCGAACAGCAGATCGATGCCCGGCTGATGATAGACGCAGGTATCGAAGAACACGTTCTTCATGACGTGCTCGTTGAGCGGTGGACGTTTCAGCATATCGGCCAGGCCTCGGTAACGTCCCCAGTGATAGGGTACGGCACCGCCGCCGTGCGGAATGATCAGGCGCAGATCGGGAAAATCGCGGAACAGATCGCCCTGCAGGAGCTGCATGAACGCCGTCGTGTCGGCGTTGATGTAGTGTGCGCCAGTGGCATGGAAACACGCGTTGCAGCTGGCGGAGACGTGGACCATACCCGGCACGTCGAGATCCACCATCTTTTCGTACAGCGGATACCAGAACCGATCGGTTATCGGCGGAGACGTCCAGTGCCCGCCGGACGGGTCGAGACTGAAGTTGCATGCGACGAATCCGAGTTCCTCGACGCAACGCTCAAGTTCCGCCGTGCAATGCTCGACAGGCTGTCCGGGAACCTGCGGCAGCTGACAAACGCCGACAAAGTACTCGGGAAACAGATCGGTGACCCGGGCGATCAGATTGTTACAGGCTCGTGCCCAGTCGGAGGCCGTTTCCTGATCGCCGACGTGATGCGCCATTGCCGACGCGCGCGGTGAAAACAGGGTCAGGTCGGCGCCGCGCTCGCGCAGCAATTTGAGCTGATTGGCCTCGATCGTTTGCCGAATCTCGTCGTCGCTGATCGTGGCGGCCTCGGGTCGAGGCAACGCAGGATCCTCCAGGCGGGACAGCTGTGCGTTGCGATACGCCTGATGTGCGGGAGGGGCTGTCGTGTAATGGCCATGGCAGTCGATGATCAACAATAGACGACTCCTTGCATGAGTTTCCTGGCGGTCCGCAGCAGAGCAGCCCGCGTGATAGTGCCTTGTAGGTCGACGTCGAGTTCCACGTCGAACGCCCCGGTCGGGTGCTCGACGCCGAGCAGATGCGTACCGGCACGGCGCTCCGCGGTGGTCAGTTCGCTGACGACCGAACCGTCGAACAGGCAGGCGCTGGCAACACTGACTGCACCCAGCACGCCGACCGCCTGGTGGACACGATGTGGAATGAACGTGCGCGTGCAGATTGCGCCGCCCTGCCGCGGCGCGGCGGCCAGGCACATTTTCGGCACGGTCGCTGACGTGACGTCGCCGAGGTTCATTGCGGGTCCGATCTCGAGCCGAATACGCTCGATGGCGCGCTTGAGACGGGCGTCGTTTTCCAGCTCGTCGGGTGCTTCGTAGCCGCTGAGCCCGAAGTCTGCCGCACGCATGACGACAACCGGCATACCGTTGTCGATCGCCGTCACCTCGACGCCGCTCACGGTATCGATTGTGTTGCCGGTGGGCAGTATTGCGCCACAGTTCGCGCCGGCAATACCCTCGAACGCCAGCATGACGGGCGCCGCCGTACCCGGCACACCGTCGATGCGGGCATCACCTTCGTAATTCACGACGCCGTTCGGCGTTTGCACGCGCGCCACGGCAATACTGCCGCTGTTGACCATGCGGATACGCACCTCGGTCTCGTCACCGTCCGCGGCGACGAGACCGTTGTCGATCGCAAAAGGGCCAACACCCGCCAGGATGTTGCCGCAGTTCTGACCGGAGCTGACCGCGCCCGTCGTCACGTCGACCTGCAGAAACAGATAGTCGACGTCGGCGCCTTCGCGAATCGACGCACCGATCACGGCGACTTTGCTGGTCAGCGGGTGTGCGCCGCCCAGGCCGTCGATCTGACGTGCGTCAGGAGATCCCAAGGCCCTCTGCAACAGCTCGTCCCTCGACGCATCATCCGGGGGCAGGTCCTCGCGCAGAAAATACAGGCCCTTCGACGTGCCGCCGCGCAGGATCGTGCAGGGAACGGCGCGCTGCACGGCTATTCCTCAATGCTGTCGACGTAGCGCAAACCCTTGTCCGCCAGCCGGCCACGCATGTCGTACATGTCGAGACCCAGTTCGCCGGCCGCGAAACGCTGGCGCTTCTCTTCTTCCGCCGCTTTACGCGCTGTCGCCGCGTGTACGGTCTGTGCAATACGCCCGTTCGGAACGACAACGACGCCATCGTCGTCGGCGACCACAAGGTCGCCTGCCTTGACGGTCGCTCCGGCGCACACGACCGGCACGTTGACGTTACCCAGCGTTTCCTTGACGGTACCCTGTGCAAACACGGCTTTCGACCAGACGGGAAACCGCATCTTCGTCAGGTCAGCAATATCCCTGACGCCCGCATCGATGACGAGTCCCAGCGCGCCTCGCGCCTTGAGCGAAGTCGCCAGCAGATCTCCGAAGAAGCCGTCCTCGCAGGGACTCGTTGGCGCCACGACGAGCACGTCGTTTTCTCGACACTGCTCGACGGCGACATGGATCATCCAGTTGTCGCCCGGCGCCACCTCGCAAGTGATCGCTCGTCCCGCAATGGCGGCCGGTCGGTAGATCGGGCGCATGTACGACGCCAGCAGGCCGGTTCGGCCCTGAGCTTCGTGCAGGCTCGCCACACCCAACCCCTCACAGCGTTGAAGATCCTCGCCGCTGATCTCGGGTATTCGGGTTACGACGACAGCCATTGGCTTCTCCTTCCTGTTCTGCTCACGCGACCGGCGCGACGACAATCCGTGTTGGCGACGGGTTCTAGTCTTTGATCAGGAAAACGCCCTCGATTTCGACGGGCTGATTGGCAACCAGCCCGGCAACACCCACGGAAGAACGTCCGTGGCAACCGACTGTCGGGCCAAACACCTGATAGAAGAGGTCGGACGCGCCATCGAGTACCTTGTTATGCGTCTCGAACTCCGGGACGGCGTTGATCATTCCGAGCAACTTGACAACCTGCGCCACCCGATCCAGATCGCCAACGGCATCCCTGATCGTCGCCAGCATCTTGAGGGCAAGGGCTCGGGCAGTCCGGTAACCCTCTTCCTGACTCACCTCGCCGCCAAGCTTGCCGCGCCGCAGGACGGTCTCGTCTTCGAGCAGCGCCGCTCCGTGGCCGCTCAGGTAGAGCATCTTTCCTGCCATGACCCAGCCGGTGCGATTCGGACTCGGCAACACCAGCGGCGCGGGCAGTTCCAAACCGAGTTCCGCTAGTCGTGAATCGACGATGGACATCCGATCTCCGCTACTCGAACCAATCCCAGAATCCGTCCGCGGCAATTGCCCGCCGAGACGCTAGTGAACCGCAAGATCCGGTCGAATGGCCTGCCGGTTTCCGGCTCGCCAAACTTCGATGATTACCGTGCGTATAGAACATCGCAGAAGTTGTAAAGTCAAGTTTCACCGCTGGGTGGGTACGCTCTTCACGATTATGTGAGAGCCAGGCGAAGACCCCAGTAACCATTTGTTTATAAATGATAAAGTGCCGGGAAAAACTTGGCCTCGCAAACGAACGTGCGACGCAAATTGCGTAACTTTGGCATCGCCGGAGGGTTTACGTCATAATTTGTCGGACAACTTGAGAGGAGCCGCTTTGTCCTTTTCCCGGAAGCTGGGCTACGGCCTGGGCATTTTCGGACCCATGCTCGGCTGGGTCGCCGCCCTGCAGTACCTCATGTACTTCTACACGGAAGTCGTCGGGCTTGCGCCCCCGCAGGCCGGGCTCATCTTCCTCGCCGGCATGGCGTGGGATGCCGTCAGCGACCCGTTGATAGGTACCATTGCCGACCGAACGAAAAGCCGCTGGGGGCGGTATCGGCCGTACCTCCTGTTTGGAGCTATCCCCTACGGCGCATCGGTTGCGCTCCTGTTTACCCCGCCTTCGGGCTCGCCGGAGGTCGTTTTCGCGGCGGCGCTTGGCGCGCACCTGCTGTTCCGCACCGGCTATACGCTCGTCTACATGCCCTATACGGCAATGATTGCGAGGCTGACGACGGACTACGACAGCCGCACCGACCTGACGGCGTTCAAGACCTTCTTCGTGTTCTCCGGGAATCTCGTCGTCTCGTTTTCGTTCTATACGCTGGTCATGTGGTTCGGCGACGGCAGCGAACGTGTGGGGTTCATGCCGGCGGCGGCAGTGATCGGCGTTGCGGCGGCGGCAACCGCGTTGCTGTGCTTTCTGCTGACCGAAGAACGCGACGTGCACCTCGGCAGCGGACACGGTATCGGCAAGGTACCGTTGAGTTCGATCGCCGGAGACCTCACCAGCAACCGCCCGTTCATTACAGTGTTCTTCGGCGTAGCGATTTTCGGAGGCTTCTACGGCGCCGAACTCGCAATGATTTCCTACCTGTCGAAGTACTGGTTCGACGATACCGCCGTTGCCCGCACCATTTTCACGACCCAGGGCGTCATGTCGCTCGCGTCGGTGCCCGTGTGGCTGGCGCTCGGCCGCCGCTACGGCAAGAAATTCGTGTGGATTGCCGGCACGGTCCTGGCGGCCGCCGGACTAATAGCGCTGTTTCTGCTGGCGTCGCGCTCCGTGTGGCTCACGGCCGTGCTGTACGGCGTCAGCAACGTCGGCGCAACGGGCTTCATTCTGATCTTCTACGCAATCACGGCCGACACGGTCGACTGGGGAGAATGGCTCACGGGCCGCCGTCAGGAAGGCGTCATATTCGGCGCCATTTCATTCGCTAACAAGTTTGCGGCAGGTGTGGCAACCGGCGCCATCGGCACCGCGCTCGTCTGGGTCGGTTTCGTGACCGATACGGTGCAGAGCGAATCGACCCTGCTCGGTATGCGCGTGATTGGTCTGCTGATCCCCGCTGCAGCGTTTGTCGTGAGCGCCGTCATCATGCTGTGGTACCCCATATCCAGGCAACGCCACGCGGAGCTGCTTGCAGCGCAGCCCGAGACCTGACGACCAATATGGAGACGAGCAAGCGACAACTCAGCATTGGCGGCAAGATCGGTTACGCAACCGGCATCTACGGCGTGTTTCTCGCCTGGATGATGGTGGCGTTTTATCTGCTGTACTTTTATACCGACGTCATGGGCTTGAGTCCGGCACAGGCTGGCCTCGTCTTTTTCATTGCGTCGATGTGGGACGCAGTGACCGACCCTGTAATGGGCTGGCTCATCGAACGCACCCGCACGCGCTGGGGCAAGTATCGCCCGTATCTTCTGCTGGCGGCCGTACCGTTCGCCGCCAGTTTTGTTGCGGTGTTCTACGTGCCGGACCTGACCGGGAACAACCTGTTCGTCTGGGCCCTCGTGCTGCACATCGTCTTTCGCACCTTCTATACGGCGATCTACATCCCGTACACCGGGCTGATCGCGAGACTCTCCACGGACGCCAACGAGCGATCCAGCATTGCCGGCGTCAAAGGCATGTTCATATCGCTCGCGTCGTTGACCGTATCCTTCTACGGATTACCCGCCATTACCTATTTCGGCGGAGAGGACGAAGCCCTGGGGTTCCTGCGAACGGCGCTTGTCGGTGCATCGCTGGGCGTCATTGCGCTGTGGGTCTGCTTTCTGGCGACGCGTGAACGGACGCTCGATACGGAGATACTCAAGCAGCGCGTGTCGCTTAAAGACATGCTCGTCGCGCTGACGAGCAATCGGGCGTTTGTCCTGATCTTCATCGGTGTGCTGCTGTTCACGGGCTGTTACACGATTCTCAACAAGTCGATCGTATACGTCTTCAAGTACGATATTGGCGATCGCGACGCTGCGCGCTGGGCGCTGTCGGCGATGGGCGTGGCCGGTATCCTCTCGCCGGCCATCTGGGTGCCTATCACACACATGACCAGCAAGAAGTTCGTCTGGGTCACCGGGTGCCTGCTCGCCTCGGCCGGCTTGCTGACGATCTACCTCGCCGGCATCCGCGAAACCGTGCCGCTGGTGATTGCCCTGTTCATCTCGGGCTTCGGCATCCACGCCTTCCTGATGACCTTTTTCGCCATGGTTGCGGATGCGGCGGACTACGGTGAATGGAAAACGGGCCAGCGCATCGAGGCGCCGCTGTTCGGCCTGGTCTCTCTCGCCAACAAGACCTCGCTGGCGGTTGGCACGTGGTTGCTCACGCTGATGCTGAGCAGTATCGGCTTTGTCGCCAACGTTGACCAGAGCCCGGAGACGCTTACGGGTATGCGCCAGATCATGACGCTGGTGCCCATACTCGGTTTTGTTGCCTCGGCGGTCGTGATCCTGTTTTTCCCGTTCACGACCCGCGAGCACCGGCAGATCGTCGAAGAACTCAAGGAACGCTCGAGCACACAGGATCAACAAACGGAGAAGCATTGATGGCCGTAGTTACTCTGACCATTTTCGAAGGACGCAGCGACGAGACGAAAGCGCGGCTGATCAAGGCGCTCACCGATGCCGTCGTCAACGAGCTGCCCGCCAAGCCTGCGCACGTGCGGGTCATCATCAACGACGTCCCCGTCGCGAACTACGGTGTCGGCGGCAAGACCGTCGATTTCAAGCCACCGGAGTAAAGGGAGATCGATGATGAAGTACACGGCCTACGCCGCGACGATGCAGGCAGTTTGGTTCAGCCACGACGAGGGCGACAGCTGGAATCGCCTGTTGACGCCAACCGGCGGCTTCTACAACGAAGCCCGCTGCTGGGCGGTCACAACACATGCCGATCGTCCCGGCGAGCTGCTCGCCGGCACCGATCAGGGTCTGTATCGCTACACGGAAGACCGCCAGCGGTTCGACCATATTCCTTCTCCGATGGACGACCTGCACATCCTGCAGATCGAGCGTCATCCGGCGGATCCCGAATTCATCGTCTGCGGCACACGCCCGGGCGAAATCTACATTTCGGAAGACGACGGGCGCAGCTGGGTGCGCAGCAACCTGAACGCCGGTGCGGAGTGCTGGTTCATCAATACCTCCCGCGTCACGTCGATACACTTCGATCCGAAAGACCCGGACACGATCTGGATTACGATCGAGATCGACGGCGTGTTCCGCTCGACGGATCGTGGCAAAAGCTGGACGCGCCTCGTCGACGGCCTCGTCGACTGCGATACACACGACCTCGTATTCGTGGATCAGGCAGACGGTGGCCGCAGCATCCTCTGCTCGACCGAAGCCGGCCTGCACAGGAGCATCGACAACGCTGCCTCGTGGTCGCTGGTACCCGTTCCGGACGAGGTTGCGCCCTGGCCGTACTGGCGCAGCATCAAGTACCGGGCGGACCACAACGGCGTCATGTTCGCCTCGGTTGGCGACCGCCCCTCGGGCGAGGCCGGCGTCCTGCTGATCAGCCACGACTTCGGCGCAAGCTGGACGAGGGCCAACCTGTCGGAGCCGGTCAACAGCACGATCTGGTCCATTGCCACGAACCCTGCGGACCCCGAGTTGCTGTTCTTCATCACAATTTTCGGACAAATCTACAGGAGCCGCGACGGCGGAGAGTCCTGGCGAAAAGTCCGGCGCGAGCTGGGCGAGATCCGCATGATCGCCTGGGCGCCGACATCGCATTGATCTCATCTCGAGGAAGCCACCCCCATGAGCCATTTTCTCTACCGACCGCATGTTGCGGGACCTGAAAACGACGTCACGACACCGGATATCGTCGTCGACCGCCTGTCGATCTTCCGCGACGGCCAGCACCGGTACTTACCGGTGCAAAGACTCGACAGCGGAGTGTCCCTGCAGGTACTCGCCGGCGACGTCGAGGTTTCCGCCGCTTACCTGCTCGTTGCATCAGGCGGAGGTGTGCTCGTCAGCATCGCGGCACTCATTCACGGCGCAGACGGTCCGGAGGCAAGCGCCGACGTCGTCGCGGCGCGGTCAGCGTGGCGGCTGCGCAATGTCGCCGGACATTTTGAGTCCCTGAATCTCGAACTCATGGGAGGTGACGACAAACTGTCGGCGGAGGCGTCGGCTCTCGTGGAGCCAGCAACGATCCTCAAACACGACAACAGCGGCGAACCGGCGCTGCCGCGGGGGACTGCCGTGCTGTGCGTAGCCCCGGCGACAACAGCAACGCCCCGGGTACCGGCCGACGTCACGGTATCGCTGTCGGACACCAGGCTGAAGCGCGTCCTCACGCATACGGTCGGCCTGCTGTCGGTCGACGACGACCGCTGGGGCGAGCGGCCGCTGCCGCGATACACGGTGGGCCCGGTGGGGGATGTGCAACACTACATCTGAGGGCTGCTGCGCCGGGCATTTGACCTAGAGACAGATCCCGCCGCCGTCGACGATCAACGACTGGCCGCTGACGAAGCCGCTGTTGTCCGAGGCGAGGAACACGACGGCACCGATCAGATCCTCGGGCTGCTGCGAGCGCTTCAGTGCACGGCCTCGCACGACGAGTTCGTTGCGTTCGGCAATACCTTCCTTCGCCTGCACGTTTTCGCTCATCGTCAATCCCGGCGCAACGGCATTGACGCGGATGTTGCGATCACCCAGCTCTACAGCCATGGACTTGGTCATCGCCGCCAGGGCACCCTTGGAGGCGTCGTAGTGCAAGAGGTGAGAAAAACCCTTGTAGATCCGGTTGGTCGTCACGTTGACGATCGAACCGCCACCGCGGCGATCCATCCCGGGTAACACGGCCCTTACGCACTGCAGGACACCGCGCGCGTTGACTCGCATCACCCGATCCCATTCGTCGTAGTCGATATCCTCGAGCGGCGTTTGTTGCAGCGTGCCGAACAAGGCCGCGTTATTTACGAGTATGTCGATACCGCCGAAGGCATCCTCGGTCGCTTCGACCATGGCGGCGAGCGAGTCGTCGTCGGTCACGTCGACGTTGCAGCTCAGAGCCTGCCCGCCAGCCTCGCCGATCCGGGCAGCCGTCGAAGTACCGTCGAGAACGTCGGCAATCACGACGCGCGCGCCCTGCTCGTGCAACCCCATCGCCAGGCGTGCGCCAATCCCCTGTGCCGCTCCGGTAACGACGGCCGTCTTGTCGTCCAACATTCCCATCAGTTTTTCCCCAAGGCAGGAATCGATTGCTTGCCGAACGGCACAATCGTCGTCTTCGACTCACTGTAGAAGTCCAGGCTCCAGCGGCCTCCCTCTCGATCGACACCGGAATGCCCAAAGCCGCCAAACGGTGCGTTGCGTTCCCTGAGCATGGGCGTATTGACGAGCACGTAACCGGCCCGCAGGCGATCAGCTACGGACAGGGCTCTCGACACGTTGTTGCTCCACACGTACCCCGCCAGGCCGAAGCGGGTATCGTTGGCCATGCGGACGGCCTCGTCGTCGGTATCGAAGACCAGAAAGGTCGCAAGCGGACCGAAGATCTCCTCCTGACATACCCGGGCACCGTTGTCGGTCACCAGGGCGACCGTCGGCTCGACATAGAAGCCGTCTTCGAATTCAGCGGCGCGCGTGCCGCCGGTCAGCACCTCGCCGCCGTCGTCGCGGGCGATGTCGGCGTAGGCCAGGACCCGATCCATTTGCCGGCGCGACGACTGCGGTCCAAGCTCCGCGTTTTCGTCGAACGGTCGGCCGATACGAATGGCTTTCGCACGGGCGACAAAATCGGCAATAAAGTTGTCCGCTATGCGCTTGTGTACCAGGATGCGTGAGCCGGCCAGACATGCCTGGCCGTTGTTGGCATAGACGGCGTTGAGCGAACCGTCGAGCGCCCGCTCGAGGTCCGCATCGTCGAACACGATGTTTGCCGACTTGCCGCCCAATTCCATGGTGGTCTTCGCGAATCGCCTCGCCGTTTCCTCAGCGATCGCTCGCCCCGCGTGCTCACCGCCCGTAAACGAGACGAGATCGACGCCGGGGTGACCGGCCAATGCCGCACCGGTTACGGCGCCACGGCCGTTCACGAGCTGCACGGCGCCACGCGGCAGCCCGGCCTCGTACAACAGCTCGATCAGGCGTACCGATGCCAGCGGACTTTGTTCCGAAGGTTTGAGCACGCAGCTGTTGCCCATGGCCAGTGCGGCTGCCAGCTTCAGAGAAGCGCCCATGAGCGGTATGTTCCAGGGCGTAAACAAGCCTGCCACCCCGACGGGCTCGCGCGTCACGAACGCGCGGGTGTCCGGAATCTGACTGTAGAGGTCGCCCCGGCTCGACCCGAGCACACCGGCGAAGTAACGGAACCAACCCGACGCCGCCGTATGCGCCTGGCCGTAGGTGGCGGAGTGGTAGAGCAGCCCCGTGGTCAGCGAATCGAGCGCCGCCAGTTCAGCCGCGTGATCGCGAATCAGCTCCGCCGCCTGATGGAGCACCGCCTGACGTTCCGAAACGCCCGCCGCACTCCATTCGCCGCTGTCGAAACACGCTCGTGCCGAGCGGACGGCGCGGTCCACCGTTGCAGCGTCCGCTTCGGCGAGATGGAGGAGTTCGGTGCCATCGTCCGGGTTCACGATGGGTACGAGGTCTGCGTCGCCGACCGGCACTGCCTCGCCGTCGACGATTGCGGTGACGACAGTGGGCAGCGTTGTCCTGACCGAGTCCCATACGTCCACTGATCGAGATCCTCCCGGCGGCACTTGAAGTATCGCGCGATAATGCAACGCGAAATTTGTAAATACAAGTTAGGCCGGTTGGATGCAAAGGCAACGGGACTCTATTGTCGTCACTCCGGGCGCAGATGCTCGAGTATGAATCCGGCAACGCGACTGCCGCTGTCCGCAAGCAAACTGTCGGACACGGTGTAGTGGTTAGCCTGCTCGATTTCGACAATGTCCGGCGCACGGCCCCACACGGACCAGTAGTGCGCCAGCAAACGGGACTGATCCTTGAACACTGCCGTTTCCTCCGCCCCCCAGCCGACCATACAGGGACACCGGGGTGGCGGCCGTCCGAGCGGGCTGAGGTTTTCAAGGCTGGAAGTCAGCGAATCGCCGACAGCGTCGCCCGGTGTCGTCGACGCCAGCGGGCGAGGGTCGAACACACCGCTTAGCAACACGGCGCTGTTCGGCCTGAACCCGTTCGACGCCGTTGCCTGCATGGCTGCCAGATGTGCGCCGGCCGATATGCCCGATACCGTAACGCGCGACATGTCGAGCGAATATTTATCGGCCGAGCGCTCCAGGCCAATGAGCGCCAGGGATACGTCCGACACGATGTCCGTCAACGACACGACGGGCGCAAGCCGGTAGCCGAGCGTGGCGACGGCCACACCGGACGCCGTCCAGCCGGGGGCAAGAAAAGCCCAGTCGTCCTTCGAACCGAGCATCCAGTAGCCGCCGTGTATGAACACGAGCAGCGGCCACGGACCCTGCCCGTCGGGAACGAACAGATCGAGTTGCTGACGCGCCTCGTTGCCGTAATCGAGATCGAGCCTTGCGTTCGCGCCCTGCCTCACTTCGGCGCTTCGCCGATTGCGCTCTGCAATCGTATCGTCCGGCCGCACGGCTACGACGTCAGCCCAGTACTGGTGCTCCAGCCAGTCGTGACCTGCCGTCACGTCGACGCCTTGAGTTCCTTGCCTTTGGCCAGCACGTCGAGCGCTTCGTCGGCGGTGTAGACGTCGCCGAAGCTCTGAAAGAACGTCGTCAGACCGGCCGCGTGATCCTCGGGAAAACGCGCCGCATTGCAGTCGGACACCATGACGGCGCGATAGTCCAGCATCATGGCGTCCCGCGCCGTGGTTTCGCAGCAGAAGTTGGTCACGGTGCCGCCGATCAACAGGTTTTCTATCCCTGCCGCTTCCAGTTTTTCCCGCAGGTTTCCGTGACCCGGCACAAACGCGCTGTGGCGGGATTTCCAGGCCACAATGTCGCCGTCGCGGACGTCCAGCTCGTCGCAGATTTCGTAACCCCACTCGCCCGGCGTCAGGCTGCTGCGGTGACCTTCTGCACCCTGCTCGGTAAAAAAATACTTGTGATACAGCTTCGCAATGCTGTTGCCCTCGGCGTCGCCGGCCTGAAGCTGCACCCACGCGACGCGCCCGCCCAGAGCCCGGACCCGTTCGGCAAGCCGGTTGATCGTCGGCATGATGGCGAGCGCCGTCTCGGCCTTGACCTTGCCCTTCACGAACGCGTTCTGCATGTCGATGACGACCAGTGCGGTCTTCTCCGGCTCGAGGGCCTCGAACACGTGCAAACGCCCCCGCTTGTTCATGATTCTGTCGATCACGTACTGCGGCATCTCGAACTGTTCTGTGCTCATTTGGGAGCCTCCGGGCTTAGTTGTCTTGACATTTTGCCGCGAAGACCTTGGTTTTGCTACCAAACTGGCGCAAATATGTGCTAATTTGTATTGTCATATTGGCCGCGCACGGTCACCACACGCCAACAACAAGGAGCGTTTTGAGATGTCGACGCGTTCACTCGAAGACAAAATCCGGAAGATCGGCAACCCGGTCGACATGCTGAGGAACGCTCAGGGCGGACCTTACGTATTCCCGATCCCGAGTGAACTCTCGAACTGGCGTGACGAGCAGGAATCGTGGCGCAGGACGGCCGTGTTTTTCGATCAGTCCTACCACATGACCGATCACTACTTTCAGGGCCCCGACTGCGTGCGGCTGTTCCAGGATTTAGGGATCAACTCGTTCAAGAATTTCGGCAGGAACAAGGCGAAACAGATTGTGGTCTGCAATCACGACGGTTACGTCATTGGCGATTCCGTGCTGTTTGCGTTCGAGGACGACCTGTTCAGCATCGTGAACCGCCCCAACGCCGGCAACTGGGTGCAGTATCACGCGGAAACGGGCGGCTACGACGTCAACGTCGACGTCGATCATCGTTCGGTTTCCCACCTCACGGGCAGACGCAAAAAATACCGTTACGAAGTCCAGGGTCCGAACGCCATGGAGATCCTGACGAAGGCAACGGGCGCGGCACTGCCGGACATCAAGTTCTTCAACATGGGCGAGATCAGCATTGCGGGCCGGCCGGTGCGGGCGTTGCGGCACGGGATGGCCGGCGCGCCGGGCCTCGAGCTGATGGGCCCTTTCGAGGAAAAAGACGAGATCAAGGCGGCCATCTTCGAGGCCGGCAGGGATCTCGGGCTGCTCGAAGGGGGTGCCAGGACGTATTCGACCGTGGCACACGAATCCGGATGGGTTCCATCCGAATTGCCCGCCATCTACTCCGGCGACAACATGAAAGCCTATCGCGAGTGGCTCCCAGCCAACAGCTTCGAAGCAACGGCGTCGCTCGGCGGCAGCTTCGTCTCGGACAATGTCGAGGACTACTACCTGACGCCGATGGACATCGGCTACAGCCACATTATGAAGTTCGACCACGATTTCATTGGCCGCGAAGCGCTCGAGGAAAAAATGAACCGGCCGCACAAGCGGAAAGTCACGCTGCTCTGGAACAGTGAAGACGTCGTCCGCGTCTTTGCATCGCTGTTCCGGGACGGAGACCGGTTCAAGTACATGGACATGCCGGCATCACACTACGCCACCTATCCGTACGACGCCGTCCTCAACAAAGGCGAGTTCGTGGGCTTCTCGCTGTACCCCGTTTACACGTCCAACTTCAGGCGCTGGATCTCGCTGGCGCTGCTCGACGAAAGCGTCGCAAACCCGGGGACTGAACTCGACATCGTCTGGGGTGAACCCGACGGCGGTTCGGCCAAACCCGTTGTCGAACGGCACGTCCAGACCGAGATGCGCGCAACCGTTGCTCCGTGCCCGATATCGGACGTTGCCCGCGAGAACTACCGGCCGCACGAACTGCCCTTCTAGGGCCTGGCAGCGTAATGCGAACCGGACCCTGACTTTGGCTTTGCTCTACGACAAGCTGGTCAAGGGGCCACTGTTCAATTGTCAGCAATGTGGCCAATGCCTGCTGTCGCAGTCGGGCTACGTGAGCCCCATGACCTGCCCGAAGGGTCTGCGCAACGGACCTTGCGGCGGAACGCTGGACGGCATGTGCGAAGTGCTTCCGGACCGCCCGTGTGTGTGGCTCAGGATCCGCGACCGCAACTATGGCGACAGCGGCGTGCACAAGCCGCTCGATGCGTCGTTGATCGGGACATCGAGTCTTGCCAACTTTCTGACGGGGCGCGACAAGGCGACGCGCCTGCCGCAGCCGTATCAGGGTCACGTAAGAGCGGACTCGCATTTGCCCAGCATCTTCGCGCGCAAGTTCGACCGCATCAAACCCATCATTACCTACGAGATCGCCTCGCCGAGGGACCGCGCCGGGCTGGCAAGGGTCGAGGCGATTACGAAACAGGTTCAGCCCTTCGTCGACGGCATCAATACGACAACCAACGCCGGCGGCGTCCCGTCGCTGCATTCTCTGGAAACGGCAAGGGCAGTCGTCGCTTCCGGCGTGTCGCCGATCGTGCAGTATTGTGGCCGCGATCAGGACGCCGACGCGTTCCGGCAAAGCGTCCGTGACGCGCTCACCGACGGTTTTGCCAACATTCTGGCACTGACCGGCGACTGGAACCCCGCTGACGAACGCAAATTGAGTCCGGACGGCTGGTTTCCGATGGACAGCCTGCAAATGGTCGACATCCTCGCCGGCAAGTCCGGGTTCGAGAAACAGCCGTTCATTGGCGTTGCCAGCACGGCGTACATGCAACCAATGGACGCAAGCGTTGCCCGCTTCCTGTCCAAACTGCGCGCCGGCGCGGACTTTACGCAGACCCAGGTCGTCACCGAAACAGCGATCTTCGGCGAGTGGCTAAACCGGGTCAGGGCCACTGCCGAAGGCAAGCGTTGCCGGATTCTCGCGTCGGTGCCACTGATTGGAAAGCCAGGACCGTTCAAGATACTGCGAAGGCTGCCCGGCGTGCGCGTCGCGGAGGCGTTCCATCGGCGCGTGGCCAACGCTGACGATATGGTGGCAGCCGGCGGTTCGGCGGCGCTCGATCTTATCCGGGAGCTGCTCGCGCACGACATCGACGGCCTGCACCTCATGAACTTCGGCATGCCGATCGAAGCGGTTGTCGATATTGTCCGCGAGATCCGCGAAACGCCGCTGCACTCGGCTGCCTAGAGAGCGATTTGCATTTACAAATCCTGTGAGTTGCAATACGCGGGTAGCCAACTCAGATACCGATGACTCATGGCGCAGCCTCGCTACCTGCAGATCAAGAACGACATCCTGGACAAGATCCATACCGGTGTTCTCCAGGCCGATGACCGCATTCCCTCCGAGCACAAACTGGCCAAACAGTTCTCGGTATCGCGGCTCACTGTGCAGCGTGCGATCCGGGAACTCGTCTCGGAAGGCCTGTTGCGGCGTACGCAGGGCTCCGGCACGTTCGTCACGGATATGACCCATCGCTTCTCCCTCATCGAAGTGCGGGACGTCGTCGACGAGATCATCCGCCTGGGAGGCGAACCGGGAACCGAAGTGCTGCTGCAGCGGCGCGTCGTGCCCCCACCGGACGTGACCGAACTGCTGGAGCTGGACGAAGGTCAGGAAGTCTTTCACGTTGCCCTGCTGCAGAGTATGGACGGCCAGCCGGTTGCGCATGAAGAACGTTTTGCGGTTGTCGACGTCTATCCCGACTTCCTCGATCAGGACTTCAGTAAGCGCAGCGTGTTCGACTATCTGGCGGCACGTTCCGTGCTCGAGGAGATCGAAAACGTCGTTGCGGCCGTACACGTCGACAAGCGGCTGGCAGGGCTCCTCGAAATCGACATTACCGAGCCGTGCATACGGGTACATCGCCGCAACTGGTATCGCGGTCAATGCGTCACGCTGACGAGGATTACCTACGCCGGTACCCGGCAGGTACTCGGCAGTCGTTACCGGCCGTATCAGAGAAACGGGCCGCAGGACACCGGCTGAACCCAACCCCGAAGCCCGCGCGGCATTGTCCCGTGCCCGGATTCCCGTCGGCGCAGCGCAGCCTGCGCTTGCGGCCGGCGTCGATAGCCTCTATAAGTTGTCATCACAAATTAACGGTTATGGCGCCAGAGATTCATGCTGACACTTCCGCGAACTCTTGTCGGACAAAGACATGGCTGACACGGCGGAGAGCACTGCAGCACTGATCGACGACAGACCGATCAGTGCCCTGCAATACGCCGTTTTTGCGGTCTGCTTCCTGATGACCGCGCTCGACGGCATGGACGTGCTCGTCATTTCCTACGCAGCCCCGCTGCTCGCCGAAGAATGGGCAGTCGAACCGGCGGCGCTGGGTATCGTGTTCAGCGCCGGGCTGGTGGGCATGACGATGGGCGCCATGTTTATCGCACCCTACGCCGACCGCATCGGGCGGCGGGCCATGATTCTGTGGTCCGTGCTGCTGACGGGAAGCGGCGTATTGCTCACGGCGTTTGCCGACGGCATCGGCAGCCTGATTGCGCTGCGTTTCGCGAGCGGACTGGGTATCGGCGCAATGCTTGCCAGCGTTGCGACGATGGCCGCCGAGTTTGCGCCCGATCGCCGACGCAATCTGATCCTCAGTACCGTGCTGGCCGGGTACCCGATCGGAGCGACACTTTTTGGGCTCGTTGCCGCGGAAATCATTCCGGCGCTGGGATGGCGCGCCATCTTCGTCGTGGCCGGCGCCGCGACGCTCATGACCCTGCCGCTCGTCGCACTGCTGTTACCGGAATCGCTGACCTTTCTGCTGCGGACGCGGCCTGGCGGTGCACTCGGCAAGGTGAACCGCATTCTCGAACGTATGGGCCGGGACTCACTGGCGACATTGCCCGATGTCGCACAGGTCGTCGAAGCGCGAAACGTCGCCAGCCTGTTCGCCAGCGAATTGTCGCGCGCAACCTGGCTGCTCTGGGCGGCGTTTTTCATGAACTTCATGGCGCTGTACTTTCTGACCAGCTGGATACCGAAGCTCGCAACGAGTGCCGGTCTTGCGCTGGAACTGGCCATCTACGCCGGCGCCGTGTTCAACTTCGGCGCCGTATTCGGCATAGCGGCATCGGGACTCGTATCGCAGCAGTTCGGTCTCAAACGTACGATCGCCGCGTTCCTCGTATCGACGGCAATCGTCATGAGTCTGTTCGGCTATGCCACCGGGTCCTCGCTCGTACTCGTGCTGTTCGGGCTAATCGGGTTCTTCATTCAGGGCGGCTTCGTCGGCTTGTACGCCATTGCCGCAAGGCTGTATCCGACGGAGATACGCACCACCGGCGTCGGCTGGGCCATCGGCGCGGGACGGACGGGAGCCATTGTCGGCCCCTTGCTCGGCGGCGGACTCGTGGCAGCCGGTCTCGCGATCGGCGCGAGTTTTCGCTGGTTTGCCCTGAGCCTGCTGCTGGCCGCGGCGTTTACGCTGCTGATTCGATCGAAGCGTATCGACTGACTCGCCTTCGATGGCCCTCAGCGGCTGAACACGACGGTCTTGTTGCCGTTCAGGGCGACCCGCTTCTCGGCATGCCACTTGACGGCCCGGTTCAGCACGGTGGCTTCGATATCCCGGCCGAGTTCGACGAGTTCCTCGGGCGGCTGGGCGTGAGACACACGCGCGACGGCCTGCTCGATGATCGGCCCTTCGTCGAGATCGGGGGTTACGTAGTGTGCCGTCGCGCCGACAATTTTTACGCCCTTGTCGTGCGCCTGATGATACGGCCTCGCGCCCTTGAAGCCCGGCAAAAAGGAATGATGGATGTTGATGGCCCGGCCCTCGAGCGCCCTGCACATGTCGTCGGTCAGAATCTGCATGTAGCGGGCCAGCACCAGCAGCTCCGCGCCGCTGTCCTCGAATATCTGCAACATCTGCCGTTCCTGATCGCGCTTTTTGCCCGCCGCCATGGGCAGATAGTGAAACTCGACGCCGTACCATTCGGTCAGCGCGCGAAGATCCTCATGGTTGGATACGACGCCGACAATATCGATCGGCATATTGCGATGTTTCCAGGTGTTGAGCAGCATGTTCAGGCAGTGACCCCAGCGCGATACGGCAATCAGGACCTTGCTTCGCTGCGCCTTCGGCACCAGCTCCCAGCGCATTCCGTAGTCGCTCGCCACGGGCTTGAAAGCCGCGGTGATCCCGGCCAGCCCCCGGTCGCCCGTATCGCACTCGTACTCCGTGCGCATGAAAAACCGCTTCGAAGCAGGGTCCTGAAACTGGGACGACTCGACAATGTTGTAGCCGTTGGCGGCAAACAGGCTGGTCACGCGCGCGACGATGCCGGCCCGGTCGGCGCACTGAAACGACAGGATAACGTGCTCGCAGGACGACGCTTGCGACGGATCGTGGGTCACCAGGAAAAACTCAGCCTGCGCCAGTCCTTGAGAATTTCTCTTGCCGCGTTGTGACCGTTGACGGCCGACACGGCACCGCCAGGGTGGGTGGACGCGCCACACTGGTACAGATTCCTGATGGGGGAACGATAGTCCGCGTACTTCGGTACGGGCCGCATCATGAACAATTGATCGAGCGTCAGCTCACCGTGCTGCGTGTTGCCGCCGGGCATACCGATATCCCGCTCGATGTCCTCCGGCAGATACAGCTTGTAGTCGAGCACCGAATCGGAAAAGCCCGGCGCAAAACGGTTCATCACCTTCCAGACGTTGTCGACCAGCCTGCTCTTCTCGTCGTCCCAGCTTGCGCCCTTGAGCGCGTACGGCGTAACGCCGCCCTGGAAGGTAATGACGTGTTTGCCTTCGGGCGCCAGCGTATCGTCGTAATACGTCGGCACGATGGGGGACAGGAAAGGTTCCGACGAATACCAGCCGAACTTCGCTTCGTCGTAGGCTCGCTCGAGAAATTCCGGCGTCGGGCAGATGTGTGCATACGCCGGATACTCGCAGCCTGCTTTTTCTTTCGAGAAGCCGGAATAGCGCGGCAATCGGTCCAGCGCGCACAGCAGCTTGAAACTCTTGCCGCGGGTGCGGAAGCCGTCGATGCGCTCCATGAAGTCTTCCGGCAGGTGGTCACGTTTCACGAGGCCGCCGAACGTGAGCTTGGCCGCCACGTTGGACACGACGCGGTCGGCGAGAATCTCCTCACCGTCGCCGAGCCTGACGCCGCAGGCGCGGCCGTTCCGGACGATGACCTCCTCGACGCCGGCATTGCAGCGTATTTGCATACCGTGCGCCTGGCCCGACGCCGCAATGGCATCGGCAATGGCGCCCATGCCACCGCGCGCGAAGCGCGTACCGGTCTGACCGACGAGGTGCGTAACGAGGTAGAACGCCGTTCCCGGCGAGTACGGCCCAACGTTGCCGCCAATCGTGGCCCAGAACATGAACTTCGCTTTGACGAGGTCGGTTTCGAACCAGCGGTCGACGTAGTCGTGTGCGCTGAGAGACAACGAGCTGAGCAGGTTGTACATCTCCTGCTCCGAGTTTCGGTAACGCCAGGCGAAGCGGGCCGAACTGATGAGCCCCTTCAGATCCCGGCGGAACGGATCGACGGGTGTTTCCAGCTGCAGACGGCGCAACACCGCAATGGTCGACTGCAGCCGGGCGAAGAACTTCGGATAATTCTCGGCGTCTTTCTTCGAGAAGCGGGCAATCTGCGCCTGGTTCTTGACGGGATCCTTGGTGAAAACGATGCAGTCATCCTCGGTCGGATTGATGACGTCGTCGACCTGGTAATACTGAAGCCCGTGTTTTTCGAGTTCCAGCTCGCGGATGACCTTGGGGTGCAGATGCCCCATGATGAACGAATACGTCGACGCCCGGAATCCGGGAGAAAACTCCTCGGTCACCGAGGCACCGCCTACATAGGGTTTGCGCTCCAGGACCAGCACTTTCCTGCCGGCTTTCGACAGGTAGGCGCCGCAGGTCAGGCCGTTGTGGCCGCCGCCGATGACAATGGCATCATACTGTCTGCTCAAAAGGATGCTCCGAGGGTTGGGGCAACTGGGTGCCGCTTATTTGTATTGACATTTTGCCGAAATATGAGGCTGCTTTCTACCAGCTTCTTGGCTATACTCATTTATTTGTATTTACATATTAGGCCATCATGCATCTGACCGACAGCGAAAAGGCCATGCTCGACGGCGCCGAGGGCCCTGCGATCCAGCAGGCCATGTCGCTCCTGTGCCGGTACGCAAAAGCACTCGGTGCCGAGCGGCTTGTCGAGACCAACAACGTCTGCGGCGGCAGTGTCGGTTCGCTGCCCAATCGCCGCAACGTCGTGTCCGACGCGGACAGTATGGATGCCATTTTTTCGCTGATGAATCTCGACAGCGACGTGCCGCTGGAGATCCCGCGTGCAAAAACGATGGCGTACAAGCTGATCGAGGCGGGCGATCCCGACTACCTGGACGTGCAGCGGGTATCGGACCGTACCCGGCACCTGATGCAAAAGAACGCCGACTTCTGCGACCGTGTGGGCATACAGCGCTGCAACACGTGCACACCCTATCAGGTCGGTAACATCCCGGCCTTCGGCGAGCACCTTGCATGGATGGAGTCGTCGGCGATCGTGTATGCCAATTCCGTCATTGGTGCCCGCGGCAACGTCGAAGGTGCGCAGAGCACGGCAGCCGCCATGTTGACGGCGCGCATTCCGTACTGGGGCCTGCACCTGCCCGAGAACCGGCACGGTACGCATCTGTTCGAGGTCGAGTGCGAAGTCGACGACATGATGCACTGGGGGCTGATGGGCTACTACATTGGCGAGATCGTCCAGGAGGACTCACCCGTCGTCAACGGGCTCACAGCACAGCCGAGCCTGAGAAAGCTCAAACACTTCGGCGCCGCTGCGGCAACCTCGGGCGGCGTCGAAATGTATCACCTGGTCGGCAAGACGCCGGAAGCACCGACGCTCGAAGCGGCGTTGGGGGGCAAAGCGCCGGTCGAGTCGTTCCGCTTCGGCCGACAGGAGATGCAGACCGCGTACGAGCACCTGAACAGCGCCAGTGATCCAAACCTCGACTTTGTCATGCTCGGTTGCCCGCACGCCTCCATCGAGCAGGTGCGCATCGTGGCGCGTCTCCTCGAAGGCAAGCGCATTTCGGAAAACACCCAGCTGTGGATGTTCACGCCCAAAGCACTGAAAGCCCACGCCGATCGCATGGGCTACACGAAAATCATAGAAGGTGCCGGCGGGTACCTGATGTCCGACAGCTGCCCGGCCCTGAGCCGGGTGTTCCCGGAAGGCGTCAAAGTGGCCGCTACGGATTCCTGCAAACAGGCACACTACCTTCCCGCAACGCTCGGATTCGATACCTGGTTCGGGTCGGTCGAAGACTGTGTCGATGCCGCCATAGCGGGCCGCTGGTCGGGACGACTGGTGTGAGTGAACCCCTCGTGCTCAGGGGCCGCGCAGTGGTCGATGGCGTCGCCGAGGGCGAGGCTTTCGTAACCACGCAGACCATCTCCGGATTCGGCGGCATCGATCCCATGACCGGAACGATTACCGAACGCCGTCACGAAATGGTCGGTCAATCGTTCGCAGGCAAGGTGCTGGTGTTTCGCGGCGCCAAAGGCTCCTCCGGATGGGCCAGCAACTTCCAGACCGCGCGGTTGGCAGGCGCGGGTCCGGTTGCCGTCATCTTTAACGAACTCACCACCAAGATGGCACTCGGGGCGGTCGTCATGCGCGTGCCGGCCATGACGGAACTCGACCAGAACCCGCTGGAGGTCATCAGAAACGGCGACTGGGTAAAAGTCGACGCCGATCGGGGCATTGTCGAGGTGACGCGGAAACCGCCGGACGAGGCGTAGCCCCGGACCCTGGCGTTACCCTCGCCGGAAAAGTCAGCGAATGAAGCCTACCGCGGCTTTGGCCATCCCCGAATTCGAGTGCCCAACGTCTGCAACGCGTTTGACGCGCCAGCCGAGCTCCAGACCGTCCTGCTCCGCCTGTGCCATTGCGGCCTTGAAGAAATACACACCGCGGTTGTAGCGGTGTTCACCCTGCCGCATGGCGCCTTCGGTTTTGTTCAGGCTGCGGCTCGACATGTTGACGTCCTTGTCGCCTAGCAACAGCAGCAACGGCTTCCTGAGCGCCAGCACCCGCGCTTCTTCGCTGACCTCCGCGTTGCGCAGACCGAACGGGTACTCCACGTCGGGTTCCGGTGTCGTGTACCAGCCCGCGTTGGCGGCGAGGAAACGCTTCGCACGGGCTTCCGGCTTGTAATAGAGAAAACGATGAACAAACTGTGCGCCTGCCGAGTGGCCGTACAGCGTGTAACCCGACTGCTCGCTCTCGAGGGCGGCAAGCACGTGATCGAACAAAGGCTCGATGGCCGAGAACGACCACTGCTGCTCCGGAATCGGAGTGTAGTCGTCGCCTCTCTTCTGCGAGACGTTGCCGCGGTTGTAACCGCGCGCGCCGCTGAAGTGCCGCTTGGCGAACTCGGGAGCAACGACGACGATACCGGCCTGTTCGGCCAGTGGAGCCCATTCGAGCAGGTAGCGAGCCGGGTTGCGGCTGGCGCCGTGCATCATGAACAGGATAGGGGCACTTTTTACGTCGGCGTCTGACGGCACATAGACCCATACCGGGATCGCCGGTCCCTCCCAGCCGTCGAACATGAAGCGGCTGACGTCGCCCGCGGTAAACGGTGCGGCTTTGAACGGTTTGTGAAAGACGTAGCTGTTGTCGTCCGGGTTGCTCGGCACCCGGTATTCGGCGTAACGCGCTTCGCCGGCGGATGCCCCGAGCGCAATGGTCAGTAAGAAGACGGCGAGTACCGCTGTTTGTATGCGCCCGTACACTAATGACTCCGCTCTTTTCGGCAGCTCTGACGACAAAAAAACTATAGACCGGACGCTCAAATGGCGACAATTCCGAAACCGGCATCATCATCCCGATTTCCGCAATGACGGCTTTGCCGGCGGTTTGCATACTGTCGCCGCCGGAAACGGCCCGGAAACAGGGCTCGAGAAATGGGCTAAAGAATGGGTGATACGCTTCGCCCGCTCGCATTCGACGACAGGTAATGATCATTGAAGAGTTTATTGGCCGGAGCGTCTCTGCTCCTGATGCTCGCGTCCCCAGGCCCGGTGCAGGCAGACGCGGAGAGTGACGCCTCGTCGCGCGACGGCGCGGACAACCGCCCCCGCGCTCGGGAGTTGGGCATTACCCCCGGCATATTGCCAACCGGTCGCCTGAACGCCATCACCGACGTGGAGGGCGTTCGGGTGGGACACGTCACGCTGAAACGCGGAGACGCCGTTCGCACGGGCGCGACGGCAATACTGCCGCATGGCGGCAATCTCTACGCCGAAAAAGTCCCGGCGGGTTTCTTTCGCGGCAACGGTTTTGGCAAGTTCGCAGGCAGCACGCAGATCGACGAACTCGGCGAGATCGAAACGCCGATCCTGCTGACGAATACGTTGTCGGTTGCACAGGGCATGGAGGCCATCATTACGTGGACGTTGAGCCGGAGCGGTAACGAGGCCGTCCGTTCAGTCAACGCCGTCGTTGGAGAAACCAATGACGGCAGGCTGAACGACATTCGGGGCAGACATGTCACGGCCGAACATATGCTGCACGCTATCGAGAATGCTCGATCGGGCCCGGTCCGGGAAGGCAGCGTAGGCGCCGGCACGGGCACAATGGCGTTTGGATGGAAAGGCGGAATCGGCACGAGTTCGCGCCGGTTGCCGAAAAGCCTTGGCAGCTACACGGTCGGCGCACTGGTACAAAGCAACTACGGCGGCGTTCTGCAAATCGACGGCGTGCCCGTGGGCGAAGAACTCGGCCGGTATTTCCTGAAAGACGACATCGACAATGCGGCTGCGGATGGCTCGATCATTGTGATCATTGCCACGGACGCGCCACTGTCCGACCGGAACTTGCGGCGTATGGCCAGCCGCGCCATGCTGGCGATAGGGCGTACGGGTTCGCCGATGACCAACGGCAGCGGCGACTACGCCGTTGCCTTTTCCACGGCCGAGAGCGTGCGCCGCACCCAGGGTCGATCGCCTCACGGAGAACTCGGCAACGCGTCGATGTCGCCACTCTTCCAGGCCACCGTCGAAGCCACCGAAGAAGCCATCTACAACTCGCTATTCAAGGCTACGACGGTCAGCGGGCAGAACCGCACTGCCGAAGCTCTGCCAATCGAGGCGGTCCTCGGCATCATGCAGCGCTACGGGCGCGACGTGAGGCGGCAGCGATGACAAACCGGCTTTCGGCTACGCAGATGAGTGCCGTGCTATCCACGGCACTCGAGCAGGGCGAGGTGTCCGATGAAGACAGCGCCGTCGTGTTTTACGACCTCTCGTTGTTCGAGCGCCGCATCGAGGAACTCAAGGCTGCGTTTCCGGAGGACACCGTTCACGCCATTGCCGCGAAGGCCAATCCCCTGGTATCGATTCTGAGGCTCGCCCGGCGCCTCGGGGCAGGGCTCGAAGCGGCGACGCTGGGTGAGGTACGCAGTGCGGAGCTGTGCGGATACGAACCGTCGCGAATTGTTTTCGACTCGCCCGCGAAGACCCGCAGCGAACTTGCTCATGCGCTGCGGGCCGGCATACACATCAACGCGGACTCCTTCGACGAACTCGAGCGAATCGAGGTGCTGCGACAGGCCGTACCGTCGACCAGCAACATTGGTTTGAGGATCAATCCGCAAATCGGCTCGGGTTCGATAGTTACGACCAACGTCGCCGAGAAACACTCCAAGTTCGGCGTCCCTCTCGAAGACTGTGAAGACCGGATTGTCGAGTCCTACCGGGCACACCCCTGGCTCAACGGCATTCATATGCACGTCGGCTCACAGGGCTGTTCCATGACGCAACTCGTCGAGGCTGCGAAAAAACTCAGCTCTCTGGCCGCAAAGATCGGCGATCGGGTCGGCGATCAGATTCGCTGGATCGACATTGGCGGCGGTATGCCGGTCGAATACCGGAGCGACGAGCCGGTTGCGTCGATGCAGGACTACGTGGCCCAACTGAAGGCGAACTGCCCGGCGTTGTTCGACGAACGTTACTCGTTGATCACCGAATTTGGCCGCTACGTGCATGCCAATGCGGGCTGGACGGCGTCGCGGGTCGAATACGTCAAGCGCTACGCCGGCGTCAACACAGCGGTCATTCACGTTGGCGCCGACCTCCTGTTACGCCGCTGTTACGAGCCGCAATACTGGCATCACGACTTTTCCGTCACGGATCGCTACGGCAGGCTCAAGTCGTCGAAGAACATGCAGGAATATACGATTGCCGGGCCTTTGTGTTTCGGCTCCGACATCGTTGCGCGCGAGCTGCCGCTCCCCGAAATCGAAGAGGGGGACTTTCTCCTGATCCACGATACCGGCGCCTATACGCTGAGCATGTGGTCGCGCTACACGAGCCGGCAAGTACCGAGGGTCGTCGGATACGAGGACGACGGCGCACGTTTCGAGACATTGAAAGCGCGTGAGCCCGTCGACGAGCTGTTTCGGTTCTGGCAGTAACGGATCAACCCGTCAGCTCGGAAACCCGGTAAGCCTCCAGCACGTCGAGGGCAGGTGCGTACGATGTCTGATTGCCGCCCGCCACGATAATCGTGTCGCCGACCCGCGCAGCTCGAACGTGGCGGCGCGGAGTGAACGGCAAGGTCAGCGGCTGCCACTCGCCGGAAGCGGTGTCCAGCCTGAGGATCGACGACTGGCGCTCGTAGTCCCCGAACAGGAAGATATGCCGCCCGGCCTCGCTACCGGCGTGAGCACTCACAGGATACGGCGGCGGCGGGCCTTCCGACCAACGCCCGGTTTCGACGTCGAATACCTGCGTGGTGGCGTAGGCTTTGTGGCGGTCGAATCCGCCGATCAGGTAGATTCGAGTGCCGATGACGTGCGCGCTGCAAACGCCGAGCGCGTGCGGCATCGCCGGCAGCTTGCGCCACTCCCGGTACGGCGGTCCACAGACAAACGCCGACGCACTCGGTCGTGAACTACCGCCGTCGGGTCGGGTGATGCCGCCGAACACATAAACCGCTCCCTCGAGAACAACCGCTACCAGGTGAATCAGCGGGATCGGCAAATCCGGGCCGCGCCAGATGGCCTGACTCTCGAGGTCGATGCGCTCCGTTTCCCGAACCAGCCTGCCCTGACCACCCTCGTGGGTACGCCCGCCCAGCAGCCACAGGTTCCCGTCGACAAAAACGGACGCATGATTGGCTCGCGGGAACACGGCGTTGGCAACGTAGTGGTGGCGTAAGCTGACCGGATCGATACGCTCGACAAGGCCCACCATTCTCGAGTAGACATGATCGTCGGCCGCTTCGGCACCAATTGGCGCACCACCGGAAATATATACGGCACCATCGTGGGCGGTGAGCGCCGGAGCGTATCGCGGAACGTGCAATCGCGCGGTTTTTGGTGTCTCCGCACTTCTCACGGGAAATCCGCTCGAAGCAGCAGCAACAGCCATGGCGGAAACGCTCAGTAGCTCTCTTCTATTCATGGTTTATCCTTCCAGCATCGCCGTGCCGAGTCTGCGGTGCGCAAGCATCCCGACGATGACGCTCAGGATGAGCAGGAAAACGAGCGGCAACGCTGCATCTGCCGCAATGTCCGCCGCGTTCCGGTCTTCGAAAGCAAATGGCTCGAGCGTGTCGAACTCGGCCAGCGACAGCCGGTTACGGGAAACGATGGCAGGGCCGATTGCCCCTACCAGCCGATCGAGCCCTGCTCGAGCCTGCGCCTGGAAACGATGCTGGCGGTTCAGGTCGGCGCCCGCTGCCGCAACGAGCAGACGCTGCGCAATGATTGACGGCGACAGATACTGTGCGAAACGCAGTGTGTTCGCGCGGCCGGCGCGCGCAGCCTCGTATGCCTCGAGGATCGGACGGGTATTGTCGCGCGCGGCCCGGTTGGACAGAAACGCCGCGCGATAATACGACGGCACGGCATCGTCGCCGACCGACAGTTCCGGATGATCCATCAGGAACCCTTCGGTCAGCTTCGCCAGATTGCGGTTGGTGTCGCCCTGCGCTTCGCGAACTTCGGACAGGAACGCCAGTCTCGACGGCGTCGGATAGGCGGCTTCAGCCACGGTGGCAATGGACGCCGGAATCGCAAGCACCAGTACGAGCCACAGACCCACCATTGCTGCCGCTGTGTTGGTCGCCGAACGGAAGCGCGCAACACAGAACGCAATGACCGCGAGCCAGAACAATCCGTAGACCAGACTGACGGCCAGCCACACGGCAAATCGTAGGTAGCGATCACCGCCCGCATCGTTGGCAATGACGAGCGCAGCCATTGCCAGCACGGCGGCTAGCCATAGGAGGCCGTTACGAAACAGGAGCCGGGTCCAGACCAGACGCGTCAAGGGCACGGGTGCCGACAACACCATGGCCAGCGCACCGCGTCGCCGCTCACTGGCCAGCACGTCGAAGGACACGGCAATCATCAGCACGGGCAGCACGAGCACAATGACGAGCGCCACGTCGAAGGAACTGGCCGCCAGGGTCGACGGGTTGTCGAACTGGTAACGCCCGAAGACGCTGGACAGATTCCTCCACGTGGAAATCAGTCCGCTGGCCGGATGCAGGTCCGCGTGACCGACGGCAAAATCGCCGAGCGACGCAGGCGGCAGCGTCGCCGGGAAAGAGATGCCCATCGGGTTTGCCGAATACGGCGTGGGTTCGACCCGACCTTCTTCGATGTCGCGGAGTTCGCTGCGCCATTCGTCGAGGGCTTCGAGCTGCTCTGCCTCGAACGTTTCGAGGCTTGCGGCCCGTGCATCCCGCCAGCGGTCACCGCTCCAGCCCGCGTACACGATCGTCAGCACGATGAGCAGGACAGCGGGCAAAGCCGGCCCGCGGACGACAAAGTTCAGCCGTTCGTGATACAGGATGCCGGCCATCATGCTGTGGGCACCTCACGCCGGACGGCACGAGCAACCAGCGTGTACGCGAAGCCCAGCGCAGCGGCGAGCCACGCCAACAACAGCAGCGCATCCCTCATATAAGTGCCGGTGACGGCCCCCAGATGCGGCGAACTGTGCTCGAAGTCTTCGAATTGCTCCCATAACGCGGCGTCGGCGGTATAGGCCGGGCCTGCTTCGCCAGCGTTGAACATGTAGTCATCGTTCAGGAGCTTGATCATGTCTCGCCGATGCAGCTCGGCCGCCGTGGTAAACGCGTGCTGATGCGCGCGGTCCGTACCGGCCATACCTCGCGAGAGTTTGGCGGCCGCAATGGTCGGCGTAAGGACCGAAAACCAGCGGGCCGTGTTGTCCTGCGCCGAGTAGCGGCGCTCGAGTCCCGAATACACGCGCTCGAAAGCCGGTATCGACAGTTCCTCACTCACCTGCAGCCGGTAGGCGCCGTAGTTGATCGGCAACTCTTCCACGGTCGCGACGCCGTGTTCCTCGAGCAGGTCCTGCTCGATTTGTTGTTGCCGCTCCTCGTCTGCGTAGAACGTATACGACGCCGCTCTAAGCTCGCCCGACACGTCACGTGCGTCGGGCTGCGGATGAAGGCTCGTGCCGACGTCCGCCGCAAGGCGCGGCAGGAGCACGGCCATGAGCACCCAAACACCGGCCAGCGCAAGGAACGCGGCCTGCCGCGTGCGAAACAGTGCCGACACGCCGAGTGCAACGGCCACGCAAATCGTAAGGTACACGGAAAACACGATGAACAGCCCGACGAGTCTCGCGATGGCATCCGCATCTACCGCAACGGGTGTTGTCGAGAGCGCAAACGCCGCCAAGGCAAGGAACGTCAGACAAAACACGATCATCGTGAGCTTGAGGCCTGCGCCGAACTTGCCCAGGAAAAACTGCCGGCCGCTAACGCCGGCAGCCAGGAGTTGACGCAGCGTGCCATCCTCACGCTCTCCGGCAATACTGGCGGACATCATCAGGAACACCAGTAGCGGAGCGGCAGTAAGCAGCAGAAAAGCCGGCGTCAGTTGGCTATAGCGGCTCAGTTCACCACCGTCCTCGGCGCGCCGGAACACGGCGGGATCCTGATAGTGCGCCTCCATCCAGACCGCCAGGCCGGCAAAGTCGCTGGTACCGGGATCGATGAGTGCCAGCGGCGACGCAGGGCGGAAAGCGTAGCGGGAAAAGTGCGCTGCGGAGTGCGGATTGCGATCGCCCTGATTCATCCAGACGGCCTTGTCCGTCAGTTCGGCGGCGGCTTTCTCCTTGTCGAACACCTGTTCACGCTGCATGCCCGCAGCGAGACTCGCAACGAGCAGCACCAGGATCACGACCAACAACGCCTTCATGAGTGATTCGCGGCGCAGAACGAGAAGGTCCTTCCTGACGATGGCGCCGCTCATGCTGCCTGCTCCGCCGGATCGCTGCTGTTGGCCTCATGCAGATGCTCGAGATAGATCTGTTCGATTTCCCTGGCGTCGAGCACGTCGGTATCGAGAATGTTGACCAGTTGCCCCTGCATCATGATGCCAATGCGGTTGCCGATCTCCTTGGCCCTGAAGATATCGTGTGTTGCCATGAGCACGGCGCAACCGTCGTCACGCAGGCGACAGATGAGTTCGCCGAGGCTGTTTGCCGCCGACGGATCGAGCCCGGACAAGGGTTCGTCGAGCAGCAGCGCCCGCGCCTCTCTCGCCATCGCAATGGCAATGCCCACCTTCTGCCGCATACCCTTCGAGTAGGTGGACGTGCGCCGATGATGTGCCTCTTCCGGAAGACCGGCTGCGCTGAGCAGGCCCGACAGTTGGGACGCCGATCGCTCGCGGCCGGCAAGCTTGTCGAAGAACGCAATGTTCTCGAGACCGGTCAGCTTCGGGTACAGCGCCACGGATTCCGGCAAATACGCCAGCCGCTTGCGCGCGTCGAACGGCGCTTTGGCAACCTCGATCCCGTCCACGAAGGCAGCACCGCTGCTCGGCTCGAGAAAACCCAGGAACAGGTTGATGGTCGTCGTCTTGCCGGCGCCATTGGCTCCGAGCAGACAAACGACCTCACCTGCCGGCACTGTGAGATCGAGCTTGTCGAGCGCCACGGTCTTGCCGAAGGTTTTGCCGAGTGTTTTTGCTTCCAGAGCATAAGGTGTTGAGGTCATGAATCTCTCCTGAATGTCTTTGTGCGCTCAAAAGCGCCAGCGCAGCGTGGCCCTTGCCAGCCTGGGAACGCCGGGACTCACGTTGGTTGCCATCGTGCGCGAGCCCGCAAAAAAGAAGTAATAGTCTTCGTCGAACAAATTGGTGACGGACACATCCAGCGACAACGCATCGTTGCCGGGAAACGCCATCGACGCGGATACGCCAAACAGATCGTAGCCGCCCGCCGATACGCTGTTGGAGAGATCGACAAAATAGTCGTCATACCACTCGTAGGTGAGCCGGCCCGTCAGCCACTCCGTAAACTCCTGCGCCACCTCCACGTAGAAAATGTTCTCGGGCACACCCTGTGGCGTCACGCCGGAGAAATCCTGGTCCGGCGCCCCGAAGGAACCGGCAATGACCAGCTCGTCCCACTCGGGGTCGAGATACGTGTAGTTGATGATGGCCGTCGTGTGCTCCGTCGGTCTGAACCGGATAGAGCCTTCGAAACCTCGGCTCGAATACCCCTGGCCGGTCGTCGCAAGGGTAGGCGGTCCATTGGCATCCGGGTTGGGGACAAAAATGCGTCTGTCTTCCTGCTCGAGATAGAACAACGCCGTTTCCCATTCGACGCGGCCGCCGTTGCTCCGCCCTTTCCAGCCGATCTCGACGCTGTCGATGGTTGTCGGCTCTTCGTCCCGGGCAAAACGATCCGGCTCCCACTGAAACACCGGGCCGAAGTTCGAGTTGAAGCCCCGCCCGTAGCTCGTGTACACGATGCCGCCGCCATAGTTGTAGCTCAGCGAGGCTTTCGGAGAGAACGCATCGGCGTCACCGGTCGCACGCTGATCCACGGGTTGCGTACCGACGACGGCGAAATCGACCTCGCGCTCGAAGCGATCGTAGCGCAGGCCTATGGATAGCTCGAGCCGGTCGCTCAAGCGGATCTCGTCCTGAATGAACGCACCTAAAAAACTGTTGGTGGTATCGGCAGCGGTACGCAGCTGACTGCGCACGAAGCACGCATTGTCGGACGCGTCGTTGGTCACCTGCCCGGTCGAGTAGTCGATCAGGATGGCGTAAAAGCGGAAGCCGCACTCGCCGCTGAAGAACGGATCGATCTCTCCCGACCAGCGGTCCTCTTCGTCAAGCGTGGCTCGCTCGCCGCTCAGGCCGGCAACGATCGAGTGTCGGCCGGCACTCCAGTTGACGATGGCCTCACCGAACAGTACGTCGGCCTCGTTTTCCGATGCGAAACCGTTGACGCCCATGATCGAGTTGGCCGGATCGAACTCGAAGAAGTCGTAGAAGTTGAGTGCAACGTCAGCGTCGAACGATCGGGCCTGACCCGTCAACTGAACACTCAGCGAATCCGAGACGACGTAATCGTAACGGGCCGCCGCGATCAAACCCTCTCGCTCGTTGCCCGTGGGCAGGAAACCCAGAAAGGTCTCATTGCCGCCGACCACGTCGACGATCGTGCCGTCGCCAAGCGTCGGGATAACGCCGGGCACTTCGGCGTCGCGGTTGTAGTAGGTCAGCCAAGCTGTGACGTTGCCGCGATCGCCGACGGGCAATGCGCCTTTGACGAAGATGCTGGTCAGCTCACGCGCGCTGTTGTCACGCCAGCCTTCGAAGTCTTCGTAGACTGCGCTCAGCATGACGCCGGCGCCGTTATTGAAGCTGCGTTCGACGTGCCCCTGTACGCGATAAAAATCGTCGCTCCCGGCGCCCACCGACAGCTCGGCCCGGTCCTCACCGAAAGACCGGGTACGGTAGTTGACGGCACCAGCTATTGCGCCTCGGCCGTATAGCGCAGACACCGGACCGCGGACAATCTCGATGCTGTCGACAACCGGGTAAGGCACTTCGAACAACAGCACTTCCTCGTCCGGCCCTACAAAAGGAATGCCGTCAACCAGCGCAAGAAACGTGTCGTTGCCGTGGTTGCCGGTCACACCGCGAATGGAAATAAACGGAAATTCTTCACCGTCGCCTTCGCCGCGCCGGAAAAACACACCGGGCACGCCGCGAAATTCATCCGTACCGTAATTAAATCCCTTGGCGCGCAGCTCGCTTAGATCCTGAACGGTCACCGACGCGGGCACTTCCAGCAGCGGCTTGGCGCGGCGCGTTGCAGTGACAACAATTTCGTCGAGCGGACCGTCGACGTCATCAGCACCCGGCTGCGCAGCTGCGTCAGGAGCGCCCGAAAACAGTATCGACACGACCGCAGCAACACCTGCCACGCGCGTCATGCACATAGTCATTTTTCTCTAGTCCTCGAAATGCAGAACACGGCGGCACGGCGGCGTGCCGCTTCGAAACGGCGCCAGGCGCCGTTATGGAGGCATATCGATATCGAGGTCTAGGGAGAGGCGCGGGACCGGTAGTGGCAAAAAACCTGCGCACCGAAGGCCACAGGTGTTTCGACAGCAACCGCCGTGAATTGCATCGACGGCAGTGGCGTTGCTTCTGCAGAGACAGGCAGTTCGTCATCGCGCGCGAAGTGCAGACAATAGGTACAGGTCTCGTGCAGTTCGTCCGCCGAGTGCTCGAACTGGTGTGCGGCAAACGACACCTGCGATACGAGCAACAACACCAGCAACGACCACATAAACGGGGGTCGCGAAACGATGTGATAGCGTCGACGTGTGCGCATGGTGGTTTGTACGTTTCGTCTCTGAAGCAAGCGAATCGTCAGCTGTTCAGTGATAGCATCTCGCGGGAAAGAGGGCAATATCTTTTTGTCATTACCAAGGAGCAGTCGAGTGTCGGCGAACGAACAGAAGAGCATTGTCATTACCGGTGCGTCCACAGGCATAGGCTACGCGGCAGCCAGGCTGTTTCTGGATGACGGCTGGCACGTATTCGGCAGCGTCCGCAAGGCGGCCGATGCAGATCAGCTGACACAAGACTATCCGGATGCATTTACCGCGCTGGTCTTCGACGTCACCGACGAGGACGCGATCGACCGCTCCGCGGCGGAAGTGCGGCAGATGCTGGACGGCCGGACACTGGGCGGGCTCATCAACAACGCCGGCATTGCCGTAACCGGACCTCTGCAACACATTCCGATGGATGAACTCAGGTTCCAGTTCGACGTCAACGTCTTTGGCGTGGCGCGCGTCTCGCAAGCCTTCATCCCGCTGCTCGGCGCCGACAAATCTCTGACCGGCAAACCGGGAAAAATCGTCAACATGAGCTCGGTTGCCGGCAAGGTTTCCGCGCCGTTGTTTGGCCCGTACACAATGTCCAAACACGCATTGGAGGCCTACTCGCACAGCCTGCGCCGCGAACTTCTGATGTACGGCATCGACGTCGTGGTCGTCGGGCCGGGTTCGATCAAGACACCGATCTGGGATAAAGCCGAGGACACGAACATCGAGCAATACCGCAATACCGACTACTATCCCGTTTTCGACCGAGTACTGCACTTGTCGAAGAAAACCGGCGAGCGGGGCATGCCGCCTGAACAGCTTGGCCGCTTGTTGCTCGATATCCTCCGCAACGACAGGCCCAAATGGCGTTATGCGATCGTCGCGGACAGGCTCACAATGTGGACACTGCCGCGGCTGCTTCCGGCGCGCATGCTGGACAAGATCCTGAACAAGCGCTTCGGGTTTCCCGAGAAAGCCTGAACCGGATCGTGCCGCCTTTTTTTGTGAGGGTCGCCGCCGCCGGGGACAGCATTGACAACATCTGAGCCGCAGAGTACCCGGGTATTGGCCGCCGTCGCTCTGGCCGGACTGCTGACGGCGTGTTCGCCCGGGAATACGGAGTCCGAGGACGTCGATGCGCCATTGAGTTTTGCGGGCAGCGGCGAATGCGGGCACTGCCATGAGCCGCAATACACGCAGTGGCAGGGATCGCATCATCAGCTGGCGATGCAGATTGCCGATTCGAAAACCGTGCTTGGCGATTTCTCCGGCGTCACCGTTCCCTACTACGATACCGGCGCAACGTTTACGCAGCGGGACGGGCGTTACTTTGTTCTCACAGAGGGCGCGAACGGCGAACAGCAAGAGTTTGAAGTGACGCACACGTTCGGGGTGACGCCGCTGCAGCAGTTTCTTGTTGGCGCACCGGGTGGACGCAAGCAGGCACTTCAGTTCGTCTGGGATTCACGACCCGAGAACAGCGGCGGTCAGCGGTGGTTTCATCTCTATGAGGATGAATACCTGCGCTACGATGATGCGCTCCACTGGACGGGGCCGTACTTCAACTGGAACAGTATGTGTGCAGAGTGCCACTCCACGAATCTGGTGGTGGGCTACGATATCGACAGCAATTCCTTCGATACGACGTTTGCCGAAATCTCCGTCGGTTGCGAGGCCTGCCACGGCCCCGGCTCACGGCATATTGCACAGGCGAAATCCACCACGTTCGACGGCCAACACGGTCTGTCCGTCGATCTGGGCAGGGAAGACGACACTGCATGGGTCATGAACGTCGACACGGGGATTGCCGAGAGGTCGGTACCACACTCGACGCAGCCGCAAGTCGAAGCCTGCGGACAGTGCCATGCCCGGCGAAGCCCGATCACGCTGTCGTACGAGCACGGCAGACCGTTGACCGACACCCACATGCCGTCGTTGCTCGACACAGGTCTGTACCACGCCGACGGCAGAATTCTGGACGAGGTGTACGTTTACGGCTCTTTCCTGCAGAGCAGGATGTACGCAGCCGGCGTCACCTGCAGCGACTGCCACAATCCTCACTCGGGCCAATTGCACGCGGGGCCCGATCCCAACGACACCTGTGCAAGCTGTCATCTGCCGGCGAAGTTTGCCACGGCGGAGCACGCCGCTGATCGTATTGCAGATCGTACGGCTGATCGTACGGCTGATCGCACGGGTGACTGTGTCGCATGCCATATGCCGGCCACGACCTACATGGGCGTGGACGATCGCAGGGACCATAGTTTCCGGTTGCCCGGTACGGCAGAGGACCCTGCGCATTACGGCGCGACCATTGCGGCCGGCCGCAGCGGTAACGCGAACGAGGCGCTGCTGCGAGATATCGCCCGGCAATCCGTGCCAGCAATCGCGCGGGCGACCATGTTGTCGCTCCTTGAGCCGATCGATACGGCCGACGACCGGCAAATGCTGCTGCGTCAACTCGACAGTCCCGAACCGCTGGTCCGCATCGGTGCGCTTCGTGCGCTGCGCCGGCAGGTGCCCGAATTGCGTCTGCAATACGGAAGCCACCTGTTGCACGATCCGATACGCGCGGTACGCATCGAGGCGGCCATTACCTACGCCGACGAGCAGGACCTGTTACCACTCGAGGATAGCCGCGCCTTCCCCGTTGCCCTGGACGAACGGAGGCAGGCCCTGCAGGCGACGGCGTCAATGCCGGAGGCCGCAGTGCGTTACGCCGAACTCGAGGCACAACTCGGCAACGCGAATACGGCAGCGAAGCTTTACGAACACGCGATGCGTATCGGGGACAAGCTTGCGCTGGTGCCGCATGCGTTCGGGCTACACCTCGTGCGTGCGGGTCAGCCGGCCGATGCGCTTACGCACCTGGGGCGCGCCGCGGAACTCGACCCGTCGACCCCGCAGTTCACCTACGTGTATGGCGTTGCGCTCAACTCGCTGGGTCGGACGGACGACGCACTGGACGTTCTACGCACGGCACGGGAACGGTTCCCCGAACACTTCGACACGGGGTTTGCGCTCGCAACGATCTATCGGGACGCCGGTGACAGGGACGCTGCGCTCGCCGTAGCGATCCGGCTTAGCGATCAACACCCTGAAAATGCGAGAGCCGCCGCACTGGCCGATGCGCTCGGTAACTAGAACCGAACACCGCCAGGCCGTCAGGCGTTGGCCGCCTCAAAAACCTCGGCGTGTACGGCGGCCAGCGCATCGGTCATCATTGCCTGCAGACTGGGCATGGGCTCTTCGTGTTTTGCCCAATCCGTCATGAGTGCTTGAAACACCCCTGCAACCGCGTGGCCAACGGTACTGTCCTCGAGCGAAGGCTCAGCCCTTTTTGCGCGAATGGCGAGTGCTGACGCAACCAGGTTGGCAACGTCCATGCAGTTCACGACGAATTCCTTTTTCAGCGCAGGCTCGGACTGAACGAGGCACATCCTCGCGCGATGCCGGCGCCGCTGTTCCTCGTCCATGCCCTCATCGACTTCTACGCAGAGTGCGCGCAGAGCAACCACGACACCTTCCGCAACAATTAGTGAATGTATGGCCTCCATGAAGTCGCCTTCGTATTCGTCCCAAAGAATGATGCGTTCCTTGGTGTCGAAGTGCCGGTAGACGGTGGCAGGCCCAACGCCAGCCTCGCGCGCAATCTCCTCCACGGTGGTATTCGCGAAACCCTGTTTGCTGAACAGGTCGACTGCCACGCCCTGAATCTGCTTCATCGTTGCGATGCGCTTGGTTTCACGCAGGTTGCCCGTCATCAAAACTCCCGGTCGAGATAGCTTGCGATAGTAACTATCATATGATAGCGTCTACCTATTGATAGTTACTATCAAGTAGTAGTTCCTATCATTATGGGGTTCCCCGAATCACCTCGCAAGCCTTTTGTCGCTGAGTTTTGGGTGATTTTTCAGGAGCTTATCGTAAGGACCAGCATCGTTACGCGCTGGCTTGATCGTATGAGGACCGAACCATGACGTTACAACTACACTCCCTCGCCAGTCTTGCTCGCAGCCTGAAGCCACTGGTCTGGCCGGGCGTGATGGTGCTGCTCGCCGTCACGCTCAGCGCCTGTGGCGGCACCGCTCTGCGGGAGGAGCCGCTGCCGATGATCGAAATCGAACCGATCGCCTCGGCATCCGACGAACACATCAACGTATCGCTGGATACGCTGATCGTGCGCGACGGCCCCGGCAGCTGGGCCCGCAACGCCGACTGGGACGAGTATCAACTGACGATACAAAACCTGAGCGGTGCTCCGCTTTTGCTCGACCAGATCGTCGTCATCGACTCCTTCAGTGAGCCGGTTGCCGCCGACGCGTCGCGCAAGAGCCTGGTCAGGAGCAGCCGGGAAGTCGTGCGGCGCCACGAAGACGCCGACATCGACATCAAGGCCGGCGCCGGCAGCGGCGTGCTTCTTGGCTCCGGAGCGGCAGTATCGGCAATGGGTATCGGCACGGTCTCGCTCGCGAGTACCGGAGCGCTGATCTCCGGCGGCACGGCGTCGGTAGGCAGTCTGACCGCGGTAGCGTCGGGGCTCCTGATCGCGGGCCCCGCGCTGATCACGACGGGTGTCGTGCGAAGCGTCAACAACGCCAAAGTGAATGAGCAGATTGAAGTCCGGCACACGCCGCTGCCGCTGCACCTGGCGGCGGACGAGCAGGCGTCACTCAAACTGTTCTTTCCGATCGTGCCATCCCCGAAGCAGTTGCTGCTGTCGTACAGCGACGGCACGTCCGAGCATCGGATGATCGTCGACACCTCGAGCAGACTCGACGGACTGCACGTAACACCGGCAGAGGATGCGCTGTAATCACTGAGAGCAGTGTACTGCCAGAGCAGCGGACTCAGGCTCTGCTGCGAAACCGCAAATGGCGGCTTGGCAAAACGCCGAGCCGCCATTTTGTGTGTGCGGCGCGGCCGACACGTGACGGCCTCAGGCCCGAAGTGCTTCCGGCAACAGGTATTGCGGCATGTTCTGATAGCAGACGGGCTTGAGGAAACGCCGGATGGCCAGTGTACCGACAGAGGTCGTCGCAGCGTTCGTACTGGCCGGATACGGTCCACCGTGCATCATGGCCGGCGCGACTTCGACGCCTGTCGGAAAACCGTTCGCGAGCAGGCGCCCCGCTTTTTGTTCGAGGACGGGCAACAGGCGGGCTGCAATGTCCCAGTCGCCTTCGTCGAGGTGCATCGTTGCCGTGAGCTGGCCTTCGAGAGCCTCGGCAAGCCCTGTGAATTCGTCGACCGACGGCAGGCGCACGACAAGCCCGACCGGCCCGAATACTTCTTCGGCAAGTTCCTTGTGCTCACGCCACGTTCCCGAGTCGGTCTCGAACAGTGACGGCCTCGCACTGCGGTTGTCGGATACCGCCGAGTAACGCGTCGAAACCGCGGCCATCGAATCCAGTCTCTGTATGCCGTTGCGGTAACCCGCTGCTATCCCGTCCGTTAGCATGGTTTGCGCCGCAACCTCGCGAAGAGCGGCGACGGTAGCGTCGACAAACGCGTCGGCACCCTCGGTGTCGGGCAGAAACATTACGCCCGGCTTGGTACAAAACTGGCCGGCACCCAGCGTCAGCGAGTCCGCCCAGCCGGTCGCAATATCCGGGCCTCGATTTTTGAGTGCCGCCGGCAGCACAAAACCCGGATTGATCGATCCCAGCTCACCAAAAAACGGTATCGGTTCGGGACGACCGGCGCACAGGTCGAACAGGCTGCGGCCCGCCGCCAGCGAACCGGTGAAACCGACAGCCTTGATGAGTGGATGCTGCACGAGCGCCCTTGCGACGTCATGCCCGGCATCCTGTATGAGTGAGAAGACCCCCTCTGGCATACCGCTTTTCCGGGCGGCCGCGAGCACGGCTTCGGCAACCCGCTCACTGGTGCCGGGATGCGCCGGATGCCCTTTGACGACAACGCTACAGCCCGCTGCCAACGCAGACGCCGTATCGCCGCCGGCCGTGGAGAACGCCAGCGGGAAGTTCGATGCACCAAAAACGGCAACGGGGCCGATCGGACGCATCATCAGGCGAAGATCGGGACGCGGTATCGGCTTGCGATCCGGCAGCGGATCGATCACACGGCGCTCGAGATAGTCGCCATCCAGTATGTGCTGGGCAAACAGGCGCAGCTGGCCTGTCGTGCGGCCCAGTTCACCCTCGAGCCTTGCATTCGGGAGTCCGCTCTCACCTGTCGCTATTGCGACGATGTCGCCCGCGCGGCGTTCGAGTTCAGCCGCCAGTTCATCGAGGAACCGGGCTCGATCGGATTGCGAGCGGGTGCCGTAATCGGCAAATGCAAGCCGCGCTGCCTCGGCAGCCTCGTGAACGATCCCCGGGGTACCGTTCCAGAACACCTGCGGCTCGCCGACCGCCGGGCTCGACGAGAAGCGGCTGTCGCCCGATACCCACTGCCCCGCAATCAGGTGTTTTCCTTTCAACATGGGAACCTCGCGTACGCTGTCAGAATCTGGCCGGTGAGAAAGCGTCGATATCGATGTGCGTCGGCTGCTCGCAAACAATTTCTGCGATCAGCCGGCCCGTTGCCGGCGCCAGGGTCAGACCCAGCATGTTGTGTCCGGTGGCAAGCAAACCGTTGTCGAGGCCCGGTACTCGCCCGATGATCGGCAGACTGTCCCAGGTCATCGGCCGCCAGCCGTACCAGGTCTCCTCGACCCCAATACCCGCCTCGTCGCCGACAGGCGTTTTCAAATACGGCCGCGCGGACTCGCGCAGCTGGCTGATCCTGTGCTCCGGAATGCTCGAGTCGAAACCGACGAACTCCATCATCGAACCGATCCGGTAGCCTTCGTCGAAAGGTGTTACTCCGATGCGATGCTCGGGGAACAACATGGGATGCTCCGGACAGACGTCCGGTCTCGGCATTGTCAGGGAATACCCTTTGCCCGGCTCGACGGGTATCTTGCAACCGAGTTCCCCGGCGAGCGCGCTCGACCAGGCGCCTGTCGCAAACACGTAACGGTCAGCGGCCAGTTCGCCTTTCGCCGTCTCGAGCGCGTCGATCCGGCCGGCCGATTGGCGCACGCGTTCGACCGGGCAGTGCTCGATAAACTCGACCCCCGACCGGCTCAGTTCGGAACGCCATTCCCGAATCAGCTTGTCGGGACGCACGGACGCGTCGTCGTCATAGAAGTACGCACCTGCGAGGCCGTTCCGCAGAGCCGCGTCGAACTCGGTCAGCTCGCCGCCTTCGATGCGACGGGCTGAAAGCCCGTAGGTCTCGGTCAGCAGGGCGTCGGCTTGCGAAAATTTCGCAAACCCCTCGTCAGTTTCGAACACGTACAGCAAGCCCTGCTGCTTCCACTCACAGTCCAGAGCCGTCGAATCGAACAACAGCCGGTACTCGTCCATGGACGACTCGAGCAAAGGCTTGAGACGGTGGCCGGCTGCAATCATTCTGCTGTGCGTGCAGCGCCGCGCAAACTCGAACAGCCAGCGATAGATATCGAGCCGGAGCTGAGGCTTTATCCGGAATGCCGATGCCGGACGAAACAGGGACCGAATGCCCGCGAGCAGGGCGCCGGGCTCGTTGAGCGGCAGTACGTGACTGGGGCAGACGTAGCCACAGTTGGCGTACGAGCAGGCCTGCCCGATACCCGACCGGTCGATGACGGTCACCTTCAGGCCGGCTTTCGCCAGGTAGTGGGCACAGGCGAGACCAATGATTCCGCCTCCGGTCACGACGACCGAACCCGTTTCGGAGGCCGTGTTCACGCAATGCCGTTGGCGAACGGATCGCCTGCCTGACGGACGAGCAGGTTCTCGCCGCAAATGTAGGCCCTTCCCGAGATGCTGGGAACGATCCCGCCTTCTTCGTTCAGCCGGTAGCTCGCCACGAAACGGCTGCCGATGACACTTTCCTGCACCCAACGCTGGCCCGGCGCCAGTTCGCCGCGTTCGGCCAGGCAGGCAAGCTTGGCACTCGTGCCGGTTCCGCACGGCGATCGATCGTAGGCATTGCCCGGACAGAGAACGAAGTTTCGGCTGTGTGCATCGCTCGATGTCGGCGGGCCGAAAAACTCGATGTGATCGATCTCGGCGCCGTCCCCGCCGGTAATGCCTTTTGCGCCAAGCGCCGTCTTGATGCGGAGGGCAGCGCGGGTCAGCTCGGGCTCGTTCTCGAGGATCAGTGCCCTTGGTGCGCTGTCGACGAGAAAAAACCAGTTGCCGCCCCAGGCAATGTCTCCGCGCACGTCGCCAAGCCCGGGCACGTCGAGCGCAACGTCACGCCGGTAGCAATAGCTCGGGACGTTCTCGACCGTGGCTTCGTTGGCCGTCGTCAGCGTCACGGCAACGATGCCAACCGGCGTTTCGAGCCGGATACTGCCCGGCCTGACCCGGCCGAGATACGCCAGGGTAACGGCAACGCCGATGGCGCCATGGCCGCACATGCCGAGATAACCTGCGTTGTTGAAAAAGATGACACCGGAGGCGCAGTCGTCTTGCGTCGGCGGACACAACAGCGCACCCACCATTGCGTCCGAACCGCGCGGCTCGAGGATGACGCTCTGCCGGACATCGTCGTGGTTGGCAGCGAATCGGTCCAGGCGTTCGCGCAACGTGCCCGAACCCAGGTCCGGACCGCCTTCGATCACGACACGCGTGGGTTCGCCTTCCGTATGGGAATCGATGACGCGTATTCCGGTCAACGCCTTATTCATCTTTTCCGGACCAGGTAGCCCACCAGTTTCGGAACCGCCGCCACTCGGCCTCGATGAATGCCTGCTGAGTCGGGCTCAATCCGTCGGACGTGTTCAGGTGATAGCGATACTCGCCGTTCCCCTCGAGGACCATCAGGTGTTTGTAGTACAGCACGAGATCGGGACCTTCGTCGAACTTCGACAGGACGGCAAGTGACTGGTCGAGCTCCCGGGCGAGTCGCAGCGACTCCGCATCCCCTGCGGCAGCCCGCTCGCAAAGGGCGACGAGTCGCAGCACTTCGTTCGGCAGCGCGTTGCCCACACCCGTAATTGCGCCTTGCGCGCCGCAGTTGACGAAACCGTGCACAACCTGAGTGTCGACCCCCACCATTAGGCTCAGATCCGGGTCACCGCTGGTAATGTGTTCGGCCGCATAACTCAGCGATTCCGCACCGCCGAATTCCTTGAATCCGACCAGGTTCGGATGCTCGCGACGCAGATCGAAAAACAACTCGGCGCGGGTTTCGAAACCGTAGTAAGGACTGTTGTAGATGACGGCCGGCACGTCGGGGGCGGCCTCGAGGATACCGGCAAAATGCGCCCGCTGGGCCGCCGCCGAAGTCCCGCGCGACAACACGCGCGGTATCACCATGAGACCGTCTGCGCCCGCTTCGCTGGCGTGCCGGGCCAAGGCGGCTGCACGTGCCGGATTTTGCGCACCCGTGCCGACAACGGTGGGAACACCGGCGGCCACGAGGCGCTCGACACCCAGCATGCGCTGACGATCGTCGAGCAGCGGCCAGTCACCCATCGAGCCGCAATAGACGACCGCGCGCATACCGGCCTCGCACAATTCTTTGCCCTTGCTTGCGAGGGCATCGAAATCGGGTTCACCCTGCGCGCTGCAGGGGGTCATGAGCGCCGGGATGCAACCGCGAAACACCGAGTTGTCGATTGGCATGTCTACATCCATTTGATTTTTCGTAGAATACGACTGGCTTTGAGTCTTGTATCTTATTAATTTGGTGATGGTTTGGCTTGGCCACGTCTCAACCCGCCACTTGATTTTTTGCACAGTCGCTTATGAGCACACGATCTTACGTGCCGAGCTTGCTCGAAGACCTCGCGGAGCCGTTTACGGCTGAGGCGCTGTTCGACCTCATGCCGGATACCGTGTTTTTCATCAAGGACGCGGACGGCCGCTACGTCTGCGTCAACCAGACGCTCGTGAACCGCTGCCGCAAGCACAGCAAGTCGCAACTGTTGGGCCGCACGCCTTCGGCCGTATTCGGCAGGCGCCTGGGAAAGGACTACGAAGCGCAGGACCGGAACGTCATCCAATCCGGCCGGCAACTGCTCGATAAACTCGAACTGCACGTGTACCAGCCGCGTGAACTCGGCTGGTGCCTGACCAGCAAACTGCCGCTGATCGGCAAAGACGGCAAGGTCGTCGGACTGGTGGGCGTATCACGGGACCTCAAGCTGCCGGACGTGGCCAGCAGCGAGTTCGAGCAAATCGCCGAAGCGATTTCCTACGCCGAGTCCCGGCTCGCGGCACCCCCAACAGTCGCGGAACTCGCGGCGACCGCATCCATGTCCGTGTACCAACTCGATCGTCGCATGAAACGCCTGTTCGGCCTGTCCACGGGGCAGTGGCTCCTCAAGACTCGCATCGACCGCGCCAGCCGCCAGCTGATAGAGACGGAGCTGTCCATCACCGACATTGCGCTGGACTGCGGCTACACGGACCACAGTGCATTTTCCCGGCAGTTTCGTCGAACGACGGGACAAACGCCGTCGGAATTCAGGCACTGGTCCGGACGCGGATAGACGCGTACCGGCGTCAAGTGATCTTCGCTCGAGCCGTGCACGCGACTAATGTATGGCCACGGTACCCAGGTCGGCGAGTTTGTCCGGGTTGCGAACAATGTAGATGTCGGTCACGGCGCCTTGTGTATCGTAGGCAAAAGAAACAATCGCAACGACCGCGCCCTGCTGCCTCAGCACGATTCCGCGGGTGCCGTTGATGTCGGCTGTTGACCATTCGAAGCCCGCCCAGTACTCGCTGAGCCTTTTCGACAGGAAACGTACAACCTCCTCGACGCCGTGCAGCACCTTGCGCACGGCAGGCACCTTGCCGCCGCCGTCAGCGCTGAGCCGAATCTCGCTCGAAAGCAGCGACGCGAGTCGCTCGGTCGAACCGCTGACCACTGCGTTTTCGAATTCGGCGAGCAGCTGTTCCTGACGTTCCGGCGACGTGACATTGCGGACGTCGGCCCGATCGACATTGGCTTTTGCCCGCGAGACCAGCTTGCGACAAGCACTCTCCTTGATATCGAGGGCATCGGCAATGTCGGCATAAGACAGGTCGAAGATGTCGCGCAGCAGGTACGCGGCACGCTCTTTTGGGGTCAGCCTTTCGAGCAGCAGCAGGAACGCCATCGACAACGATGACGCCAGATCGGATACGTCCTCCGGCCCTTCTTCCGAAACGGTCTGTACGGGTTCGGGCAACCACACGCCCACGTAGTTGACGCGGCTGCGATGAGCGGCTCGCAGCAGGTCCAGGCAGCGGCGCGTGCAGGTTGTCGTGAGCCACGACGGCGCACTCCGGATATCGCTGCGATCGGCCCCGGACCACTTGAGGAACGTGTCCTGCACCGCGTCCTCGGCATCCGCCACCGAGCCGAGAATGCGGTAGGCGAGCGCCAGGAGGCCGGGGCGGGCGTCTTCGAAAACCCGGGTGTCGTCAGCACTGAGCATGTCAATGGCTCGAGATGTTGATCCGGTTCCAGAGATTGATCATTGCAATGGTAGCCGTCAGCGCACCGATTTGCTCCTCGGAGAAGTGCCGCCTCAGACGTGCTCGAAGCAATCCGCGATCGGCCCCCGGATCGAGCGTGGTCAGCGCTTCCGTCCAGGCCAGCGCCGCGCGCTCCGGCTCGCTGAAGTCATCCAGTTCTTCCCAGACGATCAGGCGATCCAGCCGCTCGCTGGTTTCGCCGTCCGCGCGCGCTTCGCGAGTGTGCATCTCGACGCAGTAGCCGCAGCGATTGATTTGCGATGCACGCAGCTGCACGAGGTGATGCAGGGCCCGGTCCAGCCCGTGTCCGTTGATTGCGCCGTGTACGCCCAGCAGCGACTGCATGACGTCCGGGACTTCTTTTCTGTAATCGACAGCGTCTCTGTTACTCATGGTATTCCTCTTCTTCTGGTGTTCGACCACCCTCTCGGGCGGCTCTCATGTACAGGGATGACGTTTCGCCGGCCGTTCTTGTGACGCCCAATCAGTCCAGAACGGCAATGGCATCGACCTCGAACAGCATGCCGTCGAGCGCCAACCGCGGCACCGGAACGAGGGTCTGTGCCGGCAGCGAATCTCCGAACATGTCTTTCGCATAAAGCGTCATGACGTCGAGCATTGCCGGGCCATAGTCGACGACATAGGTCGTGATTTTCGTGACCTGCTGCGGTTTGGCTCCAACCGCCTCGAGTGCCGTGCGGAGGTTCCGGTAGGCCCGCTCGACTTGCTCGGTAAAACCGGGCGCCAGTGCCCCGGTTTCGTCTTCGCCACCCTGCCCGGCAATGAACGCCGTTCGCGTGCCGCCCGTAGCAACGACAACGTGGCTGAAGCCGAACGGCTCAGGATTGAAAAGGCGGTGCGGATTGACGATCGTTGTTCTGACCGCGTCGACCGCGGGATCCGCGCCGGCGGGAATGAATAATGCGTTTGCGCTGTACCGGGCTTCGGTACGAGGCTGTTCGCGCGTGTCCGTAGATGGCGTCATGTTGATGTACTCGTGAATGTTGACGGTACTCAATTGACGATTGGCGGGACGCGTTTGTGACCTGCAACAAAAAGGCGCCCGCCGTTCCCGGCGGACGCCTTTTCAATATCGCCGGGCTGCCGGCCTCAATAGGCGAAAGGCGGGATGAAATCGTTGCTGCCGTTCAGCGCGATCGGCGCGTTGCCGTCGGGTGTGCCTGCCCAGACGTCGCGAAATTCGGAGTTCATGAAGTCGTCGAATCGTTCGTAATAGACAAGCCTCGTGCTGTCCTCCGACCAGCGGACGTCGCGCACGTCCACATTCGCGTCGAGATCCGCGTTGATGCGATTACCCGCCATGCCGTCGGCCGTGCTGACGTACAGCTCGATCTCGTTGCCGGTCGTGCTTCGGGAGAAGTAGGCGACGTTCTGGCTGTCGGGCGACCAGGTGACGGGCAAGAACGTCCGATCGCCCGGCACTACAACACTGCTAATGTCCGTCAGGCCGCTGCCGTCGGGGTTCACGACGTAAGTCACCCATTCCCCCGAGGCATCAAGCTCGCCAATAAACGCCAGCTTCGTACCGTCGGGCGACCAGCGAACACCGTTGGCAAACTGGCTACCCGAAAGATCGAGATGCAGCTTGGTGGAGCCGCTGCCGTCGGCGTTGCTGATAAAGGAGTCGACGAGGCTGCCGGCGGTCGGACGCAGCGAGTAGGCAATCCGGGTGCTGTCGGGCGACCACTGGATGGACTGTGCCGAGAAGAGCTGGAAACTGCTCCCGGCATTCAGACGCCGATTGTTGGCGCCGTCCGGGTCGGCTGCAAACAGGTCGTAGGCCGTGGAGAGTTGCTGCGCGCCATAGACAATCGTGCTCGCGTCCGGTGAGAAACTGAGTGCCACAACGTCGCCATTGGCCACCAGGTTCTGGTTGATGCGGGCCAATGACGAGCCGTCGGGCAACACGCTATAGAGTTCGGTGACGCCGGCCGTCTGATGGCTCGAACGAAACGCGATCCGGCTGCTGTCGGGTGCCCAGGCGTAGTCGGTTTCCATACGCTCGCCGCCTGCTATGCTCACTGCCGGCGTAATTCGGGTGCTGTTCGGCGCCGTGTTTTGCGAATCGTAGGTATTGATGCCGAGCATCGCGAACGGCTGCAGGCTGTTCACGGTTTGCGCAAGATAACGACTGTCCGGCGACCACTTGGCTTCCGGCAGGCTGACCACGGGCGGTGCGCCGACGGCACCGTTGACCTTGCGGTTGTCACTGCCGTCGCGGTTGGCGACAAACACTTCATCAATCTGAAACCCGTTCGTCGATCGGCCCAGCGGGTTGGCAATGTACGCCAGCTTCGAGCTGTCGGGCGACCAGTAGAGTCGGCTTATGCGGGTATTGGCGGGAAATCCGCTCGAGACCTGGGTGGGCGTACCGCCGGCGGCAGGGATGACATAGACGTTGGCCATGTCGTCCGCGTCGGCGTCTGCAACATAGGCCACGGTCTGCTTGTCGGGCGACAGCGCAAACAAGGAGACGTTGCCGGTGGGGTTACCAAACGCCAGCGTCAGCTGCACCAACGCTCCGCCCTCGTCGGACGCGCTGAACAGGTGCCGCTGCATGAGCGTCGGCTCGTCGGCGAGGAAAAACGCCGACTGCGGAGGCCGTACGGGTGGCGGCGGAGGCGGCGGCGGGGAGATGCCGGTGCTGCCTCCACCCCCTCCGCCACCGCCGCCGCAGGCGGTCAGCAGGGCCAGAAGGGCGCCGAGAATCAGAATACGGGGCGCTCGTCTGCCACATGCGGGTGTGTTGAGACCGTTGATGTTCATGTCGCTTCTCCCTTGGCCCGGAAGGCCGTTTGCATACCCCGCGCGGGCCTGTATGGCGGGTGCTTACGGGGTTAAGCGACGTCTGGGCACGGCTATGCCCAAAAAAAATCAACAGTTTGGAGTCATGGGCGACGCAGGAAGGTCGGTCTGTTCGCGTTTGCCGAACACCGCATCCGTCCCTGGCCGTCTAGTGCCGGTGCGGCTCGAGGTCTACCTTGAGTGACGAACTCAGCAATCGTCACTCTCGATCACATTTACGCGGAGACAAGATCATGCCCAGGATACTGGTCCTCTATTACTCGAGCTATGGCCACGTGGAAGCCATGGCACAAGCCGTCGCTGACGGCGCCCGAGCCGGCGGCGCGAACGTTACGCTAAAACGCGTACCGGAGCTGATGCCGGAAGCCGTTGCACGTCAGGCCGGCGTCAAGCTCGATCAGGAAGCGCCTATTGCCGACCCGGCCGAACTCGCCGACTACGACGCTATTGTGTTCGGCACGCCAACACGATTCGGCAACATGGCAGCGCAGATGCGCAATTTCCTCGACCAGACGGGGCCGTTGTGGTTCGAGGGCAAACTGATCGGCAAGGTGGGTTCGGTGTTTACGTCCACAGGCACGGGCGGAGGCCAGGAGACCACGATCACGTCGTTCCACTCCACGCTGCTGCACCACGGTATGGTCGTGGTTGGCCTGCCCTATGCGTCACCCGAGTTGCTCGACTTGAGCGAGGTCCGCGGCGGCTCCCCCTACGGCGCAGCCACACTCGCCGGCGGCGACGGATCCCGACAGCCCACGGCGAAAGAGCTGAAGCTTGCCGGTGATCAGGGTGCGCACGTGGCGGCAATAACGGCGAAGATGGCGGCGTAAGCCCGCCACTACAGTGGCGCCGCCGAACGGCCGGGCGAAAATGGGGCCAAAATCGAGTGATAATGGCCCCATGCAAATACACCTCGACCTGATCGTCGCGTTTCTTGCGGTCATGGAGACGGGCGGCGTCAATGCCGCCGCGCGGCGGCTCGGTCTGTCGCGCTCCGTGGTCAGCAAACGCATCATGGACCTCGAGGCGGCGCTTGGCGTCGACCTGTTTGTGCGGTCTACCGTGCAAATGACGCCCACGGAGGCAGCACAGGAATACTATGCGCGCACGGCGTTTCTCGTTCAGGAACTCGAGGACGCCGCCAACGACGTGCGGCCGGACGCCGCCGGGTTGAGCGGTACGCTGCGCCTGGCGGCACCGCTCAGTGTGTCGATCTCGCACTTGAGGGACGTGTACGTCGCGTTTGCAGAGCAACATCCCGATCTGCATCTTGCCATCGATCTCGACGATCGCGTGGTGGACCTTGCCGGCGGCGGCTACGACGTCGCGATCCGCATTGGCCGCCTGCCGGACTCGTCGCTCAAGGCGCGTCGGCTTGCCGACAGCCGGCAGGTACTCTGTGGCGCACCGGGTTACCTGGAACGGCATGGCGAACCCCAAACCCTCGAGGAGCTGATCCAACATCGAACGATCGGCTATGCGAACGCGCCTACGAGCCAGATATGGCGCTTTGCACCCGCAGCCCCTGACGAACCGGAGCAAACCGTGCGCGTGCTGCCGGGGTTCGTGAGCAACAACGGTGAAACCATGCGCTCGGCTGCCATTGCCGGTATGGGCCTGGTCGTGCTGCCCGAATTCCTGGTCAATGACGCACTGCGGGAGGGCAGGCTTCGAGCCATTCTCGCGGACACCGAGCCGCTGCACGACGGCGTCTACGTGGTCTATCCGCCGGGGCGCGGCAAGTCCCGCAAAGTCCGTGCGTTTATCGATCATCTGGTCGAAGCATTCGCCGATGGCCCGCCCTGGGCTCTGGACTAACGATGCTGTTCGCGGGTGCCGAACAGCGTGTCGGGCATCCGCCACCTAGCGGCGCGCTCCACCCGCTCTTATCCTCAGCCTCATAGCCATAGCAAAGCAGCGAAGGCCGCGCCCAACCGGCGCAAAGCCGATATCGAACGGGAGCAGGTGCATGGGATTGTTAGTCAACGGCGAATGGCAAGACCGCTGGTACGACACGAAGTCGAGCGACGGCCGCTTTGTCCGGCAGAAACAGGCGTTCCGCCACTGGATAACGCCCGACGGCGAGCCCGGACCGAGCGGCAGCGGCGGCTTTGCGGCCGAGCCCGGCCGGTATCATCTGTACGTCAGCCTCGCCTGCCCGTGGGCGCACCGGACGCTGATCGTACGAGCGCTCAAAGGGCTGGAAGACGCGATTTCCGTGTCGACAGTCGACTGGCTCATGGCGGATCAAGGCTGGACCTTCGGTCAGGAGGACGGCGAAGTCGACACTCGGGACACCTTGTTCGGGTCAAGCCGCCTGTACGAGGTCTACCAGAAAGCCGATCCTCTGTTCAGCGGACGCGTCACCGTGCCGGTGTTGTGGGACAAGTCCAGCGGCACGATCGTCAACAACGAATCGTCGGAAATCCTGCGCATGCTCGGCAGCGCCTTCGACGCCGTCGGCGCCGAGCCGGGGGACTACTACCCGGTCGAGCTGCGCGACGAGATCGACGGCATTAACGAACGCGTCTACAACACCCTCAACAACGGCGTGTACCGCTCGGGGTTTGCGACCACGCAGGAGGCTTATGAGGAAGCCGTGTATCCGCTGTTCGAAACGCTGGACTGGCTGGAAGGCATACTGAAGAAACAACGCTATCTGACCGGCGATCGCCTGACGGAGGCGGACATTCGATTGTTTACCACTCTCGTTCGATTCGACGCTGTTTACGTCGGTCACTTCAAGTGCAACCTTCGGCGCCTCGTGGACTATCCGTCACTGTGGGCATTCACGCGCGACCTGTATCAGCAGCCGGAAATCAACAAAACCGTGAATTTCGAGCACATCAAGCACCACTACTACGGCAGCCACAAAACGATCAACCCGCATGGCATCGTGCCGGCAGGACCGTTGCTCGATTTCGACGAGCCTCACGGCCGTGACGAGATCGGCAGCCGTCGAGGCGTCGCCTGACAGACTTTGGCGCAGAGCCGACGCATCATGGCTTGTCCGGGCGACTTTTCTCGAGTTCCTCGATAGAACGTGGCCAGTCTTTCTTGAGCAGACGCGACAACGAACGATCGGCCAGCAGGCGACCGCCCGTCTGGCAGCGTGGGCAGTAGTTGGTTTCGTTGCTCGCGTAGCGAATGCGCTGCACTTCGGTGCCACACACCGGGCACGGTTTGCCGTAGCGACCGTGAACGGCCATCTCCGGCCGAAAAGCCGTGACTTTCTCGGGAAACTTCTCGCGGCTCTCCTGCCGCAGCCTGCCGGTCCATTCGTCGAGCACGTCGCGCACGGCGGCGTACAGAGTAGCGAGTTCGTCCTCGCTGAGCGATTGCGACAGCTTGACGGGTGACAGACCCGCGCGGTGCAGGATTTCGTCGGAATAGGCATTGCCGATGCCGCTCAGTATGCGCGGGTCGGTCAGCGCGCGCTTGAGCGTGTGATTGCGCGCGGTAAACGCGCCAATGAACGACTCGAGATCCGAGTCCATAACCTCGAGCCCACCGGGATTCATGCCGCGCATTGCGGCGGTGCCCTCGACGACGTGCAGCGAAGCCCGTTTCTTGGTGCCCGCTTCCGTCAGCGTCAGCACGCCGCTGTCGAACGTAAACGCCGCAAGCAGGGTTCGCGACGGTCGCTTGGGTGCCTCGTCGCGCCAGTGCAGGCGGCCGGCGATCATGAGGTGCAGCACCCACCAGATATCGTTATCGAAACCCAGAGCAATCCGCTTTCCGAGACGTTCGAATCCAGTGACGCAGTGACCAACCGCAGCGTCGAGCGGCGGCGACGCCGTGCGCAGCAGGAAAGGACTGGAAAGCTGCACCTGCTCGAGCACGTGCCCTTCGAGACGGGTTCGAAGGGCATCGATATAGGCCGTTATGTCGGGGAGTTCTGGCACCGGCTGAGGTTACTCCTTCGCATCGGGTGCTCTGTTCGAACACCGCACTGGATGCCAAGAATAACGGGCGATGGAAAGCCATATCCAGGCGTAAATGGATACGCCCGCGCTCGTCAGGCGGCTTCTTGCTTGCCCTCGACGCGGTGGTCGACGCGGCCCGGCACGTAGGTTGCGGTGCGCTGTATCGGATTGACCAGCATACACAGGTCCCTGATACCGAGACTTTCCGCGGTGTCGTCCACCACGGTACAAATACGGGCCGCTACGGCGGGCGGAATGATCGAGCGCACGATGCAGTGTTCGTCGTGAATTCGCACACCGGACTTGTCGACTTTCTCTTCGCCGACGAAGCGCCCGAAGGTCATATTGAGACCGGTGGCGCCCGAGTCGATGATCAGGTCGGTCAGACGCTCCATTTGTTCGCGTCTGACAATACCGGTCAAGGCAACTCGATCGAGCGCTCCGGCATCTCCGGCAGAGAACCCGTCGACGCCGACAATACGACCCTGATCGCCGAGGGCAAAGACGGACTGATCGCGCCAGTGTGTGTGTCCGCTCAGATGGTCGATCGCCTTGATGATCTGATGCATGTTGGCTTCGTGACGATGTTTGACGAAGCTGCTCGGCAGATTGAACATGCCTCTGTCGATCTTCATTCGATACATCAGGCCCCGGCCCGGCTTGTTGAAACCGCCGGCCTTCGCCATGGCATCGAAGACGTCGTCGACCTGCTCGTCGTCGACGACAACCATCTGAACCTCCTGAAGCTGCTCTTTGGCTATGCGCAACCAGCCGACGCGATCGCGAAGACCCCGGCCTTCGGTAAAGTAAATCACGGGACCGTGCGCACCCGCCTCCACGGCAGCTCGCGCTACGCGATCGCTGAACGCCTGCCCGACACTGCAAAGGATGACGTTGAGTGACTCGCTGACGGCATGCTTGCCGGCAACCGAGTCGGAACCTTCCGGCCAGCTCCGGAATTCGGAACCGACGTAGGCATGGTCACAGGGTGTGCTGAAAACGGCTCCGGTTGCCTGCTGATGCAGCCGGCCGGATTCCATCGTCGCTGCAACGAGACCGTCGACCTGCGACTGCGGGACCACCATTTGCAGCACGGTCTTCACCGGCCCGATCGGCGGCATCCAGCGGGACAGCCAATGATCCCGAAGCAAGGTGCCGCGGGCCTTCCAGGCAAGCGCCGTGCCGCCGTTCGCCTCGACCGTGCCTTCGATGACGCGCGCGGCAGTGGCGTTGGGCAGGATTGCGGTAACGATCGAATACGCTTTGTCGTTCCTGAACACTAGACCGGCACCTCGGTGTCTTGAGCCTCTGCAATGTCGTCCGTTTCCATCTCTTCCTGGCGTTCGGCGCGCTGCATTCTTTGTGTGTAGAGCCCAACGGACAGCACCGACAGAATCGGACCGACGGACGCCAGCGCCAGAATGCCAAAGCCGTCCGATACGCCCGGCACGTTCGCGCCGATACCGAGCCCCATTGCCAGCACCAGCGGCACCGTAATGGGTCCGGTCGTCACGCCGGCACTGTCCCAGCTGAAATTGACGAAGCTGTTGGGTGCGAGCCACGTCAGTACCAGCACGAGCAGGTAGGCGGGAACGAGCAACGAAATCAGCGACAGACCAAACGCCATCTTGACGACCCCGGCGGCTATGCCGCAGCCGACGCCGAATGCGACGCTCTGCATCAGCAGCCGCTTGCGAAATGCGCCTGCCGTGATTTTCTCGACCGTGTTACCCAGCGCATTGAGTGCAGGCTCGGCGAGCGTCGCCCCGTAGCCTAAGAAAAACGCAAAGCCGACGGCCAGGAGCTTGCCGGCGCCGACGCTCAATAGCGGACCTTCCGCATAGCTCGAGCCCCACGGCACGATCGCTGCGAAAGCAAGCGGCGTGTTGCTACCGAGCTGGCTGCCCAGCGGCGTCAGGCCCAGCGCAATACCGAGCCCGAACAGCGCCATGCCGACAACCGCAAATGTCACGCCGACACCAATGTCCGAGTCTTTACCCAGGTTCTGACCCAGCAGCCGCAGGACGATGTAGAGGAACAGGCACAACGGAACAATGGCCCGCAGCGCGTCCAGTAGTGCTTTGCCCACCTCCGCTGACAGCACTTTGCTGCTGTCCCAGACCTCGCTGCTGAACAGGGAGAATCCGCGGTCGAGCTGTTTGCTGATCACGACTTCGGGATTGGAGATCACGATCTGACCGTCACGCAAGACGGGCTCGCCGCCGGAATAATTGATCTCGTAGCCGTCGGGCACCTCACCGGATTCGACGAAGCCCGCAAATTCCGCGGCAGAAATAGGCACAGTTGCGCGCACGACGGTCTCGTCGCCCTGCGGTTCGGCCTCGGCCGCCGCTTCTGCCGCGACAAGCTCGCCTCGATAGTTGGCGGCACCGTAGTAATCGGCCTGTACGTAGTGGAACGCTGCCAACAGCAGCACCGCGAGAATGGGGAACAGCGAGGCAAGGGTGACGATACCAAAGCCCGAGTGTCCGCCGCCGCCGGACCCGCTACTGACGACACGGCAAACGCCAATGCCCAGTGCCAGGACGAGCGGCACGGTCACGGGACCGGTGGTTACGGCACCGCAGTCCCAGGCGAGACCCAGTACGTCGTTGAGTTCCGGTACCTGGCTGAAAACCATCGACAACACAAGCAGCAAGCCCACCGACGGCATGGCCAGGTACTTGAGCGGCCAGGCATAAAAGAATCTCAGCACACCGAGCAACACGGCAATGCCAACGCCGACGCCGACTGCCCCGACGAGCTGGCCGGAAAAGTCGTTGAGCATGCTGTAGAGCAGCGGCGAGGTACCGGGCTCGAGCGTGCTGCCGGCGGCTTTGAGAACGGCAATGGCCGGTTCGGCAAACGTCGCGCCGATGCCCAACAGGAAGGCGAACAGCAGTATCAGCGGCATCCGGCTGGACTTCGGCAGAATGCTGCCGATGACTTCACCCAGCGGCATCAGCCCGAGGCGCAGGCCCTCCATGAAAAACATGAGACCAAACGCGACGACGAGGATGCCGGCCGCAATCATTCCCGCGTACACGATAGGCAGCTGCAGGACGAGGATCTGGAAGACCGCCAGGTAGGCGACGATAAACCAGATGCCTTCTAGCTGGGTCAGGAAATTGCGTTTGACGTACGGCCCCAGCACACGAAGCGTGTCCCGCGGCCCGAGCCGCATTCTTGGGCTTGTCCGCGTTTCGGGAATGTCGACCTTCGGTTCGTGTTGCTCGTCCATTGTTCCAAATCGGATTATGACTAATTGGTTCTCAATACAGGCTATCGGCCGCGTATCGAAATGCTTTAGCGGCAGAGCCCGGGATTGTTGCTTTCGGGAGCCACCCAATCGGGTAGGCGCGGTCGGACCGCTTGTTCTCTAGATTTGGCGTGCGTCGTCTTTAACGGGCTGACGCGCTTTCGTCATCGTGAGGAGGAGGTTCCCGTGTCGTTGAAGCATTGTCTGGTAGGTACGCTGGTTCTGTTTTTCATGGCAACGCGAGTGAGCGACGCTTGTCCGGCTACGGCGAGCCCGAACGATATTTACGAGGGTGACGTTCGACTGTTCGACTTTCTGCCGGGAGCCTGGGGAGGGACACCGCTGAACTACGTACAGTGGCGTCGCGGTGGTTCGATCGTCGGGAACTCGCTAATCCAGTATGACCCTCCGGGACACTACACGGCCATCAACATTGCGTTCCCGACCTATGGGAACAACACGGCGATTCAGGCCATCGTGCTTCAGCCCGGCGGTTCTTCCTGTACGACGTTTATCGACGTCCTGAGGCAACCCGGGGCGACGATCGACAACATTCTCGGGGTCCAACAGAATTCCGTATCGCTGACCTTCAACGGGACCGGCGTCGTCGACTCGAGCAAAACCGGGCAGGCAACCTACGTCTGGAATTTTGGTGACGGCAACACGGCTCAAGGCCAGTCGGCCACACATGCTTACAATCTCCCGGGAACCTACACCGTCACGTTTACGGTATCCGACGGCACGCGCACCGATGTCGCGAGCCAGCAGCTGACAATCTCGTCCAACCCGAACGTCCCCGGTCAGCCGTCGGGACTCAATGCGCAGTTCATCGGCTGCAACGGCTTCGGAATCGGTAACTTTTCCATTTCCTGGTCGCCAACCGGCACACAGCCGTCCAACTACTACGCGTACCAGTTCAGACCGGGTGGCGCGACCTCCTGGCCTGCGGTGCAGTTTTTGACGACGACGACAAAAACCGAAGGTGTGAACGGCCTGCTGACGAACCGCGTTCGCGTTCGGGGCTGCGTATCGGCCTCCGAATCCACCTGCGGCCCCTCCAGCGAGAAGAGCTTCTACTCCGTCAACTGCTCCGGCGGAGGCGGCGAGCCCGACTAGGAAGCCCTGGGGAAATCATCCCCCGAGCGCAGCCGCCCGGGTGTGCCCTGTGAACTCCGGTCAGAATTCGAACCGCCGACCGAGGTTCAGGCTCGTGAAGCTCGCGTCCCGATCGTACTGATCGTGCTCCAGCGCAACGAACCAGCGTGAAGTCACGTTCCACTGGGCGACAATACCGAGCGCAACCTGCGCCGAGCTTTGCTCGTCGTAGCGAACGCGCGAGTCGTTCGACGAATTGCCGATCACCGAGACGCCGAGTTTGACGTGAACGTTCCAGGCGCTGGACGGCTCACGCAGCATGTATCCGACAAACGCCGCGGGGATGCGATAGTCGATCTCCGCAACGTCCGTGATTGCCGGGTTCAGATTGCCAACCTCCGCCGCACCCGCATCGACGTAGCTGATCTCCGCATACCATTTCGGTTGGAGCCGATAGCCGATGCGCGCCTTGAAGCCGCTGCTCGAGTCGTCGACAGTGCGCCAGCCGTTGGATTCGCCCTCCGGGTCGACGACCGACATGCCGAAGCCGACGCCGACATGCCACGGCAGCGCTTCGCTGTCGTCGGCCGTTGCCGGCCCGGCGGGAACCACCAGCAGGACCGCCAGTACTGGCAGCGTGAACCGTACGATGTTGCGGACTTTGAGCATCAGGACGCCAGCGAGCATTGCCAGCAGCAACCAGGACGTCGATCCGGTACCGTTCACGGCCGTCTCCAGCGGGCCGTCGTTCTGCAGCCGGTCATTCGTACCGTCGTTATCGAAGTCGCCGTCTTCATCACCATCGGGAATACCGTCGTTGTCGCTGTCGGGGTCGATCTGATCGGTCATCCCGTCGCCGTCCGTGTCGGGAGGCGTCAGTGGAGTGCCGCTGTCCGGTAATACGTCGGGGTCGACGCTGTCGGCAAGTCCGTCACCGTCGTTGTCCGTCATGTCGTCGATCCGGCCGTCACCGTCGCTGTCGATCGTGTCGTCGCCACCGGCCTCCGTCAGATCGGTGACGCCGTCGCCGTCGCTGTCGCGGTCACGGAAATCGGCAATGCCGTCGCCGTCGGTATCGACCGGTATCATGCTCGTCGGAACCTGGTCAGCCAGGCCATCGTCGTTGGCGTCGGTAAGATTGTCCAACACACCGTCGCCGTCGGAATCGAGACTGTCGTTGCCGACGCCTTCCACGCTATCCGGCAAACCGTCGTTGTCGGAATCCAGATCCAGGCGATCCACAATGCCATCCATGTCGGTATCGACGTCGGCACCGTTGTCGGTTTCCTGTACGTCGGGAATACCGTCGTTGTCGTCGTCGAGGTCGATCACGTCCGGCACACCGTCACCGTCAGCATCGTTGCGGGAACCGTGGCGGGTCGGGTCGTCGTCGATGACGTCCGCAATACCGTCGCCGTCGGAATCCGCAGCACTGCCCGCGTCGATCTGTCCGTCACCGTCGACGTCCAGGCCGGCTGCGTCGGTGCCGTCGATATCGTTGCTTCCGTCGTTGTTGCTGTCGACGTCGATGAAATCGGGCCCGTCGAGGCCGTCTGTATTCGGCGGCGTGTCCGTGAGCGCACCGTCATCGACCAGGCCGTCATTATCGTCGTCGGTCAGGCCGCCTTCGATGACGTCCAGCAGACTGTCGTTGTCGCTGTCGAGATCGAGATAGTTCGGCACGGCGTCGCCGTCGAAATCGGCCGCGAAGACCGCATCGTCGACCCCGTCGCCGTTGGCATCGACACCGCCGGTTTGATCGACGTCGAAATCGTCGTCGATGCCGTCATTGTCCGCGTCGTTGCCGCTGGTCCGCCCCTCGGCAAGATCCGAAATGCCGTCGTCATCGGCATCCGGGTCGCGATAGTCGGCTACGCCGTCACCGTCGGTATCCAGGCCCGGCCCGCCCGGTGCGTCGTTCGCTTCGACGGCATCGGGAATGCGGTCGTTGTCGCTGTCGCGATCGCGATAGTCGGCAATACCGTCGCCATCGCTGTCGGTCGGCTCTCTGAGATCGTCGATACCGTTGTTGTTCGCATCGGTACCGCCGGTTACGTCGACGTCGAGCGCGTCGTCGATACCGTCAGCGTCAGCGTCGCTGCCGGCCAACGATGGAGACATGTCGTCCTCGAGCGCATCCGGAATGCCGTCATTGTCGCTGTCGTCATCGCGATAGTCGGGAGTGCCGTCGTTGTCCGTATCGCCATTGCCCTCGATGACATCGGCAATGCCGTCGGCGTCAGTGTCCACGTCCAGGTGGTCCGGCACACCGTCACCGTCGAGATCCGAAGGCGCCAGTGCGTCGTCGACGCCGTCGCCGTTCTGATCCGTCCCGCCGGTCTGGTCGACGTCGAGCGCGTCGTCGATACCGTCGCCGTCGCTGTCCACACCGCTCAACGGTGGAATCCGGTTCTCTTCCTCGCTGTCGGGAATGCCGTCGTTGTCGGAGTCCGTGTCCATGAAGTCGGGGATGCCGTCACCGTCGGAATCGCCGATGCCTTCCACTGCGTCCGGAATGCCGTCGTCGTCGCTGTCGAGGTCGATCGTGAAGTCGATGTCGACGATACGAACGTTGCCGGCGCCGTCGTCCACGTCGGCGGTGTAGGTGTACGTGCCCACCGGAATGGCGGCTGCGGGCCCGCAGGACCAGACGTTGTCCGGCGATCCGGCGACGGTGTTGGCCGTGCAGACGACGGTGCCGAATTCGTCCCTTACCGTTACGACGCGGCCCACAGGCTGGTCCGTCGTGCCGCTGAACGTAGGGAACGTGCTGTTCGTCGTGCCGATGGCGTTGACGCTGAGATCGGGCAGACCGGAGTCGAGCGTAAACGTATCGACCGCAGTCGTTGCAGCGTTGCCCGCCGCATCGTCGACGTCCGCTGCGATCGAAATCGAACCTTCGTTGAGACCGGATACGTCGGCGGCCGAAGCCGTCCAGGCGCCGCCGTTGGCCGTAGCGGTCGCGACGACGGCGGGGCTCGTACCGTCGCTGAACGTCACGGTGACGGTTTGTCCGTCTTCCGCGTCCGTCGTTCCGCTGACGACGACGGCAGCTTGCTCCGCAACGTTGACGATACCGTCTCCGCCGCTGCCGTCATTGGTAATGGCAATGGCTGGCGCAGCCGTGTCCTTGTCGGCCAGCTGGGCCGCATTGCCGACGTTGCCGACCGCATCCGTCTGGCTGGCGGTGATTTGCAGTACGTCGTCGCCGTCCGCAATTGCACCGGTATTGAACGTGGCCACCCAGTTACCGGCCGTGCAGCTCACGACCTGTCCCGCCGGCGCGGCGCCGACGAGACTCACGGTAACGTCGCCTTCGGCCACGTCGCAGCTGCCGCCAATGACGTAGGCCAGCTCCGTGGTCGAGTTTGCGGTCGGCGCGCTGGTAATCGTGACGACCGGTCCCGTGGTATCGATGCTAATCTCGTCGCTGCTGGCGTCGTTCGTGGTATTGCCCGCTGCGTCGCTGCTCGCGACGCTGACGTCGTTGACGCCGTTGAGGTTCGGATTGAATACTCCGGAATCTGGCGTCGCCGCTCCCGTATCGAGTGACCATTCACCCAGGCCGTTCGCAACCACAGTGTAAGTCGCACCGCCGAAGACGATCGTATTGCTCGAACCGGCTTCCGCCGTGCCGGTGATCACCGGGGTTGCGTCGTTGGTCGAAAGAACGTCGACTGTCGGCACGGCCGGCGCCGTCGTATCGATGACCAGTTCGTTGTTCGTTACGTCCGTGCTGCTGTTACCCGCCGCATCCGTTACGGTTGCGGTTACCGCGTTGGCTCCGTTCGTGTTCGGATTGAAGCTGCCGCTGTCCGGAGTCGCAACTCCGGTATCCAGCGTCCACTGGCCGGAGCCGGCGGCTACTACGGTGTACAGCGCACCACCGACCGAGACGCTGACGCTCGCGCCTGCGTCGGCAGTACCGGTGATCACCGGGGTCGTGTCGTTGGTGACCTGGGCGTCGACCGTCGGTGTTCCGGGCGGCGTCGAATCCTTGTCGGCCGTTACGGTGGCGGCGTTGCCGGTGTTGCCAAACGAATCCGTCTGGCTCGCGTCGATAACGATAACGTCCGAACCGTCAGCAATCGCCGAAACGTCGAAACCCGGCGTGGTCCAGGCACCGCCGGTACAGGCCGGCATCAGCGAAGCCGGGCTTGCGCCGGTAATCGAGACCGTCACTGCACCGTCGCCGTCGCTGCAAGTACCGCTTGCCGTATAGCTGTCCTCGTTCGCCGCATTGACAATGCCGGCCGCGGCAATCGTGACGACGGGCGCGGTCGCATCGATGACCAGCTCGTTGCCCGTCACGTCTGCTGCGCTGTTACCGGCGGCGTCCGTACTCGTTACGACAACCTCGTTGGCTGCGCTGCCGTCGATATTGGGGTTGAACACGCCGCTTTCCGGCGTGACGGTCCCGGTATCGAGCGACCAGGTCGCATCGCTTTCGGCAACGACTTCGAACGTCGCCCCGCCGACAACCACGGTCACGGTCGAAAACGCTTCGGCTGTGCCGGTCAGTGTGGGGGTTGCGTCATTGGTGGTCAGCAGGGCCACGGTTGGCGTTGCCGGTGGGGTAACGTCCTGCGGATTCTCGCCGGGCGTAATGAAGAAATTCTCGGCGTTGCCGTCGAAGGAGTAGCGCCGCCCCGAGCCGCCGTTTGCGGTCTCGAGCGTAACCCGAATCGACGACAGCGGCTGGAAGTCGAACTGAATCGAGATGTTCGTATCTCCGGGATCGCCGTTTGCACCCGAGGTCACCTCGAATTCGTCGTCGGACGTATCGCCCGGCGTACCGTTGTCGAGGGTCGTCACCGTGAGATCGGAGCCCAGCCCGTTGGCCTCGACGGTGTAGTTCGCAATCTGCGAGGTCAGCACGCGAACGATCTCCAGCGTCGCCGTGCCGCCGGCGTTCGAGTCGAGGTCCTGGAAAAGGCCCTGAGGGATGATCGTAAGCGGCGTGTTCGTACCGGTTTCGAAGAAGTTGTAGTCGAGTTCGACTATCTGTCCCGATGCGGCATCCAGCCATACGGCAGCGTCGTCTCCATCCGTCGTGAAGCGCATGCTGTCGCCGGTTCGGTTGTTGCTGACGACCTCGATCACGAGATCAATGCCCGTGCCGTTCAGGGTACCCACGTTGGTCCAGGTTGCCGTCGTACCTACGGAACCGGTATCGACGCCGTTGCCGTCGACGATAACCGGCGGATTCGTGAAGCTGAGTTCCGTGGCTGCGTTGGCCGTCGAGACCATCGCGGCAAGGGGCGCCAGCGCAATCACGAGCAGACGACGGGCCGTCAAAAGCCGATCTTTCACCTTGCTTCTCCGTTTGTATTGCGGACCCGGACGACCCTCCCAATGCGCCAGGGCGCATTAAGACAAATCGACCATCGTGAAAGCTATCGGCGGCCTACCTGATTGCTTTAGTGAACTGCCATCAGCACCGCTGGAATCCGGTCGATCGCCATGTCAGGGATCAAGCACGTAACTCGCTGTCTAATTAGACTCTCCGGAACTGAATCAACCGTCGATAGCGCTTGACGCCAAGATCGACCGGGTTCTCAATGCGCACATGACACGGCGAAACAGTCTGCTACTGGCCGCGCTCCTACTCTCGGCGCTCATGTTCGTGATCGTGCCGCTCGTCACGGGCACCATGAACCCGTTGGCTGGGTACGTTGCCGTCCTTGCGATCTACTGGATCGGTTTTTGCGTGCCGACCGCGTTGATCTACGGCCATGGGCCGACGCGGGTCACGGTAAGCCTCAAGGCCGGGAACCCGTGGATACCGGCGATTGCCCTCGCACTTCCTGTACTCGTGCTGTTTGCGGCAAATCCGGTGAGCTGGCCTGAGGCCGAGCCACACATCCTGGCGCTGGCTGTGATCTGCGCGCTGATAAACGGACCGCTTGAAGAATTCGCGTGGCGCCGATCGTTCCGGGCACATTCGAACGGCAGGCTGGGGTATGAACTGCTCGGTCTGGGGCTGTTTACGCTGTGGCACGTACCCCTGTATTTCTCCAAGGGAGTCTCATTCGACTACGGCGCGGCCGGACTGGTCGGAGGGGCGTTGGTTCTCGGAGCCGTTTGGGTCTTTATGACACGTGCATCGGACTCGATCGGCTGGCCCATCGTCAGTCACACGTTGATCAACATAGCGGCCTTCCTGCCGTTTTTTGCGACCGGCTTTCGTGGGTAACCTGCCCGTTCCACCGGTCAGAACAGGGCACCGTCTTCACATCTTGAACGCACCCGTAACGACAGCGGCGTATTCGTTGTCGCGAAAAATCACTCTGTCCCGGCCGGCGCTCTTTGCGTCGTACAGCGCCTGATCCGCAAACTGCACGAAGCTCTCGGTGCTGCGTCCAACGGTCGGTTCCACGAGAACGGCGCCGACGCTTACGGTCACACAGGTTGCGACTCCGGATGCCCGATGCGGAACGTCCAGTTCGCGAACCCGGGTCCGTATTTGCTCACCGATTGCCTGAATGTATTCGGAATTGCTGGCGTAGCACAGCAGGGCGAACTCCTCGCCGCCTACCCGCGCCGCAATGTCCAGCGGCCGGTTTACGCTGTTCTTCAATATGTCGGCAACCTGCGCCAGACAGCGATCGCCGGCCTGGTGGCCGTAAGCGTCGTTGTAGTTCTTGAAATGATCGACGTCGATGAGCAACAGGCCCAACGGCTTCTTGTCCCGGATGGCCTGTTTCCAAAGCGCTTCGAGCGACTCGTCGAAGACGCCCCGGTTACACAGCCCCGTCATGCTGTCGAGCCGCCCCAGGTCTTCGAGTATGCGCATTTGCAGAAACGTCGTTCGCACACTCTTTTCGAGGTTGTATGAAAAGACGAGGGCAAGCAGATACATCACGCCGAGGACTGCTGCCTCGAAACCCAACACCGAAGCCGTACCACCTTGTTCGGCAAGGAAGAAAACATAGCTTCCGGCCACGACCAGCCCGAGCGCAACCACCTGCCAGAACAGAAACCCGAGCAGCAGCAACAATCCGAGCAACCCGGAAACCATAATGACAAACGCATGATAATTGCCGTCGGCGACGACGCCTGCGGAACTGTATGCCGAAACGACGCCGCTCATGCCAATGACAATCGGTGTCAGTCGTAGCCACAATCGTCTGTATAGCCAGGGCGTCAGCGCCGTTACGATGAGCACGAGACTAAGAGGGCGAATCACCCATCGGCGCAGCATCGTGGCCAGGTCGGGTTCGGTCGGCTCTACGACGGTCGGCGGTGCGACACCCGAACGGCTCGCAAACACGGCCCAGAGGCTGAACAGAATGCCAATCAGCAGGCAAATGATTACGCGGCCGCGAACGGATTGCAGGTGAAACTGCCTGAATTCCCGCTCGAGAACGGGTTCGAACGACAGCAGCTGAAACCCTGTCTTGAGTTGCGCCGAATAGGCCGAGTCTTTTTGCATCGGACTGCCTGAAACGTACCGTTACGTCACAAACAGGGTGATCGGCAAGTTGACCGATTGGATCAGCTTCGGGCGCCGGTTTTGTGAACCGTGTCACAATCCTGCAGCGTGGCGCACGGGATTGCGCGGGTTTCGAAACCTTACGAATGTCTGTAGCGAAAACCGATCGCCAGGCGATTCCAGCTGTTGATCTGACAAATCAGCAGGGACAGATTGACCAGCTCTTCGTCGTTGAAATGCGCGCGGGCCTCCTCGAAGACCGGATCCGGCGCGTGCGTGTTGGCAATGGCCGTAAGGGCTTCGGTCCAGGCCAGCGCGGCGCGCTCGCGTTCGCTGTAGAGCGACGATTCGCGCCATGCACTCAACAAGTAGAGACGCTGCTCGGTTTCTCCGTTCCGGCGCGCGTCGCTGCTGTGCATGTCCAGGCAGAACGCGCAGCCGTTGATCTGCGACGCGCGCATCTTGACCAGCTCGATGAGCGAGGGCTCCAGACCGCAGTTACCCAGATACTGTTCCACTTCCATTGTGGCGGCCATTGCGCCGGGAGCAGCGGTGTACGCATCAATGCGATCAGCGTCGAATTTCATCTATCAGGTCTCCATTCATAAGTCAGAAAATGGTGTTTGCCGGTTTTTGCGTCTCGACCTGCCCCTACAACGGCGCCTGAAAGACAATCACCTTTCCTTCCCTGAGTACTCTCACGGAGATCTCGCCACGCTCGCTTCCTTTCGAGATGGCCTCGCGAAATTCGTCTCTCATGTTGGACGACACTTCCATTCCGCCGACGGACAGAATGATGTCGCCGCCAATGAACAGTTCCTGTCCGGCAATACTGGCCGGGACCCGACTGGCCCTCAATCCTATCCGTGACGCGGGCGAGTTGGCCGCAATTTTTTGTATTAGAAAGCCGGAGTCCTGCGGCACGTTCAGCGCATCGGCGAGCCCGCCGGTCAGCAAAATGCCGGTCATTCCGGACCATGCCATCGGGTGCTCCAGTAACGCCTCGACGGCCGTATTCGACGTCACGGCAAAACCGAGGCCTTCCGAGCCACCGGACTGGCTGCGAATGTGGCTGACGACACCGATGACTTCGCCGCGGCGATTGAACATCGGGCCTCCGGAGTTGCCCTGGTTGATCGCCGCATCGGTTTGAAACGTCTCCGCCTGAATGGCGCCCATGTAGCCGTCGTCAGTGCCGTGCCGCGCTGATATGTGGCCCACGGTCAGCGTATGCGACAAACCGTAGGGAGCGCCAATGATGAAGATCTCTTCCCCGATGCTCACCTTGTCGGAATCGGCCAGCTTCACGGGCCGTATGCGCTCGGGCAGCTTGTCCAGTTTGAGCAACGCAACGTCCTTGACCGGATCGGATGCAACAACCGACGCCGTCACCTTCGTGCCGTCGACAAACTCGACCTCGACGAGATCAGCCGTCTGCACGACGTGCGCGGCCGTCATGACGTGGCCTTCGTCGTCGATCAGGAAGCCGGAGCCCAGTCCGGGCAGCGTCACTTCACCTTGCCCACGCTGTCCGGCGATCTGGCGTTCAACGGTGTAGATGACAACAACGGATTCGTCGGCCTGTTTGAAGAGTCTTGCGTAGTCGTTTGCAACGGCCGGCTTCGAAAACAGCAATACAACAGCGATTACCGCTGCCAGAGAATAGTGGACAGCCTTCATTGAAATATCGCCTTGAGGGCTGTGAGACAGGAGTGCATCTTCACCTCGTCGTTGTGACGGCCAAACGGGCCGGAATTCCTTCCTAAAATAGCAGATTCATCGTCGGGACTGTCCCCGCATGTTGCGATGCTAAAGCTGGCTTCGAATCGGCAGCAGGCGATAAAACCCGGCGGTGAACCGCTGCCACCAGCTCGTCATGGGTTCTACGTCGTGTTTGGTTTCCAAATCGCCGGTAAGTTCGATCCACTCGAGCTTGTTATTGTCGGTCAGCGAGACGCGCCACGCTGCATCCGGCAACGCCGCTTCGAGACCGGCCATGAAGTCGGCACCCATTTCCGGGTCTTCGATGAGCACACCCATCTCAGTGTTGATGTAAGCAGACCGCGGATCGAAGTTGAATGAGCCGATGAACACCTCGCGCCGATCGACAAGGTACGACTTGGTGTGCAGCGTGGCCCGGGCTGAGCTTGCATCCACAAACTCCGTGCCCGGGACATGCGTATCGGGCCTTACTTCGAAGATATTCACACCCGCTTTCAGCAACGGCTTACGGGAGGGAGCGTAGCCGCCGTGTACGGTCGCCTGGTTATTGGCCGCCAGCGAATTGGTAATGATCGACACCTCAACACCGTTTGTGCTTGCCTCGATCAGGCCGTCCATCAGCCCCTTTCGCGGCACGAAATAGGGTGAAATAACGACCAGCTCCCTCTCGACGGACGACAGCGACCGAATCAGCGGCGTGACGATCATTTCAGTCTCATCCGCCTTGTTCTTGATGCCCTTGTCGGGTGTATCGAATATCAGTTCGTAGGGTGACCAGCGGATCTCGGCCAGCCTGCCCTCAAACCCCTCGCCGGCGCGACCGATCACGGCCTCGGCATAGCGCGTGTCTGCCAGCTCCCGGGTGGCCAATACGAGTCGCTGGCGATACTCGTCGAGTGCCGCGCTCGGGTTCTCGAGTGGCTTGATAAAGCCGGCCAACGGCACTGCCGTATCGTGCTGCCAGTAGGTGTCGAACATGTCGGTCACGTCCTGCACGACAGGTCCTATACCAATCACGTCCAGATCGCCGAATGCCGAGTCCTCACGGACACCAAAATACTCGTCTGCGATGTTACGGCCGCCTATGACGGTCACTCGATTGTCCACCGTGAACGACTTGTTGTGCATGCGCCGGTTGATTCGCCGGAAGTTGAACACCGCTCCGGCAGAACGGCCCAGCAAGCCGCGATTGAATGGATTGAAGACGCGAATCTCGAAATTGGGATGCGCGTCCAGGGCCATTATGTCGCGATCGAAGCCTTTGTTGAACATGTCGTCGAGCAGCAACCGGACGCGAACGCCCCTGTCGGCCGCCGAAAGCAGTGACTGCAGGAACACGAGACCTATCTGATCGCGCTTAATGAGATAGTACTGAACGTCGATACTTCTCTCTGCCTGTTCCGCCAGGCTTAGCCGGGTAACGGCGGCATCGACACCATCGACGAGCACGAAAAAGCCGCTGACATCCTCGGGCCGGCCCACCAGCAGCGGTTCGATTTTTTGATCGAGTTCGGCGTCTCCCGCTGCAGGTATGAAGCTCGACGGCTTGCGAGGGTAGTCGTAGTCGACACCCGCACAAGCCGACAGCACAAGACAGAGTGCTGTCAGTAGCGTTCTCACGAGTCGTGCCACCGGAATACCTCCTCGAGCTTTACGCCGAAGACCCGGGAAATACGGAAGGCACTCTCGAGCGACGGCGAGTAGCGGTCCTTCTCGATGGCCGCAATGGTTTGTCGTGTCACCCCTATGAGATCGCCCAGCTCGGCCTGCGTCATGCCATCGTGGGCTTCGCGCAACTCGCGAACCCGGTTCGTAAAAGGAAGCGGTTTGCGGATCATTTGCGGATCACGTTACGACGCGAGCTTCGTCATAGCGAGCTGAAACACGTATTCGGCGAGTTGCGCAATGAAGAGGCTCGCAACGACACCGTAGAACAACAGGTCACCGTTACCGAAAGCCAGGTAGTTGACGAGCGCCCCAATCACTCCGATGCCGAGCACAATGCCGGACCAGTTGCCGGCCTTGTCGTGTACGCGCTTTTCCCGCTCGTCGAGTCGGTCGCTCGTTTCGCCGGGCCTAAACGCGGCAATCAGTGCATGACCGACGATAGAGATCAGGATCAGTACGATCGTGAACTTGATCAGCAACGGAATGCTCGGCGGTGCCAGCTCGCCAAGGTCCGCACTCAGGTTCACGACCGCCCCTGCATAACTGAGTCCGCTGACGAGCAGCGCCGTGAGCATGATCCAGGCCGATTTTTCGTTGAACGTCATAGGTCGTACCGATGTCAAAAATAATTAACATTCAGATTACGGCGATGGCCAAAAGAAGTCAAATATTTTTAACATCAAGATCGACACTTCGATTACGTGACAGTTGCGTTACAGTATCATTGAGCGTCTGACAAGCGATGTGGCTCTAACCACGAGACACTCAGTCTGAATCTGAATGGGCTTGCCGCGTGGTCTCGCACACACTTCGCTCTGGGGACTGCCACTCACTCTGAAGAAGTGATTCGGAATCGATGTCCAACTGCGTAAATCGGGCCCCGACTTCACCAAGTAGTTCGTGACAGGCAATGTCAATGAGTTCTGAGATAGGGCTGGTGAGGCGGCGAATGTCATGCAGCAATATGGATCCGTCCAAGTATCCGACTGCGGCGTGCTTGTTATCTACTGTTAGCGCGACTTCGCCCGTACCCAGCAACCCCAGCAGGCGCTGGCCTGTATTGCCATCCCAAACACCCGATTTTTGGGGGATCAAGCCCATACCGAAGATCCGGGAGCCATCGTTCGAAACAGCGACCTCGTAAATCCACATCGAATCCTGCATGTCGCGTAGTTTGGCTTCAGCGCGCCAATTCCATATAGAAATTGGGCGAAAACGGCCGGCCGTAACAAGCTTGCTGTCGCCGTCGAAAAACCGAGGCGAGCCCGGTGATGGTGATGGTTGACGATGGTTGAGACGAGCCTCCCTCACACATGCCTCAACGTTCCAGACCTCCGTACTGTAGTTCATTGATATAGCGACACGCCGGCTATCGCTGGAGAAACCAACAGCCCCTCCGAATCTGCGATCGTCGGTGGACTCTGGGGGAGTAAGACGGCACTTTAGGGTCAAATCGTCGCTGTGCAGGATAAAAGGTGCTTCGTCTTCAGCAGTAACGGCAACCCAGCGCCCGTCCGCGGAGACCCCCAATTCTCTATAGAGCCTGCTATCGAACTCGACACGAGCAACTTCTTCTCGGGATTTCGCATCGATTCTAGAGACAAACGATTGCCCTCGACGTAACCGACCGGGGGTCGAGACTGAAAAAATGCTATCGCCGTCTCGGGACAGAACCTTACGCGAACCTAGACCGTCCAGAGACGGGAGACTGAATACCATGTCAGTATCAACCTCCGTCAGATACGCCGTACTCTCGCTTTGCGGCCGGGTCACGATCCTGGTGCCATGGTCGTCCATCGATACTTCCACAGTGTATTTCACGCCGCTTTCCGAAGGTTTGAAGAGTTGCCATAGCTTGTGCTCAGGATAGCGCCAAGTCTTGCCACCGAACTTGGAGTGGATGAACACCGTGTTTGCGTCGAGGAACTGGGGGTGATCTCCGCCGAACTCCTCCACGAAAACCGCGCCATGAAACCTGGTGGACTCGCCGTCCCATATCCTCAGGTATCCGTCAAGAAAGTTAGCCGCCACAAGTTTGCCGTCCGCGGAAACAGCGAGTTCGGAGAGGTCTGACGGGACGGAAAAACTCATCACCTCTGTTCCAGATTCAAGATCCCAACGTCTTATCGTGCCGCCAGAGTAGGCCACAAAAAGGGATTTTTCATCGGCGGTAGTTGCCAGACGGACGGCCAGACCACGGTCTGGAAGCGCCGCCAGAATTTGACCGGTCGCAACGTCCCAGATCTCGATCTCACCGTCACCAACTATCAGATAACTACAATTCGCGGACAGTTGCGCCAACCCTCGAGAAATGGGCTTTTGGACCTGCAACAGTCTCTCTCGGGTACTTAGCGAAAACACTTCGTATAGGTTGGCTTCGATTTCGTCTCCGCGGAGCGTGCCTGAAATCTCGGTCAACGCACACATGCCGTCAGCCGAAAACTCTGGACCAGCGAAACTGAGCCCGTTTTCCAAGTTTAGTAGCCTGTCTTGAAGAGTTTCTAGCTTCACGATGCCGACTCTGGGCGGAACATACTTCGTCGTTGATGTATCCGAAGACAGACTGCGACTTGCGCTATAAAGAAAAAAGCGGGCATCTGGTGAGAATGCGCCCCATCCAAATTCACGGGAAGTTGAGACATGCCTCCAAACAACAGTGCCGTTCAGTCGTCGCAAAGTCGCATTTCGCTCCTTGTCGAGGACAAATACAAATTCGCCGTCTGTAGAAAAAACAATTTGCACAACTGGGCTAGGCAGCATAAACGCGCCCTGAAAACTCCGGTCGTTCGTTCGTTCAATCCTGACCTCTATCTCTTCCTCGACGTAGGCGTGAAGCGAACCGTCTGAAGACGAAAAGGTTTGCACACCGCGTCTGGCCGGTATGAGATCATTTTGGCCGGCGCGTTGGAGAATGGTTGCGAGTGCCGTGCGGTAGTGTTCTTCGTTGGCCGACGACAGACGATAACCGGCGAGGGCGAACCGAGCCGCTAAATCCTGTTTCCCCTCATCACTTAAAGCGAAGGCGCGTTCCGCAAACAGCTTGGTCAGTGTCAGGCGAGCTTCTTGCTCAGCTTGTAGCGCAGTTTCTCGTGACTGGACGGCTGCTTGGCGCGAAAAGAGAGAAACAACAGTCGCACTGCCCAATAGTGCAATAACGAGAAGCGTCAATGCGAAACCAAATCTTCGGATACGAGCGGCCCTGGACCTCGACTCTCTGACGAATTCTCGAAGGTTTTCCCCTACATCCTCCTGCCATCGCTGTACCAAATCGACGGCTTCCGCTAACGCGAGTCCAGAGAGCAGTCGAGCATTCCGATTTCCAGGCGCGGCCTGACTCCACAAGCGTTCAGCTTCGGCCAGCCTTGTCCTAGTTTCCAAGTCCTTGCGATTTTGCCGGACGAAATCGGCGGCACGCTTCCAACTAGTAAGAAGCGCTTCGTGTGCTACGCGTACTGTTGCGCCGCAATCTTTGCCCCCCGCCAAAACGAGCAAGCGCACAGAGGGGTGCGCAAGCGCCTCAATGAGTACACGGCGCTGCGAACCGGGTATAAAACTGTCCAACGGCGCAGTCAGCGCAACCGGCTCACCATCAATATTCGATATAGTCACCAACGAACGTAGGGTAGCTCCTAAGCAGTTTCGAGTGTCGTCAGGCAATTTCTCCAGAGCGGCCTCCGCCCGAGCCGCGATAGCTCCCCGGAAACCACCAAGCTCCTCTACACCGCGATAACTGAGTTGTACACCCCCGCGCGTTTTAATGTCTTTTTGATACAGCGCATCGAGAAGGTAGGAGAGCAGTGGCAGCGATCCGTCAGCTTTGTCCGCTTCCGCCACAAGCTCGGCGTCCAGACCGATCTCAGTGTCAGGACGCTTCTCGAAATGGAGACCGGCCGCCTCGGCTGGTCGGCGGATCATCTCTGCGAGCTCCGGTCCAGAAGGATGCGAAAGATCCATACGTCCTTCGCCGTTTGCGAGTTCGATTAGGGTTGGCACTTCAGCCGCACGGTGCCAGTGGTCGCTTCGCAACGTGGCCACGATATACACGACACCACACGAGGCAAGCCCCTGCAGCACGCGTATGAAGGTGCCGTGATCTTCTCGAGAGAGAGAAGCCATCGTGAACAACTCTTCGAGCTGATCGACTATGAGGAGCAACCGTACATTTTCATGCTGGTGTATGTCGCCGTCGCGAAGCGCTGCCTCCGTTAATCGAGCTAACATCATCTTGATTGGCGCACTTGGGTGCGCAGCGGCCATGTGCAGGTGTTCGGCGAGTGCCTCCAAACCAAGGGACTGGCTTGCCAACTCGGGAAGTGCCTCGTTCTCCAACAACGCGGTCGCCAGATTTTCGAAGGGACAACTGCTACCGCCTGCCGGACGCATCACCGCACGACGCCACATACCAGCCCCGGGAACGACACCGTGGGCGACGATCGCCGACGCGATGCCGGCTTGAGCTAGCGACGACTTACCTGCGCCGCTGGGCCCGACTATGAGGAGAAACCCGCAGCCTGCCGCTTGCCGTTCAACAAGCTGCTCCACGCATTTGGTTATAGCCCGGCCACGACCGAAGAAAATGGGAGCATCTTCGAAGCGGTAGGCAGCAAGCCCTCGAAAGGGATTATCGAACCAGGAGACCGCATGTCTTCCTTCCACGGCGCTATCCTGGCGAGCAATTGTAGCTTCAATCAGATTTCTGAGATGCGCCTCAAGTTTTTCTTCGAAAGTCTTGAGAGAATCGAATGTCGAAAACGCCGATTTGTATTGACCTCTGTCTTCGAAGTGCCGGCACCAAAACTCTTGCAATGCTGTCCATTGCGCCTCAGCTTCGGCCCTCTCTTTCGTTTCTCTTATCGGTATCAATCGTTCGACAGTCTTACGGTAGACGAGGAGGTCAGGCGCGCCACCCGAGAGCGCTGCTGCTTTTGCGTCTTCGAATTCCCATTCGGTGCCGGTCACCGGTGCTCTGCCGTCAAGTCCCTCATACTTCCGGGCTTCGGTTCGCTCCGGCAAATGCGTACCCATGCGCGACCAAAGAATTAAGACAACGATGTCCGTTTGGCTTGGTGGCGTGATCACATCCTGGAAATGACCACGCGCGAGCATTGGTTCATGCTCCCAGAGATAGGGCTCGAGCGTGATCCAGCGAGCGTAATCTTTGGCGAGTTTTCGGATAACCAGCACAGCTCGACGCCGCTCAGGCTCGACGTCTGAAGGGGAAGATATAAAAACCCTCACGCGACTAGTAAAGCTATTCGTCGGCGTTCATGCCGACAGCCGTCTTGAAATGGAGTGTCGCAAGTACCCACGCAGCCGGGAAATCGAGGCAAATTCAAGACTTTGACGCGCACGAGACAAAGCACGGTAGGCTTGGGCAAGCTTGGCGACAGAGTGCTCGTGGAGTCAGACATTGTCTTCCCTCTTGCTACGGGGAAATGCGGCACGCCTAGAAGGCGAGTTTGAACCAATTCTTAGAAACACTGGGGTAATCGAATGAGTATCCTGAGCGTGACGTGCCTTATTTTCAAGAACGTACAGAGCCGGGGCTATAGAGTGCCCGCCAAAGCCCAGAATCCGGTTATGGCACGGCTTTCAGGTCCAAACGGAGCCACAGTAGCATTCTTGGCCGAAATAAACGTCCTCCACTATTCTGTGTGCGCCTGACAAAAGAGCCTATCTCCAGCGAAAAGCCGGAAATTGCCAGCGGGGCCAATATTCGAAATAAACTAGCAAGAGTTGCTCACGCAGCGCCCACCCTACCGGAATGACTAAGCAACTGTGAATGTTAGACTCGCGCCGTGACACGCAGGAAGCGACATCGAAGCCGGAAACGGCAATGGCTCTACCGTATCTCGGCTGTCCTTGCGGGACTCTTTGTCGTTAGCCTGATGCTCGTCGTGCCGCTCCGCTGGTTCAATCCGGTCACGACGTCTTTCATGCTGCAGGACAAAAGCGGGCGGGATCCGGTCCTGCACGAATGGGCAGATCGGACCGACATCGGCGTTGCTCCGACGCTGGCGGTCGTCGCCGCGGAAGATCAGAAGTTCGCCGGCCACTTCGGCTTCGACGTGCAGTCGATCGTCGATTCGATAGAAGATTCCCAGGACGGAAAATCGCTGCGCGGCGCCTCCACGATTTCGCAGCAGCTGGCGAAGAATCTTTACCTGTGGTCCGGGCGAAGCTACGTGCGCAAGGGCCTGGAAGCCTACTTCACGGTGCTGATCGAGCTTTGCCTGCCCAAGCGGAGAATCCTCGAGATCTATCTCAACGTCGCCGAGTTCGGCCCGGGAATCTACGGCGTGCCGGCTGCGAGCCGCTACTACTTCAATAAGGAACCGATTCGCCTGTCGTACTCGGAAGCTGCATTGCTGGCGGCTGTCCTGCCCAACCCCAACAGGCTGCACGTGGATCGGCCGTCCGAGTACGTTCGTGAACGGCAACGCTGGATTCGCCGGCAGATGGAGCGCTTGTACCGGGAGCGGTGGATTATCTTGCTGGATTGACGGATATCGATATTCGCGATCGCCGGAAACCTCAGAATCCGTGTTCCTCGCAGTCAATGGCGGCGTAGTTCGTCAGCTTCCACTCACCGCCTTGCTTCGCGCCGATGTACCAGCCGCAGGAGGTTTCCTCGTAGTCGCCCTCGTAGCGGTCCAGCCACTGCGTGTAGATCGAGGTGACGGACGGATTGATCCGAACCGAGCGGTAACCGACCAGATCGCTGCCCACCCACTGTTCGGCAACCCAGTCCTTCATTGCGTCACCCAACCAACTCTTGCTCTCGTGTACGGTGGCATCCTCGTCAGACGCATGGTAAGTCACGGTCTGTGCATAATGGCCCGCGATCTCATCGAGTTTGGCCCAGGGATCTTCAGCCCAAAGAGCCGCGTACCGATCTTTGTACCAGCTGTCGGCATCGTCACTGTGTTCGCCGGCGAAGGCCGGTAATGCCAGTCCGAGCAATACGGTCGTAATCATCAGTCGCATGGTCTTCCCCGATGTTGTCCAAGCGTGATGAATTTTCCGGGTAAACAAGGGCTCCTGTCCTCCGGGCCTGCAAGCCCGGAATCCGACGTGAGATGCGATCTTTGCGCGGTGGACCGGTGTAGCGATGATCTACTGGTTCGCCCACTTCTCATCATAGGCGCGCATGATAGTTTCGTATTGCTCTTTGGAGTCCGCCATCAGGATGAAACGCAACGCAAGGTTCTTGTCTTCGGCCGCCTCGTAATAGGCCTCGCACATCCGCATGCCGACGTAGTAGCCGATCTGCCAGGGTGCATCGGGGAAGTGGGGGTTCGCTCCATGAAACCATCCGGGATTGTCGTCGCTGAGCTCGTAGATGTTCTCGCGAAAGGTCATCCAGAGCGCTCTTTCGCGGGCGTCACCATAATCAAGCTGGTCTTGTGTGTAGGCACCCGAGGCAAGGCGGGCGATAAAATCCGCGCCGCCTTCCCTTACGGCACGCGCTAGAAGCGTGTCTTCGCCTTCTTCGACGTAAATCCGAATGTAATCGAGTTCGCCCTGCATCAGGGTTTGATACCAGTGCACCATTTCGTGACTGGCCACGAAGACCATTGCGTCAAGCGACTGCATGAGTTGCTTGCCGCCGGGCCAGAAGCCGCGGTCGGCAAATTCTTCCAGGGGTGCATCTACATTGCGGCCGTAATAGTCAATCGCAATCATATTGGCGATTGCCTCTGCGCTGCCGCCACCGCCCATTGGAGAGATGAAGTAATAAGTAGGCAGGATCGACAGCGTCGAATGATCGAGCGCTTCCGCCATCATGTCCCGGAGCGTCGTCAGATCCTCGGTGATCTCCGCCTCCCGCGCTTTAAGTGCCGGCGTGAGCGTTCCCAGGTATTTCATGAACGCCGGATACTTCTCATAGGCGTCCGCATATCTCGAAGCGGGGATACTGTACCGCGTCGACCAGCCGTAGAGGCCGGCGTTCGCGCCGTCGAGATAGTCCTGGAATGCTCGTTCCGGATCGGTTCCGCCTTCGATTCTGGCGATGGCCTCGGCGAATCGCTCAACATCGTCATAGTTGAACGACGGGTATCGCAGATCCTGCCCGAACGCATTCGTCGCCACAGCCTGTGTCAATAGAATAAGGCTCAGGAATGTTTTCATTGCGCCCTCCGTCCGCTCTTGGGTCTGGTGATACCTGCCAGCTCATCGGGCTTCGGCAAGCCCCTCTACCCCGGTTTCTTTGTTCGCCTCAGGGTCTTTTCCGTCGCCACAGACCAGTCCGCCAGGAACTTCATCATTCCCTGGGCCAGGTCGATCGCGAGTTTCCCCCCTTGTTGCTGATACGCCTCCGCCTGCTCTTTGTACTTCTCCAGGTCGTTCTGCCTGGTAGCCAGGTCTTCCCGAAGCAGAGCCATCTGTTCTGAAAATTTTTCGGCATCGAGTTTGAGAAAGGAAAGTTTTATGAACAGCATCTCCGGTGACTTCAGTGCCTCATCGGCCGTAATGGCTTCCCTGGACCACTTTCGAAGTTCACGCCTCCCTTTCGGAGTTAGCTGATACTTGCGGCGCGGCTTTACCTGCCCGCCCACCACTTTCCCGACGATGGTCTCGTTGCTTTCCAGTCTCTTCAAACAGGGGTAGATCGATCCCGGGCTTGCGCTGATTGCCCCTATGGGCATCTCCTCGATACTCCGGCACAGGGCATAGCCGCTTCGGGGCTCTCTGTTCAGGAGGCTCATGATGAGATAGCTCAACGGCGTAAAGCTTGTTTTCATAGATTACCGCAATTATAATTACGATTCGTAATATTAGTCCACATCACCAGGCTCAATACATGGCCAGAGTGAAAACCATTGCCATCTGGACGATCTCGGTCCTGTTGAGTTTGAGCTTCCTGGCGGCCGGATGGCCCAAAATCCTGCCGAACGACAATATGGTGGCCCGTTTCGAGAACTGGGGATACAGCGCCGAATTTGCCATCCTGATCGGCGTATTGGAAATGTTTGCCGGGGCGCTCGTATTGGTTCCCCGCGTAGCATTGTACGGCTGCATAACGATAATCGTGCTAATGGTTGGTGCCGTGTACACCCATCTCAGCACGGCCATCGGTTCTCCCTTGTTTGCCGTCATCTATGCCCTGATGGCCGTCGCCCTTGGCACGTTGCGGTACGAGGTCGCGTTCAAACCGACGAGCTGAGCGCGCCGGGACAAGCGAACGATCGCGACGGAATCTGGTCTATTCCTGCAATGCTGTATCCGTGAGACCAGAAAGCATGTTTGCATCATCCGGCCTGAACGCCGTAGGCACGCGCTTTCTGTCAGGCGCGGTGCTCACCATCTGGCTCGCATGGCCAGGTGTTACCGGTGCCGGCGAGGCACTGGAAGAAATCGAAGTCCCGCTTGCACCGAAGGCCTATGAGCCGATGTCGGCCGACGTCCGTTCGGCCGTCGAGCGCATAGCCATCCTGCCGAGCGAGGCTGAGACTGCCGAGGCAATTTCCGGAACCTATGACGAAGCCCAGCCGGGCCTCGTCGGTGGGGCAGATGCCGGGCGCCGGCGTGCGGGCGTTTCCGGCCAGGTCGGGCAGATCAATGTCAATTTTCCGGTGCCGATACTGCAGATTCCGTCGGCCATTTTCGGAGGCTTGAGCGGCGCGGCAAAGAAAGAAATTCAGGAGTTCCGCGACGCACTGACCGAGGACATCGCAAACGCGGGCAGTCAACCACTCATGAATTCGTCGCTGGCACTCGACGTGCATCATCATGTCCGTAGTCTGTCGAAGGTCGAAGCACAGCTTTTGTCGTCGGTTGCGAACATCCCCGATACGACAGGTGCCGCGCTGTTCGTCGGTTTCGACGATTTCAAGATGGACATCGACGGGAATCGCGCCACGCTGATCCTGACCGCGAGTGCCACGCTCAAGCGCCGGAGCGACAACACGACACTGTACTCACGGACGATGGAGTATCAGGACACCGACACGCTCAAGAACTGGACGAAGGACGACCTTGCGCTGTGGCACGACTATACGAATTTCGCGTCGCACTATCTCGCGCGCGAACTCGCCGGCGAGACGTTCTTCCGGCAGCTTCTGCCGTTGACGGTTGAACCTCGCGCCACAAAATCGGCGCGCGCACACCGCAGGGATAAAAACCGTTTCGTCAGCGAATCGCCGGCTCCGGAACTCGCCTGGGACGCGGCACCCCGGGAAACCGGTGACGGCGAAACACCTGTCGCACCTATTGCGACGAGCGAACTCGCCTGGGACATCGAGATCTACGATGCGCACCGGATCGTGTACAGTGGCCGCGCGTCTGCGCCGTCGCACGTGTTGATCTACGAACTCGAACCCTGCCGGACTTACCGCTGGTCGGTGCGCCCCTCGCACGACACCGGCACAAACACCGGCTACGGTGACTGGATGCGCCTAATATCGGCTGAGACCGCCGAGTTCAAGGGCCGCAACGGTCTGATTGGCCGCGAAGCATCCGTGGCACCCGCCTATACGCAGGACTTCCCCGAACTCGAAATCAAGTGTTCGCGGCGGCGCTGAACCGGACGGTCCGTTCAGCTTTAGACGCGCCGTCCCGGATTCGACCAGCGCGCCCAGCTCAGATATCGAGGTGGACGAAATAGCCGTTGTGCTTGCGGATGTTGAGTACGCGCCCGTCATCGAAGATCAGGTACTGGCCCTTGATGCCGGCGAGGCAGCCCTCGATCTCGGGAAGCTTGTCGAACGACAGGCTTTTGACTTTGCTCGGATAATCATCGACCGGATATGCGATCGCACAGACATTGGTATCGTCGGTGATGTAATCGCAAAACTCCGGCGCGATCTCCGCGGTCAACGAGCGTTTTTTCTCGAGCAGGTCAGCGTCGCTGATTTCGTTTTTCAGCATACGTTGCCAGTTGGTCCTGTCGGTCAGGAACGACTTCATGGCGACTTCGATACAGCCGGCCGTGTAACGATTCGGCGCCCGGGCGAAAACAATCGCCTCTGACGCGCCCTGATCAATCCAGCGCGTCGGGACCTGTGAGTTTCGGGTTATCCCCACCTTGACCGCTGAGCTTTTCGCCAGATACACCACCTGTTCCGTCAGGCAATGTGCTCGAGCCCACTCCATGTCCCGCGCTTCGCCCTCGTGGGCACGGCACAGCTCGGGCCGAATGATGCATTCGCTGGCCGCTGGCGAGTTTCGAAAGCAGGGATAACAGAAGCCCTGCCCGAAAGACTTTTTGGTCTGGCGCCCACATTCGATGCAGTTGATCCGGCCCTCGAAGGTCAGACGCAGGGAGCGACCGACCAGAGCGTTCATATCGACGAGATCGTCGCCCATCGTCAATTTATAGCGAACCGTCGAGTCGAGGGCGCTCTGCATCTTGCGCAGATTGCCGGCGTAGGCGGTCATGGGTAGCTTTTTCCTCGAGACAGTAGATGCGAAGTCTGGTGGTTGCGAGCGCAACAGGCAACTTTGTTTGGCCAGCCGTTCAGAAACTACCTCATTGAGAGCGTCATCTGTATAGCCGCGCACGCGCAACGGTGCTAGTGTTCCGTTCCGCTTTACCGAGACTACATGAGGCCTGAATCTTGGAACTTGCTGGAAAAATCACTCACGTGCTGGAAGAAAAATCCGGCACGTCGGCGCGCGGCCCCTGGCGTAAGCAGGAGTACGTGATCGAAACCCCCGGAGACTATCCGAAGCAGGTCTGCTTCATGGTCTGGGGCGACAAGATCGATCAGTTCCAGATCGCCGAGGGCCAGGAACTGACGGTTCACGTCGATCTCGAAAGTCGCGAATACAACGGCCGCTGGTATACCGACGTGAAGGCGTGGCGAGTCGATCGCTCCGAAGCAGGGGATCGGCCGCCGGCTGAGGACAGCCCGCCGCCGCCCCCCAATGACGCGCCGCCGGCTGATTTCGACGACGATATCCCGTTCTAGGGAGCGCGCCGCCGGCACGCCGTGCCAATCGTCAGAATCTGAAAAACAGGAACAGAGCGGATTCCGGCCCGAAGGAGTCCGCCCCGTTCCCAAACGGCCTTATTCGACCATACAAAACGCGTTGAGCTTGTTGCCGTCGAGGTCGCGAAAATAACCGGCGTAGAATCCCTTGTCGTTTTCAGCAGGGCGAAAACCGGGATTCCCTTCGTTGGTGCCTCCCAGTTCCAGCGCTTTCTTGTGCAAGGCATCCACTTTGTCCCGCGAGTCCAGGAACAACGCCACCATGTTGCCGTTGCCAACGGTAGCCTTCTCCTTGTCGAACGGAACGGTTACCGCAACGGAAGGCGCATTGGGTTCCGGTGCCCAGGCGATGAAAGAGTCTTCTTCCATGAACCGGCCGATACCCATCGAGCCGAAAAGCGCGTCGTAGTAGGCAGCCGCTTTCTGTAAATCGTTTGTTCCCAAAGTCACATAGCCGATCACTTTGTTGTCTCCATTCTGGTTTGTCAGAGGGGTTGGCCTCAGGCGGTGTTGCTGAGCGCCGTGTCAGTGATTTTCACTGTACCCACACCCTGCTGACAGCGTGGTGTCAGTAGACTTGCAGTAGCCTATACTCACCCTGCGAAACTCACGTAGCGCGTCTCGGGAACCTCATGAGAAGAGCGGACAGACTGATCAAGATCGTTCACTACCTGCGTCGCATGCGCCACGCGGTGACCGCGCGCCAGATCGCGGACCATTTCGAGGTCTGCCAACGCACCGTGTATCGAGACATTCAGGATCTGATGAATTCAGGAGTCCCCATTTATGGGGAGGCCGGGGTGGGCTACGTCATCGACAAGAAATACCACCTGCCACCCATCATGTTCGATTTTGATGAACTGGAGGCCGTCACGCTGGGTATCAACATGGTGCGAACCTGGACCGATGAGAAATTCTCCGAAATAGCGGGGCGCGCTCTGGAGAAAATACAGGCCGTACTTCCCGAGTCACGCCTGAATGACATGCAACAACTGACTACCCACTCGGAAGAGAGCCGCAGCAAGATTCCCTGGGAGGTGAGTTTTTCCGAGATCAGGGAATGCATTCGCTCTCGCCACAAGATCGAATTCCACTACACAGACTTGAAGAACAAAACCAGCAATCGAACCGTCAGGCCCTTGTCGCTGGTGTTCTTCGGACCGGTGTGGCTGGTGCTTGGCTGGTGTGAAACGAGAAAAGATTTCAGGAATTTTCGCCTGGACCGCATGGCTGAACTGACTATTCCGGGAACCACGTTCAAAGACGAGAAAGGCAAGACGCTCGACGCTTACCTTGCGCAGTGTATTACCTGACATTTCTCCAGTGCCGCGCTGTTTGTCGGCCGCCTGTCGGCAAAAACCCCACTGAACTGACCATACGCTCAAATTGCCCCTGAAGTGAGCAATGACGGCGCAGTTGCGTCAAGAGCGTATTCAGCCGTAGAGTCTGCTGCGGCCAAAGAAAAAGAACCAGCCATCTGTCTGCCGTACGTTGCAACGATTGTCGCGAGGTGCCAAGCATGAACTTACAGCATACTCTCCGCGCAGCTTTGTTGATTGCGCTGGGCTTTGTCATCCCTGCGGCCTCGGCTCAGGATTACCTGACGGGAATGTTCCGGCTGACCCGTCCGCCGGCGGAGATCGTCGAGCCCGAATTCGCGCAGGCGCTCGACAAGATCATCGAGAAGGACGAGAAGCTGCAATGGCAGATATACGTGCCGGAGCAATACACGCCGGAACGTCCCGCCGGTGTGTTCGTGTACATCGACCCGGACGGTCACGGCCGGATCCCCGACAGCTGGACGCGAGTGTTCGACAACCACAATGTCATTTGGGTCGGTGTCCGCCAGACCCAGCGTAAACCGGACTCGAATCGTCGAATCTGGCACGCCATACTCGGCGCGCGGGCAATGGAAAGGGACTACGCGATCGACCTTCAGCGCATCTACGTTGGCGGTACGCGCGACACGGTACCGCTGGCGGTCAGCACCATGCTGACGGCAAACGAATTCATAGGCGGCATCTATACGCGCGGCTCGTTCTTCTCTCCGAAGCTTACGCCCGATCATATCCAGGCCTTGCAGCGGAAAGCCCATGTTTTTGTCACGGGCACCAACGACAACGGCAAACGACAGATTCAATCCGACTACAAGTTGTATCAGCAGCAGGGCATATCCAGGGTTAAATTGATCTTCGACAACCAGCGGCTCGGCGATGTCGGGAGTCCGGAGCAGATGGACGAAGCGTTTCGGTTTCTTAGATAGACCGGAGACGACCCCTACGAACGACTGATCGAGAAATCTCTAGCCAACGTGTCCCGTGGCCGCAGAAAACGGCGCGCGCTTGTGGTGATACCGCTCATCGGATAGGAAGTAGCGATTGCGGACTGGAAGCATGGTAGCGTTCTCCAGACATCGGCGAGGCACCACCATGACAAAGCACCTTATAGTCGCACTGACCGCGGTATCGACGTTGACCTTCGCGCTCGCGGGCAGCTTCGCGAGGGCCGAGCGGCTCACGGCGGACGACCCGCGCGTTCTCGAGTTCGAGAGCGGACTGATCGACCGGATGGAGCGCGGCCTGGACGATGCAAGGCGCTGGTCGATTCACGAACGTCTCTCCAGCTACGGCGTCCCGGGCACGGCGATCGCGATCGTCAGGAACGGTGAGATCGCGTGGCTCGAGGGCTACGGGACGAAGCTCGCGGGTCGGGACGATCCCGTGAACGGCGACACGGTGTTCTCGGTCGGCTCGGTTAGCAAGATGATTAACGCGGCGCTGATTCTCAGGCTCGTCGCCGAGGGCCGTGTCGACCTCGACACCGACGTCAACAAGTACCTCAAGTCGTGGCGGGTACCCGAGAGTCGCTACAACGCGGAGCAGCACGTCACGCTGCGCCGCATCCTGTCGCACACGGCCGGGTTCAACGTGCACGGCTTCGCGGACTACCCGCCCGGCGCCGAGCTGCCGACGACGGTCGAGATCCTCGAAGGCCGGCGCCCCGCCAGAAACGATGCAGTCCGGCTGACGTCCACCCCCGGCGAGCTGATGGATTACTCGGGGGGCGGCATCACGGTCAGCCAGGCCGTCGTCGAAGACGTCACCGGCCTGTCCTATGCAGCGGCCGCCCGGCGATACGTGTTCGAGCCGCTCGGTATGACGCGCTCGACCTTCGTCAACCCGTTACCGGCATCGCACGACAACATCGCGCGCGCCCATGACGGGCGCGGCCGCCCGACTGCACTGCCGCGCGGCTGGGAGGCGATGCCCGAGCAGGCAGCGTCAGGTCTTTGGACTAGTGCCCGCGACCTCGCGCGCTTCCTCATCGCCATCAACGATGACGGCTCCGGCGCGTTCCTGCCGCGCGAGCTGCGCGACGACATGTTGACGCGCGAACCGCAGAGCTGGTACGGCCTCGGCCCGCGCCTGAACGGTGCGGGCGCAACACGCGTGTTCCACCACGGCGGTGCTAACGACAGCTATCGCGCGTGGATCGAGGGCCACGTAGAGAGCGGTGACGGCTTGGTCGTGCTGACCAACGGCCGCGAAGGCGCGCGGGTGGGGAGCGAAATCCGCAAATCGGTGGAAGATGCCTTCGACTGGCCGGTGAAGTCCGACGGCGGGTTCGAGGAACCGGAATTCTGACGGTGATAAAAAGGTCAACCCCGCACCCAAGCGACGCTATTCGACCGCACAAAACGCGTTGAGCCTGTTGCCATCCAGGTCGCGAAAGTGGTTTCCGCCAAAGGGGGCGCGACTACTCAGCGGATGTACACGGCTTCGATGATGCACATGCTCCACCCGGAAGTCGCGCCGGTGTAGTTGTAGTAGACCCGGACCTCGCGGCCCGCTGCCAACGCCGCAAGCAGGGCGGAATAGGCCTGATCGCTCTGGAAGACTGGCGCGCCCGAGAGGATTCGAACCTCTGACCCCTGCCTTCGGAGGGCAGTACTCTATCCAGCTGAGCTACGGGCGCTTTTTGTGAGGTCGCGCAGGGCCTAAGGCCGCGCGAGGGAGGGGTATTTTACCCACTGGGCGGCATATAGCCAGCTTTGAGCGGCATTCCCGACCTCATTCGAAGCTCACTTCTCCCCAGCGCTCCGGCAGATGCATGTTGACCGCACCCTGCGGGCTCCAGACCCAATTGTCCTCCGGGTGATCCTGGTCTTCCGGGTCGAGGCTCTCGGCCAGCGGCGTGCCGTGCGGCGGAATCCGCACGTACTGCCCATCGACGACTTCGTGCCGCCATTCGACCCGTGAGAAGTTGATGCGCCAGCGGTCGCCGGGGTGCGGTGGACAGCGTCCTGCACCGTGATACTCCAGCAGCCCGCTCCACGGGATCGCAAATTCGGGACGCCAGCCGCGATCGATATCGCGCGGATCGTTGAGCGTGCCGTCGACGCGAATTCGCCGTTTGAGACCGTCGATGTTGCAGCCCAGGCGCGGCTCTCCGCCGTCACCGTAGGGCTTCGGTAAACTCAGCTCCCAGACGCTGCCCAGCGCATTCATCTCCAGCTCGTAGTAATTGCGGCCGTCGCCATCGGGATCGATAAAGATCTCGAAGTTGTTGTCCATGAACATCACTTCGTTGTCTTCGGTAATCGTTCCCCAAACGTGGGGCTCCTCGAGATCGCCCTGAACGTACAGGTAACGATCGTCCCAGCCCATACGAAAGCGCGTTGTGAAGCGGGGCCGTAGCTCGTCGCGTCCGGTGATATCGACAAACGGTTCGCTCCAGGGCAACTCGTCCCAGACGGAATCAACCTGAGCGGACTCGAGATCGGGCGCCCGCGACACTCGCTTGCAGGCGTAGTGCTTTCTCATGCCTTCGTGCCACGTGCCGCCCATTGGCCTACCTGTCTAATCGTTGAAACGCAGTGCAACGATGCCGGCGGCCGACGCAACCGCGACCGTGAACAAGACGGTTGCGCTCATTGCCTGCCCGTACAACCAGAACCCGGTGCCGAACAGCACGCCGTACACTGCCGAACATCCGAGCAGCATACAGAGAATGCCGCGCGGAATGTTGACCGGCGACTCGACGGGCTGCACGCCGGCTTCCTCGAGCGACGCATAGACCTTTTTCCAGCCGGGACCACCGGGATTGGTGCGCTCGCAGAACGACCGCAGGGTCGCGGGATCGGCAGGCGGCGTCAGAAACGCCGCGGAGACCCAGCAGATTGTCGTAATGCCGACGCCCAGGAGCAGCTCCTGCCAGCTGGCGAGGCCAAAATTGCCGAGTTTGAGCGTCAAAGCAACCACAAAAGACACCAGCATGGCGACGATCTCGCTGATTGCATTGATCCGCCACCAGAACCAGCGCAGCACGAACAACAGGCCGGTGCCGGCACCAATTTGCAGCATGATCTCGAAACCCTGCAATGCGTTGGACAACTGCAACGCCAGCAATCCGGCTACCAGCATCATCAGCACGGTGGACACCCGCCCGACGAAGACCTGCTCGCGTTCGCTGGCTGCCGGCCTGACGAAGCGGCGGTAAAAGTCGTGCACGATGTACGACGAGCCCCAGTTCAGGTGTGTCGAAATGGTCGAAACATAGGCCGCCAGCAACGAGGCAACGACGAGCCCGAGCCAGCCGGGCGGCAGCACTCGTTGCAGCATCGCCGGGTACGCCAGATCGTCATTGACGATGGAAGCATCCGCGTCGGGAAACGCCGTGGCAATACTTGCCAGATCCGGAAACACGACCAGCGAGCACAACGCTACGACGATCCACGGCCACGGCCTGACGCCGTAATACACGGCCGTGAACAGCAGCACCGCGGCACGCGCATGTTTTTCGTTCTTCGCCGCCAGCATGCGCTGCGCCACATACCCGCCGCCGCCCGGCTCGGCGCTTGGATACCAGACGCTCCACCACTGCACGGCAAGCGGGATCAACAGAACGGAGACGAACAGGTTGACGCTGTCCGGCGTGTAGCTGCCGCTGGCGTCGGTCACGAGCTGCGGCAAAAAGGATAGCTTACCGTCGACTTCCGGTGCGGCCGTGAGCGCCTGCATGCTGCCGATTTCCGGCGCACCGAGCGCAAACAGCGCAGCAGCAACCGCGCCGGCCATCGACAGGGCAAAGAGGAAAAAGTCCGATAAGAGAACCGCACGCAAGCCACCCATCGTGGCGATCGCAACCGTTACGATCGATGCCCACATGACGGAATGGAGCGGCGACAGGCCCAGCATGATGCCGCCGATCTTGATCGCCGCCAGCGACACGGTCGCCATGATCGTGACGTTGAAGAAGAAGCCCAGATACAACGCTCTGAAGCCACGCAAAAAGGCTGCGGATTTACCGCTGTATCGCAACTCGTAGAATTCGACATCGGTGACGACACCCGATCGCCGCCAGAGCCGTGCGTAGACAAAAACGGTCAGCATGCCGGTGAGCATGAACGCCCACCACACCCAGTTTCCGGACACGCCGTTCTTGCGCACGATGTCCGTGACGAGGTTGGGGGTATCCGCGGAAAACGTCGTGGCTACCATCGAGATGCCCAGTAGCCACCAGGGCATGTTGCGTCCCGACAGAAAGAACTCGCCAGCTCCCGTGCCGGCGCGACGTGCGGCATACAGACCGATGCCGAGGGTTACGGCAAACGTGGCGACAATAATGCCCCAGTCGAGCGTCGACAACCGCATCTATCGCGAACTCACGGCGCCGGCCGCAAGCTGCCCGCGCCCGGCTACAAGACTTGTAAAGACCATCCTGGCAGAGTGTATCCCACTCTGCCTCGATAATATGGATGGATCCTTACGCTCAGGGCTCGCTATAGCCCACGCGCCCGGCTGCCACGTTGCTGTAGGTCTCGGTGGCACCGTCCGGCCATTCGATCCTGGCCTCGTCGGCCGCCGTGACGGTGCCCAGGCCAAAGATCTGCTGGGTGTCGGTTATGCCAAGCGCAATCGAATCCTCGACGAACGTGCCGTTGCCCTGGGAGATGGACAGCCGGCTGCGGTCGTTTTCGAACGGCCGCGTTCCGACGACAGATCGAAAACGCGCTACTCCGGCGCCCGGACTTTTACCCAGACGACCTCACCTTCGTCATTGACGAACGCCTCGACTCGGCTGCCGACTTCACAATCTTCGATACCGCCGGTTACGCTGCGTATCTTCTGTTTGCTGTTGTCAACGTAGTAGAGGGTACGGTCAGTCAACATGACGGTGACAGACGCGACGGGCGTCGTTATTGTCATTCGGTATTGCGCGTATTCGATACTCGAGACCGAACCAATAACGCTCTCGCTTGTGGAGATGCCGGGTGATTCCCCGATCGGAATGTAAACCTCGGTGGCCCGCTGCGCCGTCGCTTCGGTCCAGACAGTCATAGCCAGCAACGTCAGCGGAAGCATTTTTGACGTCATCATGATTCGATCATCCTGTCGCGAGCCCGCATGAGTTCGACCACCGCGTCGTCAACCAAGCGTTTCGCTCGACCGCCACGACTCGTGATCGCCTCCTGAACGCTCTCGTAAGCCTCAGCCAGGTGCGCGGCCGCGCGAGGATGCAGGCCGCCCCCCGTCAACACGTCGCGAGCATCTTCGATTTCGAACCCCGCCCGCCAAATCAGTCGCGTGCGTTGCGCCTGCGTAAGCCGGTGCTCCGGGTACGCCGAATCCAGCAGCGCGAGGCTCTCGCGAATGTTCTCCAGCGAGTTGATGACCCGGAGAAACGCGGCGACCGCAACGACTTGCGTTGCGTCGATATTGATGCCGCTACCGGTCGCACCGACCAGCAACGCACCGGCGGGTGAATCGTTGAATGCATCACCGTTGTAGAAGGCAACGGCACCTTCGATTGTTTCGACGGAGTTGTTGTGAAAAAACGGCCCGGTGTCCGCCGCCTCGACGAGCGTCGGCGTATTGAATTCGCCGTTGCCGGGCGTCCCCAACCCGTCATCGGGCGGCACCCTCTCGCCCGTCAGGTCGGCGGGCTGGTCCGGCAGATCCTCGACGCCGGTGTTGAAGTTCAGGTTGCCGGCGTTCGGACCGAATATCCCCGGATCACCGTTTGCACCAGCGTTGAAATGGCACGCGTTGCATTTGCCCTCTGCACGGTCGATGAAAATCTCCTGCCCGCGTGACGCAACAACACCGGTGAGCGCCAGAGGAAGCGTTATCTCGCTTTGCCGTCCTAGCGAAAGTTGAAACGCTTCGAGCGCATCGAGTTCGTCATCGGTGGGAAGTCGAAAATCAACGCCCGCAACACGATTTGTTGTCTTCGGGAAGTGCTGAATAACGGCGCCGACCGCGAAGGAACGCAGTGACCCATCGCCGGGCGAGCCGTCGCCTGACCAGCCAGTCTGTGGACCGGCTGCGCTCGCTATCGACGTGTTGAGCGCAAGCGTATGCGGTACACCGCGCAGGTTGAAATTGTTGTCGAGATCGTCGAAGCCGTCCTGGTTCTCGAGAATCATCGCCAGCTCACGGATAAGCCGCGCATTCTCGAAATTCTCGGCGAGATCGGGATTTGTTTCGGACACGAACAGTGCGTCGTCCTGGCCTAGCGTCGCAACGAAAGCAGGCGAGAGCGCAAAGTTGTCTTCGGCACGATGGCAGGTTCCGCAGGTGCGGCCGTTACCGGAAAACGTCTCGTCGAAGAAAATGCGCTCGCCCTCCTGCAGCAGGAGAACGTCCGCCGGCGGCGGCGGTAGCACCTCACAGGCCGCGACGGCGGTCGCGGCAAGAATACTCATGCTCGTTCGCGTCCTCCGTGGCATGCCCAGGCCCCGTGCGACGACAATAGCTACATTCTGCGCCTTCGCCCTCCCGTTGCCAATGTCTCACTTCGGCGACAAACGATACAGTTGGCAAACAAAAGGGCCCACCGCAGCTGAACCTGCACTGATTATCGGGTGCGCCTCCGACCGACGGCTCAGGGCTCGGTATAGGTGACGCGCCCGGCTGCCACGTTGCTGTAGGTCTCGGTGACACCGTCCGGCCATTCGATCCTGACCTCGTCGGCCGCCGTTGCGCCGCCCAGGCCGAAGACTTGCTCGGTCGGGTTTTGCGACGTGAAGTTGTTGCCGATCAGCACTTCGCGCATTTGCGTGACGCCACCGACGGTCACGTAGATTCTCGCGTTTGCAGCTTCCGTGTTGGGCGCCGCACCAGCCAGTTTGACCGTTAGCGAACGGTTGCCGTTGCCGGCGCCCGTATTTTCCCAGAAGGCGCCCGAGTTCGCGAGGCCGCGGTTGGTCATGAAGATATCGATGTCGCCGTCGTTATCGAAGTCGGCGCAAACGACGCCGCGGCCCTGCTGGGTATCGGTCATGCCGAGCGCAATCGAATCCTCGACGAACGTGCCGTTGCCCTGCGAGACGAACAGCCGGCTGCGGTCGTTTTCGAAATCGTCGATCGCGTTCGGATTGTTCCAGCCGTTGGTGTGGAAGATGTCGAGGTTGCCGTCGAGGTCGAAGTCCGCGAAACAGGCTGCCCAGCCCCAGCCGCCGTCGGCAACACCCGCATTGACCGTCAGGTCTTCGAGCGCTCCCTGGCCATCGTTGACGTACAGGCGATTGCCGACCGTTTCGCCCGCGCCGAAGATGGCCGTGACGAACCAGTCGAGATCGCCGTCGTTGTCGATATCGCCTACGGCCGACCCCATGCCGTTGCGATCGATGATGACGGTCGAATCCGTGACATCGCTGAACTCGAAGCTGCCGCCCGCACCGCCGTTGTTCATGAACTGCCGGCTGTTGCCGAAGTCCGAAACGACGAGCAGGTCCGGATAGGCATCGCCATCCATACGCGCAAACGTCGGCGTAAACGAATAGTCGTAGTCGAGCGAGTCGCTGCCGAAGTCGACGAGCCCGCCAACACCGGCAATGACGGCCGGCGCTACACCAACCGCTTCGCTTACGCTCGAAAAACGGATGCCCGTTGCATCGGAGTCGTTCTGCCACAGCGATTCGGTATCGCCGCGGCCGCCGTTCATGGCCAACGGCCGCGACGTGCCCCAGTGCGCCAGCATCAGATCGAGATCGCCGTCCAGATCGTAGTCGCCGAACGCTGCCGAGATCGTATTGGCCGCGCCAATGGTGTCGAGACCGGAACCGGCCGTGACGTCAGTAAACGTGCCGTCGCCGTTGTTCGAAAACAGGACGTTGGGGTCACCCTCCAGGCCGCCGATGAAGAGGTCGAGGTCGCCGTCGCCGTCGATGTCCGCAAACGTCGGGCCGCTGTGCCGGTAGGCACCGCCGCCCGGTTTGGTCGACGCAACCCCGGCTGTATCCGCAACATCGACAAATCGGTTGCCGCCGTCGTTCCGGTACAGCAGGTTGGCGCCAAGATCGCCGCGGACGACATACAGATCCACGTCGCCGTCGCCGTCATAGTCACCCGCCGCAACGCCACCGCCGAACAGTTCGGGCATGGTCGTTGCGCCACCGTCGATGCCGTGAACGAAACTGATGCCCGTGTCGTTGGTGACGTTCATGAACTGCATCTGGACGGGCGGGGGAGCGACGGGAACCGGTGTGGGTTCCCCGCCGCCTCCGCCTCCGCACCCGGGCAGACCGAGCGGCAACCCGAGTGCAATGACCCAGTAGGGGGTTTGGGTCCGACGCTTGATCATTCTTCGCTCGGTTGCGTCCATTTCATTACGTCCGTTTCGTTGCGTTCGTTTCGACTAATCGAAGTCATAACTCAGTCGCAGTCCTCCCTGGCGGCGCGGCCCCCAGCCGTATGCCGTCTGGTTGGAACAGCAGAAGAACTCGGTCTTCACCGACTCGTCCGTGGCGTTGTTGAGAAACGCCTCGACGCTCCAGCGCTGGTTCGCTGCGAAGTAGGTCAGGCTCAGATCCACACGCGTATACGACGGCTGCCGGTCGAAGTCCGCTTCGCCGGGATCCGTCGGACTGAGCGTGCCGGCGGGACGATCGCCACGGTTTTCCCAGCCCAAGAAATACTCGTCGAAGTAGCTGGCACGGACGCGCGGCACAATGCTGCCGCCGTGCGCGAGCGAGAACTCGTGGCTGTAGATCAGAGTCAGCTGATACTCCGGCGCATAAGGCAGGTTGTTGCCGGCGAAGTTGAACACGTTACCCACGCACGCGCCGCTCGGATCGACTCCCAGCGCACACGGATTCCACATACGTCCCCGCGAGTCGCCGAAGTTGCTCTCGTTGCCGAGGAATTCGTCGTAGGTCGCATCGAGATAGGCAAACGTACCCGACAGGCGCCCGGCACCGTCGAACAGTCTCGTCTCGGTCTCAAGTTCGAGCCCTTGTATCGTTGCGCCGCCCGCGTTCGTGTTGGTGAGCGTCGACTGGCCCGTCACGGGATCGATGACCGCTCCCGTCACCTGCATGTCGGTGAAGTCCATGTAGAAGACGTTGGCGTTGACCCGCCAGCGGCCGAACTCGGTCTTGATGCCGAGTTCCGTGCTCTCGACTTCCTCCGGATCCTGCAGCAGCGCGTTGTTGCGCGAGAAGTCGAGCGTGCCGTTACCGGTGTCGAGGGCGCTGAAGCCCATGCCGTCCTGCAGTACACCCGACTTCCAGCCCGTGCTGTGCGACAGGAAGATGAGCGTATCCGCGCTCAGGTCGAGTTCACCGCGCAAAAGATACGTCGTGTCGTCCCACTCGCCGACCATGTCGTTGTACTGCCGGAAGTAGCAGCCCTGCGCACCGTTCAGATCGGACGCCTGCGCCGCTATGTTGTCCGGAAGGTTGCCGACCAGACCAAACGTGCAGTCGATCGAACGGCCGCCGACGTCTTCACGCTGATCGTCGATATAGCGCGCACCGGCCGTGACCCGGAAGTTGTCGGTGAACTCGTAGGTTGCCTGCGCAAACGCGCTCTGGGATTCGAGGCTGCGGCTCGGCTGTACGAACGTCGACAACACGCCGTTCGGGCTGTCCTGTGGCGTGAAACCCCAGCTGCCGTGCAGCATGTCGAAGCGGATGCTGTTGTCTTCCTCGAAATAGAACAGTCCCGCCGTCCACGTCAACGCGCTGTCCGAAGGACTCAACAGCTGTATTTCGTGCTGGGTTGCTTCGTACGTCGAGAACACCGTGTTGCGCGAGTCGCCCTGCACGCCGTTGCCGTACAGCTGGCTTTGATCGAACTCGGCGTAGCCGCCGACGTAGGCCAGTGCAAAACCCGAGTCGAACTCATAGTCGACACGGGTCCTGAAGCTGTCCGAATCGAGATCGACATTGCCGGGCGCCGTGGCATTGTTGACGCGATTCTCGAAATCGACGCTCGGTACGTCACCCGTACCTTTGTTGCGGAAGTTCTCGAAGACGAGATGCCAGCTCAGATTCTCGCTGGGCTGCCAGAGCGAGCTGACCCGATACGAACTCATGTCGATCGTGCCGTACGGCCGGTTGGTCTCGAACTGGTTGCCGGGCGTAAACGCGGTTTCGCCGTCACGTTCCTGCTTCGCGCCCGCAACGCGGATGGCCCATTGATCGTTGATCGGCACGTTAGCCATGCCGCGGAAGCGAAACAGCGATTCGTCACCCACGGCGATTTCACCGCTGGCGTCGAAGCCGTCGAGACGCGGTTTGGCCGAATGCAGCGACACGGCGCCGCCGGTCGAGTTGCGTCCGAACAGAGTACCCTGCGGGCCGCGCAGCACTTCGACCCGATCGAGGTCGTACATCATGACCGTTGTGCCCTGCGAGCGCGCCGAGAACACGCCGTCGGAATAGAAGGCAATACCCTGGTCGCCGGCCTCGGTCTGATTACGCGTTCCCAGACCGCGGATGAAAATCAGCGGCACGGCATGGTCGCCGTTGTTGAAGAACTGCAGATTGGGCACGAGCCCTCTTAGGTCAAGCATCGACACGACGTGGTTGCGGTCGAGCGTTGCCTGGCTGAACGCCGAGATGGCCAGCGGCGTGTCCTGTATGTTCGTCGAGCGCCGCGTTGCCGTAACGACGATCTCCTCGATCGCAATGTTGTCGCCGGCCTCCTGTGCGCCGAGGTTCGGCGCGCCGAATACGGCTGCAAGTACGGCGGCAATACCGACCGACTTTGGTGCTGTGTTCATAGCTTCTTTACCCCCCGAAGACGGTGTTGCTGCTCCGGAAGCTATGGCGATGTTGCCGCTCTCACCGGCGGTTGCCGAGAGTCCTGTGCCTGTCAGCAGGCGATCGATGGCCTCTCGTCGGGTGTACTCGCCAATCACTTCGTTCGCAATGATTTCCTTTGCTCTGTCAAAAGGAAAAATGAACGTCATGTCCGCTTGTTCGGCGAACTGTATGAGCGAGATATCCGCGCGTTGCCGGGGTATGTCGAAATTAATGAGCTTGTCGGAATCGAGTGGGTCCGCACGCACCTCTGCGGCGGCCAACACGATCATCGTTATTGCAACGATCCAGTAGTCTGTCGACGCCCGTCGTTTGTCCTCCCCTGCTCGGCGTGAATATCGCGCCTGCAAGAGAGACGACTGGGCGAAGAAATTCCGCCAGTCGTATCGACAAACATGCTTGAGTCGGTGAATGATGCCAGCCCCCCCAGTGCCAAATCATTCGAGAAAAAATCCGTTTGCGGCGTGTTACTTTCTGCCGATCACCTTTTGCTCAAGAGCACCGTATTGCCGTCCACCATCTGATAGCTGACGCCAAGGTATTGTTCGAGCGACTGCAGCGTGCCCTGAATGTCGCCGACCTTGAACATACCGCCGACCGACTCCTCGCGTAACTCATCGTCAAGCAGCACAAACTCGACCGTGGTGTAGCGACCAATTTCGTCCAGCACCTGACCCAGCGTCTCGCCGCGAAACACGAGGTTGTCCTTGCGCCACGACAGTCGAACTTCGATATCGGCGCGATCGATGACCATCGCCTCGGACGATTCGCCGCCGACCATAAACTCCTGCCCTGCCGCGACGAGCACAGGTGTTTCCAGCAAAGGCACGTCTATCGTACCCAGTTCGCCGTCGCCTTGTCCCGGCAAACTTGCCGCTACCCGAACTTTACCGTCCGTGACAACTAATTCGATGTTGCGATCGTTGGTGATCTGCAGGTTGAATTCCGTACCCACGGCTTCGAAAACCGTTTGCCCGACGACGACCCGGAAGGGCCTCGACGCATCGTGCGCCACCGTAAACGTGGCCTCGCCGCGCTGGAGTTCGAGACGCCGCTCGCCCGGCGAAAAGTGCACGTCGATCAGGCTGTTGGTGTTGAGGTGCACGATCGAACCGTCGGCCAACTCGAAAGTCTTGCGCGCGCCGACCAGCGTTTCGAAGATCTGGCTGTCGCGCTGCTCCGCAACGATCGGTTCCGGCGTCCCGGCAGGGTCCGGCAGCAAAACGAACACCGCGACGACCGCCGCAACCAACGCCGTCGCAATCGCACCCGACCAGGCAAGACCGCCGAGCCGGCGGCGTCGCTGAACGGGTTCGGGGAACAGCTCCGCCAGCCGGCCCAGCGAATCGGATTTGTCCCAGGTTTCGAGCATCAACAAAAGCGACTCGCGATTGCCGGCATCTTCGTCCAGCCACGCCTCGAGCGCCTGCTGCTCGCCGTCACGCAGGCCGCGGTCGAAGCGCGCTATCCAGTCCGCTGCGTTCTCGAGCCGCTGTTCGCGAGTCGTGAGGCGAGTTACCTTATTCACCGAAGCCTCCTCGTCCGGCCGCGACCGGCAGCGACGCCTGCCGCAGCTTCGCCATTCGCCTTGCGGGTTCGGAGCAAATGCTCTGCGCAGCGGCGGATGCCGAGGGACACGTGTTTTTCCACCGTGCTCTCACTGATTCCCAGTTCCTGTGCAATCTCTTTCTGACTGTAGCCGTAGACTTTTTTCAACACGAACGCGCGCCGGCACTGCAGCGGCAGATGCCGCACGGCATTGCAGAATTCCGCAAACTCCTCGTCCGATGCGGCTTGTTCGTAAGTCTCGTTGTAGCCTCGCTCGCCCTCGCCAAAACCGGTTGCCGGATCGTCCTCGACACTACCTGCGAAGCGGAATTCGTGGCGGCGAATGTGATCGAGCGCCAGGTTCCTGGCCGTGCGAAACAGGAAGGCACGCGGCGAGTTCAGCTGCTTCTGACCCGACACCTGGCAAACGCGGACATAGGTCTCCTGAACGATGTCCTCGATGTCCTTGGGCGGCACGATCTTCGCGACGACCCGGGACAGCTGTTCCTTGATCGTGACGAAAACGTTTCCCACTGTGTCGCGCTCGGACATCATTGCCTGGTGCTGCCTCCGTTGGGGCTATCCCTGTTCGACGTTTGGGCCGGAAAAATCCCCCAGTCCTTTTTTTACGGTGTACCCGGGATGCCGCAAAGAGGCCATTTTAGCGCGACAACGCTCGCGTCCCGCGTCCGGCGGCACGCGCGGGAATGGCTCAAAACGCGCATCCGGCATTGCCAGGATTGCCGACGATGCGTGCCGATCGGATCTGCAGGGTGACCGGGCCGGTGGCCGCAATCACGAGCGGCTGGGACATGGAGCCCATATCTGCCCCCTGATCCGCAAAGCAGGTGAGTTTGACGAGACTTTTGCTCCAGCCCTTGCCTGCCCGGGCGGCCAGCGCGTCCGTAAGGTCGAGAAAATTGCCGCCGGAGCGGTCGTCGAGCATGGCAATGCCGATATCGGCGTCACCCATCTCGATCACGCTGTACTCGAACTCGACCGCCATATCGCCGTTCGCCTCGCGCGTGAAGTCCACGGGCTGACCGGTCAACGCAAACGTCGACGCTCCCGACCAGATCAGCACGCTCGAATCCTCCTGTGCTTCATAGTCTGCGGGCTCGAGGATCAGTTGACCGGCGGCACTCTGGCCGCGGCCGTCGGTGATCCGGGTGTTGCCCATGGCGTCCCGTAACTCGACGGACCAGGCGCCGACCGGGTCGCCGTAGTCGAGGAAATTGCGGGCATTGCCGCCGGTCTTGCCGTCGAGGCCGTCATCTTCCGGCAGCTGTGCAAGCTTCCCGTCATCGCCGTAGTCGAGCCCGTAGCCGTAGGCGAACAGCGGATCGTAGTCGGCGTCGCCGACGTTGACCGACGCCTGTGCCGCCGTGCGCGGCCATGAGAAGGACAGCGCTCCCTCGAAATCGTACCGCGGCGTACCGTCGTCCTCCGCCACCAGCACATCGGCAATGCCGGCACCTTCCGTCCCGGGCAGCCACGCAGCAACAAAGGCGTCTGCCGCATTGAGTTCGGGATTCACCCACAGCGGACGACCGGATAAAAACACGGCTACCGTCGGGATACCCTGAGCCCGGCACTCCTCGAGCAACGAGAGGCCATCGTCGGATGCGTAGTCGACATCGGTACGATCTCCCTGAAACTCCGCGTAAGGGTCTTCGCCGAATACGACTACGGCAACGTCTGCATTTGCGCCGGCGCACGATTCGCCAAGCATGGCGTTGTCCGCACCCATGGCTTCGACGAAGCCACCGTAGATCGACGTGCCGTTGGGGAAGTGTTCGTTGCGGTTACCCGTGCCCTGCCAGCTGAGTGTCCAGCCGCCCGACTGTTTACCAATGTCGTTCGCGCCGTCACCGATGACCAGCGCGGTCGACGTGGGGCTCAGGGGCAGCACGGCGTTCGAGTTCTTGAGCAGCACCAGCGATTTGCGAACCGCCTCCCGGGCAACGGCGCGATGCTCTGCCGAACCGAGACGCCCGTATTCGCCGGCGTAGCGACGCGACGACGGCGGGCCCGCTTCCATGACGCCGGCGCGGAACTTGACCCGCAGTATTCTCGCCACGGCCTCGTCGAGACGCTCGCCGGAAATCGAACCGTCCCGTACCTGCTCGAGAGTCGATGCGTACAGCGCCTTCCAGCTGTCCGGTGCCATGAACATGTCGAGTCCCGCATTGACGGCCGCGGCGCACTGCGTATTCGAGCAACCGGCGACCTGACCGTGGCCGTTCCAGTCGCCGACGACAAAACCGTCGAAACCGAAGCGGCCGACCAGAACGTCGTTCAGCAGTGCCCGATGGCCGTGCATCTTCACGCCGCGGTAGCCACTGAAAGACGCCATGACCGACTGCACGCCAGCCCGTACGGCGGCCAGGTAAGCGTGCGCGTGCACGTCCCGCAGTTCGCTTTCGGAAACCACCGTATCGCCCTGATCGACGCCGCCGTCGGTGCCGCCGTCGCCGACGAAGTGTTTGACGGTGGCCAGCATCCGGTCGTCTCCGAGGAACTCGGCGCTGCCGATCGCACCCTGGATACCTTCGATGATGCGCGGAGCGTAAGCGGCGACGATCGCAGGGTCTTCCGAGTAACTCTCGTAGGTTCGCCCCCAGCGGTCGTCGCGCGCCACGGCAATGGTGGGTGCAAACGTCCAGTCGAGACCCGTGACCAGCATTTCGATGGCCGTTACCCGGCCAATCTCGTACATGAGCTCGGGATCGTTTGCCATCCCGAGTCCAATGTTGTGCGGAAACAGCGTCGCGCCGACAATGTTGTTGTGACCGTGTACTGCGTCCGTTCCCCAGATCAGCGGAATACCGACACCACCGTCAGCACGGTCTGTGGAGGCATACCAAAATGCGTCGGCCAGCTCGAGCCACCGATCGGGAGACGTACGATTGTCGCCGCCCGGCGCGGAGCCGCCGCCGTTCAGTACGGAACCCAGGTGGAACTCGCGCACGTCGTCCGGGGTTACCGATGCAATATCGGCCTGGATGATCTGACCCACCTTTTCCTCGACCGTCATGCGTTCGAGGAGCTCTCGTATTGCCGCTTCTTCACCAGCGTTGCGTTCGAAGACACTCTGCTGCAGCGGCCAGTTGTTCGGGTCGATAGCTTGTGAAGTCGACGGGGCACCTGCCACCGGTGTCGACGGCGAATCGCCGCTGCATGCAACCAGCATCAAGCTCGCGACAAGTGCTGCAATGACTCTCATTGATCGACTCCCGGTCGTACGCAAGTGGTGGAATAAGCCGCGCGAGCGAAACCGGACGGTGATGCATCGTGCGCTTTTTTAGCGTACTGCGCTTTTGCCAACTCAACCAGACGCGGAAATTCGACGGCCAAACGTCTTAATCAATTGCCTTGTGAGCGGGGAGGAGGTGGCCTACGCGGTTCCGTTTCTCAGCCTGACCAGCTTGGAAAGACCGAACAGATTCACGCCGGAAACGTCTTCGATGGTCCATCCGGGATCGTCGAGTACGTCGATCGCGAGATCGGAGCGAAAACCGATGCGATCGGCCAGCGGCGCAACGAGACGCTCGCCGAATTTCCAGACGCCGGCACCCTTGAAGTGGTTGAGTATCAGTATTACGCCACCCGGGCGGCACACCCTCTGCAGCTCGGATATCAGAGCCGCGGGAGTCGGCGTCACCGAAAGCACGTAAGGCAGCGTTACGCAGTCGACACACGAGTCCTGTAAGGGCAGCCTTTCGGCATCGCAGCAAAGCAGCGTCACACTGCCAAGGTTTCGATCGCGCACGACGCGCTTTGCCCGGCGCAACATGTCCGTGGACAGATCGACGCCCACCGTCGGGGTATCGGCCGGGTAGTGCGGCAAGGCAAGCCCCGTACCCACACCCACTTCGAGCAGGATGTCGGGAGACGCTGCACCGACAGCCTTTGCCATCTCGATGCGCCCGGCTTCGAGCAACCGCCCGAACATCCAGTTATAGATCGGTGCATACCGCTGGTAGGCACGCACGATGGTGTCGCGATCAATCGAAGTCATGGCACTGGCCCATCCATGCACCGGCCTGGCAACACCCATTGTACCCGGAAAGGCCCGCACTCCGACCGCGCCAGCTTTGCGGTGGCGTCACCCGCTTCGATCGCAGCCTTCCTGACGGATACGCTCAGACACCGAATCGGGCAGCGAATAGTACGATCGGCAGCTTCGACAGCAATTCCTATGGACCCCTACGTGACGGCCAGGCTCCAGACGATCTTGAGGCACAAGGCGGTAAACGGCTGGCCGCTGTTTCGACTCATCGCCATACCGACGTCGCTGGTCATGCTGGCCGGCATGCTGCTCGTCGACACCTGGAGCGGACCCGAAGTGTCGTCGCTCATCCAGCTCTCCGTGCGCTTTGCCGTGCCATGGCTGTTGCTGGCTTTCGCCGCGTCGTCGCTGCAGGTTCTGTTCCCCGGTCCCTCGAGTCTCTGGCTTGCACGCAATCGCAAGTACCTGGGACTCGCTTTTGCTGCCGGCATGGCCTGGCAAGCGCTGTTCATCCTCTGGATGGTGCTGGTCTACACGGATTACTACGTCGACGAGGTGTACGTGCTTCGCGATGCCATCGAAGGCGTCGTCGGCTACGCATTCCTCGTGGCAATGACCGTCACGTCGTTTAACCCCGTGCGCAAACACATGACCCCGGGACAGTGGAAGCTGTTGCACAAGAGCGGTATGTACTTTCTTTGGGCCTATGCGTTCAGCACCTATTGGTGGAGCCTCTACTATTACGCTGGCCCGGTTGTGCTGGACTACCTGTTCTATTGGGCGGCATTTGCCGCATGGGCGCTACGTGTCGCCGCCTGGAGCAAGAAGCGCGGCAAGCAGGCGAGAAAAGCCCGACCGTACGCCGAGGACCAGCCGCTGTTTGCGGTACTGGGCTGCATTGCGATCGGTGCTGCCGTGATCGCGGCGACGGTGGGTTCTGCCTGGTGGCCCGTGGCGGAGAACCTGCTGTACGGTTACTCGGTGACGACGTGGCCTGAACGGTACCTGCCGTTCTGGCCGTTCGAGCCTTTTCTGCCCCTGCTCGCTGTGATTCTTGGAGGCTATTTGCTCGCGAGGGCCAGAGGCGGCGGTCGCGTGGAAGCCTGATGCGGCAGCAAAACGTCGTATACCGGGTCCGCGCCGCTCAGAACGTCGGCGGCGAACACGCGGATATCAGCTCGCAAGGCTCCGTGCCCGGGTTCTCGAAGCTGTGCGGGTAGCTGCTGTCGAAGTAATACGCGTCGCCCGGACCGAGGATTCGTGTCTCGCCGCCAACCGTCACCTTCAGCCGCCCGCTCAGCACGAGCCCGCATTCCTCGCCGTCGTGGCTGATCTCGTGATTGCCCGTACCGGCACCGGGCTCGTAGCGTTCCTTCAGAAACTGTATGGCTTTCTGGCTGAGGTTGGCGCCCACCTGGCGGTAGGACACGCCGCCGTCGGCAATTTCCGTCAACTCGTCGGCGCGAAAGAACACGCGGTCCGGCGCGTCGGCCTCGTCGCTGAAGAACTCGCTCATACGCACCGGAATGCCGTCCAGTACTTTCTTGAGCATACTGACCGTGGGATTCAGCTTGCCGTTCTCGATCAGCGAGATGCTGGCGTTGGCAACACCCGACTGCCGAGCGAGCTGCCGCTGAGAGAGCCCGTAGCGCTGCCGCAGTTGTTTGAGCCTTTCGCCAATCGCCGAGTCCATACGGCAAGCACCTTTTGTGTTTAGCTTGCTAAACATATTGAACATCGAGGCCAGATAAATCAACAGCTTACGAGAGGCCACTTAACCCATTGTTTAACAATGGCTTATCGTCCTACACTCTGTTCAGAGCCTCTATACGGGAGATCCGGCCATGGGCAGCGCAACAGCCGCAAAACAACTCGACGCATACTGGATGCCGTTTACGGCCAATCGCGACTTCCTGAAAGAACCGCGAATCATCAGCGGCGCAAAAGGACACCACTACACGACCGTGGACGGGCGAAAGCTCTACGACCTGTTCGCCGGGCTATGGACAACCGGACTGGGGCACTGCCATCCGAAGATCGTCGAGGCCGTTCAGAAACAGGTGGCAACCCTCGACTACGCCATCGGCTTCCAGGTCAGCAACAACCGCTCTTTTGAACTCGCGCAACGCGTCGTCGACCTCGCGCCCGAACCGTTTACCCAGTGTTTCTTCACCAACTCGGGCTCCGAATCCGTGGATACCGCGCTGAAGATTGCGCTCGGCTTTCATCGGGCAAAAGGCGAAGGCCACCGCACGCGGCTGATCGGCCGCGAACGCGGCTACCACGGCGTCAACTTCGGCGGCGTGTCGGTCGGCGGCATGGTACCGAACCGTAAAGTGTTCAGTGCCAACCTGATTCCCGGCGTCGATCACATCCGCGCAACCTTCGATCTCGAGCACACCGCGTTTTCCCGCGGTCAACCCGAATGGGGCGCGCATCTTGCGGACGACCTCGAGCGGCTGGCTGCGCTGCACGACGGCAGTAACATTGCTGCCGTCATCGTAGAGCCCGTTGCCGGTTCGACGGGTGTACTCCCGCCTCCCGTCGGTTACCTCGAGCGTCTACGCGAGATCTGCGACCGGCACGGCATCCTGCTGATTTTCGACGAGGTAATCACCGCCTTCGGCCGCCTCGGCAAACCGTTCGCGGCAGACTATTTCGGCGTCATGCCCGACATCATTACCACAGCCAAGGGCCTTACCAACGGCGTGATTCCCATGGGTGGTGTGCTGGTGCAAAAACATGTGCACGACGCGTTCATGCAAGGCCCCGAATCGATGATCGAGCTGTTCCACGGCTACACCTATTCCGGTCACCCGGTCGCGGCGGCAGCCGGTGTTGCCGCGCTCGATGCCTACGAGGAGGAGGGCACGTTCGAACAGTCGGCCGCACTGGCAAAACCGTTCGAAGACCTGCTGCACTCGTTCGCCGATCACCCAAAGGTCCTCGACGTCCGCAACATAGGACTCATGGGCGCTATCGAACTTAAGCCGCGCGAGGGAGCGCCCGGCGCGCGCGGCTTCGAAATGCACAAACGCTGTTTCTGGGAAGAGGAGATTGTCCTGCGCAACGGCATGGACACGCTGCAGTTCTCCCCGTTTCTCAACGCCCGTATCGACGATCTGACGCATGCGCTCGGGCGTATCCGTCATGTCCTCGACACCATCGACTGACAGAGAGGTCATCTCATGAGCGCACAGCCCGCAGAACACACCGAAGCGCTGGCCGTCGTCGGCCACTTCATCGATGGCCGCGAAGTGGCCGATGCCAATCGCCCGGCCCCGGTCACGAACCCCGCGACGGGACAGGTGACGCGTCAGGTCGCCATGGCGGCGCGCTCGACGGTCGAAGACGCCATTGCCGCAGCCGCTGCCGCATTTCCCGCGTGGCGCAACACGCCGCCGTTGAAACGGGCGCGCATTATGTTCCGCTTCAAGGAACTGCTGGAGCAACATGCCGAGGAGATAGCCGCCGCCATTACCGACGAGCACGGCAAAGTGTTCGACGATGCCATGGGCGAGTTCCAGCGCGGTGTTGAAGTGGTCGAGTATGCCTGCGGCATCCCGGAACTCCTGAAAGGCGAGTTCTCCCGCAACGTCGGTCCGAACATCGACAGCTGGTCGGACTTCCAGCCGCTGGGCGTCGTCGCGGGCATTACGCCGTTCAACTTTCCGGCAATGGTGCCCATGTGGATGTACCCGATGGCGATCGCCTGCGGCAACACCTTTGTGCTCAAACCGTCCGAGAAGGACCCGACGGCTCCTTTGTTGTGCGCGCGGCTGTTGAAAGAGGCCGGTTTGCCCGACGGAGTGTTCAACGTCGTCAACGGCGACAAGGAAGCGGTCGACACACTGCTCGAGGACCCGCGCGTACAGGCCGTAAGCTTTGTCGGCTCGACAGCCATTGCGGAGTACATCTATTCGACCGGCACGGCCAACGGCAAACGCGTACAGGCGCTGGGCGGCGCCAAGAACCACGCCGTGGTCATGCCGGACGCCGACATCGAAAACGCCGTGAGCGCACTCATGGGTGCTGCATACGGCTCCTGCGGTGAACGCTGCATGGCCATTTCGGTGGCCGTTTGCGTCGGCGACGAAACCGCCGACAAGGTCGTCGATCTGTTCAAAGAGCGTACAGCCGGAATGAAAGTTGGCAACGGCCGCGACACGGCAAACGACATGGGCCCGCTGGTCACGAAGGCCCATCACGACAAAGTGCGCTCGTACGTCGACCTGGGCGTGGAGGAAGGCGCCGACCTCGTTGTCGACGGCCGCGGTCTCGTCGTGGACGGCCACGAAGACGGTTTTTTCCTCGGGCCGTGTCTGTTCGATCGTGTGACCGACGAGATGCGTATCTATAAGGAAGAAATTTTTGGCCCGGTGCTGTGCGTCGTGCGCGCGGAATCCGAGGACGAAGCCATGCGGCTCATCGACGAGCACGAATACGGCAACGGCACCTGCATCTTCACGCGCGACGGAGAGGCTGCACGTTACTTCGCCGATAACATTCAAGTCGGCATGGTCGGCATCAACGTCCCGCTGCCGGTACCGGTCGCCTACCACAGCTTCGGCGGCTGGAAGCGCTCGCTGTTCGGCGATCTCTACGCGTACGGCCCCGACAGCGTGAGCTTTTACACCCGCCGCAAAACGATCACCCAGCGGTGGCCATCGGGAGGCGTGCGCGAGCAGGCCAAGTTCACGTTCCCGAGCAACTGACGCCATGCCCTCGACGAATCGCTCCGCCGCCGAGTGGCAGGCCCTGGACAGCGCGCATCACCTGCACCCGTTTACGGATCACAAAGCGCTGCACGAGAAACGCTCGCGCATTGTTTCGGGCGCGGACGGCGTGTACATCTACGACGCCGACGGCAGCAAGATCCTCGACGGTATGTCCGGATTGTGGTGCGTCAACATAGGCTACGGCCGCAAATCACTGGCCGACGCTGCTTATCGGCAAATGCAGGAGCTGCCGTACTACAACAGTTTTTTTCAGTGCACGAACCCCCCGGCCGTCGAGCTGGCGGCGCTGCTCAAGGACATCAGCCCGCCACAGTTCAACCGGGTGTTCTTCACCGGCTCCGGTTCGGAGTCGAACGACACGATCGTTCGCATGGTGCGCACCTACTGGGACCTCATGGGGCATCCGGGGCGGCACACGATCATCTCGCGCAAGAACGCCTATCACGGCTCGACCGTCGCAGCCGCCAGCCTTGGCGGCATGGCGCCCATGCACAAACAGGCGGGCCTGCCGATCCCGGGCATCGAGCACATCGAACAGCCGTACTGGTTCGGCAGCGATCGGCGCCTTTCGCCCGAGGAGTTCGGTCTCGAAACCGCGCGTGCGCTGGAGCGCAAGATTCTGGAGCTGGGCGCAGACAAGGTGGCGGCGTTTATCGGCGAGCCTGTCCAGGGCGCCGGCGGCGTCATTATTCCGCCCGCAAGCTACTGGCCCGAGATCCAGCGTATCTGTGACGAGTACGGCATTCTGCTGATCTCGGACGAGGTCATTACGGGTTTTGGCCGGCTCGGCACGTGGTTCGGTGCCGAACACGTCGGCACACGGCCCGACTTCATGCCCTTCGCCAAAGGTGTCACGTCCGGCTACATGCCCCTCGGCGGCGTGTTCGTCAGCGACCGGGTTGCCGACGTGCTGATCGACAAGGCCGGCGAGTTTGCGCACGGTTACACGTACTCGGGCCATCCCACGGCGTGTGCCGTGGCCATCGAGAACCTCAGGGTGATCCAGCGCGAAGGGCTGGTCGAACGCATTCGCGACGATATTGGCCCTTATCTCAAGGCGCGTTGGCTCGAGCTTGCCGAACATCCGCTGGTCGGCGAGGCGCGGATGGTGGGACTCATGGGCGCAATCGAACTCGTTAAAAGCAAAGATCCCGTCGAGCGCTTCGACAAATCCGCGGGCGTGGGCACACTCTGCCGGGATTACGCCATCGAAAGCGGCGTCGTAATGCGCGCCGTCGGCGATTCGATGATCATTGCGCCGCCGTTTACGCTGTCTCACGACGAAGCCGACGAACTGATTGCGCGCGCACGGACGGCGCTCGACAAGACGCTCGACACGCTACATTCATGAGCGGAGCACAAAACGAGTTTGTCCTGACGCTCACGTGTCCGGATCGCCCCGGCATCGTGCGCGACGTCAGCACCTTCATTGCCGAAAACGACGGCAACATCATGGACAGCGCCCAGTTCGGCGATCCCGAAACCGAACTCTTTTGCATGCGGATCCACTTCGTCGTCGATTCGACGACGGACGTGGCCGAGTCACTCGAACGGCGTTTTGCAGACGTAGCGGATCGCTACGCCATGACCTGGGGGCTGTACGACTACATGAAACCCGCGCGCGTTTTGATCATGGTGTCGAAGTTCGATCACTGCCTTGCGGATTTGCTGTACCGGCGGCGTATGGGTGAACTTCGCATCGACGTACCGGCCATCGTCTCCAACCATCGCGACACCTACCAGCTCGCTGCGCAACACGACGTGCCGTTTTTTCATCTGCCCGTAACGCCGGAAACGAAGACCCAACAGGAAGCGAAGTTGCTCGAACTCGTCGAGCAGGAAAACGTCGACTTTGTCGTGCTCGCCCGCTACATGCAAATCCTGACGACGGAACTCTGCGACACGCTGCGCGGGCGCGTGATCAACATACACCACTCGTTCCTGCCGGGTTTCAAAGGCGCGCGGCCGTACCACCAGGCGCACGGCCGCGGCGTCAAGTTGATCGGCGCCACGGCGCACTACGCCACGGCGGATCTTGATGAAGGCCCGATCATCGAGCAGGACGTCACGCGCGTCACGCACGCGCAGACACCTGAGGAACTCGTTGCGGTTGGCCGTGAAATCGAGACGCGCGTGTTGTCACGCGCAGTGCGCTACCAATCCGAATACCGCATCATGCTCAACGGCAGCAAGACGGTGGTGTTCGCCTAGGACGCATCCGCCAGTTCCGGCATGCGCTGCCGCAGACGCAAGTACATCATCAGGTAAATCGCCATCGCAACGAGCGACGCCGCGGCACACATGACGAACACGCCGCGATAGCCGAGCCCTGCCGCCAGTATCGAGGCGGCAATGTTCGGCCCGACAATCTGCCCCAGACCCTGCGCACCCGGCATCAGCGCCGCAAATCGCCCGGAGCGATCGACGTTCGCAACGGTCGCCATCTGATACACGTCGATGAAGATCCACAGGAAGTTGAAGCTGAACAGGCTGATCACAATGTTGGCGTTGTTGATGCCGTTGGCGAGCATCGCAACAATGACTGCCTGTACGACCAGCGTGACGAGCAGCGGCCGTGCCAGACCAAAGCGATTGCTGATCACCGTCGCAAACAGGCAGCCCAGGATCGAGAACAGCGCCGTCCAGACGAGCACCTTGCCCACCCATTCCGGGCTGGCTTCCGACGCGGAGCTGGCCAGCTCGATATAGGTCCAGTAAGCCCCAATGTTGATGTAGGTCACGAACATTGCGGCGAGCACCAGCCACGGCACGTACGCGGGCACGCGGGGCGGTTCGGCGAAGGTCACGCCGGCTTCGGTGTTCGATGCCGCGCCGGCAGTCTGCTCCGTCCCCGCGGGGCGCCGCGGCAGCCAGCCCAGAAACAGAAGTCCGAAGGCGTAGCAGACGATGAACGCAAGGTAGATGCCGTTCATCGACAGCTTCGGCAGGAAATACAGCTCGAGCGCCTGCGAGAACGCAAACGCAAACAGCGCAATGTTGAAGGCGCGCGCCGGATTGGCCGTCGCACCGAGCGTGGCGACGGCGACGGCCGTGTAGATGCCGCTGCCGATACCTGCGGCCAGACGCAGCCACAACACGTGCTCGTAGCTCACGGTCATCGTACACAGCGCATTGGCGATCACGGCCAGACCCGCGGCAAACGCAACCAGCCAGCGGCGATCGACTCGCGCAATGACAAACGACGCCAGCACGGCACCAATGGACAAACCGCCCAGGTCCGCGCCGGCAACGCGCCCGACCTGCACCTCGGTAAAGCCAAGCAGGTTTACCCAGGCCGTGCTGATGACCGGAATGCCGACCAGTACGCCGTAACCCACCAGGACCATGTAGAGGGCCAGCGCAATCGAGCGCCAGTCGTCGAATTCGGTCCGCTGCCGTGCCTGTCCCCTTGCTGTCGTTGCGGTCATTCCCTTGCTGTCGCCTCAGTACCGCGGGTTCGGGACGTTACGAATGAAATCAGGCCAATCGTAATGGCATCGTAAGTTTTTCACTGCAGGGGCCGGGGCGTCTTGTCGAACTCAGCGGTTCAGGCTAGCTCAAGGTACCTGACGCTTCTGCGGAGCGTATAGGCCCGGTAGTTCCGGGTTCGTAGGGGGCTTGACAATCCAGGGTCGAAATCCCCGTTCCGAGGTGCTTGCGAACGTCGGTACTGTCTTTGCGATAGCGATCCGGCATGTAGTGGGGTCGGCACAGACATGACATCACGCACAGGAAAACCGTACGACAAGCACCTCGGCATGCAACGTGGCATCACCCGCCGCGACCTGCTGCACGGTGTCGGCGCACTGGCCGGAACGTCGCTGCTGCCGGGCAAGACGCTCGCCGACCGGATGCTTGCGCTCGAAGAGGGTAGTGGAACACCTTATCCGCCGGCACGTACCGGGCTGCGCGGCAGTCACCCGGGATCGTTCGAGGTGGCGCACGAACTGGCGCGCGACGGACGCCGCGATTGGGGCCCCATCGTTGACAAGGACGCCGGGGTCTACGACCTCGTTGTCGTCGGTGCCGGCCTGAGCGGCCTGTCCGCCGCGTATTTCTATCGCAAGGCGCACCCCAACGCGCGCATCCTGCTTTTCGACAATCACGAAGACTTCGGCGGCCACGCCGTACGCAACGAGTTTCGGGGCGCAGGCCGCACGGTGATCGGCTACGGCGGCTCGCAGACGCTCGAGGAACCCTCGAACTATCCGGCCAGTGCGAAACAGCTGCTCGACGACCTTGGCGTCGACCTCGATCGCTTCTACGACTTCTACGACCGCCGCTTCTTCCGGCGCCACAAACTCGCGGGCGCCACGTTCTTCGACCGCAAGCACTGGGGTGTCGACAAGCTCGTTCGCTACGATCTCGGCGGGCTGCGGTTTACGCTGCCGCTCGCCAGACGACGCGGATCGGTCAAAGCGGCCGTCAACGCCATGCCGATGAGCGAAGCAGCACGCGCCGAAATGCTGTACCTGCTCACGACGGAGGAAGACGTATTTCCGGGCAAGACCGTCGGTGAACGCCTGCAGATCCTGGGCGGCATCAGTTACCGCGCTTACCTGAGCGACTATCTGGGCATCACCCGGCCGGAAGTGTTCGCCGCCCTGCGGCCGCTCACGACCGACCTCGGCGCCGGCATCGAATCGGTGCCGGCCATCGATGCTACATACTACATAGGGCTGCCGGGCTACGAGGCCACCCGGCTGCCGGACCTGGAGGAAGTGGAACCCTATATCCATCACTTCCCCGACGGCAACGCGTCCATTGCGCGCCTGCTCGTGCGGAACATGATCCCGGAGGCGGCCCCCGGCAGCACAATGGAAGACGTGGTGCTGGCCCCGTTCGACTACGGCAAGCTCGACGCCGAGGGAGCGCCCGTACGTCTCAGGCTCAACAGCACGGTGATCAATGCGCGCCACAACGGCAGCCCCGACTCCGCGAAGAGCGTCGTCCTGAGCTACATCCGACACGGACGTCACGGTCAGGTGCGCGCAAAACACTGCGTCATGGCCTGCTACAACGCCATCGTCCCGTCGATCTGCACGGAGCTGCCCGAAGAACAACGCACGGCGCTGAAAGGGGGCGTGAAGGTATCGGTGATGTACACCAACGTGCTGGTCAACAACTGGCGCGCATGGAAGCAACTGGGCATAGGCGCAATCTCGGCACCGGGCAGCTATCACGTCAACGCCATGCTGGATTTTCCCGTCGACATGGGCGGCTACGAATTCTCCGACGGACCCGAAGAACCGATCGTCGTGCACATGGAACGCTTTCCGCACCGGCCAAACGCAGGCCTGAGCAAACGCGAACAGGCACCGCTCGGCCGTTACGAGCTGCTGTCCACGCCCTTCGAGACCATCGAGCGCAATACCCGCGAACAGCTCGCCGACATGCTCGCCGGTACCGACTTCGACCCGGCCCGCGATATCGAGGCGATTACGGTCAATCGCTGGCCCCACGGCTACGCAACGCGCGACTGGCTCGAGGACGATTACTACGGCGACGGCGACGACGAGCGCTACTGGTTCGTGCGCGGTCGCCGGCGATTCGGGCGCATCGTCATTGCCAACTCCGATGCCGGCGCATCGGCCAACGTCGAGACGGCCATTGCGCAGGCCTACCGCGCGGTTGGCGAACTGGGCTGACGAGGCATCCGGCCTTTTACCGAGGAAATGAGCATGCTCGACAGAACAAAACAGGACTGGCACTCGCTCAGCAACGAACTGGTCATCGAGGGCCGCGCATTTGTCGACGGCCGTTATCGCGACGCGCTGTCGGGCGAAACACGCCCGACCACTGCGCCGGCGGACGGCAGGGCGCTTGCCGACATTGCCGTCTGCGGCCCCGAAGACGCCGACGAGGCCGTCAGGCTCGCACGCAGCACCTTCGAATCCGGCATCTGGTCGGCAATGGCGCCGGCCGATCGCAAACGGGTGCTGGTGCGCTGGGCCGAGCTGATCGAGAACCACGCCGACGAGATTGCGCTGCTCGAATGTCTCGACGCCGGCAAGCCGATTGCCGACACGACCGGTGTCGACGTGCCCTCCGCCGTGCGCACGATACGCTGGAGCGGCGAGGCCATCGACAAGATTTACGACGAAATCCCGCCAACCCCGGCGGACACCCTGGCGCTCGTACAGCGCCTCCCGCTCGGCGTCGTAGCGGCGATCACCCCGTTCAATTTCCCGCTGTCGACAACGGCCTGGAAACTGGCGCCCTCGCTGGCAACGGGCAACTCGGTCATTCTCAAACCCGCCCTCAACACGTCGTTGTCGGCTCTCAGAATTGCCGCGCTCGCCAGCGAGGCAGGCCTTCCGGACGGCGTGCTCAGCGTACTGCCCGGCACCGGCAGCCGGCTCGGCAGTTACCTGGCGCTGCACGACGACATCGACGGGCTCACGTTCACGGGCTCGACGGGGGTTGGCAAACTGCTGATGCGCTACTCGGGTGAATCGAATCTCAAGCGCGTGTTCCTGGAACTCGGCGGCAAGAGCCCGAACATCGTGTTTGCCGATGCCGACCTGGACAAAGCCGCAGCGTTTGCCGCCACGGCGGTGTTTTACAACGGCGGTCAGACCTGCACGGCCGGCACCCGTCTGATTGTCGAAGACAGTATTCGCGAGGACTTCCTCGAGAAGGTCGTCGAGCACAGCCGGAGCTGGCAGCCCGGCGACCCACTCGACCCCGGCACGACAATGGGCCCGATGATCGACAAGGGGCAGCTCGACACGGTTGCCGAGTATGTCGATATCGGCCGTTCGGAAGGGGCGTCACTGGTGGCAGGAGGCAAGCAGGTAATGGCGGACAGCGGCGGCTATTATCATGAGCCGACGATCTTTTCCGAGGTCGACAACAACATGCGAATTGCGCGCGAAGAAATCTTCGGCCCCGTCATGTCGGTCATGAGTTTCACCGATGCCGACGAAGCCGTGGCCATTGCCAATGACTCGATCTACGGCCTCGCCGGGGCGGTCTGGAGCCGCAACATCAACACGGCACACAAGGTCGCCACGGCGGTTCGCGTCGGCACAATGGGTATCAACAACTACTTCGGCGGCGACATAACGGTGCCGTTCGGCGGCTTCAAGCAAAGCGGCAACGGCCGCGACAAATCGATACACGCGTTCCACGACTACACGGAACTCAAAACCACCTGGATCGAATTCGACTGATGCGTTTCGGCCGGACGGACGATTGAACGACAAAGACCGGCAGCTCGGCATGAACGCGGCCATTACGCGCCGCGACTTTCTGAACGGCGTGAGCGTCGCCGTCGGCTCGGCGCTTCTCCTCGAAGCGGCTTTCGCCGACGTCGCCGCACAGGACCAGCCCGGGTACTACCCCCCCGGACTGGGCGGGATGCGCGGCTCACACCCGGGCGCGTTCGAAGTGGCGCACGCCCTGCGCGACGGCGCACGCTGGGACCCCGAGCCTTACGGCGAAGACTACGATCTGGTGGTGGTCGGCGGGGGCATCAGCGGTCTTTCCGCCGCGTATTTCTTTCGCGAATCGCACGGCCCCGACGCACGGATCCTGATCCTCGACAATCACGACGACTTTGGCGGTCACGCCAAGCGCAACGAGTTCACGATCGACGGCCGGCAGATGATCGGTTTCGGCGGCACAATGTCGATCGAGTCGCCGGGCAATTATCCGGCCAACGCGAAACGCCTGCTCGAGGCGCTGGGTATCGATACGGACCGCTTCTATACGGCTTTCGACGAGGCGCTGTACGCCGATCTCGAGATGGGCCTGTTCCTCCGGAAAGAAGACTTCGGCAGCGATCATCTCGTTGCCGGTAGCCCAATCGATCCGGACAAACTTGGCAAGCTGCCGCTCTCGGACGCCGGCAAGAAGGACCTCAAACGGCTGTTCGAGGACAAGCAGCACTACCTCGAGGATATGGCTCCCGAAGCGCAACTCGACTATCTCAACGCGACCAGTTACGAAAGCTACCTTAGGGAGCGCGCGAATATCGGCGACGAGGCAATACGCGCAGTCTCCGCACTACCGCGTGGCGTCTGGGCGATCGGTATCGATGCATTTCCAGCCAAAGCCGCCTGGTCGAGCGGCTACCCGGGCTTCGGTGGCCTCGAACTCGACGCCTATTCGTACGAGGACGAGTCTTCCGAACCGTTCATCTTCCATTTCCCGGACGGCAACGCCTCGATCGCGCGATTGCTGGTGCGAGCCATGATCCCCGGCTCCGCGCCCGGCAACACGATGGAAGACGTCGTCACTGCGCGTTTCGACTACGGACGGCTCGACGATCCGCACAACGCCGTTCGGATTCGCCTCAACAGTACGGTCGTTCGTGCACAGCACGCCGGCAACGAGCTCGGCGCACCCGTGGACGTCACCTACGTTCGCGATGGCGATGCCGCCACCGTGCGGGCCCGGCACGTCGTCATGGCCTGCTATCACGCCATTGTGCCGAGGCTCTGCCCGGAGCTTCCGGAACAACAGCGTGCCGCGCTATCGACCTCGCTGCGCGCACCGCTCGTGTATACGAACGTGCTCATCCGCAACTGGACCAGCTTCGCGAAACTCGGCGTGCGCCGGGTGCAGTGCCCGGGCAGTTTTTTTCACAACGTCATGCTCGACTTCCCGGTCAGTCTCGGCCGCTACCAGTTTGCGAAGTCGCCCGACGAACCCATGCTCCTGCATCTGAATCACGTGCCCGGTGAAACCGGCCTGCCCGCGCGCGAGCAATTCCGTGCGGGCAAACGAAAACTCCTGGCAACCTCCTTCGAGGATTTCGAGCGCCACGCGCGCGACCAGCTTGGCCGAATGCTGGGAGCCGGCGGTTTCGATCCGGCGCGAGACATTGCCGCCATTACCGTCAACCGCTGGCCTCACGGTTACGCTTACGGCTACGACCCGGAAACCGGCCGCGTGGCCTTCGAGCCCAGCGGCTGGCCTTCGGACAAGCACAACTGGAAAAAAGCCAGCGCGCGGTTCGGCAACATAGCGTTTGCGTCGACCGATGCAGCATCGAACGCCATGAGCGAGGCGGCGATCGAGGAGGCGTATCGCGCCGTTGTCGAACTGGGCCAGGCCAGTTGACGGCTACGGCGATCAGGCGTGTTGAGCAAGCCCCTTCCGTTTTAGCCGCTCCACGCGGCAACCCGGTCATTGCCGGGACACACCCGCTTGCGCAATATCGAACAAAGTGAACGAATAAGTAGCGGAAAACGCTCGAATTGCACGTCAGATTGGTAAATAAAGTCTCATCGGACTATAGTTGGCCAGTCCGCTGCTCGGCTTACCAGACCACTTTGCCGGCTGCGGTCAGCGGGCATTTGCAAATGGCAGCGCTCAAGCCGGGCTGCCATCCGCAGCCGCGGGAGCACAACAATGTATAGAAATGCATGGTTGCTGGCCGCGCTGACGGGGTTCGCCCTGCTGCTCTGCAAGCCAGCGCTCGCCGGCACTACGTTCGAATTCCGGGAGCCGACGGGCATTCCGTACCCGTCCTTCGAATCGACGTCGCTCACCGTCCCCAACGACTACGTCTTCAACGAGCTGAACGCCCTCGAAAACGAGATGATTGCGGACATCTACGCGGCCGCAGCCAGCGACCCCGATCTGACGATCACGAGCCTGATCTTCGAGTTTCCGAATCCCGCCATTACGCTGTCCGGGGAAAACACCAGCGTCATTCTGAGCGTCGCGGGGATCGACCGAATACGAACCTCGGTACGCTACAACCTGTCGGGTCTCGGCTGGTGGATACTCTGCGGTTCGTATGCGTCGGGCACGGCCAGTGTCGACGATGTCAGCATCGACGTCCGATACAACTACTTCAGCGGCGTCATCGAAAACGTCAGCGTCGGCCGCAGCAATGTCTACGTCGACGTCGACTGCTCGAACCCGCTGAGTATCGGCTCGATTGTACTGGCCATTGCCGATCTCATCGACTTCGATTTCAGCTTCCTCGTCACCGATGCCATCGATGAAGCCGCGGCCGAAGCGCCGAGACGGTATCAAAACCTGTTCTCGCTTGAAGATGCGTTACTGGGCCTGCAGGCCACCGGCAATCGGGAAATCCAGCGCGCCGTGGAAGACGCGCTCGAATTCCTGAGCGGCGTGCGCTACGCGGCGGCCACCTTCATTAGCAACGAGATCACCGACGAACTCATCGAGCGCCTCAATCTTCAGACTCAGGCCGAGATAGACCAGCTGCATGAGCGCCTCGAAGGCCTGGTCGACTACATTGCAACCTACGTCCCGCAGCTCGACACCATGACCTTGAGCCAGCTGTTGAGCACGAACTTCGATCTGTCCAACTACCTGAACGGCAATCTGCCGGGACTGCGCGCTTACCTGATCAACGAACTCAACGGCTACTACGCCAACGCCGTTGCACTCGTCGGCAGTATCGAGGTGCAGGCCATTCAGGCGCTCGAAGATTTCGTCAACACGGACTGGAGCCGGATCTTCGGCGGCGTCAACGTGCGACTGCGCGTGTATCGCTCGACGCATCGCGTCATTCTCGACGTGTATCACGATGCACCGGCGACGTTTATCGGCAGGGCCGAGGCAATGGCGCCCTGCAATCCGGACTACACCGTTGCTCCTGTGGAAAACGCCAAACGCTATACGATCTTCAACAGCCTTGGCGACGTCTACTACGAGGGCCTCGACCGTACCCACTTCACGTTTGGCCTGCTGGCTGCCGTGAGCGCGGAGAGCGACCTGGGTCTCAAGAGCTATACCCGCTCTGCGCAGATACAGCTGTACGCGTGGGGAGACTACCCCGGCGGACAGGCCGCGTTTCGTTGGCCACGGTGCCATATCGCGGGCACGCCATTGCCGCCTCCGCCGCCACCCCCGCCTCCGCCACCACCTCCACCGCCGCCACCGGACTGCGGCCAGTACTACTGCTGAAGCACGGGTTTCGAGACGGAGCACGGAACCGCCCGCTGTTGCGGGCGGTTCCGCCGGGCACATGGAATGCCGGAAACGGTCGGGCTGGCCGCACGACGGCCGGCGGGGCGTAACTACAACCGGTCCCGCACCTTGTAGTACATCATGCCGAGCGCAATGATCTGGTTGCCCATCCACTGCGAGCCGGGCAGGCGGAAGTGTTTCATGTCCGCAAACAGGTCGAAGCGCTCGAGCGTGCCGCCCACGGCGTCGGCCAGGATCTCACCCATCAGGTGTGTCGCCGTCACGCCGTGTCCCGAGTAGCCCTGGCAGTAGTACACGTTGTCGTGAATGCGGCCAACGGCAGGAATGCGGTTCAGGACGATGCCGATCTTACCGCCCCATTCGAATTCGATGCGCGACCCGGCGAGCTGCGGATAGACGGCCTCCATCCGTGGGCGGATATAGGCTTCGATACTCCGCGGATCGCGGCCGGAGTAGTTGCAGGCGCCGCCGTACAACATCCGCTTGTCGGCTGACAGACGATAGTAGTCGACGACTTCGTTGAGGTCGCATACCGCCACGTCTTCCGGGTTGATCTCGGCAACGGTTTCGTCGGACAGCGGCTCGGTCGCAATGATGTAGCTGCCGGCCGGGAACACGAGGTTCGACAGGTGTTTGGGCTCCAGGCGGCTGTAAGCGTTACCCGCCAGCACAACGGCATCAGCGGTCACGCGACCGCCGTCGGTCACGACAACCGGCCGGCTGCCGTGTTCGATGCCCGTCACCGGCGACTGCTCGAAGATTCTGGCGCCGAGTTCGCGCGCAGCTCGTGCCTCTCCGGCGCAGAGGTTCAGCGGATGGACATGACCGTCGCGGTAACAGGCAAAAGCACCGAAGAAGGCGTCGGTGCCCAGCTTCTCGCGCGTCTTGTCCCGGTCCCAGACTTCGTAGCGATACGGAAAGTTGCGCGCAGCACGTTCCTCGGCCGCCTCGATCGTGTCTTCCACCTGACGCGGTTTGCGCGCCACCTCGACGTAGCCGTCCTTCAGGTCGCAATCGATAGAATACTTTTCGACCCGCTCGCGAATGATCGCGTTGCCGCGCCAGCGCATGTCCCAGACGAGATCGGCAATACCCTTGCCGTGTTTTGCCTCGATTTTTGCGAGTCCGCCGACACCGTTAATCACCTGTCCGCCGTTGCGGCCCGAGGCACCCCAGCTCACGCGGTTGGCCTCGACGAGCACCACCTGGTAACCGCGCTCGGCCAGCGTCAGTGCCGTCGCAACGCCGGTGAAACCGCCGCCGACGATGCAGACGTCCGTCGAGATGCTGCCTTCCAGCACCGGATAGCGCGTACTGTCGTTGGCCGAAGCCGCGTAATACGAACCGGTATGCTCCTGCTTCTGATGTTCTGCTCTCATCGTCATTTACTTTCTGGTGCCTTGGAGCCGACCCGCGCATGATACGCCTCCGGCCGGACGGGATTGCCTTCGACCACGTTCCGCACAGTCCTTACTCCGCTACGGGCACGGCAGCACGCTCTTCGAGGATTTCATCACGCCATTCGCTGACGTTCATCTCGATGACGGCAAAACCGGCTACCCAAAGGAACGTATCCCACGTATACAGCCAGTGCCCGAGCCCGGCCCAGTAAACGGCCAGTATAAAAAGAATCCCGTAGCTCACTAGCTTTGCGCCGTTGAGGGTCGACATGAGACGACTGCCGGTCACGCCCTGGCTCTGCAGGCGCACGATCTTTTCGATCGACAGCACGATTACGAGCCAGACGATGACTTCGATCACGTCCGCCCAGGCGAGATCCCGTGCAATTTCCAGCCCGGCCTGATTCGTGACCAGCGGGTCTTTGCTGCCGAGCTTGAAGAACGCGGTGTCATTGGAAAGCGTGCGGCAGCTATCGGCATCGACCTCGGTGTATTCGAGGTTATAAACATAGGAGACGCCGTCGTCCGCGAGATCGCAAAGCGATTCGACACCGGCGATAGGAAGCGTCGGCGTGTACTTGATCAGAGTACCCGTGTAGGCAACAACCGTGTGCAGGATCATGACGTAACAGAGCATCCGCAGACCGCGCACGGTGCGCGAAACCCAGCGCTTCCACTGTGCATCCTCGAGCAGGTAGGTCTCGAGTTCGAACATCAGCAACAAAGTGAACCAGGCAGACGTATCGATCGTCGTGGCGAACTCGCTGGTCCAGTCGAACAGCGTCGATCCTGCGTGCAACGTATGAATGGCGCGATAGACGTCTTCCCAGACATAGAAACCGAAGTTGACGATCAGGAGCGAATAGACGGTCCATTTCACCAGCTGCTGCAGCTTGTGCAGGTCTACGCCGCGCAGGTTTTTTGCGATGGCATTCATTGAACGCAAGGATACTGACTGGACTCGAACCGGCGAATCCATGCCTACACGCGTGGACGCAGGCGGGCGCGTCGGTCACGCGGAGGCGCGGGGCCAACCCGCCGCCTGTTCGCTACAGCCGGTCGCGGATCTGGTAGTAGAGCACACCGAGCGCCACCAGCGGTTTGCGAAGCACGTGCGCCCCCGGCACGCGCACGGGCGGCACGTTCGCGAACAGGTCGAACTGCTCGAGGGTGCCCGCCACGGCGTCAGCCAGAATACGCCCCGCCAGATGAGTCACGTTGACGCCGTGCCCCGAATAACCCTGGCAGTAGAACACCGCGTCGCCCAGGCGGCCGAAGCGGGGCACGCGGTTGAGCGGCACGCCAATGGTTCCGCCCCATGCGTAATCGATCCGGGTATTGCGGAGCTGCGGATAGATCCGGGTCATCTTCGCCTTCAGGCGCCTCTCGATGTACGCGGGATCGTCGCCGAAATAGTTGATACGTCCGCCGAACAGGAGCCGCTTGTCGGCGCTCAGGCGGTAATACTCGAGCACGAAGTTCGGATCGCAGACCGCAAGGTCGTGCGGATTGATGTCGGTAACGGTTGCCTCGTCCAGCGGTTCGGTACCGATGATGAAACTGTTGACCGGAAACATGACGCCCTGAATCTCGGGTGCGAGCGCGTGGTAGGCATTGCCGGCAAGCACGACGGCGTCAGCGGTTACCGACCCCTCGTGCGATACGACTTTCGGGCGACTGCCGTTTTCGATACGTACGACGGGCGACTGTTCGTAGATGGCCGCACCCAGCGATATCGCGGCTTCCGCCTCGCCGATGCACAGGTTGAGCGGGTGCAGGTGGCCGTTGCCCATGTTCAGGAGCGCACCGATGTAGGCGTCGGTACCGATGGTTTCCCGGGTTTCTTCGCGGGACAGTATCCTGAGCTCGTACGGAAAGTCGATTCGGGTCAGCCTTTCGTAATCCGCCGCGATATCGCGCAGGTGCCGATCCTTGATCGCAACGTCGAGATAGCCGTGTTTGAGATCACAATCGATACCGTAGCGGGCCACGCGCTCGCGAATGATGGCGTGTCCTTCCCAGCGAAGCTCGGCAAACAACGTCTCCACGTCCTTGCCCCAGTGCCGGGCGACGGCCGACTCGCCGGCTATACCGCCAATCATCTGGCCACCGTTGCGGCCCGACGCACCCCAGCCCACGCGATGGGCCTCGATCACTTTGACGTCGTAGCCGCGCTCGGCAAGATGCAGTGCCGTGGAGATACCGGTAAAACCGGCGCCCACGACGCAGACGTCCGCGGTCTGTGAGCCCGTCAGTACCGGGTAGTCCGTCACGGTGTTGGCCGTGGCGGCGTAGTACGAACCCGTGTGCCCGCGCGGCTTTGCCATGTCCCTGGTCATAGGCCCTTATCGAACGATCAGAGGGCGCGGAGCATCCCGACCTATAGGCGCAGTGTCGACAGCCCGGGGACGGACGCGAAGCAGCGTCCCGGCACTCAGTAAGGGGAGCAGCTAGTGAACGCCGTTGATCCGGGCACGGCGATATTGCGCAGGCGTTTGACCGACGTATTTCTTAAACGCGGCGTAGAACGCGGAGTTCGAATTGAAACCGACGGTAAACGCTATGTTCAGGACGGCGCTGCCTTTGCCTTCCAGTTCCGCCAGAAGCCCTTTGGCGTGTTCGACACGGTAGCGGTTCATGTAGTCGAAGAAACTCATGCCAAAACCGGCGTTGATAACCTGCGACAGATGATTGACCGAACAGTCGATCACCTTTGCCAGCTTGGGTAAGGTCAGATCGGAACGCAGATACACGCGTTCGGTGCGCATCGCCAGCTCGAGCCGCTCCTTGTAGAGCGCCAGCTGTCGTTCACAGAGTCCGGACTTCGCATACTTGCCTGGACGCCGCTGACGGACCTTTCCGAGGCCCGCGATATCGACGGGCTGCTGATTGCCCGGGGGAGCGCCCGGAAGACTGTAATAGTCGTAGATGGTGATTGCGGTATCGCCGTTGAGGGTCACGAACTCCGAGCCGCGCAATATTTCGCCGGCACTTTTCCTGTCCTGCACGAGCGGAAACACGCGGTACTGGAACGCGATAGTATTGGGACCTTCCAGAATTTCGCCGATCAGTTCGTAACGCTGCTGGTGGGCTGAGAAAAATTTGCCAAGGCTGACGATGAGTTCGTCGTGGGTACGCCGGGTATTGAGCGGAATGTCGCAGTAGGTGCCGTCACAGGCAAGATGATCCGCCACCGCAACAGGATCCCGGTGGTTCCAGGCCTCGAAGTAACTCTGTACAAAATCGTTTGCCCGCATACATCCCCCGTACGAACGCTCTTCGATACTACCGCAGAATGAGCGAACTGCACGCAGAAATGCCCTTTTGTCATAACGATGTTCCCACCTATGGGAAGGTTTCACCTGAAACTGCGGGCGCACGATGAGGAACTGAGTCCTTGGACATCTACACGACCACCATTGCACTCAGCATCATCGTATACATTGCGATCGGCAACTACGCCGGTCGCGGCATCAAGAAACTCGACGACTACTACGTAGCCGGCCGCCGCGCTCCCACGCTGATCATTGTCGGCACGCTGGTCGCAAGCCTGATGAGTTCGAGCATGTTCCTCGGCGAAGCCGGTTTTGCCTACGCCGGACAGGCCGGGCCCTACGTGTTGTTTCCACAAACCGCGTGTATCGGCTACGTCGTCGGCGCCATCCTGTTTGGCCGTTACTTAAGGCGCAGTCGCGCAACAACCGTGGCCGACTATTTCGGTCAGCGCTTCAACAGCAAACGGGTGCAGGCACTGGCCGGGTTTACGATTGTGCTTGCGCTCGGCGGCTACCTGCTGGCCGTCACGCAAGGGGCCGCAATCCTGCTGTCCGAGATCACCGACCTGACCTATGTGCAGGCACTGGTTGCGGCGTGGCTCAGCTATACGCTGTTCACGATGTACTCGGGCTCGCGCGGCGTGATACTGACCGACACGCTGATGTTCCTCCTGTTTACGTTTGCGAGCGTCGGCGCCATTGTCTTTCTGGTACACAACTTCGGCGGCTGGGTCAGCGTCCTCGAGGGCCTGATAGCCATCGAGAGCAAACCGGAACTCATGTCGTGGCACGGCATCATCGGCACCGGGACCTACTGGCCAACGGCCGCGGACTACCTGATCTGGGGTCTGATCATCGATTTGAGCTGGCTGATCGTCTACGCGGTCAGCCCCTGGCAGTCGAGCCGGCACCTGATGGCAAAAAACGAACACGTCGTACTGCGTGCTGCCATCCTTGCCTGCCTTGTCGTCGCGCTGCTGCAGGTCATGGTGTACGGCATGGGTGGCGTCATCAATCTCGGCAAATCGGACATCGAACCCTACGAGAGCGCCACGATCTGGGCATCGCTCAACCTGTTGCCGCCGTTGCTCGGCGCCCTGATGCTCGCCGGCATTACGGCGGCGGCGCTGTCGTCGGCATCGACGTTCCTGTCGCTGGTCGGTTTCAGCGCCAGCAACGACATTGGCATTCACAAGAGCACGGACGAAACCAAAACGCTGCGCTTTACGCGCATCATGATGCTGATCGTGGGCAGCATTGCGCTGGGTGCGGCACTCGTGTTCCCGCCGGATATCTTCTGGCTCATGATTTTCATCGGCACGATCTTCGCGTCGTCGTGGGGACCCGTTGCCATCATGAGCGTATGGAGCAAACGCATTACCGAGGCGGCCGCGTTCTGGGGCATGGCGGCGGGCCTCGTGTTCAACCTTGTCCCGAAGTTCTTCGAGTTCATTGGTGCGATCGAAATACCGTCCTATCTGAACCCTGCGTTGACGGGGGCGGTTGCGAGCCTCGTGGTGACGATTGTCGTGTCGCGGCGCACGACGGTATCGACCGAGGAGGCCGAATACCTCGATGCGCTGCACGTTACGCCCGCGGAGGAGATCAGTCGGCAGCGTTCGAAATTCACGCTGTGGGCACCGGCGGCGCTGGCGACCGTCAACGGTATCGTCATGCCGTTCCTGCTGATGCGCTACTACGTTTACCCCTACCAGCGCGCAACGGGAGGGCTGTCGGCAGACGGTTCGATCGACTGGTTCACGGGTGAGGTGGCGCTCGCGATGAGCTGGTGCCTGGTGTACGTCTCACTCGGCGCGTTTGCAGCCTGGGTGATTCACCGGGAATACGCCCAACCCAAACCCGGCTGACTCAAGCCTCGGGCGGTGGTGTTGCGCGTGCGCGGGCCGGTGTCCAGAACGGCTTCGACTGTTTCGTGCAACGAACCACGCGGCTGTGGTGACGCAATTCCTTTTCGTAGTAGATCTCGGCCCACAGCGGACCGTCGAGGTGCCGGGTCTCGATCATCGCCAGCGCAATATTGGCTTTGACGGCAGGCGACCACATTGCGGACGTCACGTAGCCGATCTCACGCGTGCAGCGTTTGTTGCCGTAGATGTGCGCACCCTCGGCCGGCCGGTTACCTTCGATGTCGAGCTTGGTGAGCGTGTACACGGGACCGCGCTGCTTTTCGGCCAGCAGCGCGGCGCGCCCACTGAAATGCGGTTTCTTGAAATCCACGAGCCAGCCCAGGCCCAGCTCGAACGGCGTCTGATCGTGTTCGAAATGTACCGTCCTGAGCGCTTCGTTGAACTCCATGGCCGGCATGATGAACGCAGCCTCCAGGCGCGCCATGTTGGTGGCCGCCTCGCCGTAGGGCTGAATGCCGTAATCCGCTCCGGCCGCGTACAGCTCATCCCACATTGTCAAACCCAGCCTGCGATCGACCCAGAGTTCGTAACCAAGGTCGCCGGTAAACCCGGTACGCGACACCATGAGCGTTTCGCCATGATACGGAAACAACCTGATATCGAAGGGTTTTGCCGTCTCGAGTCCTTCGAGACCCATTTTCTTCAGCGTCGCGAACGACGTTGGGCCCTGCAGCGACAGGGCTGACAACTCGTCGCTAATATCGGTCACCGTGACGTCGTCGAAACCGTAAGCCGCCATTTCGAGCCACGCCGTGCACGGGCTGCCGCAGGTCAGCATGAAGCGATCCTCTGCCAACCTGAAGATCGTGCCATCGTCGATCATGCGGCCCTCGTCGGTGCACCAGACGCAATACGCCACACGATGCAGCCCGATCTTGCGGACGTCACGCGTCACCATGCGGTTCAGCATCGTCTCGGCGTCACGGCCTTTGATCTCGTACTTCTGCATGGGGCAGATATCGTAGGTGCCGCACAGGTTGCGCACGCAGAAGTATTCGAACTCGGTGTCGTAGTAGTACTCGGCAAACTTGTAGCCGTTCCACGACGACCACGCCTCGCGAACGTTCAGCTCCTCCTGCCGCGGATAGAACGGCGACAGTTTCAGGCGCTCACCGGCAAAACGGCCGGCTGCGGTTCCGGGATCAGTCGTCACGGCACTTACTCATCGTAGAAATCGTCCTCGGGCACCGTGTTGGGGCGCCGCAGATCTTTCAGGATCTCGCGCGCCGCGTTGGCGCCGCAGGCGGCCGATACGCCACCGCCCGGATGCGTGGAGGAACCGCTCATGTACAGGTTTCTTACGGGCATGCGGTACTGGCCGTAGCCCGGGAACGGCCGGTTGAAGAACAGCTGATCGATCGTCAGCTCACCCTGGAAAATATTGCCTTCGGTCAGGCCGATCTCGTTTTCGATCTCGTGCGGCGTACGCACCTCCATGTGCACGATCAGGTCTTTGAAGCCCGGGCTGTAGCGTTCGATCTTGTCGATCACGGTCTGCCCAAACTGGTCGCGCTTCTCGGGCGTCCACGGACCGTCGGCGAGTTTCGGCGGACAATATTGGATGAAATTCGACATCCAGTGTTTGCCCGGCGGCGCCACGGTCGGGTCCCAGGCTGACGGAATCACCGACTCGATGAACGGGTCGTCGGACCAGCGGCCGCGCTTCCAGCAGTCATAGGCCTTTTCCATCGTTTCGAGCGAACCGCAAAAACCCTGCCCGCCGCGATTGAGATAGGGGTTGTCCGGCACCCCGGTGAACCTGGGCAGGCCGGACAGTGCAATGTTGACCTTGCCCGACGAGCCGCGGATCTTGAAGTTCTTGGCTTTCTCGTAGATGCCTTCGGGAAGATCCTTCTTGTCGACGATCTTCGTGAACGTTCGTTTGGCATCGAGGTTCGAGACCACGATACGCGAGCGAATTTCATCGCCGTTTTCGAGCACGACGCCGGCGGCCCTGCGGTTCTCGACGAGCAGCTTGTCGACGCCGGCCTCGGTGCGTATCTCGCCGTCGTAAGACTTGAGCGCGGAAGCGATCGACTGCGAAATGGCGCCCATACCGCCGCGCGCCAGCCCCCATGCGCCGATGCTGCCGTCCACGTCGCCCATGACGTGGTGCAGGAGAATGTAGGAGGAACCCGGCGAATACACGCCCAGCGCCGTGCCGATGATACCCGGGCTCGCCATGGCGGCCTTGATCATGTCGTTCTCGAAGTAGTCGTCGAGAAACTCGGCGGCGCTCATCGTAAAAAAGCGCACGTACTCGTAAATTTCTTTCTCGCCCATGGCCCAGAACTTCTTGGCGAGGAACAGGAACTCCATGATGTCCCGCGGCCTGAACGACGTCGGATCCGGCGGGGTACGCATGAGCGTCTTGCGGATCAGCTGCGAGTAGCGCGTCAGATCGGTCTGAAACCGGTGCATGGCATCGGCATCGTGCGGCGAGTGCCGCTTGAGTTCGAGGTGTGCCGCCTCTTCGTCGTGATACGCCAGCAGACGCTCATCGCCGTCGCCGAAATTGACCGTGCCGAGATAGGGCACGAGCAGGAGGCCGTGGCGGCTCAGATCGAGATCGCGGTGGATAGCCTGGCGCATCATGCTGCACACGTAGGAACAGCTCGAGTAGTGCCAGCCTTTCTCGAGTTCGCGCGATACGGCAGCGCCGCCAATGTAGTCGTTTTTCTCGAGGACAAGCACCTTGAGTCCGGCTTTCGCCAGGTACGCAGCGTTGGTCAGGCCGTTGTGGCCGGCGCCGATCACAATGGCGTCGTACTGACTCATCGCAGCCTTCTCATTCGCCGGTCTTCATCCGAGTATTGCGCGCGCGGCATTGTGCCCGGCAAGCCCGGTCAAATCGCCGCCGGGGTGACAGCCGGCACCGCACAGGAACAGGTTCGGAACGGGCGTGCTGTACTGCGCCGCCTCGTAGGTGGGGCGCATCATGAGCATCTGGTCCATCGCAAATTCCGTGTGATGCCAGTGCCCGCCCGTTACTCGATACTCGTTGTCCAGATCGGCGGGTGTCAGAAATTCCTGGTGCACGATCAGGTCGCGGATCGCCGGCGCATAGCGCGCAATGCGTTCGATGCAAACCTCCGCAAACGCCTGCTTCGCCGCTTCGGTCCAGCCGGCTTTCAGACGCCTCGGCACGTACATGACATGCGCCGACAGAACGTGGTGCCCCCGGGGTGCCAGCGAAGGATCCGCAAGGCTCGGTAGCGCAATCTCCATCACCGGCTGATCCGAACAGCGGCCGTACTTGGAGTCGTCGTAGGCAAACTCGATGGCGTCGACGTCGGGCGCAATCAGCAGACGCCCCTCGGGCACGTCGAGACCCGGGAACTCCGGCAAACCGTCGAGGGCGAGATGCAACTTGCCGACGAGGCCGTCGCAACGCAGGCGGCGTATGCGGTTGGTAAAACCAATGTCGAGGTGCTCGACGCCCACCAGTTCGACAAACGTGCGTTGCGGGTCGGCCGCCGATACGACCCGGTCGGCGGCAATCTGTTCGCCGTCGGCGGTTGTCACGCCAGTCGCTGCAAGGCCCTGTTCGCCGCCGTCGATCCGAATGCCGGCTACCGGCGTAGCGCAACGGATCTCGACACCGCTGGCCGTGGCGCTCTGCGCCAGAGCCGAAACAAGCCCGTTCACACCGCCGGCCGGAATGCTGTGAACGCCGCGGCCCGCTTCGGCCATGCGATACAGCAACATGAGGATGGAGCTGTTGGGCGAACGGGGTGCCATTCGGGACCCCAGCAGTCCGTCCCAGCTCAGGGTGGCTTTGAGGATTTCGTTGGAGAAGTGCTCCTCCATGAGATCGCGGGCCGGCAGCGAGGCGACGCGCATGAACTCTTCCATATCCGCCTTGCCGAGCCTGCGGATTGCCCATCCCATGTGCGCGAAGGTCAGCATGTCGCGGAGGCTGCCCGGCGCAATCCGCGGCATGGTCTTCGACCAGAAAGGTTTGAGCGCATCGGCGTAGCGCGCCATCTGCCGACTGTACTCGCGGTAGGCTTTTGCCTCGGCGTCGCCAACGCCCGTTACTGCGTCGCTTTTGACCGTAACGTGCGATCCGGACTCGTCGAGCCCCACGAGCGGCAACTCCCGACCGCTGTGTTTGTAGCCGTGAGCCGGGAGGTCGAGCGCGTCGATGAGCGTTTGCGAGAAGTGCCCGATCGAGTGTGCAACGGACGCTTTGTAACCGGGGTGGAATTCGCGCGTCGCCGCAAGACCGCCAGGCTCGTCCGCGGCTTCGAGTACCAGGACCTTCTGACCGCCACGGGCAAGCAAGCCCGCGCATGCGAGGCCGTTGTGGCCTGCGCCGACGATAATCGAGTCGTAACGATCCAAACGCTTAATCCCGAGAGCCGCTGTCCGAACTGCGGACACGCTAGAACGCACGTTTACCAGGGGCTTCCTCGCCTACACGCAGAGAGTACCGGGCTCACGTAGGTTGTGATTACAATGCGCGCTTGTCCCGAATGGCATGACATGCCGCCGAAACGCGGCTCAACCCAGGCTTCAAGCATTGTCGATGACCGAACCTCTAGGAACACGCGCTGCATTCAACAAGGCCATTAGTCTGATCAATGCCGGCAACGCCGGTGAGGCGCTCGCCGTGTGCGAAGCTGCGGTCGAGAGCGACCCGGGTGACGTGACGATGATTGCCCTCTTGGGGGCCACGCTCCTGAAGATGGGCAGGACAGGCAGCGCGGAGCAGGCGCTCCGGCAGGCCATCGACCTGGCACCGTCCTTCGCCAAGCCGAAGGAGGATCTGGGTTACCTGCTCGTGCAATCCGGCCGCTACGGGGAAGCCGTCCCCGTCCTCGAAGAGTCGACCCGGCTCGATCCGAAATCGGAGCAGAGCTTCATGTCGCTCGGGCGCGCGCTGGCGAAACTGGGTCGCGGCGCCGAGGCCGACAAGGCGTTCGAGGCCGCGTTCGAGATCAATCCGACCCGCAAACAACTGGCGCTGGCTGCCGACCATCATCGAGCGGGACGACTTGATGAAGCGGAAAAACGCTATCGTTCTGTGTTGAGGGACTCGCCATCGAACGTCGACGCCCTGCGACTCCTGAGTGGCGTGCTGACACGCACGGACCGCGAGGACGAGGCCGAAGTCCTGCTGCGGCGCGCGATCGAACTCGCGCCCGATTTTGTGCACGCGCTCGTCGATCTCGGACAGCTGCTCAACGATCAGCACCGCATACTCGAAGCGGCGGAAATGCTCGAGCGAGCCGTCGAAATCGAACCCGACAGACCACGAATCCACCATCTGCTGGCATCGGTCCTCACGCCGCTCGGTCGAACGGAAGAAGCACTGGAGGAGTACCGGCGCGTGCTCGAGTTGCGGCCCGACCATGCGGGGGCATTGCTGGGCATCGGACATACCCTCAAGACCATTGGCCGCCAGGACGAAGCCGTGGAGGCCTATCGGGACTGCATACGAATCCGCCCCGACAACGGGGAGAGCTACTGGAGCCTCGCCAATCTCAAGACCTACAAGCTGACCCGGCAGGACATCGAGGACATGCAGGCCACGCTTCGTCGATCCGAGTCGATACCGGAGGAATCCAGGGTCAACTTCCTGTTTGCGCTGGCCAAGGCGAGCGAAGACCAGGGGGAGTTCGAGGCGGCCTGGGAGTACTACGCGGAAGGCAATGCGCGGCAACGCGAACTGGAACACTACGATCCCGTGCAGACCGAAGTGATGAACGACGAGATCATGGAAGTATTCAACGCCGAGTTCCTGGAGCAACAATCCGGTCTCGGCTCTCCGGATCGATCGCCGATATTCGTGGTTGGACTGCCGCGATCGGGATCGACGCTGCTGGAACAGATCCTCGCGAGCCACAGCATGGTCGAAGGGACCGCCGAGCTGCCCTACATGGGCCGGGTTGCCGCATCGTTGAATCGCAATCGCGCGGACGGCGTCAACTTCCCGTTTGCCGTTCGTGAACTCGGTGCGACCCATTTTGCGGCGATGGGCGAGAGCTATCTGAAGAAAGCCGAGCTGCATCGGAGCGTTGGCAGGCCGCGCTTCATCGACAAAATGCCCAACAACTTCCCGAACGTCGGCCTCATGCACCTGGTTTTGCCGAACGCCAAAATCATCGACGCACGGCGTTACCCGCTCGATTCGACGTTCAGCTGTTTCCGCCAGCTCTTTGCACGGGGTCAGCCCTTCGTTTACGACCTCGTGGACATTGGCGAATACTATCTCGAATACCAGCGGCTCATGGATCACTGGCACGAGGTGCTGCCGGGCAGAATCCTGACGGTTCAGTACGAGGAGATGGTAACGAATACCGAAGAGCAGGTGCGGCGACTGCTCGAGTACTGCGAGTTACCCTGGGAAGATGCGTGCCTCAGGTTCTATGAAACCGACCGGCCCGTGCGGACCGCCAGCTCCGAACAGGTCCGCAAACCCATGTACACCTCGTCGATCAATCACTGGCGGAACTTCGAGCCGCACCTGGGGCCGCTGATCGACGTACTGAAACCCGTGCTCCCGCGCTACGCGGAGTACGAGCACATCAATCGTCAGGACGCGTAGCCCCGCCTTATCCGGCGCTGTCGTAAGGCCACACCTCGAGGCCGTGGATCGCGTTGCGTACATCCATGGTCAGGTTTACGGTCAGCGTCGTCTTCATACTGTCGAAGTCGTGCAGCGTAATCGTCGACGGCGACGAACCCGCTGCAACCACGCCCTTGTCGATGACGCACAACCCGCGGCCAAAAGCCTGCCGGGCGATACGCGTGTCGTCGAGATCGGTGTGCGTCAGCTGGTCTTCCTTGTACCGGGGAACGCGAAACATTCGTTCCTGACCCTCCTGCGGAACGAAACGCACGACGTCTCCCTGAGTATCGTTGAAGAGCACACCGTCGCGGAAAGGCCGGGCGTTGTGCGTACCGTTCGGCAACGTGACGACCTGCGCAACCTGCTTCCCGGAGTAGCGGTATAAGCCGCCGGTCTTCAGACCGCTGAAGAACAACCCGTTCGCCGTGCAGAACACGCTGTTCAGGTGCAGCGAGTTTCGGGCCGGCGGCCCTTTGTCCGCGCCGGGCAGGAACGGCAGCATGGTCATGTCGCCCGCCTCGGCCGAGAGACTCAAGCCGAAGACGAACGCCTTCTTGTCCAGGTCGAATCCCAGTATGGAGTCGAAGCCGGTCGAGGTCAGATACAGCCGTCGGCGATAACAAAAAATCTCGTGGCAGTGCTTGAGGTAGGGATTTCCATATCGGTGCAGGATTTCGAAATCCCGATTGAAAACAAAGAGTTCATCGCTGGCTGCAATGTAGATCTCGTCGCCGTCGAAGGCGATCCCCCGCAAGCCCCGATCCCAGCCGCGGCCCTGCCAGTCGATATCCACGGTGTTCCAGTCGACCGCCTGCCGGACCCTGTTGCGATCGAGGTCGACCAGATACACACCGCCATGACTTTCGCCCTGGCGGCTGCCGCGTACTACGGAGGTTGCGATCAGTGTTGTCATTTCGACACTTAGCACTTTTCCTTGCCTATAGGCAAATATAAAGCATTGAATCTGCTGGAGTTTTGCCGATCGACATTCTATATTCTTTTATCCAGGAAAAAGACAACCGAGGATTGGCGTATGGCGCAAACGACCGGGGAATCGATTACACCGATCAGGAGTTCGCTGGGTATTGCGATATCGGCAGCGGTTGCCGGCACGTCCGTCGCACACGCTCAGGACGACGGCGGTCTCGAAGAGATCATCGTCACCGCTACCAAACGCGAAGTCAGCATGCAGGAGATTCCGATTGCTGTCACGGCGTTCTCCGAAGACGAGATTGTCTTTCAGCGCTTCCGCAACTTTTCCGACTACGTAGGTCAGATCCCGAACCTCTCCATTAGCGATCGTCAGCCCGGCGCCACCTCGGTCATCATGCGCGGCTGCGCGGCTCAAGGGCTCTCCTTCGGCGACTCCGCGACAACCTCGGTTTATCTCGACGAACAGCCCATCACCTCGTCGGGCTTCAACCCGGATCCGCGTCTCATCGACATCGAACGTGTCGAAGCGCTTGCCGGGCCGCAGGGTACCTTGTTCGGTGACGCGGCGCAGTGCGGCACACTGCGTATCATTACCAACAAGCCCGATACCACCGCGGCCTCGGGCTGGGTGGACCTGACGGGTTCGACGATCACGGACGGCGGGTCCGGCTTCGACCTCGGCGCCATGGCCAACCTGCCGCTGATTCAGGACAAGCTCGCATTGCGGCTCGTGGGTTTCTATGCCGACGAACCCGGCTGGGTCGACAACGTCCTGTCGCCCACCCCGGGAGAGCAGGGCGACAACGCAGCGTTTGTCGACGAGGACGTCAACTCCTCGGTCTGGTCCGGCGCACGCGGCATGCTGCGCTGGAATCCCAACGAGCAGTGGACGGTCGACCTGGCCGGGATCTATCAGAACTACGAGCTGGACGGATTCGGCGATGCCGATCTCAATCAGCAGGTTTACGAAGACACGTCGGTATTCCCGACCTTCGGCGCCCGCGAACAGGCGCGTTTTGGCGAAGAACGCTGGCAGGACGAATGGTACCAGGCGTCCATTACGATCGAAGGTGAACTCGAGTTCGGCAGCATCGTGTTGACCGCAGCCTATTTCGATCGCGACAGCGAGTACCTCGCCGACTCGTCGGTTTATCACCAGACGTTCCAGCAAACCGGCGACTACCTGCGACAGATCTACTACGACCCCACCCTGCCTACCTACGATTTCCTCGGCGATCCGATTTCGACCAATTTCGACGTACGCAACACCACCGTACAGTCGCTGGAACTGCGATATGCAACGCCGGCAGAAGGACGCTGGTCAGCCATCGTCGGCGGCTTCTACAGCAAACGCGAGGTCGACGAGGTCTTCGTCTCGAATATCGACGGTTATTCCGAGACGCCGAATTTTGCCTACCTGAACTACGTTGGCTTTTACGCCTACGGTGCAGAATACGTAACCCGGCCAACCAACAACTGGTTCTCCGGTTTTTACGACTCGACGCTCGAGCAATGGGCCGTGTTCGGCGAAGTGGGTTTCGACGTCACCGAGAACTTCTCGGTGACCGCCGGCGGCCGCTTCTACAACATCGAGAACGATTACATCAACCAGCGCGCGCACGGGGTTGGCATCAACGGCGGGATACCGGACTGCAGCCCGGGCGCCGACTATTGCTTCGGGATCTTCGAGCCCGGAAACGCCGACGAAGACGGGTTTGTGCCCAAATTGACGGCGAGCTACAGCCTGGACGACGACAAGCTGCTCTACGCCACGTACTCCGAGGGTTTCCGTCGCGGCGGTGCGAACTCCGCGCGTCCGCAGTCGGTCTTCGGTCCGGCGGGTCGCTTCCCGCCCCCGGCCGGCACGCTCGGCGAATACGAGTCGGATACCGTGACGAACATCGAGTTCGGCGCCAAGACCGACTGGCTCGACGGACGGCTGCGCCTGAACGCAGCGGTTTACCAGATGACCTGGGACGATATCCAGATCCAGGTGGAGGACCCGCAGCCCGACGTCGAATCGGTCGGGGTGCTTAACTTCCCCGAGGCGGAAATTGTGGGCGCCGAGTTCTGGCTGAACTGGCTGCCCACGGACAGCCTCAGCATCGATGCCACCTTCGGCTACAACGACGGCGAGTTGTCGGAAGACGCGGCCGTGTTTCCCGGCACGGCATCCGAGATTTCCGCCCCGAACGGCACCCCGCTGCCGATCGTTCCGGACATTCAGGCCAGCCTCAACGTCAGTTACACGTTCCCGAACGAACTGCTGGGCGGATCGCCTTATGTATTCGCTCGTTATCAGCACACGGGCGACTCGGTCAATTCGCTGGCCGGGCTCGAGTCCGTGACGACCGGGCTCGACGTCCGCGAGCAGGCCGCATGGCAAACCCTGGATCTGTCGGCGGGCATTGAGGGTGAAAACTGGTTGCTGGCCGTCTGGATCGACAACGTGGCGGACGAGAAGGCCGAACTCTTCTTCAATAACCGCTGGCAGCAACAGCGACTGTCGACCAATCGCCCGCGCACCATTGGTGTGTCCTACCGGGTGTCGTTCGGCGGCAACTAGGGCGGCGCAGGTACACCCATATGGATATCGACGGCCGCATCCGCGACCTGGGCGAGATAGACAGCACTGCGCTTGCGTCGGCCATTCTCAGTCTCGACGAGGAGGCCTGGCTGGAAAACAGCTATCGGCAGCAGGCCTACAAACAGCACAGCGATACCGAGTCGGTGGTGCTGGTGTTCACGAACACCGACGCCTGGCCCGAGTTGCTCGTCGAAAAGAAAGAAGGCTGGGACCGGCTGATCGACGTCGCAGGCCCCCTGATGCACGAGATCATTCGTGAGCACTACTCACCCGGCGGCACGATCGTCAGGGCAATGGCCGCCAAGCTCAAAGCCGGCGGCAAAATCCGGCCGCACGTCGACGTCCACCCGAGCTTCAGCATTGGTCATCGGATACACGTGCCGATTACGACCAATCCGCGGGTGCGGTTCATGATCGAAGGCCGGCCGCACCAACTCGAGCCCGGCCAGGCTTACGAAATCAACAATCAGAAGATGCACAGCGTCGCCAATCGCGGCGACGAGGACAGAATTACGTTCATCTTCGATTACGTACCGCCCGATCAGCTGGGTCGGGTCGCCGCCTAACAGCCTGCCCGCTCGATTGCGGCGACGACGTCGCCCGGTTCGCCCGTCGTCGACAGGTTCACGCCGCTGATCCCCGGAATTCGCCTCAGCTCATCGATAATGCCGGCACAGTACTCGATACCGTGCGCTCTCGGATCTTTCGCGCGGTCGAAATCGCGTACCACCTGCGCAGGGACCATCGAACCCTTCAAACTCTCGCGAAGCCAGTGCGCCGCGTCGGCGCTGGTCAGCACCGGAATCGAGACAATAACGCGGCATTGCCAGGTGACTTTTGCGGCTGCAAGGCGACCGACGTAACGCCTGAGCAGATCCATGTCGAGGCAAATCTGGGTTTGCACGAAGCGCGCGCCGGCCGACACTTTTCCGGCAAGTTCCGTGGGTTTCCAGTTCGGGCCCGCGTCGAAGACGGTGGCTATCGTGCCAAGATTGAGTTCCGGGCCGCCATTTGCACGCTGGAAGTCGCTCAGCTGTCCCGCGGTAGCCAGGAGACGCTTCGCTCCCGTATCGAACACCTGTTTCGTTTTGGGCTGAACGTCGTCGGGCAGAGGCTCGCCGCGCTTTAGAATCATGCTGGTCACGCCGAGTGCCGTGGCACCGAGAAGGTCGCTCTTGAGCGCAATCCGGTTTCGGTCCCGCGACGAGAAGTGCATGACCGGATCGATACCTTCCGCGAGCAACAAGGCCGATACGGCCAGACCCGACATGTGGAGAACGCCGTAGGGGCAGTCGGTAACGGCGACGGCGTCCACGGCCGGCGCGAGCGTTGCCGCCTGTCGCAACACGTCTTCGCGGCGATCGTCCTGGTCAAGGCGCAGCTGGCCGATCAGGGTAAATTCCTTCGTCCTGATCGAGTCTTTCAGGGTCTTCAATCGCGCGGGTCCGAGACTGGGTGACATCTTGGACCGTATCACAGGTCGCCGCTTGGGCGGTGCCGGCGGGCAGCCTATAGGCGGGGAGGATGCACGCGACGGGTTCTGCTGGTATACGTTTCGAAGTGAACTGCAGCAAGGCTCAGCAATGAGCGACAAACCTTCACACACCGAGTGGCTCGACGAGCACGGTATCGAGCACGTCGAAACCATCATTGCGGATTTTGCCGGCCTTCCGAGAGGTAAATTGCAGCCGCTGGCGGAATTCGGCAAACCGCACTACAAGCTCCCGATCGCCGTGTTCGGCCAGACCGTCAACGGCACCTACTACATGCGCGCCGACAACGCGGAAGACCGCGACATGCTCGTTCGGCCCGATCTGTCGACGCTCCGGGTCGTACCGTGGGCCGCGGAACCCACGGCATCGGTCATCATGGACTGTTTCGACACGGACGGCACGAGCATCGAGGTTGCGCCTCGAGCCGTGCTGAGACGCATCGTCGAGCTGTTCGGCGCCGAAGGCTGGCACCCGATCGTTGCGCCCGAAGTCGAGTTCTATCTCGAAAACGGCGCCGAGGGGACGGACAAACCGGCGCGGGCTGGCGCAGATCTCGGCGACGTTGTCGATCCCATTGCCGATCCCATCGTCGATCCCTATGGCATCGATCGCGTGCACGACCTGGGCGACTTTTTCCGCGAACTCAGCGAACACTGCAGGCAACAGGGTATCGCCATGGGCGCCGTCTCGCAGGAACTCGGTCCCGGACAGTTCGAGGTCAACTTCGACCATGGTGCACCACTCGAACTCGCGGACGACGTGTTCCACTTCAAGCGTACGCTGAAACGTGTTGCCCGCGGGCACGGCATGCAAGCAACCTTCCTGTCGAAACTCGACGCCAACAAACCGGGCAGCTCGATGCACGTGCATCAGAGCGTTTACGACGCGGACGGCGGCAACGTATTCTCCAACGTCGACGGAACGGCAAGCGAACGGTTCCACTGTTACCTTGGCGGTCTGCAGACGCATTTACCGGCTGCGTTGCTGCTGCTCGCGCCTTACCCCAACTCCTACCGGCGTTTCCTGAGCTACTGGTCTTCCCCGGTGAACCTGGAATGGGACGTCGACAATCGCACGGTTGGACTCCGGGTACCCGATTCCGACCCCGCGGCGCGACGCATCGAGAACCGCCTGGCCGGCAGCGACGTCAATCCGTATCTCGCCATTGCCGCAACACTCACCTGCGGTTATCTCGGCATGAAAGACAAGGTGAAATGCAGACCACCGATCAAAGGCTCCGCCTACGACCTGCCGTTTTCGCTGCACCGTCATGCCTACGAGGCCCTCGACAGTCTGCGCGGCAGCGAAGCGCTGCGAAAAACCCTTGGCGATGAGTTCGTCACTCTGTTTACTGCCGTCAAAGAGCGCGAATGCCGGGAGTTCCAGGAACGGATTCCGCCTTGGGAACGCGAGGAACTGACAACCAGTATCTAGTAGCGGTCCCAAAATCGATCGTCACAGCGGACGAGCACGACCACTCAATACAGACGCGGTGCTTCGAAACGGCCCGTCAGCAACAGCGATGCAATCTGTCCGCCGAACTGCCAGGCGTCGTTGTCGTCGGGAATCAGACTCAGCCGTTGACGAAGCCCAAGGGGTGTCGTGCGGACCAGATGTACGATGACCATGCGGTGCTCGGGAATCACCCATACGTACTGACTGCCCGCCCCGCGCATCATGTAACTCTGCGCCGTCATCGGGCCGTAGGGGTCTATCGACCAGAACAGCCGGCCGTAATTCATCTTCGATGTCTCGATGAAGTGGAAATCCGAAACGGGTGCAGTGCTCCAGTTCACCCAGTCCGTGGGTAGCAGGCTTTTTCCCTCTCTTATGCCGTCGTTCAGGAACAGCGTTGCGATGTCCGCCAACTGCCGTGCGCTCATCCGAATGACGTGCGCAGCGTGTTCCGACAAACCTGGCTCGTGGCGTCGGCGGCACTGCGGCGCCACACCCTCGAGCAGCGGCCCGATCCGCTCGAAAAACACCTGACAATAGTCAGCACTGCCTGCGGCGCTGGCGGCGATCGACTCCAGTGCGTTGAAATCCCAGTTGTTGTAGTACCAGAACTCGCCCGGCGCATGCGCTCCTCGCGGCGGTCGGTAACGGGCAGCAGAACGCGTTTCCCTCGCTGCCGGATGATAAATCCCCGAACGACTTTCCATGAGCTGTTGTACGGTCGCGGCACGCTCGGCCGGGTTGAGTGTGAAGTGGCTGTCGTCGATATCGAGCGACGCGAGCGACGCACCGAGATCGAGTTCGGCCTCCTTGACGAGCTGGCCGATCACCAGGCTAAGCACACTCTTGCGAATAGAACGAACGTCGAACAACGCATCGACGTCACCCCAGGCCAGCACCTCGCGGCCGTCTTTCACGACCACAATCGCGGCACTGCGAAGTGTCCTGGCGCGCGCCTCGATCAGCTTTGCCTGATCGCTGCTCAACGCCGATCCGGGCGGCAACAACAGTGCATCGATGTCGCGCGCCGGCAGCAGCCAGGCAGCAAGAGTCGCCAACAGGCTCGTCAGCAGGGCAAGCACGAGGAATAGCTTCGAGGCGGTTTGCACCTTCGATCTCCAACTCTGAACGGGAGATCATTGCTGCAGATCGACGTACGCGCCGCAACGGCTCTCGTGTCCGTGCCGCCGGGGCAGGACAGGGTTCAGGCGTACGCCGACGAGCGCAGGGAACTAGGCAACCTGTTTGCGCCGCTCGCCGGGGGTTACACCGAATTCAGCCCTGAACGCTTCGTAGTACGCCGACCGCGAACGGAAACCGGCCTCGAGCGCCAGCGCTTCCAGCGAAACCTGCCGGTTCTCCGGACTCCTGAGCAGCCGGTCGGCCTCGCGAACGCGCCAAGTCCTCAGGTAGTCCGGTACGGATTGCCCGGAAATGCGGTTGACCGCTTCGCCGACGGCTCGCGAGGGAACGCCAAGGCTCGTCGCGATCGCAGCTCTGTCGAAATCCGGATCCCGAAACGGAGCGGCACGTTCCATGAGCAGTTCGATGCGTTCGAACAGTTGTTCGGCAGCCTGCTCCGAAAGGCCGCTCTTCGCATAAGCCGGCACTCTGTCGCGCAGAGTGTCGCCGAGCACCCAGGCCGATAAAGCAACGAACACCAGTAACAACGTCAGCGACGAAAAGAACACAGCGTCTTCGACCCAGCGCGCGCCGGTCGTCATACGCAGCAACTGGGCCAGATGAACAACAACAAACGCGCCGGCAACAATGACGGCCAGCGGCCGCCGGCGTGTCCTCTGCCGCCTGCCGTGGAGGTACAGGAGTAAGGCAAAAACGGTCAGAAACAACCAGACAACAGCCGCGATTTTCACGGCTGCGCCAGAGGCTGACGGTGCCAGCAGCACGACGCCGCTCACCGCCGCAAACGCAATGCCTGCGACAACCGTCAGGCTAAGTCGCAGCGCGTTTCCGAGCGGCTCGTTGAGTGCGGCGACCACAACGACACCCGCGGCCAGCATGGCCGTCGCCTCCGCAATGGTCAGCCACCCGTAACTGCTACTCAGCATTTCGGCGGCCATTGCGGCGGCAAGCGCCAGTAACGAACAGCCCAGCGCAAGGCCGCTGTAGTAGACCTCGCCGCGTGCGCGCCGGTCCGCCAGCATCATGGGTGCCGACGTCACCGCTGCAATCGCAAGGATTACATAAGGCAAAAACATGCATGAACCCTGATTGTTCCCCTCTGTATTGGATGCCCATCGGGAACTTTGGTTCAGTCAAACACGACGCCGCGGGTGCGCCGGACGGGCTGTATACTGAAGCCACGAGCAACGATTTACAGGCGGACAGGCTTGGCGGACCATCCGAACGAATCGACGACGATTCAGAGCTGGGACAACTACTGGCAAAACCCGGAAAACCAGTCCGCCCACTCCGGCGGCGGTCACCCACACCCGACCGTGCAGAGCTTCTGGAGCGAGTGCTTCAGCGCAATGCAGGCGGAATTCCGCAACCCGCGGCTGGCGGACATTGCCAGCGGTGGCGGCGCGGTTGCTGCTGCCGCGCGGGCAGCCTTCGGCGCGCCGGGTGTACAGCTGACCTGTATCGATGTGTCCGCGGCCGCGATCGCAGCCCTCGAACAGCGTTTTCCCGAAGTCTCCGGCGTTGTTGCCGATGCGCGGAAAATACCTCTGCCCGACGCGGGTTTCGACATCGTCTGCAGTCAGTTCGGCATCGAATACGCCGGTCCGGACGCCGTGGGCGAAGCATTGCGCCTGGTAGCACCGGGCGGCCGGCTTGCGCTGTTGATCCACCATCGGGACGGCGGAATCTTTCGCCAATGCAACGCCAGTCTCGATGCGGTCCGGCAACTCGACCGCGCGGGTTTCATCGACAAGACCGCCGCCATGTTTACCGCCGGATTCCGGATGCTGCAAAACAACAATCGCGAAGCCTACGAGGCGGCGGTCGGCGACCTGATGCCGGCGATCCGCTCGATGGAGGCAATGATGCGCCAGCATGGCCGGCAGGTCGCCGACGGCGCCGTTTTGAAGCTGTATACCGACGTGCGGACAATGACGGCCCGGTTACCGAACTACGACGAAAAGGAAGTCGCGGCGTGGCTCGAGGGTATGCGCGGGGAACTCGAGGCCTACGAGGGCCGCATGGCATCGATGTGCGAAGCGGCCCTGGACGCGGACGCGTTTGCAACGCTCTGCGCAGACGTCGAAGCCGCGGGTTTCGAACTCGAGCGCCGTGAGGCGCTGGTCACGAGGGATTCCGGTACGCCGCTCGCCTGGGCGCTGATTGCATCCGCTCAGCCGTCTTCGAGTTCCGCCACGGCTGCCGGATAGTGTTTCCAGCGGCCGCTGGACCGGCCGTGCAGCGGTTCGCGTACCTGCCAGATACTGGCGGTACGAACCTGGTTGCCAGCCCGGTGAAAGTCGAGACAACGATCGCTCCAGTCGACGCCGAGAAACTCGAGCAGACCTCGCACGACAGTCTCGGGATCCGCAACCAGCGCCTCGTAGTTCAATGAATACAGATTGTCGGGCATGATCCCGGCCCAGTGTTCGTACAGCGCAGCTTGCTGTTCATAGTAGTGGGCAATGTCGGCAAGCCGGTTCGCGTAGTTCAGGTTGCCGCCGAGCTGCTGAAAATAGACGGACAGGCAGTTGTCGCGTTTGTCGCGATGTGTGTGAACGATACGCGCTTTCGGAAACAGCGCCCGGATCAGCCCCAGGTGCACGAGGTTGTCCGGCCGCTTGTCGGTCACGAGCCTGGCGTCTGGGAACAGCTGCCCGCGCTGAGCCAGATACTCGTCGGCCGCGGCACGCATGTCCGCGGGTGTTGCCGTGTCGAGCCGCTCCGGGTAAGGCGCAAGCTGTTTCGCCATGAGCCACGGCAACAGATCGAGTTCGCCGCCGGCCTCGATATCCGGATGAGCGGCAAGGATCTGCTCGACCAGCGTGGACCCGGATCGAAACATCCCGCAAATGAATACCGGCGTCGCCTCCGATCCGCTGTCCAGCGATTCGATCTTTGCGTTGTTGAAAAACCGGCATATCGATGCCCGGGCGTTCTCGGCAGCCACGCGATCGTACGGCGCTTGCCTCTGCCGGGCCAGCGCGTTGGCCGCCGTGTAGGCTGCATAAGCGTCTTCATGACGGCCGAGATCGTCTAAGAGCTTGCCTTCGGCGAACTCCAGCCCTTCGGCAGCCAGCCGGTCGTTGGCACGCCGTTGCCCCTCGCGAAGCCTGCCGATCAGCGGCTCGCCGGTACCGGTCGCCCGTTGTGCGTACGCAAGGCGGATGAGCGAATCCCAGTGCTGCGGTTCGACGGCAAGGATCTGTTCGTACAGCTCGACCGCCCCATCGCGATCGCCGCACTCCTCGTTAAGGCCGGCCAGGTTGTACATGGCCGGCACGTAGCCGGGCCGCCGGTCGAGCGCGCTGGCGTAACAGCGCCGGGCATCGTCGGGTCGTCTCAGTTCGGCGTACAGCACGCCGAGATTCGAATACACTTCCTCGGCGCCTTCGATGTCCAGGCTAATGGCCTTTTCGTAAGCCGCAATGGCGTCATCGTACCGCTTGGCTTTGCGGTACAGCAGGGCCACGTTGAAATGTGCCGACGCCATGTCGGGCTGTCTCGCGAGCAGGCGAATGTAGTGGCCAATGGCGGCGTCGGTGTCGCCGAGATGGTCGAGCAGCGTCGCCAGGTGTGCGTAGTAAAACAATTCGTCAGGGTGTTTGCCGGTCAGCTCGACGAGCATGGCCACTGCCTCGCGGACGCGGCCTGCGGACAGCAGCGCCTCGACGGCCTGGATGGGCGCTGTTGCGTCAGCCTGCATGGCCGGCGGGAACGACGTCGAACGCAACGCTCATTCGCGAGCCTTCGGTTTCGAACGGCACGGTGCCGTGCCACATGTACGAAGGGAACAGCACCAGGCGGCCCTGAACCGGCTGTATCCGCCGTCTCGCAGCACCCGCCTCGCCAATATCGATGTCCGGCGTGCCGAACTCGAGACCACCCCCGTATGCGTCGGATTCCGACAAGGCGCTCGGTATCTCCACGTAGTAGGCCGACGATATCCAGCCGCGCGGGTGCACGTGCATCGTGTGAAAGCCGCCCGGCGCGAGCTTGACGGACCAGGACGTCACGAAGTGAAACGCCTCAGCGCGCCTGCAGTACAGGGGGTGTTCGCCGTTGACGGGAAAACGCCCGATATAGTCGCTCACACAGGTTTCGAGCCCCTCGACCAGCTCGCGGATCACGGGCTCCCGGCGGGCGAACAGTTCGCCGCCGGTCTGGCTGCCGTGCCGAAGCGTCTGCTGTGCAGGATGCCGCTTCGCCGTATGCAGCGGCTGGAGCGCAGCGGCGAGCGCCTCGTTGAACTCGCCAATGCTGCCGTAGCCCGCCGGCACCGGCAGCTCGTAGACGCCTACCAGCGCATCGTAATCGTTCAACAGCCCGTCGCGTGGGTCACCGAGCATGCGCCAGCACAGCGACAGGTAGGCCAGTGCGCGCTGGTCGAACGGTGTTTGTGCGGCACCTGACTGTGCCTGCTCGAGCGCTTCTTCCGGCCGGCCAGAGGCCAGTAATGCGCGTGCGTAGCTTATGCGGTGATTCGGCTGTGCGCCAGGTAAGGCCACCGCAGTTGCGTGCAGCGACAGAGCCTCGTCCCAGCGCGCCTGTTGCTCGAGGCTGTAAGCCAGTACGCTCGACAGCTCCGCAGATTCGGGCGCGTACTCGAGCCCTGTCCGAAGTACGGATTCGGCCTCGGCGGGCCTGTCCTGCTGATTGAGCGCGGTTGCCCATGCAATACGAAGTGCCTGGACCGCGGGGAAGCGCTCGAGCGCAGCCGCGTAAGAACCGAGATAGTCGTCCAGTTGTTCGTGCTGCCACAGGAGAGAGTTCAGGTTGCGATGCGTGTCGACGTTGCTCGGATCGCGCTCCAGGGCAAGGCGATAATGGTCGATGGCGCCGTCAGGGTCGCCGGTTTCGCTGAGCGCATTGCCGATGTTGTGGTGTAGCTCGGCCTGATCGAGGCCCAGACCCTGGGCTGTACGGTAATGAGCCAACGCCTCCTCGGGTCGTGCCCGTTGCCGCATGCAAACGCCCAGATTGTGATGTGCGTCCGCGTAGTCGGGCTTCAATACCAGGGCTTCCCGACAAGCGGCAGCAGCATCGTCATACTGGCCGCGTCGCTGGGCGACGATACCAATGCCGAGCCATGCCGCAGCGTCTTTCGCATCGATCTCAAGGCAACGGCGAAACGCAGCCTCGGCATCGTCGAGTTCTGCGGTATACAGGAGCGCAAGACCGAGATTTCGCCAGGCGTCGCGGTAGCGCGGCTGAAGCTCGCAGGCATTTCGATAACTGTCGACGGCTTCCGCCATCTGACCCGCGCGTTTGAGCGCGTTGCCGAGATTGTTAGCCACTTCCGCCTGATCGGGAAACAGCCGCAAGGACTCACGCATGAAAGCGATGGCTCTGTCGTAGTCCCCGCTTTGCGAATGCAACAGGCCAAACAGATGCAGACCCATTGGATGTGTCGGGTTTTGCTCGAGAAAATTCCGATACAGGGGGTATGCCGCGTCGAGCTGTCCAGCGCGATGCGCCTCGACGGCATGTTTTAGAAGTTCGGGCAGCTCATCCGAACCCGTTTCGGAAGCCTGTGTTCCTGTCATTGATCCGGCCACAAACGCAGTACGCCCATTCTAATCGCTTACCCGCAGCAAGACAGGGCAAGGCGGCAGGCCTCAAGAAAAAAAGGCGGGCCCCTTCCGGAGCCCGCCATCTGTCGTGCCGTTTTGGTACTAGAACGTGTGCGTCAAACCCGCAAACCAGTAACGGCCCAGCGAGTCCCAGGTTCCGGGCAACGTGTTGCCGTTGCCGAAATCTGCGACGTTGCCGAACAGGCCGCTGATGGGCGGATCCTTGTCGAGCAAGTTGCTGATACCGACGTTGAAGGTCGTCACACCACCGCCCCACTCGTACGCGTAGTTACCCGAGATATCGAAGTAGTTCTGCGCGCTGGCCGTGAAGCGATCCTGGTTCAGCTCCTTCACCTCGCCGACATAGCGCCAGCTCAGTGCGAGGTTCACATCCCAGGGCGTCGCCCAGTTGGTGTTGAAGACATGCTTGTACTCAGGCCGCGCCCGCTGACAGGAACCGCCCCAGAAACCGGCGCAGTCCTCAACCGGGAAGCCCTCCAGCGGCTGCTGGTCGAAGGTCTCGAGGATCGTGCTGCGGATCGCAAAGTCGAAGACACCCCAATCGCCCGCTTCGAGCGCGTAGGCCGCCGAAACGTCGAAGCCCGCGGTCTCGAAGAAGCCGATATTCACCGTGGTGGCGTCGACTGCTGCCGTACCGATCCACAGGTTGCCGTTGGGCCCGCGGTTGATCTTGTCGCAGAACCGCGCCTCACCCGTCAGACCGCACTGGCGAATCGTGAACTCCGAGCCGAAGCCTTCCTGGATCGCGTCGTTGACCTCGATGCTCCAGTAGTCGACCGTCAGCGACAGCCCCGGCAGGAACTCCGTCGGCGTAAACACGAAACCGATCGTGAACGAGTCGGATTCCTCCGGTATCAGGTTCTGATCGCCGGCTGCGCTTTCGTTGTACTGGCCGGCCGGGTTTGCCGGTACACCTGCTTGGTACTGTGCGGCCGTGACGCCCGTCAGTTCACACTGTGCCTGCGTAAACTCCGGGCTGCTGCCAGCGCAAGGATCCGTGCCCGACCAAAGCCCAATGTTGCGCGGCTCGAACAGCTCGCGAAGGTTCGGGGCCCGCACGGCGCGAGATATGCCACCGCGGATCATCAGCGAATCGATCGGGCTCCATTCACCACCGATGTTCCAGGTGTCGGTATCGATGCCGGTGCTGTAGTCGGAGTAACGATAGCGAAGATCGAGCGACAGGGACTGGAAGCCCGGCTTGTCCTGCACGATCGGCGCCTTCACCTCCATGAAGATTTCGCTGACGTCGAGACCGCCGAGGATTCCCGGAATCGGTCCGCCCTGACCGGCGCCGTCACCGGACGTAAAGCCGAGATCCGGCTCGAAGTTCAGGAACTCGTCGCGGAACTCGTAACCGATGACACCCTGGACACCGTCGACCGCGCTCGGGAACGCGACTCCGTATTCGCCCAGGTCGACGCTGGCGAACGCCACGTACTGATCCTGCTCGAGATCGGCTTTCGCAAACAGCGGCAAGGTCAGGTAGTTGATCGCCGCCTGCGTTACGCCGCCTTCCTGGAACAGGTTCCACGGTACGCAGTTGGCATCGACGGTAACGCCGGTAACGGGATCGGGCACTGCAGAACGACAGACCGGGGTACCCGGATTCGACGGATCGTCGATGACGTCCAGTGCGCGTCCGATCCGCGTGATCGACAGATCGTTGTTGTACACCTGACTGTAACGGGTCCGCGAGAAGTTGGCGGAAACGTCGTAGCTCCAGGCCTCGTTGATGTCCCCGCGAACGCCGGCGAGTACGCGATTGCTCGTGTGTCGCAGATCGTCGAAACGCGGTCCGCCTTCGACGTTACGGCGGCCGATGTACCAGGGCACGGTGTCCGACGGATCCGTACAACCCAGGGTCGCAAACTGCTGTGCCGACAGGAACGCGTTCGAGCAGCTGATGCTGTCGGTGACGAAGAACGCACCGGACGGAGCAATCTGCGCGAGGCTCTGGTTGTCCATGAACATGACTTCCGCGTAGCCGATGAACGACTCGGAAATCTCGTAATGGCCGAACAAACCTGCCGTCGTGCGCTCGTCAGGACGCTGGTAGTGGTTCAGCGGACCGTAGTTGTAGGTCGTGCCGTCCCAGGGAATGAACTGGTCGCCGGAGACGGTGAAGTAATTCACGCCGTCGAACGGTGAGAACAGACCCGTGGGGATGGTTGCGGAACCGGCACAGGTCGTGCCGTTGTTGGCGCCCGTGTCGAGCGTACAAGAGCTGTAGTCGCGCGACGACTGCAGGATCGCGTCGATCTCGCGATAGCCGACGTAGCCGGTCACGTTGCCGCGGCCGTCCGGCGAGTTCACGCCGATCAACAGGTTGATGTTGGTCGTTTGACCGTCGGTGACGTCACCCGGCGCCTGCTGGAAACCGGAGTTTTCCACGGCCGCACGAACCGCGCCGTTGTCGTTGTCGTGCTGGTAACCCGACTGCTGCCAGTCGATCTGGAAGCCTTCGAAGTCCCTCTTGGTGATGAAGTTGACGACCCCTGCCACCGCGTCAGCACCGTATACCGACGATGCACCGCCGGTCAGGAGCTCCACGCGATCGATCAGCTGCGTGGGAATCTGGTTGACGTCGACAGCCAGTTCGAACGGGTTACCGAAACCCATACGATGACCGTTGGTCAGCACCAGTGTGCGCTTGGACTCCAGACCGCGAAGGTCCAGCGTGGCCGTCCCCGTCGCGCCATTCGCTACGGTCGACGTAAACTCCGGCGTCACCTGTGGCAGGCTGTTCACCAGATCTTCGACGCGGGTCACCCCACGATGCAGAATTTCGTCCGCATCCAGCGTCGTTACCGGACTCGAAGTAACCAGGTTGGCATCGGTCGCTATTCGCGATCCGGTGACAACGATCTCCTCGAGTTCGTCCAGGTCTGCGTCCTGCGCTATCGCGACAGCAGGTAAACCTGTTGCTACGGCAGCCGCACCATACAAGGCACGACTCACCGCCCGAGACAGCATGTCTTGCTTCATCTCGACTCTCCCCTATATGTGTAGTGTCAAAAACAAATCCGTTTGGTGTTCCCTCTTACATTTACGCATGCATGCGTGTGTCGAGCGTTGTAATTTCGTCACACACACGACCGTATGATGCGTGAGAATCGCATATAGTTCCGATTTTGCTTAGACCATTTTGGAAATAAGGGAGTTGCGAAATTGCAACAAGTGCTCGAAACAGCGGCTCAACCGGGCTTGTTGACCGCCTGGTAAGCTTCAATTGCATCACCCAGCGCCGCGGTCAGCGGCGGGAGCCGTGCACCAAAATGGTGCCATTGGTCAATACCGCGGCGGTTGATCGGCTGGCGCACCTGTTCGGCACTGGCCGTGCTGACGGGCCGGCGGTTTTCGTGAAAATTCAGGCAGTTTTGCTCGAACGGCAGGCCGCAATAGTCGAGCAGCCGGCGCACCTCGGTCTCGGTATCCTCGACCAGATCTTCGTAAATCACGCGATGCACGCGGCCGGGCAGTGCGGCATCCATGTGATGCATCAGATCGAGGTAGTGGCGGTAATAAGCCCCTATATGCTCGAGGCTGTAGCTGAAGCTCTGCGAGGTCGCGAACAGTTCCTTGTACACCGACCAACCGCAGGCCATCGGATGCCGGCGCACGTCGACGATACGGGCGTTCGGCAACATGAGATGCATGAGGCCAATGTGCGCGAAATTGTTTGGCATCTTGTCGACGAACGACGGTGTGCCCCGCTTGCGGTGCCTGCGTGTGCGTTGCAGGTAGCGTTGCCCCAGCTCGGCAAAGCGCGCAGGCGGCAGGGTCTCGAGAACGTCCGGATACGGCGGTCCGCCGCCCGCGCGCGTATCCAGCGAGGCGGCAATCGCCAGCACGTCGGGCAGTTCGGTCGTACCCTCGACGCCGGAGTGGCTCGCGAGAATCTGCTCGACCAGTGTCGATCCGGAACGCGGCAGACCGAGAACAAAAATCGGGTCGGACTCGGCCGCGCCGTAGCCTTGCCGGTCCTCGAAAAACGCCCGGGAAAACAGCGCTTTCGATCGCCGTACGTGATCGGCCAGTAGCGCCGGATCATAGGCCTGCACGCGCTGCCGGAGCCGGTTGCCTTTGTCGTAGTGCTCGAACGATTCGTCGTAACGCTGGCGCTCCTCCAGCGCCCTGCCCATTGCAAAATGAAAGTGCGTGCGATCGGTGTCGCCGAGGGTCGAGGTTTCGAGTTGTGCGCGCATGGCGTCGAGTTCCTCGTCCTCGAGCTCGCCCGTCTTGAGATTCGCGAGGCTCCAGTACGCTTCGCCGGCTGAGGGCAGAAGGGCAATCGCCTTGCGGTAGGCCTCGATGCTGTCGGTGCTGCGGCCTACGGATTTCAGCAGATGACCAAGGCTCGTCCAGACGGCTGCCTGGCCAGGGTCTTCGGCCAGCAGTTCCTCGAAAATCCGGATGGCCGGCTCGTAGTCGAGGCACTTCGTAAGAATCGCCGCCTTGAGCTTGCGCAACGCAGTATCACGCGGCGCGTTCGCGAGCAGCCGTTCGCAGTGTTCCAGCGCCTCGTCGACCCGGTTCTCGTGGAGCAGAACCACCGCGTAATTGTGGCGTGCCCGGGTGTAGCCGGGCGCCATCTGAACGACGTGCCGCAGTAATTGTCCCGCGTCGGCTTTCTGGCCGTGACGCTCTGCAATGTCGGCGAGCAGACAAAGCGCCACAATGTCGTTCGGATGCGCGCCGAGACGCTGGCGAACCAGCCGCTCCGCAGCCGCGCTGTCGCCACTGCCGAGTGCCGACGCCGCATCGCGTAATTCGGGGATCTGCGACGCAAGCTCGACGTAGCGCCCGAACGCCGCGTCGGCGCCGGGACCGTCGTCGGTCGCCAGCCGGATATCAGCGAGCGCCAGCCAGCCGTCCGCAAAATCCGGCCGTACGTCGACGGCGCGTTCGAAAGCTCGCTCGGCGCCGTCGACATCGTCGAGTTCCCGTCGCGCAAGTCCATGCTGCAGATGCGCAAACGGCGCCTCGGGCCAGCGCGCGCAGAGCGACGACAGCAGGTCGGCAGCCTGTTGGGGTTTTTGCTGCAAACGCAGCGCAATCGCCTGATACAACAAGGCAAGGGGTTCGTCCGGCCGCTCGCGCAGCAAATCGACCGCGCGCGCCTCGGCGGCTGCCGGATCGCTGTGCAGCAAACGCTCGATATCCGCCAGGGCAGAATGGGTGCCGTGTTGACCGGTGTTCAAAGTCTTGTGCGCTGCCGCTGCCGCCGGCACCTGTTGGTGAGAAGTGGGTCTATTGTTTAGGATCGATCTTCAATTGGAAAGGTTCATGCGAATACTGATTGTCTTCGGGCTTACTGTCTTTGGGATGTGGACCGTCTCTGCCGCGGCGGACGACGCGTTTGTCGATACCCTCCGCGACTGCCGGTCTCTCGCATCCGCGGAGGAACGGCTGACGTGTTACGACGGTGCGGTGGACCGGCACACCGCGCGCGACGATGCAGAGGTGGCAGACCCGACGGCGCCGGCGGCGACTGAAGCAACCGAGGAACCCTCGGCGGAAGACCTGTTCGGCATGAGCCCGGTCGAGGCGCAGCGAGCCCTCGAGGAATCCGCAGGCCGCAAGACCGTCGACCGCATCGAGGCGAGCGTCGTCGAACTCAGGACCATTGCGTCGAACAAGGTTGCCGTTGTGCTCGACAACGGGCAGGTCTGGCGGCAGACGACCGCATCGTCGCTCAGGCTGTCCGAGGGTGACGACATCGTGATCCGGCGTCGCAGCTTCGGCTCGCACACCCTGCAAAAAGCGGGGGCCGCAAGATCGATGAAAGTGCAGCGCGTAAGGTAGCCCGGACCCGACGATGAACGCCGCAGAACTCAGACAACTCGCCCTGTCTCTGCCCGGGACCAGCGAAACGCTGCAGTGGGGCGACAACCGCGTGTTCAAGGTCGGGCCGAAGATGTTTGCCGTCTCGGGTTACGAACCCGACAGCCTGTATTCGTTTATCGTCGGCGCCGAACGCTTCCTCGAACTCAGCGACCTGCCCGGTTTCAAACCGGCACCGTATCTTGCCCGCTTCAAATGGGTACAGGTCGATCCGGCACGCTCGGAACTACCGCCCGGCACGCTCGAAGACCTTTTGTGCGACGGCTACGAACTCGTGTTCGCGCGTCTCAGCAAGAAGCTCCAGCGCGAAATCCGCGGCGAGAACTGAAAGCCTGCTACGGGCGGCTCAGGTCGATACGAGAGAGAGGCTCACCTCCACGCCGTGTACGGCGCTCGACTCGCCCATGTCGGCGGCGGTGCCGTCGTAGAGCAGGTTGATGCTGGCGTCGTCGGCCTCCCGGCTCGGCCAACGGCCCTTGTACGACAGGACCGTGCCGCGCGGCACGTCGTCCGACACCTGTGCCGTCAGCACGACCTCACCAGCCGGACTGGCGACGCGAAGCTTTGCTCCCGTCGCAACGCCGAGCGCCGCCGCATCGTCGGGGTTGACGATCAGCTCCGCAGCACCCGAACGTTGGGCGAGCCGCGGATCGTTGGCGTAGGAATCGTTGAGACGCCATGCCGACGCCGGCGACAACAATCGGAAACGACCCTCTGCGGGCGGCAGGTCGGCGTCGGACGTCGGGCAGCGCGGCAAACCCAGGGATTCCGCGCGGGCTGACGCGACCTCGATGCGGCCGCTCGGCGTCGGAAAGCGGCGGTCCGCAAACGCAACGACCGGATCTTCGCCGTTGAGCCAGAACACGCCGTCCTGGCGAAGATCGTCGAAGCTGCCGGGGTAACCGATCTGGCCAAGCACTTGCGCCAGTACGTCGGCATCGTCCTCGAACAGCTCGGACGCGGACAAGTCCATTGCAGCAGCCAGCCGGCGGAAAATGTCCTGGTTGGGCAGCGCGTCGCCGAGCGGCGGCCTGGCGGCGGACTGCACGCCGAGGTTCAGGTGGAAATAGCCTGCCGTAATGTCGTCGAATTCGAGGAAGCTGGCCGCGGGCAGCACGAGGTCTGCGTAGCGTGCCGTGTCGGTCAGGAACAGGTCGATGCAGACGACAAACAGGTCGTCGCGGCTGCACGCCTCACGCAGTTTGCTCAAGTTTCCCGCGGAGGCCAGCGGGTTCGTGTTCCAGACCATGAACGCCCGGAATTCGTCGGCTGACAGCAGCCGGTCGGCCAGCTCGAGCGCGTGTACGGTGACTGCCCGTCCGTTGCGAAGCGCGCTGGCTTCGAGATAGTCATAGTCGACGCCGGCGAGTTCGGCCACGTCGTTCAGGTAGTAGAACCCGGCGCCGGGTTTGCCGACGTTGCCCGTCATGGCGGGCAACAGACCGGCCGCGCGCATCACGTTGCCGCCTCCGGGCTGGCGCTGCAGGCCCTGGCCGCACCACAGCAGCGCGGGCCCCCGCGCGTAGAACGCCGCGGCGGCGCGGATGTCCCGGGCCGGCACGCCCGTCACGGGCGCCGCCCATTCGGGCGTACAGCGCAGAATGTCCGCGCGGATTTCGTCGGCTCCCTCGACGTGCGCAGCAATGAACGCCTCGTCGAAGGCGCCGATCTCGGCGAGCGCGTTGAGCAGGGCAAAAGCCAGCGCGGCATCGCTGCCGGGGCGCAGCAGTAGGTGCAGGTCGGCATCGGCGGCCGTTGCCGTCCGCACGGGATCGATGACGACGGTCCTGGCCGGGGAGTCACCGAGCCAGTGGCGGTGCGCGTGCGGTGCGGAATGCGCAGGATTTGCGCCCCATAGCACGATGCACGCGGCGTCTTTCGCCGTCCGTGGATCGAAGCCCGCCGATGCCGTGCCGAACAACAGTTCCCAGGCGATCTTCCCGGCGCGGTTGCAGATCGTCCCGTAATCGACAACCGAGGCACCGATCGCGTTGACGAAGCGATTCGGAAACGCGGACGCCAGCAGCGACATCGTTCCCGAGTAGTTCATCGTCAGCACGGACTCGGCGCCGTGCCGGGCGATCACGGCCTCGAGGCGCGTTGCGGTCTCGTCGAGCGCGTCCTTCCAGGTGACGGGCGTGAACTGGCCACTGCCTTTGGGACCGCTGCGCCGTAGAGGTGTCAGCAGTCGCTCGTCCGTATCCTGAAACACGCCGTTGTAAGCCACCCCGCATTTTGCGCACAGAGCACCCCGGGCGACCGCGTGATCGGGGTCGCCCGCCACGCGCACGCGGCCATTCGCGCCCGGCGTCACGAGCATGCCGCAGGTGTCGTAACAGTCGCGAGGGCAGGTCGTTTTCACGGCCTTCTGCGTACGGCCCGTTGGCATGCGGCGCGCCTCCCTCTGTGTCCCCACCGGCGGATTACCGACATTTTACCTTCCCCGAGCGGCCCCGGAACCGGCTCGCGGCCCCTACCGCCGGGGTTTTTTGCCGCTCACTCTGATATATAATGCGCGCGCGCCATGACAAGGCGGCCGGCATTCGCAAGTCCCCCCTCCGGAGTATCCAGGTGAGTCAAGACCAGAAGTTTTTCGATCTCTATTCGCTCGTCATCGGCGTTCTCGTGGTCGTGTCCATCGGCATTTTCATACTGGCCGTCAATATGTCCGAAAACACCCAGGGCGTGTACACGCGCGAAGCGCCCGAGTATCAGCAGGCAATCCGCGACCGGATTGCGCCGGTCGGCAAGGTCTATATGCCCGGGGACGATGTGAGCGCTGCCGTCACGGTGATTGCCACTGCCGACGAGCCGGAACCGGTTGCCGAAGTGCAGTCGGGACCGCAGGTCTACAACTCGGCCTGCCTGGCGTGCCACGGCGGAGGCATTGGCGGCGCTCCCGTACTCGGCGATGCAAGCGCCTGGACGGCGCGCATCGATCAGGGCATGGAGACGCTGGTCGATCACGCAATCAACGGTTTCACGGGCGAAGCAGGTTACATGCCGCCGAAAGGCGGGCGCGTGGACCTCTCCGACGAGGAAGTGACCGCCGCCGTCGAATACATGGTGGCCGAATCGCAGTAATGCGGTTCGCACGGGCATCCGGCCTGTGCAACACTGGCGCCATGGGAAACCCCGGCACCAGGACCTTCCGATCATGAGCACCCGGCGGCTGCAGCTGGACCGTCGGCGCGTGCTGGGCGGGCTCGTATCTTCAGCCGTTGCGCTGCCCCTGCTGCCGGCCTGCGCCGCTTCTTCGGGCGCCACACCGACAGCAACCGACAACAGCGACATTACCCTCAGGCGCTTCTACGTCGACGCCCGCTTCGGCCAGGTGCACGTCTATCGCGCCAAACCCACCGACGCGTCGCAAGCGCTCTACAACCCGCTGATGTGTTTTCACCCGACCGCCGTTTCGGGCCAGTACTACCGAGACTTCATGCGCGAGATGGCAAAGGACCGGACCGTGCTGGCGATGGACACACCGGGTTACGGCCGCTCCGACCCGCCGCCCGAACCGCAGCCCATGAGCGAACTCGCCGGGGCCGCAGCGGACGTGCTCGACGCCATGGGTTACGGCCGCGACGGCCTGGGCCGCGTCGACCTGCTCGGTTATCACACAGGCGTGTTCATTGCGACCGAGCTGGCCGTCCTGCGCCCGGATCTCGTCCGACGTCTCGTGTTGCCGGGTATTGCCTATTACGAACCCGGCGAGGAACGCGATCGGCTGTATGACGAAAACGCCAAACCGAAGCCTCTGACCGAAGACGGCAAGAACGTCATGGACATCTGGCAGTTCTGGGTGGGTAACCGCCACGAAGGCGTGTCGCTGGAACGCGGCGCGGAGCACTTTGCCGATCACGTCCAGTCGGGACCTTACGGCTGGTGGGCGTATCACAGCGTATTCAGTTACCCGGCCGAACAACGCCTGCCGCTCGTCGGGCAACCCGTGCTGATTCCGAACACGCACGGCAGCCTCGAGGAACAAACCCGGGCCGCGGCTGAACTGTTCGAGGACGTGAAGCTGGTCGAGATCCCCGAGCTGAGTCATGGGATCTTCGACGTGGGCGTAGAACGGCTGGCAAACGTATCGCGCGAGTTTCTGGATCGATAGCGGTGCCGAAACAACCGCGGGCATGCATGTCCTAGGTTGTTGTAGGCCTATAGTTCGGCGAATAGAGTTCTGGAGCTTCGCGCCGGAGGGTCATGGTCGTTTGTCCATCTACCAAGCACGCGATCTTGTCTTCGGTAACATAAGAACACTCGTACACGCTGCCGCCCATCACCATCGTGTTCTCGCACGTCCCGTTTTCCGACTCTATGACTATTGTCTTCGTCGTTTGACTAACGATGCTCCCCAATTGCCGACAAATAGTCGGTTCCGCGCCAGGGTTCGCAAAGTACGTCATTAGAGAAACGCGCTCTTTGCCTAAGCACACCAGAAGAAAATTTCGGGCATCGGACGGCGCTACAATGGTCGACCAGCACATCTTTCCTTCAGCTTGCGAATCGCTTGCTTCTACGGTGGCCAATGTTGCCGCCGCAAGTAAACCTGTGAGAGCCGCAGCGTGAATACTCCGCACTATTGTATTCCTCAAATGATTCTATAGGCCGCCTAATCGCTCTTGCCAAAACGAGATTGAATAATACGGTTTCCGAATTCCACAACAAAAAGTATCGCGCATATTATCGTGGCGAAAAACCCAATCTGACGGACGATTTCCCAATCGAACTCCAATGCCAAGTAAAAGCAGACAAACGCTAAGAAGAAGAATCCGAAACCTATGCGTAAAGCCATCGCCCGTCTCCTCAGTCCTACTTTGTACAACTGTGCACCGTTGTCCTACAGACCTGTGCGCCGCCAGCGATGCCTACAGCACCCGGCAGGGCTACGCCCGCGCCCAGCGTAACATCTGGAGATGAAACCCCAAAGTCAACGCTCCCGAAGATTCCACTGAGCATCGCTGCAGCTTCGCCAAAGAGACCGATGGTCTCGGAGGTCGCACCCTCCTGCAGTGTTCCGTTCATGGTGTATCCAGCGCCAGCAACACCTCCAGCGAATCCGCCAAGACCTAACTGGACGCATACAGTATCCACTACACAATAGTTATTGTTCGTATCGACTGCGACACCAACAGCGACCTCAGCCCCGATGATTCCCGCAAATACGGCGTAACCAGCCTGGCCAGTTACGGTGTTTCCAGGTGGGAAAGGCCGTGATTCTGGTAATTGCTGAGGCCGCCCCGGCGACTCAAGCGGTGGGAGGCTTAGTTTGTTTATTGGTTCATCCGTTTCGTCGGTCAACGTGTTGTCCTGGACATCAATCTGCGTGTCGTTGTCTTGCTGTACGGGCACTTCGGGCGGTACAGGCGGTGCCGGCGTACGCTGCGGCCGATGTCCACGGATATCGGGAGTCCAGTAGTCCCGCCATGTCGGTGGTCGAATAAACGGATATCGGTCGCGGTCGCAGTAGCCGTGTTCGCAAGCGGAAAACCCGCTCGGGTCGGTGTAGGTTAGCGGACTGTTAAATACGTAGCTGTACCGGTTCAGGCTATCTATGAAGTACGGCGCCTGTACGAACGGATCGGCTGACAGGAATCGTCCGACCAGCGGATCCTGAACGCGGCCGTTCATGTGGATCAAACTAGTGTTGTCGAGGTGCTCGTGGCCGGTAAATCCGTGACGGGTAGAGTTGCCTATTTTGGTCAGATCGGACGCGCTCGGGGGACCGGACCAATCGACAGGATCGCGTCTCTGCCCAAAAGCATCGAAACTCGTGTAGACAACGGCATCGCCGCTGTCGTTCAGAACAACGTCGGTACTTCCGAGGTGGTCGGAAGCGAGATAGTAAGTATCGTTTGTGCTGCTGCTCCGAAGAACTCGATGGATCGTCGTACCGCCCGGCGCGGAAATGATGTGCCTGTATGAAATAAGGCTGCCGATAGTGACTTTCTCCATCAAGCCGCCGATGTAAATGGTCGTTTCCGTTCCGCTGGAGTACGTGGCGACCTGTTTCCAGCGACGACGGTCCGGCGCATACCAAAAATCGCTGGTCTGACCACCACCATTGATCTCGCTGGGCTTGTTGTAGGAGGTCCAGGTGACCGTTGAGCCGTTGCGTTTCTTGGCGTTGCCGTTAGCGTCGTATTCGAACGTGTTCGTTCCCGCGGTGACTACCGCATGGATTTTGCTGGTGTCATACACATAGTCCGACGCGCTGACATCGCTTTTCTTCTTGATATTGCCGTTGGCGTGATAATCTACGTTCAGGTTCTGCACCCCACCAAGCGTGGAGTAGTCCAGCCGGTTCATGGCATCGTAGTAGAACCGTTCGGTCAGGGTCTGGCGGAGATCGCTGCGCTCAAAGAGATTCCCGCCGGCGTCCCATTCGTAGTCGAGGTTCTGGCGGTTCGTCGTGCTCGCGCCTTTGCCGGACTGTTTGTAATCTACGAGCCCTGTCAGCGCCGAGAAACCGGCGATGACATTAACGGTATTGCCCAGATCGACATCGATGACGTTGCCACGCTGATCAACACTGACCAGGTCCCAGTACGTCGTGCCCAACACGTCACCGGTGTAGTCTCGAACAGAGTCCCAGACGCCGTAGTCGTAACCGTACTTGAGCTTGAATCGAGTGGAGCCGGTACTCGTCGGGTATGTTAATGTGTCAACTGCGCCATTGTTGTTGTACGTGATGTCATACACATAGGTCGAATCGGAGGTAATGGTTCTCTTGTTCAGGCGCCCGGCGGAATCGTATAGGTAACTTTCCGAATAACTCCCGGGACCGCTTACCGATTGCAGGCGTCCTATGTTGTTACTCGCGGACGACGTGCCCCAGACCCAGGTGCTCGTACCCTCTGCTTCGGCACGCTGCGTCATCCGACCCAGCTTGTCGAATTGGAACGTGGTCGTTTGAAGCTTGGCGTCTGTTTGCGATACAACTTCGCCCAAGGCATTTGGCGTAAAAGACCAGTCGCCACGATCCACATCGTCGAGAGCGGTTCGGACTCCGACAATATTGTATTCGACCTCCGCCAACACGACGGAGTTTGTGTCGGTGATCTTCTTTAGCTGCCCAAACGCATCGTATTCATAATTTGTGTTGCCGCTGCCAGCATCGTTGATGCGCAGAATGTCGCCCCAGCCGCTGATAGTTTGTCGGGTTACGTTGGAAAGAGGGTCCGTTGTCTTGGTCAGCAGTCCCTCGAAGCTCGTGGCTGTCTCTCGCTCTAGAGCGTTCGCTGCCGTATAGAGCCGGTTACTAGTCACTCGATCCAAGCTGTCGTAGATCAGCTTCTGATAGCCATTTTTGCTGCCACCCGACCAGTACGGCACGTGCGCAACTTCGATACGCCCCCGCGCGTCCCTCTCAACATCCGCGACAACGGAATAACTGCCACCTGGCATTTGCCGAAGCTCCAGTAACAGATCTGCGTTTTGATCAAACACGGATTTGTTAGTCCTGACGGTAGCTGAGCTGGTGTTCTTGTGACTCTCCTCGATGTAGAACTGCTCATCCGGATCGCACCCTGATGTGCACTGACCTATATTCCAGGAAGTCGACGTGCCGTCGGCGCGAGTTTCCAGTGTTCGCCGGCCGAACGAGTCGTAGTCCCAGCTCACCGTGAGGCCGTTCGGGTCCGTGATAGAGTCAGGCACGCCTAACGCGTAATCCCATGATTGGCTCGTTACCTGGTTCAATGCGTTAGTAATCGTCTCCGCGAACTGCCCGCGACTACCCCAGCCAATGCTCGTCACTCTAGACGGCATGTTCTTGCCCGTCACAGTGCGGCTATTTAGATTGCCGAAGCTGTCGTAGGCAAAATCGACATCCACCTCCCAGCTTGTGCTCCCCGGCTCGGTCTTCTGCTCGGTCGGACGGCAGAACGCACCGTTCCACGTTTGCGCCAGAGTCCGGGTAATCGATGCACCCTGCGTCAGCGTGTGACTGTTTATGCTCTGCGTCGTCTGCGGCCGACCCAAACACCAATTGCCGGCGTCGTTGAAGATTGAAGAGTGATAAACGCGTTCGGTCTTGGACGACAGGGCGTTCAACCCGGTCGCGACCTCGGTAGTCACGACCTTGGAATCGCTAATCAACCCTGACGTGTTGTCGATCGACGTAACGGAGTATTTCTCCGTTCGGTAGTGCGTACCGTTGTGTATGCCTCCTAATTCATAGTGCTTTGTTTCGACGACGCTGGCATACGGATAGCTGCGGGCGGTACTCCCCGAGCCCCAGTCGAGTTTGCTCCACGTGTAATTTGTGTCGCGAATCAGCGTACCAGTAGATTGCCTGAGGTACATCCGGTCCAGCGCTCCAATGTACGGAAAGTCCTGCTCGTAGTACTCCTCGGTCTTCTGGTTGTAGCCCTCACTGGTGTCGACAATATTCCGTCGCTCGAAGCCTAGGAAACCGCGGCCTTCGACATCCTGTCGCGCGCCTACGTACGTGTAGTTAAGGTCGTAGGTCGAACCGGTACCACTGCCGTCCGTTCGAGTGAGCTTTTTCGCGACGAATCGCGCGGGCTCGATGTCGATCTGCGGATAAACCGCACCGGAACCTTTCGTATAGACGCTCGAGTCGGTCAACGATCCGTAGTCGAAGGTTGCAGTGACATCATGACCGTCAGTGACGGTTTTCAACAGGTCGGATGGATTGTCGTATGCGAGCCGATATCGTAACGTCAACGAAGTGTAGGCGACGTCGTCGAAGCCGTTGCCGTCGATTTCTGCGACCTTCAGATGGCAGGTACAGTTGATCCCCGCGGATAACGAGGTAGACAGACCGCTCTCGGTCCCTCGGTACACGTACCAATCGTCGTTCACGACGTAGCGGACAATAATGTCGTCTCGGCCGTCATGGTCGTAGTCGGACACCGCTGCCGTCAGCGATTCCATGTAGTAGGCGTTCGGGCCGGCGATCTTGGTCGTCGTCGCTTTTCCGTTGCTATGCAGGATCTCCCATTTTGCGTTGTGAGTCCCCGCGCTCCAAGCAAGATCCGTAAGGCCATCACCATTGAAGTCGCCCATTACAGGTGTCCAGGCGAATGGCGGGTTGCTCAGGCTACCAACCTTGATGAAGGTGAACGCTTCGGTGTCGCTACCGTCGGCGTAGATGATGATCCACGTGTCGTCGTGACGCCAGTTCTGGGGGATCGTTCGCCAGAAGGATTTGCGGCGACCGATGATGTAGTCCTCTCGTCCATCACCGTCGAAATCCAGGCGGCGCTTACTCATTCGGTTGCGGAAATCAGCCCCCAACGCAGAGTCGTTCGCGGTGTATTCAAAAATATCGCCGGGATTGTCGTAGAAGCTCCAGTGCAGGGTTTCGCTGGATGCGTAGCCACCACCGGTATTGGCCCGGTGCCACAGGCGGATTCCCCACGACGGATCGTCTTCGAGTCGAACCAGGTCGTCCAGGCCGTCACCATTGAAGTCTTTGGCACTGTAGCTGCTGTTGCTGGCGTTGGACGCAATTGTCGTGTTGTAGGCGCTGTCGAAGCCTGTGCCGTTGAAGGTATAGACATGCCACGTGTTTGCACTGGACGGCACAAGGAAATCCATCAAACCATCGCCATCCCACTCGATGACGTGTGTGTCGCGATAATTGAGGTTGCTGATTCCGGTGTTAACTTCCGCGGCATATCCGGATCCATTGGCCAGCCGAAACCGCCAGGTGCCGGCACCCTCCGTCGCGCTGGAGACGTACATGACATCGTCGAGCCCATCGCCATTTAGATCGACGTAGTGTTGTAGCGTGGCCGACGGGATACTTTGACTGGTGTTCGTCTCCGCTTTGAATCCCTGTGTGGAGTCGGTCCAGGTGAATGTCGTGGGTTCCAGGCAGTCAGCCGTGGTTGCCGCGCATTCGGTAATCGAGGCCAGCCTCGACCGGTTGCCCGCGCCGCCGGACACTTCGTAGGTGAGATCGTAGATCTTGACCGTGTCAAAACCGCCGTTGAAATCGTGATCGTGGCCAATTTCGATCTTGTCGAGCCGATAAAACTGGCGAATTCGGCCATCGACCGTGTCGTTACCGCCCCAGTAACCGTAAACCGGATCCGGTCGTTGCGACGCTTCGTAAACAAAGTCCACTTCGTAAGGGGGCGATGTCAGCCCGGCACCCGAATTGGTCGCGTAAGTGATTTTCTCTATGCGAAAGCTGCCATCTACCGTGTCTTCGAAGTAGGAATAGTTGACGGTGTTACCGGCGCGATCTTTGATCGACGACAGGGCCCAGGCACGAGCCGTCGTGCTACCCACCGATTCGATACGCGAATCCGCAGTGCCGCCGTACTCATAAACTAGCCCGTCGCTTGCCTCCACCTCGAATGAGGCCGGACCGTTGCCGGCCGCGCCCGAAGCCGTCACACGACTGAACATCTCTCGCTCGGTTCGGTAGACGGAACCGTTGGTGCCGTAGGTCCCGGACACCAGACGTAGCCGATTGCCGTTCAGACAATACCCGTCGTCAACGGACAAACTGGCCGGTGAGAAGGCACCATCCTGCACAATTGTCTTGTTGCAACGCGTAATGGCACCGATTCCTGCAATGCTCCACCCCATACCAAGCCGGCCATTGCCGCCGGTGTGCCGGTAGACAAACTCCAGCGGCGGCTGCATTCGACCTGCGCCTGGTGGTATCCACAATGGAATCGAATATGTCGCGGTACCATCGGCGGCGACGTCCGCGTTTCCTGGCGTTCGACCGACAGCCGCGGATACCGTCTGGGCCGCGACCAAAAACGCGATCAGGACAATGGCTGGAAAAGGCGATGAGAAACGAACGCAGCTTCTGGCAGGGGAGTGCATTGACATAGCGGACCTCCAAAGCGGACCGGGCCTATCACATCGACTGCAATAATGCGCAAAAATGATTAACAGAGACTATATTTAGTTGTTATATAGACTTTTGTCAGCAATACGTACTTATACGGTACTAACGTCTCGAATGAGGCCGGGTTGGAGTAAGTGCTTGAACGACCTCGAAACCCTGCCGGGGCAACCCAGCAGGATTTCTCGTGTTTGCGTAAAACGTTTCCGGGGTTTTGTGCGGCCGTTCGGGCCATGCGCCGCAGCGAGAGTCGAGAATCGACCAGGGTGGATATTAGTTGCGACCGCCGGGCGTCTTGGAGCGGGGCCGACGAGGCCGTAGTGGAGTCTGCAGACAATCAGACAACAAAGTCGCTGCAGGATCGGCGAAAAAAGCAGCCCGCTTACGTGGGCTGCTTGTCCTTGTTAAAAACAGGGAGTCAGTCTTTTTCAGTCAACGACAAATCCGGCCGATGCATCCAGACCGTGTAGTCGGAACTCTCGAAGCCGTCGCCGAAGGTCTCGAACATTCCGGCCACGTCTCCTTCGTCCATGTCGGTGTTCTCCACCATGAACTCGAAGAAGCTCTGCTCCGGCGGCGCCATGTCGGCGTAGTTTTTGTACGGCGAGACCAGCATTAGCATCGGCTTGCCGCCAATGCGATTCATCCACACCCAGGGATTCTCGTCACCCCAGCCGTGCTCGATCGCCGCCTGGCTGAACTGCTTGCGCACCTCGTCGACGTCCATGCCTGCATCTTCCTCCCACACCCAGGAGGTCACGCCGAAATACTTGTAGCCGTCAGTATTTTCCGGCCAGGCGCTGTTTTCCATGTCGATGCTTTCCAGGTAGTGCTGGATGTAGTCGACGTAAGGCATGACGGTTTCATTGAAGTGTTCGCCGAAACCCTTCTCCTGGGCCTCTTCGCCGTACGCATCCTGATCCGGCCAGTCGAAGCAGCAGTAGCGGACCGTGTAAACGTTCATCTTGCGGCCTATGACCGGCACGTACATTTGCCAGTCACGTGAGTCGCCCGCCTCTTCGCGCATGGCAACGTGCTCTTTGATGGCGGCTTCGAACTCCGCGCCCATCCCCTTCTTGGGCACGAGCATCCATGCCGTGGCCAGCGCAGGTGCTGCGCCGTCGTCCTGCGCTACTGACGCTAACGGCATTGCCGCCAGCGCAGCCGCGACGATCAGGCCGCTCAAGCTTGATAGTTTCATAGGTGTCTCCCTCTTTTTGAGATGAATCCCGGCCTTACTTTTTTGTTTATTGGTTGTACGTCCGGGACATGTCCGCCGGCGTCTTCGCGCCGATCGGCTGTGGGAGCACATTATAGACCTGTCCGTCAGCGCTGCTTTTGGTGCCGGCCAAAGAGGCTTTTGGGGCCGCCACTGGTCGCTTTTTTGCACCCTCTCGCAGAAAGCGGGGACTGGCCATGCCGTGCTGCGCTCGAACGCGAGACAGCCTAGAACCGGCGGAAGTAACCTACGCCGTAGAACACCTGATTCTCGTCACCCTCGCGTGCAACGATCGGGCTGTCCGCAAAGTCGCCCTGCAGCCGGTTGTTGGCCAATCGCAGAAACACGCCGGCGTGCTCGCTGAACGAGACGATCGAATAGAGTTCGACGCCAACGTCCCTGAGGCCGCCGCCGGTGGAGAAGGCGGGCAGGCCGGCAATCGCGCCGTCAGCCGCAGTGACGTCGAAATAGGTTTCGGCGTACGCATCGGATACGTAGGTTGCGTTCAACGCCACGCCAAAGCGCAGCGCTCGCGCCGCGGCAAAGAAGTACTCGAGGTCGGCTTTGACGAGCCAGCCGTCATGAACACCCGTCACGTCGCGCCGGGCGTTGAGGTAGCCGCTGAGTACACCTTCGCGGGCCGAGCCGTACGGCGTGCGAAAGCCGACGTAGGCGCCCAGTTCGAGCGCGGGATCGATCTCGGGCAGCAGCGCCACGGCCGCCGAATCGGCGTTGTCCCCGCGCGGTATGCTCACGCTCAGTGTAGGCCCGGCCCGCCAGACGCGATCCTCGTTGAGATCGTAGCGGAACTCGAGACCGTCGACTTCCGCCTCTCTGCCGAACAGCTGGAAACGCGATGCCACAAACGGCACCGTGCGCAGTTCGTCGGCGCCTTCGTATTCGGGTATTTGCGCTGCGCCGAGCACAATGAATCCGCCCGGCTCCCCGGCAGACTCACCGTCGGCGTGTGCGGGCGCGGCGATCAGCAGGAAGCTCGCAACTGCGCATGCCGGGATGCTGCCTGACAGCTTATAGAGAAACCGGATGGTGGATTGCATGACGTTCTTCCGATGACGTGAGAGTCATCTGAAGATAGTCACTACGAAAAATGAAGTCTACGGTGTAACTGTAACGAATTGTCGCTGTGCTGCGGAGACGAACACACTCATTGCCGAAGCACGGGTCGCTTGTATTTGTCGCCCCACTTCTTCATCGCCAGTACGACCGGACCCAGCTCTCGACCCTTTTTGGTTAGGCGATATTCCGCACGCGGCGGATGGTCTTCGTAGAAATGGCGCTCGAGGACGCCGGCGTGCTCGAGCCATTTCAGACGGCTGGAGAGCGTGTTCGGCGAGAGTCCTTCGTGAGTGTCCAGGAAGTCCTGGAAACGGCGCCCCGGATTCAGCAGCAGGTCGCGCAGCAGCATGACCGACCAGCGATCACCAATCACGTTCAGCGTACGGCCCACGGGACATTTGTTGTCGTACATTCTTCGAGCCTCTCGCTGACCTGGAAGGGGCGTTCGGTTGCACGGCAATAGTGACTATCGGATTCATAGCTTTCAAGCCTCCCAGCGGCATGTCCGGGCCTGCCGTACCGGAACCCTACTTACAGCAAGAATCGGGTCGCCCGCACGCGCGCCGGGGACTACCTTGTCGCCATCACTTCTCGAACAGGGACACACGACGCATGAATGCACTGAAGGACAAAACCGCCATTGTCACGGGCGCCAGCGCGGGCATCGGGCGCGCAGCCGCGAAGCTGTTTGCCGAGGAAGGCGCAGCCGTGGTGGTCGGCGCGCGGCGGCAATCCGAACTCGATCAGCTCGTTGACGAAATCGTCGCCTCCGGCGGCCGCGCAGCCGCGCTGGCCGGCGACATTCGCGCCGAAGACTACGTTCGCGATCTCGTCGAGCTGGCCGTGGAGCGCTTTGACAAGCTCGACGTTGCGTTCAACAACGCAGGCATTCTTGGCAGTGCCACCTCGGCGCCGCACCTGAGCCGCGAAGAGTGGACCGACGTCATCGACACCAACCTGACGAGCGGTTTTCTCTGCGCCAAATACCAGTTGCCGCGGCTGCTGGAAACGGAAGGTTCGCTGGTGTTTACGGCGTCTTTTGTCGGCAACACGGTGGGCATGCCGCAGACGCCTGCTTATTCGGCGAGCAAGGCCGGCCTCGTCGGCCTCACCAAAGCGCTGTCGTCGGAATACGGCCCGCAAGGTGTGCGCGTGAACGCACTGCTGCCCGGCGGCGTCGACACGGCCATGGCTGTCGAGTTCAGCGATGATCCCGAAGTGGTAGCCTCCGTAAAGAGACTGCATGCTCTGAAACGACTGGCGGCACCGGAAGAGATAGCGCGCGCCGCGCTGTATCTCGCCTCGAGCCAGTCGAGCTTCGTGACCGGGACCGCAATGCTGGTCGACGGCGGCGTTTCGATCGCCAGAACCTGAGGAACCCGCATGAACATACAAGAGTGGACAGGCACGGAAACGATTCAGATGAACGGACAAACAGAAGAGCACCGGCGGAACGCGAGCGACGCGCGGACCTACGATCGCATCGCCAATGCCATTGCCTACATTGGCGAGCATTTTCAGGAGCAGCCGTCGCTCGACGATGTCGCGGCCGCGGCCGGGATGAGCCGCTATCACTTCCAGCGGCTGTTCTCCGAATGGGCCGGTGTCAGTCCGAAAAAGTTCATGCAGTACCTGAGCCTCGAGTACGCGAAAACGCTGCTCAAGGACGGCAAGACCTCGCTGCTCGACGCGGCGTATTCGACGGGCCTCTCGGGTACCGGCCGCCTGCACGATCTGTTCGTCCACATCGAGCACATGACACCGGGTGAGTACAAGCGCGGTGGTGAGGGCCTGGAAATACACTACTGTTTTGCCGACAGTCCCTTCGGCCGCCTCCTGGTTGCCGCAACGCCGAAAGGTGTATGCCACATGGCGTTTGCCGATGACGAGACGAAGGCTTTCGACGAACTGCAGCGGCAGTTTCCCAACGCCGACTACGAGCAGGTCGTGGACCGATTCCAGCAGGATGCCCTGTTCGTGTTTCAGGAGGACTGGCAGGCGCTCGACCGGATCCGCCTGCACCTGAAAGGCTCGGCGTTTCAGCTCAAGGTCTGGGAGTGTCTCCTGAAGATCCCGGCCGGGCAGCTCGCGAGCTACGGTGACGTCGCGCGCGCCATCGGCCAGCCGACGTCGAGCCGCGCCGTCGGCACGGCTGTTGGCGACAACCCGGTGGCATTCCTGATCCCGTGCCACCGCGTGATTCGCGCAAGCGGCAGCCTCGGCGGCTATCGCTGGGGGACAACCCGCAAGGCGGCGATTGTGGGCTGGGAGGCCGCGAACGGTCAGCACATTACGGACAGGGACGGTCACCTGCAGACGCGGTAAATGCGTAGTGCCGAACGCAACGGCTTTCAACTATCATTGCTACAGGGCGGACTCTCCGCGATAGATCCACTCGCAAGTCGCCGCCCTGTTGTCGGCGCCCGTTGACCGGGCGTCCGGCAAACACGTTGAACTCAGATCCAAAGCCTGTTCCACACAATACCCCCCACGGCAGGGCATTGAGGCCCTCCTGCGGATATTGCAGTGACACCGACACAACGGAGGAGCATTACCGTGATGAGATTGATCGCAATTTGCACGTTGCTGGTACTACCTTCTTTTGCGCAGAGCGCTACGCTCACCGACGCGAAAGTGCTTTCGGTCGGTACTTACGGATCGGGCCGCCTGTTCATCGTACTCGACAAGGTGATTGCCGAACCGGGCTGCAACTATGCGCAGGTTCATATCGATGCCGGGCACAGCCAGCTCGACACGTGGATGAGTATTGCGCTGGCGGCGCTGGCCAGCGGTGCCCTGGTATCGGTAACGACGGATGGCTGCCTGGGCACCTACCCCACCATGAACAATGGGCTAAGCACGAATTTCAGGATCAACTCCGGCTAGCGGGCTGGCGCGCGGGCGCCCGTTTGACGTCAATAGGAACGATCACTCACTGAACAGCTTGGTTTCGCCGGAAACTGCATTGACCATTGCCACGCGGTCGACGCTGTCGCTTCGGGAAACCAGGCTGATCGTCCAGTACGGTGTTAGTGACGAACCGTCGCTACTGTACTGGTACCCTATATAGGGGTGTTTCGCTTCGAGGTTCTCGCCGCCCTGGTCGAAAACAATGTTGCTGGGCTCGAAGCCAAGCTCTTGTGTCAGCTTCGAAACGGCAAACCGAGTTGCCTGACCTTCGGGAATCACCGGTTCGTAGATCACTGCACCCGGACCGGCAATCAGGGACGACAGATCCGTTACCGTGCCTTCAGCATCAAAATCTACGCTTTGGTTGGAACTGACGCGAATCCCGTTGATGAACTGATTGTAAATGGCTGTGCCGCCGTCACTGGTGAGTGACGCGCGGCGAATACGAATCTCCAGACCATCGAACGCGCCGGTAACCTCGGAGAGACTGTCCAGCAAGTAAATTAAGGATTCAGGATTCTTGTCAACGAGCCCCTGTGCATCGACAGTCCCGATGTCGCCACCCTTGAGACGAATGTATCTCACCGAGCCGCTGCCGAATCGCTGTGTCTTCTCCGGTGCAATCGCATCGAGCAAATCTTGTGCTTCGGTGCTTAGTTCGAGTTCGCCAGAGGCGTCAGGCGGTGCCAGGTGCGAACCGCCTGCTGTCTCACTATCACTTGGCGCCGCCTCGGTCTGTGGCGTTGTTGAACGATGCACGTGCTTTTGGCTCTCGACCGATACCATCAACGTCCAGGCAACGACACCCGCGAAAATCGCGGCGGCCAGCAGAAAGGCCTTCGTCGTTCTGCGCTGAAACACGGATACGTCCTCTCAGTGGTTGGACGGGTAGTCGATCGGGCTCATGAATAAACTAACCAGCACTTCAAAAAACGGGCCCCGATACATCAGCGAGCTTGAGCTGTGCTCTGGAGCTACGCACTATCCGAGATACTTCAGCAGCATACTCCGTCGGGTCGTCGAGGTGCTCTGCCAGATTTCTGGCTTGTTGTCGTCTGTGTTCCGCCCAACTGCGATCGTCATCGTCAGCGATCACTCGGTTGAAGCATTCCCTGGCTTCAGCGGTATCCCCAGCCAATCCTGAAGCAACGGCACGGTGGTAGTCTCTCCAAGTGGTCGGTGTCTCGTCGCCGAGGGATTTCGCAGCTTCGGCAACCGTATCCAGCCGAGCACGAAGTTCAACGACTTTGTCGCGCGCCAATCGCGAGAGCTTCGTAATTTCGTCTGAAAACTGCTCTTCGTTTTCGTACCGGACAAAATCACCTTCCCGGTACCCGAGATCGAAGGTGAAGTGCCTTCGTGGGTACCACTGAAAGCAAGCGCCTACGTTTAGATAGCTGCCGCTTTCATGAGCGCTTGGCTGGAATTCGATCACACCAACCCACCAGCCCTGATCATCCAACCACGTTCTGGACCGGCCTTTTCTGGTACAGCCCAGTGACGCAAGTTCAGCGTTCACCGCAGCGGCAAGTACTCTTTCGTGAGATTTGGCCATGGCAATTTGCCCCAGCCTCCAGCGGGCTCTCGGTATGTAGAGAGCTGTATCGACAGGACGGCAGTTTCTGCGGAAGTTATCGCGCTCCGATTGATGGCGCCGGTATCAAGATAATCAGGCCGCGCCGCCTCTTTCAACCCTGCTCCCGAAAACTCAGCGCCTCCGCAACGTGCGCCGCTTCGATATCGTCGGCTTCTTCCAGATCCGCCAGCGTACGCGCCACACGCGTCGTACGGTGCATGGCGCGCGCCGACAGCCCCAGCGCATCGGCGGCATGCTCTAAGAGCTGCCAGCTGCCATCGTCGAGCGGGCAGTGTTGTTCGGTCGCTTTTGCGCTCAAACGGGCGTTGACGACACCCTGCCGCTCGAGCTGCCGGGTCCGTGCCTTCTCAACACGTTGCCGAACCGCAGCGCTGGACTCTTCCCGTGTCTCGCCGCGAAACAGTGACGCCTTCGGCCGCGGCACGTCGACCTTGAGATCGATGCGATCAAGCAGCGGACCCGAAATGCGTGCCCGGTAGTTCGCAACCCGATCGCCGCTGCAGCGGCACTGGCCCAGGCTGTCGCCGAGGTAGCCGCAGGGGCAGGGGTTCATGGCGGCCACGAGCTGGAATCGTGCCGGGAAATCCACCTGCGCGTTGACCCGGGATACGCTGATCACGCCGGTTTCCATGGGTTCGCGCAGCACTTCCAGTACGTGGCGGCTGAACTCGGGTAACTCGTCGAGAAACAGAACGCCGTTGTGTGCGCGGGAAATTTCCCCGGGCTTCGGGCCCGAACCGCCGCCGACCAGTGCCGGGGCCGATGCCGTGTGATGCGGCGAACGAAACGGTCGCTGCCGCCAGGCGGCGAGCGCCGGATGGTGTTCCAGCACGGATTCGATCGCGAGCGTTTCCAGCGCGTCGCTTTCGCTCAAGACCGGCAGTAAACCGGGCAGACAACGCGCAAGCAGGCTCTTGCCCGTGCCGGGCGGTCCGGACAGCAGGAGGTTGTGGCCGCCCGCCGCTGCAATCTCCAGCGCACGTTTCGCCCGTGGCTGACCGCGCACGTCGGCCAACTCGGCGTGCCGGCACACAACCTCGCCGACCGCGGTTCTTGGCGTGACAGCTAATAAAGAGTGCCCGGTCAGGTGAGCCGTTACCTCGGAGAGCGTTTCTGCCGCATAGACGCCGTCGTGTGCAAACGCCGCCTCATCCGCACTCGACGACGGTACGAGCATGGCGTGTTGCGCATCGCGCGCCCGTAGCGCCGCGGGCAGCAATGCCGACACGTGCCTAAGCTCGCCGTCTAGCGCCAGTTCGCCGTAAACCTCGAAGCCCTCGAGTGCACTCTGCGGCAGCGAGCGGGTCGCCGCCAGAATACCGAGCGCAATCGCAAGATCGAAACGTCCACCCGATTTGGGCATCTCAGCCGGACCGAGGCTGACCGTAATGCGTTCCTGAGGAAACCGGAAACCCGAGTTGATCAGCGCGCCGCGCACACGGTCCTTGCTCTCACGCACGGCCGTTTCCGCCATACCCGAGACCGAAAACGACGGCAGGCCGCCCGAAAGAAACACCTCGACACGCACTGGCGGCGCCTCGACACCCAGCGACGCCCGGCTGTAGACGATACCTATGCTCAACGCAGCCCTCCCTGGCGGCGTACCTGGCTACGTAAGGGCCGTGCCCCGGCGATATTGCCAGGGGCGAACCGGCGGATCAGCTCGCGGCGTCGAGTGCCTTGAGGCGTGCTTCGAGTGCGTCGAGCTTCTCGCGGGTTCGCTCCAACACGGCCTGCTGCAGCTCGAACTCCTCGCGAGTAACGAGATCCATGCGCCGCAGGCCGCCAGCCAGCGCCGCCTTGAAGTTCGCTTCCGCGTCCGCCTTCAGATTGCCGAGCTCTTGAGGCAGGGCATCGATCAGGCGTGACGCCAGCCCGTCGATTGACGAGTGCATTGACGATTCGGTTGACGATTTGTCCATGCGCACTTGATACCGAAACGGCGGTGTAAAGACCAGCCGAAATCACGGTGTTTTAGACAGTTTTCGGCTGATCACTATCGGTGCAGTGCAAAAAAAGCGCGCACCACGCCAGTGCAGCACCAAATAGGTACACGTGTTACTGCGTTGTTTCGCAACTGCTTTTAAGAAGCTGGCACGAATGCTGCTCAAGAGACGGCCGGGGGCAAAAATTTTTTACGATTCTGGGAGCGAATCTCGATGAAAAGCACACTGACCGCCACGCTGTTACTGGCACTACTCGCCACCTCAGGCGTGGCAAACGCACAACTCAGCGCCAACGTGGGCTGGGCCAGCGAATACCACTTCCGCGGCATCTTTCAGAAAACGTCCAGCGCCAGCGCCGGGCTCGACTACGAGGCCAACGGCTTCTACGTCGGTACCTGGGGCGCCGACGTCGGAGACGGCCTCGAGATCGACGGCTACTTCGGCTACGGCGGCGAAATCGACGACTTCAGTTATTCGATCGGCTACACGGGCTACTTCTACACCGGCGATTTCGACGACACCTACCAGGAAATCAACCTGGGCGGCGGCTACGGAATATTGTCGGCCGAGGTGGCCATTGGCCGCTACGAAAACTTCGACGGCCCGACACAGGACTACACCTATTACGCCGTCACGCTCGAGAACGCCGGTTTCTACGGCAAGCTCGGCGGCTTTTCGCAGGATTTCGACGGTGAATACATCGAACTCGGCTACGGCACGACCCTGGCCGAGATCGATGTTGGTGTGTCGCTGATCATCGCCAACGACGACCTCATTGGCGAAGACGACGAAACCCTGTTGTTCACGATCGGCAAGTCCTTCGACCTTGACTAGTAACGAACCGGAGACGTTTGTGAACAAGCACTCGTCCATCTCCGGTTCACATCGCACGACGGGGGCGGCCTTCCGCCCCCGGCATCTTTAGAAGAAAACCGTACAGGGGAATAGCATGAAAATGATCACCGCGATCATAAAGCCATTCAAACTGGATGACGTACGGCAGGCCGTTGCCGACATTGGCATCCAGGGCATTACCGTTACCGAAGTCAAAGGGTTCGGCCGGCAGCGGGGGCACACCGAGCTCTACCGCGGCGCCGAATACGTCGTCGACTTTCTGCCAAAAGCAAAAATCGAGCTGGCCGTCGCCGACGACGTCGCTGAACAGGTCGTCGAGGCCATCAGCAACACGGCACGCACCGGCAAGATCGGGGACGGCAAGATCTTCGTCTCCGAGCTTTCGCAGGCCATACGTATCCGCACCGGCGAGACCGGCGCGGAGGCCGTTTAGAACGACAAGAACACGCGGAGGATCTTCTTGTGGAAGACACAGCAGCACTAGCGGGGCAGGTTACTGAGCTGGCCTATGCCCTCGATACGTTTTACTTCCTGGTCATGGGAGCCCTGGTCATGTGGATGGCCGCGGGTTTCACGATGCTCGAATCGGGCCTCGTACGGGCCAAGAACACAGCCGAAATCCTGACCAAGAACGTCGGTCTGTATTCGATCGCCTGCATCATGTACATGCTCATGGGTTACTCGATCATGTACCCGGGCGACGATTACGCCGGCGGCTTTTTTCAGCTCGGCAGCGGACTCTTAGGATCGAGCGACAACGCCGCGGCCGACGTCATCGCCAGCGGCGGCGACGTGTACTACTCGGGCCTGTCGGACTTCTTCTTCCAGGTCGTGTTCGTCGCCACTGCCATGTCGATCGTCTCGGGCGCCGTGGCGGAGCGCATGAAGCTTTGGTCGTTTTTCATCTTTGCCGTGGTCCTGACGGGTTTCATTTACCCGATGCAGGGCTTCTGGAAGTGGGGCAACGGCTGGCTCAACGTCGGCAACGGCGAAGTCGGCTTCCTGGACTTCGCGGGCTCGGGCGTCGTGCACATGTGTGGTGCTGCGGCCGCTCTCGCCGGCGTCCTGTTGCTCGGCGCGCGTAAGGGCAAATACGGCCCGAACGGTCAGGTCAACGCCATCCCGGGCTGTAACCTGCCGCTGGCCACGCTCGGCACACTGATACTCTGGCTGGGCTGGTTCGGCTTCAACGGCGGCTCCGAACTCAAGGTATCCGACGTCGGCGAAGCCAACGCGGTTGCACTGATCTTCGTCAATACGAACATGGCAGCGGCCGCAGGCCTGGTGTTTGCGCTGCTCCTGTCGCGACTCTGGTTCGGCAAGGCCGACCTGACGATGGCGCTCAACGGCGCGCTCGCCGGGCTGGTCGCGATTACGGCCGAGCCGCTGACCCCGGCGCCCATCGAAGCATCGCTCATAGGGGCCGTCGGCGGCCTCCTGGTCGTGTTCTCCATCGTCATGCTCGACAAGCTGAAGATCGACGATCCGGTCGGCGCCATTTCGGTACACGGCGTGGTCGGTATCTGGGGACTGATTGCCGTGTGCTTCACCAACGAAGACGCCTCGCTGGTCTGGCAGCTGATCGGCATCGGCTCGATCTTCGCCTGGGTGTTCGTCATGAGCTTCATCGTCTGGTTTGCGATCAAGATGACGCTCGGCATTCGCGTCAGCGAAGAAGAGGAATACGAAGGCGTGGACATCGGTGAATGTGGTCTCGAGGCCTATCCGGAATTCACCAAGGTGTCGGAATAGGGCGACAGTACGAAACGCCCGGCGGCCGGCTTTTGCGACGAATTGTCATAAGCCAGCCGCCGGGCCGCACCGGGAAGACTCGTTAGAAACTGCAATTCCCCATAAAAACAACACTATAGCGGGCCCTCGAGGCCCGCTTTTTTTGTCCGCCAACCAGGCGAAACGCGCACAGCGACCGCTGTGACCGGGATCACTCCGCCGTCACGTCCGGAAGTGGTCTAATCTCGGTTAAAGACGGGTGCCGTATGCGGCCCCGTCAGAAAGAGCCCAACCGAACAGTCGTCAAATCATGGGTGGATGACGGTCATGAAATACGCTACAGAAATCGCCGCGCTGCTCGCGGCCGCGGCCCTTGCAGCCAGCGCGGTAGTACCCGTTGCAGGGGCAGGCGAAATCTACAAGTGGACGGACGCCGAAGGTAACGTGCACTACGGAGACCGGCCGAGCGGCGATGCCAGCGAGGAACGGCTCGCCATCGTCTCGCAGCGTACCGACAGCGGGCGCGTACAGGCCGGTATCGACGCGAGGCTCGAGCGCCAGGCGGCCCGGGCCGAGGCCCGGCAGAATCGTGACGCCGAAGATGCGGAACGCGCCGAAGAGGAAAAGGAATCGGCGGACCGTGCTGCCGCCTGCCAGGAGAACCGGCAGCGCCTCAATACCTATAATGAGTCGGCGAGGCTTTACCGCGAGGACGAGAACGGCGAGCGGGTCTACCTGGACGACGGCGAACGCGAAACCGCGAAGCAGCGCGTCCAGGAAATGATCGACGAATACTGCGGCTGACGCCTCGCTGCACCCTCATCGAAACCGGGCCATGGAATTGGCCGTTTGGGCTAGAATGAGCGGGTGATGAGTTTCCGCCGCCCGTCGTGGCTGCCTTGAAAAAGGCGGACCAAAACCAGCCCGGTCACACAGGTTCGGGCGGCGACGCCGCCGCACAGGCCTATCTTCCGGACTTCTGCGCCACGCCGACGGTGTTCGTTGCCCTGCTCGTCGCCGAACTGGTCGCGTTTGTGCTGACCATTGCAGCCTGGAGCCCGACCTCGAGTTTCCTGATCGAGCTTTCCAAAACCTCGTTGTTCATCATCTGGGCGGCGCTCCTGGGCTGCGCCGTGCTGTGCCAGCTTCGCTCGCGGCTCGAAGCTGCAGGCCCGACGACGGCCTTTGTGCTGAGTTACGTCATACTCCTCGTCATGACGCTGCTGCTCGCCGAGGCGGCGTTTCAGCTCACACGCATATTCGGCGAATCGGTCATCATCGAGGATTCCCACGGCGCGTTTCTCGTTCGCACGCTCGCCATAGGCGGCATCGTCATTGCCCTCCTGATGCGCTACCTGTACGTCGCCAGCGAATGGCGGCGCAGCATCGTGCTGGAAGCCCAGGCGCGCATCAGCGCTTTGCAGGCATTGATACGCCCGCACTTTCTGTTCAACAGCATGAACACGATCGCGTCGCTGACCCGGTCCGATCCACGTCAGGCCGAAGAGGCCGTCGAGGATCTGTCGGATCTCCTGCGCGCGTCGCTCGGCAACTCGAAAGACCTGTCGTCGCTCAAAGAGGAATTCGAAGTGGCGGCCATCTATCAGCGTATCGAGAAACTCAGGCTGGGTGACCGTCTCGATATCCGCTGGGACATCGACGACCTGCCGATGCGCGCCCGCATCCCCAGCCTGACTTTGCAGCCGCTTCTGGAAAATGCGATCTACCACGGCATCGAACGCCTGGAAGGCGGCGGCACGGTGACGGTCAGCGGCACGCGCAGCGAAGATTCGCTGTCCATTACGATCTCGAACCCCGTCGCCGCCGGCGCACCCGAGAAAAAGGACGGCAACAAGATGGCACTGGCCAACGTCCGGCAGCGTTTCGAACTGGCGTACGGCAGCAAAGCGGCTGTCGACGTAGAGGCCGCCACCGACCGCTACACGGTAACGCTTCGATTCCCGAACGCCACAACCGGTGACACGCTGTGATACGGGTACTGATCGTCGACGACGAGGAACCCGCACGGGCCCGGCTCGAGCAGATCCTGAGCGACTTTCCCGACTACGAGTGCGCCGGCCTCGCCGCCAACGGCGAGGAAGCGCTGCGCCTTGCGATCGCCGGGCGCCCCGACGTCGTGTTACTCGACATCCGCATGCCGGGGCTTTCGGGTATGGAGGTTGCGCATCACCTCTCTGCACTCGACGAGGCCCCCGCCATCATATTCACGACCGCCTACGACGAATACGCCATCGAAGCCTTCGAAGCACAGGCGGTGGGCTACATATTGAAGCCGGTGCGCCGGGCCCGGCTGGAGGCCGCGCTCGAGCGGGCTGCCAGACTGGCACCTTCGGCCCTCGGCCGTCTGGGGGCTGCAGCCACGCTCGAAACCCGGCGCGCACACCTGTGCGCCCGCCGCCAGGGTGAACTCAAGCTGATTCCGATCGACAATATCGTGTACCTCGAGGCCGATCAGAAATATGTTTGCGTTTACCACAACGACGGTGAAGACCTGATCGACGAGCCGCTCAAATCGCTCGAGACCGAATTCGCCGACCGCTTCGTGCGCATTCACCGCAGCATCCTCGTCGCGCTGTCCGCCATCGAGCGTATCGATCGCAATGCCGAAGGCAAGTCGCAGGTCATCCTGAGGAATCGCTCGCAAGAGGACGGCAAAGCCCTGATAATCTCCCGCCGTCACGTTGCGGACGTCAAACGACGGCTGAAAGGAGGTTAGGGTCTGTTGACATTATGCGAATACACCCTGTTGTCCCCCAAAACACGCCAATCAAGGCGCGAGGAGCGTAGTTTGGTGAATCCAAATAAGCGACGAGCAACGCGGAGTGGCGTGTTTTGGGGGACAACCCGAAGGGCTGGGCCTATTCTGCCGCCCAGCCGCGTTGTCACTCGCTTATGTAGCAATGCTACACGGCGCTCGTTCCGCCTTGCCGGACAGCAGAATAGACCCAGCAGGGTGTGTTCGCATAATGTCAACAGACCCTATGTCTGAATTGAACATACGCATTGCCACGCGCAAGAGTCCGCTGGCGGTCTGGCAGGCTGAGCACGTTGCCGCCCGTTTGCGCGCGCTCGACCGGGTCGGCAGCGTGGAACTCGTTCGGTTGTCGACCAAAGGGGACGAAGTCCTGGACCGCAGCCTGCAAAAGATTGGCGGCAAAGGTCTTTTTATCAAGGAACTCGAAGTGGCCATGCAGGACGGCCGCGCCGACCTTGCCGTGCACTCGATGAAAGACGTGCCTGCCGACATGCCGGCAGGTTTCTGTATTGCTGCGATCCTCGAACGGGCGAGTGACGCCGACGCACTCGTGAGCAACGGCGTACCCTTCGACGCGCTCCCCGAGAAAGCCGTCGTGGGCAGCTCGAGTCTGCGCCGCCAGGCGCAACTCAGGATGATGCGCCCGGATCTCGACGTTCGCCCGCTGCGCGGCAACGTGAATACCCGGCTCGGCAAACTCGATGCCGGCGAATTCGACGCCATCATCCTCGCGGCCGCCGGCCTCGAGCGTCTCGATATGGCCGACAGGATTACGGCGCGGTTCTCGCCCGACGAAATGCTGCCGGCGGCGTCGCAGGGCGTCATTGGCATCGAATGCCTGGACGACAACACAGCGCTCAAGGACCTGCTCGCAGCACTCGATCATCCCTCGACGGTACAGACCACGCTGGCGGAGCGCGAGGTTGCGCGCCGCCTGGGCGCAAGCTGCCAGTCGCCGCTGGCTGCGCACGCGACAATCGCTTCCAAAACGCTCGAGCTGACCGCGTTGGCGGCGCTGCCCGACGGCAGCGAAAGCCTGCGCGAAACGGCGAGCGGCCCGCCGGAGGACGCCGTTGCCGTCGGTCAGTCGGTTGCCGAGAGCCTGAGAAACCGCGGCGTGGACGAGCTTCTCGATCGAGCCCGGCGAATGGCCGCATGAGCACCATGTTCAACGGAGAAGGTGTTCTGCTCACCCGGCCGGTGTCGCAGCAGGAACCGCTGGCCTCGAAACTCGAGGCGGCGGGCGCAACGGTCATTCCCTTCCCGGTGATCGACATCGTGCCGCGCGCCGAGTCGATTGCCGCACAGGAAGCCGGTTCGCTCGACGACGCCGTCCTGTCGATTTTTGTCAGCAGCAACGCCGTGGAACACGGCATTCGATACGCCAGCGGCAAGCTGGCCGCCATTGGCCCGGCAACGGCCGCTGCCATTGAAAGCGCCGGCAAAACCGTGGACGTCATTGCCCCGACCGGTTACTCCAGCGAAGACCTCCTGGCGCTGCCGGAACTCAAGGACGTCGACGGCAAGGCCGTACGTATCGTTCGCGGCAGCCGCGGGCGGGAGCTGCTTGCGCATACGCTGGAAAGCCGCGGTGCGCGGGTGCAGTATCTGAGTGTCTACGACCGCCGGCTCCCCGACTATTCCGCCGCGGATATCGACGCGCTCGAAGCGCGCTGGCGCGCCGGCGACGTTGCCGTTGTCCTCGCCATGAGCGTCGAATCCTTCAACAACCTGCTCGAACTCCTGCCGGAGTCGCTGAAGCCCGAACTCAATGAGGCACAGCTGGTGACGCCGACCAAACGTGTGTTAAAAGAGATCGAAGAACGTTATCCGGGGGCCGACGTGACGCTGGCGGACGGGCCCGATGCGGACGCCATCCTCAAGGCCGTCGCCGAAAGTCTCGAACCCCCTCGATCGACCCCGTGACAACCCGTAACGCCTCTGGCACGTCTCACAGCATGAATCTTTGACATGAACAAGACACCGGACGACCCGGACCTGACCCCGGAACCCGATACCACCCTGCCGGAAGCTCACGACGGGGATGCAACGTGGGACGACGCCGCAGCCGACAACGAGGCTGATCCCGGCGAGCCTGCCGAGGCGGCAAAAGGAACCCGCAAGCCCGGATGGCTGGCCATACCGCTGGCACTGCTGGGCTGTGTATTCGGCGCCGCGGCACTGCTGGGCGTGGTGTATCTGTTCAGCACACGCCAGGCCCTGCCGGAACTCGACTTTGCGAGCCCGGTCGAGGTGGCCGCATTGTCGGAAGATCTCGATCGACTCGAGAACAGCGTGGGGTCGCTCGGAGACACACTCGAGGAACTCCGCCAGTCAAGCAGGACGGCGACGGAGCAGTCCGGGCAAGCCTTGACGGCGCAGCTCGAGGAAGCGCGTGAAAGTCTCGAGCGGAGGCTCGACAACTACGAGTCCCTTCCGCCCCGCGTCGGCAACCTCGAAAACGCCGTGGCGGCCATGCAGGGCATCGAGGCAGGTGCACGCGACACGCTGCTCCTGGCGGAAGCCGAGTACTACATGCAGATCGCCAACTCGCTTCTGACGCTGGCCGGCAACATCGAACTGGCCGGGGTGGCACTGGGCATGGCGGACGACCGCCTTGCGAGCGTCGGCAACCCGGCTCTGAACAACGTCAGGCAGGTGCTGAGCGACGAAATAACCGCACTGGAACTGACCGAGCAACCCGACAAAGACCGCAACGCCATGTTGCTGGCAAGCCTCGCCCGGCTTGTGGATTCGCTGCCGCTCAAGACGGTGGCCGGCACGTCGGATAGCGATCAGGAAGCCGTCGCCGAAGAACCCGGACTGGCCGGCCGCGCCTGGAACGGCATCAAGGAGGCATTTTCCGGCGCCGTCAAAGTCACGAGGCCCGGTGACGAGGACGCCCCGCTACTGATGCCGGGCACCGAGCCACTCCTGAGGGCCAACCTGTCGCTGCAGCTGCAGGCGGCGAGGCTTGCGCTCCTGAAAGGCGAACAGGGTGTGTTCGAACGCAGCATCGATGACGCCGAAGCCTGGCTCGATGCGTATTTCGACGGCGGCAGCCTGCAGGTCGAGAGCGCACGCACGACACTGCGCGAAATCCGCGCCACGTCGGTCAGCACCACGGTGCCCGACATTTCGGAATCGCTGCGGCTGCTGCGCCAGTACCAGAATCTGAGCGAGCCCGAATCGTGAAACTGGGCATCATCGTCGTTCTCGCGCTTCTGGCGGCAGCCGTTGCGACGCAGGCGATGTTCGCCGATTTGGGCTACGTTGCCGTTTCGATCCGCGGCTACCTGATCGAAACGAACGTCATGGTACTGCTGCTGGTGTTCGGCCTTGCCGTGTTTGCGGTCCTGTTCCTGCTCAAGCTGCTCGCTGCGCCCCGGCTCATCGGCGAAGCCGCCGGCCGCTACCGTGCCGGCAGAGCGGGACAGAAACTCACGGCCGGCATGATCGAAGTCGCCGAGGGCAACTATGCGCGTGGTGAGAAGCTGCTGGCCCGTGCCGCCAGTTCGAGCGACACACCGCTGTTCAACTACCTGCAGGCAGCACGCGCAGCTCACCTGCAAGGTGAGGACGAACGCCGCGACGACTGGCTCAAGCTCGCCTATGAACAGACGCCCGAAGCAGCCAATGCGGTCTTTCTGACCCAGGCCGAATTCCAGCTCGATCGCGGCCATCACGAGCAGGCGCTGGCCACGCTCAGGCGGCTCGAGGAAAACTCCCGCGAGCACAGCTACGCGCTGGCACTGCTCGGGCGCCTTTACTACCGGCTCAAGGACTGGCCGCAGCTCGCCGAAATCTTGCCGCGGATCGAGAAACAGGGGCGTGTAAAAACCACCACGGTCGACAAGTGGGCAACTCGCGTGCACTGCGAGGCATTGAACAATGCTGCCGATACGACCGAACTTGATGCCGCACTCGGACGCATACCCAAGCGTCTCAAGACCCGCCTCGAACTGCTCGAGGCTTATTTCGAAGGGCTAATACGTCTGAACGAGACCGAACGCGCCGAAAAGGAACTGGGCGCGCGGCTCAAGTCCGACTGGCGCGGTCCGCTGATCCGGCTCTACGGTCTCGTCGAGGCCAGCGACGGTGCCCGTCAGCTGAAGCGCGCCGAAGACTGGCTCGCAAAACACGCCGACGACCCGGACCTGCTGCTGACTGCGGCGCGGCTGTGTCTGCGCAACGAGCTGTGGGGCAAGGCGCGCAGCTACCTGGAAACGGTCCTGAGCCTGAAACCCTCGCCGGAGGCCTACCAGGAGTACGGCCACCTGCTGAACCGGATGGGCGAAGGCGACGCCGCTTCGCAGGCTTTCCGTGATGGCCTCGGCATGCTTGCCGGAGAACCGGTTGCGAGGATTCCGCACCTCCGTGCCGACGAATCCTAGACAAAAGCCGGTGACCGGACGCCCTGAGTCGACCTGCGTGAACGACCGGCCGTGACGGCGACCGTCCTGGTTGTCGGCACCGGCTATACCGGTCTGCGGCTGCTGAAGAAACTGCCGCGGGACAGCGCGCGTGGACTGAACCGTTCGACGCCGGCGAACGCGGGCCGCTGCCGGATCGACTGCCTCGATCTCGACGCCGTACCGCTCGCAGCCGCCGAATGGCCGGAGCGCATGAGTGTCGTGTACACCGTCCCGCCCGCGCGCGATACGAACCACGACCGCCGGCTCGAAGCTTTCCTGACTGCGCTCGCGCCTGCGCCGGAGCGATTCGTGTACCTGTCCACAACGGGCGTGTACGGCGACCGCCGTGGAGAAGTCGTCGCCGAAAGTGATGCGCCCAGACCGCTGACCGCACGTGCCGAACGCCGGCTTGCCGCGGAAAACGCGCTTACGGCGTGGTGCACCGAGTCGGGCAGCGAACCGGTGATCCTGCGTGTTCCCGGCATTTACGGTCCCGATCGCGTCATGATCGATCGCGTTCGACGCAGGGAGCCGTTGATCGACGATGCCGAGGCCAATCCCGGGAATCGCATTCACGTCGACGACCTGGTGCGCGCCTGCCTGGCGGGTCTGGATCGGGCCGTCCCGCCGGGCATCTACAACCTGGGCGACGGCGATCTGCGCTCTTCGACGTGGTTTTCGTTCACTGTCGCTGACCTGCTCGGTCTGCCGAGGCCGCCGGTCGTCTCACGCAGCGAAGCAGAAGCCCGTTTTCCGGCCCGCCGTCTGTCGTTTTTGAACGAATCCCGGCGGATCGACACCACGCGCATGCACGAAGTGCTTGGCGTTACGCCGAACTACCCGGATGCCGCCGTCGGCATCCGGGCGAGTCTCGAAGAAATGGGGCTGTTGCCCTAGGACGCTGTTTTCGCCGGAGCCTTTCGGCTCGAGCCGCCGGTTACGGCTGGCTGCGCTTCGACTTGAGCCAGCTCGTCAGCGGCTCCCATTCGTCCCAGTCCGGCCAGGCCAGGTATTCGGGCAGTTCGAAGATACCCAGACCGCGCGAGTAGGCGCGTATGTAGTTCTGGGCTTCGCGCAGAGCCGCTATGTAGGGCACACGAGCCTTGGTCAGATACTCATCCAGCTCGTCCCAAATGAGCGTGTTGTCGCGAATGCGGTTGCCGACGGCACCGAGCTTGACCTGCTTGCGGTCGACCTTGCCGACCGCCATTAGCTCTTTAAGAAACTCGGTGGACGCCTGCATGTCTATCGTCGAGGGCAGCACGGGAACGATGATCGTTTCCGCGTGCTTGACGAGGTTGGTCAGTTCTTTGCCGTGCGAACGAGCCGGTGCGTCGATCACTACGACGTCGCCACCGCGCGGCGCGTGCTTGAGTCCGTCCTTGTAACCGACGAGACCAATGATCTCAGGCCGGTCGGCCGGTCGCCTTTCAAGCCAGTCCAGCGATGAACGCTGAGGGTCGTAGTCTGCGAGAGCAACGGTTGCGCCTTCGGTGGCGTACCAGGAAGCAATGTTTGTTGCCAGGGTGCTTTTGCCGCAACCGCCCTTGGCGTTCATGACCATGATATGCCGCATGACTCTCCTCGGAGCTTGTTATGTTTATTCGGAGTTTATGTAAACTACCGTCGCCTTGTGCAAAAGTCCATACGAAGCAAAAGACCCGTGCACAATGCCTACGTTTGTCATGTTCTACTGTCGCGTTCCTCACTTGTCAGCGAATGGAACTCGTCTCACGCTATCGTTGCCGAGCCTGCCGGCTCGAAGGCGATCCAGAGTGTCGCACTGCTAGACTTTGCCTATGTCACTCCGCTATCTGAAAATGCACGGTACCGGAAACCGGATACTGGTCGTCGACCGGCGGCTGGACAGTGCCTCGGCACCGGACCCGGAAACGATACGTCGCATGGGCGATCCGGTGTCGGGCCCCGGCTTCGATCAACTCATGTGGGTCATTCCGGCAAGCAGCGACGACGCGCTGGCGGCATACCGCGTCTTCAACAGCGACGGTTCCGAGGTGGAACAGTGCGGCAACGGCCTGCGCTGCGTTGCCCGCGCGCTGGCAGCCGAGTCGGCGGGCAAGACCATGAAGTTCGACAGCCCGGCCGGACGGGTCGAGGCACGTGTGCTCTCGGACGGCCGGGTCACCGTCAATATGGGGCAACCGGCCTTCGAGCCTTCGGCCGTGCCGTTTCTGGCAGATGACCGCAAAGACCGCTACACGATCGAGGCCTCGGGGCAGAAGCTCCATATCGCCGTACTCTCGATGGGCAACCCGCATTGCGTGCTCGACGTACCGGAGGTCGAAATCGCCGATGTCGCAGTGCTCGGACCCGCGCTTGGACAACACGAACGCTTCCCGGAGGGCGCCAACGTCGGATTCCGGCGTATTCGCTCGGCCGATACGCTCGACCTCAGGGTTTTCGAGCGCGGCGCCGGCGAAACGCTCGCCTGCGGCACGGGGGCTTGCGCCGCCATGGTTTCCGGTCGCGCCGAGGGCAGGCTCGACGCGTCCGTGACGGTGCGCCTTCCGGGCGGGGAAGTCGTGGTAAGCTGGCGCGGTCCCGACCACCCTGTGTGGCTCACGGGCGACGCCGAACTGATCAGTGAAGGAATCTTTGAGCCATGAGTGAGGCCATGAGCACGCAGCCAGAGCGCGATTACGCCGACGACACTCCGAGCGAACAGGCCGTACACGACTATCTCGAGCGGCATCCCGATTTCTTCGAGCACCACAGTACCCTGCTTTCGAGGCTGCAGCTGCCACACGCCGCAGGCGGCACGGTATCGCTGGTCGAGCGGCAGGTATCGGTGCTCCGCCAGACCGATCTCAAGCTCAAACGGCAACTCAAGGAGCTCGTGGCCGTCGCCCGCGACAACGACGTGCTGGCGCAGAAGATCCACACGCTCAGCACCCGGCTGCTCTCGACGGGAACCCTTGCCGATACGATCGGCGTCGTCGAAGAGGCCATGCGCGCCGGCTTCAGCGCCGATCATGCCGTACTCGTGCTGTTCACGACGCCGGAGTCCCCGGGCACGCCCGAGCCGAGCCGCTTCCTCCGCGCCATTCACCGCGACGACGAAGCGCTCAAGCCGTTTTCCACGTTTCTCGAATCCAGTGCGCCGCGCTGCGGCCAGGTTCGCGATACCCAGCTCGAGTTCATGTTCCACGGTGATGCAGCCGACGTCGGCTCCGTGGCGCTGCTGCCGCTGGGGCCGGAGTGTCAGATCGGCTTTCTCGGCATCGGCAGCGTAGACAAAGACCGGTTCCATCCCGGTATGAGCATCGACTTTCTGACCCGGGTCGCCGACCTCGTCACTGCGGCGTTGTCACGGTACTGAGCCCATGCTGTCGGGCCTCCCGGATTGAGCGGCACCCGCCTTGACACCCGAAGCGAACGACTGGCGCGAACGGTTCCTCAAACACCTCGAAATCGAGCGGCGTCTGAGCCCGCAAACCGTGGACGCCTACCGGCGAGACCTCAACGATCTCGCGAGCTGGTGCGACGACGGTGAACTCGGCGACTGGCAGGCCATCGACGGCGAACTCCTGAGGAGCTGGTCCGCGCAGTGCTATCGGCGCGGCCTTTCCGCCAAGAGCGTTCAGCGCAGACTGTCGGCAAGCCGTAGCTTTTTCCGCTATCTGCTGCGCGAGAAGCAGCTGACCGCAAACCCGGCGGCAGACGTATCGGCACCCAAACCCGGAAAACGGCTGCCCGGCAATCTGGATGCCGACCGCATGGCGCGTCTGCTCGACATCGACGGTGAGGGACCGATAGCCGATCGCGACAGGGCCATACTGGAACTCCTGTATTCATCCGGGCTGAGGCTCTCCGAACTCACGGGCCTCGACCTCGGCGACATCGATCTCGACGACGGCACCGTACGCGTGACCGGAAAAGGGTCGAAAGAGCGCATCGTGCCGGTTGGCCGCATGGCACGGCAGGCGCTCGTCACGTGGCTCGGGAGCCGTAGAAGCTTCGCGGATGCCGACGAAAACGCACTGTTCCTGAGCCAGCGCGGCAACCGCCTATCGAGGCGCTCGGTCCAGTCCCGGGTCAAATACTGGGCAAGACGTCAGGGTATCGACGCCAACGTCTATCCACATCTGTTCCGCCACTCCTTCGCCAGCCACCTGCTCGAATCCAGCCACGATCTTCGCGGCGTGCAGGAACTCCTGGGCCATGCGAATATCTCAACGACCCAGGTGTATACGCACCTTGATTTCCAGCACCTGGCCCAAATCTACGATGCCACACACCCGCGGGCGCGGAAAAAGCGCGACTAGCGCCCAACCCCTGTAGAAACACCAGAAATTCAGCCTTAAGGTCTTCAGATGCAACAGTTCAGAGGCACAACGATTGTCTCGGTCCGGCGCAACGGCAAGGTTGCGATCGCCGGCGACGGCCAGGTCAGCATGGGCAACACGGTCATGAAAGGCAACGCCCGCAAGGTTCGCCAGCTGGCCGGAGGCCGTGTCATTGCCGGCTTCGCGGGCGGTACGGCCGACGCGTTTACGCTGTTCGAACTCTTCGAGAGCAAGCTCGAGCAGTACGGCAACCTGACCCGGGCCGCCATCGAGCTGGCCAAGGACTGGCGTACCGACCGGCGCCTGCGGCGCCTGGAGGCACTGTTGTGCGTGGCGGATACCGAAGCCTCGTTCATCATCTCCGGAAACGGCGACGTGATCGAGCCGGAGCACGACCTCATGGCCATTGGCTCGGGCGGCCCTTACGCGCAGGCCGCTGCGCTGGCGCTGCTCAAGAACAGCGAGCTCGAGGCCAGGGAGATTGCCGAAAAAGCGCTCAACATAGCCGCGGATATCTGCGTCTTCACGAACCAGAACATCATCGTCGAAGAACTGTAGTTGAAGCACCGTTTTGAAGAATTCCGGCCGCGAGGATGCTCGAGCCCGCGCCGCTTTTGTTCCGGAAGGTAACCATGTCCCAAATGACTCCACGTGAAATTGTTCAGGAGCTGGACAAACACATCATCGGCCAGGACGAGGCCAAGCGTGCCGTCGCCATTGCGCTCAGGAACCGCTGGCGCCGCGTGCAGATCGGCGAACCCCTGCAGAGCGAGATCACGCCCAAGAACATCCTCATGATCGGACCGACGGGTGTGGGCAAAACGGAGATATCGCGACGCCTGGCAAAACTCGCCAGGGCGCCGTTCGTCAAGGTCGAGGCAACCAAGTTCACCGAGGTCGGCTATGTCGGCCGGGAGGTGGACAGTATCGTCCGCGACCTGATGGACGTTGCCGTCAAAATGCTGCGCGAGGAATCGATGGACAAAGTGCGGCATCGCGCCGAAGACGCTGCGGAGGAGCGAGTCCTCGATGCCCTGTTGCCGCCGCCTGCGGGCGGTGTCGGCTTTACGGCCGACAATCCGAGCGGCGCGGACAACAGCGAAACACGGCAGAAATTCCGCAAGATGCTGCGCGAGGGCAAACTCGACGACAAGGAAATCGAAATCGACGTCCAGTCGGTACCCGTGGGCATTGAAATCATGGCCCCGCCCGGCATGGAAGAGATGACCAGCCAGCTCCAGGGCATGTTCCAGAACTTAGGACAAGGCAAGCGCAAGACGCGCAAGCTCAAAGTCGCGGAGGCGCTCAAACAGCTGACCGACGAGGAAGCGGCCAAAATGGTCGATGAGGACGAACTCAAGGCGCAGGCGCTCGAGGCCGTCGAACAACACGGCATCGTCTTCCTCGACGAAATCGACAAGGTGGCGCGGCGTTCCGAAACCCAGGGCGCCGACGTGTCCCGCGAGGGCGTGCAGCGAGACCTGCTGCCGCTGGTCGAAGGCTCGACCGTCAATACCAAGTACGGGATGGTGAAAACCGATCACATCCTGTTCATTGCCTCGGGCGCGTTTCACGTCTCGAAACCCTCGGATCTCATTCCCGAACTGCAGGGGCGCTTCCCGATACGCGTCGAACTCAAGTCGCTGAGCACGGAAGATTTTGTCCGCATCCTGACCGAGCCGGACGCGTCCCTGACCGATCAGTACACGGCACTGATTGCCACGGAAGAAGTCGACCTGGAATTCACCGACAGCGGCGTGCGGCGCCTCGCGGAAGTGGCCTTTCACGTCAACGAAAACACCGAGAACATCGGCGCGCGTCGACTGCATACCGTCATGGAACGGCTGCTCGAGACGATATCCTTCGAGGCGTCGGACAAGAGCGGCAGCCACGTGCAAATCAACGCGGGCTACGTCGACGAACACGTCGCCGAACTGTCGAAGGACGAAGACCTGAGTCGCTACATACTCTGACCACTACCCTCGATGACTGCTCCGAAAGAAATCAAACTCCGCCGCAGTTCGCGCCTCATCGAGCTGACCTTCGACGACGACGAACGCTTCGAGCTGAGCTTCGAGTACTTGCGGGTGCATTCGCCAAGCGCGGAGGTCAAGGGACACGGCCCGGGACAGGAGCGCCTGCAGGTCGGCAAGGAACAGGTTGTCGTCAAGGCAATCGAGCCGGTCGGGCACTACGCCGTGCGACTGGTTTTCGACGACGGCCACGATTCCGGGCTCTATAGCTGGAAATACCTTCGTGAACTGGGCGAGAAGCGCGAGCAAAACTGGCGTAATTACCTCGACCGCCTCGAAGCCGCAGGGTATGCTCGCGGGAAATCCCAGTCCTAAGAAGCGGTCTCTAACTAATTCATCGCCGCGTTGCGGTGCGAGAGGCCGCGAGGCAAGGCATGAGGAGCGCAGTTTGGTAAATCCAAATAAGCGACGAGCAACGCCGCATCGCGGCCTCTCGCGCCACAACCCTTCGGGCCGGCGGCCATTTTTCCGCCAGCCTGCGTTACCGCTCGCTGATGTAGCCGGGCTACACGGCACTCGCGGCGCCTTGGCTGCCAAAAAAATGGCCGCCGGCGCGGCGACGAATTAGTTAGAGACCGCTTCTGAAACCATGCCCTCCAGGGACGACACCACCCATTTCGGCTACCGGACGGTAGACACCGGCGAAAAGGCGTCGCTCGTCCGCGGCGTGTTCGACTCGGTAGCAAGCCGCTACGACGTCATGAACGACCTGATGTCGGGTGGCCTGCACCGCGTTTGGAAACACTTCACGATTGCCGAGGCGGGCATTCGGCCGGGACAGTACGTACTCGATCTGGCGGGCGGCACGGGCGACCTGGCGCTCAAATTCGGCCGCCTCGTGGGTAAGGACGGCCATGTCGTCCTGGCCGACATCAACGCCGCCATGCTCGAAGAGGGTCGGCGTCGTTTGATCGACGGGGGCGTTGCCGGCAACCTGTCGATCGCTCAGGTCGACGCCGAAGCGCTGCCCTTCGACGACGGCAGTTTCCACTGCGTCACCATGGCGTTTGGCCTGCGCAACGTCACCGACAAGGCGGCGGCGCTGCGCTCGATCCGCCGCGTGCTGAAACCGGGCGGCAGAGCGCTGATCCTCGAATTCTCGAAGCCCGTCGAAGCACTGCGCCCGGCTTACGACACCTACTCCTTCAAAGTGCTGCCAATGCTCGGCAAATGGGTCGCCAACGACGAGGACAGCTATCGCTATCTCGCCGAATCGATTCGCATGCACCCGGACCAGGACACGCTCAAGGCAATGATGGAGGATGCGGGTTTCGAACGCTGCCGCTATCACAACCTGACCGGCGGCATCGTTGCGCTGCACGTCGGCTACCGGCTCTAAGCGACGCTGTCCGTGGTAAGCACGCTCGATTCGGTGTTTGCGCCGCTCCTCGAGCGCATCAGTCAACGTATCAATCAGAATCTCGGCGAGACGACGCCGGCAGGACCGCTGCTCGACGAACTCGAAGACCAGAGCCTTGCGATCCGCATCGAGCGTTCCGCGCTGGCCGTTTGCCTCTCGGTGCAGAACCGCGAACTGGTCAGCTCGCTCGATATTCCCGACGAACCCGATGTCGTCATCGAAGGCCCGCTGTCCGGTCTCCTCAAAATGGCAACCGCGGACGGCGACATGGCTGCGCTGGCCGGCAGCGGCGTCCGGGTATCCGGGCGCGCCGATATGGCCCAGGCTTTCCAGAAGCTCATCAAACTCGGCAAGCCGGATCTGGAAGAAGAACTCGCGGGCCTCGTCGGTGATGCCGCCGCCTACCAGCTCGGCCAGGCGGCAGAGCGTGTGTTCGCGTGGGGACGCAACACCCGGCGCACGCTAATGCAAAACGCCAGCGAGTATCTGACCGAAGAACGGCGCGACCTGCCCAGCCGCTATGAGATGACGCGCTTCACGCGCAACGTGCAGACTCTGCGTGACGACGTCGAGCGTGCCGAAGCCAGGCTTCGCCGCCTCGAGGACAAGCTGTCGTGATCCGGCGGCGCAAACCGCTGGGCCGCGTGCTGCGCATTCAGCGCACGCTGGTACGCTACGGTCTCGCGGACGTTATCGACGAAGTGCATTTCCTGAGGCCGCTGCGCTTCCTGTTTGCATTTGCGCCGCGCAAGGTGGACCGCAGCACTCCGCTCGGCAAACGCATACGTCTCGCCCTCGAGGAACTGGGGCCGATCTTCGTCAAATTCGGCCAGGCGCTGTCGACGCGGCGCGACCTGCTGCCACGCGACATCGCCGACGAACTCGCGAAGCTGCAGGATCTCGTTCCGCCTTTCCCGGGCAGTGAGGCCGTCGACATTCTCGAAAAGGCGTACGGCCGCCCGCTCTCCGAAGTCTTCGAGCGTTTCGAAGTCGAGCCGCACGCAGCTGCCTCCATTGCTCAGGTGCACACGGCCAAACTGCCGGACGGCCCCGAGGTCGTCGTCAAGCTCCTGAGACCCGGCGTGGAACGGCAGATCGACGAGGACCTCGACGTGCTGCGCTGGCTCGCCGAGCTGGCGGACCGCTACTGGTCGCTGGCGGACCGCCTGCGCCCGCTCGAGGTGGTCGCCGAATACGAAAAAACCATTATCGACGAACTCGACCTGATGCGCGAAGCAGCCAATACGGCTCAGCTCAAGCGCAACTTCGAAGGATCGAACCTGCTGTACGTTCCGGAGATCTATTTCGATTACTGCCGCCCGGAAGTCATGGTGCAGGAGCGTATCTACGGCGTCCCGATCAGTGACATGAAGACACTCCGGGAGGCAGGTACGAACATCCAGGCGCTGGCCGAAAACGGCGTCGAGATTTTCTTTACGCAGGTGTTCCGCCACAACTTCTTTCACGCGGACATGCACCCCGGCAACATCTTCGTTCTGATCGACAATCCCGAGGAACCGCGGTACGCCGCCGTGGACTTCGGCATCGTGGGCACGCTCTCTGCCAGCGACCGGCGATATCTTGCCGAGAACTTTCTCGCTTTCTTCGACCGCGACTATTACCGGATCGCGAAACTGCACGTCGATTCCGGCTGGGTGCCCGAAGGCACGCGTGTCGATGAACTCGAATCCGCAGTGCGCACCGTGTGCGAGCCGATCTTCCAGAAACCGCTCGATGAAATTTCGTTTGCACAGGTGCTGATGCGCCTGTTCCGGGTAGCGCAACGGTTCGACGTCGAAATACAGCCGCAGATGATTCTGCTGCACAAAACGCTGTTCAACATCGAGGGCCTCGGCCGCGAGCTGTACCCTCAGCTCGACCTCTGGAAAACGGCACAACCCGTGCTACGACGCTGGATGAGCGAACAGGTGGGCCCGCGCGCCATGCTCAAGGACGTCCGCGACAACCTGCCGCAGCTTCGGGAGGCATTACGCGAACTCCCGGGGGTCATGCACCAGCTCACCGAGCAGGCCGCAAGCGGCCAGATCCGGGTGCGTATGGAATCCCCTGCCATGCTGGCTGTGCAGCGGGAACTCGCCGACCAGCGCAAACAACGCTTCTGGCTGATCATTGCGGCCACGGCCGGCATATCGGCCGCCGTTACCTACGGACTCGATGCGAGCGGCTGGGTGACCGGGGCTCTGGCAGCCGGTGCGCTCATTAGCGGATGGCTTGCGAGGCCCTCGGCGCATTCCGCGAAACGCGCGCCCGGCGGCAAGCGGCGCTGACGCGCCCGGGACCGTATACCGTGCTCCAGTCGATTGCGAGGTTTCTGCTGAAGCTGGGCGGCTGGACGCTGGTCGGCGAAGTGCCCACGGCGCCCAAGGTCATGTACATTGCCGCACCGCATACCTCGAACTGGGACGGGATCTGGGGGCTGATCGCCAAGGTGGCCTTCGACGTCGACGTGCGGTTTTTCGGCAAGGAGTCGTTGTTCTGGTTTCCGCTCGGTGTGCTGCTGCGCCGTATGGGCGGCATCCCGCTGGACCGCTCACGAGCCGGCGGTACGGTGGCCCAGGCGATCGAGGCGTTTGCCACCGAAGACAGACTGAGCATTGCGATGGCGCCGGAGGGAACGCGCAGCTTTCGCGAACATTGGAAATCGGGCTTCTACCGCATTGCCGTCGGTGCCGGCGTGCCGCTGGGACTGGCCTTCTTCGATTACGAGAACCGCCGCGTCGGCCTGGGCCCGACGATAGACCTTACCGGCCGGCCGGACGAAGACATGCAGGTGATCCGAGACTTCTACGTCAACAACGCCAGCGGCCGGCATCCGGACAAGGTCGGGCCAGTTGCGCTGCCGCCGGAGTTTTGAGTCCGGATACGGCACGCACACCTAAACGAAACAGGCCGCCCGTCGGGGCGGCCTGCTCGAGCTTAAGCTTGCCCTTTCGGTGCTTACTCGTAGCGCCAGTTGAGTTCCAGGCCCACGAGACGGCCCTTCTGCATCGGCCCGGCCGTAAACAGGCCGGCAATCGACGTCAGGTTACCCCAATTCGCCTCGTCGCCGAGATTCTTGCCGTAGACCGATACCTGCCAGCGTTCGTCGGGTGAGAACCAGTTGGCGCTCAGGTTGATACGCTCCTGGTCTTCGAAGAAGTTCAGGTTCGAGTCGTCGTAGGCATTGCGTTCCCGGAAGCTGTAGTTGCCCGCGAGGTTGAACGCCCCCAGGCTGCCGGCCGGAATGTCCCAGGAGAAACCGAGGCTGTAGTTCGAAGGCGCCAGCCGCGGCAGGTCGCCGCCGATCAGCGGAAACGGCAGGCCCAGGCCGGTTTCGATCTGTTCGACCACCGGATCGATGCGATCGTAGTCCGAATCCTGCCAGCCCGCGGTCACGTTCACCGAGAAGGTGTCGGTCAGCAACGCGACGAAGTCGGCTTCGACACCCTGGATCGTGACGTCGCCGGCGTTGAAGGTTGCCTGCAGTACGACGACACCGGCGGGTGACGGATCACCGACGTTCAGCTCACGCTGCGTGTCGTCGATCTCGTTGTGGAACGCCGCAACGTTGAGCCGCATGCGGCCGTCGTTGAAGGTCGTCTTGAGGCCCACTTCGAACGTGTTGTTCTGCTCTTCCCTCGTCGGACCCGGCGGAATCACGTCGGGACGCGCGTTGCGGAAGTTGAAGCCGCCCGAGCGATAACCCTGTGAGAAGAAACCGTACAGCTGACTGCCGTCCGCGAAGTTCCACTGCACGCCGAGCTTCGGCGTAATGTTGTCCCAGTCGCCCTCCAGGTTCTGGAACGTGCAGTTGAAGGTCACTATGTCCCCGCAACCGATGCCGCCGGGTGCCGAAATGATCCGCGCGGTTTTTTCTTCGTCGGTGTAGCGCAGACCCGCGGAAATGACCCACTCTTCGTTGAGGTAGAAATCGTTGTTCCAGAACAGGCCGTAGTTGCTGCCGTCCATGTCGCCGCCGAGCGCACGCAACAACGCACCGCCCTGGATCGACCGGCCTTCGCGGTAGTTGATCTCCTGGTCGAAGACATACAGGCCAACGGTGGTCTCCCAGCTGTCGCTGATTCTGCCCGACCAGCGCGCCTCGAAGCTGAGTTGATCCTGCTCGGTATCACCCGACGCGGCGAAGATCGGCGTCTGCGTGCCGTCAATGTCGACCAGGGAATCGGATTCGACTTCCCGGTAACCGACAATGCTCGTCAACGTACCGCCCCAGGCGTCGAAGTTCGCCTCGATCGTCAGCTGGTTCCAGTCGATCTCGGTGAACCCGGGTTCGTCGAGCGTCGTCAGGAAGTCCTCCTGGGCGCCGGCACGCTGCGCCGTCACGTTGGTCCAGGCGGCGCCGTCTCCTTCGGTACTGCCGTTCTCCCAAATGAAGGTGAGCTCGCTCGTATCGGTGGGTGTCCATACGAACGTCGGCCGTATGAGCGTCGTTTCGAATTCGCCGAAGTCGCGGCCCAGGGTCGGGTTTTCGTAATAGCCGCTGTCGTCGTCGTACAGAACGACGAGCTTTGCCGCGAGCGTGTCGTCGACCAGCGAGCCTTCTATGGCGGCGGCCAGATTGTACTGATCACCGTCGTTGAACCCGGCTCTCGCACGAAACCCGAACTCACCGGTGGGCCGCGCGTTGCGGATGACAACGGCACCTCCGGTCACGTTACGTCCGAACAGGAGTCCCTGCGGACCGCGCAGCACCTCGATGCGCTCGATGTCGAAGGTGTCGAGCACAACCCCGAACGAGGAGCCGAGATAGATGCCGTCCACGAACACGCCCACGGTCGGGTCGACCGACGGAATCGAGCTGTTGATACCCTGACCGCGGATCGAGAAGTTCTGAACACCCGGGAAAGTACCGATCTCCTCCATCTGCACGTTTGGCATGACGTAGCTCAGATCGGAGAGTTTCTGGACGAACAGCGCTTCGAGCTGCGTAGCGCCGAAGCCCGTAATGGCCGCGGGGACGTCCTGCACGGCCTCGGCCTCACTTTTCTTCCTTGCCGTCGTGACGATTTCCTCGAGGAGCGCACCGGCAGACCCCGAACCATCCTGAGCCTTTGCGGAAGAAAGTGGTAAAAAAGCGACAAGGGCAAGCGCAGCACAGGCCGTAACAGCCCATGAACCGGCTATACTCCTGACTTCAAAGACATTTTTCATGTGACCCCCCAAGGTATGAGAAAATGCGTCGATAGACAGTATGTTGCGTGTAAGGCACTTTAACACAACAACGGCTTTTGTCGCGTTTCCGCGCTCGCGGATGCCGGCGGTCATGAAGACACCGCCGATCCGCTAGAATCGGCGTCCATGACAGCCAGAGAATCCTCCGCCGGGCGGCACCGCTCCATCCGCAGTTTCGTCAAGCGCACGGGCCGTATTACGCCGTCGCAGGAGCGGGCGCTGCGTGAGCTTTGGCCGGCCTTCGGTATCGATTTTTCGTCGCACCCGCTCGAACTCGACGCGGTCTTCGGGCGCAGCGCTCAACGCGTGCTGGAGATCGGCTTCGGTAACGGCGACTCGCTGGTCACGCTGGCCGCCGAGCAACCGGATCGCGACTTCATTGGCGTCGAGGTGCACGAACCCGGCGCCGGACACTGCCTGTTGCGCATCGAGGAAACCGGTATTACGAACCTGCGGCTGATCGTGCACGACGCGCTCGACGTCCTCGGTGAACAGATACCGCGGGCGTCGCTCGAACGGCTGAACCTGTACTTCCCGGATCCCTGGCCCAAGAAGCGGCATCACAAACGCAGGATCGTCAACGAACGTTTCCTGAGACTGGTCGCAGACCGGCTGGCCGACGGCGGAACGCTCCATCTCGCAACCGACTGGGAGAACTACGCCGAGCATATCGACCTGGCGCTATCGGCGAGCCCGCTGTTTGCGCTGGACGAGCGCCGCGAACACGACGGCAGCCGGCCGCTCGACCGGCCGGCCACCAAGTTCGAGGCGCGTGGCCTCAGGCTGGGTCACCGGATCTGGGACTGGCGCTACCGCAAAAGCGTATCGGGTCCCGACACGTAAATCGCGCCGTCGCGGATCTCGAGGTCGACGCTTTTGAGAAAGCGGCCCGGGCAGGGCCCGGCGACACACTCGCCGCTCGCAATGTCGAACACGGCACCGTGCGATGCACAGATGATCTGCTGGCCGTCTTTGGTGAGAAACCGGTCCGGCCGCCAGTTCAGCGGGTGCCCCGCATGCGGGCAGAGATTCTGATAAGCAACGACGGTATCGCCCTCGCGAACGACAAAACCCTTGAACGGCCAGTCGCCGTCACCGATCTGAAACCCGCGGCTGCCCGGATCCTCGAGTTCGTCCAGTTCGCAGACTCGGACTTCCTGCCAGCTCATGGGCTGCCCGATTCGGCGCGTCCCCGATCGGGCTCGGTCGCGGCATCATTGCCGGCAACCAGGGCGTCGTGGCGGCGTGCAACGAAGATCGCAAGCAGGATTGCGGGCACGCCCATTGCTCCCGCGTAGATAAAGAAACCGAACCAACCCACCCATTCCTGCACATACCCGGAAAAGCCCGCGATGAACTTGGGTAGCAGGGTCATGATCGAACTCATCAACGCATACTGGGTTGCCGTGAAATCCCGATTGGTCAGACTCGTAAGGTAGGCAATCAGCACCGTGCTGCTAAAGCCCTGTGCAAAATTATCCGCGCTGATCGTCAGCGTGAGCACCCAGATTTCGGCGCCAACCTGTGCCATGAGCGCGAAGAACAGGTTGGTACCCGCGATCAGTGTCGTCGCAGCGACAAGAGAACGCCCGAGACCCAGCTTCAAGGCAGACCAGGCTCCGGCCCCGACGCCTATCGCCGACACCACAGCACCATAGATTTTGGCCACGGTGGCCACTTCGGACTTGCTGAAACCGATGGCCAGGTAAAAGGGATTGGCCAGGATGCCGAGAACGTAGTCGCTGATTCGGTACAGCGATATGAAGAGCAGAACGACAATCAGGTAGTAACCGAAACGCCGGTAGAAATCGATCAGCGGTTTGATCACCGCGTACATGAACCACGATCCGACCTTTTCGACGTATGTCGCGCCGCCGTAGGGCAGTTTTTCCGAGCGCGCCTTTGGCTCCCGGCACCAGAGCGTCGACAGAATGCCGACGAGCATGCAGCCCGACATCGCCATGTAGGCCATCTGCCAGCTACCGTAGTCGGCTATGTACAACGCTCCGGCCACGCTGATCAGCACTGCGACGCGATAGCCGTACTGGTACGACGCCGCAAGCACGGGTTGCATGTCGTCGTCGGCAGACTCGATCCGGTAGGCGTCGATGACGATGTCCTGGGTTGCGGAAGAAAACGCAACGGCAACGGCCATCAGCGCAAACGCCTGGATGTTTTGCGACGGGTCCATGCCCGCCAGCACAAAAAGGCTCGCGCCGATCGACACCTGGGCCAGCAGCATCCAGCTTCGCCGCTGACCGAACACGCGCGTGAGCAGCGGCAGTCTCAGGGTGTCGACGAGCGGCGCCCAGAGAAACTTGAGGCTGTAGGCAAAACCGAGCCAGGCGAACAACGAGATCGTGCTGCGCTCGACGCTGGCATCTTCGAGCCAGGCCGACATCGTTGCATAGACGAGCGGAAAAGGCAGGCCGGACGAAAAGCCCAGGAAGAAGATGACCAGCACCTTCTCCTGCAGGTAATGACGCCAGCCGTGACCGGTTGTCGACGGCGCTGCCGCGTCGCTAGTCATGAGACCAGTCGTAGTCCATGGTCAGGGGCGCGTGATCGGAAAAACGTTGCTCCTTGTAGATGTCCGTGCGCTGCACCTTGTCCGCCAGCCCGGGTGTGACGACGTGGTAGTCGATACGCCAGCCAACGTTGTTGTCCCACGCCCGGCCGCGATTCGACCACCAGGTGTAGGCGTGCGGCTCCTGCGGTATGGTGCGGAACGCGTCGACGAAGCGGTATTCGCCGAACACCTTGTCCATCCAGGCCCGTTCTTCCGGAAGAAAACCCGAGTTTTTCTGGTTCGACTTCCAGTTCTTCAGGTCCTCTTCCTTGTGCGCAATGTTCCAGTCGCCGCAGATCACGGTCTCCGAGCGCCTGCGTCGTATCGACAGGAGGTGTTCGGAAAAACTGTCCATGCAGCGATACTTTGCGTGCTGCCGCTCCTCCTTCGAAGAACCGGACGGCATATACAAAGACACGACGTTGAGTCCGCCGAGTTGAACTTCGAGGTAACGGCCTTCAGCATCGAATTCGGGATCGCCGTAACCGCGCAACACCTTCTTCGGTTCGTGGCGGGAATAGATGGCCACGCCGCTGTAACCTTTCTTCTCGGCATCCTCGTAGTAGCAGTGATAACCCGACGGCGAAAACACGTCGTCGGTAAGCTGATGCACCTGCGCCTTGGTTTCCTGGATGCACACGACGTCGGGGTCCTGAGCCGCCATCCAGTCGAAGAAGCCTTTGCGCGCGGCCGCGCGTATGCCGTTGGCGTTTAGACTGATTATACGAAACAAACAATTCCCCCAAAGCGGATCTTCTTCGGCCGGCAAATGACGGCGGGCAGCCATCCTCCCGGCTCTGTGTGTCATACTCGCGTGCCCGTTGGCGCATCATACAGATCAGGAACATGCGAGCGTACAAAAAGGAATTTATCGAACTGGCGCTGGAACTCGGGGTATTGCGCTTCGGCGAGTTCACGCTCAAATCCGGCCGGGTCAGTCCGTACTTCTTCAACGCCGGATTGTTTGGAAGCGGCTACGCCGCCGCAAAACTTGGCCGCTACTATGCAGCCGCCATTGCCGAATCGGGTATCGAGTTCGACATGCTGTTCGGTCCGGCTTACAAAGGAATACCGCTGGCGGCACTCGCCGCCGCCGCGCTGGCCGAGCATCACGACATCGACGTGCCGTACAGCTATAACCGCAAAGAGGTCAAAGACCACGGGGAAGGCGGCAACATTGTCGGTCAGCCGCTCTCGGGCCGCATCATGATCGTCGACGACGTCATTACGGCCGGGACAGCAGTGCGCGAGGCTTACCAGATAATCACCCAGGCAGGCGCCGAAATAGCGGGCCTTACGATTTCGCTCGATCGCGAAGAGCGCGGCCAGGGCAGCGTTTCTGCCGTACAGGAACTCAAGGGATCGCTCGGCATCCCGGTCGTCAGCATCGCGGGTCTTGGCGACCTCGTGGAAATTCTCGAAGAATCAGGCGAGTACGAGAACTGGCTGGAACCGGTGGTCCGCTACCGCCGGCAGTACGGCGTTGTGACATAAGCCTGCACCCGATCGGCGCCAGAAGGGCATTTACAGGCCGTTTCGGGGGGTCTAAGCTTGGAATTCGCGAACCACGTCGCGATTTTGGGCAAAACTTGTTGGCATAGTGATCTGATGCGAAAGCTATCCCTCGCACTGTCTTTAGCCATTGTGGTCTCTGGCGGCGCCATCGCCGACCAGACCCGCAAGACCTATTCGTGGGTCGACGAGAATGGCGTCCGGCACTACGGGGACAGCGTGCCCGCACGGTACGCCGAAGTACCGAAAGACGTACTCAACGAACACGCCGTCACGGTCGATCGCGTGGAAGGGCGCAAGACCCAGGAACAGCTCGAAGCCGAACGCCTCGAGGCCGAGCGGGTGGCGGCGGCTGAACTCAAGCTCCGCAACGATCGCGCGCTTCTGGCCACTTATTTGAGCGTGGACGAGATTGTCATGCACCGCGACCGGCGGGTCGAGCTGTTTCAGGCCCAGTCCCGGGTGACGGAAATGTATTTGCGTACGCTCGAACGCCGGCTGACGAAGCTCATGGTGGAAGCCGATCGTTTTCAGCCTTACAGCGAGGACCCCGATGCCCCAATGATCGATCCCGATCTGATCCAGGACATCGAGCTGACCAAAGGCACGATCGAACGCCACGAAGGCAACCTCGAGAAGTTCGAGCGTGACAAGCAGAGCATTATCGAACGGTTCGACGGCGACATACGCCGCTTCGAGGAACTCAAAGGCCTCAGGACCGCCAGCAGCGGCTAGCGCGTCCCGGACGAGCCGAAGCCGCCGGCGCCGCGTCCGGTCTCGGTAAAACTCGTCACTTCTTCGAATTCCACCTGCGCCACGGGCACGAACACCATCTGTGCAATGCGTTCCGCCGGCTCGACCGTATAGGCCTTCGAGCCTCGATTCCAGCAGGAGATATACACCTGCCCCTGGTAGTCGGAGTCGATGAGTCCGGTCAGGTTGCCGAGCACGAGCCCGTGCTTGTGGCCCAGCCCCGACCGCGGCAGAAGTACCGCCGCCAGGGAAGGATCGCCAATGTAGATCGCGAGCCCGGTCGGGATCAGCACCGTCTCCCCGGGCTCGACCGTCAGCGCCTCGTCGATGCAGGCCCGCATGTCGAGACCCGCGGAGCCTTCGGTTGCATAGTGCGGCAAGGGGATGGAATCCCCGACCCTCGGGTCGAGAACCTTGAGTTGAATGGAATGCACGTTCAGTCCTTGATCGAAACCACCGAAAGCCTCGGCTCGGTACCCGTACCCCTTGCCGCTTCGTAGCGGCTCGAAATCAGGTCGACAAGATCGGTAGCCAGTGAAGTTTTTGCCGCCAGCGGAAACGCCTGCCCGCCGCCTGGCCAGAACACTTCGACGGCATTCTCGTCAGCGTCGAACGCTTTGCCGCCGCGCACGCAGTTCGCGACGATCATATCAAGTTGCTTGCGTTCGAGCTTGCCGATCGCGTACTCGTTGAGGCGGTCGGTTTCCGCCGCAAAGCCAACCGTAAACGGCGCCTCGGGGAGTGCCGCAACCGATGCAAGGATGTCTTTGGTGCGCACCATCTCGAACGTCATGTGCTCGCCGGCCTTTTTGATCTTCTTGTCGGCAACCGACACGGGCCGGTAGTCGGCAACCGCCGCCGCGGCAACAAAGACGTCCGCTTCGCCGATCAGCTCATGGGTCTTCCGGTACATGTCGTCGGCGCTCAGGACGTCGTGCACTTCCACACCCCGCGGCGGCGACAGACTGACGGGCCCGGAGACCAGGATGACGCGGGCGCCGGCGCGCAGCGCAGCGGTCGCCAGCGCATAGCCCATTTTTCCCGAGCTGCGGTTGGTCATGTAGCGCACGGGATCGATCGGCTCGCGAGTCGGGCCTGCCGTAATCAACACGGTTTTGCCTTTGAGCACGCCGTCGACCGGTCCACCGGCAAAACCGGGGCCGGTCACGGTCGCCGCGAGTTCGTCGGGTTCGAGCATCCGGCCGGCACCGGTTTCACCGCAGGCCTGCGAGCCCGAATCCGGCCCGAGGATCGCAATGCCGCGCTCCTCGAGCAGAGCACGGTTCGCCTGCACGGCCGGGTTGCTCCACATGACGTGGTTCATCGCCGGCGCAATCGCAACCGGCGACTCCGTGGCCAGCACCAGCGTCGTCAGGAGATCACCCGCGGCGCCCGACGCGAGTCTGGCCATGACCTCGGCGGTTGCCGGAGCGACCAGCACGACGTCCGCCCAGCGCGCCAGTTCTATGTGGCTCATCGACGCTTCGGCCGCCTTGTCCCAGAGGTTGTCGCGGATAGGCCGGCCGGACACCGCCTGCAGCGCGGTTTCGGTCACGAATTCACGGGCAGAGGCGGTCATGACGATCTGCACGTCCGCGCCACGCTCCCTGAGCCGCCGCACCAGCTCCGGCGTCTTGTAAGCGGCAATTCCGCCCGTGATTCCCAAGATTATGTTCATTGGCATGTGTGCTGTCTGACGTCTGAATCCGTGATTTTCTCCCAAGCCGGACTGATTCTGCCAGATGGATTGGTTTTAAGCTCATAGCCGCCGTTTCGGAAAGCCCTTAGTTCGCAATGCGGGCCGGAATGAGACACTTGCAATTGAGGGACACCCACAAACTCCGCTTCGGGAACCCCCACCCTGGCAGTGGCGACGATTCGTGACGTTCTCGGATCAGAGCGACTGAACGCTAACGACGAGTTGTGGGTGTCCCGGGCTTTGCCCCCTCAAGCAGTGTGCCGGCGGTGGTTTGTGGGTGCTCCCGCACTGCCCCCTCTGCGAGTGTCTCTTAGTTAACACTGTCTGCGGGATCGAGAAAAAGTCGGACCCTGCTTCGAGAACAAGCCCAAGAACCAGCGAACACCCACCCTCCCGGTTTCCGATAGCAACCGGCACGCCGCAAGCCCGCCGAATTGCAAACAAGAACCAATCGCATTTAGACTCCGCGCTCGCGCCAGTAGATACTGCGCCGCTGTCACGGATCGAAGGAACAAGAATGGCCGCCGCGTTTAAGACCGCCACCGTCAAATGGATTCGACATTGGAACGACCGACTCTTCAGCTTTGCCGTCGAAAGGGAACCGAGTTTCCGTTTCGAGAACGGCCATTTCATCATGATCGGGCTCATGGTCGACAACAAGCCGCTGCTGCGCGCGTATTCGATCGTCAGCCCGAACTACGCTGAAGAACTCGAGTTTCTGTCGATCAAAGTGGAGGACGGTCCGCTGACCTCCAGGCTGCAGCACATCGAGGCGGGCGACGAGGTGCTGATCGGCATCAAGCCCGTCGGTACGCTCGTGCTCACCGACGTGCGCCCGGGCCGCAATCTGTACCTGTTCGCCTCGGGTACGGGCCTGGCCCCTTTCATGGCCGTCATTCGCGACCCGTTTGCCTATGAACGCTTCGAAAAAGTAGTGCTCGTGCACTCCGTGCGCCAGGTCAGCGATCTCGCCTACCACGACTATCTCAGCGGCGAGATCCGGGAGGACGAATACCTGGGCGAACTCGTCCGTGACCAGCTGATCTACTACCCGACGGTCACGCGCGAACCCTACGAACACACCGGACGCATTACGACCCTCCTGAACTCGGGCAATCTGGTTGCCGATCTCGGACTGCCGGATCTCGACCCGTCGAAGGATCGCGCAATGATCTGTGGCTCCATGCCGATGCTCAAGGACATCTCGGCAATCCTCGACGAGCGCGGCTTCGAGATCTCGCCCAACCAGGGCGACGCCGGGGACTACGTCATCGAACGGGCGTTTGCGGGCTGAAGCGCCGGAGCGGACCGACCTTCTTCGGCCATTCAGAAGAACCCGTGTAGCTCCAGAAAGTACTCGTCGCGGTTGTCGAAATCGTTCTCGGGTACGCCGTCGTACAGACGAATACCGGCACGTCCCTGCAGGAATCGCATCGGCGTGTATTCCCAGACGGCACTCCAGCGCACCTGATGATTTTCGTCGATGTCGTCGTCGGGATCGAAATACTCGTAGCTGACTTTGAGGTTGTGCCCTTTTCGAAACAGCCAGTTGCCTTCGACAAGCCCGGCAACGGCATCGCGCGTAACGCCCGCATCGAGGTCGTCGCGAATGCGGTCCACTTCGGCGAGCCACGCCACGGGACCGGTGCGAACGCCCGCGAACACGTTGAACATTTGCCGGTCGCCGGCGTCCGCATCGTTGTTGTTGAAGCTCGCTCCGATGCGCCAGCCGGGTCTGACCCAGGTCGTGACGGCGCTGAACTGCTTGCCGTCGTCGACCTCGCCGCCGCCACCGCTGCCGTTGGTTGCCGACACGATCGTCGACCACGAGCCGTGCTCGTAACCCAGCTGCACACCCCGGTCGGGCGTTTCGAAGTTGATACCAGTCGTTTGACGAATGAACGCCGTGTCGTCCTGCAGGCGCAGACCGTAGGGTAAATAAAACTGGCCGGCGGCGAGATGCCAGCGGCCGGATCGATCGCGCACTTTCGCATACGCTTCCCGGTTCAGGCTGCCGCTCGGCGCGAACTGCTGATCGACGTATACCGACAACCGGTTGGGTATGAGCGTGGCTTCGAGGTACACGGTGCCGCGGGTTACGTCGAACTCGGACGTGCTGTCGTTGTTCGGCACGTCGATCGATTCGTAGCGCGTGCGGAAGTTGCCGCCCACGGCCAGGAATTCCATGACCTGGCCCGTCCAGAGAGTCTGCCCGCTGTCGGTCTCGGCGGGCATTTCGTTCTGTGCAAACACGTTGCCGTAGGCGATGCGCCGGCCGCCGCCCGCCGTATGGCTGTGACAGGCCGAGCAATGCAGCCCTTTCTGCACGGCGAGGTAAGGTTCCGCCGACGCACTCTGCGTGGCCAGCAGCAGAATCAGACCTGCCGCGATCGCTGTGACGACCGACTGAATGCTTGTTCCGTGCATGCCTGTTACTCCACCGCTCCGTCGGCAATCCACTGCCGAATCTCGTCGATCACGGTCTGGTCAATCGGCGGCCGGCCGAGCGGCATACGGCTGCCGATGGCCGCCGTGCCTTCGAGCTTCTGAATGAGATAGCTATCGTCCGGGTTACCCGGCTCGACCCGAAGCAGGGCGGGTACCTCCATACTCGCGACGTTGACGAGATTGGCGAACGCATCGCCTGCCGTGAGCACCAGACCCTGAGGCGCCCCGGCTCCCTGGTGACAGCCGGAGGTTGCGCAATTGGGCGTAAACACGGTCGCCTGAATTTCGTCGAACGTAATACCCTGGCTCACACTCGTGAGCGTAAACGTAGCCGTGAAGTCACCGCCGGCCGTACCGTCACCGGACGGGAACGCACCCGTAAACTCGCCGTCGAGAGCATTGGCATCGAGATCGGTAATGGCCGTTCCGCCGTCACCCACCAGCGTCACGCGATAGGTGTCGTCCGTCAGCGTAAGCGCGGACAGGTCCATGACGGCCGTTGCCGGGCTGCCGGCAGGCACCGAGACCGCGCCGGCTATTTGCGTTTCGTTGCCGTTGCCAAACGTGCCGTCGCCGCCACTGGCTTCGAGAACGAAGCTTGTGGCATTGACCGTCGTTGCGTTCAGCTCACGGTCGAAGCTTGCCGTAATGTCCGCAGGGGCGGCGGTCAGATCGCTGTCGGGTGCAGGCACCAGGCCCGTAACCCGGATCGGATCTGCAGGCGGTGTGCGATTGTCGAGTGCACCGTCGCTGATCCACTGCCGGATGACGTTGATGACCGGCGGATCGAGCGGCGGGCCGCCGCGCGGCATCTGCTGACCGACGGAGGCGGTCCCTTCGAGTTTCTGGATCAGATAGCTGTTGTCGGGATCGCCGGGCGCAACGCGCTGAATCGCCGGAACCTGCGCGCTCGCAACACCGACGAGCAGGCCGAAGCTGTTGGCCGCGTCGAGCATGAGCCCGCCTGGCGCGCCGGGGCCGGCGTGGCAGCCGGACGTGGCGCAGGTTGGCGTAAACACGTTGTCCTGAATGGCACCGAACGTCGCTTCGAAAGGCGGCGGCGGTGGTGGTGGGGGCGGCGGTGGGGGCGGCGGGGTGGTTGTTGTGCCTGCACCGCTGCCACCGCCGCACGCGGCCAGCACTGCGGAGCCGAAGACGAGGAGAATAACGCCCAGTACCCGAAACCTGCTGAATCCAAACATCGTAAAATCCTTGAGTAAGTCCGTCGTGAGACCGGCCGTGGGCCGGTCGCAAAACTGTTGCCTGGTACCGCTGGGTACCGGGCACACGGCGCCTGGGTTCAAACGCGGCGGACAAACGGAGAATTTTCGGGTGGATTGAACCTTTTCGAATCCCCTCGGGTACTAATACTTAATGTTAGTCAGTCTTGGACCCGCCCATCATGCAAGCGGACAACACTGCAGGTACCGGACGGCAGGGCTCGCGCGCCGTGAATGACGAGCGCGAACTCATGGCCGCGGTCGCACGGCAGGACCGCCGTGCGCTGGAGACGCTGTACCGCAGCTATTACGCGCGTTTGTTCCGCTTCGCTTTCCGCATGACACGATCGCACGGCGCCGCGGACGAAATCGTCAACGACGTCATGCTGGCGGTGTGGCGGAGCGCCAAAAACTTTCGGGGCTCGTCGAAGGTGTCGACCTGGATATTCGGTATTGCTTACCGGCAGGCACTCAAGCGGCTGTCGAAGAAGTCGCTCACGATCGCGCCGGATTTTGACCCGGACGACGTGCCGGCAAGCGATGGCGCGTCGCCGGAGGATCGTGACTGGATCCGGCACGGCGTCGATACCCTGCCGGCTGCACAACGGCTTGCCGTTGTGCTCGTGTTCTACGTCGGCATGTCGTACGAGGAGGTTGCCGAGGTGACCGATTGTCCGGTCAACACGGTCAAGACCCGGATGTTTCACGCAAGACGCAAGCTCAAAGGTGTGCTCAAGGACTCGGCGTCGTGACGCCGGGTCCTTTGGCCCCGAGGTAATACGAGATGGAAACGCAAACGACGAATACGATTCACGAGGACGTTGACGGCCTTTTGCCCTGGTACGTCAACGGCACGCTGTCGACGGCCGAACGTGAATACGTCGAAACCCATGTCTCGGGCTGTACGGAATGTGCGGACGAACTTGCCGAACTCAGGCAAATCGCCAGAGCCGTACAGGATGAGGCGCCGACGCCGCTGGTGATCGAACCCGACAGCGACCGCCTCAACGAGCTACTCGATGCCGAGCCGTCAGCCCGGCTACGGAAGACGCCCGTCTATCTTGCCGCCGCCACGGTTGCGGCTGCGCTGTTCGCCGGGATACTCACCGTTGCGGATATCGACGGTCGTATGGCGGAACCCGCCATCTTCGAAACGGCAACGGAATCCGGCAGTGCAACCCTTACCGACTATGTCGTCAGAATCCGGTTTACCGACCGCGTTGCAGAAGACCGCCGGCGACCGTTACTCGACGCTCTCGGCGTTCGGGACGTTGCCGGCCTGCCCGGTTCGACCGCCGTGCGCGGCGTGGTCAGCCTGCCCGCCGCGTCGGTTGCGGAACTCGAAGCGATCGCCGACGAGATGGAGGCACGGGACGGTATCGAGTCGGTGGAGGTCATTGCGGTACAGCTGCCGGTACGCGCCGACCAGGCGGTCGAGTGACGGGCTTACGCCGACTGTGGATCGTTGCCGGCTTGCTGGCCGCCGGCTTGTGCGTTCCGCTTGCGGCGGACGCCGATACCGAAAGCGGCCGCGATATCCTCGTGACCTTCGACAATCGCGATGCCCGGCGATCGTCGGCCGGTGCCGGACCTCCCTACCAGAACCGCAAGCGTTATGCCGTATCCGCCCGGGTGAAGAGATTAGCGCGGCGGGTCGCCGCCGAGTACGCGCTCGAAGAAATCGACGAGTGGCCCATACGTTCGCTCGGCATTTACTGCTCGGTATTGCGTGTGCCGCCGGGCGCCGATCCGAAGGCTGTTATCTCGAAACTCGAGCAGGACGCCCGGGTCGAGTCGGCACAGCCGCTGCAGCTCTTCGAAACCGGCACGAGCGTTGCCGAGCGCTATGACGATACTTACGCCAACCTGCAGTACGTGCTGGATGAACTGGATATCGGCAGCGCACACCAATATACGACGGGTGCCGGGGTCAAGGTGGCGATTGTCGACAGCAACGTCGACTTCGAGCACGAAGACCTTGCCGGGCAGCTGCGCCGGATCAACCGCTTCGAACGGCCCGATACAAAAGCCGAATCCCTGCACGGTACGGCCGTCGCCAGCGTCATTGGCGCACGCGCCAACAATGCCCGCGGTATCGTGGGCATTGCGCCCGACGCCACGATCGATGCGTACGTGGCGTGCTGGTCGGGGGATCGGGACAAAGGTGCGGTCTGCGACAGCTTCACGTTGTCGAAAGCCCTCGATACGGCGCTCGAGGAGCCGCCCGATATCATCAACCTCAGCCTCAACGGACCTCACGATCCGCTGGTATCGCGGCTGCTCCGGAAAGCGCACCGGCTCGGCGTCGTAATTGTCGCAGCCAGGCCGAACGACGCGAGCAGCACAGAGGATTTCCCGGCAAGCATGCGCGAGGTCATTGCGGTCGGCGTGCGCGGTGGCCCGGGCGACGCTCTTGCCAACGATACGGCCGACAAACACCCGGACGGTCCCCACCCCGCGATCCTTGCCCCCGGCGAACGGGTGCTGGTCGCCATACCCAGCGACGACTATGAATTCCGCTCGGGCACGTCTCTGGCGGCCGCACACGTGAGCGGCATGGCGGCACTGCTGCTGTCGCTCTCGCCGGAGACCGCCGGCGATCGCGTCACGGAGCTGCTCGAACAGACGCAGCGTGCGGGCCGCATCGACGCGTGCACCCTGCTGCAGACGACGCGGACGGATCTCGAATGTGCCGCTGTCGCCGGGTCAGAATAAAACTCTGAGCGTCAGCACGACCCGCGGTTCGCTACGCTGCCTCGAGCTGACCACGGGCACGTAATCGTCCGTGTCGTGAAAGCGGAGATCGGCGTCGACCGGCCCAATGCTTCGCGTGACGCCGATCTGCCAGTGGTGATAGTGGTCGCCGAACGCCGCAGCGGGATCGTAGCGGCCCGCACCAACGCCCAGCACGAGGTCCATGGGCAAAGCGAGTTCTCCGTAGATCTCGACGTTGTGCGATTCCTCGTCCGTGGCGTAGATGCCCGGGGAGTAGGCGTATTCCAGCCACAACGCGTCGTTGTAGTTGGCGGTCAGCGAGTACTCCTGATAGTCGTAATCGAGCGCACCCTCCTGGCCCGGATAGGTGAACGCCACGATCCGGCCGCCCAGCGACCAGCGCTCACCAAGCTCCGCCGAATAGCCGGCATAGTACGCCACCTCGATGTCCCGGCGGTTCTGCGGGCGCTGGTCGATATCGACCGACGACGCCCACGCACCCGCGTAAAAGCCCCGATCGAAGCTCACGTCGACACCCAGCTGCGCAGCCGCATGGCCGTCGCTTTGCGACGCGCCGCGCCACACGTAGTCGCTTGTCAGCGCTGCATAAGCAGACACCTCGGCGGCGGACGCATGCCCGGATACGGCGAGGATCATTGCAACGCCGGCCACGACAGGGCAACGCCTGGATGCCGTATCGTTCACCGCTGTCGATCGCTGCTGCATGTTCGCCCCGTCGGTCTGTAGCCCTTGTGCCCGTCAGCATAGTTTAAAGCATGCACGAGCAGTGGCTTCGACCTTCCGTGCGTGCGTAAGTGCGGCGGGACAGCCTTCGGCCACACCTCGAATCGCGGCCATGAGTGCTATAGGCTATACGCGCTGTATCGATCGCCTTGGATACTCGTCAGCACCCGTGAATACCCGTTCGCCAAGGAGCCAGACCATGCTTCGCCGCTTCCGTCAGCACATTACCGAACAGAACTGGACGGCGCTCGTCTTCGATTTCGTGATTGTCGTCGTCGGGGTTTTCCTGGGGCTTCAGGCGCAGGACTGGAATCAGGGTCGTCTTGACCGGCAACTCGAGCGCGACTACCAGGAACGTCTCAAGGACGATTTCGACGCGATCTCCAGGAGCCTCGAAAGCTGTATGAACACGTATTCCAGGAGCCTTGCGGCGCTGGACCGTGTCGCCTCCGCCGTGCTGTCGCCAAATGCGCCGGTTGCCGGGTCGAGTGAGGACGCCGATATTCGCGAGTCCCTGGTGCGTATGACGGCCGGCACGGTTCCGGCAGGTCGTTCGGTAACGTTTGTCGAAATGCTGTCGAGCGGAGACCTCAAGATACTCCGCGACGAGTCGTTGCGGCGTGAGTTGATTCACTACGATCAGCTGGCCGAGGCGCACCGCGAGATCCGGCGTTCGCTGCAAAGGCAGACCGCGGACTACGGGCATCCGATCTACAGTTCTGTCACGTTGTCAGTCGACCTCGGGAAAGATCCGATGGTCAACATCAGTGCGTTCGACCTGGACGCCATGGCAAAAAGCGGCGATTTCCGCACAATGGTAACCGTGTACAAAGGGAACAACGCCAACGCTTACGAGCTGTGCGAGCGCCAGCTCGAATTTGCGTCCGACGTGCTTGCGAGACTCGGCACCACACACTGAGTCGCTCTGCCCATTCATGAGCCACTTGGTTCATAATCAGAAGATATCGGTGAGCGGGAGGACGAAGTCATGAGTCACGACGAGTTGGGCGCAACACCCCTCAAACCCCGAATCGAAGATCCTCTCAAAGCGCTTTGCGCACCGACGAGTCCGCAAGTTCTCAAATTCAAGGGAAGCAAGGGCGGGAACCCCTTCAAGTACCATTTCCAGGGCGCGGCATTCGCTTATTACCCGAATCAGCGCGCTCGCGTGCTGTTCCTGTCGCGAAGCAGCCCGAGCGGGCAGCTGTTCGTCGGCCAGATCCCGGACGATCACAGTAAACGATTTGGCATGAAAACCTGGAACCTTCCGCACACGCACTGGCACCCGGGTGGCATTCAGGCTGCGAACCGCTACCTGTGTGTGCCGTACCATGAAGAAATCGAGTTCTATGACGTCGGCCGCCTGATCGATAAGGGCGAGCCGGTAATGCCTGTTTATGTTCCGTCGACACGCTTACACAACGGCAGGTACACAGGTGCCCATTTCGGTGCGGGCTTCGCAGAAACGAAACACGGCGAAACGGGCACACCCTGCTACCTGATCGCATTGCTTAGGGGCCGCAGGATTCTGGATTTGTACCTGGGCTTCCTGGGTCACAGCGAGAAACATCCCAACGGCCGTTTTTCCTGCAGACTGATCAGAAACGCGGACGAATCCAAAACCTATTCCTGGAACGACGATCCGGAACACGACGACCGCCATGATTGGCACCCGAATGCGACGTGGAACCCTCAGACGGAGAACATTCAGCTGGTCGTGGACACTCACGGCCGCATCTGGCTATTTGCTCTGACGACACAGAACGACAACAAGGACAACGTGCTCGATATTTACGAGATCGAGGTCGATTGGACAGACGGCAACGAAAGGCTGAATCGCCTCGTCAAGCGGGACTCACGAGCTTACTTCCGATGCGACGGCAGTTTTCGAAACGGCGCGGGTCTGACCTTGAGCACCGACGGTAAACGGCTCGGTATTATCTCGTCGTGCTACGACATGGGCACGATGTCGCACCACGGCTCACTGGACTACTACGCCGTTTAGCTAAAGCCCTGCCACCAACGGCGTTAAATGGCCCTGCTCAGACCACGCCGGACTGGGACGCTTTTCTCTCCCGGCGTAACCTCAGAGCCGTCAGGCAAAACAGTAGCAACAGCAGGGAGAAGCCGACGGAGCCGCCGCCGGAATCGTCGTCACCGCCGGGTGCCGTCGAGGTCGCCGTGACGTTGACCTGCGACGAGCTGCTGTTGTTCGACGTGTCGCGGTCCGCTTCGTCGGCCGTTGCCGACACGGTGTAGCTCTGCTGACCTTCGGCAATACCCGTGACCTGAACGGTAATCGTCTGTGTCGAACCGGCGGCAAGGGTTGTTGCCGTGCAGCGCGCTGCGCCGCCCGATACGCTGCAGTTCCCGGCCGGCCAGCTGGCGCTGTCGATACGCAAACCGGTGCTCGACGAAATCGTAACGACGGCGTTGCTGGCGGCAATCGACGCACTATTCTCGACCGTCGGCCGTAGCGTCGTACTCTGGTTGATCGCAACCTGTGCCGTCGCCGGCGTACTCGTCACGAGATCGATGGCCTCGGTGACCGTAAAGCTGGTCGTCGCCGTATTGTTGCCGGCATTTGCGTCACCGGTTGCGGATACCGTGGCCACGACGTTCCTGAGGCCCGTCGTCTCGGCCGTCAGGAACACGGTGACCGTGGCGCCTGCCCCGGCAGCGAGCGAGCCTAACGTGCAGTCGACGCTGCCCGCACCGTTGGTGCAGCTGCCCGCCGTCGTCGAGGAACGATCGAGCGCAAGACCCGCCGGTATGTCGACCGCAACCGTTACGTCGTTTGCGGCATTGGTTCCCGCGCTGGTGACGTCGAACGTCAGTGCAGCACTGTCGCCTACGAATAGCGACGCCGGCTGTGCGCCCGGAGCAATCGCAACGTCGACACTGGCCAGCGCCGTAATGCACGAGGCACGGCTGACGTCGTCCTGCATCTCGGTAATGCTGCAGTTCGAGAAGGTATCGCTGCCGTTGATGCTCGGCGCCATCAGGAAGTCCTGTGGCGTGCTCTCGCAGTTGCCGTCGCTGGTGCCGTCGTGCGGTGCGCCGAAGTTGTGGCCCAGCTCGTGAGCGACGATCAGGCTGTCGATCGTGACGCTGCCGGTTGCCTGCGTCAGCCCGGCACCAAAACGGTTCAGGCAGAGCGCCCCGCCGAAAGCAATTCCCACGGTGGAACCGTCGAGGTTGCGTCCCGTAAACAGGTGCGTCAGTCCGTTAGCGCGCTGCTGGGCGCTGCCGGAGCGGAAGTCCGCGACTTCGTCGAGCAGGTTGCTGGCGTTCGTCTCGTCGCTGAACGGATCGTTCGACGAGGAGAACACGTCGACGCGGCCGACGTTGATCTGCACGCCGAGCTGCGAGCTGAAGATGCCGTCGACGTTGTTCATCCGGGTAATCATTGCGGCTTCGGCGTTGCTGCCCTTGTCGCTGGCGAACTCGAAGTCGGCAACGACGGCTACGTCGATTTCCGAAGTGGCGCCTTGTGCCGCCAGCACGACGGGTGCGGCTTCGTCGATGACGGTCTTGAACAATTCGGCGCCGTTGCTCGCCCCGCCCGCGTGACCGCAGGCGAGCGCACCCGGTTCGACGTGTATGTCGGCGAGGCGATAGATGCGCGCCTCGCCGTCTTCGGCTTCGATGGCATACATCTCGGCACCGTCGAACACGAGGCCGCGCGGGAGCCCGTCGGCAATGACGATGCGTGCCCAGGAATCGGGACTGCCGGCCAGCGAGCCGCGGTAGATTTCGAGGGCCGATCCGAGTGCTTCGCGCTCGACGGCGTCGAGCAACGTGTGGTTCGGCGTCAACGCAATGTCGAAGTGACGACTGAACGCGTTGAAGCCCAGTTTTTGTGTGCCTGCATTGCCCAGCTTCTGGAACTCACCCGACGGACGCGCGTACGACAGCGCCTCGAGCGGCTCGCTGTAACCGATCCGCACGTCGTTCGCCAACGCGCCTGCCGGCAGGCAAAAAGCCATCGCAAACATTACCGAAACACATCGCTTGAGACCGATCATCAGCACACCTCGAAGAGCGGTTTTTGCCCTTTAATCAGCTGACGTTCAGCTAATCAAATCGGGCAAGGACACCGCAAGCGAATAACCGTCGGTTATTCGCGACAGTCCATTAGATAGTGTGATGCGGTTCTCAGTTCCGTGAGGTACTGCATTCGGACGCAAAAACGGCGGCCGGTCGGTGCGAAACCGGCGTGAAACCGTTTCTAGTCGCTGCGACGCAGCACGCAGTCGGGCAGCTGCTTGTCCGCGGAAAACTGCGCGTTTTGCTCTGACGTCAACAGGTACAGGGAACCGTCGTGTTGCAGAAGGTAGTGATCGTCGAGACGGTCTCCGTCGTCGGTGCGGAACTCGACGGTTTGTGACTGCACGGTGTAGCGTCCGTTCTTCGGGTAATCCGGAAACGGATCGATGTCCTTGCCGTCTTCGTCGACCCGGCGCACGTCCGTAAACCGCGCCCATTCGAAGCGGCCGTTGTCGAAGGTGACGCGATCGCCTTCGAAGGCTATACACGCCGGTTCGAACACGCCGTCGATGCTGGCGCAGCCCGCACACAACAGGGCGGTTGCAACGATTGCCGAAAGCGGTTTCATACGCGGGAAGGCTGTCACACGAATACTGTCCATCCGCGGAGTTTGCCCCTGCCTTGGGAGAATGACAAATTACCGATGGACGGACACCACGGTGACCAGGTTGGGTATTATCGTCTAGCTTGGGTACGAACAGCAGCACGGGAAAGCGCAGGAGAACGAGCAATGACCAGATACACGATATCCGCCGTGCTGACGCTTGGGTGTGCGGTGCTGTGCCTGCAGGGTTGTGCAGAGAAACCGACCGGCAACCCCGAACCGGCGCAGGCTGTCGACGGTGCCGTTGCGTTGTTAATGGAAACCTCGGCCGGCCCGATCGAGTTAGAGGTGTATCCGGACAAGGCACCCGTCACGGCCGGCAACTTCCTGGCTTACGTCGATGGCGGCCACTACGACGGCGGTGCCTTCTACCGCACGGTGCGGCCGGACAACGACAACAACCCGCTGACGATCAGCGTCGTCCAGGGCGGAATGCAAATCATTGGCGCCGAAGACACGAACCCCGAGCCGCCGTTTCCACCGATTGCTCACGAGCCGACGGACGTGACCGGTTTGCGTCATTCAGACGGTGCACTGTCGATGGCGCGCTTCATGCCCGGGACGGCGCAATCCGAGTTCTTCATTTCGATCGGCGACAACCCGGTACTCGATCACGGCGGAGAGCGCTTCGAGGACCGGCTGGGGTTTGCCGTATTCGGTCAGGTCACCGGCGGTATGGATGTGGTTGCGAAAATCCATACCGGCAAAGCCGACGCGCCAACGGACATCGAGTACATTCAAGGCCAGATCCTGACGGTGCCAGTGCGTATCGTTTCGATTCGGCGAATGCAGTAGGCTAGCGTTCACGGGCGCATTCTCGAGAGTACGGGCAGATGACCAGCGGCGACGTCGTCAGAAGCAACGTCAACCGCGTGTATCGCGGATTCAACGCCGATTGCGGGGAGCGCGCGGAGCAGTTCTCCGCCCCGCGGGTAACGCACCCCTCCGGTGCGGACAATTTCGTACGGCTTGCAATCAATCCCGGCAAGGGTGCCGGGTACTGGGACGTCGCCCGGCTGAACGACGAGATGCTGGTCTGCGTCGCCGAATGTACGTATCTGACCCCGTTCGACTATGTCGTCAGTCCGCAAAACGACGTCCTGTCGATCCGCATGGTCGTCTCGGGGGAGCTGGAGATCGCGGACCGCGACGGCGCCCGCGTACACGTCGAGCGCGGTGCGGCGGAAATCACGAGTATTCCGGGCAACTACGCGCACGAGATGCGTATCCTGGAGCACGAACGCTTCGCATCGCTGACCATCCACGTGCGCGCGGACAGTCTTGCGCGACTAATGGGGCTCGGCGAACAGGAAACGCCGTCTATGCTGGCCTCGTTCCAGGATCCCGACGCCGGGTTCAGATCCTGTTCGATGCCGCTGACGTCGACAATGGCAAACGGCGTATTCGACCTCGTGAAGGCACCGTATTCCGGCGCGTTGCGCAGCCGTTTCTACGAAGCCAAAACGATGGAGATGTTGTGCCTGTTCGTCGACGCAATGCGACAGTGCAGCGACGACGAACAGCAACCCGGTTCGCCTTCGGTTCAAGCGCTGGGCCGTGCGCAACTCGCCCGCCGGATCCTCGAAGAACACCTTGCCGCGCCACCCACCGTCGAGCAGCTGGCACGCCGCGTCGGCGTCAATCGCACCCGGCTCAGACACGATTTCAAATGCATTTTTGGAATAACCATTGCCGAGTTCGTGCAGGCCCGACGAATGGAAATGGCACGGCAGCTGTTGCGGGACGAGTCCATCAGCATCGGCGTCGTGGCGGAGGCGGTTGGCTACCGGCACGCGGGCAATTTCAGCGCGGCGTTCCGCCGGCACTTCGGCGTCTCTCCGAAAGACCACAGGCGCGCCTGAGGCGCGCCTGACGGGACCATCCCAACGCAAGTCACACCGATCTCGTTTCACCCGAAACCCATTCAGCGCGTCGCTGACTGCCATGGCTGACAATACTGCGGTTTGCATCACAAGTTGTGTCGCTCGCATTATTTTTCCGCCGGCGTTTCTTCTAGTTTTGTTTCGATCCGGTTTTCGGACGCGCTCAGGCTGGGGAAGCTTATGAAAATCACCAAATTCACGTGTTTGGCTTTGATCGTTTCGCTGTCGGCAACGACGGAGCCGGCATTGGCACAGTCCGATTCCGATACGCTCGACGAAGTGGTCGTGACCGGCACGCGGATCAGGACGCCGAACCTGGAGTCACCCAGTCCGATTACTTCGCTCAGCAGCGAGGACATGGCCTACACGGGCAGAACCAGCATCCAGGAACTCGTCAACGAGGTGGGTGCACTCGTAGGTTCGGAAGGAGAAAGCGAAGTCAGCAACGGCGAAAACTTCCTGAACCTGCGCAACCTCGGCACGAACCGGACGCTGGTGCTGGTGGACGGGCAGCGTTTCGTCAGCGGTGCGAGCGGGTCGTCTGCCGTCGACGTCAATGCGATTCCGCTGGCCATGATCGAGCGGGTGGACGTGTTCACGGGCGGCGCTTCCGCAATTTACGGTGCAGACGCCGTGACCGGCGTCGTGAACTTCATTCTGAAAGACGATTTCGAAGGCCTGGCCTTCGATGCCCAGTACGGCGACGCTGAAGACGGCGACTTCGAAGACCAGCAGTATTCGCTGACCGCGGGACGCAACTTCCACGACGGGCGCGGCAACATTACGGCGAGTCTGACCTACGGCAAACGGCCGCTCGTGCCGGCCACTGCGCGCGCGGATTCCAGCACCAACGTACACGAGCGCATCAACAATCTGGACGGCCCCATACCGGAGTTTGTGCTCAGACCCGGCACACAGGAGGCGTTTTTCACCAACGGCGGCGCGCGGATCGATCCGTTCGAGATTTTCAGCGCCGGGTTCAACGGCGACGGCACGCCGTTCGAGCACGGCGTCAACGTCGGCAGTTTCGGCGGCACCGGCGAAATCGGCGGCGACGGCATACCGAACTGGTTGTTGTTTGCGCAGGCGATTCGCCCGGAGAACGAACGCACGATCCTGACCCTCAAAAGCCACTACGACGTGTCGGAGGCCTTCAGGCCCTACGCCAGCCTGATTTTCGCTGACGTCACCAACGCACAGCTCGAACAGCATTCGCTGACCGTCGGCACCAGCGTTGCGCGCGACAACGCCTTCCTGCCCGCGTCGGTGCTCGCCGCCGCGGGTCCGGCCGGCGGGCCGCCCATCTTCTACAATCGCTGGGACCTGGACGCCGGCGTGCTGGACTACGAAACCGACAAGGAAACCTATCGCATCATCCTGGGTGCGGAGGGCGATCTGACCGACTGGCTGCGCTACGATTTTGCCTTCAACCGCGGTGAAACGGACCGGCGCGAACTCCTGCGCAACAATCGACTGTACGACCGTTACCTCGCCGCCGTCGACTCGGTGGACGACGGTTCGGGAAACATCGTCTGCCGCAGCAACCTCGACCCCGCGAGCTTCAATAGCCTGCCGATCGATTTCATTTCGACGTCTTTCGACCCGACCCAGGGCCCGGTCACGTTTACGGCCGGGCCCAACAGCGGCTGCCTGCCGTTCAATCCGTTCACCACCGACAACAGCGTAAACGACGCCGCACGCGACTGGATCTGGCAACCGACGACCAGCGACCTCGAGAACACGCAGACGATTGTTACCGCCTACCTGGCCGGCGACAGCTCACCGTTTTTCGACGTGCCCGGCGGCGCCGTGAGTTTTGTGCTCGGCGGCGAATACCGCGAGGAAGAATCGTCGGTCGTGTTCGACGAGATTTCCGGGTCCGACAGGACCGTTGCCTGGATCGCAGGCACGGATTTGAGCGGCAAGTTCGACGTCACCGAGGCGTTCTTCGAAGTGTCGGCACCGCTTTTCGGGGACGTGGGCCCGTGGCTTCGCGGCCTCACCGTAGACGCCGCGTACCGATTCTCGGACTACTCGACGATCGGCTCCACGGGAACCTGGAAAGCCGGGGCGATCTGGGACACGGCAGGCGGATTCAGTTTCCGCGGCACCGTGTCTTCGGCCGTGCGCGCGCCGAACGTCGGCGAACTGTTCGAGCCGCGAACCAATATTTCGATCAGCCTGGCGCAGGACCCCTGCGACATCGACAACGTCAATCTCGGCTCGCCGACCCGCGCCGCCAACTGCGCAACCGCGCTCAACGCCATTGGTGTCGACCCGGCAACCTTCGACCCGCTCCTGGGCACCTTCTTTCCGGCGATCGAGGGCGGTAATCCCGAGCTGAAGGAAGAGACCGCGGACACGCAGACCGTCGGTTTCGTCTGGCAGCCGGGTTTTGTCGAGGGCTTAAGCGTCAGCATCGACTACTTCAACATCGACATTGAAGATGCCGTGATCCGGCCAAACCAGATTGCGATCTTCAACGCCTGCTACGACTCGGCGACGCTCGACAACATCTTCTGCACGCTGTTGAGCCGCGACCCGACGACAGGCGCCGCCAACTTCGTCGAACTGCAGTCGGTCAACGTGGCGAAGATCCAGACTTCCGGGTACGAGTTCAACGCGGTCTATCAGCTGCCGACCACCCGCATTGGCGATCTCAGGGCGTCGCTCAACGGTACTTTCCTCGATGAGCTGAAAATTCAGAAGTCGCCGCTGCCGATCCTGACCGACGACAAGGAGCTGTTCAATACCGACACGGGCGGATCGTCACCGGAGTGGGTCGTCAACTTCGATCTCGGCTGGCAGTACGGCAACTGGGACGCCAACTACGGCCTCAACTACAGCAGCAAGACGCTGCGCCCGCCGCTGATCAACGCCCAGCGCGATGACGCGGCCAACATCATCGACGATCCTTTCGTCGACCCGTTCGTCAACCACGATCTCCAGTTCGGATACCGGTTCGACGACAACATTCGCGTGTATGCCGGGATACGTAACCTGTCGGACGAAGCGCCGGACAAGGTGCAGGGATCGCTCAACGGGCCGTCGGGACGGCAGGGTTTTGCGGGACGCACGTTCTACGCGGGCTTCAACGTCAGTCTCGAGGATATCTGGAACTGACCGTAGCCGATAAGCGCATCCGCCGGAGTGACGTCGAGTCGTAGGGAAGCCTATTCGCCTTCGGTCGCTTCCTCGGCTCGCGTCACCAGCGCCTCGAGCCGCTGACCGATCTCCCGGTTGCGATGAACGTCCGCGAAGTGCTCAGCACCCGGGCCGTCTGCAAACAGCGGCACCAGCGCTGCTGAGTGCTCCTTTGTCGACCAGCGTATCTGCAGATCGGGGTAATCGTCGTAGTCGGCCACGGCAGCGAGGCCGCCGGTTTCGTGGTCGGCCGTAAACAGCACCAGAGTCCGTCCCTCGGCTCTCGAGTAATTCAGGACGGTTGTCAAAGTCTGCTGAATCGAGTCGAGGCCGGCGATCACCCTCTCGGAGTCGTTGCTGTGGGAGGCGCTGTCGATTTCCTCGCTCTCGACCAGCAGCACGAAGGGTTTGTCCTGAGACGAGAGATACTCCAGCGCCGTTTGGGTCAGCTGCATGAGGTTGGGTGACGAGTTTACGTCCTGGACTTCGTCTTCGTCGTAGATCGCGGCAACCGGCGCCGAGGCGTTCGCGCCGTCTGGAAGCGCCAGCGACTCGTCGAGCATCTGAAACCGGCGGCTCAGTATCTCGAGCGTTTCGTCTTCTTCAGGCACGCCGTCTTCACCGAGATCTTCGAGTTCCCCAAAGATCAGGTCCAGTTCGCTGGCGGCAAGCTGCGTCAGAATGTCCCTCGCATCGTCCTCGTCGGCAGTGTGCGCGAAAAAGGCGGCTGGCGTTCCGTCCCAGATATAGGAGTCCGTCACGATCCCCGTCGTGTATTGATTGGCCGACGCAAGTTCGAAGAGACTGGTCAGGTGCTCGCCGTCAGCGTCGACGCCAATGTGGCCGAACATCGTGGACGTGCCCGTGGCCATGGCAGTCGCCGACGCTTCCGAATCGGTGAGCGGGCCGTACACCGAACGCGCATCGTGCCAGCCTTTGACGTCGAAGCTGTACCAGACCGGCAGGGCGTCTTCCGATTGCCGGGTGTGCAGTGCCAGTGTCAAATGGCTGAAGCCCATGCCATCGGCAATGAACACGATGATGTTCTTCGGTCGCTCGCCAACATACGCCGGCGGCTTCTTATCGGTCGCCTCGCCCGGCGAAAACTCGATGTTGGCTGAGGGGACCGAGACGCGCATGTCGAGTGCGCTGTAGGCGGCCACGAGGACGATCAGAATTGCCACAGCCGTCAGGATGCTTGTCGTTTTCCAGTTGTTCATGATTCGTCCGCCTCAGCGCGCCTCGTAACAAGACCGTCACAGGAAACCAGTCTAACAAGTGCGCGGAAACTTTAGACGTTTTATGAAAAGGGCTGGAACCGATATTTATCGGCAGGCAGACGGCGGGGCGGCGAAGCCATTCGCCGCCCCCTTTTTTTTGGACCGCTCCCGCGAGGAGCAGCCCCGGTCCGCGGTCGGGCTCGACTGGGGACGAGCCCGACGGCAACGCGGGATGGCCGATCACACGTCGCCGATCACATGAAATCGGCGCGAATCCCAATGTAGCCGAAGCGGCCAATGTTGTCGTAGTTACCGCTTATTTCGCCGCGTCCGCTATAGCCGATCGGCGCATCTTCATCGAACAGATTGTCGATGCCGGCGAAGAACTCCCACGTATCGTTGAAGAGGTAACTCGTGTTGATGTCGTGGTAGTAGATATCCCCGGTCTCGATCTCCGACGAAATATCCGGGTTGTTCGCCAAGGTTTCGAACGCAAACCGTTTGCCGCTCTCGATAAAGCGCGTCTCCCAGTTCATACGCCACTGTGAAAGCCGGTACGACAGCGACAGATTGAAGGCCAGCTCCGGCCGTTCGGCGAGACCGTGGTTTCGCTCCTGCTGGTCCGGGTCGCTCTGAAACGGGAAGAACAGGTCCTCCTCACGCAGGCTGGCCACGAGGCGCGCCCGGAAGGGATTCCCGGCGATCTCGCGCGCATAGGTCATTTCCACGTCGTAGCCGCTGGCAACCAGCTTCTGCAGGTTGGCCGTGACGTTACGGATGAAGGTCAGCTCGAACGTGTTCGGATCGCGGGTAATCAACGCGCAGAATTGATTGTCGATACCGTTTGGATCGTCCACGCACCGGTTGGTGATGTTGTCCGCTCCCGGTGTGCCAATCGCGTCCACGATCTCGATGTCCCAATAGTCGACGGTGATGTCGAACCCTTCGAACCATGACGGCTGATACACGAAGCCGATCGTAAACGAATCGGAGGTTTCCGGCTCGAGTTGCGGGTTGCCGCCCGACAGGCCTTCAACCGAGAAGTTGACCGGGGTTACCCATCCCGTGGGAATGCCGAGCGCGTTGCAGTTCGCCTGTCGAATCTCGGGAGTGGTGCGCGCGTCCTGGATTCTGGCCGCTTCGCACGGATCCCTTCGGGCGAAGAAGTTCTGGTTCTGCGGACCGAAGAGCGCGCCGATATCCGGCGCCCGGATGGCTTCCGACACCGTGCCTCGAATGCGGAGACCCTCGATGGGCGACCAGATCAACCCGGCCTTCCAGGTCGTGTTGGAGCCGCTCGTCGAATAGTCGGCATACCGCGCCGCCAACTCGACGTCCAGCTGCTCGATCGCGGGCAGGTCGCCCAGGACGGGCAGATAGAACTCCGCGAAGGCTTCGCTGACGTCGAACTTGCCTTGCTCGACCTGCAGCGCGTTGAGGAACGTTGCGCCCGTGGCCGACAGGGGGTCCGGACGATCCGTGGACCGCTCTTCACGCCGCTCTACGCCAAAGGCTGCACCCACGTCGCCGCCCGGCAGCGTAAACAGGTCGCTGTGGGTCACGATTGCCGTGTACACGTTCTGCTGGATGACGGCACGACTCGTCGTGGCCGCGTTCCAGTACTCGGCGGATTCGGCGCTCAGCGCACCACGGCCGAAGACGGACGTGGGCACGCATGCGCCCGGGTCGACAATGCCGGTCGGCGCGTCACCCGTGTACAGGAACGCATCCGGATCGACCGCTACCCGGCATGCGATACCGCCGTTGCCGTCGTCGACCGCATCGGTCGCGGCGAAGAACCGGTCGTTGATCCGGTTGTTGATCGACAGCAGCGTGGTCGTCGTGCGCCCGTAGTTGGCGCTGACGTCGTAGGTCCATGGACCGAGGTCGCCCATGAGGCCTGCCACGATTCGAAAGGTCTGCCGCTCGTTGTTCTCGCCCCGGACGAATTCGTTGTTGATCCGCCACACCGGCAGATACTCGAGGCCGCGCTGGGCAATCCGCGGATCGTCGGCGGCAACCACCGGCAGATCGTTGTTGTCGAAAATCGCGCGGAGACCCGGCGCCTGATCGATGTAGGCGTTGTCCTCGAAGATCAGGATCGGCGAGTTGGGCGAATCGAACGCACCCGAGGTGCTGTTCGAAACCGTGTCGACGTTGACGAATTTCACGTCGCCGTAGAGTCGCACGTTGTCCGTCAGGTCGAAGTGCGCGAACGTGCTCACCGACCAGCGCTCGAGCTCAGGCTGGAGCTGCTGCACATCGCGAGTGTCGAAGAAATCGCAGTCCGAGCACTCGGCGCGGCCATAGTCGATACCCGCTTCTCGCAGCCTGATTTGGCCACCTGGATCAAATACGTAGCTCTGGCCGCCGGCGCTGAACGCTCCGAAGCCCGGGCCGTATACGTTGAAACCCGCGTTCGGAACCCAGATCTGATCGGGAATGCCGTCGTTCACACCGGGAGTGTCGCCGTCGGCCGGGTTGTCCACCTCTCGAAACGCCTGCGACAGGTGGTTGTCCCGGTCGATGGCGAACATGTCGTTCTGCCGGTCGTACTCGGCGGCAAAAGCGACGTTGCCGCGATCGTCCGCGAAATTCGCACCGCCGATGAACGAAAGACTCGTACGCTCGAACGGACTGTCTTCGGCAAAGCCGTGCTGCGACCGCAATCGGATACCTTCGAAGTCGTCCTTCGTGATGAAGTTCACGACGCCCGTCACGGCGTCGGCACCGTAGGTCGCCGACGCACCGCCGGTGATCACTTCGACCCGTTCGATCAGGTCGATCGGAATCGAATTGACGTCTACGCGTGCGCTGCCGGCACTGCCGGAAACGTGTCGTTTGCCGTCGACCAGCACCAGCGTTCGCGAAGTACCGAGGCCCCGCAGGTCGAGCGCGTTGAGCCCCGCGGTACCGATGAAGCGGCTGCTGTTGCCGGTGCTGAAGGTCGATGTGAAAGCCGGCAGGTCGTTGAGCAGGTTGCCGAGGTTCGGCGTGCCGGCATTAAAAAGATCCTCCGCGTCGACCTGCGTTACCGGAGTGGAAATTTGAAGATTGCTTCGTCTGATGTACGACCCGGTGACGACAATCTCGTCCAGGGTGGCTGCGGGATCGCTCGTGTCGCCCTCGTCCTGCGCTACTGCAGGCATCGGGTTCCAGAACAACGTCAGCCCGAGCGTGAAAGCGGCACACAGCCGCCTCCCGCCCGGCGCCGGGTCTGTTTTCACTGGTCTCATTGTATTTCCCCTTATGCTGTTAACCTTTTGGTCAATCGGCCGCCCGTGCTCCAATACTGCGGGCGGGTCTATCCGATGACATTCAGGTTACGTAGCGCCGCTGCAACACTTAAAAGTATCTATATCGGTAAGTTTCGTGCGCTTCCGACGCCAGGGGTGTTGATGAAGCGGTATTCGCCGGGCAGGGGCGGGTTACGTCGCTGGCGAACCGAAGGTTTGTTTGACCGAGCGGTCGAGAGGATGCTTGCGGCTGCGATACGCGCGGGGCGTTATTTTTGTGTCGACTCCATTCCTTTGTAGTCGGCGTAGTCGCGATGCTCGGTGATCAGCCCACGGCGAACCGAGACAATCGTCACGACAGCCGAGCGATACTCCACTGGCCCCGAATCCCCGGCTAGCGTGAATACGGCGTGTCCGATGAACACAACCTCCCCGCTTGCCTCGAAGACGCGGTCCAGTTCGTAGCGTGCGTTGAGAACCACCTGGCCGAGTAGCTCGATAAAGCCCAGGACCTCGTCTTTGCCTTCGTAGTGGTAGGGCGCGGTGATGTCCGCAATATCCAGCGAGGTACGGTCCGTAAAAACGATTTCTGGCGCGTACATGTCGCGCAGCAGGTCGACGTCCTGGGCCAGGTAGGCGTCGAGATACGCTTGCGCAATTTCTATGGCCGGCCTCTCGCCCGAATCTGCCTGAACTGTGTTGCAAGGCCCGAAGACGAGCAAAATGGCTGCACAGACAAGCGATAGGGTCGTTCGGACGGTGGGTTGTGCGTTCATTTCGGTTTGCCTGGAGGCGGAAGTGGACGGAAGCGCGTCATCGGGCGTTAGAGAAACACCTTGACGACGGCCACCATGGCTAGCGTCACCGTAGCACCTACGATGAACGGATAGAACGCATTCTCGCGGTTGAGCCTGGACGTCTCCGCAATCAATTTGGCGATCTCTGCTCGGATCTTTTCGGCGTCTGAACGCGAACGCAGCTAGAAACGCCTCTTTCGTTGTTAAAGCACTCATACCGAATCCCTTACATTCCAGGCGGTAGCGGCGGTGTCGGATTGACACCGCCATTCTGGATCACACCACGGCGTGTTCGTACCCACACTTGACTTCCATCTGACCGACTCCTAGACCACCATGTTGTACCGTACTTATCAGTACCAACTCGATTTGCCGGGTTGCTCGCTACGTCTTGGAGCAACTGCCTGTTCGCGAGTGTTCGGCAACATGTCCGGGACGATTCCGGAAGATATGCTGAATCCGTCCTGGATTCGACGGGTATGCCGGCGGGTAAGTTCGCGGCGGTAACAATCTGGACATCGGCAACCCCTGGCCAGCGGTATACAGCTTAACCGCCGCACCAAGTATTTCGCATGCATCTCCAACGTTGGAGAAACACTTTGAAGACAGGACCAGTGGAACACTAAGTAGAATCCCTAGGATCGGCGTTGTCAGCGGTTTTGTTCAACGAATTGTTTCGCCCACGAACAGCTATCCTAAAACTGGCTAACAAGACAAGAGGTAAACCGACAAGCCATACCAATATCCAAACCCATCTGAATACATCGCTTTCTGCGAAGTAAGACCGGCCGATAGCCAGCGCAACCAGTCCGGCGACGACTACGACTACCGATAGCCATACGGATATGGCTCCACTTTTTTTTTGCTTCGTCATAGATGGTGATATGTCCATGTGCCAGGTCAGTTAATTAGGTCGTAGATTTGACTTCCGAGGGAGGTGCCTGTTGCCCGCTGGTATAGGGAGTTGAGGCCACCACCAATCTCCAAACCACCTAACCCGGCGAGCGCGACCGGGAGCGCTACGGCCGCTCCTGCAGAAGATGCAGCAGCACCAAACCCGTATAGTCCAGTCGAAACCGCTCCGGAGAGTGCCACGGTCTGAACGCCACCATAAACCTGTACAACATCCAGGGCCGTACCGATTTCCCTACCATAGCGGTAATCCTCTTCACAAAATGTCAGGTCGGCGCTCGTTGCCGCTGCTCCAGCTATTGAATCAGCGATCATGCCCGCAACTTCAGCCTCTTGTCTCGTCTGCTTCGTAACCGGCTGCAGCAACCTGTAGAGATGTCTCGCAATCCCAAGCTCACCAGTTGGATCGACATAGGAGAGAGGGTTTTGGTAGACGTATCCGTACGTATTCAGCCCGCCTTGAAGTCCAATCGGATCGTTCTCTAGATATCTTCCAACGCTCGGATCATAGGTCCTAAAGTAGTTGTAATGCAGCCCGCTCTCTGAATCGTAGTATTGCCCCGGAAAACGCAGGTTGTAAGTAAAGCCGACGAGATTCCCATCCGGATCTTCCTGAGCTGCCGTCGAGCCGAACGGATCGCTCTCCCAACGCCAGATTACTGTACCCGAAGCGGTAATCGCTCTCGGCGTTCCCAGGTGATCCGTATGCACGTAGTGCACGTCGGTACCCACTATCACTGCGACCGGCGCACCGTCGAACCAGACATGCTCACGAATCGGATTACCGGCTGAATCGTATTCACCGATCAGATTGCCCTCCTCGTCGTAGGCAAACAGCGTGACCGTGCCGTTGTCCTTCTTCACGCGCTGACCCAGACCGTCGTAGGTGTAGGTCGCCGTGCCCGCCGTCACCATGCGGCCACGGTCGTCGTAGGTGTACGCCGTCGTGCCATCGTTCGTAATGTTGCCGGCGGCATCGTAGGTGTAGGTTTTTGCTACGGGGCCCGCCACGGTGGCGACGCGGTTGGTGTTCGCGGTCACCGTGTAGGCGTAGCTCGCGCCCTCGGTGAACGACAGCCGGTTGCCGTTGGCATCGTAGCCGAAGTCCTGTGAGGTTAGCGGCGCCAAGCCCAACGCATCGAAGTCGAATAGACGGCGCAGAGCGTCGTAGTCGAAATCGAGGTCGTGGCGAGTATCGTCGAGCGTCATCAGCTCGCCAGCCGAGCTGTAGCCCAGGGTTCGCGTATCGGCAGCCAGCGAGTGGCTCGTTTCGAGACCGCGCAGGTCGAAGCTTCGCGTACGGGTCGTCGTATCGCCCCAGGTCCAGCCGTTTACGGAGCCGAAAGGTTCGTAGGTGGCGGCCGAGAGTACCGTGGTCGAATCGACCGTAACGCTCACGGGCTGGTAGGTGTTGAAGCCGTAGGTTACTACCTTGCCGGAAGGCAGCGTGATCGAAGTCATACGACCCTGCGCGTCATAGCCATAGCTGGTCGTCAGCACGACGGTGCCAATCGTCTGGGTCTTGCTCGTAATCTCGCCGAACTGGTTGTACGTCCACTGCGTGTTGCCGCTGGTGTCGGTCACCTTGTTGAGGTAACCCTTGGCGTGGGTGCCAACATCGTACTCGAAGTCGATCGTGTCGAGATTGTCGAGTTCGATCTCCGTCGGCCGGTCGAGGTCGTCGTAGGTGTACGTGGTCAGTTTGCCGCGCGCGTCCGTTTTCGTGAGTACGTTGCCCGCCGGATCATGCGTATAGGTCGTCGTGCCCCGGTCCGGGCTGATCTCCTTGGTCAGATCGTCGAAGTCGTTGTATTCGTAGGTCGTAACTGCGCTGTTCGGCGCAGTGACAGAGGTCAGGTTGTCGTGGTCGTCGTAGACGTAACCCGTCAACCCCAGTAGCGCGTCCGTCGTCTGCTTCACGCGATTGAGCGCATCGTAGCTGTGTTGCGTAAGCGCCAGGTCCGGATCCGTAGTGGACTTGAGATTGCCCACATCGTCCAGCACGTAGTCGGTGTTGAAGGAATTGGCCGCAGTGGCACGCTCCAGCCGGTTGTTGAGGTCGTAGACGTAGTCCATGGCCCGCTCGAGTGTGTTCGTCGGGTCGTAGGTATCCTCGCTGGCGAGGTTGCCCATGCTGTCGTAGCCGTACTCGATACGGTTGTTGAGGTTGTCCGACACTTCGACGAGATAACCCGCGGCGTCGTAGTCGTAGCTGATCACCTGCCCGTTGGGGTAGGTGACCGATTTAAGACGCCGCTCGCCGTCGTGGGTCATGGAAATCGTGCGCGCGGTGCCGACCGTTGGGGTCATCTTTACCGTTTTGAGCGTCTTGTTCGCAAAGTCATAGGTAAGATCGATCTTCAGGTCGTTCGGGGTGTAGACCCTCGCCAACCAGCCTTCCGTGGTATAGCTCGTGTGGCGGGTCTGGTGACCCTTCGCGTCGGTAATATTCCTGATATTCCCGCACTTGGCGCCCCACGAGCAGTTGTGATACGAAAAAGTCAGCAGGTCGGCGGCACCCGCCTTCGGTCCGTCGATGGACAGGATTTTACCCAGGGTGTCGTAGGTCATTGTCCAGGTGCGGGTGTCTACACCGTCGGTTACGGAGATCTGGGTAGGCCTGCCGTCCGTATTGTAGGTGTAATCCGTCGTGTTCTTTGGCGTGACGACCTGGGTCGGAAGATTGAACGTGGTGTGCCACTGCATGGTCGTCGAGCGCTCCTCCGGGCTGCCGAGCCCTTCGGTTAGCGTCAGGATCTGACCTTTGGCGTTGCGCACGGTACGCGTGGTGTTGCCTTCCCAATCGGTGCGATCGTAGACAAAACCGTTCGTATCGTAGGTGATGCTCGAGATATTGCCGCCCGGGCAAGTGCTGCAGACGTCTCCGGTCAGCGCCTCCAGTCGCTTGCTGCCGCGCTCGGCGGAGTAGTCGTAGGTACGCGTGGCGCCGTTGCCCATCGTCAGGGTTGTGGTGCCGTTTGCGTTGTAGACGAAGTCCACCCGCTCTTTGCCGCCGGCTTTCTCCGAGCGTGTCGCCCGTCCGGAGTCGTCGTAGGTCCAAGTGATGTAGCGGTCCCCGTTTCGATCTTCGATGCCGGTCAGGTGGTAAGGCAGATCGGCGTCTTCGTAGAAATAGCGGCGCGTTTTTTGCCAGGGCAGCAACACGGACCTGAGTGTATTGTTCGCGTGATAGTCGAGCGTGATTTGCCCTTCCGGAGTCTCCACCCTGTTGAGCCTGCCGGAGGAATACTTTAAGCGGAGAAAGTGGCCGTAGGGGCCGGTCACCTTATCAAGCGTGTTGGGATTCCCGTCACCCGCCGAACCGGTTTCCGTATATGACAGAGTTGTCGTCTCTCCACTTCGGGTAACGATCTCGACGAGTTTGCCGTCGCTGTCGTATTTTTCCTGGGTGTCGTTTGGATCGGTGTAGATCCAGAAACCGGCAACCTGCTCGAGGCGATGCAGCGGGTTCAACCGGTTCACCCAGTCCGTTCCGTCGAGCTCGAAACGGATTGCGGACCCGTTGGGTCGTACGAGTGTCTTGATGTTGCTGGAAGCCGTGAAAACCGGCCACTGATGCCGGGGGCGGATCGGTAGATAGGCAACCGTATTGCCGGACAGTGTCAACTTGCACGTATCAGCGCCTTCATAGCTGGCCGTGGCGGCGGCGAGGTCACCTTGCCAGGCCGTATTCTTGATATCCCCCCAGCCGCTGGTGCAGGCGGCACTTGCCGTGGAGTAGTTGGCGGAGGAGGAAGGATTCGCGACGGTAAACAGGACAGCCGGCCGCCGGTCGGGCGCTTCGTCGAGGGTCCTCGAGTAGCTATGCCGCCAGCCCGGCGGCATGCGCATGGCGGTGCGGTAGGGGCCCGTGCTGTTGTAGTAGCGAACGAAGTCGATGCCGGCGCTGCCGGGTGCAATGTAGTCCGGCTCGACCTGTGATTTGTTGCCATTTGCAGGATCGCAGGGATTCGATTCGTTCGTGCCTGCAGGTGTGCATTCCTGCGGCGGTTCGTCGACGTAGTATTCCGTGTCTACGCAGTTGTAGCCATCGGGGCCGATCGCCTGACCAGCCGGGCAATCTGCGGGCGTTGTCTGCCCGATAAACCAAAGTACCCAGACTCTGCCGTGAAAGCCGTCGTTGCGGTACATGTTGACGATGAACTGATGGGCATAGCCGGGAACGGTGACGACCTCGTCTTCGAAGCTCCCGTGCGGCTGGCAATCAATCGCCGGATTCACGTAATGGCTGGTTGTCATGCACCATTGATAAGCCGCCTGCTGAACGGCTCCTGTATCAGTGAATGGCCCGTAGTTGTTTACCCAATCCTGGATATCGGCGTGTGTAAAACCGCTACCGTCCTCTGCCTCCCACAGCTGGGCGTGTGCAGAACTTCCGAAGAGGCATATCCAGGCAGTGATCGTAAGAACGGCAAAGACGGAAACCAGTCGAGCAGACATGGGCAGCACTCCCTAAGACATCGAACAAACTGGAAAGGCGAAAAACATGTCTGGACAACCATCCGGTTAGACCGCGATGACGACGTCTACGCAGCACGGCCCCCACCTCCTTATGAAGACGGTTCGATAGTGATGATCCGTTGCCCAAACGGAGCGCTATGATTAAGCGGCCGCGAGCAACGATTCAAACTGCGGAAAACCCGACTTGAAAATTACCGAGTTGTCTATGCACTGCCGATGCTGCGCAAGGTCGGCGTACGTAATATGGACACCGCGCACTTGTCGCCTCTAACAGGTTGATTCCGTTTGCGGGAACAACTCATAACCGACGTGACTTTGGGTCGATACATCTCCATGGGATAGTTTTTGGTTGGCTGTTTGCTCGGAAAAGGTTGAAGCAGCCGGACTATTTAGGCCTGTTTTGCGCAGACCGAAGAATTTCTGGGCTTAAACGACGTTATTTGTGGCGCTGTCTTCATCGAGGTTTTGCGCAATTTGCGCGGCAAAACGGCGGGGCTCGAGGCTATGAACCGCTGCGACACAGCACCTGACGGCCGACGAACTTCGTCCCGGCTGAATCTCCGGCTATTGCACACAATCGCGAATCGCCTGCACGAGCGCAGAGCGAAATACTGGAGCGCCAGGTCTTCATGGACGAAGGACAGACGCGTGAGCGAAAGCCCCGATTCGTATCGTTGCACCCTCTCGCTGACCCGAGTGCTGCGGGGGCGAAACAGCCGCGCCAGCGCCGCCTCGCTGGCCGAAAGACTGCTCCGGCAGTACCCGGGTATGCGCCCGATGCTGGACGCCGAGCCGGACGAACTCCGGCGTATCCACGGTTTGAAAGCCCAGCAGCTCGAAATACTCGAAGCGCTGCCGACACTGGCTCACTGGTATTACTCGGAAGCGCTGACGGTCGGCGAAACCATCCGCTCCCCGAAAGACACCGAGGCTTTTCTCACGGCCCGGCTGCGGCACCTGCACCACGAGGTGTTCTGCTGCCTGTTCCTCGACAACCGCCACCGGGTGCTCCGTTTCGAGGAGATGTTTCGCGGCACGATCGACGGCACCAGCGTGTACCCTCGCGAGGTCGTCAAGGAGGCGCTGCGCGTGAACGCCGCTGCGGTCATCGTCGCCCACAACCATCCCTCGGGCGTGGCCGAGCCCAGCGATGCCGACGAACGCATTACCGGACGCCTCAAAGCGGCCCTGGGACTCGTGGACATCCGCCTGCTCGACCACCTCGTGGTGGGTCACGGACGGGTGACCTCGCTGGCGAGCCGCGGGCTCTTGTAAAGCCCCGTCCACGCTGGTATAAAGTGCGACTCTTTGCCCGCGGCTCGCGGGCAGTCTTTAGTAGAATCAGAGACTTACAGTCATGTCCAAGGTTTGCCAGGTGACTGGGAAGCGCCCGCAGAGCGGCAACAACGTTTCCCACGCCAACAACAAGACTCGCCGGCGCTTTTTGCCGAACCTCCAGAACAAGCGTTTCTGGCTGGAATCCGAGAAGCGTTTCGTTCGGCTGCGCGTCTCGCACAAGGGCATGCGCATCATCGACAAGAACGGCATCGACAAGGTGGTTGCCGATCTGCGTGCCCAGGGACAGCGCGTTTAAGCGCCCCGGGTTAGAGAGGAGCTAAGACGATGGCCAAGAAAGGAGCACGCGAGAAGATTCGCCTGGTGTCGAGCGCCGGCACGGGCCACTTCTATACGACGCACAAGAACAAGCGTCTGCATCCCGAGAAGATGGAAACGAAGAAGTACGATCCGACCATCCGCAAGCACGTGATCTACAAGGAAGCCAAGATCAAGTAGCGCGCGACGCAGACGATGTTTAAAAAAAGCCCGCCCGCCGCGGGCTTTTTTGTGCCCGAACACCACGGCGAGCGAATACGGCGGTTTGCCTCGAGCCGGTCATTGGCTATCTTCCTGTTTTCCCGAAACCGCAAACCGCCGACTTTCAGACCCATGCCCGAATTGCCAGAAGTCGAAACCAGCCGCCGAGGCATCGAGCCTTATCTTGCCGGACACACCGTCGAGAAGGCTGAGATCCGCAACCGCGCATTGCGCTGGCCTGTTGCCCGCGACTTCGAGCGCCGTATTGCGGGTCAGCGCATCGAGTCCGTCGGACGCCGCGCCAAGTATCTGCTCATCAACACGGCGGCCGGGAGCGCCATCCTGCACCTGGGGATGTCGGGCAGCGTGGCGATCGTGCCGGCCGGCACGGCTGCCGGTATACACGATCACGTCGATCTCGTCCTCGACAGCGGCAACATGCTGCGTTTTCGCGATCCGCGGCGCTTCGGCTCACTGCACTGGAGCCGCAACCCGGCGAAACACAAGCTGCTGAAAGACCTGGGCCCCGAACCGCTGGGAAACGAGTTCGACGGGGAGCGCCTGTGGCAGCTGTCGCGCGGCCGGCGCATTGCCGTGAAGCCGTTCATCATGAACGCCGCCGTAGTCGTCGGCGTCGGCAACATCTACGCGAGTGAGTCGCTGTATATCGCGGGCATCAACCCGCGCCGCCAGGCAGGGCGCGTATCCCTCGCGCGCTACGAGCGGCTTGCCGGCGCCATCCGCGAAGTGCTTGCACGTGCCATCGAAGCCGGTGGCACGACGTTGAGGGATTTCTACGGTTCCGACGGCGAAGCCGGCTATTTCCAGCAGCAGCTCGACGTCTACGGCCGCGAAGACGAACCCTGCCGCCGCTGCAACGCACCGATCAGGAACATCGTGCTGGGCCAGCGAGCCACCTACTACTGCACCAACTGCCAGCGCTGACTGGCGGTCGCCGGCATCGGCGCCGGACTAATCGCGGCCGACGCGTTTCGTCAGCGCAGCACGCACGGGCGCCGAGACGAACTCGCGGACGTCGCCACCCAGCGTGGCGACCTCCTTGACGAGGGTCGAGGAAATGAACGTGTACTCCTCGGTGGGTGTCAGGAACACGGTCTCGACGACTTCGGTGAGGTGCCGGTTCATGGCAGCGAGCTGGAACTCGTACTCGAAATCGGAGACGGCCCTCAGGCCCCGGATGATGATGTTGAGATCGTGTTGTTCGGCGAATTCGACCGTCAGGCCGTCGTAGCCCATCACTTCGACACCGGGGATGTCACCGACGGCCTGCTTGGCCAGCTCGACGCGCTCACCAAGGGTAAACATGGGCGCTTTGCTTCCGGTGTTGGCGGCAATCGCGACGACGACGCGGTCGAAAATGCGCGCGGCGCGGCGCACGAGATCTTCATGGCCCAGCGTAATCGGATCGAACGTGCCGGGGTACATAGCCCGTGTCTTCATAAGCCTCGAGACTCCCCTGTGTCTTCTCGCTTGGTGGTTGACCGTCTGTTGCTTGTTATTGGTTGCTGTCGTCCGCCTGGCTGGTGGTGAGCAGCGAATAGCGCACCTGGCCCGCTTTACCCGCTCTGAAAACGGCCCAGGTACCCGGCAGCTCGACCGGCGGCGTATCGAGATCCTGCTCGACGTACACTCTCGCTCCCCGCTTAAGTATGCCGGAATGCTCGAGCCGTCGACACAAATCGCTCATATCGGAATCGTCGAAGGGCGGGTCGAGGAATACGAAGTCCACGCTCTGCTCCGGTAGCGATCGGAGCACGGTCTTTGCATCCGCCTTCTGCACGGTGGCGCCGGTTGCGCCGAGCGTGGCGGCATTTGCCTCGAGCATCCGGCAGGCGTCGGGATTCCGCTCGACGAAGATGCACGAGGCCGCGCCCCGCGACAGCGCTTCGAAGCCGAGCGCACCGGTGCCTGCGTAGAGATCGAGGCAGTGTTTTTTCGGAATCCAGTGCATGAGCCAGTTGTAGAGGGTCTCGCGAACCCGCTCAGGGGTTGGCCGCAGGCCCGGAAGATCGAGCACGGGAAGGCGCCGGCCGCGCCAGTTTCCCGCTACAATACGCAGCCGTCCCTTGGCGGTTTTGCCGCGTTTTTTGGGTTGCCTTGTCGCCATCTTTGTCCGTGTCAGAGTCCGTGCGACCTACATCGACCGTGCCGTCGTTGAGACGGCCGCTGTGAGTTCTTAAGGATGTTCAGGAAGAAAACCGAGGATCACAAGACGCCGCAACAGGATGCCGCAGATGCCTCGACGAAGAAAGCCGGCTTTTTCAAGCGGCTGCGGGCACGGCTGAACCAGGGCGACAGCTGGCTCACTTACGACCTCGCAAACCTTGCGCCCGGCGGCAAGATCGACGAGGACGTCCTGGAGGAGCTCGAGGCGCTGCTCGTCATGGCCGACGTGGGCGTCGGCACGACCGAGACCATCATCGAGGGTTTGAAGAAGCGGCTGGCACGCAAGGAACTCAAAGACGTCGACGCCCTCAAGGACGGGCTCAAAGCGGCCGTCACCGAAATCCTCGAACCGGTCGCCAGGCCGCTCGTGCCGGAATCCTCGAGCGGCCCGTTCGTGATCCTGATGGTGGGCGTTAACGGCGCGGGAAAAACGACGACTATCGGCAAACTCGCACGACGTTTCCAGGACGAGGGGTTGAGCGTCATGCTCGCCGCGGGCGACACCTTCCGCGCAGCGGCCGTCGAGCAGCTCCAGACCTGGGGCGAACGCAACGGCGTGCCCGTCGTCGCGCAGCACGACGGGGCCGACCCGGCCGCCGTCGTGTTCGACGCCTGGGAAGCCGCGGCGTCGCGCGGCATCGACGTACTGCTCGCCGACACGGCGGGCCGGCTGCAAAGCCAGCAGGGGCTAATGGACGAACTCGCCAAGGTGCAGCGCGTGATCGGCAAGCGCGACCCCGCCGCTCCGCACGAGGTGATGCTGGTCGTGGATGCGAGTCAGGGTCAGAATGCACTCGTGCAGGCCGAGAAGTTCAATGAGGCGCTGGGATTGACGGGCATTACCGTGACCAAGCTCGACGGCAGTGCCAAAGGTGGGGTGCTGCTCGCAATCGCCGACCGTCTCGGCGTACCCATTCGCTACATTGGCATCGGCGAATCCGCCGAAGACATGCAGGCCTTCGACGCCGCCGAGTATGCCGAAGCGCTGCTGGCCGAAGGCACCGGTTAGCGCGGGCGGCAATGATCAGGCTCGAGAACGTAACCCGGCGCTTTCCGGGCGGTCAGGAAGCCCTGTCGGGCCTGAGCCTGAACGTCGACGCCGGCGAAATGGTATTCGTCACGGGCCACTCGGGCGCCGGCAAAAGCACACTCCTGAAGCTCGTGGCGCTCATCGACCGCCCCACTGGCGGCCAGGTCATCGTCGACGGCCAGAACACCGCACGCGTGAAGCGGCGGCGGATTCCGGCGTACCGGCGGCAGATCGGCATGGTGTTTCAGGATCACAAGCTGCTCTACGACCGGCCGGTATTCGACAACGTAGGGCTGCCGCTCGTCATTGCCGGAGCCGGACCGCGAGAGACCGGCCGCCGCGTTCGCGCCGCGCTCGAACAGGTTGGGCTGCTGCACAAGGAGAAGCAAAACCCGGAGACGCTGTCCGCGGGTGAGCAACAGCGGGTCGGGATTGCGCGCGCCATCGTAACGCGTCCGAAACTGCTGATTGCGGACGAACCCACGGGCAACCTGGATCCGGATCTCTCGCTCGAGGTCATGCGTATTTTCAGGCGCTTCAACGAAGTGGGCGTGACCCTCATGATTGCCAGTCACGACATTAGCCTCATCGATCGTCTCGGTTGCCGGCGCATCGAACTGGACGAAGGCCGGCTGGCCAGTCCCCAGGGGGACACGGAGGAATCGGCATGGCCGTGAGCCGCCACAGGGACGCCGTAGCACCGGTGCGCACCCGCGGTCCGGTCAGCATCTGGTTCGGTCGGCATATGTCGACCGCGGCGGCAAGCTTCCGGAAGCTTTTGCAGCAACCTTTTTCGAGTCTCATGATCATTGGCGTCATTGCCATTACGCTGGCGATTCCCAGCGTGCTGCACCTGATGGTCAAGAACGCACTGGCGATCAGCGGCGGATGGGACGATGCGTTGGATTTTTCGGTTTTTCTCGAGGATGACGTCAGCCTCGAAGAAGCCGGCTCGGTTCGCGACCTGATTTTGCAGCGAGCCGACGTTGCCACGGTAACGCTCGTCGGCCGCGACGAGGCATTGGCCGAATTCCGGGAGCAATCCGGATTCGGTGCGGCACTCGATCAGCTGGACGGCAATCCGTTACCGCACACGCTGGTCGTAAGGCCCGGCGCATTGAATACGGCCGAGACGATTGGCCTCTTGCGCGAAGAACTGGAAAACCTGCCGGAGACCGCCGCCGTACAGGTCGACACGGATTGGGTGCAGCGCTTTCACGCCATCCTCGCCATTATCGATCAGAGTATCGGTATCGGCGCAGCGCTGCTCGGCCTTGCGATCCTGGTCATCATCGGCAACACGATACGTCTCGACGTGGAAAACCGCCGCGACGAAATCGAGGTCGTAAAGCTCATTGGCGCAAGCGACGGCTTCGTGCGCCGGCCGTTTCTCTGGAGTGGGCTTCTGTACGGCTTTCTGGGCGGTGTGCTGGCCGTGCTGCTCGTACAGCTTGGCGTACATCTGCTCGACGAGCCGATCGCAAGACTGGCGGGACTCTATCGGGGCAACGTCGAACTCCTGCGCCTGTCGTTCGATGAGAGCGCATTTGTCATCGGCGGCGGCGCCGCGCTCGGGCTCGTCGGATCCTGGTTTGCCGCCAGCCGGCGTATGCGGGCTATCGAGCCGGGCTGAGCTTCACCCGAATTTTTGCCTGACGGTTGCCAATACCGGCAAGAATACCGGCCGCAATGGCGTTTAGCGTGTGACGATTCGATTCGGAACGGCACATCACGCGCAGGCCCCAGATGCTGTTGACCAGAAACGCTGCAATATCGCCGGCGTCGCGCTCGGGATCGACGTCGCCCTGTACCTGCGCCGCGCTGACAAGTGCTGACAGTGCCTGTCGCGTGCGCTCGTTGTGACTCTTGAGGCGCGATTCGATCTCGGCATCGTGCTGCGACATTTCGAGCAGCGCGTTGACGGCCAGGCAGCCACGGCGATCGCGGCCGGTCACGGCATCGTCGACAATGTCATCGAGGATATCCACGAGCCCGGCAAGCGCACCCGACGGCTGCCGCGCCAGTGCGTTGAGTTTTTCCACGAAGCGGCGGTTGTAGGCGTCCAGCACTTCGAGAAACACCCCTTTCTTCGAGCCAAAGGCGGCGTACAGGCTGCCGGGCTTTAGCCCTGTGGCCTTGACGAGATCGCAGACCGACGTCTGCCCGTAACCGCGTGCCCAAAACACGCGCTGGGCCTGATCGATAACGATGCTGCGGTCGAATTGGGGCGCTCTGGGCATGGCGTTGTAAGGGGGGGACAGTAGTGATGGAGAGGCAGAATACCATACTTGAATAATCGTTCAAGTATTGCTAGTATGACGTTCCCGGTCAGAAGACCGGTCTTTTTGGCGTCAATTTTGAGTGAGTATTCAAGAATTACGACAAACCGTAAATCAGGCCAATACTCTTGGTCGCGCGCGATAGTTCAGCCCGAGCGCTGGACGTCCCGGGAGTTGCGGATGAATACGGGCCGGGTGGCCGTTTTTGACGAGTTTCACAGAATGTTGCCAAAAACGGCGGGAACCCGCTCAGCTGTTAGCACTCAAAAAGGCCGAGTGCTAAAATTGGAAGTGACTGGAGGAAGAGCTAGATGACCACAGACTTTGCAACACGCAATCAGGACCTCGTTCTGGCCGGACCGGTCGGTAGCCTCGATGCCTACATTCAGGCTGTCGGCAGCGTGCCCGTGCTGAGCAAAGAAGACGAGCAGTCGCTGGCCCATCGTTTCCGCGAAGACGACGACCTCGAAGCGGCGCGCGAGCTGGTACTCGCCCATCTGCGTTTTGTGGTCCACATTGCGAAAGGCTACACGGGCTACGGTCTGCCGCTTGCCGACCTCATCCAGGAGGGCAACGTAGGCCTCATGAAGGCCGTCAAGCGCTTCGATCCCGGCTACGACGTTCGCCTGGTTTCGTTTGCGGTGCACTGGATACGCGCCGAGATCCACGAGTTCGTGCTCAAGAACTGGCGGATCGTCAAGGTGGCGACCACCAAGGCGCAGCGCAAGCTGTTCTTCAACCTGCGCAAAGCCAAAAAGAGCCTTGCGTGGCTGACGGCAGCGGAAACCGAAGCCGTCGCCAACGACCTCGGCGTCAGCGTCAAGGAAGTGACCGAAATGGAGCGCCGGCTCAGCGCCCGCGATGCACTCTTCGACCCGGCACCGGATGCCGACGACGAGCGCGCTTTTGGCCCTGCGTCGTACCTGCCGAGTCCCGAGTCGGATCCGGCCGAAATCGTCGAACATGCCGATTTCGAGGACGATGCAACGGCACAGATGAGCAGGGCACTGACGACGCTCGACGATCGCAGCCGCGACATCATTCAAAGCCGCTGGCTCGGCGAGACCAAGAAAACCCTGCACGAACTGGCGGACATTTACGGCGTATCGGCCGAGCGCATTCGCCAGATCGAAAACAACGCGATCAAGAAGATGCGCGGCGCAATGAACGTCGCCGCCTGAGGATCACAGGCAGACTGATCGAAAACGGGCCGCTTGCGGCCCGTTTTTTTTTGCCTGCGCTACCAGTAGATACGATCGCGAAAACGGACGAAACCTTCATCGTCGCCCCCTTGCGGATCCCGGTGTGTCCAGTGCACCACGCCTCCGAGTTCGTTCCACTCGTAGATGCCGCGGAAATGCACACGATCCCCAATGCCAACCGGCACGCGAGACGCCAGGTCGATGTTGTGTGCGATCAGGAGCGTCTGACCGCTTTTTAGGCGCAGCACGAAACGCTGGTGTTCCGAACCCTCGGTGTCGTCACGCAACAGGCGCACCACGACGCCGGTGTCTTCGATCCACTCGTCCCACGAGGACTTTCCGTACTCGCCGGGGCCGTGGCGACGCAGATATCTGGCCATGAAGCTTATGTTTGCGAAAGCACTGCGGCAGACAGTGTACCGCGGAAAAAAGGGCGCGACTCGGAAGAGTCGCGCCCTGCGGGTGCTAAACGTTTTGATACGCGGCCCGAATCCGGGCCGCTACTGGCGATACTAGCTCACCGGCACCATCGTGATTTCCACGCGACGGTTGGCCTGGCGGCCCGAGGCGGAACCGTTGTCGGCAACCGGGCGCGATTCGCCCATGCCAACGGTAATCATGCGCTGGCCCATGACGCCACGCGAGGACAGGTATTGTGCAACGCTCGACGCACGGCGCTCCGACAGGCCCTGGTTGTAGGCATCCGTACCCGCGCTGTCGGTGTGGCCGGCCACTTCGACGACCGTCTGCTCGTATTCGTTGAGCACCTTACCCACGGAATCCAGCACGTTGAAGAAGGCAGGCGAAAGGTCTGCACTGTTGGTGGCAAAGGTCACGTTGCCCGGCATATTGAGCGTAATGTTGTCGCCGATGCGGGTCACGCTGACCCCGGTCCCTTCGAGTTCGGCGCGCAATTTCGCTTCCTGGCGATCCATGTAGTAGCCGATGGAGCCGCCGGCGAGGGCGCCGATACCGGCACCGATCAGAGCGTGCTGCCGGCGTTCGACCGCATCATCGCCAGAGACGAGCCCAACCACCACGCCGGCGGCAGCGCCGATCAGCGCACCTTTGGTCGCGGAGCTGGTCTGTTGCTCGCGGGTGTAAGGGTCCAGAGTGGTACAACCCGTGGCAACGACGGCCACGGCAAGAACGCCCAACAGCGGTTTTACAGCACGAGTCTGCATGACAAATCCTCTTGAAGATAAGTGAATACGATATTGAATCAGGTATTCGGAGTGTGGCGGGCCGCTTCCGGCGTCGCCGTTTAACCAGTGCGCATTGTAGTCGCGTCTTACCTGAACCCATACTTAATGCGCGTAGAATCGCGTAGTTTATGTCATATCGCAGCCGAATGAGTTCCCTAAACGTGCGTCGGGTCTCACTATGGCTGCCCGCGCACATCAAAAGGCGTCTTTACCGATGAACGACTCCACGAGTGACAACGACGGCTGGCTGGAACGGTACGACCGCGATCATCGCGGGCTGACGCTGCCCGGCCTTTACCGGGTCTCGGCTATTCTCGTGGTCGTCGGTATGGTCGGCGGGCTGTGGCTTTTGCCGGTGCCCGAGGAGTTTCACGAGATTTCCCCGCTCCTGAACTGGGGCAGCGCGTTTCTCATGGCATCTGCCGTCTACTATTTCATCATTTCCCTGTCGCTCGCGATTGGGCTGTTGCCGTTTCTGGTCGGCATCGCCGCTTTCCAGCTGTGGCTGTCGACGGCCGACTATTCCGCAACGAAGATCTCGCTGACTTTGCTCGTGTTGGGCATTGTCGGCATCTGGCTCGGCAACAAACCGGGGAGCCGCTTCAGCACGGTAGGACGCGACCTGCAGTACATGATGATTGCGCCCGCGTGGATGCTGTCGGTGCTGTACCGGCGCATCGGCATCCCGGTTTGACGTTCCGATCGACGATCCGCTCAACGATACCCGCGACACGGCAATGAGCAAACCAGCCGCGGATCTTCCGAACCACCGCGAAGTGTGGCGCATTGCGCTGCCGATGATCCTGTCCAATATTACGGTGCCCATGCTCGGCATGGTCGACACGGGTGTGACGGGTCATCTCGACAGCCCGGCGTACCTTGCTGCGGTCGCTATCGGCGCCACGGTCTTCAGCGTGCTGTATACGGGCGTCAATTTCCTGCGCATGGGCACGACGGGGATCGCCGCGCAGAGTTACGGCGCCGGCGATTACACGGCACTCAGAACCTCGCTGGGCCAGGCTCTGATCGTCGCGCTGGCCATCGGTTTTACGCTGTTCGCCGTGCATCAGCCGCTGGGCCGCTTTGCGGTTGGGCTGATCGGTGCCGACCCGGCCATCAACGCCATAGCGCTCGAGTACTTCAATATCCGTATCTGGAGCGCCCCCGGCACGCTGATCAACTACGCGCTCATCGGCTGGTTCCTCGGCACACAAAATGCGCGCGCACCGTTTTTCATTTTCCTGACGATCAACCTGACCAACATTGTCCTCGATCTGCTGTTCGTACTGGGCTTCGGGATGAAAACGGACGGCGTCGCGCTGGCGTCGGTGATCGCCGAATACTCGGGTGTTGCCGTGGGTATCCGCCTGGCCGTCGCCACGCTGAGAGCACATCCCGGCAACTGGGAGTCCCAGCGTTTCAGCCAGCTCAGCGCATACACGGCGTTTTTTTCGGTCAACGCCAACCTCTTCATCCGCACGCTCGCGTTGATGTTTACGCTCAGCTTCGTGACCGCGCAGGGCGCGCGCATGGGCGGCACCATCCTCGCCGCCAACGCCCTGCTCATGAACCTGCAGAACCTGACGGCGTTTGCGCTCGACGGTATTGCCCACGCCGCGGAAGCACTTGTCGGCAAAGCCATCGGCGCCCGCCGGCGCGATGCCCTCGTGGCCTCCGTGAAGCTGAGTCTTCACTGGTCGCTGTGGTTTGCGGCAGCGCTGGCGCTCACGTACGTGGTCCTCGGCCCGGTGCTGATCCGCGTGTTGACGGATCTCCCGGAAGTGCGCACGACGGCGTTCGAATACCTGCCGTGGCTGATCCTGTCTCCGCTGATTTCGGTCTGGTCGTTCCTCTACGACGGCGTGTTCGTCGGCGCAACGCGCGCACGCGAGATGCGCAACATCATGCTGTTGTCGGCGCTCCTGTTCCTGCCCACGTGGTATCTCACGCGCGACTTCGGCAACCACGGGCTGTGGTTTGCGTTTACGCTGTTCCTCGCTGCGCGCGGCATCGGCATGCACGTGGTCTATCGCCGCGTGGTATTGCCGGCCGTTCGCTAGAACCGCTACGTAACGACCGCCGGAGCTTCCGCTGCGAACAGCTTTTTGACCGCAGTACGCGCCCACAGGTAAGCGATTACGCCGGTCAGGAAATTCGCAATCGAATAGGCCGCGAAGATGCCCGGCACGTCGTATAGCTGCATGGCAAGCAGCGCAATCGGCAGGTACAACACGAGAATCCGCATGACGCTGATGACGACGCCGGGCATGGGTTTGCCCAGGCCGTTGAACGCCGCGTTCATGACCATCACCATGCCGTAGGCACCGTAGCTCACGGGTACGATCCACAGGAACAGCCGGGTGACGTCTATGGCCCTGGGGTCGTCGCTGAAGAGGCCCGGCAGGAAACCGGACGCAGCTGCCAGCAACAGCGCAATCACGAGGCCGCTGCCCAGGCAGAACAACGTGCAGAGCCAAAGCGCTCGAAGAATCCGATCCCGCTTGCCCGCCGAGAGGTTTTGCCCGACAAACGGTCCGATGATCGCGGACATTGCGTAGTACACGACCAGCATCATCGACTCGATACGGCTCGCGACGCCGAAGCCGGCGACAGCCTCGGCGCCGTAGGTTGCAATCATGGCCGTGACGGCAACGGCGCCGAGCGGCACGATGACGTTGGTTCCAGCGGCGGGCAGGCCGACGTGCAGCACGTCACGCCAGGAGCGCAGCATCGGTCCGCGTTTCGGCCGCGTCAGACTGAGAAGGCGCAGACGGCTGCGCAGGAAGTACAGCGTGCCAACGAAGATCGCGCCGCGGGCCAGGAGCGCCGCCGTGGCTGCGCCGTTGAGACCCATCGCCGGCACGGGTCCGAGACCGAAGATCAGGATCGGGTCCAGAATGATGTTCAACACGGACGCGAGAACCATGAGCTTGCTCGGCAGGCGAGTGTCGCCCGTCGCGCGCATGCTCGCCATGCCAACCATGCCAACGACGACAAAGGGCACGCCGAGATAAAGAATGGTCATGAAGCCGCGAATCAGCGGCAGGAGTTCCGCCGGCGCACCGAGCCAGGTGAACAGCGGATCGATCGTCAGGATACCGACGGCACAGATCAGGGCCGTCACGAGGAACGACAGAATGATGGCATCGGTGGACAAACGCCGCGCCCGCTTGCGATCGCCGCTGCCGAGCGCACGCGCCACGACCGAGGACGTCCCGGCGCCGAGACCAATGGCGACACTGGTCACAATCATCAGTATCGGGAAGCTGAAACCGTAGGCGGCGAGTTCGGCCACGCCCACCTGGCCAATGAACCAGGCATCGATGAGACTCTGCCCCATCATCGTCGCAATGCCGAACAACACCGGCACGGTCATGTCGGTCAGATGCCGGCCGACCGGCCCGCTGGCAAGCCGGGATGTCTTTGTAGCCATAGACTCCCTAGAGAAAAGAGGGTGAAACGGTACTGGCGCCGCGGGACGCGGACGTCCGGACACTATGGACGGGAAAACCGCAACGCGCAATCACTCCGCCGGGATGCTTTCGGTATCATCCGGTCGGTTCGCTACGCACAAAGCCCATGAAAACCCGCCACGAAATCGTAATCCACAGTACACCCGAACAGATCTGGACCGTGTTCGACGACCCGGGCTCGAGGACCGAATGGCAGTCCGCGCTCGAGGGCCTCGAGTTCATCGACGGCGAAGCGGGCCAGCCCGGCGCTGTCACCGAACTGGTCTACGCGCTACCGGGCGGACCGCTCCGCCTGACCGAGACGATCAGCGAGCGCAGGGAACCCGACTTCCTAGCCGCGGCCTACGAAGGCAAGGGGGTCAAAGGCCTGACGGTGCATCATTTCGAGCGGCTCGAAGACAACACGAGCCGCTGGGTCGTGTATTCGAACTATCGGATCAGCGGCCTTCGCCGCTGGTTTGGTGCGCTCACCCGCGACTGGACCGGACCCATTAGCCAGGACGACCTGCAGCGCTTCAAACTGTTGTTCGAGTCGAAGCGCGCACAGGCTCCGCTCCCCAATCCCGACCGTAAGGAACGCAGTCGATGAGCTGGAAAACATTGTCTTCGAAGACCGTTTACGAGAACCCCTGGATGCGCGTGCTGGAGGATCACGTCCGAAATCCGGGCGGCGGGGAGAATCAGTACGGCTACGTGCATTTCAAGAACCGCGCGGTTGCCGTGATCGCCATCGACGAACACGACCACACCTGGCTGGTCGGCCAGACTCGCTACACGCTGGGCGAATACAGCTGGGAGCTGCCGATGGGCGGCGCGCCGATGGACGAGGAACCGCTGGATGCCGCCAGACGCGAACTCGAGGAAGAAACCGGACTCCGCGCCGAACGCTGGGAGGAGTTCATGCGGCTGCACCCGAGTAATTCGATCACGGATGAATACGGCATCGTTTACCTGGCGCGCGGTCTCACGGCCGGCGCCACCCGCTTCGAGGAAACCGAGGACCTGAGCGTTCGTCGCGTGCCGGTCGACGAAGCCATCCGCCTGTGTGTGGACGGCCATATCAGCGACGCAATCAGCCTCGCAGCGCTCTTCAAACTGGCGTTCAAAAGAGCTGTTTCGCCGTAACCACGTAGCGCATGCTGTCGCCGGGCTCTTCGGGGTCGAACGGGTAGGCGGTCACGAGGCTCAGCATGGGCTGCGGCGTGTCGAGCACGACGCTCGACCGGCGCGCGTCGACGACGTCCAGTCCGATCACCCGGTACAGATGCCGGGTTCCCGATAGCGTCTCGATCACGATGGAGTCGTCGATCTCCATGCTCGAGAGAAACCGGAAATGGCTGTCGCGGCGCCCCGTAATGACGGTATTGCCGCGCTCGCCCGGCAGCGCGCTGCTGCCCAGATAACCCGGCCCCAGCGCCAGCGTCCGGCCGCTGTTACCCGCCAGCACGACGAGATCGACATCGCCTTTTTTGGCCAGCAGGCGAAACACCGGAAATGCGCCGGGACACCGCCGCTCCAGCTCCAGCACGTCGCGCTGCCGGGGTTCGCTCTGTTGCCACAGATCTCTGAGAGCACATTGCGTCGCGGCCACTTCGGCGGCGGGATGACGAACTTCCGTCGCGGCAAAGAACCCGAGTCCCAGAAGGCAACTCACGGCTAACACCCTCCGCACGGCGCTGGCCCCGGCCGCCGGGCCCGGTACGGCCGACGTGCAAATCCTTTACGCTGAACGATCTGTTGCACAACCCGTTGTACGATCATTGCTGCCACCTCCCGCTTCGAGAACCGTCATGAAAGCTCGCCGGGCGGGCAAAGCGCCGCCGCTGCCGTGGCGCAACCCTGATCGAATGTGGCAAATTGTGCTGTCGAAACCGGGAGTATCGCGTGGGAAGACGAATTGCCATTGTGGAAGACGAAGCCGCCATCAGGGACAACTACGCGGCAGCCTTCGAGCGGGAGGGTTACGTCGTCGATAGTTATCCGGCACGCGCGCCAGCGCTCGAGGCGTTTGCAGCGCGCCTGCCCGATCTCGTCGTGATCGACGTCAATCTGGCCGACGACATCGAAGGCGGTTTCGAGTTGTGCCGTGAGCTGCGCTCGCGAGCCGAAGATCTGCCGATCATCTTTCTGACGGCCCGCGACAGCGAGTTCGACGCGGTCTCGGGGCTGAGGCTCGGCGCCGACGACTACCTGACGAAGGACATTAGCCTGCCGCACCTGATGGCGCGTGTGGCCGCACTGTTCCGCCGGCTCGAAGCGCTCAAGAAACCGGATACGGCGGACAGCCGCATACGGCGCGGTGAGCTGCTGATCGACACGGAGCGCATGACCGTACACTGGTCGGAGCAACCCGTAGGCCTGACCTTGACCGAGTTCTGGCTCGTGCACGCCATGGCGCGTTATCCCGGCCACGTCAAGAACCGCCAGCAGCTCATGGATGCCGCCCAGGCGGTGCTCGACGACAATACGATCACCTCTCACATCAAACGCATTCGCCGCAAATTCATCGCCGTCGACGAGCACTTCGACGCGATCGAGACCGTCTACGGCATGGGATATCGCTGGCTCGCGGACTAGGGCCCGGGCCTGCCAACACGATGCGCTTATGAACCTTCGCCGCCAGCTGCTGGTCGTCAGCCTCATGACCCTGGTGCTGCCGTGGGCAGGCTGCGAATTCATTCGCGAAACCGAGAGTGCATTGAGGCTGGGCCAGCAGGAAATGCTGGCCAGCACGGCGCGGGCGATTGCCGATTCCCTGTCGCAATACCCGGAGGCATTCCCGGCCGAGGTCGTCGACCTCACGCGGGTTGGCGATCAGCTGTACGGGCATCCGCTCGAGGTCGAGCCGAGCATCGACGGCTATTTCGACGACTGGCCGCTCGATGAGAACGCGCTGCAGCACTTCGGCAACGGCGAGGAACCGATCGGCTACGCTGTCGGGCTGTACGGCAGCTACGTGTACCTGTTCGTCGCTGTGCCGGATACGTCGCCCGTATACCTGCCGCCGGGCGCGCTACCGGGAACGCCGGCCGCACGGGTCGATCGCGTCGAGCTGGAAAGCCTGAGTCCACCCTATCTCGAAGAGCGTTTCATATTCGCAGCCGAAGCGCCGGGCCGCATTGTGACCTACCTCGAAGCCGCAACCGGCACTACCGCGGATCCCACGGTACATGCGCGCTGGCAGGACGTTCCGGGTGGTTATCAGCTCGAGGCTCGCATTCCGCGGCGTCTCCTGGGCGTGAACCTGGGCATTGTCGTCGTCGACGCGGACCGGGCCGGCAGCCGGGGGGTTGGCGCAAAGAGTTTCGACGCGTCCGTTCCCGGCCCGTTTGTCCGCCCTTCGGAAGACCTCGAGAATGTCGCGGGTAATCTGGTGCAGCCCGGGATGCGCCTGATCATCACCGATGCAGCAGGGTGGCGGCTGGCCAGGGCAGGTTCGATTGGTGCGCTGGAACGGCGAGACACCCAGCCGGTGTCGCGCTGGCGGCAGATCGTGTACGACCTGATTGTCGAAGCGGGCGCCGACGCGGCGCTTGCCGAACCCGCAGCCAGCGGCCGCGAGCAGCAGCGCTACATCCAGAGTGCCCTGGCGGGAGAGCCCGCGTCGGACTGGTTTCGCGCCGAAGGCGGCGCCGTCGTGGCCGTCGCTCAGCCCGTGCTCGACAACGGCGCGCTGCTGGGTGGTGTCGTTCTGCAGCGCGGCACTGACGAGATTCTGAGCCTGACCAACCGGAGTTTGTCGCGCCTCCTCAGCATATCCCTGATCGTTACGCTGGTGGTGGCCGCCGGGCTGATCGGCTACGCCTCATGGCTGTCGCGCCGTATCCGCCATTTGAGCCTCGCCGCCGAAGACGCGCTGGCCGGTGACGAACTGAACGCCGAGTTGCCGAGCGCCGCGGCAAAAGACGAACTCGGCGATCTTTCGCGGAGCTTTTCGAACGTGCTCGGCACGCTCGGAGAGTACAACGCCTATTTGCGCACGCTCGCCTCGAAGCTCTCGCACGAGCTGCGTACGCCGCTCGCGATCGTCAGCTCGTCTCTGGACAACCTCGATCACGAAAACCTGGACACGCCCGCGCGCGATTACACGCAACGCGCCAAAGACGGCACCGAGCGCCTGCGGCGGATACTCAACGCCATGAGCGAAGCCAACCGGGTCGAGGAACTCATGCAGAACGCCGAACTCGGCCGCTTCGATCTCGACGCCGTGCTGAGCGCCACGGTGCAAGCCTACCGGGATGCCTACCCCGAGCGTCGTTTCGACTATGCGGGCACGGCGGCGGACGTCGAAGGCTCACCCGAGCTGCTCATCCAGATGCTCGACAAACTCGTGGACAATGCCGTCGGCTTCAGCGGGGCGGGCGATACCGTCGTACTCGAACTCACCGCGTCCGATACCACAGCAAGTCTTGCCGTCGAAAACCCCGGGCCGCCGCTGCCGAACCGACTACGCGGTCAGCTGTTCGACTCGCTCGTGTCGGTGCGCGAACAAGGTGACAACCGGCATCTGGGCCTTGGTCTTTACGTCGCACGCCTGATCGCGGAAGGCCACGGTGGTTCCATCGTCGCCGGGAATACCGACAACGGCGTGCGTTTTGTGGTCTCGCTGCCGCGGGCAAACGGTCCTTAGCCGACGCCCAGGTAACGAACGATACCCTGTGCCGCCTCGCGGCCTTCGAAGACCGCTGTCACCACGAGGTCGGAACCGCGCACCATGTCGCCGCCCGCAAATACCTTCTTGTTCGTGGTCTGGAACGGATACTCGCCAAGCGTCGCCACACGCAGGCGGCCGCTCGGCAACGTGTCGATGCCGTATTGCTCGAACCACGCCGGCGGGCTCGGCCGGAAGCCGAAGGCAATCACCACGGCATCCGCGGGCAGGATCTCCTCGGTGCCGGGCACCGTTTCCGGCCGCCGGCGGCCATCCGCACCGGGTGCGCCCAGGCGTGTCTCGATGACTTTCACGCCGCTCACGCGGTCGGTGCCGACAATTTCCAACGGCTGGCGGTTGAACAGGAAGTTGACGCCTTCCTCTTTGCTGTTCGCCACCTCACGGCGCGAACCCGGCATGTTGGCTTCGTCGCGCCGGTAGGCACAGCTCACGCTGGCGGCACCCTGGCGAATCGCCGTACGGTTGCAGTCCATCCCCGTGTCGCCGCCACCCAGCACGACGACGTGCTGGCCCTTCAGGTCGATGAAGGGCGGTGCGTCGTCCTTGAGCGTATCCATTTGCCGATGGATGTTGGATACGAGGTACGGCAAGGCGTCGTACACACCGTCGAGGTCCTCGCCGCGGAACCCGCCGCGCACGGACGTGTAGGTGCCCATGCCGAGGAACACGGCATCGTAGTCGTCGTGCAGCTCCGAGAACGGAAGGTCTTCGCCAATACGCGTATTCAGTACAAACTCGACACCCATGCCTTCGAGCAGACGCCGGCGCTGAACGACGATCTCTTTGTCCAGCTTGAACGGTGGGATACCGAACGTTAAGAGCCCGCCGATTTCCGGGTACGCGTCGAACACGGTCGAGCGGACGCCGTTGCGAGCCAATACGTCTGCCGCGGCGAGTCCGGCCGGACCTGCGCCGACAATGGCCACGCGCTTGCCCGTATCGACGACATTCGACATGTCGGGCCGCCAGCCCATCTTGACCGCTTCGTCGGTAATGTAGCGCTCGACGTTGCCGATGCTGACGGCGCCAATCCCGTCGTTGAGCGTGCAGGCGCCTTCACACAGGCGGTCCTGCGGGCAGACGCGGCCGCAAATCTCCGGCAGGGAGTTGGTCTGATGCGACAGTTCCGCCGCCTCGAACAGCTTGCCCTCCTCGATCAGCGCCAGCCAGTTCGGAATGTAATTGTGCACCGGGCACTTCCACTCGCAATACGGGTTGCCGCAGGACAGACAACGGCCGGCCTGCTGCGCTGCGTTGGCGCCGTCGTAGTGGCCGTATATCTCACCGAAATGCTTGACCCGGTCGGCCGCGGGTTCCTTTTCCGGATCGCGGCGGGGTACTTCGAGAAACTGCAGGGGGTGTTTGGCCATGCTAGGGCCTGCTAACAAGATGCGAGCGCATCCTGCTGGACCTGTTTTGCCGCCCAGCAAGGCGGAACGAGCGCCGTGTAGCACCGCTACATAAACGAGTGACAACGCAGCTGGGCGGCAAAACAGGCCCAGCCCTTCGGGTTGTCCCCCAAAACACGCCACTCGGCGTTGCTCGTCGCTTATTTGGATTCACCAAACTACACTCCTCGCGCCTTGATTGGCGTGTTTTGGGGGACAACAGGGTGCACTCGCATCTTGTTAGCAGGCCCTACGCCGCCCGTCGCAGAGATTCGATCAGGGAATCGACCTCGGCCGCCTTCGGTTTGACGATCCAGAAGCGCGGCAGGAAGGTGCGAAGGTCGTCGAGAATCTCACCACCTTGCAGGCTGTCCGTCAGGTCGACGTGCCGCTGGATCAGTGAACGCAGATGATGCAGGTGCGCCTCCATGCTTTCGGGCGTAATGCGGTGTATGTCGATCAACTCGTGGTTGTAGCGGTCAACAAAATCGCGATCCATGTCGAGCACGTAAGCGAAGCCGCCGGTCATGCCGGCGCCGAAGTTGACGCCGGTGCGGCCAAGCACGACGACGACACCATCGGTCATGTATTCGCAGCAGTGATCGCCCGCGCCTTCGATAACGGCCGTCGCGCCGGAGTTGCGCACGGCAAAGCGTTCGCCGGCCTGTCCGGCGGCAAACAGCTGGCCACCCGTGGCGCCGTACAGGCAGGTGTTGCCAATGATGGCGGTGTCACAAGCGACGTAGCCCGCATCCTCGGGTGGACGAATCGTGATTCTGCCACCCGCCATACCTTTGCCCACGTAGTCGTTGGCGTCGCCCACGAGGTCGAGGTTCAGCCCGCTCACGTTCCAGACGCCGAAACTCTGCCCGGCCGTGCCGCGCAGACGAATATCGATCGGCGTGTCGCGCATACCCTGGTTGCCGTGGCGCCGCGCGATTTCGCCCGCAATCCTTGCGCCGATCGAGCGGTTGAAATTCTGTACCTCGAAACCGAACTTGCCGGCCGTCCTGTTCTCGATGGAAGGCATGACAGCCGCCAGCATTTCCTCAGCCAGCTCACCTTTGTCGAAAGGCGCGTTGCGCGGTTCCGTGCAGAACTGCGGCACGTCGGCAGACAAACCGTTCGCCGAGACGATCGGTTTGAGGTTCAGCCGCGCCTGCCGCTCCGTCAGTCCCGAGTCGAGTTCCAGCAGGTCGACGCGCCCGATGATGTCGTCGAGCCGGCGGACACCGAGTTCCGCCATGCGCTCGCGCACTTCCTCCGCTACGAAGCGGAAGAAGTTGATCACCATCTCCGGCAGGCCAATGAAGTGGCGGCTGCGCAGCACGTCGTTCTGCGTCGCCACTCCGGTCGCGCAGTTGTTGAGGTGACAGATCCGAAGGTATTTGCAGCCCAGCGCAATCATCGGCGCCGTGCCGAAACCGAAACTCTCCGCTCCTAGCATGGCGGCCTTGATCACGTCGAGCCCGGTCTTGAGCCCGCCGTCCGTTTGCAGGCGCACCTTGTGCCGGAGATCGTTGGCGCGCAGCACCTGATGCGCCTCGGAGAGCCCCAGTTCCCAGGGGCTGCCTGCGTACTTGACCGAACTTAAGGGGCTTGCCCCGGTACCGCCGTCGTAGCCGGAAATCGTAATCAGGTCCGCATAGGCTTTCACGACGCCGGCCGCTATCGTGCCGACGCCGGGCTCGGCGACCAGCTTCACGGATACGAGCGCCTCGGGATTGACCTGCTTGAGATCGAAGATGAGCTGCGCCAGGTCCTCGATGGAGTAAATGTCGTGGTGGGGCGGCGGTGAAATCAGCCCCACACCCGGTTTGGCATAGCGCAGTTTTGCGATTAGCTCGTTGACCTTGTGGCCCGGCAGCTGGCCACCCTCGCCGGGTTTGGCACCCTGCGCAATCTTGATCTGGATGACCTCGGCGTTGACCAGGTATTCGGCCGTCACGCCGAAACGCCCCGACGCCACCTGCTTGATCTTCGACACCCGCTCGGTGCCGTAGCGCGCCGGGTCTTCGCCGCCTTCGCCCGAGTTGGAGCGGGCGCCGATGCGGTTCATCGCAATGGCCAGTGCTTCGTGTGCCTCGGGCGACAACGCGCCCAGCGACATCCCGGCGCTGTCGAAGCGTTTCAGAATACCGTCGACGGACTCCACCTCGTCGAGGGGTACCGGGTTGCCGGCCGGCCGCGTGCGCATCAGGTCGCGCAGGGTTGCAACCGGACGCTCGTTCACGAGCCGCGCATAGTCTTTGTAGGTGTCGTAGTCGCCGGAACGCACGGAAGCCTGCAGCGTGGCGACGACGTCCGGGTTGTAGCAGTGGTACTCGCCGCCGTGCACGTATTTCAACAGCCCGCCTTGCGAGACCACCTCACGCGGCTCCCAGGCCGCACGCGCCAGCGCTTCCTGGTCTTCCTTGAGATCGGCGAAGTTGGCACCCTGAATTCGCGAACTCGTGCCGCGGAAGCAGCGTTCGACAATCGCCTCGTCAAGACCGACGATCTCGAAGAGCTGCGCCCCGCGATAGGACTGTATCGAAGAAATACCCATCTTCGACATGATCTTGAAGAGCCCCTTGCGGATGCCGCGGCGGTAGCTGCGGCCGAGCTGCTGCTGTTTCGGCAGATTGCCGCGCCGTGCAACGTCGTGCAGCGACTGGTAGACGAGATACGGGTACACGCAGGTCGCGCCGTAGCCGATCAGGCAAGCGAAATGATGCGGGTCGCGGGCAACGCCGGTTTCGACGATCAGGTTGACGTCGCAGCGCAGCCCGAGATTGACGAGATAATGATGCACGGCGCCGGTCGCCAGCAGCGCGTGCACGGGCAGTTTGCCGCGGTCGAGGTAGCGATCGCTGAGCAGCAGGATCTGCACACCGTCGCGAGCAGCCTGCTCAGCCGCTTTGCAAATCGTCTCGATGGCGTCCTCGAGCGACAGTTCGGCATCGACGTTGAGGTCGATGAAACGATGATTGTCCGCGTGCATGTCCGGGCCTAAGAGCTGGCGCAGCTTGCGCTGCGACAGCACCGGCGAGTTCATGATGACCTGCTCGGCGTGTTCAGGCCCGATGTCGAACAGGCTCGACTCGCGGCCAATGTTCGTCTGCAGCGACATGACGATACGTTCGCGCAGCGAATCGATCGGCGGATTGGTCACCTGCGCAAACTGCTGCCGGAAATAGTCGAACGGCGAACGGACCTTCGACGACAACACGGCCATTGGCGTGTCGTCACCCATGGAGCCGACCGCCTCCATTTCCGCCTTGGCCAGCACGGCCACCACTTCGACCAGTTCCTCGCGGCTCAGATTGAACATCTTCTGATAAGACGCGAGCGTAGCCGGGTCCATGGGCTCGGCTGCCGTATGTGTGTCGACCAGCTCGGAGTCGAGGTAGCGCACACCCTGTTTCAACCACTTCTTGTAGGGTGCCCGCGACTTGAGCATGTCGTGGATGTCTTCGGTGTACAGAAGCTTGCCTTCCACGAGGTCGACCGCAAGCATCTCGCCGGGTCCCAGGCGTCCTTTTTCGGTGACGTCCCGTTCCTCGTATTCGTAGACGCCCACCTCCGAGGCAATCGTAATGTGCCGGTCGCGGGTAATGACGTAGCGAGCGGGCCTCAAGCCATTGCGGTCGAGACTGCAGGCCGCGTAGCGTCCGTCGGTCAGCACGATCCCGGCCGGGCCGTCCCACGGCTCCATCTGGCAGTTGAAGAACTCGTAGAACGCGCGCACGTCGGGATCGATGTCGTCCACGGTCTGCCAGGCCGGCGGCTGCATGATGCGCATTGCCTGAACCACGTCCATGCCGCCCGCGCGCATCACCTCGAGCATGTTGTCGAGACTCGAGGAATCGGAACCCGTCAGCGAAATGATCGGGTTCAGCTCGGAGATATCGTCGAGCTTGTCCGAACGAAAGTTTTGCGCCCGGGCGACCGCCCAGTTGCGATTGCCCTGGATCGTGTTGATCTCGCCGTTGTGCGCCAGGAAACGGAACGGCTGCGCGAGGCGCCACTGCGGCAGCGTATTCGTGGAGAAACGCTGGTGGAACACGCAGACCGACGACTTGAGCCGCGGATCGCGAAGATCGGGGTAAAACTGCGGCAAGGCCGCCGGCATGATCATGCCTTTGTAGCTGATCGTGACCGAAGACAGACTCGCCACGTAGGTGGTTGCGTCCTCGAGGCGGTTTTCGGCGTGCCGCCGCGCGAGAAACAGCCGGCGATTGAAACTGTCGCGCTGCATACCGCCGGGTGCGTTGACGTACACCTGTTCGATGACCGGCAGCGTCCGCTTGGCCAGCTCGCCGCAGACCGATGCGTCGATCGGCACTCGCCGCCAGCCGGCGACTTCGAGACCGTTTGCCGCGACCGATGCCGTTATGGTGTTGCGGGCTGCCTCGGCCTCAGCCTGGTCCTGGCTCAGGAAGACGGTACCGGCAGCGAAGCGACGCGCGAGCCGGAAACCCGCCTCGACGCCAACCTCGCGCAGGAATGTTTCCGGAAACTTGAGGAGCAGCCCGCAGCCGTCTCCGGTCTTGCCGTCGGCAGCGACTGCGCCGCGGTGGGTCAGCCGCGCCAGTGCACTGATGGCCGTCTCCACGACCCAGTGACTCGGCGTGTCGTCGAGGTGCGCAATGAGGCCAAAGCCGCAACTGTCACGATCGAAAGCCGGATCGTACAGTCCGCTCGTCTCTGGCGTTGTCGTGTCGAATCGTTCAGTCATACAAGCCCTTGGACCTGAAACCGGGCTCAGGACCAGCAAGGTAAAAACACAGTAGCGGGCGCAATGCGAGGCCCAGGGTGATTTGCATCGGAACGGCCAAAGGGAGACGCACGATCCCCACCCGACGGGCGTTCGCGGCGTACGCAAATCGATCGCTTGAGTATATGACAGCCCCCCAGAGCCGCCTACTGCATTGCAGCATACGGTCTAATTCGGGCTGTTTATCAGTAACTTAGGCGTAAACGGAAGGGTTACGGGCCTTGGTTGCGCGCGTAACCAAGGCCTTGCGGGCGGCCCGCAAACGGGATCTAGCGCTCCGCGAACAGCTGAATGGTTCCGCCGCTGGCGAATGCCACGCTGGGGACGAGCGGTACGTCCACGGCAAATTCGCCTTCGAGCGAATACGGGACTTCGCGGTGGGCGCCCGTGCGTACGATGTGAATGAGCTTGGGTGCCGTTCGCAACAGATCGAGTTCCACACTGATTGCGAAATCCGCATCGCTCTGTGCAGGCACCGTGAAACGCGCTTCGGTTTCACCGCTGGCAAAACGGTAACCGTCGAGCTTCACGCCGTAGCGCAAGGCCCGAACCGGCAGCGGAAACGGGTTCGGATTGGTGACGTCGAAACCGATGAGTACGGTCTGGCCGTCGAGGTCCAGCGATTTGAGTTCGATCTGGCTTAGGGTAACCCGCGGACTGTCGATCGTCGTATCGATACCGGCACAGGCGCCAAGACACCACGCGACGGCCAGCACGGTGGCACTTTGCCCCCACCTCGCTGCTTGTGTTTCCGAATACTGCATAACAAACTCCCCCGTTCGTTAGCGCAAAGTCTCTCCCAGGCGGCCCCAGCGCGCGGCCATCAAACGCCAGTCTTCACCGTCGTGCTCGAGCTCGAAATGCATCTTCAGCGCATCGGCGTCGAAACCCAGCAGCGATTCGTCCCAGCCGGCTACCGCCGTCGTGAGTACGACCTCGGCTGCCGTGCCGTCGTAAATGTCGATCTCCTCGATACGGGTCACGACCGTAACGTTGTCCTGGCGCAGAAACACCAGCCGCAACATGCGATCGAGGTCATCGTGGCCGTTACCGCGGCCATCGGCATACAGCGGGGACACCATCGACATCAGTTCCCGGCGATCCTCGCGGCCGACGGCTGCTTCGCCGCGTTCGATCCAGTCCCTGAGCGCCTGCTCGGCGTCGGGTTTGGGCGCACAGCCCGCGAAGAGCCCGAACGAGAGCACCGCCAGAACCTTCAATGCCGCTGTTGTCCGCATCATCGTGCTACAGTTTATCGACAATACGGCCCCGCCAGCCAAAGTATCCGTGAAACCGTGACACAGGTCGCAACAGAGCCTCGAAAATCGAGCGCTTCGGGCCCTTTGGCAGCGTTGCCGCTTTACCGAGGTGAAACAGAATGCCGGTCAAGCTACTGAGCGAAAGCGTAGATGCAACCATTACGGACGACGACCAGATCCGCATAGAGGCCATACTCGCCTTCTGGTTTCGCGAACAGGAACTCAGCGCACCGCAGATCGATAATCGCATGGACACGTGGTTCGGCGAGGATCCGGTATTCGATCACGAAATCGAGCGCGAGTTTTCGGACGACGTGGAGGCAGCCTCCGACGGCAAGCTCAATCACTGGGCCCGCACCGGCCGGGGACGCCTGGCGCTGATTATTCTGCTCGACCAGTTCCGCCGCAATATCTACAGGAGCACCGCAAAAGCCTTCGCTCTCGACAAGGCTGCACTGAAACTCTGCGTCGAGGGTGCGATGGAGAAGCTCGACAAGGAACTGTCGCCGATCGAAAAGGTATTCTTCTACATGCCGCTACAGCACGCGGAGTCGAAGAAGGTGCAGGCGAAATCGGTTGCGCTTTATCAGCGGCTCGCGGAGGCCGTTACGCCGACCTACCGCGAGACCTTCGAGACCATTGCGCAATTCGCGGAACTGCACGCGGATATCGTGGAAACCTTCGGCCGCTTTCCGCATCGCAACGAGCTTCTCGGACGCCAGAACACGGCCGAGGAAGCCGAGTTCCTGGCCGGCGACAGCAGTCCGGACTTCGGTCAGTAATCCGGCTGAGCGGATGGCGACGCCTGTACGAGGGTACGCCGCGACACGATCAGCAGGCGGATCGTCAGAAGCACGGCGGCGACGGACAGCCCGACGACAAAACCGCCCCAGATGAAACGCGGTTCGAGACGGAACGTCACTGCGGCGAGGTAGGCCAGCGGAAACGCCAGCACCCAATAGGAAAACGTGTTGATCACCATTGCCCAGGTCGTGTCCTTGTAGCCTCGCAGCGCGCCCGCTGCACCGATCTGTATGCCGTCGGCAATCTGGAAGATAGCGGCCATCAGCAGGAGGCTCATCGCAATGCTCGATACCGCCGGGTCGTCGATGTACAGACCCACGACGACGTCGCGGAAAATCAGCATGATGGACGCGGAAAAGGCCATGAACAGGGCGCAGTTGACGATCCCGAGAAGGCCCGCGTAGCGCGCCTCCTCCAGGTTGCCGCGACCGAGCTGCTGACCGACGCGCACGGTGATCGCCGACGACAGCGCCAGGGGCACCATGAACGTCGTGGTTGCGAAGTTCAGCGCAATCTGGTGCGCAGCCGATATATCCGCTCCGCGGGTACCCATCAGTACGGACGTGGCGCTGAACAAACCCACCTCGGCGGTAATCGTGACCGAGATCGGTACACCCAGCTTGACGACTTCCCAGAGCACCTCCGGGCGCGGCGGCGAAAGCCGGTCGAAGATGGCGAGCGGCCGGTAGTCCGGGCCGAGCAGAAACACGGCGAGCAGCACGAACATCAACAGCCACATTGTCAGTGCGCTCGCGAACGCAGCGCCTACGGCACCCATCTCGGGCGCACCGAGGTTGCCGAACATGAACACCCAGTTGAGGAACACGTTGCAGAACAGTGCAAACAACGAGGCATACATGATGGGCTGCGTGCGGCCGATACCTTCCGTCGTGAAGCGAAACGCAAGGAAGATGAAGATCGCAGGCGCTCCGAACACGATCGTCTGCACGTACTCGGCCGTGAGATCGCGAAAGCCTGCGTCTATCCCCAGTAGCTCCAGTGTCGGGCCGATCCAGGCACGCACGACAAAGATCATGGGCACGCCGATGGCAATGGCCAGGTACACGCCCTGGCGCGTGTAGCGACCGATGAGTTCGGGTTTGCCCGCACCGTAACAGCGCGCCACGATCGGTGAGATCGCCAGCATGATCCCCAGCACGATCGTAAACAGGAAGAACCACACGCTCCCGCCAACCGCCACTGCCGCGAGCGCCTCGGCACCGATCCGCCCCGACATCATGGCGTCAGCCGCCTGCATGCCGGCAATCGACAGATTGTTGACGATGAGCGGCCCCGCGAGACGCAGCAGCTTGCCGGTCTCGAAGAACCATCGAGTACGGAGTTTCATACTTGTTACGGTCGAGCCTGATCCCCAGGGCGACATAATTGCACGGTATGGCCGAATTGGCAGCCTTTTCGTGCGGTTCGTAACACTCGGGCGCGTGACCGGGTCTGCTTAAAAAGGCCCCGCCGTATGGTGTACCCTTTCGGCGGAAACGAATTCAGCAACGCGGAGTGATACATGCTGCATGACGGTCGGGCTATACGGGTGGCCATAGTAGGAGGGTCGCGCATCCCGTTTTGCCGCTCTCATTCGGTTTATCGCCGCTCAAGCAATCAGGACATGATGACCGCCGCATTGCGTGGTGTCGTGGACAAATACGACCTCAAAGGCCAGGTCATCGGCGACGTTGCGCTCGGCGCCGTCATCAAGCATTCCAGGGACTGGAACCTGGCCAGAGAAAGCCTCATCGACTCGGGACTGTCGATGAGGACACCTGGCGTCGACCTGCAGAGGGCCTGCGCCACGAGCCTCGAAGCGGCAATCATGCTCGCCAACAAGATTGCGCTGGGTCAGATCGAATCGGGGATTGCCGGGGGCACGGACACGACCAGCGATGCGCCGATCGTGTTCAAGGATGCGTTCCGGCGCATCCTGCTGGACGGCTACGCTGCCCGCAGTTTCGGCGGCCGGCTCAAGCCATGGCTCAGATTCAGGCCCGGCATGCTGGTGCCGGAGTTTCCGGCCGTTACGGAGCCGCGTACGGGGCTGTCGATGGGGCAAAGCACGGAACTCACGGCGCAGGAGTGGGAGATACAGCGGGAACATCAGGACCAGCTCGCGCTGGCGAGCCACAAGAATGCGGCGGCGGCCTACGACGAGGGGTTTTACGACGACCTCGTAGTGCCTTTCCAGGGCGCGGAGGAGGACAACAACATCCGCCGCGATACGAGTTTCGATAAGCTGTCTGCGCTGAAACCCGTGTTCTCGAAGTCGGACAACGCCACGATGACCGCGGGCAACAGCACGCCGTTGACGGACGGCGCATCGGCCGTGCTGCTCGCGTCGGAAGACTGGGCAAGAAAAAAGAACCTGCCTGTGCTGGCTTATCTCACGTTTGCCAAGTTTGCGGCCGTGGATTTCGTCAAGAGCGAAGGGCTGCTCATGGCGCCCGCGTACGCCGTCTCGGACATGCTCAAGCAGGCCAATCTCAAGCTGCAGGACTTCGACTTTTACGAGATCCACGAGGCATTCGCTGCGCAGACGATCGCCACGCTCAAAGCGTGGCAGTCGGAGGAATTCTGCCGCGACCGCCTGGGCCGTAACGAACCCATGGGCCCGATCGACCTGAGCCGCCTTAACGTCAAAGGCGGCAGCATTGCCATTGGTCATCCGTTCGCGGCGACCGGCACCCGCATCGTTGCGACGCTGGCAAAGATCCTGAACCAGCAGGGCTCCGGGCGCGGACTGATCTCGGTCTGCACCGCGGGCGGCATGGGCGTGTCGGCAATACTGGAGGCGGCGCCGAGCGTGGGTTGAGACGGGCCGGCCGAGCCTGTTCAGTCGGACGCTTCCGAATCGCCGCGGCGGCGACGCAGTAGGTCCAGCGCGCGATCGATCTGATCTTTGGCCTGCGCCGTAACGCCGCCTTTCTGGTACTCGTCCACGACGAAGCTTTCGACACGATCGACCAGATCGTCGACGTTCAGTTTGCCAAGGTCGTATTCGCGACGCACGGACTCGGGCGCATTGTCGGCAGCGCTGAACAGGTCGATCATGCGCTCACTCTGCTTGCCCATTGCCACCAGCTGGTAGAACTGCGGACCGGGCTTGCCGTCGCGCGAGTCGACGAGACTGACGATGGCCGCAACCAGCGACGCCGGCACGAGCAGAAAGTCGCGAATGCCGTCGACAATGAGTTTGACCTGCAGCACCAGCATGTCGCGCAGCATGGCCCAGCGGCCGGGCTCCTCGATCACTGTCGGAAGCGTGTTGTCGGACATGGCCTTAAACCCGTTTGAACAATCATGGCGTGCGAATTATAAAAGAGTGGGGCGCCGTCGCCAGGGCCGTTGCTGTGCGGCAGAGCGTCGCGTCCAGTAAACTCCCGCTATGCCAAAATACGAATCCGAGCCAGAGTACCGCCACGGCGACGCCGACTCGCTGGGTGTGCTAGTCGTCAACCTGGGCACGCCGGACGCGCCGACGAGTTCAGCCGTGCGGCGTTATCTGGCCGAATTCCTCTGGGACCCTCGTATTGTGGAGCTGCCGCGACCGCTGTGGTGGCTCATTCTCAACGGCTTCATCCTGCGCGTTCGGCCGTCCCGTTCGGCAAAAGCCTATCGCGAAATCTGGACCGAGCAGGGTTCGCCGCTGCTGGTCTATTGCCGTGAAATCGCGGCGGAACTCGGCGCGGTCCTCGACAACTCGAGCCGCGGAGCAGTGCACGTGGCGCTCGGCATGTCCTACGGCAACCCGTCGATCGGGTCCGCTCTCGAAGAACTCCACGCCAAAGGCGCCCGCCGTTTGCTCGTGCTGCCGCTGTACCCGCAATACTCGGGAACAACCACCGGCTCGGTGTTCGATGCCGTGACGGCGGCGCTCGGCAAGCGACGCTGGGTGCCGGAATTCCGTTTCATCAACCACTACCATGACGATCCGCTCTACATCGATGCGCTCGAACGGAGCATTCGCGACTACTGGCAGGCGAACGGCCGCGGCGAGCGGCTCATGTTCTCGTTTCATGGCGTCCCGCGGCAGACGCTCCTGGACGGCGACCCGTACCATTGTCAGTGCCTCAAGACCGCCAGGCTGGTCAGCGAGCGCCTCGGGCTTGCCGATGACGAGTGGGTGTTGAGCTTCCAGTCCCGGGTCGGTCGTGCGGAGTGGCTGCGGCCCTACACGGACGAGACGATCGTGGAACTCGGCCAGTCCGGTCTTCAGCGGCTCGACGTCGTTTGTCCCGGGTTTGCAGTCGATTGTCTCGAGACGCTCGAGGAAATCGCACTGCAAAACGCCGAGCTGTTCAGCGAATCGGGCGGCGGGGAACTCAAGTACATACCGTCTCTCAATTCCAGTGCCGACCACATCGCTTTGCTTGGCCGGCTGATTGTCCGGCATGCCGGCGGCTGGCCGGAGTTTTCGAACGACTTCGATAAGGATGTCGAACGCGAAGCACGGCAGCGCTCGCGCGAACTGGCTTTGGCAGCCGGTGCGGAACGCTGACAGCGTATTGCGAGGTACACCTTGAGCGGAGCAGGTCGATTTCTCGAGTTTGGTGTGCAGACGCCGGACATCCTGGATTCTCTGGAGTTTTACCGGTCGCTGGGTTTCTCCGAGGTCGACACGGCCGACGTGTACGATCACAAGTACGCCGTCGTGAGCGACGGTGACCTGAGTATTGGCTTACACGACGCCGAGCGGCCCTTCCCGAGACTCACCTTTGTGCATCCGGACATTGCACGGCACGCGCGCGCAATGCTCGATCACGGTTTCGAGTTTACGCGCACGGTTCTCGACGAGGATGCGTTCAACGAACTCGAACTCGAGGATCCGGACCGCAACGTACTGTCGATGCTCGAGGCGCGCACGTTTTACGGCGCCTCGGACGAACAGGAACTGTCGGCCTGCGGCAGCTGCTTCGAGATGACCCTGCCGGTGCGCGACACGATCCGGGCCGCACGTTTCTGGGCGGCTGTTGCCCCCAAAGTGCAGGAAGTCCGCGAAGAGCCGACCATGCACATGCGCTTCGATGCAGGTGGTGCGGCACTTGGCCTGTCCGAGAGTATTGCGCTCGACGGCCCGTCGCTGTGTTTCAGGTGCCAGGACCAGGAAGAACTCGAGCATCGCGCCGCCGTTGCCGGTATTACGATCAAAATGTTCCCGGGTTTCGAGGGCGCGTTTGCGCGGCTGACGGCACCCGAAGGCACTGCACTGTACCTGTTCGCCGAAGATTTCCTTGGCGAAGCCTACGAAGTCGAGGAAAGCGACGATCTGTCCGGGTTCCCCGACTCTCGCAGCTGATCCGCTCAGAGCACGGCCAGCAGCCTTGCGATCCGCTGTTCCGCCTGCCGCAGGTAGGCACCGCCGAACAGGTTGAGGTGGTTGAGGATGTGGTACAGCTGATACAGATCCTCGCGCCGCTCGTAGCCGTCGTCGAGCGGCCAGGCCCGCCGGTATTCCGAATAAAACCCCGCGGGGTAGCCGCCGAACAGCCGCGTCATTGCAATGTCCGATTCACGATCGCCGAAGTAAACGGCGGGATCGAACACGGCCGGTTCGCCGCGCACTTCGCCGGCATTGCCTGCCCACAGATCGCCGTGCAGCAGCGAAGGTTCGGGCTGGTAACCCGCAAACAAGGCGGGCAGGCGCTCGCTGAGCCTGAGACCTTCGCTGATGAGCGCCCCCCCGAAGCCATGCATCTCTGCCAGCTTCAGCTGATGCTGCAGGCGATGGGCGCGAAAAAACGCGACCCAGTCGTCTCCCGGCGGATTGGGCTGCGGTGTCCGGCCGATGTAGTTGTCGCGATGCCAGCCGTGCCGGGCGTCGCTCACCCGATGCAGCTCGGCCAGCGCCTCACCGAGCCGTGCCGCCGCCCGCGAACCGAGCGGCTCGATATCCAGCCATTCGAGCGCAAGCCAGGCGTCCGAGCCGCCGGCGCCCTGTGCCAGCACGGCCGGCACACGAACGACCTTGGCACGGGCAAGGGCCTCGAGCCCGGCACGCTCCGACACGAGCAGATCACCCTCCGCCGCGGGCAGGGTTTTGAGGAACACGGTGCCCGCCGCCGTTTCGAGGCGCCAGGCTGCGGCAATGTCGCCGCCGCCGACGGTCTCGACGTGGCGGTCGGCGGCGCGAATGCCGCAGGCTTCAAGCTGGTCGAAAATCGAGGGCCAGTCAGGCACCGTACAGATCGGCAATACGCTCGGTCTGGCGACGCAGCGCCATGCCGAAGTCGGCCTCGTCGAACAGCGCGTTGATCTCTCCAAGCCTGGGTTTTGCGGGCCCGATCGGCACGTCCGGCATGGGTACGTCCAGCGCAACGCCGGTCAGCTTGCGGGCAAGCTCCGCGGCGTCACGATGGGTATCGAGCTTCGCGGCAAGGGTCTTTGCGCCGCGCACGGCGACTTCGTGCACGCGATCGAGATTGGCGTAGACGGCCTCGAGTGAGCCGAAGTGATCGAGCAGCGCTTGAGCGGTCTTCTTGCCCACACCCGGGACGCCGGGAATGTTGTCGACGCTGTCGCCGGCCAGCGCGAGGAAGTCGGCAATCTGTTCCGGCCACACGCCGAAGACCTCGGGTATGCGCTCGTAACCGATTTTGCCCTTGCCCGCAAAATCCCAGAAGTAGTCCACACGCGTCAACAACTGCGCCAGGTCCTTGTCGCGGGACACAATGGTCGACGGCAAACCGTCACGCCGGCCGCGTGCGACCAGCGTGCCGATGAAGTCGTCGGCTTCGTAGCGCGGATCGCCGCACTCGACGATACCGAGCGCTTTCACGTAACGGCGGCACTGCAGAAACTGCCGCTTCAGCTCTTCCGGGGCAGGTTCGCGATTGGCCTTGTACTCGGGATAGATATCGTTGCGAAACGACGTGGCCAGACTCTCGTCGAAAGCAACCGCGACGTGGTCGGGGCGCACCTGCTCAAGGAAATCGCCGAGGAAGCGGCAAAAACCATAGAACGCGTTGACCGGGTTACCTTCGCGATCGAGCATGTCGTCGGGCATCGAGTAGTACGCCCGAAAGACGTACACGCTGGCGTCAATCAGATACTGCATGGGCTTAAGTATAGCGCCCGGCGCGGACACGTGTTTGCGCGCATCCGCCGCCGTCGATCCTCTATACTCTGGTGGTGTTGCAACCGTTACTTGACGGATTGCCGCACGAAGCTCCGACATACACCTCCTACACGCACAAGGGGACACCATGCGTCAGATTGCAGGCGGGCTGCTCGCCGGGCTGTGGCTTCTGGCCACCGCACACGCAGACACGACAGTCATACACGCCGGGGCTCTGTTGGCCGTACCGGGCGAGCGGGTGCAAACCGAACGCAGCATCGTCGTTGTAGACGGGCGCATCAGCGAAATCCGCCGGGGCTACGTCGACCCGGATGAACTGGCCGGGCAGCCCGGTGACGACGTAACCCTGATCGACCTACGCGAGCACTTCGTCCTGCCGGGGCTCATGGACATGCACGTCCACCTGCAGGGAGAGCTGGGTCCGCAGAACGATTCCGAAGACCTCAAGATGTCGAGCCAGGAAATGCAGATGCGCAGCGTCCTGTTCGGCATGCGCACGCTGCTGGCGGGATTCACGACCGTGCGCGACGTCGGCAACTCCGGTCAGGAGATGTACGCGCTCAGAAACGGTATCGAGAACGGCTGGATCGACGGCCCGCGCATCATTGCGGCCGGGCGAGTCGGCATTACGGGAGGACACGCGGACGTCAGCGGCATGAAACCGGAGTTCATGGAGTTTCTGACCGACGAGACGATTTGTGACGGCCCCTACGACTGCCGCCGTGCGACACGCAATGCCATCAAATACGGTGCCGACCTGATCAAGATCACGTCGACCGGCGGTGTCATGACCGATCGCGCGACGGGGACCGGCCAGCAAATGGAGATGGACGAACTCAGGGAAGTCGTTCAGGCGGCCGCCCGGATGGGTCGCAAGGTTGCATCACATGCGCACCACGAAGACGGCATCGTCGCCGCGCTCGAGGCCGGCGTCGCCAGCATCGAACACGGCAGCTACGCGGGCGATCGCGCTATTCCGCTGTTTCTCGAAACGGGCGCTTACCTGGTACCGACGCTGCTCGCGGGCAAAACCGTCGGCGACCTTGCGCTAGAGGCCGACTTCATGAGCGCTGCGATCAAGGAAAAGGCGCTGCGCGTCGGTCGCGACATGGCGGGCAGTTTCGAGAAGGCGCACCGGGCAGGTGTCAACATTGCCTACGGCACCGACAGCGGCATTTCCCGGCACGGCACGAACGCCGAGGAAGCACTGCTGATGGTGGAGAACGGCATGTCGGAAATGGACGTGCTGGTCAGCGCAACGATCAACGCGGCCGACCTGATCGACATGTCGGAGGATCTCGGCACGCTGGAACCCGGAAAAATCGCCGACATCATTGCCGTCGACGGCTCCCCGCTCGACAACATCGAGGAGCTCCTGGACGTCGACTTCGTCATGAAAGAAGGCAAAGTCTACAAGTCGAAGTAGACGAGACACGATATGAACACACTCTCCATCGCAGCCGTTGCCGTGGGGATCGTGGCGGTTTCTCCCACAGCCGCCGCGGAACCGCTGACCGATCATGCCCTGATCTCGGCATACGAAGGATCGACGATGCGCCGCAAGAAGGTCATCGAGTTCGACGAGTACTCGGCATTTACGGGCATGGATGAAAGCGGCAAGACGCCAACCGGACTGGCGCTGGAAGGCAAGATTACGACGATGCTCTACGACCGCCCGAAAGAGCGCTCGATCCTGGAGGTGTTCCGGAACTACGAACTGGCGCTTGCCAATGCCGGTGCCGAAGTGCTGTACAGCTGCGATCAGGCAAAGAGCGAATGTGCGAAGCGCTACGCCGGACCGACGCTGCAGAACTACTCGGGCATCATGTCGGTCTCCAATCTCGCGGGCAGGTACACGCTGGCGCGGCTCGGCAACGCTGACGGCACGGCCTATGTCGCCATTGCCGTCGGCGAGAATTTCACCGACATCCATGTCGTCGAGCTCGCGGCCATGGAGCAGGACAAGGTCGTTCTCGACGCAGCAGCACTGGGCAGAGGTCTGGATAACAAAGGCTACGTCACGGTGACCGGCATTTTCTTCGATACCGACAAAGCCACTCTCAAACCCGAATCCAATCCGGCGCTCGAGGAACTCGCCCTCCTGCTCGAGCAACGCCCCGAACTCGAAGCGTTTGTGGTCGGTCACACCGACATGCAAGGTGACCTCGAGCACAACATGGGCCTGTCCAATCGGCGCGCCACTGCCGTGGTAGCAGCCCTGGCCGAAAACTACGGCGTTGCACGGGAAAGACTGCGCGCAAAGGGCGTGGGCCCGCTGTCGCCGCAGGCAAGCAACCGCCACGCAGCCGGCAAAGCGCTGAACCGCCGGGTCGTGCTGGTCGCCCGCTGAGCGCCCCATGAAGACCTATCGCAAGACCGGCCCGCCCGCCTGGCAACGCAGGCTCGTACTGCTCCTCTGGGGGATGTTTGGCGCCACGCTGCTGTTGTTTGCGGCCTGGGCAATGCTCTTGTGGATCGAGATGGATCGGATCGAAGACTGCACCGAGCGTGGCGGCCACTACGACACGGTGACGGACGAGTGCATCGGCGCGCGCTGGGAGTAGACGGCAGATTACCAATAGTAGCCGAGCGACAGAGACGCTTCGGTGTTTTGATCGGCCAGTAGCGTGAACCTGAGATCGTAGTTTCGAGACAGCGCGTAACGCGAACTGAACTCGATTCTGTGCTCCCAGTCGGGCTCGCCGTCAAGGTGATAGCGCTGTTCGATGCGCAGCTGGGCGCGGACTCGCGGACCCAGCTCGAAGTTCGCAAACGCGGTCACTCTTGCCAGCGTATTACCCTGATCGTTTCGATTGTCCATGAGCGTTGCGCCGAGATAAGCACCGACGACGGTGCTGCGACCAACGGGGACGGCGCGGCCGATATCGCCGTCGAAACGGGTGACCAGACAGTCTTCACAACCGGGGAACTGCCGTTCGCCGCCGAGAGCCAAAATCCAGGATTTGCCGTTATCGCCGGGCAGGCCGGATTCCGCTCCGCTGACGGATTCGACCCGGAACAGGTGCCAGCGCTCGACGTCGAACCCGCCATCGGTCGTCGAGAGCACGAGATCACCCATGGACAACTCGGAGTTTCTGACGTGACTCCAGGACGCATCGAGCACGTCGTAGTACGCGGGCCGCACACGCAGCACGGCTCCCGTGTCGTCGAGATCATTGTGCGCAACGCCCAGGCTCACATAGCCGGGCGGCCGGTCGTCCTGTGGCCCGCTGTCGGGCGTGGGCACCGGCTTCGCTTCTGCGCGCGGCAGGCCAAAACGCCTGGCAAGCAGCGCGCGATACTGCCGCGACAGATCGGAATCCCGAGGTTCGTCACGCGGCATCCGATACTGGTAGTAGTCGAGCAGCGCGTCGACGATTTTTTGCTGCGAAACCGCGGGCAACGCAGACAGCGGCTCGTTATTGCCGCTTTTGACGATCTCTCCGGCCGCCCGGCGCTCCCCGGGATCGAGATCGCGATACTTCTCCTGAAACATGGCCTGCCGCGAAGGGTAGTACCTGACGCTTCGCACCAGCGGCTCACCGTTGCGCGTGCTCTCTTCCGCGAGCCGCACGACGGCTTGCGGAACGGTCCAGGGCCGGCGTGGCGGTATGATCTCGATGCCGTCGATGATCTCCAGAACCTCCGCCATGCGATAGGCGCAGTTGCGGCGAAAAAAGTAGTAGACGAACTCATGCCCCAGCAGCTCCCAGGCATGCGCCACGACGAGGTCGACTTCCGCTTTGCTCAGGTCGAGCTGATACTCCCACAGATCGCGCAGCTCCGTTTCGCCGTAGTTGTGCTCGTGGAAGTAATAGTCGATGTGGCTGAAGCCGGCATCGAATCCTCCGGTTGCGCCGTTGTAGATATAGGTCAGCGGGCCGACGCCGTCAGGAATGATCGCTCCGTAGTTGACCGTGACGTCGAGCAGATCCGACGCTTCCTGATCCGCCGCGTTGAACTTCAGCAGCGTGTGGCCGTAGTAGGAAGCCGGGTTGCCGAGGTAACCCGTGGCGAACACGATGCTCACCGAATCGGTCTCCCTGCCGTATACCCAGCCTTCGAACGCCGGACAGGACACGGATTCGACGCCGGACACAAAGCCTTTTGACCGCAGCCACTGGTAGCGCGCCGGGAAACGACACTGCGCGTGCGTATCCGGATCGGCGGCCGCCGGCTCGGCCAGCGCCTTCAGGGTCGCCTCGAGTTCACTGTTCGGATTCACGCGGCCATCGGCCGCAAGGAAGAAGTTCGGTCCTTTGACGGCGCTTTCGAAACCGGACGGCTGTGAGCGGCTCGGCTCATAACGGCCGAGCTTCAACCAGGTCGTATCGATCGCCAGTTCCGCGGTATCGGAAGCGTAGACGTGCTGCCCGCACGCCAGCGCGAGCAGGGCAAATAGCCTGATCGACAATGCCGGCGACATTGACGTTTTCATGAAAGAGTATGGAATTCGGAGCACGACCGGTAACGGTCGTGCTCCGCCTGGCTATCGCCGGATGTTGTCAGGCCGTGCAGCTGCCTGCAAATGAGGTTTTTACCGTTGCATCGACAACCTTGAAGTAGTCTTCCGCGCGATCGGTCTGGCTCTTCGACGCATAGGCCTCATCGGCAACGACATCGCCAATGTCCTTGCGGACGGATTCGATGATCGGCTCGTGAGCGTCGCTCGAGCAACCGTAGATCTGCAGCAGCGCTTTGAGGTACTCGCCGTCCCCACGGGCCGTATCCTCGACAACGCTATCGTAGGCGTCGTTTATGAACCTTGCCGCCTGCGCAGAGGAGCCTTCGCAGGTCTCCGGGCTTGCGGTCGCGGAGATGACTGCGGTCGTGCCGACGTCCCAGATCACGTTGGACGTTACGGCGGCCCAGTGCGTATCCGGAAACAACGCGGCACCAATACCGCAATCGGTAAACGGGTTCGGCCCGCTTCCGGCCTCGCCGCCATTCTGCGCCGACGCGGCCATCGGGCTCATCGCCGCTGCGAACAGTATCGCGGTACATGCCGTGACTAGTTTTCTCATCTGTTGAACTCCCCATTTGTGATTGTTGTCGAGCGCCGCAATAGTCTCTTTGCGGCACACCGTAGTCAATTCGTAATGGTTGTCAGCTGTTGTCGAAAACGCGACGTCATCCCCAGTGGCCCCGCGGCGCTGCTGCGCCGAGCTTGCTTTCCATCTCCCGGACGAACTCGCGTAACGAGTCATCGGGATCGTTGACGGCGGTCTCGATCATATGCACGAACGAGGTGGTCTGTTCGGGCGTGAATACGGATCGATTTCTTTCAACCAGGTTCTCGAGCTGCGTCCGTATCACTTGCGGCGAGCCCAGCAGATGCGCCGCAGAGGTGTACAGATCCCTGGCAGTTTTGCTGTCGAGTGAAAACGTGCTTTCGAAGAGTCCGAGCAGGAGCGCCTGTTTTTCCGCACTCAGGTCTCCGGCCAGGCGAACGGTGCCGACAACGAGGATGGCTGCGATCTGCATCGGATCTTCGACGGAATAAATGGGATCGCCTTCGTACTTCTTTGCCCATGCGCGCCGGCGCCGCCACGCCCAGGGATTCAGCCAGCCGATGTCCAGCCCCAGGCGATCCATGATGTACAGCAGCGTGGCCAGAGCCGTTATGAGGCCAATGATGATGTGCATGCCTGTCCCCCGACACCGCCGGCGATTCCAGCGGATAGTGCACCCGGCTCAGATCCGGGTCTGCGAACCAGCGCCTGTTTTCGGTCGACTGCGCGTTGCGGTTACAACAGCGTGGGCACCCGCACGCCTAGTCGTGGAAATGTGTGTCGATGACCTGATCCCCTGAAAACAGGTGACCGGTCAGGCGAGCGTGAAGCGGGCTCGTACGTGGAATGTGCGCAAGCAGATACTGCATCTGATCCGCCAGCACGCGCCGGCCTTTGAGATAGATGTACTCGGCATAGGTGGGCGTAAACGGTACGGCAATCAACTCCATCGACGCCTGTTCCGGCGTTCGGCCACCCTTGTAATTGTTGCAGCGCCTGCAGGCCGTTGCGACGTTGGTCCACAGGTCGAGGCCGCCCTGACTGATCGGTGTAATGTGATCGCGCGTCAGGTCCCGCGTCGGGAAGCGCATTGCGCAATACAGGCAAAGGTTACCGTCGCGCTTGAACAGGGTGCGGTTGTTGAGCGGCGGCACGTACTTGTCGCGATTCCGCGAAAGGCTCTTCGCCGTGCCGTGCGTGGCAATGATGGAGTTGACAGCGATACGGCTCTGCTCGCCGCTTAACGAGCTGACGCCGCCGAAGATCGTGTAGAGCCGTGTGCCACAGTCGTAGGCAACCTGCTCGGCGTGATAAAGCCGGACCGCTTCGCGATAGTCGATCCACTCGAGCGGCATTCCGGCAATGTCGGTCCGGAGCACCTGTTGCGATACGTCGGAAGCAAGTCCAGCGAGCATACGCACACCTCGGTTAGCCTCAATCTGCCGCAGTCCGGCAGCGCTTACGGGCTAGTGTGCCGAACGTGCAACAAAAATCAATAAGTACGCGGGTTTGCCGCGCATTATTGTCAAGCGTTGTGACTGTCGTGTGACGAAGCCGCTGACCGCCCGCTAGAGCGCTTTCAATACGGCATCGAGACTGTCTTTTGCATCGCCGAACAGCATTCGGGTGTTGTCCTTGAAGAACAGCGGATTTTGTACACCCGCATAACCCGTTGCCATGCTGCGTTTGAGCACGATGGTCGTAGCCCCTTTCCAGACTTCGAGCACGGGCATCCCCGCAATGGGGCTGTCCGGTACCTCCTGCGCCGACGGATTGACGATGTCGTTGGCGCCGATGACAACGGAGACGTCGACGTCGGGAAAGTCCTCGTTGATCTCGTCCATTTCGAAGACGATGTCATAAGGCACTTTGGCTTCGGCGAGCAGTACGTTCATGTGTCCCGGCATACGGCCCGCGACCGGATGAATGCCGAAGCGGACGTCGACCTTCTTTGCCCTGAGCGTCTTCACGATCTCGTAGACCGTGTGCTGAGCCTGGGCAACGGCCATCCCGTAGCCCGGTACGATCATGACCTGTTTCGCACCCGCCAGGAGTTCGGCGGTCTCGGCAGCCTCGATGGCGACGATCTCGCCGGCTTCTTCGCCGCCACTGGCGGTGCTGCCGCCGCCGGTCCCAAAGCCGCCGGCAATGACCGCGAGGAACTTCCGGTTCATGGCGCGGCACATGATGTAACTCAATATGGCGCCGCTGGAGCCGACGAGCGCACCCGTCACGATCAGGAGATCGTTGCTCAACATGAACCCGGTGGCCGAAGCGGCCCAGCCCGAGTAGCTGTTGAGCATCGATACAACCACCGGCATGTCGGCACCGCCGATCGCCATAACCATGTGGATACCGAAGGCGAGCGCAATAACGGTCATGATCACGAGCGGGAACATACCGCCGCCACCGCCGGCCGCGTGGATCGCAAACTCACGCCCGTACCAGATCGCGGCAAGCAGCAGGATCAGGTTGAGCCAGTGACGCGCCGGCAGCAGCAGCGGCTTGCCGCCGATACGGCCGGACAGCTTGCCGAAGGCAATGACCGAACCCGAAAAGGTGACGGCGCCGATCAGTATGCCGACGTAGATCTCGATGTTGTGGATCGTCTCTTCGACGCCGACGTAAGTCTTGGTGTCGTCCATGAAACTCGCAAACCCGACGGCAACCGCCGCCAGACCCACGAGACTGTGCAGGATGGCGACGAGTTCGGGCATTTGCGTCATCTGCACGCGCCGGGCAAGCAAGAGCCCGATACTGCCGCCGATCACGAGTGCGCCCAGGAGCAACGCGTAGTGCTGCGTTACGACGCCGAGCACCGTGGCCAGCAGGGCGATGGTCATACCGGCAATGCCGTACCAGTTGCCGCGCCTTGCGGTCTCCTGGTTGGACAGGCCGCCGAGTGCCAGAATGAAAAGGATGGTCGCAGCAATGTACGACACGGTAACGATACCTGCGCTAATCATGACGGCTTACTTCCTGAACATTTCGAGCATGCGACGCGTAACGGCAAAACCGCCCGCAATGTTGACCGCCGTAATGAGCACGGTACCCGCGGCTATCCACTTGATCAGATCGTTGTCCGAACTGATCTGAACCAGAGCACCGATGACGATGATGCTGGAGATCGCGTTGGTCACGCTCATGAGTGGCGTGTGCAGCGCGGGCGTGACGTTCCAGATCACCATGTAGCCGACGAAACAGGCCAGCACGAACACGGTGAAATGCGCCATGAACGAAGGCGGCGCCACGGCACCGAGGCCCAGGAGCGCCAGGCCGCCGAGCCCCATGGCAATGAGCGGCCCGAATGGCGAGCGCTGTTCTTCCTCCTTCGGAGGCGGCGGCGCTTCGGCTGCCGGTTTTGCCGGCGCAGCCGACAGCTTCGGCGCAGGCGGCGGCCAGGTGGTTTCGCCGTCCTTGCAGATCGTCGCGCCGCGAATCACTTCGTCTTCCATATCGACGACGATCCGGCCGTCTTTCTCCGGCGTCAGGTCGGTCAGGAGATGCTTGAGGTTGGTGGCGTAGAGCTGACTCGACTGCGCCGCCAGCCGGCTGGGAAGATCGGTGTAACCAATGATCGACACGCCGTGTTTGACGGCGACGCGATTCGCTTCCGTGAGTTCGCAGTTGCCGCCCTGCTCGGCCGCCAGATCGACAATGACGCTGCCGTCCTTCATCGATTCGACCATCTCGGCCGTGATTAGCCGCGGTGCGGGTTTGCCGGGGATCAGCGCTGTCGTAATGATGATGTCGACGTCTTTCGCCTGTTCGGCAAACAGCGCCATTTCGGCCTTGATGAACTCCTCGCTCATCACCTTTGCGTAGCCGCCTTCCCCTGAGCCGTCTTCGTCGTCGAAGTCGAGCATCAGGAACTCGGCATCCATCGATTCGACCTGTTCTTTCACTTCCGGGCGGGTATCGAAGGCACGCACGATGGCGCCCATGCTTTTGGCCGCGCCTATGGCCGCCAGCCCCGCAACACCGGCGCCGATCACGAGCACCTTCGCCGGCGGGATCTTACCCGCGGCCGTGATCTGCCCGGTGAAGAAGCGACCGAAATGCTGCGCCGCCTCGACCACGGCCCGGTAGCCGCCAATGTTGGCCATCGAACTCAAAGCGTCCATTTTCTGCGCGCGCGAAATACGCGGCACGCTGTCCATCGCCATGACCGTCGCACCGCTTTGAGTCAGCGTTGCGAGCAAGTCGGCGTTCTGGCCCGGCCAGACGAAGGAAATCAGGGTTTGTTCGCGGCGAAGGCGGGCGGCTTCCCGATCGTCGGGCGCGCGTACCTTGAGCAGGATGTCGGCTGAGTCCCAGAGTTCGCCGCCGTTCGATACGACATCGCAGCCTGCATCGCGATACGCCGCATCGGAATAGCTGGCGTTTTCCCCGGCACCGGCCTCGACGCTGACGTCGAAACCGAGCTTGATGAGCTGTCGTGCCACATCCGGTGTTGTGGCCACCCGCCTTTCTCCGGGCGCTGTTTCGCCCGGCACGCCTATTCTCATGAAATTCTCCGCCGACTTGTCTTTTGCGGCGGTAATGTAGCAGCAACGCCCGCCGAATTGCAGCGAGCGGACTGTTCCGGGGTTCGGCAGCTCGGGGTCAGCGGTCGCGGGAACGCGGTTTTTGCTGCCTTTGTTCGCGCATTCGCTCGCGAACGCGCTGCCGTTGCTCGGGCGACATTTCGCGCCAGCGCTGCCGGATCTGCTGGCGGCGCTCCTGTTTCAACGTACGGTAGCGCTGATAGTTGCTGCGGATACGGTCCCGCTCTTCCGGCGACAGGCTCCGGTAGATTTCGTAGCGTTCGCGGATCGTTGCCCGCCGCTCGGCGGACAGCCCCCGCCACTGGCGGAACCGGTTCGCGGCGGCCGCTCGCTGTTCGTCCGTCATGCCGAGCCAGCGTTGTGCACCCGTGGCAAGCCGCTCCTGCCGCTCGGCCGGCAGGGTCTCCCACGAGTCCGCGAACTTCACGAGCACCTGCTGCTGTTCAACGCTCAACTCGTCCCACGCCATCTGCGCCTCGACCGTCGTTGCGGTCGTCGTCGCGGCAAGCAGTAGCAACAGTGTCAACACGCGTTTGAATGTCATTGTTCCCGTCCTTCGGCTGCACCCGGCTCAGTTTGCGGGTGCGGCCGTCCGTCGGCTGCCGTCTCTTCGTCTTCCGCCGCCTCGCGATCGTCGAGCGGGGCGTCAAGCGGCTCATCGCCGTCGAGCCACAACCATTCCTCATCCGAACTATCCCAGCTACCGAGATACTCCAGCAGCGCGGCGTCCACGTCACTGACGCTCTCGCCCGCCGTCCCGCGGTCTTCGGCTTCGTCCGCTACCGCAGGCAAGGTCACACCGGTCAGCGTCAGCATCGCGAGCAGCGCTTCAGATCTGCTGATCAGAATCGCCCGCCTCCGCCAGCTCGAGCCAGCTGTAGAACTCGAGCTCCTCGAGCATTTCCAGGCTGTCCTCGGTCACCAGGATCTCGAAGTCGCCCGCCTCCTGCGCCTGCGGCATCTCGACCCCGGGGACCTCGATAAGAGGCTCGTTGGTGCGAAGCACAAGCACCGTCACGAGCACGGCGGCAACCGCCACGCCGCTGACCGGCAACAGACGCTGCCAAACGGTGGCGCCCCGGGCCTGCTCCAGCTCGTCGAGCGCCCGGTGGCGGGCCCGGTTCAGTGCCGACAGCCGGCTTGCGTCCAGACTCTCGACGCTCTCCGCAAATACGCGCTTTGCGTTTTCCTCAAACTTGTCTCGGGTTTGTTTGTCTTTGGGTTCAGTCACCGTAGTGCTCTCCCAGGGCATCGCGCAGAGTATGCACTGCCCTCGAGTAGTGTGTCTTCACGCTGCCCTGACTCACGCCCATCGCAACGGCTGTGCCGGCCACGTCGAGACCTTCGAAGGTCCGCAGCATGAACGCCTCCCGTTGCCGCGGCGGCAGGCGGCCCAGAGCATCCGACAGCTCGTCCAGCGCCGAACGGGTTTCGAGTTCCTCGTCCGGCGTTCTCGCCGCCGGGTCGGGCGCTGCCGCCACCGGGTCGTAGTCGTTCTCCTCGCCGCCGCGTCCGAACCAGACCATGACGCGATTGCGCACGACCTGCCGTCGGTGCCAGTCGCGAATACCGTTCTGCAGAATACGATAGAACAGCGGAGCCCATTCGTCCTGGGGTTTCCCGGCATAGTTCCGCACCAGTTTGATCATTGCATCCTGCACGAGATCCATGGCCTCGTCGGCGTCGCGAATGGCGATTTCCGCGAACCGCAGCGCACGCCGCTCCACCTCTGCCAAAAAGCGGTTGATTTGCTGTTGCCGCTGCAGCGTTTCTGCTCCGTTTTGCGCCTTGCGTGCGCACGATACCGCAAAAACACCCGCCCCGGCGCACGGCGCTTCGACCTGTGCAATCGGCGTACCGAGTTCCATTCGCTTCGACCTCTCCTCATCGACCCGCAGTTTTGCGGCTCGTCCTGTAGGATTAACGCGCCGGGCACCGGCCGGTTGACATCCCGGGCGGCGCCGTTTCGGCTCCAGGCATGTGTAAGAACTTATGTAACAAGACGACAAACGCCAGACTCAGGCTCTCTACCCGCTCTTGACGCCCTCAACGATACTTCGCATTGCCGTCGACGTCCCGCTGTCGCGGCTGTTCGACTACCTGCCAGCGGCGAACGCGCCGCTGCCGCCCGTTGGCGCGCGCGTACAGGTGCCGTTCGGCAAGCGCAGGCTCACCGGCCTCGTCGTCGAACACGCGGCGCACTCCGAGTTGCCGGTCGCGAAACTCAAGCGGGCCGGCACAAGTCTCGACGATGATGCACTGCTGTCGGCAGACGACCTGTCGCTGCTGTCGTTCGCCAGCGACTATTACCACCACCCGCTCGGGGAGGTCGTGGCGGCCGCCTTGCCGCTCGCTTTGCGCTCGGGCCGACCGCTGTACGGCGTTTGCGAGCGCGTAATGCTCGCTCATGAACACAAGGCCGATCTCGATACGCTGACCCGCCGTGCACCGCGCCAGGCGGCGCTGCTTGCACTGCTCGAAGAACACGCGCCGAATGCCGTGGACGTCGATGCGCTCAACGAAGCGCTCCCGGGCTGGCGGCGTCCCGCACAGGCGCTGCGTGACAAAGGCCTGCTCAGCGTCGAAACCGCGGCGGACGAAGACCATCCCGACCGTGTGCAAATGGCCGCGGGTCCCGACCTCAACGCCGGCCAGGCGGCGGCGGTCGACGCCGTCCGCAGCGCGGACGGGTTTGCGGCCTTTGTGCTCGACGGCGTCACGGGCAGCGGCAAAACCGAGGTGTACCTGCGGCTGATCGAAACCGCGCTCGACGCTAACCGGCAGGTGCTCGTACTGGTGCCGGAAATTGGCCTTACGCCACAGCTCGTCAGTCGCTTCGAAAAACGGCTGGGATTCAGGCCCGCAGCGCTGCACTCTTCGCTCAGCGACTCGGAGCGGCATGCGGCGTGGCGGCGCGCCCGCAACACTACGGCACGCCTGCTGGTCGGTACGCGGTCGGCCGTGTTCGCGCCCATGCCGGAGCTGGGCCTCGTCATCGTCGACGAGGAGCACGATCACTCGTTCAAACAGCAGGAAGGCTTGCGGTACTCCGCCCGCGATCTGGCCGTCATCCGCGCCAAGCGACGCAATGTACCGGTTGTGCTGGGCTCGGCCACACCCACGCTCGAGGTGCTCAGGCAATGCGAAGACGGCCACTACCGGCATCTCAGGCTGCCCGAGCGTGCGGGCGGCGCTCTGCCGCCGGCACTCAGGCTGGTCGATCTCAGCCGGCAGACCGCAAAAGACGGGGTGAGTGAGCCGCTGTGCCGAGCCATCGAAGAGCAACTCGACGCAGGCGGTCAAACCCTCCTGTTTCTCAACCGCCGCGGCTACGCACCGACGCTCCTTTGCTCGAACTGCGGCTGGGTGGCGGAATGCCAGCGCTGCGATGCACGCATGACCGTGCATGCCCAGCACAACGAACTGCGCTGTCATCACTGCGGCGCCAGACGCGCCATCGACACACACTGCCCGAAGTGCACGGGCACCATGCGGCCGCTCGGCGAAGGCACCGAGCGCCTCGAGCAACGACTGGCCGAGCGCTTCCCCGACGCGCACACCTTAAGAATCGACAGCGACAGCATGCAGAAGAAGGGCGCCATGGAAGCGGCGCTGGCCGACGCGCGCTCGGGCCGGGCAGACATACTCGTCGGCACCCAGATGTTGTCGAAAGGCCATCACTTTCCGGAACTCTCACTGGTCGGCGTGATCAACGCGGACCAGGGTCTGTTCGGCAGCGACTTTCGCAGCGCTGAGCGGCTCGCCCAATCCATCGTGCAGGTCGCAGGGCGGGCCGGCCGCGAACAGAAACCCGGCACCGTGCTGATCCAGACCGCGTTTCCCGAACATCCCTTCTGGACCCGCCTTCTGGATGCCGGGTATCCGGGAATCGCCACGGATGCGCTCGCGGAACGCCGCCTTGCGGGCTGGCCGCCGTATACGCGGCTGGCGTTGCTTCGCGCCTCGGCGCATCAGCGACAGGACGCCGCCGCGTGCCTCGAGTTCGCGCGCGCACACCTCGCCGGACTGGGCTACGAAGAACTGCGTGTCCTCGGACCGGTCGACGCGCCACTGGCTCGCAAGGCCGGACGCTATCGGCTGCAGCTCCTGCTCCAGAGTACACGACGCAATGTGCTGCACGCCGCACTCTCGAGCCTCGAGCCCCGTCTCGAAGACAGCAAAACGGCACGGCGTGCCCGCTGGTCGATCGACGTCGACCCCATACAGCTTTTCTAGCCTGACTTTTCCAGCCCGCTTTTTCGGCCAGGCTTTGCCGACTTGTTAACACGGGACGAGCGATCCCTGTAGAATCGCGGGCTCTTTGTGGGCCACTCTTTCGATTCCTCAGCGGAATCTCCAAGCAGCATGAAAGCCATCGTTACGCGCGCCCTGTCGGCCGCGCTCGAAAACCATCCCGAACTCGACGGTCTCCCGGACGGTCTGTCGCTACTCGATACCGTCGAGCGCACGCGCGACGCCAAACACGGCCACTTCGCGAGCAACATTGCGCTGAGACTGGCCAAAGTCGTCGGCCAGGCACCGCGCGAACTGGCACAGTCGCTCTGCGACGCCATCGCCGCGAACCTCGACGACGACATCGACCGCGTAGAAGTGGCCGGTCCCGGGTTCATCAACTTTTTCCTGAGCCCGCGAGCCTTTCACGCCGAGATCGAAACGATCCTCGAAAACGGCAACCGCTACGGCCGGCAGGCAGCGAAGAAAAGCCCGAAGATTCTGCTCGAGTACGTGTCGGCCAACCCGACGGGCCCGCTGCACGTCGGCCACGGGCGACTCGCCGCCTACGGTGCCACGGTGGGCAACCTGCTCGAAGCCGCCGGCTACTCCGTCTATCGCGAGTACTACGTCAACGATGCGGGCCGGCAGATGGACATCCTGGGTGTCAGCGTGTGGCTGAGAAAGCTCGAAGCCAACGGTCTCGAGATCGGGTTCCCGGAAGCCGGCTACAAAGGCGACTACATTCGCGATGTGGCGGAGGACTACGACGGCAAATTGCCGGAACTGACGGCCGACGAGATAAGCTCGGGACTGCCCGCCGACGGTCACGGCGAGGATCGCGAAGCCAAAGAAGCGTATGTCGAAGCACTGATCGAACGCGCTCGCTCGCTGCTGGGTGAGGACGGTTTCGATGCCATCCGGCAGTACTCCCTGGAGGCGATCCGCAAAGACATCGAGGATGATCTCGCCGAGTTCGGGGTCACTTTCGATTGCTGGTACAGCGAACGAAGCCTCGAAACGGACGGGCGCATCGACGCTGCGCTCGACGTTCTGCGGGAGCGCAACGTACTGTACGAAAAAGACGGCGCCACCTGGTTTCCCGCGAGCCGCTTCGGCGACGAAAAGGATCGCGTCGTCGTGCGCGACAACGGCATCAAAACCTACTTCGCGTCCGATATTGCCTACCATTTCGACAAACGCGAGCGCGGTTTCGACCATTTGATCGACATACTCGGCGCCGATCATCACGGCTACGTACCCCGGGTTCGAGCCGGGCTCGACGCAATGGGTTACGCCGCCGAAGATCTCGAAGTCGAACTCGTGCAGTTCGTCACGCTGTACCGCGGCGGCAAGCGTATGCAGATGTCGACCCGCAGCGGCGAGTTCGACACCTTGCGCCAGCTGCGAAAGGAAGTCGGTAACGACGCTGCCAGACTGTTTTACGTTCTACGCTCGAACGACCAGCACCTCGATTTCGACCTCGATGTCGCCAAATCACAGTCCAACGACAACCCGGTGTACTATATTCAGTATGCGCACGCGCGCATTGCGGGCGTGTTCACGAAACTCGACGACGAGTTTTCGCTGACGTTCGATGCAGCGACAGGCATTCAAAGTCTCGGACTGCTCGACGAAACGCAAGAGAAAACCCTAATGAGTTCGCTCAGCCGTTACCCGGAATTGCTCGACACCGCAGCAGCGAACCGTGCGCCGCAATTGCTCGTGCACTACTTAAGGGATCTCGCCAACGATTTTCACAGCTGGTACAACGCCCATCGCTTTATCGAAGTGGACGATCCGGCGCTGCGCCAGGCAAGACTTGCACTCGCGAAAGCCACCTCGACCGTGCTGGCCAACGGCCTCGGCATACTGGGCGTATCGGCGCCCGACAAAATGTAATGGCAAGACGCAAACGACGAACGGCAAAACGCAAGAACTCGAGCGGCGAGACGCCGGGCTGGCTGTGGGGTGTATTCGGACTTGCCGTGGGCCTGGCGGTGGCAGCCGCCGTTTACGTCAACGACCGCCGCAACCTGCCGGAGCAGGCTCGGAACCCGGCACCCGCCAGCCTCGAGAGTGCCGTCGACAATAACGGCGAAACGACGGTTGCGAGGAAAGCCGAAGCGGCGCCCGCCGGCAACGACGGCGAGCAGCGCTTTACGTTTTACGAGATGCTGAAGCGTTCGGAAGTACTCGTGCCGGAGGAAAAACCCGCTACCGGCAGCCCGGAACCCGTCGCGGTCGTCGAGCCCGGCAGTTACGTTCTGCAGGTCGGCAGTTTCAGCACGCATGCGGATGCCGACAAGCGCAAAGCCGAACTCGCGCTGCACGGCATCGAATCCGCCATCCAGAAGGCGTCGGTCAACGACCGGATCTACTATCGGGTGCGCATCGGCCCCACGACCAACCTCGACGAGCTGAACATGCTGCGCAGCCGCTTGCGGGCCGCAAACATCGACGCCGTACGTTTGCGCGAGATCGAATAGGCAATGCGGACATTTGCCGGACCGCTCACCTCGGGCACATTGCTGGTCCTGCTCGCCGCATGCAGCAGCCAGCCCCGGGTTCCGGCGCAACACGACGACACGGCGGCCCACGAACCGCCGGACGACCGGCCCGCTGCAGCAATTTTGCAGACACCTGCCGAAGCGGTGCCCGCCACACCCCCGCCCGTCGAGCGGCGGCTGACGCTGGCCGTCGTCGGCGACATGATGATCGGCACGGATTACCCCGAGGATCGCCTGCCGGACGACCCGTCCGGATTCCTCGCCGAGGTCACACCCGTGCTGGCGGCCGCGGACCTTGCCGTTGGCAACCTCGAGGGTGTGCTGGCGGACGGCGGCGAACCGGCGAAGGCCTGCAAAAACCCGCGCGCGTGTTACCTGTTTCGCTCACCTACGGCTTACGCCGCTCACTACAGGAATGCCGGCTTCGACCTCATGAGTCTCGCCAACAACCACGCCCGCGACTTCGGCGAGGACGGCCGCAGCAGCAGCATGGCGGCGCTCGACGGCGTGGGGATCCGGCATTCGGGACGCAGGGGCGAGTTCGCGAGTTTCGAGCACCAAGAACTCGACATTGCGTTCCTCGCGTTTGCGGTGACCCGAAACTCCAACCTCGTACACGACTACCCGCTGGCCGAATCGACGATCCGGGATTTTGCGGCGGCGCACGACATTGTGATCGTGTCGTTCCACGGCGGTGCCGAAGGCGCCGGGTCGGAGCGCCTGCCGTTCGCGGAAGAGGAGTACTACGGCGAACCGCGCGGCGACGTGGTCCGCTTTGCGCGCAGCGCCGTGGACGCAGGCGCCGATCTCGTCGTCGGTCACGGCCCGCACGTCATTCGCGCCACCGAGCGCTACCGTGAGCGACTGATTGCCTACAGCCTCGGCAACTTCGCGACACACTGGGGTATCAGCGTCAGCGGCGACAGGGGCATTGCGCCGATACTCGAGGTCACGCTGGACGGCGAAGGGCGATTTCTGTCGGGACGGGTCGTATCGACGATGCAGGTGCGCCCGCACGGCCCGGCCATCGATCCGCTAAAGCGCGCGCTGTCCCGCCTGCGCGAACTGAGCCTCACCGACTTCGGCGATCCGGGGCTCGTGTTTCACGACGACGGCCGTATCGAGGCTGTGCCGCGGAGGTATTTCAAACCGCACCCGCCCGACGCACCCGTCCCGGGGGACGGCACAACACACTAGAGGCCGACGTTATTCGTCAGCGCTTACGGATTTGAAGTCGACGCCCAGCGATCGCAGCTTGCGGTACAGATGGGTGCGCTCCATGCCGACCCGTTTTGCCAGCCGGCCCACCTTGCCGTCGCACAGCACGAGCTGCTGCTGAAGGTAGGCACGCTCGAACTGTTCGCGGGCTTCGCGCAGCGGTAAGGCCAGCAGATCCTGTTTGACCAGCGGCTCGTCCTGAGGGGCCGCTTCGCTGATTTCCGCTTCGACTTCCTCGAGCGATACGTCGTCGTCCGTGCCGGCCAGGAGCAGTCGGCGAACGAGGTTCTTGAGTTCGCGAACGTTGTCGGGCCAGGGATAGTTGCGCAGCCGGTTTTGTGCGGCAACGCTCAGGCGGCGGAAATTCAGCCCTTCGGAATCGACGAGTTTGTCCACGTAATAGGCCAGGAGCTCCGGGACGTCCTCGGCGTAGTCGCGCAGCGGCGGTACGCGAACGTTCAGCACGTTGAGATAAGCGACCAGGTCGCGGCGCAACACACCGCTCTCGATGCGGCTCTCGTAGTCGTCGACGACCGTTGCCACGACCCTGGCATCGAGCCTGACGGGTTCGGAACCGCCAACCCGCCGGTAGTGGCCGTCTTCCAGCGCACCAATCAGTATCTTCTGTCCCAGCGCGTTGAGGTCCGTCAGCTCGTCGATGATCAGCGTGCCGCCTGCCGCCCGTTCGAAGGCGCCGCTGGTGATTTCTCCGTCGGCCGATTCACTGCCCAAGAGCCGCTCCTCGACGTTGCTGTCGGTCAGCGATGCGGCCGTGGTGCTGATGAGCGGCCCCTCGGAACGCCGGCTGAGGGCGTGCAGATAGCGCGCAAACGCACCGCGGCCGGTTCCCGGTTCGCCGCGCAGCAGAACGGATGCGTCGTGGCGTGCGTACTGCTGCACTTTCTCGCGCAGCGACTTCATGAGCGGGCTGCGGCCAACGGGCGTCAAGAGCGCCGGCAACAGATTCGAGCTGGCGTTTTTCTGCTGACCCGCCGAATCGAGCGCACCTTCGACCGTGCGCAGCAGCTTGGCAAGCGACAGCGGCTTCTCGACAAAGTCGAAGGCGCCAAGCCGGGTTGCCTCGACGGCCGTATCGACCGTGCCGTGGCCCGACATGACTACCACCGGACAATTGAGATCGCCCCCCTCGGACCACTCGCGGAGCAGGGTGATACCGTCGGTATCGGGCATCCAGATGTCGAGCAGCACGAGATCGAAGCGATCCGCCTCGCGGGCGTTACGCGCCTGTTCGGCGTTGGCGGCAACCGTGACGCCATAACCTTCTTCACTGAGAATTTCGGATATCAACGCGCGGATATCCGCTTCGTCGTCTACAACCAGTACCTGGCTCACGCTCTCTCCCTCCGTTGCTCGACCCGACCCGGTGCGCGGGCGATCAGCGCTTCGCGCGCTGCCTCGTCGACCGGTAGCCGAATGCTTATTGCGGCTCCACCTTCCCTGCGGTTCTCCGCACGGATGCTGCCGACGTGTTCTTCTACGAGCTTCTTGACAATCGCAAGGCCCAGACCCGTCCCCTTGGGTTTGGTGGTGACGTAGGGGTCGAATACCTGTGACAGCGCCCCGGTGTCGAAACCGGGTCCGTTGTCCTCGACCCGAATCAATATGACGTCCACGCCTTCGAATTCCCCTGCAGACAGCGCAACGTCGATCTCGCCGTCGGCTGAACCCTCCAGCGCCTCGATCGCGTTGCGGATGAGGTTGTGCAGGATCTGCCGGATACGGCCGACGTCGGCCTCGAGACGCGGCATCGTCGGATCGACGTGCAGCGATATACGAACGTTGCTGTCCTGAGCCCGATACAGGTCGACGACTTCGTTGGCGAGCTTCGCCACGTCGAAGCTGTCGATGTCCATGTCGGGTGCGCGTGCATAGTCGCTGAAGGCATTGACCATCTCCTTCATCGATTCGACCTGCTGCACGATCGTGTGCGTCGCGCGATCGAGGATCTGCGCCTCGTCGGCACTCATCGTGTCGAGATACTTCCGCCGCATGCGCTCGGCGGACAGCTGTATGGGCGTCAGCGGATTCTTGATTTCGTGCGCAAGGCGTCTGGCCACCTCGCCCCATGCCGCGTCGCGCTGCGCCTGCAGCAGGGCCGTAATGTCGTCGAAAACGACGACGTAACCCGCCGGCCGATCCTCGTCGCCCGGCAGGGTCGTGCACGCGCAGGTCAGTACGCGCCGACCCACCTCGCCGCGCAGGACAATCTGTTCGCGCCACTCGGTTTCACCGGCGGCCAGGTGAACGTGTGCGACGTCGACGAACTGTTCGAGCAGCGGCTCGTGTTTCGCCACCTCGGTCAGCAGTTCGCCGACGCGATTCTCCAGATCCACGTTGAGGATTGCGCCGGACGCCTGATTGGCGGTGCGGATGCGCAGGTCGGAATCGAGCGCAACAACACCCGTGGACAGGCGCGCCAGTATGACTTCCAGGTTGGTGCGTTCCGCTTCGACCAGCGCCTGGCTCAAACTCGCCTCGCGGCGCGCGGCGGCAAGCCGCTGGGTCATGTCGTTGAACGAGCTGATCAGGAAACCGATCTCGTCGCGCGACGGCTGCGGCAGGCGCATGTCGAAGTCACCCTGCGCCACGGCCCGCGTACCGGCCACGAGATCCTGGATCGGCGCGACGAGCCGGCGCGACAGCACAAAGGCACCGTAGACGGCCGCCAGCAGGCTGAGCATCAGCACCACGGTGAGGGTCAGCGTAAACGTGCTCTTGAGCGGGCCGCGCAGAAACACGAGCCGCTGGTACTCCGTATTCGAGGTCTCGACGCTGCTTGCCATGCGGCCGAGACGTTCGGTCACCGGGAAGTGCCCGAGCAGTACGCCAAGTGGATTGGCGCCGCGGCCGCTCACGACCATGGCCGTACGGATCTCGTAACCGCCGTCTTCGAGCGGATCGAGACTGACGAACGGCCGGTTTTGCCGGAGCTGCAGTATCACTTCGTCGCTCAGGGGCTTCGGCAGCGTGCCCGCCGAACTGTCGGAACTCGTCGCGAGGATGCGATTGCTGTCGCCGAACAGCGTGAGTTCGCTCGCGCCGCTCTCGCGGCGGAGGTTGGCAAGCTCGGAATACAGCTGGCGGCTGTCGACCTGGGCCAGCCTTCGCGCAATCTGCCGGGTGGCGATGAGGTTTTCGCGCTGTCGAATGTTCAGCACCGCGTCCGTCAGGTCGAGCGCGTTGGTCAGACCCTCCTCGACCTGCACGTCGAACCAGGTATCGATGCCGCGATTGATGAACTGCATGGCAAAGTAGAACACGGCCAGGAGCGGCAGCACGGCAAGACCAACGAACATGCCGACGATGCGCGCCTTTAGCCGCGCACCCGGAACGTGTGTGCGGTTTTCCCGGATCAGCCGGCCAATGTTGCCGATGAGCAGGACGAGAAGGACCAGTACGCCGGCAATGTTGATGACCAGCAGCACGTTGTGCAGACGATTGAACTCGTCGGAGTTCTGCGCGGTTTGCGACAACAGGAACATGGCGACGATCGAAAGACCGACACCCGTGGCGGCAAGCAGGGCCGTCAGGAAACGTTTCAGCGTTCTAGCGGCCATTCCAACCACTCACTCTTGAGCTGCCACTGCGAACGCCAGAAAAACAGGAGCCTCAACGGTGCCGGATACTGCTGCGTCTGTAGCAGCGCTCTCAGGCGCACGCGATGCGGCTTATCGGATGCCAGCAGGCTGTCGTCGATCAACGGCAAATCCTGTATTCGGCCCAGACTGTTGAGCGCCGAATACAGGGTCGAAAACGAATCCTGCTCGCCGCTGTTCAGATTGCGTACCAGGTAGCGCTCGCTCAGAGGCCGGTACTCGAGTTCGAAACGCTTGGTGATCTCGGCGTCGACGCCGTCGAAATACAGGCGCCGTACGCGGATGATCTGCGCCTGCAGTTCGATGATCAGCGGCACCCCGCTCGACAGGGCGTCCAGGGCTTCGCTGGACAGGATCAGCTGCAGCCGGGCATCGAGGCGATGCACCCCGTCATGAAGCTCGGTCGACGCGGAACGAACCTCGAAATAGCCCTCGCGCACGACGCCGTCGTCCTGCGCGGATGCGCCCGTGGCGAGCAGCAGTAAAGCCGCTGCGGCGACCGCCGCCAATGTCCTGCCTCTCTCGCGCATGCCGGTTGCGTCGTCCGTGATTCGATAGCCCCGGGCAAGCAGACGCTAGGCAGCTCGCTCCGGGTGCCGTTTCGATAACGCTGCGTAGAAAAACCCGTCCAAGCCTCGGGTCCCGGGCAGCAGCTGGTAACCCGTTCCTCTCTCCCGCATTAGAGCGCGGATGTTGTTATTTGGCAACAGCTGAGCCGGCTCCGCATCCGGGGTTTCTGCGACAAAACGCGCAATTATCGACTCGTTTTCGGCATCGAAGACCGAGCAGGTGACGTACAGAAGCACACCGCCCGGCGACAGCGTGGACCAGAGCCGGCGCAGTAACAGCGCCTGAACCGCAGTCAGCGCCTCGACGTCGCTGTCCCGTCGCAGGAGCTTGATGTCGGGGTGCCGCCGGATGACACCGCTCGCGGAGCACGGCGCGTCGAGCAGAATTCGATCGTACGGCTTGCCGTCCCACCAGCTTTCGGTTTCCGCAGCGCTGGCGGCATACAGCGCCACGCGGCCGGCCTCGTCGAGCCCGAGGCGGTCGAGATTGAGCCGCACCGCCTCGAGTCGTTCCGGGTCGATGTCCACGGCATCGAGACGCGCGTCGTCGCCGGCCAGCTCCAGGAGGTGCGCGGTCTTGCCACCGGGCGCCGCACAGGCGTCCAGGATCCTGGAACCGCCCTCTGCCAGCAGCCACGCGGCAGGCAGCTGGGCGGCACCGTCCTGCACCGACACGTCGCCGGTCGCAAAACCGGGCAGCTCGGTGGCGGGTACGGGTTCGTCGAGCCGGATTGCCTGCGAAAGCCCCGGCAACAGTGCAAACGACAAACCCGCGGCGGACAGCCGCTCGAGATAGGCGGGGACCGTCTGACGGCGGGGATTGACCCGCAACCACATGGGGGCGCGCGCATCGTTGGCCGCCATGATGGCCTCGGCGTCGTCGGGCCAGTCGCGCCGGAGCCGGTCGCGGAGCCAGCGGGGATGGTTGTGCCTGGCCTCGTCGTCCGCAGGCTCTGCCTCGGCTAGGCGCTCCCGCAAAAACCGCCGCAACACTGCGTTGACGAGCCCCTTGTAGGGCTGTTTACGCAGAACGCGGACCGCTTCGACGGTCTCCGATACCGCAGCATGCTCCGGGATACGGCTGCCGGTCAGCTGGTAAAGCCCGACCGCCAGCAGCGACTCGACGATCCGGTCGCGACGTTTCGGCCGGCGCTCGAGGAGCACGTCGAGCCAGGCCTGAATTCGGAAGTGCTGGCGAATCGTGCCGAACGCCAGGTAACGCAGGAGCGGCAGATCCTCGGCGGCCACTCCCGGCTCGCGTTCTCTGAGCGCCGTGTCCAGAGACCGGCCGTCGACCGCGACGGCGTGGACCACCTCGGCCGCCGCCGCGCGCAGGCGTGCACTTCGACTCACGCGCGACAAGGATCGAGACCGCTGCTGCCGATCCGGACCGCACTCACTCGAGGGTGTCCTCGAAGTGAGTCTGGGCTGCGTATTCGCCGCCGGTAATGCGCCGCTTTCCGGGACGCTGCACGGACTCGAGGCGTACCGCACCCTCTCCGCAGGCGACAACGACGCCGTCGCGATCCGCCTCCAGCACCCGGCCCGGTTCACCCGACAATGCCGGCACTACGGTCGCCTGCCAGCATTTCACGGCCTCGTCGCCGGCTTCGAACCACGCGCCGGGTATGGGATTGTAGGCACGCACACGGCGTTCGACGGTGGCCGCCGGCAACGCCCAGTCGATGCGCGCGTCGTCGCGGCCGATCTTGCCCGCGTAACTCGATTGAGCGTCGTCCTGTGCGGTCGCCGTGAGACGGCCCTCGAGTATGTCGCCCACGTGTGCAGCCAGCAGTTCGCCGCCGAGCACCGCAAGGCGGTCGTGCAGCTCGCCGGCGGTTTCGTCGTCGCCAATGGCAATCTCGGCCGTCTTGTACACCGGACCGGTATCGAGGCCGGCTTCCATCTGCATGAGGCTAATGCCCGTCCTGGCATCGCCTTCGAGGATGGCGGCCTGGATCGGCGCAGCGCCACGCCAGCGCGGAAGCAGGGACGCGTGTACGTTCAGGCAGCCGAGCCGCGGTATGTCGAGTACCGCCTGCGGCAGGATCAGCCCGTACGCAGCGACGATCATCAGGTCGGGCTCGAACGCCGCCAGGGCTGCGTGCTCCTCACTGCCCTTGAGGCTGCCGGGCTGCAGAACGGGCAGCTCGTGCTGTAACGCGAAGGCCTTCACGGGACTGGGCTTCGGCCGTCGGCCTCGCCCGGCGGGACGGTCGGGCTGGGTCAGAACGGCGGCGGGACGGAAGCCCGCCTCGAGCAAGGCTTCGAGCGAGGCGCGCGCAAAGTCGGGCGTGCCGGCAAAGAGCAGCGTGGGCCGGGTCATCGGGGGCTCGGAGGCAGGGAGTCGGCGGCGGGAACGGGCGGCCGCCGTTCAGGCAACCTGTGCCTGCTGGCGGCGATCCTTCATGAGTCGTTTTCGGATCCGGCTGCGCTTGGCTTCGGACAGGTAATCGACGAAGAGTTTGCCCTCGAGGTGATCCATTTCGTGCTGTATGCACACGGCCAGAAGGCCCTCGGCCTCCATCTCGGTGTCGTTGCCGTTGCGATCGAGATAACGCACGCGGATGTGTTCGGCGCGGCGGACCGGCTCGTAGTAGCCCGGCACCGACAGACAGCCTTCGTCGGACACCGTCTCGCCGTCTTTTTCGACGATCACGGGGTTGATCAGCGCGTGCGGCTCGCTCTGGTCGCTCGACACGTCCGCCACGAGCAGGCGCTCGTGTACGTCCACCTGGGTTGCGGCGAGGCCAATGCCGGGAGCGGCGTACATCGTCTCGAACATATCGTCGACGAGGTTGCGAATGCGGTCGTCGACCTCGGCTACCGGCTTCGCGCGGGTCCGGAGTTTGGGGTCCGGAAATTCCAATATTCTGAGTTTTGCCATAATTCTCGTGTTCGGCTCAGCCGGCCGGTGTCTGCAACAATACACCGCTCCTCTGCGCTCTGGGCGGCGCAGTATTTCCGTACCGGTCTAGTCAAATTCTGCAAATGCGCCCTAAATGATTGACTTCATTAAATAAGATGATTGACAATGCCGGCCAGGGGAAGGTCGTTTGCCGAGCTTTCCGGCGCGGAAATGTGACGTAATTGGCAGCTACTGGCTGCCCAAGCCGACATATTATACCAACGCCCGAAATCTCAAGGCCTTATCGCCTTATCGAACGCCATCTAGGGAGCTCAAGCCACCCATGTTTCTAGGTAAACCCAATACCGGTATCCCGGCGCGTGTCGGCGTCGCCAGCCTCGCCGCCGCCCTGGTCTTCCTGGCCGGGAATGCCTCTTCCGGAGAAACCTCGCTCAGCTCACTGAACGTCAAGACGAGCGTCGTAGCGCTACAGTCTCCGGCGCTTGCAGCGGACGCTCCCACCGAATACGTCGTCCAGGAAGGCGACACGCTCTGGGACATTGCGGGCACGTTTCTGCGCGACCCGTGGTTCTGGCCGGAAATCTGGTACGTGAACCCGGAGATCGTCAATCCGCATCTGATTTACCCGGGCGACGTTCTCGCGCTGGTCTACATCGACGGACAACCCCGGGTGACCACCGCGCGGGGCTCGTCGCTCAGGCTGTCACCGCAGGCACGTGTTACGCCGCTGTCGGAAGCCGTGACGAGCATCCCGTTCGAGGTCATCTCGGCGTTCCTGACGCAGGGCACCGTACTCGAAAAAGGTGAGGCCGATAATCTTCCGTATCTGCTCGAGGTCCGTGGCGATCACATGATTGCGGCGGCCGGCAACGAGATCTACGTTCGCGGCGTCGGCAACGCCAACGTCGGCACCCGTTACTCCGTGGTGCACGTGGGCGATCCGCTGGTCGATCCGGACAACAATCGCGTCATGGGCTTCCATGGCCTGTGGGTCGGCGAGGGCACGATGCGCCGCGGCGGCGACCCGGCGACGGTCGAACTCACGGCCAGCGCACAGGAAGCCACTCGCGGCGACCGGCTGGTACCGGCCACGGTCGACGTGCCATTGAATTTCTTCCCGAAGGCGCCGAGCGCCAGCATTGACGGCCGCATCATGGCGGTTATCGGCGGCGTCTCGCAGATCGGCCAGTACCAGGTGGTCGTCATGAACCGCGGCTCCAGCGACGGCCTCGCGCAAGGTGACGTGCTGACGGTCTTCCAGGCCGGCGAGGTCGTTCGCGACCGCATTGGCGGCGGCAAGGTCAAGCTCCCCGACGAACCGGCCGGCACGATCATGGTATTCAAGACCTACGACGAAATTGCCTACGGGCTGGTCATGGAAGCCACGCAGGCGCTGCACGTCCGCGACGCCGTTCGTAACCCGATCTGAGCAACGCGTAAACCCGTTCGATCAAACGGCGCCTCGACGGCGCCGTTTGTTTATGCGCCTTTGGTCTGTTGGCGACGTGTTTGTACGCAGTCGCCGCTGATTGGCTCGGGCGACCCTGCGTTCTGCATTGGTTATCATGAGGCTTGCCGTCTCGTGCCCGCCAAACCATGCCGCCCACACTGAAAGACCGGATCGCCTGCTCGCTGGCATGGCTTCGGGCCGACGAATACGCGGCGCTTTGCCAGTACTTCGGCGACCGCGAAACGCCGTTTCGCGAGAACCGCGCCGCGCTCGAGCGCGCCGGACTCTCTGCCGACAAGAGCCGCCGGCTTGCGGAAGCCGACGGAGCGGAAATCGAAGCGGCACTGGAGTGGCTCGAGGTTCCGGATCAAAACCTCCTGTTCATTGGCGACGATGCCTACCCGGCGTTGCTCCGCGGCATCGAGGATCCACCGCTGACGCTGTACGTCAAAGGCTCGGCAGACCAGCTGTCCATGCCTGCCTTTGCCGTTGTCGGCAGCCGCAATCCGACGCGCGGCGGACTGGGCAATGCCCGTAACTTTGCGGCACACCTGGGCCGGATCGGCTTCACGATCACGAGCGGGCTCGCCGAAGGTATCGATGCCGCGGCACACGCCGCTGCCCTCGATGCCGGTGCGTCGAGCGTGGCCGTCATGGGTACGGGTATCGATCGCGTTTATCCGGCCGGGCATCGCGAACTGGCGCACCGGATTGCGGAACACGGTGCACTCGTCAGCGAGTACCCCCTTGAAACCCCGCCCCGGCGGCAGCATTTCCCCGAGCGTAACCGTATTCTCTCGGGATTATGTCTTGGCGTGCTCGTCGTGGAAGCGGCCGTCAAAAGCGGTTCGCTGATCAGCGCACGCCTGGCGGCGGAACAGGGCCGCGAGGTATTCGCCATTCCGGGATCCATCCACAATGCGCTGGCCCGGGGTTGCCACCGGCTGATCCGGCAGGGCGCCAAACTCGTGGAAACTGCGGAAGACATCATCTCCGAGCTCGGCGTGCTCGTGGAAGGCGTTCGCCAGGGGAGCGACCCCCCGGCCAAAGAGCGTGAACCCGCCGCTTCCGGCGACCCGTCGAGGGACGAGTTGCTGAATGTGATGGGACACGATCCCGTCGGCGTCGACGAACTGCTGGAACAATCCGGTTTGACGATCGCAGAGCTTTCCTCCATGCTCCTGATCCTGGAGCTCGAAGGAAAAATCGAGAAACTGGCGGGCGGCCAGTACGCTCGGCTCGTGAACTGACGAATACGCCGAATACCGCCGAATCAACGCTGTGGAAAGGGAGCCGCTCCAGGCATGAAAGAGAACGTTTTAGACGTGTTGATGTATCTCTTCGAGACCTACGTCGACACCGAAGACGAACCCGAACCCGACCAGAACGAACTTAGAGACGAGCTGTCCCGCGCAGGCTTCGGCGATCCGGAGATCGAGCGCGCACTCGACTGGCTCGATGGTCTGACCGAACATCAGGAAAGCCTCGTATTCCAGCGGTCTTCGGGACGCGGAACGCGGCTGTACAGCGATTTCGAACAGCAACGGCTGGATGCCGCCTGCCGGGGCTACATACTCTATTTGGAGCAAATCGGAATTCTTTCCGCACCGCAGCGGGAGATTCTGATCGATCGGCTGCTGGCGCTGGATGCGCCGGACATCGACGTCGAGCAGATCAAGTGGGTCGTCCTGATGGTGCTGTTCAGCCAGCCCGGCCAGGAGCTGGCGTACGCGCGCATGGAAGACCTGGTGTTCGACGAAACCACCGGGCTCGTGCACTAGCCAGGACCAGGCCAAGCCCTTCCGCCAAACCGGCCCGACGCCGCAATCTTCCGGCTGCCGCCCGCGGCGCTGCCGGTCTGCACGCTGTCGGCGGACTCAATGCTTTCTTGACAGGTCTCACGGAAATCTGTAATTCAACCGCGGCACACTCAGCGGGTTTTTGAACCCCGGATACCGGAAGCGAATCACAGCAACGCATGTCGAAGAATCTCGTAATCGTAGAATCGCCCGCGAAGGCGAAGACCATATCCAAGTATCTTGGCAAGGACTTCGATGTGCTCGCTTCGTACGGGCATGTTCGCGATCTGGTCCCCAAGGAAGGCGCCGTAGATCCTGAAAAAGGCTTCGCGATGAAGTATCAGGTCATCGAGCGCAACGAAAAGCACGTCAACGCGATCATCCGCGCGCTGAAGAAGGCCGACGCTCTGTACCTCGCGACGGACCCCGATCGCGAAGGCGAAGCCATCTCCTGGCATCTGATCGAGTTGCTGCGCGAGCGCGAGGTGCTCAACGACAAGGACGTACACCGCGTCATCTTCCACGAGATCACCAAGAACGCCGTACGGGATGCCATCGAGAACCCTCGAGGCCTGTCCGACGATCTCGTGGGAGCACAGCAGGCCCGCCGGGCGCTGGACTATCTGGTGGGATTCAACCTGTCGCCCCTGTTGTGGAAGAAGGTACAGCGCGGGCTCTCCGCGGGGCGCGTGCAGAGTCCTGCGTTGCGCATGATCGTCGAGCGCGAACTCGAGATCGAAGCGTTCAAGGCACGCGAATACTGGAGCATCGAGGCGGACGTCAGCAAGGACGAACAACCGTTCGTAACGCGCCTGACCGCGTACCGTGGCGACAAGGTCGAACAGTTCAGTTTCGAGAACGAAGCATCCGCAAGGGAAGTCGAGAAAACCCTGCTCGACGCTGCTCAGGGTGAACTCAAGGCACTGACCGTTACGCGCAAACAGCGCCGCCGCAACCCGACTGCGCCGTTTACGACCTCGACCTTGCAGCAGGAGGCTTCCCGAAAACTCGGTTTCAACACGCAACGCACCATGCGCGTTGCGCAAAAACTGTACGAGGGCATGGAATTGCCGGGCGAAGGCAACACGGGGCTCATTACGTACATGCGTACGGACTCGGTGACGCTGGCGGCCGTGGCGCTCGACGAAATTCGCAGCGTCATTGCCGAACGCTACGGCGAGAAAAACGTCCCGGCAGAAGCCCGCGAGTTCAAAACCAAATCCAAGAACGCTCAGGAAGCGCACGAGGCGATCCGGCCAACCTCGGTCATGAGAACACCGGACGACCTCAAAGCGGCGCTGGACGAAGATCAGTTCAAGCTGTATTCGCTCATCTGGCGGCGCACGATGGCCAGCCAGATGGTGCCCGCCGTCTTCGATACGGTCGCGATCGATTTTGCGGCCGGCGATCCCGACAACGGCCACCGGCTGCGCGCTAACGGCTCGGTGCTCGTCGAACCCGGCTTCATGGCGGTGTACCAGGAAGGCCAGGACGACAGCAAAACCGACGACGGCGACCGGCTGCTGCCGGACATCGCCGAAGGCGATCTCGTCCGACTCGACGAACTCAGGCCCGAGCAGCACTTCACCGAGCCGCCGCCGCGGTTTACCGAAGCCAGTCTCGTGAAGACGCTCGAGGAATACGGCATAGGCCGTCCGTCCACGTACGCCAGCATCATTGCGACACTCAAGAATCGCGAGTACGTCGAGATGGACGGCAAGCGCTTCATCCCGTCGGACATCGGGCGCATCGTCAACGGCTTCCTGACCGACCACTTTACCCAGTACGTCGACTACGATTTCACGGCACGCCTGGAAGACGATCTCGACGCCGTGTCGCTCGGTGAGAAAGACTGGGTGCCGTTGCTCGACAACTTCTGGGGCCCGTTTCACGAACTCTGCGAAGAAAAAGAGGCTTCGGTCACGCGCGAGCAGGTTGCACAGGCACGTGAACTCGGCACCGATCCGAAAACGGGCAAGCCCGTTACCGTGCGTATGGGACGCTATGGCCCGTTCGTGCAGATCGGCACCAAGGACGACGAAGAGAAACCCAAGTTTGCCGGACTGCGCCCCGGGCAGAAGATGAACGACATTACGTTCGAAGACGCAATGGAACTGTTCAAACTGCCGCGCAAACTCGGCGAAACGGCAGACGGGCTGCCGGTGTCCGCCAGTATCGGGCGTTTCGGGCCTTACGTGCGCTACGGCGACAAATACGTGTCGATCCGCGGCGATGACGACCCGTACACGATCGAGCTGCCGCGGGCACTCGAACTCATCGAGGAAAAGAAAAAGGCGGACGCCGAACGGCTCATCCTCGATTTCGAGGACGAAGGTATCCAGGTGCTGAACGGCCGCTACGGGCCGTACATCACCAACAAGGCCAAGAACGCCCGCGTGCCGAAGGACCGCGATCCCAAATCGCTGACCCTCGAGGAATGCCAGGAACTTCTCGCGGCCGCTCCCGAACGCGGCCGCCGCGGCAAGAAGAAAGCGGCGAAGAAGACGGCAGCCAAAGCCGCCAACGACGATACGGCGGCAAGCCCGAAAAAGGCGGCCGCAAAGAAAAAAGCGGCAAAACGCAAAACGGCCAAGAAGAAAACCAAGAAAAAGACCAAAAAGAAGGCCACAAAGAAAAAGGCCGCCGCTCGGAAGAAGTCCGGCTAGGGCTTTGTCCGGGAGTTTGACCATTCGACGAACGGCCGCCGCTTGAAGCGCCGTGACACGGCGGCTTATCGGAGCGCTCCGTGAACGAAACCGACGACGTAAAAAGCTACCTGCTCTCACTGCAGAACCGGATCGTGGCGGAACTCGAGGCCATCGACGGCAAAGGGCAATTCCGGAAGGACGCCTGGCAGAGGCCCGAAGGCGGCGGCGGCGAGAGCCGGGTGCTTGCCGACGGTGCCGTGTTCGAAAAGGCCGGCGTCAATTTCTCGCACGTGTTCGGCAACGAGTTGCCGCCGTCCGCCACCAAGACGCGCCCCGACCTGGCCGGGCAGGGTTTCGAGGCCATGGGCGTGTCGCTGGTGCTGCACCCGAGAAATCCCTACGTGCCCACAACGCACGCCAACTTCCGCCTGTTCACGGCGGGCAGCGGTGACAACCCGGTGTGGTGGTTCGGCGGCGGTTTCGACCTGACGCCGTACTACCCGTTTCTGGAAGACGTCGTCGAGTGGCACGAGACGGCCCGAGCGGCCTGTGCCGAGTTCGGCGAGGAGTACTATCCGCGCTTCAAACAATGGTGCGACGAGTATTTCTACCTCAAGCACAGAGGCGAAACGCGTGGCGTGGGCGGGCTGTTTTTCGACGACTTCAACGAACTCGGCTTCGAGCGCTCGTTTGCCTTCGTCAAACGTGTCGGCGACAGCTTCATGCAGGCTTACGCCCCGATCGTGCGGCGCCGGCAGCAGCATCCCTACGGCGATCGGCAGCGGGCGTTTCAGCTCTACCGCCGCGGTCGCTACGTCGAGTTCAACCTGATCTACGACCGCGGCACCGTGTTCGGCCTGCAGTCCGGCGGCCGTACCGAATCGATCCTCATGTCGTTGCCGCCGCTCGTGCGCTGGGAGTACGATTGGCAACCCGAAGCCGACTCACCCGAGGCGAAACTGTATGACGACTACCTCAAGCCCCGCGACTGGCTCGGCGACTGAGGCACTCACGCCGTTTCATCTCGCACTGCCGGTACACGATCTCAGTGCGGCGCACACGTTTTATTGCGAACTCCTGGGCTGCAGGAAGGGCCGTACTGCGGAACGCTGGACCGATCTCGACTTCTTCGGTCATCAGCTGAGCCTGCATCTCGTCGAAGACCACGACGGCGCAGCCGACACCAACACGGTCGACGGCGACGCCGTGCCGGCGCGCCATTTTGGTGTCGTGCTGGAGCGCGGTGACTGGGACGCACTGGCGGCGCGGCTCGAAGCAGCCGATACCGAGTTTCTGCTGGCGCCCAAAGTCCGTTTCTCGGGCGAGACGGGCGAGCAGGCCACTCTGTTCATTCGCGACCCCTCGGGCAACGCGTTGGAATTCAAGGCGTTTGACGACCGGGGACAGCTTTTCGCGAGCTAGACCCGGCTTTGTAAAGGCGCCTCGCGGCCCAAACCACGCTAGTGCGGCGTTTTCTGAATGTGCTAACTTGAGGACACGTTGCGGCACAAATCGAGGCGCCGCCTGTCCTTAAGTGTTGCATGCCGTTGAATACACGACACTCCACCCTGTTGCCCCTCTTCGCCGCCGCCGTAGCGCTTTCCCTCGGTGCGGACGCCGCTGGCAGCGACGAGAGACCGGGGCCGCGCGACGCGGGCCCCGGGTTCAGCGTGCAGCTCGCGGGCACCGAAGACCCGGCCGCGCGCAAGGTCTACATCGTGCAGCTCGCCAGACCACCCGCGGCCGAGTACCACGCGAAACTGTTTGCAGCCGCGGCACCCAGCTTCAAAGCCGGTAGCAGTACCGGCGCGGTACCGAAACTGGATCGCAACGCCGCGGCCATCCAGCAGTACACGAGCGAACTCGCCGCCGAACAAGAGCTGGTGATCCGCGAGGCTGGGCCGGATGCCGAACTCATCTACAGCTATCGCTACGGCCTCAACGGCTTTGCGGCACGGCTCACGCCGGCCACGGCCCACAAGCTCGAAAGCCTGCCGGAGGTCGTCAAGGTCTGGGAGGACGAGATCCGGCCGCTGACGACGAGCTTCAGCCCGGAGTTCCTGGGACTCTTCGACGGCAGCAACGGGCTGCGCAGCGTCGAGGGTTTGAGCGGCGAAGACGTCGTCATTGCGGTCATCGACAGTGGCGTCTACCCCGAACATCCGGCACTGCAGGACACGCAGGAGGCCGACCGGCCGCGCCTGTGCCGCTCCACCTGGGGCGAAACCTCGTTCCTCGGACGCTGGTTGTGTCGCAAGTATCGCCGTATGGAGGATCGTGTGGTCTACGAGCCGCCCGAGGGCTGGGCCGGCACCTGCGAAACGGGCGAGAACTTCGAGGAAACCGCCTGCAACAACAAGCTCATCGGCGCCCGCTGGTTCATCGACGGCGCCGAAGCCACCGGCCCGATCGACAGCGGCGAAATCCGCTCGCCACGCGACGTCGACGGACACGGCACCCACATTGCGACAACTGCGGCCGGCAATCGCGTCACGGCATCGATTTTCGGCACCCGCATCGGCAACGTGGAGGGCATTGCGCCGCGGGCGCGCGTGGCCATCTACAAGGCCTGCTGGCTCCGGCCGGGCGAAACCCGCGCCTCCTGCAACACCTCCGACCTCGCCAATGCGATTGACGCTGCGGTCGCCGATGGCGTCGACATCATCAACTATTCGATCGGCACGTCGATGATCGACATTACGGCGCCCGACGACGTGGCGCTCATGAACGCCACCAAGGCCGGCGTACTCACCGTCGTGGCGGCGGGGAACGACGGACCGAACATTGCCACGACCGGCTCACCCGCGGGCGGCCCGTGGGCATTGACTGTCGCAGCCTCGACGCGCGACGGCGAGACCTCGCGCGAAGCGCTCGAGATTACCGAACCGCCCTCCATTGCCGGGCGCTACGCCGCGAGAGAAGCGTCGTTTACGCCGCCGCTCGCGGACGTCGACCCCATAGAGGCCAGCGTCGTGCTCGCCAACGATGACACGACCGTGTTGAGCGACGGCTCGCCGGGTACGCGCAGCGACGCCTGCGAGGCGCTGATCAACGACGACGAGATGGACGGTGCCATTGCGCTCATCGGCCGCGGCGGCTGCGATTTCGACATCAAGGTCGCGAACGCGGAAGACGCCGGTGCCGTTGCCGCCGTCATCTACAACCTCTCCGACGAACCGATCGTCATGCAGGGTGCGAGTGGCCTGTCGAATATCCCGGCGCTCATGATCGGCCAGGCTGACGGCAACCTGATCATTGCCGAACTCGACGCCGACAACGTCGTCACCATGGTCCTCGACAAGGGCTTTTTCCTCCAGGAAACCCAGGACGGCAACCGGATTGCGCAGTTCTCCTCTCGAGGCCCCGGGCCGGTCGCCGGCATTCTGAAGCCGGACGTCACGGCGCCCGGCGTCGATATCCTGGCCGGCAATACGCCGGATGCGGTCAACACGACCGCCGGCGAAACCTTCGGCTACCTGAGCGGCACGTCAATGGCGGCGCCGCACGTTTCGGGCATTGCGGCGCTCATCAAGGAAGCCCGGCCCGACTGGTCACCCGAGGCGATCAAGTCCGCGCTCATGACAACGGCGCGTCAGGACGTCACCCGCGACGATGCCGGAACGGCTGCCATACCGTTCGACTTCGGCTCCGGGCACGTCGTACCGAACGACGCGCTGGACCCCGGGCTGGTGTACGAAATCACCGACGACGAATACGACGCGTTTGCCTGCGGCACGGACTCACCGGGTGTGGACAGCGCCCGCTGCGACCAGCTGGCGACCGACGGCTTCTCGTTTGCCGCCGAAGACCTGAACCAGCCGAACGTTGCGTTGTCCAGGCTGGCAAGCCAGCAAACCGTAACCCGCCGCGTCAGCAACCCGGGCGAACAGAGCGAAAGCTACGTCGTGGAGATTGAAGCCCCGTCCGGCACGTCGGTAGTGGTTACCCCTACGACGCTTGCCGTCGGCCCCGGTGAAAGTGCCAGTTACGAGGTTACTGTGACGTATCTCGACGGCCCGCTGGACCAGTGGCGATTCGGCAGCCTGACGTGGCGAAGCAGCGATCACGCGGTCAGGAGTTCGATTGCCGTTCGACCCGTGTCGATAGTCGCGCCGGCCGAGATCACGACCTTCGGTGGCACCGGCGACCTGTCCTTCGACGTGCAGTTCGGCTATTCGGGCAGCTACCAGCCGCGGATACACGGCCTGCGCTTGCCGCTGATCATCAACGGCTTCGTGGACAACGATCCCACCAAGACCTTCACGTTCCGCGGCGTCAACGGCGTGACGTCGCATTTGATCGATGTCGATCCGGATCAGCTCTATCTCAGGTTTGCGCTGTTCGACGTGCTGACGGACGGCAACGACGATCTCGACATGTACGTTTACTACTGTGTCGACAACGTATCCTGCTCGCGCATTGGCGAGAGCGGCGAGGCGACTTCAGAGGAACGCTACGACCTGGCGTTCCCTGCCGCGGGCCGTTACGCCGTGCTCATTCACGGCTTCGAAACCGACGAGGTCAACGGCGGCCCAGGCTCCAATTATCAGCTCCTGGCCTGGTCGTTCGGGATCAACGACGATCGCGGCAATGCCTCGGTCAACGGCCCGCCGTTCGCGACGGCCGGGGCGACCGGAACGATCGACGTGAACTGGAGCAACCTGGGTTCGCAGACGATTTACTTCGGGGGCGTGTCACACAACACGCCGGGGGGTCTCACCGGGCTGACGCTCTTGACGATCGGCAACTAGCCGGCCGGCCGCCGGCTAACGGAGAATACCCCGGGTCGCCGAGCGCCGTGCGTACCACAAGAGCAGCAGAGCGGCGACGAACACGACACCCTGTATACCGATGACCTGGCCGCCGAACACCTCGACTGAAGGTGTCATGCCGAAGATATAAATATCCTGTACGACCAGCGCCGCCAGCGACACGCCGAACAGCGCAATACTCAGGCGCCGCCGCAGGAGCAGCAGCACGCTGGCGAGCACGCCGGCCGTCGTTGCGATCGCCGTCATTGCCGTAGCCCAGGCAGGTGTTGCGTTGATCAGCGCCGCCTGCTCGGCGGTGTAAGCGGCTGCAATCATCTCGGGACTTGCCGAAACCTGCATGACGTACACCAGCAGGCCAAGGAGGTTCCAGAACAGCGCAACGGCCGCAATCACCCAGAAACCAAACGTCGGTTTCGGATCGAGTGTGTCCTGCATGGGCGCTACCTCCAGTGTTCGTCTGCCGGGATAATCTCTTTCGACTGTCGTCCGACTATCGTCGTTGCCAATCGTTATTGCAAATCGTCAACGGTGAATCGCCAATCGCAAGCGGCGACGGCACGTCGGGCGAAACTTATGACAAGCGCGCCGGGGATGGTTGGCAACGGACAGAACCGGCCGCCGTAATCCGGCTCAGGGCCGCGTGTTCAGATACGCCTGCTCACTGATCCGCTGCCACTCCTCGGCGGCTTTGCGATACGCCGAAAACGACGCATGGATTTTTGCAATCGCCGGATCGCTTGCCACCATTTCGGCGACGATCTCGTCGGCATAGCCGCGCAACAGCTCCATGACTTCCTCGGGAAACGCCCGAACCTCGACGTCCGGGTTGTCGGCCAGTCCGGCCAGTGCCGTGGCGTTACCGTGCGCGAACTCGGCAAGCATGTCGGAGTTCACCGATTGCGCCGCAATCTCGACGAGCGCCTTGAGGTCGTCCGGCAGGCTGTCCCAGGCCTCGCGGTTGACGATCGCTTCGAGGGTTGGACCCGGCTCCTGCCAGCCCGGATAGTAGTAATACTTCGCAGCCCGGTGCAGCCCGAACGCCACGTCGTTGTAAGGACCCACCCACTCGGTGGCATCGATGGCGCCGGTCTGCAGGGACGTGAACACTTCCGAGCCCGGCAAGGTCACGGGCGTGCCGCCGGCTCGCCGCAGAACCTCGCCGCCCAGCCCGGGAATACGCATCTTGAGGCCCTCGAGGTCCTCGATGCTGTTGATTTCGCGATTGAACCAGCCGCCCATCTGCACGCCCGAATTGCCGCAAGGAAACGGCACGAGGTTGAACGGCTCGTAGAGTTCGCGCCAGAGTTCGAGACCGCCGCCGTAGTACAGCCAGCCGTTCATCTCCTGCGCGTTGAGGCCAAACGGAATGGCGGTAAAAAACTGCGCCGCGTCCAGCTTGCCCTTGTGGTAATACGCCGCGCCGTGGCCCATTTCGACGGCACCGCGGCTGACCGCATCGAAGACTTCGAAGGCCGGGACCAGCTCACCGGCTGCATACAGCTTGACCGTCAGCCGTCCGCCCGAAGCACGCGTAATGCGATCCGCGAGGTTCTGGGCGCCCGCACCGAGGCCCGGCAGGCCCGGCGGCCACGACGTCACCATGGACCATTCGAAGGTCTCCCGGCTGCTACCGTCGGCACACTCGGTGCTCGTGCCGGCGGACTTGCCGCAGGCGGACAAACCGGCTGCCGCCGCCAGACCACCGACAAAATAGCGTCGCTTCATGCCTCATCCTCAAAGCCGCGTAAAAGGGTCGGCTAGTGTAGGTCGCCAGCTGAGGTACGACAATGCGGGAAAGGCGAAGGCAACATACCGAACGGAGACCCACTATCAGGTCCTTTTTGAGTGCTATTGTTAAATATTTTCCCACTTGTTGTTTTTATTCTCGATTGTGGGTTTTACTGCTGGAATTGCTGAAAAATATAACCCGACCGGGCACAGGCGGCGCCTTCCACCCTCCCTGGTGGGAAAATCAGACAAATGTGGCCCGGCCGGCTCGCAAATGTCGCACATCCGACCTCCGGCGCTGATAATCGAAACTCGCCGGTGCGTGTACAAAACGGCCCTTGGGCGGCCAGCCCGGCGATATTGGAGGCTTCCCCACCAAAATGATTGCTTTCCTGCAACGCGTCACACACGCAGCGGTCGAAACAGAGGGGCGGACGATTGGCCGTATCGACCGCGGGCTCATGGTGCTGGTTGGCGTGCACCGCGCCGACGAACCGAAGGACGTTGCACGTCTGGCCGAGCGTATCCTCGGCTATCGCGTGTTCCCGGACGCCGAGGGCCGCATGAACCTGTCGGTCCGCGACGCGGGCGGCGGTCTGCTGCTGGTACCCCAGTTTACGCTGGCGGCCGATACCAAGAAGGGGACGCGGCCCAGTTTTTCGCGCGCGGCCGCGCCGGATATGGCGTCGGACTACTTCGAACGGCTCGTCGAGCGCTGCCGGCAGGAACTCGCCGTTGTCGAAACCGGCCGTTTCGGTGCCGACATGCAGGTAAGCCTCGTCAACGACGGCCCCGTCAGCTTCTGGCTGGAGAGCTGACGGGCGGGATTCGGCCCTGGCAGCCCCGGCCGAAACACGCTCGAAACCGTACACTGTCACGTTTTTGGTGTTCCGGCCGGAGTATCATTAACATACGTCGCCCGGGCCTCGAGCCCGCGCATTAACGAACGACACGCGGGATTCGACCCGCAGGAGAGAAACGATGTTTTCAGGCATCAGTTGGCCACAACTGCTGATTGTCCTCGTCATTGTGCTGGCCATATTCGGCACGAAACGCTTTCGCACCCTGGGCTCGGATCTCGGCAACGCCGTCAAGGGTTTCAAATCGGCCATGAACGAAGCCGAAGACGCCAAAGAGCAGCTCAGCGATTCGTCGGCCAAAGACGCCGACTTCGATAACACGCCCGCTGAAGAAACGCGTAAAGACAACGCGTAGGCTGCAGCCTGCCGCCGCGCTGCACGAACGATGATCCGGGCTGAGATCTCAAGAGCGAAGCTATGAGTGGAATCGGTGGTTCCGAGTTCTTTCTGCTGCTGTTGATCGGGCTCGTTATCCTGGGCCCGAAGCGGCTGCCGCAAGTCGCCAATCAGATTGGCGGCTGGATAGGGCAGGCGAGGCGCATGACGCGGGCCATGAAACGTCAGCTCGAAGACGAGCTGAACGTCGACGAATTCAAACTCAAACCGTTCGAACCGCACATCCCGAGCGACGACGACACGTATTCGCAAAGCCACGGCGCGGGTGATGCCATGCCCAAGGTTGCCGGCATGCCCGTGCAGTCCAACGTCAAGGCCAGCGAAGTCGCCATGGGTGACGACGACGAGGAATACAGCATTGCACCGCCCGAAGCGGCGGCGGCTGTGGAACCGGAAGCGGTGGACGAGCCCGCCGCCGCGGCAGACGACAACGACGACGACAAGAAAGCGGACGAACGAAGCTCGTGAACGAACGCGACCTGTCCCAAGAGGAACAAGAAAAACTCAAAGAGGACCTCGAAGAACTCGAAGAAGGCACGCTGTTATCGCACCTGATCGAACTGCGCAGCCGCCTGATCAAGATGTTTGCGGCCGTCATTATCGTGTTTATCGTGCTCGTGCCGTTCGCCCAGGACCTCTACGACCTCGTTTCGGCACCGCTGGTCGAAGTGTTGCCGGGTGGCAAACTGATTTCGACAACCGTGCCCGGCGTACTGCTGGCGCCGTTCAAACTCGCGTTTCTCGTCGCCGTCCTGATCGCCATGCCCGTCATTCTTTATCAGGTCTGGGCATTTGTTGCGCCCGGCCTGTACCGCAAGGAACGGCGCTTTGCGTTTCCGATGCTGGCCTCCAGCATAGCGCTGTTTTATGCCGGCGCGGCGTTCGCGTTTTTTGTCGTGTTTCCGCTGGTGTTCGGCTTTTTCGTGAAGATCTCACCCGACAACGCCGAAATGATGACGGACGTGTCGTACTACCTCGACTTCATTACGATGGTGGTACTCGCGTTTGGCCTCGCTTTCGAGACGCCGATCGCAACCGTACTGACCGTCTGGACTGGTTTGACCACACCGGAAAAGCTCGGCAAAGCCCGCCCCTACGTTTTTCTGCTGGCGTTTGTCATCGGCATGCTGCTCACGCCGCCGGACATCATTAGCCAGACGCTTCTTGCCGTACCCGTCTATCTGCTTTACGAAGTCGGCATTCTCATGTCGCGGGCGTTCGTCCGCAAAAGGCCGGCAGAAGACGCGGTAACGGCCGACGGCTGAACCTGACATAAGCTCCGCGGTCCATAAGACCAGCCTAATCGTGCTAAATTGCGGCACGTGTTGACGGGAAGGCGTCCGGAAGAGGCGCCGCCCGACGAAAATCCTGCGGGGGATCTGTATGACCGAAGCGGTTGCGACAGCGGACAGGCTGCGCGAACAAGACGAGCTGTTTGGCCATCCGAAAGGCCTGTACGTGTGTTTCGCTACCGAACTCTGGGAGCGCTTTTCATTCTACGGAATGAAATATCTCTTGCTCCTGTATCTCACCAAGTATCATCTGTTTTCCGACGAAATGGGCTTCGAGGTCCTCGGCGCCTATGCCGGGCTCGTGTACGCCCTGCCGCTGATTGGCGGCATGCTCGCCGACCGCTACTTAGGGATGCGCAAGTCCGTGCTGTTCGGCGGCATTCTGCTGTCGCTCGGGCACATACTCATGGCCGTCGAGGGCCATCAGGCAGTGAGCTACGCCGCGGGCACGACGCTCGTGGACGACCTGACCCTGGCCAGCGGACAGGTCCTTGCAGCAGGCACCGTGCTGACCGAAACGATTACGATGCGCGATACGGACGCGCTCAACGTGTTCTATCTCGCGCTAGCGCTGATCGTGGCCGGGGTGGGTTATCTCAAACCGAACATCTCGACGATCGTCGGCCAGCTGTACGCCAAGGACGATCCGCGCCGCGACTCGGGCTTCACGATCTTCTACATGGGCATCAATGTCGGCTCGTTCGTCGCAACGATCCTGTGCGGCTGGCTCGGTGAGACCTACGGCTGGAAGTACGGCTTCGGCGCCGCCGGCATTGGCATGATCATTGGTCTCATTACGTTCTTGTACGGGCAGAAACACCTGCACGGCCTGGCAGAACCGCCGGACAGCGAAAACCTCTCGAAGAGTGTCGTCGGCCCGATCAACAAGGAGTGGATGATCTATCTCCTGACGATACCCGTGCTGGGTGTGGTCTGGTTGCTCGTGCAGAATGAGCACGTCGTGCTGGCCTCGCAAAACGTCCTCCTGATCATTGCCGTTGTCGGCCTGATTCTCTACTCGATGGTGCACAGCCGGCTCGACGACGACAACAAGCTCGCCTACACCATCGCCGGGCTTGCGATTGTTGCGGGCATCTACGCCGTACTCGTGAACCTCGACATCCTGCCGGGTAGCGAAAACCTGTCCGAAAACGTCATGTGGGGATCGATCATCCTGATCGCGGGATTTGTCATCTACGGCTTCGTGACGCATTACTCCGAGGAGTTCGCACGCACGGTTGTGCTCATGATCCTGGTGCTGTCCACGATCGTGTTCTGGGCGCTGTTCGAGCAATCTGCCGGCTCGATGACGCTGTACGCTGACCGTGTCGTCGATCGATCGCTCGGCGACGTCACGTTCACGGCAGCGCAGTTCGGTTCGCTGAACGCCGGTTTCATCATGCTGCTGGCCATTCCGTTTGCGACCTTGTGGATCTGGCTCGCCAAGCACAATCTCGAACCCAACACGCCGGTCAAATTTGGCCTGGGCATCATCCAGGCGGGCCTCGGCTTCGGTGCGCTCGTGTTCGGTGCACAGTTTCCGAACGAGGCCGGCCAGGTTGCGATGATCTGGCTGGTACTAGCGTATCTGCTGCACACGACCGGTGAGCTTTGTCTGTCCCCGGTTGGCCTCTCGGCCGTCACCAAGTTGTCCATTCAAAACGTCGTGGGCGTCAGCATGGGCACCTGGTTCCTGGCAACGGCGCTGTCGGAAACCGTCGCCAACCGCATTGGTAAGATGGCGGCCATCGACACGACAGGCGGTGAGACGCAAGACGTCGCCGGAGCGCTGGCGACGTACACGGGGCTGTTCGAGTTCCTGATGTATTTCGGGATTGGCGTCGGGCTGATCATGATTGTGATATCGCCGCTCCTGAAACGCTGGATGCACGGCATTCACTAAAACCTGTCTCGAACGGGCTCGTCGCCGCGTTGCGGTGCGAGCAACGGCTTTGAGACAATGCTGACTTCCTTGTCCGCGCGCTTACGCCGGACAACGGCAACAACACGCCGGTCCGATTGGCGAGACAGACCAGACGGCTGACGCGAGAGGGAGAGAAAACGATGTCCGCGGACACCAACAACAATAACGACAACAACAACAGCTCATCGGGCGTGCTTGGCGCAATCGAGCGCATAGGCAACAAGCTTCCGGACCCCGCCGTGCTGTTCATTGCGCTGCTGGGTATCGTGTGGGTGCTCTCGTGGCTCCTGTCCTACGTTACCTTCGACGTGTATCACCCGGCGACGGGCGACCGCATCGTCGTCGTGAATCAGCTCGCCGGCGACAATTTCGTGCAGTTCATGGCCGAAATGGTCAATCGCTTCGTGACCTTCGGACCGGTTGGCGTCGTGCTCGTCGCCATGCTGGGTATTGGCGTTGCCGAGCAATCGGGTTTCATCACTACCGCCATTCGCGGGCTCCTGAACGTCACGCCGAAACAGCTGCTGACCCCCATGGTCATCCTGGTCGGCATCGTCAGCCATTCGGCCGTAGACGCGGGCTACGTGCTCGTCATTCCGATCGGCGGCGTCATTTTCTACGCTGCCGGGCGACACCCGCTCGCGGGTATTGCCGCGGCGTTTGCCGGCGTATCGGGCGGATTTTCGGCCAACTTCGTGCCGTCGTCCCTCGATCCGCTGCTGCAGGGGCTCACGCAGTCCGGTGCACAGCTCCTGGATCCCGAGATTCAGGTCAACGTTCTCAACAACTACTTCTTCACCACCGCATCGTCGATTCTGATCACGGGCCTTGGCTGGTATCTCACCGACAAGATCATCGAGCCGCGCCTGAAACACGTCGAGATCGACGGCGACGCCGAAGACCTGCCCGAGTTGCATCCGATCAAACCCGAGGAGCGGCGCGGCCTGCGCTGGTCGCTCGCCGCAATGGTGCTGGGTCTCGTCGTGCTGTTCCTGACCCTCCTCCCGGCCAGCTCTCCCTGGCGCGCCCCCGACGGTGCGCTGGCTTCGTTCGGCGCCCCGATCATGCAGTCGATCGTGTCGCTGATCTTCTTCCTGTTTGTCATCCCGGGGATTGTGTTCGGCCAGGTGGCGGGCACGATGAAAGGCATGAAGGAAATCATCGAGGGTATGACCAAAGCCATGCACAGCATGGCGTACTACCTCGTCATCATGTTTTTCATTGCGCAGTTCGTGATTGCGTTCGGGCAATCGGGCCTCGGCACGTTGCTCGCCATTTCCGGCGCCAACGGACTCAAGGCGCTCGGTCTGCCGATCTCCGTAACCATCGTCGGCATCGTGTTCCTGACGGGTTTCGTGAACCTGTTCGTCGGCTCGGCCAGCGGCAAATGGGGGCTGCTCGCACCCATATTCGTGCCCATGCTCATGACCTTGGGCGTGTCGCCCGACCTGACGCAGGCGGCCTATCGCGTCGGCGATTCGAGCACCAACATCATTACGCCGCTCCTGCCGTACTTCCCGCTGGTCGTCATCTACTGTCAGCGCTACGTGAAGAGTTCCGGGATCGGTACGCTCGCGGCCATGATGGTGCCGTATTCGATCACCTTCCTGATTGCCTGGACGCTGTTCCTGCTCGCGTTCTACTGGCTCGGCATACCGTTGGGGGTACTGTCCAGCTATGAGTACGTTCCGGCGGCGCCCTAGAATACTTCGATAGTCAAAAACGCCGCTAACGGCAAAGGAACGATACGCAGTGCAGGACTTCGAGAAACTCGGCGCTTTTTACGTCGGCAAAAAGGTGGATGACGACGGCGCGCTGACGGACGAGCTTGTTCTTTACGACTCGAAAGACCTGACCACCCACGCCGTCATCATCGGCATGACGGGCTCCGGCAAGACCGGGCTCGGCATCGGTTTGCTCGAGGAAGCGGCGCTCGATCACGTGCCCGTGATTGCCATCGACCCGAAAGGCGACATGGGCAACCTGCTGCTGAGCTTCCCGAAACTGGCAGCTGAAGACTTCGAACCCTGGGTCAACGCGCGCACAGCCGCGGACAAGGGCCAGACGGTCGGCGAGTTCGCCGCGGCACAGGCCGCGCTGTGGAAAAAGGGCCTGGGCGAGTGGGGACAATCGGGCAAGCGCATCAAAGCCCTGCGGGACAGCGCCGATCTCGCGATCTACACGCCCGGCAGCAATGCCGGTCTGCCGGTGTCGGTGCTGAAGAGTTTTGCGGCGCCGGACGAAGCGCTGCTGGACGACGTCGACCTGTACCGGGAACGTGTGCAGGCAACGGCAACGGGCATCCTGACCTTGATCGGCATCGACGCCGATCCGGTCACGAGCCGCGAGCACATACTCCTCTCGAAACTCCTGGACCACGCCTGGGCGGACGGCCGCGATCTCGACATTGCGGGGCTCATTGCGGCCATACAGTCGCCGCCGATCAGTCAGGTGGGCGTCATGAGCCTCGATTCGTTCTTTCCGGAGAAAGATCGCTTTGCGCTGGCCATGCGGCTCAACAACCTGCTGGCCGCACCCGGTTTCGAGGCCTGGTTGTCGGGCGAACCCCTGAGTGCTCAGAAGCTCCTGTACACGGCTGAGGGCAAACCCCGCATCTCGGTAATGTCGATCGCTCACCTGGACGACGCCGGGCGCATGTTCTTCGTCTGTATGCTCCTGAACGAACTGATCGCGTGGATGCGCGCTCAGCAGGGCACGTCGTCGCTGCGCGCGATCCTCTACATGGACGAAATCTTCGGCTACATGCCGCCGGTGGCCAACCCTCCGTCCAAGACGCTGTTCCTGACCCTCCTCAAGCAGGCGCGCGCTTACGGCCTGGGGCTCGTGCTGGCCACGCAGAACCCGGTCGACCTCGACTACAAGGGACTCTCGAACACCGGCACCTGGTTCATCGGCCGGCTGCAGACCGAGCGCGACAAGATGCGCGTCATGGAAGGCCTGGAAGGCGCCAGCGACGGCGATTTCGACAAGCAGGCCATGGAGCGCACGCTGGCGGGTCTGGGCAAACGCCGCTTTCTCCTGCACAACGTCCACGAAGACGAGGCCGTCGTGTTCAACACGCGCTGGGTGCTGTCGTACCTGGCCGGTCCGCTGACCCGCAACCAGATCAGGAAGCTCAGCGAAAAGGCCCGCGCCGCACTGTCCGCTGTCGGCAAAGCCGTCAAGCGCAAGAAAAAGTCGGCGGCCGCACCGGCGCTGCCGCCGTCCGTGCCGCAGTATTTCCTGCCCGCCGCAAGCGATGCGCCGGTCTATTATCCGCGGCTGCTTGCCGCCGCCGAACTCGTCTTCTCCAACGCGCGTTACCACGTCGAGGACCAGCGTGACGTCGTGTACGTAGCCGAAATCGAGGACGGCCCCGTTGCGGTCGATTGGGACAATGCCGAGTCGCTCGAGGTCGGTATCGATGCCCTGCTCGAGGAAGCCGCCGACGACAGCAGCTTTACCGATCTGCCCGCCGTCGCGGGCGACGCCCGCAAGTACAAGAGCTGGGGCTCCGCGTTCAAAAAGTGGGTCCGGCAAAACGAGACCGTCACGCTGTATCGCAGCACTCGCTTCAAGCTCAGTTCACAGCCCGGCGAAAGTGAAGGGGAGTTCCGGGTCCGCCTGCAGACCGCCGCCAGCGAACAGCGCGATCTTGCGGTCGGCAAACTGCGCAAACGCTACGCAAGCAAGGTCACGACGCTCGAAAACCGGCTCATGCGGGCTGAACAGGCGATTGCGCGGGAAAAAGATCAGTCGAGCAAAAAGAAACTCGATACGGCCATTTCCTTCGGCACGGCCATACTGGGCGCCGTACTCGGCCGCAAGAAGCTGTCGAGCACGACCGCCTCGAAAATCGGTACCGCCATCAAATCGGCGGGCGGCGCGCGCAAGGAATCTCAGGACGTCGCGCGTGCCGAGCAGACGGCCGCCAAAGTCCGTGAGGAACTCGGAGCGCTCGAGACCCGGCTTGCCGACGAGGTGGCTGCACTCGACACGTCCTACGACGCGCAGGGCGAGGAACTCAAGGAGATTGTCGTGCGCGCCAAGACCACGGATATCCATCTCAACGTGACGGCACTGGTCTGGATGCCTTACGCTGCGGATGCCAAAGGCCGGCTACGGCCAGCCTGGGAGACATAGCGTACTCCCGGACAGCGCAACACAGGAGCAAGACCATGTACAAACTCGCATCCCTGCTCTGCCTGACATCGATAGCCGCCGTTCAAACGGCGGGAGCCACGGAACTGACGGGCTCACCGCAGGAACTCGAAAACTATCTGCAGTCGAAAACCCGCGCCGTGACGATACAGGACGTCGCGACTGAAACCGCTTACACCGATATCGCGAAGATCACGCTGATCGTAACCACCGACGACAGATCGCTGGCTGCGTCGCTGGAGGCCAACGCAGCCACGCGCGAGCGCATTCGCCTGCAGCTGATGGACGCAGGGATCGATCGCGAAAACATCAACAGCGCGAAGTACTCGGCCTCACCGCAATACGGCTGGTTCGGCAAGAAGCCCGCAAGCTTCGAGGTCGTCAATTCGCTGCAGGTGGAAGTCGACAATGAAAACCACTTTCAGCGCGTGGCCGAGCTGGCCGATCGCGAGGACACGATCCGCTTCGGCGGCGTCGAGTTCGAGCACAGCGAAGAAGACCAGTACAAGCACCGGGTGAGGGAAAAGGCCGTGGAAAAAATCCTCGCCGACGCCGCCTACTTCGAGAGCAAACTCGGGCTGACGCTATCTCCGGTCGCTTTCCAGTTCTCGGACGTCGGCGTGGGCCCGCACAACGCTGCGATGCTCGAGGAAGTGGTCGTCACGGCTCAGCGTTTGGACGGTCGCTCCAGCTTTTCAGCGACCCCGGCATCTCCACCGCCCACATTCGATGAAGTCAGCTATCGCGTCAGCGTGCAGGTAACGTTCGAGATTTCGCCTGCGGAGCAGTAGACCGGCCGACCGTCAGTCTCCCAGACAAGCTCCCGCATAAGCCTGGGTAACACCGGCATTGTCGAGCTGACACTCGTTGTCGTAGGTCACGCCGTCCATGCCGCAGACCGGCAGGTACACCCGCGGGCAGTTCTCACCCTGACCCTCGCAAATACCGGCGTACGCAATGCGCACGCCTCGCCGCTCGGCGTGGCAGGCGTTGGCGTAAGTCATCTCGTCCTCGCCGCAGACCGGCACGAACAGCCTGGGGCAGGGCCGGACGTTGCAGATACCCTCGGTAAACGTCGCTATCCCGGCCTTCGAGGCAGCACACTCGTTGTCGTAGGTCACGCCGTCATCGCCGCAGACCGGAGCGAATACCTTGGGGCAGTTGTCCGGGTCGCAGCGTTCCGCGCGCTGCACGGGCACGCGGCTCGCGTTGGCTTCACAGCGATTGAGATACGTGCGCCCGTTCTGCCCGCAAACGGGCTCCTCCACGGAGGGGCAGCCGTTCACGGTACAGGCGCCCAACCCGGCTATTTCGATGTTCGCTCTGCCGGCAAAACACTCGTTGATGTAGGTATTGCCGTCGATCCCGCACACGGGATCGAGCGTTTCGCTGCACGCATCCGACTCCTCATCGGGCCCTTTGCAAATACCTTCGGCAACAATCTCGACCCCGGCAAGGCCGGCAACGCAGGCGTTGCTGTAGGTTTGCCCGTCCGCACCGCACACCGGTTCGTACTCCGTACTGCAGCGGGGCGTCGCATTCTGCGCAACCGTTACGGGCAGAGCCGCGGCAGACGGGCGATCAGGTTCGTCTGCTGCCGCGGGAGACACGGCAACGGCAAGGGTCATCGCTACGCCGAGCGACAGAAAAGAAACGATCGATTGACTGGGACTGGACTTGTGCATATTTGACTTAGAGTAGCGAGGCCTGGGGCAGTTCAGACTAGCGTAGTGAAATTTTATTGCAGTGCGGCGCTCGGCAGCCGCGGAACGGCTGCCTGCTCTGCGGTATGCACGAGTGTTCTCAGCGGCACGAGTTCGATGCCTTCTTCTTCGAGCTTCGGCAGCGCCGACTCCAGGAACGTGAGCGTCTCCGTAAACGGATGGCCAATACCGATCGCATGACCGTTTCGCCGGGCAAGCCGTTTGAGGCGCTCGAATTCCCGCTCGATGCTCTCCGCATCCTGGGCTGCGTCCAGAAACACGTCGCGTTTTGCAGCCGGTACACCGTGCTCGCGCGCGAGCATCAGTGCAACGCTGTGCCGGGTCGTGAAGCTGTCGACAAAATACCAGTCGCCCACGGCAAGAATTTCTTCCATCAGCCAACGCATGTGACCGGGATGGCGTGTCAGAAGGCTGCCGCGGTGGTTGTTGACGCCCGTTGCGTGCGGCACGCTCGATACCGCGGCGGCAAACGCCGCGTGAAAGGCCTCCCGGCTCGTATCCAGGCGGATACCGCCCGGCTCCTCGAGGCCGTCGTCGACGCTGGCCTCCAGCGGCAAATGCACGAGCACTTCCTTGCCGGTAGCGTTGGCGGCGTTGGCGAGCCTCTCGGCAAGCGGCGTGCCCGGCAGCACGGCAACCGCCACGGGGCCGGGCAGGCTCACCGCGCGCTCGCCGAGCGCCTTTTTGTAGCCCAGGTCATCGATGATGATGGCGATCTGCGGCGTCGCGCCTGCGGTCGATGCCGCAAGCAGCAGTGCCGCTGCTAGCAGCTTCATTCCGCCAGACTTTGCATGACGCCGCGGCGCCCCAGTCGATCGAGCGCTTCCGTGAGCTGCGCGTCGCCCTCGCGGTCGACCAGGCCGCTCAGGCTCAGTACGGGGTATCCGGGTGTGTTCTCGATGAGTATGTCGGGCGTAATGCCGGTGCCGTGAATCGAATCGCCGGACGGTGTGTAGTAGCGCGAGGTGGTGAGTTTGATGGCCCGCCCTTTCGACAGCGGCATGACGGTCTGCACAAGTCCCTTGCCGAAGGTGTTCGTGCCGATCACCAGGGCACGGCCGTGATCCTGCAGTGCGCCGGCGACGATCTCCGACGCTGACGCCGAACCTTCGTTGACCAGCACCACCATGCCGGCACCGTCGAGGATGTCGCCACGATGCGCCGAGCGAACGAATCGTGACTCCGGCGCGCGCCCGTCGGCGCTGACGATGACGCCGGCATCGAGGAACAAATCGCTGACGTCGACGGCGGCATCCAGTACGCCGCCGGGGTTGTTGCGCAGGTCGAGCACCAGGCCGGTCAGAAGACCGTCGTTTTCGTCGGCCAGCGCGTCAAGGGCTCGGGACACCTCTCTTGCCGTCGTTTCGCTGAACTGGCCGAGCCGGATATAGCCGTGGGAAGGGGCCAGCAGCTCCGAATAGACGCTCGCGACACGTACGACTTCGCGGCGCATTTCGTGGACGATGATTTCGCCTTCGCGGGCCACGGTGACGCTAATCGGCGATCCCGGCCGGCCGCGCATGCGTCCGATCGTGTCCTTCAGGTTGTCGCTGTCGATCGTAATGCCGTCGACGGCCACGATCCGGTCGCCGCTCCGAATACCGGAGCGCGCCGCGGGCGAACCGACAATCGGCGTGACGACGTGGATGGCGCCGTCGACCTCCGCAACCTCGACGCCAATGCCCGTGTAGCTGCCGGTCGTCGAGGCGCGTATGTCGCGATACTCGTCGGCGTCCAGATACTCCGAATGGGCGTCCAGGTCTTTGACCATGCCGCGAATGGCACTTTCCATGAGTTCGGCATCGTCGAGCGGCTCGACATAATCCTGTTTGACGCGCGCCATGACTTCGGCAAACAGCCGCGCCTGCTCCCAGGCCAGCTCCTGCCTCGTCGGCTCACGCGGCTCCGACAACAAACCGCCGCCAATCGACAGGGATAGGCCCATCACCACGCCAATGACGACGACAAGAATTGCTCGTGCCTTCAGCGACATACCGTGCTCCGAAAACTCACCCACCGACCTTAGCACAGCGAGCACGGCGGCAAAAACGGCCTATTGGTGATTTTCGACGGGCGTTTTGCTGCCCCCTTCGGATACCGGCTAGCGCTCGCCCGGCTGACGGCTCACCCAGGCCCGGGGGCTCTGCGGCCGAGTGCCTTTGCGTAGCTCGAAATACAGGCTGGGCTCCGCCTGGCCGCCGCTTTCGCCCACGGTTGCAATCACGTCGCCCGGCGCCACCCAGTCGCCCGGATTCTTGAGCAGCGTCTCGTTGTACCCGTACAGCGTCAGGTAGTCGTCGCCGTGGTCGACAATGATCAGAAGGCCCATTCCGGCGAGCCAGTCCGCAAACACGACGCGTCCGTGATACACGGATCGCACCTCGCTGCCGCGCGCCGCGGCAAGCACGACACCCCTCCATTTCAGGTTGCCGCTGCGCGGCTGTCCGTAGTCGCTGACCAGTCTTCCCGCCACCGGCCAGGTCAGGCGGCCTTTGTGTTCGCTAAAGGGGTTTTCGGAGCTGATCGGGTAGTCCGAGAGAATGCTGGTCAGCTCCGCCACGAGCCGCTCCAGGTCCTGCTCCTCGACGGCCAGGCGCTCCACTTCCTCGGCCTCGTTGGCGATCCGCTTCCTGAGCGTATCGAGCAGATCCCGGCGTTTTTCCTGCGCTGCGTTCAACACGCCCAGCTCGTCGTAGCGCCGTTTGGCCAGCTCGTCGAGCCGGGCCTGCTCTGCGGCTACCCGGCTTTGGAGTTCCGCGAGTTCGGCGAGCCTGCTGTTGACTGCGTCGATGTTGCCCGCGCGGTGCCGGTTCAGGTAATCGTAGTAGGCCAGCATCCGGCCCAGCAGCGCAGGATTCTCCTGATTCAGGAGCAGCTTCAGGCGCTCCTGCCCACCGCTCATGTAGGCGGCGCGCACCTGTTCGGCCAGCTCCCCGGACTCGTGCTCGAGTTCCGCTTCGCGCTGCCCGATCCGTTCGCTGAGTTCGGCGAGTTGCCGCTCCGTATAGGCCCGCTCGCGCTCCAGGTCCTTGAGCAGCATACGCTGTTCGGCAATCCTGAGTTCCGCCTGCTCGAGTTCCGCCGTTACCCGGTCGCGATCGCGACCGGCCTTGTCCATGCTCTTCTTGAGCGCACTGATCCGCTCGCGAACGGCCTCCAGCTCACGTTCCTTGACTTGGGCGAGGTCGTCGTCGGCGAGCGCAGCCTGAGGCAGGGCAAGCGGCAGGAGGGCAATCAACGCAAGGGCATGGCGGCGCATGCGGCATATTGTAGTGTTCCCCGGCAAAAAGTCCTCAAAGAGTCGCTGCGGCGGCAGCAGCGTATCGGCGCTGGTATACTTCGCCGCCGGGATTCACCTTAGAGCAAAACCGCCGCCACCCGCCATGGACCAATACCTCGAGTTCGTCAGCAACAACACGCTGCTGGTCGTAGCACTCTTTGCCAGTTTTTTCCTGCTGGTGTTTACCGAGCTGCGCCGCAAGGCCACCGGGCTCATCAACGTCGACCCCAATGCGGCCGTCAAGCTCATCAACAACGATGCCGTGGTCCTGGACCTCAGGAGCGCCGAGGCATTCGGCCGCGGCCACATCGTCGGCGCCCAGAACGTTCCGCTCGACCAGCTCGACGCGCGGCTCGAAACGCTGGATCGCGGGAAACCGATCGTGACGGTCTGCGACGCGGGCATGAGTTCCGGCAAGGCCGTCGACCGCTTGCGCAAGGCGGGCTTCGAAAGCGCCTGGGGTATCAAAGGCGGCATGCACGCCTGGAGTCAGGAAGGCCTGCCGGTCGTCACGGGCAAGAAAACCCGCGCCAAGAACAAAAAAGGCAAAAAGAAGTCTGATTCGAAAAAGAAACAGAATGACTGACGCGAGCGAGCAGGCGGGCGTGACGATGTACGCAAACGAGTACTGTTCGTACTGTGGCGCCGCGCGGATGCTGCTGACGCGCAAAGGTGTTGCCTACAAGGAGATCCTGATAACCAAAGATCCGGCGCTGCGCGACGAGATGATCAAACGCTCGGGGCGCACATCGGTACCGCAGATCTTCGTCGGCAACACCCACGTCGGCGGTTTCGACGAACTTCACACGCTCGACGCGTCGGGCGAACTGGACACACTGCTCGCCGCCAGCGAGGCGTAACGGGCAAACCTTCAAACGACGGATAACGCAATGGCTGAAACAGAACAGTCCGCCGAGAAGCGGCTTTCGATCATCAAGATTTACGTCAAGGATTTCTCGTTCGAGTCTCCCTTGTCGCCGGGTGTCTTTCAGAGCAAGGAGTGGGCACCGCAAACCAACCTCAACCTGCGCAGCTCGCACAGCACGATCGAGGACAACGTCCACGAGGTGGTGCTCACGATCACGATAGAGGCCAAGGACAAGGACGACGACAAAACCCTGTTTCTCGTCGAGCTGCAGCAAGCCGGTATTTTCGAAATTACGGGTCACGCGGACGGTGAGCTGGGCGTTCTGGTCGGCAGTTTCTGTCCGAACATCCTGTTTCCGTACGCCAGGGAAGCCATTGCCGGCATGATCCAGCGCGGTGGATTCCCCGAGTTCGTCCTGCAGCCGATCAACTTCGACGCACTGTACGCGCAGTCGCTCCAGCAGGCGCAGCAACAGCAAGCCGAATCGAACGGCGGCTCTGCAGAAACCCACTGAGAGATGCGCGAGTAGAATCAGCGGGGAGAATCGGCGGGGAGAATTTGAGATAGCCGGAAACAACGCCATAGCCGTCGTCGGCGCCGGCTCCTGGGGCACGGCGCTGGCGCTCGCATTTGCGCGCGGCGGCCGCGACGTGCGCATGTGGGGCCGAAATGTGGACCACGTCCGCGAAATGGCGGCCGACCGTTCCAACGAGCGTTATCTGCCGGGCGCGGAGTTTCCCTACAACCTCGACGTCTGTGAGTCCCTCGAAGCTGCCGTCGACGGTTACGACGACATTCTGATCGCGGTACCTTCACACGCGCTGCGCGAAACCGCCCTGGCCCTGAAGCCGCTGCTTGGCGACGACGCACGAATGTGCTGGGCCACCAAGGGTTTCGAGCTGCATACGGGCAAATTGCCGCATCAGGTGGTTGGCGAAGTCCTCGGCAGCAAGCTGCCGCTGGCGGTCTTGTCGGGCCCAACCTTTGCCAAGGAGGTCGGCGCGGGTCTGCCGACGGCGCTGACGATTGCGTCCACCGATCCGGCGTTTGCCGACGATCTCGCCGTGGCGCTGTCCGGAAAAAACTTCCGCGCGTACACCTCGGACGACCTGATTGGCGTGGAAGTGGGCGGCGCCATCAAGAACGTGCTGGCGATTGGCGCCGGCATGTCGGACGGTCTGGGCTTCGGCGCCAATACCCGCATTGCCATGATTACCCGCGGCCTCGTCGAAATGACCCGCCTGGGTGTTGCGCTGGGCGCGAACCGGGACACGTTCATGGGACTCGCCGGCATGGGCGACCTCGTGCTGACCTGCACGGACAATCTGTCGCGCAACCGGCGTATGGGACTGGCGCTGGCGGGCGGCAAAAGCATTCAAGAGGCCGAGGCGGAAATCCAGCAGGTCGTCGAGGGTGTACTCGCCGCCGAGGCCGTACACGAAGTAGCGGAATCGATGGGCATCGAAATGCCCATTTGCGAGCAGGTCTACCGCATACTCTACAAAGGCGCGTCTCCGCGCGAGGCCGTCAGCGCGCTCATGAGCCGCGAGCTGAAACCGGAGGCGTCCGCGGACGACTAGTCCGGGGACAGCCACCCGCCGGGAGTCATCTCCGTCGAGCGCCTGCGCTCCCTATGCCCCGCCCTCGAATCCCTGCTGCCGCCACGCTTCGTAGACGACAACCGCCACGGCGTTGGACAGGTTCAGGCTGCGGTTGCCGGGTCTCATCGGCAGCCTCAGGCGCTGCGTTTCGGGCAGGCCGTCGATGACTGCCTGCGGCAAACCGCGGGTTTCCGCGCCGAACAGGAGTGCGTCGCCCGGCTTGAAGGCAACGTCCGCATACGGAACTGAGCAGCGCGTCGACAGCGCAAACACGCGCGAGCCGGGCAGTGCGCTCAGGCAATCCTCAAGCGCGGGCCAGGTATCGATATTGGCGAACTCCCGGTAGTCGAGACCGGCTCGGCGCAGGCGTCTTTCGTCCAGTTCGAAGCCCAGCGGTTCGATAAGGTGCAGGTTACAGCCGGTGTTCGCGCACAGACGAATGATGTTGCCCGTGTTCGGCGGGATTTCGGGCTCGTGCAGAATGACCTGAAACAGAAGCTGGCTCCGGCTTGCGGCGGAAGCCGGAATTGTGCCTCAATCGGGGCTCCGGTAAGACATCGGGTCTGCTGACCCTCACCCCCGAATGGCCGAATCCAACGACAACGACGTCGGGTTTCTCCGCCGCGCGCTCGGCGTATTCGCCTACAGCCGTCGCGCGCTGGAACTCGTCTGGACCACCAGCCGGCCGCTGACGTTTATCCTCGCCGTGCTGACCGTACTGGCCGGCGTACTCCCGGCGGCCATTGCCTGGGTGGGCCAGCTCATCGTCGACGGCGTCGTCGCCGCAATCGACGCAGCGGATCCCGACATACGCGGCGTGCTCGAGCTGCTGGCGCTGGAGGCGGCCATTGTCATTGCCGTGGCAGCCTGTCAGCGCGGCATATCGGCCAGCCAGTCGCTGTTGCGGGCACTCCTGGGCCAGCGGGTCAACGTCATGATCCTGGAGAAGGCGCTAACCCTGCAGCTCACGCACTTCGAGGATTCGGAGTTCTACGACAAGCTCACGCAGGCGCGGCGCGAGGCGTCCAGCCGACCCCTGAGCCTCGTCAACCGCACCTTCAGCCTGCTGCAAAACCTGCTGTCGCTCGCGAGTTTTGCCGCGCTGTTGTTCGCGTTTTCGCCGTTTGCCGTGCTGGTACTCATTGTTGCCGGGCTGCCGTCGTTCTTCGCCGAGGCGAAATTCTCGGGCGACCGTTTCCGCCTGTTCCGCTGGCGCTCGCCGGACACGCGCATGCAGATGTACCTGGAAACGGTCATGGCCCGCGAAGACGGCGTCAAGGAAGTGAAGCTGTTCCAGCTGGGGCCGCGGTTGTTGAAGCGTTACCGCGACATTTTTCGCAAACTGTTTGCCGAAGACCGGCTGCTGACGTTGAGGCGTGACGGCTGGGGGTTTGTACTCGGCCTGATTTCGACCGCTGCGTTCTACGGCGCCTACGTGTGGATCGTGCTCGCAACGATCAACGGCGAAATTACGCTTGGCGCCATGACGATGTACCTGATGCTGTTCCGGCAGGGACAGGGCGCCGTGACTGCCATCCTTTCGTCCATCAGCGGTATGTACGAGGACAACCTGTACGTCTCCAACCTGTACGAGTACCTCGAGCAGCCCGTGCTGGCGCGCTCGGGCGACCGGCAGGAAGGGCCGGATCCCGCGCGTGGGCTGGAACTCGAAGGCGTTTCGTTTCGCTATCCCGGCGCAAAGACGGACGCGCTCGACAACCTGAGCCTGAACCTCAAACCCGGCGAAAGTCTCGCCATCGTCGGCGAAAACGGCTCCGGCAAAACCACGCTCATCAAGCTCATTACGCGGCTCTACGAACCCACGAGCGGCACGATCCGTCTCGACGGGCTCGAACTCGAGAGCTGGAATGTCGAGGTTTTACGCAAGCGCATAGGCGTGATTTTCCAGGATTTCGGCCGCTATCAGTTTACGGTCGGCGAGAACATCGGCGCCGGAGACGTGCGCTACATCGACGACAGCCGGCGCTGGAACGAGGCCGCCGAGGCCGGCATGGCCGCAGGTTTCATCGGCGAGCTTCCCGACGGCTACGACACCCAGCTCGGCCGCTGGTTCAAGGGCGGCCGCGAGCTGTCGGGCGGGCAATGGCAGAAGATTGCGCTGTCGCGAGCCTTCATGCGCAGCGACGCCGACATTCTGGTACTCGACGAGCCGACCGCCGCCATGGATGCTGCGGCCGAGGCCAGCATCTTCGAACACTTCCAGAGCATGAGCCGCGACAAAATGACGATACTCATATCGCACCGCTTCTCGACCGTCCGCAAGGCGGACCAGATCATTGTGCTGGGTGAAGGCCGCGTACTGGAGCGCGGCAATCACGACAGCCTCATGGCGGCGGACGGCCACTACGCGCGACTGTTCCGGCTGCAGGCCGAAGGCTATCGGTGAGCAGTCGGGCTCCGTTACCGGTAAAATGCGCGCCATGAACGTCGCAGCCGAAAAACTCCGCGGACCGCTCGAAGTCGATTTCTGCGGCCTGCCTCTCGCGACGCCGATCGTACTGCTGTCCGGCTGCGTCGGTTTCGGCGAGGAGTACACGCGCGTCGAGGGTTATTCAAACGCCGATGTCGGCGCGGTTGTCCTCAAGGGCACGACCGGCGATGCGCGGCTCGGCAACCCGGCGCACCGGGTGTACGAAACCTACGACGGCATGCTCAACGCTATCGGGCTGCAGAACCCGGGCGTCGACAAGGTCGTCGACGATATTCTCCCCGGCCTCGACTTCGGGGAAACGCGCTTCCTTGCCAACGTTTCGGGTTCCACGATCGAAGAATACGAGCGGGTCACGAAACGTTTCGACGATTCGCCGATCGACGCGATCGAGATCAACATCTCCTGCCCCAACGTCAAGGAGGGCGGCGTCGCTTTCGGTAACGATCCCGACATGTCGGGCCGCGTCGTCGAAGCCTGCCGGGCGCAGACCAAAAAGCCGATCATTACGAAGCTGTCGCCGAATCAGACCGACATTCAGGAAAACGCGCGCCGCTGCATCGAGGCGGGCACGGACGGTTTTGCCGTGATCAACACGCTGATGGGTATGGCCATCGACGTGGAGGCCCGCAAACCGATTCTCGGCAACCGTCAGGGCGGTTTGTCGGGTCCGGCCATCAAACCGATTGCACTGTTGAAAACCCACCAGGTGTACGAAGTCGCGAAACCGCACAACGTACCCATCATTGGTCAGGGCGGCATCGTGTCGGCAACGGACGCCATCGAGTTCATGATTGCCGGCGCCTCCGCCGTCGGCGTCGGTACGGCGCTGTTCTACGACCCGCTCGTGTGCGGCAAGATCAACGCCGGCATCCTCGACTATCTCGAGCGTCACGGCATGGCGTCGGTCTCGGAGCTGGTCGGCACGCTTCAGTAAATGGTGAGCGACGTTTCGTGACGCCCGAACAACTCATTGCTTTCAACCTCGTGCTCGTCGCGGCCATACTGAGTCCGGGCCCCGCGGTGCTGGTCGCCGTTCAGACCACGCTTGCGAGTGGCCGTCGCGCCGGCGTTGCCACGGGCAGCGGGCTGGCTGTCGTCGCAGCCTTGTGGACCCTGGCCGCTTTGCTGGGCGTGGATATCGTATTCACCGCCTTCCCCTGGGCCTATACCGCCGCCAAGATAGCCGGCGCTGCGTACCTGCTCTGGATTGCCGTGAAGATGTGGCGGGGCGCGTCCGGGCCGCTCGAGCTGCGGCCGCGGCCGGGGCTTTCCGGTTTTGGTCGCGGCGCGCTCGTCAATCTCCTGAACCCAAAATCGATGCTGTTCGCAGGCGCCGTGCTTGTCGTCGTGTTTCCGCCCGGCCTCACAGCGCTCGACATGACCGTTGTCGTGGTCAACCATCTCGCCGTGGAACTGCTGTTCTACACGGCGCTTGCGATGGCGCTCGGTTCGCGGCGCGTTGCGGCGCAATACCTGCGCGCTCGCAGCCGCATCGACCGTACAGCCGCCGTGGTCATCGGCGCGCTCGGCTTACGCCTGCTTTTCGACGGATCCGACAGGGCTACGAACTGAGGGCTCAGCCGAAGGACTCGAACAGTTTTTTGTGTTCCTCGACGATCCGCTCCGTTTCTTCCGCTTCCGCGTTCCTGCTGTCGTCGTTAAACCTGAACGTTCCACCGAGCAACAGCACGTCGCTGCGGGGGAACATGTACATCAAACCTCTGCCGCCGCCCAGCGTCAGATAGTCCACGGCGGGATCAGGCGGCAGGAAAACGAGCTGACCCTTGACGGGCATCAAACCCTCATCGTCAAACAGGGCCGAAGCGCCGAGGCCGGTGCAGTTGAAGACAACGGGCTCGGGCAGTGCCAGTACGTCGTCCAGGGTTTCGAAATTGCGAATCACGAGCTTGCCTCCGGCGTTGTAAACGTCGTCGGTCAGCTGGCGCAGCAGGGTGCCGGGGTCGATCTGCATCGTTACGGCGCGCCGGGCATAGCGGTTGCCGAAAGGGTGTTCACCAGGTTCGAGATGCGCGCGGTAAGTGAACAGGTCGTCAAACGACGATCGCCGCGAATCCCGGCGCGGCGTGTCGGTCAGGACGTATCCCTCGAGCCAGCGAATACCGTACCGCGGGCCGGTAAGGCTCGTGTACGCGTGATGCGAGACCCGGACTGCCCAGTCGAGCCGCGCCAGGAATGCCGCGTCGACCCGGTTTTTGTCATGGGTCGAAAAAGGCCCCCATTCACCGGCGGCAACGTTGGACGTCGTGTGCCGGTAGACGTCGCGCGTGTAGATCGTGACCGACCAGCCAGCGTCCTGCAGGAGCCGCGCCGTACAAAGCCCCATGATGCCGCTGCCCATGACGGCCGCTTTTCCCGGGCTGAGGTCGCCGGCTTCACGCACGGCCAGCGCCGACGAGCCCCAGCCGAGACTTAGGCCACCGCCGCCGTGACCGTAGTTGTGAACGACGGTCTTGTCGTCGAATTGTTCGCGCTCTACTCGAAAACCGCTTGGCCGAAACGGGCGATGGCCGACAACGACACGAATCACGGCGTCCATGGATACGTTCGGCGCGGCCCACGGCTTGCGCGAGTAGGCGCGCGGGTACGTAGGCGCAGCGCGGTGCGTCACGGGTGCACAGCCTGCGCCCGTGAGTAAGGCGCCGGCGGCCAAACCGCGGATGACGTGTCGTCGGTTCCGGTAAGGGTTATCGAACGTCACGACGGCGTACGATCCAGCACTTCGAAAAACTCGAGCCAGGCGCCGTCGGGCGCCCGTATCGCAAGCAGACGGACGGTTCCGTACGGCGCCAGCAATGTCGTTACGGGCTCGAACTCCAGAGCAACACCGGCACCCTCGAGATAAGCCGCCAGGCTGTCGGCGTCCGGCACGGGGTAGCGCAGCATCAGGTTGCCGAGATTGGGCGGTACCGCACGTTCGGAGAAATTCCGGCCGGAGTAGTTGTCGAAGAACAGAAGCTCGACCGAACCGTCGTTTTCACCAGTGGGGCTCAGTATGCGTACGTCGCGGGTTACGGACGTCATGGCCTGATGTGAGAGTCCGAGGACGTGATCCTGTGCCTTCCCGCTCGCGCCCTGATGCTCCAGATAGGCGTCGAAGCCCAGAATGCCCTGGTAGAAATCGATAGCCGCGCCCATGTCGCCGACTATCTGCGTGGAATTGAAGGCGCGGGACGTCGTTTTGAGGTGCGGCCAGCCTTCGAGCGGCGGCTTGACCCGCTCGGCAAAGGCCATGCGCACGCCATCCGGGTGCCTCGGGATCCATTCCCACACCTCGAAAGGACCGAACACGAAGTTGACGGGTGCCGACGGCGCCTGCCAGCCGATTTCGGTCACCTTCGGCGCAATATCGTGCATGTTCGCTACGCGAACGTTCATGTTGTAGATGCCGCCGGTCTCCCAGGCTTGCGCATGATCGCGCACACGCTGCTGCTCGACGCCGTCGAAATCGACGATTCGGACAAACCCGCGGTCGCTGCCGGGATTCGCAACCAGCACGAAGCGCGCGCTGGCCGTGTCCGGCAGTTTCCATGCGCTGAGCAACGCGCGCGATACCGCACCTTCGCTTCGCACTTCCCAGCCGAGCGTTTGAGTATAGAAATCCTGCCATCCGGCGATATCGGAGACGCTAATGACCGTCTCGCGCCAGCCGGACGGGATCAGCGCCGAGGTATCGGCAACGCTTGCTGCCGGGGCGTGGTAACTCTCCGCGTCGTACTGCTCGGCCGAAGGTGTACAGGCAACGAGTGGTAGTGCCGCGCAAAGGGCCAACGCCGTTCTCGTAGCCATTGGGAAAACCTGCATGATCGCCGCTCCGTTGTCGTTCGTATCGGCCGACCCCCGTTAACCGGAACGCAGAGCACCATTGTAGCTCAGTCTATTGTCCGCCGCCGTCTGCAGATCGTTGAACGAACGACTCCTCCTGCAGCCCTGCCGACGGCGGTATCAGCGAATTGAAATTCCGCCGCCACGGCAACACCAGCACCGTTTCTTCGGCGAAACTCAAGGTAATTCTTGCCATGCCGATGTCGTCCTCGCCGGTGACCTCGGAGTTGTACGCAGCAACGAAATAGACGTTCCGGATATCTTTCCAGGCGATCCTGAAGGTCGGAAACAGCTTCGGATAGGCCGCCTTGCGGACGACGATGTCGTCCTTCCGGGCAGCGACGGCGACGTGTTTGATCCGGGTGCTCGGAGACAACATCACGTGGCCGTACGCCTCCTCGTGCATATCGATGTCGATGAACGGATCCCGAACGAGTTCGAAGGGCTCCTTCAGCACCATCCATATTCGCCTCTCGCGGACGAGGCGCAGTATCGGGGGTACGAACAGCAATACAACGAACACGCCGGCCAGTGCCACGTATAAGGGATCGAGACGGCTCAGTTCATACTTGAGTTCTTCGAGCGGCTCCCGCCTGGTCAGAAACCAGTAAACGACCCCTATCGCGGCGAACGGCGCGATCACCTTCAACAGCGTGCCGATGCTGACTGGCTCACGCCTCAATCGGGATTTCCTCCTTGGAAACGGCTGAGCGGCTGGAAACCGCTCTCATGGACAGTAATCCGGATATCGTCAGGGCCCTTCCGGTACAGATACGTCGAACACTACTCGCGAATCTGAAACCCTATTTCCGAGCGGGTCCCGCTGAGCCCGAGTTCTTGGTCATCCCATTTCCGGTTCTTCGCGCTCCGTAGCCGAACGGGGGCCAACTCCGAATCCAGGACTACACCCAGCGAATCGACAACCTGAAGCTTGCCGTTCCAGGTCTGCACGGCATACACCTCATCGCCCCTTTCCGGAAAACGAATCAGGAACAAGGGCGGAGGCGGGCGTTTGGGAAAGCCCCCCAGCGGTGGTAGCAGCCAGAAGTCCATATGGTAGACCCAATAACCGAGATTCTGCTCGAACATCCCGCGCGAATCCGTCACTAGAACAAACGACTGGTCCTCCTGCTTAAAGTCCGTTGGCTCGTTGAGGACAAGGTCCAGCCCCCCCAAACCGTAGTCCGCCGGCAGCACAATTTGTACTTCCTCGTCCGCCACCGCGTTACCATCAGGATCGACCAGCTCACCCGCCACCGCTAGCCGGCCCGTGCTGCTGCCGGGAGCGACGCAGCCGTGCAGACAAGCGATCGCAAACAGTGCGACTATCAGTCTGGTAAGAGAAGTTCGCTGCAGGGCTGCGGCTTGCTCAGCCACCGGGTGCCGCCTTGCCCTTCGGCACGATCAAAAGGCCCGCAATGGCTGAGCCGCCGATGGCTAGAACAAAAGCGGCAATGTCGATCCAGTTGGCCGCCTGTTCGCCAAACCCGAACAACGCGAGCAAGGCAATGCCCATACACACGGCCATGGCACCCGCTATCTGCCGAACGGCGCCCGGCACCGGTGCGTCCTTCGGCCGCCCGCGGCGCTCCAGCGGCGACAACAGCAGTGCAAGCGGCAGCAACAGCACCCACAGTATCAGTATCCACAGCGGCCGTGACAGCCACCACTCGCCGCTGCCGGGCTCGAGACCGAAGCCGAAACCGCCGGCGAGATACATGAGGCCGCCCAGCACGATCATTACCGTAATGTGCCAGAGATAAATCGTCATGATCATCGAGTTGACCAGAACGGTGAACGTCCACAAGCGCAGGTTCGACAGCGCACGCCGCATCGGTGCTTCGAGTGCCATGAGCACACCGAACTGCAGTAGCGCCAGCGCAATCAGCGTAATTTTCGGCGGCAGCGTGTTGCTCAGGCCCTCATCGGGTGAGCCGACCATGGCCAGCGGGTACGGCCCTTTGAAGATCAGGAACCACAACAATGCGAAACCGGCCGCGGCAACCGCGAGCAGGCCGAAAGTGCGCGGCAGGCGGCCTTCCTGCCAGGCAAACCCCAGTTGGTGGACTGCCAGCCAGACCCAGAAGTAGTTACTCCAACCGAAGTATCTCAGCTCGAAAAAGAAGAACAGGACGTCCACGGCAACGGCCAGCGCCGCGAATGCGAAAAACGACAGGTAGCCCGCACGCTGCCAGAAACGCCACGCGAGCGGCGCCAGTATCGCGACCATGATGTAGATCGCCAGGAACCAGGTCGGGATCAACGATGCCTGCGACATGTACTGAATGGCGGCCGGGCTGACGTCGAGCAAACGCATGACCAGCGCAATCCCTGCCCAGACGATCATGAGCACTACCACGGGAACCGCAAGCCGCGTCAGCCGCGCAATGAGCCATTCCGGGTATGTGGCACGCTTGCGTTCGGCGCTCTTGAGCGACACGGCATTCGAATAACCGCCGACGATGAAGAACACGGGCATGACCTGGAACAGCCAGGTAAGCCATTGTGTGTCCGGGCTATCCTTGAGCAGGTGACCGGTGACGAACTCACCGTCGTGCTGCCAAGCCGTAGCAATCAGCCAGTGGCCTATGACGACGACGAGGATGGACAGGGCGCGCAGAAAATCGACGTAACGGTTGCGGTCTTCTGGCGTCGCGGCGGCGAGTTCTTTGGCTAGCGACCAGATTCGCATGAGCTTCCTCCCCCTTTTGGCCACGCAGTCTACGCCACGAAGGGCGGGGGCGTCACGAACCCTCGTGGCATACGCCGCGAGTGCTCAGCCGGGCGGTCCGCTGCCGGCCAACATCGGCAGGTACATGGCCAGGCTGGACACGATGAGCATGACGAGGAAGCCGAGCGCCACAAAAAAGGCCACGAGCGTCCAGCGCCGGGCCGAGTCCTGCTCCGACCGCTTGAGCACCAGCAGCAGCGCCGGCAGGTAAGCAAGGACCGACAGGTACGGCGCAAGGCCAGCGTAGGTAAGCGCGGCCGTGAACGCGACTGGGAGATCGTCGCGGCCGCGAAACAGTTCGGTGAACGAACCGATCCACCGGTGCGTGAACACCGCTATGAGGGTGGCAACAACGGCGAGCAGCAGCGCGGTCAAGAGCCAGCCGGGCCTGAGTTTGGGCGCTTCGCTGTCGTTTGCAGAAGACATCGTTGCGGCCACAGTAGCGACGATGGCCGCAGGTCACAAGCCGGGTGTGCCGGCCAGTCAGTCCAGTTTCAGCGACTTCATCTTGCGCGCCAGCGTGTTGCGCCCCCAGCCGATCAGCTTCGCCGCTTCCTGGCGGTGCCCGTTGGTTTTCGCCATCGCGGTACGAATCAGCACTTTCTCGAACTCGGGCAGCGCCGTATCGAGCAACGGCGTCTCGCCGTTCGAGAGCCGCCGCGTCGCCCAGCTTTCGAGACCTTGAGTCCACTCGGACGACTGCCGGTCGCTCTGCTCGCGGCCGCCGAAATCGGTCGGTATGTCGTCCGGCGTAATGACGCTGCCGGGCGCGGTCACGGTTAGTCGGCGGGTTGCATTGACGAGCTGCCGCACGTTGCCGGGCCAGTCGTACGCTTCGAGTAGCTCCAACGCTTCGCCGTCGATGCTCTTGGTGCTTGTTTTGAGTTCGTCGGCTGCCTTGGCAAGGTAGTGGCGAATCAGCAGCGCAATGTCTTCACGCCGCTGTCGAAGCGGCGGCGTGTTGACGCGGATGACGTTCAGGCGGTGGTAGAGATCTTCGCGAAACCGCGATTCCTTCACGGCGCGCGCAAGATTCTGATTGGTTGCCGCAATGACGCGCACGTCCACGCGAATGGACTGCTGGCCACCCACGCGGTAGAACTCGCTCTCGGCCAGCACGCGCAGAAGACGTGTCTGCAGCGCGGGTGACATGTCGCCGATCTCGTCCAGGAACAAGGTGCCGCCGTCTGCCTGCTCGAAACGCCCGATGCGCCGTGAGTCGGCGCCCGTAAATGCGCCCTTCTCATGGCCGAACAGTTCCGATTCCAGGAGTTCGGACGCAATGGCCGAGGTGTTGAGTGCAACAAAAGGCCGGTCGGCGCGGGGCGAGTGTTCGTGCAGCGCTCGTGCCACGAGTTCTTTGCCGGTGCCGGATTCACCCGTGATCAGCACGGTCATGCTGGACCCGGACAGGCGTCCGATCGAGCGGAATACCTCCTGCATGGCCGGGGCCTGGCCGATTAGCGACGGTATCATTTGTCCGTTGGCGGCGCCGTCGTAGGCATCAGAGTTAGCGGCTTCCCGCGCCGCTTTCTTCACGAGGTCGACAGCCTCGTCGATGTCGAAAGGTTTCGGAAGATATTCGAACGCGCCGCCTTTGTAGGCCGCCACGGCGTTATCGAGATCGGAGTGGGCGGTAATGACGATGATCGGCAGGTCGGGGTTACCCTCCTTCAGTCGCTCGAGAAGCGTTATGCCGCTCATCCCGGGCATGCGTACGTCGGTAATCAACACGTCCGGAGCGCCGGCATCGATCGCCTCGAGCAGGTGCTCGGCCCGCTCGAAGCTGCGGGATTCTATCCCCGCCTGCCGCAGCGCTTTCTCGAGCACCCAGCGAACCGATTGATCGTCGTCTACGACCCACGCCTGCAACACCTGATTAGTCATTGGCTGAAATGTGTTCCTTATGTACCCGAGGGGTTTGAGTGGTCGAACAGGGGCAGGCGCACCAGAAACACGGTGCGCCCCGGCCGGCTTTCGAATTCGATCAGGCCGTCGTGGCGGCTGATCAGCTCCTGCGCGGCGGGCAGCCCCAGACCGGTGCCTTCCGGGCGGCTGGTCACGAGCGGATAGAAAATCGAGTCCTGCAGTTCGGGCGGGATGCCCGGCCCGTCGTCTTCGATCTCTACGGTCGTGACGACGCGGTGCCGGATGTCGCCGATCGTGTAGTTGAGCGTCGCTCGCGTTCTGAGCGTAATCCTGCCGTGTCCTTCGAGCGCCGTGGCCGCGTTCCGTACGAGGTTGAGAAATGCCTGCACCATTTGATCGCGATCGAGGGCCATTTCGGGCAGGCCCGGATCGTAGTCGCGATCGATCGTCAGGTGGCGTTCGTCTTCGGCTTCGACGAGACGGATCACGTACTCCAGCAACTCGTGGACGTTGACGGGATGTTTGTTGGGTGGACCGCCCGGCCCGAGCAGCGTATCGACGAGTGCGGCAAGCCGGTCCGTCTCGCTGATGATGACGTCCGTATATTCCTGGAGTTCGACGTCCAGAAGCTGCCGTTCCAGTAACTGTGCGGCGCCACGGATGCCGCCCAGCGGGTTTTTTATTTCGTGCGCCAGCTGGCGCACCATTTGCCGACCGGCACCGTGCTGCACGAGGAGTGCGTTTTCCCGGCTGATACGCGAACGCCGTGTCACGTCCGCCAGCTCCACGAGCAGGCGGGCGTTGCCGAGTTCGATCGGCGAAACGCGGCAATCGAGAATGCGCTCCTTGGCATGAATTTCGGTGGGCGGCAGCCGGAACTCGTTGGCGTAGTAGTCGCCGGTCTCGAGCACCTTCAACAGGATCGTGTTGAATTCCTCTTCGTCCCCAACCAGTTTGAGGATCGACTCGCCGGGAGCGCGGTTTACGCTGATACCGAGTATGTTTTCGGCAGCCGGATTGAGGTCGCAGATCAGCAGGTTGCGATCGACGAGCACGACACCCGACGAAAGGCTGTCGAGCACGGCCGAACTGCCCGGCGGAACGGGAGCATTGCTGCCGTTGTCGTTATTGTTGTGCTGTCCGCCTTCGGAGGAGCCGCGGTTCGCGGCGCTCAGAGAACCGTGTTCTGCTGCACGTAGAAACGATTGGTCCGGCTGCGGATCATGAGCTGGCCGGTTTCGTCCAGGACCTCCGCCTGGATGTTGTGCACGCCGCGCCAGACTTCCTCGATCTGGAAGCTCGTGCCGTTCACCATCCGGGGCTGACCATCGAAGTACACCCGAATCTGGTGCCCCGGCTGCAGGCCGGGCTGCAGGTCCAGGGAGACGCTCAGGAGCCCTTCGATGTTCCACAGGGTCTCTTCCGGTCCGGGGTTGGCCACTTCGAAACTTTGGTACGAAAACGGCGCCTCGGGCTCCGCTGTCTCGTCCTCGGACTCGGCCCGCCGCGATACGCCGGGCGTTCTGCTGCGCCGGCGCACTTCGGACTGCGGCAGCGCCACTTCCTCCGCCCCCGGCTGTGGCCGGTCGGAGTAGTGCACGACGCCGTTTTCGTCGGTCCATTTGTAGGCCTGGGCAAACGCAATGCCTGCGCCGAAAAGGACCGCGAGAACGAAAATAGTCCGTGTAGCCATAGGTTTAGCATAACAGCGTCGACCAGTTCGGGGCCAGCAACCGGGCGGCCCAAAATGCCGCCCGGTTCACAGTTTTTACATTTTTTTAGAGGCTGTAGTACATGTCGAACTCGACCGGATGTGTCGTCATCCGGAGCCTCGTGACGTTCTCCATCTTGAGGTCGATATACGCATCGATCAGGTCGTCGGAGAACACGTCGCCCGCCTTCAGGAAATCGCGGTCTTCGTCGAGCGCCGCCAGCGCTTCGTCCAGCGAGAAAGCGACCAGCTGGAGTTCTTTCTCCTCCTCGGGCGGCAAGTCGTAAAGATCCTTGTCCATGGCGTCGCCCGGGTGGATCTTGTTGTTGATACCGTCGAGGCCGGCCATCAGCATCGCCGAGAACGCCAGATACGGATTGGCCATCGAGTCCGGGAAACGCACCTCGATACGGCGCGCTTTCGGGTTGGAGACGTACGGAATGCGAATCGAAGCCGAGCGGTTGCGGGCCGAGTAGGCAAGGATTGTCGGAGCTTCGAAACCGGGCACCAGGCGCTTGTAGCTGTTCGTCGATGCGTTGGCGAACGCATTGATGGCCTTGGCGTGCTTGATGATGCCGCCGATGTAGTACAGCGCCGTGTCCGAAAGACCGCCGTAGCCGTCGCCGGAAAACAGGTTTTCGCCGCCTTTGGAGAGCGACTGATGCACGTGCATGCCGTTGCCGTTGTCGTTGACGAGCGGCTTCGGCATGAAGGTGGCGGTCTTGCCGTAAGCGTGCGCCACGTTGTGGACGACGTACTTCAGGATCTGCACCTCGTCGGCCTTGCGAACCAGCGTGTTGAACTGGACGCCGATCTCGCACTGCCCGGCCGTTGCGACCTCGTGGTGATGCACTTCAGTCGTGAGGCCCATGTCCTCCAGCGCGAGACACATCGCCGAACGCAGGTCGTGCAGTGAATCGACCGGCGGCACGGGGAAATAACCGCCTTTGACGGTCGGGCGGTGGCCCGTGTTGCCGTCTTCGTAGGAGCGGTTGGTGTTCCAGGCACCTTCTTCGCTGTCCACCTTGTAGAAGGCACCCTGCATCGAGTCGTCCCAGGAGACGTGATCGAAGACGAAAAATTCGTTTTCGGGGCCGAAGAACGCCGTGTCGGCAATGCCGGTCGAATTCAGATACGCCTGTGCGCGCTGCGCGAGCGAACGCGGACAGCGGTCGTAACCCTGCATCGTGGCGGGCTCCACGACGTCGCAGCGGACATTCAAGGTCAGCTCGTCGGAGAATACGTCGAGCACGCCCGAGCCCGCATCGGGCATCAGGATCATGTCCGACTCGTTGATGCCTTTCCATCCGGAGATGGACGATCCGTCGAACATCTTGCCGTCTTCAAACAGGTCTTCGTCGACGGAGTGGGCGGGCACGGTTACGTGTTGTTCTTTGCCTTTCGTATCCGTGAAACGAAAATCGACAAACTTGACCTCTTTTTCCTTGATGAGGCTTAGGACCTCTGCGGGCGTCATGGATGGAACCTCCCAATTGCTGTTGGATTTGACCGTTCAAAGCAGGGCGCCAGCCCTGAATGTAGAGTGTTGTGGACGTGTTGCAGAAAGTGTGCCAAAACGGTGCTGAGCCTAAGATGCTGTTTTTTAAAGAACTTCCCTGCCTGCCGGGCCAACTTTCGCACTATATTGGTGCAATCGCTATCGCCGTGCGCACCATTATAGTGCAGATCGGTGCATTTGCACCGTCCGCGGGCATGTGCCGTGTGGCCGACGGCAAAACACCCGAACGAGGCCTGCGCTCCGCGCCGAGGTTTTTGCCGTTTCGCACTTGCCGCAAACCGATATAATCCGCGCCTTTGAGTCCGCTTCCCAAGTTCCCTTCCCGAGGCCAAACCCCCATGACCGCCAGCTCCACCGAAGGCCCGTACAGTTTCCAGGACCTGATTCTTGCGCTGCAGCAATTCTGGGCGGAGCGCGGCTGTGTCATCCTTCAGCCCTACGACAAGGAGATGGGTGCCGGCACCTTTCACCCGGCCACGTTCCTGCGTGCCATCGGACCGGAGCCCTGGAGCGCCGCGTACGTTCAACCCAGCCGCCGGCCCACGGACGGCCGTTACGGAGACAATCCATTTCGGCTGCAGCACTACTACCAGTACCAGGTTGTCATCAAACCGTCGCCGCACGAGATACAGGCGCTGTACCTCGATTCCCTGCGCGCGATCGGTATCGATCCGCTCGTGCACGACATCCGTTTTGTCGAGGACAACTGGGAATCGCCAACCCTGGGCGCGTGGGGCCTCGGCTGGGAAGTGTGGCTGAACGGCATGGAGATTACCCAGTTCACCTACTTCCAGCAGGTAGGCGGACTCGAGTGCAGGCCGGTCTCGGGAGAGATTACCTACGGGCTGGAACGGCTCGCCATGTATCTGCAGAACGTCGAGAGCATCTTCGACATCGTCTGGACGGACGGCCCGCTGGGGCGCATTACCTACCGCGACGTTTACCACCAGAACGAAGTCGAACAATCCCGTTACAACTTCGAGTTCGCCGATACCGACGAATTGTTCACCGCCTTCGATCACGCCGAACGCGAGTGTGCGCGGCTCATCGAAGCCGGCATGGCGCTGCCGGCATACGAACGCATGCTCGAGGCATCGCATCGTTTCAATCTGCTGGACGCGCGGCAGGCCATTTCGGTGAGCGAACGCCAGCGCTTCATCCTGCGCGTGCGCAGCATGGCGCGTTCGGTCGCGGAGGCGTACTACGAGAGCCGTGAGGCGCTCGGCTTTCCCATGCTCGAGTCCGTCGGTCGCGGAGGTAAAGCCGCATGACGTCCGCCGACTTTCTGGTCGAACTCGGCACCGAGGAGCTGCCGCCCAAGGCGCTGCGCCCGTTGATGCAGGCCTTCGGTCAACTGCTCGAAGCCGGGCTCGACGAGGCCCGCCTCGAACACGGCGCCGTCGAGACGTTCGCGAGTCCGCGCCGGCTTGCCGTCATCGTTCGCAAACTTGCCAACGCGCAACCCTCCCGCACGGTCGAGCAGAAAGGGCCTCCCGTACGCATTGCGTTTGACGACGCCGGCAAAGCGCAGCCGCCGGCACTCGCATTCGCCAAAAAATGTGGCGTCTCGGTTGATGAACTGGAGCGCACAGCGACCGACAAGGGCGAATGGCTTACGTTTACGGCCACCGAACAAGGCCGCCCGACGAGCGAGCTGATCGGCACAATCGTCGAAACCGCCCTGGGCAAACTGCCGATCCCGCGCCGTATGCGTTGGGGCGACAGCGACGCCGAATTCGTGCGCCCGGTGCACTGGCTCGTGATGCTACACGGCACCGAGGTCGTCAACGCCAGCGTGCTGGGTTTTGCGGCCGGCCGCGAATCGTCCGGGCACCGCTTTCACTCGTCGGGGCCCGTCAGCATTGCGGACCCGTCCTCGTATCTCGAAGCGCTGGAATCGGAGGGCCACGTCATTGCTGATTTCGCCCGCCGGCGGGCAATGATCGAAGCGGGCGTTGCCAGCGCCGCGGCGGACATTGGTGGCCGCATCGTGGACGGCGAAGCGCTGTACGACGAGGTGACGGCGCTCGTCGAGTGGCCGGTGCCCGTTCTGGGCCGCTTCGAGGACAAGTATCTCGAGCTGCCGCCCGAAACGGTAACCAGCACCCTGACCTCACACCAGCGCTACTTCCCGGTCGAGGACTCCAGCGGCAAACTCATGAACGCGTTTGTGACAGTCGCGAACCTCGACAGCCGGGATCCGGACAAGGTGCGCGACGGCAACGAGCGTGTCATCCGGCCGCGCCTTGCGGACGCCGCATTCTTCTGGGACAGCGATCGCAAGGAGACGCTCGACGCCCGCATCGAGACGCTCGACCGAGTCGTTTATCAGCAGGGCCTCGGCAGTCTCGGCGACAAGTCGCGTCGGGTAGCCGAGCTGGCGGCTGAACTCGCCGGCGAGCTGGGTGCCGACAAGGCCGTCGTGGAGCGCGCGGCACTGTTGTCGAAATGTGACCTCGTGACCGGCATGGTCGGTGAGTTCCCCGAACTGCAGGGCGTCATGGGTGCTTACTATGCCGCCGCGGACGGCGAAGCAGAGACCGTTGCAACCGCCATTCGCGAACAGTACCTGCCGCGCTTCGCCGGAGACGAGCTGCCGCAGTCGCTGCAAGGCCAGCTGCTTGCGCTCGCGGACCGCCTCGATACGCTGGCCGGCGTTTTTGCGCTGGGCAAAAAACCGTCCGGCAACCGCGATCCCTTCGGTCTTCGCCGCGCGGCGCTCGGCATCGTCAGGATACTGATCGAATGCGGCCACGACGTCGACCTCAAGTCGGTGATTGCCCACGCGGTCCGGCTGCAGCCCGCCGACGTGACTGACGACGGCTCGGTGACCGAAGACATCTACGCATTCATTGCCGAACGGCTTCGCGGTTACTTCCAGGACCGGGACGACACGCTGGCCACCGAAACGCTCGATGCGGTCATGGCGCGGCAGCCCGCTTCGCTGGTCGACTTTGCGGACCGTCTCGCAGCGGTCAAGGACTTCCTGAAGCTCGACGAAGCAACCAGCCTGGCCGCCGCCAACAAGCGCATTGCGAACATCCTGAAAAAGAGCGCCGCCGATCTCGGCGGAGAGGTCGACGTGGCGCTGCTCGCGGAAGCGGCGGAAAAGGCGCTGCACGAAGAACTCGAACGTGTCGGGCAGGCCGTACGCCCCATGATCGAGCAGCATGCCTACACGGAGGCGCTGCGCGCGCTTGCCGCACTCAAAGACCCGGTTGACCACTTCTTCGACGAGGTCATGGTCATGGCGGACGACGACGCAATCCGAAAGAACCGGCTGACCCTGCTGGGTGAGCTGCGCACACTGTTCTTAGGGATAGCGGACGTCTCTCGGCTTTCCGTGGCCTGAGCCCGAGCGTGCCCGTAAGGACCGGCGCCACACGTCTCGTCATCCTCGACCGTGACGGCGTCATCAACGAGGATTCCGCCCACTACGTCCGCTCGGCCGACGAGTGGATACCCCTGCCGGGCAGCCTCGAGGCCATCGCCGAACTCAACGAGGCAGGCTACACCGTGTGCGTTGCGAGCAATCAGTCGGGACTTGCCCGCGGTTACTTCGACCGGCGCGCGCTCAAGAGCATGCACCGCAAACTGCGCCGGCTGCTCGCGGCAAAAGGCGGCAAGGTGGCGCGTATAGAAGTGTGCCCGCACGGCCCCGACGAAGGCTGCCGTTGCCGCAAACCCGGTCCGGCCCTGATCGAACGCCTGCTCAGGCGCTACGACGTCGAGCCGCAGTCGGTGCCCGTCATTGGCGATTCGCTGCGCGATCTCGAAGCGGCTCGTGCGGCGGGCGCCAGGCCGATACTCGTGCGCACAGGCAACGGCCGCCGTACCGAGTCCTCACTGCCCGAAGCATTGCGGGCCACGCCAATCTACGACAACCTTGCCGCTGCCGCGCGTGCATTGATCCGGGTTTGAGCATGCTGTTTCTGCGTTCGCTCCTGTTCACGAGTTTCCTGTTCCTGTCCGCCATGGTGGCGGGTGCCGTTGCCTTGCTGACGTTCTGGGCGCCGTTCCGCTGGCACTGGTGGATGACGGTCAGCTGGTGTCGGCTGTCGGTATGGGCCGGTGAATTCTTCTGCGGCATGAAAGTGGAAGTCGAGGGGCAGGAGAACATACCCGACGAGCCCGGCGTCATCATGATCAAGCACACGACGGCGCTCGAAACGTACTGGCACGTCACGGTTTTTCCGCGCACGGCGTGGGTCATCAAGCGCGAACTCCTGTGGCTGCCGTTTTTCGGCTGGACGCTCGCCATGCTGCTCGACCCGATCGCGATCAACCGCAGTTCGGGTAAATCGGCGGTCAAACAGGTCATCGAAAAGGGCAAACAGAAACTCGAGCAGGGTGTCTGGGTGACGGTGTTTCCCGAGGGCACGCGAATGCCGCCCGGAGAGACGCGCAAGTACGGTATCAGCGGCGCCGCGCTCGCGCGTGAGGCGGGCGCCAAGGTGGTGCCCGTGGCCCACAATGCCGGCGACCTGTGGCTGCGCCGCGGATTTACGAAGCGGCCGGGGACCGTGCGCTTTGTGATCGGGCCGCCGATCGATGCCACTACCCAGTCGCCCAAGGAAACCAACGCGCTGGTACAGGCCTGGATCGAAGGCAAGATGCAGGAAATCAGCAGCGTCTATGCCGACAAATACGCCGACGAACACGCCGATAAACCGGCCGCATCCGAAGAGAACACCCTTTGACGAAAACGACCTTCACCGCACTGGCGATCGTGGCCGTGTCGGCCATCGCCGGCCCGGCGGCAGCTGAACGCAGCGACGACATCGAGGCTGCGCTCGCACTCATCGACGAAGCCGCTCTCAGGCGACATTACGAAATCCTCGCGGACGACGCCATGGCGGGCCGTTTTGCGGGTGCTCCGGGTTACGACGCGGCAGCGGAATACGTCGCGGAACAGTTTGCCCTTCTGGGCGCACAAGCCCGTGGTGAAGAAGGCTGGTACCAGCAGGTACCGCTGGTCTCGTACCGGGTCGATACGGAAAGCACCACCGTGTTCCTGCACCGCGACGGCAGTGACGACCCCTTGCGCTATCGCGAAGACTACGGCATGGCCGGCGACAAGGTCCGCGAAAGCAATGCCGTGCGGGCCGAAGTCGTTTACGTCGGCTTCGGCGTACATGCACCCGAGCTTGGCTATTCCGACTACGATGGCGTCGACGTCGACGGCAAGATCGTCGCCTTGTTTGGCGGTGCACCCGCAACGTTCCCGCATAACCAGCGTGCCTACTACGCTTCCTCCCGCAGCAAGGCAAAAGAGGCGATCCGCCGCGGGGCCGTCGGTACGATCAGCCTGCGTTCCCGGCGCGCGGAGCGCATCATGAGCTGGGACCGCTACAAACGCCTGACCGGCACCCGGCCGGGAATGGCCTGGGTCAACCTGAGCGGCGAAGTCAGCGACTATTTTCCCGAACTGGGTGGATCCATCACGGTCAACCGGGGTGTCGCCGAGCGCCTGTTCGCCAACGCGGCGCTGAGTTTCGAAGACGCGCTGGACGCCATCGACAACGACGAGGCAAAGTCGATACCGCTCGGTATCGAGGTGTCGATGTCGCGGCGCTCGAGTCAGGAGGAGGTCCTGAGCCCAAACGTCATTGCAACGATCCGCGGCAGCGATCCCGAACTCAGTGACGAATACGTCGTGTTTACCGCGCACCTCGACGGCCTTGGCACCGGTCCGGCCGAAGACGGCGACGGCATCTACAACGGCGCCTACGACAACGCAATGGGGGTGGCGCTGTTACTCGAAGCCGCGCGGGCGTTCGTCGAGCTGCCGCCGAAGCGCTCGGTCCTGTTCATTGCGCTGACGGCCGAGGAGCGCGGGCTCCTGGGCTCCGACTACTTCGCGCATTACCCGACGGTGCCGCGGGACGCCATCGTTGCCAACGTCAACCTCGATATGCCGCTGTTCATCTACCCGCCCCGGGATCTCGTTGCATTCGGCGCCGAGCACTCGTCGCTGCAGGACCCCGTCAGGCGTGCCGCCGAGGCGGAAGGTTTCGAGCTGACGCCGGACCCGCTGCCCGAGGAAACGCTGTTTGTCCGCAGCGATCAATACTCGTTTGTGCGTAAGGGGATACCGGCGGTCTTCCTCGTGACCGGTTTCAACTCCGCCGACCCGGATCTCGATGGAGAAACCCTGTTCCGCGAACACCTGACGACGCACTACCACCGGCCGAGCGATGACCTCGGCCTGCCCGTGCACTGGGAGTCGGCGATACGCTTTGCGCGTGCCAACGCCCGCATTGCTTATCTCGTAGGTGATGCCCCCGAGCGGCCGGCGTGGAACCCGGGCGATTTTTTCGGCGGGAAATTTGCCAACTCCGGAGCCGATTGAGCGGCGGTCGCAGCCCGGTCGATCGTATCGACGAGATCGCCTCGTCGGTCCTCGCCACGCGGCAGACCGACGTTTTTTACCCAGCCGAAGGCGGCCAGACCGCGAAGTACGTGCCAGCCGGGATCGAACTCGCCGGGAGCGAGGCCTATACGCGCGGACTCCGGGAACGCGTGATGATTGTTGTGCCAACACTCACCAAGTGTCAGCAAACCAAACCCGGGTAGGTTCGAGGCTTGTACGCCAGCGTCCGGAACGAGCCAGCGCCCCGGACCGGGGTTATGCGTCAGGTAGGTAATGGTCCAGTGTCCGGCGACACTCAGAAACACGCGGCCGAAGACACCCCAGACCACCCAGGACACACCGCCGATGGCGTACAGGACGACGCCGAGCGGCAGCTGCTGCAGCATCCAGGTCCGGTCGAGTAAGCGGTAAAACGGATCGGCCGATACCTCGGGCTCGATTTCCAGGGTGGGCGGCGTGTCGAACTCGAAGCGGCAGTTGAGCTGCCACCACGCGTCTTTCAGAAACGGCGCGCGATGCGAGAAATAGTCGTGACAATCCGCTGCGCGCTGCGCCCAATCGCGGACGTCGTGGATACGGATCAAGCCGGCAGGGCCTCCCATCCCGACCAGCACACCCAGGTACACCAGAACACGTTCCAGCCAGCGCGGGCAATCGTATGTCCGGTGTATCAGCTTGCGATGCATACCGACGGAGTGACCCAGCAACAAGGTGAGGTAGGTCAGCAGCAGACCGGTTACAACGGCACCTGCCGTTGTGTGAAACGGCGCCAGGGCCGCAAACGACACGAGGCAGCCGTTGATCCACAGCGACTTGGAAGGGTCCCAACGCACCCGGCCGTTCCGCGCGTTGCCCGTAGCGTTGTCGACGCGAAAGACGCCCGGGCGCATCAGCACGTCTCCTGAACGAGCGGCAAACCCGGCTGTTGAAGCACGCGCCTCAACTCCGCACGCGGCGGCAGGGTTTCGGGCAGCACGATGTCCGTCACCAGCCCCATGCGCTCCAGCAGGCACAGCACCCACCAGCCGGGGTCCCACTGACCCGGCTCGAGTCCGAGTTTCGCCGAACCCGGGAAGGCGTGATGATTGTTGTGCCAGCTTTCGCCCATGGTCAGGAGCGCACTCCAGCGCACGTTGCGGCCCTGCACGGCAGCACCTTCCACGTGCCAGCTGCCGCTGCCGTGCCGGTGCGCAAAGTAGCCGATCAGCCAGTGACCGAATATCGATACGCTGACGCGGCTGGCAATACCCCAGCACAGCCAGGACCAGCCGCCGATCCCGTAGAACAGAAGCGCCCACGGCAGCTGCTGCAGCATCCAGGTTTTGTCCATCGCAACATAGACGGGGTCTTCCCCAATGTCGGCTTCGATCGTGAGCTGCGGCGGCCGCTCGAGCCGTATTCGGCAAAACAGCTGCCAGAAGACGTCCCTGTACCAGGGTGAGGCGTGTGAAAAGTACGGGTGACAGTGTGCTTGACGCTGTGCCCAATCGCGGATGTCGTGAGTTCTGAGCATGCCGAAAGGACCGGCAAGCCCAACCAGTGTGCCGAAGTGCACGAACAGGTATTCCATCCAGCGAGGGCAACGGTAGCTTCTATGGATCAGGCGCCGGTGCATGCCGAGCGAGTGGCCCAGGCAGAGCGTCACGAGCGTGCTGACCACAAACAGCGCGACGGCGCTCGCGGAGATGGTCAGAGCGCTGCCGATCGTCCCGGCGCTGAACATGCCGCCCACCCACAACAACTTGATCGGGTCCACGCTGACTTCGCCGCGTTTGGCGTCGGCGGGCTGGATTCCGCCGTCGATACGCTCGTTCGTATACGTGCTCATGACTGCTCCCTTGCTGCGATGTCCCGTGAGGGATGTTTGCAGGGAGCGTAAAGAGCCGGCCCGCTAGCCGCTTCCGCAATGCGTATTCAGGAATAGATTCTGAAAAAGTTTATTTTTGTCAAAAACTTACGCGACTTCGAAATGATCATTCAGGAATCTTTCGAGCGCGCCCGACGGTAGGCGCCGGGAGTGTCGCCGACAATCTCGCGAAATGCCGTGTAGAAATTGGACTGCGAGCGGAATCCCACGGCCATGCCGATCGACAGCACCGATGCTTCCGGGTCTTCTGCCAGCAGACGCTCTGCTTCCGCGACACGCTGCTCGCGGACATAACGTGAGAAGCCGTAGCCAAAACGCGTGTTGATCAGCTCCGAAAGCTGGTGCGGCGTCAGGTCGACCGCCCGGGCCGTCATTGCCAGGTTGAGATCCTCGTTGGCGTACAGACGTTCGTCCTGCATGACACGCTCGAGAGTGCGCATGCGCCCGGCAACGTCGACCCCGCCGAGCGTCGTCGTCGCATAGCTCAGCCTTGCGGTCTCGGCGATATCGGTCAGCAATTCGGGGAACACGATCAGCGCCGCAACGACGAGTGCAAAGCCGAGACCAATGCACAGCGCGTACGCTGCATAGAACGCCTTCGGCCCGGTCACGGGGATCAGGAAAATCAGCGCCAGCGTCAGAAGGGCCAGCAGCGTAAACAACCCGAAGAAAAACAGCTCGAAGCGGAAACGCGATACGCTGCGGCGCATACCGTAGACGAGTCTCAGGAACCACAGCGTATACGCCGCACCGACGACAAACGCGAGCGGCGCCGCCATGTTCACCGGCAGAACTGCCGCGGCGGGCAGCGGCAACAGGTTCACGACGTGCCAGGGTCGAAGCCCGGCACCTGCCAGGAGTATCTCCCGGCTGAAGAAGTAGAAAGCGGTCGGCGCGAGCATCAGGAGCAAAACGTAACTTCGCGTTTCGAGCAAAGGGACGCCCGTATCGAGAAACCGGAGATGCTGATGCTGCAGCAGTGCCAGTGTAACGAGCAGGGCGGTGCAGGCGATCTTGCCGAGCGCAGTCTTTTGCATCGAATCCAGAAAGAACAGATAAGCGATCAGCAGAATGAGTGCCGCAACGATGGAAAAGCCTGTCAGTGCCGTCGTGATGGAGAGCATGAGTGCAAACTGGCGCGTCGATAGGAATCATTGTAGCGTGAGGAACCTCGCGGCGATGCCGCAACAGGGAGGTTTACGATGCGCAGGGTTGGAGCTGTCCGGGCTGCACTGGCCAACCTGTTTTTCAGCGGGCTCGGTTACGTGTACCTCGGCCGGCTGCCACTGGCGGTCGTTCTGCTGCTGGGCTCTTTGTGTGTAGTTGCCGTCGTCGGCAGGTCCGGGCTTTTTTTCGAGCCTGTCTTCGTCTACGTGACGGCGGCGCTGCTGGTTACCCTGGTGGTTTTCACAGCCGTTCACGCTGCGCTCATAGCGCTACGGCATCGGGAACTCGCGGCCAAGCCGTACAATCGTTGGTGGTTTTACGTGATCTGGATTGTGCTGGCGTGGTTTCTGTCCGATCTGCTCCTGAGCAACCGCGCCGCGCTGCTGGGTTACGAGCCTTTTCGGGTCCCTTCCAGTTCCATGGCGCCTACCGTGGAGCGCGGCGACTTCATCATGACGAACCCGCGGTACTCTGGACGGAACGAACCGGCTCTTGGACAGATTTTCGTGTTCCGACTGCCTGGCGACGAGGACGTCCTGTACATAAAGCGCATTGTCGGGCTGCCTGGCGACGCCGTCGAAATCCGCGACGACGTGCTGTACCGAAACGGCGAACCGATCGATGAACCCTATGTCCTGCTGACGACGCCCGAGCGCAGCCGGGACTTCGGCCCGATCACCGTACCCGAGGACAGCTATTTCCTGCTGGGCGACAATCGCCACAACTCGCTGGACAGCAGGACGATCGGCGCAATACCGGCAAGGCTGCTGCACGGGCGCGCCGAACACCGCTGGTTTGCATTCGAGCCTGGCACCGGTATTCGCTGGGAGCGCTTCCCCGAACGGCTTTCGGAACCTGCGGAATGAGCAGGACAGGCCCCGGTTGGGTGCTTCTTTTGCTCCTGCTGGGCGCTGCGCCGTTTGCGGCGCCCGCTGCCGCTTCCGTCGGGGCGAAGACTTCTTTTAGTCCGGAACCCTTCGTTGCGTTCGGCGTCCATGAGATACCGTCGAGCGATGCTGATAGCAACGCAGCGATCCGCGGCCGCCTGCACGATATCGAAGCCGGCTTCGGTGCATTCCCGGTCGGCGGCGGCGAACTCGCTGTCGGCATCGGCTACCGCTACACGCGCTTCGAATACGACGGTATTGCAAGCCGCGACCGGGACCTGCATCGCCTGGCGCTGCCTCTCGTGTGGCGGCGCGAGTCGGCGCAGTCTGCAATATCCGCCGTCGAGCTTGCCCTGCAGCCGACGATAGCCACGTCATCCAACGTGTTTCAGAAGTTCTGGGACCGAGGTTCGCGCGACGATGTCTACCTGAGCGGGCGGCTGGCCGTCGAAATACCGGGCGGCTCGTGGACCTGGCACCTCGGGGCCTCTGCGGACCGGCTCTGGGGCAACAGCCATGTGTACCCGGTTGTCGGCGGCGAGCGGCGTTTCGGCGAACGCTGGCACGCGCGGCTCGTGCTGCCGTTTCCGGCACTCGAATATCGTCTGGGCAGCCGTCAACGATTGTCGCTGGCAGCCGAACCGGCGGGTTATCGCTGGCGCGTCGTCAGCGACGATTTCTCGGCGGATTTCGACTATCGGCTGCGAGCGCTCAGGACAACCGCCAGCTGGGAATTTCAGGCATACCGGCGGTGGGCCGTCACGCTCAGCGCCGGTTTCGAAACGGGCAGGGAACACCGTTTTGCCGACAACAACCTTGAGGCCGTCGATATCGACGTGGACGCCGGCTGGGTGTACGGGTTAAGACTCGAGTGGACGCGATAAATCAGCTGGCCTAGTCGCGCCGGTAGCGATACTCGTTTCGATTGAAGAACTCGGCGTCACCTTCGAAGCGGACGTTTTTGCGGACCCGGAATTCGTCCGGCGATACGAAATACACGATCTGAATATCGGCGGGCCGATTGTCGTCCTCACCCTTGCCCTCGGTCGTGAGTACCAGACCGCCGCCGGCTTCCTGTTGCCGGTCGACAATGATCCTGCCGTCAATCGACGTACCGTCGTCCGATATCGTCAGCTGTTCGGTGGCGTTGTACTGCTCTTCGCCGGGATACCGGATCGAATACGTCACCGAGCTACCGCCGATGCTGTCCACTCTCAGACCCACCGGTATGCTGGAGCGCTGCTCCGAGCCGTAATTCAGATAGTCGAGTTCGCCGCTCCACTCTCCGCCGTCGAGCGCGCGGAAATCCTCTGTCGTCGCAGTGCAATCGCAGTCGCTGGCGGGCTCCGGCTGCGGGGTCTCCGGCTCGGCCGTACAGGCCGCGAATACCAGCAGCATTGTCAGCACGGGCAACAACAGGCGAGAGTCGCTTTTCACGGCGGTCGGCTCCATCAGCGATACACCGGAACCATTCTCGCAGACCCGGGCATGAAGCTGCCAGAGTCACTGCGCCGAAGATGCCGGCGCAGTGACCGTGCAGGCGATGCTTCGTTACCAGATCTTTACGCGTTCCTCGGGCGGCAGATACAGCGCATCCGTTTCGCTGACGTCAAACGCTTCGTAGAACTCCGGCACGTTGCGCACGGCGCCGTTGGCGCGATACATCGACGGCGCGTGCGGATTGGTACCGATCTGCAAGCGGAGCGCCTCGTCGCGGTACTTGTTGCGCCACACCTGGCCGTAGCCCAGGAACACCCGTTGCACACCCGTAAAGCCATCGATGACCGGCGCTTCCTTGCCGTCGAGCGACATGAGGTAGGCCTTGAGCCCAATACTGATGCCACCCAGGTCGCCAATGTTCTCGCCGAGCGTAAACTCGCCGTTGACGCTCAGGTCGTCGAAAGGTTTGTAGCCGTTGTACTGCTGGACGAGCTTCCCGGTGCGGTTCTCGAACTCGGCGCGGTCTTCGTCCGTCCACCAGTTGCGCAGTACACCGTTACCGTCGAAGGTGCTGCCGGTGTCGTCGAACCCGTGACCGATCTCGTGGCCGATCACGGCGCCGATGGCGCCGTAGTTGACGGCGTCGTCCGCTTCGAGATCGAAAAACGGCGGCTGCAGAATCGCGGCCGGGAACACGATTTCGTTGAGCGGCGGGTTGTAGTACGCGTTGACGGTCTGCGGGTTCATGCCCCATTCGCCGCGGTCGACTTTGCCGCCCTGACGGTTGAGCTGGCGTTCGAACTCGGCCAGCGCCGCACGTTCCAGGTTGCCGTACAGATCGCCGGGATCGATGACCAGCGCCGAGTAGTCGCGCCACTCGTCGGGATAGCCGATTTTCGGCGTGAACTTCGACAGCTTGTCGAGCGCCTCGGCGCGGGTTTCCTCTCCCATCCAGTCGAGTTCGTTGATGCTTTGCTCATAGGCTCCGATCAGGTTGCCGACGAGGACCAGCATCCGCTCCTTGGCTTCGGGCGGGAAATGGCGGGCAACGTACACCTTGCCGACGACTTCGCCCAGTGTGCCGTTGACGACGTTGACGCCGCGCCGCCACTGCGGACGCTGCTCCTGGGTGCCGGACAGCACTTTGCCGTAGAACTCGAAATTCTGAGCGTCGATATCCGCACTCAGGCGCGTGGCCGTCTCGTTCAGGGCCACCCACTTGAGATAGATTTTCCAGATGTCGAGCGGCGTGTTGGTCATGATGCCATCGAGCGCGGTCAGATAGTCGGTCGTGACGACGATCAACGCGTCCAGCTCGTCCGCGCCCAGCTCGGCTAGGTACGCCTCCCAGGCGAAGTTGGGCATGAGACTGCCGAGGTCGGCGGTCGCCACCTTGTTGTAGTTGGCTGCCCAGTCGCGGGTTTCCTCTTTTTTCATGTGGCTGGCGGCCATGAGCGTCTCGAGCGCGACGATGCGCTCCGCGGACGCCGCCGGGTCGGGCAAGCCGGCCAGTTCGAACATTTTTGCGATATGTTCCTGGTACTTTTGCCGAATTTCGACGGATTTATCGTCTTTGTTGAAGTAGTACTCTCGATCGGGAAGCCCGAGCCCGCTCTGGAAGGCGTAGATTCCGTAGTAGTTGGGGTCCTTGAGATCGGCAAACTGCGCCAGCATGAACGGCGCATCCAGATTACGTTTGACGGTCCCCGCGAAGTAGGCGGCCAGCGCGTCAGCACTATCAATGGCGTCGATGCGTGCAAACTCGGGCTCCAACGGGGTTACGCCCAGCGCATCGCGGCGCTCCATGTCCATGTACGAGCCGTACAGGTCGCCCACCTTTTGCTCGTCCGAACCGACGGGGAAATCGCCGCTTGCCGATTCCTCGATGATCGTGCGGACGTTTTCCTGGGCTTCCTCTCTCAGGATGCTGAAGCCGCCGTAGCTCGAGCGGTCGGCCGGAATTTCGGTGTTGTCGATCCAGCCGCCGTTGACGTAGGCAAAGAAGTCCTCGCCAGGCCGGACGCTGGTGTTCATGTACTCGAGGTTTATCCCCGAGCTGAGCGGCGCCGCTGTTTCAGCGGTGGGCTCGCCCGCGCTGCAGCCGAACAATGTCAGCGCAGCAATGCCGTAAACGGCCGTGTGAATGGTGTTTTTCAAAACTCCCCCTTGTTCCGGCCCGGTTAGGCCGTTGTTGCTCAGAAAAATTGGGTGGTCGTGCAGCTCAAGCCCCCGACCCGGGTCAGCAGGCGCTCAACGGCGCACGCCGCCCGGCGCGTCGCCCATGGCTTTGAGTTCTTCTTCCTGACCCTTGTTGATTTCGAACGCACGATAGATCTGGCAACCGCGAATCGTATCGATTCGGGGCCGCATGTAACGGGCGTCCCGGCGTTCGTCGACTTTGAGGACCTCGTTGTCGAACAGCTCCCAGCAATTCCGACGAAATTCGATCAGGTACAGGTCGCGGCGCGACTTGAAGATGATGTAGCGCGAATTCAGAACCTTGTAGTTGCTGTTCAGTTCGTTGCGAATTCGCTCGACGGGCTCGAGTTCGCTGACGGCAATGAAGTCCTGAATGGCCACAATTTCGGGATCTTCTTCGCGCGGGCCGCTGGCGCAACCGGCGAGGGCAACAGCGAGCAATGCGGCTATGAGGCGTTTCATTGATTTTCTCCTGGTGCCGGCTGGATCGGGCCGGATGTTTATAAAAAGTGTCGGTCTAGCGGAGTACGGTGATGCCGCGCGGCGCGTCACCCATGGCGCGGATTTCGGCTTCTTCCGCCTCGCTTATCTCGAACACACGGCCGATGAGGCATCCCCGTATCCTGTCGGCCTTCGGCCACAGGTAGCGACCGTTCCAGCGCATGTCGGCCTCGGCGTCGTGGTTGTTGTACAACTTCGTGCAGTTCCGCTGGAACTCCACCAGATAGGTGTTGTGCCGCGTTTCGAGGATGAGGTACCTCTTATTCACGACATCGTAGTTGTTCCTCATGCCGGTGCGGATTCGTTTGGCCGACTCGAGTTCACCGACCGCGATGAAATCCTGGATAGCAACAACTCCCGGGTCTTCCTCCCGTGGCGTGCCGGCACAGCCGGCAACGGCAAAGATGAGCATAGTTGTGAGCACGCGATTCATTGAGTCTCTCCCTAAGCGGTCGTTGCGGATACACCACGCTCTTTCTTGTACAGTCGCTCTATAAAATCGGCGGCGGCGGGATACGTCGTTTTGAAGCGTTCGATGTCCTCACGCATTCCGGCCGGCAGCTCCTCGAAATCGAGTACTGCCGATCCCTGACCCGCAAAGTTCTCCGGCAGGAACCAAGGAGACGACAGCGCCGCAAAACTCAGGTCCGTGTAATTTTGGACCGTGCCGCCGAGCAAAGAGTTCGGTTGTTCGACGAGGCGTCCGTTCAGATCTTCGAGCAGCGCCTCGATGTGTTGCCGGGCCTTTTCGTAACGCGACGATGATACCCCGAACGCGCGGCGGATCATGTACGCCTGCACCGGATGCAACAAGCGAACCAAACTTCGCTGCCACACGGGGACCGTCGGGTCGTGAGCCCCCCAGCCACGTAGCATCAGCTCTTTTTCGGGCAGTAAATGGTAGTACGCCCATATCTGCAGGTTGCGCCCGTAGCGATCGAGCTCTGCTTCAAGCTCCAGCCGCTCTCGCGTCGGCTCGAGAAACGCCGCCGCTTCCGGACGCTCCGCCGAGTAGCGTCCCCACAGGTAGCGCAATATCTCCGGCGAGTTGCCGATGCTCGAAGTGACCCGGCCCGTGCGGAACTTGAGCACCGGTACCGTGCGGCCCAGGTAAAAGGCCCCCAGGGTGCCCGCGTCGCGCCGCTCCTGATAGTCCAGACCAAGCCGATCGAGACACCAGCGGACTTTTTCCACGAAGTGGCTGATGCCAATGGACGTCAGGGTAATTTCCGGCGCCCTGCTTTTGCCGCTGAGCGCCGCTATGACGCTGAGCCAGCGCACGAACACGAGAGCAATAACGAGCAGCAACGCACTCAGGAAAGAGAGGCCGAAGAGTGCGACGGCAAGGGGCAGCAGCACGAACGCTGCGGCATACAGTAGTTTGCTGGAGAACATAGATGAGAGCGCGGAATCGCTCGACCGGGCCGGGTTGCAATGCACGGATTGTGGCGCGCCCGGCGCGCGCGCACAACCGGTGCAGGAACGAACCGTCAGCTGCGGGACTTCGGCTGTTGTTTACGGCTAGACGTCGAGGTTTGAGACGGTCAGTGCGTTTTTCTCGATGAATTCGCGTCGCGGCTCGACCTGATCGCCCATCAGTGTCGTGAAGATCTCGTCTGCCTTGACGGCATCTTCGATCCTGACCTGCATGAGCCGGCGCGTCTCGGGATTGACCGTGGTGTCCCAGAGCTGGTCCGGGTTCATTTCGCCCAGTCCTTTGTAGCGCTGGATCGTCTGACCGCGGCGCGCCTCGCCCATGAGCCAGTCGACGGCCTGAGCGAAGCGCTCGATCGATTGCTCCCGTTCGCCACGCCGAATACTCGCCCCGTCGCCGATCAGTTCGCTGAGCTTCGCCGCGAGCGCCATGATATGGCGGTACTCGTTGGTGTCGAAAAATTCGCGGGGCAGGTAGCGGGTCTGTCCAATGCCGTGCTGCGTACGCGCAATGGCAATCCTGACGCCCTCACCGTCTTCGTCCCCGCGTTCCAGCAGAGCCGTGTAGGAACTGCCGCCGCCGTTGTTCGAGCGATTGCTCAACCGATCGCCGGATGCCTTCGGCAACGCGTCGGAGAACGCAGCTGTCCATTGTTCGAGCGCGTCAAGACTATTGTCTGTGCTCTCTGCGCCGAACTCGGGCTGGGTCGCCATCGCGCGCAACACGACCTCGTCGTAGCGCGCCGACAATCGCTCGATGATGTTTTCGACGGCAATGTGTTCCTTCGCAAGCGCTTCGAGTGCCGGGCCCGACAGCGGCGGCGCTTCGGCGTTCACCCTCAGTTCGGCGTTCTCCAGCGCGTTTGCGAGGAGGTGACTGTTGAGTTCCGCATCGTCCTTGACGTACACCTCCTGCTTGCCGCGCTTGATCTTGTACAGCGGCGGCTGCGCAATGTACACGTGGCCGCGCTCGATCAGCTCGGGCATTTGCCGGTAGAAGAAGGTTAGCAGCAGCGTCCGGATGTGCGAACCGTCGACGTCCGCGTCGGTCATGATGATGATGCGGTGATAGCGCAGTTTGTCGGGGTCGAAATCCTCCCTGCCGATACCGGTGCCGAGCGCCGTAATCAACGTGCCCACCTCGGCCGACGAGAGCATCTTGTCGAAGCGGGCTTTCTCGACGTTCAGTATTTTGCCTTTCAGCGGCAGGATGGCCTGCGTACGACGGTCTCGGCCCTGTTTGGCCGAGCCGCCCGCGGAGTCACCCTCGACCAGGAACAGCTCCGACAGCGCCGGATCCTTTTCCTGACAATCCGCCAGCTTGCCGGGCAAACCCGCGATATCGAGGGCACCCTTGCGGCGCGTCATCTCGCGCGCCTTGCGGGCTGCCTCGCGAGCGCGGGCCGCCTCGATGATCTTCGATACGATCGCTTTGGCTTCGGCGGGGTTTTCGAGCAGGAACTCCTCGAGGCGCCCTGCCATAGCCTGCTCGACGATACCTTTGATTTCAGATGAAACCAGTTTTTCTTTGGTTTGCGACGAGAATTTCGGGTCGGGCACTTTCACGGACAGCACGGCGGTCAGGCCTTCTCGTGCGTCGTCGCCCGACGGCATGAACTTGTCCTTGCGGCCGTTGAGTTCTTTTTCGATGTAGGTATTGAGCGTTCGCGTCAGCGCCGTCCGGAATCCCGCCAGGTGTGTACCGCCGTCCCGCTGCGGAATGTTGTTCGTGTAGCAGAACATGTTTTCCTGGTAGCCGTCGTTCCACTGCAGCGCCGCTTCGACGCCCACGTCGTCCTTCATCGTCGTGAAATGAAAGACATTGCGGTGTACGGGCGTTTTGTTCCGGTTCAGATGCTCGACGAACGCGCGGATGCCACCTTCGTACTCGAAGATGTCCTCTTGCTCGTCACGCTCGTCCACGAGGTGAATACGAACGCCGGAATTCAGAAACGACAGCTCCCGGAGACGCCGGGCCAGTACGTCGTAGTGAAACTGGATATTGGAGAACGTGTCCGGGCTCGGCTTGAAGCGAACCGTCGTGCCGCTGCTCGTCGTATCGCCGACTACCGCCAGTGGCGCCACCGGCTCGCCGTGACGATACTCCTGCTGGTGGATCTTGCCTTCGCGATGAATCGTCAGGATCAGCTGTTCCGACAGCGCGTTGACCACGGATATGCCAACGCCGTGCAAGCCGCCGGAGACCTTGTACGAGTTGTCGTCGAACTTACCGCCGGCATGCAGCACGGTCATGATGACTTCGGCCGCTGAACGCCCTTCCTCGGGGTGCATGTCCACCGGTATTCCACGGCCGTCGTCTGCGATCGTGACGGACTCGTCCGCGTGAATCGTCACCATGACTTCGTCGCAATAACCCGCCAAGGCCTCGTCGATCGAGTTATCGACGACCTCGAAAACCATGTGGTGGAGACCGGTGCCGTCATCGGTATCACCAATGTACATTCCCGGCCGTTTGCGGACGGCTTCCAGGCCCTTTAAGACCTTGATATTACTGGAAGTGTATTCTGTTTCGTCGCTCATTCAGGTGGCTCTCAACACAACCGACGCATTGTATCAAAATCGGGCGCTGGAAGTGCCTCGAAATGAGCCTGGAATTGGCCTGGATGGGCCCTGAAATCTCGTCTGAAACAGCCCCGTGTGTCAGGGGTCTTCCACGGCTATTTCGCCGTGTTCCACGTGAAACACTCGAGGCGCCGCGGGAAACTCGATGAGTTCCGGGTTCAGGCTCGTCACGATCAATTGGGAGCCCAGCTCGATCGCCGCGCTCATGATCCGGCGCAGCGACTCTCTGTCCAGTTCCGCCGCCGGATCGTCAAGCAGCAGTGTCGAATGGATACCCGTCTCGTCCTTTGCGAACGCCATGCCACCGATGATCAGCGCACTGGCCAGCAGCTTCTGTTGCCCCCGCGACACCAGCCGCTTCGCCTGGCGCTCTTCAGTTCGAATCGACAGGTCAGCGCGATGAGGGCCTGCCTGAGAGCCGCCCAGATGCAGCTCCCGCTCCCGTTGCTCCTGAAGCGTCTCCCTCAGTTCGGCATCCGCGGGCCAGCCGCGACGGTAGACCACATCGACCGGCCCGCCCAGCATGGTCTCTCCGGCCTTCCGTATGGCGGGCAACGCCCTCTCCAGCACCTGCGTCCGCAGCGCATCCACGCCTTGCGCCGCGGCGACAAACTCTTCATCCCAGCCCGCCAGCTCCCGCGAACTGACTCGCCCCTTCAGCAGCGCGTTCCGCTGTTTGAGTACTCGCCGAAAACGTCGCCACACATCGAGGTAGTCGTGTTCCACGTGAAACACTATCCAATCGAGGAACCGTCGGCGCTCCTCGGGCCCCCCCGCGATCAGGCGGTGAATTTCGGGATCGATGACCTGAACCGGGAAAGCTTCCGCCAGTGCTGCCGTCCCGCCTTTGTCTTCCCCGTCTACGCGCGTTTCGAGCCCGTTCCGACCATTTCGCACCCCAATGCTGACATTTCGCCCGTTTTGGGCGACGTTTCCGAACAGGACAAATTCTTTCGAGCCGTGCCTGACGACACTCGTCGTCGGGGCACCCCGGAACGACTTTCCGCGGCCCAGATACACCAATGCCTCCAGCAAACTCGTTTTGCCGGAGGCATTGGCACCGTGTATCAGGTTGTAATGCGGATCGAACTCGACCCTGACGTCCTTCAGGCAGCGAAACTCGGACGCCGTAAATAAGCGGATGCCCAAACCGTATCCGCCAGGACTACAGGCGCATGGGCATGACCACAAACTTCGCGTCGTCGTTCCCCGGCTCGCGGACCAGGCAGCTCGAGTTGCTGTCGACGACCGACAGCGTCACGTCGTCCCCGTCCACCGCGGATATGGCGTCCAGCAGATAATTGACGTTGAAGCCGATCTCGATATCGTCGCCGCTGTATTCCACGACCACGTCTTCCTCGGCTTCTTCCTGTTCGGGGTTATGCGCCTGGAGGGTGACTCCGCTGTCGCGTATGACCAGTCGGATACCCCGGTATTTTTCGTTCGACAGAATGGCGGTGCGCTGCAGTGCGCTTCGCAGCACTGACTTATCCGCACTCAGGATGTTGCTCGAAGCCTTCGGAATGACTCGCTCGTACTCCGGGAACCGCCCATCGATAAGCTTCGAGGTAAAGCGGATCCCGTCGAGTTCGATCCTGACGTGATTGGCGCCCAGCTCGATATTGAGCGGTCCTTCGCCGCTCATCAGGCGCTGCAGCTCCAGCACGCCTTTGCGCGGGATGATGACCTGCTGTTCGTCGAGACCCTTGCCGTCGATATCCGCCTGGCAAAGCGCCAGTCGGTGACCGTCCGTTGCAACCGCTCGAAGCTGGTTGCCGCCCGTCTCCAGGAGCATCCCGTTCAGGTAGTAACGAACGTCCTGTTGCGCCATCGAGAAGTGCGTCTTTTCGATCAACTGCCCCATTATCGCCTGGGTCACCTGGACGGTTTGTGTCGCTTTAATGTCTTCGACACTCGGAAACTCGGCCGCCGGCAGGGTCGCGAGACTGAACTTGCTGCGTCCCGAACGAACGGTCGCTTTGTCTCCGCTGACCGTGAAGCTGACTTTCGCTTCGTCCGGCAGCGCCTTGACGATATCGAGAAGCTTACGACCCGCTACGGTGATCTCGCCGTCCACGTCCACGTCGAGTTCCGCTGATGCCACCAGCTCGACTTCGAGGTCGGTTGCCGTAATCGACAGCGTTCCCGACCGGGCTACAAGAAGCACGTTCGACAGTATCGGCATCGTCTGTCGGCGTTCGACAACCCCGATAACCGCCTGCAAAGGTTTCAAAAGCACTTCACGCGTAGCGCTCAGTTTCATAGATTCCACCTGTTAATAAATATTGGAAATACTTATATTGTTGTAATTATTAGGCTACTACGAGCCTGTGGATAAAATTAATTTAGTATTATTTATCAATAGCTTACGATAAAAAACCATGCCTGAAATGGTCTGTATGAAATCCTGTTGTGCTGTGCACACCCTGTGGATAAAAGCGCGGCGCTGAATTGTCCACGGCTTATCCACACTATCCTGTCAGAGTTCTCAACAAGTTCAAATAGTCGTCGTCGACGCGTTTTTCGGTTTCTCTGAGACTTTCGATCCGGCGGCAGCCATGCAGCACGGTCGTGTGATCCCGCCCACCAAACGCATCGCCAATCTCCGGCAGACTGTGGTTCGTGAGTTCCTTTGCCAGTGCCATGGCGACCTGCCGGGGCCGGGCTATCGACCGGCTGCGTTTCTTCGACAGCAGGTCGGCGACACGAATTTTGTAGTAATCCGCTACGGTCTTCTGAATGTTCTCGATCGATACCAGCCGGTCCTGCAGCGCCAGCAGGTCGCGAAGAGCCTCTTTCGCGAACTCCAGATTGATCGGTCTGCCGGTGAATCGGGAGTTGGCAATGACCCGCCGAAGCGCACCTTCGAGTTCGCGGACGTTGGACCGGATTCGCTTCGCCACAAAAAACGCGACTTCTTCCGGGAGTTCAACACCTTCGGTCGACGCCTTGCTCATGAGAATGGCCACCGAGGTTTCCAGCTCCGGTGGTTCGATGGCCACCGTCAGTCCCCAGCCGAAGCGGGACTTGAGCCGCTCCTCGAGGCCGCTCACCTCTTTCGGGTAGCGGTCGCAGGTCAGGACAATCTGCCGCTGTCCTTCGAGCAAGGCGTTGAAGGTGTGGAAAAACTCCTCCTGGGAGCGATCCTTGCCGGCGAAAAACTGTATGTCGTCGATCAGCAAAGCGTCGAGCGAGCGGTATGCCCGCTTGAATTCGGAAATGCGGTTGTGCTGCAAACCCTTGACCATGTCACCGACAAAACGCTCGGAATGAACGTAGGCAACCCTGGCATCCGGTTTCTGCTCGAGGATAGCGTTGCCAACGGCATGCATCAGGTGGGTTTTGCCAAGGCCAACCCCGCCGTAAATGAACAGGGGGTTGTAGGATTTCCCCGGATTTTCGCCAACCTGACTGGCCGCGGCGCGAGCCAGCTGATTGCTTTTGCCCTCGACGAAGCTTTTGAACGTGAAGCCCGGGCTGAGCCGAGAGGTTACGGGTTCCGCGGCCGCGCGTGAGTTGGGCCTGCTCGACGCCGCGGGGCGTGGTGCGGGCGACGCTGTCGCGGGTGCCGGCTCAGCAACGCGGGAACCCACCTCGAGGATTAGCGACACGTCCGAGTCGGTACTCGACAGGATTTCCTCAATCCGCTCGACGTAGTGCTGGCGCAGCCAGTCGACGACGAAGCGGTTCGGAGCAAGCAGCTTGATCCGGCCGCCGTCTTCCACGGCCTGCAGGGGTCGTATCCAGGTGTTGAACTGGTTTTCCGGCAGCTCGGCCTCAAGGTCGCGCACGCAGCGATTCCACAGATTGCTCTCGGCTACCAACGGGGTCCCCACCTAGGAGTGATTCGGTGCGCCGCCGGCGCCCCTTACGTAACGGTCAAGACGCCGCAGTCTAACCGCAATCCCGGGCGCCCGCCATAAGACTTATCCACAGGCCGCAGTCGTTGCGGAAACCCTTGGTTTGACTCGTTTTCGGCGCCTTTGCGGCTGTCTATTGACACCCAAAGCCGACCTCTATACGCTTGCCGGCCTTTTTGATCGCAGCGCCCTTTGGCCTGCCTTGAGACAGACAGGTTTCGACCGATGAAACGCACCTACCAGCCCAGCAAAATCAAGCGCGCCAGAACACACGGTTTTCGCGCCCGGATGGCGACCAAAGCGGGCCGTCTCGTGCTCAAGCGTCGCCGCGCGAAAGGCCGCGCCCGTCTGACGCCGCAGTAACGAGCCCCACCTCCCCCACGGTCACAACCGTACACGTGATCTCCGTTGTCGCCGGCCAGCGGATATTCGTTCAGGAAGCGGCAGCGGCTTCTCGATTCGGCGGCTTATAGCCGCGTCTTCAAAAAAGCCCGGCGCAGCCGCGATAAATGTTTTACCGTACTCGCGCGCCCGAACGGGGACGCCGACGCCCGGCTGGGGCTCGCCATCTCCAAAAAGCACTGCCGGAAGGCAAGCGCGCGCAATCGAATCAAAAGAATGGTGCGGGAATCGTTCCGGTTGCATCAGGCAGAGCTCGAGGGACTCGACATAGTGGTCCTGAACCAGCCTGCTGCTGGGCTGGCGAGCAACCGCGAACTTCTGGAGAGCCTGGAAGCCCACTGGAAACGCTGCGTGACCAGGCAAGCCCGGCCGACAAGGACTTGAGTGTTTGAGCGATGGATAACCAGCGACTGTTAGTCTGGGCGTTTTTTGGCCTCATGCTGTGGATAACCTGGCAGGCCTGGCAGCGAGACTACGGTCCGCAACCGGTTCAGCCCGCCGCCGTTGAGGAGCCGGTGCCGCTAACGGACGATGCCGCAGCGCTGCCCGAACTGTCGGCACCGCCCGCGGCCACCGAGGCCGTGGACCAGGCGCTGCCGGATCTGCCGGGCACCGAGGAGGCCGAAGATGCCGCTGCGGCAACCGTCGTCGTTACGACCGACGTTGCGCGCTACGAAATCAGCACGCGCGGCGGTTCGATCGTCTCGGCAACCATGCTCAACTACCCGGTCGCAAAAGACCGGCCCGACGAACTCGTCCAACTCCTGAGTGCCAATCCCGCGAACATCGGCGTGCTGCGAACGGGTCTGCGTTCGGAGGGCGACTCACCGACTCACGAAGCCGTGTTCCGCGCTGAAGCCGCGAGCTACGATCTCGGCGACCGCGACGAGCTTCGCGTGCCCCTCGTCTGGACCGGCGACAACGGCGTCAGCATTGTCAAAGAGTACGTGTTCTCGCGGGATCACTACGCGATCGAACTCAGCCAGCGGGTGACCAACGGCGGCAGCGAGCCGTGGCGAGCCGACCAGTATTCGCAGGTTCTGCGTCGCTTCAACAAGCCCGACCGGTCGATGTTCGACGTAAGTTCTTACTCGTTCGACGGACCGCTGTTTTTCGACGGCAAGAAGGCCGAAAAACTCGATCGCGGCGACCTCGCGGACGAGGCGTTTACGTTTACGGGCAAAAACGCCTACTTCGCGGCAATACAGCAGCACTTCCTGATCGCCGTCCTGCCGAACGCCGATCAGCAATACGTCTATCAGATCGCCCGCAACAACAATCTCATGACGGCCAGCATCGTGGGCGCCAAACAAACGGTAGCGCCGGGCGAAACGGTGACGTTCGAACGGCTGTTCTACGTCGGGCCGAAACTGCAGAGCGAGCTCAAGGAACTGCACCCCAAGCTGCGGCTGAGCGTCGACTACGGTTTCCTGAGCATGGTATCCCAGCCCATGTTCTGGCTCTTGTCCTGGATCTACGGGTTTGTCGGTAACTGGGGCTGGGCGATTATCCTCGTGACCCTGGTCATCAAGCTGGCCTTCTACAAGCTGACCGAAACCTCCGGCCGCTCAATGGCCAAGCTCAGAAACCTGCAGCCGCGCATGAAAGCCTTGCAGGAACGCTACAAGGACGACCGCCAGGCGCTCTCGCAGCAAACGATGGAACTCTACAAGCGCGAGAAGGTGAATCCGGCGGCAGGCTGCCTGCCCATCCTGATCCAGATGCCGTTTTTCCTCGCGTTTTACTGGGTGCTCGTGGAAAGCGTCGAAATGCGCCAGGCACCGTTTGCGCTCTGGATTACCGACCTGTCGTCGCGCGATCCCTACTTCATCCTGCCGCTCATCATGGGCGCGGCCATGTTCCTGCAGCAGAAGCTGAATCCGGCGCCCACCGATCCGGTGCAGGCCCGGGTCATGCAGATCATGCCGATCATGTTTACGGGTTTCTTCGCGTTCTTCCCGGCGGGCCTGGTGCTGTACTGGGTTACCAACACCGTGTTGTCCATTGCGCAGCAGTGGAAAATCAACAAGGTCGTCGAGCAGGAAGCCAAAGAGAAACCGCGCGGCAAGAAGTCGAAGTCCGGCGACGCCTAAGCTTTCCCGCCATGAGTGAACTTGCGAAGCTGCGCAATATTGCGATTATTGCGCACGTCGATCACGGCAAGACGACGCTGGTCGACGAGCTGTTGAAACAGTCCGGCACGCTCGGCCCGCGGGCGGCAACCCCCGACCGCGTCATGGACTCCAACGATCTCGAACGTGAACGCGGCATTACGATTCTCGCCAAGAACACGGCGATTACCTGGAACGGCTACCGCATCAATATCGTCGACACGCCGGGTCACGCCGACTTCGGCGGCGAAGTTGAACGTGTACTGTCGATGGTAGACAGCGTGCTGCTGCTCGTCGATGCCGTCGACGGACCCATGCCGCAAACCCGCTTCGTGACCCAGAAGGCGTTTGCACAGGGTCTCAAACCGCTCGTCGTGATCAACAAGGTCGACCGCGACGGCGCCCGGCCCGATTGGGTGCTCGACCAGACCTTCGATCTCTTCGATCGCCTGGGCGCCAGCGACGAGCAGCTCGATTTCAGCGTCATCTACGCATCGGCCCTCGAAGGCTACGCCAGCGAAGACGCCGCCGTCAGTGCGGGCGACATGACGCCGCTGCTCGAGGCCATTGTGGAACAGGTGCCGCCGCCCGACGTGGACACGGCCGGCGGACTGCAGCTGCAGGTATCGAGCCTCGACTACGACAGCTACGTGGGTGTATTGGGTATAGGCCGGGTTCAGCGCGGCACCGTCAACGCCAATTCGCCCGTCAGCGTCGTGTCGGCTGCCGGCAGCGCACGCAATGGCCGCATCCTCGAACTGTACGGCTTCCACGGCCTCGAGCGGGTCAGGATCGAATCGGCGAGCGCCGGCGACATCGTGGTGTGGAGCGGAATCGACGACCTGGCGATCTCGGACACCCTGTGCCCGCGCGAGCAGCCGGAAGGCCTGCCGCCGCTGGCGGTCGACGAGCCGACGATCAGCATGACCTTTCAGGTCAACAAGTCGCCGTTTGCAGGCAAGGAAGGCAAGTTCCTGACCAGCCGGCAGATCGGCGACCGCCTGCAGCAGGAGCTCAAGCACAACGTTGCGCTACGCGTCGAGGCAACCGATGACCCCGACAAGTTCCGGGTATCGGGGCGCGGTGAACTGCATCTCTCGGTGCTGATCGAGACGATGCGTCGTGAGGGTTTCGAGCTGGCCGTATCGCGGCCGGAAGTGATCTTCCACGAAGAAAACGGCCAGCGCCTCGAGCCGTGGGAGCAGCTGACGGTCGATATGGAAGAGGACTACCAGGGTGCGGTCATGACCCGGCTTGCCGACCGCAAGGGCGAACTCCAGGCCATTGTTCCCGACGGCAAGGGCCGGGTGCGTCTCGACTACCGCATACCGACGCGTGGGCTGATCGGTTTTCGCACCGAATACCTGACCGCAACCTCCGGTACCGGGCTGATCTATCATGTTTTCGACTGCTACGATCGTTACGTGCCCGAAACGCTGGCGCAGCGAATCAACGGCGTGCTCGTCTCCATGGTCGACGGCAAGGCGCTGGGCTATGCGCTCGACAACCTGCAGGATCGCGGGCGGCTCATGCTAGGCCACGGCGAACCCGTCTACGAAGGTCTCATTGTCGGCATCCACAGCCGGCAGAACGATCTTGTCGTCAATCCGACCAAGGCCAAACAGCTCACCAACATTCGCGCCGCCGGCAGCGACGACAACATTGTGCTGACGCCGCCGATTCGCTTTTCGTTGGAGCAGGCACTCGAATTCATCGACGACGACGAACTCGTCGAAGTCACGCCCGAGAGTATCCGCCTGCGGAAAAAGCGCCTGAAGGAATCGGATCGCCGCCGCGACGCGCGGCAGAAGGCCGTTTGACGAACGCGTTTAGCGGCTCGACGCTTCGCGCATGTTCATCAAGCCCTCCGCCATTGCGGCGCCGAACTCGGCATAGCCTGCCGCGGATGGATGAAAGCCGTCGTCAGAAAACGAGTCTGCGTCAAACTCAAATTCGACAGGTACGTGTACGGTTCCCGGTTGCGTCTGCAGCACGTCCTTTAAGGTCTGATCGAGAATTCTCGCTCTCAGCCCCAGCACGCTGCGCAGCGGTTGCGGCAGCAACGGAAAGATACCCAAAGGCGGCAAACCAGCGAACGCTATGCGCGCCGCGGGATAGCGCGCCTTGAGCAGAGCGACAATCGCGGTAAGCTGGCGTGCAAAACGGCGTCGGGTTTCGATGCGCGTGACGTCATTGACGCCTATCGAAACAATGATGTCGTCAAACGACGCTTGTGGCAGCTGATTCGGTAGCTCCGCCAGCAGCTTCCCCGAGGTAATCCCCGTTCGGCCGAGTGCCTGCCAGCTGACACGGCACTCGGTCCTGCTGGCGAGCGCCGCCGCCGTGCGGCCAACCAATGCTTCTTCAAGGGTTGCCGCGCCGACTCCCGCGATGATCGAGTCGCCGACGGCAAGCAGCCGCCGCTCGATCCCATGGCCAATGTTGCCGCTGGCCGGACCGGCCGCGTCCGCAAAGCGCGGTGCGGTCTTTCGTACCCACAGCGCCTGCGGGATCACAAACGGAAGCAGGGTCCAAAAGGCGATTCGGCGCATACCGCTTACGATAATCGGATTAGAGTGCTCTCGAAACCACGGACACCGGCTTACGGCCCAAAAGCTCTCCCAGCCGGTTGTGTTTCGGCACGTTGTCGCGGCGCAGAAGCTCCCAGTGACCGAACGAAAACGGCGAGAAGTGCACGAGGTCGCAGAAATGGGCGCCAAGGCGAGCCAACACCCCGGGAATCGGCACGCACAGAGCCGGCCGTTCGGTATACGTCCGGCGTAGCGCAAGAATGTAGTCGCGAAACAGGAAATGTTCTTCGCCGCCCAGTTCGAATTCGCGCGATTCGTCGAGCCTGAGCGTCCCGGCGCCGGTGGTGCAGAGTGCAGTCAGCGCCTCGCCCAGTTCACCGACGTCGAGCGCCGCAATCCGCCCTTTGGCGTCGGCCGGCGTGACGAACAGTGGCAGGCGGGCTACGCCGCGCAGCCAGCTTGCGCCGAAGCCGCCCACGCCGTCGAGCAGCGACGGCCGTACGACGATCCAGTCGCCCCCGGCCTCGCGTATGGCCTGTTCGCCCGCGAGCTTCGAGGTCAAAAATCGGCTTCGCGCCGGTTGATCCAGGCCAAGTGCGCTGACGTGCACAAAGCGTTTACCGGCTGTCGCGGCGGCAGCCGCCAAAGCGGCGGGGGCGCGCCGATGCACGGCGTCGTACGTCGAACGGCCACGCTGGCGAAGGATGCCGACGCAGTTGAGCACGGCGTCGACGTCGGCAATCAGCGGCGCCCAGTCGGCCGGATCCAGCGTCTCCTCGAAACGCACGGCGCGGCGCTCGGCACGGCGGGCCTCGTCACCGGCCGGTAGCCGCGGCTCCAGTTGCTCGGGCTGTCTCGAGCCGATCACGACGCGATGGCCGGCGTCGAGCAGCGCGGCAACGGCATGTCGGCCCACAAAACCGCCGCCGCCGAGCACGAGTATCGTGCAGGCTTCAGCCATCTCCGCCGCCGCTTCTAGTCATCCGCCAGTCGGGTGCGCACTTTGACCTCGCCGTGCAGCGTGCGATGCACCGGGCAGCGGTCGGCGATTTCCACGAGCCGCGTCCGTTCAGCCTCGCTCAAGTCGCCGTCGAACGTGAGTTCGCGGAGAAACTCGTCGATCTTGCCGGACTCGGATTCGCAGTCCGCGCAGTCCTTGGCGTGCACCTTGCCGTGCTGAACGCTGACGGTGCTCGAGCGGAGATCGAGTCCTTTGTGGTCGGCGTACATCTTGAGCGTCATGCTCGTGCAGCTCGCGAGTGCCGCCGACAGAAGATCGTAGGGCGACGGCCCGAAGTTGTTGCCGCCGACCGATTCCGGCTCATCCGCCAGCAGCGCATGGCCGCCGCTCAGAAGCTCGGTCGTGAAGCTGTCGCTGTAGGTGCGGGCCACGGTTTCCGCCGGCGTTGCAGTCAACGGCGGCCGTTCCGCCGTCGGCAGATAGCGCGAAGCCCACGCCGCCAGCGCGTGCCCCGCGTAGCGCGAATCCTCGTCCCGGCTCAGGAGGTGATCCGCTTTGTCGAGGCCAATGAAGCTCTTCGGATGCCGTGCTGCGAGAAACAGCGTGGAGGCATTGTCGATCTCCACGGTGTCGTCGAGCGGGGCGTGCATGATCAGGAGCGCTTTGCGAAGCTGACGGACGTCCGCCAGGAGGTCGTGTTCGCGGAGGTCGTCGATAAACTCGCGCCGCACGCGAAACGACCGGCCGCCGAGGGTCAGCTCCGCGCTGCCGCTTGCTTCGATGTCGTCGAGCGCGTCCTCGAACAGGTGCTGCACGTGTGCCGGTTCGGCCGGTGAGCCGATCGTGGCGACAGCCAGGGCCGACGGGATCGACTGTGCCGCGCGAAGCACAGCCGTGCCGCCGAGGGAGTGGCCCAAGAGCAGCGCCGGCGCCTCGTGTTCCGCCTCGAGGTAGGCGGCCGCGGCCAGGAGGTCGCTGACGTTGGACGAAAAGCTGGTCTCGGCGAAGTCGCCTTCGCTTTGACCCAAACCCGTGAAATCGAAGCGCAATACCGCTATTCCGGCGTCCGTGAGCGACTGTGTGATGTGTTTGGCGGCCTTTAAGTTCTTCGAGCAGGTAAAGCAGTGTGCAAAAAGGGCCCAGGCGCGCGTCGGGCCGGAAGGTCGGTCGAGGAGGCCGGCGAGTGTCTGGCCCTCCTGGTTCGGGAAGTGAATATGACTGGTCTGCATGTCGTTGTCACCTGTGTTCTTATTGCACATATGACCCGAGATACCGCTACGATTGTTTCAGCGGCGACCCCCCCAGGTGTGGGCGGCGTGGCCATTGTGCGTTTGTCAGGCAACCATGTTGCGCGAATTGGCGAACAAATGCTCGGCCGTTTGCCTCCGCCCCGCGAAGCGCGCTTCCGGGTTTTCCGGGATCAGGCGGGCCGGCGGCTCGACGAGGGGCTGGCGCTGTATTTCCCGGGCCCCGACTCCTTTACGGGCGAGTCCGTGCTCGAGCTGCACGGCCATGGCGGCCCCCTGCTGGTGTCGATGCTGGTCAATGCGGCGCGTGAACTGGGCGCCAGGCTGGCCGAACCGGGCGAATTCTCGCGCAGGGCTTTCCTCAACGGCCGCCTGGACCTGGCGCAGGCCGAAGCCATTGCGGATCTGATCGCCGCGGGCTCCGAACAGGCCGCGCGCGCGGCCCTGCGCTCCCTCGCGGGCGAGTTTTCCGACCGCGTAAACGAACTCGTCGAAGCGCTGACCGAGGCTCGGCTGCACGTCGAGGCAGCGATCGACTTCCCCGACGAGGACATCGACTTTCTCGCAGACGCCGCGCTCGAAGCGCGCCTTGAGGGCTGCCGCCGCCGCTTTGCCGAACTCGCCGAAGCGGCATCCCGGGGGCGCGTGCTCAAGGACGGTTACCGTGCCGTGCTCGTCGGTCCGCCGAACGTCGGCAAGTCGAGCCTGATGAACCGCCTGAGCGGCGAGGACACGGCGATCGTTACCGAGGTTGCGGGCACCACCCGCGACGTTTTGCGTGAAACGCTGAATCTCGACGGACTGCTCGTCGAGCTGATCGACACGGCAGGGCTGCGCGACGATCCCGGGCGCGTCGAGGAGGAAGGTATCCGTCGGGCGCGCGTAGCACTCGAAAACGCCGACGTGTGCCTTTGGGTACAGGACGCCGGCGCCGCGGGCCCGCCACCGGACGACTCGCTGCCGGCCGCTGCAAAACGCATCGTCGTGCGGAACAAGATCGATCTGTACGGCGAACCGGCCGGCGTTACGCCGGGCCCGGTGCCGACGGTTGCGGTATCGGCCGTCACCGGCGAGGGTATCGACGCGCTGCGCGAACAGCTCAAGCGTACGGCCGGCCTGGGCGATATCGGCGAGGGTGCGTTCACGGCAAGGACAAGACACGTCGACGCCATCGAGCGTGCCCGCCGACATTTCGAGGCCGGCCGCGACGTGCTCGAACAAAAACGCGCCGGCGAGTTATTGGCGGAAGAATTGCGGGAAGCTCAGAAGGCGCTCAGCGAGATCACCGGAGAATTCACGCCCGACGATTTGCTGGGGAGGATCTTCTCCGAGTTCTGTATTGGTAAATGACGCCGGAGAAGAGCGTCCTTTCGGCCGCTCGCGGGGTTAGGGCTGCGGTCGATCGACGGCCTATTCCGGGGCTTCTTCCGAAGGCTCGTCGACGGACTCCTCCAGCAGATCTTCGAGCGGCAGGCGGAATATAGGATCGCTAATGCTCAGTTCGTAGAGTGTGCCGTAGCGGCGCATGTCCTCGCGAATGAGAGCCGCATCGCCGAGGATGACAAACACCAGCTCATCCCTTGCGGGGTATACGGCGTCGACCGTTGCTGCCACCGACTCCACCGTTACGGCGTTGAGCGCCTCCGCATAACCGTCGACATAGTCCGTGCCCAACGCGTAAAACTCGAGCATTGCAAACTGCCGGGCGAGCTGCCGCGCGGTTTCGAAACGCATGGGGAACAGGCCCAACACGTAGTTTCTGGCCGAGCGCAGCATGTCCTCGTCGATGCCGTCGTTCCTGAGCGTATCGAGCACGTCCAGCGCCATGTCGATGGCCTGTACGCTGGCATCGGTGCGCGTGTAGGAGCTGATACCGAGCGACCCCTGTTTGCTGGGTCGCACCAGCACCGAGCGCGCGCCGTAGGTCAGGCCCGACTCCACGCGGAGTGCCGTGTTGAGCATCGACGTGAAGCGGCCGCCGAACAGCGTGTTGGCAATATCGAGTCCCGGGCGTTCGGGATAGCCGACCGCAACGCCCAGGTTGCCGATCCAGAAATAGGTTTGTGTGGCACCGGGTTTGTCGATCAGCAGTACGCGCCCGTCGATCGCCGACAACGGCTCGGCGAGCGGCTGGAGACTTTGACCCGCCGCGGGCAGGGCGCCGAAGACGTCTGCGAGCCGCACCATGGCGTGCGCGGTATCGATGTCGCCGGAGAGGGAAACGATCAGGCGGTCGCCGCCGACTTCGTTTGCGTGGTAGTCGAGCACGTCTGCATGGGTAATCGATGCGAGCGATCCTTCGCTGCCGGCGAGCGGGTTGCCGTAGGGGTGATCCGCAAACAGGAAACCCGCAGCGTAGGTTGGCATCAAGGCGCCCGGATCGGAATCTTTGGCCGCCAGGATGAAATTGATCCGCCGCTGCCTGAGCGTATCGAACTCGGTTTCGGCGAGTGTCGGCTCGTACAGCATGTCGCGCAGCAGCGCCAGCATCAGTTCGAAGTCGCGGGCAAGAAACTCCGCCGAAATCCGGATGCGTTCGAGTTCGGCCGTGGCGGTGAGCCGACCGCCCACCGACTCGACGGCTTCGGCGAACTCTGCCGCGTTGCGCGAGCCCGCGCCGCGCTCCAGGAGTCCGGCATACAGGCTGGCTGTTCCGGCTTTGCCCAGCGCGTCGCGCACGCCGCCGCCGCGCAGCACGAGTTCGATGCCCACCAGCGGCACTTCGCGTTTTTCGTTGACGATCAGCACGGCGCCGTTGTCGAGCACCTCGCGGCTTACGTCGGGTAGCGTAACCCCCTGGGCACCGGCCTGGCCGAGTGACAGGAAGGACAGGGCCGCGGCAAACGCGCCGGGCAGCAGAGATCGCCCTCTCATGACGAGTCCTCGTCTTCGGTGCTCACCGCGCTCCGCAACACCCCGATGGTTGCGTTGCGGCGCTCGAAAACGCGTGCGGCAGCTTGCCGAAGCGCGTCGGCCGTCAGAGCCTCGACGTTTCCGGGGCGCTCGAACAGTGCTTCATAGCCGCCCCCAAAGACTTCGTATTCGCCAAGCGCTTCCGCCTTGCCGTCGATCGTCGCGAGGCTCCGCCAGTGGTCGGCGAGCAGGATGTTCTTGGCTTTTCTCAGTTCAGCCTCACCGACGCCCTCGTCGATGGCCGCCGCGAGTTCTTCGAACAGGACCGCCTCCGCGGCCGCGGGGTCGGCGTCGGGCGCCAGCGTCAGGTAGAAATAGACCAGTCCCGGGTCGAAGCCGGTCTGCTGGTAGCTGCCGACGCTGATGGCGAGCGACTCGCGCTCGACCAGCCGCTGATGCAGTCTCGAGGAATCGCCTTCGGCGAGCACGTTGAGCAGCAGCTCCATGGCCAGCGTGTCCGGATCGGTAGCGCTGCCGCCGTGGAACGCAATGTGCAGCAACGGCGTCTGCGCATCCGTCTCGATCACGAGCCGTCGCTCGCCTTCCTGCCGGGGCTCGACCGTACGCACGGGTTCGGGCGGCGTTTGTGGCGGTATCGGGCCGAAGTAGCTCGACGTCAGCTGGAAGACTTCGGCCGCTGTGACGTCGCCGACAACCACGAGCGTGCAATTGTTCGGCGCGTAGTAGCGGCGATAAAAGGCTTCGAGATCGTCTTTGGTCCACGCCGCAATGTCCGACGGCCAGCCAATGATCGGAAACTGGTACGGATGCGCCACGAATGCCGTTGCAAACATCTGTTCGAACAGGCGCCCGAAGTTGTCGTTGTCGACCACCGAACGACGCTCGGACTGTACGACGCCGCGTTCGCTCTCGATCACCTCGTCGACGAAGGCCAGGTTGGCAAAGCGATCGGATTCGAGCCCGAAAATCACCTCCAGCGCCGAACGCGGAAACCAGTCCTGATAGACCGTAACGTCGTTGCTCGTGTAGGCGTTGTTGGAGCCGCCGTTCGCCTCCATGATGCGATCGAATTCACCCGGCTCCAGCCTCGACGTGCCGTTGAACATCATGTGTTCGAAAAAGTGCGACAGCCCCGTAATACCCGGGTATTCGTTGCGGCCGCCGGCGCGCACGAAGTTGTACATCGCAACGTTGGGGATGTCTTCGTCCGGCCAGACGATGACTCTGAGGCCGTTGCCGAGCGTAAAGCTCACGATCTCGGGCGGCACGTCGCCGCCCAGCGCCGCATCGGCGACGTCGGCCACCGTGGGTTCGGCCGGCGGTTCCGGCGGAGGCGGCACCGCAAGGTCGGGCAGCAAGCGGTCTGCAACCATCGCGACGACGCCGAGTCCCACGGTGACAATCAGTGCGGCGTTCAGCTTTTGCCCGGTCTTGAACACGATGGACTGCGTTTGATCGACCTCGACGGCCTTCTTGAGACCGGAGGGCGTAATCTCGTAGACCCAGGCGAAGATGATGGCGACCGGAAAACCGACCAGCAGCAGGACAATGACAAATTCTTCGGCCCAGTGCGGCAGACCGAGCTGGGTGCGGGCCACCCAGGTCAGCCAGACCAGGAGCAGACCGGCGACAATGTAAAGGCTGGCAACCTTGAGAACGTTGCGGCGCCTGAGCTCACTGTAGAGCGACATAATGATTATTCTGGGTGCCGGGCCCTACATGGTGGGCAAAGTCGCTCGAAAGTCAACCGAGCAGCCCCTCGCGGCGGTACAGCCGGGCGCATATGCCAGTGAGGAATATGCCCAGGAGCAGCGTCGTCACGAAGGAAACGGCGACGTGCAGCGGATCGATCGGCTCGTTCTTGATGCGGTCCACGAGCAACAGGTGCTGGCTCAGGCTCGGGATGAACATGAACGCGAACTGCGGCCTCAGGGTCAGGACGCTGACGATGAGTATCGGGAAGGTTGGCGCAAGCAGCAGCATCGACACCCAGGATTGCGCCTCCTTGTAGGACTTCGTGAACGACGCCACCAGCGTCATCATGGCAGACCCCAGGAGGCTGAACGGCAGAAACAGGAACAGCGCAAACAGAACGGTTCCGGGCCCGAAATTCGGCGTCATGCCAACGCTTTCGAGGGGCATGAAGCGGAGCGCAACGAGAAATGCCAGAAGGCTCAGGGACAGCGCCACCAGCATGTAGCTCGAGGTAGCCGCAATCTTGCCGAGCATGAGCGTTTCCCGATTGACGGGCAGCGACACCAGGGGTTCGAGCGAACCTCGCTCGCGCTCGCCGGCCGTACTGTCGATGGCCAGGTTCATTCCACCCATCAACAGAGAAAACACGAAGAAATAGCTGAGCATGCCGAGCAACAGCGCGGAACGGCCCGACGGCGTCGATACGTCGACCTCGTCGACCGTAATGGGCTGCACGACCAGCGGGCTGACGCCGCGTGCGGTCAGGCGCATCGTCGCCAGCTCGCTGCTGTAGGCCCTTAGCGCGTTGCGTACCCGGCGGGTCTCGCGTTCACCCGCGGAATTGGCGAGGTCCGAAATGACCTCCACGCGCGCGGGCACGCCGTCGGCCAGCCGCTCGGTAAAATCCGGAGGGATGCGCAGTACGACGTCGTGTTCACCGTCCTCGACGGCTGCCATGGCGGCCTCGAGGTCCGGAGGACCGTCCACGGCCTCGATCCGGCGGCTCTTCAGGTAGCGCATCAGGTTGTCCGCGCGCTCCGCACCGATGACCGGCAGCTCGAGCGTGGCCGACGCATTACCGATCGACCGCTCGATCGACAGGTTGATGACAAACGCAAACAACACCGGGCCGAACAGCGGGCCGATCAGGAGCGAACTCAAGAGCGTTCGCCGGTCGCGGAAGTAGTCGACCACTTCCTTGCGGTATACGGTGAAAAAGGTCTTCATTCGGCCGGCTCCACGCGCTGGATGGCGTGTACGAAAGCGTCTTCCAGATCGTCGCAGCCGGTACGCTCACGGATGCCGTCGGCGGTGTCTTCGATGGCCACCTGCCCGGCGGCAATAATGACGATGTCGTCACACAGGGCTGCCACCTCCTGCATGATGTGGCTGGAAAACAGCACGCAGCGGCCGCTCTCCTTGAGCTTCAGAATCAGGTCCCGGAGACTCCGCGTCGCCATGACGTCGAGACCGTTGGTCGGCTCGTCGAGGATGACGTTGCCGGGATCGTGAACGAGCGCCCGGGCCAGTGCGACCTTGGTTCGCTGACCCTGCGAGAAACCCTTCGTGCGGCGATCGGCAAAGTCGCCGATTTCCAAGAGATCGACGATGCCGGCGACCCGATCGTCTATTTCGTTCCGCGGCAGATCGCAGAGCGTTGCGTAATAGGCAATGTTCTCCCGCGCGGTCAGCTGCGGATACAGACCGGCACCGTGCGGCAGCGCGCCGATGCGCTTGCGGGCGGCCAGGCTTTCGTTCACGACATCGTGACCGTCGATGCTGGCCGAACCGCTGTCCGGCCGAATGACCGTGTACAGCACACGCAGGGTCGTCGACTTGCCGGCACCGTTGGGTCCCAGGAGCCCGGTGATCTTGCCGTCGGGCGCGTCGAAACTGACGCCGCGAACGGCCTTTACGTCACCGAAATTCTTGTGCAGGTCGCTGACCTTGATCATGACGCGGGTCCCGAGAAGCTCAGGAAAAACGGCATGACGAAACTGTCGGCAAAACAGTCGGCGGCACCCTCTTCGAGTTCGCGGCGCTCGACGAAGCCGGCCAGAATGTCCGGCATACAACCCACCGAGAACTGACCGTGGCCCTGGTGCCGGCCGCTCAGCAGCCATGCGCGCTTGAGCCCGCCGGCCGCGCGCGTGGCGTAGCCCGGCGGCGTAATCGGATCGGCGCTTCCCGACAACAGCAGTGTGGGAATGTCCGTGCTGAGCGGTTCCGCAAAATCCTCGTCGACCAGTCCTTCGGGCCACACCGAACACACGGTCTGCATCGTATCGAGCAGCAGCGGGCCCATGTAGCTTGCCTCGAGTGCGGCTCTGTCCACCGAGTAGCCGGAGTAACGCGGCACGTCCTCGGAACACATTACGGCGTTGTGCATGCCGATGGCGAGTGAGCTGGCCACGTTGCGGCTGGTCATGAGGAATTGCGCCGCGAGCGGCCGGTAGTTGCCGTTCGCGGCTTCGTCGATCAGGAGCGGCAGCAGCGCAATCGTGTTCGGATGATAGGCCAGCAGGCGGACGGCGCCCGCAAACTCCGCCGCCCCGAACGTCACGCGCTCCATGTTGCCCGAGACGGGATCCGCGAGACGCACGTTGACGGCGTCTGCCGCAAGACGGGTTCGTACCTCGCCGAACGAAGCCGTAATGTCCGGGAACCGCTCGGCACACGCGGCGTCTTCTTCGCAGCGCGAGAGGATACTTTCCACCGCTGCCTGCGACTCCAGGGCAATGTCCGGGCCCAGCGGCAGATCCGGCGGCACGACGCCGTCCAGCACAATGCTGCGCGTCGTCGACGGAAACCGGCGGGCGTAGTGCTGCGCCACACGGCTGCCGTAGGAGATGCCGTACAGGTTCAGGCTCGGGTAGCCGAGCGCGGCGCGCACGGCGTCGAGATCCGAGACGGCGACGGAGGTGGTAAAGAATCTCGGGTCGTGGGGCAGCGCGTCCAGACACTCGCGGGTCAGGCGCAGGGTTTCCTCGTCGGAGAGCGCGCCGTCGAGCACTTCGTCTTCGAAGTCGCAGCGCATTGCGGCCGAGCTGCCGGTGCCGCGCTGATCCACGAGCAGAATGTCGCGGTTCCGGCGCAGCGGCTCGAACGCCTGCGCATACGACGTGTAAAAATCGTTGGCGCTCTGCCCGGGTCCGCCAGCCAGCGGTACGACGGGATCGGGCTCCGGTTCGAGGTTCAGGGCCGGTACGACGGCAACGTGCAGCGTCACGGTCTCCGCGGCGGCGGGGTCCGCCCCGTTCGGATTCAGGGGTCTCGTCAGTTGTCCGCAGCGCGCCTTGATTCCCGGATAGCCGGGCCCGGCGCTGATTCGGCAGTCTTCAAGCTCGAGAGTGGCTTGCGTCCCGGCTTCGGCGGCGCCAGGGGTGCCCGCTTCGCCGGGCGGCTCCTGGGCCATCTCTTCAGCCGTTTCCTGTGCGCCCGCAGCCGCAGCGCACAACGACAAGCAGACGGTGAGCCAGAGCCGATTCGGCACACGCTCGAGGCGGCCGGGGGAGAGCGAACGAATCATGGATAACCTGGGACACCGGACGGCCGCGTATGGTCTTGAATAAAGGGAAAAGTTGCAAGTCGGCGGGGTCTGGCGCGGCTAGCGATCCGGCGGGCTAGCCACTACAATGCGCGGTCCCTTGAATCTGGCTATTTTTTGAGCAATGTCCGAACGTTTTGACGTTATCGTCGTGGGTGGAGGCCACGCCGGCACCGAGGCTGCACTGGCCGCGGCGCGTTCGGGTGCGCGGACGCTGCTCGTGACGCACAACATCAACACGCTCGGACAGATGAGCTGCAACCCGGCCATCGGCGGCATCGGCAAGGGGCACCTGACCCGCGAGATCGACGCTTTGGGCGGCGCCATGGCGCGCGCGATCGATCGTGCCGGCATACAGTTTCGTACCCTGAACGCCAGCAAAGGCCCTGCCGTGCGTGCAACCCGCGCGCAGGCGGACCGCAACCTGTACCGGGAGGCGATTCGCGGCCTGCTGGAGAACCAGCCCAATTTGAGGATATTCCAGCAGTCGGTCGACGATCTGATCGTCGAAGGCAGTCGCGTGACCGGTGTCGAGACCGGACTGGGTTTGCGTTTTTACGCACGCGCCGTCGTGCTGACGGTCGGCACGTTTCTGGGCGGCCGTATTCTGATCGGTCGTGAGGAAAAGGCCGGCGGTCGGGCGGGTGATGCGCCGTCGAACCGGCTGGCGGAACGTCTTCGCGAGCTGCCGTTCGAGGTTGCGCGGCTGAAGACCGGTACGCCTCCGCGGCTCGACGGCAAGACGCTCGATTTCGACCGCATGACGGCACAGCCGGGCGACACGCCCACCCCGGTGTTTTCGTTTCTCGGCAAGCGCGACGAACACCCGGAGCAGCGGCCCTGCTTCATTACCCGTACGACCGAAGCGACGCACGAGATCATTCGCGGCGCACTCGACCTGTCACCCATGTACAGCGGCATGATCGACGGCGTGGGTCCGCGCTACTGCCCGTCCGTCGAGGACAAGGTCGTGCGTTTCGCCGACAAGGACTCGCATCAGATTTTTGTCGAACCCGAAGGGCTCAACACGCACGAGGTGTACCCCAACGGCATCTCGACGAGCCTGCCGTATGAAACCCAGCTGGCGTTCGTGCGCTCGATCCCCGGATTCGAACGCGCGCACATTACCCAGCCGGGTTACGCCATCGAATACGATTACTTCGATCCGCGCGAGCTCAAGGCCACGCTCGAAACGCAGCACCTCGACGGCCTCTACTTTGCGGGCCAGATCAACGGTACGACCGGCTACGAAGAGGCGGGTGCGCAAGGCTTGCTGGCCGGCATCAATGCTGCCCGTGCCGCGCGCGACGAGGAAGGCTGGTACCCGGCGCGCCACGAGGCCTACCTCGGCGTGCTGATCGACGACCTGATCACCCGCGGGGTTAGCGAGCCCTACCGGATGTTCACGAGTCGCGCCGAATACCGCCTGAGCCTTCGCGAGGACAACGCCGATCAGCGCCTGACGCCGGCCGGTCGCGAGCTTGGCCTCGTCGACGACGATCGCTGGCGAATCTTCAACGACAAGCGCGAACGCGTGGCTGCGGAAGAAGCGCGGCTCGCCGGTATCCTCGTGCGGCCCGAGGCCCTCGAAGACGCCGACCGCCGGCTGTTCGACAAACCGCTGACTCGGGAAAGCAGCGCGCTGGATCTCCTGCGCCGGCCCGAACTGGATCACGAGCGCGTATCGGCACTGTCGATGGTGGGCGCCATGCCGTCCGGCGACTGGCCGGAACTCGACGAACAGGTCCGCGGCCAGCTCGACGTCGCCGCCAAGTATTCGGGTTACATCGAGCGTCAGGCGCGGGAGATCGCCAAACAGGCGAAACAGGAGACTCTGAGACTGCCGGCCGACATCGACTACGGATCCGTCACGGGCCTGTCCAACGAGGCGCGTCAGCGCCTCGAAGCCAGCCGGCCCGAAACGCTCGGTCAGGCGTCGCGGCTCGAGGGAATGACGCCGTCGGCCGTTTCGCTGCTACTCATACACCTGAAGAAACGCCGCGGGACTGCCGTCCTCGATCGTACCGCCTGAGGCGCGTTACCGTCGCAACGAGGTCGATGGACAAGCGTGTCCGTCGGGAATCCCGGTGGGCGCTCGCTCGCTTGTGTATCCTTGCCGCATAGAGTCCCTGTACCGTGCTGCCATGACTGAATCTCAAAACTCACGCCGCTGGTTGCTGCCGCTCTTGTTTGGCGTTGCCGCCGTACTGATCGTTGCCTTTCTGCTGCAAGACGGTCAAGACGGCGTCGAATCCGTCGCCGTTGAGCGGAACACGCTGCACCGCGGCATCGGCAGCGACCCGGATTCGCTCGACGCGCACAAGACAAACGCCCTGCAGTCGTTCACTGTGCTGGACGACCTTGGCGAAGGATTGCTGGCCGACGATCGTCAAGGAGGGCTGATTCCGGGCGTTGCCGAGTCGAACGACGTCAGCGACGACGGCCTGCGCTACACGTTCAGGCTGCGTGAGGACGCGCGCTGGTCGAACGGCGACCCGGTGACGGCACGCGATTTCGTGTACGCATACCGGCGGCTGGCAAACCCGGCGACGGCTGCGCTGTATGTCGATTCCGTCACCGCCATTGAGAACGCCAGCGAGATCATTGCCGGTGAGCTGCCGCCCGACAGACTCGGCGTTACGGCTATCGATCCGCTCACCCTCGAAATAGTGCTCGAGCAGCCAACGCCGTATTTTCTTGCATTGCTGACGCACCCGAGCATGCACCCGATCCACGAAGCGAGCGTCAACCTGCACGGCGACGCGTTTGCGCGGCCCGGCAACCTCGTGACCAACGGTGCGTATCGGCTGACGGATCTGAGGCCCGGCGCGATCGTGGAACTCGAACGCAACAGTTACTACTGGGACGACGCCAATACGGCCATCGATCGTGTGCACTACCACGTGCTGCCGGAGCCGATGAGCGAATACAACCGCTTTCGTTCGGGCGAGTTGCACATCACCGATTCGGTGCCGACGGACATCTTCGAACAGGTGCGAGAGGATTATCCCGACGAACTCAAGGTGGCGACGAGCTTTACGGTCTACTACTACGGCTACAACGTGACCCGGCCGCCGTTCAAGGACAGCCCCGAACTTCGCCAGGCCCTGTCGATGGCCATAGACCGCGACGTGCTGGTCGAAAAGATCACTCGTCGGGGTGAGCAGCCGGCCTACAGCTGGGTGCCGCCGGGTATTGCCGGGTACGAATCCGCACAGCTGCCGTTTGCGAGCCTGAGTCAGCAGGAGCGTGTCGAGCAGGCGCGGCGTCTCTACCAGGCGGCGGGTTACGGCGAAGACAATCCGCTCGAGGTCGAGCTGCGCTATAACACCTCCGACACCCATCAGCGCATTGCGCTGGCGATCCAGGCCATGTGGCGGGACGCGCTCGGTTTCGAGGCAACCCTCATCAACGAAGAGTTCCGCGTGCTGCTGGCGAACATGCAGGCCCGTGAAGTGACCCAGGTGTTTCGGTCCAGCTGGAAAGGGCCTTACATCGATGCCCATTCATTCCTGACGGCCTTCGAGAGCGACAGCCCGTCGAACCTGGCCGGATGGGTGAGCGAAGAATACGATCAGCTAATGCAGCGCGCGGCAGCGCAAACCAACCCGGATATGCGTAACCGCTACCTCGAAGAGGCGGAGCGCCTGCTGCTGATCGAACAACCGCTGATCCCGCTGTATTTCTACGTCAGCAAGCACCTGGTTAGCACCGAAGTGGCGGGCTGGGCCGACAATGCGCTCGACCGCCATCACTCCCGTTTCTTAAGTCTTCCGGGCGCTGCCGGCGGCGACTGACCGTGTTGCGGTTTGCGCTCGGCCGCCTGCTCGCCGCAATACCGACGCTATTGTTCGTCATTCTGCTGGCGTTTGTGCTGGTCAGGATGGCGCCCGGCGGGCCGTTCGACGCCGAGCGGGCCCTGCCGCCGGACGTGGAAGCGAACATCGAGGAGCACTACCACCTCGACGAGCCGCTGCCGAAGCAGTTTTTTCGCTACCTGGGCGGCGTGCTGAGAGGCGACTTCGGCCCTTCGTACCGCTACCGCGACTACTCGGTCACCGAGATCATTGCCGACTCGTTCCCGACCTCGCTCCTGCTCGGCGGGCTGGCCATGCTGCTAGCGCTGCTGCTCGGCCTGGGCGCCGGTGTCTTGGCGGCCTTGCGTCCGAATACGCTCATCGACCGCGCGGTCATGGCGGTTGCGATGACCGGCATTTCGATACCCATCTTCATCGTTGCGCCGGTCCTCGTGTTGTTGTTCGCCGTCAGCCTCGGCTGGCTGCCCGCCGGCTGGACGGCGCAAGGCAGCGGCCGCCTCGTGTTGCCGGTGCTTGCGCTTGCTCTGCCGCAGGTGGCTTACCTGGCGCGCATCAGCCGCGCGAGCCTCCTGGACGTGCTTGGCAGCGACTACGTACGCACGGCCCGAGCGCAGGGTCTGACGACCGCCGCCATACTTAGGGTCCACGCGCTGAAGCCGGCGCTCATCCCCGTGCTGTCGTATCTCGGGCCGGCGGTTGCGGCCGTGCTGACCGGTTCGGTTGTCGTCGAGCAGGTGTTCGGAATACCCGGGCTGGGCCGGCACTTCGTCAATGGCGCACTGAACCGCGACTACACCCTCGTAATGGGTCTCGTCATTCTGTATGCCTGGCTAATCATCCTCTTGAATCTGCTCGTCGATGTCCTCTACGGCGTACTGGATCCGCGCGTGAGAGCCCAATGAACGCGGAACGCGGTCGAACAAGCCCGCTGCCGCCGCTGGTGCGCTCGACGCTCGTCGTGCTTCTGGCCGTGGTGCTGGTTTCGCTGCTGGGACCGGTCTTCAGTCCGAACAACGCCGTCGACACCCGCTTCGATCGCATACTTTCACCGCCGTCGCTCGACGGTGCGCACTACTTCGGCACCGACGACCTGGGCCGCGATCTGTTCGTGCGTACGCTCGAGGGCACCCGCTTGACCTTGCTGGTTGCCCTCGTCGCCAGTGCCGTCAGTCTCGTGATCGGTGTGTTGTACGGTGCGGCGGCCGGTTTCATCGGCGGGCGTGTCGACGCCGTCATGATGCGGTTCGTCGATTCGCTGTACGCCATGCCGTTCATTTTCCTCGTGATCCTGCTCATGGTCGTGTTCGAGCAGAATTTCCTGCTGATCTTCGTGGCGATCGGTGCCGTCAACTGGCTCGACATGGCGCGCATCGTGCGCGGTCAGACGCTGAGTCTCAAAGAGCGGGAGTTCGTTGCCGCGGCGCGCCTGATCGGCGTGCCGACCGGGCGAATCATCCTCCGGCACATTGCGCCCAACCTGCTCGGTATTGTGCTCGTCTACCTGACTTTGACGATACCGCAGGCGATCCTCGTCGAATCTTTCCTGAGTTTCCTGGGGCTGGGTCTGCAGGAGCCGGATGCGTCGCTGGGCACGCTCGTGGCCGGCGGCGTCAGCACACTCGAGACCGCGCCGTGGGTACTGCTGATCCCGTCGACCGTGCTGTTCGTCATGCTGCTGGCGTTCAATTTCCTGGGCGACGGGTTGCGCGATGCCGTCGACGTTCGCGCCCGGCGGAGGCCGTTGCCGTGAGTCGTCTCGAAGTCGAGAACCTGAGCATTTACTACGGCGATACGGCGGTCGTCGATCGGGTTTCGTTTGCGATCGACCCGGGGCAGTCCGTTGGCCTCGTCGGTGAGTCGGGATCGGGCAAAAGCCAGACCGCGCTCGCCATCCTGGGTCTGCTGCCGGATAACGCACGCATGTCGGGCGCCGTCCGTTTTGCGGGCGAGGACCTGCTCGGTGCCGGCGAGGCGCGCCTCAGGCGTTTTCGCAGCCGGCGTATCGCAACGGTGTTCCAGGACCCCGCGCTCGCACTCAATCCGTATCTCAGCGTCGGCCGTCAGCTTGCCGAGGTGCTCAAAGCGCACCGGCTTGCGAGCGGCGGGCAGCTGCGTCAGCGGATTGTCGCGGCGCTGGAGCGCGTGGGGTTGCCCGACCCGGAGCGGCAATTCGACCGCTATCCGCACGAGCTGTCGGGCGGCATGCGTCAACGCGTCATGCTCGCCGCGGCGCTGCTGGGTGAGCCCGAGCTGCTGATTGCGGACGAGCCGACAACGGCGCTCGACGTCACCGTACAGGCGCAAATACTTGATCTGCTCGACAGCCTGCGCGACGAAACGGCGTTGCTCCTGATCACTCACGACCTCGGCGTCGTCGCCGGACACTGCGAGCGCATGCTGGTGCTCGATCAGGGCCGGCTGCTCGAAGCCGACGACACGCTGTCGGTGTTTCGTGCACCGTCGCAAAGCCGCACTCGCGAGTTGCTCGAAGCGTCGAGAACGACGGGCGAGGCACACACGGAAGCGCCCGGACCCTCGAGCAACGTGCTACGCGTCGATTCGCTCGACGTTAGCTATTCCCTGCCGAAAGGTCAGCTGCTCCGTGCCGTGAGAGCGCTCGAGCTGTCGCTCGGCGCGGGAGAAACGCTGGCCGTCGTCGGCGAATCTGGTTCCGGCAAGTCGAGTCTGGCACGGGCCGTGGCGGGGCTGGTGAGCCCCTCCGCCGGCACGATCGACTTTTGCGGAGAATCGCTGCCGGCCGGCACGGCCGCTCGCTCCCTGAGCCGAAAACGCGCCATTCAGCTGGTGTTCCAGGACCCCGTGGGTTCGCTGAGCCCGGCACTCAGGGTGCGCGACATTCTGCTGGAGCCTCTGACCGTTCACGAACCCGGTCTCCCGGCAGACGAACGCGAGCGGCGCATCCAAGCGGCTGCGGCGGACGTCGGTCTGGACGACCCGTTGCTCGACCGCTATCCGCACGAGTTGTCCGGCGGCCAGGCACAGCGGGTTGCCATCGCGCGCGCCCTGCTGCTCGAGCCCGACCTCCTGATATGCGACGAGGCTGTTGCTGCGCTCGACGGTCGGGTGCGCAACGCCGTCCTCGGTTTATTGCAATCCGCGCAGGCGCGTTCGGGGCTTGCCATGCTGTTCATTTCGCACGATCTGTCGGTTATCGAACGGCTGGCGCACCGGGTACTCGTCATGTATCTGGGCCGGGTCGTCGAAAGCGGACCGGCTCGTCACGTGTTCTCTGCGCCCGCCCATCCGTATACCCGGGCGCTACTGGCCGCCGTGCCTCGGCCGGATCCGCTGAACCCGGGTGGCAAGGCCGTGCTGACGGGCGAGGCGCCGTCAGCCTTGACGCCGCCCTCGGGCTGCGTGTTTCGTTCGCGCTGTGCTTACGCGGAGGCGCGCTGCGGTGAGCAGGTGCCGCAAACCGAGGCGGTCGCCGCGGACGGCAGCGAGCACGTTGCCGCCTGTCTCAGGCTTCGCGACCCTGAACTCAACGGCCCGGGACAGGCACGGCGAGCGGCGCCCCGTTGACCGTTGCGAGGCCTTTCGAATAGGCAATATCGCTAATGTAGACGTCGCCGTCTTTCTTGATGAAACCCATGCCGATCGCCGCACCCGCCTCGGGGTTGACGGCAAGAATCTGATCCATGAGCGCCACGGGAATGCGGACCGAAGCTTCCGCGGTGGTTGCGAGCAGCAGGTCCGACCAGATGAAATCGGCGGCGTCGGTAGCGGCCAGCGTCAGTTCGAGCGTGCCCTCGAGCGTACCGTCCGGTAACTCGACCTCGAAGCGCGGAATCGAGACTTCGAGACCCTTCGCCAGCAGCGCCTGCGCCTCGGGTTCCACCAGGGAAAGGAAGCGCTCGGGGTCCTCCGACTGATCGAGCGCGAGCTGATACCGTCGCCCGAGCGCACCCAGCGCGTCGGGATCGATACCCGTCACTTCGAGTTCGAGGATCGTGTGCGGCTTGCCGAACGCTGCAGCCGGAAAAACGACGTCGGTGTGATTCCTGATCGTAATGCCGGCCTCTTCCTCGCGCACCGAGCCGTACAGCTGCAGCGGACCGAAGTGCATGTCCTCGACGGACAGCGAATCGATGCGCAATCCGGCTTCTCCCAGCAGATAGCCGTACCGAGTGGGCTGCTGCTCGCCGCGGAGGCTCAGGTCGCCGGCGCGCACGGTGACGGCTTCGTCGCCCACGCCGAACGACTGCGCTTCGACATCGAACTCTATTCGGCCATCCGAGGGATGCGCCTTGGCCTCGATACGACCCGCGCCCCATTCGAGCGTGGTTCCGCCTTCGGCGTATTCGCCGGCCGCCAGCGCGTATTCCGAAAACAGGGTACCGCCGAGCCCAATGCTCGAGTGAATGGCGCCGGGTACCTCGAGTGTCGTGCCGTCGGGCAATTCGACCGTCAGCGTCGAGACGGCATCGCCGAGCCCGGGAAACAGCGAGCCGTCGTCGCGGCCCAGCGACGCGATCGGTATGAGTCCGTGATCGACGCGCGTGTCGACGACCAGCACGGGCAGCGGTGCGTCCGCGCCGAGCGCAAAGAAATCGCGGTAAGTTTGCGCCAGGCTGCCGTCTTTGAACTCGATCCGGTGCTGGCCTTCGGTCGTGAACCAGCCGCGTTCGAAAGCCTCCGTGCTGACGATCACTTCCTCGCTCTCGACGGCGCCCGCGCGTATCCCCTGGTCCATGCTGCGTTCGGCGAACTGGCCGATCAGCCCCGGCGAGATCAGGACGATCAGCGCCAGCACGATCAGCAGGAAAACGATGCCTTTTTTCATGCCTTGAGGCCCCCCGGCGGGCAATTTCGAGCTGCGATGCTAGCACGCAGCCGGCAGCGGACCGCCAAGCCGTCTGGATATTCGCTGCCAGTGTCTCTACCATAGCGCGAATCGCGGGCGCCACTCCTGCAGCGACCCGCCGAAATTCTTTTTACAACAACCGGTTGATAGAATGAAGTTGGCTTATCGGTGGGCAATCCTGATTGCTCTTGGCGCTTTTTTAACCGCGCCCGTGTTTGCAGAAGGTGATGCCGAACGCGGCGAAGTGCTGGCGTATTCCTGCCTCGGCTGCCACGGCATCGAAGGGTACCGCAACGCTTATCCATCGTTCCGGGTTCCACGGCTTGGCGGTCAGAAGGCCGACTACATAGCGGCAGCACTGCGCGGCTATCGTGACGGCGAACGCGATCACGGCACGATGCGCGGTCAGGCGGTCAGCCTGTCGGATCAGGAGATCGACGATCTGGCGGCCTATTTCGCGAGCTACCCGAACGAAACGATTGCCGCGGGCGGCGAACAGGCGCCCGAATTCGACAAGGCGGCGACCTGCGTAGCCTGTCACGGCGCCAACGGTATCGGCGTACAGCCAACCTGGCCGACGCTGGCGGGTCAGCACGAAGACTACCTCGTGCACGCACTCGAGCAGTATCGCGACGGCGTGCGCAGCAACGTGCTCATGATGCCCATGGCAACCAACCTCACCGACGCCGACATTCGCGCGCTGGCAGCGTACTACGCCGGTCTCGAGGGTCTCGAAACCACCGAGAAGTAGCTACATGGCCGCGCTGCCCGCCCACGTCGCTCTGCAGGGCGACGGCGTGTACTCGGTGGATGCGCATTACCTGCGTCCCGGGCTGGCAGCCAGTCATCTGCTCGTGAACGACGACGCTGCGGCTTTCGTCGACACGGGTACCAACTACAGCGTGCCGTTCCTGCTGTCGGCCCTCGAAGCCGTAGGGCTAAGACCCGAGCAGGTGGAGTACGTGCTGCTGACGCACATCCATCTCGATCATGCGGGCGGCGCCGGTCTGTTGATGGGCTCGCTGCCGAACGCACGTTGTGTGGTCCACCCGCGCGGCAGCCGGCACATGGCCGATCCCTCCAAGCTCATGGCCGGCACGCGCGCCGTGTACGGTGAAAGGCGCACCGAGCGGCTCTACGGCGAGATTGTGCCTATCGAAGAGTCGCGGCTCGTAGTGCCGGAGGACGGCACGGAGATGATGCTCGGCTCACGGCCGCTCGAGTTGTTCTATACCGAAGGTCACGCACGGCACCACTACTGCATCCACGATCCCGACAGCGAGGGTGTTTTCACCGGCGACAGTTTCGGCGTTTCCTATCGGGCGCTCGATACGGCGGCGGGTGCTTTCGTATTCCCGTCGACGACACCCGTACACTTCGACCCCGGGCCGGCGCACGCCGCCGTCGAAGCGATCCTGTCGCGCGGACCGAAGCACGCCTACCTGACACACTACAGCCGCGTCGACGATCTCGAGCGACTTGCCGGCGACCTGCACGAGTGTATCGACGGTTTTGTCGCCATTGCCGAGTCTCACCGCGCGGCGGACGATCGGCTGGAGCGTATCCGAAGCGACCTGTTCGAGTTTCTTGCGGAGCGTATCGTGGCTCACGGTTTCGAAGACGATCGGGAAACCATTGCGACCCATATCGACGCCGACGTCGAGCTCAATGCCCAGGGGCTCGACGTGTGGCTTTCTTCTCGCTGACACCGGGACGGACTCATGACACAGGCTTCCGACGACACCTTTCGCGCGTTTCGCATCAACGAGATCGACGGTACCGTAAGCGCAGACTTCACCGACATGCGCATCGACGAATTGACGCCCGGCGATGTCGTGATTCGGGTCAGTCACTCGACGATCAACTACAAAGACGCGCTGGCGGCGACGGGTGCCGGCAGGATTCTGCGAACCTACCCGCTGAACGGCGGCATCGATCTCGCCGGGACGATCGTCAGGTCCGACGACCCGGAACTCGAGCCCGGCATGCGCGTCGTCGTCAACGGCTGCGGGCTTTCGGAAACCCTGGACGGCGGCTACGCGGAATTTGCCCGCGTACCTGCCGACGCCTGTGTGCCGCTGCCCGAGGACATCAGCAACTTCGAAGCGATGCAGATCGGTACGGCGGGGTATACGGCAGCGCTGGCCGTACATCGCCTGGAACAAAACAATCAGCGCCCGGAAAACGGCCCCGTCGTCGTGACCGGTGCCACCGGCGGCGTCGGCAGTCTCGCGATCGACATGCTGGACGGGCGCGGTTACGAAACCGTTGCCGTTACCGGCAAGGCGTCGGAAACGGATTACCTGAAGTCGATCGGTGCGCGCCGCGTGCTGATCCGCGACGAACTCGATCTCGGTAAACGGCCACTCGAGAAAGCCCAGTGGGCGGGCGCCATCGACAACCTGGGCGGCGACATTCTGACCTGGCTGACCCGCAGCATGGACTACGGCGGCAACATTGCGAGCATTGGGCTGGCGGCGAGCCCGGAGCTCAAGACGACCGTTCTGCCGTTCATTCTGCGCGCCGTGTGTCTGCTCGGCATCAACTCGGTCGATACGCCGCGCGACCTGAGGCTTAGCGTCTGGTCGCGGCTTGCTGGGGACCTGAGGCCTACGCGCCTTGCGCGCATCGGCCACACGGAAATCGGCTTCGAGGCGCTGCCTTCGGCGTTTCAGGCGTACCTCGACGGCAAGATTACCGGGCGCACGGTGGTCGTCATTGGCTCCGACGCCAGCGGCTGACGCGGCGCATCGGCGGCTGCGGCCTTCCGGTAGTGTGCGCTCGTCGTTGGTACTGGGCAGCGGTTTGCTTACACTAGGACCGTTTGATCACAAGACCGAGCCGCTTGTTGCTGGACACGACCCACGACATAGCAACACCCGAAGGCGTTGAGCTCAAGCTGCCCGTTGCGGGCCTAGCCGCGCGTTCGCTCGCATGGCTCATCGACGCAATGATCAAGCTCATCGTTGCGTCCTTCGGCAGCACTGCATTCCTGGTATTCGGCGGCGCGGGCGTGGGCCTGCTGCTGCTGCTGGCGTTTACGTTGCTGTGGCTCTACAACGTGCTCTTCGAGGTGTTCGCGAACGGCGCAACGCCGGGCAAGAAGGCCCTGGGCGTGCGCGTGGTCAACCTCAACGGCACGCCGGTCGGCTGGTCGGGATCGACGGTACGCAACCTGCTGCGCTTCGTCGATTTGCTGCCGGGCACGTACCTACTGGGCCTCCTGAGCGTATCCTTGAGTGCGCGTTTTCAGCGTCTCGGCGATCTCGCTGCCGGCACCATTGTCGTGTACGACACGGCGGTCGTGCCGCCAATGCGAGCGGGTTCCGAAAAACCGCTGCCGATCACCGTGCCGTTGTCGGCCGTCGAGCAGCAGGCCATCGTCAGCTATGCGGAGCGCGCGCCGAGAATGAATGACGAACGCGTCGCCGAGCTGGCGTCGCTGCTCGAACCGGTGCTCGGCCAGGTCGACTCCGAAACGCTCAAGCGTCACGCAAGCTGGATTGCGGGTAGCGGGCAATGAAGCAGGAAGCGTTCGAGAAACAGAACCGGGCGGTGTGGGAGCAGATGGAGGCGTGGATCGAGGCGTTGAATACGCGCCGCGTCGACAAGCTGGACGACGGTGAGTCGATAGGCCGCGATTTTCCCGGTCTGTATCGGAAGGTCTGTCATCATCTTGCGCTGGCGCGTGCCAGACGCTACAGCGCCGGTCTGCAGCAGAGGCTCAACCAGCTCGCGCTCGACGGCCACCAGCATATGTATCGTGCGCGGCTGCCGTTTTTTTCGGCAACGGCACGGTTTTTTGCCAACGACTTCCCGGCGGCTTTTCGCCGGCACTGGCGCTACGTGCTTCTGTCGCACGCCGTGTTCTACCTGCCGGCGTTCGCCATGGCGCTTGCCGTTATCCTGCAGCCCGCGTTGATTTATTCATTGCTCGATCCGGCCACGGTCGTCGGCATGGAGATCATGTACGACCCGGCAAACGATCGCCTGGGACGCGAACGGCAGTCCGATACCGACCTCATGATGTTTGGTTACTACGTCTACAACAACATCTCGATCGGTTTCCAGATATTTGCGGGCGGCCTGTTGTTCGGACTCGGCAGCCTGTTCTTTCTCGTCTTCAACGGGCTGTACTTCGGGGCGGTCGCAACGCACCTGACGGCGGCGGGTTACAGCTCGACGTTCTGGACCTTCGTCATTGCCCACGGCGCGCCCGAGCTGACGGCAATAGTCGTCTTCGGCGCAGCCGGTCTCATGCTTAGCCTCAAGGCGATTGCACCCGGCCGTAAACGCCGTTGGCATGCCGTACGCGATGCGGCAACCGACGCTCTGCCGCTCGTTTACGGCGGCACCGCCATGCTGTTGCTGGCGGCGTTTGTCGAAGCGTTCTGGTCGTCGACGACCTGGCCGCCTGCGTGGGTCAAGTACTCCGTAGGTACGGTGTTCTGGCTACTGACCTACGGTTACCTTCTGCTGTTGGGCCGCAATGAACCTCGATAAGGTCACCGCCGTATTGCGACCGCGCAGCCCCTGGGAGGCTGCAGACTTCGGCGTCCGGCTGGTGCGCCGCGATGCGGCCGCCGTGTACAAGGTGTGGTTCGCAACCTCGCTGCCGCTGTTGCTCCTCGCCATCGTGTGGATCTACGCAACGCCGTGGCCGGGACTCGCCCTGCTGCTCTACTGGTGGTTCGAGCCGGTGCTGGACGGTCCCATCCTGGACGTGATTGCCCGCCGCCTGTTCGGCGGCGACGCGGACGTCGGTACGACGGTGCGCCGCGCGCCGGCTTTTGCCTGGCGCAATCGCCTGTTCCTGTTGACGCCGAAGCGTCTGCATTTTGCGCGCTCGGTTGCGATGCCGATTACCCAGCTCGAACAGTTGAGCGGCGCAACGCGCCGGCAGCGCTCCAAGGTACTGAATACCCACGTTCTGAATCACGGTATGGGCGTGACGGTGGCCTACCATCATCTGTGGAGCGCCGCGTACTTCGGCATCATTCTGGGCTTCCTGGCGTTTATCCCGCCGGAATACCGCCTCGAAGGTCCTCTCGACTGGCTCGGCTACCTGTCCGAGTCGGACGACAATCACGCCAAGGCGGCCAATCTGCTGCTGTTCTATTTCGCGCAGTCGCTGTTGCAGCCGTGGTTTGTCGGCGCCGGTTTTGGCCTCTACATCAACTGCCGCACACGCCTCGAAGCCTGGGACATCGAACTCGTGTTCCGGCGGATGGCGACGAAGCGCACGGCAGCCACTGCGACGGCCGTAACGGCTGCAATGATGCTTGCGGCGGGCCTTGCCGTTTCGGTCGGCAGCTCCGCAGCGTACGCCCAGGAGGACAGCGCGGACGGAAGCGACCCTGGCTTCGCCGGATTCTGGACGAGTGACGACATTGCGGACGAACTCGATGCCGTGTTCGAGACCGAAGCGCTGAACACGATGGAGACGCGCAAGACCTGGGTCCGCAAAAACCCCGAGAGCGAGCGGACGAGTTCGGGCGACAACTCGGCCTTCCGCGAGGCCATGAGAAGTATCGGCGAGCTGTTTGCGCTGATCGTCGAGTTCGGTTTCTGGATACTGGCGGCGCTGGTCGTACTGTTCGTATTCCTGACCCGGCAGTATTGGCTGCCGTATCTGCTGGCCGGCTCGCCGGTACGGCAACGCTCGGCGCGCGTCATGCTCGCCAGCGGCGAGGTCCGCGCCGAGGAGCTGCCCGACGACGTACCGGCCAGCGTCCGGGCACTCTGGCAACGTGGTGACCGACGTGCGGCGCTGTCACTCCTGTATCGGGCCAGCGTATTCGAACTCGTTCGCCGCTACGGCGTGCGCCTTCCGCGCAGTGCAACCGAAGGCGGCTGCCTGGCTGCGGTCGCCGCGCAGACCGGGGCTGCACAAAGCGGTTTGTTCCGGCGCATCGTCAACGCGTGGGTCATGCTGGCCTATGGCGCACGCGTGCCGTCGACCGAAGAGGTGGAGAGCCTGCTCAGCGCCTGGCCCGAGCAATACGGCGAGGCCTCGTCATGAATTCGCGAATCGGCAGCATCGTAATGACACTCGTGATTGCGGGCCTGGTCGGCTGGTTCCTTCTGACCCACGAGCGGCAGGAGCGGGAGTTCTATGTCGGCTTTTCCGGGGAGGCCCGCTACAACCCCTTTCTTGCCGCCGAGCGCCTGCTCAACGAACTCGACATCGAGGCGGACTCGCGCGAAACCTTCAGGCCGAGCGAGTGGCTGCCGCCCGGCACCGACACGCTGGTCGTGTACGCCAATCCCGTGCTGACCGAATCGGCCGAACTGGCCAGCCTCCACTACTGGGTCAGCGTCGAGGGCGGGCATCTCGTGATGCTGCCGCCGAGGAACGACGACGTGAGCGTCGACGTGCTGCTCACCGAGTTTGGTCTGATCATGGAGCCGGTCGACGACGTACTGGAGGACACCGGCAGTGAGGAGGACGCGGCCGACACAGATGCCGCAGCCGAAGCGCTCGAAGACGACGTCGACTACGAAGTCGATCTGTCGCTGACCCAATACCGGCTTATGGCACTCGACGCTGACGCCAGCGCGAGCCTGACCGACGATCTGGGCAACATTGTCCTGCGCAGGGCCGAGGGCAACGGCTACGTAACGGCCGTGGCCAGCGAGTATTACTTCGACAACTACCGGCTCAACGAAGCAGACCATGCACGCCTGCTGCTCGACGTGGTTGCCGGCTACGTCGTGCCGGGGAACGTGTGGTTCGTTTTCCAGATGTCGTTCCCGCCCCTGTGGAAAGTGATTCTCGACGCGGCGCCGTATCTCCTTCTGACCCTGGCGCTCATGCTCGTGTTCTGGCTCTGGTCGCGGATGCCGCGATTCGGTCCGCTCATCGAGGCCCGGCAGGACAGCCGCCGGTCAATCGGCGAGCACGTCGAGGCTGCCGGGCGTTTCGGCTGGCGCTATGACGGCGCTGCTGCGCTCATCGACGATACGGTTCGCGCAACCTTGCACGACGCCGAGCGCCGCCACCCGGGCATTGCCCGCCAGCCGCGCGCGAAACAGGCCGAAACCCTGGCGCACATGACCGGCCTCGATGCACAGGACATTCTCGATGCACTGGGCGGCGGAGAGATGCCTGCGCGCGATTTCACCGAGAGTATTCAGTTACTGCAAATACTAAGGAAAAGACTATGAACGAGACCTCCTCCGAGGGTGGCCAGCTGCGCGAACTCGTCGGGCAAATGCGGAGCGAAATCTCGCGCGCGTTTGTCGGTCAGGAGGCCGTGGTCGACGGGATTGTGATTGCCCTGCTGTCGGGTGGACACGTGCTCCTGGAAGGTGTGCCGGGACTGGGCAAGACGCTGCTCGTGAAAGCAATGGCGGAAGCGTTCGGGGGCAAATTCTCGCGTATCCAGTTCACGCCCGACCTGATGCCGAGCGACGTCAGCGGTCACGCGGTCTACGACCCCAAGTCCGAACGCTTTCGCATTCGCCGGGGTCCGGTGTTCACCCACTTGCTGCTTGCCGACGAAATCAATCGCGCGCCGGCCAAGACGCAGGCCGCGCTCCTCGAGGTGATGCAGGAGAACCAGGTGACGATCGAGGGCCAGTCCTCACCGCTCGACCCGCCGTTCATGACGGTGGCGACGCAAAACCCCGTCGAGCACGAAGGCACCTACCCGCTGCCCGAAGCCCAGCTTGACCGGTTTCTGCTCAAGGTGCTGATCGATTACCCGGCACACGACGACGAAATCAAGATCGTCACGGCCGTCACCGGCGGCCGCGTCGGCGACGCGCTTGATGTCGAGGGTGTTCGGACCGTCATGAGCCCGGCGCACGTCGTTGCGGCTCGCAAGCTCGTCGCGGGTACCCGCGTCGACGCCAGCGTCGTGGACTACGCGGTTCGCATCGTTCGCGAAACCCGGGAGGCCAGCGGCATACGCATGGGCGCCGGTCCGCGCGGTTCGATCGCGCTGATTCGTGCCGCACGCGCCGTTGCCGTCATGGCGGGCCGGGATTTTGCGACGCCGGACGATATCCGGCAGATCGCGATACCGGCGCTCCGGCACCGCATTGCGCTGGCGCCAGAACTCGAAATCGAAGCCTATCGCCCGGACGACATACTGGCTGACCTGCTCAACACCGTGAGTGCGCCACGGCAGTGATACCGCGTTCCGGACTGTTTGCGCTATTACTGCTGCTGGCACTGCTTGCCGCAGCGGCGATTGTCGTGCCGGGGCTCGGTACCGTCTGGTGGCTGTGCGTCGCGGGCATCGGTGTGTTCATGGCCGTCGATGCCGCGCTTGCCTATCGCAGTCCGTTACCGGAGGTCAGCCGCAAGCTGCCGTCGTCGATGTCGCTCGCGAGCTGGGTGCAGGTCACACTCACTCTGGAAAACCGCCGTGCCGGCCGCCAGTTGATCGTTGCCGTGTACGATGCGTACCCGCAATCGTTCAATGCCAGGGGCATGCCCGTGACGATCTCGCTGCCGCCGGGGCGGTTCGTCGACATTGCCTACGAGCTGCGCCCGACCGAACGAGGTCCGTTCACGTTCCCTGCAACCGAGCTTCGTATCGCGTCGCCGCTGCTCTTGTGGTGGCGTCGCGTCCGCGTCCCCCTCGAGTCGGAGGTGCGCGTTTACCCCAATTACTCGACGATCAAGAAACTCCTTGCTTACGAGGTGGACAATCACCTGAAGCTTGCGGGTGTCCGCATGAGCCGGCGGCGTGGCGAGGGTATCGAGTTCCATCAGCTGCGCGATTACCGGGAAAGCGACAGCCTGCGCGCGATCGACTGGAAGGCGACCTCGCGGATGTCGCGCCTGATCGCGCGCGAGTATCAGGACGAGCGCGATCAGCAAATCGTCTTCGTACTGGATGCCGGACGGCGGATGCTGGCGCGCGACGCCGAACTGAGCCACTTCGATCACGCGCTCAACGCCATGTTGCTCATGAGCTACGTTGCCCTGCGCCAGGGCGATTCGGCGGGTGTCATGACCGTGGGTGAAACGCGGCGCTGGCGGCAGCCCCGCAAAGGCATGGATGCTGTGAACGGCCTGCTCAACCACGTTTACGACGTGCAGCCCGAGGCCGTCGAGATCGACTACATTGCGGCCGCCACCGAGCTTGCCGTCAGGCAGCGCCGCCGCGCGCTGGTCGTATTCCTGACCAACATCCGCGAAGAGGATTCCGAAGACCTGCGCGTGGCCACCAATCTGCTGCGCAGGCGGCACCTCGTGATGCTGGCCTCGCTGCGCGAACGGGCGCTGGACGAACGCCTGCAGAAACCGGTCAGCGGTTTCGAGGATGCACTTGCGGTTGCCGCGACCAGCCAATATCTCGAACAGCGCCGGGAGTCGCAGAATCTGCTGCGCGCAAAAGGCGTGTTCGTCGAGGACTGCCTGAGCGAGGATTTGCCCGCCGCCATTACCAGCCGCTATCTCGCGATCAAGCGTGCGGGCATGCTCTAGCCGCTGCCGCAAACCCGATCGCCGCCGCAGCGTTTGCGGCACTCCGGCATAAATTTACCAACCGCTCTATTTGGGAATGGGCCTTTCGCTGGTTTAGAATCCTCGCCCCGCTGGTTTTAACGGCGATTAAAAACGCCGCTCGAGACCCGCCGGGGCCGCTGTTGGCTGCCCGCTCGGCAAGCCCGACAAGGCGTACAAAAGGCGCATTGCCTATGGAAACCCCGCCTATGGAAACCTCACCAAAGGAAACCGCATGAGTGCAGGAGCAAGATTCTGGGCCGCGCTCGACGCTGAGCGGCCGCTCAAGGTCGTCGGCACGATCAACGCCTATACGGCACTTCTGGCCGAAAAAGCCGGCCACAAGGCCATCTATCTGTCCGGCGCCGGCGTTGCCAACGCGTCGTTTGGCCTGCCGGATCTCGCGATGACGACCTTGAACGACGTCTGTGAAGACATCCGCCGGATTGCGGGTGCCACCGAACTGCCGCTTCTGGTCGACGCCGATACCGGCTGGGGCAGCGCGTTCATGATCGGCCGGACGATCCGGGAGATGACCCGGGCCGGCGCCGCGGGCTGTCACATGGAGGACCAGGTGGCGGTCAAACGCTGCGGGCACCGACCCGGCAAGGCGCTCGTCGACTCGGCCGAAATGTGCGATCGCATCAAGGCGGCCGTGGACGCCAAAACGGACCCGAAGTTTTTTGTCATGGCGCGCACCGATGCACACGCGGTCGAGGGTCAGCAGGCGGCGCTGGACCGCGCCGCGGCGTACGTCGAAGCCGGTGCCGACATGGTGTTCGCCGAAGCGCTCGAAACCGCGGATGAATACCGGCAGTTCACGTCCGCGATCAAGGTACCGGTACTCGCCAACCTCACCGAATTCGGCAAGACCCCGCTGTTTACGGCCGACGAGCTGGCCGCGGTGGGGGTAGCCATGACCCTGTATCCCTTGAGCGCGTTCCGCGCGATGTCGCGAGCGGCGCTCGAGGTGTACCAGACCATACACGACAGCGGCAGCTCGGCCGGAGCCGTCGATCACATGCAGACGCGCATGGAGCTTTACGACGTACTCGGCTATCAGGATTACGAAGACAAGCTCGACGAGCTGTTCGCCGAAAAAGGCCTCAACACGGGAAACTGAATGCTCGGGCAAAGGGCCCGAACGGGAGATAAAGCAATGGGTGACAGCAAGAAAACCGGCGGTCTTGCCGGCGTGACGGCCGGGCAAACCGCGCTATGCACTGTCGGCAAAGAGGGCGCGGGCCTGACCTACCGCGGCTACGACATATACGATCTGGCGGACAACGCAGGTTTCATGGAAGTGGCCTACCTGCTGTTGAAAGGTGATCTGCCGACGCAGGCGGAACTCGATGCCTACGTTGCGCGGATCAAAACCCTGCGCGGTCTGCCGGATGCATTGAAGACCGTGCTCGAAATGATTCCCGCGGACGCGCACCCCATGGACGTGCTGCGCACCGGCGTATCCTTCCTCGGCAACATCGAGCCCGAAGGCGATTTCTCCAATCAGGCGGACGTAGCGGACCGGCTGCTCGCTGCGCTGCCGTCGATGATGGTGTACTGGCATCGTTTCCACGCCGACGGCGCGCGCATCGACACGGAGACCGACGACGACAGCATTTCGGGTCACATACTCCACATGCTGCATGGCAAACCGCCCGAGCCGCTGCACCAGAAATCGCTCGACACGACGCTGATCCTGTACGCGGAACACGAGTTCAACGCGTCGACGTTTGCGGGGCGCGTCATTACCGGCACGCTGTCGGACATGCACTCCGCCGTGGCTGGCGCCATCGGCGCGCTGCGCGGCCCGCTGCACGGCGGCGCAAACGAAGCGGCCATGGAGCTGATACAGAAATTCGACTCGGCGGAAGCGGCAACCCGCGGCATTCACGAGATGCTGGCCCGGAAAGATCTGATCATGGGCTTCGGCCACCGCGTCTACACGACCTCCGATCCGCGTAACGAAGTCAACAAGCGCATGTCGCGCGAACTGGCGGAAAGCGTTGGCGACACGGTGCTGTACCCGGTGTCCGAGGCCATCGAGAAGGTCATGTGGGACGAGAAAAAGCTGTTTGCGAACGCGGACTTCTACGCGGCCACGGTCTACCATTTCATGGGCGTACCGACCTACCTGTTCACGCCGATTTTCGTTTGCTCGCGCATCACGGGCTGGGCCGCTCACGTCATGGAGCAGCGCTCGAACAACAAGCTGATTCGACCGGCTGCCGACTATACAGGGCCGGATCTCAAAGCCTGGGTGCCCATTGCCGATCGCGGCTAGCGAATCCACATTGCCAATCAACGCCCGGCCGGCTACGGCCGGGCAACCACACTCTTCTTCGGAGAACACACTCATGTCAGGAGCTGATATTCGCTCGGCCGTCCGTCCCGACTGGGACCAGGTACTCGTCGACATTGCCGATTACGTCTGCAATGCCGAGATCGATTCCGAGCTTGCATACGAGACGGCGCACTACTGTCTCATGGACACCCTCGCCTGCGGTTTCCAGGCACTCGACTACCCGGCCTGCACCAAGCTCCTGGGGCCTGTCGTGCCCGGTGCCACGCTGCCGGGCGGTGCGCGCGTGCCCGGCACGTCGTTCGAGCTGGAACCCGTCATGGCGGCGTTCAATATCGGCGCCCTGAATCGCTGGCTCGATTTCAACGATACCTGGCTGGCTGCCGAGTGGGGCCACCCGTCGGACAATCTGGGCGGCATCCTCGCCGTTGCCGATTACCTGAGCCGTCAGGCGCGCAGCGAAGGCCGCGATCCGCTGACGATGCAGGACGTGCTGACGGCCATGATCAAGGCGCACGAGATTCAGGGTGTGCTGGCGCTCGAGAACAGCTACAACCGTGTGGGCCTCGATCACGTGTTGCTCGTACGCGTGGCATCGACGGCGGTCGTAACGCGGATGCTGGGCGGTGATCGCGAGACCGTGCTAAACGCCGTGTCCAATGCGTGGATCGACGGCTGTTCGCTCAGGACCTACCGGCACGCGCCGAACACGGGTTCGCGGAAGAGCTGGGCTGCCGGCGACGCCACGAGCCGCGCCGTGCGCCTCGCGCTGATCGCAATGACCGGTGAAATGGGTTACCCGTCGGCGCTGTCGGCCAAGACCTGGGGCTATTACGACGTGCTGTTCAAGGGCAACGAGTTCAAATTCCAGCGCGACTACGGCAGCTACGTCATGGAGAACGTCCTGTTCAAGATCTCCTACCCGGCGGAATTCCACTCGCAAACGGCGGTCGAAGCCGGCATGACGCTGCATCCGGCCGTGAAGGACCGCATCGACGACATCGAGAAGATCGTCATCGAAACGCAGGAGGCCGGCGTGCGGATCATCGACAAGACCGGTCCGCTCGACAATCCGGCCGACCGCGACCACTGCATCCAGTACATGGTGGCCGTGCCGCTGATCTTCGGCCGGCTGACGGCAGCCGACTACGAGGACGACGTGGCATCCGATCCACGCATCGACGCGCTGCGCGACAGGATGGAGGTTCGCGAAAACGAGCAGTACACGAAAGACTATTTCGATCCCGAGCTTCGTTACATCGGCAATGCGGTGCAGGTGTTCTTCAAGGACGGCACCAGCACCGACCGGATAGAGGTACACTTCCCGATCGGTCATCGCGAGCGCCGCGAAGAAGGTATTCCGGTACTGAAGCAGAAGTTTGTCGACAGCGTATCGCCGAAGCTCGCTGACGGGCAGTGGCAACAGCTCGACGCACTGTGTGCCGATCGCGACGCGCTCAGGAAAACGGCGGTCGACGACTTCATGGCCTTGCTCGTAGCCTGAGGTCTCGTCACAAGCCGTCGTGCGCCGGCAGCTGCTTCATCAATGGACTACCGTCAATGAATCAACAATGGGGGTAACATGCGATTCCTGATTCTCTGCACCATTCTGTTGTGTCTGGCGCTGCCCGCGTCGGCGGACGAAATCGAACGGCGCGTTGCCAACAACGGCAACCTGGTCATGGAGGACGTGCCCGAGATCCCGGCGGATATCGTCACTGGCCTCAATCGCTATCAGAACGTGCGTTCGGCAGGGTTCCGGGGCTGGTCCGCTGACGGCGAGAGCCTGTACGTCAACACGCGCTTCGGCGACGTTGCCCAGCTGCACCGTGTCGACCAGCCCGGCGGCGCCCGCCACCAGATTACGTTCTATCGCGAGCCGATCGGCGGCGTCAGCCGCCGCCCGGGCACCTCGACCCTGGCGTTTACGCGCGATGCCGGGGGCAGTGAGTTTGCCCAGATCTTCCTTTTGGATCCGGACGGCGGAGACGCCCAGATGCTGACCGACGGCGAATCGCGCAACGGCGCCGTACTCTGGGATCGGGACGGGCGGCGTCTTGCGTTTCAAAGCACGCGCCGCAACGGTGCGTCCAACGACATCTGGATCGTGGACCCCGACAATCCCGACTCGGCCGAAGTGGCCCTGGAGTCACCGGACGGCAGCTGGTGGGGCCCTTCGGAATTTTCGGCTTCGGGCAGCAAGATGCTGGTGCTGAACTACGTGTCCGTTACCGATTCGCGCGTGCACCTCGTGGATCTCGACAGCGGCGACACGCAGCTTCTGGCGGGCGGCGCTGCGTCGCCGAGCGTCAACTACCCGTTTGCGTTCGACGATGCCAACGACGGCTTCTGGTTCATTACGGATCGCTTAGGCGAGTTTCAAACACTGGCGTGGCAGTCTCTGGAACCCGGTTCCGAGCCCGTCTACGTAACGGCGGACATCCCGTGGAACGTCGACGGCGGCGCGATATCCGACGATCGCCGGCGTGCGGCGTTTTCGGTCAACGAAGGCGGCCGCACGGCGCTCTATCTGCTGGACCCCCGAAACCGCAAGTACCGCCGTGTCGACAACCTCCCCGTAGGTCTTGCCAGCAACTTCGAGTTCAGCCCCGACGGTCGCCAACTTGCAATGACGCTCAACACGGCCCGCACGCCGAGCGATACGTTTGTACTCGACCTGGGCCGTGGCCCGCTCGACTACGGCAAGTTGACGCGCTGGACCTACAGCGAAGTCGGCGGCCTCGATACCAGCGCGTTTGTCGAACCCGAGTTGATCGAATACCCCACCTTCGACGAGGTAAACGGTGAGGCGCGGCAAATACCGGCATGGCTGTACAAGCCGCCCGGCGACGGTCCGTTCCCGGTCGTCATCTCGATACACGGCGGGCCGGAGGGCCAGGCCCGGCCGTCGTTCTCGAGCACCTACCAGCTGTGGATGAAACAACTCGGTGTCGCCGTGCTCGTGCCGAACGTGCGCGGTTCCTCCGGATACGGCAAGACCTACGTGTCGCTCGACAACGGCATGCTGCGAGAGGATTCCGTCAAAGACATTGGCGCGCTTCTGGACTGGATTGCCGCGGAGCAGGATCTCGACCAGGACCGGGTCGCCGTGTTTGGCGGCAGCTACGGCGGCTACATGGTGCTGGCCAGCGCCGTGCACTATAGCGACCGTCTGCGCGCGGCCGTGGACATCGTGGGCATATCCAATTTCGTGACCTTCCTCGAAAACACCCAGGACTATCGCCGCGATCTGCGTCGTGTCGAATACGGAGACGAGCGCATTCCGGAAATGCGCGCTCATCTCGAAGCGATCAGCCCGCTCAACAACGTCGAGAAGATCAAGGTGCCGATGTTTGTCGTCCAGGGCGAAAACGACCCGCGCGTACCGGTGACCGAGGCCATACAGATGGTTGAAGCATTGCGCGAGCAGGGCGAAACCGTGTGGTACATGAACGCGCTGAACGAGGGTCACGGTTACCGCAAGAAGGAGAACCGCGACATCTACCAGCAGGCAACCGTGCTGTTCTTCCGCGAGCATCTACTAGAAGGCGAGTGACTCCCGCGGGCGAGCGGCAACGGCTCGAGGACGGCGTCCGGGCACTCGGGCAGTCGCTGAACGGCCGCCAGTTCGAGCAGCTCGAAGCGCTCGTCGACGAGCTGGAGCGCTGGAATCGCCGAATGAACCTGACCGCCGTGCGCGAGCGCGAAGCGATGCTGCCGCTGCATTTGCTCGACAGTCTCGCCGTGCGGCCGTACCTCGAGGGACGCCGCGTGCTGGATGTCGGCACCGGGCCCGGGTTTCCCGGGCTGCCGCTGGCGATTGCGGAACCCGAGCGCGAGTTTGTTCTGCTCGACAGCAATAACCGGAAAATCCAGTTCGTCGATCATGCGGCGGCGCATCTGGGCTTGCAGAACGTTACGGCGGTCCGAGCGCGCGCAGAGGACTTTGCACCCGGCGAGCGCTTTGATACGGTGATCGCCCGTGCGGTCGCAGAACTGGCTGCGCTCGCAGACATGGCCGGGCACCACGTGAGAGAGGACGGGGTGTTCGTGGCGCTGAAGGGGCGCTACCCGGCCCGAGAACTAGAACAACTCAGCGGTCACTGGGGGTGTACCGTTGCAGCGCTTTCCGTGCCCGGCCTCGACGAAGGTTCGCGCCACCTCGTGCTGATGACCCCCGCGTGACGGCCAATACAAGCACGCTTCGAAGCCGCGAAGATCGACACTGCGAGCATTCAGGTGTTGCCGACGAATTGAACTTATGACCCGTATCCTGGCTGTGGCCAATCAGAAAGGCGGCGTGGGCAAGACCACGACCTGCGTCAACCTCGCCGCTTCGCTTGCGGCAACGCAGCGTCGCGTGCTGCTGGTCGATATGGACCCGCAGGGCAACGCGACGATGGGTTGCGGCATCGACAAGATGAACCTCGAGGTGACGACCTGCGACGTGCTGTTGGGTGATGCCACCGCTGCCGACACGATCGTGTCGGCGCCCGAGGGCAATTTTGCGGTCTTGCCGGGCAACGACGATCTGACCGTTGCCGAGGTCGAGCTGCTGCAGCGCATCGGTCGCGAGATGCAGCTTGCCAAGGCGCTCGCGCCCGTGGCCGGCCTTTACGATTTTGTGCTGATCGACTGCCCGCCGTCGATCAACATGCTGACCGTCAACGCCCTGACGGCGGCGGATGGCGTGCTGATCCCGATGCAGTGCGAATACTATGCGCTGGAAGGCCTGTCCGCGCTCCTGAATACCGTTGAGCAGATTCGCGACACCGTCAATCCGAAACTGGACGTGTACGGTATTCTGCGCACGATGTTCGATCCGAGGATCAATCTTTCCAATGAGGTATCGCTGCAGCTCATCGAACACTTCGAGTCGAAGGTGTTCCGCACCGTCGTGCCGCGCAACATTCGCCTTGCCGAAGCGCCCAGCTTCGGCCGACCGGCGCTCCTGCACGATCGCAGTTCCCGCGGAGCCATTGCGTACCTGGCGCTGGCGGGCGAGATTTTGAGACGCGAAGACGCACGTACCGCCGCTCCGGCCTAATGCACGTGCGACCCGACTGTGTCCTGTCTCGCAAATACGTTGCATAAGTCGCGCGCAAATTTTTGTATCCGGCAAGGCGCGCCGACGAGGCATATTGGGAATATGCCGAGGAGGCGCAACGCCGCCAGGTACAAAAAGATGCCGCGCATCGCTCATCGGCAATCGGCCGACCTATTTGCGGGACAGGACACTAGGTAAACATTTATGAACGCACGTAAGAAACGTCTTGGCCGCGGGCTCGATGCCCTGCTCAGCAAACCCGCTCAAAGCACGCCGGCTGCCGAGGCCCCGGCCAGCGCCGAGGCGCCCGGTGACGGCACGCTTCGCAACATCCCCGTCGAGCACCTGTCCCGCGGCAAATACCAGCCGCGTGTCGACATGCGGCAGGAATCGCTGAACGACCTGGCCGAGTCGATAAAGAGCCAGGGTGTCGTGCAGCCGATCGTCGTGCGCCCGGTCAAAAGCGGTGGCAGCACACCGTACGAAATTGTCGCCGGCGAGCGCCGCTGGCGCGCGGCGCAGCTGGCCGGACTCGCCGAGGTCCCGGCGCTCGTCCGCAGCATCGACGATGAAGACGCCATTGCAATGGCGCTCATCGAGAACATTCAGCGCGAAAACCTGAATCCGCTCGAGGAGAGCCGTGCGCTCGAGCGGCTGATCGACGAGTTCGATCTGACCCACGCGGAGGCGGCGCAGGCCGTGGGTCGCTCGCGAGCCGCCGTCAGCAACCTGCTGCGCCTGGCTGAGCTGTCGGAGCGCGTCAAACCCATGCTCGAAGACCGCTCTCTCGACATGGGGCACGGCCGCGCGCTGCTGGCGATACAGGACTCCGCGAAACAGTACGAAGCGGCCCGGCAGGTTGCCAAACAGGGTTTGTCGGTGCGCGCAACCGAACGCCTGGTCAAACGCCTGCTCAACGGGAGTGCCGCAAAACCCGCGGCTCCCAAGGAGAGCAATGCCGACATTCGCCGTCTCGAGGTCGACATCTCGGAGAAGCTCGGCGCCAGCGTGCGCATCGAGCACGGCAAAAAGGGCGACGGCAAATTGACCATTCGCTATAACAGTCTCGACGAGCTGGACGGCATCCTGGAACATATAAAGTAAGCCGGTCGTTGCAGCAGGCGCGATACGGCGCTGCGGCGTGCGGAAGTCGCACCCCAAACCGGTACTGGATCAACCAAAGCAGCCCGCCACCGGGGGTACACTGGTGGCATGTTCGGTTTTGGGCAACCCGTTCCTCGAGTCGTGCGCCTTGTGTGCAGCGTCGTGCTGCCGGTGGCCATCGTTTCGGGCTGCGCCGGGCAAGCGCACAGAGCGGACACGGATACCGAGATCATTCCCATCGGCGCGCCGGGGCCGGCCGAACTCGAATGCCGCGCGCCCGAGGTCGGCGACGAAAAGAGCGCCATGCTCGATTCGACGCAGGTTCGTATAGAGCGGCTGGTCTACCATTCCTCGCGCTGGTTCGACGGTCTGTTCGGCAGCAGCAATACTGAGTGTGCGGGCGACGTCAGCCGCGGCCACATCGGCGCCGGCCTGCGTTGGGACCAACGCGACGCAACCCGCTTTCGGGGCCGCTTTCGGGCGCGGGTAGCGCTGCCCGCCATCGACAAACGCGCACGGCTCGTCGTCGGGCGCGGCGACGCGGATCGTTTCATCGACGGCAGCGACGAGGAAGACGCGCGGTCGTTGCCCGATCGCTTCACCGAATTCGAAGACCAGGAGTTCCTGCTCGGGCTCGGTTATTCGGGTGACGAGGGCCTGCGGAGCGGCTGGGATCTCGGTGCGGGCATCAAGTTTTCCACGCCGCTCGATCCGTACGCGCGCATTCGCTACAACCTCAATCCTCTGGTTGCCGAGCGCTGGCTGTGGCGGGTCTCCCCGCAACTCTTCTGGCAGGACTCCCGCGGCCAGGGCATATCCCTGAACAACGAGATCGACTTTGCGGCAGGCCGCCAATGGCTGTTCCGGAGTTATACCTCACTCGTAGAGGACGACGAGTCGCAGGGCCTCGAGTGGGCCACCAAGCTAACGGCCTACTACAGCATCAACCGCCGTTCGGCACTTGCGCTCAGCGCTTTCCGCAGCGGCGAGCGCGACTACGAAGTGCCGGTGCGCGACTACGGCTTCGAGGTCCGCTACCGTCGCAGCGTGTTGCGCGAGTGGTTTTTCGTCGAAGTCCTGTCGAGCATCTCCTACCCGAAGGAGTTTGCCGACGAGGCGCGGCGCCGTAATTTCGGCGTCGGCATCGAGTTCGAACTGCAGTTCGGCGAGTGGCCCGAGCGGCGCTAGCGCTCCGGTCTTACGCGACGTCGCCGACGCTCAGGTCCTCGCTGGAGTACACGGAGCGGATGATCTGAGGCATGACGGCTTCGGAGATCAGGAAGCCCTGCATACGGTCGCACTCGATGGTCTTCAGGAACTCGAAAACGTCCTGGCTTTCGACCCCTTCGGCACATACCGACATGCCGAGATTGTGCGCAAGGCCCGTGACGGCGGCGAGTACGGCCATGGCCGTACGATCGGATTGCGCTCGCTTGAGCGCCGCCGCGTGAATCTTGATCTCGTCGAAAGGCAGGCGTTCGAAGGTCGTCAGCGATGCGGCCGCGACCCGGAAGTCGTCGAGGCAGAGCCTGAAACCCTCGGCGCGAAGTTCGTTGATGGTTTTGACGTGCGGCGCTTCCGGGTTCGAGAGATCCTGCTCGATGAGTTCGAGGGTGAAGCAGTCCGGTGTGAATTTGAGTTCGCGAACGATTTTTGCGTAGCGAGCCGCCAACGCAGGTTCGTTCAGCAGGCTCGAGGCCAGGTTGATGCAGGCCGTCAGCTCGATGCCCTGCTCGTGCCAGGCGCGAAGTTGTGCGGCCGCTTTGCGGAGAACGAACTCCGTCAGTTTGCCCATGAGTCCAAAGGCCTCGATTTCAGGCAGGAACTCCATGGGCCCCAGAAGCCCCAGTTCCGGGTGTTTCCAGCGCACCAGGGCCTCGGCTTCCCGGGTCTGCCAGTCGTCGTTGCTGGCGCGTTCGACCTTGGGCTGGTAGCGAACTACAAACTCGAAATCATCGAAGGCGCGGTTGATGTCTTCCCGGGAGACCTTGAGCAGCCGGCGGCGGCAGCGCGTCGCCGAGTTCCGGAGTCCGTCGAAATCGGGCTTGCGGCCCACCCATTCCAGGTTGTCGATGCTCTGGATCTCGTCGAGCAGGCCGGATCGCGGACCGTTGGCGACGCGCGCCCGGTCGGCGGCAATCAGAATGCCCACCGGGGTCGAGCGGCCGGCCGCTTTCAGCATGGGCACCGTCTCGTCGCTCAGATCCGCGTCAGCGATGATCACGAGCCGGCGGGACTCGCCGGCGAGCAGCTTCTTGAGGGTGGCCGGGGTCGAGAAGAAACTCGCGGCAAAACTCATTTCACGGACGAGGTCGATGAGGACCGGTGAGGATTTCAGCGACTGGCTCGCGATCAACAGCATGTGGACTCCAGTTTTTGACGACGCGGAGAGGGGTTCCGCCATACCTCCTTATCGGCCGCCGGGGCCCAAAATTGAGCACGAATGAGGCGAATTTGGCGGCCCTGGGGACAGCCCGGACCGGCGAGGTAAAAAGGGCCGTTTTTCCCCGGAAAAAACGCCATTTTGACGGTCTCGACTTTGGTGGAATCTTTGTTGCTATGCACAAGGGGTGCCACTATAATGCGCACGCCTAATTTGAAGGCCCGCCTGGTTTTACCGCTTCGATCTGCGCCACGTCTGTCTTTGACCTGATCTTTTGTAAAAGGCGGTGGCGTTTTTAGTGCCGGAGGCATATCCCTCTCATGAGCGTCATGCTGAAGGTGCTGGCCGGACAAGCGGCTATCGGGCTGGTCGTCGCCGCAGCGTTCTGGCTTTTTGGCGGCCGCGTGGCGGGTTACTCGGCATTGCTCGGGAGCCTGGCCTGCGTTGTCCCCAACGGTTTCCTCGCGCTCAGGCTGGCGCTGCCCCGGCGTGACCCGGGGGCGAAGGCGCTGCTCCGGGCGGCGTGGATCGGCGAATTGGGCAAGCTGGCGCTGACCGTGCTGATGTTCAGCCTGGTACTCGCCACGGTCCGGCCCCTCGCGGGCGGGCCGTTGTTTACAGGATTTATTGCTTCGCAGCTCATGGTCCTCCTGGGGGCTTTCACGAGCGGCGAAGAAAAACGGCCGGTGCAAGACGAAGCACCGGTTAACAAGAACACGAAGGACACGAGCGTTTCGCATGGCGAGTGAAAACGGACCCCAGACCTCGGGCGACTACATCTCCCACCACCTTCAGAACCTGCAAGTTTGCAAGAGCGACGCGGGCGAATGGATATTCGGCAAGTGCCCGGGCGAGTTCTGGGCGGTCAATGTCGACTCGATGTTCTGGTCGGTATTCCTCGGCCTGATTTTCGTTTTTGCGTTCCGCAGCGCGGCCAAGAAGTCCTCGGCCGGCAAGCCCGGCAAGTGGCAGGCGTTTGTCGAAATCATCGTCGAATTCGTCGACAGCGCGGTCAAGGACACCTTCCACGGCAAGTCCAACCTGATCGCCCCGCTGGGCCTGACGATCTTCGTCTGGGTATTCCTGATGAACCTGATGGACCTCGTCCCGGTCGACTGGATACCGTACTTCTCCGAGCACGTCCTCGGGCTGCCTTACATGAAGGTCGTGCCGACCACCGACGTCAACATTACCTTCGGCATGTCGATATCGGTCTTCGTTCTGATCATCTTCTATACGATCAAGAACAAGGGTGTGTCCGGCTTCATCGGTGAGCTGACGCTGCACCCCATAGCGCCACCGACCAAAGGGCTCGGCCTGATTGCCGCCCCGTTTGTGATTGCGTTCAACTTCATTCTGGAGAGTGTGGCACTGCTGGCCAAGCCGGTATCGCTCAGTCTTCGGCTGTTCGGCAACATGTTCGCCGGCGAACTCATATTTATCCTGATCGCGCTGATCGGCTGGTTCCAGCTCCCGCTGCACTTCGGCTGGGCTGTATTCCACATTCTGATCGTTACGCTGCAGGCCTTTATCTTCATGATGCTGACCATAGTTTATTTGAGTCTGGCATCGGCAAAACATTGACGATTTCAGGCATCGAGAACATGCCTGAGCACATTTGAAAACATCCTGTTTAGGAGAAACTGATGGATATTGTTATTGGCTTAACGGCAATTGCCGTCGCACTTCTGATCGGCCTCGGCGCCCTGGGCGTCGGTATCGGCATGGGTCTGTTGGGCGGCCGATTCCTGGAAGGTGCCGCACGGCAGCCGGAACTGGCGCCAATGCTGCAGACGAAGATGTTCATCGTCGTCGCCCTTCTCGACGCCGTAGCCATGATTGGTGTGGGTATTGCCCTGTTCTTCGCGTTCGCAAACCCGTTTGTCGCGCAGTTCCAGGCAGCCACCGGCGGCTGATTGAAAAAGCCTTGAACCCTGCCGTCCCGGTTTCGGGGGCAGCCGCTTTTTCAACCTAGGAGTATCCAGTGGATATCAACGCTACTCTGTTTGGCCAGACGATCGCCATGATCGTGTTCGTCTGGTTCTGCATGAAGTTCATCTGGCCGCCGCTCCTGGCCGCCATCGAGGAGCGTCAGGAAAAGATCGCCGAAGGTCTTGCTGCCGCCGAGCAGGGCGCCGAACGTCTCGATCAGGCCAAAGCCGAAGCAGACGACATCGTCGCCGAAGCGCGCCGTCAGGCCAGCGCCATCCTCGATCAGGCCAACGCCCGCGCCAACGAAATCGTGGCGGAAGGCAAGTCCGACGGCACCAAGGAGCGTGAGCGCCAGCTCGCGGCCGCAAAGGCCGAGATCGAACAGGAGGCCAACCGGGCGCGCGAAGAATTGCGCGGTCAGGTATCGGCCGTTGCGATCGCCGGCGCCGAGAAAATCCTGAAGCGCGAGATCGACGCCTCAGCGCACGACGATATCCTGGGCAAGCTCGCCCAGGAGCTGTAGCGTCCGGGTGTTCTGACCAATGGCAGACAACAACACAATCGCACGACCCTACGCCCAGGCGGTTTTTGAAACCGCGAGCGACAGCGGTGAGCTTTCCGCCTGGTCGGAAGCGCTGGCTGTCGGCGCGGCGTTACTCGAGAGCGGTGAGGTTGCGGCCTATCTGGCGAACCCTTCCTTGAGTGATGCGCAGCGCTTCGATTTTCTGACCGGCCTGTTTGCGAAAGCCGGTGGCGGCGTGCTCTCGGGCGATCACGCGAAGGGCGGTAACTTCCTGAAGCTGCTGCTCGAAAACGGCCGCGTTGCGGCGCTGCCGGAAATAGCGGCCCATTTCGAGGCGCTCAAGGCGAACATCGAGAATACCGTCGACGTCACCGTGACGTCGGCAACGCCGGTTTCCGAGGACAAGCTCGCGCAGATCACGCGGGCGCTCGAAACGCGGCTCGGCCGTGACGTCCGGGTTGCGACCGAGGTCGACCCCACTCTCATTGGCGGCGCCGTGATCAAAGCCGGCGACGTCGTAATTGATGGATCAATGCGTGCAAGGCTCGATGGCCTTGCCAACGCGCTGGTCAACTAAAGAGGAAAAACACCATGGCACTCAAAGCTTCTGAAATCAGCCAGCTGATTAAAGAACGCATCGAGAACTTCGAGGCAACCGCCGAAGCGCGGGACATCGGCAGCGTTATCGCCGTGACCGACGGTATCGTGCGCATCCACGGCCTGACCGACGCACGCTACGGCGAAATGCTCGAATTCCCCGGCAATACCTTCGGTCTTGCGCTGAACCTCGAACAGGATTCGGTGGGCGCGGTCGTTTTGGGTGACTACAAGCACATCTCGGAAGGCGACACCGTCAAGACGACGGGCCGCATCCTCGAGGTGCCGGTCGGTCGCAACCTCCTGGGCCGCGTCGTTGACGCGCTCGGCAACCCGATCGACGGCAAAGGTCCCATCCAGTCGGACGAGTCGCGTCCGATCGAGCGGATTGCGCCGGGCGTCATCGAGCGCCAGTCGGTCGACCAGCCGGTACAGACCGGCCTCAAGTCGATCGACTCCATGGTGCCGATCGGCCGCGGCCAACGTGAGCTGATCATTGGTGACCGTCAGACCGGCAAGACGGCTGTTGCCGTCGACGCCATCATCAACCAGCGCGGCACGGGCGTTAAGTGCATCTACGTCGCCATTGGCCAGAAGGCCTCCTCGATCGCGGGCGTGGTTCGCAAGCTCGAGGAAGAAGGTGCGCTGGACCACACGATCATCGTTGCCGCTGCCGCCGCCGAAAGCCCGGCCATGCAGTACATAGCGCCGTATTCCGGCACGACCATGGGTGAGTTCTTCATGGACAACGGCGAGGATGCGCTGATCATCCACGACGACCTGTCCAAACAGGCTGTTGCCTACCGCCAGGTATCGCTGCTGCTCCGCCGCCCGCCGGGCCGCGAAGCTTACCCCGGCGACGTCTTCTATCTGCATTCGCGTCTTCTCGAGCGTGCTGCGCGCGTCAATGCCGACTACGTGGAAGAATTCACCAAAGGCAAGGTCACCGGAAAGACCGGTTCGCTGACCGCGCTGCCGATTATCGAGACGCAGGCCGGCGACGTGTCCGCGTTCGTACCGACGAACGTGATCTCGATTACCGACGGGCAGATCTTCCTCGAGTCGGATCTGTTTGCCGCTGGTATTCGTCCGGCCATCAACGCCGGCCTTTCGGTATCGCGCGTGGGTGGTGCCGCTCAGACCAAGATCATCAAGAAGCTCGGCGGCGGTGTTCGCCTGGCGCTTGCTCAGTATCGCGAGCTTGCAGCGTTTGCGCAGTTTGCGTCGGATCTCGACGCGGCCACGCGTCAGCAGCTCGAGCGCGGTGAGCGTGTCACCGAACTCATGAAACAGAAGCAGTATTCACCGCTGTCGGTGGCCGAAATGGCGCTGTCGCTCTACGCCGTCAACGAAGGTTTCATCGACGGGGTGGAGGTCGAGAAAGTCGTCGACTTCGAAGCCGCGCTGCATGACTTCGCGAAGGCGAACCATCAGGACACCCTGGACGCCATCAACGAATCGGGCGACTACAACGACGACGTCGCGGCAAGCCTCAAGGCGGTTTGTGAAGGTTTTGCCGAGAAGGGCGCTTTTTAGGATCGCGGTTTTTGCCGATACGGCAATAGACAGGCCGTAGAAACAGTAACAGCCACTGAGCAAACGGATACACCAGAGATAGATTATGGCGGGCGAAAAGGAAATACGTTCCAAGATCTCCAGCGTGAAGAACATGCAGAAGATCACGAGCGCCATGGAAAAAGTGGCCGCGTCGAAGATCCGCAAGGCGCAGTTGCTCATGGAAGAATCGCGCCCTTACGCCGAGCGTATCCGTCGCGTCGCTGGCCGGCTAGCGTTTGCCAATCCGGACTACAAGCACCCGTATCTGACCGAGCGCGAGGATGTCAAACGGGTCGGCTTCATCATCATCTCGACGGACCGCGGTCTTTGCGGCGGCCTGAACAGCAACCTGTTCAGGCAGGTCATCAGCGACATGACCCGGCTCAAGGACGAAGGCAAGGAAGTCGACCTCGTGCTGGTCGGCGCGAAAGCCGTGCAGTTCTTCCGCCGTTTCGGCGGCAGCGTCGTCGGTTCGGCATCCCACCTGGGTGACCGGCCGTCGGTCAACGAACTGATCGGTGCGATCAAGATCATGCTGGACGCGTACGAGGAAGGCCGCATCGACCGGCTGTTCCTGTATCACAACGTGTTTGTCAGCGCGATGAGTCAGAAGCCGGTGGCCGAGACCATTCTGCCCGTCAGTGAAATCGACCTGGGCGACGAGTCGCTGGCCGATCACTGGGACTACATTTACGAACCGGATGCGGGTGAGCTGCTCGACGACGTGCTGATGCGCTACATCGAGTCGCAGGTATACCGCGGCGCCGTGGAGAACTTCGCCTGCGAGATGGCGGCCAAGATGGTGGCGATGAAATCGGCTACGGACAATGCCGGCGACATCATCGACTCGTTGCAGCTCGAGTACAACAAGGCGCGGCAGGCGGCGATTACACAAGAGATTTCAGAAATTGTGGGCGGTGCGGACGCAGTGTCCGGCTAGCGCCCCGTTAGAGAGTTAGTTTTTTGGGCGCCAGAACGCGTCCAGGTCAAGAGGAACCGAAAACATGAGCACCGGAACTACTGTGCAGGTCATTGGCGCTGTCGTGGACGTGGAATTTCCCGCCGGCCAGATCCCCAAGGTTTACGACGCACTCAAGATCGACGACGGCGGCGTAACGCTCGAAGTTCAGCAGCAGCTGGGTGACGGCATCGTGCGCACGATCGCAATGGGTTCGTCGGAAGGCCTGAAGCGCGGCATGTCCGTGAGCAACACGGGTCAGCCGATTGCGGTGCCCGTCGGTGAGAAAACCCTGGGACGTATCATGGACGTTCTCGGTACACCCATCGACAACGCAGGCGAGATTGGTGCCGAAACGGAATTGCCGATCCACCGTGCTCCGCCGAGCTACGAAGACCAGGCGGCCACGACCGACCTCCTGGAAACCGGCATCAAGGTCATCGACCTGATCATGCCGATTGCGAAGGGCGGTAAGGTTGGCCTGTTCGGTGGCGCCGGCGTGGGCAAGACCGTCACGCTCATGGAACTCATCAACAACATCGCCAAAGAGCACGGCGGCTACTCGGTGTTCGCCGGTGTGGGTGAGCGTACTCGCGAAGGCAACGACTTCTACCACGAAATGACCGACTCAGGTGTTATCGACAAGGTAGCGCTCGTGTACGGCCAGATGAACGAGCCGCCGGGCAACCGCCTGCGTGTGGCGCTGACCGGACTGACGATGGCCGAAGCCTTCCGCGACGAAGGCCGCGACGTCCTCATGTTCATCGACAACATTTATCGTTACACGCTCGCCGGTACCGAAGTATCCGCGCTGCTCGGCCGCATGCCGTCAGCCGTGGGTTACCAGCCGACACTGGCCGAGGAAATGGGTGTGCTGCAGGAGCGTATTGCATCGACCAAGACCGGCTCGATCACGTCGTTCCAGGCCGTTTACGTACCGGCGGACGACCTCACCGACCCGTCGCCGGCCACGACCTTTGCTCACCTTGACGCCACGCTCGTACTCTCGCGCCAGATTGCCGAGCTGGGCATCTACCCGGCCGTGGATCCGCTCGATTCGACCTCGCGTATTCTCGATCCGCTGGTCATTGGTCAGGAGCACTACGACTGCGCGCGTAACGTGCAGGCCATCCTGCAGCGCCAGAAAGAGCTGCAGGACATCATTGCGATTCTCGGTATGGACGAGCTGTCGGAAGAGGACAAGCTCATCGTCAGCCGCGCGCGCAAGATCCAGCGGTTCCTGTCGCAGCCGTTCTTCGTTGCCGAAGTGTTCACGAACGCGCCCGGCAAGTACGTGTCGCTGGCCGAAACGATCCGCGGCTTCAACGGCATTGCCAACGGCGACTACGATCACATCCCCGAGCAGGCCTTCTACATGGTCGGCACGATCGACGAAGCGATCGAGAACGCGAAGAAGTACCAGTAAGGCAGATAGCAAAGACAGGACGGCAGCATGGCCACTATCGACGTCGACATCGTATCCGCCGAAGGCGAAATCCATTCGGGCGTGGCGCAAATGGTATACGCGCCCGCCAAGATGGGTGAGCTGGGTATTGCGCCCCGCCACGCGCCGCTGTTGACCATGCTCAAGCCCGGCGAAGTTCGCGTGGAAGACACCGACGGCAAAGAGCACATGTTCTACATTACGGGCGGCATCATCGAAATCCAGCCGCACCGCGTGACCGTGCTGGCCGATACGGCTTTGCGAGGCGATCAGCTCGACGAAGCCGCCGCGCTGGCCGCGCAGCAGGAAGCCGAGAAGGCGCTCGAAGGTGCGTCCGAAGAAACCGACCTTGCTCGCGCGCAGGCGGAACTTGCCGAAGCCACGGCGCGCTATCGCGCCGCGCAGAAGCTCAAGGGCAAACGCTGAGTTTCAGTACTGCACGCCTTCACGCATGATGCGGTCGGCGTAGTTCCAGGAGCCGATGATCCGGGTGCTGGCCTGATGGCCGGGCAGGTGTTTCCGCTGCCACTTGCGAAACTTCCGGACGTCGACTTCGGCGGGTATTTGCCAGTCGCGTGAACGGAAGTAGTACACGACGTACTCGTCAAGATAGCCCGAATCACGGACAAAGCTGAGCGTGTCGAGATACTCGTCGCGAATGCCCGGATGCTCGTGCCGCTGTTCCTCCCAGGTTTCCAGGAGGTGCCGGCGTGCCGTGAGTTCGCAGCCGTAGGAGCTGGCTCTAGCCGGATTCGCGCCGCCGAGTTCGAGCTGGCAGGCGCTCTTCGTGAGGCTGTACGACGCCCAGGACTGCAGGATCGGGTCGTCGTCGACCAGCGCCTGCTGCGCCAGGTAGAAGGTATCGCCGTCCGTTACGCCGTCACGAACGTAGATTTCGTTGTTGCAGGCTGAAATCAGCGGCAACAGCAGCAGCGGCACCCAATATCGAAGCATAGGGCCAAGCATAGCGCTCGTTCATGAACCGGGCCTTAAGCATTGTCATAATGTGACCGGCGACGATTTTCCGTAAACGCTTTGCGGTATCATTCTGCCACCAAAAATCAGGGAGTTAGCTCTTGTCGCTCAGCATAGTGATTCTCGCCGCCGGCCAGGGTAAGCGGATGTGCTCCAGGCTGCCGAAGGTACTGCAGCCGCTGGCCGAAAAGCCCTTGCTGGGCCACGTCCTCGACACGGCGCGGGCCGTGGGCGCCGGCGACATCTGTGTGGTCTACGGTCACGGCGGCGATGAGGTCCGGGCGCGGTTCCGCGACGACGACATCCGCTGGGCGCTGCAGGCCGAGCAGCTGGGGACGGGCCACGCCGTACTGCAGGCCATGCCGGACACCCCTGCGGGCGGGCGCACGCTGGTGCTGTTCGGCGACGTGCCGCTGTTGAGCGCCGACACGATCGGCAGACTCCTGGACAACACCCCCGACGACGAAATGGCCGTGCTGACGGTCGATCTTGCGGATCCGAGCGGCTACGGTCGCATCATTCGCGAAAACGGGATGGTCATGCGCAACGTCGAACACAAGGACGCCAGCCGTGAGGAGCTGCGGGTCAACGAAATCAACACGGGTGTCATGCTGTGCCCGACCGATTTGCTGAAGCGCTGGCTGGACGGGCTCGGTAACGACAACGCGCAGGGTGAGTACTACCTGACGGACGTCATTGCGACGGCGGTGGAACACGGCGTCACCGTTCACGGCATCAAGGCCCGTTCGCCCGAAGAGGTGGCCGGCATCAACGACAAGCAGCAGCTCGCCGAGGCGGAGCGGGCGCTGCAGCAGCTGCGCGTCGACGCGCTGATGCGCCGCGGCGTGGGTTTCGCCGATCCGGCGCGCGTCGACATACGCGGTGAACTCGAGTGCGGCAGCGACGTGTTCATCGACGTCAACGCCGTACTCGAAGGCAAGGTTACGCTTGGCGACGGCGTGAGCATCGGGCCGAACAACCTGATTCGCAACGCGGCGCTCGGCGCCGAGACCGTCGTGCACAGCAACTGTCATATCGAAGGTGCCGAGACCGGCGCAAGCTGCGAGATCGGGCCGTTTGCGAGGCTCCGGCCCGGCGCCCGTCTTGCCGACAAGGTGAAGGTCGGCAACTTCGTCGAGATCAAGAAGAGCAACGTTGGCGACGGCAGCAAGGTCAATCACCTGACCTACGTTGGCGACGCCGAGATCGGCTCGGGCGTCAATGTTGGCGCGGGCACGATCACCTGCAATTACGACGGCGTGAACAAGCACAAAACCGTCATTGGCGACGGCGCCTTCATTGGCTCCGGCGTCGAACTCGTGGCGCCCGTCGAAGTGGGCAAAAACGCCACGATCGGCGCGGGCTCGACCTTGACCAAGCCGGCGCCGGACGATCGCCTGACGCTCGAACGGGCCAAACAGTTCACGCATCCGAGCTGGAAACGTCCCGAGAAGAAGAAATAGGAACCACAAACGGCCCGGGAATAACCGGACCGAGCACACAATACCGCGTGTGACTCATGCCCTTGCCGCTCAAGTGGCCGTCATGCAGAGTCGTTGCGCTGAATGAGGAGATCTGCCCCATGTGCGGAATCGTTGGCGCCGTTGCCGAACGAAACATAGTCCCGATTCTTGTCGAAGGCCTGCGCCGCCTGGAGTACCGCGGCTACGATTCCGCCGGCGTGGCGGTGGTCGATGCCGAACAGCAGATTGGCCTGTGCCGCACCGTCGGCAAGGTGGCCGAACTCGAGGCCAAGCTCGACAAATCGCCGCTCAACGGCCGTATTGGCGTGGCGCACACCCGCTGGGCCACACACGGCGGCGTAACCGAGGAAAACGCACACCCGCACCTCTCCGGACGTATTGCCGTCATTCACAACGGCATCATCGAAAACTTCGCCGAGATCAAAGAGGAACTCCTCGCCAAAGGGTACGAGTTCAAGTCCGAGACCGACACCGAAGTGGCCGCACACCTCGTGCACGACTACGTAAAAGACGGCATGGACCTCGTGGAGGCGGTCGGCAAGGCCGTCGAGCGTTTCGAGGGTGCTTACGCACTGCTCGTCGTCGACGCTGAAGACCCGGAGCGGATTGTCGTCAGCCGCGTCGCGAGCCCGCTCGTCATCGGGCTGGGCCTGGGCGAGAACTTCGTCGCCAGCGGCGTGCCGGCGTTGCTGCCCGTCACGCAGCGCTTCATTTATCTCGAGCAGGACGATCTGGCCGAGATTCGCCGCGACAGCGTCAAGATCTACGATGCCGAGCGCAAGCTCGTCGAACGCGAAGTGCACGAAACCCAGTGGGACAGCGAGGCGGCGGAAAAAGGCCCGTACCGGCACTTCATGCTTAAGGAGATCTTCGATCAACCGAGCGCGCTGGCCAACACGCTGCACGGCCGCATCGAAAACAACCGGGTGCTGCCCGAGTCGCTGGGGCCAAAAGCCAAAGAGCTGCTGGATTCCGTAGAACACATACACATAGTCGCCTGCGGAACCAGCTATCACGCAGGCTGCGTCGGCAAGTACTGGCTCGAATCCATCGCGGGAGTGCCCTGCCAGGTCGAGATTGCGAGCGAATACCGCTACCGCAAGACCGTCGTGCCGCCAAACACGCTGTTCGTGACCCTGTCGCAGTCCGGTGAGACGGCCGACACGCTCGAAGCGCTAAGGCTGGCCAAGGAATCGGGCTACATCGGTTCGCTGACGATCTGCAACAGTGCGCACAGCTCGATGGTGCGCGAGTCGGATCTCGTCATGATGACGCACGCCGGCCCCGAGATCGGCGTGGCAAGCACCAAGGCGTTCACGACCCAGCTCCTGTCGATGCTGCTGGTAACGCTCATGCTCGGCCGGCACCGTGGCCTGGACGCCGACAAGGAACAGGCCTTCGTCAAAGAACTCGTGCACACGGTATCGACGACCGAAAAAGCACTGGCCATGAACGACCAGCTCCAGGAACTTGCCGAAGACTTCGCCGAAAAACACCACACGCTGTTCCTGGGCCGCGGCCCCATGTGGCCGATCGCAATGGAAGGCGCGCTCAAGCTCAAGGAAATCTCCTACATCCATGCCGAGGCCTACGCCGCCGGCGAACTCAAGCACGGCCCGCTGGCACTGATCGACGAAGACATGCCGGTGGTCGTCGTTGCACCCAACAACGATCTCCTCGACAAGCTCAAGTCCAACATGCAGGTCGTACGCGCCCGCGGCGGCCAGCTCTACGTGTTTGCCGATAAAGACACGGGACTCGAAAGCGAAGAAGGCATTACCGTCGTCGAGATGCCGCACGCCGACCGACTGGTTGCGCCGATCGTCTACACGGTGCCGCTGCAGCTGCTCTCCTATCACGTTGCCGTGCTCAAAGGCACCGACGTCGACCAGCCGAGGAACCTCGCGAAGAGTGTGACGGTGGAGTAGGTCTTTGGCGGCCTTGTGGTTTTGAAACTAGCTGTCGGATAATTCTTGTCGCATTCGCGGCCCTGGTTATACATCATCTGAACTCGAAGGCCTCCGTGTGTATCTTGTTGCGTTGAACGCCTTCTTTCTTCAGGTCTCTCATCAATCCATCGACCATCGGTTTAGGGCCGCAGATGAAGTACTCATAGGAGCCGAGCGAATCTGGTAACCGCTCCTTCGCCACATCTATCCGTGCAAACTCACCTGCATCCGAGAACAGAGGGTACAACGTGATATTGCCAAGTTCGTCGGCGCGCGACGTTAGTTCATCGAGGAATATCGCCTCTTCTTCATTGCGGGACGCATAAACAAAGTGGATTTGGCGATCGTCACCTGGTTTCATGGAGCGAATCTTTGACAAGAACGGCGTGAGCCCGATACCGCCTGCAATCCACACCTGTTTCTTGTTGCGTACCTTCGATGCATCGAAGCGCCCATAGGGGCCTCGTATTGTCACATCACTGCCGGCCTTCAATTCCTCTCGCACTTTCCTGGTCCAGTCACCCAGCACCTTCATCGTCAAGCGCAAGCGGTTTTCATCGGGACTGCTGGATATCGTGAAGGGGTGTGGTTCGGACCACTCCTTACCCTGTATTTCGACGAAAACAAACTGACCCGGCTTGAAGTTCAGCATGTTCCGAACGGGTTTTAGAACGACCTCGGTAGCGCGCTCCAGTGGATTGACCGATTCTATGGTAAACGGAGTCGCCGTCCGCTTGTTCATTCCGAGCATCGTATAAACCAGCGCCACCATGCCGATTGAAGCGGCAATGATGAGCATGATGCCGGACGCACTAAACCGCTCGAAGAAGACGCCGGGTGCATTCATAAAATGGCCAATCGTCAAGAAGTAGACGAGCGCCATGATCTTGTGCGGTGTCCGCCAGCGGGAGTAGCTGATCTTTCGGTTCAAGGCAACGAATAGCCCAACTATCAGTAGGACCATCGATACTTTTCCAAGCGGTGAGGATGGGAAAAGCGGGTTCAAGGAAGGATCAACGCCTTCCGGCAGTATTTTAGGAACGCCCACAAAGTGGATGACCACGAATACCCCCACGAAAGCGCCGGCGACACGATGCATCTGGTACATACGATCCAGTCCACCAAACCATTCTTCAAACACTTCCAGCCTGGTTGCCAGGAGTACTGAGACGGTCATTAGAAGAAACGCGATACCACCCAGCATCGTCGTAGCCGTTGTTCGGGCGTTGTGATGTTCCGGCGCGAGTCCGAGGTGCAGCGCGACAAATAAAGCGAGTATCGCGATGATAATGTTAATCCCTTGTAGACGTAGCATGGCCTACACTCCTAACCGACGTTGCTGGATTGCGCGTAACCGGCGCGAATCGCGCAAAATAGGGCCAGGATTCCGACAGCTGTTCGAAACCAGTGCATCTGTTGCCATGTCGCAAGTTCTGCGGAGATGTCGGCAGCGGTTAATGTTCCGCCCGCTAACAGAGGGTTTGCCGCGCCGAAATACAACGGTACCGTAATGAGCATGACAAGCGCCCCTACAGCACCTCCGATGAGCCAGTGCCTTGTGGGAAGTTTCTTCCACGCAGAAACCCCCGCCGCCAGCACCATTGAGCCAGTGCCGAGTATCGTAAGAAAAATCATCGTTCCACCAACCGTGGGGAGACTGGCAGCGAATACGGTTGTGAAGTCGGCCGGATCAATCGATCGCCAATACGGAACGAGACCAAGCGCGATCAACACCATACCGCCAGCGAGCAAGCCTAGGAGCGTGGTTGCGACTTGTGAGAGTGCTTTCATGATATTTCTCCTTTCTTATCAGTTCTTTTTACGAGTTGATCGCCACTCGGATGGCGATTGCCCGGTCCACCGGAGAAACGCGCGGCGGAAGGCGCGTTCGTCCGAGTATCCAAGCAAGAACGAGATGGCGCTTATACTATTGCTGTCTTCGCTGAGAAGTTCCTTCGCTCGGTGCTCACGAAAGTTCTCAATCATCTCCTGTACGCTAGTGCCATTCTCGGCAGCCAGGCGTTGAGCTGAGCGCAAACTCATGTTTGCGGCAGCGGCAACGCCTGCTGTGCTGAATACGCCGCCGAGCGCGTTCTCTGCAGCGGCTTTTCGCAAGAGAGCAAGTTTCTTGGATTCTTTTGATACGTTGATGCGTTTCTGAATGCCGGACAGATGCGCTCTTACGTAGTTGAATAGATCGACATTCGCATACTTGATCTTTGCGCCAAGCTTCTCCGGTTTAAAGAAGATCGCCATGTCGGGCGCATTGAAGCCGACTGGAACGCCGAAGTACTCGACATAGTGTGCTGTATCGCAGTTGGGATCATGCTTGAACGTTACGCGCTCGAGGCAGTCGTCAACCCCTAGAAATTCGGTGAAAAGGCGAGCGACCAGACCCAGGCCTATCTCATGCGAGCGCCCGTTGTCGATGTGGTCCATAGGGTGTATGGAAATAAGCCTTGCACCAGAGGAGTCTTCGCAAAAACCAATCTCTAGCTGATCCGCAATGATCGAACTGTTCTCAACGAATAGTTTGATAACCGTCCGTAGGTCGTCAGCAAACTGCGCGCCGTCTGCAAGCCCGCCGAAGTACGAGAAAGGAGCCGCTTGTGCCATCTCGAGCGCAAAAGGTTCGCCCGGAAACTTCTTGGCTAACGCTGCGCAAATGTTCGGCATCATGTCTTCTGGTGGGCGTGAGTTTGGCTTGAGCAGTTCGAAACATGAAACACCCGTTACTGCTTCTACGTCGGCCGTCGTCAGCCCTCGCGAGAGGGCGAGAGCGGTTACAGCCATAGCGGTTCCGGAACTCAGCGTCGTCATTGCCGATCACGTGTCGATAACCGGTGAACGGTGAGTGAACGAGGTAACAGAAATTTCACAGTGAGCCCCTCCACGCAAAGCCCTGATATGGCGAACACAGTAGAGGACAATTCCCGCCACGGCGAGGACGAATCCCGCCAGAAACCGGACAATTTGCGCCAAGATCTAGATCCCGGAGTTCGGCTAAGCACCGTTAGGGACGACTGGATGGGTTCTTTGACATCCAGCCAGGCCTGCAAAGGCGTTTTGAGAGCGCGTTTACTTCGCATACTCAGCAAGTAAACCTGTCACCTCAGTAGTATCTTCCGGCGGCCTCGTCTGTTTGAGGTCTGTCCGCTGTCTCGATAGTTGCTGGGCAGGGGTAGCCAGTGCGTTATGATCGTACGGCCTGCCGCCTACCTGAGGTGAGACTTGGAGAACAAAACTGGCAAGTCCGTTAATATTGCTGCCGTAGGGCGAACAAGCAGACCAATGAAAAGCTACGTGATATTCGGTGTATTTGCGCTCGCGTTTAGTGGCTGCGAATCACAGGGGGAAAGGCCGACCACACTCATGTCCAGTGATTCGAAAGAGCTGATCGTTCTGGCCGCGCCTACCTCGGACGACTCATACTATGCAGACGTCGACGAAGATATTTTCAACTTCCACATCCAATATGCACAGCAAATCCAAGATCGAGACGATGTCTTGATCCTGACTGACCGAAAGGGATTTGAACGCTATGCGCAGGCGCTCGGACGGCATCGGGTGGCCATAGCCCCAATGGCGGATATTTGGGCTCGCGACTTCAGTCTTTCAAACGTGGAACAACCGGTAATGTTTCGTTACACCGCTGCTGGCCAGGGCGGTGGCGTGCGAGGCCAGTCGGCTGCCGATTCGGTGCAGGACGAGTTAGCAGACTTGGCTGAGACGGCAGGGCTCGAGTTTCGGGAATCTGAGCTGCTCAACGACGGTGGAAACTTTGTCGACGACTATGCCGGCAACGTGGTAGTCAGCCGGAAGTTTCTGCGCGACAACGGTCTGACCGAAAAGCAGGGGCGAAATGCGATTCGAGATCTGACGGGAGCCAGGCACGTTGCGTTCATTGAATCAGATGAACAAGGCGGGTTGGAACACGCCGATGGTGTCGTGTCGTTTGTCGACACCAACGTGCTCATCACGAATTCTTACGATGAAGATCCTGAGTATGCTCGAAAACTTCGAGAAGATCTCAACGCCGGGCTACCTGGCGTCCAGATACACGAAATCGTCACGCCGTATGACGATACAGAAATCTACGATGAGCGATTCGGCTCAGCCTGCGGGCTTTATACCAATGCGTTGGTCACGCCTGATCGGATCTATCTTCCGCAATTCGGTATTGCCGAAGATCGTATTGCCGTGGAGCAGGTCGGTAGAGTAACAAGCCGAGAAGTCGTTCCCGTTCCATCGGAGCTAGTTTGTCGAATGGGGGGTGGGGTCCGCTGCATGTCCTGGCAGCTACGAGGAGATAATGCAGCCGCCTTGCTAAAACATCTCAAGCGATCCCAGTGATCGCCACAGCGTTACACCTACGGATACCGTCGAAACGTGACGACGTTACGCTACAGCTTCAAGGCGAACTGCCCGATGGAACGCCGACCGAATCGGCACAGCTGACATCTATTGCCCACCCGTCGCAGACAACGCAGCTCGTAGCTACCGGGCCGACTTCCGTCGATCGTAGAACCCGCCGCCGAGATAGCGGTTTCCCCAGGTCATGACCTGGACCAGCGTCTCTTCCAGCGCCAGACCGGCATCTGTCAGGTAGTACCGGTACCTGACCGGGTTGTCCTGATATTGCTCGCGATCCGCAAGCCCCCAGTCGATCAGCCGCTGCAATCGGCCGGAAAGCAGGTTGGTGGGAATGCCTTCGGCGTCCGCCAGCTCCTTGAAGGTGTGTTTCCCGTGCCACAGCAAATCGCGGACGATGAGCAGTGTCCACTTGTCTCCCAGCAGCTCGAGTGTCCGTGAGATCGAGCACGCCGAACGGAACGGGAAATCGTCGGCTCCCGGGAGTGTGTCCTTACGATTGTGCGGCTTCGCTTTCGGCATGGTGCAGATGGTATAGCAGAGTCACTTGCGAAAATAAAGTGACTCTGCTAGAAGTCACTTTATTTTTTAAAGTCGCAGGAAAGAGCCATGACTGCCAGATCGCCAACCCTGATCGGAAACACTCCACTCGTGAAGCTCAAAAACCTGCCGGGTCGCGATTCCGCGGACGTGTTCGTCAAGTTCGAGGGCGCCAACCCGACCGGGAGCATGAAGGACCGCATGGCGCTGTCGATGATCGAAGGCGCCGAACGGCGGCAGGACCTGGGCCCGGGGGGGCGAGTCGTCGAATACACGGGCGGAAGCACCGGCAGCTCGCTGGCCATGGTGTGTGCGATTCGCGGCTACCAGGCGCACTTCGTGTCGTCGAACGGCTTCTCGGAAGAAAAAATCCAGACGATGCGGGCGTACGGTGCCACCGTCGAGCTGATTCACGCAAAAGACGGCGTTCTTACGGCCGACGTGATCGACCGAATGATCGCAAGGACAAAAGAACTCACCGAGGAGCCGGGGACGTTCTGGCCGGATCAGGTCAACAACCCCGACAACAAGTGCGGATACCACGCCATGGGTGAGGAGATCGTGAGGGAGCTGGGGCCAGATATCGACGAGTTCGTCATGGCTGTCGGCGGCGGCGGATGCATCTCCGGCAATGCCGAAATCCTCAAACGGTCCAATCCCGGCACCAATATTGTCGCTGTGGAGCCGTACTACGTGCGCAATCTCTCCGGCGGTGACACCAGCGGCACACATCGGCTCGAGGGTATCGGACTGTCGTTCGTTCCGACCATTCTGCGCCGGGACCTCATCGATAGCGTGGTATCGGTAAAAGACCAGGATGCGTACAGGACAGCCAACGCGCTTGCGCAAACAGAGGGGCTCCTCGGCGGAGCAACATCGGGCGCAAACGTGTGGGCTGCCCTGCAACGCGCACAGGAACTTGGCCGGGGAAAAACGATCGTCACGGTGGTCATCGACACCGGTTTGCGTTACCTGCGCGGAGATTTGTACCGCTGATCCGGCCTCCGTTGTTCGCGGAAGGCCCGACGTGGTGAGACGATCGGCGGACTCGCGACACTATTCAGGTAGATCCAATTCTGGCCGAGCGGACGGCGGCAGTTACGCCTGATCCGCGGCCTTACGTTCGCCTGCCCGCCAAGGCTGGCTTCATCGGAAAGGAGATCTTCATGAGTGGCGAAATGCGCGAAGTTCATTACGAAATTCCCGACGGGCTGAAACCGAGGAACCGGTTCGACGCAGGCATTAGCGAAAGCGGTGTTCTGGAACGGTCCCTCAACCTCGAACTGCTGGGGAGTACCGCGCCACCTTTCCCAAACGCCAGGCTTGTCTCCAGCGCATTCGGCGCCATCGACAGGTTGCTGTTTACATTACCGGCATACGCGTTTCAGCCACACTACCGTCAGGCGTACGAGCAGCTGCTCGCGAGCTTGCCGGCCGCCACCCGGTTCGTCGTACTTTGCAGACGGAGCCAGCGGAATGCCGTCGAAAATCTCCTGGACGACGCAGGCGTCAGGAATCGCACGCAAATCGCCGAGACCAACTTCCAGATCAACTTCTCGATATGGGCGGAGGATGCCTACGTCGTAGTGCAGCAGGACGGGCAAGGGGAGCCCACGCTCGTGGAGCCGGCCAACTTCACGCGGTACGACGACGGCTTTATTGCCGATATCGTAAGCGCGCAAACGAACGTAGGCGTCCACAGCGTTCCTCTCTACTACCAGGGAGGTAACGTTCTCATCGGAGACGACTTCTGGATCATCGGGTCCGATTACCCGGCGAAAGCGACCCAGTTGGGACTGATTCGAGCGGAGCCCGGCGAAACTGACCGTGATGCTGCGCTACGGCGATACGGTGAAGAACTCGATGCAACCCGCAGGATGATCATCCTGGGCACGAGGCACCCCGTACCGCAGGAGACGACACGTTCGATCGACGTCAACGGCGAACGCTGGGAAGAGGTGCTGTACTTCGGCACGGGTGCACATCAGCCGCTTTTCCATATCGACATGTTTGTCACCCTCGCCGGTCGGGACGAGAGCGGGGCGCCGATTGCGCTCGTGGGCGACCCCAAAATGGCAGCCGATACTCTGGGTGAGCCGACAAGCCAGCCGATGCTGATCCCGTACTACAACGATATTGCAAAGCGACTCGAGGACGAGGGTTTCTTCGTCATCAGAAACCCGCTGCCTCTTACTTACGCGGACTTCCCTGCCTACAAGCAGCGTGTCTGGTACTTCGCGACCGCCAATAACGCTTTGGTGGAGGTAACGGACGAGTCGAGGCACGTATGGCTGCCAAGCTACGGTCACGGCAGTCAGGCACACCTCCGAGCGACGGACAGCCAAAACAAGAGGATCTGGGAGAGCCTCGGTTTCACCGTGACGATGCTGGAGGACTTCAATCCGTTCGCCTCGAACCTCGGTGCGGTGCACTGCATCTGCAAGTATCTACAGCGCGCGTAACCCCGGAGGATTTCACATGCCAAGGTCAGCACGATCACTTTTGCGGAGATACGTCCTCAACTGCTCGGAAAGTTCGAGGCCGGAGGACGATTGGACCTTCGAAGACGCCGTCGATGCAGGAATCATTGACAGCACCGCCCAGATTCCACAAAGAAAGGACTTACGAGCAGACTGGTGGGGCGTGGACGATCAGGGAAGGACAGGGGCGTGCGTCGGTTATGCGACCGCATACGGCCTGCTCCGCTGGCTGTACGCAAAACACGGTCTCATCGAACGCTCCGACAACCCCACCGATCGCCCTTCTGCGCGATTCGTCTGGATGGCCAACAAAGAAACCGATGAATTTACGAGTCATCCGACAAGCTTTATCGAAACGGCGGGAACGCAGACCAAGCGGGCGCTAAAGGTTGTCCGAAAATACGGATGCGTAACGGAAGACATCCTACCCATGTCCGGAAAGCTGTCGCAGCTGGGAAGTGCGGCGTTCTACACTCTCTCGTCGCAGTTCCGTATTCGTTCGTTTCACAACCTCGGCAGAAGTCTGGACAACTGGAGAGCCTGGATCGCAACCCAGGGCCCCATCCTGACCCGGCTCAACGTGGATCAAACCTGGCTTACCGCCAGCGCGACCGAGGGTCGGCTGAGCGACTACAGAGCCGACACGGCGCGAGAAGGACATGCAGTCTGTCTCGTCGGCTATTCGAGAACCCGGTTCATCGTTCGAAACAGCTGGGGTGAGGACTGGGGTGACGGAGGCTTCGCATACGCGTCGAACAGCTACGCGGAAGAAGCCTTCACTGAGGCATACGGCGCAATACTGTAAAAAGACTCGATCCAGGTTCTTCACCAGCCTGACGCCTGCCGGGGCCTGGCGTAGCGGTCGTGCTAGACTCGCCGTCGGAACTCATGAACACTCGATCGACATTCGCTGGATTGCTGTTCGCGGGCGTTGCGGGCTGCCATGCGACGGACAGCGAGCTGGCGCAGCCAGCAACATTCGACGACAAGTTCACGGTGCTGTGGGCCGAAACTCAACAGAAAGATCAGTTCGAGACTTACCTCTACTACCTGGTTGAACAGGGCTCCCCGCACTATCGCGTCGAACAGGACGGGGATCGCTCGCGGTTTCTGGAATATGCCGACCGGCGGGATGCTGCGCTGGGGCGGATGTTTCGATTGGCCCTGGACACCGCACACGGCACCTGCCCGTTTTCGACCTTGTACGTGGATCTTCGACAGAACGTCGATAAGGCCAACGGCGAGGCCAACTTTCCCGACTGGTATCGCTATCTCTTTCCGGACCTTGGTATCACGTTCGTTGAAAACGCCGATGAGGCCGATGCTGTTCTTGTGTTCGAACTGAACGGTAAAGGTGTTTCCGCCGAATACGTTGTCAAGCATCATCCGATCGAAACGCGCCGTGCAACAACCGGCGGACATGTCAGCGGCAGCCTGTGGCTAGAGGCGTATCCGCAGACGAAAATTGCGTTCTCCGGTGAGGCGGAAACGGACAGTCTGTTCAATCTCGGCAATCTCGATACGCCAAGGGAAGCGGACCACGACTACGGCGACAACATCAATGACGTCTCCGAAGGCATACAGAACGCGCTAACGGAAGCGGACTTTCACTATCGCGTTGCGGAGCTGATCTACGACGTCTGCAGCCCGGAAGCCGGTGCCTACATTCGCCACACGCGGGATGCCGCCGCGATCGTTGGGGCGGACTTCGGTAACGATACGGAAGAAACGAGAGCATTTGACGAGAGGATAACGGCCGACTACCAGCGGCTGAGGCAGATGCTAATGGCGACGGCACTGGGCCCGTCGTACAACGCATACGACTCTCCCGACGCCGCCATGAGAATAATGGAGGCTTCGGAACGGGACCGCGCTTTGCTCTATTGGGCGAAGGAGGGATCCAAAGGGTCTCTTCCATGGGAGCGGTCAATACATCTGCGGGACGATGACTCACTGGATGAGAAACTCGAAGAGGTGATGGAGTACACGAATTGATTTGAGCCGGTCGCGTTGGCACAGAACGGGAGATCACGACATGCGTTTTCTTTTTGCCCTATTTTGCTTGACCACTACACTATTCTCGGTTGCGGCTGCATCGGATACGGCGCAGCAATGCTCCGTTCGCGAGTCGCAGGCAACGCTGAAGGCTCTGGGACACGACGTGGGCACCGTGGACGGCGCCTGGGGGCCGGCAAGCGCCCGAGCCGTTTCCGCCTTTCAGAAGAAAGAAGGCCTGGTCGAGACCGGCGCCCTGGATACGGCGACGTGTTCGCAACTCGATAAGGCAAGAAAAGCGGGCAACATCGATATCTCGAAGCATCTTCCCGCTTCCCTCGGCTGGCCACAGCTGGAGGGGTGCAGCTACCTCGGCGACCGCAAGCTGGACAATCGTCTGTTCGTCAATCAGGGGATGACCATGCCGCTCGACGGCAAGCCAATGGCGCTTGCATCCGGTGCCGTAAACGGCGGGCCGTACGATGCAATGGGCGTGGGTACCTACGTGCAAATAGGCGGAGCCACCACGATCTGCGGAGTCAAATTCCTCGATGGCGGTCTTACGGTTACCCAAAAAGGCTTTCGGCTCGACCCGAACACCCGCTACGAGAAATAGCCGCAGGCCGGTCGGCAGCGTCAGCAGCCACGCCCGGTAGCTGCCTCCGGGTGCGGGTACGTGTCTTCGTCATCCTCTCCGGCTCTGTGATGGCCCGGCGACAGGCACTCGAAATCTTTCTCGACCAGCAGAGCCAGCGGTTCGCTGCCGCCGGTGTCCTGCTCCGCGTACAGAGAGACCTCATCGCCGTTCGCCCACGCTGTGGCGGCGCCTTGCGGTAGCCGTATAGTCATCGTCCCGTCGGCGTATTCCGCTGCAAAATCAGCGCCTTCCGTTGCGTGCAACCGGTAGGAGAAGCGGTTGGTGGGAAACTGCGTCGTGTCGCAGAGCGTCTCGCCGGCTGCGACTCTCGCCACTTCGCTGCGCTTCAAGCGCAATCGTAAGGTGTTCCCGCGAATACGTAGTTTCATCAACAGATATTGTGCGCGAAATGCGGGATTATGACCGAAGCACAAAGTGGGAAAAACTTCGGTTTTCCGAAAGTTGAACTACTGACGGGGATTGGGTAGTGAGCGAAAACGACAATAATCACGTGCTGACTAAACGCGGGGAGCGTCGTGTCTTTATCTTCATCGCCGTGTTTCTTTTTCCGATCCTGTCGGTCGTGCTGGTCGGCGGTTACGGTTTTCTGGTCTGGATACTGCAGATGATCTTCGGCCCCCCCGGCAGCTGACGGCGGCCAGGGACAATGAGAGTCGCGCGAAGAAACTTCCTCAGAGGCCTGCCGCCTGCGGCACCGCCGCCTATTCGGCCGCCGGGTGCGAGCGGTGAGGATACCTTTGTTGTCGACTGCACCGCCTGCGGTGACTGCATCGACGCCTGTCCACAACACATCATCGTGCCAGGTTCCGGCGGATTGCCCGAAGTCGATTTCGTGCGCGGCGAATGCACGTTTTGTGATGAGTGCTCGATGGCCTGTGGAGAAGAGGCATTGCAGGCCGGCGCACCGCCGCGGCGAATTACTCTCCGCGTACTGGATCGCTGCCTGGCGCATCGTCAGGTGATCTGCCAGAGCTGCGCCGACGTTTGCGACGAGCAGGCAATTCGGTTTCCCCCGGTGCTGGGCGCAGTAGCCAGTCCCGAGATCCATGAAGAACAGTGTACAGGCTGCGGTGCTTGTGTTGCTGCCTGCCCCGAGACGGCGTTGGAGGCCTTGGCCAATGGGTAGCCAAAAAAACGACGAGTACCACGTCGCGAGTTATGTGATCAGCACCCGACGCGGTAACGAGTCGCAGATTGCCGAGGCCATAAACCGCATGGACGGTGTGGAAGTGCATGCGAATGGCAACGGCAAGCTCGTGGTCACCGCAGAGGCCGGAAGCGTTCGCGATCTGGCCGCTATTGCCGACGAGTTAGCCGCGGTCGAACACGTGGTCAATGTGGCGCCGGTGTACCACGAGTACGCGGCAGCAGCGCAAAACGCAACCTGAACGCGCGGTCAGGAATACGAGGCGAGACATGAAAATGACGATGAACCGACGAAAATTCATGAAGGCGAACGCAGTCGCGGCCGCCGCCAGTGTTGCCGGGCTGCCACTACCCGCGATTGCCAGCAATGTGGTTACGGCCAGGGACATTACACAGCTCGACTGGAACAAAGCGCCGTGCAGGTTTTGCGGTGTCGGCTGTTCGGTCAACGTAGCGACGCTGGACGGTAAGGTGGTTGCGACTCATGGCGACATCCAGTCGCCGGTGAACAAAGGAATCAACTGCGTCAAGGGCTACTTCCTGTCCAAGATCATGTACGGTCGCGACCGGCTGCAAAGGCCGCTGCTGCGAAAGAAAAACGGCAAGTACGACAAGGAGGGCGACTTCACCCCGGTGAGCTGGGACGAGGCGTTCGACATCATGGCCGAGAAATACAAGGCAGCCCTGAAGGCCAAGGGTCCAACCTCAATCGGCATGTTCGGGTCCGGGCAGTGGACCGTGCTGGAAGGCTACGCCGCCGTAAAGCTGATGAAGGCTGGTTTCCGTTCCAACAATATCGATCCCAATGCACGGCATTGCATGGCATCCGCGGTCGGAGGATTCATGCGTACGTTCGGCATCGACGAACCTATGGGTTGCTACGACGATATCGAGCATGCCGACGCGTTCGTGCTCTGGGGTTCGAACATGGCCGAGATGCATCCGATTCTCTGGACGCGCGTTACGGATCGCCGCCTGAGCGCGCCGCACGTGCAGGTTGCCGTACTGTCGACGTTTACTCACCGCTGCTACGACCTTGCCGATCTCGATATGATCTTCTCGCCGCAAACGGATCTGGCGATTCTCAACTACATTGCAAACTACATCATCCAGAACGATCGGGTGAATCACGACTTCGTCAACAGGCACACGCAGTTTCGCCGTGGAACGGACGACATCGGCTACGGGCTGCGCGATGAGCACCCGTTGCAGCAGGCCGCCGCGAATCCGAACAGCGGCGGCTCGGAACCGATGAGTTTCGAGGAGTTTGCCCGCTTTGTCAGCGACTATGACGAACGAAGCGTTTCCGAGCTTAGCGGCGTTCCGGTGGCGAAGCTGAGAGCACTTGCCGAGCTGTACGCGGACCCGGAAAAGAAGGTGACGTCTTTCTGGACGATGGGCGTCAACCAGCACACCCGCGGGGTTTGGTGCAACAACCTCATCTACAACATCCACCTGCTCACCGGGAAAATCTCCACGCCGGGTAACAGCCCGTTCAGCCTGACCGGACAGCCTTCGGCCTGCGGCACGGCGCGTGAGGTGGGCACGTTTGCACATCGACTGCCGGCCGACATGGTGGTTGCCAACGAAGCGCACCGCGACTACGCCGAGAAGATCTGGAATCTGCCCAAGGGCACAATCGAGGGTAAGCCAGGGTTCCATGCGGTGTTGCAAAATCGCAAACTGCGAGACGGCGACCTGAATGTGTACTGGGTGCAGTGCACGAACAACATGCAGGCTGCCCCCAACATGAACGAGGAGACTCTGCCCGGGTACCGGAACCCGGACAACTTCATCATCGTTTCCGACCCGTATCCAACGGTGACCGCCGAGGCGGCCGATCTGATCCTGCCGACCGCAATGTGGGTCGAGAAAGAAGGCGTTTACGGCAATGCGGAGCGGCGCTCACAGCACTGGTACCAGATGATCGAACCGCCCGGTGAGTCGCGCTCCGACATGTGGCAGGTGGTGGAGTTCTCGAAACGTTTCACGACGGACGAGGTCTGGCCCGAGGAGCTGCTGGACGCGAAACCGGAACATCGCGGTAAGACGCTCTACGAGGTGCTGTTTGCCAACGGCACCGTCGACAAGTACCCGCTGTCCGAAACCAGCGATCGACACAGCAACAACGAGGCCCGGCACTTCGGCTACTACATACAAAAGGGCCTGTTCGAGGAGTACGCGATCTTCGGACGCGGCAAGGCGCACGATCTGGCGCCGTACGAGGTGTATCAACAAACTCGTGGATTGCGTTGGCCGGTCGTCGACGGCAAGGAAACCCTGTGGCGCTTCAAGGAAGGTTATGACCCGTACGTCACCGAAGGGGCCGACTACGAGTTCTACGGTAAGCCCGATGGCAGGGCAGTGATATTTGCGCTGCCCTATGAGCCGGCAGCGGAAGCCCCGGACGATGAGTATGACTTGTGGTTGAGCACCGGCAGGGTACTCGAACACTGGCACTCAGGCTCGATGACGAGGCGTGTACCGGAGTTGCAACGTGCGATGCCGAACGCCGTTCTTTATGTCCATCCGGATGATGCGCGTGCTCGTGGCCTGCGCCGGGGCGACGAGGTGCGTCTGATCTCCCGGCGCGGCGAAGTGCGAACACGCGTCGAGACGCGCGGTCGCAACCGTCCGCCCGAGGGCCTGGTGTATATGCCCTGGTTCGATGAATCGCAGTTGGTCAACAAGGTGACGCTCGACGCGACGGATCCGCTATCGAAGCAGACCGACTTCAAGAAATGCGCAGTCAAAGTGGTCAAGGCATAGGGAGGACGGAAATGAAATACTTTTACACCTTAATGGCCGGACTCGCTTTTGTCGTACTGCTCGTTGCCGGCGCCGTGTTTGCCGATGAGATTGCCACGCTGCGTGGAGGCGCGCCGCTCGACGAGGAACCGAAGCCTGCTGCAATCCCTCCGGTTGTCGATTCAGACAATCGCTCGCCGCGCAATTACCCGATGCAACCACCGCTCATCCCGCACGATACGCGCGGCTACGAAGTCAACCTGCAGGTCAACGAATGCATGGCCTGCCATGCGCGCCGGCGTACCGAAGAAAGTCTGGCGCCCATGGTCAGCGTTACGCATTTCATGGATCGTGACGGGAATTTCCTCGCCGAGATTTCTCCGCGGCGTTACTTCTGCAATCAGTGCCACGTGACGCAAACGGAGGCCCGTAACGTTCAGGACAACGATTTCAAAGACATGGACGAATTGCTGCGCGAGCGCAGCGCGCGGGACGAATGAGATGCAGTATTTTCGCAAGATCTGGCGGGATATCGGTCGGCCCAGTGTGCACTACAGCATCGGCGCCCTGGTGCTCGGCGGTTTCATTGCCGGCGTTATCTTCTGGGGTGGCTTCAACACCGCGCTCGAGGTGTCCAATACCGAAGAGTTCTGCATCAGTTGTCATGAGATGGCCGACAACGTTTATGTCGAGATGCAGGACACGATTCACTTCACCAATCGATCGGGTGTAAGGGCGACGTGCCCAGATTGTCACGTGCCACACGACTGGACCGCGAAAATCGCGCGCAAGACACAGGCGACCAAGGAAGTCTGGGGAACCATTTTCGGCACCATTGACACTCGCGAAAAGTTTCTCGAAAAACGGCGTGAACTGGCGGAACATGAATGGACCCGCTTGAAAGCGAACGATTCACTGGAGTGTCGCAATTGCCACAATTTCGACTATATGGATTTCACTCTGCAAAGCCCGCGAGCATCGGAACAGCATTCCACGTCACTGATGAGCGGCGAGAAGACCTGCATCGACTGTCACAAGGGGATTGCTCATCAGCTGCCTGACATGACCGGCGTCGAGGGGTACTAGACGCTACACGGAATCGAAGCCACCGAAACCTATGGCGATCTTCGGCAACTCAGCTATAGCCAGGAGAAACACGGATGCAACTCCCTACCTTCAAATGTCTCTTGCTCGCAGCGTTCCTTCCTGCGTTGGCGCTGCCCGCACATTCCGAGGAAATCCTGGTAGCGCCCGTTGGGGCCTATGCGGACATCGATCTCCGGGACGACGTAAAAATGATCGAGCGGTTGACCAGCCGTTCGAAGCGTAAGCGCGAGAAAGCCATAGAAGCCTTTTTCGTCGATCCCTCGACGCACAGCCCACCGGTGATTTACGCGCTTGCTTCGGCGTTGTTCAAAGCCGACCGGAAAGACGAGGCCGCTCTCTGGTACTACTCGGGGCAAGTGCGTGCCCGTTTCGATGCGAACAGGTGCGCCGATTCAAGTGCTGCGCAAGCGGTGAACGTCCTCAATCAAACGTACGGTGAACCGATAAACCAGCACGCCTTTCAGGACCTGCAGAAACTACGACGCACGGTCTATGAATCCGTAGCATGGGATGAAGAAACCCCTCATAACTACGATCATCGGTGGATAAACACCCACGGGATGGCGGCGATGATCGCTTCGTTGGAGGGTAGCGACGAGGGTGTCGTGTTCAGCAAGCCGGAATCCGATTGGAGTGAAATAGCAAAAACGACCAGAGCTGACTACCTGAGAGATTTCGAAGAAGCGATGGTGATGTTCGAGAGCATGACAGGTGCTGAATAGCCGCTAACGGTTCCCCGGGGAACAGGTAGCCAGTGCTGATCCATACGCCCTTCCCTGGGCGTATGTCACGCTCGTTCAGTTGCCGCCACCAACGGTCAATATCCTCGTATCGCCTGAGGTGAGCACCGGCGTTGTCCCTTGCAGCGTTTCGGCATATACCCACCACGCGTAGGTATCGTTGACGGGTAGAGGCGCCATAAGCTGCACCCTCTCGGAGCCGTTGACCGTCACCGTCGTGCCGGGGCCGGAAACGGTGATTGCGGTAGGCAGATCTTCCGGCGTTAGCGGTTCGCCACCGTCGGGCAGTTCCGTGCTGCCGATAATCGTCAGGTGGTAGGTGATGGCGCCGCAGGGTAACGGCTCCCATTGGAACGGCACGTTTATCTGGGATACGACTCCGGGCGAAATCTCCGCGCCGTTCTCCGGACTCTGTAACTGCACTTTCGGCGGAGCCCCCAGCGTTCTAAATGCCATTGGAGCGGAAAACGGCCCAATACGACGTGCACTGCCATCTGTCGGGTTGCAGGTTGCACGTGCCCTCCAGGCGTAGTTTGTACTGCTGTTCAGATTCGCCGAAAAGCTGTTCGTGTTGGTATCCGCGAAACGGCAATCGTCCGCGCTGCCGACGTCGAAAGCCGATCCCGTAGGCGACCAGCCGCCGATACATGCTGTTCCGGCTGCCTGGTCCGTATTGACGAATTCGATCTGGTACTCCTTGTTGTCAGGTGCGGCGCCCGCAACCTCGTTCCAGATGAACAAAACGTTTGTCGTTTGTGTGCCTTGAAAATAGCTGGCGCCCGCACACAGATCCCCGGCGACAGGACCGTGTGCTGCACCGGGGTCGGGATCGAGCGTTGGCGCGGCGAGCCCGCCGGTTGCGGTCAGGTCGGGACAGGTGGCGGCCGGCGGTCCTACGACGGGGCCGCCGCCTCCGCCTCCGCCACCACCACCTCCTCCTCCACCGCCGGGAGGTGGTGCAGCGCAATCGAACGTCGTGGCCGACGTAAACGCCGACTGGTTGCCGCTGCCGTCTTCGTATTGAACCCGCAAACTTGCATCCAGTTTCTCGTCGGTCTGCATGGCGTTCGCAAATGCAAAGGTAAACGTCAAATTGATGTTGCCTTCGTTGGGCAAAAGAATATCGTCGCCATTGGGGCGCCGTATGGAATAAGGCCCTCCCCAACTTGGGCCAAGGACGTCGGTGGCGTACAGATTGGTCGGCTGTATGTCCAGCGTGCGTCCCCAATTCACCTCGACCAGCGTTATCTGGTGTCCATTGCTGTCTATCGATGCAGCACCCACCGGCGCACTGCAGGAACCTGACCAGGCGATGTCCGACACCGTCGGTGGATTGGTGTCACAGCCCGCCAGGACCAGGATTGCACAGCAGATGAACGCGCTTCTTGTAGTGTTTCGCATTGTTGTTCTCCCGTTCTTCCTCCGCGGCGCTCGCAACGCTGCGTCGGATTCTCCGGCGACCCCATTGGCATGCCTGGCGGCAGTCAACGGCAATCGCCGTCATTGCCCGATTCTCTGCGGTCGGCAAATACTCCGCTTGGTTTTCTTCTCTTTATAATGAAGCGTTATGATCAAGCGTTTTCCATCATGCTTTTTTTCGATAGCGCTGGGAAAAAACAGCCTGGCTGCGGCGGCAAACGGCGAGGATCGGGTGTAAGCTAAAGCAGGTTCGATAGACGGCCCGGTTGGGTATAACGGAGGCGTCGTGCGAGAAGTTTTGCCTGTTGCTGTACTCTCGGCCGCTGCTCTGGCGGGATGCAGCCCTTCGCCCGACCCGGCGGTAGACGCCGTTGCTGCCGCGGACGTCATCTACACCAACGGCCCCGTCATTACGATGGATACGGCATCCCCCGTAGCCGCTGCCGTGGCAATTCGTGAAGGCAGGATCGTAGCGGTCGGTTCCGCTGAACAGGTCGATACGTTTCGCAGCGAAAACACGCGTGTCGTCGACTTGAAGGGTAAGACGCTATCACCCGGTTTCTTCGACGGCCACGCACACGTTGCGGCTTTTGGCGCCCAGGCGGTAGGCGCCAATCTGCTGGCCGCCCCCGACGGCAAGGTCGACACCATCGACGATCTCGTGGCCGAGCTAAACGCCTTCGCGGAGGGCGACGACGTCTCCCGGACCGGCTGGATCTATGGTGTCGGCTACGACGATGCCGTGCTGGCCGAGCGCCGTCATCCAACCCGCGACGATCTGGATCGCGTATCGACGGAGTTGCCCGTCATGGCGGTGCACATATCGGGACACTTCGCGGCCGTCAACAGCAAGGGGCTTGCGCTGCTTGGATACACGGCGGATACGCCGGACCCGGAGGGCGGCATCATACGGCGCCGGCCCGACAGCCGGGAACCGAACGGGGTACTCGAGGAGCTTGCCGCCATTCCGAAAATGGGTGCTGCGCTGGCGCCAAAAACGCAGGAAGACAGTGACTACTTTCTGGAGCGCGGCATCGAGCTTGCCATGTCGTTCGGCTATACGACGGCACACGAAGGCCGCGCTTTTACCCTGAGTCACGGCATGCTCGCGGACTATGCGATCCGTAAAGGGTTTCCGATCGACGTGGTCGCCTACATCGACTACAGCGATACCTCGCCGCTCGAATCCGACTGGTATTCGAACGAGTACCGGCGTGGGTACCGCGTTGCCGGTCTCAAGATTACGCTCGACGGTTCACCGCAGGGCCGCACCGCCTGGCGGACGACTCCCTACCTGCTGCCGCCCGACGGCCAGGACGCCGACTACGCGGGTTATCCGGCCATACCCGACGATTCCGTCGTCATCGATCTGCTGGACGACGCGTACGCCAAGGGCTGGCAGGTACTGATCCATGCAAACGGCGACGCTGCCGTCGATCAGATGCTGACTGCAGTCGGCACGGCGCACCAAAAATACGGCGAAGGAGAACGCCGGCATACCCTGATCCACGGCCAGTACGTCCGCCCCGATCAGCTCGAGACGATGGCCGATCTCGATATGACCGCCTCGCTGTTTCCGATGCACACCTTCTACTGGGGCGACTGGCACGGCGAAATCATCGGCGAAGCACTGGCGCAGGGTATTTCACCGACACGCAGCGCCCTGGATCTCGGTCTGCCGCTGACCAGTCACACCGACGCGCCCGTTGCCTTGCCCAACCTGATGCAGGTGGTCTGGGCGACGGTCAACCGAACGTCGCGAAGCGGCCGCATCATTGGCCCGGACGAACGCCTGACCGTACAGGAGGCAATGCAGTCAGTGACGCTGTGGGGCGCCCGGCAGCATTTCGAGGAAGACCACAAAGGTTCGATTGCGGTCGGCAAACTCGCGGATCTCGTCATTCTCTCGGACAATCCCCTGACGATCGAACCCTCGCGGCTCAACGAGATTGTCGTGCTCGAGACGATCAAGAGCGGCAAGACGGTCTGGCGCAGGACAGACTAGGACGCGCGGGTCGAGTATCCTCTCCACATCACGAATTGTAGGAGTACTCCTATGAGTGTAGTCACACGTATCGTCACCGGTTTTGCTGCGTTACTTCTCGCAGCGTGCGCGCCGGGTGACCCGGAAGTGCACACGACGACGGCCAAAGTCGATGACGCGTCGATCCCGGCAATGCTGGCGGTTATCGATGGACTGACCGACAACACGTTGCCCGTCGACGAGCTGCTTGCCATGACGGCATCGGTACCGATGGACGAGGAGAAACAGCAACGCGTTGCCGTCGTGTTCAAGGGTGAAGAGACCGATATGCAGATTCACATATGGCGAGAGCAGGTCGATTGGGTACACGTATATGCTTCCAGTACGTCGCAGGACCTGGTGAGTGCCGTGAAAGCCGGTATCGAGTCGTTCGAGCGCGAAGCGGCTGACGAGTAACCGTCGCTCGTCTTACCAGCGGCCCGACAGCGCCATTGGCCTTCCGGCGAGCAGCCCGGCACATCCGTGAAGCACGCAAACCGCGGCAGAACACGTCAGCATGGAGACCAGCGGCGCATGCGCCGTCCACTCCACCACGATATCCGTTGTGCTCGCGACAATCAGGAAAGCGACTTCGCCGGAGCAAACGAGCAGCAACAGCATCATGAATATGAATACCAGCCATTGAGGTATGGCGTCGTAGATGCGTTTCGCAGTAAGCGGTTCCACTGTAAACATGCTGCAGATATGCAGTCCCAGCAGCATCAGGACGATCGAGGCGGGAATCGATGCGATCTGCAGGGCCATCAGCGCCAGTAAGTCGACGCTTGCCTGTCCTCCGCCCATGAAAATGGCCATGATCGATACCAGGCAGGAAACGACAACGGCCGCGAGGACAATCGTCAGGTAGTTCAGCACTCTCTGTGCAAGCAACATGAGTCTAACTCTCTCCCGTGTCGATCCAGCCGAAGGTCCACGCGAACACCAGCAAGACAACCAGCGCAATGGACAGGACGATACGTACCGTCAGCGCATTGGCCATTGCTTTGGAGCCGGCGGGCCCTCGCGTCATGGAGAACATGGCCGATCCTAGGCTCAATACAATCCCGGCCAGCATGATCAGGATGATGGATTTCATTCTTGCTCCTTTCGTCGAGCTGTTGTGACGATGTTGAAAACGATCGCAAACTCAAGCCGCTGAGCTTGCGGATTCATGTGGTGAACGCTCAGCCGCGGCCCGTCGTCGTGCCCAGCCTCAGGCGGCGCCGTTCCGCCGTGATGCGCTGTTGTTCGGTCTGCGACTCGATTGTCGTAATGAGCCGGTCGTCGTCGAAGGTAAACTCGGCATAACCGCTCCTCCGGTACCATTGGCCGTGCAGCGAGTCCTGCCATTCCGATTCGAAGTGAGACGTGATCCGATTGCCTGCATACGACGTCAATTCCTGCTTCGTTTGAAAATGCAGCGTGTGCTGCCATTGCGAACGAAGCGCCTGCCAGATTTCACTTCGGCCGAGAAAGACGCTGTCGTTGTTCCGCCAGACCGCGTTCGCCTCGATGAGCCGAATCACGTTCGAAGGGTCTTTACTGTTCCAGGCCATGCGAATGGCCTCATTGAGGAGGTTTGCCTCGATCTCGCCAATCGTGCCCACGCTCAGTGAGCCAGCCCCGTCGAGTCTCTGGTCCAGTGGGCTGTGGGTCATGCCGGGTCTCCTCACGAGGCTTGCGTTTCATAAAGAGCGAATAGCAGAAAGCGTGCCAACACCCGATGCCGAGTAAATACAACAACTTAGCGGCTTCAGAGATTCGCAAAAATTTGCGATTTCCAAATTCCTGTGTTCTAGTTTTCTGGAAATTCGTGAAATGACGGTTCCTCGATGGCCGAACGACAACCCGACCTGAATACCGGACTTCTCGCCGCAGCACCGGGCCTCGTCGCCATAGCCGACGCCGATCTGGCGTGCATCTGGAGAAGTGAGGCGCTGAAGCGATTCCGACCCGACGAGCCCGGCTCACTACTGGGCTATTTCTCGGTCGATTCTCTGAACGGCGTTCGCCGTGCCATGGAGGCGCTGACGTCAGGCGGTGAACTCACCGCCGGTCTTGCCGTGCATCTATCGGACGGTGAAGGATCGATGACCGCTCTAATGGACGCCTGGCCCGTTGCGAACGGCGGTCGGCATTTTGTCGTTACGCTGACGCCCCTCAATGCAGAGTCCGGCTCACGACCGGCTTTCCAGGACGCGGCCGAAACCCGGGACCACATTCTGAACGCGGCCGGCGACGCCATCTATGGCATCGGCATGGACGGTACCGCGACGTTCATCAACAAAGCCGCCGTCGATCTCCTGGGCTGGCGGCTGGAAGACATCGTCGGCACCAGCGTCCACGAAGCTCACCATCATTCTCACGCGGACGGCACGCCCTATCCCCGTGAGGACTGTCCCATCTACGCCACGATTCGAGACGGCAAAGTGCATCGATCGGAAGACGAGGTGTTCTGGACGTCGGGCGGAGAAGCGATTCCCGTTGAGTATACGAGTACCCCCATCATCATTGACGGCGAGATCCGGGGTGCAGTTGTCGTCTTCCGGTCAATCGCAGAGCGCCTCGCGGCTGCCGAGCAGCGGGAGCAGGCATTTGCCGAACTCGACGGGCTCCGGCGTATGCACGAAACCCTGCTGGATACGGCCGGCGAAGGTATCTACGGACTCGATCGCAACGGCGAGGCGACGTTCATTAACCAGCGGGCGGAAGCGCTCCTGGGCTGGAGCCAGGGCGACGTCGTGGGGCAGAGCATTCACGAAGTGCATCATCATTCGCACGAGGACGGCTCGCCGTATCCCAGAGACGAATGTCCGATTTACGCTGCCATCAAGGACGGCGAAACGCATCGCGTCGACGACGAAGTGTTCTGGACCCGAAACGGAGACCCGCTGCCGGTCGAGTACACGAGCACACCCATTATCCGTGACGGCAAACCGGACGGTGCGGTGGTGGTCTTCCGCGACGTGTCCGATCGCAAGCAACTCGAGCGCGAGCGAAACCGGGCATTCGAGCAGATCAAGGCGTTGAACAGCCAGCTCGAGGATGAACGGGCCTACCTGCGCGAGGAAGTCGAGCAGGCCATCGATTTCGGGGAGATTGTCGGCGAAAGCGATTCCCTCAAACACACCCTGGCGCAGATCGATGCTGTTGCCTCGACACCCGTAAACGTGCTCGTTCACGGCGAATCCGGTGTGGGCAAGGAAATGATCGCGCGCGCCATCCACGCGAGGAGTGCGCGCGCCGAGAAACCGCTCGTGCGGGTCAACTGCGCGTCCATTCCGGAACACCTGTTCGAAAGTGAGTTCTTTGGACACGTCAAAGGAGCGTTTACCGGGGCGCACCGCGATCGCGTCGGCCGAATGCAGCTGGCCCATGGCGGGACCCTGTTTCTGGACGAGCTGGGCGAAATTCCCTTGCCGCTGCAGAGCAAGCTGTTGCGGGCCATCCAGGAAGGACAGTTCGAGCCTGTCGGGGAGGATCAAACTCGCACGGCTGACGTCCGGATCGTTGCCGCCACCAACAAGAACCTGAAGGAGGAGGCCAAAGCCGGCAGGTTCAGAGAAGATCTTTTTTACAGGCTCAGCGTGTTCCCACTCGAGGTTGCGCCTTTGCGCGAGCGGCGGGCCGATATTGTCCCGCTGGCCCTGCACTTCGTCAGCCGTATTTGCGAGGAACTGGGCCGGGAACCTCCGGTGTTGAGCAAGCGGGACGCCGCCGTGCTCGAGTCCCAGGAATGGCGCGGTAACGTCCGGGAACTCAAGAACTTCATCGAAAGGGCCGTGATCCTCAGCAAGACCCACCGGCTGCGTGTGGATCTGGCGCTCACATCCGGCAACGTCACCAAAGCCGAGCCGCAGGCTGCGGCCGACGTGGACGGATTTGTCACGGATGCGGAGTTCCGCGAAATGGAGAAAAACAACATACGGGCTGCCCTCGATGCTTCGGGGTGGCGCGTTTCCGGCCCCGGGGGTGCTGCGGAGCTGCTCGAAGTGAAGGCCTCGACGCTCTCGTATCGCATCAAGTCCTTAAGAATTACGAAGGCCCGGTAAACGAAGGGAGAGACGCGAGTGATTCAAACAAAGAGCCTTGTTCGTGCGGTTCTTGTGCTGCTCTCGTGTGCAGTACTTGCCGTTTCGGGTTTCTACGCGTACGTGTACGTCGCCAGCGAACGCTATCTGAACGATGTCGGTGTCGATGCGGGCTTCGTTTTCTCCGACGGCGGGGATGCAGCCATTGTCGAACGAGGCCGCCATGTCGCGCGCACCCGCGGATGCTTCGGTTGCCACGGGCAGCAGCTCGAAGGGCGCATGTTCTCCGACGAATGGGTCTGGGTGGATACTGCCGTAGCGCCCAATCTTGCCGAGTACTCCAGGAAGCACACCGCAGAAACCATAGAAGCGGCGGTACGGCAGGGTGTCGGTTACGACGGTAAAGCCTTGTGGTCCATGCCGTCGTACAACTTCGTGCTGCTGAACGACGAGGATATGTCTGCGCTGGTGGCCTTCATGCGCTCGGCGCCGGTCGTCGAGACGCCGCTGCCCCGGCCGTCGCTGGGCTGGGACGCGCGCATGAGAATCGTGCGCGGCGAGGCGCAGCACATGGCCGAGTGGGCCGACCGGATGCCCGCCCTGTTGCTGGGTGAGGACGACGATCCCGTACTCGTGCGCGGAGAGTACCTTGCCAAGACGACGTGTAACGAATGCCACGGTTTCGATCTGCGCGGCCAGACCGACATCGACATCGCGACGCCGGATCTCGCGATTCTCGCGGCCTACTCGGATGCCGACTTTCGCCGGCTCATGCAGTTGGGTGAAGCACTCGGAGGCCGCAAGGATCTCGGCCTCATGACCGTCGTCGCAAAAGATCGATTTGCGCACTTTACCGACGACGAATTGAACGACCTGCTCGCTTACCTGCGAACCTTATCCGGTCAACCGGTCGATCACGACGCCTCCTGGCGGAAACTGCGTTAGTTACAACCGTCAGGTCGGGAAAGTAACGCTTCACCGAGGCCCAGATGGCAACGGTGAAGCGTTACAGGCGTCTTGCCAGGACATTTCCTGCCTGGAGCAGACTTCGCCGGACTAGCGGCGCGGTTTGCCTTTCTTTGACTTTTTATCCTTGAGTCGAAACACGTCGTCGGGGAGTTCGTCGCCGATCTGAGTGTTGCGGCGGATGATGTCCGAGAGTCGAGTGCGATTTACGGCATCCACTTGTTCGCGTGACAAGACGCGCTCGTACCAGAACCGGTCGCCGTCCCGTAATGTGACAAACTGCAGTGCAACGACGTGCTGGATCAGCTCGCCGACCATTGCACCCGGCACTTCGCGTTCCGCAAGGCCGCCAACCCACGCGTCAATATCGTCGACCGACGAATACGCAGCCGCCAGTCGCTGCTGCACTTCGGCGTCGGAGTTGATATCCGCAAACGATGCCTTACGCCCGAGCCCGAGCATCTCTCGGACGTCGTTGTACGACGGCAGGCCGTGATCCCGGCCTCGCTGGATGTTCAGAGACACGAGGTCGAACCCGTCGTTGCCAGGCTCGCCGAACAGGAAGTTCCGAACGTCGTCTATGACGTAGATATCGATCGACTGACAAATCTGCGCCGCGAAGCCCCGAAACAGTGGGTCCAGCCCTCCCTCTCCCGTGAGCCGATGAGGCGAGAAGAAGGCATTACGGAGTTGGATATTGCCCTCAGGGATCGTGCTTCCACTCGCATCCAGCCGAAGAAGCTCGGAACTGAGAGCACTATGGCCGAACCGGTACGATGCCGTGGAAAATACATTCGCAATGGACGGATCCAACGAGGAGTCATACTCTCTGTAGCGACCGATTGCATCTTTCCCGACGAGGAGCGGAAGGAATTCGTTGAATGTAATCGCCTGCAGATGGGCTATCACCAGACGGCGTGCCTGCTCAAAAACCTCGTCGCCGCTCAAGCTTGCGTCTTCGGACCTGATCGAATCGGCGTAGCGGTTATGTTCTCGAACGAAAAGCGTGTGCATTGCGGCGAGGCCAATGTGTTCGTTGGCCCGCACGTCCCCGGCGAGGAACAGTGTTGCACTGTTTCCGCCTGCGTTCGGTAGTCCGTTGACGTTGAACGGCAAAAAGTCACCGGCACTCACTTTCAGGCGGCCACTGCCGTCGAGGGCTCGTAACTCGGTGGCCCGCTCGATGTCCGAACCGTAGACGTTGGAGCCGTCGATCCACGCTGTGATTTCATTGAGCTGTTGACGGGGGTTGTCGGCTCCCGTCCCGGTGGAGGTGTCGTAGATCGAGCGGTTGAGTGGTATCGATCGATCACCCTCTGCCTGTGGATCAAAGGATGGGTCACCGGCCGGTACCGCAATGGGTGCAGACTCCGGCGGATTGGTGCCGTCCGTCAGGTCGAGATCGTGGTCGACGAACTGACCCCAGAGCCACAGAAAATCTGTCGCCCCGTCAGCGTTGGGTAGTTCGGCTTCCTGAGCCGAGACAATATTGCTGATGTGTCTCGGTCCTAACCTCGATTCTCCCGCCAGCGTGGAGACACCGTCACTGTAGGCAGCGTCCACCAGTCTTCGCAGGGGTGTCTTCGCCGCTCCCAACGTTTCGTTGGACAGGTTGTTTCCCGTGCCGTCGAACGACTGAATATCCGTGCCGGTCGGCGACGGGTCGTCCGGTGACGACTGGCGCCGTTGAATCCGGCGCACGGGTGACGTTCCGGACGGCGATGCCCGGCGATCCGCCTCGGCAAGAATGTTCTCGGCATCGGGTTCGTTAGCTTTTGCGAAAGTAAAGATGGGTGCCGCGAGGAGAAGTGTCGCTGCGAGCCAATGCATGCCGCGTCGCAGGGAGTCGTTTCTTTGATGTGATGTCATTTTCACACTCCAGTTTGCGGTCAGGGAGACAAGCAATGAGCAGACTAAAGTGTCAAAGATCGAACTGATGCGCTTTCGTGTGCCAATGCAACCCCGCTGTCATAGAAGTCTCCTTAGACCGGTGGTTTTGCGCCCCCGCATTTCTACGGGTTTGCCCTTTATTGCCCGAGACGCCAGAGAAAGCGCCCGCGCCGTCCTGACTCCTGGTGTGCCCCCGCACGACGATTCCGCACCCGAGATCGGACGCGGACCAACGTAGCAAGCAACTGTGGAGGCTTTATGAGCGGAGACTCGTTGACGACGTCGGGTGTTAGCGACAGGCTGAAGGCGGCAGCCTTCGTGCGCTTCGGAAACGCCTTGTTGGATTGCGGTGAGGACTATTCGAGCTTGTAGCCAACGCCGTAGACCGCGCGTATCCGCACTCTGGTCTTCGAACAGGCCAGCAGTTTCTTCCGAAGATTCTTGATATGGCTGTCGATCGACCGATCGGATACTTCCGGGCTGCCCCCGGAGGCGACCGTCAGCAGTTGGTCCCGCGTAAACACTCTGCCCGGGTTGTGGACGAATGCCTGCATCAGCCGAAATTCGGCTGGCGTCAATCTGAGCTCAACCCCTTCGACACTTGCCGTGAGTGACTCACCGTCTATCTCTATGTCGGCATAAGACAGCGACCGTCTTCGACCCTGCGATGCCTTTTCCCTGATTACCTTGAGCCGGGTCTCCAGATGCGCTGCACACCCTGAGTGTTCGTCGTAGTCATCTGCCCGTATCTCGAGCATGTCTTCGATATCCTGGATGGAGCCTGCCAGGATGACTTGCGGTTCATCGGAGTAGGCCGTTACGATCGTGAACGTCTTGCAGCCTCGAGCATCCGGCAGAACCAATGCCACGGGTAGCTGATTCGTGTTTTTTTCCCGTATCCATTCCTCGAGTGCGCGAATCGATCCGATCTTCTCGGGCACAGAATGGCCGCACTGCAAGTACAGGCTTATCAGTTCGGCAAACTCCCGCTCATTGTCCAGATCGACGATGTAAACGGGAACGGCAGCACACATCGGCTTCAACATTACGCTAACGCCCGTACTATCGTCGCCCGATACACGTGACTTCCCTGTCGCCCTGGCCAACACTTCTTATATCAACGCGGCAATGTGTTGGCGGTTGACCGCCGGGCGGCAAAAGGGGCGTCAACGTAAACCGCTATTGCAGATTATGTCGTGTCATTCGCTCGACCTCGTGCAAGTAACCTCGAAGCCATACCCGTTCGTTCTTGCGGGTCAGCAACCGCCGTAGGTTTCCAGGTATCGAATCACCAGCAGCATGGCGTTCTTGTCCTCGTTGCCGTCGTGGTGCTTCTCGATGTAGCCAATGATGGCGGGGACGTCGAACAGGATCTTCGGGTCCTTGCAGTAGATGGGTTCGATGTACTGCGTCTCCTCGTGCAGCATGGCCACGAGATCCAGAGCCCCGCCGACGTAGGCATTCAGCACCGGAATGTCCTTACATTCGTGACCCGACTGCTCACAGATGGCGACGAATTCCCCGACGCGCAGTGCCTCGGCGTTTTGCGAATAACAGAGGGCGGACAGCAACAACGCTGCACACCAGCCGGCTTTGACTCTCATGGAGTTCTCCTCAAGAAATGACTGGATTAAAATAAAACAATAAACTATTATCTTAAAACAGTAAACAACGAGACTACACGATGACACGAAAACTGGCCGCATTGGTCGCAGGTTTGTGTACCGCCTGGCTTCTGGTATTGCCGATCGGGGCGCTCTACCTGCTCATCGACATCGATACGTTTGCATCCCTGGCCGTGAGCAATCTGCCGCTGCCCATTCAGTGGTACACCGTCAGCAACGGTCAGTGGTTTGCGCTCTGGGGCGTAACGGCGCTGTATCTCGCGCTCGGCTTCGCGGGGGCGTGGTACTTGCGGCTGGCGTTTCAGAGCTTTGCCCGCGGCGAGTGGTTCGACGCCGAGAACAGCCGGCACCTGCGTCGATACGCCATGCTCCTGATCCTTCAGGGCATCGCCAAGCCGCTGCATTTCGGGCTGGCGAGCGTCATCCTGTCGCTCAATCATCCGCCGGGCGAAAAGGTACTGTCGTTGTTCGTCGGCAGCAGTGAAGCCGTGTTTGTGATTGCCGGTTTTGTCATGTGGGTGCTGGCCGATCTGCTCGTCGAAGGCACCAAGGCCGATGCCGAGAACCGGCAATTCGTCTAGGCGCCGTCCATGATCAAGGTTCGGCTCGACATCGTCATGGCGGAACGCCGGGTTACCGGACGGGAGCTGGCTCTGGCAGTGGGTATCACCGAGCAGAATCTTTCGCTGCTCAGGAACGGCAAGGTCAAAGGTGTGCGTTTCGGTACGCTGGCGAGCATCTGCGAAATCCTCGACTGTCAGCCCGGCGACCTGCTCGTCTACGAGCCGGATTCATGATGGGTCAGCCGCCGAAAGCACGGCCATGTTGCCGTCCCGAATCGCCGATCTCGTCCCACGGCGCCCTGGAGTCGACGTAGATATGATGCTGCACGCTGAGTTCTTCGCCGCCTTCGACAATCGATCCCGCCGGCACGAACATCCGGGTGTCGTCGTTGTTGCCGGGTAACGGCGAACCGCAGACTTTGCAAAACCAAGTCTGCCAATCGGCGTCCGGTTTTCGCCACGTGACGATCAGTGCTTCACCCTCTAGCCACCGGAACGCGTCGTTGTCGACGACAACCACGGCAATACCGTTGCTGCCCGTCGATCGCCGGCAGATCGAACAATGACAGACGATCACGTCCGAAAGCTCCGTGTCGATCTCGAACGCAACACCGCCGCAGTTGCAGGCTCCTTTTGCCATGACGTCCTCCGCACTCGTCCCATACAAAAGCCTACCGCAACCCAAAGAGGACGGTTAGCCGTGGCACCGCAGGAATTGCCTATGGAACGCTCCGCCGACCGTACAGGCTGCGAAGAGTAGCCGAGTCGACCCTAAGTCCGCGCCTTCTCGAACGCCTTCCAGGCGATCTCAAGTTTGTCGATGTCGAAATCGGGTTCTCGCGCGGGGCCCAGAATGATGGCTTCGCTGGCCTGAAGCGTTTCGATAGCGCCTTTCAGCGCAGGCAGGATGTCCGGCGGTATGACCAGGGCGCCGTGTCGGTCGGCATGCACGAGGTCACCTTCGTTGACCGTCAGCCCCAGCACCGATACCGGTGTGCCAATCTCGCGGACGTGAACAAACGCATGGCTGGGACCGACGGAGCCGGCAATGACGGGGAACCCCGGTTCGTGGTCGCCGAGATCTCGCATGACGCCGTTGGTGAGTGCGCCGGACAAACCCAGCCCCTTGTGCACGGCCGTGTGCACTTCTCCCCACCAGGCCGCGACGCAGTCAGGATGGTCGATGTCCTCGATAACGGCAATGGCCGGGCGAGGGCCCGCAGCCATGGAGCGAAAATAGTCCAGCCGCCGCGCCCTGATCGTTTCGGCCGGCTCGCCCGGCGGGTTCTTGCCGGCGATTTTTGCCGTTCTCGCGAAGCCGACAACGGCACCGTCCAGCGGTGCCGAGTGCATTACCGTGCTTTTGCTGTAGGCATCGAAACCGCGCTTCCCCTGTGCCACCTCAATGGCGTTGCAAACGGTCGGGGTATCCACGGCCTCTAGCGTGTGCAGCAGTTCCTCTGTCAGCTCCGTCGTCATTGCCAAACCGTGCCCGTGCCAGCCTCAAATCGACCGGCGCGGTTTGCCGTGAAGGTGACGAAGACGCGCGAACACGTCCACGTCCATCTGCAGGAGTATGTTGACGATGTCGATAGGCACCCAGTTCTCCGCGATCAGCCGGTCTTCGAGACGATAGAAGTCCATGACGCGCATTTCAATGCCTTTACCCGTCGGCCCGACGTTGAGCCAGTTCGGTCCGGTATGTGTTGCCACCACCGACGGCCAGCCGCCGGTGATGACGTAGGCGCCATCCGCCACGTTGGCAATATGGTTGGCAACCTTGCGGTCGGGGAATGCCCGCAGAAAAGGCACCTGGTGGTGCGCTTCGAAACCCTTGAGGCCGCGAGTCGTGCCGATCCCCGACGGTCCGTACCACATGAAGTTCGGGGTCCAGTACTGCGCGTGGTGCATGCTGCCGAGATCTTTGCCGTCGAACGCCAGCAGGCCGGCATGCATGTCCTTGACCACCTGCATTGCCGCCGCCCCGGCATCCGCGTCGGCGGATTCGAGGTTCACGCCATCCAGCGTCGCCGGGCTGAGCCACATCCCCTCTGCGCCGGCGCTCGGGCTTATCGGCCAGCAACCCGCCTGGTGCATGAGGTCCAGCACGTCGATCAGCACGTGGGCTTCGACGATCCTGCCGTCTTCGATCCGGTTGACCTCGCAACACCGGAGGCTGACCACGCCGTGGCTGGCCGGGATGTCGAGCCAGTCCGACTCGAACGTGCCCTGCAGAAAGCTCATCGTGCAGACGTAGTCCGCTCCGGCGAAACTGCCGCCGATCACAATCTGGTCGCGACGCTCGATGTCCGGAAACGACTGCCGGATCGGGCGCCACAGCGATTCGCCGATTGCTGCCGACCCCTGAAGTTCATTCACGGGATGAAACGCAAACAGTTTCGCGTCGTCGGCGTAAATGGCGCTGACTGCGCCGTCGAACGCCGTCATCGGCAAGTGCAGGAGGTTGCGAAGGCTTGCGACTACGGCCGACTTGTTGGCCGCATGTTGTTTCGAATCCGTCATGATTACGCCGCCTTCGACTTGTAACGGGACACGCGCAGATCCGCCTGGGCCTTGTGGCCGGCAAACCCCTCGAGCGCACACAGGCGAGAGCAATACTCGCCGATCATTGCCGTAGCTTCGGGCGTAACGCGCTGGTACGTACAGGTTTTGATGAACTTTCCGACCCACAGGCCGCCGGTGTAGCGTGCCGCAAGCTTGGTGGGCAGCGTATGGTTCGTTCCGATCACTTTATCCCCGTAGGCCACGTTGGTTTCCGGCCCCAGGAACAGGGCACCGTAGTTGACCATGTTGTCCAGGAAATACTCGGGATCGCGAGTCATGACCTGCACGTGTTCGCTGGCGATGCGATCCGCTTCCGCCAGCATCTCGGCTTCCGTGTCGCAGAGGATGATCTGGCCGTAGTCCTCCCACGCTTTACCCGCAATCTCCGCGGTTTCGAGCGTCTTCAGCTGCTTTGCGATCTCCCGCTGAGTGTCCTCGGCCAGTTTTTGCGAATTCGTCAGGAGTATCGCGGGCGAGTTAGGCCCGTGTTCCGCCTGACCGAGCAGGTCCGTGGCGGCCATTTCCCCGTCGCAGGTGTCGTCGGCGATGATGAGCGTTTCAGTCGGCCCGGCGAACAGATCGATGCCGACGCGACCGTACAGCTGTCTCTTCGCCTCGGCGACGTAGGCGTTGCCGGGGCCCACGAGCATGTCCACGGATGCAATCGTCTCGGTGCCCAGCGCCATGGCGCCCACCGCCTGCACACCGCCCAGGCAGTAGATTTCGTCCGCCCCGGCCATGTGCATTGCGGCAACAATGGCGTCGTTCGGCTGGCCGTCGTGCGGCGGCGCGCAGGCAATGATGCGTTTGACCCCGGCCACCTTCGCCGTCAACACACTCATGTGCGCGCTTGCCACCATCGGGTACTTGCCGCCGGGTACGTAGCAGCCCACGCTGTTGACGGGGATGTTTTTATGGCCGAGCACGACGCCCGGCAGCGTTTCGTGTTCCACGTCTTGGAGCGCGGCCTTCTGGATTTCGGCAAAGTTGCGAATCTGCGTCTGCGCAAACTCGATGTCTTCGATGGTTTGCGTCGGCAGGCGTCCCACTGCTGCGTCGATGTCCTCGGCCGACAGCCGGAAACGTTCGGGCGACCAGTTGTCGAACTTCTTCGATAATTCGCGGACGGCGGCATCGCCGCGATTGTCGATGTCCGCAAGAATGTCTTCGACGATCGCCTTTGTTCTGGCGTCCAGATCGGCAGCAGTCTCTTCGCTGATACCCTCCTTAATGATCTTGATCACGAATAGTCCTCGAATGCGTCGAGCGTATTGCTCGGGTACTAGTTGACGAATGTGGGTGCGCCCGGCTGATCGCCGCCGCGCACGAAGTAGGCTTCGGCTTCGCCGGACGAGTCGTTTCGAAACGCGCGCGGCATGTCGATCGGCACGGTAAACACGTCTCCCGGCCCGATCTCGGTCTCGCCGTCCGGCAAGGCGACGGTCAGGCGGCCTTTGTGCATCATGATCACCTCCGGTTCGCGGCGGACATGCGGCTCGGTCCGCGCGCCCGCCTGGAAGGCAATGTGACGCAGCGCGAAGCCGTGCGACCAGCTCATGCGGCCCGCGGGCAGTTTCTCCGCGTCGCTGGCAGCGCCAATGATGACCGTTTCGCCAATAGCGAGCGGACCGCGCTGCGCGGAACCCGCGAGGGATACATGCGGCACGACGCAGTCGGCCATCTCTGCAGCCGTCAGCCGCCTGAGTTTCGCGACGTCGTCCCTCGTCGTGGCTGGCATCGGCCGTTTGCCCGCCGGGACCGTTTCGCCTTTTGTCGTATCGATCAGGCTGCCGTCCTCCAGCAGTACGAGCCCGTAGTTTTTTGCGTCGTCGAATACGTAGGGGGCCCAGGTCACGCGTCCCGGATCGTCGCCACCGAGCACGGCGAACAGGAAGCCGACGTCACTACCGACGTTTTCGAAGCCGCGGAATACGTGTGTCGGTATCGATATCGTGTCGCCGGGGCCCAGTACGACCTCGCCGTCTTCTTTGTTCGGGCCGAGCAGAAACGCCCACGTCCCCGAATGCACGACAAACACCTCTGCCGTGTCGTGGCTGTGTTGCGAGTTCACGCAGCCGGGCGGCTGACGAGCTCCGCCAATGTTGAATCCGTGCGGAATGTCGATGTGCACATGCTGATCCGGGTTTTCAGCGACGCCCGGACCAATGATTGTAAAGTTCTCTTTCTGCGCACTGTTCGGCGTACGCGTATCGATGAACGCGGTTGTGCACGGGCGGAGGTCAGCGTAACGGACCAGACGCTCGGCGAGCAGCGCGTCATGACGCTCGGTGGACGAGGCGGCTTCAGCCATGGGATACCTTAAATTCAACGAGTTTTTGGCCGCGCCGAGCGGCCAGGGCGTCAAATGTACTTCGCATGCAAAATGAATTCAATAGAGGCATTGTATTCTCACATATCGGTCAGGAAATGCCCGAAATCACTGAGATTTCCTGATGCATTCGAAGTACAATCCGCGGCATTTGCGGACCGATCTGGAGAGGTAAGGCAGTATGGACCGGCAGGGCGCCTACGGTGCTGACGACGACATCGTCGATTTCATTCTGGGTATTACGTACGAAATCTGGGAAGAACGCGGCGTCGATCTGATCCACGAGTACTACGCTAAGGACTGCATCGTGTGGGGCCTCGACGGCATTACCCGCGGTGCCTCGGCGGTTGTCGACGGCACGCACAAGACGCTCGGGGCGTTTCCCGATCGACTGCTGCTGGCGGAGCAGGTGATCTGGTCGGGGAGTCGAGAGGACGGCTACTACTCTTCGCACCGGCTCCTGAGCACGGCGACGAACGCAGGGCCCACTCAGTTCGGACCGGCGACGGGCCGGCGCATCCGCATGCGAAACATTGCGGACTGTTTCGTCGAGAACGGCCTCATTACCAAAGAATGGCTGGTCCGCGATCACATGACATTGGCCAGGCAGCTGGGAGGTGACCTCGACAAGGCCGCGCGTGACATGGCGGAGCAGCGCACAGCCGAGCACCAGGCCTGGATGGATGCCGAAGTTGCGCGCGTCATGCAGGCCTCACCTCCGGCAACCGCTGCGGAGCCCGCGTCACCGGGGGCCGACCCCGAAGCGTTTGCCTGGCGTGCGCTGAGTGCTTGCTGGGCAGGTGACCGGCGGACGTTCGACGCTCTGTACGCGCCATACTGTGTGCTGCATCGCTCGCCCGTGGACTATTGCTCGGGCCGCGACGAACTGTTGAGCTACTATCGAACGCTCGACCGCGCGCTCGGCGGTGCAACCGTCAGCGTCGATCACGTTGCGGCGCAGCCTTTTGCCGGGGACGGAGTCGACATTGCGGTTCGCTGGACGGCGGCCGGCCACCACGAGGGGCAGCTGCTGGGTGTCGAGCCCGGCGGCAATCCGCTGTTTATCCTGGGTGTGACCCACTGGCGCTGCATTGCCGGGCGGATTGCGGTCGAAATGACCGTCTTCGACGATCTGGCACTACTTAGCCAGACGATGGCGTAGCGGTGCGAATTGTCGATGCGCACCACCATTTGTGGGACCTCGAGGCGTGCCGCTATCCCTGGCTAATGGCGCGCGGCGTTAGCCGTTTCTTCGGCGATCCGACGCCGATCCAGAAAGACTACCTGGTCGCCGACTTCCGCGCCGATGCAGCCAACTACGAGCTGGCCGCGTCCGTGCACGTGCAGGTAGGTGTTGCCGATGGTGACGAGCTTCGAGAGACCGAATGGTTGCAACGAACGGGTGACGCGGACGGCTTGCCGAGCGTGATCGTCGCCTACTGTGCATTGGAACGCGACGATGCGATGGCGGTACTCGAGGGTCATTTGCGCCATTCGCGCGTGCGCGGCGTTCGTCAGATCGTGGGTCGATCGGACAGCGAAGATGCGGCGACGCGGAGCGCCGAGCTGATCGCATCCCGGGCATGGCGTTCGCGGCTTGCGGCCCTCGCCGGCCTCGGCTTGTCGTTTGACCTGCAGCTTACGCCGGGTCAGGTGCCGGCTGTTGCCGACGCGCTGGCCTTCGCGCCCGATACGCGAATTGCCTTGTGCCACTGCGGTTCACCCTGGGACCAATCGAAGGCCGGCCTTGCCGCCTGGCGGGACGGGCTCAAGCTGCTGGCATCCCATCCCAACGTCTACTGCAAGATCTCGGGTCTGGGTATGTTCGATCACGGCTGGACCGAAGATTCGATCCGGCCGATCGTCGAGAGCTGCATCGAGACTTTCGGCGCCTCCCGCTGCATGTTCGGCTCCAACTTTCCCGTCGACAAGCTGCATGCCAGCTATTCGAAAACCTGGAACGCCTACCGGCGGATCACGGACTCCGTCGACAGCGCGGGGCAGTCGCGACTGTTCGAAAACACGGCGCGCGAGTTCTACCGGATCGGGACGGACGGCTAGCGGCTCAAGCGTTTCCGCTCAGTTCCAGAGACGGGCGCTGGCGATTCTTGCGCCCTCGGCCATGCTGGCGAGCTTCGCGTACACGATGTCCTGATCAACGGCGCCGAAGCCGGCAAAGGTCGAGAAACCGCAGTCAGTGCCCGCTATCACTCGCTCACGGCCAACGATGTCGGTAAAACGACAGATCCGCTCTGCGACGAGTTCCGGGTGTTCGATAAAGTTGGTTGTCGAATCGATGACGCCGGGAACGAGAACGAGGTCGTCGGGCAGATTCGCGCGGGCGAATACCGACCACTCGTGCGCGTGGCGCGGATTCGACGCCTCGAACAGCAGCGCGCCGACCTCGGCTTTGAGCGCAATGGGCAGCACCATGTCCATCGGCGCATCGTGGTGATGCGGCCCTTCGTAATTGCCCCAGCATACGTGCAGGCGAACGCGGTCCTTTGGCACTCCCTCGAGCGCCTTGTTGAGCGCGTGTACATGCAGTTCGGCCTGCGCCACGTACTCCAAATCCGGCTTGCCCTTGAACAGCATGTGCCGGCCGAGACCAAGATCCGGCGAATCGAGCTGTAACACCAGGCCGGCGTCGACAATCGCGCGGTACTCCGCCGCCATGGCGTCGGCCAGTGCCAGCAGGTACCCCTCGTGGCTTTCGTAGTGTCGGTTCGGCTGGAACAGCGCAATGACGCCGGGTGATGCGGCATTCATGAAGCCTTCCACCGGCGCGTGTTTATCGAGCGCCGAGCGCATATTGCCGAGATCTTCGGTGACGGGCCCCATGTCCTTGACGCGGATGTCTCCAACGCAGCACGGCCGCCGGTACGTGGGAGTTCCGCCGCTCTGCTGCTGGCGCTTGAGAAACCCGGGAAACGCTTCGAGGTCGCTCGGTGGATCGCGTTCGCTGTCTCCGTCGAATCCCGTGATCCGGTCCTTGATATAGGTGGCGTAGCTGATCTTGCTCATTTCGCCGTCGCTCACGATATCGACGCCGCTGGCGATTTGCCGGGCCACCACGTCGTCGACCGCCTCGCGAATCACGCGCGCCGCATCGGCCGGGACTTCGCCCTTCTCGATCGCGAAAACCGTGTCGGTAACCGCCCGGGAGCGGGGCAGGCTGCCGACATGGGTAGTGAGGATTCGGTCCTGGCTGGTTCTCATCGTATTTCCTACCGGATGTTTCTTCTTAAAGGGATAGCAGTTGCCTGATCTGCTCCGTCACGACGCCGGGCTGCTCCAGGCTGGAAAGGTGCCCGCACTGCTCGACGATCTCGAGTCTTGCGTCCGGGATTTGTTCGGCCATGAGCGTGTGATACGCAACGGGACAAAGCGTATCCTCGCTGCCGCACAGGACGAGAGCCGGACAGTCGATCGTCTTCAGGATCGGCACGCTGTCCACGCGATCGCGCAACGCCAGCGACTGCCGGCGAAACACTTCCGGGCCGAGGTCGAGCGCCATGTCGAGAATCGTGTCGAGCAACGCCTGGTCGTTGCGGTGAGCCTCGGCCAGGTACAGCGGTTTCAGCGATTCGACGGCCAGTTCTCTCAAGCCTCCCGCCAACGCGGTCTGGATTTGCTCGAGGCGGCCCGCCTGACGATCGGCCGCTTCCGCGTGCGGGTTGGTGTCGAGCAGCGCCAGGTGCGTCACTCGCTCCGGCGCTTGCCGCCAGATTTCAAAAGCCAGGATGCCGCCCATCGACAGACCGGCAACCGCAAACCGGTCCGGCGCAGCATCCAGCGCCGCGCTCGCCATATCGCCAAAGTTGTCGCTCGCGGTTGTGTCCGCATAGCTCAGTGTCTGCGATAGCGACGCGGCCTGGTGACTCCAGAGGCGGTGGTCGCACATCATGCCCGGTATCAGCAGGAGGTGTTGCTCGGGCACAGAACGTTTACACGTCGTTGCTTTCGATGCGCGCTGAGCTGCCGCGTACCCGGATGCCGGAGAAGGAACGTTTCTCGGGCGACAGCTTGGGATTTTCGATGCGCTCGAGCAGCATCGATGCCGCCGACTCGGTCATGCGATGCACGGGTTGTCGAACGGTCGTCACGTCATAGGCGGCGTAGCTGGCCGGGCCCACGCCGTCGAAGCCGACGATCGAAATGTCCTGTGGCACCTCGAGGCCGTAACCTTCCCGCGCTTCGTCGATGCAGCCGATCGCCATTACGTCGTTGGCCGCAATGATGGCATCCGGCGGTGAACCTCGTTCCTGCACGAGTTCGGCGAAACAGGCCCGGCCCTTGTCGTAGCCGTAGTCTCCGCTGACCGTGGTGATGTCGGTGATACCGGCAGCGGCCAGTTCGCTCAGCGCCCCGGTCTTGCGTTCGATGCTGACGACGGAATCGGGCGGGCCCGCGACGATGCCGAAGGAGCGGTGCCCCGCGCCGACCAGTGCATCCACCAGCCAGCGTTCGCCTTCTTCCTGATCGCAGCGTACCGAACTCATGCGCTGGTTCTGCGACGTGCGGTTGTAGAACACGATCGGGATTCCCGCATTCTCCACCGTATTGATTTCGTCAGCGGTAAACATGGCGGCCGTGAGAATGCCGTCGACGCGATACTGCAGCATTTGCTCCAGCGACGGCTTCGTGTCGCTTTCGCGCTCCAGCGCGAACAGCAGAACGCGCACGCCGCGCTCGGAAAAACGCTGGGTCAGCTGCACCAGCACTTCGGGGTAATAGAGATTCGTCAGTTTGGAGATGACGACCGCCACCATGTTGGAGCGCCGCGTAATCAGGCCGCGGGCAATGGCGTTCGGCCGGTAACCCAGCGTGTCGGCCGCCGCCATTACGCGGTCACGCATGGCTTTCGAGGCGCTGGCGCCGTCCTGGAAAACGCGGGAAACGGCTGACTGCGAGACGCCGGCGAGCTTTGCGACGTCGTACGACGTTGCCCGCTTACGCTCGCTCTTCGCGTGTTTCTCCGGAAATTCGATCGGTTTGCTCATACACCCTCTGGCCTGGTCCGGCTTCCAATCTGACTCGATGGTAGGCAGTATTGCATTCGCATGCAATCCGCGACGCAGAATTAATGACGCCCGGTCTCGAGGGGCAGGTTGCGTTGGTTACCGGCGGCGGACGAGGTATTGGCCGCGGCTGCGCGGAGGCCCTCGCCGACGCCGGCGCCGACGTCATTGCCGTGGCGCGGTCCGAGGAGGAACTGGCAACCCTGCGCGAACACGGCAGCGGGCGAATCCGGACCTGGGCAGCGGACGTCACTGACGACGACTTTGCCGAGCGGGTTCATGCCGTAAAGGGGCTGACCATCCTGGTCAACAACGCAGGCGGCAACCGGCCGCAGCCGTTCGTCGACGTCGACACGGATACTCTCGACTTCATGCTCGATCTCAACGTCCGGGCCGCCTTTCGTGTCGCTCAGGCGGCGGCAAAGGCCATGCTGGCGCAGGGTACCGGCGGCTCCATCGTCAACATGTCTTCGCAGATGGGGCATGTTGGATCGCCGGGCCGAACCGTCTACTGCATGACCAAACATGCCGTCGAAGGTATGAGCAAGGCAATGGCCGTCGAACTGGCGCCGCACGGCATTCGCGTCAATACGGTTGCGCCGACGTTTGTTGAAACGCCGTTGACCCGGCCCATGCTGGAAGACGGTAAGTTTCGCGACTTCGTGCTCGGCATGATTCCAATGAACCGGCTTGCCGACATCGACGACATTGTCGCAGCTGTCCTGTACCTGGTGTCGCCGGCCGCCGGAATGGTTACGGGTCACAGCCTGCGCGTAGACGGCGGATGGACGGCGCACTGACCATGAACGAATTCGGCTCTCTCAACTGGACCATTCTGATTGCCTACGTGCTGCTGAACCTGCTGCTCGGCTGGGTACTGAGCAAAAAGGTGGCAACGGCCGAAGATTTTTATCTCGGCCGGCGCACGACGCCGTGGTGGGCGATCGGTATCTCGGTCGTTGCAACCTACGTCAGCGCGCTGTCGTTCCTTGGCGGTCCGGCGTGGTCTTATTCCGAAAGCCTCGCCGTCATTGCGATTCACCTGAACTACCCCATCGTGATTTTCTTTGTGATCACGTTCTTCCTGCCGTTCTTTTTCAACAGCGGCGTCGCCTCGATCTACGACTACATGGAGCGGCGCTTCGGACAGACCTCGAGGGTCGTCATCTCCGGCGTGTTCCTGGTGTCGCAGGCTTTGACTTCGGCAGCCATTCTTTACGCGACCTCGCTGGTCATCGAGTTCATTACCGGCATCGACGTCGAGATTGCGATTGTCATCGTGACGATCGTCGCCCTCGTTTACACAATGATGGGCGGGATTACCGCCGTCATCTGGACCGACGTCATTCAGGCAGCCGTGCTGTTCGTCGGCGCATTCATTATCTTCTTTGCGCTCCTGGACCAGATGCCGGTGCCGATCGGCGAGGCGCTCGACAACCTCAAGGCAGCGGGCAAGACCAACCCTCTCGAATGGTCTTTCGATCTGACGATGGAAGCGACGGTCTGGTCCGGCATCATCGCAATGTCGCTGTTTCACATTACCGTGTACGGCGCCAATCAGATGATGGTGCAGCGGACGCTGGCTGCGAAAAACATCGGCGATGCGAAGAAATCTTTCCTGCTCATGGGGTTTGTCGCTTTCTTCGTCTACTTCCTGTTTTTCGTGCTCGGCATTCTGTTCTACGCGTACTACGACGGCCAGCAGTTCGAAAACGGCAACACGATCATCCTGCAGTTTGCGACCGACTACGGATTGCCCGGCCTCATGGGTATCATTGCTGCCGCCATTGTCGCCGCGTCGATGTCGTCGCTCGACTCGTCGTTCAATTCTCTCGCCACCGTATCGACGCTCGACTTCTACCAGAAGTACTTCCGCAAGGACGAGTCGCCGGAGCACTATCTGAAGGTTACCCGCGGGTTCACCGTCCTGTGGGCCGTACTGATCATTGTCCCGGCCATCATCTATTCCAACAGCGAAGGCTCCATCCTGCAGACGCTGTCGCAGATCGGCTCGTACTTCGTCGGCGCAAAGCTCAGCATGTACGGGCTCGGTTTCTTCTCGCGGCAGACCACGGAGAAAGGCCTGCTCGTCGGTGTCGCCGTCGGTTTCGTCATGGTCTGGTACCTGACGACGCAGACCGACATTGCCTGGCCCTGGTACTGCCTCTTCGGAGGCGGTGTGAACATCGTCGTATCGCTGGTCGCGAGCCGCCTGATCGACGGTGCGCAGACCGAGTGGTCGGAGTACTCCATTCGCGGACAGCAGAAAAAGTTTCGCGATGCCGGGTTACCCGAAAAAGACGGGGGCTGGTATCTCGTTCCCGGCAAAGTGGATCGCGTGAGCTACCTGCTGCTGCTGTTCTTCGTCGCCACGATCGTGTTCCTGTACCTGTTCCAGGCGCTGATCTAGGCGGACATTTCACTGAAACCGTTACGCCGGATCGGCAACGTTTCGGCAGCGCAAGGAAACGGGCGCCGACGTGATGCAAGACCCAGAGCTTGAAAAGCAGTATTTGTCCGACCTGCTCGCCGCCCGCCCGGTGGCGGCGTCAGAGCGTCGTATAGCCAGGAGTGCACTGTTTCGTCGCAGAGTGCCCGTGCACTGCGATCTGGCCTACGGTACTCACGAACGGCAGAAGCTCGACGTCTTTCTGCCGCCCGGCAACGGCCCATGGCCGCTCATGGTGTTTATCCACGGCGGCTACTGGCGGCGCGGTTCCAAGAACGAGTGGGCAGCCCTTGCCGAAGGGTGGGTCGAACGTGGTGTCGCCGTTGCGACGATCGGCTACCGCCTGCTGCCGGAGGTTCGTCTGCCGGACGTCATTGCCGACGTCTGCGATGCGTTACGACTGCTCGGGGATCGCGCGGAGCGCCTGCAGCTCGACGTATCGCGAGTCGCAATCAGCGGCACCTCGGCGGGTGCACACCTGGCCGCCATGGTTGCCGCGTCGGGAAACCCACGCCGGTTGCGGCCAAAGGCAGCCGTATTGCTGAGCGGTGTGTACGATCCGCGGCCCCTCGAGTACACGTCGCTCGCCGAGGTTGTCGGCGAGTCGCTGGTTCATGAGCTGCCGGCGATCAGCCCGCTGGGTCTGGCGCCACCGGCCGACTGTGCCTGCATGGTCGTCTGGGGCGATCAGGAAACGGACGCATTCCAGAGTCAGTCCCGGACGCTGGCCCGCTACTGGGCCAACTGGGGTTTCGAAGCGCCCGAGCACGCAATGGCCGGAAAGAACCACTTTACGATCGTCGACTGCCTGTTCGCAGATGCTGACGGCCCGGTTGCGAGCTTCATCGAGCGGATTCTGCTGGGTGAATGAAGCCGTGGGCGGTCAGCAGCAAACGGCCCGGATCCGGCTATCATGCAAACCCAGGAAAATTTGTCGGACAACTTGTCACACTCGCAACCGCCGTACCCTGGAGCCCTGCCTGAACACTGCCCCCGTTTTGCATGTGTGCAAATAAAGCCCTGATTAAAATCAATTATTCACGGTGGATTGATTGTCGCGGATGATTCGGGACCGGCCGGGAGCAGCTCTGCAACAGCGTATTTCGCCAACGGTAGAATCAAATATGTATTGACAAGGTTGCATTCGTATGCAAATCTCGCCAAGCCTGCGTCCGTTCGCTCGTCGACGCAGCAGTTCGGTAGCAATCGTGCGTCGATGCAGCAAGACGCGAACGCAAAACTACGTGCTGGGGGAGAAAACGTGAAGAGTGCAACTGCAGTTTCGAAGGGCGCGCTGTTGTGCGCTTTGTTTGGCTTGGGTGCAGCGACGACGGCGCACGCACAATCGGATTCGGACGTTCCGCTGATCGAGGAAATTACGGTCACCGCGGAGCGGCGCGCGGAGAGCCTGCAGGACGTTGGTTCGTCCGTAACGGCGTTTGACGAGGCCGGGCTTGCACAGCGAGGCATTACCGACGTCTCGCGGCTCGAACTCGTCGTGCCGGGGGTCAACTATGCGTATGCCGGCAACGACGTGAAATTCAACGTCCGCGGCGCGAACTCGACGAACACGTTCCGCGACAACGCGTCGATTGTCGGGACCTACGTCGACGGCGTATACAAACCGCGAGCGTCGCAACAGGCGCGCTCGTTCTTCGACGTTCAGCGGGTCGAGTTCCTGAAAGGGCCGCAAGGTACGCTGTACGGCCGCAACACGTTCGCGGGCGCCCTGAACCTGTACACCAACCCGCCGGACCTGAGCGGTACGAGCGGTTCGCTCGATCTCGGTTTCGGCGAGTTCAGCGCGTATCGCATCGAGGGTCACTACAACGTTCCCCTCTCGGAAAATTTTGCCGTGCGGTTCGCCGCACTGTACGAAAACAGCGACGGCTACATCGAGAATAACGCGGGCCCGAACATGGGCGCCCCGGACGACCTCGGGCTGCGCTTCAGCGCGTTGTGGCAGATCTCGGATTCGGTCGACGCCATACTGCGCGTCACCAACGTCGAAGAAAGCGGCTCGCCAGCGGGATTGTTCGGCTACAAAAACGTCTGCCGACGCGTCGATGCGCAAGGGCTGACCGACGGTCTCGGGGCAAATCTGGACTGCGCACCGCCGCAGCAAGGCTCGGCCGGTACCATAAGCCTCGACCAGCTCGGCCCGTGGGACATTTCCCAGGACTTCGTGCCCGATGCCGACCTGAGCGACTTCAACGCCACGCTGGAGATCAACTGGGATCTCGACAGGTTTTCGGTCAAGTCCATTACCTCGTACACTGACTTCGAAAACGACATCGGTTTCGACTTCGACTACAGCTCGGCACCGCACACGCGCGGCGGTTTCGACGAGGCCGCCGACTCCTTCTCGCAGGAGCTGCAGCTGACGTCCGAATTCGACGGTCCGTTCCAGTTCACGAGCGGCATCTACTACGGTGACGAGGAATCGACGTTTGCGTTCTGGATCTTCGACCAAACGGTCGAGGTCACCAACAGGCCAACCGTCGTAGGCCCTGGCGGCGCAGACTTCACGGTGCTGACGGGCACGCCCATTGCCGGCCCGGCGACGTCGATGGGCGGCTTCTTCGGCGACATTGGTCTCACCGAGACCGAAGCCTTCGGCGTTTACACGCAGGGCGAATTCGCCTTCAGTGACGATTTCCGACTGATTGCGGGCCTTCGCTACAGCGACGAAAGCAAAGACACGCGCGGAGGCAGCAACTTCACTGCCGGTGGCGCGCCGGTCACCGTACTGTTGGCCGGCGGTTCATCGCCGAGCCCGGTACCGAGCGGACCCGACGAAGTGTTTGCGTACGACCTGAGCGCAGCGGGCACGATCACCGGCTCGGACTCCTGGAACAGCACCGACTGGCGTTTCGGGCTGGAGTGGGACGTCTCCGATACGGCCATGCTCTACCTGACGGCCGGTACCGGCTTCCTGTCCGGCGCCAGCAACCCGACGAACGCTACGTTTACCGATCAGCAGGAGTCGGAGATCGTCGAGGTCGGCATCAAGAGCACGCTGGCTGACGGCCGCGTGTTGTTCAACGCTGCGGCGCACTGGACCGAGTACAGCAATCTCGTGGCCCAGTTCCAGGAAACGACTCCTGTGGGCGGCACGCTGACGCGGACACGAAACGGTGGCCAGATCGACGCCCAGGGTATCGAGATCGAATCCGTGTGGGTGCCGACCGACAACCTGCAGCTGGGTCTGAACCTTACCCTGCTCGACTCCGAGTTCGGCGAGTTCGGCCAGCAGTATCCGTATCAGCTGCTCAACGGTGTGGCGTCGGACGGATTTGTCGACGTCAACGGTGAGACCACACCCTGGTCGCCCGAATATACGTTTACGTTTACGGCGGCCTACGATATCGATCTCGGCGGTAACGGTGTGCTGACCCCATCGCTCCAGCACTTCAACAGCGACGGCTACAACACGTCGAACCTGTGGGGTATCGATCCCAACCACGATCAGGACAGCTTCGGCAAGACCGACGTTCGCCTGACGTGGTTCTCCGCGGACGACAAATACTCGCTCGCATTGTTTGTCGAGAACATCGAAGACGAGGCAGTGCTTGCCCGCGGCAACAACGGCAGCTCCGACAACGTACAAACCGGCTATCTGTTCCCCCGGAACTGGGGTGTGCGTTTCAAAGTCAACTTCGAGTGAGTATGGTCTGCGACTCGTAGTCTCTGCGAGGGATTGAAGAGGGGCTCAATGCCCCTCTTTTCTTTGCGGGACACCGCCCGCAAGCTGTGCGCGTGCCAGAATAGGGGCGTGAACAGCGACGATAAATGCCTGCGGGCCGTGGGTCCGGACGACGAAGCGGAAATCCACCGCCTGCTGTGCGTGCCGGAGGTGTACCAATACCTGGCCGACGGCGTCGAGCCGCCGCCGTCCATTGCGTCGCACCTCGTGCAGACGGCCGCCGTCGACTTCGAACGCCACGGCGGCGGTTTGTGGGCGCTCGTGGCGTCTCAAGATCCGAAAATTCTCGGCCTGGTGAGACTCGCCGGTGAAGGCGACGGCGAACTGGAGCTGACCTATCTGCTGCACCCGGCGGTCTGGGGTGCGGGTTATGCGACGCGCATGGCGCACACGGCCATGCATTACGCGTTCGGTACCGGTCTGGCATCCGCCATCTGGGCAGGAGCGGACCTGCCCAACACGGCCTCGCTTGCGGTCATGCAGCGACTCGGCATGCGGTTTCGGCGCAATGTCGATTACCCGGCCGGCCCCGGCGTGGAGTACGTCATCGACGCCGCGGCGTTCGATGACGAACGGATCGAGCGCCTCCCGATCGATTGACGGTTGCCGCGCGTAGTCGTTCGTGAGGCCTGGACATCAGCGTTACGGCGCGCCTTCCTCACCGACAAAATAGTGAACGGTAAACTCGCCCGCTCCCTGTCGCTGCGGGATGGCCTCGTTCTGGTAGCGATCGGAATCCCAGAAGTCATGTCCGCTGCGGTGGTTTGGCCAGCGTGAAATCGCGAAAAAGCGATAGCCCCACGTACCGTGCAATGCAGAGCTGTCCGCATTGAGATCGAACGCAATGTAGTAAGCCCCTCCGGCCTTGATCATCGGCATGATGATGCCGACGTACTGGTCTATCGGTCCCTGATCGAAGACATTACCCTGGATGACCATGTAAGCGGACCGTTCGTCCGACCGGGGCGGTTGTACCGAAGCCACCGTGGGAATCTCGAGTGCATCCGGCAAGCCTTCGTACGGCAACCCCGGAACGTCGAGAACGACGCTATCGTCATGGCCGCTCAGCAGGGCTGCCAGTCCCTGTTCGCGCGCAGCGGACCAGGTTCTTTCGACTGCGGACGAATCGTCGAATTGCAGGATTGCACATGACGCGCGAGGTGTTCCCGCCTCCAGGCATTCCGTGTCCGCGGGCGCTGCGGCAGCCAACGGAATTCCGCCATGTTGTCCCGCAATCGCAAGCAGACCGTCGACAAACTCGGTGCCTGCGTCCGGGGCCGTTTGCGCGTACAGAAACCGTGGACAGGGGCCGGTCGCCATGTCGTTTACCTCCTATAAGGTTCCGATCCTAATGGCAGGCTGCGGAGCCGTAACAACATAGTCGGCGGCAGAGTCTATTCCCAAACTTCGGCACACTGAAGCAGTCTTTCATATATGAGAGAAGACTGCTCTCTGATTGAATTCAGCCGATCTAGTGAAGTGCCTCCGCGCGGCGAACGGTGCTGCGCATTGCACGCACGATCTTCGCTTCATGTTTACGCATTCGTGAGGCAAGCCCGCCGACGCCCAGCACCATCGGCTGGCCTGTAATGCTCGCAGGTAGCAGCGTGGCTACTGCGCCCGTATCCGGGAACAAACGATCGTAAGCAATGGCAATGCCGCGTTTACGGCAATCGTCAATTTCAGCGCGGGCCTGCACCAGCACGCCACGCTTGGGGCGTACATCCGGTTCGCGGCGGGCGCGCGCGATCAATCGTTCCACGTGCGATTCGTCCAGCGCAGCCAGCAGAGCCGTGCCGACCGCGGACCCGAACAACGAGCATTGGAAACCCTCATTGAGATTCAGCGCAATGGGGTGGGTGCCCTGAACGACGCGTATGAACTGCATTTCCAGGTCGTTCTGAATCGACAGGGTCACGGTCTCACCGGTTTTTGCCGAGACCTCATCGAGAATATCCAGAGTGGCCTTGCCGATGACGTGTTGCGGTATCCAGTGCCCCAGCTGCGTAACCCGAACCGACGGAAAATAGCTGCGGTTGTGCGTATCGAACGACAGGTAGCCCAGTCGAACAAAACTCTTCAACAGTGCGTTACCGCTGGAACTCGGGTAATCGAGCGCGGCACAGATTTCGCTGGCATTCATTGGGCCTCTGCGTTGACTGAACAGCTCGAGGACATCAAACACTCGCCCAACCGACTTGACTACCGCATCCATTTTGACCCCCGAACCGAGTGGTTTCCTCTGCGCTTCCATTACCAGTAGTGAACATGGAGCCGGCAACGTATCGATCTGACCCTGAAAACCCATCGGTCAGATGATCCGGTGCGGCCTGTTTCACCCGTAACCGAAAATCCAGGCTCTTTTACAGTCTCACATATACGAAACATTATCCAGATACATGCGAGTTTTGAATGGTTTGCTATACCCTCAAATGACCCGATGAACGTTCAGGACAGGCAGACAGGGTACGCCGGCCATACAAGTCGTGCGCCATCGGGAGGGAACGTAACGGCGTATCGGCGCCACAGGGTGTGCCCCGGGGGAAGTACAAATGCACTTAACGAAGCGCCTGCAGGCACCCGTGGCGGGGCTTGCGCTGGTACTGGTCGCGGCCGGTCAAAGCGGTCAAGCCGCCGCCCAATCCGGCAACGAGGCAAGTGGACCGGCACTGGAAGAAATTGTCGTTACCGCGCAGCGCAGAGCAGAGACACTGCTGGAAGTGCCCATTGCGATTACTGCGATCAGCGAAGAAGATCTCCAGGCCGGTCAGGTATCGGCAGTCGTGGACGTGATTGGCCGGGTGCCGAACGTGCACGTCTCGAACAATATCGGTCAGGGCAGCGCGGTTACGACGTTCATTCGCGGCGTTGGCGACACCGAGTCGATCGTGACGATCGACAACCCCGTCGGCTTCTACGTCGACGACGTGTACATTGGCCGCACGGGCGCCAACAACGCCGCGCTGTTCGACGTCGAGCGGGTCGAGGTGCTGCGCGGGCCGCAGGGCACGCTGTACGGCAGGAACACAAGTGGCGGCGCACTAAAAATCATCAGCAATAAGCCGAACTTCGACGGCACGTCGGGACGCGTGGAAGTGAGTTACGGGTCATTCTCCGAGTGGCGTCTCAAGGGTCGTATCAACGCAGCGCTTTCCGACAACACGGCTTTTCGGGCCGCGGCAGTGGTTGGCGACGACGATGGCGATACCGTCAACATCGGTACGAACAGCCGCGTCAACGGTACGGAGCTGGCAGCACTCAAGGCCTCCATACTGACGAACTTCAGTGAAAGCACCTCTCTTCTGATCAGCGCGGACTGGATGAACAACGACCAGGAGGGGCGGCACGCCGTGGGTATCTTCGGTCTGACGCCGCCGCCTACGGACAGTCTGTACGTCATCAATACCAACGAAAACATGCAGAACGAGGCCGAGGCGTTCGGGATATCCGCTAATCTTGCGTGGGACGTCAACGACCGGCTGACCATCAACTCGATTACGGCGTTTCGTAACACGCAGCAGCGCTACAACCTCGAATCTTCGGATCAACCGGACACCCTCTTTGACGTCTACAGCGACGTCGACAGCGATCAGTTCAGTCAGGAGTTCCAGTTCACCGGTGTCGCGCTGAATGAGCGGCTCAACTACGTTGCGGGGCTCTACTACTTCGACGAACAGGGCGACAGCTTCATCGGCAACTTCATAGCTCAGGCGTTCTGGCTGAACGGCGATCTCAACGTCGACACGGAGTCCTACGCTGCGTTTGCGGAATTCAATTACGCCCTGACCGAACAGGTATCCCTGATTTTCGGCGGGCGTTACACCGACGAAGAAAAATCCGTAGAGCTGACCCAGCGCCTCGGCGACGTGGCCGACGTCGGCTTCGAACCCTCAGGCTTCGTACTGTTCGATACCTCGGATCTGACCGGCCGGATCATCCCGGCCCGTCCCGATCGTCCCGTCAGGACAACGCTGGAGGACGATCCGATTACGATCAAACTGGGGCTCGAGTACGCGTTTCACGAAAACTGGAACGCCTATTTCACCTACACGGAAGGATTCAAGTCCGGCGGCTGGTCGGCGCGGATCTTCTTCGACCCCGATGAGTTCTTCGATTTCGATGCCGAAGAGATCGACAGCTTCGAGATCGGTGTGAAGGGGCGTATCGGCAACGTCGGCCAGATCAGCCTGGCTGCTTTCCACTACGACTACAGCAATCTGTTCAACACGGGTACGACCGCGACCGGCTTCGGTATTGCCACGTCCGATGCCGAGATCCAGGGACTCGAACTGGAGACCAGCTGGGCGCTCACCGACGGTCTGGATGCCTACGTCAACGTGGCCGTGCAGGACAACGAGCGCAAAGATGTTTCGCAAACGAGTATTACGCTGGGTGACGAATTCCAGCGGGCGCCCGAATTCCAGTTCGGTATCGGCTTCGACGGCCGGATCTCCATAAACGACAGCATGGCCCTGAGCTACAATCTCGGCTACAGCTACCAGGACGAACATTTCGTGGACCCGCAGAACTCTCCGGAAGGTCGGACCGGGCCGATCCGGCTCCTCAACGCGCTCGTGGCCGTGTCCTGGAACGACAAGTATCGCGTTTCGCTCGGCTGTCGAAACTGCACGCAGGAGGAATACATCGACCAGCTCCTCAATTTCCCGGCGTTCGGCTTCATTACCGTGTATCCGGGCGAACGCCGCAACTGGACGCTGGCGTTCTCGGCGGACTTCTAGGTACGCCGTGTTCACGTCACAGCACAAGAACGGCAGCGTTTATCAGCTGGCGTTTGTCGTCGAGGATCTGAACGAGGCGGCGCAGAACTGGGTGAGAGCAGGTGCCGGTCCATTTTATGGCTTCGACGATTTCCACTTCGTCGAGGTCCTCGAGCCCGCCGGGGCCGAGTCGCCGCGCCTCGATATCCTGCTCGGTTTCTCCGGCGACACGATGATCGAGCTGATCAAACCGCAGCACGATCCGCAGCAGCTGTTCGCGAACACCGGCCCGCACCACGTCGCGCGCCTGGTCGACGATATCGATGCGTATGTCGGCGCACAGCCCGACACCGGCCCAAAGGTATTGTTCAAGGGTGTCTTTCCCACCGGGACACCTGCGGCGTACCTCGATACGCGGCCGGGTCTCGGGATCATTACCGAGCTGATCGTTCACGACGAGATCATGTCCTCGATGCTGAACACGATGCACGCTGAAGCACGCGCGTTTACCGGAGCGGATCCCATACGAAGTATCGGGGGCTGATCTTGCAGGCTTACACTCGCCGCCAACTGCTGAAGACCGCTGCTGCATTGCTGGTGACGGCGCAGGCAGCCTGCACCCGCCAGCCTGTGCCAGCGGCGTCTGCGGTCGATCCGACGGCTGCCGCAAGCACGCTGTCGATACTGGCGAGGGATCTGTTTCCGCACGACGCGGTGAGCGACGAAACGTACGGTCAGCTGGCCGAAGGGTGGGTGAATCAGAATCCCGACGTTGCGCTGTTGTTGATCGACAGTCTCGACGCCGGGCGTCCGCGATTCGCGGAACTGGAACAGCCCCGCCGCCTTGCGGCCATTGAGGAAAACTTTGCGAACCCCGCGCTGCAGGCGTTTCGCTTTTCGGTACTCGTGGGCCTGTACGCCGACGTGGACGTCACGAAGGCGTTCGGCTATCAGGGGCCGTCGATAGACCAGGGCGGATACCTGACCCGGGGTTTCGACGACCTGGACTGGCTGCCGGATCCGGAATGATCGACCTCGACTCACCCAGCATCGTCGTCATCGGTTCCGGCGCCGGCGGAGGCACGCTGGCAGACGTGCTGACCGCTGCGGGGCATTCCGTCGTGCTGCTCGAAGCGGGCCCGCGTATCGGACCGTCGCAATGGCATCAGGAGGATCTTGCCGCCTACGGACAGCTCAGCTGGCTCGATCCCAGGGTTGCGACGGGGAGTTATGCCGCCGCCAAGTATGCGCCGAACATGCCCGCCTGGATCGTCAAGGCCGTCGGCGGTTCGACCTTGCACTGGAACGGTCTGGCGTATCGCATGCAGCCGCACGAGTTCGCGCCGCTCACCCGCTACGGGAAAGTCGACGGGGCCAGTCTGCTCGACTGGCCGCTGACTTACGCGGACCTGGCTGCCTACTACGACCGGGCGGAGGCTCGTCTCGGCGTTACGGGAACACACGGCATACCGGCGCATCCGGCCACCAACAACTACAAGGTGTTGCACGCGGCCGGCCGGCGTCTGGGTTACGAACACATCAGCAATGCCCACATTGCAATCAACAGCGAAGCGCGCGACGGTCGCCCCGGCTGCCTGCAAATGGGTTTTTGCAATCAGGGCTGCAAGATTCACGCAAAGTGGTCGACACTGGGATCCGAAATACCCAGAGCCGAAGCCACGGGGCGCCTGGACCTGCGCAGCGACAGTATGGCCGTGCGCATCGAGCATGACGACAAAGGCAAGGCAAGCGCCGTCATCTATCGCGACAAGGACGGCGTTCTGCAGCGGCAGCGCGCCGCGGTGGTGTGCGTGGCCGCCAACGCCATCGAAACCGCGAGGCTACTGCTGTTGTCGGACAGCCCGACGTTTCCGGACGGGCTCGGCAATACCTACGGTCACGTCGGGCGTCACTACATGCGACACGTCGCCGCAGTGGGTTTTGCGCGGCTGCCGAAGCCGGTCAACATGCATCGCGGCATCGTCACGCCCGGGACGATCTTCGACGAGGCGCGGCACGATCCCGAGAGAGGTTTTGCCGGCGGCTATCTCATGGAAGCCGTTGGCGTTTCTCCGGTGAGCCTCGCCATGCTGACGAACGCGTCAGGCTGGGGTGCCCGCTACAGCGAGTTCATGGAAAGCTACGATCACGTCGCGGGCGTGTTGCTGAACGGCGAAGAGCTGCCGCGCGAGACCAATCGGATCACGCTGAGCGACAGCGTCAGGGATGCCGCAGGTCATCCGGTTGCCCAGGTCCACGTCGACGAGCATCCGCACAGCGAAGGGATGCGTGAGCACTTCTACGGCCGCTTCGAAGCGCTGTACGACACACTCGGCGCCACCGACAAGCGGACGGGCGTTCCGGCGTCGGCTACGCACAACATGGGAACGGCGCGCATGAGCCGCCGCCGCGAGGACGGTGTGACCACCCGCTACGGGCAAAGTCACGAAGTGCCGAACCTGTTTATCTCGGATGGCAGCCTGTTTACGTCATCCGGAGCAGAAAACCCGACGCTGACTATCGTAGCCCTGGTGCTCAGGCAGGCCGACTACCTGCTGCGGGAATTCCTGTAACGCCGTTCGCGGGCGGCGCTGGTATCGTCCTTCTGGCCGAACGGGGTTGCTGGCCTGTTCACGGTCGCCGCCACATGGCAGGATGTCCCGGGCTCGCAACCTTCGAGTTCGAAACCTGAGCGCGCACACTCAAGGGCTGTGACTGAAATGCCGGCAAATACACCTCTGGAACGACTGAGCAGCGAAGCAGAACAGTTACGTCACTGGTTGCTGAACGATGCCCTGCCGCTGTGGGCAGGTGCTGGCATCGAGGGTTCCGGTGCCTGCTGGGAAGCGCTCGACTTCCACGGCAAGCCCATAGCGAATGACGGCGTGCGTGTGCGGGTCGTCGCCCGTCAGCTGTTTGTTTTTTGTCTGGCCTGGCGACTGGACTGGCAACGAGAACGCTCCGCGGAAATCATCGGTTCGCTCTTCGAGACGCTGCACGACGGCTGCCGGCGTGATGACGGACTGTTCGGCAGGCTGTACAGACTCGATACCTCGAGCCTGGGTGACGATACCTATAGTCTTTACGATACGGCCTTCGCTCTGCTCGGGTTTGCCGTCGCGCGTGAGCACGTGGGCACTGCCCGTGCCGATCAGGCCGTGGCCGCGACGCTGAACGCGCTGGATGCGCACGTCGCTCACCCCGACGGCGGCTACCTTGAGGAAATCCCGGCACCGAAGGATCGGCTGCAAAATCCGCACATGCACCTGTTCGAGAGTTTTCTCGCGTTGCGCGATGCGGGCTACGGCATCGATGATCGCCTCCAGCAGCTGATCGACTTCATTTCAAATCGGTTCTTCGACCCGAAGCTGGAGATCGTTCACGAGCGCCGCCCCGGCGATTCGTCCCGGGACGTAACATTCGAGCCGGGCCACTCGCTGGAATGGGTATGGCTGCTTTCATGGCATGCCGGTATGGACAAAAGTCTGCTGGACCCCTTTGCCCGGCAGCTCTACGGTCGAGCGTCTCGAGTGCTTGATCGCAACGGATACGCCTGCATGGAGGCGGCGCTGGACAGCAACCATCCCGACAACTCCCAAAGGCTATGGTCGCAGGCCGAGGCGCTGAAAGCACATACGAGCACGGCGCTGACCTCTTCGGGAGACGATCGACAAACAGCCGTGGTTCGTGCGGCCGAGCTTGGTCGGAGCGTACGACGGGATTGGCTGGAGCCGGCTCATGCAGGCGGCTGGCACGATCATCGTGACGAGGATGGGCGTCTCCTCGCGGCGAACATGCCGGCGAGCACGGGCTATCATCTGTTCGGCGCGATCGAAGTGCTCCTGAAAGCCGTGGTGCAGCTGGAGGTGTCTACCGAGTCATGACCGGCAGGATCGGTATGTTTTATCGTTGCGTCGACTGAACGCTGTCGTCGGCAACACGACAAAAACGCTTTTTGCGGTAGACTCCCGACTCTACAAGTACAGGTGCCGACGGCGTATCGCCCGCAGGCGCCGGAGTGTTCAAATTCACTGGAATCCGGGGGGATACCATGAAATTCATCAAAGTTTTGCTGGGTGTCATCGTGACGCTCGTCGTACTCGTCCTCATCGGGGGGATGATCCTGCCCTCCGAGCGGCACGTCGAGCGTAGCATCGTCGTCGAGGCCGAGCCGGCCGAAGTCTTTGCGATGGTCAACGACTTTCGCGAGTTCAATAAATGGTCGCCGTGGGCAACCTACGATCCCGAAGGAACCCGCTATGAATTCAGCGGACCGGACGCCGGCGTCGGTTCGACTATGAGCTGGAGCAGCGAGCATCCCAACGTCGGCAGCGGCACGCAGGAGATCGTCGACAGCGAACCCAACACAATGGTTAAGAGCAAGCTGACCTTCGAGGGTTTCGATACGCCGTCCTATGCCGCCTTCATCCTCGAACCCACGGACGGTGGTACACGTCTGACGTGGTCGTTCGACGCCAACTTCGACAACATGATCGGCCGCTACATGGGCCTGATGATGGACAAGTGGGTGGGTGACGAGTACGAGCGCGGTCTGGCGCGACTCAAGGAGCAGGCGGAAAGCTAGACTGCCCCTGGCCGGACGGCCTCCGGTCGCCGACCATCGCTAGTGTCGGCAACGTAAACGAACGCTGTTACCGCATAGACGCAGCCGCCGGCCGGCGGCTGCGTGCTTCGCGTATGGCGGCCGACGAATTGGCCGCCCCGGCGCGTTGCGCGAAAGTGCGCGCAAACCTGGTGTCATGCGACCATCCACGCGGCATGACCACCCACAATGGCCGGTCTCAATACATCCCGAAGCCATTCCTAAGGTTCTCCGAAGACAATCATCAGGACTCGGCTCTGCCTCGTCGCCCACAGTGCCCTTAGCACGTCAGTGCACTCCCAAAATCGGAATTGGCGAGGGGAAAGAGGATGCAAAACAAGAGCTTGAGGAATGCGAACGTCTGCTTGCCGGCAAAGTGGACCAGCAGGTCCTGGTTTAATGCCGCAAGAGTCGTCGCAGCGGCCTCGATGTATTCGCTGCTGGTTGCCTGCGGCGGCGGTTCGGGCGGTGGCGGCACGACCAACCGTGCACCGGTCGCCAACGCCGGGCCCGATACTGCCGTAGCCGTCACTCAGACCGTCATGCTCGACGGTAGTGCGTCCACCGACCCCGACGGCGATTCATTGACCTATACCTGGTCGCTGACCGAGATTCCGATGGGCAGTACTGCCGCGCTCGACAATGCGAGCGCGGTCCGGCCCTCGATGACGATCGATTTGCCCGGTACCTACAGGGCGGAACTCGTGGTCAGCGACGGGCGGCTGAGCAGCACGCCCGACGTCGTCGAGATTACGACGAGCAATTCGCCCCCCACGGCCAATGCGGGCCCGGATCAAACCGTTGCGGTAAACACGCTGGTCACTCTCGATGCCGGCGGTTCGACCGACGTGGACGGAGACTTTCTGGTTTACCACTGGCAGCTGGTCCAGGTTCCGACGGGCAGCGCTGCGATGCTCTCCGACGTCAACGCACTCATGCCGGCGTTTACGGTCGATCTTCCCGGCCGCTACGTCGCTGAACTCCGGGTCAATGACGGCACGGTCGATAGCACCCCGGATACGGTTATGGTCGACACCCTGAATTCACCGCCAGTCGCCGACGCCGGCGTCGACCAGACCGTGAAGGTGGGCGATACCGTCCGGCTCGACGGTTCCGGTTCCGGCGACGCGGACAACGATCCACTGACCTTCCGGTGGATGCTGACCGATCTGCCCGCGGGGTCGGCCGCTGCGCTCGACAACCCCGGGGTCGTCACCCCGGCTTTTATGGCCGACCAACCCGGCACCTACACCGTCAGCCTGGTCGTCAATGACGGCAGCGTCGACAGCGCAGCCGATATTGTGCTGGTGGCGACGGAAAACTCGAAACCGCTCGCCAACGCCGGACCGGACATCAATGCTTTTGTCGGCGACACGGTCACGCTCGACGGCAGCGGTTCCTCCGACGCCGACAACGATCCGCTGAGTTTCAACTGGTCGCTGCTGTCGGGGCCGAGCGTTCCCACGCTCAACGATGCGGCCACGGCGACGGCCTCGTTCGTGGCGGACGCCGCCGGTGCCTACGTGGCGCAGTTGATCGTCAATGACGGCACGGTCGACAGCGACCCGGATACGTCGACGGTTCAGGTGTCGGTGAACACTACCCTCGATACCGACGGCGACGGGCTGACCGACGTTGTCGAAGCCACTCTCGGTACCGATCCCAACAATCCCGATACCGACGGCGACGGGCTGAGCGACGGCGATGAGGTCAACACGATCATGACCGATCCGCTGAATGCGGACACCGACGGCGACGGGCTTACCGATGGTGAGGAAGTCAACACGTACAGCACATTGCCGAACAACGTCGACACAGACGGCGACGGCACGGACGACGGTATCGAGGTCAACGCCGGAACCGATCCGCTGGATGCCGCAAGCCGGTTGCCGCCGGACCCCGCAATGGTGGCCAGTGCACTGGACCGCACCGTGGCCACGGATCTTGCGTCGAGCACAGAATTTCTGATCTCCGGCCCGGACCCGGTGCAAACCGGCGTCGTCGCGGGTGCGCTGCGCGACGAGGGCCGTTCGGTCGTCCGCGGCCGTCTGCTCGACAACGCAGGCAGTGCGCTACCGGGGATTCGGGTCAGCGTTCGCGGACAGCCGGAACTCGGTACGACGTTGAGTCGAGCCGATGGTGCCTACGATCTGCTCGTCAACGGCGGCGCGCCGCTGTCCGTGGTTTTCGAACGCGACGGCTTTCTGCCCGCGACTCGCACCGTCGAGGCTGCGTGGGACGAGTTTCGTACGCTGCCCGACATTGTCATGCTGGAACTCGACAGCGCCGTGACCACGGTGCAGTCGGCTGCGACAGCCATGCAGGTCGTGCGCGGCTCGACGGTTGCCGACGGCAGCGGCCAGCGCACCGCAACGCTGCTCGTTCCGGCGGGTACTTCAGCCGCGCTGGAAATGCCGGACGGCAGCCAGATTCCGGCAGGTTCCCTGAACATCAGAGCCACGGAATACACGGTGGGTGACAACATCGGCGCGGCAATGCCGGGTTCGCTGCCGCCTACGAGCGCGCTGACCTACGCTGTCGAACTCAGTGCCGACGAAGCGATCGCCGCAGGCGCTGACGACGTGGTGTTCGATCAACCGCTGTACTTTTACCTCGACAACTTCATCGGTTTCGACACCGGACTCGACGTGCCGATGGGTTTCCTCGACCGCGCGACAGGCAACTGGGTGGCTTCCGAAGACGGTCGGGTCATCGAGATCGTCGCCGAAACGGCGGGCCTTGCCGAAATCGACGCCGACGGTGACGGCGCGGCCGAAGACGCTGCCGGCCTGGCGGCGCTTGGCGTGTCGATCGAGGAACAAACGCAGCTGGCTTCGATTTACGCCGTTGGCGACACGCTGTGGCGTGTGCCGGTTACCCACTTCACGCCCTGGGACCCGAACTATCCCTTCAGCCCGCCGTCCGATGCGATCGAACCGCGCAATCCGCCGCCGTCCAGCGAAGAATCGGAGACAGAAGAGGACAAGCAGTGCTCGGAGGAGAACTTCTCCTTCGTCAACCTCCACGATCAGACCCTGGGCGAGTCCGTCGACATTACCGGCGCTGGCTTATCGTTGAACTACATCAGCAGCCGCGTTCCGGGCCGGGCAGGTGCGTTCTCGACGGAGATTGCTCTGAGCGGCGACTCGCTGCCGGTCAGCCTCGTCGAAATCATCCTCGAGGTCGACGTTGCCGGCCAGATGTTCCGCGAGGTGTTCCCGGCGGTCGAGAATCTCAGCACTACGTTCGTGTGGGACGGCCTCGATCCTTACGGCCGGACCGTGCAGGGTGAACAGGTTGCGAGCATCCGCGTCGGCTACGTCTATCCGGCGGTTTACCAGGAGCCCGCCGACTCGGAGCAAAGCTTCGGCCAGACTTCGGGTGTGCCGCTGCCCGGCGTCGATGCGCGGCAGGATGCCATCATCTGGCAGGAACAATCCGTCGTGCTCGGTGTGTTCGACGCGCGCGCGATGGGCCTCGGCGGCTGGACGGTCGACGTTCATCACTTCTACGATCCGGCCACGCTGACATTGCACTTCGGCAACGGCAACACCAGCCGTGCGCAAACCCAGAGTCGGATCATCGACACGGTCAGCGACCGTTCCGCACCGTTCCCGGCCGAGGTGACCGGCCCGGACGGTGCGGCGTACTTTGTCGACGACTTCCAGCACGTGCTGGTCCGGGTCGATCTCGACGGCACGCAGACCGTCATTGCCGGCAACGGCACGCCGGGCTTCGGCGGTGACGGCGGTCCGGCCGCGAATGCGCTGCTCAACGAACCGACCGACGTCGTTGTCGATCGCAGCGGTAACGTCTTCATTGCCGACAGTGCGAACGGCCGGATTCGCCGGATTACCCTCGACGGCATGATCGATACCGTGGCCGGAGGTGGTGGCGCAGTCGATCTGGTGGGTGACGACGGCCCCGGCGTCGATGCCATACTCGAGTTGCCCGGTTCGATCGAACTGGCCCCCGACGGCACGCTGTATATTGCCGACGAAGATGCGGCACGCGTCCGGCGCCTGTCGACCAACGGGATCATCAACACCGTAGCCGGCACGGGGGTTCCCGGATTCACGGGAGACGGCGGACCGGCAAGCTCCGCCCAAATCGGTGTCGTTTACGATCTGGCGCTCGGCCCGGACGGCACGCTGTATCTCGCTGACGGACCGGCCCATCGTATCCGCGCCGTTGCCGTCGACGGCACGATACGCACAGTTGCCGGCACCGGCGTTGCCGGTTTCTCGGGGGATGGCGCCGCGGCGGTCAGCGCCGAACTGAACGGTCCCGAAGCCGTTGCCGTCTCGGCTGACGGCGTTGTGTATGTGGCCGACACAGGCAACGCCGTGCTGCGGCAGATCGACACGACCGGAGTTATTCAGACCATCGCGGGCACCGGTGTGTCCGGCACGGCCGGCGACGGCGGTCCTGCAGCGCTGGCAGAGCTTCAGGTGCCCGTGGGCATTGGCGTGGGGCCGGATGGCGGCATCTTTGTGACCGATGCCCTGAGCGACGAACTGCGTCGGATCGGCCCGCCACTGCCCGGTTTCGTCAACGGCGAGATTGTCATTCCGTCGTCCAACGCGCTCGAGACCTACGTCTTCAATCAGCAGGGCCGGCATCTTCGCACGCTGCGCACCGACAACGGAGCGACGCTGTACAGCTTCGAATACGACGGCACCGGCCTGTTGACGGCAGTAGACGATGCGTTCGGCAACCGCACGACGATCGAACGGCAGGCGGACGGTACGCCGCAGGCGATCGTGTCGCCGTTTGGACAGCGCACGAACCTGCTGCTGTTACCGAGCGGCTATCTACAGACGCTGACGAACCCGGAGGGTGACGAATACTTCTTCGACTACAACGGCAGCGGGCTCCTGACCCGCGTGCTCGATCCGGGCATGAACGAGTCGCAATACGGTTTCGATACCGCAGGGCGGCTAAGCTCCACGGTGGCGCCGGGCGGTGCGACCGAAACCTTCAGTCGCATCGAACTCGAACGAGGTCACCGCGTTACGCGCGTATCGCAGGAAGGCCGGGTTCTCGAGTACGAAGTCAATCGACTGCTCGACGGGTCCACGGAGGTCATCAACCGTTTTCCGGGGCAGCTGTCAAACCGTACGGTGGTAGGCACGGACGGCTCGGAGTCGGTGCAGCTGGCAAGCGGCCAGACTATCGTCACGACGTTTGCACCGGACCCCCGTTTCGGAATGCAGTCGCCCGTCATTGCCAGCCGACGGCAGACCACGCCCGGCGGCATCGTCAACGAAGTCCTCGCCACCCGCACGGTGCAGCTGGCGGACCCGGCCGATCCGTTCAGCGCAACGCAGATTGTCGATACCGGGTCGTTCAACGGCGCAACCTTCGTGCGCGAGCGAAACCCGCTCACCGGCATCGATACCGAAACGTCGCCGGCCGGGCGGCCACTGGTGGTTACCCGCAACGCGGCGGGTCAGCTTTCGAGCGTTGGCGTCGACGCACTGGCGCCGCTGCGTTACCGCTACGACACCCGAGGACAGCTCGTGGAGATTGCACAAGGCGCCGGCGCCGAGGAACGACTGAGAGTGTTCGAATACCAGGCCGACGGTCCGGCGTTGATCCGGCAGACCGATCCGTCTTCGAACGCGATCGAGTTTGCCGACTTCACGGCGACGAACCGGCCGCAGACGATTACCTTGCCCACCGGCGACGTTACGACGCTGGAGTACGATGCCGAAAGCAGGATAACCGCAATGTCGCCGCCCGAGCGCGGTGCGCACCGCTTCGAATACACGTCGTTCGACGCCATCAGTGCCTACGAGCCGCCTCAGGTTGGTGCGGAATCGGGCCGTCAGGAGTTCAGCTACAACGGCGACAAGCAGATCGAGGAGATCCGGCTGGCGAACGGCGACACGATCGATTACGTCTACGACACGACCACACGCCAGCTCGTGCAGAAGCTTGCGCCCAATGCAAACGTCACCCTGGGCTATTTCGCTGCGGGAAGCGCAGCGCCGGGACAGCTCGCAACGCTCGATTTCAATGCCGAGACGCAGCTGGCCTACGCCTATGACGGTGAGTTGCGCGTGTCCGCCGAATGGTCCGGCGATTTTGCGGGGCGTTACGACCGGGTGTTCAACAGCCAGTTCCGCGTCGATTCGGACAGCGTGAACTCCGCAAACACGATCAGCTACGACTACGGTCCCGACGTGCTGCTGAGCCGCGCCGGTGCGATGAACTACTTGCGCAACGAGCCGGCGGGTGGCGCCACGTCGGCATTCGTTTCGACAACGACGCTCGACTCCTTGCAGGCCGACTACGACTACAACGCGTTCGGTGAGTTGACCGGCGTGGCGGCGGTCTTCGACGACGGTACCGTAACGGAGCTGTATGCCGTGTCGATTGTCCGCGATCTCAACGGTCGCATCGACACCCGGACCGAGACCGTTCAGGGAACAACCACGGTCTACGACTTCAGCTACAACCCGTCGGGACGGCTGATCGAGGTCAGCGAAGACGGCATGCCTGTCCGTACGTACGAGTATGACGCCAACGGCAACCGGCTGCTGTTCGACGGCGGTGGTGCACCCGAGACCGTCTACGACGCGCAGGATCGGCTTACCCAATACGAGCAGACCGCCTATGCGTACGACGCAGACGGCACACTCGTCAGCGCAACGACCGGAACCGACGTAACGACCTACGGCTACGATGCGTACGGTAACCTCCGCTCCGTAACGCTGCCGGACGGCACCGGGATCACCTATGTCGTCGACGGTGAAAACCGCCGCGTCGGCCGTCGCGTGAACGGGGCCGTCACAGCGGGCTGGGTATACTTGGATGGGCGCCGGATTGCCGCCGAACTCGATGCGGGCGGCCAGGTAGTGTCGCGGTTCGTGTACGGTAATCAGCCGAACACGCCGGATTACATGATACGCGGCGGCGAGCGTTTTCAGATCATCTCGGATGCCGTGGGCAGTCCGCGGCTGGTCGTCAACAGCGCAACCGGCGCCGTCGTGCAGCGTATCGACTACGACGAATTTGGCCAGGTCGTCGCTGACACCAACCCCGGGTTCCAGCCGTTCGGCTTCGCCGGCGGTCTTTACGATGCAGCTACCGGGCTGACCCGTTTCGGCGCGCGCGACTACGACGCCCGCACCGGCCGCTTCACGGCACGCGATCCGCTGCTGTTCACCAACCTCGACGGCAACCTGTACGCCTACGCCGGCAGCGACCCGATCAATAACGTGGACCTCGACGGCCGTGAATCCCAGGTGGTGGAAATCGTCGCCAGGGACGGCAGCGTCGCACGTATTACCGTCGAGAACGCTTCGCCGAACACGCCATCGTCGATCAACTGCAAAGGCAGCCTCGAAAGTTGTGTCAACGATTTCCTCGACGAACAACGCCGGCGGCAGGCAAATTCGGAGGCCGACTCCTGCCCCGTGCCCTGGGATACCGGAAACGAGGCATTCAGTCCCGGACAGGCAAAAGCCAAGACCCGCGCCCGGGACGTCATAGGGAAAATCTGGGATCGAATCGTCGATGTCGTGAACCCGGACAGGTTTGCGCCGCCCTCGAACGACGGGTTTACGGCCGTCGCCGGCGTACGCGGATAAACCGCGGCTGCTTGCCGCGCGAGACAGTGCTCGAGAAGTTGGGGGCGGTTCGGGTTTTTCCCGGACCGTCGCCAGTTTCGGGTCTCTCCCGCCACCCGCCCCCTGATTCCGTGCGCCAGCACTTTACTTTCCCGGTGTCAGGCTTCAGTATCCTTAAGACAACGTTGTCTCAGGTGGGATATGAAACGGTCGAAGGCAGTAACCGCACTCGTTGGCGCCGAGGTTTTCGACGGCAGCCGGTTCCTGTCCGATCATGCCGTCGTCATCGAATCGGGCGTCATTACGACGGTCTGTCACGTCGAACAGCTCGATACCGGGACGGAAAGGCTGGTGCTCGACGGCGGCACCCTCGTGCCCGGGTTCATCGACATACAGGTCAACGGCGGCGGCGGTTTGCTGCTCAACAACAAGCCCACGCCCAAGGGTCTGCAGACGCTGGCGGAAGCGCATCGGGCCGGTGGCACGACGGCTTGTCTGCCTACCGTCATTACCGACGTCGAACGCGTCGGGCAACGAGTTCTGGAGGCCTTCCGGCAAGCACTCGACGAAGGCGTCGACGGCCTGCTCGGCCTGCACTTCGAAGGCCCTCACCTCAGTGTTCGCAAACGGGGCGTGCACCGGGAAGCGCTGATCCGCCCACTCACGCCTTCGGACATCGACTGGTTGCGCGAGGCAGCCTCGGTTTGCCGGATTCTGCTGACGGTGGCCCCCGAGACCCTGCGGGCGGGCCAGATCGAACAGCTCACGGAGGCCGGCGTACGGGTGTTCTGCGGGCACACCGCCGCAAGCTTCGAGCAGGCTATGGCGGCCGTCGAAGAGGGTGCGATCGGTTTCACGCACCTGTTCAACGCCATGACGCCGCTGGAAAGCCGGGCACCGGGTGCCGTGGGCGCCGCCCTGCTCGCCGACGGCGCCTATTGCGGGATTATCAGCGACGGTCACCATGTTCACGCCGACGTCATCCGTTTGGCGCATCGCGCCAAATCGAGAGGCAAGCTGTTGCTCGTCACGGACGCCATGGCCACGGTGGGCGCGGACACGGCGTCGTTCGAGCTGTATGGGGAGACCATCACCGAACGCGACGGCCGGCTCGTGAACGGCGAGGGCCGGCTTGCCGGGAGCGCAATCTCCATGATTCAGGCGGTACGCCATACGCACCGCCAATGTCGTCTTCCTTTGGGAGAGTGCCTGCGGATGGCGTCGCTGTATCCGGCCGAATTGCTCGGCGTCGCGGACGAGCGCGGCCGTCTGCAATCGGGCTACAGGGCCGACCTGGTTCATCTGGACGAGGATCTGCAGCTCGAGGGTGTCTGGGTTGCCGGCCGGCGGTTCACTGCGTCATCGGAGGCATCGCCATGAGGGTCGTCATTCAGAATAGCGCCGACGACGTCGCGGAATACGCAGCCAATCTGTTCGCCCGCCAACTGAACGAGAAGCCGGACAGCGTCCTTGGCCTCGCCACAGGTTCAACCCCCCTCAAGCTGTACGACAAGCTGATCGAACGTTGCCGGCGGGGTGCACTCTCTTTCCGGCAGGTCTCAACGTTCAACCTGGATGAATACCTTGGACTCGAGGGAACACACCCGCAAAGCTATCGCTATTTCATGAACCGCGTGTTGTTCGATCACATCGATATCGACAAGCAACGAACCCACGTCCCCAACGCCGTGTCCATGGATTCCCGCAAGGCAGCCCAGGGCTACGAGCAAAACTTAAGGGAAGCGGGCGGGGTGGATCTGCAGCTCCTGGGTATCGGTGTCAACGGACACATTGGATTCAACGAGCCCTATTCCAGCCTTGCTTCCCGCACGCGGGTAAAAACCCTGACGGCACGCACCATTGCCGACAACGCGCGCTTTTTCGCGGACGACGAATTTCAGCCGCACCTGTCGCTGACCATGGGCATCGGAACGATTCTCGAAGCACGGCAGATTGTTCTGCTGGCCACGGGGTCCGCCAAGGCACCCGCCGTCAAGCAGACTATCGAAGGTCCGGTAACGGCGAAGTGTCCGTCGTCGGCGCTGCAGCTGCATCCCGCCGTCACCGTACTTCTCGATACCGGGGCTGCAAGCGAACTCGAGGACCCCGATTTCTTCCAGCACATCGAGGAACTGGATCAGGCCTTGTCGGCGTCGCTCGGCAATGCCGCACCGTGATCGTCCGGCGCGCGCTGCATGCCCCAGACTGTAATGATCAGCAGGATGACGCCGATCCCCAGCATCGACGTGCCGAACAGCCAGCGAGTGAGTAACACGTAACCGGTGCCGAACAGCAGAAGGTAAACGGCCAGCGTGCCCAACAGCCAGTAGGCCACGCTGCCGAGCAGCCGGTGGGACGGCGCATGATCGCCACCGAGTTCACCCCAGAAACCCATCGGCTGCACCTTGTCGACGAAGCGCACCAGTTGAGCGCGTTCGACCGGGGCCGTAAGGTAGGTTGCCGTGACGGCGGCGATGCCGGATGCGAGCGAGATCCAGCAAATCACGTGTATGGGGTGCGAGGCGAGACCGGCCGGGAGAACGGACATTTGCCCTTCCGGAAACTCGCCCAGGCGCCCGACCGCAAAGTTGACGAGCGCCAGCAGGAAGCCCGTAATCATGCCGCTGATTTCCGTCCATGCGTTCGCTCGCCACCATAGCCAGCGCATGAGGTGCGGCAGGCCGAGACCGGCCATCATCCCGGCCCAGAGTTCCCACATGGCACCGATGTTGTCGATATGCGTCGAGATATAGACGCTCAGCAGCGTTATTACGATGGTTGCGATACGGCTGACCCGCGTGAGCGTTACGTCACTCGCTTGCGGGTCGACAAAACGAAAATAGAGATCGTTGGTGACGTAAGACGCCCCCCAGTTGATGTGCGTAGAGATTGTCGACATGAATGCCGCCATTAGCGAGACGAGCGCAAGCCCCAGCAATCCCGGCGGCAGTATGTCCCGGATCAGCGCCGGATAGCCGCGCTCGCGATCCTCCCGGAATATCCTGGAGACGTCACCGTTGTCTTCCGTGGTTTCATCGACGACGAGCAACGCATACGCATCGATCCGACATGCATAGCGATCCTCGAGACACCGGGCCTGTTCCACGGAGCAATGCGCCGGCTGGCTTGCGCATTGCGTAAGCTCGTCCGCAAGCGCGTTGACCTCGGCTCTTGGATACAGCACCAGCGCGGCCACGCCGGCGATAATCCACGGCCACGAGCGCAGGGCGAAGTGCGCGACGGCGTACCAGAGCGCGCCCTTCTCGGCCTCCGCTCCGTCTTTGGCCGTATTCAGCCGCTGAGCGATGTAGCCCGATCCGTCGATGCTGCCGTTGGTCCACCACAATACGCCGAGGGTTAGCACAAAGGCGGAGAACGGTATGCCCAAAGAACCTGCGCCGCTGCTGTCGAACGCCGGGATGAACGACGTCACCTCGCTGTGACCGAGATACTCGCCCCCCGCCGCCGGATTGCCGCTGTCTGGGTACAGCGCTGCGAGCTGCGCCCACATCTCGCTTAAGCCCCCAATCTCATAGACCGCAAGCCACGCTATGGCAATCGACATGCTGACCGCCAGCATGAACTGAATCAGGTCCGTGACAATGACGGCCTTGAGGCCACCCAGGGCCGAATAGGCCAGCGTCACCGATACCAGCAGCCAGATCGTGATCGTGTTGTCGAGCGTGTCGAAAACCAGGAACGATGGATAGACGGTGGCAATCGCGGAATACAGTCCGCTACCCAGCAGAGCCTGCCAGTCCATGAACGGCTCCGAAATCTTGGCCATTCCGGCGAAGACCCAGCCCAAAATGACAAAATTCACGAACCCGCAGCTGATGAGTGCCTTGACCGCCCGCAGCGAAGCGGCGGCGCGTCCACCGTAGCGAAGCTCTGCGATCTCGGCGTCGGTCACCACGCCGGACCGCCGCCACTTGCGGGCGAAAAACACGGTCATTGCAACCGTGCCGATCACGCCTCCCCACCAGAACCAGTTGCCGGCAATACCGTACTGCGCCACCCAGCCCGTTATTGCCAGCGGCGTATCGGACGCAAACGTCGTCGCCACGATCGAGGTTCCCAGCAACCACCAGCGCATGTCGCGGCCGGCCAGGAAAAAACTCTCGACGCCGCCCTTCGAAGCCTGCTGCCGGAACAGGAATCCAATGCCTACCGAGAGCGCCAGGAAACCCGCAATGATGCTCCAGTCGAGGCCGGTAAGAGGCGTGTCAGCGGTCAACGATCTTGGCCCGGGTGCCGGAACATAAGACCCTAGCCGGCGCCGGCGGAGGGTTCGCCCCCGGCGATCCTGCTGCGGACATAGAGCAACGCGCCGACATCCGGTTGCTCAGCGGGCGGCGACAGGTGCTCGATCGTCGTCCGGCTCAGATAGTCCGCGTACCGCTCGCGCAGGCCGCCCAGCAACGAGAGGCGAGGTGGCCCGAATTCCTGGAGGCGCTCGGCAACACGGTCGAGATAGGCGGCGCCTTTGCCAACAATGCCGGCCGCCACCGTGTCACCCTCGTCCGCCGCGTCGAAAACGGCCGGCGCAAGCGTGGCAAAGTCTCTGGGCGTACTCGTCGTCATACGTTCGATAATGTAAACCCCCCGACTGCCCATCCTCTCTTCGAAAGCGTCCGACAACATAGTTGCCCGACCCACGCCGTCCTCCGCGAGCAGCACCGCCCGGACGGCCTGGTGGCCCAGCCACGCACCGCTGGCAGTGTCCCCCAGCGTAAATCCATGGGCGCCGTAAATACGTTGCCGGCCGTCGACGCTGACGAAAGCACCCGAACCCGTGCCCGCCACCATGACGGCGCCGTCCGGCCCACGATGTGCACCATAACAGGCCACTTCGAGATCGGTCGTCAGGTGCATCGACGCAAAGCCGTGCGGCCAGTCGGCTATCTTGTGGTAGAAAGCGGGCAGGTTGACACCCGCAAGGCCGACCCCGGCATGCGTGTATCTCAGAAGGCCCTCATCGAGTCCGGCATCCTCCAGCGCCGCGGCCACCGATGCAGTTACCGATTCGATCGTGCGGGTAATGCTCTGAAAGGGGTTGGCCGACCCGGAAACGCCCCTGCCGACGATCTTCCCGTCCTCGGCGCACAGGCAGGCCCGGCATTTGCTGCCGCCGCCGTCTATGCCGAGGAAGTAGGTTTGCACTGCGAATTCACCCCTGGTTTCGCCAGTCGTCATTCTATGAGACAACGTTGTCTCATTTCAAGCCAAAGAAAAAGTAATTGTTAAACAACGGATTACCGATTGGGCGTGTTAGTGGCCGGGCCCGTCGAACCCCGAACGATGAGGGTCGGCTGAACGCCGAAGGAGGCTGGAGCCCCGGTTTCGGTCTTGTCGTGACGGGCGTTGACGGCATCGATCAGGAGGCGTGCGGCCGTGGCTGCCAGCTCGATGTTCGACTGGCGTGCGGTTGTCATGTTCGGCCAGGTCTGCCGTGAAAAGGGGCTGTCCTCGAATCCCGCAATCGACAGCTCTCCCGGCACCTCGACGCCGGCCACTCGCGCCGCAAACAGGGTGCCGGCGGCAATTTCGTCGTTGCAGGCGAAAATGGCAGTCGGTCGGTCCTGCATTTTCAGCAGCCGCTCGGTCCGGTCGATACCGGACTGAAACGAGTACTGACCGTCCACGACCAGCTCGGCATCGAGCGCCATACCCCTTGCCTCGAGCGCGGAACGGTAGCCGGCCAGCCGCTCCGCCGACGAGCGGTGCTCAGCATCGCCGCCGAGAAAAGCAATACGACGGTGCCCGTTGTCAATGAGATGACGGGTGATCTCGTGTGCAGCGTGGCGATCATCGATATAAACGCAGGGGGACCGCTGATCCGGCGGCTCCGACCCGGAGATGATTCTCACAAACGGGATGCTGTCCGCAGTCAGCGCGTCGATGAGCGTTTCGTGTTCCGACAGCGGCGGCGTCAGGATGAGGCCGCCGACGTTGACCCGTCTGGCAAGCCGCATCAGCTCTTCATAGATGTCGGTATTGGCGGTATCGCAGGGATGTATGACGAGTTCATAGCCGCGTTCCCGGCAGGCCTCGAGGATGCCCTTTTGCAACTCGATGACGTAGTGGCTGTTCGGGTTGTCGTAGATGAACGCTATCGAAGTCGGTCGTCCCCGCAAATGGCGGGCGGACAGGTTGGGCTGGTAATCGAGTTCCTTGATCGCAGCCTGCACGCGATCGTGCAGGTTGGCGTCCACGGTCGAGACGCCATTAATGACCCGCGACACGGTCTTGAACGACACGCCGGCAAGCTTTGCGACATCCTTGATCGTGGCCATGGCAGCTAGCGTTCCGGCGACCGCTCGAAGCGTCTTCGGACGCCACCGGCCCGGCAATGACGAGTTTCAGAAGACTTCGATTTGATCAACATACACAGCGACCGGTTGTTCCCGTTTTGTCTCGTAGCTGTACGCCTTGAAGGTATTGTCGCAGCGAACACGGGCATAGCGTGCCGAGACTGGCTCAAATTCTACATCGATACAGCGGTCTGTGGGTCCGATGTCCGAACCCTCGACCAGCGCAACCTGCGCCCAGCTCGATCCGTCGTCGGACACGTCGACCCGCATACCGGCTGGCGGGTACAGTGATCGATGCCCCCTGGCAGCGAATCCAAGACGCACCCGGCTTATCTTAAGGGGTTCGCGCAGATCCAGCGTGACATCCGCCGGGACACCGCAGAACCCGGTCCACTGATGGTGGAGGAAAAATCCTTCCCGCCGCAATATTCCATCCACCAGCCGCCGCTCGGGCCGGCCGCCCCAGCCGGTCTCGGCCGGCGTGTTGAGCGTCACGTCGCAAGCCACGGCCTTGTTCGGCGTAAGTTCGAGGCGAAAGTCGCCATGGCATCGATCGTTTTCGTCGTCGACGGCGACGGCGCGAAGCGTCGTGCGCGAAGTGATCGTGAGCGGCGCCTCATAGCGTCGTGAGCTGGCGTTCGCCGGGCTGCCGTCGAGCGTGTAGCGGATAAGGTGCCGGTCTCCCGCCGTGTCCAGGGCGACCGAGAAGCGGCCGTCCTGAAGGACGGTAACGTCGCCGCTCACGTTGTATACGCTTCTCGACGCGTTGATGCCCATTACGTCGAAGCGATGGAAATGCGGCCGCAGCCGCGCCGCGAACGAACTCCACGGCGACTGCGCAAACGGGCTCCAGAGCCGTTCGGCAAGCACGCACAGGCGGGGCATCAGCATGTATTCCGCGTGCTCTTCGCTCGCCACATATTCGGTCCAGAGCAGCCCCTGGCCGCCGACAATGCGCTCGCGGTCACGGGTGCCGAGCTTCGCAGGAATCGGCCTGTACTCGTACATGTCCTTAAGTGTCGTCAAGCCGTGAACGGCCAGCGGTTCGTCGAAGGATTCCGACTGGTAGAAATCGAAATAAAACGCCGCGGGCGCGAGTATGACGTCGTGCCCGTCCTCAACTGCCGACACCAGCTTCTCGTCGCCCCGCCATACGGCAACCGTGGCGGGGCCGTCCGACCCGCAGTCGAGAATGTCGTCCCAGCCAATCGGTTCTTTGCCCAGCGCCTTGACGATCTGCCTGAGTCTCCCGATGAAATCGCGATACAACGCCTGCGTGGACTGGAATCCGCGTTCGTTCGCTATCCGCTGACACTCCTCACTGCTCTCCCACTGGCCGGTGTCCACTTCGTCGCCGCCGATATGCAGGTAAGGCCCCGGAAAAAGCGCCGCTACTTCACCGAGGATGTCCTTCGCCATCGCCAGCGTTTCGTCCGACGGGTTCAGGATGTCTCGAAAAATACCGAAGTGTGTCTCCACCTTGAACGGACCGTCGTGACAACCGAACTGCGGGTACGCCGCCAACAAGGCTGAGCAATGTCCGGGCATATCGATTTCCGGCACGATCGTGATGCACAGAGCGTTTGCGTACTCGACAATCTCCCTGACATCGTTTTGCGTGTAGTAACCGCCATGGGCGCAGTCGTCCAGCTTCGCGTCACGATCCAGCGTATGCCCGAGCACGGTCGCTTGACGCCACGCGGCTACGTCGGTGAGTCCGGGGTAGCCGGGAATCTCGATACGCCAGCCCTGATCGTCGGTAAGGTGCCAGTGAAAGACGTTGAGCTTGTACTTCGCCATCCAGTCCAGGTAACGCTTGATGAACTCGACGGAAAAGAAATGGCGGCTGACGTCGAGGTGCATGCCCCGGTACGCAAAAACCGGCGCGTCGTCGATCTCAGTCCCGGGTACGATCCAGTCGACGTTCGCAACAACCTGCGAAGCTTCGATCTCGGCCGGCAACAGTTGCCGGAGGCTCTGAAAGGCATACAGGGCCCCTGCGCGATCGAAGGCGCGAACCAGCACTTGTGTGTCCGTCACGCGGAGCAGATAGCGCCCTGGTTGCGAAAGCCCGGGATCCTCGAGCACCCGGATCGTATTCGTTTCCTCCCCGTCGTCTGCAACGATCGGCAACGCAAACCCCGTCGAACGCGATAACTGCTCGAGCGCCGGGCCTATGGACTCTCGAAACTGTTCGCTGTCGGTACAGACCCGCGTGTCCGCGTCGAGGCAAAAGCAGCCGGGGACGGGCCGCTGGTGGCGGGGCGCCGGTATGACTCGTTCCCCGATTCCGCCGTCCGCCGCACTATCGGCCATCGTCATTCCGATTCTGTTTCCCGGAGTGTGTTGCCAATGGCCGAGAGCAGGCCGTCACGCTCGCTGTCCTGAGCCAGCTGCCAGAACATGATGCCGCCAAGCGAGTGTTCGAGCGCGTAGCGGGTCTTTGCAGCAACCGAGCGTCGATCGTCGTAGGTGGCGAACAGACCAACGTCGCCGCAGTATCGATACGGCGCCGACGCGCTTTCGTCCCAGTGCGTGTCACAACCCTCGCCGAAGTATTCGGCAAAATCCCGGAACGCCACGCTCTCTTTGAAGAGCCCGGGCCGGCCAAGTATCGGACCGCTCCCGGTTGGCGCGACGGCCCAGGTCCGGGCGTAAAAAGCCGCGCCGATGACAATCTTGCTCTGTGGCACACCGAGACTTCTGAGTTGGCGAACGGCGTGGTCCGCGGAGAGTACGTCCCCCGGCCCGGAATACAGCGCAGCGTGATGTCCCGTGCGATCGCTGCCGCCGGCAATGAAGTCATAAGACATCAGGTTGACGCGGTCGACCAGCGGCATCACTTCCTGCCAGTCTATCGATTGCTCTATGAAGGCCGGGCTGGCGCCAGCCGCGAAGCTGATTTCATAGTCCTTTCCCAGGGCACTGCGCAGTGCCTCGACCAAGGCCGTGAAGTGAGCCCGGTCCTCCGCTTTGTACGCGTGTCCCGGAAACCCCGGTATGGCGGGAAACTCCCAGTCGAGGTCTATGCCGTCCAGTTTGTAATCTCGCAATACGCGCAGCACGGATTCCGCAAACGCTTGCCGGTTGCCCGCTTCCGAAAAAACCTCGGAACAGGTGTCGCACCCGCCCCAGCCGCCGAAGGCGATCAAAACCTTGAGCGACGGTTTACGCATCTTGAGAGTCACGAGTTTACGCAGCACTTCATCGTGCGGCTCGATATCGAGCGTGTTGCCGTCGAGTAACGCAAAGCCGTAGATGATCTGCGTCAGTTCTTCTATGGCGAAGCGCTCTACACCTTCTCCATTGCCGTGGTAGTAGGCAATGACCTCGAAGGGTTGTTGGGGTGAGGATTCGTGCGGTACGTCGGCGGCCTTTTGCGTGCAGGCGCTCGATAACAACAGTGCGGAAAACAGGAGTGTCGATAATTTAAAGTAAGGCATGGCTTTCAAGACAAGTCGAGTGCGTTTGTTTATAGTGCCCGTCATGTCGACGAGTGTGGAGGAAGCCCGGCAAGCGTTTGAACGGGGCGACTTCGATGCCGCGGTTCAAGCCTCGGAACTTTCGTTGCGCCGTCATCCCAAGGATATCAGCGCGCTTACGGTGCTTGCGCGAGCGAGACTCGCGAAAGGTGAATCGACCGCCGCCGCCGCGGTGCTCGCAGAGGTCGTCAAGCTCGATCCCTCGGCCACGTGGGCGTTCGTTGCTCTCGGCGACGTGTATCTCTCGCAGGGACATTTTCAGCAGGCCGAAGCCCTGGCGCGCAAGGCGCTGCTGCTCGATCCCGAACATGCTGCGGCTCACGCGCAGCTGGGCGTGATTCTCTCGGAAGGCAATGAACTGAGCGGCGGCGAATTCCATCTTCGCCGCTCGCTGGCGGCAGACCGCGAACAACCGGGTGCGCTCGCCGATCTTGCACTCAATCTCACTCAGCAGGGTCGTACTGCAGAAGCTCATAGGCTGTACGAGGAGGCGAACACACTCTCGCCGGACGATGTTCGCATTGCCGCACACTGGGCGAAGCTGTGTGAACTCGAAGGCGAGCTTGAACGGGCCGACGCACTGCTCGGATGCGTGGAGCGCAATTCGGCGGGTGACGTCGATCTGCTGCGAGCGAGTCTCGACTTCCGGCGCGGACAGGCTGGCGACGCGCTGGCGGTTCTGGAAAAAGCTGCCGATCTCGGTGGAGACGCTTTGCTCGAGCGAGGCCGCATCTACGACAGGCAACAGGAATACGACCGCGCGTGGGCGGATTTCGACGCCGCCAACCGGCATTTCCGCGAACGGGATTCGGCCATTCGCTATGACAGACAGGCGGTGGAAACGTTCTTCGACCGCCTTGGCCGGTTTTTTACCCGGCCGAACATCGAAGCGTTGCCCGTCGCTTCGGTCAGGGGCTCGATGCCGCAACCGATTTTCATCGTGGGTAGCCCAAGATCGGGCACCACGCTGCTCGAACGCGTGCTGAGCTGCCACTCCGGCGTCATCGATGGTGGCGAACTGCCTTTCGTTCAGGGATTCCGGGTGCTTTCCGAACGCCTGCTGCCCGGCGGCAAGTTTCCCGAAAACCTTCACCTTGCGCGCTTCGGCGATCACCGGCACGTGGCCAGCCTGTTGCGCGACTATTACTTTGCCAAAGCCGAAGAGCGGGGCCTGCTGCAGACGACCGCGGAATACTTTACCGACAAAATGCCTTTCAACGAGTGCTACCTGCCGCTCATACGCATGGCGTTTCCAGAGAGCCCGATCATTCACCTCGTCCGGCACCCGCTGGATATCGTCGTTTCGATGTTCGCCAATAAACTGAATCACGGCTTCTACTGTGCCTATTCGCTTGAGGACATCGTTCATCACCTGCTTGCCGTGCACGCACTGCATCAGCATTACCGCCGGCAAATGACGACCGCGGAAATCGTCGTCCAGTACGAGCGTCTGGTCAGCAGCCCGGAACCGGAAACCCGGCGCTTGCTGGAAGCAGCAGGGCTGCCGTTCGAGGCGGCTTGCCTCGAACCCCAGCAAAAGACCTCGTACTCGCCGACCCCCAGCTACGCCGCGGTCGGCGAAGCGATCAATACCCGGGCCGTCAATCGTTACGTCAATTACGCGGACCAGCTCGACGACTACCTGGACCTGCTGCGCCCCCTGCTGGATGCCAACGGGTACAACGCCGGCGCTTGAGAAAGAACGAGCGGCTGCGGAAGATCCGGCAGCCGCTCGCTCGGCAGCGGGGGGAACGCTGCCCCTTTTGCCTAGTACCTGACGCTAACGCCGGCGAAGAATATTCTGCCGTTGTCGTAGATCGCGCGCGGCCGGTTCGTGTTGCCCGCAAACTGCTCGATGGTTTCTTCCGTCAGATTGACGGCATCGAAGGTAAACGCTATCTGATCGTTGAGGCGGTACTGCAGCGACGCGTCCAGCGACTCGAGCGCGTCCTGGTCGAGCTGCGTCGAGCGATCGAAGGTCACGAAGAATTCAGAGCGGTACGTGTACGACAGTCGAGCGCTGAAGCTGTCTATTTCGTAAAAGCCGCTCAGGTTGAACTGGTTCTCCGATGCGCCCGGCAGCGGGTCGCCGTTGTCCGCTTCGGCGTCGACGTAGGTGTAGTTGCCCTGAACGCCGAAGCCGTTATCGAAGGTCCAGGTACCGGCCAGTTCGAGTCCGATCGACTCGCCGCCGCCGCCGTTGGAGCGTTCATTGATGACGAACGGACAGTCGAAGAGGTTGGTTCCCGAGGCCGTACAGGACGCGTTCGGCGCCGAGTTTGCCGAGATCGTCAAAATCCGGTCGACCGGGTTGTCGGTGATGAATGACTCGATGTCCTTATAGAAGACCGCAGCGGCAAGCGCCGATTGCTCGGACGGGTACCACTCGACCGTCACGTCGAATTGGTTGGCTTCGAAAGGATCGAGGTCGGGGTTACCGCTGGTGCCCGTTAGTGCACCCGGGTTCAGGCTCGCCCGGGGCGTAATGTCCGTGAAGTCCGGCCGGGTCATGACACGCGACGCCGTGAAGCGGTACAGCAGGTCGTCGGCTGCTTCGTACACGAGGTTCAGGCTCGGCAGGACGTCCGTGTAGCTGCGCTCGACCGTGACCGGATCGAAGGCGCCGAAGGCGTTCGCCACCTGACCCTGCGGGCTGCTGACGTTACCGCTCGAAGTCTGTTCCGTGCGCACGACGCGGACGCCGACGTTACCGCGCCAGCGGTCGTTGTCGAAGTTCGCCATGACGTAGCCGCCGAGCGTGTCCTCCTGTACCGAAAAGCTCTGCTGCGGATACAGGATGCGGTTCGTATTGGCCAGGTTGTTGAACAACAGTTCACTCGTGGCATCGCGGTTGATCTGCCAGTACGAATCGAGCGTGCCCGCACCGCTAATGCCGCTCAGAAAATCGCCGGGCGTCAGCGGTCCGGCAAATGCGCTGGCGGCAGTTGTGTTGATCGGCACGTGGAAACCGCCGTATGTCGTGGCATTGAACACCAGTTCCCGCTCGTGGTCGGTTGCCTTGACGCCAAACTCGATGGAATCGAAAAGCTCGCCGCCGAGTTCCCGCCTGGCGTCGGCGTACAGGTAGCCCTCGGAGTCGTCGTTGAGGATTTCGTGCAGTGAGCTGAAGATGAACTGCAGGTCGTTCGGGTCGTTCGCGTCCACGTTGTTGAACGACACTTCGGGCGTCGCTCCGCGCAGATCGTAGTTGAACGACGCGGGTGAGCCGAATTCGACGAACGGCTGGTTTTCCGTATTGCCCTCGGCGTCCGTGTAGCCGATACGAATGCTCGCGCTCCACAGATCGTTCAGCGTAATGTCGGTGACCAGGTCGATGTTCGACGTCGTGGCCAGCGCTTCGCGCTGAATGGCGTCGTACACGACGCCAAAATCGGCTGTGCCGCCGTTGAGCGATTCGATCGTGCCCGCAACGGCCGTGCCGTCGACCACGGTTGCGTTGGTCAGCGTGCCGCCGTTGCCGATCGCGCGTATGCCCCAGGTCAGGAAGTTCTGATTGATGTTGTCCGCTTCGAACTCCGAGTAGAGGCCCGTGAGATTGAATTCCACGCTATCGTTGGGCTTGAACTGGACACTGAAGTTGCCGCCGGTGCGTATCCGCTCCTGCTCGAACAGGGCCGAGCCAATGAGCGAGGGGACAAGAACGTCCTGCGTGCCCGGGCCCGGATCCGCGTCCGCCGTAAAGTAACCCAGCACCTCGACACCGTCGCGGCGAATGTTGCGCTCCTGGCGGACGGCCGCCGCCATGATGCCGAACGTGCGCTGGTCGTTCGTCCAGCTGATGAGCCCGGACACGTTCGGGTCCGTCTCATCGGCAAGCTCGGTATGCGCAAGCTGCAGGTTGGCCACCGCCGTGAACGGATCCAGGTCGAACGGCTTGCGTGTAATGACGTTGACCGTACCGCCGATGCCGCCTTCTTCGAGGTTGGCCTGCGAGCTTTTGTAGACTTTCACCTGGCCGATGATGTCGCTCGGCAGCATGAGGTAATTGAAGCTGCGCGTCGTGTTGAGCTGGTCGAGAATGAACCAGTCCGCCGTCGCCAGCGCATGCCCGTTGAGCAGCGTGCGGGTCAGGTTCGGTGCCGTTCCGCGAATGTTGACCCGCTCGCCTTCGCCATACTCCCGGTTGATGACGACACCGGGTATGCGCTGCAGGGCCTCCGCCAGGTTCTTGTCCGGAAACTTGCCGACGTCCTCGGCCGAGATGGCGTCGACTACCGCGTCGGAGAAGCGCTTGGCGGACAGAGAGTCCATGATGCTCCGCCTGACGCCCGTGACGACAATCTCCTCGAGAGCCACGCCGTCGTCGGCCTGCGCAAACGCGGCGGAAGGGCCGGCGCAGAGCGCGGCCGCTACGGCGGAGGCGACGATTGAACGTTTGAAAACCGGCGATTTGGAAGCCGCATCCGCCGAGCGATGAGTGGTTTTTCGATTGCGTTTCTTCGACATGACTACCCCCGTAATGTGTCGATATCAGCCGTTTGAGCGATGCGCATGCACCAATAGCACGCTGAGACAACGTTGTCTCAGGACTTTAGGCTTCCATTCGGGCATTGTCAAGGGTGCCGTTTCGCGGCGGGCCGGCTTTCCTGTACGGACGCCCACCGGCCGTGCGCCTGCGCCTGGCAGCGTCGAAGGCACGCTCGAGGCGGGCGGAAAGAACAGGGCGAATCGAAATCCAACCCCCGGAAAGACGATGACAAAGCACATCGACCAGGAGTCTCGAAAGAGTCAGTCAGCTCCCGTGCGACTGCTCTTCGTCTGCAGCGAAAACCGTCTTCGAAGCCCGACCGCAGAGGCCGTTTTCTCGAACTACGAAAACGTCGAGGCCATAGCGGCCGGAACCAACTCGGATTGCGAACAGCCCGTATCGGGCGACCTGATCGAGTGGGCCGATGTGATCCTGGTGATGGAGAAATCGCATCGAAACAAAATCGCAAAAAAATATCGGGCGCTGCTCAAGAACAAGAAGCTTGCCGTGCTCGGCATCCCGGATAACTACGACTACATGGATCCGGAACTGGTGCAGCTACTCGAGCGCCGTGTGCCGCACTACGTCAGGCTGTAGCTGCCTGGCGGGAGCGTAACCCGGGGTCCGTCGTGTGCAACTCGCGCCGGTGCTCTAGAAGTCAAGCAGCAGGCGTCGAAGCGTGTTGTCGTACCGGGTCTTCAGCTGCGACTCGGCCACGTGCGTGAAATCCCGCACCCGCCATTGACCGGCAACCATAACGTCGCAGAACGGTGAGCGGTCGGTACCGAACACCAGCCGGTCCAGCGTGAGATGGCCGGGTACGTGCCCGATGTCTTCGTCGACGACGAGCAGGTCCGCACGGCAACCGGTTTCGATGGCGCCTACCCGTTGCCCCGTCGCTCGACGGCCGCCGTCGAGGCACAGTTCGAACAGCCGCTGTCCGGTGTGATTGCCCGCCGCGTCGGCAACGACGTTTCGGCTGTGTGTCGTCAGGCGCTGCACGTACTCGAGCCAGCGCAGTTCCTCGATCAGGTTGACCGACGTGTTGCTGTCCGAGCCCACCGACACGGAGCCGCCGTGTTCGAGAAACGCAGGTAGCGGGAACACGCCGTCACCGAGATTGGCTTCGGTCGTTGGACACAGCCCAACGGTTGCCCCCGACCGGGCAATGTTGCGAATTTCGCTGTCGCTCAGATGCGTGGCGTGTACGAGGCACCAGCGTTCGTCGACCGAAGCGTTGTCGAGCAGCCATTCGACCGGGCGTGCGCCCCGTTCATTTACGCAGTCGTCCACTTCCCGGGTTTGCTCTGCAACGTGAATGTGCACGGGTGCGCCGGGCACGACGTCATCCAACTGTTCGAGGATCGTGCGCATGGCTTGCGGCGGCACCGCGCGCAGGCTGTGCAGCGCCAGCCCCGTGCGTTGCTGTTCGGAGCCGGCACAGCGGGCCGTCACCTCGGTCAGCAACTGCAGGTAACTGTCGGTCGTATTGCCAAATCGGCGCTGCTCCTCGGCCAGTTCGCTACCGTCGAAGCCGCCCGTCATGTACAGCACCGGCAGCTGCGTCAGGTTGATACCGGCAAGTTCGGCGCCGTCGACGACGGCCTCCGACATTTCGCCGATGCGGTCGTAAGGCGATCCGCCCGGCGCGTGATGCAGGTAATGGAACTCGGCTACCGTCGTGTAGCCCGCCCTGAGCATGTCAGCGTAGAGCCATGCGGCGATGTTCCGCTGGTCGTCCGGCGTGATCCGGTTGGCGAACCGGTACATGGTCTCGCGCCAGGTCCAGAACGAGTCGCGTTGTTTGACCCGGTATTCCGTCAGTCCGGCCATTGCGCGCTGGAATGCGTGGCTGTGAGTATTGGGCATTCCCGGCACGACGATGCCCAGGCGACGGGAGTTGCTCGAAGGCTCGCTATCGGCAGCAACGTCGACAATCCAGCCCCTGTCGATCGTGAGCAGTACGCCGCGGGCCCAGCCCCCGGGGAGCAGAGCGCGCTCGCACCAGTACCGTTGGGTCGATTGATTGCCCGGGGGCCTGTCAGCCGTTGAAGACACGATTGGGTCGGGTCCGATTGTCGTCCGATTATTGTCGGGAGATCGGCGGGAAACTGCAGGGGACGGGCCCCGCGCGCGCCTTTCAAGTTGAATATACAGCAATATACAATAGGATCGAGCGGTAGCAGGCGGGGTCCGCCGCCGTCGGGACTCACCTCAAGGGCACTATGAAAGACAACCTGGAAGTTGCACCTTTGTATCAGAAGGTGAAGTCGCACATTTCGGCAAAGATCTTTTCGGGAGAGTTGCTGCCCAACCAGCGCGTGCCGTCTGAACACGAACTCACGCGCGAGTTCGGCATCTCCCGTATGACCGTCAACCGCGCGCTCAAGGAGCTGACCGCCGAAGGACTGCTGACCCGCGTTCCGGGTGTTGGCACGTTCGTCGCGCAAACGCAGACGACCGGCCACCTGATGCAGGTCCGGAACATTGCCGACGAAGTGCGCGAGCGCGGCCATGCTTACGACTTCGACGTACTCGTCAACGCGAAGGCCAAGCCGCCGAGAGACGTTGCGGCCTGGATGGATCTGCATCCGCAGGCCAAGACTTTCCACACGGTTGTCGTCCACAAGGAAGACGGCGTTCCCATTCAGCTCGAAGATCGATTCGTCAATGTCGGCAGCGTGCCGACCTACGCCGGAATCGATCTCGAGACCTCCACACCCGCTGAGTTTCTGCTGGCCAACGTGCCGCTGCAGCGTGTGGAGCACACGGTTCGGGCCGCCATGCCTTCGGCGGTCATCCGCAAGCGGTTGCAAATGGCCAGCACCGTTCCCTGCCTGATACTCGAGAGGAAGACCTGGTCGCAGGGGCAGCCCGTGTCCTACGTGGAACTCCACCATCCGGGCGACATGTACAAGCTGTCCGATTCGTTTTCGCCGGAGCGCGGTTAAGCAACGAGCGCGGTACGTAAGACGTGGCGCATGCCGGAATCGATGCCGCTAACTTGTCTATACAGGCTAGTACATGCTATGGTTCAACGATCTCAATACCGGCAATGACCGTGCCGGTGTGGGGCCGCCCCGGCCGTTCGAGAGGATAATCCTATGGCTACAGAGTCTTCCGCCCGAAAAGACGTGTCGGATATTCCCGGTGGCACGACGCTGACCGCGCGCCACTGGACCACCGAAGCGCCGCTTCGAATGCTCATGAACAACCTGCACCCGGACGTCGCTGAGCGGCCGGACGATCTCGTCGTTTATGGCGGGATTGGCAAGGCGGCCCGCAACTGGGACTGCTATTACGCCATCGTCGAAACGCTCAAGAACCTCGAGATCGACGAGACCCTGCTGATCCAGAGCGGCAAACCCGTGTTCGTGGCCAAAACGCACGAGGACGCGCCGCGCGTGCTCATTGCCAATTCCAACCTGGTCCCGGCCTGGGCGAACTGGGAGCACTTCAACGAACTCGATCGCGCCGGGCTCATGATGTACGGGCAAATGACGGCCGGCTCCTGGGTCTACATTGGCTCGCAGGGCATTGTGCAGGGCACCTACGAGACCTTTGTCGAAATGGGCCGTCAGCACTACGGCGGCGATCTCCGCGGCAAGTGGATTCTGACCGCAGGTCTGGGCGGCATGGGCGGTGCCCAGCCGCTGGCGGCGTCGCTGGCAGGTGCCTCCAGCCTGACGATCGAATGTCAGGAAAGCCGCATCGACTTCCGGCATCGCACGGGCTACGTCGATCACAAGGTCAAAACGCTGGACGAGGCAATGCGGCTCATCGATGCGCACTGTCAGTCCGGCGAGGCCGTGTCCGTCGGCCTGCTCGGCAACGCGGCAGAGATACTCCCGGAAATGCTCGAGAAAGGCATACGACCTCATGCCGTTACCGACCAGACGTCGGCGCACGACCCTGCCCACGGCTATCTGCCGATCGGCTGGACCGTCGACGAATGGCAGAAGCGGCAACAATCCGACAAAGACCTCGTAGCCCGGGAAGCAAAAAAGTCGATGGCCGTGCACGTCCGGGCCATGCTCGAGTTTCAGAAGCTGGGTATCCCGACGTTCGACTACGGCAACAACATCCGGCAGGTGGCAAAGGACGAAGGCGTCGACGAGGCGTTCGACTTTCCGGGCTTCGTACCCGCTTACATCCGGCCTTTGTTTTGCCGCGGCGTCGGGCCGTTCCGCTGGGTGGCGCTGAGCGGCGATCCGGAGGACATCTACAGGACCGATCAGAAGGTCAAGGAACTGATACCCGACGATCCGCATCTGCACAACTGGCTGGACATGGCGCGTGAGCGCATACAGTTTCAGGGACTGCCGGCGCGTATCTGCTGGGTGGGTCTCGGCCAGCGTCACCGGCTTGGCCTTGCGTTCAATCAGATGGTTGCCGACGGAGAACTAAAGGCGCCCGTTGTCATCGGCCGCGATCATCTCGACTCCGGTTCGGTCGCCAGCCCGAACCGCGAGACCGAAGCGATGCGGGACGGCAGCGACGCCGTGTCCGACTGGCCGTTGTTGAACGCGCTGCTGAATACGGCCAGCGGTGCAACCTGGGTATCGTTGCACCACGGCGGCGGTGTCGGTATGGGCTTCTCACAGCACGCCGGCGTCGTGATTGTTGCCGACGGTACGGATGCTGCGGCGAAGCGACTCGAACGCGTTTTGTGGAACGACCCGGCGTCCGGCGTCAGCCGCCACGCCGATGCCGGCTACGCAAGTGCCGTCGACTGCGCGAACGAGCACGGACTGCACCTGCCGATGATTAACCGATGACTGACCGACAATCGGCCAATGATCAGCCAATGATCGGCTGCTAGGGTTTTGCCGTGGCAGTCAGCGAGCAGCACAGCATCATTCGCATCGACGATCCGGGCGATATTTCGCTCGCGAGTCTGCGGCAGGTTTACGTCGGGATGCCGTCACTCGAAATCGAGGACCACGTGTGGCAGCGGGTCGCCGCATCGAGCGAAGCCATTGCGCGTATCGTTGCCTCCGGCGATCCGGTGTACGGCGTCAACACGGGCTTCGGCCTGTTGGCACAGTGTCGTATCCCCGACGAGCAGCTCGGCGCCCTGCAGAAGAACCTCGTGCTGTCGCACAACGCCGGTGTTGGCGACTATCTCGACGAGCGCGTAACCCGCCTGATCCTGTTCCTGAAGATCACGAGCCTGCTGCAGGGTTACTCCGGCGTGCGGCGCGAACTCATCGAGGCGCTGCTCTCGCTGTTCGAGCACGGTATCAGTCCGTGCATCCCGGCCAAAGGTTCAGTGGGTGCATCGGGCGACCTGGCGCCGCTGGCTCACCTTGCCGCAACTCTGCTCGGCGAGGGCAAGGTCCGTTACCGTGGCGACACCGTGCGTGCACGGGAGGCGCTGTCGGCCGCCGGTATCGAGCCGATCGAACTGGGGCCGAAGGAAGGACTTGCGCTGTTGAACGGCACCCAGGCGTCCACGGCGCTGGCGCTGGCCGGGCTGTTCGAAGCGGAGCATGTGTTTGCCGCGGCTGTCGTCGCCGGTGCGATGTCCGTCGACAGTCTGAAAGGCAGCGTCGTGCCGTTTGACGACCGCATCCATCGCCTGCGCAAACAGCACGGCCAGCGTCAGGTCGCGGCCGTCTATCGAGAGCTGCTCGAAGGCAGCTCGATCCTGACCGGCCACGCGGATTGCGACAAGGTGCAGGATCCCTATTCGCTGCGCTGTCAGCCGCAGGTCATGGGCGCCTGCCTCGATTCGCTGTCGCACGTGGCGGACGTGCTCGAGCGTGAGGCGAACGCCGTCACCGATAACCCGCTGATCTTCGCTGATGAACTCGAGGCGCTGTCGGGCGGCAACTTTCACGCAGAACCCGTGGCGTTCGCCGCGGATGCGCTGGCGCTGGCCGTTGCGGAAATCGGTTCGATTGCGGAGCGCCGTATTGCGCTGCTGGTCGACCCGCACATGAACGGTGAGCTGCCCGCGTTCCTCGTCGAAGACAGCGGCCTCAACTCCGGCTTCATGATTGCGCAGGTGACGGCGGCTGCGCTCGTCTCGGAAAACAAGTCCCTGGCACATCCTGCCAGCGTCGACAGCATTCCGACGTCCGCCAACCAGGAAGACCACGTCAGCATGGCAACCTACGGGGCTCGTAGGCTGCGGTCGATGACCGCCAACACCGCGGACGTCGTGTCGATAGAGTTACTGGCAGCCTGTCAGGCGATCGACTTCCACAAACCATTGACAACCTCGAAACGTCTTCAGGCCGTGTTCGAGAAGATCCGCGCGCGCGTGCCCATGTACAAAGCCGACCGTCTCGTTGCCCCGGACATCGACACCGTGAGCGAACTGATTCGAAGCGGCGAGTACTACACCGAGCTGGGCGGTTTGCTGCCTTCGACAAACCCGTCGTAAGTCGTACCGGCGTGGCTACAGCGACGCCAGATCGATTCGCTCGCCGCCGCTGACAACCTCCGAGACGATGTTGCCACCCAGCCAGTAGGCAAACTCCGCCGGCTCGTCGATATCGAGCAGCACAAAATCGGCGCGTTTCCCCTTCTCGATCGAACCGATCCCGGCGTCGAGTCCAAGCGCCCTGGCGGCGTTGATCGTAACCCCGTGCAGGGCCTCCTCCACGGTGAGCGAGAACAGCTGGCAGGCCATGTTGGCCATCAACCGCAAAGACAGCGACGGCGAACTGCCGGGGTTTGCGTCCGTCGACACCGCCATCGGTACGCCGTGTTCCCGCAGCAGGTCGACGGGCGGTATGCGCGTATCGCGAAGTGTGTAAAACGCGCCGGGCAGCAGCACCGCCACGGTGCCGCTCGCGGCCATCTGGCGAACACCGTCTTCGCTCAGGTATTCCAGATGGTCGGCAGAAAGGGCGCCGTGGCGCGCCGCGAGCGCTGCGCCACCGCTGTCCGACAGCTGCTCGGCGTGCAGCTTGACCGGCAAGCCAAGGCGTCGCGCCGCGTCGAAGACCTGTTCCATTTCCTCAGGCGTAAACGCAATGTGTTCACAAAAACCGTCGACGGCGTCGACGAGCCCCTGCCCGGCAAGCGTCGGCAGCATGTCTTCGCAAACCAGTCGTAAGTAGCCCTTGCGGTCATCGGCGTACTCGGGCGGCAGCGCGTGTGCGCCGAGAAAGGTCGTCACGACCCTGACGGGAAACTCATCGCCAAGACGCCGTGCCACCCGGAGCATTTTTTCTTCGGCGGCTGTCGTCAACCCATAGCCGGACTTGATTTCGACCGTCGTCACGCCGTCGCGGACGAGCTGCCTGAGCCGGCGTGCAGCGCAGAGGAACAAGGTTTCCTCGGAGGCCTCTCGCGTTGAGCGGACCGTGCTGGCTATGCCGCCGCCGGCCCGGGCAATCTCCTCGTAACTCGCCCCCGCAAGCCGTGCTTCGAATTCGCCGGCGCGCTGGCCGCCAAACACTAGGTGGGTGTGGCAATCGACCAGCCCGGGCAGCATCCAGCGCGCGCCAGCGTCGATCACCTCGGCCGCGTCGAGTCGTTCGTCACGATCCCGGGGCATGGGGCCTATCCAGGAAATGGCACCGTTCTTCACGCCGATGGCGGCGCTCTCGATGATCCCGGCTTCGCTCGCCGTGAAGACGTTGACGTTTGTCCACAACGTGTCGTGTTGCTGGCTCATCGACGTGTTTCCGGCAGCTTGCAAACCCCTGAGGTGAACACTACCATCCTTGTCTATACAGCACTAGGCAATAGATCCGATTCCGACCTTGCCGCAGTCGGCGTCGCAATCGACCGGCTGATCTCACGAGGACGCATGGCGATCTTTTCGTTCGAACAGGGTAGCGCGCCTCTCCTCGTGAGCATTCCGCACAGCGGTCTCGAGCTGCCGCCCGACCTGTCTCCGCGACTGACGGATACGGCGCGCACGTTGCCGGACACCGACTGGTTTGTCGATCGTCTGTATACCTTTGCCGGGACCCTCGGTTGCTCGGTCATCAAAGCCCACTATTCGCGCTATGTCGTCGATCTCAATCGCCCTTTCGACGGCGCGCCGCTGTATCCCGGGCGTAGCGAAACCGAACTCTGTCCCACGACCGATTTCTCGAACGCACCGCTGTACCGTAACGCCTCGGCGTTGACCAAAGAAGAGATCGACGGGCGAATCGGCAGATACTGGCGCCCCTACCATCAAGCGATCGAAGCGGAACTCGAGCGGATGCTCGAGCATCACGGCGTTGCCTGTTTGTGGGATGCGCATTCGATACCCAGCCGGGTACCGCGCTTTTTCGAAGGGGAGCTGCCCGAGCTGAATCTGGGTACGGCTGACGGCACATCCTGTGCTCCGTGGATGCGCGACGCGGCCTGGCGGATCATTCGAAGCAGCGACTACGGCAGCGTGCTCGACGGGCGCTTCAAGGGCGGTTACATCACCCGTCGCTACGGCGACCCCGGGCGCAACGTACACGCGGCGCAGCTCGAGATCGCGCAACGCGCCTACATGCAGGAGGGCGATTCGCCCGAATTCGACGACCGCAAGGCGGCCGCGCTTCAGGCTCTCCTGCAGACGGTATTGAAGGCCGTGCTGGACGGAACGAGCGCGTAGGCAACGCGCCAGCACACTCGTCCCGTCGTCGTCTCAGTTGCCGATGTCGCCGCCGACAGGCAGCTGGCTCGGCACCGAGGGCGGCACGTCGCGATAGAAATCGTCGTCCGTCAGCGTACGCAAAAAGTTCTCGATATCGCCGAAGTCGTCGTCTTCCAGCGTAACACCCAGATCGTCGCGGCCTTCGTACAGCGCAACGGCGTCTCTCAAGGTACGCCTCGAGCCGTCGTGCATGTAGGGCGCCGTCCGTTCGACGTTACGCAGGCTCGCCGTCCTTACGGCCGGGCGGTCGACCTGCACGGGCTGGTCTTCGCGAATGAGGACGTCCGATAACAGCGGTCCGGAGTGGCAGTCCGTGCAGCCGCCGTTGATGAATTTGTTGAGGCCGACGACCTCCGGGCCCGTGAGTGCGGATTCTTCGCCGGCCAGAAAGCGGTCGAAACGCGTCGGCGAGGTCGTGAGCGTACGCTGAAACGTGGCAAGCGCCTGCGCGATATGGGTTTCGCTAATGGGATCGGGGCCTTCGAAAGCCGCTGAGAACAGGTCGGTGTATTGAGGAATGGCGGCGAGACGCGCGAGTATTTCCGGCATGATCTCTTCTTCGAGGAACAGGTTGCTGCGCATCTCCACTTCGCTCAGGATCGGCTCGATCGCCTGATCCTCAAGCGTTGCGGCTCTGAGATCCCAGAAGTAGGGTCCCGGGACAAAATCTTCGCCCACGTCGGTCTCGGTAATTCCCGTAAACGCCATGTTCAGCACCGTGGGTGAGTGAAACGGCGTTTCGAGCGTGCCCGTACGGTTCGGGCCAAGGCCAATCCCGTCCACGCCGATGGAAACGTCGCGGCCGTCGGCCCAGCCAAATTCGGGGTGGTGGCAGCTCGCGCAGGAAACGTTCATTCCGCCGGACAGTATCGGGTCCCAGAACAGGAACTCACCCAGCACGCGCTTCTCCTCGCTGAAGGGGTTGTCGGCGGGAAATACGGCAGCCTCGGGGATGGGCGTAAAAAAATCCGTGTAGGGCTGTGAAGGTGTAGCTCCGGACGCTCCTTCGGGCTCACAGCCGGCAATCAGCAGCGAAGAAACCACGGTCAAGGCGACGGTCTGGACGTTGCGGACAGGCATTTCAACTCCTTTGGACTTACCTCCTGAAACACTCGGCCAGCCTAGGAAATTGTCACTGGTTGCGCCTTCGGAACTTCATGTAACATCCTGATTCTTCTTGAATCGTCACTTTGCTTACGTGAATCGTCACCTTGCAGCCTTGCTTCCCCACGCATCGCCGCGGCATTTGAGGCTGTGGGCGCTGGTCGCCGTGTTCGGAACCGTCAATCAGCTGACGGATCCACTCGTCGATGCCTCGTTGAGCCAGTCGCTGTTCTACTGGGGGACCCGGTTTGTCGCGTTCGTGGTGTTGCTGTGGGCCAGCGATATCCTCGTGAACCGCTGGCTGTCCGCGCGTATGAACGTGCCGCCGTGGCTCAAACCCGTGGTGATCGTTTCGGCTGTGGCCTTGCTGCCTTTTGCACTGGTGGAGCTGTTCGTGGAAAGCCGCGTCCCGCTGCGCAGCGAGTACGACGATGCAGAACTCTGGTCCGTGTCTCCAATCCTGGCGTACCTTGCGGAGTATGCGACCCTGGCGTCGATTGTCATGCCGCTACACCTGGTGTTGTGGCTGATCATCGATCGCAACGGCGATGCGGCACCGGCCCCGGGCGACAGCGACGAGCAGCCTCGCTTTCTCGAGAAGGTTCCCGGTTTGAGAGCCGGAGAGGTTGCGGCGCTGCAGGCGGAAGAACATTACGTGCGCGTCTTCCATCCGGCGGGCAGCGAACTGGTCCACTACCGGTTTGGAGACGCCGTTCGGGAAATGCCGGAGAGCCTCGGCACGCAGGTACACCGTTCGTGGTGGGTTGCCGATGAGGCTGTGATCGCCGCGGAACGCGGCAAACGGCGCTGGCAGCTCAAGTTGCAATCGGGCCATTCGGTACCGATCAGCGACAGCTTCACCAAAGCGGCCCGGGACAGAGGCTGGCTGGTCAGAAAACGACGGCGGTGACCGCCTGCGGCGTGCCCGTATCCACCGATCGGACCTTCGTAGGGAAGAAATGCCTGCCGATGCGTCTATTCAAGTAGCAGCAGCCTATCGGGCCGTGTCCGGTTCTTCTCAAGGTCCAGCGGTAGCCCGTGAAACTCGATCGGCCGCCCGGTAGGGCTGCTGTTGCAGGTAAAAGAAGACCACGACAAACAGGTCCAAACCGACCCTTATGCACGCGCCGGAACAACGTCATCCCCGGGCGCGGAACAAATGCAGGAATTGGCGATTGCGTGTTCACGTCGTTATTCGACAGTGACGCTCCACTTGAGCCGGCACGGCCCACCGCGCCGGCTCTTTTTTGTTTGATTTCCTCGAACACTCTTTCGACAATCTTGCCGGTGCCCAAGGCCGGGGTACCCGAATACCGAGGAGACGAACCCGTGAAAGCCGTTGGATTGATCCGCTATCTGCCCGTATCCGACCCGGAATCACTGATCGACGTGGAGATCGACAGGCCCGAGGCGGAGGGCAGGGACCTGCTCGTACGCGTACAGGCCATTGCCGTAAATCCCGTCGACACCAAGGTCCGGGCACCGAAGGAAACCGTGGAAGCCGCGCCGCGCATACTCGGCTGGGACGCGGCGGGTATCGTCGAGGCCGTGGGTGCCGGGGTCACGCTGTTCAAACCGGGTGACGAAGTGTATTACGCCGGCGACATCACTCGACCGGGGGCGTACGCTGAGTACCAGCTTGTCGACGAGCGCATCGTCGGCCGCAAACCGGCTTCACTGTCGTTTGCCCACGCGGCCGGTTTGCCGCTTACGACCATTACGGCCTGGGAAGCGTTTTTCGACCGGCTGGGCCTCGATCGGGACGGTGGCAATCGCGACGAGACGCTGTTGATCATCGGCGGTGCAGGCGGTGTCGGTTCGATCGGCATTCAGCTGGCCAAAGCGGCGGGGCTCGAAGTGATCGCAACGGCGTCGCGCCCCGAAACCGTTGCCTGGGTCGAGGAACTCGGAGCGGATCACACGATCAATCATCGCGAGCCGCTCAGACCTCAGGTCGAGCAGTTGGGTTTTTCGTTCGTCGACCATATTGCCATCTTCAACGACACCGACGGCCACTGGGATGCGGCGGCAGACCTGATCCGCCCGCAGGGCCGAATCGTGTCGATCGTCGAGAATCAACATCCGCTGAAATTCGATGTGCTGAAAACGAAAGCGGCCGGTCTGATCTGGGAGTTCATGTTCACGCGTGCAATGTTCGAAACCCCCGACATGATCGAACAGCACAGGCTCCTGTCGCAGGTAGCGGACGACATCGACGCCGGCAGGCTCAAGTCCACGGTGAGCGAGACGCTCGTACCGATCAACGCCGAGAATCTGCGCAAAGCACATGCGCTGATCGAGAGCGGCAAGGCTCGGGGCAAGATGACGCTGAGCTGGCGTTAGGTTCTCCCGATGGCTGAGCGGCAGCCTTTGAGGGCATCGTGTCCGCAATTACGCTAAACAAAGTGGTGCAGGCATATCCGGTGGTACGATCTGACGGCCTCGCCCTTACACAGAGATTCGAACACCGCAGGTCCGACATCATGAGAATATTCGCCGCCCGCTGGCTCGTCGTGGCTCTGAGTCTTGTTTGCCTGTACCCGCAGCAGGCTGCCGAAGCCGCCGACGGGGAGCTGACGGTTTTCGCCGGTCGCGTGATCGACGTCCGAAGCGGCGCGATCCGCAAGGATGTGACGCTGCGCATACGCGACGGACTCGTTGTGTCCGTCGAAAATGCGAATTCGAATCCGCCGTCCGGCGACTACCTCGACCTTTCCGAATACACGGTGCTGCCGGGGCTGATCGACGTGCACACCCACCTGTGCGACAGCTCCTACATGGGGGAAGCGTTCGACCACTGGATATACCCTGCTGCAAGCTTCGGCATCGTCGGCACCGTCAATGCAAGCAAAACGCTGCGCGCCGGATTCACGACCGTGCGCGACGTATCTGCACCGTTTTACGCCGACACGGCGCTGCGTGATGCCATCGAAGCCGGCTGGATCGAGGGTCCGCGCGTCTTTGCCAGCGGCGGAATGATCACCATGACAGGTGGGCACGGAACCTGGGGCAACTGGATGGCTCCGCAGCACAAGCTCAGTACTGATGCCCACGTACTCGCAGACGGTGTGGCCGAGGTCAGAAAAGCGGTCAGGGTTCATGTTCGCAATCAGGTCGATCTGATCAAACTGGCTGCCACGGGTGGCTTCGGTACCGCAAACAGCTTGCCCGGAGCGGCGTCGTATACCGTCGAAGAAATGCGTGCCGCTGTGGAGGAGGCCCGCAAGCACGGGTTGCGGGTTGCCGCCCATGCGCACGGTGCAGAAGGGATCCTCAACGCGCTCGCCGCCGGGGTCGATTCCATTGAGCACGGCTCCATGCTGAATGACGAAGGTATCGAAGCGTTGCAGGATTCCGGCGCGTACCTCGTGATGGATTTGCTGGCGGCGCGCTTCGATCTGATTGAAACAAACAAGGACTACGCCGACAAGGGACTCGAGAGAGGCAACGAAGCGGAGTTCGCCGCATATCAGGCGCTGTTTCGGAAAGCGTATGAGGCAGGCGTGCGGATGGCCTACGGCACCGATGCCGGCATCTATCCGCACGGCCGCAACGCCGAGCAGTTCGCGCTGATGGTCGAGGCAGGCATGAGCAATGCTGACGCCATTCGCAGCGCGACGGTATGGGCCGCTGAATTACTGGGCAAGAGTGATCAGCTCGGCGAGCTTGCGCCCGGTAAAGCGGCGGACCTGATCGCCGTTTCCGGCAATCCGCTCGACGACGTCACGGTCCTGGAGCGTGTCGAATTCGTCATGAAGGGCGGCGTCGTGGTTGTTGCTCCCTGAAACCTTGCGCGTGCGTCACCTGTCCAGGTGACACACCTGTCCTATAAGGTGGTTCCATTCTCAATGAATTGAGCGTAGTATCCCGGCCGCAATGAACATCACATTCCACACAACCCGTGCCTGCAACACCGCCGCGATTTCCGCTGCGGTTGCCAACGCCGTTGGTCGTCTGCAGGCCGTGCGACCGCGCAACGCAATGACGCTGTCGCAGAAAGGCGTGTTTGTGCACTAGCTGTCCCGTACATCGATGCTGGATGGCTCAATCGAACCATCCAGTCGCCAAAGGCCCTGTTTGGTTCGCCAATCAGGGTTTTTTGTTGCCCGAAGAAAAACCCGGCAAGTGTTGAGAGGGCAGAACAATGATGGAAACGAGACGCAACGGTCGGCCGACACTGGCCGGCATCTGGAGTACCTACCGGCTGAAGATCGCCGGCACCCTGAGTCTGCTCGCGTTCGAGCGGATGCTCGGCGTGGCTGTGCCTTTTGTTCTCGGTGTCGCGATCAACGATTTGATCGACGGCAATCTCCGCGGCGTGTATTGGCTGATTGTGCTCGAGGTGGTGGCTTTGATCATCGGCACGGGTCGGCGCCTGTACGACAGCCGCGTGTACGCCGGTATCTACACCGACATTGCCGACAGTACGGCGCAGAAAACGGACATTAGTGTATCGAGGCGTGCAGCACGGCTGGGTCTGGCAAGAGAACTCGTCGACTTCTTCGAGTGGGAACTGCCCGAATTGCTGGCGGCGCTCGTCGGTATCCTCGGTGCGCTCGGCATGCTGATCTACCTGCTGCCGACGATTGGCACCCTGAGTATCGTCGTGGGTCTGGCCGTCGGCATCGTGTTTGCGATCAGCCGAAGCCGTATGTTCAACCTCAACAAACTGTTGAACAACGAGCTGGAGCGGCAGGTCACGATGCTGGAGTCAGGACGGGCGTTTTCGCGCTGGCGGCACCTGTCGCGGCTCGCGCGTTGGCGTATCCACCTCTCCGATCTCGAGGCAACCAACTTCGCGATCGCTGAGCTGATGTTGTCCGCGCTGATCATTAGCGCCGTCGTCATTACGGTGCGCGCAGGCTTGAGCGTGGGTGAGGTGTTCGCGATCCTGACCTATCTCATCGGCCTGGCCGAGAGCCTGATCGTGCTGCCGTGGACGTATCAGCAGTCCATTCGCGCGCACGAGATCGGCGGGCGTATTGCCAGCAACTGACGGTCGTTTACGGGCCGCAATAAAAAGCCCGGCCACACTTCTGTGGCCGGGCCATTTTTCGAGAGCTTGGTGCGGTATCCGATCTAATCGCGGCTCATGAACAGCCGCAGGATGTACCAGAACATCAGCGCAATGGAGGCGAACAGGGCCATTGCAGCCGCAACGTACCGGTCCTGCGGATAGTGGTGAAGAATGTTCGAGGTGTCGTAGAGCACCGCGGCGCCGGCAAAGCCGATCATGGCCACCGAAAACCAGGTGCCCAGCTGAAAACCGAAGATCATCGACGAGAATATACCGACGACCGCCAGCATCAAGCCCCAGACGAGTATGCCACGCAGGAACGAGAAGTCCTTGCGCGTAATCATGGCTGTGGCAATGAGCCCGATGCTGCCGAGGATCGTGACGCCGGCAGCGCTTTCGATCACCCCGGGTTGGGTTGCCATGGCAACCAGAATCATGGGCGAGAAGATCAGTGCCTGTGCAACGACCAGCAGCGCATAGGCGCCGTACTGCAAGGGTACGGACTCGAGTCGGTGCGCAAGGTGCGACGCGCCCCAGCTCGTGAGCATGAAGAGCCCGAGCGTCGCCCACCAGTATTGCAGCATCGTCGGCGCAATTTCATAGGCGAGGCCGGACGAGATCAGGTAGGTAAGAACGCCGGCAAACGCGAGGATGCCGAGGACGACGTGGGAGTAGCACTTCCAGATGAACGCCGAACGGTCTTCGACGGATGCGTTGGCAACCGTAGCGGCGTAGTTCAGATGTTCCTGCATGACTCGCTTCCTTTTGTTGCGGTTCTGTTGCGGTTCAAGTGCCGTGGTGCAAAGCGGCGGGTATTCTACCACCAGTCCGCCGGGCGGTTCGGGCGGCTTGCAGCGGCGACTCCGGCCGGTTGGGGTCGAATACCCCGTGCGTGTCTAGCCGCCCCGACCCTTCAATTCGAGCGTGTTGCCCTCGGGGTCCGTAAGGTAAATCGAAGGGCCTTTGCCCGACGCGCCGTAGCGTTCGGCCGTATCGCCGAACTCGACGCCGTGCTTGCGTAGCTGCGCCTGAATGGCGTCCGCGTCGAAGGGTTCGAGCTGGAAACACACATGATCCATGTTGGGCGCGGAGTGGTCGGGCGGTGCACCACCTTGCCGGCCCAGTTCACCGCCGGCATCGACGAGATCGAGCAGAGACCGTCCCGCTCTCAGTTGCGCAAGTCCGAGTTTGCCCGGGCCGCGTTCGAGGTTCAGGCCAAGTACGTCCCGGTACCAGTCCGTCATGGACTCGAGGTTGTTCACCCGGATGACGACGTGATCGATTCCCGTCACGTTGATGGGGTTTGCCGCGGACATGCGTAATCCTCTTTCGCTTTAGCCGGTGCGCAATGGCCAGCCTGCGCTACGAGTGTAGCGTATCGACCGTTCCCGGCGCAGGCTGCCGCTCGCGACTCTGCCGCCGATAGCGCGCCGGCGGTTGCCCGAAAAACGCACGAAACGCCTTGCGAAAAGCGGCGTCCGATTCGTAACCGAATTCGAGGCCAATGCGTTCGATGGCGTCGTCCGTTTCTTTGAGTCGCGCGGCCGCGGCATGCATGCGCCAGTGGCGGACGTATTCGCCGGGGCGCCGGCCAACCACGGCCTTGAAACGTGCCGCGAACGCGCTTTCGCTGAGCTTTGCGTCACTCGCCATGCTCTGGACGCTGTGGTTGGCGCCCGGGTCCTGGTGAATCCGCGCGAGTATGGGTCCGATGCGCGGGTGGGATAAAGCGGCAACCAGTCCCGATAGCCGGCCGGCCTCGGCCTCGGCGCGCAGCATGCGGATGAACACGAGTTCGGCGAGTCGATCCACGGAAAGGTCGCTGCCAATGTCGTCGCGCGCCGCCTCGCGAATCCAGAGCCGTGAAAGTTCGGCGAGCTCGGGATCGGCGCTCGACTGGAGGTTTGCGACGAGTGTACTCGGCAGGCTGTCGAGCAAAGGCTCGGCGGCGCGTCTGTCCAGCTGAAAGTAGCCGCAGATCAACCGGGTTGCCGGTCCGGCGGAGGGCGGCAGCGGAGCGCGATTGACGACCGCACTCTCGGGTTCCGAATCGCTTCCGGACAGCAGGTGTGGCTGGTCGTTCGGAAACAGCACGAGATCGCCTTCGAGCAGGCGCTTCGGCTCCGCGGAGTCGTGCAGCCAGCCTTCACCGGAGACCACGAGGTGAAACGGCACGTTGCGGCTGCCCGACGTGTCGACGGCCCAGCGGCCGCAGTATTCCGCGCGAAAAAACACGTCGGCGGTAAAGCCCAGACGTCTGAGGAGTTCGCTGAGTGGATCCGCCATCACCAGTGGTTTCTGACATATCTACGGCGGAAAATAGCATATCTTCAGTTGTCTTTGTTCTCTAAAGTACGCCTCAACGGTTGGCGGTCAGCCAATCGCCCGTTTTCAGAACGATTAAGTCCAGAAACTGAGGGAGAACCTGATGAACCTGAAACGACAAATAACCCAGCGCCTCGCGGCTGGCCTTTTCCTGCTCGGCGCGGCGTTTTCGGCCTCCGCCGACGTAGCCACGGCCACCGACGGCAACGACGTCATTCTTGCGGGACACGATGCCGTGGCCTATTTCACCGAAGGCCGGCCGGTCCTGGGCAGCGCCGAGCACACGGCGGTCTACGAGGGTGCCGTGTACCGGTTTGCGAGCGCGGGCAACCGTGACCGTTTCCGCTCGAACCCCGCCAAGTACGCACCGGCGTACGGCGGCTACTGCGCGCTCGGCACCTCGTTCGGCAAGAAATTCGAGGTCGACGGCAAGGCGTTCCAGGTGGTCGAAGGCCGCCTCTACGTCAACAAGAACCTCGACGTCTACGAAACCTGGCGCAAAGCGATTCCCGACAACATCGTGAAAGCCGAAGGCAACTGGCCGACGATCCGCGACGTGCCGGCGGACAAGCTCTGACACCACCGCCTGGCACACCCCAAAAGGGCGCCACGATTGTGTGGCGCCCTTTCTTTTTGTCTTCCCGTTCAATTTGTTCTGCGGCTGACCGAAGACGGCGCACGCTTTTGCGGTAGGATGTGCGCGAACCGGCGCACGGCATTGGTCCTTGGAAAACGAACACGTCTCAAGCAGCAAGCTGAACCCCGAAATGCTCGTCGGTGTTTCCGCTGTCATCATTGGCCTCTGTGCGCTCGCCGTTTCCCTGTACGAGACCAGCCTGATGCGCGAAGAGCAGCGGGCCGCCGTCATGCCGATGCTGGAGCTGGCGCGCTCGTACAGCATAGACCGCAACAATCCAACGGCAGAAACGTCCAGCCTGAAGCTGCATGCGACAAACGTGGGCATTGGCCCCGCCCGCATACTGGACTTCCGGGTTACGGTCGACGGCAAGCCGCAACCGACCTGGAACGCGGCAATACGCGAACTGCTGGGTCGCGAACAGCCTTTGTCCTACATACAGTCAACCATTAACGGCAGGACTATTCCGCCCGATCGTACGATTATCATGATGGATCTGAACGACATCGAACTGGTGGAGGACATACTCGCCGAGTTCGGGCGGTTCGAATTCGAGGCCTGCTACTGTTCCGTGTTCGACGAGTGCTGGAGATCATCCTACTCGGTGTCCGGTACCGGCTCCGCCGTCGAGTCCTGCGAGCCTTCCGAGTCCTCGTTCAGGGAATAGCCCGCTCGCATCCCCGGTTGGTTTGCCGAAGGCGGCTTTGCCGCTACCTAATATAACCTTCTGAGACCATAAAAAGCTGACAATGCCCGGAATACCATGATTTCGGAGCGTTTCGGTATCCTTTTGACTCATTTGTTAACTTATGGTATCGTATGTCACAATTTTGAGAGCATTTGTAATCGAAGAGTATGCGATGCCGAACAAGACGAAGCAGGTAGGCGTTCGTCTGACCGACGAGGAAGCCAATTTCCTCTCGCGGTACAAGGCCGAGAACGCCGCCACGCCCAGCGAGAAGCTGCGCGCCATCATTGACGAGGCGCGGCAGCGCCACCTGGGCACGGAGGATTACCCAGGGTCTTTGAGGCTCATGCAGGACCTGATCGATCCGACCGTGCGGATCATCAAGAACAGCGAACACGAGCACCGGATGCACTCGGAACTCGTGACCCGACTGAACGACTGGGTGCCCGAATGTATGGCGTACCTGATTGCGTCGAACGGGCGCGATACGAACCTCGAGGCCAGGCAACTGCACGAAATAGAGGCGGCCGTGGCGGAGCGTGTCATCGTACTGATGACCTCGGTATTACAGTTGGCGGTGACAAGGACGGCGCCGCTGTACAACAAGAACGCGCTGGCGGACGCCGTCGAACCCGTGCTGGAACTGGCCCGGGTCATCGAATCCGTACACAAAAATCGGACTGAAGGAGGCAGCAATGGCAGAAACAATGGCTAGAAGGGTAAGCCGACTGATTAGCGGCGGGTTCAACGCCCTCGTCGACGCGGTCGAAGATGCAAGCCCAGAGACGGTAATGGAAGAGGCAATCCGCGAGGTCGACAAAGCGGTTGACGAAGTGCGTGCCGAACTCGGCGAAGTGATTGCTGCAACCCACCACACGACCAATCGGCTCGCGGACGAAACCAACAAGCACACCGCGTTGGGTGAGAAGATCGAAGTTGCTGTTCGGGAAGGCCGTGACGATCTTGCGGAAACCGCAATTGCCCAGCAGATGGACATCGAAGCGCAAATACCCGTGCTCGAGGCCTCGATCGAAGACGGCAAAGCCCGTCAGAAAGAGCTGGAGCAATACGTTGCTGCACTGAAAGGCAAGCGCCGCGAAATGGAAGAGGAACTCTCGAGTTTCAAGGCGAGCCAGAATGCGCCAGCGGCGACCGAAAGCGGCAAAGCCTCCGGCAGCAACGTCGAAGGTAAAGTCGACCGGGCGACCAACGCGTTCGACCGTGTGGTCAACCGCTCGACGGGTCTGCCGGGTTCGTCCGGGGCGTCGGATCGCAAGACGGCCGCGGAACTGGCCGAACTCGATGAGCTTGCCAGGAAGAACAAGATTGCGGAGCGCCTGGCCGCCATCAAAGGGTCCGGCAAGTAAATGCTGGACCTCCTGTCGAGCGGCGCGAATGCGCCGTTCACGGTGGCGCTCATCGTCATGTTCGCCATTGCCATTGCCGAACTCGTTGCACTGCTTCTGGGATTCGGCTTGTCGGATGCCGTCGACGCACTGTTGCCCGATATCGATATCGACGTTGGTGTCAACGCTGACGCAGGCTCGGCGTTTACCAGGCTCCTCGGCTGGCTGCACATCGGCAAGGTGCCGCTGTTGATGATCCTCATCGTGTTTCTGACGGCGTTTGGCCTGATCGGGCTGGTGCTGCAGACGCTCGCCAAAGGTGTGACGGGCTACTACATGTCGGCCTGGTTTGCGGTTGTGCCCACGATGATTCTCGCGATGCCGGTCGTGAGGGTGGGCGCCGGTGCGCTGGCCGTCATCCTGCCGGGTGACGAGACGGACGCCGTCTCCGCCGATACGTTCGTCGGTCGGACCGCCACCATTACGCTCGGCGAAGCCCGGGCCGGCTCGCCGGCCGAGGCAAAACTCACCGACGAACACGGCTACACGCACTACATCATGGTCGAGCCCGACCGCGAAGACGTGTCCTTCGAGCAGGGCACTACGGTGCTGATCACCGAAAATCTGGGCTCCGTCTTCAAGGGCATCGTCAGCGATAGCCCAGGGCTGAAGGAGGAATAATGGAAATACAAGAAGCTATGGGAGGAATAAGCATGGGGTTAGGACTACTCGAAGTGTTGACCATTGCCGTCGTCGTGATCATTGCGTTGATTACGATTGGCATGATCCTGTCCCGGCTCTATCACCGGGCCTCGAAAGAAGTGTCGTTCGTGCGGACCGGTTTTCGCGGTCAGCGCGTCATCATCAACGGCGGCGCCATGGTGCTGCCCGTATTGCACGAGATCATCCCGGTCAACATGAATACCCTGCGCCTCGAAGTGAAGCGTTCCAACGAGCAGGCGCTGATTACCCAGGACCGGATGCGGGTCGACGTTACCGCGGAGTTCTACGTCCGCGCGAAGCCGACTGAGGAAGCCATTGCCGCCGCGGCCCAGACCCTGGGTCTCAAAACCATGCAGCCGGAACAGCTCAAGAGTCTCGTCGAGGGCAAGTTCGTCGATGCTTTGCGCGCTGTGGCGGCCGAAATGGCCATGGAAGAGTTGCACGAAAAACGCGTCGACTTCGTACAGAAGGTGCAGCAGGTCGTGTCGGAAGACCTTTCCAAGAATGGTCTCGAACTCGAGTCGGTGTCGCTGACCGGCCTCGACCAGACCGGCTTCGAGCACTTCAATCCGCAAAACGCGTTCGACGCTGAAGGTCTGACCAAGCTCACCGAAGCGATCGAGTCGCGCCGCAAGAAGCGTAACGACATTGAGCAGGACACGGCGGTTGCCATCCAGAACAAAAACCTCGAAGCGGAGAAAATCAAGCTCGACATTGGCCGTGAAGAGGAATACGCCAGGCTCGCGCAGGAGCGTGAGGTCGAGATCCGCCGTGCCTCGCAGACGGCAGCGATTGCCGCCGAGCAGGCCGAGAAGGAGCGCGAAGCCGAGGAGGCGCGCATCCAGTCGAAGCGCGAAGTCGACATGGCCGGTATTCACGCTGAGCGTGCCGTCGAGGAAGAGCGGATCGAGAAAGAGCGCCTGTTGAAGGAGAAGGACATCGATCGCGTAAGGGCTGTCGAAATTGCCGAACAGGACAAGTCGATCGCCGTTGCGGAAAAGTCCAAGGCCGAGTCCGAGGCGCAGGCGCTGGCTGACAAAGCCCGGGCGCTGGCCGTGAAAGAGGAGGAGGCTGTGCGAACCGTGCGCGAGGTCGAGATGGCCGAGCGTGAGAAGCAGGTCGAACTCGTCGAGGCGCGCAAGGCGGCCGAGAAAGACGCTATTTCCATTACGGTGGCCGCCGAGACCGAAAAACAGGCGGCGGAAGACAAAGCCGTTGCGGTTCGCACCCTTGCCGAAGCCGCGGCCGAAAAAGACCGGATCGAGGCAAAAGGTGAGGCTGAAGCGGAAATCCTGAAAGCCGAAGCAGCGGCGAAGACCTATGCCGTTAACGCCGAGGGTGAAATGGCGCTCAACGAAGCGGCCAATACGCTCAACCAGGCGATCATCGAGATGCGTCTCAAGCTCGAGATGCTCGAGCAGCTGCCGCGTATCATCGAAGAAAGCGCCAAGCCCATGCAGCAGATCGACGACATCAAGATCATTCAGGTCGACGGTCTGACGGGTGGAGCCCCTGCGGGCGGCGGTGCCGGTGGCGGCGACGGAACGGCAACCTCAGGCGGCGGCAACATGGCCGAGCAGCTGATCTCGAGCGCCCTGGCCTATCGTGCACAGGCGCCCGTTGTCGATTCGCTGTTGAACGAAATCGGCATGGACGGTAAGGATCTGAACGGACTGACGGCTGCCCTGAAGGAAGCCGGTTCCGTGGATGCTGCACCGAAGCCCAAGTAACCGCGGGCAGGACGGGAGCGGGTCCTCACTGCGAGGGCCCGTTCCTTTTTGTTGCCGACGACGCAGTGCCCGCTGCCGGAGCGAAAGCGTATGGCGAGATACATTGCATTCCTGAGAGCCGTCAACGTGGGCGGCACCGGCAAACTGCCGATGGCCGAGCTGCGGACTATGTGTGTCGAACTCGGCTTCTCGGACGTCAAAACCTATATTGCGAGCGGCAATCTGCTGTTGACCAGCAAAGCGTCGAAAGCAACCGTTAAATCACGCCTCGAAGAGCGGCTCGCCGACTACGCGGGGAAAAGCGTCGGTGTCATCGTACGCACGCCGGGCGAACTTGAGGCCGTACTCGAGAACAATCCTTTTGCCGACAAGGATCCCAAGTTTGCGGTAGCAATCTTCCTCGACCAAAAACCGCCGGCCGATGCGCTGGTCCACGCGAGCGGTCAATCCGACGAGGAGATGCTGCTCGGCAACAAAGAAATCTATGTCTACTACGGCAGTGGAATGGCGCGATCGAAGCTCAGGATACCGGCGGCAAAACAAGGGACGACACGCAACATGAATACGGTCAGGAAGATGGTTGAGCTGGCGGCCGACTGACGCTGCTGCGTTCGCAGGAGAGCAGTCATGCTAAAGAAACTGAAGGGTGATACCGCAACGGAAAAGATCGTTCGCGTTTTCATAGCCTCCCTGATTATCGGCTTGGTCTTCGCTGGTTTTCCGTTTCTCATTGGCAGTACGAATGGCGCAGTCCGGGAGGATTGGAAATTCTGGCTCGCTCTTGGTGCGGGGATAACCGGGGGCTTCTTCTTTCTTATTCTGCTGTTGTCGCATGTCGAAGAGATTCTGGATCGCCGTTATCCCGAAATGATGGCGGAGCTGTACGCAGCAAAGGCGAAGAGAAACAAGCGAAACAGGGAGTAACGTATTTCGAATGGCCCTTCGCGCACTTGCTCCTTCTGACGGTCACTGACACGCGTTCCAGGTAGGCGAGTATTGTTACACTGTCACCACAATATGCTTGCGAATCCGTAATTTGCGCGCATGGAACGCGCGCAGCGAAGAGGAGAGCTTCAATGCGCAAGATTCTCATTGCTACATCGGCAGCGGCTGCTCTCGTCGCCGGCTGCGAAGCGTCCCGCGATACGCCGACACCCCGGCAGCTCACCGTTGCAGAAGGCCTGCTGCACCCCTGGGACATGGCATTCCTGTCGGCGGAAGACGTGCTGGTCACTGAGAAGGATGGTCAGCTCAAGCGCGTGAACCTCGTGACCGGCGTGCACGAGCCGGTCGCCGGTTTTCCGGATGACCTCGATAACGTGCGGCGCGACGATCCGCGTGACAACTCGGGACTGTTCGGCCTGGAACTCGATCCGGACTACGCGAACAACGGCTGGGTCTATGTGGCGTATTCGGCTGGCGACGCTGACGGCACGGCGCTCACGGTGATCCGCGCACGGCTGGGCGTCGGCAATACACTGGCCGACATAGAAGAAATTTTCAAAGCGCTGCCCTTGTCCACCGATCGTTTCCACTACGGCGGCGGCCTGGTATTCGACGACGAGCGCCGGCTGTACATTACGGTTGGCGAACGGGTTTTCGACGAGGGTGATCAGGCGGCGCTGCCGGTTGCGCAGGACCTCACGCACGCGCTCGGCAAGGTTTTCCGCATCAACGCTGATGGTTCGATACCGGCAGACAACCCGGACTTCGGGCCTTCCGCGGTTCCCGGCCTGTACGCACTCGGTATACGCGCGTCGCAGGGTATTACCCGCGACCCGGAGTCGGGCGCCATCTGGTTTACCGAACACGGGCCGACGCAAGGCGACGAACTCAATCGTCTCAACGCGGGTGCGAACTACGGCTGGCCAATACGAACGACCGGGACCTACCGCAACGGTGACTACCAGCCGCCGGAGATCGAGGCCGATTTCACCGATCCGGTGCACCGTTGGGAAGACACGGTTGCACCGACCGGCCTGGCTTTCCACACGGGCAAAACATTTCCCGAGTGGAAGGGCCATCTCTTCGTGACAGGACTTTCAGGCGGCAACCTGTGGCGAATCGAGTTGAAGAACGGCAAGCTGCACGCTGCCGTGAAACTGTTCGAAGAGACGCCCTTACGTCTGCGCAAGGTCGAAGAAGGGCCGGACGGCTCCTTATACCTGCTCACCGACGAAGCCAACGGACGAGTCATTCGCCTCGAGCGCGGCTAGCTGATACGGTTTTTCCGGCGGCGTATCAATACACCGAAACGCCACCGGGGCGTGATATCTTCAGGGTGTTCTGAATGGGGGAAACAGTATGAATCTTGGCGCATTTTCAGTCAGCCTTAGCGTCAGCGATATCAAGGCATCACGCGACTTCTATCAAAAACTCGGCTTCGAGGAGATTGGCGGCGACATAGAGCAGAACTGGCTCATACTCAGGAACCGGGAACACGTGATTGGCCTGTTCCAGGGCATGTTCGAAAAGAATACGCTCACCTTCAACCCGGGCTGGGACCAGCAGTGCGCCGAGTTCGAGCCTTACGACGACGTTCGCGACATTCAGAAACAGCTGAAAGCGGCGGGTGTGGAACTCGTGCAGGAAGCGGACGAATCGGGCAGTGGGCCGGCCAGTTGCGTGCTTGTTGACCCCGACGGCAATCCCGTGTTGATCGATCAGCATCGCTGACCTCGCAACGGCAGGCCCGGTGCCCCGTGTCAGACGTCCGTGGGTTTTCCGAGGAACCGATGAATCGCGATCAGCACAACCATGGCGCTCGGTAGCAAAAGGAACCAGGGCAGGCCATAGCCGGCCGGCAGAATGCCCACGAAGATGGCCACCAGACCCCCGACCAGTGCGTAGGGAATCTGCGTCGTCACGTGATCCATGTGATCGCAGTTGGTGGCCAGCGACGATAGCACGGTCGTATCCGAGATCGGCGAACAGTGATCCGCCCACACGGCACCCGTCAGCACGCACGCAATACACGAGTAGAGTATGTGCATGTGTTCGGGCGAGGCCATGCCGTTGAGTTCGAGCACGGCCCAGCACAGCGGGATCACGAGCGGCATCAATATGGCCATGACGCCCCAGCTCGTTCCCGTGGCAAAGGCCGTTGCGCCTGCGAGCAGAAAAACGACGGTCGGCAGCATGTAGGGCGACAGCGAATCGCCGAGTATCGATATCAGGTAGGGCGCTGCCTGCAGCACCTTGGCAACGTCCGCAACGGCCCAGGCCAGCACCAGCAGAATGAGGCCCATCAGCATGAAGCGTGCGCCTGAGATAAATGCTTCGACGGTTTCGTGGAGTGACAGGAGCCGCTGACCGAGCGTCAGGCCGGCGGCAACGAAACAGGCGAGCAGCGATGCCCAGATGAGTACGACGTAGGCATTGGCGCTGCCGATGATGTCCGTCAGTGTGTCGCCGTCACCGCTGATGAAAAGACCGGCGACGACCGTTCCGATCATCGTCAATATCGGCAGGATCGCGTTGATCGCTCGGCAAGGGATGTCGTCTTTTTCGGAGAATTCGCTGGCGGACGTGTCGTGCACGGCTGCCGCGTCCACTCGCTTCACCGCGCCGGTCTCGCGTGCGCGCCGCTCCGCCTTGTACATGGGTCCGAAGTCCTTCCCTGTGTACACGACGAGAAACACGAAGAAGATCGCGAGGATGGGATAAAAGCTGTAAGGAATGGAGTTCAGAAACAGTGAATAGGCCGACTGTTCGATGGCCGGGATATCTTCGATAGCGGTATCGACGAGGCCAAGCTGGAAACCGATCCACGTCGTAATGATTGCAATCGTGGCGACCGGCGCAGCCGTCGAGTCGACGAGATAAGCGAGTTTTTCCCGCGAGATCCGAAGACGGTCGGTCATGGGCCGGGTTGCGTTGCCGACAATCATCGTGTTGGCGTAGTCGTCGAAAAAAATGCCAAGCCCAAGTACGGCAACCACACCCTGCGCGCGTTTTGGCGAACTGGCTAGCGGCATGATCTTGTTGACCGCACCCACCATACCGCCGTTGCGCGAAATGATCCCGACCATGCCGCCAATCATCAGCGTAAACAGCATGATCGACATATGATCCGGGTCCGTTGCCGCGTTGAGGACGTAGACCGTCAGGGTTTCGAAAAAGCCTTCGAAGAAACCGGGTAGCGTCAGGCCGTTGATCGCCCAGGCGCCGACGAGTATTCCCGCGAACAAGGCCGGTATGACGGCGCGCACCAGAAACGCCAGCAGGATGGCAAACAGCGGCGGAAACAGTGAGACCCATCCGGGGATCACGTCGAGCGCGCGCTCGGCAACCACAGCGCCGTCAGCGAACAACGCAATGGTTACGGTTCCCGTACTGTCCAGCTCGACGTCGGTCACCGAGACGGTAGGCCCGTCAGACCTCGCCAGCACGCGTTCACCGAGTTTGATCTCGACGAGACCAACGTCGCCCGGTACTGCTGCCGCAACCTCGAAGCCGACGCCGGTCAGGAGAATGTCGGGCGTTTCGAAGGTGACTTCATTGGCCGGTGCTGCGGCGGCAACGAAGATCAAGAGCAGAAGCGTGAAGGTGGCAGAGATTTTCGAAGCCATAGTGACCTGTTGTTGTTCTTGTCGTCCGTGTGCCCGTCCGAACGGCGGTACTCGCCAGTCGGCGCATCGCGCCGGAAAACCGAGGTTTTGCCGCACGCCGGTCAAAACTATAGCAAATGGCGCTCTTTAGACGGCGGATTCTGTCGCCCGATGGCGACAGAAAGCCTTTATTTCAGGCTTACTGTGAAGTCGGTCGGGTTTTGGCCAACTTCGCGCGCTACCATCCTCTGCATACACGATGCATGGGCAAAAACCGGGGATGGGGATCATGCCAAAATTCCTCAAAGTCATTGCAGCGGCGCTGTGCGCCGTTGTCAGCATTTCCGCGTGCGATATTCAAACCTTTGACGACGCGGCTGCCGACTTCAACAACAATTCGCAGGGTGGCGGCAGTCCACCGCCGCCTCCTCCTCCTCCTCCTCCACCGCCGCCCCCACCGCCGCCGCCTCCACCGCCCGGTGCGTCGTTCGGTCCGGTGTTCTCGGAGATACAGTCGGCGCTGTTTACGCCGAACTGCGCAACGGCAGGCTGTCATTCCGGTGGTACGCCTACCGGTAACCTGAACCTCGAAGCGGCAAACAGCTACATGATGCTCGTGGGTGTTGCGAGCGACTTCGACGCCAACATCCAGCGGGTGGTACCCGGCGACGCCAACAACAGTTACCTGATACAGAAACTCGAAGACGCCGCTGACCCGCATCCTCCGGGCAACCCCGTGCCGGCAGCCGACATTGCCAACATCCGCCAGTGGATACTCGACGGAGCTGTCGACGACACGGTGCAGCCCCCGACCCCCGTGCAGGTCACGTCGATGTCACCGGCACCCAACGCCGCGCTGACAGCCGGCCCGGCCAACATTACCGTGGGCTTCACCAAAGAGCTGGACGCGTCCACGGTCAACGCCATGACCTTTCAGCTGATCGGGGCGGGCGGCGACAGCATGTTCACCAATGGCAACGAAGTCACGATCACGGCTGCCAGCATTTCCGTGCCCGCGGCGAATCGCCGCAGCGCCGTATTCGATCTGACGGGTGTGAATCTCGCCGATGACGCCTATCGCGTTCGACTGTTTGGCAGCGGTGCTTCGGTCATTCTCGATCTCGACGGGCTGGCGCTCGACGGTGAGTTCAACGGCGGCTTCCCTTCGGGCAACACGGTGGCGGGTGGCAACTTCGAGGCCGACTTCACGGTGGCTGCGCCAGTAGTGCTCGAGCCCAACCTGGATTCGATACAGTCCATTGTGTTTGGACCCACCTGCGCTACCGCGGGATGCCACAACGCCGTCTCCAATGCAGGCATGCTGGACTTGAGCAGTGCCGATGCGAGCCACATGAACCTGGTTGGCGTGCCGAGCAGCGTGGACGCGGCGCGCATCCGCGTAATCGCAAACGATTCGGCGAACAGCTATCTGATCGAAAAACTCGGTCCGATGCCGAGCAACGGTGCGCAGATGCCGTTCGGCAGACCGCCGCTGGCCGACGCGGACATCAACGTCATTCGGACCTGGATCGACAACGGCGCCGTTCGCTGAACGGCGCCGCTTCTACTTCTCCAGCAGCTCGAACCGGCAGCGGCCGCGCGTAACGCCGTTGACGATCAGCTCGGCGTAGTGGGTGCCCGGGTACAGGACACGCGTCGTCATCGGGCGAAACGCCTGGCGTTTTTCGATCGTCAGCTTTTCCCCTTCGGCAAACTCCCCGTCTCTGATCAGAAAGCGTTTCGCCGAGTGTTTACCGTTCGCTTTCAGGAAGTGAATGTTGAGCATGATCCGGAGGCGCTGTTTCCCCTGTGACGTCAGTACGCCTCGCCACGTGAAGTCCTTGCCGATTCTGACGGCATCCGATGCCGCTACGGCCGATACACGGAAGCGTGGCTTGTCGGTGTAGCCCAGTAGCTTGAACGCGGCCGGGTCGTCCTGTTTGATGAGCGTTCTGAGCGCGTGCCTGACGAGCCACTCGAACTCGGCAGGGTCGTTTGTGCGGGCCTTCGACCAGCGCGACAGCGTCCGCGTTACCAGCGCCGGCTCGAGTTTGGCAATATCGTTGAGCGTGTTCGCCACCGAGCGCACGACGTAACGGGTCGGGTCGGCGTACAGCCGGTCCAGCACACTGACGATATCCTCGAGGTCCAGCGTTACGCGCGGCGCCCAGGGCAACAGCGGGCGTATTCCCTCGGAGGCAAGCCGGCGGACGTGATAGTTGTCGTCTTTTGCACATTCGTGCACAAACTCCAGCGTCTCTTGCGGATACTTCTTCAGAAACGGCCGGATCGCAATCTCCGACGAAAAACGTTTGGTCGCTTCGCGGAGCAGACCGAGCGAACGTTCGAGGTGTTCCTCGCCGAGTCCGTGGTGGGCAACGTATTCGCCGGGCACGACCCAGATGAATTCGCCGAAATCGTCGTCTTCGAGGGTCGGGTCCAGCGGTGCGGGCAACGCTTTTTCGAGGATGTCCGCCGCCGTTTCGAAATTGTCCGGCAGGTGTTCGCCAAGCAGCTCGACGAGGTGGGCAATACGCTCCTTTAGCGCCAGGTCGGGAAATCGCGCCAGCGCTTCGGTTTCATAGCGTTTTGCGTTGAACGGCGTGTGCGCTCTTTTGAGCGCTTTAGCAAGTTTTCGTACTTTGCCGGCGTTGAACAGCTCGTCCGCGAGCGAAAACGTCGTATCGGCTTTTACCGCCATGCTGTCAGTCCTTTGCGCATCGATTCGTCACACGGCCGGCTCAGTCGAGCGCAGCCTCGACGTCGGCCAGTAAGTCGTCCGTGTGCTCGAGGCCCACCGAGAGCCTGAGCAGGTTGTCCGGAGCATTCGTGTGCTCACCTTCGATGGACGCACGATGTTCGACGAGGCTTTCGACACCGCCTAAGCTCGTTGCGTTGATGAACAGGCGCAAACGCGAGGCAACGCGTAGCGCCGCTTCCAGGCCGCCGGCAAGTTCGATCGACAGCATGCCGCCGCCCAGGCGCATTTGTTTGCGGGCTATTGCGTATCCCGGTGAGGACTCGAGAAACGGGTAGTTGCAGCGCTCGACGGCAGGGTGCGAGTCCAGCATTCTGGCCAGCGCCAGTGCGTTCTGGGAGTGTTTCTCGACGCGGCAATCGAGTGTCATCAGGCCGCGCCCGATGAGCCAGGCATTGAACGGCGACAACACGGCACCCGTCAGCGCGCGCTGATGTCTGAGCGTGTCCGCCAGTTCTGTGTCGTCGCGGAATACGAGTGCTCCGCCGAGCACGTCGCTGTGCCCACCCATGTACTTGGTCATCGAGTGCATGACGTAGTCCGCACCCAGTAACAAGGGTTGCTGTGCGGCAGGGCTCGCAAACGTGCCGTCGACAGCCAGTTTCGCGCCGTTGGCGTGTGCGAGTTCCGCGATCGCTTCGATGTCCAGTATGTCGAGGCGCGGATTCGAGGGCGTCTCGAACCATATCATTGCCGTGGCCGGCGACAGTGCCTGCTCCAGCTGCTTGCGGTCAGAGAGATCCAGTACCCGGTGCGAGATCCCGCGGGTCACGAGTATCTCTTCGGCAAGGATGCGTATGTCGAAGTAACAATCCTGGTGGATCAGTATTTCCGATCCGGCAGGCACGCTGCCGAGCAGCGCCGTGACGGCGGCCATGCCGGACGCGTACGCGATAGCCTCGGCTCCACCTTCGAGGCTGGCAAGCCGGGCTTCGAGTTCGTTGATGTTGACGTTGCCGTAACGGACGTATTCGTAGTCGGCGAGCTTTTCGTTGGCCGGGCCGTGCTCGAAGGTCGTCGACAGGTGAATGGATGGCGCAATATGGCCTTCGTGGCGGATGCCGGGCACGTGGATTGCGCGAGTCGGGAGTTTCATGCGGATTACTCGGTAGACGTCGAGCGCCACATTCTAGCGTGATCGGGGGTGCGTCAAGGTCACCGATATATGTCTGTCTACCGGTCCGTCGATGGCCCGCGGCCAGCCGGCAGGGTTGCGCGGTTGGCTCGTCGCAAGGGCTCCGGTAGAGTGCTTCCACAGTTTTCCGAACGCCCGCCCGGCCCGGCTCGTTTGCCGTACCTCGGGGCATGTATCTGGAATGGCCTACGATCCCAACAATCAGGCTTTGCGCCTGCCCAAAAGGCACGCTTCGCCGATCGCCGAGAAACCGGACCCGGAACTTGGCCGGCGCCTGGAGGCGGCTCAGTCGCTGCGTAACGCGGTTACGGTCAGCATGATCGTGCTGATCGCGTTTACCTTGCTCTGGCTGCTGCTGACGTCGGTCAGCGGACGCGTTCTACCCTGGTTTGCGCTGCTGCTCGGGCCGCCGCTGGGGTTTGCCGTACGCTACGCCGGGAAGGGGCTGGACTGGCGTTTCCCGGCCGTTGCTGCAGCGTTCGCCGCGCTGGGCGTGCTCATGGGCAACGTCGTGATCTCCGCTGCGTACACGGCGTCTGAACTGGACGCAGGGATTGCAACCGTGCTGAGCCGGACGACGTCGATGACCTGGCCCGTGTTCTTCGACGAGGTAATGACGGGTGCCGACTACGTGTATGCGCTGTTCGGCGCCGGCATGGCGGCCTATTTCGCGACCCGCCGCCTGTCCCGGCGTCAGTACTATGCGTTACGTGCCTGGCAGGATCGTCACCGGGCCGCGCAGGATTGACCTCGAGATTCGTCGCGCGCCCTGCGGCCTACACGGGCATCAGCAGCGGCTCGTCTGCATCGATGGCGTCACCCGTAAAGGACGCAAGCTGCTTCGAGACGAGCTGATCGATCTCCTTGATCGCGTTACCGACACCTACGAAATACGGCGGATTGCGTCGGAGCAGGCTCCAGTTGCCGGTTTCGATGATTTTGACGAGGTGCCGGATGTTGCCCGCAATCGCCTCGATGTAGGGGTTCTTGCCGTCGTAGAGCACTTCGATGTAGCGATACGCGTGGTTGAATTTGCGATTCAGGCGCTCGCGCATGACCTGCTGATAAAACAGCGGGGTCTTCTGCAGCAGGTCCTGGCCGGAACGGTAACGGACCATGTATTCGCCCGGTTTTGCGTTCTCGATGGCCACTCCGCCCACGACAAACTCGTTGTACAGCCGGTCGCGGCACTTTTCGAGATAACAGCGATCGGCCATTTGCGCAATCATATCCGCCGTGCCGATCAGATGGCCGCAAATGACGTCCCGGGGATCGTCGAGTTCGATGTTGTCGAGGTCGAGTTCGTAACCTGTGAAATGCACGATCATGCTGGCAACGCCCACGTCCTGTGACATACCGAGGGTCGGCAGATAACGGCGCAGAAAGTCGGCGCTTCGCGAGACGTGATACATCGTGAATTCGGCGCCGTTGGCATAGTCGGCGTCGCGCTCCCGATGGCGTATGTAGCCGGAATCGTGAAACAGCGAAGTCACCACGGCCAGCATGGCCCGGTCCGCGCCCAGCCGTTCGCGCGGCTCGACGCTTTGCTCGTAGCCCGCAACCAGGCGCGCAAGGGCCAGCGTCATGTCGAGCGTATGCTGCATGTCGTGATACGTCGTGTCGCATCCGAGGTAACCCGGAAAACGGCCCGTGAACAGCCGCTCGAAGTCGTAGAAGGCCAGCCAGAGTTTGTCGAGTGCCGCGCCCGGAAAGGTCTCCGAGAACAGTTCGTGCACGGCGTTGCGCACGGCGGCAGGACTGCTGACCTGAACCGTATTGGTCACGTCGTAATCGTTGCGTCTGTCCTGGGACACCGTGACGTTTCTGCCGGGGTCCGTCTGTCGCCCAACGCCGTTCAAGGCCGGCTCCCCGTGCGAGGCTGATGCTGGTTGCTTTGCCTGTGCATGGAACGGAATGATACCTTGCGGCTGCGTTGTCGGCAGTGCAAAAAACCGCGTTATGTAATACCCGTAGGCGGCTTGCCGATATCGGTAAATCGTCGCAAAGTGCCGACAGCCGGGGGTTTCCCGGGGATTCGCTGCCCGCGGCGCGCCCGGCCAGCGCAACACCCTCACGGGATCGCTGCAGTCCGGTCAGCGTTTGGCTAGAACTCGAATTCGGCCACTACCGGTGCGTGATCGGAGGGCCGCTCCAGAGCACGTGGCTCCTTGTCGACGTAGCTGGCCACGCAGGCCTGGTTCATCGCGTCGCTGGCCAGTATCAGGTCGATCCTCAAGCCCGCATTGCGGCGAAAACCGGCGGCCCGGTAATCCCACCAGCTGAAGGTCTTTTCGGGCTGCTCGAAGTTTCGGAAAACGTCCGTCAGGCCGAGGTCAACGAGCGCACGCAGTGCTTCGCGCTCTTTCGGGCTGCAGAGAATGCCATCGCCCCACTTCTCGGCGTCGTAAACGTCTTCGTCCGCCGGCGCAATGTTGAAATCGCCCAGTACGACGAGTTTGTCGTGACGCGCCATTTCGTCTTCGAGAAAACCTTTGAGTGCGGCAAGCCACTTCAGCTTGTAGTCGTATTTTTCCGAACCGACTTCCGAGCCGTTCGGTACGTACAGGTTGATGACCCGCACGTCGCCTATTCCTGCCGCCAGTATCCGGCGCTGCGGGTCGTCGAAACCCGGAAAATCCGTCACCGGCTCGACCGGCTGCTCGCGGGCAATGACGGCGACGCCGTTGTAGGTTTTCTGGCCGCTCGCTATCGACGAGTAGCCCGCGGCGCTCAACTCGTCCACGGGAAAGGCTTCGGTTACCTGCTTGATTTCCTGCAACACCAGCACGTCCGGGCGGTGCGTTTCGAGCCAGTCGAGCACATGGCCGAGGCGCACTTTCAGTGAGTTGACGTTCCAGGTTGCGACCTTCATGAAATACCGTGTTGCCGCAAAAGGGGTTCGAGGCTGGGTTTGCGTCCTCTGAAGGCGACGTAGGCGTCCATGAAGTCGCGGCTGCCCCCCACCTCGAGTATTTCACGCAGGAAACGGCCGGCGGTCTCGGCATCGAATACGCCGGCTTCCTCGAAAGCGGCAAACGCATCAGCGGCGAGCACTTCGGCCCATTTGTAGCTGTAGTAACCCGCGGCGTAGCCGCCCGCAAAAATGTGACCGAAGCTGTGCGGCAGGCGATTGTAGGCGGGAGGCTCGAGCAGCGCCATCTCGGTCCGAACGTCTTCGAGCAGATCGAGAACGCTTTGTTGACCGTTCGGATCGAACTCGGAGTGCAGCCGAAAATCGAACAGCGCAAACTCGAGCTGACGCAACATGCCGAGAGCGGCACCGGCATGCCGACTGGCTTCCAGGCGCTCGAAAATCTCGCGCGGCAGGGCATCGCCGCTGTCGCAATGCGCCGAACACTGCCTCAGGACATCGTAGTGCCAGGCGAAGTTCTCCATGAACTGGCTGGGGAGTTCGACCGCATCCCACGGCACGCCGTTGATGCCTGCAATGCTCGGGTAGTCCACGCGGGTCAGCAGGTGGTGCAGCATATGACCGAACTCGTGAAACAGCGTGACCACGTCGTCGTGACCAAGCAGTGAGCGTCCGTTTGCGTCCGGTGGCGGGAAATTGCACACCAGAAACCCCTCGGGAAGCACGGCCCTGCCGTTGATCCGCATGCGGTTGACCAGGTCGGCAACCCAGGCGCCTGCCCTTTTTCCCGTGCGGGCGTAAAGGTCGGCGTAAAAACCGCCGATCAGCGTACCGTCGCTATGGCTGACCCGATAGTAGACCACGGTGTCGTGCCAGCGTGCGACGTTCGGCACGGCTTCGATGCGCAGGCCGTACAGCTTGCTCGCCAGGTCGAACAGCCCGGCAACGACTCTTCGGGCCTGGAAATACTGGCGCAGCTCCTCGTCGGAAATCGCATACTTCTGCTGCTTGAGCTTTTCCAGCCAGTAGGCGACGTCCCATGGCTCGATACGCTCACCCGCAAGCGCACGGAGTTCCTCGAGTTCGTTTTCTCCTGCGCTCCGCGAGCGACCCGCGAGTTCACGAAGGAATGTGAGCACCTCGTCCGTCGTAGCAGCCATCTTGGTGGCCAGCGAGTATTCCGCGTAGCTGGCGAAACCCACGAGCTGCGCCGCTTCTTCGCGAAGCGTAACGATGCGCCGGATGTTGCCGCTGTTGTCCCACTCCGTGTTCTCACCCTGATCCGATGCCCGGGTAACCCAGCCTCGATACAGTGCTTCGCGCAGCTGCCGGTTATCGGCAAAACGCATGACCGCATCGTAGGTGGGGTAGTCGAGTTTGAGCAGCCAGCCATCGAAGGCGGATTCGGCGGCATCCCGGCGGGCACGTTCGACAGCCTGCAGCGGCAGACCTGCTAGCCTGTCCTCGTCCTCGATACGAAGTTCCCAGGCGTCGGACGCATCCTGCACGTTTTGCTCGAAGCGCGCCTGGGTGGCGGCCAGCTCCTGCATGATTTCCTTGAAGCGTGCCTTTTCGGCGGGTGGCAGATCGACGCCCGACAACTTGAAGTCCCGGAGTGCCTGCGCAACCGTCGTGCGTTGAGGCGTTGCGGCGTGTTCGCCGAGCCCGCTGGCCACCTGCGAATAGGCCTGCTGCAGACGTGTGTCCTGTGACAGTTCCGTACCGTACTCGGTGAGGAGCGGCAGCCCTTTGTTGTAGGCTTCCCGCCAGCCCGGCGACCCCAGCACACCCTGCAGGTGAGTCACGGGCGACCATACCCTCGCCAGCTCGTGCTCCATCGCTTCGAGCGGCGCCACCACCGAGTCGAAGTCGGGGTCTTCGGTCAGAAGCAGCGCTTCGAGCTTATTTCGATTGCTTGAGATAAGCTCCTCCAGCGCCGGGATCACGTCGTCCGGAGAGATGTCGTCGAAACGCGGCAGCGATGCTGTGTCGAGAAGCGGGTTGGTCATGGTCGTATTGGCTGGATGGTCCTAATGCTCGGCCGATAGCCGGCCACGAATTGGCTCTGGGTGAACGGGCGGTGTGCTCAGGTGGTATCGCTGGATAGCGTTGCAATTGTACCACATCATATGGTCAATAATGTCCATCCAACAGGGAGGTTCAAGGGAGTAATGCATTGAACGAACAGTACGATCTGGTGGTAATCGGAGGCGGCAGCGGCGGTCTTGCACACGCACAACGAGCTGCAGAATACGGCGCCAAAGCCCTTGTTGTCGAGTCGGGGCGCCTCGGCGGCACCTGCGTCAACGTAGGCTGCGTGCCCAAAAAGGTCATGTGGTATACAGCGTCGCAGCGGCATCATTTCAATCACGCTCCCGACTACGGATTCGATATCGAACTCAACGGTCACGACTGGGGGAAGCTCAAGCGGTCCCGCGATGCCTACATCGAACGTCTGAACGATATCTACGCGAGCAACCTGAGCAACAAGGGTGTGCGCTGGGTGTCGGGACAGGGAAGCATCGTCGACGCCAATACCGTGGCGGTCGGCGATCAGCACTACAACACGACCAACATTGTGGTTGCCACCGGCGGCCGGCCGATCGTGCCGCGCATTCCCGGCGCCGAACTGGGCATCACCTCGGACGACTTCTTCGAACTCGAAGAGCGTCCGGAGCGCGTCATGATTGCGGGCAGCGGCTACATTAGCGTCGAACTGGGCGGCGTTTTCCATGGGCTGGGCAGCAAGGTGCACATTGTCGTCCGCAAGGACGGCGTCGTTCGCAGCTTCGACCCGATGCTCGGCGGCGAATTGCTGAGGGCCATGCGCGAAGATGGAATCAGCGTCGACACGGGCGTACATCCCGCCAGCCTCGAGCGCACCGGTGACGGCATTGTCATGACCAGCGAAGACGGCCGCCGATTCGAGCCCGTCGACTGTTTTCTGTGGGCGGTGGGTCGTGCGCCGAACATCGAGACGCTCGGCCTCGACAACGCCGGTATTGCAACCGACGGCTACGGCTTCATACCGGTCGACAAGTACCAGACCACCAACGTTCAGAACGTTTTTGCCCTGGGTGACGTGACCGGTGCCGTCGCCCTGACACCCGTTGCCATTGCGGCGGGCCGGCGTCTTGCCGATCGGCTCTATGGCGGCATGGAAGGGCGCCACCTCGATTACAGCGGCATTCCCACGGTGATTTTCAGCCATCCGCCCATGGGTACGGTCGGTCTGACGGAGCCGGAGGCGCGTGAGCGATACGGCGATTCCGTCAAGGTCTACACATCGTCGTTTGTTGCCATGTACTACGCACTCGGCGAGAAAAAGAGCCGAACGCACATGAAGCTCATCGTCGAGGGTGATGACGAACGCGTAGTTGGCTGCCACGTCATTGGTGACGGCGCGGACGAGATGCTGCAGGGTTTTGCGGTGGCCATCAAAATGGGCGCGCGCAAACGGGATTTCGACGACACGGTCGCCATACACCCGACCAGTGCCGAAGAACTTGTGACTATGCGTTGAGCCTGAGCTGTTTGAGCACAGGTTTGGTGTCCGGTCTGACGCCGCGCCAGATGTGGAAAGACTCCGCAGCCTGCTCGACGAGCATGCCCCAGCCCATGACCGCCTCTTTAGCGCCGTGCTCTTTCGCCCAGTCGCAAAAGGGGGTTGTCCTGAGTCCGTAGGACAGGTCGTAACAGTGCGTCGACGGACCGATCGTCGAGGCAGGATACGGCAGCGCTTCGCCCTTGAAGCCCGCCGAAGTGGCGTTGACGATCAGCTGCCAGTCGCGGTCTTCGATATCGTCGAAGGAGCAGGCGGCAACGGATCCGTGACGCGCGAAGTGGTCGGCAATGATCGTGGCTTTTTCGGGCGTGCGGTTTGCGATCAGCAGCAGCGCCGGCTGCATTTCGAGCAGCGGGCCGACGATGCCACGCGTGGCGCCGCCGGCACCCAGGATGAGGATATTGGCGTTTTCGATCGACAGGCCGCGGTTCACGACCAGGTCGCGCAGCAGCCCGATCCCGTCGGTGTTGTCGCCGAATACCTCGCCGTCCTGGAACGCCAGCGTATTCACGGCGCCTGCCGTGCTGGCTCGCTCGCTGAGCTGGTCTGCGAGCTTGCAGACTTCCGTCTTGTGCGGAGTCGTAATGTTGAGGCCTTTGCCGCCTGTGCGCTGGAATTGCCGAACCGCCTGCTCGAGCTTGTCGGGAGCAACCTTGAGCAGCTCGTACTGGAGGTTTTGCCCGGTTTGATGCGCGAATAGTCGATGGATAACGGGCGATCTGCTGTGCGCAACCGGATATCCCATTACTCCGTAGCGGTCGGTGGCGGCCGGTTCAGAGCTCAAGACCGCCTCCTCAATATCGCTCCGTGGCTTTGCCGTGTTCCCAAAGCCGGACGCCTCCTTGGATTTCAGTATTATTGTTGTTGGCTTTTGTTCTTAGTGTGCGTCATGCATACACAAAGCAGTATAACCGTTAGCCTTGCCGCGTGTAGTCCTAAAGATACCTGGCTAGGTATCACCTTCGCGTAGCCATCGTGCGGCTTCGATGGCGTAATAAGTGAGAATACCCGCAGCCCCGGCGCGCCGAATCGACAGCAGCGCCTCCAGCACCGTCTGCCGCTCGTCCAGCCAGCCGTTCGCCGCCGCAGCCTTCAGCATCGCGTACTCGCCGCTGACGTGGTAGGCAAAACAGGGAACGCCAAACTCGTCGCGCACACGGCGGACGATATCGAGGTAGGGCAGCGCCGGCTTGACCATGACGATATCGGCGCCTTCCTCGAGATCCAGGCGTACTTCACGAAGCGCCTCGTCCGAGTTCGCCGGGTTCATCTGATAGGTGTACTTGTCGCCGCCGGCGAGGTTTGCTGCCGAGCCGACCGCATCGCGAAAAGGACCGTAGAAACTCGATGCGTACTTGGCGGAGTAGCTCAATATGACCGTATTGCTGTGACCGGCCGTTTCGAGCGCATCGCGCAGCGCGCCCACCCTGCCGTCCATCATGTCCGAAGGCGCAACGACGTCAACTCCTGCAGCCGCGTGCGACAGTGCCTGCCGCACGAGCATTGCCACCGTTTCATCGTTCACCACGTACCCGGACTCGTCGATGATGCCGTCCTGTCCGTGCGTCGTGTAGGGATCGAGGGCAACGTCCGTAATGACCGTCAATTCCGGGAATTGCGCCTTTATGGTGCGCACAGCGGTCTGGACGAGCCCGTCCGGGTTGGCGCATTCCGCGCCGTCGAGCGATTTGCGACTGTCGTCCACGACCGGAAACAGCGCAATTGCAGGGATAGCCAGCGCCTCGACCGTGGCGAGGTGCTCGAGCAACAGGTCCACCGAGCGCCGCTTGATGCCCGGCATGGAGGGGACGTCTTCGGCGCGCTGTTGACCCTCGAGCACAAAAACAGGGTAAATTAGGTCGCCGGCTGACAGTGCCGTCTCGCCAACGAGGCGGCGCAGACTCGCTGTCCGGCGGGTTCGACGGAGGCGGGCGCGGGGGAATCCAGGCTGCTGGTGACTGCCCATAAACTGCTCGAAAAACCAAGAATAATCGCTGATTTTCCATATATTTAACCGCGGATTCCATGTTTGATCCTCAGTTTTTTCAAAGCAGCGTAATAATTCGATTACGGGATAGGTCATCTTGAATGGATAGCAGCACGACGGGAGCGGCTCGACGCCGGCGTTTCGACAAGCTTGTTTCCGTCTACCACCAGGACATGTATCGCTATGCCGCCTGGCTCAGCCGCGACAAGGCTATTGCCGAGGACGTGGTGCAGGAGGCGTTGCTCAGGGCCTGGAAATCGCTCGAGGCGCTTCGTGACGAAGCCGCAGCCAAACAGTGGCTGCTGACGATCGTCAGACGCGAGAACGCGCGCTGGTTCGAACGCCGACGGCTCGATACCGTCGACGTCGACGACCTGACGCCCTCGCAGGAGGCTTTGCTGGCGGAGCGCCCGAACGAGGCCGTGGACGAGGTGCGCGAAGCGATCTACCGGTTGGACGACGACTATCGCGAACCGCTCGTGCTGCAGGTGTTGATGGGCTATAGCACCAATGAAATAGCGGAGCTCATGGACATCAAACAGGGTGCCGTATTGACCCGGCTTCACAGAGCCCGGCACAAGCTGAAGGATCAGATTGAGAAGGACGCCGCATCGGTCGGCGAAGACAACGGACTATGAATTGCGAAGAGTACAGACAGGCTCTGGCTGAGGACCCGACGTTCTCCGGCGGTAAAGCACATCTTGCCGAGTGCAAAGAGTGCCAGGCTTTTCGTGCGTCGTTCCTCGAGTTGGAGAGCCGCATTGAGGCGGCGCTCAATATTCCCGTACCGCCGCTCGACATGCCCGAGCTGCCGGCCATCGAAGGCAGCGGAGCAAGCACGGACGATATCGAGCGCGGAAATGTCGTGGCCATCAAACCGCGCGCCCGTGTGACGACACCTGCCTGGTTTGCTCTGGCGGCCAGCGTTGCGCTGGTCGCGATGCTGGGCGTCCGGATGTTTGACAGCCATGGCCACGGCGATTATTCGTCCCTTGCCGAAGAGATCGTGGCACACCTCGATCACGAACCGCAGGCTTTACGCGTGACCGACAGAGCGGTTAGCGACGCGCGCCTGTCGCGGGTTGTGCCCGCAAACATTGCGAACCTCAATCACGACGCAGGTCTGATTACCTATGCACGGCCCTGTGAGATTAACGGCAATAAAGTCCCGCATCTCGTCATTCAGGGAAAAAAAGGGCCGGTTACTGTAATACTTTTGCCCGATGAGCGGGTCTTAGAAGCAGAAGTACTGGATGGGGAAGGCATAAACGGAATGCTTATTCCCGTTGGTGATGGCAGCATTGCTATTATCGGCGAAAAAGATGAGGAACTCGGTAACATTCGAGATAGTGTAGTGAATTCGGTGACCTGGAGTACTTGATCCTCCGGACACCGCGTAAAGTGAAGCGCCCGGTCTTGGGCTTATTCCTGATTAGGAGAGAGAGATGTCTGACAAGAAAGTGATTAAACCCGTTGCATTGGCCGTTGGCGCAGCCCTGGCTAGCACGTTTGCCCTGACCGGCGTTGCGACTGCCGACTCGGCTGACAACCCGTTCGAAATGTCGAGTCTGAGCTCCGGCTACATGCTCGGCGAAGGTGACAAGAAAGACAAGGGCGGTGAAGGCTCTTGTGGCGAAGGTTCGTGCGGTGAGGGTTCTTGCGGCGACAAGAAAGACAAAGGTGGTGAAGGTTCCTGCGGTGAAGGCTCCTGCGGCGGCGAGAAAGACAAAGGTGGCGAAGGCTCCTGCGGTGAAGGTTCTTGCGGCGGTGAGAAAGACAAGGGCGGTGAAGGCTCTTGCGGCGAAGGCTCTTGCGGCGGTTCCGTATAAAGAGGCTTGATGCCTGATTGGTCTCTGACGAGACACGAGGCCCGGACGGTAACGTCCGGGCCTTTTTTATTGCTGCACGCTGCAAATGCCCGGGGAAAGGCCGGTTTCATGAACTGCACCACATTGCCGCGATTTGTCTATTTGGCAGCAGAGCCTCGGCTTGTTACTTTGCCGCCATGACTGCACGCAAACGTTGTACCTGGGCGGAGGGTGGCGCCCCGAACTATCTCGATTATCACGACCGGGAATGGGGCGTGCCCGTGCGCGAGGACCGCGGACAGTTCGAGTTCCTCATTCTCGAGGGCGCGCAGGCCGGACTCTCCTGGTCGACCGTGCTCAACAAGCGCGACGGCTATCGCAAACTGTTTGCGGACTTCGATCCGGACAAGGTGGCCCGATTTTCGGACAAACGCGTCGAGCGAATGCTCGAAGACCCGGCGATCATCAGAAACCGGCTCAAGGTGCAGTCCGCCGTGACCAACGCACGGGCGTTCCTCGAAGTCCGGGACGAATTCGGCAGTTTCAGCGACTACATCTGGCGCTTCGTCGACGGCAAGCCTATCCAGAATAACTTCCGGAAAGACAGCGAGGTGCCGGCCACCTCAACGATCTCGGACGCCATCAGCAAAGATCTCAAACAGCGCGGTTTCAAGTTCGTCGGCAGCACGATTATCTATGCGCACATGCAGGCGACGGGAATGGTGAACGATCACCTGACGAGCTGCTTTCGCTACGAGGAATGCCGGGCGCTGGGTTGAGTTTTCCACTTGTGATCGGCAAAAAGTTCTGCCCGAGCGTCTAGAATTACGCGCCCAAACGTTCAGCCCGGGCGTGAGGACCGATTACCGGAAATCAAGCGCAGCGAAGCGAGCCATTCCGGTAATCGGGCATCGCGCCCGAGGCCTGCGTATCGGCTCAAACACAAGCTCCACTGCGCGCTGACCCGTGCACCGGACCAAAACACCCAATCAGGAACCGTAAATCTGCCCCGGCAACCACGTTGCCAGTGCCGGAAACGCGGCAATCAGTATTAGCGCGAGGATTTGTATGGCGACGAACGGCATGACTCCGCGGTAAATCGCGCCGGTTGGCACTTCGGGTGGCGCCACGCCGCGCAGGTAGAACAGCGCAAAGCCGAACGGCGGGGTTAGGAACGACGTCTGCAGGTTGATCGCAATCATGACGCCGAGCCACACGGGGTCGAGACCCATGGCCAGCAACACGGGGCCGACAATGGGCACAACCACAAACGTGATCTCGATGAAGTCCAGCACGAAACCCAGCAGGAACATGACGAGCATGACCACAACCACGGCCCCGAACACCCCGCCCGGTAATCCCGACAACAGCTCGTGTACCGCATCGTCGCCGCCGTAACCGCGGAACACCAGCGAGAACACCGACGCGCCGATCAGGATCATGAATACCATGCTGCTGATCCTGAGCGTGGAGCGCATGATTTCGCCCAGTCGCGGCCGGTTGAGCTGGCCGCGCAGAAGCGCGAGCAGTAGTGCGCCCATGCCGCCGACACCCGCGGCTTCCGTCGGCGTGGCGAGGCCCGCGAGTATCGAACCGAGGACCGCCATGATGAGTCCCAGCGGCGGCAGCAACGCCCTGGCGATCGCAGCGACGGTTACGGTGTCTTCGGCGTCCCGCTCGTGCGAAGGCATGAGCGACGGTTTGAACAATGCCGCGACCACAAGGTAGCCGACGTACAGCAGCACCAGCATGAGTCCGGGTACGAGCGCACCCGCAAACAGATCGCCCACCGACACGGTTTTCGGCGAAAAAATCCCCATGGACAACTGCGCCTGCTGATACGCGGAGGTCAGTACGTCGCCGAGCATGACCAGCACGATCGAGGGCGGGATGATCTGGCCGAGCGTGCCGGACGCGCAAATCGTGCCGGCGGAGATTTCCGGGGCATAGCCACGGCGCAACATGGTCGGCAGGGACAGGAGCCCCATTGTCACGACCGTCGCTCCGACGATACCCGTGCTCGCCGCCAGCAGCATACCCACCAGCGTGACGGAGATGCCGAGACCTCCGCGCAGGCTTCCGAACAGGCGCGACAGCGTATCGAGAAGCTCTTCGGCAATACGCGCTCGTTCGAGCGTCACCCCCATGAAGACGAACAGCGGTACGGCAATGAGCGTTTCGTTGCTCATGATGCCGAAGATGCGGTTCGGCAGACCGCTCAGCAGAGCCTCGTTGAAGACACCTGCGGCAACCCCGGCCCCCGCAAAAATCAGTGCGGTGCCGCCGAGCGTGAAGGCCACCGGAAAACCGGCCAGGAGCGCCAGAATGACGGTCAGGAACAGAAGGCCGGCAACCCACTCCATTACGAGCGGTTCCGCAGTGTTGCGACGCTCTTGAGCAACAGGCTCGTACCCTGAAGCACGAGCATTGCGGGCATCAGCAGCAGTACCGACTTCAGGAGCGGTACCATGGGATACGGCAGGCCGCCGGACTCACGCGATGCTTCTTTGATGGCCCAGGAAGCTGCGACGAAGTCCCAGGCGGACCAGATCATGAAAGCGCACAGCGGCAGCAGGAATAGCAGCACACCCGCGGCGTCGACGATCGCTTTGCGGCGTGGGCTGAACTCGCGGTAGAACACGTCGACCCGCACATGCTCGTCGCCGAGCAGCGTGTAAGCCGCGCCCAGCATGAACACGGCTGCGTGCATCCAGGTAACGGTTTCCTGCAGCCAGATGAAGCCCAGATCGAATACGTAGCGCAGCACCACGACAAGGAAGGTGACGAGCACCATGAACAGCGTAAGCCACGCCACGATACGGCCGCTGAAACGGTTGAATCGATCGATGACGTTGCTCGTGTCGTTCTGCTGGATCAGGGCCGTGTCCTCGAAACCCGTTGCTTAAGGTCGCCAGAACATGGGCGTAATCAACACGAGCAGCGTAAATATTTCCAGCCGGCCCAGCAGCATGCCCGCGACCGAAATCCATTTGGCCGTGTCGCTCAAGCTCATGAAGCCCGCCGACACGTCGCCCAGACCGGGGCCTAAGTTGTTGAGCGTCGCCGCGACCGCCGAAAACGCCGTGACCTGATCGAGGCCCGTAAACATCATGGCGAGCATCATGATGCCGAACACGACGATGTACACCGAGAAAAACCCCCAGACCGCGTCGACGACGCGGTGCGGCACGGCTTTGTTGCCGATCTTGACGGGTATTTCGGCGCTCGGGTGAACCAGCCGCATGATTTCGCGCACGCCCTGCTTGTAGATCAACAGCCAGCGTATCACCTTGATGCCGCCCGCGGTCGAACCCGCGGAGCCGCCGACGAAGCTCGCCAGTATCAGCAGCGCCGGCAGGCTCAGCGGCCAGGCCGAGAAGTCCGCCGTCGTAAAGCCCGTTGTCGTCGCAATCGAGACGGCCTGGAAGGTGCCGTCGATGACGGACGTCGAGAACGTCTCTCCCGAGTACAGTAGCGTAACGACGACGACAACGGATATGGCGAACAGGAACGCCGTGTAGGCGCGAAACTCGGAGTCTTCGAAGTAATGCTTCACGGACACGTAGCGCCAGGCGAAGAAGTGCAGCGAGAAATTGATGCCGGCCAGGAACATGAACACGATGGCCACGACGTCGACCGCCGTCGAATCGAAGTAGCCAATGCTGGCGTCGTGCGTCGAAAAACCGCCAATGGCGACCGTGGAGAACGAGTGGCATAGCGCGTCGAACCAGCTCATGCCCGCGAGCCGATAGGAAAACATGCACGACAAGGTGAACGCGAGATACACGTACCATAGCGCCTTCGCCGTCTCCGTAATTCTCGGCGTGAGCTTGGTGTCTTTGACCGGTCCGGGCGTTTCCGCCCGATACAGCTGCATGCCGCCCACACCCAGCATCGGCAGCACGGCAACCGCCAGTACGATGATGCCCATGCCGCCGAGCCACTGCAGCTGCTGGCGGTAATACAGTACCGACTGCGGCAGGCCGTCGAGGCTGCTGATCACCGTGGCTCCGGTGGTCGTCAGGCCGGACATGGATTCGAACACGGCGTCGGTAAACGAGAGGTCGAGCACGTCGACGAAGTACAGCGGTGCGGCGCCGGCTGTGCCCAGTACGGTCCAGAACGAGGCGACTACGAGGAAACCGTCACGCAGTCTGAGTTCCTTGCGGACGCGGCGCACCGGCAGCCAGAACACCAGGCCGGCCAGCAGCGTCAGCCCGAAGCCTTCGAGGAAAGACAGCCACTCGCCGTCGCTGAATATGAGGCTGACGAGCACCGGCGGCAGCATCGTCAGGCTGAAGATCATCAGCAACAGCCCGAGAATGCGTTGTACGACGGTTAAGTTCATTCAGACGAAAGAGACGCCAACCTGGAAAAGCTGTTCGATACGTTCGATCTTGCGCCGATCGGTCATGAACAGGATGACGTGGTCATCCGCTTCGATCACCGTGTCGTGATGCGCAATGATGACCTGGTCGTCGCGCACCATGGCCACAATCGCGGACCCGGGCGGCAGATCGATCTCCTCGATGGTCCGTCCGACCACGTGCGATTCGTCGGCACTGCCGTGCGCAACCGCCTCGATGGCTTCCGCTGCACCGCGCCTGAGTGAGTGCACCTTGACGACATCGCCACGCCTGACATGCGCGAGCAGCGAGCCAATCGTGACCTGTTGCGGCGAGATGGCAATGTCGATACTGCCGGATTCGACGAGATCGACGTAGGAGGGGCGATTGATCAGCGCCATCACCTTGTGTGCGCCCAGACGCTTGGCCAGCATCGAACTCAGGATGTTGGCCTCTTCGGAGTTGGTCAGCGCGCAGAAGACGTCCACGTTATCGACGTTCTCTTCGAGCAGGAGTTCTTCGTCGGCGGCATCGCCGACGAGCACGATGGCTTTCGAGACCTGTTCGGATATGGCGCGCGCCCGATTCGGATCCCGCTCGATGATCTTGACCTGGTTGGTCTGTTCGAGAGCCAGTGCAAGGCGTACGCCAATGTTGCCGCCGCCGGCAATCACGACCCGCCGCACCGGATCTTCCAGCCGGCGAATCTCGCTCATGAACACGCGAATGTCCTTGCGGTCAGCGATAAAAAATACCTCGTCGCCTTCCTGGATGACCGTGTCGCCGTCGGGCAAGGTTGCCTTGCCGCGTCGGTAGATCGCGGCAATACGGCCTTCGGTGTTCGGTATGTGTTCCTTGAGCGTTGCGATCTTCTGGCCGACGAGCAGGCCGTCGCGGTCCGCAATGACCCCGACCAGCCGAACCCGGCCGTCGGCAAAATCGAGCACCTGAGAAGCCCCGGGAAACAGGATGAGCTGCGCAATGTACTCGCAGACCAGCTGCTCGGGGCTGACGCGAACGTCGATCGGTATGGCGTCCTGCGTGAACAGCTTGCGCGCATTCATGTACTCGGCAGCGCGAATGCGAGCAATCTTGGTCGGCGTGTGAAACTGCGTGTAGGCAACCTGGCAGGCCACCATGTTGGTTTCGTCGGTGTCGGTCAGCGCAACGATAATATCGGCGTCGTTCGCGCCGGCGCGCTCGAGGACCTCGGGGTAAGCGGCGTGGCCGACAACCGTGCGGATATCGAGCCTGTCCTGCAGGTCTCTCAGAACCTCGGCGCGGACGTCGACCACCGTCACCTCGTTGGCTTCTTCGCGGGACAGGTGATACGCCGCCGAGGAACCTACCTGGCCCGCGCCAAGAATCAGTATTTTCATTGTTGTTGTCGAGCCCGGGAGCTGGCCACGCGAGTTCCGGCTGTATTCACCGGACTCAAGTTTACATCAGATCCAGGTTGGCATAGGACAGGACGAGCCATTTTGTGCCGGCCGTCTCGAAGTTGACCTCCACGCGCGCGTGGGCACCCTGGCCCTCGCAGTTCAGGACGACACCCTCGCCGAATTTTCCATGCCGCACGTGCTGGCCCAGGCGAATGCCCGTCTCGGGTTCGGCGGCACGAGCCGCCGGGCGCCGTTCGGGGCTGCGAAGCGGGCGCGACACCTGCACTTTCGGCCGGATTTCCTCGATACATTCGTCGGGAATCTCGCGAATGAAGCGTGACGGCAGCGAATAGCTGTCGCTGCCGTGCAGCCGGCGCTGCTCGGCGTGTGTTATGTACAGCGACTGCATGGCGCGGGTAATGCCGACGTAGCACAGGCGGCGCTCTTCTTCGAGCCCCGCCGGATCCGTGGCCGAGCGTTGGTGCGGAAACAGGCCGTCTTCCATGCCGGCAAGAAACACCAGGGGAAACTCGAGTCCCTTTGCGGAATGCATGGTCATGAGCTGCACACAGTCGTCCCAGGCGTCGGCCTGGCCCTCGCCGGCTTCGAGTGCAGCGTGCGCCAGGAATTCGTCGAGCGGCGTCATGTCGCCCGCCGGGTCCGGCTCGAAACTCTTGGCCGCGCTGACCAGCTCCTCGAGGTTCTCGACCCGCGTGACGCCCTTCTCGCCTTTTTCCTTGCGGAAGAACTCGATCAGCCCGCTCATGCCGATGACGTGATCGACCTGGTTCTCGAGCGAGAGGCCCCGAGTCTCGCGCGCCAGACGCTCAATCAGCGTCATGAAGGCGTTGACGCTGCTCGCGGCGCGACCACCCACCGGGTCGCTGGCGATAGCGCCCGCGGCACGCCATAGCGAACAGGCATTGGCCCTTGCGTAGCTGCGCAGCATCTCCACCGTGCGCGCGCCGATGCCGCGCGTCGGCCGATTGACGACACGCTCGAACGACGCATCGTCGTCGCGATTCGAGATCAGCCGCAGGTAGGCGAGCGCATCCTTGATTTCCTGCCGTTCGAAGAATCTCAAGCCCCCGTATACGCGATACGGTATCTGGGCGTTGATCAGCCCTTCTTCGAGCACTCGCGACTGCGCGTTGGAGCGGTACAGCACGGCGGCATCCTGCCGCGCGTTGCCCTGCGCGCTCCAGTCGCGCAGGCGCGCGACGATGAAATCGGCTTCGTCGCGCTCGTTGTACGCGGCGTAGATGCGTATGGGCTCACCGGTGGTCCCTTCCGTCCACAGGTTTTTGCCCATCCTTTCGTTGTTGTTCGCAATGACGGCATTGGCCGCATTCAGGATCGTACCCGTGGAGCGGTAGTTCTGCTCGAGCTTGACAACCCGCGCACCGGGAAAATCCGTCTGAAACTGCTGGATGTGCTCCACCCGGGCGCCGCGCCAGCGGTAAATGGACTGATCGTCGTCACCGACCGCAAACGGAATGCCGGTCTTCCCCGCCAGGAGCCTGAGCCAGGCGTACTGAATGGCGTTGGTATCCTGGAACTCGTCCACGAGTATGTGCTGGAAGCGGCGCTGGTAGTGCAGAAGCAACTCTTCGTTATCGCGCCACAGTTCGTGTGCCCTCAGGAGCAGTTCCGCAAAATCGACCAGCCCGCCGCGCCGGCAGACGTCCTCGTACGCCTCGTACAGCGCAATCTTCTGTCGGCGGTCGGGATCGTTGTCGTCGTCGAGGTGCTGCGGGCGCAGGCCTTCGTCCTTCTGCGCATTGATGAAATACTGCACTTCGCGTGGCGGAAAGCGGCCGTCGTCGATGTCGAGGCTGCGAATCAGGCGCTTGATGATGCGCTGCTGATCGTCGGCGTCGATGATCTGAAAGCTCTGCGGCAAATCGGCTTCCCGCCAGTGCCGGCGCAGCAGCCGGTGAGCCAGCCCGTGAAACGTGCCGATCCACAGATGTTTGACAGGGAGTCCCAGTAGCGACTCGATCCGGCCGCGCATTTCGGCAGCGGCCTTGTTCGTGAACGTCACGGCCAGGAGGCTTTGCGGCGACAACGCCTCGACGTCGATCAGCCAGGCGGCGCGGTGCACGAGCACGCGGGTCTTGCCGCTGCCGGCACCGGCAATGACGAGGGTGGGCTCGGCGGGCGCGGTCACGGCCTCGCGCTGAGCGTCGTTCAGGTTTTCGAGTATTGGGGTGACGTCCATGCCGGCGACATAGAGGAAACTCCCCGAATGGTAGCAAACCTGACCGTCTTCAAGGACGGAAAAACGCAGGAAACGGGCTCGCCGAAAACGGGGTCTAGCGGCGTGGCGGCTCCCAGCGGATGCCAAGAACGAACTGGCTGCGTTCGTAGGCGATCCGCGTGTCGTTGGAAACCACTTCCTCGATTCTGGCCTCGCCGCGCAAAGTCAGGCTTTTGGTCAGCCGATAGCTCAGCACCAGGTTCCCGACGGCATCCTCGCGTGTCTTGCGGGCGGCAGCCGGGTTGTTGAAGGCAAACGCGCTCGGGTAGTCGTACAGCCGGTACCAGCCCGAACCCTCGATACGGAACCGGGCGCCGAAGGACATCTGGAAGTCGACGCCGAAGGCGTCGCGCAGGTAGTCGTTGTAGCCGACGAAGCGGTCGGTTCGCTCGCTGCGGATGTAGTTCGCGCCGAACCACAGCCATCGACCGACGCGCTGGCGTGCGGTTACGCCAAGGTCGAGATAGTCGTAGCGCACGGTCGGGTTGGTGATGAACTGATTGCCGTCGGCGTCGAAGGACGGACGGTCGCTGAAGCGGCGGCTATGGCGGCCTACCGTAAACCTGACGAGCGAGGTCGGTGCGAGCTTGTACTGCGCGCTGCCCTCGAAATGGAAGTACTCGTGATCGTAGGACGGTACCAGCTCGACGTCCTCGTAATCCCACAGCTGGCCCTTGATGGAGAGGCCCAGCCCCAGGCGCTCACCGTTCTGGCGGAAGATCAGTTCGGGCCCGTAGCGCGTGTAGTTGAGGCGATCTGCAATACTCTGTTCACCGACGCCGCTCTGATCGTCGACGCTGCGGATCGCGCCGTCGTCCGGGTCGTAATAGGTCTCGTCCGACTGCGCAAAACGAAACGAGGAAAACACCTCGCGCGTGCGGCCGTCGACGGTGCGGCGGTATTCGTTGCCAAAACCGCCTTCGTGGACGTATTCGTTGGCGTTCTCGAGATTCTTGTCCTGGTAGTAGCGCCCGGAAAGCCGGTAGTCCAGGTAAAAGCCTTCGTCCTTGAGCGCGTTGACGAGGTACCTGGCGCTGAAGCTCACGGGGACGAAGGCGCCGCTGGATTCCTGCGGCGTTACTGTCGGCTGCGCCGGGTCGGCCAGATCGACGTAGGTTTGACCGGGGGTCAGGAACGCGTTGTCGTCCGTGCCGAAACCCACCTGGGCACGGAGCTTGAGATGCGCGAAGCGGCGGGTTTTCCTGACCGTGGCCGCGCGTTCCTCGATGTCTTCGACGGTAATCGTTTCCTCGACGTCGATTCTTGCGATTGCGGCGCTCGCATAACGCGACAGAGCGGCGTTGGATTGCTGGTCGCGCACGAGGGTCAGCCAGCGCAATGCCTCCGTGTTGTCACCCAGTGCCAGCGCGTTCAGACCCAGGTTGTATTGTGCGGCGATCCGGAAGGCCGGGTCCGCGACGGCCTCGAGCAGCGCTTCACGTGCGCGAATGTGCTGTCCGGCGCGATAGTGCGCAACACCCATGTTGTAGGCCAGGGTCGGCGAGTTCAGCCCGCCCTCGCGCGCCTGCCGGTAACGCAGCAGGGCGGCCCAGTAGAGATCGTCCCGAAACAGGCGGTTGCCGTCCATGAAAGCCTCGTCCACGGTCATGGCGTGAAGCGGTGCCGGACTCGGAATCAGGCAGGCGAGCAGGCAGGCAAAGGCACTGGCAGCGGGAAGCGCAGTCTTTAAGCGTCGGGGCATGATGGGCAGGACAGGCCTTGAGTCTTATGTAGAATCGAAAGATGACCCAAAAGCGCCGTCAAAACTATGAAACAGCGCAAGAAATGCCGTAAAAAGTGTCGTCTGCCTGGCCGGATTACGGGCTCGGCGGCGTTTTGAGTACCCGGCTTGAGGAGCTGACCGAATGAGAGAGCTTGCCGCGTTGGTTTTTCAGAGTCTCGACGGTGTCATGCAGGCGCCCGGCGCACCCGACGAAGACACCTCGGGCGGCTTCTCTTCCGGCGGCTGGGCCACGGATTACTGGGGTCCCGTCATGGAGCAGGTGCTTGCGGAGGCAATGAGCGAGCCCTACGACGTGCTGTTCGGCCGCAGGACTTACGAAGGTTTTGCGGCGCACTGGCCCGCCCAGGGCGACAGTAACCCGGTGGCGCAAATTCTGAACAATGCGCGGAAGTACGTCGTTACGTCGACCCTCGACGAACTCGAATGGAGCCATGCCCGCGTTGTTGCCGGCGACCCCGCCGAATCGGTGTCCGCACTCAAGCGCGCGGACGGCCCGCTACTGCAGGCTCACGGCAGCTGGCAACTGCTCCAGCGTCTTCTCGATGCTGGGCTCATCGACGAACTCAGGCTCTGGACCTTCCCGGTCGCTCTGGGAGAAGGCAAACGGCTGTTCGCAGAAGGCACAACGCCCCGGCGCTTCGAGCTCGTGAAATCCGCTACGTGCTCGAACGGCGTCGCCATGGGTATCTATCGTCTTAGCGGATGACCGCCCGGACTGAATCGCCGGCGCGATCGACGCCACCTCGCAAACCCTAAGGGTTGCCTCCCATATCGTCGGCCGGCAGCTCGTCGAATATGTCCTCGTCGACGATCTCACCTTCCTCGAAGCTGTCTTCGTGTTCGAAATCGGCTTCGGTGCTTTCGTTCAGGAAGTCGTCGTCAAATTCGTTGGAGCGCTCCTCGCCGAACGGGTCCGCCCGTTCCTCACGCGCGTTCACCGAGCCCGCGTCGGGAGTCTCGGCACCTCCGGTGCTCGTCTCGACAACGCGTTCGGCTCTGGGTGCGCGAAGCTCGGCCAGGATTTCGCCGAGTTCCGCCGGGCCGTCGACAACCTCCATGGTGGCCTCCAGTTCTTCGAGTTCGTCTCCCGTAGCAGGTGCGGCGAGGCTTAAGCCAGCCACGGCGAGCGCCAGTCCGTTTGCAAATATTCGTGCTGTCATGATTCCAACCTCTGCCCGGAAGCGTTCCGGGGGTCACGGAGGGCGAAAAAGCCACCCGCTGGCGCGGCTCCAGTCCCTTTTCGAGGCAGTCTAGGGGGAAAATCCCGGCTTGCAAGCTGGTACTTCGCAAAAATGGATTTCCCTACCGTGGATTCCCCGGCATTTCCCATATCGGACCATCTTTGCCAACATTGTGGTCAGCCCTTTCCAGCGTGAGGATTGCGTTTGCTTAGCCAGTGTCGTCTCTGTAGCGGGAACAGGCTCCGCCCCTGGATGCGCGACGGTCGCAACCGCGACTGCGTTTACTACCGGTGCGGCGATTGCGGCCTTTGGAATTACGACATGGACTGCGGCGTCGACCAGACGCAGTACACCGAGGTCTACCACAGCCCGCGTGACCCTTCATGGGCGCCCAATCGCGAGAACCGGTTGGCTTGGGAGGCGCTGTCGCGCCACGCCGGTGAACCGGGCGATCTGCTCGACATCGGCTGCGGGAACGGCTGTCTGATGGTCCACGCACAGCAGTCGGGGTGGAACGTCGAGGGGCTGGAACTGCACGCGGCCGCTGCTGGTGCCGTCACCGAAGAGACCGGGATAGCGGTCAGCGTCGGCGATTTTCTGGACGCGCCGCCGGAGGGCGGCCAGCGCTACGATCTCGTCGTGCTGCGGCACGTCCTGGAACATCTGCCCGATCCGCACCTGGCCATGCAGCGAATCCGCGAACGCCTCCGCGACGGCGGGCTGGCGTTTCTCGAGTTTCCCAACACGGGCTCGTTCAGCTATGCATACAAGCGCGTGCTGAAGAACATGGGCCTTAAGAACCGCAAGTATTCGGCTGACTGGCGGCCGGGTCATTGCAACGAATACTGTCGCGGTGCGTTCGAAACGCTGCTGGATCTGACGGGTTTCGAACTGGTCGTTTGGGAAACCTATTCACACTCGAAATACGGCCATTTGATTTATCGCTGGCTGCCGATCGCCAGCAAGGCGCGTGCCGTCATACGGCGCAGAGACGCAAAGCCGATGTCCGCCGCTGCCTGAGCATTTCTCTCGCGCCAGAAAAACAAGGGAAAAACCGTAAGGGAGCCCGCCATGTCGACACACCAAACGTTACCGTTCTGTTCAATGCTGCTCGTCGCTCTGTCCTTGATGCCCGCCGACGCCCGGGCTGAAACGATCCTCTTCGAGAACGTCAGCGTGTTCGACGGCGTGGGCCCCGGTCTGGAGCGCGCGCATGTTCTGGTGGTCGACGGGCTGATCGACACGATCTCGAGCGCTCCGATTGCGGTGCCGGCGGGAGCGCTCACGATAGACGGAGCGGGGCGCGTGTTGACACCCGGTTTCATCGATCTGCATTCGCATCTGACTTCCCACGTGCCGCCGGGGCTCGAGGGGCGCCATCCCGTCGTCCAGGGCGCGTTTGCCGCGAAAGTGGCGCGCTTCTACCTGGATCACGGCTTCACGACAATTCGCGATGCCGGCGGTGCCGCGCCCGCGCTCGCAAGGGCTATCGACAGCGGGGAAATTTCCGGCCCGCGGCTGTTCCCATCGGGAGCCGTGATTTCCCAGACGGCAGGACACGGCGACTGGCGGTCCGTGCATGAGCCGCACCCCTGGCTCGAAAGCGGCTCGCCCTACGTGTCGGGTGGCGCAGCCGTCATTGTCGACGGCGTCGACCAGACCTTGGCGGCCGTACGCGAGAATCTCAAGAACGGCGCCACGCAAATCAAGATCATGGGCGGCGGCGGTGTCATGTCCGATTTCGATCCCATCCACACCCTGCAGCCGTCGCCCGCGGAGATCCGGGCTGCCGTGCAGGCGGCCTCGGACTGGGACACGTATGTCCTCGCGCACGCCTATACGTCGGAGGCCGTCACCCGCCTCGTCGAGAACGGCGTGCGCTGCATCGAACACGGACTCCTGATCGATGACGACACCGCAAGGCTCGTCAAGGACAGCAACGTCGTGATCAGCACGCAGCTCGTCATCTTCCGGTCACTGGGGGAGATGCCGGGATTGAGCGACAACAACCGTGAGAAGGCGGCGCTCGTGCTCGAGGGCCAGGAAAACCTGATCCGGCTGATCAAGAAGTACGACATCACCACGGGTTTCGGTACCGACCTTATCCAGAGCGCGTACCGGCGCCTGCCCGAGGAGTTCACGGCTCGCGCCGAGTACTGGCGTCCCGCGGAGGTGCTCAGGCAGGCGACCTCGGAGAGCGCCGAGGTCGTTCGCATGTCGGGTAAGCTGAATCGCTACGAGCTTTTCGGCGAGATTCGCGAGGGCTGGCTGGCCGACCTCGTGTTGTTCAACGAGAACCCGCTCGAGGACATTACCGTGATCGAACGGCCGGAGCAGTCGATTGCACTGGTGCTACAGGCCGGCCGCATCGTGACCGATAACCGTGAGCAATAACCGTTGATACTCGCCCGGGCGGCTCTTCGGGAATCAGCGGCTGACGTCGAGGGTCAATAACAGGCGGCGTTCTTCGGCGGGTACCGCAGGCGAACGATGTACCAAGCCAGCATCCTCATTTCCCTCCCAAAGTTCGCCTTTCAGGATCGCAACGTCTCCACAGTCGAGCTGCCGGACATCGCGTTGGTGCTGGTAAAGACCGGAATCGAGATCCGACGATCCGTTCCACCCGGGACCGAGTTTCGAGCGATCAACCACCTGATGTGGCAGCCACTCCGTCGCAACACCCTGGTACGTCGTGACCAATCGGCAGGGCACCCTGTCGACGTGGAATCTTGGACACATTGCGCGATTCAGCGCAGCCAGACGCAACCCGGCACGCTCGAGTCCAAGCAGGCAGCAAAACATATCCACGAGTTCGGCAAGATCCTCACCGAGTTCGGCTGACGTGGCGGTGCCCAGTGCTTCGCTGATGGCGGAATGTGCACTTTCCGGCGTGACCGTCATCGCGGCTTCGAATCCGTTGTTCGAAGCCAGCAGATTGTCCACGGAGTTCCTGATTCCCGGGGACAGCTCGCGTTCCCAGACGGCGATGTTCACATCTTCCCGGTACACGTCGGCGAGAATCGCCGGCGCAGGCCCTTGCGAGGCGATGCGTCCCTTTCGACGGTCGAACGGAACAACCTTGGATTCCGGCTCCCGGACTTCGCTGGCGCCGATCATTGAACCTGCTCCCAGGCAGGAAAGGGATCTTCCAGAGTCTGCCAGTACGCCTTGCCGCGAAGTGTCTCCTCTTCGGTCAACAGGCAGTCGTCGAGAGCGCGGGTGATCTGGTCTTCGTCCAGCTTCTGCCCGATGAACACCAGTTCCTGACGCATGTCACCAAAAGGTTCCACCCAATGCTTCTCGATCGACGCCAGGTGTTCCTCGTCGGTCGGCCAGTTCGACTTGGGGACTGCTCTCCAGAACATGCCCGCAAATCCGTAACGGGCAATACCCCCAGCCTGGCTCCATTGACCGGCGAACTCGGGGCGGGTGGCCAGCCAGAAGTAGCCCTTGGAGCGAAGCAACTTGCCGTAGTGCTCGGTGCCGTGCAGAAACTCAAAAAACTTTTTCGGATGAAAAGGGCGACGGGCGACATAGCTGAAGCTGCCGATGCCGTATTCTTCCGTCTCCGGTACGTGCTCGCCACGCATTTCCTTGAGCCAGCCCGGCGCCTGCTGCGCGCGCTCGAAATCGAACAAGCCCGTGTCCAGAACCGCGTCTATGTCCACCTGCCCATGGGCAATCGGGACAATCCTGGCATCCGTGTTGAGCGTCCTCAGGATGGCCGTCAGGCGCTCGATGTCGGCCGCTTCCGCGAGATCCGTCTTGCTGATGAGAATGACGTCGGCGAACTCCACCTGGTCGACGAGCAGATCGGCAACGGTACGTTCGTCTTCCTCGCCCAGCGACTCGCCGGTTTCCTGCAGGGATTTCGCCGATTCGTAGTCCTTGAGGAAGTTCACCGCATCCACCACGGTCACCATCGTGTCCAGGTTGGCCACGTCGCCCAGCGAAACGCCGTCCTCGTCGGCAAACGTAAAGGTCTCGGCTACCGGCAAAGGTTCGGATATGCCCGTCGACTCGATGAGCAGGTAATCAAAGCGCCCGTCCTGCGCCAGCTTGGTGACTTCCTCCAGCAGATCTTCCCGCAACGTGCAGCAAATACAGCCATTGCTCATTTCTACGAGCTTTTCCTCACTGCGATTCAACGAGACCTCGCTCTGGACAATCGCGGAGTCGATATTGATTTCGCTCATGTCGTTGACGATTACAGCGACTCTCTTGCCTTGCCGGTTGTTGAGCACATGGCTCAATACCGTGGTTTTGCCCGCCCCGAGGAAGCCCGAAAGGACGGTGACGGGAAGCGTATCAATGTTGTTCGGCTGCATAAGCTACGGATCTTTGGTCTTTTTCGACGAGAATACTTGATGTTATAACATATCATTTAGGAAGCGAAACCTTCTACTTACACTGGCAGACGCGCAAGCCACGGATGTTGTGCCCCATACGAACGCGTAATGGCGTTCCGCAGCCAATCTACGTCGAGGTCGATCCCGCCTCGCAACACGGCGTCTAAATCGAACTGGTCTTTTTCTCGAGGGTTTTTCGCCTTGTAGTACAGCTGTACGTGTGGCGCGAGATAGGGAACGCCGTCGCCGGTCACGCGGGTCAGCTCCGGGAGAGTAGCGGAGATCCCGCCATCGCGACGGGAGACCCAGCTGAGACCCTCCGATTCGTCCAGCATCAACTGCAGGCCCCACGCGTCCGTTGGCGACTTCCGGCACCAGACGTCGTGAACGGAGTCACCGAGCGCCTGGCCCCTGGGCCACGCTTTCAGTTTGCCGGGAGGGTCCGCAGCCCAACAGTCCCACCCTCCAAGCAACTCCCGGACAGCGAGTTGATCGCGCCGAAGCACGAGAACGTCAATGTCCGAGTGATCTCGAAGGGTCTTTCCGACCGCCAGTTCCAGAGCGATTCCCCCGGCGATCCACCAGGGAAACGACGCGCTGGCGAAAAGCTTTGCGACGTCTTCGACGCCAAGCGGTGCCCAGATTTCGTCGCGGTCAGAAGCGATCATGGCCAAAGGGCCTTCCAAACCCCTAGAATACGGTCATAGCTGTCAACAACAATTATCAGGATAAAGCTATGCTTGACTTCGGATTCTGGCCACTCCTCCACCTGGTGCTGGTCGTCTACGCCGCCATTCAGATTTTCGGCAGCAGCGCCGACACCTTGAAAAAGATCATCTGGCTGTTGATCGTACTCGTGTTCCCGCTCATCGGTCTGATCGTGTGGTTCTTCATAGGACCGGGGACGCCCAAAAAGTAGTCCACAACCGCAAGTATCGACACGCCGGTTCCGTCGCTCGGGAGCGGGTGTAACCGTCGGTCCCCTTACTGCTAAGGCTGAGGAAGCGGGTCATCGGTATGGCCGAGCGCATTACTTGCTTCTTCAGCGATAGCATTGGCTGTTTGACACGCTTCATCGTCAGGGTCCAATGCACAAGCGCCAGGCAGTACTTTGAGCGCAAGACGATAATCGACCGGCACTCCGATGCCGCGTGTCAGGCTGAATCCAAACATGGTACAGGCCCAGGGGTCTCCACGATCGCAGACCTCCTCAAACGTCCTGTTGGCACATCTCAACCGGTCTGATTCCCCGTCTTCATCAGCACGGGCCGCACGGTACATTCCGGCCGCACGATTGGTACAACCCGAGTTGATTCCCCGTTTGCAAGACATCAAGAACAGCGTCTCGGAGCGGGAACTCATGATGTCTTCGCGTTGCTCGGCCAGAGCCAGGTGGTAACAGTCCTCCCCGCTACCGGTCCAACACGACTTCCAGCACACTTCGGGCCGCTCGCTGCAGTGGGATTCCATCGACGACAGAGGCACTGACAAAGCCGGCATGACATCGACGGGACACGAATCTGCCCCGGTAACCCAGGCATTGTCCGAGAACTCGGGAATTTCCGAGCCGCACGCGGGCAGCGTGATCAGAACAGCGCATATCCATCGCAATGGGTGAGACGAACCCGAATAGCGTGTGTTGCTCAACGGAATCTCCTGGTGAACTCTTGCATGGATACCGAATACCTAGAGCCCGAGCAGCTTGGCCACGATGCTGTCGAAATGAATCGCGACGTAGAGCAATACGGCCAGATTCGCGTAGATCAGTACGGGCACAAGCCAGAGCAGCGCAATCCACACACCGTCGTTCAGGAAAATGATGAATAGCGCAAGAGCCAGGCCGAGGTACAGGTCCGTACCGATCTGCCGGCCCCAGTACAGTCCCACCATCGTTTTCAGGGTTCGGAAGAAGTTTTCCCGAAAGTTGCAGTAGACGCTGTACGCCAGGAAAGCCAGCAGTGCGATCCAGACGGCAGCCTTGGCACCGCCCAGCGGCCCGTCGAAACGAAACGTGGTTTCCTCGAGGCCCGTCGATACCGCGACCACGGCGAATACACCGTACAGCCCCCAGAGCACTACCCCACTGGTGCCTAGTCTTTTGCTTATGTTCATGAAATCCCCCATGGCTGTCTCGAAACCCGGGCCCGAGACACAGGGCGCTGGAACCGGGCGTAATGACTCCTCAGTCCGCGGAACAACCGCAAAGGGCTGTTTACAAGTATTCAGTCTAGCTCAATTCGGATTCTTTACTTCCGTACCTTGTACTTTCGCCATAGCGGCGGCCAACTGCCCGGCTCCCAGACGCTGTACATGTTCTGCCTCTTGTCCGGATACGAGTACGCGCGTGGATTGGCCGTCAGCCGAAGTTTTTCGAGTGCATCCCTATCGAAGCGAAAGTGTTCAACGCTGTCGTCGTACGTCGAGATTCCGGTCTCGTAGGCGTCTTTGTAGGTCTGCACCATTGATTCCAGCGACTCGAACGCAAGCTGTAGTTCGCCGTCCTCGATATCGTAATCAAAGACAGGCGTCGAGGGGGCATAGTCTTCCGATAGCAGCGTGAGCCGGAATGAGCGGCCTCTACCGCACAGCGGAAACCAGGCACTGCTCCACGTTTCGTCCAGCACTTCCGCCAGCTGCCGGTATTCGTGAAGCGCCAGTTCAATCGGAACAACGTCTGGAAAATCGAACAAGCGGATCTCCGAACGAAAGCCATTTCGCCATTTGTAGAGGGTCTCGACATCCTCGGTGAGCCGTAGTGGTCCGATCGCTCGATTCAGTTTCTCGATCTGATCATCCTGAACCGGCTGCGCCCAGGTAGTGGCGAGCATCGGGAGATCGCGGTTGACCTGTTCCTCGAACGTCGTCAGCAGCGCGGCCAGTTCCTCCTGCTCGATTGAGACACGCTCGGGCAGGAGTGGTGGCGTCGTGGTCGTCTCGGAGCGAACGGCTGAGGCGCACGCCTCCTGTTTGCGGCTGTACTCGCGGCGCCGGTTGATGGAGTCTCTGACACTTTCAGAACCGCGTTCGAGCAGTATTTCCCGCAATATGGGATCGTCGACGCGGCTCAGCCAAAATGCCGGGCGGCTGGAGTACTCCAATGACATCGGCTTGTCCGGTATATCGAGCAGGTAGTCGGGGCATGATTCCAGACAGTGCTTCAGAAACTGTCCGAGTTCACCGTCCGGCTCGGTTTCCCGCCTCAGCAGGTTGGCAAAGAACATCTGAGCCCTGAAGGGCTGATCCGACGACAGCCTGCCCATGGCGTTTCGACGCACAAAGCTGTGCGGCAGCTCGAGTATTTTCGCGAATACGCGCTCGGCTTCCTCCAGATTGCGAGGCACGTCGAGCCACGACAGGAAGGCCAGTTCCATGCGGCTCAGGTAGTCGTCGTCGAAAGACCGCATGGCGATGATTTCGTCGAAATGGACTAGAGGCGATATCAGCTGGATGACCTCGACTATCCTGCTGCGTGGAGATTTGGACCGCTGCGACCGCTGCTTCTGGACACGCTGGACATAGTGCTCATCGATTCTGGCGAGCAATCGACTGCCGTCCGTCGTCGGCTGCGTGTTGGCAAGTGCATCGTTGATCCTGGTAAGCACGCTGCCCGCCAGGGCATAACCGGTTTCGCCTGCAATCTCGATGAGTTCGCGCTGCCTCTTTGGCATCTCGAGCCCGGCTGCATCCCAAAGATCGAGAATCGCATGAATTGCGTCATCTTCGGTTCGGATCATGCGCGCTCCTTACCTCGAGTTGCTGCGCGACGGACAGGACCCGTCCGGACCAGCGCGCTGGTTCGTTCGCTTAGCTGACGATTTCGAAGCTCAGGCGAATGATCAGATAGTGGTCGACCAGGAGGGCGCCGAACAGCGCCGCCAGGTACGTGATCGAGTATTTGAAGGTCCGCATGGGCAGCCCGGCGTTGTCCGGGTTCCGCCACATGGTCGTACTGAGATACAGGAACCAGCCGCCCGAAACGAGCGCCGTCACGAGATAGATCAAGCCACTCATACCGGTCAGGTACGGCAGGATCGTGACCACGACGAGCAGGATCGTGTACAGCAGAATGTTGAGCCGGGTAAAGCCTTCACCGTGCGTGACGGGCAGCATCGGGATTCCGACCTTGGCGTATTCGTCCTTGCGCGCGATGGCCAGTGCCCAGAAGTGCGGCGGTGTCCAGACAAAAATGATCAGAAACAGGAGCAGCGCGTTGCTGTGCAGTTCCCCGGTGACGGCAACCCAGCCGAGTGCAGGCGGCGCCGCGCCCGCGGCTCCGCCGATGACGATGTTCTGCGGCGTCGCGCGTTTTAGAAACACGGTGTAGACGACGGCGTAACCGATCAGCGTGAAGAACGTCAGAACCGCCGTCAGGGGGTTCACGAGATACCACAGCATCAGCATCGAAACGATGCAGAGGATCGTCGCAAACCGAAGCGCCGCGGTCTCGCTGAGCCTGCCCTGAGGCAGCGGCCTGGATTTCGTGCGCAGCATGTGAATGTCGATGCGCGCGTCGAGCACGTGGTTGAAAACCGCCGCGGACGAGGCTGCAAGGCCAATACCGGCGGTGCCGAACAGCAGCGCGTTGAGGCCGGGCCAGCCGGGGACGGCGAGGAACATGCCCACAACCGCCGTAAAGACGATGAGCATGACCACCCGCGGTTTGGTCAGTTCGTAATAGTCCCGCCAGTCGGCGTAACGCAGCTCTACATTCGTGCTCACAGTGTGCTCGCTCAGCCGATGCGCGACAGGCGCAGCAGCCGTTTCAGATCGGTGACCATATCCCGCGGCTCGATGTCCGGCGGAAAATACAAAACGAGATTACCCAAAGGGTCGATCAGATAGTAGCCGTTCCGCGGCGATCCCGCCGGCCGCTTGCTGGCCAGAAACTCGGCCAGGGACGTCTCCCCGAGTGCCACGAGGCCCTCGTGTTCAGCCTCGAGGAAAAGGGTATCCAGCGGGGCGTCGCCGTGCAAGAAGACCCGCTCGACGCGGTCCATTTCGCGGCCCAGCATGAGCCGGACCTGACGCGCCAGGTACAGGCCGTTGCGGCACTCATCGCCGCAGTCGTGGGTATACACGTACGTCAGTCGCCAGTGCTGTTCGCCGGCTGCGGCGATTGCCGAATCGGGCAGTGCCTCGTTCAGATTCACGATCGGCTCCAGCAGCAAGCCGTGATTGACGCGGCCCTCGGGATGCCTCGATGCGTCGCCGTAGTAAAGCCACGTCGCCGCCGCGAGCGGCCCGAGAAACACGGCGGCAATGAGCAGGAGCTGCCATTGCCCGCGGCGCTTCGTTGGCGTCGGTTCAGTCATTTGTCGAAACTCCGTTTGCGGCCGTGCCAGATCAGCAGGCCGGTCAGCACGATGGCCATGAGAAACCACTGGACGGCGTAGGCGGTATGCCGCCCCGGTCCAATTCCCTGCGGCTCCCACTTGCGGAGGAAGCCGTTGGGCTCGTTGGCATCGAGCAGTAATACAAAAGGCTGTACGTCGCGGTTCAGCGCGAGCGCCATGTCCGCGTAATCGGGATACAGCGCGAGTATCGGTCGTTGCGTAGGGTCCGGTATGGCCTCGCCCATCCGGAACGCGGCACGCGGCAGCCGTCCAGCACGTCCTTCGATCTCTCGAGTTCCGGAGGGGACGGCCAGCTCCTCGATGGCGATACCGCCTGTTTCGGCGTCGACAAAGCCGCGGTTGACGATGAGCAGCGGTTCGTTTGCGCCGGTCTGGAAGGGCGTCAGCACGTAGTAGCCGAGACGGCTTTCCACAATGGTATTGTCGAGCAGGAATTGCCGGTCACTGAGCCAGCTGCCGCGAACCTCGAGCGCCTCGTAGGGTGTAACCGGGTCGCCGTCGTTGAACAAGGCAGGGGTTCGTACCGCGTCGAAAGCCGCCCTGTCCGCGCGTTTCTCCGCAGCACGTTCGAGCTGCCAGAAACAGGCCAGGAGCATCAGCAGCACCACGGCACCGCCGACCACAAACGGCCATGGGCTGGCTTTCTTCTGTGTCGTATCGGGGTTCACGGTATACTGCGTGTTCCAAAATACCGGGCGAAATACCGGGGTTGAAATGAAAATTGTTGTCCTGATCATGCTGGCCGCCATCGTCGGCAGCCTGATGTCCGGTCTGTTCTTCCTTACTCGTCAGGACGAAAACAGTTCAGCGCGTGTACTTACGGCGCTGAAGGTTCGCGTCGCGCTGTCGATTCTCCTGGTTGCGTTCCTGGTCGGCGCGTTCTTCCTGGGTTTCATTCCCGTCGACTAGCGCGTTGCAGATAACAACACGGGCGCCGAAGCGCCCGTGTTGCAGTACGAACGGCGGGTCGTTTACAGCCAGTAAACGAATATATACAAGCCAACCCAGACGACATCGACGAAGTGCCAGTACCAGGCCGCCGCTTCGAAGGCGAAGTGCTTGTCCTTCGAGAAGTGGCCCTTGAGCACCCGAAACCAGATGACCAGCAGGATGATCGCGCCCAGCGTGACGTGCAGTCCGTGGAAGCCCGTCAGCAGGAAGAACGTCGAGCCGTAGATGCCGGTGGTGAGCCGCAGGTTCAGGTCGTTGTAGGCGTGTACGTATTCGTAAGCCTGCAGGCCGATGAAGATGAAGCCCAGGATGAACGTGGCAGCCAGGAAAGTCGACAGTATGCCGCGCTTACCGGCGATCAGCGCATGGTGCGCAATCGTGACGGTGACGCTGCTGGTCAGCAGGATGACCGTGTTGATCAGCGGCAGGCCCATTGGACCCATGACCGTGAAGTCCCCGCCGACTTCGCCCGGACCGTTGGTTGGCCACGTGCTCTCGTAGCCCGACCAGAGCACGAAGTTGGTAAAGAAGTTGTTGCTGTCGCCTCCGAGCCAGGGTACCGCCAGATTGCGGGCATAGAACAGCGCGCCGAAAAAGGCCGCGAAGAACATCACCTCGGAGAAGATGAACCACAACATTCCCATCCGGAAAGACTTGTCGACCTGGGCGTTGTACACGTTGCCGACGCTTTCCGTAATGACGTCGCGGAACCAGCCCGTGACCATGAAGATAATGACCGCAACCCCGGCCAGCATGATCCAGAAGCCCGGATCGCTGCCGTTCAGCCAGATGGAAACACCCACCATCATGAACAGGAGGCCGGCCGACCCCACGACGGGCCAATGGCTTCCTTCGGGGACGTAATAACGATCGTCTGCGTGTGATCCCATGGTCAAATCCAGTTCTTTGTTTTAGCGCGTGTTGTTTGCTGCGCGGACGTTATCGAAAAAGGTGTATTGCAGCGTAATCGTGTCGACGTACTCAGGCAATTCCGGATCGACATAGAACTGCAGCGGCAACGGCCGCTGTTCGTCGACCAGGAATTCCTGGTTCTCGAAACAAAAACACTCGATCTTGATGAAGTGGCTGGCGGCGGCCGTCGGCGCAACGCTCGGTACAGCCTGCGCAACCGTCGTGCCGCCCGTCAGGTTTTTCGCCGTGAACGTGGCGTAGTACATCTTGCCCGGGTTGACGACCATGCTGGGCACGTCGGCCGCAAATTCGAACTCTGCGTAGCTGTTGAGGGTTGTGACGAACTCGACGCGGATCTCCCGATCCAGATCGGGCGCCTCCTCGACCGCAACGGCTTCCGTGTTCGTGCGGCCGCCGAAGCCCGTGATCTCACAGAACACGTCGTACAGCGGCACGAGCGCAAAGCCGAAGCCGAACATGCCGACGACCAGCACCAGAAGCCCGCCAATGAGCTTCAGATTATTGAGCGGCGAGGGCGTGTCGTTCTTCATGTAGTCAGGACCGCAGCACGCTGGCGACGATAAAAGCCGCGTAGACCATGAGCGCTACGCCGGCCAGCAACAAGGCCGTGCGGCGCACGCCGGCCTTACGGTCGTCACCGCCGTTCTGATCGTGTTCCCCGGTCACGTCGATGCTCACGCATGCTGCTCTTGTTTGAGCGGCGGCAGTACTTCGGGCGGCGTATCGAAGGTGTGGAACGGCGCCGGCGAAGGCACGGTCCATTCGAGTCCTTCAGGGTTGTCCCAGACGGCATCCGTTGCCGGTACGCCTTTCTTCGCGGTCAGGAGCACGTAGATCAGGATGAGCTGCGACAGGCCAAAGCCGAAGGCGCCGACGCTGGCAATCATGTTGAAGTCGGCGAACTGCGTCGAGTAGTCGGGAATACGCCGCGGCATGCCGGCGAGGCCGAGGAAGTGCATCGGGAAAAACGTCAGGTTGACGAAAATTGTCGACAACCAGAAGTGCAGCTTGCCCAGCGACTCGTTGTACATGTAGCCGGTCCACTTGGGCAGCCAGTAGTAGACGCCCGCCATGATCGCAAACACCGAACCCGGTACCAGCACGTAGTGGAAGTGCGCAACCACGAAGTACGAGTCGTGGTACTGGATGTCGGCGGGCGTGATCGCGAGCATCAGCCCGGAGAAGCCGCCGATCGTGAACAGGAACACGAACGCCAGCGCAAACAGCATCGGCGTCTCGAAGGTCATGGCGCCCTTCCACATGGTCGCCACCCAGTTGAACACTTTTACACCGGTCGGCACGGCGATCAGCATCGTGGCGAACATGAAGAACAGCTGCCCCGACAGCGGCATACCCACCGTGAACATGTGGTGCGCCCAGACGATGAACGACAGGAACGCAATACACGATGCCGCATAGATCATCGAGTCGCGGCCGAACAGCGGCTTGCGGGCAAAGGTCGGAATGATTTCCGAGACCACGCCGAACGCCGGCAGGATCATGATGTACACCTCGGGGTGGCCGAAGAACCAGAAGATGTGCTGGAACATGACGGGATCGCCGCCGCCCGCCGCGAGGAAGAAGCTGGTGCCGAAGAACTGGTCGGTCAAGAGCATCGTCACGGCGCCCGCGAGTACCGGCATGACCGCAATCAGCAGGTAGGCGGTAATCAGCCAGGTCCAGACGAAGATCGGCATGCGCAAGAGCGACATGCTCGGTGCGCGCATGTTCATGATCGTGACGATGATGTTGATCGCCCCCATGATGGACGAGATACCCATCAGGTGGACCGAGAAAATCAGGAACGGGAACGCGTCGCCCGTTTGCAGCACCAGCGGCGGATACATGGTCCAGCCGCTGGCCGGAGCGCCGCCGTCCATCCACAGCGTCGAAATCAGGATGCCGAACGCCACCGGGAGGATCCAGAAGGACCAGTTGTTCATGCGCGGCAGCGCCATGTCCGGAGCGCCGACCATCATCGGGATCATCCAGTTGGCAAGCCCGACAAACGCCGGCATGACCGCACCGAAGACCATGATCAGCGCGTGCATCGTGGTCATCTGATTGAAGAACTCGGGATGCACGAACTGCAGCCCGGGCTGGAACAGCTCCGAACGGATCACCAGCGCCATCAGCCCGCCGATCAGGAACATGACGAAGCTGAAGATCAGGTACATCGTACCGATGTCTTTGTGGTTGGTCGCAAACAGCCAGCGCTTCATGCCCTTGGCCGGGCCGTGATCGTCGTGCGCGTGGTCGTTAACTTCTGCTGCGATTGTGCTCATGGTGTCTCCAAAGCGTGCGTTCCTTTCGAAGAACGCGCCTCAATTCTCAAATCGGTTTAGCGCGCCGCGAACTGCGAGTCGTCGGCCTTGCGGGTGTCGACCCACGCCTGATAGGCGTCTTCGTCGACGACCTCCACGACGATCGGCATGTAGCCGTGATCCTTGCCGCAGAGTTCGGCGCACTGGCCGCGGTACGTACCCACCTGCTCCGCCTTGAACCAGGTCTCGTTGATGATGCCCGGGATGGCGTCTTTCTTGATCGCCAGGTCCGGCACCCACCAGGCGTGCAGCACGTCGTTCGACGTCAGCAGCAGGCGGACTTTCTTGCCCACGGGGACGACCACGGGGTTGTCGACGTCGAGCAGGTAGTTCTCGACGCCGAACGGATCGATGCCGGATTGCTTGCGCCGAGCTTCCAGGCTGTCCAGCGACAGGGTCGAGAAGAAGCCCATGTCTTCGTCCTGATAGCGGTAGTGCCATTTCCACTGATAACCCGTTGCGACGATCGTCAGATCCGGATCGCGCGAGTCTTCGAGTCTGACCAGGGTTTTGGCGGTCGGCACGGCCAGCGCGAGCAGAATGACGACCGGTACCGCCGTCCACAGCACCTCGGCCATCGTGCTGTGAGAGAAGTTCGCCGGCGTGACGCCGCGCGATTTCCGGTGCGCGAAGATCGAGTAGATCATCACGCCGAAAACGACGACGCCGATCCATACGCAGACCCAGAAGATCAGCATGTGCAGATCGTAGGTTTCCTTGCTGAGCTCAGTGACGCCCTCGGGCATGTTGAGTCCCCAGTCGGCGCGGGCGGTGGCCGTTGCACTGAGGCCGGTCAGGATGAGTACGAGTTGTCGTAGCATGGGCTTCGGTTTCCAGCGGGCTTTCATTGCAGCCCGTCATCTATGTTGATTGTTTTCTCTACCGCTACCCGCCTGGAAGCGCGTTGTCCGCGGCCGCATCCTGCCGCGGAAAAAACCGGCAACGCCGTTTCGGCGAGACCAGGCGAATCCAATGAAGAAGGTAACAGAACCGGAGGCCGGCAGTGCCGTTCAAGGGCAGCGCCGCGGCTTTTTGCGGCGTCCTGTCCGTTCAGACCTGCCTCCCCCGGTCGAAGACAGCCGCAGTGTACTGAAAAGCACCCGGCCAGGCAATCCTGGAATACCGCTATTCGAAAAAGAAAAACATATCTAAAACAGTTGCTTGCAATCAAAACTGCCTGCGTAACCGGAACCCTCGGCAGCGCTTTGCGGAGTGCCGGCCGCGTGTCCCGAAAAGCCGTTCAGCGCCGTCGACGGCCAATCGATGCGGCGTCGATCGTGACCGCCCCGCCAGGCGCTCGCGGCGTCGTGCCGAAAGCATGCCCGTAGACCAGTTCGAGTTCGAGCGTGAGCGTATTGCCGCCCGCAAACAAGCGCTCCTCGAAGGCCTTGAGTTTGTCCCGGCTCGCGAGCCCGGCCTTTCTCCCGGTGAGCGAGTTGCGTGCGCCGACCGCGGTCAGGTCGCGGACCAGCGAGGCGTGATTGCGGTACTGAATTTCGAGCCGGTCGACGTCCAGCACCGGGTCGCCGAGTCCCGCCCTGACGAGCGCGTCGCCAAGGTCGTGCATGTCCGGAAAACTCGCTACGTGCACGTCATCGTCAATCGCCGCCCAGGCGTCGCGCAGTTCGCCGAAGCTGTCCGGTCCGAGGCACGCGAACACAAACAGGCCTTCGGGGCGCAGAACCCGTGCGACTTCGCCCGCCGCACGCGGCAGATCGTCGACGAACGACAACGACAGGTTGGCGTACACGACGTCGAAACTCGCGTCGGCAAACGGTAGCGCCAGCGCGTCGGCCTGCACGAGCGCCGGCCGTCTGAACCACGAGCGCGGTTGTGCGGCGAGCATCCCGAAGGCCAGGTCGAGGCCGACGATACGGGCTTTCGGGAATCTTGCGGCGAGCGGCTTCAGGGCTGCGCCCGTGGCGGTGCCGAGATCCAGCACCCGCTCTGCGGCCACGGTCATTGGCTTGAGGCGTTCGAACAAACCCTCGCGCGTGTGTGCGTGCACGAAGTCATGTTCCGAAAAACGCCCGGCGGCAAGGTCCAGGCGCCGCCTCAGGTCTTTTTGCACGCGCTTGCCGTTCACGGCTTCAAACTGGTCTCGCTGGAAATGGGCGCCGAAGGTAGCACGGTTTCCGGGTAAATCGGCCAGCTTTGATCGTCGCGCGTTTCGATCGGAAGCGACAGACTTCGGCCGATGAAGTCGAACCGACACTGGCGTTACTGGATCAGGGGCTGGCAGCGCCTGGAGCGCTTCCTGTTGCCGCCGCGCTGCGTCTGCTGCGGCGTTGCTGCCCGGATATCCGAGCGTGCGCTGTGTGCTCCATGCCGTTACGACCTGCCGCGAAATACGGCCTGCTGCCGTCGCTGCGCAGCGGCAATGCCGGTCAGCGCGGCGGATACGGTCTGTGTGGTGTGCCGGCAGCGGCCGCCACCGTGGTTTCGCGCTGTCGCGCCACTTGGCTACGAGTTTCCGGTCAGCGCGGCGCTTCGTGCCCTCAAGTTTCACCGCCGTCTCGAATACGCGCCGGCCCTGGTGCCGCTCATGGTGGCGGCGTATCGTCGTGCCGCACTCGACTGCGATGCGATCGTGGCCGTGCCGCTGCACCCCATGCGGCACGCCAGCCGGGGTTTCAACCAGGCACAGGAGCTGGCCCGTCCGATCTCCAGGTCTCTCGAGCTGCCGATCCTGTCCGGCGTGTCGAGGGCGCGCCGCACCCGGCCGCAGTCGGGCCTCGATGCGATTGCGCGCCGGCGCAATCTGGAAGGGGCGTTTCGCGTCGGACGTCGGCCCGAGAGCGCACACGTGCTGATCGTCGACGATGTCATGACGACGGGAGCAACCGTCGCCGAGCTGGCCGTTTGCCTCAGGCGTTCGGGTGTTGAGCGGGTCAGCGTGCTGGCGGCGGCCCGCCGGTCGACTGTCGCCGCTTCAGGTGCTGCCGCCGGGCGTGAACGTGTAGTGCAGGACTATCCCGAGAAACACGACGAGCCCGATCACGTGGTTCTCGAGGAAGGCCTTGAAGCAGCCTTCCCGATCGCGCCCGCGCGCCAGCCACAGGTGCCGGGCCATCAGGAGCGCCGCCAGGAGAACCGATCCGTAATACCAGGCACCGAGATCCGCGCGCGCGCCGATGAGTATTAACGCAAGCAGCATGATGCCCTGCAGCGCGCCTATGACGAACAGATCCATATCGCCGAACAGGATTGCCGTGGATTTGACGCCGATCTTGAGGTCGTCTTCGCGGTCGACCATGGCGTAGAACGTGTCGTAGATGACGGCCCAGATCAGCGCCGCTGCGAAGGTCAGCCAGGCAAGCTCCGGTGTGCTGCCCGTCTGTGCCGCAAATGCCATCGGCACGGCGCAGCCGAACGCGGCGCCCAGCACGAATTGCGGGACCGAGACGAAGCGTTTGATGAAAGGGTAGACGATCGTCAGCAGCGCCGCCGCAGCGGCGATGATTTGCGCCTGCCGGTTGAGCATGCTCGCAAGGCCAATTGCAACCAGCCCAAGGGCGGCAAACAGCACGAGCGCTTCGAGCGGATGCACGGCACCGCTCGCAATCGGTCGGGCCCGGGTGCGTTCGACGTAGGGGTCGATATTGCGGTCGGCAAAATCGTTGAGCACGCAGCCCGCCGAGCGCATGACCAGCACACCCAGCACAAACACGATGAACAGGCCTTGATCCGGGTGGCCGGCACCGGCCAGCCACAGCGCCCACAGCGTAGGCCACAGGAGCAGCCAGAAGCCGATCGGCTTGTCGAGGCGCATCAGGCGTCCGTACTGCTTGAGCTGCAGCAGAACTTCGGCGCGTATGGAATGGCTGGCAGCGTTTCTCACGGCCGTACCGTACCAAATCCGGGCGCCGAATCAGACACGCGTGTAGCGTCCCGCCTGGCTCAGCCAGCGGCGCACGATCGCGTTGGCGCGCTCGGGTTCGTTGCCGAGCAGTTTCTCGGCCGCAATCTGTACCTTCGGCATCAGGAACGCGTCGCGCACGAGATTGGCCACGCGGTACTCGGGTAGGCCGGTCTGCCGCGTGCCCATCAGATCCCCGGGACCGCGAAGTTCGAGATCGCGCTGAGCGACGAGGAAGCCGTCATTGGTGTCGCGCAGCACGGCGAGCCGTTCTTTCGCAAGCCGTCCCAGCGGCGAGCGGTACAGCAGCACGCAGTGGCTCTTGAGCTTGCCGCGACCGACCCGGCCGCGAAGCTGGTGCAGCTGCGACAAGCCCATGCGCTCGGCGTTTTCGATGATCATGAGGCTGGCGTTGGGCACGTCGACGCCCACCTCGATGACGGTCGTGGCAACCAGCAGCTGGATCCGGCCGTCCTTGAAGGCGCGCATTCCGCGCTCCTTCTCGGCCGTTTTCATACGGCCGTGCACGAGGCCCACGCGGACCTCCGGCAACGCTTCCGTCAAACGTTCGTAACGCGCCTCGGCAGCTTCGTGGTCCAGCGCCTCCGATTCCTCGATCAGCGGACATACCCAGTAGGCCTGCTGGCCGTCGGCGCATGCCCGGCGTACCCGCTCGACCACTTCGTCGCGGCGGCTTTCGGGGACGGCAATCGTGCCGACCGGCTCCCGCCCCGGCGGCAGTTCGTCGATGACCGACGTGTCGAGATCGGCGTAGGCGGCCATTGCGAGCGTGCGGGGAATCGGTGTGGCCGTCATGACGAGCTGGTGCGGATAACCCTGATCGCTTGCGCCCTTGTTGCGCAGCGCGAGGCGCTGGTCGACGCCGAAGCGGTGCTGCTCGTCGATCACGACGAGGCCCAGGCGTCGAAATTCGACCCCTTCCTGGAACAGCGCGTGCGTGCCGACCACGAGTCCGGCATTACCGGAGCGAATGGCGCCCAGCGAATCGCGCCGGGCCTGAGCCCGCTGACTGCCCGACAGCCACGCAGGCTGAACGCCCAGCGGCGTCAGCCAGTCCGAAAAGCTGCGGTAGTGCTGCTCGGCGAGTAGCTCCGTGGGCGCCATGACGGCAGCCTGCACGTCGTTGGCCAGTGCTTTGAGGCAGGCGATGGCGGCGACGACCGTCTTGCCCGAACCGACGTCACCCTGAATCAGGCGCATCATCGGATGCGGCACGGCAAGATCGGCCAGGATCTCGTTGACGACGCGAGTCTGCGCGCCCGTCAGCCGGAACGGCAGTGCCTCGATGAACGCGGCGACTTCCCGGTCACCGCCCTCAAACGGGACGGCTTTGTCGGTCCTTGCTGCGACACGTACGCGGCGCAGGCTCAGATAGTGGGCGAGCAGTTCCTCGAAGGCCAGTCGTTGCTGACATGGGTGGGTACCCGCGCCGAGCCGCGTGACGTCGGCATCACCGGGCGGTCGGTGCAGGTAACGAATGGCGTCGGCAAGACCGGGCAACGCCAGATCGGAGAGTATGTCTTCGGGCAACAGCTCCTCCGGCGTCTGCCGGTCCAGCCGGCGCAGCGCCTGATCCGTCAGGTTGCGCAGCCGGCCCTGCTGCACTCCCTCGGTCGCCGGGTAGTAAGGGGTCAGCGCATCCGAGCGCACCGGGTCCTCACCGCTTCTGAGCAGCCGGTATTCCGGGTGGATCATCTCGAGCCCTGCCGGGCCGCGGCGAACCTCGCCGAAACAGCTGATCCGTACCCCTGCCTTGAACTGGGCGGCCTGCGCCCTGGAGAAGTAAAAAAACCGTAGCGTCAGCTGGCCGCTGCCGTCGCCGATGCGGACCAGCAGCGAGCGCCGGCCGCGGTACACCGTTTCCGCCAGCAGTACCTCGCCGCAGACGAGACTGCGCGTTCCCGTCGTGAGCGCGCCAAGCCGCACGAGCTGGGTCCGATCCTCGTAGCGCAGAGGCAGCAGGAACAGGAGGTCCTCGACTTCGTAGAGCCCCAGCCTCTCGAGTTTTTCGGCGAGCGCCGGCCCGACGCCGGACAGCGCCGTCAGCGGGGCGCGCAGCGCATCCGACTCGGCGGTCAGTTTTGGCACGGCGCGGGTCAGCAGCGTGTACGGACGCTCAACGAAGCGACTCGCAGGCCCGCATCACAAGCTCAGGATGGCGTCGGCTTCGACATCGACGCCTTTCGGCAGCGCGGCCACACCCACGGCGGCGCGTGCCGGGTAGGGCGCCTCGAAATAGTCTTCCATGACCTTGTTGACCGTTGCGAAGTTGTCGAGATCGGTCAGAAATACGGTCAGCTTGACGGCGTCGTTCAGACTGCCGCCGGCGGCCGCTGCGACCGCAGCGAGGTTCTCGAAAACCTGCCGCGCACGTGCCTCGAAATCGCCGTCGACGACGGTCATCGTAGCGGGGTCCAACGGGATCTGGCCCGAGAGGAAAACCAGTTCGCCGCTTTTTATGGCCTGCGAATAGGTGCCGATCGCGGCGGGCGCGTCGTCGCTGTGAATGGGTGTTTTCATCGAAGCTCCGGGTTAGGGCCTTAAGAGACAGTGTGCGAGTGTTCCCCGCCAGTGCGGTCAGGCGCAGTCGCGGTTGACGCGAATGACGTTCGGCATGTTGCGTACGTTGCGCATGATACGCGCAAGGTGCGTGCGATCGCGTACCAGCAACAGGAACGACAGCACCGAGCAGTCGTCGTGACGGCCGAGTACTTCCACCTGTTCGATGTTCGAACCGCAGTCGCCGATCGTGGCTGCAACCTCCGCGAGCACGCCGGGTTTGTTCTGGGTGTCCGTCTGAATCTGGCTGTGGAATTCGCGTTTGACTTCCGGTTCCCAGCTCACTGCGATCCACTTCTCGGGCTGCTTGCGAAAGTTGATCAGGTTGCCGCAGCAGTTGCGGTGAATGACGATGCCCCGGCCGGAACTCAGGTAGCCCATGACGGCGTCACCGGGAATCGGATAGCAGCATTTCGCATAACTGACGACCATGCCTTCGGTGCCGGCAATGACGAGGTTGGCCGGCTCGGCGTCTTCGCTGCCGTTATCGCCCTGGCCGAGCAGCATGCGCGCCGTCAGCGGCGCGAGCCGCTCGCCGAGTCCGAGCTGCTCGAACAGTTCGGACGTGTTGTTGAGCCCCAGTTCGTCGAGTGCCTCTTTCATGCGGACTTTGCCGATCTTCCGCAACGAGGAATTCAGGTCTTTGAGCGACCGGTCGAGCAGCCGTTTGCCGAGGTCGATGGATTCGTTGGAGCGCAGGTTGCGCATGTGATGGCGAATGGCCGTGCGCGCCTTGGCGGTACGCACGAAGGTCAGCCAGTTGGGGTTGGGTTTTGCGCCACGGGCGGTGACGATCTCGACGGTCTGGCTGTTCTCCAGCGCCGTTCTCAAGGGGACCAGCGTGCGGTCGACCTTGGCAGCGACGCAACGGTCGCCAATATCCGTGTGTACCGCGTAGGCGAAGTCCACCGTTGTTGCACCCTTGGGCAACGGCATGATGTCGCCCTTGGGGGTGAATACGTAGATCTTGTCCGGGAACAGATCCACCTTGACCGTTTCGAGGAACTCCTCGGACGAGTCTTCGGCCTGCAGTTCCTCAAGCTTCGACAGCCAGTCGCGCGCGCGCCGCTGCGGCGTTGCGTCGGCGCGGTCTTCCGCTTTGTACTGCCAGTGCGACGCCACGCCGGATTCCGCCACCCGGTCCATCTCCCGGGTGCGGATCTGGACTTCCAGCGGCAGCCCCTTCGGCCCGAACAGCGTCGTGTGCAGGGACTGGTAGCCGTTGACCCGCGGGATGGCGATGTAGTCCTTGAAACGCCCCGGCATGGGTTTGTAGAGACCGTGCACGAGACCCAGCACCTGGTAGCAGCTGGTCACGTCGTCGACGATGATCCGGAAGCCGTAGACGTCGACCACGTCGGACAGCGTGCGCTTTTTCTCCGACATCTTCCGGTAGATGCTGTACAGGTGTTTTTCCCGGCCGATGACGTCGCCGGCAATACCCTCGTCTGCCAGCGCGCGACCGAGTTCCTCGGAAATTTTTCGCACGATCTGCCGCTGGCTGCCCTTGCTGCGCCGGAGTGCCTTGTCGAGCACTCGGTAGCGCATCGGATAGAGATAGCGAAAGCCCAGATCCTCCAGGTCGACCTTCATGCGGTTGATGCCGAGGCGGTTGGCGATCGGCGCGTAAATGTCGAGGGTTTCGCGCGCTATGCGGCGCTGCTTGTCGGTGGGCATTGCCGACATGGTCTGCATGTTGTGCAGCCGGTCGGCCAGCTTGACCAGAATGACGCGTATGTCCTCGATCATCGCCAGCATCATCTTGCGGAACGATTCCGCCTGCGCCTCGGCGCGGCTCCGAAACTGGATCTGGTCGAGTTTGCTGACGCCGTCGACGAGTGCGGCGACCTCGGCGCCGAAGCGCTCCGTCAGGTCCTCGAGCGTGGCATCCGTGTCCTCGACGACGTCGTGCAGGAGCGCCGCAACGATGGCTTCGACGTCGAGATGCATGCGGCCAAGCTGTTGGGCAACGGCCACCGGGTGGGTTATGTAAGGCTCACCGGTTTTACGCGTCTGGCCCTCGTGCGCGTCGGCGCCGAACTGGTAGGCGCGGGCTACGGTGTCGATCTGTTTCGGCGGGAGATACGACTCGAGATCGGTCAGGAGTGCGCGCAGACCGTTGTCGCCGCCCAGTGCCGGCGGCAGTTTCGACAACAATGTTGCGGCGTATCCCATAAGAACCCACTATCGCGCGCCGCTCGCCCGCACTGCGGTCGGCGGCTCGTTCGAGACAGGCTTCAATAATAACCACGAAACCCGCCCCGCAAACCAGACAAACCTCGCTTTTTGTTTACGGTTGGGTTCCCGTTCGGGTTTTCAAGCGACCGGCGGGACGGCGGGTCGTTTGTCGGCAGGGATCACCGGTACGGATGACCGGCGATCCGGCAGATCAGTCGCCGATCGAAATGCCGCGCAGCGGCGGCAACAGGTCTTCGCCGTGTGTACCGCTCTCCGCGGCCAGCAGGTCTTCTGCGGCAGGCTGTTCGATTTCGTCCAGGATGGCCGGGGTGACGTGGCCCTCGGCGATCTCCCGGAGCGCAATGACGGTCGGTTTGTCGTTCTCGAGTTCGACCATCGGTTCGGCGCCGTGCGCAATGCGCCGCGCGCGTTTGGCGGCGACCAGCACCATTTCGAAAATGTTGTCGATGTTGTCCAGGCAGTCTTCTACGGTAATTCGAGCCATGTCTGTATTGGATCCGGTTACTTTGTCAATTCACTATCGGCGCTGTAGCTCCCGCAGCCGTCTTGCGGCTCTGGGGATGGCTTCTGCGCCCGCAGAACAGCACTCTAAGCGGCCGTCGCAGCGCCGCCAAGCCCTTATTCCAAATTGTTATAAGCCGACGATATCGGCTATCCGGTCCTTGAGCGCCGGGTTGTCGGTTGCGTGTGCGGCACCACCGCCGGCCAGCACCGACTCGAGATCGGTGACGGCGCGGTCCAGATCGTCGTTGACGATCACGTAGTCGAATTCGTCCCAGTGCGACATGTCGGACATCGCATCGCGCAAACGCCGCTCGATGACGGCGTCGCTGTCGGTGCGGCGATCCCTGAGCCGCCTCTCGAGTTCGTGCCGCGACGGCGGCAGTATGAATATCGAGCGGCTGTCGGGCATGGACTCGCGGACCTGCCGGGCACCCTGCCAGTCGATCTCGAGAATGACGTTGTGCTGCTCCGCAAGGTGCTGCTCGACCTGTGCGCGAGAGGTGCCGTAGTGATTGTCGAACACCAGCGCGGATTCCAGCAATTCGCCGTTCGCTTTCAGTTCGAGGAACTCGGCCTCGTCGACAAACAGATAGTCAACGCCGTTGGCTTCGTTGCGGCGCTGCGGACGCGTCGTGTAGGAAATCGAGAAGCGCAGCTCGGGGTTGTTGCGCGTCAGCGCGTGCACCAGCGTCGTTTTGCCCGCACCCGAGGGCGCGGCAAGCACATACAAGGCCGGTCCGGCCGAGCTATTGCCATTCGACATAGGGTCATTCGACATTCTGAATCTGCTCGCGCATCTGTTCGATGAGTACTTTGAGTTCGACGGCTGCACGGGTCGTTTCCGCATCCGCCGACTTGGAAGCCAGCGTGTTGGCTTCGCGGTTGAGTTCCTGCATCAGGAAATCGAGTCGCCGGCCGACGGCTTCTTCGCGCTCGAGCGTATCCCGGATTTCGGTGACGTGACTTTCGAGCCGGTCGAGTTCTTCCTCGACGTCGAGTTTTTGTGCGATCAGCGCGAGTTCCACTTCGAGACGCCCCGGATCGGCGGCCACGTCCAGCTTGTCGACCCGCTCCCGCTGCCGCAGGCGCACGGCCTCGAGCACCTCCGGCATGCGTTTGCGCACCGATCCCGCAATGGCCAGTACGTCGCTGACGCGCGAGCTGAGCATGCCATGTATGCGTTCGCCCTCGCTGCGCCGCATGCCGTTGATCGATGCAAGCGCACGGGCGAGCAGTTCACCCGCTTGCGCGAACAGCGGCTCCAGATCGAGTTCGCGCGGCTGCAGCACACCGGGCCAGCGCAATATGTCAACCGGATTCACGGCGCCGTAATCGTGGCTCGCGGCGCGGAGTTCCTCCACGCGGGTCGTCAGCACGCTCACGAGCTCGCGGTTCAGGAGCAGGTCGGTCTGACTCGCCTCGGCGCGCCGGAAGTAGAGTCCGCACTCGACCTTCCCGCGTCTGAGTGATTGACTGGCCAGCTGGCGAAACGCCTGTTCTTCCGCCTTGAGTTCCTCGGGCAGCCGGAACTGCACGTCAAGGTAGCGATGATTGACGGCTTTGATTTCCCAGGTGAGCGTGCCGAAATCGGTCTCCAGCGCTTCTCGCGCGAAACCGGTCATACTGTGTAACATGGACGTCGTGTCTCCGGATCTGCCGTATCGGTCACGGTTTTATGGGCAGGTTGGCGGGCATAATAATCGGCTGGTGGCCTGTGCCGCCAGCCGCAACCGCGCGATTCTATAGCCTCTGTCCGCGTACTCGCCAGCCGGACGGGCATCAGACGATCGGCGGACAAGATGGCGGACAAGATCGATAGACAAGTATCGACAGACAAACCCGGATTGCCCACCGATTGGGTCATCGATTGAATGTGCATGAACCCGAATCGAACGAGCTTCCGTTTCCTGCCGCTGGAGCGCTGCCTTTGAATGTTGAGTACGCCAAGGTATCGGCGCTTGGAGATCGCACCGACAACCAGGACCGCGCTGCAGTGGTCGTCGCGGACAACGCGGTAATGATGCTCGTGTTCGACGGCATGGGGGGGCACTCCGACGGTGCGCGCGCCGCGGAAACCGGTATTTCCGTCGTGCAGGAACTGTTCATGGCATCGTCGCTGCCCATTTTCGATCCGCAGGGTTTCCTCTACATGGCGCTGTCGCGGGCCCACGATTCGGTCGTCGATCTCGGCCAGGGGGTTGCCGTCGATTTCCGGCCGCGCGCCACCTGCGCGATCTGCCTGATCCAGGAGGCCGGCGCGTTCTGGGCCCACATTGGCGACAGCCGCATCTATCACGTCCGCAACGGCGAGGTCCTCACCCGTTCGCGCGACCACAGCCATGTCGAAGTGCTGCTGCAGGAAGGCGCCATTACCGAAGAAGAGGCGCTGGACCACCCGATGCGCAACTTCGTCGAGTGCTGTATCGGCGGCGACTCGCCGGTGCCGGACATGAGCATTACCGCAAGAACCGCGCTCGAGCCCGGTGACGTGCTGCTCGCCTGCAGCGATGGCCTCTGGTCGGGGCTGACCGACAGCGCCATGGCCAGTATTGACGCAACCGACAACGGCAGTCTGTCGGACAATCTGAAGCGCCTGAGTCTCAAGGCATTGAACGCAAACTCGCCGTACAGCGACAATACGACCGGTACCGCCGTGCGCTGGCTGGGTGACTGACGATATCGGCACCTGGACGGCCCGGCGTCGAACGCCAAACCTCTGAGGAGAGACACAGATGCGACCCAGTGGTCGCGAAGCCAGCGAGCTTCGCCCGGTCCGGTTTACCCCGGATTTTACTCGTCACGCCGAAGGCAGCGTCCTCGCGGAATTCGGCGATACCCGTGTATTGTGCACCGCCAGCATCGAGACCCGCGTGCCTCCCTGGCTCCGGGGTAAAGGCTCGGGCTGGGTGACCGGCGAGTACGGCATGTTGCCGCGCGCAACCCACACGCGGTCGCAGCGGGAAGCCGCGCGCGGCAAACAGAGCGGCCGCACGCAGGAGATTTCCCGCCTCATCGGCCGCAGCCTGCGCTCCGTCGTGGATCTCGAGGCGCTGGGTGAGCACACCGTAACCCTCGACTGCGACGTGCTGCAGGCGGACGGCGGCACGCGCACGGCGTCGATCAGCGGTGCCTGGCTTGCGCTCGCGATTGCGCTGCGCGACTTCGAGAAGGCCGCCCGTCTGAAGCGCAGTCCGTTGCACGGACAGGTTGCGGCCATTTCGGTGGGCATCTATGCCGGGGTGCCGGTGCTCGATCTCGACTACGCCGAAGATTCCGACGCAGAGACCGACATGAATATCGTCATGAACGAAGCCGGGGGGTTCATCGAAGTGCAGGGTACGGCCGAAGGGCACGCATTCACGGCCGACGAGTTTTCCGCAATGATCGAACTCGCAAGGAACGGTATTGCCGACGTCATCGTCGCGCAGAACACCGTTCTCGATAGCAAATAGGCTGATGCCGCTGCCGTCGAAAATCGTCTTCGCGAGCGGCAACCGCGGCAAGCTGGCCGAGGTTTCGCGTCTGCTCGCAACCTACGGCGTCGACGTCGTTCCGCAATCCAGTCTGGGCGTCGAGGACGCCGTCGAGGACGGCGAGACTTTCGTCGAAAACTCGCTGATCAAGGCGCACCACGCAGCGGAGCGAAGCGGGCTGCCCGCCATTGCCGATGACTCGGGCCTCGTCGTGGATGCCCTCGACGGAGCGCCCGGCGTGCACTCGGCGCGGTACAGCGGCCCGGATGCCACCGATGCCGGCAACATCGACAAGCTGCTGGCCGCGCTGGCCGGGACCGCCGACGAACGGCGCAGTGCCGCGTTCCATTGTGCGGCTAGTTTCGTGGATCCCGCCGGCGGCGAACCGCTGGTGGCCGAGGGCGTGTGGCGCGGGCGTATTCTCGAGGCGCGGCAGGGTGAGGGCGGTTTCGGTTACGACCCCGTGTTTTTCGATCCCGTTTCCGGCAAGAGCGCGGCGCACATGAGCGCCGGTGAAAAGAACGCCGTCAGCCATCGCGGGCAGGCGCTCGAGAAACTCGTCGCGGCAATCGAGGCCCGCTACGGTAGCCAATGAAACCCGCCGACGTGCCGCTCTCCCTGTACCTGCACCTGCCGTGGTGCGCCAGGAAGTGCCCGTACTGCGACTTCAACTCTTTCACGGCGCACACGACCCCGCCGCGCGCCCGCTATGTCGACGCCGTGATCCGCGACCTCGAGCAGGTGAGTCACGAAGCCGAGGGCCGGGAACTGCTCAGCGTCTTCATCGGCGGCGGTACGCCGTCGCTGTTTTCGCCGGCCGAAATCGGGACCTTGATCGCCGCCGTACGTGCGCGCTTCGAGCTTCCGGCCGGCGCCGAGATTACGATGGAGGCCAATCCCGGCACGGTCGACTGCGGCAGCCCCGCGGGTTATCTCGAGGCCGGCGTCAACCGCCTGTCGGTTGGCGCCCAGTCGTTCAGCGCGGCGGCACTGTCCGTGCTGGGCAGGATTCACACGCCGGAGGCCATTGCCGATACGTTCCGTGCGGCGCGCGACGCAGGATTCGACAACATCAACCTGGATGTCATGTACGGTCTGCCGGGGCAGGACGTCGATGCGGCGCTGGACGATCTCCGGCAGGCCGCCGGGCTCGGGCCGGAGCACCTGTCCTGGTACCACCTGACGCTGGAGCCGAACACGGTATTCCATCGCCGGCCCCCGGAAGGGCTGCCCGACGAGTCGCTGGCGGCGGATATTCAGGAGGCAGGACAGGCAGCGCTCGAGGGTTTCGGTTTCAGTCAGTACGAGGTGTCCGCCTGGGCGGCGGCGCCGGAAAGGGAGTGCCGGCACAATCTCAACTACTGGCGGTTTGGCGATTACCTGGCCGTAGGCGCCGGTGCGCACGGCAAGCTGACCCGGCCGGAAGGCGTGTTCCGTTACGTGCGGCCCGCAAATCCCGAGGCGTACATGCGGTTTGCCGAGACCTTGGTTGCCGATTCGCCAGGCAGCGCCGCGGAACTCACGGCGTGCAGCGCCGACGATCTCGTCTTCGAGTTCATGCTGAACTCGCTGCGCCTCACCGAGGGGTTTACGCTCGGCGGTTTCGAGGATCGAACCGGTCTCGATTCCAGCGTGCTGGTCCGAAAGCTCGAGCGTCTTCGGGGAAGGGGGCTCATGGAGCGTCGTACGGGTGGGCATTTCGTGCCGACCGCCCTTGGGCGCTCGTTTTTGAACGACGTCATGGCCGAGTTTCTGCCGTCCGGACCGGCTTCCCGGCGTGTATAGCGCCGGGCTTTGCCACCGGACTTATTCACATCGCGGCGCGTTGCGCTGTATTTTTAGTGTGAACTACGTCTCATCTCAGTTTTTGTGTAGAAAACCTACTGTAACCCATTGTTATAAAAGGGTTTCACAAAATGGCCATAAAATAGACATATTAAGAACGGTGCTTGAAAATCCGCACCTTATGGCACTCGTTCAATTTTCTTCCACAACCTTATCCACAGCTTCTGTGGATAATTGTGCCGGCCCGTTGAAAGCGTCGAGAATGCCCATATTCAGGGTTGCAGCCAGACAGTCTTAGGCTTATATTACGCGCCCTTTTGCCTGGGCCGACCCCACCGGGAGACCTCCAATGAAAGCCGATATCCATCCCAACTACGCCGAAATCAAGGTGACCTGTAGTTGCGGCAACGAGTTCACGACCCGTTCGACGCTCGGCAGTGATCTCGCGGTAGAGGTGTGCTCGTCCTGTCATCCGTTCTACACGGGCAAACAGAAGATCGTCGACACCGGCGGCCGCGTGGACAAGTTCCGCAAGAAATACGGCATGGCGAAGTAGCGCTCGCTGCCTCCGCCGCTACGATCCTCACGACAACACTCTGCTGCTGCCCGCGCCCCTCGCGGCGTGTGATCTATCCTCGTGCCGGCCGTTTTTTGCGGTCGGCACGTTGCGTCGTGGCCCGTTGCGGTTACGACTGACACCATTTTCTAGACTAAAGTCCCGCCGCAAAAGCCGGGCGTATTTGCTAAAATCCCGGTTGCCTTGCGAGAACCAAAGCAATAACTGCAACTCGCAGACCGCCCGATCCGCGGTCCGGGGAGTCTCACGTAGCAACCCGTCTGCACACAATGCCTTCAGGCCTTGTGATTCAGCGCCGTGTGGTCTGTGCGCACCGTCCGAGAAAAACGAGGAAGTCAATGAGCCAGGATGCCTATCGCCTAATTAGCCCCGCCGGAAAAGAGACCGAACTGCCCGTGCTATCGGGAACGACGGGTCCCGATGTCATCGACATTATCAAGTTGTATCGGGAACAGGGCGTGTTCACCTACGACCCCGGCTTTGTCGCCACCGGCAGCTGCTCCTCGGACATCACCTACATCGACGGCGAGAACGGCGTGCTCATGTATCGCGGTTATCCGGTCGAACAGCTTGCCGAACACTCGAACTTCATCGAGGTGTGCTACCTCTTGCAGCATGGCGATCTGCCGACGGCCGAGCAGCTCTCGGAGTACGACAGCACGATCCGTTATCACACGATGCTCAACGAAGGCATGCTGAGTTTCTTCAAGGGCTTCCGCTACGACGCGCACCCGATGGCCATGCTGTCCGCCGTCGTCGGTTCCATGTCGGCGTACTATCACGATTCCACCGACGTCTCCGATCCCGAACACCGGGATATCTTCGCGCATCGAATTCTCGCCAAGCTGCCGACGATTGCGGCGGCCGCGTACAAGCTGAACATCGGCCAGCCGTTCATCTACCCGCGCAACGATCTCAGCTATTGCGAAAACCTGCTGCACATGCTGTTTGCGGTGCCGGCGGAGGACTACGAGATCGATCCAGTCGCCGCCGAAGCGCTCGATCTCCTGTTCATTCTGCACGCCGATCACGAGCAGAACTGTTCGACCTCGACCGTGCGCATGGCGGGCAGCTCCGGCGCGAATCCGTACTCGGCGATTGCTGCGGGCATTTCCGCACTGTGGGGGCCGGCGCACGGCGGCGCCAACGAAGCGGTGCTCGACATGCTTCAGGAGATCGGCGACGTCAGCCAGATCGGCAAGTACGTCGACAAGGCCAAAGACCGCGACGATCCGTTCCGCCTGATGGGTTTCGGGCACCGCGTCTACAAGAATTTCGATCCTCGCGCGACGATCATCCGCGAAATGTGCCACAAGGTACTCGCAAGACTCGGCCGGCAGGACACGCCGCTTTTCGATCTTGCGCTGGAACTCGAACAGGTGGCGCTCAAGGACGAGTACTTCATCGAGAAGAACCTGTATCCCAACGTCGACTTCTACTCCGGGATCATCTACCGCGCGCTGGGTATTCCGACGTCGATGTTTACGGTCATGTTCGCCATCGGCCGCTCGGTCGGCTGGACGGCGCACTGGCGCGAGATGATCTCCGATCCGAAGGGCAAGATCAGCCGTCCGCGGCAGCTTTATACCGGCCCGGGACAGCGCGAATACATCGGTATTTCCGACCGTTAGGTGTCAACCCGTCCCCCGGGGACGGGTTCAGCGCCGCTCCGGTCCGGGCGCGGCGCCGTCGCCCAGCAGGGTTTCGACGGCCTGTGAATCGGCGCGCCGCATGGGCCGCCCGTCGATCGGACTGATCGGCGCCTGTCTGAGTCCATCGAACGGAAACACCGTGGCTTCCACCGTGGCATCTTCGTGCGGGAAGCGAAAACCGGCGTAGACCTCGACCTGTCCGCGGCGGCTTTTCAGACGGCGCTCGTAGGAGCGGTAGCGGACGCCCCGGTCCGCGAGCGAAAAGGCCACGGTCTCGGCACTGTCCGCAAACACGTGCAGATTGACGGCCGAGTGCTCGTCGGCGGTCCCGTTGAGTACCGGCCCGACGAGGCGCGGTTCGAAATCGTCCAGCATTCGCATGGCCGACAACGCGATCGCACGCATGTCGGCCAGGTATTCGGTGTGCTCGTCTCCGCCGAAAATCTTGTGGTGCTCGACGACCGCCACCTCGATCTCCGCGTTGCCCGGCAGCGAGCCGCGGTTATCGAGGCCGAGTCGCTCGGCTGCCTTCAGTTTGGCCGCTCTGTAATCCCGCAAGCCCTGTTCGACGATGAGTCTGGCGGCTTCCTGGGCAACCAGTTCGCGGGCGCGATCCGATTCGATTTTCTTCGCCATATCCTGCGCGTCTTCCGGAGAGAGGGTCCGCGGCCACAAGGGCGCAGAACTAAAGGTGGGCGAAACGCCGCCGGCGAGCCCCGTTCAGAACAGCGGTTCCTCGTTCTCTTCCTCGAGGCTCTCTTCTTCCGGGACGGGCTGTTCGGCACCGGGTTGTTCGCTGCCGGGTGTGGTCTGCGGTTCGTCCGGTTCGTCGAACAGGCCACCCAGACCGTCTGCATCGTTATACAGATCGGGGGCGGCTTCAACCGTCTCACAGCGCGGCACGCGGCCGACCTCGAAGACTTCGAAGCTGACGTTGGTCTGGCCTGCGCGGGCGGGGCAGCCCGTTTCCCGGTCGATCTTCACCGAGACGATCCCTTCGGGCATGGGCAGGCTGTGCTCCGCGACGCCGCTGTAGGCGATTCTCGAGAAGTCGATCCACACGGGCAGCGCCGTTCGCGAGCCTTCCTCGCCCGGGCCGAGCGGCGAGTCGTCGTCGTAGCCCACCCACACGATGCTGGCGAGATCGGCGTTGAAGCCGCCGAACCACGCGTCGCGGCGGTCGTTCGAGGTGCCGGTCTTGCCGGACAGATCGCGCCGCCCGAGCGACATGGCGCGGCGTCCGGTGCCGCGGCGGATCACGTCGCGCATCATGTCGCTCACCAGGTACGCGTTCTGCGCGGACACGGCCCGCGGGGCAGCGTTGACCAGGGCATAGAGTTCGGGCGCTTCCGTAGCGTCCGGCCGATAGTCGAGCAGTGCCTCGAGCGGCAGATCCGGTAAACCGCTGGCCACGGTGCCGTCGTCGCCGTTGTTCCGTACGCGGCGCGGTGACGTGTCGCGGGTTTCGCAATCGCCGCAGGCCACCACGGGCTCGGCACGGTACAGGATGTCGTTCTCGGGCCCGTAGATCGCGTCGATGACGTAGGGCTTGACCGCAAAACCGCCGTTGGCGAGCGTGGCGTAAGCCTGTGCCATATCGAGCGGAGATGCGCTGCCGGCGCCCAGCGCCAGGGATCCGTTGCGCGGCAGCGCAGCATCGTTGAAGCCGAAACGGGCAATGTGGCGCACCGCGTTGCCAACCCCGGTCTCGAACAGCAGCAGTCTGACCGATACCAGGTTCATCGACCGCACCAGCGCTTCGCGCAGGCGCGTCGGGCCGTAGAAACGCCCGCTGTAGTTGATCGGGCGCCAGACCGCCTCGAGTTCCGACGAGTTGATGACGACGGGTGCATCGAGCACCACCGTTGCCGGCGTGTTGCCGTGTTCGAGGGCGGCCGAGTAAATGAACGGTTTGAACGAGGAGCCCGGCTGGCGGTAGGCCTGCACGACGCGGTTGAACTTGTTGAGCGCAAAGTCGAAGCCGCCGGAGAGACTCGTGATGGCGCCGTCGTACGGGTCGAGCGAGACGACCGCGGACTGCGCGACCGGCAGATTCGACAGCGCCCAGAAGCCGGCGCTGGTCGGCATGACGTACACGAGGTCGCCGACGGCAACCACCTCGTCGGCCGTGGCGGGCTCCGGGCCGGTCGTCTCGGCGTCGATACGGGGTTTGGCCCAGGAGAGCCCGGCCCAGGGAATGCGGTCCTCGTGGCCGTCGGCGAAGCGAATCGACGCACTGTTGTCGTCGTTGACGGCAACCACCAGCGCTACGCTCAAGCCGCCGGGACCGTACTGGCCGAGCGCCTGGATAATCTCCTCGGGCCATTCCATCGGCGGGCCCGACAGCGCCCCGGGCTCGAGTTCGAAACGCGTGATCGGGCCAATGTAACCGCGCCGTCGCGTGAAACTCAGGAGGCCGTTGCGCAGCGCGTAGTTGGCGGCGGTCTGCAGCCGCGAGTCCAGCGACGTGACCACCTGATAGCCGCCCGTGTACGCCTCTTCGCCGTACCGCTTGACCATCTCGGCGCGCACCATCTCCGAGACATACGGTGCGTTGAGTTCGACGGCCGTCCCGTGCAGCGTCGATTCCATGGGCCAGGCGACGGCGTCCTCGTACTCCGCGCGGTCGATGAATTCGAGGGCGAGCATCCGGCCGAGGACGTAACCGCGCCGCCGCTCGGCGTTGGTTGCGCTGCGGACCGGATTGTAGCGGGACGGCGCCGGCAGGAGGCCTGCCAGCGTTGCGGCCTCGGCCACGTTGAGGTCCTCGAGCGGCTTGTCGAAGTACACGCGCGCGGCTGCCGCCACGCCGTAGGCCCGCTGGCCGAAGAACATCTTGTTGAGGAACAGCGCCATGATCTGTTCCTTGGTGAATTCCTGTTCGATCTTGTAGGCGAGATACGCCTCGAGGAGCTTGCGCGTGAGGAGGCGGTCGCGGGACAGGAAATAGTCCCGCGCGAGCTGCTGCGTGAGCGTGCTGCCGCCCGCCGTGACTTCGCCCGTGGACACCAGCTGAAAAACCGCGCGCAGGACCCCGACATAGTCGATACCGGGGTGCTCGAAGAAGCGCCGGTCCTCGGCGGCGATGAACGCCTCCACGACGTGCGCCGGCACGTCCTCGTATTCAATGAGTTCGCGGCGCCGCTGGCCGATTTCCTCGATCAGGCGGCCGTCGCGGCTGTAGATTCTGAGCGGAATCTGCAGCGGGATATCGCGAATGGTGCCGGCCTCGGGAAGGATGGGCCGTACATAGTAATAAGCGCCCGTAAGTGCACTCATGACGCCCGTCAGACCGGCAAGGCTGAGGCCCAGGGCCACGATGCCCAACCGTATCCAGCGCCTGCGCGACTTGTGACGGGGTTCTTTGTTCACTTTGGAAGAGTCTTGCATAGTCGCCTGCGTTTCCGGCCAAACGCCGCGGATAGAGTCATAAAGGCTTCGGGGGCCGTCACAGTACAGTTTGAGCGCCACGATATTCGCAAACCGTGCGCAAAAAGTGGCAATTCTGTGGCAAGGGCCCCAAGCGACGGTGAATGATAGCGACGCTGGCTCGATCATGGCAATGCCCGCCGTCGCAGGGTGGTCGGGGTCCCGTAGAAACCCGGTACCGCGCCGTTACAGGCTTTGACGGAAGGGCTATATGGCGCGGCTTCGAGGGCCCGCATGAAGTCACGGTGCTAAGCGCCGACCAGTTCACGGAATTTAGGCCTTAAGCGGCAGTAGCATGGCGGTGGCTGGATCGTGAATCGCTTCACGTTTTATTTAACATTTTGTTGATATATAGTTAAATCGCGTTGCTGAGACCTAAGCTAGTTTTGACTCGCAACTTACCGACATAGAAGGAAAAAAACGTGCTTTTCGGCAAGAAAACTCAACCTTTGTTGGGCCTCGATATCACGACCTCGTCGGTCAAGCTCATAGAGCTGTCGCAAAGCGGCAAGCGTTATCGTGTCGAGTCCTACTCCGCGGAGCCGACTCCGCCCAGTTCGGTGAGCGAAAAAGCCATAGTGGATGCGAAGGCGGTCGGCGAAGCCATACGGCGCGCCGTGAAGCGCGCCGGCGCCAAGGCGACCGACGTTGCGGTTGCCATTAGCGGCGACGCAGCGATCACCAAAGTGATCCAGATGCCTTCGAGCCTTTCCGAGCGCGACCTGGAAGGTCAGGTCGAGATCCAGGCGGACCAGTACATACCGTTCCCGATGGAAGAGGTCAGCTTCGACTACGAGGTGGTCGGTCCGAACGAGAAGGACCCCGAGCTGATGGACGTGCTGCTGGTTGCCACCCGCACCGACAACGTCGACCAGCGACAGGCGGCGGTCAACGCGGCGGGCCTTGCGACCCAGGTGGTCGACGTCGAGGCGTTTGCGCTGGAAAACGCCTGTCAGCTCCTGAGCCATCAGATTCCCGACAGCGGCATCGGACAGTCGGTTGCCGTCGTCGACATCGGCGCCAGCAGCACGACGTTTTCCGTGCTCAAGGACCTGAAGGTCATCTACACGCGCGACTTCAACTTCGGCGGTCAGCAGCTCACCGAAGAAATCATGCGGACCTACGGCCTGTCGATGGAAGATGCCGGCCGCGCCAAGAAGCAGGGCGGATTGCCGAGCAATTACCAGCCCGAGGTGCTCGAGCCGTTCATCGACGACATGACGCAACAGGTGAGCCGCTCGCTGCAGTTCTACCTGGCTTCCGGCGGCGGTCGCGAACAACCGGACATGATCCTGGTGTGCGGTGGCTGCGCAAACATTCCGGGTATTGCCGACGTCATCTCCAGCCGCGTCGGTATTCCCACCGAAGTCGGCGATCCTCTCGGCCAGATGAAGATTTCTTCGAAAGCCAAATCACAGGGTGTCACCAAGGACGCCACCGCTCTACTGACGGCGTGTGGTCTCGCACTCAGGAGCTTCGACTAAGATGCCACGCATTAACCTACTTCCCTGGCGCGAGGAAGAGCGCAAAAAACGCCAGCGCGATTTCGGCATCGCAATGGGCGGCGCGGTTGTCGCCGGTATTGCCGTCGTCATGGCCACGATGTTCGTCTTCAATTCCATGATCGATGCCCAGGAGCGCCGCAACGCCAGGCTGACCGAGGAGATTCGCGAACTCGAGAAGAGCATCGAGGAAATCGACGATCTCGAACGGCAGAAGGAACGTCTGCTGGCGCGTATGGAAATCATCGATCAGCTGCAGAAGTCCCGTCCCGAGATCGTGCACCTGTTCGACGAGATCGTTCGCCAGCTGCCGGAGGGTGTGTATCTCACCGGCATGCGTCAAAGCGGGTCGCGCGTCGAACTGCGCGGCGTTGCTCAGTCCAGCACCCGCGTTTCCGCACTCATGCGGCAGATCGACGCGTCGGACTGGCTCGCGGATCCCGAGGTGGAACGCGTAGAGACGACCAGCGTTCGCGACAGCGGTTCGCGACAGGCTGAGTTCGTCGTCTATCTCAAACAAAAGAGCGGTAACGACGATGCCGCGGAGGGGCTCGAATGAACTACGTAGAAGAGCTCAAGAACCTCGACGTCAACGACATTGGCCGCTGGCCGCTCGTGTTTCGGGTGGCCGTCATCGTATTGACGCTGATAGCGGTCATCGGAGCCGGCGTCTATTTCACGATCATCGACAACAAACATCCGCAGCTGAAGCGCGTCCAGGCGGAAGAAGATTCGCTCATGGTCACCTTCGAGAACAAGCAGCGCAAGGCGGCCAACTACGACGACTACAAGGCGCAGCTCGAGCAGATCGAAAAGTCCTTCGGCACGATGCTCAGGCAGCTTCCCGGCGAGACCGAGATCCCCAGCCTGATCGTCGACATCTCACAAACCGGTCTGGCTTCGGGGCTGCAGGAAAAGCTCTTCGAGCCGCAGGGTGAGGTGCCGAAAGACTTTTACGCCGAGAAACCCATCAAGATCCGGCTGTCGGGCGGCTACCACGAGATGGCCAATTTCGTCAGCGGCGTCGCTGCCCTGCCGCGTATCGTCACGCTGCACAACATCAGCATAGCGCCGGAGAACGACGAGAGCTTCGACCAGCTCAGCCTGGAAGTGACCGCGCAAACGTATCGTTATCTCGAGGAGGCTCAGTAGCCATGGGTGCCAACCTCAAAAGCATCGTCCTGTTCGCCGTGTCCTCGCTACTGCTGACGGGCTGCAGCGCCAACATGGACGAGCTGGACAAATACATCAACGAGGTCAAGGCGCGGGACGGTGGCCGCATCGATCCGCTGCCCGAGATTACGCCGTACGAGATCTTTGTGTACCAGGCCGACGTGGAAGGCATACGCTCGCCGTTCACTCCGGACACGCCGCAGACGGCCGGCGGTCAGGCTGGCGGTGTGCGTCCCGACGTGGAGCGCATACGCGAGCATCTCGAAAGCTTCTCGCTCGACACGATGAGCATGGTCGGGACGCTGGACCTGGGCGGCACGACCTACGGTCTCGTGCAGACCTCGGACGGTCTCATTCACCGGGTCGTGCCGGGCAACTATCTCGGCCAGAACGACGGCCGGATCGTCTCGATTAGCACTTCGGAAATCGAGCTTGTAGAAATTATCTCTGACGGTATTGGCGGCTACATCGAAAGGGATGCTGCTATCAGTCTGTCGGACTGATACCTGAATGGAACTGGGAGTTACAAGAATGATGCTCAAATTCGAACGCAGAGCAGGTTACCGCGCCGCGGTAGTCAAGCTGGCCCTGGTCGCGCAGGCGGCGTTCCTCGCGCTCGGCGCCACGGCTGCAAGCGCGCAGGAAGGCAACCAGCTACAGGACATTCAGGTGCAGAGCCTCCCGGGAAATCGGGTTGAGCTGACACTCGTTATGAGCGACACGGCGCCCAAGCCGCTCGCCTTTACGATCGAGAATCCGGCACGTATTGCGCTGGACCTGCCGAACACGGCGCTGGCGCTCGAATCGCGTCGCCGCGACGTCAACCTGGGTCCGCTGGACACCGTGCTGACCGCCGAAGCCAACGGCCGGACTCGCGTCGTACTGAACCTCGACTCCATGGTTGCGTACGACACCCGCCAGGCCGGGAACACGCTGGTCGTGACCGTTGGCGGTGACAGTGACTACGATGCCGGTACCACCCAGTTCGCCGGCACGCCGTCACCGTCAGCCGCTCCGGCAATGAGCGCTGCGCCGGCCGGTGCACGGTCCATCGTCGGTGTCGATTTCCGCCGTAATCGCGATGGCGGCGGCCGCGTCGTCGTCAGCCTGACCGATCCGGGCACGCCCGTCGATATCCGCCAGGAGGGCGGTCGCGTGGTTGCGATATTCAAGGACACGGCACTGCCCGCGGAGCTGATGCGTCGCCTCGACGTCATGGACTTTGCGACGCCCGTGACGACCGTGGACACGCTGCGCACCAACATGGATACGCGGGTCGTGATTTCCGCAGACGGCAGCTACGAGCAGCTCGCGTACCAGTCCGACACGGAATTCACGATCGAAGTGAATCCGGTGACGGAGGTCGAAGAGCAGGGATCGTCACTGTTCTCCGAAACCAAAGAATACGAGGGTCAGCGTCTGACGCTGAACTTCCAGGACATCGAGACGCGCGCCGTACTGCAGCTTCTTGCAGAAACGTCGGGCAGGAACATTGTCGTTTCGGATACCGTACAGGGCAACGTGACGCTGCGTCTGCGCAACGTACCCTGGGATCAGGCTCTGGACATCGTCATGACCACCAAAGGTCTGGACATGCGCCAGAACGGTAACGTGATCATCGTTGCGCCTGCGGAAGAGATTGCCGCGCGCGAGACGGCGGATCTGGAAGCAAAGCAGGCCATCAGCGAACTCGAACCGCTGTATTCCGAGTTCATTCAGGTCAACTATGCCAAGGCGTCAGACCTTGCACTGCTCATTTCGGATACCGGCGGCGGTTCTGACGGCGGCACCATGCTGTCGGATCGCGGCAGCATTTCCGTCGACGATCGCACCAACACGCTGCTGATCCGAGACACGGCCGACCGACTGCAGGGTGTGCGCCGAATGGTCCGCACGCTGGATATTCCGATCAAGCAGGTGCTGATCGAAACGCGCATTGTTGTCGTCAACGACGACGTGAGCCGCGATCTCGGTATTCGGCTTGGCGTCACCGGTGTCGAAACCAACGGCAACGACGGCCTGACGGTCCTCTCCGGCAACGGGCTTGGCACTGCCACGGCCATTGGGTCTGCGCTGGACAATGCAGCCGATCCGGCTAACGGCACGTTCTTCCCGGTGGCCCTGGATTTGACCAACCGGTATAACGTCAACGTGCCGATCGACAACGCGGCAGGGTCGTTCGGTCTGGCGGTCCTCGACGGCAGTTATCTCGTCGATCTCGAGCTGACGGCACTGGCGACGGAGGGTCGAGGTGAGATTGTGTCGACACCCAGGGTCATTACGGCCAATCAGAAAGAGGCGCGTATCGAACAGGGTGTGGAGATTCCGTTCCAGCAATCGGCTTCTTCGGGCGCGACGACGGTACAGTTCAAGAAGGCGGTTCTGAGTCTTATCGTTACCCCGCAGATTACCCCGGACAACAACATCATCATGGATCTGCGGGTCAACAAGGACAGCGTCGGTCAGGTGATTTCGACGGGTGGACTCGGCGGAACGGTGCCGAGTATCGATACCCGCCAGGTCGAAACACAGGTGCTCGTTGCCGACGGCCAAACCGTCGTGCTGGGCGGCATCTACGAAACCGAGCGCCGCGAGACGATCAACAAGGTGCCGGTGCTGGGCGACATCCCGTTTGCCGGTGCGCTGTTCCGGAGCACGGAATTTGAAGACGATAAATCCGAACTGCTGATTTTCGTCACTCCGCGCATCCTCGAGGAAGGCGCAAAGCTCTATTAGGCGATGACACAGTTACGCCGTGGAAAAGCCAACCTTCGGGTTGGCTTTTCTTCTTGGGCGCGCTTGCCGATACTCTGTGCCCCCGATCACGCCATGCGACGCTCCGGCGCGTATGATTGATACCGCTACTCCTGTTCCGGGTTGCCAATGAAGTCGTCACAAAACCTGTTCCTGATCGGACCGATGGGTTCCGGCAAGTCGGCAGTGGGCCGTGCATTGGCGGCGAGCCTGCATCGGCCGTTTTTCGACAGCGACGACGTGATCGAGGAGCGGACGGGCGTCGACATTCCGTTCATCTTCGAGAAAGAAGGTGAAGCGGGCTTTCGGGCGCGCGAAGCGCGCGTGATCGCCGAGCTGACCGAGCGTGAAGGGATCATTCTCGCAACGGGCGGCGGCGCAATTATCAATACCGACAATCGCCAGCATCTCGGCGCACGCGGTTTTGTCGTCTATCTGTTTACCAGCGTGGATCAACAGCTCAAGCGCACGCACAAAGGCCGCGAGCGTCCGTTGCTGGCGAACCGCGGCGACCGCCGCAGCGTGCTGGAGGCACTCATGACCGAGCGTGAGCCGCGGTATCGCGAGATCGCCGATCTCGTTGTCGAGACCGACGCCCGCAAGGTCAGGGCGGTTGCTGACGAAATTCTCGAGAAGCTCCCCTAAAGGCGCCTGGAGGCGCTCACGGCATCGTTCCGGGTGACGCGGGCGGACTTCGGTTCGGCAACGGCTTTGAGGTAGTCTTCGCTTTCCCGGCGGGATGGCCCGCCCGGACGGGCACCGTACCAGGGCAGGAGCCATGACAGTTTCGAGAACAATCGACGTCGATCTCGGCGAACGGAGCTACCCGGTCGTCATAGGCCGCGGCCTCCTGGGCGGCGCCTACGAGCTGGCCGCTCACCTCGCGGGCGACGCCTGTTTTGTCGTCAGCAACGAAACGGTCGCGCCTCTCTACCTCGACACACTCACGGAGAGCCTGGGCTCGAAGGCGGTGGACAGCGTGGTGCTGCCGGACGGCGAGGCCCACAAGACGCTGACGACTCTAAGCCTGGTGCTGGACGCGCTGGTGTCCGCGAGGGCTTCGCGGAACACAACCGTAATTGCGCTTGGCGGAGGCGTCGTGGGCGACATTGCCGGGTTCGCGGCTTCCTGCTACATGCGCGGCGTGGGTTTTATCCAGGTGCCGACCACGCTGCTGGCACAGGTCGACAGCTCGGTCGGCGGCAAAACCGGCGTCAATCACACCGAAGGGAAGAACCTCATCGGTGCGTTCTACCAGCCGCAATGTGTGCTGATCGATACGGCGACGCTCGATACCCTGCCCGATCGCGAACTGTCCGCCGGACTGGCCGAGGTGATCAAGTACGGCGCGATTGCGGACGCCGGGTTTCTGGACTGGCTCGACACCAACATGGAGCGTCTTCTCGACAGAGACAGCGACGCCCTGGCTCATGCCATTTCCCGTTCCTGCGAACTCAAGGCGCAGATTGTCGCTGAAGACGAACGAGAGGCGGGGCGCCGGGCCATTCTCAATTTTGGCCACACCTTCGGTCACGCCATCGAACGCTGCCAGGGCTACGGCGATTGGCTGCATGGCGAGGCTGTCGCCGCCGGGATGCTAATGGCGGCGGAGCTGAGCGGGCTTGAGGCGACGGACGTTGCCCGCCTGCGCGAACTCATACGACGGGCACGCCTGCCGGTCGAGCCGCCTGCCATCGGCGCGGACGCCATGCTTGCGGCCATGGGTCTCGACAAAAAAGCCGTCGGCCGTCAGCTTCGTTTCGTATTGCTGGATGCTCCGGGCAGCGCCCGTCTGCGCGCGGATTACGATGAGGATCGCCTTGCGCAGGTTCTCGGGACCGCAACCTAAGTGCAGGAAAGGCTTAAAGCTGCGGCTTCGGAGGCGACCTCTCGCGGACGCCGCTATTCGGAGCCGCCCGCCGAGTATCGTGGCGAGTACCAGCGGGACCGCGACCGCATCGTGCATTCGACCGCGTTCCGGCGTCTTGTCTACAAGACGCAGGTGTTCGTCAATCACGAAGGCGATCTGTATCGCACGCGTCTTACACACTCGCTCGAAGTTGCCCAGATAGCGCGCACGGTCGCCCTGGCCCTGGGGCTTGCCGAGGATTTGACGGAGGCCATTTGCCTCGCCCACGACCTCGGCCATACACCGTTCGGGCACGCGGGTCAGGACACCCTCAATGACTGTATGCGCGACTACGGCGGCTTCGAGCACAATCTGCAGTCGCTGCGTGTCGTCGACCTGCTGGAGGCAAAGTACGCGGATTTCCCGGGCCTGAATCTCACCTTCGAGACACGTGAAGGCATTCTCAAGCATTGCTCGAAGAACAACGCCCGCGAACTGGGGGATGTCGGAGAACGCTTTCTGCAGCGCACGCTGCCGGGTCTCGAAGCTCAGCTGGCCGACGTTGCCGATTCGATTGCCTACAACAACCACGATGTGGACGATGGTTTTCGCGCGGGCCTTCTGAGCCTCGAGCAGCTGTGCAGTCAGCCGCTGTTCGAACGGGAGCACCGGATCGTCACGGACCGTTACCCGGATCTCGAGGACCGGCGTCTGATTTACGAAATCATTCGCAGGATGATCAACAGGGTCGTGACCGACCTGATCGAGACCAGCAGGGATCGCATCGAGGAAGCCGGCCCCCAATCCATCGATGAGGTTCGCCGCGCGGGCCGGAGGCTCGTCGGCTTCTCGCCTGACGTGGAGGCCCAGCATCTGGCGCTCAAGCGTTTTCTCAACGAGCATCTCTACAGCCACGAGCAAAAGCTCGCAATGACCGAAAAGGTGCAGAAGGTTCTGCGCGAGCTGTTTGCGGCGTACATGGATGACGTAACGGGCATGCCCGAGGAGTTCGCCGACGCCGCCAGGCAGGGGGACGAGTCCCGGCGGGCGCGCGTCGTGGCCGACTACATTGCCGGCATGACCGATCGCTACGCCCTGAAAGAGCACGAACGCCTTTACCCGCCGAAAGCGTAGGAATTTCCCGGGCGGCCCTCTAAAATACGCGCCGGCGTTCGATCGCCAGGCCCAATCTCGGAGATCCTCTACCGTGCAGCACAAAGACATACCGGCGGCAGACCGGCTGATTTTCGCCATGGACGTTCCGGACCGGGAGCGGGCGCAGGCGCTCGTGGAGGATCTCGGCGACGCCGTGCGCTTCTACAAGATTGGTCTCGAGCTGATGATGGGCGGTGAGTACTTCGAACTCCTCGACTGGCTCCTGCAGCGCGACAAGCAGGTATTCTGCGATCTGAAGTTCTTCGACATACCGGCAACCGTGGGTTCTTCGGTTCGCCAGCTCAAGGACCGCGGTGCAAGCTTCGTGACGGTGCACGGCAATCAATCCATCATGGAGGCTGCCGCCGAGCACAAGGGCAATACGCTCAAGGTACTGGGCGTCACGGTACTCACGAGCCTCGACCGCGGCGATCTCGACGACCTGGGTTTTGATTGCGACGTGGGCGAACTGGTGTTGTCGCGCGCTCGGCGCGCGCTCGAATCCGGCTGCGACGGCGTAATCTCATCCGGGCTGGAGGTGCCGCGGCTGCGGGAATTCGTCGACGACAAGCTGCTTGTGGTCACTCCGGGGATTCGGCCTGTCGACAACAAACCCGTGGGCGATCAGAAGCGCGTCGTCACCGTCGAGACGGCGTTTGCGAGCGGTGTCGACTACATTGTCGTCGGCCGCCCGATTCGTGACGCGGCGAGTCCGAGGGAGGCGGCGGAGGCCATACAGGCGTCGATTCAGGATGCGGTGAGCGCATGAGTGCGATCCTCGAAAACGACCTCCTGCTGCGCGCGCTCATGAAGCAGCCCGTGCCGCGTACGCCGGTATGGATCATGCGTCAGGCAGGCCGGTATCTGCCCGAGTACCGGGCGACCCGCGCGCAAGCCGGCGATTTCATGAGCCTGTGCCGCAACCCGGAGCTGGCCTGCGAGGTGACGATGCAACCGCTCCGGCGCTACCCGCTGGATGCGGCGATTTTATTCTCGGATATCCTGACCGTTCCGGACGCCATGGGTCTCGGTCTGTATTTCGAAACCGGCGAAGGGCCCAAGTTCGAGCGGCCCGTGCGTACGGCTGATGCCGTTCGCGACCTCAGGGTTCCGGATGTCGAGAAAGAGCTGGGCTACGTGTTCGAGGCCGTTCGCACGATCCGCCGGGAACTCAACGGCAAGGTGCCGCTGATCGGATTTGCGGGCAGTCCGTTTACCGTGGGTACCTACATGGTGGAAGGCGGGTCCAGCCGCGAGTTTCCGAGGATTCGGGCGCTGGCGAAGGAGTCGCCGGACGTGCTGGATCAGCTGATGAGCCTGATTGCCGAGACCACCGTCGAATACCTGAATGCGCAAATCGAAGCCGGGGCGCAAGCCGTGCAGATCTTCGATACCTGGGGTTCCGCGCTCGAGGCGGATGACTTCCGGCGCTTTTCGCTGGCGTCGATGCAACGGATCGTCGACGGCCTGATTCGTGAGAAGGACGGTCGTGCGATCCCCGTTATCCTGTTTACCAAAGGCGCGGGACCGCTACTCGAAGACCTCGCCGAGACGGGCTGTGACGCACTCGGTGTCGACTGGACGACGGAGCTTCAAGATGCGCGGCGCTACGTCAGCGACAAGGTGGCGCTGCAGGGCAACCTGAATCCGGCCACGCTGCGTGAATCGCCCGACACCATTCGGGCTGGTGTTGCGTCGACCCTGGCCAGTTACGGCAAGGGGCCCGGCCACGTTTTCAACCTGGGGCACGGCATCACTCCCGACATTGATCCCGAGCATCTGGGCGCGCTGGTCGATGCCGTGCATGAGCTGAGTCCCGCTTATCACGATTGAGCCCACCGCTTTGTTGCAGCTGGCGCAATTCAATCTGGCGAAATTGCGTCATGGACTCGACGACCCGGGTCTGACCCGCTTCGAGATCGGCGCCAACATGATCCGCCGCGCTGCCGGGACGGCATGCGGTCACCTGTGGAACCAGCAGGATGTCATTGACGATACCTACTTCGCGACGCGCTCGGTCTGGCAGTCCGTCGAGGCGCTCGAGGACTTCGTGTACAGCGGGATTCATCACCGCTATATGAAGCTTTCGGCCACCTGGTTCGTATCCGCCGAGGAACGCGGGATGGTGTTGTGGCAGGTTGCCGCCGGCACGCGGCCCTCGCTTGCGGAGGCCCGCGAGAGGCTGCAACGAATCAGGATGGACGGCCCCGGGGCGGAGGCTTTCGATTTTGCGACCAGTCGGCGGTTCGTGGCTGCTGCGGGGGCAACACAGCGTTAGGATCGGCGTCCGGATCCCGCTGCGTTCAGCAGAGCTTCACGCCGGCGGGTGTATAGAGTCCGGACGTTCTCGTTGGAAAAAACCAGGTCAGACAAGCCAGTCGACCGTTTGGCAACAAGGGAAGTCTTCCGATGCAAAAACAACCGCTCGAGTCTTTACCGGTTCCGACCAACATCAAGCTGTCGCTGCTGTGGGCGTCGCTAATGTCCCTGTACATCTACAACGACTACTTCAGCATGTTTCTTCCGGGCACTGTCGAGGACATGCTGAACGGCAGAATCGGTCCACTGGGTGAGGCGACGGAGCCCGTGCTGGTCGGCGTCTCGATCATGCTGGCCATTCCGGCGCTCATGATCTTCCTGTCGGCGGCGCTGCCGGCGACGGTCAGCAAGTGGCTAAACGTCGCCATGGGCGTCATCTACACCGTCATTCAGTGTCTGACCTTTTTCGGTTCGGCGCTGTTCTATCAGATTGTGGTCGTACTCGAGATCGGCGTGACCTGCCTGATCGTGTGGTACGCGTGGCGTTGGCCGCGCAACCCGGCGTCGGGCTGACGATCGTCATGCTCGTGGCGTTGCGCGCCCGTGCGTCGGCTCTCAGAGGATCTCGACCTCGACGACGTGACACTCCTGCACGACGGGGATGCTTGACCCGCCGTGCATGTTGGCCGCCTGCCAGGCGGGCTCGCCAAACTTGTAGGAGCGCATGCTTTTTTCACCCGCGCCGTCTTCCTCGAGCCACGCGCAAGGGTTCAGGTAAACCACGACGCGGTCCGGCTGCTGGACCAGCGGCGGTGTTTCACCGTTGCGTATCGTCCGCTTGAGCACCCGCACCTTGTCGTTTTCGAACGCCGTCGTGTAGATGTAAGGCGCTACCTTGACCGGGTCGAGCGCCGCCTGGGAGAAGGCGACGCCCGCCGCAAAACCGCTTGCGATCAGCGTGACCGCCATCAGCACACCGCTTCTGGTCGTCATTCGGCCGCCAGGACCTCTTCGCGCAGCTTGCGGCGCAAGATCTTGCCGACGTTGGTCTTCGGCAAATCGTCGCGGAATTCGACCGATTTCGGGCATTTGTAGCCGGTCAGGTTGTCCTTGCAATAGGCAATGACGGCTTCCTCGGTGACGTCTTCCGACGTGCGCACGGCAAAAATCTTGACGACTTCGCCCGAGCGCTCGTCGGGCAGGCCAATGGCCGCCGCTTCGAGTACGCCTTCCATCTCGACGACGACGTTTTCGACCTCGTTCGGATACACGTTGAAGCCGGAGACGAGAATCATGTCTTTCTTGCGATCCTCGATGTAGACGTAACCGTCCTCGTCCATGCGGCCGACGTCGCCGGTCCTGAGCCAGCCGCCCGGCAGCATGACCTTGGACGTCTCGGCGGGCCGCTGCCAGTAGCCTTCCATGACCTGCGGGCCGCGAATGCAGATCTCGCCGATCTCGTTGATCCCGAGCGGGTTGCCGTCGTCGTCGGCAATCATGATCTCGGTCGAGGGAACCGGCAGACCGATCGAGCCCGTGAAGTCGCTGCCCGGCGGGTTGGAGGTGGCGACGGGCGAGGTTTCGGTCAAGCCGTAACCCTGGTGGATCGGAATACCCGTGACCGATTTCCATTGATGCGCCACGGCCGGCTGCACCGCCATACCGCCGCCGATCGACATCCGAAGCTGGCTGAAGTCCACGCTGTCGAAGCCAGGTGTGTTCAGGAGCCCGGCGAACAGCGTGTTGACACCCGTGATCATGTTGAATCGGTGTTTCCTGAGTTCCTTGACGAAGCCCGGCATGTCACGCGGGTTGGTGATCAGGATGTTGAGCCCGCCCTGCGCCATGACGGAGAGGCAGTTCGTTTCCAGCGAAAAGATGTGATACAGCGGCAGCGCCGTAATCGCGACGACCGGTTCGACACCCTTGTAGGAATCGCCCTGCCAGACAATGGTCTGCTGCACGTTGAAGACCATGTTGCGATGGCTCAGCATGGCGCCCTTCGAGACGCCCGTCGTGCCGCCCGTGTATTGCAGATACGCAATGTCGGCGTAGCCGAGTTCCATCGGCTCGACGGTCTTGCCCTCGCCTTTGGCCAGCGCGTCGCGAAAACGCAGATGGCCCGGCAGCCGGTACGGCGGCACGGCTTTCTTGACGCGGCGCAGCACGAAGTTGACCAGCATACCCTTGAGTGAGGGCAGGAGGTCGCCAACACCCGTGACGATGCTGTGTTCGATGTCCGTCTCGGCGAGCACGTCGTCCAGCGTGTGCGCAAAGTTCTCGAGGATGACGATCGCTTTGGCGCCGGAGTCTTTTAGCTGGTGCTCGAGTTCGCGCGCCGTGTACAGCGGGTTGACGTTGACGACGACGAGGCCGGCACGAAAAGCGCCGAACATGGCGATCGGATACTGCAGAATGTTGGGCAGCATGATGGCGATTCGTTCGCCGCGAACCAGTCCGAGCGTGTCCGTGAGATAGGCGGCAAACTGCATGGAGAGTTCGTCGAGATCCCGGTAGGTCAGCGTTTTCCCCATGTTGGCAAATGCCGGCTGATCCGGGTACTCGCGAAAGCTGTTTTCGACGAGATCGCGGATAGAGCGGAACGGCGGTTCCGGTACTTCCGCCGGCACGCCGGACGGGTAGGATTTGAGCCAGATCTTGTCTTCCAAAAAGCCCCCCTTTTTTTGGCTTTAAGTCAAAACGTTACGAACTGAAACAGACGACAGAATAGCGCATCCGTCAGACTGGAGCACTCGAAAGCCTCGAACCCGCAGGACGGGTTATCCGTGGCCGGGCGGTGCTAGTCCGGCGGTTCCAGCGCTTCGCTAATGACAGGCCAGGCGTTATCGAGAAGTATCGGCTGTGCCGCTGCGTTCGGATGGATGCCGTCGCTTTGCATCAGGGTTTCATCGAGGGCTACGCCATCCATAAAGAACTCGATCCAGGGGATGCCCGCTTCCGTGGCGACGTCCCGGAAGGTACCTTCGAAGGCGCGTGTGTAGCGGGGGCCGTAGTTCGGCGGGATACGAATGCCGAGCAGGGCCACCCGGGCGCCCGCCGCCTGCGACCGATTGACGATCGTGAGCAGGTTCTCGCGCGTGCGTGCGGGCGGCAGTCCGCGCAGCCCGTCGTTGCCGCCGAGTTCGACCACAACCACGCTGGGCGCAAGCCGTTCGATGATGCCGTCGATGCGGGTTCTGCCTCCTTCGGTCGTCTCGCCGCTAATGCTGGCGTTCACAACGCGATGTTCGTACCCTTGCTCGGCAAGCCTGAGCTGCAACAAAGAGGCCCAGGACTGGTCCACATCGATGCCGTAACCGGCGCTGAGGCTATCACCCAGAACGACAATTACGGGGGTATCGCCCTGTTCCGGCGGGCCGTCCGCAACCGCGGGTCCGACCAGGAGCAGTGCCAGGACTGCCTGTGCAAAGAGGATTCGCATGAGTAATTTTGCCAAGGACAATGCGCTTTTAAGGACTATGCATGAGTGATTCGTCATCGATCGACACCGCCGTGTTGGCGGCGCACCGACTCGTCAAGCAGGTTACCAGTCCCGAAGGGTCTCTGACCATTCTCGACGACGTCAGTTTCACGGTTGCCGCCGGTGAAACCGTTGCGATCGTGGGGGCCTCGGGCGCCGGCAAGTCGACGCTGCTTGCGCTCCTGGCCGGGCTCGACCTGCCGTCCTCCGGCCACGTGCTGCTCAACGGCAGAAACTTGAGCGAACTCGACGAAGACGGTCGCGCGAAAGTCCGTGCGGACAGCGTCGGCTTCGTCTTCCAGTCGTTTCACCTCGTGCCCTCACTCAACGCGCTGGAGAACGTCATGCTGCCGCTGGAGCTCGCAGGGCTCGACGATGCCCGTTCGCGCTCCAACGAGATCATTGCCGAAGTCGGGCTTGCGGAGCGCGCGCTGCATTACCCGGCGCAGCTCTCCGGTGGTGAGAAGCAGCGGGTTGCGATCGCCCGCGCATTTGCCACCGAACCCGCCGTGCTGTTTGCCGACGAACCGACCGGCAACCTCGACAGCCGGACCGGGGAGAAGATCGTCGAACTCATGTTCGATCTGAATCGCCGGTCGTCGACCACGCTTGTGCTCGTGACGCACGACAATCAGCTTGCCGAACGCTGCGATCGGGTCATTAGCCTGGATGCCGGACGGCTGGTCAGCGACGTCCAGGCAGCAGCATGAGCGCGTTTCGCTACGCGCTCAGGAGCTTTGGCCGCGAGCTTCGCTCGGGCGAAGTGCTCGTGCTGCTTGCAGCCGTTACCCTGGCGGTCGCCGCCTTGACGGCGGTCAGTTTTCTGACCGACCGTATCGGCAAGGCCGTCGCCCGCCAGGCGAACGAAGTGCTTGCCGCCGACCTGCGGTTGCGCTCCGCGGAGCCCATTCCCGATGAGTGGCGCTCGATGGCCGCGGATTTTGCGCTGACGACGTCGGATACGCTGGGTTTCCCTTCCGTGGTGTTTTCCGGCAGCGAGGATTCGGCTTCGGCCGGCGGTGCCTTGTCGACGATCAAAGCCGTGGACGAGGCCTATCCGCTGCGCGGTGCTGTCCGCACCTCGGCCGATCTGTTCACCGAGCAGCGCGAGGTGGACACGGTGCCGGCGCGCGGCGAAGTGTGGGCTGATGCCGCACTGCTCGCTCGGCTCGGCGCACAGGTGGGTGACTCACTGGCCGTGGGTGAACTCGATCTGGCCGTTACGGCCGTGCTGACCTATCGGCCCGATCAGTCGATCGGTTTTGCGTCCCTGGCACCGTCGCTGCTCATGAACATTGCCGACATTCCGGACAGCGGCCTGATTGCCGAAGGCAGCCGGGTGAGCTACGCGCTGCTGGTGGCAGGCGACGCCGATGCCGTCAGCGAATTCAACGAGTCGATCGAGGGTCTCTTGCCGGACGACGTGCGGATCCGCAGTCAGGAGGAAAGCAGCGAACGCGCCTTCAACGCTGCTGACAGAGCGGACCGTTTCCTGTCACTGACCGCCGTCATTAGCCTGTTGCTCAGCGCAGTGGCGATCGCCATGTCGGCTCGGCGTTTTGCCGAGCGGCGCATGGACACCGTGGCGCTCATGAAAAGTCTCGGCGCAACGCAGGGCTTCGTCATTTCCGTCTCGGTGCTGCAGCTCGTCGCGCTCGGCGTGATTGGCGTCGTGCTCGGCAGCACGGTGGGTTTCCTCGCCGAGGCCGGGCTGTCCTACATCATTGCGGATCTGATAGCCGGCGATTTGCCCGATCCCGGTCTTGCGCCGGTATTCCTGGCGTCGATCAGCGCCATGCTCCTGCTCGTGGGTTTTGCCCTGCCTTCGCTCCTGCAGCTCAAGGATACGCCGCCCCTAAGAGTGTTGCGGCACGATGCCGAGCCGCCGTCGCCGTCGCGACTGATGGTGGCCGGCGTGTCGCTGGCTGCCGTTGCGGCGCTTCTGTATCGCTCGGTCGGTGATGCGCAAATGCTGGTCATTCTGCTCGGAGGCGTCATAGTGATCGGCTGCCTCCTGTACCTGGTAGGCCGCGGTCTCGTGGCCGCCATGGGCCGGTTTCGCGCTGGCGTCGGCGTTGCCTGGCGCTACGGCCTTGCCAACGTTGCTCGTCGCGGACGCTCGAGCGCCGTACAGGTGGTCGCGTTTGGTCTCGGTTTGACCGTGTTGCTGCTCCTGACTCTCGTACGTACCGATCTGCTCGATGGCTGGCGGAACATGCTCGATAGCAGTGCGCCGAATCACTTCATGATCAATATCCAGCCCGACGAGCGCGAATCGATTGGTGCCATGCTGGCTGCGGAAGATGTCGAGGTCCCACGCTTCGACCCGCTGGTGCGGGCGCGCATGACTCACGTCAACGGTGTTGGCGTCAAAGATCTCGAGATCGACAACGAAGACGGCCGCTGGTTCGTCAATCGCGAACAGAACCTGTCCTGGTCCGAGGATCTCGCGGACAGCAACGAACTCGTGGAGGGCGAGTGGTGGCCGTCCGGCTACAGTGGGCCCGCTCTCGTGTCCATCGAGGAAGAAGTGTCGGCGGAGACGGGGCTGGGCATAGGCGACGTTCTCGAGTTTTCGGTTGCAGGGCAGTCCGTGGAAGCACGTATTACGAGCGTGCGCCGGGTCAACTGGGATTCGTTCAAGCCGAACTTTTTTCTGGTGTTTTCGCCGGGCGCACTCGACGGTTTCCCGGCAAGCTACATTAGTGCGCTGAACGTCCCGGCCGCCAAGAAGACGCTGTTTGCGGGACTGGTTCGGCAGCACCCGAGCGTTTCGGTGATTGATCTCGACTCGATCATTAGCCAGGTTCAGGGGATTATCGAAAAGGCGAGCCTTGCGGTGCAGGTTGTGTTCCTGTTCACGCTGCTTGCCGGCGTTGCCGTGCTGTTTGCGGCCGTGCAGTCGACCATCGACGAGCGCCGCTACGAAAGCGCAATGCTGCGTGCACTCGGCGCGAGGAAAAGGATCGTCTTTTCCGGCGTCATGACCGAGTTCGCGGCGCTGGGTGTTGCGGCCGGCCTGCTCGCGGCTGCCGGCGCCTCGGCGCTGGCTGCCGTCATTGCCGTCGAACTCTTCGAGCTGCCCTATGCGTTCAACCCCACTTTGTGGGTGGCCGGGTTGTCGGCGGGTGTAGCCATCGTCTGTTTCAGCGGATTTTTTGCCGCACGTGGCGCCATCAACGCCATGCCGGTCGACGTCCTGAGGGGCGCGAGGAATTGAGCCAGGAACGCAGTCCGGCAGCGGGCGACGAACCGCCGCCCGGCAAGTTGTCCTGTGGCGTCGTCATTGCGCGCCGCGACGGCGAAAGCTGGCTGACCCTGCTGCTGCGCGCCTATCATCACTGGGATTTTCCGAAAGGCTTGCGCGAGGCGGGTGAGACGCCGCTGGAGGCTGCGGTCCGCGAAGTTCGCGAGGAAACCGGTATAGCCGATCTGGATTTCGGCTGGAGCGAGCGCCACTTCGAAACGGGCCCGTACAGTCGCGGCAAGACGGCGCGCTACTACATTGCGGAGTCGCACACCGCCGACGTCGTACTCGGACCTTCGCCCGACACCGGTGAACCCGAACACCATGAATGGCGCTGGGTCAGCTTCGACGAGGCATACGATCTGACGGCGCCGAGAGTACGCGACGTCGTCCGCTGGGCACGGCAGGTCATCGGCGCCTGACGGCTGCGGCTACACCTCGAGATCGACGCGGTTGCGCCGCTCGCCCGCAACGAATGCCGCGGCGTTGCTGGCCAGCTCGACAATCGCGTTCTGCCGCGCCTCGACGCTGGCCCAGGCAATGTGCGGCGTCACGATGAGGTTGTCGCTCCCGGGATTGTTGCTTTGATAGTCGAGCAGCGGGTCGCCGTCCACGGGCGGCTCCACGGGCAGTACGTCGACCGCAGCGCCGGCGATGTCGCCGTTTTCGAGCGCGTCGGCAAGCGCCTCTGAATCGACCAGTCCGCCACGGGCCGTGTTGATCAGGTAGGCGCTGCTCCGCATGCGCCGGAATTGCTCCCGGCCCATGAGGCCGCGGGTTGCGGGTGTGAGCGGGCAGTGCAGCGAGACGGCATCGGCTCGCTCCAGCAGTTCTTCGAATGCCACCCTGCCGTGCGGCACGTCCGCGGCACCGGGTCGTGCGGCAACCAGGACCTCCATCCCGAATGCGCGGCCGATCTCCGCAACCCTGCGCCCCAGCTCGCCGTAGCCGACGATGCCGAGGGTCATGGCCGACAGTTCCCGCACCGGATGCGCAAGCAGGAACGGCCCTCCGGCCTGCTGCCATTCACCCGCGGCGACCGACGCGTTGAAGCGGCCGAGGCTGTGGGTCAGCATCAGCAGCACGCCGAACACGTGTTCGACGAGCGACGCCGTGCAGTACGCACGGATGTTCGCCACCGCAATGCCGCGGTGGCGGGCCATTGCCAGGTCGACGTTGTCCGTGCCGGTTGCGGTCAGGCCAATGAAGCGCAACGCGGGGGCCGCGTCCAGCAGCGCCGCGTCCAGCAGGTTCTTGTTCGTAAAGACCATCTCGCGGTCGGCAATCCGCGCCGCCGTTTCGTCGAACGGTGTGGCGTCATAGACCTCGAGATCGGAGACCACAGCCTCCAGCGGCCCGAGGTCGAGGCCGTCGCCCATTGTGGCGTAGTCTAGAAATACCGCCCGCATGAATTGCCCTGCCGCAGTCAGCTGTTTAAGAATGGCGGAACGATGACGAATGCTTTCTGGAAACACAAGTCGCTCGACGAAATGACGCAGGCCGAGTGGGAGTCGCTCTGCGACGGTTGCGCGCTGTGCTGTATGCACAAGGTCGAAGACGAGGACACGGGAGAAGTGTTCTACACCAACCTCGCATGCCGTCTGCTCGACCTCGACACCTGCCGGTGCACGAATTACGCTCAGCGCGTCCGCGAGGTTGCGGATTGCATCGATCTTGCCGAGGACAAGGGTGCGGCCTTCGAATGGCTGCCGCTGAGCTGTGCGTACCGGCGGATTGCCAACGGACAGGAGCTGCTCGACTGGCACCCGCTCGTGAGCGGGGATCCCAACTCGGTGCACGAGGCGGGCATCTCGATGAAGGGCGAGATGCTGTCGGAGCGTGACACGGACGAGTGGACCGTGCTACAGAAGCTCAGCGAAGACGCGGACCCTTAGAAAGTGGAACGATAGAGGAGAACCACTGCGTATGAGCGAATACAAAACGCGGCCCTTCCGCGAATACCGCGAATACCCGCCCGAAGAAATGCTCGAACGAGCCGAAGCGTTCTACGCCGACGTCGAGCGCCGCCGCAGCGTCCGCGAGTTTTCGGACCGGCCGGTACCCCGGAAGATCATCGAAGCGGCGCTCAAGGCAGCCAATACGGCGCCGAGCGGCGCCAACATGCAGCCGTGGCATTTTGCCGCGGTCAACGGCGCCGAAACGAAGCGGCGTATCCGGCTTGCCGCCGAGGAGGAAGAAAGGGAGTTCTACGGCCACCGGGCTTCACAGGAATGGCTCGACGCGCTCGTGCCGTTCGGTACCGATGCGAACAAGCCGTTTCTCGAAACCGCACCCTGGCTCATCGCCATTTTCGTCCAGAAGTTCAGCGAAGACGCGGACGGTGAAAAGGTCAAACACTACTATCCCACCGAGTCTACCGGGCTCGCGACGGGCCTTTTGATCGCGGCGCTGCACAATGCGGGCCTTGCGACGCTGACCCACACGCCAAGCCCGATGAAATTTCTCAACGACATTCTGGGCCGCCCACGCACCGAGCGGCCGTTTCTGCTGCTGGTCGTGGGGTATCCCGCGGAAAACTGCGAAGTGCCCGACATATCGCGCAAGTCGCTCGAGGAATTCGCAAGCTTCGTCGACACCTGATCGTCGGCAAAATCGTTTGCCGACGCGGCAAACGCCCTGCGCTCGTCAACCCGTGTTCTGCAGCCCCTGGGCAATACCGTTGACGCTGGCCAGCAGTGCGTCGAAAACCGGACCCTCTTCGCGGCCGGCGCGGCGCCAGCGGTCGAGCAGGTCGACCTGCATGAGACTCATGGGGTCGACGTAAGGGTTTCTGAGCATGATGGCCCGCTGCAGCGTCGTGTCGCCTTCGAGCAGCGACTCGGTTTCGGAGTATTCGAGAATCAGGCTGCGCAGCAGATCGTATTCGGCCTCGATGATCGGGAAAAACTGTTCGTGCAGCTCGCCCGACAGCTTCGAGTACAGCTCGGCTATCCCGAGATCAGCCTTCGACAGCACCATCTCCGCATCCGCGACGAGCGCGCGCATGAAATGCCATTCCATGAACATGCTGCGGAACGCGCCGTCGTCGAATTGCTCCGACGCGCGCTTGAGTCCGGTGCCGAAGCCGAACCACCCGGGCAGGACGTAACGCGCCTGTGTCCACGCGAATACCCAGGGGATGGCCCGCAAGGACTCGATGCCGGGTTTCTTGCGCCGGGACGGCGGCCGCGAGCCGATCCGCATACGTTCGATCAGGTCGATCGGTGTTGCGGCGCGAAAATACTCGTAGAAATCCGGCGTGTCGTAGGCGAGACCCCGGTAGGCCTTGCGGCTCTCTTCGGCAATCACGTCCATCATGTCGTGCCATTCGGGCTGATCGTTGCCGCGGTGATGTGGCATGGCCGTGGCCAGCGCGACAGAGCCCGTCACCTGTTCGAGCGTCCTCAGCGCAATGCCGCGAAGCCCGTATTTTTCGTTGATGATCTCACCCTGCTCGGTGACGCGCAGGCGGCCGTTGACGGTACCCGGGGGCGCTCCGAGCACGGCAACGTGGGTCTTGCTGCCGCCTCGGCTGATCGTGCCGCCGCGGCCGTGGAACAGCGTCAGCTCGATGTCCCGCGAGGCAACGGCATCGACGAGCTTGATCTGTGCGTTCTGCAGTGCCCAGCGCGCTGACGCGAGCCCGCCGTCCTTGTTGCTGTCGGAGTAGCCGACCATGACCATCTGCCGTTTGCGGCGGCGCTCGAGATGTGTGCGATAGCGCTCGGTCGAGAGCAGCGCGTCCAGGATGATCGTGCCCTGCTTCAGGTCTTCCACGGTTTCGAGGAGCGGGGCAATGTCGAGAGGCACCTCGCCGCGCTTGTTGTGCAGTTCTCCCCATTCGGCCAGCAGCAGCACCGAGAGAATGTCGTCGGCGCCCTGGGTCATGCTGACGATGAACGGGCCGATCGCGCGTTTGCCGTAGCGGCGCTGGCAGAAATTGATGGCCTGGAACACCGCAATGGTCTTGCGGGCCTGCGGGCTCAAGGTTTGCGGAGCACCCTCGCGATTGTCGATGGCTTCGACGATGCGTTTCGCGCGGTCCTCAGCGCTCCAGCTCTCCCAGTCCTCGATCCCCAGACATTCGCCGACGACGTTTCGATGTACCTCGGCGTCCTGCCGGACGTCCAGCGTCACGAGATGGAACCCGAACGTCTGGATGCGCCGCAGCAGGCGGCGCACCGCAAACAGGCCGGCAGACTCGCCCTTGTTGGCCGCAAGACTTTCCGCGATCAGCTCGATATCGGCTTCGAACTGTTCGACCGTCTCGTAAGGGAAAATATCGTCGTCGTACGTCGACTGCAGCCGCTGCTGCACGAGGCGGAGGAACACGCGATAGGGCATGTCCCGGTGGCGAGCCGGCACCGCATGGTAAGCGTTCTGGAATACGCCTCTGTATTCCTCGATGCGTTTGAGAAGCTCCTCGCTGAAACCCACCCGGTCCGTCGACTGGCTCAGTTTCGTCGACAGCGTGCCGCATTCGTTGTAGTACAGGTCGAGCACCAGGCAACGTTGCCGCGTCAGCGTTTCGCGAATGGTTTTCGCATTCACGTTCGGGTTGCCGTCCATGTCGCCGCCGACCCACGACGAGAAGCGCACGATGCGCGGCACCGTAATGTCTTTGCCGCCGTCGCCGTAAATGCGGGCAATGGCGGTCTCGACGTCTTCGTAGAAGACGGGCATGGCGCGATACAGCACGTCGGTGACGAAGAACAGCACGTGCTCGAGTTCGTCCGCCACGGTCATTTGTTCCGACGGGTGTTCGTCGGTTTGCCAGCCGGTCGTGATCAGCAGCCGAATGTTCTGCAGCGCCGCGTGGGTTTCCTGCGGCGTCATCGTCGGGTTCAGCAGTTCGACGAGATGCCGGACGATATTTTGTTCCTTGCGCAGTATCGTGCGCCGCGTCGGTTCCGTCGGGTGGGCCGTGAAGACGGGTTCGATGCGCAGCGTATCGATGAGCGCCTGCAGCGCCTCGGGATCCGTGCCCGTGGCCTTGAGGCGCATGAGCGTGTCCTCGAGGCCGCCGGGCTGGTGCTGGCCGACATCGCGCAGGTATTCGCGCCGCCGGCGTATGCGGTGCACCTTCTCCGCCGTATTGACCATCTGAAAATAGGTCGAAAAGCTGCGGATCACCGACAGAGCAAACTCGGGGTCGAGATCGTGTACCAGGTCGGCCAGTTCCTCTCCGGGACGTTCGTTGTACTCGCGGCGCCGTATCGAGCGCAGGCGGGCCGTTTCCACGAAGTCGAACAGAGCCTCTCCACCCTGTTCGCGGATCAGATCACCAACCATTGCGCCCAGCGTGCGGACGTCGTCCCTGAGCGACTGCTCGCGGTCCGTAAAGTGGACGTCCTGACGGCGCATGCTTTTGTTTTCCGGGTCAGTCATCGGCGCTCAGTCGCGGAAGTTCTCGAATTGCAGGGGCAGTTCGACGCCCTGATCCTTGATGAGCTGGATCGTCGCCTGCAGGTCGTCGCGTTTCTTGCCGCTGATCCGTAGCTTGTCGCCCTGTATGGCGGCCTGAACCTTGATCTTGCTGCCCTTGATCGTCTTGACGAGCTTGCGCGCAAGATCCGATTCGATGCCGCTTCTCAGCAACAGCTGCTGGCGTGCTTCGCTGCCCGTGATCTCGGGCTCTTTCTCGTCAATGCAGGCAACGTCGATGCCGCGCTTGCTCAGTTTCTGCCTCAGGATGTCCTGCATCTGCTTGAGCTGAAAGTCGCTCTGCGATCTGAGCGTGATGGTCGGGTTCTCGTATTCGAAAACCGACCCTGTTCCCTTGAAGTCGAAGCGCTGGTTGACCTCGCGGTTGGCCTGATCGACCGCGTTCCGCGCTTCGTGCTCATCGTATTCGCTGACAACGTCGAATGAGGGCATTCCGCTTATGCCTCGAGTTTCGTCTTGTAGGTTTTGACCAGTTCCATGAACTTTGGTGTCATCCCCGTATCGGCATACACGGGGTCGCCGTAGTCGTCTTCGCGAATCACTTCGCTGCCGGGCTCGTACGGAATTGCGGCTTCGAGCTGATCCAGCGCGACCGACAAAAGATCGGTCACTATGCGTTCTTCACCAACGTCCGGAAACAGTTCCGCGAGCGCATGCACGCGCGCCGCGTCGTTGACGTCGAGCTGAACCGAGTAGCGCTGCTCTGTTTTCCGCGGCTGGGTTTCCGTGGACCAGGTGTCGATTAGAGTCTTGAAAGTCATGAGGTTTGGGCGCCTTAAAGCGTCTTTCGCGCGACGATAGCAAAAAGTCGCTTGAGCGCATAGATTCATTCAAAAGTGCCAGCGGACATTAGCGGCAGGTGTATTGACCGCCAATTTTATGTCTTGAAAACAATAATTTACGACTTACGCACCTGCGTGGTGCAATCGCGGCAGCGGAAAGCCCGGCGGATTGCGAAGCCAGTTGCGATTCGGTAGCTTAGTCGATCCGGCCGCCGCCGGGCCTGAACCTTAGCCGGCACAACCAAGGGGGCCGCTTGCAGCCGATCTCGATAGACGCGCACGGTATTGCCGTTCTTTTGCTGACCGTCGTTGCGCTATTCCTGTTTACGCGCGATCGCATTCCCCTCGAGTCCTCGTCGCTCGCAATACTGATCGTGCTCGTCACCGGGTTTACGATATTTCCTTACGAGCGCAACGGCGAGCAGCTGTTGCGCACCGTGGATTTCTTTGCAGGTTTCGGCAACGAAGCGCTGATCGCCATCTGTGCGCTCATGATGGTCGGTAAAGCGCTCGAGACCACGGGCGCCCTGCAGCCGTTGGCAAACATTGTCGGCCGGGCCTGGTCGACCATGCCGGTTGTTGCGCTGTTGACCACGCTGGTGCTGGGTGCGGTCTTAAGCGCTTTCATGAACAACACACCGATTGTCGTGCTGCTGATGCCGATTCTTGTCGGTGCGTCGCTGCGCAGCAAATTCTCGGTGTCCGGCGTCATGATGCCCATGGGTCTCGGCACGATCATTGGCGGCATGTCGACGACGATCGGCACGTCCACGAACCTGCTGGTCGTCGGCATCTCGCAGGACATGGGTTTGAAAACCTTCTCGATGTTCGAATTCGTGCTGCCTGCGGCGATCGTCGGCGGCGCGGGCATCCTGTTTCTGTGGCTGATTGCGCCCCGCTTGCTACCGGATCGCACGCCGCCGATGGCGGACACGAGCCCAAGAATTTTCAACTCCCAGCTGAACGTCAAAGAAGGCGGTTTTGCCGACGGCAAGACCTTGTCGGAAGTGCTGGCCAAGACCGACGGCAACATGCGCGTGGACAAGATTCAGCGCAGCGATTCACTGTTTCTCGCCAAGCTGCCGTCGGTAAAGCTGCAGCCCGGCGATCGCCTGTTCGTCAAGGACACCCCCGACAACCTCAAGCACTACGAGTCGATACTGGGTGCAACGCTGTACAACATTAGCGACGACGAGCATCCAATCGACGAAGACACGCCGCTCAAGGCGGAAGGTCAGCAGCTCGCGGAAGTTGTGGTGACACGTGGATCCCCGTTGCACTTGCGTACGCTGACCGCTGCACGTTTCAGTGCATCGTACGGCCTGCTGCCGCTTGCGCTGCACCGCGCTCGTGCGCCGAGTTCCCAGGTGACCGGCGACATTACGATGATTCGCCTGCGCGCCGGTGACGTGCTGCTGGTGCAGGGCAGCCGTGAGAGTATCGAGGGGCTCAAGGATGCCGGATCGATGCTCGTGCTCGACGGCACGACCGACCTGCCGCACACGCACAAGGCCAAGCGCGCGCTTGCCATCATGGGGCTGGTCATTCTCGCGGCAGCCACGGGCGCGCTGCCGATATCGGTGAGCGCCCTGGCCGGACTGGGGCTCATGCTGGCAACCAACTGTCTGACCTGGCGCGATGCGGCCGCTGCACTCTCCGTGCCGGTCGTCATGATCATCGTTACGAGCCTTGCGCTGGGCAACGCGCTCATGCAGACCGGCATGGCCGCGTGGCTGGCCGACAGTTTTGTCGGTGCAACCGAAGCGCTGCCCGTACCGATGATCCTGTCCGCGTTTCTCCTGCTCATGAGCATCATGACCAACGTGGTGTCCAACAACGCGGCCGCCGTTATCGGTACGCCGATTGCGATCGGCATCGCTCAGCAGCTGGGGGTGAACCCCGAGCCGTTTATTCTTGCTGTGCTGTTCGGCGCCAACATGAGCTTCGCCACACCTTACGGCTACCAGACGAATCTCCTGATCCTGAGCGCCGGCGGCTACACGTTCACCGATTTCCTTCGGGTTGGCATCCCGCTCACGATCGTCATGTGGGTCGGTTTCTCCTTCGTGCTGCCGTTGCTGTATCCGCTGTGAGCCGCGACGCGGGCTGCCGCCGTTGCAGTATCCGCGGTTAGCGACTTGACGGCCGTTGCTGTGGCCGGTAAAACGTGCCCCATGAAGCTTAGCGCGTCCAACGTATGGTGGTGGCTGCCCTCCTGAGGGAGTGGGCAGACGGTCACCTGCAAGCGTAAAGCGCCAAGGACACGACAGCCCATCTCCTGCTACCCAGGAGGTGGGCTTTTTTTATGCCCGGCCGACAGATGACAATCACGGCGGGCCAGCGACTCTAAGGTCGGGAACGACAGCGACATGCATGCGCCTTTCGATATTGCGGCGGACCTCGATACACCGGTATCGGCGTTCCTGAAACTTGGCCGGCTGAAGCCCCGCTTTCTGCTCGAGAGCGTCGAAGGCGGAGAGCGCCTCGCACGCTACTCTTTCCTGGGCTTCGGCGACGCGCTCGAAGTGCGTATGGAAGCCGGCGGCCTCCGTATCGACGGCGAAGCAGGGCCGCGCCCGGCCAGCCGGACGGCCTACCTCGATGCGCTGCGCGACGCGATGCGGCGTGCGCCGAGGCTCGAACCCGACGTACCGGACCTGCCTTTTTCGGGGGGGCTGGTTGGCGTATCCGGCTACGACGTCGTGCGGCTGTTCGAACGCCTGCCGCAGAGCACCACGCCGCAGGAGAACGTGCCCGACGCCGCCTTTGTCGCCCCGGCGTCGCTCCTCGTGTTCGATCATCTGACCCGCCGTATTGCCTTGTTGCATGCGGGACCGGACGCTGAACGGGAGGCGCTGCGCAAGGAGGTCCGCGACTGTCTTGCGGCCGCCGTGCCGCCGCCGCGAAACGACGCGAGCTACAGCGAGGCCTCAGCGTCGCTGTCCGAAGCCGAGTTCTGCGAGCGGGTCGAGACCTGCAAGCAGTACATTGCCGCCGGCGACATCTATCAGATCGTGCTGTCGGTGCTGTTCCGGGGCGCGAGCAACGTTGCGCCGTTCGAGGTTTACCGGGCCATGCGCCTGATCAACCCGTCGCCCTACATGTTCTTCTTCGATTTCGGCGACGTGCAGGTCGTGGGCTCGTCGCCCGAGGCGCTGGTGAAACTCAACGGCAAGCGGGCTTCGCTTCGACCGATTGCCGGTACGTTGCCGCGCGGTGAGACGCCGGAAGCGGATCGTGCCAACGAGGCAGCCCTGCTGGCGGATCCCAAGGAGGCGGCCGAGCACGTCATGCTCGTGGATCTTGCGCGCAACGATCTGGGGCGCGTCGCCACGCCGGGTTCGGTACACGTCGATCCGTATCGCGCCATCGAGCGCTACAGCCACGTCATGCATATCGTCAGTGGCGTCGAGGGCGAAATCGGCGACGGCTTCGATCAGTTCGATCTGCTTGCCGCCACGTTTCCCGCGGGAACGCTCGTCGGCGCGCCGAAGGTGCGCGCCATGCAAATCATCGAAGAGATGGAAAACGTCGGCCGCGGGCTCTACGCAGGCACGGCCGGCTATTTCGGCAATGCGGGAGACATGGATCAGGCCATTACGATCCGCACGCTCGTGTTTACCGACGGCGAATACAGTTTCCAGGCAGGCGCCGGTATCGTCGCTGACTCGGTGCCCGAGAAGGAGTACCGGGAAGTACTGGCCAAGAGCGCGATCCTGAGGCGTGCCCTCGAGATCGCCAGGGAGGGGTTCCAGTGAGTGTTGCAACGAGTGCCCGGGGTCGTTCCGGCAACGGCTCCGCGGGCAATGGCGTCTTCGATCACGTCCGCATGCTGCTGATCGACAACTACGACTCTTTCACCTACAACCTCGTGCAGGCATTTGCGGCGCAGGGCGCCACCGTGATCGTGCATCGCAACGACGCGCTGGACGTCGCCGAAGCCAAAGCCATCGACCCCACACACCTCGTCATCTCGCCCGGACCGGGGCGGCCGGAAGACGCCGGCATGTCGCTCGCCATGATTGCGGCGTTTGCTGAGACGATCCCCGTGCTTGGCGTGTGCCTCGGGCATCAGTGCCTCGTGCAGCACTTCGGCGGCAGGATTGTCGCGGCCGAGCGGCTCATGCACGGCAAGACGTCGATGGCGAAGCACGACGGCCGAACCGTCTACGAGGGCTTGTCCCAGCCGTTCGAGGTGGGCCGCTATCACTCGCTGTGCGCCGAGTCCGATACGCTGCCGGACGCGCTCGAATTGACGTCTCAAACCGACCGCGGCGAAATCATGGGTGTACGCCATCGTTCGTTGCCGCTGGAGGGCGTGCAGTTTCATCCCGAGAGCGTTCTGACGCCCGAGGGTGACCGGCTCATGGCCAATTTCATGAGGATGAGCGCCGAATGAACAAAGCATATTCGAGGCTTCTGGACCAGCTCCTCAACGGCGAAGATCTTGGCGAAGAGGAAGCGTTTGCGCTCATGCACCGGCTTGCCGAGGGTGAACTCGAACCCGCGCTTGCCGGTGCGCTGCTCGCGGGTTTGCGTGCCAAGGGCGAGACGGCCGGTGAGATTCGCGGCTTCGCCAGAGCCATGCGCGAGCTGGCCGTACACCCGGACATCCCTGACGGCAAAGCAACGGTTGACACCGTAGGTACCGGCGGCGACGGCTCCGGCAGCCTGAATCTGTCCACGGGGACCGGATTGCTTGCGGCGGCCGCCGGTTCGCGCGTCGTGAAACACGGCAACCGTTCGGTGTCGAGCCGCTCGGGCAGTGCCGATATGCTCGAATGCCTGGGCATGCCGCTGCCGCTGCACGGCCCCGAGGCGGTTGCCTGCCTCGAAGCCACGGATTTCACGTTTCTGTTTGCGCCTGCATACCACCCGGCCATGAAGGCCGTGGTCCCGGTGCGCGCGGCGCTGTCGGTGCGCACGGTGTTCAACATGCTAGGACCGCTGACCAATCCGGCGGCAACGCCTTTTCAGCTCATCGGCGCCTGGAGCGAAGAGGCCGCGGCACTCATGGCGGAAACGCTGAGCGGACTGCCCATCGAGCGCGCATTTGTCGTCCACGGGGCGCCCGGCTGGGACGAGGCAACGCCGGTGGGCGAATTCCTGCTGTACGACGTCCGGCCCGGGCAGGTCGAGGAGACCCGCCGCCGGCCCGAAGACTACGGCCTCGAGCGCTGTGCACCCGAAGACCTCGCGGGCGGCGATGCGGAACACAACGCGCGTGAACTCCTGCGCGTGTTCGACGGCGAAGACCGCGGAGCGCATCGCGATGCGCTGCTCATGGGCACGTCGCTGGTACTCGAAGTGCAGGGTGTGGTCACGGATCCCCGCGATGGGGTTGGCGTTGCGGCGAGCGCGATCGATTCCGGCAAGGCTCGAGCGCTGATCGATAAGCTCGAGGCGCACTTCGGGACACCCGCGTGATCGACTTTCTGGGAGTGATGGCGGCCTCGAGCGCGGCTCGCGCGGCAGAGGCGATCGTGCCCGCGGTCATCGATTGTATTCGACCGCAGCTCGCCACCGATGGCTTCGGCATCATTGCGGAAATCAAGAACCGCTCGCCCGCCGAAGGCGCTCTTGCAGCGCCGGATGCCGACCGCTCGGCGCGCGCCAGGCTGTACGCTGACGCCGGCGCCGCTGCCATTTCAGTGCTCACCGAGCCGGACCGCTTCGACGGTCACCTCGATCATCTGGCCGAGGTCGTGGAGGCCGTGCCGGGCACGCCGGTCATGCGGAAGGACTTCCTGATCAACCCTGTGCAGGTGCGCGAAGCGCATGCGGTCGGCGCGAGCGGAGTCCTGTTGATTACCGCGATGCTCGACAACGATCGGCTGAACGCAATGCTCGATTGCGCATGGCAGCACGATCTGTTTGTACTGCTCGAAGCCTTTAGCGAGGAGGACATAAAGAGAGCGCACGATCTCCTGACGCAGCCGGCACATGCGGCAAAAGCGCAAAGCGGAGCGCTGCTGTTCGGCGTGAACTCGCGCAATCTGCGCACGCTCGAGGTCGATCCGGACCGGCTCGAACGGTATGCAGCACTGTTGCCCGCAGGCATTACGGTGGCGGAGAGCGGTCTCAAAACGGCAGAAGACGCGTCGCGTGCCGCTCGACAAGGCTACCGCCTTGCGCTGGTCGGCACCGCGCTGATGCGGAGCACTGATCCGGCCGCACTGATTCGCGGCATGCTAAAAGCGGCGGGCGGATGAGCCTGGTCGTGAAAATCTGCGGACTCAAGACGGCTGCCGACGTCGAGGCTGCCGTCGCCGCCGGAGCGGACGCCGTCGGTTTCGTGTTTGCCGAGTCCGTGCGCCGTGTAACACCGGCCGAGGCCAGCCGGGCCTCCGAGGCCGTGCCGGCAGGTGTACTCAAGGTAGCCGTCATGAAACATCCGGCGGCCGAAGAATGGAACGCCGTACTCGACGGCTTCACGCCCGACGTGCTGCAGACTGACGCTCAGGACTACGCCGGGCTGGACGTACCCGAGACGGTGCGCCGCTGGCCGGTCTATCGTGAAGGCCGGCTTCGCGACGACGAACTCCTGCCGCGCGAGTTCCTCTACGAAGGTTTGAGTTCCGGCGCGGGCCGGACCGTGGACTGGCCGCAGGCGGCGGCGGTCGCCCGGCGCGGAAACATGATCCTTGCCGGCGGTTTGTCGGCCGGCAACGTCGCTGATGCCATTGCGGCCGTCCAGCCTTGGGGCGTCGACGTGTCGAGTGCCGTCGAGTCGGCACCGGGTATCAAAGACCCCGAGAGAATACGAGAGTTTATTAGAGCGGCGCGAGCCGCGGAGCAACACCCATGAGCGCAATTCTTCAAGAGGGCGAAGCGGAGCGTCTGCTCGCCCGGGCTATTGCGGGCGAACTGCCCGACGAACGCGGGCGCTTCGGGCCGTTCGGCGGCCGCTACGTACCGGAAACGCTGGTGCCCGCTTTCGAGCGTCTCGAGGCTGGCGTCAGGGAACATCTGCACGCCCCTGAATTCCGGGACGAATTCCGCCGCGAACTCAGGGAGTGGGTGGGCCGCCCGACCGCGCTGACGTACGCGCGGCAACTGTCGAAACGCTGGGGCGCGGAGGTCTGGCTGAAGCGCGAGGATCTCGCTCACACCGGTGCGCACAAGATCAACAACGCCATTGGCCAGGCGCTCCTGGCAAAGCGGCTTGGGGCGAAGCGCGTCATTGCGGAGACCGGTGCGGGACAACACGGTGTGGCGTCGGCTGCGGCCTGCGCGCGCGTGGGTCTGCCGTGTGCCGTCTACATGGGCGCCGTGGACGTCGAGCGGCAGGCGCCCAACGTCGATCGCATGCGGCGCCTTGGCGCCGAGGTCGTGTCCGTGACCGCCGGCGATGCAACCCTGCGCGCCGCGATCGATGAAGCGCTGCGCGTGTGGGTCACCGATCCGGACGGCATTTACTACATCCTGGGTTCGGCGGTCGGGGCACATCCCTATCCCTATCTCGTCCGCGAGCTGCAGTCGGTCATTGGTGAAGAGGCGCGAGCGCAAATGCTCGAACAGGCTGGCGGCCTTGCCGACGCGGCGTTCGCTTGCGTTGGCGGCGGTTCGAATGCCATCGGTCTGTTTTATCCGCTGCTTGCCGACGATACGGAACTCGTCGGCGTCGAAGCCGGCGGCAAGGGCACGGGCCTTGGTCAGAACGCGGCGACGCTCGCGACAGGAACGCCGGGTGTGCTGCAGGGCAGCTACACGATCATCCTGCAGGACGGTGACGGCCAGGTGCAGGAGACGCATTCGATTTCGGCAGGGCTGGACTACTCCGGCGTCGGGCCCGAGCACGCGTTGCTGAAGTCGACGGGTCGCGTGAACTACCTGTCGGCCACGGACGACGAGGCGCTGGCGGCGCTCGAAGAACTCTGCGAAACAGAGGGCATATTGACGGCGCTCGAAACCTCGCACGCGTTTGCCGCCGCAAAAAACTGGGCGCGCGAGCATCCCGGCAAGCGCATACTCATCGGCAATTCCGGACGTGGCGACAAGGACATGCCGACACTGACCCAATACCCGGCGAAGGTGCGAAGCCATGCAGCCCCATGAACGCATAACGGCGGCCATTCAGGCAGCCAACGACGGCGGGCGCACGGCGCTGGTCCCTTTCATTACGGCGGGCTATCCTCGGCGCGATACGTTTGCGGACACGCTCGAACAGGTGGCGCGTATGGGTGACGTCGTCGAAGTCGGTATTCCGTTTTCCGACCCGATGGCCGACGGCATGACGATCCAGCGATCGAGTCATGAAGCGCTCAAGCAGGGTGTCAGCCTCGCCTGGATCTTCGACGAGATCGACCGCCGCAAGGATCGTATCGACGCGCCGCTCGTCATGATGTCCTACCTGAATCCGCTCCTGGCGTTCGGCTACGACCGGCTGGCCGAGCGTGCCGCCGAGACCGGTGTCTGCGGTTTTATCGTTCCCGATCTGCCGTTCGAGGAATCCGGCGATCTGCGCGCCGCTCTCGATGCGTGCGGCGTCGGCGTCATTCAGCTGGTGACTCCGGCGTCTCCCGACGAGCGTCTCGAAAAGCTGGGCCATGCTTCGCGCGGCTTCGTGTATGCCGTGACGATCACGGGCATAACCGGCGGCGACGCCGGTTTGCCGGGAGGCGTGGACGCCTATCTCGAGCGTGTCGCACGCCTGTCGCCGCTGCCGGTATGTGCGGGCTTCGGGATTCGCTCGGCGGCCGACGTGGAAAGCGTGGGCCGTCACGTCAGCGGTGCAATCGTGGGTTCCGCGCTCGTCGAAGTGCTCGAAAACGGCGAAGATCCGACGGCATTTCTGGCCGCGCTCAGGGGCGCATGAAAAAGCTGACGAGCGACTCTTCGCTGATCACGATCGCGCACTACAAGAATGTCCTCGAGGCGGAGGGCATCGCCGCCGAGATTCGCAACCAGCACCTGGGCTCGATACTTGGCGACATGCCGTTTGTCGAAGTCTGGCCCGAACTGTGGGTTGTCAACGACCTCGATTTCGATCGTGCCGCCGAACTGATCCACGAGTCCGTGCTCGACGAGAGTCCCAGGCAGGTGTGGCGCTGCCGTCGCTGCAAAGAGGAAAACGAAGGGCAGTTCGGCGCGTGCTGGAACTGCGGCGCCCCGGCCGAAGAGCCTTACGTTTAGAAATCGATTCTGGAAAAAAGCGCTAGCTGACAGCGCTGGAGAGCAACTGCATGCCGGCGATTTCGCTGCGCAACAGCGCCGCGACTTTCTCCGGCTGCATCGGTTTGGAAATCAGGTAACCCTGGGCAAGATTGCAGTTGCAGCTCTTGAGAAACTCGAGCTGAGGCACGGTTTCGACACCTTCAGCCGCCACTTCGATGTCGAGTCCCTGTGCCATTGCAATGGCCGCACGCACGATACGCTGGTGCGAGTGATTGTCCTCGACATCGGCAATCAGCGACTGATCGAGCACGAAGCTGTCGATGTAGCCTTTGTCGAGCGATTCGAACGAGACATCCGCCGTACCGAAGTGATCGACCGAAAGCCGGACGCCGAGTTTGCGCAGCGCCGCAAGCGTTTCGGCTTCGCTATCGCGGTCGCGAGCCGCGTTGCCGTCGCGGATTTCGAGTTCGAGACAGCCGGCATCCAGCGCCGTGTTGGAGAGCGACTTCGCAACGACATCCACGAGCCGCCGGTGTCGAAGCTGTTGCGGCGAAATGTTGACCGCGATCGACAGGTCGGGCATTTCGAAGCGCCGCTGCCAGAGGGCAAGCTGGCGGCACGCGGTTTCGATAATCCATTCGCCCGCCGAGTGAATCAGGCCGCTGGACTCGAGAATCGGCAAAAAGCGCGCAGGTGGCAACAGTCCGAAGCGCGGGTGCTGCCAGCGAAGCAGCGCCTCGAGGCCGATCAGCCGGCCGGTGCCGAGGTCCACGCGCGGCTGGTAGTGCAGCGCAAACTCCTTGCGCACGAGCGCATGTCGCAGCCCGACTTCGAGTTCTTCCCGCTGCTTGAGTTTGGCGTTGAGCGCTTCGGAATAAAACTGGAACCGTGCGCCGCCACGTTTTTTCGCCTCGTACATGGCGACATCCGCCGCCTTGATCAGCCGTGCCGCGTCGTTGCCGGAGTCGGGATACAGCGCAATACCGATGCTCGGCGTGGCGTAGACCTCCGCCGCACCGACCGCGTACCGTTCGGCGAGCACCAGTTCGAGCTTTTGCGCTACGGCGCCCGCGTCCGCAGGTTCTTTGAGGTCTTCGAGGCAGGCGACAAACTCGTCGCCGCCCCAGCGAGCCATGAAGTCGCCAATGCGCAGATTGGTCTCGAGGCGTTCGGCAACTTCGACCAGCACGGCGTCGCCAATGTCGTGGCCGAGCGTGTCGTTGACGGACTTGAAGCGGTCCAGGTCGATGAACAGTACGGCCAGCGGCTGCGATTTGCGCTCGGCGCGGCCGATTGCCCGGCTCAGGTTGTCCTTGAACTGCCCGCGATTCGGCAGGCCCGTGAGCTCGTCGTATTGTGCGTAGCGCTCGAGCTGATTCGTGCGTCGAACCGTATCCGTGACGTCGCGGAAGCTGACGACGCCGCCGATCAGCTGGTTGTTGCCGTCGTAAAGGCCTTGTCCGCTCAGACTCAGAATGGCGTCGGGCTGTTCCGGCGCCCGGTAGCGCGCAAGCTGCTCGCTGAACTTGATGCCCCGGCGAGCCCGAACGAGTGGCATGTCGCCGCCGCTGCGGTAGCCGTTGCCGGTCTCGTCGACGCAGCAGAAGGTCTGCTCCCAGCCTGCGTCCGGCTGGCTGCGCGGCCCGAGGCCCAGTATCCGGCGACCTGCCTGGTTGATGTCGAGGACGCGGCCCTCCAGGTCCACGACAATGACGCCGTCGTTGATGCTGTTGAGTATCGACAGCACGCTCGTGTCCGTCGCAGACAGCCGGCGGGTCAGAGCATGCCGTTCGACGGCATGTTCGAAGATGGCCTGCTGCATCTCGACGCTGACCGCATCGTGCAGCAGATAGGCGTTGGCGCCCGCCCGCACGGCGGCAATGCCCCGGTGTTCGTGCGCGCGGTCGGTCAGCGCAACGACGGGAAACGCCGCATAACGCTGGAGCAGCGTATCGAGCGGCGCTCCGAGCGAGTCCATGTCGAGCAGCAGAAGTTCGATACCTTCCAGTGCGTCCGGGTCGATCAGCGAGTCCGCGCGTTCGAGTCGCGCACAAACGGGCAGGGTTTCGAGTTCGGCGAGGTAGTCGCCGGAGCCGTGACCGGAGCCTAAGAAAAGTATCGAATAAGCGGTCACCGGGAGGGAATCCATAAATCCGACCGGCAACTGGGCCCTGAGACAGCTATTGATAATCCGGGTGCTGTTGCTGGAGCCATAGACCTTTTGGATGGATGTTATGCGGTATGACCGGCAGCCTCACTCGAGGGCCACGCGCATCATACCAGAATCGCGTGCGAAGTCAGGGGCTTATCGCACCTCAAAATTGTCCAAACCGGCAGCTCGGCCGGCCGATTTTTGGATAAATGAGTAAACCCTCACGGCGTAGACATCATCTAACTGTCAAGATTACGCAAACAAGGCTTCCAAAACGGTGCTTTTGACGGCGGAATCCACAGACTATAGTGCAGGTATGGCAACCGCCCCAGATGCAGACATTCGTGCCGATGCGGCGGACGAGGCAAGCCTGATCGAACGCTCGAAAGCGTCCGATCCCAAGGCCTTCGAGCGGCTGTACCGGCAGCATGTGGATAAAGTATATGGCTTGTGCCTGCGCATGACGGGGAATCCCGGCGAGGCGGAGGACTGCGCGCAGGAGGCGTTTATCCAGGCGTGGCGGCAGCTCGGAAAATTCCGTGGCGATAGTGCATTCTCTACCTGGCTGCACCGCATTGCCGTGAATGCCGTGCTGGGACGCATGCGCAAGTCGAAGCGTGAGCAGGAGCGCATTCAGGTGGTGGCGGAACGCTCGCCCCATCAGCCCCTGGCGGTGGACTCGGGCGAGTTGCGCGACCTGGCGGCAGCGGTCGACCGTCTGCCGACCGGCGCACGCCACGTGTTCGTGCTGAATGCCGTTTACGGCTACAGCCACGAGGAGGCGGGCCGGATGCTCGGTATTGCGGTGGGTACCAGCAAGGCGCAGCTGCACAGGGCGAGACGCATGTTGTCGGAGGCGCTTGCGGAACAGGACGCGGAGAACGCGTCAGGTTGAGAGACACGGATTGAGACATACGAGTCGCAACGCATGAGCAGGCTGCGACAGTAGAGAGACAACGACAGTAGAAGGTCATGAACGAGAGAGAAGACGTAATCAGCGAACGTGCGGCAAAGCTGGCAACGGACATTGCACCGTCCCGCGATCTCTGGCCGGGCATCGAGGCGGCGATCTCGGCGGAGGAGCGGTCGGCGCCGCGGCGGTATTTCATGCCGCTGTTTGCGCAGGCCGCCGCTGTGGTGTTGCTCGTAGGCGCTTCGTCCGGACTGACCTACCTGGCCATGAAAGACCGGCAGGCGCCGATTGTGGTGAGTCCCAACTTCGTATTCGAGCGGGTGAGTTTCGCAAGCTACGATCTCGGTCCGGGTTTCCAGGACGCGCGCGATCGCCTGTCGTCGCAGCTGGCGCAGGAACTCCTGCGGCTGTCGCCGGAGGCGCGCGGGGAAGTCGAGGAGAATCTCGCGGCTATCCGGACCGCCATCGTCGAGATCAACACAGCACTCGAAGCGGAGCCGGACAATGCGCTGTTGCAGGAGTTGCTGTTGAGAACCTATCGTGAGGAGTTGACGGTCATGCACCGGGTCGGCGGCCTCACGCAAAACGTCATGACACGTAACAACGGCCAGCGGAACGATATTTGATGCTGCGATTTGATGCTGCGAGATGTGCCAATGAAAACCATTAGAAAAGCGATGATTGCGACGGCCGCGATGGCCCTGCTCACGCAGCCGGCCGCTGCGCGCGAGGTCAACGAGTCCATGAACGCTGCGAAGGACGGACGCGTATCGATCTCCAACACGTCCGGGTCGATCGAAGTACAGGGCTGGTCGCGCAACGAAGTGTCCGTCACCGGTTCGGTCGGCGACGAAGTCGAAGAGCTGGAGTTCGAGCGCAGCGGCGATAACGTGCGCATCAAGGTGAAAGTGCCCGACGGCAATCGGCGCTACCGTGACGTGTCTGCGGATCTGGTCGTGCGCGTACCCCGGCTGAGTTCGCTCGACGTGGCAACGATCAGCGCCGACATCGAAGTACGTGGCGTCAAAGGCGAACAGGATCTGCAGGCGATCAGCGGCGACATCGACGTCGAAGCCTTCGAAGGTGACATCGACGTCGAAACCGTCAGCGGCGACATCGAAGTTCAGGGTGACGGCAAGCCCGCCCAGTCCGACCTGCAGAGCGTCTCGGGCGACATTGCGGCGGAGCGTATAGCCGGCGACGTCGATGCCGAAACCGTCAGCGGCGATATCGGTATTGCAGACTCGAATTTCGAGCGTGCGGACCTCGAGACGGTCAACGGCAGCATTACCTTCCGTTCGGGGCTCGATCGTGGCGGCCGGCTCGACATCGAGACGGTCAACGGCAGCGTCAACGTCGATTTTTCGGGCACCGTATCGGCGCGCTTCGACATCGAAACCTTCAACGGCAGGATCCGCAACTGCTTCGGCCCAAAACCGGAGCGCACCAGCAAGTATGCACCGGGCTGGGAGTTGAGTTTCACGCACGGCGAAGGTGACGGCCGGGTGACGATTGCGACGCTCAACGGCGGGCTCAATCTCTGCATGCAGAACTAGCCGGCACCGCTCCCGTCTTCGAGGGGCCCGGATACGTCCGGGCCCTTTTTTTTGCGTTTGCTTCCCGCCGTTCCCATGCGCCTGGCGGGGTGCGGCCTTTTCCCCGGGCCCGTCATCGAAACGAAACCCCGTTCGGACAGTCTCAACACGGGACGACGGGCTGAAGATCGCCAGTCAAAACCCGCTATTTGGTACCCTTCAGGTTCGTGAGCCCGCGAATGACGCGCGGGCACCTGGCCCCTTAGGAATCGACGTATGCGAAAGCTACTCAAGCTCTTTGCCTGGATTGTCGGCGGCGCGCTGGCGCTGCTGCTGGTCGCCGCGATGGCGTTCTACTTCCTGTTCGACGCCAACGACTTCAAGTCCGATATCGAAACCGCCGTGCGCGAAGCCTCCGGCCGGGAGTTCTCGATCGAAGGCGATATCTCGGCGAGTCTGTTCCCGTGGCTTGCGGTGGAACTCGGTCGCACGACGCTGGGCAACGCGGAGGGGTTCGGCGACGAGCCGTTCGTCCGCTTCGACAGCGCACGCCTGTCGATCAAGCTTCTGCCGTTGATCTTTGGCCAGGAAGTGGCCGTGGGCACCGCATCGCTCGAGGCGCTCGAGGTCAACCTGGCGGTCGATCCAACCGGGCGCAGCAACTGGGACGACCTCGTGGAACGCCAGGCGCTTGCCGAGGAGGCCGCCGCTGCCGAGCCCGACAGTGCGAACGAAGGAGGTCCGAACATCGAGTTCGGCCTCGACGTGGCCAGCGTGGTTGTCCGCGACGCGGCATTCAGCTACCGGGACGAGCAGTCCGGCAGCGAGTATTACCTGCGTGAGGTCAATCTCGAGACCGGCAGGATTGCGAGGAACGCCGCGGTGCCCGTCGACGGCAGTCTTGCCTTCGAGGTGCGGCCCGATGCCGTATCGGGCCGGGTCGATCTCGATCTCACGATGACCTTCGACCCCGACAGCGGCGCCGTCGACCTGAGCGGTCTGGAACTCGGGGCGCGCATCGAGGGTGCGACCGAGGCACCGGCGGACATCCGCCTGGAAGCGCCGGGGATGCAGTTCAATACTCGCGAACAAACGGCGGCGCCCGGCGGGCTGACCTTGTCCGTGTTCGACCTCGATCTCACAGCGGACGTCGAGCCGTTTTCCTATGCCGGCGCCGTCGAGCCGCGGGCCCGCTTGAGCATTGCGGCGTTCTCGCCGCGAAGCCTGTTGACGACTCTGGGCGCGGAGCTGCCCGAGACCGCCGATCCGGCAGCACTCGAGCTACTGTCGCTCGACGCCAACGCTGCCGTCTCGGCGGACGCCATTACGCTGAACGGCATAGTGCTGGTCGTCGACGACACGACGTTCCTCGGCCAGCTGTCCGTGCCGCGCGGCGAGGGCGGTGCGTACGGGCTGGATCTGGCCGGCGACACGATCGACCTCAACCGTTACATGGCGCCCGCCGGCGAGGAGGCCGCGGCCGACACTGCTGCCGACGCGCCGCCCGTGGAGATCCCCTCGGAGCTGCTTCGCGGACTCAATGCGCGCGGCAGAGTCATACTCGGCGAGGCGCTCATGGGTGCCATTCTTTTCGAGGACATCGAACTGGTCATGAACCTCGACGACGGCCGCCTGCGCCTGCACCCGCTGTCGTCGCGGCTGTTCGGCGGGGCCTATCAGGGTGACGTGCGCCTCGACGTGTCGGGCGATACGCCCGTCCTGTCCGTCGACGAGCGTATCCAGAACGTCGATCTGGCGCCCCTTGGCAAGGCCATGTTCGATCAGGAAAACCTGAGCGGTCAGATCAACGGTGTGTTTACGCTGTCCGGCCGCGGCGAAGACATGGCCAAAATCCAGCAGACGCTGAACGGCAATCTGTCGTTCGAGCTGCGCGACGGTGCGCTCGAAGGCACCGACGTCTGGCATCAGCTGCGTCGCGCCCGCGCGCTGGTTCGCCGTGAGGCCGCACCGGAGCCGGAATTGCCGGCGAGAACCCGCTTCAGCGAGGTCAGCGCAACGGGTACCGTTGTCGACGGTGTGCTGAACAACAACGACTTCCGCGCCGACATGCCGTTCATGCAGCTGACCGGGCAAGGCACCGTGGATCTGGTTGCCGCAACCCTCGACTATTCGCTGCGCGGCCGGATACTCGACAAGCCCGAACTCATGGGTGACGTCACCGAGGACGAACTGGCCGACTTCACGGCGGCGGTTGTCCCCGTAAAAATCGGCGGTTCGCTGTCCGATCCCTCGTTCTCGCTCGATCTCGCCGAAGCGGCCAAGGAGCGTGCCAAAGAGGAGGTCCGCGATCGCCTGCTCGATCTCATTGGCGGCGACGACGCCGAAGCGCCCGCGGAAGGAGAGGAAGCCGAGGAGCCGGATGCAGAGGACGTGCTCAAGGATCGCCTGCGCGATCTCATCAAGCGGGACTGAGGCGACGTGCGGTTTTGCGTACTCCTGCTTCTTCTAGGTGCAGCCGGTCCGGTTTGTGCAGCCGACCTGCGCAGCGTCGACATCGACCGGAAGAAGGGCGTGTACACGATGCATTCGGTGGTCTGGTTCGACGCCGACATCGATACCGTTTACGACGTGTTCCTCGACTGGGATCTTTCCGAGCAGTTTTCGTCCGTGGTCGTCGAGGCGCGGAATACCGGTTCGGACGCGACGGGCGACCGCGGTTTCTACACCCGCAATCGCGCCTGCCTACTGTTTTTCTGCAAGTCGGTCGAGCGCTACGGCAGCGTCGAACACGAACCCCGCCGGTTCATCCGGGCGACGACGGACCCGGAGGTCAGCGATTTTCACGTGAGTAACGAACAGTGGTTGTTCGAAAAAGAAGGTGACGGCACGCTCATTACCTACACGCTGGAAATGCGTCCCAAGTTCTGGATTCCGCCGGTCATCGGGCCCTACGTCCTGAAACGCAAGATGAAAAGCGACGGAACGGCGGCGCTCGACCGCATCGAGGCCATTGCGCAGGAACGGGCAGCCGGTGCCGAGTAACTTCGCAGCACGCCTGCTCGAGTGGTTCGACGAGCACGGCCGCAAGGATCTGCCGTGGCAGCGAGACATTAGCAAGTATCGCGTGTGGATCTCCGAGATCATGCTGCAGCAGACCCAGGTAGCAACGGTTGTCCCCTACTTCGAACGCTTCATGGCGCGCTTTCCGGACGTGGTTGTACTCGCCGCGGCGTCCGAAGACGACGTGCTCAGCCACTGGTCGGGTCTCGGCTACTACGCGCGGGCGCGCAACCTGCACAAAGCGGCAAAACGCGTCGTCGAACGGCACGACGGCGAGTTGCCCGGGGATATCGACGAACTCGTGGAGCTGCCCGGGATTGGCCGCTCGACGGCGGGTGCCATTCTGTCGATTGCGGCTCGTCAGCGGCACCCGATCCTCGACGGCAACGTCAAACGCGTGCTTGCCCGGCACGCGGCGATACCCGGCTGGCCCGGCCGCACGGCCGTCGCAAAACAACTGTGGACGCTGGCGGAGGAATACACGCCTCACGAGCGCGTAAACGACTACACGCAGGCGATCATGGATCTGGGCGCCACGCTGTGCACGCGCAGTCGGCCGAACTGCCCGTCCTGTCCCGTCAACGGCGATTGCCGAGCGTATGCGAGCGACAGCATTGCGGAGTACCCGGGACGCAAGCCGAAAAAGGCAAAACCCGAACGCCAGGTCGCCATGCTGCTGGCGATACGGCAAAGCGGATCCGGGTCATGCACCGAGCTGTACCTGGAGCGACGCCCGCCGCGCGGCATCTGGGGTGGCCTGTGGAGCCTTCCCGAGACGGCGACCGACGGTGTGGAGGACTGGTGTCGACAGCATCTCGGCGTCCGCCCGATCGATAGGCTGCGCTGGCCCGTGCTGCGGCACAGCTTCAGCCACTACGATCTCGACATCCAGCCGTGGGTGCTGGTGCTCGGTTCCGTCGAGCGCGTGGTGGCTGACAGCGGGGAGGCAAAATGGGTTAAGCTCGATTCCACACCGCCGGGCGGCGTGGCGGCACCCGTCAGGAAGCTCATGGACAAGCTCACTGAGAGTCTGAGGAACGATTGTAATGTCGCGAACGGTTAACTGCGTACTGCTGGGCTCCGAGGCACCCGGGCTGGATTTTGCCCCATACCCCGGCGAACTGGGCCAGCGAATCTACGAGAACGTCTCGAAGGAGGCCTGGCAGCGCTGGCTGGGGCACCAGACCATACTCATTAACGAGTACCGGCTGACGCCCATCGAACCCGAGGCGCGCAAGTTTCTCGAAACCGAAATGGAAAAATACTTCTTTGGCGAAGGTTCGGCCGCGCCGAAGGAATTTGTACCCCCCAGTTCCTGAGCCGGCCGTTCGGTCCGCCGTCAGACGCGGACGCAGTACTGCACGCTGAACAGCCGTTCGGCGTCCATCCAGACGCGCCGCACCTCGAAGCCGGCTTTGGCGGCGAGTTCCGCGAAACTCTGCAGCGTGTACTTGTGCGAATACTCGGTCAGGATGGCTTCGCCATCGGCAATCCGGATCGTGCTGCCGCCAATGTGAACCGTCTGCTCAGCGGTCGAGTCGAGATACAGTTCGATACGGCCTTCGACGCTGTTGTATACGGCTCGATGCCTGAATGCCTCCAGATTGAAGTCGGCGCCGTAGTCGCGATTGAGATGACGCAGCATGTTGAGGTTGAATGCCGCCGTCACCCCCTTCGAATCGTTGTAGGCACGCTCGAGTATGCGCACGTCTTTCTGCAGGTCGACGCCGATCAGCAGGGCACCGTCCTCTTTGGCCTCGTGGTGCATGACGCCGAGCAGCTCGAGCGCGCCGTCGCGCGTGAAGTTGCCGATCGTCGATCCGGGAAAATACACAATATTGCGCAGCGGCATGACCGAGGGTGTCGGCAGGTCGAAAGGCTGCGTGAAGTCCGCTGCAATCGGCAGAATTTCGATGTGCGGATAGTCTTTTCTGAGCCCGTCGGCTGCCGCCAGCAGGTGCTCGTCCGAGATGTCGACGGGCACGTAGGCGGCAAGCGACTTCAGGTGCTCGAGCAGGATGCGGATTTTCACGCTGGACCCGGCGCCGAACTCGATCAGGCTGGCGTGTTCGCCGATCAGGTCGGCAATCTCGGCAATGTTGTCCTGCATGATGCCGATTTCGGTTGTCGTCGGGTAATACTCCGGCAGACGGGTAATCTCGTCGAACAGCTGTGAGCCGCGTTCGTCGTAGAAGTACTTCGGCGAGATCATCTTCTGCTCGCGTTCGAGTCCGGCCACGATGTCGTCCAGATCGTCGTCGGCGTCGATGTGCTGCGCGCTGTAGGCAAGTTCGTTGGCGTTTCGGTTCATGGGTTCTGCTCGAATACGATGTTTCGCGTGTGCTCACGCCCCCTGCACGGTGGTCATGAGCGCTGCGGTTAAGTCTTGTCAGATCATGGTGGCGGAGACGGCAGCGCCGTTCGGCGCGCCGGGTGGCTTAAGCCTCGACGTCTTTGGCGAGCCTCAGGCCCAGCATTTGCCAGCGTTGCTCGGGATAGAAGAAGCTTCGGTAGCTTGCGCGGATGTGGCTCCGTGACGTCACAGCGGAACCGCCGCGCACGGTCATCTGGCTGCACATGAATTTGCCGTTGTACTCGCCGAGCGAACCGTCGAGGGGTTTGAATCCCGGGTAAGGAGCGTACGACGACGCCGTCCATTCCCAGACGTCGCCGAAATACTGCAGGGTGTTTCCGGCAACCGGGTGCAGGTAACCGGATTCGAAGAGGTTGCCGTCGGCGACTTGTCCTTCGGCAGCCGCCTCCCACTCGAACTCGGTCGGCAGCCGCGCTCCGGCCCAGCGGGCAAATGCGTCGGCTTCGTAATAACTCACGTGGCTGACGGGTGCTTCGGGATCGAGCGGCCGTTCGCCGCCAAGGGTGAACTCGCGCTCCAGATCCTCGCTCCAGTAGAGCGGCCGGTCCCAGCGATCCCGTGCAACGGTTGCCCAGCCGTCCGACAGCCAGAGACGTGCGTCCAGGTAGCCGCCGTCACGAATGAACTCCCGGTATTCGCCGTTGGTGACCAGGCGGTTTGCCAGCCGGTGCGGGTGCAGCAGGGCGTCGTGCCTCGGTGTTTCGTTATCGAAACAAAAAGCCTCCGAGTGGACGCCGCCCGCGTTCCCGGCCGGCGGCTCGCAGCCGATGCGGTGAATGCCGCTTGTGCCTTCACCGAACTCGAGTTCGGCCGCTTTCCGAGCGGGCGGTTCCGGCAAACCGGGGTCGTACGCCGGTTTGAGCGGATTCCGCGACAGCACGTGCTTGATGTCGGTGAGCAGCAGTTCCTGGTGCTGCTGTTCGTGATGCAGACCGAGCGCAATGCGTTCGGCGACGCCAGGCTCGTCGGAGCGCGTTTCGAGAAAGCTCAGCACGGCGTCGTCGACGTACGCCCGATAATCGAGTACCTCGGCAAGTGTCGGGCGGGTCAACAGCCCGCGCTCCGGCCGCGCGTGCATGTCGCCGACGGAGTAGTAATACGAGTTGAACAGGAAATGGTAGCGCTCGTTGTAGCGCCGGTAGCCCGGATCGAAGTGCGAGAGCACAAAATGCTCGAAGAACCAGGTGACGTGCGCAAGATGCCACTTGCTCGGACTGACGTCCGGCATGGACTGCACCACCGTGTCTTCGGGCGCGAGCGGCGCCACGAGTTCTGTCGTCGTATTGCGAACCGCAATGTAGCGTTTCGCAACTACGCCGACGGCAGAAACCGGTTTCAGTGTCGAAACCCTGTTCAAGGATACTGCCTGCTGCCCAAGTTCCATCACCGTAACGTATTCGAGTCCCATCAGCCAGTGACGGCTGTGTTACCGCTTGCCGTGCCGCTAGCCGGCAAGCGCAGGACTTGCCGGGCCCGCGGTTTCGTCGGCTCCCCCGGTCCGCCCGCCGCGCCGCTCGAGCGCGTTGCGCTCGTTGGCTTCCAGCAGTTCGGTGAACATTTTCCGGAACTGGCGTTTGATCATCGGCACCATGAGTTTGCCCAGAAGGCCGTACTTCGGTTCGAAGTCCATGGCCATGACCACGCGCGTGCGCCCCGCATCCGGCGCACCGAAGCTTATCGTTGCAATCACCGTCTTCATTGGCAACGTGCCGTCGTACATTTCGATTTTCAGCCTTTCGGGCGGCGTAAATTCGACAATTCTTTCACGAACGACGTTTTTGCCATCGGCGAGGTCACATTGTCGCCGGCTGCCGAGCTGAACGGGTTCGGCCGGGTCACCCAGGAGCTTCGAGTTCGAGACGAAAGGGTGCCAGACTGCAATGTTGCCGAAATCGGCCCACGACGCCCAGACGGCGTCTCGCGGTGCGTTGAGTGTCTTGCCTACTGTGATGTTGTGCATGGGTCGGCCTCCTGCCGGCATCGAGTGTTCCGATGTCCGGTCGTGAATCGAGTGGCGTATCGAGTTGACGAACGGCGACTTTACGCGGACAATTTTTGCTCCGCTACAGCGTAAATCGGAACAAATCGGTGCAGAAATCGACCACAGACTGGGATGACGTCCGTTTGTTTCTCGAGCTGGTGCGCGGCGGCTCCGCCCGTGCGGCAGCCGGTGCGCTGGGGATCAGCCATTCCACGATCGTGCGACGGGTCGAGCGTCTCGAAACCCGTCTTGGCACCCGCCTGTTCGATCGCGATTACAGCGGCTACCGGCCGACCGCCGCCGGGGAGACGCTCCTGACGTCGGCGCTGGCGGCCGAGGATGCGCTGCTGGCCGCAGACCGCCAGCTGCAGGGTGCGGACGCCAGTCTGTCCGGCGAAATCCGGCTGACGACTGGCGACATCATGATCGAGTACCTGCTGATGGAGGACATCGTGCGGTTCCTCGAACAGTATCCCGAGATCGAGCTGACCGTGCTGTTGTCCTACGACCTGTTCGATCTGACCCGTCGCGAGGCCGACATAGCGCTGCGCTCGCTGCAGAACGGCCGCCGTCCGCCCGACGATCTCGTCGGCCGCAAACTATTGACCGGGCGAAGCTGTTACTACGCGACCGAGGACTATCTCGAGCGGCACGATCCGTGGAGCAAGACGACGACGGCGCGCTGGATCGGCTGGGACGAACCGGAGCTGTTTCCCGACTGGGTGAAGCGCTCGCCGTTTCCTCACGTGCCCGCGCCGGGCAACTTTCACAGCGCCACGCTGCAGGTCTCCGGCGCGGCGGCTGGGCTCGGTATGGCAACCCTGCCTTGTCTCGTCGGTGACGAGCTGCCCGGCGTCGTTCGTATTCCGGGTTGCGAGCCTTTCGACAATTACGATCTCTGGATGTTGTGGCACCCGGACTTTCGCGACGCGGCAAGGCACCGCCGTTTCCGGGAACACCTGATGGAAGCCATCGAGCGGGCGCGGGATCGTTTTCTCGGCAACGTGGACCGCGACACTCTCAACTGAGCGGCAGCTCGGTTTTCTTCGTCACCGTGCGTATGGCCACGCTGGAATTGACGCGGGCGACTCCCGGCAGCCGCGTCAGCGAGTCGCGGTGCAGACGCTCGAAGTCCGCCATGTCGGACACCACGACCCTAAGCAAATAATCGAACTCGCCCGTCATGAGATAACACTCCATGACCTCCGGAATATCGCGAACGGCCAGCTCGAACGCCGCCAGTTCGCTTTCGACTTCCCGGTGCAGCGCAATGAACACGAAGACGTTGCCCGACACGCCGGCTTTCGCCTGGTTCAGCAGGGCGACGTAACGGTCGATCATGCCGGCCTCTTCGAGCGCCCGCACGCGGCGCAGGCAGGCCGATTCCGACAGGTTGACCCGCGCGGCCAGCTCCACGTTGCTGATGCGTCCGTCCGCCTGCAGGGCGGCAAGTATGGCTTTGTCGTAGCGGTCGAGATTCACGGCAGAAAGTTGCGCGAAAATGCTATCTGAAGAGGGAAATCACCATACCACAGCTAAACCGTAATGTTTTTTGCAATCTACTGCCGTATATGCGCGGGTATTCTCTCGGTTACTACTGAAACCACAGGGGCGGAGAGACTGACATGAAGATCGGGGTTCCCAAGGAAATCAAAACGCTGGAGTTTCGCGTCGGCATGACGCCTGCTGGCGTTCGCGAGCTGGTTCACGACGGCCACGAGGTTGTCGTCGAGACGGCTGCCGGTGTGGGTATCGGCGTGAGCGACGCGGACTACGAAGCCGCGGGCGCAACTGTCCTCGACACGGCCGAAGCCGTGTTCTCCCAGGCCGACATGATCGTCAAGGTCAAGGAGCCGCAGCTCAACGAGTGCGCCATGCTGCGTGAAGATCAGGTGCTGTTCACCTATCTGCACCTGGCGGCCGATCCGGCGCAGACCAAAGCGCTGGTCGAGTCCGGCACCACGGCGATTGCCTACGAGACCGTCACGGCCGACGACGGTTCGCTGCCGCTCCTGACACCCATGTCGGAAGTGGCGGGACGCCTGTCGATTCAATCGGGCGCGTACGCATTGCAGAAAGCCAACGGTGGCAGCGGCGTGCTTCTGGGCGGCGTCCCCGGCGTTGCCCCGGGCAAGGTGACCGTCATTGGCGGCGGCGTTGCCGGTGCCAATGCGGCCGACATGGCCGTAGGGCTCGGCGCCGAAGTGACGATCCTCGATCGTTCACTGCCGCGCCTCCGGCAGCTCGAAGACGTGTGGGGCGGCCGCGTACGTACTGTGTATTCGACGAAACACGCGGTCGAAGAGCACACGGCCGAAGCGGATCTGGTCGTGGGTGCCGTGCTGATTGCCGGCGCCGCAGCACCGAAGCTCGTAACGGCTGAAGACGTGCGCAACATGCGTGCGGGTTCGGTCATGGTCGACATCTCGATCGACCAGGGCGGCTGCTTCGAAACCAGCCGGCCAACCACACACGCCGAGCCAACCTATGTCGTTGACGACGTCGTGCACTACTGCGTGACCAACATGCCGGGCGCCGTGCCGCGCACGAGCACGTTTGCACTCACCAACGCCACCTTGCCGTTCGTCAAGGCGCTGGCAAATCGCGGCTGGCGCGATGCACTGATTCGCGATCCGCATCTTGCCAACGGCCTCAACGTGCACGCCGGTAACGTCAACCACGAAGCCGTGGCGCACGATCTCGGCTACGAGTATTTGTCGGCAGGCGACGTACTCAAGGCGGCCTGATCCGCGCAAGCCGGCAACAAACCGAAAAGGGGGCGCATTTGCGCCCCCTTTTTTGGTACCTGGAGTTCTCTGCTCAGGCGGCCAGCCGCGAACCGTCGTCGGCCACGAGCGAGGCCAGCACGGTGCGCTTGCCTTCGTATGGGCGGCGGCCGTGCATCACTAGGAAGTTGTCGATCAGCGCTACGTCGCCGGCCTGCCAGGCCAGGTCGAACGACAGCTCGTCAGCCAGCTCGATGGCCCGCTGCATGCCGTCCGCCGGGATGGGGGAATCGTCGCCGAAGCGAATGGCCTTCTGCGGATCGTTGCGCGCGTCTTTCCAGCCGCGGAACGCGGCAATGAGCTGATTGAAAAATACGCGGCGGCCGTCGACCAGCGTACGCACGGCCGGCAGCACCGGCGTCGTCGCGCGCAGGCTGCCGTCGTCGAGCCACTCGCGGCTGTAGCCGAGCTTGTCGAGCCGGGCTTCGGCGGCTTCGCGCGTGTCCGCGTCGAGTGTGCTGCGCCAGCTCCGGCCCTGGCCGGATTCCGGGTCGTCCTCAGCGGGCATCGTGTTCGAGTAACGAACGCCCAGGCGCGTGCAGTCGTCGACAAACCGGGGATCGGCCTCGGCAAGCTTGTCGAGTAGAACGTCGGAACGGCAGATTGGCGTTTCGCCGGCAACGTCCGGCGCGCGTTCGCAGCAGAAGAACAGGTGCGAGGGGAACAGCGGCGTCTGCGCCATTTCGTGATGCAGGTAGATCGATACGTCCGGCGGCGCTTCGTTAGCCGTGAATACCAGTTCCGTGCGGTTGACGCGCACGGCGTTCGACAGCGATTCCTGGTAAGTGAAGCTGTCGAGCCCGAAGCCTCTGATGAAACGATCGAAGTCGTTCGCGTCGGTGACGGGGAAGCCGCGGAACAGCACCGCGCCGTGGCGGGCCGCAGCCGCAATGTGCTCGGCCCTCGTGCTCTCGAGCCAGGCGCTTACGTCGTCCATCGTGCTGCCGCCGGTGCTGAGGTTGATCACCAGCGGGAACACATCCTCGTACTGCTGCTGTCCGGGGACAGTCAGTGTTTCGGTTGTCAGTGTGGTCATCGTCTGTGTCCAGTGAGTGTGTAGTGTGTGAATTCGGTCAATTCGTACGCCAGCCGCGGGCTAGTCGTAGATCGGGCAAAACGTGCCGAACGCCGCTTCGGCGAACACGCCCGGGTCGTTGAAGCGGCGATTCTGATTGAGTGCCGAGATGGCCTGCATCTCTTCGGCGTTCAGCTCGAAATCGAACAGCGCAAGGTTTTCCCTCAGGCGCTCGGGCCGCGTCGTCTTCGGGATGATCGACGTGCCGCGCTGCACGCCCCAGCGCAACACGACCTGCGCCGGCGTGCGGCCAACGCGATTGGCAGCTTCGACAACGGGTGTTGCCGTCAGCACGGTATCGGCGTCGGTGGCCATGTCGAGCGATACGTAGGAGAGAGCACCGAGCGGCGAGAACGCGGTGACGGCCATGCCCATTTCCTTGGCCAGACGTATCAGCTTCTCCTGGGTCAGGAACGGGTGCGACTCGATCTGCAGCATGGCCGGCGGGATGCTGGCGTAAGCCATGAGATCGATCAGCAGTCCGCTGTTGTAGTTGCACACGCCGATTTGTCTGACGAGCCCTGCCGAAACCAGTTCCTCCATGCCGGCCCAGGTTTCGGCCAGCGGCACCCGATCCATTTCCATGCGTGGATTCGGCGCGTCGGGATCGTGGAACCACTCCGGCGGATAGCGCTTGTCGATCGGCACGTGCTTGAGCGCAATCGGGAAGTGCACGAGGTACAGGTCGAGGTAGTCGAGTCCGAGATCGCTCAGGGATTTCTCACAGGCCTCGCGGACGTGTTCCTTGCGGTGGAAGGTGTTCCAGAGTTTCGAGGTCACCCAGAGTTCGTCGCGCGTGGCGTGACCCTTTGCAATGGCGCTGGCAATGCCGGCACCGGCCTCCTGTTCGTTGCCGTAGTCGGCGGCACTGTCGATGTGCCGGTAGCCGATGTCGATGGCGCTTTCGACGGCAGCTGCCGTGTCGCTCCGGTCGATCTTCCAGATGCCGAGCCCAACGGCGGGCATGCTCGTGTCGCCGACGGCGATAGTGCTCATTGTGCAGGTTCCTTGTCTGGTAATTGCAAATTCAAAACTCTCGACACCGCGGCGTTTACGCCAGCAGGTTGTCGAGCGCGTGTTCTTCGAGGAAACGGCGAATGTCGACGGCTTCGCCGGTTTCGGTCGATCGCTGCGCTGCCGCCGCGACGACGATTGACCACAGCCCTTGCAGCGGCGTCGCCGAATCGACCGCTTTGCCTTCGAGCTGGTCGATAAATGCTTCGTGTTCGAAGTAGGTGGCGCCGTGATGGCCGCTTTGTTCGATTTCGGCCGGATAGCCGAGGTTTGTCGAGCGGCTGGCACCGTATTCGCCGAGTTCGATGTCGAGCTTCGAGCGAGCACAGTCGTCGTTGTAGAAATCGAAGGTTTCGCTGGCGACGAGGCGGCCGCGTTTGCCGGTCAGGACCAGCTCTTCGTAGAAGTGCGGCGCAAACATGTTCAGCGTGAAGTTCGCCCGCAGTCCGCTGGCGTAGTCGATGACGACAAACGCGTGGTCGTCGATGTCGGCGCGCTTGCCGTCCTTCTCGAAGTCGAGAAAATTGACGGCCTGGCCGCCGCTCGCAAACACGCGTGTCGGTGCCGAGCCGGCGAACAGGTTCAGGAGATCGAAGTAGTGGCAGCACTTCTCGACCAGCGTGCCGCCGCTGTAGCGTGCGTACTTGTTCCACTGCCCCACCTTGTCGAGGAACGGCGGGCGGTATTCGCTCATCGACAAAGTGCAAAGCTCGCCCAGCGTCTGCCGTTCCAGCGCTTCGTGGCGTGCTTCGACGTAGGGTGCCTTGTAGCGGTACTGCAGCCCAACCTGGATGAACGAGTCGCGCCCATCGGCCAGCTCGACGATGCGCCGGGCGTCGGCGAGCGTCGTTGCCATGGGCTTTTCGAGAAAAATGGCCTTGCCGGTTCTGGCCGCCACTTCGATCACGTCGATGTGCGTGTAGTTGGGCGTACAGATCATCAGCGCATCGGTGGCCGGATCTTCGCAGGCGGCTTCGAGGCTCGGGTAGCGTGTCGGTTCGTGTGAGGCATAGCGGGCGAAACCGTCGGCGGCGACTTCGAGGCTCTTTGCCGACTCGTCGAAAATGCCGTGGACTTCCGCGCGCCCCAGGAGCGTTGCCACCCGCATGTGTTCCTGGCCGATCGTTCCCGTGCCAATGATGCCGAGCTTATGTTGAGTCGCGGGCGGCGCATAAATGTATTTGTCGTCGTCGCCGATATGCCGTTGTCCGGGGCTGTTCCTGAAATAGCTCAGCCGGGGTTTCGTATGCTGGGTCATGATCGTTTCTTCTTTTTGTGCTGTTCGCCGTGCGCTGGCCGCACAGTTATCGACGCTGCAGTCGTCGGCTTTGTCGTCGACTCTGTTCCGGACTTTTTATGGGCCGCGGAGTTCCGGTAAGCTGTCAACACAGCTATCGAAACATCACACCCGTTACGACTACGACCGACACCATGAGCAAGTCGCGCTGGCAACGCACCCGCACAACGATCAAGGACATTGCCCGCGCGGCCAACGTCGATCCGTCGACCGTCACCCGCGCGCTGCAGGACAGCCCGCGCGTCAAGCCGGCGACCCGTGAGCGCATAGCCGGCATTGCGGCGGAACTGGGGTACGTGCCGAACATGGCGGCGCGCACGCTCGTCAATCGCAGCAGCGGTCTGATCGGTGTTGTCATTCCGGATATGGCCAACCCGTTCTTCGCCGAACTTGGGCGCGGCATCGAGGACGAGGCGGCCAAACACGACCTGCGCATTCTGTTTCACGACACGCGAGGTGTCGAGTCGGCCGAACGCGAGGCCGTGCAGCTGTTTCTCGAACTCAAGGTCGACGGATTGCTCGTGCCGATGGCGCGCAGTCCGCAGGACTACTACGCCGGGCTCAAGGCTGGCGTGCCCGTCGTGCACGTCAATCGCGAAGAGGCTGAGCATCACGTCAACTGCGATACGGTCGCGGGCAGTCGCTTCATCATGCAGCATTTGTTCGATCTGGGTCATCGGCGTATCGGTTTTGTCCGCGGTCCGGCCGGGCCCTGGCGCGAGCCGAAGATGTTTGCCTACCGGCAGGTGCTCGAAGAGCAGGGTATTGCCTACGACCCCGACCTGATCTTTACCTTCGACGGCACGCTCGACAGCAGCCGAGCGATTGCCGAAGAGTTCCTCGCACTGACGAACCGGCCGACGGCCGTGTTCGCGTGGAATGACGTCAACGCAATTGCGCTCATTCAGGCGCTCAAGGACCGCGGCGTCTCCGTGCCGGAGGACGTGTCGATTGCCGGCCACGATGACATTCAGCTCTCGGGCTGTATCGACCCGCCGCTGACCACCGTTGCCTGGCCAATGTATGAGTTGGGCCAGCAAAGTGTGCGTTACCTGTATTCGCTGGGACACGGCAACGAACCGGGGGAACCGGACGTGCCGCCGCCCAGACTGGTCGTGCGGCAGTCGACCGGCCGCCCTGCGTAGATAACAGCAGGGCCGCCGGCGACCTGTTTCTTTACAAGACCGACCGCTAGAAGTTCACCCGGAAATCGACGCCCCAGTAGCGATCTGCGCCGCGGGGGATCTGATAGCGGAAGCCGTCGCCCGAGTACGTCGTGGCGTAGCTTTCGTCGGTCAGGTTCTTGCCGATCAGCGTGACCGACAGCGTGTCGTCCGGCGTGTAGTAGCCGAAGCTTGCGTTCAGGATGCCGTAGTCGGGCAGGAGGAACGGTACCTCGTCGGTCTGCCCGATGTTGCCGGACAGTATTTCGTCCGTGTAGATGTAGGCACCGTTGAGCTGCAGCCGGCCGCCGTTGGCCAGCGGGAAGTCCCACTGTCCGCCGAGCGAATACTTCGTGTCCGGCGCAAACGGTAGCGGATCGCCCGAAACCTTAGCCTCCGAATCGGAGAAGGCAAAGCCGCCGTAGAACTTCAGGAATTCGCTGGGCGCCACCAGGAAGTCGATCTCGAAACCGGTGGTTTCGACGTCGCCGCCGTTCGTGAAGCCCGTAATCGTCGTGCCGTCCGAGGCGTCGAAGTCATTGGCCTGGAAGTTTTCGATTTCCATCGAGTAGGCCGCAAGGCTGATCAGGCCCCAGTCGGCGGTCAGCTTGTAGCCAATTTCGATGGTGTCGGACTCTTCGGCTTCGATCGGGTTAATGTCGTCCGGGTCCATGTTGTAGAACACGTTGAACGCCGGGCCTTTGTAGCCGGTGCTGTAGGTGGCGTACACCATGCTGCCTTCGCCAAACGTGAACTGACCGCCGATACGGCCCGACACGTTGGTTTCGTCGGTGCTGCCGGACAGGTTGGTATCGAACTGGTTGTTGCCGTCGGAAAAACGTGGCCGGACGCCGACACCGCGGCGGCCGAACTCGTCCAGGTTGCGACGGTTGTGGCTGTAGCTCACGTCGTCACTGGTGTAACGCAATCCGCCGATGAGGCGGAAGTTGTCGGTGAACGCGTAAGAGCCCTGACCGAACACGGCGTAGTTTTCGAATTCGGTTTCCATGAAGCCCGTTGCGGCAACAATATCGTTGGCGTTACAGGTGATGCCGTTCGCCGCGATGAAGTCGGCCACTTCCTGAGTGGTCGGCGTGGGCTGGCCCAGCGTGAACTCGATGTGGTTGGCAATCGCCGCGTCGAGCTGGCCGTTGTTGTTCTGGCAGCTGGCGTCGCGCGTGAAGTTACGCTCGGATTCCTGGTTCCAGTAGAAAAAGCCCACCTGGTACTCGAAATCTTCCCCGGTCGGCGAGGCGAGGCGGATCTCCTGCGAGAACTGCTTCCATTCCTGCGGGCCAATGTCGTGCAGCTGGAACGGTACGCCGAACACCGGGTCGGTGCTGTCGCCCGCAATCGACGTGAAGTCGCCTTCGCGGAACTCGGTGTTGTCCCAGTTGCGCTGCGCCGTGATCGAGGTCAGCGTGTGGTCGCCAATGTCCGAGGTGATCTGTACCGAGAACGAGGTGCTGTCGTCGAGCGTACGGGTTTCGAAGTCGTGGTCGACGAGGCGCTGGTCGAGATCGAGGCCCGTGCCCGACGGTGCGGCTTCCGACGCCGGGTTGCGGCCGCTTGGGCGTGCCTCGAGGTCGGCACAGCAGTCGTTGTCGGCGCTGTAGTCCTCGGCAATGAACAACACCTGCGTTGCGTCGCTGACGTCGTATTCGAGCATCATGCGGATGCCCTGCTTGTCGTAGCCCTGCACGGTTTCGTTGTTGAACACGTTCGTAATGTAACCGTCGAAGGACGTGTCGACGACGGTCAGGCTGGCGCGCAGCTCGTCGGTCAGCGGACCGGCAATGCGGCCGCGGAGCTGATACTCGTTGTCTTCGTAAAAGCGGGCGCTTAAGTATCCGTTGAACTCGTCACCGGGGCGCTGCGTCGTAATGTTGACCACGCCGGCGGATGCGTTTTTGCCGAACAGCGTGCCCTGCGGGCCTCGCAGCACTTCGACGCGCTCGAGATCGTACAGATCGCCGAAAGCCTGGCCGGAACGACCGAGCACGACGCCGTCGACGACGGTCGATACGCTGGGTTCAGCGGCGACGCTGAAGGAGATCGTGCCAATGCCGCGCACGGTAAGTGCGCTGTTGCGCGTGGTGTTGCCGGTGCGGAAGCTGACCGACGGCACGAGCGCCTGCAGTTCTTCCAGATTGCTCGCGAAGCTCGTGTCGATCTGTTCGCGGCCAAGTACCGAAACGGCGACCGGAACGTCGCCAATGTTTTCTTCGCGCTTCTGCGCGGTGACCGTGATCTCTTCGATCACGCCCTGTGCGCTGACTTCTTCCGTCGCGCCAAACTGCCAAACACCTGCGATCACCATCGCAAGCGTCATCCCCCTCTTAAGACGCATCGTTTGCTCCTTACACGTGTGCCGGTGACAAGGTGCGGATACGGCTATGGATACAAATCGCCGCATATGGCCCCCCATCGGTGATTTAGAGCATTTCTACTCCTGCCCGCCGGAAAATGCAAACGTTTGTATTTTTCCGCAGTGCAGCAAAGCGGCAGGAGAAACGGCGGCGCTACGCCGCCGGCTTCGGTTCAGGTTCCGCTCGTCCGGATTCGCTTGTGGGTGTGCAGGTAGCGCCACCAGAACAGCGCGTTGACGGCGGTGAGTGCCGTCAGGAGTGCCCAGAACAGGTCGCTGACGCCGCCGACGAGGCCGACTTTCGAGAACAGCAGGTAGAGGAACACGACGGCCGAGAGCAGCGTAAACGCAACCGGCATGGCGAAGTGCCAGGGTGTGAGGTCGACGAGATCGCGGCGCTCGTAGTCCCACGCTTCGGGGCGCGGCATGAGCCGGCCGACGATGAGCATGATGGCGACTTCGATGACGAACAGCACGGCGTAGAGGTGCAGGAAGTGCATCGTCACGATGTCGTCGAAGACGAATTTGGCGAGGCCGTAGGCGACGACGTGGAAGACGATCACGATCTTCGCGCCGAGCGCGGGCACGCGGCGCGTAAACAGGCCGACGATCACGATGACGACAACCGGGATGTTGTAGAAGCCCGTGAAGATGCGAATGATCTGCCAGAGGCCGTCGGGTGCGTATTGCAGGAGCGGTGCAACGACAAACGAGAACAGCGCAATGACGATGCTCGCAATCTTTGCGACCTTGACCATTTCGCTGTCGCTCGGCGGGGTCTTTTTCATCGGACCGTAAACGTCGAGGCAAAACAGTGTGGCGGCGCTGTTGAGGAGCGAGTTGAACGAGCTGAACACGGCGCCGAGGAGTACGGCGAGGAAGAAGCCCGAGAAGTAGGCCGGCAACACGTCGCGGATGAGCCGCGGGTAGGCCTGGTCGATCGACGTGAGGCCTTCGCCGTAGAGGTGAAAGGCGATCACGCCCGGGATCATCATCATGAACGGCACCATGATTTTGAAGAAGCCCGAGAACAAAACACCCTTCTGGCCTTCGGCGAGGTTCTTCGCGCCGAGGGTGCGCTGGATGACGTACTGGTTGGTGCACCAGTAGAACAGGTTGGCGAAGATCATTCCTGTGAAGATGGTGCCGAAGGGGGTTGGGTCTTCGGGGCCGCCAATCGCGTTGAGTTTCTCGGTGTTGACGGTCGTGATGGTAGTCAGGCCTTCGCTGAAGCTGCCGCCGCCGAGGGCAATGAGGCCGAGAACCGGCACGAGGATGCCGACGATCAGGAGGCCCACGCCGTTGAGGGTGTCGGACACCGCGACGGCCTTGAGGCCACCGAAGATCGCGTAGACGGCGCCAATGCAGCCGATGGCCACGATTGTTATGACGAGGCCTTGCGAGTATGTGACGTTCAGGAGTCCTGGCACGTCGAACAGCAGCAGCACGGCAATCGAACCCGAGTACAGCACCGAAGGGATCGTGACGAGTCCGTAGCCCACCATGAACAACAGCACCGACATGCGGCGTACGCCGTCGTCGAAGCGGTTGGCGAGGAATTCGGGCAGGGTCGTGAAGGCGCCAGCGAGGTAGCGCGGCAGGAAGATCAGCGCCATGCAGATCGTGGCGAACGCAGCCGTGACTTCCCAGGCCATGCTGCTGAGATTGAAGCCGTAGGCCGAGCCGTTGAGGCCAATGAGCTGCTCGGCCGAGAGGTTGGTGAGCAGCATGGAGCCGGCAATGAACACGCCCGTGAGGCCGCGGCCCGCAAGGAAATAACCGTCACGCGTGTCGACTTCACCGCGCGTTTTCAAGTACGAAACCCAGGCGACCAGCGCCATGAAAAACGCGCAGCTTGCGAGCGTTAACACAAGATTGTTTGCGGCCATCTGTCCCCCTCGGCAACCCGGCAATGGCGGTGCCGAGCGCGAGCTACGCTAAAGAAGCCTTCGCGCAAAAGTCAATTTTGCGGGGGCTCAGGGCGTGCGCCGAGCAGTCGGTTTAAGGCTGTTCTCTAACGCAGTCGAGTGCGAGAAGAAGCTCGTTCAGCGCGTTGAACCGCGTCGGATCCTGACCGGTAATGTCGCGGATTTTCTGCATCCGAGCGTAGATCGTATTCGGGTGGACTTTCAGGGACTTGGCGGCTTTGAGCACGTTCATGTCGGCGTCGCCGTAGCTTTGCAAGGTGGCGCTGAGCTTGCCGCGGGATTTTTCGTCGGCGCGGATGAGTTCACGCGTCCAGCCGGGCAGCGCGGACTGCACGCGGTCCTCGGCGAGATTCAGGAGCAGTTTGCGCAACGGGATATCGGCGTAACTCACGACGCGTTCGCGGGCGCTGGCCGTGTCGAGGGCCAGCTCGGCTTCGCGGAGCGCTTTGGGGATGAGCGCCGTGGAAGGGGCGTCAGCGCTGACACCCGCGAGCACCGAATTGCCGAGACTCAGGAGCGGCCAGGCAATGCGTTTGGCGAGCGCGGCTTCGGGCTGGGTCCAGCCGGAGAGCCGGCGCGTGATCGAGACGATCGCGACGACGTGGTTGTTGTGCAGGCCGTACAGCGCACGCAGGTTCAGGCTCGAAAACGCGTCGCGCACGGCGGCGAGCAGGCGGTTGGCCCGCGGGGGACGGTCCATTTCCTGGAGGTTCACGGGGCGGGTCAGGACGACGCAGTAGGCCCGCCGCTGTTCGAGATAGCCGGCGCCGCGCAGGAGGCGGGCAATGCGGCTGTCGGATTCGTCGTAACCGGCGAGCAGAAGGGTCAGGAGCTGCGAGCGGCGGTCAGCCTCGGCCTCGGAGAGCTGGCGCGTGCGCTTGACGTATTCGGCCGTGGCAATGTCGCTGACCGTGTTGACGTAGTCGCGCACGAACCGGTCGATGGCGTTCAGGGCGTCGGAGCCGGTGGCGGCATTTCGCAGCCACGCGGCAATCAGGCGCTCGCTGCAGCGGTAGGCCTCGAGTGTGGCTTCGAGCGGAAAATGCTGCTCGGCGCGGCGGGCGGCGTGCCGGCGGACGAACTCGAGCTGCGGCTGCATGGAGCCGCCGATCAGCCGGTGGATCTCGGTGAGATGGTCGAGCGCGTGGGCATCGAGCTGGGGCAGGACGTCGGGGTTGCCGCTGGCCGTGAAGGCCGGAATTCGGTCGCGGATCGCGGCCGTCAGCGAGCCCCCAATGGTATCCAGCGAGGCTGCCAGACGGGCTGCGGCGGCGGGCCGGAAGCCTTTCCGGGAGAGTTCGCGGAGGGTTTCGCTCAAAACGGCCATAATTGTGTAGTCTACACAATTCAACGCCTCAAAATTTGGCAGAAATGGCGATTGTACGCAGATTAGTTAGCGGTAATCTCTACCCTCCAGATCGAAACCCAGAAGTACGAAGGAGAGAGGAAATGCCGAAATATCTATTTGTGTATCACGGCGGAAGCCACCCGGAGAGCGAAGCCGAGGTCAAGGAAGTCATGGACGCCTGGGGCAACTGGCTGGGCGGCATGGGCGCCGCCGTGGTCGACGGCGGCAACCCGGTAGGGATGTCGAAGACCGTAAACTCCGACGGCTCGGTCACCAACGACGGCGGCTCGAACCCGGCGAGCGGCTACGGCCTGTTCGAGGCCGACGATGACGACGACGCCCTGGCCAAGGCCAAAGGCTGCCCGATTCTGCAGGCCGGCGGCTCGGTCGAGGTGGCCGAGGCGATCGATATGTAAACCGCGTGTCGGGACCCGCACAGCGGTGGCGCCCGGACCTCCCACCGTCCGGGCGATTTCCGCTTGACTGACTCTGACCCAGTCGGTCTAATACGCAGCCCGCCGGCAGTACCGGCGGGCTGTTTTTTGTGCCGATCGTTCAGGATTTCGATGCCCGGACCGGCGCCTAGAAAAAGACAAAAAGCCCCAGATGGCCAGGTAGCTCAGTTGGTAGAGCAGCGGACTGAAAATCCGCGTGTCGGTGGTTCGATTCCGCCCCTGGCCACCAGTTTCTTTCACGATCTAAGTCGTTTAACGATCTTTTGACGCCCTTCCGCGAATTGCCGTTGCGCGGCTAATCGCGTTATGAACACCAGCTTTGCCGACCGACGGCAAGCCAATCGTCCAAAAATGGATTTCGAGTTACATCAGTGCCGGCCGATAACGAAGCAGTATCTGACTGCTACTTCCAGTCTTCTCACATAGGCCCGTCGTTGGTATTCAGACTAACCAACTTAACCTGACTGGTTATGTGTCGGCCAAAAGTCGATTTCTCGTCGAACATAACTATCGGGACTCACCAATAAGTTCAGAGAAACTACGTGGAATATCTCCAGTTTGGATGATCTCTCTTCTAACCGATCTAAAATAGTCTTCAAGTTGCGCGACTTGTTTGTTCTGGCAGTATGCATACTCGCGATCAATCGGCTCGATTGCAGGATGAATATCGGCGAGAGCCAAGTTCCACTTGGCATATCTGCTGAACAGACGCGCACCGCATTGTGCAAAATAGCTTCCAAGAACCGATGCCATAGCTTCGCGCTCGTTCAACGTGGGTAAGTCGCTACTGCTGCGTGTAAGGTTCTCCAAAACATGTCCAAACTCATGGGAGATGGTAAATAGCGCTCTGTGTGTTGCGGAGATCGTAGAAACATCAATTTCGTACAGCTTTGTGCTTTGGCAATATCCATTAAAGATGACGATATCTCGCGAGCGAGGGTACCACCGCCCCGAGAGCATCCCAGCAGCGCTGCGTTTGTTTCGTTCACAGTAGTTCCAGGATCGAACATAGTCGTAAGCGCTGACAAGTGCGAGCTGTAGATCGTCGAACTCAATAGCTGAAGTGCCACTTAACTCGTTGTCGTCGATGGGTTCGATCTCCACGATGAGCCCGGTCTCGTTCAGTTCCCGAAGTTCCTCATCTGAAAGTGACGCGTACCAGTCCTCGTAGCCGTCTGCGAGGTCCGTAGGATCGATCTCGGGAACAAAAACAATGTTCTCTATGCCGGCGCGCCAACGATAGTAGGATAGACGCTCTTCTGCCGCGGATGGCACATGTCTCAAGAGCGCCACTAGGGTTGTATCTTCGAAAATATCTCGGCAGATACCATGATTGCGAGGGTTCATGATCATCTGGAGGATTTCTCTTTCGAACAGTGTTCCGTTCCAATCGGGATTTGGGGGGCGTTCTGGCGGGGTTGTCGTTGCTGATGTTCTCCGATCTGAGCAATACGTATCAGCCTCCGAACCTCTCCGCGCCCACGGGCAGACAAGGGCTGGAGAGTCAAAAGGAGAGGTGAGGTCGGTAGTAATTTCGGAAGATGCCATAAGGTCAATGGCGTTCTCGAGCAAGTACTCACAACGCTCAACAGTCGGCGTGTCTTGGTCCGGGCTTTCTTGCCCGATACAGCGGTCTGCCCACCACATTGCGGTAATGGCGAGAGTCACCACTTGCGTAGCTATTCGCAATGCTCAATCCTTTGCAGGAAGGATCTCGATCGAGTCTTTTTGTGTGAGTAAGCTACGAACTGGAGCGACATCACTCGCAGTTTTACCAACGGCGTCCTGCGGGAATATGTCGGCGTAGTTGGCAATAACGTTGACAAAAAAGGTGTCGTCTTTTACACCCCAGAACAGCGCCTTACCCAAAATGCGGTTTGAGCCCTCAGTTGTGTAGGCAGCCGTGATTAGCGGCGCAATGTCCTGAAGAACACTAGTCTTTAATTCATCTAGCTCACCAGATAATGATGCATCCCATGTTACCGTGTATTCGACATCGGCCTCTAGAACTGAGCGTAGAACTGTTATGGGCTGATTTTCTTCAAGCCGTAGATTCATGACATCCACGCAACCTTCCGATATTGACCCGGCCTTGACTCTGTCTGCGAGAAGCGCATCGTTCAATTCGAAGAACCGAGCATTACTGAGTTTGATTGCGACATCCTGGACATACTTGAATCCCAGGCTGCCGTTGATCGTCGATACTTCGTCGGCCTTTAGGCCAAGTTTAGCCGACGACTTCTTAGTCCATTTCTGCGAAATAGTGCCGGATGTGTCGAGTGCAGAAGGATCAAAGTTGCTTCCAAGCAGCGCCTGCTGATTGCAGATAATGCGGGCTTTGAAGGGGCGGGCGCTTTCTACAACGACGACCGTTCCAGGTTTCAAAAGAGTAGCGGGGGGAGCCAGCTCTCCGTGCCCCAGCTCCCTAACGATGTCACCGATGTCTTTCGCGCATCCGGCGAGCCCGACTGCAGCAACTAGGCTCATAACTAGCAGAGTGTGGCGCATGGTGTTTCCCCTTTGACTGACAGGCATTGGAAAGTGCGGACGTGCTCGGGTTTACAAACACGGCTATTCAAGGCAAAGGCCTGTTCCTTCCGCCTCAACTCAATTACTGTCGCAAGCGACTCAATACTCCCACCCAGCAATGCAAAGGGCTGCTTACTGTTCGACGAAAATCCAAGATCCTGCCTTCAGTCTCTGGGTGCGTGTCTGTCCGCCATTCTTTGGAATTGAAAAGACCGCTATTAGTGCGATTGGGAAAAATGGAGGGCGCCTCGGTCACTTTTCGTTCGTATCTGACTACCTGTCTTTTCACAGATTGAGAGCCATACCTAAATCGGTGTGGTAGCGTCGGGAGCCGAATATCGAAGAGCTGTGGAGTACGCAGTGTGGTTTCCAAAAGAGATCGTGCTGCAAGCCGCAGGAGTACCGGATTGTCAAATTGATCGCTTGATTCTGAAGCAAAGAGTAGCTGCGCTACACTGAATCAAAACAGTCAAGCAAACGGCCCTTCTATCAACCCCTTGCCCAACTGGATGCCGCCCGATTTCAACAAGAATACGATTGAGACGTTGGCGAGGAGAGCCGCCTACAAGTGCTCAAATCCTGATTGCCGCATCTCTACGGTAGGGCCGAATTCTGATCCGAATAGAGCAACGGTACTAGGAGAAGCCGCTCACATATTTGGGGCTAGACCAAAGTCAAAGCGATACGACCCAAGAATGAGCAATCAAGCCAGGGCTGAAATAACGAATGGAATATGGCTTTGCAGAAATTGCCACAAGCTTGTCGACTCCGATGATCAAGAATGGCCAGCAGAGATCCTCTTCTCATGGCGTGAGATTCACGAAAAGCACGTCCTATCCGAACTTGGAAATTCGACGGAACGCCTGAGGTTCGAGCATCGCGAGTCTCAGCTTTCGGGATTCGAAGGATACCCACCACTAATCAGAAGAATAATCTTGGATAAACCTCGTGGTTGGGAGTGGAGCGTAACTGCTGAACTGATGCGATACCTGAACGACCCGATATTCCGAAAGTTCGCGGATCTGCGCGATGGGCTCTATGTGGGGCCGCAGGAGCACCTGCTGGCTGAAGACGTAAGCGGCTGGGTCCAGGATCGCATGACTGAGTACCAGAACCTGATCACACCATTCACGGGGTTGATGCAACGGCTAAGCGCTAGCTGGGGTGAACCAGGACAAGAGGGTGATGTTGGCGAAATTCACCACATCTGTCTTCTTATTCGGAACACGTTACAGCAAGTCGTCTTATTTGAAGAAGAGATTCACTTCGCAAACGCGCCAGAGGAGTACGCGAGGGTTCTTGATCTACTCAAAGGAATTCTAAGCTCGCAAGCGGAAAAACTGGCGGAGATTCCAGGAGCACTCGATGTGGTCGTTGCAACCGTGACTTCGGAGAGTCAAGACCATACCGACACTCCTCGCGAGTTCAGAAAGGTAATAGAATTCGAACTACCAAGAGGCTGGGTGCGCCGACTGACGAAGGAGCTGAGGCGCGCAAACCGCAAGAGCGGCGTCGGTCCGGGTAAGGATGACATCGGTTGTGTGACTTCCGCAGTAGTAATTGCAATTGTGATCTGGATCATCGGCTCTCTTGTATAACTCCCATTGGAACTCACATCGAAAGGGATATGTTGGTCTTTGTCCGACAGACGTTTAAAGCAGCTGACATCGAGTTCATAGACGAAAACGGCGGCGGCTAGGGAGCCCGGCTGCGCAATCCCATATAGCACTACGATCCGACGAAGGCTTTCAGGCGGCTTCCCCGGGGTGTTCGTCTTACCACAGGTCTTTCCGTGAAACCCAATAGGCAAAGCTCTAATAGAGAATCGGCGACCCCGGTTGGACGATCGCCATCCACAAAACGAGGGAAGCGCGCCGACAGATCGCAGGCAAGGTGAATCGGGCCAGGCATCTGGATTCCAGTAACCCAATAAAATTCCCGGATTACGGCCGAGAAGGTCCTCTTGTCTAAAAAATCGGTACTACTACAAGATTGGTTATAAATTACATGGTTCTTGTAAGTCTTGTAACAACCAAGTAGCATGCCTTTGCGCTGGAGCCATCTATTCGCGGGATTTGCGGCCGTTGGGGGCTTGCACTGCGATCGAAGGCCACGCGCTAGGAGATAGTGATGTTTAACGCAAGAGTACTCGGCCATGTGGCCGAGAACAGGGTGTACGTGACCACAGTCACGCCCCCCGCCGCAAAGGACTTGTTTTTCGTATCGACCTACGACACGGAAGACCCCCTGTCCAATGCAGTCAACCAACACGGGTATCAGCGACCACCGATGCAGAAGCGTTTCGGCGAGATCGCGACGTACTACAGCACCGACGACAACCGGTTCCTCATTCCACCCATCGTCGTGTCTGTGCGACTTGAGGAAGCGGATGAAATCGAACGCTTTCTAAAGCTCCTCGGCGCCGGCGACGTCGCGAGGATTAAAGCTGCGTTCGGCGATCACGTTGCGTCGATTGTCGATGGGCAGCATCGATTCTATGGGCTTTTGTTTGCCTGGGAGAATGACTCTGATTTTCTCCCCGAGATCCCCGTGATGATGTATTTCGGTCTTAGCTTCATCGAGGAGGCAAATCTCTTCAACACTATCAACGTGACCCAGCGGAAGCTCCCGAAAGCGTTGATCGAGACGACGAAAGGTGACATCACGGAAGCGGATAAAGTTAGCTACCAGCAGCTCATTCGCCGATTGACATTTAGCCTTTGCCGCGATGAGGACTCAGTATGGGGACCGATCGATAGCGTTGAGCAGATCAACATGACGGGCATGAGGGATCCGAATCGGACTGTGACCTATGAGGGCTTGCGCCGATCAACTTCAAACATGTTCCCGAAGGAGATGCTCGAGCGGCTGATGGCGATTGACGAGGAACTTCCTCTAAAGTACGCGAAGCGATACTGGAAACTGGTGTCTGAAACGTGTGCTGAGGCGTGGGATGGATTTCCCGACTCGCGATTGGAAACGGACCCCGATACCGGCGAGCAGCACGAGGTTAAAATCAAGTACCGGATCAAGGACCTCGTCGGTGTGGCATCGCTAGCCAAGCTGGGCAAGGACATTATCCTGAGCCATCTCGAGTCCGGCAAGAAGGACAAGCTTGACGAGCTCGTAGCCAGTCTGGTCGAAGTAGACTGGGAAAAGGACCCGGACAACCCATGGATGCGGAGCCAAGCTGGTTTCGCGGGTCAGAAAGACCTGTACTTGATACTGCATCGTTTGGTCTATTCGGACATCAAGCCGGGCGTACCAGTTGACAGCGACGAGACGGCTCACGAAGCCGCTTGAGTTGTCACATTGGGCCCGCCAGCGCGGGTCCGATTATCGATGAAGGGCCGCACTCGAGCGGCCCTTCTTTTCGGGTGTGACGGAGCGGCGCATGTGAAAGAGAAGCGAGTCGACACTAACGCGGGTGGGGGCGTGGGGTATAAGCCCGCGTCTACTCACTGGAAAAAGACTAAATTCAACGGCTTATACTTTGGATTCGATTCCGCATCTGGCCACCATATTTAAAAGGCCTTCTGGAATGGGGCGCGATGATTGGAGTGCCCGCATCCGAGTCTCTGCGTTTATCTTCGTGTCCCGGCGTTTGGCGTCTCGAGCAGCCTAATCCCCTCTTCCGACACTTCCAGCTCGAGAGCTCTTGCGTGCACGGACTTCAATGCCCGCGCGGCCGCGTCTTCAGCATTGGTGGTGCCCCAAAAGGACGACGACATGAACAATTCATCCCATGAGTAAAAGATGGTCAGTGCCACTCCTTTATCTGCCGCGAACTCGCAAACCGCTGTGATGGACAATACGCTTTGGTTCGGGGAGGCAGCGACTACTGCGGCGTTACGTCCTCCCAAATTCGCAACCTTGTTCACAAAGTGATAGACGTCTGGCTCGCTTACCGGCTTGTCACGAACTTCAAAAGCAAGCACCGTCATTGCGTCTTTCACGACCGTGACATCCCCTGCGAAATGCCGGTCAGGATCGTGAATCTTTGTAACGATCACTTCACCAAGCGCCGCTGTGTCCAGTAAGCCTGCAGCAACAGATTGGGCACGCCGCCCAAACTCTGAGTTATCGACGATGAAGCTGTTTAGTAGGTCGAATAGCTCGCGCAACGTTATCTTCTCGTCGACCTGAAGGTTCCCTTCGTATCGCTGCTCCTTTCTTCCTCTAATAAATGACCGGAGAGCCGCCCGTGCATCAGCGGTACTTTCGATTGAGGAAATCCGGTTTAGTCCTTCCAGGAGTATTCGGAACCCTTCGGCGGCGCGAGGATGGACTGGTAGTCCTCGATGAACGCGGTCCTCTGCAAAAAATGGCTGATTATTCAGTGGTTCGCGACCGGTGACCCCAAGGTCGATGCCGAGTTTCGGAGCGTGGGCGGCAAGTACGTGCTGACAGAGTCCTCGGGCTGAGTAAGCGCCCGGGCTATTAGACCCAGACTTGAGCGCAAAAGGGTCTGCGCGAATATCGGTCGCTCTGGCCAATAAGCTTGTGCCTAACATGGCGATAAACGTCTTGTTCGCGCCCTGATTGACCTCGTATGATAAATCGCCTACAAGCTGATCCCAGTCGGGAGGCGTCGGCTCATTGCTTGAAGCCTCCTCTTCCAGGATTTTCAGCGCTTTAGGGCGGCTAATTCGCATTAGCTCGAGATACCACGGCAGGAAAGTAGTGTCCAGTAAAAACCACCTATCGGTAGTCAGCCTGTATTCCGGAGCGGGGGGGCTGGATCTGGGTTTTGAGGCAGGAGGGTTTAAGGTCCAAGCGGCGGTCGAGTTCGACAAATGGGCATGCAAAACCCTTCGACAGAATCGGAGTTGGAGGCTCTTCGAAGACGACATTCACAACGTGCCGTCTGAAAGTCTCGGCACTGCTGACGTTCTAATCGGTGGTCCGCCATGCCAACCATTTTCTAAGTCAGCCTACTGGGCTAAGGGCGATACATCCAGGCTGAGCGATCCCAGAGCGGACACACTGACGGCGTACCTGCGGGTACTACGAGATACTCAACCGAAAGCGTTTCTACTGGAAAACGTTGTCGGTCTAGCCTTCAAGCAAAAGGATGAAGGTTTACGACTTCTAGAAAACACTGTGGCTGCAATCAACGAAGAAGTTGGCACCAACTATTCGTTTCAATGGAAGGTGCTCAACGCAGCAGACTACGGCGTGCCGCAGATACGTGAGCGTGTATTTATTGTGGGTTCGCGGGACGGGAGGCAATTTCAATTCCCCTCACCAACGCACTCAGATCCTACCAAGATGCAGCATGATCTCCTTAGACCTACGCTGGTGCCCTGGGCGACTGCGTGGGACGCGCTGTGGGATATTCAAGATCGTGAGAATTCGGAAGAGTTAACAATAGGTGGTCGTTGGGGTGACCTCTTGCCTTCAATCCCTGAGGGAGAGAACTATCTATGGCACACAGATCGTAAGGGAGGAGAGCCACTGTTCGGTTGGCGCAGGAGATTTTGGACGTTCTTACTGAAGCTGGCGAAGGACCGGCCGTCCTGGACTATTCAGTCCCAGCCTGGAACAGCCACCGGCCCCTTCCACTGGCAGAATCGCCGCCTGAGTATGCGAGAAATGTGTCGAATTCAGACTTTTCCCGACGACTATGATGTTGTCGGTAGTCAAACCGAGATTCAGCGACAGCTCGGAAATGCAGTTCCATCCCTGTTAGGCGAGATTCTGGCATGCGAAATTCGCAAGCAGCTACTCGATAAACCTCGTCGTAAGAAGGCGATGAAGTTGAGCGTTGCGGCAGTGGGAGAAATACCCCCTCCCGAGGAAGTGGCCAAAGTGCCAAAGAAATACCTGGACCTCATAGGGGACCATCCTGCCCATCCTGGCACTGGGAAAGGCCATCTTGTCGCTAATACTTGGGGGTAGCCACCTGGAATTCTCCCATCGACAGAAGTTTCATTGGTTCAACTCTCGAGTACAGGCGCACTAAAATTCACTATAGCGCTGCAGGCTAGCTTGACGGTAAGCGGTCCTTCAGTGCCGGGATTTGATTAACCAGTCTGTTGCGTAGCCTTTGCGTGCGACTCCGCTCAATAATCTCATTCTCTCGCCATGTGTTTAGCGAATGCAGGTCAGAAAGTGATGCCGCGCAATATCTAGTCAAGAACGTACGAATCGGCAGATTACGAGAAGGGTCTTCGTAAGAGCCAAGAGAGTCAACCGCCCAAGCGTCAACGTCAGTGTACGGCACGAGAGCGGATACAACCGCGCTCTGACCGTACGCGGGAACCAGTACGCAATAGTAGTAATCACACGCACCCTTGAGCTTCGCGTGTTTTTCGCGATTGATCGCGAAGTACCGCTTGTAGGGTGCGCAATCGAACGATTTTGCGTCGACGCAAATCGACCGATCAGTCGCTGGGTCATCAAAACGAAGATCAGGTTGGATCTCCTTTGCGCCGCCTTCCGGGTTGAACAGATGCTCTCGCATGTACCCGATCGCTGATTCATTCGGGTTTAGCCGGATTACTTCAACGAACAACAGCAATTCCACCAGTGCGCCTAGCAGGTCTGCATGTTGATTTCGGCGATCGCCACGATCCCTATGCGCTGCGCGCCGGTATTCATTCGACAGACGTCTTGCCTCGCCGAGCAAGGCCGCCATCGCCCAGAGATTTCGGCTAAGGGGCAGGCGTCGGCGACACTTATGCTCTAACTCCGCTAGTCTCATGGGTGTCCGGGGCGCTGGTTAGTGATCTCTATATTATGCGACATCGCAATTAACGATATTCGTTTGCGCGCCTGTTCCTGGCGCCCATTGCGGCAGTGAAGGCAACAGTGCTGTTTCGCGAGGTTCATGGTACGCCGAGATACCCCTCTTCCGAGCCTCTGCCCCTGGAAGCTCTTCCGACCACCACACCCCTTATTCCCTCTGCTTATATAGCCCCACACCGCAGAACTCCTTACCTCGCAGCGTGTCCAACCGATCGGCTGGGGGAGTCAGACACTCCTGGAAGAGTAAGTGCGGTCTCTCTCATGTACGTACACGCAGGCTTCAACCCTGAAGCCTGCCATTGGGGGAATACAAGAATGACAAGCACTTCTCGAGCTTCATGGGGAGCGTTGATCGCGTTGGTTGCGGTTGCGCTGTTCGCCATACCCGTTGCGTCAAACGCACAACAAACCACAGCGGAAATAAAGGGCATCGCGTTCGACGATGCCGGGTCCCCAAGGGCGGGGGCTACGATCGAAATTCTGCACGTGGGTTCCGGTGCTCGCTGGACAGCGACGGCGGACCAGAACGGTACGTTTCACAAAAGCGGATTGCGTCCGGGTGGCCCGTACACCGTATCGATAGCCGGCACGAACGTTAGCGAGCAGGGCCTGTACCTGAATATTTCGGCGCCGACGAACGTTTACCTGTCGCCGCAAGGGCCAACCGAAGAAATTGTCGTAACGGGGGCCCAGATACAGGGCGGCCTGCGCATGGGCGCGTCGACAATCATTAGCGAACAGGAATTGAATGAAGGTGCATCCATTGCACGTGATTTCAAGAACATCATTCGAACGGACCCGCGGGTGACGATCGACCAGTCAAACAGCAACGCCATTTCGATCGGCGGTACCAACGCCCGTTTGAACAGCCTGACGGTTGACGGCGTTCGTCAAAACGACGAATTCGGATTGAACCAGAGCGGCTTTCCGACGCAACGCTCGCCGGTGTCCATCGACGCTATTCAACAGCTGTCCGTCGAAACCGCGCCTTTCAGCGTCGAGTATGGCGGTTTCCAGGGCGGTACGATAAACATCGTCACCAAGTCCGGCGAAAACGATTTCCACGGCAGCGTGCTGTACAACCGATCCAGCGATGCTCTGATCGGCGACCGGTCCGAAGATCGCGACATCAACATCGGTAGTTTCGAAGAAGAATTCCTGAGTGCCACGTTTAGTGGGCCCATCATCCAGGATCGCCTGTGGTTCTTCGCGAGCTACGAGAAATTCGAAGGCTCCGACCCCGACGCCTTGCAGTTCGGTATCGAAGGGTCCGGTCGCGCCAACGAGATCGCGGGTGTGACCCAGGCGGATATCGACCAGATCCGATCCATCTCGCAAACCGTCTACGGCTACGACCCGCTGGACCTCTTTCAAAACGCCACGCAAATCGAAGACGAGAAGATATTGGCCAAACTCGATTGGCGAATCAACGACAATCACAACGCGATCATCACCTATCAGTTCGTTGACGGGAACGACCTGATCGACCAGGGCAACAGCACCTCGTCGAATCGCCTGGGCCTGCCGTCGAACTTTTACAACCGCGGCGAAGAAATGACGGCTTACTCGGCCCAGGTTTTCTCCGACTGGACCGACGCCTTTTCGACCGAATTCAAGATCGCCTTCAAGGACATCGACAACCTGCAGGCTCCGCTTGGCGGCGACGAGTTCGCCCAAATGGAAGTCAGCCTCGGCAACGGTTCCGAAATTCGCTTCGGGCCCGACGTATTCCGGCACGAGAACTTCCTGTTTACGGAGAACTTTCAGCTAAAACTCAAGGGCGATTACCGTTGGGGCAATCATCTGTTCACGATCGGCTACGAGCGTGACAACGTCGACGTATTCAATGCGTTCTCGCCAACCTCGAGAGGAGACTACCGCTTTGCGAGCATTGCCGATTTTCAGAACCGTCAGGCAAGTTCGCTGTTCGTCGCCAACATCTCCTCGACGGGCGACGTTGATGATCTGGCGGGCCGGTTCGAACAGACGATCGATAGCTTTTACATCCAGGACCGCTGGGACATTCTCGACAACCTGACCATCACGGCGGGAATCCGATTCGACACTTACAGCAGCGACGACAGGCCGTTCCTCAACAACAACTTCGTGGCCCGGCAAGGTTTTGCCAATACCGAGACCATGGACGGCCGCGATATCATCATGCCCCGAATCGGTTTCAACTGGCAGGCGCTGGATCGCACCACGATACGAGGTGGTGCCGGCCTGTTCTCTGGCGGCCTGCCCTCGGGTTTCATTTCGAACAGCTTCTCGAACGTCGGCATACTCAACCAGAGCGGCTTCTTCAACAGTGCCGCAATGGCAGGCATCGCGGTTGACGGGTTCAATATCGACCCGTCGCTACTTGCGCAGTTGCAGCCGGGCGACGGCGACGTTGCCGCTATCGATCCGGACTTCGAGATTCCATCGACCTGGAAGGTCAATCTCGCATGGGACCAGCAGTTCGACATCGGCAATCTTCGGGATTTCTTTTTCACAGCCGATCTGGTGTTCGGCTTCGTCAAAGACGCTCCGGTCTGGCGCGACCTTCGGCGCGAGGTCATCGGCAATGCAGCGGACGGCCGTCCCATCTACGGAGACCTCGGTTGCGCGGGGGACCCGGCGACTGTCGATCCGATCGCTGAGTGCCGCAGTATCCTGAACTACGACATCCTGATGACCAACACGGGCGAAGGCACCAATCACTCCTACGCGTTCTCGCTCGACAAGGACTGGGATCTAGGCAGGGGAGGAGAGCTGAGCACGTCCCTTTCCTACTCCCGTCAACGCGCAAGGACCGTCAGCGATGCACTCAGTTCGACGCCGACGTCCCTGATCGGGCGTGAGCAAACCTTCGATCGCAACAATCCTCAACTGGGCCGCAGCAGTTTCGAAACCACGGATCGAGGCACCCTGACCGTCACCTGGCGCAAGACGTTTTTCGACAACCTGCCAACGACGGCGAGCGTGTTTATCCAGAGGCAGTCCGGCAAGCCGTTCGGCTATAGCTTCAACGCGCCGAGCAACTCTCTCGGCGATACGTTCGGCGGCAACGAACCGATTGACGACGACGATACGCAGCTGCTGTACGTGCCAACCGGGGCGAGCGATCCGAACGTAATTTTTGCGCCGGGCTTCGATGTGGCTGCATTCGACGCGCTTGTCGCCGCCAACCCCTGTCTGAACGGACACCGCGGTCGAATAGTGCCGCAGAACGGATGCACCAGCCGCTACACGACCCGTGCTGACCTGAGGTTTACACAGGCGGTCCGTTTGCGGGGCGTCCCATTCCTGGGCGAGTCGAATTTTACGGTCTACCTCGATATCGAAAACGTGGGTAACCTGATCAACGATAACTGGGGCAGAGTGGAACTCATTAGCTTTCCGTTCACCAACCAGTTGGTCACGCTGGATCAGGATCTCGGCCCGAATGGCGAACTGGTCTTCAACAGTTTCAACGACGAAACTCCGACGGTTCTGAATACACCGTCGCTGTGGAAAATCCAGCTGGGTGCCGGCTTCAGCTTCTAAGCGGTAGCGCAGGCTCGAAAATAGGGATGGCCCTCCGGTGGGCCATCCCTGAACTTTGTTCCCACCTTTCGCTCAGGTTTGCGAAGCCCGGCAAGCGTACTAACATCTTCAAAAAAAAGACCCCGCGGAAGCGGGGTCTTTTATCTTGCTGACAGTCTGACGTCGACTACGTCTTAGTCATCATCATCATCATCATCGTCGTCGTCGTCGTCGTCGTCGTCGAAGTCGGCCATGAACGTGTAGACGAACACTGAATACTCACCTGAGAGCAATTCGGGCGCACCCGCCGCTGAAAGCGGGAAGGGATCCTGGCTGACCGGCACAAAAGGGAAGAACTCGTCCGGTGCCGAAACTTCGATCCGATACGTTCCGTTCTCCCAGAGAAGCACGTCGAAGATCTCGGCATCGAAGACTGACTCGAAACTCTGCAGATTGCTCGCAATCAAGGTTTCGGATCCATCCTTGTTCTGCTGGAACAGCCGCACCTGGCCGAGGATGCCGTCGACGAACGACAGGTTACGTCCGATTACCGACACGAGTTCGATGTTGACCATCGTGCCGGCTTTACCCTTGAACGTGTAACTGTCGACTTCGCCGGGGACGCTGATCGAGCCGTCGACCGTCAGTGCTTTGACCTCGAAGTCTGCGCCCGCGTTGTCGCCCAGCAGGATCGTGTTCTCGACGTCGAGTTCCTTGAGTCTGATTCTGTCTTTTCCGTTCCGGCGAACGCGGGTTTCACTGATTGAACGGCCTTCTTCGGTAAACGCAATACGGGTGGTGGAGCGCTCGGAGAAGAATCGATCGGTGATGGTGCTGCCCTGGAGTGACAGACCCACACTCGCGCCCGATGCCATGGTGTGCAGCACCGTTTCGTCAGCCGATTCCGGGCCGCCGAAGATCGGAACGAAGTCCTCGGGCAGGATAGCGCCCGTGTCCGGCAATCCCGCGCCCGGCGGACCGAACGAGTTCTGATGGCGCAGGCCCTGCAAATGGCCAACCTCGTGGGCGCCGGTGTTTGCCGTCTGGTTGGTGACCGCAAAGCTTACCGCCGCCGTCGCGTCCCCACCGAAATCGGCAATGCTGATGCCCGAGAACTGCTCGAACGTAGCCCCGGTAGTGTCAAGTTGAATCAGGAATTCCCAGAAGCTCGCGTCGGCAAAGGCATTGTCGTCTTTGAACTCGTTGCGGAAGTCGATGCGGTCTGCCTGACCGAAAAGGATGCTGACTCCGCCTGTCGGCGTCACGGTAATGTTGCTGCCGCCCGAGCAATCCAGGGGCGCATCGTTCTGCCCTATGAAGAGTGTCGTGAACGGACCTTTCCTGGGCCTCTTGTCGGTGATCCTGTAATCGTACTCTTCATAGTCGGCGCGAATCCTTTTCAGAATTTCCTTGCGCTCCGCCGCGGTGTAGACATGATCGAGAAAAATGCCGAACACCGTGCCGTCCGTTCGGCAAACCGGGAAGGTCGGCAGTCCGCCCGCATCGAAGTCGACAAAGACGACCTGAGGCCGATCGTCATCGTCATCATCGTCGTCCTCGAACCTGCCATAACCGTTATCGCCATGGCCCTCGCCGTCCGCGAGGATCTTGCGTAATTCGGCCAGATAGTTGATTGCGTCTTGCTCGGTGTACATCGTCGGCGTTGCGCATCCCGGACAGTCGTTGGTTTCAATTCGGTAACTGTTGAGTTCGAATGGGTCCTCTGCATTGGCTGCCGCTCCAATCGACAGCACGCCAGACGCGAAGAGAGCAAGAACGCTCCTCGTCTTGCGATTCTGTTTCGCTAACATGTGATATCCCCTCGGTAGTGATTCGCCCGATTGTTTTGCACAATTCTGTCGTACGAGACAGGGCGAGGTTATTATCGTGACGCTTGTCCCAATCCTAGGTTACACATCGGGTCCGGACAAGGTTTAACTTGTAACAATCGGCGCAGAGCTAACCCATTTTCGAAGGATCAAGCGTTTACGTAGTCGAGCGGGTTCAGTGAATGAGTCTCGGAGGTCGATTCATGAAGAATAGATATTTTTTGCTCGCGCTATTGGGGTTCGCGTCAAGCCAGCCAACCGTCTCCGCGGCCGAGGACTGTCAGGCAATTCCGGCAAACGCGACGGTATCGGTCGAAGCACTCCTGGCGCGATCAACGCGAATTTCGCTGGTCAGGGTTGCGACCGGGCAACCCTCCGGAGCCGCTGAGCAGGAAGCCAGTGGTGAAGTGCGTCTCGATCTGGAAGCCGAACGCCGTAAGGCCACCGAATCGCAAGCACTTGCGAATGATCGCGTTGAAACCTCGCTTAGGATTACAACACTCGAAGTCATCGAAGATCTGAAGGGCGGCGGCCCTACGAAACTCTATCGGCCGTCACTACCGGTGACGCAAGCTCAACACGACTTCGATGCGCACTCCGACGATGCGTTCTGGGACGATCCCGAAATCGGGCTTGTCGCATTTGACGAAGACTGCCGAATCGTCATGCGCTTCGAGCCGGGGAAGCGTTACCTGGTCTTCGAGGGGCCGGCGCACATTAAAGGCGCGGAACTGATCGAGTCGGACGAAGATGCCTGGCTGGCGTATGTAAAGAAGGCCGTCGAGTAGCTGGACGAAGAGGCGAAAACGCAAACTCCCGTTCATTCGTCTTGCCTGACGTTGTGCAGGCGCAATCCGCCCATCCCCAATGAATACGAATTCATTGCATTGACTGCCTGACCCCACCTCCCTACGGTCAATAAAAATCAAATACCACACTCCGGGGGGATGTGATGCGGTCGGTAAACTTTGGTTCGTCGCGACTTTTCTGTGGGCAAAGCAGCCTGTTATTGACCGCACTATTGTGCGTGACTGCAGTCCAGGCCGATCACACAAGCAACCCCGCAAGCGTTGCACTGGTCGGCAGCCTGCAGTCCGAACTCAGCGCTGATGCCTGCGGCGACTGGCAACCGGAATGTGCGTTTACCGAGCTGCTCAACGTTCCCGGCACTACGCTCTGGCAGGCAACCTACACCGTACCGGCCGGCTTCTGGGAGTGGAAGGTAGCGCTCAACGACAGTTGGGACGAGAACTACGGTGACGGATCCGGTGCTGACAACTTTCAGCTCGATCTCACCGAGTCGCGCGATATTACCTTCATCTACGATCACGCTGACCACACGATCGAGCCGGCGTTGGTTACGGTCGCCGGTAGCCTGCAGTCGGAGCTTGGCTGCCCGGGCGACTGGCAGCCGCCGTGCAGCGCAACGTTTCTCACTTACGACGCCGAAGACACGGTCTGGCAGGGCGTCTTCAACGTGCCCGTCGGCAACTGGGAATACAAAGCCCCACTCAACGGCACCTGGAACGAGAACTACGGGCTCAACGCTACGCGCAACGGTGCCAACATCCCGCTCGATCTCGCCGAAGCCGCGGACGTCAAGTTTTACTTCGAGCGTGGCACCAACTGGATTACGAGCAACCGCAATTCAGTGATCGCCTCGTTGCCCGGCAACTTCCAGTCCGAACTCGGCTGTTCGGGCGACTGGCAACCGTGGTGCCTCCGGTCCTGGTTGCAGGATCCGGACGGCGACGGTCTCTACACGTTCGCCACGCGCGATATCCCGGCCGGCAACTACGAGTTCAAAGTCGCGCACGACGAAGACTGGGCCGAAAACTACGGCGCCGGCGGCGTGCAGAACGGCGCAAACATCCCGCTGACCGTGCCGAATGACGGCGATCTCGTCGTCTTCACCTACGATCCCGTCACGCACATCGTCGAGATCGGCGGCGAATTGCCCAAAGGCAACCTCGATGAGGCGCGAGCCTACTGGCTGGCGCCCGGCGTGTTTGCCTGGCCCATTGCTGAAGGCAGCAACGTCACGCTGCATTACAGCGCTGATGCCAACCTCGTCCTCACGGGCGATGGCGTCGAAGGCGCCGACGGCACCCTTCCGCTGACGCGAGGCGGCGTCGTCGACGGCGAGATCGCCGAGAAATTCCGGCATCTCGCCGGACTGCCGGTGTACACCCTTGATGCTGCTAACTTGAGCGAAGTGCCGCAGATCCTGAAAACCCAGTTTGTACTCGCGGCCACCGACAGCGACGGTGCACCCGTCGACGCCACTGGCGTACAGCACCCCGGCGTACTCGACGAACTCTTCACCTACGACGGTGAACTCGGCGTCAGCTTCGACGGCGACACACCGACGATCCGCCTGTGGGCGCCGACCGCCCGCTCCGTGAACCTGCACCTGTTCGACAACACGGACAACACCAGTCCTGCCGTTACCGTGATCCCAATGACCGAAGACGCCGCAACCGGCACCTTCAGCACCGTCGGCAACCCGGGCTGGGACCGGATGTATTACCTCTACGAGATCGAGGTCTTCGCCCGCTACTCGGGACAGATCGAAACCTTTTTCGTGACTGATCCCTATTCCGTCAGTCTGTCGATGGACAGCCGCCGCACGCAGATCGTTAACCTCGACGACCACGATCTGAAACCGCGGCGTTGGGACCGTCTGCGCAAGCCGCGCCTGCGAGCGCCTGAAGACATTGCGATCTACGAACTGCACGTCCGCGACTTCAGCGTGCATGACGAACGAGTACCCGACGACATCAAGGGCACGTTCCGTGCCTTCGCCCTGCCGTGGACCTATGGCTCGCGGCACCTGCGTCGCCTTTCTCGTGCGGGGCTCTCACACGTGCATCTGCTGCCGGCGTTCGACTGCGCAACGATTCCTGAAGACCGCAGCACCCACGCCGACCCGGGCGACCTGTCCGTGTTTGCGCCGAACGGCACCGAACAGCAGGAAGCCATCGACGCCATCCGCGACCAGGACGGCTTCAACTGGTGTTACGACCCATTCCACTACACGGCGCCCGAAGGCAGCTACTCGACCGATCCCGATGGCCCGGCGCGTATCCTCGAGTTCCGCGAGATGGTCGCGGGACTCAATCGTATGGGCCTGCGCACCGTCATGGACGTCGTGTACAACCACACGAGCGGCAGCCAGGGCGGTGAGAAGTCGGTGCTCGACAAGGTCGTGCCCGGTTACTACCACCGACTCAACGATGCGGGTTTCATCGAGACGTCGAGCTGCTGCGCCAACACGGCGACCGAGCACAACATGATGGAAAAACTCATGCTCGATTCGCTGCGTGTCTGGGCTACCGAGTACAAGGTCGACGGTTTCCGCTTCGACCTCATGGGTCATCACACGAAGGCCAACATCGAAAAAGCCCGTGACATGCTGCAGTCGCTGACCGTCAAAGACGACGGTGTGGACGGCAGCGCCATCTATCTGTACGGCGAGGGTTGGAACTTCGGCGAGGTGGCCAACGACGCCCGCTTCGAGCAGGCTACACAGGCGAACATGGGCAATAACACCGGCGTCGGTTCATTCAACGACCGGATGCGCGATGCCGTTCGCGGCGGCGGTCCGTTCGACTCGGGTGAAGATCATGTGCGACGCCAGGGGTTCATCAACGGGCTCTACACCGATCCGAATGCGCTGAACAGCGGCAGCGAGGGTGAACTCGACGAACTACTGCGGCTGACCGACTGGATTCGTTTGGGCCTCGCCGGAACGATGGCTGACTACCAGTTCATGGATCGCTTCGGCAATCTCGTGCAGGGCAGGGACATCGACTACTTCGGCAACCCGGGCGCGGGCTACACGAGCGATCCGCAGGAGATCATCAACTACGCCTCGGCGCACGACAACGAAACGCTGTTCGACATTAGTCAGTACAAGCTGCCGCTCTCGACGAGCACCGACGACCGTATCCGCGTGCTCAACCTCGCCAACAGCATCATTGCGCTCAGCCAGGGTGTGCCGCTGTTCCACGCCGGGCAGGACATTGCGCGCTCGAAGTCACTCGACCGCAACAGCTTCAACTCCGGCGACTGGTTCAACTTCGTCGACTGGAGCTACAACGAGACGGGATGGGGCAGGGGCCTGCCACCTTTCGGCGACAACCAGAACAACTGGGAGGAACAGTCCGCGCTACTCGGCAACCCGGCGCTCGCGGACGTCGACCGCCGCGACATCCGCTCCGCGGGCAGGCACATGCGCGAGATGCTCAAAATCCGCAGCAGCTCGAAGTTGTTCCGCCTGCGCACCGGCCAGGACGTTCAGGAACGCGTCGAGTTCCACAACACGGGTCCGGGCCAGACGCCGGGCCTCGTCGTCATGAGCCTGCGCGGCGAGAAGGACATCGAGATTGTTACGTTGTTCAACGCGTCGCCCGAAGCGCAGTGGTTCACCCTGGAGACCGGCGAAGACCGTGAATTCGATCTGCACCCCGTGCAGGAGTACTCGCACGATCCGGTCGTTCGCGGGGCTCACTACTTCGATGACAGCTACACGTTTTACGTGCCGGCACGCACGACGGCCGTATTCGTTGCGTGTGACGACGAGCACGACGACGAACATGAGGGCGACGACGACTAGGCTGGCGTCGTCGCCTGCCCGGACTCACGGCTGCGTTTCCCGCAGGTCAGGGTGCTGTTGCGCAGTACTCGAGTACCGTCGCGTGAATGTTGCTGCAAACTTTACTGAACGACGAGCATTCCGGACCGTAAAGGCCCGCTGCCATCGCGGCATCTTTGTCTGTCGGAACGACATCGCAGGCTTCGTTATCCGGGTCGGTTGACTGCAGACAACCGACAATGAACCCGCGAACCATTACTTCCGATTCCACGTCGTAAAAGGGGAACTGCGCCTCCGCCTCCGACAGACAGCAACGGTAGTCCTGGTTCGCGCAGACCTGAGTGCCCAGCAACCTGCCCTCGTCCTGCATTTTGCTGGTAGCTGCCTTGTAGAAAAGATAAGTCCCGAGTACCAGAGCAATCATCATCGTTAAACCGATAATTCGTGATCTCTTCCGGTTCTTTTTCCCCGGGAACAGCAAAAACGAGAGAGAAAGAACCGCCAGGGCGGCTACGATGCCGAGCGTCACCGCGCCGGCAATGAAGTCAGGCTGATTCATTGTTCTGAGTCGTGTTCTCGTGTCCGAGGTTGGTAGTCAGCGGTTGGGGCCTTATTCGCTGACGGCCGTAGTACAGAGCAATCTCATACGGTTGGCAAGCGTTTTCTGACAGCCGGGTTCGTTTCACTGCATCAGCTCCGGGAAATCCCGGGAGCCTCAAGATCAAGACCGATATTGCATGGACAGACCTCGCCGGTGTGTTCTAATGACCTCTGAAAAGCGGGGTTTGAATATGATGAAGATATCTCCTGTCTGCCTGTTCGCGGCCATCCTGATGTTTTCGATGTCCGGTTGTTCACAAGAACAAACAGAACCAACAGAAGAAACAACGGCGAACGACCAGCGCGTCGTCCTCGTGACAGGTTCGACAGGGGGCCTCGGACGCGAGACCGCCCTTGCGTTGGCTCGCGGCGGCGATCACGTCATCATTCACGGTCGCAACGAACAGCGCGCACGTGAAGTCATTCAGGCAATCGAAGAAGACGGCCGGGGCAGTGCGAAGTTCTACAAGGCTGACCTTGCCAGCCTGGAAGAGACCAAGGGTTTGGCAGACGCTATTCTTGCGGACTACGATCGGCTCGACGTTCTGGTCAACAACGCAGGTGTCCTTCTTACGGATCAGGACGAGCGCCGTATAACCGAAGACGGTTACGAGTTGCACTTTCAGGTCAACTACCTGGCTGGATACGTTCTCACTGCCAAGCTGCTGCCGCTCCTCGAGGCCAGCGCGCCGAGCCGGGTGGTCAACGTCGCTTCGGGACAGAGACCCCTGGACTTCGACGATCTCATGCTGGTTGACGACTACAGCGGCCTGGAGGCCTACTTCCGCAGCAAGAACGCGCAGATCATGATGACCTTCGCCATGGAGGCGGACTTGTCGGAACGCGGTATTTCAACCAACGCCCTTTTTCCGTCGGCGCTGATGAATACCGACATGGTGATCGAAGCGGGCTTCGAGCCGCAGTCGTCGGTCGAAACCGGCAGGGACGCGCTGCTGCAACTTGTCAACGATGACGTAGGCACTGGCAAGTTCTTCGATATCTTCGAGGTTGGTGAGGCCATTCCACAGGCATCCGATACCGAAGCCCAGCAACGGCTCATGAAAATGAGCGAGGAACTCACGTCAGTGCGTATCGCGGGGCGGGACAGCGGGTCCGCTCAATGATCGCTTTGCGCGCAGGACAATCGCAATCCCCAGGAGTATGGCAACGGTTGCGACCAACAGCCGCAAGCTGACCGGCTCGCTCAAAACGACCACGCCCATCATCGCGGCAAGGGCCGGCACGCTCAGCTGAATCGTGGAGGCATTAACCACGTTGATATGCGGCAACACGGCATACCAGATGATGTAGCCAATGCCCGATGTCACGATGCCCGACGCCAGTGCATACACGACGCCGTCGCTGTCGACGTCGAGTGTCTGCAACGCGACAGCCATTAGGATCAGGCACATGGGCACCGTACGGGCGAAGTTGCCGGCGCTGGTCAGCACCGGGTCCGAAGCGCCGGCCCGGAGGGAATACGCGCCCCACGCTATCCCTGCAATTGCCATCAATCCGGAACCGGACAATGACGGCGCATCAGCACCTGGCAGCAGGAGCCACACGACACCCAGGCAGGCCAGTAGGAACCCGCCCAGCTGAACGGGCCCCAGGCGGTCACCTTTGACAAAGCCGTAGCACAGCATGGTCCCCTGAACGGCGCCGAACAGTATCAATGCGCCAGTGCCGGTCGACAAACGAACGTAGGCATACGAGAACGCGACGGCATACACGAACAGCGCGAACGCCGACCACCAGCTGCCCGTGTCGAACGGCAGCCTTCGATAGCGAAAGGCAACGAACAGCACCAGGAAAGCCGCGCCCGAGATCAGCCGGATTGCGCTGAACGATGCAGGGTCGATTGTGGTCTGCGTGAGTGCCATTCGCGCCAGCAGGCTGTTCGCTGCAAACGCGAGCATAGCCGCGCAAGCCAGAAAAAGGAGCTTTGGAAGTGTCATGATCAGGAGGTGCCGCTCATTCCCTGTCCCGGGTCGAGGATTGCTCAGTTTGCTTTTTTCGACGTGCGTGCGTCGTACTGAATACCAGCGGCAGTATAGCGGGCAGACCCGGTTTCGTTACCTGTCCCGTGGGCTCGGCCTCACCTATAATCGCGCCGGTCATGCTCGCTCTCACCAACATTGCCCTGCGCCGCGGCCGTAAGGTCTTGATCGAACGCGCCAGTTTTCAGATCCATGCTGGACAACGCATGGGCGTCATCGGCGCAAATGGCTGTGGCAAGTCGTCGCTGTTTGCCATGCTTCTGGGTGAGCTGGAGCCGGATGACGGCGAACTCGCCCTGGACCCGAAAGACGAAATTGCCCACGTTGCTCAGGAAAGTCCGCACGGCAGCGGCTCGGCCGTCGACTACGTGATGGACGGTGACCGGGAACTGCGAGAAGTGCAGGCGGCTATTGCCGAACGCGAAGCGGCGGCCAACCCGCAAGACGTTCATTTGCTCTACGAACGTATGGAGGTCATCGACGGCTTTACAGCGGAATCGCGAGCGTCGCGGCTACTGCACGGTCTCGGATTTGCGGCGGATGAATACGCAAAACCCGTCAAGGAGTTCTCCGGTGGCTGGCGCATGCGTCTCAATCTCGCCCGAGCGCTCATGTGTCGATCCGACATCCTGTTGCTCGACGAGCCAACCAACCACCTCGATCTCCCGGCGATTCTTTGGCTCGAACGCTGGCTGAAGCAATACGAAGGTATCCTGCTGGTTGTCTCGCACGATCGCGATTTTCTCGATCAGATCTGCACGCGTATTGCGCATATCGAGAACGGGACAATCAGTCTGTTCACCGGCAACTACAGTCAATTCGAGATATTGCGTGCCGAACAGCTTGCACAGCAGCAAGCCATGTATGCTCGGCAACAGAAAGAGATTAGACATATTCAAAGTTATGTCGACCGGTTTCGTTACAAGGCCTCGAAAGCCCGTCAGGCGCAGAGCCGGCTCAAGATGCTGGAACGCATGGAGCAGATCGCGCCTGCGCACGTCGATTCTCCGTTCCGGTTTCGTTTCCTGGAGCCGCAAAAGCAGCCGCAGCACCTGCTTGGCCTGACGGACGCCGCGGTCGGTTACGGCGACGACGTTGTTCTCGGCAAGATAGAGCTAAACCTGTCGGCGGGTGACCGAATCGGTTTGCTCGGCGTAAACGGTGCCGGCAAGTCGACGCTCGTCAAAGCGCTTTCGACCGGCAGCACTTTGCTAAGCGGCGAGCGGGTCTTGAGCAAGGACACAAAGATCGGTTACTTCGCGCAGCACCAGCTCGAATTACTGCGTCCCGAACACAGCCCGATCGATCATCTGCGGGACTGCGCGCCCAATGACCGCGAGCAAGACCATCGCAACTACCTGGGCCGTTTCGGCTTCAGCGGCGAACGAATTTTCGAACCGGTTGCGCCGTTCTCCGGCGGCGAGAAGGCGCGGCTGGTGCTGGCTTTGATGATTCGTCAGGGGCCGAATCTGCTGCTGCTCGATGAACCCACCAACCACCTCGATCTCGAAATGCGCCAGGCTCTGAGTGTCGCCCTCGTGGAGTACACCGGCGCGCTGGTTGTGATTTCGCACGACCGTCACTTGTTGAGGAGTGTTTGCGACGAACTGCTCATCGTTCACGATGGCATTGTCGACCGCTTCAACCGCAGCCTCGACGACTACCCGGCCTGGCTCAAAGAGCAGGAGGAAGCCTCGGAGCAGGCAGCGGCCAAGTGGCGGGACGGCCCTCAAAAAAACGTCAACAAGAAGCAGTTGCGGCAGGAGCAGGCGCAGCGGCGGCAGCGCCTGAAACCCTTGTATGACAAAGTCCGGGATGTGGAAAAGGCGCTCGCCTCGAGTCGCTCGAGGCTGACCGAACTGGAGACGCTGCTTGCGGATGAATCGATCTACGCCGATCCGGGTCGGAAGGATGAGCTGGCTGAGCTATTCAAGGACCAGATCGCGACGAGATCGGCCATCGAGTCCCTCGAATGGGAGTGGCTCGAAGTGAGCGAAAAACTCGAGCAGGCTACACAGGCAACCTAGTTGCCACGGGCCGCGAGGGAGTAGCAGACACGCATCCGTTACACGGGGTGAAGTGCTGCCAGCGTGTGCGCTCCGTGCAGACATGCTGCCTGAAACCGGCGCTTCGGCTAATCAGAAGAATCGTGTTTTCGGCGCGGCGAACAAAAAAAGGGCCCCGAGACGGGGCCCTTCTTATAGGTTCGATGGCTGCTTAAGCGGCTACGATGTTTTCGGCCTGCGGGCCCTTCTGGCCCTGCGTCACCGTAAACTCGACCTTTTGGCCTTCGGCGAGCGTTTTGAAGCCTTCGCTCTTGATGGCACTGAAGTGTGCAAAAACGTCGGGGCCATTTTCCTGCTCGATGAAGCCGAAGCCTTTGGTTTCGTTGAACCATTTAACGGTTCCAGTAGTGGTAGACATAGTCTTTTCCTGTTTAATCAAAACGATAGCGGTCCTTTTCCAAGGGCCGGTGTGGCTGGAAGTGGTGCAATTACTGATGAAAAACAGGACGAGGAACTACGGAAGAAACTTTTGCGGGAACGTCGAAATGGAGTGCATAGTGAAGAGCGCACTTACAGGCACGGCGGAGTATAGAGCTTAATGCTGCGTAAGCAAGCCTCATGCGCACAAATATCTGCTTTGAAAGAGGTTTGTTTTCGAAATACATAGGTGTTGTTCGATACGCCGCTCAGGTCGAGATCGGTGAGCCAGTGAAAGATGCCAATGCTCCAGCCACCCTGGCCGGCGCGCAAGGCGTCGGCGCGCTATCGGATGCATCCTTGATCCAACGGTGGTTCGATAAGAGCTGAGTGTCTTCGGCAGCCGCCTTTCCCCTCAACCCGTTGTGCTACGCTAATCGACAAAACAACAATAAGAGTCGACGGGGAAACCGCCTTGACCGGATCAGAAACCTGGGATCGTCTTCAGGCAATCTATAACGACGCCATCGAACTGCCCGAGGCCGAGCGCGAGACTTTTGTCCGCGAAGCCTGCGGCGACGACGAGCAACTGCTACACCGGGCGCTGAAGCTGGTAGCAGCCCACGGCGGCAGCATTGATCTCGGCGGCGTTGTCGCCGGCGTTGCCACCGAGATGCTCGAAGACGAAGCAAACGCCATGGCGACGCGCCGTTTCGGCCCCTACCGCATCGTTCGCGAGATCGGCTCCGGCGGAATGGGCACGGTTTTTCTCGGTGAGCGCGCTGACGACGAGTTCGAGAAACAGGTGGCGATCAAGATCGTCCGCGGCGGTATTGCCGGCGCCGCGGGACGAGCCCGCTTCGAAACCGAGCGACAGATCCTGGCTTCCCTGGAGCACCCCGGAATCGCCCGGCTGCTCGACGGCGGGACCACGGACGACGGTGTGCCATTTGTCGTCATGGAGTTTGTCGACGGTCAGCCGGTCACGGAGTACGCAAGAGAGCAGCAGCTCGATACCGCAGCTCGTTTGCGTCTGTTCCTCGATGTTTGCGCCGCGATTCAATACGCACACAACGCCCTGGTCATCCACCTCGACATCAAGCCCGGCAACATCCTCGTTCCGAGTGACGGCCAGCCGCGCCTGCTCGATTTTGGTATCGCGAGACTGCTGGAGGACGACGAAGCCCGGATGCTCACCCGGCTGTCGCAGCCGCTCACGCCGGAGTATGCAAGCCCCGAACAGGTTCAGGGCAGGAAACTCGGCACCGGCACCGATGTGTACGCGCTCGGCGTGCTGCTCTACGAACTCCTGTCCGGAAGCCGTCCTTTCGACCTCGAGGGCGAGTCGGCGGCAACGATTGAAAAAGTGATCACCAGCCGCGAGCCCGTGCCGCCGAGCCGCGTGCCGCAGGCACGCCGGCGGATTCACCCGGATCTCGACAGCATTGTGCTGATGGCGCTGAACAAGGATGTGGCGCGCCGCTACCCGTCAGTGGCTCACATGGCGGACGACATTCGCGCTCACCTGTCCGGACAGCCAGTGACGGCCCGGCCAAGCTCGGCGCTGTACCGCGCCGGCAAGTTCGTCGGCCGGAACCGGCTGGCGGTCGCGGCCTTGGCCGCCATAGCCCTTATTACGGTCGGTTTCGGATTCCGCCTCGCCGCCGAGCGCGACGCGGCGCGTATCGAGGCCGCGCGAGCCCAGGCGGTTACGGAATTCGTGACCGGTCTCTTCGAATATGCCGATCCGGAGCGCTCCAAAAGAGGCAGCATTACGGCGCGGGAGATACTCGACTCCGGTCTCGTGCGCCTTCGCACCGAACTGACCGACCAACCGGAAGTCCGTTCCAGCCTGTTTTCGGTGGTCGGCTACATTTACTCCACGCTGAGCCTCGATACGGAGGCGGAGCCCGTGCTGCGAGAGGCACTCGCCGTGGCGCTGGACACCCACGGAGAGGACTCGCTGGAGGCGACCTCCGTGCGGGCAGTCCTGGATGGTGTGCTGTGGCGGCTGGGACAGACTGAAGAGGCGATGGCCATGTCCGAATCGGTTGTCGACTTCCATCGTGCCCAGGCGTCGGACGATCCGAGCCAGTTCCTGGAAGCGCTGCAGGGACTCGGCGTCATTCGCCGCAACGCGGGCGACAGCGAGCAGGCGATCGCAGTGGCAGAAGAGATGCTGGGGATTGCAGAGAGTCTCGATGAAGGCTCGGTGCGCGATACGGCGTTCTCCGACGCGCTCGACATACGCGGGTTAGCCTATGGAGACCTGGGCCGCTACGAGGAAGCGATCGCGGACCTGTCGCGCGGGCTCGCAATCGAATTGGCGAAGCCTGACTCCGATGCCAGCACGATGCTGCAGGCGAAGAACAATCTCGCGACGGCTTATATCGAGTCAGGCAATCTCGAGGAAGGGGGGCGCCTGTTGCGGGACATTGCGGAAACGGAGGCGCAGGTTCTGGGGCCTCAGCACCGTGACGTCGGCATAACCTTGCACAATCTGTCCACGGTTTTGAAGCAGCAAGGCAACTACGCAGAGGCCGAACGCATGCAGCGTAAGGCGCTCGATGTCCACCTCGTTGCGAGCGGCGAACAGGCGCCCATCGTGTCAGCGGCTTACAACAACCTCGCGAACCTGCGCGAGGACCAGGGCGATCCGGAAGCGGCCATCGAGCTGCACCAGAAAGCGCTTTCCCTGAGCGTCGAGAACTTCGGCGAGGACAGCGCCCAGGCGAGCCTCTCCTATTACAACATCGGCCGGGCCTACCGCTCAGCCGGGGATCTCGTCAACGCAGAGCGTTACCAGCGGCGCGCGCTGGACGTGGACCGCGTCGCGCTCGGGCCGGAGCATCCCGTCATCGTGCAGGATCTTCGGAGCCTCGGTCAGACGCTCCAGCAGATGAACCGGCTGGATGAAGGGGACGGGCTCGTCGAGGAGGCGCTCGAACTCGCGGAACGTGTACTGCCCGACGACAATCCCGAGCTTGCCCGATCACGCAGCGAGTTTGCCCGGATCGAGTTGCGCAAGGGCCGGGCGACTGAGGCCGCGGCGTTGCTCGACGAAGCCTTGCGCGCTTTGAGAATTAGCCTGGGCGACGACCACTGGGAGATCGGGCTCAACGAAAACCTGCTCGGGGCGGCGCTCTGGGAGGGCGGCGATCGGGAGAACGCCGCTGAACTGCTCAGGACGGGCTATGCCAAACTCGTTGCCGGACGGGGTGCGGCACATCCTTTCTCTGTCGACGCCCTGGCTCGCCTCGAACAGGCCGGTCTCGAACCCTAGTGGTGGCGGCGAAACATCGGGCGCGACATTAATGGAGCAGAGCGGCGACATCACCCGACTGCTGAATGCCTGGTCCGACGGCGACGAGAGCGCGCTCGAAAATCTCTCGCCGCTGATCTACGACGAATTGCACCGTCTTGCGCGGCGAGCGTTTTCCGGTGAGCGGCGATCGCATACCTTGCAGCCGACGGCGCTCGTCAACGAAGCGTTCGTCAAACTCATCGACGTGGAGGTCTCCTGGCAGGATCGCGCTCACTTCTTCGGGTTGGCCGCACGCATGATGCGGCGGTTGCTCATCAACTATGCGAATGCACGCACCGCAAAAAAGCGTGGCGGTCAGCACGCCGTCCGCGTCACGCTGGACGAGCAGGTCACTGCGTCGTCCGCTACGGACTACCGTCTCATCGAGGTCGACGCGGCGATCAGCCGCCTGGCCGAGATCGACGCGCGCAAGGCGGAGATACTCGAACTCAAGTATTTCGGCGGACTTACCGGGCGTGAGCTTGCCGAGGTCACCGGCCTGTCGACCAGCACCCTCGAGCGGGAACTGAATCTCGCCCTGTCCTGGGTGACCGCCGAATTGTCGTAAACGATTCGTCATAAGGCTTGGCCGAGCCTTCAAAATACCCCTATTAAATCAGCGAGTTATTCCTCCAGCTCTTTTTTTTGGGGTATTTCTCCGGATTTCCCTGCTTCTCAATACAGGAGCCGCTTTTTGCCCGGCTTCGAGGAATAGGGATCACCGCCATGACGAAGAACAACCCCAGCACGTTCAGGCCCACTCTTGCGTCCCGCTGCGCCGTCACGGTCGCATCGGCGTTCGCAAGCCTGGCGGTCGTGAGCCCCGCCTACGCGGCGAGCCCTGCCGACAACGACGACTTACGGGTTGCCCTGATTGCCCAGGTGGCGCTGCATGACGTCTCGGTCATTGGCGGGATCGCAGCGATCGGATGGACCGGAACACCGTTCGAAATCGCCGCGATCTCATCCGATTTCTCGCTGAAATTCACGCCCCCGGAGTTTGAACTCAGCCGCATGGGTCCGAATTCGACGGCGCCCTTGCTCCAGCGCGTGCCGAACGCGCCGCTGCCGGGTGGGCTCGTCGGGGCGAACTGCACGTACCGCTTCGACAGCAGTCAGCTACCCGAGATCGACGACAACAACACGCGCGGCATCTCGTCCGGATACTCGAGCATCTTCGGCATTAACTTCGATCCGGTGGATGACGTGTACTCCGAGCTCGGCACGCCGCGCGTCTTTCATCCGCATGCCGACGTCAATGTCAGCGTGGACAATCCGTTTCTCGGCGTGCCGACCTACCCGGGTCTCTCCGATACCCAGGTTCGCGATCTGCAGCAGTATCCGCGTTTTCCCGAAGGCCGGCATACCCTGAGTTGGAGAGCAGAGGCCGGCTACCACCCGGTTCTCGACGGCGCCCTGCCGGTCACCTTGATGCTCGTATCCGGCGCGAGCAAGAACTACCTGACCAAGAAGCTGGCGGCGCGCGGTGCGACGAAGGAGGCAGCGGAGCGTATTGCAAAGAACACCTTCCGGCTGGTGAACCTTGCCGTCGAGCTGGAGTTGACCGCCGTGGATGTCTCCAGCGTCGGTCAGGCGACCGAGTGGTACCGGGACACGCTGATCGCTGGCGGCCGCAACAGCATCGATCAGCAACTCCTGGTCTGGGACATCAATCAACCGTTCTTTATCGACAGCGCCGACCTGCCGATAGGCGTGTTTTCCCGCAACGAGGCAATCGAAGAGCAGGCCATCGAAATCGAAGCGACGGACTTCGGCGGCGTGCGCTTTCGGCGCGTAAAGGAGGAACTGCAAAACTACTTTGCCGCCGCGGACCTCTGCGGTAAATCCATGCAGGTAACGCCGTCAGTTACGGATGCCGAGCTGCTCGAAATCGGTCCGGAGCCCAATATCGTCGAGTGGACCGCTACCGAGGTCGATGGCGGGCCTTACCGCAGCGACGTGCAGCTTGCCGGCAACCAGCAGCTAGTGGGCGAAGACATCGTGACGACCCTGACCCAGCGCATTACCGTCGTCGACACGCAGGCGCCGATCCTGGTGCCGCCCCCAGGTTTCGCGCGCTACGACGAAGACGGTATCGATCTCGTCGCCGAAGAATTCCCGCTGGGGCGACCGCGTGTGGTCGACCTCGCGGACCCGACTCCAACGGTCGAGTACACGATCGAAGCGGACGATCCGAGCTTCGACCAGACGTTTCTGCCGGGCCCGCCGGAAGGCGCCGACGGCGTGCGTTATCGAGTGACCTGGGATGCGGTCGACGACAGCCTGAATTCGGCCTTGGCGAACAGCGACACGCCGGGCGAATTTGTACAGACGATTACGTTGAAGAGGCCGGGCACCAATACGGCACCGACCGCTGACGGCCCGATCGCCGTGAACGCCGTCACGGCCGAGGCGATCGATATCCTGCTGACGGGCATCGACACCGACATGATCGACGGCAGCGTCGACCCGCTGAACTTCGAGATTGACCAGCTTCCCGGCAACGGCCAGTTCGAAGCGCCGCTGTATCCGTATTTCATCGAGGACTTTCGCCTGACGCCGGTCGGCGAGCGGGAGGAAGGCGACAACACGAGCCGCACGAGCCCGCTGGGTTTTCTCGCCGAAGGCTTCGCGAACACGCTGCCCGAGAACCACGGCACCTATCTCGTCAACGAGATTTGCAACGCCAGCCCGGATTCGCAGAGTTTTACCGAGTTCGGCGGCGTCATTCCGATCGACATGGTGTACGAGCCGACGTTCGTGCACGTCGATGACGACGGCTTCTACTATTTTCGCGACAAGTACTACGTGTGTGGCGAGACGGTAAAACAAAATCAGGACGAGCGGGCGGATCTCTCACCGATCCCTCGTCTGTCTCGCTGGTCGCCCGAGGGTGAGTTGGTGAGCTGGGCGCCCCTTTACGAGACAGACGATCCCGCCGACCTTGAAACGCCCGACGCAGGGTTCATCTGGCCTTTGCCGGGTATCGAGATCGACAACGGCGGGCGTCTCTGGGTGCCGTTCCGAGCAATCCTGACGTCGCCCGGGACGGTCTCGATCACCTGGTACAGCTACGATCCCGAACTGACGGCGTTTCGCTTTCACAACATCCGCAGCTTCCCGTTTTCGCCCGTACCGACGGGCAACGGTCAGTACGCCGTGACGACCGATGCGGTCACGGACCTGATGTTTGAGGTGACCCGGGACCAGGTGCTGGTCTGGGATCAGACCGGCGTGCTCGACTGGACCGATACGGCCGCGCAAGTCGGCCAGCTCGACGTCAGCGGGATCGTCTTCGACGCGGAGCCGTTGGCTCAACTCGGCAACGACATGGCGATCGACAGCGAGGGTAACGTGTACATCCTCGACACCCGAAAGAACCGGCTGCACAAGTGGCTCCCGACCCGGCCCGACGGTGAGGGCGGCTGGACCTTCGGCGATTACGTCGGCTGGCTCGGCAGCTGCACTGCGAACAACCTGATCCCGGGCACGACGACCCCCTACAACGCCTGCGACGCCGACACGGGCGCGTCGCGCGGTTTCGCCTGCACCGATCAGAAGTGCGCGCGGGCGGCAACACCCGCCGAAACGGCAGGCGCTGCCACGGGCCAGTTCAACGCGCCCGAAGCGATCGAGATCGATCCGAACGACGTGCTGTACATCGCGGATACGGCAAATTCGCGCATTCAGCGCTTCGGCCCCGATGGGACGTTTGCCGGCCAGGCCGTCTCCACGGGCAGCGGTATCAATCAGGGCGACGAGCCCGGTTTCATTCTCGGCAACATTGGCCAGCCGAAACAGCTGTCGGTCAATTCCACGGCGTTTTTTGTCATGGAGCCGAACCCGCAGAACGGCGATAACTTCGTCAACGTCTTCAAGACGTCGCCGCTGCGCGAAGTGACGGACTCGAGCGCGGTTGTGCGCTACGTATCCGACTTCAACTTCCAGGGCGGCGACAGCTTCACCTACCGGGTCGACGACGGCATTGACGAAAGTCCGCCGGCCAGCGTCAGCGTAACGGTGACCCGCGCGTTCCGACCCCCGGAACAACTGCGCGCCGAGTGTTTCCTGCCGGGCGATCTCGGCAACGAAGTGCCCTGCGTCGTTCCTGAGGATGGCGCGCTCGACGTCAGGCTCAGTGCCCAGGATCCGGACGGTTTTCTCGCCGACGCGCCCGACGGGCTGGATACGCACACGTTCAATATCGTGGAGCAGACGACGCTCGGGTCGTTGACGATCGAGGATCCGTCGCTGCAGCAGGACAACTCGATCGTCTACCGCTACACGCCGGACCCCAACGTGCACGGTATGGACGAATTCAGCTTCGACGTGTTCGATGGCGTGGTCTCGTCGGAAGACGTGCTGTCGGTCGAGATCGAAATCCAGCCGGTGCCCGACCTTGCGACGATCGACCTCGACGCCGCCATAACAGCCGCCAGGGGCTTCAGGCGCGGGATCAGCGCCGAGTACGACGACGTCGACCGCGACCCGGACTACGAGCCCGAACTCGTGCAAATCAACTGGGGTGACGGAACGCTGTCGCAGGGCGCATCGTGGGCAAACTCGGGGAACTACGACGCCAACGGGCGTGAGATCGACCCGCAGATCGAGTTTGCAGTCAACGAAGGCGCCATTCTCGGCAGTCACCAGTTCGATACGCTGGGCGATTTCACACTACGAATGGAGGTCTTCAACCCGAGCGACGGCGCCGAGCTGCCGAGCACGGTGGCCACGTCGACCGTCAGCGTCATTGACGCAACGGTGCTCGGCAGCGAGCTGCTGTCGCCGACCGATGCCGTAGACCCGGACACCGTTTTCCCGCTCGACATCGAAATCACGAACTACCTGCCGGATACCTGGGCGGGGCTGACGGCCGGCAACGTCAGGGTTACGATCGAATTGCCGGACGGCATTGACATCGTCTCGCTGGATGGGCGCTGCACACAAAACGAAGACATCGAATGCCTGTTGGGCGACCTTGCACCCGACGCATCGACCACGATTGGTCTGACGGCCAACGTCTCGCTCGAAACGGCGCGCGAGACGCCGGACTTCGTGTTTACGCTCGAGATTTTCGACGACGGGCCGAAAGCGGATGCCCGCACGCTTACGGTCGAGAGCCTGAGCATTGCGGATCGCGATGGCGACGGTGTGATCGACGTCGACGACGCCTTTGCCGACGATGCCGACTACAGCGTCGATACCGACGGAGACGGCATCCCCGACGGTTGGGAACTGGCGTACGGATTCGATCCCACCGTGGCCGACGATGCGGCGAGCGATATCGACGGGGATGGTTTCACCCTCCTCGAGGAATACCGCAACCGGAGCTTTCCGAATCTCGCCGAGATCGAGCGGGCAGCTGTCGGCGAGACGGTAGCGCCGGCCAACTCGGGTGACAACCGCTTCGGCTGGTCCGTCGCAGGCGGGGATATCAACCAGGACGGATTTGCGGACGTCCTGATCGGCGCACCCGCCGATTCCGCGACGGGTAATGCCTACATTCTGTTCGGCGGCAGTGCCGGCGACGTCGGCGGCATGCAGCGCATCGCTCCACGCGGCAACATTACCGGCTACGGCCGTTCCGTTGCCGTCGGCGACTGGGACGACAACGGCTATCCGGACGTGGCGGTCGGCCACAACAACGGGTTTTACGTTCACTACAACAACGGCTCGATCCTGGACTGGCAGGACCTGTCCTTCGGCGGCGTGCAGCCGACCTCCAATTTTGGACAGGCGCTGCTCAACGCGGATCTCGACAGCGACGGTCTGGACGATCTGATCGTCACGGCATCGTCTTCCGCAAACGGCGGGCTTGTCTACCTGTATCTCTCGAGCCGCGGGGGAACGGACGGTACGCCGCTGATCATCATTGAGCCGACGACCGTAATGGGCGATTCCGTGGCCGTGGGCGACATCGACAACGATACCCGCGCCGACCTGCTCGTCGGTTCCCCTGGCGGCACGGCCAGCGACGTTTTCGTCTATCTGGGCCGGGACAACAACTGGAGCACGATTCCCGCCAACCCGGTACGCTCGTTTACGCTACTGACGCCGGGCGTCGCCACGCAGTTCGGTTACCGTGTGGTCAGCGGCGCGGATGTCGGCGGCGACGGCGTGGACGATGTCGTCGTTGCCGCCTACGGCGGAGCCGGGGCGATTCATCTGTACGACAGCGCCGACAACTGGGTGCCGGCCTTCGGCGCATCGGTGGCGGTGCCGCCTTCGCAAACCCTTCTCGGGCTGGACGACGGCAGCAGCGCCGGCGACGGTTTCGGCGATCAGATGGGTGTGGGCCTTGCGTTGGGTCACCTCGACACCGACCCGTTCGCGGATCTCGTTGTTGGCGGCAACCGCGCGGGCGTCGACGACCAGGGACAGGTCCGCCTGTTCCGCGGTTCGGCAAACGGACTCCAAACGCCCGACGAGCGCGTGAACGGTTCCACCGAGTTCGACATGCTCGGTTACAGCGTCGCGATCGTCGGCGACATCGACAACAATGGTTACGACGACGTTGCCGTCGGTGCGCCGGACATCGTCGCGAACGGCCGCCCCGCACCGGACGGAGGCTACGTGCAGCTTCTGTATCACGAGTTCGCCGCCGCCAACCCGGCGGATGATCCGGACCTCGACGGCGTTGCCGACACGTTCGACAACTGCCCGGCCGATGCCAACACCAACCAGGCCGACCAGGACGGAGACGGCACGGGCGATGCATGCGATCCCGATATCGATGGCGACGGTTTCGACAACGAGCTCGACAATTGCCCCACAGTGGCGTCCGCGAATCAGGACGACTTCGACGGCGACGGCCTCGGCGACATTTGTGACGATGACGACGACAACGACGGCACCGTGGACAGCGAAGATGCGTTCCCTCGCGATCCGAACTACACGACCGACAGCGATGCGGACGGCATGCCCGACGCCTTTGAAACGGCCAACGGCCTCGATCCGCAAAACGCCACGGACGCGGGCGAGGACCTCGACGGCGACGGCCGCAGCAACCTCGAGGAATTCCTGCAGGGCGGCGACGTTGCAAACGACGACGTTGCGCCGGTGCTTACCGTGCCCGCCAACCTTATCGTCGATGCAACCGGTTATCGGACGTCGGTGGATATCGGCAACGCGAGCGCAACGGATGCACTCGACGGTGCACTGAGCGCCGTTGTCGATGACCCCGGGCCTTATCGTCCAGGCCGCCACCAGCTGACCTGGAGCGTTACGGACGCGGCCGGCAACACGGCAACCGGGGTGCAGGTCGTCGACGTCAATCCGCTCGTCAATTTCTCGAGAGCTTCGGCGGACGTCACCGAGGGTTCAGTCCTTGGGGTGTATCTGGAGTTGAACGGCCCTGCGCCGGCGTATCCCGTACGGATCGACCTGGCGACATCGGGTTCGGCAACCGCCGGCGCCGACTACGGTATTTCGAACAGCACCGTCGTAATCAATGCCGGTGTCCTGGGTTCCACCGTCGTCGACATTGTCGACGACGGTGTGGCCGACGACATCGAAGAGATCGTTCTATCGATCGCCGCCGCACAGGGCGCGGCGACCGGAGGTGCCGGGGAGCAGCGATTGCGAATATTCGAAGGCAATGTGCTGCCCACCGTCGATATCAACGTCACGCAGAACGGCGCATTGCGTACCGACGCGATCCCCACGGAGGGGCCGGTTCGGCTCGACGCCGCGGTTGTCGACCCGAACGCTGCCGACACGCACGTGTTCGACTGGACCGGAACGGACAATGTACTAGTACCGGCCGAAGGTTTTGCCGCGAGTTCGTTTACCTTCGACGTATCTGGACTGGCCGCCGGCGTGTACCGGGCACAGGTCCGTGTGATCGACAGCGGCGATCCCGCCCGGCCGCAAACGGCCAGTCGCTGGATTCGGGTACTGTCGGCCGCACCCGTGCTGGACGCCGCGGCCGATACGGACGGCGACGGGATCGACGACCAGACCGAGGGCTACGGCGACGCGGACCTGGACGGTACGCCCGACTGGCAGGACGCGACCGGTGAAGCGCACTTGTTAACCGCACGGGCAGGAGAGGTAGATTACCTGCAAACCGATCCAGGGCTCGTGTTGTCGCTCGGCTCGACGGCGATGGCCTCCGGCCTCGATGCCGCGATCACGCTCAGCGACGTACAGCTGTACGGTAGCGACGGCGGTCAGGCCCTTGCGGCGGAGGACCCCGAGTTCGACTATCTGACGGGCGTAGTCGATTTCAGCGTTCGCGGCCTGGCTAGCGCCGGCGACAGCGCAAGGATCGTCATTCCGCTCGGCGGAACGATTCCGGCGAACGCAATCTACCGTAAATACTTCGCGGACATCGGCTGGCAGTCGTTTGTCGAAGATTCGGAGAATCGGATCGAGTCGGCACCCGGTTCGGCGGCGTCCTGTCCCGCCCCGGGCAGCGGTCTATACCAGCCAGGACTGACCGAAGGCGATCGTTGCGTTCAGCTTACGATCAACGACGGCGGTCCAAACGATGCGGACGGAATAGCCGACCGCGTGATTCGCGATCCGGGCGGCGTCGCCATGCGAAGCGTCGTGGTCGTGCTGGCGCTGGAGGCGCTGTCGCTGCCGGACATCAACGTGGCCGCAGGGCAGACCAATGTGCCGATGCTGCGGTTCCGTCTGAACAGTAACAGCGGCAGCACGCGCCTTGACGCCATTACTCTCGAGGCCTCGGGGAGCGGTAACGACGCCGGCGACGTCTCCGCCGTCAAACTCTGGGCGGACCTCGATGCCGACGGCGCGGTTTCGGCGGGTGATCTTGAACTCGGCACGGGACAATACGCGGCCGACAACGGAACGCTGACCCTCAGCGCAACAACAGACTTCGATATTCCTTCCGGAAACAGCGACTACCTGGTGACTTATGACTATTGATAATACGGACAAAACGACCCAACGATGCAGGCGCCGCGCCTGCTCGTTACCGGCGCTCTCTCTCGTGCTCGTGTCGGCACTTTCCGGGTGTGGCGGAGGAGGAGGCGGCGGCAGCGCAACACCGCCGCCCGCGCCGCCACCCCCGGCGGCGAAGACGTTTCAGGTGTCGCTACAGGGTGTCGAGGCCATCGATCGCAGTGACGGCTCGACCGTGCTGGCTACAGGCGGCAGTGTCAGCGGAGCGACGGCTACACAACCTTGAGCCGCTGACGGCAGGCGGGTTCACAGCGGCGTTGGGCTGGTGTCATTCATTGATCACGATTGCCCGATACCCGGCCGCTTCCGCCAGGTTTCCGGTTCGTTCGAAATGAGCTGCCGCCGCAGCAATCGCAGACTGCGTAACGCCATCTTCGGTGCCGCGCGTTGCGGTAAGCGTATCGACTGCGCGAACCAACAGCGATTCCGCTTCTTCGTCCTGACCAAGCCTGGAAAGCGATTCACCCAGCCGCCAGCGAACATCCGAAACATACCAGTGATCCGGAATGTGCTTCGTCATTAGTCCCAGAGCCTCTCGATAAAAAGGAACGGCCCGGTCAAATTCCTCCTTCAAAACGTAGACGTCTGCGATATACCGCCGGGTAATGCCATAGTTCGAATTATCGGCGCCTGAATTCAGCTCCACGAGTCGGCTGGAGTCCTCGTAGTGGGCAATAGCCCGGTCGTATTCACCATTGGCTTGCGCCACCTTTCCCATTCCGGCAACGATGTACATGTTGCGCGGATTGTCTTTCCCGAATAGCTTGTCGTTCAGTTCGAACGTACGCTGATACATTTCGCCGGCCTCTTCATACCTTCCCAGGCTGCTCAATACCTGCGCAAGTCCCAGCAAAATCGGACCAGTATCCGAATGCTCCATGCCGAAGACGCGCTCATGGGTTGCCAGCAAATCTTCGAACAGCGCCAGCGAGTCCTCATACTTCTGCTGGTGATGGAGCAGATTCGCCAGATTGAGTCTGACGGTTTGAGTATCCTCATGATCGCCGCCGATTTCGGCTTCAAACCTGCCGAGCGCATATCGAAAATGCGGCTCTGCATTCTCGAAATCCCCCTGCAGATGCAGCGTGCGGCCGATTCGAAGGCGGGCCCACGCCTGACCGACCGGGTCATCGAGCCTGCTGCTGACCGCCAACGCCTGTTCGGCGTAATGCAACGCTTGCTCGAGGTCTCCGCCATGATCGCTGACCTGTGAAAGCCGAATCAGAATCTCGGCATACTCCGCTGAATTGACGTCGTTTAAAGCCTCCCGCAACTCGAGCTCGCCGGTAATGGTTTCCTTGGCCTCTTCGACCATCCGCATTCCGTTGTAAACGCGAGACATGGCAGCGAGCAACTCAGCCTGGACTTCCGGTTGATCGGCGAGTTCTTCTGCGATTCGCTCGCGGCCGCGCTCGAGGATTTCCCTTGCCGTTCGTTCGGCCGCCGGCACGTTCGGATCCGCCGATTCAAAGACGCTTGCCATGAATTCGGTCACTTGTTCCGCGCGGTCTCGCTGTACGGCGATCTCTTTGGCCTGCCGATCCGTCGTAATGGCGTACCTCGTCGCCAGTACGGCAATCACGACGAGCATCAGCGCTACCGAAACCGCAAAGGTAACGCCGAGTTTGTGCCGAAACGCAAACTTTCTCGCTTGGTAGACGAAGGAGTTTGGTCTGGCCAGCACCGGTTCGTCGTTAAGGTAACGCCGCAGGTCCTCGCCGAACGTGTGGCACGTCGCATAGCGCCTGTCCGGCTCTTTGGAGATCGCTTTCAGTACGATAACGTCGAGGTCGCCGGCGATCAGCTGCGCGTCACCGGGCTTTGTTGCCGTAAGGCTCGGCCTTTGCGGCAGGTCGTTGACTACGGCATTTTCCAGTTCCGCGGCCGACGAATGGGCTGCTGCAAACGGCTGCTGGCCGGCAAGCAGCTCGTACAGAAGAACGCCAAGCGAGTAGATGTCGGCGGCAACGGTCAGCGTCTCGCCTCGAATTTGCTCCGGCGCCGCATAGGCCGTCGTCAGAGCGCGACCGCTGACCTGGGTCAGCTCGGTCGCGGTTGCGCTGTCGTGCTGCAGCAGTTTCGCGATTCCAAAATCGACCAGGCGAACTTCACCCTCCGCATTGACGAGCACGTTGCTCGGCTTCACATCGCGATGAATGATCAACTTCGCATGTGCGTGTGCCATTGCATCGATCACGGCCGCGAACAAACGGACTCGCGAACGAATGCCCAGCCCGGCTTCATCGCAGTACTGGTTAATCGGAATGCCTGGAATGTATTCCAGCGCCAGGAACGGCTGGCCGGTTTCAGTCAGTCCGGCATCGTACAGGCGCGCAATATTGGGGTGATCGAGCTTGGCGAGAAAATCGCGCTCACGCTCCGCGCGTTGGGCAAATATCCTGCCGAGAGCCGGGTGAGGCAGTTTCAGTGCAACCTGGCGGTCGATCAGGCCGTCGGTTCGTTCGGCCAGCCAGACGCTTGCCATGCCGCCGGAGCCGAGTTGCCGGATCAGGCGGTAGGCTCCGACCTGCTGGTCGGCCGCCGGCGGCGGCGTCAATGCGACGTCGATCGCCGGGAGGTCTTCGAGGAAGTCCTGTGTCTCGACGTCGGCGACGCGGGACAGAAGTCGTCGCAGCAGCGGTTCGAATTCGCGGTATTCCGTCGCCAGCGTCCGTAGCCAGTCGGCATGGTCGGAAGCCGGCCGCTTCAGCGCCTCATCAAGTAACTTGTTGACCTTTGACCAGTCTGCCGGGTCGATTTTCATGCATCTGCCTCATCGGCCGCGCTACATACTACATACGCGGTTTCTCACAATTAGCGGACAGCATCGCTCCAATCATCGGTCTTCGCCTTCGGCCAGGGCGTCGGCCAGCCATAATTTGGCGCGCGCCCAGCGGCGTCGGACCGTTCGATCGCTAATGTCGAGTGCCTCGGCGACTTCCTCTTCGGTCATGCCGGCGAAGTAGCGCAACTCGACGACGCGAACGAGGTCCTCGTCCAGTTCGCCGAGGTCTTCCAGGGCTTGGTGTACGGAAAGTACTTCGGCGACGCCGCCATCGCCCGATCGGCTGCCGGAGCCCGTGTGTAAAGTCACGCGTACCGCGTCACCACCGCGACGCTGTGCGTTCAATTCACGAATCGCATCGACAATGACGGAGCGCATGACGTGCCCTGCGTAACCAAAAAAGTGTGCCCGGTCGGCAATCTCGATATCGCCGGTGTTGACGAAGCGCAGATAAGACTCGTGTACGAGGCCGGTTGTGTTCAAGCCCGAAGACTGCCCGGTGCGGCGAACGCGTGCATGCGCTAGGCGTTTGAGGTCGTCATACGTCGCCTCGAATACGGCGTCATGAGCGGCCGTGTCTCCGTTCATTGCGCGCTTGATAAGGGTTGTCAAGGGAGTATCGGTCATATGTTCTCTGTCCGTCGTTCCCGCCCCGGTGTACGACGTCGATTTTAGCAGTTCCGCTCACTTCTCAGCGTCGAATATCGTGCAGTGTCCGGTTTTGCGTCGAATCCGCGTTTGCCCTCTTAGACAACCGCTTACGGATGAGGCCCAAAAATGAAACACTCCTCGATTACGCTAGATTGCGAAACGCTCAATCAGACGTCCCGTCGGCTCGCGCGAAACGGCAGCATGTGGCTGGCGGCCTTGTTTCTTGCGGCCTGCGGAGGCGGGGGCGGCACGGAATCGGCTACGCCACCTGCGACGGACACGATTCCCAACGCATTCAGCTTCATTGACCAGCTTGACGTCGTTCCCGGCGCTTCGATCGATTCGGATGCCGTTGTCATTGGTGGAATCAATGCAGCAGCGCCGATTTCCGTGAGCGACGGTGAGTATGCGATCGATGGAGGGCCGTTTACGAGTGCCGGCGGCACCATCGACAATGGGCAATCGGTCGTTGTCAGGTTGACGGCGTCGCCGCAACTGTTGACGACGGTCGATGCCGCACTCACGGTTGGCGGTGTCTCGGACACGTTTAGTGTAACCACGCTGGACGATACGACGGCGCCGCAGGCCAACATTCAGTTCCCGCCGGCCCGGTCGCGAACGGAAAGCGACACGATTACGGTACATGGTGTTGCCAGCGACGACTACAGCGACGTTACGCTGGTCGAAGTCAACGGCGTGGTCGCGAATAGCAGCGACGGCTTCGCTACCTGGTCGGTCGAGCTACCGCTGGATCCTGGAAACAACACGCTGGACGTGCGCACGATCGACACGAACGGCAACTCGAATGCCGCTGCCGCGCAGGCGAATGTCGTCAAGGAGGTGCTGTTCGGTAACCCCAACGCGGTCGTACTTGCCCCCAATCTCAATCGGGCACTGGTGCTGGATCGCGATCGAAACGCGCTGATATCCGTCGATCTGACGACCGGCGAACGATACGTCCTCTCGGACAGCACGACGCCGAACGCCGACAATCCCTTCGTCGACCCCACAGCGATTGCACTCAGGATCGGCAGCAACCGCGCGCTGGTCGTGGACGACGGGCGCGATGCACTGCTCGGTGTCGATCTCGTGACCGGCGAGCGCACCCTTATCTCAGACAATGTAACACCCAACGCGGATTTCCCCTTGTTCGGGCCGGTCGCGCTGACGATCGGATTCAACCCTAGTCGTGCGCTCGTCGTCGATCCGCTGTCGGACGCCGTCCTGTCGGTCGACCTTGCGACCGGCCAGCGCAGCCTGTTTTCCGAAAACTCGGTGCCCAACACCGACAACCCGTTCGTGCGGCCGGTGGCGATTGCACTCGACGCAGCCAACGATCGGGCACTCGTCGTGGACCACGCGCTCGGCGTAATCATTGCCGTAGACCGGCAATCGGGAGAGCGCACGGTATTTTCCGAGCACAGTGCCCGGTTTCCGTTTTCGGATCCGACCGGGATCGTTGTCGATCAAGCCAATAATCGCGCGCTGGTCACGGATGCCGAGCGTGAGGTCGTCATTGCCATCGATCTCACGACCGGCGATCGCGGCCACCTCTCCGAGAATCTGCCCGGTGACACGATTCGTTTCCGGTCACCTGCCGCCCTTGTGCTGGATGCCGCAGACGATCGAGCGCTCGTGCTCGACTCGGGAGCGCGGGCGCTACTCTCGGTCGACCTGTCGTCCGGCGAGCGGGACTTCCTTGCGGACAACTCAACGCCGAACCGCGCAAACGGCTTTACGTCGGTCTCGGCCATCGCAATCGACGGTTCGGGCAACAGGGCGCTGCTGGCATCCCGGTCGACAACTACGTCGGCGGCGATACTCAGCATGGATCTCGCGACCGGAGAGCGGTCAATCCTCTCCAACGAAGCTGTGCCCGATTCCAACAATGTGCTCGTGGTTCCGACCGGAATTACCGTGGACGGCGGCAACAACCGCGCTCTGGTCGTCGACGCCGGCATGACGACGGTATTGAGCGTTGACCTGGCGAACGGATCGCGAACCGTGTTCTCGAGCAACACGACGCCGAATGCGGATAATCCAATGCTGTTCCCGAGGGCTATTGCGCTTGATGCCTCGAATGACCGCGCGTTGCTCGTGGATGGTCCAGGCAATGCCATACCCGTCAACCCTATGGCCGGCAACGGTAGTGTACTGGCGCTCGACCTGGCAGATGGTTCGCGATCCGTCTTCTCCAGCAACACGACGCACAACGGCGATCCGTTCGACCGCCCTGGCGCGATTGCCATCGATGGCGCGAGTGGCCGTGCGCTGGTTACAGACAGTGCAGTGAGTACGCTGTTCGGCGTCGACCTCGCGACCGGTGATCGAGCCGTACTCTCCAACCCGGCTACGCCGCCCTCGGCTAACACAATCGACCTACCAGCCGGGGTAGCCGTCGACGCCGAAAACAATCGTGCGTTCGTCGTGGACGAAGGCCTGGAAGCCGTGATCGCGGTCGATCTGGCTTCGGGTTCGCGAAACGTCATTTCCGACCGTTCAATCCCGAATTCCGACAACCCTTTGTCGTTTGACGTCTCGGGGCGATCCGGCTTTTCCGGTTTTCCCGCTATCGCGTTCGATACCGACAACAACCGCATCCTGGTTGCAGGCTCTTTCGGTATTTACGCGGTTAGCCCGGTCGACGGTCAGCGCGTCATTCTTTCGCGCTAGCGCTGTCCGTTTTTCCTCGGTGATTGCGTTTACCTGATTATAAATACACTGGAGCAGCCCATTGATTCACAGTAACCATCGCCCGGGTCACAGCGCGAAGCGCACGCCAAATCCGGGCATCGCCTGGATGCTTGCGGCAGCACTGTCAGCGGCCGTGTCCGCTTGCGGTGCCAGCGCAAAGGACCCGGAAGGCCGGCTCCTGCCCGATGACGCGCAGGTGATCCGCGACGTCACGCCGCGGGACCGGGAAGGCGTCATCGACGTAGCGACCGTCGATGGAAGTTCCGGCGAGGCCTATTTTCACAGCGGAGATCTGGCCTGGTACTTCGATCGCGGCGTCGTCGTCCGACGCAAAGCAAACATTGCGGGTTTGCCCGACGCCGTTCTCGTGGTCGGCGGCCTCGCCCGCTATGTCTACAACGGCAACAGCTACGAATACGCCAAGCTCCTGGTGAGCTATAACGAGTACGAGGGGATCCCTCGGCCAAGCGATGCGGATCTCGTTGAGCTTGTCGAAAACCGCCTCCCCGAGGTTTTTGTCGGCCGGGAGCATCTGGTGCTTGGCGTTGACACTGTGCGCTTAGTGAAAGACAGGCGTCCGACCTGGCATTCGGCAACCTCTTTCAGCGTCCCATTTGTCATTCGCTATCGCTACAGAACCAGCAACACGTCAATCGACGACCGTCACGACGTCTTCGAAATCCGCTTCTACAAGCAAGAGGTCGATAGCCCGATTCACGCGCTGATGGCAACCGAGCACGAACGGAACGTGCTGGATACCGAAACGCTCGCCGCCAGCGATATCGACTCGATGAAGACGCTGCGCACCAATTTCAACTAGCTGCCGGCACCCATTGGCGACGACCCTGCCGCTGGCAAGGATTTCACGATGTTCAACGTACGCTCTCATAATCACTGCTATCTCATCTTAGTCGCAACCCTCTTATCCGCCTGCGGCGGTGGCGGAGGTGGTGACGAAGGACCGTCAGGCCCGGGCCCCGGTCCCGGTCCGGCACCGACCAGTCACACCATCAACATCGACGGTGATCAGAGCGTTGACGAAGGCACTGGCGGAGGAACGACGCCGGTGGAGTTCACCGTGTCCCTGGACTCGGCCGCTGCCAACGCCGTCAGCTTCGACTATTCGCTGCAGCACGTAACAACGGAGGCCGACGATTTTGTCACGGCCGGTGGAACGGCGACGGTCGCAGCTGGCGCGAGCACTGTGACCGTATCGATCAGCGCCGTAGCTGACAGCGCGTTCGAACTCGATGAGGAATTCACGGTCGTGCTCTCGAACCCTTCGAGCAATGCCGTCATTGGCGCCGGCGAGGCAAGCGGAACGCTGGTCAACGACGACGACCTGACGGTTGTCCTCGATGTGTTCTACCTTGGCAACTTCGATGCGAATCTGGGCGGCCGCCGCCTGGAGCTTGACTACGATTTGCTCATCGACATTGCGGACCTGCTGGACGGGCTCGGTGTGACGGAGCTGCTGGTGCCATTCGATATCTACTACGAATCCGACGTGCACCTGCCGTTTTTCGTTGCATCCGGCAATCTACGGATCAGCCTTGCTGCCGGAAGTGCGGGAAGACTGCAGATCCTGGTGCCGCCCGGATTCGATATCGGAGCGATCGGCGGAAACTTTCTCGTGGAGTTCGACTGGTCTGCGGTGTTTGGCGTACCCACTGCAACGTGGGAGTTCACAACGACTATTGAGCCACAGGATGTCGAGGCGAGCGCAACGTTGCTGCATGTTGCCGATGCAAGGCTGCTGGATGAGGGTGACAGTGGCTCGGCAACCGACATGACTTTCGTCGCCGAGCTGTCGCAGCCCCTGATGTCGGCTGTCGAGCTCAGCTATGACACGGTTGACGGCACTGCAACGGCGCCCAGCGATTACGCCGCCGTCAGCGGAGCCGTAACCATCCCGGCCGGCGATACAACCGCTTCGTTTACCGTGACGGCCAACGGTGACGATGAAGCAGAAGGTACGGCTCCCGAGGTGTTTCTCGTGGCCTTGCAGGCGGCCGGTGACGCCGTCATTCTCAGCCAGCCGTGGGCAACCGGTTCGATCTACGACGACGACACGGCGGTGGACAGCCGCAGAGTGGCCGTTCAGAACGCGCAACTGATCGAAGGCGATTCCGGCACGTCGGACATGGCGTTCGACGTCACGCTCAATGAGCCGGCAGTGACACCCATTACGTTTCGCTTCGCCACTCGTGACGATACGGCGGAGGCGGGGACGGACTACGAGGCGACGACCGGCGAGCAGACCTTCCAGCCGGGTGAGTCGCGAGTCGTCATTACCGTGCCGATCATTGGTGACACCGACCCCGAAGACGATGAGCGGTTCGTTGTCAATATCGTCGACATCCAGGGTAACGGAGTCATCGCCGGAAACGGCGTCGGAACGATACTCACGGACGATCCGATTGCACGCGTCAGCATTTCCGATCTTGCGCTCGCCGAGGGGGACAGCGGCACGACCTCGTTCGAGTTCACGGTGACTCTGAGCGAAGTGCTCGAAACCGCGCTCAACATCGACTACGTAACCGCCGACATGACCGCAACGGCAGGCGAGGACTACAGCGCGGCGACGTCCAATATCTCGATTCTCGCCGGCACCAGCCAGGGAATCATCGAGGTCCTGGTCAACGGCGATACCGACCTCGAAGACGACGAAGTATTCGAAGTTGCCATCAGCGCAAACGCACCGGACGCGGAGGTTGTGGACGGAATCGGGCTGGGCACGATCCTGAACGACGATGAGTCAGGTGGTTGGGCCGGCGCTGAATCCGTTCACAGGTCAAGCGCCACGGCGGTGTTCCTCAGACCGCAGGTAGGTTTCGGGCCGGGTGGCGAGCGTCATGTCGTTTTCCTGCAGTACCCGCGCGCGTTGCACACCATCTCGCCCGCGCGCGACGTGTGGTCGACACCCACCGAGATTGGCGCAGTCAGCACGACAGATTACTCTCCGCGCCTGTTCGTCGACAACAGCGGCCGTGCCGTGGTCGCGCTGACCGACACCTACCTGACGGGCTATTCCTACGACCCGGCAAGCGGTTGGCAACTGGAAGCGCTGCCGCAAGCGGTGGAGGTCTTTACCGACATCAATATGACCGGCGACCCGGTTTCCGGGGAAGCGCTTGCTGTCTGGCGTGCGCCGGGAGGCACCTCTATCGACGTCTGGTCGTCGCGTTTCGAACCGGGGCTGGGATGGCAGGACACGGGATTGGTTGAAACCCTTGACGATTCGGGCGGCAAACTGGACCTGGCGCAATCAGCCAACGGTGACGCCATTGTCGTGTTGTCGCAACCCGCGACGGGCAGCCCGACGATACCCGATATCGTTGCCTATCATCTGGCAGGTGCGACCTGGGTCGGACCCAGGGTCGTCGACGACCTGGATACGACACCGGCGTTGTCCCCCAATATCGACATCAACGCCAATGGCGACGCAGCTGCGACCTGGCAACAGAACACGCCAGTAACGTCTGGCATTCCCGCCCCCAGCGTTTACGTCTCCTTCTACGACGCTGCGACCGATCAATGGAGCGATCCCGCGCTCGTCGAAGACGAAGTCGACTTCTCGGCTGTCGACCCCGACGTGGCGATCGATGCCGACGGCAACGTATTTGTCATCTGGCTGCAGGACTCGCCGGACTTCCGCACGCGGAACCTGTACGCCAACCGCTACGACGCTGCGGCCCAGGACTGGTCGGGGCCGCGGTTACTCGAACTGGACGATACGGCCGCATCCTTCGCGGCGATCAACAGTCAGCAGGTAGTCGCCGACGATTTCGGCAATGCAATCGTGGTCTGGACACAGGATGACGGCGTGCAGCGCAACATTCGGTCCGCCCGGTATTCGGCAGCGGACAGCGACTGGTTGCCGGCCGTGCTCCTGGAAGAGATCGATACCGGCGATGCCAACATACCGGAGCTGGTGATGGATCGCAGCACTGGGGACGCAATGGTCGTCTGGCACCAGAACGATGGCCCGTTCGCCTTCGATATCTGGGCCAACCGCTATACGAACTGACTTCCAAGTAGATGACCCGATTCCGGGCGGAGGCGGGGTCAGTTCCACTCCGGCAAGAAAAGCGCCAATGCCGAAAACTCTCCAGACACCGGCGCTCCGAGGCACAACTCAGTTAAACGGGAGCGGTGTCTTCGGGTTCGCAATTTTCGCCGTCACACTCGTATCGCGATCCGATCCGGCCCGTCCTCCCGGTCCCGCCGCCGCCGCTGAGCGTAAATACGGCATCTCGGCCATCGACCGCAGCGACGGCTCGGCCGTGCAGGCCACGGGCGGTAGCGTCAGCGGAGCGACGGCGACGCAGCCCTGAGCCGGAAACGGCGGCCGGCTCCAAAAGAACCGTCAAATCGATTGCTACCGTCGATAAGTGGCGGTCGTCGACACTTTTACCCGGATGCCGACTCGCTTATCTGAACTTCTCGTCTATCGCCTCCGCAACACTGTCCATCTGCTCCCGCGTCAGGCGACCCACGGTGTAATACTCGTAGCCTGGCCTAGCCCAGCGCACCGTCGTCAGCTCCTCGACCTGCCACTTCCTGAACTCTACGTCGACCGGCGCGCTGTCGCCGTCCGTTTCCGGCGTACGCAATATATAAAGTGCAAACGGAGTGCCGGTGTCGTAGAGGAAATTGAGTTGCACGAGCCGCTTGTCTTCGAACTCCATCAGATCGCTGTTCTGGAAGTAAGCACGTGCCGTTTCGCTTGCGATCGGATCAAGGTCCGCTTGAACGTGCTCCGAAGCAACCGCGATCTGCTCCGCTTTTTGTTCATCGGTCAGTGCGTGCGCCAGCATCGTTTCCGTCGTGTACAGATTCGTATGGTCGATCGCGGCCGTAATCCATCGCGGTGGGCCGGTGTACTCCGGCAGCGTCGGGAAGACATAGCGTCCAATCATCGTGCCGCCGATGAAGACCGCAAACAGGCTGGCAGCAACCGGCAGCCAGCGCCGAAGATTGCCCGACCTGGCGGACGCAACGGGCCGTTGCTCCGGCGGTTGTTCAGGGAGTTTCGCCGCCAGTTCCTCGACTGGCGCCAGGTCGAGCAGGGCTTTCGACGGTCCCTCGAGCAGTGCAGTGAGTTCCTGAGTGTCGCGTTCAGTCGTCATGATGACGGCCCCTCCGCGGATGACCCGGCGTGCTCCTCGATGAGCGGCGCCAGCGCACGGCGAGCTGAGTGCAGGCGGCTCATTACGGTGCCGATCGGAATCTCGAGTGCAGCCGCCGTTTCCTTGTACGACCACTGTTCGACACACACCAGCGCCACGACGGCGCGCTGACCGTCGGGTAGTTCCGCAACGTGCCGCAGCACCTGCTGCGCAAACGCGTTCAGTTCGCTCGTGTCGACGCCGCGGAACGGCAGCTCTTCGACGTGATCAGACGTGGGCGGCGTGCGCGAGTCCGACCGCAACGCGTTCTTCCAGATCGATGCCGCAATGGCGAACACCCAGCGATCGAGATCGGAGCCCGCCCGGTACTGCGACGCTTTTTCGAGCGCGCGCACGCAACTCGCCTGCACAAGGTCTTCGGCCTTCTGCTGGTTGCGTGTGAGATACAGCGCAAACCGCCACAGTCGTGGCAGCAGCGCCGTTAGTTCTCGCCTGACTTCGCTCGCACCGCTCTGCGTCAAATACCAAACATCCTTCTGCGGCTACACGCTGTTGTTCTTGCCCGGACAGCGGAGATGATAGCCCTCTTCGCCTTCCGCCGCGGGTTCTGCCGAGACGAAGTTCGTACCGAGGACCTGCCAGCGGTCGCCGTTGCGCTTGAACACCGCAACCATGCGCCACAGGCTGGTCCTCGTCTCACCGTCGGCAAGCTGATCGGTCTGTTCGTAGAGGAGTCGTGCGACCGAAACGTCGTCGAAGACGTCCACGGTTACCGGGCGGACGTGTGTACAGGTAATGCGGTGTCCGTCTTCGTGAAACTGACCCCAGACCTTCGCGGCGCTCGCCTTGTTGCCGAGCCTGCCGCTGCCCTGGATATCCCAGTGCCGGAAATCGTCATGGTAGCGGTCCACGTAAACGTCGACACCTTGGTCACGCAGTACCGGCCCCATGTCTTCCCAGAACTGTGCAATCTCGAGTTCTTCGAGGCTGAAATCCGATCTTTCCTCGGTTGCCATGGCCGGCGCCGATATGCACAGCACAAGCACGGTGGTGGTCAATGAAATGCGCATACCGCTCTCCTGCAAAGTAGGGATAACACCGCAGACGGCGGTTTATTCGGTGCGCGGTAAAACGGGCGTAGTGTATTAAACTCATTCCAGGCCGCACACGTACTACCCGAGAGCCTGTACGTACAAACCACCTGCCCCGACCGGGCACGGCTCGTCAGCCTCTTGCTATTATCGAAACAGCCGTCGCGGGCCTGCACTCCTTTGTCCGGCAGTGCTTGCGGTAAGGCCGGAGCCATCAAAAGAACGCCCGGAAACACACTCAGACAGCCACCCGCACATGAAGCAGACCACCCCGATTTACGATCGCTTCAAGGTCTATACCTTCATGTTCTTCGAGGACCTGCGCGGCTCCTTGCTGGATCTGTCCATCATCATCGGCATCATTGCGATCTACAAGTTTGCCATCCTGCAAACGGTTCCCGATAACCTGCCCGACATTTTCGTCGGCCTGATGCTCGTTGCCCTCGGGCTTGCGTTCTTTCTGCGGGGACTGGAGCTGGGTATCTTCCCCTTGGGAGAGGACCTGTCCCAGCGGCTGGCCAGGTTGAGCACACGCACCTGGATCATTGTGTTCGCCTTCGTGATCGGTTTTGCAACGACGGTTGCCGAGCCGGCGCTCATTGCGATTGCCAACAAGGCAGCAGTAATCAGCAACGGGGACATCGATGCGTTTACCCTTCGCCTGGTCGTCGCGGTCTCGGTGGGTTCGGCCATCGTGCTGGGTGTCGTGCGTATCATCCTTGGTCACCCCATTCACTGGTACATCATCGGCGGGTATTTCCTGGTCCTCGCCACGACACTCTTCTCGCCCGTGGAAATCGTTGGCCTGGCCTACGATTCGGGCGGTATTACCACCTCCACCGTAACCGTACCGCTCATTGCTGCCCTCGGCATCGGGCTGTCGAGCAGCCTCAAGGAACGCAATCCGCTGATCGACGGTTTTGGACTGATCGCCTTCGCCAGCATCATGCCCATGATCTTTGTGCAGGGTTACGGGATCGTCGCGTACAAAGGTATGGGCCAGGGCAGTGAGTTGACGGAGATCGAGCCGGCTGCTGCCGAAACGACAGCCGCCTGGTGGCCTTACGTGGAGACCTTGCTCGAAAGCATACGCGACGTGACGCCGGTCGTTGCGGTGATACTGGTCTTCTATCTGCTGGTGCTTCGTCAGCCCATAGCAAATTTCGGCAAACGCGCAGCCGGGTTTGGCCTCGTTGTCCTCGGTCTCTACGTTTTTATCATTGGTCTCGAGCTGGGGCTGTTCCCCATTGGTCAGAGTATCGCCATTGAACTCGCCGCCAGCCAAAATATATGGCTGATCTACAGTTTCGCCTTTGCCGTGGGTTTCGCAACGACCGTCGCCGAGCCGGCGCTCACCGCTATTGCGGGCAAAGCCGAGGAAATCAGCGAGGGCTCCATCAAGGGCACGCTGCTGCGAGGCTTTGTGGCTCTCGGGGTTGGCGTCGGCATACTCCTGGGCGCATATCGGATCATCCAGGGGGATTCGATCGTCTACTACATCCTCGTCGGCTACGTAGTGGTCATCGTCATGACCTTCTTTGCACCGCGCATCATCATCCCGATCGCGTACGACAGCGGCGGTGTCACAACCAGTACGATTACGGTGCCCATCGTTGCGGCGCTGGGACTGGGACTCGCCAGCAGCATTCCCGGCCGCGACCCTCTGATCGACGGCTTTGGCCTCATTGCATTCGCCAGCCTGTTTCCGATGATTGCCGTGCTCGGCTACGGCATCAGCAAGCGCGAGGCGATCCGCTTTCACGAACGGCGCATAGTCCGAATGGAAAAGCACGTAATGTCGAAAGTCAGCCGGCATATGGACGCGGACCTGCACGGAGATGAACTTGAGGACAGTGCCTACATCAACTCGCTACCTGTCGATAAGAAGAACATCATTACCATCACGGGCCAAAGCGGCTCCGGAATTTCGACCGTAACCAACGAACTGGCCAGGATCCTGGAGTACCGGAAGTTCAGTGCCGGGGGGCTGTTTCGCAAACTCGCCCTGCAATACGACATGTCCGTCGAGACGCTCAACGAATACACGGTATCCAATCACGTCATCGATGAGGAAATTGACACGCTCATTCGCCGCCTGGGCCACGGTAACGACATAGTCCTGGATTCGCGCCTGGGCTTCTACTGGATACATGACAGTTTCAAGGTCTATCTGACTGCAGATCGGGATATCGCCGCCCGCCGCATCTATGAGGACATTCTCAAGGGGCGCAGAACCGGCGAGAAAGCGCTGACGATCATCGACGCGGCCGCGAGCATTCAGGAGCAAAGCGAGAGTACCCGGGCGCGCTATTTTCGGGACTACGGTATCGACATCAGCAACACGAACTCCTTCGACCTGATCATCAATACCGACCACAAGTCACCCGATGAAGTCGTTGCTCTGATCCGCAGGCACTACAGGGAATGGCAAAGCAAATAGGGCAGGATCAAAAAGACACTGCGCCCTGCCAGCGATGTTAGTATCGCTACCCATGAAGCTGCCACGCTTGAGAACCCTTCTCCTGATACCGCTGGCGCTGTTCGCGCTGTTCTACGTTGCCGCGGCGATCATGCTTGCGCTGAAAGACGATTCGATTGCTGCTCTCGAGCGGCCGGCAGCAGGCTACGACACGATCGCGATCTTTGGCGCCAGCGGGACCGCGGGTGACGGTATCCTGAAAGCTGCCCTGGCGAACGCCGATATCCAGAAGATTCACGTCATCACGCGGCGCGCGACGCCTCGAATCGAAGAGGGTGTGGCTTCCGGAAAAGTACAGATGACGATTCACATGGATTATCTCGACTACTCGGCAATTCACGAGCAGATAGCGGAAGCCGATGCCGTCTACTGGGCCATCGGCATCAGCTCCATTGGCGTCGACGAAGAGACCTACGGGATGATTCACGTCGATTTCCCGGCGCGCTTCGTGGCGGAGTGGGCCGATGTCAGCAACAAGCCCGATGTTTCGTTTCACTACATCAGCTCCAGCGACATCTCGGAGGACTCGAGCGCCATGTGGGCGCGCGAGAAAGTCCGTGCCGAGCGAACGCTGTTCGAGTTTGCCGAAGAAACGGCAAATCTTCGCGTGATTGCGTATCGGCCTGACTACATCGGCGCTACCGATGAGGAAGCGCATATCGGGCAGGACCTGTTGTACTGGTTCTTTGCCCCTGTGGGTGCTGCGGTAAAGGCCGAACAGATCGGCAAGGCAATGTACGAGATCACAGCGCGAGGCGACGAATTTGAAAACGGCGACAAAATCGGAACCCGCCGCATCATTCTCTACAGCGACGCGTACGACCGGCGCCGCTCACAATAGCCGGTCAGCGAAGCGATTCGCGCAAACCCAGCGACACCTGACCCTCCGCGCTGAGCGCAGGACGGCAGCTTCGCGACGGAGCCACGTGTAGAGCCAGCCTGAACTAGTGCGTGTACACAAACCCACCGTAAAGGTACTTGCTCGCCTCTGCGCCGAGAATCAACACGCGCTGTCCCCGTTCCAGTTCTCCTGAGCGTCGCAGTTCGTCGAAACTCACCCAGATGGCTGCCGAGCCGAGATTGCCCAATCGATCGGCGGTTGCGAATACCTTCCCTTCGGTTTCCGGGAATCGAGCAGCAAACAGCGCCGCTATGTGACCGTTAGCCTGGTGCGGGATGATCCAGTCGAACTCGCCGAGCGAGTGGCCCCGCGATTCGATGGCGGCGATCCCGGCCGCCAGCAGCTTTTCGCCATTCCTGCGAACGTCTCTGGCACGATGATTGAAGAACGGCAGGCCGTGGTTACAGTTTGGATCTTTCGAGCCACCGCCCTCGAGGCTAATGCCGGGTTGCGTATCAAGTCCGATCTGGCCGACGAAGATATCCGACACGATTGCCCGTTCGCCACCGTCGTCGGCGCCCAGCAGCACTGCACCCGCGCCGTCACCCATCTGCACAAAATTGACGAGCTGCTCACGGTTTGCAAAATCCTCGGAGATATCGAAGTAGGGGGATCCGTTTTCGCTGCCGACGATACCGATTTCTGCTTCGCCGTCTTCCGCAATCATGGCCGCTGCAATTACAAGCGCGTTTGCGAAACCCGTGCATGCCTGGCGCAGCTCCATGTACGGGCCCGCATACGCGAGCTCGTCGGCCACCCACGCAATGTTCGGGGGCAGTAAGGTGTGCGGCGTCGACGTGTGGCCGATCAGGTAGCTCATGGGCCGGTCTCCTGCCGCCCCGGCCACTGCGCTCTTGCACAGCGTCGGCGCGTCGAAACCGGCCCGCGCACCGCTCTTTGCTTTGCTGAGGTCGCGGCTGACGTGCCGCGACCGAATGCCTAACCGCTCTGCGTACTTCCGCGCCAGCCTGGCTTTGCCGGTACCGCAGTGCGTCGCCAGGGCCGCCAGCAGTTCGTCGTTGCCGATGGCATCGCCCGGCAGCGCCTGATCGGACCCCAGCAGCTTGAGTCGGGTGTTGGAGAAGCGCGTCGTCATGGCAATTTGCTCCTGCGGATGTTCGCGAACAGCCGGTCGGTGTCCACGCCGACGGTTTCGAACGAATCGGCGAGTGGAGCGAGCATGTCGACCATACGCTCCGCGACCTGCACACCGTCCTCACCCCGTTCGTTCGACGTCAGGCCCAGCGACGCCGCGTACCGCCGGCTCACTGCCACATGGCGTGCTTCGTCTTTCTTAATTTGTGTGGCGATTAAACGCAGCGGGCTGCCTTTGTCGATGGCGCTTCGTTCGATATGCCACATGATCCTGCACACGACGCTGTCGAGATGTGAGATCTGACCGAAATGCCGTGCCATGTCGTCGATCCGGCCGAGTTCGGCGAAGAAACGTTGAGCGTGGCGTTTCAGCGCGTGCAGCCCATCGGGTTTCGGCAGGTATTCGCAGAAGTCGAGCAACGCGCATTCATGCAGGTGCTCGTCCTCTTCGATTGCGTGCAGCGCGCGGAGCGCCTTTGCCGGGGCACGGCCGCGCCGGACTTCCGCCGCGAAAACTCTCACCGCAGACTGTTCGCCGCACAGCAGCACGGTAGCCAGGCGTGCCGTGGCTTCCAATTGTTGGTCCGGCATACGCGGCCCGGACGTTCGAAGGTGGAGGTACCAGTCGTTGTACCAGTCCGGTGTCATGTTGCACCTCTCAAGAGTCGGGTTGCGGGCAGCAGTGCCGGAAGCAGCAGGAGATCGACGACGAGGGCAGCAGCAATAATTGCAACCGACAACAGGCTCATGCTCCAGATCGGGCCGAAATCGGAGAGCAGGCCAAGGCTCAGGCCGGTCACCAGCGTAACCGTCGTGACGATTAGCGCCGGCCCCACGCGGCGCAGCGCATGACCTATCGGATCGGTGAGTTTCCGCGCGAGTGCACGGCGGTAGGTTGTGAGCAGGTAGACCGTATCGTCGAGAACAATACCCAGCACCATGCCCATCACGACGGCGGCCCCGATGCTGATACGACCGTTGAAGGCAGCCCACGCCGAAAAGACCAGCAGCACCGGCAACAGGTTGCAGACCAGGCCAATGCCGGCAATGCGGCCGGAGCGGAATACTGCGCCCAGAATCAGTGCTGCAACGAGCAACGCAACGGTCAGGGCGGTCAGCATGCTGCGGATGTTCTGCTCGCCAAGCTGCGCGAACATGAGCGTTGGGCCGCCGCTCCTGAGCGAATAGCCGTCCAGGTTGTCGGCCGCCCATGCGTGCACCCGGCGGTCGAAATCGATAAGCCGCCCCGAGTCCAGCTGCTGGAGATACGCCGTCACGACCGAAGAGGAATAGTCCGCGGAGACTTCCAGTTTGGCCAGCGGGTTGTCATTGGTGAACGTATCGACACGCGTGCGGAAGAAATCCAGTCTCTGCTGCAGCCGGTCTTCCTGTTTCGCTTCTCTGATCAAAGAAGCATCGGCCATCGACACGACGCGGTTGACCTCGGGCTGTTCACGCAGCCACGCCGAAAACGTGCCGAGTGCCTCGGCGGCATCGGCGGTAAACAGGCCAAGTTCCTCTCCCGTTGCCACCGAGTACAGCACTTCGTTCACGCCGCTGAGCCGATCCTCTACGAGCTGTGTATCCTGGTGAAACGTATGCGACGGCACGAAGTACTCGAGCACGTTGTCGCTAATGACGTTTTGCGACGCGAACCAGGCCGCTGGTAGCGACACGAATAGAAACGCAGCAACGATACTCCGGCGCCTGTTGTTCACCGCGCTCGCGAGCCGGTCCAGATACGCGGTATTGCGTATCGCGGAGGGTTTCCATGGGTCGAAGCGGGCCTGCAGCAGTGGCAACAGCGTCATGCACAGGACAAATGCGACGGCAATGCCGGCAGCTACCATGTAACCCAGAACACGAATGGGCGGAGACGGGCTGAGCGCCAGGCCGAGAAAACCCAGCGCCGTTGTACCGTTGGCCAGCGACATGGGTAGCAGGTTGTACTGCGCAGCCGCCATGGCGGCTTCCTCCGGAGCTGCCCCGCCGGCCCGGTAGCGATTGTACGACAGCGCCATGTGCACACAACCGGCGAGGCTGATCGTCAGCACGATGATCGGAACGAACGCGTGTATTGCCGCGAGTTCAACGCCGAAGAGGCCAACGACCCCAACCGACGCAAACACCGCACTGAGGCCAACCGGAAGCAGGACAAACACAGCCCGGCTGCTTCGCAGCAGCCAACCCAGTACCGCCATCATTGCGAGCAACAATAGCGGCACTATGCGCGTCAGGTCGTGCCTCACGACCTCTATGTAGGCTTCGTTGAGCGCCAGCGTGCCCGTGTAGTGCGCCGTTATCGGCAGCCCATCGACCGCGTAGTCGACAGTTGCGCGGATCGTATTCAATGTATTGAGCACGGTGGTCGAGTGCTTGTCCGGCAGCTCGACCTGCACCCATATACCCGCGAGCAGCGTGTTCTCGGCCAGCAGCAAGCCGATTGCTCGGTGCTCGTTTGCCAGCTGTTCGAGGCTGGGTACAAAGTCGCCATTCTCGGCCAGCGTTTCACCAGCGATGCCGAGTTCGGTGACGGAGATCGCGTGGCTGACAAACGGCAGATCGCGCAGCAACGCCGTGACGTCCTCGAGAAGCCGGTAGTTCGCGCCGTTCAGAAAACTGTCCGTCGACTGCAATGCGATGAACACGGCATCCCGTCGGCTGTAAAGCGCCGAGATTTCCCGGTGAGCGATCAGCATCGGGTCGTTGCGGTCGAAATAGGCCGTGTAGTGACTGTTGAGCTGCAGTCGTCCAACGCCCGTTATCGTCGCGACGACGATCGCAACGAGTGTTGCAACGGCAACCCGTTGCAGGACGGCAGGCGACGGCGACATACGGCGTTACCGGAACGCAGGCAGAAACTACAGTTTGTCCTGCCAGTGCCTGTCAGCACGGCCGATGTTACCCGGGACGTCCTTGAGCCACGTTCTGCGTACACCAGGACTGTGGTTGAGATACAGTTTCCCGTCTTCGATTGTCCAAGCGTTGGGATCGGTCGACACGACAAACCCTTTGCTCATTCCGTACGCGCAGTAGCCTCCGTACTCGGGTGCGTAGCGAGCCGGATTGCCGCGAAACAAATCGAGGTTCTCCTGTGAGGAAAACAGCCAGGTCGCGTTGTTGTACTGATACGAGTATGCAGTATTGCCTTTCACGGGCCCGTTCTCGAGATGATAGGCAACCGGATCGTAGCCGCGAATGGCGCCTGCACCGTCGGAAAACGTCGGCGAGTTCAGGGTTCCGCAGCCGGAAAGTGCTACCAGCATGCCCAGTATCGTTAGCTGTCGCGGCAGAATCATGGTCGGTGTCCTTATGCGATTGTGGGTTACGGCATAGGAGACCGGGCGGCGCATTCGATTGTTGCAGCCGTGATACTTTTGTGAGGTTTGCGAGGCGTCCGTAAGCCGGCTCCGAACCGAAAGCCCGTCGGACGTACACCTGTCAACAGGCAATCAGTCGGTCGTTGCTGCCCGGCGACGCGTCAAAGCAGGTCTTTTTCGGCGAGCCTCAGGATGAACGCCAGTACCATTCTCGTGACGCTCGTCAAATAGTCGTAGTCGACAGTGCCGGGAAGATCGTTGCTCGAGTGTCGCCTACGCCTGTTCTTGACGAATTCTTCGACCTTGAGTGCGGGAAAGCCGTTGAGCCAGAACGGCACGTGATCGCTGTCCCTGCGAAAGGTGATCAGTCGGGGAAGCAGATCCGTATATTTCTCCGCGGTGTCTTCGAGCAGCTGAGCGCAGGCGCGGGAGACGGCAGTGCCGCGCCAGCCGCGTTTGTCATTGTCGTACTGGACGTACACTCGGTTGCCCGCGCCGGGCGGGTTGTTGCCGATCATGTCCAGGTTGACGACCAGCGCGAGAGGCCACTCTTCGGACAGCGCTATGTTCATCGCTTCGGTCGAGCCGTGTATGCCCACTTCTTCGGCACCGAACGCCGCAAACACAATATTGGCCTGCGTGTACCTCGGTTCCGGACAGAGTCTTGCGAGTTCGAGCAGGGCCGCTACACCGGTTGCGTTGTCATTCGCACCGGGTGCGAGTATACCCGCATGCCCAGGCTGGCAATCCTTGGTGCATATCGAGTCGTAGTGCGCGCAGATCATGATTGTGCTCTGATTGCTGCGGCCCAAAGAGGCAATGTCCGGACCAAACAGCACATTTTTTTGTGGCTGAGCACGCGGAGCGTCGCATCGATCGGGGAGAGGAAAGGGCTGATATTGAGGCCACAGCCGGCCCGCAACTTCATATTTCTCAAGCCGCTCGTACAGGTATTTCTGGACCTCCACGGCATTCGGCCGGTAGGCATATCTGCTCCCGAAGGCGGCAAGTTCATGAACGCTTCGGTTCAAGTTTTTTGGACACACACGTTCGAGCTGGGCACGCACGGGGTCAGCCGGCCGGGCTGGTGCCGCGAACGCAGCGACGGCTGTGGCGGCTCTCTCCAGCGAGGTATTGCGGCCATCTTCCGGCGCGACCGACTGAGAGAGCACACCCAGCTCTCGAGCTTGTCGAAGCCAGTCGGAGTTCGCGGAAATCAGCATGACGTTATCGAGTTGCCAGTGTTTGCTGATTGGCTTGAGTACCAGATCCAGCCAGTCGATGTCGATCTTGTCGGGAGTTCGTTGACGAGAGAACCTCGATTCGGGCCATAGGTCGCGATCGCTGCCTTTGCGCAGCCGGGGAAGTGGCTCCTTCGTGCTCTCCGAGAGCCAGATTACGGACACCGAGTTACCACAGTCTGAGCCAAGCGACGCCAGACATTCCAAAAACATATCCAGAGTTTGAGGTTCGTTGCTGCTTTGCCTGTTGCCGTGAACTAGCGCCGCAGCGTCCAGGAGGATCATCTTCATCGCGAGCTTCCTTCCTATTCTGCAGGTGGTGGCCGCGGTTTTGCCGCGGCCACCCGTAAGCTACGTCTAGTCGCCGCCGGCGTGCCAGGTGCCGGCGTGTCCGGCTGAGCCTTTGGCCAAGCGCGCCTGCAGAGGGGCCCGTCCCGTCCCGCTGAGGGGCACCACATCGTGATAAGCGCACACGATCCCCCCTTCTGAGTCGCCTTCGATCTCGATCTCGTGCCAAACGGCTTCTCCCCGGTCATCGTCGTAAATCAATCGCAACGAAAGCAGGGTCACGTTGTTGTGTCGATCCGAGCCAATGATCTTGAAAGGTAGCCCTTCCCAGGAGGGCCCGGCCTTCGATAAATCGGGATCGCCGAACCGCTGGGATACCATTCTGGCTACGATGACCTGGTCATGCAGGGCAAAGCGAATTTTTTCGCCGACTCTGACGTCGTCGGGCGGATGCGGGCTGTGTCCCCCCGGCCAGCCGAGCTGATCCACCGTCCAGTGTCCGGCATTTGGTTGCGTGTAATCTGAAATTTTCATATCGCTCTCCTTGTTGTTAATTATTGAGTCGCCTGCAAAGCGCATGATCGGCAAAGCGCTTGAAAGCGGACACTACGGTTCTTGGTAGTGTCGCCTGTTGAGCAACTGTCTCATTCGATTTCGACCTTTAGGAACGAGACGGAGCAATGATGAATGTGTTACCGCCAATCCCCCTGCAGCACGAACGCTGCCCAGATATGCGGATCGCGCCATTGGCGTTCACTTTTCAGCGCATGCTGTGCTCGATGGAGTGCAGCGCCCGGCGCGAGGCGATGTACGAACAGGCCTTCGTAGAAGTGTTCCATCAGCACCGCCGTGGATCGATCGGGGACCGTCCACAACGTTGCGACAACACGAGGTGCGCCTGCATACATGAACGCCCTGGTGAGCCCGATGAGTCCTTCGCTGCGGACTTCTTCGCCCAGTGCCGTCTGACAGCCGCTCAACACGACAAGCTGTGCGGACAGGTTCATGTCGTGGATGTCTCGCAGTCCCAGGTAGCCAACCTGTCGTTTTCCCGTTGGCGACACCATGGACAGCGCAAGCCCCGACAGCAGAGGGTGTTGGGCATCGGCGAAGCCGTGCGTTGCAAAATGAATCGTGGCGAAGTCCTCCAGCGAGTCTCCGACCACAGCATCCCTGTTCGCGTCGAAGTCGAGCGCAACCATTGTGCCCTCACCGGCCAGCCCGCGGATCGTCTCGGCTTCTCTCCGTGTGCCGGGTAGCCGGTCCAGGGCCAGCAGGGAACTCCCCATCGAGCGTTCGAGCGAGGAGTCCGAGAGGTACTCCGTTGCCGGAAGCAAAGTCGCAGGTTCGGCAAGGCGCCGGTCGTCCGCGTCGAACACCGGGTCTGCGAACACGGCAACCGGTGCAAACGCGGATGAGGCCATGGTGCGGCTGCGTAGGTCGCGCAGCACGGACGCAGACGGGAGATAGGAGATCTGATACCGATCGATCAGGCGGGTTGTGCGGTTGCCTCTGTCACTTTCAGGCGCAATCGGCAGTGCGGCGAATGGAACGTAGTGAACGAGGCGGTCCGCAACGACAACCAGTCGTCCGGGGGCGGTTCCCAATAGCGCCGAAGGCAGCAGCGCCTCGGACAGCGCCGCCATTTGCTCTGTCTGATTGCGATCGGGAAACGGCTGATAAGTCGACAGCGATCGATAAGCTAGAAGCGCCAGCCGGTCTATTTCCGCACCGGCGTCCAGTTCGAACGAATCGAACCGGTCCTTCCCAATGGCCCATGCAAAGCTGCGGCTTTCTCCGATGCCGTATTGCAGCAACAACGTATCGTCGTCGAGTAGCTGCTGCAGTTCGTTCACCGTAATGAGGGTTTCACCTGCCGGAGCTGAGTCATTGACGACGCCCGAGCGTCGCGCTTTATCCTCGATCAGCTCGAGCATGCCCAGGGCAACCTCTGAGTCAAGCCGTTCGCTGGTGAGGGCATCGCGGTCCTCCGGCGCGCGAGACATGATCTCTCGCTGTCGCTCCAGGGAGTCCGCATATTGGGATCGCCATCGCTGCCACTCTTCGGTGTCGTCCTGATCCGGCTTCACCGGCTGTCCCCGTGTGGCTTCGGCACGGAGCTGACGCAGCGCGCGTGCACGCCCCCTGTCGGCGACCTCGAAGGCGCGAACGTCGTAACCGCCATTCGGCCGGCTCTCGTGCATCGACATCAGCAGCTCCACGTGCAGCTCCATGACATCGCCTCGGAAACTGAATAGCGAAGCTCCAAGCAGCGGGTCCCGGACCCGGTCGTCCAGCGATTCGATGACGCTGGATGCTTCCGTGATTTTTGACAGTGCCTTTTCGAGACCGCCCACCTCGAACTCGAGCCGGGCCTCGGCATACAAGGTTTGCGCTTCGCCGCTCAGGTTTGCAACGAGCCGATGCAGCGCGAGTGCTTCCTCAAAATCCATTCGGCCGCGTTCCACGTCGCCGGTGCTCGCATGCAGTACGCCGCGATGCTGAAGCGAGATAGCCTCGTGGCGGCGATCACCCATCTCTCGGGCGATCGTCAGGGCGGCCTCGAGGGTGCGGGCCGTCTCTTGAGCGAGCGCCGGTTCACCGGCACCATCTGCAAGATCGAGCATCGCTCGGGCTTCTCCGATCAGCGATCGCGCCACGCCACCTCGGTTCTCGAGTTGTTCGCGCAGCAAACGTGCCTCTTGAAATTGTTGCCTTGCCGTCGTCGGGTTACCTTGACTCAGGTTCAGTGACCCGAGGTTGTGTAGATTGTTCGCGCGACTGCGGAGATCGCCGGAGGCCGATTGCAGTTCGAGACCGGCGTTCAGAAACGTCGACGCGCGGCCGAGCTGCCCCAGAGAGTGATAGGCAACACCTATGCGGTTGAGCGCGCGCGCGGTTGCGGCGTTGTCGGAGCGTGATCTGGCGTAGTCGAGAACCGTCAGGTGGGCGCCCAGGGCGTCCTGCAGGTAACCGGTGAATCGATCGAGAGCACCGATGTTCCCCAGCGCGTTGAGTTCCGCTTCCCGGTCGAGAATACGGCGCCCGATCTCCACGGACTGACGAAAATGCTCGAGTGCCGATTCCGGTTCGCCACGCATATAGAACACGCCGCCGAGGTTGTTCAGCGTGTTCGCGGCCAACTTGAGCTCTCCCGTTTCGCGAAACCCGGCAAGCGCTCTGCGGTAGTGGTTTTCCGCCTGTTCCAGGTCGCCGCCGTAGTGTGCGACCAGGCCAATGTTATTCAGGGTCGTTGCAGTTGCTACTGCGTCGTCGCCCTCTTCGTGGAGAGCAAGGGCCTCGGCCAGCCGTGTCCGCGCAGCATCGGGGTTGCCTGTATACAGGTGAATCAAACCCAGGTCGTCCAGCAATTGACCGGTGAGTCGTGTCTGCCCGATCGCGCGATACAGCAGCAACGCGCGCTCCTGTGTAGCAAGAGCGGCTGGATAGTCTTCGAATTCCTGCTGGATGACCGAGAGCGCAAAAAGCGCCCGTGCTTCTTCCGCGTCATCGCCCAATCGCCGCCAGCTGTCCGCGGCGCGCTCGTAGAGCGAAGCGGCTTCCTGTTTCGAGTCACCGGAGTTCCGCCAATAGGCCGCGGCCGCTTCGTCGATTTGTTCGAAAGCCTGGGCGCGGCGCGCGTCGTCCAGCTGGATCAGGCGAATCTCATACGATCCGCGAGCGCCGGCGAAGCCGACTCCCGAAAGCTCGATCACGTATTCGCCCGGCGCAACGGACTCGAATGCGAGCGTTTCGCGTTCGTAGGGCCCCAGCGAGCTGTTTATCGTGGATCGGCGATCCGCCGCGACGTCATGCAGGGTAACGACGGTGTCGATACCGGACTGTTCGACAGACACTAACCACTTTTTGCCCGGTGCGGCGTTTAATCGATAGCGTTGGGTCTCACAGGCATCGCCGGTCCAGAGTTCCCGGTCACCGCAGCCGACCAGGGTGCCGCCGGCAGCCTGGCCGGGCGCGAGTACCGGAAGCGTGCTGGTATCTGTTGCTGACGCAGGGTGGGCTGCTGACAAGTAGGCAAGGAAAAGACCTTTGAAGATCGGGAAAATGCGAAGGTGTAGGCAACTCATTTCCAAAGCGCTAAATTTTTTTTGGAATTATTGCCCTCAGATTAGCTCATATTAGGCCAGCGGTCCCGGATTGCGCCGCGCGCCATCTGAGGACGGGTCTTCAACAGTGGCGGGCGGTTCAGTAAAATTACCGCTATAAATGGATTGCCTTGACCGGGCCGGCAGGGCGTCGCTAAGCGCAGGCGAGTCAATAAGTACGGCTAACAATAATAACGAGAGGGAAATCGCTGCTCGCCTGGTGCGCCGCATAGTGTCCGGTGACCGGAACGCGGAGGATGAGCTTTGCGCGCGCTACTTCCGCGGCGTACACCGCTTCCTCCAGAGCGAGTTGCGCCGCTTGGGCGTATACAATGTCGACCTCGCCGAGGACCTGGCGCAGGACACCTTTGTCACCGTGCTGGGGCAGCTTCGAGACCCCGAGCGTTCGCTCGCCGATGCGGCGAAACTCAACGGCTACATTATCGGGATCGCACGCAATCTCGCGAGAGCATGGCGCAGAAAGCGCAACCGGCAGCAGACGGAGCCCGATCTGGAGCGTATTGCCCGGGTGTGCGCGCAACACGGTGATCCCCTCAAGCACGTGGAGCAAGGGGAGCTGGCGACGCTCGTGCGAGGCGTCCTGGAGGAGCTGCCCGTGGCGCGCGATCGCGAGATTCTGAGGCGTTTCTACCTGGTCGACGAGGACAAGCACATCATCTGCAAAGACCTGGCCATAGATGACATCCATTTCAACCGCGTGGTCTACAGAGCCAGAAAGCGCCTGCGGGATCTGATGGAGTCGGCGCGCGTTGTCGTTCAGTGAGATGGCGCATCCGATGAATGCAGTAGTATTACAGTAGTATTAAGAGCAGCTGCGGTAGTGATTGGCAGGCTCGCACGGAAGGCGAAATGAACCACGAATACATCAACAGTAATCAGGTCATTGAGCGCTACGTAATGGACAAGCTCTCGGAGGAGGAGCGCGACGCCTTCGAGCGCCATTACCTTTCCTGCGAAAGCTGTATCAACGACATCGATGCCGCCGAGGTTCTTCATAAACAACTGCCAGGCGCGCTCGAGTCCACGAGCGCCGCCGGCTTCGAATCATCGGCGGCAAAAAGGCCTGTCCGGGCTTCGATACTTCGTTCACCGATCTACAGCATGGCCGCTACGATACTGCTCGGCGTCGCAGTTGCAACGATCTTCAACATCTCGCAACTTCGCGACGAAGAAGCGTCTGCGCGCGCGGCACTCGATGCACGCCTGGCGGAACTTCTCGCGCCGCAACCGAATACGCCGGTCGTGCGGGTTGGCACAATGCGCGGCGGCGGCGCGGCGTGGTTGAATCCCGGGTCCGACGACGATTCACCACGTCCTTTGCCCGGCGAGGCTACGACCCGTGCTCAAGTGAGGTTGCCCGCTACTCCGGGCCCGATCGTGCTGGTGCTGGAATTGGCCGATCCCGGCTATCAAACCTACAGCGCAACGCTCATGCAGCCAACCGGGGAGCCTGTCTGGACCTCCCAGGCGCTGATGCCCGACGTGACCGACTCCCTCATTCTTACCCTGCACAGCGCCACGCTCGGCACAGGTGTCTATCTCATCGCCGTCAAAGGTGTCGACGACAGCGGCGAACTGCAAGGCCACTCGAGCTACGCCGTCCGGTTCCTGCCGGCTGAGTGATACGCGGCCGGCCTGCGGCACCAGTACACACGCTCTCCCAAAGCTTCCCGACGGATCGGGTCGGTAGCCCCATATCCGGCCACCGGCCGAGCCACGTGCGGCTGGGGTCAGCGTCGGTTTGTTCCCGGCCCTTTCGGCTCCCGTTCGAATTTTTTTCCCGCCCCTGAGACAAACGCCGGCCTGAGGGCAGTACAGGGTGCGGTCAGGTCGAAAGCAGGCCTTGGATCGCTGGGGAAAACCGGATGCTGATACTCAATCGTGACAAGGCGCTCTACCCGAATTTTGCGCAGTTCGTGCAGCAGGAGTTGGCCGCGCGCGTGCTCTCCGACAAAGCCGAGAAAGTCTGGCAGGCCTTCAAGCGGCATGCACAAATCTCAGACAGCCTTGCCCGCAAAGTGCTTATCGACTCGACGGTTGGGCCGCTTGTGAGAGTTGCGGATTTGAGGGAGATACCCGGTGAGCCACAAATGGGATGGTTTCCGAATCAACACCCGGACTGGGTCTTGATCGACGAAAGCCTGGTAAAGCAATTCGAGGCCGACTCAGGGCGCAAAGATATGCAGCGCAAGATCGAAGTAACAGTGTTGCATGAGGTCGTGCACTGGGGCGACTTTCGGGACGGCCAGCACGCGGTTAGCGAGGCTGGCTACGCCTTCGAACGTGACGCCTACGGCGATAGGCCAAGGCGTTGACAAAAATGATCGGTAAGTATTTGAAAAAAACACTCGACGGCGTGAGCGTTCTTCGGCTGCGTAGCGTGAGCCAGCTTCCTGGTTCCCGCCTGATTGTCTGCGTCGTGGCTTTCAGTCTGCTTTCGGCCTGCGCGCAAATAAATCGTTACCCTGAATATCCGCAGCGCTACACGGTACAGGTTCCGCAGCCGGCCGCAATGCAGGGCGCCGGAGGGAGCAGCAGCGGAATGGGTGTGCCGGCGGATCGGCACATACGGGACCTCAGGGATGCTATTGCCCATGCCGAAGCCACCTACGTTAGCATGCAGCGGCACATTGACAGCCACGACACACTCATTAACAGTCTTGCCATTGCCGCGCATATTCTGGCCGGCGGGCTCGCAGCGGATGCGCTCATCGACCAATCCGAAGACTTCACGACTATTGGCGTCGTAGCGGGCCTGACTTCCTACGCCATCGCCGAATGGCTGACCGACCCTGCTGACGAGAACCTCTACGCGCTCGGGATGACTGCCATCGATTGCAGCATCAGGGCAGTGGGACCACTGATGGGCACTGAAGATTTGACCCAACCGCTGCAGGAGTTGAACCAGGCCATTGGCGAACTGGAGGCGCAAAAGCAGGCGTTGTTAACCAGTCGCGAGTATGCGAGGAACGAGGTTCAGGTCCGTTTCTTCAGCGTCAAGATCGAGGCGGTCAACGCGCTGCTCGAAGCCGCCGGGAACGCGGAAACGCGCGGCATACAGCTGCAGAGGAAAGTCGGCAGCGCCGATCAGGAACTGTCGAACCTGGTGCGTAGCGTCCATCTTCAGGTAGTCAACAAGCTGATCGAAGATGCAAAAAGCGTGGGTGATCTCCGCTCCCGGGTGTCCAGTCTGGTATTCAAGCCCTCGGACTTCATTGAGTTTTCCGATCCATCAGATTTCGTTTTCGGGGGCTCTGGAGAAGCCGACGCCGACAGTCTGGTCGGTGGTCTGGGCAGGGCGGATCCAAGCGGTGACGGACGTCGGCCCAGCACGCTACGGCCTTTCGACGAAGGTAAGTTCAACGAAGCCTTCGGCCGGGTAAAAGCGGCAACAGGTCTCGTACAGAAGATCGTGGAGTCGGTCGACTACACGGACGTGGAAGACGGCTTGAACCAATGCGGAATTGACGTGCCCAAAACCACGTCGTCCCTCAAGCTGGAGCCAAAGAATGTCGTCGTACGGGCCGGCCAGGAGCTGCCGCCCGTAGAGTTCAGCATCAAGGGCGGCTCCGGCAAATACACCGCTTTCTTTTCGCCAGCGATACCAGGTTTGAGCGTAATGCCGAATGCAGGGTTTGGGCCAAGCTTCACGGTGAGCGCAAGCTCAAAGGTAAAACCGGGAACGTACAAGCTGAAAGTCGAGGATTCCGTCGACAAAATATTTACGCTATTTGTCTTGGTCCAGGCGCCGAAGGACAAAGGGAACGTCGCGCCGTCATCCAATGTTTGTTCCGGCTCAGGTGTTGGCACCCGTCTCGTACAGAAGAATCTGCTGGAGTTCGGTTTCAAGCCAGGTCCCGTGGATTGCGTCTGTGGAGAAAAAACAAAGGCTGCAATTCGTTCATTCCTAAGCGCCGGAGGCGCGCTCATGGTGCCGGCAGGAACGACAGCTTCGTGTGCATCGCTGAGTTCGATCAAGAGCAGCCTGGCAATCGCAAACGCTCTCATCAAGGACCCTGCTGCACGTACGCCACTCGGGATCAAAACGCTGGCGTTGGAGGATCTTCTTCGACAGAAGCTGGGCGATGCAGCCGTACGTCCCGATGGCGTGCTGGACCTCGAGGAGCGCCGCCTGATTGTCGGCTGCACATTCTCACTGGTGCCAACAGAGGCAGAACTGAACGTTGCGATCGACACCGTCCGAAGCCCAGCGTTCCGGGGCACAGAGCAATGATGGAGCTGACCATAGACAATCCGGCTGTCGTTGCGCTGGACGTGACGATTGGACTCATCGTGATCTACCTGGGCCTGAGCGTGATCGCGAGCGCGACGCTGGAGGTCATCGCCAATCTGCGTCGCTCTCGGACGGCCTTCCTGCGCCTGGCGCTACAGAGAATACTCGACGATCACGACGGCTCAGGGTCGGCGGCAAAAGGATCGGATGTCACGGATAACGTGCTGTCGCATCCGTTGGTGGCAAACCTTGGTCGACCAATAGGGCCGTTCAGTCAATTGCTGTTTCGAGCCAAAGACGGTCCGGCGTATCTGTCGTCCGAGCGCTTTGCGGACGCACTGCTGGATGTGCTCAAGAAAAACTCCGGCCGTGAAAACATCGATGCGTCGATCGATGCGCTCCCCGAGGGCGGGCTCAAGGTTGCGCTTTCTGCGATGCGGTCCAGGAGTGCGGGTGAAGAGGACTTCGTCCTGCGTCTCCGATCCTGGTACGACGAGCTGATGGAACGTGCCGTTGGCTGGTACAAGCGCTCAGCTCAGGTGTGGCTGTTTGCGATTGGCCTCGCGCTCGCCGTGGGCCTCAACGTCGACACGTTGCAGTACTCGGCCCGGTTGAGTTGCGACGGGCTGCTGCGAGGCATGCTCGTCGATGAGGCAGCAAAGTTTGCGGACTCGAACATTGCGGCATCCTCGGGGCTGTCCATTATTGCGGCGAGCGGCCAGAACACCTCGCCTGGAACGGCGCCCGGCACCCATTCCGGCTGCCCGTCGATCTTCGCCGGCGTATCGGGCACAGGCTGCACAGGGGCCGAGTCCGTTGTCGGCAACAAGGACACTTGCAAACAGTTGCCTGAGAGCCAGCCACCCATGAACCTCATCGGCTGGTTGCTGACCGCGTTTGCCGTGTCGCTCGGAGCGCCCTACTGGTTAAGCCTGCTGCGTATGCTGGTGGCGCTCCGCTCCTCGCTGCCGATCGCCAAACCGGAGCCGCCCGAGCCCGGGGCGAAGAAAGACCGCGGAGAGCGCGAAGGCCCACCGAGCGGCAGCGCTGATGATCGTGACGTCAATACCGGCATGCTGGTTGAAGACCGCGACAGCGTCGAAGACGTCCAGATGATTCTGGGCCTGAGGGGCACGCAGATTACCGGGAAGCTGGACGCTGTTACGAGCCAGGCAATCGCGGGTTGGCAGCGACAGCGTGGCATGGCCGAAACCGGTCTGCTAACGTCGGATCTCTACGATCTCATCGTGCAGGTCCCGACCTCTGCCAAGCCGCGCCTTGCCTGACTTTTTCCGGCATCTCGTTCGAGGCAACCGGTTCACGGTCTTGACGACTGAAAGGCCGGTCCGGCGAACAGGGCTATGTCGATGTCAGTGCTCGAGAAACGAGCATCATTCGCGACGCAGAATCCCACAGGCGATCCGTCCTCCCGCGCCACCAATCGGCTGCGTAAGATGGTCGTCCGGGTGTTCGTGAATGACGATGGATGAGCCGTCTTCGTCAAACAGGGCAAACCCCTCCGATCCGTCGAAGCTGACCAGCTTCGTGAAGAACTCGCCCTGACCTTTGCCGTCGGCGCCGACGAACAGGTTGGGCAGGTCGCCCGCCTCGGGGCCGTTAGGATTGCGGAAACCATGTCCGCCCTCCGATTGACCAACGTGTCCCATGGCAGAGCGAAACCCTTCACCAGGTTCGCAGACGGCATGGTCGTGCAGGTGCAGGCCGTGCGGCCCCGGCGTTATGCCGCTGACCTCGATGTAGATCAGGACGCCGGTTGCCGTCTGCTCGAACCTTGCGTAGCCGATATCTGCACCCTCTGCGTCAATGATCGTGGCGCGGGCTTCGGTGTCGGCACGGTCGGGAGCGACAGCTGCGTCCGTGCCGGTTTCGGGTTTCGCACAGGCGCTCGTTGGCAGAGCGATCAAGCCCGTGAGCAGGGCGGCACGGATTCTGAACACGGCGGGTCTCCGTTCGAACGTCACAGAAAAGGGGGAGGCTGTGGCGACTCGCGCCGCCACAGCCCAGGGGGAAGGCCCTCAGGCCTGCAGATCGAACCGATCCGCGTCCATGACTTTTGCCCAAGCGCTGACAAAATCACGGACGAACTTCTCCTTGTTGTCGTCCTGCGCATAGACCTCTGCATACGATCTGAGGATCGAGTTCGAGCCGAACACAAGATCCGCGCTCGTTGCCGTGTACTTCACGTCACCGCTCTTACGATCGCGGATCTCGTACGCGCCGTTGTCGGCAACGTGCCAGCTGAACGCCATGTCCGTCAGGTTGGCGAAGAAATCGGTCGTCAGCGCACCCACGTTGTCGGTGAACACGCCGTGCTGCGAACCGGCGTGATTCACGCCGAGAACACGTAAACCGCCGACGAGAACCGTCATTTCACGCGCTGTAAGACCCAGCAGCTGCGCACGGTCGAGCATCATCTCCTCAGCGCTCACGGCATAGTCCTGCTTCTGATAATTGCGGAAACCGTCAGCCAGCGGCTCGAGAACGTCGAACGATGCAGCGTCGGTCTGCTCCGCAGACGCATCGCCGCGGCCCGGGTTGAACGGCACGCTTCTCGAGAAGCCGGCCGCTTCGACGGCCTGTTCAATACCGACATTGCCGCCCAGTACGATGACGTCGGCGACCGAAGCCCCGGTCTCGGCCGCAATCGGCTCGAGCTTGGCAAGCACCTTGTCCAGCCGGCCCGGTTCGTTGCCTTCCCAGCTTCTCTGCGGTTCGAGGCGAATACGCGCGCCGTTGGCGCCGCCGCGTTTGTCGGAGCCACGGTAAGTGCGGGCACTGTCCCACGCGGTAGCGATCAGCTCGGCGCTCGACAGGCCGGACGCGGCGATTTTCGCCTTCACTGCGTCGACGTCGTAGTTCGTGCTGCCGGCCGGGACGGGGTCCTGCCAGATCAGATCTTCGGCCGGCACGTCCGGACCGACGTAGTTGGCTTTCGGACCCATATCGCGGTGCGTGAGCTTGAACCAGGCGCGCGCAAACGTGTCGCGGAAGTAGTTCTCGTCCGCCATGAAGCGTTCGCAGATCTTGCGGTAGGCCGGATCGACCTTCATGGCCATGTCGGCATCAGTCATGATCGGGTTGCGACGAACGTTCGGGTTGGTGGGATCGATCGGTTTGTCTTCGTCCTTGATGTCGACCGGCTCCCACTGCCAGGCGCCCGCGGGCGATTTCTGCAGTTCCCACTCGTAGCCGAACAGAAGCTCAAAATAGCCCATGTCGAACCGGGTTGGGTGCTTGGTCCAGGCGCCTTCGAGACCCGAAGTGAACGCCTGGTTGGCTTTACCCTGATGTTTCTCGTTGGCCCAGCCGAAGCCCTGGGACTCGACGCCGGCAGCTTCCGGCTCGGGACCCATGTCGTCTTCCTCACCCATGCCGTGCGCCTTGCCGACCGTGTGGCCGCCGCAAGTGAGTGCCGCCGTTTCTTCGTCGTTCATTGCCATGCGGGCAAAGGTTTCGCGGACGTGGTGGGCCGTGCGAGCCGGATCGGGCTGGCCGTTAACGCCTTGCGGGTTGACGTAAATCAAACCCATGTGCACGGCTGCGAGTGGATTTTCCAGGGTAGCGGGCTTCTCGAGGTCGCCGTAACGGTTCTCGCTGGGCGCAAGGAATTCGTTTTCGCTGCCCCAGTAGACGTCGGTTTCCGGGCCCCAGATGTCTTCGCGGCCGAAGCCGAAGCCGAAGGTCTCGAGACCCATGGATTCATAGGCAATCGTACCGGACAGCACGATCAGGTCCGCCCAGGACAGCGCGTTGCCGTACTTTTTCTTGATCGGCCACAGCAGGCGTCGTGCCTTGTCCAGGCTGGCGTTGTCGGGCCAGGAGTTCAGAGGGGCGAAGCGGATGTTGCCGGCGCCGCCGCCGCCCCTACCGTCCTGTATCCGATAGGAACCGGCCGAGTGCCAGGCGAGCCGAATCATGAGGCCGCCGTAGTGTCCCCAGTCCGCCGGCCACCACTCCTGGCTGTCGGTCATCAGGGCGTGCAGGTCCGCTTTGACGGCGTCGAAGTCGAGCTTCCTGACCGCGTCGCGATAGCTGAAATCGGCGTCCATCGGATCCGTACGGGCGCCTTTCTGGTGCAGGATGTCGAGATTCAGCGCGTTGGGCCACCACTTGGTGACCGGTTCGTCGTTGGACGTATTCCCGCCATGCATGACGGGGCATTTACTGGCTTGGTTCATGGCTCGGTTCCTTCGTAATGGGGCTGTGAGTACATTACATACGAATGCAAATCATTCGTCTAATTTCTTGTTTCTTCCATAACAATAGATTTTTTCGATGATTCAAGGTCAGCAATAACGCGCGCACGAATGCGCGTTTCGTTCAAATCGTGTGGACTACCGGTCAACGCCTGGAGGGAGTAAAACCGCCTCCGGGCAGACGCGCCTGCGTCCGGCGTAGCGAGCGGGCGCTCAGGTCCGGGTCGCGGCAACCTCCGCCCAAATGCTCTCCCACGCCGCCTGAGCACGTGCCGGCTGAGCAACGGCCTGTGCGGCCGCGAGATTGTCGTCGCGTGTGCTGCCTTCGACCACGATGAGCCCAACCATGCCCATACTCCGGTGAGGCAGGCAGTGGTAGCCGTAGTAGCCCGGTGTCTCGAGCCTCACCGTGAGGTCCTTGCCGAACGGACCCCTCCAGGGCTCGGCGCCGTCGGGCAGCATGCCGTCGGTCGTCTGGCTGTTGTGACCCGGGTTGGCGGCTGTGAACAAAACGCTGTCGCCGGGCTGAATACGGAGAATGTGTGGCGAGAACAACATACTCCGGTCGGGGTAATCGGGATCGCGTGTGAGCGCGCGTACGGTGTGTGTCTTCGTTGCACCGGCATACGTCATCGGCGCAATGAGGCCGGCGGCTGCTGCGATCATCAGTTGTCGTCGGTTCATCATGCGGTGGCTCCGGTGCGGGTCCAGGCTGGACGGTGACAATTGATCGTCAGCCGCCGGCGCGATGGGCGGCAATACGAGGGGTCATGGGTGTCACGACAGGGCTCCGGTCGGGTACGGCGTGGTCGGCCATGACGTCTTCATAAGTGCTGAACGGCAGGCCAAGCGTCTGCCAGACGTCGACGAGCGCGTCGGCAAGACGGTCGACGTGCCGAGCGCTGTGGTAAGGCGCGGGCGTGAGCCTTAGACGTTCGAGGCCGCGCGGCACGGTCGGGTAGTTGATCGGTTGAATGTAGATATCGTGTTCGGACAAAAGCAGATCAGAGGCTTGTTGGCATTTCTCGGGGTCACCCACGAACACCGGCAGAATGTGCGTCTGCGTTGGCATGACGGGTAGCCTGCGCCGTTCCAGTGCCTGCTGCGTCTGCCGCACACGGGCATACATTTCGGCACGCTTCGCGCCCGACGATTTCAGGTGCTGGATCGATGCCTTCGCCGCGGCGCAGATCGCCGGCGGCAGCGCCGTGGTGAAAATGAACCCGGGTGCATAGGAGCGGATGGCATCGACCACCCGGTGGCTCGCAGCGATGTAGCCGCCGAGCGTTCCGATGGCTTTGGCAAGCGTGCCTTCGATGACGTCGATGCGTTGTGAGAGGCCCAGCTCGTCGCAAACGCCACCGCCGCGCGGTCCGTACATGCCAACGGCGTGGACTTCATCAATGTAGGTAAACGCGTTGTAGCGTTCGGCAAGGTCACAAATCGCTTCGATCGGCGCAACGTCGCCATCCATTGAATACACACTTTCGAAAGCGATGATCTTTGGCCTGTCCAGCGGTTCGGCTCGGAGGATTTCCTCGAGGTGCTCGACATCGTTGTGCCGAAAGATGCGCTTGGCGGCGCCGGAGCGCCTAATCCCCTCAATCATGGAGGCGTGATTCAGCTCGTCGGAGATCATGACCGGATCCGGCAGCAGTTTTCCAAGCGTGCTGAGCGTGGCGTCGTTCGAGACAAAACCGGAGGTAAAGACGAGCGCCGCTTCCTTGTGGTGCCAATCGGCGAGTTCGCGTTCTAGTTCCACCAGCGGGTGGCTCGTGCCGGAGATGTTCCGCGTGCCGCCCGCGGTTGCGCCAATGGCGGTCGAGGCCGAAACGAGGGCATCGACGACGGATGTATGGGCACCCATGCCGAGGTAGTCGTTGGAGCACCAGACCGTGACTTCGCGCGGCTCGCCGTCACCGCGGTAGATCGCTTGCGGGTAGCGGCCGGCAATGCGCTCCAGGTTGGCAAAAAACCGGTAGCGCCGTTCACGGTGAAGGCTGTCAATGGCTTGGTCGAAATAGCGTTCGTACGACATGGCGTTGGCCTTCGGGTGTCCGGAAGAGGGGTGGAGTGAAAGGGTGCGGCGCGGGGTCGGAGAGACGGGGAGTACAGAGAACCCCGCGCCGCTGGCGGACTACTTCAGATCGAATCGATCAAGAGACATGACCTTGGTCCACGCATCCACGAAGTCCGACACAAACGCGTCTTGTCCGTCGTTGAAGGCGTAGATTTCGGCAACTGCCCGCAGCTCGGCATTCGAGCCGAACACGAGATCGACTTCCGTCGCGGTCCACCGGGTTTTACCGTCTGCTCGGCCGGTTCCGATATAGACACCTTCGTCGGTCGTCGAAGGTTTCCATTCGGTCGACATGTCGAGCAGGTTCACGAAGAAGTCGTTCGACAGCGTTCCCGGGCGATCGGTGAATACGCCGTGCTTGACGCCGCCGGTGTTGGCGTCGAGGGCCCGCATACCGCCAACCAGTGCCGCCATCTCATGTACGGTCAGCGTCAACAGATCTGCACGATCGATCAGCATCTCCGACGGCGAGAGGCGGGCGCGTTTGCCGTAGTAGTTGCGGAAGCCGTCCGCAGCCGGGCGCAGCAGGTTGAACGCCTGGATATCCGTCTGGTCCTGCGCAGCGTCGACACGCCCCGGCGTAAACGGCACCGTAACGTTGTGGCCTGCCCGCCTGGCAGCTTCTTCGATGCCGACGGCTCCGCCGAGAACAACCACGTCGGCGAACGAGACTTTCCGCTTGCCGGAGCGCCGGTTGAAGTCGGCCTGCACGTCTTCGAGCACGGAGACGATGCGGCCGAGTGCGGCCGGATCGTTCTCACTCCAGCTGCGCTGGGGTTCCAGCCGGATGCGCGCGCCGTTGGCACCTCCGCGCAGGTCGGTGTCGCGGAAGGTGACCGCTGCCGACCACGCCGTGCGAACGAGATCCGAACTGGAGAGACCCGTATCGCGGATCGCTCTCTTGAGCGCGTTGATCTCGCGCTGGTTGATGGTATCGCCGTTGGCCTGCGGCAGCGGGTCCTGCCAGATGAAGTCTTCCGTCGGTACTTCGGCGCCGACATAGCGGGCTTTCGGGCCCATGTCGCGGTGCGTCAGTTTGAACCACGCGTATGAGAACGCCCTGTCCATGGCAGCCGGGTCTTCCAGGAAGCGCTTGGTGATCTTGCCGTACTCGGGGTCGTAGCGAAGCGCCAGGTCGGTCGTCAGCATGACCGGTGCATGGAATACACCGGGCCTGTGAGCGTCCGGGACGAACCGCACTTCTTCTTCGTTCTCCGGTACCCACTGCTTGTTGCCGTTCGGGCTCTGTGTCAGCTTCCACTCGAAAGCGTAGAGGTTTTCGACGAAGTTGTTGCTCCACGTGACCGGCGTAGCGGTCCATGCACCTTCGAAACCGCTCGTGACGGCATCCGCTCCGACACCGGTGCCGCAGGCGTTCTTCCAGCCGAAGCCCTGCTGCTCCACAGGTGCTGCGGCCGGCTCGCGGCCTATGCAGTTATCGACTTTGTGTGCGCCGTGGACTTTGCCCAGCGTGTGGCCGCCGACAATCAGCGCAACGGTTTCTTCGTCGTTCATGCCCATGCGGCCGAAGGTCGTGCGAATCTGCTTCGCCGAGGCAATGATGTCGGGATTGCCGTTCGGGCCTTCGGGGTTGACGTAGATCAGACCCATTTCCGACGCTGCCAGAGGTTCGGCGAGGTCGTCGCCTTCGAAGCGCTCATCGGCAAGGAAGCTGGTCTCAGGACCCCAGTAGACGAGTTCGGATTCCCATGCGTCGACGCGGCCGCCGGAGAAGCCGAGCGTTTCGAAACCGGCATTCTCGAGCGCAACGTTGCCGGCCAGAATCATCAGGTCGGACCAGGACAGGTCGTGGCCGTACTTTTGCTTGATGGGCCACAGGAGGCGGCGGGCCTTGTCGAGTGAGGCGTTATCCGGCCAGCTGTTCAACGGCTCGAAGCGCATCTGGCCGCCGTTCGAACCGCCGCGGCCGTCGCCCATGCGATACGTGCCGGCGCTGTGCCAGGCCATGCGGATGAACAGACCGGTGTAGGCACCGAAGTCCGCCGGCCACCAGTCCTGCGAGTCCGTCAGGACGGCATTGATGTCGGCTTTGACTTCGGCAAGATCGAGTTGGGCAAAGGCGGCGGCGTAATCGAAATCCGCGCCCTTCGGGTTGGGGTCGTACGCGTTCTGGCGAAGGCGGCCGAGGTCGACGACTTCGGGCCACCAGAACTGCACGGACTTGGGTGTTTCGCCGCCGGTCGTCATGGGGACCTGTCCCATGGACGGCTTGTCGAATCCGGGCGGCGTTGCGCTGGCTGTGCCGACAAGCACAGTGGCGCTCAGAGAAAAAAGCAACGCTTTTAAAGACTTGGACATGACTGCTCCTGATTGTGGGCGGGGCGGTCAAGTCCCTTTCAGAACCCGGGTCTGGCAGGAGTCGATCCCTTTTTCCTGGCCAAAACCGCTCGCCGCGCCGGAAAATTCCTGAATATCGAAGTGTGATTTCGATAAGAGTTGTCTTCGATGAATAGATTCTATTTGATAGACACAGTCTATGTACAAGTCAAAATTTCAATGCTGTTGATCGACGGAATCAATGATTGACGAGCCCTCTGCGGAGGCTGGCTGGAAAGGTTCGGTCGCGGTTGCAGCACCCCGACGGCAGATCGGCGGCCGACGCGAGCGAGGGCGGCGCTGAGCTAGATCACGGCCGGGAAAACTGCGACACGAACTGGTCGAACACGGCCGATCGCGCGCACGTCTGTCGCCTGGCCAGTCCGATGGAGCGTACAACCTCCTTGCCGGCGAACGGGATGTAGCAGAGTCCGGATTTGGCACGGTCGATGGCGATCTCCGGCATGATCGTCACACCGGTATTGGCTTCGACCATGATGCGCAGCGTCTCCAGGCTCGTGGCTCTGACGTCCGCGTCCGCGGTTATTCCCATGAAGTCGCAGATTTCCAGGGACTGATTGCGCAGGCAATGTCCCTCGTCGAGCAGCATGAGGTTCTCTTCGGCGAGCAGTTTCGCATCGATCGACTTTTCCCCGGCGAGCGGATGCGAGTCGCTCACGGCGACGAAAAGCTTGTCATCGAAGATATGCTCGGTCAGGAGTCCTTCTCCGTCGACCGGCATTGCAAGGAAGGCGGCATCGATCTTGCCGTTCTGGATCTGCTCCATGAGGACTTCCGTCTTTTCCTCGATCAATACCACTCTGATGTGCGGAAAGATCTTCTTGAAGCTCGGGATGATTTCGGGGAACAGGTAACTCGCAAGGGTTGGAAACGCGCCAAGACGGTAAGTCCCCGAAAAAGGGTCGCGGGCAGCTGCCGCTGTCTCTTTGAGCGTGTTGGCCTCGACCAGCGTCCGTCTTGCCGCCTCGACAATGCTCTCGCCCACCGACGTCAGCATGACTTGTTTGTTGGTGCGCTCGAAGAGCGTGACCCCGAGTTCTTTTTCCAGCTTCTTGATCTGTGAGCTCAGGGTCGGCTGGCTGACAAAACATTCCTCGGCGGCCCGGCTGAAGTGTTTGTGCTCGGCCACCGCAACAATGTATTCGAGTTCTCGAAGATTCATGCGGCTGATTTACCATACACGTTGACTATAGTAAACGCCCCTCAAGCATTACAGAGTCAATCAATGCGCCGTCGGGCATCACCGACAAGCGGTAGCGAAGTGAGGCACAGTTCACAGATCCCCCTGTGAAATTGCCCAACACTTAGCCCGACAAAGCCGATAGCGACCCGCTAAGAGATTGCCTCGGCATCTACATATGGAATATGTCAAACAGGGACGGGCAATCGAATGTTGAGATTCGCATGCAAGGCATTGATGCTTCTGCTTTCGATGGGTTTGATGAGCGCCGCGGACGCGCAGGACATCTCCGGTCAGGACATGAAGAGCCTCGACGGGCAGGTTCAGGAGATAAAGTCCGACGTCCTCAACATTGCGTCGGAACTCGGTAACCTCGAAGAGCGGCTCCTTTACCCTTCGAACACGCAGCTGGCGATCTTTGTCGCCATGGTCGACGACAGCGACTTCCGGCTCGACGCCGTAAAAATCGAAATCAACGGCGAGCTGGCGACGCATCACATCTACAGCTTTAACGAACTCGAGGCCCTGCAAAAAGGCGGGGTACAGCGCGCCTACACGGGCAACGTCATGACCGGCAATCACGAGCTGCTGGTTACCGTGATCGGAAAACACGACAACGGCAAGGATTTCACGGCGTCGAACAGTTTCGCCTTTGCCAAAGGCGTAAAACCCAAGGCGCTGGGTATTACCCTGGCCGAGCCGGGACTCGGACACGACGGGATTCAGGTCGGAGACTGGTAAATCATGAGTCGGGCACAACCTACAGTGCTCGGGCTCCTGCTGCTGTCTGCCGGTCTGGCAACGAGTCCAAGTCAAAGCGAAGAGCTGAAGGACCTGTACTTCGGCGAGGCGCTCTATTACGCCCAGCAGGGCCTGTACTTCGAAGCGCTGGAGCGCCTCGACTCCGAGGTCAGACAGCACGGCGGCGTTGACGAGCCTGAGCTCGATACGCTCTACCACCATATTCGGGATGCCGAGTTTTCGCTGGGCGATTTTGAGCTGCGCTACCGGATGCACCATCGCGCGGGCCGGGCGATCAGGGCGGTACTCGAAGCTGCCGTTGACGACGTTGTGCGTAACGATGCGGCGTACCGTCTTGCCCGTATTCATTTTCAGAAGGGCCAGCTTTCCGAAGCGCTTCGAGCGCTCGACCGCATCGACGGCAAGGTACCGCAGGCCATCGAAGACGACATTGGCTTCCTCAAAGCGAATGTCCATCTCGCCGAGGGTAAACCGGAAGCGGCCATCGATATTCTCCAGAAGTTACGCGGTTCGCGGGAATTTGGTGGCTTCGCCAGCTACAACCTCGGCATTGCCTATCTGCAGGCGGGACGGCGCCATGAGGCAATCGAAGAGCTCGGCCGCGCCGGAACGATAGAAACGAAAGACGAGGCGGAACTCGCAATACGCGACAAGGCTAACCTCGTTGCCGGCTCGATCTTGATCGAGACGGAAGATTTCACGGCGGCCATCCCGTACTTCAACCGGGTCCGCCTCGACGGGCCGTTCTCCAACCAGGCGCTCCTGAGTTCCGGCTGGGCGAACATGTCGCTCGACCGCTTCGAACGAGCGGTCGTTCCCTGGAGCATTCTCGCCGACCGAGAGGTGACCGACGGTTCCGCTCAGGAAGCGATGCTGGCGTTGCCGTACGCCTACGGCAAGCTCGACGTGCACGGCCGTGCCGCCATTTACTACGGACGAGCGCTCGATGCCTTCGGTGCTGAGATCGAGAAACTCAACGTGTCGATCGACAGCATCCGCGAAGGCAAATTCCTCGATGCGCTGGTCCGGGAGGAAATTCGCAAAGACAAGGACTGGGTCATCCGGCTTCGCTCGCTGCCGGAAGCGCCGGAAACCTATTACCTGATGGAGCTTCTGGCGTCGCACGATTTCCAGACGGGACTGCAGAATTACCTGGATCTCGCCGACTTGCGCCGCAAGCTCGTCGACTGGCAGGGCAGTTTCGACGCCTATGACGAGATGGTCGACATCCGTCGGGAACATTACGACCCGCTGCTTCCCGACGTCGATACCGAGTTCCGCGAACTCGATTCGCGCATGCGTTTGCGTATCGAGCAGCACAAGATGCTGGTCAAGCGGCGCGACGACCTCCTGACGACGCCGCGGCCGGAGTTTCTTGCAACGCCGGAGGAGCAGGTTTTGCTGGCTCGCCTCGAAGCGCTCGAAGAGGAGCTGTTGCAGACCGGCAGAAGCGGCGACTCTGCGGAGATGCTACGCGTGAAACGCCTCAAAGGTCTGCTCGTGTGGCGGCTGGAAACCGAATACCACGACCGGCTGACGGAGTTCGACCAGAACCTGCGCGGTCTCGACGAGGCGATGGCTGTTGCCACGGCGCAGTACGATCAGTACGTGCGCGTCCGCCAGGCCGCGGCGCACAGCTTCGAGGGTTACGAAAAACCCATATCGAGGTTGCGCGTGCAGTCGACCAGCGCGATCGAGACCATCGACCGGCTGATGGCCCGTCAGGGGCACCTGCTCGAAACCGTCGCTATCGAAGAGCTGATCGTCAGGCGTGGCCGGCTCGAGAACTTCGGCGACAAGGCGCGCTTTGCACTTGCCGACAGCTACGACCGGGCCACGCGTTCGCAGGCGCGCACGGAGATACAACCGTGAGTCTGCGCCTGACCGCTCTTCTGCTGTCGTCCGCGGCGCTGGCCGCCTGCGGTACCGTGAGCGAACAGGGTACGCTGGCGGAGCTGGATGAGGTTCCGGCAGATGTCGACGAGGTGTATGTTGCCGACAGCCTCGAGCGAGCGGCAGAAAGTTATCGCCGCTACCTCGAAGAGACGCCAAAAAGTGGCAGAACCCCCGAAGCCATGCGGCGCCTCGCCGATCTGCAAATCGAGCAGGCGTACGGGATCATCGGCGACGGTGAGCTGGTCGAAATGGCGGTTCCCGAAACCACAGCGGATCCGCGCCGGATCGTTGCAACAGGTGCCTCCGACCGTCCCGCCCGCAGCGCGGCAGAGACGAGCGAGTCGGACGACGAGTTCGAGCACCGCGCCACTCAGCGGGAACAGCTGTTGGCCGACAGTGCGGATACGACCCCGCTGGTCGTAGGTGACGCCGAAGTTGCAGTGCCAAGCGGGCCGCAGGAGGCGATCAGGACCTACTGGGAGATTCTCGAGACCTATCCGAACTACGAGCGCAACGACCAGGTGCTCTACCAGTTGTCACGCGCTTACGACGAGGTAGGTAACCCCGACGAGGCGATGGAAGTCATGGACCGGCTGATCGCCGAGTATCCGTACTCCCGGTTTCTCGACGAAGTGTACTTTCGGCGCGGCGAATACTATTTCGTACGGCGCAGCTACCTCGATGCGGAAGATGCGTACAGCGCCATCATTCGCATGGGTTCGACGTCGGACTACTACGAACTCGCGCGTTACAAGATGGGCTGGGCGCTCTACAAGCAAGAGCTGTATGAAGAAGCCCTGCACCAGTACATGGCGATGCTCGACCACCGTCTGTCGATCGGCTACGACTTCGACACGCAGTACGAAGAAAAGGACGAGCACCGGCTTGCCGATACCTTCCGCGTCATCAGTCTGAGTTTCTCGAACCTGGGCGGTCCGAACGTGCTGGACGAGTATTTCTCGGAGTACGGGCATCGCAGCTACGCCGACAAGATCTACGGGAACCTCGGCGAGTTCTACTTCGCGAAGCTGCGTTACGAGGATGCGGCTTCGGTTTACAAATCTTTCGTGGGCCTGAATCCTTATCACAAGGTCTCGCCGCACTTCGGCATGCGGGTCGTGGAGATCTACGGCGAAGCCAACTTCCCGCAGCTGGTCGTCGAAGCGAAGAAAGACTTCGCTTCCCGATACGCACTCGATGCGGACTACTGGACGTACTTCGACACGGCGGACTCGCCGGAAGTCATCGGCTTTCTGAAGCAGAATCTCACCGATCTGGCCGGACACCATCACGCGCTGTACCAGGAGGAGACGCTGTCCGACGACCGGCCTGCCAACTTCGCCGAAGCGTCGCGCTGGTACCGGCAGTTCCTCGTCTCGTTCCCGGCCGATGCGGAATCGCCGGACATCAACTACCAGCTCGCCAACCTGCTTCTCGAAAACGAAGACTTTGGCGACGCTGCGAGCGAATACGAGCGCACTGCCTACGGCTACGAAGCGCATGAACAGGCATCGGAAGCCGGATACGCCGCCGTCTTCGCGCACCGCGAAAACCTGAAGCTTGCGACGGGTGCGTCCAAGCTCGAGGTCAAGCAGCAGACGGTCGGCAGCTCGCTCAGGTTTGCCGATACCTTCCGGGATCACGAGCAGGCCCCGGTGGTGCTTGGTGCCGCGGCGGACGACCTGTACGAGATGAAGGATTTGCCGCTGGCCATCGAGTCGGCGCACAAGCTCATCGAGCGTTATCCCGAGGCGGATCAGGCGCTGGTCCGATCGGCCTGGGCTGTCGTGGCGAACTCGTCGATCGATCTGGCCGAGTACGCGGATGCCGAAGGGGCTTACACGAACGTTCTCGCGATGACGCCCGAAGACGACGAGACGCGACCCGCCGTGATCGACAGTCTTGCTGCCGCGATTTACAAGCAGGGTGAACAGTCCAACCTGCTGGAGGACTATACGGAGGCCGCGCGGCACTTTTTGCGGATCAAGGAGTTGACGCCCACGTCGACGATACGCAGCGGTGCCGAGTACGATGCTGCCGTTGCGCTGATGAAACTCGAAGACTGGGGCGGGGCGTCCAACGTTCTCGAGGAGTTCCGTACGAGTCACCCCGAACACGAACTCGGGGCCGAGGCGACCAAGCAGCTGGCACATATCTACCGGGAGGATGGCCAGGTCGAACGCTCGGCTGCCGAGCACGAGCGCATTGCTGCGGAAGCCACCGACGCCGAACTCGGCCGCGAGGCGCTGCTCACCGCCGCGGAACTCTACGACGAAGCCGGTGCGCTGGATGAGGCCGTGCGGGTCTACGAGAGCTATGTCGATACCTATCCGCGACCGCTCGACCTCGCCATGGAGGCGCGCACGCGGCTGGCGGAGATCTTCAAGTTCAGATCCGACTACCCGCGCTATCACGCGGAACTCGGGGAAATCGTCACACTTGACGGGGAGGCCGGCGCCGATAGAACCGATCGAAGTCGCTACCTTGCCGGTCGCGCGGCACTCGTACTGGCCGAGATCAGCTTCGAGGCGTTTGCGCGGGTCGAACTGGCGCAGCCGTTCGAGCAAAGCCTGGCGGCAAAGCAGCAGCACATGGATGCGGCACTGGAAGCGTTCGAAGCTCTGGTCGACTACCAGGTAGCCGAAGTGACTGCAGCAGCAACCTACTACATTGCAGAGATTTACTTCGACTTCAGCCGTTCGCTGCTCACGTCGGAGCGGCCAACGGGCTTGAGCGAAGCCGAGAAGCTCGACTACGAAATGGTTCTCGAAGAGGAAGCGTTTCCGTTCGAAGAGCAGGCCATCGAGGTGCATGAGAAGAACTTCGAATTGCTCGCCGGCGGAGTGTTCAACCCCTGGGTGCAGCAGAGCCTGGACAAGCTCACGGTCCTGATGCCGGGCCGTTACGCGAAGAACGAGATCAGCGGCGGCTATCTCGGATCGATCGACAGTTACGCATACCGCATGCCGATAGCACCGCCTGTTGGCGTCGAGCCGGGCGACGGTATCGAAACCGCAGGACCTCAGAAGAAGTCGGATTCGCCGGCCGTGACCGCACAGGTCTCGGATGACGAACAGGAATGGAGGTGAGCTTCATGAACGTATCGCATCCTGTTCGACTTGTGCGGTCCGCCCTGATCGTGTTGCTGCCGATGGTGATTGCGGGATGCAATGCGACGACACAGGCGGTCAAGCAAACGCCGGTGCGCATCGATATCCAGGAAGCGGTCGGCTTTACGATCACCGAAGAGGCGCGGGTTCCGGGTGCAGTCCGGGTCGACTACGATCAGGCGCTCGGGCTGCTCGAGCAGGACCGGCTCGAAGCCGGAATCGCCGAACTCGAGTCGATCGTCGTAGAGGCGCCGGAATTGAGTACGCCGCGCGTGGATCTCGGCATCGCCTACCACCGGTCCGGCGATCTCGAGGCCGCGGAATCTCATCTGCAACAGGCGCTCGAGGTGAACCCCCGCCACCCCATCGCTTTGAACGAACTCGGCATCGTCTATCGAAAGACGGCGCGTTTCGAAGAAGCTCGGGCGAGCTACGAAGCGGCGCTGGCCGTATACCCGGGTTACCACTACGCGCGCCGCAATCTCGCCATTCTCTGCGACCTGTACCTCGACGACCTGGAGTGCGCGCGGATCAATTACGAGGCTTACATGGCGACGGTGCGCGGCGACGAAGAAGTGTCGATGTGGCTCAGGGACGTGCGCTACCGGGCGGGCCTGGAGGAGTGAATGTCATGAAACGAAGTCGTTTAGCCGCCGTGCTGCTGGTCATGCTCAGTGCTGCCGTCGGCGCCGAGGACACGGAAGAGACGAGCGAGCCGCAGGGAGACGGTATCGACTCGCCCAAGACGATGTCTGGCATGTCGATCCTGGGCAACGAGGAGGCGCCGAAGTCGCTGGTGATCATTCCCTGGAAATCTTCCGAAATGGGTGACGACATCAACCTGACCGACACGCTGGACGATCGCGCGAAGCCCGTCGACAAGGAAGTGTTCCTGAGGGAACTCCGGTTCTATGAAATTCGTTCCGCAGAGCAGACATAACTCCGAACGTGCGGTGGGTCACACCCAAGCCTGTGACCAAGTTCTATTCTCTGACTCGCTCCGTAGAAAACGTGGGCATTAAGTAAAACTGAGGATCAGCAAATGGACTTCTTCTATTCGATTGTCAATTTCTTCGGATCGGGCGGTATCTTCATGTATCCGATACTGCTCGTGTTTGCCGTCGGGCTCGCGATCTCAGTCGAACGCTACGTCACGTTGACCATGGTCACCCAAAAGAACAAGGCTGTATGGGAAAAGGTGCAGCCTTTGCTTTCGGAAGGGCAGTTCAGCGAGGCGCGCGAGATGACCGGCGAGGACGACTCGACGATCTCGCAGGTGCTGAACATGGGTCTCTCGCTGCAAGGCGCCGTACGGCGCCGCGAGGACATCGAGATCGCAATGGAAGAAAGCATGATGGAAATCGTGCCGCGGCTCGAAAAGCGGACACCCTATGTTGCTCTCGCGTCCAGCATTGCCACGCTGCTGGGCCTGCTCGGCACGATCATGGGTCTCATCCAGGCGTTTACCGCGGTCGCCAACGCAAACCCCGCTGAAAAAGCCGATCTGTTGTCCGCCAGTATCTCGGTCGCGATGAACACGACGGCGTTTGGCCTGATGGTTGCGATTCCGTTGCTCATCGTTCACGCGATCCTGACGAGCAAGACCGGCGACATTGTCGACAGCCTGGAGATGGCGACCGTGAAAGCGCTCAACGTGTTTTCCCGTCGCGCCAAGCGGATGGCAACTGCCTAGACCGACATGGCCAGGCGTCACCACTACAAGCGCCGTACCAAAGGGGCTGCGCACGAGATCGACGTCACCACCTTCCTCAACCTGATGGTGGTGCTGGTTCCGTTCCTGTTGATCACGGCCGTGTTCTCACGGCTGACGATCGTGGAACTGAATCTGCCGAGTTCGGCCGCCGGTCCCACCAATGCGAACGAAGGGTTTACGCCTGAGGTCATCGTTCGCGAGGCGGGTATCGAGATAAGCAACGGACGCGTAGTCATCGCATCGATTCCGAAAACCGAAGACGGCGACTTCGATCTCGCTACGCTGTCGGAGTACATGGTCGAACTCAAGCAGACGTATCCGCGGCAGGATGCCGCATCGGTGCTGATGGAGGCGCGCATACCGTATGACTACCTGATCCAGGTCATGGATATCGTGCGCGCCGTGCAGGTACCTCTCGAGGACGACGCGGGCGAACAGATCGTCGCGGACGGCGAACCGCAGTACGAACTGCTCGCCTTGTTTTCCGAAATTTCCGTGGGAGACGCACCGTGAGGAACACGCGACGCATCAAGCGTATGTCGCGCAATCGCGTGAAGATCGGAAAGATGAATCTGACGTCGTTGATGGACGTCTTCACGATTCTCGTGTTCTTTCTGCTCGTAAACTCAGGGTCCGTCGAACTCGTCGAAGCGCCAAAAGACGTCGAACTCCCCGAGTCGGTCGTCGAATCCAAGCCACGTGAGACGGTCGTCATTTCCATCAGCCCTGACGACGTCATTGTTCAGGGCAAGGCTGTTGCTCGTGTAGAGGACGTTCTGGAAGGTGGTGCGGAGATGCTGGACCCGCTAGCCGCGAGGCTCGCGGAGCTGAAGGACAACATCGTAGGTACTGCAACGATGACTGTCGCGGAAAGCCAGGAAGTCACGATCCTGGCCGACAAGTCGGTGCCGTTTATCGTCGTCAGAAGGATCATGTCGGCGTGCACCGGCGAAGGCTACGAAAACGTGTCGCTGGCGGTTATCCAGACGCCGACGCAGGTAGCGGCGAACTAGCCCTTCATCGACGAAGGTAATGCTGTGAGTCCGGAACTGACAACACAAGAACAGTCGATCCGCAGTCAGGTGGAGCTGTCCGAGCGTGCCCTGGACGGGCTCGAGGCGGATCTGCGCAGCATTGATGCGGAACTCGAGGCGCTTGCCGAAGACCACCACAAGTACGACGTCCTCAAGCGCGTTTGTCAAAACCTCGAGGAACTCGACGATCTCGACGCAGCAGAGCTGTTCTGGGACGGCCACGGCGACGAGCGCAACAGGCGTATCGATCATGCGCGCCGCCAGATTGAAGCATTTCACGCCGAGATCGGCCGGGTCGAGGAGCGGCGCGAAGCCCTCTACGCCAAGATCGAAGACCAGAACGTCGAACTCGACTATCTGCATTACGATCTGCAGGACGTTCTCGAGCAACAGGAGGACGAAAGCGGCGAGTGGGTGGTCGAACGCGAAGACACGCCTTTGCCGTACCGGGCGCTGGTCATGCCATGGGCCCGGGGTTTCCAGGAAGACGACCGCTTTCGGCGTTCAATGGCCTTGTCGCTGGTTGCGTCGGTGGCCATTGCCATGCTGCTCAGCACAATCGCCATTCCCTTTACGCCACGCGATACGGAACTCGAGCTGCCAGAGCGCGTAGCAAAACTGGTTCGCGAAGAAAGAATGCTGCCGCCGCCTCCGGCGCCAATTGCGGAACCGATCGTTCCGGACGAGCCGCCCGAGGCCGAACCCGAGCTGGTCGAAGAACTGCCCGAGGAACCGGCACTGGCAGCGTCGGATGAGCCGCAGCCGGCCAATACTCAGGGCGATAGCAGAGAGCAGGTGAGATCCAAGGGAATCCTTGCGTTTCGCGACAGCTTCGCAAGCCGTGCCGACGCACGGCCAAGCGCGCAGCTTGGCTCACAGGCCAGGCTCAGCGCTGCCGGTGAGAACGCCGTTGGCCGACCGCAACGCATGATGGTGACGACTTCCGCGCCCGGATCGAGCGGCGGTATCAATCTTGCGAGCATCAGTCGCGACTTCGGCGGCGGCGGTGGTGGCGGCATCGAGGGCGTGGAGCTGGATCGCGTGGCGAGTTCGATCGGCGGTGGCGAAGGCCCGGACCGGCCGCTTGCCGGCGGCGCCCTGGCAGGCCGAACGGACGAAGAGATTCAGATCGTCTTCGACCGGTACAAGGCTGCCTTGTATCGACTCTACAACCGCGAACTGCGCAAGGACCCGACGTTACGCGGACAACTCGTGCTGCGTCTGACCATCGAGCCGGACGGTTCCGTGTCATTGTGCGAACTGCATTCATCGAGCATGGATGCCCCGTTGCTGGCCGATCAGGTCGTCAGTCGGGTAAGGACGTTCGACTTCGGCGCCAAGGAAGATATCGTTGCGGTGACGATTATTTATCCCATCGACTTCCTGCCGGCCGCTTAAACGCGGACAAGCTTTTACATAAACCCAGTCGCAACGGTTTTTTGTCGACATAAGCGGTCCTCAACGGCGCTCACTGCGCTCGTACCTACGTCTGAAAGCCAGCAATGGCGCGGGTTTCAGCGCGTTTTCTTACAGCGCTTCATGAGCGATAAAACTGTGACCCAGTTCACCCAAGCCGCAATTGCCATCGGTCATAGTCCGGTTTCGGTTCAGTACACGGCAAAGCCATCGAAAGGTGGTGGCGCAAAGTCACCGGCCTAAAGGGCACACACATTGCCCCAAGGTAGCGGGACCGCCCGAGCCGTCAAAGAAGCTTCGGGCCACCCGCCACGGTGCAGGGCACGCACACGGATTTGGCATAAGAGATGGCCGACACGGAAGCACGGTCGACGACCCGTTTTTTTGAGCTGTTGTTGCGCAGCCGCTTCGAGATCGCATCGCGATGAAGAAGCTGTGCATCGCTCTCTGCGCTTGCGTGCTCGCCGCGACTGCACTGGTCCCGGCGGGCAACGCGCTGGCGGCTGAGATTACTTTCCAGTCGGCGGTAGGGTACTGGCGTGACCCGGTAGACAACGTTCCCGGAAGCCAACCGGGCGATCCCGTCATTACGAACGGCGATCCGACGTCGAGCATCAGCTGGGGTACGACTACGGGTTCGCAGAGCGGTTACGACTTCATCGCAACGCTGCCGGCGCCGTTCGATCTGCCCGGGCCCATCCCGTTCTTTTCTCTCGGGACGTTTCAACACCGAAACTTCGAGGTCGGCGATCCTTCACTGGTGTCGGCGCAGCTTGATGTCGTGCTCGTACTGGCCGTGGACGGGGTGCCCACCGGTCCGTTGACCTTCACGTTTACGCTCAACCACGAAGAAACCCCGAATAACCTCGACCCCTGCCCGTATCCAACCCCGCCCGGCGACGGGTGTACCGACCGCGTGACGATCGTGGCCTCGGCAGACCCGACCACTTTCAACGTCGACGGTGTGGACTACACCCTGGAAATGAGCTTCCTGGACAACGGCAGTCCCGTCGACGAGTTCATTACGGCGGAAGGCGATATCGTCAACAGCTCGGGCCTGGTTGGCGAATTCACCCTGCCGCCCGGTCTTACGGTTACGAAGTCCGGCCCCGCGACGATGCGCATTGCCGAATGGGGTGATTTTGTCCTTGGTGTGCAGAACGCCAGCGAGTCCGACGCGTACAACGCGACAATCATAGACCGGTTTCCGGACGGACCGACCGGCGGGATGTGCGACACGACACCGGAGATTTTGAGCGCACAGGTGTTCGCTTCTGATGGCGTGACGCCCGTACCCGGAAAAGGCCCGCTGACACAAGGCGTGGATTACTCGGTCGTCTACGACGGCACCACCTGTGAGCTTACGTTCAATACGCTGACCGACGCGTCGGTCATCGCCGTCGATGAGCGCCTGATGATCACGTATCGGACGCAGCTCGACACCGATACCCAGGACGGCGCCACGCTGACGAACGTCGCCGGCGCAACCCAGTGGTTCAACCAGGACGCCTCGACGACCTATCTGCGTACGGTAACCGACGGCACCGTGGGCGTCGGCGACCACGAAGATGCGCACACCGTCACGGTGAACCTGCCTGCACTGCGGTTCGACAAAACCGTCACGAACGTTACGACGGGAGAAGACCCGGGCACCGTTGCGACACCCGGCGATACGCTGCGCTATCGGCTCTACGTCGAGAACCTGAGTGACGTTGCCGTCAACGATTTCCGGATCACTGACGAACTGGACCGTCTCAATGCGAACCCGCTGTTCGAACCGGGAACGCTCAACGTCACGACGCTGCCGCCGGGTGCGGATACTGGCAACACGGACGCGAACGGCGGTGCAGCCGGCACCGGCCTCCTGGACATACGCAACCTGAGCATTGGCGGGCTGGGCGACAGTGTACTGGTCGAGTTCGAGATCCAGCTTGCCTCCGTCATTGCGAACGATACGTTCGTCTACAACCAGTCCGAACTCCTGTTCGGCGACTATTCGGCCGCAATAAGCGACGACCCCAACGTCAACGGTGCGGCGGACCCTGGCGTCGCGGGCGACGAAGATCCGACACAGATCCGAATACAATCCGCACCCTATTTCGACGTCGACAAGATCTCGTCGTACATTGACGGCGATCCGAACCTGCTGCTTGCCGGCGAGACGCTGCGTTACACGATCACGGTGCAGAACACTGGCACGGACCACGCCACGGGTGTGGACATCACCGATCAGGTTCCCGGAAACACGACCTACGTGGCCGGCAGTACGACGTTGAACGGCATAGCCGTGCCCGATGCCGCGGGTGACGTCTCCCCGCTGATCGACGGCATACTGATCAACGCGCCCGAGGATACGACGCCCGGCGTAATGAATGCCGGTGTCGCCGACAACACCGCGACGATCGTTTTCGACGTTGTCGTTTATCCCGATGCGCCCGACGGAACGATCATTTCAAACCAGGCTTTCGTGAGCGCCGTCGACCAGGGCATTGCGGATCAGCCATCCGACGACCTGCGTACGCCGGTTCCGGACGATCCGACACAGGACGTCGTCGGCAACTTCCCGTTGCTGTTTGCGCCGAAGTCGGCGGAGCTGATCATCGACGGCAGTTCGCCCGGCATTGTCGACCCTGGTGACACGCTGCGCTACACGATTACGGTCTACAACAACGGCACCGTGCCGGCTACTGCCGCGGAGCTAACGGATCAGGTGCCGAACGACACAACTTATGTCGCGGATTCGACGACGGTGAACGGTCTCCCGGTGGGGCAGCCGGATGGTGGCGTGTCGCCGCTGATCAACGGTGTTCCGATTAGTTCCGCCGATCTGACGCCGCCGCTGCCGGCAGCAGGTGAAGGTCTCATCAATCCCGGCGAGTCGGCCGTCGTGCAGTTCGACGTGCAGGTCAACGCCGGGGTACCGCCCGGCACACTCATTACGAACCAGGCGACACTCTATACCGTCGAAAGACCCGTGACGCTGACCGACGGCGACGGCAACCCGGCAACGGGACCCGAACCCACGGTGGTTGTCGTCGGCGACGTGCAGCAACTGTCGATCGTGAAGGAAGTCTCGGTCGTCGGCGGCGGCGCAGCTCTGCCGGGTGCAACCCTCGAATACGCCGTTACGGTGCGCAACGTCGGCACCACGCCGGCCCTTTATGTCGAGCTGTACGACGATCTCGACGTGCCCAACCCGAACTACCTCGCTTACGTCGATCAGTCGGCGACGCTGAACGGTCTGACGGACGCTGTGGTCGTGAACGGCAACGTCATCACGGCGGACTATTTCGCCGAGTACGGTGCACTGAACGCAGGTGAAACGGTCATATTGCGCTTCCGCGCGATCATCAACCCGAATCTCCTCGAAGGTACGACGATCAGCAATACGGGTGTCGTCTATTGGGACGATCCTCAACGCCGGCTCGAGGCGACGGTCACGATCGATGTTGGCGCCTTTCCGGATGCCGGCATGCTGAGCGGCAACGTCTGGCACGACGCCGACCACACGAACACCTTCGGCGCTGCGGAGATCCCGCTGGAGGGCTGGAGTGTCGAGCTGTTGCTGAACGATCAGCCGGTTCGATCCCTGCTCACGGACGCGGACGGCTATTATCGATTTGCCAACGTCACGCCGAACTACGATCCGCAGAGTAGCTATTCGCTGCGTTTCAGCGCGCCCGGCGCCGGTCCCAGGACCGCGCTGCTCGGTGAAACCGACTCCGACTTTACGGACGGCCTGCAGCGCATCGACGACATCGACGTTCAGGAAGGCAGCAACATCCTCGGTCTCAACATGCCGGTCGATCCGAACGGCGTCGTGTACGACTCGGTCGAGCGGACGGCTGTGGCCGGTGCAACGCTGACCCTCGTCGACGTACGCAACGGGCTTGCCGTCTCCGCCGACTGTTTCGACGATCCGAACCAGCAGGGCCAGGTTACGGTCGGCAACGGCTACTACAAGTTCGACATGAACTTTTCCGATCCGTCATGCCCGAGCGGGTTGAACTACCTCGTGCAGGTCACCAGTCCGGACACGCGTTACATGCCGGGTGTTTCTGAATTCATCCCGCCCGCCTCGGACGAAACGACGCTGCCTTTCGACGTGCCGGCATGTTCCGGTTCCGTCGACGACGCGGTGCTTGCCACAGCGGACTACTGCGAGGTGCAGGCGTTCGAGTTGGCGCCTCCGGTCACCGTGCCGGCGCGCAGTGCAGCGACGGACTACCACCTGTTCCTCACGCTGGACGACAGCGACGCACCGGGCTCGAGTCAGGCGTTCAACAACCACATTCCGCTCGATCCGCGCCTCGGCGGCGCGATTGCGGTCACCAAGACCACGTCGGCGCTGAACGTGACGCGTGGCCAGATGGTGCCGTACACGATTACGGTAAGTAACTCCTTCGGTGCCGATCTCGCAGACATTACCGTCGTGGACCGGTTCCCCGCGGGCTTTCGCTACGTCGAGGGCTCGGCCCGATTCGACAACGTGCCGACCGAACCCGTCGTCGCCGGCCGTGAGCTGACCTGGTCGGATCTGACGCTGGTGACCGACCAGCGGCACGAAATCAAGCTGTTGCTTGCCGTGGGTGCTGGCGTCACCGAGGGTGAGTTCGTCAACAGGGCGCAGGCCGTGAGTTCCCTGACCGGCACTGCGTTGTCGGCGGAAGCGGAAGCGGCGGTGCGACTCGTGCCAGACCCGACCTTCGACTGCACCGACGTCACCGGCAAGGTGTTCGACGACGTGAATCGCAACGGCTATCAGGACGGCGGCGAAAAGGGCCTGGCGGGCGTCCGGCTCGTCACCGCGAGCGGGCTGGCCGCAACAACCGATACGCACGGGCGCTATCACATCACCTGCGCAATAACGCCTCATGAGAGTCGCGGCAGCAATTTTGTTCTGAAACTCGACGACCGGACCCTGCCGAGTGGCTTCCGCGCATCGACGCGACCCGCACAGATTCAGCGGGCAACGCGAGGCAAAGCCCTGCGCATGAACTTCGGCGCATCGATATACCGGGTGGTTGGCCTCGACATTGCAGACGCCGTTTTCGAGCCGGGATCCATCGAGATGCGACACCAGTGGCGGCCACGCGTCGAGTTGCTGCTGCGGGAACTCCGTAAGGCACCTTCGGTACTGCGGCTGGCCTACGTGGCGGATGTGGAGGCCGAGGGCCTCGTCGATCGCCGTCTGGACGCACTGAAAGACGAAGTGATGCGGGCCTGGAAAGAGCAGGGCGCAGACTACGAGCTGATCATCGAACCGGAGATCTTCTGGCGCCTCGGCGAGCCACCTGAAAAACCTCGGGAGGTGAAACAATGACAACCTGCCGTGTTTTTGCCGCGCTGTCGTTGGGCGCGCTGCTGACTTCTCCTGCGGTGTTCGCCAACGACGTCGAGGAGGCGCCGATCGGTGAAGCCGTCGAACGCCACCTGTCGCTCGACGGTCCGATAACCCAGTGGGTACAGGACCCCGATCGTGTCGACACCGATATGGAGGACACGCTGGAGGTTCGCGAGGTACTGACCGACACGCTCGAGACGATCAAGCTCAGCAACGTCGTGCCGCCGATTCACTTCGAGTCCGGAATTGCCGATATCCCCGAATCGACGGTCGAGTCGCTGGCGGAGATCCTCGAACGAATGAAAGACCGGCTCAACGTCAGGCTGCACCTCGTAGGCCATGCGGACAACCGTCCGCTGTCTCCGCGAACGAAGGCCATCTACGGTGACAATGCAGGCTTGTCCCGCGAACGCGCCGGTCAGGTGGCGGAGCATTTCCAGACGTCGCTGGCGCTGCCGCCGGAGGCGGTATCGTACGAATGGGCGGGCGACACCCAGCCCGTGGCCAGTAACCTCACCGCGGCGGGTCGTGCGCTCAACCGCCGCGTCGAAGTCGAGGTCTGGTATGACGAGCCTGCAGACAAGCTGGTCCTCGAAGAAGTGCTCGTGCCGCACGAAGTCGATCGGGTCAAGGTTTGCCGCATGGAGACCGTGTGCAAACTGCGCTACGTCGAAGGCCACTCGAAACGGGCGAAAGTACAGAATCTCGTCGCGCCGCTGCACTTCGACGCGGAAGAGATTGCGGTTACCGAGCTGTTTGTCGAGAGGGTCCGGCAGGGCTTCGAGAACCTCGGCAACAAGCAAAACGTCGTCGTCAGGTTTGTCGGTTACTCCGACGATGCGCCCTTGAGCGGACGCGCCGAGCGCATCTACGGTAACCAGATTGGGTTGTCGAAGGCGCGCGCCCGTCGCGTTGCCCTCGCCATTCAGGATGCGCTCGATCTGCCGTCGTCGACGATCGAGAGCGACGGTCGCGGTGCCGAGAGGCCGCTCGCCTCCAACGCAACGGTCCAGGGCCGCGCGCTCAACCGCCGGGTCGAGGTCGAATTCTGGTATGACGATCCGTTGCAGGAACTGCCCGACGAGCCGCAGCTCTGTCCCGAGGATGCCGGCGCCGAGATCGTGACGCGAGTGTACGATCCTCCGTGGGGCAGCATCGATCACATTGGCTTCGTGGACGGCAAGCCCGGAATACCCGACGGCTACGCAGCCATCCTCGAGCGAGCGCTGGGCGACATTGCCGACAAAACCAATCCGCGCCTGCGTTTCGTCGGCTATACCCGAAACGAACGCATAGAACGCCGGACAGCGAGCGTTTACGGCGACGATATCGGGCTGTCGGCATCGCGGGCCCGGCGCGTGATGGAGCAGCTTGCTGCAGGGATGCAGCTCGATTCCGGTCAGGTGGAATTCGAAGGGCGCGGCTTCGTGCATTCGGACGACGTCGTCAACGCGGGTTTCGTGCAGGGCGAAACGTCCCACGTTGCGGTGCTGCCGGTCTATGACGAACTGGCCATACTCGACGACTACGAGGGCGTGGACATCACTCGCATTACTCGCGAGCTGAGCCCCAAGAATCCGCTGGGCCTCAACCTGATGCGAATTACGGTCGACGGCAAGCCCATTGACGATCCCAATCGCAGCTCGGCGGACATCCAGCGTTGTACCGACGTGGCGCTGGCGGGTGTGGACATCCAGTTCGGCTACGACAACCTGCGCTCCGCGCCGCGCCTGAGCGTATCCGCCCAGCCGTCGCGTATTACGATTTCGAAGGAACTCGGCGTGCGGAATTCGTTGATCGACAGCGGTTTCCGACTATGGGAGCGTGACAGGCCGTCGATCGTCTACTTCCGCATGTACACGAACTACTCGTCGTTCATCGATCGTGCGGAGGTTCGGGTGTTCGAGCCGGGCCAATCGCTCGAATCGGCGCCGCTGGACGTTATCGACATCGATCTCGAGGGTGTTTCCGCGTGGGAGATGCCCGTCAGTGAACTCAAGGCTCCGGCTGAGCAGCTTGCGTACGTGTTGCGTGCATACGGTAAAGATGGAAATTTCGACGAGACGCTTCCGCAGCCGCTCTGGATCGTCTACGACCAGGGGGAACCGAAGAAGCGATCGGACGATGACACGGCTGACGAAGACACTGCCGTTGTCGGTCCGGATCCGACGGTTCTACCGACCTACGGTGAAGATCGACTCGGGCTGCACAACATTGGGCTGTCGAGCGGCACGGTCACCGTACGCGGCAGCGGGATTCCCGCCGACCGCGGCGTCTGGGTGGCGGGGCGGCCGATTCCGGTGGACAAGAACGGCCGGTTTGTCAGCGAGGAAATACTGCCCGAAGGCGCGCATACGGTCGAGGTTGCCGTTCTCGACAAGGAGGGTGCCGGAGAACTGTACCTTCGCGATCTCGAATTCGAGCAAAGAGACTGGTTCTACGTCGGCATGGCCGACGTAACGCTGGCCGAGAATTCGGTCAACGGCCCCGCCGATCTGCTGCAGGGCGACAACAGCAGCTTCGACTACGATTCGAACCTCGACGGCCGACTGGCGTTTTTTGTCAACGGCAAGTTCGGCAAGGACTGGAAGCTGACGGCAGGTGCCGACACGGGCGAGGGTTCGCTGGACGACATCTTCAGCAACTTCATGGAGAAATCGCCCGATGCCCTGTTCCGGCGAATCGACCCGGACTACTACTACCCGACGTTCGGCGACGATGGCACGGTCGACGAAATGGCGCCGAGCATGGGCAAGTTCTACGTGCGTCTCGGCAAAGGTGACGACTACGGTCAGTGGGGCAACTTCAAGGTCGGCTACATGAACAACGAGCTCGCGCACGTCGATCGCGGGCTGTACGGCGCGAACCTGCACTACGAATCCGATGCGGCTACGGAGTTCGGCGAAAAACGCTTTACCGCCGACCTGTTCGCCGCGGAACCTGGCACCTTGGGGACGCGTGAAGAGTTCCGGGGCACTGGCGGTTCGCTGTACGCGCTCAGGCGGCAGGACGTGCTCGCGGGCTCGGAGCGCGTGCGCATCGAGCTGCGCGACAAGGCGTCCGGAATCGTTACGGGCGTCGTCAATCTGATGCCGGCGCTGGACTACGACATCGACTACCTGCAGGGACGCGTCCTGTTGACGGAGCCGCTGGCGTCGACGGCCGACGACAACCTGCTCGTGCGCACCGGTGGTATCTCCGGTAACGAGGCCTATCTCGTGGTGCGCTACGAGTACACGCCTGGCCTCGGGGATCTTGACGCGGTGTCAACGGGCGGCCAGGCACACTACTGGTTCGGCGAGCACGTGAAGATCGGCCTCACCTCCAACGTCAACGAAGAAAACGATGCCGACAGCAACCTGAACGGCGCGGACCTGACGCTGCGCTGGAGTGCGGGATCGTGGATCAAGTTCCAGCAGGCCACGAGCGAGGGGCTGGTTTCCCTGCCCGTCGTCTCGACCGACGGCGGTTTCGAGTTCAACAGCTACGATCCGGCCGCTTTCGCTGACGTGGAAGCGGACGCGCAGCGGACGGATGTCAGCGTCGACCTGGGCGATTTCTTCGAGTTTGCGAATGCGGAATTCAGTTTCTACGTGCAGGAAGTCGATGCGGGCTTCTCCGGTCCGGGCCTGAACGCGTTGACCGATACCGAGAATCACGGCGGAACCCTGACTCTGCCGATTGGCGACAAGTTTTCGCTGCGGGCCAAGACGGATACCCGCAAGCACGAGCAGGGCATCGAAACGACGGCCCAGGAATACAACCTGGGTTACCAGTTCAATCGTCACTGGGACATGCGTGCGGGCTACCGCACCGACGAGCGTACGGACGGCGCCGTTATCGTGCCGTTCACCCAGGAGCAGGGTGAGCGCGCCGATGCCGTGCTGCAGCTGGGTTACGACTCACTGTCGACCTGGAACGCCTACCTGTTTTCACAGGAAACCGTCGACGTCACGGGCGACAGGCAGGAGAACTCGCGCTTCGGCATGGGCGGCTCGTATCGCCTGACCGAGAAATTGCGTATCGACGGGGAAGTCTCCGACGGCGATCTTGGCGTCGGCGGCAGGATCGGCAGCAGTTTCATGCAGTCCGAACGCACCAACGTCTACGTCAACTACGCCCTGGAGAACGAGCGCACGGACAACGCGCTACGGAGCATCCGGGGCAGCGAAGGCAACCTCGTGGCCGGCATCAAGTCGCGGCTGTCGGACAGCACCAGCGTGTACCTCGAAGAGCGTTACCAGCACAACGACACGATGACCGGGCTGACCCACGCAACCGGCATCAGTTTCGCCAACAACGAACGCTGGAGCTATGGCATCAACACCGACATCGGTACTCTGCAGGACGTTCAGACCGGAGCCGAAACGGAACGCGTAGCGACCGGCGTGCAGATTGCCTACCGATCTGACGCGATCCAGTTCTCGAGCGCCGTCGAGTATCGTAACGATGACGTCGAGCAACTCGATCTAGGCCGCAACGAGCGCACGACCTGGTTGTTCAAGAACAGCTTCAAGTACCAGATCAATCCGGGCGGCCGCCTCTTGGGCAAGCTGAATCACTCGGAAAGCGAGAGTTCGCTCGGCGCTTTCTACGACGGCGGCTTCACGGAGGCCGTGTTCGGCTACGCTTATCGGCCCGTCGACAATGACAGGCTGAACGCGCTGGCCAAGTACACGTACTTCTACAACGTGCCGTCGGCGGAGCAAATCAGTCCGCAAAACGTTGCCGCGGAGTTCCTGCAGAAGAGCCACGTTGCGGCCGTCGACGTGAGCTACGACGTTTCGCAGGCTTTCACGATCGGCGGCAAGTACGCTTACCGTCTCGGGCAGGTCAGCCTGGACCGTGAGAACCCGCAGTACTTCGATAACAACGCGAGCCTGTACGTGATTCGTGCGGACTACCGGTTCCTTGAGCACTACGAATTGCTCGTTGAAGGGCGCGCGCTCGTGATGTCCGACCTGGACGAGCGGCGGAGCGGTGTATTGGCTGCGGTTTCTCGCTACGTCGGCGATCACCTCAAACTCGGTCTCGGCTACAACTTCACGGATTTCTCCGACGACCTGACCGATCTCAGCTTCGATCAGAGCGGGTTTTTCCTGAACGTAACGGGCTCGCTGTAATCTGAAAGGCGCAGGCTACTTGCGCCGTCCGCCCGGCCTGTAATGTATTGCCGGAATCCGCGGTCAAATCGGATACCTGATACGCTTGGCCCGTGGAACGAAGAAACACAGTGCAAGGAAAACTCTGGAAGACCCTGACCCGGTTCCTGGTCCGATTTGCTGGCATCCTCGCCGCCGTCTATCTGCTGGCGGTCGGCTACCTTTATGCCGGTCAGGAGTCGCTGATTTTCGCCGGAGACCGGCTGAGTGCGGATCATCAATTTCGAGCCGATCTGCCGTTTCAGGAGCTGACGATCCAGACCGACGGAGCCGAACTCAACGCGCTGCATTTCAAGCAGCCGAACCCTCGAGGTCTGGTGTTTTTCCTGCGCGGCAACGGCGGCAACCTGCAGTCGTGGATCAGCAACGTCGACTACTACCGGCGCGTGAACTACGACATGTTCATTTTCGATTATCGCGGCGAAGGCAAAAGCACGGGCGAGATCGAGAGCGAGGAGCAGCTGCACGCCGACGTGCGCCTCACGTGGGACCTGATCACCGGGCAATACGAAGACAAGCCCGTCGTTCTGTACGGACGGTCGTTGGGCGCAGCGCTGGCGACGCGTCTCGCAACCGAGACCAACCCGGAGTTGCTGGTCCTGGTATCACCGTTTCGTAACATGCTGAGTATGGCGCGGGCGCGCTACCCTTTCGTGCCGGCCCCCGTTCTGCGCTACCCGTTCGAGAACGACGAGTTCATTGGCCGCGTGCGTTCCCCAATCCTCCTCGTTCACGGCGATGAGGACCGGTTCATCCCGCTGGAACACAGCGAGGCGCTCGAGCAACTGGCGACGGCACCGGTAGAACTTATGGTCATCGAAGGCGCCGACCACTACGACATTCATCTGTACGAAAGTTATCTTGTCGGTCTTGCGGCTGCGCTGCCCAACTGATTCCTTGCCGTGTCGGCCGTCGTCTACAGGCCGATCAGCTCACCGCGTAGTATCACCGACTCAATCGAGCGGAAATGCTTTACGTCCGAGAGCGGGTCGGCAGAGAGAATGACCAGGTCGGCCTCTTTGCCGGCTTCGATTGTGCCAATGCGATCCTGCAGGCCCATAGCAATCGCTCCGTTGAGCGTTGCCGCCTGCAACACTTCCGCCTCAGTCAGCCCCGCAGCGACGAGCAGCTCGAGTTCCCGATGGTACGACGTGCCCGGTGTCATCCACGCGTTCATCAGGTCGGTCCCTACACTGACTACTGCGCCACTCCGGAACAGCTTCACCGCAATTTCCTCGAACAAAGGGTACGTCGCGCGTCCTTCGGCGATCCAGGCATCCGTTTTTCGCGCAGTCGTCGCATAGGGAAAGTCGAGTCGCCAGGTCCCTTGCCAGGATTCCGGTGCTGCGCCGGGGTTGAAGGACTGATACACCGTTTCGTCGTTACCCCACAGTATTCCAATCAACATGACGAGATTGGGTTCGAGCGGCGTGCCGCGGGAAACGAGATCGTCGAACCAGGCTTGCGCGGATTCACTGTCGAGATCCACGGAGTTCCGGAGGATGCTGAAGCCAATTTCTTCACCGTCGCTCCTGCCTCCGTAAAAAGCCTGCCTGATCGTGTCCCACTCGGATTCGGGTGCCAGCTCCCAGGTGGGAGCGAATACGCCGGAATGAACGATCCCGTCCATACCCATTGCGGATGCCTGTGACCAGGTAGTCATGTTGAGATGACCGATGACCTTGATACCGAGGCTGTGCGCCTCTTCGACGGCGACTTCTGCGAGATCCGGTCCGATGGTTCGATACAGCTTGATGTAGTCCACGCCGATTGCAGCTTGCTTGCGTACCTCCGCACGCATTTGCTCGGCGTTTTCTACCTGAACCATCCAGGACATCGGGCCGTCCGGCGTATCGATCGGCATGCCGGCCGTTTGAATTCGGGGACCAAGTAGCTCTCCTCTGCCGACGGATTCGCGCAGTGCCACGTTGTCCTCCGCAAACCCTGCAGCAATTCTTACCGCCGTAACGCCGTGCTCAACCAGCGTGCGGAGTATCTCGTCGCGCGATTCGGGATCCGTGAGATGAATATGTGTGTCGACGTAGCCCGGTACAACCCACCTGTCTTCGAGTTCGATGACGGTCGCATCCTTCGGGTAGGAGAACTGTCCGACGGTACCGACTCGCAGGATCTGGTCTCCGTCAATGACAATGGCGCTGTCGACGATTGTCGATCCGCCGGTAATGGCCGTCGCACCCTCGAGGACAACGAGACCGTTACCGGTCAGGCTTTCCGTTTGATCGGCACAGGCAACCAGCAGAACAAGAAGCAACACAACGGCTATGCGCATGAGCGTACCTCCAGGCTGTCCACGGCGCGGCGTCGACCGATAGTGGAAGACAATTGCAACGGTCGGGCGCCGGCAACCGTTCAGACTATAGCATCTGTACTAGATTTCCGGTTCTCAGACCAACCACCATCGACGAAATCTGCGCCTCTCCGCAGGAGTCAGAGGGGGTCTGGTCGGTCAGCTTCCAGCGAGCTTCGCCGTCGTTCGAAAGTCCTACTCCCGGAGATCGGGGTACAATGCACAACGGCGGCCAATAGGAGGCGCTTGCTGCAAGATGAGAAAGGCCAGAGCCATTTTCCTGTTGCTCGTCGTAGTCGGCGGCAACGCCTACGCCGGTGCTTTGTGGTTGTTATCGGACGATTGCGCCGGCCCTGAGCTTTCCCTGTCTGTCCTGTTTGACGATGCAGAAGTCTTCGAGTCGCGTGGGCCGGCGTGTGCGAGTGACACGGACAACGCCGACGGGAAGTGGAAAACCAGTACGCTCTCGGTCAACTTCGAGCCGAGGCAGGCAATCACCTGGGCAGGCTACAGGGACGAGCCTTTCGACAGCCCGAAGGGCGCGAGCCTGATAGTCGATCTCTGGCTCGCCGGTGCCGATAACGATCGGAACATCTGGTATATCGGCGTTAGCGTTCGTGACGATGATTCGATATACATGAACACGGTCCATGTAGCGGATCTCGCGTCGACATCGGAGTTGTGCCTCGGCAACGGCTTTTGCGTACGAACCCGTCTTGGTCGATCAGCGAACCGCCGCTAATTAGAAAACTGTCCGACGGTACCGACTCGCAGGATCTGGTCTGCGTCAATAACAACGGTGCTATCGACGGTTGTCGATCCGTCATAAGTATCAACCCGACGCCGTCGTATTCGAATCTGTCTTCAACCCGAAAAAGCTCCGCATTCGCGATAAGAGGCCCTCAATCAGGTCAATAGCACTGGAAAGTCCATCGCCATTCACCGTCCCTATCCCGAAAGAAGTAGGCAATCCCGCTATCCGCCCAGCTCCACTGTGCTTTCTCTTCCGAACCGACCTGAAACACGAAGTCGTCTATGCCGACACCATGTTGAATATCGCATGGATATCCTCCAATCTTCGTTTCGGAGTACCTGTTGAAGCGGCCGAAGAACGCATCTGTCGCTTCAGGATCATCATTGACGGGTGACATATCGACGAGACCCCCACAATCCTCCCAGCCCGGAGTGTCGTCTTCTATACGTCTCCAGCGGATCGGAAACGGTTTCACATCCAGCCGGTTCACGGAATCCGGAATCGGCTCGAGCCCGGATAAGTCCCCGTACTCCCGAATGCGCCATCCTTGACCGTGAGCCTTGTCGAACGGGTATGTCTCGGCGTTCATGAACAGCACCAGGAGTTTGCAGCCTTCCAATGCGTTCGGCACGAAAGGCAACTCCGCAACGTTGATCTGCAATAGAGGGAACAAAGGCTGGCCATCGCCATCAGCTAGCCTCTCACCGGGCAGAGCCATGCCTCTCCCAAACCACGAGGTCAAGGGGTCCTCGGGAGGCCTGAAACCACCAACCTGTGCCAGCGCCGCCGGTCGGCGGAGCTTCGCAACTTGCTCTAGTATTTTCTGTGCGGAAGGTGTCATTTGGGGAGGGCCCAGGGGAGTTTAACGTACCGAATTGAACAACAACTCGGCATTCGCGAGGTCCGCTTCTCTGTCCACGTAGATTGCGATCTGGAGGTGGTCGACGTCCTTCAGCGCGAACCCATAGTATGCGTATACCGTGCCTTCTTCTCGATCCTCGTTCAGGCGATACGAGTAACGGGCTGGTGTTTCGTTTGCATGAAGCACTGTATCGAATGCATCGGGGCTGGTGTCCGATTGAATCCATCGTAACCGCTCCTGAACTGACCCTCCCTGGTCGTTGCCCCACAGTGCCAGCCACACGGTGAAACCGGGCCGCCAAAGAACCATATCCTGATCTTCCATACGTTTGTTCATTTCGGCGGGGAGCGAAACTATCCAGTTTTCGCTCAACCGATAGTCGCCGGATACAACAGGAAAGTCAGGATGAAGGGTCACGAGAACCTCTGATCGGGCAGAAGAAGAAAGAAGATCGTTGCTCTGCGGCTACTCATCGCCTGATTTCACAGGAAGCTCATCGTCCCACACGGCTTTTCTCAGGAACTCGATGAGCCCATCGATGCTGTCGGCTCGTGCAACACCTGCGCGAAGATCTGCCTCGTCCGCGAACTGCATCATTACGTCTCCCGGGTCACGTGCAATCTGCGCGAAGGTTCGATCCTTCAGGTCCTTGAGGGACAGGTTTCCACCTCGTTCGTATTCCACCTCGACGGTCCTGTACTGATCCTGCCGGCTGAGGTGCCTGAGCCGGCGCCAGAACGAGACCGGCGAGGCCGCCGTTGCCTGAATCGACCACTCGACGCCATCCGAGTCGATCAGCGAATCGCCGCCAAACAGGTCGCGCAGTCGAAAATCAATCGGCCGGGAACGGAGCTCCGCTTCGGTCCGGAAATACATGACACCGCACTCCTGGAGGTAAAGCAGTGCCGGGAACCTGGGCTGCTGACTCATAGCGTGCGTCAAAGCGGTCTCTCCACACTACGCTCTCGATGGGTGGCGCTTGAAGTGCCACAACAGCGACGCGGCCAGGAGTGCTCCGAACACCGGCAGCGCAACGAGCCAACGATCGGGCGGAGTCACGTTGAACATCAACGGAGAGACAATCGCTGCACTGCACGCAAAGTAGAGTGCAATGAGTCCACGGCGCACGTAGCCATGCAGCATGCAGAACACGGCGAGCAGCGCGGCGAGCGCGGAAAGAAAAATAGCCGGAGTGAAGGCGCCCGCGCTCGGGCCGAAAGCAACGACCGCGAGCAGAAGCGCAAGATTTGCGGCAAGGTGCATTCGATCGACCTGTTAGTAAGCGACCGAGAACTGCCGGCGCACGTATTTGGCCCGTTCCGCCTCGTCGATGAGCGCCACCGCAAAATCGGCACGCGAAAGGCGGGTTCTGCCCCGGTTGTCCTCCAGCGCGCGGCCGCCGCCGGTACGGAAAACGCCGGTGCGCGGTCCGTTCGTGAATTTCTTGGGCGGCGTCACGTAGGTCCATTTGACGTCGTCGACTTTGCGGAAGAACTCGAGCGCGAGTATCTGGCCGAGGATTTCGACTTCCAGACCTTTCGGCAGCAGGATCTTCGGCAGCTTCTCGGCGAACAGAACGCCGGGCTCGACTTCCAGCGATCCCGATCCGCCGACATGTATGAGCCGCGGTGCCCGATCCCCCTGGCGGGACAGCGCGTCGACCGTTCTTTCCGCAGCCATGAACTGCAGTGCGCTTTCCGCTTCGCCGGAATCGCCAATGACGCCCCGTACGGACACGATCACGACGTCCTGCCCTGTTACGATCTGCGTAATGCTGGCCTGGTCGAGGAGGTCGCCTTTGACGATCGACAGATTGGCGTGCTGCAGATCGACCTGCTCGGGTCTGCGGGACACGGCCGTTACCCGGTGTCCGCGATCCAGCGCCTCCTGCACGACGTGGGAGCCGACTTCTCCGGTTGCGCCGTAGATGACGATGTCGAGGGGCTCGCCGGCGTGCGCAGCATTTGCCGTCCCTATCAGCACAAACCACGCAAAGATCAGCTGTCGCATCAATCGGCTCCGTTGTTGATTCGGGCTGTCAGGGTATCGGATCTAAGACGTCGACAAACGCTTCAGGTCTTTTACCGTGCGGTCACTGACGACGCTGCCGGTGTTGATCGTGCTGGCAGGTTCGATCATCAACACCAGCGGTTCGCGGGTGAGCGACCGGGGTCGGTGCTCCACGGAGCGCGGAACGACGATGAAGTCGCCATCACCCAGCTCCACGGTGCCGTCGCGGAAGTCGATGGCAATGCGGCCTCGCAGCACGAGAAACGCTTCGTCCTCGTTCGTGTGTGAATGCCAGTCGAAGGTCTCACCGAATTTTGCGACCTTGACCTGTGTGTCGTTGACGTCGCCGACGATAAACGGATCGAAGACCTCTGCGATCTGGCGATCCGCCGCGCTAACAATATGGATGGCTTCCGGTGGCATGTGCTTTACCCCCAGTGATAGAGTGACGGGCACGGCAAAATACTACAACGGTTGAGCTCGAGTGTCCCGGCGTGCCGCCCAACGTGACGCAGTCCTGAACGGAAGTCTGAGTGCGACAAAGCGCACCGTTCTTGCCGCCCTTTGCGCCGTCCTGGCCGGTTGCGGCATCGACGAGAAGCTCGAAGGTTGCGGCAGTCGGGCTGAGGCGCTTGCGGCAGAAGGCCTCGAGCATTCGACGGGCGTTAGCGTCGACCTCGCCGGTCTGACGATGCCGCTACCGGAGGGATACACCTACCGAATACGTGACAGGGTGCTGGAGTTGTTCCCGGAGCCCGGCGTCTACTGCGACAGCGGGGATTGGGGTGTTCTGCAAAAGGGCTACGTGCGCGTGCAGCTGCATGAAGGCGCCGCGCCCGCCGATCCATTCCGCCACTTTCCCGAAACGCATCGCGGCCACATGCGCGAGCAGCTGGTTCATGCGCCGGCCGACCCGCTCGAATACCCGATCGCTCACAACATCCTGGTGTGGCAGACGAAGGCCTATTTCAACAACGAATACCACCCTCGCATCGTCTTCATGTACCTCTGGACCGAGCTATCCGTTAGCGGCAGTAACACCGGGCTGTCTATTCACCATTTCCCACGCGGTACGGAACAGGTCATCGCCGAACTCGTCGCGACGATCGAGAAGGTGACGCGCGAGGCGCCGCAGGCCGACTATTGACCTGCGGCCGCCGGCGACGTCACTGCGTGGCTTGATGGTGGCGCCGGAGATACTCGTCCAGCATACGCACGCCCCACGCTGAGAAGCCGACGGGCATCGTGGGTGAGGGGCGCTCCATGTAATCGACGCTGGCAATGTCGAAGTGAGCCCAGGCCTGATCTTCGGCCACGAAGCTGCCGATGAAGGACGCACCGATGCTTGCACCGGCGCCGGGTATACCGCCGTTGATGACGTCGGCGACATCGGAGGCGATGAGTTCGAAGTGTATGTCGTCGAGCGGCAACCGCCACGCAGGTTCGCCGGCTGCAGCCGCCGCTTCCCGGAGGCGCTCCGCCAGTTCGTCGTGCCGACTAAAGAGGCCCGCGTACGTGTCGCCCAGCGCGCGGTAGACGGAGCCCGTCAGCGTTGCAACGTCGATCAGTACGTCGGGCGAGTACTCGACCTGGCCGTAGTACACGGCGTCCGAGAGTACCAGCCGCCCTTCGGCATCCGTGGAGCTGATCTCGATGGTTTTGCCGGACATCGACGTCAGCACGTCGCCGGGGCGAATGGCGCTACCGGAGGGCATGTTCTCGGCGAGTGCAACGAGTGCGACGACGTTGAGTGGCGCGTCGCGGCGCGCTGCGGCCAGTACCGTGGCCGATACGACGGCCGCCCCGGCCATGTCGCCTTTCATGCGCCACATGTCTTCCTTGTCCTTGAGCGATATGCCGCCCGTATCGAAGGTGATGCCTTTGCCCGCCAAAACCACCGGAGGCTCGTTCCCGCCGCCCTCGTATTCGATGACGAGCAGGCGCGGCGGTCGCTCGGAGCCGCCGCCGACACCCAGGTGTGCACCCATACCGAGTCGGGCCAGGTCGCGCTCGTCGAGCACTTCGACATTGACGTTATCGAGCCCGCGGAATTCCTCGCGCACGCGGTCAATGAAACTCTGGGGATAGATGATGTTACCGGGCTCCGAGGCTAGATCGCGGGCCAGGTAGATCGAGTTGGCCAGGTGCTCGAGGTCATTGTCGAAACGCGCGCCGGCTGCGGCGTCGCTGCTCAGAATCGTTACGCTGCTGAGTGCCGACCGGTCGAGACGGTCCTCGAGGTAGCGGTCGAAGCGATAGTCACCAAGCAGGAAGCCGAACGCCACCCGTGCCGCCTCGGCATCGCCGTCCCACAAGAGCTTGACGTCGGTCCCGCTTGCGCCGTCGTTCAGCGTTGCTGCCGTTCCGCCAAAGTCTTCAGCGGCAAGGCGATCCCACTCGTCCGTACCCAGACCGATCAGATCGATGCGCGTGTACGGTTTCACACCGTACAGGGTTAGCGTGTCGTTCCTGGCTCCCGTGAACCCGGCCTCCGCCGCTGCCATGGCGAGCGCGCCGCCCGTGCGCTGATCGAGGCGTGCCGCCAGGCCCGATAGTCCTTCACCCTCGGCGACAGGAACGACCACGTTTCCTGTTTCCGGTAGCACCAGCGGCCCGAAGTCAATGCTGCGCTGTGCTGCGGCCGGAGCCGATAAAACCAGTATCACTACGCTCAGTATCACGTTTCTCACAATTCTGTATCCCGTGCGTTGCCGATCAAAACGAACCTCGTGTTTCCGTTCGCGGGGGCAAACTGCCGTCGCTAACGACAATCTTGTACGAAGTGGTCCATAACAAAGCGGTTAAGAATAGCAAACGCGTACTCGCCGGTTGCTTCGAACAAACACGTTTCACAGTTCGAGAAAACCTGTGTTTGTTTCCGGGAAGCGAGACTACACTTTAATAGGGGGCTCGTTTATCGAGGAAGGCGCTTGCCGACGCAGGGTGTGATCCACATCGCGGCGAATATTCTGCCGGATGTTAGACTGCGCACATACCCGAAACCGATCCCAATAACCTCGTCTTTCGGCAGGGTCACTTAAGCAATGACCGCAACCCAAACGATATCGAACACAGTCGTCACTAATTCGTTGGTCGTGGTGCTAAGCCGTTGACCGGGTCGGCGAGCCGTTTTGCGGTTGCGCTCTGCTGCCTGGCGTTGGCAGTCGGTTCCGCCTTGTCGCCCTGCCTTGCGCAAAGTGCCGCCTCCGGAGAATCAGAGAACAACCTGACGCCGCTAGAGCGTGCCGAGCGGATGGCGCAAGCCGACGCAGCAGGCGCCATCGAGATTGGCGAGGCGGTGCTGGACGAAGCGATGGCAAGTGGCGATCGGGGTCAGCAGGCGGCTGCGCTTCGTGTCCTTGCCATGTCCCGATATTTCCAGGCGGATTTTCCGCGCGCGCTGGAGCGTGCCGTTGCAGCGGAGCGCTTGTATCGCGAACTCGGCGACCTCGATCGGCAGGCCAGTCTGCTGAGCCTGATGGGGGCGATTCACGGCAGCAGCAAGCAGTCGGATCGCGCCCTCGAGGTTTACCAGCGTGCACTTGAGGTGAGTCGCGAAGCCGGCGCCAGCAACGGCGAGGCGATCGTATTGATGAACCTCGGCAAGACGCAGTTCGATCTCGGCAACTACGATGAGGCCGTGCGGAGATACGAGCAGTCAATCGAGCGTTTCGAGGCATTCATTGCGGATGGCCGCCCGGTACATCCGGACGCACTCCTGTTTGCGCGCATGGGCATTGCCGATGCGCTGTTGCGGCAAGGCGAAGCGGGGCAGGCGATCGAGCGCGCCGAAGCCGTGCTGGATGCCTCCGATCCCGACAGTCTGGTCTACCAGAACGCCCTGGCCATACTGGGTGAGGCTCATCTCGATCGAGGCGAGCTGAGCCGGGCGGAAGGGTATCTCGACCGGGCGTTGAACGAGGCCGAGCGAACCCAACGCCCCGCGAAGCGCGCAGACACCTTGAAACTGATGGCGCGGCTGGCGGAGGCTCGCGGGCAATTCGAACAGGCGCTCGCACTGCAGCGCTCGGTCAATGAGCTGAATCTCGAGATTTACAACGAGCGGAATTCGTCGGAGCTCGCGAAATTGCAGGCGCGATTCGACGCGGACCTGCGCGACCAGCAGATCGAGTTGCAGGCGCTGCAGCTGCAGCGCAACCGTTCGACCATTGTTGCCGTGAGCGTGGTGGCCGGCGCAGCGCTAATGCTCGCTCTCATTCTTTTCCAACTGTATCGCGTCAAGCAAAAGTCCCATCGGGAGCTTCGGGTGCTGGCCGAAACCGATCCGCTCACGGGATTGCTGAACCGACGCACTATGTACGAATGTCTCAGCGGTATTCCGCAGGACGCGAACGAGGCGCCGTCTGCATCCCTGTGCCTGCTCGACATCGACAACTTCAAGGCGATCAACGATCAGTACGGACATCCCGTCGGCGACCGGCTGCTAATCGAAGTGGCCAATACCTTGTCGCGGAACCTCAGAGCTGAGGATCGGATCTGCCGGTGGGGTGGGGAGGAGTTCCTGGTACTGCTCGTAGACCGCCCGTTCGACGATGCGGCTGCGGTGGCCCGGCGATTGTGCGAACAGGTTTCAGCCGTTGCGGTTGATGTCGGCGACGCCGGTGTGGCGCAGGTGACGGTATCCATTGGCGTTGCGCATTTTACGTCCGCCGCAAACGATTCTGAGGTGATCCGGCGGGCCGACGCCGCAATGTATCAGGCCAAGCTCGAGGGTAAGAATCGTATTACCGTCTTCTGAGCGCCTCGCGAAGACGGAGTTTGGCCGTTACTCCGACGAACAGATAAGACCTTGCCCGTTCTAAACGTCCGCGTCGCAGCCTCATCAGTGCGAGCAGGGTAAACACAGCGAGTGTCGGCCACCCAGTGGCGCCGCCGCCGCCGCCTCCGGACGGCGGCGGTGTGGTTGGAGGCGGGGTTGTGGGCGGCGGAGGTGGTGCCGGCGTACTCGTCGGGTCCTGCGGCAGCGTGCCGGCCCGATACTCCTCCAGGTTGCTGGCTCCGTCGGAATCCGGGTCCTGGCCGGCGTCGTTGGCCAGCGGATCGAGCCGGTGCAGGACTTCCCAGCCGTCATCCATTTCGTCGGCATCGGTATCGCGGTTTTGCGGCAGCGTGCCGTTGTTGTATTCGCTCAGGTTCGACAGGCCATCGCCGTCCGGGTCGCGGTCCGCATCGCCGCGGTCCGCAGGATTCAGTCCGTTGTCCGTCTCCCAGGCGTCGGGCATGAAGTCGAGATCGGCGTCGGCGAAGAACGTGACGCGATCGATGAAAGCCTTGTCCTCGCCCGACGCGCCGGAATCGTTCTTCGAGTATTCGAAGCGAAATGTGCGAATGCCGGCCGCAACCGGTACCTGCCATCTTGTCCAGGGTCCCCAACCATGGTGCACGACCAGATTGTCGTCGACGTACACTCTCAGGCTATCGCAGCAGGACTCTGCATCGACGCGCGACTCGAATGCAAAGATGCCGTCGCCGAAATAGCCGACAAATTCGATGGCCGCCGTTTCGTTGTCGCCAATGGGCTGAGACTCCAGCCACTGGCTCCTGTGCGGCGCGTTACCCGCAACCGGCGTCCAGCCGGCCTGAGCGTCTGCCGGCCGATACCATTCCACGGGCGGCTGTGCGCCCTCGAACGACTCCTCGTAGAAGTCGAGCTGCTGCGGTACCGACGCCGCGTCGTTAGGGTCCGTCAGTAGCCGGATCTCTGCAAGATCGTCGACGCCGTCGTTGTCGGAATCGGCGTTCATCGGATCCGTCTGGTAGTTCGTAATCTCCTCCAGGTCACTCAGGCCGTCGTCGTCGCTGTCCGCGTTCGTCGGATCGGTGCCGTGCACCTGGATTTCTTCCGCGTCCGAGAGACCGTCTTCGTCTGTATCGCTGCTTCGCGGGCTGGACGAATAGAGGTCGATTTCATCGCCGTCCGAGAGCCCGTCACCGTCGGTATCCGCGAGGAAAGGGTCGGTTCCGAACCGGTATTCGCGCGCATTGTCGACGCCGTCGTTGTCCGCGTCCTGGGCGCCGTCGCTGGCGTTGTCCGGATCGAAGCCGTACTGCGTCTCCCAGTCGTCCGGCATGCCGTCGCCGTCTCGGTCGCCAAACAGGCGAATGGCCGTGAGGTCGGGGCCAGGTCCTGCGACGAACAACAGGCCGTCCGGCGACATCGACAGCTGTCCGCCTCTGGCAATACTCCAGTCGACTGCGCGGGTTTGCAGGTTGAGCACGTAGGTTGTCGTGTCGTTTGCCGCGATGAGGTGGCCGACGGTCGCCACCATTGCATGCTGGATCGGTTCCGGCGGCGTCCACCGCCAGATTTCCTGGCCCGTAAACAGGTCCAGTGCAACGACATCCGGTCCGTTGACCGTGTAGATGACGTTGTCAGCCAGCGTTACCTGCTGCCGCTGCGGACCCGTGTCCTGTTCCCATACGATCGACCGGGTCCGGGTATCGAAGTACACGAGCCGGTTGTACTGCCTGACCAGCACGTTGCCCCAGTCATCGAGAATCGGCGAACTCCAGCCCGAGTAGCCGCTCCAGTTGTGGTTCGGGTCCTCAATGACGTAGTCGAGGCTCCCGGACAGTCGATCGACGACGTTGAGCCCGTTCAGCGAGTAGACGTACACGGAGTTCTCATCGACCGCGGGTGACCAGGCGTCGTAGTCGGGCAGCGAGGTGACCCAGTTGACCGTGGACGTTGCACCCGAGAAGCTCGCGATGCCGCCGTTGCGGCCCGAATAGCCGAACAGGTCCCCCTCGTACGGGGCGGGCGCGAACAGGTTGGGCCATTGTGCGGGAAAGGCCGTTTGTAACCACAGGTTGCCGGTGTCCGCGTCGAAGGCCCGTAGGAAACTGTCTCCGTGTCCGCCGGTCTGCAGGTAGACGCGGTTGTCCGCGACGGCTGGAGCGCCGGCTTCCTGGATGTCGCCGAAGTTCTGCAGCCATTGCGTCTCGCCGGTTTGCGTGTCGACAGCAGCCACACCCTGATTGTAGAAACGGTTCGACGTGCTGACAAACGCCCGGTCTGCGGTCGCCGCAACCTGATTCAGCCCCGTTGTGCCGTCTCCGAACGGTCTCGATGTCCAGAGTTCGCCGAACAGCGCCGGATCGAGGTCGACCGGCACGAATCCGGTGTGCCGGACGTTGCCCTGATGCGTGGACCAGTCACCGAGCTGCGGTATTGATGCCGCCGAAGTCGGATCCGAACCGGCAAAAAACTCCACTCTGTTCGTGAAGCCGTCACCGTCCGCGTCGTCGAACGCGTCAGCGTCCGACAGCGGGTCGAAGCCGTACAGGACTTCCCAACCGTCGCGCAGCGAATCGCCGTCGCTGTCGTGGAAGGTCGGGTTCGTGAGGTAGGTGTTAACTTCCTCACCGTCCGACAGCCCGTCAAAGTCGCTGTCGTTGTTGAAGATATCGGTATCGGCCTGAAATTCTTCGAGGTTGGTGAGGCCGTCCAGGTCTGCATCGAGGCCTGCGTCCGACGGATCGTTGACGTTCAGGCCGTTGCCGACCTCCCAGCCGTCAGGCATGCCGTCGCTGTCCGTATCCGGGGAGTTCGGGTCGGACGCGTAAATCCGGATCTCTTCCCAGTCCGTGAGGCTGTCCGAGTCGCTGTCCGCGGACAAAGGATTCGTTGCGTGAATGACGACTTCGTCGTAGTCGGTGAGGGCGTCCCTGTCGGTGTCGGCGGCGTTTGGATCGGTCAACCAGGTCTGTACTTCTTCGCCGTCACCCAGTCCGTCGATGTCCGAGTCGCCGTTGTTGGGATCGGTGGCGGCAAGGTATTCGGCGGCGTTGTCGAGGCCGTCGATGTCGGGGTCCAGCGTAGCGTCCGACGGGTCGGCCGGGTTCAATCCGTTTGCCGTTTCCCACCAGTCGGGAATGCCATCGCCGTCGCCGTCGTCACCGCCGAAGGGTATGGGTTCGATACGTCCGGCCTCCCAGGTCTCGAGGCCAATGTCGATAGACTCCACCTCGCTCAAGTCGGCCGACATGAAGCGGACGGTCGATTGCTCGTCGATCGTGACAAGCCGGCCGTCGTTACCGATGTCCATGTCGCTGATCCATGCGCCGACTTCTATCGACGCGAGCACCGTGCCGGCCTGATCGTATTTCTCAACGACACCTGCGGGGAATCGAGCGATGAACAGGTCGCCGGCATCGTCAACGGCGATTGCATCGGCGCTCCAGCCCACGGCAACGCTCTGCACGATGCTGCCGTCGCTGATCGAGATCCGGTCCACGGTTTCCTGGCCGAGGCTCACCGCCCACAGGTCGCCGGACGGGCCCGGATACAGATCGATGTATTGCCGCCCCGGCGCCAGCGTATCCAAGTGGTTGCCGTCCAGGTCGATGACCGCAATGCCCAGCGGTTGACGTGAGTTCGGCGAATACAGCAGGCCGTCGATTTCGGCGAGCCCGGAGCCCTGCGAGTGCCACGAGTCCACCACAATGGTTTGGTATTCACCGCTAACGGCATCGACAATGTGCAAAGAGTCCGGATCGGCGACGACAATCTCGCGATTCCCGGTGACTACGACGTCCAGTGCATTGAAAATCCGCTCCATCGAAACGGGCAGACGCGTGCGTTCGCCGCGGTCGTCTACTTCGCGTAATCCGGAGCGGCTCAGTATCAGGAAGTGATTAGGGTCCGCCGCCAGCGGCCGAGGCACGTAGTACTCCAGGTTGTCGATCCACACAGCGCTTTCGTCCGGGTCGAAAGGTCCCCCTCTCTCCGAGACGAATCGAATCGTGCGCCGGCCCGACGGAACCGGGATGATGTAGCGGTCCCAGGCCTGATGACGCACTTCCAGTACGTGTACGTCATCAATGTAGACGTCCAGCTTGTCACAGCAGGCGGCTGAGCCCACTCGCGCATCGAACGCCAGTTCGCCCTGCGCGAACACCTGTTTCCACTCGATTTCCGCCGCTTCACCGGTCTGGACGGGGTTCGCCTTGAGGCTGTAAGCGGCATGGCTGGCGTCGTCGTCGCTGACCGCCCAGCCCGCGACCGCGGTCGACGGCACCTGCCAGTCGGCAGGCAGGCCCGTTTCGAACGACTCCCGGTAACTCAGCAGCAAATCCGGCGCGCTGGCCGGGTCGGTCGGGTCGGTGTCGAAGAAATTGACCTCGTCGCCGTCGGAGATCTGGTCGCCGTCGGTATCGACGAGATGCGGGTCGGTGCCGTAGGTGTTGATCTCTTCGCCGTCGCTGAGCCCGTCTTCATCAGTGTCGCCAACCAGCGGGTTCGTGCCGTGCACGTTGACTTCGGGCCCGTCCGCAAGGCCGTCGTCGTCGGAGTCCGCGTCTATTGGCGATGTTTGCGCAAGGAATTCGTCGAGGTTCGTAAGTCCGTCGCCATCGTCATCGCTTGCGCCGTCGGTAGGGTCGAGATAGTTGAGGCGGTAGTAGCGTTCCCACCAGTTCGGCATGCCGTCGCCATCGTCGTCGCCGTCGATGTTGATGACATGCAGCCTGCCTGCGCGGTCGGATATGAGCAGCGCACCGTCGTCCGAGATCAACAGGCTGCCGTCGCCGTCGAAGGACCAGGCTTCCTGGCGGGTCTGGAGGTCGACAGCCTTGGTGGTGTTCCAGGTCGAATAGAACAGGTGGTTCCGCGTAACGACGATGTTCTCGCCGCGAATGCTGTCCGAATACGACCAAAGGTCGTTGCCCGTCGCCTTGCTCAACACCAGGACGGCATCGTTGGTCGCGAAGAACAAGGCGTTGTCGTTCATCGCAGGGCGGGGGAAAACGATTTGCGGCAGATTCCGCACCCAGGCGAGGTTGCGCGCATCGGCGTCGATCATGGCGACACAGGTGCCGTACGACAGGTAGATGCGGTTGGCGTCATCGAGCATCAGTCCCGGACCGCCGTTATTCGTGCAGGCCGTTACCGTTTCCCGGAACACGGAGGTGCCCGTCTCTCGGTCGAAAATCTGCACCGTCGCCTCTTCGCTGACGACCACGTAGTCGTCATTGGCGGCAATGATACTGCGGTATTGAACATCGGCATTGGGGAACGAGGTTCGCCACAACTCTTCGCCGGTGTCGATTTGCCGGGCAACGATCTCGCCCCCGTCGCGATAGTAGATACGTCCATCGAACGGCGTGCCGACGTAGCTGGACAGCAGCCCGTCGATGGGGAACGAGCGGCCGGGGTTGCCGATATCGGTGTCGAAGCTGACGACGTCGCCGCCGACGCCGAATCGCCGTTGTGCGACCAGCAGGTTTTGATCGTCGAGCTGCAGGGTGAGCGGTGACGGAGCGGCGGTGAAGCGGTGTTCCCAGATCCGTTCAGCCTGGACCAGGTCGTACGCCTCCAGAACGTCGTCAGGGTAGTCCCAGCGGAGCGTATAGAAACGCAAGTCGCCGGCGACGGCAAACGTAGGATCCGGAGACAGGCCGCTCATCTCTATTGTCGATCGGAGGCCGAAGTCGGCCACGTCCGTGTCGAAATCGACGTAGCCCGTGTGCCCGGCATTGCCCTGCATCGAATACCAGGGATCGAGCGGCGGTATCGACGCCGGGTCGTTCGGATCCGTTCCGCGGCGGAACTCGACGCGGTTCGAAAAGCCGTCGCCGTCGGCATCCTGATCGCCGTCCGCGGCGTTCAGCGGATCGAAACCGTTGTCGATTTCCCAGCCGTCGGCCATGCGATCGCCGTCCGTGTCGTCATCCAGCGGATCAGTACCGCGCAGGTTCAGCTCTTCGCTGTCGGAAAGACCGTCGTCGTCGGTATCGCTGTCGAGAGGGTTCGTGCCCGCCGCGAACTCCGCCGCGTTATCCAGCCCGTCAGCGTCGTCGTCGCCGGTTTCGTTACCTGCCTGCAGCGGATCGAAGCCGTACTGCAGTTCCCAGCCGTCGCTCAATCCGTCGTTGTCGGTGTCGGCGCTGGTCGGGCTGGTGCCGTGAACATTGACCTCGTCGAAATCGCCGAGGCCGTCGCCGTCCGAGTCGACGCTGCTCGGGTTGGTGCCGTAGTCCTGTACCTCTTCACGGTCGTCGAGGCCGTCTTCATCCGAGTCCACGCTCAGAGGATTCGTGCCCCAGACGTTGACCTCATCACCGTCGTTCAGTCCGTCGCCGTCCGTATCGGCTACGGACGGATCGCTGCGCGCGAGGTACTCGTCGACGTTCACGAGACCGTCACCGTCGAGATCGGTGCCGGCATCGGATGGATCGTCAGGATTCAGGCCAAACTGTTCCTCCCACCAGTTGGGCATGCCGTCCTGGTCGTTGTCGACGATCGGCAGATCGATCCGTAGCCGGCTGCCCGTGGCAACGAGTGACGCAAGCGCCGGGTCGGCAACACCGGTGGTAAGAATGTGCTGGCGAATCTCCGCCATCGTCATTGTCGGATCGTTGGCGCGAAGCAGGCCCGCAACGCCCGCTACGTGCGGCGACGCCATCGACGTGCCCTGGGCATAAATCCAGGAATCGTTCGGGAAGGTCGACAGGATATTGACGCCCGGTGCTGCAATGTCGACCGTATTCAGACCGTAGTTGGTGAAATACGCCGGTGATCCGTCCGGCGCAATGGCCGCTACCGAGATGATGTTCGCGTTGTCGTAAGAAGACGGGTAGTGCGCCGAGTTGTCCGTGTTCGTCGAATCGTTGCCCGCCGCGGCGACAAACAGGATTTCCTGTCGATTGTGTTCCTCGATCGCGTCGCGAAGCAGCTGTGAACGTGCGCCGCCGCCCCACGAGTTGTTCGTCAGGACGATGTCTATGCCGGCTGCGTCGAGATCGGAAAAATAGTCGAGACAGCCGATGGCACCTTCCGAGGTACCGAAACCGGCGGCGCCGAGAAACTTGCAGCTGACGATTTGAGCCTGCCACATGACCCCGACGCCACCCACGCCGTTATTACCGGTTGCGGCAATCGTTCCGGAGACGTGCGTCCCGTGGCCTTCGTCGTCGTTGGGGTCCGAGTCGTTGTTGAACGTGTCGATGCCGTGGACGTCATCCACCCAGCCGTTGTTGTCGTCGTCAATGCCGTTTCCGGGAATTTCTCCCGGGTTCGTCCAGACGTTGCTGGCGAGATCGACGTGGTCGTAATCGATGCCGCTATCGATGACACCTATGACAACCTGGCTGTCGCCGATGGCCTGATCCCAGGCTTCCGGTGCATCGATGTCGGTGTCCTGGACGTTGTTCAGCGCCCAGTAGCTGGCGAAGTCCGGGTCGTCCGGAATCGCGTTCTTGTAATAAATGTAGTTGGGTTCGACGGCGTCGACGCCAGCCATCGACGACACGGCGGCGACGGCGCTCTGCACGTCCGACCCATCCTCGAGTTGCAACAGCAAAAGGCGTCCCGAGCGCCCGACCGTTCGAACGATGGCAGCGCCGATACCATCGATCAGCGCGTCGCGATCGGCGGTTTCGATCTCGTCGTCAAAACGTACCAGGACCTGGTCCGGTACGTAGACGTCCGACGGTCGTATCTCGATACCGTAAACCGTGTTGTCGCCGGGCGGGTCGGTGCTGCGGAAGGCGCCCGGTTCCCAGGCATCGACGACAACGGCAGTCGCCGTTTCCCGGTCGGGGGGCGCGGCTTCGTTCGACGGGCGGTTCATGACGAACACGACCGCAAGCAAGAGCAACAGGGCCAGCGCGGCGCCCGCCTTTCGTACTACTTTTCTTCTTATTCTCGTAGTCACTGCGGCGCCCTCACTGCACCTGTAGGCTCATATTACCATTGGAAACAGCGCTCCGCGTTCGTATTGATTCGTATTGTGTCGACAGTTGAGTACCGGCGCCCGGTCTTTTCCAAAGGGTAAAAAAGCAGTCGAATTGCCTGCCGTCGCCCCGCCGGGTCCGAAGCTTGCCGTGCTAGCGGGTGCGGTAGACGAGGTTAAGCCCAGCCATGTCCAGACCCGGGTTGGTGCTGTCCAGTCCGCCGTTGGAGGTGTGCTGAATACGTGCCGACAGCCCGAGCGTTCGTCGCGCGTTCAGGTACGTACCCACCGAAAGCGATGACGTGAAATGCAAATTGCCGCCCAGGTCTCGGCCGTTTACGGTCGAGCCGGCAATCCACGTCGGGCTGAATCCGAAGTCGACGTACAGGTTGTTTCCGACTATCGGCAGGAAGCGGCGCGGCACGCGCCATACCGCGCCGTACGATACGAACCATCGGTTCTCGTCGGCTCCGGACAGCGTACCGATCGAGAGTTCCATGCGCTCGGCGAGCAAACGCCGCGGTGGGCGGCCATGGAATACCAGTGCGTAGTGTGAGACGTCATCGTGTTTGCCGATGGACTCCATTGCGCGGTATTCCGTCGGCAGGAAACCGTCAGCGTAAGCGGGTGTTGCACGCAAGCTGATCGATGCCATTGCGACCGCGAATATGAGTGCGTGCAGCCAAAGCCGGCGACTTGTTCCAGGCGCACGACGGGCAGGGCGGATCGTTACGGCCGTGCGCGTGTTTTGCGAATTCATTACAGGATTTCCTTCCAGGCTCGAGATGTTGGGTCGTAGCGAACGCGCTACAAGTGGGGCCTGATGGCGTTGGCGAGCTGGTCTTTGCCGGTTACGCCGACGACCGTCTCGACCGGCCTGCCGCCCTTGAACAGCATCAGAGTGGGAATGCCGCGGACGTCGTAGGTCTCGGCCAAATCCCGATTGCGATCGACGTCGACCTTCACCACGGACAGCGAATCGCCGAGTTCGCTCGAGAGCGTTTCGACGATGGGTGCCATCGCGTGACAAGGTGCGCACCAGTCGGCGTAGAAGTCGACCAGGACCGGTCGATCGGCGCCGAGTACGTCGTCGTCGAAGCTTGCCTGGGTTGTCCGGGTTACTGCGTCAGTCATTGTCTGCTCCTCGAAAGACTCACCGAAACGGCTGAGTGAAACGGTTTGTTCATGCCTTGTTCGTCAGGCACGGACGGAACTATAGATCTGACATGAAAAACGAAATATGATTGAATCGACTTAATTAGTTAGAGATCGTCCAGGAATGGAAGAAGATACAGATGCGCTAAGCAGTATCCTGAAGCGCCTCCGGCTCTCCGCCGGGCTGTTTACCGAGGCGGCGTTTTGCGGCGCCTGGGCCATCGATACCTCGGGGGAACGCATGGCGACGTTCCACCTCATTCAATCGGGGGACAGCTGGTTACAGCAGGAAGACGGTGCGCCCCGGCGACTCCGCCCCGGCGACTTCGTCATGTTTCCGCGTGATGCCAAGCACCTCATTACTTCGGGCGAGAAGCCGGCCGAATCGGTCGTGGTCAACGAATACCCGGACTACGATCCGGAGCTGCCGATAACGGAAATGCTGTGCGGCTATTTCGAGTTTCGGAGCCGTATGGTCTGGCCCATTCTCGACAGCCTGCCGGACGTGCTGGTGATCGATCTGCATCAGTCGCCGCTCAACGAGTCGCGCGCGCTGCTGCAGCTATTGATCGGTGAGGCGAAAGGCGCTCATCCCGGACGGAACGCCGTCATCGATCTGCTCGTCGAGGTATTGTTCGTGCACGCGCTCCGCTCGCACATTGCCACCGGCGTCAGCGGGGGATTGCTCAAACTGTTTGCCGAACCGAAACTGGGTAAAGCCCTGAGCCGACTGCACGCCGATCCGGGCCACAACTGGAGCGTGGCTTCCCTGGCCAGTGTTGCCGGCATGAGTCGCGCGAGTTTCTCGCAGAAATTCAAGGACGCCGTCGACGACAGCCCAATGAACTACCTCGGAAAGTGGCGCATGCAGGTGGCGATCGAAGCGCTCACGGCGAGCGACCAGCCCGTCGCACAAATCGCCGAAGACGTTGGCTATGGTTCCGAAGCGGCGTTCCGGCACGCGTTCAAGAACATTGTCGGCGACACGCCGGGTAACGTCCGGCGTCAGGGGGCTCTGGGCACCGCCCCCTGACACCGAGCCGCTACGCAGCGCGGTTCAGCTGCGCGTCGAGTTTCGCTTTCGCATCCCGGAGCGCGGTCCGCAATCCCTCTTCGACGACGGGATGGTAGAACGGCATGTCGAGCATGTCGGCGATCGTAAGGCCGCTCTGGTGTGCCCATGCAAGCAGGTGTGCAATGTGTTCCGCGCGTGGCCCCACCATTTCGGCTCCAAGGAAACGTCCGGACATGGCGTCCGCGTAGACACGCAGCAAACCCTGGTTCTTGAGCATGACACGGCTTCGACCCTGGTCTTCGAACGACACTTCGCCAATCTCGATGTTGCGATGCCCGAGTTCGGCAAACGTTTCGCCGACCATGGCAATCTGCGGATCCGAGAACACCACCGCAAGGCTCGAGCGTCGCAAGCCCGGCTCGACCAGAGGGTATCGAGCCGCGTTGTTGCCCGCGATGCGGCCTTCGTCAGCCGCCTCGTGCAGTAAAGGCCGATCGTTGTCGACGTCGCCGGCAATAAATACGTGCGAATCGCCAATCTGCATGGTGTCGGGATCGAAGACCGGGACGCCACGCTCATCGAGCGGCAGAGACGTATTGTCCAGCGCGAGGCCGGAGACGTTTGGTGTACGGCCGGTTGCTGCCACGACGTGGTCCACGACGATGCTCCGAACCGTGCCGTCGCGGTGTACGAAGTCGATGGCAACACCATCGTCAATCCGCTCCATACGTCTCACTTCGGCGTCGTCGTCAACGTAAAACTCGGCGGAGAGGGCCTCGCGCGCGGACGCCATGACCTCGGGGTCCGTAAGCGGCCCGAATTGCCCGCCGAGGCCGAACAGCCTGACGTCGACCCCCAGGCGACTCAGCGCCTGACCGAGTTCCAGACCGATGGCGCCGGGGCCAAACACGGCAACCGATTCAGGAAGATCCTGCCAGTCGAAAATGTCGTCGTTGATCAGCAGCCGGTCGCCAAGGTCGCGCCATGCTCCCGGATAGGCCGCCGACGAACCCGTGGCGATGACGATGCGTTTTGCGGTAACGATCGTGTGGTCGTCTACCTGGAGGCGGTGGTCGTCGAGAAACGTTGCGTAGCCGCGTATGCGCTGTTCGGCCGGAATCCGTTCGGTTCCCTCGACGACAAAACCCACGAACCGGTCACGCTCGCTTCTTACTCTGTCCATGACGGCAATGCCGTCGATTTCCGGTGCAGGCGCACGCACGCCGAAGCGGTGTGCGTCGTTTACGGCATGCGCGGCTTCGGCTGCGGCAATCAACAGCTTGCTCGGCATACAGCCTACCCGTGCGCAGGTCGTGCCGTACGGACCGTCTTCGATGAGGACAGTATTGTCCGTCCAGGCTTTTGCCGATCGGAAGGCCGCGAGGCCGGCGGAGCCAGCGCCAATGACGGCGACGTCGACGTTGCGGTGTTGCATCTGGATTCTCCTACGCTGCGGAAACGGTTTGGGTGGATGCGTCGAGCAAACGCTCGAACTCGCCGCTGGCTACGACTGCCGCCAGGTCGTCGCTGCCGCCCACGTGGTGTTCGCCAAAGAAGATCTGAGGGACGGACGTGCGGTTTGCGCGCTCCACCATCTCTTTTTCGCGAACAAGATCGTCGGTGACGTCGATTTCCGTGAACCGGACACCGAGCCGATTGAGTTGCGCCTTTGCCCGGGCGCAGTACGGGCACCAGTTCTTGGTGTATATCTCCACGGTGTGCATGGTGTGCTCCTTGGTTCGTAAGACTGTGCGTATACGATAGGAGCATCAGGTCAGCTGATCTATCATAGATAGTCGATCTATAATTCGATATCGTCCAAATTCGTGGATCTCAGGCCGAAACGTGGCTAAACCGCGGCCGGTGTTACGTCAAACCCGGATTCGCGGCCACGGCGTTTACGCTATCGAGCGTTAAATTGCCGTGCCTTCGAGGTGTATGTTCGCAGCTGATGGGCGTCGCGCGGGTGGAGCGCCGGTGTCCGGGATTCGGGAGCCCTATGTCATGAATAGATTTGTTGTCCTGCTGACTGTCCTGTTGTGGGCGGGTATCCCCTCGAAGGGCCACGCGAGCTTCGCCAAGGAGCTGTTGGCCTGCCAATGGTCGAGTGACGAATACCTGTTGTTGAGGGCAAGCCTGCCGCGATCCGGCACCGGGTATTACTACCTGGAGAAAGTCACGGCGTCCGGCAGGGAGGAGATTCTGAAGTTCGAAGACTCCGATATGAACTTCATGCACAGCGCGGTCGGCGGCAACACCTTACGGTCCCTGTCGAGCGTCTATTTTCTCAACGACGGCCGTCATCAATTCCTGGCGCACTTTTTCAAGGCCAGCGGCGACGAGTCGCTGTCCGGCGCATGGCTGTTGAACCTGCCGGGTTACCGCACGGACGGGTTCGCCGCGACCTCGTGTATGGAGTGCGAGATGGACAATAACTACTGCAGAGACCTGGGCCGTAACGTCGGGCGGGAATGAGCGGCCCGGCCGATCTCGACGGATTGTCGTCGTCAGGGGCGTGTCGGAACGGGCGGTAGTCCGTTCACGGCGGAGCTGGCACGGCCTGCACGAGGAAGTCGACAAAAGCCCGTACGGTCCGGGCCAGCAGCCTGCGATCCAGATAGACGGTTGAGTACACGATCGGTTCGGGGCGTTGGTCCGCGAGGATTTCGACGACCTGCCCCTGTTCCAGGGACGGACGGGCGAGATACAGAGGTACCTGAGCGAGACCCAGCCCATCGATGACGAGTTTCAGCACGGATTCCACGTCGCTGACCCCAACGGCGCGTGCCGGACGAAACTGCGTGTTGCCTGCAAAGCGCCAGGGCTCGTTGCGCCCGGTTCTCGAATTGCGAAAAGCGACGGCTGTGTGTCCCCGCAGCGCTTCGATCGTGTCGAGCCGCTGCTGCGTGATCGCATGGTTGCGGCCTGCCACCAGCACCAGAGGATCGCGAAACACGGGCCGGGATACGAGGCTGCTGCTGTCGCCCAGTTGGCCGCTGCGTACGGCGACGTCGACGGGTTCAGCGGCCAAATCGACGTACCGGTCCGTGAAGTCCAGTTCCAGTTCGACGTCGGGAAAGGCTTTCAGGAAATCGCCAACGAGCGGTGCAATCATGCGTCGGCCGAAGGTGACGGGCGCCGAGATCCTGAGCGGGCCCCGGACGTGCTCGGCATCTCCCGATACCTCGGCCAGCAGCGCATCGAACTCCGCGAGCAGGCGCTGCGACTTCGAGAGCAATTGTTCACCCATGGGCGTCAGCCGTACGCTGCGGGTCGTGCGCTGAAACAGCTTCAGATCCAGCTGCCGTTCCAGCCGGGACACGGATTTGCTCACGGCCGACGCGGACAGCCCGAGTGCGTGTGCGGCACGGGCGAAGGAGCGCTGCTCCGCCACCTTGGCGGCGATCTGCAATGCGTCGAGGTTCGGGCTTATTCGTGACATATGGACACTAGTGTATCAACTGGTAGCCCGTTTATTAGCCAAAGGTCAATAAATAAAGTGCGCCTTTCTACCCAATGAAGGAAACACACCATGCCTGTTGCCAACCGACTGAACCCGCTCCCGGTCGACGATCGCTACGCCGGAATCTATTCTCACGGAGTCGTTTCCGATCAGCACCGAACGCTCTTCGTGTCCGGTCAAATCGGTTTTGCCGAAGACGGGTCGTTGCCGGCCGATTTTGGCGCCCAGTGCCGAAACGCGATCGAGCGTGTCGTTACGGTTGTCCGCGGTGCCGGGCTCGAGCCACGCGATATCGTAAAGATGGGTTTTTTTCTGGTACGTCGCGCCGACATGCCCGAACTCGTTCGGATCAGGCAGTCGATGCTCGACGGAGTGAGCCCGGCCGTTACGACGGTGCTGGTCGCCGGCCTCGTCGAGCAGCAGTGGCTGGTGGAGGTCGAAGCGATTGCGATGGGGCCGGCGGCCGGCTGAGCCGGCGCAGTGTGGGTTGACCGGACTGCCTGACGAATGTGAACTACCCGGGGTCAAATGCGTCGAGTAACACATAGATAAGAAAGCACCGTGTGTGTCACGCATCACCGAGCGATCAGGAGTAGTCACGTGAAGCCATACAGCAACAGGCCATCCACAACGAAACGCACCGGCTTTGCGGTCCTTCTGCTCGGCGGCGCATTATTGCTGGCGGCCTGTTCGTCGGGCGAATCGACCGGTGATGCACCGGCGACGGGTGCAGACGCGGCGGCCATCGACGAAACCTCGGGCATCGACTGGTTCGACGGCAGCGTCGAGGAGGCTTTCGCCGCCGCGGAGCGCGAGGACAAGCCCCTGTTCCTGTACTGGGGCGCAGAGTGGTGTCCCTACTGCAAGCAGGTGAAAGCGACCATCTTTACGCGCCGCGACGTGATTCGGCGCACGCGTCAGTTCGTGGCCGTCGAACTCGACGGAGACGCGCCGGCGGCTCAGCAGGCCGGTGAGAATTTTGGTGTTCTGGGCTACCCGACCATGGTTGTCTTTACGCCCGACGGTGAAGAGCTGACCCGAATTCCCAACGGCCTGAATCTCGAAGCGTACGCAGACATTTTCGATCTGGCGCTGAACGCGATTCGCCCGGTGGCGGACCTGGTCCGTGCTGCATTGGCCGGCGAATCGCTCGAAGATCGGGAGTGGCATCAGCTGGCAGTGTACTCCTGGGGCCAGGACAATCAGCGGGCGCTGGAGGAACTTGATCAGCACACGACATTCGACGCCCTGGCCAGCGCCTGTCCAGACAGTGCGGGCACTGCCTGCAGCCGGCTGGCCATGAATTACATCTGGGCCGCTATCGGGGCTGCGGAAGACGCGCCGCTGGATCCGGCGATTCGGGACGCAGCGGCTGAGCGCCTGATGGCCATGCTCACCGACGAGCGCCTGATTGCGGCGAATCTCGACACCGTTCTGCATGCCGGGACCGACTTCACGGGTGCATTGACCGAACCCGGCAGCGAGACACGCGCCCGGCTCGTCAATCGTTGGCAGACGGTCATGGAATCGCTGGCGGACGACCCGCGCTTGTCGACCGTCGAGCAATTCTACGCGGCCTACGGGCCCGTGGATTTTTTGCAGCTGGAAGATCCCGAGGCTGCGATTCCCGAGGCGAGTCAGGAGGCGATTCGAGGCCGGGTTGCGCAGGCGATGAAGAACACCACCGACACCGTCGAGCGCCACGCGGTGACGACGACAGCGGCAAGCCTGCTGCGGGCCGTCGATTTGCCGGACGAAGCAACCACGCTGCTGGAGGGTGAGTTGGCCCAGTCGAAGCAGCCTTACTATCTCATGTCGATGCTTGCCAGCACCGCAGAGGCCGGCGGCGACAACGCGTCGGCGTTGTCCTGGCGCAAACGTGCGTACGAAACCGCCACCGGCGAAAGCACGCGCTTTCGCTGGGGCTACGGTTACGTCTCCGGGCTGATCCGGCTGGCGCCGGAGTCGACGGACGAAATCGAGGCCGTGACCACCCGGATGTTTACCGAATTCGAGGACCCGGCTACCGCGTTCTACGGCGGAACCGGTACCCGCGCTGCGCGCCTGAGCAAGGCACTGCTCGAATGGGCGGATTCCGACGACAGGCCGGAAGAAAAAGCGGCCGTACTGGAACGGCTACGCGCAACAATCAGCAGCGTGTGCGTCGCAATACCCCCGGCCGGGACCGGTCGCGAGCGGTGCGACGGGTTCCTGGACGCGACCAGCGGCTGATGCGCAGCGTCAGCGGGGTTCCTGTCCAGCCGCGGACGCGGGTCAACAGCCTGTCATCGTCCTTGATTACCGCGCACCCGGCTTGACGGATTCGTCGACCAGCCGCTGGATAGCCTCGCTCTTGACGTAGTCGACGGCGCCGGCAACTTCGCTCAACCTGGCGGTCGGCGATCCGGTGGAGACTTCGTCGAAGACGACCACGGAGCCGTCCTGATCCGGCGTTATCGTAATAGTCCAGACCGTATAGGCTCCCAGTCCCTGCAGGGGGCCGAACGGTGCGTCGAGTCGCAGCACCTTGCCCGGGTCGGCAAACAACACTCTGCCGTGGGCGACGGACTTGCCGTCCCAGTCTTCGCGCCACAACCCGCCCGCCTGTACGTCCAGCGAGAGATTGGCGGCGTCCCCGGAGTACGTATGGTCGGGGTGCCACCACGTAGCAGGACGTATCAGGCGTTGCCAGAGTTGTTCGGCCGAGAGGCTCGAGCGGGCCTCCTGCCGCAGCACAAAGTGCGTATCGGATACGGAAAGCACTTCAGCATTGCCGGCCGCGGGAACAACCAACCCTGCCGCCAGGACAATGCAGGCAATCAGCGCCAAACCGGTGTTATGGATGCTCATGAGCCGTCTCCTCCCCGTCCGCACGCCGGCCGCCGAGCGTGGTCGCCACTTCGGGCAAATGATCGTCGCACGCCGTCAGAACGGCCTTCGAATCGGACGCATGTTCGACAAACGAAATCATGTAGCCGTGTATACCTTCTTCGATGATAAACGGGACGCCGCGATTTTCTTGTGTGCCTTCTTCGAACGAGCCGCCGATGTCCTCGTTAGTCAATCCGGGGGCGTAGAACATGACGTGAGGCGGGACACGAATCAGCCCTCCTGCCTGAGTATTCCACACGTAGTTGAAGTTGGACATCATGTACGAGATGCCTGGCCGCTTCGGGGCCTCTAACCGGCCTTCGGCTGCGAGCTTGCCGAACCGCGCGTCGCGCTCCGCGGCGGCGAGTCCTTCGAGTGCCCATTGGGACTTGAGGATGATGCCGGGCACAATGGTTTCCGCACCCGCGCTGTCCGGACATTGCGGTATCAGCGCGTTATCGTGATTACGCGCCACAATGCAGGTGAACGGGCCGCTTCGTTCGCGCGTCAGCTCGTATCCCGACTCGGTCAGTACGTAAGCCGAGGCGTCGTCTCTAAGGCGTTTCGGCAGTGCCGACAAAGCCAGCGCTTCTTCGCAGGCTGATGGAAGCAGATTCCAGTCGGCAATCGGCTCCGCGGCCGCGACCAGGGGAAAAAGCAGGCCGGTGACAACGGCTAACTTGCGCGTCATTCGCATGAGGGTGACTCCGGAAACACAAGATGCTCACGCAGTATGCGTCGCGCCCGCGATCCTCTCAGCGCGGCATTGGGAGGCGCGCCGATTCCCTGTCAACGGCGCCTGAGTCGAGTAAACGGTTGCGAGTCGCGGACAGAGACCCTGGCGATTTCAAGAGCCGTTGAGCAGCACGACACCGACAACGATTCCCGTGCATCCGATCCAGCCGGCAGCGTAGATCGTCACGGGCAGGCTCTGGATGGTGCTCAGGAGCGGTGAGTGGCGATGCCCGGCATGCAGCGTTCTCGCCATCAACCACATTACGGCATTGGTGCAAATCACGGCGCCGAGTGCTGTCACTATCCAGATCAACTGCAGCCCGATGCGCCAGTCGAAGCCGCCCAAGGCTGCCAACCCCACCGTGAGTTGAGCGCACAGCACACCAATGGCCACTGCCCCGAGCATATAAGCCATCCAGGACAGTTTGGACGCGATCTCCGCAAGCCGATTCGATTGTGCCGACACACTCCGGAAGATCCGCGACAGCCGCATAGCCGGAAGCGCAACAAGCGCGACCAAAATGCCGCACATGCCGACGAGATTCATGTAAACGAGAGCAACGGTCTCCGACATGCCTTCCCAAACGGACGGTTTGTCGAGCCAGACCGACACCGACCAGGCGAGCAAGGCCAGGACAAAGAAATTGCCGCTCGTGCAGAGGTGGTCCGGCACGAAGGCCTCTCTAAGATCGGCACAAATCGAAGACCACAAATTCTGTCTGCCCATGTCGCCATGCTCCCGTATCGCGCCCGTCTATAGCTGGGACGCAGTCGCAGGCGATAGGCTCACAAGAACCGTGGTTGGATTCGGCGATTTCGATTGTCGGCGTGCTTTATCGGCAGGCTCGTATTGCGGCTTGCCAGCCAGTGCCGCCGGCGATCTGCTGCCGGAAACAGCCGATCACGGTATCCGCGTTGGTGACGCCTGCACAAAGGTCCACGGCGTTCTGCCATTGCCAGCGATTGCCTCCGCCCCAGTCAATGCCTCCTTCACCTGTCCCGCCGTGCATGGCGGTCTGGAAGCAGCGTGCCGGTTCCGTGGAACGTGGTGCATCCGCGCACATGCGGTTGAGGTTGGCATCGGCCCAAACCGTCGAGCCGTCGTAGTCCCAGGCGATGCGGCCCTGCAGCGCGTCGCGGCAGGCGGTCGAGCTGCCGATCTCCGACGCAGGATTCAAAGGCTTAAGGTCCTCGACGCGACGCCGCTCATTCGTGTTGATGACCGGGGGCACGGGCAGGTCGGCCACCGTGCCTCCGCCCGTTCCGGGTTGTGCCAGCGGTGAGAGTACGATCAGCGCCGGTTGGAAGGTCAGCTGCTGAATGCGCGTGTCGTCCAGCGGGTTGCGATCCGCGCTGATGTCGTCGCCCCGTGTATCGCCAATGATCGTGTAGCCATCGAGTACGGCATCCCGATCGAAGGTTTCGATGTGATAAGCCTCGCTGCGCGCCCAGTTGTCGGCACCGCCGCCGCCGTCGTCGCTTTCAAATTCGATGCGCTGCTGCGTCAGCGACAGAATGCGCTCCACGGTGCGCCCGACCGGTGCCGTGTACACCGTGTGACTCCAGCGGCCGCGGCCGATCGAACCATCGCCTCCGGTCTCGGTCGCGACAAACTCGATGTCCGCGACGATGCGGTTATGAACCGGGCGAAGCTCTATGTCCACGACAACGTGCGGGCCGTTGCCATCGAATTCGCGATCGCCGTAGAGGTTTTCGGTCGGTGTCATGTCCTTGTCGCCGCCCGGCGCCCAGGCCCGTTGGCCGCGGCCGAGGTTTTGCGGATAGTTGTACAGGTCGGTCAGGCGTACGACACGACGCTCGCCACGCCGCCGAAGGTCTCCGCCTGCAAGTGACCTTCCGCTCAGATAGCGAAGGTGCGAAGCGCTTTCGATAACGTAGCGTGTCGTGCCATCCAATGTGCCGCTGCCACGTGGCACATTGGACCAGCGAACCTCGATCTGGTTGCCCTGGCGTTCGCCGACGCCAACGTGCACGTTGTCGAATGCCGGGTTCTCGCCGAGCCATGCAACGGTGTTCCCGTATTGCGCAATGTAGAAAGTCGAGCCGTCCCCCGAGAACCAGATGTCGGTCAGGTCTTCGCTGTCGAGAGAGAAATCGTAGTCCTTTTCCTGTACGGGAGGGAACAGCCATTTCCGGTCGGAGAGTAATCTCCGGACATCCCGCTCGGCACTGCCTGACACTCCGCTCTGATCCGCATTCAGGCGCTTGTAAAACGACTCCGACGCAAATTCGCCTCGCGTGGCCGAGATTCGGTGTGCGCCCCGCTCGTTCGACGTGAACGTGAATGTCGCCTGCCCGCTCGCCATCTCGCTGCCCTGCGGCACGTAGTAGTAGTTCCCGCTAACGTTTGCGCCGCGCCGCGAGCCCATGAAAACGAAAGTGGAGGGTCGAACATTCCTCGGTCCGGGATCGATGCAGCTCGATTGCGCGTGCTCCGTCCTCGTGCCCGGCGTCGTCGCGGTCCTTGTGCAGGACCAGTAGTTGCGCTGCAGCTCGCCCAGTATGAAGACCTCACTGCCGGTCTGGCGCACGTGCAGCCAGCGGTCGCCGGATCGGGCTTTGTACGCACCGCTCATATCGGCAAAGGCCGTTGGCGCGACGAACCCGAGTACGAGTACTGTCGCGACGAGCGCGAGATGTCTGCCAGCCTGCATATTGCGTCTCCCTATCGTTGGTGAGTGGTTACCCACCGTTTCCGCCGTTTGCCGGTCACGGTGCCGATACGGCGGTTGACCGAACACACCTTTAAAAGCGCAGTTGTTCGGCCGTCTCCCTCAGGCACGGAGGCCGGCAATACGTTTATTCAGTGTCGGGTACGTAGAGCTGGTGGCGGTTTGCCATATACGGGCGGGTGGGCTCATGGTTCGGGCGCCAATCGAGGCTGGCCATTCGGAGCGTGGCGGTCTTCGACATCCGATTCGGCAGCTGCGATGAGCAGCCGGCTGGCAGCAGCGGCGAGAAGGCCGCCTTCAGTCTCGTCAGGTAGAGGCCGCTTCTTCCCAGCAAGCATCCAGCAATTGCTGGGTGCGCAAGGTCGCTGCCGCGTAGTGATCCCGACGCTCGGCATCTGCTGCGATCGCCGCGAAGTTTTCGAACATGAGCGCCGAACCCGGTTGCGAGGACTCGACGGTCCGCGTTTCTCTTATGGCATCGGGACCCCATCCGCCTCGTCGATAGAGATACGAGGCGGAATGGTCCGGCGACTGGCTCAAGAAGTCATCAATATTGATCACGCCGGCGGCGCCGGTGATTCTCAGGTCCATGACGACACCACCCGAATCGAAACCGCAGTTCCAGGTGGTGGTCGAATCGTCATCGAAGACAACCAGTCCACTACCGCCAATAGCGGCACCGGTCTCCGGGTCGCGCCGGAGCATGCAGGAAGCCGACAGTGCCGTCAGCCCGGGCGCAAGGTATTCGACTGCTGCGCGCATGTTGTACCAGCCGGCATCGCCGATCGCTCCCATGGGTTCGAGTTCGGGGTTGTAGCGAATGTTGCCTCGATCGGACAGGTTGAACTGGAACGCAGAGGCGACCGACCAGGGGCGACCCGTGTTGCTGGCCATCTCCCGTCGTATCGCATGCGTACGCGGATGGTGCACAAAGTGCGTGCCGTCCATGAACGCAACGTCGTTCTCTTTGCATGCCGCGACGATTCGCCGTACCGAGTCGGCGCTCGCAAACGGCTTTTCAGCAAGTACGTGTTTACCTGATCGGGCGGCGTACACTGAAATCTCCTCGCGTACGCTCGTAGGCGTGGCGACGTAGATGGCATCTACCTCTTTCGACTCGCAGAGTTTTCGCCAATCGTCGAATGCAAGATCGGCTCCATAGCGCTCGGCAAACGACCGCGCGCTCGAGATCCTGCGGCTGCTGCTCGCAACCAGTTTGGCCAGAGGCGTCGACGCGACGATACGCGCCATCGAGTTGGCGATCATGCCGGTGCCCACAAAACCCCAGCGCAAGACCGGCGCTGTCGTCGGGGCAATCGAATCTGCCATTGTTTTTGTCGAAGCGGAGGAAACCAGCGCAACGCCCGCCGCGGCTTTCAGGATATCGCGTCGACTCAGTTCGGGTGTTTTGTCGTTCATGTAGGCATCGATCCTGATTGGAATGTACAGAGTGGTAGCGCGCCTGCGCCAACGGAGACGAGCTTGTCGCCTCGCTCCGCAGATACTACACCCACTCATGGGTAATTTGACGGGTGCCAAGCAGCGGCCGGTGGCGTTAGAGCCCTGCAGCCGGGCTACGCGTCCCGCGAAGCGATCGGGGGATTCAGTTCGCCGACGCTTCCGTTCTCAAGTCATCGAGCGTTGTGCCCGCATCGTCGCGAAGGCGGCGATGCACGAGATCCGGTTTGTCGAAGTCGTCGATCCGTCGAATGAGTTCGTCAATGACGAGCACCCGGTCGTCCGGCGTGGCGGCAGCAAGCTGATCGACCAGATCCTGAGCGACGCGCTGCTCTACGGTTTTCCAGGACAACCCGCCCAAGTGTTTTGTCATCGAACGGTAGACCCCTGCGTATTCGAACGAGCGACTGCCCTCTTTGTGCAGGCCGTGCAGCGCACGTATTTCGGCGGCATCGTCGCCGCGCTGCAGCGCACGGTTCAGATCGCGTAGCAGGTCGCCTGCGCGCCTGCAGTCCTGCAGTCGGGCGTCTCTCAGGCTGGGCCGGTCAAGTCCGCAAATCCGGATGGTCTCGCGCCCCACACGGCTTAACCCGACAACACTGCCGTCTTCGCCGAATTCCAGGTGATTGACGGGGTCCTTGCGTTCGTAGGGGTTGAGCAGCAGGGGTTTTTCGTTCTGGCCCTCAACCGGCGGAAGCGACCGCGGGCGCCTCGTCACCGGGAAGAAGTTACGCTTCCACTTCCTGTTGCAGTTTCCGCAGGACAGCAGGTAGTTTTTCCAGTGATAGGCGAGCCACCAGTAACCGACGGCCAGCGACGTGAAGTTTCGGCCACTGACGTTTCCGAGGAAGTCGACTTCCTGTCCTTCGTCGTCGAGCTGCCAGATGGCAGCCTTTGGGAAGTAATGTTCGACGTCCCCGTCGGCGCCGACCACGGCCTTGGTCTCGCAGTATCCGCACTTCCTGTGCTGAGCTTCGGAGAACGAGGCTTTGTACTTGCCCCATCGATTCGGTATCGCCGGCTTTTCGTCGTCGTCCACACCACGGCGACGCCGCTGAAATGCGCGCCGCACAGCCGCTCTGTCATCGCTCAGGTCGGCATCGAACGAATCCGGTTGTTTGGGTCGGCGACAGCGGATCATGGGTGCCTCCCGCCTAGGACCTGCCGGTCCGGACTTTGGACATGACCCGACGTTTGATTTCCTCGGGGCTGAGCATCGGCAGATCTCCCCCGTCCCGGCTTTGCACAAAATCCGAAGAGGCCTGAATGGCAATCCGCTCGACCTCGGTTTCGGCGTATCCGCCGAAGCGGTGTCGCAACTCGTGTTCCAGGCGGCCAATCATTCGCTTGTCTTTTCTCGATAGCCGGGTTTTCGCAAGTAGCCGGGAGTGGGCACTCATGATGGCGAGCGTATTGCGGTCGAGTGTGGACGCCAGGCCGAACCAGGGGCCGGTCAGAAGCTGGTCGGCACGCAGGCCGCGCTCCAGATCGAGATGTGTCGAGGTAATTTGCCCGGTTTCGGGTTCACGTATCAGCTTTCTGACCTCGCCGCTGCGAGTCCCGTGCAGGCACAGCGGATCGTGTGTCGTCGACACGAAGCGTACGCGCGGGAAGACGCGCCGCAGTCGATTCACGATCTCGATCCTCCAGGTCGGATGCAAATGGGCTTCGATTTCGTCGAGAAGCACCGTTCCCTCGGCGCTCTCCATTTCCAGCCAGTTGGACGCAAGGTTGAGCATAATGTCCGTCGCGAGCGCGGCCACCGAGCGATAACCGTCGCTGTGATCGCGCAACGGAATCGCGGCGCGGCGAGGGTCGAGTTTTATCAGTATCTCGCCGTTGCGCCGGCTGATCTGACTCTCGTCGTCGAGGTTGAGAAGCTGGCGAAGCGAGCGGGCAAACGAACCAAAGACCTTCGGGCTGACGCGCGCCGTGTCGGCAAACCAGCGCTCCGGGTCGCTTAGCCCCACACGCGGGTCAAACAGGTTTTCGATGTTCACCGGGTCAGGGCCGGGCTCGGGTCCGTCGGGTAGCGGCGGCAGCCGCGTTGCACCGTAGCCGATCAACGGAATCGGCGGTGGCGGGAAGTTGACGCTAAATTGATTGTTGATGTCGAATCTGGCGGTGAGCGGCGTGTCGCCGCGATTGAAAAAGACCCTCACTTCGCCCTTGCCGGATTTGGACTCCCGGTTGACGAGGTCGCGCGGTTCGCCAACGAACTTGCGCTGCACCTCCCGCGTCATGAAGGGTAACGACAGGGCCTTCAGTACCGAACTCTTGCCGGTACCGTTTTCGCCGAGCAGCACCAGCCACGGCTCCCGGGTCCGCAGCTCGTCGGCGTCCTGTTCGAGCCCCAGATCGGTAAGCAGCTCGGCGGTCGGGTCGTCATAACCCGTCGCGGGCTCCGGGAATTTGAGGGAGAGACTCTTGATCGCCTTGAAGTTCTCGATCTCGACGCGGTCGATCCAGGTGGAGCCGTACTCGAACTCGGGTACGACGGAAACGGCTTCCGATACCTCGCCGGCACCGGATACCTGCAGGGCCTTGACCCATTTGCCGACAGGCCGGTCGCCGGCGCCCATGTTCAGCGCGGGTTCTATCAGTTGTCGTTTCGCGCCGGCGTATTCCGCGTCGTCCGACGTTTCTTTACGCAACTGTTCGACGATCTTCGATTCGAGATTGCTTTCCCGCTTGGTTCTAGCCGAACGGGGTACGCGCGCTATCTCGTCGAGTTCCTCGAGTTGTTTCAGAATCGGCCGGAGCTGGTCGCGACGGGCTTTGACGAGCGAACCGCGATTGAGTCCGAAGACCTCGATGCTGGTAGTGCCGATCTCGCTCAAGCCCTCCACTTTGCCGTTGTAGTGGAAACGCAGATGATTCTCAGGCTGGTCGCGGCAAGGATCCAGCAACAACCGTTGCTCCTGCCTGTCCAGTTCGTCACCCGTGGCCTCCGGGTTTGCTCGGTGGCCCCTGACCGGGAAGCGGCTGGCCTTGTACCGGTTGCAAGTGAAGCAGGACGCATACGTGTTGTCCCATTCGTACAGCAGCCACCAGTAGTGCTCGCGCGAAGCTCGCTTTTTGCCCGAACCACTCTTGCCCGAACCGCCCATGGCATTCTGCTTCGGCCGGAACGGATCGACGTGCACGGTATCGTCGGTCACCTTCTGCTCGCAATATGCACACTTGGAGTGAAACAGCTCCGTGACGGGCTTCAAGACAATCGGGATGTGCGGTATCGGGAAGCGAACCGTCCGCTGTGCCTTGCTGCGTTCGGCACGCGCAAAGAACTGACGAAGTTCCTCCAAGGCGGGTTTCGCAGCCTTTCTCAGCTTACGCGGTTCGGCAACGCGGGTTCGTTCCACCTTGATCATGACGTGTGCCTCAGTCTTTCGTGAAGACCTCTGACCAGAACGAAGGTTTCTCCAGGTTCTGCAGATAGTTCTTGTACTTCGATTTGCGCTCGAACAGAGCATCGCTCAGGTCCATGCTCAGGAGCACGCCGACATCGCCCGAGGTACTGGTCACGGCGAGCGAATAGCGATTCCGGTAGTGGTACATGAGCCCGTAACCCCAGTCGTCCGCCTGATCGGAATACGACGCAATCACGGACCAGCCGCGGGCTTTCTGCATTGTCCCGTTTCTCGACCACTCCCACTTGTTCTTGCCGAAAACCTCGACGACAAAGGCGGCGCCGAGTTCGCTGCTCGCATCCGCTCCGTCGATCCAGCTTAAGGCCACGTCCGGGTGCATGAAAATGATCTGGTCGTCTGGCACGGTACAGAAGCCGTCCCGCTGCTGGGTATCGCCGTTCTGGTCGCAGCCTTTGCCCTTCAACATGCGTCTGCCGTTGATCGCGACTTCCCACCACCACTGAAAGCGGGCCTCGTTGAAATAGGCGTCCCACTGCTTGTTGGCAATCAGCGATTCCTGCAGCTGAGCAAGCAACTCTCCCTGCTTGTTGTAGCTCGCCAGATCGAGACCCAGTTTGACGGCGATGATCAGCGTCTTGCGGTCCTGGTACGCAGGGCACTCGGCGCGGTTGTCGGCCGCAAAGTCGGCGCACGGACTCTCCAGTCCAAGGAACACGGAACGGTTTTGCAGGGCCGGAACCGTGCCGCTGTTTCGTTCCAGCGCCCAAGCATCGTCATTGACCGCACTCCTCCAAAGCTCAGTTGCCGCCTCCGGAGAATCGGCGGCCCGAGCGAGAGAAGTGACCCGCGCCTGCTCGGCCAGGGCCAGTTCGGCCAGTATCCACAGATCGCGATCGGCGGCCGCCGCCGCGGCCATCGTCTGCGCGTGTTCCCGGAGAAACTCGTTGGCGGCTTCGAAATTCCGCATCCTTTCGGCGATCAACGGACCCACGTCGGGCGAGCGCTCGTTGAACCCGCGGACTATCGCGTTAGCCTCGTTCCTGCTCTTGTCGAAACACCCGAACCCGTTCATTGCCATGAGCGCAGCTTCGAACGAATCCGTAAGGTTTGCCGCCTCTACTGCGTCGCAGTTCTGAGCAAGCACGGGTTGTTGAGGCAGGAGAAAGACCAGCAGAGACGCGGAGATCAGTTTGAGTGCGCGATGCATTAGCTTTCTCCTTCATCGGAGCTTTGTGTGTTGGCCAGGACAATCTGCCTGAAGGTCGTAATGACGTCCGTGATTTGTTCCCAGTCGTCCAGCGCACCCGGGTTGACCTTCTCGAGTTCCCTGATGATCCTGTTGCGAACCGTCTTCTTCAGCAGATCCTTGCCGAATTTGTCGCGTTTGGCTTTGAACTCGGGGTTCCTGATGAACTTGTCGAACAGCAACGCGCGAAACAGCGGCACGTGGACGCGTGGATTACGCAGGTAGTGCGCAAAGCCGTGAACGTTCCAGTCGGTGAGTTCCTCTTTGGGAATCCTTGCGTTGGCGTACGAGTCCGCAATGCTTGCCTGTTCCGTAAGCCACTTGTCTGCCGGTTTGTGAAACGGCTTTACTCTCGGAAACGGGTCCAGGGCGTGGTGCGCGTTAATGTAGTTTTCGCACACGCCTTCGCTGGGTAAGGGGCTGGGCCGTACGGCGGTACCGTAGAAGTCGATATCGTTCCAGAGAACGCGGCTCACGTTCGCCACCATGCACAGCGCCCGCGGGCGGAAGCTGCGCGGCAGCAAGCTGCCGTCTACCGGGTGAGAGAACATGGCGTGCAAGGTGTCGTGTATGACTGACGTGCCGAGCGAGTGTGCGACGATGGACCAGTCTACGGCTTCGTTTTCCGGGAACTCGTTCAGTCTGCTCAGAATCTTCGACTGCAGTGCGCGCCTGATCTGCTCCGCAATCTGAGGCATGAAGCGATACATGATGACGTCGAGAATGTGGGTGCGAAAAAAATCGTCGCCGGTAGCAGCACCGGCCAGGTCCATCAGCTTTTTCGCGGCGTCGTCAGTGAAGCCGTTTGCGGTCAGCATCAGGTTGATTTCTTCGGCCTTGTTTTTCCAGGCTTCACGACGTTCCTCGAAAAACGTGTTGTAGGTGACTTCCTGGAATTCAAACAGATCGTCGAAGGGCGCGAACGCCGCGTTGTCATAGCCCGCGTAGCTGTCTTTTATGACTGTCTGAATATCGCTCGACCATCCGTTCTTGAAATTTCCCATGCCGTGCACGATAAAAATCTGGTGTTTGGCCATCCTGTTATCCTCCCCGGAATACGATTCGGTCTCTGTGCTACCGGCGTTGACCGGGCGATTGAATGATGTGTGACTGACGTCGGCGCAACGGTTTCTGCCCGTCATGCGAGTGGATTCGAAGGGCTGTGCCTTCGATGGCGTCAACGGGTGCGCGCCGGGCGGTGAGGCGCATCGACACCCGACGCCGGTTCGCGTTCTTCGAGTTCGAGCGGCTGAGGTCGGAACCGGCGTTCACGAGCACCGCGCCACGGTAACCGCCGTCCAGGCGGGTAGGGTGAGCAACGGGAACATTATTTTTCCGGACGGGCATATTTTTCTCCCCGGATTCGTGTTTTTCCCATATGCGGTTACTATTATAGACCCAAACGTCGAGTACGCTGATCAAGGGGTTGGCCCAAGAGCAGTGACGCCCAACAGATCAACAAAATCAAAGCCTTTGGGCCTGAGCATCGGGCAGAAGAACACGCGAATTTCGGTTACCGGTTTTTCTCGCCAGCCTCGATACTCTTAAAGCGTGATCGGGACTGAAAATCCCTCGCGCACGCTGCCGCTCGACAACAGAACAAAACGGCGCAACGACGCCTGCGGGGGGAGACGGCCATGGCCAAAAATATCGTGATTTGCCTGGACGGCACGGGTAATCAGTTCAAAGAGGACAACTCGAACGTCGTCAAACTGTTCAGAACCATCGTCAGAGGTGCGGGTCAGGTTGCGTTCTACGACGCTGGTGTCGGTACGCTCGCCGACCCCCAGTACAGAACACCGGTAGGAAAGCGATTCAGTAAGTGGCTGGGACTCGGATTGGGTTTCGGCCTGCTGAAGAACGTCGAGGAAGCCTATTCGTATCTGATGGAGCGCTACGAGCCCGGTGATCGCATCTTTCTGTTCGGCTTTAGCCGCGGTGCGTACACGGCGCGCGTGCTTGCGGGTTTTCTGCAGGCCGTGGGACTCCTCGAGCCCGGCAATCAGAGCCTGATCCCCTATGCCATCAAGCTGTACAAATCGAAGAAGCGGCGGTACTGGATCGTCGGCTCGGCATCGCCGCAGTTCCAGGTGATGCAGAAGTTCAAGTCCACGTTCAGCCGTTCGGTCGATATCCACTTTCTCGGTCTGTGGGATTCGGTTTCGACCTTCGGTTGGATCTACAACCCGATTTTCCTCCCGTACACGACCAACAACAGGAGCGTAAAAACCGTGCGCCACGCCTTGGCGATCGACGAACGGCGGGCTTTCTTCCAGCCGATGCCCTGGGGCCTCACTCACGCCGACGAACAGAACATCAAAGAGGTCTGGTTTGCCGGTGTGCACTCCGATGTCGGCGGCGGCTATGCGGAAGAGGATTCGGGACTGTCGAAGATTACACTCCGATGGATGCTCGACGAGGCAACCCGCCCCGAGATGGGCCTGGTCATCGACCGCACGAAGTACGATCGTTACGTGCTGGGCAGCTCGGGTGGAGGGTACGTCGGGCCTGACCCGGAAGCCGATGCGCACAAATCGCTCAAAGGAGGCTGGTGGCTGGTGCAGTACCTGCCGCGCAGCGTGTGGATTCCCGAGCGAAGCAAGGAGGCCATTCGTTTTCCGCGGCAAGATCGCAAGGTCGAGCCGGGTGCTACGATTCACGAATCGGTGCTCACGCGAATGTCACGGCAGAACTACGCGCCGTCCAACGTTGACGGCGACAGCCCCGACGGTATCAGGCAGAACTACGAGATCGAACCGGAAGCTGACTGACGATTTTTTACGTCATTTGCCCGGCGCCTGCGGCGTTCCGTAGAATAAATGGCGCAATGACCGAACCCGACGACTTTATTCGATCGGATTTTCCGGTGGCGCGCCGGGATCTCGATCCGATCCTGGAAGCCTGTTCCGCGGCGACGCTCAAACGGGTCTTCCGGGAGGTGGGGAGGGAGGCGGCGTTGACCTTGGCTGACGAACACACGCTGTTGCCGCTGACCGACTACTTTCGCATCCTGAAGGTGCTCACGACCGAACTTCACGACGAAACCGTGCACCTGTCGTCGCGACACCTGATGCCGGGTGCAACCGGGCATATCGTCGGCAGCCTGTCGTCGTGCGGCACGCTGTACGAGGCCATGAAGACGATCGCGCGGTCCTACAACATGCTGCACGGCGGATCGTACAATCACGTCGAGCAGCGTGACGGCTGCATCGTCTACATCGTCGACGATCAGCACTTCCCGTATCGCCTTTCCGACAAGCGCTACATCCATTTTACGCTCGAGTGCGTACTGATCTTTCTGCACTGCATGCTCGTGTCGATTACCTCCGGCGACCTGTCCCCCAAGCTGAGAAAGGTCTACACGAAAAGACATCGGGACAGCCAATCGTCGTCGAGCCGGCACATGGAGTTCTGGACCGTGCCGATCCGCTACCACTCCGGCACCTACACTCTGATATACGACGCCACGGCAGCGGAGCTTCCGGTGCATGTTGCACCCGGGGTGACGCCATCGTCGCAGGAAATTTACGACGACGTCATTCGTGTCGTCGAAGCCATGTCTTCACGCGACCAGCGTGAGTACGACATTGTTCGCCAGGTCGAGAAAGCTATCGAGAAGCGGATGTACAACCAGACCGAGACGGCCCGTTACCTCGGCTGCAGCGTTGCGACGCTCAGGCGGCGCCTGCAGGAGAGGAACCTGAGCTATCGCGCCATCAGCAAAGCCACGCTCAACAAGGCGGCGCTGCGGCTCTTAAGGCAGGGCCTCAATACGAGCGAGATTGCCGAGGAGCTGGGGTTCTCGGATTTCCGCAGTTTCACGCGAGCGTTCAAGAGCTGGAACGGCATGACGCCCAGGCAATACGCGCAAAAACACCTGTCGGCCGGCCGCAACGGCTGACGGCGAGTTCGGCTCCTTCGTGAGCGAATTTGTACACTTTGATTGATCCCGCCGATCATAGGCTTCTCCCCCGTTCTCGGTGATAGTCGGTGCTGGCCGCCGGCATGCCATTCAGCGGCGGCCCGGTACGTACGGATATCCGGGGGGAACAGATGAGGCAAAAATTACTCGTATCGCTCAGCGTTGCGGCTGCTCTGGCGGGCAACGGGGCGGCGCATGCACAAAGCAGCTCCGACGAAAGCGGCGCACTCGAAGAAATTATCGTCACGGCCGAGCGCCGCGTCGCGAATCTTCAGGATATCCCCGTGGCGATGACGTCTTACAGCGGCGACGATCTGGAGGCTCTGCAGGCAGGCGACATTGGCGACCTGCAGTCGCTGGTGCCCAACCTCAGCGTCCATGTCGGCGACGCCAACAACGCCGTCGTGTATATCCGCGGCGTAGGGCAGATCGACTCCATTGCGTTCTTCGAGCCGGGGGTTGGCATTTACCTCGACGACATCTATCTGGGCCGCGCCCAGGGTGCGTTTCTCGACGTCGTCGACGTCGAGCGTATTGAAGTACTGCGTGGCCCGCAGGGTAGCCTGTACGGTCGCAACACGGTCGGAGGTGCCATCAAATACGTGTCGGCTGCGCCAAGCGATGAATTTTCCGGGAACGTTTCGGCAACCTTCGGCAACTTCGGCCGAGCCAACGTCAAAGCGACGCTGAGCGGCCCGCTTGCCGGCGAGCGGCTGACCGGCCGTATCACAGCCGCAAAACTCAGTCGCGACGGTTATGCCGACAATGCCTTCGACGGCAGGGACGACGGCGACCAGGATACGTTGTTCGCACGCGGCGTATTCGACTGGCAGGCATCCGACACCGTGTCGGTCCGGCTATCGGCCGACTTCACCGACTCGGATCCGGATCGCTCCAGGACACCGTCAAAGGTGACGCCCATCTCCCTCCTGACGGTCGATCCGTTTACGTTCGGTCTGTCCACCACGGTTTTTCCCGCCGACACGGATCCGTTCGAAGTCAATGCGGACTTCAACCGTATCGAGCAAACCGAGACTCGCGGCATCGGCCTCAACGCCAGCTGGGACGTTACGGACTCGTTAACTCTGAAGTCGATCAGTTCCTACCGCGAACTCGAATACGGCACTGAGCTGGATCTCGACGGCACACCCGTCAACGCGTTCGGCATCTTCTATTTCAACGACCAGACTCAAGTGTCGCAAGAGTTCCAGGTCACCTACAGCGGCGAACGTGCTTCGCTCGTCGGCGGTGTGTACTACTTCAACGAAGACGGCGACACTTTCGACGGCGGCGTGTTCAACAATCTTCTGATCGGCTTGTCCGGGGTTGCCGAGTTCAGCACGGATAGCACGGCGGTGTTCGGCCAGCTCGACTATGACTTCACCGATCGTCTGACCGGTATCTTCGGGCTTCGTTACACCGACGAGGAAAAAGACTACGCGCGCACCGTCGAAGACATCGACCTGACCGTGCTGGCCGGAATCATGATCGATCCGGGAACCGGCGAGGTCAGCTACTCCAACCCCGAGCTGCTCAATCCCTCGTCCGCCGATTTTCCCGTAGGGGTTGGCGTGGGCGTGCAGCGGCCGCGTGTCGATCCGGACCCTGCGACCTTCGACAACCTGTCGTTCAAACTGGGCTTGAAGTACCGGATCAGTGACGACATGCAGCTCTACGGCACGATCTCGGAGGGTTTCAAGAGCGGCGGCTTCAACGGACGCGCAGCCGATGCCCAATCGCGTCCCTACGAAGAGGAAACACTCCTGAGCTATGAGCTCGGCATCAAGTCCGAATGGCTCGACAATCGTTTGCGCCTGAACGCTTCGCTGTTCCTCACCGAGTACGAAGACCTGCAGGTCAGCAGTTTCGAGGCAACGCCGGGTGGCGGCGGTATCCTGCCGATCTTCACGAACGCGGGCGAAGCCGGCATTGCGGGCCTCGAACTCGAAATGACGGCCGTCTTGAGCGAGCGGACACGCCTCATGGCGAATCTCGGGTATCTCGACGCGGAATACGACGAATTCATTACGGCCGACCCGGTGACAAACGAGCTGGTCGACGTCAGCGATCAGCGCGAACTCGTCAATGCACCCGAGTGGGATGCCTTTGTCGGTGTATCGCACGCTGTCCCGCTGTTCTCGGGCACCTTGACCCTCGCCGCCGACGTGGGCTACCGGAGCAAAACCTATCTCGAAGTGAATTCGAGCGAAAACCTGGCGCAGGGCGGCTATGCCGTCTCCAACGCATCGGTCAGTTTCGAATCCGCCGACAACCGCTGGCGCATCATGCTCGGCGGCAAGAATCTGGGCGACAAGGAGTACCGCACACACGCATTCGATCTGTCAGGTTTCCCCGGTGTCGAGCTGGGTTACTACAACGCGCCGCGCACTTACAGCCTGACGGGCACGTACCGGTTTTGACGCCGCCGTCGAAACAGTCACCGGTCGAGCCGTCGATTCGGTCGGCCCGGGTTTCGACGGCCCGCATCGAGAGCCACGTGCTGTCCTGCGGGACCGCGGGCGGCGAGGCCGTGATTTTTGTGCACGGCAACCTGTCGGCGGCAACCTACTTCGAAGAGCTGATGCTTGCGCTGTCGAAGGACTACTACTGTGTTGCGCCGGATCTGCGCGGCTACGGCGCAACCGAGGACCTTCCTATCGACGCAACGAGAGGAGCGGGTGACTGGTCGGACGATCTCGGCGCTCTGCTGGACGCGCTCGACATCGACGCGGCACACCTCCTGGGTTGGTCTGCCGGTGCGGCAGCCATCCTGCAGTTTGCGCTCGACCAGCCGGAACGCACCCGTTCATTGACGCTGGTAGCGCCCGTCAGCCCCTACGGTTTCGGCGGTACCTGCGACGCTGACGGCACCCCTACGCATGCGGACTACGCGGGTTCGGGGGCCGGTATCGTCAATGACGAACTCGTGAAGCAGCTGAAGGCTCGCAACGTGTCGGCCGACTCTCCTGCGGCGCCGCTTCGTCTGTTGCGCGAGTTTTTCGTCAGGCCGCCGCTCGAACTCGAGCGCGAAGCAGCCTTCGTTCAGGCAACGCTGCAGCAGAAGCTTGGAGAGCGGCGCTACCCTGGCGACTACGAAGCTTCACCGAACTGGCCCTACGTGTCGCCGGGACGCTGGGGTGCAACGAATGCGCTCAGCCCCAAATACTATGACGTCAGCGGCATCGTCGATATTGGCGACAAGCCGCCGATATTGTGGGTGCACGGCGACAGCGATCCGATCGTGAGCGACAATTCGTTGTTCGACACGGCTGTCCTGGCGCCCGAGGACGGCGACATCGAATTTCCCGCGCAGCCGATGGTGGCGCAGACGCGGCGCGTACTGGGCACGTATCGAAACAACGGCGGATACGTTCGCGAGGTGGAGCTTCGCGACACCGGGCACAGTCCGTTTCTCGAACGACCGGGCGCGTTTTGCCGGCTGCTGTCGGCGTTCCTCAGATCCACACGCGCGTCGTGAACAGCGCCGATAACAACCGGGCGCATCCTCTGGCCGGTCGAACGGCGGTCGTGACGGGCGCGACGAGCGGCATTGGCTTCGGCATTGCGCAGGCAATGGCATCCGCGGGGGCAAACCTGCTTATCAACGGCCTCGGCGGTCGCGAAGCCGTGCAGCGAGCGGTGGATACCGTGAGCGCCAGTGGGCCAGGCAAGGTTGTCTATTCGGATGCTGATCTGACTCGCGTCGCAGAGATCGAAGAGATGATCGAACAGGCAGCTCGAGAGTTCGGCAAGCTCGATGTTCTCGTCAACAATGCCGGGATTCAGCACGTCTCTCCCGTCCAGTCGTTTCCGGTCGACCGCTGGGACGCAGTCATTGCCGTCAACCTGTCCGCCTGTTTTCATACCACTCGCGCCGCGGTCCCCCTTCTGCTTGCGAACGGTTGGGGCAGGATCGTCAACATCGCATCCACACACGCCCTGGTCGCGTCACCTTACAAGTCTGCCTACGTTGCCGCCAAGCACGGCGTTGCCGGACTGACAAAATCGGTTGCGCTGGAGCTTGCCGAAGACAACGTGACCGTCAACGCCATTGCGCCGGGCTACGTGGAGACTCCTCTTGTCGATGCCCAGATCAGGAATACCGCCGTGGCGCGTGGCATATCCGAAGAATCCGTCGTTCGCGACGTCATGCTCAAGGCGCAACCGACCGGTCGGTTCGTACAGGTCGACGAGGTGGCTGGGCTGGCGTTGTTCCTCTGTAGTGACGGTGCCGGTTCGATTACCGGATCCGTCCTGCCGGTCGACGGTGGCTGGTCGGCGCAATGAGCGCGAACTAGGAGATCTGCACCTTCGCGATAAAGCCATGCCCGGGTTCGAGCAGAATGCCGGCGTCCGGTGAGTAATCCGGGAGCGTACCGCTGTGCAGCACAATGTCGAGCGACCACCCGGTGTCGACATCCAGTGCGAGGGTGTCCGGAGAAAGATTGAAGCCGCACAACAGCCGTTGTTCCATGGCGCTGCGGACGTACAGCAGGCTGTCTTGTGGCGAAGGGAGGAACGTAAGATCGCCATGCAGCAGGGCCGGACTGTTGCGTCGAAACCGGACCACGCGCCGGAAAAACGAGAGCGCCGAATGCGGATCCATCGCCTGGGCCTCGACGGCTCGCGGACCGTGAGACCGGTCCAGCGGCAACCACGGTTCCGCCACGCTGAAGCCCGCATTGGGTTCGTTTTCGAGCCACGGCATCGGGGTTCTTGCGCCGTCCCGGCCCATGGTTTTTGGCCAGTGCACAATACCCTCGGGGTCCCGGAGGCGCTCGCGGGGCACGTCGGCCTGGTTTAGCCCCAGCTCCTCACCCTGGTAAAGAAACACGTTACCCCGCAGCGAGAATTGCAGCAGCGCCAGCAGCCTGACTCTCTGGTCATGCGAGTCACCGCTCTGCCAGCGGGTAGCGACGCGAGGTGCGTCGTGATTGGAAAAGGCCCATGAAGGCCAGCCGGACTCCGGATCGTTGGGCCAGGCGGTGACCGTTTCACGAAAGGCCGCCGCATCGAGCCGCGGCGCGGCAAGAAAGTCGAAGCTGTAAGCTGAGTTGAGTCGCGAAGGGCCGGCGTACTCGCGCATGAGCGGTAGCGGGTTCCAGCTGCCGACTTCCGCAACCGTAAAGACGGCGTCGTAGTCGTCGGTCAAAGCGCGAACCCGCTCGAGGAAAGTGGGCACGGCAGGGTGTGCATGATCGAACACGTGCTCCTGCCGATGAAACGGTTTGTGCGCTCCCGGAGGAATGTCCGTGCGCTCCGGGTTGTCTCGAAGTTCGGGGTCGTGCATGAGGCAGTGCAGAGCATCGAGCCGAAAACCTTTGACGCCGCGATCGAGCCAGAATCGGCTGACGTCGAAGATCGCCTCCTGAACCTCCTCGTTGTGCAGGTTGAGATCGGGCTGCTCGCACAGGAAGTTGTGCAGGTAGAACTGCTGTCGTTCCGGCGACCACGACCACGAAGGGCCACCGAAAACCGACTGCCAGTTGTTCGGCTCAGCCCCGCCGGCGCCGGGGTCGGCCCACACGTACCAGTCCGCTTTCGGGTTTGTCCTGTCCGCCGCGCTTTCGAGGAACCAGGCGTGTTGCGACGACGAATGCGAATAAACCTGATCGACAATGATCCGCAGGCCGCGACGTTCGGCAGCGGCAACGAGTTCATCGAAATCCCGAAGATTGCCGAACAGCGGGTCGACGTCGCAATAGTCGGAGACGTCGTATCCGAAATCCCGCATGGGTGACTTGAAGAACGGCGACAGCCAGATCGCGTCAACGCCAAGGTCGCGTACGTAGTCGAGACGACGAATGATGCCCCTGAGGTCGCCGACGCCGTTTCCCGTCGTATCGAGAAAACTCCGTGGATAGATCTGGTAAATGGTTGCGCCGTGCCACCACTCGTAGGGGTTACTGTGCTCTGTCATTGCGCATTGAGCCTGTGGGTCGCACCAAAATAATGCACGTCACGCGTTTCGGACGATCTCCTGCGACGTTCTTTGAAAGCAAGGAATCGATGCGGCATCATGCCTTTCGACTTTGCGGCGAGCAATTGACATTTATTCATCGACCGACAGCATGATGATCGTGTTCAGCGATCTCGACGGCTCACTGCTCGATCACGACACCTACGACTGGGCACCGGCACAACCCGCCCTCGCTTTGCTCGACGAGCAGTCCATTCCCCTCGTCCTCGTCAGCAGCAAGACACTCGCCGAACTGGAAGAGATTCGCGAGCAGCTCGAGCTTGGGCATCCGGTTGTGGTTGAGAACGGCGCGGTCGTCGATATCCCGTCCGGTTACTTCTCCGCTGACGTGAAGCCGCCGGCAAGTGCTGTGACGCGCGCCGAGCTGCAATCCGTTTATCGTGACGTAAAGCGTCAACACGGGTTTCGTTGCGAGGCATTCTACGAGCTGGGTGTCTCCGGTATTGCTCGCGAGACGGGTTTGCCGGAGCGGCAGGCCGGTCTTGCGAACGAGCGTCAGGCAACGGAGCCCGTACTCTGGCACGACGACGACGAGAGTGCCCAGCGGTTTCAGCAGGAGATGACTTCGCGCGGTCTGCGTTGCGTCCGCGGCGGGCGATTCCTGCACCTGATGGGCGATACCGGCAAGGCCGAGGCGGTAAGCCAACTGCTGGATGCCTATTCCGGTATGTGGCCGGGAAAAACCATGACGTCGGTATCGCTTGGTGACGCGCCGAACGATCTCGGCATGCTGTCGGTCACGGACATTGCAGTCGTCATACCCGGCAAACACCGATACCCGATGAACGTGGGTGCAAACACGCGGGTTCTGCGGCCGTCGATGGCAGGGCCGGTCGGCTGGAATGCGGCGATGATGTCGCTACTGAAAGAACGGTTCGATTCGTACCCGACGGCAAAAGGCAACGGAGGATAGTCTTGGGGGATTTTCATCAAAACGGCAACATCGCAACGCTGCACAACCTGTCCCGTCGCCCGGTCGAAGAACTGGAACGTGACCTGATCGAATTCTCGCGCCACCGTCCGATGGGGCTCGTGGTGCCTTCATTGTATTCGGAGCTGGCCACGCCGGCACTCGACAACATTGTCCGCGAGCTGAGCCGCGTTCCTTACCTGAACGAAATTGTCGTGGGCCTGGACCGGGCCGACGAAAAGGAGTACCGCCACGCCCTCGAGTTTTTTGGCCGGCTGCCGCAGCATCATCGCGTGTTGTGGAACGACGGGCCACGGCTCAGGGCGCTGGACAGGAAGCTCGCCGAAAAAGGCCTGTCGCCCACGGAGCCGGGCAAAGGCCGCAACGTCTGGTTCTGCTATGGCTATACGCTGGCGACCGGCCGGGCTTCGACGGTTGCCCTGCACGATGCCGACATCAAAACCTACAGGCGCGATCTGCTTGCGCGGCTGATCTACCCCGTGGCGAACCCGGGCTTCAGCTTCGATTTCAGCAAAGGTTATTACGCGCGCTCGGACGGCACGACCATGGGTGGGCGGGTAACGCGCCTCCTGGTGACGCCGCTGATTCTCGCGCTACGGGTCGTCTGTGGCCGCAGCGACTATCTCGATTTTCTGCACAGCTTCCGCTACCCGCTTGCGGGTGAGTTTGCTTTGCGCCGCAACGTGATCGACGACCTGCGCATACCGACAGACTGGGGTCTCGAGATTGGTGTGTTGAGCGAGATGCATCGCAATCATTCCAATAAGCGTATCTGTCAGGTCGACATTGCCGATTCCTACGATCACAAGCACCAGGACCTGAGTGCCGACGACAAGACCCGCGGTCTGTCGCGAATGAGTATCGACATTGCGAAGGCAATGTATCGGAAGCTGGCCATTCAGGGGGAAACTTTCTCGGTCAACCGCGTGCGCACGATCAAGGCGACCTACTACCGGACCGCGCTCGACTTCATCGAGTTGTTCGAAGCGGATGCGGCAATCAACGGCCTGGATTTCGACCGGCACGCCGAGGAAGAAGCCGTCGAACTGTTCGCGGCCAACGTCGTGGAAGCCGGCCATCTGTTTCGAGAGAATCCGATGGACACGCCGTTCATTCCGCCGTGGAACCGCGTCATTGCCGCTGTGCCGGGGGTGCTCGAGGAACTGCGTGAGGCGGTCGAGGACGATATGGCGGAGTTTGCGAGTTGACCGATCCGGCGCTCGAGGAAGGAGCGCGCCGGCTGCGCGCGCGTGTGCGCGCCCATCTCAGGATAGTCTACGGTGAGGATGCAGACCGTCTCGTCGAGCCCGTCGTCGAAGCGATGCGCTATACCGGGGCCGTCGAAGAGCCGGCTCCTTACCGGAACTACTGGGACGAAACCGATTGCTGGATGATCACCTATGCGACTTCGGTCAACAGGGACGGCGAGGCTGGCCTCAAGACGCTGAAGACTTTCTGCGATCGTTACCTTGCGGATACGATTAACGGGCTGCACATTCTTCCGTTCTATCCGTACAGCTCCGACGACGGCTTTGCCGTCATCGACTATTGCGCCGTCAACGACGCCGCAGGCAGCTGGGAAGACATCGAGCTGATCAGCAGCCGTTATCGACTGATGGCTGACCTCGTCATCAATCATGCATCGAGCCGCTCGGCATGGTTTCAGAATTTCGTGTCGCGCAAAGATCCCGGCAAAGACTATTTCAAGGAGACGAAACCCGAGGACGACCTGAGCATGGTCGTGCGGCCCCGCTCGACGCCGTTGCGTACCGAGGTGGAAACCGTCGACGGCATACGCTGGGTCTGGTGTACCTTCGGCCCCGATCAGGTGGACCTCGACTTCGGTAACCCCGAGGTTCTGCTGCGCTTCATAGAAATTATCCGTTTCTACCTGGAGAAAGGCGTGCGTGTGCTCAGGCTGGATGCCGTGGCGTTCCTGTGGAAGGAGCCGGGCACAACGTCACTGCACGATCAACGTACTCACGAGATCATCAAGCTGCTGCGTACGCTGATCGATTTCTTCGATCCGTCCGTCATGCTGATTACGGAAACCAACGTTCCGAATCGGGACAACCTCACCTACTTCGGGAATTCGAACGAAGCGCATGCGATCTACAACTTTTCGCTGCCGCCGCTGTTGATCTACACCTTGCTGACGGGCGACTGCCGGCACCTCAAAACCTGGATGATGAGCATGCCGCCGGCCCGCGGCGGCACCGCCTATTTCAATTTCATTGCCTCGCACGACGGCATTGGCATGCGCCCCGTGGACGGCCTGTTGTCCGAATCGGAACGCACCCGACTGCTCGAGACCCTGACGGGATTCGGCGGCAGGGTTTCACTCAGAACCGGTCCTGACGGCGCAGCGCGTCCGTACGAAGTGAACATTAGCCTCATCGACGCGCTGGCCGGCACGGAAGAAGGCCTGGACGAGTTTCAGATCGACCGGTTTGTCTGCGCCCATGCCATCATGCTGGCGCTCGAGGGCATCCCTGGCATTTACATCCACAGCCTGCTGGGGACGCCGAACGACTACGAGGGGCTCGCGCGGACGGGACGATACCGCTCGATCAATCGCCGCAGTTGGGAGCAGGATGAGCTTGCCGCACTGCTTGCCGACGCCGACAGCATTCACTCGGTCGTTCTTTCGAGGCTCGGCGAACTGATTCGCCTGCGTCGGCAACAGCAGGCATTTCACCCCAATGCCGTGCAGTTCACGATGCAGCTGGGTCTGGAGCTGTTCGGTATCTGGCGGCAGTCGGCCGATCGCCTCCAGGACGTGTTTAGCATCAGCAACGTTACGTCGAAGCGCCAGTCCCTCGAGCTTGCGAACGTCAACCTCGTGAGTACCGATGAGTGGCGGGACCTGATCAGTGGCGAGCGTATCGACGACGGCCAGGCAACGCTGGAGTTGTCTCCTTACCAAACTGTCTGGCTGACGAATCGCTGATCAACCGAGAGGCTGATCAACCCAGAGGCTGATCGACCCTGAGTTGCAGGGACTGTGCGCGGCGTCCGCGCCCGCCCTTGGCGTGCAGCCCGCGTAACGGCGTGTCCACGGTCGATCGAGGCAGCGTGGAGGAACGCTTTCGACCTCGAAACGCCCCGCTGTAAGGCAAATCCTGCTCAGTGCGCTCCCAAGACCATATTCTGCTTCAAGTTTTTCGTCTGTCTGCCGCCTAACTAAACAGGGCATGTGTCGACGGGTTCGTAGAGCCGCCGAGCCGCGTGATCCTTGCCCAGACGCCAAACAGACCACTGAAGCCGTATGCTGCAACGACGCCAACAATTGGGGAGCCGCCGTCGCCTTTACGCCGGGCTTGCGTTGTTGTTTGCGTGCCTGCAGCCGGCGGTCGCCGAGAACCGTGCAGGAGACCCGCTGCCACCCTTCAGGGTGTACAACGTCAACGACGGACTGAGCCAGACCAATATAGCCGGCATGGCGACGAGCCCGGACGGTTACCTCTGGCTCGTCAACAAGCGCGGGCTCAACCGCTTCGACGGGCGTCAGTTCGAGGTATGGACGGCTCGCGACGGACTGCGGCTCAATAACAAGACGGCCGTTGCCGTTGGCCCCGACGGCTCCGTGTGGGCGGGCGACGTCGAAGGGGGGCTGAGTCAACTGTCACCGGATGGCCGAGTCAGCACCTACGAACCGCCGCCGGACGTTACGCTGGAAGTCGATCACATTGTCGCCACCGGTGGCATGGTCTACGTCAATCTCGAGCGCAACGGATTGTGGCGCCTGAATCCGGCGACGGGCGAGTACCTCAAGATCGAGGCGGAACCGTCGTACGTCTCCGAGATGATCCGTGACGAGCACCGGATCGTCATTCGCAGCGACCGTTCGGTGTACGTTTACGATACGGCGAGCGGTGCATCGCCGCAGCGTGTCGAAGGCGCGTACGAAGGCCTTGCATTGTCACCGTCCGGCGAGGTCTGGCTCGGCGACAACAACGGCGGATTTTGGCTCTGGTCGCCGAGCGGACTGGAGCGGCTGCCCGACTCGGCGGCGACTACCGACATCGATCGTATGGCGGTCGACCCGGACAATCGGGTCTGGGTCCGCAGCAACGAGGAGCTGATCGCACCTTCGGGTGAGCGGCTCCGCCTTGCGGCTTCGATACCCCGTGAAATCCTCGTCGATCGGGACGGTATCCTGTGGGCCTCGAGCCGTAACGGTCTTTTGCGCTATCTCGGCGATCGTTTCGAACACTATCCGCTCAGAAACGATCGCACGCCTTTCGACGTCCGCGCCATTGCGCGGGATCAGCAGGGACAACTGTGGTTCGGCGGTGCCGGTCAAATCCGTATTATCGGCCCGGACGGCGCGCTGACGATTGTGTCCGCCGTACTCGGCATTCCGTCGGGTCGCATCAGCTCGATGTTGCCGGCCGGTGCCGACGACATGCTGATCGGCTTTTCGGGAAACGGCATCCATCGCCTGCGCTCGGATCTGAGCAGTCCCGCCGAACTGCTGCCGGGCACTCGCGACCTGCCGGTGGCGGCGCTGCGACTGACCGAAGGCCGCTGGCTGTGGATCGCGACGCTGGACCGCGGTGTCATGCTGTTCGATCTTGCCACCGGCAACCTGCGTGCAACCGGGTTCGGACCGGGGACATATGCCGAACTGCTCGAACCGCTGCCGGACGGCAGCGTACTGGCGACCGTTCGCGGTGACGGCCTCTACCACGTCAGCCGCAGCGGCCTGACCCGGCTCGATATTTCCGACGAGATCGCCGTCCGGCGCTTTCTCGACATCGACGTCAGTGATCTCGACAACTTCGTCATCAGCACCTATGAGGGCGGCCTGTACGAAGTGATCGACGGCAGGATTTTCCGCCGCAGCGTCAGCGAAAGCTTCGAGGACATGAACCCCTATATTGCGCAGCGCATATCGGACGACGCGGTCGTGGTGGGTACCGAAAAAGGTCTCTTCCAGGTCGATACGGCAGCCGGAGGCTGGTATCGATATTCGCAGCTCGACGGTCTGGGCAGCCTCGAGTTCAACTCCGATGCACTGCTCGAAGCCGAGGACGGGAGCTTGTGGCTCGGTACCGTGGACGGCGCGACGCGGATGTTTCCCGCCCGGGGCCTGCCGGCGGTCGATACGCCGACGCCGACGGTCTTTCCGCCGCAACGTCGCAGGGGCGGTAAGACGCTGTCGCCTGACGAGAGCCTTCTGGCCGGCAGCGACAGCGTCGTCTTCAATTTTGTTGCGGTGTCCACCGCGCGGCCCGAAGCGATCGAATACTCGTACCGGCTCCGTGGTCTGGACACCGGCTGGCAGGAGCCCACAACGGCGCCCTCCGTGAACTACAGCAGTCTACCCTCCGGGGATTTCACGTTCGAGGTGCGCGCCCGCCTGTCAGGAGGGCAATGGGGCGATCCTGCCGCCATGACGATCAGCGTGTTGCCGCAGCTCTGGCAGCGGCCCTGGTTCGTCGCAACCCTGGTGCTGTTCATCTCGTTGCTGTCGCTGGCGTTTCATCAGCTTAGGCTGCGCCGCGTACGCGCAGCAAACAGCCGGCTCAAGGATCTGGTCGACGATCGCACGACTCACCTGGCGGAGGCGAACGAATCGCTCAGGCACGAAGTCGAGGAACGAAAACGATCGCAGGCCGCCGTTCTGGCCATGGAAGCACAGGCGCGCAGCGCTTTCGAACACGCGCCCATTGGCATGGCCATGATCGGCAAGGACTGCCAGATCTTCGAATCCAACGGCTCGTTTCAGCGTTTGCTCGGACTCGACGACAAACCCGGGCCGCTGCCGATGGCCAGTTTCATCTGGGAAGACGACATCGAGCGCTTCGAAGAGTTCTTCGACCGCATGCTGGCCAACGAGGCTGACATCGACAGCGAGGAGTTCGGCTGCCGCCGCAGCGACGGCGAGAGACTACACGCCGTATTTGCCGCGTCGGTCGTCACGGACCTCGAAGGTGACTTCAGCCACGCCCTGTTGCAGGTGCAGGACGTCACCGAAGCGCGCGTGTTGACCGATCGCCTGGCGCATCAGGCGAATTTCGACGAATTGACCGGCCTGCATAACCGGCGTGCGTTCGGCAACGGCCTCCGGGCGATTCTGCGCGACGTCAAGGATCAAAGCGGCTACCTCATGTTCATGGACCTGGATCAGTTCAAGGTCGTCAACGATACCTGCGGTCACGGCGCCGGCGACGAATTGCTGCGCCGCGTGGCGGCTGCGATCAGCGAGCAGGTGCGATCCGGCGATATCCTGGGACGCCTTGGTGGTGACGAATTCGGTCTGATTCTGCCGTCCTGCAAGAAAGCGTCGGCGGTCGAGGTGGCGGAACGCATCCGGCAGACCATCGAAGAACTCGTGTTTCACTGGAACGGATCCGCGTTTCGTATCGGCATTAGCATCGGTGCCGTTCCGATGCAGACCGGCAACGACGCCGCTGAACTCCAACAGATTGCCGATGCGGCCTGTTATGCCGCCAAGGAGGCGGGCCGCAACCAGGTGCACGTCGTCGAAGGCGAGAACGACGTGACCGAGGAACGCCGCGGTGAAATGCGCTGGGTGCAGCGGCTGACGAGAGCCATGGAGGAGGGCGACTTCGTGCTCTACGGACAGCACATCGTTCCGCTCACCGCAGAGGCCATGGAGATCGAGCGGATCGAAACTCTGGTCCGCATGCGCGAGGCAACCACCCGCCGCCTGATTCCGCCCGGCGCGTTTCTACCCGCGGCCGAGCGCTACAACCTTGGCATCAAGCTGGACGAATGGGTCGTCAGGCATCTTCTCGACGCCCTGGTCGTACACACGTCGGTGGGTGCCGTCCCGAGGCGCTACTGGGTGAACCTGTCCGGCACCAGCGTCGGTGCGGCCGGTTTTGCAGAACGGATTCTTGCGATGATGGAACGCGCCTCGCTGCCGCCGGGCATGGTGAACTTCGAGATTACCGAAACGGCCGTGATTCAGAACCTGGATCAGGCCGGCCGTTTCATGCAGGCGTTGCGCGAACTCGGTTGTGAGTTTGCGCTCGACGACTTCGGCAGCGGCCTGTCGTCGTTCGGGTACCTCAAGCGCCTGCCGGTCGACTACGTAAAAATCGACGGGGTGTTCGTCAAGGACATCGTCGAGGATCACACCGACCGGATGTTCGTCAAAGCGATCATCGACATTGCACACTCGCTCGGTATCAAGGCGATTGCAGAATGTGTCGAAAGCGAGCAGACGTTCGAGATCGTGCGCGAACTCGGCGCCGACTTCGCGCAAGGCTTCCACCTGCACGAGCCCGAACTGATGCAGCCCAGCTTGCCCGGCGGGCGCATGTCGCAGCCTCGCTGGACACCCAACGCACTGGATGAGGCGAGCTAGTCATGGTGGGACAGAACACGGCGGCAAGACAAACACTCGACCTGGCGCACCTGCCGGCGCTGCCCGCGATTGCGCACGAAATCCTGAGAACGTTCAACGACGAATTCACGACCGGCGAGGACATTGCAGGTATCGTCGAGAAAGATCCCGGCATTACCGCAAGGCTCGTCGCCATTGCCAACTCCGCCTATTTTGGCCAGCGCGAGCCCGTGACGGACATGCGGGACATTGTCGTGCGCGTGCTGGGTACCGACAACGTTCGCGGGCTGGCGCTCGCCATTGCCACCGCCAATACCATTGACACGAGTGCGCTGCCGTCCGGTGCCGACGTTTTCTGGCGGGACGCGTTCGTACGCGCCGAGGCCTGCAGGCTGGCGGCCGCACTGACCGACGAGGGCGCCGACGAGGATCGCGCGCTGGCGTACACCTGCGGGTTCTGTGGCGATATCGGGTTACTTGCGTTGATCACGGTTGCGCCGGACGAAACGCAAACGGCCCTTCAGCAGGCGTCTGAGATTGTGGACGAAAGCGAGGTCGCCGGGGTTTTCCTGAACGTCGTGGGCTGGACGCCGCAGCAAGCCACCGCCCGGCTGGCACGCGACTGGGGCATGCCGGAATCGCTTTGCGATGCCTACGACGCGAGGGCGTGTGGCGAGGCCGGAGCATTGTTGGCGCGCGCGCTGAAGACGGCAAACGCGGTCGTCGCCGCGCAACACTCCGCGGGCCTCGACGAGCAAACCCTTGCCGCGCTGCCGGACAGCGTGGCAGCTGCGGTACCGTCCGGCGCCTACATCCAGCGGACCGACGCTCTCGTGTCCAGCCTGCTCGTCAGTTAGGCAGCGTGCCGCGGACCAGGTCCATGGCGATTTGCGGCCGTAACTGACAGTTGCGATCGCTTGCCCAATTGCATCTAATCGAGGTGCGCGATCCGGTGATGCCAACGGCCCGGAGGGGCGCAACGGGCATCAGGGACCGGCAAATCGGCAGTGAAGCGAGAACCCACCAGCACCGTAGGGCGCGGAAAGGCGATCACGCGGCAAGCGTTGCCCGACGAACGTCAGTGGGGTAGCGAACGAATCCAGGTGTCCTACGGGGACAGCCTGGATCGCTATGCAGGGTGGGAACCGCCCACCTGTATCGTTAGCGACGGCGCTTACGGCGTGCTCGGTTTCGAGGGTGACAGCTCCAGCCACCTTGCCCTGCCGGACTGGTACGAGCCGCACATCGCGGCGTGGGCCGAACGCGCGACTCCGCAGACGACGCTGTGGTTCTGGAACAGCGAAATCGGCTGGGCAGCCGTACATCCGGTGCTCGAGCGACACGGCTGGCGCTACGTCAACGCCAACGTCTGGAACAAGGGCAAAGGCCACGTCGCCGGCAACGTCAACACGGCAACGATACGGCGTTTCCCGGTAGTGACCGAAGTCTGTGTTCAGTACGTCAGGGAAGCCCGCGTCGAGGGCCTTCATTTGAGGGAATGGCTGATCCGCGAATGGAAGCGCAGCGGTCGACCGATGAAAGAGGCCAACACTGCGTGCGGTGTTGCAGACGTAGCCACCAGGAAGTACCTGGATCCGGGGCACCTGTGGTATTTCCCGCCGCCGGCGATGTTTCAGAAGCTTTGCGACTGGGCGAACGAACACGGCGAGCCCGAAGGGCGACCGTATTTCTCGATCGACGGGGAAAAGCCCGGTACCGCCGACGAGTGGGCGGCAATGCGCGCCAGGTTCAACTGCCCGTTCGGTGTGACGAACGTGTGGGATCGGCCCGCGTTAAGAGGCAAGGAGAGAATCGCTGTTCCGGGCGGCAAAGCCGTGCACCTGAATCAGAAGCCGCTCGATCTGCTGACGAGGATCATCGAGGCGTCGACCGAGGAGGGCGACGTCGTCTGGGAGCCGTTCGGCGGTCTGTTCTCGGCCTGCATCGCGGCGCATCATGCGGGCCGCCGGGCATTTGGCGGAGAAATCGATCCCACCTACTATCACTACGGCCTGGAAAGGCTCAAGCAGGAAGTGCGGCAGCATCCTTTGCTTTGAATCTGCCGCTCGGGCGGATATCCGTCTACGCGCTACCGCGTGTTCACTCGCTGTCGGGGCGGCAGCCCGCCACCGGTACTGCCACCGGGGCAGCTCAGTGAGATCATGTTGCCGTTACCGTCGAAATCGACAAACGCCCTGCCGGCAACGGCGCTCGTTCCCCATGGGTCGGCCAGCTTGTTGCACTCGTCGGCGCGGCCGATCTGGCGGATCGTGAAGCTTTTCTCTCGCGACAACAGCCGGTAGCCCATGCATCGGGCGTCTGCGGCGCTGACCTTGTTGTCGAAATTGCAGTCGATCATGACGGCCGGCGCCACGCCCTGGACGACAAACGCCCGGAACGTTACGTCGTGGTTGTCGATATTCGCCTCGCTCGCGAGTACCGGCGGGGCGCCTTCAACACGTCGATACGTATCGCAGGGCCCCTGTTCGCAGTAGATCTGGTCCTCGAGATAACGGCGTTCCGTGAGATGCCGCGGGATCGTAAGACTCGTGGTAATGGTGGTACGCTGCCGTTCGTCATTGAGTTCGTAGCCGACCGAGGTCATGAATCCCGCCAGGTTGCGGTTCTGCATGGGCAGCAGCGGTTCCCAGCCGCGCGTGACGATCGCATCGCCGTTGTCGACCGTTTCGAGCTCGCTCAGCACTGTGCTGACGCCCGTATCGGCCAGCAGCACGAACCCCGTGAGATCGTCATTGGCGCCGTAGCCGAGACCGTCGAGCGTATCGTGTACGCGCGGCCCAAACGTGTGTGAGCCGCCGGCGTAGTTGATCGTGGGCCGGCGAGCAGGGTCTTTCATGGCTTCCCGCAGTTCGTCGAAACCGTATTCGTCGACGACGTTGGGATAGTCTTCGTCGGGCGTGAATTCGATCCACAATTCGTCGTCGGCAACGTCGGGGCAGAAGGGCTGACCCTCCGGCCCCGTTATCCGCCCGCCCGCCGACGGGCAGCCGTCGAGATCCTGCAACATGAGGAAGCTCGTTGCGCCGAGTTCGGGCCAGGCAGACGCCGGGCCGCTGCCAACCGCAGGCACAACGAGCGAGACGTCGACCCGCGGGATGATCCTGAACGTAAGCGGCCAGCCCGAGTGGTGCTGGATGGAGACGTCGCGCGCTCTGACGGGCGAGACCAGCGTCAGTTTCACGGGAAACCTGGGGTCCTTCCGCTTCTCGTCATCGTCTCCGGCGTAGACGACATCCGTAAACCCGATGAGGGAAACAAGGCAAAAGCCGCACAAAAGATTTCTGAATTTGACATATTTCATCAATGCGATTTCCGGGTATCGGGCGAACCGACGATTCTGGCACAACCACTTTTGCGCTGCAGCGGCCGCGGGTTTCATCGGCCGGGCGTCGGCAGGCGCGCATTGTCCGGCGCAAGCGGGCATTTGCGCTATGATGAGCCGAACGCGCTGGGTAGCCGGGCCAAACCGCCAAAGTCACGATCATGAGCGGCTCTGACATGGAAGATCGATGGGAGCGGGTCGAAGAGCTGTTCCACCGCGCGATGGACCTGCCGGCAGACCAGCTCGCCGAGTTCTGCGATCGCGAATGCGGCGACGATAAAGAACTGCGCGAATACCTTTACGAACTCGTTACGACCGAAGTGGTCGACGACGAACGTATTCGCGGAGCGGTATCCGAGCTGTCGACCGAAGTTGCCGACGGCGGGTCGCTGTCCGGCGAACGACTGGGTGCCTACAAGGTCGTGGACCTGATCGGGCGCGGCGGCATGGGCGAGGTGTATCTCGCGTCGCGCGCCGACGGCCAGTTCGAGAAGAACGTCGCCGTCAAGGTTGTCCGCCGCAAGCTCGATCACGAAGAGTTTTTCGGCCATTTCCAGACCGAACTGCAGGTCCTCGCAACCCTGCAGCATCCTTATATTCCCACGCTCATCGATGCCGGCCGGCTGCCCGACGGCCGTCCGTATTTCATGGCGGAGTTCGTTGAGGGAATACGCATCGACGAGTACTGCGACAAGCACGACCTGTCGGTCAACGAGCGCGTTGCACTGTTCGAAAAACTGGGTGATGCCGTGCAGCATGCACACAGCAACCTGGTGCTGCATCTCGACATCAAGCCTGCGAACGTACTGATCGAGGACAACGGCAATCCTCGACTGCTCGACTTCGGCATTACCCGCCTGATGAACGATCCGGAGACCGGTCACAGGGCGTTCACACCCGACTACGCCAGCCCCGAGCAACTGTCCGGCGAAACGCCCAGCGCCGCCAGCGACGTTTATGCGCTCGGTGTGCTGCTGTACCGCCTGCTCGCGGGCCACGAACCGCTGACCGGTTCGATCCGCGCGCCTACGAAAACCCAGCTCGCCCGGCGCAAGCAGCTCAACACGCGCCTGTCGGCCGCTGACCCGGTGCCGGGTCTCGACCGCGATTTGCTGGCGATTCTCCAGAAGGCAATGGCGTATTCGCCCGTGGAGCGCTATCGGACCGTGGAGTCGATGCTGAGAGACCTGGGCCGCTATCGCCGTCACCTGCCGGTGTCGGCGAGGCAGAGAACACCCGCCTACACGTTGAAGAAGTATCTTCGCCGACACGTCGTTGCGCTCTCCGTCGCGGCATCCATCATGGCCATACTGCTTGCGTTCGGACTGCGTGAGATCCAGTTGCGTACCGAAGCGCAGGCTGCGCGCGCCGAGGCGGAAGCCGCATACGCGCAGGCTGAACTGGAAGCGGAAACGCTCCGCGAGGTATCGGGTTTTCTCACCAACCTGTTCAAGGTGTCCAATCCTGGCGAGGCGCGCGGCAATACGGTCACGGCGCGGGAGCTGCTGGACCGCGGCGCCGTTCGCATCGAGAACGAGCTGAGCGAGCAGCCGCTCGTGCGTGCGCGCCTGATGCGTACGATGGGCGACGTCTACAGCAGCCTCGGGCTCTACGACGATGCGACGCGTCTGGACGAAGCGGCGCTGGGCGTTCGTCTCCAGAACCTTGGTGCGGATCATCCCGACGTTGCAGAGACACTGACTGCGCTTGGCGCAATCTATCGCCACCAGGCGCGCTATGCGGAGTCCGAAACCGCCCATCGCCGCGCACTGGAGATCCGCGAGCAATCGTTCGGCCCGAGCCACCCTTCGGTGGCCGAGAGCCTGAACGGACTGGCACAGGCACGCTGGTACCTGGGTCGTCCCGAACTCGCTGAAGAGCACTACCGACGCGCGCTGGAAATACGCGAGGCGGCGTTCGGTTCGGATTCGCTCGAAGCTGCCAACAGCCTCGTGCATCTGGGGTGGTTGCTCGAGCGCGAGGAGCGCTTCGAAGAAGCTCATGACCTGCTGTCGCGCGGACTCGAGATACGCGAGGAGGTATTGGGCGGCGATCATTTCCTGATCGCCGAGAACCTGGACCTGCTGGCGCAAATCAACGTGACCTGGCAGCGCTACGAGGAGGCCGAGGAGCAGCTGCTTCGCGCCGTGTCGATACGCCGTCAGGTGCTGGAAGCCAACCATCCCGATATTGGCATGAGTCTGTTGTCGATCGGCCGCCTGTACCGGATTCAGCGGCGCGACGAAGAAGCGCTCGCCAGTCTCCGCAATGCCGAACGACACTTTATCGACACCCTGGGCGGCGACCACTATCAAGTGGCTGCCGTACTCGAAGACCTTGGGCTCGTGCTCGCGGGTATGGGGCGCTGGGCCGAGGCCGAGACGGCTTATCGCCGGCAGCTTGCGATTCTCGAAACCACGCTGTCGCCCGAGCACATGCTCGTGGGGGCGGCGCTGAACAATCTCGGCTGGGTATTGAGCGACGGCCTTGCGCGCTATGCTGACGGCGAAGCCGTTTTGCGTCGTGCCGTCGATACGTTTACCCGGCAGGCGGATCCCGACGATTACTGGAACGCCCTGAGCCGCTGGAGCCTGGCGAACAACCTGCGCGACCAGCAGCGTTACGACGATGCCGACGGGTTTTATCGTGAAGCGCGAGCTATTCTCGAGCGCAGCGGCGGTTCCGAAAGGGCAGGCAATCCCAGCCTCGACGAGTTGCTGAGCGACTACGCCGCGATGTTGCGTGCGGCCGGCCGAGACGCCCAGGCCAATGCCCTGTAGAGAGCCCCCGCAGCCGTTCATGCGGATTGGGCGTGTTTCCTCAGGCTGACGACGTTGCCGCTCAGCTCGGCCTGTTGGGCCTGCGCCGCCACATGCGCATTCATGCTGCGAATGAATTTGCGGACGTCGTCGACGGTCATCGTGTGATCTTCGGTGACGTCGATGGTTTCGTCGCCCGTAAACGTCAGGGTTTCGTATTCCGGCTCCTGCCTTTCGGTGCCGCCAAGGCTGGCCTGGTTGTAGTCGAAGTAGTTCATAACGCGGTTCCTTGAGAGCATGCGGGTGGCTCAAAGCTCGCCGGACGCTCGAGAATTTTGGTGAGTTACTGTCTACTTCGGATTTGCCGCAAAAATTCCCTCAAAAAAAACCAACGTTAGATTTTTTTCAGCTTTATCAGTGATTTAATGGCCATTCCCCTGCTCGCGATCGGAGAGTTCGTGAGCGAGCAGCGCCTTCAGGAGGCGCAGTTCCCGGTGCAGGGTTGCCTCCGAGATGTCGAGTGCAAGGGCGGTTTCGGCATAGGTTGCGCCGCAGAAATAGTAGATCTCGGCGATCCGCACTTTTCGCGGATCTCTGTTTTCGAGCCGTTTCAGCACGGATTCCAGCGCGAGGACGTCCGTCGACGGGCCGCCCGGGCCTGCAACGTCGACGTCGTCGACCGCCTCGTGCCTTACGCCGCCGCCGCGTTTCTGGCTGTGTTTTGCGCGCGCGTGATCGACGAGTATCTGCCGCATGACGTTGGCGACGATACCAATGAAGTGGCCGCGGTCTTCGAGTTCGGTTTTGACTTTGCCGATGCGAAGGAACGCTTCGTTGACCAGCGCGGTTGCCTGCAAGGTATGGTGTTCGGGCTGGCCGCGCATGTAGCTTCTGGCCACGCGGTGCAGTTCGTCGTACACGGCCGGAATGATGTCCTCCAGCAGCTCGGCGTCGCCACTGCGCCATTCGTTGAGCATGCGTGTAATCTGAGGTTCGCGGGCCACAGCCGTTCCCCGTCCGCTATCCTGGTCAGGCCGAACGTTCATTATAGACGGCATCCGGGTGCCGCTGCCCGGCGCCCCGGGCCCGCTACCGAGCCTGGTCTTTCTATTCCTGTGGCGTTTTCATCTCGATGATGACTTTGCCGCGTGCGCGCTGCGTTTCCAGGTACCGCAGTGCTTCAGCCGTATCGCTCAGCGGATAACGCCGATCGATCCGCGACCTGAGCTGGCCGTCGGCCATCAGGCCGGCGAGGAACTCGAGGTCGTCGCCTTCGAGTTCAGCCAGCATCATGCCGATTTCTTCGTCAACGAAAGGCGCCAGCATTGCCGCCTTCAACGGCTGCCAGAACGGTGCGAGCCAGTTGCCCTTCGGACCGCCGACGATCACCATGCGTCCTCCGGGTTTGAGCACACGCCGATTGGCGCTCAGCGACTGGTTGCCTACCATATCGACAATCAGATCGTATTCGTTACTGCTGTCCGTATAGTCTTCTTTTTTGTAGTCGAAGACGTGATCGGCGCCCAGTCCAAGCACCATGTCCACGTTACGCGTGCTGCACACGCCATGCACTTCTGCACCGAGCACGTCGGCGATCTGCACGGCATAGGTTCCGACGCCGCCCGATGCCCCGTTGATGAGTACCTTTTCGCCAGCCTGCAAACGGCCGTGGTCGCGTAGGGCCTGCAGCGCGGTAATGGCGGCGATGGGGATGGCGGCGGCCTGCTCGAAGCTCACGTTGTCGGGTTTGGCGGCAATCGCGCGGTCCTCGGGCATGACGACGTACTCGGCGAAAGCACCGGCGCGCCCGCCGAATACGGCGTCGCCGACCGCAAACCTGCTGACGTTCGCACCCGTCTCGACGACGATGCCTGCAAAGTCCACACCCATGCGCGGGTCGTCCGGGCGGCCAATCCCCATCCCCAGGCGCATGACGTAAGGCGACCCGCGCATGTAGTGGTAGTCCAGCGGATTGACAGCGGCGGCTTCCAGCTTGACCACGACGTCGTTGGGCCCCGGTTCGGGTTTCTCGACGTCGAGGTACTCGAGCGCTTCCGGCCCGCCGTAGCAGCGCGAGACCACGGCTTTCATGGTCTCCGCATGCGCCGCGACGCCCGGCGGCGGCGTGCAGCCGGGTGAATGGCTGATCGTGATTGCGAGAGCGAGTACCAGTATCCCAACGACCGCCAGCAACCCGTTGATGATCTTGTAGCGCAGTTTCATTGGTCATCCCTTGCCTGTCGAACGCAGACGAGGATCCTAGCGTGCTCTGTGGGCCGGGAGGTCATCCGGGAGGCGGATTCCATACTCCGCCTGCAGGTGGATATCGGCCCGATTCAGCCCTGCCGTTCCGATAGCCGCTCGCCCAGCTCTTCCACCACGGCGGCAAACTCGAGTACGTCCTCGTCCCGGGTGCGCCAGTTGGAGAACGCCGGGCGGAACACCGTGCGGCCACCCAGTTTCGACGTGCCCACCAGGAAGCGGCCGTCGGCAATGACGGCCTCACCGAGGCGGCGGTTCAGGTCGTCGAGGGTGTTGTCGTCCAAGCCGTTCGGGTTGTAGCGGAATGCAACGATGTTGAGGCGCGGGTCGTTCATGAGTTCGAGCACGGCGGACTCTTTGACCCGCGCCGCAAAACACTGTGCTATGTCGAGGCAGTGCTCGACGATCTGCCGTTGGCCCTCGCGGCCGTAGGCTTTGAGTGTCGCCCAGGTGGCGAAGCTGCGCCCGCGCCGCGAGCTTTCCGGGCCAATGGCACCCGGTGTCGGGTGCGGGTCGTCTTCCGACGGCAGATAGTCGGCCGAGTAGCGAAAGGCCTTTGCCATGAGCGCATGATCGCGCGTAAACGCATAGCCCGTGTCATACGGAACGTTGAGCCACTTGTGGCCGTCGACCGTCGCCGAGTCGGCGCGCTCGACGCCCGGCGCAAGGTCGGCCGTGCGCGGCGAGATGCGCGCGAACAAACCGAATGCGCCGTCGACGTGCACCCAGCAGTTGTGCTCGCGGGCAATATCGATCATTTCCTCCACGGGATCGAATTCTCCCCCGTTCACTTCGCCGGCATTGACGACGACGACAGCCGGCTGGCCGTCGAGTGCTTCGAGCGCGCGGCGATAGGCATCCAGGTCCAGGCGGCCGAACGCATCGGCCGAGAACTGCCGCACGTTAGCGCGGCCGATACCCTGCAGTGCCAGCACTCGCAAGGTGCTGGCATGCACGAAGCCGGAAGTGAAAACGGGCATTTGCGGCAGCCCGACGAGGCCCGTTTCCGATACGTCGACGCCGTGCTGTTCTCCCCACCACTGGCGCGCCGCGGCGAGACAGACGAAGTTGGACATCGTGGCGCCCGTCACCATGACGCCCGCCCAGCCCGCCGGCAAACCGAACAGTTCCTTCAACCAGTCGAGTGCCTGCAGCTCCATGTGCACGCCTGCGGGTGACAGGACCCACGTGTAGGTTACGGCGTCGTGTGCCGTTGCGATCAGGTCTGCAATGTGCGCCGCCGGCGTGCTGCCGCCAATGACAAAATGGAAGCACTTCGGTCCCGACGTGTTACCGCCCGCCTGCTCGCAGAGTTCGAGGAGTTTCTCGAGCGTCTCCCGCGCACCGCTGCCCGAGTCGGGTAGCGATTCGCCCAGGCCGGCCAGCACGGCTTCCGAGCCCGGCGGCAGCGCAATGCGTTCGTCGGTCGTGCGGACAATGTCGATGATCGAAGTGCCAAGCTCGTCGAGCAGGCTCTGCATCTCGGGACGCATGTTGGGAACGGTGTTCATGGCGGCAGTCGATTGACGGGGGTGAGCCACCTTATCGCAAAACTGTGTGCCCGGGCATCCCCGGTTCCGGGGGCAGACGGACCGTCGTCAGGCAGGCCCCGACAGGCTTGCCGATCGCTCGATAGACCGGCGGATATCGGACCGGTGATGCCGGCCCCCCTTTTGCGCGGGATCTTGTCGCCGCCCGATTCGATGACGACGAGATCGAGGCCCTCGAACTTCGAACGCAGTCCCGCGAGGTCAGTTGGCGAACGTAGTTCTGGCGCGTTCCGACGGCCCGGACGATCCGGACAGTTCTCGAACGCGGCTACTGAACGCGCAGAGCACCCGGGCCTTCGCTCGGTCGCTCCCACGCTACGCTGCGTACGACACTTGCCGGAGAGAAAGACCATACCGTCGCGGTCAGCGAGTCGACGTGGTTAGGAAGCAGCAGTTCGCCATCGTAACGACCGGCCGACACCGGCGCCCGCAGAAGGCAGCGATCGTAGTCGACACCCGCCGGCGTGCTTCGGCAGACGGTCAGATAGGCCTTGGCCGGCGCCGAGTCGTTCAGCAGCACCGTAACCGGTAGTGTTGTGGTACTGGCAAAGTCGAAGCCAACGGGAACATCGATGGCCGCGGCGCCGGTCGGGGCAGGTGTGGCGGGCGGCGCTGCCGTATCCGGCGGCGACGAGACGATGCCGTCGCTGCCGGCGTCGCCGCTGCCGCCCCCTCCACACGCGATCATGAGCAATGACAGAAACACTGCGACTGTGATTTGTTTGAGCATGGGTATTTGCCTCCGTCCGTTACGGTTGCTGCGATCCGAATACTCGTTCGGAATTCGCGAGTTCGCTGAGATACCAGTTGCCGTCCGTTTTGCCTGCGCTTTCGACAAATGGCTGAAAGCGCGGATAGGCATCCGTAATGTCGATGTATTCGAGCGGGTACTTCCACTCGTCGGCGATGTGCAGCGCCCAAGGCATCCCCGTTTCGGAGCGGAAGAACTGCTGCTGTTCCTCATCGGAGCGGTCGTCGCCAAGCCCAAGATAGGCGTACTCGAAAGCAGCTGTCGGCTGCTGACCCGGCAAGTGGATCTCGAGTCCGCGGCCTGGGGGCGATGCGAACAGATAGCCGTGTTCATATCCCGGCGTTGCGAACAGGAACGGGTCGTACGGTGCGCTCGGGAAAGCGGCGCGGGGCACGCCGCCCGCAAATTGCAGGCGCAGGTTGAAAGACATCTGAACCGCAGATTCACAACCGGGTTCGGTTCGGTGGAACCTGCAGCCTTCGCCGCGGGAGACGTAGTCCCAGGCATCCTCGGCGATGATCAGGATAGCGTCGCCCTGGGTGGACTCCAGGGGTGATTCCGATTGCAGTCTGTCGTTGATCCGGTACTCGATCGACGACGCCTGCAGTGTACCTGCATGGACGCCGGGCAGCCGGATGGCAAAACCGTTGTGGTAGTCGCCGCCGACTGCGACGATTTCGCCGTCGATCTCGACACCAATGACGCGCTCCTCTCTCATGAGTTCGCGCATGCGTACATGGACGACGAGGTCGTTCATGTCGTAGTCGCCCGTCAGCGGCCAGTTGTCCTCGTAGGCGAGTGTCGAGAAACTGTTGGCTGACGGATAGATGGTCTCCGTCACTCCAGTGGCGGTAACCCGCAGTTCGTAGTCTTCGACTTCTCCGTCCCCCACACCGCCAGTTGGGCCGATGTCCACGGTGCTGGAGAGTCGGAAGCGCGCCCAGGTGGCGCCGGGCCGGGCCCAGACGGGCGTCGTGATCGTCAGGTTGTTTTCGCCTGCGGAGACGAACCGACCCGCAATCACACGCTCGTCGCTGCCGAAGCTGCCGTCCTGATTCCAGTCGATCCAGGCGTTGAGGTAGGCATCGGACGAGGCCGTGGCAACGACAATCGCGGGCTCGCCAAGCTCGAAGCCGGTGACGAACTGCACGCCGTCCTCGTCGTCGTTGCGGTCGGCTTCATCGTCCGAAAGCGGCAGCAGAAAAGCATCGCTTTCGCCGTCGACGCTGTTGCCGAGAAAGACCGTCGAGCCAAGCAGGTCGTGGCGAGCACCGTTGTCGGCGAAGGTTGTGCCGTAACTTGCAGGGGCATCGCCGAAGTCGATGTTGGTATCCGCTTCGTCGATGATCGGCGCCAGCGCACAGCGCGCGCCGTCGTTGTTGCTCGACGACGGCCCGTAGGCGTAGAACTCGGCGACGGGTTCCGGCTGCGACGGGTCGATGCGGAATACGAAACCGTCGCTATTGCGGCTGATGTAGAGAAAGCCGTCGACATCGAAATAGGCGGCGCCGAAGGTGCCCGATTCGCCGACGTTCGACAACTGGCGGGCGCTTCCCGCTTCGACATTGATTTCGTGCAAATTGCCGTTACGGTCGACGGCGTAAGCAAAGCCGTTGTCGGGATGGAACGCCATGTCGAATATCGTGAGGTTCAGCGATCCGCCGTCGATGACGCGGACGGCCCTGAGCGGCAACCCGGCCGGCGGATCGAGATCGATGGCATAAAGGCCGTACGCGCTGCCCGATCGGTACAGGTAATAGGTGTTGCGTTCGACGGCAATGTCACCCACGTAAAAGCTCGTTCCCGGGAGGTTGTCGACGCTCAACGGGCTAGCCTGGTAGTTGGAGTCGATGCGGACCGGCGCGGCGAATTCGTAGCCCCAGCCGTACAGGTAGTCGTCGTGAAAATTGAACGCGAGCGCGTTGATCTTGTTGTCGGTCCCGAGGTCGGACGACAACTCGGCGTAGTAGCCGGTTGCGAGATTGACGCCGTACAGCGTGGCAATCGTCTGTTGTACCAGGAACGCCTTGGACGGACAGGTCTCGAAGGGACCGCTGTCTGCGCGGGTTGGCGAGGCAATGAGCGGCAGCAGAATGGCCAAAAAGGCCATCCGGCTGACCGCGGGAAAGGGGCGCAGAAACAGGTTGCTGAAAGGACGTTGCATGGGCTGAGCACTCCGTGAGTCGCTCGAGTAGCGACTATCAATTTTTTCAATTAGAGCGTCAGGGTAGGTGTATCGAGCTTAAAAAACCGTGATTTCGTTCTCAGTTATCAGTATTTCACTATTAAATTGATAAATTTGCGATTCAGCGAATCGAGCGCCAAGACTCTGCCGGCGAGATCGGATAGAAACAGGGGGTTGCGGCAGGCGAATAGCCGCTCCGCTTTCGGGCTCGTACCCAAGCCTGGGTCAGGACATTGCCTCGGTCCGGTGCTCGTTCGGACTCAATCCCCGTATTCGCTTGAACGCGGTGCTGAAGGCATAAGGCGTTGCGTAGCCCACCTTGGCGGCAACGCTGCCCACCGTTTCATTGGGTTGACACAGGAGGTCGGCGGCGAGCGCCATGCGCCAGTTCTTGAGAAAGGTCATTGGCGGCTCGCCGACGAGATCGCCGAAGCGGCGCGCAAGCGCCGCCCGCGAAGCACCGGCCGCAGTTGCCAGCGTGTCCATGGTCCAGGCGCGCGCGGGGTCGTCGTGGATCAGGCGCAGGGCACGTTCGACCACGCGGTCGCCCTGAAACCGCCACCACTCGGGCCGATTGGCATCCTGCTGCGAGAACCAGGCTTTGAGAACCGCCGTGACGAGCAGGTCCAGCAGACGGTCGAGGACCGCTGCCTGTCCCGGTTCGTCTTTGGTCACTTCGTCGCACAGCAGGTCCACGAGCGGAGACTCCCAATCGGCTCGTGACAGCGACAACACGGGCGGCAGCGACCGCAGCAGGCGATCGCTAATGTCGCTGAGGTGTTCGTAGGCGCCCACGATAAACACCGTGGGTCCGCGCGCGTCGTTGCCCCAGGTGCGCGTGTCGTGGGTCATCGACTCCAGGACCGAATTGCCGTCCGCGTCCCGGCAGTCCTGTCCGGGGTGGATGAACACCGTTGGCGGTGTCGTCGGCGAATCGGCGACCGTGTAGTGATCCGGTGCGCGAGTGACGGCAATGTCGCCCGGTCCGATGCAAATGGGCTCGCCGTTGTCACGCGTTACCCACAATTCGCCTTCGACCCCGGCAATCAGCGTCAGGGGCGATTCGGCGAGAATTCTCAAGGACCACGGGGAACGCATGACGGCGCGCAGCGCAAACGCGCCTCGCGCCCGCGGCGCATCCAGCAGTCCTCCCAGATTGTCCATCGGAGCATTCTAGACGAACTCGTATGGATTTGATCCGAATGAGAATGGTCACCCGGGGTCGCGCCTCTTACCGTAATGCCTGTCGATTCCGGTCCCAGGACCACAGCAAACAGGAGACAGGCATGACCACTACCCAACAGGCAAATACCGAACGCGGCGCAACGGGCCGAACGACGCTCGTGATCGGCGGCAGCGGCAAGACGGGCCGCCGGATCGTTCAAAAGCTGGAAGCCCGGGGCGTACCGACCCGCGCCGTGTCCCGTTCGACCCGGCCCTCGTTCGACTGGAACGATCCGGCAACGTGGGACGCGGCGCTCGAAGGCGTGAAAGCCGCCTACATTAGTTACTCACCGGATCTCGCGGTGCCCGGTGCCACGGATGCGATCAGCGAGTTCGTGAACCGGGCCGTGGCGCACGGTGTCGAGCGGCTCGTCCTCCTGTCGGGGCGAGGTGAAGAAGAAGCGCAAGCCTGCGAGCGTATCGTGCAGGCCTCCAACATCGAGTGGACGGTCGTGCGCGCAAGCTGGTTCATGCAGAACTTCTCCGAAGGTGAATTTCTCGACATGGTGCTGAGCGGAGCGATAACCCTGCCCGCCGCCGACGTCCCCGAACCCTTCATCGACGCGAACGACATTGCCGACGTTGCGGTTGCAGCGCTGACCGAGGAGGGCCACGAATACGAAATCTACGAGGTTACGGGGCCGAGGCTAATGACCTTCACCGAACTGGCCGGCGAGATCTCGAAAGCCGCCGGTCGCGACGTGCGGTTCGTGCGTATTCCCAAAGACGCATTTGCAGGTGCCATTGCAGAATCCGGTGTACCGGGTGAGGTCGCCTGGCTGTTGAACTATCTCTTCGAAACCGTACTCGATGGCCGCAACGCTTACCTGGGCGACGGTGTGCAGCGCGCGCTGGGCCGGGAGCCTGCCGACTTCGCCGACTTCGCGCGCCGCATTGCTGCCAGGGGTACGTGGCATGCCGGCGGGCAGGAGAGTGCAGCATGACCGTCGTCATGACGGCCGCAGCCGTCAGCGCCCTGTTGGGCGCTGCGGTGGTCGGCGGCATCTTCTTTGCGTTCTCGAATTTTGTCATGAAGGCGCTGCATCGTTTGCCCGCCGGCGAGAGCATTGCCGCGATGCAGTCGATCAACGTTGTCGTTCTGAACCGCGGGTTCCTGGGTGTGTTTGCCGGCACGGCGGCACTCTGCCTGCTGCTGGCCGGGTTTGCGGTGACCCGCTGGCAGGACCCCGCGTCACCCTGGCTGCTGGGTGGCGCCGTCGCCTACGTCGCGGGTACCTGGCTCCTGACGATTGCGGGTAACGTACCGCTGAACGAACGACTCGCGAAGCTCGGGCGTGACGAACCCGAGTCTGCCGTTTTCTGGGAACACTACGTTGACCGATGGACCCGACTGAACTCGCTGCGCGCGCTGGCTGCCGTCAGTGCGGCACTACTCATTATCACAGGACTCGTGCTGTGAACGATTCGTCGGCAACAACGCACGGAACGGACAGCAAGACAAGACGGCCCTGCAAATGTCCGGCCACGGCGTCAGCCTGATGCAAAAAGGGACTCAAGAGCAACAGCCGGTTAGCGGTAAACTGCGCTAGACCGGCAGCAATACAAAAACCAACGAACGTACCGGCCCGGTATCAGGAGATTTACAGAGTGCGAATCCCACTGCTTGCGGTCACGGTGACCGCCTTTGTCTTTGCCTGCGGCGTTACCGCGGCACAAACCGCCACATCGGTCAAAGTCGACGTGCGCGATGCGGACGTCGATATGTTCTCACGGGATGTCTCCTTCGACGAATCCATCCCGACGCCGGCCGACTTCCTGGGTTTTCAGCTGGGGCACGAACCCGTTCGCCATCATCAGCTCGTTGACTACATCCGGTACGTAGCCGACCTCAGCGACCGCCTGACCGTGGAGACGATCGGCTATTCGCATGAGCGGCGTCCGATTCTGTTCGTGGTCGCCACGTCACCGGAGAATCACGCACGCATCGACGAGATCCGTGCGCAACACGTCGCGTTGACCGAACCCGGTAGCGGACAGGAGGTCGGCAATGACATGCCGGTCGTGACGTGGCTCAACTACGGCGTGCACGGCGCCGAGGCCAGCGGCATGGATGCGTCACTGCCGTTTGTCTACCATCTCGCGGCGGCACAGGGAGGAGCGATCGATCGAGTCCTCGAGGACTCGGTGATCCTCGTGACAGCCGTGTTCAACCCCGACGGCCACGCCAAGCGCATCGCCTGGGAGGACGCCTACGGCGGCAAGCGCCGCATCTCGGACCCGGCACACATGGAGCACATATCCGACTGGCGTTTTGCGCGTACGAACCACTACTTCTTCGATCTGAACCGCCAGTGGCTGTTGCTCACGCAACCCGAGCCACGCGCCTGGATGCAGAAGTGGCACGAGTGGCGCCCGAACCTGACCGTGGACTACCACGAGATGGGCTCGGACAACACGTACTACTTTCATCCGGGCGTCGCGACGCGCACGAACCCGCTCGCGCCGGAGCGGGCTGAGGAGTTGATGGCCGAGGTCGTGCGGACTTCAGAAAACTTCCTGGACAGCGAGGGCCGCCTGTACTACCAGGGCGAAGGCTTCGACAACTTCTACGTTGGCAAGGGTTCGACCTTTCCCCTGGTCAACGGCGGCGTTGGCATTCTTTACGAAGCGTCGTCGACACGGGGCCGCGAAATCGAAACGCGAAACGGCCTCAGGACGTATCGCGAAAATATCCGCAAGCAGTACCGGACGAGCGTCGCGAGCATCGAGGGTGCCGCCAACCTGAGGCAGCCGTTCCTCGAGTACCAGCTGGATTTCTATGCCAGCGCTCTCGATGAGGCGAACGACAGTTCGACCAGGGCGTGGGTTTTTTCGGCGCCGGGAGACCCGGCGCGCATGCACCTGTTTGCGGACCTGCTGAACAATCATCGCATCCGCACGCATCGCCTGACACGTGATGTTGAAGCGGGCGGCAAGCGCTTTGGTGCTGCGGACTCGCTGATCGTGCCGGTATCGCAACCGCAATACCGACTGATCCGAAGTGTCTTCGAGACCCTGACGGAGTTCGAGGATGAGACGTTCTACGACGTCTCGACCTGGACGCTGCCGCCTGCGTTCGGGCTGGACTACGCGGCGCTCTCCGGACGGGTATTCCGCGACAATCTGGTGGGGAGCGAGTACGCGCCAGCCATGCCGGTTGCAGAGGCGCCCGATGAATCGACGTACGCGTATGTCTTCGAGTGGGGGCCGTATCATTCGCCTCGCGCGCTGCAGAGGATCCTCGAAAGCGAGATGCTCGCTCGCGTCGCGACCCGGCCAATTAACGTGGCCACGACCAATGGAGATCGCAGCTTGCCGATGGGCAGCATTATCGTGCCGCTCGATCGGCAGGAGCGGCGCCCGAGCGATATCCACGAACTCATGCGAACGATTGCGGCTGAGGATGGCGTCGAGGTACATGCACTGACGTCCGGTCGCAGCACGACCGGGTCAGTCGATGTGAATGTCGGCGGGCCGGCAGCGAGACCTGTAAAGCCGGTTCATGCGCTCCTGGTCATCGGCGACGGGGTCAATCTCTATGACGCGGGTGAGATCTGGCACCTGACGGACTTTCGCATGAACATGCCCGTGACCTTGCGCCCGCGCGACAAGCTTGGCGACATCGACTGGGATCGTTATACGCACATCGTTTTCCCGTCCGGCGAGTACGAGGAATTCGAGCCGGAATGGGCGGACCGCATGCGGACCTGGGTGGCCGAAGGGGGCACATTGATCGGCATGCGTGACGCCGTTTCGTGGCTGCGCAACAACACCATCGACTGGATCGATCCGGAAGATCTGGAGGCTGTCGAGGCCGCCAAAGCCGAGGCGCAGAAGACAAAAGAAGAAGAGCAGGCCGAGGCAGAGGAAACCGAACGCCTACCGTACGCTGACAAGGCGGACCACGAAGCCGAGAACATCATTGGCGGCGCGATATTCGCTGCCGATCTCGATAACTCGCATCCCTTGGGATTCGGTTATTCGAACAAGGCGATTTTCCTGCACAAGAACGTCGAGGATCCGATGGAGGCGACGGAGAATCCGTTCGCGACGGTTATTGCGTATACGGACGATCCCGTGTATTCGGGCTACGTCTCGGATGAAAACCGCGACAATCTGGCGGGCACGCCTGCGCTGATAGCGGAACGCTCAGGCGAAGGCAGCGTGATCCTGTTCGCCGACAATCCAAACTTCCGCGGCTACTGGTATGGCACGAACAAGCTGTTTCTGAATGCGTTATTCTTTTCGAAGGTGTTTGATGCGCCCGAAGATCACTAGCTGAGCTAAATAGCGGTCAGGGACGGAATCGAACCTCTCACACGCGGATCTTTTAGTAAGAGTCGTGCATTCGGAGGCGCGCCGCCCGATGCTAGCCGGTATCGACAATCCGCACCCGGGCGTTGCGTTGATCGAACGTCAGGACAAAACGGCTGAGTATCGGAGCCCCGACGATGATGTGCTCGAAACCGTCGCCCACGAATACCCGCGGCGCTTCGATGCGCTGCCCGGCAAGTGTCAGAGCGCCGTCGAGCATACCCATCGAAATCTCGAATTCGCCGGCAACGGACGCGGCGCGGCCAACCACCACGGGTGGCGAGCGGAACTCAAGATCTGCCGCCAGCGTTGACGATACGGTGACGTCCGGCATGGCACCCGTGTCGAGAAAAGCCTTGCCGGCAACGCTGCCCAGTCGTACTTCAATGGCAGGTACGGGAGAGCTGGCGTCGGCCGCAACGACGCTGCCGCCGTCCGGCTGGGGTAGCGAACCTTGTGCGAGAACCAGTGTGCGACGCGGGTAGTCCAGGGTCAGCAGGTACTGTTCGAAAAGGCCAATACCGAGGATGCCGTGGATCGTGCCGCGGGCGGTCACGGCTTGTTCGCTGTTGTACTCGCGGCTGTAGACGGTCAGATCGTGGAACGACAGCCCGCCGAGTTCGAGCAGCGCGAGCTGGTATTGACCGAGTTCCATTCCCTCACGGCCGGACGTATCGTCGCCGGTCACCCGTCCGGATGCCTCGAGTTCCAGTGCGGATGCCAGCTGCTCGTCGACACGACCGTCCCCCTGAGCGCCGGTGTCGAGCTGGAACGAGTAGGGTCCCGACCCGTTGACCTGGACGTTGTCGACGATGATCTGCCCGCCCTCGAGCCTGAACGGAATTTCCACCGCCGCCTGCAGCTGCGGTTCGTTGACGCTCCGGCTCGGGTCCGTGTGATCGGTGGCCACGCAGGCGCCGGGCGCCGCGGTCGCCAGCACACACAGGAACGCCCCGCGGCGCAGGGTTCGACAGTTGATGGTCGTCATGGCGTGGATCCTCGCGAGTTTGGTTCGGCTCAGCGTAGAGCGTTCGCGAGCGGACCGGCACGCCTGCCATGTCAGCTTTGGGTAAGATCTGTGTAAGACCGGGGCGCGGAGCCGAACGACGGTGCGCTCGATCTACCCCGACAGTGGTTGATGCTGGAGAAATGTCATGTGGCCATTGCGCACAACGTCGATCCGATTCGGCGCCTTCGAGCTGAATGCGGACCAGGGCCGCCTTTCGAGAAACGGCGAAACCCTCCCCGTTCGCGGCTTGCCGATCCAGATACTGTGCATGCTCGTCGAAGCCGACGGTCGAGTCGTGACCCGGGCGCGGTTCAAGGAGTTGCTGTGGCCCGGGTCGGGCCGGATCGATACGGAACGCCGGCTCAACACGGCAGTGCGCGCGCTACGTGAGACCCTGGACGAATCGGCGGAATCGCCTCGCTACATAGAAACCGTGCGCGGCGCCGGCTACCGCTGGTGCTACTCGCCGCCGCGGTTCGAATGGCCACGCATGGTTGCTGCCGCAGCGATTGCCATTCTGTCGGTGTCGTGGCTGGCGTTGCCTTACGCGCTGCAAAAGGCGGGTTTGAGTACATCCCCCCCACGCAAAGAGTCCGTTCGACTGGTAGTGGAGCCCGGTCAGGATACGGAGCTACTGAGCAGGGAGCTTGCGCGCATACTCAATCAGTCGATCGAGTCCGGCGAGGACGTCGAGTTCAGGACTCGCGTCCGGATTGCCGGCGAAGATACAACTCGTTAGACCGGAAAAACCGCGAGTGAACTGACGCCAAAGGGTAGCGATCGTTGTAGGTTTTATATTGATAATTATCTATATAGAGGATAGTCTATTTAGATGAACGAACTCGACCTTACCTTCTCGGCGTTGGCGGACCCCACTCGCCGCGGCATTCTGGCGCGGCTGGCCGACGGTGAGGCAACCGTCTCCGAACTCGTGGAGCAGTTCAACGTCACCCAACCCACCATTTCCTCACACCTCAAAGTGCTGGAGACAGCCGGACTCATTTCGAGAACGCGCGTTGCACAAACGCGACCATGCCGTTTGGCGCCCGGTGCATTCATCGAGGTGGGCCGCTGGCTGGAGCAGTATCGGCATGTCTGGGAATCGAACTATGCGCGGCTCGACTCGGTGCTCGACGGGCTGAAGCACGAAGCATCGTCGTGACCGCCCTCCGCATGACTCAGCCTTCGGCCAGGGAGGTGCTGATCGAGCGTTCCTTTGCCGCGCCGCTGCCGCTCGTCTGGCGGGCTCATACCGAACCTGCGCTGGTTCAGCGGTGGATGATCGGACCGCCTGGCCACAGCATGCCCGTGTGCGAACTCGACGTTCGGGAGGGAGGGCATTATCGATACGTCTGGCAGATGCCCGAAGGAGTGATGACGGCGTCGGGCACGTTCGTCGAGGTCGTCGTGCGCGAGAAGCTGGTATTTACGCAGATCTTCGAAGCGTGGCCAGAAGACGAAACGCTCATTACGACCCGCTTTAACGCACAGGGTGGCAACACGCTGGTATCCGTCCTGATCGCCTACGAGAGCGAGCGGGCTCGGGACGCAGTGCTTGCAACAGGCATGGCGCAGGGTATGGAGATGAGCTATTCGCGGCTTGACCGCCAGCTGGAGAGTACGGTTTGACGCGGGACGAGGCGATCGGGGCACTCAGAAAACTGGGCAGCAAGGCCGGCCGCGAGAGCATGCTGCGCTATGGTATCCCCAATGAACGCGCTTTTGGCGTCGCCATGCGCGAGATGAAACGGGTCGCCAAAGACATTGGTACCCATCGCGAGCTTGCGCTGGAGCTGTGGGATAGCGGCTGGTACGAAGCGCGCACCGTTGCGGTTTTCATCGACGATGCGTCGAGAGTGACGAAGTCGCAGATGGATACCTGGGCGGGGGATTTCGACAGCTGGGCTATTTGCGATACGGCCTGCTTTCACCTGTTCGACAAAACGCCTCATGCCTGGGGCAAAGTCGGGCAATGGGCGAAGTCCCGTCGCGAGTATGTTCGCCGCGCGGCGTTCGCCTTGATCTGGTCGCTTGCCGTTCACGACAAGGCGGCATCCAATCGCGCGTTTACCGATGCGTTGAAGATCATCGAGGCCAACGCGCGCGATGCTCGCCCTCTGGTCAAGAAAGGTATCGACATGGCGCTGCGAGCTACCGGCAAACGCAATCTGGTATTGAACAAAGCCGCAATTCGCACAGCGAGGCGTCTGGCTGAGTCGGACGATGCCGCCCCTGCCTGGATAGGCCGGCACTCTTTGCGGGAACTCGAAAGCGACAAGCTTCGGGCGCGCCTGAAATAGGGGTTCGTTATGTTCTCAAGAATCGCGTTCACGATGTATCCGGTCACCAATGTCGAACGTGCCCGGTCCTTCTACGAACAGACGCTCAGACTCGAAGCGGGCCTCGCAGGTGGGCAGGGCGACATACACTGGGTGGAATACGATCTGCCGGGCGGTGGTTGCCTGGCGCTGACAAACGCTGGTGGCGAAATGCCCAGCGCTACAGCCGGTGGTACCGTCGCACTCGAAGTCGACGATCTGGATGGATTGATGCGGCGGCTCGAGAACGAAGGTGTCGAGTTCAAGAGCGACGTCATTCGCGGCCCGAACTGCCGAATGGCGGTTTGCCTCGACTCCGAGGGCAATTCACTGCTTCTGCACCAGCTGGACTCAAAATAGTCGGCTTACCGGATGACGTCGCGTCTTTTGGAACCGTCCGGCGCGTAGCCTTGTTCTATTCGCCGGCGGCCGAATCGATCCCGGCCAGCCGTTTCGCGAGGTCCTTCTTGTCGCTCAACGCCATCTGCCGGGCGATCTGGATTCTCTGCGCCTGCGGTGAGCCGGCGCCGTGCATCGATTCCGTGAGATAACCGACCGCGTTGCGCCCCAGCGTCATGTTTTCGATGAGACGCAGGATGCGTACCCTGTCCTCGGTCGACACGTCGCTTCGACCCTTCAGGTATTTTTCCAGCGCCTCTTTGAGTTCGGGGTGCGTCAGGTCTTTCTCCGACGGCAAGGTTGCGACGAGTCCGCCGGCAATGTCCTGGGCGAGGCGGCCGATCTCATAGGTGAAGCGTGTGACGTGCTGCTTGCAGACGTTGGCCAGCATGTCGTCGCTAATGTATGCGCCCGACGCGGTCGCGTAGCCTTCGTGACTCGATGCAATGCCGGTCGAATAGATCGTTTCGTTCAGATGCGTCATCTCGACCGTCTTGTCGCGAATATGCGAGGCCTTTTCGACACCGTTGTAGTCGGCGATCGTGGCTGCCGCACCAATCAGTACGTCGCCCACCCCCGATTTGCAGACGTAGCTGCGGCGGTGATAACACGTGAAGCGTTCGACAAGCATTGCGGCAAACTCGTGCTCGCCGTCCATGAAGATGAGATCCCACGGAATGAACACGTCGTCGAAAATGATCATGGCCTCCTGCCCGGCGTAGTCGGCATTACCCACGTCGATGAGTTTCTCGCCTTCCATGGCACGGGTGTCACAGGACTGCCGGCCGTAGATGTAGGTAATGCCCTCGGCGTCGACGGGAATGGCGCCGACAATGGCATAGTCCTTGTCGGCGTCCGTCAGCCGCATGGTCGGCATGACCAGCAACCAGTGGGAATTCAGACAGCCGGTTTGATGTGCTTTGGCACCGCGGATGTACACACCTTCTTCCGTGCGGCGTACGACGTGTACGAACAGGTCCGGGTCGTCCTGGGCACTGGGTCCCTTGCTGCGGTCACCTTTGACGTCGGTCATTGCGCCGCCGATGACGACTCCTTGCGACTGCGCCGAGCCAACAAAAGCCTTGAAGCGCTCGTGGTAGGAGGTTCCGTGCGCGGCGTCGATCTCGTAGCTCACCGAAAACAGGGAATTCAGCGCATCCATACCGACGCAGCGCTGGAAACAGGTACCCGTGAGCTGACCGAGGCGCCGCTGCATCTTGTTCTGCATCACGAGGTCCTCGGGGCTTTGCGCAATATGCAGAAAGCGGTTGATGACCTCACCCGTGATCGACGATACGGCTGTACCGATCTCGGGGTCCTCGTTGGCAAGATCGTAAGTCCTCGCAACCGCGTTCACCGACGGGCGAATCATTGGGTGATCGACGGGTTCCTCAACCGGTTCGCCGAACAGCCAGACCTTGAGTTCGCGTCCGCGCAGACTCTCTACGTATTCCGCTGAGTTGCTGATTTTCAGCGTGTTTTTCATCGTCCGTACACCATTGTTTATACACTCCGCGGACCCGCCTGAGGCCACGCAACGAAAGAAAGGATATGTTTCGTTATATTGATATATACTTATAACAAATACACAAATATAGATACAGCACAAATACCCGATGCCCTCGAAGTCATCCGCCGCGAGTACTGCACTGTTCCTGCTGTTCCTCGTGTCCTTGTTCAACTACATGGACCGTTTCGTGCTGTCCGTGCTGCTGCCGTCGGTCAAGGCCGACTTCAACTTTTCCGACACTCAGCTCGGTTTCGTGACGACGGCGTTTACGATTTCCTACGTGGCGTTCGGAATCCCGCTGGCGCGTCTCGCCGATCAGCACAGCCGAAAAGCCATCATCTGTTCGGCGCTGGCCTTCTGGAGCGCAATGACGGCCGCGTGTGGTCTGGCGCAGAACTTCATCCAGCTGGCTATCGCCCGTGTACTCGTCGGCGTGGGCGAAGCGGGTGCAACGCCGCCGGCCCATTCGATGATTGCCGACTACTTTCCGCTGTCCAAACGTTCCAAAGCCATTGCGTTCTATTCCATCGGCGCGCCGCTGGGTCTCATGATCGGTTTTTCCCTGGCCGGCTGGCTCGCGGAACAGTACAGCTGGCGCACGGCATTCCTAACCCTCGGCTTGCCGGGCATCCTGCTTGCCGCCCTGCTGATGCTCCGCCTCGTCGAACCTTCGCGGGGCCATTCGGACAGCCAAGAAGCGGCGGCCGAAGCGCGGCAGCAGGTGGGGTTCATCGATTCCCTGAAGACCCTGCTGTCGAACCGAGCCTATCGTCACTTCTGTTTTGCAACCGGGCTGTACACGGTCGTTTATCTCGGTGTCGTCGGCTGGCTGCCGTCATACTTCGTGCGCTCGTTCGACATCGGTATTGCGGAAGTGGGTCTCTGGCTCGCCGTTGCGCTTGGCGTTCCCCAAATCATCGGCATGCTCAGCTCAGGGGCGCTGACCGATCGTCTCGTCGTTCGCGACGTGCGCTGGTACGGCTGGATTCCGGCGCTGGCGATGGCGTTGTCTTCGCCGTTGTTCATCGTCGTATTCCTGGCCGATAGTGTGCTGCTCTCCAGCGCTGCGCTGTTTCCGGCGTTTCTGATCGGCATCTTCCAGGGGCCGGCGAGCCTTGCGGCCGTGCAAGGTATTGCGCATGTGCGCATGCGTGCCATGGCCGTGGCCATGTTTTTCCTCATCACCAACCTCGTGGGTGGCACGGTAGGCCCGCTTCTGACCGGGCTTCTGAGTGACCTGATGGCCGCCAGTTTCGGCAGCGAATCGTTGCGCTATTCGTTGCTCGTGACGTCGGTGTTGTTCGGCTTCTGGGCAGCACTGCACTACGCACTGGGCGCGCGGACGCTGGCGACGGACATTCGCCACACCGTGAACGGAGCCGAACACTCATGACAATTGTCAGGCGCGGCTACCTGAACATTGGCGATTCCGGATCGCCGTGCCGGGTACATTATTACTCCTGCGGGCAAGGTCCCGCCGTGATCATGCTGCACCCCTCTCCGGCGTCGGGTGCGGTGTTCCTGCCGGTCATCGAGCGCGTGGCGGAGCACGCCACGGTGTTTGCCCTGGATACCCCAGGGTATGGATGGTCGGAGGGACTCTCCGCAGACGGCGACGGTCTCGTGCCCTATGTCGATGCGCTGGATCGCTTCCGCGACCGCCTGGGTCTGGACGAGATCACCCTGTACGGTTCTGCTACCGGATCTCAGATCGCGCTCGAATACGCCCGCCGGTACCCCGGCCGCTGCCCGTCGATCGTTCTCGACAACATTGCGGATTTCCACCCCGACGAGCGCGAGGCAATGACCGATGGTTATTTCCCGGATTTGTCCGTGGACTTCGGCGGCGGGCACCTGGCTCGCATCTGGACCATGTCCCTCGATCTTCTGCGTTTCTTCCCCTGGCACTGGCACGACGTTGCCGATGCCCGGCTGACGGCGAGAGCCATCGACGCAGACGTCGTGCAGGCCATTGCGTTGCAGTATCTGCAGGCCGGTGATCGATATCACAGGGCGTATCGCGCGGCGTTTGTCAACGAACATGCCGAACGGCTGAACACGATCGAGACGCGTACGACGGTCATTCGCTCCAAAGGCAGCATCGTGAGCAAGTACGCCGATCGCTTTGATCGCTACGAGTGGCCCGATCATATCCGGATGCATGCCTGCGGTGCCGACGTGCCGGCGCGTCAGCAAGCCGTTGTGGATACGATTGCCGAACGCGTCAGCGGGCGGCCCGCGGTCGGCACACTGCCGCAGCCGGTAGCGGAGGGCCTGCACATGCATCGGCATCGATTGGGCGACGTTTCGACGTTCATTTCGCCTCGGCGCGGTGACGACTGGCTGATCGTGCACGACATCGGCCGCTCTTCGACGGCGGTTGCCGATACGGTTGCCGCTTTCGCTGCCGAACATCGGGTACTTACCCTGGATCTTCCGGGCCATGGGGCGAGCGACGAGTTGGGTTGCACACGTTCCGGCTTTATCAACACCACGGTTGCATTGCTGGCGGAGTTGCTGGATGCGTACGGCATGCGGCAGGTGCGGGTGCTGGCCGTCGGCGCATCAGCCGTTCTTGCGGCCCGGTTTGTGTCGGAACATCGCGAGCGTGTCGCCTCCGTGCTGCTCCTCGACCCCGTACTCGAAGCGGCACCGTTCATGATTGAGCCTTCTCCCGACGGCGTGCACCTCCTGCGTCTCTGGCATGAACTGAGAAATGCGGAACTGCATTGGCCGCGGGACGTCCTCGACGAGAGTTCGGCATTGCCGGGCACACCGGATCTGGATTGTGGCCGAATCAATCAGGCACTGCTCGATGCGCTCCTCAGCCGGTCCGTCTACGCGCAGGCGTGCGCCGAACTTCGCGGACTCGACGACGCTCGGGCGCTGTTCGATGCGATGCCATGCCTGGTCGGCAGGACCGTCGGGACGACGTCCGCAAGCCGCTCGCTGGCAAGTTTCGGTGAAGACCTGGTGGCCGATACGGTGGACCTGTCAGGTACGCCGGCGGACTGGCTCCGGGATCTGTCGAAGCGTGCGGGGACGTAAGCCCAGCGCCTGGCCTCGGAGGGCTATTCGTCAAGCCATTTGAGGCGATCGAGCGGATAGCCGAGGTACCACTTCACGCGCTCGAGCACAATTCGCGTGACGACTCTCCGTATGCCGAGCGATTCGTCGCCGCTAACGCGATCAACAAGGTCGTTGAGTACATTGGTGCTCGAGCAGCACGTAAAGCAGACGTAGTCGGCATCGGCGGAAAATCGCAGGCAGTCCATGAATTCGGGGATCTCTTCGATGACCGCCTCGAATTTCCTGCGCGACTCGAGTCCGTTGTTTTCCAGCGTAAACTCAACATAGGCAAGCACGTGTTCGACCATGCGGTCGAGGTCGAGGTCCGTGTGGAACGACAGGAAATAGCCGGCTTCCTTCAGCGCACGAACCCGCTGGAAGCACGCGCTGTTCGACAGGCCAACCAGATCGGCGAGTTCCTGGTTGGAAATGTTCGACCGCGTATGGGTGATCGTCAGTATCTTGCGGTTGATCGCATCCAGCTTGATTTTTTTTCTCGTGGTTTCCGACATGCTTTTTCCTGCGCGCCGCTGACTAGCGAACGTTCGTAGCCTTCAGGGTACCCGGCACAAAACATCGGGTGAAATTCGCAGGAGTTTTCGAAAGCATATTCACGGGAATATATGTTACCAATACGGCGACAAAAAAGAGCCGATTCATCGGTCCGCGCAACAGACGGGGGTTGTCCTTGGAATCCAGCAACGAATTTGCCGCCGGGAAGATACCCGACACACGGCTTGTTGCCTGGCCTCGCGTCGCTGCCGTGGCAGCCATGGTGTCGTTTTCGCTGCCCACGTTTGTCACGGGTCTGGAAGTCGCACAGGGCTTGCCCGGGCCTTCGGCAATCACGGCGTTTGTGTTGGGCTCGCTCATCATTGTCGTCATCGGCGCCGTCATGGGTTCGGTGGGGGCAAAGACGCGTCTGAGTTCCTATTTGCTGGTTCGCATTGCGTTTGGTGATGCCGGCGCGCGACTCGTGAACATGGCGTTCGCCGTGTCGTTGCTGGGTTGGTTCGGGGTCAACATCAATCTGTTTTCCGGCGCGGTGGGCCGGCTCTCGCAAACCGTGTTCGGCATCGATGTGCCGGCCCTCTGGCTGGCCATACTTGCGAGTGCCTGCATGACCGTAACGACGCTCATCGGCTTTCGTGCCATCAACCTGCTGTCCGTCCTGCTCGTGCCGGTACTGGCCACCGTAACCGTCCTGCTCACGGCCTCGGCGCTGGACGCCATGAGCTTCGGTGACATAGTGGCCATCGAAAAGGAAAGAACGCTGACAACCGGCGACGGCGTGTCGGCCATTGTCGGTGCGATCATCGTCGGCGCGATCATCCTGCCCGATATCACCCGCTTCGTCAGGCACTGGAGCGGTGCGGTATACACCGCGGTGTTTGCGTATATCGTCGTACAGCTGTTTGTTATGTCGGCGGCTGCGCTGGCGGGCGCGACGTCGGGTATGACCGACATACTCGAGATCCTCCTGGCCGTGAACCTGGGCTTTGGCGCGTTTGCCATCGTGATCGCGGGCAGCTGGGTACTGAACTCACTGAATCTCTACAGCGCCGTGTTGAGCACAAAAGCGAGTTTTCCTGCGTTGAACGCGAAGATTCTGACGCTGGTGCTCGGCGCCGTAGGTGTGGTTGCCGCGCTCTTGAATATACTCGACAGTTTCGTGACTTTTCTCTTCTACCTGTCGGTCATTTTCATACCGGTGGCAGGCGTCATCATTGCCGACTATCTGTTGATTCAAAGGCACGCGTATCAGATCGAAACGCTGGACAACAACCGCAGGTGGAACGTCCGGGGTGTTGTGGCGTGGTCGGTGGGTGCCGTTTTTGCCGTGCTGGTGTCGGAAGACATGCTGCCACCGCTCTCCGGCGTGGCGGCGATTGATGCCGTGCTGCTGTCGGCTATTGCCTATCTACTGCTGGCAAGAGTACGACGGCCGAAGACGGGGGCGGCAGAAGGATGAGAATCGGTATCGATGTCGGCGGCACGCATACCGATGCGGTCATCCTGGATGCCGGTACCGTCGTCGCCGCTACAAAGGCTCTGACCACCGCCGACGTCATTGGCGGAGTGCGTAACGCGCTGGATGCCGTGCTGGGGGACAGCGGCGTGCCGCAGGATCGGATCGGGCTGGTCATGATCGGCACGACGCAATTCACCAATGCCGTCATCCAGCGGCGCGACCTGGCGCCGACGGCTGCCGTACGAATCGGCTTGCCGGCCGGGCGGGGTCTTCCGCCCATGCTCGACTGGCCCGACGACATTGCCGAAGCCGTGGGGCGCCATCATTTCATGTTGTCCGGCGGTTATCTCTACGACGGCCGTCCGCTGGCACCGCTCGACAGTGCGGAGATCGACGACACCGTTCGATCGATTGCAAAGCTCGGCATAGAGAACATTGCCGTCTCGTCCGCGTTTTCACCCGTCAACCGGGAGCCCGAGGAGCACGTCTCGGCCCGGATACGAAAGGCCATACCCGGGGCGCGGATTACCCTGTCGCATCAGTTTGGCCGGCTGGGCCTGGTCGAGCGCGAAAACGCCGCAATTCTGAACGCCAGTCTGTTGCCGCTGGCCGAAAAAGTGGTTGCGTCATTTCTCGGCGCCGTGGAGAAACGCGGGCTTCGTTGCCCCGTGTTCATCAGCCAGAACGACGGCACGCTCATGAGTGCGGATTTTGTACGGCGTTTCCCGGCACTCACGTTTGCGTCCGGCCCGACAAACTCTCTGAGAGGCGCCTGCAAGCTCACGGGCCTGGACGATGCCATCGTCGTGGATATCGGCGGTACCACCTCGGACATTGGCGTGCTGAGAAACGGGTTCCCGCGAGAATCGAACGCCGTCGTCGACATTGGCGGCGTGCGAACCAACTTCCGTATGCCCGACGTTCTGGCGATTGGCCTTGGCGGCGGCAGTATCGTTGCGAACGACGGCCGGGAGATCGGACCCGAGTCAGTCGGGCATCGCCTCGTGACCGAGGGGCGCGTATTCGGTGGGGCTACGCTGACCGCAACCGACATTCTGGTTGCCGGTGGCCATGCGGAGGTGGGCGATCCCAGCGCCGTGCAGGCACTCGACGACAAGCTCGTACAGCGGGCCAAACAGACCATGCAGGACATGCTTAACAGGGCGATCGAAACCATGAAGCCCAGCGAGCGGGCCATGCCCGTCATCCTCGTCGGCGGCGGTGCCATACTCGTCAGCTCGGATCTGGATGCTGCATCGGAGACGCTGCGGCCCGAAAACGCCGGGGTTGCGAACGCTATAGGCGCAGCCATTGCGCAAATAGGCGGAGAAGCCGAACGCCTGGTGTCCTACCGCGAAATCCCGCGTGAGCAGGCGCTTCTCGAGGTGACTGAAGAAGCGACGCGGCGCGCACTGGCCGCTGGCGCCGATAGAACGAGTATCCGCACGGCGGACGTCGAAGAAACGGCAATACCCTACATGAACGAAGGTTCGACGCGTCTGCGGGTCAAGGTTATTGGCGACATTGCGTTGTCCGAGGACAAGGACGGTAAGCGCACATGAAGTACATCGAACGGCAGCATCTCGACGATCTGGCCCTGGGGGCCGTGTTCCTCGCGACCGGCGGCGGTGGGGATCCACACCTGCCGCGACTGATTGCCGATCAGGCCCTCAAGCAGTACGGGCCGGTCGAATTGTTGTCTCCTGACAACGTCGCCGACGATCTGTTTGTCGTGCCCGTGGGCTCGGTTGGTGCGCCCACCGTTAGCCTCGAATTGCTGCCGTCCATCGACGAAGCGGCAAACACGGTTCGGGCGTACGAGGCGTTTGTCGGCCGGAAGGCCGACGCGATTGCCTCGTTCGAGATCGGCGGCGGCAATTCGCTGGTGCCGCTGGTGGCGGCCGCGGCTCTGGGGGTCCCGGTCATCGACGGCGACGGCATGGGGCGGGCATTTCCCGAGGCGCAGATGATGAGCTACGCCATTGCCGGCGTTAAGCCGACACCGGCGCTGGCTTACGACTACGCCGGTAACTCCGCCGTGTTTCAAACCGGCAGTACGGACGTGTACGAATATCACATTCGCGCGTATGCCGCGGCGGCCGGGGGTATGGTGACGACGGCGGAACACGCCATGACCGGCAGGGAGCTGCGTGACGCCGTGATCCCCGGCACCTTGTCTTTTACCGTTAGCCTGGGTCGCGTGTTGCGACGTCACCGCGGCCCGGCAGCGGATATCCTCGCGCCGCTGGTCGACGTGTTCGAACCGTCGATTTACGGCGTATGCCGGCATCTTTTCTCGGGCAAGGTTGTCGACAAGTCGACGCGCATCATTGGCGGCTACGATATCGGCGAGGCCGTGCTCGAGGATTTCGATGTGCCCGGCAGGAAGCTCGAACTGAACATCAAGAACGAGTATCTGCTTGCCCGGATCGGAGACACCGTGCTGGCCAGCGTGCCCGACCTGATCGTGACGCTGGATTACGAAACGTCGGCGCCGATCAACTGTGAGCGCCTGCGCTTCGGGCAGCGGGTGGCCGTGTTTGCAGTCGGGTGCCCGTCTTTTTATCGCACGAAGGCCGCGTTGAGCGTCACCGAGCCGCGCTGCTTCGGCTTCGATCTCGACTACGTGCCGCTCGAGTCGTTGCCGGCTTAGCCGGGATGTCCCAGCGTCCGGCACAGGCTGTCCAGGCGGTCGCCGTACTTTTTCCAGCGCCCGATCGAACCCGAATACAGCGGCTGACGTACCTGCACGGAACTTGCGGTCGACACGGGCGCCGTGTTCTCGTGAAACCTGAGACAGCGTTCGTCCCACTCGAGGCCGCAGAAGTCGAGTAGCCGCCGGGTTTGATGTTCCTGATCCCGAACGATGTCCTCGTAGCGGATCTCCGAGAACCGGCTGGCCGGGAGGGCGGCTTTCCAGTGGGCGATGAGCCGGTCGAAGGCATTGTAGTACGCACCCGTATCGTCGATATCGAGTGCGTAGTTGTAGTAAGAAAATCCGGTAGAGAACAGCTGCCGGAAATTCGACAGGCAGCTGTCTACGGGGTCCCGGCGCAACACGACGATTCGTGCATTCGGCAGTGCGCGGTGTATCAGGCCGGCATAAAAGAAGTTGAGCGGCATCTTGTCGGTGAAGCGGGCGGCGCCCCGGGTAAGGCGGCGCGTTGCAGAGAGGTAGTCGCGGCCCACCGCGGCAAGATCGATGTGTTCGTGCCGTTCGAGTGTTTCCACGTCGAGAACGCGATTCGACGCCGTGCCCGAGGCTGTTTTGACGAGTCCCGCAAAGGTGTTGAGTTCGCCTGCGGAGACGACATCCGGGTGGCTCGACAGAATACGGTCCACGAGTGTCGTTCCGCTGCGCGGCAGGCCTATGACAAAAATGGGTGCGGCATCGGAGCCGGTATCTTCGCTGCCTGTGCTGCCGCCCGCTGTTTGCAGAGCGGCGTCGAACAACGCCAGATCGCTATCGAGTGCGTAATCGATGGCGGCGCGTTTGCCGCGTTTCGCGCGCACGAGCCAGTCGAAGCTGTCCTCGTGGCGGCCGAGGTCTTCGAGCGTTTTTGCAATCGCGTGGCCCAGGTGCAGCGCCGCATCCGGATCGTCTTCGAGTTCCGTAAACAGGTTCTCGAGCTTTTCGAGGTGGTTTCGCTCAGGCGTCTGCTTCGACAGGCTGACCAGCGACGAGTAAGCCTTGTAGGCTTTGCCGTTGCGCTCTATTGCGGCTTCGTAGGCCTGCTCGGCGCGGCTGAACGCGCCCGAGAACTGCAGCGATGCGCCGAGATTGTAGTGCAGGTTCGACGGCGCCGGGTCGAGTTTCACGGCGGTCTCGAAGAACGGCACGGCCTTTTCGTGAAAACCCGTGCGGCTGTAGACGACGCCAATCGTATCGGCGGTGAACGCGTCAGTGATGTCGAGCTGTGCAGCGCTGTCTGCGTAGTCCAGCGCTTCGGCCTGACGGCCAATCGTCACCAGGTGCCTTGCGTAGGCCGCGGCGTAGAACGGGTCGCTTTCCGCTAGCGTCTCGGCGCGGCTCAGTAGTTCCAGCGCTTTCGGCTGATTACCGTGTTCCGCCGCTATTCGGCCCAGCAGGTAGTAGGGAACAGGGTTGTTCACGTCCTGTCGAATCAACTCGATGGCTCTGCCGTGCGCTGCCTCGTATTGGTGCTTGTCGAGTCGCTCGATGCCCTGTTTGAGGTCGCGTTTCATGCGCCGATTGTCGGCGTTCGGGCAGGCTGCGACAAGCGTTGCCCCGATCGGCGAGCCTGCACGCAGGCAAGAAATCCAATTTCGTCTGCACTGACGTTCGTGGAATAAATTTTGCAACTCTTTCCGCATTCAGTGACAGATTTTGTGTTGGATGTGGTACTCCTATGGCTGGAGTACATTGTTTCAGGCGTCAAGCAAGTATCGGGGGAGTCGATATGTTTACGAAAAAACGTGCCAAGAAGGGCGGCAGGCGGCGTTCGAGCTGCAAAAAGCCCCACCATCAAATGCGAAAATCCGCGGGCCTCCTGGCGATACCCGTCGGTTTGGCCACTTCGGGATTGCCGATAGCAGCCCACGCGCAACTCGAAGAAATTGTCGTAACGGCAACGCGCAGGGCCGAATCGGTTCAGGACATTCCGGTCAACATTTCCGCTATCGGCGGCGATCGGATCGAGCAGCAGGGCTTTGGCGACTTGTCGGAACTGGCCTCGTACGTACCCGGGATCAACGTCGTGGACCAGGGCGGACGCGACGGCAATCGCATCGTCGTCCGCGGACTCAACGCCGAACCGATCGTCAACGCGTTCGGGCAGGAAAACGGCGGCGGTACGGTCGCAACCTACGTTGGTGAGATCCCGCTGTACGTCGACCTCAGGCTCAATGATCTGGAGCGCGTCGAGGTGCTGCTCGGCCCTCAAGGGACGCTGTACGGCGCTGGCACGATGGGCGGCGCGATTCGCTATATCCCGAGAAAACCGGACTTCGACGACGTGCTGTTCGAGGTGCGCGCCGACGCGTACACGTATGCCGAGGGCGATGGCGTCAGTTCGGATATTGGTTTCACGGTCAACTATCCGATTTCCGATCAGTTTGCGCTGCGTGCTTCGATCGATAACCTGGACGACCAGGGTTTCATCGACTACCCGCTCCTCGTTCAGCAGCCCGGCGTTTCCAACCCGGACCCGGATTTCTCCGATCCGGCAGACAGAGCCGCCAATCTCGCACCTGCCGAAGACGTCAATACCGAGGAGGTGCTATCCGGCCGGTTGGCGCTGCGCTGGGCGCCGTCGGATACCGTCGATGCCACCCTGACCTATTACTTCCAGCAGACGGAGCACGGCGGCCGCAACGTGTCCGGTCAGCGCGGTACCGCGCCGGTCGGCGAGTACGAGTCTCCGTTTCGCGTCGTCGAGCCGAACGAGCGGGACAGCGATCTCCTGGCGCTCGAGATCATTGCCGATCTCGGTTTTGCCGAGCTGACCTCGGCCACGGGGTGGGCCACGGTCGAGGAAAATGGCCAACGCGACCAGACGGACCTCCTGATTACGCTCGAATACAGCTACGAAACCTTCCCGACGTTTACGGCATTTACGTTCGAAGACGAAGAGACCCAGGTGTTCAATCAGGAAGTGCGCCTCGTGTCCACGGGTGACAGCCGCATCAACTGGATTGTCGGCAGCTTCTTCAACGCCAACGAATACGACGCGTTGTCGTCCGAGTTCACGCCGGGTTACGGTGCCTTCGCCGGCTTCCGCCAGGATCTCAACGACCTCGAGTATTTCGAGGCGGATCGCTCCAAGCTCAAGGAGCTCGCGTTCTATGGCGAGATCGGTTTCGACATTACCGAACGCTGGACCGTGACGGTAGGCGCCCGGTACTACGATTATCAGCTCGAAACGGCCAACGACACGCAGTTTCCGTACTTCACGACGCCGCAGGAATTCCAGCCTTATCCGCTGGGGGATCTTCCCAACCAGTTGCGGTTGGAAGAAGACCAGTCCTTCAATGGCGATCTGTACAAGTTCAATACCTCGTACTCGTTCGACGACGGTAATCTCGTGTATTTCACGTTCAGCCAGGGTTATCGTGTCGGCGCATCGAACGGCGGCGAGCCGTGCCCCGACGTGTTCGTGCCCGGCAACCAGAATCTCTGCCTGCTGGCACCGGGGCAGGAGTTCGGCCCCAACCCGGGCGACATTGCCCAGATCAACGAGCGCGAATACTTCCCGGATACCGTCGACAACTTCGAGGTGGGCGCAAAAACCACCTGGCTGGACGGCAACCTGGTCCTGAACGGATCGATCTTTTTCATCGACTGGCAGGACCCGCAGGTTGCCACCGCGTCGGTTAACGCCGGAACGGCCATTACGGTGAATGCGGGCTCCGCAGAAACCCGCGGCTTCGATCTGGCCGCGAATTGGCGAGTCAATCAAAACTTCAGCGTGCGCGGCAGCTTCAGCTACACCGATGCTGAGCTTACCGAAGCGGTGCCGTCGCTGATTCGCACAATCTCGCCGCCGGGCTTCGGCACGGCGTTCGAGGACGGTGAGTCCGGCGACCGCCTTCCGGGTTCGCCCGAGACGCAGTACTCGCTGTTCGGCAGTTACTCGCACGAATTGTCGGGCGGCAACATGATCGTCGTCGACGGCGGCTACGCCTGGCAGGACGACGTGCTGTCGCTGACCGGTGCGCGCGGCGACAGCCTGACGCTGGACAGCTATGGCCGCGCCAACGTGACCGTGGGTTACGTCACCGAGAACTGGTCGGTGACCGGCTACGTCAATAACCTGTTCGACGAGTACACGGAATCGAGCGTGTTCAATTCGCCGCGCTACAACCAGGTAGTGAGCGGCGCCAACGTTCGCTACTACCGAACCAACGTCCTGGCGCCGAGAACGATCGGGCTGCGGCTCAAGTACTCGTTCCAGTAAGCGTTCGGCAACGGGTCGGGGCCGCGATTCGGCGGCTCCGATTCTTGCCTCTCCAGGAGATTCCGGGCCGCCGCGCGTCAGCGATCAGCTGACCTCGAGGAGCGTGCTCGTGCAACCAGGATCGTCGCCAGTGCCAGGATTGCACCCGTCACGATGACTGCGTTCTGAAGGCCCCAGATACTTGCCGCTGCGCCGACAACGAGACTGCCCAACGACGTGCCGCCGAACACGATCATTCCCCAGAAGCTGCTGACGCGGCCGCGAACCTCATCGTCGACCCGGGTCTGGAGCAGTATCTGGGAACCCACACCGCACAGCGACAGTGTGACGCCCAGCAGTGCAACCACCGCGATCGCAAATTCGAAGCGGTCAATGACGCTAAGCAATACGACCAGCAGCCCGGCAACGACCAGGCCCGCATTGACGACTCTTATCGACAACCAGCGCGTACCGCGAGACAGCACGATACCCGCGACGATGGCGCCGCCGCCGACGGCGGACGTCAGCATTGCGAGTGCTGCCGCACCGCCGCCGAATACCAGGTCCGCAAACACCGGCAACATCTCGAGAGCGCCACGCCCGAATACCGAGCCGAGCGCCGCGAGCAGCAAAAGGCTGCGGATCGCCTCGTGAGACCGGGCATAACGCAGGCCTTCCACCAGCTCCTGCCACGGATGCTTGCGGTCTTTTGCAGCGTTGGGTGACGGGTTGGTTTTTATGACGAGCATTGCGACGACCATCGCAAGATAGCTTACGCCGTTGATCGTGAACGCTGCGCCGACTCCCGCGAGTGCGATCACGAGTCCGGCGAGCGCAGGTCCGACGAATCGCGACAGGTTGAATGCGATCGAAGTCAGCGCAATTGCGCTGTGCAACTGATTGTCCTGTACCAGGTTCGGCACGATGGACATCCGGACCGGAGCGTGGGCGCCGTCGAGCGTGCCCTGAATCAGTGACAGGAGCGCAAGCAAACCAATGTCGATGTAACCCAGGGATATCAGAGCCCCGAGCATCAGCATGTTGACGACGCTCAGGGAATTGATCACGACGGATACCGCACGCCGGTCGAAGCGGTCGGCGAGCACACCGGAAATCGGCCCGAACACCACGGCCGGCGCAAACTGCGTAAACGCGACGATACCGACCCACAACTCGGAACCGGACAGTTCCCACGCGAACCACCCGAGCGCAACCCGGTAAATCCAAAGGCCGTGCAGCGAGATCGTGTTACCTACAATGTAGACGAGGTAGTCGCGGCTTTTGAGCGCGGACTGGCTCACGCGATCCTGGCTGCCGTTACGGCTGCACTGGCCGACAACAGGCTCGGTCGCCTCGGCGTTAACCTGTTCATCAAGGGTGTCCGTGCAGCAAATGCTTGGAGAGGGTAATGAGAGTCGAACCGGCTACAGGCTCCGGAGAGCCCTGCTGGCGTCAGCTCGCAGTGTACCGCAAAGGTGGCGCTGAGGCGCCGCGCCGGTTCGATCGGTCGTGTCCGCGGTTCGAAGGCCACTTCGTCTACAATAAGAGCAGGCTGGAGCCGAGTCCCCACGACCAACAGGTGTCATTGCTATGAGTCATCTTCCCCGCAACCTGTCCCGCATGGCGTCCGTCGCCCTGATTGCCGGTCTCGCGCTGCTCGGCTACGCGTGCGCGGGCCAGGACGATTCGGAAGCGCTTGCCAACAACGGCGAGGCGCCACTGGGTGCAGCAATGACCGCTGAGCGCTTGGGTGAGCTGATTCGAAACGTCGACGAGGACGCACGCCTCGAGGATACGACGTGGTTGTTCGTCGTCGCTGGCCTCGAGGCGGCAGTGGTCTACGATGAGGCTGCGGACCGGATGCGCATCGTCATTCCGATCGGGCCCGCGGACGACCTGCCCAACGACGAACTCGTCCGCATCCTGCAGGCGAACTACGACACCGCGCTCGATGCACGCTACGCAATCGCCAACGGCCAGCTGTGGGGTACGTTCATCCATCCGCTGAGCGAGCTGTCCGACGACCAGTTTCTGACCGGGCTCGGCCAGACCGCTAACGTCGTGCTGTCTTTCGGCACGTCCTACTCTTCGGGAATGTTCATTTTTGGCGGCGGCGACAGCGCGGAGATACAGCGCCGACAGCTCATCGACGAGCTGCGGAAAAAACGCACCTGACAAGGGTTCAGAGTACGATCGTTCACAGCACGACGGGCTTGAGCTGCCTCAGGTAGTCCGGATCGAAACGAACGCCGAGGCCCGGCCCGGTCGGGATGTCGATCTCTCCGTCGACGGCTTCAAGGGGTTTGCCCGTCCCGATCACTTCGTACGGCAAACCGTCTTTGTCCCCTTTGAATTCCTGATAGTCCAGCGAGTTCTGCACCACTGACGCAAAATGCAAAACGTGCAGGCTGCCGAGGCCGAACCCGGACATGTGCGGGACAATACGCAGGCCGGCAGCCTCGGCCATTCGAGCCACCCGGATCGAGCGCACGAAACCGCCAAAAAACAGGAGATCCGGCTGCACGACGTCGAGCGCCCCGTTCTCGATCAGCCACTGGAAACGCCGCATGCTGTATTCCTGTTCTCCTCCCGCGACCGCAATGTCGAGCGCATCGGCCACGACTTTTGTTTCCTCGAAGTGATCGAATCGCACCGGTTCCTCGAAGAAGCCGTAGCCGTGGTCCTCGAGCAGGTGGCCGATGCGAAGGGCAAGCGGCACGTCGTAAGAACTGTTGGAGTCCGTGAATAACGTCAGGTGGTCGCCGAGCCGTTGGCGCGCCAGCGGGATCAATTCGAGGTCGCGTTTCGTGGATGCGTCGGTGTAATTCATGCGCGCGCCGAGCTTGAATTTCACCGCCCTGGCCCCGGAGCCGGCGATCAGTTCTTCGAGCTGGTCGACCACGCCGTCCGCGCTGCTGGTTCGGTCGCCGTTTGCGTAGTAGATGGCGCAGCGGTTGCGGATACGTTCACCAAGCAGCTCCCCGAGCGGTACATCTGTGTGGTTGCCGATGAGATCGAGCACCGCAAATTCAACCCATGCCACACACGACCAGAAACCCAGTCCCTGCCACTTGTAATTCTGTCCCCACACGAATACCTCGTGAATCAGGTCGTCCAGATCTCTCGCGTCTTTACCGACGAAACGCGGCATGACCCGAGCTGACAGCATGGGGTAGATGTGCCGGACGATCTGCCTGTTCGTGAGCGCAAGGCCCTCGGCCCCGTCTTTCGATCGCACGCGGACAAAAAACTGCTCGTCCCTCCGGAGCAGTTCGACCGATTCGATCACGATAGGGTCGCGAAGCCGGCCGCGGCGCAGCACCGGGCTGGCTTGCGCCGCGAGCAGACGCTCGCGCAGGCCGGTTGTACCGGCCTCGAGGTCGAGGACCGGCGGCAGCAAAGCGCCGGCGGTAGCGAGCTTGAGTAAATCGCGGCGACTGGTCATGGCGTGTTCCCGGCGGGAGGCGGTCGATGCGCCCATGCCAGTTAAAGAGTCCCGTTGACCAGAGAACCGTAAGAGATGGCTCCGCCCCCCAGCGCCCACGTCGGGCCTGTGCTGTGCGCGGCATTGCGTTTTTATCATTTCAAAACGATACTATTTCCTCAGAATTGACCAAACCGCAAAAATCGAAACCCCTAATTGCGAACTCGTACCGTACCAAGCCGCAAGAGGGCCTTAAAATGGAAAAACTGATAAGTCACGCCTACGGATAAGTTGATGTCAAACGAACGCGACGACGTTGTGGGGACCCGGCTGGCAGCCGAAACGCTTGGCGTCTCCGTTCGTACGGTCCAGCTATGGGTGGAGAACGGCACGCTCAGGGCCTGGAAAACACCCGGCAAGCACCGCCGCATCCTTCGCTCATCGGTTGAGGCATTGCTCGCGGAGCGCGAGTCGGCGCAGGATGTCGAGCCGATCGTCATGCAGGATGTCCTCATTGTCGAGGATGAGCTCACCGTGCGGGCTTACTACGAAGCCATGTTCGAAATCGTACGTCCGGACCTCGAGCTGCGCTTTGCGAACAACGGTTTCGAAGGGCTCATCGAATTTGGCCGTAAACCCCCTGGCCTGATGCTCCTCGATATCGACACGCCCGGCATGGACGGTATCGAGCTTCTGAAGGCGCTCGACGACAGTGGAAACCCGGAGATACGCATTGTTGTCGTCACGAGTCTGACGGAAGATCAAATCGAGCAGCGCGGCGGAATTCGTGACGGCATCTCGGTAGTGGGCAAACCCGCCAGCGTCGAGGCGTTGCAGTCTATTCTCGCAAACTGCTTCGGCGGTAACCCCGGAGGCGGGCAATGAGTACGGCAGTTGGCTGAGCTTCCAGGCGATCGCCGCAACCGGCGGAACCCGTCTGGCGGATGATCGCGCAGCCGGTATCCAGTGACGGTAAAGGCTTCCGTGCCGATGCCTCCAGTCAGCTTTCGGGTATCTCGATCAGAACCTTGAGCCCGCTGTCGCCAGCGGCATCGAGCAGCGACAATTGGCCATCATGAAGTTCGACAACCTCTGTTGCGATTGCCAGGCCGAGGCCGCAGCCGATCGTATCTGCGGGATTGATCCTGCGAAATCTCTTCAGCGCGTCCTCCCTGTCGGCCGCTGCTATTCCAGGGCCGTCATCTTCCACTTCGATCTTCACCGTACCGTTCGAGCGATACAGGCGAACGGTGACTGACGCGCCGGCCGGGCAGTATTGGATGGCGTTGTGCAGGAGATTGTTGAGCGCTTCCTCCAGCAGCGTAGGGCTGCAGTCGACGCAGATCTCGTCGTCGGTATGCTCTAGGCCAAGATCGATGTTCGATTCGAGCGCGCGGATAACCCAACCGCGGACAACGCCCTCCAGCAGCTCGCTGAGGTTGGTGCGCTCGAAGTCGGGCAGCTCCGAAGTTTTTGTGTGCGTGAGGAGCTGCTCTGCAAGACGGCCGGTACGGTTTGCCGTTTCCAGCAGCGCATTGAGAGACTCCTTGATCTTTGCAGGGTCCTCTTCTGCAAGCGCGACTTCTATTTGTGTTTTCAGCGATGCTATCGGTGTTCGCAGCTGATGCGATGCATCGTCGACGAGCGCCCGCACATCGAGAAAACTCTTCCTCAGGCGCTCCATCAGGCGGTTGATGGCGGCAATCACCACGTCGATCTCGGGAGCAGCCGACACGGCAATGGGGGTCAGGTCGTGATTCGAGCGCTTTTCCAGTGAGTGCTGGAGCCGCTTCAGCGGTTTCAATGCCATGCTTGCGCTGATCCACGCGGCCGCTATGACCACCAGTACGAGCAGCAGGTAACGTGAGCCGTACAGTACCGTCAGTTCCCTTGCCAGCTTGTCTCTCTCCCCAACCGTCTGCGCAACCACCACGTCAAAAGCGACGCGGCGGGATTGTCTCTGGATGCTCCGCTCTATCTCCGCAACTCTGACGACCTGATTGCGAAATCGGGATTCGAAAAAAGCGGCGTCGCCGGCGAGAGCGTCCGGTTCGACCTCGGCACCGGGCAGATCCTTGTAACCCGTTACCAGAGAGCCGTCGCCGGCAACGACCTTGTAGTAAACGTGGTCTTCGCTGGCGGCGGACAGCATCTCAAGGGCAATGTAGGGCAGGTCGACTTCCAGCTGCTCGCCGTCGAGCACCACGCGATCGGCAATCGCCAGCGCCGATGCGTACAACGCGTTGTCGTAGGCGCTGTTAGCGGAGTGCAGTGCGTTGCGGTAGTTGTCGAACAGGAGCAAGGCTGCCGCGAGCACCAGCGGTACACACAGCCAGACGATCACCGTCGTGCGAACCGACAGATTCATTCGGGAGACTCGAGAACGTAACCGATGCCGCGGATGGTTCGAAGTGAGAACGAATGCGACGGCAGTTTCTTCCGCAGTCTGCTGATGTATACCTCGATGGCGTTGTCACCAATCGGCTCGTCGAGACCGTAGAGGTGTTCCGCGAGCTGCTGTTTGGTGATGACCCGTCCCGTCGAGCGGAGCAGCGCCTCGAGCAAGCCGAGTTCCCGAGCCCGGAGTTTGGCCTCTTTGTCGTCGATGCGGACGGTACGGGACACGGTATCGAAAACGAGGCGCCCGTGTGTCAGCGTCGGTGCCGTCTGGTTGACGCCCCGGCGCAGTATTGCGCGAACTCTTGCGAGCAGTTCTTCCAGGCTGAACGGCTTGGTAATGTAGTCGTCGGCGCCGAGGTCCAGCCCCGTAATCTTGTTGCCGAGTGATTTTCGCGCCGTGAGTATGATGACTGGCGTCAGGTTGCCGGCGTCCCTAAGCCGTCGCAATACCTCCTCGCCGTCGAGCTTGGGCAGGCCGAGATCGAGGATGACGAGATCGAACGATTCGACGGCCAGAAAATGGCTCGCCGACAGGCCGTCCGCCGCCAGGTCAACCGCGTAGTTCTGTTGTTGCAGGGCCTTTCGCAGCGCATCGGCCAGCGAGCTGTCGTCTTCTATGAGCAGGATTCTCATGAGCTTTTTCCTGCGTGAAAGGGTCCTGTCAGGTTGCCGATATAACATGACAGTGTATTTGCTGAAAGACATTTTGTGTCATGCCGCTCCTATTGATTTCGCGTTTCGTGTGCCGTGTTCAGGTCTGTGTCGCTCTGTTTGTGTGTGGTTTGCCGCAGCCTGCAGCAGCATGGGCGTGCGATCCGGCGGATGAAAAATCGGCAGAAATATCGAGGCTGCATTTCCTCGTTCCGGGTGGCGCCGGCGGCGGTTGGGACAGTACGGCGCGCGCTGTCGGCGAAGCGCTACGGCGGTCGGCGTTGACTGAGCGGGTCAGCTACGAGAACCGTTCCGGCGGCGGTGGCGGCGTAGCCATTGCACACTTCATCGAGACCGCGAGCAGGCAGCAGAACACGGTATTTGTCGGCTCGACAGCACTGGTGATTCGCTCGCTCAGCGGTCTGCTGCCGCAGGACATCGACGAACTCGTGCCGATTGCCAGCGTGGTTGCCGACTATGGTGCGCTGGTGGTGCGAGCCGATTCGCCGCTGCAGGATTTTGCGCAGTTGAGCAGCGCAGTGGCGGCGAATCCGAAGGAGAACAAGGTGGCCGGCGGATCCGTTCGAGGCGGCATGGATCACCTGGTGCTGGAACTGGCAATGAACGCGGCGGGCCATCCCGCCGGAAGCGTCCCCTACGTTGCTTACGATGCCGGTGGGCAAGCACTCACCAGCCTGCTGTCGGGCGAGACCCAGGTTCTGTCGACCGGTGTGTCCGAAGTTGCCGGTGCGTCGGCGCAGGGGCAGGTAAGAATACTGGCGATCACCTCGCCACAACGGCTTCCGGAACTGCCGGAGGTACCGACCTTGCTCGAATTGGGCGTCGACGCCGAGTTCGCCAACTGGCGGGGATTTTTTGGTCCTCCGGGCATGACCGACGAAGAGCGCAATCGCATCGGTTGCGTCATCGAAGCCATGGCCCGAACACCTGAGTGGGAAACGCAGCGCTCCAGGCTCGCGCTCACGAATTTCGTTCGTCGCGGCGCGGCGTTCGACGGGTTTCTTCGCGACAATCGCCGGCAGCTCGACCGGCTCATCGATTCGATGCGACTCGGTAAACCAGCGGTGACGCGATGAACGCGTTCAGTGAGCGTTTGATGGCGTTGGCCTTCGTGGCGTTTTGCCTGTTCTACGGTCTGTCCGCAATGACGATAGACGTGTTTCCCGGACGCGAGCACGAGCTGATTACGAGCCGATCCTTTCCGTACGGACTAACCGTCATCGGCTTGCTCTGCGCGCTCTACATCGCCGTCAAGGCGGGGACCGCCGTCGAGGCTAAGGAGACGGAGCAGGCGGCCAGGAAACGACTGGACTGGCTGCGTTTTGTGGCGCTCATTGTCGTTTCCGTCGTCTACAGTTTTCTGCTGGAGCGCGCCGGGTTCATCGTCTCGACAACCGTGTTTCTCGCCGCCGGGATGTGGGTCATGGGTGAACGTCGATGGGTTCCGCTGACCGCGGCTGCCGTCGCTCCGCCGCTCGTCTTCTGGGCTTTGCTCGAGTTTGCGCTGGATATCCACCTGCCTTCTTTCAGCTGGCCGGGCGCGTAAGCCATGTTCGACGGCATCATGGCTGGCCTCGAGGTCGCAACGCGGCCGACAAACCTGTTGCTGGTCTCCGCGGGTTGTTTCGCAGGCACCCTGATTGGCATGTTGCCAGGTCTTGGGCCGGTATCCGCAATTGCGCTTCTGATCCCGGTCACCTATGCGTTCGACCCGGCAGGAGCGCTGATCCTTCTGGCCGGCGTGTATTACGGGGCGGTCTTTGGCGGCTCGACATCCGCAATTCTGTTGAACGCGCCAGGTGTTGCCGGAACCGTTGCAACAACCTTCGACGGGTTTCCTCTGGCGCGCAGCGGCGCGGCCGGCAAGGCACTGGCGGTTGCAGCTTATGCATCGTTCTCGGGCGGCACGCTGGCGGCCGTGATGCTGTTGGTCGCGGCGCCGGCGCTGGCGACGGTCAGCCTGTCGTTCCAGTCGCCCGAGTACTTCGCGCTGATGGTCCTGGGTCTCGTCGCCGTGACGGCATTTGCCGGCGAGGGCGGTTTCGCGAAGTCCACGCTCATGGCCGTCGTCGGCCTGATGCTCGCCACGGTCGGGACCGATCGCACGGACGGGGTCATGCGGTTTACGTTTGGCCGCCTGGACCTTCTGGACGGCATCAGTTTTCTGTTGCTCGCAATGGCGGCGTTTGCGCTGTCCGAAGTCCTGCTCGCGGCACTGAACGGTGAGACCCGTCAGACGACCAACAGGCTCGCCGACATGGGCAGCCTCAAGCTGTCGCGCAAGGAAGTGAAAGAGGTTGCTCCCGCTGTAGGGCGTTCCTCGTTCCTCGGCTTTTTGATTGGCGTTCTGCCGGGAGCGGGGGCAACGATTGCGTCGTTCATGAGTTACGCGTTCGAGCGCAACCTGGCGCCACCAGAAGCTCAGAAACAGTTCGGTAAGGGTTCGTTGCGCGGTCTCGCAGCTCCCGAAAGCGCAAACAACGCCGCGTCCTCCGGCTCTTTCGTTCCACTGCTTACCCTGGGGGTGCCAGGCTCGGCAACCACGGCAGTGATGCTCGGCGCGTTGATTTCCTATGGGATCAATCCGGGACCGTCGTTGTTCGTCGACCGGCCCGACGTCTTTTGGGGCGTGATTGTGTCGATGTATGTTGGCAACGTCGTATTGCTGATCTTGAATCTGCCGCTCATCCCATACTTCGCCCGGATTCTCGCTTTGCCTCAGACCTTCCTTGTACCACTGATCGTCTTCTTTTGTCTGGTCGGTGTTTATCTGGTTTCCTTCAACGTCTTCGACCTTTACCTGATGATTGCTTTCGGTGCTGTTGCGGTTGTGTTACGACGATTCCGGTATCCGATGGCGCCAATGATTGTCGGCTTTACGCTCGGCGGTCTGTTGGAAACCAACCTGCGGCGATCAATGGTGCTTTATGACGATTCGTTCTCTTTTCTTTGGGAAAGGCCAATTTCCATGCTGATTATGGTCTTGACGGTGCTGATCGTGCTGCTTCCCGTATGGCGCAAACGATGGCGACGCGCGGTCACCGATTGATCCGGGTAATCCGCAAGCGAGTGACAGGCTGGTGTCAGTTTGACTCAGTAAGGTCGGCAGCCTGTGGCCACATCATGGCAGGCATCGGGGGAAAACAATGTTAAGCACAACAGCAGCCCGTACATTGTTCACGGCGATTGCGTTCGTGTCGTTCGCATTTCAATCGACGGCGGGCATCGCCCAGGAATCAACGGCTTCGGTAACCGGCCGGGTTGTTACCGCGGCAGACGACACAGGTCTGGAAGGCGCTCTTGTTCGTCTTGCACCGGGCGGGCCGCAAGTCACGACCGGTCGCGACGGCCGCTTTCGTTTCCCGCAGGTTACGGCCGGAGAGTATGAGCTGCGCGTAGAGTACGTTGGTCTCGAACCGGCTCGGCGGTCGGTGTCGTTTGCGCCGGGAAGTAGCAACCGGCTCGAGCCCGTCGTTCTGTCGCGACTGGCTGCGGGACCGTCGAGCAGCGACATCGAGGAAATTGTCGTGCTGGGGCAAAAGGGCGGGCAGGCGGCGTCGCTCAGTCAGGAGCGTGCATCCGATGCCCTGGTGTCCGTCGTGGCGTCGGATCAGATTGGCAACTTCCCGGACCAGAACGTAGCGGAAGCGCTGCAGCGGCTTCCCGGTTTGTCGGTTACCCGCGATCAGGGTGAGGGCCGTTTTCCGGTCGTCAGAGGCGCCGATCCAAACTTCAATGCCATTACGATCAATGGTGCGCGCGTTCCGTCCCCGGTCGGTTCCGAACGTTCGGTGCCGCTCGACGTCATCCCGGCGGACCTGCTGGAGAAGCTCGAGGTCACCAAATCGCTGACGCCGGACATGGACGGAGATTCGATCGGCGGGGCCATCAATATCCGCAGTCTTTCCGCTTTCGATCGAGGCGGTTTTTCACTGCAGTTTCGCGGTGAAGGCAGCTACAACGAGGAGTCGGAGGAGTTCAGTCCGAAAGGCTCGGTGGTCTGGACCGATATCTTCGACGTCAACGGCGGTTCCGGGAATCTCGGCATTGCCGCTTCAGTGAGTTTCTTCAACCGGGAGGCGGAGAGCGATAACGTCGAGGCTGACGGCCCGCCCGAGCTGACGGCAGATACCACTGGCGACTTCTTTGCGTTCGGCGAACTGGAACAGCGTGCCTACGAAATTACCCGCGACCGCTTGGGCGCCACGCTGAGTATCGACTACCTGCATTCGGATACCTCGAAGTATTCGCTGCAGATACTGCACAGCGATTTCGAGGACATCGAAACCCGGCGGCGAAACGAGGTGGCCTTTGGCCGCGGTGATCTCGTCCCCGGTACGCTCGGCGAGGGCACCGGGCAGTTCACCGACACCCGCGTCGATCGCGAATACCGCACCCGGAAGATCGACCAGACCATTACGTCCATGGTGCTGAGCGGCGAAAACCAGGGCAGTAACTGGCTGGTCGACTACAGCGCCGCGTACTCTCGCGCCAAAGCGGATGTCGGCAATCGAATCGACGCGACGTTCAGGACCGGCGGTATCGATGTCGGTTACATTGCCAGTGCGACGTCCGTCCAGTTCATCGGTGCCGAGGCGGATTTCACCAATCCCGACGCGTTTCCTCTCGAAGACCTGGAGCTGCGACAGCAGAATGCCGAGGACGACGAAACGGCGTTCCGGATCAATCTCAAACGTTTCCTGTCGCTGGGCGACCGCCCGGCTTCGATCAAGTTCGGTGCAGCGCTCAGACTTCGCGACAAGACCGACAACGAAGACCGGGAAGTGTTTGACGATTTCGCCGGTGTCGGTGGCGTGCCGCTTATGTCGCAGTTCGTGGAAGGTGAGCAACCGGGTTTCAATCTCGGACCGTTCGGGCCGAGGATCAGCGCCGATGCGCTCAGCAGTTATTTCTTCTCGAATCTCGACACGTTGCGCGCAACGGGTCTCGATACCGGAGGTACCAACGAGGATTCGAACGTTGGTGATTTCGAATCGTCAGAGGACGTAACGTCCGCGTACCTGATGGGTACCGTCGATTTGAGCGACGACGTCCGGCTGATCGGGGGTGTTCGCTACGAACACACCGAGTTCGAGACGCAGGGCAGGATCGTCGACATCGAGAACGAAACGGCCAGCCTGGCACCCAAGATCAGCAACTCGTACTCCGACGTGCTGCCGAGCCTGCATCTGCGCTGGAACGTGTCGGATAACGTGATACTGCGTGCATCCTATGCCGCGTCACTCGTACGTCCCCTGTTCAATCAGTCCGCAAATCGCCTGATCGACGACGACGGCGACGTGTTTGCGGGTAACCCGGACCTCGATCCGATCCGCTCCCAGGCGTTCGATCTATCGGTTGCGTGGTATCCGGAAGGGCTCCAGGCGGCCGTTGGCGCAGGCGTTTTCTACAAGATGCTCGACGACTTCATCGTCGAAGCCGACGTACTCGGTACCGACCCGGACTTTCCGTTGTCGACCGGGTTTGCCGAAGTCATCAAACCGATCAACGGTGACGACGCGGATGTGCTCGGTTTCGAGGTCTACTACCAGCAGTCTTTCGATAACCTTCCCGCTCCCTGGGATGGTTTCCTGATCAGCGCAAACGCAGCGTTCATCGACAGCGAGGCCGATCTCGGCAGTATTCGCGGGGGCGAGAAAATACCGTTGCCGCGACAATCGGATACCGTCGGTAACCTGTCGATCGGCTACGAGAAAAACCGCTGGAGCCTGAGGGCATCCGTTGCCTACAGGGATGCCTACCTCGACCTTCTGGAAGATCCCTCGGACGCCGCCGCCGACAACTACGTTCGCGAACACACCCAGCTGGACTTCACGATCAAGTACAACATTACGGATGCGTTTACGCTCTATCTCGAGCACAGTAACGCCAACGACGAACCGCAGAGCGTGGTTTACGGCGGAAGCGACAGCCGTTTCCTGCGTCAGTACGAGGTCTACGGGTATACGACGGCATTCGGTATCCAGGGCGTGTTCTAGTGCTGCGTTCCCGGCTGCTCACCTCGCTGGTCTGGGTGGCGGTTCTGATATCGGGTCCGGCTGGCGCAAGTCAGCTGGAACCCGAGGTCGATGTCCACGTGTCGCATGGCCCGGTGCTCGGGCGGTTCGAGCCGGACAGCATTGGCGTGTGGGTGCGGACGTCGGAACCCGGGCGTTTCCATGTCCGCTACGGATCGTCGGCAGATACTCTGGACAGCCGGTCCGACACCGTATCCTCGAGACTGGAGTACGACAACACGGCGTGGACTACGCTAACGGATCTTCGGCCGGCCACTCGCTACTACTATCAGGTAGTCATTGAAGAAAGTGGCCGCTACGAGACACCGGTGTTCGAGTTTCGAACGCCGCCGTCTGCCGACATTCGGCTTGGGCGCCACAACCCGGAGGGACTCTTCAACTTCTCGTTTTCGGCGACCTCGTGCGCGAAACAATCGCCCACCCAGGCACAGCGTGGTTTCCCGCATTCCGCCCTGCTGGGCGATGCCGTGGACGAGGTTTTCTTTCACGTCGTGCTCGGCGACTGGCTCTACGAAGAGGACCGGCGTCTCGATCCCGCGATCTGGCTAAGCCGATCGGCACCGCAGGGCACGGCGATGCCGGGTGTGCTGAAGGCAGCGCCGAGCCTCGCCGGCGCGTGGCAAAACTACAAGACCTACTACGAGAACGACTGGAGCCTTGTCGAATGGCACGCCAGGGTGCCTTCCCTGTTCCTGTTCGACGATCACGAATTGCTCAACAACTTTCAGGATGCGACGGTGCCGGGTCACGCGGGGCGCGATGCCCTGTTCCGCGACCCCAGCCTTCGCGCGTGGCAGGACTACCTCGGCTGGAGCAATCCCGTCGCCGAGGTGCCGGAGATCCGTTTCGGCCGAGCGGTGATCGACGCCGGCAACGGCACGTTGCACGATCCGGACGCGTCTTTCGGTGGGCTTGATGCAAGCGAAGAGCAAACCCTGCACGTGTTGTGGGGTAACCTCGACGCCGGTCATCGCGATACCGATGCCAACAACCGCTCCGCGTTGAGCGCCGCGATCGATCGCGCCGGGCCGGCGGATCCGAACGCCATGGTTTACGCGATCGATCGCGTGCTCGACGATCACACGCTGTTGCTCGAGCCTCCACCGCCGCAGTCCGGCGAGTCTTCCTACTCCATCGGCGGCGCACCCTACTACTTCGCCAAGCGGCTTTCGAACGCCGAGATCATTGGTCTCGATACGCGGAGCCGACGACGTTCATTGCTCAACTCCGACAGCCCCACGATGCTCGGCGAGGAGCAAAAGCGCTGGTTCCTCGAGCGCATCGAGGCCAGCACGGCCAGCGTTATCTTCGTGCTGTCATCCGTGAGTTTCACGATTCCGCACGTCTCGAATACACCTAAAGGTATCGACGATCAGTCGTGGACCGGGTATGTAGCCGAGCGCGCCGAGTTGTTTCAGGCGTTCGAAGACAGTGGTAAGACCGTCATCCTCGTGACCGGCGATCTGCACAATGCGTTCTCCGTCAAGATCAACGACAGGCTGTGGGAGTTTTCGGCGGGCCCCATCGGCTCGCTGAATCGCGCGATCGGAGAGCCGGACGGCTCCGGTGTGCCTCCCAACGGGGCGTACCTTTCGGCCGGTATCGATACGACAATTCGCTGGTCCACGCACTATTTCAAGGACACGCCGAAACAGGCACGGCGTACGCCAATTTATGCGATTATCGGCGTGAACAACGTATTCGACAACGCTGACGCGGACGGCAGCGCGCGCTGGATTGCGTACCCCCGGCCACAAGTGTCGATAAGGTTTTACGATGCCGGGACGGGGAGTCTCAAGTATGCGGAGAGTGTGCTGGTCGAACCTTGAGCGGATTCCCGGATGTGTTTCCGGGCATGTACGACACGGTTTCTCCGTTGCTCTTCTGGCACTGACGTCACTTGCCGCACCCTTACACGCTGCTGCGGAAGCGCACGCGTTTCCGGCTGGAACCGGAAGCGGATCGAGGCAGCTCACGATCTACGGGTCGATGGATATCGGCTCCGCGCGGCCGTTGATCGAACACTATCAGCAGCTGAAACCGACGATCGCCGTGACCTACCACGAACTCGACACGCTGGAGATCTACTCCCGCCTCGTCGATGGCGCCGAGAGGGGCGAGCCGACCGCCGACATACTGCTCAGTCCGGCCATGGACCTGCAGGTCAAGCTGGCCAACGACGGTTATGTGCGGCAGTACACGTCGCAGGCAACGGCGGCGATGCCGGAGTGGTCGCAGTGGCGCAGGGAGGTGTTCGGGTTCAGTTTCGAGCCGGCCGTGCTGGTCTACAACAAGACCTTGCTGGCGGCCGACAGCGTGCCCACGACGCGCGCCGGCCTGCAGGCGCTGATCGAAAACAACGGTGAGGAGCTGTTTGGCCGCATAACCACCTACGACATCGAGCGCAGCGGTCTCGGGTTCCTGTTCCTGACACAGGATGCCCTCCGGTCGGAGGAGATATGGTCTCTCGTCAACGCCATGGGCGGCAGTTCCACCCGGCTGTACACCAACACGGCTGCCATGCTGGACCACATTGCCAGCGGCAAGTACGTCATTGGCTACAATCTGCTCGGCTCCTATGCGGAACAGCGTGCTGAACAGGAACCGAGCCTCGGCGTCATTCTGCCCGACGACTACACGCTCATGATGACCCGAACGGCCGTGCTGCCCAATCTTGCGAGGGAGCCCAGGCTCGCCGAGGATTTCCTGGAGTTTCTGCTGTCGAAGGAAGGGCAAACAACCGTTGCCGGTATGTCGGGTCAGTACGCGCTGCATCCGAATATCGACGGTGATCATACGGCCAGCGATTTGAGGAACACCGGTTCCAACATTGTGCCGATCAAGATGGGCCCAACGCTCATTGTTTATCTGGATCGCGTCAAGCGGCAGCGGTTCCTGAGGCAGTGGCAGTCGGCGCTTCGCAGTCAGTAGGGCGCGCGGTGCCGGCGGCGCCCTGAGTTCACATAACACCCGGTTCGTCGGCGCCGCGACCGTTTCCTGAGGTGCCCGCCAACACTTTGCCATCAGGGTGTTTCGGCGGATTCGCCCACGTTTTTTCGAATCCTTTTGTCCGTTTTGGGCAAATCCCCCGGCGTTTTCAGCTTTAACCCATGACAGCCCGATAGGCGCCTTTATCCGGCGTCCCGGGCTCACGGTTTGAGTGAAGATACCTTTGGGGTACACAACAATGAATACGTTCTTTAGCAGTTCAGTTTTCGGCCGTTACGGCGGCCTCGTAGCCATGCTTGCAGCGTTGCTGTCGCTCGCAGCCTGTGGCGGCGGAGGTGGCGGAGGGGGTGCTCAAAGCCCGCCGCCACCGCCTCCTCCCCCGACGAACAATGCGCCGAGCCGCATTGCGATCAGCGACGTTTCGCTCAACAACGGCGTGGACACGACGGGTGGCAAGGTTGTCGGGACGCTGTTTGCCGAAGATCCCGATGCCGGCGATACGCTGACCCTCAGCGTGCAGGGCGGGGCGGATGCCGCGAGTTTCACGATCGCAAACGACGAACTGACGATCGATGCCGGCGTGCTGGATTTCGCAGGTCAGTCGCAGTACGAAGTAACCGTACGTGCAACGGACGGCGGCGGCCTGAGCCTCGACCAGACACTCACGATACTCGTGCTCGAGCCGCAGACGGCGGCCGTGGGCTACTACGACCTCTTCCGGAACGCCGGTGTAGCATCGCAGGCCGCGCCCATTACGTTCAACGCGGCAACAGCCGTCGATATCGGTGACATTACCGCCGCAACGCTGACCGACGTCGACATGCTGTTCGTACAGAATCCGTCCACAGTCGTACCGACCGGCCCTTACATCGATCCCGCCAACCTCTCCAAGGTCGAGAACTTCGTTTCGAATGGCGGCGTGCTGATCTTTCACGATCGTCGAGTTGCCGACATGGACCCGCTGTTGCCGGGCAGCCCGGGCACGCTGTCGGCCGGTACTCTGTCCTCATCGCTGTACGACGTGGTCAGCGCAAACAGCGTGTTTGCCGACGGTCCTGCGGGCATCATTGAAAACACGACCTTCGACACCCTGAGCAACTTCGTGACCTTCGGCGACGTGGACCCGGCGAATGCGCCTCCCGGATCCGAAGGGCTGTTGCTGCGGGAGGACAACGGGCACTGGGTGACGATGGCGTACCCGGTTGGCGATGGCTACGTGATTTACTCGTCGATTCCCCTGGATTTCTATCTGGCCAACGGCAACCCGGACGTGGCACGGGATCTGTACGGGCCGAACGTCGTGGCGCACGGATTGAGCCTGTTGACGCTGGGCCCGGATGCTGACGGCGACCGCCTACTGGACGTCGAGGAGGCCGTGCTGGGTACCGACCCTGCGCTCGAGGATTCCGACGGTGACGGTTTGCTGGACCGCTTCGAGGTCCGCAACGGCTTCGACCCGAATGCAGCCGGTGACGAGACGGGTGATGCCGACGGCGACGGGCTCAACAATCTCGACGAACAAGCGGCAAGCACCGAGCCGCGTGTTGCGGATACGGACGGTGACGGCCTCACTGACGGCGCTGAGGTCAACGTTCACCTGAGCAATCCGCGTGTCCAGGACAGCGACGGAGACGGCTTGAGCGATGGCGACGAGGTTAACGTGCACATGAGCGACCCGGTCCTCGTCGATACCGATGGAGGCGGCACGGACGACGGTCTGGAAGTGCTCGAAGACGTCACGAATCCGCTGGACCCGACCGATGACATTGCGAGCACCACGCTGCCGGTAAACCTGAACGACGGCAATGGATTCCTCTGGGATATCCAGACGAACGGCCGGATCAACAACGGCACCAGCGATGCTTACGACGGCGGTCTGGTCCTGAGCGTCGACGGTGGGCCGTATCCTGCCAACGAACGCGCCGTCGAACTGCAGGGCGGCCGCGAGCTGCGGCTTAAGCGGGCGATCCTGAGCGATCTGGACGTGACGCGGCGCGTGTTCGTCTCGGACGTCGAGGGTTTTGCGCGTTTCCTGGAGATTCTGGAGAATCCTACCAACGCACCGATTACCGCAACTGTCCTGTTGGCTACCAATCTCGGTTCCGACGGCGGCACGGTGATCGTTTCGACCTCCAGCGGCGATACGACGGTGGACAACGGCGATCGCTTCATCGTGTCCGACGATGCCTCGAACGGCGGCGGCGACCCCACCCTGGCGCACGTGTTCGCCGGGCCGAACGGTACTGTTTCGCCAGCTTCGGTGACCGCACCGATCGGACGAATAAACTTTTCGTTCGACGTCGAGGTGCCGGCGCAGGGCCGCGCGATCCTGATGCACTTCGCTTCGCAGAATGCCGACCGGACCGTTGCCCAGACCAGCGCGGACGATCTGTTCAATCTGCGGGGTGAAGCGCTGCGCGGGATGACCGTCGAGGAGTTCCAGGACGTCGTGAACTTCGATCTGACCGCGGCTACACCGCTGGCCGTGCAGAAGACTCGTTACACCGACTGCATGGCAGCACCGTCGGGCGGCTGTTAGCGGCGCTCCGGCCGACTTTTATGGCGGGTCGATTGGCCCTGAAGGCGGAAACGTCTTCAGGGCTACTCTTTTTGAGGCACTCGTGATCACCGAAGTCCGCTCAGACTCTGGGCGATATGTGTTCATGCAGAGAGGCTGCTGTCGAGCCTCTCGATATGCTGCAGGTACAAGCGGCGGGTCAGCGGAATCAGCGCCAGCGGAACGATGCCGATCAGTACGGGCACCGTCGCCAGCGCGTAATTGAGATGCTCTTCGCCGTAGACGTGCTGTGACAGATACCCCACTGCCGTCGGGCCGACGAACAGCCCGAACAGGCTCATCGTCATGTAATACAGTGCGACGAGTTGCCCACGAATTTGTGCCGGCGTAATACCGAGTAATGCCGTCACCGATACGGCCGACACCATCATTACCCCAATGCTTCCGAGAGTAAACACGACGAACGCTGTCGTGCCGTCCGGCATCAAGGGCGTTGCGGCATACAGCGGCGTGAGGATCAGCGTGCCGATCATCATGATGAGCAGCGGCGCGTCGCGCCGACCGGCCTGCATCCAGCGGTCGGATACCCACCCCGACAACCAGTAGGCCAGGATTCCGATCGGCAGCGTGACTATTCCGTTGATCAGCGCGTACTTTTCTCCCGACCAGCCATAGGTGCGTTCGAACATGGCCGGGTTCCAATAGCTCGCGTAGGCAACCGTGATCATCAAGCACATCAGCGACATGAAAGTCGTGAACGACTTCCAGTTGCGGCCTACGTAGCGCAGCATATCGAGCATGCCGGCGCCCTGTAACGATGTGTCCACCGCCTGCTCGATTTGCCGACGCGGTTCACGCAGAAGGAGAAAGGGCAGCGCCGGAAGGATGCCCGTCGCACCGATAACGATAAACACGAGCTGCCAGGGTTCTACAGCGCCGAGCACCGGCAGATCCCCCAATTCCGCGCTCTTGGTCCAGCCGAGGACAAACGCACCAATGAGAAACGCCACGCTGCTGCCGATCACAATGCCCATCGAATACAAGGCGATGGGGCGTCCGCGTTTTTCTTTCGGGAAGCTGTCCGCGATCAGCGACATGGCGCACGGACTGAGTGTTGCCTCCCCGACGCCAACACTCATGCGTGCGGCAAAGAGCTGAGTAAAGTTGCGCGCAAACCCGGAGGCAACCGTCGCTATCGACCAGAATAGAAACCCGCCTCCAATAATCCACGTTCGCCGGTAACGGTCGGCGAGCCAGCCGAAGGGCAGGCCCATCGTTGCGTACAGGATGGCGAATGCGGGCCCCAGCAAGAGACCAATCTGTCCGTCCGAAAGCTCGAGGTCCGCCTTGATGGGCTCGACCAGTATGCTCAGAATCACACGGTCGGTGTACGAGAACACGTACGCGATCATGAGTAATACGACCAAGCCCCATGCACGACGTCGCGAAGGATAGTTGTTCTCGACTTCCACGCTTCATTGCAACACAACGAACCGGCCCCGGCAAACGGCTGTGTATACTCCCACGACATGACGACAAACAGACAATGGCGTGTTGCACGGCATGTAGTCCCGGACGAGATTGTCGGTGAAGAACATTTCGAACTCGTCGAAACCGGTATTCCCGATATTGGCCCTGATGAGTTCCTCGTGCGAACACTCGTGCTGGGTACGTCACCGGCCCAGCGCGGTTACATCGATACCCGCAAGCCGGATTTGGTGCCGATCGGCGATATCATGCGGGGCCGCGGTATCGGCGTCGTCGAAAAATCCAACCATCCGGATTTTGCGGTCGGCGACTGGGTCAATGCTTCGACGGGTTGGCAGGAGTACTCGGTGCAAAGTCTGCACCGTGGCCCCGTGCAGTCCATGAACGTGCTGTCGGTGCAAAAAGTGGACAACCGACTCAGGCCGAGTTCACTGCACCTCGGTACGTTGGGCAGCGCCGCGTTTGCCGCGCTGTACGGCATGGAGGACCTGGGGGAAGTTTCCAAGGGTAAGACAGTGGTTGTGTCGGCAGCCGCGGGCGGTGTCGGCAGCATGGCTTGTCAGATCGCGAAAGCCCACGGTTGCCGCGTTGTCGGGATCGCCGGCGGTCCCGCGAAGTGTGAGTGGATACGGCGTGTCGCCGATTGTGACGAGACCATCGACTACAAGAGCGAAGACGTCGGCGAGGCGCTCGACAAACACTGTCCCGACGGGATCGACGTTTTTTTCGACAACGTTGGCGGTGCTCAACTCGACGCGGCACTCGACCGGCTGGCCTTGCACGCGCGCGTCGTCATCTGCGGTTACATTTCGACGCAATACTTGCCCGGCAAACCGCCCGGACCGTCAAACTATACGCGCCTGCTGAGATACCGTGCGCGCATGGAAGGTTTCGTCATCTGGGATCACACGGATCGGTTTCCCGAGTTTTTTGCAAAGCTCAGCAACTGGTACGACGAAGGGAGAATCAGCCGGGACGTCGAAGAAGTCGTATCGGGTATCGATGCGCTGCCGGGTTCGCTGCGCAGTCTGTTTACGGGTGGCAATAAAGGCATTCGAATTGTTCAGGTGACGCCGGACTGATACGCAACAGCGGCCGCGAGCTGCTCTATTGCCCGGGCATCAACTGCCTGAAGCGTTCCGCCTCGTCGGGATTGTCGGTGGCGACATAGAAGTCCACGAGCCGGCGAACGGCATTTTTCGTGATGCGATCGCGCGGCCGCGCCTCGGCAACCCCGGCATAACCTTCGAGGAGCAGCGGCTCGGCCTGTTCCAGCTGGCCCAGCAGCATGAGCGACTCGCCGCGGACACTGTTGGCGCTCGCCGCAAGCCAGTGGCCTTCCGGCAGCGACGCCGCACAGATGTCGAGTGCACGCTGGGTGTGCACGAGACTTTCGTCGGGCAGCTGCATCTGATTCAGCAGCGCTGCAAAACCGGCGCTGGCCGACGCAATGTACGGGTGATCCTCGTCCAGGTTGGCGCCGTAAATCTCGAGTGCGGTTTCGAACAGTGCTTGTGCTTCGTCGTTCTCGCCTTTCATGGTCAGCAGGTTTGCGAGATTGACGATGTCGTACGCCGTAAATGTATGTGTTGGCCCCCGCAACCGGACGGCAATATCGACGGCCTCGCGAAGATAATTTTCCGCCTCGTCCAACCGGCCCATATCGCCGTACAACCGGCCTAGGTTGGTCATCAGGACTTCCATGTCGGGGTGATTGTCGCCGCCAAACAGTTTTCTATCCAGGTCGATGACGCGCAGGTAAAGCGCCTCCGCTGTCTCGTAGTCATCCATTTCATGAATGATTACGGCCAGGTCGTGCATGTAAGTCGTCGTGACGGAGTTCATTTCCCCGAAGATGTCGAGGGCGGCGTCGAGCGCGCTGCGGAAGTTTTTCTCGGCCGTCACGAGGTCGCCCTGGAGCTGCTGTACCTGGCCCAGGTCGTGCAGCGTGTCCGCATAGCCGGGATCGGAGAGTTCGCCGAGCGCTTCGTACATGGCGATAGCGTCTCGATAGATCTCACCGGCTGCGTCGTAATCGCCGCGGGCGTAGGTGATGTGTCCCAGGTCGTTCAGGTTGGTCGCAATCCTGACGTGATTCTCGGGCAAGAGGCTCCGGTTGATGTCGAGCGCTCGCGCCAGCGACTCGTTGGCGGCCTCGAGTTGCCCGAGTTCGTACTGCACCGTACCGAGTTCACGCAGGCTTTCGGCAACACCTTCGAGATCGCCGGCCTCTTCGCGCAGCTGTAACGCGTAGGCATGCTGCGCCAGGGCATCGTCGTACAGTCCCAGGCTTTCGTAGACCGTGCCGATCGTCATGCCCAACGCGGCTTTGGTTTCGGGCACACGCTCGAGATCCTCTCTGAGGTTCTCGGCGCCGAGATCGAGAATTTCTTTGGCCGTCACCGTTTCGCCCGCGGTCTGGTTGGGATCGGACAGCTGGAAGATGTTGACGAGAAACTGCGTCGTGGCGGCCGCGCGGTCGGCTTCGAGGCGCGCGCGGTCGCGCTCGTCGGCGAGCTTCAGCGTGTAAAAGACGCTCATGGCGACAAAAGCCGTAATCACGCCGACCGTGCTGATGACCGCAGGCCGGTGGCGTTTGTAGAATTTGCCGATCCGGTAGGTGAGCGAATCCGGGCTTGCGACGACGGGCAGACCGTCGAGATGACGGCGAATGTCGGCGGCGAGATGATCCGCGGACGTGTAACGGTGATCCGGCTCCTTGTGCATGGCCATCAGGCAGATCGTGTCGAGATCGCCGGCCAGCCGCTTGCGCAACTGTTCGGTACGTGTACCGCGTGCGGCGCTCAGGTCCTCGATCGTCTGCGTGCCGACGCGGCCATCCGTGTCCGCGGGGATCTGCAGCACCGCCGCACTCGGTTTCAACGGATCGCCGGTGAGCACGAGGTCCAGCAGTTCCTTCGGTGTGCGCCGGACCTCGAAGGGCCGCCGCCCGCTCAGCAGTTCGTAGAGGACGATGCCCAGCGCATAGACGTCGGTTGCGGTCGTAATGTCCCGGTTCATGAGCTGCTCGGGCGCTGCGTACGCCGGCGTCAGCACCTGCATACCCGTGCGTGTCAGCCGGTCGTCGGCGTCGCTGTCGTCGAGCAGTTTGGCAATACCGAAGTCGAGCAGCTTGAGTTCGCCATTGGGCATGACAATGATGTTCGACGGCTTCAGGTCGCGGTGGACAATGAGGCTCTTGTGCGCGTGGTGTACGGCATCGCAGGCTTTCTGGAACAGCGCAAGGCGCTTCTCGAGTGTCAGCCGGTGTTCGTCGCAGTACTCCGTGATCGGCAGCCCGTCGACAAACTCCATGGCGAAGTACGGGCGTCCGTCCGGTGTCATCCCGCCGTCGAGAAAACCGGCGATGTTCGGGTGATGGAGCCGCGCCAGTATCTGACGCTCCTGGCGGAAGCGCTGCAGGACCACTTCCGAATCCATGCCTTTCTTGACGATCTTGAGCGCAACGCGTTGCTCGAACTCGCCGTCGGCGCGCTCGGCGAGATACACCTTGCCCATGCCGCCGCTGCCGATGCGTTCGAGAATCCGCCAGCCATCGACGGTCGTGCCCGCCATCTCACTCTCCGGCGCCTTGACGTACTTGCGAAGCGGGCGTCGTTCGTTGCTGGCCAGGTTTTGCTCGTCGGCTTCGAGCAGTGCCTCGATCTTCTGGCGCAGCGAGGCGTCGTCGCCACACTCCCTGTCCAGGAACGCGTCGCGCTCCGTTTCCGAGAGCTTCAGTGCGGCTTCGAAAAGCCGCTGCAGGCGGTCCCAGTCGGGATCAGTCACGGTGGCAGCCTTCTGTTTTTGTCACGATGGGGCTCCTCCCGGCCGGTACGGCGGAATAAGGCCGACCGGCTGATCTCTCAAGTGTAACGGGATTGTTTCGCCGCGTGCCAATAAACCACCGCCGCGCCGGTGGCGCGGCGGGAGATGGAGTCGGCCACCGCTAGTTGCAGTTGCTCAAGCCGTCGATCCAGGCGCTCAGTCGTGCGACGTTTAGCGTATCGATCAGGTTCGATCCGATCGGCGGCATACCGTGAACGTCGCGACGCTGCATGCGGTTGATCAGCAGTGATGCCGTCGAACTGCCGGGTGCAATCAGTCGCGCGTTGGGAATGCCGAGGTCGCCTTCGAGCGGCATTGCATCGCAGGCGTTGGTGTTGGCAAGCGTTGTCGAATAACGCAAATCCATCGTCGACGGTACCGGCGCATTCGGCCGGTGGCATTGCGAGCAGTTCGTGTGCAGGTAGGCTCGTGCGCGAGGTTCGAGCGGTGCGGCCGTGTCCTCCGGGTCGGCGAGTACGTCGAGCGAAACGACCGGCGCCGGCAGCGGCGTCGAGAACATCATGATGTGCTCGATCGTTTCGAGCTGATTGGCGAGCCGCTCGGTCGACGCGTAGGTAATGTCTTTGTTGAGCTGCGCAATCTCGGGTCCCAGCGCAAATCCTGCCGCACCGGTATGACACTGCATGCACTGGCCTTCCGACGGATAGATCCAGTCCTGACCGTTGATCTCGACGACCTTGCCGCCGCGCACGCGGGTTGCTTCGGTTTGTGCGGCGTTCCATTCGTAGGTGTAGCCGGCCCATACGCCGTCGGGATGGCGCATCAGATGCCGAGTCTCGATGAGGTTGCCGCCAAGCCGGAAGTTCTTGACGATGACGGTACCGTTCGGGAAGTCGAAATCGCCGTCCGCGCCAATGTCGATAGTTGTGCCGTTCGGTATGCCAATGTAACGATCTTTGTCGGCGCCGTCCGACCAGAAGGCCGCGTTGAGGTCGTAGGGCAGCAGCCCGCCGTACGGTTGCGTAACGTCACCCGGGTCGACGCAGCCGGAGTTCGAGAGCAGTTCGGGGATCGTATCCGGTGTCGGGCTTCCCGGCGGATCGATACGCCTTACACGGCCGCTGCCGTTGCTGCTGTCGATGTCGACAAAATACAGTTCGCCGTCCGGCCCGACGCCAAAGGCGGTGGGCTGGAAGCTCGTGTTGATCAGCTCGTCGTTGTCGTAGCCGCCCTGGCCGTCGGGCCGGGCAGCCCAGAAGCGTCCGGAGCCGTAGTCGGCAAAGATGTACAGGCCGGCGAGTTCGGGGATGGCGCTCCCCCGGTACACGTAGCCGCCGGTAATCGACGTACCCTGGCTGCGGTTGTATTCGGTGACCGGGTCGATCAGGCTGCCGACGCCAGCGCAGTCGCCGGCGTTGATCGTGTCGAGCGTCCCCTCACGGCAGCGCCAGCCGTAGTTGCCGCCGAGTTCGATCAGGTCCACTTCCTCGCGGGCGCCCTGGCCGACGTCGGCGGCCCACAGCTCACCCGTGTCGGGGTCGAAACTCCAGCGCCAGGGATTCCTCAAACCCCACGCGTAGATTTCCGGGCAGTCGTTTGTATTGGCACCCGGGCCGCACTTGAGGTTCGGTGCGAACGGATTGTCCGTCGGTATGTCGTAGTCCGCGCCCGTACCCTGTACGCCGATGCGCAGCATCGAACCCAGCAGCCGCGTCGTGTCCTGCGCGCGCCGGCGCGGATCGTTGCCGTCGCCGCCGTCACCCAGGCCGAAGTACAGGTAACCGTCGGGCCCGAACGCAATGTCGCCGCCGTTGTGGTTGTCGAAATCCTGATCGACTTCGAGTATCACCTGTTCCACGGTACCGGCGCCCGGGTTGTTCACGTCGTCGAGCACCATGCGCGAGAGGATGTGGCGCATGTCCGGATTGATGTGATTGATCGTGTAGGACAGAAAGATCTCCGGCGTCGTCGGGTAGTCCGGATGAAACGCCATGCCGAGCAGGCCGCCTTCGGAACTGGTGCGAATGGAGCGGCCGATCCTCAAATCGATGTAAGTGCTGACGCCGGTCGGATTGTTCGTCGGAAAGCTTAGGATCAGCCCGCCTTTCTGCAGCACAAACCAGCGATTGCCGCCCGGTTCCAGCAAAATCTTTGTGGGCTGCACAAAGTTCGGCAGCGACGGGTAGGGGTCGTTTACGGATACCGATGCGTTGCCCGTCGGACGTGCCGGAGCAATGCAGGTCTGATTGTCGGGCCGGTCGTCGAGACCGGATGCACCGCTGGGAGAGTCGTCGTCACGGATTGTGCCCGTCGCCACCGCCTGTGCAATCGTGGCGTTCGTGGGCGACGACAGGGTCACGGTAAACGTCTCGTTGAGTTCGATGTCGGTGTCGCCCACGATCTGGACGTCGATCGTCGCCTGACCGACGTTACCCGGAATCTGCACGGTCCCGCTCGCGGCCTGGTAGTCGATGCCTTCAGTGGCCGTGACCGCAGCCGTCGTGTAGTTGACGCTGGAATCCGCAAATACCGACGAGGGCGGGAGAATGCCGCCCGCCTGCACGGTGAACTGCAGGGTCGTCGTACCGGTATCACCCTCCGTAACAATCGCATCGCTGATCGACAGCGTGGGATCGACGGTCGTGGGTGGCGGAGGAGGGGGTGGTGGCGGAGGCGGAGGTGGACTGCTGCCGCCACCACCTCCGCCGCAGGCAGTGACCGAGCAGGCAATCATGAGCGCACAAAACGAGCGCAGAGTAACGGGGATTGTTCGAAGACGTTCAGTGAGCATGATTCCACCCAAGCCAGCTCATCCGTCCGGCATTATTGCACGCGAATCGGCCGGAGGAAGTGGCTCCTTACAGAATCATCCGTTCGAGCGCCGATTCGTCGCGAATTGGCGACAGCGAAAACCTTCGCGGCCGCTAAGCTCTTGATACCCGCGTTCCGGAAAGCGGCGCCTGAAGCGAAAAACACCCGTAGCTGTCGTCGCCCTTGCGCTGAATGGCGTGAATTGCGCTGACAGCCAGCCGTCGATTGACCAAATCGTCGTCCGTTTGCGTATTCCGTAATGAGGAATACCAACATGGAGATGACGATGATATCGCCCAGTAAACGAAGAAAGGGGCTGGCCTGTGCAGTGGCGCTCGCCATTGCGACGCCTGCGGCGGCGCAAGTGCCGAGGTTGCCGGAACCCCGCCCCGAGCCCAAGCGTCCGACCGAGCACGAAGTGCAGCGCCAGCAGCCCAAGTCGCAGATCAACACGAAAGCCACGACGTCGGTTCGCGTGCCGATCAATACGTCGCAGCGCGCCAAGTTCGACATTCACACCGTGAAGCTGCACGAGGTTGCGCTGGACAAGCCGCAGTTGAGAGGCTCGATGCTGCGCGCCAACGACCTGTCGTTCAACGTTGTCCTGATGAACGCCGGCAGCAACACGTACGCGTTCGCCGGCAACCAGATCGATGCCAGCATCATCGAGGGGCATTTCGACTACCGGCAGCGGGTCAACGTCGATCGGCGGCGGGTGCCGTATTACCCGGCACGCGGTTCTTTCGACATTGTCGTTCAGCGCGGCAACAGCATCGAGCTGCCCATCGTGATTCGGGGTCAGAGGACAAGGCGCGTTGCCTACTTTCCAGTGCCGTCTCCGTTTCGAAAACGGCCCGACGTGGCGGCCATCAAGCTCGAGAGCGGTAACGTGCCGATCGAGATACGTCCCGACGTCTGGTACACGATCGATGCCCGGCTGACGCCCGCCGACAACGACGAGATCGATCATCAGCATGCAGTGTTCGTCAATCTGCGCTTCGATCGCAACGGTTCGATTGCCGAGCTGAACGGGCCTTACCACTACTAGCCGGCCAGCCGGTTCCATAAAAAAAAGCCGCGGCCGAAGCCGCGGCTTTTTTGTTTGGCGTAGCCTTTCTAGTTCGTTCGCTTGTACTTGTCCATCATGAACTCGTAGTAGACATAGCCGAAGCGATCGTACCAGTCCTTCTCCCCGTAGCGTGCCTCGCACATGGCTATGTCAATCATCGAGTCGTGGAGCCGGCCGCCCAGCTCGGCGTATTTGTTGTCATAGGCCTGCTTCATTTTCTTCACCGACGTTTCGATGTCGAGCTTGATGGTTTGCCAGGCCAGGGCGGTCACGCCGTGCACTGCAGAGCCGCCGTCGCCGAACTTGATGGCGGCGTCAATGGCTCTCTTGTTACAGCTGTAGATGATGCGAAGCTGCTCGAACGTGTGTCGTGTCTCGTTGAACCCTTTTCGGGCATTCGCGTAACACGACTTGCAGTTGACGTTACCCTCGCAGAACGACGGGATTCGAGGTGTGCCGGCCGGATTTCCCATCGCCGAGCAATTGCTGAGATCGCCGAACCAGGTGTCGTACACTTTGCGGGCGTCGATGAGCAGCTTCAGCGCCCTGTTGATTTCTTGCGAGATCTCATCGATCCTCTTTTTTGCTTCCTCCCGCTCTTTGGCTTCCCGTTCGATTGCCTCGTCGATCTCGGAGAGGTCTATGTCGATCGACTCTGAGTCCGTTTCTTCCGCCGCGTAGGCGATTCCCGAGTGGGGGATGGCAAAACAGGCCGTGAGGACAACGAGGGTTGGCAGCAGCATTCTCGCCGCCGAGCCGCCCGAGTTCCTGACGACTTTTGCGAGCAATACGGCAATGATGCCAAGCATGGCGACGCCGGCTGCAGCTATCCACACCAAGGGACCGGCCTTTTCTTCCGTCGTGGCGGGCGTGTTCGAGCCCGTCGACGCTGCGACCGCTGCCGCGCCGCCGTGTTCGTACTGAGCTGCGTCGGCTTTGCGGGCTTCGAACATGGGTGACGGCATGAGCAAATCCAGTGGCACCTCCGGGCTGGCGAGCAACAGCAGGCGCCAATGGCTTCCGTTGACGCCATCAACCCGGATTCCCGCATCGCCACTGGTGCGAAATTTCACCTTGCACATGCCCGCCGACCCCGTGTCGCAGGACTGGCCGGGATCGCTCCACAGGTTTTTGACGACGGTCAGGGACACAGGCTCCTCCGCATTAATCGCGATCACGTGTGCCTCGACGACGCGTCGCGGGCTCAGGCCGTTGACGAAAAGATAATCCGCCATCGCCCCAATGGTTCCGTGGGCACCGGTCCACAGAATACCTTCGTTGTTCGGCTCCTCCTTGAGCGTCAGCTCGAGAGGTTTGATGTTCTCGTCGAGCGCGAACGGCTGCGCGGAGGCGATCGGCGTCGTCAGCAAAAACGTCAGGCTGAACGCGAGACTCAAAGTACGCTGTATGGTCATTTTCTTATCCCCTGGTAGTGGGACGGAGGGTTACTGCAAGTCCTCGACCGACACCCAGCCGGTCGTGCCGAACTTGTCTTTCACTTCGAGGAAGGCGCCGTCGCGATTGCCGGTCGGGTAGACGAACATGCCCTGGCGCAGTCCGCGGACCGCTTCGCCGCGTGCGGGTGCCTTGTACATGTCGGTGTCGATGGCAATGAGATAGGATTCGACCGGCGCGTCTGCGGACGCAATGGCGCCGCCCGATGCCTCGACTTTTGCAATCAGTTCCGAGTATGCGGTCGCATAGGCTGCGGCGATGACGCGCCCGATCTGGGTATCCTGATAGCTGCTGACACCACCTGCCACGCCAAGTATGCCGCCGACGTCGAAGGACACGTCGCGTTTCTCCGCTTTGCCGCGGGCAGTGGCGGTTTGCACGCCGGTACGGGCATTGACCAGCGTCAGTATCGTGTCGGCTTCGAGCTTCTTGGTCTTGACGTCGCCGAGGATACCGCCGATCGAGTCGCCGATCTTGCCGCCCAGAATGCCGCCGATGCGCCTGCCGCCGCTGTCGTCGTCGTTTGTGATCAGGTCGGGCACGAGGAAGAAATCTGCGGCGAGCAGCTGGCCACTGCCGACGTTGGAACCCACCTGCATGCCGCCGGACTCGGCGATCATACGTTCGTTCGTGTTCATTTCGAGGCCGGCGCCGCGGTCGACGAGCGTAAAGCAGCCCGACTCGTTGACGTAGAGTTTGATCAGGGCCTCCGGGTTCTCGAGATCGTAGTTGTCCCACCAGCCGCCACCGGCAGCCTCCTGGAGCGCGATCGTCCCGTACGGTTTGTCGCAGTGCGGAATGGCCGGCTCCTCGACGTCTTTCGCCGACGCCGGGGCGGCCATCAGAAGGGTCACGGCCGCAAGGGCCGTCAATTGCATCAGTGCGTTCATGGTGTTTACTCCTGCGCGCTTGATAGGTGTTGGCAAATTGGTTCATTCAGTGCCGGCGAGGCCCAGGTCGTGGCGGGCCTGGTCCACGATGGTTTTGAGCATGCTGTTGCCTGGGTCGTCCGGGTCGTAGACGATTTCGATCCGCTGCCTTTCGGCATAGGTCCCGAATTCGCTGTACGAAACGATGTTTCTGTTCGTGTAGGTCTGTCCGTTTTGCGCCGTAAACGTATAGGCTACGGAGTGTTTGAAGCTCGAACGCTTGTTGTTGTCGCGCTTGAGTTCGGTGACGTAGGCGCTGCCGGTTTCGCCGCGCTCGACCAGTGTCTGCACGCGCTCGTTCTGTTTTTTGGCGCGGTAAAGAAACACGATGCCGAGCGCGATCAATACGATAATGGTGCCGGTGAACTCACCCATGGACGTTTTCTCCTGTACGGTGTTGTTGCGATAGTCGGCCATCGCCGGTCATCGCTCGCCGGCCTCGCGTAACAGCACCGACTGCCCGGGCCTGGCCGGGTTGTAATAAACCGGTACCGTGCGCCCGACCGGGTGCGCGCTGACCAGCGCTTCCTTTTCTGCGAGAGAGATCTCTGCCTGATCGAAACGAACGACGTCGTTGCGGTACGACTGGGCGTCGACAACGTATTCATAGACGACTCGGACGTCGTGCACGGTGTGGTCGGAGCGCAGCGCAGACGTTCGGACGTCGAGGGTCGAGCGGACAATCAAACCGCTGACCGACGGCCAGCCGAGGCTGGCTTCGGGCAGGCCGGCGAGGCGATTCTGGTGCCATTGATAGAGCAGGCTGCCAGCGAGTGCTATCCCGGCGATTGCCAGCACCCCCAGTACCGCCAGCAGGTTCTTCGACTGGCCGGACATGGATTGTGCCGATGCCGGTTTTGCGTGAATCGATCGTGCGGACACGGGCAACTACTCCGTGAAACCCAGTTCGACACGGCGGTTCAGCGCCTTGCCGGACTCAGTGTCGTTGGGTGCTGTCGGCCGCGATTCGCCGAAACCTCTTGCCGTCAGGCGCCGGGCCTCGATGCCGTGTTCGATCAGCCAGTTGATGACGGTTCGTGCGCGCCGTTCCGAGAGATCCTGGTTGGACGCGTCACTGCCGTCGGAGTCGGTGTGCCCGACAATCGTGAAGCGACGCTCGGGCGCACGCTTCATCACGGCGAGCACGGCGTTCAGGGTGCCGAGCGACGAAGCTTTGAACTGGTCTTTCCCGGAGTCGAAGTGAATCCCGTAGAGATCGATGGAGCCGCCGGACGCCAGACCGGCCTCGAGCTGGGTGACGTCCTCCCGGCGCAGATCGACGCGCACGATCAGTTCGAGCGTTGCACCGCCGGACAGGTCGCCGCTTGCTGCTCCGTTACCGTAGTCCGCGTGTCTGACCGCCACACCCACGGAGCCGGTTTTGACCGATTCGAAGCGGAAGCGTCCGTCCGTCCCGGTTTCCTCTGCCTGGGCGGCCAGCGTGACGCGCGCACCGTTGACGGCTTCGCCGGTCTTCGCGTCGACAACCGTCCCGACGACCGTGCCAATACGAATCGGCTCGAGTTCGATGAACGCGTCCGTCAAGCCGGCTGCCGCGACCTCGACCGGCAGGCCGCCGGACTCATAGCCGTTCTTGTAAGCGCTGAGGTTCAACGGACCGGCGTCGACTCGCTGCGGTCCGAAGCGGCCTTGTGCATCCGTTCGCACACTGACCGTGCCGAGGCTTACCTCGACCCCGGCCATTGGCGCTCCGCTGTCCGCATCGACCACCGTGCCCTGAACGTCGCCGTAGGTGATGGGCGGCAGCGCAATACGCCGGCTTTCCGTCTCTGCAGGGGCGAGTTCGAAGCGATCCTCGACCTGCTCATAGACTCGCTTGGCGGCCGTGAGCATCAGGTCGCCCGCGGCAACCCGTTCGAGTTCGAATTCGCCAGCCGTGTTTGTCCTGGTGTTGCGCCCGGCAACCGTAACGGTCGCATCGGCGATCGGTTCGCTCGTCATGGCGTCGACGATCACGCCTCGAACGGTGCCGTAGGTAATCGGCTGCAACGACAGCTCGACGTCGACGGTTTCGGCCGCGATGACTATTGCGCTCGTACGATCCGCTTCGAAGACGGCTTTGCCTGCGCTGACGTTCACGTCACCGGCGGGCAGTTCGTCGACGAGGAATCGGCCCTGTGTGTCCGTCGTTACGCTACGACTGCCGATCGTGACCGTTGCGTCAGCCAGCGGCTCGCCGTTCGCCGCGTTGACGACAACACCCGACACTGCGCCCACCGTGACGGGTTCGAGCGCAATCGTCTGCTCGAGTTCGGTGGCCGGCTCGAGAACGTAGGCCTGTTCGTTGGCGACGTAAGCGTGCAGTGCTGCGGACAGCAAGCCCTCGCCGGCGGCCGCTTTTTCGAAGCGGATGCGGCCGTCGGCATCCGTCTCGCCGCTCATGTCGCCGGACAGTCGTACGGAGGCTCCAACCAGCGGCCGGCCGCTGGATGCGTCCGTCACCGTGACGACGAGATCGCCGTAGGTGATCGGCGTCAGCGCGATCTCGACGTCGACGCTCTGCATTGCAATCACGTCGACCGTTTCCATGGCAGGCTCGAACAGCGTTTTCCGGGCTGCGACGCTGGTACCGCCTTCTGCCACGTCGGCGATCTCGAAACGGCCGGCCTCATCCGTCACGGCGTGCAGCGGCCCGATCTGGATGTTGGTGTCGGCAAGCGGTTCGCCCGAGACGGCGTGCCGGACAACGCCGCGTACCGTGCCTTCCGTAATCGGCTCGAGTTCGAGTACCGTCTCGACGGTCGTACGGGGATCGAGAGTGACGTCGCTGCCGGCCGGCCGGTAGCCTTCGCTACCCGCCTGAACGTGCAGGTCGCCGGATTCGATGTCGGCAATGCGGAACTGCCCCTCGGCATCCGTCGTGACGGTCTGACCGGCGATCGTTACGGTCACGTTTGCCAGAGGCTCGCCGGTAGCGCTGTTGACGGCCGTGCCGACGACGATGCCCGTCGTAATCGGATCGATGGAAAAATTCAGCTCGACCTTGCCCGGGCCGTCCGCGACGATACGGTCGCTGCCGTCATGATAATCCGCGTGCCGGGCGAGAATCGTGTGTTCACCCGGATCGATTCTGCGAATGATGTACGCGCCCTGGCCGTTCGTTCGACCGGTTGTCGAGCTGTTGCCGATTGATACCAGTACGTCGGGCACGGGTTCGCCGGTATCGCTGTCGGTGACCGTCCCGGTCAGGAAGGTCGGCAGCTCGAGCTTGACCCGGGCGAGCCTCGGCAGCGCAACCTGCTCGTTCACCGTCTCGTCGGCCGTGATGGTCAGCTTGTGCTGCAACAGGTTGTATTCCGGCAGGCGATGTACCATGAGTGCCGCGTCACCCGCCGGGATGTCGCGAATCTCGAAACTGCCGTCGTCCGCTGTGAGGGTTTCCCAGCGCGCCGTGTTGCCGGTCAGCGAAAACAGCATGATCTGCGGAAAGCTCGCCGCGACGGTGACGCCGGGAACCGGCTCGCCCGTGTCGCTGTCCACGACGACGCCGCGGACATGGCCGAGTTCGTCGGGCAGGCCGGGCATGCTGCCTCCGGCCGGCTGTTGTCTCGGTTCGCCGCGCGCCTCGGCGCGGGCGTCGTATTCGAGCTGCCCAATGTTGACCCTGCCGACGAAGTCGAAGGGCGTCTGCGCAGCGTCCAGCCTGTCTTTGTCCTCGAGCGGGATGGAGAAGCGGTATTCCTGGCCTTTCTGAACCGCCTCGAGCCGCTGCTGTGGGCCCATCTCCGACCAGGCCTCGACCATTCCGTCGAGGTCACCTTTTTCGAACGCCTTCATGAACGGCCCGATGACTCGGTCGTCGGGCGGGTACGGCGGATCCGGATAGTTGAGGTCGAGGACGCGGTCGCCGATCGGGTCGTCTTCGTCGTAGTCGTAGCGGTTGGAGCCGTTCCCCGAACTGCGGTCGGCCACCGCCGGGCTGCCGGCCTCTGCGGAATCCCTGCCGGTATCGTTCGAATCGTCGCCGGAGCAGCCGGACAGCAGGGCCAGAACGCACAACAGAACAACGGCTGTGTTGCTGCTACCTGCAGGCTGGTTTCCACACAAAAACAAAGACATAGCCGCTCCTCCGGCGGTTGCGTATTGGCGGGTCTCAAGCGGTAATACGCAAAGCGGGCCCCAATCGGGCAATGCCGTCGCGGAGTAATCGACGCGGTGCCTGCTTTGCCGCCTGCAAAGGCGGCCAGCCCAAACAAGGGGGCGAGGTTAGTGGCGAGGGTGGGGTGTTAGCGGCAGTCTGAAATAGCGGCGCTGGCGGCTACGATGTCCTGCCGGTCTGACTGTCCCGCGGCGTCGAGGATGGGTTGGTACTGTTCGGCGATGCGCCGGGCTTCGGCGCAGTCGCCCCGGCCGGCGGCAATGCGCGCGAGACCGAGTTCGACAACGGCCCGGTTCGGGTGTTCGCCGGGTAATACGGCCTTGGCCGTTTCCGCTGCGCGCCGGTACTGTGTTTCTGCCTCGTCGGTCTGGCCGGTTGCCAGCAACACCGACGCAAGGCCGTTCAGTATCGCGACGGTATGCGGGTGATTTGCCCCGGCCGTGGCTTCGAAAATGCCGAGTGCACGCCGGAAATTGTTCTCGGCGAGTTCGAGTTCACCCCGATCGGACTGCACGCCGGCCAGCGCGTTGTAGGCAACACCCGTCAGGTGGTGTTCCTCGCCAAGGGCCTGCGTAAGTATGCTCAAGCCCTCGCGAATGTCCCGCGTGGCGCCGTCGACGTCTCCAAGCATTCGCCGCATGGAGCCGACGTTCATCGTCATCAGGCCTACGGTCGGATGTTGTTGTCCGTAGGCACGTGTGGCGCCGGCGAGCGCCCGCTCGGCGTACTCCAGCGCTCGCTCGTCGTCACCGAGGCCGCGAAAGAACACCGCCAGCGAGTTCAGGTTGTTGGCCGTTTCCGGATGATCGGGGCCGAGCATGGCTTCGTTGATACGCAGCGCCTCGAGATACAGACCCTCGGCGTCATCGTTGCGGTGGTGCTGGCGCGCAATGCCTGCGAGTTCCTTGAGCGTGACGGCAAGATCGGGGTGGTTCTCACCCAAGAGCTTCGTTCGCGTAGAGCGCACGTGCTCGAGCAGCGATTGCGCCGCATCCAGCTCGCCCCGCTGAATGAGCATGACGCCCATGTCGTGCTCGATCGACGCATGCTGCGTCGTTTCGGCGGCATTGTTGTCGATCAGTCTTTGCGAGGCTTCGCGCAGCAGCTCCAGAGCCCGCGCGCTGTCTCCTTCACTGAAACGCAGCGTGCCCAGCCGGTACAGATCGCGGGCAATTTCCGAGGGTGTCGCCAGCCGCGCGCGGTCCATGGCCAGCGCAGCCTCGAACGCCGCCGCGGCCGGCTCGAACTGCGCCTGCTCGCGAAGATTCTCTCCGCGTTCGATCAACAGCGCCGCGCGTCTTGCCTCGTCGCTGTCGTCGAGCAGGATCTCGGCCGAGTTGAGCAGTTCCGTTGCCGCCGCGAATTCGCCTTTCAGGCGGTTCAGCCGCGAAGTTGCGACGAGTGCATCCGCTTCGAGTGCCGGCTCGTCTTCCGACGCATACAGCGTTGCCGATTGTTCGGCCAGCGGCAATGCCGTGTCGTAAAGTCCCAGCTGGCCGTAGGTTGTTGCGAGCAGAAGCAGCATTTCGGCGTGCAGCAGCGGTTGGCCGGCGAGTTCCTCGTTGACGCGGTTGGCGCCGAGGTCCAGCAACTGACGTGCCGTCAGCCGATCGCCCAGGCTTTTATCGGGTGCGGCAAATTCGAACAGGCTGGTAATGAAGTCCCTGGTCTCGTTGGCCTTGGCCGCCTCGAGGCGGGCGATGGTAGCGGCGGTACGCGCTTCTTCCGCCTGGTGCAGTGCGTACCCTGTACTCAGCAGCAGACCGAGTGCCGCGAGCAGGCCGAGCGGAAGGCCAACCGGGTGCCGGCTCGAAAACTTTCTCAGCCGGTACCAGGCCGTGTCCGCACGTGCCTGCACCGGGAGTCCATCCAGATAACGCCTCAAGTCTGCGGCAAACGCTTCAACCGACGAGTAGCGGCGCTCGGGTTCGGCGCGCAGCGCTTTCAGGGCAATGTTCTCGAGATCGCCGCGGATCGATCGTTCGAGACGCCGCCACGACGTGCTTCGCTGAGCGGCGATCTCGTCCCGTTCGTCGTTGCCGAGTTCTGCGCCGAGCTTCGCAAACGTCGGCGTTCCGCCCTCACGAATGCGGCGTTCGATCTCGAGAGCCGATCCGCTTACGCTGGCGAAGGGCCGCCGGCCCGCGAGTATTTCGTAGAGCAGACCGCCCAGAGCATAGACATCGACCGAGGTTGTGACTTCGTTGCCCGCAAACTGTTCGGGCGCGGCGTAGTCCGGCGTCAGCGCTCTCAACGTCGTTTTCGTGCGGCTCGTGTCGTCGTCCGACAGCAGCTTGGCAATGCCGAAGTCCAATAGCTTTGCGTGGCCGTTGCCATCGACGAGTATGTTGCTGGGCTTGAGGTCTCGATGCACGATCAGTTTGCCGTGTGCATAACTGATGGCGTCGCAGACGGACAGCAGCAATCGGATACGCTGGTCGATGGACAGGCGTTCACCGTTGCAGTAGTGGGTGATCGGTTGTCCGTTGACGAACTCCATGGCGAAGTACGGATCGCCGTCACGCGTGAGCCCGCCTTCCAGGAGCTGCGCAATGTTCGGGTGCCGCAGCGACGCCAGTATCTGTCGTTCGTTGAGGAATCGGGCCTGCCAGTGTTCCGACCGCCGCGACGGGAGAATCAGCTTCAGTGCTGCTGTCTGCTCGAAATCGCCGGTAGCGCGCTCGCCGCGATAGACCGTGGCCATGCCGCCCTGCCCAAGCCGCTCGACAACCCGGTAGGCGCCAATTCGCTCGGGCACCCGGGCGTCCGGGTCACCCGTGAGTTCTGCAAGGTGGCGGTCTGCGTCGTCCTCAAGCAGGCCGTCACCCTTTGCGTCGGCTGCCAGCATCGACTCGATACGTTGCCGTACGTCGGCGTCGTCGCAATGCTCGTCGAGGAATGCACGGCGCTCCTCGTTCGGGATGTTCATGATCTGCTCGAACAAGGCCATTGCACGGCGATCGGTTTCGGCACTCACTGCTGTTGCATCTCCGAGTAAAGAAAAGCACGCGCCCTTCGCCAGGCCAGTTTGACCGTGCCGTCGGACACGTCGAGGAGTTCCGCAATTTCTTCGATCGTGCAGCCACCGAAGAACTTGAGTTCGACCACCTGATGACCGCGCTGATCGACGTCATTGAGGCGCCTGAGTGCGTCGTCGAGTGCGAGCACCTGTTCGGAGAGGCGATCCACCGGCAGGGCGTCTTCGTCGAGATCCATTCTGAACCAGTCGCCGCCACGCTTTTGCGAGTTTTTCCGGCGCGCGTGATCGACGAGCACGTGGCGCATCGCGCGCGCTGCCGTCGCTATCAGGTGCTCGCGGTTTTCGAGCTGGCCAAGCTGGTCGACGCCGAACAGCTTCATCGACGCTTCGTTGACCAGTTCCGTCGTACACAGGGTGCCGCGCCGATGACGATTGAGTTGCGATCGCGCCAGTTTCCGCAAGGTCGGGTAAAGCCTGGCGAACAGGTCCTCGTTGGCATCTTCGTCGCCGGCCGCTGCGCGTTCCAGCAAATCCTTGAGCTTGTCGCCGCTTTCCCCCATCGGGTCATCATAAACACAACCGCATCCGGTTTCCGCTTCGTGACCCATTGCGTGTGTGCGGGCGGGCGCACGGCAGGCCGGCCCGTCACCCATGGGATCAAAATCCTATAGCGTCTTGCAGGCTCTCAGCTGATCCGTCAGTTCGAGCAGCTCGGCGAGGTATTGGCGACCTTGTTCTTCCGTGTAACCCTTCCGCATCTCGAGGTCGATCGCATCGATGGCGTCGCGCGTCGACTTCTCGCACTCGGCGCGATTCCGCGAAGGGAGCGTGTGTTGCTCCGGTTCCGGCGCTGGTTCGGTCGCTTCCGGGTTGTCGAACGGATTCACAAAATCGAAGACACTATCGGTTGCAGGCTGTGCGCTGTCTTCTACCGGATCGTCAGCGGCAACGTCTGTCGCGCTTGCCGTTTCAGGGCAAGGCGTTTCCTGGAACGCAACCGTGCCGTCGGCTTGCGGGCAACGATGTATCTCCTGTTCCGCCCGTACGGCGATACCGGGCACCATCAGCAGCAAGAGCAAAGCCGTTCGCATCGTCGATACGCTGCCCGGCTCAGCGGCGCCTGGCGGGCGGCTTGAGAATCAGTACGGGCGTCCGGCGCTTGTAGTCTTCGTAGTCGGCCTGGCCGCCCCAGCGCTCGTCGGCTTTTTGCTCGAGCAACGGAACGCCGCTTACCCGCGTGAGCAGCAGCCAGACGAACAGCGGTGAGATCAGCACGACCCACTGCCAGCCCTGAAGCACCGGCAGAGCAACAACGGCCATGCCGGTCCACAGCAGGATTTCCCCAAAGTAGTTCGGATGCCGCGACCACGCCCACAGGCCCGTGTCGATGAACCTGCCGCGATTCTCCGGATTGTTCCTGAACCGCGACTTCTGACGATCCGCGACGATTTCGATGAGAAACCCGAAGATCCAGATCGCAATACCGACAATGCCGACGATACCGAGCGGTTCGCGAACGCCGCCGGTAACGACGGCGAGGGCCGCTGCTGCCGTCAGCAGCACCCAGAGACCTTGTAGCGTCCAGGCCATCAGGAAGCGAACGGGCTGAGTCTTGATCGTGTCGAAACGATCGTCTTTGCCGCTTTTCGAGATTCTCAGAAACAAGAAGATCGACAGGCGGAGTGCCCAGAGCATGACCATTGCAGCGACCAGCGTTGCGCGCAGGTCGAGTTCGCTCGAGAGTAATACCGCAACGACGATGACCGAGACGTAAGAGATGCCGCCCACGAGGTCGTAGTAATGCTCTGTCCTGAACGCCGCGGCCGGAATGAAGGCGAGCCAGTTGATCGCAAACGCCAGCGCGCCGCACAACGCAAAAACGGGCACGCCGCACTGGATCGCGCCGCCGTCGCTACCCGCCCACGCAACTGCGCTGCCGAGGATGACGGCGATCAGGATTGCGACAAAACTCTGTGCGTTGCTGCGTTCGGCCATGTCGATGTCTCAGGAGTGACTCGCAAGCTGCGATACGGCGTCTTGGACGGCTGCCTCGAAGCTTACCGCAGCCGCTTCGTAGCGCCGAGAAAAACCGGAACGCCTGCTTCGGCCTACGTGCTGCGCTCTATTAATTCGGTCCTGATCGTGGCCGACTTCGGTGTTTCACCGTCGATGATGCGCAACAGCTTTGCCGCCAGCATGCGCCCCGCCTGGTAGGTGTCCTGGCGAATCGTAGTCAGCGGCGGGTAGAAGTAGCGCGCCTCTGGAATGTCGTTGTAGCCGACGAAGGACACGTCGTCCGGCGCGTGTACGCCTGCATTGCGAAACGCCGAAATGAACGCCATTGCTGCCGTGTCGCTCCAGGTGAATACGGCGTCCGGGACCGTCTCGTTGACGTCGAGGTAGCGCACGGCCGCGTCGAAGGCGGATTCGTAACGGAAGCTGTGCAGCTCGACGTCATCGAAAACAATGGCCTGATCGCTGTTGTCGATAACGTGCTTGAGTCCCTGCCGGCGTTCGTGGATCTCGCGGAACGAGGTGTCGCCAACGAACAGGAATCGCCGGCGCCCGTGACGGATAAAGTGCTCTCCGGCCAGCTGGCCGCCGAGGAAGTTGTCGCTGCCGACAACGCAGTAGTTTGCGTCGGGCGCAGCGGCACCCCAGACCACCAGCGGTGTGCCGGCGGCGGCACAGTCCGCCAGCATTTTCTCCCGGTGTCCCTGGCCCAGGACGATAAAACCGTCCGCGCCGCGTTCGGTCAGAATCTGGCGGAACGCGGATGCGTCGTTGTGATTGGGCGCACACAGGAGCAGGTCCTGATTGTGGTCGCCCAGCGCTTCCGACACGCCTGCCAGCAGTTCGAACATGAAAGGGTCGGAGATGCGATTCTGCCGGTGCGAGCGGAAATCCATCGATACCGCAATGGTGTTCGTGCGCTTGTGACGCAGTTTCTGGGCGTTGCGGTTGACCGCGTAACCGTGTTCAGCGGCGACCGACAGCACGCGATTGCGGGTCTTTTCGTTGACCAGCGGGTTATTGCTCAAGGCCCGCGAGACGGTTGGCTTTGAAACATTGGCCAGGCGGGCGATATCGGCCATTGTGATGGCGCGTTTTTCTTTATCTTTCAACGGCTTCTTCCCCGGTACAGCTAAAGATAGTACCGCGATTGAAACCAATTTCAAAGGAAATGAAATGCATTTCTTGAAATGCATTTCATAACTGGGTACGGTCGGTACTGCGTTCCAGCATTGACCTTTGGGGGGAAACGATGAAAAACGCAGGTTTTTGGCGTCGGCTGACGATGCCGCTATCCGGTTTGTTGTTGCTCGCAGGCATGGCGCAGCCCGCGCTTGCCCAGTCCACCGACGATGACGACGGGGACTCTACCTGGATCGAGGAGGTCATCGTCACGGGCACCGCCGGCGGTGCCGAACTGCGCAAATTCGAAGCCAGTTTCGCGATCACGACCGTCAGCGATACCGACATCAACGAATACTCGCCGCAAAGCACGGCCGACCTGCTGAAGCTGGTGCCGGGTATCTGGGCGGAGAGTTCGGGCGGCGTTGCGGGCGCCAACGTCTTCGTGCGCGGTTTTCCCGGCGGTGGCGACGCGCCTTTCTTCACGCTGCAGGTCAACGGTGCACCCATCTTTCCGCCGCCCACGCTGTCTTTTCTCGAGAACACAACCTTGTTCCGCGTCGACGAAACGATCCAGCGCGTCGAGGCGCTGCGCGGCGGACCGAACCCGGTTTTCTCGAACGGACAACCGGGTCTGACGACCAACTTCATTCTGCGTGAGGGCGGCGAGGACACCGAAGGCCTCGTCAAGTTCACGACGTCCGACTACGACCTGCGGCGGTTCGACGGTTACCTGAGCGGAGAGATCGCCGACAGCCTGTACTACATGGTAGGCGGCTACCTGGCGAGTTCGCCAGGCATACGTGACGCGGGTTTCAACGCCCGCGAAGGCAACCAGTTCACGATCAACCTCACCAAAGATCTCGACAACGGCACGATCAACGTGTTTCACCGCAACACCGACGATCACGGCCAATGGTATTTGCCGTCGCCGCTAAACGTACCCGGCGTGGATGCGGAATACAGCCAGCTCGGCACCCTGAACCGGCAGCGACGTATCCTGTTCGCCAACAACTCCGGCGATCAGGCGTTCGACGACCCGGGCGAAAAAACCCTGGACCTGGGTGAGGGCCGTGGCTGGGACGGTTCGATGACCGGCGGCTCCATCATCCTCGAACTCAACGACAGCTGGGAGTTCACAGATCGCTTCAGCTACACGGCCGGCAACGCGGACACGCTGGGACTGGTGCCCGACGGTGGTGCGATCCGGGTTGGGGATCTGCTGGCCGATCCGCTCGTCGACGAACTTGCGAACGTGACCGGCCCGATCACGGGCGCCATTACCGGGCGCGCAATCGGCAACGACGAATTCATTCAACGCTGGGGTGCCTGGGAGGTTCGCAAGGACATCGAAGCGTTTACCAACGACCTGAGTCTCGCGTTCGACTGGGATCGCGGCCGTCTCACGTTCGGTCTGTACACGGCCAATGCGTCTGCCGACGAGTTCTGGTCGCTCGGCAATCACAAGTACGAAGTGATCCAGCAGGGCGGTGAGCGCGTCGCGGGCATCGAGTGCAACGACGATCCCACGATCGACAGCTGCAACTGGAACTACGACATCGATGCACGTGGGGACGCAACGACCAATGCGCTCTACGCGGCGACCACCTTCGATGTCGGCGACCGCCTGACCTTCGACGTCGGCGTGCGAAGCGAAAAGCACGAAGTCAACTATTCGGTCGACGAAGGCCTCGACGGCCAGGTGACGCTGGCCGTCGACTTCGACGAAACCGAGTTCTCCTGGACCGCTGCGGGTAATTACCTGATCAGCGATACCGTCAGCGTGTTCGGCCGCATCAACAGCGGTAGCAAGATGCCGTATTTCGACGACTTCCGGGATAATCGCGATGCGTTCGCCGCCGGCAACGATCTCATTCAGGAGGTCGATCAGTTTGAGCTGGGTCTGAAGTGGGTGACCGACAATCTCAGCGTCTATGCGACGGGTTTCTATACCGAAGTCGATCCGAGTTTCTTCGTTGCGCTGACCGGTCAGGGTGCCGTCATCCAGACGCAGGAGTCGATGGGTGTGGAAATCGACGCCATCTGGGCTCCCGTCGACACGGGCTTCTCGGTGTCCATGAACGCAACCGTGCAGGACGCCGAGATCGTCTCGGGTCCCAACGACGGTAACGAGACCCCACGCCAGCCCGGTTGGCAGCTGCGTCTGACGCCCCGCTATCAATTCGATGCGGGCGGCGTCGACGCAACGATCTACGGCACCTTGAGTGCCGTCGACGACCGCTGGAGTGAGCCCGCGAACCTGAACACGCTCGACGGCTACGAGAAGGTCGACCTGGGTGTGCTGCTGCGCATCAACGAGCAGTTCCTCGTGCAGCTTGCCGTCGACAACCTGACCGACGAGCAGGGTCTGACCGAAGGGGATCCACGCAACATTACCTCTCCGAACGGTCGCTTCATCATGCCGCGCACCTTCGAGTTCAGCGTCGGCTACGAGTTTTGAGGCCGGGCAACGGGTCTTGACATTACGTTCGTTTGCCGCAGACAGTGGGGCAGGTGCTGCCTGCTCCGCTGTCCGTTGCCCGTAACGCCGCTTCTACCCCTGTCCCGAGCGACGAGCCCGCTATGAATCGAACACTGGTTACGCTCTCGCTGTTCGTCAACTATTTCGTCTTCGCGATTCTACTGAACAGCGTCGGTACGGCTATCCTGCAGGTGCAAAACACCTACGGCGTCAGCGAATCCGCCGCCAGCGTACTGGAAGCGTTCAAAGATCTGCCAATCGCCATCACGTCGTTTCTGATTGCCTCGTTCATTGCGCGTATCGGCTACCGGCAGTCGATGCAGATTGCGCTGGTGCTGGTGGCCGCTGCGGCGCTCGCAATGCCGTCGATACCTGCATTCTGGATGAGCAAAGTCATGTTTGCAGCGACCGGCGTAGGTTTTGCGCTCGTCAAAATCTCGGTGTTTGCGACCATTGGTGTGGTGACCGATTCGAGGAAGGCGCATGCCGGCATGATGAACTTTCTCGAGTCCTTCTTCATGGTCGGAGTACTTTCCGGCTACTTTCTGTTCAGTGCGTTTGTCGACGATGCGCGGCCGGAATCGCTAGCCTGGCTGAACGTGTATTACGTACTGGCGGGTCTGGCCCTGCTCGCGTTTATCCTGTTGAGCGCTGCGCGCATCGATACGCCGGTGCCGGACGATACGGAAAAACCGCTGCAGCAGGAGTTCGCGGACATGCTGCGCCTGGTTGCCTTGCCGCTGGTCATGGTGTTCGCGGTCAGCGCGTTTCTGTACGTGCTGATCGAGCAGAGCATCATGTCCTGGCTGCCGACCTTCAACAGCCGAATCCTGAATCTCTCCACGTCCCTGAGCATCCAGATGGCCAGCATTCTGGCCGCTGCAACGGCGCTGGGCCGATTCGCCGCAGGCTTCGTGCTGCAGCGTTTCGACTGGTCGCGCGTGCTCTTGACCAGCCTCGTCTGCGCCGCAATCCTGGTATTGCTGGCGCTGCCGCTGGCCGGCAGCACGAGCGAACAGCCGATTACGGCGTGGTCGGCAGCGCCGCTGGCCGCTTTTGTATTTCCGCTGATCGGCTTCTTGCTGGCGCCCGTCTACCCGGCCATCAATTCCGTTATCCTGTCCTCGTTGCCGAAGCAGCGTCATGCTGCGATGGCCGGACTGATAGTCGTGTTTTCGGCGCTCGGCGGAACCTCGGGTTCGATGCTTACCGGCGCCCTGTTCGAAGCATTCGGGGGCAAGACAGCGTTTTACTTCTCGTTACTCCCCATCACGGCAATGTTCATTGCCGTAGTGGTTTTCAAGCGCCTGAGCGAACAAACACAGCGCGTCGGACCGACCTCATGACGATCAATCCAACACCCGATTCCCTGTTCCCCGAGCTGTTCGAGGCCGTGCAGTCTTCGCGCGTGCTGGGCGACTCCAAAGTCTTTGTAGATGCCGTCGCCCGACAAGCGCCGGCGGACATCTCGAACGCGTACCGCCGCGAGCGAAACGCACAGGACTTCGATCTTGCGGCGTTCGTCAGATCGCACTTTGAACTGCCCGACGATGCCCCGCAACAACACAACCGCACTACCGCACAGCCCGTGACGGAGCGCATCGAAACCCTCTGGAGTGCGCTGGCTCGCGACGCCGATCAGGCCGTCGACCATTCGTCATTGATTCCGCTGCCCAACCGCTACCTCGTTCCCGGTGGCCGGTTCCGCGAGATTTACTACTGGGACAGCTACTTCACGATGCTCGGACTCGCCGCATCCGGACACACGCGGCTCGTTCGCAACCTGGTCGACAACTTCGCATACCTGATCGACGAGATCGGCTTCGTGCCGAACGGCAACCGCACCTATTACTGCACGCGTTCACAGCCGCCGTACTTCTCGCTGATGATAGGACTACTGGCCGAGATCGAGGGTGACGACGCCGTGTACACCCACTACCTGCCGCAGCTCGAACGTGAGTATCGCTTCTGGATGGACGGCAGCGACAAACTGTCTCCGGAGGTGCCGGCCTACCGGCATGTCGTCCGCGGGCCGCTGGGCCCGCTGAACCGGTACTGGGACGATCTTGCAACGCCGCGCCAGGAAAGCTACATCGAAGACGTCGATCTCGCGGCGAGCACAAAACGGGATCGCGGTACGCTGTACCGGGACATGCGCGCCGGTGCCGAGTCGGGTTGGGACTACAGCTCGCGCTGGCTCGAAGATCCGCAATGTCTGAGTTCGATTCGCACCACGTCCGTCGTGCCGGTAGACCTCAATACCCTGATGTGGCACCTGGAGAAAACCCTTGCGCGCGCCTGGCACGACGCGGGTGACGCAACGCTGGCCGCGGGCTACGAGCGCTCTGCGGAAGTGCGGCGCGACGCACTGCAGTCGATATTTTTCGATGCGGACGAAGGTATGTTCGTCGATCTACTCCTGCCCGACCTGCAATCCACCGGAGTGCTTTCGATCGCGGCTGCCTACCCCCTGTTTCTGGGTGCCGCCGAACCCTCACAGTCGCAGCGGGTCGCCGACGTATTGCAGCGCGACTTTCTGAAATCCGGTGGCTGGGTGACCTCGAACTGTGCAAGCGGCGAGCAGTGGGACAGCCCCAACGGCTGGGCGCCAATGCAGTGGGTGACCTATCAGGGCCTCAGGCGCTACGGCTTCGAGCAGGCGGCAGAGGAGGGCGCCGAACGATGGGTTAAGAACAATCTTGCCGTCTATGAGCAGTGTGGCCGGCTGCTCGAAAAGTACAACGTCGAGTCGGTCGGGGTTGTCAGCGCGGGCGGAGAATATCCCGTGCAGGACGGTTTCGGGTGGACAAATGCCGTGCTGCTACGGCTGATGGCGCGGTAGCCCGGTCGGCCACCTTCTGCCGGGTCGCGAATTCGACGTGTCGCAGCGACCCTATCTACGGAGTTCTTCCTCGATGAGTTCGAGCAGCTCCAACGATTCCGACCGCGTCAAACGATAGCTTGCAATCATGGCGTCCGTGTCCTGTCGCGTATACACGAAGAAGTTCCGGAACAGCTGATTGTCGAGCAGCGCCGGATCCGTCACCCGCAGGGTTGCAATGTCGAACTGATTCATCAGCAGGGGAATGTACTCGTCGTCGAGCGCCTGCAGGAAGTTGTCTTGCAGCGTTGCAATATCCTTGTGCCGGCGATCGAGTCTCAGAATCCGCCGCTTGATCTCCGTGTTGCGCAGCAGGCGAAAATCACCGCTTTCCTGCATGGCGCGGTACGCGTAGTCGGCGGGCGTAAAAAACTGATAGCCGGACGGCGTGTAGACGGCCCGGGCCTGTTCTTCTGCCGGCAGTTCGGCAAGCTGTGGCATCAGCTCCATGTACTTCGCCGTCTGCTGCACCTTTGCCTCTCCGCTGTCGATGGCGACATCGAGGCTTTCGATGTTGGCGAGCAGGTCGTCCCTGAGATCCGCAATGTACTGTGCCTCGATGTCGGCGTCTTCCAGGTCCTGGAACCAGCCTTCGAACCACAGCGCAATGTTGATGCCGACGACGATCATCAGGATTTCGAGCAGCAATTCTGCCCAGCGTGTTTTTCCGACCGCTTTCTCCATAGCCCCCTTTAGGTGCCGGAAACGCGCAAATGGATTAAAACCATCCCGTGTCTTTGTTACTACGCGGTCGACGTGCTGATGATTGCCGCCGACGAAACGCGGTTCATTACGCGTCAGGTGCTTGCGCTGTTGGCACGCGAGTAGATGCGGTCACGCCGGCCGCCCGCGAAGTAAGGATATTGTCCTCGCGCTGAGCGGCTGAGGCGATCTCTGCCCGGACGCAGACAGTTTGAAGCCGCGGTACCTTGCGGCACCGCGGCTTCAGGCTGCGGGCTCAGGGCCCGCTGGGGGATCAGAAGCGCTTGTTCAGATCGACGTAAAAGTACCGGCCACGGTTCGAGTGCAGCGCGGACGAGTAGCCTACCGACGGATCGGGGAACAGGGATGCGTCCCGGTCGAACAGGTTGTTGACGCCGAGGCGCACCCGCGTTCCTTCGAGGACGCGATTTTGCGTGCCGCCGTCGTCGAAGTCGTACTGAACGTAGCCGCTCAGCGAGACGAACTCCTCGACGGTGTAAGGGCTGCCGTCGACGCTGCTGGTCACGTCGAGGTCGAACACTTCACCGACGTAGCGGCCGGACAACCCGGCGCCCCAGCCGTTCAGTCTCCACGTGGCCCTCAGGCTGGCGCGGGAGCGCGGATAGCGTTCGGCCTTGATCAGCGAGCCTACGAGATCCGAGTCGGTGTCGCTTTCGTCGATACCAAAATCCGCCTGGAACTGCGGATCGGCAATAGCGTTCAGCAGCGCCGTGGTTCGCGGTGACGCAGCTTGCTCGAATTTCTCGAGGTACGCGTAGTTCAGTTTTAGCGTGAACTCGCCGATGGCCGTATCCGGCAGATCGAATTCAACGGCTACGTCGAAGCCTTCGGTGGTCCGCGGACCGAGGTTCTCGAAGGTTTGCTCGACGAATCGGAGTTCTCCAACCGCGGCAATGTTGCGTCCGGTTGCGGCGTTGAATGCTGCCGCCGCGGCTTCGTCGGCAGCCGTCGGCGCAAAACGCAGCACAGAGGGACTCGACGAGCCCTGACTGCGAAGCACAATGTCCTCGACGAGTGTGCTGTCGCGGCCGAATACGCCCACGAGGCCTTCCTGCTCGATCTTCCAGTAGTCGGCCGTTACCGTCAGCCACTCGAGCGGTTGCAGCACGATCCCCAGGCTCGTGTTTTCGGATTCTTCGGGCTCGAGGCTCTGGTTGCCCAGCGTCTCGGTAATGATCGGTCCGCTGCAGGCCAGATCGTCGTCGGTCACCTGGCAGCGCAGGAAATCTTCCTGGCTGTTGGAGAAGCGGCTGACTCTGGACTGGTTGATCGTCTCGAGGTTCGGCGCGCGGAAGCCCTCGGAGAAGGCGCCGCGCACCTGCAGCCAGTCGCTGACACGCCACGCCAGTGCAATCTTCGGCCGCGTGATGTTGCCCACGTCGTTGTAGTCTTCGAAGCGGACCGCAAGCTGTGCCTCCAGCGACTGGACGAGCGGCACGTCCGCGAGGATTGGTACCAGGAACTCGGCGAATGCCGAGAACACGTCGCGGTCGCCCGAGCTGTCCGGCGTTGCGCTGATGCCGAGCAGATCGCTGCTAAAAAACTCGCCGGTCAGCGGATTCGTAAACGTGATCGAGCCGTCGAGGCGCGGATCGCGATCGTCGGACCACTCCTCGGTGCGGAATTCGGCACCGACCGCTGCGCCCACTTCACCTGCCGGCAAGCTCCACAGCGCAGGGTTCGACAAGCGGACGTCGAAGGCCGTCAGTTCCGTTTCGACGGAGCGCAGTACGTCGACGACAAATTCGTCACCGTTCTGGCTCGTAGATCCGCCCACACCGTCGAACGGGTTGTACGCCGATGCGTCCGTACGGCTGACGGCCTCGTAGAACAAGGTGCGGCTACCCTGGCGCGACCGGTCGACGCTCTCGGCAGCCGAGTGGTACAGCGCGCTTTCCCAGTCCCAGTCGCCCAGCGTGCCGCGCAGCCCGCCCAGAACGCGGTAGGAATCGTTGTCGACTGTGACGGTCCTCGGGCCGGCGGAAAGCAAGCGCAGCGAATCGATGTCGATGTCCAGGCCCTCGGCCGGGACCGTGGCGAGATCCAGGCCCGGCAGGCGGTTCGGATTGCCGACCGCACCAAACGGGTTGTAGTAGCTCGATGCAGGAACGATGAAGTTGTTGGAGCCGCTGACCACGTGCGGCGCAAATCGTGTCTTGGTTTCGGCGTCGTAGTAGGCGAGTTCGCTGAAGAACTCGAGGCCGCCGTCGAACTCGTGCGTCATCGTGCCGAAGAAGTTGTTTCTCTTCGTGTCGGGAGAAATCAGTTTGAAGCCCGGCGCGTGAAAGTTGAAGCGCAGGTCGCCGGGAATACCGCCGGTGTCGAGATCGAGCCCCGGGTTGCCGGACGGTACGCCGCTGCTGAAGCCGGTCGGCTCGAAGTGGAAGCGGCCACCGCTGTCGGTAATGTTGGCGCCGTTCTGACTGACCTGGATACGAGTAAAGCCCGTGGCATCGGGACCGAAGTCGCCGGTACCCACACCTGCGCGGAATACACCAAACGGGGTCAGGCCCGAGTTGTTTCTTGCAGACGTATCGCCGCTGAACTCATCGGGCAGCAACGTGCGCTTGTCGGCAATCGTACAGTAGTCGCGCTCCTCGCAAGGCAATCCCGAACGGTCGTACACGCTGGCGAAGAACGTAAGATTCGTTGCGCCGCCGTTGACCGCAATACCACCGCGTAGGCGGATCGTGGTTTCATCGAGCGACGTGCCTTCGGAGCCGCCATAGCGAACGCCGACCTGAAAACCTTCGTAGTCGTCGTCGAGCACCGTATTGACGACGCCGGCCACGGCGTCCGATCCATACAGCGCGGCGGCGCCGTCGCGCAGAACCTCGATACGTTTGACGCCCATCGACGGCACGGTGTTGAGATTCACAAAATGTGTGGGTACGCCGTTGCGGGTCTGCGAGCCCGGGTGTATGACCATGCGGCGGCCGTTCAGCAGCGACAGCGTAGCGTCAGCGCCGAGTCCGCGCAGGTTGAGCGAGGCAATGTCGCCGCGCACGTTGTTCGACGACGTGCCCGTTTCGTCGCTGTTAAATTCGATTTCGCCGGCCTGTGGCAGCGAGCGCAGTAAATCTTCGGTGCTGGACACGCCGATGGCGGCAAGATCGTCCGAGCCAAGCACGGTAACGGGGAGTATGCCTGTCGTGTCCACCCCGGTAATTTGTGAGCCGACGACAACAACTTCTTCGATAGACTCGTCGTCCGTCTCGCCGTCCTGAGCAAAAGCCAGCGCCGGTATCGAGGCTGCCGCCAGCAGGCACAGGCTTCTGGTCATTGATCGCTTGATCGATCCGCTTATCGATCCGTTCATCGATTGGATAATCGACATGGTTGTTTCTCCCCCTGCAAATGTTGCACCGCGTTTGGAACGCGCCGTGTTGCCGATGTATTTTTTTCTTACGCTGAAACTAGCAATCGCGTACCGCAGAGACAAATAGCGTGTGTTAACGCTGTCATAGCCTGAAGCTATGTCTTGCGGTTTAGCGTGTATGTGCAGGCGGCAGGCGCAGCTCGACGTGCGTTGCCCCGGTTTGCTCGGGTTGGGCAACCGGCGACCCCGGAGCAAGCCAGGGTGTTTGCCACTCGATCAAGGCAAGATCGTCGAACAGCACCGTCACGACGTCGGCCGTATCTTCGCAGCGTTTGACGTTCATCAGGAGGCGAATGCCACGCGTACGGGTTCGGGGCAGCTGAAAGTCGACCTTGAGCGTGTGTGAGCCGGCGGGTATTTCGGTGTCCAGAAGTACGCTCGACGGCCCGTTGAGAAGCGCTTCCTCGAAGCCCATACCGTCGGGGCGCCGCTGCAGTTCGAAGCGCACGCAGGCTTCGCCGTCGGACTCAGCGCGGACGACCAGGCTGGCGGGGGCGGAACGCGTAAACACGCGCGTGAACACCTTCATGCCGGTCGCAACGGTATCGCCGTCGTCAAGCTCGACCCGCAGGGCTTGAGGCCCAGGAGTTGCGATGTCGACGGACGTACCGGTCAGCCAGTAACGGTCTTCGGTGCCAAACAACGTGTGGTACTCGAAGTCGCCCCGGCGGACGAGATCGACTCCCAGCCGGTAGGCCTCGGTTGCCTGCACGCTGCGAACCGACGGGATTGGCCGAGCGCCGAGTCCACGCAGACTGTAAACCCCGCCTGCCGGTTTGCCGGCCGCGATACGCACATCCTGTTGTTGCGGCGCCGCGCGCCGGCACTCCAGGATGACGAGATGTGCACCCGATGCTTCGACGCACGTCGACGGTCTTTGCGACAGTCTCGCGAGACGCTGAAGTATGTCGTAACGCATGGCGCCGCTGGCGGGCGTTGGTGTGTAGTCGTTGATATGCAGCGGCACCGCTTCGGCGCGAAACAGGCGTTCGCCGTCATACCAGGCGTACAGCAACACGGATGCGTGTGTCGACGGTATGTACTGGTCGAACACAAAGTTGCCCAGCGAATACGCAATCAGTTTGCCGCGATAGACCTCGAAACCCTGGACAACGTGCGGATGGTGACCCACGGCGAGGTCCGCGCCGCTGTCTATCGCGAGTTTCAGCCGGGTCTCCTCGGTCAGACCCGGCTCGCTGACGTATTCGAGGCCACTGTGATACTGGACGACCGACAGCGCGCCGGCAGGCGCTGCCGACTGGTCTTCGACGACAGTCCGCTCCGTTCCGTAAGCAGCGCCGCCCTTGTCGGGGCCCGCCACCTGATTGGGCTCGAAATTGCCCGGCCAGCCGACGTAGCTGAACAGCGCGAGTTCCGCACCGTCGACATTCAGCACCGCCGGCCGGCGCGCGTCTGCGTCGTCAAGTCCCGCACCGGAATACGCAAGCTCCGCCTCGTCCAACACCTCGAGCGTCTGGAGCAGACCGGGATCGCCGAAATCGTAGGAATGGTTGTTGCCCAGCGCCACGTAGTCGATCCCCGACCAGCGCAGGGCTTCGGCAACGGCCGGGTCGGTAAAAAACACGATCGATTTGCCGAGGGCGTTGGCCGGCGTCGTGTCTGCAAGCTGGGTTTCGAGATTGACCGAGGCGAAGTCGGCAAGCTCGATGTAGGGTTTCATGTGGCGCAGAACGGATTGCATGTCGCGCAACGCGCTGCCCGGGCGTACGAGCGTTTTCTCGTCTGCACGCGGCATCGTGAACCGCCGGCCCATCATCGTGTCGCCGGCGAATGCCAGCAACCGGCGGCCCGGTTTTTTGGCCACCAGCGTTACGGCCGGAATTTCGACGGTGTCGCCGGGAACATGATCGAAATCCGCCCGGCTATAGGTGTGCAGTATCGAGTAATGGCCAGGGGCGCTGAAACGGATCGAGAGTACGTCGTCCCCGCCGGTGTCCGCACGAAATCGGCCGTTGCCCTCAACGCTGACCTTGCGGCCGTTGATCGTAACGGCAGCTCCCTCGACGGGCTGCGCTTCGGTGTCCGCGACGGAACCGACAAGGTCGTTGGCAAGGGCCGGCGGCGACAGCGCAAGCAGGGCCAGCAGTGCTCGTTGGGCAACTCGTAGGACGGTCGGAGACATGCGCCCATACTGCCAGCAACCGGCCGGCGCCGGGTTGCGATAAGTTCAACCCTCCATAGCCCGAGGTTATACTGCGCGAAGCTCAACGGGATAGCCTATGCGACTGCGACAGATCGAAGTTTTTCACGCCGTGTATTCCTGCGGTTCGGTCACCCGCGCCGCCGAAGTCCTCAACGTATCGCAGCCCTCGGTCAGCAAGGTGCTTGCCCACGCCGAACAGCAGCTCGGTTTTGCGCTGTTCGATCGGGTTCGCGGCAAGCTCGTCCCCACGCCCGAGGCGGATCGGCTGTTCTCTCACGTCACCACGGTGTACGACAGCGTGGATCGCCTGAGGAGCGTCGCCGACAACCTGAAAACGGCCGAAAGTGGCAGGATTCGGATTGCGGCGACGCCGGCATTCGGCATGGATCTGCTGCCGCAGGCAATCGCGTCGTTCAGAGAGAAACACCCGGATGTCGTCTTTGCGACGGAGACGCTGTATCACGATCAGATCAGCGACGCTCTGCTCGAGTCCCGCCTGGATCTTGGGCTTGCGTTCGATCCGGTGATCGCAACCGGCGTCAGTGAGCACGTGCTGTCGCACGGTACGTTTGTCGTTGTGGCTCCCGACACGCTGGATTTCGGGGCCCGCCGGTCCATTGCCGTCGAAGACCTCGAAGATGAGCCGTTCATTCGTCTCGACAGCAAAGGCCCGCTCGGCCGGCTCCTGTCGACGCATATCGAGTCCAGCGGGGTCGAACTCAACACCGTTGCGTTCTCGGAGACCTACCACGTCGCAAAGGCGCTCGTGTCCTACGGTGTCGGCGTGACGATCACCGACGAGATCACCGCTTACGCAAAAGGCCACGGCAACGTTCGGGTGTGGCCGTTCCGGCCGACGCTGCGGTTCAGGATATCGGCGCTGCGCCTGGATGCGGCGCCCCTGTCGCTCGTCGCGCAGAAATTCATCGAGCATCTCGAGCGCTCCGTGTCGGCCGTCGTTACCGGCTGAAGTCTCGATCGTTCCGTCCCCTCATAGCTTCAATCTATGGGGCGGCCAAATCAGGTTATTTGAGCTGGCGAGCGAGCCGCGGATAGACTGATCCTCGCATTTTCTGGGGGGCAGCGGGTTGCCATACACGGTCAAGAGGACAACGTCTCTACTGGTTTGCGGTATCGCGCTGTTGCTCGCTGCTTGTGCCACACCTTCTGCGAGCTTCCCGGCAGGTGTTCCCTGCGAAGCCCGCGATTTTGTGGTTAGCGATCAGTTCGAGGGTGCACGGCGGGGCGAGTGCGAAGTGTTCGGGAGCGGCCGTGTCCGCGTAACGATTACGCCCGAGGATTCGGGGGAGATCAATAACAGCCCCTGGTATGCGTTTCGTCTGGAGCCCAACGCGCCCGGTCGCGCGAAGATCAATATCCGCTACGAAAACGGCGATCATCGTTACTGGCCCAAGCTCAGCACCGACGGCCGCCGCTGGCGGTACGTTCCCGCGGAGCGCGTCCAGCTGCGTGGCAGGAAGGGTGCCTATCTCGATATTGCGCTTGGGACGGAACCGGTTTTCATCGCTGCCCAGGAACTCCGTCTGCCGCGCGACATAGAGGTCTGGACCCGGAGCCTGTCGGCGCGCGAGGACGTCGAACGCACGGTACTCGGAAGGTCCATGCAGGGCCGGATCATCCATCGCCTGGACATCAATCCCGGTGCTCGCGAGGTGATTTTCCTGGCCGGCGGCCAGCATCCACCGGAGGTGACGGGTGCCATCGGTTTTGCCGCTTTCTACGAAGCATTGCTGGCGGATACCGAGCTTGCCAGAGCCTTTCGTGAACGGTTCCACACCGTCGCAATACCGATGCTGAATCCCGACGGCATCGTAGCCGGGCACTGGCGGCACAACATGGGCGGTATCGATCTCAACCGGGACTGGGGACCGTTCACGCAGCCGGAAACCCGCCTGATCAGCGACTTGCTCGATCAATTCGACGCAACCGGCAAACGTGTGCTCGTATCGGTCGACTTTCATTCGACCCGCAACAATCTGATCTACCGGCAGGAAGACGGCGTCCACACGGTCCCCGAAAACTTCACCCAGCGCTGGATAGCCGCGTCGGTGTCGCGTCTTCCGGGTTATGCGTTCCTGGACGAGCCGCGGCCCAATTCGGATTTGCCGACCAGCCGCAACTACATGCACCAGCGGTACGGGATTCCGGCGGTGACCTACGAGGTGAGCGACAACGAAGACCGCGCGGTCATCAGACAGTCCGCCACCGTTTTCGCCGAGGAACTCATGCGGCTGTTTCTCGAGGAGCCGCGGCGTGAGCATTGAACGAGCCGAGCTGGACGTACGTGATCGCGCGGCGGGTGATATCGCCGGCTTCAAGGAGCGCGTACTTCAGGCCGCCATTCAGCGCGGCCTGATCGGTGATCGACAGCTACTTGCCGGGTTCGTCGACACGGCCGGGGTCCAGCGAACGATCGATTCGCTCGTTGCGGCTTTCCCGTCGCATTTCCATCACATGTTCGCGGCCAAGGCGAATTCGATCAGTCACGCGCTGCAGCTCGTGGAATCCACGGGGCTCGGCTGCGAGGCTGCCAGCGTCGGGGAACTCGAACAGGCTTTGCGCGCCGGTTTCTCGGCCGACCGCATCGTCTACGACGAGCCGGCAAAGACCGTCGCAACCCTTGAGTTTGCGCTCCATCGCGGTATCAATTTCAGCATCGACAACTTTCAGGAGTACGAACGCGTCGCCAGCCTGATCGGTGCTGGCAAACCGCGAGGTCGGGTCGGTTTTCGCATCAACCCGCAGGTGGGTTCCGGAAGCATCGGCGCCATGAGCACGGCAACCCGCACGTCGAAGTTCGGTGTTGCGCTCGACGACCCCGGCAGTCGAGAGCAGATTCGTGAGTGTTATCGATCGCACGACTGGCTCGACAGCATCCATACTCACATCGGATCGCAGGGCTGTCCGCTCGACCTGATGATTCGCGGTATCCGCAAAGTCATGGACCTCGCTATCGAGATCAATCGTTCGCTTGGCCGGCAGCAGATACGGGTGATCGATATTGGTGGCGGATTGCCGGTCAACTTCGATAGCGACACCGTCAGTCCTACTTTTGGTGACTACGCCGAACGGCTGAAAGAGACCGTGCCCGAGCTGTTTTCCGGCGAGTTCGAGGTCAAAACGGAATTCGGCCGTTCGATCTTTGCCAAGAACGGCTTCATTGCCACCCGTGTCGAGTACACGAAGGAATCGGGCGGGCAGCGCATTGCCATTACCCACGCCGGTGCACAGACGGCGACACGGACGGCGTTCGTGCCGGAGCTGTGGGCGATTCGTCTCAGCGTTTTCGACGCCAGCGGCGTTGCACGCGGCGGCACACCGTTGCCACAGGACGTGGCGGGGCCGTGTTGTTTTGCCGGCGACATGCTGGCCAGGAACCGGTCCTTGCCGTGTATCGAGCCCGGCGATCACATCCTGCTGCACGACACTGGCGCCTACTACTTTTCGAATCCCTTTTTCTACAACAGCCTGCCGGCGATTGCGGTCTACGGCGCACAAGACGATGGCAGCGGCCGCGTGTCCTTCGATGCCTGGCGGGAGCAGCAGTCGCCCGGCCAATTGCTCGAGGTTGTGGGCTGAATGGACGCTCCCGATTACGGGCTCCTGTCGCTGCTGCCCGCGTTCGTGACACTGGCGATTGCCTTCTGGAGCAAGAACGTTCTTCTGGGTCTGCTGTGCGGGATCGCTACCGGCGGTCTGGTGAGCGGAGACTGGAACGTCGTCAACGCGTATCTTCTGCCCAGCCTCGGCAGCGAGCGTTACGCGTACATTCTGCTCGTATATCTCTGGGCGCTCGGCGGTCTGATCGGCGTCTGGAACAAAACCGGCGCCGCACAGCATTTCGCCGAGTCCGCGGCTCGCCGATTCGTGAAGTCGCGGCGTTCCGCCAAGGTGTTTGCGTGGTCGATGGGCGTGGTTTTCCATCAGGGGGGGACAATCAGCACGGTACTGGCCGGCACGACCGTCAAACCCGTTGCCGACCGGGAAAAAGTCTCGCACGAAGAGTTGTCCTACATCGTCGACTCCACGGCATCCCCGATTGCGACCGTGCTGCCGTTCAACGCCTGGCCAGCCTACATTGCCGGTTTGATCGTCGTCAGCCCGCTCGTGGACATCGTGCCGGACGAGCAGGCCGCCATCGACTGGTTCTGGAAAGCGATCCCGTTCAATTTCTACGGCATTATTGCCGTGGTGTTTACGCTGCTCCTGGCGCTCGACAAACTGCCCTGGATCGGCGGCAAAATGCGCGCGGCCCGAAGACGTTCGATCGAAACCGGTGAACTCGACAGGCCCGGGTCGACACCGCTGCAGGCAAAAGAGCTGGGTCATGCCGAGGTGCCGGACACCTATTCGCCGTCACTGGTCGATTTTTTCGTGCCGATCGGCGTGCTGCTCGGTTTTTCGATCGGCCCCCTGTTTTTTGGCGGTTCCTCGATGATTCTCGAGGCGTTCTGTCTTTCTGTCGTATCGGCCATGGTGCTCGCCGTATTGCGCGGCATGCGCGTAGACACCGTATTCGACGGGATGCTGAACGGCATCAAGGGTGTCACGATCGGCGCGGTCATACTTGGCCTTGCCGTCACGCTGGGTAACGTCTCGGAAGCGCTCGGGGCGGCGAGGTTTGTGGTCGACAACGCCAGTGGTGTGTTCGAGCACATGCCCTACATCCTGCCCGGCGTATTGATGCTCGTCTGCATGTTCGTGTCGTTCGCCATCGGCAGCTCCTGGGGTACCTACGCCGTCATTTTTCCGATCGCGCTGCCGCTTGCGTACGCAATCAGTCCTGACAGCCTGTTCTTTGTGCTGAACTTCGGTGCGATTTTGGGGGGCGCCATTTTCGGCGATCAGTGCTCACCCTACTCGGACACCACCGTGCTGTCGGCCATGGCCTGCGGTGCCGACCTGATGGATCACGTGCTGACGCAGCTTCCGCTGGCACTGACCGCGGCGGGATTGTCGATTGTGCTGTACGTTACCATTGCGTTTGTCAGTTTCATTTAGCCGGGTATCGATGCCAAAGCTCGCGCCAATGCTGTTTGCGGTGTTCGCGCTGACCGCCTGCGGGGAGACCCGGGACGAGGTCCTGCCCCGGATCGAGGTGGATATCCTCATTACGGGCGGGATGGTCTTCAGCGGGCGTGACGGCGAGTCGCTGGAGCGGGCCGATATCGGTATCCGCGGTGACAGAATCGTCTGGGTCGGCGACACAAACGACGTTTCTGCAGCGATGATCCTCGACGCGGACGGCAGCATTGTGACCGCCGGCTTCATCGATCCGCACACGCATTCGCTGAGCGAGCTGCTCGGCGACGACACCAAGGCCAATCTGAACTACCTGCACCAGGGCGTCACCACTGTATTCAACGGCAACGACGGTGAGGGGCCGGTCGACGTAGCCGGTCTTGCAGACAGGCTCACCCGTCAGGGTATCGGGACCAACACGGCGCTCTACGTGGGCCACGGCGAGCTGCGTCGTGCGGTCATGAACGGCGAAAACCGTGCGCCGACGGCAAACGAACTCGAGGCCATGGCCGAACTCGTTCGGGAAGCCATGCGTGCCGGCGCGGTCGGGCTGTCGACCGGCCTGTTCTACGCTCCCGGCAGCTATTCGACGACCGCCGAGGTGATTGCGCTGGCGAGAGCGGCTGCCGAATTCGGCGGTGTCTACGATTCCCACCTGCGCGACGAAAGCAACTACAACGTTGGCGTGGTTGCGGCACTGGAGGAGGCCATTACCATTGGGCGTGAAGCGGGCATACAGGTGCACGTTGCCCACATCAAGGCGCTCGGCGTGGACGTCTGGGGCAAGAGCCAGGAGATGATCGAGGTCATCGAGTTGGCGAGGTCGGCCGGCCTGGCGATTACCGCGGACCAGTATCCCTGGCGCGCGTCCGGCACCCACATGCGTAACGCGCTGCTGCCCAAACATCTGCTCGAGGGCGGACCCGGCGAGTACATTCCACGTCTCAGGAACATGGCGCTCAGCCCGGAAGAGCGGACAGCCGTGCGCGAGAACCTGAGGCGCCGAGGCGGACCCGAGTCGCTGCTGGTGGTCGTCTCGGCGGACCGCAGCATTGTCGGCCGCACGCTGGCCGAGATTGCGGCCGAGCGCGGTGAGCCTGCGGACGAAGTGGCGCTCGACATCATTCGTCGCGGTTCGACGCGCGTTGCGTCCTTCAACATGCAGCCGTCGGACGTGGAGGCTTTCATGGTTCGGGAGTGGGTCATGACGTCATCGGACGGAACCGACGGTCATCCACGCAAGTACGCGAGTTTTCCCGAGAAGTATCGGACCTACGTACGGCAGCGCGGAGTGCTGAGGATCGAGGAATTCCTGTATCGTTCCTCCGCCCTGACTGCGGAAACGTTCGGACTTGCGGATCGCGGCTGCGCTTTCGAAGGCTGCATTGCCGATCTGCTGGTATTCGACCCCGAGACCTTTGCGCCCGCCGCCGATTTCGGGCGCTGGGACAGTCTGTCGACGGGCGTACGGCATCTGCTCGTGAACGGCCAGCCGGCGATCCGCGACAGCAACTACACGGGAGTACTGGCAGGCAAGGTGCTGCGCCGGGGCGCCGAACCCCGAAGCGGGGCTGCAGCGCCCGGCGGGGACTAGCAGCTTAGTTGGCTATTGCGCCCGTAGGCGCCCTGGCTGGCAATCGCAAGGCATCAAAGATGATAGCCGCCGTCGACGTTGATGATTGCGCCGCTGATGAACGAGGCTGCAGGCTCACAAAGAAATGCAATGACTCCGGCAACGTCGTCAGGCAGACCGACCCTTCCTACGGCGGTATTTGTCGCCAGGTATTCGCGTGCCTGAGGCATCACCTCGAACAGCGGTGCATTGAAGTCGTCGTCGAGACCTCCGGGAGCAACGGCATTGGCGGTGATTCCTCTGGGCCCGAAGTGGTTCGCCCAGTACAGCGTCAGGCTTTGCAGTGCCGCCTTCAGCGGGCCGTAGCTGACCAGCGGAGCGAAGGCAAAGCGTGCGGTACCGGAACCCAGGTTCACGATCGAACCGCCGTCGGCAATCCGATCCGCCAATCGCTGCGTAACAAAGTAAGGACTCTTGTAGTTGACGCGGTAGATCGTATCCAGATCGTCTTCGCTGGTTTTCTCGAAGGTTCCGAACCGAAGTTGCCCTGCGTTGTTTATCAGGATGTCGAACTTCGAGGTGCCCCAACCGTCCAGAACGTTCACGAATGCCCGGACGAAGTCGTCGAGCCCACCAGTGTCGTCGAAGTCGACCTGCAAAGCTTCCGCCCGGACGCCTTTGGCGCGTATCTGTTCGACCACGCTCGCAGCGGCGTCGCGCTGTTGCCGGTAGGTGATCACCACATCGGCGCCTCGGTCGGCCAGTGTCAGTGCCGTTTCCCGGCCAATGTTGCGGCTGGCGCCGGTGACCAGCGCGATCTTTCCTGAGAGTGTTGCTGTCATGTCTGTCTCACTTGAGGGGGTTGTTGAACGTGAGAGCATGCTAGGCGTTGCGATCGCGCTACGGCAGGTAGTCTGATAGCATCAAGCTGTTGCGCATGATGCAACATCAGGTGAGAAGATTGGATCCATTCGACGATATTCGGGTGTTTCAGCGTGTTGTCGAGCTTGGTTCGATCCGCGCCGCCGCTCGTGAATCGAACGTCGAACCCTCGAGCATATCGAGGCGTATGACCCGGCTGGAAACGCGGCTGGGAACCAAGCTTCTGGAGCGCGCCCAGAATCGGACGCGGCTGAGCGATGCCGGTGCTCGGTACTATGAGCATATGCGCCTGTTACTGCCGCAGCTGGAAGCGGTAGAGGCTGACGTTGCAGGGGAAGCGGAAACGCCAAAGGGTCTGCTCAAGGTCGATGCAGCGATCGATTTTGGCCAACGGCATGTCGCCGGCTGGCTACTCGCATTCCAGGAACGCCATCCGGCGCTCGACGTCGAGCTGTCGTTGTCGAGCCGGCACGTCGATCTCGTTGCCGAGGGTATAGACGTTGCCATACGGGTAGGACGCCTTAAGGATTCGTCGCTGAAGGCGCGACGGCTGGCGGTCGTCCCTCGCGTACTCGTGGCGGCGCCTCAATATCTCGAGCGACACGGCGTGCCCGCGGCACCGGGCGATCTCGAGGCTCATGAACATATCTTCTATTCAGCAGCCAACCGGCAGCAGGCGCTCGAGCTGATCGACAAGCTGGGGAGGACACACAAGATCATGCGCAAAGGGCGCGTGACCATCAACGCCGTGTATTCGCTCGTGGATGCGGTGAAACGGGGGCACGGCATCCACGCCGGTCCTCGCTGGGCATTTCAGGCCGCCATTGAAGAAGGCGCCGTCGTCGAAGTTTTGCCTGGATACTCACAGCGCGCGATGATTATGAGTGCCATCTGGGCTCCCGCCGTGATGGTGCCCGCCAGAATTCGCGCATTTGTCGATTTTGCCGCGACCGAGGTTCGGAAAATCGCGGGAATGGAGTATTAGCCGTCACCCAACACGGCGGCAATATCGCGTTTAACCGGAGGCTGCTCCCTAACGCCTCGACGCAAGTAGTTGCTTGCCGAACGCAAGCTGGCTGCGGAGAAAACCCTCATATTTGGGGAGGTCGTCCGCGGCATCGGCGCGTCGCTTGTCGTAAAAGATATGACCGCTCGCCGCGGGCAAACTGCTGCTGTCGTCGTGCATGGCGAAAGGTACGATCGTCAGCTTCGGAAACAGCGGCGCGTCGAATACTTCGATCGCTGCCTGTTCGCATTTTGCACATTTGCCGCGTTTGACGTTCGGTGGCGGCTTATAGGTCTCGAAATGCACGGCGCCTTCTGGCGGCAGTTCGACGCTGGCTGCGGCATATACGACGACATCCGCGTAATCCGCCGCGTTGAAGCGCTGACAAATCGAACAATGGCACAGCATGCGAAACAGCGGTTTTCCCGTCACACGAAATTGCGTCGTGTCACATGCGCAGCGGCAGGCTTGCTGTGTGCTTTCACTCACGGCGGCGTCCTTATCGATCGGCGAACAGTAGCGTTCGATCCGGGGGCGGTCATTATAGTTTGGCGGCTCGGGTGAATTGTGTTTATTGTGTGGAGCGTCCGTTGAAGCAGTCTTTCGGAGTGCCGGTATGAAATCGTTTTTTGCAAGCCGTCGATACGCTCACTCTGAGAGACAGATCGCGCTCGTTACGTTGCTGCTTCTGTCTGTGTTTGGCGCGGCCAATGCCGACGTCCTCGAGGCAGTACCACCGGAGGAAGTCGGCATGTCGTCGGCCAGACTCGAACGCCTGGGCAGCACGCTGCAAGGCTACGTGGATTCTGGCGAGCTGCCCGGTGCAGTTGTGCTCGTCGCCCGGCAGGGGAAGACCGTCTACTTCGAGGAGTTCGGTTCGAGCGACGGGCAGGTTCCGATGCGGACGGACAGCATATTTCGCATTGCATCGCAGACCAAAGCCCTCGTCAGCGTCGGCATCATGATGCTGCAGGAGGAGGGGCGGCTCCTGTTGGCCGATCCGGTGGGCAAGTATCTGCCGGAGTTTCAGGACACGACCGTTGCTGAATCCGACGGGGCCGGCGGCTACGAGGTTGTCCCTGCGGATCGACCGATTACGATACGGGATCTGCTGACGCACACAGCCGGCATCGGCTACGGCTATGACGAGAACGCTGCAAACGATCGCTGGGAGGCAGCCGGAATGGTCGGCTGGTACTTCGCGGATCGCGACGAACCCATTGCCGCAACGATTGCCCGCATTGCGGAACTGCCCTTCGATGCCCAACCGGGGGAACGCTGGGTCTACGGTTATGCGACCGACATCCTGGGCGTCGTCATCGAGCAGGTGAGCGGACAGACGCTCGATGCGTTTCTCGACGAACGCTTCTTCCAGCCCCTGGGCATGACCGATACGCATTTCTTCCTGCCCCCGTCGAAACGGCAGCGACTTGCCGCCGTCTATTCCGTGACGGACGAAGGCGGTCTCGAGCGGGCGCCCGATCCGGGCGGGATGGTGGGGCAGGGTGCTTACGTCGACGGTCCCAGGCGGAGCTTCTCCGGCGGTGCCGGTTTGCTGTCGACCGCAAACGACTACGCACGTTTCCTGCAGATGCTGCTCAACGGCGGTGAACTCAACGGAGTCCGGCTCGTGAGCCGGAAAACGGTCGAACTCATGACGGTCAGTCACGTGACTCGCGCACAGCTCGGGAAGGAGATGCCCGGGGCGGGGTTCGGGCTCGGGTTCGACGTCGTCGAAGACCTGGGCAGCCACGGCAAGCCCGGGTCTCCGGGTGCATTCGGTTGGGGCGGGGCCTATCACACGACCTACTGGGTCGATCCCGCTGAACAACTGGTCGTCGTGTACATGACGCAGGTCAGGCCCGCAACGGGCCTCGACGACCACGGCAAGCTGCGCACGCTGGTGTACCAGGCGATTGTTGACTAGTTGTCGACTAACTGTCGATTAGTTGTCGACCAGGCGTTGTGAGACATTGCCGGCAAAACGCGTCTACACACTACTATTACCTCGCTGACGTGGTGCAAAGAACGGTAGTGTCTGACGTCTGGCCTTGAGAATGGTCGTGACTGGTCCGGTCGGGAAAGGCTTCATCGCGCAAGCAGAGTACGAAACTCTTGAGCAGATGGTAGAGGTTCGAGAAGCGCTTATGCTCTCCGCAATCCCGCTCTGTTTCGTCACGCGAAGGAATGTAAGGAGGTCGAAGTGTCCAAATACCCCAAAATGCTCGTCGAAGATTTTCCGATCATTCCGATCCTGGGAAGTCTTCTTCTGATACTGGCTTACTTCAACAACGTTTCGCTCATGACTTTCATGCTTTCCAAGGACGGTACTTTGATGGCTCCGGTCATTGCCACTATCGTCGTCATTCTTGGTGCTGGAGGCCTAATGGCGAGCCGCCTGATCTCCTTTGCGCTTTTCGACGGCCTTTTCAGACTGCACAACAAACTTCTGGATACGAGGCTGACTCCCCTGAGTGATACGAGCAAGGGTTGGTTCAAGCAGCTGATCGCCGACATGGAGCCCATCGAGCGGCAGATTCGCAGGCCGGGTAATCATGACGTCACCAGAAGAAGGAGCGTCTCCAAGCTGACGGATGAACAGATTCACGGGACGGTGCACGCGCTTGAAATTGCCTGTCGAGACAAGTATCCGTCCATCGCTACTCAAATCGACTACTTCTATTCTCTGTATGTCATTTTTTCGGTTGTCGGCTTGGCGGCAATGTCGTTCCTGGCGGTCGGCATCATTGATCTGTTTCTGCTGGCGAGTGGTCTTCCGACTATTCGGACAGTTCCGCCACCACCCGCTATTTACCTTGCCGATCTGGTTTTTGGAGCGGCTCTGTTGGCCGCTGCCGTTCGTGCTCGGCGCTTCAAGGAGCAGCTGCGCATGAAGCTTCTAAACTCCTGCCGTCAAACAGTGATCGAAATGGTCTCGGAGTGGTTTCACGTTCGCCTGGACGCGGATACGGCCAGTTAGCAACGCCAGTCCGGGCTGCCCGACAAGTGGGCGCTGGTGGTGACAGCGCCACTGATGCGGTTCATTCGCCGCCCTGGAACGCCATGACGACAGGCACACGCGCTGCGCGCCAGGCCGGAAACAGGCCACCGACGAGGCCAATCGTCAGCGCCAGCAGTATGCCGTTGAGGAACAGCTCCGGCGTGAGTTCGAACGTAAACACAACCTGCGTGAAGCTGGCACCCAGTGTCGATGCGCTGAAGCCGTCGAAGAACAGCCAGGCGGCCAGCGCGCCGACGATCCCCCCGATAACCGACAACACCAGCGATTCGGCCAGCGTGCCGACAAACGCCGAGCTGTTGCTGAAGCCGATTGCTCGCAGCGTTGCGATTTCACGTATACGCGAGGCGACCGACGTGTACATGGTATTCAGCGCACCGGCGAGGGCGCCCAGACCCATGACGATGCTCAAGATCCAGCCGAAGATCGCAATACCGGTAAGTGCGCGGCCCTGACCGGCAAAAAAGTCGGCCTCGGTTTCCACGTCGAGGATGAGTTGCGGATCGTTGTCGATAAACGCCTGAATCGGCTCGACGTTGCCTGCCTGGTCGAGACGCAGACGAACCGTCTGAAACGAAGAGCCCCGCTGAAACTGGCTTTGCACGGTCGGCGCATCCGCCCACAGCTCACTTTCGAAGGCCGATCCGCCCGTCGAAAAAATACCGACGACCTCCCACTCGGTCTTGCCGAAGCGAATTTCACGGCCCAGCTCAAAGCCGTCGAATTCGCGCTGCACACCCTGGCCCGCGACAATTTCGTTACGGCCCGGTTCGAACATGCGGCCTTCGACGATGTTCACCTGTTCCCGCAGGCTAAAGCCCTGCGGCGAAATGCCGCGCATCGGTATGTTCGCCTTGCCCTGAGTGCTGCGCTTGATGCCGTCGACGATTACGTAAAGCTCGGCCGAATACTCGGGGTCACCCGCCGCGTTTTGCGCAATGCCAGGCGCCGTCGATACCAGGTTGACCGTATCGCGCGACATCGAACTGTTGAGCTCCGACTGCGAGCCGGTGCGCGTGACGATGGCAACTTCGTCCGAACCGGTTCCTGCCAGCGTTTGCTCGAAGCCCTTGGCCATGGCGAGAAACGCCAGCAGCACGGCAACGACGACGCTGACGGCAAACACGGCGGCCATCGACATCCATAGCCGCCGCGGCAGGCTCTTGATGTTCATGGCGACGACAGTGCCTATTTGCGAGAAAAATCCGCGCATGCGTAACTCCAGACGTAAGACTTAAGTGCGGCTCAGCGCCGTAATGATGTTCAGGCGCAGGGCGTTGGTTGCCGGTACGATGCCGGTGACGAGGCCGAGCCCAATCATGAACGCCAGCGCCTGGCTCCACACGGAGCTGCCCAGTATGAGCGTCGGCAGCTGGATGGGGGCCTGGTTGATCAGCGTCACCATTGCGCCCGATGCCAGTACGCCCAGCACACCGCCAATGAAGGCGAGCAGCAGCGACTCCACCAGCACCATGCGGAAGATTCGCCCGGAGGTAAAGCCCAGGGTCTTCATGACGCCGATCTCACTCGTGCGCTCGCGAATCGACAGAATCATCGAGTTGCCGACGATGACGAGAATGACAAAAAACGCAGCCAGCACAACCGACGTGAGTATCAGGCTCAGGTTGCCGATCTGCTCAATGAATGCCTTGTTGAAGGCCTTCTCGGGCACGGTTTCGGTTTCGGCGGGTGAATTCACGAACAGTTCGTCGATGGCCTGGATAACGGCTTCGTTACGTTCCGGGGCGCTGGTGCGCACACCCATGAAGCCAATCCAGTCGCCGCCAAACGATTGGGTCTCGTTGAAATACTGGTAGTGGAAGTAGACGCTGTTGGTGTCGGTCTGTGGATCGGCGCCCTCGAAAATGGCCACGACGTCGAAATCCCAGTCCGTACGCCCGTCGCGCTGCGAGAAGATGTTCGAGTTGATCGGGATACGCTCGCCAACCTGCCAGCCGAAATTCTCTGCAATGGATTTACCGGCGATCAGACCCTGCCGGTTGCCGATCCAGGCCGTTCGCTCGGCATCGCTGATCAGCAGCTCGTCATAGACCGTCAGAAAATTTTCGGCGTCGACGGCGAACATCGCAAACTGACTGCGTGGATCCTGATAGTAGCCGCCGAACCAGTTGAGATGGGTTACTGCCTCGACGTCTTCGACAGCCCGTACGCGGTTGACGTAAGCGATCGGCAGGCTCTGCGTAAAGTTGATCTTGTTGACCACAACGAGGCGATCGTCGGCCGCAAGGTCGACCCCGGCATCGAACGCCTGCTGGAAGGCCGTCAGCGTGCCGAAAATCATGAACGCAATGAAGGTCGCGAACACGGTAAGGAACAGCCGCAGCGGTTTGCGCGTCAGGTTTTTCAGAATCAGGTAGACGTCTTTCACGCCGCCAGGTCCTTCTCGACGAACTGGCCCTTGTCGAGGTGCAGGGTGCGTTTGGCGTATTTGGCCGCCTCGGCATCGTGGGTCACCATGACGATGGTTTTGCCGTACTCCTTGTTGAGGAGCGTGAGCATCTCGAGGATTTCGTCGGCCGTTTGCCGATCGAGATCACCCGTGGGCTCGTCGCACAACAGGAGCTTGGGATCGGAAACCAGTGCGCGGGCAATGGCCACCCGTTGCTGCTGACCGCCCGACATTTCTTTTGGCATGTGTTTTGCGCGGTCGGAGAGGTTGACGAGTTCGAGTGCCGCGGCAACGCTCTTTTTCCGCTGCCCCTTGCCAAGGCGAGTCAGCAACAGCGGCAGTTCCACGTTGCGCTGCGCGTTGAGCATCGGCATCAGATTGTAGAACTGAAAAATGAAGCCAATGTTATTCGCGCGCCAGGCCGCAAGCTGGGTTTCCGAGAGCGTATCGACACGCTTACCGTCGAAATGAATCTCTCCGGAAGTCGGCTGATCGACGCCGCCCAGCATGTTGAGCAGCGTGGTCTTGCCGGAGCCCGACGGACCCATGATGGCGAGGAAGTCACCTCTTGCAATGGACATGTCGAGACCGTCGAAGATCGTAATCGTTTCCTTGCCCTTGACGAACTGTTTGGTCACTCCCTTGAGGTCGAAGAGGATGTCGTCACTCATGCTGTTCTCCATGTTCGTTCGCGAGCCGTCCGCCCACGTTTAGTCTTTCGTTCAATCTCTAAGGAATGCGACCTTGACGCCCATGTCCGGCAGTATGCGCGGGTCGCGCGCCTCGATACCGATGCGCACGCGGACCGTGGCCTTGGCGCGGTCGGCCGTCGGAATAATCGCAATGACGGACGCAGGTATATCCCAGTCCGGATAAGCGTCCAGGTTTGCAACGACCGTCTGCTCGGCGAATACTCGTCCAATAAACGCCTCGTTGACGTCGACTTCGATTTCCAGCGAGGCCATGTCGACAATCGTGCAAATGCCGGTTCGCGTAAAGCCGCCGCCGGCGGAGCCCGGTGATACGATTTCGCCGGTTTGTGCGTTCTTGACGGTCACGACCCCGGCAAACGGCGCAGTAATGATGTGATCCTGGAGGCGCTCGCGCTGGCTGGCGACTTCGAACTCGCGAACCGCAATGTCCGCCTCTGCGCGCTTGAGATCGGCGCGAAGGGCATCGAATCGCGCCGTGGCCTCGGTGAGATCCGCTTCGGACACCAGGCCTTGTGGCCGCAAGCGCTCCGCACGCCTGAAGACGCGTTCGGCTTCGGCCAGATCGGCGCGGGTACTGTCCACGCCGGCTCTCTGTGATTCCAGCCGTGCCACGGCCAGGTCGAGATCGACGCGCGCAATCGCGTCGTCGAGCCGGGCGAGTACCTGGCCGGGCTCGACGAGCATGCCTTCCTCGACGTTGACCTCGGTAATGAGCCCCGTGATCTGTGACGACACGGTCGCAATGCGCCGTGCCGTAATGTAGCCCGATGCGTTGAGAATTCGGTTGTCTGCCGGTTCCGCGCGGCGCGCGGCGGGGGCATTGCCGGTGGCGGGCGCAGCCGCCGGTGCGCTGTCGGAGGCCGTTCGCGGCTCTTCGATTGCCGTCGCCGAGGACGCGTCGCTTGCAGCCGGGGCGTCACCCCGCAACAGCAGCGCGCCACCGAGGCCGCCGACGATGGCGGCCACAACCGCAATGATGCCGACACCGACGGGGCCCATGCCTCCGGCTGCGGTTTCGGAGCGGTCGATCTTGAGTTGGTCCAGCAGTTCGCTCTGTTTGCTCATGGTGTTCCGGATTGAATCCCCGACTCGTTGCGCCGATAGCGCGCGGCCGCCGGTGCACGGCCGAACGGCTGCGCACGGAGTCTAGCGAATCTCGGTGCCCGCCAACAGTGCCCCCGATGACCGTCATTTGTGCCCCGATGCGGTGCGCCGGTGGCGATGGCTCCGGGGCAGGCACCCGGATGCCCGGACGGCGGGTGGCGCCGTCGTCTGGCAGGTCATGCAGGCGGGTTGGGGCCTTCGCGGAGCGCCGGGGATGCTGCCGTAGGTGCCGGTCTCGTCGCGCTTCGCTCAGGCCGTTTGTTCGATGGCGGGGCCGGCTTCGGCAGCCTGCCGATCGAGCCAGCGCTGGACCCATTGGCAATACTGGCTCTTGGCGACGTTGATTTCGAAGATTGGTGCAAACTGCCGGAGCTTCTCGAAGGCAGCGGTCACAAGTTTGATCGTGTAGTCGGTTTCGAGTTCGATACTCGCGGCGAACCGGTCCGACAGTTCGCCGATCGATGCCTCGACGGTATCGCTGTCGACGTGCTCGAAAAGGCTGCACAGTTCGTTGGCAAACGCCGCGAAATCCCGCAGCTGTTCAGCGGCCGTACCCGGCCTGGTCACGGGGCCCGGCGGCATGCCGCGTACGGAGTCGACGATCGAGTCCGGCAGGTTCCAGCTTTTTGCAACGGCGGCGCCAAGTTCCGAGTAAGCCACGCCCAGCACCCCTCGTGCAGCGGCCTCCTTGCTCAAGCCCTTGTCGCGTACCGACTGGTCAATGTCGGCAAACTCCTCGGCAAAGTAATGTATGACGAGGTTTTCCCCGAGGTTCTGGCACATGCCGCAGATAAAGGCCTCCTCGGCCTCGCGCATTTTCGCGCGCTGCGCCAGGTGCCGCGCCATCAGGCCGCTCAAAAACGACTTCGTCATGGAGTCCTTGAGGATCGCCGAGTCGCTCTTCATGTGGCTGAAGAAGGCCAGGCTGTTCGCCGTCATGCGCACTTTCTCGACGCCCAGCATGACGACGGCTTCGGAGACCTTGGTGACCTCGATGCTGCGCGAGTTGTAAAACGCCGAGTTGACCAGTTTCAGGAGTTTTCCCGTCAGCGCGAAGTCTCTCAGGATGACGTTCGCAAGCTTGTCCGCGTTGGCACCCGCATCGTCTCCCGTCAGCCGGTTGATATCCGCCATGGTCTGCGAAATGGCAGGGAAATCCCCGGTACGCTGCATGCGCCGCAGCAGGAACTCGACCGTGCTGTGGCTGGATGACGCGGGTTCCGCCTTGCCGGCAAGGCCGCTCTCGCCGAGGAACAGTTCGAATGCCTCGTTCATGGCCGACGCATCGGCATAGCGCCCGGACTCGCGTTTCTCGAGCGCCCCGGCCAGGAAGCGCGCAAACGCGTCGCCAAACCGGTCGGTCTTTAGCGGTGAAAAGTCGACGTCGGACGACAGTATCTGATCTCTGATCGTCTCCAGGCTGTCGCCGGCCATGGCCCGTCGGCCCGTGACCACTTCGTAAAACGTGGAGCCCAGCGCAAACACGTCCGTCCATGGCCCCAGCGGTCGGCCGACAAAGTGTTCCGGCGCCATGTAGCGCAGGGTGCCCGTTGTCGAATCGCGGGGTTCGCGTGCGCTGCTGACGTACTGTGCCAGACCAAAGTCCATCACGCGCGGTACACCCTCGGGGTCGAGCAGGATGTTTCTCGGATTGAGGTCGAGATGCACTATCGACGCTTCGTGTGCCGTCGCAACCGCCTTGAGTATCGGGCCGATGAGGGCAACCGCATCCTCGACGGCGCGCGCACCCTCGTGCGCGAGCGTATCGGCCAGCGACTTGCCCTTGACGTATTCGAAGACCAGGTACGGCCCTTTGGCGGCCTGTCCGGCGTCAAAAATCGGAATGATGTTCGGATGTTTGAGCTTGCTCGACATCCGGCCTTCGAGCGGGACGCCGTCGTCGCTCATGCTGTTCAGTTCCGCATCCCGATTGGTCAGCAGTTTGATCGCAACCAGCCGCTCCAGCGTCGGATCGCGTCCGAGGTAGACGGCTCCCTGTGAGCCTCTGCCGATCGAACGGATCAGCTCGTAGCGGCCAATCGTGTCCTGTTCTGCCTGCATCTCGATTCGAACGCCTGTTCTGCCGCGTATACCGGTATTGATCGGCCGCACCGGTGATCTTCTTTAGACCCGGTTCGTTTTTAGACCCGGTTTTTGGGATCGCGGTGGGGTTTGACAGGGGGCGAAATAAGTAATAATGTAATTACATGATTACTAATCAGAGCATGGACCAGGTGTTTCACGCGCTGGCGCACCAGACGCGACGAACCATTCTCGATTTGTTGCGGGAGAACCCCGGCTGGCCGGTGGGCAAGCTTGCGGCACAGTTCGACTGCAGCCGGATTGCCGTCATGAATCACCTGAACGTGCTCGAAACCGCCAACCTCGTCGTCAGCGAGAAAGACGGCCGCTCCCGGCGCCTGTATCTCAACCAGGTGCCGATACAGATGATTTACGAACGTTGGACCGACGAATACGGCGCGCACTGGGCGAACCGGGTGACCTCCATCAAGAAAGCGGCCGAACGGGCGGCCGGCGGGACAAAAGATCGGGAGTAAGCCCGCCTCGGGACCAGGGATCGAATAAGGAAACGCGAATGAACGACGCCTCTCAAAAAAGTAACAAAGCCATCTATAAAGTCACCATTGCAGCGCCCATCGAGAAGGTCTGGGCCGAACTCGTCAAAACCGACGAGGTGTTGCCGTTTTTCTTCGGCTCGGTCTGCAAGACCAAAGGGGAGCTGACAGTGGGCACACCGATCGCCATGCAGACCCAGAGCGGCAGGTATCGGAGCGTCGTCGGCAAGGTCCTGGAGTTCGATCCGCCGCACCGTTATTCGCACACCTTCAAGTTCACCAACTACGACGATCCGCCATGCACCGTAACCTATGAACTCAAGACGGTGGAGGGTGGTACCGAATTCTCGTTGATTACGACCAACGTTCCCGCCGGCACCAAGACCGAAAAAGGTATGGCGCAGGGCGGTTCGTTCATCGTCAACACGTTCAAGTCGGTTGTCGAAACCGGCCGCCCGTCTCTGAGCGGGCGCATCATGCTCGGCATGATGGGGCTGTTCGAGCCGTTTTCCCCAAGCGTCTCCAAATCGGAAAACTGGTCTTTCGAAAAGATTGCCGGATTGTAGGAGTACGGATATGTCCACCCCCGAACAACAGCTGGCAACAATGCTTGCCAATTTGCCCGAGAAAACCGGCAAGCCGCTCGATGAATGGCTCAAGGTTGTCGCCAACACTGGCCTCGACAAGCACGGCCAGATCGTCAAACATCTAAAAGCCGAACATGGCGTGACGCACGGTTTCGCCAACCTGATCGCGAGCAAGGCACTCGAGGGCGACGCGGCGGACGCGGATCTCGTTGCACAGCAATACGCCGGGCCAAAGGCGCATCTGCGTCCACTGCACGACACGATTGTTGCGTTTGCGGAGTTGTTGGGTGCCGACGTCGAGATTGCGCCGAAGAAGGCCAGCGTAAGCCTGCGGCGCAAGAAGCAGTTCGCACTGATCACGCCGGCCACCCGAACCCGGATCGATCTGGGACTGGCACTCAAGGGCAAGCCAGCGGCGGGCCGCCTGGAGACCTACAACACCATGTGCAGTCACCGCGTGCGGCTCGAAACCGCGGAGGACTTCGACCAGGCCGTTAAGGCGTGGATGCAGGAAGCGTACGCGAACGCCGGCTAAACGTCGCTGTCAGCGTGCCCGCTCGATCTGCCGCCCGCGTGCCGGTACCGCAACGATGTCGTGCCGTCGAAAGTACTCGGCCACCGCCGCGGATACGGTGCCTGCGCTCCGCTCGGCCGCCGACTCGGCGAACATGGTGTAGAGATCGCCGCCTTCAGCGAGAAACCCCGGCGCGGCAACGCTCAGGCGGTCGGTGTCCGAGAGCGCGTTACCGTCATGTGTGACCGAGAGCAAGCGCTGACCGGGTGGGCGGCTGAGGTCGTACGTCACCGCCAGTCCGGATACCTGCAACAGACCTCGTTCAAACGTCAGTGACTGCTCCAGGGCGCGACGAATCTGCGCGCCGCTCATGTTCTTGACGACAACGTCGTCGACAAACGGATACGTGTCCAGAAGATCCACAACGCGCACGTCGCCGCCCGGCAGGTCTTTTCTCAGGCTGCCGCTATGGACCAACGCAACGTCGGTATCGGCCACCGCCCTCAGTGCGTCGGCGAACAGATGACCGACGTCCGACTCTTCTATGTACCGCCGGTTCATGCGCGCGGCCGTGCGACCGACGACCTTCTGGACTTCCGGGAACGCGTTGCGGTATTCGGCGAGCTTTGCCGTAATGGCCGGGTCGGGTTCATACAGAGCCGGATCCACGGGGATCAGTTTGCCGTCGAAGCTGCCGACGGCCCCCGTTTCGGTATCGAGAGTCAACCTCAGAAACCCGAGATGTGTTGCCTGACCGTAGGTTTGCATGATGATCGTGCCGGTTTTCTCATGGACGACTGGGGTTGCCGTGCCGGCATCGGCATGCCCGGCGAACAGCACGTCGACGCCGGTGACGGCACCCGCGAGCGCAATGTCGGCATCGATATCGCGCATCAGGCGGGGATCGCTCTCGGCGTCGGTCTGCATGGGCGCCGTTTTTCCCTGGTGAGTCAGCAGGACCACGAGATCGACGTCATCACGCAGTTCGTCCACCGAACGCTGTACGGCGGCGGCGGGCACGGTAACGTCCAGCGGCGCAATAAAGGAAGGAATAATGGCGCTGACGGCGTCCTGCCCCATGATGCCTATGACGCCGATGCGTATCCCGTTGCGCTCGATGACGGCGTGCGCCTGCGCATAGGGATGTCCCGTGTCCTTGTAAAACAGGTTGGCGCCGAGGACCGGGAATGGAGCACGGTTTTTTTGCCACGCAAAGATCTCGTGCCCGTACTCGAACTCGTGATTGCCGATGGCCATGGCGTCGTAGCCCATCGTAATCATCAACTCGAAGGCCAGTCGCCCTTCCGTGAGCTTGGAGAGGGCCCCGGTAAATATGTCGCCCGCGTCGAACAGAAAGACGTTCGGTTCCGTGCGTCTGAGCTGACGGATCAGCGTCGTCATTTCGGCAATGCCGCCGATCATCTCCTGATCGTCGAGCCAGAAAGCCGGTATCGGGTCGTAGGCGCTTTCGACGTCGTTCGTGAACAGGAGCGTAACGGTCTCCGGTTCCGGCGACGCGTCGGCAAGTGCGTGCGCGCCTGTGCACAGCGTGGCCAGTAACACGAGTCGTATCGATAGGCGCATGGACGGGTCACCCGCAAAACACCGGCTGATTATACGCATCAGCGGTGTCGACCGGCGCTGCCGAGGGGCTGCTCCTCAGGGGGCGAGCAGCGCCGCCGTGTACAGTACGGGTCCCGTCGGCGTTGCTATCGGCGATCCGCCGAGCGGCTCAAGGCTGACCGCCAGGAGTTCGCCTGTTTCCAGAGCGGCAACGGCAGTCGGGCTCAGGTCGAGCCGTCGCTCACCCGTTTGCGGCAGCAGGCCGAGGGAGACCGGAGTGCCGTCGCCGCCGAGCACCCACAGCTGATAGTCGTTTGTTCCCTGTGCTTCGGGTGCCGTAGATACGCTGACGTCAGCGCGCCCAAGATCGGAATACACGCGGGCAACCCACAGCGTATTGCCGTCGGCATCGGCGACCAGGCTGACGGTGGGCTCGAGCGCTATGGTTTCCACGACGGTTTCGGGTGGTCGTAGCCGCTCCTGCCACCACGCGGCCGAGCTGACGATCAGGCCGAGCAGCGCCGCTGCCGCCACGGATCGCCATGGGGCCGCCGTACGCTGCCGATCCGCCCGGCCGAAACCAGCCTGCCGGGAAATCCGCTGCCAGACCAGCTCCGACGGTGCCTCCGGAGGCAGCGACCAGCCGAGTCCCAGCAGTTGTTCCTCCAGTGCATAGACCGCCGCGGCTACGGTCTCGTCCTCGTCGACGAGCCGGCCGAAACGGCGCCGGGCCCGCCGCGACAGCGTGCCGAGTACAAACTCACGTGCCAGCGCCTCGAGCGTGTCCGGATCGCGATAGTTCATGCTCGCATGCACTCCTTGAGCTTCGAGACGCCCCGGCGTATCCAGCTCTTTACGGTGCCGAGGCGGCGATCGATGCGTGCCGCGATCTCCGGGAAACTCAAGCCCTCGAGATAGGCGAAGCGAATACAGGTTGCCGCATCGCCGCTCAATTCGCCGAAGCAATGCTCGAGCCGCCGTTCCGTAGCAGAGGATTCGGGCGAGCTGGCCGACGCGTTTTCCGACTGGCTCAGCGCGTCGCGAATATCGGCGGCGCCCTCCTGCATCACTTCGTCACGGCGTTTGCGGCTGCGTAACAGGTCGAGCGCCCGGCGCCTTGCAATCGTCGTGATCCAGGTTTTTGCGCCCGCTTTTGCCGGGTCGAAATCGGCGGCTTTGTTCCAGGCAATGACCATGGCGTCCTGCAGCACATCCTCGGCCTGGAAGCGATCCTTGAGCATGCGCAGCAGGATGGCGTTGAGGGTTGGCGCCGTCCGGTCGTAAAACTGCCGAAACGCGGCCTCGTTGCCCGTTCCGGCCAACATCATCATCCTGTCCAGCTCGTTGGTGTTGCGTTGAGCCATGCAAATTTCCCCGGGTATTCGGTACTACTCTATAAGAAGGCGCAATCAATGGCGCCTCTTTGAATATACGTTTGCCGGCTCGCTCCGGATGCACTCCGTTCTCTGCTCACCAGGGCGACGCCGGCCGTAGCCGGTCCCGAACTTCAGGTTCGGTTCTCTCCGGCCGCCGCCGGCCGACCCGACGAACGGCGGATGAGACGCCGATCTTCCGGTTCCCGCTGCTGCTCGAGATTCTTCTCGGCCAGCCGCCGGGCAAGCGCAGGCCGCGGCAGGACGTCCAGGTAAAAACGCGCCATCTCGCGGGCGTGCAGCCAGTCCTCGTGTGCAATCCAGTGTCGGAACCGTCGGTCGGCGTCGGCAATTGCTACCGCGAACTCGGTTTCCCGCCCACTGCGTTTGGCAACGATCAGCTGCCTTACGACGAGCGGCAGCGCGGCGGACCCCGCATCCAGCACGGCCTTTGCAGCATCGAGCCGGTCGAGGCGCAGCAAGACGTCGGTCAGTGCCGATCGTACCTGTGCGCTTTCGGCAAGCTCGAGCGACTTCCGGTAGAGCGACACTGCCAGCGCCGGATCGAGATCAGCGGCGGCGTCGCCGGCCACACTGTAAGACCACGCAAGCCGACCGGCATCGGCTGTGTTTTCCTCGATACGGGGCAATACGGCTGTCAATTGCCTGAGCGCCCGCTCGTTGTCGCCGCGGGCGATCGCCACTCGGGCGTGGCAGGTCACGGAGACCAGCGCCGTGCTCCCGCGAAGTTGCCGGCAGGCATTGAGCGCCTCGTCGGTATTGCCGCGCACGAGTTCGATCGCAGCGCGCAGCAGCCAGGCCTGCAGCAGGTGCGGACGCTGCTCGAGCGCGCGATCCAAAAGGTCGAGCGCCAGCACAAAATCGTGCCGCGATTGGGCCAGCATGGCGGCGTCGACAAGCAGGTCGGGCGTCAGCGCCTCGCCGCCGAGTTGCGGTTCGACAACGGCCCAGGCCGCATCGAGGCAACTGTCGTCGCCGGTCTCCCGGAAGCGCCGGATGAGCGGCTGAATCTGCTGTTGCGCTTCGACGCGTACCGCCGCATGGGCGTCGTGCCGTGCGGCGTGAATGCCGTGCGCGTTCGCCAGCGAGCAGCCGAGGAAGGATACAAGGCCTGCGAGTAAGCTCAGCAAAAGGTTGCGGATCTTGCGTACGGTATCCGTCTTCATTCTGTCGGTCTCCCGCAAATAGAAAGGCCCCGGGGAAACCCCCGGGGCAATGGCGTTTACTGCGCCAGAAGGTCGGCAAAGTCGTCGTTTTCGGCGTCTTCGGCAAACTCGACCGCGTTGATCAGCGCGGGCTCGTCGTCTGCATCCTCCGCAAACGTGTCGCGCGCGAATTGCTGCATCGACTTCTGCTCGGGACTTACGGTCAGCAGGAAGGACGTGCCGTCCGACAGTCCCTCCGAGTCCGTTACGACAATCGTGATGAACGCGTCCCCTGCTTCATCGGCCTGCGGCGTGATCGTGAGCGATCGAGCCGAGCCGGTTCCCGCAAGGGTAATGCCGTCGTCCGCGACGAGATTCTGCCGATCCGACGATGCTGCGATCGTCAGGTCACCCACGGCTTCGTCACCAAGCGAGAAGGCGATCGGGTCACTCGCGCCGTTGGCCGTAATGCCCTGATCGGCAATGGCGCTGATCGTCGGCGCCTGGTTGACCGGCTGCGGGTCGTCACCCGATCCGCCGCAGGCGGCGAGTCCCAGGCTGGCCAACGCCAGCCCTGCATACATAGGTTTCATGTCACTCTCCTCATGAGCGGATCGGTTAGTCCACGGGCTGCGGCAGCGGCGCGCCGACGGGTGAACCCGGGTACGGTGTCAACAGGTACGGGAAGCTGTTGTTGAGCTGGGTTGCGTCGAGTGGTGCACCGTCCGTAAACGCAACGTTGCCAACGACGGCGTCTGCAGGGCTGCAAATCCCCAGGTTGACGCTGGCACCGTTTTCGCCGAGCGGCACGTCGTGACACAGCGCGCCCATGACGACTCTGAGCGCAATGTCGACGCTATCGTCGCCGGGGCGGCGGCCGTTCGGGAAACCGGCAAGGTCGCCGGCGGCCACGCCGAGGGGGTGCTGTGCGGCGCGCGGCGTCGGTGCAATGGCCGTATTCAGGCGCAGCATTTCACCGGGCACGACGTTGGCGGGCTGATTGAGGCCCGGGAAGCCCGTCAGGAAGGCCGTCACCAGGTCGTTGCGCGGGAAGTTGGTCGGCGCAATGTTGTCGAACGGCACGAACTCGGGATCGAGCATCTGGAGCGTCTCGTTCACAGGCGTGCGGAACAGGACGTCGAGGATCAGCGGCAGGCCCGGATTCGTGACGAACTTCAGGAACTGACCGTCGTCTTTGGGTTCGCTCGAGTTGAACCGATCCTTGCTTTCGAAGCCGATGACCAGTTCGTTGACCAGCGGTGCGGACAGTCGCGATACCTGGGTCCAGCGGCCGCCGCTGACTTCGGGCTTCAGGAACGTCGGCCGGGGATTCAGGATATTGAGCTGCCTGAGGCTCGACGTCGTCCACGCACCTACGACCGGCTCGTCACCCTGGGTCAGGCAGTCCTGGTGGATTTCTAACGCAATCGACGTGACGTTGTTGCGCGCGAGGATGTTGCGCTCGGGGTCCTGCGTCACGCCGTTGGGAAAGCCGTTGCCGTCGCCGGCACCCGGTGCGCTGTCGCCTTCGACCGGTACGAAGTTGACGAGGTCGAAGACTTCACCGAGGCTCAGCTTGAACGCTTCGTTACGCTGGCCGACGAACACTCGGCCCGGCAGGCTGCAGCCGGGAATGCTGATGTCGTGAATGAAGCTGTTGGCGTAGGTCGTGTAGTTACCCGGCCCGCCAAACGTTTTGGTGCCGGCATAGTCGAAGGGTTTGGCAAATTCCGCCGTTCCGGTAGCGACGTTCGTTGCCGTACTGCGGGTGCCGCGGCGCCGATCGCCCTGAACGACGGATACCGTGTAGGACTCGAGGTGATTGAGGCCGGTCTGGTCGTCGGCACTCAGCACACCGATGTTGCGCAGCACGCTCGAGATCTCCTCACCGTCGACGTTCAGGCGGACCGGTCCGCCTGCGGGGAACGCGTCCTTGAAGCGGAACTGGAACGTCATGTCCTCTCTGCTGTCGCCGTTGTTGTCGACGTGAATCTCGTACAAGGCCTGACTGTCGAGCGGAAAGTAGTTCGGTCCGCCGTAGGCGGCCTGGACCGGGATGTAGTTGGCAATCATCGTGACGTAGTCTTCGCGGCCCGGTTCGTAACTCTTGAACAGATAGAAATCGGTGCCGTCGGACTGCGGGTACTTGCTGACAAACGGAGCCTCGCGGTGGCTGGATGCCAGCGCGTCTCCGCCTAAGAGAAGCGCCAGCGCAATGCTGGCGCAAGTGACTGTGTGTTTCATTGTGGGTTCTCCTGAAAGGGTTGCTTGTTGCACCCCGGTATACGCACGTCCGTAAGCAGCGGATGCACCCGCAAGGAAAAAAATCGAAGAAAACCGACGCGAGAAAAAAAATCGGCCAAAAACTGCATCCAAGCGCAGCCGTGCTGCGTATAGGCTCGTAACGGCGGAAATTTCTGCGGCGTGTTTGCTATAGTTTGGGCATGGTGGCCGACTCGCCGACAGACCTCACGCAAGCCTCAGGCGAGGAACTCGACGTTCGCCTGTGTGCATGGATCGAACGCATGGCGAACGGTGACGAACAGGCGCTCAGCGACCTCTACGATGCGACACTCGGCAGGGTGTACGGCGTCGCCATCCGCATAGTGGGCGACGCTGCGCTGGCCGAGGACGTCGTCACCGACGTTTTTCTGCACGTCTGGGACAAGGCGGCTCAATACGATCGCGCACGAGGCCGGCCCATCACCTGGCTGTTGACCATCTGCCGCAACCGTGCGCTCGACGAATACCGGCGCGAAAGTTCGGCGCAACGCAAGGTCGAGGCGGCCGCCGCCGGCACGTCGCCCGAAACGGCCGAGGAGCCGGATGCGTTGCTCGAATCCGTCGAAACGGGGCATACGGTGCATGCTTTGCTGACCGCAATATCGACCGAGGATCGGCAGCTCATCGCGTTGGCGTTTTTCCGCGGCATGAGCCATCAGCAGATTGCGGAACTGACCGACATGCCGCTGGGTACGGTCAAATCCCGCATCCGGCGCGCGTTGAATTCGCTGAGCGAGGCCGCACCTGAAGGACTGGGAATACACTGAGGATGACGTGGCAAACGACGACGATACGGTAATGCCCGACGCAGCCGTCCTGGCGCTGCTCGAGGCGAGCGCACCCGTCGATCCGGGTGCGGATGCCGCCGCGCGCATGAAAAAGAAGTTGCTGGAGCGTGTCCGCGAGTCGTCTGCTGCTGAACTCGTTACCATCAGAAATGCCGGCGACGACTGGCTCGAAACCAGTCCCGGCAACTCGGTCAAGATTCTGCGGACGGACGACGAAACCATGTCGATGCTCGTGCGTCTCGAAGCAGGTACGACTTTTCCGGCGCACTACCATCCCGCGGATGAAGAAACCTACGTCGTCGAGGGCGAAACGTGGTTCGGCGACGTTCACCTCGTCGCCGGCGACTATCACCTGGCGCCGAAGGGTACGACACACGGCGAGGTGCGTACCGACACGGGCTGTGTGCTCCTGATTCGCAAGGCCAGCGAGTAGCCGCTTGTAGAACTGCTGCTACGTAGTGCCGCTCAAAACTCGTCGTAGGCAATGTTACCGGGTGATACGCCGTAGCCGGCAAGCATGCTCGTGGCCGCTCGAATGAGTGCTGGCGGACCGCACAGGTAGTACTCGATATCGGCAGGGTTCGGGTGACCACCCAGATACTGCGCCTCGAGCACCTCGTGAATCCATCCTCGCTCGAGGCTGCCGGAGTCTCCTTCGCATGGTTCGGACAGCGCAACGTGGAACGAGAAATTCTCGTGCGCGTCGGCCAGTGCACTGAAGTACTCGGTGTAGAACAATTCGCGTTCGGAACGAGCGCCATACCAGAAGCTGATCCGCCGTTCCGTTTCGGCCGTCTCGAACAGATAGGCAATGTGGGAACGAAGCGGCGCCATGCCGGCACCCCCGCCGAGGTAGATCATCTCCGCGGACGAGTCCTTCGGATGAAACGTCCCCTGCGGTCCCGTTGCCGTGACGACGTCACCCGGTTCGAGACCAAAGACATAGGAAGAGCCAATACCGGCGTTGCAGGCGAGTCCCGGCGGTGGCAATTCGATACGAACGTTGAAGCGCAGGTCGTTGCTGCCATGGGGGTTGTTGGCAATCGAGAAGTTACGGTGCGTGTGTGTCCGGCTGACGGCCCGGTGGCCGAGCAGGTTTTCCCGGCGCCATTCATCGGCATAGGGTTCGTCGATGCCAAACTCGGCAAACACGATGTCGATCTCCGGTATGTCGAACAGCAAGTAGTCACCGGGCCTGAACTCGGGCTTCCGGGAATTGCCGTGTGGCTTCAGCACAAGTTCTTTTATGTAGGTTGCTACGTTGTTGTTACTGACAACTTCAAACGTATACCGGGACTCGGCCTCCGGCTTGTCGAGAGCCTCGACGTTGACCAACACGCGCTGTCCGCGTATCTCGACGGGGTAAGTCTGCAACGCGAGGCATACCGGATGTCGCCGCGGAGCGCCGTCGCGGACGTCGAACCGGCCGTTGTGCTTCGGGCATTCGATCAGATTGCCGCGCACGAAGCCGCCGGCGAGGTGTGCGTTACCGTGGGTGCACAGCCCGTCCGTTGCGTGGAGGCTGCCGTCCGCCGTCCGGTAGAGTGCAAACGTATGCTCGCGATAATCGAAACGCAGTACGTCTTCGCGCCTGAGGCTGTCCCGCGAACAAACGTCGATCCAGCCGTCCTGCGTTTGTGCTTCTTCGACCGGCATCGTCTTGACGGCAGTCGCCTGCCGGGACGCTTCAGGCAGCTCGCTTCGACGATCGACAAAATAGTCGGGGTCGCGCATCTGCCGGGCGAGCGCCGGGAGGATTTCCCGCCACACATCGATGACTCCGCCGTAGGTGGGTGGCAGATCGTCTTTTATGGCCTCGTGCAGATGTTTGAGCTGGTGATACGGCACCATGGGATACATGTGGTGTTCGATGTGATAGTTCATTTCCCAGTAGAGAAATCGAAACACCGGATTCATGTATACCGTGCGCGCGTTCAGGCGATGATCGAGCGTGTCCTCCGCCATTGCGGTGTGCTGCGGCAGGCCGAGAATTGGCAGCAGCCACTGACCGTAGAAGCTGGGCAGTATTACGTACATTAGCGGCAACAGGCTGCCGGCGTAGAACGCCGCACCAATGACGCTCGCGTAGAGGGCGAGGTAGATCCTCGCAATGCGAAACATACGCGCGTGTTGCGACTCGGGGACGTAGGTCTCTTCACCGGGTGCCAGCCTGCCCGCTGCGTGCAGCAGCATGTTGCGAAACTCTCGCGGCACATGCTTGAGGTTCGTGAAGATGGCGACCAGCGACCAGGCGTCGGGCGGTCGCCTGAGCGTAATTTCCGGATCCACGCCTTTGATGTAAGTGTCGCTATGATGGCGCATATGGCTCCAGCGCCAGGGTGTCGATTCCCGCACGACCATGAATGCGGCAATCTCGTACAGCACGTTGTTCATCCAGTCTGTTCTGAACGCCGTGCCATGGAGCGTTTCATGCCAGCGCGAATCCGATGACGACGTGTACAGTACGCCGTAAGCGGCAAACGGCAGCGCGGCCCACACGCTGCCCCACAACACGAAGCCCGCGTAACCGCTGAGTCCGAGCAACACAAACCACAATGTCGTGTCGCGAACCGCGGGCCAGTCGCGACGCTCGAGTACGTGTTCGAGCGTATCGCGTGGAACCGGTGACAGGTACCAGTCGGCGTCGACCATGCCCGCCGCTTCGGCGCGGCGGCGGTTGTCGACGGTCAATGCGTATTCGGCGTTTCGCATACGGTGTGGTTTCCGACAGTGGCACTCGACGTTCATGCGAGCGGTTTACGCAACTTATAAAAACGCTGCGCATCGAGAATAGTGCGCTTATCGTTCGCGTATTTATCGCGACAAAGAATCGCCTGCAATACTTAAATTTATCTGAAACAGGCGATTCGCTTGCAACGCGTGTGTCCGCTGAGTCATGGTGTATTCGAACCGCTTGACGGTTCATTGTGTTACCGGGGGGCGACAAAAACGATGATCAGCAATCTGGATCTCGCCATCATTGCAGCCTATCTGCTGCTTGTTGTTGCGATCGGCATTTGGGTTTCAGTACGAACGAAGACGGGCGAAGATTTGTTTCTGGGCGGTCGCTCGCTGACCTGGGGATTCATTGGTCTTTCGCTGTTTGCGTCGAACATTTCCAGCACTACGTTGATCGGTCTTGCCGGTGCTGCCTACAACACTGGTATCGTCCACGCGGTATGGGAATTCAGCGCCGGTATCCCGTTCCTGGTTCTTGCCGTCGTATTCGTGCCTCTGTATTTGCGGGCCAAGGTGACGACGGTTCCCGAGTTTCTCGAACGGCGTTTCGACCGGCGCTCGCGGCTGTTCTTTTCTGCGGTGACGATCGTCATCAGCATTGTCGTCGATACTGCCGGCGGTCTGTACGCCGGTGCGATTGTGCTGAAGGCCTTTTTCCCCGATCTCGTGCTTTGGGAAACCTGTCTCGCGCTGGCGCTGTTCGCGGGGATCTACACGGCCTTCGGCGGACTGAAGGCCGTCGTCTACACCGATGCGCTGCAGGCCGTCATTCTGATCATGGGCTGCGGTCTGCTGACGCTCATCATGTTCGGGCAGATCGACTATTCGTGGAGCCGAATGGTTGAGGCGGCGCCGGAGGGCCATTTCTCTCTCGTGCGGCCGCTGACCGACACCGAGCTGCCCTGGCCGGGACTGATCCTTGGCGTGCCTTTCCTGGGATTCTGGTACGTCGCCACGAACCAGTACATTACACAGCGTGTGCTGGGCGCAAAAAGCATTCAGCACGCCCGTTGGGGAATCATGCTGGCCTGCATGCTGAAAATGACGCCGTTTTTTATCATGATCCTGCCCGGCGCAATGGCGATTGTTCTGTTCCCGGGTCTGACCAACGGCGATCTCGTGTTCCCTACGATGGTCAGGGAAGTGCTGCCCGTCGGCCTGGTCGGGTTGGTCATGGCAGGCCTGATTTCGGCAATCATGTCGAGCGTGGACTCGACGCTGAACTCCGCGTCGACGTTGATCGTCGTCGACTTCGTGAAGGCACGCCACCCGGAGCTTAAGCCTCGCACCGTCGCCAAGTACGGCCGCATATCCACACTCATCCTGATGATCGTTGCGGCAGCGTGGGCGCCAATGATTGCGAACTTCGGGGGGCTTTGGGCGTATCTCCAGCAAATGTTCTCGATCATCGTCCCGCCGATCGTCACGATTTTCCTGTTCGGTGCGTTCTACAAACGCGGCACCGGGAGCGCGGCGTTCTGGACTCTGGTGCTGGGCACGATCATTGGCGTCGTACTGTTCCTGCTCAACCTCGCCGGCTCCTGGCCGCTGCACTACCTGATGAACGTGGGGTTGGCCATCGGCTTGTCGTCGATCATTTTCGTCGTGATCAGCAAGACGACCGAGCCGCCGTCGCAGGACGTCGTCGAGCGCTACACCTTCAATAGATCGCTGATTCACGTCGAAAACGAAAACGTGCCCTGGTACCAGAACTACCTGTACCAGGGGGGCGTTGTTCTGTTCACCATCGCCGCCACTTACGTACTGCTTTGGTAACGCCTGCAACCGCCTCCTGCCGGCGGAGGCGGTTTGCGTTATTCCGAGGCATTCGGTTATCTTAATGCATTAAGTTCGCTCGCGTTTCGAGCGACCGGGACGCTGCAGCACAATGACAACAACAAGCAACTGGTGGAAAGGCGGGGTGATCTACCAGATATATCCTCGCAGCTTCAGGGACTCCAACGGCGACGGCGTTGGCGACCTCAGGGGCGCGGCTTCCCGGCTGGATTACGTGGCCGAACTCGGCGTCGACGCGATCTGGCTTTCGCCGTTCTTCAAATCGCCGATGAAGGACTTCGGCTACGACATTTCCGACTACCGGGCGGTCGACGGGTTGTTCGGCGAACTCTCCGATTTCGAGTTTCTCATTGCCCGCGCACATTCGCTGGGGCTGAAGGTCATCATCGATCAGGTGCTGAGCCACACCTCCGACCAGCACCCCTGGTTCGTCGAAAGCCGCAGCAGCCGGGACAATGCGAAGTCGGACTGGTTCGTCTGGGCAGAGCCGAAGGCTGACGGCTCGCCGCCCAACAACTGGCTGTCGCTGTTTGGTGGTGGGGCGTGGAGCTGGGACTCCAAACGTGAGCAGTTCTACCTGCACAACTTTCTCGAATCGCAGCCTGATCTCAACTTCCACAATCCCGACGTTCGGCAGGCGCAACTGGACAACATGCGTTTCTGGCTGGACCTCGGCGTCGACGGTTTTCGCCTCGACGTCGTGAATTTCTATTTTCACAGCGACAGCCTCGACGACAATCCTCCGGTGCCCGAAGGCGTCGAGCGCATGAACGGGCTGTCTCCGGACAACCCCTACGGTCAGCAGCTGCACCTCTACGACGTCAGCCAGCCGGAAAACCTCGGCTATCTCAGGGAGATCCGCAAGCTGCTCGACGAATATCCCGAGACGACCAGCGTCGGCGAGATCAGCGCCGGCGACGCGCTTTCGGTCATGGCGGAGTACACGTCGGGGAACGACAAGCTGCACATGGCCTATACGTTCGATCTCCTGACCGAAAACTGCGGCGCGGACTGGATTCGTCGGGTCATTCGAAACACCGAATCCCGAATCGGCGACGGCTGGCCTTGCTGGGCGCTGTCGAATCACGACGTTGCCCGGGTCGTTACGCGCTGGGGCCGGAACAGCGACCCTGCGGCGTTTGCGCCGGTTGCGATTGCGGCCATGCTGTCGCTGCGGGGCAGCAGCTGTCTGTATCAGGGTGACGAACTCGGTCTGCCCGAAGCGGAAGTTCCCAGGGAACAAATGCAGGATCCCTACGGATTGCAGTTCTGGCCCGCCTACAGCGGCCGGGACGGGTGCCGCACACCGATGGCCTGGGAGCCCGTGGAAAAGGGCGGCTTCTCCGACGTGGAAGGCTGGCTCCCGGTCGCGCCGCAGCATTTGCCGTTGTCCGTGGCGTCGCAGCGCGGCCGGCCCGAGAGCACGCTCGAGCGCGTCAGGGCGCTGATTCAGTGGCGTAAGGAGCAGCCCGCACTCATCGAAGGTGACATCGAACTGATTGAAAATACGGGCGAAATGCTGTGCTGGCTGCGCTCTGCGAGCGATCAGAAGATGCTCGTTGCGTTCAACCTGACGGGCGAAACGCTGCGTGCCGAGGTGCCGTACGACATCCGGACCGTGCACGGCGGTCTCGGTTTCGACGGTCGCTTCGAGAGCGGAGCGATTGTCCTCGGACCTTTTCAGGCGTTGTTTGCCGACCTCGAATAAAGGACCATTGCGGAGGGCCTCTGGCCCGGCGCGGAGCGTCCTGTCGGCCTCGCGTGCCAGCCGTTCGGGAGGCTTGGAATAACGATGCGGATGCCGTCTGACAAACCGACTCTCAAGCAAATGGCCAAGAAGCTCGGCGTCTCCACGGCGACCGTGTCGAACGCGTTCAACCGGCCCAGTCAGCTGTCCCGGGAACTCCGCGAGCGAATTCTCAAAGAATGTATGGCCAGTGGCTACGCGGGGCCCAATGCGGCGGCCCGCAGCCTGCGGACCGGCCGCACCGGCATCGTGGGCGTCATGCTCTCGAACTACCTGGCCTACAGTTTCAGCGACCCGGTGGCGCAGCAGTTCCTGCAAGGTCTCGCAGAGGTGTTCGAGGAGTCGGAGTACAGCCTGCTCGTGATGCCGTCACGCGATCACGTGAAACAAGTTCACGGCTACGAGTCCTTCGTGGACGGCTTCATCGTCTACGGTCCGCCGCAACAGCAGACGCTGGACCAACTGCTGCTGCAGCACAAATCGGTGATTACGGTCGACTTCGACGTGGACGGTTTTACCTCCGTGAACATCGACAACTACGCGGCCGCAAAACACTGTGCGTCGCACGCGCTCGCCAGCGGAGAGAGTCCGGTTGCCATTCTCGGCCTGCGGCTCATTGCGGCAAACCGCGTTTGTGTCATTCAGGCGGAAGAACTTTTCGGCGAAGAAAGCATCATTACGATCCACCGTCTGAACGGGTTTCTCGACGCGGCGGCGGATGCAGGCGTGGAAATACCCGCGACGCGAATTTTTCACATCCCGGACAATACGCAGGAACTCGGTTACCGCGCGGCCAGGCAGGCGCTTTCCCGGTCGCCGAGGCCGCGGCTACTACTCTGCATGAGTGACCGGATCGCATTGGCCGCAACGCGCGCCGCCCGGCATCTGAACCTGCGCGTCCCCGAAGACGTCCGGATCACGGGATTCGACGACATTCCCGAGGCCGAGACGCACAATCCTTCGCTGACGACGGTGCATCAGCAAAGCACCGACAAAGGCCGCATGGCCGCCGAAATCTTCCAGGGCAAGCGGCTCGACAAGAGCATCATTCTGCCCACAGAGCTGATTGTCAGAGAAAGCTGCCCCTGAGCCGATCGCCCGGCGCCGGTTGGTCAAATTAAGTTCAAATTAAGATTTCCCCACCCTTGCCATCCCAACGGGCTGGTCGCTATATTCAGTACTTAATCGATTTAGTGGGTGGTCAACAATGGACCGCTCCATTCAAAGCCGCAGCCAGGCGAATCGATTGAAATGGGGGGCTATATGAACATCACCAACTTACTCGTTCGCGGTTCGTCCGCCGTATTCGGTGCGACGGCATTGGTCATTCTTCCGGCAGTTGCCGTGCTCGTCGTGCCGTCAGGCGCAGCGCTCGCTCAGGAAGACGTGATCGAAGAAGTCGTCGTGACCGGCATCCGGCGCAGCCTTCAGGATTCTGCATCGCTGAAACAGAACTCGAGCACGATCGTCGACGGCATATCCGCCGAGGAGCTCGGTAAGTTTCCCGACATCAACGTTGCCGAATCGCTGCAACGCATCACGGGTGTGGCGATTACCAGGACCCGCGGCGGAGAAGGGCAGTTTGTAACGGTCAGGGGGCTTGGAGAAGAATTCAACGCCGTGACCTACAACAACCGTCTGCTCGCAACGGAAAACAACGGTCGGGAATTCTCTTTCGACGTCATTGCCTCCGAGCTGATCGCGGGCGCTGCGGTCTACAAGACCACGATGGCCAGCCAGGGTGACGGCAGTCTCGGCGGTCGCGTCAACATCCGCTCCGCGAAACCGCTCGACCGACCCGGGTTTACCATTGCGGGTTCGGTAGGCGGCCAGTACGAAGACCTTGCCGACACGACGGGTCTGCGCGCCTCGGGGATCATCTCCAATACCTGGGCTGACGATACGATGGGTATCCTCGCCTCGTTTTCATACCAGGATCGCGACGCGCGTACCGACGTTGCGGAAAGCGGCTTCCTCGTCAACGACGTCCAGGTCGATGCAAACGGCGTTGCCGGCGTGACCTTGGACGCTGATGGAGACGGCTTCAACGACACGACCAACGCGGCGATCGTCAATAGTGACGCGCGCTTCAACGGATTCGGCGCGGCCATCTCCGAACAGCAGCGCGAGCGCATCGGTGGAACGATTGCCTTCCAGTTCGAACCCAGCGCCGACTTCTCGATGACGATCGATGCCCTGTACACGAAATTCGACGCGCCGGGGCTGCAGGATCAGTGGGCGTATTTTCCGAGCGTGTTCCTGGACCAGTCGACCAACGCCGTAGTCAACAACGCCAATCAGATCGTTTCGCACGAATCGCCCGCGTTTGCCCTGGACCTGATCGTCCGCGAGCAGGTTGCCGAAACCGAAACCTACGCGCTGGGCTTCAACGGTGAGTGGCAGCTGTCCGACCGGATGCGCTTCATCGGCGACGCGTCGTACTCCAAGGCTGACGGCCAGCGTGACAACTTCGGTTCTGCCGGCGGCTCCGGAGCGTTTTTTGTCATCGGTTATCCCGAAGCGAACTTCACGCAGACGTTCACGGGTGGCGAGGTGCCGGACGCAACCTTTACCGCCGCGAATACCGACGGCGGCCCGCAGGTCACGACTAATTTGCTCGAGCCCGACGACGCGCGGCTGCACTTCGCACGTAACGACACGGTACTGGTGACCGACGAAGTGATTTCGGCCCGCGGCGATCTCATCGTCGATTTCAACGACGATTCGACGCTCAGCTTCGGCGGCGACATTGCGATTCGCGAAAAAGACAACGCGGCGTTCAACAACGTTGCGACACAGTGCGCGTTCTGCGGCTACGAGACACCGTTCTCCGACTTTGCACCCGCGTCGAGCCTGTTCCGCGGTTTCACGCCTTCGGATCTTCTGTCGGGTTCCGGTTCGAATCTGCCGCGCGTATTCCCGCGCATGAGTGCCGACGCGATTCGCGCTGCCTATGCTGCGGCAGGATCCACTGCGCTCAACGCCACGTTCGATCCCGTTGCATCGAGTGTCGTCGAAGAAACCGTGATTGGCGCCTACGTGCAAAGCGATTTCGGCGGTGAAATGTTTGGCCTGCCGTACAGCGCTAACGTCGGCGTCCGTTTCGCGTACACCGACAGCGAATCGACCGGCTTCGGTATTCAGCTCACGGATATTACGGGCGTTACGCTGGCAACCGACGGCAACAACCAGACCTTCGATATCAACGCTCCCGGGCCCGTCAAGCTCGGCAACAGCTACTTCGATATCCTGCCGTCGCTCAACATTTCGTTCGATCTCTCGGACTCGCTAATTTTGCGGGCGGCGTTCTCCCGCAGCCTGTCGCGTCCGACGCTAACCGACCTGTCGACTTTCTTCAGTCTCGCAAGCACCAACGTGGGTGGTGAGGCGATCATTCGCTCCAACCCGCAGCTCGAGGCGATTCGCTCGAACAACGTCGACTTCTCGTTCGAGTGGTACGGAGAAGGGGGAACCTACGTGGGCGCGGCGGTCTTTTACAAAGACGTCACCGACTTCGTAACGCAGAACGTCACGACGGAAACGCTGACGATCAACAACGTCGTTCAGCAGCAGGTCGGCGGACCGGATCTCGTTCTGCCGGCGCGTGACTTCACTTTCCGCATACAGTCGCCGCAGAACGGCGACAAGGCGGAGATCTATGGCCTGGAACTCGGTGGCCAGTATCTGGCGCTGTCCGGCTTCGGCGTTTCGGCCAACGTAACGCTCGCGGACAGCTCAGCGACGTCGGGTGGCGTCAAGGCACCGCTCGAGAACATCTCCGACTTCGCGGGCAACCTCTCGGTGTTCTACGAGAACGAGCGCCTTTCGGCTCGCATCTCGCTGAATCACCGCAGCGACTACCTGGTTGGACAGACCTTCGAGGGCAGCCGCAACGAGTTCGTCGACGACTTCGAGCAGATCGATATTTCCATCAGCTACGCGATTACGGATAACCTGACCGTGTTCGCGGACGGTATCAATATCAACGACGAGCCGTTCTTCCGTTACTCGGAAACGACGGACTTTCTCGAAGCGTTCGAAGAGAACGGCGCACGATACGTGTTCGGACTCCGGGGTAACTTCTAAGCAGCGCAAATCGGCTTCTGCCTCCAACAGGGGAGGCGGAGGCCGGGCTGCCTCCCCCCTCGGCAGCCGACATTTGCGATCGATCGGCGGTCCGTGCGAGGCGCGGGCCGCCGACGACTTTTTGGCGACTAAATAACCGGCGGCGCAAGGACCGGCGGCGGTGGCAACATGCCTGATCGATCCAGAAAAACGAACGGCGAGCGGTTGGTGGCGGAACGGTTCGATGTCCTCGTGATCGGCGGTGGTATCAGCGGCGCGGCGAGCGCAGCGGCTCTTGCGGCCGCCGGCGGCAAGGTGGCACTGATCGACGCGCGTGATTTTGCGGCGTCGACCAGTTCGAATTCGTCGAACTTCGTCTGGGGAGGCATCAAGTATCTCGAGTCTTTCGAGATAGGGCTGGTCGCCAAACTGTGCGGAGCGCGTAATCGGCTCAACGCCGCCTTTCCGGAGCAAATCCGGGAAACGCGTTTCGTTGCGGCCGTCCCGCAAGCGTTCCGTTTCCCACCTTTGCTCGTGTATTTCGGCGCCTGGTTCTACTGGTTGCTCGGACGCGGCAGGACACGTGCCCCGAATTACGTAACGCGGCGACGGCTAACCGAATACCTGCCCGCGGCGGAGTCCGACGGTGTGCGCGCGGCCGTGGAGTACTCGGACTGTCGTCTCGTCGACCACGATGCAAGGCTGGTCATGCGCTTCATAAGCCTCGCCGAGCGCCATGGCGCCATCGTTCTGAACTACGTTTCGGCTATCGGCGCATCGAAGTCGTCTGCGGGCTGGACGGTCCAATGTCGCGACGAACTCGATCCGGACCATCCCATCGAGATAAGGGCAGCGGCCGTCGTCAACGCCTGCGGTCCCGAAGCCGACGGCGTCAACCGGATGGCGGGACAATCCACTGACTCGAAACACGCGTTGTCGAAAGGTGTCCACCTGATCGTGCCTCGGATCAGCGATACAGAGCGCGTGCTGACTTTTTTTGCCAGCGACGGTCGGATGTTTTTCGTGTCGCCGTTCGGGCAGCGCTCCTGCATCGGCACGACCGACACGCGCGTGGACACAGCTACTGCTGACGTCAGTCCGTCGGATCGCGACTTCATTCTGCAAAACGCCAACAGGTTGCTCCGTCTTGAGCAACCGCTTGGCATCGACGACATCATTGCGGAACGCTGTGGCGTACGGCCGCTGCTGGTCGAGAGCGGGCAGGGTGAGGCGGACGACTGGCTGAAAATGTCCCGCAAGCACAGAATAGAAGAAAATCACCGCGATCGCTGGTACAGCATCTTCGGCGGTAAACTGACCGACTGCATCAACGTTGGTGAGGAGATCGTCGACGTGCTGGACGGCACCTTCGAGCGCAGGCTCACTTTGTCTCGCGACTGGTACGGCGTGGATACCGACGACGCTCGGCGACAATACGAGCTTGCCGCCGAGCGGGCAGGTCTCGACGAATCCAGCGGCAACTTGCCGCAAAATGGCTTACGAAACAACAGCCTGAAAAACAGGTTGTGGCGGCGTTACGGTGCGTCGGCGATAGGGATTGCCGAATCGATTGCGGAACGCCCGGAAGATGCACAGGCGCCGTTTGTCGGCAGCGATTACAGCGTCGCCGAATTGCGATATTCGGCTAACGAGGAGTGGGTAACCAGCCTCGAAGATCTTTTCCGCCGGCGCAGCGATATCGAACTGACGGTTGCGAATAGTGAGAGACTCGAGCGGGATAGATTGATCCGCTTGTCCGAGCGGCTGTTTGGCGCAAACGCCGAACCGGCCGCCGACGAGTATCTGTCAGCGAGAACGGGGAAAGCACAATGACACAAACCATACGGCTCGGCATTCTCGGCTGCGGGGTCATTACGCAGCGCACCATGACGGGTTTGCTGGCGCTGCTCGAGGAACTCGACGGCGAGATCGTCGGTCTGTGCGACCCGAACGATGGCAGCGTGGCGGCTACCGCCGATCTTGCGAAGGGTCACTCGCCGCGGCGGTTCGATTCGCTCGAGGCGATGGCTGCCGAGGCGACCGCCATTGTCGTGGCTACGCCAATCAGGATGCACTTCGACAACGTACAGACCGCACTCGATGCCGGTTGCCACGTTTACACGCACAAGACGCTGGCGCCGACCGAGACACAGTGCCTCGAACTCGCTGCGGCCGCGGACCGCGCCAACCGGAAGCTCGTTTGCTCTCCCGGTCAGTTGTTGCTTCCCGCTTACCGGCGTGCGCTGGAAATCATCGAATCCGGTGAGCTGGGCGAAATCATGTCGGTCGATGCGGCGGCCGAAGCGTCTCCGCATCGTTACGAAGCGGAGCGAGCCGGCGAAACCCCTGCCGAAGGACAGCCGTACTCCTGGCAGTGGTATCACCGCGAAAGCCTTGGAGGAGGGCCCGTCGACGACATGTTCGTCTACCCGCTGGCGTTTCTCGTCCCGGCATTCGGGCGGGCAAGCCGTGCCGCCGTGCACGCGAAGATCGTCGAGACCGAGATCGAATGGCGCGGACGGACCGTTCGTGCAGATACGCCGGACGTGTACGCAGGCTACCTGCAGTTCGGGTCGACGGTGGCGACCGTGCGCACCAGTTTCAGTTCGAATACGAGCCGGGTCTCGTGGGGCATGATTACGATCCGCGGCAGCCGCGCGTGCCTCGAAATCGACAAGCGCAATGATCTCGAGTACCGGCTGTACGTGACGCCGAATGGCGGAGAGAGCAGGGGGGAAGACCGTAACGTCTTCGAGCCGGCGGCCGCCGAGCGTTTTGGCCGGGCCGAGTGTCATGTCATTCGCGACATGCGCGAACTGTTCGAGGCGATCCGGCACGACAGGCCGGTCGAGAGGGCAACCGCCGGGAACGCGGCAGCCGTTGCCGCGGCCATTTCTTTAATGAAAAAGAGCGCCGCCAACGGCGGCGAACTAACCACCGAATGAGACGTCGACGGTCGGTGCCGGCGGCGTTGGGAGTGTCATTACAATGAAAATCGGAATTATCGGTGCCTCGGGAACTCTGGGCCGGGTGGCGGTTGCGGTTTTGCTCGAGTCCGGAGTCGCCCGGTCGGTCAGTGCGTTAATCCGGCGTCCGGACCCTGAACTCGACGAGTTGGCGGGTTGTTCGACCGTACTCGGCGGCATTTTCGACGCTTCAGCTCTCGAGCTTTTCGTGCGGGAGTGCGATGTCGTCGTCAACCTCGCTGCCCGCAACCCGGAAGGGCAGGAGAAGGATCTCGAATCGGTCGAAGACTTTTTCGCGCTGAACGGCCTCGGTGCCGCAATGGTTGCCAGCGTGGTACAGCGCATGGGCAAACCGCTCGTGCATTTTTCCACGGCGGCGGTCTACGAGGCGGGTGAGTACGAGGAAGCCAGGTTTCTCGAGGAGAACGAACCGCTACCCGCAATGGGTGCGGAGATCGACGGCTACTTCGACAGCGCCGTTGCCCACTGCGTCGAGCAGGCAAAACGAGCGGACGGCGGCGACCCGTTACCGCCGGAATCGACGCTTACCGAATTTCCGCAACGGGCACCCGTTTACGGTCTGACGAAGTTGATCGGTGAGGCCGCTGTGCTGCGCATTTCGGACTATGTTTGCTGCATACGAATGTGCGACGTTTACGGCCCCGGCCACGAGTCCCGCGGGGTCGTCACGGATCATCTCGGTGCGCTGCGGCAGCAAGGCCGGGTTGACGTCGATTTCGATTTCCGCAGCACCGTGTCGTTCATCTACATAAACGACGTCGTCACGTTCATTGGACTCCTCGCCACGCGGATGAACGGGCGCCGCGAGGTTCCGGAAGTCGTAAACCTCGCCGGCGGGCCCGTCACCGAGTCCGAGTTTGCCGGGCTGCTGGAAACGGTGCTGGACAGCGGTGAAGACGGCAAACAGGTGGCGATGTCGAAGCCGCTGGACGTGCGCTACGACAGACGATACTCCACAGCCGTATTGCAGGAAGCATTCCCCGATCTCGCACTGACGCCGCTACTCGACGGCGTTCGCGAGACCTGGTCGTCCAGCTAGCGCCAGCACCCCGGCGGTACGGGGTCTGGCCGACCCCTTCCCTCAGAACACCAGTCCGAACTGCAGCGCCGCCGCCCTGGCATCGCCGCCAGCAGCGTAAGCGGCGTCGATTGCCAACCGCCTCCATACCGTACCCAGCCCAACCGATACGATCGCGTCACGATCGCCTTTTACGTCGTGCCGGTACCCGGCGCGAAGTTTGAGTGGTGATCCCAGCGCCCATTCGGTGCCGACCGCAAGCTCCTGCGTTGCCCGTTCCGTGCCGAGCGGTTCGTTGCGGGTCAGGTCCGCATCCAGCGCAATTTGCAGCGGGCCGGCCTGATACGCCGCGCCGAGCCTGGCGCGGGGGCGGAAGCGGATGTTCGTACCGAGTGACGTACTGAAATTCCGCGGCAGGATGTCCTTGACGGCAAGCCCGATCCGCCAGCGTTCTCCAAAGGTCTTCGCGATACCGATGTCAAAGTTGATGGCGCCTTCGAACTGACTGTTCCGTGCCGTATCGATCCGGTCGTCGAGGCTGCGTTCGACGTGCTCGAACGTATCGATGAGTTGAACCTTGAAGCTGAAACCGGCGGCAATCGGTCCGCCCAACAGCTCGAACTGCTGCGATACGGCGACGCCTGCTTCCGTAACGACTGCGCCCGCTGCGCTGACCGTCGATTCGAAGTCGTTGCCCGGATTGATCAGGGCACCGTTTGCATCGAACAGCTCAGGGCGAGCGACACCCTCCGCGCCGCCCGTCGCGACAAACGTAAGGCCTTCCCGATAAGCAGCCAGCACAGCGCGATCTGCAGCCGAGACGTCCGGGCTGCCTCCGACGAGAACACGCGTGCCGAGGAAGAAACCGCCACCCTGAAACTTGCCCGGTTCGCTAACGGCCAGCCCGATGTAAACGTCGGAGAACAGATCTTCGCCGTCGATGTCCGACAGCCCGTCATCGAAGTTCGCTACTGCGTCGACGACGGTCTGAGCCGTCAGGGGGTCGGGACCGGCGTTGAATCCGGCGACGGCACGCCCTATCGCAAGTGTGGGATCGTCACGGGAGAGGTCGGCAACCGTAATGACGGATTCCGCCGCCTGGGGGATTATGAGCGGGAACAGAAAGCGCGAGTCCCGCGTGTCTTCCTCTATTTCGTCGTTGAAGGCGAGCAGCGCGGCGTTGTAGAACTGCGCATTGTCGTTATTTGCCGACGCCACGGAGACTCCGCCCATGCCCAGCGTGCGCGCATCATATATGCCGAACGCCGTTCCAGCGAACGCCGGCATCGGCAATAGCACCGCGATCCCGACCGTCAGCGTCCATTGCAGCAGGCGGGCCTTCCGAGGTCTTGCGCGTTCCATTCGCATAGGCGTTTACTCCGTCGCTCCCGCGCGTGGGGTGCGCGCGAACCTTGTCGCCCGGAGCATTGAGTCTAGCATCCATATTCGCATACGTTTGCTACACTCAGGGCCATTGCAAGGCAACGCGCGATTTCTCGAAGGGTACCGGTCCGATCAAGACGAACTATTTTGAGCCCGCCTGCAGGCACTCGGGGCAATGACCGTTCTGGCCGGCTCCCGCATGGTCTGTCATGAATGCGATCTGGTCGTAGACATACCGGCACTGACACTCAACGACAAAGCCTATTGCCCGCGCTGTAGTTACCTGCTGGCGTCGAACCGTCCCAACGCATTCCCCAAGATGTTCGCCTACGCAGTGACCGCGCTGATCTTCCTGGCGCTGGCGAACGCATTTCCGTTTCTGAGTCTGAACGCCAGCGGTCACGAGCAGTCCGTCACTCTGCCGGAGAGTGTGGCGGTCTTGTTCGAGGAGGATCACGTGCTGTTGTCGGCTATCGTGTTCGCAACGATCATTGGGGTGCCTGCCGTACTGCTGCTTGGGGTCGTGTACGTATCGATAGCCATTCGATTGCCCAAGGGCCTGCCGGGAATGCGCCGGGCGCTCCGCTGGTCGCTCAACCTCATACCCTGGAGCATGGCCGAGATCTTTCTGATCGGCATTTTGGTCAGCTTCATCAAAATCGTGTCGCTGGCCGACGTAGCGCTCGGCATGTCGTTCTGGGCTTACGTGGCGTTTACCGTGTTTCTCATTCTCGTACTGATCAACATCGACCGCCGCGAAGTGTGGCGTCGCGTACAGGCCGTGCGGCATGGATGAGTTCCACGAATGCTCGGCGAAAGCCAACGACGTGCAGGGGTGTCCCATGTGCACGCTGGTGGGTCCGGCCGGCTCGACGTATTGCGGTTCCTGCGGTGCGCACAAGCATGACGGCTGGGACGACAGTCTGCAGAAGACCTGGGCGTGGCTCCTGACTTCGATACTGCTCTATCTGCCTGCCAACATGCTGCCGATCATGTACACGAGTTTTCTGGGAAAGACCACCGAGAGCACTATCCTCGGCGGCATCGTTACCCTGTGGGAGCACGGCTCATATCCGATTGCCGCCGTGATCTTCATTGCCAGCGTACTCGTGCCGCTCGGCAAGATCATTGTGCTCGTCTGGCTGTGCATTTCGGTGCAACGCGGGCACGCCGGTGCACATCGGCACAAGACGCTGCTCTACCGTGCCACGGAACTCGTTGGCCGTTGGTCAATGATCGACGTATTTGTCGTCGGCATACTCGTCGCATTGATACAGCTCGGCAGTATCATGAACATTCTGCCTGGGGCTGCGGCACTCGCGTTTGCGGCCATGGTTGTCACGACCATGCTGGCCGCAATTGCGTTCGATCCCAGGCTGATCTGGGTGTCGGAACACAAGGAAACGGCCGAATGAGCGACAACGTGGCGACGGTCAAGGCAGGGGTCAGCAAGAACCTGCGTTTTCACAAGATCTGGCTCGTACCCGTCGCGGCGTTTGTCATCGGTTTGTGGATGGTATACGCCCACTGGGCCAGCCAGGGGCCCATGATCGAGGTGACGTTTTCGACGGCGGAGGGCATCGAGGCGGGCCAAACGAAGGTCAAGCGTAAGAACGTCGAAGTGGGTGAAGTGCTCGGGCTGAAGCTGACCGACGATGCGCAGTCGGTTGTGTTGTCGATTCGCATACATAAGGAGTACACGGATCTGCTTCGGGAGGACGCCAAGTTCTGGGTCGTGCGGCCGCGCATCGGTCCGGGCGGCGTGTCGGGACTCAGCACCCTGCTGTCCGGCGGCTACGTCGAGATGTCGCGCGGTATTGCCGAAGCGTCGGCGCGCGAGTTTGTTGGCCTCGAGGCGCCGCCCGTGACGCCGATTGGCACCCCGGGTCTGCACGTGACGCTGAGCAGCGACGGCAGCCGGCCACTCGTGGAAGGCCAGCCCGTGCTGTTTCACGGCACGCGGGTCGGCCGCGTCGAGTACGTACACTTCAATACCTCCGAAAGGCGCACCTACTACAACGTGTTCATTGCGGCGCCGTACGACAACCTGATCACGACCAACACGCGATTCTGGTTCAACAACGGCATATCGTTCGACTTGTCGGCGGACGGTCTTCGGGTCGAGATGGCTTCGCTCGAGACCATTATCGAAGGCGGTGTGTCCTTCGACGTGCCGGCAGGACAGCCGCTGGGCGAGCGAATTACCGAACGCGCCTTTTTCACGATCTACCCGAATCGGAACGCCATTAGCGAAACGCAATACGAGCATTCGCTCAGCTACGTGCTGCTGTTCGAGGAGTCGATTCGCGGGCTGCGCCCGGGCGCTCCGGTCGAGTATCGCGGCGTGAGGGTCGGCGAAGTGCTGCGCACGGACATCGACTATCCGTACGTCGACGATCTTCTGGCGCCACACTCACGAATACCCGTGCTGGTGGAGATTACTCCGGCATTGCTCGGCTACGAGGACACGCCCGGCGATCTGAGAATGGCCGAAAGCCGCATCGGCGACCTGATCGAGAGCGGCCTGCACGGTTCGCTTGGCAACGGTAACCTGCTTACCGGCCGCAAGCTCATTGAACTCGAGTACGTCGAGGGCAGCGGCGCCCAGCGGCAGCTGTTCGGCGACTATGCCGTTATCCCGTCGGTCAGCGGACGGGTGGGGCGCCTGTTCGAAAGCGCTGCCTCCACGCTCGATACCTTGAGCGAAATGCCGCTCGACGACATGGTGACGAATGCGAGCACTGCACTCAAACAGATGACCGCCACGCTCGCCGAGCTGGACGAGATTCTCGACGACGAGGCCAGCCGCGAGGTGTTTACGCGGCTCAACGCAACGTTGACCAGCGTCGAGAAGCTCGCGGACGATTTCTCGGCGGGTTCCGTGACGTACGAAGAGCTGCAGCGCAGCCTGCAGTCGCTCGAGATTACCCTGAAAGATCTGCAGCCCGTGTTGCGTCAGCTGCGAACCAAACCCAACAGCCTGGTATTCGGTGCCGACGGCAAGGACGATCCGGAGCCCAAAGGAGCAAACGAGTGAAATCCTGGAACGGAGCGGTCGTATTCCTCTCTCTGCTGGGTATGGCGGCCTGCGGCTCTGCGCCGGTGGAAGAGCGCCACTACAGTCTGCGACTCGATGCCTTGAGCGGTACCGACTACTCGGCGCAGCCGGTCGCCCAGTCGGATGCGGTCCTGACCGTCAGCTCCGTCCGGTTGCCCGAGTATCTGCGTTCGAACAACCTCGTCATGCAGGTCGGCGACAACGAGATTCTGCCTGCACGCCGGCATTTCTGGGCGGAGCCGCTTGCAGAATCCATCCAAAGCGTACTCGAGCACGACCTTGGCCGGCACCTCGAGGACGTGGCCGTCGGCCGCGGGCGGTCTGCCGGCGGCTGCTTGCTCGAGGTGGAATTCGAGCGTTTTCATGCAACCGACAGAGCCCGGGTCGTATCCAGCGGACACTATCGGCTGCGGCACAGCGGTGGCAGCATCGAACGCACCTTCGATACGTCTCGTACCCTGGCCGAAGGTGGCTACGGCAACGCGGTCGGCGAACTCCGCAAGGCGGTCGATGCACTCGCGGCTGTTGTCGCTTCCGAAGTCGACGGTGTAATGGCCTGCGACACGCCGGGTACAACGGCGGAGGCTGTGCCCTGATCCCGTAAAGCCGGAACAAACACGCCTGCGTTTGTCTGTTTTTGTCGAGCTTTGTTTCGGCAACCGCTACGACGGCGGCTCCGGCAGGCCGTCGCTGCCGCTATGGGCAGGGTTCATCCGGGGTCCTGGCTGCGGGCAGTCCAAAAAGATTGTCACACTTGCCGTACAAAAAAGCACAGTTCGTGCAGTCGCCTGTTCCTAGACTGACAAGCAATCCATTTCACGTTTTGTTACGGAGCTTGTCATGCAAAAACCTGCTTCGGCGGTCGGGCTTTGGGCCTGCTCGCTGTTCTCCCTGTTGCTGTTGTCGGCCTGCGACTCTGACGATCCTGTCATTTTCCTGGACGGTAAAGCAGCAGACGAGTTGTCGGCCGTTGCCGACGCCGCTGCCGACGACCCTGCGATCCGAAATCTGACGATCCACGTCGACAGCCCGAATCAGGGTTTTCTGTGGCGCACTGCGCGCGGCTCTGTCGACGGACCGGGCGGTACGCCAATGACGGTCGACTCGGTGTTTCGCATCGACGACGTAACGAAGATGTTTACGAGTGTCGTGATACTCAAGCTCGTCGAGAACAACTTCTTCACCCTCGATACGCCCATTGGCGACATCCTGGACGATGCCGACATGCCCGGCGCGTTTACGCTGGCCGAGCTGCATGAGCGCAACGGCGAACAGCGCGGCGACGAGATCACCGTAAGGCAGCTCCTGGCGCACACGAGCGGACTCAGGGACTACATGTTCAACAGGCCCGATAACGGCGCCGCATCGCTGTCCCTCGCGCAACGCATCGTCGCCGACGTGCTGGGCGACATACCGAGCGGCATTAGCGAAAGGCACTGGTTCCACGGCTCTCTGCTCGAGTACTTCTTCGAATCGGGGATGTCGCAAAACGCACTCGCGGCGCCGGGTGCGGAATATCGCTATTCCGGCACGAACTACGTGTTGCTCGGCATCATCATCGAGAAGGTCTCTCAGTTCACCCTGGCGCAGATGTACCGCAACGGCATATACGGTGAGGCGCAACTGACCAAGGCGTATCTCGAGTGGAGCGAAGATCCCAGAGACGAGCCGGTCGACCACTTCTGGGCAGTCACGCGCAACAACGAGGTCGTGAACATCGACATCAAGGCAGAAGGCGTGAATACCTCGAGCGACTGGGGCGGTGGCGGCATCGTGACGAGTGCCCCCGAGCTGAACAGCTTCATTCGCGAGTTGTTCGACGGCTCGTTCTTCGCCGAGGCGTCGTCGTTGACCTCGATGCGCACGACCGGTTCGACCGGCGAGCCCGGCTTTTTCTATGGGCTTGGCCTCGAACACCGCATCTTCAACGCCTCGGGCCGGACAATCGACGTGTACGGGCACAGCGGCTTCTGGGGTACCGGTGTGTACTACATTCCCGCAACCGGCACGAGCATCGTGTACACGATGAACCAGGTCGAACTCGGCGAAGACTGGTTGCTCGAGATCCTGCGTGCACTGAACGAAGCCCGGCTTTTTACGGCGGTGAGGTGAATCGGGTACGAACGCCGCTAATAGGATTAATTACGGAATATTTTTGCCATGAGCACAGCACTGCAATTCCGGGAGTTCGGTAATCCGGACGGTCCCGCTATTATCTTCCTGCACGCAGCCGGTACGACCGGCTGGATGTGGAGCGAACACTGTGCTCGACTGCAGGAATACCGGTGCCTGATTCCCGACCTGCCGGGGCACGGCGACAACAGGAAGCTCGACTGGGTCGACGCCCGCCACGCAGCCGACCTCGTTTTCGAGTCACTGCTGGAGGGCAGGCACTACGACGAGGTACATCTCGTTGGCGTATCGCTGGGCGCCTACGTTGGCCTCGAGCTTCTGTCCCGGTATCAGCACGACATTGGCACGGCAACCTTAAGCGGGCTGAATATCCTGCCGGTACCTGACCGGGCTCTGCTGCGTGCCGTCAGCACGCTAAGCACCCCGCTGTTCCGCTTATGGCCGTTCGCGCGACTGAACGCAAAGATGCTGAATATCCCCGACGAAAAGGTTGCCGCCTACTGCAACGCGGCCAGACGGACCTCGCTGGCCGCGCTGCACAAGGCAACGCTGGAAGCGCTGTCGTACAGCCCACCCAACAACCTTGACGAAATCAGTGTACCCACGCTCTCGCTCGTGGGCGAAAACGAGCGGGAGCTGATGCACACGTCGCAGCGAGTACTGGTCAAGACGATGCCCAACGCTCTGGCCGGCGTGGCGCGCGACGGCGGTCATGCGTGGTGTATGGAGGCGCCGGAGCTGTTTGCCGACGCACTGAGGCACTGGGTCGACAGCGGAACCGTCAGCCCGGGTATCCGGGCGTTGCATACCTGGTCTCGATCCTCGCAAGCGGCATAATGTGAGCGAGGGCGGTTGACGCTCGATCCCGACGGTCGGTCGTCACGACAAACTCGACGGTATCTACGGTATCAAATCGAGTTGCCTTGCTACGGCAACGGCTGACGTTCGATTACCGACTCCCAACTTGGCAAAGATGTTCTTGAGGTGCCACTTGACCGTGTTCAGGCTAATGAACAGGGACGCGGAGATCGTATTGTTGGTGCTGCCGGCCGCAATCAGGCTCAGGATTTTCCTTTCCCGGTCGCTCAATGGCTCAATCAGCCCGGGCGTGGCGCCATCCCGCTCGACCGACTTGCCGCCCACCTTGTCCGAATCCGCGACGATCAGACCCGTGATTGCTTCGAGAAAATGCCGTTTCGATTTTGGCCAGTCGCGGATACCCCGTTCGCGTGAGTCGAGTAACAGTGCGTCGATTTCCTGGCCCTCATCGATAAAGCAGCGCACCGAGCGGTTCGGCGCCGCAACGTCCAGCGCTTCGTCGATGAGGCCCAGAGCCTTGGGTTTGTCGTCGGCAAATCTCGCGCGGGCCTCGAGCACATAACATTCGAGTACGCGCATGCCCCTGCGCGAACGGGTCGCGAGTTCGCGCAGCCGCGCCAGCACCGGCAACGTAACCTGAGGACGTCCGGTGGCGATTTGCAGCCGAGCCCAGGTCAGTGCCCTGCGGCATGCAACGCGCTCCCATTCCGACGGTATCGGCAAGCTGTCGGCGTCGACGTCGATACCGCTGCTCACTGCGTGATCGATCGCTTCGTTCAGTCGCCCAGACTGCAGCAAATAGGCAATCCGACCACCTTCGACCAGCGACCGGTGCCGCTCGTACGGCGTTCCCCAGCGCGCTCCGAGCGCCGAGATGAGGTCGTAACAGCGCATTGCAGCACGGTGGTCGCCGCGCAGCCCGCTAATGCGGGCCAGGGCCGTGTAGCCGAAAACCAGCAGCTTGGTGAAACCGACTTCACCGATGAGCGGCAGGTTCGGCTGCAGCAGTTCGAGCGCTTCGTCGACGCGGTTCCACTGGTAAAGCACGATACCCTGAATGACCTGAGGAACCGGCGCCACGTATTTTTCGTTTGAGGAGTTCGTGTTTTCGGGCGCAAATCTCGCGAAACAATGGTCCAGATTGCCGTTGGCGAAATCCGTCAAAGCCAAAAAACACTCGGAGTAGATTGCGCCGAACTCGGAACGCGCCAACATGTGCCGCCGGCGCGCCTCGGACAGAATGGTGGCGGCGCGGTCGAATTCGGCCAGCTCCGCGTAGGCATAACCCAGGAAGTTACAGGCCAGACCGTGTTCGAAGTCGTTCAGGAAAAGGAAGTCGGTCTCGAGCAGCTCGATGATCTTGCCGGGGTCGTCACGTGCGATCGCAATGCCTGCCGACAACAGCCTGATCTGTTCCTTTAGATAGCTGCATTCGTCCACCGACAACGTCGATTCGCGCCGTTCGACGAGTTCGATGAGCCGCGACAGAATTTCTTCACTCTCATCAGCACTGTTGGCGTGATACAGAGCCGTCGCGAGCAGATACAGCAGTTTGGGATTTTCGTTTCTGACGTGTTCCGGAATGCGGCGTATCCATGCAATGACACGCGGCATGCGGCCGGCCCGAAGCTCGATCCACGACTGCCGCTCGACCAATGTCGTTACGGTTGGAAAATCGCTGGCGAGCAACCCGTATTCCACCGCTTCCCGCGACAGGTTTTCACGCTCACACCACTCCGCCGCCTTGCGATACAGACCGACGAGTTCGCCCGGGTACTTGCGCCGCAACTCGGTCAGCAGAAACTCGTGAAACAGCTGATGGTAGCGATACCAGATACGTTCCTGGTCCAACGGCGTGACGAACAAGCCATCGCGCTCGATCTCTTCCAGCAGCTGTTGTGCGTTGTCCAGTCCGGTCAAAGCGGCCGCGAGTTCGCCGTTGAGCCTTTCGGCTACCGATGTTCGTAGCAGGAACTCCTTGATCACGTCGGGCTGCTGGTTCAGTACGTCGGTTGCCATGTAGTCCGCAATATCCTTCAGGCTGCCCGAGAACGATTCAATGAAGCCGTCGCGCCGGTCCGGATCGCGGAGTGAGAGCGAAGCCAGCTGCAATCCCGCAACCCAGCCTTCGCTGTGCTCATGAATTTTTTCGACCTGCTGGTTGCTCAAGCCCAGCTTGCGCACTTCGGTGAGAAACTCGGCAGCTTCGGAGAGGTTGAAGCGCAGTTGCGCTGAGGTGATCTCGTGGAGTTCGTCTCGCACCCGCAGCGCGGCCAGCCCGAACTGCGGCCGGGTTCTCGATGCCACAGCCATCTGAAAATTGTCGGGCGCGAGGTTCAACAGCAGTTCGATCAGTTCGTCGGTTTCGGAGTTGCTGACCAGGTGGTAGTCATCGAGGAACAGGACGACCGGTGTTTCCGTATCGTTTACGTCCTCGACAAAATCGTTGAGCGTCCGCGTGATATCGAGGCGTGAGTTACCGCCGACGATTCTGCCGGTTCGCGAGCCGAAACTTGGTACCTCATACTGAATCGCCTCGATGATGTCGCGTAGCAGCTCTGTCGGGCTGTGGTCGTCGGTGCCCAGCGTTAGCCACGGTGCCGTATGCCCGTTCGCCAGCAGGGTATCGCGCAGTTGAATCAACAGGGTCGTCTTGCCGAAACCGGCCGGTGCCGCTACCAGGGTCAGGGTGGGAAACCGTCTCGCGCCGCCCGGATCCAGCAGGCGCCGGCGGGCAATCGTTTTCGAGCGGGCAACCGGCGCGATGAATTTCGTTTTCATGCGAGAAGCTGTCGTGGTTTCTTCACCTAGCCATTCTGCACCAAGAAGGATTCCGTGTGGACATCAATCGAGCTGTCTGTCTTGAGGTCCAGGCGCACATAGCTGTTTGCCGGTACAGCCGTCCACTTCGACGTGTCTTCGTCGAGCGGCTCCGAGACCAGCAATACGCCACCGTCCGCCCCGTTCAGATACAGCGAAGGCGAGTGACTGTCCGATGCCCACCGCACGGCATGTACCGAGTGCCTGCTGCATACGGCCAGCGTGGCTCGGAACGCTTCCGAAACTCGATGTTGTCTGCGCAGCTCGTCGATCTCACGAACGGCTTCCCTGATCGCGCGGGCGGGATCGCTGTAGAGGCCGCGGGTAATCATCAGCTGAAACATCAGCTCGCTGTCCGTGCCGCCCACCGTTGCGTCGAAACAGGCATCGGACAGCATTGCGTACAGGTGCCTGCGCAGTTTGCGAAAACCGCCAATTTGTCCGTTGTGCATGAACAGCCACTCACCCGAACGAAACGGATGGCAGTTGACGAGCAGGTTCGGAGCCCCGGTCGAGGCACGTACATGGGCAAAGAACACGGGGCTTTCGATCACTCGCGTCAGCTCGCGTAGATTGGGATCGGCCCATGCGGGGCCTGCGTCGCGGTAGAGGGCGGGTTCAGGCGCTTTGCCGTACCAGCCGAGTCCGCCGCCATCGCCGTGTACACCGAGCTTCGCCTTGTGCGAATGCTGCGCTTGCTCGCAGAGCGAATGTGGGCCTTCGTACAGGAATCGTTCGATCAGCCGGGGTTCCCCGATGTATGCGAGCCATCGGCACATTGTCATCTGCTCTGAGTGTTCGACCAGCGTGAAGCGAGGTCTTCGAGCTTGTAGCTTAGGCCTATTCCGCTTGCCGCAAACCACCCCAAAGTGTGGTTGCGCCTACCGGGTCCGGCAGACACAATGATTTTGTTGCCGGTTTGCGAATGCTTGAGATCGATGCTGCGCGGATACCCCTTTCATTGCCTGAACGACTGTCGATGTTAGCGGTTGTCATACGCCGATTGTTCGCAACCATTCCGGTAATGGCGGTTGTCGCCATCATTGTATTTTCGCTGTTGTACCTGACGCCGGGCGATCCAGCCGCTGTTCTCGCAGGCGAACAGGCTACTGCGGAAGACATCGAGCGTATTCGAACGTCGCTGGGGCTCGACGAGCCTTACCTGGTTCGTTTCGGGCAGTGGATCGGGGGTGTGCTGCAAGGCGACCTCGGGACATCCATATTCTCGCGTCGCCCTGTCATGGATCTGATACTGCAGCGGCTCGAGCCCACCGTTGCATTGACGATTGCGTCGCTGTTGATTGCCGTCCTGATTGCAATACCGCTCGGCGTGATCGCGGCCTGGCGCTCGGGCGGTATCGTCGACCGTCTGGCAATGAGTTTTGCGGTGCTGGGCTTTTCGATACCTGTTTTTGTATTGTCGTATTTGTTGATTGCACTCGTATCGGTAGAGCTGAAGTGGCTTCCGGTACAGGGCTACGTGCCGATCGCCTATGGCTTCGGACCGTTTGCAGAGCATCTGATTCTCCCGGCCCTGTCGCTCGGCATCATCAACGCGGCGCTTATTGCCCGGATTACGCGCGCAACGATGCTCGAGGTGCTCAGTCAGGACTACATACGTGCGGCACGAGCGAAGGGCCTCTCCGTGCGCCGCGTACTCATCCGGCATGCGCTCAAGAATGCGGCTGTACCGATCGTTACGGTCATTGGTATCAGTTTTGCGCTGTTGATCAGCGGCGTCGTCGTTACCGAGACCGTATTCAACATTCCAGGTCTCGGGCGCCTGACGGTGGACGCCATTCTGCGCCGCGACTATCCGGTGATTCAGGGTGTCATCCTGGTGTTCTCGGCAACCTACGTCGTGGTCAACCTGATCGTCGATCTGAGTTACCGCCTGTTCGATCCGAGGATTCAACAGTGAGTGCCACGCCGGCCAGCGTTGCTGCGACACCGGACGGGCTGGCGCGCGTCTGGCGCAAGCATCCCAACCTCATCATCGGCGCCGCAATGTTTGCGACGGCGGTCGTGGTCGCGCTTGCAGCGCCCTGGTTTGGTACGGTCGATCCGCAGGCCATATCGCCCTTCGATCGCCTGCGGGAACCCGGCGCGGGGTTCTGGTTCGGTGGCGATCTCGTGGGCCGCGACGTTTACAGCCGTACGGTATTCGGCGCGCGCGTGTCGCTGGTCGTGGGTATTGGCGTGGTCATCGGCGGCCTGTCACTGGGCCTCGTCGTAGGATTGTTGAGCGGTTTCGTACGCTGGGTCGACCAGATCCTGATGCGCGTGATGGACGGTCTAATGGCCATCCCGTCGATTCTGCTTGCGGTTGCCCTGATTTCCCTGACCGGCGCAAGTCTCAAGAACATCGTCATTGCAATCTCCATTGCCGAGGTGCCGCGCGTGGCGCGTCTGGTTCGCAGCGTGGTGCTGGCACTCAAGGAGCAGCCCTACGTTGAGGCGGCGATTACCTCGGGCACGTCGTTCCTCCTGATTCTCTGGCGGCACATCCTGCCCAATACCGTGGCGCCGCTTCTCGTGCAGGGGACTTATATCTTCGCGTCCGCGGTGCTGACGGAAGCAATCCTGAGTTTTATCGGTGCCGGGACGCCGCCGTCGACACCCAGCTGGGGCAACATCATTGCCGAGGGTCGCACCGTGTTCTCGATAGCACCGCATATTGTCCTGTTTCCGGGTCTCGCGCTGTCGTTTACGGTGCTCGGCGTCAATCTGCTGGGTGACGGCCTGCGCGACATCTTCGATCCGCGTTTTGTGAGTCGCAAGTGAACGGCAAGGCGCCTTTGTTGAGTGTTTGCGATCTCAGTGTGGAGTTCGACACCGACCGCGGCGTGGTTGCGGCCGTCAGCGACTTTTCCTACACGCTGAGAGCCGGTGAAACACTGGCAATCGTCGGCGAGTCCGGGTCCGGCAAAAGCGTCGGTGCGCTGGCCGTCATGCAGCTGATACCCGATCCGCCCGGCCGGATTACGACGGGAGACATTCGTTTCGACGGCCGGCAATTGCTGGAACTCGACGAACAGCAAATACGCAGGATTCGCGGTAACGACATTGCGATGATCTTTCAGGAACCGATGACCAGCCTCAATCCGGTGCTTACCGTTGCGGAGCAAATCATCGAAGCGGTGCAGCTGCATCAAGGTCTGGATAAGAAAAAGGCGCGCGCCCGGGCCTTGGAGATGCTCGAACTCGTACAGCTCACCGAGCCGGAAAAACGTCTCGACCAGTACCCGCACGAGCTGTCCGGCGGCATGTGCCAGCGCGTCATGATTGCCATGGCGCTCGCCTGTACGCCGTCGATCCTGATCGCCGACGAGCCGACCACGGCACTCGACGTGACGATACAGGCGCAGATTCTGGATCTGATGCGCGACATCAAGCAACGGCTGGGGACGGCCATTCTCCTCATTACGCACGATCTCGGCGTGGTTGCGGAAATGGCGGATCGCGTACTGGTCGTCTACGCCGGCCGCAAAGTCGAGGAGGCGCCGGTACGGGACTTACTCGATACGCCGCGGCATCCTTATACGCTTGGACTGCTGGGTGCGATGCCGCGCCTCGGCAACAGCGAACGACAGGAGCGGCTTACGGAGATTCCCGGGACCGTGCCGTCGTTAGCGGAACCGATCGTCGGCTGTGCATTCGCCGCGCGCTGCTCGATGGCCGTCGATAAATGCCGTAACGAAGCGCCTCCGCTCGAACGGCAGGGTGACGCCGATCACTATGCTGCATGCTGGCGCAGCGATGACGTGGGGTCGGCATCGTGACCAAGCTGCTCGAGGTTACGGATCTCGTCAAACACTTCCCGTTGCAGCACGGCCTGTTCGATCGGTTGGTGGGGAAAACCCCGCAGCGGGTTCGGGCCGTGGACGGCGTGAGTTTCGACATCGCGGAGGGTGAAACGCTTGGGCTCGTGGGCGAGAGCGGTTGCGGCAAGTCCACGGTTGGCCGCGCGATCCTGCGCCTGCTCGATCCCACTGCTGGCACCGTCAAGTTACAGGGCAGGGATATCACGAGCCTTCGGGCCGCCGCCTTGCGGCCGCTGCGTCAGCATCTGCAGGTGGTTTTTCAGGATCCCTTTTCGTCCCTGAATCCGCGCCGCACGGTTGGCCAGTCGGTGGCCGAGCCGATCGTCAACTACGGGCTTGCCCAAAAAGGCGAGGCTCGCGATCAGGTGGAGGCGTTGTTTGCGCGTGTCGGGCTGCGTACGGATCTCTTAGATCGTTATCCGCATGAGTTTTCCGGCGGTCAGCGGCAGCGCATCGGCATAGCGCGCGCGCTCGGCAGCCAGCCGAAAATCATCGTTTTGGACGAGCCCGTGTCAGCGCTCGACGTTTCGGTGCAGGCTCAGGTTATCAATCTGCTCGTCGATCTGCAGCGGCAGCTCGGGGTGGCCTACTTGTTCATTGCGCACGATCTCGCCGTTGTCGAACATATATCGACGCGCGTCGCCGTCATGTACCTCGGCAGGATCGTGGAGATTGCTGACAAGAAGAGTCTGTTCCGGCGTCCGCGGCATCCGTACACCAAAGCGCTGTTGTCGGCCGTACCGAGCACCGACCCTGCAGCGGCGGGCAAGCGCATTGTGCTCGAGGGCGATATTCCGAGTCCCAGTCAGGCGATCACCGGTTGCCGGTTTCGATCGCGTTGTCCAATCGCCAAAGACATTTGTGCATCCGTCGATCCGCCGCTCGAGAAACAGGACGCCAATCATTACAGCGCCTGCCATTTTGCGAGTACGGATCGGGATTAGAGAGGCCGGTAAGGGCCTTTGTCGACGTTCCACAGGACCGTGCTGCCGGGCACTTCGAGCACGCCGCTGATACGCGGGCTGTAGGCGACCGGCGAAAACCACTGGCCGATGGGCACGTACGGTACCAGTTCGTACGCGCTGGCCTGGATACGATCGGCAAGGTTTTGCCGTTCGGATTCCCCGGTTGCGAACGGGTAGGCATCGATCAGCGCCTGGTGGTCTGCATCGCAAGGCCAGCCCGGCCAGGCCTGGTCGCAGTTCGCCTGCATCGGCACGTTGCCGACCGGATCCGACACGTTGCCGCCCGGCCAGTAGGTCAGGCCGATGTCCCAGCCCCCTTCGCCGGGTACTGCGCGATTGATCCGCCGGGCACCCATTGCGCCGAAGTCCATTGCCTGCAAATCGACGTTGACGCCAATGGATTTGAGGTCTTCGGCCATTACCAGGGTCGCGAGGTTCATGAACTGTATGTCGGTAGGGTGCAGAATCACGAGCGGCCTGCCATCGTAGCCTGACGCCTCCATGAGTTGCCGCGCCTTGTCGATGTCCTTGCCGATGCCTGCGGGAACCCCGGCATCGCTCGCAAGCGGCGATCCACAGACGAAAAACGAATGACAAACCGACGTGACTTCAGGATCGCCGAACATGGCCTGCAGGTAACGCTCCTGGTCGATGAGGTACGTGAGCGCCTGTCGCGCGCGCGGGTCGCTGAACGGCGGGTGCAGGTGATTCATGCGCAGCATGCCCTGGAAACCGAGCGTATCCGTGCGGCGAATCACAACCCCTGCGTCGCGCAAGAGCGGCAGAAACTCGGCAGCGGGGCTTTCGACAAAATCGATTTCGCCATTGGCGAGCGCCAGCACCGCGGACTGCGGGTCGCGAATGTTGATCCACTCGACATCGTCGACAAAAACGCGTTTACCGCCCGCCGTGCCGTTCGGCGCCTCGGCTCGCGGCACGTAATGCTCGTTGCGACGGTAGACGACCTTGGCGCCCGGTATCCATTCGTCGTGCATGAATCGATACGGCCCCGAGCCGGTGCTGTCCTCGATAGCCGTGCTGGCACTCGTGCGGGCAACACGTTCGGGCATGATGGCCGCGACCGGACCGCCCGTTTTCGACAGTGCATGCAGTAACAGGCCATAGGGACGTGACAATCGCCAGACAAATCGTCGTTCGCCGGCGGGCTCGAGGCGTTCCGTGACGCCGAGGATCTGCCGGCCATAAGCGTCGCGCATCGCCCAGCGGCGCAAGGACGCAACGACGTCCGATGCAGTGACTGCGGCCCCGTCGTGAAATACGAGCCCCTCCCGCAGCGAAAACTCCCAGTCCAGACCATCGTCGCTGACGCCGTAGTGCTCGACCATCTGCGGCTGCGGCGTGCCGTTTGCATCACGCCCGAACAGGAAGTCGTAAATCATGAGCGCGTGCCGTTGCACGATACCTGCCGTCGTCACGATTGGATCGACGGACTGCAAATCGGCATGCAGGACGGCGCGCAGTACGTTGCTGTCGTCGAGTGGTGTGCACCCGGACAGCAGTAGTCCGCCGAATGCCGTGCTGCCGGTGAGAAACTCGCGTCTTCTCATGTAGTCGCCGAGCCCGCTTGCGTCCGCTTTTCACCCGCGATCCAGAATCCCACGCGGTGTCCCGATTCACCGCTCGTTGCCGGCTCGATCTGCACGTCGCTGCCGGTCAGGTCATGCAGCTCGGCAAGCATGTCCTGAGCCTGCTGCTCGGAGAGGGCCGCCTGCTGCATTGCGTTCAGGCGCCGCGACTGTGCATCGAGTAAGCTGCGAACGTTGTCGGCCATATCGAGCAGCGTACCCGGATCGTTGTGCTTGCGCAGCTCCGGCAAGCCGCGTACCGCGGCCAGCACCCGATCGACGAGACTGCGATCTTCGTCTGCGGCGAAACCCCGGTCGAGCTTCGCAACGAGTGTGCCAACCTCGCCAATCGACTGTTGGGCCGCCGCCATTTCGGCGGACACATTGCCGTTCTCGGCAACGAGAATGTGACGCAGCATACGCTCCAGTGCCGGAAACAGGCCGCTGTCCAGCATTGTCTTTGCCTGCCGGTGCTGCAGCGCGCAACGTCTTGCCAGTACGCTGTCGGCGGCATGTACCAGGAACCGGTATTGCCCGCCCGGTTTCAGTACGCGGATCGACTCTGCAAGACTGCGTGACCGGTCGGAGTATTCGATACCGTACTGGCTGACGACCGCATCGAACTCCCTGTCCATGAACGGCAGGTGTTCCAGCCGGGTTTGCGGATGAAATTCGACTTCGTTGAGCTTGCTCGCAACGGACGGCACGAAACGAGCGGGGTCGATGTCGGCGGCATCCACACCGTGAACGACAAAGCGTTTGGCGCTGGATCGAGAGACGTCGGCTGCCTGTGCCGCAAGCACACCGTTACCGGTAGCGAGGTCCAGGATGTGAGCTGCCGCCGGCAGCGTGTCGAAAAACACGCGCCAGGCGGTAGCTACCGAATCGGCGGTATCCTGGCCGCCTTCGGCGGTGCAGGACTGCAATTGGTCGGAGCGCCAGAAGACGCTCCACTCCCAATACGCTTCGTACTGCCCGTGCATACTCCGCCGATTAGAATCGGACGGAGCCGCCGAGGAAGAACTCCGCGCCAGTCGGGCTGAATGTGTCGGGGCTCGTGTTGGCACGAACCTGACGGCGACCGAGCAGCGGCGGATCTTCGTCAAACGCGTTGATGATCCCGCCCCAGATGGCGACACCCTCGGACACGTCGTAATTGAAGGACAGGTCGACGTAACCGTCACCGCCGATATCGAGGGATGCGACCGAATCCGCTGTCCGCTGTCCGAATACGACTTCATCGAGACGGGTTTCTTCGGCCCAGCGATAACGCAGGCCGAGTGTCAGCGGACCCGAGGTCCAGTTGATCATCGTGTTGGTTTTGACTTCCGATTTGGGTTCGCCGCAGGTCCGTCCGTAAGCGCCGGCACACTCGTTCACCGTGTCGAGTCCGGCGATCGGTGTGAGATCCAGCTTGTCGAGAAACGTTGCGTTGAACAGTACGCTCAGTTCGCTGGCGTTGTTGCCGATGCCGAAGCCAAGATCCCAGGCGTAAGACACCATGAGATCGACCCCCGAGGTTTCCAGCTGACCAACGTTCGCCGTAATGACGCCGACGGGGTTCTGGGTGTCGATCACGCCCGTTGTGCTGTTACGGCCCGCAGCCTGGCAGGCGCCGCTGCTCAGGTCCTGAATCTGGTTGAAGCACAGATCGAGCACGTTGCTGACGGAGCCTCCGGACACGCCGATCGTGTCGTCGATTTCGATATTGAAGTAGTCGATCGAGACGCGCAGATTGGGTAGCGCTTCCGGCGTAATGACTGCACTCAAGGTAAAGGTGTCGGATTCCTCTTCGTTCAGATTCGGGTTACCGCCGAACAATCCCGGGATTTCCGTGTTCGGCTGGATGCTCGGGTCGCCCACCAGGTTGGCAGGCACACCCGATGCAACACACAGGCTTGAAAGTGTCGGGTCGTTTTCCGCGCCGGGCACGGCGCAAGGGTCGGTGGCGCTGACCGGGAACAGCCGTTGCCCGCCGAAGGCTTCGCCGACACTCGGCGCGCGAATTGCGCGCTGGAACTGGGTGCCGAATGCGAGACTGTCGTTGACCTGCCAGTCGAGCCCGCCGAGGAAGGTATTCACGCCGCCGGTCTGCTCCAGATCGTAGTCGGAGTAGCGGTAGGCGACCGTTGCATCGAAAGCCTGCACGCCGGTCACACCGGTAATGAGCGGCAGTCGGACTTCACCGAACAGCTCCCAGACGTCGATCTCGCCTTTAGCCGGGGAAATGGCGTTGAAACCGGCAACGTCACCCGTCAGCAGCGACTCGTCCGGTTGGAAATCGACTGAACTCGAACGCCACTCAGTGCCGATCAGTGCAGCGACCGGGCCGCCCGGAAGTTCGAACACCTGGCCGCTCAGGGTTGCACCGATCACGTTGAGTTCGGTCTCCTCGGTATTGGTCGTGGCGATGTCGAGGAATTCGACGCCCGCCGCCGACAGGTTGGGACCAAACGGATTCAGCACCGGATCCGCACCGCCCTGGGACAGAATGCCTTCGGCGAAAGCGGAGCGGGACGCGTTACCGGTCTGGATCTGGGTGTTGTCGGAACGCGTATACGAGTAGTAAGCATTGTAGTCCAGATCGGAGAACGTGCCCTCGACGCCAATCAGTGCTCGGAACGCGTTGCGCGTGTCCTTGTTGCGCCGCGGCCCGAGTTCGACCAGTCGGCGGTTGATCGTCAGGCTCACGAGTCCGTCGTTGGCCGGGCCGCGAACGCCGTTCTCGTCCATGAGGCGCAGCACGTCGCTGAGTTCCGGGCTGATGTACGGGTTGTCGATTTCGACGTCGAAGGCCTGATTGATAAAGCTGGACGCGAATCCCGTGGTCGTTTCGTTGTGCGAATACGCCCCTTCGAAATACACCGTTGCAGTATCGTTGACGTCGTAGTCGAGCAGCGTCGTAACCGAGTAGCGTTCCTGCGGTACGCGCAGAAAATTGTCGAGCGTGTAGTTAAAAAGATCGCCGGGGCGCGAAAACGGCCGCTGCGTGCTGCCGTCGTCGCTCGGAATGAAGCCGTCGTTGCCGATACCGGTCAACCCGGCGGCGGCCAGCGCGGCGTCGAGACCCGGCACGGCCGCTATGTCGTCCGCCGAGGAGGGTACACCCTGAAAACGGCCATTGGGCACGAAGCTGCTGCCGCCCGGTCCGAGCACGCGGTTGCCGTTGCTGTCCGTAACGTCGGTCAGCACGCTGGCCGAGAAGTCCCGGTCGGTGGTCATGATCGGCCGCCGGTCCAGGTAGTTGAAGACGATGACCGCGTTGCCTTTGTCGTCCGCAAAATTGCCGCCCATCGTAAGCGAAACGTCCGTAATCTCGCCGTCGCCTTCCGTGGTCTGATTGAGTTGTGTACGCAACTCCAGACCTTCGAAATCGTCCTTGAGGATGAAGTTGACGACGCCGCCGACGGCATCGGAGCCGTACACGGCCGAGGCACCGCCCGTCACGACTTCCACCCGCTCGATGAGTGAGGTCGGAATGCTGTTGATATCGGTCCGCTGGCTGGAATCGAAGAAGGTATAGCGCCGGCCGTTGACGAGCACGAGGCTGCGCTGTCCGCCGAGGCCGCGGAGGTTCAGCGTTGCGGCACCGGTTGCGGTCGGGTCGGCCGTCGAGTTCGTGGATGCCGTGCGTTCCGGGACGAACTGCGGCATGTTGTTCAGGACTTCTTCGACGTTCTGAAATCCGGAAAGCTTGAGATCGTCGGCCGATACCGTGTCGACGGGGATGGATGCCGCCTGACGGCCGGTTCGAATACGCGAGCCCGTGATTACGATTTCCTCGATCGCCTCCGCGTCATCTTCGGTTTGTGCCGCAGCGGTATTCGGTGCCAGGCATGCCACCGCGACGGCTGCAGAAACCGCTGACAACAGTGGTCGTGTTGAGATGGTTTCAGATGTCATTGTTGCTCCCCTCGCCTTAACGAATGTGTATCAGGTCGGACTCGGCCTCAAAGCCACGCGCGGAAGATCTGCACGATCGCCATGTTGAACAAAGATAGCGGCTGGCCACACCGGTACCACCACCCGAAGGGGTGGTTCGGGGACATCTGCCCGGACATCCACCCATTCGGGTAGTGCTCCGCGTGACGGTGACGCGCGACAATGAAGCGCATTGCGGGGTGGGACACGCTCGATATGGATGACATTACGCTGTACATGTGGGGCAGCCCCAACTCGCGGCGCGTGTCGATCCTGTTCGAGGAACTGGGCCTCGAGTTTGTCGCGCGAAACGTCAATATCCGTGAGAATGAACAATTCGCTCCCGAAATCGTGGCGCTGAACCCGTTTGGCAAAGTGCCTATTGCCGTGTGGCAGGAAGACGGCGAGCGGCGCGTCATGTTCGAATCCGGTGCGATACTGACGTACTTCGCGGACCAGACGGGACAATTTCTGCCCGCCGGCGGATCGAGCCGCTGCGAAACGCTCTCCTGGCTAATGGTGGTTCTGACAGCGCTTGGGCCGCATAGTGCCTACGCGCACCACTGGAGCGCGCTGGCCGCCGAAAAGTTGCCTCAGGCGCTGGATTATCACGTAGGCGTTGCAGCCCGCGTCTACCGCCTGCTCGACGAGCGGCTGGGGCTCGGGACTTACCTGGCCGGCGATTACTCCATCGCCGACATGGCGGCGTACCCATGGATCAGCGTGAGCGAATGGACCACGCTGAGCCTGGACGACTATCCGAACCTCAAGCGCTGGTACGCCGACGTTGGTTCGCGGCCGGCCGTGGCAAGTGGCATGCAACTGCCGCCGGTTGGGGTCTGCAGCGGGCGGTAGAGACAGTCGCGAGCGCTTATTCGGTCCTCGCCCAGGGCAGCACCTTCAGTCGTTCGTAGGGAATGGCCTGGCCGCTTGCTTCACTCACGCCGTAACGGCCCCGATCCATACGGTTCAGCGCTGCGTCGATCTCCAGGAGCGTTTGCTCATGGTGCGCTCTTAGCGATGCAGCCCGGTGCCGGCGTTCCTGCAGCGCGGCGGCATCGGCCCGGTCGCTAACGGAACAATCCGCTTTCTCGTTGACTGCCTGTTCGAGAATTTCGATCTCGGATTGAAGTTTGTCCTGCTCCGCCACGAGTCTGTCGCGCAGATCCTCGTGTTGTTCCGGCGTCAGAGCGGTCTGCTCGCTCACGTCGAGGTCCCGACAGGTTTGCTGTTCGCCAGGGTCACGGGATCGCCGATCGCAATGTGACCGTCCGCCAGCACCCGCGCCGTGATCCCGCCGTGTCCGCGCATGGCGTTGTAGCCGCCGGCTCCCAGCACGCGTTCCATCTTCGAACAGGGGTGGCAGAGCCCGGTGTATTCGAGCACGGCGTTGCCGGCTCGAAACGACTTGCCCTTGAGCGCGAGCAGGTTGATCCCGCGCACGACAATATTGCGCCGGACGGTTGCCGGGTCCAGATGCTCCTGGCCCAGCATCGAGGCCACAGCCGCAAGGTGTTCAGCCTGTATCAACGTCACCTGCCGCTTGCCGTCGTCTTTCGAATAACGGTCGCCGTGCAGCCCATCGGCGCTTGTTGCATCGACGCTGTTGACGATCTGCATCGGTTCGTCCCGGCCGGGGCGCAGCCCGATCCACTCGATGCTGCCGGTTTGCGGCAGCGTATCCATCAGTTGTTGCAGAGTCTGTGCCATTCCACGGCCAATAGTAACGGTTCCCGCGAATGCTTACGCGGCGGCTTTACCGCAGGCAGGCCAACGACAAAGGGGCCGGAAACCCGGCCCCAGTCACTAAATGCCTGCTCGAATTCAACGGCTGTCCGCTCAGGCTGCGTGGTGCATTTCGTAGACGGCCTGTTCGAGATCGCGGTAATTGCCCTGCCACAGGCCGAACATCTGCTCGCTGCCGGCATCCGGGAAGATGTCTGCCTGATCCGTCTCGAGACCTGCAACGATACGTCGCGCCGCCTCTTCCGGGCTGGTCTTGTCCATCTCCAGGTCTTTCGCCATATCCGTATCGATGGGGCCGGGATTGACGGTGTGCACGCTGATACCTCGTGGAGCGAGTTCGATACGCAGACCCTGCGACATGGAAAACAGCGCGGCTTTCGATGCGCTGTAACCGCCAATGCCGGGGAAGTTGACGAACGCGGCAATGGTGACCACGTTGACGATCGCAGCCTCTTCGTTGTTCTCGAGAACCGGCAGGAACGCACGCACCACATCGAGCGTGCCGTAGTAGTTGACGTCCATATCCGCCCTTACGTCGTCGAGCGACGTCTCCAGAAGACTGCCGAAGTGCGCCGCCCCTGCGTTGTTGATCAGCAGGTTGACGTCTCCGGCGCCGGCTGCCGCCGCGGCGATGCTTGCGGGGTGGGTGATGTCGACAGCCACGGGAACGACCCGTGAATCGCCGAAGTCGGGGAGGCTGTCGGTATTGCGGGCGGCGGCGTAGATTTTCCTGACGCCGGCGTCCAGCAGTGCGGTGACCGTTGCGCGGCCTATGCCGCGGTTGGCGCCCGTAATGAACACAGTTTTGTTGTCGAATTTCATGGCTCGTTTCCTCGTTGCTGGTGCCTCGAAAGTGCGGAAACGATAGGATGTGCGGATATTCTCGTAAATAGACAATACTGCTAAACTAATGTGCAATTATGCACATCAGGCTACCGCACCCGAAACGATGAACTGGGACGACACGCGCTACTTTCTCGCGGTCTGCCGCAGCGGTTCCGTCAGTGCGGCCGGCAAGGCCTTGCGCGTCAATCACACGACCGTTGCGCGGCGTATCGCCGCCTTCGAGGCTGCGCTCGGCACACGGCTGTTCGATCGAACGCGCGAAGGCTACGTGATGACGCAGGCGGCGGAGAACATGTACGACAATGCGCTCAAGATGGAGGAGTACGCGCAGACCATCGACCGGACCATGTACGCGCAGGACGCTGCGCTGCGCGGAGCGCTCAAACTCACCGTGCCTTACGACTTCGCCAACCGTATCCTCGCGCCGGTACTGCCGGCATTCCACACGTGCTACCCGCTGATCGATCTCGAACTGCTGACCACCACGGGGCTCGTCGACCTGTCGGCGCGCGAAGCGGACCTGGCGATCCGTCTGACCGCAAAACCGCCGGACTACCTTGTCGGCCGCAAGCTCCTGCCGCTCCGGCACGGCGTCTACGGTGCCCGCAAAACCCTGCGTTCGATGGGCAGCGAGGTCAATGTAATTCTGTTTCGTTCCGAACGTGACAACCCCGAGTGGGTGCGTGACCATTTTCCGGATGCGCGCGTTGTCCTGCGTACCGATAACCTGAGCACCATGCACGCTGCCGTAGCGGCCGGGCTCGGCCTGGCGCGAATGCCGTGTTACGAAGTCGATGCCGATCGCAAGCTCATGCGCCTCGACCTGCCGTTAACGCCGTCGACCTGGGGCATCTGGGTGCTGAGCCACGTGGATCTGCGATCGACCGCACGTGTGCGCGTCACGCGGGAATTCATGGCAGATGCGATTCTCGAGAACAAAGCGTTAATCCTCGGCGAGGCGAGCCGGTACTTCGAGTCAGGTCGCTAGCGCCGGTCTCCCGCGTGCTCAGGCGTGATTCGGCGACCAGATTGGGTTGCTTGAGAGAAGTTTCACCGGCAACGACAGGAGCGGCGCTGCCGAATCGCTCGGCGCACAAGGCTATACTGTGTCCAACGCCCGATGGAGAGGCGGTGGGGAGTGTCAGGTGGCGTCAGCGGACATTACGCAGCTGCTGCATCAATGGGTTGGCGGCGACGAACAGAGTCTCGACGAGCTGGCGCCGCTCGTGTACCGGCAACTGCACACGATCGCCTCGCGTATTTTCAGCAGCGAGCGCAAGGATCATACGCTGCAGACGACGGCCGTGGTCCACGAGGCGTTTGTGCACCTCGTCGACGCCAAGGTCGACTGGCAAAACCGCAGTCATTTCTATGCACTTGCTGCCCGCATGATGCGCCGTATGCTCGTCGATCACGCCAAGGGTAAAGCTGCGGCGAAACGCGGCGGCGGAGCACTGAAGCTGCCGCTCGACGACGCGTTCGTGATTGCACCGAAGACCGGTGAAGACGTGCTGCATCTGCACGAAGCGCTCAACGAGTTGGCGGAGCTGGATCCGCGCAAGTCGGAGATCCTGGAACTCCACTACTTTGGCGGACTGACCTACGAAGAAATGGGGGAGGTGCTGGGCCTGTCCAGCAGCACGCTCGATCGCGAGATGCGCTTCTCCAAGGCCTGGCTCAAGACCCGGCTCGAAGATTAGTACCGGGCGTTACTCGGGTTCCGCAGCCTCGCGGTAGCGAGCCGCGTTGGTCTCGTCGCCGATCCGTTCGTACAGCGTCGCCAGCCTTTGTGCGGCGGTCCGTGTACCGCTGTGCTCCGCGCCCCGGCTGTCGAGAAAACCCTCGTAGGCATCGACGAGCAGCGTTGTTGCTTCGGCGTGTTCACCCTTGCCCGTCAGGGTTGCGCCGAGCCCGCTCTTGAGTTCCAGGATCAGCCGGTGACCCGCGTCGAAACTTTCCTCGCGGATAGCCAGCGCTTCGCGCAGCAGCGGTTCGGCCTCGTCGTATCGCCCCTGCCGCCGCAGGACCTCCGCCATACCGCCCATGGGAAACGACCGGTTTGTATGCCGCGGCGGCAGCCCGACGGCATCCTGCATGTCGATCGATTTACCGAAGAAATCGATGGCTGCGTCATAGTCGCCCTGGTTACGCAACAGAATGGCCTGGTTGTTGTACGCGGCGCCCAGGCTCGGGTGTGGTCCGTCATGAATGCGCTCGATGATGTCGATGAAGGTTCGATTGGCGTTGACGGCGTCATCGAGTCGCCCCATCTCGTCGAGCAGCTGACTGTAGCTGTTCCAGGTATGTGCGACCTCGATGTGATCCGGGCCCAGCATTCGGGTACGCGAGGCAATGATCGCCTTGTACAGCGTCTCGGACTCGTCGAGGCGGTTGGTGTCGCGCAGCAGGCCGGCGAGCTGTCGTTTGGTGCTGTCGCTTTCCGGGTGTTCGCCATCGTACATGCGATCCTGCATTGCGAGGGCGTCGCGTAACAGCGGCTCCGCATCCTCGAGCCGGTCGAGGATGCGGTAGATGCCGGCGAGCTTGACCATCGCTTCCGCGAGGAACTCGTCGTCCGTGCTGAACAGCGCACGGCCCATCGCCAGTGCGTTCTCGTGAAGCTCGGTGGCCCGTTCGTAGTTGCCGATCGTTTCCTCGAAATAAGCCCGCACGCTCAGTGCCTCCATGACCTCCCTGTGCGGTTCCCCGAACAGCCTGCGGCGGGTGTCGAGGGCCTGCTCGAAAAGCGCATCCGCTTCGTCGTAGCGGCTGGCATCCTGATAGATGATGCCCAGCATGAGCTTCGAGGTTGCCACTTCCGCATGCTGCTCGCCGTAGAGGCCGGTCTGCCGCACGAGCGCATCGGCGACCAGTGTTTCCGCTTCCGCCGGTACGCCGAGGCTGTGATACACCTCACCGAGAACGCGCATCATGTTGGCCTGAACGCTTGGCCGGCCCGCGAGTTCGGTTCGGATCTGTTCGGCGCCGGCGTCCAGCAGTTCGCGCGCGCTGACCGATTCGCCGCGCGCTTCTTCCGGGTGGGACACCGTAAACAATCCCGTGACGAAGTCGACGACCTCGCTGGCCTTGCGCTGCTCGTCGAGAGCCAGGTCGCGTTCCGCGGCAAGGCGTGTCGTGTAAAACGACGTGAGGCCGACAAACGCAAGGACAACGGCGGCGGTGACGCCGGTGCCGAATCGGTGGCGGCGAATGAACTTGCCGACGCGATAGCTCACCGAATCCGGCCGCGCAACGACGGGAAGGCCCTGGAGATGTCTGCCGAGATCGGCAGCCACCTGATCGGCCGAAGCATAGCGGTCTTCCGGTTCTTTCTTGAGGGCCATCAGACAAATGGTGTCGAGATCCCCCCTGAGCTGGCGGCGCAGACGTTCGACGGGTGTGCTCCGAAGGCGGCCCAATTCTTCCGGCACGGTCGTTTCGGCGTGCCCGTCGGTGTCCGCGGGTACCTGCGTAATGACGGTGCTTGGCCGCGCCGGACCGTCGCTCAACACCCGCTGGCGGAACTCCTGCGGCGTTCGCCTGACCTCGAATGGCCGGCGCCCGGACAGCAATTCGTAAAGGATGACACCGAGCGCGTACACGTCGGTGGCCGTCGTAATGACGCCATTGGCAAGCTGTTCCGGCGCCGCGTAGGCCGGAGTGTGCAGCGGGCGTCCCGTGCGGGTCAGCTCCAGCTCCCCGGTGTCGTCGAGCAGCTTGGCAATGCCGAAGTCCAGAAGCTTGGGCACGCCGTCGGCCGTCACAATGATATTCGACGGTTTCAGGTCGCGATGAACGATCAGGCTGCGGTGCGCGTAGTGAACGGCGTTGCAGGCGACCTGGAAGAGCGTCACGCGTTCGTCGAGGTTGAGCTGATTGCGGTCGCAGTACTCGGTAATCGGCAGACCGTCGATGTATTCCATCACCAGGTATGGGCGGCCGTCGCGGGTGACGCCCCCGTCGATGAGCCGCGCAATGTTGGGGTGTTCGAGACGCGCGAGAATCTGCCGCTCCATTTCGAAGCGGCGCACGACACGTTCCGTGTCCATACCCTTCTTGACGATCTTGAGCGCCACGTCCTGTTCGTAGCTGCCGTCGACGCGTCGCGCGAGGAACACGGACCCCATGCCCCCTGCGCCGATACGTTCGGCGAGTTCCCAGGCGTCGATGGTCGTGCCGACCAGCTTGTCGTCGAGTGCGTGATCGAATTCGGCGTCCAGGGCAAACGAGGTAATTCTGGCCGGGTCCTTGTCGGCCTCGAGCAGTGCCTCGAGTTCGCGGCGGAAGTCCTGATCGTCCCCGCACGCCTCGTCCAGAAACTGCTGCCGTTTCTGGTCCTCGAGGAGCACCGCCTGCCCGAACAGCGATTGCAGCCGTTCCCACCTCGAATTACCCATCGTTTTCCCCGTCCTCGCGCCGGCCTTTTGTGCCTGTCGCAACGGCGTCCGCCGGAGTGCGGCGCCGTTGCGGCAGGGCCCTATAGCCTATAGCGATATCGGGAGAGGGTCTTGCCCAAAAAAAGCCCGGCACTCGAGACGAGTGCCGGGAAAAGAGCGCTGTTACCTCGCCAAATCTCGCGCTGCTACTCGTAGCGCAGCGCCATCACCGGCCGTGCCGTAGCCGCACGACCCGCCTGCAGTGCAATGGTTAGCCAGGCGGCCCCCAGCGCCACCAGCGCGCTGGCGACAAACAGCCAGCCCCATTCGGAAAACGGCGCCTTGTAGACGAAGCGGGTCAGCCACTGGCTCATGAAATAGTAAGCGACCGGCCACGCTATGACGTTTGCGAGCAGTACGAGTTTCGTGAAGTCGGACGTCAGCAGCATGACGATGTTGGTCGCCGATGCCCCCATGACCTTGCGGATGCCGATCTCCTTGGTGCGGCGCTCAGTCGTAAACGATGCCAGGCCGAACAGGCCCAGCGTGGCCACGAAGATGGCAAAACCCGAGAAGACGGCGAACATGCTCGCCTGGCGGGATTCGGCGCGGTAGCGCGCGTCGAAGCGGTCGTCGAGGAATTCCCAGTCCACGGGTTCGTTGGGTACGAGTCGCCCCCAGACTGCCTCGAAATGCTCGATGGCGGCGGCAGGGTTGCCGGGCGCCAGCCTGACCGAAATGTGCCGTTGATAACCGTCCACCGGCTCCGCGTACAGCGTGGCCTTCTTCTCGTCGTGCAGCGACGAGAAATGGATGTCGGGAATGACACCAACCACTTCGCGGTCGATCCACTGCGTCCAATCGCCGTTCTGGGGTTCGCGAACAATCTTGCCGACGGCTACTTCGGGCGCCCAGCCCAGGCGCCTTGCGGCGGATTCGTTGAGCACGGCGGCCCCCCTGACCACGGGCTGCTCTTCGCTGACCTCGCCGATTTTCATCTCGTTTTCCCGAAACGGCCGGCCCGCAAGGAACTCGATGCCGTAGTGATCGAACCATTGCCAGTCGACCTTGATGTCGGATATCCCCACGGCGTTGTCCCGGACTTCCTGCATTCCGGCGGCCAGGTAGATGCTGCTGTCGAGGTTCTGCTGACTGGGAACGCGAGACGAGTACACGACCGACTCGATGTCGGGATGCGCCTCGAGTTCGGCCTTGAGCGGCGTGTACATTCCCCACAGGTCGGCGAAGAAGGGCAGCGAGTGGATGATGTTTTGCTCCCGCTCGTAACCCAGGTCCATAGTCCGGGCATAGTGCATTTGCGCCATGACGACGCCCGTAGCGATCAGCAGGGCAATCGACGTTGCGAACTGAAACACGACCAGCAGTCGCCGCAGCAATGCCGAGCCGCCGCCCGACACGGTGCCTTTGAGCACCGACGCCGGCCGGAAGTGCGACAGGTAGAAAGCCGGATAGCTGCCGGCAATGACGCCAACGACAATCGTACCGATCACCAGCGTAGCCAGCGTCAACGGATCGGCGAGCGAGAATTCGATCGGCTTTTCGAGAAATGCACTGAACGCCGGCAGCACCAGCTCAACCAGTGCGAGGGCCAACAGCATGGCGATTGCCGTGAGCAGAACCGACTCTCCCAGGAACTGCAGGATGAGCTGGCTGCGGTTGGCGCCCACAACCTTGCGGATACCGACCTCTTTGGCGCGCTGCGTCGATCGCGCCGTCGTCAGATTCATGAAGTTGACGCAGGCAATGAGCAGGACGACAAACGCCACGGCGGAGAACGTGTAGACCGCGGCAGTGCTGCCGTTCGTGCGCCACTCGCTGTCCCGGTTCGACGTCAGGTGAATGTCGGTGAGCGCCTGCAGACCGATGGCGGTGTTCTCGGGGGCGTCTTCGCCGCGGTGCCTGATAATGAAGTCGACGAACTTCGCTTCGAGGTTGTCCGGGTCGAAGCCGGACGCGAGGCGAATGTAGGTGTAGTAGCTGTTGTTGCCCCAGCGTTCGAGCGCGTTGGCACCCATCATGAGCGGTACGATGTCGATCGATACGACAATCTCGAACGCCATGTGGGTGTTCTCCGGCAGATCGCGGAATACGCCCACCACCGTGAAATCGGCCTGGTTGGCAATGTTGATGGTTCTGCCAAGGACGTCCGTGCTGCCGAGCAGGCGTTCGGCGGCCCGCTCCGAGAGCACTACGTTCGTCGGGGCGGCGAGGGCCGTTGCAGGGTCACCCGCTATGAAGTCGAGATTGAAGAACTCCAATATGTTCGGGTCGGCGATTATGGCCGTTTCATCGTTGACGGTCTTCTCGCCCACGGTAAACGCCGTTGTGCCAATGCTCATGACTCGCGTGAAGTCCTCGACCTCGGGATAGTCCTGCTTGAGCAGCGGCGCGATCGGCGGAGCTACTGTCGCGAGGCGCAGGTTGTTGGAGAAGAAGTCGCGAGTGACGCGATGAATGCGGTCGGCGTCCTGCCAGTGCTTGTCGTACGACGTCTCGTACTGCACGAACAGCGTAATGATGATGCAGCAGGCGAGGCCAATGGACAGCCCGATGATGTTGATCGCGCTGAACAGCGGGTTGCCCGTAATGTTGCGCAGCGCGATTTTCAGGTAGTTCTTAAGCATGCTGAGCCTCGCTTGCGGCCTGCATGCCGACGACGTTTTCGGACAGTACCCGGCCGTCGAGCATGTTGACGACTCGGCCGGCGTGATCGGCGTGACCGCGATCGTGCGTGACCATGACAATGGTCGTGCCTTCCGAGTTCAGCTGCTCCAGCAGGTTCAGCACCTCCTCGCCGTTGGTCGTGTCCAGGTTGCCGGTCGGTTCGTCAGCCAGGATCAGTTTCGGCTGAGTGACGACGGCACGTGCCACCGCAACACGCTGCTGCTGACCGCCGCTGAGCTGCTGCGGGCGATGGTCGGCCCGATGGGCAATCTTCACGCGCTCCAGCACTTCGCGCACGGCCTGGTTGCGTTCGGCTGCCGGCGTATTGTGGTACAGCAGAGGCAGTGCGACGTTTTCCGCGACCGTCAGCTCGTCGATCAGGTTGAAGCTCTGGAAGATGAAGCCGATGTGCTGCTTGCGTACGGCGGCGAGTTCCCGCTCGGTGCGGTTCGACACTTCGCTGTCCAGGAAGACGTAGCTCCCCGAGTCCGGCGAATCGAGCATACCGAGGATGTTCAGCAGAGTGGACTTTCCGCAGCCCGACGGTCCCATGACGGCGACAAACTCGCCGCCGTCGATCTCCAGGTTGACAGAGTTCAATGCCGTGGTCTCCACGTCGCTCGTGCGGTAGACCTTCGAAAGGTTGTGAAGCTTGATCATGTGTTATCCCCGGTGAATGTGTGATTTGTCTGGTCTGACGTATTGGGTTGAATTCATCTAATCGCCGTCGATGCGTAGCTGATCGACGGTAATGAAACTGCCGTATGAAGAGACGATGACCTCGTCGCCGTCCACGAGGCCGCCAATGACCTCGATGCTGCTGGCGTTGCGCCGGCCAAGCTGGACCTCGCGGCGTTTGGCCACGGTCTTGTCCGCGTTCAGAACAAACACCCAGGCGCCGCCCGTGTCGTTGTAGAACGCGCCGTTGGCCAGCAACACGGCGTTACTTTCCGCATCGCCGAGCACCAGCTGCATCTGCAGCGTCTGCCCGCGGCGGATTCTTGTCGGTGCCGCCGTGAGAAAGCGCAGATCGATCTCGAACTGCGAGGCCTGCACGTTCGGATACACCTTGCTGATCTCGAGTTCGAAGTCATCTCCCTCGAGGGTCAGCGTGGCGCGCTGCCCGACGCGCACGCGGTTCAGATAGAACTCGTTGACCAGCGCCGTTGCCTTGAAGCGATCCACGTCGTCGATCTGCCCGAGCCGCTCACCGCGTGCCTTCGATTCGCCGATTTCCGCGTTCAGCGACGTGAGCTGTCCGGCCCTCGGCGCACGTACCAGCAGGTTTTCGAGGTTGGCCCGGGCCAGCGCCAGGTTCTTTTCGAGCTGCTCGACCGACGCTTCGAGCTGCTCGATTTGTGCGAGCCGGATACGCTCGTCCTGCGCCTGGCTTTCGCGCGTGACGACGCGCCGGTTCTCCCAGTACTCGAGTTCGTCGGTGGCGTCTTCGTACTCGTTCCTCGACACGAACTTGTTGCCTTCCAGCTCCTGGTAGCGTTGCACGAGCCGCCCCAGCCGCGTGATCTGGTAGTCGATTTCGATGAGATCGCTCTTCAGCGACAGGCGGTTCTGTTCGATCGCCAGCTGCGTGTTGCGCAGGTTGTTGAGCTGCTCGCTGACTTCCGCCTCGCGCGCAATGACGTCGAGCTGCAGCGCCGTGTTGGAGAGTTCGATGATGGGCTGGCCCTCGGTGACGAACGCGCCATCGTCCACGAGTACCCGTTCGACACGACCGCCTTCGATGGCGTCGAGAAATACGCTGCGCTCCGGCTCGACGGTGCCGCGCAGCGGAATATAGTCTTCGAATACGCCGGTCTCGACGACGGCCGTGCGAATACGCTCGCCGTCGAGCGTGTACGAGGTCGACGAGCCGCGAGACTGCCAGACGACCAACAACAGCGCGGCCGTGGCGGCAATGCCGCCCGCGACGTATAGGGCCTTGCGGCTCTTGCGTTCGATCTTGCGGTCCATCGACGCGCCGGGAGTCATGCGAGGTTTGTTCATGGTCCTAATGGAGCAAGTCCCGTGCCGGTTTCCGCGCTCAATAAAATCAATAAGTTAAGACGATCCGGTGAGTGCATGGTGTTCGATTTCGAAAACCAGTGATCGATTTCGGACACTTCTGGCGCTACATTCCACGCATGAATGCTCAAGCCACCGTGCTCGTCGTCGACGACGACCCCGACGTCCTGACGGCCGCGCGCATGCTGCTCAAGAAGCACTATTCACGGGTGCTGACGACGGAAAACCCGGAGGACCTCGAGGGCCTGATGGCTGCGGAACGAATCGACGTGTTTCTCGTCGACATGAATTTCGCCATTGGCCGCAATACCGGCGCCGAGGGTTTGCACTGGCTGAACGTCATCCTGAAGTGGGACCCTGATGCCGTGGTGATACTGATGACCGCTTTTGGAGACCTCAACACGGCCGTTACGGCGATGCGTGACGGTGCCGCCGATTTTGTCCTGAAGCCCTGGCAGAACGACAAGCTGCTCGCAACCCTGCGCGTGGCCACCGAACTGCGCCGCACGCGCGCGACCGTGACTGCGCTGAGCGAGCCGTCGCCCGCTACCGACATGGTGGCGGATTCGGCGCCGATGCGTGAGGTGCTGAAAGTGGTTGCACGCGTGGCGCCTACGGATGCAACCGTGCTGATTCGAGGCGAGAACGGCACCGGCAAGGAACTCATTGCACAAGCCATTCATCGGCAGTCGAGTCGTGCGGCGAAGATGCTGGTGGCGGTCGATCTCGGAGCGGTATCGGAACACCTGTTCGAGAGCGAGCTGTTCGGGCATCGCGCGGGAGCGTTCACCGACGCCCGCGAGGATCGCGCCGGGCGATTCCAGGCCGCAAACGGCGGCACACTGTTCCTCGACGAGATCGGCAACCTGCCGCTGGCGCTGCAGGCCAAGCTCCTGCGTGCGCTCGAAGCGCGCGAGGTCACGCCGCTCGGCAGCGATCAGGCGCTACCCGTCGACGTCCGCCTGATTGCGGCAACCAATCAACCGCTCGAGGAACTCGTTCGCAAAGGTTCGTTCCGGGAAGACCTCCTCTACCGGATCAACACGATCGAGGTTCGATTACCGCCACTACGCGAGCGCTTCGAAGACCTGCCGGCGCTGGTGGAGCATTTTGCGAGATCGGCATCCCGCAAATATCGTTTGCCCGAAAAAGTGTTGTCGCCCGATGCATTGGCTGCCCTCGAAGCGCATCATTGGCCCGGCAACGTTCGTGAACTGTCGCATGCCGTCGAGCGCGCCGTGTTACTTGGCGAAGGTGACACAATGACCGCTGCCGACTTCAGTTTTTCGGCGTCGTCAGATGCCTCGCCCGATGGCCCGGCCGAGCGGACCCTCAACCTCGAGCAGAACGAACGCATGCTGGTGGAGACGGCCATTCGGAACGCCGGCGGCAACATTTCGCAGGCCGCAGGGTCACTGGGCATTACCCGCGCGGCGCTGTATCGTCGCATCGAGAAGTTCAAGCTGTGAAACAGCGCATGCGTGCACGCTTTCGCCTGTTTACCGTCGTGCAGGTCGTATTGCTCGCCGTGAGTATCAGCGTTCTGGTGCTGAGTGTGCTCACGACCAATCACATAGCCGTGCCGCTGGTCTTAAGCGCCGTCGTGGTCGGGCAGGTGCTGGGGCTGATCCATTCGGTGCACCGGCACGTAAACGCGCTCGAGGATTTTTTTGCCACGGTCAACTACGAAGATTTTACGCGCCGCTTCATCGAAGAAGACGTCGATGCAGAACTCAAGGACGCTTTCAACAGAGTTATCGAGCGATTCCAGGACGCAAAAGCGGATCGCGATCTCAAGGCCGGCTACCTGGATACGGTTATCCGGCACGTACCCGTCGCGTTTTTTGCCGTGCGCCAGGACGGTTCGATGTCGCTCGTCAACAACCCGGCACGCCGGCTGACGGGCTTGCCTGCGCTCGGCAACATTCGCGAACTGGCTGCGCTCGATCCCCGCCTGCCCGAGACGCTGGGCGGCATCGAGGCCGGGCAGCAGCGGATGCTGCAGACGAGCATTCGCGGTATACCCGTCGAGTTGCGCGTTGCCGTGACCGAAATCCGCGTACCCGATGGCCTGGAACGACTGTATTCGATCGAAAATCTGTCGGGCGAATTGTCGGCTCGGGAGTCGAGCGCCTGGAGAAACCTCATTCGCGTGTTGACCCACGAGATCATGAACACCCTCACGCCCATCACGTCGCTCGCGCAAACGGCGGTCGGCATGCTCGGAGATCCGCGCGCCGAGGACGATGTCCGCGAGGCCGTGACGACCATAGGGCGGCGCAGCGAAGGCATGATCGACTTCGTGTCCCGTTACCGGGAACTGCTTCACGTGCCGGAGCCGGTGCCGACCGAGGTCAGCGTGCTCGACGCATTGCGGCACGTCGCCCGGCTCATGGAAGGGGGCATGCCGGGTGTGAACGTTTCAGTGGACGTCGTTCCCGAGACGCTGGAAGTCTTTGCGGACAGACAGCTGCTCGATCAGGTGCTGATCAACGTCGTGAAGAACGCCGGGGAGGCGGTTGCCGCGCAGGAGGACCGGCAGGTCCGGCTTTCGGCGCGTCTCGATCTGAGTCGGGTCATCATTAGTATCGAAGACAACGGTCCTGGTATTCCCGAAGGCGAGCTGGACCAGATTTTCATACCGTTCTTCACGACCAAGCGGGAGGGCAGCGGCGTGGGTCTGTCGCTCAGCCGACAGATCATGAGTGCACACAACGGCGAGATCGCCGTCGAGACCGGACCTGACGGGAGTACGTTCCGGCTGGTATTCAATTAGGACCGGGGTCTATCTCGACGCAGTGGGCAACGGTGCTGTCTTGGTTTCAGTCATCTACGGGTAATTCGATAGTGACACGCGTCCCTGTGTGACCCGATTCGATTGCCAGGTCGAGCCCGGCGTCGTCGGCGCGGCGTCGCATGTTGCCAAGCCCGAAACCCTTCTCGACCGACGCGGGGTCGAAACCCTTGCCGTCGTCGACAATTTCGATGCGGATGCGCCCGTCGACATGGCTCGTGCTGATGGCGATATTTTGCGCTTCGCCGTGACGCAGCGCGTTGGTAGAGGCCTCCTGCAGAATCCTGAGCAGGTTGAGCGTTTGCTCGGGCCAGAGCGAGGTGGCCGGTATATCCCCCATATCCCAGTGCAGCCGGACGCCGCTGCGTTCCCAAACCCGTTTGGAACGGTGCCGGAAAGAGGCGAGCAACGAGATCAACTCGTTGTTGGCGGGAGCAATCGAGTCGACGATCAGGCGCAGGTCGATCAACGCCCGTTCCAGAGACTCCCTCAGCTCTTTGTCGCTGTCGTCCTTCTCGCTCATGGCGAGTGCCTGGATGAGCTGTCCGCCCAGACCGTCATGCATGTCGCGCATCAGCCGGTCGCGCTCCTGCGACAGGGTTCGTTCGCGTTCGAAGAGACGCCGCTGCTCGTACCCTGCTTCGATTTCGCGCGCTTTGCTCTGCACGCGCTTCTCGAGGTCGTTGTTGAGCGTGACGAGATCGCGGGAAGACTGTACGTAGCGATACACAATGACCAGGTTGATGAACGCGATATGGGTAATGCCAACGTAGCGAATATAGAACGTCGTCCCCGGAATCCAGGTCGTGAAGTCGAACAGGTAGTCGCGAATGCCGAACACGAGACCCATGACGCCGACGACAAACAGGCCAATGCTTTCGACCGACCAGTAGCGCATGCTTGCGTAGGTGTATTGCACAAACACGACCAGCGAGCACAATAGTATGAAGGGTACCCAGACAAAGGCGTAGTAGCGGTACAGTGCCGAGATGTCGTGATCGATCAGGAACAGAATGATTGGCGCCGTAAGTACCAGCCCAATCGCTATGGCAGTCCTTTCCAGCCACTGCAAACCGAGCCTGAAGAAACGATTCGCAAACATTGGCGACAGGACAACCCACCACAGCGAAAGATAGAGCAGGGCAAAAAAGGTCCAGTGGTGTATCGGGATGTGGTCGATGAGCGCCATCATCGTGTTGATCGACCAGAAGACGACAATCACGCCGTAGATGCCGTAAACGCCGTAGTAGGCAAACTCGCGCCGGCCGAGGAAATAGAGAACGAGCAGAGAGGACGCAAGCCCGAACATGATCGTCACAACGGCTGCCGGCAGCCAGAGCCCGTAAAAGAGCGCAGTCCGGTGGATGTCATCGAGCGTATCCGCCGGGCCGATGAACAGGTCGTTGGGCGTTATGTAGCCGCCTTCGCGCGCCAGGCGTATGTAGAGCGTATCGGGCGGTTGCGATGCTTCGATAGCGATCGGCAGCGGAAAGTACAGTGGCCGCATATAGAACGGCAGTGGACGCTGCATTCTGCCGCTCGATCCAACGTACCGGGAGCCCAGATAAACGGCAACGTTTGCTTCCGGCACGCGCATGTACAGCGCTGCGCCGGCTGCGTAGCGAGGAGTGTCGGTCAGATCGATCGCAATCCAGCTGCTGTTGAAGTTTTCGGGACGGATCGGCACGGAAATGTACGTGTCGGCATCGATATCGTGCCATTCTGCGTCGACGGGCGGCGTCGCCGAGTGTGACTCGACGATGCGCATTGTGTCGACCTGATACTCATCGAGCACCGGATTCGGTGTGTCGAGCTGATGTGCAATGTGCAGAATGACGAACGGAATGATGCCGATGGTAATCAGCCAGGCCGCACGGACTTTCGCGGACGGTTTCAATCGACCATCAGTCAATCGTCCATCAACCCCAGGCGTTTCGCCTCGTAAACGGCAGCCGCCTTGGAATTGACCTCGAGCTTGGTGTAAATGCGCTTTGTGTAGGTACCGACCGTGTTGGCCGATACGTTCATGAGTTCAGCGATTTCATTGTAGGTGTAGCCTTTCGACGCCAGCATCAGTACGTCCTGTTCCCTGAGCGACAGGCTCACATCCGTCTGCGAGGACGCGTTGCGCTGAAAATGGGCAATCAGATGGCTGGCAATGGCAGGGCTGATCGGCGATTCGCCGTTCAGAATCTGGTGGATGGCGACCGAAATCTCTCGGGCATCGTCGTCTTTTAACAGGTAACCGCTGGCACCGGCGCGAATGGCGCCGACGACACGTTTTTCGTCCCCAAATACCGAAATCACAAGGATTTGCGACTGGCCGCTTGCCAGGCCGATCAGCTCCGTGCCGCTGCCGTCGGGCAGTTCCAGGTCCACGAGCAGGACGTCGGGCTTCAGGCGGTCGAACTCGCGCTTTGCGGCCGCCAGCGTACCGACGTCGGCTACGACGTTCAGCTTGGGGTCGGTAGACACCTTGGCGACGAGGCTCGAGCGCGTTGCGTCGTGGTCCTCGACGATCATGACGGTCAATCGGTTCATGGACCAGTTTTAGACGACCCCGTTTCGCGGTGCAAGTCACCTGTTCTGGTGACACCCGTTCGCGTGACAGCCGGGTTGGCCCCGATCGTGCAGAGTCGCCGCCTTCCTGAATCGGGTGGAAGGCATGGATCACTACCTACTGATTGCGTCCAGAAACAGGCGCGAGGCGCTGGACGCCAATGATTGCTTCGAATTGGGCACGAAGCTCGCGAACAAAGGGCACACGGTGGCCGTGTTCATGGTGCAAAACGGGGTGCTGACTGCCTGCGAAGACGCACCGGAACTCCTGGCCGCCCGTGACGCCGGCGTCATGCTGCTTGCCGATTCGTTTTCACTTCGCGAGCGCGGCATATCCGCGGCGCGGCTCAACGAGTCCGTTCTGAGCACGGCGCTCGAGTTCGTCGTCGACAGGATGGCCGCTGGCGACAAGGTGATATGGCACTAGCACAGCTTATCCGATTGAACATCAAGAATATGAGAAAAAAGCAAACACTGACGTTTGTCCTGATGGACGCTCCTTTCGAGAGTGCCCGCACGACGACGGCCATGCGTCTTTTGGACATTGCCGTCCGGCGTGGCTACGACGTCAACGTGTTCGCCTATGAAGGGGCGGTCTATCTGCCGTTTGCACGTCAGGCGCAACACCCGAACGCCGTGCATGGCCACGATACGGAAGAGGAAAACCACCCGCTGCCGAAAGACTGGGTGCTTGCACTCATCGAGGAGGCCGAAAGCCGCGGCGGTTCGATCGACTGGGCCAATTGCGGTCTCTGCGTCGACGAACGAGGTGCCGATGAAAGCGTCGGTGGCGTACGCCGCGGGACGCCAGCCGATCTCGTGGATTTCGCCAGGCGCTCCGACAACACCCTTGTCATACCGACTTCATGAGGAGCCTCTTATGAAGGTCTTGCAGATTATCAACACGGCCTACCGCGCCACGATCGAGGAGCAGGACGACACGATCGTCTGGCTGACCCACGCCATGACGGGCGCCGGCGGCGATTTCGACGTGCTGTTGACCGGTAACGCCGTGAACTACATTTCGGAGCGCCAGGAGGCCGGGGGCTTGAGCTTCGGCGGCTGGCAGCAAACCCGGCCGCCCAACATCGTGCGCGACGTCGCCGGACTGATTGCGAAAAACGTCAAGGTGTACGTCGCTGACGAAGACGCGCACGACATTGGCCTGACCGGCGTAGGCCAGATCGGCGGCTGCGTTCGCATCGCTCGCTCCGAGATTGCCGGCCTGCTCGATAGCTACGACCAGATCTGGCGGTGGTAGCACAGTCAATCCAGACCTCATCCATAAACCTTGTAGAGATCATCATGAAAAGACACACACTGGCGCTGCTCGCGCTAACAGCCGTTTTCGCGACCAACGCCAAGGCGGACGGACCCGTAACGCAAACCGATCCCGTGCTGCGCACGGCCGATTCGGTCTGGGTGGGCGAGTCGCAGTTGATTCGTCACAAGAACCGCATTCACGTCATTGCCCGGACGACCGATCTAGACCCCGGTTCGGCCGTAACCGGGTGGTGGCGTGTCTACAATCGCCCGCAGCACTGCGCAGTGCCTTACGCTTGTGAATTCAGTGACCTTCAGAATCCGAAAGTCGGCGGTTCGCAGCTGCATGCAACGGCCCTGGTGGCTGCGGATGCCGAAGGCAAGGCGACGATTGTCGCGACGCTGTACCGGACCGCGGCGAAGGCTGAAGGTGGAGAACGGTTTGCCGACACGCTGACTGAGGGGCACCTCAACGGGGTGGGTCTGCGCCGTCCGCTCCGCGCCGAAGTCGAGCTGCTGCTCGCGAATCACGGCAAGCTGGCCGATCCCGACACCGTGGGTAACGAGGCTGCGCTCGCACAGTTGCTGACGCCGTTCGACACGCAGATCGAGTGCTTCGATCCCGACCTGCCGAATCCGGGACGCAGCTACCGCTGCGGCGTGATTCAGAAGATCAACCACGCGTCGCTCGACTAGCAGACGAGAACGTCAGGCGGGTCGGCGGCAAGCGCCCGGGTGGCTGGCCCGGGTGCGCCGCCGATTCGCCTGTCCTCCGGTTTCCTCAGTCCCTAGAAGTCCGCGTTTAGTCGCAAATACCAGAAACCGCCGTTGAAACCGTACGGCGACGTCAGTGCCCGATCGACACCCAGAAAGCCCGCCACGGCATGGCCGTCGCTGGGTGGGAACGCGTCGAACACGTTTTCGGAGCCGATCGCAAGCCTGAAGGTTTCGTTGAAGCGGACGGTTCCCTCGATATCGACGAGTATGTCGGACCCGTAGTTGATAGCCTCGGAGGCGTCCGTTGGCGAGAGCTGTCCGCCCGAATCGCCCCAGCCCCCGTAGTGATTGATGCGCACGAAGCCTGCAAACAGGCCGCCACTGTCGTAGTCGAGGGTCAGGGTTGTGCGTTCGTTTGGCACCTGGTTCTCGAAGTCGAAGACCGTCGAGGTATTCAAGGTGTTCGGCGTGACGTCCTTCACTTCCTGGTCGTTGTAGTTGAAGCGCAGATCGACGAACAGGTTGCCGACCGGCAGCTCGAAGCCGCTCGAAATGGCGAGGTCCGCACCCGTGATCTCCGATTCGAAGCCGTTGACGAAGAAGTTGATCGTGCTGCCGTCGAACAGCGCCGCGTTCGGAATCCCCGCCGCATCCAGAATGGCCACTTCTGCCGGTCCGATCAGGTTCTGCAGGATCGTCAGCCGGTCCTCGATATTGATACGGTACAGATCGAGTGTGATCGACAGGGTGTCCGTCGGCGTGTAGATCGCGCCAAGCGTGAAGTTCGTCGATTCTTCGGGATCGAGGGACACGGCACCGAGCGCTATTGCGATCGGGTTGTTCACGGGATAGGTGCCGAACGGTATCAGGTTGCCGGCCGAGTCGGCGGTTGTCGTGACGTTTAGCGTGTTGACCTGGCCCGGCGTCGGCGCGCGAAAGCCCGTGTTGATCGTGCCGCGCAGCGCGAAGCTGTCCGTGAAGGTGTAACGGCCCGACAGCTTGAAGTCGAACGTGTTGCCGAACTCGTCGTAGTCTTCCGCGCGAATGGCCGCGCCCGCGGCGAAACGATCGGTAATGTCCGCCTCGAGGTCGACGTAGCCTGCAATCACGGTGCTGTCGAACGATCCCGCCGACGCAAGCGGGAAACCCTGGAAACCGTCGGAACCGAAGCCGAAAAACGCAAACGTTGGCCCGAGTTCACGCGACTCGGGATCGCCGGCCGTGACTTCGTAGGTTTCCTCGCGCCACTCCGCGCCGAATGCGAGGTTCAGCGGTGAGGCGAGATTGCCCACGTCGAGCACCCGCACGAACTCGGCGGTGATTGCAGTTTCTTCCTGGGTCAGTGCGCCGGGATCGAAATTGGTGGGCGAGAGCCGCCCGAGGCTCGGGTTGATCGATTCGCCGAGGACGTACTTCGCTTCGCTTTCGGCAACGCGTGCCCGCACGTCCCATAACCAGCCGCTGGTCTCGCCGGCAAGCCCGAGCAATACGGCGTAGTCCGAGATGTCGGCGCCAAAGTCGGGGTTGTAACCCCCCGGGAAGTTGCCCGCGATGGGGTTTAAGAGCACGAAACCGCTCGGACTGCCCGGATCGGCCGTAATGTAGTCCGCGGGGTTCAGACCGGCCGCAAGGATGTCGTCGACGAGTGACTGCGGGGCCGGGTCGGGCAGGAAATCGCCGTCGCCATCGACGATCAGCGTGCCGCGGCCGTCTACGCCGGCTGAGGGCGGGAGTACCGGCGTGCGGTAAAAGAAGTCGGAAATGGTTTCGTTATCGCTGTAGGTCACGTGACCCGTGAAGCGAACGTTGTCGCTCAGGTCGAAGCCGGCCTTGACCATGGCCTTCAGCGTGTCCACCTCGGGATCGCCCCAGCGCTGGCAAAGGCCGTTGAAGGGTGTCGCCTCGGCACCGACGACAGCAGCGATGGGTGCACAATCCGCGCGCGGAATCCCGCGCGACGTCGTGTCGGACGTAGACCGCTCGACCGTCGCATTGACGAAACCGTTGCTGGCAAAGCTGAAGCCTGCGTTTGCGCTGATCGACGTGCGCTCGCCGTCCCCTTCGAAATACTCGCCGCGTTGGGCGGACAGCGAAATGCCTTCGTCGGCACTCTTGAGGATGACGTTGATAACCCCCGCAATGGCGTCCGAGCCGTATTGTGCGGAGGCGCCGTCGCGCAGGATCTCGACGCGCTCGATCGCGGCCGACGGAATGGCCGCGAAGTCCACGGCCTGTGCACCGGTATTGACCGTGCCGAGCGGAGAGAGCTGCAGGTTGACGAGCGGTGAGCGGTGCCGCCGCGAGCCGTCGACGAGCACCAGCGTCTGGTCGGGTGCGAGATTGCGCAGCGAGACCGGGCGAATGAACGCCGTACCGTCGGCGATCGGGAAGCGCTGCGTGTTGAGCGCGGGCGAGAGTTTGGTAATGGCCTCGGTGACGTCGAAATTACCCTGATCGGTAAAGTCCGAGCCGCCAATGACGTCGATCGGTGACAGGGTTTCCGTCGGCGACTGGCCCTGCCGGCGTGTGCCGGTCGTGACGATTTCCTCAATGGTTTCGCCGTTCGATGCCGTCTGGGCCAATACAGACGGCGCCGGTACATAAAACGCGATTGCGGTCGCGACGGTCAGCGCCGAGACTCCGATGTGATGTGGTCTATTCATGATAACCCCCCGATTCGTAAGCAAATATCTCGCCATGACGAGACAGCGCACAAGCGATTTCCCCGGCAAAAGTATAGCTCTATCGAGAAGTTTTGCGACTATATCGATGGATAGTCGCGCTTTTAACGTAACGTTGTGGCGCCCGGACGGGCGGTCGCTGAGCCGGAGTCGGGTTGTTGTCGTTGGCCGAACGGAGGGCCCGGGCAGGAGGCGCTCCGGCGCCTAGGTATCGCGATGGCCGGCCAGAAATCGATCGAGGCTGTTGGCGAAGGTCTGCTTGTCCCGCTGACTGAAAGCCGCCGGACCGCCGCCGGTGTCCACGCCGCTGGCCCGCATCGTGTCGAGAAAATCCCGCATGTTGAGGCGTGCGCGGATGTTTTCGGTGGTGTGCAGCTCGCCGCGCGGGCTCAGCGCGTGGCCGCCCTTGTCAATGACTTCCGCCGCCAGCGGGATGTCGCCCGTAACGACGAGATCGCCGGGCGCAAGGCGGCGAACGATCTCGTCGTCCGCAACGTCGAAGCCTCGCGGCACCTGAAGCGCCCTGATGTTGTCGACCGGCGGCGTGGCGAGAGGCTGGTTGGCCACCAGCGTGAGTTCGGTGCCGGTACGGATTGCGGCGCGGAACAGGATCTCCCTGACCACGCCCGGGCACGCATCGGCATCGACCCAGATTTTCAATGCAACACCCTCTAGCCCGTACGCTGACGCGATCCGCTCCGCCTCCGCCTGCGGTTGCGCTTGGCCGGCGTGGTATCCGAACTTCCCTGTGGTTTGCTGCGGCGACGTTTTTTCGATCCCGGTTTCTTCGCTCCCGGTTTCTTCGCTCCCTGGGACTGCCTGCGCTGCTGGCTGACGGGTTCCGCCTTGACCCGCGGGTCCGGTTCGTAGCCGGGGGTTGTTTCCTGCGGGATCCCGAAGCCCAGCAGGCGCTCGATGTCGGCCAGCAATTTGTCCTCGTCGATGCACACCAGCGAGATTGCCTGTCCCTCGCGACCGGCCCTTGCGGTCCGCCCGATGCGGTGTACGTAGTCCTCCGGCACATGCGGAAGCTCGTAGTTCACGACGTACGGCAACGCGTCGATATCCAGTCCGCGTGCGGCAATGTCCGTGGCAACCAGCACACGTACCTTGCCGGACTTGAAGTTGGCCAGCGCGCGCGTTCGTGCGCCTTGCGACTTGTTGCCGTGTATTGCTGCGGCGCTGATGCCGTCGTCTTCCAATTGTCCCGCAAGCCGGTTTGCGCCGTGTTTGGTGCGCGTGAACACCAGTACCTGCTGCAGGTCGTGCCTGCCGATATAGTGTGACAGCAGCTCGCGTTTGCGGCGCTTGTCCACGGGAAACACCACCTGACTGACTCGTTCGGCTGGCTTGTTGCGCGACGCAACCTGGATTTCTTCAGGCCGGTCGAGCAGGCCGCTGGCGAGTTTACGGATCTCGTTCGAGAAGGTTGCCGAGAACAGCAGGTTCTGGCGTTCCTCGGGCAGCAGCTTGAAGATCTTGCGCATGTCGCGGATAAAGCCCATGTCGAGCATGCGGTCGGCCTCGTCGAGCACGAGTATCTCCACCGACGACAAATCGATCTCGCCTTGCTCGGCAAGATCCAGAAGGCGGCCCGGCGTTGCGATGACAATGTCGAGGCCCTTGCGGATCTTGTCCGTCTGGGTTCGCGCGCTTACGCCGCCGAAGATTGCGGCGGACCTGAAGTGCATGTAACGCCCGTAGGTGCGCACGCTATCGCTGATTTGAGCCGCCAGTTCCCGGGTTGGTGCAAGCACCAGCGCGCGAATGCGGCGTGGCCCGCGCGAGCGGGTTCGATGGATACGGTCCAGCAGCGGCAGTGTAAACGCCGCGGTTTTGCCCGTGCCCGTCTGGGCGCCGGCAAGCACGTCTGCGCCAGCCAGAACGTGAGGAATGGCCTGTTGCTGGATGGGGGTTGCTTCGCTGTAGCCGGTTTCTTCGACCGCACGCAGCAATTCGGCTCGGAGGCCGAGTTCACTAAATAACATGATTGGGGGTACTCAGGATCGCCTGACCAGGAGCGGCGATGGCCGCGCAAAGTTCGGTCCAGGCTGATGCTTAACTGGATGGCTCACGAACCTGCAGAGTGCGGGCCGGAGCGGTCGGCGCAGACCGAAGTGCGCCAGATCGGCGGGCACTATAACAGTTGAGCCGCAAAAAGGAAGCCAATTGCGTCCGCAAAAGCGTCTGGCTTGCCGAACGCTCCCAAGGCGTTAGGATGAACGCAGGCCGGTCGCCCGGTCGCGAACGGCGAGAGGAGCATCGATGGTCGACGAGGAGACAGTGAGTCGGGGTACCGAAGCCGCTTACGGCCAGGCACTCAAGAGTTTCAACGAAGGTGGGGTTCCCGTCGGCAGCGCCCTGATCCTCGACGGCACTGTTATCGCCGTTGGCCACAACCAGCGGGTACAGGCCGGCAGCAACGTGCTGCACGGAGAAACCGACTGCATAGAGAACGCCGGGCACGGCCACGACCTCAGCCGGGCAATCCTGTTTACGACGCTCAGTCCCTGCTCGATGTGCGCCGGCGCGATTCTGCTGTTTTCGATACCGACCGTTGTGATTCTCGACGATGAGAATACGGGCGACTTCGAAACCAACGTCGAATTTCTCGAGAGCAAAGGCGTCGATGTACTGATCGAGCCGCACGCGCCGTCGGTCGAACTGAACAGAAGGTTTCAACAGGATCCGGCCACGCGAGGCATCTGGTTGGGCGACGTGGGCGAGGGCTCGTAGCCCAGTCGGTCAGTACCGGGGTCAAACACCGCCGCCGGTCTTGAAGCCGCCGCGACTCCGCCGCCGTCCACCCGAATGATCAATCCAGCAGGCGCAGCGCTCGAAGGTAGATCACCCCGTCCGTTTGCCGGGTGGGGTCTGTCGACCGACGGGGGCGTGTCCCAGTAGTAACATGAAGGCCATGCCGAAAACGAGGAACGGGCCTATCGAAAATATCGATACCACCAAGGCCGTAAGTCCGATCCTTATCCATCCAAATGTTTTCCCCCGATGAATGTCCGACGGTAAAAAGTCGGGGAAATCATAGAACTCGGTGTCGTCTTCCAGGTAGCGGAAACGAATCTCATCGGCTTCGCAGGGAATACCATCCTCCCAGAACTTCCAGAATGACCCTCGGCAGTGCGATCGAATAAATTTCGCCAGGGCCCTCTCGTCGAAGCGCAGGAAGTGTTCGTTGAATACGTCGCTTTCGTCGTATTCCAGGAGTGACACTTCTCTTGCTTGTTTCGTTTCAGGGTCCGTAAAACGAATGCGAAATCGGTGAATCGACGTATAGGAGTAGCCGCCTCCGACGGTCAGCAGGTCGTAGTGCACAGTGGCATCGACAGTTGTTCCTTCAACCGTCAGCCTTTCCACGCGATCCAGCACGGCCGCATCCCGCGTACCGAGACTCTCGGCAACCCAGAACAGGCTGCCGATCAGAACGATGAGAAAGGCGCCGGCACCGGCCAACGGTGCAACGTCGCGTAAGCGCTCGACGAGACTCTCCCGGCGCGGCGGGTTCGGGATTTGATAGTCATGCCGCGGTCCTGCCGCATGCGCGCTTGCGACAGGCTCCACTGCCTCGGCGGCGTCCATTACGGTCGACAACACCCGATCGTCGCCACGATCGGTCCAGTAATCGGCATGGGCCCGGTCGAACTGGCGAGTCGACGCATCGACGCCGATCCTGGCTTTGGACAAGCCAATCGAAGTGCCAATGTAGTCGAGTGGCCGGTGCACGTTGATCCAGCGGAACGAACCCAGCCGCGCCGCAATGGCTTTCGCCGTGGCAGCGGTCGAGTCCGGAAACAGCAAGGCTGGAAAAAATCGCTGGAAGATTCGGCGCAGAGGCGATCCCATTGTGACGAGGCAAACGTCGTCCGATCGTCGCCAGGCATTGGAGTTCAGCAGCGAGTCCACCGCTATGACCGAACCCAGGCTATGCGCCACGATGACGGTCTGCCCCTCCGGCCCCTGCGACTGCCGGCATTGTTCGAGTCTTTCGTCCAGCCCGTCCAGGAGGCTCAGGCGATAGGCCGGGTCTCCTAAGTATCGGACAATATCCAGCAGTATCTTCACGACGATCCCGAACCATCGGTCCGCCAGGCGGCGCTCCATGACCACGAGTATTGTCGCGACGATCAGCGCCACGCCGAGGAGGAATACCGCCTCACCGTACTCCGACTCCCGGCCCTGAAGGCCGTCGTACACATGTATCCCCGCCGACAACAGAAAAAAGACGCCGCCAAAGAACCATACCAATCCGGCGAGCGCCGACCACTTGATCGCAAAGGTCCCGGACAGGAACACCAGAACGGGGTGAAGGTAGAGAATGAAGAGACTTCGTATCGTGTCGTACAGTCGGCTCGCGGATCCGGCGAGCAGCGATCGGAAAACTCCGGCGATGAGAATCAGCAGCGACAGCACACCCAGCAGTTGGCCGGACCACGATACGATGGTTCTTATCGCGGCCGCGAAACTGTCGTAGGAGAACGGCAGCCCGGCAGCGAAAACGATGAGCGCTATGCAAATCGGGACAAATGCGGAGGCCAGCAGCAGCGCAACCGACAGCGCAATGATCCATTGACATATTCTGTTGAGATGAAACTGCGATTCGCCCAGCCACCGGTCCAGGCGGGAGTCGCCGTTTTTGAGACCGATGCGAGACGCAACGCTGATCCGCTCCGAACTCGCTTCGAGAAACCAGAGGAAATCCTTTTTCTCCTTCTGGCTCGACTGCTCGACAAAGCTATCCCAGTTGAATTCATGAATCGCGAAGCGATCCTGGTGCTTTGTCCCCGACAGCGTTTCGTCGATTCCCGCAGCGATTTCACCCGGCTTTTGCGGGCCGACACCATGAATCGCGATCAACGGAGTCTTCATTGCGGGTCCCGATGAGTCCACCTGAGGGCCGGTAAGAGCGTATCCGCCAGTGTAGCATCCCGGGTTCCTTTCTTCGGCCGATAGGCCTCGTGCCTGCTTTTCTCAGCTCTCGACGTGTACCTCTAGCGGATTGTCGAGTGCTTTTTGCAGCCGGACCAGTCGGTTGAGGAACGACTCGGTTATCTTCTGCCCGGCAGCCAGGACCAGCACACCGTTTTCGTCGACGAGGTCGCGCGTCGTCGTCATACCCGCGCGTAGCGATCCCAGCGTCACTTTTCGTTCACTGAGGTCGTCCGATTTGCGCCGACGATCGTCGAGCCACGAGACGAACTGGTCGACGACCTCGGAATCGTATCGTTTCGCTTTCTGCTCGAGCAGGAATTCGCGGGCTTCCGCTGCCGTCATGCGTTCTTCGAAAACGAGGCCGTCCTGCAAATCCGCAAACGCTTTGCACACGGCGAGTATCCGCGATGCGATTGGGATGTCGCTGCCCTCGAGCTTGTCCGGAAAACCGCTGCCGTCGGCCCGCTCACAGTGCTTGCGGATCACACCCGCGGCGTCCGTAAGCGGTTCGAGGCTCAGCAGGCTTGCTTCGGCGATAACGGGATGCCGGTGATAGTCGCGCTGCGCATTGGGGTCCAGGCGCGTATACGGAGTCTGCACCGTGGCGTCCGGCAGCGTCAGTTTGCCTATGTCGCACAGCAACCCGGCTTCATACAACACCTGGCACTCGCGTGGCGTGAGCCCCAGCTGTTCGCCAACGGCGCGCGCATCAGTGGCGACCGATTGGCGGCTGCTGAGCCCGCTTCGCTGCTGCATGACGCGCGAAAAGACTTCGATCGTTGCACGATAGCTGGCCTTGAGTTCGTCGTGCGCCTCGGCCAGTTCCGCGCGGGCCGCTTCGGTTTGACGGGTTCGCTCGGCTACTTTTTCCTCGAGGCTCTCGTTAAGCGCCACGAGCTGTTCGTTTTGCTCAGCCGTCAGCGCTTCCAGCCGCGATTTCTCCGCGGCGAGCCGCCGGGTTTCCACCGCCTGTTTGATGCACATTACGATGTCGTCGTCCTGCCAGGGTTTGGTCAGGTAACGGGAGATCGATCCGTTGTTGATCGCCTCGACCGCCGACGTGAGATCGGCATAGCCGGTAAGCAGCATGCGCGTCGTATCGGGCCACTGGTTCGCGACGGCAGCAAGAAACTCGGCACCATCCATCTGCGGCATGCGCATATCCGACACAATAACGTCGATCGGGAATTCTTCGAGCTTTGCGAGACCCTCCGGGCCCGAGTTTGCAATATGCACACGAATCCCGGTCGGCCGGAGCAAGCGCTTTAGTGAATTGAGTATCGGTTTTTCGTCGTCGACGAACAGGACCTGCGCCTGGGCTTCGTTCATTCCGCTGCCTCCGCCGTTTCTCCAATGGACGCAAGCAGCTCGTCGAGACGTTCAGGTAGATAACGGCCGAGTTCCTCGATGTCCGCGCGCCGCAGCCCGAGCGAACTCAGGGTGGTGTCCGCTATCGTTTCGTCATCCGGCAGGTCGGCGTCATGGCGGAAGCCCTGCTGTACCGCCAAGACGTTCGCGAGACTCACGGTTGCGTCCAGCGGCGCAGACTCGACATCGACGGCAATCGGAGCGTCGTGATGGCGAATGACCGCGGAGAGTGTCGGCGAAAGCCCCAGCAGATCCGCTATCTCAGCGCCCAACGCTCCATGTTCCGGTACTCCGGCTCCCGCCTCGTGGGGCAGCGCTGCGAACAGGCCAACGTCATGCAGCAGCCCCGCAACGTAGGCTTGTTGCGGATCGACCAGGCGATGCGTTTCCGCCAGCATTTGCGCGGCCACGCTGACGGCCTGACTGTGCAGCCAGAGTGTTCCGCCGGTATGGGAAGGGGTCGTGAGCAGCGACCGAGCCAGCTGACTGGCGGCCAGTTTCTGTACGGTATCGGCACCGAGGACAATCAGCGCTTCGCGTAACGCTACGATTTCTTGTGCCGGCGAATAAAACGCCGAATTGGCGAGCGCCAGCGTTCGCATCGAAAAATCGACATCGGCGCGGACCGTGGATTCCAGTTCGTTGATGCCGGCCACGCTTGCGGCATTTTGTGCCAGCGACAAGAGTGTCGCAGAAGGACTGGCGCGGCCGGCCACAAAATCGAGCGCGGCCTGACTGTATTCGCACTCGGCCGCCGCCTTCATGACGCTTCCTCCACCGCTGTCCGCAGCGGCAAGCGGATCGCAAACTCGGTACCGACACCGACCTCGCTCTCGACTTCGATGCTTCCGCCGTGATCCTGGATAATGCCGTAGGAAATCGACAGTCCAAGCCCGGTGCCCGAGCCGACGGGTTTGGTCGTGAAGAACGGATCGAAGATAGAGCCGAGCTTGTCGGCCGGTATACCACTGCCTGTGTCGCGAAACCGGACAACGGCGAAGTCGCCTTCGGTTCGGGTGGTGATCGTAATCGTTCCCTGCGACTCCATTGCCTGTGCGGCATTGACGAGCAGGTTCATGAACACCTGGTTGATCTGCGCAAGGTTACAGACGACCCGCGGCAGGTCACCAAAGTCCTTTTCGACCTGACACTTGTACTTGATCTCGTTGGCGACCACTTTGAGCGTCGAGTCGATGCCGGCGTGCAGGTCTTCTTCCGCGAGTTTTGCCTCGTCGACGCGCGAGAAGCTCTTGAGTCCCTGAACGATTTCCTTGACGCGCGCGGAGCCGGCGATGGAGTCTGCCAGCAGTTCGTCGATATCCTCGAGAACAAACTCGAGGTCTTCGGCTTCCTCGAGCTGCCGCAGTTCGGAGAGCAGGCCTTCCTGAGGCGCGGCGGCATGCTGACGGTAGCCCTCGAGCAAACGCTTCATCAGCTCGGCGTAGGTTTTCAAGGTGCCGAGATTGCTCGTGATGAAACCGATCGGGTTGTTGATCTCGTGCGCCACTCCCGCCGCAAGCTGACCGACCGACGCGAGCTTCTCGGACTGCACGAGTTGTGCCTGTGCTTCCTTGAGCGCTCCGTGCGCGTTTTCGATTTCCTGGTTTCGGCGCTGCACGCGCTCGTGCTCTTCCGTGAGCGCACGGTTTGCCAGGTACAACTCTCGCGATTTCGATTCGAGCAGCGCCTCGGCGCGTTCGCGCGCCGCACGCTCGCGCTTCAATGCCCGCTCGACCGCGGGCGCGCTGCTGCCGGCGGCTGGTGCATTGCTAGCCAAAGCGCAGCTCCAGCCGGCAATGCTCGGCTCCCTGGTGCATACAAACCGGGTGCTGCAAGGATATCGGTTGACCAAAAATCTCGCTCACGCCCTCAATGAGACCTTCCGCCAGGTGACAGAGCTTGCGCTCGGAGGAATAGATCATCGTCAGCGAATGCTCGTCCGTGTCCTCGTATTCGAAGGTCGGCAAGAGAGAGTCGGGATGCAGCTTCTTGACTTCCACGTGAATGACGTCGTGCACGCTGGCCAGGAAGGACTTGGCCGTCTGTCCGTCGAGGAATTCCGGATGAATGACCTTGAACTTGTGCATCATGTACTTGCCAAAGGCGCGGATCAGGTCTGGCGCGTCGGTACCCGTAATCTCCGAGAGCGCCATAACGTACGCGACGAGTTCCTCGTCGGGATAAACCTCGGCACTCGTATAGATGGCCTCCGACGCGGGCTGCGTGTTCTCGATGAGCTGGTCCCAGACCTCCCAGCCGAACGTATCGGTGACGAGGTCGGAGAAGATATTGAATACAACGCCTTTCATGAGATTTGCTCCTTGAAGCTCATTGGGTCTGAGGCAGGGACAACGCAATCAGCGTGTGCGGATGCCCCCCAATGTCGACGCGCGCGGTGCGCGCGGGATGTATCACGTTGTCGATCCGGACCGTGGTATCGCCACCTTCGGTCCGGTCAGCCGCGCTGCGCCACGGCTCGCCGGCCGGCGAACCCAGAGCCGCTCCGGACAGGTGCCCGAACTCGGCGGCAAACAGCCGATTCGTGTAGATGATCCTCGAGGATCCGTCCACAGCGGCAATGGCAACGGGCAAACGATCCAGCACGTCTCGCGAGGCCTGTAGCAGCGGGTCCTGCAATGCCAGCAGCTCCGCGTATTGCGCGCATTCCTGCTGCAGAGACTCGAGCGTTCTGCGGTCGTTGGCGATGTCCTCGGCAATGTCGACACATTCGCCGAGCGCCGCCCTGAGTTCTTCGTCGACCCAGGGTTTGGCAATGAAACGCGCCACGTTGCCGTCGTTGATTGCCGCGACTACCGCGTCCATCTCGGCGTAGCCGGACAGGATGCAGCGCACGGTGGATGGGTATTGCTCGCGTACCCGCTTTAGAAACTCCGTGCCCGACATGCCGGTCAGGCGTTGCTCGGCGACGACGACGTGAACGGGCCGGTTGTCGAGAATCGCGAGACCGTCAGCGCCGCTTTGCGCAATCAAGACCTCGAGATTGTCCCGGCGAAACAGGCGCTTGAGCGCACGTAACACCCCTTCGTCGTCATCGACGAACAGAATCGTGGGCGTGGTCATGGCCGTCTCACCCCGCAAACCGTCGCTTTGCGAGCGCTCAAGTCGCGGACTCGCGAGCCCGACGCGCCGGCTTCCCGGCGTGAATCGGCCGCGCTGTCCATTGCGGTATCAATGTTTGCGGTGCGCTGGACGCCGGATACGACGTCGACGACGAGCCGTTCGTAAGCGCTCGATACGGTCATAACTACCTTCCCACAGGTTTCCCTATGGGTATCGGCGACCACACGCATCTCTTTAGTGCTGTAGGCCGGGCGATCGGCGGTGCGTGGAGCGCGGCAACGGCATGCCGGCGCTCGCTTCGTCGCAGAAGGGCCTCGCCTCGTCGCAAAACACCGCCTGCCCTAGACGTTTTCCTCTTCACTGGCATCAAAAGAGGTATCGCGAACGCGGGATACCGCCAGCTTTAAGGGGAAGCGCGATATGTCACTGATACGCCTGTCGGCCGAAAATCCGGCGTCGCTGCTGGCCGCAGCGGTGCTGCTCATCGTGCTGGGGATCGTCGGCATCGTCAGCCTGCCGATCCAGATGCTGCCGGATATCGAATATCCACAGATCAACGTCAATACGTCCTGGCGAAACGCCGCTCCGCAGGAGATCGAGGCGAACATCATCGAGCCGCAGGAAGAGGCGCTCCAGCAGGTGCCAGGTGTCGTCGAGATGAACAGCAACATTCGCGCCGGCAACGGCAACGTGAACCTGCAGTTCGACGTCGGTACCGATCTGCAGCGCGCCGTCATCGACGTGCTGAATGCGCTGAACAACACCGAGGAGCTGCCACCCGACGTGGACGAGCCGAGCATCCAGGTCGGGGGCTGGGATTTTCCGGTCGCCACGCTGCTCGTGCGAAACCGCAACGCCGATGCCCGCGACGACATCTCGAGTTACCAGCGGATCGTCGACAACGAAGTGGAGCCGCGGCTGCTTGCGATCGACGGCGTACAGCGTCTGAATCTGGCGAGTGAACGCGAGACGATGGTGCTCATTACCTTCGATCCGTATCGAACCGCTGCGCTCGGCATCCAGGTATCCGACCTTGCCGACACGGTTACCCGCGCCGTCGACAGTACGGGCGGTCTGGCGAGTGTGGGCCGCCGGCAGTACACCGTGCGTTTTCTCGGCGGTTTCAACCTGGAGGAACTGGGTGAGCTGATCGTCGCGCAGCGCGGCGGTGAGCCCGTGCGCCTTCGCGACGTCGCCGAAGTGACGACCGAACTGTATCCGCGCAGCGGCTTCATGTATCGCACCGGTCGACCGGCGTACTACATCCGCGTGCAGGGGGAATACGGTGCCAACACGGTGTCGATACTCGACGACATCAACCTCGCTATCGACGAACTCAATGCCGGTCCGCTTGCCGATGCCGGACTCGAGATGGTCCTGAGCTTCGACGCGTCGGTGCACATCCGCCGCGCCATTGCGCTGGTCAACGGCAACCTCGTGCTCGGGATGCTGCTGGCGCTGGGTGTCCTCTGGTGTTTCCTGCGCGGCTGGCGGGCCACGCTCCTGATAGCGCTGACCATTCCGTTCTCGCTGTTGTCGGCGCTCCTCGCGCTGTCGTGGCTGGACCGCAGCCTGAACGTCGTGTCGCTGGCCGGACTGGCGTTTTCCGTGGGCCTCGTGCTCGACGCGGCGATCATCGTGCAGGAGAACATCGTGCGCCTGCGACAAGGGGGCATGCCGCGCGACGAGGCGAGCCGTCGCGGTCCGGGCGAGGTGGCGGGTGCCCTGTTCGCCTCGACCATGACGAGTATTGCGATATTCCTGCCGATTCTGTTCATGGAGGGGCTCGAGGGTCAGCTGTTCGCCGACCTGGCACTGACCCTGTCGATTGCCGTTGCGACCTCGATGATTGCCGCAGTGACTGTGCTTCCCGTGGCCAGCCGGCTGCTGCTCAAGGACCTGGGCGGCGCCGATCGGCTCAGCGGTGTGTGGGATACGATTACTCAGCGGATTGTCGGCCTGACCGGAACACCCGGCAGGCGCGCCGCCTGGATCGTGACCCTGTTGACCGTGCCGCCGCTTTTAAGCGTGCTGCTTGCACCCAAGATGGACTTTCTGCCGCAGGCGGACGCCGACGGTGTGGAAGCGTTCTTCAGCATGCCCGACGGCATTCCGCTCAGAACCATCGAAGAAGATCTCATCAGTGTCGTCATCGAACGCCTCGAGCCTTACGTCGAAGGTGAGGCGAGTCCGGGTATTCGCGGCTACAACCTGTACTCCTACGGATCGAACGCGTCCGGCGTGTTCGTCTATCCACAGAATCCGGCCGAGGCGCCCGCGCTGATCGAAGCGCTGCGCTCCGATATTCTCGCCGGGCTGACCGGCACCGAAGTGTTCGTGTCGCGCGCCTCGCTGCTCAACATCGGTATCTCGGGCGGCCGCAACATCAACATCGATCTTCAGGGTCCGGAGCTTCGCCCGCTCATGGACGTAGCGAGGCTGGGCAGAGACACAATCAACGATCGCTACGAAGGCTGGTCGGTGCGGGCATTGCCCGGCGTCTCGTTGTCGCGGCCGGAATTGCAGCTGGTCCCCGATGAACTCAGGATTGCGCAGGCCGGCCTCGATCGCAGCATCGTTGCCGACGCCGTCCGATCGTTTACCGGCGGCCTGTTTGCCGGGCGCTATTTCGACGGCAACGAGGGTCAGGACGTCATCATCTGGGGCGGCGGCTGGGCGACGCCCGAAGATCTTTCCGGCCTGCCGATATGGACGCCCGCATCGGGTATTCAGGTCATCGGCGAGCTGGCGCCGCCGCGGCGTGCGGTGGGCCCCACCCAGCTCAGGCGCGTCAACGGTCAGCGCACCGTAACCTTGCAGGTGCTGCCGCCGGCCAACATGACGATGGAAGATGCGCTTGCGGAACTCCGCGAAAACGTGGGTCCGCTCATCCAGGATGCGCTGCCGCCCGGCGCGGAGATGTTCTATCGCGGCACCGCGGACAGGCTGGCCGGCGCGGTTGCCGACATGGGTAAAAACTTCGTGCTGGCCGTGCTGATACTGGGGCTGATCATGGCGGCGATGTTCCGCTCCGTGAAGGACGCGTTGATTGTGCTGCTGATCATGCCGCTGGCGCTGGTGGGCGGGATCATTAGCCTGCAGCTTCTGAACCTGTTCACCTACCAGGCGCTCGAACTGCTGACGATGGTGGGCTTCATCATCATGCTTGGCCTCGTGGTCAACAACGCCATTCTGCTCGTGCATCAGACGCGCGCCGCGGAACGCGACGGGCTGCCGCGGCTCGACGCGGTCGTCCGCGCGGTCAGGATTCGGACGAGGCCGATTTTCATGAGCACCCTGACGTCGATATTCGGCATGCTGCCGCTCATGCTCGTGCCGGGGGTCGGCAGTGAAATCTACCGCGGGCTGGCCACGGTCATTGTCGGCGGCATGAGCGTCAGCACCGTGTTCACGTTGCTGCTGTTGCCGAGCATCCTGCGAATTGGCGAAAACCGTCGGCGCGCCGTTGCCGACGTGCCCGGACTGACTACCAAAGCGAGTACCCTGTAATGACACATTTTCAAACCACGAGCAGGCTGTTCGCCGGCATCACCTCGGGCCTGCTGCTGCTGCCGGTATCGGGCGCGGCACAGGATGAGGACAGCATTCCGGTCACCGTGACCGAAGTGGTGGCCGAGGACCTGTCGCCGATCGTTCCGGCAGCCGGGACCGTACACAGCCGCAACGTCACGCAGATCACGGCCGGTCTTGCCGGCCGGATCGAGTGGATTGCCGAACCCGGAGACCGCATCGACGCGGGTGAGGCGGTGGCCGTATTCGATTGCGAAATGCTGGAACTCCGCCGCGACGAACAGCTTGCCGAGGCGGAGCGCGCCGCGATCAATCACGCAATGCTGGCCCGCGAGACCGAGCGCCTCGAGAAACTGCGTGCGTCCCTGGTGGCGGCCGAGACGCAGTTTGCAAGAATGCAGGGGGACCGCGACCTGGCGGGCAGCGACCTCCGGATTGCGCGCCTGCGCGTACGGCAAACCGAAGCCGAACTCGGGCGCTGCGTTGCAGAAGCGCCGTTTGCGGGTGTCGTGACCGAGCAGCTTCGCTATGCGGGAGAAGACGTCGAGCGCAGCACCGTGCTGGCGGCAATGACCGATACCCGCAACCTCGAGGTGCGGGCTTCGGTGCCGATCCGCTACCTGCCGCGGATCCGTACCGGAACGACCATTGAAGTGCGTATGGGGGAACTCGATTTCGAAGGGTATCTGCGAACGGCCGTACCCGCGGGTGATGCTCTGTCGCAGACCTTCGAGGTGCGCATCGATCTGCCCGAGACGGCGCCGGACTTCATTGCGGCTGGACAGCTCGTCAGCGTATCGTTGCCGCTGGCGGCGTCGAGCGTGCTTACGGTACCGCGCGATTCGGTCGTGCTGCGTGAGGAAGGGACTTACGTCATGCGCGTCAATCACGACAATCGCGTGGAACGGATCAGGATCGAGGTGTCCGACGGGACGGGCCGCCGGGTGGCCGTGAGCGGTGCCTTGAGCGCCGGCGACCGCATTGCCGTGCGCGGTGCCGAGGCACTCGATGACGGAGAAGCGGTAGTCGTTCACGCAGGAGGGTAGACTGGCGCGGGTGACAGGCGGCACGTTGCAAGACAGATGCTGAACGAGCTTTTTCGAAATCGCGAGCGGTTGTTCTGGCTGCTCAACAGCCTGGGCTGGGGAGGCTATATCGGCGCTGCGTACCTGGGTGCGCTGGCGCACGAAAAGCCGGATACCTTTGTGGCCGTCAACGTCGCCGCCGGCGCGTTGGGTTTCCTGTTTTCGATACCGATGCGCTATGCCTACGGCCGCCTGTGGAAACGCAAGCCATGGCAGATCGCTTCGGGCATCGTGCTGATCAGTTACGTCACGGCTGCAATATGGCGCTGGATTCACAACGAACTGTACTTCGACTGGGTGAAGGGCGGCTGGGAACCCGTACACACGGTCGACTACATCGACGGCGTCATGGGTTCGTTCTACATCATGCTGTGCTGGAGCGGCCTGTATTTTGGCATCAAGTACTACCAGGAGCTTCAGCAACAAACCGAACAGACGCTCAAGGCGACGGCGGCCGCCCATCAGGCGCAGCTCATGGCATTGCGCTACCAGCTCAACCCGCACTTCCTGTTCAACACGCTAAACGCCATTTCGACCCTGATACTCGATCGCGAGAACGCCACCGCCAATTTGTCGGTTACCCGCCTCAGCGATTTCCTGCGTTACTCGCTCGACAACGACCCGATGAAGCGCGTCACCCTGCGTCAGGAACTCGAAGCGCTGGACCTGTATCTCGAAATCGAGAAAGTGCGCTTCGGTGAGCGGCTCACCGTCGAGCGCGAGATCGAAACCCTGGCGCTCGACGGCCTCGTGCCGAGCCTGATTTTGCAGCCGCTGATCGAAAACGCGGTCAAATACGCCGTTACCCCTCGCGAGGAGGGCGGCAACATCATGATTGCGGCGAAGGTGCACCAGGGAGCGCTCATGATTACCGTGGCCGACGACGGCCCCGGTCTGGGCAACGGCACCAGCCAGCACAAGTCGTCCGGCGTCGGGCTCAAGAACACGCGCGAGCGTCTGAAGCAGCTGTACGGTGAACAGCAGGCACTGACGCTCGCGCCGAACGCACCGCGCGGGCTGGTCATTACGATCAATCTGCCGTACGAGATCCGGGAGGACGAAGGTGGCAGGGCGTAAGCGCCGCGTATTGATCGTCGACGACGAGGCGCTGGCCCGCCGCGGTCTCGAGATCAGGCTTTCGGCGATACCGGACTTCGAGGTGTGCGGTCAGAGCCGAAACGGCCGGGAGGCCTTGCGGCACGTCGCCGAGTTCGAGCCCGAACTGGTGTTCCTCGATATCCAGATGCCCGGCATGGACGGTTTCGAGGTGCTCAAGCGCATGGCCGGTCCGGACATGCCCGTCGTCATCTTCGTGACGGCCTACGCGGAACACGCTATCCGTGCATTCGAAGCGAACGCGCTCGACTACCTGCTGAAACCCATCGACGAACCGCGGTTGCGCGCCGCGCTCGACAAGGCTCGCGAACAGCTCGATTCGCGAGCCGCCGCCCAGCACCGCGAAAGGCTGCTCCGGTTGATTTGCGATCTGACCGGCGAAGAGCTGACCCTCGAAGAAGCGCTGACGCAAAAGGGGGCCGTGCCGCGTACGCGGACCGAGCGAATAGCGATCCAGGACGGCCGGGAGACCGTGCGTGTCGATTTACGCGACATTCAATGGATCGATGCTGCCGGCGATTACCTCTGCGTGCACTTGCCGGAGCAGACGCACGTCATTCGCGGCACGATGAAAAAACTCGAGACGCTGCTGGATCCCGAGCGATTCGTACGCGTGCACCGCTCGACGATCGTCAATGCCGAGCGCGTCACGACCATGCGGCCGCACGCCAACGGTGAGTATTTCCTGACACTGGATTGCGACAAGCAGCTCAAGCTGAGCCGCAGCTATCGGCAAAACGTCGAGCGCCTGAAGCGTGTGTCGCCCGTCCTGTCGCCGCGTTAGCGGCCGGCGGGTTCGGCCACGCCCAGCAGCGCTGCTTCGCCGCGTTTCGGCAGTGCCGCCCGCCAGTCCCGGCAGCGCAGCGATCGCAGGTCGCCGAGTGTGACTGCCGCGCGGATCGAGCGGCTGAGCGCATTGGCGTACAGCCTCTGGTAGTAGTGAAACGAGCCGACGTAGAACGGCAGAATTTCCTCGAGCGTCAGTTCGCTGTCGAGCGTATCGGCAAACGCGTCGAAGAAACGGCCGACCGCCCGGGATACCGGGTTGTCGTGGTTCAGGTTTTCCGACGGCGTAATGGTCCACGTCATGTCGCGCTGAAGGACGCAGGTGCCGACAAATCCGGCCCGCCGTTCGTCGGACCACTCCTCGGGGTGAATCAGGCTCAGGAGCCATTCGTCACCCGCCAGATACAGGTAGTTCTCGGCACCGATCGCCGGTTTGTATTTGAACTTCGCCGACAGTACGAGCATGGACGTGAAGAACTCGGCCAGCACCTGGCGCTGCGGCTTCGCGACGACGCCTCTCGGCTCGCTCCGGTACCAGTCGAGCAGGAATCCGTTGCTGCCCTTGCCGTCCGGATTCCCCTGGCCGCCAAGGGTAAGCTCACCGGTCGCGGCCGGTTTGACGTCCTTGCGATTGCTCACTGCAGCGGCCTTAGCCCACGGTGAACGCGAGTACGCGGCTGACGCGGGTCAGCGACTTGCCGCCGTCGTCGACCCAGTGGTTGAACGCCGACTGGATCGATTTCAGCGAGGACTTCGACGTCGGCGTGCCGTCGAATGCCTTTTCGCGTTTGAGCGCGGCCACGACGTCGTTCGAGAGGATAAACGAGTCCTTGCCCATCATGCGCAGAAAGTACTGCGCCGACGTGCCGCCCAGATAGCTGCCGCGTTTCTTGAGATCGTCGAGCAGCCCAACGTAATTCGTCGCCGGATAGTCGGCGAAGTAGCGCCCGGCCGAACCGTGTTCCTCAGCGAGTTCGACGACGTAGTGTGCGTTGTGGCGTATGGCCTTCAGCTTCCGCCACTGACGAATGACCCTCGGGTCTTTGAGCAGCGCTTCGAGCTGTTCGTCGGACCAGCCGGCGACGACCACAGGATCGAAGCCCTCGAAAGCGGCTTCGATGTCGGGCCATTTGTTTTCGACAACGGTCCAGTTGAAGCCTGCCCGGAACACGCTTTTTGCCATCTCGGCGAGCCAGCGGTCGTCCGGAATTTTCGCAAGCGCTCCTTTGGTTTTGGGTTTGCCGATCAGCTTGTCGAGCGCTGCGGCGCCGCCTTTTCTCTTGGCGGCCCGTTCGTGGAGTTTCGCAAACGGGGTCATGGTCAGTCCTGCTTCATGCAAGACGATATTGTACCGGAGCGCAATCGATAGGAAACTGTTGCCGGTATGACCTGTGTCGTTTGCGCACCGCTATGGTGCCAGCCGCCGAAGGCCCCGGGATCGTGAGTCACTGCAGCAGATCGTTGCGGCGCCGAGTCGAGCCGGGCCGGTATCCCGGGGATCTCCATTGACTGATAGCACCATCCAGATCGTTACCGTCGAGAGTTTCCTCGCTTACACCATCGGTATCGTCGTGTTTTTTGTTGGCATGCGGCTCAATCGTCGCATTGCTGTCCTGCGCGACTACAACATACCGGAACCCGTGACGGGCGGCCTTGCAGCCGCACTCGTGACCTTGCTGTTGTACACCGCGTTCAACATCGAATTGAACTTCGAGCTGGAAACCCGGGATCGTCTGCTCGTGTATTTCTTCACCGCGATTGGTCTCAACGCACGCTTCTCCGATCTGCTCGCGGGGGGGCGGCCGCTGGCGACGCTGCTCGTACTGACGCTCGGTTTCATCGTCGTGCAAGACGTCGTGGGTGTTGCCGGCGCCTTGTTGATGGGTCTGCCGGGTGAGCTGGGGCTGCTCGCGGGCTCTGCGTCGCTGATCGGCGGCCACGGCACGGCGATCGCCTGGGCGCCGGATTTTGCCGCACAGGGTGTGGACGGCGCGCTGGAAATCGGTGTTTCGGCGGCGACGCTCGGCCTGGTGGTTGCGAGTCTGGTCGGCGGACCGATTGCGAGGTTCCTGATCAATCGGCACCAGCTCGCGGGTCAGGACGAGGCGTCCGTCGTCGGTATTGCGTACGAGGACCAGGACCAGGAAACGATTCAGCACACCAGCATCATGGCCGTGATTCTTGCGATCCACACGGCCATTATCATTGGCTGGATCGCTCATCAGTCACTCGCTGAGGCCGGCTTCAAGCTGCCGCTGTTCGTTACCTGTCTGCTGGCCGCGATTGTGCTGTCCAACACCGTGCCCCACATCTTCCCAAAGCTGCACTGGCCCGCAAGGACACGCTCGCTGGCACTGGTGTCCGATTTCTCCCTCGGGCTGTTTCTGGCCATGTCGCTAATGAGTATGCAGCTGTGGTCCATTGCAGATCTCGCCGGGCCTTTGTTCCTGCTGCTGGCGCTGCAGACGTTTGCGGCCGTGACATTCATCCTGCTGGTTCTGTTCCGCCTGATGGGCAGCGACTATCAGGCTGCCGTGCTGAGCGCCGGGTTTGGCGGTTTCGCGCTCGGCGCAACGCCAACGGCGATTGCCAACATGACGGCGGTGACCAAGAAGCACGGGCCGGCACCGCTGGCCTTCATCATCCTGCCCCTCGTGGCTGCTTTTTTTGTCGACGTAACCAACTCGATCGTGCTGCAGAGCGCGCTCAATCTTTTGGCGGACTGAGGCTCGAGTCCATGATCAAGGTGTTGCTCATCGGTTCGCTGGCGGTCGTTGTAACGGTTGTCATCGAATCGTTTGTGATCGCCGTAGCCGTTGCCGCGCTCAATCGGTTTGCGGAACGCCTGCGCAAAATGACGATGTTCAAGCGGACAATGCTGACGCTGAGCGGGTTGAGCTTGTGGTTGCTCGCAGGTATCAGTGTTGCGCTATGGATGTGGGCACTGCTCTTTCTCGGGCTCGGTGAGTTCGACACCCTGGCCTCGGCATTGTACTTCTCCAGCGTTTCCGCGACGACGCTTGGCTACGGAGACACGCTCTTGTCCGAGCGCTGGCAGCTGTTGTCGGGCTTTGTCGCCGCGAACGGGCTGGTGTTGTTCAGCCTAAATACGGCGTTCCTCTTCGAGGCGTTGCGTCGGCTCAACGAGGCGGGGCGGCGAGAGGCCTAGTCGCGAGGCCGAAACAGGCGCTTGAGCCAGTCGGTCAGCAAGCGGGTCGTCGCATCGTTTCTCAGGTGTGTCTGCACCAGCAGCCATGCGCTGCGGCGTGCCGGCAGCGGCGTGAGCCGAATATCGCTTTGTTTCGGCAGGTCGCGAAGCAGGAAATCCGGCAGCGCGGCGATGGCACGACCGGACAGAACGAGTTCCTTCAGGACCAGCAGGTTCTTGCTCGTGCAGCGTGCAGCCTGAACCATCCCTCTGTCGGCCATCGCCTTCGCCTCGGGCGAGCCCATAAGCTCCTCCGGATACAGGCAGACCAGCGGCGGGGTGTCCGTGCCGAGATTCCCCGTGTCCGGTTCGCACAGAAAGAAGTCGAAGTCGGCCAATCGCGAAACGATGAAGTTTCCCGATTCGGGTCGCTTGAGCCTGATCGCAATATCGGCTTCCCAGCGTGAAAAATCGACGTTTTCGGTCGACGCCATCAGATCCACGTTGACGTGCGGATTTGCGTCCAGCAGTGCGGGCAGCGCCGGTGCAAGGATGGCGGCCGAGACAGAGTCGGTCGCTGCGATTCGCCGCCGTTCCTTCGGCTCCGACTCGGCGTGCCGCAGGCTTTCGATCTTTTCCATCTGCCGAGCGATCGGCTCGGAAAGTTCGACGAGTCGCTCACACTCCGCCGTGGGGCGGCGCACGCCGTCTACCGCGTCGAACAAGCGGAAGCCGAAGGTTTTCTCGAGCCTTTCCAGTCGCCTCGGGACCGTCGTCGGATTGACGCCGAGTCGACGGGCGGCTGCCGCAAAGCTCAGCTCGCCGTAGACCGCCCGGATGACGCGTATGTCGTCCCAGTTCATTCGGCAAGTATCGTCTGATGCTGCAGAAATGCAACCCGTGGTGATCAATATGCTGCATGACTGCAGGGTTCGGTGCCTCTAGGCTGAAATCCGCTCTCACCCGAGAGATTTCGTTGGCTGTGGACAGATAGTAGATAGCGGGAGACTGGAGAATGGGTATTCGATCATGGGTTATCGGACTGGTACTGGCGATTCCGGCGAGCGCCATCGCCGAGTCTCCTTACGCGACAAAAGAGGAGGTGGTCAGCAAAGTGCGCGCCGCTGCCGAGATGCTTGCGGTAGTGGGACACGAGGCGTTGCCCCTGATTGCGGATCCGGACGGCGAGTTTGTCTGGAAGGACACGTACGTTTTTGTCGTCGATTGCGATGCCGATCGGGTCATGGCAAACCCGCGATTTCCGGAGCGCGTCGGCGGAGACATCAAGCAGCATACCGACTACGCCGGGTTTCGCTATGGCGCATCGCTGTGCGAGAAGGCCGCGCTACCCGAAGGCGGCTGGATTACCTACCAATGGCCGAGATCGGGATCGTCCGAACCGCTGACCAAAACCAGTTTTGTGCTGTCGGTGCCCGGTGTGCCGCTGCAAGTTGGTGCCGGAGTCTACGTCGACGATCCGGACACGAACGACGTGCCCACGAACGACGGGTACACCGACGACCGGTACGTGGACCATCACTACATGCACGATCAGCCCGCGGAAGACCCGGATCGCAAGGCCCGTTAGGGTTTGCTCTCGACGCCGGCCGGCTGCTCGCCGAGGTCTTTTTTTGCGACTATACTGGAGGAAAGTCCGCTAACCCCGGTCACAAAACACAAAATAAGCCAGCCTGGCCTGAGGGAAACCCGGCCGGGTCTACGCTCTCCGCAACAAGCAACGAAAATCCGTGCGGTTCGTGAGCGCAAAACCCCGTCACGTGCCGCCACCCACGAGGGACGTAAGTGGCGCGACCGACACTTGAGAGCGCAGCTCTTACCGTCAGCGGTTTGAGTGCCGATAACACGCCGGACCTTCAGCAGGCGGCGCTGAAGCTGCTCATGCGCGGGCGTTACGACGCCGGGGTCTGGCGGGCTGCCGAACCGCACCTGCTGAACCTCCTCGAGCAGCGCAACAAAGCGGCCGATCGCAGCGGGCTCATCCAGATGCTCGCACGGTCGCCGCTGCCGTCGGTTCGCGAGGCGCTAAGGGCGATTGCAGGCAACCCGTCCGATCCGGATTTTCAGACAGCCCGCGAATGCCTTGCGGAGCTGGGTGAAAACCGCTTTGCGAATCTGCTCATCGAAGACCTGGGAGGCGGCAATCCTGACCTGGCTGCGTACGGCCTTGCGAAGAGCCCGCTGGGCAAAATGCGCATCCGTACGCCAATGCTGGAGGCTCGAGTCGGCGGCCTGAATCTCGACGATCCGGAAGAGTCGAGCGCCTATGTCTGGGGCTCCATTGCGCTGGCCAAAAAAGGCCGCTTCAAATACCTGAACAATGTCTTCCGGCAGCTCGATGCAGGCTGGGAGCCCAGCCTGTTCTGGGGCAGCCCGTACACTGTTCACGACAACGTGCGTGTGGCCGCTTTGGGCTCGGAGCGTCTGCTCGATTACGCAAAGAGCAAGTATCGGCGGCTCAGTCCCATGGAGCGTCAGCTCATCAAGGACGACGAGGCTCTGGGGCAACCGAAGCTGAACATGCTAAACGCGCTGATGGAAGAACCGTCCGCGGAGACGGTTGCCGCCCCCCCCGCCGTACCGCCGCTTCCCGACGACGTGGCCGGTTTATTTTCCGACGACGTCATTCGCGACGCGGTTGGCGCCAATCTGCGATCGGCGGTATCGCGTGCGGTCTACGCCGACGTCGTACCCAATGTCCTGAAAGACCTGACGGCAGCGTTGCCCAAGCTCGGAGACCGGCTTACGAGCGACTACCTGCCCATGACGATCGGTAACGAACTGATCGATCTCGCAAGCCGGCTGCCGGCGTATCAGCCGGACGCGCCCGCCGTGATCCGCGCTTACAGCGACTACCTCCACAAGGGCGGCGGTCGTTCCCCGGATTTCGAACACCAGCTCGGCTGGATACTGGCGCAAGGCGATTTCGACTCCGCGCTCGAAGAGTGCGGACTGCTGCTGAGATCGGACGATGTGCTGGAAAAATCCGTTGCCTGGTCGCTGACCAGCAAAGCGTCGGCGTTCCGGCGCGGCCATGCACCGCCGTTCTACGGTGCAGGCGGGAGCGGTGGCCCGGTCGAGTACGCCATCGACACGGCTCCTTACGGCGAAGAACTCGAAGAGGCGCTGGCCGGTACGACGGTCGTAGGAAAACCGGCGCTCGTTACGATGGGGGTCGACGACCCGGTCGACGACGAGGAACTCCTGGAACTCGTCGAGATGGAGGTCAAGAATCTCGACATGGATCCCGGCACAGGCGACTGGGATGAGGACCTGGACAACACCGCCTTGCCGGACGAAGAAGAAGAGAGCATGGAGGCGGCGGCGCCGGAAGACGCTGGCCGGGAAGACAGTGGCCGGGAAGACAGTGGCCGGGAAGACAGTGGCTGGGAAGGCAGTGGATCGGAAGACGGCGGATCGGAAGACGGCGGATCGGAAGACAGCGGATCGGAAGACAGTGGCTGGGAAGACAGTGCGGCGGCAGAAGGTGAAGACATTGCGGCCATGCGGCCCGACCCGGCAACGGCCGGCGATAACGGCGCCGACCCGCCGCGTAAGGCTTACGCTCTGCTCGATTGTCCGGATGAAGTCGAGCCGCTGGTCGAGTTCAGAGTGGTCGTCGGTTTGTCGAAGCACCCGACGCCGGGCGTATCCGGCGGTCCGCTGCGTCGGCCGGATTCGAGCACCGGCTCCTACACGCTGACCGTCAAACTGCTGTACGACGGTTTCATGCTTCGCTCGGGCGAGCAGAGCAAGGTGACGCTCCAGGTCACGGCCGACGATCCCTATCCGCAAGCGCATCTGCACATGACGGCTGTCGCAGCGCCGCAGTTCAAGTCTTTGCGCACGTTGCTCGCCGAGTACTCGATCGACGGCCAGCTGATCGGTTCGGCGGCGCGTGCGATTGTCGTCAGTGACTCGCCGGCCGCCGGCGTCTCCGCAAACGTCACCAGGGGATTCGACCTTTCCATGCCGCCTGGCGTGCCTACTCCCGACATGACGATCTCGATCGTCAAGGGCAATACGGTCGGCGACGACCGCCTCGTATGGAGCGTATTGAGTCCGCACGGCGGGATCGACCTGACGCCGCCTGCGAACGACGACGATCTCAAGTCCGACATTGGTAGCGCACCGGACGAATGGGCGCGCAGTCTCATGAACGCCATCAACGCGAGTCCCGCCGACAGGCCGCTCGGCCCAATGTTGCGAGGCCGCGGTGTGGAGATTCGCCGGAAGATACCCGTATGGGTGCGGCGCAAGCTCAAAGATCTCGCCGAGCTGTTTGCCGTGTCCGGCCGCGGGTCGGCGACCGTCTTTGTCGTATCGGACGAGCCGAACGTGCCGTGGGAGCTCGCCTATCTCAAGCTCGGCGGTTCCGAAGCCGAGGAGAATTTCCTGGGCGCGGAGTTTGTCGTCGGCCGGTGGATACGCGGTTACGAGGACGTCAACGGCGATCGTGTGCCGGCCTATCCCCCGCCCACCGAGCATGCGATCGACAGCATGGCGGTGGTCAGCGGCGACTACAGCCGTACCAAGAACTGGGAAGCCCTGAAGGGTGCGGAGGAAGAGGCCAGTGAGCTGGCAAGCGTCTACCGTGCGGAATCCGTCAACGCGGACGGCAAGCTCGCCACCTGGCTTACGGAAAGTGCCAACGTGGCCGCGATTCACTTTGCCGTGCACGGCAAATGGAGCGTCGGCAGCGGACAGGACGGCATTGTGCTCATCGATGGCACGATGCTGACGCCGACCGAAGTGCTGGGCGCACGGCTGGATCATCGTCCGTTCGTGTTTCTCAATGCCTGCCAGCTGGGTCAGGGTGAGCAGACGCTAGGTGACTACGGCGGCATGGCGGCGGCGTTTCTGGAAGCGGGTGCCTCCGGTGTGATTGCTGCGCTCTGGAACGTCAACGATACGGAAGCCAAAAAGCTGGCTCTCGATTTCTACGCGCAGGCCGGGAGCGGTACCGTACTGCCGGGTGCGTTGTTTCGCGAGCAGCGCGGGGAGTTCGAGAAGAACACGCAGTCGAAGTTGTCGCTGGCTTACCAGTTTTTTGGTCATCCACACATGCGGCTCAAACTCAACGTGTAGTTGCGCGGGAAGCACATCACTCTGGGAGTGAACGAACATGCAGGAACTTGCGAGCGGTGAACTCGACCCGACGGGTAGCGACATCCAGTTCGACGACATCGTCATTCGATCGCCGGGCATCTCGGGCATCGTTACCGTGTCCAAACCGACCCCGGGGGAGACGCGGGGTGCGGCGCTGGGAAGCGATGCGCTCGGTGCTGCGCTGGACACGCACGAGGTCGATACCGACTACTACGTCGAAATCGGCGACGTCGGCGAGCAGCCAACCGGTGCGGCGGTGTCGACGCGATCGATGGCGCCGGATCACAAGGGTATCGAGATCAAGGTACCGGCCGCCGGCAAGGGCTGGGGGCAGCTGTTGCTCGTTACCGACGAAAACGGCATTGCAAGCTGGCATCTGCCCGTCGACGAGAGCGGCGGGACCGACACGACGCGCGGCGGCAGCACCGTTACGTTCATTATCCCCGGCTACGCTGCCGACGTCAGCGGAGACGGCAACACGCGCGGTGTACTCGGCTGGCTCGGCAAGAAGGCCATACGTGTGCTGTCCTTCGTTCTGGACGACGTGATCGGAGCGGTCGGCGACTTTTTTGCCTCCAGATGGGAGGAGAAAAACCGTCCCTACGCACTGCGACGCATCACGAGCGAAACTTACCGGCAAAACGGGGCCGGCGAGTTGACCGCGGCGGACTGGCAGAACCTCGGGACAGGCCGGAGTCTGCTGTTCATCCACGGTACGTTCAGCCGCGCGGCCACGGCGTTCTACGAGCTGACCCCCGAGTTCATCGACGAACTCAACGCGCGGTACGAGGGGCGCGTGTTTGCGTTCGACCATTTGACGCTATCGGAGGACCCTACCGAGAACGCGCGGTTCTTCGCCAACAGCATGCCGCCGGGTCAGGTGCTGGACGTCGATATCGTCTGCCATTCCCGCGGCGGCCACGTATCGAGGATACTCACCGAGCAGCAGGAGGATTTGCCGCTGGAAGGCAAGACGCTCGGTGTCGGGCAAATTGTATTCGTGGCCAGCCCGAATCGCGGGACCGTGTTGACGGATCCGAAGTACATGGGCGACTTTGTCGATGCGCACACCAATATTCTGAGCGCACTGCCCGACAATGCCGTTACGGACACGCTGGAGGTCATCGTTGCGGTCGTCAAACAGCTTGCTGTCGGCACCCTGAAGGGTCTGGAGGGGCTACAGTCCATGAACCCGGCCGGCAACTACGTGAACAACTACCTCAATACAGGCGCATCGGTTGCCGCAAAGTACCGGAGTATTGCGGCAAGCTTCGAACCCACCGACAAGAAGCTGAAACCCTGGGCCAAGGACAAGCTCATGGATCATATTTTCAAGGAGCCCAACGACCTCGTCGTTCCCACGCTCGGCGTCTACGAGCACAACGGCGACCCGATGTTTCCCATTACCGAAGGCAGCAGGCTCGACCTCGACGATGCGGAGGGCGTGCATCACGGCAACTTCTTCGGAAACGTCAGAGTGGTTGGTCAGCTGCGCGATTGGCTGAAGGGGTAAACGACGCCGATTACGTCGGGACGAATCGACGGCGCAACAGACCCATCGGGTCAGTGCAAAGTGTTTCGCACCCCGTGTGTATGAAGATGCGTTTACGCTGCTTTTCGTCGCAAACAATTTGTTCTAAGTGCCCGCGGCACTTTTGCCGCATTTGTCGGACTTAAAGCTATCCGCCGCGTCTAGGTCGGCGGAGCTTGACGACAAAAGACCTGTAAGGGGGGTGCTATGAAAACCTGCGCAAGCATTGCGCTCGTGGTGTCGCTGTTAAGCGGTGCCGCCGGCGCGGACAACTTCACCGAAACCAACACCGAGCGCGCGAAGGCGCTGATCGATGCGGCAGTCGAGGCCCATGGCGGAGACGCTCTGTTGAACGGCCTCGAAAGCCTGACGATAGAGCAACGCTCGATCAATCATTCGGTCGGCCAGAGCCTGGGGGCGGAACCGCCCTGGGATACGTCGGAGACCTGGTCCGTCGACGCCGTCGATCTGAACAACTCCATCTACATCAACCGTAACGAGGGCACCGGGGGCGGTTTCGAGTTCAATACCGGCACTATCATCAACGGAGACTCGAGCTACCAGCTCAACTACCGCGCGGGCACCTTTGCGCCCATTGCCGAGCCCGATTTCGACACCACGTCCGGGCCGTACGTCAGAGTTACGCCGCCGTTGTTGATTCGAACGCTCAACGAGCGCCGCAACAACGCCCACTACCTCGGGCAGACCGAAGTCGACGGCAGGACCTATAACGTCGTCGGTTTCTCCATGTCCGTCGGACCGGCAATCAGCATGTACCTGGACGAGGAAACCAACCAGCTGCACTACAGCGAACGCGTATTTCCCGGCTTCGGCCTCGTCGAATACCTGTTCGAGGACTACGAAACCGTAGACGGCATAGCCGTGAACAAGCGCTTTACGCTACGGCTGAACGGGGACGTAAACCTCGAGCGCACCATCCTCTCGGTGAAAGTCAACGAGCCGCTGGACGAGCTGATGGCGATCGACGAAACCCTCGCCGAGATACCGCCGATCGCTCCGGCTCCGCTGGAGCGTCAGAAGATCAGCGATGGCGTTTGGCTGATCGGTGGGAGCGGCACCTACGCCATGTTCGTGGATATGGGTGATTACGTGTTTGCGGCCGGCGGCACGGCCGGCATACCGCAGCGCATCGAGCTGCTTCGCGAAGTTGTCGGCGACAAGCCGATCCGCTACGCAATGATGACCCACCATCACTCCGACCACGTTCTCGGAGTGCCGGCTTACGAGACCGAGGGTGCCACGGTCATCGCAGCCCGCGCGCACGAACGCACGATTCGCAACGCCGCAACCGATGCCGAGGCGCTCGACGTCAAGCTTGTCGACGAGCGCTGGCAGCTCGAAGGTGAGCGGCGCGTCGAGATCATCGACATTGGTCCCACGGCCCACAGCGAGCATCTGCTGGTTGCCTACCTGCCGGAAGAAGGCATCCTGTTCGAGGCCGATCACTTCAGTATGCCGCTGGCCGGGCCTATTCCTCCGGCCGTAAGTTCGACACGGTCATTCGCCGAAGCGCTGGATCGCCTGGGGCTCAAGGTCGAGAAACTGCTGTCCGCGCACAGCCCGATCGTTGCGACAATGGACGATCTTGCAACGGCCATCGCAACCGAGGCAGTTCAGGCGAGGAATTGACGCGGGCGTAACAGCGACGTTCATCGCTTTGTCGATCGCGCCGGCGGCCGGACCGCCGCCGGCCGGTCTCAGCGCGCGAACCTCAGATCACAAACAGCGCGATACCGGTGTACAGAAGGATCGAGATGCCTGCGGCAGTCAGCGCCATGGGCAGCTGGGTAAAGACGTGATCCATCAGGTCGCAGCCGCAGGCCAGCGACGACAGGATTGTCGTGTCGGAGATGGGTGAGCACTGATCGCCGAACACGGCACCGCCCAGGATGGCGCCGAATACCAGCGTCAGGAACAGCGGGTCGGGCGAAATCGCGTAGGCCAGCGGCAGCGCGATGGGGAAAACCACGGCATACGTACCCCAGGAAGACCCGATCGAAAAAGCGACGGTCATGCAGACCAGCATTAGCAGGCCCGGCAGGATAAACGGGGCGGCGGTCAGCGACTCGGCCGTCACGGCAATCACGTAGTTCGACGCGCCCAGCGTCTCCGACACCTTGGCCAGGGTGACGGCAAGGCCCAGTATGACGGCGCCAACGGTCACTCCCTTGATACCGTCGAGCATGCCGTCGAATGCGTCCTTGGCGCTCATGCCGCGGACAATCGACAGCAGCATGCCGCTGACGACGGCCAGGCCGAATGCTTCGAAGATCATGAGTTCCCTGAAGGCAACCCAGGGCACGATGGCAAATCCGAGCAGCACGCCGATCGGCACGAAGAAGTCCCACAGCGAGGGTTCGTAGCCTTCTGCAACGTTGAGCGTCGCCAGTTCCTTCGACACCATGGGCTCGGCATCCGGTGCGTCGAGTTCACCCGTGAGCCGCACGCGTTCGCGCGCAGCGCGCATGTTGCGTCCGACGAACGGCAGTTTGTCGAAGGCGAACAGCAACGTGAAGAGTACGGCGAGAATGCCGTAGAAGTTGAACGGTATTGCAGCCAGGAACATTGCGATGGCCTCATCCCGGTCAGCGATGAAGTGGCCCATCGACGGAATCGCAATGAGTCCGGCGATGTACACCGGCCAGGCATTGAAGGGGATGACCGTCGCCACCGGAGAGGCCGTCGAGTCGACGACGTAGGCGAGTTCTTCGTGCGACACCTTCTCGCGGTCCGCGACCGGTCGCACCGTCGTACCCGTCAGCACGGTGCTGATCGTGCCGCCCTGATGAAAGATGACACCCATGAGCCAGGTAAAAAACAGTGCGGACCGGCGAGACTTCACGTGGTTTTCCGAGACGTACTTCGCGAAGTGCCAGGCACCGCCGTTGCGGTTCCAGATGCCGAGCAGGCCGCCCAGTGCCCACAGGTAGACGAGCAGGATTTCGGCGAATCGTGTCGTGCCGAGGCTCGGGATCATGAACTCGCGGACGATGTTGTAAGAGCCGGATACGAGGCCGCCGAGCACAACGCCCATGAACAGCGCGAAGATGACGTTGCGCGTGGCAAAACAAATGATCAGCGTCGCGAGCGCCGGCACCAGGGACAGGAAACCATAGTGCTGTTGGGCATCGATGCGGGTTGCGTCGAGTGTCGACGCGTAGGCGGTAACGGCAATACAGGCCAGCAGGCCGGCGATCCAGGCGTGTCTACCGATGTTGTGCTCGTCGATCCATGCGGCCAATCTGTTCATGGGCGCATGGTACCGGGGATTCGCCCGGCGAGCCCGTATTACCGGGCGATCGGCTCAGCCGTCGAGTATGCGCCCGACCGTCCGCTTGAGATGCGGAAGCAGCGTTTCAGCGAACCAGGGGTTTTTCTTGAGCCAAATGTTGTTCCGAGGGCTCGGGTGCGGGAGCGGTACGATATCGGGACCGTAGGCCCTCCAGTTTTGCACGGTTTCGGTGAGGTTTTTGCCCGAATCGTCGAGATGCCAGGCTTGCGCGTATTGCCCAATGACCAGCGTCAGTTCGAGTTCGCGCAGTTCGTTCAATAGCTTCCGCCGCCAGGTTTGCTGGCACTCGGGTCTCGGCGGCAGGTCGCCCGAGCGCCCCGTGCCGGGATAACAGAACGCCATTGGCAGTATGGCGATCTTCGACGAGTCGTAGAACACCTCGCCGGACACTCCCATCCACTCGCGGAGGCGGTTGCCGCTGGGGTCGTCGAACGGCACGCCGCTTTCGTGAACGCGCCTCCCGGGGGCTTGCCCCGCGATGAGAATTTTTGCCGTTGGTGCCAGCTGCAGCACGGGCCTCGGGCCCGCCGGCAACAGTGCTTCACACAGCCGGCACTCCCGGACCGATGTGATGAGCGCGTCGAATTCGCCGACGTTCAGGCGTGTCGAGTTCATGCCGCGTTGTCCGGAAACCAGTCTGGAGTAGATTCTAACCCCACAAACCGTCGACGCAGGCGAGCACTTGCCGGCCTCGTGCCCGAAGCGCGTAACCGGCGGTCGGCGGATAATCGTCAACAATCGTGCGTTTCGCCCAGCGTGCTCCGAGCAGCCCCTTGAGTCCCAGCGTAACGGCGCGTGGGGTCGCAATTTCGAGCTGCCCGCGCAGCTCGTTGAAACGCCGCGTCTCGTCGCCGATCACGGCAAGCAGCGGCAACGTCCATTTGCGGAACGCAAGGTCCGTCTCTTCGCTCCGGCGCAAAATGCGGGTCAGCGCCTGGCATTGGTCACTCACCTGCTTCCCCGTAGGTGTCAACAGGTACTCCGGTCGCATCGGGTGGCCGTGGCCTTCGTTTTTTTCGACCAGCCCGAGGCGGATCAGATAGGCGAGCGAACTGCTCAGTGAAGCCCGGCTGGCGCCCAGCCGGTTGGCCATGGTCACGAACTTGGCGCCGGGTCCGCGACTGAGTTCCGCAATGACCGGAATGTTCCAGCGGTGATGGGCCAGCTCGATGAGCGGAGTGAGTGGCTGACTGCTGCCTGTCGGAAACCTGGATGAATTCATGACGTCGTCGATAGCGCTTGACGGATTATATAGTAAGTATAAAAATAGAACCACCGGGGAAATTCATAACACTCAAAAAAGGGGAATCAATGTCTCTGCAAATCGCATACGACGGTGGGCTGGCAGTTTCGATGCCGGTTGCGGATCTGGATCGGGCCATCGACTGGTACACCAGCGTTCTGGGTTTCGAACTCGACTACCGCATGGACGAACTCGGCTGGTGTGAACTCAAGTCCTCCGTGGACCGGGTAACCGTGGGTCTGAGTGTCGTGGAAACGCCCAATCCGGGTGGCGCCACACCCACGTTCGGGGTGACCGACATCGAAGCGGCCAAAACGGCGCTCGAGGCGAAAAACGCCCGGATCGACGGTGACATCATTACGATCGAAAACATGGTTCGGCTGCTGAGTTTCTATGACATAGACGGCAACGCGCTGATGTTTTACCAGGACGTGTCGAAGAATGGGTGAGCAGAGCAGGGCCCGGTCCCTCGCGTTGCTGTCGCTGCTTCTCTGCGTCGCCGCCGGTACGGCGGCCGCGCAGACGCAGCGAACGCCGCATACCTACGCGCTGGACGATCCCAATGAGCGCCCGGCGGCAACGCTCGACGACGTGGCGTGGCTGGTCGGCTCCTGGCACGGAGAGGCTTTCGGGGGCAGCTTCGAGGAAGTCTGGAATCCTCCCTCGGCAGGATCGATGGTGGGTATGTTCAAGACGCTCGATGGCGATACGGTCGGTTTCTACGAGCTGCTGCTGCTCGTGGAAGAAGAGGGCAGCCTCAGCCTCAAGGTCAAGCACTTCAGCCGGGATTTTGTCGCCTGGGAGGACAAGGAAGATTTTGTCGATTTTCGCTTCATCGGCAAGGAGCCCGACGCCCTGCACTTTTCGGGCATCAGTTTTTATCGGGTAAGTGACGACGAAATTCACGGCTACGTTGCCATGCGCCGGGGCGACGACGTTTACGAGGAAAAGCTGGTTTACCACCGTCGCTGACCCCGGGCCCGCTGAACCTGCGAGCATTCGGCGTCGCGTGGCGACGAGGCCGCGCTGGACCTGCTGCCGGCGCGGCGCGAGAATAGCGCCCCCTGGAGCACGCGCGACGCGACGACATGAAGTTCGGCAGAACGGATACGCCCGAGAACATCGACTTTACGCTACCGGATGACGACACCCGCACACGGGCGGTGCTGGAGCGCGGCAGGCATGACGCCGAGCCTCGCGTTTACGTCGGCTGTGCCAAGTGGAACCGGCAGGATCTCAAGAACTTTTATCCGCGCGGCACCAAAGACGAACTCAGCTATTACAGCACCCAGTTCAACGCCATAGAACTCAATGCGAGCTTCTATCGCGTGTTTCCGGCGAGTGTGTTTGCAGGCTGGAAAAGCAAGACGCCCAAAGGTTTCGTCTTCTTCCCGAAGGTGCCGCAGGTCATCAGCCACCGCAAACGGCTTTACGATGCGGCAGGTTATGTCGAAGAATTTCTGCACAACGCTGCACACCTGGACGAGAAACTGGGCACGATTTTCCTGCAGATGCCGGAGAACTTCGTACCGAAAGCCAACAACGTGCAGCGCCTCGTCGAGTTTCTCGAGGAATGGCCGGGCGAGCGGCCGCTGGCCGTGGAGTTGCGCCACGGCGACTGGTTCAACGACGCCGGCGTCGCGGACGAACTCTACGCGCTGTTCGAGGAACAGGGCATCAGCAATGTCGTGACCGACACGGCGGCACGGCGCGACCTGTTACACATGCGGCTCACGACGCCGAGCGCGTTTGTCCGCTACGTCGGTGCCAATCACGAGTCGGACTACACGCGCCTCGACGACTGGGTGGATCGGCTGGAGCAGTGGGTGCAGCAGGGTATTCAGCGCATCGAGTTTTTCGTGCACCAAAACCACGAACTCGAATCGCCGCTGCTCGCGAGGCACTTCATCGAACAGCTCAATGGACGTCTGGGCAGCGGCCTGACGGTTCCGGCAACGTCGGGCCCGACGCAGGACTCTCTGTTCTAGGCGCGGCCCGCGGCAACGGCTGCGGGTTCGTCAGGCGCATTCCACTCGAGCGTAAACAGCGCGCCTCCGAGTTCGGCGGAGCGGCTGACGGCTATGCTGCCGCCGTGCAGCCCTGCAATGCGCGCAACGATCGCGAGCCCTAATCCGTAGCCCCCCGTGTCCCGGTTGCGGCTGTCGTCGATGCGGCTAAACGCCTTGAAGATGGATTCCCGCTCAGCCTCGGGTACCCCGTCGCCGTCGTCGTGGACTTCGATGCGATGCGCGCCGCCGGCGCTGTGCACCGAGCAGCGAATGGCGGATTCGGCATAGCGCCCGGCGTTGTTCAGCAGATTGCTCACTGCGAGCCTCATCAGGTGCGGGTCCATCGAGATGGGCACATGCACTTCGTGCGTTTCGATTTCGAGCCGCCGGCCGGGATGATGCAGCTTGTCGCGAATCTCGGAGAGCCAGGCAGTGACCGGGACCCGCTGCCAGTTCATCTCCAGATCGGGATGGTCGAGGCGGGCGTAGTCGAGCATTGTCGCAATGAGCTGGTCGATCTCCTGCACGTCGCCGTTGAGTTCTTCGAGCCGCGTTTTGAGCGCCGGGTCGGCCTCGTTGCCAATCAGGGCCAGCGCAAAACGCATTCGGGCAAGCGGCGTGCGCATTTCGTGTGAGAGCGCGGCGATTAGCTCCTTTTGGCTTTGTATCAGGCCGCTGAGCCTCGCCGACATGTCGTCCAGGTTACGTGCGAGCCCGGTAAGCTGCGTCGTTTTACTGGCCGTCGTAAGCGGCTGCCGGTAGTCCGCCGCGAATCGCTGTGCGGCAGAGGTAATCAGATTCAGGTCTTTGAGAAGCGGGCTCAACCACAGCGCGGCGACGACAAAGATCGACAGGTAGAACAACGGCGGCAGCATCTTCAGGATCAGGCTTTCGTTGGCCGTCGCCACGGGCCCGAAGTAAATGAGCCGGTCGAGTTTCGGCGCCACGTACAGATAGGTGCGGTTGCCTTGCGCGTCAACCAGCGTTTCGATGGCCGCCGGGCCGGACTCCCGATCCGAGGCGATATCGTCCTTGTGAAGAAGCTGGATGGGAACGCCGATGTCCTGGCCAAGCTCCAGCGCAAGCGTCTCCCGCCGTCCCGCCGGTGCTGCGGCGAGCTGCGTTTCGATGAGCCTCAAGCTGGTTTCGGGTAAGCGGTCCTCCCCGCTTCCCAGCGAGGAATGCAGGTAATCGAAACCCATGTCGAGCACCGTGGCCGTGAGCAGTAGCCCGGCGGCGAGAAACAGGTAGGACCGAAACAGGAGCGTCCTGTCGCCGCGCAGGAACTTTTGTATCACCCGGCTCCCCAGGCATTGGGAACGAGCAAATAACCTTTGCCCCAGACCGTCTTGATTCGCGCAGGTCGGGTGGCGCTGTCACCGAGTTTGCGGCGCAGCTTGGAAATACGGCCGTCTATCGAGCGGTCCAGCCCGTCGTACTCGATACCACGCGTCGAGCGGAATATGTCCTTGCGGCTAAGTACCTTGCCGGCGTGTCGCGCGAGCAGCGAGATCAGTTCGAACTCCTGGGTCGTCAATTCGACCTCGGCGCCGTCGAGCCAGACCTGCTGTGATGCCTCGCTGACCCGTAAACCGCCGAACACAATGTCCGCGGCAGCCTCGGCCGATTCCGGGGCTGCCGACTCGACCCGCCGCAGCAGCGCGCGGGTGCGTGCGAGCAAAACCATCGGATCGACCGGTTTTGCCACGTAATCGTCTGCACCGGCCTCGAGGCCTATGACCTGATCGATGTCCGAGTCGCGAGCCGTGAAAATCAGTATGGGTCCGCCGAACACCTGTCGAAGCTGGCGGCAAAGCGTTATGCCGTCGGTGCCGGGCAGCATCAGATCGAGCAGCACGATACGCGGTTGCTCCTCCTTGAAACGGGCGAGTGCCTGATCTCCGTCCGATTCCAGAGCGACACTAAGGCCGTTTTGACGAAAGTACTCCGCCGTGAGATCGGCAAGGCGCCGATCGTCTTCGACGAGCAGGATGTCGACAGTGTGTTGGCTCACAGCAAATCCCAAACGTGACGGGAGCGCCGACGGCGGCGGCGGTCGTCGCTGTCCACGCGTACGACCTGCACGGTGACGGTGTCCAGCGGAGCCTCACCGTCTCCCTCGTTGATCGAATAGCTGAAATCCTCTTCAGCACTGCGCTCGTCGTCGAGTTCACCGCCGCGCTGTTCACTCCAGCAGTGCAGTGGCTCGTCCTCGAGGCTGCTCAGGACACAATAGTAACCCCTGTCTGCGCTGCGCCAAACGATCCGAAAGGACATGTCGCAGCTCGGCGTGCGCTGGTCGACAATACACAACAGCGGTTTGACCGTCAGTTCGACAGCCTCGTCAGCGGCAGCCGGTATCGAGAGCAGGAGGACCGCCGCGGCGATCCCTGTGAAAAAAGGCCGCGTAATCATCAGAACCGGTACCGGAAGCCGGCGAAATACCCGAGGGTCTGGTGATCGCGCACGATTGGGCTGTCAGCGATACCGTCGTTCAGCCGCTCGTACTCACCCGCGAGCGAAAACGCCCAGTGGCGCGATATATAGTAGGAAAGCATCAGGCGGCCACGTACGTTTACGCCAGCGCCGGGCTCGTAGGCCTGCGCGGGGTCGAAAGACTCGTCGGGCCTCAAGCCCCAGTAGTAGTTGCTGAGCGCAGAACTCTTGTAGCTCACGCCGAGGGAGGGCTCGATGTACCAGCGCTTGCTGCGCCAGCCCAGACCGTATTCGACGTCCAGCTCGTAACCTTCGTGTGTGTTGCTGATGTCGTGATGGGCCGCGAATCGCAGGTGACCCCAGGTGCCGTCGGCCAGCACTTCGAAGCCAGCTTCCACGGCATAGCTGCGATCGGGCACCTCGAGGAGGACGGTTTCCTGCAACATGGCTCCATCGAAGCCGACGTTGATGAAGCGTGTATTGGTCTTGCCGAAGAACACGCGATCGCTGTTGACGCGCGCAATCAGGCTTGCGGTAAACAGCGAGTTGTCGGTGAACGTGAAGCCCAGGTCGCCGTTGTCGAAAAAGAACCGCTCGCCGAACCAGGCAATGTCGATGTCGACGGCAATCGGAATGTCTTCGGAGAGTATCAGCGGATTGGTGCGCTCCCCGTAGCCCGCGGCGATGCCGAGCCGCCAGGGCGACTCCGCTGCGCACAGCGGCGCTGCGGCCAGCATGGTGGCCGTGAGAAACGTATAGGCAATGAGTGTCTTCATCTCGAGACGACCTCCGGGGCTGCGAGCAGAATACGCAGGGCCACAATTGTGACAGCCGCGTTTCCCGCGGCACTTAGGCAAGATGTATGGAATTTGTGAAAAAGTGTAATCCGCCAAACCGCGGATTTCACCGCTTTCGACCCGGCAAATCCCACAGAATTCGACAAAGCCAGGGAACTTTCGCAACAGATCGCTCCGGCCGCGCTGAGTAGGCTTCGTGTCAGGCTAATCGCTAGGAGACATGACATGAAGCGCACTCTGCTCGGGAAGGCATTGCCGCTGGCTGCGCTGGCTTTGGCGGGCTGTGAAGGCGATGTGAAGTTCGATTTCCGCACCGGTCCGGAGGCCGGAGACCTGAAGCCGGTGGCCAGTGCTGCCGAACTCGAGAATTCGATCAAGGCGGGTTTCACGACCATTCGCGGCACCACGGCCACACAGGCATTGACCGCGGGTGCGCCTGAAGACAACGCCGCGGTCGGAGATTTTACCGGCACTTATACGCAGGAGCCCAACGTCGACGAGTTCGATGCCGTTCGCTATGACGGCGATCATCTCTATGTGGCGCCCAGGCGCTACCTCAATTGCTGCTTTATCCTCGACGATGCCGACGGCGCCGTGGATACCGGTAACGACCCCGGCGACTCGATTCGCATACTCGCAACCAACCCGGTGGACGGCACCGCCAGCGTAGCGAGCAGCATTCCGCTCGAGGAAAACGTGTCCGTTCAGGGTATGTACCTTGCGGAAAACCGGATGTTCGCCCTCACGGCGGAGTCGTTCTATGGTGCCTTCGGCGGCTTCTGGAGCAGTACGGCGATCTGGAATCCCGAACGCCTGGGCTATGTGTCTTACGACGTCAGCAATCCTGCTGAGCCCGCGCTGGAGGTCGAAGTCAGTATCGACGGCGTGTTTGTCGAGAGTCGTCGTGTCAACGATATCGTGTACATCGTCAGTCGCTACACGCCGTACGTCGAGGGGCTCATCCCGAACGTGACAACGGTGGAGCAGCAGGCACACAACGAAGCGCTGCTGGCCGACGTGCCGCTCGCGGACCTGTTGCCGAAGATTACGATCGACGGCACCGAGCAGTCGCTCGTGGATCCTTTGAGTTGCTACATACCGAACGATGAGGACGATCCCGGCTACCCCGTGATCACCAGCGTGACGGCGGTCCGGATCGACAACCCCACCTCGTTTACGACGACGTGCTACAACGAGGAGACTTACGGCGCGTACGTGTCCGAGAACGCCATCTACTTCAGCAATATCTCCGGCGGAACGTCAGCGGACGAGACGAAGACGAACATCCACAAGTTCAGACTCAACGGAACGAACGTCGACTACCGCGGCTCCGCGCAAATAGCGGGGCAGGTCTGGCGCGGCGGCCAGTCCGATTTCCGGATGAGCGAAGAAGACGGTGATCTGCGCGTGATTGCGTCGATGTACGACTGGAGCGACGTAGACTTTGCCGACCACAAGCTGTTTGTGCTCCGCGAGGCCCCGGGGCGGCTCGAGCTCGATATCGTGGGCGAACTGCCGAATGCACAGCGTCCCGCCGAGATCGGCAAGCCGAACGAGGATCTGTACGGTGTCCGTTTCCTGGACGACAAGGCTTACGCCGTAACCTTCGAACGCATCGATCCTCTGTACGTCATCGACCTCTCGGACCCGACGGACCCGTCGATAGCGGGCGAACTGGAAGTCGAAGGTTTCTCCGATTTTCTGCACCCCGTTTCCGGCGAGCTGCTGCTGGGTCTTGGCAGCACGGTAGGCGGTGCGGTCAAGCTGGAGCTGTTCGACGTGTCGGACATTAGCCAACCGCTGTCACGGGGCGCGGTGACCCTCGGGGAATCCTCGTTTAGCGAGGCCCGCTACGACCGGCATGCGTTCACTTACCAGGCCGATGTTGGCGGCGTCGATCGCTTCGCGATTCCTGCAACGATCTACCGCGAAGTCGGTATTGGTGGGCCGTGGGAGACCGGGCTCTATCTGTTCGAGATCCATGACAAGGCAACGCCGGGCCTGAGCCGGTTGCTGGAGGTGGGTTCCGTGCATCCTCCGGGACTCCTGTACCCGTATAGCGAGCGCAATCGCGCGTTCATTCACGACGACACGATCTTCTACGTTCGTAACGAGGAGGTGTGGGGCGCATTCTGGAACGCACCTCAAGTGGTCAACGGGCCGTTCTGACGACGGCTTGACACTGGCCCACGGCACCGTGCCGTTGCCGATTCTTGCGGCACGGTGCCGACGCGGGCTGATGATCGCGTTCGCAAAGACCGGTGCCGGCGTTCAGGCAGGCTCGGTCTCCTTGACCTCATAGATATCGAGCCAGCCGGCGGTCTCTCTCGATGTGATTGCGGCAACCTTCGCCAGCTGCGCCGCAATGTCCGCAGACTTCGCGCCGCCCTTCATCGAGGCAAAGGTCCCGGCACCGACCCTCAGCGCAGCGCCGGCGGTTTGCGAGCGCTGTGCGGAGATGTCGAATTCCGCGTGATTCCTTATCGCAAAAGCAGCGGTCGCAAGTATCGGGCAAATCGCAGCGACGAGCCCCAGCAGCAGTGCGGCGCCCGGTATGTACGTATCGAGCACGGCGCTCGTGCCTATATCCAGCAGCTTCAGTACGACCGCCGCTATCGTGATGAAGAACAGGGTTTTGCTCCACGTGCCGAGCCGACGGCCAAGCACCCGGGTGAGGGCGACGTTGTTCTCATGATAGGCGATCTGTCCGTCGATCCACTTGGATGCGATGAACCGAATCAGCCGGTCCTTGTTGTCGACGGTCAACCGGCTGCTGCCAAACCCTGCCCAGCGGCTGATTGTCTCGGTGTAGACGTATACCCAGTTGCGCTCTGCGGTTTCCTCTCCGTGTGGCAGCTCCACCCCCGGCAGGTCGCCATCGCTTGCCCTGCCGGGCCGATAGGATCTCCCCAGTAGCGCCAGGTACATCATTGGCCGCAAGGTCTCGGCGAGGTAGCGATAGTCGAGCCATTTACCGTGGAAATTGTTGCGATGGTCCCGCCGGTACAGAGTAAAAATCGCCAGCAGAAGGACCAGTTCCGCAGCGACGAGGTAGGGTACGGCCGCCGGCGCATACGACTTGAGCGCCAGCGACAGCACTGCCGCGATGAGCGCCAACGAGCCCAGGCAATAGATGAGAAGAAATATGCTGCGGTGCGTGTTCGCGTAGTGACGCGCAAGGTGATCCGCCCGCAAAAACGCCGCATGAATCCGCGTGGGTGATTTCGTGAGACGGACGGCGTGCACTGCTTCGGCATCGTCGCGGTCGGCTGCTGCGCGGCGTTTGTTGGTGTCCGTCAGCCGGGCCGCGGCCCGGCCCGCGACGCAGGTCTTGAACAGATTGAAGGCTTTCGCGAGGACGCTTCGGTGCGCTTTGGCCAACGTGACCGGGCCCGGCACGTCGAAATCAGGCTGCGGGTCCGGCGTACAGACCAGTTTGTCGTCGTCCGCATAGTGAGCGAATTGTTTCAGTGCTTCCGCAGGCTGTCCGGCGCTGCCGTCCACGCCGCGCAAAACGTCCTCGAACAGCAGCAGGCGGCGTACTTCCGCCCGGACCGTTTCCGCGGTCACGGCCAAAGCGCCGTTCCTGCTCCCGGTTCCGGCGGGATACAGCGCGGCTGGTTGGCCCGTGCTGGAAACGTGGATCACCGGCACGCCGCTGCCGAGAGCCCTGTCGACGGTATAGGACGATCCATGATCTTCCTCGTGGCTGCCGTCGTAGACGACGATCAACAGGTCGCTGTGCTCAACCAGCAGATCGCCGCAGGCATCGTATGCTTCGGTGCTGCACGCGCGGTCACCGTCGAGTTCCACGACCTGCGCGTTCGCGCTGCCGTATCCCGTCCGTTGCAGCAACTGCCTGAACTCGTCGGTCGACCCAACGCCCGGATTGGCGACACTGGCGTCCGGTTTGAAGTCGTCCTCGTAGTCTTCGACCGGAAACGGCAGGATTGCCGCGAGTTCGTGATCGAAGGGGATGAGTTCGGTGTCGACACAAAGGCGATCGGCGCCTTCTGCGAGCGAGCTCAAGATCCTGAAAACTGCCGGACGATCCGGCGCATAGATATGCTGCGCTACGGCGGTTTTGCCGGCCTCTTCGACGGCGGAATGGATGAATCCGTAGCAGTCGATGAGCTGGCCGCGTATGCCGTCGAACCGGCTTTCCGGCAGCCCCCGGTGGCCGGCGACACCGATGCGCAGCGTCATCGGCGCACGCGGTTCGGCAGTCAGGGTTTGGTACTCGCCTGCCGTTGCCGTCGCTTCGACGCTATTCATCGGATACGCTTGCCTCGCCCAATTCACGCAGCAGGTCCGGCATGTTGCGAACCGCCGCCCGGTCTCTCTCCCGCTGTTCTTCCAAGAGCGCATTCCACGGCACCAGACAATCGGTGCGAAGCGATTCCTCGTCTTTGCCTTCGGCCGACTGCCGCCAGCCGGCCAGGAGTTTTTCCGCCATCCAGCGTTCGTGCTCCAGTATGGCGAGTCGTTCCACCGCCCGCGGTGTGAGCAGGGTGTCGATGGTGTCGGCGGAATAGCTGTCCGTGCCTGCGAGGAGCCGGCACTTGATCCGGTTGTGGTCCGCCTGGTTGCGGTTTGCGTCCTTGAGGGTTTCCGAGATTTCGCTCCAGCTCTTCATCGACGGATTGTCTTCCGGTGTCTTGCCCTCCAGGCGTTGCGATTCGACGTAGTTCTCGTGAATGAGCCTGGCCATGCGGTCTTGCGACGCATAGGCGACCGTCTGGAACCCGAGTCCCTCAGCGACGAGGCTGACGATGCTTACGTTGTCGTAGGGTTTGAACTCCTGCAACAGCATCTCGTGCATCCGTGTCGTGCTCGTATCACAAACCACAACCGGACATTGCACGTTCAGAACCATCAACGCTCGTGTCCAGATGAGCGTCTGTTCGATACGTTCGGCGCAAACGTAGACGATATTCGGCTGAACGCCGTTCAGGAGCTGCTCGCTCGCGTCGGCATTGAACACCTGCACGTCCACGGCGTGCGCCGACAGCTTGAGCAGGCTCGGGAGTGCCGGTCGCTCCTCGAGCAGGGCTGCAACCCTCGAGGCGGCGATCTTGCCGGCGCAGTGGATGTCGAGCAGACCTTCCTGTCCATAGTGTCCGATATTCGCCATGTGCAGGATCAACTCGTCCAGCAGACCGTAGTCACCGAGCATCAGGATGCTGAGCGGCCGTCCGTCTGCAACATGGCTGGCGATTTCCTGTTCCGGACCGTGCCGATCGAGCAAAGCCCGAACTCGCAGCTGATGCTGGTTGAAGAGACTGGCGGAATAGCTCTTGCAGTCCTGTGCGAATGCGGGATGGGCATACAGTGCGGACGCGAGCTTTCGACTCTCGATATGCAAGGCGCACTTCAGCGCCGGCTCGTTTCCCGTTGCTGCGCGCTGCTGAAGCGCGTGGTACGCAATCTCCGTATTGGCGGCGTCGTTGTCGGAAACCGCAAACAGATACGCCGCCCGTTTCAAGCCCGCGCCGGCCAGCTGAGTCGTATCCGTCGGATTGGCGGGGATGATAAATGCACCGCAGGACCGGGCTTCGCCGAGCAGTCTGTTGTCTTCGCGCGCAATGACGACAACCCGCAGCCCTGCGGCTCGCGCCGATCGCAGTATCTGCAGGCTGGCCGAGTCCAGTCCACACAGGATGGCGTGAGCGCTCAGTCGTCGCATACGCATACGGGCGAACCTGTCGCTCATCGATGCAGCGATGGCTCGTGCTGCTGCGTAGCTTAGCGATGCCGGGGCGAGCCATCGGGCAACGTCGAGCTGCCAGGGCACCGATACGGGGTTGCCGTAGAACTGTATGAGAAACAGGCTGAAGGCGTTGTACAACAGGTCCGAGGTACTGGGCGTCAGTCCGGCATTCTGGTAGTGGAGGTCGTAGCCCACGTAGCCCAGAGCAAACGCGCCAATTGCGGCAGCGGCAATGGCAAGCTTCTCCCCCGGGGAGAAGATCTGAGATTTTGCGCCGAGGTGCGACTCCGGCATTGAACGTCCGCGCGTGCTATCGACGTCGACGATTCTCGGCGAAGCCGGTTGGGGTTACAAGTATCGACGGCCACCGCGCTCGCGTTGCGATACGCTATGCCGTCTTCCCGTACTGAAACGGAAATGCGGCAGAGTGTCTCTCGATAGAAAAAACGGAACGGTTCGCAGGCCGCCGGCTCTGCCGGCGCCGCTCGGGAAGCGGCATCTGGCGAGCCGGCTTCTGTGGGTGACGATTGGGCTCGCGGCAATCCTGGCTGCGTTCCTGGGTGTACTGTTGCCCCTGTTGCCGACAACACCGTTTGTGTTGCTGGCGGCGTTTGCATTTGCGAGGTCCTCCAGGCGTCTTCACCGCTGGCTGCACGAGCATGCGCTGTTCGGCAGTTTGATCGAGAACTGGAGTCGCTACGGTGCGATCAGCCTGCCGGCGAAGACAGCGGGGATAGCGTCGATGGCGGCGGTTTTTGGTCTTTCGGTGCTGTTCGCCGTGCCGGCGGGCGTATTGATCGTTCAGGCGCTGGTGCTCAGCGTCTGTGCAGCGTTCATTGCCTCCAGGCCGTTGCCGCCCCGGCGCTAGCTCGGGGGGTACGGTCATTGACCGGTGCAGCGACAAAGCGTGCGCCGCCGCGTACAAAACGGCCGACTTGTGCCGTACGACTTGTTGTACTATCGCCGCTGGCTGGTTTTGGCCCATACGATCCCGGAATCCATGCTCCGCATTGCCAAGAAGACTGCTGCCGCCTGCCTGCTCACCGGAATCGCTCTGACGGGTCCGGCGCTGCACGCCAAACCCGGACCCGCCCCCGTTTGCGCCGAAGATGCCTGTACGGTGACCTACGCTCCGGGCTTCTTTGCACTCTACGCGCCCGTGACGGCGCTCGACATGATCCGAAACCTGCCGGGTTTTGTTCTCGACAACGGCGGCGGCTCCAGGGGGTTTGGCGGCGCGGCCGGCAACGTACTCATCGACGGCAAGCGCGTATCCACGAAAAGCGAGAGTTCCTCGGACCTGCTGTCGCGCATTCCGGCAGCCGAGGTCGAGCGGGTTGTGTTGATACGCGGCCGGGCGGGCGGTCTCGATCTGCCGGGGCAGTCCGTGATCGTCAACGTGATTCGCCGGACGCAGTCGTCGAGCGGCGCCTGGAAATTTGGGACCAGCAGTTTCCAGCCGCGCGGCGGTCTGTTTCCGTATGCCGAGCTGACGTATTCGCGAGCAAACGGTCCGTCGAAGCTGACCTTGGGTTTCGAAGCCGCCGAGTACCGGCGACTGCGCCTCAACGGCGAGCGGCTGTTTGCGCCGAACGGCGACGTACTCGAGCGGCGCGAGGAAGTGTTCGACGAAGACGGCGAAGTGTTTACGCTGACGGCCAACGCAAGCGTCGATCGCAATGCCGTGCGCTATGGGTTGAACGTGGATCTCGAACACGTCGACGAACGCGGCGGAGAGATCTCCGTTCGCAGCCCGTCGGCGACGACGCCGTTTCAGGTGTTTCAAGGCGATGCCGACGCCCGGGATGCCGTCGAACTCGGGGTCGACGTCGAACGCGATCTTGGAGACGACTGGAGCGCGAAGGCAATCGGCCTCTATCGCCGTGCCGACCTTAGCGAAACGGGCTCGCTCGAGAGAGGCGCGCCCGGCGAGGCGGGTGTGACCGATGCTCTGACCGCTTTCGAACGCCTCGATACCGAAGCTATCCTGCGCATCGAGCTGGATTACCGGGGCTTCGACGGGCATATCGTCGAGGCGTCGGTGGAGGGTGCAAGAAATCGTGTCGACAACGATTTCGAGTTGCTCGAACGCATCGACGGACAGCTGGTGCCAGCGGACGTGCCGGGAGCGCAGTCGAAGATCGAGGAAACCCGGATCGACTTCGCAATCTCCGATTCGTTCCGCCTGGGCCCGCTGCTCGTGGACGCCACTCTGGGCGGCGAGGCGTCGGACATTTCCCAGACCGGTGGCTTCGCCGGGGAACGGTCGTTCTTTTTCTGGAAGCCGAGCGTAGCGTTGACCTATGCGTTCGATGCCGAGTCGCAGCTGCGCATGCGTCTGCTGCGGCAGGTGGCCCAGCTCAATTTTTCCGATTTTGCGAGCGCGGCGGATCTCGGCGACGTCGAACTGTCGCTCGGCAACCCGGAGCTGTCGCCCGAGAAGACCTTCACGATCGATCTCACCGTGGAGACCCGTTTCGGCTCTGTCGGCGCGGTCAGCATGACCCTGTTTCACGACCGCATTACCGACGTTCAGGACGTGCTGCCGCTCGAAGGTATCCTGGAGGTGCCCGGCAACATCGGTTCGGGCCGGCGCGCGGGTCTGCGTGGCGAACTGACGGTTCCGCTGGACTCCGTGGGCCTGATCGACGCGCGTCTCGACGCGTCGGGGGAGTGGCAGACGTCGCGGGTAACGGACCCGTTGACCGGCGTTCGCCGGGAGCTGTCCAACGAGCGCGGTTGGGAGGTCGAGGCGACCCTGCGCCAGGATCTGCAGCGCCAGAAGCTGGCCTGGGGCCTGACGGCGTTCGCCGTAGACGGGTTTTCGGTGTTCGGGCTGGACGAGCTGGACGATCGCGGCGGGCGCTTCGACATCGATGCGTTTGTCGAAACGCGCGTCGTCGACGGTATGCGGATTCGAATGGGCGCCGAGAACCTGCTGCGTGACGGTGCGTCACGCGATCGCAGCGTGTTCGAGGGTCCTCGCGATGCGACGCCGCTTGCTTTCCGCGAAGTGCGCGACAGGCGCAGTGCGCGAGAGCTGTTTGTCGAGGTCGAAGGCGTTTTCTAAGGCGTCGCCGAAACCCGGTTGACCTTCGGGGCGTCGTTTCGGTCCCTGATCGTCATCTTTCCGTGATAGGATCGCTGCAAAAGAGTGCGCACTCAGGTAGCGGCCCGACTGACTATAGACAACCGTGCATACACGGGTTCGTCTCCGGCCACCGCGTGACGCACCGGGGTTTTCGGATCAGCGTATGAAATTGGTGATTCTTCTGCTGCTGTCGATACTGACAGCCGGCTGTGCCACTCCCATCGTCGAATTGTCGGCGCCGCTCTCGGTCACCGAGGTAAGCAGCGGTTCCTATCGCCTGCAAGATGCCGCAACCATCAAGATACAGAGTGCCGCTCCCGTGGCACTAAAGGCGGGAACGGTCTGGACACAGATCGGCACCATCGAACAGGGAGCCGTGTTCGATACCCGGGACCAGGTCGTCATCGTGAACAGTTTCGACGTTCACGAGGCGGCGCTCGTCGTCAGCGACGGTACCGTCGTGGGCCTGTATCTCAAGGCCCTGGAAAGTTACGTCGAAGCCGACCCCATAACGATAACCCTTACGAAAGAGGGACTTTGAAATGCAACGATACTTGAAGACACTCAGCATTGCGCTACTGGCACTGGCCGTCAGCGGCTGCGCTTCCGGGCCTACCTTTGAAGAGCAGGCATCACAGATGCAGCCCGTTTCCGCGGACCAGGGACGCATCTACATCTATCGGAAGACCGCGCTCGGTGCCGCAGTTCAGCCCGCCGTGCGCATCAACGGTGACGAAGTCGGCAAAGCCAAACCCAAGGGCTATTTCTACGTAGACCTGGCGCCCGGCAGCTACGACGTTTCGGCGTCCACCGAAGCCGAGCGCAATCTGAACCTCGTGCTCGCGGCAGGCGAAGAGAAGTACGTCCGGCTCGAAATGAAAATGGGTCTGTTCGTGGGCCACGTGAAGCCCGTTCTGGTCGACACCGAGGTCGGCAGGAGCGAGCTACAGAGTATGAAGTACGTCGGCGAGTAGTCGCCCGACGGAATCGGCGGCTGCCTAGCGCAGCCGCGTCTATTGCGGTGTGTCGTTTGCGCATCGACACGGTCGGCTATTGTGTCCTCCAGTTGGTCTATCATTGACTCGTCGAGACCTCCCGAGACGCAACAATGGCCACCGATCTTCCGATTCGCTGCGCGTGCGGCAAGCTTCAGGGCACTGCGAAAGACATCAGCGCAAAGAACGGCAATCACCTCATTTGTTACTGTAAGGATTGCCAGCTTTTCCAGCACTTCCTGGGTACCGCGGACACCGTGCTCGACCCGCACGGCGGTACGCGCATCTTCCAGATGTCGCCCGGCCGTTTCGAGATCGACTCCGGCAGCGAGCACCTCGCTTGTATGCGTCTTCGGCCGAACGGCATCGTTCGCTGGTACGCAAGCTGCTGTAACACACCGGTCGGCAACACGGTGGCGACACCCGGGTTTCCTTTTGTCGGCGTCATTACGCGCTGTTTACCCGACGTGGACGAGACGCAGCCCGAATGCACGCTGGGTCCGTTCAAGTGTGGCGTCAACGGTCGCTCGGCCCTGGGGGACCGCAGCAACCTGGATGCTCACGACACACTGCCGCCTTCGTTGACGTTCGGCTTTTTGGGCAAGATGCTGCGCTGGCGCCTGCGCGGTGACCACAAGCGTACACCGTTCTTCGATCCGGACAACGGTGAACTCAGCGCAGTGCCGAAGGTGCTCAGTGACTCGGAACTCGAAGCACTGAAAGAGCAGCGCGCTGCAGTCCTTTAGCCCGCAGCCCGAGTAGGCCAGGCGTACTGACGGACGTCGCGAGCTACAGCACGTTCTTGTGAAAAGCCCCGTCCTTCATGATGACGGCAAGGTTCGCCGCATCCTGAAGTACGGTGATATCGGTCGAGGGATCGCCATCGACGAGCAACAAGTCGGCCAGGTAGCCTTCCTTCACGAGCCCGAGTTCGTCGGCCATGCCCATGATCTCGCCGCCGAGTTTGGTGGCCGAAACGATGGCTTCCATGGGCGACATGCCGATCAGGTCGACGAAGTACTCCAGGTCCTTGGCGTTGGTGCCGTGTGGCGTCCAGGCGAAACCGTAGTCGCCGCCGGGTACGATACGAATGCCGCGCTTGCGCATCTCCTGCATACCTTTGACGGCATATTCCAGCTCGCGCGCGTACACCTGCGCAAGCTCGGAGTCGGGTGCAATCCCCCAGTCGGCCGCTCCCTGCGAGGTCTGGATCAACCAGGCCAGCCCGGGACCCACGAAGAAACGGTCCTTTTCCGCCTCCAGCCGGTCCATGCACTCGGTGTCTGCGTACGACGCGTGATAGATGATTTGCACGCCATGATCGAGACACTGTTTGACCGAATCGGCTGAGCGGGCGTGCGCGCAGGCGCGGATACCGTAGGGCTTCGCTTCCTGCATGGCCATTGCCACTTCCTCGTTCGACATCGGTGTGGTCTGCGCCGGCACCGGCGTGATTTCTTCGCCCGACAGGTTGAGCTTGATGAGGTCAACGCCAAACTTCACGAACATGCGCACGGCTTTACGCATCTCCTCGGGCCCACAGACGCGCCAGCCGAACGACAGGTCCTGAATGTCGACGTGCACCGGGGAGGTATCCCCGAGTCCACCCGCCGTGCAGATCTCCTGGCCGTTGGCCAGGTATCGCGGCCCGACGATGTCGCCCGCGTTGATTGCGTTACGAAGTATGCAGTCGAATCGTGGTCTGGCCGCAGCGGCACCGACACCCGACGTGAAGCCGGCGTCCAGCACGGTTTTGGCGACGTTGATCGAGTGAATGAGGTGCTCCTCGGGCGGCATCAGCGTTATGTGCTCGAGGGTCGGCTGGTCGTTCCACGTGAGATGCAGGTGCGCGTCGCACAGGCCCGGCATCAGGGTTTTGCCCTGCCCGTCGATTTTCGTGCCGGCCAGCTCCTCGAGGCCGTCAGGCGCGGAGGCCACTTTTTCGATGCGATTGCCGACGATGAGCACGTGCCCCGCAAAAGGGGCATCGCCGCTACCGTCAATGATGTTTACGTTGCTGAACAAGGTGGATTCGGTATTCATTGAGCTATTCCCCCCGCGGCGAAAACGTGCGTTGCCGCTTCTAGCGATAGAATTGTTTCATGGCTTCGATCACCGCTCCCGGTTGCTCCGTGAGCGTCCAGTGCCCGCACGATTCGAGCACGAGGGTCTCCGGGTTGCCCAGTTGCCGGGCCAGAGCGCGTACGTTGTCTTCGGGAGCGACCGCGTCTTCGTCACCCGTAATCAGCAGGCTGCTGCAGGTGATCTCTTCCGCCGCGGCGCGTTCAGCACCTGCCAGCGCCTCGCAGCTCAGTGCATAAGCTTCCGGGGATTGCCGCAGAAGCATTTCCCGGACGAAGCCCTGCGCATTCGGTTTGGTCTTCTTGGTGTCTCCGGCCAGCGCAACGTCGGCTATCACATCGGCAATACCGGCCATGCCGTCTTTTCGAGCGCTGTCGGCACGCGTCGCCAGCGCACCCCTTGCCGCTTCCGGCGGCTCTGCGAGAGGGCCGAGCAGAACAAGGTCGCGGATTCTGTCTCCGGCGCGTTCGGCCATGTGCTGGCAGACGATGGTGCCCATCGAGTGGCCAACCAGATGAGTCTGGTCGATTTCGAGCGCGTCGAGCACGGCAAACATGTCTTTGGCGAGCGAATCGATCGACACTTCCGGGTCGATGTCCGAACGGCCTGCGCTCGGCAGGTCCGGGACCACGATCCGATACCCTTCCATGAACTCGTTGATGACCGGGCGCCAGAAGTTGGAGGTGCCGCCGAGCCCGTGAATCAGGAGCATCGCGGGACCTTCTCCGAACTGGTCGACGGCAATGTATCGGTTGTTGATTTGCATAGCTTCGCTGCTTCTTTTGGTTCGTGTGTGCCGCGTCTGGTCAGGTAATGCGGTTTTCGATCGTGCCGATTCCGGAGATGCGGACTTTGACGACGTCACCTTTCGTAAGAAATCTCGGAGGGTCGAAACCAATGCCGACTCCGGCCGGCGTGCCCGTGGCAATGATGTCACCCGGTTCCAGCGTCATGCTCGCGGAAGCAACGGCCACGATCGTGGGGACGTCGAAGATGAGATCTCTGGTATTCGCCTGTTGACGGAGTTCATCGTTTACCCAGCATGACAGTTCCAGATCGCCGGCATCCAGCTCGTCGGCAGAGACGATCGAGGGGCCCATGGGGCAGAACGTGTCGATCGACTTGCCGAGCAGCCACTGCTTGTGGCGCGATTGCAGGTCGCGCGCCGTAATGTCGTTGATTACCGTGTAGCCCCAGACGTAGTCATTGGCCGATTCGACGGGAATATTCCGGCCGCGCCTGCCGATGATGACGCCCAGTTCGGCTTCGTAGTCGATTTCCTCGCTCAGGCCCCAGGGAACGATGACGTCTTCGAAAGCGCCCACGAGACAGCTCGGTGCCTTGCTGAACAGGATCGGCGCTTCGGGGATGGCATCCTCCGAACTGGCTGCGGACGAGTCATAGCCGCTGCCCGTGAACTCCGCTGCGTGAGCCCGGTAATTCTTGCCGACGCAAATGATGTTCTTGCTGGGTTTGCGAATGGGCGGCAACAGCCCGAGTGACCCGAGGGCAACGGGATCGGCGGCAAAATCGGGCTCCAAACCCTCAGCCAGCGCAGTGATGAAGCCGATTGCGGGGTCCGCAAAATCGCTCGCGGGAACAGTCACCTCCTGCACGGTTTCGGCGTCGGCGTCGACAACACCCAGCCAGTTTCGCTGACCGTCGGTTACTGCCGCAATTCGCATGTGCACCCCCCTTGAGCATACTCGTCCAGCGATTGATCGGACGCGCATCGACTGTGCACAAATTCAGGTACAATTGCAAATCTTTTGCATCTCTTTAGCATATTAATTTGCAATTCACGGTGATAATAGGCCCATATTCTGCTGCTATTGGTCTCCTATTGCCGGAGGCTGGTGTAGACTATCGGCTGCCGGGCCGAAGCGCCCGTGATTCCGTAGCAGAGGTTCCGAACCGGTGAATGTCCGCGAAGCGTCCAAGTTGAAAGCCGATGAGATCAAGCGTTACGTCCTTGAACGCATCGATTCGGGCGAATGGCCGCCGGGTCATCGGCTGCCGACGGAGAAGCTCATAGGTGAGCAGTTCTCCGCGGCACGCAACACCGTCCGCAAGGCGCTCGGGCATCTCGAGTCGCAAGGCAACATCATTCGTCATGTCGGTCGCGGCACGTTTGTCGGCGCAGGTGAGCCGGCCGCGTCGTCCGATCTCGCGTCGGTCGATGCGAGCCCGGCCGATATCAACGAGATCCGCGTGCTGCTGGAGCCGGCGATTGCCGAACTGGTGGTCGCCCGCGCAACCAGAGCTGACATACGGTACGCCCGCGAGTGCCTCTCAAACATGCAAAATGCCAATGATATTAAGGAGTTCGAGCATTGGGACGCCGAGCTGCACGCGACCATCATCAGCTCCGCAAAAAACGAACTCCTGAATAACATCTACGACGCCATTCACCAGGCGCGCCAGCGCATGGAGTGGCACGAAATGAAGCGCCGCTCCATCGACGACGTCCGCCGCGGCGACTACGACCGTCAGCACAGCAACATCGTCGAGGCGCTCGAGCAGCGCGATGCCATCGGCCTGCGCGCTGCACTCAGCGAACACCTCAAGGCTGTTAGCAGCAATATGCTGAATCCGCTGCGCTCCTGAGCGCACGACCCGATCCGTCCCTTTACGGATCGTCTGTTATTTCCCGGGTCTTCTCCGAATCTCTTGCCCGCATTCCGCGGCAGGCATTGCCTCGTTTGGAGGCCGGCAGATTTGACATCCGCCTTTGTCTGGAATAAAAGAGAATCTATTCCAGATTTAAACATTATTGATATGTTTTTGATCTGTTTTAGCAGAAGACACGCGAAAGCCGCGTAGTACCTGCACTGTTAGTCAATCCGGGGGGATATCATGCCGATTCAAACGCGAGTTTTGTCAGCGATAGTGGCGCTTGCCGTCTGCGCACCGACAGCCTTTTCTGCTCGGGAGGCGCGGGCCCAGCTCGAGGAAATTGTCGTCACGGCGGAACGCCGCGAGCAGTCGCTGCAGGATGTCCCGGTTGCGGTCACGGCGTTTTCCGAGGTTGCCATCGAGAATCTGCAGATCGAGGATTTTGCAGACCTGTCGCTCAAGATACCCGGGTTCAGCGTCAACAGTTTCTCGAAGACTCGTATCAATCCCGCGCTCCGGGGCGGCTCGTCTTCGTTGCCTTCGGCCGGGGCCGAGCAGGCGGTGGGTCTGTTCATCGACGACGTGTACTTCGGCGGTTCAGGCGACTTCGAACTCGATCTCTTCGACGTGCAGCGTATCGAAGTGCTGCGCGGCCCGCAGGGAACGCTGTTCGGCCGCAATACGACGGGAGGGTTGATCAACGTCGTCACCAAAGATCCAGGAGGAGAGTTTGCCGGCAAATTCAAGGTTGGCCTCGGCAACTATGCGCTGAATCAGCTGGGCGGCTATCTGTCGTTTCCGGTCAACGATCGTCTGGCCGGGTCGATTGCGTTTTCGACCACCGACCGCGAAGGCACTTCGTTCAACTCGGTGACGGGCAACGACGTCGACAACATCAACCGTACGTCCGTGCGCGGCAAGCTCGTCTGGAGCCTGCCCAACGACTGGCAGATAAAAGCGGCCCTAAGCCACAGCACGGCGGACGAAACGGGCGTTGCCCGCGATGCCGTTTCCGCACAGAACACGGTGGATCTCGACGTGCTGGCCGATCAGGGTTTTACGATCGACTCCGATCCGCGGACCGTGCAGATGTTTGCGGACGGGCGCTACACCAGCGAGCAATGGGTCGGCAGCCTGCACGTGTCCAAGGACCTCGACGGCATGACCTTCGAATCGATTACGACCGGCCGCACTTTCGACGCGGATCAGGACCCCGTCTCGTTGTCCGGTGTGCCAACCCGCATTTTTGCACTGGCTGACGAGCGCGACGTCGAGACCTTTACCCAGGAGTTCCGACTCGTGTCGTCCGGCGACGGCAAGCTCACCTGGCAAACCGGTCTGTATTTCCTGAGCAGCGACGAAACCCGCGATCTCGCCGCCGTGACGCGCTGGGACGAGTCGGTGGCAGGCGGCGCGTTTTCGGCCATCTTCGGTTGTCCGGATCAGACGGCCGAGGACTTCGAAAACTTTGTCGTCACCCCGGCCTGTATCGCCAATCAGCCCGAGCTGTTCGACGAGAACGAATTCTTCATCAACGAGAACGTCGAGACGACGAGTATTTCACTGTACGCGCAGGGCACTTACGCGCTCACTGATACGCTTGCGCTGACCCTGGGCGGACGGTACACGAACGACGAAAAGGAGCTGTCCGGCAGCACTTCGGGCGAGTACGACTGGTTCTGGAACCCGGTGCCCGGGACCGTGGTCGACGGCGTATCCGAAGACTGGGGGGAGTTCACCTGGAGGGCCGTGCTGGACTACAAACCGACTGACGCCGTGCTGCTGTACGCGTCGGCGTCGACCGGGTTTCGCAGCGGCGCGTTCGACATGGCGCAGAGCGACCCTGCGTTGATCGACAAGGCCGTCGATCCCGAAACGGTCGAGAGCCTGGAAGTGGGTGCCAAGACACTCTGGCTGGACGGTCGCCTGCAGCTGAACGTCGCGCTGTTCGACACGAAGTACGAAGACCTGCAGTTCTTCGTGAATTCGGTCGGCTCGGGCGGCGCAGCCGCCACGACCAACGCCGGTGAGGCAACCGTCGAGGGTATCGAAGTCGAAGCGGCATGGGCCGTCAACGACAACTTTACGGCCAACCTGGCGTACAGCCACCAGGACGGCGATTCGAGCGGCATTCCCGCGGAAGCCGAGATTCCCGAAGGCACACCGCCGCAAGGGACGGTACCCGATACCCTGATACTGGGCCTGGATTTTACGGCACCGCTTGCGACCGGCGAATTCTACGCCCACGTCGATTACCTGAAGAAAGACGAGTACTCGCTGGAGTTCATCGACAACTCCATCTCGCAGTTCCGCAGCGAAGTGGACGGACAAATCAACGCCAACTTCGGCTATCGCGCCGCCAACGGTTGGAGCGTGCAGGTTTGGGGCAAGAACCTGACCGACGAACTGGTCGTGCTGTACGGTCAGGACTTCTGGTTTAGCCTGTACGGCCCTTCGCTGTCGAACCCGGCGCTGTTCGAGTCGTCCTTCGGGCCCCGCTACATGGAGCCGCGCACCTACGGCGTTACTTTCAGCTACGATTTCGACTGACGGCCCGGCGGCTGCCTGGCCTGGCGGCGATCTGCGTACTATTCGTCCGGGTCGGTTCTCAAGTGCTGGTTGACGCAGACGACCAGCATGCCGCCTAAATTCCCGGATTCCGTCGGGTAGGGGCACACGAGCAGGTACTCCCTGTCGATCACGGCTTCGATCTTGTACTTGGCAAGGTAGAGCCTCGGCTCGAGCGAGTCGAGCCGGCAAATGCCGTCGCGAAACAGGAACTCACGGATCAGGCATTCTCCCAGCCAGTTGCTGTCTTCGTCCGGCCAGTATTCGCTGGTCTCGCCGTCGTAACGAATCGCAAACGAGCGGGTTTCCTCGAGCCTGAACACTTCCCCGAAGGGTGCTGCGGGCGCAGCGCGGCTCTGCCAGTCCGACAAAGCCGCCAGTACGGTGTCGTTACACAGTTCGGCGGGTTCGTGCAGCGTCGCGCCCTGGAAAACCAGGTCGGCGAGACTGAAGGTCGATTTGCTGAAGTCCACCGGAAGGCACTCCCCTGGTTTCGTTCCCTGCCGGTCTCAAAGCCCCGGCGCTCCGCGCACGTCCCTATTGTCGTCGGCGGATTCCGACAACACAAGCAGCAAAAGCGCTTGCCCCAACGCCTTACTACAGGTGTCCGTGGTGCTCGTGATGCCGCCCGTCGTCAGCCCCGTCTTCGGGCTGTTCCACCCAGAATTCGACCTCGACCCGGCCGGCGTGTTCGAACAGCAGCGAAGCCGAGAACTTCATGCCGGGTTCGAGCTTCTGCTTGAGCCCTATGAGCATGACGTGGTTGCCGAGCGGTTCGAATTTCAACGCCTCGCCTGCGGATATCCTGAGGCCGCCTCTCGCGAGCCGCATGCGGGCAATACCGTTCTCCATGACCGTCGTGTGCAGTTCGGCCGAATTGGCAACGTCGCCGGGTACGGTCACGGCAAGCAGCGTATCGTCTTCGCTGCCGGTATTGCGGATCGTCATGTAAGCGGAGCCCGGAACCGACTTCGTGATCGTCGGTCTTGCCCAGGGGTGCTCGATTTCGAGTGTATCGGCACTGTAGTCGTGGGCCCCGGCCAGTGCGGCCGCGAGGAGTAGCGTTACGGCGGTCAGGGTGTTGCGGAATGTGTCGTTCATGATGGTGTCCTGAAAGCGGTCTTGCGAGGCAGCGCAGCTGCCGCGCTTCGTGGTAAGCGTTTGCTTTGAATGGGCTCGTCCACGCCTGTGCATGGCGAATTCAAAGTGTCGTGACTGAAGGGTGCGCCTCTGCATTCGGTCTGCCGCGGCCGTGCAACCTGCGGGCGGCACAGCGTTTTACAGAAACGAAGCCCGTCGGGGTCGACGGGGCGAGAGCGCGGTTAGCGAGCTATCGGAGGACCGCGCTGGACGGGTAGTGCGAACGGGTGTGACGAGCCAAAAACTGCGCCGCTGAGTGCCGTCAGCGCTCCCGCCACCCGGTACCGCGGCTCGGCGGCCGGCGATGCGGCCGGGAGCGGCACTGCGTAGGTCGAGACGCACAGCGGGCAATGTTCGCCGCCCGGCGGGGCGGGCTCGGCTTGTTCGACGCCAAGCGCTGCCAGCATGTTGCGGGCGGCTGTACGCGCTTCTTCGGAGATGGCACCCGTCGGCGCGCAGAGCAGCGCGGCAAGATCGATGGTCTTGCCGGTGAGCGCGGAAAACGCACCCGGCCCCGCCGTCTGCGCGAACAGGGCCGCGGCGATAAGGGCGTACAGCCAGGATTGACGGGTTAGCATGCGCACGCGAGCATTGTAGAGGAGCCGTACCCGGCTGACTAACGGCTTTTTTCGAATAAGCCCGAAACCCGATCCACGGTCGACGCCGTGTCAGCCGTTCTCCGGCTGCACGCGACCGAGACTGAACCAGGCAATGGCGCTGGCCGCCAGCGCAAGCACAGAGCACACGATCATGAGCATGCGGTACGTGCCGACATAGCTTTGCTCGATGAGCGCTCGAACGCCCGCGGCGTCCGCCGTGCCTGCGGGCGGCATGAGTTCCGCGAGCGCGTTTGCATTGGCAATCAGCGCATCGCGAACCACGGGCTCGAGTTGCGGCAAAGCCGTATCGAGGGTTGCGGCGAGTTCGCCGGAAAACAGCCGCACCGCCAGACCGCTCAACAACGCAATGGCCAGCAACCCCGCCAGCCGCGCGGCCGTGTTGTTGATTCCGGATGCGGTTCCCGACTGGCTGTCGTCCGCGGAACTCATGACGACCGTCGTCAGCGGCGCGACACATAGCGTCATACCCACGCCGATGACGGTAATGCCGGGTAGCCAGTGCACGAGGTACGACGACGTCGTCCCGGGCAGCGTCAGCAGGAAAAATCCCGCTGCCGTAATGAACGAGCCTGCACCGAGCAGGGTGCGCGGGGCATAGCGCTTCAGCAGTTCGCCGGCAGCGGCCGAACCGAAGCCGAGCATGAGGGTTAGCGGCAGGAACGCCGCGCCCGCGGCCAGGGCCGAATAACCCTGTATCTGGATCAGGTTGAAAGGTACGAAGTACAGCGCTCCACCGAGCGCAAAGTACAGCACGACGGTCATGGCATTGGCGCCGCTGAATGCGCGCTGCCGGAACAGCGCAAGCGGCAGCATGGGCGACCGGGCGCGGGCTTCGTACGCAAGAAAGCCGCCGAGCGCGACGAGCCCAAGTACGAGGGTCGCGCCCGATCCCGCACCCGCGCCGAGCAGGCCGAAGGTCAGGAGCGCAAGCCCTGCTGCGAGCAACAGCGCGCCCGGCCAATCCAGCGTCTGCGACCGGTTGCCCCCGGTCGTCGGCACTCGCCACAACGCTACGAGGACGGTGAGTCCGGCGAGCGGCGCAATGCCGAGGAACACCGATCGCCAGCCCAGCCAGTCGACGAGCGCGCCGCCCGTCAGGGGTCCCAGCGCCGTCGTGAGCGCGGATGCCCCTGCCCAGATGCCGATCGCACGCGCACGTTCACCGGCATCGAAGTGCACGTTGATGAGTGCAAGGCTTGCCGGCACGAGGAGCGCCGAGCCGACGCCCTGGAGGCTGCGCCACACGACGAGCGAACCCAGCGAATCCGCCATGCCGCAGGCAACGGACGTTGCGCCGAACAGCGCCAGGCCAATGACGAACACTCGCCTGAGCCCGAAGCGGTCGCCCGCGGCACCGCCGATCAGCAGCAATGCACTGAGTGCGAGCAGATAGCTGTTGACGACCCACTGCAGGGAGAGGGCGTCGAGGCCGAGATCCGTCTGCAGGTCGGGGAGCGCCAGGTTGACGATCGAGCCTTCGATGAAAGCAAGACTCGAGCCGAGCACGGCTACGCCGAGCACCCAGGGCTGCGCACGTGCCGCGCAAGGTGTCCCGGTGGCGGGTTGGGCGCCCTGATCGCAGGGCTGGCGCGTACCGAATACGATGCTCACTGCAAAAGGGCCTCCTGTGCACGAACACCAACTTGCCCTCTGCCGCGTCGCTTGTCTACCGTCCCCGATACCGGTCGCACGCTGCCACGGCGGCGCCGCGTATTCGTCTTACGCGGTTCGTTCGCCGACTGCCTTGCGGTCGCGCTGCAGGGCCGGGAGGTAAACGACTGCCAGGCAGACGAGCAGTATTACTGCGCTGACGTTGATCATACGGCCGTAGGCTTCTGCTTCACCGAGCAACAGGCCAGCGACTACCGGGCCGCTCGCGAGCCCCATCTTCGAAGCGAAGCCCCCGAGGGTTGCCATTTGCCCGGTCTTGTCGAAATCGGCGGCGAGCCCAAGCAGATACGGAATGACAAAAGCCCAGGTGATGCCCATTCCGCAGTTTGCGAGTAGAAACAGAAGCTCGTTGTGACTGAAGTGCAGGGCAAAAAAGCCGAGTATCGTCAAAATCATCGCCACGCCGAGCGGTCGAGCACGACCGAAGCGCGTGTTCATGAGCACCACGAGCACGGCACCGACGATGCCGATCCAGCCGGAAAGGGCAAGCGTCCAGGTAATGAAGTCGAGTTCCAGTGCCGCTTGCCGTCCGAGCCCGATAATGAAGGCGAACAAGCCCATGTTTGCGGCCTGGAACAAAAATATCGCCAGCAAAACCAGCGCCAGGGGCCACTTGTCCAACGCTTCCGTCTCACCGTCGACGGCATCGTTTCGCACACGGTTTGGGTACTCGCCGAGGAACGGGATCAAGGCCATCGTCACGGCACTGAACAGGATCAGCGCCTGGAACAAAACATCGGTGCCGAAGACCGGGACGAGTCGAGGGAGGTACAGGTTACCCAGACCGCCGAGTCCGAACTGAACGACCAGCAGCACGCCGAAGGTTCGATCCGGCTGCGACGTACGGGCAATGACGGCGAAACCGATGCCAACCAGCGCACCGCCGACCAGTCCGTGCACGAAGCGGGCTCCGATCAGAATTTCGGGGGTGGCGACGAACATCGACAGCAGGTCGATGCCGACGAGGGCCAGCAGCAGGGCATAAGCGGCGGGGCGCCAGGCCAGGCGCGGTATGAGGAACACGATAACGAGCGCGCCTACTGCAGCGCCGTACATGTTCGCCGAGCCGACATAGCCTGCCTCCTGAGAGCTGAATCCCAGACCCTCGATCAGACCGTCGACGATCGCCGGCATGATATTCACGTAGAACAAGCCGGCGGTGGCCAGCATCGCGAGTATGAAACGGGCGGTCATGCCGTTCGCTGCCATCGTGGGTAGTCGGCCCGCCCTCGTCGGGCTGTTCATTGGCACATTGACTTGATCTCGTTGACTTCGACAGCAGCCTCGCGCCAGCGAAAGCGATAGCCGTCCGAGAAGTAGTAGTAGATGATGCCGTTCGGGAACAGGGCAACGACAATACCGCCGTGTCCCGACATGAAGGGCACGTGCACCGGCCGTTCGCAGCCGATGAAGGTACTAATGTCCAGCGACCAGAAGCCATTGTTGTAGCGGGTGTTCGTGTCGACGGCCTCCAGTCCCCGGTCCGTTTCCGTTCGCTGCATTGCCGCTTCGTACAAACGCTCGTCGAGCACGCGTTCACCGTCGATGAACCCGCCATCCGTCTGTAGCCAGTCGGCGATTCTGAGTGCGTCGTCCACGAGCATACTCAGTCCCCAGCCCGTCAACGGCTGGCGGTATTCGTCGAGGCTGCGGCGTGTGTCTTCGAGCGACGGGCTAACGCCGAGCGGCCGAAGAATGGGCTGTACGAGCAGTTCCTCGTAGATATCGACGTCACGGCCCAACCGTGCGGCGAGTGCTGCACGCATCGCGGTGCCGGCAATATACGTATCGGAAGTTCGGTACACCCACCGTTCACCGGGTTTGGACTTGCGTGGGTAGTTACGGCAGGCCGCGCGAATACGTTCGTCATGCGTAGCGGCGTACAGAAAGTCGATGTGCTTCACGGCGCGTTCGTCGCGGTCGTACACGGCGCTGTCATAGTTGCCGCTGGCCATATCCACGAGGTTCTCGAGGGTAACGTCCTCCCAGCGTCTGTTTCTGCATTCGGGCACGAGGTCGGCAACGGTCAGTTCCGCCGAGCCCGGGAAGCGTTCTTCGAGCTGCATGAGCGCAAGCCCGGCCACGATCGATTTTGCCGTCGAGTAGGACGGCAGCAGGAGTTCGCTGCAGTACGGGTAGTTGCCGTAGCGGGTCGTGCATTTGCTGCGATAGTGGGTCCCGTCGACGAGCAGGCCGTACACGCTCATGTCTTCCGGGTTCATGTCGCCTACCGAACCGAAAGCGCCGATGTCGATGGATGGATAGCGCTCGACGAGTTCTTCGAGGGCTGCCTGTTCAAATCTCGTGTTGCGCTCGGCCTCGAATGCGCGCAGCAGTTCGTCCGGCTCCTCGAGTTCGCCGGCTGTAACGTCGATGTCGGCTGTACCCCAGAGATCGAATTTGAAGTAGGGGCAGGTTTCGCTCGCGACCTGATAGGCAGCGCGCGACACTTCTCCGTCGTCGCGGCTGGCCCAGGTAATGACGCCGTTGTGTGTGCAGTTGGCGTTCTTCTCGTAAAGGGCAAAAGGCAACGCAAACCGGTTCGCTTCGGCGCCAGTATCGCGCCACGCGACGCCCGGCCGGAAACCGATGTCCCAGTACGCGTTTTCGGTGACGAGTGTGGCCTGTTCCGACGGAATGAGCTGCCCGTTCACCTGCAACAGCAGCAGGTTCGCGGCGGGCAGGGAGCGCCGTGTCGGGCCTCCGGCGCTTTCGTAGCCGAAAGGATCGACCACCGAGCGCATGCTGTCCGCCGTTTCTACAGGAAGGATCAGGTTGAGTACTGCGGTACCGTCTATGGGTTCGGCATCCGCAACCGCCGAGAAGGCGCTGTAGTCGACCGGGCCCGGCAGCGTTCCGTCCGAGAACAGGAAATCCGTGGTCAGCGCGTTTTGATGAGCCCGGCCGGCCGCGCGGCCTTCCACTGTGACATTGTCGCCCCAGCAGTAGGCTATGCCGCGACGAGTGGCGGCCCGGAATCGGATGCGTAGGTCGGGATTGTTGCTGAGTTCGGCGGCTGCGGACTGCCCGTAGTAGAGGGTAACGGAGTCGTCCTTGCCGTCGCGCACTTCGACGACGACCTTCCAGCTTCTGCCGCCGTCGGCCGAAACCTCCGAATAACAGGCATCTCGACGACCGAGGCCGCCCGCAGCCATTTGCATGCTGATCTTCACCTGCTCGTAGCCGCTGGTCGAAAGGCTTAGCGTTGCCGTCTTCGTATTCGACAGCCGAAGTGTCGTGTTGCCTGCATACTCGGTGAATCGTATGGAGCCGGTGCCGCTGTCACGCCAACCGCGTGCGCTGTCACCTTCGAAGTCCTGCCGGTAGAGCAACTCGGCATTGGCGACCAGTGACAGGCAGCAGAGCAGGGTGACGGCGCTACAGCGCAATGCCGGCCGCGTCCAGTTGCCGAATGAGCGGTGCGAGCTGCTTCTCGTATCGTCGCCAGCGCGACAGTGCGTCTCTGTAGATCGGCTGCCTGACCTGTGCAGCGCTTGCGGTTGCCACGGGAGCGGCGTTCTGCTCGAACTGGAGTACGCCGTCTTCCCACGGCAGGCCGCAGTGCCTGAGGAGATCACGGCTGACAGTTTCCTGATCGTCGACCATCTGTTCATAGGAGACATAGTGTATACGGCCGGGCAGTATCGATTCCCAATGGTGCATCAGTTTGTCGTAGGCAATGTAGTAGCGTCCGAGGTCATCCAGATCGTAGGAGAACGGATAGCCCATCCGGAACAGCGTCCTGAACATGGCGAGGCAACTGTCGATCGGGTGCCTCTTGAGGCTTACGATCCTTGCGCGGGGGAGCGCTTTCGCAATGAGCCCCACGTAGAGATAGTTTGCCGGGGTTTTGTCGATAAACAAGCGGGAGTCGTACCCATAGGTCGCCACGCCGTCGAGGTAGAGGCTCCCCAGTGCCTTTGGGCTCAGCTCTGCAGCGGCTTCTAGCAGTGAGTGCTTTTCGGCGACCTTGCCCAGCCGGGTGAGACACAGGGCAAAATCGTTGATTTCGCCAAGGCTCGTCACCTGGCTGTGCGAACTCAGAATCCGGTCCACCAGAGTCGTTCCGCTACGCGGCAGGCCGAGGACAAAAACAGGACCCTCCCTATCGTCGCCGTCTCGCTGTGAACCGGCGTAGCCGGCATCAAACGTTTCGGCAATCTGCCGCATGATGCTCTCGTCGTTGCCGACTCGATAGGTGAGCCTGGCGCGCCGATTGCGCGCCCCTTCGGCAAGGCACTCGAAGGCTTTGTCGAACTCGCCGAGATCTTCATATTCTTTGGCAAGAGCGTACAGCAGCGCAATCGCACCGCGATCCGATTCGCCCAGGCCTGCCAGCCGTTCGTACAGTGCCGTGATGTGGTTGTCATCGGCGGTTTGTTTCCGCAGCAGCGAGCGATTGTGCCAGGCGTCGCAGTCGCCCGGGTTGACCGCAAGCACCGCGCAAAAGCTCGCTTCCGCTTTTTCGAGTTCGCCGATGGCCACCTGGGAGGAGGCGAGGTTGTAAAGCGCCTCGGCGTCGTCGGGAAGCAGGCTCGCCGCAAGTCGATAGCAACCATGAGCTTCCCTGTGGCAGCCCATATGCGCATACAGCTGGGCGATATGCTGCAGGAGCGCCGGGCCCTCGGTGGCTTCTGCCTCGAGCACCGCAAGCTGCTCTTTTGCCCGGTCATGCCGGCTGCAGTAGATACAGGCCTCGACAAGGAGCAATTCTGCGCCACGGTGCCCGGGATTCAGCCGGATTGCGGTTTCGCAAACCTCGAGCATGTCGTCCAGGCGGCCCTGCTGCTGCCGTACGCGCGCCAGTAACAGCAAAGGCTCGACCCGTTTCGGGTCGAGCCCTACTATTGCTTCGCACTGCGTGGCGGCTTCGTCAATCTGGCGTTGGTTGAGCAGCGCTTTGACCGCGTTGATGCGCGCTGGGTAGGAATCGTGTTTCGTCTCCGGGTTCACATTAAAAGCGGATGTTCACCGAGAAGCCGAGTGTTCGCGGCAAGGACAAGAATTGCTTGTTGCCGTTGCCGAAGTAACCACTGGCGGGCGCCGTGCCCATGTAGGCTTCGGTGAACAGTCCTGTCACTCCCCGCTCGTTGCCGATATTGCGAATGAACAGCGTAGCATCCCATGAGTCGAAAACCAGCGACGTCGAGACGTCGGCGAGGGTAAACGCATCGAGTTCGACGTTGAACGTGGGTGAGTTGTTGATCGCGTTGCGGGTTTCGGACTGATAATAGGCGTTCAGGCGGGTTATCCACCGCGCCTTGTTGCCGACGTCGCGGCTCAGTATCAGCGTACCGTTCAGCGCGTGTTCGGGTGTTCCCGGCAACTGTGCGTCCGCGAGCGCGCGCGGCGTGACGGTGTTGTCCGGAGCAAACACGGGATCGTCCAGCTTGGCATCGACGTAGGCGTAACCCAGCCGGTACTCGACGTTCTCGTTGACGAAACCGTCGATTTCCAGCTCGAGCCCGGCTGTGCTCGCGTCGCCTCCGTTGAGAACCGCAAAAAAGCCCCAGTTTGTCGTTGCGGTATTGACCTGAGCATCCGACCAGTCCACGAGGAACGCCGCGGCCGTGAGTCGTAAGCGATCGAATTCACTCTTGATGCCGATTTCGTAGTTGACGACCGAATCCGGCTCGTAACGAAGCCAGCCCGGGTCTTCGGCGAACGTGCCGCTCGTGGGCACGGCGTTGGCTCCGCCGCGCCGGTAACCTTCGGAGATCGTGCCGTAGAGCATCGAGTTGTCGGTGACGTCCCAGGCCAGATTGGCCTTGAACAGCAGGTCGTCGTCGTTGATCTCGAAGCGCGATGTCTCCGGCGCAAACACGCCGGCAAACAGCGGCAGGTCGACGAGCGTCACGTTGGTGAATTCGTTGTCGAAATAGCGGAAGCCCAGGGTACCCCTGAACGTGTCGCTAAAATGGTAGGTGAGTTCTCCGAATACCGACAGATCCTTGTAGGTTTCTTCGCGCGCGTAGTCGAAGTCCTGATCTCCCGTAACCGCATCCGCAGCGGCGGGTACGAGCGTATCCCACCATTGTTTGAAGCCTCGCAGGAAGCTCTGCTGCGTCGAGCCCAGGTCCTGATCGAGATAGAAGGCCCCGACGGTGTAGTCGAACGCGCCGTCAGTGTTTGAGACCAGCCTGAGTTCCTGCACGAATGCCTCGTCGCTGTAGGTCCTGACGGCCGAAGCCATTGGCCGCGGATAGTTGTAGTAGAACGCGAGGAAGCCGGCCTGAGCGTAAAAGCCCGTGTTTTCGCTAACGCTGTCGCCTTCGTGCTCGTAGCTCGAGGTGCTCGAGGTGAGCGTGGCGAAGCCAAGGTCGAAGTCCATCTCGAGACTTGCAAGGTGAGCGTCACGACTCGAGGGCTCGAGTTGTATGGAGCCGTTTTCGTACTCCTGATAGGTCCGGCCGAAGCCGTCCTCGCCGACGGTTTCCTGACGGCGCCCGCCAATCTCGTCGCTTTGCGCCTGAAAGGCGGCCCGCAGCCGGAAGGTATCTCCGGGCTGGTAGAGCAGACTGACGCGGCCATAGTCGATGTCGACCGTATCGGCATCTTCGACCACCCGGTAACTGGCCTCCGGATCGAGTACGCCGTTGGGAGCGACCGGAATGCCGTTGGCGTCCAGTTCGTAGACGTTGACGTAGTCGGTAATACCGGGGTAGTCCATCGTGCCGACGTTCAAGCGCAGCGCCAGCGTATCGCTGAGAGCGAAGTTGGCGGTAACGTCCCCGGACCAGCCTTCGCCTTCGGAGCCGTCCACCTTGCTGGCGACCAGATTGACGCTTGCAGACGTGGCGTCGAAACTGGGGTCGCGCATGATGTATTTTACCGTGCCGCCCAGCGAACCCGAGCCGTACAGCGTGCCCTGAGGGCCGCGCAGGACCTCGACGCGCTCGACGTCGCGAAGCACGAAGTTTGCGTACAGCGGCGTGTCGTTGACGTACGTGGATACCGTTGGTACCGCCGACAGCGAATAGTCGCCGAGTGCCGATCCGTCGACGTTGATGCCGCGAATCATGATGCCGTTGATGACCCCTGAGTTGCGATAACCGCGGTCGACGACGGCAACCCCCGGAACGATGCGCATCAGGTCCGCCTGATCGGTGATCAGCGCAGTCTCGAGCGCGGTGCCGCTGACGGCGGAGATATTGTAGGGAACGTCCTGGATCGAGCTTTCGCGGCGTGTCGCCGTCACCGTGATTTCCTCGAGCAGGCTTTCCTCGTCGGTTTGGGCAACCGCAGCCGGTCCGGTCGTTGCGAGCGCAAGACTGACGGCGATGGCGGTCGGGTTTTTCCGAAAGTAGATGGTTTCAGCCACTGTATCCCCCAAGTGTCCGTGTCGGAATTCAGCCTGGGTCCGTGCCCATGCTGCTACCTGTCACGCTACTCTGGAGAATGAAACCTCGACAGTACCAGTTGCGAACCGCGTGCTGGTCCAGTCTTCTAGCGCCGGGTCAGTCGTCCGGGCATGGCGAGCGGGCCAAGGGATTCGAGATACTCCGATGAGTTGCCGTTCCCATAAACGTCGAATTCGATCGTGCTGTCGCGAAACGATTTGAGAGTCTGACCCAGGTTCTGCCAGCCGTTCTCCCGGACGTCGCGGACGTACTCGAGGTCGAGCTTCAACGGAATGATTTCACGTCCCGCGCCGGCGGCGTACACGACCTCGCCGCCGGGGCCGGCAATCAGCGACTGGCCGCAGCCGACGGTAGGGCCAAGATTGACGTCGAAGAAATAGCATTGATGCGTAGCGGCGCTCGCGCGCACGATACAGTGCTCGGCACCCCGGTCGATTGTCGAGGTCAGGCTCGGATGCAGGATCACTTCTGCGCCCGCGCTGCTGAGTGAGCGCAGGGTCTCGGGAAACCACATGTCGTAACAGTTGGACAGGCCAAAGCGTCCGACCTCGGGGACGTCGAACACGACCGAAGTCGTGCCCGGCGTCGTGTTCTGTTCGTAGGGTGCCCACGGGAACTGTTTGCGGTAGCGGGCGATCACCTCGCCGTCCGGGTTCATGACGGGCATCGTGTTGTAGGTCAATCCGTCGCTGGACTCGAACATCGAGCCCGGGATGAGCCAGATGCCGTGGCGCCTGGCGACTTCGCAAAATCGTTCCTCTCGGGGACCGGGCATGGCTTCCGCCGTGGCGGCGTCGGTGCCGCAGGCGTTGAGTTCGGGAGCGACGATCATGTCCAGCCATGGAAAACGTGCCATCGCCGCGTCGATCTCGCGAATCATGAGGTCCACGTTGTCGCCGTTGGAGCCCGTAAGCTGCAGACCGGCAATCGAAATTTTGCTCATGCATCCTCCCTCATGGTTCTACCCTAACGCTGCGCCGGCGGACCGCATAGGGCCAGTTGGTGCAAGGGGGGAGTACCAGACCGCAAAGGATCTGCGATAGTACGGCGCGATGCCGGGGCATCAGAGAGCCGATTCGATCTTGGCCGAGTCGACGATCTGCCGGTCATGATTGAAGTATTTGACGGTGTCGCCGTCCACGACAATGTAGTACGCCGCCTCAGCAGCGTAATTCCAGCGATCCCAGCGGCGGTAAAACAAGTCACCTTCGACGCGCCAGGTGCCGGTATCGGTGTCTTCCGACGTCGACTCCATGTCACCGCTCATACGGCCGTCGGGATGCAGCCGGATCGTGCACACGGTGCCGTAGACTTCCTGGTAGCGAATGACCGCGCCGGACATGAAGCCTTCGAGCGCATGTCCGCGGAGCCAGGTGCCGACCGCCGAGTCCAGATGCTCCACCTGGCCCCGGACGAGTCGCCGGATCAGTTCGACAAGCCGGCGAACGCCAGGGACGATCTTGTCCTGCGGGATGCTCGTGATGCCCATGCGGAAGCAGTTTTCCGCGCGGTCGGCCTGCTGGTAGTAGTCGGCCACGGGTTCGAGCAGGATGCCGTGTTCCGCGGCTTCCTGGACAAAGTAAGCGACGTTGAATTGCCGCGGTGCCTTGACCCAATACGTCGTGCCGCCCACCTCGGGGGATATCTCGAGCGGCACGCCGCGCATGTTGGAAAGTGCATCCCGCAGTTCGAGGCGGCGATCGCCAAGCGTCTTCCCGAGACGCATCATCATCGAGTCGTAGTATCCGAGCGACAGGAAATAGGCTGCCGCACGCTGATTGTAGAGCGGCGGATGAGTGAATAGCGCGCGGCGCAGTTCCCGCGCACGGCGAATGAACGCAGCGTCCGCAACGATGAAGCCGAGCCCGATACCGGGAGAGAGGACCTTGGAGAGTTCCGCGACGTAAATGACGCGACCGTCCTCGTCCATGCTCCGAAGCGCCGGCCGCGGCCGGTCCTGATAGTTGAGTTCACATTCGTAGTCGTCTTCGACGATCAGAAAGTCCCTGTCCCTGGCAGCGTCGACGAGTTCTCGGCGCCGTTGCATCGACATGGGCACAGCAGTCGGAATCTGATGGCTGGGGGTCACATAGACCCAGTCGCAGTCGTCGATCTCCGGTTCGACGCGAATACCGTCCTCATCGACGGTTTGCGGCCGGACTGCGGCACCACGCGCTTCGACGAGGCTTCGCATTCGGAAGTTGCCCGGCTCTTCGATGCCGACGGTGGCTGTGCTGTCGGCCAGCAGGCGGGCGATGAGGTACAGGCTGTTCTGGGTGCCGAGGGTCAACAGGACTTCATCGTCGCTCGCCTGGATGCCGCGCCGGGTCAGAAACTTCGTGCGTATCTCGTGGATAAGGCTGGGGTCATCGTCGTCACCGTCACCCGTAGACCAGTCTTCGACGGCAGCAACGCCGAGCGCCAGCTTGTTTGCTTCCCGCCATTCCGACAGCGGGAACAGCGAAGCATCGAACCTGCCGTCGAGAAACGCGTACGGATACGCGTTCCAGTTTGCGATTTCGTCAGCGTTTGTGCTGGCAATGCGCCGGTATTTGATCCGGTTCCGCCAGACCAGCAAGCCCGACGAGGCCTCGCTGCTGTCTTCGGCCGGTTCCAGGCGATACTTCGCGACATCCTCGTTGACGAAGATCCCGCTGCGCTGCCGACTGACGATGTAGCCGTCCGCTTCGAGATCCTGGTAGACGCTGACGACCGTGTTTCGAGAGACCTTCAGTTGCTGCGCCAGTTTGCGCGAGGACGGAAGTCGGGTACCGCCCGGAAAGGCGCCCGAGCGGATGCCGTCAACGAGCTTCTGACGGATCTGCTGGCGCAGGCTTAGGTCACTTTCCCGGTCCAGATAGAAGAGCGCATCGCGCATGCCGGCCTCCCTGTGTACCGAGTGTATAGAGCCTCGAGCCCGACGGCCAAGCGTTGACGGACAGCCGGGCTATTCCGGCAGATTCTCGAGCAGGAAGCGCCGGACGTTATCTCCCATGACCAGCCGGATCTCCCGCTCGCTGAAACCCGCGCGCAACATCGTTTCCGTCAATACGGCGAGCTGCGACGTATCGAACGATACGGCAACTGCGCCGTCGTAGTCCGAGCCCAGCGCCACGTGCTCGATCCCCATGACCTCGATCGCGCGACGGATACTCCTGACGACGCCGGCAGGCGTCGGGTCGCAGACGGCACCGCGCCAGTAGCCGATACCGACGAGACCGCCGCGACGGGCCAGCTCCCGCATGATCTCGTCGTCGAAGTTACGTTCGGTGTCGCAAGCCGATTTGATACCGCCGTGAGACAGAACGACGGGCTGCGACGACAGCTCCAGTACCTCGCGCGCCATGGCGGGCGATGCGTGGGCAATATCGATGATCATGCCGAGTTCGTTGGCGCGCTGAACGACCGCACGGCCGAATTCGGTCAAACCCTCGCCGCTGATGCCGTGCAGGGAGCCACCGGTTTCGTTGTCGAAGAAGTGCGTCAGGCCGACGATTCTCAACCCCTGCTCGTAGAGCCGGTCGAGGTTGTCGAGACGACCCTCCAACGGATGCGCACCTTCGATCAGGTACAGGCCGCCGACGAGCGGCTCGCCGGCCTCGCGCCGCCGCAGCAGTTCGCGAAAGGATGCACGGTCGGTGACAAGGGTCAGCGCATTGTCGTCGGCGAGTGCGTGCAGCTTGTCGAGCTGGTAGGCGGCTCTCTCGTAAAGGCTGTTCCAGGTTCGCGGCGGCCAGAACGACGCCATGGCCAGAAGCGTAATGCGGTCCGAGTCCGCGTCGTTCTGCGTGTAATTCTGATTCTTGGGGCTCTTGGTCGTGGCGCTGAAGACCTGCAGTGCCACGTTGCCCTGCCGCAATCGCGGCAGGTCCAGGTGGCCGACGTCCGAGGCACGGCTCAGGTCCCGCTTCCACAACAGCGAGTCGGCGTGCAGATCGGCAACGAACAGCGTGTCGTGCAGTTGTTGTGCCTGTTCGCTGACAGCCGGCAATTCGAGGTCCAGTTTTACGTTGATACCGCGTTCCACCCGTGCCGGAAGAAACCAGTGCAGGTAAGCGAGTGCGCACACGAGCGCAACGATCAGGAGGCGTAGGGCAATCCGCATGGCTCGAGGCTCGTTGATGTCGTCGAAAAGCAGAGTCTAGCGCGTCAACCGGCTCTACCGCCGCTTACGCGGCCTGGCCGTTTGGGCAAAGGACACGTCGAACGGACGCCGACGCTGACAAACGGTCCCGAAAAACGGTCATAATCGTTTCCCGGTGCCGCGCGGTCACCCATACCGGGACTCTCGATACAAGGAAATGAGGCATGAAGACGTTCGAAGCACAGGCTCTGTTACTGACTGCCCTGGCACTGCTCGGCGGGTGTGCGTCATCGCCGCCCGAGGTCGCTCAGCAGCCCGCGGCAAGTTATGCCGAACTGGGCGACACGCTCGCGGCGCTGCCCGCCGGCAAAGCCTTGCTCGTACTCGACCTCGACAACACCGTGCTGACGATGGACGACGCGCTCGGCGGTGTCGCGTGGTACGACTGGCAGCAACTCCTGGAGGAAACCGACGAGCGGGAACCCGGCGAGATCGACAACGAGCTGGCCGTCCAGGGCATCCTGTACGCAACCCGCGACATGTCGCTGACCGAGCAGGGCCTCGACGCACGCATTGCGTCGCTCAAGGCGAACGGCGTCGACGTGATTGCACTGACGGCCCGGGGGCCGCAGTTCCGCGACGCGACGCTCGAACAGCTCGCCCGCAACGGCGTCGAGTTCAGCCTCTCCCCGGAATGTGGCCCGCCGTTGTGCAACCGGCGCGGTACGATCGACGCCGGACACGTCGAGGCAGTCGCCGAAGCGGCGTTTGGCCGGGCGGCGCTTGTCGAACACGGTTTCAAGGCGGGTCGCCCCTTGTCCATGTCCCAGGGCGTGGCGATGGTGGCGGGCCAGAACAAGGGCATCGTGCTGGCGCTTCTGCTCGGGAGCTGGCCGAAATCCTACGACCGTATTGTCTTCGTCGACGACGCAGCCAAGAACATCGAGCAGATGACCGCGTTTGCGCCTTTTATCGGCAGCGATCTCACGATCGTGCACTACACGCGATTCGAAGATGAGGTCCGGCGCTTTTTCGAATCGCCCGAGGAGCAGCGTGCCGTCACCGAGCAGTGGCAGCGCATGCGCGACGCGCTGTGCACCGGCGCGAAGCCCGACTGGTGCGATTCGCTGTAGACGGCCCGTCCTGCCCGGCTCCCGGCGGAAAGCCGCGCGGCAGGCACGTTACAACGCGAAGTACCCCGCTGGCTACAACCCAGGCTCACTACGCTTTGGGCTCTCCGTTCGTATTCGGGAGTGCCCCTCATGTTCGTTCAAGCCGCCGTCGTCTTCATTCTTTCCACTGTGATTGTCCTGTCGTGTCAGGTATCTGCGCACGCAGCCAGCGAACCGGAGGTGCGCGTATCGCGCAGCGGCGGCAGTCTGCTGGCCAATGCGGAGTTTGTCGTCGATGCGCCCAGGGCCGACGTGGTTCGTGCCTTCACGGCGTTCGATCGGCTCGCCGAGCTGAATCCGGCCATTGTCGCCAGTCGCGCCGAGACCTTGCCGGGCGGCCAGCTGCGTGTAACGACCGAACTCAGCGACTGCATAGCGATGTTCTGCAAGTCGGTAACCCTCGTCGAACGCGTCAGCATCCTCGACAACGGCGACATCCGTTCGGAGGTCGAAGCGGCCGGCAGCGATTTCCGCCAGGGATCCTCCAGCTGGACGTTCGTGGCGCGCGGCAGCCAGACCCTGGTCTCGTACCGCAGCAACATGCAGCCGGACTTCTGGCTGCCGCCGGTGCTGGGGCGTAAGGCCATGCGTCGCGCGCTGAAGCGGCAGGTGGCCACATCGATCGACACGCTGGAACGCCGCCGCGCCGACGCTGCCGAGTGCGCTAGTTGCGCGCAATAAACTCGGTCACGGCTTCCACGAACAACCGCGACGAGGGTTCGCGGCCGAGCAGCAGGTGGCCGTCACTCTCGAGGGTCAGAAACTCCGCGTTCGGGATGCTCGCCGCAATGTCCCGGCCGGTTTCGACGGGAATACGCCGATCGCCCAGCGAGTGGATGACGAGTGTCGGCACCCGAACTTCCTTCAGCCTGTGGCGGACGTCGATATCGCCAAATGCCGACAGGAAGCGCGCGGCGTTTTCGGGCGACGTCGTGTTGCGCTGGAATTCGTTGAACCAGGCCAGTTCTTCGGCCGAGGCGCTGGGCATGAACGTCGACGAGAAAATCTGCCGGTAGGCCGGGTTGTCCCGCCCCCAGCCGGTTTCCGTCAGGGTCATGATGGCCTCGCGTTCACGAATCGTGTCTTCGTCGGCGCCGATGCGCCAGCCGGCGGCGTATCCGCCGAACAGGATCAGGTGCGACACGCGCTCGGGATGCCGTACGGCGTACTCGATCGAAACCGCCGCGCCCTGGGAGATGCCCAGCAGCGCGAATCGCTCGAGCCCGACCGCATCGACAACCGTTTCCAGATCCTTGACGAATGCGCTCTGCGACAGTTCGTCGACATCCCAGTCGGACAGCCCGTTGCCACGTTCGTCGTAGCGGACAAAGCGATGTTTCTCGGCGAGCTCGCGAAACAGCGGGCTCCAGATCGGCGCGTCCCAGTCGAGTTCCAGATGGCTCAACCAGTTGGCGGCCTTGACCAGCGGCGAACCCGCACCTATTGCGGCGTAGGCAATACGCACTCCGTCTGCAGCCGTGCAGAAATGTATGCTCTGCCGGGCAAGCAGCTGCCGCTCGTTCGGGGCTTGTCGAACCGGACCTGCGGCACGGTCCGGCGCTTCTGCGGGTGGCCAGGGAATACCCGCCTTGCCGAAACGTGCGGAAAACACGCCGTTCAGCCGATCCGCTTCGCGGTCCTCGCCGAGCCGACTCAGCGTGGACAACAGAAACGCGGCGGCGTCCGTACTGTAGGGGTCCGCGTCGCTCCAGCGCTCTGCCCAGCTTAACGATTGCCGGGCAGGCACGTCCTCGTGACGGGCGAGCCAGCCGGCAACACAGGCGGCCAGTTCCCGGATGTCCTCGCGTTCCGCCGTGAGCCAGCGCTGGAAGAGAGGCTGGTTCGGCAAGTCGATGCCGTCGAGGAGCGGTTCGTCGAGACGTTTGGCAATGTCTTCCAGCGTGTCGGCCGCCAAATACTCCTGCGCAAGCTGCTCGCGAATATCGTCCAGGTCGGTGCGGACGCCGGTCAGGTCGAATGCAACGCGCTCACGGTCGGCGACGATCCGTTCCGTGTCTTCGTCGTTGACGATGGGTCTGAGTTTGCTCAGGGACCAGCGCAGCGCAGCGCGTGGATCGTCCGGGATCTCCCACAACAGTTCGCACAGGCGGTCGCGGCGGTGTGGCCGCCGTGTTGCGACCAGATAGGCCAGCAGTGCGCGGGTCTTGCGTGAAGAGGGTAGGACTTGCGGTTCTCCGTCGCGGAAGACCGCAAATTCGCCCAGTGTTCGGATAGTTAGCTGTGCCACTGCTGTTTCGTGCCCGTACCGTTCTTGCTCTTCGCGAGTTTCTACCGTTTTCCCCTCAATTTCCACGCTGTCTACAACGGCTGGCGACACGCTCGGCGCGCATCCTCATTCGCAATCACGGCGCCGTTTGGCCCGTTGCTTTCAAAGACATGCTTTCGAGGACATACAACATGCCTGAATTCAGAAATATGCTGCCGCAGCTCGATGGCGGTCCGTTTTTGACGGATGCTGGTCTCGAGACCGACCTCATTTTCAATCACGGTATAGAGATACGCGAGTTCGCCGCGCACACGCTGCTCGACGACGCGGCCGGCCGTGCTGCAATGACCCACTACTTTCGCGGCTTTCTCGAGCTGGCGCGCCTGACCCGGTCCGGCTTCATTCTCGACTCTGCAACCTGGAAGGCGCACAGTCACTGGGCTGCCGATCTGGGTGCGAGTGCTGAAGAACTCCGCCACGCCAACGAGGAGGCCGTGGGTTTTGCGGTCGAGCTTCGGGACCGATACGCAACCCGCAACCTACCCGTCGTGATCAGCGCCCAGATCGGGCCGAAGGGCGATGCGTACGCGCCCGACGGACAGATCTCCGCCGCCGAGGCCGAGGACTACCACGCCGAGCAGCTGCGCTGGCTTGCGGCAACCGACGTCGACATGGTGTCCGCAATGACCTACACACAGTCGTCGGAGGCCATTGGCATAGCGCGTGCCGCGAAGGCGGCGGATCTGCCCATCGTCATCTCGTTCACGGTGGAAACCGACGGCCGTCTGCCCACGGGTGAGAGTCTCCAGTCAGCGATCGAGACCGTCGATGCGACGACCGGCAACGTACCGGCGTACTACATGATCAATTGCGCGCATCCCGATCACTTCGCCGGCGTCCTGACGGACGAACCCTGGCTCCGCCGGATACGCGGGCTGCGCTGCAACGCCTCCCGCAAGAGTCATGCGGAACTCGACGAATCGGAGCACCTGGACTGCGGCGATCCGTTCGAACTCGGTGAACAGTACCGTGCGCTGATCTCGCAAATGCCCTGGGTCAACGTGCTGGGCGGCTGCTGCGGTTCGGACCTGCGGCACGTTACGGCCATTGTCGACGCCGTCTCCCAGGAGAGCGCAACCGTCAGCGACCCGCGCTGGCAGCAGCGCGCAATGGCCGCGGTCCGGGCCTGACTCCCGGCGCGGCGTCAATACGGGACGGCATGCACCGCGGTCACCCGGCAGCGGGTGCGCCGCCGCTGCGTTTCCGCCACAGCAGTACCCTGACCGGCCAGAACACCAGCAGCGCGATCACGGCAAGCACCGGCAAGACCAGGATCTCGATTTTTCTCAACGGTTCGGGAAACAGCTTCATCTGGCCCAGGAAAAACGACGAGGTGGCCATCAGCAGCCCGAACAGCATGCGCCAGAGATGCCGCGCAATACGCTGTCTGCCGGCGATGCCGCCACGAACAAAGTTGGCGAGGTCGAGAGACGCCGCAAAAGCCGCCACGCTGCCGAATGCGTAGTAGATCGCAGCCGGGAAGCCGTCTTTCGTGCCCGTCGGGCTGACGCTGGCCTCGGCGCCGCTCGTGAAGGCATAGGCGGCGATGGCAAAAGCGGCCGCGGAGGCGACGACCTCGAAGGCGCCGGCCGTGTTGGCGGCGGTCCTGAGCGTTATCCAGCCCGTCAGCACGAGATAGAACGTCAACAGCCCGGCGACCACCGACGCCGCGGCTGGCGCAAACCAGGCAACCAGTGCACCGCTGCCCGACATCACGAGCATGGCGACCGTAAACGTCCTGCCTGCGGTGACGTGTGCCGGAGAACCCTTCCTGAGAGCAGCCGCGAGTGCACCGGCAGCCAGCGCAACAGCGCCGGCAAGGATGTGTAGAGGAACGATCAGATTCAGTTCCATACCGCGAATTCTCCCTTCCAATTCAAACGGGGCAGCCACAGTCCCGTCGTCGCAGCGACGATGCCGACAGCCGATCTTCTAGCGTAAACGCTACCGGGAGCGCTTCGGACCGGCACCGGCCGCACGGAGGGTTTTGGCTTCGTCCTCGCGGCGGAGGGCGTTCGGCGCCCGGCCGGCGATACTGTCGTTCGAGCGTTACGAGGTGACAGCCTAAGTGGTCATCATCTACAGTGTTGCGATGACGTCTCCGCGCACCGTTATTGCGGACGCCTTGCGGGATTCGAGAGTGCCATGACCGAACCCGCCCCGAATCCACTCGATGCCTGGCGGCCGTTTCGCGGGCCGTTCGCGCGTTGGCCGCGGACGGCGGATACCGTGCTGGCGCTGCTTGCGATGTTCCTTACCCTGGGAGCGTGGTCTGCAAACGGTGCGGCGGCCGAGGTACCGGATTCCACGAAGTTCTTCACGTTCCTGCTGGTCCTGTTCGGCAGCCTGGCGTTGCTCTGGCGAAGGCGCCATCCGTTCCGCGTACACGTCATCGTGATGCTGGCGTCGCTGCTGAGCCACTCCGATCAACTGATCGGCGAACCGCTGGCTGCGCTGCCTGTTTCGCTGTACAGCCTCGGCCGTTACGAAGCCGACAAACAGAAGAGCGTGATCGGCGTTCTGGTCGGACTGGCCCTGATCGCACTCTATCGCGTGATGCTCGGGCCGCTGGACGGTAGCGATCCGATTGCGCTGCTGGCGGGTTTCCTGGTCTGGTACGTTGGCCGCCGGATTCGTTTTCGCGGCGAATACCTGCGCCTTCTTAAGGAACGGGCCGAACAGCTGGAACGGGAGCAGCACGCCGAAGCCGAAAAGGCCGTGACGGAGGAGCGCACGAGGATTGCGCGGGAACTGCACGACATCGTAGCGCATCAGGTTAGCCTCATGACCGTACAGGCGGGTGCCGCCAAGGTGGTTGCGGGCAAGAACCCGGACGGAGCCCGCGAGGCGATGGCGTCGGTGGAAACGGCGGGAAGGCAGGCGCTGGACGAACTGCGGCACCTCATGGGTGTGCTACGCCCCGGTGCAGGTGGCGACGAGCGCCTTCCTCAACCGGGGCTCAAGTATCTTGCGCGTCTGATCGAGGACTTCAGGAAAACGGGGCTGTCGATCACTGTCGACATCGATCCCGATCCGCCGTCCCTGCCTGCCCGCGTCGACCTGTCACTGTATAGAATCGTGCAGGAGGCGCTCACCAACGTGCTGAAGCATGCCGGGCCCGGCGCGGAGACGAGGATCAAACTGTCGTACTCGTCCGAGCGGATCGACGTCGTGATCGAGAACGATCGGGCCGGCGCGACCTCGCTGCCCGGAATCGGTTACGGTATTGCAGGTATGCGTGAACGAGCGGAGGTGCTTGGCGGTACGGTCGATGCCGGCACGGCCGGCCCAGGTCTTTTTCGTGTTCGCGCGACCTTGCCTACAGGAGACACTACGCAGTGAGTATTCGGGTTGCCGTTGTCGACGATCAGGCGCTCGTGCGCAGCGGGTTTGCAATGATCCTCGACAACGAGGAAGACATTACGGTCGTTGCAGAGGCATCGACCGGGATCGAAGCAATCGAAATTGCTGCCGCCGAGCGGCCGGATATCCTGTTGATGGACATCCGCATGCCGGAGATGGACGGTCTCGAGGCGACCCAGCGTATCTTGGGCGAAGCCGACTGGCCGGTACGTATCGTCGTGCTGACGACTTTCGATCCCGACGAATACATCTACCAGGCGCTTCGCGCCGGCGCCAGCGGGTTTTTGCTGAAAGACACGCCGCCGGAAGACCTCGTCGCCGCCATACGGGCTGTCGCAGCCGGCGGGGCACTGTTGTCGCCGTCGATCACGCGTCGCCTGATCGGCCGTTTTGCGCGCCGGCTGGCCGCGGATACGGAGCACAGTTCGGCACTTGGAAGCCTGACGCAGCGTGAACAGGAAGTACTGGCTGCGCTGGCCCGCGGCTTGAGCAACGCCGAAGTTGCCGATGCTCTGTTCGTGAGCGCCACGACGGTCAAATCGCACGTCTCCAACATTCTCTCGAAGCTTGGCCTGCGCGACCGGGCTCAGGCTGTGGTGTTCGCCTACGAAAGCGGGCTCGTGACGGCGGGCGAGAGCGACGCCGATCGGGCCTGAAACGGCCAGGTTTCGAAACGGTCTCGCGAGCGACTTGCTCAGGGTCCGCCGAGACGGCGCCTTGCCTGCCACGTGGCTGCGTGCGGGGCGAGGCGCCGCCGGGAAGACTCGGCGGACAAGGCTGACTATTCCGTTTCGGTCTCCACGAGTTCCGGCCGCTCGCGTTTGTCGTGACGGTCGGGCCTGCACGCCAGCGGTTTGTCGTCGCGGCTTGCGCAGCTGCCTTCGAGGGTATTGCCTCGACGGCCCTCGAAGGAGCAAGGGTCACCTTCCACGGCGGCGGCACAGGCCTCGATAGCCACCTGCGGCGGTCCGCGGCGCTGTTTCTCCGAGCTGTTGTCCGCTGCCGCCGAGCCTGCAAACAGCAGCGCGCCGGCAATGGCGGGAATGACGAGACGGTAATTGTGCATGGTGGACTCCTTGGGTACCGATCGATGAGGTTTGTCTTTGAGGAGCCTCAAGCCTGCGGCAGAAAAGCGCAGACAGTTCGGTCACATTGTGCAGAGTCGGAGGAGTTTTTCCGGGCAGACGGGTTTACTCCAGTTTGTAACCGACGCCGTAGATGGAGCGGATCAGGTCCTTGCGGCCCGTAGCGGCGTCGATTTTGTGCCGCAGGTTCTTGACGTGAGAGTCCACCGTCCTGTCACTGACGATGCGGCCGTCGCGATAAATCCGGCTCATCAGCTGCTCTCGCGAAAACACCCGTCCGGGCTGTCCGACAAACAGCGCCAGCAGCCGGAACTCGACCGGCGTCAGATCGAGTTCGCGATTTTCGATGGTGGCGACGAAGCGGTCTTCGTCAATGACAATGCCATGTGCCGCTGCGGCAGGGTTGGTCTTCAGCATCTCGACGCGGCGCAGCATGGCCTTGACGCGGGCAACGACCTCGCGGGGGCTGAACGGCTTGCAGATGTAATCGTCGGCTCCCAGCTCGAGGCCAAGCAGCCGGTCGATCTCGTCGACCCGAGCCGTCACCATGATGATGGGCACGGCCGAGTGCTCGCGCAACTCGCGACACACGGTCAGTCCGTCCTTGCCGGGCAGCATCAGGTCCAGCAGCACGAGGTCCGGTGCGTTCTCGCGCACCCAGCCGTCGACCTCCGTGCCGTTGTCGAGCGTATGCGCCGCGAAACTCGATTGCCGAAGATAGTCGCAAATGAGCGCCGCGATCTTCGGCTCGTCCTCGACGACGAGGATGTTGGCTTCGCGGCTCACGCGTTGGCCTCCGCCGCGAGCGGCAACCGGATTTCGACCTGCAAACCGCCGAGCGCCGAGTGTGCGGCGCGGATGGTACCGCCGTGCGCGTCGACGATGGCTTTGCAGATCGCGAGGCCAAGACCCGAGCCGCCGAACTCGCGGCTGCGGGAGGTTTCGACGCGAAACAGACGATCGAAGACATGCTCGAGCGCCCGTTCGGGAACGCCGGGTCCCGAGTCCGCAAACTCGATCACGGCATCATCCGCGGTGCTGCCGCAGCTGACCCGCAGTTGGCCCGGGAAGTCCGTGTAGCGAATCGTGTTTTCGATCAGGTTGACGAACACCTGCTCGAGGCGTTCGTCGTCGGCCAGCACGCGAATTTCCGACTTCGGTAGCTTGAGGGTCAGCTCGACGTCTGCGGCATCGAGCCGCGTTCTTGCCGCTTCGAGGGTGGTGTCGAGCAGCGCGCATACGTCGAGTTCGATCAGCCGGTAGTCGAGATTGCCGTCGTCATAGACGGAAAGGTCGTGCAGATCGGCAACGAGCTTGGTGAGGCGCGCGACTTCGGCCTTGAGCGATTTTTGTGTGCCGGCATCGAATTGCCGAACCCCGTCTTCCACCGCCTCGAGTTCTCCTCGAAGTACCGCAAGCGGCGTACGCAGTTCGTGGGCAATGTCGGCTATCCAGCGTTTCCGCGCCGTCTGATTCCTGTCGAGGGTTTCAGCGAGTCGGTTGAAATCGTTGGCGAGATCGCCGAGTTCGTCTTCTCCGGAACGTTCTATGCGAGTGCGGTAGTTACCGGCCGTAATGGCGTTTGCGCCGCTGGCCAGCGCGCGGATGGGTTCCGTCAGCTGGCGGGCGAGGAGAGCTGAAATGACGGCGGCGAGTACGAGTGCGGCGGCGGCGGCCAGCACAATGGCGTGTTGCTGTTCGCGTACGAAGCGCCGGTCGAGTTCGTCGGTCAGGGCGTTTCTCGGCGCGACGCTTAGAAAACCGATTGTCTTGCCGTCGAGTTCGAGCGTTCGTCGTACTGCCTCGGGGCCGGGCGGCGGGCCTGCGACCGGGCGGCCGTCAGCGTCCAGCAAAGAAACCCGACGCCGGATATCGAGCGGGTCGGGTGGCGGAGGGCGGCTGCCCGCCGCACCCTGAGAGCGTCGTTCCGCCTTCTCCGGGCGCAGCATGGCTCCGAGACGCCTGGGGTGGTTTCGCAGCGGAGCCCAACTGCCGCCTTCCGCGTACAGTTCGACGAGGTTCGCCTCAGCCGCTGCGACCGTCGCGGCTTCCTGCTGTTCGACGTAGCCGAGAAAGCCCCGCTCGAAGTTCCAGCGCGTCACGGCCGCGCTGAGCGCCAGCGTGGTCAGGCTCACCGCCGTGAGCGCCAGGAAGGTACGCATGCCTATACCGAGTCGCATGCCGCAAGCCTAGCAGGATGCTCTGATGCAAGCCGCCGTTTGCACAATTTCTCCATATTTCCTGCAAATCGTTGTGTTCCCATGATCGCGAGCAACCATCGACTTGCAGGGAACTCGTTATGACTACGTACATTTCGGAACGGCTCGTGTCACGTATTTCGGCCCGCGTTTTGCCGTGCGTCTTGCCATGTGTCTTGCTCGTGGCCTGCAGCAGCAGTTCGACGCTTGACGGAGGCGTGGAGACGGCGGGTGACGAACCGACGGCCAGCGACGATCCAACGCCGCTCGAACCGGGTGTCGATTACACGCAGTTGGCCGATTTGTCGGGCTATGACAACTGGGTATGCGACAACGACACGATATTCGACCCCGACAACGGGGCCGAACTCGTTCCCGTCGTGTCCATCGAAGAGAACCTCGGAGCGTCGCAGCGAACGATTAGCGGCAACAGTATCCCTGACCATCTCGTTGGTGATTTTCCGAATGTCGGCAACCCGAACGCGATCGACGAGTTCGAGTCGAGTTACCGCATTGTGCTGAGAGGGGCAGCCGAGCAGCCCGACCGGTCCGCACCCAATGCAGCGCAGCACGTCGGCGTCTCTCTCGGCGGCGTGTTGTTCGACCCGAATACCGCAGAGGTCTACAACAACGATCGCGGGTCCGGCTGGAACTACGAGGCCCTTACGATCGGCGCCGCGGCGAACGGCGATCTGGCCGGAGCCATTGGCTACCTCGGCACGGACTGCAACAACGCGCACGTTCAGCCGACCGGCAAGTACCACTATCACGGGATGCCCGAAGAACTGATCAGTACGCTGCTCGAAGTTGCCGGCGCCAACCCTGCCGAACCCGGTATGGTAATGATCGGCTATGCCGCAGACGGCTTTCCGATGTACGCGCGCTACGGTTATTCCGACCCGCTCGATGCGAGCAGCAGCCTCGTCGCTATGCAGGGCAGCTATGAACTCAAGGCCGGTACGCGGCCGTCGGGACCCGGCGGCAGCTACGACGGTACGTTTGTGCAGGACTGGGAATACGTTGCCGACAGCGGCACGCTCGACGAGTGCAACGGGCGCTTCGGCGTCACCCCCGAATTTCCGGCCGGCATCTATCACTATTTCGTCACCGACGACTATCCGTTCATCCAGCGCTGCGTCTGGGGCGAGCCCACGGACGACGCACTGATTGGCGGACCGTAGCGGAGAGCCGGCTATGAGAATTGTCCTCGTCCTGCTGCTTTGTTCGGTCGTTTCTACCGCCGCTGCCCACGGCACTGCCGACAACCATTTGCAACTCGTGGTTGTCGGCAGCCGCGTGAAGATGAACATAGGCGTCGACATGCGGGTGCTGTCGATCGTCGACGAAGATCGTGACGGTTACGCGGGACTCGATGAACTGGCTTCGGGTCGCGAGCGCTTCGATCTCTGGCTCGGTCAGGCTCTCAAGGTCAGGAACGAGTACGGCAGCGCCGGCAATGTGGTCTTTGCGGACGTCACGTCGGACCTCGACATTGCGCGGACACACGGCGATCGCGTGGACCATGCGCGCGTACTGCGTACATTGGCGTTTGCAGAACGTCCCAAGGCACTCGTGCTCGACCTGGCACGCCTCACGGCGGTCGTTCCGGATCTCAAGGTGACGGTCATCAACGCCGCATCCGGAAAAGTGTACCGTCTACGCAGCGTCTCGGAAGTGGCCCTGGTGCCGATACCCGGCGCCTGACCAGAACGATACCTGGGGTAGACTGTCCCCGATGGAACGGGAAGCAGGGTTTGGGTTGACGCACACGGCTGAGCTGGCGCAACAGCTGGCCGACGGCCTTGCGCCTTACGCGACGCATGCGAAGGTGCCGATGTTCGTCGCTCTGGACGGCAAGAGCGGCACCGGCAAGTCGACGCTCGCCCGGCGTTTTGCGGCGCTCGCGAACGACACCGTCGAATCGCCGGCCGTTGCGGTCATCGAGTCGGATCAATTCTATGCCGGGGGATCCGCGGCATTCTGGGATTCGCTTTCCGTACCGCAGCGCCTCGAACACGTCATCGACTGGCGGCGGCTGCGTGCCGTACTCGAGGCGCTCTCTGAGCAAGGGAGTGCGCGCTGGCGGCGTTTCGACTGGGACAGCGCCGGTTGGGATACGCTGCCGGCGCCGTTACACCCGGTCTGCGAAGAATGCCGCGCCGCACCGGTTGTCCTCGTCGAAGGCGTCTATAGCTGCCGACCGGAACTGTCCGATTGGGTCGACGTCAGCGTATTGCTCAGCGTCGATGAACAGGATCGTCAGCGCCGCCTTCGAGGTCGTGAAGGGGAGGAATTCGACGCCGCCTGGGACCGGCGCTGGTCCAGCGCCGAGGACTACTACTTCGACACGATTGCCACACCCGGTCGCTTCGACCTCGTGCTGCAGACGGAGAAGCGTTAGACGGCGGGAGTCCCGTTATCGTGCGACTGTCGCCTAAGTATCGCCCGGTGTTTTTCGTAATGGCCGTCTGACGCGCTCCGTCAAGGAGTTGCGGCTTTGAACAATCGCGGCAACAGCGCAATACGGGATTCGTGATAATCGTCGATCAGCCTCGACAGCTCGCGGCGGTTGTCGTTCATCAGCAGTTCGCAAAGCTGCACGAGTTCACTGCGCACCGTAACGATGAACTCGCACTCCAGGGTGCGGACAAAGTGCAGGTGATCGTTGGCGCGCTCGATCGAGTCGACGACGTGCGGTTTTCCACCCAGCCCGGCCATGCAGGCAAAAACCTCGCCCGTGTATCTCGCCAGCGAGCGCGGTCCCGGTGCCGGCGTGCGCGTCAGCCTGTGCAGTACCACCGCAATGCGTTCGAACTGCCGGGGGCGGTTGCGGAGTTCGGCGCCTCCGGCCTTGAGTTCGTGAGTGAGCAGCAGCCGGCTGAGTTCGTAGTAACCCTCGATGCTTTCCGCCGAAAGCCGGATAGCGTAGTAGCCTTTTCGGCGGCCCTTCACGACGAGCTTCTCCGCGACGAGGCGTTCGAGTGCTTCACGAATCGAAACGACGCCAACGCCGAAGCGGCGTGCAATCGGTTCGAGCGCAATTCGGTCACCCTGCGGAAACTCGTAGGCGATCGCATGCGCCTTGACGGCATGGTAAACGCGCTCTCCGGTTGCCGTCCTCGAGGATTCTCCAATGAGGGGAAACGGCTTCGCCATTCCGGTTGATGTTCTTGAGGGCGAGCGTTCAAAGGCTGGCATTGAGAAAACTCCTGGCCTCCACGTGTCGTGCATCGGCAGTGCCGGCGAGTCTCAAGGTCGCTAGCGTTTCAATGCGTCGAGCAGTCGCGGAAGTGCCTCGAATCTGGCGGCATGGTAGTCGCGTATCGAGCTGCTGGTTGCCTCCAGTTGTTCCGCGAGGAAAAGTTCGCAGATGTTGGTCAGCTCAGCCCTGGTTTCGTCCAGGTGGCGAGTCTCGAGCACGCGCATGAAACACAGGCCGTCGTTGATGCGGTCGACGGAGTCGACGATGTGTCTGTTGCCCGACAGTTCGGCAATCGACAGAAACAGCCGGCCGGTATGACGGGCAATCATGTTGGGCGAGCATTCTCTGTCGTTGTCGAGAACGGCCAAAACAGCCGCTACGCGCTCGCTTGCGTTTTCGAGTTTCTCGAGGTCCAGCGATCCCGTGTTCAGCGCAGCGTCGAGCAGGAACTGATTGAGGCTGTACAGCCCGCGGAAGCGGTCTTCGGAAAGGCTGATTGCAATGAAGCCCTTCCGGGGTGCACGTTTGACGAGTCCCTCCGCGACCAGCATGTTGAGCGCAGCTCGGACCGGCGGCGTGCTCACACCGAGGTTTCTGGCCAACGGCTTGAGGCGTATCGGTTCGTCGGGATCGAAATCGCAGGCGACGGCGCGGGCTTTCAGCGCAAGGTAAATGCGATTGTCAATGTAATCGTTATCGTTGCGATTTGTCGTCGGTACCGGCTGCATCGAGTTCTTTCCGATCCAAAAAAAAAGCAACGCCGCCGCTTTTTATGTGCTGCTGTTGGTTTCGTTGCGTTCGTTTGCGGGCTCAAGTGCATGCGATGACGCATAGACTATTGACCGTGGATTAATCGTAGAGAACCGGCATCATGATGCGTACTACCAGATCGGGTAGGGAGGATTCAGCGACATGCGAATATCCGATTTCCTCGAGGCGTCCAACGAAGCTACATCACCCGAGTCTGTAGTCGAGGTCATGCAGCGCGCCGCAGGGGATGTCGGGTTCGAACGCTACGCATACTGCGCGCTGACCCGGCACGACAGTTATGACGCCGGGCTGAATCCGGCCCCCGCAGTTGTGCACAACTTTCCCGACGCGTGGCGCGACCACTACTTCGAAAGGAACTATCAGGCAAAAGATCCCGTTGTGTTGTTTGCACCGGAGATCGAGACGCCTTTCGAGTGGGGTGATCTCAAGAAGCTTTTCAAGCTGGATGCCGAACAGCACCGGATCATGCAAGAGGCGCGTGAGTTCGGTCTCGAGGACGGAGTGGGTGTGCCTCTGCACGGCGCTCGCGGCAACGTTTGTCTGCTGTCGTTTGCGAGAAGCGAACACCGTCCCGTTCGAAAAACCGACCTTGCCAAGCTCGAGGTTATCGCGACTCAGTTTCATTCGGCGTACAGCACGATCGGTCGCGTCGACAGGCAAAGCCGTCGCGCTCTTGCTCTGTCGCTGAGGGAGCGTGAGTGTCTGCAATGGATTGCGCAGGGCAAATCGTCGTGGGACATTGCCGCGATTCTCGACATCAGCGAGAACACCGTTAACTTCCATGTCAAAAACGCGCTGGCCAAGCTTGATGCAAACACGCGAACGCTGGCAGTCGTCAAAGCGATCCGCTACGGACTCATTGCGTTATAGACACTGTCCGCAAATAGTTCGTTGTCGTGTTGCGCTGCGCGCCCACCCGTTTTGATAGGTGTGAACAAACTCCGATCATGATCTATTGACGCCGTCCTGGCCGCTAGTCGGAGTCGAGGTTTGAGTGTCGTTTGTCTGAACTGGGAAACCGTACATCTCCACGGTGAAGCGTGGATTTCTCATCATCGTCTTCGGCATCGTCTGTTTGTGGAACGGCAGGGTTGGCAGGTGCCGAGCTTCGCAGGCATGGAGCACGATGAATTCGACACGCCTTCGGCGCAATACCTGTTATGGCTGGACGACGCCGGCAAGACCCGAGGTGTTGCGCGGCTCTTGCCGACGACACAGCCTTACATGATTCAGACGTTGTGGCCGGATCTTCTCGGGGAGCAACCGCCAATGTCCGGTTGCGTCTGGGAGGCGACCCGTTTCTGCTGCGACCCGAGCCTCGACGCTGCAACACGACGGCGTATCGTTGCGGAGATTATCTGTGCCACCCAGGAGTTCGGTCTTGCGCGCGGCATCCGCCGCTATCTGACGGTCATGCCGCAGCGGCTACTGAAATACGTGCTGGAGAGGGCAGGTTGCGAAGTCGAAGTCCTGGGCCCGGAACGGATGCTCGGCAAGCTGCCCGCGGTCGCGGCCTCCCTGGCCATACGCCCTGACATCCTCGCCGAGATACGACGGCGTGGTGCGCTGGTGAGACCGGTGCTGCAAAGCGATCTGTCGGTGGCGGCCTGACGGCTACGACCGGAGCAAGCGCGTAGCCTCTTGCCTGCCGAAGTTTACCTCGCAGCGTTCCGGAAACGCCGTGCATGTGCGTGTTCGAGCGGCACGTCCGGCAAGCGGAACGAACGCACTTCACCGGAGGGGCGGCTGATCGCCCAGAGCGTGCGCGGTTCGAGCGGATCGAAGTCGAACGCCTGTCCTTCCGCATCGATCCTGATCGTCGCCACGTGCAGCAGCGTGGGTCCCATTGCGGGTTTCGCCAGCACGTACAGCTCGGGTTTGTGATGGCCAAACACGTACAGTAAGCCGTCCGCGCCGATTGCTCCGCCCGATGCCGCCTGAGGCGCCATCGTTTCGATGAGCGCGGGCGGCAGACGCCAGCCGCCGGTGCGCCGCCAGCGTTCGTCGAACGTGTGCACACCCGCGTACGCATTCGTCTTGAAGGGTTCGCCGCTCCGGTCGTTGTAGTGTGCGAAACCGACGATCCAGCCGTCCTCGTAACGATCGAACCAGGTTAGCGAGCCGTAGTCGACGAGCCCGAGGCTGTGCGAGCGCGCATGGCGCATCGAGCGGGAGTCGAAGACTTCGACCGAACTGGCCATCGGCACTTCCGGGTGATTGCTGTTCGCACACCACAACAGAGCGCCCTCGGCAAAACAGCTGTTGAGGTGCGCAATCATGCCGCCGTGCGGTCCGCTCCAGCCGCCGACGCGCTCGCCCGTGTTGCGCTCGTACTTGCCGATAGCCGAGTTGGCAACGGCGTAGAAGTGCCGCTCGTCGACGGCAACGCCTTGCCGGGCCTCACGGGCCGGATAGCGATCCAGGCTCAGCGCCTCGAGTTCGACCGGTGGCGCGTACGCGTTGTCATCGGCGATCACGGCGGACACTGGCAGGCCCAACGCGACGAGCGCACAGATGAGCCTTGAGCTGCGATAAGTATCCATTGATGCTCCCGATCAGAATCGATTTCTCAAGGACAATCCAGGCAGCTTGAGTTCCATTTGTTAAGGCCTGTAACATCTTTTGTGAACAAACGGTTAGGGCGTGACGGCCTAGCGATTGCGCGCAGGGAGCCGTATCGAACGCCGTTCTCCGGCCTGTTCGTAGCGTTTGATCTCGACGTCGGATTCGGGGATCACGGCGGGCACCGACGCCGGTTTGCCGGCCTCATCCAGCGCAACGAAGGTCAGATACGCGGATACCACGTGCCGTGTATCCCCGCTGAAGCTGTCCTCGGCGGCAACGTGCACACCGATCTCCATCGAACTCCGCCACGACCGGTTCACGGCCGCCTTGACGACCAGCGTGTCACCCGCGCGGGCCGGTGCCAGAAAGTTGAGGCTGTCGACGGCGGCCGTGACGCAGGTCTTGCCGCTATGGCGTTCCGCGACGATCAGCGCGGTGCGGTCGCACAGGCTCATGACGAGCCCGCCGAATACCGTGTACTTGGAATTCAGATCGTTCGGAAACACCTTGTATACGTTCTGCTCCACCGCCGAAGCGGCGGGTGATTTGCCGGTAGTCGTCATCGCTTGCTTTCCTCAATACCCAGATCCAGCAGCCGGCAGAGCAGTCTTTCTCCGAAGCCCTTCGGATGCCCGAGTCCCATTCTTTCGAGCGCCTGCCGACTGTCACTCTTTGGTGCGCGCAGCAGGGCGCGGAGCGCCAGTGTAAGGCGTGATCGGCCGTTCGGCGTTCTCGACTTGAGCCACTCGAGTGCGTCGATAAGTTCCTGCTCGACCGGCGTGAAGTCGGTGCCCAGCGGGTACGGCGGGAAATGCTCGCGCAGCTCGTTGCGCTCGAACACCTTCTGCAGCGCTTCCGGCGTATTGTCGCGCGCGTCGGCAGGCAGCGCGTAGTCGGGCTCGACTTTTCCGGCACGCCGAGCGGCGTCCAGCAGTTCGTCCTGGAACGCCGAGTCGGCAATGCACAGCATGGCGTCAATGACGCCTTTGTCGGTTTTGCCGCGGGTGGCGGCGACGCCGTACTCCGAGACGTAGATATCCCGGTAATGCCTCGGCACGGTGGCGTGCGCGTAGGACCAGCGAATGTTCGAACGCAGCTTGCCGCTGCTGTTGCGGCGCGCGCGGCACATGAGTATCGAGTACGCGTCGTCCAGCGCATGCGCCATCGAGACGAAGTCGAACTGGCCACCCACGCCGCTCACGACGCGACCGTCATCGAGGCCGTCCGAAACGGCAGCACCCAGCAGCGTGACCATCATCGTTTCGTTGACGAAACGTGCATCGCGGCGCTGTTCGCGTTTCCGATCTTCGTCGCCGAACAGCGTATTGACCTCCGAGATGGCGGTCATGCGGATCCGGCCGCGTTGTGCGTCGCTGAGCGAGCGCAGCGCCGAATAAAAGTGTTCCGAGCCGACAAAAAAGCCGGCGTGCATGAGCGCCTCGTCTCCCGCGCCGGCGGGCCGGCGGATCAGGCCCGATTCGTACAGGGCAAACAGGGCGTCGCTCAACAGTTCGGACGAGGCGAACAAACCTTTGTCGAACGCGCCGGTCTCCACCGGCAGCTCCGCGCGGCGCTTTGTCCCGGGCCCGCCGGGCAGGCGTTCGAGGGTGCCCGCGAACACCTCAGGCGACTGCTGTCTCAGTTTCAGGCAGTGAGCCACCGCATCGCTCAGGGAGCCGATGCCGAGCTGCAGCGTACCGCCGTCGGGAATCAGGCTGGCGACGTGCATGGCCGTGGCGTAGTCCGCGGCAGAAACCCGCCGGTTGGGCAGCGCAAACAGCGGAAAGTCGAGCGCCTCGTCGTCGAGCAGCATGTCGATACGGTCGCCGGTCAGTTCGGCTTCGCCGGTCATGTAAGGCATGTTCCGGTTGACCTCTGCAACCACTGCGACGGCCTTGCCGCTTTGTCGCTGCTCTTCAATATAGGGCAGCAGGTCGAGGGTGACCTCCGGGTTCGAACCGAGGCTGTAGCGATTCTGCAAGGCCGGGTCTACGCCCACGAGCTGCGCAATGACGTTGACGCCCAGCCGTTTGAGTTCTGCGGCAACCTGGCTGTAATTGACGCTCGTGTAATTTTGCTGCACGAGCGGGTTGCCGAGGTAGGCGCCGGGTCGAAGATAGAACTCGCGTACCGACACGTTCGGCGGCAGCGTGTGGCCGCGCAGGTCCGCGGCATACAAAGGTTCGGGCCAGTGCGCGTACAGGCGTTCGTTCAGAGGCGCGAGAAATCGGCGTTCCAGCTCGCTGTTGCCGCGCGGTTTTTCGAGCGTAAGTCCGGTGAAGATATCGAGCGAGACGGAACTGTCCGATCGGGCCCGGCGATACAGCGCGTCGACAATGTGTGCCGGCTTGCCGATACCGATGGGCAGGCCCAGAACGATGCGCGTGCCGACCGCTGCAATGACGGCATCGGCCAGTCGTTCGGCCGAGTCATAGGTATCGGGGGTCGTCATATGCCCTGATCATGCCCGATTACGCTGTGCTCGGCGAGGCGGCGTATCGCGGGCCGGGCAGCCATCCTCAGGCGTAACCGCCCAGGAGTTTCTTGAGGTCGCCGAGAAAGTGCTTGAGTGTGCCTGCGAGCAACACGAACTCTGCGTCCTGGCGGGCAATGGGATCGTCGTTGTCCTCATGATCCTCGTCCGCGCCCAGGAACTTGAGCTTGGAGACGATGCCGTCCTCGCTGAGCACGCAGCTCATCGTGTTGTCGTATTCGATCGCCAGGTGCGTGAGGCGCATGCCGTCGGACACGTGTCGGCGAATGGAGGGGTCGCTGAGATCGAAATCGGTCCAGCGGGCAATCGAGCGGCTGTCCGAGAGATCCTGCATGCGGCAGTCCCGACCAGCCCTGAACTGGCGCGGCGCATCACCAAAGAAAATGCGTACGAGCAGCGGGTCAACGGGTTCACGGAAGGCCAGCGGAGCAATACTCAGGCCGTCGATCGATGCGGTCAGGCGCCGCAGAAAGCGTTCGGCGTTGGCCTCCTGCGCGGTATCGATGCCAATGACCTGTTCGGCCGGGTCGGCGTATCCCCAGATGCGGTCGGACTTGAGCATGGCCTTGGGCATGAGGTCGTCACGCGCTTCGTTCTTGAGCCGGCGTTTTTCCCTGGCGCTCGGGGCTTCCTGCATGCGTTCGCGATAGGCCTCGACCCGCTGTTCGAGTTCTTCGTTGACGACGGCTGCCGGCAGTACTCGCGATTGGCTGCGCAACCTCAGAAGGTCCGCGCCGTTGACGCGCCGCGCGAGCAGTTCGCCCGCGTCGGGGGCAACCGGCACCCAGCCGGAGCTGCGCTCGGTCAGCGGTCCGCACGGCTTGAACGCGGCCTTTTCGAGGTATTCCGAGAGTTTGTCTTCGGTTTCGGGCCAGTTGCCCTGCCAGCGGTAAAAGCGGAGATTGCGAAACATGCCGTGGTTCCCGTAGGCGCTGCTCGAGCGCCGGACTGTGCCAGTGGAGGCGGCGCAGTATCAGAAAAACGGGCCGTCAAGTCACCATTGCAATCGTTCGGATTTGCTGTCAGCGGGCTCGAGCGACCCCGGTTCAGTCCCGGGGCTCGAGCAGCTCGGGCAGCGATTTTGCGAGCAGCGCTTCGAGCTTGATGCCGGCAGCCCCGACGCCGTGTTCGTTGACGTCGGCACCGGGCACGGCCGCGCGGCCGAGGAGCGTAAACTCGCGCCCGGCACCCTCCTGCGGCAGGCAGACGTGTGCCAGCACGACGAGTTCGGACATACCGCGCGTTTCGCTCGGTCCCCAGCCCAATTTCTGGTAGATGCGCCAGCGGCCGTCGCTGAACTCGTCGAGTACGGCTTTGGGGTCGTCCACATCGGCCACGCTTGCGCCGCTGAGGATCGCCGCCAGCACCCGCGGCAGCTGCGTCGAGATGCCGGCCAGCATACCGCCGACCCGCTGCTCGTCTTCGCTGTGGTGTTTGCCGAAGAATACGGTCTCGACGTCGTCGCGTTCGAGGCCGGGGTGCCGGGTTGCGGGCACGCGGTCGTGGCTTGCAAGGCGTTTCAGCCATTCCGTCTGCGCCAGTGCCGTCATGGCCTTGTTGCCGTCCGTGCCGCACTGCTCGCAGCGGTACGTCAGGTAGTGAGGATCGTCGGCAGCGGCGGCAAACACGTCCGGCGTGTAGCGATTGTTGCCGTCGGCGGACACGAATTCGTAGCTTGCAGGCGTAAACACCTCGGTTGCGTAGGCGCCGCGGAAGCGTACGTCTTCGTTGGCGAGCATGAGCCATTCATCGTGGAACAGCGCCGTGGCGTACTCGCGGCCTGCAAGATTGAGCAGGAAGGTGGCGATGGCGTTGGAGTTGCCGTCGGCGTCACCGAACGGTTCGTAACTGTTGATGCTGGTAATGAGATCCGCAAGCGCTACGCCGCCGACGCGGGCGTCGGCGCCGATGCCGTGGGCGCGCAGCCGCGCAACGGCGGCGGTAAACGCCATGATTTTCGACGAACTCCAGGGTTCGTACAGACGATCGTGGCTCCGGTCGTTGGCGAGGTAACGATACGCAAGCCCGGAGGGCTCCTGCCTGAAATCGATGACCGTCAGCCAGCCTTCGTCGGCCGGTGCGGAGAAGTAGCTCCAGTCGGACGCAATGCGTTGTTCCCAGCCCGGCGACGCGTAGTCGGCCTCGGCGGCCGTTCGATAGCCCGGGGTTTCTTCGCTGGCGGGGATTCTGCAGTCGATGCTGAGTTCGTCGAGGCGGGCCGGCAACAGCGGTGGCGGGTTCAGTACGTTATCCAGGTACGTCGCGGCTGCACTGGGTTCTTCGATGGTGGCATCTTCGGTAGCCGGCGGTTCGGGTGTGCAGGCCGACAACACCAGCAGTGCGGCTGCGGCCATGACGGGATGACTCGGCGACCGGGACAATGAGCGGGCTCCGTTCGTGCGCAGGGCTGGCCTTTGTGTCGTCATGTCGTTACCTCAATAAAGCTCAACGGGAGAACGTTTGCCGTCTTCGGGAGACGCGTGCCGGGCGGCATCTTCGCCCACCGTGTCGACGCGCAGCTGCCCGATCTCGCGGTCCAGCGCGGTAAACGCGTCGACGGAAAAACTGTGCGGCGCAGACAGGCGCTGCTTCGTCGCCGCAATGTGTGCAAGCGCGCGTTCCACCTCTGCATCCGGCAAATCCTCGAACGCTTTCAGGGCGCATCCGGCCAGTTCGATGCGATGGCAGATCATGGCCATGTCGTTGCCTGCCTGGATCGCGCCCGTCACGGTGTCCTCGAATGAGCGGCCGTCGAGCACGGCGCCCATGTCGAGATCGTCCGTCATGATCAGGCCGGAGAATCCGAGCTGCCGGCGCAGGTAACCGTCGACGACGTTCGGCGACAGAGAAGACGGCAGCCCGGGACGGTCGGCATCGAAACAGGGCAGCCAGGCGTGCCCCGTCATCGCGCTGTCGCATTCCGGCAGCAGCGCCTCGAAGGGCCGGAATTCGCAGGCCTCGAGTTCGGCGAGCGGCTTGTCGATGGTCGGCAGGCTGTGATGCGGATCGACGGTCGCGAGCGCGTAGCTCGGAAAGTGTTTGCCGCAGGACAGGATACCTTCGCCGCGCAGGGCGCTGTTGAACACGGACGCAAGTTCGATCACCTGTTCCGGCGTCCTGCCGTAGCAACGGCCGCGAAGCGAATTGTCGGCCTCGTCGTCGTGCGAGACGTCGAGCACCGGGCAAAGATCAAGATTGAAGCCGAACAGCCTCAGGATTCGGCCCGTCAGTTCGCCGTGCCGGCGAATCAGTGCGGTATCACCGCGTTCGCGAAGCTCGAGCGCGCTGGGCGGCTCGTGACCCAGCGTACGCAGACGCGATACCCGGCCGCCCTCCTGATCGACCGTAATGATCGGTTCGATCGTGGACACGCTGCGTAGATCGTCGATCAGGCGACGCAGCTGTCGGGGCGATTCGATGTTGCGGGCAAACAGGATATAGCCGCCGGGCTGAATCCGCTGAAAGCGTTCCGCTGTATCCGCGTCGAGGGTCGTGCCGGGCACGCCCAGCAGCAGCAGCTGGCCCAGATTGTTCGATTCAGCGTTCATCACGGTCTGCTCGTATCCGGTCGATTTACTGTCAAGTTATTGATTTCAAGATTGATTTTCGTAGGTCTCCGTGGATCGGCGCGCATACTTTGCCGATCCCGGACGGGCAATGAACGGCACATTGCTCTATCATTACCCGTATGTCCTGTCTCGCAATCATCCGTTCCGCGCGCGACGAAATGTCGGCCAACGAGAAAAAGCTTGCGGATTTCATTCTCGAAAACGCACCGCTGATCCGCGACTATTCGTCGCAGCAGATTGCGGGGTCGGTGGGTGTCAGCCAGTCCAGCGTCGTGAAGTTCAGTCAGAAGCTGGGCTACAAGGGCTTTACCGATCTCAAGCTGGCGATTCACGAAACGGTGATCAAGCAGGGCACCAACGTGTCGATGCTGCACAGCGCGGATCATCGCGACAAGACGGACGTTTCGCCGCGGCAGCGCCTGTTTCGCAACAAGTGCGATGCGCTGTCGAGCGCAACGGATCTCAACAGCGAAGTGACCGTGCAGGCGGCCGTAACGGCCATCGAGTCCGCGGCGCGCGTGCAGGTCATTGGTATGGGCACGGCGTACATTGTTGCCAAGGACCTGTCGTTCAAGCTCATGAGTCTCGGCAAGCCCGTCATCTCCGAAGGTGATGCGCAGCTGCAGATATCGGGCGTGGCAACGTTGAAGCGCGGCGACTGCCTGGTGGCCATTTCGACGCTCGGTCAGGAACCGGCGCTCATCCAGGTGATCAAGCAGGCGAAGAAGGCCGGGGTGGCGATCATTTCGATGACCAACCAGGGGGCCAACCCCGTGGGTGCGCTGTCCGACATTCGGCTTTATTCCGTATCGCGCGGTGCCGGTGCCGACGTGCCCGGCGTCATTGCCGCCACCTCGCAGCAGCACGTCGTCGATATGCTGTATTTCTCGCTGCTGCATCGCGAGGGCCGTCTGGGCCCTGACAGCACTGCACAAGGGCAGGCCAGCGACGCGTCCTGAATCGTGCACCCCGGTCAGCACGTTCTGATCCCCTCCGTCCAGTCGAGATCGAGACCAATGAGACTGTCGTAGTCCGGCCGCTGACGGATGACCCGATAGTCGTCGCCGTCCACGAGGATCTCCGGCACGAGCAGCCGCGTGTTGTAGGTCGACGCCATGACGCTGCCGTAGGCACCCGCGCCTTCGATGACGACGAGATCGCCCGGCGATTGTTCCGGTAGCACGCGCTGTCGCGCGAAGGTGTCGCCGGTCTCGCAGACGGGTCCCACGATGTCGTAGGTGCGGTCGGCGCGGCCGTTGAGTTTCACGGGTGCAATACCGTGATGCGCGCTGTACATGCTCGGTCGCAGAAAGTCGTTCATTGCCGCGTCGATGATCAGGAACGTCGACTGGTCGCCTTCCTTGACGTAAATGACGCTGCCGACCAGCACGCCCGCGTTGGCCACGAGTGAGCGGCCAGGCTCGATGATGCAGCGGCAGTCGAGTCGCTCGAGGAGTTGGCCGACAAGGGCGGCGTACGCTTCGGGCGACGGTGCCGTCGGCGTGCTGCTGTCGTAGTCGACACCCAGACCGCCGCCTAAGTCCACCGTATCGATGTCGTGACCGTCGGCGCGCAAGGTTTCGACAAGGGTCGCCACGCGTTCGAAGGCACGCTCGTAGGGTGCGAGCTTCAGGATCTGCGAGCCGATGTGCATGTCCACCCCGGCAATGCGGATACCCGGCAGTTCTGCAGCCCGCGCGTACGCCTTGCGTGCAGACTGCCAGGGGATACCGAACTTGTTCTCGGACTTGCCGGTCGAGATCTTTTCGTGTGTGCCGGCGTCGATATCGGGGTTGATGCGGAACGCAATGCTTGCGGTCCGGCCGAGCCGCGTGGCCGTACGGCTGATGGCTTCGAGTTCCGGGGCGGACTCGACGTTGAACTGGCGAATGCCGTGCTCGAGGGCCAGCTCGATTTCGTCTTCGGTTTTGGCCACCCCCGAGAAAACGATGCGTTCGGGCGGTACACCCGCCGCGAGCGCCCGCCTCAGCTCGCCGCCCGAGACGACGTCCGCACCGGCACCGAGTCCTGCCAGGAGTTTGATGACCGATTGGTTGGAGTTGGCCTTGACGGCGTAGCAGATCGTGACGTCGAAACCGCGGAACGCGTCTTCATAACGTCGATACGCGGCTTCGATGCCGGCGCGCGAATAACAGTAGAACGGCGTGCCGCAGGCCTCGGCAATGTCGTGGATTCGTACTTGCTCGGCACGGTAATCCCCGTTGACGTAAGAAAACACCGCCACGTCAGGATGCTCCTCACGCTCTCAGGAATAATTTATTATATTGGTTGACCGATCAGGAATAAATGATTAGCTTCAGTCTCTTCTTGGGGGAGGGGCTCGAGCAACATGGACTGGATTTCGCTGCTCCCGCCCGCCGTGGCCATTGCCGTCGTCCTGTGGCGCAAGGAAGTCATTGTTGCCCTCGTGCTGGCCATATTTACGGCCGAGCTGTTGCAGGTGTCGCTCGACGTCGCCGCGCCGATGTCCGCCACGCTCGCGACCATCGAACGCACGGTGGCCGTCTTCGAGAGCGCCGGCAACACGCGCCTTTTGGTATTCAGCCTCATGATCGGTGCGCTGCTGGCGTACATCCGCGCCTCCGGCGGCGTCGCAGCGGTCGTGCTGAGCCTCGTCAACCGCGGCGTCGCCAAAAACGGCCGGCAGGCTGCGCTCCTGACCAGCGGCGTCGGCACCGTCGTGTTCGTCGAGTCGAACCTGAGCGTGCTGACGGCCGGCATCCTGTCGCGCGGCCTGTTCGACCGCTTCGGCATGAGCCGCGCGAAGCTCGCCTACATCATCGACAGCACCTCCGCCCCGGTATGTATCCTGATTCTGCTCAACGGCTGGGGTGCGTTCGTGCTGGCGCTGCTCGATAACTACGAACTCGGCGCTTCGTCGCCATCGATACTGTGGGGCACCGTGCACCTCAACTTCTACGCCCTCGTGACGCTCGTGATCGTGTTCCTGACGGCCGCCAGCGGACGCTACTTCGGGCCGCTCGCGACCAGCAACACCGTCGTCGAACACACCGGCGACGATGCCGACGAGGTCAAGGCCACGAAGGCGCGCTACATGGTGTTGCCGCTCGCCGTGATGATCTTCGGCATGCTCGGTTTCATGTACTGGACCGGCAACGGCGACCTTGCCGCGGGCAGCGGCTCCAAATCCGTGCTCTATGCGACCGTGCTCGCCACACTCGTGGCGTACCTGCAGATGCTCCTCGGCGGGCACTACCCGCACATCGAACTGGTCAAAATCGGTTTTGCCGGAATGAGCGAGCTGCTGCCGCTGGTGGCCATCCTGCTGCTGGCGCTCGCGCTGGGTTCGAGTCTCGGCGACCTCGGCACGGGCGACTACATTGCAGGGCTCGTCAGCGGCAACCTGCCGGTGTTCCTGATACCGGCCATGCTGTTCCTTGCCGGCGGTCTCATCTCGTTTTCGACCGGTACGTCCTGGGGTACGTTTGCCATTCTCGTGCCGCTCGGCATGCCGCTCGTGCCTGCGCTCGATCTGCCGCCCTCGCTGCTGCTGGCTGCGATACTCGGCGGCGGCGTGTTCGGCGATCATTGTTCGCCGATATCGGATACCACGGCCGTATCGTCCATTGCGTCCGGTTGCGACCTGCTCGAACACGTGCGTACACAGCTTCCGTATGCGCTGTTCGCGGGCGGCATCTCTTTGTTAATGTACCTCGTCGCCGGGTTCGTTCTGCTGTAGCAGCCGCACGAGCGGCCGGCGCCTGCGTTCCGCCTCTTTCGTACGGGAATTCGTTCATGCAAACGCTCATAAGGAATGTGGCCTTTTGTCTGTCGACGGTTTGTCTTGCGGCCTGCGCCGGTACGGCGCCGCCACGCGAAGACAGCATCGATGCGACCGTCGAACGCGCGATGCAGGCGTTTTCGGTCCCCGGCGTTGCTGTCGGCGTCATCAAGGACGGTACCGTCGTGCACGCGAAGGGCTACGGTATCCGTGAGCTGGGGCAGGCCGGACCCATAGACGGGCAGACGCTGTTCCGCGTTGCGTCGAACAGCAAAGCCATGACGACGGCGGCGCTGGCGATGCTGGTCGACGCTGGCGAACTCGGTTGGGACGACAAGGTGATGGATCACATCCCCGGGTTCCGCCTGCACGATCCCTGGATCAGCCGCGAGTTCAACGTCGTGGACCTCCTGACGCACCGCAGCGGGCTGGGTCTCGGTGCCGGCGACCTGATGCTCTGGCCGCGGCCCAATCGTTTTACCCGCGCGGACATCATTCACGGTCTGCGCTACTTCGAAGCGCAAAGCGATTTCCGCACTGAATACGCCTACGACAACACGCTTTACATCGTTGCCGGCGAGCTGATCCCGGCGGTGACCGGCACGAGCTGGGAAGACTACCTGGACCGGGAACTGCTGGGCGCACTCGGGCTTCGCCGGTGTTTTGCCGGCGACATCCCGGCCGGGGAAATGCAAAACCTGGCCGTGCCGCACGCACTCGTCGAGGGTGAGCTGACGGTTGTCGATCGCAACCGCATCAGCGACGAGACTTCGATGTCCGCCGCTGCCGGTGGCGTGCGCTGCAGCCTCGACGACATGCTCGTCTGGATACGCTTGCAGCTTAATCGCGGCGAAACGGACAGCGGCAAGCGCCTGTACAGCGAGGAGCAGGCCGAGGCCATGTGGAGCCCGAAGACGATACGCTCGGTTAGCACCGGTGAACGCGAGCGCGACGGCACGCACTTCAAGGCCTACGGTCTGGGCTGGCGGCTCGCCGACGTACACGGCTACAAGGAGGTTGCGCACACGGGTACGTTTACCGGCTGGGGCTCCAACGTCGTGCTGATCCCCGAACTCGATCTCGGCGTGATCGTGCTGACCAACGGCGGCATGACGGGGCCTGCGCGCGCCGCCATTGCCGACAGCATCGTCCGGCCGTACCTGGGGGTTCACGGCGTCGACTGGATTGCCGAATACACGCCCGAGGAACGCAATACAGCAGACGAAGATTTCGACGTGCTGGCGGCGGCGCTCGACGGCCGCCGGGCGGCGAAGCCGTTCGAAGCGTATACCGGCCGTTATCGCGATCCGTGGTTTGGCGACGTCCGTATCTATCGCAATGGCGACGAGGATGGCCTGTCGTTCGAGTCCGTCAAGTCACCGCGCATGCAGGGCCAGCTGTGGCCGTGGGAAGGCAACAGTTTTGTCGTGCGCTGGACGGATCGCAGCCTGCAGGCGGACGCGTTCGTGCACTTCGGTATCGATGCTGAAGGTGCCATCGACGGCATGACGATGGAGCCCGTGTCGCCCGAGACCGACTGGAGCTTCAATTATCGCGACCTGCGTTTCGGCAAGCTCGATCATGATTGAAGCCCACGCCGACACGGTGCTTTGCTAATGCACCGACGCACCCGGGCGCGAATCGATCTGAATGCCGTGCGCGCCAATTTTCGGCTCGCGGCACGGCTGGCACCGCAGTCGCAGAACATAGCTGTCGTCAAGGGCGAAGCCTACGGCCACGGTATGCTGGCGGTAGCCGACACGCTGGACGATCTTGCGCCCGCTTACGCCGTTGCGATCATCGAGGAGGCCATCGAACTCCGCGACCACGGCGTATCCAAACCGCTGCTGGTACTCGAAGGCGTGTACGGCGCCGATGCGCTGACCGAGGCCGCGACGCGGGATTTGACTCTCATGCTGCACGCGCCCGAGCAACTCGCGCTACTGCTCGAGGCGAAACTCGAGACACCGCCGGCGCTGTGGCTCAAGGTCGACACCGGCATGCACCGGCTGGGTCTTGCACCGGATGCGCTGGCACCGACACTCGAAGCACTGCGCGCCGCCGATCGACTCGTGATGCCGCCGGTCGTCTGCACTCACCTCGCGTCGGCCGATGCGCTCGATGACCCGCACACCCGGCAGCAGCTCGACGTGTTCGCCGAGCTGACCCGGGATCTCGATCTCCCGCTGAGCATTGCAAACTCGGCCGGCATCCTTGCGTGGCCCGGAAGCCATGCCGACTGGAACCGCCCGGGCTACATGCTGTTTGGCGATTCGCCGATGCAGGAGGACGTTGCGGCAGCGAGTGAACTCGTACCGGCCATGCACTTCGAAGCCGAGCTGATTGCGGTGCGCGAAGTCGCGCCGGGGGAGACCGTCGGTTACGGTGGCCGCTGGCGTGCCGAACGGCCGTCGAGGATCGGCACGGTCGCTGTCGGCTATGCAGACGGTTATCCCAGACACGCACCCGACGGCACACCCACATGCGTCGGCGGGCACATTGCGCCGCTGGCGGGCATCGTCTCGATGGACATGATTACCGTCGATCTGACCGACGTCCCGCAGGCGCAGCCGGGCGACCTCGTAACCCTCTGGGGCGAAGGTCTGCCGATCGGTGCCGTGGCGCGGCACGTTGGCGGCACGGGTTACGAACTGCTGACTCGCGTGTCGCAGCGAGTGCCACGCGAGTACAACAATTAGTCGAACATGAAAATGAGAGGGGCGGACTCCCTGGAGACCGCCGCGGAGTTACAAGCATGAGCAAAGCGTTTCCGGCGGATGGCTCCAAGCTCAAATATCTGGTCGCGATCGAAATAGCACTGATTGTCTTGTACAGACTGTCGGATGTATCGCGGCCTGACATCGAGATCGAATTCTGGAAAAGCTGGATATTCATGACACCGCTGGCCTTTGGACTTTTTACGATTTTTTATGCGTTCAACATCAGGTGTAAAAATCCAGCATGTAATGCCGGGCAGGTGTTCCGTGGATGGTCTGCCTTTGATATGCGCTGGCCGTCAGATACTTGCTACAAATGTGGACGAAGGCTGCGAGACTAGATCTTTGACTTGGCTGCTGGTCTGTTCAGCTTCAACAGCATGCGCCCCGCACCAGAAGACGTGATTTCAAAACGCATCAGAATACTACTTCGCATGCTTATCTCGGTTGCGGTCGCGATCGGGTTTCTAGCGCTGCTACCGGTTTACTATGAACCAATCAGCGGATGCCAAGTTTCGGCCTACCTGACGTTTGACCCTGCTTGCAGTGCCTGGCTCGATTTTGGTGCTGGATTCGGTACTGTGCTGTTGCTTGCTATCTTGGGGCCAAGAGAATTGAAGCCACACCTTTGGGGCCTGGCAATCGTGACTCTCTTGGCCTTCTTCGGAGGCGTGTCGGCGCTGAAGTCTGGCTCTCATTTGCGTTTTTGGTCGGATCCCGCGAGCTTGTTCGCTCTTTGGCGCGAGGCAGGGTTTTCGATCGCACTTGGTGGGATCACTGCTGCGGGTATCTTTACGTTGGCGTCGAGATTTCGAAACCGGGGAAGTAACGCATCAACCATGCAGTGATGACCCGAAGCCTTGAAGAAGTCCGCAAAGCCAAGCTGGGCTTTGCTGGGTGCAGCTTCCGCGAAACATCCAAAGGTCGGAGTAACTGACCGGCGCAGCGACTATCCGGTTCGATCCCAGTTCGAGAGAGCTTCTACAGCGACGCCGCCTTACCGAACTCCAGCATCGACAGGTCTTCGATGTATTCGATCCCCAGCCCCGGCGCGTCGCTAATGCGGATTTCGGCGTTGTCGAAGCTGACGCCGCTGGCAACCGGGTTGACCGTGGCGAGTGACGGTGCGTCGAGGTCGACGCGGGTAATGATGTTGGACTTGGCGACTGCGACGTGCGCGGCGGCAGCCACGCCTATGCTCGTCTCGAGCATGCAGCCGATCATGCACTCGACGTCGTAGAGCGATGCAATGTCGGCAATGTTGATGGCGTTCGAGATGCCGCCCGTTTTCATGAGCTTGATGTTGATGATGTCGGCGCCGCGCATCTGAATCAGGTCGATCACTTCTTTCGGCCCGAACGTGCTTTCGTCGGCCATGACCGGGGTCGAGACCCGTTCGGTAATGTACTTCATGCCTTCGACGTCGTCGCCGCGCACGGGCTGCTCGATGAACTCGAGTTCGATGCCGCTGCTTTCGAGTTCGCGCAAGGCCGTCACGGTTTGTTTGGGTGTCCAGCCCTGGTTGGCGTCCAGGCGTATGAGCGCCTTGTCGCTAATGGCCGCCGCAATGGCTTTGACGCGCTGAATGTCGAGCGCCAGGTCTTTGCCGACTTTGATCTTGAGTGCTTCGAAACCGCGTTCCACGGCGTCCTGTGCGTCCTGCACCATCTTGTCGATGTAATCGACGCTGATCGTAATGTCCGTGGAGATGACCGGTTCGCCGCCGCCGAGCACGCGATAGAGCGGTGCGTTGAAGGATTGCGCAAACAGATCGTAGACGGCGATCTCGACAGCGGCCTTGGCGCTGAAATTGGTGAAGATGGACTTCTGGATCAGGTTGACGATCCGGTTGAGGTTTTGAATATCCTCGCCAATGATGCTCGGCGCAATGACCGTCCGTATGGCCTCGATGATCGAGCCGTGGGTTTCCCCGGTAATGACCGCCGTGGCCGGTGCGCTGCCGTAGCCTTTGTGCCCCGTGTCCGTGTTGAGAATGATCACCACGTCTTCCATGTGATCCACGGAGCGCAGCGCCGTCTTGAACGGGGATTTGAGCGGAACCCGCAGTTTGCCGAGTTCGATGCCGGTAATTTTCATAGTGTTGGTGTCCGTTACCTGATGGACTTGATGCTCATCATCAAGTCCACGTAGTCCTTGCCGCTTCCAGACTTCAGCGGCTCGAGCGGCGTGATGGCGACGGTACTCAGCACGCCACTGTACAACTCGCCGTCCGCAGTCGTGTAGCTGAGCCCGTTGACGTCGTGAATGACGTAGGCGTTGCCGTCGACATTACCCAGGTGCAGCATGACATGCCCGGGTATGTAGATCAGGTTGCCGACGTCCAGCGAGCCGAGCGCTGCCGTGCGCTCGCTCTGCTCCGAGCCGTCGTCGAAGCGCGTGTTCTCGCCAATGATGCTGTCGCGCTGGTCGCCCGAGTTCCTGGGCAGCAATATGCCGAAGGTCTTGTACACCTCCGACACAAACCCCGTGCAGTCGCGAGCGTTGTAGTCGTGTCCCCAGCCGTAACGTTCCCCCAGGAATTTGAACGACTGGCGGATCACGTTCGCACGCGTGTACGGCAGGAAGCCCAGGCTCACGTCCTGGCTGCGCGGGATCAGCGCCGCCTCGAAACCGAGCGAGCCGTCGGCCCGGCGCACGGGCAGGCGCACCACGTAGCTGGCATAGGGGTTTTGTCCGTGTACGTCGTCTCCCGTCTCTGCGCGCGGCACGAGCGGCAGGCGAACACCCATGTCGAGCTGCAGTTCCGAGACGGCTTCGACGTGAGGATTGTAGGCCGTAAACACCTTGTCGCCGGTGACGACGAGCGGTTGTTCCTCGATGGCCCGCCGGTAGTTCAGCACGTCGCCGAGGCTGCCGATGGCGACAGCCTCGCGCCGGACCCAGGCGAGGTAGTTGAAACTCTGCACGAGCAGCCACTCACCGTCGCGGCTGACGTGCAGCACGGCAACGGCGTCAGCCGGGAACAGGCCGTTCTCCTGGAAACGGTCGATGTCGGTCGGCGTTTCGGTATTGAAGATCGCGTCGTCGGTCGGGTAGCTGCGCATGCTGGCGCGCTCGACGATCAAGCCAAACGCCGTCGGGTTGATGTCCCCAATGGCATCGAGATTCAGCATGGCGTCGTAGCGAGCCCAGTCTTCGCCGCTGAGCTGCCTGCCGTCGGCGTACCAGCGATCGCTGGTCGAGGGTTTGCTGATCTGCCGCACGCGTTCGACGAGCGTTTCCCGATCCATGCTGTCCGGGTAGGAGTCGAGCCGGACCATGTTGTCGACGACGTCGAAAGAGCGGTTGTTGAACGCGTGGATGTCGTCTGCCGACATTAGCAGGCGGTCGGCCTGGCGTGTGCGTTCGAGCCAGAAGCCGGGGTCGAGATGCTGCTCCTCGATGCCGGGTACGTCGGTGGCGAAGGGTGTGCCGCTGCTCACAGGCGGCGCCTCCGAACAGGCGCCGAGCACCGTTGTGCTCAGCACGACGACGAGGGGACTCAAGCGGGTGGGTGAATGGCTCATGCGGCAATTCCAGAGAGGATGCGGCCTACGAGCAGGCCGCCGGCGGTGCCGACAATATAGCCCAACATGGCCATCAGGACGCCGACCGGTATCAGAACGCGCGAGTACGCCGCGGCCAGTATGGGCGCGGAGGCAACGCCGCCGATATTGGCGAGCGAAGCCACGCCGAGAGAAAACAGATCCACTTTGAACAGCTTGGCGACGGCAATCATGAGCGAGCCGTGGACCGCGAGAATGACCAGCCCCGCAATGATATAGACCGGTGCCTTGCTGAGTTCGGCGAAACTGGCGCGCGACGCAATCAGCGCAATGATGACGTACAGCATGACCGTCGCGAGTTCGCCGGAGCCCGGGATTCTGCCGAGCGGCGTCACGGCGCCAATGACGCCCAGTACGGTCACGATCAGTACGACCCAGGTTGTCGTGGTCATGAATGCACTGGTCGGGAGTCCGGTCGAGAGAGCCTGTACCACTGCCGAGACGAGCAGCGACAGACCGAGCAGAAACAGGAGATCGGTGCCCTGAACCGCTTTGTCGTTCGCCTGCTGCTCGGCTTCGAGGCGGGCGCCGACGCTGTCGATCACTGACGTATCCGCCCGCGACCAGCGATTGAAGTGTTTGGCGTAGGGGACCAGCGCGAGCAGCAGGATGACCCAAATGGCGTAGTCGATCGAGTCGATCAGCAGCGTATAGCCCATGCTCGAGTCGGGCACCTCGAGCGCACCCTGGATCGCGGCCATGTTGCCCGTGCCGCCCATCCAGCTGCCGCTCAAGGCTGCGAAGGTTTTCCAGGCATCCGGCTCGAGCAGACTCTGAAAGAGCGTAAACGCAACGACAAATCCCACCATGATGCTGAGCGTTGCGGCAAAAAACGCCAGCAGCATGCGCAAGCCGAGTTTGCGGATCTGCCGCAGATCGCTCTTCAGCAACATGAGGAAGATCATTGCCGGCAGCAGGTTGTTGCGTAACGCGCGATAAGCGGCGTCGATATCGGCGTTTTCCCCCGGACCCGGCCAGACGGCCGCCGTCGCCAGCAGCATGACGCCGAAGTACAGCAGCACGATCGGCGGGGCGTACTCGAAGAACCGGGCTCGGCTGCGTTTTTCGAGGTAGGTGAGCCCGCCGCCGAGCGCAACCAGAATGGCAACGTAACCGAAGCTGTCGTCAATCATTGCGAATGCCGGATTCGTCTTCGCCCGCCGCGTCCGCGGGAAGTTCGCCGTCTGCGTCCGCGTCGTGCTCCCCGGCGTCGTCAGGCAGCACGTCCTCCTCCGGCGGTGCCTCGACGACGAGCAGCGGCGGGAGTTCCGAGGGATAGTACTTTTCGATCAGCGCATAGAGTGTCGCCACGGTCTCCGGCGTGGCATCGCCGCTGACCTCGTGGGGCCTGAAATGCATCTGAAACGCCGTCAGTACGTCTTTCGTCTGTTCGTCGGCCACGCCGGTTATCTCGATCGGGTAGCCGTAAGTGTTCAGCGCCGTCTGGACGTTGACGATCGGCAGCGGCTGCTCGAGGAAGCGCCGCCAGTAGCGAACCACGGTCCCGTTGTCGTACCAGGCGCCGAAGCCCAGCTCGTGAAGGCGTTCCCACGGAAACCGCGGGCCCGGATCGATCTTGCGGTCCGGCGCAATGTCGGAATGGCCAACAATGTGGGTGGGCGCAATATTGGGGTGCCGGCGCAGTATGCCTCGCAGAAGGTCTACGAGCAGCTCGAACTGCGCTTCCGCAAAATCCGGGAAAAAACACATCTCCGCGGGCGGCTCCTCTTCCGCCGCCACCACGGGTGCAAGCACCGGGGGATGCCGGAAACAGGTGGGTACGTTGACGAGTTCGATGCCGATCGACTGGTCGTTGAGCGCCGTCCGGCCTCGCCAGTAGCTCTGGCCGGCGTGCCAGGCTCGGCGATTTTCGTCGACGAGTTCGTACACCTTGAGCGAGCGCTTCGAATAGCTCGGGTCGTTCGGCTCGGGAATCAGGTAGTGCGAACTGACCGGGCGGGACGAACGCTGCGTCAGCACGCCGAGCGACTCGTCGAAGTCGATGGCCGTGAAATGGATCACCACAATGCTGACGCGGCTGTTCTGGTTTTCCGATTCCGCACGGATCGTCGACGTGCTCCCGCCGCAGCCGTACAGCGCGAGCAGCATGACCGCGCCGGCAAGCTGCCAGCCGCGTGAACGAATCGGGTCGAGCGCTAAAACCATCAGGTCACCTGCGTGCTGCGCGCCGCGCCGCGGCGGCGGGTCGAGTATGGGTCGATACGGACTTTTTCGCCGCTTTTGTCCGTATTTTTCTGCATTTTTCGCTATTTTGCGCCGCTTTAGCGCGGGAATAAAAAATTCTTTACTTTTCGGCGGGCAGTGATATTTTATGCGAGAGCACCAAATCATAGTCAAGAACCATAGTCAAAAACTTACGTCATGTAAGGGGGAGAAATATGACTGTGCTACGCCTTGGGATCGCCGCTTTGCGCCGGTCTGTCTCTTCTTTTCGTGTCCTGCTGCCACTGGCGGCCGCTGCTCTGTTTGCCGCGCCCGCACAGGCTCAGCAGACGGGCGATGTTTCGGGTAGCGTCACCGATGCAAGCGGCACTGCCCTTGCCGGCGTGACCGTCGAGGCCACCAGCAGCGTGTTGCCGCAGGAGCGCTCGGCAACAACGACGGCAAACGGCCAGTACCGCCTGCGGCGTCTGCCGCCGGGCGAATACGAGATCAAATTCGAGTTCGCCGACGGCAGCACGGTTACGCGTGCCGCTTACGTGCAGCTGCAGCAGACCACCGAAGTGAACGTGGTTTCGACGGCCGGCGCACAGGTCGAGGAAATTGTCGTTACGGGGTCGGCGCTCATTGCCGATACCGGGCAAGGGGCGCTCAGCAACGGGATCAGCGCCCAGACCGTCGACGCACTGCCCGTCGGTCAGCAGTATCGCGACCTGTTCAAGCTGATTCCCGGTGTGCAGTACTCCGAGCTTGAAATCCGCGGCCCCAGCGCCGGTGGCAGCGGCCAGGACAACGTGTACCAGTTCGACGGCGTCGACGTATCGCTGCCGCTGTTCGGGGTACTGGGTTCCGAGCCGTCGTCCCACGATATTGCGCAGGTGTCGATCGTTCGCGGCGGCGCCAAGGCGATCGGCTTCAACCGCTCGGGCGGCTTCCTCATGAACACCGTGAGCAAGTCCGGCACCGACGAGTTCAAGGCAGAGCTGAGTTATCAGGTCGAGCCGAGCAGCCTGACGGCGGATCGCGACGACGGCGATTCGCTCGAGGAGTTCGACGAGGATCGCGCCTGGCTCACGGCGAGCGTGGGTGGTCCGATCCTTCGCGATCACCTGTACTTCTACGCTTCCTACTTCGGTCCGGAGCGCGAACGCAGCAACTCGGGCAATGCCTACGGCCCCGTCGGCGATTTCGACGACAGCCGTGACGAGTTCTTCGGCAAGCTGACGTTTGCGCCGACCAGCAACATCCTGATCGATGCCAGCCTCCGTACTTCGGAGCGCGAAGTGTTCAACGACAGCGTCGGTGAGTTCGAGGCGGCGACAGCGTCGGTAGGCACCGAGGCGACCCAGGACATCATCATTGTCGAGGGCTCGTGGCTGATCGACGACGAAAGCTCGATTTCGTTCAAGTACACGGACTTCGAGAACGAGAACTCGGACCGGCCCGACAACCTGTTCGACTTCCGGCCCGTTGTCGGTGACGCGCTCAACATCAACGCCCTGGAACAGCAAGGCTATTTCCGGGTGCCGCTGCCGATCGCGGGCGAAGATGCCTACAACGCGTTCGTGCAGCCGTTCATCGACCAGTACGGCTATTCGGACAATGGCGTGCAAACCGGTGGTGGCGCCGTCGGCGGTTACTTCCAGATCAACGATCAGGACTTCTTCCGCGAAAGCTACGAGATTGCCTACGATCGGCTGTTCTACATTGGCGACGCGACGCTGGATTTCCACGTCGGCTACCAGTATCAGGATGTCTCGGAAGAGCTGGCCCGCCAGTCCAACGGCTGGGGCAGCATCAGTATCCCCGGCGGACGGGCGCTGGCGTCGGACGGCGTCACGCCGATCTTCTTCGAGGCCCGCGTTTCGCAGCAGGGCCTGCTCGATCCGACAGGTGATGCCTTCGTGGAGTCGATCGTGTCGTCCTCCGAGCTGCAGAGCTTCGAGGTCAACGCCGAATACAAGACCGGCGACTGGACCTTCAACGTTGGGGTCATGACCAGCAAGGACGAATTGTTCGGTCAGGGGCTTGCACCCAATCCGAACAACCCGCTGACCGGGCTCGAGCAGTCGCCGGGCACGCGTTACAAGATGTACACGGTCGACTGGGGCGACATGATCCAGCCGCGCCTCGGCGTGACCTGGGACTACTCGGACTCGGGTTCGGTGTTCGTCAACTATGCGCGCTACAACCCGTCAGCGTCGTCGCTGGCTCGTGCGGCCTCCTGGGACCGCAACCTGCGCGGCAGCGTCGACGTGCGCTGGGACGCCAACGGCAACTTCATCGAAGCAACACCGTTTTCGTCGTCTTCGGGCAAGTTCTTCGCCGATGACCTCGATCCGCGCTTCATCAACGAGTGGCTGATCGGTACTTCGCAGAACTTCGGCGACGATCTGGTGGTGCGCGCGCACTACCGCTATCGTCGTTCCGAGAACTTCTGGGAAGACACCAACAACAACGCCCGCGTCGCTTTCGAGCCGCCGCCCGGCATTCCGCGCGAACTGTACATCCCGAACCTGGATGACATTCGAGCCGAAATCGGCGGCTCGTCCTTTGTCATCGCCGAACTCGACGGTGCGTTTACGCAGTACCACGAGGTCAGCATCGAGGCCGAATGGAACCTCGACGAGTGGTATCTGAAGGGTTCCTACACCTGGAGTCAGTACTACGGCAACTTCGACCAGGACCGGACCACGACTGACAACGACCAGGCCACCTTTATCGGTTCGTCGAACATTGGCGACTTTGCCGGGCGTCAGCTCTGGGATCTCAAGTACGGCCGGCTCGGCGGCGACCGCCGTCACCAGCTCAAGGTCTACGGCTTCCGCGAACTGCCGTGGAATGCGCGCGTCGGTGCGTACGCCGTACTGCAGTCGGGTGAGCCCTGGGAGGCGTGGGACAGCAACGTCTACCGTGCGCTGACGGGCAGCACGAGCGATACCATTCGCTACGCCGAACCCGCGGGCAGCCGGACGTCGCCGTCACACTGGCAGGTCGACCTGAACTACACGCAGAACTTCGCCGTGTTCGGGAATTCGAACTTCCAGCTCCGCGCTGACATCTTCAACGTGTTCGACCGGCAAACCGGCTACGCTTTCCGACCGCGCGTCAACAGTGCGGGCTTCGGTGAGCCGGCCCGGTTCATCAATCCGCGCCGCGTGCAGCTGGCCGTCAAGTACCAGTTCAACTAAGCGCGCAAGCCACAGCATAAGGGCTTTGGCAAAACACCGCGCCGTGACTCTCGTGAGCAATTCGTATCGAGGTCACGGCGCGGCTTCGTTTTGGGTGTAGCCTTAGCCTGCCTGGGGCTAAGGTTGGTCTGCCGTGCTGTCTCGTCTTCTCATCATTGCCTGTATCGGACTGGCGTTTGGTTGTGCCAATCCTTCGGAGGACAATCCTTCCGACAGCCGCGGAGAAGACGGAGGAGACGCTGCCGCGTTTCGCCTGCCGGGCCTGAGCGAGTCCGATTACATGCGGATTGCCCAGCGCATCTACCGCAGTGAGGCTGGCGCCGATCCTGCGAAGCTGACCCACTGGAACGAAGGCGAGGATTTTCCGTCGCTCGGCATTGGTCATTTCATCTGGTTTCCGGCGGGCGTCGACGCGCCGTTCGACGAATCGTTTCCGCCGATGCTCGAGTTTGTCCGCAAGCAGACGGAGGGCTGCGTTGCGCTGCCGGCGTGGCTTGCCGAACTCGATCCCGTGGACGCACCGTGGCAGGACAAGGCCGCGTTCGATGCTGCCGGCAATTCGCCGGCGATGCGGTCACTGAGGCTGTGGCTCGAGTCGACCATGAGTGCCCAGGTCCGCTACATCGTCGCGAGCTTCGAACGTCGATGGGCCGGGCTTTCGCTACCGGGATCGGACAAACAGCGGCTGGACCGCTTGCTCGAACGGCTGACGTCCTCGCCGCAAGGGCTCTATGCCGTCATCGACTACTACAATTTCAAGGGCCTCGGCAGCAATCCACGCGAGCGCTACGCGGGTGAAGGCTGGGGGCTCGTGCAGGTGCTGGGCGACGTTGCAGACGAAGCCGATGACGCTCATACGGCGGGTGAGTTGACCGCGTTGTTTGCGGACGCCGCGGCCGCGAGGCTCACACGGCGTGCGGAACTGGCGCCGCCGGAGCGCAACGAGCAGCGATGGATACCCGGCTGGACGCGGCGGGTCAGCGAATACAAGAACGATCCGAACAGCATGGGTAGCGGGTTTCGGGTCAAACCCTACGTTCGCCATCTGACCGGGCATTCGGCCATGCTCCAGTGGTACAGCCGCGATTCGGGTGCCGGTCGCTTGAGGGTCGTCGCCGTTTCGGGTGGTGACGAGCGCGGCTTCGACTCGGTGCCGGAGATTGGCGGAGCGCTGACCTATCACGCGGCTGAGCCGTGTTTGTCGGCAAACGCGTCCGAGTTCGCAATCCCGTATCGCCATCAGCTCACTGTTGACGCGCTCACACCGGGTCAGGAGTATCGCTACGAAGTGATCCAGGGCGGTTTTACGGCAGAAGGCGGCTTTCGCACGCCCTCGGACGACGATCGTACGCTGCGCTTCATCGTCTATGCCGACAGTGAAACCGAGCCGGAATCCACTGGTAAACGGACGCTCTGGCCGGCGCCCGGCGACGAGAGTTCGACCCGCCTGTATCCCGTCGACCAGACAACCGGCTATGCGGCCAATCTGGAGGTCATCGAGAAACGCGCACCGCAGTTTGTTGCGATCGCCGGCGACCTTGTCGAGTCCGGCGGCGAGCAGCGTGACTGGGATGAGTTCTGGCGGCACAACGCGGCACTGGCGGCATCCACGCCAATCTATCCTGCGCCCGGTAATCACGATTACTACGGCGGCCCGGGCGAGCTTGGCCGGTACGGTACGGCAGCGAGTCAACGCGCGATCCAAAAGTACCGCAGCTATTTCTACTGGCCGGACCGCAGCGATGCGGAGCAGACCTACTATGCCGTCCGTCACGGACCGCTGACCTTGATCGTACTCGACGTCAACAACGGCCTGCCCGAGCGTTCGGAGGGCGACACCAACTGGTTTCTCTCGGGTGAGGACGCCGGAGGACCGGCGCCCGGCTGGCAGGCGGGCTCGGCGCAGGCAGCCTGGCTCGAAGCGGCGCTCGAGCGCGCGCAGCGCGACAGCGCGTTTACCTTTGTCGTGATGCATCCGGCGCCGTATGCGTCCGGCGTGCACAACCGGCCGCCCGGCACGGAAGAGGGGCTGGACTTTGCATCCGGCGTGCCGCTCAGGGCCCTGACGCCTCTGTTTCTGCGCTACGGCGTCGACGCCGTGTTCAGCGGCCACGACGAAATGCTCGAGCGATCGGTTGTTAGCGGGACGGAAGTTCGGCCCGACGGCCAACGCGTCGCCTACGACCTGCAATTCCTCGTGGCCGGCGTCGGCGGCGACGGGCTGCGCGGTCCGCATGCCGGCGTCGACAATCCGGCCGGCCGCTTTCTCGCGCACCGCGACGCACCGGAGCAGTACGATGCAGATGGCGTCCTCGAGGCGGGCGGAAAACACTATGGCCATATCGAAGTGAATCTCGAACGGATTGCCGAGGGCGGTTGGCGCGCGCGGCTCGAGCCGGTGTACGTGATGCCGCGCACGAACGCCGCCGGCCGGCTGCTCGGATTCGAGCGCCGCATCTACGACGACGTCGTGACCATCGACGTGACGGTACCTGGCACGGTGGCTGCACCGTGAGGCAGCTGTTGACCAACTGCCGCGTTTTCGACGGTGAGCGCGTCCACAAGAACCGCAGCGTCGCCGTGAACGGGCGGCATATCGTCGAAATCCTGCCGGCAGGGGCGCAGGGCGGCAACGGCGATACGGTCGTGGATCTCGGCGGCAACCTGCTGGCGCCCGGACTCATCGATCTGCAGGTCAACGGTGGTGGCGGTGTGTTGTTCAACGATACGCCCACGGCCGCCGGGATCGCAGCCATCGGCGAAGCGCACCGCAGCTACGGCACGACCGGTTTCCTGCCGACGCTGATCAGCGACCGCGAGGCGGTTACGAAACGAGCCGTTGCGGCGGCATCGGAGGCAATGGCGTCAGGCGTGCCGGGCGTGCTCGGCATTCATCTCGAGGGCCCGCACCTGAACGCCGAGTACCGGGGTATCCACGACCCGACGCGTCTGCGCCCGTTCGACGCTGCTGCCTTCGAGTTGCTGAGCGGCTTCGACGCAGGCTCCATACTGACGACCCTGGCGCCCGAAACGGTACCGCCAGGTACGATTCGCAGGCTGGCCGAAGCCGGTGTGATCGTTTTCGGCGGACACAGCGGCGCAACCTACGAAGAAACACTGCGCGCGCTCGACGAAGGACTGCACGGTTTCACCCACCTCTACAACGCCATGACGCCGCTCACCAGCCGGGAGCCGGGCACCGTCGGTGCGGCGCTCGACGATGACAACAGCGTCGTTGGCATCATTGCCGACGGTTTACACGTACACCCGGCGTCTCTTCGGCTGGCGATTGCCTCGAAGCCGGCGGGCAAGGTATTGCTCGTATCGGATGCCATGCCGTCGCTCGGCGCCGATCGTGACGAGTTCACGCTGTGCGGACAGACGATCCGGGTACAGGACGGGCGCCTCGTCAATGCCAACGGCACGCTGGCGGGAGCGCACCTCGGGATGATCGAGGCGGTGCGGAACGTCGCGCGTTTTGGAGGGGTGGACGTTTACGAGGCGCTGCGCATGGCGTCGGCTTACCCGGCCCGCGTGCTGGGCCTCAAGGATCAACTTGGGGCCATCAGGCCGGGTTATCGCGCCAGCCTCATCGAGCTCGACGATGCGTTCAACGTCGTACGCAGCTGGATCGACGGCGACATGCGCGTGACCGGCAGTCGTGCGTAGCGCCTCGTCTTACGGTCTGTCGACACGCCCGAGGGTGTGTCGTCACGGGCCCTCAGCGGTACAGGAGGTGGTTCTCGCGGCGCGCCATGAAGGCCTCGAGTCCGTCAGCGTAAGCGGCCTCGATTGCGGCCCGGGAGGCGCCGCGCTCGAGTGCGGCGAACGTGTCGCCGTGACCGAGCAGACGCAGGTAAGGCCCGAGGTCCCAGGTTTCGCCGTACTCCAGCCGGAGTATGCGGGCGATGGCAAAACCGAGATCGAGCGGCTCGAGGCGCCGTGGGTCCTCGATGTGAAATCGAACGCCTTCGCACTCTTCGCCGGCAAACTTGCTGGATTCCGGCGTGAAACGGACGGCCTCGAAACGAATCCCCGGCAGTTCGAGGGCATCGAGTCCGGCCGCAAGACGCCGACCGTCGATCCACGGCGCGCCCATGACTTCGAACGGCGTCGCCGTGCCGCGCCCGACCGACAGATTGGTGGTTTCCAGGAGGCCCACTCCCGGGTAAAGCAGCGCTGCATCGAGACTCCGCATGTTGGGGGAAGGGTCGATCCAGCGAAGACCGGTCCCGTCGAACAGCTGATCGCGCTGCCAGTGGCGCATGAGAACAAGGTCGAGTTCGAGTGCGGGCGTACGCTCCGCGCGAAACAGCCGTGCGAGTTCGGCAATGGTCATGCCGTGACGCACGGCAATGTCGTGGTAGCCGACGAACGAACGCTTGTCGCCGTCGAGGACCGGCCCGGCAACGGCCATGCCGCCAATGGGATTGGGCCGGTCCAGCACGACAAAACGAAGACCGTGTTCCTCCGCCGCTTCCATGGCGTTGCCCATCGTGGATATGTAGGTGTAGAAGCGCGTGCCGATATCCTGGATATCGAAAACCAGCGTATCGATACCCTCAAGCATTGCGCGCGTGGGTTTGCGCGTGTCGCCGTAGAGGCTGAACACGGGTATTCCGGTGCCCCGTCCCGTACGGCCGTCGGCAATGTGCGGGATGTCGAGCTTGCCCTCGAGGCCGTGTTCGGGGCTGAATACGGCAACGAGGTCGACGTTCCGGGCCCCGTCGAGCAGGCGGATCGTGCTGATCCCGCGACGATCCAGGCCGGTGTGATTGGTAATCAATCCGACCCGGGCCCCGTCGAGCACGGCGAAGTCCTCGCCAGCCAGCACGTCGACACCCGTGAGGACCCCGGGTACGTTCACAGCCTCGTCACCTGCAGCGTGCAGAGGGCACGAAGCCAGGTACGACAATATGACTAGCCTAATCAACAAGGGCGCATGCCTGTTTACACCAAAACTGCGGAGACGCCGAAACCCATGCAGCACGAACTGAGCACCGAATCGGCGAATCCTGCCTCCGTCGACCTCGACGTGCTGAGCACGCTGGAACTCGTCGGGCTGATCAATCGCGAGGATGCAACGGTTGCCGCTGCCGTGGCAAGCCAGGCCCCGGCGATTGCGGAGGCGATCGACCGGGTCAGCGAGCGGCTGGCGCGGGGCGGACGCCTGTTCTACATCGGCGCGGGCACCTCGGGCAGGCTGGGTGTACTCGATGCCTCCGAATGCCCGCCCACGTTCAATGCCGATCCCGAACAGGTACAGGGCCTCATAGCCGGCGGTGACAGCGCCTTACGGCTTTCGGTCGAGGGCGCCGAAGACTCGGCCGAGGCGGGCGCCAGTGATCTCGCAAGGGCGGGCGTAACCGGCGACGACGCCGTGCTCGGGATTGCCGCGAGCGGCTCGACGCCCTACGTGCGGGGCGCACTCGAGTATGCGCAAAGTGTCGGAGCCCTGTGCCTTGCCTTGTCCTGCAACGACAATGCGCCGATCGCCGAATGCGCCGAGGTCATGATTGCGCCGGTGGTGGGGCCGGAGGTGCTGGCGGGTTCGACACGCATGAAGGCCGGTACGGCTACCAAGATGGTACTCAACACGTTGTCGACGGGCATTATGGTCCGACTTGGCAAGACTTACGGCAACCTCATGGTCGATGTCCGGGCGAGCAACCGCAAACTGGAGAATCGCAGCCTTCGCATGCTCACACATCTGACCGGGTTGTCGGAACCGGCCGCGCGCGAACGGCTCGCGTCGGCCGGCGGCGAACTCAAGACCGCCGTTGTTGCCGAGCGGCTGGGAATCGATGTCGAGGCGGCGCGCACAAAGCTCGAGGCCGTCGGCGGCCGCCTGCGGGCAGCGCTGGAGGACAGGCATGACTGAGCCGCGGCTGGTTCTCGGCGTCGACGGCGGCGGCACAAAAACGGCAGTACGGATCGCGGCCCTGTCGGCAGACGGCCAGATAACCGAGCTGGGCAGTGCCGTCGGTGGGCCCGGCAACCTGCGGGCCGTCGGTCCTTCGGCCGGTAAAGCCAACCTCGATGCGGCGATCGATCAGGCGCTGGCAAACGCCGGCGTCGGTTCGGCGAGCATCAGCTGCGCCGTGCTGGCGCTCGCCGGCAGCCGTCAGCCCGAGATCCGTCAGCTGATTCACGATTGGGCGGCCAGGCGGCGGCTTGCAGGCGATGTGCTGGTCGCACACGACATCGATGCCGTGCTGGCGGCGGCAACCAGGGGCGGTCCCGCGCTTGCGATGATCGTGGGTACCGGCACCGTGGCCGGCGGCATGACGGCAGACGGCGCACGTTTTGTGCGTGGTGGCTGGGGCTACTGGTTCGGCGACGAAGGCAGCGGTTTCGATCTCGGCCGACAGGGACTGGCAGCCGTTGCGCGGGCGGTCGACGGCACCGGTCCGGAGACGGCTCTCAGGGAACGCATCCTCGAGCACCTCGACATCGACGAAGCCCGGCTGATACTCGAACGCCTGGAGGCGCAGGGCGACGTCCGTCGAGAGATTGCCGCCTGTGCGCGTGTGGTGCTGAGCGTTGCGGACGAGGGTGACGACGTAGCGGGCGGAATACGCCAGCGGGCTGCAACGGCGGCTGCGGCATTGCTGCACGCGGCAGCCCGTGAACTCGAAGCACGAAACCCCGCCGGCGAAGCGCCGAAGCGTTTGCCGGAACTCGGTCTGGCCGGCGGTGTGCTGTCGGCCAACGCGGCGTTTCGCACCGCGATGCTGACCCGGCTTCGCGAACTCGGTACAAGCACGGCCGAGCCGGCGCTCATACACGAGCCCGTACTCGGCTGCCTGAACATTGCGGCCCGCCGCCTGTCCGCCGATCACCGCACCGCATGAGCACGGAATCAGCGCGGGACGACGCGAGGACCCCGGGCCGCAAGCCGTGGTCGTGGGTACCGAGTCTGTACTTCGCGGAGGGCCTGCCGTTCGTCGCCGTCATGACGGTGTCGGTCATCATGTACAAGCGGCTCGATGTCTCCAACGCTGCCATTGCCTTTTACACGAGCTGGCTGTACCTGCCCTGGGTCATAAAGCCCGTCTGGAGCCCGATCGTCGATCTCCTGAAGACCCGCCGCCTGTGGATACTCGTCATGCAGCTGCTGGTGGGTGCCGGGTTTGCCGCGGTTGCGCTCAGCCTGCCCGCGGATGATTTCTTTCGCTATTCGCTCGCGGCGTTCTGTCTGATTGCATTCAGTTCGGCCACTCACGACATTGCGGCGGACGGCTTTTACATCCTCGGCCTCGACGACCATCAGCAGGCATGGTGGGTTGGTATACGCAACACCTTCTACCGCCTCGCAATGATTACCGGGCAAGGGCTCCTGGTCATGATTGCGGGTTACCTCGAGACCTCGACCGCGAATATCCCGCTCGCGTGGAGCGTCGTCTTTTATCTGCTGGCCGCCGTGTTCGTGCTGGCCTTCCTCTACCACCGCGTCGTATTGCCGCGGCCTGCCGGGGATGTCGAGGGCCGGGTCGAGTCGTTCGCGGGACTGGCGCGCGATTTTCTGGACACGTTCGTGGCGTTTTTTCGCAAGCCGCACATCCTTAAGATCATGGCGTTTCTGCTGCTGTACCGGTTTGCCGAAGCGCAGCTCGTGAAAATGGCGTCGCCGTTCCTGCTGGACGATCGCAGCGTCGGCGGTCTGGGACTCGGCACCGCCGACGTGGGTCTCACCTACGGCACGGTCGGCATGCTGATGCTGACCGTAGGCGGCATTCTGGGCGGGTTCATGGCGGCACGGAGCGGCCTCAAGCGCTGGTTGTGGTGGATGGTGGCAGCCATCAACCTGCCCAACGCCGTGTATCTGTTTCTGGCCATGACCCAGCCGGACAACCTGTTGCTGGTCAACGTTGCCGTCGGCATCGAGCAATTCGGCTACGGCCTCGGCTTTACGGCTTACACGCTGTACATGCTGTACGTGTCCCGTGGCGAGCACAGCACGGCGCACTTCGCGATCTGCACGGGTTTCATGGCGCTCGGCATGATGATTCCCGGGATGTTCAGCGGCGATCTGCAGACCTGGCTTGGCTACGAGGCGTTTTTTCTCTGGGTGCTGATGGCGACCGTACCGTCGTTCGTCGTTACGGCGCTGATCCCGCTCGACGGCAGTTTCGGTAAAAAGAAGGACGGTTCCTAGCCGCGCTCGTGACTCGATCCACGATCTTCGTCTACGGTCGCCTTCCGCGATCATCTTGCCGCTTGCTCGTGCAGATCGACTACACTAGCGTCCCGGTGCGCCGCGGATCGTGTTCGAGGGTCGTGCCAAACGTGGACACTGTCTAATAGGATCTGACCTTGGATTCGATTGTAGTAAAAGGTGGCCGCCGGCTCTCCGGAACGGTGGCAACGAGTGGCGCCAAAAACGCGGCGCTGCCGATACTGTTTGCAACGCTTCTGGCCGACGGCGAACATCGGCTCGACAACGTCCCGGAACTGCGGGACATCGACTCGACCGAGCAATTGCTGAACGCGCTGGGCTGCACCACGGAGCGCAGCGGCAAGCGCGTTACGGTCACGGTACAGCGGCCCGACGAGGCGCTGGCCCCCTACGATCTCGTGCGCAAGATGCGCGCCAGCATCCTCTGTCTGGGACCTTTGCTGTCGCGTTACGGCGAAGCGCGCGTGTCGCTGCCCGGCGGCTGCGCGATCGGCTCCCGGCCGATCGATCTGCACGTCGACACGATGCAGAGGCTCGGTGCCGACATCAGCATCGAGGAGGGTTACGTCGTTGCCCGCGCCCCGCGGCTTCGAGGTGCACGCATACTGTTCGAAAAGCTCACGGTCGGCGGCACTGAAAACGCGCTCATGGCGGCCGTGCTGGCGGAAGGCACGACGCAGATCGAAAACGCGGCGAAAGAGCCCGAGGTTGTCGACCTCGTGCACTACCTGCGCGCCATGGGCGCAAACATCGAGGGCGAGGGCACCAGCGTCATTACGGTCGAGGGTGTCGACGAACTCAAGCCTGCCCGGCATTCGATCATTGCGGATCGCATCGAGGCGGGCACACTACTGCTCGCCGGAGCGATCACCGGCGGCGCCGTGCGTGTGGAGCGCTGCGAGCCACAGCACCTCGTTGCGCTTTGCGACAAGCTCCGGGAGTGCGGTTTTGCGGTCGAAACCGGCGAAGACTGGATGGCCGTAGCGGAGATCGATTCCTGGTCGAGCACCGACGTGACGACGGCACCGCATCCGGGCTTTCCTACGGATCTGCAGGCGCAGTTCATGGCGTTGATGACGCAGGCGGAGGGCACCTCGGTCATTACCGAGGGCATTTTCGAAAACCGCTTCATGCACGTGCAGGAACTCGTCAGGCTTGGCGCCGACATTTCGCCAATGGCGCTCGTCGCCGTCGTTCGCGGCGCCAGGGGCTGCCTGAGCGGTGCAGAGGTGATGGCCACGGACCTGCGCGCCAGCGCCTGCCTGATTCTTGCCGGCCTCGTGGCCAAGGGCACGACCAAGGTGAACCGGATCTATCACCTCGATCGCGGCTACGAGCAACTCGAGAAAAAGCTCGAGGCACTCGGCGCCGATATCGAGAGAGTCCGTAGCTAACTGACCGCAGCCTCCAGCAGCGTCAGCGTACCGGCGTCGGCGTCGAGTTCGGCCTCGACGCCAAGCGGCACCGTCGTCTGGTCGTCGACGTGGCCAATCATGAGGCCGCGCAGGGTCGGCACACCCAGCGGTTCGAAACGCATGCGCAGGACGTCTTCGATACTGAACTCGTTGCCGTCATAGCCGTCCGTGTCCGTGAACTTGCCGATCGCAACACCCGCGACTTTAGCCAGGGCTCCGGCGAGCCACAGCTGGGTCAGCATCCGGTCGACCCGGTAGGGAGCTTCGGCAACGTCTTCGAGGAACAGAATCGCGCCGTCGTAGTCCGGCTCGTAGGGTGTGCCGTGCACGGCTGCCAGCAGGCTCAGGTTGCCGCCGATCAGCGGGCCTGTTGCCCGGCCGCCGACGATACGCGTCAGTCGGTTGGTTTTGTCGATCCGCCCGGCGCGGCCTTCGAACGGCGGCGCCTGGCCAATGATCGTGCGCGGCGAGGGTTTGACCAGTACCTTCTCGTATTCGCCGAACGTGTAGTCCGTGAAGTTCTGCAGCGCAATCGGGCCGTGGAAGGTCACGAGCCCCGTGGTCCGGTGAATGGCGTTCAGGAGCGCCGTAATATCCGAGTAGCCGAGGATAATCTTTGGGTTTTTCGCAATGGTCTCGTAGTCGAGATACGGCAGCATGCGCGAGGTACCGTAGCCGCCGCGCAGGCAGAAAATGGCGTCCACGTCGTCGTCGGCAAACATGGCGTTGACGTCGGCAGCCCGGTCGCGGTCGTCGCCGGCAAGGTAGTTCGTGCGTTCGTACAGGTTGGCGCCTTTCTTGACCTCGAAACCCAGTGACCGAACGATATCCGAGGCCATTTCGATCGATTCGAACTCGGACACGCTGCTGGCCGGTGCAATGATCCCGATCGTCTGGCCGGGGCGAAGACGCTGCGGCTTACTGAGTGCGGGGCGCCCGCCACGATCGCGGGCGCCAGCCGGCAGGGCGGCGGTCAGAGCGGTGGCGGCAAGAGCGGACTTGAGAGCGGTGCGGCGGCTGATCATGGTGACGCATTTTCCTCGCTGACTGTGGCTTCGGAGTGTGCTACGAATAATTTATTCTTCGTATTCTAGCCTGTTGCCGGGTTTCATGCGCGGCATCGCGCGGCTTTCGGTCGGTGTGTGCGTCGCTTTCGTGCATGCCGGTGTTCCGGCATGACGTATCGCCGCAACCGGGGTATTTACGGTTCCTGAGACGGTTCCGGGGTTTCGCGGGCGGCTTCGAGTCTGGCGAGCGCGCGCAGGGCGCGTTGTTTCCTGCGCCCGGGGCGGTCGCTGAGCGTTTCCAGGCTTTGCTGCAGCAGGGGCTCCGCGTCGTCGAGACGGCCGAGGCGGGTCAGCGTGTCGGCCAGCTCGACGCGTGTTGCGGCGACGAGTTCGTGCTCGGGCGGGTAATCCTGCGTGCGTATTCGCAGGGCCCGCTCCAGCATCGGCTGCGCTTCGGTCGAGCGCTGTTGCGAGTTCAGAACCGCCCCGAGTTCCGTCAGCGCCGACGCGGCGTACTGATGGTCCTCACGCAGCGAGGACTCGAAAATGGTGACCGATTCGCGCAGCATGACCTCGGCTTCTTCGAGCAAGCGGCGGTCGTGGAGCAGCATGCCGAGCACCACTTTGTCGTAGCCGATCATCGGGTGGTCGGCCGTGCGCGTCTGCAGGTGCCTCGCCAACGCATCTCGCATGAGCGATTCGGCTCTGTCCAGATCACCCTGCACGTGCAGCACGGCACCGAGATCCATCAGGGTATCGGCATACGCGGGATGTTGCTCGCCGAGAATCCGGCGAATCGCCTCCACCGCCTGCTCGAAGCTAGTCGTGGCGGCCGCAAGATCACCCTGCGAACGCTGCAGGACGGCAAGATTCTGCAGGTAGTAAGCCAGGCTCGGATGATCCTCGCCTTCGCTGCGGGCGATGATGTCGATGGCCTCGCGAAGCAGTACCTCGCTCTGTTCGAGCTCGCCGCTCACCTGCAGGATGCGCCCCAGAAGCGCCTTGGCCTGCGCGAGTTCCACGGCATAGTCGACGGCCAGCGGCTCGTAGATCTCGATGCTGGAGCGAGCGTACTCGTTCGCCGTGGCCAGCTGCCCGGTCTTGAGATTCAGGCTGGCCAGCGTAAACAGATTCCGGGCCACCTGTGCCGATCCCGGGCCGAGCTTGCGGCGATTGGCTGCCAGCGCGTCCTCGAGCAGGCTGGCCGCACGTCCGTAATCCGGCAGTTCGATCAGCACCTCCGCAAGGTCGTTTCTCAGGGCGGAGACTTCCGGGTCTTCGTCGCCGTAACCGGCAATACGACGGTCCAGCGCTTCGTCCAGCAGCGTGACCGATTCGGAGTACTCGCCCAGACTGAAGTAGACACGGCCAATCGTGCCCATGAGCGCAGCCTGGATCTCGGGTCGGTCGCTCAGGTTCGAACGGATCCGGTCCGCGCCGGCCGCCAGCAGTTCGTCGGCGGTAATGCTGGCGCCCCGGGCTTCCTCCGGGTCCTGCGCGCGGAAGATGTCTTCCAGGAACTGCGATACTTCGCGCGCCGTGTCGCGTTCGCGGGCGATCGTGCGGTTCTGGACGGACAACAGCACCGTAAACGTGGCCAGAATGAGCAGCACGGCGGCGGAGGCCGACACGCCAAGGTAATGGCGGCGAATGAACTTGCCGGTGCGATAGTGCCAGGAATCGCGCCGCGCAATGATGGGCATCGAACGCAGGTGCAGATCGATGTCGTCGGACAACGCGGCAGCGGAGTTGTACCGCCGGGCGGGTTCTTTTTTGAGCGCGCTGCCGACAACGGTATCGAGGTCGCCGCGGAGGCGCCGCTGCAGGCGCTCGATGCTGGTGTTTCGGTTGCTCGCCAGCTGCTCGAGTTTGGTTCGCAGCTCCGCGTCGCTGCGCCCGTCGCGCAGCGCCTGCTCGAGCTTCGCGCTAGGCGGCAGAATATCCTGTTCGCAGACCAGCCTCGCGATCTCGCTCGGTGTCAGATCGTCCGTACCGTAGGCGCGCACGCCCGTCAGCAGGCGGTACAGCAGGAGCCCCAGTCCGTAGACGTCGGTTGCGGTGGTGATCGGCTGGCCCAGTACCTGCTCGGGGGCGGCGTTCGCCGGTGTCATGATGACCGCGCCCTCGCGGGTCAGTCCGTCGGTTGCCGCGCCGGCGGTATCCGTGAGCTTGGCAATGCCGAAGTCCAGCAGCTTCGGCGTGCCGTCGTCCGTGACGAGTATGTTCGACGCCTTGATGTCGCGATGAATGATCAGGTTCTGGTGCGCGTAGTTGACCGCGGAGCAGATGGTCTGGAACAGGCGCAGACGTGCGTTGACCCCAAGCTGATGCAGATCGCAGTACACGTCGAGCGGAATGCCGTCGATGTATTCCATGACGAGGTAGGGAACACCGTCATGCGTCGTGCCGCCGTCGAACAGACGGGCAATTGCCGGGTGGTCGAGATCGGCGAGGATTTGCCGCTCGTTGCGCAGACGGAGTTCGGTCTGCGGATCGATGAGCCGGTGCCGCCCCAGTTTTATCGCGACCTGCTGGTCGAACTGCTCGTCGGCGCGCTTGGCCAGGTACACCATGCCCATGCCGCCTGAACCGATCAGCCGCTCGACCCGGTAAGGTCCGATCATTTCCCCGCGCATCGAGTCGTCTTCGGCGTCGCCGAAGGCGTCCGTCACCGTGCTGACAATGGTTTCCTCGACGGCGGCGTCGACGTCGATACTCGTATCGAGCAGTGTCAGCAGGTAATCGCAGAGTTCGGCGTCGTCGCCGCATTCAGCGGCGAGGAAGGCCGGCTGCTCCGCGCGCGGCAATGCGGTGGCTGCGTCGAACAGCGACTGGACTTTTGCCCAGCGCTCGGGACTCAGCTCAAAGGTTGCGGAGTTCATTTGCCAGCCAGGCTTTCGCGAGCCTCAGGTCCCGATCGACCGTTGCCGGCGAAACGCCGATTGCTGCAGCCGTCTCGTCATAGGTCATGCCGCCGAAATAGTGCAGCACGAGGATGTCGCTCTTGCGTTCGTCGAACTCGGCAAGTCGGGTCAGCGCTTCGTCGAGGTCGACGATGTCGGCCGCGGGTTCGTCGGCTGCGCGCGCGATTTCCTCGTGCAGCGTAACGGGCTGCTCGGAGCCGCCACGTTTCTGACTGCGCCGGGCGCGGCCGTAATCGGTGAGGATGCGCCGCATCATGCGCGCGGCAATGGCAATGAAGTGTGCGCGGTCTTCGTAGGCGACGTCGGCGTCGGACAGGCGGACAAACGCTTCGTTGACCAGCGCTGTCACCTGCAGGGTGTGTCCTGCCCGCTCGGTTTTGAGGTGTCTGGCGGCGATTCGCCTGAGGTCGTCATAGACCAAAGGTGTGAGCTGATCGAGCGCATCCGCGTCACCGGCGCGCCAGTCTTGAAGTAGCTTGGTCACATTAGTGGCGGGCATGGCGAACGAGAGACCGATGGACTGAATTCTTGATAACAAATCGGTTTGCCGGCCGCAACGCACAGAATGCCGATCGGAAGCCGGTATACTGGATTATGTACTAAAGCACCAACAACAAGACAAAAAGGAGCAAAGCATGTCAGAAATCAACAAGCCACCTCCCTCGCGGTCGGCCCTTGCTGCTGCAGCGGCCGCCGGCGGCTTCGGTGGCGCCGTGCTCGGCGTCGTTGCCGCCACCTCGATGATGGGCAACGGCGACGAGCAAACCGGGGCTGAGACGGATCAGGCAAGCGATACCAGGGTAGCGGTTGTCCAGGACCAGGAGCAGGACGAATCGGGCGAGCAGGAATAGCTGCTCTCCCGTTACACCGCGTGAGGGGTTTTCGAACGTTCTCTCGCTATACCTAATGACGGCGCCAACAAGGGCGCCGTCATTGGGTTATGTCCAACGAAAAAGAGAAAAACCTGTTCATTGTCGACCACGCGAACAAGTCGGGTGATCGTGAGCGCCGCAATCCGAATCGCATCGCGCGACGCCGCGTCGCGAACAAGTGGCGTGAGTATCTGTCCGGCATGGCGAACGGGCAATCGTTGCATTCAAAACTGATGTGCCCGAAACGTCGGAAGTCGAACAACGACGAGTCCTGCGGCAACTCCTGACCGCTGGTTTCTCCACAAACAGCAGTCTTCGGGCTGTTGTGTCTCTTGTGGTCTGAGATGCACAATTTCCGGATTGACGTATCGACCACCCGGCGAGCGGGCAAGCGTTCGCACGACCGGGTACGATTCGTTACCGATTCGGCCGCCTCTGTCTCGTGAAAAAAGCCTTAAGCTCCATCATCGTTCTACTGCTCGCTGCGCTGGTCGTACTGCTGTCGCAGCCCGAGTCGTCGCGCAACGAAGCAGCCGTCGACGGGGAAGGCGCGTTGCTCGAAGCCGTTCGCGGCCGGCAAAGCGACGTACAGGTTGCCGGCAGCGGCGTCGTAACCCGCATACTCCCCGACGATAACCACGGCAGCCGCCACCAGCGATTCATTCTGACTCTCGACTCCGGCGATACGCTGCTGATTGCGCACAACATCGATCTGGCACCGCGCGTCGACGGTCTGGCCCGCGGCGACCGCGTGGCGTTCTACGGCGAGTACGAGTGGAACGAGCGCGGCGGAGTCGTACACTGGACCCACCATGACCCGGCCGGCCGGCACGCCGACGGCTGGCTGGAACACAACGGTCGGCGCTACGAATAGCGCAGGCAACCGTCCTGCAGTGTTCGCCGGCGGTGGTCACACACACATTTCGAGAAGCCATTGGACAAAGCCGACAAATCCGTCAACTGCCCCAATTGCGGTGCGGATATCGACGTCAACGACATTCTTTACCGCCAGCTCAACGAGGAGCTGGAGCAGAAGTACAACGACAGTCTCGCCAAGGCAGAGCAGGCTTTCGCCGAGCGCGAAGGCCGGCTCGAGGCCGAGCAGAAGGCGTTGGAAAAGCGCACGGAAGCGCTCGACGAGCAGGTGCAAAGTGGCGTCAAGGCCGGTATCAGGCGCGAGCGGGAGCAGCTGACCGCAAAGCTCAAGGCAAAACTCGAAGATGAACAATCGGAGCGATTCGCGGTGCTCGAAAAAGAACTCGGCGAGAAGACCGAGCAGGTCAAGGCACTCAACAAGTCGCGCGCCGAGGTCGAGCAGCTCAAGCGCGAAAAGGCCGAGCTGCGCGACACCATCGAACTTGAAACGCAAAAGAAACTGAGCCGCCAGCTCGACGAGGAGCGCGCAAAAATCCGCAAGCTCGAGGAGGAGCGCGCAACAATGGCAATCTCCGAAAAGGACATTGTCATCAAGCAACTCAACGAGCAGCTCAAGGACGCACAGAAGAAAGCGGAGCAGGGATCGATGCAGCTACAGGGCGAAGCCCAGGAGCTGGTGATCGAACAGTGGTTGAGAGCACAGTTCCCGCTCGACGGCATCGAAGAGATCAAGTCGGGTGCCACCGGGGCCGATACGCTGCAGATCGTCAACACGCACACGCGTCAGCACTGCGGCTCCATCTACTACGAAAGCAAGCGCACCAAACACTTTCAGCCCGCCTGGATCGAAAAGTTCAAGGCGGACATACGCGACAAGGGCGCCAACGTCGGTGTGCTCGTGACCGAAGTCATGCCGACAGGCATGGAGCGCCTGGGGCTCATGGAGGGTGTCTGGGTGTGTACGTTCGACGAATTCAAAGGACTGTCGGTCGTGCTGCGCGAGTCCGTGATCCAGCTCAGTCACGCGATTGCGACCCAGGACAACAAGGGCGACAAGATGGAGATGCTCTACGATTTCCTGACCGGCAACGAGTTCCAGCAGCAAATCGAGGCCATCGTCGAAGGTTTCACGCAAATGCACGGCGAGCTGGAATCGGAAAAGCGCTCGATGCAGGGTTTGTGGAAGCGACGCGAGAAGCAGATCCAGAAGGTTCTCCTGAATACCAACCATATGTACAACTCGATTCGCGGTATCGCGGGCAGTGCCGTCAAGCCTGTCGCCCAGCTCGAACTCGACCCCCCCGCGGACGAATGAGCCGCTGACATAACCCGAAGGAATAAGCGGTTTCCGCGCGCGATTCGAGACAATGCGTTGCGGCTGCAACCATATACCGGCCTGTCGCATCTAAAGACTCGTGTACGCGGTTCGGCCGCCTTGCGCCGACGGACCGGTGACGAGTGCAGCCCGAACTCGATTCCCCAGCCGGGGTCTCAACCGTACACGGGGAACCGGCAGCCCGGCTGCCGACATTCGTCACGGTCACCGGGGGCCAACGAATATGAACCTGACCCAGCTCAGTCAGCGGCAATGGCCGTCCGTCGCCGTCGCCGTTGCGCTCGTCGCGTTGTTCGGCGCAACGTCCATTGCCGGACTGCCGATACAGCTCCTGCCGACCATCGAAGAACCGCAAATCTCGGTCGCGAATTTCTGGCGGGCCGCCGCGCCCGAGGAAATGGAGGCCAACATTGTCGAGCCGCAGGAGAACCTGCTGCAGAACACGCCGGGTCTTACCGGGATGAACTCCTTCATCAGCCGCGGGCAGGGTTTCGTCAACCTGAGTTTTGCCGTCGGTACCGACATCCAGGAAGCAAAACTCGACGTACTGAACAGCCTGAGCCAGGCGCCGCCGTCACCGGCCGACGCCATCGAGCCGCAGGTTTTCGCGGGCGGCGGCCAGCAAACGCCCGGCGCCGCGTCGCTTCTGGTTCGCGTGCTCCCCGGCAATCCGAACACCGAGCTGGCGAACTACCAGAAGCTGATCGAAGACGAGGTACAGACGCGGCTGGCGCGCATACCCGGCGTGTCGCGAGTGGAACTGCAGGGTGAGCAGCCGCGCGAGCTGCACATTCGCTTCGACACCTACCGCGCCGCGGCGCTCGGTATTCAGGTGCAGGACATCATTTCGCTGGTATCGCGAACCGCGGACACGTCAGGCGGTTTTGCGGACGTCGGCCGCCGGCAGTACACCGTACGTTTCCTGGGCCAGTTCGATCCCGACGAGCTGGGCAGCGCCATCGTCGGCTGGAGTCAGGACCGTCCCGTGTATCTGGCAGACGTGGCCGACATCGAAATCGTGCCGCGCCGGCAGGACGGCTTTACGCTCAGGAACGGCTTTCCCGCCTACTACATCACCGTGCAGCGCGAGTACGACGCCAACACGGTGGCCATTCTCGACGGCGTAAACGCGGTGATCGACGAACTCAACGCCGGGCCGCTGGCCGAGGCCGGGCTGGCGATCGATCTGAGCTTCGACGCATCGATACACATTCGGCGCGCGGTTGCCCTGGTCAAAAGCAACCTCGGGCTGGGTCTCGTGCTGGCACTGGGGGTTCTTTATTTCCTGATGCGCAGCCGCCGGGCGACGTTCCTCGTGGCGGCAACCGTGCCGCTGTCACTGCTCGTCGCTTTTGTGGCGCTGCGCCTCTTCGACAAGTCGCTCAACGTCATTTCGCTCGCGGGACTGGCGTTTGCGGTCGGTCTCGTCATGGACGCGGCAATCGTAACGCTCGAGAACATCGTCAGGAACCGCCAGGAGGGCAAGCCGCCCGACGAGGCGGTGCTCGAAGGCACCCGGCAGATTACGGGTGCGCTGTTTGCCTCGACCGTCACCAGCGTGGCGATTTTTGTCCCCGTCCTGTTCATGCAGGGTATGGAGGGCCAACTGTTCCAGGACCTGGCGCTGACGATCGCCGTGGCTGTGTCGGCGTCGTTTCTGATTGCCGTGACCGTGTTACCCGTGGCGGCCGGGTTTCTGCTCCGCGACGAGAAACCCGATCCGCTTGCGCACTATTGGGATCGGATTGCGGGTTTGGTCGACCGCCTGACCCGCACCCCGGCGCTTTGCCGCAGCTGGGCCATTGCCATCCTCGGCGGTTCGCTGCTGACAATCTTTTTGCTGATGCCGAAGGCGAATCTCTTGCCGCAGGCACCCTCGGATTCGCTCAACGCGTTCTTCAACATGCCGCCCGGCGGCACGATACAGATGGTGCGTGAGGAAGTGGCGGGGACCATAGTCGAGCGGCTGAAGCCCTACATGGACCATGAGCGGGAGCCGTACATACGCGGCTATAACCTGTCGGCGTTTGGCGCATTCAACATCCTGTTCCTGTACCCGGCCGATCCGAACCGCATCGAAGAAATGATTGCTATCGTGCGCGACGAGGTCATGGTCGATTTACCGGATACGCAGGCCTTCGTGCAGCGTTCCTCGTTGTTGAACTTCGGTTTCGACGGTGGGCGTTCTATCAACCTCGACTTTCAGGGACCCGAGATCGACGTGCTGGCGGACGTAGCGCAACGCGCAATGCCGATCGTCAACGAGGCTCTGCCCGGTGCCATGGTCCGGCCGATACCAGGCCTACAGCTGGCTGAGCCGGAGCTGCAGCTCGTGCCTGACGACCGTCGGATTACGGCGGCGGGACTGGATCGCGGCTCGGTGGCGACCATGGTGCGTGCTGCGACCAGCGGCGCGTTCGTGGGCGAGTACTTCGACGGCAACGACCGGCTCGACGTCATTCTCCGCGGGCCGCGCTGGGAGTCGCCGGACGAACTGGCGGCCACGCCGATCGCAACGCCGCTTGCCGGTATCCAGACGATCGGTGAACTCACGCGCATCAATCGCACGGTCGGACCGACGCAGCTGCGCCGCGTCGACGGCCAGCGTACGCTGACCCTCGCCGTGACGCCGCCTGACGAAATGACCGTGCAGGAGGCGCTGGAGATCCTGCGCAACGAGGTGGGCCCGCAGATTGCGGCCTACCTGCCCACGGACGTTTCGCTCAAGTACCAGGGCACCGCCGACCGCCTCGAGGAAGCGTTTGCAAGCATGGGCGTCAACCTGCTGATGGCGGCCATTGTGCTGTTGCTCGTGCTGGCCGCCATGTTCCGCTCGCTGCGCGATGCGCTGCTCGTCATGCTGTCGATGCCGTTGGCGCTCGCGGGCGGCGTTGCTGCGCTGTCGCTGCTGAACGTCTTCACGCTGCAACCCATGGACCTCCTGACCATGATCGGCTTCCTGATACTGCTGGGTCTGGTCGTCAACAACGCGATTTTGCTGGTCATGCAGGCGCGCCGCGGTATGGCCGGAGGGCTCGAGCGTGTGGCGGCCGTCAACGAAGCGGTTCGCGTGCGCGCAAGGCCGATCTATCTGAGTACGTTGACGAGCATCTTTGGCATGCTGCCGCTCATGGTGATTCCCGGCGTCGGTTCGCAGATTTACCGTGGGCTGGCGACCGTCATTCTGGGCGGTATGTTCGTCAGTGCCGTGTTTACGCTGCTGCTCATGCCCGCCATTCTCAAACTGCCGCCGCTACAATGGTCGGCGCTGATCGGCCGTCGTGCCGTTGCAGACGGAGTTCCCGCCGATGCTTAAGATCCGCCTTTCCCTGAGCCTGCTTCCGCTCCTGCTGGTGGCCGAGGCCGGCGCGCAACAGCCGCCGCCCAGCGTCGTACAGGTCGCCGAAGTGTCGCGGACCGAGTTGACGCCAACGGTGCCCGTGCCGGGCACGGTGTTCAGTCGCAACGAACTGCAGGTCACGGCGAGCATTGCCGGGCGGCTCGAGTGGATTGCGGAACCGGGTACCTACGTCGAGGCCGGCGAGCCCGTGGCCCGGCTGGATAGAGAGGCACTCGAACTGCAGCGCGAGGAGCAGGTGGCGCTCCTGAGGCGAGAGGAAATCAACCTGCGTCAGCTCGAAAGCCAGCTTCGCCGTCAGCGCGAACTGCAGGGGCAGAAGCTCGTTTCGGAATTCGATCTGGAGCAGACCGAAGCCAATCGGGATCTCGCCGTGAGCGACACGCAGATCAGCCGGGTTCGCATTCGGCAGATCGAGGAGCAGCTCCGTCGCACCGAGGTACGGGCGCCGTTTGCCGGCGTCGTCATCAGCCGTCTGAGGCGCGCCGGAGAGGACGTTGCGCGCGGCGAGGTGCTTGGCCAGATGACGGACACCCAGAGCCTGGAAGTCCGCGCCTTCGTACCGCTCAAACACTTGCCGCGCACGGTTGTCGGTGAGTCGCTGCGGGTCTTTGCCGCGGAAGCCGAGTACGCGGGGCGCATCCGCGCACTCGTGCCGACCGGCGACGTTCGCTCGCAGACCTTCGAGGCGCACATCGACCTGCCGACCGAGGCCACCGGCAGCTGGACCGTTGGCCAGCTCGTCAGCGTCGCCGTGCCCGTGAAGAACGCCGAGATGTCGCTGGCGGTGCCGCGGGATGCCCTCGTGCTCCGCTCGACCGGTGTCTATGTGTTCCGAATCAACAACGAGGACAAGGCGGAGCGTGTTGCGGTCGAGACCGGGGACTCCGTGGGCAGTCTGATCGCCGTCTCGGGGGAACTCCGGGAGGGTGACCGGGTGGCCGTACGCGGCGCCGAAAACCTGCGCGAAGGCGCAGGCGTCAAAGTCATGCTGTCGCAGCGTGGCGGCAGCGCCTCCGGCGCCGGCGATAGCTAGCCGACGCTACCGCCGCGTCGCAACGCCAATACTGCCGAGCCAGTCCAGGATGATGTCGGCCGTCTGGCGATACTCCCGCACCCCGTCCCGAAACGCATAGGCATCCTCGATGTTCTCGTAGCGGCGGTCGTTGTGGTCGATACCCTTGCGCTCCACGTAAGTGGCGGTGCCGGGTCGCAGCCGGTTGACCGTATCGACGATGAGCTGATGGCCATGGCGTGACTCGAACTGATCGTATTCGCCGAAGATGACGAGCACGGGCGCTTCGATGGCGGCCCAGGCGGCGAGGAAATTGTGGCGTGCAAGCTGCTGGTGCCAGCTGAACGGCCGACCGTAATGTTTGTCCTCGTCGAGGCCCAGTATGTCGTTGCGCACGCGCTGCATGTCGGCGCTGTCGCCGGCAATGTCGTCCGGATGCCGGCCTCGCACGAGGTACTCGTACTGAAAACGACTGCGGTCGAGAAACTCCTGGTGGCGGTCTTCGGGCGCGAAGCGCTCCGGCTGACGTTCCAGATAGTGTTGCTCGAACGCGAGCATGCGTTCGAGATAGGTGACGCCGCCGCCGCCCTGAACCACGATGCCGGCAACGTTGACCCCATCGGCTGCAAGATCGGCGGCGAGCAGGGGTGCTGTATTCGAGCCCAGGCTGGAGCCATAGAAATAGACTTTTTCCGGATCGATGCGCGGGTCGTCGAGCAGGGCTGAGAAGGCGTCGCGGTAGTGCGCGAGTTCAGTATCGAAATCGAGTTCTTCGCATTCCGGGCCGTTCCTCACGGCCGAGCGCTCGACGCGGACCAGCGCAAGGCCGGATTCGCGGACCAGCATGGCCAGGCTGCTTATCGAGTCCGGTGGAAACTGTAACGATCCGCAGGACACCCACTGCACGAAAAACAGCGGATGCCGCGGCGTGGCGTCACCTTCGGGCAGCGTGATCCTGGCTTTCAGTACCGCACCGTCACTGGCTGTTACTTCGGTCTCGAACGAATCGGCACCGGCGACCTCCTCCGATGCGGACGCGGCGTGAGCGGACGGGATAACAGCGGACAGCGCAAAAGCGGCAAGCGCCGCGACAAGACTGGCGTGCATGTTCGAACCTCGGTTTACGTTTGGATTGGCAATCAGGTTCCCGCCGATACAGGCAGGAACAGCTCGGTAATGAAGTCTTCCTGGCGTGACGCTATGACCGCGGCGGGCAGCTCGTAGTCGTCCTGGTCGGCGCCGAAGCGGTGGTAGATTTCGCGCAGCGGTCCGTCGACGTCGAGACCGGCGGCGAGCGCCCAGTCGAGCATACGCCCGTGCAGTGTCGGCGTTTTTGCATAGTCGCCCGAGTAGATCAGGCTCAGGCCGCTGTCGGAGCCTTCGATGAGCGTTGTGCCGGGCATGTGTTTGCCGGACGTGTCGACGACCGGAATACACACCTCGATGGACAGCGGCACCGACACGCCGGCGCCGTCCTCGGGCACCGCATCGTGAAACAGCAGGAAAGGTGCCTCGCTCGACGCGCGCGCGCCGTGTTGCGCAACGGTCGACTCGGCGGCTTCGAACAGCGCGGTTACCGGCTCGCCCAGATGCGGCACGGTGGCCTTGCTGCTGTAGACCTGCTGGTCCCGCGCCCGCTTTAGGCGAACCGCCGCAAAGGCGTCTTTCCCGGGCGCCTCGTAGGACAGGGTCAGCATCTCCAGGATGTCGAGGCGTTCTTCGAGCGCTCGCCGTTCCCGGTCGAGTTTCCGCCGCTGAGCTGCAAACAACGAGGCCAGCTCTTCTCCGCGGCGGTGCCGGTCGAGGAACTCGGCGATCTGGCTGATCGAAAAGCCCGCCGAACGCAGGTTGCTGATCAGTGCCAGTTCGGCACCCTGTTCCAGCGCGTAATAGCGGTAGCCCGTATCCGGATCGACGAAGTTTGGCGTCAACAGACCCTGGGCACCGTAAAAGCGCAGCGCTTTTACCGAGACGTGCATGAGGGCGGCGAACTCGCCGATTCTGAGCAGGCCTTTCATGACCTCGAGCTTACGGTCTCCCCCTGGGGGAGAGTCAATGTCTCCGGCGGCCCGCAGGCGTGGGGCTCTGCTATGCTACGGCCGTTGACGACAGGCACAAACGGGGAGCCTCAACATGCGCGTATTGATCCTGGCCGTACTTGCGGTCGTATTATCCGCCACTCTGCCGCAAGCGGCCGGGGCCAACGGACACGACGCAGAAAAGGCCGTGCTGGTTACGGGTGCCAGCAGCGGGATCGGCCGCTATATCACCGAGCGGCTCGCTGACGAGGGGTTTTTCGTGTACGCCGGCGCGCGCAAGCAGGAGGACATGGACGCGCTGAACGCGCTCGACAACGTTAAGGCGGTGAGGCTGGACGTCACCGTCCAGGCCGACATCGACGCGGCCGTCGACACCGTGAAAGAGGGCGGCAAGGGTCTCTACGGCCTCGTCAATAACGCCGGCGTGTTCATTGGCGGTCCGCTGGCCGACGTGGCGGTCGACGAGCTGGAGTGGCTCATGGACGTCAATGTGTATGGCGTCTACCGGGTCACCCAGGCCTTTGCGCCCATGATCATCGAGGCCGAAGGGCGGATCACGACGATCGGTTCGATTTCGGGCATCCTTGCCGGCCCCTTTGGCGGTCAATACTCGATGAGCAAACACGCGATCGAGGCTTACACGGATTCGCTGGCTGCCGAAATGGCCAACGTCGGCGTGGCCGTTTCCGTCATCGAGCCCGGTAACTACGACTCGCGAATCGCCGATACGGCGCTCAAGCGGATGAAGCGGAAGAACGAGTCGTACGCCAGCAGGGGCTCGCCGTTCGCCGAGCGCTTCGCCGAATGGATCGACCGGCCCTGGGACCGCAGCGTGTACAAGCCGCCTGTCGAAGTGGCCGACGCCGCCTACCGTTTCTTCACCGAAGACGAGCCGCTCCGGCGTTACATGGTGGTGCCGAACGAGCAGGAAGCCGGCTGGACGATCAACCAGATCATTCGGGAAATGGTGCAGCTCAACGAAGGCCAGGCCTATCGCTACAGCCGCGAGGAGTTGATCGAAATGCTCGATGCGGCGCTTGCGCCGCCGGAAGACGAAGCGGCCGAATGACAAGACGACAATGAGAATACTGACCGTCATCCTGGTACTGCTCGTACCGGCCGCAGCTGCACTCGCTGCGGATGCTCCGGACGGCATGGCGGACAAACGCGCGCTCGCGACGATGCTCGAGGGCTTTCTTCGTCGCGTCGACGAGCGGGCGGTGCACGACAGTTTCTGGGCGGAGGAACTCGTCTACACGTCGTCGTCGGGTCTGCGCTTTGGCAAGGCCGAGATCATGCAGGGTTTCGACGACGCCGACGATTCGGCCGACGAGGATGAATCCGGCCGGGTCTCGTACCGTGCCGAGGACGTGCAAATCGCGCTGTACGGAGACACCGCAGTGGTTGCGTTCCGGCTGGTCGCCGAAGCTTCCGGCGGCGAGGCGCCGCAGTACTTCTTCAATACCGGAACGTTTGTGCGCCGCGGCGATGCCTGGAAGGTGGTTGCCTGGCAAGCCACCAAAGTCGGCGAATAAAACTCCCGCACCGCCGATCGGAAATCGGCGATCTCAAACCGACACTACCTGAACGAGCCGGTCAGCCTGCGTTCAGGATTCGGCGCGCAGAATCGTGTTCGTCATTTGAGGCGCGGCGCCATCCGGCTGCCCGCGCCGCAAGCTAAAGGATGAGAACACGATGATGAACACTCCCAAAAAGGCGCTGCTCGCAGCAGTTGCCGGTGCGGCGCTGTTGCCGCTGACCTCGCTGGCGGACAGTGGACTGTACGTCGGTGGCAGCGTTGGCTCGGCCGAGATCAACGAAGATTTTGGCGGTCTTTCTCTCGATGCCGACAACACGGCTTACCGTCTCGTTGCTGGATTTCAGCTGAGCGAATTCCTGAGCATCGAGGGCGGGTACCAGGATTTCGGCCGTTTCGAGGAGACGTTCTCGGCGGGCGGTGAGCCCGTGCGGCTGCGACTGAGGGCCGACGGCTTTACTCTTGGTGGAACCGCAAGCCTGCCGTTGAGCCACTCGTTGTCGTTGTACGGACGCGCGGGCGCGTTTTTCTGGGACGCGGACGGTGAAATCAACGGTATTGCCGACGGCAGTACCGACGACACCAACCCTTACTACGGGGCGGGTGGCAAGGTCTCGCTGACGGAGCGCATCGATCTGATCGGTGACTGGACGCGCTACGAACTGGACGAGTCGGACAGCGACGTGATTTCGCTCGGCATTACGATCCGGTTCTAGAAGCGGTTCCAAGCTCTATTGCGGACAGCAAAAAGGCTGGTCTCGAAAGAGACCAGCCTCGTTTGCAGGCGTGCAATGGACGCTTCAGTCCGCCTTGAATTCGAACCTCAGGTGCTGGAACAGTAGGTCGAAGTCACTGAACGGCGTTGTTGCCGTTGCGGCACCAAAACCGTTCGGGAAGTTCTCGTACACCGTGGTGTCCGTCCTGATCTCCCAGCCTCCCGACCAATGGGACAGATCCAGTGGGCCCGGGTCCGCGACGCCGCGGCCTTCGGTTATACCCACCAGCGCATCGTCGCGGGACGTAACGCCGTAGCGATAATCGAGCTTGCCGTCTTCGCAGAACTCGGCCGTGAAGTAATTCGGACTCGAGGCAAAGAACTCGCTCAGACTCACGCCGTGCACGAACAGCGTATCGTCCGTGGTTTCGACGAAGTAGAAGCCCGGCGTGCCCAGGCCGAACGTACCCGTTGGATCGAGATCCGCCCAGTACGGCGCAATGCGCGGCGGACCGTTGAGGAACGCGCCTACGCTCACCAGGAAGTCCGTGCCGCCGGCCGTGGCCGTTGGCTCTTCGAACGTGAGCGTACCGTTGGAGTTCAGGAACACCGTCGAGTACTCCGCGCCGAGGTACTGGAAGGGCTGCGGCAGCGGGATCTCGACGTTGTCCTCGTCACCGAGGAACACCGGCTCGCCGCCGAAGTTGCGGACCGACAGGACGTAGCCGCCACCCGAGAGGCCACCGCCCACGAAGCCCACGTCGGGGAAGGTCGATACGCCGACCGCAATGTTGGTCGTTTCGGGTACGTTCACGACGATACGCGACAACAGCCCGCTGCCGCCGTCGTCGTCGAAGGCCAGCAGCTCACCCGTATCCGCGTCGAACAGGGCCATCACCGTGTCGAGTTCTCCGCGTACGACCTCAACGGCAATGTTCTCGTTGGCTCTCGCCCGGAAGCGGAAGAAGTCCACATCGCCGTTTTCGTTGTCGATCTCGGCGAACCGGTTGGCGTTCGCAAACGGCGTGCGAATCGGGCGGGCGGTCTCGATGCTGTCGTTGTCGGTGTTGACGATGAAGTCCGTCGTATCTTCGAAGACCGGGATGACGCTGTACTCGAAGCGGTCTTCCGGTGCCCGTACACCTGCATATTTCAGCTGGGTGTTCGCCAGATCGACCGTTTCGGTTTCGGCGTTGATACCCGTGAACTGCTCGTAGGCTGCCGACTTGCCGCGAATTCTGCGCCACCATTCGCTGCCGAGATCTCTTTCCTCTTCGAGGTCGTCGGTGACCGCCGCGCCGCAGCTCCAGCCGGCTACGCCGAGTGCTGCGTCGATATCGCCGTACTCGACGACAAAGCGGTTACCGGTTTCCGCCGATTCGGTGCCGGACGTCTTCGCCTGCAGCTTGATCGAGAAGCTGTTGCTGTTGCCGGCGTCGAACTCGGGCACACCGTCCCAGATCACTTCGAAGAACGACGAACCGTCCGTATCGAAGGTGACGATACCGCCCTGACTGGCGTTCAGATCGCGCCATAACCCCGCGATACGCGGCGGGCCCGAGAGCAGCGCCCCTGCGGACTCGATGAATGCCCCGCTCGGTGCGCCGAAGGTAATGTTGCCGTTGCCGTTGACGAACAGCGAGTTGTAGCGTTCGCCGCAGAAGTCGATCGGGAACGGCGTGAACAGCTCGGTCGAACCGTCGCCGAACTCACCGACGGGCAGCGGCGCGCCCGGTTGCGGCAGATTGAGAATGATGTCGACGCCGGTGGCCTCCGCGCCTGCTGCCGCGGATACCGTCGTCAACAGTGCCGGGTCGTCGTTGTTGCTTTCCGCTGCACCGCTGAAGAATTCCTCAGGGGAGGGTGCCAGTTCGATCGGCGTCGTCGAGAAGCCGCCGTCGACAATCTCGTCGATGTAAACGGCATACTCGGCGCCGGGCGTCAGGCCCGTAAAGCGGAAGGTGCCGACAAAATCGCTGACGTCGGGATTGGTTTCGTCCGTATCGGCACCCGACAGGATACCGCTTGCGTCGTCATACGGGTCTGCAACGTTGCGCGCAATGACGTTGACGCCGGAAATGCGCGTCACGCCGTCCGGAATCCGCACGCTGCCGCTAATGGTCGCAAAGTCGCTGGCAAATTCCGCGGTCGGATACAGCGTGGACAGCGAAGCGTGGTCGTCGAGTTCCGTGGTCCGCGTGCCGGCCAGAGGACCGAAGTAGAACGGATACATCGTGACGATGATGTCGGACAGGAAATCCGGCGCCGGGAATGCGTCGAAACCCGGTCCGTTGTTGTCGCCGATGACGATTGCGCCGTTGACCTGTACGTGCGCGAGATTACTGAAGTGGCCGAATTCGTGAACCATGATGTCCGTGGCTTCGGTCAGGTCTGCGAAGGTCGGGCCGTTCAGGAACGACACGCCTTCGGTGATCGTGCAGGTGGCCGTATCACCGAACTCGGGTCCGGCAAAACCGAGGATGCCGGAATCGGGGCCGAACAGCTGTTCGAAGATTTCACCGGTGTCGTCGTAGACAATGGCGGAGAGGCCGTCCGGGCCCGTGGGCTCGAGGTATTCGCCGAAGTTCGTAATGTCGACGTCGACAGGGAGCGGGGCGCCCTGCACATAGGTGGCCGTCGAGGTTGCTACGTCTTCCCATACCTGGAAGGACGCGGCGACGAGCGCCGTGGCTTCGGCGTTGGTCAGGTTGCCGAGATCACCCTGGTCGGGGTTGAAGGTAATGCCGACGCCATCGCCCGCTGCACCCCAGCGAAACGGGACGCCATCGGCGCAGGTGGCGAGAACGCCGCCCGCTTGTGCGGCGGTGGCCGTAAGCAGCGACCCGGCAAGCAGCAGGCCGGAGAGGATTCTTTTGTTCGTCATTGTTTTCGCCTCCCTTATTCCGCTGCCAGTGAAGTTCTGATGTGCCCCGCGAGTTCGCGATAGGCAATCGGGCCGTTGCTCTGTGCCACGCCCTGCATACCCTGGAACAGACCGGCATTACCGGCGCGATTCAGTGCCATGCCGCCCAGGAGATCGAAACAGCCTTGTGCAAGTCCGACCGGTACGCTCAGTCCCGCGCTGCTTTCCGCGGTCGCAAACAGCAAATACTCGGAGCCGGTCGTCAGGCGGGGAATGTCGTGAAGAATATCGAAGCGAACGATCGACCCGGCGTGCTGGTTGTCGTGCTCCTTGATGCTGCCGATCATCGTCAGCGCAAGAAATTGTTCGCCGTTACGCACCGCCGTCGGTTGGCCCTTGAACATTTCGCCCACCCGGAACAGGTAGGTCGTTGTCGGCAATTGCTTGCCGCCGATTTCGACCGTGCCGGACTCGATGCCCGTTACGGTGCCCCGAAAGATGGCGCCCGAGTTATCGACCAGCGCATCCAGATTCATGTGCCGGACCGCCGATGCCTGCACAAGTGCAGGTGCGGCGACGAGACACAACAAGAGACCCAATAGCCCCTTACCCTTTGCTGTTTTCGTCATTATTCGCTCCCCCCGCTGACGCGGGATACTGAAACTGCGGTTAAGCAGATCGTGGTTTTGATAGACGTCGCGACAGCCGGTCTTGCGCCGGCTTTATTGGATTCTTGTTGTTATGGCGACGTCTTCAGTATAACCGTTTCCAACGCAACTGCGCCGTATTTGGGCACATAGATATATTTGCGCCGGCTGGCCCGCCGTGAGCGAGTGCCCGTGCGGATCAACGTCGAATGTGGGAGCGAGAGAACGGCCGGGACAGGAACTCCCGGCCGTGCGTGATTGCGATCCGCTTCTCAAGGCTTGCGGAATACGTAGACGAAGCGGTCGGTCTTGCCACGCCATGCTTCGTCGAAGACAGACACCGTGCGCGGATCGTCGGGGTTTGCAAGCAGGCTGGATTCCGTCTCGAGTACGAATCCTGCGGCCGTCACTTCAGGTATGACAATGGCCGCATCCATGCGGTGCAGTTCGTGCGTGATGCTGTCGGGTGCCCCGGTTTCACCGTGGTGATCGACGAGCAGAAACTGCCCGCCCGGTTTTAGTGCAGCAAAGATGGCGCGGTTCATTGCCTCGCGATCCTCTCCGGTCCAGATCGTGTCGTGGTAGTAGAGGATCATCAATGCACTGTCGAGCGGTTCGGGAACGCGCAGGGAGTCCATGTTTTGAACCGAGTAGACAATATTGTCGCGCGGATCGAGTGACTGGAATCGGGGAAAGGTTTCGCGTGCGTCCGGGAATGCCTCGAAGATCGGTGTGGGATCGACCGCGTAGACTTTGCCCCGCTCGCCAACGGCGCGTGACAGGATGGCGGCGTAGTAACCGCTGCCGGCCGCGAGTTCTGCGACAACGTCGCCCGGCGTCAGGTCGATGAGACTGAGGATTTCTTTCGGTTTGCGGCCGGCATCGCGAACCCGGTGTTCTTCGAGACGCGAGTTGTCGTCGACCGCAGCCTCAATGTTGCCCGCAACGGCCGCCGCCGGCACGGCCGCTAGTGAAAACAGGCAGAAGAGTGCGGTGCTGCCGGTACGAATGACTTTTTTCACGGTGGTCCCCCGGTTGGTTGTCCAGCTGCCTTATCTAGCAGACCTCTCGAGCCCATCGGGCTTGCCTTTGGCAGCGGTTTCAGCGGCGTGTGTACGGCAGACCGTCCGGCTACCGGCAGGCGGAATCCGGTCGTGCGGACCGCAGCGCAGTCCCGCGTTGCGTTTGCACCACCGGAATGGGTATTGAATGCAGGCAATTTTGCCGCGCCACCAATCGATCATCACATCAATACGTCGTGCCGCCGTGCCGCCGCGTTCTGCGCGGCCTGCTGTCCGGTAACCGGAAGAACTGCCGTTCATTTCGTCGAGCGGTGAAATCGCCGGCCGGTTCCGGCGCTGCCGTTGCGCTGCGGACGTCGGGACCCGAGGCAATTCTGCCGGGGGTTTTACCGCGCACCCGGCGCAGCGCTATCTAGCCCGCATGGCTCATATGGAGCCGGTTTCTTTTCTTAAGATTCGGGGAGCAATCATGACCATGGAAACGCACACGCGCATGCGCCGATCCGGCGCATGGCGGGCCGTCGCGCTGGCGGCGGCACTGAGCGTCGGCGGTTTTTCGACCGCAACCGCCCAGGACTCGGAGACGAACGAACTCGAGGAGATCACCGTCGTCGGTTCACACATCCAGCGGGACGGTTTCGATTATTCGTCGCCGGTGGCGATCATCAACAACGACACGCTGGAGGCAACCGGCACCACCAACCTGGGCGATCTTCTGCAAACCCTGCCGCAGAACGTCAGCTCGAACAACAATGCCACCAGCGGCTTCACGCTGTCGTCAGCAGGGCTCAACCTCACTGATCTGAGGAACCTCGGTTCGTCGCGGACCCTCGTTCTGATCAACGGCCGTCGCTTCGTATCCGGCGTCAATCCGGGCGTGGGTTATGGCGTCGATCTGAACGCGTTGCCCGTGTCGATGATCGAGCGTATCGAAGTGCTGACCGGCGGCGCATCCGCGGTCTACGGCTCGGATGCTGTGGCCGGCGTCGTCAACATCGTGACGCGTACCGACTTCGAAGGTGTGGACCTCGAAGTGCAAACCGGTGCTTCGACGCGCGGCGACAAGCGCAAGGATGACGTGTATCTCACGTTGGGCGGCAAACTCGGTGACAGCGGCAATGCCTGGCTGTCGGTTGGCTGGTCCGACGATTCGGAACTCTTCACCCGCGACCGGGCCTGGTCCGCGACCGACATAGCCGTCTACGATCTCGACGACGACGGTATTGGAGAAACCGATGCCTGGCTCGGCTCGAGTTTCATACCGCAAGGCCGTTTCGGCAGCTACCTCGGCACGGGCGAACCGTTCCGTAGCGGGCTCGCGGATCGCGCCAACAGCGACCGATTCAATCGGGCCGACTTCCGCACGATCTTTACGCCGGTCGAGCGCCGTTTCGCCAACGGCGCGGCGACGTTTCAGGCCAGCGATCGCCTGACCGTCAGCGCCGAACTCAACTACTCGCTGGTCCAGGCGGTCACCGAAATCGAGCCCTTCGCGCTCGATATCAACGACAACATCTTCATCCAGTCACGGGGCGGCACGGGCGGCATCGATGTGGCTACTCATCCACTGATTCCGGATCTGTTGCGCACCAACCTGCTGGCCGACGGCGTCACCAACATCAACCAGCTCGGGATCGCATCTGCCGTGCGGCGACTGGTCGAGTTCGGTCCGCGTCGCACCGATATCAGCCGTACGACGCTGCGGGGCGTCGTTGCCTTCGATTACGAGGTGCCGTCCGACTGGTCGCTGACGGGCTACTACACCTACGGCCGCACCGATCAGGATCAGCAGCAGTCCGGCCAGATCAACATCGAGCGGGCAGCGCTTGCACTCGATATCGAAACGGGGCCGGACGGGCAGCTGCGCTGCCGCGACGAAATTGCCAGGCTGCAGGGCTGCGTGCCGTTCAACCCCTTTGGTGCGGGCACGATTACGCCCGAGGCGGTGCAATACATGGCGGCGTTTTCCAACTTCCAGGCCATTGTTGAACAGGAGGTATTCAATCTCGGCGTCAACGGCAGCCTGCCGCTCGAATTGCCCGGCGGTGCCGTTGCGCTTGCGGCCGGCCTCGAATACCGGGAGGAGCGTGGCGCGGAAATACCGGGCGGTCTCGTGCAGTCCGGCATTTCGGGTGGCAACGTCGTGCGGCCCACGGACGGCAAGTTCGACGTGTTCGATGTCTACGCCGAGTTCTATTTGCCGCTGCACGACCGTCTCGGCGTCGATCTTGCGGTGCGTTCGGGTGACTATTCCACGGTCGGCAGCCAGACCACCTGGAAGGCCGGTATAGACGCCACGCTGACGGACGCGCTGCGTTTTCGCGGCACCGTGGCGACCGCCGTGCGCGCGCCCAATATTGCCGATCTGTTCAACGGTGGCGGCGAAACCTTTGCGCCGCTGCAGGATCCCTGCGACGGCATCGATGCGTCGAGCACGGGCAACATTGCAGAGAACTGCCGCTCGATACCCATCATTGCCGATCGGATCGCCGATACGGGCTCCTTTACCCTGAGCCAGGTGGAGCGGCAACAAACCGGCGGTTTCACGAGCGGTAACCCGAACGTTGGCGAGGAAACGGCCGACTCGGTAACGGCAGGTCTCGTATGGCAGCCGGATTTCCTCGGCAACTTCTCGGTGTCTGCCGACTGGTACAACATCGAGATCGACGACGGTATTGCGATTACCTCCCGGACGGTTGTCCTGCAGCGCTGTTTCGACGTGGCACCGAGCGAGTTCGACCCGACCTGCAACGGCCTTGCGCTCCGTGACGGCAACGCCGGCGCAGGCGGTCTGATTGCGGTCAGCTCCAACGCCTCGAACGAAAACCGCTTCGAAACCCAGGGTATCGACGTCGAGCTCGCGTATTCCCGTCCGCTGGGTGCAGGCGACATCAGCTGGACGATGTTCTACAACCACCTGCTCAAGTTCGACACAATCGGTATCGTCGACGGTGACGTCGACGAAGATGCCGGCGAAGTGCTGTTTCCCGAAAACCGTTTGACCGGCAATCTCGGTTACGACTGGGGTAACTGGTCGGCCAACTACCGGGTGCGCTTCTGGGATCGGGTCAAGGATTCGAACACGCCGGAGCTGACCAACGAGAACAGCGACGTGTTCGGCAATCCCGTCGGGCCCGACAAGAACGAGATATCGGCTTACACCTATCACGATATCTCGCTCGCTTACGTCAACGACAACTGGCGTATTACGGCCGGCATCAACAACGCACTGGACAAGGATCCGCCGGTCCTGTCGCAGCTCAGCCAGTATGGCAATACCGGCACCAATACGGCTGCCGAGGCCTACGATCCGGTCGGTCGCACCTGGTACTTCAATCTGGGCTATACCTTCGACTGAGTGGCGCGTCGAATTGGGCAATGCCCCGGGGCCGGCCGCTGCGCCGGCCCCGTCTTTGCAGGCGACCGTGTCACAGCGGTTCGCCCGGTCACCGGAATAACGGCCGTTCGCCGGCCGGCGCTCCGTTGAGCGGACAGAATTGCTACTATTTCAACGATGTGCCCCGGGGACCCGTCCGTGACTTCTGCGTTTGCCAAGGCCGATGTCATTCGGTCGATTATTGTCGATGACGAGCCGCTGGCGCGCGACCTTCTGAAGCGCCTGCTGGAGAAGGAACCCGACCTGAGCGTGATTGCGGCGTGCAGCAACGCCCGGGAGGCCGTCGAGGCCGTGCGTGCCTTGCGGCCGGAACTCGTGTTTCTGGATATCGAAATGCCCGGCGAGGACGGCTTGTCGCTCGCCGAGCGTCTGTCGGAACTGCCGAAGCCGCCGCAGATTGTCTTCGTGACGGCGTACAACCGATTTGCGATTGAAGCGTTCGAGTTGAACGCCGTCGACTACCTCGTGAAACCGGTATCCAAAGAGCGCTGTCGCGACGCCGTTTCTCGCGCGCGTGAGGTTATCCGAAAAGACAGCATCGTCGAGCTTGCATCGAGGCTGGTCGAAGTCGTCAGGAACGTCGATCGGGCTGCAGAGCAGCCGCCCCGAGAGCAGCACCTCGTCCTCAGCAAGAACGACGTGCTCCGCAGCGTGCCGCTGTCGAACGTTCAGTGGATCGAGGCAGCCAATCAGTACGTGACTATTCACACGACCGACGGCAGCTACGTCATGAGCGAATCGCTGGGGCAGTTCTCTGCGCGAATTTCCGATGCCCGTTTTCTGCGCGTACATCGTTCGGCGCTCGTCAACGCGCACTACGTCACCCAGGTGAGCCGCAACGCCAACGGCACGCACACGCTAACACTCGCGGATGGCACCGAGCTTACACTGGCTCGCTCGAGAGCCTCGTTGCTGCCCGCGTTGCTGCGTTTTTCGGCGGAACGCAATGCTTGACACGGCGCCGGATATTGCACGGCGCTCGCCGCTCGGCAAAGCCGCAGTGACCCCGGCCGGGGAAACGTCCTTGTTCTCACCCGGAACGGCGTTTGCGGCCGTCTTCGTGATTTGGATGGCCGTTTCGATCATCGCCGGCGTCACGGCGTTTCTGGCCATGGGTGGCCAGAATTTCGGCGATCTGTCGTACGTAATGCAACCCATGCTGCGCTACTACGGTGTCTGGTTTGCCAGCTCGCTGCTGATCTATCTGGTGGTGCTGCGTTTCAGAGGCTCCGCGGCAAAGTGGGCCGCCGGTGTGGGTATCCATCTGTTACTGCTCTCGGCGTTAATGTTGACTCTGCCGTTTGTCGTCAGCCCGAACAACTGGCCCGACATGCTGTACGGGCAGCGCGCGCCGGGCTTCCATTCGCTGTCCGTCATTGTCTACAGCTACTGCCTGATCGGCGCTCACGTGTTGCGGCGCTACCGGGCCGCGGAACGGCTCAAGGGGCAGGCGGCGCGTTCCGAACTGCAGACTGTGGCCCTCGAGAATCAGCTCAATCTCGCCCGAATCGACGCACTGAAAATGCAGATCAATCCGCATTTTCTGTTCAATGCATTCAATTCGGTGGCCGCACTGATCGAGGCGCGGCGCAACGACGATGCTTACGAGGCCCTGGGCCTGTTGGGCGACTTGTTGCGAACCACAATGACTCACGCATCCGATCGCTTCGTCAGTCTCGACGAAGAACTCAACTTTGTGCGTCGCTACATTGCGGTGGAAAAACTGCGTTTCGGCGATCGGCTGGAGCTGGTCGAAGAGGTGGCTGACCGCAGTCTGCTCGCGGAAGTGGAAGTGCCGGCGCTGCTGCTGCAGCCTATCGTCGAAAACGCCGTCAAACACGCGCTGTCCCGCAGCGCAGAGACGGTACGGATCGAAGTCTCTGCACGATCCGACGGCGACCGGCTGATCGTGTCGGTCCTCGACAACGGTCCGGGTTTTTCCGGAACAAATTCTACTGGTATCGGGCTTGCGAACGTGGAGCGCCGCCTCGGGCTCCTGTTCGACGATCGCGCCGAACTCCGCTGCGAGAATGCCGCGTCAGGCGGAGCGCACGTCAGTATCGTGCTGCCGTTGACGACCGATGCCATCGAAAATGCGACCGCCAAAAGCAGCGCTGCGACTGCCGCGCCGCGGTAACCGGTCGAGATATCTGGCGACGAGTTGCCTCCCTTTGCCAACGGTGCAGTGCCGTTTTTGCTGTCTGTCTAACTGACAGTGTGTCCAAACGATGACGCGGGCAGCTTTGCCCCGTCAAAAAAACACAGCAATGAACGGAGGGACGGGCCGGATGGTGATCGGGAAAGTACAGGAGATCGGCGATCTCGTATTGTTTGTCAACGTTGTCGAAACCGGGGGCATCTCGAGTTGTGCCCGGCAGCTGGGGTACGAGCGCGGTACCGTCAGCCGCCGGATCCGGCGGCTGGAACGATCGATAGGCACGCCGCTTCTGAAGCGATCGACAAAAAACGTCACCGTGACCGATGCCGGCCGGCGGTGCTTCGAACAGTGTGCCGTGCTGCTGGATGCCGTCGAAAGGGCGAAAGAGGCCGCTACCGCGGGCATACCGGATATCCCTTCCGAACCCATCGTCATTGGCGCTCCGGCAGCCGCGTTCGAAACGTTTCTCAAACACCATCTCGATCGTTTCATCGAGCGCTCGGGTAAAGTCCGGCTGGAGATGATTCCCGTTGGTGCGTGGAATCCGGATCTCCTGTCGCGGGTCGATCTGGGGCTTGCGCTCGCGCCGCAGAAGCTCGACGGCGTGGACACCAAAACCCTGACCGACGTGACCGAGGTCGTGTGCGCCAGCCCGGCGTTTCTCAAGTTGGCTGGCCGGCTGGACAGCGTGCAGCAACTCGGCGAACTCCGGTGCGTGCTCGACGGTTCGCTGGCAAAACCGCGGGTATGGAGTTTCTTGCGTGACGGCGAACTTGAGCGTGTGAAAGTCGCCAACGGTTACCTGACGGCCGGCCCGCTCGAGGCACGGGAAGCAGCGATCGCCGGACTGGGAATCTGCCGAATACCGCGCTTCATGTGCAAGGCAAGTCTCGACAGCGGCCAGCTTCTGCCGCTGTTTCCCGGCCACGAACCCACCGGACGGCGGCTGGTCCTCGTCAGCCGGCAGCGTTCCCTGTTCCGGCGCGATTGCACGGAGCTGCGCCTGTTCCTCGAGCGCAGCCTGACGGCAACCCTGGTCTGATCGTGCTGCCGGCGCTAGCGCCCCAGCGGGTCGCGGAACATGCGAACTATGTGGTTCGCGAGATCGGCAGGCTGCTTGCCGCCGGGGCGGTACCAGTTGCGCGTCCAGTTGAGGCTGCCCAGCAGCGCAAGGCGAAAAAGTTGCCGGTCGGTGTCCGGCGGTAACGGCAGCTCATCGAGAAAACGCTCGAAGAACGCCTCGTATTCGTCGCGCTGGGCAATCAGGTAGCCGCGCAGCGGTTCCCCGAAGCTTTGCACGAATTGCGCCGTAATGACCGGTCCGAACGGGTTTTCGCCAAGCAGCGCATCGAGGTGCCCTGTGGCGGCGGCGGTGAGTCGCTGCCACGGTTCCTCGCCGGCGTCCGCGACGGCACGTCTCACGGACTTCATGACGTGTTCGACACCTTGCCGGTGTGCGGCGAGAAGCAGTTCTTCCTTGGAGCGGAAATGGTAGTAGACCGAACCGGGCAGCATGCCGACGTCCCTGGCGATGTCGCGGATCGACGTGCCCTCGTAGCCGCGCACGGTAAACCGGTGCGCCGCTGCTTCCAGCAGTTTCTGCCGGCGGCTCTCGCCGCCGCCGTTCGTGCCGGTTTCCGAGGATGTATCTTCGCCCGCTGACATAGCCTGGACTCAACACGGTACCGTTTACGGGAGTTCCATCCCAATTATACCTGTTGTGTCGTATTCGCGGTCAAGTGTCGTCGCCGTAGCAGTCAGTACGGCGCGGAGAGCCGATCAGGCTGCCGTCACGCCGCCGTCCGCCGTCAGCACGTGTCCGGTCACGAAAGAGGCGTCGTCGGAGACCAGGAAACGGATAGCCGCGGCAATTTCTTCAGGCTCGCCGAGACGCCCGAGGGGAATCTGTGCGGTCAGCGCGCCCGCGCGCGCCGGATCGGCAAGCGCCTCAGCGGTCATCGGCGTTACCACGGGGCCGGGCGCCACGGCGTTGACACGGATGCCCGCGGGCGCAAGTTCGAGCGCCATCGATCTGACGAGTCCGTTGATCCCGGCCTTGGATGCGGCATACGCCGCGGCGCGGGGATGGCCGACCGAGCCGATCTGACTCGATACGAGCACGATCGACCCTTTGCCCGCTGGCTGCATCCGCCGTGCGCATTCGCGAGCCATCTGGAAAGCACCGCGCAGGTTGATCGACAGCACCTGCTGCCAGTCGTCGTTGCCGGTTTCCAGCGCGCCCTTGTGCACGAACACACCGGCGCAGACGACCAGTGCGTCCGGGGCCTCTCCCGGCGGTACGAGCCGGGACAGCGCGGCGTCGATGGCGCGGTCGGTTTCCTCCGCATCGGCGAGATCTGCCGCAAAGCGATAGGCCGGATCGACGATACCGTCCAGTGCGGCGGAGTCTTCCCGCAACAGTGCAGCGACAAGCGCACCGTCTTCGACGGCCGCGCGCGTAAACGCGAGCCCAATACCGGAATCGGCACCACTCACCACAAGGCGCCGGCCTTCGAGGCTCGCGAATCCGCTCATGGCCGCTTACCCATGTTGCGCGGCTCCTGCCGTTAGGCTCGCAGAGGCGCGCTCAGTCATGTGTCGGGCCAATGCCGGACGCTTCGTTGAAGCCACCCTGGCCCGAGAGTTCCGCCCAGGTCCTGAACGCCGGCGAGGCCTTGACCTTGCCGGACAGCACGACGTTGCGCCAGACGTCGGCGGCCTCGACGAAGTTGGGTACGCCGCCCGGGAACATCGTCAGCGACAAGGCTTCCGCCAGCCCGGGTTCGTCCACTTCGTCTTCGTAAGCCGCAAACAGCTGCCACGCCAGGCCGTCCCAGTCGCCCAGCGTAGTGTAGACCGCGGCAGCGGCCATGTGCGCCACGCCGATCTCGGCGCCCTCAGCGGCGCTCCGGAAAGCATCCACGTAGGCCCGGTACGGATCCACGCCCGGCAGGTGCTCCTGCCAGTGTTCGCGGATGAATCGGTACGAGGAGCTGCCCATGGCGAGCGACGTGAGTGCGAGGATGCTCCGAAACTCGGCGTCGTTGCCGCCGGCTCCGGTGTAGCGGGGGATGTGGTGTGTACCGATGGCCTCTTTCGAGGCAATGAGGATTGCCATCCAGACAAACTCGTGCTCGTGTTTGCTCAGCACGCGGTCCACGAGGGTCAGCTCTGTGTACAGCGCGTCGTAGGCATCCAGCAGTTTCGGCATCGACACCGCCATCAGGCCGTGATGAGGCAGCAGGTAGCCGCGTTTTTCGCGGATGTCGAGGAGGTAGCGGGCAAGATCGGCAGGCATGGTTTCTCTTAAAACGATCGTTCTGATTGCGGGGGCATTGTTATACGCTAGCGCGCTTTATCCAGACAAGGCGGAACGCAATGACAAATCCCGATCTCGAGGGACAGGTAGCGCTGATTACCGGCGGCGCGAGAGGTATTGGCAAGGCGGCCGGTCTCATGCTGGCGGCGCGCGGCGCCAGGGTTCACCTCGCCGACATTCTCGACTGTACGGATGCTGCGAAGGAGATTGCGGACGCCGGGGGCTCCGCCGCGAGCCATACGCTCGACGTCACCGATCGGGGCGCGTGCGCGAAACTCGGTCGGCGCATCGTGGCCGACGACGGCCGCGTGGACATCATCGTCTGCAACGCCGGAGTGTGTCCGCCGGGTAAGGCCGTGTGGGAGGACGATGCCGACCTTGAGCAGTGGGAGCGGGTCACGAACATCAACATCAACGGTACGCAGAATTCGATCGCAGCCGTCTGGGACAGCATGCGGAAGCAGGGCGGGGGCCGTGTCGTGATCATCAGTTCGATGGCGTTCTACCGGGGCGGCGTCATTGTCGGCACCGAATATTCAGCCTCGAAAGCGGCGCTGATCGGCATGACCCGACACTTGGCGCGCAACGGCGGACAGCACGGCATCATCGTCAATGCGGTTGCGCCGGGCGTCATCGAAACCGACATGACGCGCGATTTCGACAAGCCGGATCTCGACGAGATCCCGCTGCGACGGCTGGGCACCTCCGAGGACGTGGCGGGACCGATCAGTTTCCTGTGCGGCCCCGAATCCGCCTACATGACCGGGACGGTGCTCAACGTTACCGGCGGCATTGTGCTGGCGGACTGACGGCCGGGCGCCGCGTGCCCGGCACTAGCTGACGACACCCGTGTAAATCACGCAGCCAGTGAGCCACAGCGTGCCGACCGCGTGTACGCCCAGCGTCGTTTCGATGGCCCGGGTCATGCGTCGGCGGCTGTCGGCCGAGGCACGAATCGTCTGGGCAGCCGCCATTGCGGGCAGCAGCGTCAACAGCGGCACGACGGGGGCGAGCGGCGGCAAAACACCACGGATCGACAGCAACAGCGCGATGGCGGATGCCGCAATGTGCAGCAGGGCGTAGAGCGCAGCGGTTGCGCCGAGGCCCAGCCGCACGGGCAGCGTCCGCTTGCCGCAACGACCATCCGCGCGTCGGTCCGGTACTTCGTTGATCAACAGGATCGCCGTCACCCAACACGCAACCGGCAACGAAAACAACACCAGCGACAGATCGATCGATCCGCTCTGCAACCACGCGGCGCCGCAGACCGGAATGACGCCGAACCCCAGTCCAACGGCAAGTTCTCCCAGGCCGCTCGCGTTGAGCCGCATCGGGCCAAGCGAATACAGCACCGCCAGCGCCGTACCGGCAACACCAAACCACAACACGGCCATTCCGCGTCGCTCGAGCAGAACGGCACCCAGCGCCGCAGCGACGGCAAGCAGCGCAACGCCAAATTTCTGCATGTCGCCCGCGGACAGAATCCCACGCTGGATGAACCGCGAGCCGCCGGTGTACGGGTAAATCCGTTCGCCGTTGACACGATCGGTGCCGCCGGAGTCGTCGCCGACGTCGTTCAGCACGTTGGCCGCCGCGTGCAGACACACCGTGGCGGCCAGGGCCAGCACGCACAGCAGCCAGTCGATACGATCCGCCGCCATGAAACCCCATGCCGAACCTGCCAGTACCGGCAATACCGACGCCGGGAAGAACTTCGGCCGGGTTGCGTAGAGGAGCCGCGCCACTATTGGCGCACGGGCATATTCCGTCAGTACCTGATGGGCGGAACGGGTTTCACTGGCTTTGCTCACAATGGCGGCAGCTCCGTTTGCAGTGTCGTCGCGAGGGCTGGATGGTCTTCGGCGTGTGCGGACGGAGGGCCGTCCACGTCCCGAGGCCTTATCGTGCACGGCGAGCCGGGCCGGTGCAGTCCGTAACAACCGTAAGGTCGCATGCGCCACGGGGCGTGCAGGTCCGGGGGGGGGGCGCATTTAACCCTTGCCCGACCGGCGGTTGCTGACGGCAGACAAACGGCGTTCATCCGACCGGCGGTCCCCCGGAGCCGACCGCTGACCTGTTGGAGGCGTCCCGATGCACCTAAGCTCGACGTTCGGACTTCGGAAGTCCGAACCAACGAGGGATAGACTTATGTCAAATGATGAAAGATCGCAGACCGACGATCCCCAGGCCGAAGACCAGGGACAGCCGATCAAGGTGATTGTGGAGCAGCCCGCCCAGGCGGCGCGCGCCGCCAAGGTCGAGGTTGTGTCGCTGTCTATCGACGAGCATTTCGATGCCGGTGGCGATCCCTACAACCGCACGGGTAACTTTGTAGCGCTGGAACTGAAGGACGCCGAGAACGATGCCGGCGACTAGGGCGCCTTCAACGGCCCCCAACCAGGGTAGTGATCCAAAGGCCCTGGTCGAAGAGCGCTAGAACGCCGGAATACCCGTAATTGCCCGCCCCAGAATGAGGGCGTGGATGTCGTGCGTGCCCTCGTACGTGTTCACCGTCTCGAGATTGGCCATGTGCCGCATGACCTGATACTCATCCGCAATGCCGTTACCGCCGTGCATGTCGCGCGCAAGGCGCGCAATGTCGAGCGCCTTGCCGACGTTGTTGCGCTTGACGATCGAGATCATTTCCGGCGTAAAGCTGCCCGCATCCATGAGGCGTCCCACTCTGAGGCTTGCCTGTAAGCCCAACGCGATCTCCGTTTGCATGTCGGCGAGTTTTTTCTGCTGCAGCTGGGTTGCCGCCAGCGGGCGGCCGAACTGGCGGCGTTCGAGCCCATAGCTGCGCGCGGCGTGAAAACAAAACTCGGCCGCACCCATGGCCCCCCAGCTGATGCCGTAGCGGGCGCGATTCAGGCAGCCGAACGGGCCTTTGAGGCCTTCCGCGTTGGGTAACAGCGCCGACTCGGGCACTTCCACGCCGTCCATCATGATCATGCCCGTGATCGAGGCTCGCAGTGAAAGCTTGCCCTCGATCTTCGGCGCGTCGAGGCCGGGTGTACCCTTGTCGAGGACAAAGCCGCGAATGCGATTGTCGTGTGCTGCCGATTTTGCCCAGACGACAAACACGTCGGCGAGCGGCGAGTTCGATATCCAGGTTTTCGAGCCGGAGAGCCGGTAGCCGTCTGGCGTTTTTTCCGCCCGCGTCCGCATGCCGGCCGGATCGGACCCGGCGTCCGGCTCCGTTAGCCCGAAACAGCCGATCCACTCTCCGCTGGCAAGCTTCGGCAGGTAGTGCCGCTTCTGTTCGTCCGAGCCGTAGGCCAGGATCGGATACATGACGAGCGAGGACTGCACCGACATCATCGAGCGATAACCCGAGTCGACGCGTTCGACTTCGCGTGCAATCAGACCGTAGCTGACGTAGTTGGCGCCGGCGCCGCCAAATTCTTCGGGCACGGTTGCGCCCAGCAGTCCGAGTTCGCCCATTTCCCGGAAGATATCGGGATCGGTGTGCTCACGGCTGTAGGCTTCGATGACCCGCGGCGCCAGCTCACCCTCCGCGTAGGCGCGCGCCGAGTCGCGGATCATCTTTTCGTCGTCGCTGAGCTGTTCTTCCAACAGGAACGGGTCGGCCCAGTCGAAGCGTGTATTGTTGGTCATGGTGTCTCCGCGCAGTCCCGGCGGGGTGCTTTTCAAAGACTGCTCAATTCGCTGAAACGGCTCGTCGGCTCCGCGACGATATCGCCGTCGATTCTCTCCACAAACAGGGCGGCAATGTTCTCACGTTCGGCCAGTGCGTAGCCATCCGCTTTACCCATAATGAGCAGCGCCGTCGCCAGCGCGTCGGCGCGCGTGGCCGTGTCCGCAACGACGGTAACGGCCGCCGTGCGGTGTTCGACGGGCGAACCCGTGCGCGGGTCGAGCAGGTGCGAATAGTACCGTCCACCGGACTCGAAGAAATTGCGATAGTCTCCCGACGTCGCCACGGCGCCGTTGTCGAGCGCAAACGACGTCACGATGCGCCGCTCCTCGCGCAGCGGAGCTTCGACGGCGATGCGCCAGGGTTTGCCGCCGGGCTTCTGGCCACGCGCGCGCACCTCGCCGCCGATCTCGACCAGGTAGTCGTCAATGCCTTTTGTTTCCAGCAGGGCGGCGACGTCGTCGACCCCGCGGCCCTTGGCAATGGCCGACAAATCGATGTTGAGCGAGGCGCTGGCCTTGCGAAGGGCGGGAAGCCCGCAGTCGGTCTCGAGCTTGTCGTAGCCGGTGGTTTCGAGCAATGCATCGATCCGCTCCCTGGGCGGCGGTTGCCCGCCGCCTCCGCCGGGTCCGAATCCCCAGAGATCGACCAGCGGGCTGAGCGTAATGTCGAACGCGCCGCCGCTCCGGATACTGATGCCAATGGCTTCGGCGACGACGTCGCACAGCGGTTTGGGCACGGTAAACCAGTCGGTACTTGCGCTCGCGTTGAAGCGGCTGACGGCCGAATCGTTGCGGTACGTGGACATCAGCGCGTCGATGCGGCCGAGTTCTGCTTCGATACCGGTCGCCAGTGCAGCGTCGGGATTGTTGGCGACGAGCTGCACGCTGTACTGCGTGCCCATCGTGTGGCCGGCGAGTACGTGGATCTCGGGCTTGTCCGCCGCACTGCAGCCCACCGCGCCGGCGGCGGTCAGCGCTGTCAGAAGCAGCCGGCCACTGAAGGGGCTACGGTTCAAGTTCGCTAAGGCGTTCGCGCAAGTCCTCGAGGACTGCCTTGACCCTGCCTGCGTTGTCGTTGCCCATGCGGATCAGGAGCTTCTGACCCGCCGTCAGCGATTCGAGCGACGGATCGCGGTACTCGAACAGGACGTGTTCGCGGACCAGCTCTACCGGCCCTTCGGGCTCCGGCGTCGCGAGCAGCGTATCCAGCACCGCAACGAGCCGGTCGTTGAAGTGTTTTTCCGGGTAACCCAGCAGGCTGTAAGCCTCCTGAAGCAGCGGATAGAAGCGCCGGTAGGTGTCTATCATGTCGTTCAGGTTGGCCTGTTCGAACAGCGCCACGGCGTCTTCGTAGCGGGCGTAATTGCGCTCGCTGATCCTGTAGCCGGCGTCGCCGCCGGTGCCGTCGACCTCGAAGCCGCCGCTGAGACGGCCCACCGGCCGCATGCGTTCGGGAACGCGTTCGCGGCCCAGGTTGTCGAGCGAGCCGACCGTGCGTTCTATGAGGAGTTCGTTCTGCAGCATTGCCGAGAGTTCCGGGCCGAACAGTTCGAGCAGCGCCAGCTCGAAATACGCGTCGCTCTCGTCGAGCGGCGGTAACGGAATCAGTTCACCCTGGGTATCCCGGGTTTCGATGGGTGGCACCGGATACAGCGGTTCGACGCCGGCCGCCGGGACCTCCGCCGCCGGCGGTGCGGCGGGAGGCGTGGCCGGGACCGGTTCGGCCGGGAACAGCGAATCCCGAAACAACCAGATGGCGGCCGCGCCTGCGACGGCCAGCAAGCTCAGGAATATCCAGCGTGCGTCGTTGTTCTCCATGCGGAAATCAGACCACGCCGACACGCGCAAATTCAAGTGGCCGCGAGGGACTCTGCAGCCTCGAAGAACCGCTAGAGGTTGGCTGGCTCGAGCAGTCCGCCGGTGGCCTGTAGCGGCTCCTGAGCGCCGCGTGCATTGACCCAGACCGCGAGCGCATACGCTTTTGCCGGCTCCGCGGGAGTTTCGAGCTTCGTCTCCGCACGGTACTCCCGGCCGCCGCGGTCGAGGCGGACAATGTGATGGTCCAGCACGACAAAGTCGTGCGCGAGCGTGCGGCCGCCGTTTTCGCCCGACAGAACCTCGGTCTCGAGCCCCATGCCGAGCAGCGCAACGCTGACCTCGAGCGGAGCATCGGTGGGCGCCGCGGGCACATAGCGGATAGCCGCCCGGCCGTCCTCCACCTCGGCCGTCAGCCTGCCTGCCGGTTCGCCGGCGGTGGCAAGCCGCTGGCCGTTACGCCAGCCCAGCCACTCCTTGCCGGCGCGGAAGACGCCGGGCGTGTACACGACGCGCGCGGCGCCCTGCTCGATGTAGCGGCGCTGGCGCTCGCTGTGAGCCCGGTCCGCGAAGCGGTCGTTCCAGCCCAGGTAGTTCCAGTAGTCCACGTGAAAAGCCACGGGCACGTAGCGGACCCAAAGGCCGGGTTCCCCCGTGAGACTGTTGAGCCAGCGTTCGGCCGGCGGGCAGCTCGAGCAGCCTTCCGAGGTATACAGCTCGACGAGCGCAACGGCCCGGTCTCCGCTGCTGAACGCCTGCCCGGCGGACGTTCCGCCGCTCGCCGTCAGAGCCAGTGCAAGCAGGGTAAGCCGGATTGGCGTGCCGGCGGCTGCAGGCCGGCGATTCATTGCGCTGTCGCCGAATCGTCGAGCCTGTCCAGCGTCTTGCGGATCTCCGCAGCCCAGTAGGGTGCCCTGAAGGCCGCTTTTTGTCCGTGCGTCAGCCCCTCTCCTCCTTCGGGCAGATCGCGCCGCGGCAGCGCCCTCAGATCGAACGCAACGTTCAATTCCGCATCGGGTATGACGATCCCCGGCGTTCCGTGGATGCCGTAGCGACGCGCGATCGTGCCGCCTTCGGGAATGACGGTGAAGTCGTAGCCCATGCGCTCCACGTAACCCTGACCTTCGACATCGTCGCGGAAGTGAATGGCGATCACCTCGAGGTCGTCGCCGTATTCGAGCTTCAGGCTGTGCAGGTGCGGCATCAGCGCCTTGCAGTAGGGACACCAGCTGGCCCAGAAGAACAACACGGTTTTCTGCCGGTCCACTTCCGTGCTCAGTTTCAGGCTCGTGCCGTCTTCGGCAACAGCGGCGAAGTCGGGCGCCTTTTCGGCCTGTGCGAAGCCCGCGGCGGCGAGGAGCAGCCAGGCGGCGGCGATGCGTACGGTCATGAGGATCCTCCCAAAATGAACTGACGAAGGTGGGCAGCGGCATGCACGGCAGCCGGCGCCGCCGATTCGGGGAAACGCCATAACAATGACCCCTCCGGGCGGGGCATTATTACGGCGGCCAGGGCCAGGCGGGTTCCTGATCGCGGCCCGCATCGACTACACTGGCAGGGCACTCTCCAGAGCGCCGGCAGCACAAGGTCCGAACAACAACGAATCGGCACTCCTGGCTCTGCATTGCGCCGTGGCGCGGAGTCGCAACTCTTTCAAATATTCAGCGTTTGCGCGGTATGGGCATTCCCGGTCTGCGCGGAACCGCCGCAAAGAGGCAAGTATGGCCAGGCTCATCGTTTACTACGCACATCCCGGACACCGGCACTCGAGGGCCAACAAGGCAATGGCAGCGGCGGCGTCCACCGTCGAAAGCATTAGCTACGTCGACCTGTATGCCGAGTATCCGCGCTTCGACATCGATATCGATCGTGAACAACAGCGGCTGCTCGAGCACGACGTCGTGTTGCTGCAGTTCCCGGTGTTCTGGTACTCCACACCGTCGCTCGTCAAGGAATGGCAGGATCTCGTTCTCGAACACGGTTTTGCGTACGGTCACGAAGGCGACCGGCTTGCCGGCAAGCGCATGCAGCTTGCAGTGACGGCGGCGGGGCCGGCGGACGCCTACACGGCCGACGGCTACCAGCGATATCCGCTACGCACGTTCCTGACGCCGCTGGAGCAGACCGCGCGCCTGTGCGGAATGGATTTTTCCGCACCCTACGTACTGTACTCATCGCTGCATGCGCCTGAAGGGCAGGTGCTCGATGAACACGTCGGTGGTTATCGGCAGTTGCTCGAAGCGATCCGCGACGACCGCTACGATTTCGAGGCGGCGGACGGCCGCGACACCGTGCACGCGCACGATCTGCCGACGCGCGAGGGAGATCGGCCGTGAACGAATTTCTGCTACTGGCTTTTCTGTTCCTCGTTGCCGGCGTCATTGCGGTCCCGGTTGCCTCCCGGCTCGGCCTGGGTTCCGTACTCGGCTACCTGCTGGCGGGGATTGCGTTGAGTCCGCTGCTGACGCAGCTCGACGTCGACGTCGTCAGCATCCAGCACTTTGCCGAGTTCGGTGTCGTGATGATGCTGTTTCTGGTGGGGCTCGAACTCGAGCCGCGTATGCTGTGGGCCATGCGCTCCCGGCTGCTGGGTCTCGGTGGGCTGCAGGTCGGTGTGACGACGCTGTTGATCGCTGCCGTTGCCATGCTGCTTGGACAGCCGGCGAGTGTGGCGCTGGCAATCGGCATGGTGTTTGCGTTGTCGTCCACGGCCATTGTGCTGCAGACGCTCAACGAAAAAGGTCTCATGAAGAGCGATGGCGGGCAGTCGAGCTTTTCCGTGCTGTTGTTCCAGGACATTGCCGTCATCCCGATGCTCGCGTTTCTGCCGCTCCTGGCGATACCGGAGCTGCTTGACGCCGTACCTGCCGGTGGCCACGGCGGGGCAAAGGTGGCAGATTCCGGCGACGGCGGGCACGGTGCCGAGTTGAACTTTGTGGCCGGGCTCACCGGCTGGCAGCGCGGACTCGTCACCATTGCCGCAATTGCGTTCGTGTTCGCGGCCGGCACGTTCCTCACCCGGCCCGTGTTCCGTTTCATCGCCATGGCCCGCTTGAGGGAGTTGTTTACGGCTTGTGCGCTGCTCATGGTCGTCGGCATTGCGCTGTTGATGATCGTGGTGGGCCTGTCGCCCGCGCTCGGCACCTTCCTGGCCGGTGTCGTGCTGGCCAACAGCGAGTATCGTCATGAACTCGAGAGCGATATCGGCCCGTTCAAGGGCCTGCTCCTGGGTCTGTTTTTCATTACGGTGGGCGCGTCGATCGACTTCGAGCTGTTGTTTGCGGAGTTCGGCAATTTCGTACTGCTAACCCTCGGACTGATGTTGCTCAAGGGGCTGGTGCTGCTCGGGCTCAGTATGGTGTTCGCGATACGCGGTGCCGATCGATGGCTGTTTGCGCTCGGGCTTGCGCAGGCCGGCGAGTTCGGCTTTGTGCTGCTGTCATTCACCGTGGCCAACGGTGTCATCCCGGAGCCGTTGTCGCAGCAGCTGCTGCTGATCGTTGCGCTGTCGATGCTGCTGACGCCCCTCCTGTTCATCGCCTACGACCGCCTGATTGCGCCACGCTACGCGAGTGCGCAGGCCAGCGAGCCGGACGAAATCGACGAACAAGGCAGCATCGTGATTGCCGGCCACGGCCGTTTCGGCGGGATCGTGAATCGCATACTGCTGGCCGCGGGTTTCAAGACGGTTGTTCTCGATCACCAGTCGGAACATCTCGAAAGGCTGCGTGTTTTCGGCGTCAAGGTGTTTTACGGCGATGCGACGCGACCGGATCTGCTGCACGCCGCCGGGATCGACGACGCCCGCATGCTGGTCATTGCCATTGACGACAAGGAGCAGGCGACCGAACTCGTTCGCCACATGACGAAACATCATCCGAACGTGTACCTGGTTGCCCGCGCCGTCGACCGTCACCACGTGTACGAACTGTGGGGAGCCGGGGCGCGGGACATCATTCGCGAGAGCTTCGACAGCGCCGTGCGTGCGGGCCGTTCCGCGCTGGAGGCGCTGGGGCTGCATCCCTACGAGGCTGAACGCCAGACACGCGGTTTCGTCGACAACGACCAGGCGCAGATGCGGGAGCTGGCTGCGCTGTTCGATCCGGATATTCCCGTGCACGAGAATGCGCCGTACGTCGCGCGGGCAAAGGAATACATTGCGCGCACGGGAGACGCCATGCGCGGCAAGAGTTCCGGCTTTGCGAGTCGCACCGACCGCGGCTGGGTGCCGCCGACGCTTGAGGACGTCGAGGCGGAGACCGAGGCCCGAAAATCCGAAAACCCCTAGTCAGGTGCCTCGAGACAAGCGGTTTCGGACCGGTCGTTAAGGAACGCCGTCCGCGTCTCCCTGTCTCAACCGGTGTTCATCGTAAGCCTGCCGCGCCTCCCGTTCTGGACAAAGCGGGGAGGCTGATCGAGAATCGACCACAAGCAATTCTTGAGAGAGTCCTTATCGTTATGCGTACCGTCATGCGCCGCCTGTATCAGTCCGTTCTTGCCGTTGTGCTCGTTCTCGCGAGCGGCGTGGCCGCCGCTGACGCGCTCGAGGAGATTCTCGAGCGTGGCAGTCTTCGCGTTGGCGTCGCCGAGTTCGTGCCGTGGACCATGAAAACCGAAAGCGGCGAACTCGTCGGCTTCGAAATCGACATGGCGCGGAAGATCGCGAGCGACATGGGCGTCGACGCCGACTTTCGGGTCTACGACTGGTCCGAGATCATTCCTGCGCTCGAGGACGGTGAGATCGACATCATTGCGGGCGGCATGGCAATGACGCCGGAGCGGGCGCTCAAGGTGAACTTCACGCGTCCGGTTGCCCAGTCGGGGATCGGTATTGCGACCAATACCGCAATGACCAGCACCATTCAGAGTTTTGCGGAGCTGAATGCGCCGAACATCATTGTGGCCACGGTTGCCGATACCTACGCGAGCAGCGTCGCCGAAATGTTTTTTGCGGATGCCAGCGTCAACACGTTCAAAACGGTCGAGCTGGCGGAGGAGCAGGTCCTCAAAGGCCGGGCTCACGTATACCTGGCAGGCCTTTCCGAGGCCAAATTTCTAGCGCTGAAGCACCCGAAGCTCGTCGATGTGCCGGTTTCCGAGCCGCTCCTGGCACAAAGCGAGGCCATTGCGGTCAAAAAGGGTGAGCAGGAGCTGCTGAATTTCCTGAACTCCTGGGTGACGGCGCGACAGACCGACAAGTGGCTGCCGAACACCCGGGACTACTGGTTCGATAGCATGACCTGGGCAATGGGCGAGAAATAGGCAGGCAATTGGAGGGCCTTTGAGCGAGGCCACCCGAACACTGACGGGCAACAACATGCAAACGGCTTTGAACGCATTGGCAGAGGCCACACTGGAACGGCGACCGGGACGCTTCGCGGCAGGCGCGGCGCTTGCCGCATGCCTGTGCCTGTCCGTGGCGGCATTTGCCCAGCAGTCCGGCGGCGAGCAGCCCTCCGACGAGCCATCGGAGGAAACAGACGCTCCGGCGCGAGCTGACGAGGACCGCCGCATCGACGAAATTGTCGTCACGGCACAAAAGCCCGGTGACCGCGAGCGTGCGGAAGCGCCTTACGAACAACTCATGCGCGAACGGCTCGTGAGAGAAATGGACGCCATGCGCGAGCGCCAGGACGAGTTTGAGTGGCGCCAGGGAGACGGGCCCGCGGAACCGTCGAGAATTCGCCTGGGCTACAGGGCACAGGACGACAGCCGCGACCGCCGTGACACGGCGCTCACCGACCTGCCCATAGAAAACACCAAGCCGGCAACGCTGTTCCGCTTCGAATTCTGACTGCGCGCCCTGCGTCAACCGAGTCGACACGTGCCGGAAAAAAAGCGTGTTCTTGCTGCTCTTGTCATGTTCGCTACGGTGACCACCGGTTGCGCAAGCCTGGATCCGACTACGCTGGCCCCGCTCGAGGTCGCCTACCTGACGAATCGTGACACGCACGCCGGTAACGGCGGCACGATTCGCTATCGCACAGCCGTTGCCGAGACCAGCGCGGGCTACTGCCGGGTTTTGGCCACGTTGGACGGCAAGGCGCGGAGCCGGTTTCTCGAGCACGCCCCCGCTCCCGTCGAGACCGTACTCTCGGCGTTCGAGCTTGCACCGGGCGAAGGCTTACTGGTCTACATTCATGGCTACAATACGGGCTTCGAGCGGGCCTGCCGGCACGCGGCTCTGGTGGCCCTGCAGACGGGGTTCGAGGGACGTGTGCTGCTGTTCAGCTGGCCGTCCAGCCAGGCGGTTATCACCTATGCCGAAGATGCCAGCCGCTTCGGTGCCAGTGTGTCGGAAATCTTTGCGGCTTTGCAGTCACTGGCCGATCGTTACGGTGCCGAGCGGGTTCACGTGATGACACACAGCATGGGGGCGCGCCTGACCGGCGGTTCCGCAGAAGGTCTGGAGCGCGCTGACGGACGTTTTGGGGAGTTGCTGCTGGTGGCGCCCGACGTCAGCCGTGATCGCTTTGTAGCCTCGCTCCCGGGCCTGAGAGAACGCTTTCGCGGCGTCACGGTTCTCGCATCCGATCGCGACCGGCTGTTGTCGTTTTCACAGGCGATCAACGCGAGCGCCCGCCTGGGCCAGGCGAACGGCAGCGCGCCGGACGGTGTGAATCTGGTCGACGTGACGGAGCTTGATGGATTCCGCGTGGGCGGACACAACTACCATCTCTACCACGCCGAAATCGGCGCGATCCTGCGAGCTGCACTGGAAACTCGAGAGTTTCCAGCTCGATAAAGACGAAACTCCCGAGTGTCCGGCTCATCAAACATTCGAGAATATCGAACAGAAGTCTCGATGTTTAAGAATGGTTCTTAGTTTCCCGATGCACGATACTTATCAGCGTTCGATGCCTGATCCTTCCCCCGGTGCTTCGAACACGTGAGGCCGCGATACGATTCGCGGCCTTTTTTTGTGCGCACGAAGTCCGCCCGGTTCAGGCAGCTTCACCGGCGGCGTGCCCCGATGCCCAGGCCCACTGGAAATTGAAACCGCCGAGGTGGCCCGTGACGTCGACGACTTCACCGATGAAATACAAGCCCGGCACGCTGCGGGTTTCCAGGGTCTGAGACGACAGCTCGTCCGTAGAGACTCCGCCGAGCGTGACCTCCGCCGTGCGATAGCCTTCCGTCGCCGCGGGCTTGAGCACCCAGCTTTTGAGACGCTTCGCGACTCTCGACAGTACGCGGTCTCCAATTTCGGCTAACGGTCTGTCCGCCACTTCCGGCCATTCGCGCGCCTCGAGTTCGAGCACCAGCGCTTTGGGTAAACAGCCGGACAACACGGTGCGCATCCTGGCACCCGGCGACGTGTCTTTCGCCCGCTGCAGTACGTCGAAGAGATCTTCGTGGGGCAGCAGAGCAACGTCGATCGAAGTGCCGGGCAGCCAGTAACTCGATGCCTGCAGCGCGGCCGGCCCCGACAGCCCCCGGTGCGTAAACAGAAGATCGTCTTCGAACTGCACGCCGCCGGTGCTGACGGCGGTCGCGACGCTGACGCCGGCGAGCCGTTCGGTCAGTGCCTTCGCCGGACCGCTGAACGTAAACGGCACCAGCCCGGCGCGCGTGTCCACCACCTCGAGCCCGAACTGCCGGGCGATGCGGTAACCGAGATCGGAGGCGCCCATTCGCGGAATCGACAAGCCTCCCGTGGCGACGACCAGTGTTGCCGATTCGAATCGGCCGAGGGCCGAGAGGACCGAGAACCCGGTGTCTGCGTGCTCAACGCGCTCAATGCCCGCGCTGTGGCGTATCTCGACGCCGGCGTTTTCACACTCGGCAAGCAGCATGGCGACAATGTCCTTCGAGGAGCGGTCGCAGAACAACTGCCCGGGTGTCTTTTCGTGATAGGGAATGCCGTGTTTTTCGACAAGCTCGATGAACTGCCATGGGTTGAACCGGGCCAGCGCCGACTTGGCGAAATGCGGGTTCCCGGAGATGAAGTGAGAGGCATCGCAATGTGTGTTGGTGAAATTGCAGCGGCCGCCACCGGACATCAGGATTTTCTTGCCGACCCGGTTCGACCCCTCCAATATCAGCACGCGTCTGCCGCGTTTGCCGGCCGTAATGGCACACATGAGACCGGCTGCGCCGCCCCCCAACACAATGACATCGTAGCCGGTCACGTCCGCTGCTTTTCCCATCGATCCGACAATTGATCCGAGGGGCGACAGGGTACGGGAACGTTGTCCGTTTTGCCGAAGCTTTGCGATCAACGCGGTTGCCGATATGCCGCGACCGGGCGTTTGACAGAATGCCACGCGCGCCCCACGAGTCGCAGCAGTGCAGGGCCCGGAAATTCCGCTTTTAATGAAAATTTAGGAAATTTCGCGACTTGCGCGATTTCTGCGACACTGCTTTCCGTGTTTTGCGGGCAATGACGTTTGTTAGGGTCTCAAGTGACGATCAAGGGCTGGCCAGTTTTCCCCCGACGGTTCAATTCGCGCGTGCGCTTCGCGACGCTCGGAATGCTCGTCATGCTGTTTTTGCTGAGCGGCCTGTTCTATGCCATTACCCAACGCTACCAGTTCCTGCTCGACAGGAGCGAACTCGCTAACGACGTCGTTCTCAGTTATCTCGAAGTATCGGATCGAACCTATCGCAAGCTGAACGCGATGGGCGAGATGGTGGCGCAGGGTGAGTACACCAACGAACACGAACGCGCACACAATGCGACGTCTCTTCGCGATGCGCTTACCCGGGTGCGCCACGGCATAGCAGCCGAGGTTGCGCTGATACAGAGTCTCGACGAAAGCCGCGAACTCGATCACCTCGTCGAAGTGGAACGCCTGGTCGAGGACATCATTGCCGGCAGCGAACGGATACGTGTGGCGTTGCAGGAGCAGCGCCTCGGTGACGCCCGCACCACGCTGAGCCGCATCCGTAGCGACCGCGTGGCCGGCCGCTTCAACGAACTGATCAACATTGCCCTGGCGGAAGAGCGCGACGAGCTGCGCGAGACCGAGGGCGTGGCTCAGGCCCTCGGGCAGTTCATCAGCTGGGTTCTGCCGCTCCTGACGCTGCTCGTGCTGTGCTTCGGCATCGGCGTGACCGTCGTCATCTCGCGGTCGGTCACGCGATCGGTCGACACCCTGCGCGACGCTGCATTGGCCTATGCGTCGGGCAATTTCGACTATCGTACCGACGAACTCTACGAAGCCGAGTTTGCCGAACTCGGCGACGCTTTCGATCGTCTCGGCGAACAGCTCGGCAACCGTCGCGACAGCGATCGCAGGAAAAAGGCAAATCTCGAGCAGCTCGTCGCCGAGCGGACGCAGGGTTTGAGGGAGACCAACGAGCGACTCGCGCAGGCGGACCGCAGTCGCCGCCAGCTGCTGGCCGACATTAGTCACGAGCTCAGGACACCGCTGACGGTAATCCACGGCGAGGCGGAGATGGCCCTGCGCGGCGAACGCAAGGAAGCGGAGCACTACGAGGACTCGCTCGACAGAATCCGCGAACAGGCGCTGCACACGAATCGGCTCGTGGACGACTTGTTGTTCGTCGCGCGCGCCGAAGAGGGCCAGGCGCGCATTCAGAAACGTTCGGTTGCGATTGCGGGCATGCTGAAAGCCGTGTGTGCCGATTTTACCGTCGAGGCCGAAAGGAAACGCATCCGTATTTCCGAACACATAGAGGACAACTACGTGGTCGTACACGGCGATCACGATCGTCTGCGGCAGGTGTTCACGATCCTGCTGGACAACGCCTTGCGCTACACGAACGACGACGGTCACATCCAGGTGACCCTCGGCGAGGAAGACGACGGGGTCATCATTCGTGTGCGGGACAACGGCATCGGTTTGTCACCCGAAGATGCCGAGCAGGTGTTCTTCCGCTTCTACCGCGGAGCCAATGCACAGCGGGCGGCCAGCGGTACGGGGTTGGGTCTGCCGGTCGCAAAAGCGATCGTCGAAGCGCATCAGGGACACATTTCGATCAGTGGAGAAGTTGGCAAGGGCGCCGAAGCCCGGGTCTGGCTGCCGGCCGAAGACAGCATTCGCGCTATTGCCTAGATGCGCCGTACCGCCCAAAATCGCAACATGCGCACGCTTGTTGTGGAAGATGACGACCGAATTGCGGATTTTTTGGTTCGGGCGCTCAAATCGGAGGGGTACAACGCGGTCCGAACCGGCGATGGCCGGGAGGCGTTGGAACTTGGCCAAAACGCCGATTTCGAACTCATTATCCTCGACCTGATGCTGCCGGGCATGCACGGCCTGGAGGTGTGCCAGGAGCTGAGAATGCGGCGTATCGACACGCCCATCGTCATGCTGACGGCAATGGACAGCCTCGACGACGTGATCACGGGTCTGCGCATGGGTGCGGACGACTACATCAAAAAGCCCTTTGTCATCGACGAACTGCTCGCGAGAATCGAAGCCGTGGTGCGCCGCGGCCGCAGTTCCGACGCGCGCAGCGAGGTCCTGAAGGTTGCCGACGTTGCGCTCGACCGCCGCTCGATGCGGGTGACGCTGGCGGGTGAACTGCTCGAACTGACGGCCAAAGAACTCGCCGTACTCGAGCTTCTCATGTCCAATCCGGGCCGGCTGTTCAGCCGCGAGCGCATACTGAGCAACGTCTGGGGTATGGACATGGACCCGCTGACCAACGTCGTCGACGTCTACGTCGGCAAGCTTCGCAAGAAAATCGACGGCCATCGCGAGCACTCGCTGATCGAAACCGTCCGTGGCATGGGTTATCGCATGACCTTGCCCTGAGCCGGGCCCGAATCCGGTTCCGGTGTCCCATGCGGGGCTCCGGAAGACCCGAAACGGACGTACACACCTCACCTTTTCCCGCGCGGTTTTCCGCCCCGCCCGAGGCGGTCGCTATTTGGCGACAGATCTCTTTAAGCGTTTTTCATTTTGCTTTTAGAGCAGCTTCATCGCTCTGACAGTTTGGGTTCATTGCCTGTCCGCACAATGGGTATCAACAAAGCATGTCACGAGACGTGCCGGTTGCCACCTCAAAAGGACAAGGATCATGAGCACAGCTTTAGAGAACGTCGTTACCAAACTGAACGCCGATCGCCGGTGGGTGCCAGGCTTTCAGCCCGAGGGTATTCCGCGCAACGCGAAGTGGAGTTTCATCACCCGTAACATTCCGACCGGAGACGCTTCCCACATCGAGGCCCGTGACGACCACGCGCCGCGTTCCGGCGATCTGATCGTCGCGCGTGTCGAAAAGATCGCTCAGCACACGCGCATTCAGCTGCGCAACAGCCGTCGTTCGCTCCTGTATCCGGGCGACAAGGTTGTCGTGGCTTTCGGCAACCGGTATGCGCCGGATCAGTTCGAAGCCGAAATACCCGAGTCGCTCGATCGTTGCCATCTTGTTGCGGCAGGCGGCGTTGCCGCGAAAGCGATCGCCAAGCACTCCAAGCTGAAATGGCCAACCACGATTCGCCCGGAGGGTTACTGCATCGACGCCTCGGGCGAAGTCATGAACCTGAGGCGGTATGCGCTGAACACGGAGCGCACGGCTGGTTTGCCCAAAAAACCGGTCATTGCGGTGCTGGGCACGTCGATGAATTCGGGCAAGACCACCACGGCCGCAGCTCTCGTCAAGGGTCTGACAGCCGCCGGCTACCGGGTTGCTGCGGTCAAAGCGACGGGCACGGGCTCCGGCAACGACGTCTGGTCCTACGCCGACGCCGGTGCTGAACTGACGCTCGATTTTGTCGACGTCGGCCATCCGTCGACCTACCGTATCCCGCAGCTCGAAATCCAGGCCTGCTTCGATCGCCTGCTGGCGACGACACGCGCCGACGACAACATCGACGTGACTGTCGTCGAAATTGCCGACGGTCTGCTGCATTTCGAAACGGCGGATCTCGTCGCGTCAGCCGCGTTCAAGCGCCAGGTCAAACACGTCGTGTTTGCCGCGGGCGAGGCCATGGGCGCACTGGCCGGCGTGGAACGGATGAACCGTCTAGGCGTCAAGCCGCTGGCGATATCCGGCCTGCTGACCGCCTCTGGTCTCGCGGCCAGCGAAGCGGAGAGCTTCACCGGCGTTCCGGTGCTGACCAAAGCCCGTCTCGAATCCCCGCAAATCGCCAAGCTGGTGCTGTAATGCGCGAGACTGTCCTGCCCACTGCCATCCCGGCCGCACGCTCGCCGCTCCTTCTGGGCGTCGTCGGCCTCGGGATCCTGCAGGCGCTGACCCTAATCGGGCTTGCGCTGGTCATGCAGGACCTCCTGGCTACCTTGGTGGCCGGGGAGCTCGAAGCAGCCGACCGCAACAGGGATGTTGTCATTCTGTCGCTGCTCGCGCTCCTCGGCGGCCTTTGCCGCTGGCTGGAACGTGCCGGCGCCGAGCGTCTCGGCAATGCCCACGTCCACGACGTTCGCCTCGCCCTGTTCGACGCACTCGCCAGCAGACAGATGTACGACCGCCGGATGCCCGGACACGGCGTCAACATGGTGCGCTTCTCGAACGATCTCAATGCGCTTCGGCAGTGGGTGGCGCTCGGGCTGACGCGCACGATCAGCGCCAGTCTGTTTCTTGCAGGTGTGCTGCTCGCAACGGCGCTGTTGGCTGTGGAACTGGCGCTGCTTCTGTCCGCGGCGCTGCTGCTCGCCGCGCTTGGATTGCTGCTGCTCGGTCACGGCTTCGAAGGCAGCGTCCGGCGCACGCGCCAGCGGCGAGGTGGGCTGGCAAACGCCGTATCCGACGTGCTGCTCAACGTTCGCCATCTCGCAAGTTTCGGCCGCACCCGGCGCGAGCGCAATCGTCTCGGCCGCCTGAGCGGTGATTTGTCGGCAGCGCTCCAGACCCGCGCGTTCTGGATGGGTGCACTGCGCGGCTTCACCGACTTCTCGCATCGCATGATTCTGTTGCTGGTGCTCGTCTACGGAGCACACGCCGTCATGAGCGGCAGCCTCGACATTGCGGCGCTCTTGGCCGCAACGGGCGTGGTGTCGCTGGCCGCCGCTCCGCTCAGGGATCTGAGCCGGGTTTTCGAATATTGGAAGTCCGCCTGCGTGGCGCGGGAAAAATTGACGCGGGTCATGCGCCGCGGCTCGAGTGCTGCCGACACGGGCATTGTGCGCCTGGGCCGCGGCCGCGGCAGACTCAGGCTGTATGGCGTGGCAACCGCAAGCGGTTCGCCTCCGCTCGATCGCCGTATCAAGCCGCGCGAACGGGTTGCAATTACCGGATCCAACGGCAGCGGCAAGACGACGCTGATCAACGCCGTCGCCGGCCTTTCGAGGCTTGCTGCCGGCCAGGTCACGCTTGACGGTACCCGCACCGATCAGCTCAGCGATCGTCATCGTCGACGTGCGATCGGAATGGCCAGCCATCGAGTACCGCTCATGGCCGGCTCGATTAGCAAGAACATTCGCTACAGGAACCCCGGTGCCGGCGACAAGGCGGTGGCTGCCGCTGCCAGCGCCGCCGGTCTCGATGCGCTCCTGAAACGCCTGCCCGCAGGCCTGAAGACCCGCCTGGGCACCGACGGTGCCGGCGTCTCTGCGGGCGAAGCGGCGCGCATCAAACTGGCGCGCGCATTACTGGGAAAGCCGCGTCTCCTGTTGCTCGACGAAATCGAACAGGGCCTCGATGCCGGCGGCTACGCCACCCTGAAAGACCTACTCGCCAATTACCCCGGAACGATCGTGTTTGCGACCCACGACAAGGATCTGGCCGAAATGGCCGATCAGGCGTGGTCGCTCGACGAACCTTCCCCCCACTCGAAGAACAACCTGGACAAAGTGAGCAATCTCGATGAACGCCGTCGATCCAAATAACGTCGAAACGAGCGCTGTGCCGAAAATACTGCGCCGCCGTCTGTCCGAACATCCGGGCTACAGTTATCTCCTGCGTTTTCCCGAAACGCCGGACGCCGACAAGCTGCTGGTAGTGGTCCACGGGATCGCGCGGCAGGCCGACTACATGCTGCAGGCGCTGGCCGGTGAGGCGGACAAACACGGCTATACGTTGATAGCCCCCGTGTTCAGCTACCGGGACTACCCCGACTATCAGCGCCTCGGCCGCAGCGGCCTCGGTCAACGGGCCGACCTAGCCGTTGCCGCCACGCTTGCCGATCTGCGCGAACATCTGGGTTTCAGCGCCGGGTTCCATCTGTTCGGTTTTTCCGGCGGGGCGCAGTTTGCGCATCGCTTCGTATACGGACACGGCGAGCCTGTGCGCTCGGTCTGTCTGGCGTCGGCCGGCTGGTACACGCCGCCCGATTCCGGGAAACGCTTTCCACACGGCACGGACAAGACCGCACGACTCAAAGACATCCGCTTTGACGCTCTTCGACTGGCGCGGACCTCCACGCTGGTTGTCGTGGGTGACAAAGACACCGATCGCGACGAGGCGCTGCGCACGACGGCGCGCGTCGACAATGCGCAGGGCCGCGACCGGCGACAGCGCGCCGAGTGGTTTCACCGCCGCCTGAAACGGCTGGCGAAACGCGCCGAGTACTCGGCGCTGCACGAGTTTGCGCTGCTCGAGAACACCCGACACGACTTCGGCGAGGCCGTCCACCAGGGCGGGCTTGCGGGCATTTTATTCGACTTCTGCGAGCGGGCTGCTCGCCACAGCAAAGAGGACTGAACAATGAAAGCGTCCATTCGACCCATCAAGAATCCAGCGATAAGAAATCTGATCGCCATTGCGGCGTTGTGCCTGTCACCGCTGGCCATGGCCGGCGAGGTCGAACTCTGGGAAGACTGGGAGTTCGGCTACGGCGGCATGCTGCACACGGATACCGTGAACTTCAGTGACGATCTGACGCCGCTCGACAACTCGACCGATTTCCGGCGCGCGCGGGCCCGCCTGCAGCTGGCAAACGACGACTGGCGCATAAGGGCCGACTACGACTTCGGCATCGCCCAGGGTTTCCGCAGCACCTTCGTCGAGTACAGCGGTTTTCGCAAGCAGCGTATCGTCGTCGGCAATCAGGTGGCGCCGTTTTCCATGGAGGATCTCAAGTCGTCCCGTTCGATGGGGATGATCGAACGCTCCATTGCAAGCGCGCTGAGCCCGGGAATGCTCACGGGCGCCTCCTGGCGCACCTGGCGCGATAACTGGAGCCTGCATGCCGGCGTGTTCGGCGACGCGCTCGACGATCTCGACCGCCGCCGGCTGCCCGGTAGGAGCGTGGTCTCACGGTTCACCTATGCGCCGATCAACGAAGACGGATTCTCGGTGCACCTGGGAGCCGCCGTCGAGTTTCGGAACGTCGACAGCGGTGAGCGGGTGCGGTTGCGCGCCCGGCCCGGTTCGCGGTTGACCGATCGCCGGCTCGTGGACACGCGCAGCATCGAGGGTGTCGATTCGAGCAATACGATTGGCCTCGAGTTCGGCATGTCCTACGATCGTTTCAGAGTGCAGGCGGAAATGATTCGTACGAGCCTCGACGCCATCGACGGCTCGCTCGACTTCGGTTCACAGTACATCATGGCCAGTTACGTGATCGGCGGGCGTCCCTACAGCTACAGCCACAGCCGCGGTAACTTCAAGACCGTGCGCCCCGAGGCTTCCTGGGGTTCGCTGGAGCTGCTTGCCCGCGTTGCCACGCTCGATCTCAATGACGGCACGGTTGCGGGCGGCAAGCAGCGCGAGACGACCGCCGGTGTTGCATGGACGTACAACAAACACGTCCGGGTCATGCTCTCGCTATCGGACATCAAAGCCGAACCCAACCGCGACGGATTCGACGAAAGCGTCACCGTCGGTTCGCTCAGGCTGCAGCTGACGTTCTAGCACTAGGGACGAGGCGGGCGCGTGTGCGCCCGCCTACTTGTTTCCTGGCGGGACTCGATGGTCTCCACTGCTCCCCCGGCGTCGAAGCGCCAACCACCTGCGTCGTGTCTGCGGGGATTCGGCGGTCGCTCGTGGGCGTCCGAACACACGTGTTGGAGGCAGCTCAACCCTTTCGGTTGCCGATGACGATTGTGTTGTCGTCCTTGAAGCGGTACGGCGGTATTCGGAGATTCGCGGGTGCGGGGTTGCCTTTGAAGACCCGCCCGGAGAGATCGAACTGGCCGCCGTGGCAGCTGCACAGAAAGCCGTCGAAATCGTAGTCTCTCATTTGCCCGCGTCTGATCTCGCTGACCGGGCAACCCAGATGGGTGCAGGTGAGGTCGACGACAAATATCTCGCGACGCAGCGAGCGGTACGGATTCCGCGCGGTTTCGGGCTGTAACGACCCTGCCGAATCCGGGTCCCACAGTCTGTCATCGCCGGCTTCTATGCTGCTCAGCATGGCGTCGGTGCGCCGCTGGATCAGGATGGTCCGCTCCCTCCATTGCGTTAGCATGGATTGTCCTTCCTCGAGTCCTCGAATATCGACTTCGACGTTTGAGTCCGGGTCTTCACCCTGTTTCAGCACGCTTCTGAAATAGGACAGCAGAGAGGATTTCGGGAGCACGTAGAATGCCGTGGCAAACCCGCCGACAAAACCGAGGACCGCGCCGATGAGGGCTCGCCGATTGACGGTGTCGGACGCCTTGTTTTTGTAGTCTTGCGTTTCGATGTCCGAGATCCCCTCGCGTACGCCCTGAAGCTTACCGTATTGGCCGTGGGCAGGGCATGTATCCCGGGCTGCCGCTGCGGTCGGTCGCCCGGCCGCGCGCCGGCTTCGAGGGGGGCTTTTACGCCATCCGCGACAACGACTCGAGGCGCATTTCGTATACTTCCCGCATGACCCTCGCGTTCCGTCTCATCCGCCGTCTTCCCTCGCAGACGATGAAGCAAGCTTCGGGCCTGCCGCGTTGATCGCACACAATCGCTGCTGCCAATGCAGCCATACCTGGAACGACAGGCCGTTCGGCTACGCGCGCCTGCCGGCGTGTCCGCGATGCGGTTCGAAGTACTGGGTGTGGGCCAACTACGAAGACCGGGAGGCTCATAAGAGCGAGCGAACGACCGATCGCAAATAGTGTCATAACCGGGAACGTCGGCGGGGGATCTCGGTCATCGCCTGCGCAGCAACCCGGGGGCAAATACGATGGCAAGAGTCAGACATCGCGTCGGCATCGTCGGCGACATCGGCAGGATCTACAAAACGCTGCACGAGCCCGCGGGCCTGGATGGCTGGTGGTCGACGAAGAGCGACGGAACACCCGTCGCGGGGCAGGTGCTCACGCTGCATTTCGCCGAGCTGGCGGTTTTGTCGTTCAGGATCGAGACGCTGGAAAGCGACAGGCTGGTTCGCCTGCGCTGCGTCACTGGCCCCGGACCGTGGCTCGCGAGTTCACTGGAGTTTGTCCTCAGGCAGGACGACAATCAGGTCTGGGTAGAACTCGTGCACGAAAACGAGGCGGCAACGGAGGACGACTTTCTGTACTTCTCCACCAAGTGGCCGTGTTACCTGCTGAGTCTTCGCGATTTCATCGAGAGCGGGCAGGGGCGTCCTTATCCGAACGACGTGAAAATCCACTACGGCGACTGAGCGGAGACAAAAAAAGGCCGGGCATGTCGTGCCCGGCCTTCAAGCTCGCCGTTGAGTCCTGGCTGTCCGATCAGTCGTCTTCGACCTCGATTTCGTCTGCGGTCAGCACGCTATTGGCAAAGCTGCCATCGACTTCGACAACATCGTCCACCGGGTTGCCTGCGAAGAACGTGGCGGCGTCGATCTCGTTTTCGTCGGCATCCTCGATCTCCGTATTCACGGTCGTGCGGACAGTAACGCCTACCGCCGTGAAGTCCGGGTCGGCAACCGCCGTGATGGGCCCCTTCAGACCGGCATCGCCGGCATCGTCGTCACGTTCGACGACGGTCAGCGTCAGCGTGCCGCTGTCGTCGAAACCGCGTACTTCGAGGTAATCGCCCACGCTAATGCTCGCGGCGGCGAAGGTCGTCAGACCGGCGACGCTCTGGTCGTTGAAGATGGTCTCCGCCGTGACCGTCGCCGCAACGCCCAGGAGCGTTACGCTGCTGCCGCTGACCGCTTCGACCGTACCGCGCAGTTCGAGCGTTCCTTCCCGTTCGAAGTCGATCGAGTCGGCCACGATCGTGCCGCTGGCGTCTATTTCACCTTCGACCTCGATCACTGCATTGAGCGCAAGGTCCGCGCTGCTGCCGTTTTCGAAGCTCGTCGACGCCGTGGTCGTCACCGGCACTCCGTTGACGTCGAAGTCGGTCGCCGACACGAAGCGGGTAATGACACCTTCGACTTCGGCTTCGTCGCCGGTATTGGCGCCGAGACCGTTGTCCTCGAACTCGACGCGGCTGGCGAGGAGTTGGCCGCTGGTGCCCAGTGTGCCTTCGGCCTCTACCTGCTGACCGTTCTCCGGCGCACCGTTCGGGAAGCCCGACAGGCTGGCGCTGCTGTAATCGACGACAAAACCGTTGATCTCGAAGCTCAACACACCTGTGTCGACGTTGCTGACCGTGCCGGACACTTCGAAGTCGCCTGCCGTCAGCTCCAGCTCAACGTAGGTAGCGCGAATATTGCCGTTCGCGTCGAAGAAGCCCGATACCTCGACAACGTCGTTCTGCGCGAGCGCTTCGATATCCCGCGGTGTGAAGTCGTCGTCGAATATCGTGTTGCCGGTGACCTGTACCGTCTGGCCCAGCACGACAAAGCTGTTGAGGCCAAGGTCGATCGACTCGACGGGTCCTTCGAGCAGTGCGTCGAAGCTTACCGAGTCTGCCCTTGCATCCTGGCCGTTGCTGTCGGTGCTGCCGACGACGGTGACCACCTGGCCGACCGACAGATCGCTCTCGGCGCCGGCTGTGCCGTTGATGTCGAAGCTTGCGTTGCTCGTGTCGTAGCGCACCCCGTTGACAACGACGCTGCCAAATGTGCTGACCGTACCGCGAGATACCACGGCAACCCTGCTGGGACTGCCCCGGCCGTCAATGCCGGCAGTGGCCTCTCCTCCACCGCCGCCGCAGGCGACTATCCCGAGACAGCCCCCTATTGTTAACCATGTGTTCCTGTTCATGCGTGCGATCCCTCATTAATCGTGTTCTCAATCCAATAAGTACCCAAGCCCAGGCGCACACGGTGGCTGGCTTGCTTGTCTTCGTGCTGGCTTAGCCACGTATCCACGCGTTCGAGGAATGCCTGGCCCTCTCTATCCAGGAATTGCTTGAACGCAGGAATGCTTGCTCGCGGCATGTGCGTGTTGGTCGCACGCCGCTCGAAACGGGGTAAATCGTCGTCGCTGCGGTGCAGGTTGTAGGCCACCGTCTCGCCCAGGTCCTCGAGTACGCTGCCCGACGTCAGCATTTGCTCGGGGTCCATGTGCACCGGCATGTAGACGCGCATTTGTGCAATCAGCTTGCCGCTCGAATCCTCGACGACGGCGCCGACGTGTTTGAGTTCCTTGAGCATGGTCGACGGTGCAACGTCGGCCGCGTAGCGCGAGCAGAGCGTCTCGAAGCTCGGTCCGCGGCCGTTGACGATCAGCCGTCGCGGCTCGCCCAGCGTGTCGGTAAACTGCGCGTCGGAATACCAGCCGCTCAATACCCGCGTAGCCGAATTCATGCTGCCGAACTCCGCAAGCTCCTCGCTTTCGAGGATGTCCCGCAGCCGCCGGACTTCACGACGCGTGAAGCCCGTCATGATCGCAACGCGGGAAATATTGGTGGGCCGGCCCCGTATCCCGAATTCCTGAGTCGCGACCTCGACATAGGTCAGTCGGCAGATCTCGGAGAACTCCTGCCACGTGACGCCCGCGCGCAGCAAAATCCTCGCGATCGGGCGAAACAACAAGCGGAATGCCTGGATGGCAGCTTTTTTGTGAATCTCCATAATTGAGACAATTTAGCTCAATAGTGGGTTTATAGCAACCGGATATAAGGAATCCGGCGTGCTGGCGGCTTATGTCTAAAAATCCGCTGCGACTGGTCTCAAAAGTCCGCATACTGCCGGGAAACACGCCCTTGGCCGGTCCGGCTGCGGGTATCGGGTTGGAGAAAACAAGTGCAAAACAAACCTTGCGCCGCTTTTGCGGCTCTTGCCGCCCTGTTCGTGGCGGCCCATGTCCACGCGGGCGAGGCCGCCGACGACCGCTTGCTGAAGCGCACCGACGTCTTCGACATGGAGCTGGCCGTCGATCCGCAGATTTCGCCCGACGGCCGCCGCATAGCGTACCTGCGGCGCTCGCTCGACATCATGACCGACCGGCCGTTGGACGCCATATGGATGGTCGACGTGGACGGCAGCAATCATCGCCCCCTGCGGTCGACGACGGCCAGCTACTCGAGCCCGCGCTGGTCCCCCGACGGCGAGCGGCTGGCTTACGTGGCGCGCGCCGGTCGGCGCGGCGCGGAGCTGTTCGTGCGCTGGGTGGATACGGGCGACACGGCATTACTCTCCAACCTGCCCGAGGCACCTTCCGCGCTGGCGTTTTCGCCGGACGGCAAACAGCTTGCGTTCCAGATGTTCGTCGCCGAAAAGGCCTCGGAACTGGCGACGCCGCCAAGGAGGCCGGAAGGGGCTGAGTGGGCGCCGCCCGTTCGCTTCATCGACGAATTGCCGTATCGGGTCGACGGCGCAGGTTACCTCGAGGCCGGGCACACGCAGGTCTTTGTCATTCCCGCCGAGGGCGGCAGGGCGCGGCAGCTTACGGACGGTCCTTACGATCACGGCGGCTCTCTGAGCTGGTCCCCGGACGGCCGCTCGCTGGTGATTTCGGCCAATCGCATCGACGAGCCGATGAGCGATCCGCTGGAGTCCGAACTGTGGCTGATCGACGTCGACAGCGGCGACATGCGCGCACTGACCGATCGCGACGGACCGGATTATGCGCCGCGCTTTGCGCCCGACGGCCGTTCCGTCTACTACCTCGGCTACGACGACGAGGGCATGAGCTATCACAACGTGCACCTCTACGAGCTGACCTTGGCCAGCGGCGAAACCCGCAACCTGACGCCCGACTTCGATCGTCAGATCGGAAGCTTCGCGCTTGCCGGCGAGCGCCTGTACCTTGCTTACGACGACCGCGGGCGGCGCGTGCTCGCGGAACTCGACGACGGCGGCCGCATGAGACAGCTGCTCGACGACATCGGCAGCGCGAGCGTCGGCCGGCCTTACACGAGCGGCAGCTTCTCCGCGGCGCGCGACGGCAGCGTTGCGTACACGCGCGGCAGCGCAACGCGCCCGTCCGAGCTGGGCTTTGCCGACCGCCGCGGGCGCGCAAGGACACTCACCGGGCTCAACGACGACCTGTTCAAGGAGCGCGAAGCCGGCAGCGTGGAGCGAGTCGCGTGGCGTTCTTCGGTGGGCGATTACGATGTCGAGGGTTGGCTCGTGAAGCCACCGGGCTTCGATCCGGAGAAACGCTATCCGCTGATTCTCGAGATCCACGGCGGTCCCTTTGCGGCCTACGGTCCACACTTTTCCCCCGAGATACAGTTGTTCGCAGCGCGCGGTTATCTGGTGCTGTACACCAATCCCCGCGGCTCCACGAGCTACGGCTACGACTTCGCGAACGAAATACACCAGAACTACCCGGGCCAGGATTACGACGATCTGATGTCGGGCGTCGACGCGGTCATAGAGGAGGGCTACGTCGACGAAGATCAGCTGTTCGTCACCGGCGGTTCGGGGGGCGGCGTGCTGACGGCGTGGATTGTCGGCAAGACCGATCGTTTTGCGGCCGCCGTCGTGCAGAAACCGGTCATCAACTGGTTGAGTTTTGCGCTGACCACCGACGGGGCTCCGTTTTTCCTCAAGTACTGGTTCGACGAACCGCCGTGGGTGAATCAGGAGGCTTACTGGCGCCGTTCGCCGCTATCCCTCGTTGGTGAAGTGACCACGCCGACGCTGCTGATCACGGGCGAGCAGGACTTCCGCACACCGATGCCGGAGTCCGAACAGTACTACCAGGCGCTGAAACTTCGAGGCGTCGACACGGGCCTGGTGCGCGTGCCGGAGAGGTCGCACAACCTCGTCAGCCGGCCTTCCCATCTGATTGCCAAGGCGGACAACATACTCGCGTGGTTCGAGCGTTACCGCAGCGGCGGCAACCACCGATAGCCGCGAGTGTCGTTCAGGCCAACCCGGACGAGCGGACAAGAAAAAGCCCGGGCTTCCTGAGAAGCCCGGGCCGTTCCCGATACCGTTTCGACAGTAGAGAGAGGGGGTTCTGACTGTCCTTGATCAGAAACGGTAGCCAAGAGTGATGCCATAGACGATCGGGTCGATTTCGACATCGCCAATGCTCACGCCGTCGACTTCGGCTTCGGTGTCGATGTCGATCCAGCGAACGTTGGCGCCCAGCGTCCAGCGATCGTTCAGGTCGAAGTCGGCACCGAGCTGTACGGCGAGGCCGAAGGAGCCGTCGAGGTCGAGTTCGGATCCCGCCAGCGGGCCGCTCAGCTCTTCGTCGAAGAACAGCGTGTAGTTCACACCGAGGCCGGCGTAAGGCTTGAACGCGCCGTCCAGCGGGAAGTGGTACTGCAGGCTGAAGGTAGGCGGAAGGTGCTTGGTTTCGCCGACTTCACCGCCGCCGTTCAGGTTGATGTCGTGCGAGAACGGGGTGGCAGCGAGGACTTCGAACGCCCAGGTTTCGTTGAAGAAGTAGGTGAAGTTGATGCCCAGTGCCGTACCGGCATCGACGTTTACGACGTCGTTGTTGTCGGATTTGGGGTCGACAACGTAAGGGCCGGAACGAATCATCCAGTCGCCGGCCTCCTGCGCGATCGCGGTACCGTTGATGGCGAGGACCAGAAGCCCGGCTACCAGCAGTTTCTTCATTATTGTCTCCTTGCTGAGATCATTGTGAGAAATAGTCGATAAATTCGATCGCGCAAGATAAAGATTGGGCGAGGACGGGACTATCCGAACTTCTCGCCGCGTATTACGGTTTTTGCGAATGGACACGTTTTGCCGTTTTCGCGGTTTTTGCAGGTCCTTTTCGGGTGGTCGAAACACGTTTTTTTGGAGGAGAATGACAGTGAAGACAGGGTCCGCTCTCAGCCGCCGCCAGCTCATCCGTTCGGGCGCGGCCGTCATGGGTTCCGGGTTGTTCGGGCTGTCGCAGGCCAGCCCCCGTCCCACCAGTTTCGTGCTCGTGCACGGCACCTGGCACGGCGGCTGGGTGTGGCGCGACGTCGCCGCTCTGCTGAGGAGTGCCGGGCATACCGTGCTGACGCCTACCTGCACGGGTTGTGGCGAACGGGAACATCTGTCGCGAGCCGACGTGGGTCTCGAGACGCATATTCGCGACGTGACCGAAGCGATTCGTTTCGCCGAGCTGGATCGTTTTGTCCTCGTCGGCCATTCGTTCTCCGGTTTGACCATCACGGGCGTGGCGGATCGCCTGCGCGCGCAGGTCGAGCGGATCGTTTTCTTCGACGCCCTGGTGCCGCGGCCCGGCCGCATGGCCGGTGTGGTTCGCGATCCGACAAGCGGCGAGTATCCGGACTGGTGGCAGGAGAGGGTGCGGCGCTTCGTCGACGGCTATCGCATGGTGTTCTGGGAGGACTATCCGATAGAGATGCTCGTGCCGCCTGAAAACACGGAGGCCGTCACCCGCCTCGAACGGCTGATTACGACTCACCCCGTTCGGCAGTGGACCGACGAACTCACTCTCGACAATGGTGGCTGGGAGGGCCTGCTTCCCGCGTATGTTCACTGCGTCGGGCAGCGCTACCGGCAAAGCAGCGATCTGATGATCGGCCCGGCTCGCGGCCCGGGCTGGCGTTTCGTCGAGCTGGATGCGCCGCGCAACGCAATGATGACCCACCCGCGGGAGGTGGCCCGTCTGCTGGAGGAACTGGCAGGCGCTTAGCCGGTTTCCGGCTGGCGGGGAGACGCGCTGCGATCGGGCAGCGCGGTCTTACTGCACGCGCGCTTCGCCGTTGTCCGGATTGCCGTCTGCGAGATGAACCTGCTCGGCCGCGGGCTGCTGTTGAGCCGTGTCCGCGGCATGCAGCCGGTTGGCGCGGTCGGCGACGGCACCGGCGGCCAATATGCCGGCCGCGGCGAGTGCCAACAGTCCTGTTCGGGTGTGCCTGAACGAGACGTTCATTGTCTTGTCCTCGAATTGCACGATGCGCCCCAAGCCTAAGGCTTTGCCGGGATCCGGGCAATTCGGGGTGTTCCGCGCATCATTCAGGCGGCGTTATGTAACGTCCGCGGTAGTACATCAGTGGTTTTTCGTCCCGGCCTAGCTCGAATTCGACCACTTCGCCGAGCAGGATATGGTGATCCCCACCTTCGTGCACGACACAGGTTCGGCAGTGCAGATAGGCCAGGCAATCGGGCAGGACGGGTTGGCCCTCGATGGCGCTCGACTCCCGCAAATGGGCTATTCGATCGAAATCCGGGCGCTCGGATTGTGCAAAGTGCACTGACAGCGGCTGCTGGTCTTCCGCAAGGATATTGACGACAAACGCCCCTGCGTCGAGGAATGCGGCGGTTGATCGCGAATCTCTCGCGATGCTCCAGAGTACCAGCGCTGGGTCCAGCGACACCGAGCTGAAACTGTTGACCGTAATGCCGTTCGGCGCTCCCGCCGGCGGCTTGCAGGTCATGACGGTGACGCCCGTGGCAAAGCGACCCAGGCAGTCGCGGAGTTGCCGATGTTCCCTCAAAGCGCCGTCCTTCTTGTTTTTCTTAAGATCCCAAGCCGGCGGGCAGCATACTCACCCGGCCGGTTGCATGCAAAACCCGGGCCCGCCCCGATTGTCACCCGGCGCCCCGGCCCGCCAAATACCGCCAAAGCGGACTTCAGTCCGCTGCATTTCGGCCGATAACGGAAGGGAGCCTCCGCGAACAGCCACTTTTGGGCGGCGCCGACCGCTCGAAATCTGTCAGCGGCGGGCCAGCAGGCGCTCGGAACAACCAGCACGACCGGAATACTATGCGAACACGCTCCACCAGCACGGCGATCGTCATTGCAATCTCCGCGACCCGGCGCTCGACGCCCCGCAGAACGGGCGTGCTGTCGGCGGCAGACAGGTGGCTGCGGGTGATCCGCCGTGTGGTGGCTGCCGAGGGGGTTGCGTGAGCGTGCCGCCGGAAGACAGGCAGAGCAGTCGCCCGGTCGTACTGATCGCCGAAGACGATCCGTCGCAGCGCATGCTGGCACGCGTTGCGCTGGAACAGGCCGGATTCAGTGTTCTCGAGTCTGACAACGGCCACGAGGCGCTCCAGACAGCCGACCGGGAAGCACCCGATATCGTGCTGCTCGACGTCGAATTGCCGGAGCTGGACGGATTCGCCATCTGCTCACGTATCCGCAAGCTCAAACACATTGCGGACACACCCGTCATCATGCTCACGGGCCGGGAAGACGACGAGTCGATCCAGAGCGCCTACGATTCCGGCGCAACCGACTTCATTTCAAAACCCGTCAACTGGAGCCTGCTGGGCCATCGAGTGCGGTACATAAGCCGCGCGACCCGGGTTGGCCGGGGCCTGAGAGAGAGCGAGAAGAAAAACCGCGCGTTGATCAGGGCCATTCCCGATTCGATGCTGGTCGTCGACAAGGCCGGGCGAGTGCTGACTCACCATCGCGGCAAGGACGGCAGCCGGCTCCTCGATGAATGTGCCAGCGACCGGCGATCCGTCATGGATACGCTGCCGCCGGCCATTGCGGACTCCTGGCGCCGGCAGATCGCCGGCGTGCTGACCAGCGGGGAAATCTCGCAAAGCGAAGATCACCTCGAAGCCAACGGTGCCCACTGTTTCTACGAAACGCGCATGGTGCCGTACACCGCGGACAGCGTGCTCGTCATCCAGCGCGACGTATCGGAGAAAAAACGAGCCGATGCCAAGGTGCGCCGGCTGGCCTTTTTCGACACGCTGACGGGCCTGCCCAACCGCCAGTCGTTCCTGATTCAGGTATCCGAGGCGCTGCGTGAAGCGAAGGCTCAGAACAGCATGCTGAGCATCCTGTATTTCGACCTCGACAACTTCAAACGCATCAACGATTCGCTCGGTCACAGCACGGGCGACGCTCTGTTGCGCGGTGTGGCCAGGCGTCTGGAGCAGTGTGTCCGTCGCGCCGATGCAGTGGCGCGTTTCGCCAGCACCGACACCAGCGTGCAGGTGGCAAGACTGGGCGGCGACGAGTTCACGGTATTGCTGCGCGACGTGAAGTCGATCGAGGAGGCGAGCGGTGTCGCCGAGCGAATACTCTCGGTACTTAGCCAGCCGATGCACTACCACGGTCAGCAGTTTGTGATTACGCCAAGCGCAGGGATTGCGTCCTACCCCGACGACGGCGAAGACGTCGACACGCTCGTGAAGAACGCCGACATGGCGATGTACAGCGCAAAAGCGCAGGGCCGTAACTGTGTGAGCCAGTTTTCCGGCACGATGTCGGTGCGTTCGCTCGAGCGCCTCGATCTCGAGGACGCGCTCCGTAAGGCGATTGCCGGCGGCGATCTCGAACTGCACTATCAACCCAAGCTGTGTCTGCGCAGCCGCGAGGTCACCGGCGTCGAGGCGCTGGTGCGCTGGACGCACCCGGATCGAGGCCCCGTCTCGCCGGCCAAATTCATCCCGATTGCAGAGGACGCCGGTCTGATCCTCGATCTGAGCCGCTGGGTGCTGGAAGCGGCGTGTCGGCAGCTCGAGCGCTGGTCGGGCAGCGATCTCGACGACGTTCGCGTCGCGATCAATCTGTCCGGAAAACAATTCCGTGAGTCCGACGTCGACGACCAGATCATAGCGGCCGTCGACGCGCACGGTTTCGACAAAAATCGGTTGGAACTCGAACTTACCGAAGGCACTCTCATGAGTGACGTCGAGAACACCGTCAGGACACTGACGCGCCTCAAGGAGGCCGGCCTGAAGATTGCGGTCGACGATTTCGGCACCGGCTATTCCAGCCTCAGCTACCTGAAGAAATTCCCGATCGACGCACTCAAGATCGATCGTTCGTTCGTGTCCGAAATCGACGCCGGCGGCAACGACCGTTCGATCTGTGCAGCGATTATTGCGCTCGCACAGAGTATGGGGCTCAAGGTCATTGCCGAGGGTGTGGAAACGGCCGAGCAGCTACAGCACCTGCGGTTCCTCGGCTGTGACGAAATACAGGGTTTCTACTTCGCCAAACCCATGCCGGGCGAAGAGACAGCTGCGTTCCTGAGCCGCTATCTCAGTAAGCGTCAGCGGCGGCTGCCGCTCGCCGACGACGCACCGCCGGTACAGGCTATCGAGGGGTAATACGTATGAATACGCCAGTCATAGACCCGGTTCCGCTGGACGCCATCAGGAACCTTGAGCAGCCCGGGCACGAAAACCTGCTGAATACGATTATCGGCATGTTTCTCGAACAGTCGGTGAACGAGCTTGCGGGCCTGCGCGACGCGTTGGGCCGACGCTCGGCAGACGCCATTCGCGAGGCTGCGCACTCGCTCAAGTCGAGCAGCGCCAACGTGGGCGCCATGCGGGTATCGGCCTTGAGCTACGATCTCGAGCAGGCAGGTAAGGACGGCGCGCTCGATCTCTGCGCAATGCTCATCGACAGGCTTGCGCTCGCCATCGACGAGGCCAACGGCGAGCTTTCGGATATTGCCGGAGCCGTTGCTGCCTGAGCGCGCCCCTGCGGATGCCGGCAGGCCGCGGGCGCCGCCTCGAGAATGGCGTCTGCCGCGCGGCCCATGGGCTCCGTATCCTAGGTCTTCGAAGCGTCGAAGATGCTCTGTATCGATGCGTCGAGCGTTGCGTTGAAATCGTCATCGCTCTGCTGCGCCGAGAGGCCTTCCGCCAGTGCTCGCGAAAAGCTCGCAACCATGTTGTGGTTGCGGCCCAGCCGGGCATTGGCTTCCTCGCGGGAGTAGCCGCCCGACAACGCGACGACGCGCACGATGTTGTCGTGTTCGATGCAATCGGCGTACAGGTTGTCCTGCTCCGGCAAGGTCAGCTTGAGCATGACCAGTTCGTCGCTGCCGAGCGCGTTGAGCTGATCCATGATCGCCGCGTGCAGCAGGTCCTCGGCTTGCGCCTTGTCGGGACAGTGGATGTCCACCTCCGGCTCGATGATGGGCACCAGGCCTTTGGCAACAATCTGTCGGCCAATGTCGAACTGCTGCGCCACGACGGCGTTGATGCCGTCCGCGTTGGCCTGTTTGATGACCGAGCGCATCTTCGTGCCGAATATGCCGGCCGCTTTTGCCTTGTCGAGCAGTGCGTCCAGCCCGGGCATGGGGTTCATGACCTCGGCGCCGTTCTGCTCGTCGGCCAGCCCTTTGTCGACCTTGAGGAACGGCACGACGTTCTTGACGTTCCAGAGGTATCCCGCCGTGGACTGACCCTCGACTTCGCGGTCCATCGTGTTTTCGAACAGGATTGCGCCGAGGATGCGGTCTCCGGAGAAGGCCGGGCTGGTCATGATGCGCGTCCGCATGGCGTGGACCAGCGCAAACATCTCCTCGTCGTTGCTCCATGCGTCCTCGCCGACACCGTACAGACCGAGTGCCTTTGGCGTGCTGCCGCCGCTTTGGTCGAGCGCAGCAATGAAACCTGGTTGATTTCGGACCTTATCCAGTTGTTTGTCGAAGCTCACGATGGCTCCCGAATGGTGAAATAGACGCGCGGATTGTACACGGATGCGCGACCCCGGTCCGCCGGTCTGTAACATGCCCGCAATCCTTCCGGGTCATGATTTTCACTGTTTTCCCCAGGTTATCCGCCGCATGGTGCCGTCGAAACCGCTCGCCAGGCTCAGTCCCGCCGAGCGTCTGAACTTCCTCGTGACCAACCGTTTGCCGCGTCGCTGGCTCACGCTGTTCATGGGGCGCTTTTCGAAGCTCGAGAATCCCCTGATTGCGCGGCTGTCCATTGCGCTGTGGCAGCTGTTTGTCGACGACCTGCGCCTTCACGAGGCCAAAAAAAACCGCTTCACGAGCCTGCACGACTGTTTTGTCCGCGAATTGAAAGACGGCGCGCGGCCGCTTGCCCGTGATCCCGGTCTCCTGGTGAGCCCGTGTGATGCCGTCGTCGGCGAGTTCGGTCAGCTCGAGGGGCTCGAACTCCTGCAGGCCAAGGGTTTTCCATACGAGCTGTCCGAACTTCTGGGTTCGGCCGAGGACGCCCATGCCTTTCGCGACGCGCGGTTCGTGACCCTGCGGCTCAAATCGAGCATGTACCACCGCTTCCATGCGCCCTGCGACGCCCGGCTGACGCGCTTACGCTACATCAGCGGTGACACCTGGAACGTCAATCCGGTGGCACTCAAATCCATCGAGCGGCTGTTCTGCCGTAACGAGCGCGTCGTGCTGCCGCTCGAACGGGCTGACGGCGATCGCGTGGTGCTCGTCGCCGTGGCGGCCATACTGGTCGCCAGCCTCCGCCTGCACGGTCTGCCGGAGCCGCTGACCCTCGAGTACGAGGGCCGAAACGAACTCGAACTGACTCGTCGCTACGCCAGGGGCGACGAGATCGGTTACTTCGAACACGGCTCGACGATTGTGCTGCTGGCGCCAAGGTCGTTCGAGTTCGCGGAGACGCTGGCAACCGGCCGCATCGTGCGTATGGGGCAGCCCATCATGAGGTGCTCCGCAGCCCTAACATAGCCGACACATAAGCGTAGCTTGGCGGTCATACGGCGAACCTAGCCTTGCTCCGTCCAACAACGCGGTGAATCGACCATGAAGGCACCTCTCCCTGTGGATGGGCGGAAACTGAGCTTCCGAGAAGAACTGCATAAGCAGCGCTGGGACGATCACCGCTACTACCATCACAGCCGTATCAACCAGTCACTGCACCTGTTGAGCGCAAGCTGTTTTCTGACCGCCTACGTGCTCCTGATCGTCAATCCCGGCGTGGCGGCGCTGTTGGGCTGGCTGCTGGCCATGACCTCCCGGCAGATCGGACATTTTTTCTTCGAGCCGAAGACCTATGACGAGGTCAATTCCGCGACGCACGAGCACAAGGAAGAAATCAAGGTCGGCTACAACCTGTTCCGCAAGCGTGTGCTGCAGTCGGCCTGGGCGCTGACGCCGTTTGTGCTGTGGATCAACCCGACGTTCTTCGGCCTGCTTACCGCGCACACCAACTGGGATACGTTTCTCTACAACCTGTCGATCCTGTGGATCTGGCTGGCCGTCATTGCGCTGGTCTTGAGAACGGTGCACCTGTTTTTTATCTACAACGTGCAGACCGGCCTCGTGTGGGCGACAAAGATCCTCACCGACCCGTTTCACGATTTCAAGATCTACTTCAAATCGCCGCTGTACCTGTTGCGCGGTGAACTGATCGATCCAATGTACGACGTCCAGAACGGCATGATCGCCGACGAGGACGACGACGAACCGGCTATGGCCTGAGCCGGCAACGACGGCGGTCGTTTACGCTTCGCCGCGTGCCTCGGGTGCCGGCGACAGCGATCCGACTCCCTGAGGCCGGCGGCGGCCGAAGCGAACGGCAAGCATCTCCTTGAATACCTGGCGGCGAATGTCACGGTTGCTCAGGCCCGGGCTGCCGCTCCACCAGCCGTCTCTCTGCATCGTTTCGGCGGCAGCGACGATCCGCTGCCTGACAGCCGCAAAATCGTCGTCGCTGTAGTTGTGGCTGAAGATGAAGCGGCCTGTACCGACCCAGCTCAAAGCCAGTCCCTCGGCGCGCAGATAGTACTGCAGCATCCAGTTGTAGCGGGCCGGCTCGGTGTACGTGAGCATCCATACGGAACTCATGTTGTGTGCCCGTACGGGTAGTCCCGCAGCGGACAACGCACCGTTCAGATCCGCGCGGCGGGCGTTCCACACGGCGTCCTCGGCGTCCGCGGGGCCAATGTCCTGCATGGCGCACTCGAGAAATCCGTTCATTGCGGTCATAACGTAAGGGTGCGAGTTGAACGTGCCGCGGGCGAAGCAGATATCGGTGGGCCGGTCATCGCGATAACGGCGCATGAGTTCGCGGCGGCCGGTGAGTGCGCCGACCGGCAGTCCGCCGCCAAGCGTCTTGCCGTAGGTCACCATGTCGGCCGCGACGTCGAAATACGCCTGCGCTCCGCCGAGACCGAGTCGGAAACCGACGAACACCTCGTCGAATATCAGTACGATCCCGCGTTTCGTGCAGACGGCGCGGAGTTCTTTGAGCCATGCGGCGTAGGCGTCCTTGTCGAAGTTTGCGCTGCGGTCCGAGGCAATCAGCATGGCGTCGCTGCTGGCACCGGCGTTCGGATGCAGGGCCTGCAGCGGATTGACAAGCACGCAGGCAATGTCGCGGCGACGGGCAAGTACCTTGAGCGTTCGTTCGCTCATGTCGGCGAGTGTGTAGATGTCGCCCATCGAGCGCTGGTTGCCGACGCCGGGTTGCACACCGTCCCACCAGCCGTGGTAGGCGCCGCAAAACAGCACTGCCTGAGAGCGTCGCGTGTGGTAGCGGGCGAGCCGCACGGCCTGCATGACGGCTTCGGTACCCGACATGTGAAAGGAGACCTCGTCGAGCCCGGAGATGGCTTTGAGCCGCTTCACGTTGTCCGCAACGACGGGATGGTAGGGGCCGAGAACCGGGCCCAGCCGGTCCGCAGCGTTTACGGCGGAGGCAATGTTGTGCTTGTAAAAGTCGTAGCCGAGAAGGTTCACACCGTAGGAACCGGACAGATCGTAAGACCAGTTGCCGTCGAGGTCCCTGATCCGGACGCCGTCCGTCTCCTCGGCAAAAGCCGCGGATCCGAGGTGGCGGCTCGCGTACTCGCGGTACTGAAAGGGAACGCGATACGCGCCGGTGAATTTGAGATCGGATACACCGTCCACCGCCTGCGTGGTCGCCTCGATGGACTTCGGCGCTTTGCTGGCCAGGCGCTCCGCAAGCGCGCGAAAGCCCTGTCTGCGCTTTTCGACGATCGTGTCGCCCGCCCCGTCGCTGGCGAAGAACTGCGGCTCGTCGTAGCTGTAGTAGGGCACCAGTTTTGCGAGCCTCCGCGACATGCGGCTGTGGCCGCGCAGTGAGCGGTGTTTGGCGCGTGACAGCTGCAGTCTCAAATGCGCTTTGTACACGAGCCAGGCCGCCAGCGGCGCGGCGGCAGCAGTGAGTAGCAGATTCATGAGTAGAAGCCGGGGGTGACAGTAGCGAGGCAGCGTGGCAAAACTATGTTACTGGGATGTGACGCAGTGACCGGCGACGTGTTGTCGGCGGGATCGCCGCCGCACCCGGCAAAGCTTCGTAAACAATTGTAACTGTGCGAGTTTGTCCTGTTTTTGCTGCGGCGCTGTTTGCTAACGTCGCAGGACTCATCGGGAGATCGACGTGAAAGTGGCTTTATTTGGCGGCACCGGGTTTGTTGGCGGTTATCTGGTCGACGCACTGCTCGATGCCGGGCACCAGCCCGTCCTGCTCGTGCGTCCCGGCAGCAAAGCCAGACTCAGGCGCGCGACCGAGGTCGAGGTCGTAGAGGGTGAGATTACGTCTGCGGAGGCTGTCGAGCGGGTCGTGAGCGGCGTCGACGCCGTCATCTACAACATCGGCATTCTCCGTGAGTATCCGCGCCGGGGCATTACCTTCGAAGGCCTGCAGTACGCAGCGGCGGTCGACGTCATCGAAGCGGCACGCCGGGCCGGCGTATCGCGCCTCGTGCTAATGAGTGCCAACGGCGTTCGCGTGCCGGGCACGCCGTACCAGGAGACCAAGTTCCGCGCTGAAGAGTTTGCCCGCCGCAGCGGTATGGACGTCACCGTATTCCGGCCTTCGGTCATCTTCGGCGACCCGCGCGGCAGCTACGAGTTCGCAACCCAGCTGCATCGTGAAATGGTAGCGACGCCGCTGCCCGGGGTTGGTTTCCACAACGGCTGGAGCGCGGGCAGGGGGCAAATACACATGTCGCCGGTGCACGTCGAAGACGTGGCGAGCGCGTTCGTGAAGGCGCTGGAAGACCCCTCTACGATTGGCAAGACCTATACGCTGGGCGGACCGGAGTCGCTGAGCTGGACCGAAATGCTGCGTCGGGTGGCCGCGGCCACCGGCCGCCGCAAGACGATACTGCCGATGCCGATCAAACTCATGCGGATCGGTGCCGCGCTGTTCGACTGGCTGCCGTTTTTTCCGGTCACGCGCGACCAGCTGACGATGCTCTCGGAAGGCAACGAGGTCGAGACCGGAGATCTCGAGAGCCTGACCGGGCGGCAGCCCGCCGGGTTCAGCAGCGAGACGCTGTCCTACCTGAAACACTGACGCCCGCACTTGCCTTCCGAACCCCGTCGCGTCCTCGTCGTACTCGGTAACCAGCTGTTCCCTCTCGAACACGTGGAGGCCGCGGCGCCCGACCTCGTTTTCATGGCGGAGGATGTCGGGTTGTGCACCTACGTCCGTCACCATCAGCAAAAAATTGTGCTGTTTCTTGCCGCCATGCGCAGCTACCGCGACGCACTCGAGGAGCGGGGTTTCAGCGTGCACTATGTCGACCTCGACAGCGGGGCGGGTTGTAGCTACGAGGATCATGTGGCGTCCGTCATTGGCAAGGATGACGAACTCGTGCACTTCGAGATCGAAGACAAACCCATGGAATCACGAATTGTGGCTTTCGCCGGGCAGCGCGGGCTGACTCGCCGCGAGCTGCCGTCGCCCATGTTCCTGACCCGCCGCGGCGATTTCGCGCAATATGCGCAAGGGCGGAAAACGCTACGCATGGCCGATTTCTACAAACGCGAACGTATTCGCCAGCAGCTCTTGCTCGAAGCGGGCGACGCACCCGTCGGCGGTCGCTGGAGCTATGACGAAGACAATCGCAGGAAGCTGCCGCGCAATACGACGCCACCGGTGCTGAGCGGATCGCAGCCGGGCCCGCACGTTGCGGCCGTGACCGGGCTCGTGGCGAAGCGCTTTGCCTCACATCCGGGTAATGCGCGCGATTTCTGGTGGCCAACGACCCGCGAACAGGCGCTGTCGTGGCTGGACGACTTTACCCGCGAGCGCCTCGAGCTGTTCGGTCCCTACGAGGATGCCATGAGCACCCGTTCGGCGACGCTGTTCCACAGCGTACTGAGCCCGGTGTTGAACCTCGGTCTCGTCACGCCCGACGAGCTGGTTTCCCGGGTGATCGACGCGTATCAGGCTCGGGGTTTACCGCTGAACAGCGTCGAAGGTTTCGTTCGGCAGGTCATCGGCTGGCGCGAATTTGTCCGCGGCGTTTACCGCGAGCACAGCGAGACCCAGGAGTGCCGCAATTTCTTCGGGCACGAACGCAGGCTCACCCGGGCCTGGTACGAAGCAACAACGGGCATCGAACCGCTGGACGACACGATACGGACGGCACTTCGGCTCGGCTGGACCCATCACATACCGCGGCTCATGGTCGTGGGTAACCTGATGACGCTGTGCGAAGTGCATCCGGGCGAAGCGCATCGCTGGTTCATGGAAATGTACGTCGATTCCTCGGAGTGGGTGATGGGCCCCAACGTGTACGGCATGGCTCTGTTCAGCGACGGCGGACTGTTCGCCACCAAGCCCTACATCTGCGGCTCCAACTACCTCAGGAAAATGAGCGATTACAAGGCGGGGCCGTGGTGCGACATCGTGGACGGTCTGTACTGGCGGTTCATCGACCGGCACCGCGCATTCTTCGCCGGCAATCCACGGCTGGCCCTCATGCCGAGAGCGCTCGATCGGCAATCGAAGCAGCGGCTGGACCGTATCTTCGCTGCCGCCGAACGGTTTCTCGAAACGCACACGGCTTCCGGTTCGTAAACCGTCCCGTTACGAGCTGAAACAAACGCAAACATTGTTGAAACCCTCCACGTCCGGCGCATTGCTAGTGTCGCTACTCCCAGACCTTCCCCCTAACAACCAATCTGAGGAGAGCCTCGAAATGATCCGCATAACCCACAAGTTTGCCGTCCTTGCCGCAATCGCCGCTGTCTTTGTCAGCACTTCCGCCTTCGCGGGTAGCTACGGCGGTGCCAAGACGAAGAACAAACAAGACATCGTAGACACTGCAGTAGCGGCGGGCAGCTTCACGACCCTGGCGGCCGCACTCGAAGCCGCAGACCTGATCGAAACCCTGAAGGGCGACGGTCCGTTTACGGTATTTGCGCCCACCGACGATGCGTTTGCCAAGCTGCCCGCCGGTACGGTCGAGTCGCTGCTGAAGCCCGAAAACAAGGATCAGCTCGTCGCCGTGCTGACCTACCACGTCGTGCCGGGCAAGGTGAAAGCCAAAGACGTCGTTACCCTCGACAGTGCCGCGACGGTCAACGGCAAGTCCGTCACGATCGACGCCAGCGCCGCGGGCGTTTCGGTGGACGGCGCCAACGTCGTCAAGACCGACATCATGGCGAGCAACGGTGTCATCCACGTCATCGACGCCGTTATCCTGCCGTAACGACGCCGTGCGATTGGTCTTGCTAGAGGTTTTGCCAAAAGTCTTGCTAAAACCCGCAACTGTTTCCGGCACAGGGACGTGCCGGAGCTTTATCAGTGCAAGGCGGTCAGACCGCGCTACTCATGTTTGCCTGGCAAGACGCTGACAGCAAACTGCGCGTCGTCGTTGCGGGTAGCGGCGGAGGTATCGGCCGTGCACTCGTCGACGCACTACTCGAGCGTCCCGGCGTTGCCAGAATTTATGCGCTGACTCGCCGCCCCGACGAGGGCGCAGCTGCGGACTCACGGCTTGAACAACGGCAGGTGGACATCGGTAGCGACGATGCACTCGAAGCCCTGGCAGCGTCGATGTCCGAGCCGCTCGATCTCGTTATCGTCGCCAGCGGTGCCCTCCACAGCGAGACGTTTGCGCCGGAGCGGCGCAGCCGCGACCTCAACGCCGCCACAATGCTCGAGGTGCTGCGCATCAACACCGTAGTGCCTGCCCTGATCGGCAAACACCTGCTGCCGCTGCTCGACAAACGCCGACCTGCCGTATTCGCGGCGCTATCCGCCCGTGTCGGCAGCATCGGCGACAACCGTCTGGGTGGCTGGACCTCGTATCGCGCCTCCAAGGCGGCGCTCAACATGGTGCTCCGGAATTTTGCGATCGAGTACGGACGGAGCCATCCGCGGGCGATCGTGGCAGGCCTGCACCCGGGTACCGTCGACACCGAACTGTCGAAACCCTTCACCGGGCGGGTTCCGGCGGAGCAGCTGTTTACGCCGGCACACTCCGCTGCCTGCCTGCTCGACGTGATCGACGGCCTCAAACCCGAAGACTCGGGCGGCGTGTTTGCCTGGGACGGGCAGCCAATACCGTACTGAGCTTCTTCGACCGCTCCGCTGACGGCTGACTGCGCAAGAGAAAAAAGTGTGCAAGGGCCGGCGGGGGAAGCCGGCCCTTGCCAATGGGCCCACTACGAAGTGACGTGGCCGAAGTGGCGCCCGTTCAAAGATCGATACGGCCTTTCCGGCAAACCGCAATGAACGCAAGCCCCATCAGTACGAGCAGAAAGATCGTGCCGCTACTGCCGCCGCCGCCCGAACCGTTGGCCCAGGCGACCGTTGCACTCTGGCCGGCTTTGACCTCTTCCTCGAAGCGGCCGAGTTCGCGGTCCAGGTTGACGATCATGTCCTCGTTGGCTGCCGTGAATCCCTCACCTTTCAGGATTCTCAGGTCCCGGGCGTTGTCGAACAGCGTCGTGTTCTCCTGTTCGGCATGCATTCCGGGTGCGCGAAACAGCAACGCGGCCGTCTTCACGTCGAACACGGCCGTGTCGATGAGTGTCTGCGCTTCGTTCGAGTTGCCCTTGATGAACGTCGTGCCGATGATGGTCCAGTACAACAGCGCCGACTCGCGTTCACCCGAGAAAGTGATCTGGTCGTAAGATACGAGCGCCATGACGTCGACTCCGTACATGGCTGCCACCTGTCGCATCCCGACGATGCCCCGGGCGCTTCTCAGGTATTGCTCGGGAATCGTTTCGATCGAGCTGATGTAAGGGCGCTCGCGAAAGGCGTCTGCCACGCGTTCCATGAGTACGGTCTTTTCGGCACCGCCCAGATCGCCCCAGCCGGATGAGGGTACAAACGCAATCCCGACCCGGAGCGGCAGTTCGAGCGCGGGCAACTGCCCGCTGACCGGTGGTGGAATTTCACCGTCGGGATACAGGTAATCGACAAGACTGCTCGATTCCCCCGATCGGACCTGCTCGTGGCTGCCCATCAGGACGCTGCAGCCGCAGAACAACGGCAGGCAAAGGAATGTGAAGGCAATACGGTGTGTTCCGATCATGCTGACCCTCCTTTGAACTCCCGATCCAAGGTAGCGGGAGGGTCATATTTCGCAACAAAAATAAAAAAAGTTGCGATCGACTAGTCTTCAGGTATCGTATTGCGATACTTTTTGCGGGGAGGTGTCCAAATGTCCCAGACCCTTGCGCTCGTGGCCGAGCTCAAACGGGCCATGAAGGAGGCAGGCCGAACCTACCGCGAGCTGGCGGCACATCTCGAACTCAGCGAAGCCAGCGTCAAGCGCATGTTTACGCAGCAGGGCTTCTCGATGGAACGGATGGAGCAGTCGCTGGCCTTCCTCGGGCTGGATTTTTCAGAACTCGTGGAGCGTGTCAATTCGCGGCGCGAGTTCCTGAGCGAGCTGACGGCAGAGCAGGAAGACGCCCTGGTCAGCGACCCCGACTTTTTTGTCATTACCTTCCTCGTCCTCAACCGCTGGTCCCTGACCGAGATCGTCAGTGAATACGACTTCAGCGAGCGGCAGGTCGAGCAGGTTCTCTTCAAGCTGAATCGCCTCAACGTGATCGAGTTGTTGCCGCTCAATCGTTATCGCCTGCTGACCTCGAGAAACTTCGCATGGCGCCGTCAGGGCAGTGTCAGCCAGTTTTTCAAACAGCGCGTCATGCCGGAGTTTTTCGGCAGCGATTTTGCCGGTCCCGGTGAGGAGATGCGAATACTCGGCGGTATGCTGTCGGCAGCCAGCATTGCCGAGATGCAGGAGGGGGTTACGCGGCTCGCGAGACGTTTCGCGGAGCTGGCCGAGCAGGACTCGACGCTGCCGCTCGAGGCCAAAACCGGCTGCAGCGCTGTGCTTGCTTTTCGGCCCATCGAGTATTCGATGTTCCTCGAGCGCCGTCGCGCCGATCGCCCCGTGCGGCGCCTCAAACTCGGCTGACGCCCCGACGCAGGGTTGGTCCGGAACGAACGACGACGTGAGGGCGTTCCTGGGTTAACGTCACGTCCGTTGCTAGGATGTGCCGACTCTCTCGGGCGGTCCCGGTATCCGCGCTTCGGCAAGTGTGCAAGTTCTGTTGACGTAAACCGCAGTCTGATTCGATGTTTAGAATTCCCGGAAAAGTCGTCTCACCCGAACGGATCGAGTCAATCTTCGATTCGGTCAACGCTGCGCTTGACGCAGAGCAGCCGGAACTGGCCTGGAAACGGCTAAAACCGCTCCGGCGGGCGCAGGCGCAGCAGGAAGACGTTGCGGAGCGTCTGCTCGATCTCGTAGAGCAGCGCCGGCTGCCCGTCGAGCGCGGCCTCGAGATGCTCGAGGGTATTGCCGAGGCACATGCAGACAATCCAATGATCATCGGGCAGGTTGGCGCAAGCACTGAGGGCGCTCGGGACCTCGACCAGCTCAACCTTGCCGCGCCGGCCGAACCTTTTTTCGCAGACCTCGTTCGGCGTATCGAGCGTCTGCTCGACACCGTGGACGAACCGAAGGTCGAGATACAGCTGCTTTCGGGGCTGGCAACCGTTGCCCGCATGACGGCCAGACAGCAGGACGATGCTGCCGAGCGTGCCTATTCGCGGTTGACCGAACTGTCACCCCAGCGAAGTTCGACGCACTACAACTACGGTCTGTACCTCAAGACCCGCGGCCGCTTCCGGGAGGGTATGCAGGCGAATCAGCGCGCGGCTGCGTTGGCAGCGGAGCCCGTCGAAGCCTACGACTGGAATCTCGGGATCTGCGCAACGGGAGCGGGTGAGGCGCAGACGGCGCTTGCGGTGTGGAAGCGCCTCGGACAGAAGATCGCAATGGGCCGCTACGGATTGCCGGAAGGCGGTTATCCGTCCTGCAAAGTCATGCTGGCGGAGCGGCCGCTCGCCGAACGCAGCGCCGAGAACGACGACCCCGGGCTCGAGGAAACGATCTGGATCGAGCGTCTGAGTCCCTGCCACGGTATCGTCCGTAGCGTGCTCTACCAGGATCTGGGTGTGGATTACGGCGACGTCGTGCTGATGGACGGCGCACCGGTTACCTATCATCGTTACGGCGATCGCGAAGTTCCGGTGTTTCCGCACCTGACGACGCTGGTGAGAAATCACTACCACTTTTTCGATTTTGCCGGCACCCAGGAGGAGGCAGGCCAGATCGACGGCCTCGACAGACAACTCGACGGCGATGTTGCCGTCTATTCACACAGCGAGAACTTCGTCACGCTGTGTTCGAGCTGTTTCCGGGATCCCGGTGTCGATCACCAGCAGCACGGAGCGGACCGGCACCACGTCGTTACGGGTCGTATCGCCATGCCGCCGGACATCGAGGCCGGTCAGCTGCTGGAGGGGCTCGACGCGCTGCTTGCCGAACTCGGAACCTGCCGTCTTTACGCACCGGCGCTCGCCGAGGCCGCGGGACAAACGGAGCGTATGCAGGTCGATCGGCGCCGATACGACATGCTGACGGGTAACTGAAAACCCGCTCGTTGCCCTTAGACTTCTTTGCCGAACCAGGCCGGCAGTTCGAGCCCTTTGCCGGCGAGGAAGTCTGCGTTGAAGAGACGCTCGCGATAGCGCAGTGCGGAGTCGCACAGGATCGTGACGACGGTGTGCCCGGGACCCAGTTCGCGGGCGAGGCGCATGGCACCGGCGACGTTGATGCCGCTGGAACCGCCGAGCGCCAGACCTTCGTCGCGAATCATCGAATACACGATCGGGATCGCCTCGGTGTCGGGGATCTGATAGCTCTGGTCGACCGGCGTGTCCGCAAGGTTGGCCGTAACCCGGCTGTTGCCGATGCCTTCGGTGATCGAACTGCCGACGATGCGCACTTCGCCTTCCGCGTAGTAGTTGTGCAGTCCGGAGCCTTCCGGATCGGCAAGCGCAATGCGCACGTCCGGGTTACGCGCTTTCAGCGCCCTGGCGACGCCGCCCAGCGTTCCGCCGGTGCCGACCGCGCAAACGAAGCCGTCTACCTTGCCCTGCGTCTGTTCCCAGATCTCCACGCCGGTGCTTTGCTCGTGAAACGCCCGGTTGTCGGTGTTTTCGAATTGGTTTGCCCAAAAGCCGCCGAGTTCTTCCGCGAGCCGTCCCGAGGTGTGGACAAAATGTTCGGGGTTCTTGTAAGGCACGGCCGGAATCAGCCTGAGTTCAGCGCCAAAGGCTTTGAGCGTGTCGATCTTTTCCCGGCTTTGATTCTCAGGCATTACGATGATGCTGCGATAACCCAGCGCCGCGCCGACCATGGCGAGCCCGATACCCGTGTTGCCGGCCGTGCCCTCGACAATGGGCATTCCCGGCGCGAGCGCGCCCGACCGCTGTGCCGCGAGTACCATGCCGAGCGCCGCACGGTCCTTGACCGAACCTCCGGGGTTCATGAATTCCGCTTTGCCGAGTATGTTGCAGCCCGTCGCCTCCGATGCCGCCTCGAGGCGTATCAGCGGCGTGTTGCCGATCTGGTCGATCAGTCTCGTCGATCCCGGTGACATGGCAAATTCCTTGACGATACGTGTCAACGCTAATCAGCAGCGCGGATCCCTGCAAGCGCAAAAACGGGACAGGAGGGCGTGTCCGACGATGCCGGAGCGCTATACAAGCCATCCCGAAGCGGGCACCATCGAAGAAGACGAGGGTGGCGGCGCAGCGAACCACAAGGCTTACGATGACAACACCGCAGGTAACGGTATGGTTTGACGGCGATTGCCCGCTGTGTACGCGCGAGATTCGCCTGATGCAGCGCCTCGATCGGCGCCGCACGATTCGCTTCATCGATATTCACGCAGGCCGCGACTGCCCGCTGGATCCGGCGACCCTGCTGGCGCGCTTCCACGCTCGGGAGGAAGGCGGCCGTATCGTGTCCGGCGCCGGGGCTTTTGCGGCGATGTGGCGAGCCATCCCGCTGCTGCGCCCGCTGGGTCTGCTGGCAAGGAACGTCGCGGTGCTGTGGGTGCTGGAGCGTGTATATCGGGCTTTTCTCCGGATCAGACCGCGCCTGTCACGCGCTTTTCGCGCGCCTGCACGCTCTAATGGAGTTTGATGTACATCCCGAGCACGAGCTGACAGGCTTCGGTTTCCTTGTTGCGTTCGCAGGTTCTGACGACGGCGATCTCGCAGTTGTGATGGATCGGCGTCATGGTCGACGATTCGAGGCTTGACGGCAGATCCGGGTTTCGCGTGCGCATCTCTTTGACGTTGTCGACAACGCAGCTTTCGAAAGCCCGCTGCAGCAGCTTGTCGTCAGAAACGACGGGTACCGGTTTGCCGCCCGTGTCGGGGGCACAGCCGGCGGCAACCGTGGCGGTCAGGATGATCAACAGATAGCGGAGCACGGCAAGAAGTCCCTTTTTTGCAGTGGCTCGAGAAGCTACGCGTGCCGGCCTCCGTTGTCTGTGATCGAATCGCGACTTTGCGTGTACCGGCGGCCGCCGTAACCGCACCGAAACATCGTCACGTTATGCGGCGTGCTCTCGGGCGTTTTCCTGCGCCAGAAGCCGGCGCCGTTTGCGTTCGCTCATCATACCGTGCAGCGGCATCAGCACCGCCAGCAACGAGTATGCCCAGCCAGGTACCGTTATTGCGTTCCGCGGCGCGAACAAGCCCATCAGTATGGCGATGCCGCCCACCGAGGCCATTAACGTCCATGAGGTCATTTCCGAGCGTGTCGTGTGACGTTCGATGTCATTCAGTGCCAGCGCGTCGCGCCGCCGCCAGGCGTGCCAGTACAGCAGCAGGATGTTCAGGCACAGCGCCACGAAACCGATGCTGTAGATCGTAAACATGCCGAACAGCTCGTCGAGTGAGCGTATGCTCGCGTCCGTGCTGAGCCGCTCGTCGCTGACCCAGGCGACGAAGACCGAGGTCATGTACTTCATCGGGTACACGTAACACAGCATGACGAAGACGAGCAGGAAGCTCAGCGCCATCGACGGGAAATCCTCGAGGCCGTAACGCCGGCTCCAGTTCCAGTGGCCGTGCCAGAACACGAACAGGATTGCACAGGCGAGGCCAAACGCCGGAACCCCCTGCACGGCGGTCAGCAATTCCGCGTAGCTCGACGGGATCGAGTCGATCGAGATCACCAGCAAGGTCAGGGAAAACGCAAACGCCGCATCCGTAAAAGTCTCGGTTCGGGTGATCTCGGTGCCGCGCAGCCGGAAGCTGTGTTTCACCGGCGGTTCACCGGGACCGCGTTCCCCGGAACTCGCCTTACCTGCCTGTGGCATCTGCCCCCTCCACCCAGCGCAACCCCCCAAAAGTCTCCCTGCCGTTCATGCAAAATGCCGCCCGTTGCTGAACGCACCGGCTGCCGCTTGTTGTCAGTGGCGGGTTTTCCCGGCAGTCTCACGAGGTAACCCACGGCGCGGTGCAGGCCTCGACAGTACCGGCGTACCCCTCAAACCACCGGAGCGCCCGCTCATGTTCCCGGATCAGAGCAGCATCCTAGGCAGAGCACCCGTGCGACGCTCGCTACCGGCGGCCGGCGTGGTGCTGACCCTGTTGTTCGTCGCCATGCAGCCCGCCGTCTCGGCGGGACTGGGCGTGTTCGAGCGGACCGTGTTCTGGACGATTCACGTCAGCGTCGGCCTGCTGGGGATACTCGTTGCAAGCATGATCATCCGTCATACGGTCTTTGCGCGCTGGCATCGCCTGCTCGCCATCGTCACGGCCGGTGCTCTCGGCGCGCTGATCGTTGCGCCGCTGTTCGTCGTGATTGAGTCGCTGTTTCCGTTTCCGCTGATCCAGGACGACAACGATCCGCTCGACGCGTTTGCCGCGCGCGGTCCGGGGCACGCGATCCTGGCGGAATACATCGACGTGCTGCCGGTCCTCGTCGTTTCCTGGGCGGCGATCAATCTGCCGCTGCTGCTGCATTGGCCGGGTGACGGCGGCGAACCCCCGGACCCCGGCGACGAAGTGCCTCCGGGTGAACCGCCGGCGAGCGCCGAGAAGGTCGAATTCCTGTCCCGTCTGCCTGGCTCGCTCGGCAACGACATCGTAGCGATATCGTCGGATCTGCATTACCTGCACGTGTTTACGACCGAGGGCCGAGCCATGGTGATCGGCAGCCTCCGGGACGCGGCGCTCGCGTTTGCCGACGAGGGTATGCTCGTGCACAAATCCCACTGGGTCCGGCACAGTCACGTTGTCCGTTACGTTGCCGCGGAGCAGCGGGCCGTTTGCATTATGTCGACCGGCCTCAAAATTCCGGTCAGCCGCCGGCGTCGCAAGGAAGTGAAGGCCATGTACGGTGATCATTCCGCGGTGCGCCTCGCGTCCGTGCAGAACGGGGTCTGACGCCAGCACCTAAAGCCCGGACGACTGCCGCCGATAACCTCACTGAGCTTCGTGTAGCCCCGGGCGCGCTGCCGCCTGTCGGACGGGCTCGCAGGGTGTCAACAAGACCAGGGTTTTGCCTATGTCGCTGGGTAAGAGAGTTGCGTTTGTCAGCTTGCTGCTGGGCGCCGTGTTTTCTCTCGGAACGTACGCCGTGCTTCGGGTGACGATTCTGCCGGCCTTCGGCGACGTCGAGATACGAAGCGCCGAGAAAGATCAGATGCGGGTGCGCTCGGCATTGTCGGCCGACATGGGGACGCTCGAGGTGTTTGCGCTCGAATACGCTTCGTGGACGGCGACGTACGAGTTCGTGCAGGGGCTCAATCCCGGTTTCGATGAGCGTGAACTCGGCACCGAAAGCTGGCTTACGGCCGAAGTGCACTTCGCCGCGATATTCGACGACGCGGGCCGCCTGCGTTACAGCTGGATGCGGCATCCGCTGGACCAGCGTCCGCTGGACGTGGCGGAGGAGTGGCCTTTCGACCTCGAGTCGCCGGATGGGGCGGCGCTGCTCGAGAATGCGAGAGGCTTCCTCAACGCGCGGGCCGGGCTGATGCAGATCGTTTCGCTGCCGATACTCGACAGCGCCGGCCGCGGTCCCGAACGCGGTTACTTTGTTGCCGGCCGCTTTCTGACCGACAAGCGCATTACCGAGATCGCTCGTCAGGTGACGGCCGACCTGACGATCTACACGCGCGTGGACAGCCATGCGCCGCCCGAAGTCCGCACCGCACGGGATCAGCTCCTCGGCACAATGGAGCCGTATTCTTTTTCGATCGACAAAACCTCGGTGCACCTGTACCAGCTTCTGAACGACTTTGGCGGCGAGAACATCGGTGTACTGGAAATGACCACCGAACGCGTCGTGACCGGAATCGGCGCGACGGCACTCCGCTTTGCGGCCGTGCTGATCGTGCTGACCAGCGCCGCGTTTCTGCTGGCGTCGCTCGCGTTCCTGCAGTTCCGCATCGTCATGCCGATTCAGCAACTCATGGACGCCATGCTGCGTACCCGCGAGACTGGTGCCTTTGTCGCCGTCGAAGACACCGGCCGCAAAGACGAAATCGGCGCGCTCGGACGCGAGTTCAACGAGCTGACCGACAAACTGGCGAAAGTGCAGGTCGAACTCGAGGCGGCCCGCGACGAAGCGCTCGACAATTCGAAGGCGAAGAGCGAATTCCTGGCGCGTATGAGTCACGAAATACGCACGCCCATGAACGGCATGCTCGGCATGGCCGAGTTGCTCCGCAATACCAAGTTGTCGGAACGCCAGGAGCGTTTTGTCGACACGATATACGAATCCGGCTGTACGCTGCTGGCACTGATCAACGACATCCTGGATTTCTCGAAGATAGAGGCGGGCAAGCTTGGCATCGAAACGATCGGCGTGGATTTGCGGCAGCTCGTGGAGCAGGCAGCCGAGGCGTTCATCGAGCCGGCGGGCAAGAAGGGCATCGAACTGATGACGGCGGTTCCGGCGGAAGCCCACACTGCGGTGCTGACGGACCCGGTCCGTCTGCGGCAGGTGATCGTCAATCTGCTCAGCAATGCCATCAAGTTTACCGAGAGTGGCGAAATTACGGTGCGGCTGGACCTGCGGGACGAGGACGACGACAACGTGGTCGTTCGCATCGAGGTGTCGGATACCGGCATTGGCATCCGCAAGGAGAACCAGGCGGCGATCTTCGAGTCGTTCACGCAGGAGGACGGCACGACAACCCGTGTCTACGGCGGGACCGGCCTCGGGCTTGCCATCAGCCGGCAGATCGTCGAACTCATGGGCGGCGAGCTGAAACTGGAGAGCGAACCCGGCGTCGGGTCGTCGTTCCATTTCGAACTCAGGCTCGAGAAGGATACCGAGCAGCCGCAATCCCTGTTGTCTTCGTCGCGCAGCCTTGCCGGCAAACACATTCTCATTGTCGACGACAACGCGACCAATCGCGAGATACTCGAGGAGAATCTGTCGAGCTGGCGCGCGGAGGTTGTGGCGGCGGACAGTGCAGAGGCGGCGCTTCGGGTGCTCGAAGAGTCCTCGAGGTCGTTCGACCTCGCCGTGCTCGACTGGCACATGCCGGGTGCGGACGGTCTCGAACTCGCGCGTCGTATTCGTGCCTCGGGGAATCACTCGCTGCCGATCGCCATGCTGAGTTCGCTGGCGAACAGGCTCGAGGAGTCCGACTGCCGGGCCCTTCGCATTGGCGCCGAGATTTCGAAGCCGATCCGCCAGAACGAGCTGTTCGACGTACTCTGCGGTGTGCTGCAGCCCGCCGACGACGGTTCCGGGCCGCGGCGCGTGCCGAAGACCGATCGACGGCTGACAGGCAAGGTACTCCTCGCGGAAGACAACCTCGTCAATCAGACCGTGGCCGTGGCAATGCTCAAACATCTGGGGCTCGACGTGGACGTTGCCGCCAACGGCGTCGAGGCCGTCGAGCGGATCGGTGCGGAAGATTACGGCGTCGTACTCATGGATTGCCAGATGCCGGAACTCGACGGCTTCGATGCAACGCGCAGAATTCGCGAGTGGGAACTCGAAGCCCTGAAGCGGCCGACGCCGATCGTGGCGCTGACGGCGAATGCGCTGAGCGGGGATCGCGAGGCCTGCCTGGCGGCGGGTATGGACGACTACATCTCCAAGCCGTTTACGGCCGAGGAACTTTATTCCGTACTGTCGCTGTGGTTGACCGGAGACGCCGCCAACGACGAGGCCGAACCCGGCGAGGGAGAAGCCAGCGCCGCAGCCGGCTGAAACGCAGCCCGCTCTGCGGCAGGCTGCGTCTCCCGTTGCCGCAACGGCGCGGCGCAACGATTTTTGGCAGCGCTTGCGGCCGTCAGGCTGCGCTCAAGGCCTGGTCGAGGTCGGCAATGATGTCGTCGATGTGCTCGATACCGATGCAAAGCCGAATCATGTCGGGCGTGACGCCGGCCGACACCAGTTCGTCGTCGCTGAGCTGGCGATGGGTCGTCGACGCCGGATGTGCCGCCAGCGATTTGACGTCGCCAATGTTCACGAGTCTCAGGAACATCTCCAGCGAGTCGTAGAACTTGACGCCGGCATCGAAGCCGCCCTTGATGCCGAAGGTCAGAAGCGCCGACGGTTTGCCGTTCGTGTATTTCTGCGCAAGATCGTAGTACGGGGACTCCGGGAGACCGCCGTACCGCACCCAGTCGACCTTCGGGTGGTCGTTGAGATAGTTGGCCACTGCCAGCGCGTTGTCGCAGTGCCGCTCCATGCGCAGCGGCAGCGTCTGCATACCCTGCAGGATCAGGAAAGCGCTCATTGGGCTCAAGGCCGACCCGGTGTTTCTGAGCGGCACGGTACGGGCACGGCCAATGTACGCCGCCGGACCCAGTGCCTCGGTGTAGACGACCCCGTGATACGAGTCTTCCGGGCTCGTCAGCATGTGAAACTTCTCTGCGTGTTCCGCCCAGGGAAACTGCCCGCCGTCGACGATCACGCCACCGAGGGTGTTGCCGTGACCGGCCATGTACTTGGTCAGCGAGTTGACGACAATATCCGCGCCCCACTGTATGGGTTTGATGAGCGCACCCGTGGCCACGGTATTGTCGACGATCAGCGGCACTCCGCGTTCGTGCGCCATGTTCGCCAGCGCCTCGATGTCGACAATGTTGCCCGCCGGGTTGCCGATAGACTCGCAGTAGACGGCGGTGGTTTTGCCGTCGATGAGTTTTTCCATGGCCTCGACCGAATCGTCTTCGGCGAAGCGGACGTCGATACCGAGTTTCGGCAGCATGTGTTTGAAGAGCGTGTAGGTGCCGCCGTACAGGAGCGGCACGGTGACGATGTTGTTGCCCTGTTCGGCGATGTTGAGGATGGAGTAGTTCACGGCGGCGCTGCCCGCGGACAGCCCGAGACCGGCAATACCGCCCTCCAGCTCGGCGGAGCGCTGTTCGAGTATGGCCGTCGTCGGATTCATGATCCGCGTGTAGATATTGCCTTCCACTTCCAGGTTGAAGAGATCGGCGCCGTGCTGCGCGTTGTCGAACTCGTAGGCGACCGTCTGGTAGATCGGCGGGGCGACGGCCTTGGTGGCGCTGTCCGCCTTGAAGCCTGCGTGTATGGCAATGGTTTCGTCTTTCATCGAGTTTTTCCTTGCGTACTGGGCGCCGTGTTCGCGCGTGTCGTATTGAGTCCCAAAGGATCGTCCGGGTCGACGTGCTGCATGAATTGCTGCTGGCGATCGAGGTTCGTGAGCTGATAGACGAGACCCAGCCAGTTGTTGACGATGGCTTTTGCCGTGTCGCCCCAGGTGTTGTCGAGTTTGTCCCTGAGTTGCCGCTCGAGCGTGTCGGCGATTTCGCCGCCTCGTGCGTGCTGCCGCTTCGCTTCGGCCACGTAGTCGTCGACGATGCGTCGGGCGTCGTCAGACAGGTAGTTTTCGGGAAACGGCGGCAGGTGTTGCAGTTCGCCTGCCAGGAACCGCCGCAGTTCGCGTCTGTATTCCTTGAGCAGGCTGTTGTAGTCGTATTCGGGGTGTCCCTGAAAGTAAACGACTCGAAACTGATCCGGGCTCACTGCCATATGCACGCCGCCCTGTTCGCTCTCCGCGAGCACCGTAAGACCGCTGGCTTCGAGTTGTTCGCGCGAAATATCGTTGTAACGCGAGTGCGGGGCATCGAAGCGGGTGTTGATTTCGCGTAGCAGCGGATGATCGGGAAGCAGCGCGCGGTGGCTGTATACACCCCAGCGTTTGCTCGGCAAAGGCTGTCGGTCGATGCCGTGAAAGTGTTTGAGCAGGGCGTGAGTGGCCAGGCAGGAGCACAGAATCGATGCAACGTTGTGTTCGGCCCAACGCACGACGTCGATCAGCGGCTCCCAGAAGGCTTCCTGATCCAGCGCAGGGTTGGCAACGTTGGCACCGGTAATGACAAGTGCGTCGAGGCCGTCCGCCTTGAGATCGTCGAAGCGGCTGTAGTAGCGCTCGATGTAGGCGTTCGTGTCTGCGCTGCGGTCGAGTTCCGGCAGCGAGAACGGGTAGACGAAAAACTGGGCAATACGGTTGCAGCCACCGACGAGCCGGATGAACTGCCGCTCCGTGGCTTCGAGCGCGGCATCCGGCATCATGTTCAGGAAACCGATATGCAGTTCCCGGATGTCCTGATGCACGGCGCGGTCCAGCGACAATAGTTCGTGGCCCTGCTTTTTCAGGTGTTCGAAGGTGGGCAGATCTGAGTGAGCAACGAGCGGCATGCGGCGAGTGTAACCGCAAGCCCGGGCAACATTCAGCCCGTCCGGGCTGTGGTATCGTCCGAAACAATTGCTCATGAGCGGCACGACGTCCGACCATGGGCGGGACCGGCATAGGGATATCGATCATTGGCAGAACGGCAGTCGCCAGGAGATGACGTCGGAAACGGCATGGATGTAGCGCGTCGACTCGGTATCGAGGGCCGGCTGAACGCCGAAATGGCCCGCCATCAACCGGGTTATGCGCTATCCGCGGCTTTTTACACCGACCCCGATATCTACGAGCTCGAACTCGAGCGGATCGTATACCGACACTGGATTCTTGCCGGACACGTCAGCGAATTTCAGCGGGCCGGCGACTTCAAGACGCTGTCGGTTGCGCGGGAGTCGGCGCTGATTGTCCGGGGTGAAGACGGCGAGCTGCGGGGATTTGCCAACGTTTGCCGGCACCGCGGATCCCGAGTCTGCCTGGAGAGCGCGGGTTACACGCGCCGTTTCGTGTGTCCCTATCATGGCTGGAGCTACGACCTGCACGGTCGCCTGACGGCGGCGCGCGACATGCCCTCGGAGTTCGAGCCGCGCGACCACGCGCTCTCGACCTTGCCGGTCGATGTCGTACACGGTTTGGTGTTCGTCGCATTCAGCCCGTCGCCGCCGCCGCTGTCGTCCGCGCGCCGAGAACTGGAGCGGCCCATGCGTTGGTTCGGCTTCGAATCGCTCAAGCTGGCCGCAAGCCGGTCATACGTCATCCCCGCCAACTGGAAACTGGCCGTCGAGAATTACCAGGAGTGTTATCACTGTGCTACGGCGCATCCGGAATACGCGCGCCGGCATACGCTGATGCTCGGCGGTTCGAAACGGGAGCGCGTCCAGCACGGCATGCTCGGCAAGCTTAGGTCCGCCGGTCTCGAATCGCTCACGGTGGATCGCATCGATACCGCCGCGCCGCCCGGAGAAACCGGCTACGGCTACAGCCGTACCGCGCTGTTCGACGGGTACCTGACGGGCAGCCGCGACGGCCAGCCGCTGGCGCCGTTGCTCGGCGAACTTCGCGATTTCGACGGCGGCGCCTCCGATTTCTCGTTCGGCAGCTTCAACTTCCTGCTTGCGTACAGCGATCACGTCGTTGCCTACGTGTTCACGCCGGTCGAACACGACTCCTGTTCCCTGACGGTCTGTTGGTACGTGCGCGGCGACGCGGAGGAAGGGCGCGACTACGATCCGGCCGAACTCACCTGGTTATGGCACCACACGACGCTCGAGGATCTGAAGATCATCGAGAGCAACTGGCAGGGCGTGAGGTCCCGTCATTACCGGCCCGGACCGTTGTCCACGATGGAGACGGCACAGCGCAACTACCTCGACTGGCTGCTCGCGGAACTGAGGGAGTCCAGGCACGAATGAAGCGATACGACGCGCTCGTGCTCGGTGCCGGGCACAACGGACTGACCACGGCTGCGTTCCTGGCGCGGGCCGGGCTAAGGGTGCTGTGCCTCGAGAAGAACGACTACATCGGCGGCGCTGCCGTTTCCCGGAATCTGTACAAAGACTGGATCTACTCCAACTGCTCGTACGTCTGCAGCCTGCTCAGGCCCGAGGTGTTCCGCGCCCTGGAGCTCGAGCGGCACGGGCTGCAGATTACCCCCTACGGCGGCTCGGTGACCTTCATGGAGAATGGCGATTACTTCGGTAGTTACCACGATCCGGCGGTTGCCTACCGCGAGATGGTGCGGCATTCGCGCCGGGATGCCGACGCGTACGTTCGCTACAGCGCCGATACCCGACGGCAGTGCCGGCTGATTCGCGATTTCCTGTTGACGACCCCGCCCGATCCCGCATCGTTCAGACTGCAGGACCTGCGGAGTCTCCGGGCCATCGGCAGCAAGCTCGCGGAACTCGACGAGATCGAGATGTACGACACGCTGCGCTTCTGGACGAGCAGTGTCGCCGACTACCTCAATGAGTACTTCGAGACCGACGTGATCAAGGCCGCCCTGTCGGGCAGCGGGATCATCGGCACGGCGCTCGGTGTGTACTCGCCCGGCACGGCGTACGTGCTGCTGCACCACTACATGGGCGACATCGACGGCAACGTCGGCGCCTGGGGCTACGCGCGCGGCGGCATGGGTGCGGTATCCCATGCACTCGCCGGAGCCTTTCGCGCCGCTGGCGGCGAGCTTCGTACCGAAGCGGGCGTGTCGCGGATTCTCGTGAAGAAAGGCAGGGTTACGGGTGTTGTGCTGGATAACGACGAGGAGATCGAAGCCGACGTCGTCGTGTCCGCCATGGACGCCAAGCGAACGTTTCTCGATTGCATCGAGGCAGGCGATCTGCCCGAGTCGTTTCGTCATCGCATCGAACATTTCAAGATCCGCGGTTCCTCGGGGAAACTCAACATTGCGCTCGACGGACTACCGGAATTCCCTGCGTTGCCCAGGGGCAGCACGCTGTATCACTCCGACATGCATTTTGTCGACACCCTGTCGCGTATGGAGCGGGCCTACGACGACTGGAAAGACGGCACCTGGTCGAAAGATCCTTACATCGACATGGTGATCCCCACCCTGACCGATCCGACGATGGCGCCGCCCGGCAAACATTTCATGAGCTGCTTCGTCCAGTACTGCCCGCACAAGCTGGAGGGGCGCGAGTGGACCCAGCCGGAGCGCGAGGCGTTCGGGCAAACCGTCATCGACCAGATTGCCCGCTACAGCCCTAACTTCAAGGACCTGATACTGCACGTGGAAATTCGCACGCCCGAGGACATCGAGGCCGAGATCGGGATTACCGAAGGGAATATCTTTCACGGCGAACTGACGCTCGATCAGCTGCTGTTCAACCGACCGGTACCGGGTTTCTCGCAATACCGGGCGCCCGTCTCGGGCCTGTATCTGTGCGGCTCCAGTACCCATCCCGGTGGCGGCGTCATGGCGGCACCCGGCGCCAATGCGGCTCGCGAGATATTGCGGGATCTGAAGCGGCCGAACCCCGTGCCGCCGAGCTACGACGATGACTGAACGTTTCGACGCCGTGATCGTGGGCGCCGGCCACAACGGCCTGGTTGCGGCAGCCGAACTGGCGAGCGCCGGTAAGGCCGTCGTGGTGCTGGAGGCCAAAACCCAGGTGGGCGGTGCCTGCATGACGCGGGAGTTTGCCGACGGTTTCAGCGTATCCGCCGCGGCGCACCTCGTCTACCAGCTGCAGCCGCATGTCGGGAAGCGACTGAACCCCAAGCCGCGCTACGTCGCGAGCGGCCTGGAGACCGTCGTGCTCGGCGCGGACGGGCATCGGGTGCGCTACGGCAATACCAGCGTAACGGGTGTCGACGATGCCGACAGGGCAAGCTATCCGCGCTACGCAAAACGCATGCGCCGCTTCAGCCGCCTGTTGTGGCGCTGGCTCAATCGTGTGCCGCCGAGGCTCCTGAGCGGGCGGGGCGCCGACAGCCGGCAGCTTCTGCGCATGGCCGTCGAACTGCGCCTCCTGGGCAAGACGGAGATGCGCGAGTTCCTGCGTCTCGTTGGCAGCAACATCCACGACCACGTCGACGAACACTTCTCCAGCGACCTTCTCAAAGGCGGTTTGTGTTTTGATGCCGTCCTGGGTACTCACGCCGGCCCGCTATCGCCGAACACCTTCGTAACGGCGCTGCACCGGATCGGAGGCGCAGCCGGCGGCTATGCGCTGCCGGCCGGGGGTATGGGCAGCGTGGCCGGGGGGCTGCTGATGGCGGCGCGCGCCGCAGGTGCGGAGATTCGCACGGACAGCCCGGTACGCCGCATTCGGGTGGAGAACGGTCGTGTGGTCGGGGTCGAAACCGGAGACGGTGCGACGATCGACAGCTACGTCGTGTTGTCGTCGGTCGATCCACGGCAGACCGTACGCTCGCTCGTGGGCGAGCGGCATTTCGAAACCGGGTTCCTGCGGCGCATCGGCCACGTGCGCACGGCCGGCAACGCGGCCAAGCTGCACCTCGCACTCGACGGCCTCCCCGAATCCGTTGCGCTCACGAGGGAAGAACTCGGGCAACGCCTGCTGATCGCCCCGGGCGCCGACGCCGTCGAACGGGCCTTCAACCCGGCCAAATACGGGCAGTGTTCGACAGCGCCGGTCATGGAAATCCTGATACCGAGCATTCATGACGAAACAGCTGCGCCGGCAGGACAGCACGTGCTGTCGGCCGTCGCTCAGTACGCACCCTATGAGCTTGAGGGCGGCTGGGACGACGAGTCGAAGCGACGGTTTTTCGAGAACTGTCTCGATACGCTCGAGGCGCACCTGCCCGGTATTCGTGCGCGGATACTCGAGGGAGAGTTGCTGACTCCCGTGGATCTGGAAAACGAATTTCGCATGAGCGGCGGTCACTGGCATCACGGCGAGCTGGCGCTCGATCAGTTCCTGTTTACGCGGCCGGTTGCCGGTGCGGGACACTACCGGGCGCCCCTGGACGGTCTGTATTTCTGCGGCGCCGGCAGCCACCCGGGTGGCGGCGTCAGCGGTGCGCCGGGGTACAACGCGGCGCGCGCACTACTGGATCGCGAGGCCGAACGATGAGCGCTTCGCAGGTTGCACAGGGCCGGCTGGTGACACCGTTCTACGCGCGGCAACGCGAACTGGATACGCTGAACCAATGGCACGAGTGGCAGGGCTACACGGTTGCCGATGCGTTTTATTGTGCGGAACTCGAATACTTCGCCATCCGCAACGCCACGGCCGTCTTCGATCTCACGCCGATGACCAAGTACCGGATACGCGGGGCGGACGCCACGGCCTATCTCGACCGCCTGATGACGCGCGACATGTACCGTCTGGCGGTCGGCCGCGTGGCTTACGCCGTCTGGTGCAACGATGCCGGACAGGTGCTCGACGACGGTACCGTGTTCCGTTTGGGCGAGAACGACTACCGGCTGTGTTCCCAGGAACGGCATTTCGACTGGCTGTGCGCGTCGGCGGCGGGCTTCGACGTCGATATCCTGCACGAGACCGCCGACGTTGCCGCACTGGCTGTGCAGGGCCCGACCTCGTTCAGCACGCTCGAGCGCATGGGCCTGGGGGCCGTGCAGGCGCTCAAGCCGTTCGACCTCATGTCGGTCGACTACGCCGGTACCCCCGTCGTCGTCTCGCGAACGGGCTTTACCGGCGATCTGGGTTACGAGGTCTGGCTGCCGCCGATGCTGGCGGAGGCGTTCTGGGACGATCTGTTTACCGCCGGGGCGCCAACGGGGATTCGTGCGATCGGCGGCGACGCGCTGGAGCTTGCGCGCATCGAGGCCGGGTATCTCGTCGCGGGCGTCGATTTTCTGCCTGCCGACGAAACCGTGCGTCCTGGCCGGACCCGTTCGCCGCTCGAACTCGGACTCGAATGGCTCGTCGATTTCGGCAAACCGCATTTCAACGGCCGGCGGGCCCTTGCGGAGCAATGGCGGTCCGGTCCGCGGCGGCGTCTCGTGCGGCTCGATATCGAGGGCAACAAACCGGCTCGCGATGCCTACATCTACTCGCGACGGCGTGGCGGCAGCGACATCGGTTTCGTCACTTCGGCGGCCTGGTCGCCTGCGTGCAAGCGGAGTATTGCGCTCGGCACGGTCGATGCGCGCTACGGCGGGCCGGGTGACGAACTCTGGGTCGAGATTTACTACCGGCAGGAGATGCTCTGGCGACGCAAGATGGCCCGCGCGCGGGTCGTCGAAGGACCGTTCTGGGACCCGCCGCGCCGCAGGGCAACGCCGCCGGCGCCCTACTGATGGCCTTGCCGTGAGCACGGCGGCGGCATTCGCGGGTATCATCAAGCGCGTTTTCTCTTGCTCATTAGCCGTTACTCGGGAAACCAATATGACTCATACGATTAGACTGCTTGTGTCTGCCCTGGGCGTTTGTTTGATGGCGACGGGTTGCAGCCCGGCCGCTGATCCGGCCGGTCAGGAAACGGCTGCTGCGCCGGCTGCCGCGTCGACGTCAGACGCCACCGCACCTTCCCTCGTCCGCGCCGACGGCAGCTATCCGACAATTCCGCTGGAGAAGGACACGATCGTCGTGAAGGTCGTACAGAACGGCGTTAAGAATCTGCAGGATTTCGACAACATCGAGGAAGGGCTGGAATACAACCTGGAACACATGGTGTCGTTTGTCGCGCGTGCCTGCAGCGAGGGGAAGAAACCCGACTTCATCCTGTTCAACGAGTTTCCGCTGACCGGTTACTCGTCGGGATCGCGGGAGGAAAAGCTCAAGTTCACGCTCGAGATTCCGGGTCCGGAAACCGATCGGCTGGGTGAAGCGGCACAAGCCTGCGACACCTACATCATTTTCGGCAGCTACGCGCGCGACGACGAGTGGCCCTCGCACATTCTGAGCATCAACACCGTGATCGGCCGCGACGGCAGCGTCGTCAAGAAGTACTGGAAAACGCGCAACGTGAAACGGCTGTTCGAGGGGAGCGAAATTTCGACGACCACGATCGAGGGTGTGCGTGCGAAGTACCGGGAACGCTACGGTATCGAGGAAGAGTTTCCCGTGCTCATGACCGAGTACGGCAACATTGCGGTCAGCACCGTGCAGCTGGACCCGTTCGTGTTTGCCGCGTTTGCGATGCGCGGCACCGAAATCATGTTCCGCACGTCGACGCTGTTTTCGCCGACCGACGTGCGCGCAACGGCGTTGTACAACAACTTCTATACGGCCATGTCGAACATTACCTTTCCCGCCGACAGCGACTGGGCGAGCTACGGTGGTCAGTCGCTGATCGCAGGCCCGGACGGCAAGGTGCTCGCCGAGGACCCCACGAACAACGAATCGATCATCGAAGCCGAGATACCGATTGCCGAATTCCGCGAGGGGCGAACCCTGCCGCGGTATCCGCTCGAAGTGGTGGCTCCGGTCTTCGAGCAATACGTGGTGGAAACCCCGCTGGACCACCTCGATCTGCCGGCCGAGGAGCTGCCGCCGACGGGTGAGGACATGAAAACGCTGATCGATGAAACCAGCCGCTGGCTGAACTGACGGCGTGGCAGTACGGCCAATACTTCGAATGGGTGATCCCCGGCTGCGGCAGGTGTCCGAGCCGGTCGAACGCTTCGATACACCTGAACTCCACCAGCTTGTCGAAGACATGTTCGACACGATGGCGGCCGCGAACGGGGCAGGTCTTGCGGCGCCGCAAATCGGCGTGCCGCTTCGGGTCATGATCTTCAGCGTCGACGGCAACCCGCGCTATCCGGACGCGGAATCCGTGCCCACGACGGTCCTGGTGAATCCGGAATACGAAGTGGTGGACTACACCGAGACGAGCGGCTGGGAAGGCTGCCTGTCGGTACCCGGCATGCGTGGCTACGTGCCGCGCCACAAGGCGATTCGCTACAGCGGTTTCGATCCTGCGGGTGTGCGCTTCGAGCGCGAAGCGGCAGGCTTTCACTCGGTCGTGTTCCAGCACGAGTACGATCACCTCGACGGTATCCTGTATCCCGACCGGATCGTCGAGCCTCACAAATTCGGCTTCGAGGACGAGCTGGCGGCTGCCGGTCTGGTTGGCTAAGGCCGCTGCTCATGAAGGAGTGTGTCATGGAAATTCGCAGCTTTTTGTACGCCGCCTTGATCGCGACCCTGCTTACGGTCGCTTTGCCCATGGCCCCAGCGCTGGCCGACGATGGCGAGCCCGCGCTCATGGATCGTGAGGCTCTCGCGGGCAAGATGTTCTCGAGACCGGACATGCTGAAACTCACCGAGGATGGCAACACGACCCTCGACGTCACATCGTTCCTTTCGAGCGACGAGCGTTTCGGCTCGGGGATGTACCGCTCGGGGCCCGTGCGCTACGAAATCGATGAGCCTTACGGCGTCGACGAGTTCATGTACTTCCTCGAAGGCGGTGTGACGCTGACGTCGAGCGACGGCAGCGTGCAGGTCGTCAGGGCGGGCGAAGCCGTGACGATCGCCAAGGAGTGGACGGGGATCTGGGAGACCGAAGGCTACACCAAGATCTGGGTGATTTATTCGGACGACGGTTCGGCGTTCGAATGAGCGAAATGCGCGGCGCATCGCAGTACACGTTTACGACCGCGATCGTTACCGGCGGCGGCAGCGGGATCGGCAAGGCGTTTTGCGAACGACTGGCTGCGGATGGCGTCAAGGTGGCGGTTGCGGACCTCGACGAGACGCGCGCCATTGACGTTGCCGACGGTATTGGCGGTCTGGCGCTGGCCTGCGACGTCGGCGACGAGGCCGGGATGGTCGCGGCGATCGATCGTGCGGAAGCCGAGTTGGGTCCCGTCGACCTGTTCGTCGCCAATGCCGGCATCCTTTCCGGTGACGGTCCGGACGGCGCGGCCGACGCAAAGGGTTTGTGGGCTGCCGTCGACGATCGCTGGCAGCTCGGCTGGCAGGTCAACGTCATGGCACACGTGTACGCGGCAAGACGGCTTGTGCCCGGCATGGTCGAGCGTGGCGGCGGCGCGTTCATTAGCGTCGCGTCCGCAGCGGGTTTGCTTGCGCAGATCGGCGACGCCATGTATTCGGTCACCAAACACGCCGCCGTGGGGTTTGCCGAGTCGCTGGCGATTACCCACGGCGACGACGGCATCCGGGTAACACTGGTGTGTCCGCAGGCCGTCGATACCGACATGGTGGCTGTCGCCGCCAGGCACCGCGAGGCGTCCGGTAACGCGATTGGCGGCGCTGCTGTCGATGGCGTGATCGAACCCCGAAGCGTTGCCGATATGGCCGTCGACGCCGCGCGCGAAGGTCGTTTCCTCGTGTTGCCGCACCCGGGCGTGTCGGGCTACATGCAGGCGAAGGCGGCCGACTACGACCGCTGGATTGCGGGTATGCGGCAGTTTCGCCGGAAGCTCAGGGAAACGACGTCCGACTGAACCCGAAAGCAGCGCGCGCGCTTACCGTTCAGTCGAACAGGCAGGCAGAGCCTTTCCGGATTCGCTTTTGATCACCCTTGCGGGGCTTCCAGTTTCGCGACGTGAGTTCGCCGTCCTGCCGGTAGCTGAAATCGATGTCGGTGACGCTGGCGCTGGTCAGCCGCTCGGCATCTTCCCGGCTCAGCTCGTAGACGCCGCCCGAAATCTTTCGGTTGATGCCGAAGCCGAGAAAAGCGCGCCGCGACTCGGAATCTTCGATGGGGCTGAGTTCGAGCACCTCACCCGAGTCGAGGGTCAGCATGAGCGGGCTACCGGCGTCGACGTTGGCATCGATGCCCATGAGTACCGTGCCCACAATCGCGTTGACAAAAAACTCGTCGGATTTGCGCCAGAATTCGAAACGCACGTAGCTACGCATCGTGGCCGACACCGTGTGCCGTTTGCCGCGTTCGAGACCGGACTCGTCGGTTTTGAATTTGCAGCGCGCGTCGGCCTCGACCGGCGTAAGCGCGAGAAAGAGCAGTACGAGAGCGGCTATGTTGCGCATGTTTCCACCTTTGAAGAGCTTAGCGTCGATAAAAGGACGTCGTTTCAGGGTTCGAGCAACCAGGGCAGGACCCAGTAGACGTACACGGTGACCAGCACGACGACGGCCAGCAGCGGAACGACCATCCCCTTGACGAGCAGCGGCGTCGTTTCTTCCCTGATCGCGGCAGGCGCGGTTTCAAGCCGCTCGCGGCGTACGAATCCGACGACGGTACCAACGGCCATGCCAAGCAACGCACCAACGATGGCGCCCGCAAATACGGCGCCGGCAAACATGCCGAGGCCCGGGACGAGACCTTGGCTGACGGCCGCCCAGCCGAAATTCTGAAAGGCCGCGATCGAACCGAGGCCCACCGCCCCCCACAGAAATCGCGACGAAAAAAACACGACCTGCGGCGGTAGTGCCAGGTTGACGATTCCCCACACCATGAGCAGGCTGAGTCCGCCGATGACGGGGTTGTCCATGACCGTAAACGCCTGCACCACCAGACTGAGCAGCCACCAGCCGATGCCGATTGCTGCGCCAATACCCGCAGCACGCATCGTGTGCGCCCAGACCGGACGAAACAGCACGGCCAGCTGAAACTCGGACTCGGCCAGCTCCCTGACGGGTTGCCATGCGGGTTCCTCATCCGTGCCCTCGGGCGCAGGGCCTCGCGCCTTGTCGTCCCCGGATACGGCTCCCGACAGGATGGCGTCGCGGATGGCGTCCAGACCCGCGAGCTGCTGCGCGCCGCCGTCGGTTGCCAACTCCCACACGGGCAGCGGCATCGGGTCGGCTGGCACCGGACCGTCAGCGGCCCGCGGCGTTGTTGGTGATGTCGTCGAGCCGTCCGCAATCGCCGCCGTCGGCTGCGTGCGCAAATAGCCGCAGGCGCATTGCCCGCTCGCCGTATCGACCGCTGACTGGCATTCCGGACAGTGGCTGTTGGCCCGATCGATGAGTTCCTGGCGCAGGCGGCTGGTCGAGTTCCACAGCCTGACCGCTGTCGTCAGCAGTGCGGCGACAACGATCGCCGTGACCACGGCGATCGCGGTGCGTTCGCCGTCGCTGATGCGGCGCGCTGTGATCGCTATGGCCAGACCAAAGAACGTGCCGGCCGCGCCGACGATGCCCGAGAGGATGGCGCCCATGCGGCTCCAGCCGATCTTCGACAAGGGGTATTCCCGGGACTCCGACCACTCGCGCATCAGGTTGATGAGGTCGGCTCCGCCAATCTCGACGCCCGCGCGCTGAGCGATGAGTTCGGAGTGCACGTAGCCTCCTTCGCGCAGGGTGCGGTCGGCGGCTTCGAAAAAAGCGCGACGCCTCTCGGCATTAATGTCGGTAGCAGTTTCCGACGGCGTATCGGTGTCCATAGTGTCCCCCACCGCTGAGTCTTGTGCTTACAATGGGCAAGCTACGGGCTTCCGTTGCTCATCGACATCCCGGTTCGCTAACTTTTCGATAACGACTGTCGGTACGCTCACTCGCCGCGCAGCCTCGCCAGGACTTGTGCGCGGATTTCGGCGGCTTTTTCGAAGGTGAGTGTCAGCATCCATGCCAGGAACGGTCTCCGATGACGTATCGGTGTCCATAGAGCCCCCGGTGCTGCAGTTTGTTGTTCTTTTAGCGTTGTTTTCCGGCTCAGGTTAACGTCGTGTCACAAAGAAAGCACTGACGACCCTTGCGGCCGGGTCCGGTCTGGAACGGGTCTGATGGGGGCTGAGCGGCGTCAGTCGAACGTCAGAACAACCTTCCCCTGCGCGCGCCGCTCGCTGATTGCCGCGAATGCGGCCTCGAAGTCGTCGATCGGATAGGACTCGGTAACCCGCGGACGGATTTTGCCCTCGGCCAGCAGACCGGCGAGGAAGCGCATGTTGTCGAGCTGCCCGGCCGGATCGCGCGCCGCCCAGGTGCCCCACCAGACACCGACGATACTCGCCTCTTTCAGCAACGCGAGGTTAGCGGGCATCGCAGGAATCTCGCCGCTGGCAAAACCGATCACGAGATAGCGGCCGTGCCAGGCGGTGGCGCGCAAAGCCGCTTGCGCGAGTTCACCGCCGACCGGGTCGTAGACTACATCCACGCCGTTGCCGTCGGTCAGTGCCTTGACGGCGTCGTTCAGCGGCTCGGTCGCATAGTTGATTGTGTCGTCGGCACCGAGGTCGCGCGCAAACTCGAGCTTGGCATCGGAACTCGCAGCGGCAATGACGCGGGCGCCCATGGCCTTGCCGAGATCGATCGCTGCACTGCCGACGCCGCCTGCAGCACCCAGCACGAGCAGCGTCTCACCGGGTTTGAGTTTCGCCGACTGGACGAGTGCGTGCGCCGTCGTGAAGTAGGTAATGGCAAAACCGGCCGCCGTCACGAAGTCGAAGCCGTCGGGCATTGGCACCGTCGAGTGCTCCTCGGCAATACACGCTTCGGCAAACGCGCCGTCCAGCGGCATGGCGATCACACGGTCGCCGGGCTTGTAGCGGCTCACACCTTCGCCAACGGCCGTCACGACGCCTGCGGCCTCGGCGCCCGGGACAAACGGCGGCGGCGTTTTCACCTGATATTTACCCGCGATCATCAGCAGGTCGGGGAAGTTGACGCCGGCTGCACGGACTTCGATCGCCAGCTGGCCGGCCCCGGGTTCCGGCGCCGGCCGCTCCTCCAGAACGAGTGTTTCGGGCGGACCGTACTCTTTGCAAACCAGTGCTCGCATCGTGACTCCCGTGTTCAGACGACTTCGAACAGCGACGCCGCACCCTGGCCGCCGCCAATGCACATTGTGCACACGACGTACTTCGCGCCGCGGCGTTTGCCCTCGATGAGCGCGTGGCCCACCATGCGTGCGCCGGACATGCCGTACGGATGGCCAATCGAAATGGCGCCGCCGTTGACGTTGAGTATTTCGTCGGGAATACCGAGCTGGTCGCGGCAGTAGATGACCTGCACGGCAAAAGCCTCGTTGAGTTCCCAGAGACCAATGTCGTCCATCGTGAGACCGGCCGCTTTCAGGAGTTTCGGTACGGCATAGACAGGGCCTATGCCCATCTCGTCGGGCTCGACGCCTGCCACGGCCGTGGCGCGGTAGATGCCGAGCGGCTCGAGGCCGCGTTTCTCGGCTAGGCGCGCTTCCATGACTACGGCAGCCGACGCGCCGTCGGAAAGCTGGCTGGCGTTGCCGGCCGTAATGACGCCGCCGTCGACGACGGGCTTGAGGCCGGCCAGCGCTTCGAGCGTGGTTTCGGGCCGGTTGCCTTCGTCTTTCTCGAGGGTGACGTCCTTGAAGGAAATCTCCTTGGTTTCGCGATCCATGACGCCCATGTTCGACGGCATCGGCACAATCTCGTCGTCGAACCTGCCGTCAGCCTGGCCCGCGGCGGTGCGTTGCTGACTTTGCAGCGCGTATTCGTCCTGCGCTTCGCGGCTGATGCCGTAGCGCGCAGCGACGACTTCCGCCGTGTTCAGCATCGGCATGTAGATGTCCTTGTGCAGGGCCAGAAGCTTCGGGTCGGAGACGCGGTGCATGTTGTAGTGCTCGTTCTGCACGAGACTGATCGACTCCAGGCCGCCGCCCACCATGATGTCGACGCCGTCGTGGACAATCGTCTTGGCCGCGGTCGCAATGGCCATCATGCCCGAGGAACACTGCCGGTCGACGGTCATGCCGCCAATCGTAACGGGCAGGCCGCCCGCAAGGCCGGCAAGGCGCGCAATGTTGAGGCCCTGCGTGCCCTGCGGCATTGCGCAGCCCATGATGACGTCGTCGACTTCGCCCGGCTCGATTCCCGCGCGCGCAACGGCTGCGGCAATCGGGTGGCCGCCCAAGGTCGGGGCCTCGGTGTTGTTGAAGGCGCCGCGATAGGCCCGGCCTATCGGCGTACGTGCGGTGGATACAATGACAGCTTCGCGCATGGGCTTGAGCCTCGTGTGATGGGTTGACTCCTGCTTGGCGGCGGCCGGCGCTCGCGCTCAGGCCGCAAAGTGCATGAACAGGATTTCCGCAATGACTGCGGGCGTTTCCTCACCCTCGATCTCGATCGTGACGGCGGTTTTGACGAGCCAGCGTCCGGGCTTCTTTTCACCCGCCTCGAGGACACTCTGCAGTGCACGGATGCGTTTACCGACCCGCACGGGCGTCAGGTAACGCACCTTGTCCGAGCCGTAGTTGATCGTCATCTGACAGCCTTCGGGCACGGGCATCGTTTCGGCGATCAGGTGGGTAATCAGCGACAGCGACAGGAAGCCGTGCGCAATCGTGCCGCCGAACGGCGTCGCCGTTGCGCGTGTTTCATCGACGTGGATGAACTGATGGTCGTTGGTGGCGTCGGCGAACTGGTTTACGCGCTCCTGGCTGATTTCCATCCAGTCGGAAGGATCGAGCTGGGTGCCCGGCAGTGCCGCCAGTTGTTCTTTGCTGATGATGCGTGGCATGGGTGTCCTCAAAAGTGGATTCCGGAGAGTTGCGGGTGAAACGGCTGCCCGGCCGCAGGACTATAGCGGAAAGCTCCGGTGCGCGGCCATGGACGACATGCAAAATGCGCCTAGGTGTTCCGCGCCATCACCGACGCACGTATTTCGTCGATTTGCGGTTTCAGTTTCGGTTTGACCTTGCCGAGACAATGATCGTCGCGCGGACAGCTCGAACTCCGCGGGCAAATGATCGTGGCTTCTTTTCTCGAGCCTTCCTCGATCCAGCCGATATTGAGAATCTTGCCGACGCTCGACAGCCGCCGCCGGGCCTCCTCCGGAACCGCGGCGGAGCCGCCGTTTCGATTGCAGCTTGCCTCGATCATGTCGATCGTGTCGCGGACGTCGAAACCTTGCGCAGTCAGCGCCGGTGCGAGGTCGACGCCGGCGCAGAGGACGTGCGGGTTGTCCGCTGCATCCTTGCCGCGTATCGACTGGCAGCAGTACAGGCGTTTGTCGTCGCCCGAACGCAGCACCGATATTTGCGCCGTCGGTTTCGTCGAGCGCGACTGCAGCATTCGGAACACGGCCCAGTGGCGGCAGGGGTCCGAGATCATGGTCATGTTGCCCCAGGGCAGCGGTATGCCGTTGCCGCGGTACACGGCGCGCAGGTTGCCGGGCGGATAGGCGTCGAAGTAGTGCCAGTGCGGATACGGCGAGACGCTCGGCATGCGGCGCATGACCAGCGTCGTCGTCAGGTCGACGCGGTTGCCGCAGTCGATCGCGTGGGCGTGCCGCGCGAGAAACTGCCGGAACGGCGTCTTCGGCGCGAGCAGGGCCGCCGCAAAATAGCTGCACTCGAAATCGCGCCAGGCGTACAGGATGTCCTTCGAATCGACGTTCGGCGAGTCGGTGTCGTGGCGCCGTCCCGAGACGCGCCCGCCCGATACTTGCGGCGCCCGGGCACCGTCGCCGTCGTGCAGGATTCGGTGCGCAATGTGGTTGGCGAGGTCGTACTTGAGCCGCGCCGGATTTTTCTCGAGGGAGCGATTCAGATAGATCTTGTTCGGCGCGTCGAAAAACGAGCGCACGACCGTATTCAACGGACGCTCGGTGTCACCCGCGTCTTTGAACGTGCGCCGGTCGAACCAGCGTATCGACAGGCGCAGGCGCTTCGCCAGGGCAAATACGTCGTCGAGTTGCATGGGAAACGCTTTTGCGCCCACGCTCTCCGCGGCGCGTTCGAGATCCGGGAAGCGGTTGTGGCAGGCTTCCTGATGGGCGCGGATCAGAAGATGCGCAAACTGTCGGCCCGTAATGCCGGATTGCGCAAGCAGTTCGGGGATGGCGCGCTGCAGGAGCGGTTCCGAGAACAGGAAGCCGGGTTCGAGCGGCATGCCGGTCATTGCAGCATCCGGCGCCGTGTCGATGATGTCCGCTTCGAGCGACTCGTCGAAAAACCAGTCGGGATCTTTCTGGAATATGTCGGCAATGACGGCGATCAGGCGCTCCGAGGGCACTCGTTTGCCGTTTTCGATCATGGACAGGTAGGACACGGAGGGCGCCGCCTCGCGATCGACCTGCACACAGCGCACCGACAGATCCTCGAGAGTCAGCTGGTTACGCTTGCGTAAGTGTTTGATTTTTGTGCCAAGAAAGTGCGCTTTGCGGCGCACCCCGCGGGTCCCTTCCATCGGCTGAAACTCCGATTCGATCCGAAGTTGTGAAATTTACACTGTAAAATTTCCTTTGTGAATTTTTAATCCAAATTCTCCTAGAATTTCACTGTCGCTACACCGCGAGCCGCTCGCGCCAGCGGCCGACCATCACGCTATACGGGAGATGATCATGACTCGCCAGGAACACATTGACGCGCTCGAGAAAGACTGGGAATCCAATCCTCGCTGGCAGGGCGTGACGCGCAACTACAGCGCCGAAGACGTCGTGAAATTGCGCGGTACCGTGCAGATCGAGCATACGCTTGCCCGCAACGGTGCAGAGAAGTTCTGGCGGCTCGTCCATGAGGACGCACCGCTCTGTGGTCTGGGCGCGCTCACCGGCAACCAGGCGATACAGGAAGTGCAGGCCGGCCTCAGAGCGATCTACTGCTCGGGCTGGCAGGTTGCGGGTGACGGCAACAGCGCCGGCGAAATGTACCCTGACCAGAGCCTGTATCCCGTGGATTCCGTGCCGAAGATGGTCGAGCGGATCAACAACGCCTTCATTCGCACGGACGAAATCCATGCGCTGAACGGCGATGACAGCATCGACTGGTTTCCGCCCATCGTGGCCGACGCCGAAGCCGGTTTCGGCGGCAACCTGAATGCGTTCGAACTCATGAAGAACATGATTCGTGCAGGCGCGGCCGGCGTACATTTCGAAGACCAGCTCTCGTCGGCAAAAAAATGCGGACACATGGGCGGCAAGGTGCTCGTGCCGACCGCCGAGGCCGTTGCAAAACTGACGGCTGCGCGCCTGGCTGCCGATGTCTGCGGCGTGCCGACCGTCCTGATCGCGCGTACCGACGCGGACGCGGCCAACCTGATTACCTCCGATTCCGACGAACGCGACCGCCCGTTCATTACCGGCGAGCGCACGACCGAGGGTTTCTACCGCACCAACGCCGGGCTGGATCAGGCCATTGCGCGCGGACTCGCCTACGCGCCTCATGCCGACCTGATCTGGTGCGAGACTTCGAAGCCGGACCTCGATCAGGCGCGCCGCTTCGCTGAAGCGATTCACGCCGAGTTCCCGGATCAGCTTCTGGCCTACAACTGCTCGCCGTCGTTCAACTGGAAAGCCAACCTCGACGACGAGACCATGAAAACCTTCCGCGAAGAACTCGGCAAGATGGGCTACAAGTTCCAGTTCATCACCCTCGCAGGCTGGCACGCACTGAACTCCAGCATGTTCAACCTGAGCCGCGCGTACCGGGAAAACGGCATGTACGCCTATTCCCAGCTTCAGCAGCAGGAATTTGCGGACGAAGCGCTCGGCTTTCGTGCCGCCAAACACCAGTCATTTGTCGGTGCGGGCTATTTTGATGCCGTGCAAAACACCATAATGGACGGGTTGTCCTCCACGACTGCGCTGGACGGCAGCACGGAAGAGGAGCAGTTTGTCGCGTGACCGGGCAGGCTGTCTCGAACGACGCGCAAACGACCGGGATCCGACAAATGACACTGCAAGCCAGCACGACCGATGGACGGATAGACGTTCACGGCCTCTTCGCCGATCCGCTGTTCCACGATTTTGTCGAGCAGGAACTGCTGCCGGCGCTCGGCATGCCGTCGGAGGCGTTCTGGAAAGGTTTGGCGGCTATCGTCGCTGAACTCAGTGCCGACAATCGTGCGCTGCTCGAGAAGCGCGAGGATCTGCAGCAGCAGATCGACGCGTGGCATCGGGAACACCCCGGGCGCAATTTCGATCATGCCGACTATCTCGAGTTTCTGTCGGCGATCGGTTATCTGACCGAACCGGGCGAGCCGTTCCGCATCGAAACGCAGAACGTCGATCCCGAGATCGCAAGCATTGCCGGTCCGCAGCTCGTCGTACCGGTCAGCAATGCCCGCTTCGCCATCAATGCGGCCAACGCGCGCTGGGGCAGTCTCTACGACGCCTTGTACGGTACCGACGTCATACCGCCCGAGGGCAAGCTGGCGCCGGGGCAGAGCTACAACCCCGAGCGCGGCGCTGCGGTCATCGAGTACGCGTGCGCGTTTCTCGACAGAACCTTGCCGTTGGATCGCGCGAGCCACGCAGAGGTGGATCGGTACGAACTCGTGGTGGCGGGCGACGGCAAGGGCTTCGCCGCCTGCCTCGTGGGTGGCGAGCGGGTGGGGCTTGCGAATCCCGGACAGTTTGCGGGCTACCGGGAGCGTGGCGAGGCGCGCTCTTACCTGTTCCGGAATCACGGTCTGCACATAGAGGTGCAAACCGATCCACAGCATGCCATTGGCGCCGCAGCGGCAGGGCACGTTTCCGACGTTGTACTCGAGTCGGCCGTGACGACGATTCAGGATTGCGAAGACTCGGTAGCGGCCGTGGACGCCGAGGACAAAGTGGGTGTGTACCGCAACTGGCTCGGGCTAATGCGCGGCGACCTCGAGGCCAGCTTCGAAAAGGGCGGACGCACCATGACGCGCGAGCTTGCCGGCGACCGGGTTTTTCGCACCGCCGACGGTGGTGAGCTGAAACTCCCAGGTCTGAGCCTCATGCTCGTGCGCAACGTCGGTCATCTGATGAGCAACGACGCCGTGCTGGATGCCGACGGCAACGAGATCTTCGAGGGCATACTCGATGCCGTGGTGACCGCGGGCTGTGCCATCGCGAACCGGGGCACGAGCGGACGTTTGCCGAACAGCCGTCACGGCAGCGTGTACATCGTAAAACCGAAGATGCACGGACCCGAGGAGGTTCGGTTCACGAACACGCTCTTCGAGCGCGTCGAGGCGATGTACGGTCTCGACCCGTACACGCTCAAGGTGGGTGTCATGGACGAGGAGCGGCGCACGACCGTCAACCTCCACGAGTGCATTCACGGCGTCAAGGATCGGCTGGTGTTCATCAATACGGGTTTCCTCGATCGTACCGGCGACGAGATCCATACGAGCATGCACGCAGGACCCGTACTGCCGAAAGAGGCGATCAAGCTCGAGCCCTGGATCGCTGCCTACGAGGACTGGAACGTCGACATCGGCATACTCTGCGGCCTGCCCGGCAAGGCGCAGATCGGCAAGGGTATGTGGCCGAAACCCGACGAAATGCAGCAAATGATGGCGAGCAAACAGTCCCACCCCGAGGCCGGTGCGAACTGCGCATGGGTGCCGTCGCCGACGGCGGCGACGTTGCACGCCATGCACTACCACGCCGTCGACGTACGTGCGCGGCAAGCGGAGCTGGCCTCTCGGCGGCTGGCGAGCCTCGACGATATCCTGCACCCGCCGCTCGGCGATCCGGGTACGCTCGACGCGGCCGCCATCCAGGAGGAACTGGACAACAATGCACAGGGTATTCTGGGCTACGTCGTGCGCTGGATCGATCAGGGCGTCGGCTGCTCCAAGGTGCCCGACATCAACGACACCGGGCTGATGGAAGACCGCGCCACTCTGCGGATCTCGAGTCAGCACATTGCCAACTGGCTGTTGCACGGCATTGTCGGCGAGGAGCAGGTACGCGAGACGCTCGAGCGTATGGCAAAGGTTGTCGACGAGCAGAACTCCGGCGATCCCGGGTACACGCCCATGAGCGCGGATTTCGATCGCAGCATTGCGTTCGAGGCAGCCGCCGATCTCGTATTCAAAGGCGTGGAACAGCCGAGCGGCTACACCGAACCGCTGCTGCATGCTCACCGGCGGCGTCTCAAGGCGAGAGCCGGAAAGCGTTAGCCGACCGCCCGGCGGACGACTCGAACGCCGCTGTGGTACCGTCGCGGCAGGCTTTCTTTTTGTGTGCAGAGGATGCGCGGGCGATCCGTCCGAAGCGTCGCTGCCCGCTCGCATGCTCCGATACCTTTTGCTGACAGCCAGTCTTGCCCTGTCTCCGGCCAACGCCGAACCCGTGACCGTGGCGGTAGCCAGCAATTTTGCCGGTCCCGCGCGCGAGCTTGCCAAGCGATTCGAGGCCGACAGTGGTCTCGAGGTGCGTCTCGCGACGGGTTCCACGGGCAAGCTGTACGCGCAAATCGTTGCAGGCGCGCCGTTCGACGTGTTTCTGTCCGCTGACGAGGAGGCGCCCGCCAAACTGCTCGAGCGGCGTCTGGCGACCGCAGTGCTTCCCTACGCATTGGGTCGTCTGATGGTGGTCTCGGCCGATCCGGCCCTGGCAGACCGACAGTGTGTGAATGCGCTGCGGGAATCCGGCGGCGCCACGGTCGCACTCGCGAATCCGCGAGTTGCGCCTTACGGCGTAGCCGCCGACCAGCTGCTGGCGCGCTGGGAGATCGATACATCGCATAAACGCGTGTACGCCGAGAACGTGGCGCAGGCCATGCACTTCGTTGCGAGTGGCAACGCCCGTTTCGGTCTGGTCGGGGTGGCGCAGTTTCACGCGGTCAAAGACCGCTGGCCCGGCTGTGCGTCGTTCCCGGAGACGGCGCGAGCGGAGGATGCCATACCGCAGGCGGCGGCGCTGCTCTCCCGGGGGCAGGGTCGGACCGGGGTCGACGCGTTCTTTGCCTTCCTGTTTACGGACGAAGCCCGTGCCGTGATAGAGGAGTGGGACTACGAAGTGCCGGACCTCGAAGTGCCGGACCTCGAAGTGCCGACAGGAGCAAGTAGCAGCACATGACCGATCTGGGACCTCTGCTGCTATCGCTACGACTTGCGGCGACGACAATGCTGATTCTGTTGGTCATTGCAACGCCGCTGGCGTGGTGGCTGGCCGGAACGCGCTCGCGTCTGAAGCCGGCCGTGCAATCCATCGTCGCGTTGCCCATTGTTCTGCCGCCGACCGTGCTCGGCTTCTATTTTCTGGTTTTCTTCAATCCCAACGCGTTTGCGGGCCGCCTGTGGTTTGAGGCCACGGGTTCGACCTTGACGTTTTCGTTTGCAGGGCTCGTTGTTGCGTCGTTGTTCTACAGCCTGCCGTTTGCCGTGCAGCCGCTGCAGTCGGCGTTCGAAACGCTGGGCAGAAAAGAGTACGAGGCGGCACGCACTTTAGGCGCGAGTCCGCTGGATGCCTTCGCGAGCGTCGTGGCGCCGCTGTGCCGGCACGGTTTTCTGGGTGCTGCCGTGTTGAGTTTTGCGCACACGCTCGGCGAGTTCGGCGTCGTGCTGATGGTGGGCGGCAACATACCGGGCGAGACGCGCACGGTATCGATTGCCATCTACGATCACGTCGAGTCGCTGGACTATGCCGCGGCACATCAGCTTTCCGCCATCCTGCTCGTGGCGGCCTTCGGCATTCTGCTGAGCGTCTTTGCGCTCAACCGCCGCGAGGCGCCGAGCACATGACGACCACCGGCACGATACGGCTGCGTTATGCACTCCGCCGCGGGCGCTTTTCCCTCGACGTCGAGGCCGGGTTCCCGAGCCGCGGGGTGACGGCCGTATTCGGCACGTCCGGGGCGGGCAAGACCAGTCTGTTGCGCTGCATTGCGGGACTCGAAGCCGCGGAGGAGTCGTACTTCGAGCTCGACGGCACACGTCTCGACGATTCGGCATCAGGGCTCTGTGTGCCCGCCCATCGCCGTCACGTGGCATTTGTCTTTCAGGAACCGCGGCTCTTCGATCATCTGAACGTCGAAGCCAACATTCGCTACGGTCAACGGCGCAGCGATCGCACGCCCCCGGCCGATTTCGAAGAACTCGTCGACATTCTGGGCATCGATGCGCTGCTCGCGCGTGCACCGTCCGGCCTCTCGGGCGGCGAGGCGCAGCGCGTCGCCATTGCCCGTGCGCTCATGAGCGCGCCTCGCCTGGTGCTGATGGACGAGCCGCTGTCCGCTCTTGACGCGGCGCGGCGCCAGGAGGTGCTGCCGTTCCTCGAACGCCTGCACGCCCGGCTGCCCGTGCCCCTGGTCTACGTGAGTCACCAGCAGGAAGAAGTGCTGCGGCTTGCCGACACGTTGATTGCGCTCGACGCCGGACGCGTCGTGGCGAGCGGCCCGCTCGACGTGTTGCTGGCGCGCGCCGACCTGCCCGGGCTGTCGGGTGCGGCGGCGGCAGCCGTGCTGCAAGGGATCGCCGGCAAGACGGATGCGGAATTCGGCATGACGCCCGTCGAGAGCCGCGCGGGCCGAATGTGGGTGGCGGGCCGTCACCCTGACGGTGCGGCACTGCGTCTGCTCGTCGCTGCGCGCGACGTCAGCGTATCGCTGGCACCGCTTTCAGCCAGCAGTATTCAGAACAGTCTTGCGGCGCACGTTACCGAGTTGCTGCCGTGCGGTGACGGCACGACGGTGCTGCTCAAACTGGATGCCTCGGGCGCCGTTCTGTTCGCACATGTGACCGGCAAAGCCGTGGCCCAGCTGGATTTGCGCCCCGGAAAACCCGTGTTCGCCAACGTCAAGTCGGCGGCGGTTCGGCCCGTATTTGCGGAGCCGCCCGCCTGAGCAGACCGGCCGGCGCGCCGCGCGGGCCGTTCGGCTTCGTGGCAAAACCGTGCGGCTCGTCACCGCAAAGGCATCCGCGTTCTGCGAGACTTCGCTTTCCTCGAGGCCAATTCGTATCCGCATGACGTCACCGGTTTTCTACATTCTCGTTGCGCTCGCGGGTATGAGTGCCATGCTGTCGGTCATCTTCTTCATGGCCTGGCTGACGCTGGGGCGCAAACCCTACGCAATGAGCTGGGCGCTGGCGTTTCTTGCGGCCACCTTTCAATGGGTCTTCAACCTGTCGGCACCGCTGTTTCCGAGCCCCGAAGTATTCTGGATTACGGTCAACGCCATGGCGTTGGTGCTGATTACGCTGGGATTGCGCGGTCACTGTCAGCGCACCAATTGCACGCACCTGCCGGCCAACCTCTGGCCGTATTCGGCTGCCGTGCTTGCGGTCATTGCGTGGGCCACCGTCATCGAGCCGCACGTCGGCGTCCGGACCGCCATGGTGCCGCTGTACGCGGCGCTCACCCTGTTCCTGACCGGACTCATGATCTACCGGCATCGCGAGGAGCCTCGCCTGGCGGAAATTGCCGCTGCGATAACAATGGTGACCTTCGGCGCCGTACAGCTCGTTGCCGGCAGCATGGCGTTCATGCAGGGGGCCGGCGGCGATCAGGCGTTCCGCGAGCTGTACCTGCACTTCAATTTTCTGACTTTGCCGGCGGGCTACACCGGCATGGCGATGTTCGTGATCTTCATGCTGGCGTCGGACCTGTCCGAAGAGATGAAGACCATCGCCGTTCGCGATCAGCTGACCGGACTTCTGAACCGCCGCGGCTTCAACGAGCAATCGGCAAAAACCTATTCACTGGCACGGCGCCGCGACCTGCCGGTTGCCGTCATTCTTGCGGATATCGACAAGTTCAAGCGCATCAACGACGAGTACGGTCACGAGGCCGGGGATCAGGCTCTGAAGCACTTCTCGCGCCTGATGCAGGTGAGCCGCCGCCACGAAGACGTGCTGGCCCGTGTGGGCGGTGAAGAATTTGCGTTCATCCTGCCGGGCACGGGCCTCGAGGATGCCATCAAGATTGCCGGCATGCTGCGCAGCCGCGTCGAAATTGCGCCGCTGACCTACAAGGGAAAGAGGCTGTCGATGACGGCGAGCTTCGGTGTGGCCACGCTGTCCGAATCCGATACCTGCATGACCGAGGTCATCGTACGCGCCGATACGGCGCTGTACCGCTCCAAGCGCGACGGCCGCAACCGCGTGGAACTCGAATCCTCGCAGATCCTCGAAGCCCGCAACGGCACCCTGCAGGCGGCGTCAGCCTGATCGCCGGCATATTCGGCCGACAAATCCGGCCCATAGCTCCGGGCTATTCCCCGCGCGTGGACTCGCGTACGCTTCGCGGCTGGCGCCCGGACCTGTCCCGGGCCGTTTTTCCTTGAGTGAGCGTTTGAGGGCGGTTGGCCTGACGGATCATGAGCGAGCGGGTTACGAGCGAACTGACGGTGGGTGTTATCGGCGGTATGGGGCCCGAAGCCACTGTGGATTTCATGGCGCGTGTGCTGGCGCTGACAAACGCGGATAGCGATCAGGATCACGTCCGCCTACTCGTCGACCAGAATCCGAAAATACCGAGCCGCCAACAGGCAATCCTCGACGGCGCATCCAGTCCGGAACCCTGTCTTGCGGCCATGGCGGCAAGGTTGGAAGCCTGCGACTGCGACTTCCTCGTCATGCCCTGTAACACGGCGCACGTGTTTGCGGACGCGATTCTGGCGGCAACCCGCATTCCGCTGGTATCGATTATCGACGTTACGATGCAGGCGGCGGCTGCCGTCTCAGCCGATCGTGTTGGCCTTCTGGCATCCGCGGCATGTGTCGAAGCCGGCGTATACCAGCAGGCCCTCGAGGCCGCGAACATGACGCCGGTACCGCAGACGCCCGACGAGCTGGCCGAACTCACGCGGTTGATCGCAGCGATCAAACTCGGCCAGCGCGGGACCGACGTGGCCGAAGACATGCAGCGCCTGGCAGCAGCGCTCGAGCAGCGCGGTGCCGAAGCCATCATTCTCGGCTGCACCGAGATACCGATCGTGCTCGGTGAAACGGACGCGGGCGTGCCTTTGCTGTCGTCCACCGATATCCTTGCCCGGCATACCGTGGCGCTTGCGAAGCGCCAGCTGCCCCTGCCCCGGAGATAGACGTGCATTTGTCCCGTTTTCCGCGCGTGTCGCTCGCGCATCTACCCACGCCGCTTGAGCACTTGCCGCGTTTCAGCAAACATCTGGGCGGTCCTCAGGTCTGGGTCAAGCGCGACGATTGCACGGGCCTTGCGAGCGGCGGCAACAAGACCCGCAAGCTCGAGTTCGTCATGGGCGACGCGCTCAGGTCCGGCGCCGATACGGTGTTGACCGTCGGCGCGGTACAGTCGAACCACGTTCGCCAGACGGCCGCGGCCGCCTGCAAGCTCGGGCTGGCCTGCGAGGTGCTGCTCGAACACAGGATCGAGTCGGCCAGCGAGGTCTATACGTCGTCCGGGAACGTGCTGCTCGACCGGCTGTTCGGCGCCGTGCTGCACGAGTACCCGGCGGCATCCGATTTCGACACCCTGCTCGAGGAACACGCGGCGCGCATCCGTGATCGCGGCGGCAAGCCCTATGTCATCCCCGGTGGTGCGTCGAATCGCATTGGCGCGCTCGGTTACGTGAACTGCGCGCTCGAGCTGCTCGGACAGGCGAACGAGCGCGGTCTCGTCATCGACCATCTGGTATCCGCCACGGGCAGCGCCGGAACGCAGGCAGGCCTCGTCGTGGGCCTCAAAGCCACCCATAGCGACGTGCCGTTACTCGGGATCGGTGTGGGTGCACCGCAGGCGCTGCAGGAACAGAAGGTCTTTGATCTGGCCGTCGAAACCTCAGCCTATGTGGGTGCGGAAGGCTGCGTCGAGCGTGGCGACGTCGTGGCCAACTGCGATTACGTCGGCGAGGCTTACGGCATCCCGACCGATGCCATGAACGACGCCGTGCTGACGCTGGCGCGAACCGAAGGTCTGTTGTTCGATCCGGTCTACAGCGGCAAGGCGCTGGCCGGTCTGATCGATCTCGTGCGGAAGGGCCATTTCGGCGATGCCGAAAATATCGTGTTTCTGCATACGGGCGGCTCGGCAGGGCTGTTTGCGTACGCCGATCAGCTCAGGCTTGACTAGCTACGAGCGATTGGGCCCGAGGCTCAGGCCTGCCACGATCAGGCCGTCGCGATCCGCATACAGATAGTCGCCCGGGCGGATGTCCACACCGGCGAAGTACAGCGGTACGTCGCGTTCGCCGTGTCCGCGCTTGGCGCTTTTTCTGGGGCAGCTTGCCAGCGCCCGTACGCCAATGTCGGCCTCGTCGATTTCGTGGACATCTCGTACGCAGCCGTAGATCACAATGCCGCTCCAGCCGTTGCCCGCAGCCAGCTCGGCAATGTTGCCGCCCAGCAGCGCACAGCGCGTGGAGCCACCGCCGTCGACGACGAGCACGCGGCCGTCGCCCGCTTCCGACAGCGCTTCTCTCACCAGCACGTTGTCTTCGAAAACCCGCAAGGTGCGGACTTCGCCGCCGAAGTGCGAGCGCCCGCCGTAGGCTTCAAACAGGGGTTCGGCAACCCGAGCGTCATTGGGGTGCGCGTCGCAAAGGTCGGCGGTGAATAAGCTCATTGGTCAACTCCCTGTGGCAATGGGTTTGCGGGCCGGTTTACCCTTGAATTTGTCCTTGTACCATCCGGCGGCGGCAAATCAACGTTATGACGACACTCATCGAACAACTGAGGGCCGATCTCGGCGATTCGGCCGTACTGACGGGCGACGCCGTATCGGCGCGCGCGGTCAGCTGGGCGAACCCGGCATCGCGCAGCGCAGCAGCCATCCTCCGGCCGGCCGACACGGCGGAGCTGGCGCTTGCGGTCCGGCGGTGTGCCGATGCGGGCCAGCCGCTCGTGACCTATGGCGGCGGTACCGGCCTCGTCAACGGCACGGATACGTCACCGTCCGACATCCTGTTGAGTCTCGAGCGCATGAATCGCATCGAGAACGTCGATGTCCACGGCTCGACAATGACCGTGCAGGCAGGCGCAATCCTCGAGACGGTGCAGGAGCGTGCGGAAGCCGACGGTTTCACGTTTGCACTCGATCTGGGTGCCCGCGGGTCCGCTACCGTGGGCGGCGCAATCTCCACCAACGCAGGGGGCAACTCGGTCATCCGCTACGGCATGATGCGAGAACAGGTGCTGGGTCTCGAAGCCGTGCTTGCCGACGGCACCGTGCTGTCGTCGATGAATCGCATGCTCAAGAACAATGCCGGCTACGACCTGAAGCAGCTGTTCATCGGCACCGAGGGCACGCTCGGTATCGTGACGCGCGCCGTGTTGCGGTTGAGACCGGCAATGCGGAGCGTGTGCTCGGCGTTTCTTGCGCTCGACGACTTCCGCTCGATGCCGCTGTTGCTCAAGCAGCTGGGCAGCGAGTCCGGCGGTACCTTGAGCGCTTTCGAGGTCATGTGGCGGGATTTCTACGAAGCGCTGGCCGAGACCGGAAGCCACGAGCTGCCGCTGGGTGCCGAACACGCCTATTACGCGCTGGTCGAGTGGCAGGGCGGCGACGAGGCGCAGGACACCGAACGCTTCGAAAACTCGCTCGCGGCCGCCGCGGAAGCGGGCTGGATTGCCGACGCGGCGATTGCCACCAGCGAAAGGCAGCGGCAGGCATTCTGGGGAATGCGCGACGATATCGACGGTCTGCGTGAACTCCTGGAGCCTGTGCTGATATTCGACGTGAGCCTGCCGCTCGCCGATGCGGAGCGCTACACGTCAGCCGTGTTCGAACGGCTCGGGAGGCGCTGGCCGGATACGTTTCGCGGCATTACTTTCGGTCACCTCGGCGACGGCAACATCCACTTCATGCTGACCACCGGCAGCGCCGATCGCGACAGCCATGCGGAGGCAATGCAGATCGTCTACGACGAACTCAAACCCTTCGGCGGTTCGATTTCGGCCGAGCACGGCATCGGCACCGAAAAACGTCCCTATCTCGGCGTATCGCGCAGCGAGGAAGAGATCGCAGCAATGCAGCGTCTCAAACAGGCGTTCGATCCGGCAAACATTCTGAATCCCGGGAAAGTGCTGGAAACGGTCTAGAGATGATTCGCCGGTCGTACGATCGTTAAGCGGATCCGAGCAGCATCCTGAGCAGCAGCCCGAAAGCAATCGTAATCGAGAAGCTGGTCATCGTTCCGACGAGGATGTATTCGTTGATCTTCCGGTGGTTTTTCTCTTTGGTGTCGCCAAAACGAAGTATGGATTTTGCGGCGAGCAGGAAGCCGATGGCCGCAAACTGATCCACGAGAATAAAGGTCAGCACCAGGAAACGCTCCAGCTGTCCGATTCTTTTTCCCGCGTTGGCGAGGGATTCGAGGCCTTCGATCTCCGGGGTCCATTGTCTGCAGACCATGCCAATGACAATCGAGAGCGGCCAGATGACGACGAAGTACCCCGCCAGAATGACGAGTACGTCCGGATCCAGCACCAGCCCGGCGGCGTAGTCCAGCAGCGGCCACTGCCGGGTCATCTCGAGCCAAACCAGAACGATCACGAGGATATGCAGGAATTGATCGACGAGAAACCAGCTCATTCGGCCCGGGGGCGTGTAAGACTTGGCCAGATCGAACACGAAGTGTGTGCCTGCAATGACGGCCGCGAAGCCGATCAGCGAGAGCACGGTCCATCCCGGCGTCAGCAGCGGCAGGAACAGGACCGCCAGGGTCAGGGCGCCGTGGATGCCTATGTGCGCGTAGAGCCGTTTCGAGTACAGGCGCTTTTCGTAACGCTCGTCCACCCAGGCTGAAGTCTGGAAGACAAAATCTCCCAGCATGTGTGCAAGCAGCAACAACAGCAGTAGCGGCAATCCGACAACACTCATGCTCGTGTCTCCCAGCGTATGTATTCTTTTACGTGCAGAATGTACTCCCTGATCAGCTCGAGCTTCGCCGCCGCAATACGATCGTTGATCGTCGACTGGCTTCTGTCGAGCCGTTTCGCCAGCGCGTTTTGCGATTCGTCGTAGACCAGACTGTAGAACGCGGTTTCGGCCGAGTACTTCGACCAGTTGCTGATGATGTCGTCCGCAAAACGCGTCACGAGCGACAGCGATCTGTCAGCCTGTTCCCACGGCGCTTTGATGATCAGCTTGCGGCTGGTCTTGTCCAGTTCGTCCATACCCTGGCCGGACAAAAGGAAAGCGGGACCGTCCGACTCCGTGACCTTTTCGCCGCGGTAGCTGATGTCGCCAATGCCAACGGCAATTCGCGCATCCCAGGGGCTGCTTTTCTTTGCAGATTGCGACAGCAGTTTGGAGCGGATGATGATGGCGACGAGAGCGGCGGCCGGCGCCGAGGGCAGGACCATCTGGAAGCTGTCACCGCGGTAGATGTCGTATTCGGCCTGATGTGTCTCGCTTGCCGTTTCGAGTGCTTCCTTCAGCGTTCTGATGAGCTGCGCTCTGGGCGCGATTTCACGCGATTTCACGATGTCGCCGGTCAACACGGCGTAGGTTTCCATGCGGGGCCCTTTCGGAGCAGGCGAGCGTTGACCGCTAGTATAGGTCAAAAAGCCGATAATTCCAAAATATCGGTTAAAGTACCGATAAATAGTAGATATCGGTTAAAAGGCCGATAACCCTAAGCGGGCCTGACGGCCGGCCCGTCTACGGCCACTGGCGTTCTCCAGGCATCCTCGGTGTACACCGAGCAGGGGGCGGGCAGCGCCGGCTAAGCGGCAAAAAGAAAGCCGCCAAGTCTCTACCTGGCGGCTTTCTGTTGTTTCGTCATCAGGGCGGCTCGTCCATGAGCCACCCTCGGGGGCACTCAAAAGGACCGCATCGTGTCGTCCTTACGCTGCATCTGGTGAGAACTAAAAGAAGCGCATCGTGCCGGTCAGTGTCCAGGTGCGCGGCGCGCCGTAGAAGCCAATGACCGACGAGTCCACGGTCGGGAAATTGTAATTGGCCACGATGTAGCGCCGGTCACTCAGGTTGCGGCCGTGCAGCGCCAGCGAATAGCGGCCGCTTTCCGAGTTCCAGGCAACGCTGGCGTCGACCAGCGTGTAGGCCTTCTGGTCGACCAGCGGGTCCGGCACCTCGAACTGAAACGTATCGTCGCGGTAGGAGACGTTCGTCGACAACGCCAGGTCGCCCGACTGACTGAACAGCGCAAGCGGGAATTCGTAGCGCAGGTTGACGCTGGCGGTAATCTCCGGCGTGTTCTGGAATTCACGCTCGTCGGAAATGTCGATGAAGATCGGGTTGCCGCCCGCATCCGTGCTGCCGACGAGCCATTCGGTGTAGTCGGCATCGATCCAGCCCAGCGCCAGTACGCTCGAGAAGCGATCCGTGAACTGGCCGACCATTTCGAACTCGGCACCCATGATGTCGGCTTCACCCGCATTGGTGGTTGTGCCCGCAAAACCGTCCGGCTCGCCGTCGTTGTCGTTGTCGAGGATGATCGAACCCGGTACCTGCACGTTCTTGTAGTCGGAAACGAAGAACGCAAAGTTGGTCTGGATGCGGCCGCCGGGCCACGCGGATTTTGCGCCCACCTCGAAAGCCTGAACTTCTTCGGGCTCGAAGCCGGCGCGAACTTCGTCGATGCTGTAGTCGCCGCGTGGATCGAAGCCGCCGCCCTTGAAGCCTTCGTTGTAGGACACGTAGAAGCTGTGTTCGTCGGTCGGCGCCCAGCTTAAGGAAGCACGCGGCGTGAAGTCGGAATCCGTGCGGTTGCCGTTGAAGGCGGGTACGACGCCGGGAAACGGAGCGGCGGCGTCGTTGCCGAAGTAGGGCGAGCCGAGACCCAGATAACTCTGGCGAATGACCGTGGCGTCGCGCTCGTCTTCGGTGTAGCGGCCACCGAGCGACAGCGTCAGTGTGTCCGAGAGGTCGTACGTGAAGTCGCCGTAGACGGCCCACGCGTTGGTGTCGTAGTCGCCCAGCGTGAACGAGGTGAGACCGACGCCGCCAATGACGACGTCGAAGGCGTTGAAGGCGTTGGCATCGAGGTAGTAGACGCCAAACAGTCCGGTCGAGCGGTCACCCGCAAAACTGGCCTGGAATTCCTGGCTGAACTGCTCGTTCTCGTAGACGACTGGTGCGTCGAAGGTGTTGGCCGGCAGGTTGTCGAAATCGATCAGGCTTTCGGTGTCGTCCGAGCGCGACGAGGTAATCGACTTGAGCTGCCAGTTGTCGTTGAGGTTCCACTCGATCTGCAGGCCGATACCTTGCTGATCGACCTGCGGGTCGAGACCGGCGTTCGACGTCGGCAGCGTGGAAATGCCGGCCCGCGTGTCGAACACGTCGTCGAGTACCGGGTCGCCGCCGGCGCTGACCAGCAGCCGGTGGCCGTGCCGCGGAGAGGAACGGTCTTCCGTGTAATCGCCGAACAGGCGGATGAACCAGTCGTCGTTGGGTTCCCATTCGGCGCTCAGACGAACGCCCAGCGTTTCCTTGTCGGCGTTGTCTTCGCCGGTAAACAGGTTGTCACCGAAGCCGTCGCGATTGAACGTTGCCACGGTGCCGCCGACGCGGAACGTATCGCTCAACGGTGCCGAGCCTTTGAGCATTAGGTCGGCCTGCGAGTAGTCGCCTACCGAGGCACGCACCTCGAACTCGGGGCTGTCGGACAGCCGCCGCGTAACGTATTTGATGGCGCCGCCGATCGTATTGCGCCCGTACAGCGTGCCCTGCGGGCCGCGCAGCACTTCGATTCGCTCGACGTCGTAAATGTCGAACACCGTGCCCTGCGGGCGGGCAAGGTACACGTCGTCGAGATAAATGCCGACGCCACCCTCGAAACCGGCGAGCGGGTCCTGCTGACCGACGCCGCGAATGTAGGCCGTCAGCGTCGTGTTCGTGGCGCGGGATACTTCGAGCGTCGTGTTCGGGGTGGTCTGAGTGAGCGCCGTAATGTCGACGGCGCCCAGGCTGTCGAGGTAGTCGCCCGAGAAGGCGGATACCGCAACCGGCACGTCCTTCAAGGATTCTTCGCGCCGCCTTGCGGTGACGACCACTTCCTCGAGCGTGCCGTCCGACGCGCCTCCCTGTGCTGCGGCCGGCTCGCCGGCCAATACCAACAGCAGCGCCGTAGCGGCAGCCGCCACGCCATACATGGACTTGAGCATGTTAACCCCCCTGTTTGTGTCGGCCGCACCAGCCGATATTCAACGAACGTTGGAAAAATATTAATTGAACGTACGTTGAATAGCAAATGGCCTGCGAAGACGCATCCGGGCGGTGTAGCGGGTGGTTCAGGCAGTCTTCAGCGGTCGGGTTTGTCCGCGAGTGCGCGAAAACCCGCGGCCAGAAAGGCCGGCATGCGGTCGTTGATGGCACGCATGTCGGAAGACCGGCATACGCCGCCCGACAGGTTGTCGATGCGCCCGGTCTCGGCGAAGGTGAGCGTCAGCGCGCCGGAGAGGAAGTGGTAGCTCCAGTACAGATCCTCGTCGCTGCACTCCGGCAGCGCCTTGCGCAGAGCCTCGATAAAGCGGGAAACCAGCGGATCGAAGTAGCGCGTCATGAGTTCGCCGCCCCATTCGCTCGAACTGTTGATCTGCGCAATGAGCTGGAAGTAGTACTGCCATTCCTCGTGATTGTCGGCGAGGAGTTCGAGCAGCGGCTTGGTAAATGCACCGATGATTTCCTCGATCGTCGGCGCGTCGTCCGCATGCCGGCGTTCGAGCGCCTCGAGCGCCTCCAGCCTTAGCAAGTTCAGCGTTTCGGCCTTGCGCAGCATGACCTGATCGAACAGATCGCGTTTCGACTTGAAGTGATAGTAGGCGAGGGATACGTCAGCGCCGGCCTGGCTCATGATCTGCCGCACCGACACACCTTCGTAGCCGCGATGTGCAAACAATTCCTCGGCTGCGTCGAGGATTCGGTCGCGGGTTTGTTGTCTTTGTACGGCTTTTTGCATGCTGCGGGTGCCTTGCCTGTTGCTTCGGGAACGGTGCACGAACCCGGTTTGAATTTCAACGAACGCTCAACTAGTATTCAACGATCGTTGAATTTGCGCCGGGGCGCCACGACGCCCTCGTTCGTCGGCCCGGGCGCCAGGGTGGGGACTCTCGATGGCCTGGTTTGCGCCAAAGCCTTTACTGTTGCCGGACATTATTGCGCTAAATGCGGCATACCTGAACCGCAAAACGGCCTTCGTGGATCGTGGCAGGCGCGTGAGCTGGGCCGATTTCGGTACGGGCACGAACCGCGTGGCCAACGCGCTGGGCACCGCGGGACTCGTCAAGGGCGACCGGGTCGTCGTGCTCATGAAAAACAGCTACGACATGGCCGAGGCCATGTTTGGCGTTATCCGCGGCGGTTTTGTCGCCGTGCCGCTCAACGTCGCCATCTCCGACGAAGCGGTTGCGGCGATGATCGGCAACTCCGGCGCGCGCGCCGTGATTGCGTCCGACGAACACATCGATCGGGTCGAACGCCTGCGCAAAAGTCTGCCCGACGAACTCGAGGACCGCTTTGTCGGTCTCGACTGCAGGGTTGACGGTTGGTACGACTACGCAACGTTTGTCGGCGGCGCTTCCGGTGACGACGCCGGCGTCGAGCTTTCACCGCGGGACGAATGCAACATCATCTACAGCTCGGGCACGACCGGACTGCCCAAAGGCATCGTGCACGATCACGCCTGCCGCGAAGCCTGGGGCAGCGACATGGCCGTGCCGCTGCGCTATCACTCCGGCGCCAGGACGCTGTGCAATCTCGGCCTTTTCTCCAACATCAGCTGGGTGGCCATGCTGGCAACGCTGTATGCCGGCGGCTGCATCGTCATCGACCGCCATTTCTCCGCTGAACGTTGCCTTGAGCGTATTCAGGAGGAAGCGATTACGCACACGGCAATGGTGCCGCTGCAGTACCAGAAGCTCGTCGAGTGTACGTCGTTGTCCGCCTACGACCTGTCGAGCCTCGATGCGTACATGTGTTGCGGGTCGCCGCTTGCGCCCGCGCTCAAGCGCGCGGTCATGGAAGCGTTGCCGGGCGAGTTGATCGAGCTGTACGGGCTGACGGAGGGTCTCGTAACGATACTCGGGCCCGAAGACATGGCGGCAAAAATCGATTCCGTCGGCCGCCCTTCGCCGGGCCAGCGGCTCCTGGTAGTCGGCGACGACGACCAGCCACTGCCCGCCGGTAATGCAGGCGAGATCGTCGGTCACTCGCGCTTCATGATGGCGGGCTACCACGACAACGACGCTGCCAACGAGGAGGCCACCTGGGTGCATCCCGACGGCAGCCGCTGGCTGCGTACCGGCGATATCGGCAGACTGGACGAAGACGGCTTCCTGTATCTCGTCGACCGCAAGAAGGACATGATCATTTCGGGCGGCCAGAACGTATACCCGGCCGACATCGAAGCCGTCATGCTGGAACACGAGGCGGTCAGCGAGGTGGCGGTTGTCGGCATTGCGCACGAGAAATGGGGCGAAACGCCGCTGGCGGTCGTCGTGGCGGCTGCGGAGATCGACGCTGACGCACTGACCGCCTGGACCAACGCCCGTACCGGCAGGCAGCAACGTATCAACGGCACCGTGATCGTGGACGAGCTGCCGCGTAACCCGAACGGGAAAATCCTGAAGCGCGAATTGCGCAACACGTATGCCGACTTCGCCGGCAAAGGAGCATCAAGCTGAATACCGACGGCAGCCATTACGTCTCGGCGGACGGCCTCTCGCTGTACTACCGCGATTACGGTTCCGGCAACCCGGGAACCCCCGTACTGTGCCTCCCCGGACTCACCCGCAACAGCCGCGATTTTGCGGAGTTCGCGGAGCGGATCCAGGATCGCCGCCGGGTGCTGACGCCCGACCTGCGTGGCCGCGGCTACTCGGATTACGATCCGAACTGGCAGAACTACCATCCGCTCACCTACATTGACGACGCCTGGCGGCTTCTGGATCCGCTCGGTATCGAACGGGTCATCGTCATGGGCACCTCACTGGGCGGGCTCTGCGGCATGGCAATGTCGATGCAGGACAACACGCGTATTGCCGGTCTGATCATGAACGACATTGGCCCCGAGATCGCGCCGGAAGGCCTGAGTCGCGTGCAGGAGTACACGGGTCGTCTGCCGCCCGTGGCCAACTGGAGAGAGGCCGTGGCGCAGACGCGGGAAGTCTACGGCGTGTGGTTGCCCGGGCTTTCGGACGAGGACTGGTCGAAGATGGCGCGGCGCGCCTACCGCGAACACGAAGGGGTGCCGCGACTCGACTTCGATCCGAACATCGGTCGCGCCGTCCGCGAAGTGGGTCCGCAAAAGGGTGACCCCTGGGAGTACTTCGCAACGCTGGCCGGGACGCCGGTGACGGTCCTGTGGGGCGTCGACTCCGACATCCTGACCCGCGACATCTGCGACCGGATGCTCGCGGTCAAGCCGGATCTCGACGTCGTTCCGGTAGCGAACCGAGGTCACGTACCGCTCCTGGACGAGCCCGAATGTATTGCAGCGATCGACCGCCTGCTGGAGGCTGTGCCGTGAAAATCTTGCCGCCGTTGTCGATGTTGCTGCTCTTGTTTACCCTGCTTGCCGCCTGCAGCAAGCCTGCCGACACACCGATCGATCCCATGCCCGACTACACAATCGATGCCGCCGCGATCAGCGTGTCCGGCGTCTCGGCCGGCGCCTACATGGCCGGTCAGTTCCACGTTGCTCATTCGGCCCTCGTGCGCGGGGCCGGGCTGGTTGCCGGCGGGCCGTACGGGTGTGCCAGAGGCTCCATGCAAACGGCGCTCGGCGAGTGCACCAAGGAGGCGGCACCGTCGCTCGAGCCGCTACTCGCCGCGGCTCGGGCAAACGCCGATGCGGGCCGCATCGATCCGCTGACCTATCTCGAGGGCAGCCCGGTGTGGCTGTTCCGCGCGACCGCCGACGAGGCAATGGGCTTGTCATTGAGCCAGGCGGCTGCGGAGTTTTACCGGCATTTCGGCGCGACTACGCTCGAGGTGACGGATGTCGACACGGTGCACGGACTGCCGACCACGGTGTCCGGCGTGGCCTGCGATGAATTTGCGCCGCCCTATCTCAACGCCTGCAGCTATGACGCGGCGGGCGAGATTCTCGCGACGCTGCACGGCGGCGGGGGTGAGCGCGGCAGCGCCAGCGGCGAACTCAGGCGCATCGAGGTGCCCGGTGCCGACGAAGCGGAACTCATGCCCGAAGCGTACCTGTACGTACCCGAGGCGTGCGCGGCGGGCGAAAGCTGCGGTGTGCACGTGTTTTTCCACGGTTGTCAGCAGTCGAGCGAACTCGTGGGCGAGGCCGTGGCACGCGGCGCCGGCTTCAACGAGTGGGCGGATACGCAGCGCCTGCTGGTGCTGTATCCGCAGGTCAAAAGCAGCAAATTTGCACCGATGAATCCGCTGGGTTGCTTCGACTGGTGGGGCTACACCAACGCCGACTACGCCACCCGTGACGGGCGGCAGATTCGCGCCGTGAAGGCCGTGCTCGACAACCTGGCCGGCACGACCCTTTGACTTTCGCCTGGAGTCTCTTTCTCCTCTATCTGGCCGGCACGGCGTGGCTGGGGTGGCAGGGTTACCGCAAGACCACGGGTTTCGGCAGTTTTGCCGTCGGCAACCGGGCGATGAACCCGATGATCGTCGGAATAACGCTCGCCGCCAGCGTGTCGTCGGCGTCGACCTTCATCATCAATCCCGGGTTTGTCTATGTCGACGGCTTCGGTGCGTTCTTTCACATGTCGATCGGCGTCGGACTGGGCTTTATGTTCATGCTGACCGTCCTGTCGTTTCGCTTCCGGCGAATCGGCGCCGAGACCGGTGCGCTGACGATCCCCGACTGGATCGGCAAGCGCTACGGTTCCCGCGCTTATGCACTGTTTTTCTCGCTGCTGAACCTGTTGTCGTTTGCGTTCGTCGTGCTGCTCGTGGGCGGCATTTCGATCGTCATGCAGTCGCTCCTTGGCCTGAGCAATCTCCAGGCGCTCACGATCACCCTCGTGTTCGTGACCGGCTACGTATTCATTGGCGGTACCTACGCACACGTACTGACCAACATGCTGCAGGGCAGCCTCATGATCGCCGTAACCCTGCTGGTGCTCGGCAGCTGCGTTGCCATTGCCTTCGACGGGCCGGCGCCTCTGCTGGAGCGTCTGCAAGCGGCCGACACGGGGCTGGTTGCCCTGATCAACCCGGACGGCCAGCTCTTCAACGACGTGTTTTCGATATACGTTGCGGGTTTTGTCGTCGGCGCAATTGTCGTTTGTCAGCCGCACATACTCACCAAGGCGCTGTACGTGAAGGACGACCGTTCGGTAGTGCGCTATCTGGTCGTGTTTGCCGTCGTGTTCGCGCTGTTTCAGCTGCTCGGTGCCGTCGGTTTCTTCGCACACCTTGCCGTGCCCGACGGCGCGCTGATCGACCCGGCGACGGGGCAGTTCCGCCAGGACCTGGTCATGACCATGTATCTGCGCTCGGTGTTTCCCGACTGGGTGTTCACGATCGTCTCCATCGTTTTGCTGGCGGCCGCCATGTCGACACTCGACGGTCTGCTCGTCTCGATGTCGACCATTACCGCCAACGACCTCGTGCTGAATCTCCTGCCGGACGACCGCGCAACGACCGAGGAGCAGCGCATGGCGTTTGCGCTCAAGGCGAGCCACGTTGTCCTCGTGCTGATTGCCGTGGCCGCGTTTCTCGTCAACATCGATCCGCCGCGGCTCCTCGGCGTGTTTGGCCAGGCCGGCGTCTACGGACTGACGGCCGCCGCCGCTCCGCCGCTGTTGCTCGGCGTGCTGTTCCGACGTGTGCCGCTGGCGCTGGCCTGGTCGACGTCCGCCGCGGCGATTGGTTTGCACTTCGGGCTGTTTTACTTCAGAGACAGCTCGTGGCTTGCGTGGATCGATCTGACCCTGGCCAACCCGGGCGTGACGGCGTCACTGGCGTCGCTGGTCACGATACCGCCCGCAGTGTTGCTCGCCTGGTCGATAGACCGCCGGCGCTGACTGCGACGGCCCGGCCGGGCTCTGCCACAAACAGGATGAAGCGTCCGCCGCGAAGCATTACCATGTCGCGCGTGCAGCCGATACTCTCCATACGCAATCTCTCCAAGACCTATGCCGGCGGCTTCGAGGCCCTCAAAGACGTCAGTCTCGACATCGAGACCGGCGAAATCTTTGCGCTGCTCGGCCCCAACGGCGCCGGCAAAACAACCCTGATCAGCATCGTCTGCGGTCTCGTCAACCCCACGAGTGGCACTGCCGAGGTCGACGGCTACGACATCATCCGGCACTACCGGCAGACGCGGTTTCGCATTGGACTGGTGCCGCAGGAGCTGCCGGTCGAAGCGTTCGAGACGGTATTCAAGACCGTCAGTTTCAGCCGCGGTTTGTTCGGCAAGCCAGCGGACCCGGCGTACGTGGAGAAGGTGCTGCGCTCGCTGTCGCTGTGGGAAAAGAAAGACGAGAAGATCATTGCGCTGTCGGGGGGCATGAAGCGCCGCGTACTGATCGCAAAGGCGCTTGCGCACGAACCGAGCCTTCTGTTTCTCGACGAACCGACGGCAGGGGTCGACGTCGAACTCCGCAAGGATATGTGGGGTGTGGTCGAATCGCTGCGTGACGAGGGTTGCACGGTGATTCTCACGACGCACTACATCGAAGAGGCGGAGCAGCTGGCGGATCGCGTCGGCGTCATCAATCACGGCGAACTGATCCTGGTCGAAGACAAGAAAACCCTCATGCGGGAAATGGGTAAGAAACAGCTGTTTCTGCACCTGCAAAACGAACTCGATGCGGTCCCGGGTGGTCTGGATCACTACGATCTGGAGCTGGCTGCAGACGGCAGCGAACTCGTGTACACCTACGATACCCGGGGCGAGCGCACCGGCATTACGTCGCTGCTTGCCGACCTCAACGGAGCGGGTATCCACTTCAACGATTTGCGGACCTCGCAGAGTTCGCTCGAAGAGATTTTTGTCGATCTCGTGCACAAGGCGGAAGGAACGTGAATTTTCATGCGGTCAAGGCCATCTACCTGTTCGAGATGGCGAGGATGTGGCGCACGGCGGTGCAGAGTCTCGTGGCGCCCGTGCTGTCGACCTCGCTCTACTTCGTGATTTTTGGCGGCGCAATCGGTTCACGCATTCCGGAGATCGAGGGCGTCAGCTACGGGGCGTTTATCGTTCCGGGCCTCATCATGCTGTCGATCATGACCGAGAGTATTTCGAACTCGTCATTTGCGATCTACTTTCCGCGCTTTACCGGTACCGTGTTCGAGGTGTTGTCGGCACCGGTGTCCTACGTCGAAGTGCTGCTCGGCTACGTCGGTGCTGCGGCCACCAAGTCGGTCATCATTGGTGCGATCATCTTCGTAACGGCCAATTTCTTCGTCACGATCGAGGTGGCCCACCCGTTCATTGCGCTGACTTTCCTGATCCTGACCTCGGTGTCCTTCTGCCTGTTCGGCTTTATTCTCGGGGTGTGGGCGGATGGTTGGGAGAAGCTCACGATCGTGCCGATCCTCGTCATCATGCCGCTCAGCTTTCTCGGCGGCATTTTTTACAGCATCGGCATGCTGCCGCCGCTGTGGCAGAACATTAGCCTGCTGAATCCATTGGTCTACCTGATCAGCGGTTTTCGCTGGAGCTTCTACCAGACGGCGGACGTCAGTGTGGCGCTTAGCCTCGGCATGACGGCGGGTTTCCTGCTCGCCTGTTTCCTCGTCGTGCGCTGGATCTTCAAGAGCGGCTACCGCCTGCGGACCTGAGCGGTCCCTGCCCGGATTTTTTCTTACCCGGGATAATCCAAACGGCTGCTCTCGCGCATCCAATAGACAGGCACGCGTAACAAGAGGCGTTTCCCAGGCGTCCGCCATCGTGTCGCTCAATAAGGGCAACCGCAGGCCGGGAGTATGGTCCCGGCGGCCGAGGCTCAGTGCAGCCTCGCGCGAAGGAGGTCACTTGGATACTGTCGATAGGAATACAGGAAGGATGCGGTGGCCGGCGACCGTGCTCTTGTTTGCCGTTGGCCTGACGGCGTGCGCACCGCTGCCGGAACGCGCGCAGGAGGCGCGCGAATACCGCCGCGCGGATTTCGAGAACCAGTTTCTCGACTACCGGCGGCGCTGCCATGCGGCCGGCAAGCGCATCATGATCATGGCGAGCAGCAAAGTCGGTCGCGACGGCGTGCCGAACCGGGGGGATTACTACACCTGTTCGTAAACCGTACTGCGGCGGACCGACACCGGGGCGGCCGCCGCAGCTGCGCGTAACGTATACTGCAGCGGATTGTCGGGAAGGGCCGCTGCATGCGCAGACTATTGACGATGGCCGCCATCATTGTGGCGGGCGAAATGGTGTTTGCGCTGCCGTTTCACACGATCCGCTTCTTCCGGCCGGTTTTTCTCGACGCGTTTTCGCTGACCAACACCGAGCTGGGCGATCTGTTTGCCGTGTACGGCATCGTTGCGATGCTGGCGTACTATCCGGGCGGTTCGCTGGCAGATCGGTTTCCGGCGCGGACCTTGATCTCCGTATCGCTGCTCGCAACGGCGATGGGTGGCTTTTATCTTGCGAGCATGCCCGGCGTCGTCGGGCTCGCCGTCCTCTACGGGTTCTGGGGCTTGTCCACGGTTTTTCTGTTGTGGGGCGCCATGATACGCGCGACCCGGCTGTGGGGTGGCGAGCGAACTCAGGGGCTCGCGTTCGGTACTCTCGATGCGGGCCGCGGTCTCGTGGCGCTGGCCGCAGCGACGTTTGGCATCTGGCTGCTCGAGGGGGGACTGCCTGCCGACGTGGCAGCCGCTACGGCAGCCGAGCAGGCGGCGGCCCTACGCCAGGTGATCGTGTACTACGCCACGCTGACGCTGGTCGCCGCGGCGGCCGCCTGGTTACTCATACCCGGCGAAAACGACGGCGCGCCTCGCCGCGCTTCGATGACAAAAAGCGTTGCCGGCATGCTGACCGTCGCCCGGCGGCCGGTCCTCTGGGCACACGCGGGTGTCATCGTCTGCGCCTACTGCACGTTCAAGGGGCTGGACAACTACTCGCTGTACGCGGTCGAGGTGCTGGGAATGAACGACGTCGAGGCTGCCCGACTCGTGCGCGACGGCAGCTGGCTCAGGCCGTTCGGAGCCGTTGCGGCCGGGCTTATCGCAGACCGCATTCGTGCGAGCGTCCTGATCGGCGTTTCGTTCCTGTGCCTGATCGTTGCATACGGCGTGCTCGGCACGACTGCCGGCGGCTGGGTGCTGTACGTCAACCTGTATGCCAGTTTTCTGTTCGTGTTTGCCTTGCGGGCCGTCTATTTTGCGCTGCTGAAGGAAAACGGCACGGCGCGGCATATGACCGGCGCCAGTGTCGGGCTGATTTCCTTCGTCGGGTTTACGCCGGAATTTTTCTTCGGCCCGATCACCGGCCGCATTCTCGACGCCGCTCCGGGCGCCGAAGGGCATCACCTGTACTTCCTGTTTCTGTTTGCGATCTGCGTGGCGGGGCTCGTGCTGACCTTGACCATGCTCAGGCTAAACGCCCGGGCGAGGCACCGCAGCGCCGCGGAAACAGGCTAAACTGGCTGCCGTATCGCAGCGTTCCGGGATCTTCGAGGGGGGCACATGGCGAAACAGGACCGGTTTCTGGAGCAGGTCAGGCGCAACGCCGTGGCGTTGATCAGCCTGGTCGTCGCCGTTTCGAGCCTGGGCTACAACACCTGGCGCAACGAAAAGAGTGAATACAATCGCAATCAGCGTCAGGCGTCCTTCGAGCTGCTGCTGAAAGTCAACGAGCTGCGTCAGCTCGTGCTGCACCGTCACTATCAGATGGACTTCGAGGACCGCGGCAATCTCAAGACCGGCTGGGGCCTCGTGCTGACCGTCGAGGACCTGGCGCAGGTCCTCGACGAGCCCTTACCGGCCGTCGCGGCCGACCTCAAGGCCACGTGGGAGTCGGAGTCCGAGCAGCTCGGGGGGCGGCTGCCGTCCGGAGCGCTCGACGACGAGCCCGTGGAGCGCATCATGCAGAGCATGGACCGGGTACGATCCGAATCGCTCGGACTGCTGGAGTCGTTGGACTAGCAATTGTCGGACCCGCAGTCGCAGAACCGGCCGTCCCTGCGGCGGGCAAAAGCCGACCCCGGCAATCGACAGCAAAAATCGACGATTGGGCGGTAAAGTCCCGACTTGTATGCCGCGGCCCGGCTTCGGATAATCGTCACCCTTCAATTCCAGACAACCCATAAGGTATCGACGATGCGCTACACCCTCATGCTGCTCGCTGCGGCGGGCATGGTGGCCTGCCAGCCCGCTGAACAGACCGCTCCGGAGCCCGAAGCGGCGGCACCCGCAGAAGCCGCCGGGCCTTCGGCCTCCGAGCAGCTGGATGCTGTGCTCGCGGCTCAGCCGGACGAAACAAAAGCCCGCTACCAATACCGTAACCCGAAGGAAACCCTCGAGTTTTTCGGCGTTGAGCCGGGTATGACGGTTGTCGAGGCGCTGCCGGGTGGCGGCTGGTACTCGAAAATACTGCTGCCTTACCTGGGCAGCGACGGCCAGCTGATCGGGGCGGCGTACGCGCTCGACATGTATGCGCTGTTCCCGTTTGCCAGCGAAGCGTTCATGCAGCGCCAGCAGACCTGGACCACCGACTGGCCCGCGGGTGCCGAGGCCTGGCGTGGTGAGGACGGCGCCGCAGTCGTTGCCGCCCGGTTCGGTTCCATGCCGGCGGATGTCGACGGCACTGCCGACGTCGTGCTCATGATTCGCGCGCTGCACAACCTTGCCCGCTTTCAGAGCGCAGGCGAGGGGCCGTATCTGGATACGGCACTCGGTGACGCGTTTCGAGCGCTGAAGCCCGGCGGCGTGCTCGGCGTCGTTCAGCATCACGCTCGCGACGACATGCCCGACGATTGGGCAACCGGCGGCAACGGGTATCTCAAGAAACAGGCGGTCATCGATGCTGCGACCGCGGCTGGCTTCGAGCTGGCCGGCGACAGCGACGTCAACGCGAACCCGGCGGATCAGCCCACCAGCGAGGACATCGTTTGGCGGCTGCTGCCGGGGCTGCGTACCAGCGAGGACGATGCGGAGCTTCGTGCCGAACTCGAGCAGATTGGCGAAAGCAATCGCATGACGCTCAAATTCGTGAAGCCAGCCGGCTAAAAAAAACGTGGTGAGTCCGGGCGTGTGCGTGCGGTTGCCCGCGCTCGCCCGGGCGATCCGGGCATAGGTTCTAATAACTAATGGCTATAAATCGCCGCCGGGTGGACTGACTTCCGGTCGATTTTTCCCATTTTGCCCGGTTCGATTGAGCGCATACAAACGTCTGCCTATAGTCAGCCGCCATGGACGACCGGCAGCAGAGCCCTTTCGACACGGCATTTCAGCAGCTACTCAACGCGCTGGCTGCAGCCTGTCTGTCGGTAGGTAAAGGCTACGCCGAATACGACATGGCCTCCCGCTCGGCGTTTGTCACTGCGGTCAAGGGACGTGAGACGGGCTCGGAGCTGTCCGCCGCCGCCGTGAGCTTCCTGACCGGCGTGAGCGAAACCGATCCTGCCCACAACGGCAACGGCAACGGCAATGGGGGCGGGGCACCTTCGCCAGCTTGGCAGTTTATCCAGCTCTGGCGGGCAGAAGCCTCCGACTCCGAGGGTCGCAGCAATCCACTCCCGCCAGCCGGGCCGCTGTCCGTGACGTCGCTGCTCCGACAGGTGTCCTCAGCGCCGCCGCTGGACGATGCACTCGCAGCACTCGAGGCCGTTGGTCTGATTCGTATCCGCGAAGGTCTGGTCTACCTCGACGACGATGCGTTACCGGGAACCGCAACCATCGAGACGGCCACGGCCATGTGCGCCGGCGCGTATCCGCTGCTCGCAGCCATTGCGGAGGGCCGGCACCGCCCACCGCCGTTGCTGGAGTCCAGTACGCTCGTGTCGGTCAGGCAGAACGACGTGCCCCGACTGCACCGAATTGCCGAGTCGAAGCTCCGCGAGGCGCAGGAGAAGGTTGCCGAGTTGCTGACCGCCTACGACGCTCTGAGTGATGCTGCAAGTATTGCCGACGAGGAGACCGCAACGGTCTCGTCCGGTATCTACTTTGTCGCGAGCGGCCGGCCGCCGGGCATCTGAGTTTTCCCGAAACCTGTACCTCCAGGGCTTCGTTTCCGCTGCAACTTGTCTCCTTGCGCCGGGACCAGTATAAAACCGGATCTCACTTTTCCGGAGACCCGCCATGGCCGTACGCTATCTGATCGTCGTAGCGCTTTTTGTCCTGCTCGCAGCCTGCAGCGAGGAGCGCGCCGCGCCGCCGCCGGCCGTTGCGATTGACTACCCCGATACCAGGACGGTGCAGCACGTGGATACTTATCATGGCGTCGAAGTCGACGATCCTTACCGCTGGCTGGAAGACGACGTCCGCGAGAGCGACGACGTAAAAAGCTGGGTGGAATCCCAGAACGAGGTGACCTTCGACTACATCGGCACGATCGAGGAGCGGGCCCCCATTGCGGAGCGTATGACCACCCTCTGGAACTACGAACGTTTTGGCCGGCCGGCGAAAGAGGGCGGTCGCTATTACTACAGCTACAACGACGGCCTGCAAAACCAGAATGTCGTGTACGTTCAGGACACGCTCGATGCGGAGCCCGTGCTGCTGATCGATCCGAACACCTGGTCCGAGGACGGTACCGTTGCGCTTGCTCAGTACTACCCCAGTCCGGACGGACGGCACGTCGCGTTTACGGTGCAGGACGGTGGCTCCGACTGGCGCACCGCCAGGGTCATCAGCGTCGACACGGGCGAGACCGTCGGCACCGATCTCGAGTGGCTCAAGTTTACGGGCCTGAGCTGGGCGGCCGACGGCTCCGGTTTCTACTATAGCCGCTATCCCGAGACGAGCGAAGACGAGAAGTTCCAGGCCCTGAACATGAACCAGGCCGTGTATTTTCACGCGCTGGGCACCGAGCAGTCCGAAGACCGGCTCGTCTACGCGCGGCCGGACAACCCGGAGTGGGGATTTGCGGCCAACGTCAGCGACGACGGCCGGCATCTCGTCATTACGGTCTGGAAGGGTACGGACAGCCGTTATCAGATCGTGCACCAGGATCTCACCGATCCCGATTCGGAGCCCCGTATGATCATCGAGGGTTTCGACTACGACTACACGGCGATCGGATCGATCGACAACGAAATCTACTTTCGCACGAACCGCGATGCGCCCCGGAACCGGCTGATCGCCATCGACATGGCCAACCCCGATCCGGAGGCGTTCAGGGAAGTCATTCCGGAAGCGGAAGACGTACTCGACGGCGCCAGCCTCGTGGGCGGCAGGATCATTGCCGACTACATGCAGGATGCACAGACCGTCGTCCGGATCTACGAGCTGGACGGCACACCGGCCGGCACGGTCGATCTGCCCGGTATCGGCACTGCGAACGGTTTTGCCGGCAAGGCTGACGATCCCGAAACCTTCTTCAGCTACACGAGTTTCGACACGCCGACGACGGTGAACCGGCTCGACGTCAGCACCGGTGAGGTTACGGTGTTTCGCAAGCCGAAGGTCAACTTCGACACCGACGATTACGTCGTCAAACAGGTCTTCTACGAGTCGAAGGACGGTACCCGGGTGCCGATGTTCATTACTCATCGCAAAGACGTGAAGCTCGACGGCAACACACCGACGCTGTTGTTCGGCTACGGCGGCTTCAACATATCGTTGACGCCGTCGTTCTCCATTACCCGACTGGCGTGGATGGAAATGGGCGGCGTCTACGCAGTCGCAAATCTGAGGGGCGGCGGCGAATACGGCAAGGCATGGCATCAGGCCGGCACCCGCCTCAACAAGCAGAACGTCTTCGACGATTTCATTGCGGCTGCCGAGTACCTGATCGCCGAGGACTACACCTCGCCCGAGCGCCTTGCGATATTCGGCGGCAGCAACGGCGGCCTTCTCGTCGGTGCCGTCACCAACCAGCGGCCCGAGCTGTTCGCCGCCGCGATTCCGGCCGTCGGTGTCATGGACATGCTGCGCTTTCAGGAATTCACGGCCGGCCGTTTCTGGGTCGACGACTACGGCTCGTCAGAGAATCCCGAAGAGTTCGAGGCGCTGTACGCCTACTCGCCGTACCACAACATCGTGCCGGGCACGGAGTATCCGGCCGTGCTGGTAACGACTGCCGATACCGACGATCGCGTCGTCCCCGGCCACAGCTTCAAGTACGCCGCTGCGCTGCAGAAGGCGCAGGGAGGTGACGCCCCCGTCCTGATACGGATCGAAACCCGGGCCGGGCATGGAGCGGGCACGCCGACCGAGATGATCATCGACGACTACGCCGATCGCTGGGCGTTTCTCGTGCGCAACTTAGGGATGGTGTTGCCGGAGGGCTACGGCGAATCCTGACGAACGGCGCTATACTGGGTGCGCTTGGGCAAACGATAAGGAAACGACATGGGCGCACTGGGTATGACACTCATTGCCGCGGGCCTGATTGTGGTCGCTGGCGGCATCGGCTTCTGGCTGGGCCGGCTCGGCCGGTCGGCCGGCGAAGCGAAACTCGAAGAGACTCGTGCCGAACTCGACGAGTACCGGCGGCAGGTCACCGAGCATTTCGGCGAGACCGCGGGCCACTTTCAGGTGTTGGGTCAACAATACAAAGCGCTCTACGAACATCTCGCTCAAGGCTCCGAGAAGCTCTGCGACACCGAAGCGCTCGACAGGGAATTGCTGTTTCCGCTGGCGGGCGGAGCGGCGCTGGAGCAGACTGCGGGCGACAGCCGGGCCGAAACCCCGGACAGCAAACCGGGCGACGATTTGCCGGAGCCCGGCCCCACCGATGACGAAGCGCTCGAGGCGACGCGCTTCGACGGTGAGGCGGACGAGCCTGTCGATACCGAAGCGGCTGACCCTGGCACGGGCGTGAGCGGAGACGACGACGTGTCTTCGGAGCCCCTGCGGAGCGAAGGCGCTGCGGAAGAGGACGTGAGCGCAACGGCCGCGGCCGACGCAGCGGGCTCGGATAAGTTACCTGCCGACAACGTGGTTGAACTCGTGCCGCGTGGCGACAGCAGCAGCGACGATCCGGACGGCGATGGCGACGGCAAAGACACCGAGCGCACCTACCACTGAGCGCCGCTGCGTGCTTGATCGCGCGTAGATTGTCCAGAGACGGCGGCAAAAAAAAAGCGGGCCAGCCCTCGAGGGCTGGCCCGCGTTCCGTTTTACCGCCCTTCTAAGCCTCTCTGCTTAGAAGTCCCAGCGTACACCGGCGACGATGGACCGCCCCGGCAGCGGTACCAGGTCCTTGAGCGGTGAGCTGTGCCGGCGTGCGTCTTCGTCGCCGAGATTGGTTCCCTTGAGGAACATCAGCACACTCGGTTCGGGAAGCCGGTAGCTCAGCTCGGCGTTCAGCATCGTAAATGCATCGGTCGGCAGTTCGTTCTCGGCCACCCGGTCCTGCTCGGCGTTGCGCACGGCGGAGACGCTGGCGTCGAGATTACCCGTGCGGTAGTGCAGGGCGAGTCCGTAGCGCAGCGGCGGAAGCCTCGGCAGATCGTTGTTGGTCGACGTGTCTTCACCGCGCGTCATGTCCGAGAACACGCGGACGTGAAAGTGCGAATCGAGGTCTTCGTACACTTCCAGCAGCGCCTCGGCTTCGAAGCCGTACAGTTCAGCGTCGGTCTGCGAGAAATCGAAGACCTGCAGCTCGTCTTCGATCTCTGCCGTCGGCAGCAACACTACGTAGTCGCTGACGTCGTTGTAGAACGCCGTAAACGAGAAGTTGATCCGATCGAAACTGCCGCGCAGCGTGAGGTCCAGGTTCCTCGACTGCTCCTTGTCGAGTTCCCGGGTACCGGTACTGTTCTCAGGCGACAGTGAACCGCGCTCGAAGCGCTGGACCGCCAGGTGCGGGCCGTTGGCGTAGAGTTCGGTCGACGTCGGATGCCGCTCGGTCAGCGACAGGTTACCCGACAGTTCGACAGCGTCGCTCAGCGACCAGATGCCGCCCAGCGCCGCGCCGAACGACGTGCCGCTGTAATCGGGCAGAACCGGCGTGTCGATTTCCTGACGCTCGATGCGTGCGCTTGCCTGCAGCGTGAAGGTCGGGCTCAGGACCGCTTCCTCGAAGGCAAACAGGCTAAGCTGCTCCTTGTCGGAAGGCGGTACGAACGCCTCCTCGCCCACGGCGTCGAATTCCAGCCGCTTGTACTGCAGGCCAATAGCACCTTCGAAGAGTCCGAGCTTGCGGTGCACGAGTTCGAAGCGCGCGTCGGTGCCCTGGTTCTCGTACAGTGTGCCGACTTCGGGGCCTTCCAGCTCGACGTGCTCGTAGTCGTTCAGTGCCAGCTTGAACTTCAGGGACTCGAAGAGGCCCGACAGGTACAGCTCGCCGTCGACGTCGTAGCGGGTCTGCTCCATGTCGATGCGAATGATTTCCTCTTCTTCCTCTTCGGCACCGGGGCTTTCTTCTTCTTCATGACCGTGTCCGCCGGGAACGCCGTATTCGGTCTCGAAACGGCTGACCGCGAAACCGATGCGGCCCGCGTTGCCAAAGAAGCTGATTGCGGCAGCAGCGGATTCGGTTTCGCTGTCGGTGTTTTCCACCTCGCCGAACTGTTCTTCTTCCTCACCCTCTTCGCCGCCGGGCTCTTCCAGTTCCTCGAGTGCGCGCAGTCGAGCGGATTCAGCAAAATCCGGTATTTCGATGTTGTCGGTATCCGTGCGCATGTAGTCGAAGTGCGCGACCACGTTGTCGTTGCCAAAATCGATCTTGAACGCACCCGAGCGCTTGCCGATGGCGGAGTCCGTGCCGAGGCTGATCGCGCCCGAAAATGGCGTGGTCATCGGCGCTTCGTGAATGCGTGAATCGACGACGTTGACGATGCCGCCCGCCGAGCCGGAGCCGTACAGCAGCGTGGCCGGTCCGCGAATGATTTCGATCCGATCGGCGAGCAGACTGTCGATGCTGACGGCGTGATCTTCGCTCAGCGCGGAGGCGTCCAGCGCGGACAGGCCGTTGCTCAGCATTTCGACGCGTTCGCCGAACTGGCCGCGAATGACGGGGCGCGAGGCAATGGGTCCGAAATAGGTCGAGTTGACACCCGGCTCGTCGGCAAGCGTTTCGCCGATGCTGCTCGACTGCCTGCGCGTCAGCGCGTCGCCGGTCAGTACGGTTGCCGGTTGCGCGAGGTTCTCGATGCTGCGCGGCAGCGGTGTGGCGGTAACGACAATCTCGTCGAGCTGGTGGTGTTCGTCAGGCGTGGTTTCGTCCGCAGCAGCAGTCGTAGCGGAGAGCGCCATGCTTACGCTGAGCGCAAGCGGAAGCCGTGATTTCATGGTGTTTGTACCTGTTTAGTAAGACTGTTCGAGTCGATACGCGGCGACTCGATACGTACCGCCGTTGCAACGCACCGATTCAGTGAAAGGAGTATTCGTGCGGTTCGCCGACAGGGTCGACGACGTGCGCAGGCGGACGGTGTTCGACAGTCCAATGGACCGCCGGATTACGGGTTTGTCTTAACCGGCGGGTGGGCCGCGAACGGGCAGTGAATAGCGCGCTGAGATCAGATAGGTGTCGGTCTGCGTCGAGAGCGCGGTCTGTCCGGCGATGGGAATGCCGTGACTCGGCATTTGAGCCAGCGGCGCATTGCCGTTCTTGTCCAGTTTGATGCAGATCTCGCAGTGCGAGTCCGCTTCGAGCGGCACGTCGTGCTCGTCGAGGGCGTGCGTGGCGAACCCGAACTGCAGCAGCAGGATGGCGAGCACGCCGAACCAGGCGCTTTTGCCTGTCGGTTTCGCTCTTGCTATGTGAAGTACTGCATCCATAAATCGGCTGACTCGGGCCCGCCTCCCGGGATCAGTTTGGACCCGGAAATTTACGGGGCGTTCGACGAGATTGCAACGGTTCAAATGTAACAGGAGTGGCCCGGCGCCGGGGGGCGGGCGACAAGCTCTGCCGCATGCGGCATGCTCTGCTCATGAGTGACGAGGACTCGACACCTTACCAGCCCATAGACTGCGGTCTTTACGACTACATCGAGATCGCCTGCCTGTACCGCTACGTTCTGCGCATCTCGACTCGGGACGGGGAAATCCTGACCGGTACGGCGCTCGACACCGAGATCAGTGCCGACAAGTCGGAATGCCTTAAGTTAAGTGGCGAATCGGGCATACGCCGCGTGCGTCTGGACCACCTGTTGTCGATCGAGCCGCTGACGGCGGATGCGCGTTTCGGCCGGGTGGACTTCTAGGGTAGTGCCGTTCGGTACGGTCGTTCAGCGGGAAAAATCGATATCGACGATGACCGGATCGTGATCGGAAGCGCGCCACGGCGTGCCGGGTTCGAACAGTCCGGGATTGCGGTCGGCATCGAGGTTGTAGTCGTACAGCGGCGGTTCGTCCGCGTTGACGTGCCACTCGACGGCCTGTCGGACTCTGGCGGCGAGCGCCGGTAAAGCAAACACGTGATCCAGCGCACCCGCCTGGCCGTTGTATACGAACGAGTAAGCCGCGTCCCCGATCTCCCTGTCGAGCAGATTGACGAAACCGCTGTTCTCGATGACACGGACAGGATCTTCGCGCAGGTACGCGTTGAGATCGCCGATGATCAGGACGTTGCCGTCTGCGGCCGCGGCGATGCTGCCGGCGGACCAGTCGGCGAGCGCGGCGGCGGCTCGCATGCGTGTGCGGTTACAGTTGCCCTGTCCGTCGCCGCGGTTCGGATCGTTGACGGCATCACAATCCGAGCCCTTCGACTTCAGATGATTGACGACCACGGCGAGACGTGAGCCGCTGGCCTTGTCGACAAAAGTCTGGGCAACGACGGGACGGTTCCGCCGTTCGTCGAAGCGGCCGTCCACGGCGCCGGTCAGCAGCAAAAAGTCGCCGAGCGTGTCGACGGTGGACGGACGGTAGAGCAAGCCCACCTTGATCGAGTGTTCGCCGATCGCACCGGTGTCGACGAACCGGTAATCGAGCCCGGCGTCGGCGAGCGCAGCCCGGAGCAGTTCGAGTGACGCCTTTGCGTTGTTTTCGATTTCCATGACGCCGACGATGTCGGCATCCGTTTCGCGAAACGTGGCGACGATCTTGTCGAGCTGACGCACGAGTTCACGCCGGTTGTTCGCGCCCCGGCAGCGCCGATCGCCGCTGGGGCCGCAGCGCTGCTCTCCGTCGTCGAGTCCGGAGAACAGATTCAGCAGATTGAGGCTCAAAACGCGCAGGCTGCCGGCGCGCGCGGGGACTTGCGGCCGCGGATTTGCGGGCTCGATATCCACCGTCTCGGTCGGCATCAGCCGATAGCCGCTGACACCGTTGCTTCCGCTGCCCCTCGACCAGCGCAGATTGCCGGTGAGTCCGCGAATCCTGTTGCCCGCGCGCGGCGGGACGTCGCCGGACGCGTATCGATTGTGGCGCGGGTGTTCCCGGCGATGACCGTCATCGAGCAGCAGCGTTCGTTCCGCCAACTGCTCGCGGTACGACGTAAACCGACCCGGGTCCGGGGCGTTGCGGTTGGTGAACTGATAGGGGCGCTCGCCGGCGGCCAGAATGAGTTCGCCGAAACGACCGAGGTTGTGGTTGCCGGCGATCGTCAGCGGTGCCCGGATCGTGATCAGCATACCCTCGAAGCGCTCCAGCCCGGCCTGCGGGAATTCCACGACCACGGGCTCGTAAGCGGTGCTGCCAGCTCTGCGCACGGCGGTTGCGGCGAGCTGGGTCTCGCCGAAATGCTCGACAACCTCGGCATCGACCTCGACCACCTGACCGGGCGCCACGTCGAGTAAGCGGCGGCCCTTCTCGAACACGAACACACCCTCCGAGCTGTCCGGGTCGTCGTCGGCTTCGAGGCTTGCAATGTAGAAGCCGCCCAGCCGGCCGTGGCCCTGGTCGCCGTAGTCCTGAAAATCGCCCGTGACGACACCGCGTACGGTGACCTTCGAGCCTTCGAGCGGGCTGCGGTCGCCGTTCCCCTGCACGGTATGCACGGCCAGCGCCGGCGGTCGGTCGGCCGCGCGGCCGCAGAACGCGAACAGCAACAGCGCAGACAAGAGCGCCCATTGCGCCGGCAGTGTGGTTTTCATGGCCAATTCCCGTGTCGGCTCAGCTGTCGTCTCGAGTACGCGTTCGCGGTGTGCCGGCGCGCGCTGTCGTGTTGGCAATCAGGCTCTTGACGACGCCGACCACCGCGGACAGGTCAGCTTCGCGCTGCAGTACGCCGCTCTCGTCGAACGCGTCCCCGGCAGCACCGATCGCCGCCTGTTGAGGTACCGTCAGAACCCCCAGGTTGGTCAGCAGCGCGCGAGCGTGCACGAGTCCGCGCAGGCCGCCGAGTTTGCCGTACGAGCCCGCAAGCAGTCCGGCCGTCTTGCCGCGATACGCGAGCATACGCGGTTCGTCGCCGACGCGGCGCGACAGCCAGTCGAGCGTGTTCTTCAAAAGCGGCGTAATGAGGCCGTTGTACTCGGGTGACGCGATCAGAAAGCCGTCGTGCCGGGCAAACAGCGCCTTGAGTGCCCGGGCATTGTCCGGCTCACCGTATTCGGCTTCGAGGTCCTGGTCGAAAAGCGGCATTGGGTAATCGCGCAGGTTGATCAGGGTCACTTCAGCCCCGGCTTCGCGCGCAAGGCCGGCAGCGGCAGCGGCAAGTTTCTGATTGACGGACGCCTGCCGCGCGCTGCCGGAGAAGGCCAGAATTTTTGGTGCTGCCACTACGTTTCCTTGTCGTGATCCTGTGAGGTTGTGCCTGACGTGTTGTCCATCACCCGCGGCGACATGTCGAACAGCAGGAATTCCGCCTGTTCGGTGCTCTCGACCGTCAGTGCGGATTCCTCCACGAACGCCACGCCGTCGCCTGCGCGGACCTCGGCTCCGTTGACGATCAGCTCGCCGCGAATCAGCTGCAGGAACCCTCGTCGGCCAGGGGCGAAGCGGTGTTCGAGCTTCTGTCCGGTCTCCAGCAAGCTGGCATACAGATCCAGATCCTGGTGAATCCCAAGCGATCCGTCACGGCCGTCACGCGAGGCCACGATGCGCAAAGTATTGCGTTTTTCGTCATCGGTAAACAGCTTTTGCTCGTAGCCGGGTTTGATTCCGGTGGCCTCCGGGACAATCCAGATCTGCAACAGGTGCGCCGGCTCCGAGTCCGACGCGTTGAACTCGCTGTGCAGCACACCCGTGCCGGCCGACATCCGCTGCAGCTCACCGGGCCTGATGACCGAGCCGTTGCCCATGCTGTCCTTGTGCTCGAGCGCGCCGTCGATCATGTAGGTGATGATCTCCATGTCGTTGTGCGGATGTGTGCCGAAGCCCTGGCCGCCGGCAATCCGGTCCTCATTGATCACCCGCAGATGGCCGAAGCCCATCATGGCCGGATTGTGATAGCCGGCAAAGGAAAACGTATGTCTGGCGTCGAGCCAGCCGTGATCCGCGTGTCCGCGGGATTCGGAGCGAATGATGTCGAGCATGTTGATGTCCTCCTTACGAGTACCGGGGAGGTTCGCCTGAACCCCCCTGGCTGTTGCGCTGCCTACTACGCAGGCTCAGCGTCCGAGGCCGGTCGGGGCTTTGCAAGCGGCAAGCTCAGGGCGAAGCGCCCCGGTCCCAGCAACGCCGAGGCGACGCTCGCCACAATCAGGAAAGCGGGATACTCCCAGCCGCCGTTCTCGTTGCTGAACACCCAACCGGAACCGAAGTGCACATACATGGCGCCGGCGAGTATCGGAATCAAGCTCAGCGCGACGGCGCGCACGGCCACGCCTGCGACGAGCAGAATGCCGCCGCCGATTTCGGCAATGGTGACGACGTAGGCGAGTGCGCCCGGGAAACCGACCGATTCGAAAAAACCGACCGCGCCGGGCATGCCGAACACGAGCGGCTTGAGCAGGCCGTGGGCGATAAACATGGTGCCAAGCGCCAGCCTCAAGAGCATGGCGGCGTACTGTGCATTCTGGGGCATTGTGATCTCCTGTCGTGTCGCGCTCGCTGCGCGACGGTTCATGTCGAGCCGGTACTGTGCACTATTGACAGGATGGGGATAAATAGACTTTTATTGACAATATTGTTCTCTATTAGGCAACAATATGAATCGATTCGATGATCTCGAAGCTTTCGTGGCCGTTGTGGAGACAGGCAGCTTCACCCAGGCCGCCGAGCGCCTCGGCCTCGCCAAATCGGCGATCAGCCGACGGGTCTCCGCGCTGGAGTCGCGTCTGGGAGTCGAGCTTCTGAGGCGCACCACCCGGCGGCTCGATCTGACGGACACGGGGCACGGGTTTTACGAACGCAGTGCCCGTCTGCTCGCCGATCTGGACGAAGCCGAGTCCGCTGCCGCACAGTCGCATGGAGAGCTTCGCGGCAAACTGAAGGTGGCGCTGCCGGTGTCTTTTGGTGTGCGGCATGTGTGCGTCCCCGTTGCGGAGTTCTCGCACAGACACCCTGAGCTCTATTTCGAGCTGGATCTCAACGACCGGCGTGTCGACCTGCTCGAGGAAGGTGCGGATCTGGCGTTGCGCATTGGTCGTCTGGAAGACTCGTCGCTGATTGCGCGACGGCTCTTCGACGCGAGAACCGCGCTCGTTGCGTCGCCGGATTACCTCGACCGTCATGGCGTGCCCGCGGAGCCCGCAGATCTGGCGGAGCATCGCTGTCTCGTCTACAGCAACCTGCCCGAGCCGCGCCGCTGGGTGTGCCGCGACAGCGACGGCGAAGCGGTCGCCGTGACCGTAACGCCGGCAATGAGTGCGTCGAACGGCGATTTTCTGGCGCGCATGGCGCTCGAGGGGCAGGGTATCGCAATGCAGCCGACGTTCATCGTGGGCGACGCCATTGCCGAAGGCCGTCTCGTGAGCCTGCTCGACCGCTACGCCTGGCCGGTCACGCCGGCTTATGCGGTGTATCCGCCAACCCGTCATCTGTCGTTTCGGGTGCGTGCGTTCATCGATTTCCTTGCGGAGTACTTTTCAGGCACGCCGGTGTGGGACAGGGGGATGCGCCCGGCTGGCGGTTGAGCCGGGCCCGAAGCAGCCGGCTTTGGTAGTCGCAAAAAAAACGGGGCCCAAAGGCCCCGTTTTTTGCTTGCGGAGCGGGCTCCGCGAAGACTTTTATACGACTACGATGTCTTCGGCCTGCGGTCCTTTCTGGCCCTGCGTAATCGTGAACTCGACGGTCTGACCTTCGGTCAGCGTCTTGAACCCTTCCGCCTTGATTGCGCTGAAATGCGCGAATACGTCGGGGCCGGATTCCTGAGAAATAAAGCCAAAGCCTTTGGCTTCGTCAAACCATTTAACGGTTCCTGTCGTCGTGGACATGTGTGTTCCCTGTATTACTGGTGTTACTGATGGTAATGCCGGCATCGGAACGAAATCCGCTGCCAGCGGTGTAGCTGAGTGTTGCTTCGACTTATGGAACGTCTAAATGGTCGACCCGACGACAGTCGTCGGGAGAGCGAACATAAATACTGCGCGAACCTTCAACATGCGCGCGACTATATAGGAGCCATATGGCAATAGCGAGACAGTATTTTCGAATGATCAGGCAGATTCTTTCTAACTAAATGCACGGAACGTTTGCGCAATCGTTTGTATCGACTATCGAGACCGCGTCTAAGTCAAAAGGCCCGATGTGCATCGGGTCGTACGCGGTGTTTACTTATGGATATTTTTCTGCCCGCGAGCCTCTTCATCTCGCATGCGGTGGTCGTTCCGCGTAGCCGGTCAGTTCGACATAACCGCGGCCGCTCACGGGTTTGCCGTGCGCGGTACCGTGCACGTCGACGGCCCCTTCCCAGTAGCGAACCGTCGTGAACAGTTCCTGATCGGCCAGTACGGGCACGACCTCGAGTTCAAGGCCTGCCGCCGGGGCGCTGATGCGCCAGCGTGCCGGATAACGGCCGCCCGCTGGCGATTGCCAGGTGTCGAGCACCTCGAGGATCAGTGCATCGGCGGCCATTTTTTCGGCTGTCCCGTCCGGCGCCGTCAGTGTGCCTGCGCTGTTCGGGTCCTGGCTGCCGTCGCGCCGGCGCAGGTTGTAGAACATGAGTTCGTAGTGGTTGTCGAGCTGCAGGGCAAACCAGTCCCAGCCAACCTGATCGGCTGCCAGCGCACTGCTGCTCCATTCGCGGTCCAGCCAGCTCGAGCCGCTCACGACAAAGCGGCGGTCGTCGAGAATCAGTTCGCCGCGGGTCAGAAGCCGGGTCAGCGAATAGTAATAGGATGCATTGCCGGGTTCGTCCGACTTTTGCGACAGGCCGTCGACGCCGTTCAGTACCGGCGGTTTCAGGGATTCGAGTTCGAGGTCCAGGGAAAACCTGTCGTCGCCGGCGCGAAGTCGCCAAACAGCGTCGTCCCCGGCCTCGATTCGCCAGTCGTCGATCCATACGCGAAACGGTTTTGCGGCCGCGCCGGCGAGCCCGGCCGCACCCCGCGAAAATTTCTCCGCGGCCAGGAAGCGCTCTTGCTCGGGGTCGGTCAACGCAAGATGGCCGATGTACACCTGATTGCTTCGCCATGCAGACGCAGATTCAGGCGCATCGGGCGCCAGCGCGAAGCGGAAAATAGTGAGTTCGTAACCGAACCGCCGGCCACTGCTGTCATCGAGGTTGCCCGTGATGTACCACCACTCGTTGCGGTAGTCGGGGTGCGGGCCATGGTCTTCGGGAAAACCGAACGCTCTGGGCTCGATCGCTTTGGGAAACCGCGGGTCGTCACTGCCGAGCAGCCCGGCGAGTTCGGAATTGTCCTGAGCCGTAGCGGCGCTGCCGACACCGAGCAGCAAAAGGCAGAGCCCGTAACGTGCCCATGAAGCGCTACTCTTCACGCATGGCCTCCGCAGGTTGAATGGTGCCGGCTCGCCACGCCGGGTAGAGGCCGCCGGCAATCGCTGCGCCGACCGCGAGCAGGACGCCGGCAGCGAGGTACAGTGGTTCGAGATCCACGGCAATCTTCCAGCCGAACGCGCGGCGATTGATGACCTCGATGAGCACCCACGCCATTGCCGTTCCCAGCGGTATCGACGCGAGTCCGCTCAGGAGTCCGATCGTGCCCGTTTGCACGCCAATGCTTCTGGCAAGTTCGCCGGGCGTGAGGCCGAGGGCTCGCAACAGGCCGAGTTCGCGGCTCCGCTCGAGTTCCAGGGCGAGCATGGCGCCAAGAATGCCGACGACTGCGACACCGATGGCGAGCCAGTAAAGGATGTTGGTGATCACGAACGTGCGGTCGAATATGGACAGTGACAGGTCGCGGACGGCGACGTTCGAACTGGCGAAGATCGTCTGTCCGAACGTTTCGCCGAGCGCTTCGATACGCTCTATGACGGCGGTCGTGCGAGCGTCGTCCGCAAGATAGAGTCCCACGGAGTCGATTCGCCGATCTTCCCAGTGAAGGTCGTACACGCTGCGGCTGATCATGACCCCGCTGCCGTTCAGGTCGTAGCTCTGGTAGATGCCAAGCACGTCGAAGGCCCGCTCGCCGCGATCGGTGGGCAGATGCAGCCGGTCGCCGGCGGCAAGCCCGCTTTGCCATGCATACGGCTCGGAAATCAACACGGCATCGCTAGACTCCCAGGCAGGCCAGATAGTCGTGGTAATCGTCGCGGCATCGGTATCGAGAATCTCGGTGCCGGCATACGAACCCGGTGCCATGTCGAGCGCAATGAGCCGCGTCTGCCGTTCTCCGGTGACGAGCAGCGTGCGGCGGCTCGTGCTGTAGGTTTCCACGTCGTCCAGAGCCGCAACGGCTTCGATGAGCCCGGGGTCGAGTCCGCCGTCGGGCAGGCCAAGATAGACGTCCGCTCTCAGTGTCTGTTCCAGCCAGTCGTTGACGGAAGCGCGGAAGCTGTCGACCATGATGCTGACGCCGACGCTGGCCGACACCGCCACAGCCAACGCAATGATGGCAACGCCCGTGCGGCTCAGCGAGTTGCCGATGCCGGCGACGGCGAGGCGAGCGGCAACACCACCCAGGCGATCGGCGAACGGTGCCATCCACGCCGTCGTTTTCATGACCAGCCACGGGATCGAGAGTGCCGTACCCAGGATGAGCAAAAATATGGCGACGAGTCCCGCCAGCAAACTCGTCTTACTGAAACCGAGCATGGCCGCCGCGAGCACGAGGATGCCGAGTCCCGCCACGGCTGCTGCGGGTACCAGCAAACCGGCGCGGCGCTCGAGTGTCGAGCGCAGCATCGAGAGCCTCGGCGGACTGTGTGCAGCCTCGAAAGCCGGAACCGCTGCAGCCGCCAGCGAGGCAAAGAGGCCTGCAGCAAGTCCTTTAAAAAGCGTCAGGTCGCTGATCGCGACGTCAGTCACGGCCACCCGAAAATACAGATCGTTGATGGAGCGTGTGACAAAAAACAGCAGCTGTTCGCCGAGCCAGACGCCAAGCAGTACGCCAAGCGTTCCCGCGGCCGCGCCGAGCAGCAGCGCTTCGCTCATGATCAGCGCGAACAGTTCGCGCCGGGTGACGCCGATTGCGCGTAGCACGCCGAACAGGCGGCGGCGCTGCAGTACCGTAAAACTGGCGCTGTTGTAGATCAGGAACAGGCCGACCAGGAGTGCCAGCAGGCTCATCGCATGCAGGTTGATCATGAACGCATTGCTCATCTCGAGCGTTGCCCGCGTGCGCCCGGCGGCGTTCAGGAGTTGCACCTCGGGCGGTAAAACGGCTCCTAGTGTGTCGATTTCGGCACTGTCGAGCTTGAGATCGATCCGGCTGAGCCGGCCGGGCGTGCGCAGCCATTCCTGAGCCGTGGCAATGTCCGTCATGACGAACGCAGCGAGCCGTCCGTCGTCGTCGAAAGTTGCAGCCAACGTCGCGCGCTCGATTCTGCCGGCGACCGCCAGGTCGACCGTGTCGCCCGGATCCATCGACAATGCGGCGGCCGTCCGTGCCGACAGCACGATGCTGCCCGGTTCGAGCAGGAATTGACGGAACACGCTGTCGCTGCTCGCGGCATCGTTGTTGCCGCTGAAGCGGTAATTGCGCAGCGTACCCTCGGCAAACAGATCGACGCCAAGCAGATTCAGGCGGCGCTCGCCCAGCTGGGCTTCCGCCTCGACCACGGGCGCAGCGCGGTCGATCCCGTGCTCGGTGCGCAGACGGGTGTAGAGCGTTTCGTCGATGCCGCCCGGGCCGCCGACGAGCTGGTGGCTGGCTTCGCCCGTGACCGTTTCCAGCGACTCGACGAAGGCCAGTCGCGCACTCGCGTTCGCAAGGTCGACGGCAACAATCACTGCGACGCCGATACAGACACCCGTGATTGCCATCGCGAGCTGCCAGGGGTGGCGCCAGAGATACGCAAGACTGGCTTTCGCCGCGGTCAGCATCGCTCTACCTTGCCGTCACTCCGGCAGAACCTTGCCGGCGTGAAACCTGAGCGTGCGGTCGCAAAACGCAGCGACGCGGGCGCTGTGGGTGGCAATCAGCATCGTTCCGCCCTGCTGCCGGACGAGGCGGTCGAGCAATTCGATGACGCGCTCGGCCGCGGCATCGTCGAGGTTGCCCGTGGGCTCGTCCGCCAGGACGACCGTCGGCGTGTGCGCGAGCGCCCGTGCAATCGCGACGCGCTGCTGCTCTCCGCCGGAGAGGACGTCCGGAAACGAATCGCCGCGGTCGTCAAGCCCTACGGCTTCGAGCAGCTCGGCAATACGCTGGCCGCTCGAGCGCCGCGTTTCTCCGTTGAGTTCGAGCACGAGCCGGATATTGTCCGCCACGCTAAGGGTTGGGATCAGGTTGAATGCCTGGTAGACGAAACCGATATGCCGGCGGCGGAACAGCGTCCGGCGGCGCTCGTCGAGTTCGGTGAGGCGGGTGCCGCTGACGTCCACGCTGCCGGCATCCGGTGCGTCGATGCCGGCGAGCAGGTTCAGCAGCGTGGACTTGCCCGAGCCGCTGCGGCCGCGGATGGCGACACATTCGCCGCGGGCGACGTCGAGATCCACGGCGTCCAGCACCGTGTGCTGGCGATTGCCTTCGGCGAAACGGCGGGTCAGTCCCGCGGTGCGAATTTCGGTGGGTCCTGCTGGGTTCATGGCGTTTCGATGACGAGTGTTTCGATAACGAGGGTTCTCAAGACGGCGGTACTCGCCTCATTACCGCACAAATGACCCGACGGCGGCGTTGCGGGCGTCGTTCCCCGAACATATAGTCGTTACTGTTCCGGCGCCGCAACCATTGCCGTTCGGCGCGGTCGAACGTATTCCGGGACGACGTTCGAGCGCTCGCACGAGCGCCCCTTGAGGAGAGTCTCGAGACAGGAGTGTATTGGAAGCATGGCTCGCAAGCGACTTACGGCTTTATTGATGTGTGCACTGGGCGTCGTTGCGGTCGGTACGGCTGCCGCCAAGCAGCTCGTCACCGAATTCCGCGGCACCGGCAATACGACGACGGCCTCGTTCCAGGTCGAGGGGCCCTGGATTCTGGACTGGCGCCTGGACGGCGACTACGACCAGATGATTGCGCTCGACGTTCAGCTTGTCGACGCTCGAACGGGTAAACACGTCGGCAGCGTTCTGCGCACGAAGTACAAGGGCAACGGCGTCCGCCTGTTCGAAGACGGCGGGCGCTATCAGTTCCGGATAAGCTCCACGCTCGCGCGCTGGACCCTCAAGGTCGAGCAGCTCACCCGCGAAGAAGCGGAGCTGTACACGCCGAGAAACCCGGCTCGCTGAGTCTCGCAGCCATTCGTCGCCCGCTGACGTCCGGCGCCTAGGTCCGAAAGTAGTCGGGTGCGTTGCCCGGCGACCACTTGATGTTGCAGCCGACACTTGGCGTCTGCTCGTTTGCGGGCCGGTCTCCGGCAAGGATGGCGTTGAGCGCCCCGCGCAGGTCGCGCCCGCTGACCGCCTCGTCGTTGGAAGGGCGGCTGCCGTCGAACTGTCCACGGTAGGCGAGTTGTTGTTCGCCGTCGAAGACAAAGAAGTCCGGTGTGCACGCGGCTCGATACGTCCGGGCAATCGTTTGATCGGCATCGAGCAGATAAGGGAACGTGTAACCGTGCTCACGGGATTCGGCTTTCATTGCCTCGGGCCCGTCTTGTGGATACGCGTCGACGTCGTTGCTGTTGATGGCAAAGATACCGACATCCCTGTCCGCGTAGTCCCGGCCGAGCGCCGCGAGGCCTCCTGCAATGTGTTTGACGAACGGGCAGTGATTGCAGATGAACATGACGACGTAGGCTCGCCGGCCTTCACCCGGGCCGTGCATCCGTCCGTCGGGATCGGGCAGCGAAAACTCCGGCAACGGCGTTCCCAGCGGCAGCATGGTGGATTCGACGGCAGCCATAGTGATGTCTCCTCAATGTCATTGGCCGATCGATTGTGCGATGATCGGCGGAGTGAGCCTCGACGCAATCGTCGAAGCAATCGTCGACCCCGTTCTCGCCCGGTCTCAGCATGAACGCTGTTCATACCCGCAAAACGAGCGCCATTGTAATCGCCGCTGCCGTGGTTGTAATCATTTACGGCATGCAGTTCGCGAAGGCTCTGCTGGTGCCTTTCCTGCTGGCTGCGTTCATTGCGCTAATGACGGTACGGCCGATGTTGTGGCTGCAGCAAAAGCGCGTGCCCTCCGTACTGGCGGCATTGCTGATCGTGCTGGTCGTGATGCTGATCCTCACCGTGATCGGCATGGTCGTCGGGCGGTCCATTGCCGATTTCACGGCAGCGTTGCCGGGTTACCAGGCCCGCCTCGACAAGATCGTGGCGGACGTGCTTGCGTTCATGGCCGAGCACCTGGACGGCGACGAGTCCATTCAGGATCTGGGCGACCTGCTCAATCCGGGCAGGGTCATGGCGTTCGTGACCGTGTTTCTGAACGCCTTGCGCGGCGTGCTGACGTCGGTGTTCCTGATTTTCTTTACCGTGGTCTTCATTCTGCTCGAGACATCGCAGTTCAAGACCAAGTTCGTCGCGGCGTTTGGTGCCGACCAGGCGGGCATGGAGCGGCCGCGGGCGTTTCTCGTCAATCTGGGGCGCTACCTCGGGATCAAGACGCTGGTCAGCGCGGCAACCGGGTTGCTGGCCTGGCTCTTGACCTGGTCCATAGGCCTCGACTTTCCCCTGCTCTGGGGAATGCTGGCGTTTCTCCTGAACTACGTGCCGACGATCGGCTCGATCATAGCCGCCGTACCCGCCATCCTGCTCGCGCTGGTGCAGCTCGGGCCAGCCGAGGCGACGGGTGTCATGATCGGTTTTGTCGCGATCAACATCTGCTTCGGTAATTTCATCGAGCCCCGGCTCATGGGTTACGGCGTCGGGATATCGCCGCTGATCGTATTTGTCGGCCTGATCTTCTGGTACTGGGTGTTCGGCCCGGTCGGCATGCTGTTGTCCGTGCCGTTGACCATGACCGTAAAACTGCTCCTCGAAAGCGACGAGGAGACGCGCTGGATCGCCATCCTGCTGGGCTCCGAGCGCGACGCCAAGCACGCGATCGACGAAGCCTGACGCACGCGCCGCGACCACAATCGCGAACGCGCGCAGCGCGGCTGTTTACCTACGCAACGTCGGCGTCGTCGAAGCTGTCTTCGACGGGTTCGACATCCTCGAGTTGTTCGAGCAGGTTGATGGCCACGGCCACGAAGTCCGAATCCGTAATGATGCCGACGATGGTCTCTCCGTCCATGACCGGCAGGCAGCCGATGCGGTGTTTTTCGAGAAACAGCGCGGCCTGGCGCAGGCTGGCAGCCGCCGATACCGTCGCTACCTCGGTGACCATGACGTCCCCGATGCGGATGTCTTTTGCGTGAATGCGCTCGTCTGCGTCCCGCAGCGACGAGTCGCTGGCTCGCAGGAGGTCGCTCAGCGTCAGGAGCCCGAGGAGTTTGTTGTTCGGGTCGACGACGGGCAGGTGGTGGATGCGATGTTCGTGCATGAGCGAGCGGGCGTCCGCCAGAGAGGCTTCCGGCGAGAGTGTGACGAGGCCGGTGCTCATGACCGCGTCGATCGTAAACATGGCGTTGCTCCCTTCGATGGTTTGTCGAGCGTCCAGTCTAGGCGCTGCGGCACCGCGCGTCATTGCGATTTTCACGTATAAACCGTTCTCGAAAAAAGTGCATCGCCGCGCCCGACGGTTGTCGAAGTCGCTGCTACGCGTTGCCGCCGATCGGCAGGGCGACGCCGCTCTTCAGGGTCTCCATGACGAAGGTGGAGCTAATGTCTGCGAAATCGACCTCTCTAATCAGGCGTTTATAGATCTCGTCGTAGTGGCCGATGTCCCGGGCGATCACCCGCAGCAGATAGTCCACGTCGCCGCTCATACGGTGAAACTCGAGGATCTCCGGAATGGACTCGACGGCGGCCTCGAAGCGCGCAAACCAGCTGTCCGAATGCTGGCTGGTTCTGACGAGCGCAAACACGGTCAGCCCGAAACCGAGCGCCTCGGGGTCCAGGATAGCGACGCGCTGGCGGATCACACCGCGCTCCTCGAGATCGCGCACACGACGCCAGACGGCGGACTTCGACAGCGCCGTGCGTTCGGCGAGTTCGCTCATCGACAGGCCGGCGTCCGACTGGAGGATATTGAGGATAAGCTGGTCTTTATGGTCCATTCGTTTCGCAAAATAGAGATTTAAGAAACGAAAGTACCGAAAAAGTCACCGTATCGTCAATTTTTTCGGACAATGGTCGCCGCGGACCCGGGCACAATAATCCCAACAGGGAGGAGTCTCATGGGCTTGAAAGCGAAATTCACGGAACACCCGGCGACGGTTGGCGAGACCTACGGAGAACACTTTGTCTCGGCCATGGGTTTCAGCCTGTCCATGCTGCGCGCCGCCTTTTGCTGCGGCGTTCATGCGCTGCTGCCTTTTCTGTTCGTAAAGACGGGCAGCGAGTGCATTACCGAACTGCACGATCGAATGGTGACCCACCGCAGCAAGCTGCCACCCGCGAAACCGATCACCGGCGAAGCCGTCAACAGCAAAGCCTGAACCGCGCGCCAGCCGGTCCCTGGTTTCGCCCGGTGTCAGCCGGGCGCGCCAGTCCGTCGTGAGCGCTGCTTGCGTTCGACCGCCTGTGTCGTTTACAGCCACCGGCTGCCGACACTTTGTGACAATTACGGAGTCGAATTCGACACGGGCGAGGCATACACTTGCGGCCGGTCTGTCCGTTCTTCGAGAGCGCTCATGCACTGTCTATCCAGGTTTGTCCTTACCGCACTGACCGTCGTGCCGTTGTTTGCCGCGGCCCAATCCAGCGAAACCGGATCCCCGGACGACGACGTCGGCCAGATACCCGATGCGCGGCAGATCGTGCAGGGCGCCATTGATCAGTGGCGTGGCGTCTCCTCGGTCAGCGAACTCAGCATGAGCATACGCAGGCCGAGCTGGGAGCGAACCATGACGATGCGCGCCTGGACCCGCGGCGACGAACAGTCGCTCGTGCGCGTGCTTGCTCCGAGTAAGGATCGCGGCAACGGCACGCTAACCGACGACGACAACATGTGGACGTTTTCCCCGCGCGTGAACCGGGTCATCAAAATTCCGTCGTCGATGATGAACCAAAGCTGGATGGGCTCCGACTTCTCCAACAAAGACGTCACTCGCGCCGACGATATTGTCGATCAGTACACACACACGCTGATCGCAAGCCGCGAGGAAGACGGGATTACCGTGTACGAAATCGAGGCGGTGCCGCTGGAAGACGCGGCGGTCGTCTGGGGCAGGGAAGTGATGTTCATCCGCAGTGACTACGTATTGATGGAGCATCGTTACTACGATCAGGACGACGAACTCGTCAAAACGCTCACTTCCCTGGACATTGGCGAGATGGGAGGACGCATGCTGGCGATCCGGCAGCGCATGCAGGAAGTCGATTCACCGGGTGCCTGGACCGAAATAGCCGTACTGTCCGCCGAGTACGACGTGGATCTCCCGGACCGCCTGTTTACGCTGTCCAACCTGCGCAATCCCCGGGACTGAGCCCGTGACGTTGCGGCTCGCCTGGCGAAACCTGTGGCGGCAGCCCAGGCGCACGCTGCTCACCGTTGGGGCCATGGTGTTTTCCAACGTGCTGCTGATCTTTCTGATCTCGATGCAGGTTGGGATGTACGGGCTCATGATCGACAACGGATTGAAGTTTTCCACGGGCCACCTGCAGGTGCAGGCGCCAACCTACATCGACGAAGCGAAGATGCGGCTGACGGTTCCCGCCGCGGCAGACCTCGCCGCAGAACTCCGCAGTATCGACGGGCTCGAGGCGTCGGCACGCGGCGCTGCCTTCGCTCTCGCCGCGAGCGAGGAGCGCACCTACGGCGTTTCGGTCATGGGTGTCGAACCCCGGCACGAAGCCTCGGTCTCCAGTCTGCCGGGCCTCATCAGAGAAGGCCGCTATCTCGAGGAGAACGATGCCGCGGAGATTGTCGTCGGTGCCGTGCTGGCGAAGAATCTGAAACTGACCGTCGGTGACGAGCTGACCCTGCTGGGCAGCGGACTGGACGGTTCGTTTGCCGCAGCCGTCGTGACCGTGGCCGGGATCTTCGAGAGCAGCATCCCCGATCTGGATCGGAGTGTCAGCGCAATCTCGCTGGGCTTCTTCCAGGAAACGTTTTTCATGGGTGACGCAGGGCATCTCGTGGTCGTTACCGCGGGCTCCGTCGACGAGACCGAAGAGGCGGCCGCAAAGGTTGCCGAGCGGTTGCCGGACGGTCTGGTGCTGCACGACTGGAACGCACTGGAACCGGCGCTCAGGCAGTCCATCCAGGCGGATCTCGGCAGTTCGTTCTTCATGTACTTCGTGCTCGTCGTGCTGGTGGCATTCGGAGTCCTGAATACGCAGCTCATGTCGGTGCTCGAGCGCACCCGCGAATTCGGCATCGTGCTGGCGCTGGGGCTTGCCCCCGGACGGGTCGGGCGTCTCGTGCTCGCCGAATCGGCCATCATGGGCCTCCTCGGCATTGCGTTCGGCGCACTGCTCGGCGGCCTGCTGGTGCTGTATCTGTCGATAACCGGCTTCACGTATCCGGGCATGGAGGAAATGTCGGTGCAGTTCAACCTGCCGGCGTCGATACATCCGCGGGTTACGCTGGTGTCGCTGTTTGCGGGGCCGCTCATGGTGTTCGTGTTTGCCGTGCTGGCGAGTATCTGGCCGGCACTGCGCCTGCGCCGGCTCGAGCCCGTGGTCGCGATGCGGGCTGCGGTATGAGCGGCGTGCTGCGGATTTCGGCGGCGCTCGCGTGGCGCAATCTCTGGCGCAACCGCCGGCGCACCGCCATCATGCTGGCGGCAATCAGCGTGGGTGCCTGGGCGATGATTTTTCTCACCGCACTGACGCAAGGGATGGTGAACGAGATGGTCCGCGACGGCCTGAGCGTGCTGCCGGGTCACGTCCAGGTGCACCATCCGGCGTATCGCGACGACCCCAGCATTGCCAACCTCATACCCGTCGCGGACAGCGAGCTTGAAGCACGGTTCGACGGCGCCGGCTTTTCCGCCTGGGCAACGCGGATACGGGTGCCCGCGGTCATTTCGAGCGAGCGCGAGACGCGCGGCATTACCCTCCTGGGGATAGATCCGGCCCGCGAGCGCAGTTTTACCTTCGTGGATCTCGACACGCTCGACGGGCGGTTTCTCGACGACGCCGACGATCGGGGCATCGTCATAGGCCGGAAACTGGCCGATACGCTGGAGACCCGAACGGGCAAGCGGGTTGTGGTCATGAGCCAGGACCCGGACAACGAACTGGCCGACCGCGGCTTCCGCGTCGTTGGCGTGTACCGCGCGAACCTGCCTTCTTACGAAGAGCAGTTCGTGCTGATCGGCAAACGCACGGCGCAAGGGTTCCTCAACGTGGGTGACCGCGTGACCGAAGCCGTTGCGGTGGGTGAGGATTTCCGGCACGTCGAGCCGGTGCTCGATAGCGTCCGCACGCTCATGCAGGACGACCCCGTGGCGGTCAACGCATGGCAGGATCTCGACACCTACCTCGGCGCCATGCTGCCCGTCATGGACAGCTTCGTGCTGGTCTGGGTGATCGTGATCTTCCTGGCGCTGTCCTTCGGGCTGGTGAACACGCTGGTCATGTCCGTCTTCGAACGCGTACGCGAAATCGGCGTCATGCTGGCGCTCGGGATGCGGCCGTCGGCCATCCGCTGGCAGATCGTCGTCGAGTCGATGCTGCTCCTGGTGCTCGGGCTCGTGATCGGCAATGCGCTGTCGTTTGCGAGCACCTACGCGATTCGCGACGGTATCGATGTGTCCATCGTGGCCGAGGGCATGGAAATGATGGGTGCGTCGAGCCGGCTCGTACCGGATCTTACGGTCGACAACGTCGTGCTGGCCAACGCCGTGGTGCTGATCCTCGGCTTTCTTGCGAGCCTGTCGCCCGCCTGGCGAGCGTCGCGTTACGACCCGATCGAAGCGATCACCACCGTTCAGTGAGTCAACGAACAATGAAACCGGGGCAATACAAATGACAGCCGTCCGTTGCGTAGACCTCTCGAAGACCTATCGTCAGGGCGATCAGGAAATCAGGGCGCTCGACCACGTGAGCATCGATATCGAAGCGGGTGACTTCGTCTGTCTGTCGGCGCCGTCGGGCGGCGGCAAGACAACCCTGCTCAATGCCATTGGCGGCCTCGACCGGCCCGACAGCGGCGAGATCTACATTGCCGGCGAACGCATCGACACCCTGTCGAAAGCCGAACTCGCGGAGTTGCGCCTCAAGCGTATCGGTTTCGTATTTCAGGCCTACAACCTGATTCCCGTGCTGACCGCGCGCGAGAACGTCGAATTTGTCATGCAGGTTCAGGGGGTTGCCGCCGCGGAGCGCCGTCGCGAGGCTGAGAACATACTCGAGGAAGTCGGACTCGAGGGCCTGAGCGAACGGCGCCCGGCCGAAATGTCGGGCGGCCAGCAGCAGCGCGTGGCCGTGGCACGCGCCATCGTATCGAGGCCCGCCCTGGTACTGGCCGACGAGCCAACGGCAAATCTGGATTCGACCACATCCGACGAACTGATCGACCTGTTTACGCGCCTGAACCGCAGTCACGGCACAACCTTCATCATTGCGACGCACGATCGTCGTGTCATGGGCTACGCGCGGCGGCTCGTGAAAATGCTCGACGGCAGGATCGTGGACGATATCCGGCAGCATGCGGCTTGAACGTCTTGCACCGCTGCTGCTACTCGTTCTGCCGGGTCTGACCGGGACGTCGCAGGCCGCCGATACCGAGTTCAGCGGCCACGTCAAAGCCCGCGCCATTGCGGAGCGTTTTCCCGACGACAGCGTGTTTGCCGACGTTGCGGGGTCACAAACGCTGGATCTCGAAAGTGACCTTAGGCTCAACCTGCGCTGGCGAAAACGCGCCTGGTCCCTCGAGGCAAACGCACAGTTGTTCGCACTGCACGGCGATCGTATCGAGTACACGCGAGACTTGCTGGGGGACCTGGCGTTTCCCGCACAACGGCTGCCGGACGACGCCCGCCGCCTGTTCGATCTGACGACCGTGCTGTCGGATTCGGGCAAGACCGCAACCCTGGCCCGTTTCGATCGAATGTCGCTGACGTGGACCGGAGAAAAAACCGTGCTGCGTTTTGGCCGGCAGGCGTTGTCGTGGGGTAACGGCCTGTTCTACGGTCCGATGGATCTCGTCAATCCTTTCGACCCGGCAACCATCGATACCGAATTCAAGGTCGGCGACGACATGCTGTACGGGCAGTACCTCAAAGACAACGGCAACGACGTGCAGGCTGCATGGGTGGTTCGCCGCGATCCCGCGAGCGGCCGGATCACCGGCAGTACCGCAACCCATGCGGTCAAATACCACGGTCTGGCCGGTGCGGCGGAATACGATCTCCTGTTCGCGCACCACTACGGCGACGCCGTGCTCGGGGTGGGCGGCAGCGCCGGGATTGGCGGGGCCGTGGTCCGCGGCGACGCCGTGCTGACGCGTACGTCCGGCCGGGCCTATACGCAATTCGTGAGCAGCATCAACTATTCGTGGACGGCGTGGTCGAGAAACGTCACGGGCGGCATCGAGTATTACTTCAACGGTTTTGGTAGCGGCGGCGACTATGCGCCGGGAACGAGGCCGGCGCTCGACGAACGGCTTGCACGCGGTGAGTTGTTCACCCTGGGCCGGCATTACCTGGCCGCAACGCTCACCATCGAAGTGTCGCCGCTGTGGACGCTGACGCCGCTTGCGCTGACGAACCTTCAGGACCCGAGCGCGCTCTTTCAAATTACGGCGCAGGGCAGTCTGTCGGACGACGCCGTGTTTGTGGCGACCCTAAGCGTGCCGGCAGGACCCGCGGGCAGCGAGTTTGGCGGTATCGAAGCCGGCCCACCCGACCGGACGCTGGCGCGGGGGCCCAGCGTGTTCCTGCAGCTGGCCTGGTACTTCTAGTGTCCCGCCCCGTGACAGGACACTAGCGCCAGTCCGCTTCTTCCCGGAGCCGTCTGAGCAGACGATCGAAAGCCGCTTCGGGCTCAGGCCCGAACACAGGGTCGTTGGCGGCAACGACGGCGATCTGTACGGATTCGCGCACGAGCCGGTCGGCGCGCGGGAACAGCTCTTTCTCTTCCCAGGCCATGTGTTCCCCGAGACGCTCGACATAGGCCACCGCCGCGTCGACAAAACGCTCGCGGAGCAGTGCCGCGCCGGATTTTCCGGCATCGCAGAGGTTCCTGAAATCGCGGGTCATTTCCGTGAGTTCCCGGTGGTCCACTTCGACCCGCCCGAGGCCCAGCGCGTCTTCGGCCCGCGAACGGGCCAGCAGCTCGTAGACCCGGTTTTCGGCCGGGTGGTGTATCGCGTCGGAGTAGCCGCTCATGTAGTGCATGATGTCGGCGAGCAGCTCGAAATCGGGATCGCGGCCTTGCTGCGTGGCCGTGGCTTCCTCCATGACGAGTTCGAGCAGCACCGCGAAGTTACGGTGGTCCTCGCGCAGCGACGCCATTACGTCGCCGAGCCGGGTGTCCCTCGGGGCCGCCATTGGCTTGTCTCTATACCGCCACAGAACAGCCTATCGTCCGTGAGCGGGCATCGCCACGCCATATGCAAATACCCCTACGCCCGCCTTGCGAAGGGGGCGCGTGCTCAAACGCGCGACATCCCTCGATTCGCGCGTTTACGTCCGGTCCCGGCGCAAGCTGTAATTTTTCCGTAACACAACAGCAACAGTTGCGTAAACGGGTTGTAAACCGGCCGTGGGAATTTTGTCCGCCCAATAATAAGAGCAGGCAAGATGAACTTGGCTTCCATTCTCGTCGTCGATGCGGATACCACCTCGCGGGGACTCATGGCCCACGAACTCCGGGAGCTTGGGCATACCGTCAGCGAAAGCGAAGACGCCGGTTCCGCGCTGGAACTCGTGCGCCGCAAACGGCCGGACCTCATGGTGTGCGATTTTGCGCTCCCGGACCTCGCCGGGGTGGAGCTGCTGTCGGACGTCAGGGGTTCCGAAGAGCTGCGGTCGATACGCGTGCTCATGACGTCTGCGGGCGCCGACAACGCCGACGTCATGACGGCGCTGGAGTCGGGCGCCGACGACTTCATCGGCAAACCCATTAACCGCCATGAATTGCGGGCGCGGGTCAGCGCCTGTCTCCGGCGCCCGGCAAATCTGTCGCTGGCGGAGGAGATATCCGCGGGCGGCATTACGGTCAACAACGTTGGCCATCGCGTGACGGTCGACGGCCAGTCGGTGGCGCTCGCGCCGCGCGAGTATCGGCTGCTGTTGTTTCTGCTCGGCAATCAGGATCGCGTTTTCAGCCGCAAACAGCTGCTCGTGCACGTCTGGGATCGCGAAGTGGCCGTGGGGCCGCGAACCGTCGACGTCCATATCCGCCGTTTGCGCAGCCTGCTGGAACCCTTCGGCTACGAAAAGTACCTGCAGACCGTGCGCGGCAGCGGCTATCGCTTCTCGCTGGAACCCTGATCCGGGGCGCGACGGCCTCGTAATAAATCCGTCACACAACTGACATATGAGTTGCACATAGCCAGCCTAACCTTGCCGGCACTGTGGATATCGGCAAGCACGGGGGAGCGGCCTCGAACGCAGGTAGCGGCATAACAACGACAACAGAGCCGACGCAATACTCGTGTGCAGCAAACGCCAACAACCAAACCGAAACGACTTTGTTGCGTAGCCGATACGGCGCGCAGTCAAGCATTACATACTCACGTCTGGAGAGGATTAATGAACCCGACCAAACTGATCGCCGCGCTCGTGGCCGGCGCAGCGTTAACTGCCTGCGGCAGCGGTGACATCAACATTTCACCTTCGACCGTCAGCAACGTCACCAACAACGGTGGCGGCAGTGGCGGTGGCGGCGGCCCCAGCAGCGTCTGCGGCAACCGCACCGTCGGCAGCCAGGTGATCTCGGGCGCGGAAGACGGCAACGGCAACTGCCTGTACGACTCCGTGTTCGTCGGTCCGAACAACAACCTGACCGAAGATCTTCTCCTGAGGGCGCTGCCGAACGGCGGTGCGCACATTTTCGACACCAGCCTGTTTGTCGGTGAGACTTACCGCACGCAGGCCGACCTGGCGGCCAACGGCATTTCCGAAGGCGGCGACGGCCCGACCCTGACGATCGAAGCCGGCGCGACGCTCGCGTTCACCGATCAGCGCAACTTCCTGATCGTCAACCGTGGCTCGCAGATCATCGCCAACGGCACCGCCGACGCACCGATTACCTTCACCTCGCTGACCGACGTCAACGGCACGGTGGGTCCGGAAGACGTGCAGCAGTGGGGCGGCATTGTCATCAACGGCTTCGGCATCTCCAACAAGTGTGAGTACAACGCCGAAAACCGTTACGCCGGTGGCCCGACGGATCGTGACAGCGGTACCAACCCGGCATTGGCTCTCGCACCGGGAACCGAGTGCTCGATCGAAGCAGAAGGTTCTGCCGGTGACGACGAGTCGCAGTACGGCGGCACCAACAACGAAGACGATTCAGGCACCCTGCGCTACGTCATCGTCAAGCACACGGGCGCCGAAGTGGGTAATGGCGACGAGCTGAACGGCATTTCCTTCGGCGGCGTAGGCCGCGGCACGCTGGTCGAAAACCTGCAGGTCTACTCGACCTACGACGACGGCATCGAAATGTTCGGCGGTTCACTGGACATCACCAACTTCGTTGGCATGTACGCGCGTGACGACACCATCGACATCGACGAAGGCTGGGACGGCGTTCTGACCAACGCGCTCGTGATTCAGTCGGAAACCGACGGCAACCACTGCATCGAAGCGGACGGCATCGGCAGCTATGACGACTTCACGAATCCGGCCGAGCTGCAGTCGATTGTCGACCGCGGTCTCAACAGCCGTCCGGTCATCAACAACCTGACCTGCATCGTGTCCGCCAACGTACCTGGCACCCACGATCCGGGCGCAGGCTGGCGTCTTCGCGAAGGCATCATTCCGGTCATCCAGAATGCTCTCCTGATCTCTTCCTTCGGCGCAAACGACACGACCAGCTCTTCCGATAACTACTGCCTGCGCTTCGAAGACCCCGAGACGCTCGCAGCTGCTGCTGCCGGCGAGATGCAGATCAACTCGGCAATCGTTGCCTGCCAGGAAGTCGACCGCGGTGCGACGATCGGTGCGTTCAACAGCGAGCGTGAGTGGATGGAGGCCAACAGCAGTCAGTTCGCCACGATAGCTGACGGCACTGCCGTCGACGCTTCCGACAACACGACGCCGGAACTCGCGCTCCTGCAGGGCGACCAGAACATCTACTCGACGCTCTGGGCCAGCTCGGCCGTCGATGGCGCAGTACCGGCGGCTCTGACCGCACCGGTTGGCGTCAACGGTAATGCGGCACCTGCTTTCCTGGGCGCGGTAGAGGCAACCAACGACTGGACCGCGCCCTGGGCCTACGGTATCCGCCCCGATAACCGCGGGCAGGCGCTCTGGTTCGAGTAAGCCTTGAGATCCAAGGCTAACGGTACGAGTTCGGCACCCGTTCCCATTCATTGGAACGGGTGCCGTTCGCTTTTCACCGAGCCCCGGCGAGGGGCCGGTTCGACGGGACAGAAACAATGAAAATTGCAGGTAAGCTCCGCAAGCACCCGATCGCCGCAGCCGTAGCGCTGGCGCTTGCGCTGGGTCCGGCCGGTGCTGCAGCGCAGGAAGAGGAGGGGCAACCCGACATCATTCCCGAGCCGCAGATACAGAATCCCGAGGAAGCCATCGAAGAGGTCGTGGTTCTCGGGCGCTTCATCAGCTCGAGCCAGCAGCTCGTCAACGAGCGCATGAACGACGCATTCGCCACGGACCTCCTGGGCTCCGACACGATCAGCCGTCTGGGCGACTCGACGGTTGCATCGGCACTGCGCCGGGTTCCGGGTCTGACCCTCGTGCAGGACAAGTTCGTCTACATCCGTGGCCTGGGTGAGCGTTATTCGACCGCGACGCTGAACGGCGCACAGATTCCCTCGCCGGACCTGACGCGTAACGTCATTCCGCTGGACGTGTTCCCGACCTCGGTCGTCGAGTCGCTGAAAGTGCAGAAGTCGTACGACCCGAGCATCTCGGCGAACTTCGGCGGCGGTGCAGTAAACATCCGCACCAAGGGTATTCCCGACGGCTTCACGACGAGACTCGAGTTCGGCGTCGGCTACAACAGCGAAGTGCCGAGCAGCGTCAATACCTATTCGGGCGGCGGCGACGACCGCTACGGCAGCGACGACGGCTCGCGTGCCCTGTCACAAAATCTCGTGGTCGGACTGAATCGTTTTCAGGGCAACTTTGCGCTGAACAACATCGACAACCAGGTCGCCGTAGCTTTCCCCGACCTGGGCCTGACACAGCGGCTGTTTCAGACCGAAACCATCAACCGTCAGTTTGCGGCCGAGCTGAATCGTGATATCGGCATCCAGAGCAAAGATCCCGGTCCCGACGTCAAGCTTCGCGCCAGTATCGGCAACAAGTTTGTGATCGGCAGCGACTGGGAAGCCGGTTTTGCGATTGGTGCAGCCTACGAAACCGACTGGCGCTGGCGCGAAACCCGCACCGCCGTCGTGGGTGATCCGGAAGAGCAAAAAGGCGTTCGCGAGGAGTCGACCCGAAACGTCAACGTGACCGGATCGGCGAACTTCGGACTGTCGTTCCTCGACGACCACAGTTTCGAAATCACCAATCTGTTCCTGCGCGACACCGACGACGAAACCGAAGTCTTCGATTTCTTCAATGAGAACCGTCTTGCGTCGAGTGGCCGCGGCTTTCGCGAGTACCGGCTCGAGTGGGAAGAGCGGGAGATGGTGACGAACCAGATTCGCGGTACCCACTACCTGGGTGCGGATACCAAGGAACGGCTGCCGTTTCTGAATTTCTTAGGCTTCATACCCGAAGAAACCCAGGTGAGCTGGTACTACTCGGATTCCGAAGCGACGACGGACATCCCGAATCGTGTGGAGGTCACGTCGGACACGACCTACGACGCCAACGGCGTCCTGACCGGAGAGGCCGTATCGCTGGGTTCCAACGCCGCCGACTACCGCTTCACCGAACTCGAGGACGACGTTCGTGACTACGGCTGGAGCGCCATGCTGCCGATCGAGTTTGCGAATTCCTACGTCGAACTCTCCGGCGGTGGCGGGCACGCGCAAAAGGCGCGCACCTACCGGCAGACGCAGTTCTCGATGGGTTTCCGCGACGTCTCCGATCCTTCGGTGCTGCAAGGTTCGCTGGATCAGGTGTTCTCCGATGCGAACATCTTCGCGACGATCCCGAATCCGGACCCGAACAACCCGGTACCGAACTCGCTCGTCTACGCGAACGACTTCTTCTTCAACCGCACGGGCGCGAACACCAACAGTTATCTGGCAGCAACCATGACCGACTCCGCGTACGGTCAGATTGACTGGACCCTTGCGGATACCTGGCGTGTCGTCGCCGGCGCGCGGTGGGAAGACTATCGTCAGGTGTCGGTGCCGTGGAACCCGTATGGCTTCACGATTGGCAGCCCCCAGGTCGACGCCGACTTCGAAGGACGTGAGGAAGAACTGGAGGAGCTGTACTTCCAGGACGACAAGGTGTACCCGTCGGTAGGGATTACCTACATGGGTTCGCTGTGGGCGGATACGTTCCAGCTTCGCCTCGGCTACAGCGAAACGGCGGTGCGACCCGACCTGCGCGAGATCACGGCGTCGAGCTACATCGACCCGATTACCGACGATCTGACGCGCGGCAACGCCAGCGTACGGCCGGCCGACGTCGAAAACATCGACATTCGCGCCGAGTGGTTCTTCGCCAACAGCGATACCTTCTCGGTGACGCTGTTCTCCAAGGACATCGAAAACCCGATCGAGTTCTTCGAAATCCCGGCGTCGGATACGACGATCGCGCGTGAGATTCTCAACGCGCAATCCGCCGAGGTTCAGGGCGTCGAGGTGGAGTTACTGAAGGAGCTGGGCTTCCTCGGCGGTTGGGGCGACATGTTCTTCGTGCAGGGCAACGCAACCTACCAGTGGAGCCGCGATCTCGTCGTTGGTCCCAACGGTGGATCCGTGAGTTGCGAAGAGCGCGACGACAACGGCAACGTCGTGAACTCGGATTGCAGCCTGTCCGGTGCGTCGGAATCGGTCGTCAACTTCATGATCGGCTTCGACTCGCCGGATTCCCGGCACACGGCGTCGCTGATCTACAACGTGTTCAGCGAACGCCTGTTTACGTTTGGCCGCTTCGGCCGGCCGGACGCGTTCGAGCAGCCGTTCCATTCGCTGGACCTGACCTACTTCTGGTATCCGACGGATCGCATGACGCTGCAGTTCAAGGCGCAGAACCTTATGGACGAGTCCATTAGCATCGAACGCGACGGTGTCGTCGTGTTCGAGGAGAAGCCCGGCCTCAACTTGTCCGCCACGTTCCAGTGGGGGTTCTGAGCACGCGCTTCAGATCGGAAAACCGCAACAAAGAAAAACCCCGCGACTCGCGGGGTTTTTTTATGGGGACTGTGCGCAGGGACGGTGTGAGGTGCCAGTTTCAGGCTCCTCGAGTCGTACCGGATCTTCGATACGTTACGAGGCCCAAGAGACGTTACCATCAAGGAGTCTGAGCCTTTGGGACTGCGCGGATGACGTCGACTTCGGTTTCCAGCTACTGGGCGGCTTGCCAGGATTTCCTCGTTCCAGTCGAGCGGCGCCCACAGATGTATTTCAACACTCTCCCCGAGCTTGAAGCGATAATGTACGGCCACGGTGTGGCGTTTCAACAGCTGGGTGTCGTCAGTGATTCATCCGAGACTTTCAACGTTCGGTTTGGGCAATGGCTGGAGGAATACAAGAGATGTTCGCTTTCGGCTGGATGGGGAGTTGCCGTCGAGGAGCTTGCGCAGAAGACGGAAGTCGATTCCGTTGGTCTTTTTTTTGCGCTCAAAGATGAGTTTACCGACCAATGTGCCGTCAAAGCGAGCTGCTAGAAGTTGTCCGGCGGCGAGCGCATGATCCTCATCGGCACACCGATATGACTAGCGCAATGACCGGACTGACGCGTTTCGCGCATATCCGGGAGAAGCCTGTGGCTTCGTTTGACGAGACCGTATTGCAACGACTCACGGAAAAGGGGTTGCAGAACTCCGGAGTACACTGAGGCAAGCCAGTTCTCGTGGCAAGGATCACGGTGATACGGCTGTGCTCTTCGCGCGTGCCCCTCGACGTAACAAAAAAGCCCCGCGAGTAGCGGGGCTTTTCCATGTGTAGCGGGTATGCCGCTGGGACGATCAAAAAAATTTCTTCGCCAGATTCAACACGTCGTCGACACCCACCTTACCGTCGTCACCGGCCAAAAGCGCGCCGGCCAGCGGGCCCAGACCACCGGCGCTGGACTCGTTGCCCAGTTCGCGCCCGCCGCCCGAGTTCTTGTTCAGCGCACCCATTGCGAGGCCGGCCAGCATGGGCAGCGCCTTCTTGATCAGGCCTGCGTCGATACCGGTTTCGGCGGCAGCGTTGGCTGCGACGTTGCGCGACACGTCCTTGCTGCCGAAGATGTGGCCCAGGATACCGTTGCCGTCCTGGATCGCTTCGGCCGAGACGACGCTCGCCGGGTCTTCGATGTAGCGTTGATGATTGCCGGATTCCAGCGCGCGTTTCAACGCGCCGACACCGCCGTCGCTGCCCGCCTGCTTCTGCAGGCCGCGCAGCAATGCCGGCGCGACGGATTTCAGCAGGCTGTCCGTGTCGGCACCGCCGAGTCCCAGTTGTTTGCCGACCGCCGCGACGCTTTTGTCGCCGCCTGCGGAGGCCAGCATTGATAGTAAGTCCATTTGCGGGATTCCTTGTCGCTAGTCTTTCGGGATGATGATTTTCTGGCCCGGATAGATGCGGTCCGGATTCTCGATGATGTCCTTGTTGGCCTCGTAGATCTTCATGTAGGCCGACGCCTTGCCGTAGAAGCGCTTGGCGATCGAACCCAGCGTGTCGCCGCTGACGATTTCATAGTACTCGGCGGCGGGTTCGGGTTCGGGGGCTTCCGGCGGCGGCGGCGGCACGGCGAGGCCGTCCGCGTCCACGCGCTCGACACCCTTGACGTTGCCGGCAATGGCGATCGCCAGGTCTTTGGTGGCCTGGTTGCTTGCGTTGCCTTTGATTGTGGCGATGCCGTCGTCGAATTCGACTTCGAGGTCCGACAGGCCGGTGGTCTTGATTTCCAGGTGTTGCTTGATGTTGTGGGCGGCTTCCGAGTCGGTGTCGAACAGTTGATGTCCGACGTCCCTGACGAAGTCGAGAATTCCCATGTTGCTTCCCCTTGCTGCTATTGCTTTGATTTGTTTGGTTTATTCGACCGCTTTCTGTGGCGATCTTGGCGGCCGACCCGTCGAAGCGCCGGCCCGAATCGACCATAGGGTATGTCGCCGGGGGCGGCGCAGTCCAGTCGGCGGCTGCCAGCTCTCGGCGTATACTAGCTGCTCCTGGTTACGGGTTTGGTATTGCTCATGCGTCTATTTCGATTGGGTTCCGCGCTGCTGTTTCTGGCTCTGGCGGGCTGCGCCGTGAATCCGGTGACCGGCGAGCGGCAGCTGATTACGGTCAGTACGCAACAGGAAATCGCCATGGGCGAGCAGGCCTACGGGCCGACTCAGCAGTCCCAGGGTGGCGAATACGACGTCGATCCCGCGCTGACGGCCTATGTACAGCAGGTCGGCGCGCGCGTGGCGACCCATGCCGAGAACCCGCTGCCTTACGAGTTCGTGGTGCTCAACAACTCGGTGCCGAACGCCTGGGCGCTGCCCGGCGGAAAGATTGCGATCAACCGCGGTCTTCTGACCGAACTCAACTCGGAGGCCGAACTGGCCGCGGTCCTCGGCCATGAGGTCGTACACGCAGCGGCACGGCACTCCGCGCAGCAAATCACCCGATCCATGCTGTCGCAGGTGCTGGTCGTGGCCACGGCCGTGGTTGCGCGCGACAGTCAATACGGCAACGCGGCCGTCGGCGCTGCCGCGACGGGCGCGCAGCTCATCAACTCCGCCTACGGCCGCGGGGCGGAACTCGAGTCGGACCGCTACGGCATGCAATACATGTCGAAAGCCGGCTACGACCCGGCCGGCGCCATTACGCTGCAGGAGACTTTCGTTCGACTGAGCGAGGGCCGGCGGCAGGACTGGCTGTCCGGCCTGTTCGCGACTCATCCGCCGTCGCCGGCGCGCGTTGCGGCGAACCGGCAAACCGCCGCGACGTTACCGGCCGGCGGCGAACTGGGGGTCGACGCCTACGAAGAGGCGATGGCAAAAACCCGTCGCATCAAGCCGGCGTACGACGCTTATGACGAAGGCAGGGAGGCACTCGCCGAAGGCGACAAGGATCGTGCGCTGACCCTCGTGAACAGAGCGCTGGATCTGTTTCCGGACGAGGCGCATTTTCACAGCCTGCGCGGCGATATCCGCCTGACCGAAAAGAACTACCCCTGGGCAGAGACCAACTACACGCGCGCGATCGAGCGGCGCAACAATTTTTTCTACTATCACCTGCAGCGCGGCCTCGTCCGCAAGGAGCAGGGTGAACTCGATGCGGCCCGGTCCGACCTCGAGGCGAGTCTTGCGTTGATGCCCACCGCGCCCGCGCACTATGCGCTGGGCGATCTCGCGGAGGGTCGCGGCGACGTGACCGCTGCGCTCGAACACTACAAGGTGGTGGCCGGTCAGCAGGGAGACTACGGCACGGCGGCCAGGGGCCGGATCGTGCGACTCGACCTGCCGCGCAATCCGTCTGCCTACGTACCCGTCAACTGCGTTGCCGACGGGCAGCAGGCGCTGGTCGTGCAGCTGCGCAACGACGCCACCGAGCCGTTGCGCAACATTCGCATTGCGGTCGCCTACGCGGGCGGCGACGGACGCCGGCAGGAGCAGGGATACACCTACCGGGGGCGACTGGTGCCGGGGCAGGTCGGAAACCTGAGCACGAGACTCGCGCCGTATTCGGGCGGCGGCTGCCCGGTAAGGGTCCTGGGCGCCGAGTTTGCCAACTGAACTGACGCCGGCAGCGCACTGCGCGCCGGTGTTGAACCTGAGCGACGTCCGACGTTCCAAGTACTCAGGCGGGACAGGAGGATACGAGCATGTTGAAACTGGGTGCTGCGCTGATAACGGCCGTGAGCGGCGGTTTTGTTGCGGGATTCATGGTGGCCGAATCGCCGTCCGAGCCCCCGTCCGAGTTGCCTGCCGTTCTGCCGGATACGTCGGCAGCCGTGTATTTCGACGAGACGGCGCCGATCGACGACCGGCTGGTCGAACTCGAGCGCGTCGTGGCCGAGGAGCGTGATGCGCGCCTCGTGCTGGAGGACCAGATTGCGGCGCTGATCGATGAAATAGACCGAATCGACGCCAGCGGCCCCGCAGTGATTGCGTCGGAGGTGGGAGAGCTGGTCGCCCAGCGCCAGCGCTCGGAGGAGCGGGCCGCCAACGGGCGGCGCAACAGAGATCCGGCGCAGCGAGCCGCGAACTTTCGCGACCGGCAGCTCGATCGTCTGACGGCGGGCGGCTTCGCCGTCGACGAGGCAGAACAGTTGCTGGACAGGCGTTCCGAGCTGCAGTGGGAGTTGATGCAGTCGCAATACGAAGCGAGGCGGGACGGTACGACCGTCGACCCGAGGGGGCTCGATCGTAACCTGGAGTGGCAATTCCGCCAGGAACTCGGGGATTCGGAGTACGAACGTTATCTCGAGGCCATGCGGCAGCCCTCGCAGGTCGTCGTTTCCAGTGTCTTCGCCTCGTCACCGGCCAGCCGGATCGGCCTGCAGCCTGGCGACCAGATCCTGGCCTACAACGGCCGCCGCGTCTTCAACACGCGCGAGTTGAACGCATTCACCAGCAGCGGCGAAGACGCCGTTATCGACGTCATGCGCAACGGTACCCGTCTGCAGTTGTCGGTGCCCGCCGGGCCCATTGGCGTCCAGGTACGCGGATCGCGGTCCCCCGGTAACGGCAACTAGAGGCGGTCTCGGGCCGGTACGCCGCCGTGCAACGCTGGCGAAAGCGGGTCGCGTAGTGGCAGAATGCCCTGCTTAGTCCGCACGGGTTTACCGGCACTTGAATTACCTGATCCGCTACACGGTTCCGAACGCGTTTACCTCGCTGAGCCTGCTGCTCGGTATCGCCTCCATCGTCACCACTCAATCCGGAGACCTGATGCTGGCGGGGTGGATCATCGTCTGGTGCGGCCTGCTGGACGTCATGGACGGCCTGTCGGCGCGGCTGCTGAAAGCGACTTCCGACTTCGGCGCCGAGTTCGATTCGATGGCAGACCTCGTGTCGTTCGGCGTTGCGCCCGCCATCCTCGTGCTGAATCTCGGTCTGGACGTTGCGGGTATCGAACACGGCAGCAACCACTACTGGCTGTTGCTTGCCGCGGTCAGCACCTTTGCGCTCGCGGGCGCCATGCGCCTGGCGCGATTCAATCTGACCAGCGAGACGCCGGTCAAGGGCTGGTTTACCGGTGTACCGATCACCGCGGCGGGCGGCGGCGTGACCGCCTCGATGGTGCTGGTCGTATTGTCCTACCCCGACCTCGCCGCGAGTCTGCCGCTGAACCTGTATCTGCCCGTGCTCATGTTTGCGCTTGCGATTGCCATGGTGTCTCGCGTTCGCTTCCCGAAAATGGCGATCCGCGAAAGCAAGCTGATCAACACGTTCCAGTTCGTCAACGCGGCGCTCATCTACTACTGCGGGATTACCCGCAGTTATCCCGAATACCTGTTCGGAGTGGGTGTGTTCCTGCTCGTGGCCGGTATCATCGCCGGCCGCATGAGCCGCGGCGCGCGGCCCGCCTGAGCCTGGTCATCGTGTGTCGGTCGAACGTATCCTCGTTTTCCCGCCCCAACCTAAAAAAGGAGTCCTGATGCGCCGGTGTTCACGGAGGACCCGTTCAGGGATCACTTGTTCATGGATGATGACGGCTATGCTGCTCGGTGCCTGCGGCGGCGAAGCGCCGCCGGAATCCTCGGAATCTACAGGCGTTGTGGCCGATTCCTCGCTCGAGCACATGCCGGGTTTCGTCGATCTCTATTGGGAGGAGGCCACGGGTCGACTGTACATCGGTATCGAGCGCTTCGACGAGCCGTTCCTGTACCAGTCTTCGCTGGCCCGCGGGGTCGGCTCCAACGACCTGGGCCTGGATCGCGGCCAGCTCGGCGACACGCATATCGTGCGCTTCCTGAAGAGCGGCTCCCGCGTACTGCTGATGGCCGACAACCTCGACTATCGCGCGGACAGTGACAACCCGGCCGAACAGCAGGCCGTCAACGAGTCGTTTGCGCGCTCGGTGCTCTGGGGGTTCGACGCGGCAGAAGAACGTGACGGTCAGGTGCTCGTCGACGGTACGGCGTTTTTCCTGCGTGATGCGCACGGCCTGGGCCGCAAGCTCGCTGCCGACGGCGAGGGCAGCTATGCCGCGGATGCCTCTCGCAGCATGATTTACCTGCCGCGTACCCGGGCCTTTCCGGACAACAGCGAGGTCGAAGCCGTCGTGACGCTGACGGGCGAGCCCGAGGGTGAGCATTTGCCGACCGTCGTGCCGGATCCAACGGCCGTGTCCGTCCACATGCATCACTCGTTCGTCCGCCTGCCCGACGACAACTACGAACCGCTGCCTTACGATCCCAGAGCCGGCGTGATCGGGCTGACTTACGAGGACGGCGGGTTTTCCGACTATGCAACGGTGATCGGTACGGAGCTGGCCCGCAACTACGGCATTCGTCACCGCCTGGAAAAGAAGAACCCCGAAGCCGAGGTCAGCGAAGCCGTCGAGCCCATTGTGTATTACCTGGATCCCGGTGCGCCGGAGCCGGTGCGCTCAGCGCTGCTCGACGGAGCCCGGTGGTGGAATCAGGCGTTCGAGGCGGCCGGTTACCGCGATGCGTTCCGGGTGGAAATGCTGCCCGACGGTGCGGATCCGCTCGACGTACGCTACAACATGATCCAGTGGGTGCATCGTTCGACGCGCGGCTGGTCGTACGGCTACTCGGTCATCGATCCCCGCACGGGAGAAATCCTGAAGGGTCACGTGTCGCTGGGCTCACTGCGCGTGCGACAGGATTACATGATTGCCGAAGGCCTGCTCGGTCCCTACGCTGACGACGACGTGCCCGACGCCATGCTCGATATGTCGCTGGCGCGCATCCGTCAGCTGTCCGCGCACGAAATCGGTCACACGCTGGGCTTCGAGCACAATTTTGCCGCCAGTACCCAGGACCGGTCGTCCGTCATGGATTATCCGTTTCCCCTGATCGGTTTCGATCCGGCGACGGGGATCCGTCTCGATAACGCCTACGACGACGGGATCGGCTCGTGGGACATTCGCACCGTGCTGTACGCGTACCAGGACTTTCCGGACGGTGCCGATCGCGACGCGGAGCGGCAGAAGATCCTGGCGGAAACCATCGATGCCGGCTTCAAATACGTGGCGGATGCCGATTCGCGCAGCATCGGGACGGCACACCCCGACGGTAACCTGTGGGACAACGGCGACGATGCCATCATCGAACTCGAACATCTCCTGCGCGTACGCGAGTACGCGCTGTCGCGGTTTTCCGAGCGCAACATACGCGCTGGGCGGCCGCTGGCCGGCATCGAGGAAGTGCTGGTGCCGATTTATCTGCTGCACCGCTTTCAGATCCAGGCCGTCGGCAAACTGGTGGGCGGCGTGTACTTCGACTACGCACTCAAGGGTGACGGCCAGGAGACGCCGCTGCCGGTTGCGAGCGCCCGTCAGCGGCAGGCCATCGAGGCGCTCCTGAATACGCTCGATCCGGCCCTGCTGGCGTTGCCCGAGTCGATCGTCGACAAGCTGCCGCCGCGGCCGCCAGGGTATCCCGCGACGCGGGAGCTGTTTAGCGGACATACGGGCGGCGTCTTCGATCCGCTGGCGCCCGCTGCGGCTTCCGCCCAGCTGACGCTCGAGGTGCTGCTGAACCCCGAGCGGGCGGCGCGCATGAACCGCAACGGCTCGCCGTCGTTCGACGAGCTGCTGGAGCGCCTGATGGAGGTGACCTGGTATGCGGACCCCGGCGTGCGCGGTTTTCCGATCAAGCGGCAAACGAGCCTCATGCTGCTCGACCACCTGCTCAGGCTCGCCGTTAACGAGGAGATCGACCCTGGCGTTGCCGCCATGGCGCTGGATACCGTGGTGACCCTCGATGAGTCGCTGGCGGAGATCGTCTCCGACGACCCCGACCGGCGCGCCTGGATGCGTCTTGCGAGGACGCGTATTGCGCGCGTACTTGAGGATCCCGCGGCCGTCGAAACGCTGCCCGAGGTTGTCGTACCGCCCGGATCGCCGATTGGTGGCGGGGGCTACCCGCACCGGGCAAAAGGACCCTGACCTATGCAGATAACGCTCGCGGTTCTGGGCGTCTATCTGTTTGTGCTGTTTGCGCTGGCCGTGTGGAGCCGGCGTGCGACGCATTCGCTGTCCGGGCTGTACCTCGCCGACCGCAAACTGCCTTACTGGGTCGTCGCGTTCAGCACCAACGCCACTGGCCAAAGCGGCTGGCTGCTGCTCGGCATGACGGGAATGGCCTACGCCAGAGGCGTGCAGGTGTTGTGGATCGTCGCGGGTCAGATGATCGGCATTTTCCTGTCCTGGACGCTCATATCACGGCGGCTGAAGCGGCTCGCGGATCGCGAGGGCGCGATTACCGTTCCCGACGTGCTGGCCGCCCCGTTCGAGGACAAACAGCATCTCATCCGTATCGTCACCGTCGCGATCATACTGCTCATGGTGACGACCTACGTCACGGCGCAAATGGTGGCATCGGGGAAAGCGTTGTCCACGTTTGTGGGTATGGAGTACGGTCACGCCGTGCTCGTGAGTTCGGTCGTGATCGTCGCCTATACCTTCGTCGGCGGCTACAAAGCGGTCTCGTACACGGACGTGCTGCAGGGTGTACTCATGCTGGCGGGCCTGATTGCCGTGCCGGCCGTGGCCATCGACGCGGCCGGCGGCTGGTCGGCCGTGATCGAGTCCCTGCGCGCGCAAGACCCGGATCTGCTCAGGCCTTTCGGCGCCGGCGGCGTGGACGGCTGGGTCGTCGCGATCAGTTTTGCGGCAATCGGTCTGCCGTATCTAGGGGTGCCGCAGCTGCTCGTGCGCTACATGTCGGCGCGCGATGAGCGAGAGCTGGTGAAGGCAAAGCGAGTGTCCGTTACGGTGCTGCTCGCGTTTACGCTCGGCGCCGTTGCCGCCGGTCTGGCCGGCCGCGCGCTGTTTCCGGGACTCGACGACGCCGAGACGGTGTTCCCGCTGATGGCGTCGGAGCTGTTCCCCGCGCTCATCACCGGCGTCCTGGTCGTTGTCGTGCTGTCGGCCATCATGTCGACCGTCGATTCGCTGTTGCTGCTGGCCTCGTCCGCCGTCGTTCGCGACGGCATGCAGCGCCTGCGCGGCAGCTCGCGGTCGGACGCCGACCTTGCGCGCCTCGGCAAGCTGGCAACGGCAATGATCGGGCTGATTGGTATTGCCTTTGCGCTGCCCGAGGCGCAGTTCATCTTTTCGTTCGTGCTGTTTTCCTGGTCGGGTCTCGGCGCGGCGTTTGGTCCGGCGATCATTATGGTCCTGTACGATCCGAAGGTGACCGCAAGCGGCGTGCTGGCGGGTATCCTCGGCGGGTTTCTCACCAGCGTGGCGTGGGTCCTGCTGATCAAGGAGCACGTTCTCGGACTGTACGAGGCGATCCCGGGGTTTGTCGTCGGCGTTCTCCTGATCTACGCGGTCAGCCGTCTTGGTTCCGGCCATCCTGCATCCGCTGCCGAGCCGGACGAGCGCAGCGCATGAGCAAGCGGCGCCTCGAGCTGACCCGCCGGGACTTCCTGAACGGTCTGGCGCTCAGCGTCGGTGCCGGGCTGTCGCCGCGCGAACTGTTCGCGGCGTCGCCTTATCCGCCGCTGTCGACCGGTCTGCGCGGCAACCATCCCGGCTCTTTCGAAGCTGCCCACCGGCTCGCGCGCGAGGGAAAGAGGCCGCCGCGGCCGCGTGAGCAAACCGACGGCGTGTACGATCTGATTGTCGTTGGCGGCGGCCTGTCCGGTCTCGCGGCGGCATTTTTGTTCCAGCAGCGGCAGGGTGGCCGTGTCCTCGTCATTGACAATCACGATGACTTCGGCGGCCACGCAAAGCGCAACGAATTCCACGTGGGCGGCGAGCGGCTCATCGGCTACGGCGGCAGCCAGTCGATCGACAGTCCCGGTGGCTACTCGCGTGGGGCAAAAGAGCTGCTCCGCGACATCGGGATCGATACCGAGCCGTTCTACGAGTACTTCGATCAGGATTATTTTTCCGATAAGGGTATGCGGCCCGGCATTCATTTTCGCGCGGCCGACTACGGGCGCGACGCCGTGTTACCCAACGTGCTCGGCGATCATCGCGGAGCGGCCGATCCGGCCGGCGTGGATTCGGTGCTGGACCGGTACCCGATTTCTGCCGCCGCTCGCGAGGCGTTCCGTGCGCTGCTGCGCTACGAAGGGGACCCTCTGCAATCGCTGAGCGCGCGGGCAAAACGTGAACGCCTGCGAGGCATGAGCTACCTCGACTATCTGGAGCAATTGCTGGACGTGCCCGCGGAGGTGCGGGTGATTCTCCGCGACGTCACCAAGGGCTACTGGGGCTTCGGCTGGGATGCACTGTCCGCGCTCGAGGGCTGGCGGCTCGGGATGCCGGGCACAGCCGGCCTCGGCGTGAGCGGCGAAAGCCGGGCTGACGACGAGGACGGCGAACCCTATATTTTTCATTTTCCCGACGGCAATGCCGCCATTGCCCGCGCGCTCGTGCGCCAGCTCATTCCCGAGGCGGTTCCGGGCCGCAGCATGCAAAGCCTCGTGCTCGCCGACGTTGACTACTCGCTGCTGGATGTCGAGGGTGCACCCACGCGGCTCCGGCTCAACACGACGGCGCTCGAGCTACGTAACACGGCGGACGGCAAGGCCGTCGACGTAACCTGTACCCGTGCCGGCCGGGTAGAGCGGCTACGTGGCCGCCACGTTGTCATGGCCGGCTACCTGCACATGTTGCCGGCACTGTGCCCGGAGCTTACGCGCGAGCAACGGCGTGCGATCGACTACCCCGAGAAGGTGCCGCTCGTGTACATCAGTATGGCGGTGCGCAACTGGCGCGCATTTGCCGAACTCGGGATGCACAGCCTGTACGTGCCGCAGTCGCCGCTGATGCACTCTTTCGGGCTCGACTTCCCCGTCAGCATGGGCGGCTACGAGTTCACCCGGTCGCCGGCAATGCCTGCCGTGCTGCACGGTTCGTTTGCGCCCACCGTCCCGGACCGGGGGCTCAGTCAGCGCGAACAGCACCGGGCCGGCCGAGCACGGCTCTACGACATGCGCTTCGACGACTACGAACAGCTGATCGTCGAGCAGCTCGACGGTGCGTTGGGCGGCAGCGGTTTCGACGTCGAGCGCGATCTCGCGGCGATTACCGTCAATCGTTGGCCGCACGGCTACGCTTACGAGTACAACGAACTCTACGACCCGCCGGAGTACAACCCCGGCAACGGCCCGCATCTGCTGGCCCGCCAGCCGCTAGGCCGGATATCGATCGCCAACTCGGATGCCGAGGCTTACGCTTACGTCGACGGCGCCTTCGATGCCGCGATACGAGCCGTGCGCGAGCAGTTCGGCTGATTTTTTTCGAATTTTTTCGCTCATCGTGTAACCGAATCGGCCCGCCGGCGCTATAAGCCTGTACACATGGATTTTCTGGAGAAGCTCATGCCGTCTTTCTGCTCCGTTTCGCGCTTGATCAAGCTTGTCATTGGGGTCGCGGCGTTCCTGCCCGCAACCGCCCTGGGCGGCATTTCGTCTGACGATTTTCCCGGTGACTCGAGCTGGTACTTTCACGCCGACCTTCAGGAAATGCGCAACGGCGAAGGCGGGCGCGCACTGCATGAGTGGCTCGACCGGGAGGTCTTCGAGGACCTGCGCAACGAGCTGGGTATCGACTTCGCGCGAGAGGCTCATCGGGTTACGGCGTTTTCCGGTGAAGAATCCGGCGTTGCACTCGTGCTGGAAGGCCCGCTCCGGGAGCAGAGCAAGGACAAGATCCTGTCGATGGCCAGCGATGCCGAGGAGTTCGAGAGCCACCGGCACAGGGGCAGGGACTACCATTTCGTTCGCGGCGAATTCGAATCGGAGTCCGGCAACATCGAGGTCGACAATCTCGATGACGGCGCGTACTTCAGCCTGGCGCTCGACGACAAGCTGCTGATCACCTCGACCGAAGAGCAGATGCACGAATTGCTCGAACAGAGAGGCCGGATTCGCGGCCAGCGCGGCCACTCCAAGGCGATCCTCGTATTGAGCGCCGAGCGCAGTCTCGTGCAGGCAGGCGTACAAACCGGCGAGCTGCCGGTGGGCAAAGGGAACGGTGACGATTGGGACTCCAGCCTGCTCAGGAACGCGGAACAGGTGGCGCTGCTGGTCGCCGACGCTCGGGGTATGCTGGCTATCGAGGCACAGATGGTGGCGGTCAGTCGCGAGAAGGCCGAGGCGCTGGGCAACGTCGCTCGCGGTCTGCTGGCGCTGCAGGCCTTCAGCGACGACATGGATCCGGAGGTTCGCGAGGTGCTGAACAACACGACCATCGACGTGGAGGATTCGGTGCTCAAACTGACGCTCGCGCTGGATCCCGATGTGGTCATCGCCAAGCTCGACGAGTAGCGGTCGAGACGCGCACCGGCGGTCGATTCGTGTTCACGGAAACGGAACTGATCGAGCAGGCGAAAGGCGGCTCGCTCAGGGCCTTCACGAGACTCGCGGAGGCCTACCGGGAACGCCTGTTCCGCTTCCTCCTCACGCGCTGCCAGAGTTACGCGGATGCCGAAGATGCCCTGCAGGAGACGTTCGTCAATGCATTCCGCTACCTGCATTCCTACAGGGCGGAGTGGCGCTTCAGCACCTGGATCTATCGCATAGCGATTCGCAACGCGCTGAGTCAGCGCCCCCTCGAGGTCAGGGAGGCGCCGGACCTTGTGGACGAGAGCGACGGTCCGCTCGAAGCCTGTATTGGGGAACAGTCGCGGCGCAACGTCTGGCTCGCCGCGAAGCGCGTACTCAACGAGGATACCTATACCGCCATGTGGTTGCGGTACGTCGAGGACATGAGCGTCATCGACATTGCCGTTGCGCTGGAGCGCACGGAGAGCTGGGCCAAGGTCAATTTGCTGCGTGGGCGCAAGGCGCTTGCGGCCGAGATGACGAAACTCGACGCGGCCCATCCGGAGGATATCGCCTGTGGATAATTTCGAGGAACGCCTGAAACGTGATGCGGCGGCCGTTCGTGCCGACGTATCGCCCGAGTTGGAGAGCCGCCTGCGCGCGTCGCTGGAGAGTGCTGCGGCGGCGAACCCCAGAGCGCGGAGCCGCCGTCCCGCGTGGTTCTGGCTGGCGAGCAGCCTGACCGGCACGGCAGCCGCGTTGACGGTCATAGTGGTCCTGAACCGGCAGGAGCCCGCAGCGCCGCCAGTGACGGTAGCGGCACCGCCGCCGCTACTCAGCATGCCCAATCTGAACGTACGTCCCGCCGTGCTGGGGCCGCTCGAGGAAGAACTCGACAAGCTCAAAAGCGACCTCGAAAAGGCCGAGCGCGTCGTGCGCGACGATGTGGAAACCTTGCTGGGAGAAGTGCCCCGCTGATCTCGGCCCGCCGATTTGGCTATGATGTCCGGGTTTTTGCCTGCCCGGGATCCGTATGCAAAGTCTTTTTAGCCTGATCGGCATCGCTACCGTATTGCTGATTGCACTGGCCATGTCGGACAACCTGCGCGCCATCAACCGGCGTACGGTTGGCGTTGCCTTTGTGCTGCAAATTGTCATTGCGGCTCTGGTGCTGTACGTACCCGGCGGCAGCAAAACGCTCGACGTTGTCGTGCGTTCCCTGCAAAACGTGATCAACTACGGGAACAAGGGTATCGAGTTCGTGTTCGGGCCCAACGTCGAGCCCGCGCTCGGTTTCACCGTGGCCTTCAACGTGTTGCCGATCATCGTGTTCTTTGCGGCGCTAATGTCGCTGCTGTACTACCTCAGGATCATGCCGCTGGTCGTCGGTTTGCTCGGCGGCCTGCTGCACAAACTGCTCAAGACCAGCGAAGCCGAATCCATTTCGGCGGCGTCCAACATCTTCGTCGGGCATACGGACGCACCGCTGGTCGTGCGCCCGTACCTTGCCCGCATGACGCGATCGGAACTGTTTGCGGTCATGACCGGCGGCTGTGCGACGATCGCCGGCGGCGTCATGATGGCGTACGCCAGCATGGGTGTGGAGCTCAAGTACCTCATTACGGCCAGCTTCATGGCGGCGCCGGGTGGTCTCCTGATGGCCAAGATCCTCATCCCCGAGACCGAGTCGCCCGTACGCGTGACGGTGTCCAGCCTGGCCGACGAGGAAGACCCTCCGGTGAACGTATTCGAGGCGATCGGCAACGGGGCAATGACCGGACTCAAGGTTGCCGTCAGTGTCGGCGCGATGCTGCTTGCCTTTGTCGCGCTCATCTACATGTTCAACGGTCTCCTCGGGTGGATCGGCGGCTTCTTCGGTTTCGAGGCCTTGACCTTGCAATGGCTGCTGGGCCAGTTGTTCGCGCCCATAGCGTTCCTGCTCGGTGTGCCGTGGTCGGAAGCCGCCATTGCCGGCAGCCTGATCGGGCAAAAACTCGTGCTGAACGAGTTCTTCGCGTATCTGGCCTTCGTCGACGTGCAGGCGGAGCTGTCGCCCTACACTCAGCTGGTGGTGACCTTTGCGCTCTGCGGCTTCTCCAATCTGGCCTCGATTGCCATTCTGTTGGGCGGGCTGGGTGCCGTTGTGCCCGAAAGGCGGCACGATATAGCGAGACTTGGTCTAAAGGCGGTCATCGGGGGTACACTGGTCAACCTGATGAACGCAGCCCTTGCCGGGCTGTTCTATTCGCTGGCTGCGGTTTGAGTTGGGAGTTTAGAAAGTGAAGCGGGCCATTATTCTGGTATTGGATTCCTTCGGTATCGGCGCCACCCGGGACGCAGAGCGTTTCGGCGACGTGGGCGCGAATACCCTGGGAAGCATTGCGCGCGTGTGCGCGGACAGCGAGCGCGGTCCATTGAAGCTGCCCAACCTGGCGCGTCTGGGGCTGTTCGAGGCGCATCGCGAATCCAGCGGAGACTACGCAGCGGGTGCCGGCCCGGTCGAACGCCTGACGGGTGCCTACGGTTTTGCCGAGGAGCTGTCGAGCGGCAAGGACACGCCGAGCGGTCACTGGGAGATCGCGGGTGTGCCCGTGTTGTTCGACTGGGGCTATTTCACGGAACTCGAAAACACGTTCCCGCCGGAGCTGCTCGATCGCCTGATCGAACGTGCAGATTTACCCGGCGTGCTCGGCGATTGCCATGCATCGGGTACGACGATCATTCGCGAGCTGGGCGAAGAGCACGTCCGCACGGGAAAACCCATCGTCTACACGTCCGCCGACAGCGTGTTCCAGATCGCCGCGCACGAAGAAAGTTTTGGTCTCGAGCGCCTGTACGCACTGTGTGACATTGCCCGCGAACTCGTCGACGAGTATCGGATCGGCCGGGTCATCGCGCGCCCGTTTACGGGCGAAGACGCCGACAGCTACGTGCGCACCGGCAATCGCCGCGACCTGACGACGCCGCCGCATGCGCCGACCGTGCTCGACAAACTCGCCGCCAGCGGCGGCGAGGTCATCAGCATCGGCAAGATTGCCGACATCTACGCCCATCAGGGCGTCACCCGGAAGATCAAGGCCACCGGCAACGCTGCTCTGTTCGACGCAACCCTGGAGGCGCTCGAGACCGCACCGGACCGCAGCATCGTGTTCACGAATTTTGTCGATTTCGACATGCTCTACGGCCATCGTCGCGACGTCGAAGGCTACGCGGCGGCGCTCGAGTACTTCGACGCCCGGTTGCCGGAACTCGAGGCCCGTCTCGAAGCGGGCGATCTGCTGGTGCTCACGGCCGATCACGGCTGCGACCCGACCTGGCAGGGTTCGGACCACACGCGGGAACACATTCCGGTGATTGCAACCGGGACGCCCGTGACACCGGGCTCGCTGGGCAGGCGCGAGAGTTTCGCCGATATCGGCCAGACGCTGGCTGCGTACTTCGGGCTTACGCCAATGGACTACGGCACGAGCTTCCTCGACGCAGCCGCGTAAGTTCAGGTTCGCTACAGGCCGTCGAGCGACACGGTACCCGTGTCGCGCACCCGGATGCTCGGAATCAGCGCGCCGGGATCCAGCCGCGCTTCGAACGCGTAGTCGAACTGATTGCTGCTCTTTTTCAACAGCGATGCGACGAGCGCTGCGCTGGCCAGGAGATCGAACTGAGCGGTAACCGTAAAGGTTTCCGTACCGTAGGCTGCAATCTCCGGCAGGTTGTTGCCCACGCCCGTAATGACTTCCTTGCCGTCGAGACTGACCGTGTAGGCAATACCGGCGAGCTTGAGAGAACCGGCGTTCGGGTTGCTGACGGCCAGGTCGATTTCGAACGCAGGCAGATTGCGTTCGGAGGGCACGGCGCGAAAACCCTGCACATTGACCGTGGGCGCCTCGAAGCCCGGGCGCAGCGTGCCGCAGCCTCCGAGGATCAACAACAACGGCAGCAGCAGGACTGCAGACAGCGGAAAACGACCGGGAACGGTCTTCGATACGAAAGCGGGCACGCCGTCATCCTTCTTCAGCGAAAATCGACGGCGTACAGCCTAACATCCTGAAGCTCACCCGGGGCCTGGTTCGGGAATTCGGCACACGCCCTTGCAACACCGTCGTTGCGGAAACCGGCTTTCTCGAGCACTCGCGCCGAGGGTCGGTGGTTCGGGTGCACACCTGCGTACAGCCGTTTCAGGCCGAGTTCGGCTGCAAGCGTCTTCATGCCCAGCACGGCTTCGGTGGCGTAACCGGAACCCCACGCATCCTTCGCGAGCACGTAGCCCGTCGACGCGAGGCTCGTCGACTCGAAGGCGAGACCGGTGCTGCCGATCAGCAGGTCTTGCCGATAAATCAGGAACGGCCCGGCGGGCCACATGAGCCATTCGGCGTCGGCAAACGCAAGGAACTGCCGCGTGTCGTCGAGCGAGCGATGAATCGGCCAGGCCAGGAACTCGCCCACACGCTCGTCACCGGCGTAGCGCTCGAATATGGCCTCGGCGTCTGTTGCGGACGGACGTCTCAGGCTGAGCCGTTTCGTGTCGATGTGTTCCGGTGCTTTCACCCGCCGGCACGCCAGCTGTCCGGTACGCGCACGGCAATGACTTCCGCCGTGGCTGTGACCGTGCCGCCGCTTTCGAGGGTCGTGTGGACAATGGCCTTGCGTTCGCCGCTTTCGACGATCCTGGCGCGAAGGGTGACGGGCTGGTCGATCGGCGTGGGTTCGCGGTAGCTCACCGAAAGCTTCCCGGTGACGCACCAGATTTCATCACCTTCGCCCGGTTCGCGACCTTCTTTAGCGTAGAAGTGCGCCAGAGCCGTGCCCACCGAGTGGCAGTCGATGACACTCGCGATCGTGCCGCCGTAGAGGTATTGCGTCGGGCCTGCAGACTGTTCCGGCCGCGGCATGTATTCGCAGACGGCCGACTCGCCGTCCCAGTGGCTCTTGATTTGCAGCCCGTGAGGGTTGTCTTTGCCGCAGCCGTAGCAGTAATTGCCGACCAGGCGGTCCTGGATGACGATGCTCATTGTGAGACTCTCCTGACGGGCGTGAGCCGGCTGCCGAGGTAGGCAAACGAGGGTATGCCGATCACTGCCAGGATCGAAAACCACACCGGGTGCGGGATCATGACGAGGTTGGCAATGGTCCCTGTAAGCACCAGCCCGCCGATCACGCCTGCGTAGAGCAGCGTGCGGAAGCCCGCAATCCAGCCGGCGACAAAGGTGCCCACGAACGCGCCCGCGTAATAGGCGATCAGCACGAACCAAAACGCCATGATCGGCATGCCGGCCGTAAACTCGCGAAACGCTTCGATGTCGCGCACGTCGAGATCGGCCGGTGGCGGGTAGACGATGTGGCCCAGGCGTTGAGTCAGTGCAATGACGGCAAATGCCGCCACGATACCGGCGAGTCCGGCAAGAATTCTTGTGAGCATAGGTTTGACTCCACGGGTCTTGCGGGCGCGCTAGCGGTTGCGCTGCTCGAGTTCGGCCTGGATCGAGCGAGCCAGGGCGTTGGCCTCGCTACGAACGCGCTCCGTGTCGATCGTGAGCAGCGTCTGCTCGCGCATCAGTATCTGCCCGTCGACAACGACCGTGTCGACGTCCTGTTCGTCGCTGACGTACACGAGGTGTGACACGACGTCGTAGGTGGGTACGTGATGCACGTCCTCGAACAGAACCTGGATCAGATCTGCGCGTTTGCCGGGTTCGAGCGAACCCGTAACGTCACCCAGGCCTATCGCTTCGGCACCGCCGCTGGTCGCCATGCGCAGCACGGTAGAGGCCGGCAGCACCTCGGGGTCCATGCGGTCGACCTTTTGCAGGAACGCGGCGAGGCGCATTTCCTCCCACATGTCGAGGTCGTTGTTGCTGGCGGCACCGTCCGTGCCCAGCCCCATCCTCACGCCTGCATCGAGCATGGCCGTGACGGGCGAGACGCCCGAGGCGATTTTCATGTTCGAGGTCGGGTTGTGGATGACGCCGACTTTGCGCTCCGCAAGAATCGGAATCTCGGTCTCGGTGGGCCAGACGACGTGTGCGGCAATGACCGGGACATCGAAGAAACTCAGCTCGTCGAGCATTTCGATACTGGTTTTGCCGTAGTTGTCCTTGGAGTACTGAAGCTCGAAGGGCGATTCCGACAGATGAATGCTGATGGGCACTCCGAGCGCCAGCGCCGTGTCGCGGGTGGCGCGTAACTGCTCCGCGTCCAGCGTGTAGTTTGCATGCGGACCGAAAATCGGTTGTATGCGTGGATGCCTGTCCTTCCAGCGCTCGATGAAGCCGCTGCCTTTGGTCAGCGAGTCGTCGGCGCCTTCCGCATCCGGGCTTCGCTGGCCAATCACCGTCGCCGAGATCATGGCGCGCAGCCCGCAGGATTCGACGACTTCCGCAATGGTGTCGGGGTAGTAGTACATGTCGACAAAGGTTGTCGTGCCGCCGCGGATCATTTCCCAGCACGCCAGTTCGGTGCCTATGCGCACGAACTCCGGGTCGACGAACTGCACTTCAGCGGGAAAGATGTAGTTCTGCAGCCAGGTCATCAGCGCCAGGTCGTCAGCGACGCCTCGCAGGAGCGTCATGGCGGCGTGCGAGTGGCCGTTGACGAGTCCGGGCATGACCACGCGGCCGTCGCCGCTGAGCGTTTCGTTTGCACTGTACGCGGCGTCGATGTCGGCGGCGCTGCCGACGGCGAGAATCAACCCCTCGTCGATGGCGACGGCGCCGTTCTCGACGATTGTCATTGCGCCGTCCATCGTCACGACCGAATCGCCGTAAACGATGAGGTCGATGTTGTTATCCGCGTCGTCCTGCCCGCCGTCGGGCGCGCTGCAGCCCGGCAATACACAGAACGCCAATGCCATGCACAGCGTGAGCCCCGGTGTGATCCTGATCATGTGCCTCCCTGTTCGCCGGCCGATTGATCGGCGCGTAGTGTATCACTGGCCCGCGCCCGGTCACGGCGGCGCTCCGGCTCGGAAGTGGCCCAAGTTTGCGGTTGGCGAGCTTCGCATCTACAGTTCCAAAGCATGAACGGAGTTTCGACAACAACGCTGCCGGTCTGGCCGGCGCCCGAGGGTGGCCGGCTCAGCGCCCAGATGCTCGAAGATTACAAGCGCACCGGTGTGCTCGTACTCGAGGGTTTCGTGTCGCCGGCTGCATGTGATGCGCTGCGTCGGCGCGCGGCTGAATTAGTCGACGGTTTCGACCCCGAGCGCGCGCAGAGCGTGTTTTCCACGACCGAGCAAACCCAGCACGACGACCGCTACTTCATCGATTCCGGCGACAAGATTCGCTATTTCTTCGAGCGCGACGCCTGGGACGACAACGGCAGGCTGCAGGCGCCGACGATCGATTGCCTGAACAAGATCGGTCACGCGATGCACGACCTCGATCCGGAGTTCGATGCGTTTTCGCGCACGCCGGAGCTTCGCGAGCTGGTCGATGCGCTCGGCATTCGCGATCCCGGCATCATTCAGTCGATGTACATTTGCAAACCGCCGCGCATTGGCGGCGAAGTTGTCTGCCACCAGGACTCGACTTACCTGTATACCGAACCCGAGTCCTGTATCGGATTGTGGTTTGCGCTGGAAGACGCGACGCTTCAGAACGGCTGCATGTACTTCATACCCGGCGTCCATCGCGAGCCGCTGCGCGAGCGCAACCGGCGCAACGCGGAGGGCACCCGAACACAAAACGAGATCCTCGATCCAACGCCGTGGCCCGAGCACCTGAAGGTGCCGGCGCCGGTTCCCAAAGGCTCCCTGGTCGTGTTCTCGGGACGTACGCCGCACCTGAGCGGACCCAACCTTTCCGAGCACTCGCGGCATGCCTACACGCTGCACGTCATTGACCGACGCTGCCACTATCCGGCCGACAACTGGCTGCAGCGCGGCCCGGACCTGCCGCTCAGGGGCTTCGACCGCACGTGCTAGTAACGGATCTCATCCGCGCGAAGCGCGACGGCGGTGCGCTGAGCACGGAACAAATCGACTTCCTCGTCGCGGGTCTTGCCGACTCCAGTATTCCCGCGGAACAGGTGTCGGCGCTGGCCATGGCCATTTTTTTCAACTCGATGAATTTCGAGGAGGCCGGCCGGCTGACGCTTGCAATGGCAAACTCGGGGACTGTGCTCGACTGGTCGGACGCGGCGCTCGACGGCCCCGTCGTCGACAAACATTCGACGGGCGGTGTCGGCGACAAGGTGTCGTTCCTGCTCGCGCCGATCGTGGCCGCCTGCGGAGCCTACGTACCCATGATCTCCGGCCGCGGGCTCGGGCACACGGGTGGCACCACGGACAAGGTAGAGGCGATTCCCGGCTACGAATCGACCCCCGACTTTGCACGGTTTCGCCGCGTCGTCCGCGAGGTGGGCTGCGCCGTCATCGGACAGACCAGCGATCTGGCACCGGCGGACCGGCGCTTCTACGCCATCCGCGACGTGACGGGCACGGTCGAATCGATCCCGCTGATTACCGCATCCATCCTGTCGAAGAAAATCGCAGCGGGTCTCGGCAGCCTGGTCATGGACGTCAAGGTCGGCAGCGGCGCGTTCATGGAGACCGAGGCCAAGGCCCGGGCGCTGGCGAGCAGCATCATTCAGACGGCGGCGAAGGCCGGCCTGCCGACCCGCGCGCTGCTCACCGACATGAACGAAGTGCTGGGGCACTCCGCGGGCAACGCGCTCGAGATTGCAGAATGTGTACGCTATCTGCGCAACGAGTTGCGCGAGCCGCGCCTCGATCAGGTCACGCTGGCACTCAGCGCCGAGATGCTCGTGCTTTCCGGCGTCGAGTCGGAGCGTAACGCCGCGCTCGAACGCTGCGAGTCCGTCGTGGCGGACGGCAGCGCCGCCGATACGTTCGCAAGAATGGTGGCCGAGATGGGCGGCCCGGCCGATTTTGTCGAACGCTTCGAGCATTACTTACCGTCCGCGGCCGTCGTTCGCCATGTGCACGTCGACGGCTACCTCGACAGCGTGAATACGCGAGCCGTGGGCAACGCCGTGATCGAACTGGGCGGAGGCCGCCGCGAAGTGGGGCAGTCGCTCGATCTGGCGGTCGGTTTCGACGACTTCGCCGCCATCGGTGAGCGTCTGGATGCAGAACGTCCGCTGGCGGTGGTGCACGCTGCTGACGACCATGCCGCCGAGCGTGCGGAGGCGCTGCTTCGAGCGGCCGTAACGACGACCGCCGAACCGCCCGGTTCGCGTGAGGTTGTCCTCGATATTCTCACGGAATGACGACGCAATCGGGTATGCTCGGGGTGAAGGCCAGAGCCGATGTTCGTGCTGCCAGCCAATAAGCAACAATAACAGTGCCCTTGAGGTTCGCAGGACCAGGGGCTGCAGTCACAAGGGGTGGGGAGCATGTCAGGCAAGCTAATCGGACTCGTCGGGATTGTGGTCATTCTGGCCATTGCGGTACTGATTTCGTCCAATCGCAAGGCCATCAATCTGCGTGTGGTAGGTGCGGCATTCCTGCTGCAGGTCACGATTGCGGCACTGGTGTTGTACGTGCCCGCCGGCCAGACCGTCATCGACAAGCTGAGCGGCGCCGTGCTGAGCGTCATCGGCTACTCGCAGGACGGCATCGACATGGTGTTCGGGCCGCTTGCCGACGTCGACAACATCGGCTTCAGTTTTGCGGTCAACGTGCTGCCGATCATCATCTTTTTCTCCGCACTGATGTCGGTGCTCTATCACATCGGGGTCATGCAGTTCGTCGTGAAAGGCATTGGCCGCGCGCTGCGCGCCATCATCGGTACCGGCACGATCGAGTCGCTGAACGCGGCCGCGAACATGTTCGTCGGCCAGACCGAGGCGCCGCTCGTCGTCAGGCCGTATCTCAAGGGGCTTACCGAGCCGCAGATGTTTGCCGTCATGACCTCAGGGTTAGCCTCGGTGTCCGGCACCGTGCTGGCCGCTTACGTGCTCATGGGTGCGGAGTTGCAGTACCTCCTGGCTGCGAGTTTCATGGCTGCGCCCGGCGGGCTTCTGATGGCCAAGATCATCATGCCCGACCCGACGGATAGCGTCGCCAAAAAGGAAGCGCTGACGATGGACTCGAGCAAACACGAAAACGTCATTCTCGCGGCAGCCGTGGGTGCGGGCGACGGACTGCGCCTGGCCGTCAACATAGGCGCAATGCTGATTGCGTTTGTGGCGCTCATTGCCCTGGTCAACGGTTTGCTCGGCGTCGTCTCCGGCTGGTTCGGCGTGTCGCTGACTCTCGAGATGCTGCTGGGCTGGCTGTTTTCGCCGCTGATGTTCCTGCTGGGCATACCGTGGGCGGAGGCGCAGGCCGCCGGTGCGCTGTTCGGAGAGAAGCTGATCCTGAACGAGTTCGTTGCCTTTTCGCACCTCAACGAGTACCTGGAGGGCATGAGCGATCGTACGCGCGCGATCGCCACGTTCTCGCTGTGCGGATTCGCGAACCTGTCCTCGATTGCCATCCTGCTCGGCGGGCTCGGTGTGCTGGTCCCGGAGAAGCGCGAGCTGATCGCACGTTTCGGCATCAAAGCCGTGGCGGCGGGTTCCCTGTCCAACCTCATGAGTGCCGCGCTGGCGGGTTTGCTGCTGACCTTCTGAGAGCCGGTTTCACGAATAATGGCGCCGCGGAAAATCATCATCGATTGTGACCCCGGGCAGGACGATGCCGTGGCACTGTTCCTGGCGTTTGCGGCGCCCGACGCTTTTGAACTCCTGGGAATCACCACGGTTGCCGGCAACGTGCCGCTGGAACTGACGCAGCGCAACGCAAGGATGATGTGCGATATCGCGAAGGTGGACGACGTGCCCGTGTATGCCGGCTGCAATCGCCCGCTCGAACTCGAACTCGCGACCGCGGAAGAGGTACACGGTGAGACGGGCATCGACGGCGTCGACATATTCGAGCCGCAGACGGCACTGGCCGATGGCCACGCCGTCAGTTTTATCGTCGATACGCTCATGGAAGCCGCGCCCGAATCGGTCACCCTCGTGCCCACCGGCCCTTTGACCAACGTCGCGACGGCAATCCTGCGCGAGCCGCGGATACTGCCGGCCATTCGCGAGATCGTGCTGATGGGCGGTGCCATGCGCGAGGGCGGCAATCATTCGCCGTCCGCCGAGTTCAACATGCTGGTCGATCCGCACGCTGCCGATGCGGTCTTCAACTGCGGCCGGCCGGTTATTGCGCTGGGGCTCGACGTGACTCACCAGGTGCTGTCGACGCGCGACCGCGTTGCGCGCATTGCCGCCCTCGACAACCCGGTTGCGGCGGCGACGGCGGGTATGCTGAGCTTTTTTCATCGCTACGACAGCAACAAATACGGCAGCGAGGGTGCGCCGCTACACGATCCCTGCACGATTGCGTATCTGCTGGAACCCGGTCTGTTTACCGACAAGCTCGTGAACGTCAGCGTGGAAACCGGGTCACTGCTGACCCGTGGCCACACGGCGGTCGACTTCTGGCACGTGACCGACCGGCTGCGAAACACCCGCTGGGTGTACGAGGTGGATGCGGACGGTTTCTTCGAACTGCTGACGGCGCGGCTTGCGCGGTTCGGCTGACCTCTGCTATCGATTGACACTATTCGGAGCAAACGCATGACGAAGACGCTCGAGGTGCTCGTGGTGGGTTCGGTGAACCTCGATCTGTCCGCGAAGGTCGCTCGGCTGCCGGAGCCCGGAGAGACCGTCAGCGGAGCGGCGCTCGAACGCTTTCCCGGCGGCAAGGGTGCCAACCAGGCGCTGGCAGCGCGGCGGCTGGGAGCCGACGTGACGCTCATGGCCGCCGTCGGTGAGGATGCGAACGCTGAAGAAGCGCTGGCGCTGCTCGGGTCGGCGGGCGTCAACCTGGACGCGCTGCAGCGCCTGCCGGCCGTGCCGACCGGGCTTGCAATGATTGCGGTCACGCCGGCGGGGGAGAATCAGATTGTCGTGGCGCCAGGCGCAAACGCCGAGTTGAGGACGCCGGACGACGGTTTCCCGGCCGCCGATCTTGTCATCAGCCAGCTGGAGACGCCGGCGGCGGTACTCAATGACGTCGTGGAGCACTGCGAAGGCTTCGTTTGCGTCAATCTGGCGCCTGCCAAAGAGGTGGACGTGCGCGTGCTGGCACGCGCCGACCTCGTGGTCGTGAACGAGTCCGAATCCGCCTGGTACGGGCAATCGCTGTCGGCGGCGCGGGGGCTGGTGGCGACAACCTACGGCGCCAAAGGTGCCAGCCTGAGTCGCGACGGGACGCTGATCGCCGAAGCCAGCCCGCCGCCGGTGGACGTGGTCGACACCACCGGAGCCGGGGACACATTCACCGCGGCGCTCGCCACGGGTTTGGCCGCCGGCCGCGATGCGAAGGAGGCGCTCGAGTTTGCCTGTGCGGCCGGTGCCCTGGCGACGACACGGCGGGGCGCGCAGCCGTCGTGCCCCAGCGTTGCAGACGTCAGCCGCGTGCTCGCCTAGCGTTGGCGAAACACCGTGCGGTTCAACGTTCGGGGCCGGTCCGATCGGGCAGCCTGAAAGAGAGCGGCAACAACGCATCGATGTCGTACGCGGTCCAGCTGCCGCTGGCGTCCAGCATCAGCACGCGTGTGTCCGCGTCGGCGAACTCGGCAATGCGCTGTCGGCATGCGCCGCAGGGTGTGCACACGTCGGGCGTGTCGTAACCGCCGGCCACGACCAGCGTCCGTATCCGCCGGCCGCCTGCGGCGGCCATTGCGGACAGCGCACCCGCCTCGGCGCACATGCCGAGCGGGTAACTTTCGTTCTCGACGTTGCAGCCCACGTGAATGTGTCCATCGACGTCGAGGAGCGCCGCGCCGACCCGGTAGCCGGAATAGCCGGCGTACGCGCGTTCGCGGATGCGAAGCGCCGTCTCAATGAGCTGTTGATCGGTGACTGCCATTGGATTTGTCGCTTTGCACGGGGTGTTCGGATGCACCTGCCGCGCCGTTCGAGCGAAGCTGCAGAGCTTACACACGCAAGAGGCCGTCGCCTAGCCGCCCCCGGTGCCTTTGCGCAAACAAGTGTTGCATCGGCGCAACAGTTGGGAAGCCCAATGGGGCGAAGCCTACAGATGCCGTGGTCGCCGGCTTCGTTCGCAATGGCGAACACAGTGGTCAGGTATCGAAACGGGTCAAAAGAGGGTTTTTGTTTCTAATTTGTTAACAATAGCTTAGGTCGTGATTTCTCGAAATTGCTCTAGTTTCCAGAAATGCCGGGCGTCCAGCGCTCGGCGGCGGATGGCGAACCGGGCGCGCGGACGACACAACCCGGTCCAAAATTGGACATGAAACTGTAACCAACTTGGCTTACCTTTAGCGTTGCTCAGCCGCCACGGACCTCGTGTTGCGTTTGGGCTTTTTTGTTTCTTCGGGCACTTCGGTGCCCATTAGTGCCGTGAAAACAACAACCAAACACGGGTCAACAGGGTCTTTATTACTTTTCGTTTTATATCGTCATCTTATATCGACGTCTTTTATCGATGATGGCCAGTCGTTCCTTTACATATCGCGACGTTACAAATATTGGCGGGCCGCATACCCGCTTGCACAGCAGAACAGGGGTTCAAAACCAATGTCCATGAAGTTTCTGAAAAGCAGTATCGCTGCCGCTTTTCTGACGCTCGCCTTTGCGTCGGTCGCTACCGCGCAAACGGTTTCGTCGGAAGCACGCGGCACGGTGACTGATCAGTCAGGATCGCCGATTGCCAACGCAACGGTGGTCATCACGCACGTGCCGTCGGGCACGCGCAAGTCGGCGACGACCAGCGCCTCGGGCAGCTTCTTCCAGCCCGGCCTGCGCGTGGGTGGTCCCTACACGATTACGGTCTCCGCAAACGGCTTCCGCGGTGCGCAAGTCGATGAGATCTTCCTCAATCCCGGTAGCCAGTCGCCGTTCGGCATCCAGCTCGCGGCCGTTGGCGACGCGATCGACGAAGTCGTCGTAACGGCGGAAGCCGTGCCGATCCAGGATCTGAAGAACGGCATCGGCTCCTCGTACACGAGCGAGGACATCCTGAACCATCCCGCGACCGACCGCGACGTGATTCGCACGCTGTTGCGCGACCCGCTGGCGCAGTCGAACGGCAACACGGGCAACCTGTCCATCGCCGGCGTCAACCCGCGCCTCAACGGTCTGTCCATCGACGGTTCGCTGCAGCAGGACGATTTCGGTCTGGGATCGAGCACCTACGCCACGGCGCGTTCGCCGGTCAACCTCGACGCGGTCGAATCGGCCAGCGTCGTTGCCGCTGACTACGACGTGACGGCTTCCGGCTTCACGGGTGGTCTGGTCAACCTGACGATCAAGTCCGGTACCAACGAATTCACCGGCTCGGCGTACTACGATTTTGTCAACGACAGCCTGATTGGCGACGAGTTCGACGGGGATTCGAGCTTCGATCCCGGCGAAGTGGACGACAAGGAATACGGCTTTGTCCTCGGCGGCCCGATCATCCGGGACAAGCTGTTCTTCTTCGTGTCCTATGACGAATTCGAAGCGGCCAACACCGTCGACTTCTCGCAGGACGACGCGGACGACGGTATCGAGGCCGGCTTCTTCGAGGCACTGCGCACGCTGGTGCAGCAGAACACGGGTTACGACCCGGGTGAACGCCCCGACACGGCCAGCACGCCGCAGACTTCCGAGCGCGCGCTCCTGAAGCTCGACTGGAACATCTCCGACTACCACCGTGCCTCGTTTACCTACCAGAGCACGGAAGAAACCGGTACGTCGAACGTCAGCAACACGAACTTCCAGTCAGCCTGGTACGACACGCCGGTTGAACTCAAGGCCTATACGCTGCAGTTCTACTCGGACTGGACGGATTCGCTGTCGACGACCGTACGCGCCAACTTCAAGGACTTCACGCGCGGCCAGAACTGCCGGGCGGGTCTGGGCGTCGGTCAGATCGAGATCGACAACATCGAGCAGGCCGACCTCGTAGGCACGCCGCTCGAGGGCCTGTTCACCTCTAACTCGGATCTCGACAACGTAATTGGCGGCTGTGACCGTTTCCGTCACGCCAACAACTTCGACGACGAGCGCCTGCAGGTCATGGCCAAGGCAGACTACTTCGTCGGCGATCACGTCGTGACGGCTGGTTTCGAATACGAGAACTTCGAACTGTTCAACCAGTTCGTACAGAGCTCGCTCGGCCGCTTCGAGTACAACGGCATCAACGGCCTGCTGGCGCAGACTGCCGACGTCTCCTACAACAACGCCACCAGCAACAACGCGGTAGACGCGGCGTCGAGCTGGGGTTACGACAAATGGACGCTGTTCATTCAGGACTCGATCCAGCTGACATCGAACTTCGAAGTGTCGTTCGGCCTGCGCTACGAGCGCTTCGACCAGTCGGATCAGCCGGTCTTCAGCCAGACGATCCAGGACGTCTACGGTGTCAACAGCAGCGCGAACCTCGACGGCAAGGACCTGATCCTGCCGCGTATCAGCTTCCGCTGGGACGTCGACGATCGCACCAGCCTGACCGGTGGCTTCGGCCGCTTCTCGGGCGGCGATCCGAAAGTCTGGACCTCCAACGCGTTCCAGACGCCCGCAGTGTTCGCGAGCATCGACGACGTAGTGGGTGCAGACCCGACGCAGATCCCGCAGGTCCTGCTCGACCAGGTCGCCACCGGCTCGCCGCTGCCGATCGACGTGATTTCGGAAGGCTTCGACATTCCCTCCGACTGGAAACTGTCGCTGCGCCTCGAGCGTGAGTTCTGGGACGGCTACGTAGCCACCGCCCAGTACCTGTACACGCAGACGGTCGACGGCTTCCTCTGGCAGAACCGTGCACAGCTGGATCTCGCGGCTGCGCAGCCCACCGGTGTTGCACCCGACGGCCGCATCATCTACGCCGATCTGCAGGACCTCGGTATCGACAACCTGACGCAGCTGACCAACCACGACGAAGGTGAAAACCACGTCTTTGCGCTGGGCCTCGCCAAGCGCTACGACAACGGTTTCAACTTCAACGTCAGCTATGCCTACCAGGACGTCGAAACTGTTGCCGAAGGCACGTCGTCGCGCGGTATCTCGAACTGGCGTGGCATCCAGGACATCGATCGCAACAACCCGTCGGCAAGAACCTCGCCGTTCCAGGTCGAGCACGCCTTCAAGGTGAATCTCGGCTGGGAGCGCGACTTCTTCAACACGGGCCGCAGCTACACGCGTTTCGACCTGTTCCTGCAGCGCATCTCGGGTGACGCTTACTCGCACACCTTCAACGTCAGCACCGACAACGCCCTGTTCGGCCGCGCCGGTCAGCGCGAGTCCGCGTTCGACAACAACCCGCTGTACCTGCCGAACGGTCCCAGCGATTCGAACGTCGTGTTTGCCAGCGGCTTCGATCAGCAGGCGTTCTTCGACTACATCGGCGGCGGCGACGGCAGCATCGAACAGCCGTACTCGCGCCGTTCGGCCTGGAACACGCTGGCCGACCTGCGCATCCAGCAGGAACTGCCGTTGTTCGGCGATCGCGCCAGCGCGAAGCTGTACGTGAACATCGACAACTTCCTGAACCTGCTGAACAGCGACTGGGGCGTCTTCAAGGACGGACCGTCCAACGGCCAGAACGCCATTGTCGAAGCGGACCTCGTGTCCGTGGCTGACGTTGCGGCCAACGGCATCGACGGTGCCACGGCGCTGGAAGGCGATGCGTCGCGCACGACCTGCATCACCGCGGGTTCCTGCGTATACCGCTACAACGAGTTCGACGACCGGAGCATCAACTTCATTTCGTCGGATGACTCGGTGTACGAAATCCGCATCGGCGTGAAGGTCGAGTTCTGATCGAGACACGCAGCAACACAAAAAAGCCCGGCTTCGGCCGGGCTTTTTTTTGCGCCGAATCAACGAATCAGTCGGGTTCTACCGTCTCCAGCGTCATCACCAGCGGCAGGTGATCGGAGACGCCGCGCCGTGCCTCGAGATCGAAGCGCCGCGGCGTGCCGTCGGCGTTGAGCTGTTCCTCGTAGCCGTCGGCAATGAAGACGCCGCCGGGCTGGATCCGCCATTCCGCGGCAGCGGACTCTGACGGCGCGTAGAAGATCATGTCGAGAAAAGACCAGCTGTCGGCGCGCGCAAAATAGTTCGTGCCGCGGCAGCCCTGACAATCGACCTCGTGCGCAATGATCCAGTGTGGCCGCGCCATGTCGTCGAGGATGGACGTGCCCTCGACTTCACGCTGCGGCGTATTGAAGTCGCCCGCCGCAAACACATGGTGTGAGGCCGGCACCCGGCTCCTGATGTCGTTCAGGTGTTCGTAGGCCAGCCAGCGCATGTCGATGGGATGAAACGGCGCAGGAAAGTGCACCGAGAAGCCGGTCAGGGATTCACCGTCGGGCAGCTCGAACGTGGCCTGGAGCACACCCCGCGTGTCGTCAGCGCGATCCGGGAAGTCCGACATATCCAGGGGGTGCAGCACGGGCTCGCCGATCAGCGGCAGCCGCGACAGGAACGCCACGTCGATGCCGCGGATGTCACGGCCTTCGATGAGCACGGGCTCGCGGTAACCGGCCGCGGAGAGGTACTCGTCGCGCAGGCGGGTGAGTATCCGCAGGTTCTCGATCTCCTGCAGTGCAATGACGTCGGGACCGAAGCCGTCGTTGACGGCAAGTATCGTTTTTGCAAGCTGTTCGAGCTTGAACGATACGGCATCGTCGCTCCAGTCCAGATAGAGACAGTCGTTTCGCCAGCGCTCGACTTCGATACGTTCGCACTCCGCAATGTGTGCAGGGTCGCTCTTGGCCTCGCGTGGCAGGTAAGTGCTGTCGTTCTTGCCCTCGTCGTGGACATTGTCGAACAGGTTCTCGACGTTGAAGCTCATGATGGTGACCAGCTGAGGCTCGTAGCCGTCTTCGGCTTCAGCCGGGTCCGTGTCCGACGGACTGCCGCTGCAGGCGGCGAGGCCAACGGCCAGCGCGAGCGCTGAGACGACGGGTCGAAAACGGTGGGTTGTTTCTGCGTTAATGGCTGCTCTCCTGTCGCGAAGGCTCAACGATACCCGGGTCGATAGTGGCTTTCTCCTGTCTGCCCAGGCCGGGTGCCCGCCTGAGGTCGACCCGGAACAGCGGCGCGTGCAGTCGTTCGACCGTGAGCAACATCGAATGGCCGTCTGCGGCGAAGGTCAACGATTCGGCGTCGCGGATGCCGCCGATATCGTATCGTTTCGGCTCCGCGTTCAACGCCTCGTACCAGCTCTGGCCGTCCTCGCGCGTGTACAGATACACCGCTCGATAGGTCAGAATGGCGGCGCGGCGTCCATCGGCGGAGAAATCCATGGCCGTGGGCTGCCAATGCCAGTCCAGGTTCAGTTTTGCGGCTGCAATGTCTTCCGGCGGGGGTGGGGGCAGGCTCGTGATCTGTCCCAGGTAATCCGCCGTTACGCGATCGCCGTTGGCCGGTTCGCCGAGCGGCAGCGAATACAGTCTCGGCGGCCGGTCGCGCTTGCTGAGCACGTATATGCGGCCCTCACGGGCATCGACGGCAATCGACTCGGCGTCGCGCGGTCCGTCGGGATAGCGAAAGTCGATGTGCCAGGCCGGCGGCGTGTCCTGCCGCTCGCCTTTTTCGAGATCCGGTTCGGCGACGATATACAGCCTGAGGTCGTCCCTTTGTCCGCCGTTGTCGCCAATGTCTGCCGCCAGCAGATAGGGCTCCTCGTCCAGCTCGAACGCGGCAAGATCCTCCCAGTCGCGGTTCTGTGCCGTTTCGAGACGCAGCTCGCCGTGGATCCGGCCTCGCCCGTCGGTGGCGTGCAGGCTCGGTTCGGAGCCGCCGTCGTTGAGCATCCACAGGCGTGCGTCGTTGCGCCGGGAGCTGACCAGCCCGCTGACCTCGACGAGCCGGGGGTCTTCGAGTTGCCCGGCCAGTTCGACGGTTCGCTTGAGCGTGTCCGCGGCGGCGAGCGCAACGCCCAGCGAACAGCTCGTAAGCAACAGGGTGATTGAAAATGCGCGCATTGCACGTCCTTGAGCAGAAGAGAGACCCCGATTATTCCTGAGAATGGTTGAATCCGATGTGTTTTTCGCAAAAAAAAGCCCGGCCGAAGGCCGGGCTTTTCGAAGCGGACTATGCCGCTCGCAATCAGTTGCCGAAGTCGTAACGGACTTCAGCGCCCCAGAATCGCGGTTCGTTGACGAACGCCGTCAGGTTCAGGAAGTTGAGTGCGCCGTCAGCCACGATTTCGTTGGTGATGTTGCGACCGACAAAGGCAAAATCCAAGCCGTTGGGCGTGCGGTAGCCGGCGCGCAGACCACCGATCCAGCGTTGTTCAGCCACGAACTCGACCGAACGGTGCAGGAAGATGTTCGAATCGCTGCGGTAGTTCCAGTCCGTGTTGAAGTAGATTTCGCCGCCGTTGTCGAGCGGGATGTCGTACTGGATGATTGCGTTGGCCAGCCACTCCGGCGTACGCGGCAGCGGGTTGCCGTCGATCGACACTTCGGTAACCGGACCGAACGGCCCCATGCGCATGCCGACGACCGGATCGAGACCCGTGCACGACGGGTTGGCGCCGCAGAGATCGTCGCGCAGGTCCGCATCCTGGATCTCCGTGTCGTTGAGGCTGATATTGGCGATGAACAGCAGGTTGTCGGTAACGAGCAGCTCGAGTTCCGTCTCGGCGCCCAGGCCTTCGACCTCTTCCGCGTTGAGGAGCTGGTTGACGTTGGCGACGCCACCCGTGGCGGTCAGCTGCTGGTCGTCTACCCGGTAGAAGTACGCAGCGCCGGACCAGCGGGCCCGGCCGCCGAGCAGCGTGCTCTTGAAGCCGACCTCGAGCGAATTGGCGGTCTCCGTTTCGGCCGAGGAGGTAAAGCCGAAGCGGCCGAGCGTGACGGGGCCGCGCGAACCGTTGGCGAAACGGCCGTAGACCGAGACGTCTTCGTTAACGTTGTAGTTGAGCGCCAGGTCCCAGTTGCCGTAGGAGTCGTCGATGGCGATCGTGTCGGCCGGCGAGGGCGAGCCGGGCCCCGGCGACACGGAAAGATTCTTGTCGTCGTCCGTGTAGCGCAGGCCGACGGTCAGCGACAGCGCGTCCGTGAAGCTGTATTCGCCCTGCGCGAATACGGCGACGGACTCGGTCTGCTGGGTGACGATGTCGCTGAAGTTCTGTTCGAAGTCGCGGCTGAAGACGTCGTAGTCTTCGTCGAAGTAGAACAGGCCGGCCTGCCAGAAGAAGCGGTCGTTCTCGCCGGAGATCCTGAATTCCTGCGTGAGCTGGTAATGCTCGTCGAGGCCGTCACCGGTCGTCACGTTGAAGAACACCTGCCGCCCGAGGCTGCCGATGTCGGCAGGGTCGAAAGACAGGAGGCCGCCGTCCACGTCCGCGGCCTGGAAGTTCTCGACGCTGTCGTAGCCGGTGATCGAGGTGATGGTCAGGCCGTTGTCGAGTTCCCACTGCAGGTTTGCGGCAAAGCCGATGTGGTCGAGGTCCATCTCGGCACCGCCGTCGTGATTGGCTTCCTCGACATTGAAGCCTGCTCGAAGGCCCGAGCTGCCCTGTTCGAACGCGTTGGCGTAGAACACCTGCGGGTGGCTGCCGTCTTGCTGAAAAGCGTGCAGTTTAAACAGGCCCGTGAAGGTCTCACCGGGTTGCCACAGGAGCTGCACACGTGCGGCGGTCTCGTCGAAGCCGCCGAAGTCTTCGCCCGGACCGTTCGCAAGGTTGTCGATCCAGTCTTCGCGGTTCACATACTTGAGAGAGACGCGCATGGCGACGGTTTCGCTCAAGCCACCGCCAAACGCCCCTTCGAGAGTCGTGGTTTCCCGGCTGCCGAAACCGCCCGTAACGTAGCCGCCGGTGTCGAAATCGGGTCGTACCGAGTCGATCTTGACCACCCCGGCTGTCGTATTGCGGCCGAACAGCGAGCCCTGAGGGCCTTTCAGCACTTCGACGCGGGCAATATCGAAGAGCGGAACGCTGCGCAGTACGCCGTTTTCCAGCGGCACTTCGTCGAACACCATCGATACGGGCTGGTTCGCGTTGGTGTCGAAGTCGATGTTGCCGAGCCCGCGTATGTAGAAGCGGGGCAGCGTGCGGCCGTTCGAGGATTCGATCTGCAGGCTGGGCACACGTCCGGCCAGCGCGCGGATGTTCTCGGCGGAGCCGAGGTAGTCGCGTACGCTGTCGCCGGCAATGGTCGAAACGGCGGCCGGAACGTCTGCCAGGCTCTGTTCACGTTTCTGGGCCGTGACGGTAATCTCTTCCAGCACGCCCTCGATCTGTGCCAGCGCCGGGGCTGCGCCCACGGTCAATGCAAGGGCAACGGTCAGGCGGCCGAGGCGACTCGCGCCCGCACCGGGTTGGCTTGTTGTTTTTCGACCACGCATATGGCTCTCTCCTCAGGGGTGGATGCGCAGAGTATACGCTTTACAAGTGTGGATTGTAGAGTTGAAGTGGCGCAGGGTTTTGCAAGCTGTGGTGCGCACGCCACGCTTTTGTTGCGGTTTAATGACGGACGCTCCCCAAAAGGCCGCCAACACGGTATCGTTCCCGTCCGGCAAATCCCCCGAAACGCCAGCCCGCACAGTGCCTTGAGAAACGGAAGCAGATTATGAGTACCAAACACATGAACGCCGCGCCCGGCGATTTTGCCAAGACGGTGCTGATGCCCGGCGACCCGCTGCGCGCGGAGTACATTGCCAACAACTGGCTCGATGAGCCGCGGCGCGTGACCGACGTCCGCAACATGTGGGGTTTTACCGGGCGCTACAAAGGCACGCCGGTGTCCGTCATGGCGCACGGCATGGGTATCCCCTCGGTGTCCATCTACACGACCGAGCTGATCGAATCCTACGGCGTGGAGCGGGTCATGCGCGTGGGCAGCTGCGGCACTTCGCATCCGGACGTGAAGCTCCGCGACCTGATCATTGCGCAGGGTGCGTCTACCGACTCGGGCGTGAACCGCATGCGCTTCGGCGGCTACGATCTCGCGGCGCTCGCGAGCTTTTCCCTGCTCGAGAAGGCGGTCACGGTTGCGCGGCGGGAAGAGGTCCGCTTCCACGTCGGCAATATTTTTTCCGCGGATCTCTTTTATACGCCCGATACTGCAATGTTCGAGACGCTGGCGAAGTACAATGTCTATGGCGTGGAAATGGAAGCCGCCGGCATTTATCCGATCGCCGCCGAACACGGCGTCGAGGCGCTCGCCATCTGTACGGTCAGTGACGACATCCCGAGCGGCGCCGCGCTGAGTGCCGACGAGCGCGCAACGACATTCAATGAGATGATTACCGTGGCGCTGGAAACGGCGGTGGCTTGATGGCTAAAAACGCAACGAGGGCAGCAGACGCAATCGGGTTTCCCGATCTTTCCCGCGTACCACCGGTCGACGAAGTGGGCGTCAACGAGCGCGTCGCCCGGTTTCAGTCCCGCAGCATCAAGAAAGCGTCCAAGGTGGAGGCGCTCAAGTGTGTCCTGTCGATGATCGATCTGACGACCCTCGAAGGCCAGGACACGCCGGGCAAGGTTCGCCAGCTGTGCCGGAAGGCGATTCATCTGCACGACGCCATGCCCGGCCTGCCGCACGTCGCTGCCGTTTGTGTCTATCCCACCATGGTCGCCGTGGCGAAAGAGGCGCTGGCGGGCACCGACATCAACATTGCGTCCGTCGCGACAGCCTTTCCGAGCGGCATGTCTTCGCTGGATTTGAAGCTCGACGACACCCGCATGGCCGTCGAGGCCGGCGCGAGTGAGATCGACATGGTGATTTCGCGAGGCGCCTTCCTTGCCGGGGATTACCGCCACGTGTTCGACGAGATCGTTGCGGTGAAGGAAGCCTGCGGCGATGCCCATCTCAAGGTGATTCTGGAAACGGGCGAACTCAGAACGCTCGATCGCGTGCGCCGCGCCAGCGAACTGGCAATGCATGCCGGTGCTGATTTCATCAAGACGTCCACGGGCAAGATTCAGCCGGCAGCCACGATGCAGGTCACGCTGGTCATGCTGCAGGCGATCCGGGATTTTTACGCGTCGACGGGACGCATGGTCGGCATGAAGCCGGCCGGCGGGATTTCCAACGCGAAACTGGCGATCCACTACCTGGTGATGCTCAAGGAAACGCTCGGCAACGCCTGGATGACGCCCGAATGGTTTCGCTTCGGGGCGAGTTCGCTCGCCAACGACGTGCTGATGCAGCTCGAGAAGCAGGCAACCGGCGTTTATCAGTCAGCGGATTATTTTTCGAAGGATTAGGCGCTCGGGCCCGAGGCCCGGGATGCCGCCCAAGAGGCAAATATGGCTACAGCAGAGAATACGCTCGCATTTTCCGGCGGCTGGGAATACGCCCCGGCACCGGAAAGCACAGACCACATCGACGTGGCCTCGCGCTACGGGTTGTTCATCGACGGCGAATTCGTCAGACCCGAGAAAGGCCGCTACTTCGACACGATCAACCCGGCCACCGAAGAGCGGCTGTCGCGCGTGGCGCTCGCGGGTGCCGAAGACGTCGACAAGGCCGTCAAGGCGGCCCGCAAGGCCTACAGCAGCGTCTGGTCGCGAATGAAACCCGCGGAACGCGGCAAATACATCTTCCGGATCGCGAGAATGCTGCAGGAGCGGGCACGCGAGTTTGCCGCGATCGAGTCGCTCGACGGGGGCAAACCCATTCGTGAATCGCGGGACATCGACGTCCCGCTGGCAGCGGCGCATTTCTTTTATTACGCCGGCTGGGCCGACAAACTCGACTACGCGTTTCCGGGCCGCCGGCCGCGGCCGCTGGGTGTGGCCGGTCAGGTCATTCCCTGGAACTTCCCGCTGCTGATGGCGGCGTGGAAGATTGCGCCGGCACTGGCGGCCGGTAATACGGTCGTGCTGAAACCGGCGGAGACCACGCCGCTGACGGCGCTGAAGCTGGCGGAACTGATCGCCGACGCCGGTCTTCCGCCGGGTGTCGTTAACATCGTGACCGGCGCGGGTGAAACCGGCAGCGCCATCGTCGAACATCCCGGCGTCAACAAGGTGGCGTTTACGGGCTCGACGGCCGTGGGCAAGCGTATCCAGACAGCGCTGGCCGGCGGCCGCAAGTCCTACACGCTGGAACTCGGCGGCAAGGCGGCCAACATCGTGTTTGCCGACGCCGCGATCGACCAGGCCGTCGAAGGTATCGTCAACGGCATCTTCTTCAACCAGGGGCACGTGTGCTGCGCGGGTTCCAGACTGTTCGTACAGGAGTCCGTCGCGGACGAGGTGGTCGAGAAACTCGGCCAGCGAATGGAGACGCTGATCGTAGGCGACCCGCTCGACAAGAACACGGACATCGGCGCAATCAACTCGAAAATGCAGCTCGACAAGATTCGGGACTACCTGAAGGTCGGAGAAGCCGAGGGCGGGAGCCTGCATCAGGCCAGCGGCAAGCTGCCGAAAAAAGGCTACTGGTGCCGGCCTGCCTTCTTCACGGGTGTGTCTCAGTCGAGCCGGGTCGTGCAGGAGGAAATCTTCGGCCCGGTGCTGGCCATTCAGACGTTCCGCACCTTCGACGAAGCGCTCGAAAAGGCGAACAACACGCCTTACGGGCTGTCGGGCGGCGTCTGGACAGACAAAGGCGCCAAGATTTTTCGTATGACGCAGGGTTTGAGAGCCGGGGTTGTCTGGGCGAATACGTTCAATAAATTCGATCCGACCTCGCCCTTCGGAGGCTACAAGGAAAGCGGCGTTGGCCGCGAAGGTGGCCTGCACGGCCTGGACGCCTATCTCAAGCTGGGAGAATAAGCATGGCGACGGCAGCAGACCGCGTACCGGTCGCAAAAACCTACAAGATCTACATCGACGGCAAGTTTCCACGCACCGAGTCGGGCCGATACCTCGCGCTGACGGACAAGCGCGGCGAACTGCTGGCCAACGTGTGCCGCTCGAGCAGAAAAGACTATCGCAACGCGGTTGTTGCGGCGCGCAAAGCGCAGCCCGGCTGGGCGAAAGCCAGCGCCTACCTCCGCGGCCAGATTCTCTACCGGATCGCCGAAATGCTCGAGGGTCGCCGCGAACAGTTCGTCGCTGAACTCAAGGCAGGTGGCGTGACGGCGAAGCGGGCCGAACAGGACGTCGACCGCTCGATCGACCGCCTGATCTACTTCGCGGGCTGGGCGGACAAGTATCAGCAGGTCTTCAGCGCCGTCAATCCGGTCAGCTCGTCACACTTCAATTTCTCGGTACTCGAACCGACGGGTGTCGTTGCGATCGTTGCGCCCGACGAACCCGGGCTGCTGGGTCTCGTCAGCAACGTTGCACCGGCGATTGCTGGCGGCAATACGCTCGTCGTGCTGGCCTCGGAGGCGGAGCCGCTCTCGGCGATCAGCTTTGCGGAAGTGCTGCACGCGTCCGACGTGCCGGCCGGCGTCGTCAATATTCTGAGCGGCTTGAGGAGCGAGCTGCTCGAGCACTTTGCGTCACACATGGACGTCAACGCGGTCGTCTGCTGCGAAGGCGGACGCAAGCAGCGCCGCGAGGTGCAGACGCTCGCGGCGGAGAACGTAAAACGCGTCGTGTTCCGCGTCGACACCGACTGGCGCGGTGCCGACGCCGAGAACCCCTACCTGATTCGCGATACCCAGGAGGTCAAGACGACCTGGCATCCGATTGGCGTCTAGCGGCCGTCCAAAGACGAAGCGCCGCGCGCCGCTCTGACCCTCAGGGCGTACTCAACCGAGATCGTCCAGCACGCTGGCGTCGATGCGCGCGCCGACACGCTGAATGACCTGTGTGGCGCAACGCGTGCCCATGCGCGCGCAGTCTTCCAGCGAGCGCTGGCGGCTCAGGCCGAACAGAAAACCCGCGCAATAGGCATCGCCGGCTCCGGTCGTGTCGACGACGTCCTCGACCTTGTCGGCCGGGTAGACCAGCTTCTCGTCGCCATGCACGATCACCGAGCCCTTTGCGCCGCGCGTCATGACGAACAGGTTGTCCATCGTGTCGACGGCATCGAGGGTGGCCGAGAAATCCTGCGTCTCGAACAGCGCATTCACTTCGTCTTCGTCGGCAATGACAATGTCGACGCCGTTCCGCACGGCATCCGCAAACGCGGCTCGATGCCGTTCGACGCAAAACGAGTCGGACAGCGAGAGTGCTACCTGCCCGCCGCTGGCTCGGACCATTTGCATCGCCTGCGACGCCAGCGCCGGTCCCTCTGCAATGTCGTAGACGTAGCCTTCGATCAGCACTATGCCGGGCGCACCCACGGTTGACTCCGTCACGTCGGCGAGCTTCAGTTCGGTGCAGGCGCCGAGGTAGGTCTGCATCGTGCGCTGGCCGTCGTCTTCGATGAGGATGTGGCTGCGCGCCGTTGCCGCGCCGTCGGTTGCCCTCGGCAGGCGGATGTCGACGCCCAGTGAGCGCATGTCGTGATTGAAAATCTCGCCCAGCTGATCGTCACGAACCTTGCCGATATAGGCGGCGCTGCCGCCGAGAATGGCGAATCCGGCCACCGAATTGGCGACCGAGCCGCCCGACATCTCGGTGGCAGGGCCCATCATCGAGTAGATTTCACGAGCGCGGTCCTCGTCGATGAGTGTCATCGAGCCGCGTACGGCGTCGATTTTTTCGAGAAAGCTTGCGTCGATATGCGCGAGCACATCGACAATGGCGTTGCTGATTCCGAGCAGCTCTGTGCTGCCGCCCGACTTCGTAGTGTTCATCGATCGAGGGTTCCCAAGGCCAAAACGGCGCATAGCGTACCACTTCGAGGCGGCGTGGGCCCTCGCCACGCCTGCCTTGAGCGGTATACTGGGTCGTTAGGGACTTCGTTCAGCACGGGATACGCACGGTCATGGCCGGATTGACGACTCACATACTCGATACTGCCGGAGGGCAGCCCGCAGCCGGCGTACCGCTGCGCGTGCTGCGCGTCGACGGCGATCGGCGCGAACTGATCGCCTCGGCTGTTACCAACACCGACGGGCGGACCGATCTGCCGCTGGTTCCCGCGGAGTTGCTCGAAAGCGCTTGTTACGAACTGGAGTTCGATGTCGGCGACTATTTCAGCCGCGATATGACGCAAGCGCCGGCGTTTCTGGGTACCGTCGTCGTTCGCGTCAACCTGACAGCCGGCAGTGACTATCACGTGCCTTTGCTCGTGTCGCCCTTCGGCTACTCCACGTACCGAGGTAGTTGATGGCTGACGTGGGACGTATCCGCTTTGTGCTCGATGGCGAGACCGTCGAACTCGAATCCGTCGACCCCACGCGGACCGTACTGCAGTATCTGCGCGAAGACCGGAACCTCTGCGGTACGAAGGAGGGTTGTGCCGAGGGCGACTGCGGTGCCTGTACCGTTGCGCTGATCGAACCCGGAGCGCGCGACGCGGAACTCAACGTGCGGGCCGTCAACGCCTGTATTCAGTTTCTCGGCACTCTCGACGGCAAGGAACTCGTGACCGTCGAAGGTTTGAGCCGGCCCGGCGAGCCGCTGCACCCTGTGCAGCAGGCGATGGTGGAGGCGCACGGTTCGCAGTGCGGGTTCTGCACACCCGGTTTTGTCATGTCGCTGTTTGCGCTCTACAAGACGGAGCTTAAGCCCTCGCGCACGGCCATCGACGACGCGCTCGCCGGCAATCTGTGCCGCTGCACGGGGTACCGGCCGATTGTCGAGGCCGCGGAACGCATGTACGAGCAGGGCGGCAGCGGCTGGCTCGCAACGGCGGGCAAAGCCCAGGGTAGCGAACAGCGGTACCGACGGCTGAAGGCGCTCGAGCACGACGGGGACATTGCGCTGGGAGACGGCAAGCGGCGCTTCTTTGCGCCCGCCAGTTCGGACTCGCTCGTCGCGCTGCTGGATGCCCACCCTCAGGCCACCTTGCTGGCCGGCGGTACGGACGTCGGTCTGTGGGTGACGAAGCAATACAGGGACCTGGATCCGGTCATTTACCTCGGCCGAATACGCGAGCTCAAAGACGTTGCCGTGACCGACGACGGGCTGTCGATCGGAGCGGCCGCCAGCATGACGGACGTCGTACCGGCGTTGCTCGAGCATTACCCGGCGCTCGACGAGCTGTTTCGGCGCTGGGCTTCGCCACCCATTCGCAACGCCGCCACGCTGGTGGGGAACGTCGCCAACGGTTCGCCCATTGGCGACTCGATGCCTGCGCTGATGGCAGCCGGCACCGAACTCGTGCTGAGAAGTACGAAAGGCCGCCGCCGGATCGCCATGGAGGACTTTTATCTGGGCTATCAGGAGAAGGATCTCGATGCCGGTGAGTTTGTCGAGCGTGTGGTCGTTTCGCTGCCGGCCGCCGGCACCGTGCTCAGGAGTTACAAGATTTCCAAGCGGTTCGATCAGGACATTACGGCCGTCTGCCTGGGCGCTCGTGTACGGGTCGAGAACAATCGTCTGTTCGACGTTCGGCTGGCGTACGGCGGGATGGCGGCAACCGTGTCCCGCGCGCAGCGCGCCGAGGCTGCGCTCGAAGGCCAGCCGCTCGATGCGGCGAATTTCGATGCGGCAATGGATGCCGTGGAGGCCGACTTCACGCCGCTGTCCGACATGCGTGCGTCGGCGGACTACCGGCGTGTGGTGAGCCGCAACCTGCTGCGCCGGCTGTACCTGGACATCAGCGCAGAACTGAACGGCGCCTCCAGCACGGGCGTTTACGGCTATGGACGCGCGAGCTAAACCGGACATCACGGAACCTGCGGTCGGGCGGGCATTGCCGCACGACAGCGCGCACCTGCACGTGAGCGGCAGGGCGGCGTACACGGACGACCTGCCCGAGCCGCGCAATCTGCTGCACCTTGCCGTCGGCATGAGCAGCGAAGCTCACGCGGACGTCACCGGGCTCGACACGGCGCCGGTACTGGCGGCGCCCGGTGTGGTCGCCGTCGTCGACGCCGCGGACATTGCCGGCGAGAACAACTACGGCCCCATGGTGCACGACGATCCCGTGTTTGCGGAGGGCAAGGTCGAGTATGTCGGTCAGCCGCTGTTTGCGGTTGCGGCAACCACGGTCGATGCGGCCCGCCGCGCGGCGCGTCTCGCAAAGGTCGATTACCGGGTGCTGCCCGCCGTACTCGACCCGGAGGCCGCCGTTGCTGCCGAGTCGTTTGTGCTGCCGAGCGAATCCTTAAGCCGCGGGTCGCCGAAGGAGGCGATCGAACAAGCCGAACACCGCCTGTCGCGGCGAGTTCGCTGCGGCGGGCAGGACCAGTTTTACCTCGAAGGGCACATTGCGATGGCGCTGCCGCAGGAAGATCGCGGCATGCTCGTGTACAGCTCCACCCAGCATCCCGACGAAGTGCAAATGCTGGTGGCGGCGATAACCCATCGGGACGCCAAGGACGTGGTGGTGGTCTGCCGCCGCATGGGCGGCGCATTCGGCGGCAAGGAAAGCCAGGCGGCGTTAATGGCGTGTATTGCGGCCATTGCTGCCGACCGTACCGGGCAGCCCTGCAAGCTGCGGCTCGATCGAGACGTCGATATGGTGATGACGGGTAAACGCCATGACTTCGTGATCGACTACGAGGTCGGTTTCGACGGCAAAGGCGTCATTCGTGGAGTGGACTTCACGCTGGCTTCGCGCTGCGGCATGTCCGCCGATCTGTCGGGTCCGGTCAACGATCGCGCAATGTTTCACTGCGACAACGCCTACTACCTCGAGAACGTCAACATCCTGTCGCATCGCTGTAAAACGAACACGGTGTCGAACACGGCGTTTCGCGGCTTTGGCGGACCGCAGGGCATGTTTGCCATCGAGTGCCTGATCGACGACATTGCGCGCCAGCTCGGCGAAGACCCGTTGACGATCAGGCAACAAAACCTTTACGACCTCGAGTCGCGCAACACGACCCACTACGGCCAGACCGTGGCGGACAACGTATTGCCCGAACTGCTGTCGACCCTCGCCGAGACCTCGGAATACGCCAGGCGGCGCGCGGAGATTGCCGAATACAACGCCGGCAATCCGCTGCTGCGCAAAGGCCTTGCGCTGACGCCCGTCAAGTTCGGTATTTCGTTTACCTCGACCTTGCTGAACCAGGCGGGTGCGCTGATTCACGTCTACAAGGACGGCACCGTACAGCTCAATCACGGCGGCACCGAGATGGGCCAGGGCCTGTACATCAAGGTGGCGCAGGTCGTGGCTGACGAGTTCGGCGTCAGCGTCGACCGCGTGAAGATAACGGCGGCCGATACGAGCAAGGTGCCGAACGCATCCGCAACCGCGGCATCGAGCGGTTCGGACATGAACGGCAAGGCGGCGCAGAACGCGGCACAAAAGATCGTCGGGCGGCTTCGCGAGTTTCTGGCGCGCCGCCACGGCGTCAGCGAAGCCGGGATTCGCTTTGCCGGCAACGAAGTCCAGGTGGCCGACGAGCGTCTGTCCTTCGGCGAGGTCGTGCGCATGGCCTGGGCCGAGCGGATCTCGCTGTCCGCCACCGGTTACTACAAGACACCGAAGATCCACTACGATCGCGCCACGTTTTCCGGCCGGCCGTTCTTCTACTACGCCTACGGTGCCGCCGTTTCCGAAGTGATCGTCGATACGCTGACCGGCGAGCACCGTCTGACCCGCGTCGACATCCTGCACGACTGCGGGGATTCGCTGAACCCGGCCGTCGATCTCGGTCAGGTCGAGGGCGGCTTCGTGCAGGGTGTGGGCTGGCTGACGTCCGAAGAGCTGTGCTGGGATACAGACGGCCGGCTGACCACACATGCGCCGTCCACCTACAAGATACCGACCAGTTCCGACGTGCCCGTCGATTTTCGTGTGGCCCTCTGCGAAGGCCTTGCCAACCGCGAGGACACGATCTATCGCTCCAAGGCCGTGGGTGAGCCGCCGCTGATGCTGGCATTGTCGGCGTTTCTGGCTATCCGCGACGCGCTGGCAACGGACGACAACCCCAGCCCGCCGCTGGACGCGCCGGCCACGCCGGAGGCCGTGCTCAGGGCCTGGCAGGGCGGTGTGCTGTGAACGCCTGGGTCGAGCAACTGGCTGACCTGCTGGCGGGCGGCGAGCGGGTCGTGGCCGTCACGGTCGTTGGTGTCCGCGGTTCGGCGCCTCGCGAGCCCGGCGCGCGTATGCTCGTGACCGAAGCGGAGACGATCGGCACGATTGGCGGCGGCCAGCTGGAGCATCAATGCACCCGGCTTGCCGTGGATGCGTTGCACGGCGAATCGAGGCTCCGGCTGGAGCGGTTTCCGCTCGGCGCCTCGATGGGGCAGTGCTGCGGCGGTGTCGTCGAGGTGCTCTTCGAGACCTTCGATGAAGGTCTCCCGAGCTGGCTGAAGGCGCTGGTTGCGCTCAGCGGCCAGCGAACGCCCGCCATGCTCGTGCGCCAGCTGCCGTCGTCGCGCACGGACAGCTTGCGTATGGAATCCTGGCATGCGGAACCCTGGGTCGTCACGGCGGACGAGGTGTTCGGCGAGGAGGCCGATGCGTCGCAAACGGCCCGGGCGCGTTTGCGGCTCGAGGCTCACGGTGAGGCCGGAGCCGCCGACGGCGTGTTGTTTTTGCCCGTGCTTGGCAGCGATCTCGAGATTACGCTGTTCGGTGCAGGGCATGTCGGTTCCGCGCTGGTGGCGCTACTCTCCGGTATCGACTGCAACGTGCGCTGGGTGGACAGCCGATCCGGCTTTTTGCGCCGGCAAATCAAAAACGTCCACAACGTCGAGACCCCCGAGCCGGCGTTCGAGGTGGCAGCCATACCGGCCGGCGGCTTTTGCCTGATCATGACCCACAGCCACGGGATCGACTTCGACATCGTGAGGCGCGCATTGAAGCGCGACGATCTCGCCTATGTCGGCCTGATCGGCTCGGAAAGTAAACGCCGGCGCTTCGTGAAGCGGCTCACCGCGGAAGGCCTGACGGCTGCGGAGATTGCGAGGCTAACCTGTCCGATTGGCGTCGAAGGCATTAGCGGCAAGAAACCGGCCGAGATCGCCGTGGCGGTCGCCGCCGAGATTCTTCGCGTCCACGAAGCAGCCGCCGCGGCCGAGCTGCCCGCCGGAGTGACGAGGTTCAAGCGACTGACGTGACGGCGTACCTGCTCGAATGGCTAAACCTCCTGGTTCGGTGGCTGCACGTGATTGCAGGTATCGCCTGGATCGGTTCGTCTTTCTATTTCATCTGGCTGGACAATCATTTGCGGCCGCCGCGCCGTGACGACGACGGCGAGCGCGGCGTAGCCGGCGAGGTCTGGTCCGTGCACGGCGGCGGCTTCTACCATGCGCAAAAGTACGCCGCGGCGCCGCTGCCGCTGCCCGAGCCGCTGCACTGGTTCAAGTGGGAGGCGTACACGACCTGGTTGTCCGGCATTTTCCTGACGGGGCTGATCTACTGGTACGGCGCCAGCGTCTACCTCGTCGATCCCTCGGTGATGCCGCTGTCGCCGGGGGCCGGCGTCGCCATTGCCGTGGCGTTCGTCATCGGCGGCTGGATTGTGTACGACCTTCTCTGCCGTTCGCCGCTCGGACAACGCGAGGGCTTGTTGAGCGCCGTACTGTTTGTCCTCGTGGCTCTGCTCGCGTGGGCGCTCTGCCAGCTGTTCGGCGGCCGCGCTGCGTTCATACACTTCGGCGCCGTACTCGGGACCATCATGGTGGCGAACGTCGCCATGGTCATCATTCCCGGCCAGAAACGCATGGTGGCCGCCGTGGAACTCGGTGAGCCGATCGACCCGCAGGACGGGCTTCGCGCCAAGCAGCGTTCGGTGCACAACACGTACTTCACGCTGCCCGTGCTGTTCACGATGACGAGCAATCACTACGCCGTTGTCTACAGCCATCCGTGGAACTGGCTGCTGTTGGTCGGCATTGCGCTCGCGGGCGCGCTGATCCGCGTGTACTTCGTCGCGCGGCACAAAGGCGCGGCGAGTCCGTTGCCGCTGGCCGCCGCCGTGGCGATACTGATTGCCGTCATGCTGGCGGCTGCGCCGCGCGCGCCCGCCGAGACCGCAACGGGCGGGGTTGGGATGGAAGAGCTGCGCGGCGTCATGGCGGCGCGCTGCACGAACTGTCATGCCGCCGAACCCGAGCACCCGGCGTTTCCCGCGGCACCGGGCGGCGTGCTGCTCGACAGCGATGCGGAAATACTGCGCAACGCGGAGCGGGTCCACCAGCAGACGGTCATATCGCGCGCCATGCCCATCGGCAATCTGACCGGCATGACCGAGGAAGAGCGCGTGCTGGTCGATCGCTGGTACCGGGATCTCGGGCAGTCCGGAAATGACTGACCGCACGTACCCGCGCGACCTGAAGGGCTACGGCCGCAATCCGCCGCAGGCGGACTGGCCAGACGGTGCCCGTCTGGCGTTGCAGTTCGTCGTCAACTACGAAGAGGGCGGCGAAAACTGTGTGCTGCACGGCGACGCATCCTCCGAAGCCTTCCTCTCGGAGATCGTCGGGGCCAGTGCGTACGAGGGCACGCGGCACATGAACATGGAGTCGCTGTACGAGTACGGTTCGCGCGCGGGTTTCTGGCGATTGCATCGCCTGTTCAGTTCGCGTGAGCTGCCGGTCACGGTGTTTGGCGTGGCGATGGCACTCGAACGCAACCCTGCTGCCGTCGCAGCCATGCGCGAAGCCGATTGGGAGATTGCCAGTCATGGCTATCGCTGGATCGACTATCAGTTCGTCGATCGCGAGACCGAGCGCCGGCACATCGCCGAAGCAGTCCGCATTCATACGGAAGTCACCGGCGAGCGGCCGCTCGGGCTGTACCAGGGACGCACGAGCCCCAACACGCTGGCGCTGACTGCCGAGGAGGGCGGTTTTGTCTACTCGGCGGACAGCTACGCCGACGACGTGCCGTACTGGGATACACAGACCGGGACGCCGGTGCTGATGGTGCCGTATACCCTGGACGTCAACGACATGCGCTTCGCAACGGCGCAGGGTTTCAACTGCGGCGAGCAGTTCCATACCTACCTTAGGGACAGTTTCGACACGCTCTACGCCGAGGGTGGACGCATGATGTCGGTCGGCCTGCACTGCCGGCTTGCCGGCCGGCCTGGCCGAAGCGCGGCCCTCGAGCGGTTTCTCGATTACGTCGCCGGTTTCGACGACGTGTGGGTGGCACGCCGCATCGACATTGCACAGCACTGGCGGGCGTTGCATCCTTACCGACCCCAGTAACGAACGAAACACACGTCCGGGTCATGAACGAGACCGAGCAACAAGCCTTTATCGAACGCCACGGCGGCGTCTACGAACATTCGCCGTGGGTAGCCCGGTGTGCAGCCGGTACGCTGCAACCGGACGCGGGGATCGACGAAATTGCGTCGGCCATGGCGGCCTGCGTGGATGGCGCGGGACGGGAGAAGCAGCTGGAACTGATCCGTGCGCACCCCGACCTGGCGGGCAAGGCGGGCTTGCGCGGTGAACTGACGGCGGCGTCGAGTGACGAACAGCACAGCGCCGGGCTCGATCAGTGTACGCCTGCCGAACTCGAACGTTTCCACACGCTGAATACGGCCTACAAGCGCAAGTTCGGTTTTCCGTTCGTCATGGCCGTGCGCAACTCGAGTCGCCTCGTCATCCTCGAGGCATTCGCGACGCGGCTCAACAACTCCGCGGAGGAGGAGATCGACACGGCGCTCGTACAAATCCACCGTATTGCGCGGCTGAGACTCGAAGCCATGGAGCCCGGCACGTGAACGGCGAAAACCCCTTCAGAAGCTGGATATCGCTCGAACAGCCACGGCTCGGCACCCGCGTCGTGTACGCCAACGACGAGTTTTTTGCCGCCAAGGAGCGGCTGATCGAGCCGGCAGCTCCCGTGTTCATAGCCGACAAGTACGACGATCACGGCAAATGGATGGATGGCTGGGAGAGCCGCCGCAAGCGCGGCCCCGGCCACGATTACTGCGTCATACGCCTTGGTGTACCGGGCCGGCTTCGCGGCATCGACATCGACACGAGCCACTTCACCGGCAATTACCCGCCCGAGGCGACCATCGACGTGTGCACGAGCGAGGAAGAGGTGCCGGAATCCGGTTGGGTCGAGGTGCTGCCGAAAACGCCGCTCGAAGGCGACAGCCATCACTGGCACGCGATCGACCACGAGCCCGTCATTACGCACGTGCGTCTCAACATTTACCCCGACGGCGGCGTCGCGCGGCTCAGGCTGTTCGGTGAGGTGATACCCGAGTTCGAGCGCCCCGGCGATGTCGTGGATCTGTTTGCGCTACAGAACGGCGGCCGCGCCCTGGCGGCCAGCGACGAGCACTTCGGCAGCATGCACAACCTGAATCTTCCCGGCCGCGGCGTCAACATGGGGGACGGCTGGGAGACCGCACGACGGCGCGGCCCCGGCAACGACTGGGTGCTACTGGCGCTCGGTGCCCGCGGGACGGTCTGCCGTGCCGAGATCGATACCGCGCACTTCAAGGGCAATTATCCGGACAGTGCGTCAATCGAAGCGGCGTTGTTCGAGCCCGGCGAAGCGGTCAGCCACGAGAGTGAGCGCTGGCAGCCGCTGCTGCCGCAGGTCAAGCTTGCCATGGATCAGCAGCACTACTTCGAAAGCGAACTCGTGGACACGGGCCCGATCAGCCATGCCCGGCTGTCGATCTATCCGGACGGCGGCATCAGTCGTCTGCGCCTGTTCGGCACCGTCGCGGAGGCAGACGATGCCGCGTGAGCTGTACGTCGAGCCCCTTCGGCCGGACACGTTTGCGCCGTTCGGCGACGTCATCGAAGAGCGTGCAGAGAGCGAGGTCATGAACGATGCGCGCTTTGCGCGGTTCGACGAGTTGTGCGCGGTCGACACGGACGGCGCCGTAGGCGTTGCGATTGCGCGCTGCGAACAGGCCAGCCGCCTGCCCTACGAGATAACGCTGCTCGAGCGGCATCCGCTCGGCAGCCAGGCCTTCGTACCGCTCGACGGGCAACAGTTCGTCGTGGTCGTGGCGCCGGCGGGTGAGGCGCCGACCGCAGAATCGCTCAGGGCGTTTTTGAGCAACGGCCGGCAGGGGGTCAACTACGCCCGCGGTACGTGGCACATGCCGTTGATTGGCCTCGCGAGCGGTCAGCGTTTCCTCGTCATCGATCGGGGTGCGGCGAGCGGCAACTGCGAGGAACACCTCCTTGCCGATCCTGTGATGCTCAACGTACCGGCATGAACGCACGGACGCTTCACTGCGGGAGCATCATGCACTGCACGGGCAACCCGGCGTCGGGTGGTGGGCTCGAGTGCTTCGAAAAAGGCGCGCTGCTGGTGTCGGCCGACGGTTTCGTCGAAGCCGTCGGATCCGAAGAAACCCTGCTTCCCGGACTGGACGCACGGGTCGAGCGCCACGACGGACAGATCATCGTGCCGGGTTTCATTGACTGCCACGTGCACTTCCCGCAGCTCGACATCATTGCGTCGTTCGGCGAGCAGCTCATGGACTGGCTGGATCGCTACGCGTATCCGGGCGAGATGCGGCTTGCCGACGTCGAATACGCACGCGAGCTCGCCGGTCTGTTCGTGGATGCGCTGCTGGCCTACGGCACGACCTCGGCGCTGGTGTTTGCGACCGTGCACCCGCACTCCGCGGAGTGTCTGTTCGAAGCGGCGCTGGAAAAAGACCTGAGGCTCATTGGGGGCAAAGTGCTGATGGACCGCGGGGCGCCCGAGGCACTTCGCGACACGCCCGAGAGTGCTTACGCGGACAGCCGTGCGCTCATCGAGCGCTGGCACGGCCGCGGCCGGCTCGGCTACGCGATTACGCCGCGCTTTGCGCTCACGTCCAGCGAAGCGCAGCTCGCTGAAGCCGGACGGCTGGCAGCCGAGTATCCGGACGTGTGGATGCACACACACCTCGCCGAGAACCCTCGCGAGATCGAGGCCGTGACAGAGGCCTTTCCCTGGAGTGCGTCGTACCTCGACGTCTACGACCGCTACGGGCTGGTTCGCGAGCGGTCGATGTTTGCGCATTGCCTGCACCTCTCGGATGCGGAGTGCGGGCGTATGGCCGAGAGCGGCAGCGCCGCGGCGTTTTGCCCGAGCTCCAACATGTTTTTGGGCAGCGGCCTGTACGACCTGAAGCGTATGCGCGAGGCCGGCGTCAAAACGGGTCTGGCCACCGACGTCGGCGGTGGTACCTGTCTGTCGATGCTGCGCACGATGGGTGACGCCTACAAGGTGCTGCAACTCAACGGGCAGGTGCTGTCGCCCGCCGAAGCCCTGTATCTCGCCACGCTGGGCGCCGCCGAGGCGCTGGGTATCGATACTCACGTCGGCAACTTCGCGGCCGGCAAGGAGGCCGATTTCGTCATCCTCGATCCGGCGGCGACGCGCTTGTCGGCGCACCGCGACGCGCACACGACGTCGCTGGAGGAGCGTCTGTTTGTCCTGACGACCCTGGGTGACGACCGCCACGTGGCGGCAACCGCCGTCAAGGGCAGGCTCACGAGGCCGGCGTAGGCATGTCCTTCGATCAGTCGGAGGCGCGAGCGCCCCGGCGCCTCAAGGATCTGCCGACCTATTACTACCACGAACACTTTCTCGAAATGCTGGCGTTCGTCAGCGAGCACTACGCCCATGTCCTTGGCGACGAACACACGAGGGTCGTCCGCGAGTTTCGTGCGATGACCCTCGACGAGCAGCGCCTCTACGTGCGCCTAGTCAACCGCAAAGGGCAGGTGTTCGACGCCGGGCGGCTTCGCTATCCGGAACTCGGCAACACGGCGCCGCTGCTCGCCGCGCTGCGCAGCCGGGGCTGGGTGCGTCGGCCGTCGGCCGAGCACTTCGACTGCGTACTCCGGTTTCTGAAACGCGCCGAGATTCTCGACGTCCTCAGCAAGCGCCTGAGCGGTGTCGGCCGTTCGCTCAAGAAGGCAGAGTTCGTGGAACTCGCCCGGCAGCATGTACCACCCGCGGATTTCATGGCGGAAGTCGCGACCGACCGCATCGTCGTGCAGGGTCATTGTCGCGAGATACGCTACCTGTTGTTCCTGTTCTTCGGGCGCCTGCAGGACGGGCTGTCTCAGTTCACGATGCGTGACCTTGGGCTCGTGCGGATCAACGAGACGCGCGGCGGCTACGAGCCGCGTTTTGCCGAGCGCGAGGAGGCCGAGGCGCATTTTCGGCTGGCGGAACTTGCCGCGGCCATGGAGCGCTCGGAGGTGGCGGGCTTGTTGAGGCTTGCGGAACGAGTCGATAGCTGGCCGGACGACTCGCTGCCGAGCGTGGCTCGCGAGCGCGATGCGCTGCTGCATCGTCTTGGCCGGAAACTCGAGCGCGCCAGAGAAACAGCGGCGGCGCTACCCGTGTACCGCCAGGGCGAGTCAGCAGAGTGCAGCGAGCGCGTCGTCAGGTTGCTTCTGGCCCGCGGCGATCGCGATGCGGCAAAGTCCTTCCTCGAAGCGCGCATGGCGGCGCCGCGGAGCGACGAGGAGGCGTTGTTTGCCGAGGATCTTTACGCGCGCAAGTTCGGCGGCAAGCGAACGTCGACGGCGACCGACGAGCTGCGAGCCGGAGAGGTCATCGAGCTCGACGAGTCGATGTCGGGCGCGCCCGAGCGTGCCGCCGCCGAGTGGTTCGAGGCACGGGGCGCCGCGAGCTACCGGGTCGAAAACTCGTTGTGGCGAACCCTGTTCGGGTTGCTGTTCTGGGACGAACTCGTCGAAGGCGCCGACAGCCAATCCAGTTCGCCGTTCGACTTCCTGCCCGTGTCGATCCGGGAGCGGTGTTTTCGCGAGCGGCATGCAAACGCCGTCGAGCGCGTGTTTGCGCTGCTCGACAAACCCGGCGCGCTGCTGGGCGAACTGCTGAAGCAGAGCACCCGGCATTTCGACAAGCCCAACGGCGTGTTCCGCTGGCGACGGCAAACCCTCGATGCGGTGCTGGCGCTCGCCGGACAGGGCAATCCTGAGTCGATTCGGGCCATGCTCGAGCATTTCGTGGACGATTATCTGAACGCGCGCTACGGCTACCCCGACCTGATGCTGATCGAGGACGGCGCGGTGCGCTTCGTCGAGGTCAAGGCCGAAGGCGACGCGCTACGCCGCAACCAGCTGTTACGCCTCGAACAGCTGCGCGCGGCCGGCTTTGCCGCAGACGTCGTTCGCGTCCGCTGGGTGCTCGATCCCGATCAGGATTACGTCGTCGTCGACGTGGAAACGACAGGCGGGCGCGGAGAGCGGCACCGCGTGACGGAAATCGGCGCCGTGCGGGTTAAAAACGGTCGGGTCGTCGACACGTTTTCGACGCTCTTGAATCCGCAGCGCACGATTCCGCCGAGCATTACCCGGTTGACCGGGATCTCGGCCGCCACGGTGGCGGACGCGCCGTATTTTGCCGACATTGCCGACGACTTCGAACGCTTTCTCGGCGACGCGATCTTCGTCGCGCACAACGTCGAGTTCGACTACGGGTTTATTACGCGGGAGTTTGAGCGTATCGGCAGACCTTTTCGCAGGCCCAAACTCTGCACTTGCTCGTCGATGCGGCGGTTGTATCCCGGGCACGCGTCTTACAGTCTCGCCAACTTGTGTCGCGAATATGGTATCGCGCTTAACAATCACCACCGGGCGTTGTGCGACGCCGAAGCGGCGGCCGAGTTGCTGTTGCTCGTCAACGAGAGACGGCAAGCGCTGCTGGGCAAGCGCTGAGCCGTGCGCTTCGTACGCCGGTGCGGCAGCACCCGGTCGCTACGGATAAGCCACCCACAGCCGGTTGATGTAGCAATTGGGACTAGCGCTGTCGAAGTTGATGGTAACGGTCTTGCCAGCGGCTGCTGCGGCCAGAGCGGTCGACAGCAGAATCTTAAGGCCATCGGCCGTTACACCGTTTTCACCTACGTAGATGTAGTAGTAGTCCGAATCGTTGGTATTCGTGCACGCTGGCGAGTCTGCGTCGAATCGAAGCACTACGTGAGTCCCTTCGCCAGCCGGGTACACGTGCGTGATCTTTGCGGTGTGCCAGGTGGCGGCAGCGCCGGCGCTCGTGGCGAGTGAGAACAGTACAAACAAGACGGTCAGTCGCAGTGCCATGTCGGGTCTCCTTGAGAATCCAATGCTCGTTGAAAGGGGCGGTACGCTGGTGTCTGGCTGGGTTTGGGAGGCCTATTGTGAAACAATTCTACCTTATTCAATTAGTAAACGGATTCGCTTCTTTTTATGGGCATGTTACGAAAGCGCGCTATGCGTCGCCGGCCGATGCCCTATGGATGGCCGAACTACACACCCCAGGAGGATTCAATGTCCGGAAACGCTTGGAGAGAACTGAAAGCCGTCATGCTCGCCGTATCTTTGTTGCTGATACAGGGGACCGCCGCCGCCGCCCCGGCATGGTACGGCGGTAAAATCAGATCCATCTATCTGCACGCCGACGGTTTTTTTGTCAGTTTCGTCGGGCCCACTGTAGACGATTGTCTATACGACCGTGTCTTCGTAAGAGAAGCGACCCTCGGGAAAGACATGGTGGACCGTGCTTACAGCATGGCGCTTTCCGCACAAGCTTCCGGCCGATCGTTCACGATCGTTGTCGACAAATCAATCAACGGGCCGGAGGGTGTCTGTGATGCGCTGAATGGCTCAATGGTCATCAAGGACTTACCGAATTAGCTCAGGCGGCGGTTGTTACGCGCGTTCGGCGTACGGCCTTGGCCGTTCGGCAATATCGGCGAGGCCGGCCGGCTGGTTTTGATCTCCTCGACGATCAGCAGCGTCGGGATGTGTTGAGCATCGCCTCCGGCTTAGCAATTCGTCGATCTCTCCCGACAGGTTCAGTGTTTCTACATTGAGCCGCCGGGCAAGATCGGAAGTCTCAGGGTTATACTCCCCTGCGCATCCCCTATCGGAGCTTTCCACAAGTGACAGAACGACAATCCGGCCGGCGTTTTGTCGCCTTCGTGGAACGTGTCGGACGCAGTATTCCCGACCCGATTATCATCTTCATGGCGTTTTATCCGCTGGCGTTTCTCGTCACGGTCCTGATGGGCGGTCACCGTTTCGAGACACCGGGGGCTGGCGGCGAAGCCAGCGTCTACGAAATACGCGCCATGTACGAAGCAGAGCACGTACGCTGGATTTTTGACAACGCACTCCTCGATAACTGGCTTGGATTCGGTGGGGGAGTGCTGGGTGTCATTCTCGTTGTCATGCTGGCCATCGGCGTTGCGGAGAACTCGGGCTTGTTCGGAGCCCTGATCAAACGCGCGGGTGCATACATCCCGGTCAAGCTGATGCCTTTGCTATTGATTTTTATCGGTATTCTGAGTTCGATCGCGACGGACGCAGGGTATCTCGTGCTGATTCCGTTGGCCGGTCTGCTGTACGCCGGCCTGGGTCGCAATCCGCTCATCGGGATGGCGGCGGCGTTCGCCGGTGTGTCCGCCGGTTTCAGCGCCAACCTCATTCCCGGGCCCGTCGACGTCATCATCGGCGTGAATGCCAAGGTTTTCGCCGAGGCTCAGGGAATCGCGTTCGTCGGAGCCGACGGCAATCCGCTGAACCCGGCAACGATGCACTGGCTGTTCATCATCGTATCGACCTTCATCTTGTCGGCAACGGGATTCTGGGTGACGCGACGATACATCGAACCCAAGCTCGCCGATCAGCCGTTCGACACGCCGGACGACATTACACCCGGAGACTTCGAGATCAACGACACGGAACGCAGGGGTTTGCGTGCCGTCATCCCGGGAGCGTTTGTTGCGATCGCACTGATCGTGCTGCTGGCCGTCGGCCCGCTCAAGGGGTTCGAGAGTGCTGACGGACGCGTTGTCCGCCCTTACCTCGACAACATCATTCTGCTGATTTCGCTGTTTTTCGTCGTTACCGGCATCTTCTTCGGTGTCGCTACCCGAAAGTTTCGCAATGTCGCCGATGTCGTGCAGGCAATGGTCAGCCAGATGAACACGATGGGCTACATACTCGTGCTCACGTTCTTCTGTTACAACTTCCTGGGGCTCCTGAGTTACAGCGGTCTCGGTTCCTACATTACTTACCTCGGCGCGAACGGTTTGCTGGCGCTGGGGCTGGACCGTTTTCCGGTGTTGCTACTCATCGGTTTCGTTTTCACCACCGCGTTGATCAATCTGTTCATTGGCGGCCTGACCTCGAAATGGATGTTGCTGGGCCCGATCTTCGTACCCATGCTTTACCTCGTCAATCCGGCCATGACACCGGATTTCGTTGCCGCCGCTTTTCGCGTAGCCGATTCGTCGACCAACATCATTACGCCGATGTTGGTTTACGCCGGCGTGATTCTCGCGTTCATGCGCAAGTACCGGCCTGACCTCGGTTTCGGCGAAATGCTGTTGATCATGCTGCCGTATTCCGTCGCTTTTCTCCTGGTCTGGACGACGCTGCTGGTGAGCTTCTTCGTATTCGGGATACCGCTGGGCCTGTAACACGTATCCGGAAAGGCGCGGTCGCGCCAAAAGCGCCGGCCGCGATTACCAGCGCTCGGCGATGCAGGCAGGGCGGCTACGGAAAATCCACCCACAGCCGGTTGATGTAGCAATTCGAGCTGGCGCTGTCGAAGTTGATGCCCACGGTCTTGTTGGCGGCGGCCGCCGCAAGCGCAGTCGACAGCAGGATCTTGAGACCATCGGCCGTAACGCCGTTTTGACCCACCTGGATGTAGTAGTAGTCCGGGGTGCTTGAATGTGTGCACGCGGGCGAGTCCGTATCGAACTGTATGACCACGCTGACGCCGTCGCCGGTTGGATAGACGCGCGTAATCTTGCCTGTGTGCCAGGTGGCGGTAGCGTGAGCGCTCGCGGCGAGTGAGAGCAGTACAAACAAGAGGGTCAGTCGCAGTGCCATGTCGGGTCTCCTTGAGGCTCCAGTGCTCGTTATTGAGGGGCGGTACGCTGGCGTCTTGCTGGGTTCTGGAGGTCTTCTTGTGAATCAATTCTACCTTATTCGATTCTATAATAGACTGAGCCCCCGTTTATGGGCGGACTGCGGAAATGCGCTTCGCATCGCTGATCGATGCCCCGGCTTTGGCGCGAACAACATTCACCAGGAGGATTCAATGTTTGCAAACGCCCGGAGAGTAATCGAAACGGTAATGCTCGCTGCGTCCTGGTTGCCGTTCCATGTGACCGCCACCGCGGCTCCGGTTTCCGTTTGCGTCATTGCCCGGCTGTCTGTGTGCCGCTTTGGTCAAGGTGGAACACCCTGAAGAGAGGTCGTTTATCGCTTCGTTGTTATCGAATGCGTTGGAGCATTTTTTGATGAGTCACTCTGGAGATGTCCTATGAAAATCACTGCTGTCCGGTCTTCTTTTCCGATTCTCGTTTGCTGCCTGTGGTTCTCGACCGAGGCGTCTGCGGACTACGCGCCAGATCGCGAGGTGACGTCGATCCATGGCAATGACTTCGTGGAGTTCGCCGTAAGCGTGCCGCCGGGCAACACCTGCTCGCTGTGGGGATACCACTTTCGTTTTGACGCCACGACGCCGGGCGGAAAGAACATGCTGAGCATACTCCTGGCGGCGAAAATGGCGAACAAGAGGGTTAACGTGTGGTACACGCCGAGCTCCGCCCCCGGCGCCGATCAGGCCAGCGGTTGCAATGTCGGCACAGCCGCCATACTGACGACCGTCGGTCTCGATTGACCGTTGCGTAACGGCCGCCTCGACTCGCGAGCATCGCCGAATCCGCAACAGCATGCAGATCGGGCGGTCGTGGAAGCGAGCACTTACGCGCGCTCGGCGTGCGGCCTCAGGCGTTCGGCAATATCCGCGAGTTCCGGTCTGCTCGCCTTGATCTCGTCGACACTCATACCCGTGAGTTCGTAGGGCAGGACCAGCCAGTCCTGGGTTTCGCGGACGTAGTAGTCCGGGGTTTTCAGGGTCTTTTCGGTTGGCCGGAACCAGACCGTCGCCACCCGGATGTCGTGCGGCAGGTTGCGTCGGGTTTTCTTCTTCAGCTGGTCGATTACGGCCCTGAGGCTCGAACCCGTGCTCAGGACGTCGTCGACGATCAGCAGCGAATGGTGCGAGGACAGGTTGTCGAGCAGGTATTCGAGGCCGTGCACGCGGATGCGGTTCTTCCGCTGGACCATTTGTTCGTAGCTGTCCGCGCCCGCGTAGGACGTGCGAATCGCAATGTGATCGGTTTCGACGCCAAAAAACTGCAGCCCTTCCTGCACTGCAATGCCGACGGCGCTGCCGCCGCGCCACAAACCCACGAGGAAATCGGGGCGGAACCCGCCTTCGTAGATCCGGGCGGCAAGCTCGAAGGAGTCTCTCAGGAGGTCGTTGGCGGCAACGATGGTTTTTTGCATGGTTTCCCCGATGATCGAGAGGCGCCGGGCTTCGGTTTGTTCCGGCGCGTATTTGCGGTACCGTTCGCGGATGCCGGCATTATAGCGGGACGTTGCCGGGGGGCGGCAAGCCGAAGCCCTCGGTCCCGCGGGCCGGCAAACGACAACAACAAGCATTCACCAGATGGACTCTCAACATGGATAAGACGGTGCTGTCCGCTCAGGACCTGCTCGAAGACTCGTTCCGCCTGGGGCTGAAAGTCCTGGAGGACGGTTTCAGGCCGACGATGATCATTGCGATCTGGCGCGGCGGCACGCCCGTGGGCATGGCCGTGCAGGAGATTTTCGCCTACTGCGGCGTGGAGTCCGATCACATTGCGATTCGCACCTCGTCCTACGAAGGGGTCGACCGGCGCGGCAGCGTGGCCGTGCACGGCCTCAACTACATCATCAAGAAGATCTGTCACGACGACCGGGTGCTGATCGTCGACGACGTATTCGACACGGGCAACACGATCGTGGCCGTCATCGAGGAAATTCGCCGGCGCGCGCGCGACAATACGCCAGAGGACATTCGTGTGGCCGTGCCGTGGTTCAAACCCGAGCGCAACGAAACGTCGATGACGCCGCATTACTATCTGAAGGAAACCGCCGAGTGGCTCGTGTTTCCGCATGAGCTGGATGCGCTGGACTCCGGGGAACTCCGGGAAGCGCGGCCGGAAATCGCCGCCATTGTCGAGCGCATCGCAAACGGTGCAAAAGTCTCTGCCGGGGCGTAGCCGACAGCTTTGCGATGAAACGAGTCTGTGTTTACTGCGGCTCCAATACGGGGAACCGAACGGACTATGCGGCGGCGGCCGTCGAGCTGGCCGATGCGTTGTGTTCCCGTGGCATCGAGCTTGTGTACGGCGGCGCTGCCAAAGGCATCATGGGAATCGTTGCCGACCGTACGCTCGAGCAGGGCGGCCGCGTGCACGGCGTGATTCCGCAGCAGCTGGTCGACAAGGAAATTGCGCACACGGGGCTGAGCGAACTGCACGTCGTTGCCTCGATGCACGAACGCAAGACCCTGATGGCCGCGCTGGCTGACGCATTCGTGGCCCTGCCGGGCGGTTTCGGTACGCTCGAGGAGATTGTCGAGGTTGTCACCTGGGGGCAACTCAGGTTTCACGACAAGCCCTGCGGGCTGCTCAACGTCGCGGGCTATTTCGACTCGTTGCTGTCGTTTCTCGACAAGGCCCGCGACGAGGGTTTTGTGCGCGAATCGAACCGCCGCATGCTCCTCAGCGACGCGAAGGTCGACGGCCTGCTGGCGCAGTTCGAGCGTTATGCGCCGCCGAACGAGGACAAGTGGTTGTAAGCGTGTCCCCGGTTCCGGTCCGTCGGCCGTAGCACAGCTGCTGTTGCCTTATCCGCTGTTGTAGGGGTCGAAACTCTGGCCGACGTCTGCTTCGGGCGCTTTGTCCGTGTCGTCCGTTTCTTCGTCCGCGCCGAGCATTTTCCGCAGCATTTGCGTCGACACGAGCGACAGTTCCTCGCCGTCGTCGCCCGCCTCGTCGTCGACAACCGGTTCGTAGATGACGTCGGCCACGCGGCCCGGTCCCGTGCTGCCCTCGGCAACCGACAACGCCGCCTTGAGATCGTCGTCGTCGATGACCTCGAACTCCTCCGTGGAGGTGTTGCGCGCCAGCACGCCGTCGCGTGTCGAGGATGCGGCTTTCAGCCGTTCCTTGCGCTCTTCGTCGTCGGATTCGAGCATTTGTTGCAGCATTTGCGTGGAGACGAGTTCGAGTTCCGCGTCTGCCACCGGTTCTGCCCAAACGCTCCGGCCGCGATCGTCCGTCGTCACCTTGCCGCGGCGAACCAGGCGTACGGTTTTGAAGAGGTCGTTGCTCATGTAACGCGGCTCATGTCAGACGGCTCATGGAATACGGTCCTCGGGTTTGCGGGCAACGGCGTGAATCGGCGTACATTTTACGTACTTTTTCCAAGGTAGCCACGCGCCAGCGGCGGTGTTGTGCCGACCTTCGCACCATCGGTGGGCCGCCCGGCACAAAGTCTCTACCGGGCGGTAAAAAATGCTGCTGTCCGGCCTGAGAAGCAGTTCCGCGCAAACGCCGTCCGGCGCGCGTAAGCTGCCGGTTGTATCGGTCTACACAGAACTCTCGTGAACCTCGATATTCTGCTTGCCGTTGTCCTGACCATCGGTGCCGCCTGCTACCTGTTTCTCGGCGGCCGGCTGATGCTGTCGCGCCGCGAGGTGGGCAGCCTGACCGTCGGGCTCGTGTTTTGCCTCATGGGCATCTGGGTGCTCGGCGGCGCCGTCGAGCAGATGTCGGGTTCTTTTGTCGTATTCTCGATCGGCCGCACCGCACATTTTCTGGCGACAGCGCTGCTACCGGTGGTTGCCTTCGTGTGTTTTCGCACTTACCGCGGCGAAGTCACGCCGCCGCGCACGCTGGTGCTGCTGTTGCTCGTGCCTGTGAGCACGATCGTGCTGGCGGCAACCAACGTCTACCACGAACTCATGTGGTATGCGCCGTTCGCCAACCCGGACGGCGTGTTCCTGACCCGGCCGACCGAGTGGGGCCCGTGGTTTCTGTTCGCCCACGCGCCTTACAGCTACAGCGTCATTGCGATCGCGATTCTGTCGCTGCTGCTGCACAGTTCGGCGGTGGCACCGGCGCATCGTCGAGGCCTGTTTTTGCTGACCGGTGCCTGCATGGTTCCGCTGTGCGCAACCCTGGCCTACGACGTGGGTATAGGGCCGGACACACTCTCGTTCGTGCCGCTCGCCATTGTGGCGATGCTGCCCGTCTATGCCTGGCTGCTCATTGGCGAGCGCGTCATCGAGTTCGCACCGCTCGCCTACGAAACCGTGTTTCAGACCATGCAGGACCCGGTAGTGGTCGTCGACGATCAGCAGCGCATCATCGGCATGAACCGCGGTGCTGAGAAGCTGCTCGAAATCACCGAGCGCGACGCCCTGCGCTCGCCGCTGACCTCGGTCATGAACGACGGCGCAACCGGCGTTTTCGAGGCCATTGCAACGGGCAAGCCGAAGAAGATGATGACCGCAACCGGGCGCTTCATGCACGTCCAGGTCTCGAGCATCGAAACCCGCGGTGCAGCCAGCCGCGGTGGGCAGATCCTGATGTTCCGTGACGTCAGCGACGTCGAGAAGGCGCAAACCGAGGTTCGCAACAGCGAAATGCTCCTGAGAACGCTGATCGATCATTCGGTCAACGGCATCATCCGCATGCGCTGGGTTCGCGACGACAACACCGGCAAGCGCGAACTGCGCTGCATTTTTGCCAACGCGGCTGCGGGCCGTTTCCTCGATGTCGAGGTCGACGCGTTGAACGGCCGTCCCGGAGTGGACATTGCGCGGCTGGCCTCCGCCGGCATGGACTCGGTGGCCGTTGCGGTCGTGATGCGACGCTTCCAGGCTGCCGTCGAACTGCCCGAGAGCCTGGACGTCGACGTTCAGCAGCGAACCGGCGACCAGGAGCGCTGGCTGCAAATGATTGCGGAACCGGTTGGCGAAGACATTGCCGTGACGCTGGTCGACGTTACCGACCGCAAGGCACGCGAGAATCACATGGCGTCGATTGCCTGGTCGGATCCGTTGACCGGTGTGCTCAATCGCCGCGGCTTCGAGCGCGATGCCGCCCAGCGGCTTCGGGAAAGCGAAGACGATGCGACGGGTGCGCTACTGTTCATCGACCTGAACGAGTTCAAGCACATCAACGATGAATGCGGGCACGAAGTGGGCGACCAGCTACTCATGATTGCAGCCGAGCGTCTGCAGCAAAGCCTTCGGTCCTGCGACATCATTGGCCGCGTGGGTGGCGACGAGTTCGTTGCGCTCGTGCCCGACGTATCCGCTGAGACCGTCGATCAGCTGGCCGGTCGTCTGACCGAAGCGCTGGAAGCGCCGTACCGGATTGCCGACGACACCCTGCGCTGTGCCGCCAGCATTGGACTCGCGCGCTATCCCGAGAACGCCAATACACTGACCGGACTCCTGCGCGAGGCTGATCAGGCCATGTACCGGGCCAAGGCGCGCTGCCGGGGCGTCATTGGCATCAAAGGCTCGGATCTCCTCGAAAAAGCCGTCTGAGGTCCGGACCCGTGCCTGTCACGGGCTGCGGCTGCCCGCCTGGTGCCCGGCTGTAATAACCCGGCCGCCCGGCCGGTCTTAGGCCGCAGACAAGCAATAAACGTCCCCCGATCTCACCGTTTTTTGACAAGGAGTTCACCATGTTGACATCCCGGCACTTCGTGCTCGGCGTTTTCCCGGCAGCACTGCTCGTGAGTCTGATCTGCAGCGGGTCAATCCAGTACGGACACGCAGACGCTCCGATTGCGGAGTCGGCCGACGACGTTCAGCCGCTCGGCGTCGGCGACGATGCGCCGCGGTTCACCGTGCAAACGGTCGACGAGGAGAACTACGAGTTCGACCCCCGGAAACTCGAGCGTCCGGCCATTCTCATCAGCTTTCGCGGTGGTTGGTGCCCGTACTGCAATCTCCACCTGTCCGAGCTTCGCAACGTGATCCCGGAGATCAAGGAGATGGACGTAGATCTGCTGTTCCTCTCGGGCGATCGCGCCGAACTTCTGTATGAGAGCCTGAGCATGGAAACGCAGGAAGACATCGACGGGCTGGGCTACACGATACTGTCCGATGCCAACGCCCACGCGGCCGTTGCGCTGGGTATTGCGTTCCGTGCCCCGCAGCGCTACCTCGAGGTGTTGCCCGAACGCGGTATCGACATCGAGGAGTCGTCGATGAGCCGTCACGGCGTGCTCCCGGTGCCGGCGGTATTCGCCGTGGATCGTGAGGGCAAAGTGGCGTACTCATTCGTCAACGCGAACTACAAGGTACGCCTGCCGGCTGACGAGCTGCTCGACGTCGCCGCGAAGATCGCCGGACCCTGAAGCCGTTTCCGGACCGCCGGGCAGGGGTATCCGAACCCGGCCCGGCGCGACCCGACGCGCCGCTATGCCGGGCGTCGTGCTAGTGATAGTCTTCCAGACCGTCCTGGCTTGGAGCGCACAATGGTTACGGCAATCGTCCTGATCGAGGCGGAAACGAACCGAATTCCGGATCTTGCGCAGCAGATCGCCGAAATGACCGGCGTCCAGGAAGTGTTTTCGGTGGCGGGTCGCCACGACCTCGTGGCGATCGTAAAGGTGGCCAAGAACGAAGATCTCGCCGACGTCATTAGCGACCGGATGCGGCACCTCGACGGCATCGTCGCCACCGAGACCATGATTGCGTTTCGGGCGTTCTCCACGAAAGAACTCGAAGCGGGCTTCGAACTCGGTCTCGACTGACGTGTCGAAGCGGACTGATCAGGACCCGCGGAGAGCCTTAGCCCGATGAACGCTCCTCAAGCAACGGCGAACCCGTTCGCCCGTTTTCTCGACGCGGCTTCGAAAATTCATCCCAACGAGCTGAGGGCGACCCTCCTGTCGGCCGCGTTCGTGTTTGTCCTGATGACCGCGTATTTCATGCTGAGGTCCGCCCGCGACGCAATGGCGAGCGACTGGTCGGACGCCGAGGTCAGCTTTCTCTGGAGTATCAACTTCGGCATTACCCTTGCCGCCATCGTGGTGTACGGGTTCATTGCATCGCGGGTCCGTTTTCGCTGGCTCGTACCCGGTGTCTACGTCTTCTTTTCGGCGTCGTTCGTCGCTTTCTACTCGGGATCGTCCTGGCTATCCGATCCCGTGCTGATCGACAAGAGCTTTTACGTCTGGCTGAGCGTTTTTGCGCTGTTTCACGTGTCGGTGTTCTGGAGCTTTATGTCGAACCTTTTCAATCGTGAGCAGGCGCCACGGCTGTTCGGGTTCATCGCCATGGGCGCCAGCGTTGGCGCAATTGCAGGCCCGCTCATTGCCGGCCTGACGGCCGGCGTAATCAGTGAAAAACAGCTCATGCTGGTGTCGGCGGGCATGCTGTTCATACCGCTGCCGATCATCTTTGCGCTGGAGCGCCTCAAGGTCACCGCGCTCGGCAACGCGGATCACGCGCACGATCCGCGCACCGACACGCTCGGGCGCAATCCGTTCTCCGGATTCCTGTTGTTCTTCAAGAGTCCGTTCCTGCTCGGCATTGCCGCGTTCATCCTGCTGTACGTCGCCATCGGCTCGTTCGTCTACTTCCAGCAGAAAAATCTGCTCGAGGAATTTTCCCGTGTCGAGCGGCGTGAAATCCTGGCGTGGGTCGATCTTACGATCAACACGCTGGCGATATTGACGGCGGCGTTCGTCACGAGCCGTCTGGCGACCCGGCTGGGCATGGCGACGACCCTCGCGATTGTGCCCGTGTTCGTCTGTATCGCCTTGCTGGCACTTGCGCTGTCGCCGATTCTGATCATGGTGCTCGGTCTGCAGGTGATGCGGCGTGCCGGCAACTACGCGATTACCCGCCCGGGCCGGGAAATGCTCTTTACCGCGGTGGGCCGGGAGGCCCGGTTCAAGGCCAAGCCCGTCATCGACGTCGTGTTTTACCGCGGCGGCGACGCGGTGTGGGCCTGGGCTTTTACCGGTCTGACGAGTATTGGCCTCGGGCTGGGTGCCGTGGCCGGTGTCGGTGCCGTGATTGCCGCCCTCTGGGCCTTCGTGGGTTTTGTGCTGGGGCGCCGCTTCGACGGACTCAACGACGAGGAAAGGGCCGAATTGCGTGGATTCGGCGGAGACGCGCGGGAAGCCGCCGCCGCCGTTCCGGATCAGAACGCCGCGGCGCCGCGTCGTGACCCATAAAGCACCGAGCTTCGAGACCGAAGCGCTGCGCGAGTTCGGTGAAGTCCTCAAGGGCCGCCGCACGATCAACCTGTACCTGCAAACACGTGTGCCGGAGCAGCTCGTGAGAGACGCGATCGAAGCGGCCACCTGGGCGCCCAATCACCACGTCACCGAACCCTGGCGATTCCTCATGATGGGGCCGGAAACGGTGGCCCGCACGATCGAGCGCGTACGCGCAACGCTGGCCGAGCAAAAGGGCCAGGAACTTGCGGACTTCAAGGCAAAATCCTGGGCCGAAAAACCCGGCTGGCTCACGGTGACCTGCCGGCGCTCGGCGGATGCGCTCAAGGAACGCGAGGATTACGCTGCCTGCAGCGTCGCCGTGCAGAACTTCATGCTGTATCTCTGGAAGGCGGGGGTTGGTTCCAAGTGGACCTCGGGCGACATTACCCGCGATCCTGCGTTCTTCGACATCCTCGGCGTGAATCCCGAGGAGGAGTTTGTCGTCGGTATGATCTGGTACGGCTACCCCAAGCTTACGCCCACGCAGTCGCGTACCGCGGCTGATGCCGTCACGGTCAAGCTGCCCTGACCGGCAGCGACGCCATGCCGTCTCGGGTTCGTCTCTAGCGGACCGGCGGGTGCCGCTCCCTGAGTGTCTCGGGTGGATGCGCACAGGAGGGTGTCGGCGCAATCAGCGGCCGGAGCGCAAAGATCGCAAACGTGGCGATACCCGTGATCGCTACCGTAATGCTCGCGTTGCGAATACTGCCGTCGTAGATGGCCGCACCGAGAATCGCGCCGAACGCACTGAGCGTATTCTGAATACTGCCGATGATCGAGGAGGCGACGCCCGCGACCTTGGGCAGCGGGTCCAGCGCAATGACCGTTGCGTTCGGTGCCAGAATACCCACCGCAACGAAGTACACGCAGAGGCTGCCCCAGAACCACCACAAAGGCGCCGAGTTCAGAATACAGATGAGCAGCAGGCTGAGCGATGCGACCAGCATGAGACATGCGCCAATGCCAATCAGCATGCCGACCTCGAACCGCGACACGAGCTGCCTGTTGAGCCAGGACCCGAGCATGATGGACAGGCCCGCCGTTGCAAACACGAAGCCGTAATCCCTTTCGGAAAGACCGTACTCTTCGATAATCAATGCGGCCGACACGGTAATCACCGACATGAACCCGATCGGCGGTGTGATGATCAGCAACAAACCGAAGATGCTGCGCCGGAACGAAAAAAACGTCCGCACGCTTTCGGCGAGCTGCCGCACCGGGTGGCCTTGCGGCTCCGGCGTGTGCGTCTCGACGAGGTTCACCCGGATCGCAATCAGCATGATGAAGCCGGCAACCGCAACGCCCGTAAACGTGGCCCGCCAGTCGAACCAGTGCATGAGCAAGGCGCCGAGGCTCGGCGCAATGACTGGCGCCGTCGTAAACAGCATGGCCATTAGCGACATCAGGCGGACACCCTCTTTGCCGCTGGCTATGTCGCGTACGATTGCTCGCGACAGGACAACGGCGGATGCCGCTCCCATACCCTGTACGAAGCGTGCGGTGAGCATGACTTCGATGGATGGCGCAAACGAGGCTACGGTAGCGGCGAGGGTAAAAACGCTCATGCCCATGTAGAGCACGGGCAGACGGCCGAGCCGATCGGAAAACAGCCCGGCCGGGATTTGTCCCAGCGCCATGCCCAGCATGAACACGCCGACGATCTTCTGCGCCGTCGGCAGATCGGTCATGAGGGCACCGGCCATCGCCGGAATCGCGGGCAGGCTCAGATCGACCGTCAGTGCTGCCGTCGTCGTCAGAAAGCCCAGCGTAAGAATGAAGGAGGGCTTCGAGATCAGTGGAGACGGAGTCACGGGGACGGATTACACTAGGCGAGGGCGGCCATGCAGGATAGGCAGCTCGCGGGGCTGAGTAAAGTGCCCGGCGAGAACTTGTCTGCGGCCGGCCGCTCGAGCGAACAGCAAAGGCCGGGTTCTATGAAAAAGACTGTTGGGCTTCACGCCCTGTATCGCGATTCTGCCGACGCTGCCGATCGCGAACTCTGGGGCCGGGAAGCAAACCCTCTGACGCGCCGCGGCTTCATCAAGGGGTCGGGCCTTGCGGCAATGTGCGCAGCGCTCGGCGCCAGTATTCCGTTTGCCAAGTACATGCCGGCCGGCCTCATTCCGGCAGCGCTTGCCGACGATCCCAACGACTTCGCGATCCCCGGCAAGGACGGGCTCGTCGTTCTAAACGATCGCCCGCTCAATGCCGAGACACCCGCGCACCTTCTCGACGACGCCGTAACCCCCGCCTCGCGCGTGTTCGTGCGCAACAACGGCGTGCCGCCGAAGCTCGACGCGGCCGCGGCCAACAGCTGGACGCTCAGAATCGACGGCGAGGCGTTGGATTCGCCGGTATCGCTGAGTCTCGAGGCGCTGAAGAGGGACTACCGGCAGCACACGCTGGCGCTGGTAATCGAGTGCGCCGGCAACGGCCGATCGGAGTTTTATCCCGCGGCGAAAGGCAACCAGTGGACAACCGGGGCCGTGGCGTGCCCCGAGTGGACGGGCGTCCGTCTGGCCGATGTCCTCGAGCCGCTGGGAATCGGCGACGGTGCCGTGTACGTCGCTTACGAGGGTGCCGATACTCACCTGACGGGCGATCCGTCGAAGCGGCCCATATCCCGCGGGATTCCGCTGGCGAAGGCGTTGGAGAAGGAAACCCTGCTGGCGTTTGCCATGAACGGCGAGCCGCTGCCTCCGCTGCACGGTTTTCCGCTGCGCCTCGTGGCGGGCGGCTGGCCTGCTTCGGTGAGCGGCAAGTGGCTCAATCGCCTCATGATCCGCGACCGTGTGCACGACGGCGAGAAGATGCTTGGACAGTCTTACCGCGTACCCTGCAAACCGGTGGCGCCGGGTGCTGACGTCAGCGACGAGGACATGTGCATCATCGAGTCGATGCCGGTCAAGTCGCTGATTACCGCACCGCGCTCCGGCGTTACGGTGCCGCAGTCGGCGCCTCTGGCAGTGCGCGGTCATGCCTGGGCGGGCGATCTCGACGTTCGCCGGGTTTATACGTCGATCGATTTTGGCGCGAGCTGGCAGCGGGCAAAACTGGAGCGGCCGGCCAATCGGCTTGCGTGGCAGCGTTTCTCGGCGCGTGTCCGCTTCCCGCAGCCCGGCTACTACGAAGTATGGGCGCGCGCCGTGGACTCGGCTGGCAAAGCCCAGCCGATGCTGCTGCCCGGCTGGAATCCGCGCGGCTATCTGAACAACGCGTGCCATCGGGTTGCCGTGCGGGTAATGGCATGAGACTGGGACTGCTGCTACTGCTGTTACTCGCGGCAACGGCCGCGGCGGACGACAGGGTCGTCGACGCACGGACCGGCCTCGTCATTGCACCCGGTTGGCAGGACGTGCGCGCGCATTGCGGCGGCTGTCACTCGCACGCACTCGTGACCCAGCAGCGCGCCGATCGCGAAACCTGGCTCGCGATGATTCGCTGGATGCAGGCCACGCAGAACCTCTGGCAGTTTCAGCCGGAAACCGAGCGGGCAATCCTCGACTACCTGAGCGAACACTATCCGGCGCGGCGCGGTCAGCGCCGCCAACCGCTGGCCGAGCACCTGATGCCGCCGTAGCGGCAGCGGCGGGCCGTGCCTTCGGTTCCCCGCGTGGCGATGCGTTATGATGACCGGCGCCGGCCCGTTGAGGGCCGCAATGGAGGTACTCGGAAATGCTGTTCAACGGAATGTTCAAACGCAGGGGTGTTTGCGCGCTGCTCGGTGCAGTCGCAATGCTTGCTGCGACCAACGCGGCAGCCTGGTCCGCGAGCAAAATCGATAATGCCTCGAACGAGGCGCTCGAGGTGTTCCAGGAAGAGATCAACGGTGCAAACGTATTCCTCGGCCAGGCGGCCGGTTATCTCGTTTTCCCGCGCGTGATCAAAGTCGGCGTGGGCGTCGGAGCGGAGACGGGTGAGGGCGTCTTGCGCGTGGGCGGCCGCAGCGTCGAGTACTATCGCACCACCAGCGGCTCGATCGGGTTTCAACTTGGGGCGCAGGCCAAGTCGATCGTGATTGCGTTCATGACCCCCGAGTCGCTCCAGAAGTTTCGTGAATCGAGCGGCTGGAAGGTTGGCGTGGACGGTTCCGTCGCGCTCATCGATCTCGGCGCCGGGAAAACGATCGACTCGACCAACATCAAGGACCCGGTCGTGGGTTTTATTTTCGGCTCCAAGGGACTCATGTACAACCTGACGCTCGAGGGTTCGAGAATCACCCGGCTGGATCCGGGCAAGAGGAACTGAGCGAGGCCGCTGCGTGACACGAGAAGAGCGAGCCGCCGCGAAGAACAACCGCGCAAAAAAGGATGCGGCGAAAAAGGATAAGCGCAAAAAGCAGCGCCCCAAGACGGATCCCCTGGCCAAACGCCTGAGTGACGGGATCGAAGCGGTTGGCGTACTGGGGCGCACTGCCGTCAACGAACCGCGGCAACTGCCGCGCCGCGCAGAAGGCATTTTCCGACGCTGGTTCCGGCACGTCTGGGCCGTGCGCGGCGGCGGCCTGTACGCTGTCGGCTTTGCGGCAGCGTTCGTTTACCTCGAAACCATCGAAATCATAACGGACGACATCCCGGGTCTGTTCGCGATCAACCCGCTGAGCAGCGACCTCATCGAATACATCGTCAGCTTCATTGTCGACACGTTCATGAACTTCGTCACGGCGCTGATGTGGCCGTATTTCGTCGCGACCTTTGCGACTCCCTGGGGAGCCATTGGTCTCGGCGTGGCCTTTGTGGTGTTTTCGCGGTTTCTTCAGCCGGTTGTCGAACGCTGGCTGGAACGCGAGGACGACGACCTATTGCCCGAAGGTCCGTCGCCAGAAGGTCCCGTGTCCGAAGACCCCTCGTCCGACAAGGGTCCGGACGACGGTCCCGCCGCCGGCTGATTGTTGTTCCGATCGTCGTCCGTCGGGGGGACCTGCTCGAGCAGGCGGGCAGCCTGTTCGGGGGTCCGCGGCGCCAGCATTGCGCGGCGGATCGACGCCAGCGGCGCCTCGTCTTCGAACACCACGCGGTTTCTCACGACCGCGATACCGAGTTCGGCGAACACAGGTTCGTGGTCCGGAAAGCCCGCCCGGTCGCCATACCGATCGTACAAGGGCATGAACACGGGCGTGCCTGCGAGTTCGTCCAGTTTTTCCAGCAGCTCCGTGCCGCGCCACCGTCGTTTCGCCGGCAGGCAGCAGCGCATGAACGCCTCCAGCACGGTATCGAGTGATTGTTCGCCGCCGCTCCTCCTGCGCAACTCGACGTCCGCCTCGAGCGCCAGCACGGCGCCGCTCCAGTAGACCTTCATCGTCGAGCCGCGAGCGCGGCTGGCCGCCGCCTCGATCGGCGACAGCTCCGGCCGCGATGCCTCGCCGCGCCGGAAACCCTCGTAGAGCTTCTGCCAGGCGCGCTCTGCCGTGTAGGTGCCGGATCGCGCCAGCAGCACGTTCTGCAGATACTGCGCAAAACCTTCCGAAATCCATCGATGCCGCGAACCGAGGTAGGGAAGCATGAGGTGCGAAAACTCATGGGTTGCCGTCCAGTCGGCGCGCAGGCTGGCCATGCTGGCGTTGCGGCGAACGAACAGTTCGACGGATTCACCGCCGTCGCGAATGACCCGCCCGAAAGGAACGGGTGAACCGAGTCGAGAACTGTCGATGGGAACGACCACGACGTGCGGCGACGGGTTGGGCAGCCGGCCGTAGCTCAAGCTGACGTTGCGCGCCGCCTCCGCCGCCCAGTCGACGAGTTCGTGGCGAACGCGGCCTCTCCACGGGCGCATGAGCGCAACCCTTAGGGTGGCGCCCGGGATCTCGGGGTGCGCGTCGACGAACTCGCCGAATGCGACCGCGGCGCCGGCGTTCTCCGGCGACGTCGGAATCCGATAGCGGAATCCGGCGTCGTCGAGCGGCTGCCACGGTGCCGACACGCGCAGCGGCGGCGGGGCCTCGAAGTACACGTGCAGTTCCGAGTGTTCGTCGAGCGGGGGGCGCAAGAGCCAGATGGACGGCGACGCGAGCAGGTTGTCTCGATGCAGCGACGTGTTGCGGCGGTCGCGTGCTGCCGCCGCCCTGAGTCTGATCTCGTAGCGCAGGCAGCGGACCCCGCCGCGCGGCAGCGTCACATGCCGATAGCGGGTGCGAAGCGCTTCGCCGTCGCAGTTCCTCAGGTTTTCGATGTAGTTGCGGGCGGCGCTCGATCGTGCGCGCACCCGATACACGGGGAACGCGAAGTCGGCACGAACCTCGAGTCGGTCGAGATCGGCGTGAACACGCACGTGGTATTCGTGGGTCGGCAGGCTCTCCGCCGAACCCGTTGCCGCCGCGGCAGCAGCGCTGCAGAGAAGCAGCAGGCAGCCTAATGCGCACTCTCTTTTGTTAATGAGAATTATTACTGTCCAGCCCTCGTACGCTGATCGCTGAGGTGCAGCCGGCGGATTCCAGGCCGGCCGTACCCTGATGTCCTAAGTCGTTGACGTTAAAGAATAAGTCTAAATCGGTGCAGAGCGGTCCCGGATTCGATTCGTGGCGGCCGGCCGGCTGTCCGATCCGTCATACCTGACGTTTTGCGGAGGTTCAGTTTTGCTCGCTACACTCCGCCAACGCGCAAAGATTCACGACCGCGTTGCAAGCTTAGAACAGCGTCGCGACGAAGGTTCAGATCGCCAGGATTCGGACAGCAATGTCGACTTCATTTTCCGTTTGCTCATATGACAGTTCAGGAGAGTTCCTTTGAATAAGATCCCACGTCGCAAGTTCATCCAGTTATCCGCCGCCGCAGCGACCGGCGCCGTTGTCCTGTCCGGCCGCCACGCCGTTGCACAGGATCTTCCGAAACTGACCGAAGACGATCCGATGGCGCAGGCGATGAAGTACGTTCACGACGCCAGCTCCGTCGACGCCGCTTCGCGCCCGAACGCCGCAGAGGAACAAACCTGCGCGAACTGTGCGCTGATTCAGGGTGAAGACGGTGCCGAATGGCGTCCCTGCCAGATTTTCCCCGGCAAGCTGGTCGCCGCCGATGGCTGGTGTTCGGTATGGGCACCCAAGGGCTGACCGCTCTTCGGGACAAGCAACAGGAAAACGCCGGTTCAAGACCGGCGTTTTTTTTGCGCAGACAGAACCCGGCGATCGGCCGTACGCTCGACCCTCGGAAAACGGTCATGCCGCCCTCGAGCGCTTTTTGTCGAAGCGCGGCCGCCGTGTAGAATCGGCCGTTGCCCGTTTATCTCTGCAACGCCCACGACGCTCAAGGACAAGCCTGTGTTTGAAACACTCGATACGCTGCCGGCCGACGCCATCCTCGGACTGATTGCCGAACATCGCAACGATCCGCGCGACAACAAGATCGATCTCGGCGTCGGTGTGTACCGCACGCCCGCAGGCGAGACGCCCGTGCTGGACGTCGTCAAAGTTGCCGAGCAGCGCCTTCTCGATCAGCAGACGAGTAAAGCGTACATCGGTACGGCGGGCGACCCGGAGTTCAACCTGGCAATGCAGCGCCTCACGTTTGCCAATCCCGCACTCGATGAGCGGCTCATGACGATGCAGACGCCTGGCGGTTCGGGTTCGCTGCGCGTTGCGGCGGGCCTTCTGCTCCGGGCCAGCCCGGACGCTACGGTCTGGGTCAGCGAACCCACCTGGGCGAATCATCATCCGCTGCTCGGCGGCGCCGGACTGCATCTGAAGCCGTACCCGTATTACGACACGGCCACGCACGAAATCCGGCTCGACGCCATGCTGGAGGCCTTGTCCGGCGCGGCTCCAGGGGACGTCGTGCTGCTGCATGCCTGCTGCCATAATCCGTCCGGCCTCGACCCTTCCGAAGAACAGTGGCGCGCGATTGCCGACGTCATCGTCGAGCGCGGCCTGCTGCCGTTCATTGACATGGCGTATCAGGGATTCGCCGAAGACATCGATCGCGACGCGTTTGCGATTCGGCACCTCGCCGAGCGTGTGCCCGAAATGGTCGTCTGCAACTCCTGCTCGAAGAATTTTGGCCTGTATCGCGATCGCGTCGGCACCGTGTCGGTGCTCGCGGCGGACGCCGCGGGCCGCGGCGTCGTGCACTCGCAGGCCAGCAACGTCGTGCGCACGATGTATTCAGTGCCGCCCGACCACGGTGCGGCCGTCGTGTCGATCATTCTCGGCGACGAGTCGCTGCGCGCAAACTGGCTGATCGAACTGGCGGAAATGCGCGATCGCCTGAAAGGCATGCGCAAACTGCTTCACGATGCGCTGGAGGCCAAGGCTCCGGGAGTGAATTTTTCTCATCTCGTGCGCGCCACAGGCATGTTCTGTTTCCTGGGCGTCAGCAAAGAGCAGGTGCTGAAACTGAAGAAGGACTACGGCGTCTACATGGTGGATTCGAGCCGCATCAACGTGGCCGGCATCACCGAGGCGAACGTGGAATACCTGGCGTCATCGATCGCCGCCGTGCTCTGAGATAGCGTCTAGTCTTCCGGCGCCAGCAGCAGGCGGCTGTCCGGTTCGATGCCGAGCGCGCGTGTCGTTCCGGCGCCCAGCTCCAGCACATAGCGCACCGGCTCCGTTGCCGATATCGAGCGCAGGGACTGCGGTTCGGTATCGGTTGCGATCGAGGCAACCGTTCCGTCTTCGCGAACGAACAGCATGTCGAGCGAGATGAACGTGTTTTTCATCCACATCGACAGCATGCCGGGCTTGTCGTAGACGAACAGCATGCCGCGCCTCGGCGGCAGGTCGCGGACAAACATGAGCCCCCGGCGCTGCTGGCTAGTGGTGAGCGCAAGATAGACGTCGAAGTGATGACAGGCCCGGCTGGCGACGATGATCAGAGCACCGCTCTCGAAAGATTCCTCGATCGGCGGCAGCTCCTGCGCCGCAAGATCGAAAGCGCTGGCCAGGACCAGCAGAGAGAGCCAGTACTTCATTGCGGTCCCCAGTCGAGGACACTTCGAAACTCGGCGTTCTCGATCGTGATCGAATCCATGCCGCCGACTTCGGCGAGCGGCGCAATGCAATACAGCCGCCCGCCGAGCAGGTAGCGGCGATGGTCGTCCGCTGAGGCGCCGGCCGGAACGTCGTTCGGCGCTGCGAGCGGCAGGTCCTCGCTCGTAACGTCGGCCCAGCAGGTCTCGAGGCTCTGGGTCGAGAAAAACCGTGCTTCACCTTCCAGGATGACCGTAAGCCGGGCCGGCAACTCCAGGCCGTCTCTGCCGGGTTCGAGCGCCGGCAACGCGACAATAATCGAAACGCCGTTCGAACCGCCGTCCGGCAGCGCAAAGTAGAGGCGTGCTCCCTGACCTTCAGGCCGCGGCCCGCCTTCGCAGCGCAGGCGCCCGGCGTCAGCGTCGATCTCGCCGTTGACGGCGCCCAGGAGCCGTGCCCTGAAGAACGTGCCTGCGACACAATTGCCCGCTCGCGCATCGCTGGGGAACGACCCGGCCGGGTTTGCTGCCTCGTCCGCCACGGCTTCGGGCGTCCGCGGCGGCTCCTGAGGAGCCCCGCAAGCAGGCAGGCCCAGGGTGAGCAGGCTCGAGACGAGCAGGCCCCGGGCACCTGGACCAAAGGCAATGGGAGCCCGGGCGGGAAAAAGTTTTTGCAATGTTATGAACAGGAATTTGTCGATTATGCGGTCATTATTACCGAAAGCAGGTCCCGGGCGAGAAAAAAAGCCCCGGCGGGTCCGTCCGGTGCGGTTGGAACCGCCCCCGATCCTCACTAAAATGGCTCGCCTTTTTGACCTGCGGACCTCTCGAGGGGAGCTGAATGAGCGTAGTTGAACAATTCCAGCAGCTGGAGGCACATGCAAGCCGGTTGATCATCGGTCAGGCACACCTGATCAACCGCATGCTGATTGCCCTGCTCTGCGACGGTCATTTGCTCGTCGAGGGTGCGCCGGGTCTGGCCAAGACGCGCGCCATTAAGGTGCTGGCGGAGAGCGTCGAGGGTGATTTCCACCGGCTGCAGTTTACCCCCGATCTCCTGCCCGCCGACCTGACCGGCACCGACATCTACCGGCCGCAGGACGGCAGCTTCGAGTTTCGCAAGGGACCGCTGTTTCACAACCTCATCCTGGCCGACGAGATCAATCGCGCGCCCGCCAAGGTGCAGTCCGCGCTGCTCGAAGCCATGGAGGAAAGGCAGATTACGGTAGGTGACAGGAGTTACGCCCTGGACGATCTGTTTCTCGTCATGGCGACACAGAACCCGATCGAGCAGGAGGGCACCTACCCGCTGCCCGAGGCTCAGCTCGACCGCTTCCTGCTGCACGTGCAGGTTGGCTATCCGACCGCGGAAGACGAGCGCCGTATTCTGGTCCTGAATCGCGACGAGGCCAAAGCGGCGAAGCGCGACGCCTTTCAGCCGCCCGAACCGCTGTCTGCTGCCTCGATCATGCAGGCCCGTCAGGACATCCTGCGGCTGCATCTGGCCGACGAGCTGGAGGAGTACATCGTCAACGTCGTCATGGCGACCCGCGATCCGGCGAGCGTGGACGGGAGTCTCGACGGGCAGGTGATGTACGGTGCGAGCCCGCGCGCGAGCATGGGCATCGATCGCGCCGCAAGGGCTCATGCCTGGCTCGAGGGGCGCGACTACGTGGGTCCCGAGGACATCCAGGCGGTGGCGTCCGACGTGCTGCGCCACCGGTTGGTACTGAGCTTCGAGGCCGAGGCCGACGGCGTCGACGCAAACTCGGTGATCGAACGCGTGCTCGACGGTGTTGGGGTGCCGTAAGCGGTGCGGCCGCTGGATCACGTTCCCGAGGATGCCTCGCCGGTCCGCGTGACGCAGGCCGGCCTGATTCGGTTGAACGCGCCGGCACGGGCGATTGCGCTCGACGTGCTGCGCGTCAACTCGCTGCAGACCGGTGCGTACGTATCGCATTTTCGCGGCCGCGGTATGGAGTTCGACGAGTCGCGGCCGTATCAGCCGGGCGACGATCCGCGCTCGATCGACTGGCGGGTAACCGCGCGCAGCACGACGGCCTACACAAAGCTGTTTCGTGAGGAGCGCGAACGGCCGGTTCTCGTCATGGTCGACCTCCGCAGTAACATGCATTTTGCGACCCGCGGCTGCTTCAAGTCGGTCAACGCGGCTCGCGCGGCCGCGCTCCTTGCGTGGGCTGCACACCATCGCGGTGACCGGCTCGGCGGTCTGATCTTCGGCGACGGAACACATCGCGAACTCAAACCGAGGCTGGGACGCCAGGCGGCGCTCCGCTTCGTCCATCAGCTCGTCGAACATCCGGACTGGTCCCCGGACAACGCGGGCAGCGTCGATCGCGAGAAAACACTGACTCGTGCCATGTCGGCGCTCCGGCGCGTCGCGCGGCCGGGCAGTCTCGTGGTCATCCTGAGCGACTTCCAGGGCCTGGAGCGCGCGGCGCAGTCCTATTTGTCGAGTGTGGCGCGGCACAGCGAAGTGCTGGCTGTCTATCTCAACGATCCGCTGGAAAAGGCATTGCCTCCACCCGGACGTTACCGACTGGTGACCGGCGACGAGGAGCTGGCGATCGACACGCATGCTGCGGCTGCGCGGCGCGAGTACGCCGATGCCTTCAATGCGCGCTTCAAGAGTTTCGGCGAGTTCTGCAACCGTTACGGCGTGCATCTGATGCCCCTGTCGACGGATCAGGATCCGGTGACTGCTCTGCAGACCGCACTCGGCAGGCGGACACACTGATGGACCCCGCGGCGCTGCCACTGCGCGACATTCGCCTGCCGGACCCCGTGGGCTGGTGGCCACCGGCGCCGGGATGGTGGCTGCTCGCCGCCGTGCTCGCTGCACTGTTCGTCTGGCTTGCCGTTCGCGTCCGTCACGCGCATCGGCAGGGGCGTGCGCGCCGTCATGCGCTTAAACAATTGAAGAAGCTCGAGGCGAAGTACGATCGCGACGGCAACGCCGTGGCGCTGGCTCGCGGACTGTCCGTCCTGGTACGGCGTACGATGCTGGCATATGCGCCGCGTGCCGATGTGGCCGGGCTTGCCGGTGATGCCTGGCTGGACTGGCTCGACGAAGGCCTCGCGAACCCGCAGTTTCGGCTGGGGGCCGGTCGGGCGCTGGCTGAGTTGCCTTACCGCGACCCGAACTCGACCTACGGCGATATCGACGTCAATACGCTGCTGTACGCCGTTCGCATGCGTCTGGCGACGCCGGTCAAACTCGGGGGGACGGACTAGTGCTCAGCTTCGCCTGGCCGTTTTCGCTGTTGCTGCTGCCCTTGCCGTGGCTGCTGCACAAACTCCTGCCGGAAGCCACGGCGCTCAAGGAGGCGGGCCTCAAGGTGCCGAGTTTCCGCGGGTTTCGCATGCTGACCGGGCGCTCTGCCAGCGAGTCGCTCATGAACTGGCGGTTCTGGCTTGCGCTTCTTGCCTGGCTGCTGTTGGTGGTGGCGGCAGCGCGACCCGAACGGATCGGCGATGAACTCGACGTTCCGGTTGCAGGTCGAAATCTCATGCTTGCCGTGGATTTGTCGGGCAGCATGGATCAGAAAGACTTCGAACTGAACGATCGTAAAGTGGATCGACTGACGGCTACCAAGGCGGTTGCCAGCGATTTCATTCGCCGTCGCGAAGGAGATCGCATTGGCCTCATCCTGTTCGGCGAGCGGGCCTATCTGCAGGTGCCGCTGACCCTCGACCGGGAAACGGTACGCATCCTGCTGCTCGAGGCTTTCATTGGCCTCGCGGGCGAGAAAACGGCGATTGGTGATGCCATTACGCTGGCCGTCAAACGCATTCATGAGAGCGACGAATCGGGCAGCGATCAGGTGCTGGTATTGCTGACCGACGGTGCGAACACGGCAGGGGAAGTGGACCCGCTGAAGGCTGCCGAACTTGCCGAACAGGTTGGGCTCAAGATCTACACGATCGGTATTGGCGCGGATCAGGTCGAGGTTGCGTCCGCGATCGGCGGCAGGCGGCGGATCAATCCATCCGCGGATCTCGACGAGGACACGCTGACCAACATTGCGGCGCTGACGGGTGGCCGTTACTTCCGCGCAACCGACACGGCAACCCTGCAGGACATCTACCGGCTCGTGGACGAACTCGAGCCCGTCGACGAGCCCGAAACGGGCTTTCGGCCCGTGCAGTCGCTGTACTACTGGCCGCTGGGCGCCGCTGTGGTGCTCGTCGGTTTGCTGGTTGTCGTCAGCCTGTTCAAGAGCTTGCTGCTCGCCAGAACACCCCGAGCGGTGGATCATGCCGGTTGATCTCGAATTCCTGAGGCCCGCCTGGCTCCTGCTGATACCGCTGGTGCTGCTTGCGGCGCTGTTGCTGGCGTACCGCCGGCTCAGCCCCGGCAACTGGCAGGAACTGGTCGACCCGGCGCTGGCCCCGCATGTGTTGTCGGACGCGCGCGTGTCCGGCGGACGCGATTTTCGCTGGCTGCTGTTCGCCGTGACCGGCGTGCTTGCGGCGCTGGCGCTCGCAGGGCCTGCCTGGGAGCGCATCGAACAGCCCGTGTTTCGCTCCGATCAGGCGCTTGTCGTGGCGCTGGATCTGTCGCGGTCGATGGATGCCGCCGATCTCAAGCCGAGCCGCATGCAGCGTGCGCGGCTCAAGATCCTGGATCTCCTCGACCGCCGTGACGGCGGTCAGACGGCGCTGGTGGTGTATTCGGCCAATGCGTTTACGGTGACGCCGCTGACGACCGACGCCGACACCATTGCCTCGTTGGTCAACAGCCTTGCGACCGATATCATGCCGAGCCGGGGTAGCTATCCCGTGGCGGCGATCGAAAAGGGCCGGCAGCTCCTGGAGCAGGCCGAAGTCCCGGCCGGCGAAGTGCTGCTCGTGACCGACGGTGGCACGTCGCCGGCGGCCGAACGCTACGCCCGTGCGCTCAACGACGCCGGTTTTACGCTGTCGGTGCTCGGAGTCGGCACGCGCGAAGGGGCGCCTATCCCGCGCTCGACCGGTGGATTTGTGACCGATCAGCGCGGTCGCATTGCCGTGCCCGCACTCGAGGAGAGCGAATTGAGGAAACTGGCTCGAGCGGGCGGTGGCCGCTATGCGACGCTGAGCGCCGACGGAGGTGATCTGGACTTCCTGCTGTCCGGCGAAACCGTCAGCCGATCGAAAACGGACGACGCGCTTGCCACCGACCAGTGGCGCGAAGAAGGGCCCTGGCTCGTGCTGCTGCTGCTGCCGCTGGCGGCGTTTGCCTTTCGCAAAGGTTGGCTGCTGCTGATCGTCATTGCGGTACTGCCCGCAGGACAAACGGCCGAAGCTTCGGTGTGGGAGGACCTGTGGCTAACCCCTGACCAGCAGGCGGCTCGGGCACTCGAGCGCGGGGATGCCGAAACGGCGACCGGGCTGTTCGAGGACCCCGACTGGGCCGCCGTTGCCGGCTATCGGGCCGGTGCCTACCGCAGAAGTGCGGCGGGGTTTGCCGAGCGCGACGACTTGCGAAACCTCTACAACCTCGGCAACGCGCTGGCGCGTATGGGCGAATTCGAGTCGGCGATCGACGCCTACCAACAGGTGCTCGAACTCGATCCCGAAGACGCGGATGCCAGATACAATCGCGATCTGCTGGAGGAGCTGCTCAGACAGCAGCAACAGGAACAACAGCAGCAACAGCAGGGCCAGGAAAACTCCGGGCAGGACTCGTCCGGCGAGAGCCAGGATCAGGGTCAACAGGATTCCGAGCGACAGGGTATGGATGCACAAGCCCAGTCCGATAGCGAGAGCGAATCCGGTGATCCGTCCGACAGGGACGCAGGTGAAATGAGCGACGAGGAACTTCAAGCGCTCGAAAAAGCACTCGAGGAAGCCGCCAGGGCAGCCGAGGAAGATGCCCGGGGTGAACCGCGCGAGTACTCGGAAGAAGAACTCGCCGCGTTGCGCCGCCTGCAGGCCGAGGAGCAGGCGATGGAACAATGGTTGAGACGTATACCCAACGACCCGGGCGGGCTCCTGCGGCGCAAGTTCAGATACCAGTATCAGCGTCTCGGCAAAGATCAGGACGGCAACGATCTGTGGCCGGACGACGAGGTGCAGCCATGGTAGTTCGCATTTGCATAACGCTCCTGTCGCTGTTGCTGGCCGCGCCGGCAATCGCAAACGTAAGCGCACGCGTCGACCGCAACGTCGTCGAGCAAAACGAATCGTTCGTGCTGGAGGTTGTCATCGAGGGCAACATCGGCAGCGAGCCGGACGTCAGCGCGCTCGACGTAGACTTCATCGTCGGCCAGAGCAGCCAGCTCAGCAACACGAATATCGTCAACGGGCAGATCAGCCGCAGCATGACCTGGGCTTACACGCTGATGGCGCGACGGTCCGGCGTGCTGACCATCCCGGCCATCCGGGTTGGCAACGATCAGAGCGAACCGATTACGATCGACGTGCGCGAGCCCAGAAACGCTCCGCCCGGGGAAGCGGACGTGTTCGTTACGGCGGAGGTCGATACCGATTCGACCTGGGTGCAGGCTCAGGTGCTGTACACGATCAAGGTGTACCGGGCCGTCGCCACTCGGCAGATGTCGTACCGGCGGCCGGTATTCAGCGGTGCCGAAGTGTTGGTCGAGACGGCAAGCGAAGAAAAAGTCTACGAGGCTTTGTTAAACGGCCGCGTTTACAACGTCATCGAGCAAAACTTCGCGCTGTTCCCGCAGGAAAGCGGGGAAATCTCGATCTCCCCGACGCGCTTCGAAGCCCGGGTGATTGCCAACGGCCGTATTACGGGCCGCAAGGTATTCGAATCGGAGCCCAAAACGATCACTGTGTTGCCCATACCGCCCGCACCTGCGGCCTACGGCGACGCGGCCTGGCTGCCGGCGCGCGATCTCGAACTCAGCGAATCCTGGTCTCGCGAGCCCGACCGCCTGACGGCAGGCGAACCGATCTCGAGAGATATTGTCGTGAGCGCCCTGGGCCAACTGGAAACCCAGCTGCCGCTGCTCGATGTCGAGGCTCCGGACGGTATCAATCTGTATCCCGACCAGCCGGAACTGTCGCGGCGTCTCGAGGATGGCGGAATACGCGGCGTCCGGCGCGATCAATACGCCATGATTGCCGTGGGTGACGGCGATGTTGCCCTGCCGGCGGTCGAGTTGCCGTGGTTCGACATCGATAGCGAGGAATGGCGCGTGGCGCGTCTGCCGGAGCGCACCCTGTCGATTATTGGCGGTGTGCCCGTTACGCCGGTTACGGAGCCGGCACCGGTTGCCGAGCCGGCCGCCGTTACCGCCCCGGTCTCGGTTTCCCCGGTCGTCTCGAGCCCCTTCTGGCAGCAGATTTCACTCGGCCTCGGCGTATTGTGGCTACTGACCGTGCTGGCCTGGTGGTGGTCATCGAGGCCGAAGGCGGCGCCGAAGCAGGCGCCTCCCGTCCCTGCGTACAAGCTTCAGGCGCGGTCACTCAAGGCAGCGCGAAAAGCCGCTGTCGACGGCAACGCCATCGCTTTGCGTGCGGCGCTGTTCGAGTGGGCGAGGCTTGAGTGGCCGGACGCGACGCCACGCAGCCTGGGTGCCCTGGCGGAGCGCCTCGAGGCACCGCTGGCCGATCAACTGCGCGCGCTGTCGCGGTCGAGCTACGGTCCGGACGCGCCGCACTGGGACGGTCAGGCCATCGCGCGGGCGCTGCGCAGGATTTCGGTCAAGTCGTCGTCGGATCGGACGGCTGCCGACATGCTGCCGCCGCTCATGCCCAGCCGCTAACATTTTTGGCGGCGGGCTGGCGGCTGTGCCCTTGCCGACCGGTCGTCTACCAGTGACCTGTATTCGGCATGGACGCCCAGGGCTCCTCAGGCGGCAGAGCGTCACCTTTCTGCAGCAATTCGATGCTGATGTTGTCGGGCGAACGCACGAATGCCATGTGACCGTCGCGCGGCGGGCGATTGATCGTTACGCCACCGTCCATGAGCTTTCGACAGAGCGCGTAAATGTCGTCGACGCGATAGGCCAGGTGTCCGAAGTTTCTTCCTTCGCCGTAGTCTTCGGGGTCCCAGTTGTAGGTCAGCTCGACCTGCGCGTCGGTGTCGCCCGGGGCGGCGAGGAAGACCAGCGTGAAGCGCCCACCTTCGTTGTCGTAGCGGCGGAGTTCCTCGAGGCCGAGCTTGTCGCAATAAAACTCCAGCGACGCATCGAGATCGCTGACCCGTACCATGGTGTGCAAATACTTCATGTTGACTCTTCTCACTCTACAATCCGTGTGACCCGGCGGCCCGCCGTTTGCGGTGGGTTCGCGGATACGGCCACAATGGAGGCCCATGGTGGCCGACAGACGTTGCACGGGCAAGACATTGCAGGACATACGCGTTATTACGCTCGATCTCGACGACACCCTGTGGGAGATTCTGCCGGTCATCCGGCGCGCCGAGGCGGCGCTCGAGGACTGGCTCGCCGAACGTTACCCGAGGATTCCGGAGCGCTGGCCGCGAGACCGGCTGCACACGCTTCGCGAGGAACTCGTCGTGCAGCACGCCGACAGGGCGCACGACCTCACGTTCCTGAGAAAAGAAATGCTCGCCCGGATGGCTCGGGATGCCGGTTACGACACGTCCCTCAACGAAGCGGCGTTTGCCGTATTCGATAAACACCGCAATGCACTCGAGACGTTTCCCGACGTCGAACCCGCGCTGTCGAAACTGGCGCGCCGCTACCGCGTCATTGCCGTGACCAACGGCAACGCCGATTTGCGAAAGATCGGCATCGACTGCTGGTTCGACGGTTTCGTGTCTGCGCGTTCGGCCGGCGCGGCGAAACCGGATCCGCGCATATTCGCCGCCGCCGTTCTGGCTGGCGGCGCCAGTCCGGCCGAAACGCTGCACGTCGGCGATCATCCGCATCAGGACGTCGCGGGTGCACAGGCTGCGGGGCTAAGAGCCGTGTGGGTCAATCGACGCCGCGCGGAGTGGCCCCCGGACTACACGCCCGCGGACCTGGAGGTCAGCGATCTCGGTGTGCTGGCCGATTTCCTCACTGGCGGCAAGCCGGGTGCGGTGTGAACCGCAGCGACCCTTTGATTCTGTACGTGCCCGGCCTGATGCCGAAGCCGCCCGAGGATGTACACCGTCAGGCGCTGAAGGACAGCCTTCTGGCCGGTGTCCGCGCGGCGGGGGAGACCGCGGCCGACCTCGGGGCAGCGTTCGACGTGTACGCCTGGACCGAAGACTTTTACGGTACGACGCGCGATTATTCGATCGATGCCCGGTCCGTGGAGCGGCTCGTCGCGACACCCGTCGCGAGCGATCGGGACGTGCGCGAGGCGCAGTCTTTCGGCCGCCGCGTGAAACGTGCGCTGTTTCGGTTTGGCGATCTCCTGCCGTTCCTGATCCCTTTTTTCGCGAGCGAACGGCAGCGCCTGCACATCCGTGACCTGAACCGCTATGCATCAGGCAGCGACGGCGCGGCAGAGAACATTCGGCACGGGCTCGAGCGGCGGCTGACGGCAGCCGCCGACGCGGGGCGTCCCGTGCTTCTGATCGGGCACAGCATGGGTTCCGTGATCTGCTGGGATACCCTTTGGGATCACTCGCGCCGGGAACCTCGACCGGCGCCGGTCTCGCTGTTCCTGACGATGGGCAGCCCGCTGGGGCAGCGCTACGTACAGCAGCGTCTGCTGAGCCACCGCGGCAAGCGGGCGGGCGGTTTTCCGTCGTCGATCGGGCGCTGGGTGAACCTTGCGGCGGTGGGTGACATGACCTCGCTCGATCAGCGGCTGGCCAACGATTTCAGAAGCCGTTTTCCGGATCAGCAGCGTCAGATAGAGGATCACTCACTCGTCAACGCGTTCCGCCTGGACGGTGTTCTCAACCCGCACGCGGAGTACGGCTATCTCGCCAACGCCGTGACCGCACGCATCGTCGTCGACTGGTGGCGGTCGCAGCTTCGCTGACCGGGCGCTGACGACGCGCCGGCGATCCAGGGCCTCGAGCGGTGCGGTCAGGTGCTCTCGAGGTTGGGTCGGATCACGACGTCGATGCGGCGGTTACGAGCCCGTCCCGATTCCGTCTCGTTACTGGAAACCGGGCGCGTTTCGCCGTAGCCGGTGGCGATCAGCCGGTAGCTCGGAATGCGCATGGCGTTGATCATGTACTGCTGCACGGATTCGGCGCGGTCCTGTGAGAGCTTCTGGTTGAAATCGTCGCCGCCGAACGAATCGGTATGACCTTCGATGATCAGTTCGCTCTGCGGGAACACGTCGATGGCTTTCTCCACCTTGTTTAGGAGATCGAAGTTCTGCGGCTTGATGTTCGACTGGCCGCTGTCGAAGGTCAGGCCCACGAGTCTCAGAATCACCGTGTTGCCCTGGCGAAACACGCGCGCCTCTTCGTTGCCGAACATTCTTTCGACCTGTTCGAACTGTTCCTTGACGCGTGCCTGCGCCTCGAGGCGCTGTATCAGTGCTGCACGCTCTTCCGTGGCGCCGCCGAGACGCTCGTCGAGCGCCCTGAGTTCTTCACTCATGTCGGCAAGGCGCAGGGTGTTCTCCTCCTGCTCCTGCGTCAGGCGCTGTACGTCGACCTGCAGCGTGTCGACGTAGTCCGCGAGCTGGTTTGCCAGCTGCTGCGGCCCGGTCTGCATGTCCGGCGCAATGTCGGCCGCGCCTGCGACGAGGCGCATGGCCTCTTCCCATTCGAGCACGAGTTGTTCCGGAGTGAGGTCGCGGTCGCGTACTTTGCGCACGACCTCGGATAGATAAATGGCGTGTTTGGCCTCGTAGTTTGCCTGCTGGGCGAGCGAGCGCGGCAGATCGGTGTCGTAACGGTTTTCGCTCAGCTCTTTTTCGGCCTGGGCGAGCAGTTCTTTCGCCTTGCCCAGGGTAATGGGCGCGTAGCGACCGACGCGTGCGCGGTCTGCGTCGGCGAGCAAACGGCGCGTTTCGCTCAGGTACTGATCCTTGATCGCTCCGAGTTCGGCTTCCCGGTACAGCGACGTGGCTTCGATGTCGCGGCGCTTCGAACCCTTGAGGTCGCCGCGCTCCAGCAGGCGAATTGCATCGCCGAATTCGCGCTGCGCCTTGGCCCAGATTTCGGGCTGAAGTTCGGGCGCCCTGGCGTTCGCAGCGTCCTGGCGGCTTTTCATGACCTGTGCGAGTGCCGTTGCCGCAAGTTGTGCGGCTTCCGCCGCGGTCTTGAAGTGATTGGCAGCGTCGGCCGCGTTGCTGCGAACGTATTCGATATTGCTGCCGCGCTGCAGGTATTGCTCCGCGTCGCGGTATTCCTTCATGCCGCGCTCGTAGCTGCGTGGTGCCAACAGTTCCGCGTTGGCTGCATCGGCTGCGGCCTTGGCGGCGTCGGCTTCTTTGAAGAACGTATCGCGAAGTTCATCCTGGGCGAGCGCGCCTGTGACCAGTACGAGGCCCGCGGCCAGCGCCGCTGCGGCTCGTGTCGTCGCCGATCGCCATGTGGTCGTATGCCATCTCTTCGTTGGTAAGCGCATTGCGTATTTCCTGAAGTTTTCAGCGTGTTACACAGGAAGACCCTGCAGGTGTCGCAATAGTTTACATAGTCCTGCAGCAGAATCTGTGCGCCGTGTCCCTGACTGGGTGAAAATTCTGCGGTATTCCGGGGTGTTGAGCGAGGTTTTCCGACGGATTTGTTAGCCGCGGCAGCGCCCGCAGGAGGTCCGGCAGTGCCTGTGACCAGAGTCACTGTTTGCGCCACCCGAGCCCGGGCGAGGGTATTTTGTGCACCCTTTCACAGTCGCCGGAGGGGGCTTGAGGGTAGTCTTTCGGGCATGTCCGCAAAGTACTACACGCAGTTCATCCTGACCGATGCCGACTATCACGGAGGCAATGAGTTCAGCGGCGTGGTGGAACTCAACCAGCCGATGGATCAGGACTCGGACAGCAAAGACATCGAAGCCGTGCTGGCGCGCAACTTCGATCTCAACAAGAGTGCCGTGCGGCTCGTTAGCTGGTCCAGGCTGCATTAGTTCGAGGCTTCCCAGGACCCCCGGTTTCCTCTGGCGCGTGAGGATGGTGCGCCAACAGCGTGAGCAACCTCAGATCCCCCTGACTTTCCCGGCGCATGCCGGGATTTTTTTGTCCGCGGCACGCTGACGCGCGGGCGACATTTACCTTACACTCGGACTTCGGCGCCATTCGGCGCCGTTATCGAACGGGCGTCCAACGAGACGTCGAACAAGGGTCCGAAAATCATGCCAAGCGTTTCACTGCGGGCGGATCTGCCGGCCGCTGCCGTCTCGATGTTGTTCGCCTTGTCCCTCGCAGGATGTGCGGTTGCACCCGAGACAGGCGATAGCTCCGGGACTGCCAAAAACGTCATACTGTTCATCGGCGACGGCATGGGTATATCCACGGTCACCGCCGCGCGTATCTTCGACGGTCAGTCCCGCGGCGAAAGCGGGGAAGAGAACGTGCTGTCGTTCGAGCGCTTTCCGAACGTTGCGCTGGTCAAAACCTACAACAGCAACCAGCAGGTGCCGGATTCGGCCGGTACGGCGACGGCGATGCACTCCGGCGTGAAAACCAGAGCGGGCGTCATTGGCGTGGGGCCCGAGGGCGCGCGCCGCGACTGCGTGGCCGCGCGCGACTCCGAACTCACGACCATTGCCGACCAGGCAAAGGCCCGCGGCAAACGACTGGGTATCGTGACGACGGCACGCATTACGCACGCGACCCCTGCCACCATCTACGCACATCTCCCGGAGCGCGACTGGGAAGCCGACAACTATTTCACCGAGGCGGATCGTGCCGCCGGCTGTGTGGACATCGCCCGGCAGTTCGTGAATCTGCCGGCGTCAGCGGCGCCGGACATAACGCTCGGCGGCGGCTGGTCGCGATTCCGCGGCGGCGACACGGGCGGGGTGCGCGCGACCGACGGCGAAGACCTGATAGCCGAGTGGCTCAAGGCCGGTCCGCGACGACAGTTCATCAGCCGTGCGGAAGAACTCGACAGGATACGCCCCGGCAATACGGTGCTCGGCCTGTTCTCGCGCTCGCACATGGAGTACGAGGTGCTTCGCGACGCTGACACGACGCAGCCGGGCATCGTTGCGATGACCGAAGCGGCGATCGGCTATCTCGAGGCCGGCGATGACGGCTATTACCTCATGGTCGAAGGCGCGCGCATCGATCACGGTCACCACGACGGCGTGCCGGGACTCGCGTTGAGCGAAACGCAGGCGTTCGCTCGCGCCGTACAGGCAGCCGTCGACCGTGTGGATCCGAGCGAAACGCTCATCCTCGTGACGGCCGATCACTCGCACGTCTTTACGCTGGCAGGCTATCCGACGCGCGGCAACGATATCCTCGGGCTGGTGGTCGGCAACGACAAGAGCGGTGTGGCCAAGAGTGGCCCTACCATTGCAGACGACGGCCAGCCGTACACGACCGTGGGCTACGCGAACGGCCGCAACGCCATCCGCGGCGGACCGCGCCCGCGGCCTGATACCGGCATGCACGCCGTGGCGCAGTCGCTCGTGCCCGTCCGCTACGAGTTGATCAACGGCGAGGTGTCCTACGACGAAACGCACGCGGGCGAAGACGTTGCCTTGTACGCGACGGGGCCCGGGGCCGACGCGGTGCGCGGCGTGATCGAACAGAATCTGATCTACGACATCATGATCAATGCGTTCGGATTTTCCCTTGAAGAATGACGAGGCGATTCGCTTGAAACTCCCGAAAATGCGACAATCTCGGGTTACTCCGGGCAACGACGCAAGCACGCTTAGATGAGCAAAGACACCCCAACGCTGAAAGGTATTCCGATCGTCCAGTCCGGCGCGAAATACCAGACAGAGGCCGGCTTTTCAGCCATCAAGAACGGCGTCAAGAGCCGCCGCGATCAGGCACCCGTCGAGCGCGGCCAGAAGCCGCGCTGGCTGCGGGCGCCCATGCCGGCCGGCAGCGGCTTTTCCAGCACCCGCCGCATCGTCAAGGAACACAGCCTGAGCACGGTGTGTGAAGAGTCGATGTGTCCCAACATCGGCGAATGCTGGAATGCCGGCACCGCCACGATCATGGTGCTGGGGTCGGTGTGCACCCGGGCGTGCCGGTTTTGCGCAGTCGATACCGGCAACCCCAAGGGCTGGCTCGACGCGGACGAGCCGCGAAACACGGGCCGGGCCGTGGCGCTCATGGGGCTCGAATACGTTGTCATTACGTCGGTCGATCGCGACGATCTCGAGGACGGTGGGGCAGGTCACTACGCCGAGTGCGTGCGGGAGATCAAGCGGCAGAATCCGCAGACGGCCGTCGAGGCGCTGACGCCGGACTTCAACGGTGTCGAGGAACACGTAGCGCTGGTTGTCGATTCGGGTCTCGAGGTCTTCGCGCAAAACGTCGAAACCGTCAAGCGCCTGACTCATCCCGTGCGCGATCCGCGCGCGAGTTACGAGCAGACCATCGAAGTGCTGCGTTTCGCCAAAGCGCATCGCCCCGACGTGCTGACCAAGACCAGCCTGATGCTGGGCCTCGGCGAGAAGGACCACGAGATCCTCCAGGCGATGGACGATTTGCGCGCGGCAAACGTCGATATCCTGACGTTCGGGCAGTACCTGCGGCCCACGCCGAACCACCTGCCCGTCGAGCGGTTCGTCACGCCGGACGAGTTCGCTGCGTACCGGCAGGAAGGTCTCGACAAGGGTTTTCTCGAAGTGGTTGCGGGCCCGATGGTGCGTTCGAGCTACCGTGCGGAGCAGGTCCTGAAGAAAAACAACGTCGGTCTGGCGGCAACGCCGTAAGCCTGGAAGCGAGCACCTATGCTGGAGTTTCTGGCCAACTACGGCCTGTTCCTGTTGAAGACGGCAACCATTGTGCTGGCCGTCGTCGCCGTCATCGTCATTGCGGCTCAGGCCGGTCAGCGTACGCAGTCCAATACGCTCGAGGTTGAAAAACTCAACGACCGCTACCGCGACCTCGCCAATGCACTGAAGAAAGCCGTATCGGGCAAGGCGGCACAAAAGCAGCTCGACAAGGCGGAGAAACAGCGCCAGAAAACCGAGGCGAAGGAAGACGCGGCAAGGCCGCGAAGTTTTGTCGTCGATTTCAAGGGTGACCTGAAAGCGACGGCAGTGGCTTCGCTGCGCGAGGAAGTGACGGCCATACTCGATGCGGCGCAGGAAGGTGACGAGGTGATACTGCGCCTGGAGAATCAGGGCGGCGCCGTCAACGAACACGGACTCGCGGCGTCGCAGCTTGCGCGTATTCGCGACCGCGGCCTGACGCTGACCGTTTGCGTCGACAAGGTGGCGGCCAGCGGCGGTTACCTGATGGCCTGTGTTGCGGACCGACTCGTCGCGGCGCCGTTTGCCATCCTGGGCTCGATCGGTGTGATTACGCAGATTCCCAACTTCAATCGTGCGCTCGAAAGTCACGGCGTCGATTTCGAGGAGATTACGGCGGGCAAGTACAAGCGTACGGTGACGATGTTCGGCAAGAACACCGACGAAGACCGTGCGAAGCTCAAGGCTGATCTCGAAGACGTACACGAACTCTTCAAGGATGCCGTGCGGCGCTACCGACCGCAGCTGGACCTGGAGCGAGTGGCCACCGGCGAGTTCTGGTTCGGGACGCGAGCCTTGGAGCTCAAGCTCGCAGACGAGCTTTTGACCAGTGACGAACTGCTTGCCGGGCTGGGTGCGGACCGCGACCTCTACCGAGTGAGTTACCGGGTCAAGCAGCCGCTGCAGAAACGTTTGCTCTCCGGGGTCGACGGTGTTCTGGAGAAGGTCGACGCGGCCGCGTGGCGCCGCCGCTTCGAGTCACGCCTGCCGCGGTAGCCCCTCCCGGCCCGGAACCGCGCGGCGGGAATGCGGTCTGAACAGGCATGAAACGCTCGTCCTCGCGGCTATAATAGTCCTGCGAATGGAGAATGACGTATGCCAGGTTTTCGAATACTTTCAGTGAGTTTGTTGGCGCTGCTCGTGCTCAGCGCCTGTGCTACGTCGCCCACCGGCCGCAAGCAGGTCATTTTTGCCTCCGACGCTGAACTCGAGGCTCAGGCTGCGCAGGCGTTTGCGCAAATGAAGGCTTCGACGCCGCTCCTGACCGACCGGGCCACGATCGACTACATTGCCTGTGTCGCAAACGCGATCGTGGACGAGCTGGAGCCGCCGCACGACAGCCTGAACTGGGAAATGGCGATTTTCGACGAGGACGCCATCAACGCGTTTGCGATGCCCGGCGGCAAGATCGGTGTCTTCAAGGGCATACTCAAAGCGGCGCAGGATCAGGATCAGCTGGCCGCCGTCATTGGCCACGAAATTGCGCACGTGACGGCTCGGCATTCGGCGGAACGGGCTTCCCGGGTCGTGACGACCGGGGTTGGCATCCAGGTGGCCGCGATTCTGCTCGGAGGCGGCCACAGCGGCGCGACCTACACGGCTTACGAGGCGCTGAACGCGGGCGCCTCGCTCGGCATCATGCTGCCGTTCAACCGCGGCCAGGAATCCGAAGCCGACATCGTGGGACTCGAATACATGGCACGCGCCGGTTTCGATCCCAGAGCCTCCGTGCCGCTCTGGCAAAACATGGCCAAGGAAAACGAAGGCGGCCCGCCCGAGTTCCTGTCGACGCACCCCTCCAGCGAGCGCCGCATCGACCAGCTGGTCAGCCAGTTCGGTACGTCGCTCAAGCTGTACAACGAAGCGCAGGCAGCAGGCAAACGACCCAACTGCCAGCGCTGAGCGGTCGTATCTTGCTCGAGCAGACGACCGTCGGGCCTATCCCTTCTTCTGGCCGCGCCTGCCTCACTGACGTACAGGGGCGGGTGTGAGCGGGCAGGTTTTCAAAGATCACTTCTCCGAGCGTTCGGACAACTACGCACGCTACCGGCCGCAGTATCCGGCGGAGCTGTTTGCCGCGATTCAGGCGCAGTGCCCCGAGCCGGAGCTGGCGCTGGATTGCGCGACGGGTAGCGGCCAGCTGGCCGTCGACCTCGCGGCTTTTTGCCAGCGCGTGATCGCAACCGACGCCAGCGCCGAGCAGATCGCCGCAGCCACCCCGCATCCGCGCGTGCAATACCGGGTCGCAACGGCTGAAGAAACGGGACTGCCCGACGGCTCCATCGATCTGCTGACGGTCGGTCAGGCGCTGCACTGGTTCGACCACGAGCGGTTTGGCCTCGAGGCTCGCCGGATTATCCGGCGGGGTGGGCTCCTGGTTTGTGCGAGCTACGCCGTTTGCACCGTCACGGCCGAGATCGATCGTATCGTCGACCGCCTGTACACGGACATGCTGGATGCGTATTGGCCACCCGAGCGGGTGATGGTGGAGCAGGGTTATGCCGGTATCGAGCTGCCCGGGTCGCCGCTCGACCTGGGAAAGCTGGCGATGCGTGCCGACTGGCGTGTGCAGGACATGCTGGGTTATCTCCGCACCTGGTCGGCGAGCAAACGCTACCGGAAGGACCGGGGCGCCGATCCGGTGGAGGCGATTGGCGGGCCGCTGGCAGAGGCCTGGGGGGAAGGAATCCGTACCGTGAAATGGCCGCTTGCGGTACGCGCGAGCCGGCTGGGTTAGGCAGCTGTGCCAAATTTTGCGACACTTGAGTTCCCTGGTTCGGTCTACACGGATTCCGACAACCTGACCTGAGCCGCCAAGCGGAGCCGGATTTTGCGCGCGTCGACACTTACTCCTTATGCCTTTCTGCCGTTCATGGCACTCGCTGCCGGCTGCGAGCTGCTCCAGTTACCGCTCGGCAGCGAGACGGCTGTCGTCGAAGAGCAACCGGCGGCGGTCGAGCCCGTCGCAAAAGAGCCGCAGGACAATCATCGCTTCGAACTCGAGTACTCCGGGCAGTCGGTGATCGGCGAGCCGCAAATCGTACGTATCGAGGGCGACAACACCTTGTCCGATCTCGCGCGCGCCTATGGCCTCGGCTACGACGAGATTGTCGCGGCCAACCCGGACGTGGATCCGTGGCTCCCGGGAGAGGGCACGTCCGTGCTGTTGCCGAGTCAGTATGTGTTGCCTGCGGTTGAACGCGACGGGATCGTGCTCAATATTGCGAGTAAGCGACTGTTCTATTTTCCCGACGTCGAGGCGGGCGAAGCCGAGGTCGTTTATACGTTTCCGATCGGCATTGGCCGGGTTGGCTGGGAAACGCCGACCGGGACGACCCGGGTGATCGACAAGGCCAGGGACCCGAACTGGTACGTGCCGCTGTCGGTGCGCAGGGAGCATGCCGAGATGGGCAACCCGCTGCCGGCCGTCGTGCCGCCGGGTCCGGACAATCCGCTGGGCGCCTACGTGTTGAAACTGGATATGCCGGGCTACCTGATACACGGTACGAATCAACCCTACGGCGTCGGTATGCGGGTCAGCCACGGCTGCGTGCGCCTGTATCCTGAGAACATCGAGTTTTTGTATCCGGAGATCGACAGGGGCGAGGCGGTCGCGATCGTGAACCAGCCGTATCTCCTGGGCGAGCGCAACGGCGAATTGTACTTCGAGGCGCACGAGCCGCTCGAGGACGATGCGGTCGATGCCGACACGCATTTCGAGGATGCCATTGCGGCCTTCGCGGAGGCGCATCGTATTGTGCTGCCCGATCGCGCAAGGCGGCATATGACGGCCGTTGCCGAACGTGCGGCCGGTGCTCCGATCGAAGTCTACGCCTATGACACGGCCGACTACCTCAATCGCGCAACCTACGTCGTCAACGTCGTGACCGCGGACCCCGATGCGCCGACCCTGGAAGAGGTGCGGGCGATGATGGACGAGGTACTTGCCGACAACGGCGACCCCGAAGATCAGCAGGAAACGGCATCTGCCGTCAGCGTCGAGAGTCCGTAGACCGATGAGTGAATGGCTGGACCTGATGCTCGACGAAGTTGCGCGCAAACGCCGCGAGCGCGAGGATGCAATGGCCGAACTCGAGCGGCGCAATGCCGAAGCCGTGACGCCGGCGGCCGCCGATGAAGCCGACGGGGATACCGCTCAGTCCGAAGACCCTTCCTCCGAGGGAAAGTAGCGCGCGAAATCCTGCGGCAGTCCCGTGTCTTCCAGTCGGACCGTACCTGCTGACGGCAGCGGCGCAGCGTTGTAGGTATTCCAGAACGCCAGCGGCCCCGGGCCTTCGTCGGCAAGCAGCGCAGCAAACGCTTTCGCCGTGTAGGTCGTCTCGAGGATCAGTCCGAGTTCCTCCCTGGCAACCTGCAGGGCTCGTTCGCCCTCCGGCGTGGGGCGGGAGTAACCGTCGCCGACAAAACCGTCCCGAAAGCGGATGTGGGCTCGCTCCGCGAGATCACCCGGAAAGCGGCGGTCGATCCGGTGCAGCAGGGCGGCGGTTTTTTGCATCAGGCGAATGACGCCGGTGCCGCTGGCGTAGTCTTCGGACGTCACGCGGACGGCGTTGAGTTCGACGGGCAGTTCCGCGAGTGCCAGACCGAGTGCCAGACCGGCGGCCGTGCCCATGGTGCCGTTTGCGACGTAAAGACGTCGAGGCCGCGGCAGCTCCGATCCCTCGAGCTGTGCCGCAAACTCGAGCGCAGCCTCGATGAAGCCCACGACGCCGAGCCAGGAAGACCCGCCCGCCGGCACGACCCAGGTGCGATTCCTGCGCAGGCCGCCAGGCGGCAAGGTGATCTTCTGCTGGCGCGGATCGCCGAATCGTATCAGCTCGGTGCCGTTTGCAACGTGGGCCACAAGCGTTTCGTAGACATGTGCCACGTTCGGCTGGTGACCGAGAAAGCAGGTGGCAGCCATACCCAGCCGTTTTGCGTACAAAGCGGTCGCCAGCGCATGGTGTGAACCGACGGCGCCGAAGGTAGCGATGCGTGTGGCTCCCAGTTTTTGCGCACGCGCCAGAATGTAGTCGAGCTTTCTGACTTTGTTGCCGCCGTACAGTACGCCCGAGTGCTCGTCGTGTTTGACGACCACGGTCCGTTGGCCGTGCCCGAGCGTCAACCGGTGGTGGCTCAACGGAGTCGGCGTTTGCGTAAGTCCAGCTAGCGGGAGTGCGGCACCGAGACCCGCGAAGCGTTGTTGGAGATATCGATTACCGTTCGTCAAACGATCCGTCCCTCTCGGGCAAAGCTGCGTGCATGGTAGCGCCGAACCCGGTTCGCGCAGAAGTCAATGATGCATCTTGCCAAGTACCTGATTAAAATAGCGCATCGAAATCTGACTGACGCGGAGATAGTTTTGTCAGATGCGCCAGGCCGTGGGATCACGGTCTCCGAAATCGCGGCGATGGATCAGCCCGTCGACGTCAATCCCGTAACGACCGCCGCCTTTGTCGGTCGCACGCTTCGCGGCCCCCTGAACACTCCCGTCCTTGTCGAAAACACCGCGGATTTCCGGCGCCGGTTCGGCGACAGCGCATCCGCACACACGCTGGGCCCTGCCGTGCGCGACTTCTTCGAACACGGCGGCCGCAGGCTCTACATTGTACGAGTGGCCAACGACGCTCGCGGCGCCATGCTCTGCGTACCCGCCAGCGGTACTGCGCTGGTCCTGAGGGCCATCGAGCCGGGTGCGGCGGAAACCCTGCGCGCATCCGTGGACTACGACGGCATCGACGACGACGCCTGCTTCAATCTGACGCTCCAGCGCATCGACAGCGCCAGCGGGCACGTGCTCGACCAGGAGCATCATCGCCGGGTCAGCATCGATTCGCAGTCCGAGCGTTCGATCTCGGATGTCCTGCTGTCCTCCGAGCTGGCGAGAAGCGAAGCGCCGTATCCCACCCACCGCCCCGAGGCGACGACCGGTTTCGGCTTCGATCGGGAGCAAGCGTACGTCGAGCACGTGCAGGCCGGCTCCGACGGCGCCGAGTTGTCGGACTACGATCTGATCGGTTCGCGCGCCGACCTGACGGGCCTGTTTGCGCTCGAAGGGGTCGAGGATTTCGATCTCCTGTACCTGCCGCCGATGGGGGCGGGAATCGAGGCAGGGCCTGCCGCCTTGCTCGCGGCCGAACTCTATTGCCGCAAGCGTGGTGCCATGCTGATCGTCGACCCGCCCCCGGAGTGGGAGCACCCCGACGCGGCGGTGGCCGGATTGCGGCAGACGGGTTACGCCAGTCCCAACATGCTCTCCTACTATCCGCGGCTGAGGGATCTGAGGCGGCGGGCCGACGGCGTTGGAGTGCCGGGCGGCGCCGCGCTGGCCGGATTGTTGTGCAAGCTGGACGAGTCTGCGGGCCCCTGGGCGTCGGTGGATCGCCAACACTTGTGTCTCCGCCGTCACTACCGACCGCTGGTCGAACTCGACGACGAAGACAGCGTGATGCTGGAGCGCTCGGGCCTGAATTGCCTGCGGCTGGATTCGACTCGCCGCCTCAAGCTCTCGGGCAACCGGACGTTGGCGCGCGGAACCGAATCGCTGCCGCGACATTCGGACTTGCGGGTTCGGCGTCTGTGTCTTGCGCTGATCAAAATGGTCGATCGTGCAACCCGCTGGGCGGTGTTCGAGCAGCCGGGCCGGCATCTTGCGGCGCACGTACAGGCGCAGGTGCATGCCGGGCTGTGTGCGCTTGCGGCGCTCGGCGCCTTTCAGGACGATGCTTTCGACGTCCACTGCCGCGTCGATCCCACGCCGCCGGCCGGGTCGCACGGCATCGACGTGCTGCTGTCGTTTACGCCGGCCAGCTCGGGAGTGCCGCTCGAGCTGAGGCTCAATCAGTCGGCGGCCGGCTGTCAGGTGACGAACACGGCGTTTGCGCCCGTCGCTCGTCGCCTGGGGCCCCTGGAGGACCCGGAAGTACGCGCGCCCGCGGCCTGAGCAGTGGGAACGGCGTCTGTTTCAGGCTATTCTCGCGAGCCTGCCGACGCTGGGGTTGCTCATGAAACACGCAGTACCGTTTTTTCTCGTTATCCTGGCCCTGCTGACGGCCTGCAGTAAGCCCGACTCTTCCGTGACCGACGCGACCGCCGACGCTCAGGTGCCGGCCTCGGAGGCGTTGTCGACGTTGTTCGACGAGTACTTCGAGGAGTCGCTTGCGCTCAATCCGCTGCAGGCGACGAGTATTGGCGATTCGCGTTACAACGATCGACTCGCAAACTCGATCTCGGAGGACTACCGGGAACAGGCGCTCGCGCTGGCCGAAAAATACATAGCGCGCCTCGAGGCCATCGATCGCGACTCGTTGAGTGACCAGGAGCGGTTGAGCTACGACCTGTTCCGGCTGCAGCGGGAATGGTCGGTCGAGGGTGCACGCTTTCCGAGCTACCTGCAGCCCGTGAATCAGTTCTCTTCGTTCACGAGCTTCTTCGTGCAACTCGGCAGCGGCAAGAGCCTGCATCCTTTCAACACCGTTGAGGATTACGAAGACTGGCTGAGCCGCGTCGACGATTTTGTTGCCTACACGGACACCGCCATTGGCAACATGCGTGAAGGCATGGAACAGGGTGTGGTGCAGCCGAAAGTACTGATGCAAAAGGCGGTGCCCCAGCTCGAATCGCAACTGGTCGACAAGGCTGAGGAGAGCGGGTTCTTCGCGCCGATCACGAACATGCCGGACAGCTTCAGCGACGCCGATCGCGAGCGTCTGACGGCGGCCTACAAAACCGCGATCGAAGACAAGATCATCCCGGCCTACGCGCGTCTCTACAACTTCATCGGCGACGAATACATGACGGCAGCGCGCGATACCGTCGGACTGTACGCACTGCCGGGCGGCGAGGACTGGTACGCGTTTCTCGTCCGGGTGCAGACAACGACCGACATGACGCCCGACGAGATTCATCAGATCGGGCTTGACGAAGTGGCGCGCATTCACGGCGAAATGCGCGGCGTCATGGATACGGTGGGTTTCGACGGTGACCTCAAGGATTTTTTCGAGTACGCCGCCACGGATCCGCAGTTCTTCTTCGACGACCCGGAACAGCTGATCCAGGCCTACCGCGACATGGCCGTCGAGATCGCCGAGGCGAACAAGGCGTTGTTCTCGGTGTTTCCGAAGACGGACTACGAGATCCGCCGCGTAGAGCCGTTTCGTGAGCAGTCGGCCAGCCGCGGCTCTTATCAGGCGGGCACACCGGACGGTTCGCGCAAGGGAATCTTCTACGCCAACGCGTACAACGTCGGTACGCGCAGCAAATGGAATATGCGCTCGCTGTTTCTGCACGAGGCCATTCCCGGTCATCACTATCAAATCATGCTGCAGCGGGAAAACGAGGAGCTGCCGCAGTTCCGCCGTTTCGGCGGCGTTACGGCGTACGCCGAGGGCTGGGGCCTGTACTCCGAGTGGCTGGGCAAGGAACTCGGCGTCTACGAAGATCCGATGGACTATTTCGGCGCGCTGAGCGACGAACTCTGGCGCAGCATTCGTCTGGTCGTCGACACCGGCATCCACGCCAAAGGCTGGACGCGGCAGGAAGTCCTCGACTACATGGAGGCCAATTCGGCGGCTTCCGAAACGCGACGGGTGCAGGAGGCCGAGCGCTTCATGGCGATCCCGGGTCAGGCGCTGGCGTACAAGATCGGCCAGCTGAAACTCGTCGAGATACGCAGGGACGCGGAAGCCCGGCTGGGTGATCGCTTCGACATCAAGGCCTTCCATACGGAGGTCCTCAAGGACGGTGCCATGCCGCTGTCGATGCTGGAGTCGAAGATCGATCGCTGGGTAGAGGCACAGCTGTAGCAGGCTGTCGGCGGCGCAGGGCTGTCAAGCTTCCCCTTGCACGGGAATTTCGGCAACCTGAACCACAATGAAACTCGACAGATTCATTCGCACCGCAATCGCCGCCGGCATATTGCTGTTCCTGGTGGTTGCGGTTGGTGCGATTCTGTTCCTGACCGAGTCGGCGCTGAACGTGTGGGATCGCCTCGTCCAGGGGCCGTCGATACTGTTGTACGGCTATCTGGCGGCGCTCTCGTTGCTGGTGATCGCTGCGCTCTGGCTCATCTGGAGGCTCGTCGTCCGACGCCGGATTCAGCCGCCGGCGGCGCGCCCCGAGCGGCTGACGCGTGACGGCATCGAGGGCCGGTTGCGTGAGGCCGCCGAAAGCGGCATCGAGACGGAGACGGTACAAGCGGAACTCGAGGCGCTGGCGGAAAGGCGGGAGGACGGCCGGGTCCACCTGTGTTTCTTCGGCGAAGTATCCACCGGCAAGAGTTCGCTGATTCGCGCGCTCGTGCCGGGCGCGGAAGTGTCCGTCGACGTGCTGGCGGGATCGACCGGAGAGGTCGAGCATTACACCTGGCGCACGCCGGAAGACAGCGAGTTGTTGCTGACCGACGTGCCGGGTACGGGCGGACACGAAGCCGGTCTCGACGAATCCGCACTCGACGAAGCGCGCCGGGCGCACGCCGTGCTGTTCGTCTGCGACAGCGATTTGACCCGCGACGAAGCGGCTGCTCTCAAAACCCTGCTGGTCCTCGACAAGCCGCTCATCCTGGTGCTCAACAAAGCCGATCGCTATTCCATGAGCGAACGCGCCGTACTTGTCGAGCGACTCCTGGAACGGCTCGAAGAGGCCGGCGGCAGCGCACTCGAGGATCGCGTCGTGACGGCGTCAGCGGGCGGCGCCGTCGAGGTTCTGGAGCGTGATCCGGACGGCCGCGAGCGACGCACGACGCGCCGGCGCGAAGCGGATCTCGGCGTACTGCTGGTTGCGATCAATCAGCTCCTGCAGGAGGAGGGAGAAGGGCTCGAGAACAAAAGGGAACGGGCCGTTTTCAGACTGGCGGCCGACAAGCTCGACGAGGCGGAGACGGCATTCCGGGTGGCACGTGCGGAGCAGATCATTCGCGGCGCGACCCGAAAGGCCGTCATCGGTGCGCTCGCTGCGGTCAGCCCGGGTACGGACATTCTGATACAGGGCTACATCGGCACGACGATGACCCAGGCGTTGTGCAAGCTATATGGCGCGGCGCCGCGCGACCTCGACGTCGAGGAGTTTCTCAACCTCAGCCAGAGCCGCGTGGGCAGGACCTTGCCGCTGACCCTGGCGGTTGCCGGCAACGGACTGAAAGCGTTTCCCGGCCTCGGCACGGTTGCGGGCGGCGTCGTACACGCCGTCGCGTACGGGCTCATTTTCGACGCGCTCGGGCGAAGTCTCGTGCTGACCCTGTCGAAACACGGTGAACTCGATCCCGCAGCGGCGGCGAAGGAGTTCGAGGAAGGCATTAGTGAGCATATTGAAGCGGGCGTTAAGCGCGTTGCCAAAATGGCCCTGGAGTCGACGACGGGGCAGCGACGATCCGGCAGCGACTGACGGCGGCGAGAACCACCTGAGTCTCGCCGAGGAGTCCCTGCGTGAACTCGTCGACGACTCGCGTTTGCCCGACGGCGTTCGCGAGTCGCTGGCGCACGACTACCAGGCCGTGCGCTCGATGCTCGACAAACTCGAGCACGGTCACGTACACCTGTCCGTCTTCGGCAGAGTCAGCACCGGCAAATCGTCACTATTGAATGCACTGGCGGGCCGGCCGGTGTTTTCGACGAGCCCGCTGCACGGCGAGACCAAACTGTCCGAGATGACGCCATGGACGGAGTTCGACGGTGGTGGCGTTTTCCTTATCGACACGCCCGGCATCGAGGAGGCGGGCGGGGAGCAGCGAGAGGCACTTGCGCGGGAAGTGGCCAACCGGTCCGACCTGATCCTGTTCGTGCTGGATTCGGACGTGACCGAAACCGAACTGACGGCGCTCAAGACCCTGCTGGCCGAAGGGCGGCCCGTCATCGTCGTATTGAACAAAACCGATCTCTACGGTGCGGCCGACGTCGAACGTCTGCTCGACAGCATTGCCCGGCGCGCTGAAGGGTTGGTCGACCGCGGAAACATTGTGCCCGTCGCTGCAGAGCCGCGTCCCCAGCGTTTTGTCGAAGTATCCGCGGACGGCACGGAAACCGAGCGTGAACGGCCGCTCCCGCCGGACGTCGAGGCGCTTAAGATCAGGCTCTGGGACATTCTGGAAGCCGAAGGCAAAACGCTCGCTGCGCTCAACGCGAGTCTGTTTGCGGCGGACCTGAGCGATCAGGTCGGCAGGCGCATTCTCGCAGCGCGTCAGGAACTCGGTGAGAAGCTGATTCGCACCTACTGTATCGGCAAGGGCGTCGCCGTCGCTTTCAATCCCGTGCCCGTCGCGGATCTGTTTGCGGCGGCGTTCATCGACGTCGGCATGGTCGTGCACCTGTCGCGCGTATACGACCTGCCGCTCAGCAAGTCGGAGGCAGGTTCGCTGATACGCGTCATTATTGCCGAGTCCGCAGCACTCATGGGTACCGTCTGGGCTCTGCACTTCGTTTCGAGCGCTCTCAAGGTCGGCACGCTGGGTTTGTCGACGGTCCTGACGGCAGGCGCGCAGGGCGCCATTGCGTACTACAGCACCTATCTCGTCGGGCGAATTGCCGGCGAATACCTCGCAAAGGGCAAGTCGTGGGGAGAAGGCGGCCCGAAACACGTTGTGCGCACGATCGTCGACAGTCTCGATCGCGAGTCGGTGCTGAAGGACGCAAAACGCGAGATTCTCGAGCGCCTCGGCGATCGTGAAGTAAAGGCGGGGTGAAGGCGTGAACCGCGACGAGCGAGCCAGGCGTATTGTGTCCGCAATAGCGGACATTCCCCCCGGATGTGTCGCAAGTTACGGCCAGATTGCCGACATTGCCGGCGTACCGCGCGGCGCGAGACAGGTGGGCTACGTATTGAGGACACTGCCCGAGGCGAAGGACCTGCCCTGGCACCGCGTCATTACGGCTTCCGGTAAAATCGCCTTTGCAAAAGGGTCCGATCAGTTTCGCGAACAGTCGCGGAGGCTTGCCCGGGAAGACGTGACGGTCAGAAACGGCAAAGTGGACATGAAGGTGTTCCGCTGGCAGCCGGATCTCGACGAGCTGATCTGGAAACGCGCGATGGATTGGGAAGACGAATGAGGTTTGAGCGCGCAATCGACGAAGCGGCGCATCGGGGAAGGAGTCGACAATGACAACCGTGGTCTTTTCGCACGGCCAGGAGAGCGGTCCGTGGGGAACAAAAATTCGCGCCATGGCCGAGTTGGCCAAGGGGCTGTCCTGCGATGTGACGAGCATCGATTATCAGGGTATCGCGGATCCGGCGGAGCGAGTGGAGAAGCTCAAGCGTGAGGCAGGCGCGATCGACGACCGGCTGATACTGGTCGGCTCGAGCATGGGCGGGCACGTGGCAACAGCCGCCGCTGACGAACTCGGTGCGGCTGGCCTGTTCGTGCTGGCGCCCGCCTATTTCATGCCCGGTCTCGAGTCGATGACGCCGGAACCGCCCGGAATTCCGATCTTGATCGTGCACGGCTGGCAGGACGACGTCGTGCCGGTCGACAACAGCATCCGCTTTGCGAGATCGTGTGCCGCAACCCTGCACCTTGTTGACGGGGACCATCGGCTTACGGCCAACATCGACGACATCAATGCCGAACTCGGGCGGTTCATACAAACGATCGAGTCACGCGACCCCTAGGCCAGGACGGGGCCGAGGCGAGAAAGACAACAACCAGAGAGGGGAGAGGATGAACCGAATCATGACACTGGTCGCCGCGGCCCTGCTCGCGGCCTGTGGCGGCGACGCGGGTAAGGCAACCGACGGTGACGCTGAGTCGCAGGAGACCGACGCCAGGGGTGGCGTCATCGGGGAAGCCTACATCGAATCGCTCGAGGAAGCGGAAGCCGTGGAAGATCTTGCGCTCGAGCAAAAAGAGCGTATCGACGAGGCGCTGGAAGAGGCTGAAGGCCGTGATTAGACCCTGTCTTAACAATAGACCGCAGCCGAGCCGCCACTTTTCGGTAGACTCCGGGCGATGGACGTACTCGCGAGACTGACCCGGCCGCTGTACTGGTTCGCCGGCAAGGTATTTGCACTGTGGGCGCGACCGGCCGTTCAGCCGGAAGTGCCGCTCGACCTGATCGACGGCAACAATGCAGAAGTGGTTTACGTACTCGAAACCGGCGGCCTCGCGGACCTGCTGGCGCTCGAGCGCATATGCCAGAAAAAGGACATGCCGTCTCCGACTGAGGCGTTCAGCTACGGCGGTCACCGCGAGTCCAGGCGCGTCGTCGTCCTGCGCCGTATGCGGGGGTTCCTGTTTCGCCGCTCGTCCACGCGCGGATCACCCAGGCTTCGGCGGCTCGTCGAGAATGCAGCCAGAACCGACACCGAGCTGCTGCTGATACCCGTCGCAATCTACTGGGGCCGTTCGCCGGACAAAGACCGCTCGTTTTTCAAGCTGCTGTTCTCCGAGAATTGGGAGGTCGTCGGCCGCACACGGAAGTTCTTTGCGACTTTGCTGGTAGGCCGCGATACGCTGCTGCGCTACTCGCAGGCCTTACCGCTGCGTTCAGTGCTGGCAGAAGACGTCGAGTCGTCGGTATCGTTTCGCAAGGTTTCGCGCATTCTGCGCGTACACTTTCGCCAGCGCCGCGCGGCGACCGTAGGTCCGGACCTTTCTCACAAGCGCACGCTCGTCAACCAGGTGTTGCTGGAGCCGGCCGTGCAGCGCGCGATCGACAGCGAGGCGGCGGGACAGGACCGCGAGAAGGCCGAACGCAAGGCGCGCAAGTACGCACTGGAGATAGCCGCCGACATTTCCTACCCGGCGATACGCATCATCGAGAAGCTGCTTCGCTGGGTGTGGAACCAGATCTACGATGGTGTCGAACTGAATCACGTCGGCGAGCTGCACGACGTTGCGAAAGGCAACGAAGTTGTCTACGTGCCCTGTCATCGCAGCCATTTCGACTACCTGTTGCTCGGCTACATTGTCTACGAAGAGGGGCTGCACGTTCCGCATGTCGCCGCCGGCATCAACCTCAACATGCCGATTGTCGGCAGCATCCTGCGTCGCGGCGGAGCGTTCTTCCTGCGCCGCAGCTTCAAGGGCAATCGTCTGTATGCGGCTGTGTTCGATGCCTATCTGCATCTCGTAATACGGCGCGGCCACTCGATGGAGTATTTCATCGAAGGCGGGCGCAGCCGTACCGGTCGGCTGTTGACGCCGAAGGGCGGCATGCTCGTCATGACCGTGCACTCGTTCGTCAAGGACCCACGCCGGCCGATCGTGTTTGTTCCCATCTACTTCGGCTACGAGCGCCTGATCGAGGGCGATGCATTCATTAGTGAACTCGGCGGCGCGAAGAAGCAGAAGGAATCCGTGCTGGGGCTGATCCGTTCGGTGCGAGCGCTGCGCGAGAATTTCGGCAAGGTGTACGTGAACTTTGCGAAGCCCATCGAGCTTGCACCCATGCTCGACGAGCTGCACCCTGACTGGCGGCATTCCGACACGGACAACGACGAGCGGCCGGCGTGGCTGGGCGGCGTGATCGACAGCCTCGGCAACCGTATCATGCAGGAGATCAATTCCGCGGCGGCCGTAACGCCGATCAGTCTGCTGGCCTATGTGTTGCTGGCGACGCCTAAGCAAAAAATCGGTGCCGAGGAACTGCACCGGCAGCTGCGGCTCAGCGTCGATCTGTTGAAGCGTTTCCGCTACTCGGAGCTGGTCACCGTCCCCGACATGACGCCCGAGGAGATTGTGGAACACGGCCGAAATCTGGGCGTCATTGCGCGTACGACACATGCGACCGGCGACGTGTGGCACATGTCCGAGGACACTGCCGTACGGATGACTTACTTCCGCAACAATATCCTGCACCTGCTCTCGGTGCCGGCGTCGGTGGCCTGTTGCTTCATCCAGGGGCGCGAACTCGAGCACTCCGAGCTTTGCCGTCTGATCCGGTTGATATACCCCTTCATGCAGAAGGAGCTGTGCCTGAAGTGGGAGCACGAGCACGTCGACGACGTCACCAGCGAAGCCATCGAGGCGCTGGTCGAACACGAGCTGTTGAAGCGCAGCCGCAACGGCAAACTGCTGACGCGGCCGCCAGCGGGGTCGGCCAAAGCCTATCAGCTGTTGATGCTCGGGCAGGCGATGGTGCCGATGCTGCAGCGTTTCTATCTGGCGATCGCCATCCTTATCCGTAACGGCTCAGGCAGGTTGACGCGAACCCGGCTCGAGCAGCTGTGCCAGCAGAGTGCGGAGCGCCTGTCCATGATCTACGGACTGCATTCACCGGATTTTTTCAACAAGACGCTGTTTCACGATTTCATTCGCCGCCTGCAGGCACAAAATGCCGTGCGCAAGAACGCCGAGGGCCTGCTCGAGTTCGACGACAGCCTGGAGAGTATTGGTGCGGACGCACGGCTCGTGCTTGGCGAAGAGATACGCCACAGTATCCTTTCCCTGACCGTCGTCGAGAACGCGGGTGGGGACGTATGAAGGTAGCCGCTTTCTACCGTTTTATCGATGTGGACGATCCGGCTGCGTTTCGCGACGAGCTGCACCTGCAATGCGAGCCGCTCGGTCTGCTGGGAACCGTGCTGGTTGCCGGCGAGGGGATCAACGGGTCGCTGGCCGGCGACGCGGATGCGATCCGGACCGTGTTTGCCTTCATCGAGCGACGACTCGGGCTGAACGAACCTGTCGAGGCTCGCTGGAGCGATGTCGACGCCGCGCCGTTTCGCCGATTGCGGATCAAGCAAAAGAAGGAGATCGTGACCCTCGGCCGGCCGGACATCCTGCCCCACCACGGAACGGGCGAACACGTATCGCCGGAACGCTGGAACGCTTTGCTCGACGATCCCGAGGTCCTCGTGATCGATACGCGCAATCGCTACGAAATCGAGGTCGGCAGTTTTCCGGGTGCCGAAGATCCGGGCACTGACAATTTCCGCGAGTTCCCGGATTACGCACGCGAACTGGCCGAATCCGGGACCGACCGTCCGTTGGCAATGTTCTGCACCGGCGGTATTCGCTGCGAGAAAGCAACCGCGCTAATGATCGAACTCGGCTTCGACAAGGTTTTCCATCTCGAAGGGGGCGTTCTGAACTACCTGGAGTCGATGCCCGAAGAAGACAACCGCTGGAACGGCGAGTGTTTCGTCTTCGATACGCGCGTGGCCGTGGATCGCGATCTCGCCGAAGGCGGATACGTGCAATGTCATGCCTGCCGCCGGCCGCTTGGCCGCGAGGATCTCGAATCTCCCGATTACGAGGAGGGCGTATCCTGTCCGCGATGTGTCGGAACGACCGCGGACGACAGGCGCTCGAGACTCGCCGAGCGCGCCCGGCAGGTTCGTCTTGCGGCAGAGCGCGGTGAACAACACATCGGGGCCGTAGCGGACGATCCGCGGGAATCAGGCACCTAGTTGCGCCGCTGACAGGACCGCTTTTTTTGTCCTTTGCCGGACGGCGCTCCGATGTGGTCCGGTCCGGCTACGCGTCGAGATCCGGAATCAGGGCGGATTCCAGCGTTGCGATCATGTCCTTCAGCACCAGCTTGCGTTTTTTGAGACGGCGAATCCTGAGCTGGTCGACCATCGGATCGTGCTGGAGCTGATCGATCAGATAATCGAGATCACGATGACTGACACGCAGCTCGCGCAGGCGGTCCATCTGCTTGAAAGATTCTGTGTCGATCTTGTCGGCCATACGGAGGTCCGGATACCCGTTGTGTCAGGACAAGGTACGGTGCGCACCACTCGCTTGCGACCATGCTACTCGGCGTTGGCTACGAGCGCCAGCCAGTCACGATCGTTTGCGCCGAAAACGACGAAGTGCGGATTGAGTATGTCCGCCTTCGTATTGTACCGGAGCGGCTGGCCGTCCAGTTCGAGTACGGAACCTCCGGCGTATTCGACCACGGCCTGCGCCGCGGCTGTGTCCCACTCCGACGTGGGACCGAGTCGCGGATAGACGTCGGCACTGCCTTCCGCAACCCGGCAAAACTTGAGTGAGCTGCCCATGGGCACGAGTTCGTGTTCGCCGAGTGCTTCGAGAAAAGCGGCGAGCTTGTCGCTGGGGTGAGAGCGGCTACCGGCAACCCGGGGCGGCTCGGCGCTACGGCCACTCACGTGCAGCGGTTCGCCCGGACCGCCGTCGCGGCGGCGCTCGGCGCCACGACCTTCACAGCCAACGTAGGTCGTGCGCTGCACGGGGACATTGACGACGCCGAGTACGGGGCGATTCGAACGAATCAGCGCAATGTTCACCGTAAACTCGCCGTTACGCTTGACGAACTCTTTGGTGCCGTCGAGCGGATCGACCAGCCAGTACTGCGACCAGGCGGCGCGTTCGGCGTAAGGCGGCAGACCGTCTTCCTCGGAAAGCACGGGAATCCCGGGGCTGAGTTCTGCCAGTCCCGCGGCGATCAGGCGATGTGCAGCGAGGTCGGCTTCGGTGACCGGCGACGCATCCGCCTTGCTTTGTACGTCGAAGTCTGTAGCGTAGACTTCCAGTATCGCCCGGCCGGCTTCTTCGGCGAGACTGACTAAGGGTTCGATGAGTTCATCCGTTTGCATGTCTTGTCGTCCTGTCCTGCTGTCCCGTCTTGTGGAGCCATTCGTTTGTGTAGCGGCGGCGAAGTATAGAACAAAAGCTCAAGTTAAGACCCAATGACACCACCGCTATCCGCGCGCACTCTCACGGCAGCCTGCGAAACGCTCATGCTCGACATGGACGGCACGCTGCTCGACCTCGCGTTCGACAACTACGTTTGGAAGCAGCTCGTGCCCGAACGCTACGCTGCCCGCCACGACATGGCGTTCGAAGATGCGCGAAGGCGGCTGATGGCGCGCTACGGCAAGGTCCAGGGTGATCTCAAATGGTATTGCCTCGACCACTGGAGCGAGGAACTCGGCATGGACATGCTGGAGCTGCATCGTGACGTCGACCATCGCATTGGCTACCTTCCCGGAGCGGAGCGGTTTCTGGAGCGCGTTCACGAGCATCGCATACGCGTCATTCTCGTTACCAACTCGCATCCCGATACCCTCGGCCTGAAGGACGGGGCGACCGGTCTGACGCGCTATTTCGATGCGGTATACAGTTCGCACGATTTCGGTTATCCCAAAGAGCAGCAGGGTTTCTGGCACGCGCTCAGGGAAGCGGAAGATTTCGACGCTGCGCGTTCCGTCATGGTCGACGATACGCACTCGGTACTGCGGAGCGCACATGAATACGGCATTGCCGGCGTCGTGGCCGTGACCAGACCGGATTCTTCCGAACCGCCGCGGCCCAGCAGCGACTTTGTGGATATCGACGGCGTTCAGGAACTGTTGGACTAAGGGACAGCGCGTACCGGCAAGCCCGTCGTCCCGGCCGTTGAGGCTTCTACTTACCGGGGGTTCTGTCGTCTGGGACGACGATCCCCACGACCGCCGCCACGCCGGTTGGGCGGGCCCGACCGGCGCGGTTTTCTTGCCGGGCGCTCGATTTTGGGCAGCTGTTCCTCGGTATAGTTCGCCGCAGGGATCTTGTGACCAATATAGTCCTCGATGTCCGGCAGCGACATGGCATAGCTTTCGCAGGCAAAGCTAATGGCGTTTCCTGCCGCTCCGGCGCGCGCCGTGCGGCCAATGCGGTGAACATAGTCCTCGGCGTCCTGCGGCAGGTCGTAGTTGATCACGTACTGGACGTCCGGTATGTGCAGTCCGCGCGACGCGACGTCGGTGCCGATGAGGACGGGCAGCTTGCCGCTCTGGAAATCCATGAGCATGCGCAGCCGCTTTTTCTGCGGAACGTCGCCCGAGATGGCGCTCGCATTGATACCGTTGGCTAGCAGATAGGCTTCGACGCGCTCGGCTTCCCGCTTCATGTTCACAAACACCATGATGCGCGCCTCGCCCATTTCGGCGATAAGGCCGATGAGCAGCGGCAGCTTGTCTTCGTTGGCGGGATAGAAAATGGCCTGGCGCACGCGATCGGCCGTGACCTTGTCGGGTTCGATCCGAATCAGCTCGGGTTCGTTCATGTGCTCGTAGGCGAGTTCCATGACCCGATGTGACAGTGTGGCCGAAAACAGCAGGTTGAGGCGTCGTTCGGGCTTTGGAAGCCGCCTCAGCAGGTAGCGGATGTCCTTGATAAAGCCGAGGTCGAACATGCGATCGGCTTCGTCCAGAATCGCTACCTGTACCTGATCCAGCTTGAAAACGCCTTGTTTGTAGTAGTCGATGATGCGCCCGGGTGTACCGATCAGGAGGTCGATCCCGTCCTCGATACTGCGCCGCTGCTTTTCGTAGTCCGTGCCGCCGAACGCCAGACCGATCTTGAGGCCCGTGTGCTTGCCCAGCACCTCCGCATCCTTTGCAATCTGCACGGCAAGTTCGCGGGTTGGTGCCAGCGCAAATATTCGCGGTTGCCGTTTTGCGGTCTGCGGAGCGCCGTCAGCGCTCGGAGCTGCTTCGGCAGGTTCGTTCCCGGCCGCGCTCGACAACACGCGCTGATAAGCCGCAATCAGAAACGCCGCCGTTTTTCCCGTGCCGGTCTGCGCCTGTCCGGCGACGTCCCGGTTGTCGAGAGCAATCGGCAGTGTACTGGCCTGAATGGGCGTGCAGAATTCGAATCCGGCGTCGCGGATTCCGGCCAGCAAGTCCTTATCGAGGGTAAGCGTGTCGAATCTGAGATCACTCAGATGGTTTTGGCTCATGGAGCGGTAGTCCTAAAAAATGCCGATTAAGGCTTGCAAAATGGCTCGCGAAGCGGTCAAATTGGCGTTAATTCGACGCGACACTCGTCGCACCTGCCAGTTTCGCTATTGTCGGTCCCTAAAGAAGTCGATTCCTAAATGCCGCCCGCTGCAGAGCAGCGCTGGCTTAAAACTGCGACAGTTTGCCTGAGAATTTGGGCAGCGTCATCCATTTTCCAAGTGCTCGTTCGTCAGGGGGAACTTTCAACGGGCCTGTTCACGGGACGTAATCCCTATTCCTTATCTGCTATGGAGGTAGAGGCCGGTGAGTGAAAACATCGTACACACCAGCGACGCAAACTTTGACACGGACGTGCTGCAATCGGATGTGCCCGTACTGATCGATTTCTGGGCGGAATGGTGTGGCCCCTGCAAGATGATCGCTCCGCTGCTCGACGAAGCGGCGAGCGAGTACGAAGGTCGCGTGTCGATCGTCAAAATGAACATTGACGAGAATCCAAATACACCGCAGAAGTTCGGCATACGCAGTATTCCGACACTAATGCTTTTCAAGAACGGGGAAGTTCAGGCGCAGAAGCTCGGCTCGATGTCGAAGGGTCAGCTCGCCGAGTTCCTCGACGGTAATCTGTGACAGTAGTCTGTGAGAGGATACTTGGGTAATCAAACGAAAAGCCGGCCGTCAAAAACCGGCAACAAAGGCAAAGGCAACGTCAATCGTCGTCGCCGGCGGCGTCCTTCGCAAAGCGAATATCCGGACGACGATGCCAGTCTCGAGGTAATACCGCCCGAGCAGCTCGAAGCGAGCAAAAGCGTCATGAACCTGTCCGAACTCAAGACGCGGCCGGCGGCCGCGCTCGTCGAGCTGGGCGAATCGCTGGGCCTCGAAAACCTCGCGCGCTCGCGCAAGCAGGACATCATTTTCTCCGTGCTCAAGGCGCATGCCAAGAACGGCGAAGATATCTACGGCGAGGGTGTGCTCGAGATTTTGCAGGATGGCTTCGGCTTTTTGCGTTCTGCCGACAGTTCGTATCTCGCGGGGCCGGACGACATCTACGTCAGTCCGAGCCAGATCCGCCGTTTTGCGCTTCGCACGGGCGACACCGTATCGGGACTCATCCGTCCGCCAAAAGACGGCGAGCGTTATTTTGCGCTGCTCAAGGTTGGACAGATCAACCACGATGCGCCGGAAAACGCGCGTTCGAAAGTGCTGTTCGAGAACCTGACGCCGCTGTTCCCGAAGAACCGGCTCCTGCTCGAACAGGGCAACGGTAGCACCGAGGACCTGACCGCCAGGATCATCGACATGGTGGCGCCGATCGGTAAAGGTCAGCGCGGGCTCATCGTGTCGCCGCCGAAAGCCGGTAAGACGATGCTGCTGCAGAACATTGCGTCAGCCATTTCGGCAAACAATCCAGAGGTTGACCTGATGGTGCTGCTCATCGACGAGCGCCCGGAGGAGGTGACCGAAATGGAGCGCACCGTGCGCGGTGAAGTCGTGTCGTCGACCTTCGACGAACCGGCCAGCCGTCACGTGCAGGTTGCCGACATGGTCATCGAGAAGGCCAAACGCCTCGTCGAACACAAACGCGATGTCGTCATTCTGCTCGATTCCATTACCCGCCTGGCGCGTGCCTACAACACGGTCGTGCCGTCGTCGGGCAAAGTGCTGACCGGCGGTGTCGATGCGAATGCGCTGCACCGGCCCAAACGGTTCTTCGGCGCGGCGCGCAACATCGAAGAGGGCGGCAGCCTGACGATTCTTGCGACGGCGCTCGTGGACACCGGCTCGAAGATGGACGAAGTGATCTACGAGGAGTTCAAGGGCACCGGCAACATGGAGATCCACCTGGATCGCCGCATTGCCGAGAAGCGCACCTTCCCGGCGATCAACATCAATCGCTCCGGCACCCGCAAGGAAGAGCTGTTGACCGATCCGGACGAGCTGCAGAAGATGTGGGTGTTGCGTAAAGTGCTGCACCCGATGGACGAGCTGGCTGCCATCGAGTTCCTGCTGAACAAACTGCAGGATACCAAGACCAATGCGCAGTTCTTCGAGGCCATGAAGCGCTAGTCTGCAAGCTCGACGTCTCGTTTTGGGGTCCGGTCAGGATCGCGCAACGGCTGTGGACACAAAAAGCGGGCCTCGATTGGCCCGCTCTTTTGTTTGAAGTGCACTCAAAATCCGGCCAGCGTTGCGGCAGTTCGCGCGCCAACGCACCCGACGACCACCCACAAAGCGGACACTTTCCAGCGTGCAAGCGCAACAAACGCGAGCGCGGCGATCAGAAGATCGACGACCCCCGTGGCCGCCGAGGTAAACACGGGGTCGTACAGCGCGGCGGCGAGCAGGCCGACGACAGCGGCGTTGACCCCCGCAATGACGCGCGCGGCAGCGGGCTTTCTCGACAGGCTCTGCCAGAACGGCAGTATGCCCGCGAGCAGCAGGAAGCCAGGCGCGAAGATGGCGAGCGTTGCGAGCACTGCGCCTCCGAGGCCGCCGCTCGCGCCGGGCAAGAGGGCGCCCAGGTAGCTCGCCAGCGTGAACATGGGGCCGGGTACCGCCTGAGCCGCACCGTATCCTGCGAGAAACTCGTCAGCGCCCACCCAGCCGGGTGCAACGACGGTTTCTTCGAGCAGCGGCAGCACCACGTGCCCGCCGCCAAACACGAGCGCTCCGGCGCGATAGAACGCGTCGGCCGTTGCGACGCCGGCGCCATTGTCGAGCTTCTGGCCCGCGGCCAGAATCGGCAGACCTGCCAGCAGCAGGAGAAACACCGCCAGCAGCACCAGTCCGGCACGGCGACCGATACCGGCGTCAACCGGTTTGCCGCGATGTGGATCGGCTGTTCGGCACAGCACAAAACCCGCAATGCCGCCCGCCGCGATGGCGGCAATCTGCATCCACGCAGAGCCGACGCCGAGCAGCAGCACAACCGTAAACAGTGCAATCAGCACGCGTTGCCAGTCCGGCGTCAGGCTGCGCGCCATACCGACGAGGCCGTGGGCAACCACTGCAAGCGCAACAATCTTGAGGCCGTGGATCGCTGCATCGGACAGCGGTCCTGCCAACGCCGGTAACAGGTTCGCAAACGCAAACAGCAATATCGCGGACGGCAGCGTAAATGCCACAAACGCGGCCAGAGCGCCGAGAGGCCCGGCCTGGGTCAGCCCAATGGCGAAACCGAGCTGACTGCTCGCCGGTCCCGGCAGGAACTGGCAGAGCGCAAGCAGTTCAGCGAATTGACGATCGTCGAGCCACCGGCGTCGTTCCACGAATTCGTTGCGGAAGTAGCCGATGTGGGCAATAGGCCCGCCGAACGACGTGACGCCGAGTTTTGCGAACGCCGCAAAAACGGCCGACGGTTTGCGAGGCTTGCCGGCCACGTCGAGCGAGCGCTTTTTTATCTGCGCGCGGGGTAAACGCGGCCTAGAAGAATTCGACGTGATCGATCAAGAGTTTGCCATCGTCTTCGATCAGCACCATTTCGGCGACGAACTGATCGTCGGTGTCGCTGAGGTATTGCCTCCAGACAACGGCTACCGAGCCGGCCCGGCGAAAAATGGCGACAGGCTCGCGGCGGGTAAACGTGCCCCATTTGGCCTGATACCGCTTGCACACCTTGTCGAGGTGCTCGGGTGTCACGACGGCCTTGAGCCGCGCCGTGAAGTCGCGCGTGTGTGCTGCATGGTCGATGGCCGTCGATGCCTCCATCAGGTTGTCCATGAGCGGATCAGCGGCAGCCCAGATTTGATCGTCTTTTTCCAAGGCGAGTTGCATGGCATATCCTTGTACGAACTGATTGGCGGGAGCGCGATTGCGGCCCGCTGGGCCGGCTTACGTCGCGACGTTGCTGCGGTTCACGTCAAGGATAAAGCCTGTGCCGGCTTTTTCGAAGCACTTCTCGAGTTCGCCGAAGCCCCGGTCGAGCTTCAGCTGCATTTCTTCCGCGTAAACGGGCACGAGATCGTAGAAGCAGATGGTGTCGCCGGAATTCGCGCGCAGCTGGAAGAAGGCAGGTTCCAGCCAGTAGGGCGGAGCAAGGCAAACGCCGGTAAATGCCGTGTTGGCGATCGGCGTTGCGGGGTGCCCGTTGGGGATCGAGTGTCCCCAGCCTATCCAGGTATCGAAACGAAGCGGCAAGCGGCCGACGTATTCCAGCCAGCGTAGCGGCCAGCCGAGATCGCCGTCCCGCCAGATGCCGTCCAGGACGGGCCAGTCTCGCGGCAGCGCCAGCAACAGTTCGGCGCGTTCGAAGTCCTCCATGTCGTTCGGAACCGGCATCAGCGTGTCGCTGATACCGCTGGTGACGATCACCTGATGGTGGGCCGGCCGGCGTGTCCGCACGTGCAGCAGCGAGAGCGTTCCGCCGTCGTCGTCCGTCATCTCGAACACCTGTGCGACATGACCGACGTAACGCTCGACGTGTGCCTTGATGGCATCGAAGTGTTGCGCCTGCGCTTCGCGCCGCATCTGTCGGCGCGGCTCGCCGGCTACTTTGTTTTCCATTGCCATACCGTTGTTGCAGACCTGCGCTCGCTACGGGCCGATCGAGCTATTGCTTATACCCACGGTATGGCCAGCAAGTGATTTTCGCCGCCGGTATCGTTAAAAATGGAGTTATAAGACCATATAGAAGGCCATGTCGCCTTATCCGGACGGACCAAAGCCCCCCCGGCGGTCTTTCGATTTCCGCACGTGGCCAACCTCCCGCGTTGGCGGCAAGCGTGTAGGTGGCGTCGAGGAACTCGAGCAGGTAGTCGTCCGGTGAGTCGGCCTGCCTTACGCTGTCGTAAGGCAATAGGTACTCGCCCAGTTCCGCCGACCAACGGGCGTCGGCGGGTTCGATCGACTGCTCGGAAAAGCCCTCGGGAGCCGGATAGGCGTAGGAATAAAACGCCGGGAAGTCGATGCCGCCGCCGGGCCAGAAGCCGGCACTGGACACTTCGTGCGAATAGGCTTCCGCTGCTACCCAGTCGGGAAAATTGGGCACACCGCCTGGGTGCGTCGGTGCGGCACGGCCGGTAAACCGCGTGACCGCAAGATCGAAGCTGCCCCAGAAAAAATGCACCGGGCTGACCTTGCCGGTAAACCCGGCGCGGAACTCCGTAAACACCCGCTGGATCTGCAGCAGCGCGCGAAGAAAACGGTTGGCGTACTCTGCATCGTAATGGTGATGATCGTGATCTTCGTCGAACGGAATGGCATCAGCGATTTCGCTGGGTACTTTGTGGATCTCGCTGGGCAGACCGAGCTGCCCGAGATTCTCGAGCACGGCGTGATAGAAGCCCGCCACGCTTTTGTCGGGTAAGGAAATCCGCCGCTGTTGTCCGTCGCTCACCTGGATCAGCAGCTCGTGTTCGAAAAAGTCGAAGCTGAGTTCCGCCGTTGTGCCGCCAAAAGCCAACGGCGATGTCGTCAGGCCCCGTGCCGTCAGGTACAGCGGTACATGCCAGGAGTGATTGATCCAGGGAGTCTGCACGAGCCGGATCTTGCCGACGACCTGGGTCCACAGGTGCAGTGTCGCGGCGGTTTCCGACCAGGCGTTCCAGGGCAGTTCAGGCCAGTCGTCGGGTGTCGAACGGTTCGTCAGCGGTACCTGCAAGGCTGTCTCCTTTTCGATCGGTTTATTGTCGATCCGTTTATTGTCGACCCATTTATTCAAGCTCGATCTCGAGCAACGGCAAACTGCGGCCCGGGACGCTGCCCGATGCACGCTGGCCAATCTTGACGGCACCCATTGCCTCGTAGAAGCCCAGAGCGTTGGGATCGCTTTGAACAATGAGCCGGCGGTATCCGAAAGACCTTGCAAGCTTGACCAAAGCGTTGAACAGCGTCCTGCCGAGGCCGCTGCCGATATCGCCGGGTTCGACGAACAGCGCCTCGATTTCGCAGCTGCCGTCTTCACCACAAGGAACGACGCCAAAATAGCCCGCCAGGCGGCCGTCTACTTCGGCCAGCCGCCAGATGTTTCGGGGATCCGCAAGGTCGGCGGGTGTCACTGTCAGCTCATCGCGGCACGCCGCCATGAACGCAGCGTCGTAACCCCAGAACGCTTTGGAGCGCACGCCAAGGGCGCTGAGTTGTTCCGCGTCGTTGGCACACGGAACGCGCAAGCGGAGTGTCACAGTGCCGTACCGGTGGGATCGAAGCGCCGCCTGAAACTGAATGCCGAGGGCGAAGGACCGTCTGCCCACAGCGCTTCGAAGCGGGTTCTTGCTTCGAGCGCGTCGGGGATGTGCCCCGCGGGTACCCACCACAAGGCAAACGACGCGCGTGCCGACGGTTCGAACCAATCGCGCCGCAGCCGCAGCGCCTCGGCGTGCGCCGTGTGATAGACATAGTGATCGAGCGCTTCCAGCGATTCCCAGACGGAGAGGTTGAACAACAATTTCGGGTTGCCGAAAGCCTGCACGGCGATGGCTTCTTCCGTCTCGGACTCGAGCCTCCAGATGAAACCCGGAGAACGTTCGGCCAGCTTGTTGAGATCGTCCAGACGCGCGATGAACCCTGCCATGACGGCATCGTCATAGGCACCGCGCATTGTCGAGATATTGCAGTGCGCAAGGTGAAAGTCACTGTGCATCGTCGGCTTCCCGGGCTGTGCCATTCCGTTCGCTACACTGCCACGAAATCCATCCGGTTACATCCGGGTCTACGGGTCGGTCAGGAAACCGGTGACGATTCTCACGAACTCGGGCGTCGTGTCACCGAAAATCGGGACGTGGCCCGCGTTCGGCACGGTCCACAGCCGCGCATCCGGAATCCACCGGTGCAGCTCTATGGCCATCTCGAGCGGATACAGAGGATCGCTGTCGCCGTGCACCACAAGTGTGCGCGCGCGGATCGACGACAGCAGCGGCGGCGTGAAATTGAGGTCGTCGTAGCTGTCTTTGAACGCATGCATCTGCTCCCAGAGGGCGAGTATCTGATCGTCGCCTCCCGGGTGTTTCTTGCGCATGGCTTCGCGCTCGGCCTCGCCGTAGCTCTCCGGCGCAGCGTTTGCCATGAGCTGTCGCGCAGAGTCCGGAAACCATGCTGCCGCACTGACCAGTACCATGCTGCCGAGCGCCTGCGGGCGCTTGGTCGCAACGTGCAGCAGCGCCTTTGCGCCCAGGCTCATGCCGACGGCATCGAAGGATTCAATAGCGAGTTCGTCGATCAATGCCAGTACGTCGTCGGCAATCTGTTCGATCGTAAAGGTCCGCCCGGGATTGCCGGAGCGGCCGTGCCCGCGCAGGTCGGGAGTGATGAACTCGAGCGTAGCCGGCGGGTCCGGAAAGACGTGCCGCCAGTCGTCGCCGATACCCGTGCCGCCATGCAGCAGCAGGACGGGGCGGCCGCTGCCCCGACGCTCGTAATAAAGCGGTATTCCGTTGATCTCGATATTCATGTCGTGGACTACGCACCGCGATTCGAAGCCGGAGTTCCGGCGGTGTTAGTACCGCCGGCGGGCCGCAAGTTCCGCAAAGCGTGCCGCCGGTGTCTAGGGCGGAGCGCGTAAGCGGGATTGGCAGCCGAGTGCAATGACGGCGACGACGATACAGGCCAGAGCGAACCAGTCGGCGATGACAACCTTCCGGATTTCGGCGTTGTGTGGGCCGGCCGCCATAGCCAGCAGGATAAAAGACGACGTGCTGACCGCGGCGATACCGAGCGCAACGACCTGAACGGCGGGTTTGAATGCCGCGTAGGCGAACAGGACACCGAGTAGGCCAAACATGACGGCGCGGTGACGCATCAGGATGGCGAGGTCGTTACCGGCGATCTCGACGCCGTACAGCGCGTTGAGCCGGGGCACACCCGCCACGCCGGCCACCGGTATCAGGTGGATTGCCGCCACGATCAGCAGCATGACTGTCACAATGCGGCCGGCCATGACGACGACCTCGCTTTCTGCGCTGGTATGCCGGGATGGTGCCCTTAGGGTCGCACCGACGCAATGACCTCCCGGGTCATGCGGGGCGACGTTACCAGCGTGTGAATGGCACCGTCGTTCCGCTGGAGAACAAAGTCCGCTCCAGCGCAAGCTCGACGTAGCCGTCGGTGCGCCCCAGTGCCGCGAAATCGCCCGAGGTGTTGGTCGGTACCGGCATCGCCAGCGACTGGCCCGCCGCGCTCGTGACGATACGCACCGGCAAAAAGCAGGTGAGGCGGGGCGTGAAGCTCACGTCCTCGGTGAGATTGGCGAACACCTGCGGTGAAGGGCTGGCGCCGCTCATCTTGTCGAGCGCAGGAACGACGTACTGCCGGCAGCAGACGAGTGTGGACACCGGGTTGCCGGGCAGCGCAAACACGGCCTGGCCGCGTGCACCCGTGCCGAACCACATCGGTTTGCCCGGCCGCTGGCTGATGCGATGAAACTCCACGGCAACGCCAAGCTCACTCAGCACCTCCGGAACGTAATCGGCCTTGCCCTTCGATACGCCGCCGCTCAAGACCAACACGTCCGACTCGTCGAGATGCTGCGCGATACGCTCCCGAAGCGCCTCCTTGTCGTCCGGCAGATGCTCATGGCGGCTCTGTTCGTAGCCGTGCTCGGCGAGCATGGCAACCAGCGCAGGGCCGTTCGACAGACGTATTTGTTGTGCTTCGATCGGCGCTCCGGCGGGGACGAGTTCGTTGCCCGTGGACACGACCGTGACGATCGGCTGCCGCGCCACTTCGACCGTATCGAGGCCCGCCGATGCCAGTATGGCGACGTGTGCCGGGCGTACGCGCGTGCCCACCTCGAGCAACTCGGCGCCTTGCCGGTGGTCCGAACCCCGTGCGTGGACAAACTGCCTGCGCTCGACCTGATAGTTTGCCTGCACGTGCGCCGCGGCGTTGGCCACGGTCACCTGCTCGACCGGGATGATCAGGTCGCTGCCTTCCGGCAGCACCGCCCCCGTCATGATCTCGATACACTTGCCGTTTTCGAGGGTCAACGGCGGGTCGCCCGCCATTTGCGTGCCCTGAATCGGGAAGCTGCGCACGAGCGTTTCGTAGTGATCGTAGCTGAGCGCAATGCCGTCCATAGTGACCCGATCGAACGGCGGCTGGTCGCGCTCGGCAACAACGGTTTGCCGGAGCGTACGGCCGTTCGCCCGGGCGAGCGGTACGCGTTCGCTCGGCAGGTCGTCGACCGCCGAGAGGATGCGCTGTTTCGCCTCGGTCGTGTCCAGCACCGGCCTTACTCCTGTTCCCGGGCGATGGCGCGATGGCCGATATCCCGGCGCACGTGTATGTCGTCCCAGTGAATCTTGTCGACGGCTTCGTAAGCAGCGCCGGCTGCTGCCGTTACCGTGGCGCCGAGTCCCACGGCGCAGAGCACGCGGCCTCCGCTCGTGACGGTGCTGTCGTCGCTCAGCGCGGTACCGGCATGAAACACCTTTTGCGTATCGCTGTCCGCCGCTTCGAGGCCGCTGATTTCCCGGCCTTTGGCGTAAGCGCCCGGATAACCACCGGCCGCCATGACGACGCCGAGCGCAGCGCGCGGATCCCAGTCGAGGCGGACATCCTCGAGTTTGCCCTCGAGCGTTGCGAGGCACAGCGCCGGCAGATCCGAGCGAAGCCGCATCATGATGGGCTGGGTCTCGGGATCGCCCAGCCGGCAATTGAATTCGATGACCTTGGCTGAGCCGTCGGGCATGATCATGAGTCCCGCGTACAGGAAACCCAGATAGGGCGAACCGTCCAGGCGCATGCCGGCGAGCGTCGGCCCGATGACCTCGTCGATGATGCGCGTCTCCACGTCCGCCGTAATGACGGGGGCGGGCGAGTACGCACCCATGCCCCCGGTGTTGGGGCCGCGGTCGCCTTCGTCACGCGCTTTGTGGTCCTGCGAGCTGGCGAGCGGGACAAAATGCTCGCCGTCCGTGACGACCATGAAGCTTGCTTCCTCGCCGCTAAGAAACTCCTCGACGACAATGCGCGCACCGGCGTCGCCGAAGCGGTTGCCCTCGAGCATGTCGCGCGCGGCGTGTTCTGCCTCGTCGAGCGTTTCGGCCACGATGACGCCTTTGCCCGCTGCAAGGCCGTCCGCCTTGATGACGATGGGAGCACCCTGTTTGCGAATGTAGGCAAGCGCTTTGTCCAGTGCAGAAAAGCTCTCGTAGCGCGCTGTCGGGATGCGGTGGCGTGCCATGAAATCTTTGCTGTAGGCCTTCGATCCTTCGAGCCGCGCGGCGCTTGCGGTCGGGCCGAAGCAGGGGAGGCCGGCCTCGACGAAGCGGTCGACAAGCCCTGCGACCAGCGGCGCTTCCGGACCGACGATCGTCAGCGCTACCTGTTCGTCGCGAGCCAGTTCCAGCAGCGCCTCTGTGTCGTCGACGCCGATGGCCACGTTGCGCATTTTCGGCTCTCTGGCCGTGCCGGCGTTGCCCGGTGCAACGATGACTTCGCTGACGGCCGCGGACCGGGCCGAGCACCAGGCGATGGCATGTTCGCGGCCGCCGCCGCCGATGACGAGGACCTTCATAGCGTTGGGACAACCGTGTGCATACGCATGGAGTTAACAGCCTTTAATGCCGGAAATGGCGCATGCCCGTGAAGACCATGGCCAGCCCGTGTTCGTTGGCGGCTGCGATGACCTCGTCGTCGCGCATGGAGCCGCCGGGTTGAATGATAGCGGCAATGTTGTGCTCGGCCGCCGCGTCGATACCGTCGCGGAACGGGAAGAAGGCATCGGATGCCATGACCGAACCCTCCACGGCCAGCCCTTCGTCGGCCGCCTTGATGGCGGCAATCTTCGTGCTGTAAACGCGGCTCATCTGGCCTGCGCCGACGCCAATGGTCATGTTGTCCTTGCAGAACACGATGGCATTGGACTTGACGTATTTGACGACGGTCCACGCGAACAACAGGTCACGAAGCTGATCCGCCGTAGGCGCTTTTTCGGTCACGACCTTGAGGTCCTGCTCGCCGATGCGCCCCAGATCGGTCTCTTGCACCAGCAGACCGCCGGAGACCTTCTTGTAGTCGAAACCCGCCGCCGCGACCGTCGGCCAGCGGCCGGTTTCGAGCAGCCGGACGTTTTTCTTGGAAGCCACGGCCTCGCGCGCGCCGTCGTCGACCTCCGGAGCGACGATCACTTCGACGAACTGCCGCTCGATGATCTTGCCGGCCGTGTCGCCGTCGAGCGTCCGGTTGAAGGCAATGATGCCGCCGAAAGCCGACGTGGGGTCGGTCCTGAAGGCGTTGTCATAGGCTTCCGAGATCGTGTCGGCGACCGCAACGCCGCAGGGATTGGCATGTTTGACGATGACGCAGGCCGGCGCGTCGAATTGCTTGACGCACTCGAGGGCAGCGTCGCTGTCGGCAATGTTGTTATACGACAGTGCTTTGCCGTTGAGCTGCCTGGCGCCGGCGAGGCTGCCGGCCTGTGCCTGCTGGTCGCGGTAAAAGGCGGCGGCCTGGTGCGGATTCTCGCCGTAGCGCATTTTCTCCACCAGGCGGCCGGCATAGAGCTGCGATTCGCCGAGCGCATCGTCACCCAGGTGCGCGCCGAGGTAGCGCGTGATTGCCGTGTCGTACGCCGCGGTATGTGCATAGGCCTTGGCCGCGAGTCGGCGCCGGTCGTCGAGTTCGAGTGCACGGTTCCTGATGCCGTCGAGCACGCCATCGTAGTCGGCCGGATCGACGACCACGGCAACCCCTGCGTGATTCTTGCTTGCGGCCCGGATCATTGCGGGACCGCCGATGTCGATGTTCTCGATGGCGTCGTCGATGCCCGCGTCCGGACGGGCAATGGTTTCCTCGAACGGGTACAGGTTGACGACCAGCAGGTCGATCGGCTCGATGCCGTGCTCGGCCATGACGTTCTCGTCCGTCCCGCGGCGGCCCAGCAGGCCGCCGTGAACGACGGGATGCAGCGTTTTGACGCGCCCGTCCATGATTTCGGGAAAACCGGTTTTCGCCGACACGTCGATGGCATCGATGCCCGCCTCGCGTATCGAGCGTGCCGTGCCGCCTGTCGACAGGATTTCCACGCCGAGTTCGGCCAGACCGTTGACGAACGGGATGAGATCGCGTTTGTCGGAAACGCTGATCAGCGCGCGACGCACTGTAAACATGCAAAACCCTCATGCAGAACCCCGGGAGGGGTTGTCGGGTGTCGAAAAAGAGCGATAAGCCGGGAGGATATCGTGCCTGTGGACTCGTACATGCAGATGCGGAGCCCGCTATTGAATCAGTTCGTAAGACTTGAGCTTTTTGCGCAACGTGCCGCGGTTGATTCCAAGGATACCGGCAGCCTGACTCTGATTGCCGTCGGTGTAGTCCATGACCGCCTTGAACAGGGGGCGCTCGACCTCACCCATGACCAGGTCGTAGAGATCCCCCGGCCGGTCGCCGTTCAGGCTGGCGAAATAATTCTCGAGTGCGTCTTCGGTGTGTTTACAGAGTGGTTTTTTGCTTTTTGAGGCTTTCAGGTTTTTCGATTGTTTGCTGGCCACGCCGTTCGTCCCGTGTCTGCCCGCCGCGATCTACGTGTCGCGACACTCCTCCCAACTTCTCACAGACTACGCGGCGGTCGAAATATCCTCCTCGTTGCGAGCGAAGAATTCCGCTGTCAGTCTCATCTGTTCTGAAGCACAGTCGACGCGCACTACCCGATTGCGGTATTCCTCCGCATTCGCGAAATCTTTGTAAAACAAATTCCCGCAGTACCAGGTGAGGTGCTTTCGTGCCACCCGAACGCCCGTGGTTTCCCCATAAAACCGGTGCAGTTCTTCCAGGTGGCCGAGCATGATATCACGCAAATCTTTTTTTTCTAGCGGCAGAAACGAGCTGTCGTTACCGAGTGCCTGATTCAGCTCTGCGAAGATCCACGGGCGTCCCTGCGCACCTCGACCAATCATCAAGCCGTCGGCTTGGGTTAGCTTCCAAACTTCAAGCGACTTCTCTAAAGATGCGATATCTCCATTCGCAATGACCGGTATCGACACCCGGGATTTTACCTCCGCAATCGTCTCGTACTCGGCGTCGCCGCGGTACCTGTCCGCGCGCGTGCGGCCGTGAATCGTGAGCGCGGCGATGCCGGCGTCCTCGGCAATACGCGCGACGAGCGGCGCGTTGCGTTCCGCCGCATCCCAGCCCGTGCGGGTTTTGAGCGTTACGGGCACGTCGACGGCAGCAACCACTGCGTCGAGGATTTGTTTCACGAGGGCCGTATCCCTGAGCAGCGCGGAACCGGCGAGCTTCCGGCACACTTTTTTTGCGGGGCAACCCATGTTGATGTCGACGATCTGGGCGCCGCGCTCGACACACGCGCGCGCCGCCGCCGCCATTTGCCCGGGGTCCGACCCGGCGATCTGCACGGCAACTGGCTCCGCGTCGAGATCGAGGTCCAGCCGGTGCCGCGATTTTGCGGTTTGCCAGAGTGCCGTGTCGGCGGTGGTCATCTCCGATGTGGTCATTCCGGCACCGAAGCGGCGGCACAGTTTGCGGAAGGGTTTGTCGGTGACGCCCGCCATGGGCGCCAGCACAAACGGGCTGTCGAGCTGATATGGTCCGATTCTGAGCGACGGCAGGTGCACGGCGTCGCCCCCGGATACGCCTTCGGCGCCGCCGGCCGCCGTACTCATTTGAAGTCTTCGATCGCGCAGCGCAGCTTCTGTCCTTCGAGCTGGTAGCAGACGTTGAGCTTGAATCCCGTGGCTTCCGCGGCCGGCGATTCGATCGAAATGGCGGCGTTGAAGCTTGTGCCCGGCTCGACGAGGGCGCTCGCGTCGAGCGTGTCCTCGAGGTAGTCGGCGGGTTCGAGCATACGGCTGCCAATGGTCTCCTCGAAGCGATCGGTCAGCGATACGCTAATGACCGGGTAGGGCAACGCCGTGTCTGCCTGGTTACCGATCCTCGAATAAATGCTCAAGACCTCGCCGGCGTCGTCGGTGCTGCCGCGCGTCGCTTCGAAGCGCCATCCCGTGACGTCCCACTCCGGCGTCAGCGGCATACCGATGGCGCCGTAGACGCTCGACAGCAGGCCGTTCATTGCCGGGCTCGTTGCGAGGGCGTCGCGCGAAAAGTGGACCGCCTGAACAATCAGCGCGAGCACCAGGACAACGGCGCCGCCGATCAACCGCCAGTCCCTGCTCTGCCTGAGTTCGACGTGGTCCTCCGTCGGAGCGGCCGCCAGTAGTTCGGCCTCTTCCGGGAGCGGCGTTTCCTCGGTAACCACATCGTCGAAACCGTGTCCGATATGGCTGAAGTCGCCCTCCATGACAATGGTTTCCACGGTGCCGCTGACGTCCGCGTCGCCGAAAGGCGCCTGGGGCGAGGGCGCCTCTTCCCCGTCGTCTTCGCGGGCATCGTCGGATTTGTCCGCGGACTGCTCGACGGCGATTGTCGACGCGAAACCGTCCTCGTCCTCGATCGCCAGCGCCATCAGGTCCTGATCGATGAGCCGATTGATGGTTTCTTCTTCTTCGGTCGGCGGCGGCACGTAGTGTTCGGTGTCGGCCGCGACAACTTCAGGAGCGGCAGCGGCAAGCATCTCCTTGAGCAAATCCGGATCGGGTGCGCCGTCGTCGGCGGCCGTGAGGTCGCCGGTTGCGGGTTCTTCGGCTTCCGTCAGTACCGGCGCATCCGAGGCGTCGGCGTCGTCCGCAGTGGCCTCGGCTGTCTCGGCGGGCTCCGACGTTCCGGGCTCTTCCTCCAGGTCGATGTCCAGCGCGTCGAGTTCGTCAATGATACTCATGCCGGTTTCCGCGGTGTCCGCCGGCGCGTCCGCGGTTGCTCCGTCCGCCGCCTGCCGATCGGCCAAGAGGTCGAGTTCTTCCTGCAGACCCGACAGCTCGAGGCTCAAGGCTTCCATTTGCCCGGCGAGTTCCTCGCCCGGCACGGGACTCATTTCGCCGTCTTCCGGCAGCTGTATGTCGAGGGCTTCGAGTTCTTCCGCGAGAGTGGGTGTGTCCGAGCTGTCGTCGGAACCAGGGTCCGAACTCTCGGTCGCCGGCCCGGACGCCTCGTCCGGTGCTGCTTCGTCGGCCGACTGGATGACGGTGGGCAGAGCGGCGAGCGTCTCGGGACCGGCGGAAACCGCCGGGTCGACCGATGCTGCCGGGCTGGCGGTTGTGCCGGCGGCTTCCGAATCGACTTCCTCGAGCAGGTCCTGCCATTCATCCGCAAGACCAAGGTCCACATCGAACGCAGCAGCAGGTTCCGGGGAGGCTGCAACCGGCGCCGGTGTCGGCACAGGCTCCGGCGGCTTTTCGGGCTCGTCGATGTCGAAATCGTCGGGCAGTCCCGTGTTGTCGTCAAACCGCAGCTCGTCTTCCGCGCCTGCGGCGGCATCCTCGAAAACGTCGGCCGAATCGACGCTGGCCGGGCCATCCTCGTTCAGCAGTTCGTCCACGGGTGTGGGGCTCGAACTCAGTACCTCGTCGACGCTCTTGAGCCTGAGTTCCGCGGACAACTCCGCGTCCAGCAGCGTGTCGCCGGACTCGCCATCGACAAACACGTCGGACATGGCTGCGTCCGGCGTTTCCTCCGTCGTATTGCCTTCCGGCAGCTCCAGGTCGAGGAGTTCCGCGTCTATTTCGCGCGACTGCGTGTCGTCGTCGTCCGGCAGAGCGTCACCGGCTATACGCCACTCCATGCCGGTGTCTTCGAGTTGGATCTCGCCATCGGACAAGCGACCGAGCGTTTGCCTGAGCGCCGTGCTTTGCTCGGGCGACATGGCGGCCGGGGGCGGCTCGGGAGGGGTATCCACATCGGCAAGCGACGACTCGGGCGCAAGTTCGGGCAGCTGCCGCTCAGGCTCCGGCGCGGCGGGGGTCACCCCGGGTTTTTCCTCGGACAGGAATTCGAGCGCGTTGAAGGCCGCGCCGCAGCCGCCGCAGCGGACTTTGCCGGCCGCCTGTTTCAGCACCTGTGCAGTCACTCTGAACGCCGTGCTGCAATGGGGACACTGGGTATACATCTACAGTCTGGTTCCTGACAGGCGGGCCCAGATTTGCCCGTCCTGTTCCATCGTTTCCGGCTCATCGAAGCGAATCGCCGTCGAATACGCTGCCGATACTTCCGTTATCTGGTTCGAAAGTATGCCCGAAAGCGCCAGTTTGCCGCCCGTTATTGTCAAATCAAGGATATCGGTCGCAAGTTCGACCAAAGGGCCTGCCAGAATGTTGGCGACGACCACATCGAACGGCCGATCCGCCACCGGTTTGTCGCGGCTGACGAGAAAACGATCAGCCACGGCGTTGGCGCGGGCGTTGCTCGTGCTCGCGACAACAGCCTGTGCGTCGATGTCGTAGCCTACCGCCGAGTTCGCGCCGAGCTTGAGCGCGGCAATGGCGAGGATGCCGGAACCGCAGCCATAGTCGAGCACCGTCTTGTCCTCGAGGTCGAGCGTGTCGAGCCAGGACAGACACAGCGCTGTCGTCGGATGGGTGCCGGTGCCGAAGGCCAGCCCGGGGTCGAGTTCAACGACCACGGCATCGGGGTTTCCCGGCGGTAAGCCTGCGGGACAGACCCACAGCCGCTCGCCGAACGGCATCGGCGCAAAGTCTTTGAGCCACTCGCGTTCCCAGTTGCGGTCGTCCAGGGTTTCCGTCCGGTGCGGCGGCAGCGTCGACACGCCGAGTTTGCCGGCCAACGCCGGGCCGATGCCGTCGATGCGGTCAGGCTCGTCGCCGCCGTCGAACAGTGCCGTAATGCGTATCCGCGCCCACAGCGGCGTCTCTCCCGGCGCGGGCTCGAGTATGGGTTTGTCGCCGGCGTCGCTGAGGGTCACCGACGCTGCGCCGAGTTCGAGGAGCGCCGTTTCGACGGCCTCGCGGGACAGATCTTCGAGATCCATGACGAACTGCCGCCAGACCATATCGCCGCTCGCCGGCCGGCTCAGACCAGGCCCAGCCGCTTCTCCAGGTAATGAATGTCGGTGCCGCCCTGCTGGAACGCCGAGTGCTGGAAGATTTCCTGGTGCAGTGCGACGTTGGTCTGAATACCTTCGACGACAATTTCGGACAGGGCGTTTCGCATCCGCGCAAATGCCGCTTCGCGGTTGTGCCCGTGGGCAATCAGCTTGCCGATCATCGAGTCGTAATACGGCGGCACCCGGTATCCGGTGTAGATGTGGCTGTCGTAGCGGATGCCCGGACCGCCGGGCGCGTGGGCAAGGGTGATCAGGCCGGGCGACGGCATGAACGTCCGCGCGTCCTCGGCGTTGATGCGGCATTCGATGGCATGACCCTGTATGCGGACGTCGGACTGCGTGAAGCTGAGTTTTTCGCCCGCGGCAATCGTCAGCTGCTCGCGCACGATGTCGATACCCGTGATCATTTCCGTCACCGGGTGCTCGACCTGCAGGCGTGTGTTCATTTCAATGAAATAGAATTCGCCGTCCTGATACAGAAACTCGAAAGTGCCTGCGCTGCGGTAGTCGAGGTCGAGGCAGGCAGCGACGCAACGCTCGCCGATCGTCTTGCGCTGTTCTTCCGTAATGCCGGGCGCCGGCGCTTCCTCGACGACTTTCTGGTGGCGCCGCTGCATCGAACAGTCACGCTCGCCCAGGTGCACGGCGTTGCCCTGACCGTCGGCAATGACCTGAAACTCGACGTGCCTCGGCTTCTCGAGAAACTTCTCCATGTACACCGTGTCGTTGCCGAATGCGGAGCGTGCCTCGGCCTTGGTCAGCGTAATGGCATTCGTCAGCGACGCCTCGGAGTGCACGACGCGCATGCCGCGACCGCCGCCGCCGCCGGAAGCTTTGATGATGACGGGATAGCCAATGTCGCGGGCAAGCCGCAGGTTCTCTTCCGCATCCTCGCCCAGTGGGCCGTCGGAGCCCGGCACACAAGGCACGCCGGCTTGTTTCATTGCGCGAATGGCGCTGACCTTGTCGCCCATGAGGCGAATCGCGCTGGCCGGCGGTCCAATGAACACGAAGCCCGAACTTTCGCAGCGCTCGGCAAAATCGGCGTTTTCGGACAGGAAGCCGTAGCCGGGATGAATCGCGACCGCGTCGGTGACTTCGGCCGCGGAGATAATAGCCGGCATGTCGAGGTAGCTTTCGGCGGACGGTGGCGGGCCGATGCACACCGTTTCGTCCGCGAGCAGCACGTGTTTCAGATTGTTGTCCGCCGTCGAGTGCACGGCGACGGTCTTGATGCCCATTTCGCGGCAGGCTCTCAACACCCTCAGCGCAATTTCGCCGCGATTGGCAATAACCACCTTATCGAGCATGGGCTTGCCGCCTAGCCGTCGGCGCGCTGGTCGATCACGACCAGCGTCTGTCCGTATTCGACGGGCTCACCGTTTTGCAGCCGGATCGACTTGATCACGCCGGCAACGTCGGCTTCGATCTGGTTCATCATCTTCATGGCTTCGATGATGCAGAGCGTGTCGCCCACGTCCACGCGGTCACCCACCTGAATGTATGGTGCCGCGCCGGGCGACGGTGCTGCGTAAAACGTGCCGACCATGGGCGCGGTTACTTCGAAGCCGTCTTCCTCGGGGGCAGCCGGAGCGGGCTCGCTGTCGGCTGCCGGTGCCGCTACCGCGGCGGGTGCGGCGGGCGGCGGTGCTGCAACCGGCGCGGCAGTGACCACGGGCGCGGCACCCTGCGCGTAACGGCTGATCCGCACCGAGTCGTCGCCCTCGGTAATCTCGATTTCGGCAATACCGGATTCGTCCAGGAGTTCGATGAGTTTTTTGACTTTACGAATATCCATCTTGGGTCCTTAGAAGAGGTCCTTGAGATCGTGTCGGCGTTCTGCCGGGTCACGCCCGGTCGGACGCCAGGTGACGTGCTGCGGCGTTGAGCGCCAGTTCGTAACCGTAGGCGCCGAAGCCGAACAGGCAGGCGGTCGCAATGTCGCTGAAATAGCTCTTGTGGCGGAAAGACTCGCGCGCAAAGGTGTTGCTCAGGTGTATTTCGATGAACGGGACGTCGACCGCCAGCAGGGCGTCGCGCAACGCAACGCTCGTATGAGTGAAGGCGCCCGGGTTGAGCACGATGAAGGCGGTACCGTCTGTGCCTGCTTCCTGCACGCGATCGATGAGTTCGTGTTCTGCGTTGCTCTGAAAACTCGACAGGCTGTGGCCCAGTTTCGCAGCCAGCTCGCCGGCGTTCTCCGTGATCTCGTCCAGCCGCGTTGCGCCGTACACGTCGGGCTCCCGGGAACCGAGCAGGTTCAGGTTCGGGCCATTGAGGAGCAGGATCTTGGACATCGCGAAATCACAGCCAGTTGGCCGAAGATGCGCGCAATTCTAACCCTTTTCGTCGACGTTATGGCAAGAAAAGCTCTGTCCGACGGTTTGCGACCGGCCAAGGACCGTCCTGGCGGTAAAACCCAATCTACAGTGTCGCGAGTTCCCGGCTCGCCGCGTCTCGATCAATGTCGCCGCGATCGAGTCGCTGAAACACGTCGGCGATCTGCTCGAGTTCCGGCTGGTGGATCTCGCCCATGATGGCGTTCATTAGCGTGCCGTCCTTGTGCACGACCATCGTGAACGGCAGGCCGACAAAATCGACACCCGAGGCTTCCGCCAGGGCCATGATCTCCATTTCGCCGATCAGGACCGGATAGTTGAACTCGGCGGCTTCGGCGTAGCTCGCCACTTCTTCGAGTTTGTCGTGCGCCAGCCCGATCACCTGTACGCCGTGTTCGCCGCGCTGTTCGTGAAAGGTCTTCAAGAGCGGAATCTCACGCCGGCAGGGCGCACACCAGGTGGCCCAGACGTTGAGCAGCGTGTGCTGGCCCGCGTACTCGGAGAACTCTCGTGTTTTTCCGTCCAGGTCGACCATTGCGAACGACACGGTGTACGGGCCGTCTGCAGGAGCGGGTGCCGGCGTCGCCGCAGCCTGGGCTTCCTCGGCCACTTTGATGGGCGCCTGGGCGGCGTAGAACAGAGCGCCGGACATCAGGGCGAGCAGCGCGACGGCAAAAATCAGCATGGATCGTTGCACAGGTTTTCCTCGTTTGGCCGGGGCCGGTGGACAGTATAGGACGGTCAGCGAGCCTCTGCCGTTACGGCGTTGGGTGACAGTGCTTCGCTGACGTGGCTGGCAAAGTCCTTTGCCTTCATGTAGCCCACGACTTCGTAGCCGTGGCGCTGTTCGCCGTCCTGGCCAAAAAAGATGATCGTCGGCGGGCCGAACACGCCGAAGCGATCGAGCAATTCCTTGTCGAGTTCGTCGTTTGCGGTAACGTCGGCCTGCAGCATGACCGTGTTGCTCAATGCCGCGACGACGGCGGGATCGGGAAACGTAAACGCCTCCATTTCCTTGCAGGAGACGCACCAGTCCGCGTAGAAATCGAGGAGCGCGGATTTGCCGGACGCGGCGGCCAGCGCCACCTCGCGATCCAGGTCGGCACTCGTCTTGATGCGCTTGAACATGGCGTGTGCGTCGACCGTGGCTGCGCCGCCGGCACCCCTTGCCGTCAGCGGATCGAGCGGCTTCAGCGGATTGCTGCCGCCGGCGAGTACGCCGACGAACAGTGCAATGCCGTACAGGAGCGCAACCAGCCCAAACCCTTTGCCGAGCTTCTGGCTCGTGGTCGAGTCGGTGCCGAGCGTCGTCAGTCCGCCCAGGAACACGCCCACCATGATTGTCAGGAGGGCCCAAAGCCCCATCGTCACGGCGCCCGGCAGGACCCGCGACAGCATCCAGATGGCGAGTCCCAGCATCATGAAACCGAAAGCGCCCTTGACGGCAACCATCCAGGGGCCAACGCGCGGCAATATCTTGCCCTGCGCGGCACCCACCGCCAGCAGCGGTGCGCCCATGCCCATGCTCATGGCAAACAGCGCCGCGCCGCCGCGAACCATGTCGCCGGTCTGCGCCATGACTGTCAGGGCCGCAATGAGCGCCGGCGCAACGCAGGCCGTCACGACCAGCGACGAAATGGCGCCCATGACAAACGCGCCGATCATCGTGCCGCTCTTCTGATTGCCCGATGCCGACGACAGCTTGCTCTGGATCGCGCTCGGCATTTGCAGCTCGAAGACGCCGAACATGGCCAGCGCGAGCACGACGAACAGGCCCGCAAACAGGAACAGCACCCAGGGTTGATTGAACATGGCCTGCAGCTGCACGCCCGCCGCCGCCGCCGCAACGCCCGCGAGCGTGTAGACGATGGCCATGCCCATGACGTAGGACAGAGCAAGCGTAAAACCGCGCATGGGTGAGACGTCGTCACCTTCGCCCGCAATGATGCCCGACAGGATCGGCACCATTGGCAATACGCACGGTGTAAACGCAAGGCCCAAACCTGCGAGGAAGAAGACACCGGCCGCAACCCACAGGCTGGAACCGGTAATGATCTGCGCGAGACGGCCCTGCTCGGAAACCGGAATCGCGGGACCGCCTGTGCTGGCCGGTAGCGCCGTAACGGTCGTTGCCTCCGGCAGGCTCACCGTGAAGCTGGTGGTCTTGGGCATGTAGCAAATGCCGCCGTCGGCGCAGCCCTGATATTCGAGCTCGAGATCGAGGTCCATCGCCTCAGGCGTACCGCGCGCAATCGTCTGCCGCCAGAGTACGTCCGACAGATAGACTTCCTGTTCGCCGAAGTATTCGTCGAACTTCATCTTGCCGTCCGGCAGATCGAGTCGGCCGAACTGCGCCTTGTCACCCAGCGCGTTGAGGCGAATCTTGTCCTTATAGACGTAGTAGCCCGGCTCGATGCGAATGCCGACCTCGATCGTATTGCCGTCGACGACAAAGACGTCGGGGATGAACACTTCTTCCTGCGGCGGAAACTCGTTCTGACCGCCGCCGAGGCTAGCCTGTCCGCTGCCGCCGAGGTTGTCGAGCGACAGTTTCGGTTTGGCGGCCGCGAGGGTGACCGTTTCGTTCCAGGTCTGCGGCATGTAGCAGAAGCCGTCGTCGGTGCAGCCGCGGCTGTTGATCGTGAGGTCGATCTGTTCGGGGCGCGCGCCGCTGACCGTGTACGGAATTCGAATCAGGAAGTTCTTGCGGTAGATAACCTGTTCGCCCAGGAACTCGTCGGTGTAGACCTTGCCCTCGGGCATTTCGGGTGTGCCGAGCACCAGTCCCGCGGTCTCGAAGCCAAACGAGTCGCGGTACATGTAATAGCCTTCGTCGACGGCCCAGTCGATCTCCAGCGCGTCGCCGGCATCGAACACGACGTAGTTGAACACTTCCTGCGGGGGCGGCGGAGGCTCGGTTTGTGCGACCGCAGCCGCAGGCAGGCAAAGCAATGTCAGTAACAGGCGTAGTTTCATGGCTCTGGGTATCGGTGACACGGGGTCTCTGGGTTTGCTGAACAGGGTGTTGCTCTAGCGGCCGGACATAATGATCTGACCGTCCGCCCGGGCAGTTTGTTACGGACGTTTCACGCTTTGCCGATCTCACGAGCCCGCAGCCGGCCGGATCGGCAGAATACCGGCCGGCCGGGAGCCTGTCATCGATCCAGGTCCGGTTTTTTCCCGAAAGCCGCTTGAATTTTGAGGGCCGGCCACTATCATTGGCACTCCCCTGGGACGAGTGCTAACAACCTGCCTCGCCCAACTGCCAAAAGTCAGTTAACAATCAATAGTTTATAGGAGAGCTACACCATGAAGATTCGTCCGCTTCATGACCGGGTCATCGTCAAGCGCATGGAAGAAGAGCGCACGTCCCCCGGCGGTATCGTGATTCCCGACGCGGCCACGGAAAAGCCGATCAAGGGCGAAGTCGTCGCCGTCGGCAACGGCAAAATTCTCGACTCCGGCGAAATTCGTGCCCTCGACGTCAAGGCAGGCGACCAGGTGCTGTTCGGCAAGTACGCCGGCACCGAGGTCAAGGTCGACGGCGAAGAGCTGCTCGTCATGAAAGAAGACGACATCATGGCTGTAGTCGAGTAATCGGACTCTGCCCGTCAGACATTTCTAAGACGCGGCCTTGCCGCCGCGATCATCAGATTTTCAAATGAGGAATTAGCCAATGGCTGCTAAAGAAGTACGTTTCAGCGACGAAGCACGGCAGAGAATGTTTGCCGGCGTCAACACGCTGGCGAATGCCGTAAAAGTCACGCTGGGCCCCAAAGGCCGCAACGTCGTGCTCGACAAGAGCTTCGGCGCGCCGACCGTCACCAAAGACGGCGTATCGGTGGCGAAGGAAATCGAACTCGAAGACAAGTTCGAGAACATGGGCGCACAGATGGTCAAGGAAGTCGCTTCGCAGACCTCCGACGTTGCCGGTGACGGCACGACCACGGCAACGGTTCTCGCCCAGGCCATTCTCCGCGAAGGCTTGAAGTCGGTTGCCGCCGGCATGAACCCGATGGACCTGAAACGCGGCATCGACAAGGCGTCGGCTGCGATCGTCGCTGAACTCAAGGCGCAGTCCAAGCCTTGCGAAGACGAGAAAGCCATTGCCCAGGTCGGTTCGATCTCCGCCAACTCCGACACGGAAATCGGCGAAATCATCTCCGACGCCATGCAGAAAGTCGGTAAGGAAGGCGTGATTACGGTCGAAGAAGGTTCCGGTCTCGCCAACGAACTCGACGTCGTGGAAGGCATGCAGTTCGATCGCGGCTACCTGTCGCCGTACTTCATCAACGATGCCGGCAGCCAGCAGGTCGAACACGACAACCCGCTGATCCTCCTGCACGACAAGAAGATCTCCAACATTCGCGATCTGCTGCCGGTCCTCGAAGGCGTTGCCAAGGCTGGCCGTCCTCTGATCATCATTGCGGAAGACGTCGAAGGTGAGGCGCTCGCCACGCTGGTTGTGAACAACATCCGCGGCATCGTCAAAGTAGCGGCCGTCAAGGCACCGGGCTTCGGCGACCGCCGCAAAGCCATGCTGCAGGACATTGCGATCCTGACGGGTGGCCAGGTGATTTCGGAAGAAGTGGGCCTGTCGCTCGAAAAAGCGACGATCGACGATCTCGGCGAAGCCAAGAAAGTACAGATCACCAAAGAAAACACCACGGTGATCGACGGTAAAGGCAGCGCTGACGACATCAAGGGTCGGGTCGAGCAGATCAACCGCGAAATCGAAGAATCCTCTTCGGACTATGATCGCGAGAAACTGCAGGAGCGTGTTGCCAAGCTGTCCGGCGGTGTTGCCGTGATCAAGGTGGGTGCTGCGACCGAAGTCGAAATGAAAGAGAAGAAGGCTCGCGTCGAAGACGCCCTGCACGCAACCCGTGCAGCCGTCGAAGAAGGCGTGGTGCCGGGCGGTGGCGTTGCGCTGATCCGCGCCGTGTCGAAGATCGGCGATATCGCTACCGACAACGACGACCAGCACGTTGGTGTCAACATCCTGAAGCGGGCCGTCGAAGAGCCGCTGCGCCAGATCGTCCGCAACGCGGGCGGTGACGCCAGCGTCGTGCTCAACGCCGTTGCGGAAGGCAAAGGCAACTACGGCTACAACGCTGCCACGGGTGAATACGGCGACATGATCGACGCCGGTATCCTGGATCCGACCAAGGTGACGCGTTTTGCGCTGCAGAACGCTGCCTCCGTATCGGGTCTCCTGCTGACCACCGAGGCCATGATTGCCGACGCACCGCAGGACGAAGCGGCTGCTGCACCGGCAATGCCTGACATGGGCGGCATGGGCGGTATGGGCGGCATGATGTAAGTCGTCGCCGACTGGCCTGAAAGTCAGAAAAGCCCGGCCTTGTGCCGGGCTTTTCTCGTTTTGGGAAGCTGTCTGCCGCTCAGGCGGGCGGGTTGCCCGCAATCAGGTTTTGCCAGAGCGCGAGTCCGGCCGCCGCATCGATATCCGGGATCGTCAGCGTTTCGAGTTTCTCCGTCATATCGACGTCGGAGTACTTCGAGTAAATCGCGTATCCGCTGGAGAAGACCGAGATGTTGAAGAGCGCCCCGTCATCACTGCCGCAGTTTATCCATGCATCTGGATGTTCGTCGTCCGGGTTGGCAAACAATTCGCGCAAAGCGTCTGTCAGCTGCTCGTCCGACGGGCTAATGGTGGTTTCACCATAAACGCTCGTGAGATTCACCCATTCGTGCACGCCGTTCCCCATCGATCACGCTCTCAGAAAACTGATCTCGCGCATGTGCAGCGACACGTGAAAGATCCTGTAGCCGGCCGCACGCATTGCGTCGATCGTGGCGGCGGTGCGCGTCTTGCAGATGCCCTTGTGGCGATGATGGAACTCGACGAGCACTTGCGTCGGCCGGAGCGCTGAGGCGAGCAGGCTGTCGATGACGGCGTATTCGGCGCCTTCGATGTCCATTTTGACGAGATCGATCCGTTCGTGTCCGAGTTTGCGAGCCATGCTGCAGATCGTGTAGGCCGGCACGCTGCGGCCGTGGCGGGCGGAGCACCGTTCCGGCTGCATCGTAAACATGGTTTTCGACAGGCTGCCGTTGCTCTTGACCCGCGGGTACAGCGTCAGCTCGCCGTCTTCGCCCGCGGCGGCCCAGGCCAGGAAACGAAAGCGCTCGGGCAGCTCGGCGGCTTCGAGGGTTCGCTCTGCGTCGGGTGTGGGATCGAAGGCGAACACGCTGGCGCCGCAACGTTCGATCAGCGCCAGGTCGAAGCCGATCGTATCGCCGACCCCCAGCGAATAGACGATGCTGTCTTCGTCCAGTCGGGAAGCGTCGTACACCCAGTCCGCGTCATCAACGGCGGCCAGTTCGATGTCGGGCTCGAGCCTGAGTTCCATGCCGGCCAGCTGACGCAGTTTCGTTTTGAGGCGGACAGCAGTCTGGCTTTTTTCTATTTTTTTCCAGCCGGGCAATGCCATACGCTTAAGTCTACGGGTAAAAATGGTCCGAGTTGTTAAATTATTGACTCGAAATCGACTGTTTCCGGGGACCGCGGGCTTTCGGATCCAGTCAGAATTCGAGCCAGTCCCGCGGTTCGCCGCGGACCAGTTCGTAGCGCGGCGAGCGGTGCTCGGGGTTCGTGACGTACGCGCTCAGGGTTGTGGCGTTGGCGATCCTGCGGATCTGGCTGGCCGTTGCCCGCGAGCCGAAACTGCGGCTTGCGCGCATCGGGACGTCGTAGGGCTCGGTCTCGGCCTTGTCCCGCCATTCGTCGAGCGCAAAGGTCATCGGCATGTCGTCCACCACGAGCACAATGCGATCGAAGCCCGGTTCCGGTGCGCCGTACAGCGGGCGATCGAGCGTCGTACCGAGCGCAAACCACAGGTAGCGTCCACCCTCTGCGGAGCCCGTCAGCATGACCGGCGCCACCAGGAGATAGTCTCTGCCGACGACCGAAAGGCCCGGCCGAGCCGTTGCCAGCCGCAGCGGTTCGTCGAGCCGGGTAAACGACTCACCCGTCCGCTCGTCGACATCGGCAACGATCGTATCCGCACGCTTCGACGCGCAGGCGCCAAGGGAGGCGATGGCGAGCAGCAGGAAAAAGGTCTTGTAACGCATGTCAGAACTCCAGCCGGTAGCCCAGGTTGACGAAGCCGCCCAGGAGTTCCTCGGTGCCGTCGGGCGTAAACGGATCGGCCTCGATGGGCGGCAGCTCCCGGCTGGACCAGCGGGCGCCGGCCTCGAGATCGATCAGCACACGTTTGAAGCGGTACAGAATGCGTACGGCCGGCGTCACGACGAGCTGTTCGCTGGCGTTGCCGACGTTCGGCGAGTGGGCGTCGATCCGCAGCCGCGGGTTGATTCTGAGCGTGCGGCCGAACGGCAGGCGGGCGTCGGCGATCAGCGTGTGGGTATCCCGCGAGCGCGTCGAACTCGTGCGCACGCTCAGCATCATGAGGTCGTTGCGCTTGAGCAGATTGGTGCCGACGAGCATGGCATTGAAAAACACCTGGCCGCCGGTTTCGGGGATGGCCGCAACGCCACCCGACGCTTCGGTACCGTCCGACTGACGCAGCGACACGTCGACGCTTAGGTCGAAGCGTTCGCCGAGCGGTATCGTGGCACCCAGCGATCCCGTCGAAGCCTGCGCCGTGCGGTCGCGCGCGAGCCGTCGAACCTGGCCTTCGCTGAACGTATCGAGCAGTTCGTCGACGGTGGTCGCCGACTGGCCGCTGAGGGCGTTGCGGGTCGTGAGATAGGGCAGGGCGCCCACGTCGACCCGGCCGGTCAGAATCCAGCCGTTGTCCAGGCGCCAGTGTACGTGTGTGAGGAACGTATTCAGCACGTTGTAGGACACGTCGTAGTCCACGAGGCTGATCGCCGTCAGGCTGCCCTCGCGGTAGGCGATCTCGCCGCCTACCGCCTGCCGGTCGTAGATGCCGTCAACGGTTTGCTGATGCGTATAGACGCTGGCGCTGATACGTCCGTCCCACAGGTCCTCGATGTGCGCACTGCCGGCGACGAATGCGCGCTCGGAGCGCGACACGAAGCGCGGAGAGTCGACGGGTACACCGGCGCTCAGGCTGAAGGAAATATCCGGCCGCCAGTCATAGCTGAGCCCCAAGCCGTCGAAGCGGCCCGGCACGCCGTCCTCACGCCGCGTCTGCCGGCCGAAACGGCCCTGCCAGCCCCAGTCGCGGTCGCGGACGTCGACGAATGCGTCGGACACCCAGCCGATGTCGCCCGTCGTGTCGAAGTCGACGAGGTTGTGCTGGTACGCGCCGTTGAAACGGGCGAGGAGGTCGAAGCGTTCGCCGCGGCGTGTTGCGGTCATGTCCGCGAGTCCCAGTACGCCGGAGCTGCTGACGCGGTAGTTGCCGTCGTGTACGACCTGCTCCTGATTGCGCCAGTAGTAGTGGGAAATGCCGCCGTGGAAGGTCCAGCCGTCCTGCCCGGCGGATCGGCGCTGTGCGCCGCGGAGGTTCGCGTCGGCCGATGCGCGGTCGAAGGCCGTCTGCAGGCTGGTCAGGCGCTCCGTGACGCGCCCGGCCATCAGGTGGTCGGGGTATTCGTTGAGGAAAGCGCGGTACTCGGCGAGCGCACCGCGCGTGTTGCCGCTGCGTTCCAGGGCAAGGCCGAGCATCTCGCGGGCTTCGGGACCGTGGCTGTGGCCGGGCGACTCCAGTACCCGCGTGTAGTGACGTACCGCCTCGGCGTAGCGCTGTTCGAGCAGCGCGCGGCGGCCTTCGATCATGGCGTCGTCCAGAACGGCGGGCCCGGGACTGTCCGTCTGCGTTACCCGGACGGCCGGGGTTTCGTGCGCCATGCGATCGCGGATTTCGCCGCCGGCTCTGGCCGTGTTCCGCTCCACCTCCTCGACGATGCGTATCCAGGCGTCCGGGAACTGTGCCACGAGGCCGGACAGCACCTGCTCGGCGTCCGCCTCGGAATCGAAGAAGCCGAGTTTGAGGCCGTGCCAGAGCGTGCCGTTCACCTCGAATCGTGTGACGTACGCGAAGTGTGGCGAGGCCAACCGTTCGAGCGCGGCGATGGCCGGGTCGGGGTTCGAAAACACACCCAGCTGGATGACAAAATCGCCGTCGGAAGAGGGCGGCACGTTGATACGCGCCGATGCTCTCGGCTGCACGCTCCGCCGGTCGCGGACTTCGGGAAGGCTGCGAGGCGCAGGTGGTGGCGGTACCGCGCGGGTTGCCAGCGGTGCCGGTTTTGCCGCCGGCAGGCTGGCGGATGCCACGTTGGTGTCGACAAACACCTCGATCCAGCCGACCTGATGCTGACGTACCTCGAACTTCTGCGCTTCGCTGAACTTGAGGGTAATGAACGTGTCGCGATCCGAGAGTTTGTCGAACAGCACTTCGTCGACGTTGCCGAGTCTTAGGCTCGACGGCGCGTAACGCTCGCTCGCAACGTCGGCGAACAGTTCCTCACACTCGGGGTCGAGCGCCACCCGGATGCGCAGCTCGAGGCCGGCGCCGGCCGGCGAGTGATCGACGTAACGCATCGTGCAGCCGGGCCAGATTTCGAGTTTGGTGACGCCGCTGATCTTGCTGAGCAGGATGTTGTCGAGCGCAATGTTGGGCCCCGCAGCCGCCGCGCCGGCCAGGAGGCTCATGAGAATTCCGAATGCGCTGGCGCGTCGCAAAACCACGGTTCTAGAACGCCGTCGTGTTGTGGCAGGCGTCGCACTCTGCCGTGGTCGGAATGTGGTCGGCATCCTTGCCGGTCGCCAGCACCCCGTTGTGGCAACTCGAACAGGTGCCCACCGCCTGGGTGTGGTCGAAGAAACTGACGATGCTGAATGTGTCGGTCCGGTGGCAGTCCTCGCAGACGTTGCTGGTCGGCAAATGATCCGGCGTCTTGCCGGTCGCGGTGACGCCGTCGTGGCAGCTCACGCAGTTGCTGGTAATGCCCGTGTGATCGAAGCGGATCACAGCCTCGAACGTCGAAGTCAGATGGCAGGCGTCACAGTTGTTGCCGGTCGGCGGGTGATCGATCGGCTTGCCGGGCACGGCCTGATTGTTGTGGCAGCTTACGCAGTCGCCGAACGCCTCGGCGTGATCCATTCTTGCCAGCGGGATGAAGCTGCGCGGCGTGTGACAGGACTCGCAGCGTTCGCTCGTCAAGACGTGCCGCGCGGGTTTGGGGGTTGCCGTGACCGTGCCGCCCGTCGTGTGACAGTCTTCGCACTCGCGCAGCGTGCCCTCGAAAATACCGCTGCTGTGGCAGTCGCCGCAGCCCGTCACGAGGTGAGCGCCCTCCAGCCGGAAGCCGGTCGAATCGTGATCGAAGTCGGAGCGGATGGCACTTTGCCCGTACGCTACGACCGGCAGGACGGTCACGAAGAACAGTCCAGCAACCGCCGAGAGTGTCGTGATTCGTCTCACAGCGCGTCGACCTCGCTGAACGAGTTGACGTTGTGGCACTGACCGCAGCTGTTGCCGAACTGGCCGTCGTGTACGTCGTCACCGGCATGGCAGCCGCCGCAGGTCGACGGCACGTCGCTCGCACTCGCCGCGCTGCTCGTGTGGCAGTCGCCGCAGGCCAACCCTTCGTGGCGGCCTTCGAGCGGGAAGTCCGTGCTGACGTCGTGATCGAAAACCGTAACGGTCCAGCCGTTGCTCGTGTGACAACTTGCGCACTGGCTGCCCAGCGTACCCTCGTGCACGTCGTCGTCCGTGTGACAGCCGGCACAGTCCGGAGCCGCGTCCTGAAAGCGGTTGTTCTCGTGGCAGCCGCCGCAGGACACGGTGGCGTGCAGCCCCGTGAGGGGAAACGCCGTCAGGTCGTGGTCGAAAACGACGCCCGTGTGCCAGGCGGTCTGTGTATGGCAGGTGCTGCACTCGGCGGTCATCTGCCCGCCGTGTGTGTCGTCCATTGCGTGGCATTCGGAGCAGCTTGTCGCCACCGTCGATGCCAACTCGGCTTTGTGGCACGAGGAGCACTCGAGTTCCGCATGCGCCTCGACGAGGTGAAAGCCCGTATCGCCGTGATCGAACAGGCTGTCCGGCCACGTCGTCGGCTGGTGGCAGCTGCCGCAGTCCGTGCCGTTGCGGCCCTGGTGGTCGTCGTCCGCGCGGTGGCAGTCGACGCAGCCGTTCGGGAACTCGTCCTTGAAGTCCTCCCGCGCGTGGCAGTCGGTGCAGGCGAGTCCGCCGTGACCGTCGAGCAGCGCAAAACCGGTTTCCTCGAAATGATCGAAGCCGATCGTTCGCCAGCTGGCCGTCGAGTGGCAGTCCTGGCACAGCGGCCCGTTGCTGCCCGCGTGTATGTCGTCGATTGCGTGGCAGCTGTTGCACGAGCGTGGCGTGTCCGCGAAGCGGTTGTTCTGATGGCAATCGGCGCAGGCTGTGCTGCCGTGTGCGCCCGTCAGTGGGTAGCCGGTCGTTGCATGATCGAATTCGACAGCCGACCACGTGCTGTCGTTGTGGCAGTCGCCGCAATTCTCGCCAAGTGCGCCGTCATGAACGTCGTCGTCGCCGTGGCAGGCGCCACAGACCAGCGGCGCCTCGTGGTAAGCGTCGTCGGCGCGGTGGCAATCGGTACACGCCGCCAGCGTGTGCTTGCCGCTGAGCGGGAAGTCGGTCAATGCGTGATCGAAGACGCCGGCGTGGAGTTTGACGATGTCGGCATCGCGGCCCTCGTGATCCGTATGGCAGGCGACACATTCGCTGTTTCTCGCTGGCGCAAAACGTCCGTGGAAACCCTCGCCCTGTTCGCGGTCGCGACCGATGTCTTCGTGGCAGCTCGTACAGAGCGACGCACGCGCTGCGTCCGAGTCGGCGTCGTGACAGGCACCGCAGTCGGATTCGACGTCCGCGTGACCTTCGATGACGCGTCCGGGCATGACGAGTTTTTCGAGTATCTGAGCCGTAGCTGCCGGCGGCGCCATCAGCGCAACCGTGAGCAGCAGAAGCCTGAGGCCGCGGATCGTCATATCGAGTACACGTGTACGGCAATGACGTGCACGATGGCCGTGACGATCAACAGGTAAAAGAACGGCAGGTGGACTTTGTGCCACAGCGAGAACAGCCGGTCGTAGGCAGCGAACGCAGCGACGCGCCGCACGCGTTTCAAATGCTCTTTGACGAACGCCTTGGTCAGCGCAAACAGGCGATCGCGATGCTGGCGCACAACCGGTGATTGAGCGGCCTGTTCGTCGAGCTGCACGGCAACGCGCGCCACGATGCGGCGATAACCGGTGCGGGTTTTTACCATCAGGCGCAGGGGCAGAGTCATGCAATCGAGAATGCCGACCGGTGGCTTGAGAACCTGCCGATCGTACTCGGCCACCATTTTCATGAGGTCCGGGACAAACTGGGCGGCACCGCCGGTCTCGGCCGTCGACAGCTTGACGCCTGCAAGGAGTTCCTTGAGGTTGGTCTTCCGGCCGTACAGCCCCTTGTGGACTTTCGCGTACAGGAACCGGCCGACCAGACCGCTGCCCGCTACGAGCAGCATGGAGAGCATGGCGGCTGTGCTGTTGATCGAGCCCAGCGCGAAGTTACTGTGGTAGAGAATGGCGATCGGGCCAATGACGCCAAGCATCATGTGCACGCGAAACCAGTTCTTGACCGGGCCGAGCACCTTCAAGAGTCTGATTCGCTTTCTCAGCGGATAGAGCAGCAGCGTCAGTATGAGCAGGCTGCCGACGATACCCAGTGCGTATCCCAGACCCTGTTCGGCAAACAGCCGCCGCGAGTCGCGGCCGAGATAGCCGACCGTAATGGCCAGAAAGGCCAGCGTCATTCCGGCTGCGGTGCCGTAGCGGTCGTAGAGTCGCCGCCAGAGTGTCGGCGGCGGTTTGGTTTTCCTCGGCGGCACGGGACGGGCTCTGGCCGTCTTGGCCGGTGCCTGATTGCGGACCGCCGCCGGGTTCGCCGCCATCCTCAAGCCCTACCGCTGTCCCGCGTGGGCCTTGAGTACGCGCGCTTCGAGCGATGCCCGGTTCGCGCCAAGCGCCACGGCGCGGTCTACGGCATCCGCCGCTTCCGGCATGCGGCCCATGAATGCATAAGACTGTGCCAGCAGCGACCAGCCTTTTAGGTCCTCCGGGTTTGCGCGAAGCCGGTCCTCGAGGCCGCCGATCATGTCGCCGACAGGCGGGGCCGTCGTGGCTGACCGCGCAGTCTGGTCGGCTTGCCGATCGGTTTCGCCGTTCACCCAATCGCGAACGGCGCTGAGCGACTGGCCGTCGTAAACAATGTCGTTGTTCGTGGCGGCCGTTGGCGGTGCCTCACAGCCGGCCAGCGCGATGCTGGTAATGACGGTTGCCGTGACGGTCGCAATAACCATCGCCGGTCCGTGTTTGCGCTGCGTGGTCGTCATCCGTTTCGCCTCGTCATAGCCGCGATGTCATCGCGGCGCGCCTCTCGAGCCGTGCCGCTAGAAAGCACAGCACGCGGCCCGCTGCCGTTTGCAGCGTCCGCACAGTCCATTGTTGTCGTCGGTCCCGCGCACGGCGGGACGGGAGACACGATAGCCCAGGCCCCGGCTCGGTCCCGTGACGGGTGTCACATTAAGTTTCCGGGTAATTCGTAGACTTTTGGCCATCGTGTCGCGTGCGCCATGAAGGTGCGCGAATCCGGGCCGAGAGAACTTAGCGAGAGCTGCTACTGTGCGAACAAATACGCCTGCCATCGTATTGCTGTGCGCCGCGCTGACGGTTGCCGCCGACAATGCAAGGTCCGATGGGTCCACGGACGCCCTGTTGCTGCGCAGTTTCGACGTGGCGGCCGCCGAGTTGCGGCGTCTCGCCGACGACGGCAATCAGGAAGCGGCGTACCGGTTGGCGGCACTGTATCAGCGCGGTCTCGGCGTGCCGCGCGACAGCGACAAGGCGCACGAAATCTATACCCGGCTTGCTGCCGGCGGACACGAGGCGGCTGCCCTGGCGCTGTCTCGACAGCGCGACGATCAGAGCTGGTACGACCCTGCAAAAGAAGACGCCGCTATGCGCCTCGTATGGGCCGCAGAACGCGGCAGAGACGAGGTTCTCGACGCGCTGCTCAGTGGCGGTGTCAGTCCGGACGCCCGCGGTCCTTTCGGACGTACTGCATTGATCGAGGCAGCAGAAGCCGGGGAGACACGCGCTCTCGAGGCACTGTTGACGGCGGGCGCCGATCCCAACGGGCGCGACGTGTCCGGCGATACCGCACTCATACAGGCGGCCCGGCGCGGGCAGCGGCATTCGGTCGACGTCCTGTTGGCGCGCGGTGCCGCACCGTCGCTGGCCGGTTCCGCGGGCAATACCGCGTTGATCGTCGCGGCTCAGAAGAATTTCGACACGATTGTCTCGAGCCTCCTGGCCGCTGATGCCGACCCTGGTGTGCTCAACGATGCCGGCGACAACGCCCTGGGGATTGCCGCCGTGCGCGGACACGAACGTGTCGCCCAGCTGTTGGCAGCGAGCGGGGCAGTCGCGGGTAGTTTCGACGTGCGCGCCCGGTCGAGCCTCGGCGGGCTGCGCCTTGGGCAGAACTCGGTGAACGGCAGGCCGGTCTGGTTCGTTGCCGTGGATCGCGGCAACTCGAGCGCCGTCGAGACCTTACTCTCGAGCGGAGCACGCGTCGATCAGCGCGATGCAAGCGGTACGAGCGCCCTGATGATTGCCGCCGAGCGCGGTCACGTCCGCATACTTACGGCGTTGCTGAGGTCCGGTGCAACCGTCGACCTCGAGCGACCGGACGGCGCTACGGCGGCAGTGCTTGCAACACGCGCCAATCGCACCGATACGCTCGGTCTGTTGCTCGATGCCGGTGCGGACGCCGGAGGCTTGTTGCTGGAGGCTACCGGGCACGCGGCGGCAGGCTCCGTCGAACTGCTGCTGACCCGCGGTGCGGCAAGGAACGAGCGCGATGCCGTGGGCGCGACACCGCTGATTCAGGCCGCGAGCAACAACGACACGCGGGCCATGCGTCTGTTGCTGGACGCCGGCGCGGACGCGTCGCACAAAGACCGGCAATCGCGCGACGCACTCTGGTATGCCGCGGACGCGGGTAACGCGGACGGCGTATTGCTGCTTGCGCGCGCCGGCGGACGGGCCGACGATGCCGACCGGAACGGTGACACGCCATTACATCGCGCGGCGCGGCACGGTCATAATAAAGTCGTGCGCGCACTGGCGCGCGTCGCCGGGCTCGAAGAGGCCGGCAACAATGAAGGCATGACGCCGCTCATGATCGCAGCGGTCAACCGTCACTACGAGATCGCCGATTTACTCAGGCAGGCGGGTCACGATCCCGATGCCAAAAACGCCGCAGGTAACACCGCGTTACACATCTCGTCGCAGCGTGGCGACGCTTTTGCGGTCCGTGAACTGTTGTCGCTGGGTGCCCGGCGCGGTGAGGTCAACGCCGCGCGGCTGAACGCAAACGATCTTGCCGAGCGCTTCGGGCATCAGCACGTTGTTGCCGTTTTCGACGAGAACTGACAACGAGTGACCCTTTCTGTCGCCAATGGCAGACAGGTGCCGTTGCGCAATTCACCAAATCGCAACATCGCCGTCGTTCGCCCTAAAACGATGCAAATGAGTGCGTTTTCTAAACGAAACTTCGAACGGACGGGCGTAAGTCTTCGTTTGTGCAGGCGAACGCAGCTGGTGACCCACCGAGTCGGGTTCTTCGGGGCGTTTTCCGGCAACTGTGAACCGGATCACACTAATCGGCCAACTCCAGCCATTATGTCGTGAACCTCTTTGCGCGCAGGAGTGGCGCTATACGTTCGCGATCAATTCGACGAAGTGCGGTTCAGCAGAGGCAATAAACGCCGGAAACCGTACCGCGAATCAGCGAACGCGGCGGACAGTTGACGCTGTCGGGGTCGGCGAACGGAATCGTCAGGGAGGGCGGCTGAGAATGAGCATATCGCGGCTAGTTTGGTTTTCGCTTCTTAGCGTCTTTGCACTCGCCGGTTGCGTACGCGAGGAAGAAGCGCTAACCGACAACGGTTCAGACCCCATTGGCGGTGGTAGCCCGCCAGCACCCCCGCCGCCTCCACCGCCACCCACTGCCCTGGCCATTACGCCGCCGGCGGACATGCAGACCGAAGCGACCGGGCCCACGACTGCCGTATCGCTCGGTCAAGCCTCCGCCAGCGGCGGCGACGGCAATTACACTTACTCGAACGATGCGCCGGCAGGCGGATTTACGCTCGGCGCCACGGTCGTCACCTGGACCGTCACTGACGGCGCCAGTGCACAGGCGAGCGGCACGCAGAGCGTGACGGTCAGCGATACCACCCCGCCGACCCTGAGCAAACCGGACGACATGCAGGTCGAATCGACCGGCGCCATGACGATGGTCGACATTGGTGCGGCGACCGCAACCGACCTGGTCGACGCCGCGCCGACCGTCAGCAACGACATGCCGGCCGCCGGTTTCCCCATGGGCGCGACACCCGTAACCTGGACCGCAACGGACGCGAGCGGCAACAGCGTGAACGCCGTGCAGACCGTGACGGTCACCGCGCCGTCTTCGGGACCGCTGAACGTCACCGCTCCAGCGAACGTTTCGGTGGAAGCGAATGCTGCGCTGACCAACGTGACGCTGGGCGCCGCAATGGCCAGCGGCGGCACCGCACCCATTACGCTCAGCAATGACGCGCCGGCGAACGGCTTTCCGCTGGGGCAGACGGTCGTGACATGGACGGCGACCGACGCGCTCAACGCTACCGCGACGGCAATGCAGAACGTCATGGTGAGCGACACCACGGCGCCATCGTTGACCGTGCCCGGCAACATTACGACCGGTCAGGATTCCGGCCTCGGCAATACGATGGTCGATCTCGGCGTGGCGACGGCTAACGATCTGGTCGACGCGAACCCGAGCGTCAGCAACGACGCTCCGGCCGGCGGTTTTCCGGTCGGCAGCACGGTCGTGACCTGGACGGCCAGCGACGCCAGCGGCAACACGGCGACCGGCGTGCAGACGGTGCAGATAACGGCGTTTGTCGCCGAAAACTGCGATGCCCTGGTCGCAGACTTCCAGACGGTCGTGTTCCCGATCATGAATCAGGCGAACCCGCAGACCTGCGAGAGTTGTCATACCGGCTCCGCGCCGTTGCCGACCCCGAACGGTTTCGCGTTTCCGAACAATCCGCCGACGGCCGCCGATTTCGAGGTGTTCCGTACCGTTGCGAACATCGATTCCAACGGCCAGTCTCTGGTGCTCGCCAAAGCCCTGGGTCTCGCCGGGCATGCCGGCGGTAACCGCTTCCCGGACGCAATGAACGACCCCGACTATGCGACGTTCGAGGATTTTGTCGGCCGCGCGCGGGCCTGTGTAGCGAATACCCCGACGACCAGCGAAGTGAGTTACGGTACCGGCTACGAGCAGCTTCACAAGATAGTCGGCGTGCTCGGTAGCCGGATCCCTACGAGCGATGAGGTCAACCTCGTTGAGGCGGCGGGTACCGATCAGGCCGCAATCGACCAGTCGCTGGCGGCGGTCATCGATGGACTGCTCAACGAAGATGCGTTCTACGATCGTGTCACCGAGATGTACAACGACCTGTTGCTCACGGACAAGGATGCCGATGACCGCGGCAGCGTCGACGACAACTTCGATCTGGATGCCTTTGCCAACCGCGACTACTTCGAGGGCTTTCCCAGCGGCGGCGGCGTTCGAGGCGACCTTCGGGAAAATGCCAACTACGGCTTTGCCCGGGCGCCGCTCGAGTTGATCAAACACGTCATTCGAACGGATCGCCCGTTTACCGAGGTTCTGACCGCCAACTACATGATGGTCAATCCGTACTCGGCGGATATTCTCGGTGTCAATGCCGGCGATGCGGGCTTCCCATTCAGCGCGACGGAAAACACGAACAATCACGATCGCGACGATTTCCGTCCCGTGCAGGCCGTCACCCAGCAGAACGGCGACAGCGTTCCACTGGCGGGCGTAATCGGAACCCACGCGTTCCTGGCCCGCTATCCGTCCACGAACACCAACGTCAACCGCAAGCGCGCGCGATTCGTGTTCGACTACTTCCTCGGTATCGACATCGAGGGGCTGGCGGCGCGCGACGGCCTGGATCTCGACAACGTCATTGGCGCAGTGCCCACCTACGAAGACCCGCAGTGCACCGTCTGTCACGACGTCATGGACCCCATTGCCGGGCTGTTTACGATGCGCGACAACGACGGCGAATACGACGATGACAATCGCTACGAGTACACGCGCACGACGAGCGGTGTACCGAGGATGGTGCCCGCCGGATACTCCATGGATCCGGCCGACGTTTTACCGGGCGCCAACGAGTTCAATCCGCTGGTGTTCCTCGGCCTGAAACTGGCCGCCGACGACCGCTTCGCGGACAAGACCGTGCGCACCGTGCTCAAGGGTCTGACCGGCATCGAAGCGTCGTCGCCGGGCAGCATTGCGTTCGTCAACGAGACCAAGACCCGGTTTGCTGGCTCGAACTACAACTTCAAGGCGCTCGTGAAGGACATCGTGATGAGCGACTATTTCCGCGCAGCAAACCTGGCCGTGACGGAGGCGCCGGCCGACTATCCCGACGTCGGTTCCGGCAGGTTGCTGACGCCCGAGGAGCTTGCGCGGAAGATATCGGCGGTCACCGGCGGCGCCTACGAGTGGCGCGGGCCGAACTCGAACAGCGGACTGAACGGCCGTCACTACATGCTGTACGGCGGTATCGACTCCGACGAAGTGATCGTCCGCACGACGTCGCCAACGGCGCTGATCGACGGCATTCAGGAACGCATTGCCAACCAGGTAGCCTGCGATCGCGTTGCAGACGACCTGTATAACGACGGTCTGCTGTTCCCGGACGTGGACGAAACGACGGTCCCGGCCGGCGGCGAAGCGCAGATACGTCAGAACATGGCGTTTCTGCATCGCCACTTGCTCGGAGAGGATCTCGCTACGGACTCGGCCGAGATCGACGCTACCTACCAGCTGTTCCTCGATGCGCGGGCACTGGGCGAAACGGCCATTCCGAGTCCGTGCCGCAGCAACGGTCAGGCGAGCGACGGCAATCAGACCGTGTTGCCGTGGATGGCGGTCGTGACCTACCTGCTTTCCGATTTCCGTTTTCTCTACGACTGAAGCGCTGGAGTTTAAGGCATGAAAAGACGTGACTTTATGCGATTGAGTGCCACGGCCAGCGGCATGCTGCTGTGCGGCGGCGCGCGCATGGCCCTGGCGCAGCAGGCCTACAGCGGGCCGTTCTGGTTGTTCGTGGAAGCCAACGGCGGCTGGGACCCCACCAGCTTCTGCGACCCCAAAGGATCGGGTCTTGGTGTCAACGGCGACATCAACAACTACGATCAGGCCGACATCGGGCAGGCGGGGAACATTCGTTATGCGCCCCCGCCGGACAGTTTTGCCAACGACACGGGTCTCTACCGGAACCAGGATTTTTTCGACGCGCACTTTCAACGTCTTGTCGTCATCAACGGCATCAATCACGGCACCAACTCGCACCAGGTCGGCAGGACCGCCAGCTGGACAGGCACGCGAGCGCTGGACTACCCGAGCATTGCGGCCCTGATTGCGGCAGAAAACGCCGGTGACATGGCACTGCCGATGGTGGCCAGCTCGAGTTCCGAAAGCAGCAAGACCAACGGTGTCGTGCCACGCACCCTGGTCAACGGCGGCGACCTGAACGCCGTTCGTGAAATCGCACTTCCCGGGCTGACCAACGTCAATCAGAGCACTCAGTATCACAGCGACAATACCCGGGCGCTCATCGATCAGGCGGCTGCGGCCCGCCGCCAGCGCCAGCTCGACGAACAGCGCCTGCTGCGCTTGCGCAGCGCGCTCGGGGAGCACGATGCGGCGCGGAACCGGGACGTATCCGCACTGCGGGACTTTGTCGATGCACTCGAGGCAACGTCGAGCCCCAACAGCTACGTCAATGGTCGCTCGAACGCCCGCAACCTGTTCAACTCCGCACAAACGGCCTTTGCCGCTTTCGAATCAGGCGCTGCGGCAACCGCGCAAATCCGTATGGGCGGTTTCGATACACACGATGATCACGATGCACGCCACTATCCAAGGCTCATGGACCTGTTGGCGGCCGTCGACAACATAATCAGCGATGCGAACCAGCGCGGCATCGGTGATCGACTGATTGTTGTCATGGCCTCCGACTTTGCGAGGACCAACAAGTACAACAACGACAACGGCAAGGATCACTGGTCGCACACGAGCATGATGGTCTGGGGCGCGCCGGCTTACTTCAGCGGTAACCGCGTCGTGGGGGGCACTGACGATCTGCAGCGTTCGAGGCGCGTCAATCCGTCCACGCTGGCGTTCGACAACAACGGCATCGAGATTACGCCCGAGTACACGCACCAGGCGCTGCGCAACCTGGCGGGCATCGATCAGAATCCCGACGTCACCGGAAATTTCCCGTTTGCGCAGCAGGTACTGCCGATCTTTACCTGATCCGCGTCAGCCTGCGCCCTGGTTGGCCCGCAGCCGGGGCGTTACGCTCTGGCCGCGCGCACGCCGATGCCACAGGCGATGGCCCAGCAGCGCCGACAAGATGACCGCATAAATCAGCGGCTCCAGGACGTCGGCCTTCACCTGCCACCAGTAGTGCCAAACGCCGAGAATGCCGACGGCGTACGCGCTCGTGTGCAGCTGGTTCCAGCGCTTGCCGAGCCTGCGACGCATACCTGCCGTGGACGTCAGCGCCATCGCCGTGAGCAGGACCAGCGCCAGCATGCCAATCGTAATGAAGGGCCGCTCGATGATGTCTTCGCCAATACCCGGCAGGTAAAGGCCCTGGTCGAGAACCAGCCAGGTCGCAAAATGCAGGCTGACGTAAAAGAAAGCGAACAAGCCGATCATTCGCCGGAAGCGGGCAATCCAGGCCTGGCCCGTTACGCGTCTCAGCGGCGTGACGGCCAGTGCGAGCATCATGAAGCGCAGCCCCCAGTTGCCGAAGCGATCGAGTATTTCCTCGACGGGATTTGCGCCGAGTCGTCCCGTGATTTCGAACAGGTCCGTGAGCACGAACACGGCTGGCAGCAGCGCCAGCAGAAATACGAGCGGCTTTGCGAGATAGCGGATTCGTGCGTTGGTGTTCACGGGGTGCTGCCAGCCAGTGACTTCAGTAGTTGCGTCGGAGGTCGAGACCGTCGTACAGAGACGCGACTTCCTCGGCGTAGCCGTTGAACATGAGCGTCGGCTGCTTGGCGGCGAACAGACCCGAACCGATCCGCCGCTCGCGGGCCTGCGACCAGCGCGGGTGATCGACCTCCGGGTTGACGTTGGCGTAAAAGCCGTACTCGTGCGGCGCCGACAGGTTCCAGCTGGTCCGCGGCATGCGCGACATGAAGCGAATGCGCACAATGCTCTTGATGCCTTTGAAACCGTACTTCCAGGGCACGACCAGCCTGAGCGGCGCTCCGTTCTGGTTGGGCAGCACCTCGCCGTAGAGGCCGACGGCCAGTATCGTCAGAGGGTGCATGGCTTCGGCCATCGTCAGGCCTTCGCGGTAAGGCCAGTCGAGGACGCGCCGCCGCTGCCCCGGCATGCGCTTCGGATCGTGCAGCGTTTCGAACGCCACGAACTTCGCTTTGGAAGTGGGCTTCAGCGCCTTCAGCACGTCCGCCAGCGGAATACCCACCCAGGGTATTACCATCGACCATGCCTCGACGCAGCGCATCCGGTAGATGCGCTCTTCCAGCGTGTGAGGCTTCACGAAGTCTTCCAGGTGAAACGTGCCGGTGTTCTCGGCGTGGCCGTCGACCGTAATGCTCCACGGCTGAGGCTCGAAATCCTGCGCGTTCCGATGCGGGTCGTCCTTGCCGGTGCCGAACTCGTAAAAGTTGTTGTAGGTCGTGACGTCGTCGTAGCTGGTCAGCGTTTCGTCCGTGCTGAAAGGGCTGGGTTTTCGAATGTCCGCAAGCTTCGCCAGGGGCTCGTCCGGGATGACGGCGGCGAGTGCGGCGGGCGCGGAGAGGCTCGCGCCGGCAATGGCGCCTGCACGAATAAACTGCCTTCTATTCAGGTAGTTGTCCCTGCTGGTGATTTCGGACGGACGAATCGGGTCGGGTTTCCGGATCAGCACAACACTCTCCTTGAGGTGATTACTTCAAGAGACCGGCCGGCGGGCGGGTTTATTGCAGCCATACCCTACCTCAGCGACGCCCGGCAGTAAGCGTCGCGGTCCGGCGGGGAACAAATTGTTACGAATGGTTGACGGCAAACGGCGCCCTTCGCGGCATCGCTGCCGGCGACATTACATAAAAGTTCCTCAAATCTATTCGCGCGGCGGGTGTCGAACAGTCCAGAGGGGTGCGCTGGTGTGCGCTATTTCAGCTTCGGTTAAGGCTTGCCGGCATACCTTGATAAACGCCTGAAAGGTCCGCATTTCTTCGGCAACGCAGGAGCAGTTCGATGACTCAATTTACAACGCCCATTATCCAGGGCAACGAGCGTACCTTGCCCGAGGCAGCACTCAGGGTCGAAGTCGTTGCCGATTTTGTCTGCCCGTACAGCTACATTGGCAAACGACGGCTGGACCGGGCGCTGATGGCCGTCGGCGGGCCGGCTGACGTCAGCTGGTACCCGTTTCAGCTCAATCCCGACATGCCCGCCGCGGGTATGCCCTTCGAGGCCTACCTCGAAAGCCGTTTCGGCAACCGCGGAGCGGTGCAGCCGATACTCGACAACCTGGTGGCCGAAGGCGAGGCGGAAGGTATCGATTTCGATTTCCAGCGCCTGGAGATGGTGCCCAACACCACCATGGCCCATCAGCTCATGTATCTGGCCGGCTGTGAGGGCATGGACCAGACGGCACTGGCCGAACGCCTGTTTGCGGCGTACTTCGAGCGCGGCAGGGACATCGGCGACCCTGGCGTCCTCGCCGATATCGCGCGCGGTCAGGGACTTCCCCGCGAGCAGGTGTTCGCTGCATTCTCCGACGAGAAGAACCGCCAGTACGTGCAAAGCCGCGAATCTCAGGTTCGGGCGAGCGGCCTGACCGGCGTGCCCGGCTTCCTGCTCAATCGGCGCCTGCTGGTCGTGGGAGCACAGTCGCAGGAGACGCTCGTCAATGCGTTCGACCGGGCGATGTTCGGCGAAGGCAACGACAGCCTGCCGTCGCCGGCGCTGAACTAGGCCCCGTCCCGCCACGGATCGCCGCTCTGCGGCAGCCCCGGCGTCGTGATCCGACGGCGCCGGGCTTGTTTTTCCGTGCGATCGGCATTACTTTCCGCGTTTTGACGCTGACGGGGACGAGTAAGCGGTTTCCCACAGGGCACCAGCGACCGGAGGAGGGTGGAAGCTCCGGGCCTTCGTACCGCCGAATATCACCCCTGAGTCGCCGACCGAACCGTCTTTGCAAAAAGGCGCAGTAGACTCGGCCGGGTGGCTGCCGAAACCAGCCATGAGTCTTGTCACGGCAAGCTTTTGAGGCGGTGTTTGTGAAAACGCCGCGAATCCGGGTGGTACCGCGAACACGTTTCGCCCCGGGCGCAGTATTGCGCCCGGGGCGTTTGTGTTTATGGAGCAGCAGATTGGTAGATGAAAAATCGACATTTGAGGAAGTAAAAAGTCGCTACGACGGCCCGGGGCTGGAGAGCGACGTGCTCGGGTTCTGGGAACGGGAGGACGTGTTTCGGAAAACGCTCGAGGCGAGCGAAGGCAAGCCGCACTTCAGCTTCAACGAGGGGCCTCCGACCGCCAACGGCAAACCCGGTATTCACCACGTGCTTGCGCGCAGTTTCAAGGATGCGTTTCCGCGCTACCGGACGATGCGCGGGTATCACGTGCCGCGCAAAGCCGGCTGGGACACGCACGGGTTGCCGGTAGAGCACGAAATAGAAAAAGAACTCGGTATCTTCGACAAGAAAGAGATCGAAGCGAAAGTCGGTATTGCCGAGTTCACGCGCCGCTGCCGCGAATCCGTCATGCGCTATATCGGCGATTGGGAAAAGATGACGGAGCGCATGGGTTTCTGGGTCAACCTCGATGAAGCGTACTACACGCTCGACAATCGCTACATCGAATCGGTGTGGCACCTGCTCAAAACGATCTGGGACAAGGATCTCATCTATCGTGGCTACAAAGTCGTACCGTACGATCCGCGCATCGGCGCTACGCTGTCGTCGCACGAACTCGCGCTCGGCTACAAGGAAGTCGAAGACCCGTCGATTACGGTGCGGTTTCGCGTAGCAGGCGAAGACCGGACGTCGTTTCTCGTCTGGACGACGACGCCCTGGACGCTGCCCTCCAACCTCGCTTTGGCCGTGGGCGCGGACATCGAGTACAGCTATTGCCAACTCGAAGACGAGACGCTGATCGTGGCGGAGGCACTGCGCGAGCAGGTGCTTCGCGATCACGAGCACGTCGTCAGCAAAACGGTACCCGGAGCAGAGCTTGTCGGGGTTCGCTACGAGCGCTTGTTCGACTACCTCGACGTCGATACCGACGAGGCGTTCCGCGTGTACGCCGCCGATTTTGTCAGCACCGAGGACGGCACCGGTATCGTGCACACGGCGCCGGCCTACGGTGTCGACGATCTTGCGCTGGGTCAGGCGAACGGCCTGCCCGTATTGCACGGCGTTGGTCTGGACGGCCACTTCGTCGATGCCGTCGAGCCCGTTGCCGGGATGTTCTTCAAGGATGCCGACAAACCGCTGATACGCCTGCTCAAGGATCGCGGCGATCTGTTTCGCAACGAACGCTACCTGCACAACTATCCGTTCGGCTGGCGCACCGGCGACCCGATCATCTACTACGCCAAGAACGCGTGGTATATCCGGACCTCGAAGTTCCGCGAGCGTATGACCGAGCTGAATCAGCAGATCACCTGGGTGCCCGAACACATCAAAGACGGACGCTTCGGCAACTGGCTCGAAAACAACGTCGACTGGGCACTGTCCCGTGAACGTTTCTGGGGTACGCCGCTGCCCGTGTGGACCGACGGGCAGGGTGACTACGTCTGTGTCGGTTCGGTCGCCGAACTCGAAGCCCTGACCGGCCGTGAGCTGTCCGAGCTGGACCTGCACCGGCCGGCCGTCGACGAGATCAGTTTCGAAAAGGACGGCAAGACCTGGCGTCGGGTACCCGAAGTCATCGACTGCTGGTTCGACTCGGGCGCCATGTCCTATGCGCAGTGGCATTATCCGTTCGAAAACGCCGAGATCTTCGAGCAGCATTTTCCCGCCGATTTCATCTGCGAGGCGATCGACCAGACGCGTGGCTGGTTCTATACGCTGCACGCCATATCGACGCTGGTATCGGACAGTGTGGCCTACAAGAACGTCGTCTGCCTGAATCTCATCGTCGACAAAGACGGCAAGAAGATGTCGAAGTCTCTGGGCAACATCGTCAACCCGTACGACGTGTTCGATACGGTCGGCGCAGATGCGCTGCGCTGGTACTTTCTGGCGCGTCTGTCTCCCGATGCAACGAAGCGCATTTCGGTGGAGATTGTCGCGGACGTCGCCAGTTCGTTCATCAACACGTTCTGGAACACTTACGGCTTTTTTGTGCTGTACGCTCGCATCGACGACGTGGACGTGCAGAAGCCTGTTGCCGTCGAGCAGCGGCCCGAGATCGATCGCTGGGCGCTGGCGCTGGCTCATCGCACGGTCTCGACCGCAACCGCGGCCATGGATCGTTTCGACGCGAAGACGGCGGGAGAGGCGATCGAGTCGTTTATCGATCAGCTCAGCAACTGGTACGTGCGCCGCAACCGGCGCCGGTTCTGGAAGTCGACCGACCTCGAGGACAAGCAGTCGGCCTACCTGACACTCTACGAGTGCCTCGTGACGGCGCACAAACTCATGGCGCCGTTTGTGCCTTTCCTTGCAGAGAACGTGTATCAAAACCTGGTACGCCGCGTCGACCCTGCGGCGCCGCTCAGCGTCCACATGGCGGCCTGGCCGGAGGTGCCCGACAACTGGCAAAACGACGATCTACTGCACGATATCGGTGTCGTGCAAAAAGTCGTTGGCCTGGCGCGCGCGGCCCGCGGTCAGTCCGGCGTGCGCACGCGCCAGCCCTTGTCGCGGTTGCTCGTGCGCGCACCCGATGACAGAAGCTTCAAAGCGCTCGACGCTCATCAGGACCAGATTCGCGAAGAACTGAACGTCAAGACGATCGAATTCATCGCGCGCGATGCCGGCCTCGTCAACTACAGGATCAAACCGAATCTGCCCGTGCTCGGCAAACGCTACGGCAAACTCGTGCCGGCCATTCGCAATGCGCTGACGGCGGCGGACGGGGCACTCATTGCGGGCGCCAGCTCGCGCGGCGAATCCTTCGAACTCGAGGTCGACGGCCAGGTGCTGTCGCTTGAGGCCGGGGACGTGCTGGTCGAAACCGAGTCGGCCGAAGGTTACGCCTGCGGCGAGGAGGGAGGTTATCTGACCGCACTCGACACGAGTCTCGACGACGATCTCATCAAGGAAGGACTCGCACGGGAGATCGTGCGCTCCGTTCAGGATGCCCGCAAGCAGGCCGGGCTCATGGTGTCGGATCGAATTGTGCTCGGAATCACCGGTTCGCCCGCGGTCGAGGCTGCGCTGGCCGTGCATCGCGAGTACGTCATGACCGAGACCCTGGCCTCTGCCTGGGATACCGAGGCGGATGCCGCGCTCTTCGACGAGACTCGCAGCGTGGCCGGGGAGTCGTGGCGGATCGTCTTCACGAAAGTTTAATACTTGCGCGACCGCGGCGACTTGCGGAGGTCTTCGGAACTCTGCTATAAGAAATGCGCGCAGGTATCTGATAGATCAAGGAGGGTCTGCGATCTCGGGTGGCCACTCAGGCACCCCGTCCCTTGCAAGACGCAAAACCGGAAAAAAGCGTAAGAAGCCGCCCGAGAGGTGCAAAGAGGCGGCAGAAAAAAAACATAAACGCTGGAGTGGACATGCAAAACTCTGTCGACTGCTTTTATGCAGCCGTCGCGGCTCTCGCTGGTGACGGCCATATAAAACAACGACTTATATCTGCTTTTCAGGACAATCTGGAGCCCCTCGACGCGGACGACCTGCCGGGAGCGCTGCGCGAGCAGTTCTCCGGGCTCAAAGACCGCCTGCATAGCGTGGATCCGGCCAACGGCGAAGGTTCGGTGTGTGCGACCGTCCGCAAGATGTCGGTGGACGAGGCGAGCCGCTGTGCGCAGTCCGTAGTAAAGCTCTATGCCGAGCTGAATCGGCTCGGCGCGGTGCTCGAGGACTCGGTACCGCCGCTGGAGAACGAGGCCGGCGACGACGCCGAGCACCACGCTCCGCCATTCCTGATCAAGACCGCCGGCCAGGCGGGCTAGCGGCCCGCCGGATCGGTCGCCGGATCAATTGGGCCGGCCGGCCCTCGCGCGCACCGGGTAGTAAATCTCGGTGACGCGTTCGTGTTCGGGCGTCTTGCCCGGATCGGTGACATACGTTTCCCAGGGCATGCCGTTGCGCTCGAGTCCGAGCGCGGCGAGGTAGGACTTCAGTTTGCGGTGCGTGTCGCCGAGCAGCTCATAGGATCCGGCGTGGCGGGCGCGTATCGCACGACCGGCGTAGCTGGTGCCGAAGCGTACGCCGTTTCTTGCTGCCCCGCTGGCGGCCTCCGCTTCGGCGTTGACCGGGACAGCGGCGTCGAAGCGGCGCTTCGCTCCCTCGTAACCTCTCAGAATCGCCCGTGGTGCACCGGCTGTGCGCAGGCCGCGGGCTTCGATGTGGGTCAGAATATCGAGATAGGCTGCTCCCAGCGCCTCGGACACGGCCGCGGTATCCGCTGCGGACGTCATGCTCAGATAAGCAATCGTCCGGGCCTCCACCTGGACGTCGTCAGCGTCGAGATCCGCAAAATCGGCTCTCGGCAGCGACTCGGCCAGCGCTTTGAGGCGTTCCAGGCTCAGCCGGTGATCGCGCTCGACGACACCGCGCCACAGCAGGCCGAAATAGCGACCGACGAGGTTGTAACCGTAGTCGTGCTCGAAGCCGCGCATGACCCGGGTGCCCTCGGGGACGGGCTCGAGTTCGAGCCAGCTCACGGCCTCGCCCGGTTCGCCCCGGTTGAGCACGTAAGACACGTACTGATAGGGGATGCTTTCGGCGACGGCCATGGTGCCGCTGCCCGCGGCGCCTGCGCTCCAGCTCACCGTTGCGCCTTCGCCGCGCTCCGGTCCCGAGAATCTGAGCACTGCGGTAGTGTCGTTTTCCGCAGGCGGAGCCCAGAGGACGAGTCGCGACAGGCTGTCGGCCTGCACGAACACGACGGAGGCCGGCGCGTCGATCAGGACGTCGGTCTTCACCACGAGGATTCGCGGTACCAGGAATCCGGCGAGCAGAACGGTGGCGACCAGACCCAGAATTGCGTAGACAATACGTTGCAAGCGGCCATTCTCTGTTGACGAGAGGCACCGATTATTTCACAGAAATCGGTGCCTGCAACGGCGCCCCGACTCACGCGGGGTGCGCGTCCGGGCCGCCTTCGGCACAATGCGGCGCATGAAAGAGACTCGCCAGCAGGCAATAGGCATATTCGATTCGGGCGTCGGCGGCCTGACGGTACTCAAAGCCATCCGCGAACGACTACCCGACGAGCGGCTGATCTACCTGGGCGATACCGCGCGCCTGCCTTACGGCACCAAGAGTCCGGCATCGATCGAGCGCTATGCCGAGCAGGCCACCCGGCTGCTCAGCGAACGGCAGATCAAGCTCCTGGTCATCGCCTGCAATACCGCTTCGGCCGTTGCGCTGGAGTCGCTGCAGGAGGCGATGGCCCCGTTGCCGGTCATTGGCGTCGTCGAGCCCGGCGCCGCTGCGGCGACGCGCGCGCGACCGGGTGGCAAGCACCTCGTGCTCGCAACCGAAGCGACGGTCCGGCTCGGCGCATACCGACGCGCGATCGTTGCGATGGACGAGCAGGCCGAAGTGCGCGAACTCGCCTGCGAACTCCTCGTTGCGCTGGCCGAGGAGGGCTGGACGAGCGGCGCGATTGCCGAAGACGTCATACGCCGGTATCTCGACATGGCGCTGGGAGAGGGCTATCGGGCGGATTCCGTCATCCTGGGCTGTACCCATTTTCCGCTGCTGCGGGCGAGTATCCGCCGATGCCTGGCCGCCGATGTCGGACTCGTCGACTCCGCAACGACCACCGCAAACGTCGTCAGCGAGTCGCTGGCCGAACGCGAACTGCTGAACACCGGCGGCCGCGGCGAACTCGAATTTCTGGCGACCGACGGAGTGACGCGGTTTGCCCGCGTTGGCGGCCGTTTTCTCGGCGCCCCGCTCACGGCGGACGACATCGAACTCGTCGATATCTGAAACGCGCAAGCGAACGGCTGTGCGATAATGCGCGCCCACAAGGCTCTGCGGACCGGTTTCGCAGACCGTCCTTGACGGACAGTCTTGCCCTTTTTCGATATCGAGGTGACCGCCGTGCGTGAATTTCGCTCCCTGTCGTTCCTGCCGTGCATAGCGGCCGGCGTCTTGCTGTCGGCCTGCGGAGGGTCGGCCCCGGAGCCGCCCGCCGCCAGCGGTCTGGCGGAGACGCGGCCGGACGTGTACGCCGAATACACGCTGACCGCCGACCTGTCGGGGCTCAGCGAAGACCAGAAGACCATGGTCGGCTTGCTGATCGATGCGTCCGAGATCATGGACGATCTGTTCTGGCGACAGGCCTGGGCGGACGACTATCGGAGCCGTCTCGATGCCATCGAAGATCCGGCGGCGCGGCGCTTCGCCGAGATCAACTACGGACCCTGGGACCGTCTCGACGGCAACCGGCCGTTCATCCGCGGCGTGGGACCGAAGCCGCCGGGCGCGAACTACTATCCGCTGGACATGGACAGTGAGGAGTTCGAAGCGGTCTACCTGCCCGAAAAGACCGGGCTGTATTCGCTGATTCGACGGAATCCGGCCGGCGAGCTGATCCGGGTTCCGTATTCCGTCGCCTACGCCGAGGAGCTGGCCGAGGCTGCGGATCTGCTGCGGGAAGCCGCAGGCTACGCCGACGATCCCGAGTTCGCGACCTATCTCAAGCTGCGTGCCGCCGCGTTGATCAGCGACGACTACCAGGCCAGCGACATGTACTGGATGGACGTCAAGGACAATCCGGTCGAACTCGTGTTCGGGCCCATCGAGACCTACGAGGACCAGCTGTTCGGTTACCGGGCGGCCTTCGAATCCTTCGTGCTGATCAAGGATCTCGAGTGGAGCGATCGTCTGAGCCGTTTTGCCGAGTTCCTGCCGGAACTGCAGCAGGGCCTGCCGGTCGAGGAGGCCATGAAGGCGGAATCACCCGGAACGAACTCGGATCTGAATGCCTACGATGCCGTGTACTACGCGGGCGACAGCAACGCCGGTGCCAAGACCATTGCGATCAATCTGCCCAACGATGAGGAAGTGCAGCTCGCAAAAGGAACCCGGCGTCTGCAGCTCAAGAACGCCATGCAGGCGAAGTTCGAGAAAATACTCGTGCCGATAGTCGGCGAACTCGTGGCCCCCGAGCAACGGAGTCACGTCAGCTTCGATGCGTTCTTTGCCAACACGATGTTTCACGAAGTGGCGCACGGTCTCGGGGTCAAGAATACGATCAACGGCCGCGGCACGGTGAGGGAAGCGCTGCTGGATCTTGCGTCCAGCATCGAAGAAGGCAAAGCCGACGTGCTCGGGCTGTACATGATTACCGAGCTGCATCGTCAGGGTGAACTGGGCGACGTCGACCTGATGGACTACTACGTGACGTTCATGGCGGGTATCTTCCGCTCGGTGCGCTTCGGCGCCAGCAGCGCACACGGCAAGGCCAACATGGTGCGCTTCAACTTCTTCATGGAACACGGCGCGTTTGTCCGCGACGAACGAAGCGGGCACTACAGCGTCGATGCGGAGAAGATGCAGACGGCCATGACCGAGTTGTCGCGCCTGCTGCTGACTCTGCAGGCGAACGGTGACTACGACGGCGCCCGCGAGCTGACCGACACCCGGGGTGTCGTCGGCGCCCTGCTGGGTCAGGACCTGGAGCGGCTCGCAAGCGCCGGGATTCCCGTCGACATCGTGTTCCGGCAGGGACGGGACGTGCTGGGCCTGTAAGCGGCAAACACTGCCGAGCGTCGGGGCAACGCCTAGCGGCTGTTGTCGATGATCCCCATGAACTCCGCGCGGGTTTTCTCGTCCTTGCGGAACGTGCCGAGCATGGTGCTCGTCACCATCGATACGTTGGTCTTGTGGATGCCGCGCGTCGTCATGCACTGGTGCGCTGCCTCGACGACGACGCCAACACCCTTGGGCTGCAGCACGCTCCAGATGCAGTTGGCAATCTGCGCGGTCATTTTCTCCTGTACCTGCAGGCGGCGCGCGTAGGCTTCGACGACGCGCGCGAGCTTGCTGATGCCCACGACCTTGTTGCTCGGCAGGTAGCCAACGTGCGCGTGTCCGATGATCGGGGCCATGTGGTGCTCGCAGTGCGACTCGAATTCGATGTCGCGCAGTACGATCATTTCGTCGTAGCCCTCGACTTCCTTGAAGGTGCGCTTCATGAATTTGACCGGATCGTCCTTGTAGCCGCTGAACCAGTCCTGGTAAGCGCGGGCTACACGCTCCGGAGTGTCGAGCAGTCCCTCGCGCCGCGGATCGTCACCGGCCCACAGCAGCAGCGTACGAACAGCCTCTTCGGCCTGTTTGCGGCTGGGCTTACGGGGTTTACGGGTGGTTTTACGGTTGGCGGCCACGGCGGTCTTCCTGTCGAACTGAGCGCCGCATACTAACGCTTAACGTTCGGGCGGGACACCCGGGAGTTACAAAGCGATACAAGCCCGTCAGGCGGCGCCCGAGAGACCGACCGGGCAGCTCACGCCGGTGCCGCCGAGACCGCAGTAGCCGCCGGGGTTCTTGGCGAGGTACTGCTGGTGATAGTCTTCCGCGTAGTAGAAAGGGCCGAGCGGCGTTATCTCGGTCGTGATTGCGCCGTGCCCCGCCGCGGACAGTTCGGTCTGGTAGCGATCCCGGGAACGCTCGGCCTCTGCGCGCTCGTCCGCGTCGTCGCTGTAGATCCCCGAACGGTACTGCGTGCCGACGTCGTTGCCCTGGCGCATGCCCTGGGTGGGATCGTGGTTTTCCCAGAACACACGAAGCAGAGCGTCGTAACTGACCTTCTCCGGGTCGTAAACGACCAGCACGACCTCGGCGTGTCCCGTGCCACCCGAACAGACTTCCTCGTAGCTCGGGTTGGGGGTAATGCCCGCTGCGTAGCCGACCGCGGTGGACCAGACGCCCGGCGTTTCCCAGAACCGGCGTTCGGCACCCCAGAAGCAGCCCATCGCAAACACGGCCGTACGGTAGTTGTCGGGAAACGGCGGACTGATGGCGTGACCGTTGACGTAGTGACCGTCCGCAACGTTCATGGCCTGTTCGCGGCCCGGTAGTGCCGTATCGGCCGTCGGCAGCGCGGTGTTACGTTTCAGCATGCTGGTTCCTCACGATGGCTTGCGATTGCCCGGGATGGCTCGCGATTGCTCTGATTGACGTCATGGGGTCCGATCAGTGGTTTGCAAGATAGCGCGCGCCCCGCCTGGGCCGGTCGACCACCCCGTCGGTCGCCTGGAATCGGACCGGTATGGACTGGGTGTTGCCCCACACGGTGGCGCGATACACGGCAAAGTGCAGGTGCGGCATGGTCGAGTGCCCCGTGTTGCCCGACAGGCCGATGCGCTGGCCCTGTCGTACGCTGTCGCCGACGTCGACCAGTGCGCCGTCCTGCTTGAGATGGTAGTACTCGCCCGTGGTGCCGTCGCTGTGCAGTATGACGATGAAGTTGGCGTAGTGGCCGCAGCCGTCGAACCAGCAGCCCTTGTCATGTTTCTCGACGACGCGTGCCACGACTCCGCCACGCGCGGCGTGTACGGGTGTTCCCTCGGGCATGTCGAAGTCGACCGCAAATTCCTCGAGGCCGCGGTGGCTGAAGCGAGAATTGTAGCCCTGCAGTACGCGATAGGCTTTGCCCGGTGCGTAGGGCAGGGCGTACAGGTGGTCGTCGTCGTGTTCCGCATCCTGACTGCCGACCGTCCACTCGAAGCTCAGTCGGTAGTCGCCCTTGTTGCCGCCGCCGTCATGGCTGAGCAGCATGGCCTGTTCCGACTCGAGTGGCCCCAGCGTGCGCGTCACCGTAGCCGGACCGTCGATGGCGTAATCGCCCGCTTTGACGCTCAGCGTGTAAGTGACGGGAAAGTTCTTCAGGTTTTGCGCCGTCAGCGATACCCGGTTACCCGCTTCCACGGCGTCGATGCACACCGACTGATCCTTGCAGTCGGCCGCTTTGGCCGGCAGTGATGCGAGCAACGCGGCAAGCAATGCGACAGTCGTGATCGGCACCGTGCCTTTAGTCATCGTCTTCGGCGGCGCGCAGCGCTTCGAGTTCGTCCTGACGGTAATAAAACCGGTGGGTGAGTACCTGGTTGCCGGTATTCACGGGCTGACCGTCCGCGAACCGCGGCCGGTAAAAACGCGTTCTGAGTTCGCGCTGCGTTTCTCTCAACAGATCGTCGAACTCCGCCGGCTCGAACTCGATGAGTTCGACGTCGGTGACCCTGCCGCGCAGGGTCACGCTGTAGCGCAATGCGACGCTGCCTTCCCGCAAATCGACGTCGGAGGCAATACGATCGGCTGGGGTTGCCTCACCGGCGAAATCCGGCAGATTGCCGAGCCGCAGCGGATTGAGATTTTCCAGTACCCTTGCGCGGTGTTCCAGCCGCTCGTCTTCCTCGGACAGAAGCTCCCAGACTTCCCGGTAGACCTTGCGGGCACTGGGCGCACTCTGACGTTTCATGTGGTAGTCGCCGAGCGCGAGCTTGGCGTCGGCAAGCTGCATCCAGTCGACCTCGGGGCTTTCCTCCGCAATGCGGACCGCGCGCTTGAAGTAGATTTCCGCGTTGATGGCGTCGGTCGATTGCGGCACCGCCGTCGAGTGCCGGTCGACGAACTCGTAGGAGCGGCCAAGCTGCATGAGCGGCTCCACGAGGCTCGCGTCGTTCTTGCCCTTGCGGTCCTCGAGGATGCGGATGACCCGCCGGTAGGTCGTGCGTTCGTCATTGAAGTAGCCGGTTCGATGCTGCCACTGGGCGCGGCGGACCAACGACGGTACGAGCGCAAGCATGTTCGAACGGTAAAACCGCTCGTTGAGAGAGTAGATCTTCTCGTGTGCGTCGCGTGCCTCATCGGTGAGGCCGAGCCGCAGGTTGGTCTCCGCCACCGATTCGAGGAGTTCCACCTGCTCCATGTTGTGGGGGCCTTCGTTGACGTGCGTGATGTGCACGGCGCGCGAATAGGTGCGCAGTGCCAGGTCGGGACGTTCGTTGCCGAGTTGCGCAGCGGCGAGGCCTTTCAGCGGATTCACGAGCTGCGCGTCGAGCCGGTCGAAGTTGTCCTCCAGTATGTCGATCGCTGCCTCGAAGTTCTGCTCGGCCGCGTCGAATTCTTCCTTGCGATGCTGGACGATGCCGAGGTTCGTCAGCGCCTTCGCCGTTTCCGGGGATCGAGGGCCGCGGGTACGAATCGACAGCTCGACGACGCGTTTGGCGATCGTATCGGCCGCGTCGATGCTGCTGTCGTTCATGAGTTCCTTGAAGCGGTTGAACTCGCTCGCGAGCCGCTCCTCGTCCGTCATCTCGGCGTAGGGGTCGAGCGCGGTTGCGTCAATCTCGACGGCGGCCGTTTCGTCCGTATTGCCCGCCTCCGGGGCGTCAGCCCGGGTTGCCGCGTCCGCGTCGGCTGCGGCCGGCGCAACCGGCACCTGCTCCTCTTCCGAGGGCGGTGCGGTATCGGGTTCGGTCAGGTCGAGCGCAGCGGCCGCTCCCGGCAATGCCGGCAGCAATGCAATGAGCAAAAGGCGGTGCGCTGTTTTCATACGCGTTTCTTAGGCAATTTTTCGGCGCGACCTCGGTAGTCCGCTTAACGTAATTTGAGACCGCGGGCGCTGGTCCGAGTTCGGCTGGGTCCGCACCGACGGCTGTCCCTAGTGTATACCAGTGCGGCCCGCCGTAAGGCCCGTGTTAACCGCTACGTTACAGTCTGAAACGCCCACGGGCGGTCACTCCGGCACCGCTCGCTCGTCGTTTCGGGTGATTTCAGAAGTCGAGGCCCAGCTGCCGCTGGCCGGGAGGCTCGAACTGCGAACAGTCGAGCCGCTGCTGATAGCGCTGACGTACCAGTCCCTGACGGCGGGCCGCCGCATCGAAGCGCGTCGCCAGCATATCGGCGTACGGCCCGCGTCCGCGCTGGCGGACGCCAAAACGGGCGTCGTAGTCCTTGCCGCCGCTGGCCTGGCGGACGAGGCTCATGACGTGTTCGGCCCGGTCCGGGAAGTGGGTTTCCAGCCACTCGACGAACAGCTGCCGCACTTCGTGCGGCAGCCTCAGAAACACGTAATACGCCTGACTCGCCCCGTGCGCGGCGACCGCTTCGAGGATGTCCTCGAGTTCGTGGTCGTTGATGGCGGGAATGACGGGGGCCACCAGCGTGCTGACGGGGATGCCGGCTTTGCTGAGAGTCGACATGGCCTTGAGCCGGCTGTCCGCGGAGGGCACGCGCGGTTCCATGATGCGTTTGAGCGCAGCGTCGAGCGTCGGCAGACTCATGGCAACGGAACACAGCCGCCGGTCGGCCAGTGCGGCGAGCAGGTCGATGTCGCGAAGGATGAGCGTCCCTTTGGTGATCAGGTTGACCGGGTGGCGGTGTTTCAGAAAAAGCTCCAGCAGCTGCCGCGTAATGCGCTGCTGTTTTTCGAGCGGCTGATAAGGGTCGGTGTTGGCGCCGATCGTAATGGGCTCACACTCGTAGCCGTTTCTGGACCAGGCCTCTTCGAGCCGTTCGGCGGCGTTGGGCTTGTAGAAAATCCGCGTTTCGAAGTCGAGGCCCGGCGACAGGTCGAGATAGCTGTGGCTGGGCCGTGCGTAGCAATAGATGCAACCGTGTTCGCAGCCCTGATACGGGTTGATCGAGCGATTGAAGGGTACGTCGGGCGAGTTGTTGCCGGCGATGATCCTGCCCGCCTGCATTGCCTTGTAGACGCTGGGTGGCGCGGCTTGCCGGCTCGCGGCTTCTTCCTCGGGGGAAAGATCGACGGTCTGCTTTCTGAAGCGGCCATCGATACGCGATACGGCGCCGCGTCCTTTGAAGAACGCTCTGGGCATCGTGAATCTCGAATACTGTATATAAAAACAGTACTCGACGGCTCAGGTCCGGGTCAAGCCCGCCTTGCCGCGGTCAGCAAACGCCCGAAACGGCCTGGCAGCGGCGGCTTCGAAGGCTAGTTGAGCACGCGGTAGCCGCGCCCGCGCATGCAGTTCTTCCAGACCTGTTGTTTTTCCCTGTCCGCGTCGAGACCCGAGCGTGTGCCGCCGTACAGGCCGCCGTAGGCGGCGCCGCGGCCGACCTCACCGTCGATGGCGCCCGTGGCGGCGCCAATGGCAGCGCCAAGGGCCGTACCTTTGGCCGTGCCCTTCGCCACCGAGACCTCGTGGGAGTATTCCTCGCATTCTGCGCGATCCCGGGCGTATACCTCGGGGTCGACACCCTTGGTGTCCACTATGGGTGCCGGGTTGGCCGCGCAGCCCGCCAGAATCAGCGTCCCGAGGACAAATCCGTGTCGTGTCAACGTCATTGACGGCTCCTCACGTTGGCTTCGTATTGCATCGATTATGCCGAAGCCGGTTAAACCTTACCTGAACGAGGGCCGCTTGCGCTTCGCAGAGGCTGGCCCGGCACCTCCATAAACGCACGGGTGCCGTATCGGTTGACCGTTATGGGTGTCTTTCGTTCGCCGTAGCGACCGGACCGGCCGGCGATCGAGCGCCGGCCGGGCGTGTTGGCGATGTTCGCTAGCCGGCTGCAGCCTGGTACAGGTGCACGTCCTGCTGCGGGAACGGGAAGGAAATACCCTCCTGGTCGAAACGCTTCTTGATCGCTTCGGTCATGTCGAAATGTACGCCCCAGTAGTCCGCGGTTTTGACCCATGGGCGCAGCACGAAGTTGACGCTGGAGTCGCCGAGTTCGGAGACGGCAATCGTGCAGGCGGGATCCTCGAGGATTCGATCTTCGGCGGCGACGAGTTCCTCGAGCGTCTTGCGAACCTTGTCGAGATCGTCGTCGTAGCTCACACCGACTACCATGTCGACGCGGCGCATGTCGTTGGCCGAGTAGTTGGTGATGATGCTGTCCATGATCTGGCCGTTCGGCACGATGATCTTCTTGTTGTCGGGCGTTTTCAGGATCGTCGTCAGTATCTGCACCTGCTCGATCGAGCCGCTGATTCCGGCGGCTTCGACAAAGTCCCCGACTTTGTAGGGGCGAAAGAGCACAATCAGCACGCCGGCGGCAAAGTTCGACAGCGAACCCTGCAGCGCTAGGCCAACCGCAAGGCCGGCCGCACCGACGACGGCGACAAACTGCGCGCTCGGCACACCGAGCTGGGTAATTGCGGCAATGATGACGAAGACCAGCAGCGTCATGCGGACCAGGTTGCTGACGAACGACGTCAGCGTCGCATCGACGTCGTTTCTTTCCATCAGTTTTCTGAGCGCGCCGACCAGCAGACCAATGATCCACTTACCGACGTAGAAAATCAGAATGGCGGTGACGAGATTGATGGCGAATTCGGCGCCTTTGGTCTGGATGAGTTCGAGGAATTGCGCGCCGTAGTCGCGAAGCTGCGTTAGTTGTTCTTCGTTCATGGTGTTTCCCTATTGCTGTTCTGGCTTAGAACGAGCCAGTTTCCGATCAGTGTCAGAAGAATGCCGAGAGCGGCCGGAAAACTCCAGCGGTAGCTCTCGAAGAAGGTCGACATGATCAACGCGACGACGGGAAACAGTATCGAGCTGTAGGCGGCGCGCGCTGCACCAATTCGGCGCAGCAATGCGATGTAGCAGCCGAAGGCGACCGCCGAGCCGAAAACGGCCAGGTACAGTAACGACGCGATATAGCCGAATTCGAAGGAGAAACTGAGCGGCTGCGACTGCGCCAGCGCAAACAGCAACGACAGCACGCCGCCGAGCAGCATGCCGTGCGCGTTGACGGCGACCACGGGCAGCTGCTTCTGTGCGCTGGCGACCGCACTCATGTTGCCGAGCGATGCGGATACGGTACCGCACAGCACCAGCGCAATGCCCACCAGTGCCTCCGATCGTCCGCTCGGCAGCTTGAGTTCGGGCAAAAACAACAGCGCAATCCCGGCAATGCCAATGACACCGGCAAGCAGGGAGCGCCGGTCGACACGCGTCTTGAAGAACAGGCGGCCAAAAACGGCGTTGAGAATGACGATGACGCTAAACAGCACTGCCACCAGGCCCGTGCTCAGGTAGGCCGTGCCGTGATAGATGAACAGGTAGTTGATACAGAACAGCAGGAGGCCCTGCAGCACAACCGTCGGCAGCGCGCTCGACGGAATGCGGAGCTGGCGGCCTGTGAGGACGGCGTAGCCGTAGAGCACCGCTGCGGCCAGCAGGAAGCGGTAGCCTACCGATACCGATATGTCGATTTCGCCGAGCTGGAACGGGATGGCAATCCACGTCGTACCCCAGATGAGCACGACGCTCGCGTAGAGCAGAAAACTTTGCATGCATGCCCCGGCGTTACGACAGGCGAGAGACTACCGGAGGAGGGCACTGTTTGCAGCTGAGTTTGGGGAAACTGCCGGAGGAGCTACTTTATGGCAGCTGCGGCCGGGGAATCGTTCAGCGCAGCGTCATTGCAGCGGCGATCAGGTTTCCGGTGATCCGTCCAGGTCCGGTTCCGCGTCCGTTGCGCTGGACACCTTCGGCCTGAAGCGATGCATTCTGAACGGGCCGTTGGCCTTGATCGTTTCCCCGGAGTTCAGCACGACGTCGGGGAGCGCGCTGTCGGTGACGTACAGCCAGCCGTCCGGGCTCAGCGCAATGCCTTCCGGCCAGCGGATACTCTCGGATTGAATGAGCGTGCGCGCCTTGCGGTCCTGTCCGAAGCGGTAGATGGCGTTGTGTTCCACGTCGGTAACGTAGACCGTACCGTCGGTATCCACGGCAAAGCCGTCGCTCAAGGGCTTGGTCGCATAAAACTCGACGGCTGCTGCAAGCTGACTGTCGGGCAGGTAGCGTGTCGTGAGGTCCTTGAGCGGAACCCGGTACAGCCCCGAGCCGGAAATCGCGCCGAAATACACCCAGTCGTCGTCGACCGCAACGCCGTTGACGCCGCCGCGCATCGTCACGATTCCGCCCAGAAACGACATTTCCCGGTTGTTGCTTTCGATGACGTAGTGTTCGGCGGAAACCGAAGCGTGGCCTTCCAGCACACGCCGCGTCGAACCGGATTCGACGTCGTAAACGATCAGGGCCGGGCTTTTGCGCCAGTAGCTCGAGTCGCTAATGATGATCGTGTCGCCGTCGGGGCTAATGGCAAGGTCCTGCAGGAACGAGCCTTTCGGCGCAATGATGTCGTTGAAACGCTCGTCGGCAATCAGGCTGCCCGTTTCGATGTCGAAACCGAGAAGGCGCGGTTGCCTGATGCCGTGGTTGCCGTGGTCGATCACCCAGAGCCGGCCCTTGCGGTCGGCCACGACGCCGAGCGGCGTATCGAGCAGCGTCTGCTGGGTTCTGCCGTCGGGCCACGGTTCCGATGCACCTTCGACAAACTCCAGGAGCTTGTTGCCGCTCGGCCGCGCCTCGGAATGGATCGTAAAAAACACCCGGTTGCCGTCGGCAACGGCAACGTTGCCCAGCGGCTCGGGGTACTGCAGGACCTCTTCGAGGGTCGACTGGTTCAGGAGTGGCGTGGATGAGAGGTTCGGATAGGGTTCGCCACCCCCGTACCGAATCCATGCGAGCGTGGCGGTCGATACAGCAAGAAGGACGATGATCAGTAGGAGCTTCTTCATCGCAAGAACGATGGGTTCCCGTATCCGGTCTACGGCGGAATTCTACCGCAAACGGGGTCAAAAACTGCCGACGAAGTCCCCGAATCCGGTCACCGAACGAACGGCCCGAAATCAGCGTACGAAGGCCATGAACCAGGCAAACGCCAGCAGCAACACGGCTGTGCCCCCGGCCACCTGCTGGCGTCGTCGGCAGTGGATGTTCGCCGCCACGGTGGTCAGCAGCATGCCGCCCGCAAATCCGAACAGGAAACCGAGGAGGTGTGCACCGACGTCCGTATTTTCGTCGCCGGTACCTGTGAACATCAGGAGCGCGAGCCCGCCGACGATCGGACCGTAGCGGTAGACCCAGCGGTCCTGCGGCAGCAGTTTGCCGCGCCAGACGAAACCGGCGGTCAGCCCCAGCGCGGCAAACACGGCGGTAGAGGCGCCAATGGCGCGATGCCCGGCGTCGAGGAACAGCGTGTTGACCAGATTACCGAGCGCGCCCGCCACGACAATGGTGAGCCAGCCGACGCCCGAGCCGGCAAGCCGTCCGGCGAACCAGCCGAAGAAAAGACCGAATACGAGGTTGCCCACCAGGTGCTCGAGGTCGAGGTGCAAGGTCAGAGCCGTCAGGACTCGCCACCACTCGCCGGCGCGCACGAGCGTGCCGTCGACACGCCCCTCGGCCAGCCAGTCGACGCCAAACGCGGCGCGTCCCGCGAGGCCGGCGACCAGGCAGACGCACAGGAAATAGCCCACAACGCCCGGAACGGGGTCGTGATACTGAATGACGGGTGGCGGCTTGCGGATCCCCGCCGGGTTTTCTTCGTCGTACAGCCTGAGTTCGTCGCCGGCGCGGATCGAATAGGCCTCGGGCACGAGCAGTGCCGACGTATCGGCGTCGTGCACCGTCTCGTGAGGTATCCCTGCCGCCGCCAGCACCAGCGCACGATCGGCGCAGGCGCTCCGGCTGCGACTCTGGTAGACGACTCGGTACTCGTCAGACATTACGCTGAGGTGTGGCGGATCTCCGGGTTTGCAAGGCCCTCATCCTCACCCTCGAGACCGTCCGAGCCCGGCAGAGCCGCTACGGCCGACAGTGTCTCGGCGCAGTCGGCATCCAGTTTCAGCGCGGCCAGCGCATCGGCGCGCGTCCGGCCGCGGTTCAGTATGGCGACCGGCTTGCCGAGAGCGTCTGCGCGTCGCGGAAACCGCAGTCCCGAATACACCATCAGGGACGACCCGACAACGAGCAGCGCGTCGCTGGCATCGATCGACGCATAGGCTTGCTCGACGCGAGCGACCGGTACGTTTTCGCCGAAAAACACGACGTCCGGCTTGACCACCCCCCCGCAGACCTGGCAGTCGGGCACGTCGAAGGTGCTCGTGTCGTCGTTCTCGAGTACGGCATCGCCATCCGGTTTCATCGACAGGATGCCGCGATTCCAGTCCGGGTTGCGGTCTTCGAGCAGCGCCTGCCAGCTCGATCGCGCTTCCTGCCAGCCGCAATCGAGGCAGATCACGCGGTCGAGGCGCCCGTGCAGGTCGACCGTTCGCGAACTGCCGGCGTGCTCGTGCAGGCCGTCGACGTTTTGCGTGACGATGAGGTCGATGCGGCCGGCCTTCTCGAGGTCGACCAGTGCGCGATGCGCAGCGTTGGGTTTTGCGGCCGACATACGATTCCAGCCTGCGAAGCTGCGCGCCCAGTAGCGCTGGCGGCCCGCCAGGGAACCCGTGAATTCGGCAAACTGCATCGGTTGTGCGTGTTTCCAGTTGCCGTTGCGGTCGCGGTAATCGGGAATTCCGGAGCCCGTGCTGATACCCGCGCCGGTGACCACCGTCAGCGTGCCGTGGCGATCCAGAAAGTCGCCGAGTTTCTCCGCTGCTTCGTTCATGTCAGGAATTGCAGCACCCGTGCCGCAAGGTCGTCAAGCGGCCAACTCCACTCAGGAGCCTCCTTGCGCGCGGCCGCGGCCGGCCACTGCCTTAAGCCCCGGTTCAGGCAGATGCCGGCAGACTGAGCGGCAAGTAAAGGAGTACGAGTGTTGACCATGACCATCCTGAAACGTGTTTACTTTGCCGCGGCGCTGGCCTCCGCGATATTCCTCGCGATTTCACTGTTCTAGTCGGCAGGCTTGGTCGACGGGCCGGATGCCCGCGACCGCCTGATTCGAGGTAAGCTCCAGCCATCGAAATTCAATGGGGAAGGGCTCATGCGAGGTGCTGTCGCGACGTTGGTCGTAGTGTGCGTGGCTGCTGCGAGCGGCGCGGCACGTGCGGAGGTGCTGAATTCTGCGCCCGCCGGTTTTGTCGTCAGCCATGAAGTCGTTGTCGACGCCCGACGCGAAGCCGTTTTCGATGCCGCCGTTGGCGATGTGGGCCGCTGGTGGAGCAGCGACCACACGATTGCCGGCGATGCCGCGAGACTGTCCATCGACCCGCGTCCGATGGGCTGCTTCTGCGAAATGCTCGGTGACGACAACGGCGTTGTGCACATGACCGTCAGCTTCGTCAATCGCGGCGTCATTGTGCGGCTGACCGGCGGCCTGGGTCCGCTGGGGCTCATGGGTGTGACGGGCAACATGACCTGGGAGTTCTTTGACGCCGAAGACGGCCGTACGCGGGTGAAGTGGACCTACGCCGTGGGTGGTTATCTCGACGGCGGCCTCGACGCCATTGCCGGGCCGGTCGACTACGTCATTAGCGAAGCGCTCGAGCGCATGAAGGCATTCATCGAAACCGGCGACCCGGACAACGCCGCGCTGAATCGACTCGATGACTGATCCGGCGACGGATTCGCCACCTCGTCCGTCGGCCACGGTGGTGCTGCTGCGCGCGGCGCCGGCCGGGTCGGAAGTGCTGCTCGTGCAGCGCCATCCCGACACGGCGTTTGGCAATACCTGGGCGTTTCCGGGCGGCGTCGTGGAGGACGGTGACGGTGCCGCCGCCTGCGACGGCCTGTCGGCAAGCGCTGCCGACGTCCTGCTCGACACCGAGTCGGGCCTGCGGTTTCTGAGCGCGGCTGCGCGCGAGCTGTTCGAGGAAACGGGCGTGCTGCTGACCTCTGGAGGCGCATTGCCCGCAGACCTCGAAAACCGGCGAGAGCGGTTGAACGAGGGGACACTGGCGTGGCCGGCGTTGCTCGACGACGCCGGACTTCGTATCGACTGCACGCTGCTGCATTACTTCAGTTATTGGGTGACGCCGGAAGGGCTCGGCAAACGGTTTGCGACGCGGTTTTTCCTGGGCCGCATGCCGGAAGGTCAGGAGGCCCGGCATTGCGGCGGTGAACTGACGGCCTCCGAGTGGCTGACCCCCGAAGAGGCGCTGGGCCGGCACCGGCGTGGCGACATGGCGATGATTTTTCCCACGCTGAAGACGCTCGAATGGTTGTCCGGGTTCGACAGCGCTGCTGCCGCCATCGAAGAGGCGGACCGGCTCGCGGCGGCCGGCATTGTGAAGATGCTGCCAAAAGCCGTCGTGGTCGACGGCGAACGGCGCATACTCCTGCCCGGCGACGCGGGCTACGCGGCGGCATGACCGCTTTTGGTCAACAGCTCCCGGCGATCAGCCGGCTGGCCGAAGGGCTGGTGCGCGTCCTTGCGCCCAATCCCTCGATGATGACCGGGCCCGGCACGAACACGTATCTGTTCGGCAGGCGGGAAGTCGCGGTGGTCGATCCGGGGCCGGCCATACCCGAGCACCTCGACGCGATCGAGTCGGCAGCGGACGGACCTGTCCGCTGGATCCTGGTGACCCACACGCATCCCGATCACTCGCCTGCTGCGTTCGAACTGGCGAGGCGCACCGGCGCGGAGCTACTGGGCCAGCCGGCCCCGCCGGGACCGCATCAGGATGCGAGTTTCGTTCCGACCCGCGTGCTGGCGGACGGCGACGTGCTTTCCACCGACGAGTTTCGTCTGCACGCCATCCACACGCCGGGACACGCGTCGAATCACCTGTGCTATCGGCATTCGGAGACCGATTGGGTCGTGACGGGTGATCACGTCATCGAGGGTTCGACCGTCGTGATCGATCCGCCCGACGGCAATATGCGGGCGTACCTCGAGTCGCTCGAAAAGCTCAAGGCGCTGAACTGCAGCGCACTGCTGCCGGGGCACGGCGAGAAGATCGACGAGCCTGCCCGCGTGATCGACTGGATCATTGCCCATCGCCTCGAGCGTGAGGCCCTGGTGCTCGCGGCGGTAACCGCAAACCCTGGCCTCGACAGCCGCCAGCTGGTGCCGCACGTCTATACCGACGTACCCGCCTCGCTGCACGCGCTGGCTGAGCGTTCGCTGACAGCGCACCTCGAGAAACTGCTGGAGGAGGGGCAGGCCGTCTGCGACGGTGGCAGCTGGCGGAGCGTGTAGTCGCGGTGCCGCAATTGCGATGGCTGCCGGCACCCCGGCAAAGTATCTGGTGACAGGCGGGTTACAAAAAAATCGCTACGTAATAGCGGAATTCGCGTCTTGAAACGCTCCAGTCTTTCGCATAGCGTAGGCCCGTTTTGAACCAAAGGTCGTACCATGACGTTCGTTGTTACCGAAGCCTGCATCAAATGCAAACTCACGGATTGTGTGGAGGTTTGCCCCGTCGATTGCTTTCACGAGGGCCCAAACTTCCTGGTGATCGATCCGGACGAGTGCATTGACTGCACGCTGTGCGAACCGGAGTGTCCCGTGGAGGCGATCTATTCGGAAGACGAGCTGCCCGCCGGGCAGGAACAATTTCTCGAAATCAACGCCGAGCTGTCGCGAGACTGGCCCGTGATCACCGAGATGAAAGACCCGCCGGAAGACGCCGACGAATGGCGCGAGGTGAAGGACAAGCTCCAGTATCTGGAGCGCTGACCGCTACTCCGGCTGCGGCGAGCCGTCGCGGACAAATTGCACGAGGAGCTCGGCGAGTTCCGGCCCCTTGTCTTCCTGCAGGAAGTGACCCGCGTTTCGGATCTTCACGTGCGGCTGCCCGTTGGCGCCGGGCACGGTGTCCTGCCATCGGCGTTCGCCGCCCCGGGTAATCGGATCGCGGTTGCTGAAACAGGTCAGAAACGGCTTGTCCCAGCGGCTGAACACCTGCCATGCGGCGCGATTGGCGTCGCTCGCGGGGTCGTCCGGCGTCGTGGGCACGAGGGTCGGAAACGCCCGGGTGCCCGCCTTGTAGCGCGCGGAGGGGAACGGTGCGTTGTAGGCCGCGACGACCTCCGGCTCAAGCTCCGTGACGGTACCGCTGTTGATGATCCGGCCGATCGGAAACCACGGACTGAAGCGCGCGAATGCGCGCCAGATCAGGAATGCGCGCGGCATCGTCTCGTCGCCGGTCGGGAGACCGCCGTTACCGAGCGCAATGCGCTCGAACCGGTCAGGATGTTCGGCCGCGAGCCTCAGCCCAATGAGCGAACCCCAGTCCTGGCAGAACAGGTTGATTCGTTCGAGTCGAAGCGCGTCGACGAAGCCGTGCATCCAGCTGACATGCCCTGCGTAGCTGTAATCGGCCACTCTCGACGGTTTGTCGGATTTGCCGAAACCGATCAGGTCCGGGGCCAGCACGTGCATGCCGGCGGCCGCGAGCGGCGGAATCATGTGCCGGTACAGGTAAGACCAGCTCGGTTCGCCGTGCAACAGCAGCACGACGGGCCCGTCCAGAGGCCCCTCAGCGACGTAATGCATGCGCATGCCGTCCACGTCCACGTAATTCGGCGCAAACGGGTAGTCGGGAAGCTTGTCGAAACGGGACTCAGGGGTGCGCAATACGGTCATGATCGAGGTATGGTCGGCGGGTCTTGACGGCCCATCATACGCCCATGCAGAACCCGAGCCCCACACCGCGTCCCACACCGAGCTTTCGGGCGAGGCTGGTGCGCGCCATTACCTCGCGGTATTTCGACCATCTCGTGAGTCCGGAGAGCGCCGACGTCAGCCGCCTGCGCACGCGCCTCGACCGTTTTGCCCGGCTGGTGCCGGTGGCGAGCGGCGTCGACGTCGAACGGACGCGCATTGCGGGACTGGACGCCGAATGGCTGCGTCCGCGGGGCTTTATGGCCGGCAAGGTGCTGCTGTATCTGCACGGCGGCGCCTATGTGCTCGGCAGCTGCGATTCTCATCGGCACCTGGTCAGTCACATCGCCGGCTCGGCCGGGATTCAGGCGCTACTGCCCGAGTACCGGTTGGCGCCGGAACACCCGTTTCCGGCAGCCATCGAGGACGCCGTGCGGGTTTACGAAGCGCTGCTCGACGACGGTGTCGATGCGGCCGACGTCATTGTGGCAGGAGACTCGGCGGGAGGAGGGCTAACCATGGCAACGCTGCTGTCGCTGTCGTCGGCCGGCTTGCCTCAGCCGGCGCTGGGCTGTCTGTTGTCGCCGTGGCTCGATCTTGCGGCGGAGGGGGAAAGCATGCAGTCGCGACGGGAGGAAGACCCGTGGTTCAGTCCCGAGGATTTTCCGCACGTCACGCGCTACTACTGCGACGACAGCCAGCGGAAACTGCCGCTCGTATCGCCCGTGTATGCCGATCCGGCCGGGCTGTGTCCCATCTATATCCAGGTGGGCGACCACGAGATCCTGCTGAGCGATTCCCGGCGCCTGGCGGAAAACGTGAAGGCCGCAGGCGGTTCCGTCGAACTCGAAGTGTGGCCGGACATGTGGCATGTGTTTCAGGCGTTTGTGCTGGTCATGCCCGAGAGCCGCGCGGCAGTCGACAAGCTGGCGGCGAAGATGCGCAGCGTTTTCTAGCAGCACCTTCTAGTAGTTGGACTGCTGATTGGCGTCGTCGAACATTTTGGTGAGAAACGCGCGAATCGCCGGTACGGCCTCGCTTCTTGGCATAAGTTGCTGTTTTTCCAGCACGTTTGCCATGTCTTCGATCGACCGCTTGCCGTCGATTAGCGACATGATGAAGGAGTAGATTTGCGTCGTCATGGCCTGGGTGCGGAAACTCTTCAATAGCGGCACCGCCTCTTTGCCGGTCACGAGCCAGTCGGGCAGCGCCTTGTGCCTTGGCGGTGCCTTCACGCTGCGCTCTTTGTAGGCGCAGAACGAAAACACGTGTTCGCGGCGGGCGTGTCGGCTGGCAGGCGACGACATGTACGGTATCGTGGCTTCGGCGACGTAGGGGTCGGAGAAACCGCATTCGGCAACGATTGCCTTGGTTTCTTCGGGGCTGTACCGGTAGGCACGTTTGCCGTGATGGAAAGCCAGCGATCCGAAGTTGACCCAGCGGCCCTCGGGTTTTAGCAGCTGGTTGAGACGTTGCGAGAATACGCTCAGCTCCTCGGTCACGATATCGATGAGCCAGGGCGTAACGATCGTATCGAAGGACTCCGAAGCGAACGGCAGTCTGAGGGCGTCACCCATGACCAGTTCGAACCCGTCGCGTACCGGCTCGGGTGCCTCCAGTTTGCGCAACACGGCATCGTCTTCGAGTGATCGCGGCGCAATCGGAAACTCGTACATGGGCAGACTGCCGCCGCTCGTGACCGCTTTCGCAACCAGCATGAGCATCGGATTGAAGTCCATGGCAACCGTGCGCCGGCAGTCGAGGTGCATGTGTATGTCGTAGGCAAGGCGCCCGGCGCCCGCGCCGATTACGAGTACGCTGCCGAGTTCCGCGCTGTCGTGCAGCACGCTTTCGATCTGCCGCAGCGATGCCGTGTTTTCTTCGTCCCCCCAACCCCAGTCGCGATGGACATTGGGATAGTAGGTGTTGAGCCCCTGATCGGTCGGCAGGCGCGTCCGCAAGGCCAGGTAGCTCTCGTAGCTTGCGGCGGGGCTGTCGGTGCCGAGCGGCTCGAGCAACTTGGCCAGCTTCCTGCGATGCGAATCGAGGGACTTGCGATAGCGTTCGAGGCGTCGCCGGGTCAGTGCGCGGAGGTCTTTGTTTTTCTCCTCCGTCTCGAGGCTCGAAATCTCGTGGCCAATTTTCTCCGCGGCGAAACGCATGCGATTCCGCCACTCGCCCAGCGTCGCCTCGGGCTCCGCAAACAGAAACGGGATGCCGTCGAGTGACGGAAAATCGATTTTGCAGCCGTCGCAGCGCCAGTTCGACGTCCTGCCAGCTCGTTCGTCCTGCTGTTCCGCCGCCGGCTTGAGCGGCTTGTCGCAGCGCGGACAGACCAGGAGGCCGGCAAGTGGATCGGATACGGGGGATTCAGCGGTTTCCATGCCGGGCATTATCGCGCGCAGTGTTCATTATGTCCGGTAGCGGTTCACAGCGCCGCGGTGCGTCCGTTGCTACTGCTGGATCTCGGGGAACAGGTCGGTGCGGGCGGCCTCCGTAATCGAGAGGACCGCCTCGTTGCGCAGGCGCCGCTCCGGCGAAATCGCGTAGTAGGTCTCGGTGATGTCCAGCGTTCGACCGATGACCGCAACCCGGTACATCCGGCAGATCTCCGCCTCGATGGCCGTCGGGCCGGCAAACACGCCGACGCCGGCTTCGCCGAACGCCTTGAGCAGCGCGCTGTCGTCGAACTCGCCGGCAATTTGCGGCGCCAGCCCTTTTTTCTCGAACCATTCGTCCAGAAGCCGGCGCAGCGCCGAGTTCTTGGTCGGCAGCAGCAACGGCGCTTCGCTGAGCGAATCGGGGAAACGGTTGCGCCAGCCGCGCGCGCGGATTTTCGGTGCAAAAAACGACAGCCCGCTCTCGCCCAGTTGATGATCGTAAGCCCTCAGGTTGAGCCCGCGGGGCACCGGCTGATCGGACAGCACCAGGTCGAGCTTGTGCACGGCAAGGTCAGCGAGCAACTGGTCGAGCGTCGCTTCGTGACACCGAACCCTGATGGGTGGGTTGCCGAGCATGGCCGGCGCAACGATGCGTTCGGCAATGAGTTTTGGCATCGAGCTGACGGCGCCGATCGCGAGTGTTGGCGACGCGTTCGGCAGGTTGCTGCGAATCGTGCTTGCCAGTTCCGCGCCGATCGAAAAAATTTCGTCGGCATAACCGTAAACCACGCGGCCGGATTCGGTCATCGTCAGGCGGCGGCCCACACGCTCGAACAACGGCTGGCCGATCGACTGCTCGAGGACCTTGATCTGGCCGCTGATGGTTTGCGGCGTGAGGTGCAGGATGTCGGCAGCCTTTGCGACGCTGCCTTCACGCGCAACCGTCCAGAAGTATTGCAAGTGATTGTAATTCAAGTGCCTCACGGCCACTCTCCGGCAGCATGAAACTTCGAAAAAAGTATCACAAAATCAAGATAAGTTCGATTGTAACGAACTATTGCCATGGCTACTATGAACTGCCAATCCGAGGTTATACGTATGCAAATGACCATACAGACGCAGGGTTTTCCGATGTCGTCCGCGGTGTACAGGCGGACCCGTGAGTTGTTTGGCCGGGCGCTGAGCGCTTTCCGCGACTCGATCGTCGACGTCAACGTGTTCCTCAAAGACGTCAACGGCCCCAAGGGCGGCGACGACAAGAGCGTGCTCGTCCGGGTCGATCTGACAACGCAGCAGAGCGTCGCGATCGAAACCGTCAACAGCAATATGCATGCGGCGCTCGTCCTGTCCGCGCGGCGTGCGAAGCGGGCCGTAAAACGCGGCGTCTCGAAACACCGCCGGTTCGAGCAGAAAGCGCTGCGCGATTGGCGGCAGACCGGAGCAGGCACCTGAAGGCGCCACGGCTGACAGGCTGTTCCTGTCGTACTCAAACACGGTAAGCTTGCGCGTGTACTAGCGTCGTGTAGTTCGAATGGATCCCGTAATCTGGTTTTTCCTGCTGGGTGTTCTGGCGGGCTTCATGCGCTCGGACCTGCGCATGCCCAAAGCCGTCTACGAACTGTTGAGCATGATCCTGCTGTTGACGATCGGCCTGAAGGGCGGCGTCGAACTGGCACAACAGCCCGTCGGCGGGTTGGTGCTGCAGGTGCTTGCGGTTGCGTCGATTGGTATCGTGCTGCCGCTCGTCGTATTCTCGATCATTCGCGCGCTGTCCTCCGTAGCGCGTGCCGACGCCGCGTCACTCGCCGCGCACTACGGTTCCGTCAGCGTCGCGACCTACGCGGTCGGTGTGTCTTTCCTTGCAACCCGCGAGGTTCCGGTCGACGCACAGCTGCCGTTGTTCCTCGTCATCCTCGAGGTACCGGCCATCATGATCGGTATTGTCCTGGCCAAGGGTGCCGCGGCGCGCTCCAACTGGGGCGGGGTCATGCACGAGGTGTTTCTCGGCAAGTCGATTGTCCTGTTGATCGGCGGGCTGTTGATCGGCTGGCTGTCGGGCCCGGTGGGCATAGCGCCGCTCGAGCCGCTGTTTTTCGATCTGTTCAAGGGCGTCCTGGCGCTGTTTCTGCTGGAAATGGGCCTGATTGCGGCCAACCAGGCGGGCGACCTGAAACGCCGCGCATCTTTGGTTATCCTGACGGGGATATTGACACCCGTCCCCGCGGCCATGCTGGGCATCGGTGTAGGTCACCTGATCGGGCTTAACGTCGGCGGTATGACCCTGCTGGGTGTGCTGGCCGGCAGCGCCTCTTACATTGCGGCGCCCGCGGCCATGCGTATCGCGGTACCGGACGCCAATCCGTCTTTGTCGCTGTCCGCGTCGCTCGGGATCACGTTTCCGTTCAATATCTTTATTGGCGTGCCGCTGTACTACGGGGCGGCAAAATGGCTTGCCGGTGCGGGGGCATAGAGCGTGGAGATCACCGAGGTAAAACTGTTGACCATCATCGCCGAGGCGGTGCTTGAACCCCAACTGATCGAGGTGGTCGAAGAAAAAGGCGCGGGCGGATACACGATCACCGACGCACGGGGATCGGGCAGCCGCGGCGTCAGGAGCGCCGGCTGGACGCACAACGGCAACATTCGTCTCGAGGTGATCTGCACCAGCGACGTGGCGGACGAGATTGCCGCCTGTCTGCGCGAACGCTACTACGCCGACTACGCCATGGTATTGTTCGTCACCGACGTCGGCGTGCTTCGCCCGGACAAGTTCTAGGCGTTATCGTTTCGAGCACAGAGGCTGCCGGCGCCGCGGCAGCAACCCAGCAGGAAAGCGTTTCATGATCAAGACACTGGTCGAAAAAATCAGCCAGGCCGTACAGGCGACCGAAGGGCGGGAGGACGAGTCCCGCGAAGATGCACTGAGACTTTGCACCGCCGTATTGATGGTTGAGGTGGCCCGTGCGGACTACGACTTCGACGAATCGGAGTTCAAGCTGCTCCTGGACTTGATCAAGTCACATTTTGCGTTGTCCGGCGAGGACGCAATGGAACTCGCAAACGCGGCGACCGAAGCCGCCGAGGATTCCGTTTCATTGCATCAGTTTACTCAGCGCCTGCACAAACACCTGAGCGAGGGTGAAAAAGCGGAGATCGTGTCGCTGTTGTGGCAGGTGGCGTATGCCGACGGCTATCTCGACAAGTTCGAGGATTCGATTGTCCTCAAGATCAGCGATCTTCTGTACGTCAGCCGTGGCAAGGTCATGCAGCTGAAGCACGACGCGCGCCTCGCCCAATCGGCCTGAGACGCGCGTCCGGTCTTTCGTCTGCCGGCGGAATCAGTCCTCCGCCGGGTTCAGGTACGTGTTCAGGAAACGCACGTAGGCTTCAGAAGCCGCAATGCGGTTTTCGCGCTTGCGAAAGCCGTGGCCCTCGTCCGGAAACACGACGTACTCCACCGGCACCTCGTTCGCCTGCACCGCGGCAACGAGTTCGTCGCTCTCGACCTGCAGTACCCGCGGATCGTTGGCGCCCTGGACGACCAGCAGCGGTTTCGCAATGTTGTCTGCGTGAAACAGCGGTGAGATGCGGCGGTGCCGCTCCTCGTCGGTGGCCGGATCCCCCATCTCGTCGTACAGCGCCTCCTTGAACGCCTCCCACCAGGGCGGGATGCTCTTCAAGGTGCGCACCCAGTTGGTGACGCCGAAGATGTTGATGCCGACGTCGAAGACTTCCGGTTCGAACGCGAGCGCCGCGGCGACCATGTAGCCGCCGTAGGAGCCGCCGATCACGCCGATCTTGTCGCCGTCCACCCAGTCCAGCGTTTCGAGATACGTGCGTCCGTAGACGATATCCTGCAGGTCTTCCTCACCGTGGCGTTTGTCGTCCATGTGAAAGAAGGTCTTGCCGTATCCGGACGATCCGCGGTTGTTGGCGGCCAGTATTGCGTAGCCGTGGTTGACGAGATGCTGGAGCGTGGCGCTGTAACCCGTACGGCTTTGCCCGCCCGGACCGCCGTGCACCCAGACCAGCGCCGGAACCGGTTTGTCCGCCGAAGCGCCGTGCGGCTTGTAGAGAATGGCCGGAATCTCGAGCCCGTCGAAGCTCTCGTAGCGAACGACTTCGCTGGCGACGAGATGTTCGGACTGAATACTTGGATTCAGTGCGTTCGTGAGCTGCCGGCTGGTGCCCGCCTCGAGGTCGACGTGGTGCACGTTGGACGGGGAGACGTCACTGTTGACGATCAACGCCAGCTGCGTTTCATCGGGCGAGAACCGCAGGTTCCGAAGATCGCCCGGCGGCAGATCCGGCAGTTCGAGCGTGTCCCCCGTTTCCGTGTCGATGACCGTCACCTCGGTTCGCGCGTCCGCGTTGATGCCGCTGGCGCGGTAGCGGCCTTGCGGTGAAAACACCGTGTACATGACGTCCCAGTCAGCGGCGACGAGTCTGGTCTTCTCACCCGACGTGAGGTCGTAGCACCAGTCCTGACTGAATTCGCCGAACTCGTTGGTCGAGTAGACGAGTGCGCTGCCGTCCGGCGTAAAGCCGCCGCTCGAATAGGCAATGTTGCCTTCGTGTTCGGTAATGAGCGTCGGCGTGGCGGGGCTCGCTTCGAGATCGACGATGTAAATGTCCGAGTCCGCGCTCGTGCGGGGTTTGTCGAGTGCCAGCCAGCGGCCGTCCTTCGACAGTGCGGAGAGCTGAAAGCCCGGGTTTTCGAAGACGAGTTCACGACTGTAGTCGTCCGCCGAGTAGCGGTACAGGTCGAAATTCTGCTGGTCGCGCTCCGTGGTCGTCAGGTAGAAGTGCTGCCCGTCCTCCGACCAGCCAATGAAGGCGGCCTTGAGATCATCGCCCGGTGTCAGGTCGCGGTGGCTGCCGTCTTCCTCGCGAACGAGGACGTGATTGAGTTCGTTGCCGCCCTGGTCGTAGGTATACAGGATGCGATTGTCGTCCGGGAACCAGCTGACGGCGAACATGGCGTTGTCGTCGGATTCGGTGAGTTGAACCGGTTCTCCGTCGTCGATCGGCAGCGCAAAGGCATTGAAGATGCCTTCCTTGTCCGACGATATCAGCAAGGACTGACCGTCGGCTGAGAATACGTGTGCGGCCGGACCGGGCAGGCCGTAGCTTGTCGTCTGGAAGAACTGCTCGGCACTGTATTTGGGGACGGACTCGGACGCCTCCGGCGCGGCGACGTTAGTATCGTCGGTCTGACCGCAAGCGGCGAGTAATACGAGACAGCCTGGCACGAGCAAGCCGGCGGACAGAGTTTTCATGGCGTTTCCCCAGTGGCGTGGACCGGCAGTATAGCGGCGCGCTCTGTTGGCGGTCGAGCCGATCGCTCTGGCGGCGTGTTGTCCGTGCGCAAAAAAAAAGGCCGGTCGCAGGACCGGCCTCAAGGGAGTGCGTCGCGAACCGAGGGAACGGTTTGTCCGCGACGATAGAGCGAAAGCCCTTAAATCGGGTTTCCGATCGTGCCGTTACAAATAGGCGTAAACGCCGTCAGTGAGTCGAGCATCGTTGCGTTGCCCAGACCGTGGTTGGGGAACAGCGTGCTGAACAAACCGACTTCGTTGTGCAGAGCCATGTAGTTGAGGATGGCCGTGTTCACGAGCAGCGGCACGTTGTTGGCGGCGGGCGTTGCCGCCCGCTGTACCGAGCCGTCTGCGCTCATGTAGCCGATCTGTTGATGGACTGCCTGTTCTTCGGGCGTTGCGCCGATGATCGTCGGTCTTCGCGTCGGGTTGTAGACCAGGAAGAACGACGCGGCGGTCGACGAGTTGTCGGACGACCATTCGCCCTTGCCGCGGCCTTCGACGGAGTTGTCGATGGTGCCGTTCGACGACAGCGAGCCGTCCGAGAACACGTACAGCATGACCGGTACGCCGCGGATAGCCGCGTACTCCAGGCAGGCGCCCATGCACTGTCCGGCGCGGAAGTCCTTCACCTCGCCTTCGGCGCGTGCACCGCCGTGGTAGTCGTAGCCGCCCATCTCCACGGTTGCCGCACCGGCGTAGCCGTTCATGATGAGTTTCATGATCGATGCCGTCTTGCGGAACTCGGAACCGTCGCGCCCGCCGGCGTTGAATTCGGCGTCCGTGAAGATGCCCGTATCGCCGACGATCTCGGGATCTTCGGCCGGATCGATCGGCACGCCGCCGAAGCGGTCGGCAATGTCAGCGGCTTTCAGGTAGCCGCAGTTGACGGCCTGCTTGATCGCAGCGTCGGCGGCAACGTTGGTGTTAACGCCGCCGACCTTGGCTTCACTGAGCCGGTAGATCGACTCCATGACGGCCGTGGCGTCGTTCTTCGACAGAATACCGACCAGCTCACCCGTGTCGACGAGGTTGGTGACGTCCGAAGGACGGTCGACCTTGGTCGGCCGGAGTTCGGGATCGTAGAGCATCATCGGCAGCATCGAGTTGCCGCCCGAGTCCGTGTTCTCGGAGCCCGCCAGGGTCAGGATCGAACCGGCGGCACCCGCCCGCGCAATCCCGTACATCGGGTTGTGCGGGTTGTTGCCGGTGTCGTTGTCCGAGCGGGCCGGAATGATCGCGCCGTTGATGTTCGCGGCGGTCGTCGGCGATACCTTGCTCAGGATGCCGCGCCGGAACGCGCTGTCCAGGTGGAAGCCCAGCCCCAGGTCGAAGTTGGCGTAGGGTACGCCGAGTACGGGATCGTTGAGGCTCGGTACCATGTCGCCGGGCAGGCCCATCTTCTCGTAGCCGCCGGTGCTCAGGAAGTCGAGCTGACCGCCCTGACCGCCCACGAGCACGTTGGAGTTGGCCATGTTGGCACCGCCCGCCAGGTCGAAGGCAATGAACGGAATCTTGCCCGCGCCGTTGGTGGCGATCTCACAGGGGTTCTGCAGCAGCCCGGAAAGATCCGGCGAGAGTGCCGCCTGTGCGTTACTCGTACCCAGAAGGCCCGCCAGGCTGACGGCGCTCGTGTACGCCGCACCGCCTATGAAGCCCTGAGCAACGAAGTCACGGCGTGTGACAGGACGCGGATGATCTCCATGCAGCTGGGGAGTGTCGAAGTCCCGAGCGTTTCGTCTCTTAGCCATAGTCATTATTCCCTTTGAGTCCTGTCTTTTACTGTACGAGCGTGGCGGCGCTGCCGAGCGTGGCGGCGCAGACACCCTTGGAGATTGCGACCGTATCCGAGCCGCCGGCGACCAGACGATCGACCAGGTTGTCCGGCCGGTTGCCGTCGCCAACTGCCGAGGCCAGTTCGCTGTACACGGTGGCAAACGACGGCTGATCGGCGAGCTGCGGTCCGGTGCGGCTGTTGCCGACGATGTTGGCAATCAACGGATCGACGAATGCGTCGCGGCTGGCGCCGCCGAAGGCCGTTGCCGGTGCTGCCCCGAAATTGAAGCCCGGGAAGTAGCTGGCACGTGCCGTCGTATCGTTGATCAGTGCGTTGCAGTATTCGATCGCGAGCTGTGCAACCGCAACCTGGTGCGACGACAGGAAGGTGTTGATGTCTTCCACCGCCGGCAGCGACTGGCGCAGCTCCTGGTAGGTCATGTCGACCGCCACCGTGTTCGGATCGACACCCGTCACCGCCGCAAACGTGGCGTTGATCTCATCGAAGGTGCGGAAGCCGACGTGCGATGCGGGGTCGAGGTCGGTCGGCGAAATCACCAGCACCGGATCGTCCGCGCGCACGTAGCTCTGTCCGGCCAACGTGTCGAAGGTGAGGAAGAACTCGTCTTCCTGCGGACCCTTCTCGAGCGGCAGCACGGCACCCAATACCGAGAGCGACTGACCGAGATCGCCGAACTGCGTCGCGTCGAGCGTCGTATCGAGCGTTGCATAGGTCTGGCCCACGGGTGCTTCGGCACCGTTCAGACCGATGCGCATGCCCTGCAGCGGGATGCCCGTCGGCGACGAGCCGTCCAGCGTGACGAAGTGCGGCCGGTCGAACAGGTAGGCGTAGGAGTCGAACTGCTGTACCTCGAAGAGGATGAAGGACGACTGCGCCGCCGCCTGCAGGACATCGGAGATGTCGAACAAGAGGAAGAATTTCTCCCCGACGCCGACGTCGAAGTTCTGCACGACCTGCTCCTGGGTCAGCGCTGCGTTGTGCACGGCAGCCAGGCGGATCGTGCCCTCCCAGGGAGCATCGTTCGAGGCTTCGTTACCGAGCACGAATGCAAACGTGTCCTGCCAGTCGGCAATCGTGCCGCCCGCAACCTGATCGACGTTGCTGACCAGTTCGCCGTTGACGTAAATCCGGCGGCCTTCGAGCGGGTCGTAGGTCGCGACGACGTGCTGCAGCGTTGCCTGCAGAACTTCGTCGGCCGAAGGTGTCGACAGTGCGGGATCGCCGTTCAGTCCGGTTTCGGTGTGACGCAGCCGGAAGTCGTAGTCGTACAGCGTCTGCTGCAGCGTGAAGTTCCGTGCGTCAGGGCCAGCCGAGTAGCTGACGATACGCGACATTTCCTGCGTCACGTTGGCCGGGATGACCCAGGCCTCGATCGAGAACAGGCCGTTCGACTGCTGAATGAAGTCGAAAAGCTTCTTACTGGCCGTGGTCGAACCCTGCGCTTTACCGCCGTTCAAGGTAATGCCCCAGCCGCCGAACCACTCGACTTCGGGCGACAGGTTGAGATCCAGCGCCGGTGCTACACCCGAGGTGTCAGCCGCGACGCGGATATCCGGATCTTCGCTGCCTGACTTGAATTCCCACAGCGCAATCTGATCGTTTTCGTAGCGGTTGCCGCCCGATGCAATCGTGCCGTCGACGAGCCTGAGTGCCTTACTGATCACGAGGCTCGGGTCGACCGTGGTCGGCTGGATGCCGTTCGCAAACTGCTCAATGGCTGCCTGCATCGTGTTCGCCGAGTTGTCGCAGCTACCGCCCCAGCAGTTGTGGAACTCGTTGCGCAGGCGAACGACGAGACGCGATGCCGCCGGGTCGTCGAGATCGATACGTGGCTTCGCGGCGTCGTAGGCGCTGGCCACGTCCGGATCGGCCATGTACGGCTGACGCGGGTCTTCCGCTTCCGAGCTGTGACACTCCGAGCAGTAGGGCACGAGTATCGGCTGATGGATCAGCGTGGCGAATGCCGACGAATCCTGCGGGAAGTTCTTGCTGGCGCCCGGGTCTTTGGGATCGGGTGCGGTCAGCGTAATCGTGCGGCCGCCGCCCGCGACGTCGCCGGCCCAGTTCTGGATCCAGCGGGTCATGAGCGAGGTACACACCGACAGGTCCGGTGACCAGCAGTTGTGACCGCCGCCAACCTTGGCGACCAGCCGCGACTGCGCGGGCATCGTCAGATCGACAACCGTCAGCGCTTCGTCGTAGGCAAGGTTGACGTCGTCGAAGCGGACGAACAGCGGCGGCTGTGCCGTCGTTTCGTTGTGGCAGTCGCCGCAACTGGCCTGCTCGCGGACGTCGGTCCAGAACGTGTTCTGGAATCTCTGCACGTCGCCGTCGCGTGCGCCGGGACCCGTGTACACGGGGCCGCCACCGCCGCCGCCGACGGGCGGTGCAGGGTTGTCAGTGGTCGCTGCACCGCCGCCGCAGGCTGCAAGGACAACGCTGGCTAGTGCGGCGAGCGTAGCGCTTTTCAGCGACTGCGGGCTCGTCCACAGGGTATTTTTGCTTGCGTTTTTCATGTTCCTGTCTCCCTACTGGCCCATGCAGTGAACGGCGGTGTCAGCGAAGACCTGCTTCATGCTGTAGCCGGTAGTGCGAAACGTATTGACGATCGTGTCGACCGCCGCACGATCCGTCGCATCTTCGGGTTCGCGCAGGCAGACGGCCCGGAATACTTTCTTGACCTGGCAGGCTGCAAAGGCCTGCGAGTTGCCCAGCTCTTCGCCGAGCGACTTGGCGCCCTGGCCCTGGCCCGGCAGACCGGGATCGAAGCCCAGGTAGGCGTTCTGGCCGCGCCGCCAGTAGTTCTCCCAGCTGTCGTCCGGCGTGCGGAAGCCCTGCGGGAAGTTCAGGTCGTTGTTGAAATACTTCGGCTGCACCGAGCCCTGCGTGTACTGGATCGAGCCCGCGCCTTCGTCGTAGTTGTAGTAGGCAAACGCCTGCGCCATCGGGTCCATACCCGTGTGGCAGCCCACGCAGTTGTTGAGGAACAGACGGCTGTCGCCGCCGGGGCTGCGCGAAACGTCCTGGCGGATGCGGTCCGGTGCCAGCTTGGGATCGTGCATCTGCTCCATGTCGTTGCACATGTGGTTGAGGAGCGTGAAGCGGAACATCGCGCGGTTGGTGCCCGCGATGAAGAACGCCTCTGCCGCGGCGCGTGACGTCATGACGCCCGCCGTTGCGGTGGAGGGGAGTCCGTTGACCGACGATTGTGTCGTGCTGACGAGGTCGTCACGCAGATTCACGTTGTCGGCTTCAAGCTGCTCATAGTGATTGTTGTTGTTCGCGGCCGGCGCAGCGGCAACGATGCCGGGGCTGCCGACATACTGAAGGTCGGCCGACAGCAGCGTGTTGAACGGCACTTCGTCGCGAACCATGCCGATCACCGTGGCCACGTAGTCGTTTAGCGGCACGAACACCGACTGATCGCGGTTGGTCCACGGCGCTGCGAAGTTCTTGAGCGTCACGTTGTAGAAGTTGACGTTGTCCATCGCAATGTCGGCTGCCGCGGTGGCATTGCCTCCCTGGATGGCGTCTTCCATCTGCTGCAGGACCGTTGCAGACGGCGGTACGCCGGCGAGCCTGTCGTGGATACGCTTGGCCTGCTCGCGGGGTCCCGCTGCCGCGGGGGCCGCGATCGCGACGCTGAGCAATGCAGCAACGAGCGCGTGCGAAACGGACGACCGCGAAACGGTGCGTCTGGCCGCGAGGACGCCGGCAACTTTTGTTTTCATCCATGTCATGTTTTTCATAACGATCCTGCTCACGAACTGGTTCGTTCAAAACCAATGTGCCGGCCACTCGTTCGGCCGACCCGTTGTTGGCATCCACAGTGTCCGGTGTGTTGTTCCCGACGAGGCCGCTCGGACGAGCGCTTGCCCTTCGATCCCTTCGGGTTACTGCACATTCCTGACAACTTACGGTCGCCTGGTCACCAAAAGCCGAAACCTTCGGTGTGACCGTTTGCTTTCTCGCACGTCGTCAAAGACTGCCGACATCCACTGTCTTCTTGTCGCCGAAGTTCGTCGGGTCTTCGTGACCCATGAACTTTGGCTTTCGACATCCTGCCAATACGTTCGCCGTATTGCCGTGAATGTATTCACAGTCCCTGCTCAACGGGCTTTTGCCCTGACTCGATCCGCGAGCCGCAAGAACGCAACGGTCATCGGGGATAAAGCAAGTGCTGTGCCAGTCTCTGCGAAGGGTCGCAATAAGTGAGGAAAGTGCCTTGAAAATCAGTTACTTATTGACAGGCTGCGCAAATGGTGCAAACGCGCCATATGTCAAGTTGCTGTCGGTGCTTTGGTACATCGCAAACGCTGGCGACTCGTAAGCTACTGATTCCTATAGCTGCCGCAACTGTCGCCGAAGGGAGACAAGGTGACCAAGCTTGTGTTGGTCCGGGCCAACAGCACATTCGCTCGTTAAGTTAATCCAGCTTCTGAGGTTGTGGCGGCAGTGCGTCACAAAACTCGAACGTGATCCGCGCAAATGTGTCTGGGGAAACAGAGTCGCGAGCATCCCCGAGGCCGCCCGGGGCAACGGGATGCTGTGTCGGGCGCGGCAGAAATCGTCACTTTCTGACCCGGCCTGTCGCGGATTTTCGACATTACATCGTGTATTCGCTGTCTTTTATACTCGCGCGCAACCGGCTGTTGTGCTGTGCGTTTCTCACAGCGTTTCCAACCGGTGAGCGCTAACGCAGTGGCGCTTGTGTGACGCTGTACCGATCTCGTGTTTGTGATCGCGTTAACGGTACGGCCTCCCTCTCGCGTCCACTATTGCACTTAACAAAAGGTGGCGTCGTGCGCGCCCGGTTTCGATATTCCTGGAGAAACGGAGACTCCGGGAGACTGACCGGCAAGCCGTGCCGGAGACTGCGATCTCCGGTTTCAAGGCGGCCCATCATTTGATCAGAGGTTTAAGCTTATGAACAGAGCATCGCTAACGAGAAAGGAAGGATCCTTCGACGGCGCCCGGCGTTTGGCCGGGGTGCTCTCCCTGTCTGTCGTGTTGGCGGCCTGCGACGGCGCCAACCAGGGCGTTCAGATCGGTGACGGCCAGTCCCCCGATCCCGTGGTGATCGACTTTCCGATCGCCTACGTTCGCGCGCCCCTGCCGCTGGACGACAACGGCATGTTCGAACAGCAGGACCTCCGTGAGCAGATTACCTTCGACGTCGGCGGACAGCTGTTCGTGCGCGACAGGGCCTCGCCGACCGCGGAACCGTTGAACGTCACGGAAAGCGTAATCGGCGACATGGGTGCCGTTCGCGACGTGGAAATCGCCTATGACGGCAGCGCCGTGCTGTTCGCAATGCGCGGTCCCTTCGACCCGAACCTCGACGAAGACGAGCAGCCCACCTGGAACCTCTGGGAGTACACGTTCGAGGACGATACCCTGAGGCGCATCATTCCGTCCGACCTGACGGCGGAAATCGGCCACGACATCATGCCGAAGTATTTGCCCGACGGCCGGATCGTGTTTTCGTCGACCCGACAGGAGCGTTCCCGCGCCATTCTGCTCGACGAAGGCAAGAGCGGTTTCGGTGCCATGGACGAAGATCGCAACGAAGAGGCGTTCAATCTCCACGTCATCGATCGCGACGGCTCCGGTCTCGAGCAGATCTCGTTCAACCAGAGCCACGATCTCGACCCTTCCATTCTGAGCAACGGACAGGTTGTCTACAGCCGCTGGGATCACGCGCCCGGCAACGACGTCGTGAACCTGTACCGGATGAACCCCGACGGATCGGACAACGAGCTTCTGTACGGCAACGAAAGTCACGCGACCGGCACCAACGGTGAGATCATTCATTTCACGCAGCCGCGCGAACTCGAGGACGGGCGGATCATGACGCTCGTAAGGCCGTTTACCAACACGGAAGGCGGCGGCGACATTTTTGTCATCGACACGCCGCAGTACGTCGAAAACACCCAGCCGCTCGCCGCCAACATTGGCGTGCTGACTGGACCCGCACAGGAACCGGCGACGATCCAGCAGGTATCGACCTTGCAGGACGTGCCGTCGGAAGGCGGCCGCTACAGCTCGGTCTATCCTATTCAGGACGGCACCGGCCGGTTGCTCGTGAGCTGGACACAATGTCGAGTGCAGGACGTCGTCGACCCGGCGATCGATCCGCCGCCACCTATCAATATCTACCCCTGCACCGACGAACGGCTTGCGGATCCCGTGCTGTTCGAGCCGGCGCAACCGCTGTATGGCATCTGGATCTACGATCCGCGCGACGACACGCAGCTGCCCGTCGTGCCGGGCGAAGAGGGCTTCATGTTCACCGAGGTCGTGTCCGCGGACCCGCGCCCGGCGCCGCCTGCGATCCCGAACCAGATCAACGATTTCCCGTACGACCCGCTGCTTCGCGAAGCCGGCGAGGCCGTGCTGAACATTCGTAACGTGTACGATTTCAACGGCGGCCTCGTTGCCAACGTCGACGCGCTGCGCGACCCGGTGCAAACGCCCGCCGCGAATCGACCTGCACGTTTTCTGCGCATCGAGAAGCCGGTATCGCTGCCCGACGAGGATCTGCTGGACTTCGACGACTCGGCGTTTGGCGTGTCGCAGCAGAACGGCATGCGCGAAACGGTTGCCTACGCAATGATCGAACCGGACGGCTCCGTCGTCACCAAGGTGCCCGCCAACGTGGCGCTCGCGATCTCCGTGCTCGACGCTCAGGGCCGGCGTATTACCCAGCGGCACAACAACTGGATCTCGCTGACGCCCGGACAGGAACTCAAGTGTGCGGGCTGTCATCTCGCCAACCAGGGCATTTCGCACGGCCGTCGCGATGCGTTCGATTCGGCGTATGCCGGCGCGGCAACGGCGGGCGGAAATTTTGCCAATACCGATCCCAAGTGGTTCATCGGCGAAGTGGGTGAGACCATGGCCGAGGTGCGCGCCCGGATCAGCTGCACGGCCGAGGATTGTTCTGCGATCGAGCCGACGATGGCCATTAATTACGAAGACGTCTGGTCCGCCGATCCTGCGATTCGCGCGGCCAACGCGTCTTTCGACTACAATTACGACGATGTGCAGGAGTTGCCGACCGGCTCACCGACCAACGCCGTCTGCCCGACGGTTACCGGCCTGTCGGTACGCGACTGGCAGTCGCAGTGCCGTAACATCATCAACTACGAGACGGTGATCCACCCGATGTGGAGCCAGGAGCGACTCGTGTTCGATGACATGGGCGCTCCCGTGCTCGACGCAAACGGAGTCCAGCTCAGCAACAACTGCCTGAACTGCCACACACCGCTCGACGTCGTGAACAACGTCGTGCGCGTACCCGCCGGCCAGCTGGACCTTGCCGATGGGCCGTCGCCGGACGAGCCGATGCACTTCAACGCGTATCGGGAGCTTCTGGCGGGCGACAATCTGCAGGAAGTCGTCAACGGCGCGCTCGTCGACGCACAGCAGGTCGTCGGTCAGGACGCCGACGGCAACGATATCCTCGACGTGATACCGATAGCGCCGCCCGCACGCCCGGCAGGCGCGTTGGCGTCCAATGATTTCTTCGATCGTTTCAACGACCCGAACGATCTGCATTTCGACATTTTGACGAATACCGAGCGAGCATTAATCGCCGAATGGTTGGATTTAGGTGCCCAGTACTACAACAATCCCTACGACGCGCCGCTCAACTGACCAACCAGGATACCGGTCCCGGTGGCTGTTGAGCCTCTTAGCCGTTGCTCTTGTACAGGCATTTTGGCCGGGACAGGCATTCGCCGCCAAGCAGTATCGGACTGTGGCGGTTGCCGATCCGTATCTCGAGATGCATACGGGGCCCGGCCGCGGCTATCCGATTTTCCACGTCGTCGACCGGGGTGAGACGGTCCAGATCATTCGGCGCAAGACCGACTGGTTCAAGGTGATTGCGCCTGACGGCAAGGAGGGCTGGGTCGCCAAAGGGCAAATGGAGCTGACCCTCGAAGAGGATGGGTCCACGCTCGATTTCGAGATCATCGATAAAGAAGACTTCACCAACGCCAAGTGGGAGGTCGGGGTGCTTGCCGGTGATTTCGGTGGCGCCAACATCGTATCGCTGTACGGTGGCTACTCGCTCACTCCCCAGGTCTCGGTCGAGGTATGGGGTTCACAGATTTTGGGAAATTTTTCGAACGGTTGGACGGGCAGTGTTAACGTCGTTCACGAGACCTTTCCCGACTGGCGCTTTTCACCCTTTTTTACGCTGGGCGCCGGTGTGATCCGCACCGAACCCAAGTCGACGATCGTGCAGGGTGAGGATCGAAACGATCAGATTGGCCATGTCGGAGCCGGGTTCCGCGTGTACGCGGCGCGGCGATTCCTGATACGGGCCGAGTACAAGAGCTACGTGGTATTCACGAGCCGGGACGACAACGAGGAAGTGGAAGAATGGAAAGTCGGTTTCGCATTCTTTTTCTGATAGTCGCGATATCGCTGCTGTCGGGATGTGCTGCGACCAAGAACCTGTTCGGTTTTGGCCGTAACGAGGCGCCGCCGCCAAGCGCGGAGCCTCCCGGTCAGGTGGTCGATCCGGAGGTCGAGCGGCGCCGGATCAAAGAGCCAAAAATCGACAGCGAGAACTTCGAGCTCGGCGCGTTTGCCGGCATCTTCGCGATCGAAGACTTCGGCTCCAACGTCGTGTATGGCGCACGTCTTGCGTATCACGTTACGGAGGGCTTTTTCGTCGAGGGCACGGCCGGGACGACGGAAGGGGATCTGACCAGCTTCGAAGTACTCTCGGGCGATGCGCGGCTGATCGACGACGACGAGCGCCGGCTGACCTATTACAACCTGAATCTGGGCTACAACATCTTTCCCGGGGAGGTGTTCCTGGGCGAAGGGCGAGCCTACAACACCAATCTGTACCTCATTGCGGGTCTCGGCTCCACGCGCTTCGCAGGTGACGATCGCTTCACGGTCAACTTTGGTGCCGGCTACCGGTTCCTGCTGACCGACACGGTCGCGATCCATATCGACTTCCGCGATCACCTGTTCGACATCGATCTCCTCGGTGAGGAGAAGACCGTACACAATCTGGAGGCCCACCTGGGCCTGACGATTTTCTTTTGACAACGGAGGTTTTGAGTTCATGCGACACAAGACTATCTGCAAACTGCTTTGTGTTCTGCTCGTGGCCGGCAGCGTCTCTGCGTGCAGCAACATCGAGCCCTGGGTCAAGCCCTACGAGCGCGATCGCCTCGCCGATCCGATCATGGCACTCGACGGTGACCCGGTGTCGAGTTCCTACATACAGCACGTCTACGAGGCGCGGGAAGGCGCCAAAGGCGGCGAAGGCGCAGCCGGCGGTGGCTGCGGCTGTAACTAGCGTGCTGCGTGGCCGCACGGAGTAAAGGCATGTCTACAAGACGCACAGTCTCTTTCGTTACTCTGCTGGGCGTTCTGCTCTCGGGCAACGTGCTGGCAAGCGTCCTGCCGGATGACCGTTCCGACGTGCTCTATCACCGCTACGAAGGTGGTGGCGTGCTGATCGACGGGCCGTCGGTGCTGGTCCGGAAGAAAGTCGGCAAGAACGTATCGGTGGTTGGCAACTACTACGTCGACTACGTGAGTTCCGCGTCCATCGACGTCGTGACCACCGCGAGTCCCTACGACGAAGAGCGCACACAGTGGTCGCTGGGTGTCGATTATCTCCGCGGCAACACCACGATGCGTGCCAACTACGTCAGCTCGGTCGAGTCCGATTACGATGCGTCGACGGCGTCCTTCTCCGTCAGTCAGGACATGTTCGGTCAGCTCACGACTCTCACTCTGAGTTACGCCTACGGCGACGACACGGTAGGCCGCTCCGACGACGAGACCTTCGAGCGTTTCCTGAAGCGCCAGCAGTACGGCGTGGGTCTGACGCAGATTCTGACCAAGAACCTGATTACCTCTTTGAACGTGCAGACGACGACGGAGGAGGGTTACCTCAACAACCCGTATCGCCAGGTGCGCTTTCTGGATCCGACGGCGGACATTGGCTATCGCTTCGAGGGTGAGCTGTACCCGAATACGCGGACGTCCAATGCCGTGGGACTCCGGGCGCGCTATTTTCTGCCGTATCGCGCCGCGATCGAGGCCGAATACCGCTATTTCATCGATACCTGGGACATCGAGTCGAATACCCTGTCCCTGACCTATATCCACCCGTGGCGCGACTTCACGTTCAAGGTCAAGGCGCGCTACCACGACCAGACCGGCGCACATTTTTATCGCGATCTGTTCTCGCGTTCCGAGGAAACCAACTTCCGCGGCCGCGACAAGGAGCTGAGCCCGCTGCAGAGCTATGTGCTCACCCTCAAGGGCAGCTACAAGTTCATCGACGAGAACAAGGGCTGGGGCATGTTCAAGAAGGCCACCGTGACCGCGTCGATCGACATGATGCGTTTCGAATACGAGGACTTCCGGGATCTGAGGTTCCGTACCGGGGTTGGCACGGAGCCGCTGTACGAACTCGACGCCCAGGTCGTGATGTTATTCGTCTCCTTCTGGTACTAGACGGCAGCTGCCCGAAAACTCAAGCCGCTGCTGGAACCTCTCCCATACGGGTCCAGCACCTTCGTGGTGTCCCGAGTGCTGCGGCCGGTGGTACGATGACGTCATGCAGTACGTATTCCTGGCGGCCACGCTCGCCGTCCTCGTCGCACTCATCGGCATCTACAATCGACTCGTCCGGAGCCGCAACCGGGCCCGCACGGCCTGGAGCGACATCGACGTACAGCTGCAGCGGCGCTACGATCTGATTCCGCAGCTGGTGAAAGCGGTCGATCACTACGCGCGCTACGAACGCGCCACGCTCGAAGCGGTCACCGAGCTTAGAGCGCAGGCCCTACAGGTCGAGAGAATCGCCGAGCGCGGTGACTCGGAGGAGAAGCTTGCCGAGGGTGTGCAGCGTCTGCTGGCAGTGGCCGAAAGCTATCCGGATCTGAAGGCGGACGAAAACTTCCTGGATCTGCAGCAGCAGCTTGCGGAAACCGAAAACTACCTGCAGTTTGCACGCCGCTACTACAACGGTTCGGTGCGCGACTACAATACGCTGATCGAAACGGTTCCCAGCAATCTCGTTGCGGGCATGTTCCGCTTCCGGCAGCGCGAGTTCTTTCAAAAGGCATCGGATGACGTCGCCAACGTCCCGCTCGTCGAACTGGGCTCCGTCGAATGATCCGCACGCTGTTCGTATTGACCGCGCTCTGTCTGCCGCTGGCGGCCTACGCAGACGAACGTATCCTGAGTTTCGAGAGCGACATCCTCGTACGCGCGGACGGCTGGCTGGAGGTTACCGAAACCATTCGCGTGCGCGCCGAGGGGCAGCAGATCCGGCGGGGAATCTACCGCGACTTTCCCACCCGGTACGTCGGCCGCGACGGCCTCGATCGGGTCGTCGACTACCGGCCGCTGTCATTGCTTCGAAACTCCGCGAGCGAGGACTTCCATTCCGTCAATCTCGACAACGGCGTGCGAACGTATTTTGGTAGCCGCGATCGCTTTCTGAGCAATGGGGAGCACACCTACGTTTATCGTTATCGCGTCAATCGGCAGCTCGGCTTTTTTGCCGAATACGACGAGCTGTACTGGAACGTCACGGGCTTTGGCTGGGCGTTCCCGATCGATCGTGCCAGCGCGACCGTGCGCCTCGAGTTCGAGGCGGACCAGCTCGAGACCATTGCGTACACCGGACCAATGTACGCCAGGGGTACTGACTATCGCTCTCGCATGCAAGCCGACGGCAGCGTCTTCTTCGAGGCGACCGAGGTTCTTTCGCCCGTCAATGGCCTGACCGTCGTCGTCGCCTGGCCAAAAGGTTTCGTGACGCCGCCGACGGACCTCGATCGGCTGGGCTGGCTGTTGCGCGACAACCGCGATCTCGTGGTCGTGCTTGGCGGTTTGCTTGCGCTGCTTGCTTACTACATACCGGTCTGGCGGCGTTTCGGGAAAGACCCCGACGAAGGCACGATTGTCACCCGCTACGAACCGCCGGAGGGCTACTCGCCTGCGTCGCTCCGGTACGTGCAGCAGATGTACTACGACAACAAGGTGATGACCGCTGCGGTCGTCAATCTTGCGGTCAAGGGTTATCTCAGAATTATCCACGAGGACGGCGTGCACCGCCTCGAACACCGCCGGCCTGGTCCCGATGCGCAGCCGCTTGCGCCGGGCGAGGCGGAGCTGCATCGCGCCCTGTTCTCCGGCGGTACGAAGATCGAACTCGACAACAGCAATCACCGTATCCTGGGGCGCGCCAAGGCGGCGCACAGCCAGTCGCTCAAGGCGGACTACAACCGGAAGTACTTCAGCGGCAACGGCCTGCTCAACATTGCGCCGGCGTTGATGACGGTTGCGACGGCCGTCGTCGCCGTGGCCATGCGCGGCAAAACGCCGCTGGTCATACTCATGTTCGTGTTGCTCAATTTTGCTGTGCTGATCTTCTTTGCGGTCATCATGAAGCGGCCCACCTTGCGCGGACGCGCGCTGCTGGATCAGATGCTCGGCTTCAAGGATTACCTCGAGGTTGCGGAGAAAGACGAACTCGAGTTGCGCAATCCGCCCGACAAAACGCCGGCGCTGTTCGAGGCGTATCTGCCGTACGCGCTGGCGCTCGACGTCGACCAGCAATGGTCCGAGAAGTTTGCGGCCGTGCTCGCAGCCGCCGGCGATCATGAAGGTGGCAGTCAGTCCTACCGCCCCGACTGGTACCAGGGCCACTTCAATACGTCGACCCTGCTGTCGTCGCGTTCGGGTCTGACAAGCGGGCTCAACAAGGCCATCAGCAGCTCCGTGTCGCCACCCGGTTCCTCGTCCGGATCGGGCGGTGGCGGGTTCTCCGGCGGCGGCGGAGGTGGCGGCGGCGGAGGAGGCTGGTAGGCTTTGGCAAGTGCCGGGCGGTAGCTGTGGAACTCCCGGCCGCCGCCAGGGTCCGTTACGCAGCCCGAAAGTCTTGCGTCTTCTCGAGCGAAGCCGTCCGGCGAAGCATATTCCAGAGGTTCCGGATTGAATCAACCCGCTTATCAGTACCGCCCGCAGCGGCCGACCGCCATTCCCGACGTCATTCTCGCGTTGCTCGTTCTCAACGGGCTCGTGTTCGCCGGTCAGATGCTGACGATCTACCCGGAGCTGGCGCCCAGCAATCTGAGCTGGTTCGACGTGCACTTCGCGCTCTGGCCGCCCATCGATGCGGTGATTCGCGGCTGGCCGGCCGGTGTGCCCGAGCCCGGTTTCGGAATCTGGCAGCTCGTCAGCTACGGTTTCCTGCACGGCGGTCTGCCGCACATAGCGTTCAACATGTTTGCGCTGTGGATGTTCGGCCGTGATCTCGAAACCCTGTTCGGTCCGCGACGGTTTCTGACCTACTTCCTGGTTTGCGTCGTCGGGGCCGGGCTCGTGCAGCTTCTGATCGCGAAACTGCAGGGCGGTTTCTACCCGACCGTCGGTGCGTCGGGCGGTGTGTTTGGCATCCTGCTCGCTTACGGTATGACGTTTCCGAATCGCATCGTTATGATGATATTTTTGCCCGTACCGATCAAAGCCAAGTACTTCGTCATACTCATCGGGCTTTTCGAACTCTACGTGGGCTTCAGCGGCAACGCACCCGGGGTCGCAAATTTTGCACACGTCGGCGGCATGGTGTTCGGCTTCCTGCTGCTCATGTTCTGGCGGGGTCAGCGGCGCAGGTAACAGTCATGGAACACATTCTCGCATTGATTCTGGCGACGGTCGTGCTTGTCCTTTTGCCGGGCCCCAATCTCGCCCTGATTGTCGCGAACAGCCTCGCCTACGGCAGACGCGAGGGCGTTTTGACCGTGCTTGGCACGACGGCGGGCACCACGCTGCAGCTCATGCTCGTGGTGCTGGGTCTCGGCATGTTGCTGGAACTGGCGGCGGACGCGCTGAATTACCTGCGCTGGCTCGGCGTGTTGTATCTGTTGTGGCTCGGAATCAAAACGTATCGGGAACCGCCTGCCGAACTCGGGAATACGACGGCGCGTCGCCGCCTGTTCGGACGCAGCATGCTGATTGCCGTGGCGAACCCCAAGACGTTGCTGTTCAACGCCGCGTTCCTGCCTCAGTTCATGCCGGCGGGTGCGGCGGCAGAGATGCTGTGGCTGCTTGCCGCGGTGTTTCTGCTCGTCATTTTCTTAGGCGACCTGCTCTGGGCCCTGTTCGCGGCGTCGGCGCGGCCGTTGCTCGCGGGTTTTGCGGGCGCGGCCAATCGCGTTGCGGGCGGCATGCTGTGCCTGGCTGCGCTCGGGCTCGCAATGAGCCGGCGGCTTCAGCAGGGCTCGTCAGGCTGACAGCCCCCCGTCCACGGCTATGCTGGCGCCGTTGATCTGCGCGGCAAGGTCGCTCGCCAGGAACACCACGAGATTGGCAACGTCTTCAGGTGTTGCAATGCGCCCGTTGGGGGATTCTGCGGCAACGAGTTCCAGGAACTCGTCGACTTCCATGTCCTCATCGTCCGCGCCCTGCGCGAGCATGGGTGTGTCGACGCCGCCCGGGCAGATGGCGTTGACGCGCACGCCGTCGTTGCCGTGGTCCTTGGCCATGGAGCGGGTCAGCATGAGCAGCGCTGCCTTGCTCGTGTTGTAGGCGACGACGCGTTCTCCGGCGATTTGCCCCCAGTACGACGAGATGTTGACGATGCTGCCTTCGGTCTGGATCAGGTGCGGCAGCGCTGCGCGGCTCAGGAAAAACGGCACGTCGAGGTTGATGGTCATCGTGTCGCGCCACAAATCGTCGCTGGTGTCGGCAGCATCGCCGCGAAGCAGTATGCCGGCCGAGTTGACGAGACAGTCGAGAGCGCCAAACTCATCGACGGTGTCGTTGACGAGTTCTTCGCAGTCGGGCGAGTCGCCGAGTTCACCAGCCCAGGTGGCAATGCGTTCGGACACGTCGGCGACTTCGGCAAGACGCCCTTCGTCGCGGCCGGCCGCCATGACGTCCCAGCCTGCGTCAGCCAGCGCAATCGCTGTTGCCGCGCCTATCCCCGAGCTTGCGCCCGTCACCAGAGCCACCGACATAGCCAATCCCCGTTTTCGCCAAGCGTGTGGCGCAGTGTATCCCAGACGGCCGTTGCAGCCACGTTAAAATGGTGCGCGTGCTTCGAGGTCCGTTAACCGCTACGCTGTGCGGTCTGGTGACTCCCCGCGAGAATGGATATCGAAGGGCGAGACACGGGTAACCGACAATGCAAAGTAGTGCCGACACTATCGAATGGGCGGAACTGACGCTTCCGGATCTCGGCTGGCGCAGCAATTTTGCCGCACAGCCGGCGCCCGAAGCCGATGCCGTACCGGTGCGCGTCATGGCGCAGCACCGCGGCTTGCTCGTGCTTGCCGGGGAGGCTTACTACGGCAGCGTACCGTTGACCGGTCGCGCCGCGAACCTGGACGTCGCCGTCGGAGACTGGCTGTGGGTCGATGCCGAACGTACTCGCGTGCTGGGTGTACTCGATCGTTTTGGCGTGTTCAGACGCGGCGCGGCGGGTGTCGAGAGCGACGTCCAGACCGTCGCCGCCAACGTCGACACGCTGTTTATCGTGACGTCGGCGAATCGCGACTTCAACGTCGCCCGACTGGAGCGCTACCTGAGCGTTGCAAGCGAGGCGAATGCGTATCCGCTGATTGTCCTGACCAAGGCCGATACCGCTGCGAACGTCGACGAGTACGTGCGGCAGGCGGCAGCGCTCAAGCCGGGCCTTATGGTCGAGGCTCTGGATGCCCGCGATGCCGCCGCCGTTCAAGTGCTTGCCGACTACGCCGGCAACGGACAGACGGCAGCGCTCGTGGGCTCGTCGGGGGTGGGGAAGTCGACCCTCGTCAACTCGCTGAGTCGGACGGAGCTGGCAACCGGCGGCGTGCGTACCAACGATCAGCGCGGCCGGCACACCACGACACACCGGAGTATGCACCGGCTGGACAGCGGCGGCTGGCTGATCGATACGCCGGGGATGCGCGAACTCAAGCTCGTGGACACCCGCGCGGGCATCGAGGACGTGTTCAGCGAAGTGCTGGTGCTGGCGGAGCACTGTCGCTTCAGCGACTGCGAACACCGCGGCGAGCCGGGGTGTGCCGTGCAGGCGGCCGTCGAAGACGGATCGCTGGCTGGCGAGCGGCTCGAGCGCTACCGGAAACTCGTTAACGAGGACCGGCGCAATTCGGAGACGCTGATGGCGCGGCGGGCACGCGACCGGTCGCAGGGCAAGCTGTACAAATCGATCCTCGCGGACCTGCGCCGCCGCAAGGGCAGGTAGCTGCCGTGCACACCGACAGTCGACGAGCAATGACCGGAGCTTCGGTGGATCTCAACGCTGACCTCGGCGAGGGTGAGAAAATCGATCTTCAGCTGCTCGACGTCGTCACCTCCTGCAACGTGGCCTGTGGCGGTCACGCCGGCGATCGCCGCTCGATGCGCGAAACGATACTGGCAGCAGCGGAACGGGCGGTAGCCGTGGGCGCACATCCTGCTTATCCGGATCGCGAAGGTTTCGGCAGACGCAGCGGTTTTCTCCCTCCGCACGCGCTTCAGGAACCCTTGAAGCAGCAGATCGACGCGTTCGCCGAGGTGGCCGCGGAGGCAGGTGTGCAGGTGCGGCACGTCAAACCGCACGGCGCGCTCTACAACGACGCAGCACGCGATCGTGATGTGGCTGACGCCGTATGCGCGCCGCTCGCGATGATGGACCCGAATCTGCTGCTGGTCGGGCCTCCAGCCAGCGCTCTCGAAGCAGCCGCGGCGGATGCCGGTATTGGCTTTGTAGGTGAAGGTTTCGTGGATCGTGCATACACGCCACAAGGGCGCCTCGTTCCCAGGGATCAGCCCGGTGCCGTGCTGACCGGGCGCGACGCCGTCATTGCGCAGGCGTTGTCGATCGCGCGCGAGTCGAGGATCTGCAGCAGCGACGGGACGGAGATTGCGCTCGAGGTGGATACACTTTGTATCCATGGGGATACCCCGGGTGCCGTGACGCTGGCCCGCGCCGTGCGCGAGGCCTTACTCGCGGCCGGCGTTCGTCTTCAGGCGTTCCGGCAACGGGGTGCTTCGACGTGAACGCAGGCAACGGACTGCCGCACGTCGAAGCCGTGGCTGACGACCGGTTTGCCGTGGCGGTGGAGAGTACGGCGGTCGGGCAACGGCTAGCCCGGCGGCTGTCGGCCATACCCGGCTGCATCGACGCGGTCGGCGGTGTTGCGGTGGTCGAGTGCCGGTTCGACATTGCGGCGGTTGCCGCGGATCAGTTCCTGAACGACCTCGAGCGGGCCGTTCGAATACACGCTGCAGCGGACAGCCCGGCCGAACGGCAGGGTCAGCGCCATACGCTGACGGTTCGCTACGGCGGTGAACACGGCCCCGATCTGGAAGAGGTGGCGGAATACCTGGGCATCGGTGCCGACGAACTGATCGCAAGCCACACGAGCGGCGAGCATCGGGTTGCGTTGTTGGGGTTTACGCCGGGTTTCGCCTATCTGGACGGTGCCGGTTTTGGCCGCGAAGTACCGCGCCGGCCAAGTCCCCGGCAGTTTGTGCCGGCCGGTTCCGTCGGGATTGCCGGGCTCAGAAGCGGCGTCTACGCGTTACCGGGCCCCGGCGGCTGGCAGATCATTGGCCGTACCGAGGCCGCGCTGTTCGAGCCCGGCGCACAGGAACCCTTTCGTTTGTCGCCGGGTGACACCGTGGCGTTTCGACGCGCGGACGACTGAGGTCGGTAGTCGTGACCCGGAGTCTGCCGTGAATACGACCGTGTCGAGTCTGGCCGTCGTCGAGGCAGGCCTGCAAACGACGGTGCAGGCCGGTCCGAGATCCGGACTGCGGCACCAGGGAGTGCCCTCCGCGGGCGCAGCCGATCCGCTGTCGCTGGCGTTGGCGAACCGCCTGGTCGGCAACGATCTTGCGGCTCCGGTTCTCGAGGTGACGCTGTCCGGCGCACGGATCCGCGCGGAATCGGCATGTCGTGTTGCGGTGACGGGTGCTGCGTGCGCCGTGACCATCGACGGCCTGCCGGGTGCTGCTCACGAGCAGCTGTTGCTTAAGCGTGGTGCCGAGCTTCGACTGGGCGCGGCGGAGACCGGTGTGCACAGCTATCTCGCCGTTGCGGGCGGTGTGGTTGTCGAGGAGGTGCTGGGTTCGGCGGCCACCTATCTGCCGGCCGGGCTCGGCGGCTATCGGGGCCGCGCGCTGGAGGCCGGAGACCGTCTCGTTATTGGCCAGGGGCAAGCTCGACGAGGCGTATCGCAAACGCCCGAGCGCTATCGCCCGGATTTCCGCAACTCGTGGAGCCTAAGGGTATGCCCGGGTGCCGAGTTTGCGAGCCTGACGGAACAGAGTCGGGAGCGGCTGATTTCGGGACGCTATACCGTGGGCCGGCGCTCGGACCGCATGGGTGTTGCGCTCGACGGCGTCGTCCTGACGACCGATTCGACCGGCATACTCGATTCACGGCCCGTATTTCCGGGAACCCTGCAATGTCCGGAAAGCGGGCAGCCATTGTTGCTGGGTGTCGACGCGCAAACCACGGGCGGCTATCCGCGTGTTGCCGAAGTGATTCGGGCCGACCGGCAATGGATCGGACAGCTCAGAAGCGGCGATCGTTTGCGTTTTCTGTTGCGCGACGTCGAGACCGCACGGCTGGAATACGCCGCAACCCTGGATTTCTGGCGGGCATGGCTGCCGGGGATCGAGGCGCTGATTTAGACTAGCGCCTGTTGTTTTGCGAAAGGTGCTCTGCCGTGACCGACCTCCTCGAACACAACCGCAAAGCGTGGGACTCGGAATCGACCAGCGGTGAGAGTCCCTGGTCCGTGCCCGTCGATTCCGGAACGATCGCTCGAGCGAAGCAGGGGCACTGGGAGATTTTCGTGACGCCGCTAACACCGGTTCCGGCCGACTGGTTCGACGGTGTCGACGGCAAGCGCGTACTGGCACTTGCCTCGGGCGGGGGGCAGCAGGTCCCGGTGCTGGCGGCCGCGGGCGCTAAGGTAACGAGCTTCGATTTGTCCGCGGAGCAGCTGGCCAAGGACGAACTCGTGGCGACACGCGAAGCACTCGACGTTCGCCTCGAGCAAGGGGACATGGCGGACCTGTCGCGGTTTGCGGACGGCGCCTTCGAGCTTGTCGTGCACCCCGTATCCAACGTGTTTGCACCCGACGTGCAGGCGGTCTGGCGCGAGTGTTACCGCGTACTCGTGCCCGGTGGGCGGCTGATCGCCGCATTCATGAATCCGGATTTCTTCCTGTTCGATCACGACGCGCTGGAAAAGGGCGGCGCACTGGAAGTGCGCTACGCGCTGCCGTTTGCTTCCATGCACGACTTGCCGCCGCATCTCTACGATCAGCGCATCGACCAGGGCGAGGCGTTCGAGTTCAGCCACAGCCTGGAACAGCAGATCGGCGGTCAGACGTCGGCAGGTTTTGTCCTCAACGGATTCTACGAGGACCGCTGGAGCGACTCGGCAACGGCGCTCAATCCGTACATGCCCACGACGTTTGCGACGCTCGCGATTCGCCCGTCCGCCTGACAGGCCGCTTTTTTGAAAGGTAGCAGGATCGTATGCAAGCACAGATCATTCACCCGGACCCGGCCGACGAGTACGACACCGAGGAACGCTGCTTCATTCTCGAGATGTCGAACAGCGATGACGACGAGGCACTGTCGATTGCGCGAGCGCGGGTTCTGCCCGGTGTGACGACGGCGTGGCATCGGCTTGCCGGGACCGCCGAGCGTTACGTCATCCTCGACGGCAGGGGCCGGGTCGAGCTCGAAGGCATGCCGGCCGTCGACGTCACGGAGGGCGACGTCGTGCTGATTCCGCCCGGCTGCGCGCAGCGCATCCAAAACACCGGCGACGGCGACCTGGTGTTTCTTGCGTTATGCACGCCGCGGTTCAGGGCCGAACACTACGCTCACCTGGAGTGACGCCGCGTCGCGTGCCGAAGCGTTTCCCTCGACTTCTGTAATCCAAATGGCGTCCACGTGCATCTAATCTTTGAGTTCAGGGGTTTTCGGTGCACATCCAGGCCAGTAAAACCCGCATCGGAACCCGTGTCATCGCACCTCTGCGTTGAGGTTTGGCCATGTTGTCGGGAGTCCGGGGAATACTCGTTCAGGTACTGCCGTTCGGCGCGTCCGACGAGGCGGCGTGGGTGCTCCGCCGTCGATGCTGCAAGATACTCGTGCTTGCGATCCTGGGATTGATGCCGATGTGCGCCTGCGTCCCGATGACGCCGGAGGCTGTGATACGTGCCGAGCAGCGCGCCTATCTGCAGGCTGAGCGCGAGGCCAGGTTTTTTCGGGAGGCGCGTGCCTGCATCGAGTTTGGCGGGTTTATCGTGATCGAGCGTCGCGGCCGCGCGAGCCGTCGCGATGAGCTTCGCCGCGTGCCCGGTGATCGGGATACCTGGTTTTGCAGGATGTAGCCGTGCCGTGCGGCATGCGAGAGCCGCGCCTCAGGTGCCTGCGCGCTCAATCAGGGTGGACCCGGGCAGCGGACAGTCGAGGTTTTCCAGCATGTCGAAGATTTCTTCCGCCAGCGCCAGATTGACGCGCTGTGCTTCGGCGACACAATCCAGCAGCCGCCTGAGCGTCGAGACGTAAATCCGGTACTGATTCGAGATCGAGCGGGCGCTGTCGTAGACGGCCATGGCCGCATCTTCCGCGGTTGCGTTGACCAGTCCCGAAGTGTCGCTCAGGATATCGTCCGGCCGGCGCTGAGACAGTTGGTACGCGGCTTCCGCACGCTCGGCATAGGTGGCCTCGTCTTCGAGCAGGCTGACGATGTAGAGCCGTGCGTCCTCGAGCAGCCATGCTTCGGATGTGCCGCCTCCCGATGCGGCGTCTGCGGCGAGATTACCGGTGTGCATGAGCTGCGGATGTCCTGCCGCTTCCATCAGGCGGCACAGCGTGTTTTCGTCACGCCGGGCCCACGCATCGGAAACCGCGCGCTCGTGCGCTTCGAAGCGGCTGCCGCCCTTCTGATAGTCCCGGCGCAGCCATTGAGCCGCGGCCAGGTCGACTTCGTTCGCGAGCGCCACGTTGAGTTCGAGCGGATGCCGGTCGAACACGGCGCCGAGTACTTCGCTCAAATTGCCGCCGTCGAGCCCGCGGCTTGGAACCCCTTCGCCGCGGTTCTCCGGGGCAAGCCGCCGCTCGAGACAGGCCGAGGTCTCGCGGGCTGCGTCGAAGACGGCGCGCGCTTCACTGATGCCGAGCGTAATCCTGAGCATGGATGCGGCGTCCGCGAACGACGTCGTCTGCCGTCTGCGTTCCGTCTGCGGTCGATTCAGTAGCCGGTGGCTGCGCACGAACGCTTCGATGTCGTCGCTCGTGCCATCGGGGTCGTTGCGCTCGCCGTGCTGACCGGTCTGGATGCCGTAGCGGCGCAGCCAATAGCGGTTGATGCGGCCCGGCTCCAGTACGACGTTGTCCGCGCTGTAAGCGGCAAACGGGTTGCGATCGAGCGGTATGCGATGGCGCACGTCGATGGCTATGTAGCGTGGCTTGCCGCAATGATCGAAATCGAGCAGCTGCGGCGATTTGCCGAGCCGCTGGTCGTTGTCGTCGATCCGGATCAGCGGCCGGCCCGCGTACCGTTCTTCGGTGGCGTTGCGGAGGAATGCCTGTCCCGCGGCAGTGCCGTACAGCGCTTTCCAGTAGTGCCGCCGGATCCGGCACCAGCCGCCGCGGCGGGCAACGGCAGAGGCGGCCGCCAGGTCTGAAAGGAGCGCGTCCCGGTCGGCCGGGCTCAATGCCGAAGCATGCCGGTCTTCGTGACGTTGCATGACTTTGCGAAACGAGCGCTCGAGAGTGTCGAGGGTGGCCAGATCGCGGCGCACGCCGGAAGCCGCCGCAGTCGCCGCAATGCGGTATAGCACCGACAGCTCCGTGAGCAGTGCTTCGCGCCGCACCAGCCAGACATCGATATCCCGATGTTCCGGCGTGCCGAAGTTGTCGTTGTTCCGCTCGCTCAAGTTGCTGACATCCTGCTTGATGGGTACCCGGGCACAAGACATCGGGTCCGCACCGGCGGCGGGTAGCCGGTCCGGTCGCGATACTCGTCCTGGTCAGTGAATCCCCGCTGTATCGGTTACAGCGAAAAGCCGGGCCGGATTCCCTCATCCCGGGACGGACTGTGAGTGTCGACGGGTGGGGAGCAGGATTCCGCTAGGTGTGAGCGTCCGCGCCCACTTTCGGGTGCACGAAGCGCCGGTACACCCATTTCTCGATTTCGAGGATCAGGAGGACGGCAACACCTGCCGCAATAATCTCCAGACCCTGCACAATGCTGAGCGGCCGCGTGTCGAAAAAAGCGGCCATGAAAGGCGCATAGGTGAACAGGAACTGCAGCGCCGTCACCGTGGCGACGGCGAGGAGCACGGCCGGCGTGCCCAACATACCTCGCCAGGTGATCGAGCTGGTCTTCAGGTAGCGAACGCTGAACAGGTACATGATCTCGAGAACCACGAGCGTGTTGACCACGATCGTGCGCGCTTCCTCGATGCCGGCGCCCTGCGCCTGGGCGAGCGCAAACATGGCGAACAACGCAATCAGAAACAGTACGGAAACGAACGCGACGCGCCAGATCAGGAAGCCCGAGAGTATGGGTTCGCCGACCACGCGCGGCGGGCGGCGCATGACGTCAGGTTCAGTGGGTTCGAATGCGAGCGCAAGTGCCAGGGTAACCGCCGTGACCATGTTGACCCAGAGGATCTGCACGGCCGTGATCGGCAGCGTAATCCCGAGCAAAATGGCGGCAATCAGCACGAGCGCCTCGCCGCCGTTGGTCGGGAGTATGAACAAAATCGCCTTCTTCAGGTTGTCGTAAACGGTACGCCCTGCGCGCACGGCTTCGGCAATGCTCGCGAAGTTGTCGTCCGCGAGCACCATCTCGGCGGCTTCTTTTGCGGCCTCGCTGCCGTTGTTGCCCATTGCGACGCCGACGTCGGCGCGTTTCAGCGCCGGTGCGTCGTTGACCCCGTCGCCCGTCATTGCAACAACGGCGCCGTTCGCCTGCAGCGCCTTGACGAGGCGAAGCTTGTGCCCAGGACTGGTTCGCGCAAACACGGCCGTATCGCCGACCCGTTCCCGTAGCGTCTCGTCGTCGAGGGCGTCGATGTCGAGCCCGGTCAGGATGGCGTCGGGGTGTTCGAGACCGAGTTCCTGAGCAATGGCAACGGCCGTACCTGCGTGATCGCCCGTAATCATCTTGACGGCAATACCGGCCGACTGGCACTCGGCCACGGCGGCGATTGCTTCCTCGCGCGGTGGATCGATCAGGCCGAACAGCCCCAGGAAGGTCAATTCACCTTCGACGTCTTCGAAGTCGAGCGTCGTCTGACGGCTGCCTGCGGTCTTTGCTGCGATTGCGAGTATCCGCTGGCCGTTCCTGGCAATGGCCTCCGACTGCGCCTGCCAGTAGTCCGCGTCGAGGGCGGTATCACTGTCGAAGCCGCGCTGGCTTCTGCACATCTCGAAGATGCGCTCCGGCGCACCTTTTACGTAGATCGTGCCGTTGCCGTCGCGGTCATGGTTCAGCGTTGCCATGAAGCGGTGCTCGGCATCGAACGGAATGACGTCCGTGCGCACGAGGCGTTTCGATTCGGTCGCCGGATCGAAGCCGGCTTTGCAGGCGAGGGCGAGCAACGCGCCTTCCATCGGATCGCCTTCGATACGCCACTGGTTTTCCGACTTGCGCAGGCCGGCGTCGTTGCACAAGAGGGCGCCCTGGGCCATTTCCGAAAGCAAGGGGTAGTCCGTAATCTCGATCTCGCGTTCGTCGAGAGAGAAGCTGCCGCTCGGTTCGTAGCCGACGCCGCTGACCGTAAACAGCCGCTTGGCCGTGGCAATCGATACGACGGTCATTTCGTTGCGAGTCAGCGTGCCGGTTTTGTCCGAGCAGATCACGGACACCGAACCTAGCGTCTCGATGGCGGGCAGCCTGCGCACAATGGCGTTGTGCTTCGCCATGCCCTGTACACCGATGGCCAGCGTAATCGTGAGGATGGCCGGCAGCCCCTCCGGAATGGCCGCCACGGTCAGGCCGACGACGGCCATGAACGTGTCGCTGAAGCCCAGGTTGCGCACGAATACGCCGAAGGCCAGTACGAGGACGCCGAGTCCCAGGATAAAACCCGTCAGCCACTTCGCGAACACGGCCATCTCGCGGGTCAGCGGCGTCTGCAAGGTCGTGACTTCGGAGAGCATGCCGCTGATGCGGCCAATGGCGGTGTTGCCGCCCGTTGCGACGACGACGCCTTTGCCGTGGCCGTAGATACACAGCGTGCCGCTGTATGCCATCGAGCTGCGATCGCCGAGCGACGCCGATTCGGCAACCGGGGCCGTGGCCTTTTCGGCCGGGACCGACTCACCGGTCAGGATGGCTTCCTCGATTCTTAGGTTCCTGGCGTCGATCAGCCGCACGTCCGCCGGCACCCGTTCCCCGGCTTCGAGCAGCACGATGTCGCCGGGTATGAGGTCGTCACCGGAGACCGAGACACGTTCGCCCTCACGGATGACGGTGGCTTTCGGTGCCAGCATGCTGCGTATGGCCTCGAGCGCCTTTTCGGCCTTGCCTTCCTGGATAAAGCCGATGACGGCGTTGATCACGACGACGGCGAGGATGACCTGCGTGTCGATCCAGTGTTCCAGCAATGCGGTCATGACCGCCGCACCGAGCAACACGTAGATCAGCACGTCGTGGAACTGGGCAAGAAATCTCAATACCGGGCCGCGGCGCTTGGGCTGCGGCAGCCGGTTGGGCCCGAAACGCGCGAGACGCTCGCGGGCTTCGGCATTGCTCAGGCCGTCCGGGGAACTGTTCTCTGCAGCAAGGACGTCGGCTGCGGGTGTTGCGTGCCAGTGGTCCTCGCCGGTGGCCCTGGCGGTGTTGGTCGTTTGTTTACCGTTTGTCCGAACAATCAAACCGTGGTCCTCGTGCTGCAGATTGCGGACCGTCGCCGCGACCGCGTGGCCCCCCTTTAGCCCGTTCGGTTAAGCTACTGCCCGGTGCGTTCGCGGTACATCAGTATTATCCGCTGCGCCTCCCGGCCCCTGCAGGGCAACACGTTCGAAACAGCCACGGTAGAAACAGCAAGGCCATGAACAGACTCAACGACAAAATTGCCGTCGTTACCGGCGCCGCCCGAGGTATCGGCGAGGCCATTGCGTCAGCGTTTATCGCAGAGGGCGCGGAGGTTCTCGTCACCGACGTCGACGAAGAGGCCGGGCGCCGGACGGCCACGCGGCTGGGTACGACGTTCGCGAGGCTGGACGTGCGCGAGGAGGCCGACTGGGAACGCGTGTTCGGCACGCTGGGCAGGCTCGACGTGCTCGTCAACAACGCAGGGATTACGGGCTTCGAGTCGGGCAGCGTCCCGCACGACCCGGAGCACGCGTCGCTCGACGACTGGCGGGCCGTTCACCGCACCAATCTCGACGGCGTGTTCCTGGGCTGCAAGCACGCGATCCGGCTCATGCGTCAGACGGGCAGCGGATCGATCATCAATCTGTCGTCGCGCTCGGGCCTCGTGGGTATTCCGGCCGCCGGTGCGTACGCCTCCTCGAAGGCTGCCGTGCGCAATCACACCAAATCGGTGGCCCTGTATTGCGCCGAGCAGGGGTTGGATATCCGCTGCAATTCGATTCATCCGGCGGCCATACTGACGCCGATGTGGGAGCCCATGCTCGGAGACGGTCCCGATCGTGAGGCGAACATGGCGGCGTTCGTGAGCGACACGCCCATGCGGCGCTTCGGCGAGCCCGCCGAAGTGGCCGCTATTGCCGTGCTGCTCGCGTCCGACGAGGCGAGCTACATGACCGGTGCCGAGCTGAACATCGACGGCGGTATTCTTGCCGGTGCCGCGGCGGCACCGGAAGCCTAGGAGGTTCGAGCTGCAAGGTACGGCGATTCCGCTTCAGGCATCGATTTCCCACTCGTACAACAGGAACTTCTCGGGGGTCCCGGCGCCCGTAACGGAACCGAAACAAGCTTGTCCCGATGTGTTGTCGATATCGGTTCCGAGCCATGCATAGGTACAACCGCGTTCTTTGGCCTTGGCGAGTAGAGCCTCGACGAGTCTCCGGCCGATGCCTTGCCGACGATACGCCGGGGCCACACCCACTTCGTTGACAAAAAGTTGTGGCGGCTTGTCGGGATGAAAATAGTCGAATGCCGAGGCTATGCCGACGACCGTCTCGCCGTCCGTCGCGAAACACAGCACGTGCCGGGGGTCGTCCAGAAATGCGGACAGATACTGCGGCTGGACGTCGTAGTCGAAGACGTCCGCGGCGACGTTGTCCAGCAGCTGGCGGTTGGCGTGACTGAGAAAGTGGATCTCGGTGGACATTCATCTACGTTGCATGAGCGAAACCGTTTACGCAACCGGCGCTTCCAGCAGTACCTCATCGCCCACCGCTGTGTTGCCCGGCTGCACGGTTGTCCCGTACACACCCAGGCAGCCTTCGCGTTCGTCGACAACCGTCTTGAGGATCGACGGTGTACGCTCCGCCGTCACGGGATCGATCGTAATCACGACGCAGCGACCGTCACGTTTATCGACGCGCATGCGCACGCTACCGAAACGGAGCACCCGGCCCACCCAGCCGTCTTCCGGAAAGGGCAGGTCGTCCGCCGCTTCGACGAGGATGTTGGGACGAAACCGCTGCACGTCGAGCGTTTTGCCGATCTTCGCACCCAGCTGGTCGACGGTCTGAGTCGTGATCAGGGAAAGCGGGAAGGTGTCGAAGACGCCGCGAGCCTGGCGGATGACCTGAGCACCCTCGGGATGCAGCGTCTTGCCAAACGCCGGGTCTGCGACGTCGAACACGTCGCCGGACGGGGTTCGAACGATCGTCGGCGAGGTATCCGGTTTGTCGGGGTTGGCGAAGGACGGCACATAGCGGTTCATGTCCGGGCGCTCGCGCAGCGTCAGCCACGGAAACCCGCTCCGCACCTTGTTGTTGCGGACGAACGCCCAGCGGCGGTCACCCTCGAAGCCGTTCCAGTCGACCCTGGCTTCGCTCAATACTTCGGGGCCCATCGACTTGACGGGATAGCGCCACAACCCCGCCACTCGACCGACGGGCACGACATCAACAGATCCGGACATATCCAGCACCTCCTTGAACAGAGGCGCCCTTGGCCCAAAGAGGGCTCATAAAAACCTGCCGTCGAGCGTGACGGTGTGAATCACCGCTGCAGCGCCTCTCGACGGAGGGTGAACGGCGCCGTGGCGGCATTCACACTGTCTGCGAAGGATAACGGCGTTCGAGAAGCGGGTTCAATACCGGCGCTTCGGCAGCTTGATCGAGCCACGGCGCTACGCCGCCATGGTCTTCTCCTCCGCACCCTCGACGGTCAGCCGCCCGCGGCAGTGTGCGAGCCCTTGCGCAAGGTATTTCTTCACCATGCCCCGCGACAGGTTCATCGCTTCGGCAATCTCGAGCACCTGCATCCCTTTGCGCCAGCGCAGATACAGCGCCTGCTGGCATTTGGGCGACAGCTCGCGCACGGTTCGATTGATTTGCTCGGCGTGCATGGCGCGGGTCGTCTGCTCTTCGGGGCAGCTGCTGTCATCGGCGAGGTTGTCGACCGTGTTGGCAACGTCCCGTTTCGCCTGGCCCGCATAGTGGTGGTAGAGCAGGTTTCCGGCGATTCGGTACAGATAGGCATTGGGATTCTGGATGTTTGCCTTGTTTCGGTGCGCCTGCAGCAATCTCAGGCAAGCCTCCTGTGCAATGTCGTTGACGTCCTGCTCGCAGCTGAGCCGGCGGCTCAGGTGGCGGCGGAGCGCCGTAACGCTCCGTAGCGGCAGGACCTCCATCTCGTACTCTGCTCGTTCGCTGTCCATCGGTCCTCAACACGGTTTCGGGCGGGAAATGCGTGGGGTCTATGAATAAGACGCAGACGGCGGCAAAACCCACATTCATACGTTTGCATGCATTCCGTGCGTGTGCGGCGCACGACAGGACCGGAAAGCGCGTGTGACCTCCGAAAATCGGCCGCGACAACACGAACGATCGGATAGCAGACTGGTCGGATGGTCACAAAGCGCCATATCCTGTACGCAAACACAGCGGTCATAAGCTCAGGGCATATTAGAATGAACGGCAATCTTCACCGGTACGCACTGACCACTCTCGTTTTGCTCTCCCTTGTGGCGTTTGCGAACGAGCCCGCCTCCGATCACCGTCCCGTGGTTTCCCCGGACGGCAGGACCATCGTGTTCATGTCGACGCGCGAAGGCGGCGACTGGGAGCTGTACTCGATTGGTGTCGACGGCACGGGGCTCGAGCGGCTCACGCACCACGAGGGTTGGGACGGCTACGCCGTGTGGGCGCCGGACAGCAGCGCTTTCGTGTTTCAGCGCGACGTCGACGAGCGCCGCGGCGCCTACCGCTACGACGTTGAGACCGGCGAAATCGATGCGTTGGTCGTCATGCAAGACGCGGACGCCTCGCTGAGCGGCTGGTCGGACGCCGCTGGCCGGGTCGTCATGTTCGTCGAGCGCGACGGCAAGCGCGATCTCTACCTCGCCAACCCCGACGGCTCGAACCTGGAACGACTGACGGCCACCGAGAACGCCAACGAACACGATGCGCACTTTTCTCCGGATGGCAGGCGGCTGGCCTACGCCGTGTCGCTCGACGAGGGTTCGGCGCTCGACGTCATGGAACTTGCGACCGGGCACGTCAGGCGCTATGTCAGCTCGACGGAGAGGCTCTACGGCCTCGACTGGAGTCCCGACGGTACGAGGATCGTCTACACCGACACACCCAACGACAAGCCCGACGGCAACGCGGAGCTGTTTCTCCTCGACGTAAGCGACGGTAAGGTCAGGCAGCTGACCGACAACGAAGATTACGATCACATGCCGGTCTGGCTGCCGGGTGGCAAAGAACTGATGTTCTCTTCGTATGCGTCCGGGAAGGAGGAGATCTACGTTCTCGGTCTCGACAGCGGGAAAGTCCGGCGGTTTCCTTCAGGACTCGAGTAAGCTGGCACCGGTTGACGTAGCGGGCTACGCTGACGCGGTTACACTATGCCTCCAGCGGCCGTCTTCAGCAAAAGGATCGCGAAACGCGTATGAGAAGCTTTGCCTTCTACCTTGGTCTCGGATTCCTGTTCACCCACGAAATGGACGCCATGACCCACCACGAGTGGCGGGTCCTGCCGCTGACGAGCTGGCTGCCGGACGCTACCGGGGAGCTGGTTTTCCTGATCGCGCACGTGCCGTTGTTTGCCGTCACGATTGCGTTTGTTGCGAGCCTCAATGCAAAGGTTCGTGCTCTGACACAGAACATCGCCTCGGGCTTTCTGATCGTGCACGCTGGTCTGCATGCTGCGTTTTCGGGGCACGAGGCCTACGAGTTCTCGTCCCTTGTGTCGTCCTCTCTGATTTACGGCGCGGCGCTGTGCGGCGTTGCGTTCTTCGGTCTGGGTGCAATCGAACGCGGCAGAAAACCGGTTTAACGCCGCAAAAGCGAACATCGAGTTCGTGATCAGTCGCTATTGACGAAGTACCAGCCGTCGCCGAGGTCGGTCTCGACGACGGAACCACCGAATCGTTGACCGACCGAGACCTTGCTTTTCCCCGTGTGCATGAAGCTGAAGTAGAGCTTGAAAGAAAGAGGAGGGGCGATACGGATGACGGAGACGCTTCCGTCTTCCCGAAGCAAGATACGGATTTTGTCCATGCCGAGCTTTTCGAGCGCCTCGACGCCACAGGTTTCGAACAACGCGTCTTCAGGACGATAGCGGTCGACCGTCGAACCGAACGGCGTATCCGTCCAATTTGTGCTTGCCGCAGCAGCTCTGGAGGCGTCCGCAATACAGTCGAGGGTCTGTTTGTGTGCCGTAAAAAAGCGCTCGAGGCGACCCTTTTCATTCAAGACGATACCCGCCAGCACAACGAGGGCAATTCCGCTGAGCCAAATACGTTTTTCCGTCTTTGAAATCTTCACAGGCATTACCCGGCGCGAACCGTTGCACGCGCCTCATGATGAGGGTCTGCAGGTACGGCACATCCGGGCAACAGTTTACTTCAATTCGCTATCGATGAGCTTTGAGATGGTCGGCGCGCCCGGCAGGTCCTTATTGCCAAACACAACGATCGACAGGCCGTCGGATCGGAGGCGGTATCGTGTGCTGACGCCAGGTGCGCCGCCGGCAATACCGGCCCCATGTTCCCCTGCGACGAATTCTTCGCCGAAAATGACGGCAAGCGAGTCTGGAGATATCAAGCGGTCGGAACGGAGCGCATGGTCGAGCCGCGCGAAATCACCGACGGTGGAGTAGCCGCCGCCGGCCGCGGTGCCGCTCACCATCACGAACTCGGAGTTGGAAACCAGCGGGCGGCCCTCGATTTCTGCCTCACTTTCGGGAATTCCCTCAAATCCTTCGGCTCGATAGCCTACGGCAACGCCGGGCGTCAGCTCGTAGGTGACACCGTAGTCCGTCGAAGACATACCCAAGGGATCGAACACCTTGCGTTTGACGTAGCGGTAGAAGTCCTCGCCGCTGGCTTCTTCAATAATCCGTCCCAGGAGTATGTAACCGGCGTTGCTGTATTCGCCGCCGCTTCCAGGCTCGAAACCGGGCGGCTGATGCTCGAACAGACGCACGTAGTCCGAGTGACTCTTGAGCCGGGCCTTGTTTTCCTCATACAAAGGGCCAAAGAAGTCGCCGAGTCCGGACTGCATTTTCAGAAGATGCAGAACCGTGGCGCGATCCCGGATCGTCGCGTTCGGGTAATCCGGAAGAAACTTGCCGACGGGGTCCGAGAGAGCGACCCGACCCTCTTCGACCAGCTGCATCAACGCAATGGCCGTAAACAGTTTCGCCGTCGACGCTAGCGCAAACCGGGTTTCCAGGGTATTTGGCGTTTCGGTCGATCTATTCTCGAAGCCGTATGCGGCGGCGAACACGGGTTTTCCGTTCTGCACGACGGCTGCGGCACCGGAGAACCCGGTTGCTTCAATTTGGGTGTCAATGGAATCCCACATTGCCGCGGCGTCCGCCGCGACCGGCACATGTTCGGCTGCAGTCTCCTCTGCAATCACTGAGTGGCCGCAGGCGTTCATACAGAATGCCGTTGCGATCAAGAAGAATCTGAAGCCCGTCATCGTAGTTTTCTTCCCCAAGCGTGGACACAGGCGAGTATTGTTGATATCTACTCGGCATGAAACACAATCTGCAGAGTAGAAAACCCATACGCTCACCCAGGGCCGCCCGATTGTTGATGACGCGCCGGACCCTCGACATCCTCGAAGTCATTACGCGCAATGCCTGCACCGTCAAGGAGATTGCGACAGCAATTGGCAGGGACATCGGTCCGGTGTGGGAGCACACCAGAAAACTGGTGCGAGCAGACCTGGTAGTGGAAGTCGGTGCTCGAAAGCGTGCCGGGCGTCCGCAAAAGCTGTATCGGGCGAGCGCACACGAGTTTTACGTCGGATCCGACGTTCGGCAGACGACGATCGGGCGCGAGTTGTCGCGAGTATTGGAATACAGTTTTGAATGCAGCGACGACGCCATCGGCGAGCTGTTCTACTACGACGGATCACGATGGCGGGTTGAAAAGACGTACAGAAAAAACGCCGCGAACAAGGAAAGGCCGCAAGAGTTCTGGCTGATTGCCCGGCTGGATTCACGACAACGGGAACGGCTGCTTGCGGACGTGCGCGAGCTGTTCGAGACCTACAGACGCGAACAAACGGCGTCGGTAGGCCGCTCTCTGATCAGGTTTGCGTGTGCGCCCTTGCCGGAAGAGAAGGTCTGAATGGGACCGCCTGCCAGGCTCACTTTCCGAGATCCGGTTGCTGGTTGGCGGTTTTGTGTCGCCGGCCAATCGTATCGCAGGTGACGGGTTATGAATCCGCCTGTGCGCCTTTCCCCTCAATCCGGTCTAACTGTAATGGTCGGATCCAGCAAGTGCTTGGCCAGCGCGAGGTCATTCGAAACGATGTCGTCAACGAGCGCTACGGCTCTCCGCGGGCGCTGGTATTCGTAGACGTCATCTGGATCGACGTAGTTCAAAAAGTGTCCGCTCCCCCAGGGCAGTCGATCCTCGGAAACAGGCACCGGCGCGCTCTCGGAATACTGAGCGGCTTCAAGCCCGATTGTGCTTATCTCCTCAAGGCCTTCGTTCAGCAGGGTCAATGCGATAAAGGCCGGTTCGTTGGAGTTGGGTTTGAACCAAGCGAGATACGTTCCAAATGGTCTTTCGCCGAAATAAATATCGCCGGAGCACAGCCCTATCCAGTCTCTAGTGTCAGAAAAACTGTCGGTGAATTCCAGAGATTGGTTTCGGAAAGACGGAGCCTCGGCAGATGTATCTAAGCTGGCGTTTGGCGTGGCGCGGGAAAGCTCTAGATTTCGAGGTTCCGGATAGTCCACCGATATATCGGAAATGTGCAGCGATAGACGGTCGTCGCCATAGTGAGTTGCAATGAGCGTTTCAACATCTGCGCGCCGTGTACTAAAGTACTCCCAGTAGATGTCGTCCCACATGTAAATGAGCGAGCGCATTTCCTGTGGCCATCGACCGGCTTGGATATCTTCGTCAGAGCGCCAGAATAGCGTTTCCAATAGCTCGAACTTCGGCGCTTCTTCAAACACAGGAAGGAATTCTCCTTCCTGGCACCGAAACTTGCTGGCCCAGGACAAAAACCTGCTGCCGTCCAGCAACATGAGTTGCCGCTCTTCGTCCAGATCGACTAGAGATTCACCGTACTCTTCTTCTAGATGCGGTCGCTGAGGGATGACTTGGCCGCTTCCGGAGACTTCACTGCTAAACGCACGGGCTACGAGTAGATTGGACAGCTGGGGAGCAATCGCTCTAAAGATGTACAGGAAATCGCTCATCGCATCGCTGATGGTGCTATGGATGAGTATGGGTGCCCCATCACCCGGTGCGTACGAGACTGAGTCCGGATAGATTCGAACGCCATGTATTTTCGTGGCTTTATCTGTGCGCATCCGCTTTTCGATTTGCTGGCTAGCGTTCTTGTGTCGCCGATGCCTCGTCGACTCTCCGGTTCGTTCGAAGCAAGTAGATCGTCACGGTCACCAGGCTGAGCGAACCGAGTAAGACGACGAAGCCGGATAAGCTGGATACGCCCTGCAGGCCGTCCAGCGCAAAGAGCAGAGGACTAATGATGGCCGCGCACAGTCCGTATTGCCGGTATACCACCGGTCTGCCCAGAATGACCAGGATCACCGTGGACGTGCCCCAGATCGAAGTGACGGAAAACGCGAGAGGAATGAGTACAGATAACGGTGTGCTGAAGAACAAAGGCAGTACCGCGATTGTCACCACGCTTGAGTAGAGTAGCATCACGACGGCAGGCAGAAGGCCGAATATCCACAAGACCGTCTTGCTCATCGAAACACACTCCTTCAACCGACCAAAGTGTCAGATGTACGGCAATACCGTTTCCGAAGAAGAATGGTGGGCCCGGTAGGACTCGAACCTACGACCAAGGGATTCACTGTACCCACCCGTTTCCGAGTGGAGCGGACTATCTCATCACCCTCGACCGAATCGTTAGGGGCGGGACGCTCTAGCCTGTTATTAAGGACACTCCAGTCCTCAGGTAGTCTCTGCACCGTCCGGCAGTGTACCGCCGGCTTGGCTCAGGGTTGCCAACAGCTTGTGCTGCGAAGGTTTCCCTGAATTCATCCCGTACTGCCTGACGGCTTTCGCCGCCAGCGCACCATTTCGATGAGTCCCCTGCTCTAACCAACTGAGCTACAGGCCCACACTTTTTGTCTAGCTAGCCGGGACGGAACCCAAGTTCCAAGACTTGCGTACAGCCCCAAAGACGCGGAATTCTAACAAAGAAAAGCCGGGCAGGGCCCGGCTTTTCTCGGTCCTGAACCCTTCGCCCATCAGTCCTCGATCAGGAAGCTCCTGAGCTGGTCCGAACGGGTCGGGTGGCGCAGCTTCCTGAGCGCCTTGGCTTCGATCTGGCGAATACGCTCGCGCGTCACGTCGAACTGTTTGCCGACCTCTTCGAGCGTGTGGTCGGTGTTCATGTCGATGCCGAAGCGCATGCGCAGCACCTTGGCTTCGCGCGGCGTCAGGCCGGCGAGTACCGAGTGTGTCGTCTCACGCAGACCGGACGAGGTGGCCGAGTCGACCGGCGAGTGCACGGTCTGGTCCTCGATGAAGTCGCCGAGGTGCGAATCCTCGTCGTCGCCGATCGGCGTTTCCATCGAGATCGGCTCCTTGGCGATCTTGAGTACCTTGCGCACCTTGTCCTCGGGCATCTCCATGCGCTCGGCCAGTTCGTCGGGCAGCGGCTCGCGGCCCATTTCCTGCAGCATTTGCCGCGAAATGCGGTTCAGCTTGTTGATCGTCTCGATCATGTGCACAGGGATACGAATCGTGCGCGCCTGGTCGGCAATCGAACGCGTGATGGCCTGGCGAATCCACCAGGTGGCGTAGGTCGAGAACTTGTAGCCGCGGCGGTATTCGAACTTGTCGACCGCCTTCATGAGACCAATGTTGCCCTCCTGGATCAGGTCGAGGAACTGCAGGCCGCGGTTCGTGTACTTCTTCGCGATCGAGATCACGAGACGCAGGTTGGCCTCGACCATTTCCTTTTTCGCGCGCCGGGCTTTGGCTTCGCCGATCGACATCTGCCGGTTGATCTCCTTGATCTCGGCAATCTTGAGAGCGGTTTCCTCTTCGATCTGCAACAGCTTGCGCTGCGCGCGCAGGATGTCGTCCTTGAGCCTGGCCAGGGTCGAGGAGTGCTTGCGCTTGGCACGAATGTGCTTGTCGACCCAGCCCAGGTCCGTTTCGCTTTTCGGGAAGCTCGACAGGAAGTCCTTGCGCGGCATGCCGGCGTCGCGCACGCAGATCTGCATGACCAGCCGTTCCTGGCTGCGGACAATGGCGATCACGTCGCGCAGGTTGCGCACGAGCGCGTCGAACAGTTTCGGCGCCAGCTTGAGTTCCATGAGCTGGTCGGCAAGATCGGCCTGCGCCTTGATCGTCTTCTTGTCCGAGAAGCCGAACTTCTCGATGTTGGTCATTACGCGTTTCTGCAGGCGGCGAACGACCCTTACCCGCGCCTTGACCTCTTCGGGGTCCGGCCCGGTGTCGACGACTTCGTCGTCATCGTCGTCATCGTCGTCGGTCTTCGCGGCCGGCGGCTTGATTTCGTCGGGCTCGTTCGGGTCGATGAAACCCACGACGAAGTCCTGCATGCGCGTGTCGCCCGCCTGTACGGCATCCGCGACTGCGAGCAGCAGGCGGATGGTCGGCGGGAAGTGCGCCATGTGGTACTTGACCTGGTTGAGGCCGTCTTCGATGCGCTTGGCGATCTCGATCTCGCCCTGGCGGGTCAGCAGTTCGACCGTGCCCATCTCACGCATGTACATGCGGACCGGGTCGGTCGTGCGGCCGAATTCCGCGTCGACGCTGGCAAGCGCCGCTTCGGCTTCCTCGGCGGCGTCCTCGTCGTTCGAAACGGCGGTGTCGGACAGCAGCAACGACTCGGCATCGGGCGCCTTCTCGTGCACCGCAATACCCATATCGTTGATCATGTTCACGATATCCTCGATCTGCTCCGGATCGACGATATCGTTGGGCAGGTGGTCGTTGACCTCGGTATACGTCAGGTATCCCTGTTCCTTGCCCCGGGCGATCAGGTCTTTTAATTGCTGAGCCTGTTTGTTGCCCGTAATCATTGCGCGTTTTTCGCTCAAGACGAAACGTCCTCCACGTGAAAAATGCAAACCCGCAATTGTACGCTCATGCAGGAGTGCTAGCTACCGAATTTTCGACCTCAGCGCAAGCCTCTGAGTTCCGCAAGCTCGTCATCGCTGAGCGAGCTATCTCTTTGTTTTTGAATAAGAAAATCAATTCGATCCTTGCGGGCCACCAGTTTCAGCTGGTCCACACACTGCACCAGCTCCGCGGCGGCATCGAAATCCGCTTCTTCGGTGGGAATATTCGCGGCGGCCAGCTTGCCGAGGTAGCGTCCCTCGTCGTCGTGCCGCCAGCGTTCCAACAGCCCAGCCGTCGTAATATTGGGTTCGGACTGCACGGTTTCAATGAGCTTCCTCAAGAGCGCGGCGCCGGGGCGTTCCAGCTCGGCCAACGCGGAGCCGTCGAGTTCGCGGCCGGCCGCCGGGTGATTCAGGAGCAGGGTCACGGCGCGGCGAATCACGGACGGTCCTCCGTGAGAGCCGATTCTGCGGATATTGGCGAGCGGGCGCTGTTTGTCCTGGGCGGCGTCGTTATTCCGGCCGGGTTTGAGCAGCTGCTGTAGCTTGTCAGCAGAGAGACCCACCGCCCCGGCAAGCGAATCCATGAGCAGTTCGCGGTAAACACCCTCGGGCACCTTGCCGATCAGCGGCCGGGCGCGCTCGGCGAGTCTCGCGCGACCGTCTACGCCGTCGAGATCGACGTCCGACGCGAGTTCGCCAATCAGGTAATCGGCCAGTTTGACGCCGTTATCGAGCGCGGCGACGAACGCGTCCGCACCGAACTCGTTCACGTACGAATCCGGATCGTGTTTGTCGGGCAGGAACGCAAAGCGCACCTGCCGGCCTTCGCGGATGAGCGGCAGCGCGGTTTCCAGCGCGCGCCAGGCGGCTTGTTTACCCGCGCGGTCGCCGTCGAAACAGAAATCCACGTTGTCGGTCAGCCGGAACAGCCGGTTGAGGTGCTCCGGCGTCGTCGCGGTGCCCAGCGTGCCCACGGCAAAGTCGATGCCGTGACGGGCGAGGGCGACCACGTCCATGTAGCCTTCGACGACGACCAGCCGCTCGATGTTGCGCAGCGCCTGGCGCGCTTCATGCAGGCCGTACAGTTCACGGCCTTTGTGAAACAGCACGGTTTCCGGCGAGTTCAGGTATTTCGGTTCGCCGTCGCCGAGCGTGCGGCCGCCGAAACCGATCGTGCGGCCGCGAGCATCGCGGATCGGGAACATCAGCCGATCACGAAAGCGGTCGTAGTGACGGCCGTTGTCCTTGCGGATGATGAGCCCCACCGAGAGCAGCCGCTCTATGGCGTCGGCGTCCTTGCCGTAGCGGTCGAGCACGGCGGACCAGCCGTCCGGTGCGTAGCCGATGCCAAAGCGTTTTGCCGTTGCGCCGTCAATGCCGCGCTTCTTCAGGTAATCCACGGCGCCGTCGTGCGCCGAAAGCTGCTGTTGCCAGCCGCGAGCAACACCGGCGTTGAGATCGAACAACTCGTCATAACGGCGTGCCGGCCGATCGCTCTCGTCGCGCGGCACCTCGACGCCAATCATGGCGGCCAGGGTCTCGATAGCGTCGACAAAACTCATGTGGTCGTATTCCATGAGAAAGCTAATGGCCGTGCCGTGTGCACCGCAGCCGAAGCAGTGATAAAAGCCTTTTGTCGGGCTGACGGTGAAGGAGGGCGTTTTTTCGTCATGGAACGGGCAGCATGCCTTGAATTCCCGGCCTGCCTTCTTAAGCGGCACCCGTCGGCCAACCACCTCAACCACGTCGGCGCGGGCGATCAGATCGTCGATAAATGCCTGGGGGATACGGCCGGCCATACTGAAATAAACGCACACTCCGTACGGGTGGGTTCCCGCACTGTAGATTCTCTTTTTGCCGCAGCGGCGGGCGCAGCCGGATGCCGGCCGGCAGCGTCCCGGCCAGAATAGCAAGCGACGCGAAAAGCGCCAGCCCGACGTTCGGTTATCCGCTTGCCGCTACTGGTTGAGGCGTGCCTTGACCCGGGCGCCGACGGCGCCCATGTCCGCCCTTCCGGCGGCTTTGTTCTTGATTGCGCCCATGACCTTGCCCATGTCCCGAACGGACTCAGCGCCGGTTTCGGCAATGACGTCTTCGAGCAGAGCGTCGAGTTCCGCGTCGCTCAGGGGTTCGGGCAGGTAGGTCTCCAGGACCTCGATTTCGGCTTGTTCGTTAGCCGCCAGATCGTCCCGACCACCCTCGGTGAACTGCTTCACCGAGTCGCGACGCTGTTTTACGGCCTTCTCCAGCACGGCAAGGAGTTCCGGCTCGGACAGCGATTTGCGACTGTCGACCTCCACCCGCTTGATGTCGGCAAGTATCAGGCGAATGACCTTCAGACGGTCCTTCTCGCCGCCTTTCATGGCCGCTTTCATATCGGCTGTGAGCTGATCTTTGAGGGACATCGTTTGCCTGCGGCGCTTCCCCGGCAGTCTTGCATCCTCAGAACAGGACGCCGCGGAAAAGCTTAAGAAACAGTTAGTTACGATAAAGGGCCAGCGGATGAGCGCGAGCACGCGGCGCCCGGGTCCACGGCCCGAGGGGCCGTTAGTAGAGTCGCTTGCGCTTGGCTTCTTCGCGCGACACGCGCTTCAGGTGACGCTTTACGGCAGCCGCTTTCTTGCGCTTGCGCTCTTGTGTCGGCTTCTCGTAGAACTCGCGACGGCGAAGCTCGGTCAACACGCCGGCTTTTTCGCAGGCACGCTTGAAGCGCCGCAGCGCGGAGTCAAAATATTCGTTCTCTTTTACGCGAACACTGGGCATTGCTTGTTCCAGGTCAATGAATCTCTTAAAAAAATGGCCCACCGGAGCGAAGCCACTCAAAACCCGGCGGTTCGGGAATGAGCCAACCCGCCGTTTGAATCCTTAGCCCGGCCTGATCAGACAGACACTTGCCGTCCGGGTCCATTGCGGGCGTGATGGGCGCCTGAGAGGGGTTTCGCCATCCGGGCACCGGCCGCGCACAATAAACCCGGCCTGAAAGCCGGGAGGAGCCCGCCATTTTACCCGTAAAGATCAGCGGATTCCAAGCCCCGAAAAGGTATTTCGCGAATCGGGAGCGCCGTAGGGCAAACGCTCCGGATCGAGTTCCCGCCCGCCGATCGGTATGATCGCGCCGCAATGAACGTTCTGGGCATCGAAACGAGCTGCGACGAAACCGGTGTGGCGGTCTACGACACCGAGTGCGGGCTCGTTGCGCATCGCCTGCACAGCCAGGTCGATCTGCACGCCCGGTACGGCGGAGTCGTGCCCGAAATTGCGTCCCGGGACCACGTTCGGCGGTTACTGCCGCTGATTCAGGAGGTCCTCGAGGACGCCGGTATCGAGCGTCCGGACCTGATTGCGCACACGGCGGGTCCGGGCCTCATCGGCGCGCTGATGGTTGGCGGCGGCATGGCGGCTGGCCTCGGTGCCGTATGGGACTGCCCCGTCGTGCCGGTTCATCACATGGAGGGACACCTGCTCGCGCCCATGCTCGAGGAAGATCCGCCCGAGTACCCGTTTCTCGCGCTGCTCGTGTCGGGCGGACATACGATGCTGATCGCGGTCCGCGGTCTCGGACGTTATCGCGTGCTGGGCAGCACACTCGACGATGCCGCGGGCGAAGCGTTCGACAAGACCGCCAAGCTGCTGGGCCTCCCATACCCGGGCGGACCCGCGCTTGCGGCGCTGGCCGAGGAGGGGGACGACACTGCCCACGCATTCCCGCGGCCCATGCTCGGCAAACCCGGTTTCGACTTCAGCTTCAGCGGGCTCAAGACGGCCGTCATGTTAAAGGTCCGCGACGCCGAGGCCCAGGGCACGCTCGAAGCCGACCGCGCCGGTATTGCCGCCTCGTTTCAGCGCGCGGCGGTCGATACGCTGGTCGGCAAAGCCCTGAAGGCAGCAAAAAGCGAAGGCTTGTCCCGGCTGGTCGTGGCGGGCGGCGTGGGTGCCAACGCGCTCCTGCGCGCCGAAATGGCGCGCCGTTTCGACGGCGCCGTGTACTATCCGCGGCTGGCGTTTTGCACCGACAACGGCGCAATGATTGCCATAGCCGGTGCACTGCGCCACGCCGATGCCGGCCCGGCTGGAGCCGTGCTTGCCCGGGCCCGCTGGGCGCTCGATACGCTCGAGCCGCCGGGCGGCGTCTGAGCGCGGCGGGCACAAGCTCCGTTCGTTCGCTGCTAGACTGCCAGCCGCAGTACTGAATCACCGGAAATCGATTGACTCCATGGACACTATCTATCTTCACGGTCTGACCGTCGACGCGGTCATTGGTATCTGGGAATGGGAACGCCGGATCAAGCAAAAGGTCGTCATCGACATCGACATGGACGCTGACATCCGCAAGGCGGCTGCGTCCGACGCGGTCGAGGACACGCTCAACTACAAAGCCGTGGCGAAGCGTATCGTCGAACTGGCCGAAACCTCGGGATTCCAGCTCGTGGAGACGCTTGCCGAGCGCATTGCCGAACTCGTCCGCAACGAGTTCGGCGTCCCCTGGGTTCGGGTCAGGGTCAACAAACCCGGAGCCATTCGGGGCTCCCGCGACGTCGGTGTCGTGATCGAGCGGGGCGTGCGCGTATGACCCGGGTTTACCTAGGGATAGGCAGCAATATCGACGCGGAGCGGAACATTGCGCTGGGTTTGCGCGAAATCGGCAAACGTATCGCCAAGCCTCAGTTGTCCCCCGTGTACCGCGCGCCGGCGATCGGTTTTGACGGTGACGACTTTCTGAACCTCGTCGTGCGCGTCGACTGCCCGTTGTCGGCGCTGGAACTGATTGGCGAGATCGAGGCCATACACGAGCTCGCCGGCCGGCAGCGGCGTGCCGACAACAAATGGGTTGCGCGGCCGCTCGACATCGATCTGCTGTTGTACGGAGACCTCGTCTCGCCCGAGCGGCCGCTGCGCGTGCCGCGCTCGGACGTGCTCGATTACGCGTTTGTTCTCAAACCCCTTGCGGATCTTGCACCCGAAGAGAGGCACCCGGTGACGGGCCGGTGCTTTGCCGATCACTGGCGCGATTTCGACGACAGCGAGCAGCCGCTGACGCCCGTGCGAGTCGATCTGGGTCTCGAGACGAGCCTCGAGGTCAGCTAGCGGCCGCATTATTGTCAAATTGTTACGACCCCATGCGTCGTAAAGATCCCCGATCCGTGCCGCGAGGCAGCGCATCGGTGGCGCCGCTCAGCTAGAATCTGATCATCTTTCTTTGAGGGCTTGGGCAACGCCCGGAGAGGACACTCAATGTACGCAATTCGGAAACTGCCGATTGTCGTATCGGCCGCGCTGTCGCTGGCGGGCCTTGCGGCATGCGGCGGGGGCGGCGACGCCGCAGTGACGGCGCCGGGTGCCGGCGCCTGTTCGGCCAATGGGCAGAAGCAATTCGTGCTCGACAACATGCGCTTCTGGTACCTGTGGAACGACCAGCTGCCGGCCAGCGTCAACCTCGACTCGTTCGCGACGCCGGAGGCGCTGCTCGATTTCCTGACCGGCTTCAGTCCGGACAACGGCAGCGGCCAGCCCGTCGATACGTTCAGCTTCATTACGACGGTAGCGGCTGACCAGCAGTTCTTCGGCGAGGGCCAGTTCGAGGGTTTCGGCTTCAATAGTCGTTTCGAAGCGGCCAACGATCTGCGGCTGGCCCGCGTGTTTACCGACAGCCCTGCGTTTACGGCGGGTCTGCGCCGCGGTCAGCGCATACTGGCGATGAACGACCGTACGATCGATCAGATCGAGGCCGCGGAGGGCGTGGGTGCCGTCTTCGACAACAACGATACGATCGAATTTCTGATGCGGCGCCAGGACGGCTCCGAGTTCCCCGCCATCGTTAGCAAGGGACTCGTGACGATCGACCCCGTACCGCAGTGGCGGGTCATCGACGGCGCCGGCGGCACGAGGATCGGCTACCTCGAACTCGCCACCTTCATTTCGACGGCCAGTCCGCAGCTCGACGTGGCGTTTGCCGAATTCCAGCGGCAGGCCGTGACCGATCTGATCCTCGATCTGCGCTACAACGGCGGCGGCCTCGTCAGCATTGCCGAGCTGCTTGCCGACTACATCGACGGCTCCGGCGCGCCGGGCCTGGTGTTCTCGAGGACGCTGTTCAACGCCGATCGCGGACCCGACAACAACAGCGAAGAGCTGTTCCAGATGATCGCCAACTCACTCGACGTCGAGCGCCTGGTGGTCATCGCCACCCGCAACACGGCCTCGGCGAGCGAACTGATCGTCAACGGCCTGGTGACGGACGCGACCGTCACGATTGTCGGCGACAACACGCTCGGCAAGCCCGTTGGCCAGATCGGACTCGAGTTCTGCGAACAGCTGCTGCGGGCAACGGCCTTCCAGACCGTGAATTCGCTCGACTTCGGGGATTTCTTCGGCGGCCTGCCGGTCGATTGCCCTGCGGCGGACGACCTGAACGTGGCCGTCGGTGCCGACACCGACCCGAACATGGTCACCGCGCTGTCGTTCCTCGAAAACAATGCCTGCCCGGTGGTTGCCGTGCCCGGCGGCGTGACCAAGCCCGCATCGGGCTTCGAGTCGCCGAAGCCGGACCTGAGCGGGCCGGCCTGGCGGGAGTTCACCGGCGCCCACTGAGCCAAAGGGCTGCGGAGATTGTGTCGCGCCGGCTACCAGCCTGCTGAGCGGCCGCCGTCCACGGCAATGATCTGACCGTTGACGTAGGTTCCGTCGCGCACCAGATACAGTACGCAGCCGGCAATGTCCTCAGGACCTCCGGGGCGGCTGAGCGGAATCTGCCTGAGGATCTTACCCTTGACCTCATCGGTCATGCCTTCGCTCGGCCAGAGAATGGCGCCCGGTGACACGCCGTTGACGCGAACCTCGGGCCCAAGATCTTTGGCCAGCGCGCGCGTCAACATCGCGAGAGCGGCCTTCGCCGGGCTGTAGACATGATGATCTCTGAGCGGGTTGCGGGCATGGATGTCCACGAGATTGATGATGACACCGCGCGCTTCCCGCAGCGCCGGTAGGCAGGCCTGCGAAAGGAACAGCGGCGCCTTGAGGTTGCTGCCGATCAGGTCGTCCCACTGGTCTTCACCGATCGTGCCGAGCGGCGTGGGATAGAAGGTCGAGGCATTGTTGACCAGGATGTCGAGCCGGCCCGACCAGTTGAGAACGGCACTGGCCAGCGCGGGCAGCGCGGCCGTATCGAGCAGATCGGCCGCAAACGCTGCTGCGGAGTTGTCGCGCATCGTGTTGAGTTCGCGGGCAAGCGCCTCGGCGTCGGCACTGGAAGAGCGGTAGTGGATGGCGACTTGTGCACCCTCTGCATGCAGCGTGCGTACGATCTCGGCGCCGATACGCCGGGCGCTGCCGGTTACCAGCGCTGTCTTGCCCTCGAGTGAACGAGGTGCCGCGTCGTCCGTCGATTCGTCTTCAGTCATACCGTGCCTTGTTCGGGGTTGCGTCAATCCTGCGGCTCACGTGCTTCTCAGCGGCCATCGAGTCGCGCTATAAAGGCGCATTCTGTGAACCCTGCCGAACGTATGCAAGCACCCAACGCGCTCACGCTGCCGGCGCCTGACGCCGATAGTGCGCTGCACAGCCAGCGCTGCCGCGAATACATCGTCGAGCGTATTGCCGCAGCCGGAGGGGCTGTGAGCTTCGCGGAGTTCATGCAGCATGCGCTGTACGCGCCGGGTCTGGGCTATTACTCCGCGGGCAGCACCAAGTTCGGGCCCGGCGGGGATTTCGTGACCGCACCCGAGGTGTCGCCGCTGTTCGCGGCCGTCGTTGCGCGCCAGGCGGCACCGGTCATCGCGGCGCTCGACGGCGCGGAGATGTTCGAATTCGGTGCCGGCAGCGGCGTGCTGGCAGCGCAGGTGCTCGGCAGGCTGGACGCACTCGATGCGCTGCCCGAGCGCTATTCGATACTCGAGGTATCGCCGGAGCTTGCCGAGCGCCAGCAAAGGCACATCGAGGCGAAGCTGCCCGGGCTCGCCGATCGCGTGCAGTGGGTTGCCGACCGGCCCGACGGTTTCCGCGGCGTTGTCGTCGCGAACGAAGTGCTCGACGCGCTGCCTGTCGAGCGTTTCGTGCGCCGTAGCGACGGTGTCCGTCAATGCACCGTTTCGCTCGACGGAGAGCGCTTCGTCTGGTCGGAACGCGCAGCGCCCGATGCGCTCGCGGCCGAAGTTGCGCGGCTGGAGGACGCCCTCGGAGGCGCGCTTGCCGACGGTTATCGTTCGGAAGTGTCCCCGGCTGCGCGGCACTGGGTCGCCGATCTTGGCGCAATGCTCGAAGAGGGCATCGCATTGCTGTTCGACTACGGTCTGCCGAGGAACGAATACTACGCGCCGGACCGCGCGGACGGCTGGCTGCGTTGCCATTTTCGTCACCATGCACACAACGATCCGCTGATACTCACGGGCATACAGGACATTACCACCTGGGTCGATTTCTCGGCCGTCGCCGACGCGGCTCGCGAGTCGGGACTCGAGGTCGCGGGTTTCAGTGCTCAGGCGCAGTTCCTGCTCGGCGGCGGCCTCATTGACGAGCTGCAGGCGATTGTCGATCGGACCGGCGACACGCCGGCGTTGTCGCGGGAGGTCAAATTACTTACCCTGCCCGGCGAAATGGGCGAGCACTTCAAATGCCTCGGGCTGGCTGCCGGCGATGTGATGCCGCCGGCCGCGTTCGCAATGGGCGACCGAAGTCATCGCCTGTAGGTGAGTACTGTGTGCGTGCTGCGGCAACCGCCGTGCGGAAATGAGGATCGCGTCCGCGCGTCCAGTGGCGCTGCCTCGTATGCTTTTTACCCCCGACGCCTTGCGTACGGGTTCTTGCGCCGCTTCGTTCGAAGGACTGATAGATGACCTGGATACAGGTAGTTGTGCTCGCCATCGTGCAGGGCATCTCGGAGTTCCTGCCGATCTCGAGTTCGGGCCATCTCGTGCTCGTGCCGTCGTTTTTCGGCTGGACCGATCAGGGACTCGCATTCGACGTGGCCGTACACTTCGGATCGTTGCTCGCCGTCTGCCTGTACTTTCGCAACGACATCCAGGCGCTCCTGGCCGGTACCCTTAGGCTTGCCAGCTTCAACCTGGATACACCGGGCGCGCGCATGGCCCTGGGCATTGGTCTTGGCACGATCCCGGCGGCCATTGTTGGCCTTACGCTGGCGGGCTGGATCGAGCAGAATCTGCGCAGCCCGAACGTCATTGTGTTTACGCTGTCGTTTTACGCGGTGCTGATGGTTGTTGCCGATCGCTACGGCAAGTCGACGCGCAACGTGACCGACGTGACGATCAAAGATGCGTTCCTGATCGGCTGCGCGCAGGCGCTGGCGCTGATACCCGGCACTTCGCGATCCGGCGTGACGATCACGGCCGGTCGGTTTCTCGGCTTCGCGCGCCAGGATGCCGCGCGGTTTTCGTTTCTCCTGTCCGTTCCCGTCATCTTTCTCGCTTCGGGTTACGAAACGTTTGCACTCGTGACGAGCGACGACGTCGTGCCCTGGGCCCAGCTGGGTCTGGGTGTTGCCGTGTCCGCCATCGTGGCTTATCTGAGTATCGAGTTCTTCATGCGTTTCGTGACGCGCATTGGGCTCCTGCCGTTTGCCGTCTACCGTCTGCTGCTGGCTGGCGTCATCGTGTACGTGCTGGTGTAAGACGTGTTCCGGTTCGCCGTGCGGTCCGCGTTGCCTCTCGCATTGCTAATGGCGCTGCTCGCGGCCTCGCCCGCGCCTGCGGAGCAGGGCGATTACCTGATTGCCGGCGGTCTCGAATCGGATACCGACGGCACGCTGGCAGCGTCGATCAGCGCCGGCCGCGCCGTCACCGATCCGACCTGGCTGTCGCTGACAGTGGCGCACACGAACGTCGATATCGAACGACGGCCGTCGTTGAACACCTGGTTCGGGGAAGCCGCCCTCGATCACCACTTCGATCCGCTCGGCGTACGTCTTGCAGCCGCCTACTGGGGCGACAGCGATGTGCTCGATTCGACCGACGGACGGATGAGCCTTTACTGGCGCAACCCGCGCTTCAGCGTGTCGGGCGATGTCGAGTATCGGGATTTCGAGTTCGACGTGCCCGAGGGTATCGTGCTGCCCGGGCGGACGGTGGGTTTCGATGCCGAAGGGTATGGCGCATCGTTGCGGGTCGATCTGGGCCGGTCGGCCGACCTGTCGCTCATCGGCATGCGTTACGAATACGACGTGAACCTGCGGTTCGATCAGAATCGCGGTATTGCCCGCCTCCTGAACGCGTCGCGCCTGAGTCTCATCAACAGCCTCGTCGATCACCGCCTGAGCGTTGGCCTTGGCCTCGACCGGGGCGTGCAGCGCTGGGAGTTGGCCCTGTCGGGCTCACAAGGTGCCGTGGACGGCAGCCACACCCGGTCAGCGACGCTGCGTTTTCTGACGCCGTTGAGCGAACGCAGCGATATCGAATTCGGGCTCGGCTACGACGACTCGGACCTCTACGGCGACGTCACGTTCTTCTCGGTGTTCCTGTACTTCTACGGCGCCGGCGAATAGCCGCTCTTGTAAGCGCGCAATACCTTCAGTCGCGCGTCGTGAATGGCGCGTGGAATCTCGGCGGGGTCGGCAGCCTCGGCGGCGATTTGTGCGGCGTCGATGTCTGCGGCCGCGGTCAGCGCCCCGCGCAGGTAATCGGCCTGCGGGTAGTTGCGCGTTTCGAGACCCAGCCGCCCGCGTGCGTCGGCTTCGCAGGTCACGAGGAACTCCTCGAACCGCTCCGGTCGGCGAAACGCATCCGCTTTCTCCAGCACCTTGAGTACGGTTCCGGGCCGGAGTTCCAGCGCCTTGTGGCAGTGCGTATGGTATTCGGCGACGATGACGGCGAGGTCGCGGTACGCTTTCGGAACGGGGTAACGGCCGCACAGTGCGCGAATCCGGGACACGCTCTTTCTTTCGTGTCCGGGGTGGCTGGGCAGCCGTTCCGCGGGTGTGTCGGCCTTGCCGAGGTCGTGTACGAGTGCCGCGAAGCGCACGGCGGGGCTGGCCGACAACGCTTCGGCCTGGTCGAGCACCATCATCGTATGGACACCCGTATCGATTTCGGGATGCCAGCGCTCGGGCTGCGGCACGCCGAAAAGCGCCTCGATCTCGGGGTAGATTTTTGCGAGTGCGCCGCACTCTCGCAGCACCTCGAAGAAGCGTCGGCTTGCGGCACCCTTGAGCGCCGATTCGGTTTCTTTCCACACCCGGTCGGATACCAGCGCGTCGACCTCGCCGCTCCCGACCATGCGGCGCATGAGTTCGAGCGTTTCGTCAGCGACGCGAAAGCCGAGCGAATGAAAGCGCGCCGCGAAGCGCGCGACCCGCAGGACGCGCACCGGGTCTTCGGCAAACGCGTCGGAGACGTGTCTGAGCACGCGCCGTTCGAGGTCGCCGAGGCCGTCGAACGGATCGCAGAACCGGCCGGCCGGGTCCACCGCAATCGCGTTGATCGTCAGATCGCGTCGTTCGAGGTCGTCCTCGATCGTGACCTCGGGCGAGGTGTTGAAGCTGAACCCCCGGTAACCCGCCGCCGTTTTCCGCTCGGTGCGGGCAAGCGCGTATTCCTCACCCGTCTCGGGGTGAATGAACACCGGAAAGTCTTTGCCGACGGGTCGGTAGCCGAGCGCCTCGAGTTCCTCCGGTGTGGATCCCACGACGCACCAGTCGCGTTCCGTGACCGGCAGTCCGAGCTGCTCGTCACGAACCGCACCACCAACGAGGTAAACTTGCATGCTGAAACACCGGGCCTTGTGGCCGTACGCCGTTGCCAAAGGCCGCAAGTGTAGCGTGCCGGGCGGCCGACCGATAAGCTCTCAGGGGATTCGAGCCCAGGACGGACTCCACCAGGCATGGCTGTTTCGCACTTCGTACGCACTTTTTTGTTGCTGCTCTTCGCCGTTTCCGTGTCCGGCTGCTACTACATGCAGGCGGCGCGCGGTCAGCTTTCGGTCCTCGGCAAGCGCGTGCCCATCGACGAGGTACTCGAAGACCCGGCAACGTCCGAGGAACTGGCACGACGGCTTGCGCTGATTCGCGATGCGCGGGTTTTTGCGAGTGACGAACTCGGGCTGCCCGACAACGACAGCTATCGCAGCTATTCCGACCTCGAGCGCGATTACGTCGTCTGGAGCGTCAGCGCCGCGCCCGAGTTTTCGGTGGCGGCAAAAACCTGGTGCTTCCCCGTCGTGGGTTGCGTCGGCTACCGCGGTTACTTCAGCCAGCGTGCCGCGGAGCGCAAGGCCGAGCAGCTCGAGCGGCGCGGTTATGACGTATTCGTCGGCGGCGTGACCGCGTACTCGACCCTCGGTCGCTTCGAAGATCCCGTGCTCAATACCATGCTGCGCTGGGAGGACAACCGGATTGTTGCCCTCCTGTTTCACGAGCTGGCTCATCAGGTGCTGTACATCAAGGACGACACGACGTTCAACGAATCGTTTGCGAGCGCCGTGGAAGAGTTCGGTATCCAGCGCTGGCTCGAAAGGCAGGGCGAGATCGGGCGTTTCCAGGACTGGCGGCGACGGTACGGGCTGCAGCAGGCGATGACGGGGCGTGTGCTCGAGACGCGCGAGGATCTCGAGGTGCTGTACGCATCGGCGTTGCCGCATGAGGAAATGCGTGCACAAAAGCACGAGCGCCTCGAGCTTCTGCGCCAGGATCTGCGCGCGATGCTCGACGCCGACGGCATTGCGGCCCCGGACTGGCTCGATACGCCACTGAACAACGCGCGCCTCGCGAACTGGGCGGCTTACGAATCGCGCGTACCGGCGTTTCGCCAGCTGTTCCTGGACTGCGAGGGGCGCTTCGAGTGTTTTTACGCGGAGTCGCGCCGCCTGTCGGAGCTTGATCGGGCCGAACGCAATCGCGAACTCGACGCGCTCGCCGAGCGCTTGACCGGATGGCTCAAGCCTCGGCCTTAGAGAACAACCTTCGGAACTGCCCGATAACCCGCTCGACGTGCTGCCGCCGCTCGTCGTCCTCCACGCGATCGATGATGCCGAGCAGAATGCGCGAGTGCCAGCATTCGGCGGTCAACGCAAAAAACGTCCGTGCCGCGTTCTCGTAATCGTTCGTCGTCAGCGTGTCCGCGTGGTGTTCGAGAAACCGTGCGAGCGAGTTCAGTGAATCCTCGGGTCCCGTTTCATTGAACATCTCTGCAACGTGCGGGTGTGCGTCGGCTTCGTTCATGACCAATCGCCACATCTTCACGACGTCGGGGTCCGAAATGAGGCGCAGGAAACCGTCGGCAAAACTGCCCAGCCCGGATTCCAGGGTGTCATGTAACGACGGGTCAATACGCAGATCGTAGAGTTCCGCCTTGCCGGTAATGCAGCTCCGGAACAACTCGTCCTTGTTGGCGAAGTGCGAATAGACGGTCTGCTTCGAGACGCCCGCGGCCGCCGCAATGTTGTCCATCGAGCAGCGGTCGTAACCCTCGCGCAGGAAAAGCTCCGCCGCTGCGTTGCTGATATCCCGGCGTTTTTCCTCACTTTTCGGACGTCCGCGACGCGCGGTTACATCTTGATTTAAATTCATACTGGACAGTCTAGTATTTTATTGATCTAATATCAAACCGCTCGGTCTAGTAAATCGGGCTGAAACCATTCACAAAGTATTTCCGGCAGAGGAAAACTGATAATGATCAGGCAGTTACAGCTTGGCTTCATAGGTGTCGCAGCAGCGCTGGCGGTCAGCGCGTGCGGTGAGAATGAGTCAAGCAAGACCGAAGTGCAAGCGGTCCCCGTCGCCACGGTGGCGGCCGAGGCGGCGAGCGGTTACCCGGCATCGAGCAGCTACTCCGGGCGTGTCGAGGCCCGCCTCGACAGCCACCTGGGATTCGAAATTGGCGGTTTGCTGGCGTCGGTGAACGTCGAAGAAGGTACCGCAGTCGAAAGCGGTGCGGCGCTTGCCGTGCTCGATACCGCCCGGCTGTCGGCACAAGAGGCCGAAGCGAGGGCCGCCTTCGACCAGGTTCGCGCCGAACTGGAACTCGCCGAAGCGACCTATGCGCGAACCGTCGAGGCATTCGACTACAAGGGCGTGTCGAAGCAGCAGCTCGACGAGTCGAAGCAGCAGGTGGCGGCCCTGGCGGCGGCGGCGAACGTTGCCGAAGCACGTCTTCGACGGATCAGCGTCGACATCGATAAAGCCACGCTGCGTGCGCCGTTTGCGGGCACGATCGTACATCGCGCGGCCGACCCTGGCGTTGTGCTGGCGCCCGGGCAAACGCTGATTACGCTGCAGAGTTCGGATAACCCCGAAGCCCGCATCGGCATTGCCCCCGACGCGGCGGTTGGCCTCATGGCGGGCGACAGCTACACGTTGTACGTCAACGACCAACCCGTTACGGCCGTCCTCAAAACTGTCGTGCCGAGGCGCGACGAGGCGACTCGTACCGTCGACGCGATCTTTCGTATCGACAAGGCGTCCGCGGCACTGCGTCCCGGCGATCTGGCGCGTTTCGACATCGAGCGTTTTGTCGAGACGCCGGGTTACTGGGTGCCGACATCGGCGCTGATCGAAGGTCCGCGTGGATTGTGGCAGGGGCTCGTCGTGGACGAGCAGGAAGGTGAGCAAATACTCGTCAAACACACGATCGAAGTACTGCACGCCAGCGAAGACCGTGTCTTTGTTCGCGGCACTCTCGAGGTAGGCGATCTGCTCGTGAGCAAAGGGACACACCGTGTCGTCGCCGGGCAGAGGGTATCGCTCGAGCCCGCCTCGGCGCTGGCCAGTGCGGCAGACGGCGCCACGGGTAGCCAGCCATGAACAACACGTCCTGGCGGGATCTGTTCTTCCGCAACGCGCACCTTCTGGTGCTGGCGATTCTCGTGATCGCTCTGGCGGGTGCTTCTGCGCTCAGCAACCTGCCGCGCATCGAGGATCCGCGCATTACTACGCGCAACGCGCTCGTGATTACGGCTTTTCCCGGAGCGTCGGCCGAACGTGTCGAAGCGCTCGTGACCAAAAAACTCGAGGACGAACTGCGCGAAGTCGAAGAGATCAAGGACATCGTTGCCACGTCGCGCGCCAACATTTCGGTCATCAGCATTGCGCTCGAAGACAGCATTACGTCCGATACGAACGAACAGGCGTTTTCCCGTGTACGCGACAAGCTGTCGGAAGCGGAGGCGCTGTTGCCGCCCGGCGCCGGCAAGCCGAGCTTCGACGACGAACGCGGTGCGTCGGCGTTCTCGGTAATTGTCGGCCTGTCGGCGGCGCCGGGTTCGCAGGCGTCGATGGGTATGCTGACGCGTCTTGGCGAAGAACTCGCGGATCGTCTCAGAAGCGTACCCGGTGCAGAGCGGGTCAACGTCTACGGTGACACCGAAGAGGAAATTACGATTACGCTGGATCGCGGCGAGCTGGCGGCGCAGGGCTTGTCGGCTCAGCAGGTGGCCGCGCGTATTGCCGCCGCGGACCCGAAGAACGCGGCCGGCGCGCTGCGCGGCGACAACCGCGACCTGTTCCTGGAAGTCGGCGGCGAACTCGATTCGGTGGCGCGGATTCGTAATCTGATCGTGCGCGAGGGTAGCGCCGGCCGGCAGCTTCGTCTCGGCGACGTCGCGAAGGTGGAGAAACGCTGGCGTGAACCGCCGGACAGCTACGCGTACCTGAACGGGCAACGTATCGTGTTTGTCGCCTCCGCGTCGGCGGAAAACGTGCGCATCGATCGCTGGCAGGCACAGGCCGACGTCGTACTGGCCGAGTTCGAGGCGGGGCTCGACGACGGTATTGCCGTCAACGTGCTGTTTCGCCAGAACGAATACACCGAAGAGCGCCTGAGTTCGTTGAGCAACAACCTGCTGCTCGGCGCCGGTGTCGTCATGCTCGTCGTGTTCTTCGGTCTGGGCTGGCGGGCGGCGCTGATCGTCGGTGCTGCGCTGCCGCTCAGCGCGTCCGCAACCTTGTTCGGTCTGACCTTCTTCGATCAGCAGATCCATCAGATGTCGATCTTCGGCATGATCATTGCGATCGGCCTGTTGATCGACAATGCGATCGTCGTGACCGACGAAATACAAAGGCGTTTGTCGCGCGGCGAGGATCGCGGTGAGGCCGTCGCACGATCGGTGGCGCACCTGTTTGTGCCGCTGCTGGCGTCAACCGTGACCACGGTGCTCGGTTTCATGCCGATCTTCCTCCTCCCCGGCAACACCGGGGACTTCGTGGGTCCGATTGCCATTAGCGTGGTGCTGGCGTTGCTCGCGTCGTTCCTGATTTCGATGACGATCATTGCGGCGCTGGCCGGTCGCTACGTGAAGCGAGGCGAAGCGGGGCAGGAAGCTGTTGCTCACTGGTGGCAGCGCGGGATTCGCTTTCCGGCGTTCAACCGGTGGTGCGAGCGATGGCTGCTGGCCGCTTTTCGCCGGCCGCTACTGACCTCGGGACTCGCGTTGATCCTGCCGGTCAGCGGTTTCCTGCTGGCGGGGACGCTCGACCTCCAGTTTTTCCCGCCCGCCGATCGCGATCAGTTCGAGATCGAAGTGAGGATGCAGGACGATGCGTCCCTGTCGCGCACGCGCGACGTGGCGCTCCAGATCGAGTCGGTGGTTCGCGAGTTTGACGGCATAGAGCAGCTGAGCTGGCTGGTGGGCGGCAGCCACCCGCAGATCTACTACAACCGGATCATGCAGCAGGACAGCAACGCCGCGTACGCGCACGCCATGGTCAAGGCGGCATCGGCGGATGTCGCCAGCCGTGTTGTCCTCCAACTGCAGCGCGAACTCGATCGGCGGTTTCCCGAGGCGCAGATCATCGTGGCGCCGTTCGCGCAGGGGCCGCCCGTCGACGCGCCGGTCGGATTCCGGATCAGCGGGCCGTCGCTTGCGATCCTGGCCGAAAAGGGCGAGGAGGTACGCCGCGTCATGTACGAGACCGAAGGCATCACGCACACTCGTACGTCGATTTCGAGCCGCGCCAAGCTCAAATACGCCGCCAACCAGTCCGATGCGGAACGCGTGGGGCTGACCCTCGACGACATTGCCTTTCAGATGCAGGGCAATCTCGAAGGTTTTACGGGCGGTTCGGTGCGCGAAGATCTCGAGGATCTGCCGGTACGCATTCGCTACTCCGACGACGTGCGCGGCTCGCTGTCGGACATTGCGTCGATGCCGCTCCTGACGGACCGTCAATGGGTGCCCGCCGACACGCTCGGCGACATGCGCGTCGAACCCGAAAGCGCGTCCATTACGCGCCGCAACGGCGAGCGCGTCAACGTGATTCACGGCTGGGTGGCGCCGGGTTCGCTGCCGATCGAAATCAGCAACGACATTCGGGCGAATCTCGATGCCGCGGGTTTTAGCCTGCCGCCGGGATATTCGCTTCAACTCGAGGGCGACAGCGACGCGCAGCAGGAGGCCGTCGGCAATCTCATGACCTACCTGCCGATTCTCATCATGCTCATGGTGACGACGCTGATCCTGAGTTTCGGCAGCGCGAGCGCCGCGGCGATCGTGGGGCTGGTTGCGTTTCTTTCCGCGGGGCTGGGCATGCTTTCGCTGTGGCTCGGCGGTTACAACCTTGGCTTCAACCCGCTGCTGGGTTCGGCCGGGCTGATCGGTATTGCGATCAACGGCTCGATTGTCGTGCTCGCGGCGTTGCGAGCCAACGCCGACGCGCGTGCCGGCGACGTCGATGCGGTCGTTTCGGTCACGATGCACGAAGCGAGACATGTGCTGGCGACGACGGCAACGACGATTGGCGGTTTCCTGCCGCTCCTGGTGTTTGCGGGCGGCGAGTTCTGGCCGCCGCTGGCGGTGGTCATCGCCGGCGGTGTCGGCTTTGCCGTTACGCTGTCCCTGGTCATGACCCCGGCGCTGTTCATCCTGCTGGCACAGCGACGGCAGCGCGCGGCGGCGCCGAGCGCAAGACTCGCGCCGGCTACCGTGCTGCTCGGTGCCTTCCTGGGCGGTTGTGCGGTCGGACCCGACTACGTGGCGCCCGACATGCCGTCCGAGGCGAGCTGGCTCGAGCAGGACGCGAACCTGTCCGGCGAGTCGCCCGGTGAAGAGCTGGGCGACTGGTGGCAGGGTTTCGACGATCCGCTGATCGAGACCTACGTGCTCGCGGGACATGAGGCCAGCAAGCGTATCGATATTGCCGCGGCGCGGCTTGCCGAGGCACGGGCGCTGAGTCGTGCAGCGCGCTCCAGTCTCTTGCCGCAGGCGAGCGCGGACGGCCGCTACACGCGATTCCGGCTCAGTGAGCAGAGTCAGACCAACCCCGCAGGGCTTGCGCCGCGTTCCGGCGAGCTATTCGAATCCGGTTTTGACGCAAGCTGGGAACTCGATCTGTTCGGCGGCAACCGCCGCCGCAACGAGGCGGGGCGGGGAAGAGCCGAGGCCGCCGAGGCGGAACTCGACGACGTGCGCCTGAGCGTAACCGCGGAGATTGTTCGTGCGGTGTTCGAACTGCGCGGTGCCCAGCGGCGTCTCGACGTGGCGACTCAGAACGCAGCCCTGCAGCGCGATACCCTGGATCTGGTCGAGCGGCGAGTCGCATCCGGCCTGTCCCCGGAGCTGGATGCGCTCAACGCACGGGCTCAGCTCGAGGGCACGCGCTCGACGCTGCCGGAACTGGAGGCTGTGATTCGCGGCGCGGTGCTGCGGCTCGCTACGCTGACTGCGCAGAACGCCGGGCAGGTCGATGCGGACTTCACGACCGTAAAGCCGATTCCCGAAGCGCGCGTCGTGCCGGCGGTCGGTATGAAGAGCGACGTGTTGCGCAGGCGACCGGACATCCGCGCGGCTGAGCGTTCACTGGCAGCCGCAACTGCGGACGTCGGCGTTGCCGTTGCGGCGTTCTTCCCGCGCTTGTCGCTGTCCGCGAGTTTCGGCTGGGAAGCCTTCGATGCGGGCGACCTGTTTGACGCCAGTACCGAGGCTGGCGGTCTGCTGGGCCTTGCGCAGGTACCTCTGTTTACCGGTGGCAGGCTGCGTGCCGAACTTGCCGCGGCCGACGCGCGCCGGGAGGCCAGCGCCGCGGCGTACGAACAAACGGTCCTGCTGGCCGTCGAGGAATCCGAAGCGGCGCTGACGCGATATTCGCGTTCGCTGACGAGCAGTCGGCACCTCGAAGCCTCTGCCGAATCGAGCGCACAGGCTGCGGACATCGCGCGGCAACTCTACGAGTCGGGACTCAGCGATTTCCTGTCGGTACTCGACGCGGACCGCCGCCGCCTTGAGGCGGAGGATGCGCTGGCCGCACGACAAACGGCCGTTGGCATCAATCTTGTTGCCGTGTACAAGTCTCTGGGAGCGTTATGAACAATCTAAGCGGGCTGCAACAGCTCGAAGCAATGCTTGCCGGCAAACTGCCGATGCCGCCGATCGCAAAAGTGATGCCGCTCGATCTCAAACGCGCCGTCGAGGGTGAAGTGACGTTCATTGCGACGGCCAACGAGAACCACCTGAACCCGGCGGGTCGGGTGCACGGCGGTTTCGCGGCGACGGCTCTGGACACGTCGACGGGTTGCGCAATCCAAACCATGCTGGGTGCCGGCAAAGGCTACGCCACCGTCGACCTCAACGTGCAGATGATTCGCCCGGTGCCTGTCGGCGTGCCGCTCGAAGCGAGTGGCAAGGCGCTCAACGTGTCGCGTTCGGTGGGATTTGCGGAAGGCTGGTTGATCGACAAGGACGGCAAGCGTTACGCGCACGCGACCGCAACCTGCGCGGTTTTCGACGTATAGCGGGGGGTTCCGGGCGAGCCTAGAAGAACATCTGGTACTGAACGGCACCGCCCCCGAAGCCGCGCTCGCTGACTTCCTGGCTCAGGGAGGCACGAATGCTCGCCCGATCCGAGAAGCGATACTCCCAGCCGACGATGAGCTTGTCGGTGTAGCGGTTTTCCTCGAAGCTGTCGTCTGCGATCAGCGCGTCGTAGTCGATGTCCGGGATACCCCCGGCGTACGCAATCGTAAAGCGGCTGTTCGGCCACAGGTATTCGTAAAACGCGCCCGCCAGGATGTCCTGACGCTCGTAGTCGTGTTCGCGAAACCCTCGTGACGACGCCTCCTGAACGACCACCTGCGCAACCAGCCTGAGCCGGTGACGGTCGCCGAGCAAGCGAACGTGCTCCAGGCCGGCGTTGATCTGGGTGTTGTCGTAGTCGTAGTCGAAACCCGGCGTCGAGAACAGCCGGGTCTCCTCGAAGTCGTACCAGTCGAGCGTGACCGCCCACAGCCGCTCCCCGAGGCCAGGCTGCTGCCAGGTCAGACGCACTTCGGCGCGGTTTTGATTGCGGTCGTGGGAACGTAGCTCAGGCGACTCTTGCTGGTCCGGGAAGCGCCGCTCGAAGCCGCTGCCGACCAGTCCCTCGCTGTATATCCAGAGCCGTTCGGCCAGCGGCCAGCGCAGCGCCCAGTTGAGCTTCAAGGCCCGCTCCTCCTGAGTGCCGGCCAGCTGGTTCTTGCTGCCCCAGTTCAGGTCGATGGCTCTCAGACCCAGGCGCAGGTATTGCTCACGCGTTTTGCCGTAGAGCGCAAACCCCGCTTCGATATCCAGGAACTCCTTGCCGAACTCCGGATTGACGCCCAGGTAAAAGGCCGAACTCTCGCGCCAGCGGCGCTCGAAGCCCAGGAGCACCTGGTCTTCGCGAACCGGGCGGCGCCTGAACCCTTCGCGGCGAAACTGACCGAAGAAGCGCCAGTCGTCGTTGAGCGCTTCGTTGACGTTCAGCTCGATTTCCGTGAGCAGTTCGTCGGACGACACGCTGCCCGTGTTCACGCGTAACGCGTTGTCGACGTACTGCTCGCGTTCCCAGTCGAGCTGCCACTGGGGATCGAACGAGTAGTTGATCAGCGCGTGCAGGAACAATAACTTGGTTTCGTAGCCGTTCTCGAGTTCCCAGGGATCGTCGGGCAGCTCGGCGCTGACCGCGCTCGCCAGGAACAGCGACGCAATACCGGCCAGTGTGCGCATTATCGCTCCAGGTGGTGTTCGTCGGCGGGACCGCCAAGGCGGGCGAGCGTTGCTTCGTGCAGTACGGATGCGGGTGCGAGCGATGCTGTGAGCCGCCGCGTTTCTCCGGTCATGCGCCAGTGAAAGATCGTTTCGGCAGCGAGTACGCGTCGCACGTACTTGCGGGTTTCGTTGAACGGTATGTTCTCGATCCACACGAGCGGGTCGGCCGCGGAACGACGTTCGCGCCAGTTGTCCACGCGGTGCGGACCGGCGTTGTACGCGGCCGTAGCGAAGGCGCGATTGCCGTCGAAACGCTCGAGCATTTGTCCCAGGTAGGACGTCCCGAGACGGATGTTCGTGACCGGGTCAGTCAGCGTCGTCAGGCCTTCGAAACGAATGTTCAGCTGCCGGGCCACCTCGCGACCGGTCCGGGGCATGAGCTGCATGACGCCAATGGCGCCTGCGCTCGAGCGAACGTCGCGCATGAACAGCGATTCGCTGCGTGCAATACCGTACGCCCAATCGGTCGGGATACTGGCCGCTTTTGCGCCTTCGCTGAAGTGTTCCGCAAACGGCAGCGGATAGCGCAGGCTGAGGTCGTCGTAGAGTGCCGCACTCGCGGCGGTTGCAATGGCCCGCGAATGCCAGCCCCAGCGGTGCGCCAGTATGGCTGCCTGCTGTTTCGTTTTGCCGTCGAAACCGCGGATGGCGGCGTCCCACTCGCTGCGGCCGCGGCTGTCCTGGCCCACCAGGAACAGTTCCCGGGCGCGCCGGACCGGGGAGCGCGCGCCGATCTCGGTGATCAAGGCTTCGTCGGCTTCGAGCGGCGTTTCGGTCAGCGCGTAGTCGCTGCCGATTGCGTCAGCCGCAAGGAAGCCGTAATAACTGCGTTCTTCTGCGAGTCGGGCGAGATCGCTGCGGCCGCGTTCCGTGTCGCCCGCATTGATGTGCGCCGTTGCGCGCCAGTATTGCCATTCTTCGCGTTCGGCCTCCGCCCGGGGCATGGCGTCGAGGTCGTCGAGCAGCTGCCGCCATTGTCCGTCGCGCAGCGAAACCCGTGCTCGCCAGCGATGGACTTCGGTGTCTCTGAAGGCTTCGGGTACGCGGCTCAGCAGCCAATGCGCGCCGTCGAGCCCGTCACGTGCGGTCCACAAGGCAATGTGGCGGTCCGTCTCCCCGCGTTCGGCAGCGCTGAACGGGTAGCGCTCCGACATGGGTGCCCACAGCGTCCGGGCGAGCTGCGGGTCGCGGTAGGTCAGGCGTTCGACGGCGTACACCAGCATTGCACGTTCCTCGGCCGAGGCTCGCGCTTTGCGGAAGTTTTTCAGATACGTTTCCGGGTGGTCGGCCGCGCGCTGCCACGCCTTGGCCGTGGCGACGTGTTCGGCATCGATCGATTTACCGAGCCAGGCTGCGCGCGAGAATGCCTGAGCCTCGATCGCCAGCACAAATCGTTGCCGGTAGTGCTCCTCGTTGAGCAGGCCCCGCTCGCGCAGCCAGCTGAACACGGGATCGCATTCCTCCGCCTGGCTCTGGCCGGTGAGCCACAGGTCGAGCGCACGGCCCGCGACGCGTGTCGATCGCGACGTCGCGATTTCCGCATCGAGCGCCAGGCAGTCCAGCCGGGCAAGGTCGCGTCCCTGGTAGTAGGACCGGTAGACGTCGAGGTAACGCTTCGGCTGTCCGCTCGCAGCAAGGTGGAGGGCGTAGCGATAGCGCAGCTCGCGCGCGAGGCGCAACGTGCCGTGGTCGGCGAGAAACTGCTCGACGGCCCGTTCCGTCGCCTGCCTGTCTGTGCCCGTGCGTCGCGCACGCAACTCGGCCCGGAGTTGTGCCGCCTTGAGGTCCGGCCACAGGAGATAAGCTTCGAGACGCTGGCGATCGTCAGCCGGAAGTTCGGCAACGACCGACCAGTCGCCGCGCTCGACGTCTTCGTATACCTGCCGGAAAAGTTCGCGTGCCCGTTCCGTATTGCGGTCGGTTTCCTGGGCGTGCGCCGTCGGGACGACGGCGGCAGGGGGCATCACCAGCCAGAGCGGCAGGCAAAGCAGCAGGATCGCCGGGAGTGCATACGTCGGTGTTCGCCAAAGCCGCATCAGGGTATTCCATGGCACGTACTCTACGTCTGACCCTACTGACCTGCCTTCGGTTCTGCAAGCCGCTTCCGCGCGCTGTTACAAATGCTTCGTTTTGCGCTCTGCAACGCACAAAAAAGGGCTGCGAGTGTAAGCACTCTCGCAGCCCGTGATCTTGCAGCGCGTGTATCGCGAATCGGGTCCTAGCGAATCTGCCGAAGAATCGTCCGGTCGCCGCGCACTATGTAAAGGAACACGATGTTGCTGTCGCCGACGACCTGCGAGAGATCCGCGATCGAGTTGACGCTTCTGCGATTGGCAGCGGTAATGATGTCGCCCGCGCGGATGTCGCGCTGCGACGCGGGACTGCCGTCCAGCACCGATGCGACCTCGATGCCGCGCGTGCCGCTGGTACTCGATGACGAGAACTCGGCGCCCGCAAGACCCGGGTGTATGTCCTCCCCGAGCACGCTTTGCGCGATTCGCTGGCCCAGCTGAGCCGTCGCGGTCCGCGTGCGTTCGCCGCGAACGTAGCGGATCGTGACTTCTTCGCCGGGCGACATGAGGCCAATTGTGTTGACCAGCTCGAAGGCGTTGCTGATACGTTTCGAGTTGATTTCGACAATGATGTCGTCGACTTCGAGGCCGGCACGCTCGGCGGCGGACCCCTCGGCGACGCTGGTCACGATCGCACCGCTGTCCACGGAAATGTTCAGCGCTTCCGCGACCTCGCGATCGACGGGGTTGATTGTAACGCCCAGAAGGCCGCGCCGGACTTCGCCGAAGTCGAGGATCTGGCGCATGATCGAGCTGGCGATTTCGGTCGGTACGGCAAAGCCGATGCCGACGTTGCCGCCGGAGCGGCTAATGATGGCCGAGTTGATGCCGACCAGTTCCCCGGACATGTTGACGAGGGCGCCTCCGGAGTTACCCGGGTTGATCGAGGCGTCGGTCTGAATGAAGTCCTCGAGCGTGTCGCCTCTGCCGATGCCCATGCGGCCCAGCGCGCTGACGATGCCCGAGGTTACGGTGTGCTGCAGACCGAACGGGTTGCCGATGGCCAGCACAAAATCGCCGACGCGGAGGGCCTCGGAATCGCCGATCGGCATTTCCACGAGGTCGTCGGCTTCGACTTGAATGACGGCAATGTCGGTGCGCTCATCGGAACCGATGATCGTTGCGTCCAGCGTGCGGCCGTCGAACGTAAAAATTTCGATTTCGTCCGCGCCGTCCACGACGTGGTGATTGGTCAGGATGTAGCCGTTGGCGGCGTCGACGATGACGCCGGAGCCGGCGCTCGTCGCCTGGCGAGTGCCGCCCTGCGGCGTATCCGGTAAACCGAAGTAGCGGCGGAATGCATCGCTGCCGAACTGCCGGGCAGCAACCGTCTGGCTGACGCGAATGTTCACCACGGCGGGCGAGGTCTTTTCGACAAGTGGCGCCAGGCTGACGACCGGTTGCCCGTCTACCGCAAGCGGCAGCGCGGCGTGGCCGGCCGTGACGAAGGCGAGCCCTGCAAGGGCCAGGAAAATTCGGGATTGTCTCAGCATGTATCTCACTTCTGGCTTTCGTTACTCAAGGCGTTCTGGCTGCTCGGGGGTCGACGGCGGGAACGTCACGTCCAGTGTGCCACCGATTCTTCTGCGCATTACCTGAATGCACGGTTAACACCGATTTTTGCAACCGACCGTATCCGCCGTCGCTGGCCACGGGGCACAGACAATTATAGGCCCTGCGAGGGCTCAATAACCGCGCCGGTAAGCGGTCGACACGTTTCGTACGGAGAAAGTTCCGGCGTGTCCGCGTGCCTAACGGCACTGGTTTTCTGAAGATGCCCGGGTGCGGCGAACCGTCGCACCCGGGCTCGCAGTGCCTGCCTGCCGTCTAGTGCTCGACCGCGATCCGGCGGGCCTGTACGACGGCCAGTTTCGGGATCGAGACTTCGAGTATGCCGTTCTGGCTGCGTGCCGAGATATTCTCGGCATCAGCGGTGTCGGGCAGGGTAAAACGGCGGTAGAAACGGCCGGAGAAACGTTCGATACGGCGTACGCCGTCCGCATCGCTTTCGGTCTCCGATTTGCGCTCGCCGGATACCGACAGCACGCCGGCGTCCATGCTGACGTCGATGTCTTTGGGGTCGACCCCCGGTACGTCGGCGCGCAGCACGAAGCGGTCCTTTTCCTCTACGATGTCGACGGCCGGCACCCAGTCGGCCACCGACTGCTCGTCGTTGTTGTGGCTCAGGCGGCGGCTCGCCAGGCGGTCGAGGTCGCGGTGCATGAGGTCCACCAGCGACCAGGGTTCGAAACGGGTCAGATTCATCGTGATCTCCTAGAAAGACTCCATTCGATAGGTTGTGACGGCAGCGCCCCAAACGGTGCGATATCGTCGCTCAGTGGCTCCGACGTAGGGGCGTGAGAGGGCGTTTCAAGTGGTCGTTTCTTGCGTTTTCTGCGTATCTGAGGCGCCAAAATGGAACTTTTTCTGTTTCACTTAATGCCACTAGATGTAGTGTCTGGCCGTTTTCACAAAAGCGTCATTTTTTTCGGCATCTTTTTAAACCAGATTTTGCGCTAGTCTCTGTAAACCTTTGATTTTAATGGTTAATAGCTTGCCACATTTTTTTCACCAAAGGCTTGACAGTTGTTCGCTCGGGGCATAATCTTGTGCCCACTCGGACACAACATCTTGTGTCCATCCAGCGGAGATTAGAAACCCCCTCTGAATCTCGCCAGCGGCTTTGCGCCCACGGCGAGCGGGTTCCCTTTCTCCGAAAAAAATCGGTCGCAACAACAGCAAAAAACGTCTCCGCACGGAGCATTTGGGGAGTAATAGGACGTTATGAAGTCTGCCGTGAATCTGGACATGCACAAAACCACAGATATCGAGTTCCAGGCCGCATCGCTCGATATCTGGGACACCAAGTATCGCCTGAGTGCCAAGGACGGGTCACCGATCGACGAGAGCATCGACGACACCTACCGACGTGTGGCGCGCGCACTCGCCGACGTGGAAACAGAATCGAAACGAGAGCAATACTTCGAGGCTTTCGTATGGGCGCTGCAGAACGGCGCCATCCCGGCGGGACGGATCGTCTCCAACGCCGGTGCGCAGGAACACAAGCCCGCGACGTCGACCATCAACTGCACGGTCTCCGGCACGGTCGGCGACTCGATGGACAATATCCTGAACAAGGTCCACGAGGCCGGGCTGACCCTCAAGGCCGGCTGTGGCATCGGCTACGAGTTTTCGACGCTGCGTCCCAAGGGCGCCTACGTCACGGGTGCCGGCGCCTACACCTCGGGCCCGCTGTCGTTCATGGATATCTACGACAAGATGTGTTTTACGGTGTCGTCGGCCGGCGGCCGCCGCGGTGCGCAAATGGGCACCTTCGACGTCGGCCATCCGGACGTCATGGAGTTCATCCGCGCCAAGCGCGAGGACGGCCGCCTGCGTCAGTTCAACCTGTCGCTACTGATTACCGACGAGTTCATGCAGGCCGTCGTCAACGAAACGGACTGGAAGCTTGCGTTCCCGGTCAACCGGAAAGAACTCGAGCAGGACGGCCTCGATCTCGACGACGACAGCCAGATCGTCTGGCGTGAGTGGCCCGAGGCCGGCAACTACGTGACCAACGGCGAAGGCCTGGTGGCCTGCAAGATCTACAAGACGCTGCCGGCACGCCGCGTCTGGGACGTCATCATGGCGTCGACCTACGACTTCGCGGAGCCGGGTTTCGTGTTGATCGACAAGGTCAACGAAATGAACAACAACTGGTTCTGCGAAAACATTCGTGCAACCAACCCCTGCGGTGAGCAGCCGCTGCCGCCTTACGGGTCCTGCCTGTTGGGTTCGGTGAACCTGACGCGCTTTGTGGTCGACGCGTTTACGGACGACGCGCGTTTCGACTGGGACAACTTCCGCAAGGTGGTCAAGACGTTTACGCGCATGCTCGATAACGTGGTCGAAATCAACGGCTTGCCGCTGCCGCAGCAGCGCAACGAGATTCAGCGCAAGCGCCGCCACGGCATGGGCTTTCTGGGGCTGGGTTCGACGATTACGATGCTGCGCATGAAGTACGGCGAACAGGCCGCCGTCGAGTTCACCGAGCGGGTGTCGCGCGAGCTGGCGATTGCGGGTTGGGAAGAAGCCCTCGAGCTGGCGAAGGAGAAGGGGCCCGCGCCGATCATGAACGAGAGCTTCGAGGTCACCGAAGAAATGCTTCGGAAGCGCCCGGAGATGCTCGCGGACGGTTACCAGGCCGGCGACAAGGTGCCCGGCCGTATCCTGCACGCGCGCTATAGCCGTTACATGCAGCGTGTGGCGTCCGAAGCGCCCGAGCTGGTGAGCGAGCTGGCCGAAGTGGGTGCACGTTTCACGCATCACAGCTCGATTGCGCCGACCGGCACCATTTCGCTGTCGCTGGCGAACAACGCCTCCAACGGCATCGAGCCGAGTTTTGCGCACCATTACTTCCGCAACGTGATTCGTGAAGGCCGCAAGACCAAGGAAAAGGTCGACGTGTTTTCGTTCGAACTGTTGGCCTACCGCGAACTGATCGACAACGATGCCATGCCGGCCGGGTTCGACGATGCCAGCAACAGTCTGCCGGAGTACTTCATTACGGCGGACGACATTTCCCCGCGCGAGCACGTGGACATTCAGGCAGCTGCACAAAAGTGGATCGACTCGTCGATCTCGAAGACTGCCAACGTGCCCACCGACTATGCCTACGAAGACTTCAAGGGCATTTATCTCTACGCCTACGAGCAGGGCCTCAAGGGTTGCACGACGTTCCGCTTCAACCCCGAGGCATTCCAGGGTGTGCTGGTCAAGGAGAAAGACCTCAAGAATACGGTCTATACCTTTACCCTCGACGACGGCTCGACGGTCGACCTCAAGGGCGACGAGGAAATCGAGTACGACGGCGAGGTGCACACGGCGGCGAACCTGTTCGACGCGCTGAAAGAAGGCTACTACGGAAAATTCTGAGTACCTGCGGCGGAGCGCCGCGGCAGGCAAAAACGGATTCTAATGACATGATGAAAATCGACAAGAAAATCGTGGGTTACGCGGTCAATCAGCCCTCGGCGGAGGCGGAGAAAACCGAGAAGCCCGAGTACCGCCGCGAGGGTGGCGGCGATCGTGCCGAAGTCATTCGCATGCACGAGAAGCTCGAGCGTCCGGAAGTCCTCATCGGCTCGACCTACAAGGTCAAGACGCCGGTGTCCGATCACGCCATGTACGTGACGATCAACGACATCATCCTGAACGAAGGCACCGAGCACGAGAAGCGCCGGCCGTTCGAGATCTTCATCAACTCGAAGAACCTCGACCACTATCAGTGGATCGTTGCGCTGACGCGCATCATCTCCGCCGTGTTCCGCAAAGGCGGCGACGTGGCGTTTCTCGTCGACGAGCTGAAGGCCGTGTTCGATCCGCGTGGCGGCTACTGGCAGCCGGGCGGCAAGTTCATGCCGTCGATCATTGCCGAACTCGGCTATATCGTCGAAAAGCACCTGCAGACCATCGGCATGCTGGCCAACACCGAGCTGGACGAACACCAGCGCCGCCTGATCGAGGAGAAGCGTGCCGAGTTCGAAGAGTCGAAGAAACAGCAGGACGCCTTCTCCGATGCCGAGTACCCGGAAGGCGCACAGCTCTGCACCAAGTGCAACACGGCTGCGGTGATCATGATGGACGGCTGCATGACCTGTCTGGCTTGTGGGGACAGTAAGTGCGGGTAAACCGCCATCGCGGATGAGAAATAGAGGCCGTTAGCGCGGGACGACCCTACTGGCTCCAGCGATAGCGCGCGGCATGGTTTTTTCCTGCCTCAGCCAGCAGTAAAACTTCGTACGACAACTGGTCTCCGGGGCTTCTCCGGTATGCTCCTTCGCGGGGGGCAACACCTTGGTGGCAATACCTTGGCGATAGTACACCAGCCCTACACCTTCCAGCGGGGCGCGCCTCCGCTCGAAACGCTGCACCGTCGAGCGGAACAGCTTGGAGGTCTGGCGCTGACATCCGACTATACGCCTGGAGGCCGAGCGCTCGAGTTCGATTGCTTCCCGGGCAAAGTAGACGTCCTCAGGAAGTCGAACGAAATCTGCCTGAGATCGGATCTGGTCGACGCTCCCGTATTGCTGGAACTTCTCGGTATGACCCTAGTGGATCTTGGCGGCAAGATTCGCGACGGTTGGTCCGTCGAGTTTGCGCTCCAACTGCCCCTGAGCGAGGCCTTTGTCATCGAGAAAACCCAGCGACATCGGCAAGATATCAAAAAAGCCGCCAGGCCCGTCTGGTTGGTTGTTCTGGGGGTCTTTGCCGTTGCCGTGCTGGTCGTGAGTCTCATTGTCTGGGTATTGTGGCGGTGGTTGTCTGCGGGCTAGAAACGGGAATTGAGGGGAGTTGGTGGCGCTCAACTCGAAAACGGTCGGGAGACTTGAGGTCATTGAGTCGTTGGGAGACGATCCTGCTTGAGTGACGTTTGCTGGCCGCAAACTGCCGGCCATCACAACGAGCCTATCCGGCATGAACAAACAGCACGCCTACGAAATCGCGTCCCGAGCTCTCGAAGCACGAAGGGGTCGGTCCACCGATGAACTTAGAGGTCTCGTCGACGCAGCGGAGCGAGAGGTCGTTGACGGTCCCGACGGTCGTACCTATTTCCTGGAAGTCAGTGCCGAGCGAGTAGGCGCCAATAGACTCAGGCTTACCGCAATCGTCGATTCGGGCAACAGCTTCAGGCTCGAACGTGTCGAGGAGAGCGTCGATGTCTCAGCGGACCTCGACGAATGAAGATCCACCTCGACGACGATAATCAGCAAAGTTCAGACGATTTGGGGGTGAACAGCGGTTTCTCCGCCCGGAGAACTGCTTTGCTTTTGCGGGGTTCTTTTCCGGGCTGCTCTTCTTACTGATTCAAATTCAGACTGACTGGCCGACCGTAGACAGCTTACCCACCGACGCAACATTTCCCTCCGGCTCGGATTCGGAGTATCCGGAAGGCGCCCAGCTTTGCACGAAATGCAACACGGTGGCGGTGGTCATGATGGATGGCTGCATGACGTGCCTGGCTTGTGGGGACAGCAACTGCGGCTAGTGCTGCTTGCGTGTAAGTTCGCTCATAGACTGCGATAAGAGGCGTTCTATCGTAAGTCGGGTCGGCAAGAAACTACTGGTCCCCTGCTGTCTAGCCTGGCGGCAGATTCCGAATAAGTTCGAAAGCACGTGGAAAAGGTCGCTCGGGTTTAATCGCAGAGTGATGCGCTGACGGAGCGGCGCGCTATGTGGCGGTAAAACCTCCAACAGCACCGGCGACCGGACCATCAGCTCAACAAACCATTGCCGGCTATTGACCGAGTTCGTATCTGACTTCCGCATTACCCAGACATCGTGGAGTTCGTTGCGGTCTCAACTTCCTGGAACCTGGAACGGTATTCGGCGGGCGGGATACCGACTTTGTTGCGGAACATCTTGGCAAACGATGAGCGATCACTGTACCCAACCATCTCGGCAATCGAATCGACAGAGAGTCGGGTTGCGCTCAGCAACCGCATGGCGCGAGCCATACGAAGCTCAAGAATATAGTCCCGCGGTGTGACGCCACTCGCAGCCGAGAAGCGCCTCGACAGGGTGCGCACGCTCAGATTAACGTGCTTCGCAGCGGTCTCCACCAAGGCAGCGTCGGCGAGATGCATGTCAAAGAACTTCCGGACAACTCCAACGACATGATCCCCGCCGTCCTCAACAGCGACATTGCGGAGCGCGGCATCGTGTAGTGCCGCACTCCACGACTTACCGTAGAGACTTGCAAACTCAAAGGCGAGCGAAACCCCAAAAAAATGTGCGATAACGTAGAGGACTACATCCGCGGAATAGGCGGTTTGCCCGCCAGTGATGAGTTCGTGGCTAGCGCCAGAGACCACCAGTGCTCGTTTGCGTTTAACGTCTACTGCCGGAAACGCGGTAGAAAACTGATCGGTGTAGAGTTCGATCATGGCACTGCTGTGACCATCGAGGAGCCCCGTCTCGGCTAGCCCATACGCCCCAGAACACATCGTCGCCATCACCGCACCGTTGGCGTGTTGGTTGAGCAGCCAATCGCACTCAGACCGACTAAGAATGGGACCGTAACCGGGATCACTCAAACAGCCGTCATCGTAGAGTGCGGGCATGATCACGACATCGAACGAACTGCTGTCCAGCGGCTCTTGCCGAGTGATCTCCAATCCGCTGATCGAACGTCGCGGTGCGTCACCTTCGGAAACGATCGTGGGCTTAAAACGCAGTCCAGCCGATGGGCCTGGCGCGAGCATGTTCATGGCCTGAAAATCCTCAAACACGCTCACCATGCTGCCAACACTGGCCTGGCGCGGGAACAGGATCGCCGCGCGTATTGTTTTCCCGGCTTGCTCAAGCCCCCCGGCCGTGAGTGGGTGAACCCATTGTCGATATTCCGAGTGCGGCGTCCGATTCGCACTCGCATTGGTCTTCTGGAACATAGACGCAACTCACCCAACATTCCTAGGATTTCGCTCACGCTATCACAGAGGATGGAATCTTGTGAGTGATGATTTCTCAGGGATCCAACACGCCGCGGTAATGGATGAGCCGCCACCTGACGAGGCCACTCAACCAGAGCAGCTGGCGACCGGCTTTGCCGTGCTGTTCCTGGTGCGCAAGAAGGCAGGCATGGACTTCTCCGCATTTCGTAGTCACCAACTCGACACACACCTGCCACTCGCGCTCGCGCTACCGGAGCTTCTCGACTATCGCTTGACGTTATTCGAGCCGAGTGACGATGGCGAACCGTACGTTGATGCGATCGTACAGCTCACATTTGTGGACGAATCGGCGTATGAGGCCGCAATGGGCTCAGCAGCGGGCACCAACGCACTCGAAGACTTACCGAATATGCTCGACATGGCGTCGGTGCGACTGCTCAAGTGTGTGGACGGTAATAGCGTTCACGCCGTCCTTAGTGAAAGGGGCCGAGAATGACGTTCGCTATTTGCAATCGAGTTGCGCCAGTGTCGGTTAACGGAAAGAAGTGGCCACTCGTCTTTCTCATCTTGACCGGCTGTATCTCCAGCTTTGAAGGTTGAAACATGCTTACTGCTTACAATGCCAGATCCCATTTGACTCGCGTTTTATTGCTGGTGTCATTCCTATCTCTGTCGGGCTGCTTTCAGTCTGGCGGCCCTTCCCGAAATGCCGACGGAACGCCGGTAGGAGTTACTTACGCAAAAAGTTTCGGCGGACCGGGCGAGGACTATGTTTACGATGCCTACGTTGACCAGAATGATCAGGTATATCTGTTTGGTGCTCTCTCAAGGGATGTTCCTGGAGGAATCGAGATGCTTCCGTGGGCCGCAAAACTCGATGCGCTGGGTAACCCGGTGTGGGAAGTCACCACAACAACGCCCGTCGGAGTAGCAAATCTCGATGTGCAACACGCCTCCAGCACCAGTGATGGGGGATACCTATTTGCCGGAACAACTCAAGAGAGCCCTGTAAATAGCAGGGATGTGGTGCTCGTAAAGCTTTCTGCCGCCAGCCAAGTCGAGTGGACACTCGCTATGGACGGCGGCGAGTGGGACGACGGCAATATGCTGTCAGATCGAGGCTCTACGGAGTTCCTTGTGAACGTGCTTGGGGATAGCTCCAGTGGCTGGTATGTGATCGCTGAATCGGATGCGGACGTGGAGCTTGCGGATTCCGGCGAAAACACACGCACATTTATTAACGCGCCCTCGTTGGTTGTCTGGTTTGTTTCATCAGACGGAACGATTGGGTGGCAGCGTAGAATTCTCTTGGATGGTGACCCGGAGTTAATGGTTCGCAACGCAGGGGGAGGCACCCCGGAATTCGATCGCAAAGGACCCAGGTTCCTGTCGGCCGCAACATCCAACGACTTTAGAGACCTGGTCCTCCTCTTGAGGAACTACCGTATTACTCAGCCGGGCGCGACGGCCGCGGCGCCGGGCGAATCCGTAATCCGAATTCGAACTCCAGATGACCCAAGAGAGGAGATCGCCGTCGAACACGTATATACCCAGTTGGGGGAATACGACACCGATAGCGGCATTATCATGACTCTGGGCGGCCTACCGGGGGCGGCGCAGGAAGACGACGGATTCCTTCTAATTGTCGGCAATCGCTATATCGATACCACGTATACAGGTTACGACCCCGGACTGAGCGGTAACGGTTGGGTTCTCAAATTTGACCATGACGGCGTTACAGAGTCGCGATTGACGAAACTCTCAGCTAACGGAAGTGAAGAGTGGTCTTGGGATAATCCGGAAAATGACATTGAACTGACAGCCGTTGGGCGTACACGAGTGGGCGGGCAGCGGTACTACTGGGCTGGCGGATCGACTGGACAAGGCCGTATCGATTGGTCCAGGTTTCCCGATGATCGTGACGCGGACACCACGATGACCATAAAGATCGACGACATCGACTTCCGAGCTGATGAGGCCTGGTTGGGTCGATTTAGTGAAGCTGGCGAATTAATAGAGACCTGTGCTGTCCCCGGAAATAACATTCTTGCAATGGAAGCAGACGGAGACGATCTCGTTGTTTTGTATTCACAACAGGCATCCGATGTGTTGCGGGAAGCAATTTACCGAGACACGTGCGTTCCGCTAAGTGCGCGAGCCGTATTCCAGGCGAGCGATAGTGCATTCGAATTCTTTGAAGAAACGACCACAGAGTGGTCTCAAATGAACAGTGTTCTTCCTACCTGGACGAGACGAAACGATCAGTGGTTCGGGCGAATAGGCGATCGCCTACACAGTGTTGACGGGACTGTGAGCGTACCCAATGCATCAGATTCTGTATCCCGAAGGCAGATAGTTGCTGACGAAAACGAAGTCGTCACGGTTATCGGGCCAAACAGCGTTGCCTCTTTGGACGAATTCGGTCTGATGACAGAGCAACATGCATCAGAGCCGGGGGTATTGCCGGAGGCCGTCATAGATGATTCGCGACGTATGTGGACCCTCTCGGAAAACCACATCACGTTGTTCGAATCGAACGAAGTTGTTCGCCGTTTCGAATATTCAGGCCCAAGACATGCGGTTCTTTGGGCCGGGCAGTTTGCCTTCCAGGTCGATGCTTCGGGTGAAGGTGCCAGCCGCTTTGTGGTCGTTGACGAGAATTTGAGTGCCACTGCCCGCACCATCTTGGTAGGCGACCTTCACCTGATCGATGCCTTCGAATCGAGTCTGGCTTTTCGTGCATCGTCACAGATTGCGTACATTGATACGGCTTCCGATAATCGATGGCTGGTAGACTTCTCGGGCACCGGTAACTCGTTGGCCGGTGAGGTCTCCCTTGTCGACCTTGCCATAGCTCAGGACGGCGGAGTGGTCGCACTTCTTAGAATTTCTGATTTCTATGGTGCCAGCGCTTCGCTAAGCGGCCAGAATGGCGACATACTTCTCAACGACCAGGACATAGGATTACTCAAGATCGACCCCACTGGTCGGCCACAATGGTTGCGAGTTTACGGCGGAGCCACATCAGACCTTCCTGGGAAAATTGAGCGTACAACCAACGGCTACTTCGTTACGGCCTCAAGCGAATCTGTGGACGCAGTGTCGCCGGGTACGATTGACATTTGGGTTCTAAAAACTGGAGCGGACGGCCATATTCAAGGGTTGGAGACAGGAGAGGACTTGTGTTCGGCATGTATTGCTTCAATAAGCGGACAAGAGTTGGTAGATGCGGTTTCAATCAACGTCTTCCCTGTAGGACCGATTGGTAGTCCAGAATCTTACGAGTTGGTAGAAGTCGCCTCGCCCGAACGTGAAGTTCTTCCGATCGAAGGCGAGACTCTCCGCAGTGTGAATACTGCTCAGCAATGCTCAGGGCAGGAAAGCAACTTTCAAGAAGCTGCGATTGCCAGGCCAGGCGAGGAGAACTTCACTCTTGCTGTCTCGATTCTTACTGACGGCAATCCCGCTGCCGGTACAGAGCAGGGGGGCGGACGTGTCACCAGCTCGCCCGTCGGTATCGATTGTGGTCTGCAGCGGGACTGTGCCGAGCCCTTCCCTGAGGGTACGGTAGTAGAGCTTACAGCCACACCGTATCAAGGCTACGAATTCGTGGCATGGGATGCGTTCTGCGATGGTGCAACCGTCGACAGTCTAGCCAACGTTACGATGAACCAAACAACGGAATGCCAGGCTTCCTTTGCCAGGCTACAAGAACCTCAGGCCTTAACCGTTACGGTCACTGGGGACGGCACGGTCACAACTAGAGACAGCAATGCCATAGACTGCCGTGCGGATGGCGGCACTTGCACCGCTATGCTGCCGTTTGCGTCTACGGTCATTCTCGACGTGACTCCAGACGCTGGGGAAGAGTTTATTCAATGGGGCGGTGATTGTGCTGCCTGGGGCAGGGCGTTATCGAATCAACTGACTATGGATTCAGCCTACAGTTGTACAGCGTCATTTTCCGAGCCAACGCCGCCACCGCCACCTCAGACTGCGACGGTCACCGTTTCGCTTGATCTCGACGGCCAGCCTGTATCAACAGCTGGTGAAGCAGGGAGAGTTCTTGGCACCGGAATCGATTGCAGTATGCCCGGGCAGGACTGTGCCGAAACTGTCGTGGTCGGCTCGAGTTTTACGCTTGACGTTCTACAAGTCGCTCAGTTGGTTCGCTTCAGTCATTGGACAAGTATCGACAGCGGCAGTATCTGTGATTCGAACGGCAGCCCCAGGTTGGAATTCACAGTCAATGAAGACACTGCTTGCACGGCAGAGTTTGTCACAAGAATAGGGCCGCAAGCTGCGCTGACGGCGACAATCATTACCGATGGCTTTGTGAGCAATCAAGGCGGCCGCGTGCAGAGCAATCCTGCTGGCATCGACGATTGCGGCTCGAGCGTGCCGCAATGCACTGCCGAATTCAACAGTGGAACCGCGGTGACGCTAACAGCGACACCCCGGCCGGGCTACGTTTTTGGGCAATGGTCAGGGGACAGCGCTACGCCTGGCTGCGCCGGTACGACCCCCTCCGTTACAGTCTCGATGAACGGCCCGAGGCAATGTTCCGCGGTCTTCCTCGCCGACACCGCATCGGGCAATTCGAACACGCTTGCCATAGCGGCCGATTTGCCGCAAGAAGACCGACCCCGCGTAACCGATGTCAATGCGGGCCTTGTGGACTGCGTCGGATCGTGTTCGATCAGCCTGCCGATCGATCAGTCGCCCTACCAGCTTCGTCAAACCACGCCACCCGGCAGCATTCAGGATTGGTCGGGCTGCGATGCTTTGGTGACGGACCCGACAAACGCGAGTGGACCACCGTTGTGCGAGGTCGACATTTCCGGCGGAGATCGAGTGATCAACCTTGTTCCACCAGCGGGTACTTAAACCTTGCTGCAGGGCAAGGTACCGAGCAAGGTGATCTGCAGGGCTATACGGCCGGACGCGGAGAGAGATTGTGCCTTGAGGAATCTCGAAGGTGCGATGGAATCACTCGAGCAAGTGATCTACCACGAAGTGATTAGCGTCGATCATGTTGGTCTCGCCGCCGCCCATTGCATCCACGCCTATGCTGGGCCCTGTTACCGGAGCTGGGCAGGCCGTGTGAGCGATCCCTGTCTGTCGTGGCAGCAATGCAAGAGCTAAAGCACGAATCATGACTACTCTTTTCAATATCGGTCAGCGCATGACAGCGCTCTTCTTCTGTTGCCTCTTGCAAGCCGCGGATGCCAATTCACTTGAACAACAGTGGATGCTGGCATTGAGCGGCGCAAAGTTGACGGCCTATTCAGGTTCGATAATCAGCTCGAACAGCACGCTAACCGTGATCAACCTGTGCTCGAACGGCCGCTATACCTACCATCGCGAAGGCAGCTGGTCGGTGCCCGGCGCAGGAGGCGGCGCATCCAACAACCGGATCGCGGGTACCTGGGACATCCGGGAGCGGGGCGGTCAGGTGCAGCTCAGTTACCGGACCGACAGCGGTGACACCGGCGCCTTTCCGCTGTACTCGCAGTCCAACGGTCGAATCAACATCGGTGGCATGGCCTATGCTATTCAACCGGGCGCCGCCTCGTGCTAGCAGAACAGAGCGCACGGGACGGCGCGACGAGAGTCCCACCGGCAAGCCACCCTTCACGGTGTATGCCGAAATCGCAAACCGCGGAGACGGCAACCCCGAGCCTCGATGGCGATCGCTTGGGACGGCCATAGAGCGAAAGAACGGTGTGTGCGAGCTCGAACTGCGACGATGGCGATCGAACTTGACGCGATTGCAGATTGCACCCACGGACCGGGAGCTTGCCGTTGCCGAGAAGGAGTAGGGCGACCAGACCAGGTAGTGTAAGGATGAGCGGCAATTCCACTGGCACTCATGAAGGACGGGCAGCATGATCGTTATCCAGGCGTTGGGCCAGTTTGCCGTCCACCGAGATGGGCGTTCGCTCAAAGACGAACTCAGGAGAAAACGTCGGCTCGTCGAGTTGCTACAAGCCGTAATCGCGAGCGGCGGTCGTGATGTCCCCGGCAGTAGCTTGAGTGCGACCATCTGGCAGGGCGCCGACGGCGATCACGCCTATCGCAGCCTGGAAACGGGCATTCATCGGCTGCGTGAGCTCTTAGGTCGAGAGGCCATTGTCGTTGCGGATAAAACAATCAGTCTTTCAGAGTCGCTGTGTGTGTTCGACGTTTGGGATCTAGGGCAGGCGCTACAACGGTTAGCAGCCGTGGTCAATGACGACGGCGCGTCGATCGTACGGCTGCAAGCAGCGGCGAACAACTGCATTGCACACTACCCCGGGCCCTTGCTGCCATCCTCTGACAGCCCGTGGATTCGGGATAGTCGCGAGCGCCTGCAGTCCCGAGTTTTACGCCAGTGTCTGGACGCGGTCGCCGTTCTGCGCGATCATCGCGCGCACCACGAATCGGTACAAGTACTCAGAAATCTATTGGACATTGGGCCTGGACTAGAGACGGTCTACCGGGATCTCATCTGCGGCTATAAAGCACTGGGTCACTCGGCCGATGCGGCGGACGTCTTCCGCCGCTGCACCGAGTATTTCTGTGATGCTCGGGGTCAACCGCTCTCCGAAGACACGATTGCCGCGTTTAGGAGTGACTAAGGCAACATGCTCGGCCCCATACCACGCGCAATCGTCGGTGGGATGTGTTGTGTACCCGTCGACTGATGACCCGTTAGAGCCCAACCTTGTCCGAGCTCCCCATTCGCGCAATGCAGTCCAAGATGCAGACAGTTCTGGGTCAGGGTTTGCATGATTTCGTTGTTCCAGGCCATGAACCAGTCGCCGTGTCCGGAGTAACCGCCCGGGTTGTTGGTCACGTCATACATGTCTGAGGACAGCATCCAGCCGCTACTGGTTCCGTCAGGTCCCGCGTTATTCGCAGTGACCGCGTAGGCGATGTTGTAGCTCACCTCGGGTACGGGGACCGGGTGCGTTGCAGGACAGATCTGCTCGGCGCTTTGCGGCCAGTTGTACGTGCCCGGCTGTGCCATGTGACTGCTGTGATCCGGAGTATCCAGATTTACCCCATCCCAGCAGCTCGGAAAGAAGATGGTCACACGAACGTTGTCACCAATCTGGCACGCCGGAATGAAATCGCTGAAGTCATCAGCGCTTCGTATGACGTCACTCTCGCACGACCATTGGATAACGTCCTTGGGCTGCGGGCCGGTAGACATCGCGTTGCCGGTGATCATGCGCAACCCGGGTGGCATGGGGTTGATAGAGCTTAAATCGGATACCGCCGCCTTGTAGTATACGTCCGTCGCTGAGATACCGCCGACGGGTGTGACGACTTCTGCCGAGATAAAGCCATCAGCATCGTAGAGGTATTGCCCCTGGCCCGCAGAGTCGTAAACCGGTGCCATGACGCTCGGCACCCAGTAGCCGGACCGATTAATGGGACCACCGTGGCAGGTGGAGGTGCCGACTGTCGTCAATCGATCCAGTGTCGTCGAATAGTCGGCCAAGGTATTGCCAAAGTACATGTGCAGATGCGATCGGTCCTGCTCGCCCGGATAGACAATCGAATCGTCGTAGTTCAGGTGCGAAAACTCGCACTTCACGCGAAAACTGCCGCCATCCGGGTCGCTTTGGGGAATCGTCCCGGTCGTCACTACGTACTGATGAAACGGGTGTGCCGGGTCGAAAATACTGGTCGTTGTCGATTCCACCAGACAGGCGTTGGAGCAACCGTCACCGCTATGCAAGTTGCCGTCATCGCACTGCTCGGGTGGCTCTAAGAGATTGTTACCGCAGACCGGTGTCGTTTGGTTGGTTTGAAACGTTGCCGTACAGCTCTTATCCGCATCGACAGTCACTGTGCTTGAGGCTGTCGAGCCGTTGCAGTCGTCCGTCCAGTCTATAAAGTGAGAACCGCTAGCCGGGACGGCCATTAGCGTGACGTTGGTATTCGCCGAATAGCTGCCACAGTCTGTAGTCGCACTGCCGCACTGGCCACCGGCAGGATTTCTGGTTACTGAACCATTACCTACAACGGCAACCGAAAGATCAAACTGTTGTGCAGTTGGAATTGTGTTCACAGGCGCCGGCGGCGCGGCGTCATCGCTGCTACCGCAACCTGAAACCAGCAGAAGCAGGGCGCAGAGCGCCAAGATATTCACGTTCGTAGCCATGCGGCGCTCCGATTTCCAAATCAAATCAACTCGCCGTAGAGTGGCACGCCATGACCTACAACCAACTTACAAACAGAATCGGGATTGAGTGTCCCTTGTGCTTTCGATCACATTCTCGACAAAAACCAGGTGATAGCACGGTTTGTCGAATATGCCCTTCCAGCTTTACCGCGACTGGGATTGGGGTTTCGACGTTCGGCTTCGCGGCGACATAAGGTCAGTCGAAGGCAGGGTTCGCAAAAGGGATAAACTCCTGATTTCGCTCATGGCACCTGTTGCTTAGCTGAAAAGGGCGATCCAGACGCTGCCGTTGTACACACTGAGAGCCTCAACAATCCCTCATAAACAACAAGTTATATGAGCGCAAACCGCTTTAATGAAAATGGCCTGTTATGCGTGCCCTTCATGTCGAAAGTAATGGCTTAGAGGGCGTTTGACAGCAACTTATTGTGCGCGGTCATCTTGGCGGATCCTTTGCTGACTCGCTAATTTGCCGCGCCGTCACGTTCATCGAGAAGTCGAGCGAGCCTTTCTTCGTAACTGCTGAGAGTGCTATCGGCGGAATCCGGTAAGAGCACAATGGCTTGCTGCAGTCTTTCGATCGCCGCATCGAATTCGCCGGCGTGTTCGTGTGCAACCGAAAGTGCCGACAGAAAACGAGGTTCGCTAAACTGCATCTCCTGATTGACTTCGGTGAGTATGGCAACCGCCTTTTCCGGCTCGCGCAGACTTTCCGGTCTGATCGTTGCGAGATTCCAGCCGTAGCTTCCCTTTTCCTGCGACGACGCATCGGGCGCTTCGGCCAATGCCTGCCACAGCGCCAACCGCTCGCGCCCCAAACGAAGCATTTCGACATCATTGCCCATCATGACGTTGAGCTCCTGCAGACGGCCGAGAACACCCAGGGTATTTCGGTGACCTTCGCCGTAGACGTCACGGTGACCGTCCAGAGATTCGCGCAACAGTCGATCCGCATCTGCAAAACGTTGCTGCCGCGAATACAGCTCGCCCAGCTTCATCATGCCGTTCAGCGTTTCAAAATGGCGTTCGCCCAGCGTTGCCCGCTGTATCCGTAACGCATCGAGGTACAAATCCTCCGCCTTTTCGAATTCCCCCGTCGACTGATACATATTGCCGAAGTTGGTCATCGCTCGCGTGACGTTCGGGTGTTCATCGCCAAAGATCTGCTTGCTGCCGGCAATGGTCGCCTCGTAAAGAGGCTCTGCTTCGGATATTCGTTCCTGATCGTTGTACAGATCGGCGAGATTCTGCATGACGCTGAGAGTGTCCTGATGCATTCCGTCGTGGATGCTTCGGAAGCCCGCCAACGCGCGCTGGTAAAGACCTTCCGCATCCTGCCAGCGGCCATCGAGCTTGTAGTAAATACCGAGGTTCGCCATGTACCTGAGAGTACGGCGGTCACCATTGCCGAGCGATCGCAATCCCAGATCGAGCAAGGTTTCACCGATGCGTACGGCCTCACCGAAATTTCCCCGCTGTGCGTTGCTGATAGCGAGATTGTGCATCGTATCCAACGTCAGCGGATCGACTTCATCAAGAACGCGCTGCTGCAACGCAAGCGCATTGCTCAGGGTCTCAACCGCTTCATCGAACCGGCCTTGCGCAGAGAAAAGCAATCCCATGCGCATCAGTGTGCGAAGCGTCTCGGGATGTTCGGGCCCCAGATGCTCTCTCTGCAGAACGATAGCTTCATCGTAAAGTTCCTCTGCTTTTGAATAGCCCGCCAACTGACCATAGACGTAGGCCATAGTGCTCTTGAGCCGGGCAGCAACTTCGGGGTCCTCTACGCTGCCGCTGTCGAGTTCCACTGCACCCTGGTCCAACAGTTCCAATGCGGTCATTGCGTCACCCGAGGCGACCGCAGGGTCGGCTGCTGTAAACACGGACACCAGGAATTCCGAAACCTGCTGCGCAACGTCTGCCTCGCGATTCGCACGCTCCGCCTCTCGCGCGATCCGGTCCGATTGATAGATCATTGCCGCTACCATCGCCACAGCAGTGAGACCGGCAACAACCACGCCTTTGCGCCGCATCGCAAACTTTCGAACGCGATAAACGACGGATGGCGGCTGCGCCAGAACGGGTCGGCCATTGCGAAAGTTTTCGACGTCTGACAGGAGCTGCTCAACGGAGCCGTAACGCCTGTCGGGATCTTTGTGCATCGCTTTCGCAATGACGAGGTCAAGGTCACCGGTCAGTCTCTGCGAAAGTCTGCGTGGCGTCGTATTGCGGGCTGCCGCAATCGAGCCAGGGTCTGCGGCGCGCAACACCGCTTTGCTGGGGGGCAGCGGCTCGACCTCGCACACGTGTCGCCAGACCTCAGGTGCCGACGCTTCGGCGTCCAGACCATAGGGGTGACGACCCGTCAGCAACTCGTAGAGCAATACGCCCAATGCGTACACGTCTGACAGGGTAGTCACCGATTCCCGAAGCAACATTTCCGGGCTTGCGTACATTGACGTCATTGGCATGACGCCGGTGCGAGTGGCAACGTGATGCCCATCTGCCGTCAGCGCCTTCGCAATACCGAAATCCAGCAGTTTTACATTGCCGTTCTCCTCGACCAGTACATTCGCGGGTTTGAGATCGCGGTGCACGATCAGGTTGCGGTGTGCGTATTGAACGGCATTGCCAATCTGTTGAAACAGGTCGAGCCGCGCATCGACATCGAGACTGTGCAGATCGCTGTACGTGTCGAGTGGCTCTCCGTCCACATACTCCATGACAAAGTACGGGGTGCCCTGCTCGGTGATACCGCCATCCAGCAAGCGAGCGATGTGGGCATGGGACAAATTCGCCAGAATCTGCCGTTCGGCGAAAAAGCGCCGCCTGGCTTCCTCACCGCCAACGCCAACCGGGAGTATTTTCAACGCTACTTGCTGGTCGTATTGCTGGTCTGCGCGCTCGGCGAGGTACACTGCGCCCATTCCGCCGCGACCGATCATTCGTAACAAACGATAGGGGCCAACGCGCTCGTCCGCCGGCAGCTCGGCATCTCCGCGAAGCACTGACGTCAAACCGAAGCGATCGGCTAGATCCGTGAAGTAGTCGTCAGCCATAGTTGCGGATTCGACGAGCGACTGCACTTCCTCGAGCAAGGCAGGGTCGTTCGCACACTGGTCTTCGAGGTACGTATCACGCTCTGACCTCGGTAGCTCGAGCGCCTGTTGAAACAATCGTTCTGCTTTGGGCGAAACCAGAGAGTTCATTGCATAGTTCAGCTTTTAGCCATTGTCATTTATGACCTACAGGAAACGCCGCTGTTTTTTGTCGCCTGTAAACTGATGAGCGCTCTATGTCATTCGCGCGCAGTCGCCGCGTTTTCAGCTTGCCGCCAGGCTCGGTTCTCTAAGCTCTCTCGCCAACCAGGCGCTGGCCAACTTCCAGTTGCGGCTGACGGTTGCTGTAGACAGGTCAAGGGCCACTGCCGTTTCCTCGATTGTCATGCCGCCGAAAAACCGGCATTCGAAGACGCGACACCAGCGAGCATCATGTTGCTCCATACGTTCGAGTGCTCGATGCATCGCCAGCGCATCCTCCACCGCATCATCCGTGGGGACGAGTACGTCATCCAGTGGAATCGCGGCAACGCCTCCACCACGTTTGCCGGCGTTTTTCTTTTCTGCGTAGTTTACGAGCACATGGCGCATTGCCTTGGCGGCCGTCGCGTAGAAATGCGTGCGCGACTTCCAGTCTGACTTCCCGTTCAGCTTCAAATACGCCTCGTGAATGAGCGCTGTCGTATTCAGCGTATGGTTGCCGAACCAATGCCGCCGATTCGATTCGGCGATACGGCGGAGTTCGCGGTAAACGGCATTGAATAACTCATCGGCGGCGCTGGCATCCCCTTCGCCGGCTGCTTTAAGCAGAGTTGTGATTTGCTCGGCGATCGTCTCCTCCCCAGGCGCGCCGGTTTACGCATCGACGCGCCTCCCAGTATAGCCGAAGCGGGCTCCGCACGCCCCGCTGAAACTTGCGCTAAGTGGCTGATTCTTTTGAATAGATTGAGAATCCTGATAGAGAAGGCAAGCGCTTTCTGTACGCAGAGTTAGAGGCCCAACAACGGACGAATATGGGGACGACAAGCCATGATGGGAACAAGAACGCTCGACAAACTTTGCCCGATAGCGCTGCTGGTGCTGCTATCGGGCTGCGGCGGTAGCGGAGATCAGGACGACCCACCACCGAATGATCCTGTCGTCACTGTCGATATTGCCGACGCGACCGTCATGGAAGGCAACAACGGCACGCGCGATCTGGTGTTTCCTGTAACGTTGAGTGCCGCTGCGACAGAAAACGTCACGGTTGACTACGCAAGCAGCGATGGTAGCGCAACAGCGGGTACGGATTATGTAGCTGTCGATGAGACGTTGACGATACTCGCAGGATTGACTTCAGTCTCCATTGTCGTTTCCGTCAATGGTGATGCAGTCGAAGAAGCGGATGAGACGCTGATACTGGCATTAAGTAATCCGTCGCGCGGACTGAACCTCGGTACGTCCAGCGCAACCGGCACGATTCAAAATGACGACATGCCACCGCCTCCGGTGACCGGAAACGCGCTGAACGACACGGGTGTTGTCGAGTGCAGCACCGCTTCCGCCATTGGGTTGGACTGTAACGATCCCGGTGACGGTACCGACGTCTATCCCGCACAGGACGCAGAGCGCGGTCGCGATGCCAGCAACAACGACAACAGCGACGGGCGCGCCGGCTTTGCATTTACCAAGCTTGACGCGTCCGGCGTACCCTTGGCCGATCAGAGTGTCGACTACGACAATACACCATGGTCCTGCGTCAGGGATGAGGTGACCGGGCTTACCTGGGAAGTCAAAACGAACGACGGTGGATTGCGGGACAGCAGCTGGACCTATTCCTGGTACAGCACGCGCGGCGTACGCGACGGTGGTGTCAACGGTGAGGAAAACAACGGCGTCTGCATCGACGATGCCACCTGCGACACAGAGAAGTTCCTGCAGGCACTGAACGATACATCACTGTGCGGCCAGGGCGACTGGCGCCTGCCAACCAGAGGTGAGCTGTTGTCTATTGTGGATTTCGGGGCCGCAGCACTGCCTTACATCGACGCCGGGTATTTTCCGAACACGGTTGCGCGAACGGACTACTGGACCGCAACGACCGCCTATAGCGCATCGGTCAAACGGACAATCAATTTCAACAGCGGCTTCTCCAACAGCGTGCCAATCGGCGACTTCAACGCTGTGCGCGCCGTGCGGGACTGGAGATGATCATGCCGAATACTCGAAACAGGATTGTGTATTTCACGGGAGCCGCAGCGTTGACCCTGGCTCTGTCGACACCGGTCCTGTCGGACGGACCCGTACCCTACGAAACCACTGCGATTCACTACGTAAACGACAGCGCTGTACAGACCGGGACGACCAGAGACCTGAACCAGTTCCTCGATATGACTACGGACACCCGCCAGCTGGCGTTTCTTCCCGAGCGGGACCGCGAAGGAGAGATGTGGACCTACGCGGACCGGACCGGCCGCGTCCGTTCGCTGGTTGATGTTCCTTTGTCCGGCAGACCCATCTACAACAATCAAATACTCGATACGGTTGAGGTGCCTCCGCAGTTTCGCAATACGCTGGTCTGGGGCAAGACGTTCATCAAGGGTACTGACAACCAGCCAACTAAAGCGACCATCCTGCCAAGCCAGCTCCGTTTGTACACGTATCTGACGTTTGGCGATCCGGGAGAGGATTTCACCTGGCCGTACGTAGACATGATGATCGAAATATCCGTCAGTCACGTAGCGCGCCTGGAGGGCGTCCGCTGGGAACTGCTCGACAACATTACGAAACGACGCGTGTTCTTTCAGCGCGCTTACATCATCGGCTACGCCAATCGGCCGTTTGATGCGCTGTCGTCCACCAGCACCGGGAAGATGAGCGTCCAGTTCTATACGATCGAAAACGGCCCGACTCCGATTCAGGCGATCGACCTCGACCGCTATGTGCACGAGTTCGATCTGAGCCATATCGGTGAAGGTGACTTGTTCCGCATTGAATACACGTTGCTGACCGAAGCGATGGTGCCGTCCGACATGTCCGGTTACGCCTATCTCGCTGATCCGTTGGGGTCGGACGGCAACGACAGTGGGATCGCTCTCGAAATACCGCATCAGGAGTACCTCGACGACGACATTCCGCGATCCTGCGGTGATGTTTTCGATACCAGTCGCTACCTTGATCACGGCAACGGCAGCGTGACCGATCGGGTTACCGGTCTGATGTGGCAGCGCTGCCCGGTGGGCTTCGACTTTAGCGACGGTGGAACGCCTGCCGACATGAGCGACGACACCTGTGATCCGGACGGCAGCCAGGCAACCGGCGATTGGCAGCGCGCCCTGCAGAGAGGTGGGGAGAGCACTCTGGGTGGCTACGCAGACTGGCGGTCGCCAAACGTCAAGGAGCTCGAAACGCTGGTCGCAAGCTGTATCGCACCTTCCATCGAAGCCAATGCGTTCCCGGACACTCCATTGAACAGGGCATTCTGGTCATCGACGCCCGACTACAATCCGACGACGAACGCGCTCAACGCCTGGCAGGTCGATTTCTCTTTTGGTGACATTCGTAGCACCGACAAAGTCGATTTTGCCTACGTGCGCCTTGTTCGTGACGACAGCAACGGGCCGCTGGAATCACTGCCCGCGCTGATCGCAGGTCGAGGGGAGATTAGCGAATCCGATACCGGTCCCTCCGAACTTCGTATTCCGGTTGAACTGTCGGAACCCGCATCAGGCAGGGTGACGGTGAATTACAGCGTTTCGGATCTCGACGGCAGCGCTACGGCCGGCAGCGACTTCGACGCGATCGCCGATACGCTGATATTCCCGGTCGGCACGACCCGACAGGAAATCGTCGTCACCGTGCAGTCGGATGCCGAAGTGGAGGGTGATGAGACCGTCGCACTACAATTGAGCGATAACTCGGCAAACAGTCGCATCGCCGTAGCACGCTCTCTGAGTACGATCCGTGACAATTCACCGGTGCTGCAATTCGCTCGCTATCGCACCAAGGCGGTCGAAGGAGACAGCAACGAGAATCCTGTGCTTCAGGTGCCCGTATTGCTGGATCGACCGGCCGTCAATACCGTCACTGTCGACTACGTATTGGACGACGATACGGCTGCGGTCGGCATCGATGTCGTTGCCGCGGCGGGGACCCTCGTCTTCAATGCGGGTGAGCAGGTAGCAACGATCGAGCTCACGTCGATTGGCGACGATCTTATGGAACCGGATGAGACAGCGAACATTACCCTGTCAAATCCATCCGGCGCGAAACTCGCGCCGGGCAGCGACGGCGTCATGACGCAGACGATCGTACTGCTCGATGACGACGGCCCGGGTAGTTATGCTGCGCTGAACGACACGGCCGTGCAGGTATGCGCAAATGACGTCTCTGCAACGGCAGGATGTCCGCAGAATGGCTTTCCCGGACAGGACGGCGAATTCGGTCGGGATGCCGACCCTGCAACCAACGGCAACGGCGACGGTTTGGCCGGATTCTCGTTTACCAAGCTCGACGCGAACGGTAATGCGCTTGTCAATCAAGGCGGCAGCTACTTCACAAACCCGTGGAGCTGTGCAGTCGATGAAGTGACCGGGCTGGTCTGGGAGGTCAAGTCGCTGTTCATCAACGATCCCATTGAGGACAATGACTTGCACAGCGCGCGCTGGACCTACACCTGGTACAACTCGACCGGTCTAAGCGACGGCGGTGATGCTGGCACCGAGAACGGTGGCAGCTGCATCGATGCAGACAACTGCGATACGGAGAAATACATCGCTGCGGTCAACGCCGAAAATTACTGCGGCTTCAGCGACTGGCGATTACCGACAATCGACGAGCTGTACACGATAGTGGATAACAGGAACGCATCGCTGCGTCACGACACCACCTACTTTCCGAACACTACCCTTGGCAACAGCGGCACCGGCCAGACATGGAGCTCAACACCTGGCAGCGACAAGTTCGGTAACGGCGGCCAGGCCTGGAGCCTGTCTGCGAACGGCGTGAGTACCCAGCAAAAACTGCGAGCGCAGTCGATTCGCCTCGTGCGAGGAGGAAACTGATGAAACGTCACCAAACAAGCATCTTACGAATGGGCGCATTGGTTGCGAGCTCGCTGCTCACTGTTTCGGCGTTTGCCGAAATCTGCGATGAAAGAATAAAGAGTTCTGCACCTTCCTATCGCTACCAGATCAATGCCGACGCCACCGTGCTTGACCTGCGGACCAACCTCACCTGGCAACGATGCGCGGTGGGCGCTGTGCTGGACGACAACGGCACAAGCGCGGTTTACACGGACGATCGCTGCGTTGCCGATAGCGCAACGGAGTTTGGCTGGCAGGACGCACTCAGCTTCGCCGAAAGCCTGAACAGCGGTGGTGGCTTTGCCGGCGCTACCGACTGGCGCGTGCCCAATGTGAAGGAGCTGTTGTCGCTGGTCGAGCGTCAGTGCATTTCGCCGGCTATCAATTCGACGGTCTTTCCCGACACGACAACGATTCGCTCCTTTTGGTCTTCTACGACTCATACATCTGCCGATGCGTACGTTTTGCGATTTCGCGACGGAACTCCGCGTACGGAAGGCGGAGATCGATCAACCGGACAGAACGCACTAAGACTCGTGCGCGAATAAGCAGGCACCCAGCTGCGCGGCCTGTCGGCCGGCCCAACTAATCGTTATCCGGCCGACCAACCGCTGCCGTGTGCGTCGTCGCTATCACATGTTTTCGATAGCAGCAGCGGTACCACATCCACAGGAGCCAGAGCAGCAGCAGCCCGAAGACGATGAGAATCGCCCACAGGAGCGCGCACGGCGGGCATTTGACACCGTCGTCCACGGCCGGTGGTCGCTCGGGCTGGTCGGGATCGAGCGGCCGTCCCGGGAAGTTGAACGACATGATCGTATAGCGTGTAAACGCTTCATTGCGATTGGACAGGCCGGTCGTTTCGAGGTGCACCGTGTACGGTCCGGGCATCGTGTGGGCGAAGACCTGGCTGTAAATACCGTCGGCGTTACCGCCGTCCTCGTGTACGCCGTCATCGCTGAGCGAAATGGGGACACGCGATTTGTCGGGCAGCACAACCTCGCCGGTCACGTTCGCAAACAGAATCGGGTCGAAATCCCCGGCGACGATCCGGATCGGAATCTCGAAATGGCCGGGCGATACCTGCCGCCGCGTACCCATCCGGCCCTTGACCATCACGTCGCTGATGCCCGAAGCCACCGCATAGAATTCGAAAGGGTTGCTGGTGCCGAGATCGACAATATAGGTGTACCAGCCCGGTTCCGGGTCCCGTAGCCGGTAGACCGTGTGCTTCGGATCGGTTTGCACAGTGTCGACAGGCGGCGCTGCAAGCACCTCGGCCGATGACGGGTCGAACAGGCGGACCCGCTCGACCGCATAGTTCTGGTTCCAGTGAAAGCCGACCGTGATCGATTCGAAATCGGTCGGCACATAGAAGGTGGCCATTCGGATCCGCTTCGGCAAATGCGTCGTCGCCACCGAGCCCGGTGAACTCAGTTCCGGCACGCCTTCGCGGTAGAAGAAGCGCTGCTCGTCCCGCATCTCTTCGTCGATGTACTTGTACACGGACGACAAGCGGCTGATCAGCCCGAACGAGCCGGTCCCCTCGTAGAGGTTGAAGAACTGCCCACCGGTCGATTCGGCAATGTCGATCAGCAGGGGCACGTCCGCGTCCTGGCCAACCGCCACCGTGTGCACCGTAACGTCGGGATCGGCCGCAAGGATTTCAGGCTTGATCGGCAACACTTCCGGTGGCCCCGATTCGACCTCGGACCAGAACGGCGCGTAGTTCTCGATGCCGTCGGACAGGAGCACGATCTCCCATTCGTGGGTCGGGTCGCCCTCGTCCTGAAGCTCCGTCCACGCCTCGCGCAGTCCGGCGCCGATCGTCGTCTGGTACGGGAAGTAGGTGCCGTCGGGCTGCAAACCGCCAATCACGCCGATGGCCAGGTCGCGATTGTCAGTGCCGCCGACAACCGCCGGTGTCATTGCCCAGTCGGTGCGCGCCATCTCGTCCTGCTCGGTGACACCGTTGCCGTCGTCGGTGTTGCGGTTGAAAGAGGTCACGGCGATGCGATCGTCATCCTCCGCAAGATTGACGAAGAAGTTCCCCGCCGCCTTCGCGGCGTCGAGTTTCTCGGTGTCAGGGGTGTCGGTCACGGAGTTGTACAGCATCGAGGTCGTGCGATCGATCGACAGCGCACGGTCGAACAGGCGCTCCTCGTCGTAGCAGAGTGCGTCGATCTCGGTGTCGTTCATTGCCAGGTCCGAGGCCAGCGATACCGTGAGGGGATAACAGCCATCCGCCATGGCAGGCATCTGCACCAGCAGCCAGATTTCTTCCTCGATTTGTGCGCCGGTCACGGTGGCGGAGGGATCGAGGTCGGTACCGTCGACATTGATGATGAAGTCACCGCCGTCAAGGCCGGCAAGCGGAGCATCCGCACGCAGCCGCACCAATACTTTGCGACCGCCGGTTGCCGATCCTGCGAAGGCGGGTTGAGCGGCCGTCGGGCTGACGATATCGAGCCCGAACAGCAGGTTTTCGTAGAACTGGTTTGGCCCCTGGCCGGACTGCACGGTTGGCGTCCAATCCTGGCCCGTCACGTACAGGTCGAGGTCGCCGTCCTGATCCATGTCCAGCAAATCGGCGGACAGACGCTGGTAGTCGCCGGTGTGGCCCGGCAAGATCGTGGAACTGGTGCCGCCCGTTATCTCGGTGAACGTGCCATCGCCATCGTTTAGCCAAATGGGTACATTGTTCGCCGTGGTCCCGATGCGTGCACCCACGATGTCCGGCCAGCCGTCCGCATTGATATCGCCGACCTCCAGATCGTAGAACGGGTTGTTCGAGCCGTCGTCTGCGAGAATCTGAACCTCGGTGTAGTCACAGGCGTTGGCGGGGTTGGTGAAACACGCCGACGTCTCCTCCGCGAGAAACACGCGGATCTGGGTGCGTCCAGCCACGAAGTCCATGAGGCCGTCGCCGTTGAAGTCCGCCGGGGCGCCCGATGTCGAAGAAAGGCTGAAGCTTCGGTTCAGCGTGAAACCGCCCGTCCCATCGTTGAGAAACAGTTCGCTCTGAACATCCGTGCCCCATTCATTGGCCGCCACGAAGTCGTACAGTCCGTCGTTGTTGGCATCGATCCAGAATGCGTCGTGGGTCGAGTTGTTGGCACGGGCCGTGACGACAACCGGAGTCGCAAAAACGCCTCCGCCCGTGTTTTCGAATATGCGGATCTCCGACGTCAACCCGTCGCAAAAGTCGGGCGCCGTTCGCATGGTCACGAGAAAATCGACGTCGCCGTCGTCATCCATGTCGATATGGTCGACGTCGTCGGGGCAGCCGACGGTGCCGAAGGCAGCGCCGGGCATTCGCGCGGCCGTATCCTCGATGAATTGTCCCGGCACTCCGCCGCGGTTGTTGATCAGGAGCCGGACGCGGTGCGCGCTGCTGCCACCGGCAAAATTGTTCGCGGCCGTCTGGATCAGGTCGGGCAATCGGTCGTTGTTGATGTCGGCGAAGTCGGCGTCGTAGCTCGTGTGGTTTTCGAAGAAATCGCCGCCCGACGGGATCTCGGTCGCAAACGTGCCGCTGTCGCCACTGTCGAGCGGTTCGAGAGCAATTGCCGTGAAGGTCTTGTCCTGATTGTTGATCCGCAGAACGCTGTGAGTACCGTTGGCGTCGTTGTTGGAGTTGTTGTCGCTGATGTCGGCGAAACCGTCACCGTTGACGTCGGCAATGTCGGCGTCCTTGGTGCGCGCATTGTTCATGTTGGGAAAGCCGAGAACCGATGTGGTGTCGAGGTCTCCGGAAATGCTCGTGAGCTGTCGAAACTCCAGGGCGCTGCCGCCGGACGCCGTAATGACCTGAAAATTTCTGGCATTACTGTTTACGCCCCCCACCTGAACGAAAAGCGTTAGTGCGGTCTTGGCGATGGGGACGATGGCGCCGGAATCACGCTTGCCGACCGGGACGCCGATACGGATGTAATTGTCCCGCCAGACATACGCGCGACCGGCGGGCCACGTGTCGACGCCGTTCGTGAAGATCACCTGGCTGGAGCCCTGGTTGGTGCCGAAGCCTGAGCCGGTGATCTCGATGTACTCGTGGACACGTTGCGTTTGTGGGCTGACGGACGAGATCGTCTGTGCGTCGGCCGTCAAGGCCGACAGGGCAACAATCAGTGTCAGCAACATCAACAGCGCAAGGCTGCGAATCGAGTCGGGGGAATTGGGTTTCATAGCGGCTCTCCTTGGAAGCAGACGGCCGTCTGCTCCCGTTATGAGCGTTGTTTCATTACTAAACCGTCGCTGTACTCCGCTTCGTGTCGAGTTGGGATTGGGTTATTGCTGTCAGTCTCTCGTCCACCGCGGAACATTCCGGGTCTTATCTCTTAAAGCGCACAACAACCGGCAATGACCTCATCGAGCTTCGGCAGGAGCCGTGGTGCGCCGTGCTTCGGTCCAGACCGTAAGCAATCCGACGAGAATCATTCCGACTTCACGACCACCGAAGTTTGGGATCGGAACCGGCCGGCGGCCAGTTCGAGTCGTTGTTGTAGGCCCAGTATTCGAACGGATTGTTGTAGTAGGCGGCGGTCTCGACCAGGCTTCCCCAGTCTTCACTGGTGTCGGTAAGCCATACAATATTGGCCACAATAAATCCGCCGACGGCCCACACAATATAGGTAGCCTGAAACAACGGCCCGAAGATTCTGCTCTGCCAGATGTGCAGCTCTTCGTGGTCGCGGATGAATGCTGTGTTGATAGCGCCGCCGCCCTGTGACGCGTTGCTGATGACGTTGCCCATCGTGAACGCGAAGGTTTCCTTGAGTCGCATACCGCCCTCGTAAACGTGACGGTTTTGCCGCCGACTCAACGAGTGGTTGTAGTTCGAATCCGGCCAGAACACGTTGATGATGTGCACGATATTCCCGAGAGACGTACCGACGAGCCCCCAGGTGGAATCCGATACAAACGCGGCCCAGCCGCGCCAGCTGCTCCAGTCGTATATGCCCATCATTCCGGAAATCATGCCGTTCATGCCGCCCATCACACCGCCGACCCAAAAGCCCACAGGGCCACCGACGATGAAGCCGGTTACGCCGCCCAGCCAGAATCCCACGGTTGTGGTCAGCGCCGTTTCGAGCGCCGTGAGCAAACTGCCCCAGCCTTCTCCTCGCGACAGACCTGCAACCAGTCCGGCCACAAAGCCGACGGCGAACGCAGCGACGGTCGCCACGATCGCAATATAGGCCAGCACGATCAGCGCACCGACTATCAGGGAGACGAACAGCCCGGACGGATCCTTGAAGGCGAGTGGGTTGTTCAGTGCGTAACTGTAAACGTTGTAGCCCTGTGGAAGCTGCTGGGATTTTGTCGGGTTTTCGAGCACGTACCAGTCCGCCGCCAAGAAACGGCCGAGCAGGGGAGAGTAGTAGCGGGCCCCCAGTTGCACGAAGCCCGTTTCCTGATCCGCTTTGCGACCGAGAAAACGGTCCAGCCTGTTCCCCGGCGACCAGGCGGCGCCAAAAGGCGAGTAGCGTTGGTTGGCGAGAACGTTCCCGGTCGCGTCAACCGCCAGCAGCAAGGTCCCGTGGTGATCGGCAAGGTAGTAGACGGCCTCCGTCGTGCCTGCCTCGACACGTTCGGATGAGATGACCGTCGTACCCACGAAGATATGGCGAATGTTCCGCGCGGCATGCGCCTCGAACAGTCCCGACACGAACCGTGTGCGGGCAACAACGACGCCCCCGCGTTTGACCTCTTTCAGGATTCGGCGACCCTGGTGATCATAGGCGACGCCGATGTCCGTGCCGTCGGCCTTGAGGAAACGAGTGGCCCGCTCGAAGCCGTCGTACTCGATGCGCGTGATGTTGCCCATCGAACGAACGTGGCCCCTCTGATTGTATTCGAGGTTCATCGCGCCGCCTGCACCGGCCACTTGAGTCACACGACCCGGATGCGCCGGATCGCCGTAGGTGTAATCCATCGCCTGTGCTTCTTCCTGACGCTGCAGATCGCCGGTGCCGTTGTACCGATACTCGCCCTGGCGAATCCGGTTCGTGCCTGCCTCGTCCGAAAAAACATCGAAGCTGGCCAGGCGAAAGAGTTCGTCGTAGGTGTAGTGCTGATGCTCGGTGTCGTCGGGTGTTTCGTCACGCACGGTGCGAATGGAACCGACGTCATCGTAGCGATAGTCCAGCTGCCTCAGGGTCAGGCCATTGCGCGTCGCTTTTAGCTGCTGAAGCTGCCTCGTGGCGGGATCGCGCGGCGCTTCGACCGACATGCCATTGGCCAGCGTGTACGCAACCAGAGCGCCGTCCGCGTCGTAGCGAAAATCACTCGCGACGCCGGGTACGCCCTGGACCATGCCGCTGTCGTCCAGTTCATAGGAAATCTCGCGCCCATCCGGATAGCGGATACCGGTGAGCCGGCCCTGGTGATTGTAGGAGCGTTCGACGGCAAGCGTTTGCCCCGCCGTCGTATATTCCTGCCTGATCGCCTGCCCGGTCAGATTGTAGAAATAGCGAATCGAATTGCCTGCCTCTTTGAGCAGTGCGAGGCGTCCGTGAAGAAAGCGACCGTCCGACGGTGCTTCCGGGTCGGTGTCGTAGAAAAACTCCCGCACGGTCTCCGGTGCCGTACCGTCATTGTTGTCGCGATTGACGATGGTCGGCCGGCCCAGTTCATCGTATTCGTAGAACATCCCGGTGCCGTCGGGCTCGCGGCGCTCGACGAGATTTCCGGCGGCGTCGTAATAGTAGGTACGCGCACCGATGTCCCGATGGTGAATGCGCAGCGGGTCGCCCGGACCCGCGAAGCTGTATCGGGCGATGGCGTTGCCGTCACCGTCTCGCATGACCGACAGGCGTCCGTCCATCGTGAGGTCGTAGTTGACCGCAATGGGATCGGCGCCGTCCCTTTCGACGATGCGCGTAAGCCGGCCGCGCGCGTCGAAAATCTCTGTGCGCGTGGGCGGCAGTGAGGCAGGAATCTCGCTGCCGGCCCCGCCAAGCGCCGGACCCTGGAAATGCTGAATCGTCAGGCTATCGCGGCGCTGCTTGAAATGAATATCGCCCGGTCCGGCAATCTCGAGCAGGTGCCCATCAGCGTCGAAGTGTTGATGCACGAGTGCCATGGGGTCGAGCGCACCCGTTGCGGCGCTCAGGTCGGGCACGTAACGGGCAGGAAGCAAGGTCCTGGTCAGGCCCTTTGGATTGACCCCGTGACCACCCGACTGCACGAACCGGCGCTCGCCCGTCGGTCCATCCGCAGCCCGGGTAACCTGGGAAAACTCCTGTCCGAAACCATCGTAGTACTGCACGGACACCGTGGCGTCCGGCAGCGTCAGCAGGTCGGCGGCGACGAGGTCCTCACGATTCGTTCCCGTATTTCGCGGCACGATGGACACGATGGAAAACGGTGAGCCTTCGACCAGCTGCCAGCACTTGGACAACTGCTCCACACCGTCTGCATCGAGTTCATAGGCGCCTCGCAAGCGCCCGAGAGGATCGTATTCATAGCGCACGGTTCGATTGCCGGGCAAATGCGTAAGCCGCGGTTCGCCGCATCGCGGCTCGAACTCGAGCCGCGTTTCATTCCCTTTGGCGTCTACCGATCGAATCGGATACACACCGTCATCGTCGTAGTCGAACGCCATCGAGCGACCCCGCGGATCTTTCTGCTCGAGGATGTTGCCTTTTTCGTCTCGCCGTACGGAGAAGGTCGTTGCGTAGAAGCCGCGACGTTCGCCAGCGCCGAGTAGCTCATAGCCGTGTTCTTCGAGATCCCGGCCGCCGAGATAGTCCGCCGGCAGCTGATCGAGAAACAGCCGGGCTTCGACCACTCGTGTTACGACTCCGGCCGTTGCTTCACCCTCATTCAGGCCAACAAACGGCTCGCCGTCGTAGTGGCGGATCTGTATGGAGTGCAGGGCGCCACTACCGTCGCGATACTCCGTGCGCACGGGCAGGCGTATCAGGTAGTTGTCCTCGTTAAAGCCATAGACGAAGCGCTCTTCGTTACGAATCCACTCGGATTGTGGTTGCCCGCGTGTGTGAGAGCTGCGCAGGCGCTTCCCCGGGCTGCCGAAAGCGTCGAATTGTTCGAAACGAACCGTGTCCAGAATGTCAGGATCATCCTGTCCAAATTCCACCGTGTCGATCTGCCGGAGGAACGGAAACAACACGCGGCCGTCCGGACCATCGTGTTCGACACGAACCTCCCACTGCTGGTTGGACTCCTTGAGTTCCTGCCACGCGCCGTCGCCGCGTCGCTGGTACTGACGGGTCGCGGTCATTACGCCGGCCAGCGCACGCTGGCGCTCTCGCTCCACCAGGTCCGGGTGTTCGGGCTCTCCCTGGAACATCGTGATTTCCTGGCGCGAATCCGGAACCGAATCGTCACCCGGACTGGTTACCGTTACGGACGAGAACCCGCGAAACTCCCGTTGCGGACCGTCGTACACCGGGTCGTGATAACGAATCTGCTGGACAGTGTCTCGTCCCGAAACCGCGTCGACGCTGCGAATCTCGCGGACAACCTGCACGACGATGGGCATCGGAAACAGCCAGGCCCTGCCGTCGTCTCTGTCCTCGAGTCGCATCCGGGTTGTGGTCGTGTAGTCGACGATGAAGCGTCCGCCCATGCCGTTGTCGACTTCGCTCAACAGATTGGTCGTGGCGCCGACGCCAAACCGGAAACACCACAAGCCGGCGCCATTGACCTTCGATGACGAGCCGTTCCAGACAATGGACGGCCGTCCGTCGCCGTAAATGTCTGCGGTTACCACGCGAGCGTGATGGCCAGTGCCAATCGGTACTTCGATGGGGTCCGAGAAACTGTCGCCGCGGCGATTCAACCAAACCAGAATGCGATCGGTGTCGACGTAAATCAGATCGGCACAACCCGAGCCATCCGTGTCGAGCAGATACAGGCGCTCGTGGCGAAAGCCGTCGGGCAGCCGGGGTGCGTTCCCGAGCATGATGCGCGATCCCCAGCGACCGTGACCGAGATACGGCCAGTACATCAAACACTCGCTTTGCACGACCACAACGTCCTGAAGCCCGTCGCCGCACATATCGGCCAGGCGCACGGCCGGGTCGTCGAAGCTGACGTCGGGAAATTCGTCGAGATCGAACACACGCGCAACAGCGACGGGTGGCTGCCACCCGCCCTGAGTGTCCATTGGGTAGAACACGTGGTGGCGCGCTTCAGTCGTCATCAGGTCTACTACGCCATCGCCCTGGAAGTCCATCAGGCGCGTGTTGGCCGACGACAGCCGGACATTGGGCTGGTCTTCGTAGACGATGGGTTCGGCCCGGAAGCCACCGCGTCCGTCGGATTCGAACGCGAGATTCAACGGCTGGTCGATCGAAAAAAGATCGACGCGGCCGTTGCCGTTGATGTCGCCGAACGCCACGTTGTTGCGCGCAAGATCGACCGTAGCGGGCAGCGCGTCAACGGCAACGGGCCCGGCCAGAACGCCATCGCCTTCGTTGATCCAGCGAAGCGAGCCTCCGGCGCCGGTCTTCAATACGCCGGGCAATGCATCACCGTCGAGGTCCACAAACTGCGCGCCAGCGTCATCAAGCGACGGTGGCGGTATCTGGGATTCGAGTTCATCGACGGTCCAGGATGCTTCATCGAGATCGGTATAACGGAAAGTCAGCGTCGGGAACCGCGCCGTTTCGCCGCCCTGTTCGGCGCTGAGTTCACAGCTCTTCAGGAGGCTGGCGCCGTTTTTGGCGTCCTCATACGTCAGGGTGTAGGTGCGCATCAGCGTTGCCGGCGCAAGCTGCTCACAGTGCAGCTCCAGGCGGGATGCTCTCAACGCGGTGGTGCGTACAAATCCTGCACGACCGTTTCGCAGCGGCGTTGGCCGTTCTTCGTAGATGAAACGCAGACTGAAAACGCTGTAGGAAATCTCCTCGAGGTACAGGGTGTCGCCGTCGCGCCGGTAGGAGTAGTTGACCGAGTTGCCGAGCGAGTCGACTTCCTGCTCCAGGTGCCACGCGAACACGCGTCCGCCATTGTGCTCCCGACCTTGCTCCGTGCGGCCGAAGAAGAGCGTGGACCCATCGCCTCGCCGGACCCGCCAGTGGTCGCCGATTCGCTGAATATCCCAGAACACGTTGTCGGCCTGAGGACGATACTTGTTGTCGCCCACTGGCACCAGAAGGCCCGCTTGTGCGATGACGAATTCGTCGTTGCCCTCGTATTGCGGGACGCCGCGGTCCGCTCTGCGCTGAATATTGAAAGCGCCGATGTGCCAGCCGAGCCCGAAAGCGCCGTCACCACCACCCGACGAGTATGTGAGCTGAAACTGCGGCTGTAGGTCGTTCGGGCCTCTGGGGAGGTGCAGCGGAATGGAATAGTTGCCGGTGCCTCGAACCAGGTCCGGCTGGAATCGATCGCCCAATGGCGAGACACCGCCGCCACCCGACGGTGTGTCTGTCAGGTTCGCTGCCGTACCGGAAGATTCGCGCACGACTAAATGGCCTCTTCAAGATAGTCGAAACCGTAATCGAAACTCAGCTGAATATTGTGCACCCGCGATACGTCGATCTCGCCGTCGTTTAGCAGGGAGTCTCCTCCGATCACCTCGATCGTCCACTCACCGATGGGCGCTTCGTCGATAATGTCGCTGAGTGCCGCATCGTCGGTCGAAACGAGACCACCCGCAGTGGTTACTGCCGTAGCGACCGTGCCGCCCGGGCTGGAAATTCTGAGTTCGATATCCTGGTCACTAACACCCGCCTTGGTAAAAACACGGGCCCGCATGCCGCGTATGACAAAATCTCTCTGATTGGCGGGAAAGCGAGCAGTGGACAGATCGACCGTCACCGACGCCGACTTGTAGAACGCGTACCAGTCACCCGGATAGTCGTAGCGAAGCGCGAACGAGCGCTGCTGCTCCAGTTCCGCCGGCCGAGGAGGCGTGCCAAGAATGGTGTCGCGCAGGCCCGTATCGAACTTGGCCTTGTAATAGAGTGACAGGCGGATATCGAAAATTCGCGCCAGATCGAGTTCATTGCTGCGTCGTGGCAGGTGCAGCGTCCAGCTACCCTCTACCCCCAGGCCCTGAAACAAGCCGCGAACGCCAGTATCGGCTTTGTACAGAAAGACGTCGTTGCGAAGCTCGAAATCGGACAGAGCCAGCGTGTCCACGATGTGGGGGCGTGTACCGCGAGTGTTATTTCTTTGACGGAAGGAGGTCACTCCGCCGCCGCTCAACGTTCCATTGATACCTTCGGAGCCAAGCACACCGATCACTTCAACCTCGACGGCCTCGATACGCTGCTCGAAGAAGCCAGGGTGCAAGCGGTCGAATTCGTACAGGTCGGTTTCGAACTCCAGCAAACCGGTGTCCAGAAACGCCTCGAACTGGGCTGGATACTCATTACGGATGCTGATCACGTCCTTGATCTGGGCGTTCTTGCGTGTCGTCGTCGTGATGGCGTGATACGTGAACGATTCGACATCCGAGAGGAGCGCATCGCCGGCCAGCAGGCGAGTGTCCCGCCCTGGCGCTTCGTTGGCGACGCCGTGACCGTATTCGGCTTTGATCACATTGAGTGATGTGTCGTTCTCGAAATTGTAAGCACGCTCCATCAGTTTGGCGATGCGTATCGCCTGATACAGGTAGCTCTTGGAGATATCGCGCATGACGTCGGCCATTGCCGACCATGCATCGGGCGTAAAGAACTCGTTGTCGAACGCTTCGAGGGCTTCTTTCGCCATTTCGACGCGTTCGAGTGCCGCCTGCAGTGCGAGTTCAGCGACGTTGGTGCGGTGTTCGGCCGCCTTGTGCTGCGTATCGGCGACCGTAATCGATACTGCCAGCTGGTCGATGTTGTCCTGCATGCGGGCCAGCTCGTACTCGCGGGTTTTTCGCCCGGCGTGTAGCGCCTGTGCGGCCGCGAGCAGGGGGCCCGCTCCGGATATCGTTTCGCCACGAGCGAGCTTGTCCGCAAGCTCGCTGATTTCCGAGTACATGCCGTCTTCGCCGCCCATCAAAGCCTGCGAGGCCGCCTGCGCCCAAATCTGCGTGGCGCTGCTCGCCGCGTACTGATTGCGCTGATCGATCGCATCCGTGTGGCGCTTCCTCGCAAGATCGAGCGCCTTCTTTGCCGCAAGTTCGTCGTCCTCAGCGGCTCGCAACAGTTCTCGCCGGCCGGCCGCCTCGGCCTCGGCCATGGCGACGGCGCCGTCGAGGTCGCGCCGCGTGGCCGACTCGAGTTCTTCGCGGCTTTTGAAATTGATGAACTCGCGCTCGGACTGAATCACTTCACGGCAGAATCCGGTCGCAATACTCTGCAAGTACTCGAAAGTGTGAATCGGCGACAGCAGCAAGCCGTAGAAGTCGAAGCCGGCCAGGATGTTCGCCAGGTGCGACATCGCCTGCATGATCGTAATGCTGAGTGCGGTGTTGATGCGCGGCAGCGGCCGATTGCCGATGTTTGCGATGAGAGCGCGTGCCTCATCGGCAGGTACTTTGAGTGACGCCGTCGAGTACAGAAACGAGTTGGGCTCCGTCCCGTCGGTCTTGATGATCTTCTCGAACTGTTTTTTGGCGCCGGCGATGTCTTCCTGGCGATAAAGCGTTTCGCCCCACTCAAGTGCGTTGCGAGCGAGCTTCTTCCACAGCAGGGACGCTTCGATATGCTTGTTCAGGAAAGAGTATTTCGTGGCCAAGCGATAGTTGTTCTCTGCATTCTGAAAGCGGCCAAGCCTGTGATAGCAGTCGCCGATCTTGGTCGGCAACACATAGGCGTAGAGCTGAAGCAAGTAGGCGGACGTGGTATGTGTGCCGGCTACGGCGATGTTCAGGTCCGAGAACTTTGTCCTGTTCGCGCGGCTGGCGTAGATCTTGTCTTTCAGGCTGCTGACGGCGATGGTTTGTTGTTCGCCGGTCTTGAACGTGATTACCTTGTCACCAGCCGGAATGCCTATGTTCCAGTCTTTCGAGCGCTGGGCATTGTGAGATTTGGACGTCAGGTCCACTGAGCCCCAGCCGGAAACCCGGCCCGAGAGCCGCATGGGCACAAAAGATTCGTCTTTGCCCACCACGGCTTGCAGGGCCGTCAAGTTGTTGCCGAGCTGATTGGCAACCACTTCGCGCTCCAGCGACAAGACGCCTGGGCTCCGTGTATCGATTGCGCTCAGTTCATGGTGCTCTACACGCGCCAAATCGACGCTCGATATCGCTACCGGGTCGAGACGACGACCAGTTGCCGGCACGGCGGCTCTCCGGATCGTCAGTCGTCCGGGCGGCTGCGGCGAAGGTGACTGGCCGGCACGTTCAATCAGATTGGCCGCCTCTTTGAATGAGGCCTTGGCTTGCTTCGCCTTGTTGGCCACCTTCTGGTTGAGCCCCAGTACATGCGTGGACTGCGCTTCGCCGATCGTGTCCCGGCGACGGCGGAAGCGCGCTGCAGCCGATTTGGCGAACTTCATGCCCTGGGTCGTTTCCGCAAGCTGTACAAAGGTGGACGCAAGGTTCAATTCAAGCGACGCCATCAACCCGGCATCGGGCCTTGCGTTGTTGCGACTGGCTTCGCGGTGCGTCGTGAGAAGCAGGTCGGCGGCCGCCTGGGGTCTGTCCTCCACTACCAGCTCGTAGGCCGTCGCCATGGCCTGTCGAATTGTGCTGTCCAGTTCCTTTGTCTCTTGAAAGCCCAACTTCTGCCGAGCCTGCAGGTTTGCAGGCAGATCGGAATCTGAAGCCGGGGCAAGTTGCATTGCGTGCACCTCGTTTGCCGGTCGCACGCTGTTGATGACATGCGGTGACGCCGCGAGTAGTTGATTTTCGATCTTCGTGTTGAGCGGCAAGAGCAGGTCTTCGATCTGAGCGCTGAATTCCGGCAAGAATTTCGGTCGGATGATGGCGTAGATGGCCGCGCGGGCTTTTTGGTATTCAGCGACGGCGGCCTCGTAGTTGCGTCGTCGATAAAGCCGGTCGCCGCGCCGTAACTGAGCCTCGATAGCGGCAACTTTGGCCCTGGCCACCGCGGAGGCGGCGCCGCTCACGGCACCGTCGATATCCGCCTGGATACTGGATTCAGCGCGCCAATTAAAGGAAACCGGTGAGAGATGCAATTCGTAGTTGGAGGGCATGTTACGTACCTGCAATCACGACGATGAGTGCGGCCGGGAGGGCTGTCTGGAACGGACAGTCGGCGGGATCAGAGTTTTACAGTGACCCTTCCCGGAGCACGTAGCTCGTCCTTGGCTTAGATAGCGGAATTGGGTCGGCGATTCCCTCATTCGGATTTGCCGGCTTGGTGAGCGCGTGAATCTTCCCTTCTTTCCCACCATGTCGGCACGGCTGCCCGGGCGGCGGCGAACACGGCGAAGCGGGCAAACATGGCGATCGCCTTTGGGCCGCGTCTGGCGAAAAAGCCTGACCCGCATCTTGGCTGGCGCGTCACATTCATTCAGTATGCCGGCTGTCATCACAGATTCAGGAGTGCCCCAAATGCGTAAGCTCGTCGTTCTCGCCTGCCTGCTGTTACCCGCCCAGTCGATGCTGGCTCAGGATCAGGGGCGCGAAGTGGCTGGCCCTCGCGCCGTGCTGGAGTACCGAGATCGCCCTCCTGTAGAGAACCGGCACCTCGAAGAGCGTCTCGACACGCTGCTGCCAGCGCTAATGGAGGAGACCAATCTTGACATGTGGCTCGTGCTCAATCGCGAGTACGCGGAGGACCCCATCTATTTTTCCCTGGTGCCGCAGCCGACCTTCGCGGCGCGCCGCACAACAATGCTCGTGTTTCATCGCACCGACGACGGTGTCGATCGCCTGACCGTCAACCGCTATCCGCTCGGCGGTCCGTACGAGTCAGCCTGGGAGGGCGGCGATCTCGATGCGCAATGGCAGGCGCTGGGTGAGCTGATCGTCTCCCGCAACCCGGCGCGCGTCGGCATCAACGTGTCACGCGACTGGCCGGTCGCTGACGGGCTCACCCACGCGCTGCATCAACGCCTGCTCGAGGTGCTGCCCGAAGACTACGCCGATCGGCTGGTGCCGGCGGAAGACCTCGTCGTACGCTGGGCAGAGACGCGCACGCAAAACGAGATGGAAACGTATGCACACACGGTGAGCATTGCACGCAGCGTCATTGCCGAGGCGTTTTCCAGCCGCGTCATCACGCCCGGTGTGACAACAACCGACGACGTCGCCTGGTATCTGAGGCAGCGCTTCGTGGAACTCGATCTGCCCGCCTGGTTCATGCCCTATGTCAACGCGCAACGTCCCGGACAAACCTGCGACAGCGACACGGCGTTTTGCGGCGAGAGCGGCATCATCCAGGCCGGCGACGTCATTCACACCGACGTGGGTATCTGCTACCTGCGCCTGTGCACCGACACGCAGGAAATGGGTTATGTGCCGAAACTTGGTGAAACCGATACTCCGAGAGGCCTCATCGATGCACTCGACGTGGGCAACCGCTGGCAGGACCTGTTGACCGACGAGTTCGTCACGGGCCGTACGGGCAACGAAATCACGGCGGCCACGCGTGCCGAGTGCGCCAGGAACAAGATCGAATGCAGCGTGTACACACACCCGATCGGCTTTTTCGGGCATGCACCGGGCCCCACGATCGGCATGTGGGACGACCAGGACGGTACACCGGTGCGCGGCGACTGGCCGTTGCATGCGAACACCTGTTACGCAATCGAGGGCAATATCAAGACACCCATGCCCGAATGGGACGGTCAGCTCGTCCAGATCAAACTCGAGCAAAGCGCCTGTTTCGACGGTGAGACCGTGCACTATCTCGCGGGGCGGCAGACCCGCTGGCATATCGTGCGCTAGCGAGTGAGCTTTAATGTTCGGCCTGGTCGCTCACCCGGTGCGGGTGAGCGCCGGCTCTGATTGAGATCGAAGCTCTCGACTGACTACGCCTCGGATATCTCCGCGGCGTTCCTCAGCCACTCGAGGAGATACTCCTCGCAGGAGCTGTCTGCGATCAGCCTGAACTGGTCGTCGGAGACCGAAGCGACAAAAACGCCAACCTTTGCGAATCGGGTTCTGCAACACGTTCCGGGTTCGTAGTGACCGGGTCTCAGGTCCAGTCCGCAGCCGGAGGACAGCACGGTTCGAGCGAGGGGGCCGCTGACGGACAGCACTGAAAGACCGTCGGCAACATCGACCGTATGGTGCAAGACTTCATCGAGCCGTTGGGAGATATAGGCCTCTATGCATTCACCGTTTGGCGCATCGCCAAAAACTATCCAGCAGCCCGGAGACACCCAGAGATTGCCCAAACCGCCAAAGTCGATTCGCAGCGGTGGGCACAGCGAAAGCGCGCCCGATGCCCGGTCGGCGTCTTGAGGCCGCACCTTGAGCATCACTACGTCAGATTCGAATCCGGAATCCGAATTCAGTGTTATTGCGCAAGTCTCAGCCACGCATGCGCTCTCCCGCCGGATCATAAAAGCTGCGTTCCACTACCCTGGCTTTGACGACCTGACTGTTGTCGTAAACCAGCACATCCTCTCCGATACGACTCGCTCCGCTCTCGAGCAGCCCAAGCCCGATTGTCTTGCCGAGCGTGGGGCTCCGGCACGCGGACGTGACATATCCCTCGCTCTGCCACTTGCCATTATGCTTGACGACAAAGTGCGCTCCCGGCCTGATCGCAGTGCCGCTCTCGGCTTCGATGCCGACGATCTGTCGCCGCCGAGGCGATTGATCGGATTTTCGTTGCAGAGACCTCGCACCAACGTAGTTTCCGGTTTTTTTTCTCACCACCTGACCAAAGCCGACGTCAAGAGCGTTTGTCGATCCGTCTGTGTCTACGCCGACGTGCAGGAAGCCTTTCTCCAGTCGAAGTATCAGCAACGCCTCGACACCTATGGGCCGGGCGCCCACGGCCCGGGCAATCCGATCGATTCGCGACAGCATGCCCGCGGCCTGTCTCGACGGGACACTCAATTCGTAGCCGACTTCACCGGTGTAGCTCACGCGCTGAATCCGGTAGCGGGTTCCATCGTCGAGTCGTGACTGTGAGAAACTCATGTGCGGAAACGACTCGTTGCGCAAATCGACCATGCCCGGGAGTTGCTGCAGTATGGCTCTCGATTGCGGCCCCGCGACGGAAATCACGGCCCACGACGAAGTGACCGGCGCAATCAGAACCTGCATGTCCGGCCACTCACACTGATGCCATTCCTCCAGCCAGGCGGCAATGCGCTCCGCCGCACCGGACGACGTGTTGACGAGGAAATGGTCGTCGGATAAGCGTGCAAACACGCCGTCGTCGATGACGACGCCGTTCTCGTTCAGCATCAGACCGTAGCGCACTTTGCCGATGGCAAGTGTGTCGACGGTGTTCAGGTACATCCTGTTTAGAAAATCCGCGGCGTCCGGGCCCTTTACTTCGATCTTGCCGAGCGGCGATCCATCGAAGATTCCGGCGGTTTCGCGCGTGGCTTTGACCTCTGCGAGAATGGCTTCCTCGCGGTTCTCCCCGTAGTACGCAGGCCGTTGCCACTCGCCATAGTCATCGAACATGGCTCCCTGTGCTGCATGCCACGTATGAGCAGCGAGTCTGCGTCCTGGGGCATAGAGGTTGCCGCGGCGGCTGCCGGCAATGGCTCCCATCGTAACGGGCATGAATTGCGGCCGGAACGTCGTCGTGCCCACTTCGCCGGGGGCTCGGTCGGTGAGCAGCCCGGCAATCGTCAGGGCGTTCAGGTTGCTCGTTTTTCCCTGGTCGACCGCCATACCCACGGTTGTGTAGCGCTTCATGTGCTCGACCGACACGAAGTTCTCCCGCATTGCCAACGCAATGTCCGCAACGGTAACGTCGTGCAGATAGTCGACCCATTGAGCATCGAAAGATACAGGCGCTGGAGCCGGGGCCGAAATGTTGTAGGGAGCTTCGGTCGCAAAGCCGCCGTTTGCGTCTCCGATCACGTCAACGTTGTGGATATCCCTGGCGGGAAGGAAACACGCGGAAACGGGGTTGTAACCCAGCGTTCCTCCGGCCTGGCTGTATAGATGGGTGGTCGGGTTGAGGCCGCCGGACATGGCGATGACGTCGCACTTCAACTCCCACGTTCTGCCGTCTCTTCGCTGAAACTCAAAGGAACGGACCGCCTTCGAACCTCTGGCTGCCAGCGGCGTGGCGTTGACAAAAACCTCGATGTCGAGATTCGCAGCTCGGGCCAGCAGCGAGTTATCGACGGCTGCGCGCACGTCGACGATCGATGTAACCGGGAGCCCGGCCGCACGGGATGACAGGAGAGAACGCCATGCCCGGTCGTTGTTGACCAGCCCGACCACGCTGCGACCGACTCTGACCGCGTACTGCAGAAAATACCGCTGCACGGCGTCCGCGAGCATGATTCCCGGGAGGTCGTTGTTTGCGAACACCAGTGGCTGCTCGATTGCGCCCGTTGCAATGACAACGCTTTCGGCACGGATCTTCCAGAACTGTTCGACGGGTTTTGTGCACCCCCAGTATCTCGATCGGTCATGAACGCTCAGCACGTTGCTGTCGTAGACACCGCTGACCGTCGAATCCAGCATGACCCGCACATTCGACAGTTCCTTAAGCTCGCTCAGCCGTTCGTCCAGGAGTGTCTTCGGCCGATCGCCTGCGAGGTACAGGGATTCGTATCGGGCCCGGCCTCCGAGTTGCGGTTCCTGTTCTACCAGCACCACGTCGCGCCCTTTTCGGGCGCAGGAAATTGCCGCGTGGAGGCCCGCAAGTCCTCCGCCAGCAACCAGCACATCGCAGTGCGCGTTGCGCTGCAGGTAACGCGTTGGGTCAGGCCCGTGCGGTACGCGACCAAGTCCCGCCAGCCTTCGGATTGCCCACTCGTACGTATGCCAGCTCGGCCATTTGAAGGTCTTGTTGTAGAACCCCGCAGGCCATAACCGTCTCGTGTAGTCGAAGACGCGACCGACGTCGAAATCGACCGAAGGAAAACAATTCTGAGTTTCCGCTATCAGGCCGTCGACCAACGGTACGAGCGTCGCCCGCGACACGGGATACAAGCCGCTTCCGGTATCTACGCTGAGCAGAGCGTTCGGTTCTTCCACACCCGCCGACAGTATTCCGCGCGGCCGGTGGAACTTGAAGCTTCGCGACACCACCTTTACGTTGTTGGCCAACAGGGCCGATGCCAGCGTGTCCCCCTCGTAGCCAACGTATTGCTTGCCGTTGAATCGAAACGACAGGGGCCGCGATCGATTTAGGAGCCCACCGATGGGAATACGACCGTTCTGACTCACGAGTCAGCCCATTTCGGCTTCTCGCCGCTGATGTCGTAGACGGCATGAATTTTGTTGGTACTGGTATCCCTCGCGATACAAAACCAGCGGCCGCAGCCGAAATGGTGACACCACCGTTCGTAGGCAATTCCACGTACGTTTTCGCGATTGAAGAGATAGTCCGCCCAGTCGTCGTTGCTGACTGCCGCAGCCGGCCGCGCGGCACCGTGTTCCCCGCCGTAACGAAAGTCGGCCTCGTCGCGTTCACCGCAGAAGGGGCAGCGTATGCGCAACACTAGTGCGCCACTCCGGAAGCCGCACCTTCGTCGATAAGCGCTCCGTCAGCGAAGCGATCGAGATTGAACGCCTGGATAAGAGGGTGGGCAGCGTCATTGGCAACCGTGTGTGCCATCGCAATTCCGCCGGCAGGAATTGCCTTGTAGCCGCCGGTGCCCCAGCCGCCGCTGATATACAGGTTCCGAACGGGTGTTTTGCCCATGATCGGAGACGTGTCAGGCGTAATGTCGACGGTACCCGACCACTGGCGCATGAGCCGCAGCCGCGAGAACGCGGGGAACAGTTCCGTGAGCGCCGCAATGTTCCCCTCGAGAACCGGCAAACCACCGCGTTGCGCGTAGCTGGCATAGCCGTCGGCGGCGCCGCCAATGACGATCTCGCCGCGGTCCGACTGACCGGCATACACATGTATTGTCGGCGACAGGATCTGTGTGTTCAGACAAGGTTTGACGGGTTCGGAAACCATAGCCTGCAACGCCATGCTGACGATGGGCACCCGAAAGCCCGCCATTCGTGCCAGCAGGCTGGTGTTGCCGGCGACCGATACACAGACGCGATCGGTAGCGATTTGACCCAGCGAGGTCTTCACCGCCGATACCCGGCCGTGCGATACGTCGAACCCCGTCACCTCGCATTGCTGAACAATGTCGACGCCCAGGGCGCTTGCCGCACGCGCATAGCCCCATACGACCGCGTCGTGCCGGGCGATCCCGGCCCGTTTTTGAACGAACCCGCCGTAGATCGGAAATCGACAATCGAGGTTGATCAACGGTTCGAGTTCCTTGACCTCGGCGCGCGAGAGAATCTCCGTATCGACGCCGTTCAACTGCGTGGCATTTACCCATCGCCGGAAGTCGTCAAACTGGTGCTCGCCGTGGGCGAGCGTCAGTACCCCACGTTGACTGAGCATGACGTTGAAGTTGAGTTCTTTGCTCAGGCCTTCGTACTGTTGCAGGGAGTAGTCGAAAAAACGGCAGCTTTCAGGCCAGAAGTAATTGGACCGGACGACCTGGGTATTTCTGCCGGAGTTGCCGCCGCCGATGTAGCCTTTTTCCAGTACGGCAACGTTCGAAATGCCGTGATGCCTGGCAAGGTAGTAGGCGGTCGCCAGTCCGTGACCGCCCCCGCCTACGACAACCACGTCATACTGTTTCTGAAGCGGCGGCGACTTCCAGGCTTTGTTCCAACCCGAGTGGCTGGAGACCGCCTGTCGGAAGAGGGACCATGCCGAATAGCGCTTCAAGATTCTCTACCTGTTACCTTGTTCCACTAGTGTAGTCAGCATTCCGCAACCTGGCTAAAAGTTGATTTCGCCGAACGGCTGATACGTCGAATCAAACAGTTGCCTGCTGATGATCAGTTTCATTATTTCGGAAGATCCCGCGTAGATCGTGGAGATTCTGGCGTCCGTATACTGTCTGCTTATCGGGTACTCATCCATGTAGCCCGCACCGCCGTGGAATTGCACACCGATTTCAGCCGCCTCGTTCTGAAGTTCGCTGGTCAACAGCTTGGCTTTTGCCGCATCTTCGTTGCGCAGCGATCCTGCATTCATTGCGGCAACACATTGATCGACGTAAACCTGTGCTACGTCCAATCTCGTCTTCAGTTCCGCGAGCTTGAACTGGGTGTTTTGAAACGTCGATATTGGCGCGCCGAACGCTCTGCGCTCCTTGACGAACTCGAGAGTCAGGTCGAAGGACAGATGTGCTGCCGACAGAAATTGCACGGCGGACAGCAGGCGCTCTTCGACGAGGCTCTCCATCAGGTATCCGAACCCCTCACCGGAACGGCCGAGTACGTTGCTTTTGGGAATCGCGACGTCGTTGAAAAAGAGTTCAGCCGTATCCTGTGCTTTCATACCCATTTTTCGGAGGTTCGTGCCGCGCTCGAAGCCGGCCATACCGCGCTCGACGAGAAAGAGAGTCATGTGCCTTTTTTCCCGGGGGCCGCCCGTCTTCGCGGCCACAACAATCAGGTCGGCGTTTATTCCGTTCGAGATGTAAGTCTTCGATCCGTTGAGTACCCAATGCTCGTCGTGTTCTTCGGCAACGGTACGCATGCCGGCCAGGTCGCTGCCGGCAGCGGGTTCGGTCATTGCTATAGCGAGAATGCAGTCGCCGGTCACGCACTTCGGTAATATCCGGGAGCGCTGCTCGTCGTTGCCGAATCTCTGGATGTACTGGCCGACCAGCCGGCTGTGCAGGGTGCAGAACCAGTCCTGCGTTCTGGCGTAGGCGTTTTCCTCGATAATGATCTGTTCGAACCGGAAATCGTCGTCGCCGATTCCGCCGTACGCTTCGTCCGGCCAAACCATGAGGAAGCCGTGATCGCCGGCTTTCTTGAACGCCCCGCGATCGACAATCCCTTTCTCGCGCCACGCTTCCATGTTCGGCACTATTTCTTCGGCGAGAAAGCGGCGATACGCTTGCCGGAACATCGCTTGCTCTTCGGTGAAATCTCTTTTGATCACGCTGGCGTTTCCTCACAGTGTATTGTTGGGCCGTAGATCCGCGCGCTACTCGAAACGTTGCGGAGAGTAGGGTGTTGCGTCGATTGACGGCGGTTTGTCGTCCACCAGGTCCGCCAGCAGCGAACCTGATCCGGCTGCCATTGACCACCCCAAAGCGCCGTGCCCCGAGTTGATGAACAGGTTCCGTATGCGGGTTTTTCCGATGACGGGCACGCCATCGCAGCTTACCGGTCTGAGGCCAGCCCATGGATTCAGAGGCGGTTTTGCGAGGTGGTGTCCGATTCGGGGAAAAAACCGCTCGACTCTGCGTTTGAGCCACTCTGTGCGGCGTGCGCCAACAACCGTATTCAGTCCATGGAAGTCGACGGCTCCGGCAACCCGCAAGCGGTTGCCCAATGCCGCAAACACTACGTGGTCTTCCGGTGAGATGACCGGGTGTTTGGGTATGGCGTCGGTTTCGCTGAGGTTGAGCGTCAACGAATAGCCTTTGATCGGTATTAACGGTAGCGAAACACCGGCCTCGTTGACCAACGCGGCCGACTCGCTTGCGGCGGCGACGACGGTGACATCGGCGGATATGCAGTCGGTATCCGTGACCACACCCTTGACGTCGCCACCCGGGCGCTCGAGGGCTTTTACCCTGGTGTCGAACCGGAACTCGACGTTCTGCTTTACGCACTCCGACTCGAGTGCCCTGCAGAACAAGTGTGCGTCACCGGAAGACGATGGTTCGTGGTGGATTGCGCCTTGAAGCTTATGCGCGACCGGCTGCAAGGCCGGTTCGAATACCGGAATCTCCGATGCGTCCAGTACGCGGTGTCGAAGGCCGGCTTTTCGATAAACCCGATCGCTTTCGACGGCGTTCCGGAACGATCGGGACCGCGTAAACACGGACAACACACCGTTGCTCGAAGCACAAAAGTCGACGGCAGGGTGCTCTGTCGTAAAGCGCTGCATGATTCGCTGGTTAAATCGGACGAGATGCAGGTTTGCCTGCAGTCCAGCGTGAAAAGTTCGTGAAGACAGGTAGGGCAGGGCACGCCAGGACCACCGGCACAAGTCCGTCAGCGATGCGCGGTCCAGGCCAAGCTGCCCCGGTTTTCCCGCCAGCGACCTGAGCAGAGTACCTACGTTCTTTGGCGAGATACTCGGAGCAGAAAGTCCGGGTGCTATCAACGCGGCGTTTGCGTAACTGGTCTCCAGCGCGACCGCGCTGCGACGCTCGACCACGATCACTTCATGCCCCCTTCGCGACAGGAAGTACGCCGACGAAAGGCCGAGCAATCCGGCGCCAACAACGACTATTTTCATGGCCGGCGGGCATTTGGGACGGTCGCCGCAATGCGGCTCCGATCCGTTCTGCGAGAGGGACTAGTTGACATTCTTTTTCTTGCCGGCCCAATACGGCCGTCGCAACTCCGTTTTCAGAACCTTGCCTGCGGCCGACAGCGGCAACGCGTCGACGACCTCGACGCTGGTCGGGCACTTGTAGGCTGCGATTTTGTTCTTGCAGAAGGCCCTCAGGTCGTCGACGTCCAGGTTCTTCCCGGATATCGTCGTGATGACCGCATGCACTCTCTCTCCCCATTTTTCATCGGGAATACCGATAACGGCACAGCCCGTTACTTCCGGGTGTGCCGTTACGACGCTCTCGACTTCGATCGAGTAGACGTTCTCTCCCCCTGAAATGATCATGTCTTTGCAGCGGTCTTCGATGTACAGGTAGCCTTCGGAATCCAGGCGTCCAACATCTCCTGTCCTGACCCAGCCATCGACCAGGGTTTGCGACGTCTCTTCGGGTCTGTTCCAGTAACCGAGCATGCAACCGGGGCCTCGCACGGCGATTTCGCCGCGGCTGCCGGCGCCGAGTGCGTTTCCCTGCCGGTCGATGATCCGCAGCTCGGTTCCGTAGATGACCTGGCCGACGGATTCACGCTTTTCGAACAGTGTATCGGCAGGGTCGTGGCAGGCCGGGCCGAGTGTCGTAATGACCGGGGACATTTCGGTCTGCCCATATACCTGCAGGAGCTGGACGTCGGGCAGCCGTTCACGAAGCTTTGCGAGCAACTCGCCGGACATGGGTGCTGCGCCATAAACGACGCGCTCGACCGAGGAGATATCCGCGTTTTCGAGACTCGGCTCGTCCAGCAGCATTTTCATCATGGAGGGAACCAGCGGAAGGTGTTTGACCTTTTCCGATTCGATGAGGCGAATGACGTTCTCCGGCACAAACGCCGGGGCGATGACGTGGGTTGCCGTGACGGACGTAATGGCAAACAGGTTGGCGGCCGCCGCCATGTGAAACATCGGCGCCACGTGCAGTGCCGTATCGTCCCGACAATAGTCGTACTCTCTTGCGATGAACAGCGCGTTTGCCCACAAACCACGGCTTGCCAGCATTACCCCTTTCGGAACGCCGGTGGTGCCGCCCGTGTACAGGATGGCGTACACGCTCTCCGGTTCGTATTCCGCAACCTCCGCCGGCGAGTTCCGGCGAATGAGCGCTTCGTAGCAGAAGTGCTCGGGGTCCATGGCCGAGTCGTCGTCTCGATCGTCCCGAATGACGACAATCTTCAGCTCCTTGTCGAGGGTTCGCAGGACCGACTTCGCGATCTCCAGCATCGAACTGTGAACCACCCAGCAGGCAGCGCCCGAATCCCTCACGGCATAGGCGATTTCATCGACCGACCAACGGTTGTTCAGCGGGACCACGATCGCCCCGTTCCACGGTATCGAGTAGTAGCATTCCACGTACCTGTCGGAATTCGGCGATAGCACGGCAACACGGTCGCCCCGAACGACCCCGAGACTCGTCAGGGCGCCGGAAAATCGGGAAACGCGTTCGGCAAACTCTGTCCACGATTGCGAGCGCCCCCCGAATACCGTGGCGGTTCCGCCTGGGTTCGTTTGCGCAGCGCGCGTTACGGACAAGGACAAATACAAAATCGCTTACCTGATTACGTCGCAGTGCCAGGTTGTACGCGTTCGCCCCCGGTTGCGTTGAACTGGAAGCCGCCCTGAGTCACAACCGAAAAGTTTCGCCGATTTGCCGGGCGTTGGCGTTTCTAAGCGCAATTTCTGCCGCGAGCAGGTCCTGGGCGATGAGGCCAATGGACTTGAAGACGGTAATGTCGTCGCTCGCGTGACGTCCACGCGCGGTTTCGCGGATCAACTCACCAATCTCGGCAGCGACGTGACTTTCCGTGATCGCCCCTTCGCTCAGCGCTGCGACTATCTCGCCAGCCTGGGTAAGGGCAGCTTCGGTTTTGTCCGTAAACAGACGAGACTTTGCGATGAGTTCCGGGTCGCACTCGGCGTGATTCGCGTCGTGTGAGCCAATCAGGTTGACGTGGGTGCCGGGCTGCACCCAGCGGCCGAGGAGCACGGGCTTCGACGCCGAAGTAACGCAACAAATGACGTCTGCCTGCGTCGCGGCCTCCTGTGCGGTCGCTACCGCCTCGACAGGACAGTGGACGTTTTCCGAACACGACGCGGCAAGCCGCTCCGCGGCGTCGACCTTGCGTCCCCAGATCACTATGCGCTCGACGCCGTCGAGTTCCGCCATGGCCGTAATATGTGCCCTGGCCTGCGCTCCGCAGCCCAGGATTGCGACGGTCGTGGCATCGCTGCGGGCGAGCCGTCTCGTCGCCAGCAGGGAAAGCGCCGCCGTGCGCATCAACGTGAGTTCGGCAGCGTCGATCAACGCCGCCGGACTGCCGTCCCGATCGTCGAAAAGCAGCAGCAAACCCTGCAGTGCGGGCTTGCCATCTCTGACGTTGTTCGGCTTGATGCTGACGACCTTTACGCCGTCCGCCCGCGGAGCAGGGCAGGACCCGGCCATGAGACCAACAAAACCGCTGCCGTCAGAGAGCCTTAGCGCCTGCCGGTCTTTGGCGACCACCTTTCCTTCGCTGGATACGACCATGGCGTCGGCCATTGCGGCAACACATTCTTCGGTAGACAGCGCGGCCCTTAGGTTTTCGCCAGACAATATACGAGTAGACATATCGCGCCGAACTACTTCCAGACCGTGTCGCACACGCGGAGCCAGTTGCCACCCAGGATTTTCTGTATGTCCGCTTCCGCATACTCGAGATCGAGCAACGCCTGTGTAATCGAGGGAAACGCCTCCGGCGCAACCAGGTTCAGGTCCGTCGAGTAGTTGCCGCTCTTCGGCAATTCTCCACCTGCCTGCTCGACGGCCCACAGGTACGTTGCGGCGGGGTCATAGACGTAGTCCAGGGAGATCCCGACATGATCTACTCCGATCTTCTGAACGCAGTAGTCGATATGTTGCGCCACTCGATCGGCTGTCGCAGTCCCCTCCGCGCCGAGCATGTTCGATATGCCGAGTATCCCGACAACGCCGCCGGTATCGGCACATCGCTGGAGCTGATCGTCGCGAATGTTCCTGGGATGCTCGTGCATGCCAAACGGATTCGCGTGGGAGAAGATCACCGGGCTGTCCGATATCTCCATCGCTTCCAGGGAGGTTCTGTAGCCCGTATGCGAGCAATCGACGATCATGCCCGCCCGGTTCATCCGGGCCACGAGTTTGCGTCCGAACAGGGACAATCCGGCGTCGTTTGGCTCGAAGCAGCCGTCTCCCACCTGATTGCGCGTGTTATACGCAAGCAACATGTGGCGGACACCGAGCTGGTAGTAGGTGTCTACGAGATCAAGCCGGCCTTCGAGCGGATCGGTACCCTGAAAGTGAAAGATAACGGCGAGCTTACCGTCGGATTTTGCCTTGGGTATGTCGTCAGCGGTGCGGACGAGCACGTACTGATCGGTATTCGCGAGGAAAAACTGCCGCTCTTTCGAGATGAGCTTGATCGTATCCGACAGCGAGCCCGTGTCGCCGCCAACGGTCAGGGAGACGCAATCGACGCCTGCGTTCCTGAAACGTGGCAGGGTCTCGCGCTTCAGGCGCGGGTCGCCGATGTCGGCAAACGGCAGCGTAAAGTCGCAGACCAGGGCTGATCGATGCAGCCGGGATGCGACGGCTGAAACTGAATCGTAAGGATCGGATGCCATATCAGGAGTATTGGCCATGATTAACAGGAAATCGCGACTCAAAAAATAACATGTTAATAATAAGCTTTCCACATTTTAATGATCGATTCAGTGACCGATCCCTCGACCAACCGGTACGAGGGTGACGTCGGAAGGTGTTGAGGACGGGCACGATAGTGCTTTGTTGGCGGAGACGACCGGGCCTGCGTCGGGCTCAATCGCACCGGGGCAGTGGACCTGCAGTCCCGGCTCCAGGCTAGAATTCGACGGGCTTCAGGTCCCCGCAAAGTTCCGAGTTGTCCAGAATTTCTCTGGCGATGGCGAGGTCCTGAATGGCTACGCCGGAGCTGTCGAAAAGCGTAATGTCGGATGCGCTCGTGCGGCCCTCTCTCTTGTTCTGTGTGACAAGGCCAATCGGGCAGATGTCCTCGATGGACGTGATGTCGCCCGAATGGAAAGCGTGCTGAAACTCGCCAATCGAAACCGATTGTTGCGGATGGTCCGCGTAGAGTTTTGCACCGATCACGGCCTCGGTATCCAGCTCCTGCTTGCCGGCAACGTCGGCACCCATGGCCGAGACGTGCATGCCTTCCTCCAGCCATTCCGCTCGCACGATGGGCGTCGTCGACGGCGTCACGGTAACGACGATGTCCGAACCTCTGACGGCGTTTTCAGCCGAGTCCAGTCGAACGTCGATATCGAGATCCGAGAGTCTCAAGAGTATCGACGCCCCGCGTTCGCGCGAGCGGGTGTAGACTTTTATCAACGAAAGGTCCCGAACTTCGGCAATCGCGCGAATCTCGTATTCCGCCTGGTGTCCGCCGCCAATGACGCCGAGCACGGCTGCATCTTCGCGGGCAAGCGCCTGGACGGCCACCGCATCGGCCGCGGCGGTCCGATACAGGTTCACGTATTTGCCGTTTACCAGGGCTCGGGGAAAACCGGTTTCCGGGTCGAGCAGGACCGTCGTCGAGCCGTGCGCGGGCAGTCCTTTGCTCTCGTTGCCGGGCCAATAACCGCCGAATTTGAATCCTACGAGTGACTGTGCGCGATCGATGCCGGCTTTTACGCCGAATATCTCCGACTCGCTGAGTCCGTGCATGAGCTGTACGGGAAAGAGTGTCGAATCGTCGTTGGCAATGGACTCGAACGCGGCGCGTATGGAGTCTATCGCCAGGTCCCACGTAAGTATCTTCTTCGACATTTCGGCCGAAACGATCGTGAGCCCACCGTCTTTCATTGCCTGTGCTCCACCCCTGACCCCATCAGTCGACGCGCCGGAAAGCCAGCGCCCCATTGTGAAAATACTCGCTGCCGTCTTCGAGGCGTACGATGCGAAACGGCCGGACGAGACGTGTTTTCTCGTCGCCGAATCGCAGCAGATCCTTCGATACGTCGCCCACGCTGTAAAACGCGTCGACGTCGTGGTGATGGAGTTCCGTGCTGCCGTAGCGGGCTCCCGGCATCTTGTTTTTTACGTTGGGCTCGGCGTGGAGTACGAGCTTGCCGTCGACCATTCTCAAGTCCAGCCGACCGGTCAGGTCTTCGTACGCCCCCTCGTAGCGCTCCGGTTCGGCGACGAAGCCTGCCGGGCTGTCGGGAACGCCGGGTTCCCAAGTGCCGCACAGATCGGAGAAGATCGCTTCGAACAAGCCATCGTAAAGCAGCGTTCCATTGGTGCAGTTGACCAGCAACGCAGCAGCCGTCCCGGAATCGGGGTGTATGCGCAGGAAAGCCATCGTCGCCATCGTCGAGCCGTCGTGCCCAATCATGCGGGTCTGGTCCTGCCAGTCGAACAGCCACCAGCCCAGTCCGCAGGCAGCCTGCAGGAAGCTGGCAGGCGAGTCGCATTGTGCAGACCAGCTTTGCCGAATCAGGTCTTCGCCGATGAATCCGGCGTTCTCGCCTTCGCCGAGATACAGTCGAACGATCGACAAGAGATCGCGCGCCCGGCCGCTGGGCGTCGACCCGGCCGGGCTGTGGCTGGCGAACGCAAAGGGATAAGGCGCAACCTTCCAGTCGGGGTCCTGTAGCGAGCGGACGTGGCCGGCGGAATAACGATGACGTAGCGCCTGTTCGGGGCGCGTCAGCAGCGACGGAATGTTCAGAGGCTGCGCAAGCTCCGTCTGGAATAGCTGGTGCCAGTTTTTCTTGCAGACCACTTCCGCAATACGGCCGAGCAACAACATCCCGCTGTTGCAGTAGCACAGAAGCTCATCCGTCGGCAGAAACTGCGGGTGTTGATTGATCAGTTCGACGTTGCGTTCGAGGGCATCGTCACCCCAACCCGTATCGCGAAAGATTGTGCTGACCAGGCCCGAGCTGTGACAAAGCAGGCTGCGTACCGTAATCGCGTCGCCGCTTTCCGGGTTCGGCGGGACAAACTCCGGTACGTAGCGTGTAACGGGTGCGTCCAGGTCGAGCTGACCCGTTTCCACGAGGCGAAGAATGATCGTGGTCGTCAATACCTTGCTGACGGAGCCGTAGGGGAGGCGGGTATCCGGGGTCATCGGTTCGCCGGTGTCCAGGTTGCTGACGCCGGCGGCGGCATCCGCAATTTCGCCGTTGTGCAGGACGGATACGACGGCGCCGGGAATGTTCCAGCGCCGGACGTTGTCGTCGAGCAGGGATTGCAGTTGAGTGATCATGCAAACTCGGGTTGACGCGGGAGGTTCAGTCTGACATGTTGAAAATTGCTTTTCAACATCATGCATGATGTAAGAGCCGTCACGGGCCCTGGCCCGATTATTCGGCTCGAAACGCCTGGTAAGCCGTCTGCAATTGCGACAAGTCGACGTTACACCCGGTCGTGACGACGCCCACCTTCATTCCGCTGAAACGCTGTTTTTCGGCCATCAGGAAAGCGATACACACGGCTGCGCTCGGCTCTATCGCCGTGCGCAGCGTGTCCCAGATCAACGCCATCGCGGGCGGTATGTGTTCGTCGGGAACGAGCAATATCCCGTCCGCGTGACGCTCAATCAGCGCGAAGTTGCAGGCGCCGGGCTGGTGCGCCCGCAACCCGTCGGCGATCGTGCGCGGCGGGTGCGCAACGATCTTTCCCGTGGCGACAGATTTGTATATTCCGCAAGCGTCGGCGGGTTGTACGCCGTAGATTTTCGTGTCGGGTGCAATGTGCTTGTAGACCAGTGCCGTCGCGGATAGAAGGCCGCCGCCGCTGGTAGGTACGAGCACTGCGTCCAGCGTGTCCACGGCGTCGTGAAGCTCGAGCGCCAGGGAACCATGCCCGGCAATGACGTCGGGATCGTCGAAGGGGTGGACAAACGCCAATCCTCGCTCGGCAACCAGTGTCTGACACGCGGCGTACAGTTCGTCGACCGTGTTGCCTCCGAACACGATGTCCGCATCCAAAGCGCGAATGGGCGCCAGCTTGGCGGCCACGGTGTCCGGGAACGTGACGACCGTGCATGGGCAATCGAAGTACCTGGCGGCCATCGCCAGCGCCTGTGCCGCGTTCCCGGAACTCATCGTAACGAGCCCGTTTGCGCGCTGCTGATCCGACAGGCTGGCCACTTTGTGAAATATGCCGCGAAACTTGAAGCAGCCGGTTCGCTGCAGGTGTTCCGCTTTGACGTAAACGGTGGCACCCAATGCAGCATTCAACCTCGGGTCATCCAGTACGGGCGTCAATCGCAGCGTTGCGGCAATTCGGCTACGTGCGTTGAGTACGTCGCCAAGATTCGGTAGCTGCACGTTCGACACGATTTAAATGCAGCAGCTATGGACTACTTGTCGCCCGAAGCATTGGCGAGCGGCAACGCGTCGTTGATGAGCACCTCGAGGATTTGCCCTGGCGCTTCCCAAACCGCAACGTGTGCGCTGCCGGCCAGTGTCCTGAAAGCCTTGACGGGTGCGGACAGCTGCTCCGCGAAATCACGGACCAGTGCAGTGGGACTTTGTTGATCGTGTTCGCCGGACAGGAGAATCATTGGCGTTTCGAATTGCGTGCCAAGTGTTTCCGGTACGTACATGTCGGCGATGTCGCGAAAAATGCCGAGCACGTAAGACCGCTTTCCTCCCAGCGGATGATGGGCTTCCCTGAGCTTCAGCGCCGGAGACAAGAGCCCGATCGTCAGTACGCGCGCCATCAACCCGCCCATGCCTGCCTGATTGTGCCAACTCATACCGTACTTCGGCAGAAACCGAATGACGTCGCCGAGTGCCTTGAGAAATGTCGCGTCCTCGGCATCGGGCAAATCCGTTCGCGTGTCGCGCAGACGTTCGACAATCCGGCTGTCGCCAGCCGCCTCGGCTGCCTCGATCAGCGCCTTGCGGCTTTCCCGGTAGCCCTGCCGGATGCCCAGCAGCGGCGCCAGGCCAATGAACGCGTGCAGCAAATCCGGCCGTCTCCGGGCTACCGTCAGCCCGAGGAAGCCGCCCCAGGAATGGCCGAACAAAAAGACTTTGTCCTGATTCAGTTCCTTTCGCAGATAGTCGATCAGCTCAATCGAGTCGTTGACGAGGTTTTCGAAGCCGGTGTTTCGGTCCCCGCGGTTTTGCGACCGGCCCGAGCCGCGCTGATCCCAGTTGACGACGGTAAAGAACTCTTCCCACGGCGCCTGATGGCTGTAGGCGACGCCGCTGAACGTCGTACCCGGTCCTCCGTGCAGGAACAGCAGCACGGGCTTTCGCCGGTCCCGCCCGCGAATCGTGACCCACTGGCGAACACCTCCGAGTTCGAGCCGATCTGCACGGCAAATGGAATGCTCGCCGCGCAATCGATTCATCGAGGCATGGTGTCGGCGCACCAGTGCCCGGCATACCAGCAGACCGGTGAGGAAAGCACCGGCAGCGATCAGTACTGGTATGTAGTCTGCGGTCATGGTGCGTACTCCCGGATAGATGATCGCGTCAGCGGCTGGCGTCGTTCCGATGTCGGCCGCCATGCCGATCGTAATGTGATCGGCACTATAACATGTTATATCTAGTCTATTCGCATGTCGCACTATCGGTGCGCGAGACACAGGAGCAAGAGCATGGGTCCGTTGGCCGGGATCAAAGTGATCGAGATGAAGGGAATCGGGCCTTGCCCCTATGCCGGCATGCTGCTGGCGGACATGGGTGCGGAGGTGGTCGTGGTCGAGCGGTCATCGCGGGCGACGGGAATCGGTCCGCCCTCGGAATTCGACGTCTGCTCGAGAGGAAAGAAGAGCATTGCTCTGGACCTCAAAACTGCAGCCGCTCTGGAAGCGCTTCTCAGGATGGTTGAGGGGGCCGACGTGATCATCGAGGGATTCAGACCCGGCGTTGCGGAACGTCTGGGCTTTGGACCCGATGTCTGCCTCGCGCGAAATCCGCGAATCGTGTTCGGACGGCTAACGGGATGGGGACAGAGCGGGCCGCTGTCCCCGCGGGCGGGGCACGACATCAATTACATTGCATTGACCGGCGCGCTCGCGGCGATCGGCCCGGCCGAAACGCCGGTGCCGCCGCTAAATCTCGTCGGCGACTACGCCGGGGGCAGCCTGTTTCTCGTGATCGGTGTACTGGCGGCGTTGCTGGAAGCCGGCAGTTCGGGCAGGGGCCAGGTCGTGGATGCCGCTATTACCGACGGTACGACGAGTTTGACGAGCGTCATTCACACCTACCTGCGGCTGAACGAGTGGTCGCTCGTAAGAGAAAGCAATCTCCTGGACGGCGGCTGCCCGTTCTACGCGGTCTACGAGACCGCCGATGAACGATTTGTATCCGTTGGCGCACTGGAACCCGGATTCTTCGAGCAGCTGATCCGGCTCCTGGAGCTTCCCGAGCGCGTGCTTGCATGGCAACACGATCGCGCCCGGTGGCCGGAACTTCGTCAATCGTTTACGCAGGTGTTTCGGCGTAAGACGCGGGAGGAATGGGTGCAGGTTTTTGCCGACAGCGACGCCTGCGTCGCACCGGTTCTCGATGCCGTAGAGTCCGCCGACCACCCGCACAACAAGGCCCGCGGCACTCATGTACGCATCGGCGGCACGCTGCAACCGGCGCCGGCGCCCCGGTTCAGCCGGAATCCCTGCAGCACGCCGGAGGCCGCTCGCGCCGAGGGGGCGGATACACAGGAAGCCCTTACCGGATGGGGCTTCAGCGAGGCGGACATACAGGGGCTCAGGGACGCCGGAGCGTTGTCATGAGCAGGCCGATACCGAACAACGGCCGCGGGTTTCGCGCGGCAGCGCTACTGCTGCTCATGGCGGCAGAGCTTTCGGGTGCACAGGTGCCCGGTTCCGCGGAGCCGGAAACTACCGGCGACGCGGCAACGCGGCCCAACGTCCTGATCATTGTTGCCGACGACCTCGGTGCTGCCGATCTGGGCTATTTCGGCGGAGAAATCGAGACGCCGACGATCGATCGACTCGCCAATTCAGGTGTGATTCTGACGCAGTTCTATGCCAGTCCCTCATGCTCGCCGACACGCGCAATGCTGTTGACCGGCGTCGATCACCATCGGGTTGGACTCGGGAACATGGCGGAAGCACTGCTGATCTACGACCAACTCGAAGGGAAAGCGGGCTACGAGGGGTATCTCAATTTCAGGGCCGCGACGCTGCCGGAACTGATGCAGGCCGGCGGTTACCACACGTACATGGCCGGGAAATGGCACCTGGGACACACGGAAGACCGCAGCCCGCGTGCCCGCGGATTCGACCAGTCTTTTGCGCTGCTGGACGGTGCGGCAGGGCACTTCGATCAGTCGGGGTATTCGCCCCTGTTGCAGCGCGCGAGCTATCGGGAAAACGGCGATTTGATCGATCTTCCAAAGGACTTCTACTCCACGCATACGTACACCGACAAAATACTCTCGCAAATCGAATCCAATCGGGGTGACGGCAAGCCCTGGTTTGCCTATGTCGCCTACACGGCACCGCACTATCCGCTACATGCGCCCAGGGAGCTGATCGCCAAATACGAAGACCGATACACCCACGGCTACGCCGCGGTTCATCGGCAGCGTCTGGAACGGATGGTGCAGCTCGGTTACCTGACCGGAGAACAGGCAGCACAATTGCAGCCACCCGACGATGAGTGGGCTGCACTGAATGCGGCGGAGCAGGCGGAAGAAGCGCGCGCCATGGCGCTGTACGCGGCCATGGTCGACGACCTCGATCGGCAGGTCGGAAGAATCATCGACGAACTCAAGGCGGCGGGCGAATACGAACGCACGATCGTATGGTTCATGTCGGACAACGGCCCCGAGTCGACGAAGGTCCACAAACATCCGTTTCTGATTCCATGGATCGAAGAGAACTTCGATAACTCCGCAGAGAACATGGGCAGCGTCGGTTCGTACGTTGCGTACGGCGAACACTGGGCAAAAATCAGCGCGCTGCCGTGGCGCGGCACAAAATCCTCGACATTCGAAGGGGGGATTCGCGTGCCCTCGTTTGTGCATTTCCCTGAAAGCTTCCCGGCCGGAACCCGATCGGATGCGCTGGCCACCGTTATGGACGTCATGCCGACCGTCCTCGCCGCTGCCGGCATTCCTCACCCGGCCGGGAGGCCAAACGCGGAGTTTCTCGAGATGCAGGGAAAATCGATGGTTCCGTTGCTCCGCGGCGAATCCGACGTCGTGCATTCGGGCACGGACGTGATTGGCTGGGAACTGAGTGCCGCGAAAGCACTGAGGCGTGGGACATGGAAGCTGGTCAGTGCAAACCCTTCGTTCGAAAACCCCGAGTGGCAACTCTACGACCTCGCGGCCGACCCTTTCGAGCGCGACGACCGGTTCGCCGTCAACGTCGAAATGGCCCGGACAATGATCGACGCATGGCATGACTACGTCGAGCGAAACGGCGTCGTGCCGTTCGAGCCACCTGGCGAGGAGGAAATTCTCGAGGCCGCGGACGAGATCCTGAATACCCCCCGCTAGCGGCTCCGATCCGCGCATCCGGCCCGGATTCGACGCCACTGCCGCGCGGCCGGCAGTCAACATTTCAATCAACATGTGGATTTCGCAAATTAAACATGTTAAAAATATTGACCTGAGAGTGAACAGCCATACAGGTGGGGGCCAGCATTATGTTCGCAGGGGTCAGATTCGTTGCCGGAGCGGTTTGCTTCGGCCTGGTATTCGGTACGAGCAAGGTTCAGGGGCAAGCGGCGGGCGAGGAAGACGACGCCAGTTTGTTCGACGAAATTGTCGTTACAGCGAGGCATCGAAGTGAAAGCCTGCAGGACGTCGGACAAAGTGTCGGGGTTGTCGACGGGTCAGCCGTTTCCGCGGCCGGAATCGTGGACTTCGCCGACGTTGCACGAAGGCTGCCGGGTCTCGACTTTGCGGATCGCGGGCCCAATCGCAACGAGTTTTCCATCCGGGGCGTCTCGCGTGCGGTTCCTCTGACGGACGGGATTCCCACGCCCAACCTGGTTGCTTCGTACTTCGACGAGATCCCCGTCAACACGCCGGGAACCAGTCAACGTGACCTGCCTTTGTTCGACATCAACCGCGTCGAGGTCCTGCGCGGTCCGCAGGGAACCCTGTTCGGCGAAGGAGCCATGGGTGGCGCCATAAGGTCGTTCAGCAACGATCCGGATCTCGAAAGCGTGGCGTTCAAGTTCGACGGTACCTTTGCCCAGACCTCGGGTTCCGACGGTGATGACGTTCGTCTGAACGCCATGCTCAACGTGCCGATCACCGAAACCTTTGCTATCCGTGCCGCGGTATTCAGTCGCGACGAGGCCGGCTTCATCGACAACCTGTCGTCCGGCCAGTCGGACATCAACGATTTCGAGAGTATCGGCGGCCGGCTAACGGCGCTGTACGAGCCGACGGACCGGCTGCGGATTCGTGCGTCCTACATGATCGACGAGTACGACCAGGGCGCTTCGTGGTCGATCAACTCGCCGGACGACCGGTCGTTTCAGGGCTATACGACCTTGCGTCCTCCGCCCGACGAGCGAACCGACGATCTGACGCTCGCGAACCTCAAGATCGACTACGATTTCGGTCGCGTTTCCCTGTCGTCTATCACGGGGCTTTATGAGCGCGACGACGACAGGCTTCGGTTCAACGCGCCCGTCACGGGCCTTTTCCAGGGGCTCGTGGGTCCCGTGCTCCAGGGGCTGGCAGCCATTCCCGTAGCGCCGCCTGACGGTATCGATCCGTCGCTCGTTCCCGCGATCAATGCGCTCGCCCAGGTTTCGGCAAACAGCACGCAGCGGCGCTTCGAGGAACACCTCGTTCAGGAATTTCGTCTGGTGTCGAACTTCGACGGCAGCGTAAATTTCGTCGCCGGTGTTTTCTACAGGGACATCAACTGGCGCGATACCCAGTCGTTCCCGATGGAAGAAATCGAGCCGTTTTCCGGCGTGCCGTATTTCGCGGAAACGCGCGGAGACTTCGACGGGCAGCAACATTCCGTTTACGCCGAAGTGGATTGGGATCTCAACGACCGCTGGACCCTGACGACCGGACTGCGGTGGTACGACGAGAGCATCACGACCGATCTGCCCGCCGACGTTCGCTTAGGCGTGCCGACTTTCTTCGGAAATTTTGGTGCGATTCAGGCCGGTCTCCTGCCGCCGTCCGCCATTCTCGAGGCGTTTGGCGCGTTCGATCAGTCCGAGCTGGGGCTCGAGAGCGACTTCGACGTGCTGTTACCCAAGGCCGCGGTGGAGTATCACGCCTCGGACGATCTGTTGTTCTTCGGCAGTATTTCAAAGGGCGCCCGCAACGGTTACGTCAACAGCGGATTCTCGACGGCCTCGATACTGGTGCTCGATCCCGCTACCGGCCTGGTCGATCCACAGGCGACGGCCGCCGCGCAGGCCGACGCCAGCGTGTACGAACCGGATGAAATCGTGGCCTACGAGCTTGGCGCCAAGTCGACGCTCGCGGACGGCCGGCTGAATCTCAATGCCGGCATCTACTACAACGATTGGTCCGACCTGCAAATGCAGTTTTTCGCCGCGGTGAACAACACGCCGTACATCAACAACGCCGGCGATGCGCGAACCGTGGGGGCCGAAGTCGAATTTTATTTTCAGGCCAACGACAACTTTGCGCTGTACGGCGGGGTAAATTTTGTCGAGGCTGAGCTGAGCGAAGACGTTGTGCTCCAGGACACCGGGATAGATCCCGTGACGGGTGTACCCGTGTTCCTGGACACGCCGGAGGTGGCGCGCAAAGGCGACACACTGCCTTATGTTCCCGACTACACGGCAAACCTCGGCGCCGAGTTCTTTGTGCCGGTCACCAGCGCTCTGCAGTTACACGTTCGCGGTGACTATTTGTACACCGCATCGGCCGTTGGTCTGTTGCAGACACAACAGGAACTCGAGAGCTACGGTCTTCTGAACCTGCGGATCGGGCTGACGGGCGAGCGCTGGACCGCCTCGCTGTTCGCCAACAACCTGACCGACGAGAACCTCGTGCTTGCCACCAACCGGCCGAGTGCCGGGCAGCCGACGGAGCTGTTCGTCAACCGGCCGCGCCAGGTGGGTTTGCAGGTCAGCTTTCAGTACTAGGTAGCTACGCTACACATAGAGTCTAAAGGCGCAGCCGCGCCCGAACAGCGTTGCCTGGTGATCTTGGGGGGCGTCAGCCCCCCTGTTTTTGGAGATTGTTTTGTCTCACGCCTACATATATGACCATGTCCGCAGTCCGCGCGGCCGCGGCCGAGCCGATGGCGCGCTGCACGAGCTGACGCCTGTCGAGCTCTCGGCTCAGGTGCTGCGCGGATTACAGACAAGATCCGAACTGGACACGTCTCGAATCGACGACGTCGTGCTCGGCTGCGTTTCGCCGGTAGGCGAACAAGGTTCGAACATTGCCCGACTGGCTGTGCTGAACGCGGACTTCGACCTCGGTATTCCGGGACAACAGGTGAATCGATTCTGCGCGTCCGGACTGGAGGCCGTGAACAACGCCGCTGCACAGATCATGGCCGGGCAATCCGATATTGTCGTGGCCGGCGGCGTCGAAAGCATGTCCCGCGTGGGGATGGGCTCCGATTCGGGCGCCATGGCCTCCGATCCTGCGTTTGCTTACAAGACTTACTTCGTACCGCAAGGCATTGGAGCCGATCTCATCGCCAGCAAATACGGTTTCTCGCGGGACGACGTCGATGCTTACGCCATGCAGAGCCAGCATCGTGCGAGCCGGTCCTGGGAGGAAGGGCGCTTCGACCGGTCGATAGTACCGATCAAGGACAAGATTGGGCGAACCCTGTTGTCGAGAGACGAACATATGCGCCCCGGTACGACCATGGAGGACCTGTACGCACTGAGGCCGGCCTTTGCCGCTCTGGGGCAGAAGATCGGCTTCGACGACGTCGCCCTGCAGAAATACCCTGAGGTCGAATCGATACAACACGTGCACACGGCAGGTAACTCGAGCGGAATCGTGGACGGCGCCGCGGCAATGCTGCTCGGTTCGGCAGAGGCGAAGAACGTTCTCGACATTCAGCCACGCGCGAAGATTGTCGGCTTCGGGTCGATAGGTACCGATCCGACCATCATGCTGACCGGTCCGGCACCGGCGGCGAAAAAAGTACTTGCGAGTTGTGGCATGTCCGTCGGCGACATCGATCTGTTCGAACTCAACGAAGCTTTTGCGTCCGTCGTGTTGCTGTACATGCGGGAAATGGGCATTGCCCATGACCGGATCAACGTCAACGGCGGTGCCATTGCCATGGGTCATCCGCTGGGCGCAACCGGTGCAATGATTCTCGGCACCGTTCTGGACGAGCTGGAGCGTCGCGACCTCGGTACGGCGCTGGTCAATCTTTGTGTGGGCGCCGGCATGGGAACGGCACTGATCATCGAGCGAGTGTAAGGATGGCGGCTATGAATACGATTAACTTCAAGGTGGACGATGACGGCGTGGCGGTGATCGAAGTCGATCTGCGCGACCGGTCGATGAACGTCATTACCCCGGAATTCCTCGACGACCTGAGCTGTGCCATCGACAAGGTCGAATCCGACGACGCAGTAGTCGGAGCCATCATAGCGTCCGGGAAAAACTCGTTCATTGCCGGCGCGGATCTCAAGGACCTGGTCACGACCTACGAAAGAACCCGGGATGTAGGCGAGATTTTCGACGAGACGCAGCGTGTGCAAACGATCATTCGGCGCATGGAAACCTGCGGCAAGCCATTTGCCGCGGCGATCAACGGGATTGCGCTGGGCGGCGGTTTCGAAATCTGTCTGGGTTGTCACTATCGGGTCGCTTCGAACAGCAGTAAGGCGCTTGTGGGTTTGCCGGAAGTGACGATTGGCTTGATGCCTGGAGCGGGAGGCACCCAACGACTGCCGCGTCTCGTTGGTGTGGAGGCGGCCATTCCCATACTGACGACCGGCAGGCATCTGACGCCGGTCGAAGCGTTCGATCTCGGCGCAATCGACGAAGTGGTTGCGCTGGGTGAGGAGAGGGCGGCCGCGAGGAAGTGGTTGCTCGATAACCCGAGCGCCACAGCCAGGTGGGATCAGGACGCTTTCAAAGTCCCGGGCGGCGCCGGCATCGACGATCTCGCAATCGGCGGTATTCTGGCAGGCGCCACTGCGCGAGTTCAGAAGGTGAGCAAACACAATTACCCGGCGCCGATCGCAATACTGTCGGCCGTCTACGAAGGAACCGTGCTGCCGCTCGACAAGGCGCTGCGGCTCGAATCGAAGTACTTCGCCACACTGCTCGCAAATCCCGTATCGCGAAACATGATGCGAACGCTGTTCGTGAACAAGAACAGCGTGTCCGCGCCGCAAACGTTCGGCAGTGCGCCGGTCGCCGAGGGCAGTGCGAAGCTCGGCGTGCTGGGCGCCGGCATGATGGGTGCCGGTATTGCCTACGTATCCGCTGCCGCAGGAATTGACGTTGCGTTGCTGGATACGAGCATTGCCTTGGCGGAAAAGGGTAAGGACTATGCCCGGGACATCGTGAGCCGGCGTCTGTCGCAAAACAAAATCACCGAGGCCAGGGCGAATCGGCTCCTCGAGAGAATCGGCACCACCGTCGACTATGGGTCACTCAAAGGCTGCGACCTCGTTATCGAGGCTGTATTCGAAAATCGCGAGATAAAGGCCGACGTTACGCGAAAAGCCGAAGCGGAGCTGCTCCGGCACGCCGTTTTTGCCTCGAACACGTCGACGCTGCCCATTACCGGGTTGGCGAAAGCTTCCTCCAGGCCGGCTGCCTTTGTTGGTCTGCATTTCTTTTCGCCGGTGGACAGAATGCCGCTGGTCGAGATCATCGTCGGCGCCGAGACCAGCGACGAGACCGTTCAGCGTGCGCTCGCCTACGTCAGGCAGCTCAGGAAAATCCCGATTGTCGTCAACGACAGCCGCGGGTTTTACACCAGCCGGGTTTTCGGCACCTACACGAAAGAGGGTGCGATCATGCTCGCCGAAGGCATAAACCCGGCGCTAATAGAGAACGTGGCCAGATCGGTCGGGATGCCGGTGGGGCCGCTGGCCGTAACCGACGAGGTATCGATCGAACTCAATTACCACGTCATGATGCAGGCTCGGGAAGACCTCGGCAGCGACTACGTGCCGTCGCTGGCGGACCCCTTGTTCGAGAAGTTTGTCGTCGAACTGGAAAGACCGGGCAAGAAAGCCGGCAAGGGCTACTACGACTATCCGAAAAACGGCAAAAAACGCCTTTGGCCCGGGCTGTCCGAACACTATCCGCTTAACGACCGCCAACCGGACGCGAAGACGATCGGCAACAGGCTGCTGTTTGTGCAGGCCCTGGAAACGGTGCGCTGTCTCGACGAAAACGTCCTGCGAACGCCCATCGACGCCGATATCGGATCCGTATTCGGATGGGGTTTTCCGAAGTACACGGGCGGAACGATTTCTTTCATCGACACGATGGGAGCGCGCGCATTCGTCGAAGAAGCGGATCGCCTAGCGAGCCTTTACGGCGACAGGTTCGATGTGCCGGTGAGCCTTCGTAGTCTGGCCGAACGAGACGGTACGTATTACGGAACACTCGAAGGCCGCGAACGCGACGCGCAATCTTCGGCGGCATAAGCGTATTACTCGCGCCTTAGCCGGAGTCCTCCAGCAGGGTGGAGTCGTTATGCACCAACCGGTTTGACCAGGGCATCGGGTTGCGCAGGGCGTGGTGCGCCATACAGGCGTTCTGCGCCTCGGCAAACAACTCTTCGATGACTTCCGGCGGTTCGTCGCTGTCGATAATGACGTTGTTTTCGATGCCTTCACACTCGCCTTCGGTGGTGTGACCGAGCGTTCTCATTGTGCTCAGGTTCGTCTTGAAGCGAGTGCGCTGCTCCACGCGCATAGCCTTCACATCGATTTTTCGCGCGGTGAGTATGTCCGTCAGGTGAGTCAGCAGGCACAGCGCAATACCGGCGCTGAAGTAGGCGAGCGGCGGAGGAGCCGTGTCGTCGCCAACCGGCGTTTGCTCGTCGCAATACAGTTTGGCAGGGCTGAACCCCGGTATGTTGACCTGCACATAGGCGCGTTTCTTCTGCCTTTCTTCGGCATGTGCTTCGACATTGACCTCGAACCTGAGCGGCTCGGGTACTTTGGCTTTCTTAAACGGGCTGGGCTCGTATTGAGTCGGTTCGGGCTGGCGGTCGGCCAGCTCGCCAACGCGATATTCGCTCTTGTTCAAGTGGGTCTCTCCTTGTGTCTCGAAGACGGCTCTGCCAGATCAAAACAAGCTGAGCGATCGGGTTTTTAACATGTTAATATGTGATTGAAAGAATGTCACGGCTATTGGATAATTGTTACCAGCTGCGCCGGCTCGGGTTTTTCTTTCTCAACGGAGTGATTGTGCAATTGGATGTTGTCTCTGACGGAATCAGTAAGGCCGCACTGAAAGACAAGGTCTACGAAAAGATTCGATTGGACATTATTTCATTCGAGCTGAAGCCGGGTGAGCGGGTATCCGAAAGCCAGCTCGCGGAGCGGTTCGACGTCGGCATTGCGTCTATTCGAGCGGTGCTGCCCAAGCTGGTGCAGGAAGGGCTCATGTCGAGCAAGCGGCGCCTGGGACACATGGTGGCGCCGATTACCATGCAGGACGTTCACAACACCTGTCAGCTCCGTGAGCTGTTGGAACCGTCAGCTGCTGAGCTTGCGGCTCCCAACGTCGATGTCGACTTACTCGAGGAAATCGACGAGCGTTCGAAAGCCGAGATTGCCGCGGGCGATCGAAAAGGCGAGATGAAATCCCTGATGGCGAATCGGGAATTCCACGTTGCGATTGCGCGCGCGACCGGCAACGAAAAACTGTCCGTCTGGGTTGCGCAACTTCAGGACTACTCGATTCGGTATCACTACTTGCTACGTCATTCGTCGGCGCTGAGTGACGACTGGTCGCACAGCCACGAGCCTATCCTCCGTGCCTTTCGAAAGCGCGACCCGGCCGAAGCCCGACGAGAAATGCAGCAGCACCTGTCCAAAGGCCGAATGCATCTGATCGACGCGATCATGCGAATGCCGGGCATGCAGGAGATCAACATCGGCGACATATAGGCGTTTTGACAAAAAACGCGCCGTCGTCGGCAAATCACAACGAACCCGGGCCGTACCTCTCCGGTGTGCGGGAGACAGCATGACGTTCTATCCGCAGATCCATGAGCAAAAACAGGAGTACGCCGCCTGGCGCCGACAACTGCATGCCCATCCCGAACTGGCCTACGAAGAACACCGCACGTCGGCATTTGTCGCGTCCACGCTGGAGGACGCAGGTGTCACCGCGCACACGGGATTCGGCAAGACAGGCGTCGTTGGCGTATTGAAAAAAGGCCGAAGCCCGAAAGTCATTGCCTTGCGTGCAGACCTCGATGCGCTGCCGATCCAGGAACAGAATGGCTTCGAGCACAAATCGACCGTGCCCGGCGTTCACCATGGATGCGGTCACGACGGTCATACCGTAATGCTTCTGGCCGCCGCGCAGTACCTGTCGCGGCACTCGACATTCGACGGCACCGTGTGTTTCGTGTTTCAGCCCGCTGAGGAGGGAAAGGGCGGCGCGGCCGCAATGATCGAGGACGGCTTGTTCAGGGAATTTCCCATTCAATCCATTTACGGGATGCACAATGCCCCTGGCCTCCCGGTTGGACAGTTCGGTATTCGCCCGGGAGCGATGCTGGCAGCCTACGAGGGTTTCGATATCCGCGTAAGCGGCAGCGGAGGGCACGGGGCCATGCCACAGCTCAGCGTGGACCCTATCCTCATAGCGTCGGAGCTGGTGAACGCGCTGCAGAGCATTGTGAGTCGCAACATCGATCCGGGCCATGCCGCCGTTTTGAGCGTCACGAAAATACAATCCGGTGAAAGCTACAACGTCATTCCCGACAGCGCGATCCTTGGCGGCGGAATTCGCTATTTCGACGCGGAGGTGGGCAACACCGTCAAGGCGAGAATGACGGATCTGGTTCACTCTATCTGCGCCGCGTTCGGGGGTAGCGGAGAGTTGTCCTTCGTTCCGATGGGGTACCCGCCGCTGTACAACGACCCGAAGTGCACCAAAATTGCCGTCCGTGCCGCTCGATCGCTCGTGGGCGAAAAAAACGTGAGCGCCTCGGTCGAGCCGATCATGGGGTCCGACGACTTCGCCTACATGCTGCAGGAAAAACCGGGCTCGTACATTCTCGTCGGCAACGGCACCAGCGGTCACAGCGGAAAGACGGTTCACCATCCGGAATACGATTTCAACGACGACGTCATTCCGTACGGAGCCGGATACTGGGCAAGACTGGCGGAACTGGAACTGAACGCGGCGTAGCGACGTTGCAACGCCATTCGTCAGGTCCATCTGTTCGCGCACTCCTCGAAACCGGCAAGCGCCAGAGTCTCTATTCGTCGCTCCGATACACGATCACGCCGTCTTTGATCGTGTACAGCACACGAGAGAACGCAGTGACATCGGAGGCGGGCGAGTCCTCGTAAATGACGATGTCGGCTCGCGCGCCTGAACTCAAACGAGCGCTCGCGTCCGAGAATCGTTTGGAGGGCACTGTCGTCACGGACGCGAGGATGTCGTCGAACGACATGCCGGCCTCACTCATGAGCCGGAATTCTTCCGTGGGATCGAACTCGTCCATATAGCCGACGTCCGTACCAAAAATGACTTCCCCACCGGCGTCCACGTACTCCGCCAACTGGTGTACGCCGATATTCTGAAAGGCCAAAGTTGCCTCCCGGGGCACACCCGCGCGCTCCAGTTCGAATCGCCAGAGTTTGAGGGTCGGGACCAGCGCAACGTCGTTGGCTTTCATCGTCGCGATCAGTTCGGGTCCGAGCGGTCCGGCCTGCGGCGCCGTGTGCGCCAGGACGTCAACACCGTTTTCGACGGCGTTGACGAAGCCCATCCGGTCCGTCGGGTGCGAGAACACGAAGGATCCCCGGGCGTGTGCGGCGTCGGCAATGGCCCGGATGACGTCGGGCGGCAGGTGAATCGTGTTGCCTTGCCCCTGGAACGATCCCGAGAAGATCTTGATGCCGTCCGCGCCGGAGTCCAGCACTGCGGCCACCATGGGAGCGGCTTCCTCGGCTCGCGCGACTTCTGGCAGTCTGACGTTCGGCAGGTACGAGGGTGTACCGTCCGTAAACACGAAACTCCCGCTGGCCGTGTAAATCTTTGGTCCCGGCAGCTCACCCTGGTCAATGCTTCTCTTGAGTTCGAGGGTGCTCGCCAACGCGGACCCCGTGTCGACGACGGTCGTGAATCCGTATTGCAGGAACATGTCCGCGAGCATTCGTTCGCCCGCGTCGGCGATTCGCGGGTCCGTAAAGTGAACGTGGCTGTTCCACAAGCCGGCCGTGGCGGCCCGGCCGCCGGCGTCTATGGTCTCTTCGCTCTCGCGCGGCGCGCCCGGGTAAATTGCGCTGATCCTGCCATTGCTGATCGACAGGTTCGCCGCTTCGATCGGCGGCTCTCCCGGCCCCGGATACACGGTCACGTTGGTAATCGTGAGGTCCTCGGTAACTCGAGGCGCAGGCGAGCAAGCCTGGGCGAGCAGAGCCAGCGAAGAACAGACCGCCAGTGTGCGGAGCGGGATTCCGCTTTTCGCCGTCATTCAGAGGGCGGCTGATAGATCTGGATCAGGTTTCCGCACGTATCCGCAAACACCGCCAGCATTACGTCGCCGGCGGTCGTCGGCCTGGTCGAAAACGCTACGTCGCGTTCGAACAGCGCTTCCTGGAAGGTCCTTGCCGCCGGGTTGACGTTCGGCTCCAGCGAAAGCTCGGCGTCTCCGCCCTCGGGAGATGCCACGGCAATCCAACGAAATTCGCCGACGGGCGTGTCCTGACTCTTCCTGAATCCCAGGACCTCGGTATAAAAATCCAGCGCCTTTTGCTGGTCGTCTACCAACATGCTGGTCAGCTTGATCTTCATACGGGTTTCCCCGGCGAAACGATGGGATTGCTCCAGGAGCGGAGCAGTACCTGAAAGCATAGCAGAGCAGAGCACAGGGCACGCGTCGGCGGCTGGCGAAAGCCGGTCGGGGTCCATGCTACATTTCCGTGCTTTACCCGCCGGGGAATGCCCGGCCGGGACACGAACACCTTGTCAGGAGAGCAGAATGCACCCACCCGTCGTCGCATCAATATTCGCAGCTGTTGCGGTCCTGTTGTCGGCCGCCGTTGCCGGTCAGGAGGCCGAGCCCGGCGCGAACACCGTTATCTACAATGGCGGCCGCGCCGTTGTATTTACGGAAGACGTACCGAAGGAGCGCACGGGATACGACAGCCCCTGGCAGTATTCCCATGCCATTCGGGCGGGCGATTTCGTCTATATTTCGGGCATCGTGATTGGTGCCGGACGCGACGACAGTCTGCCGATTTCGAAAGAACGCTTTCGCGAGCACACCGAAAGAGCGTTCGAGGCCATCGAGAGTTACCTGTCGACCGCTGAGGCGAGCCTCGAAGGTATGGTGAAAATCAATACCTTTCACATGCTCGACGGGAAGAACACCTCGCTGAACATTGCCGAGCAGGCCCTGGTGATTGCCGAGACCAAGGCGAAGTACGCAGTGGAGCCGCATCCGGCATGGACTGCCGTGGGCACCTCGGGCCTTTTTGGTACGCGCGGGATCGTGGAGATTGAAATGGTGGTCTACGCGCCGCTGGAAGACTAGCGCCTGACCGGGGTTCGGCGGCGCTGCCGTGGCGCACCCGGTTACGTGTGTTCAGCGACGACGTTCGTCCAGGTTTTTTTCAACTCGCGCAGGAGCCCGTCAAACGCCTCACCTTCGGTCTTCAGCCGGCCCTGGTCTGCGGCATTTGGCGTGTTCCATGCGTTCGTGACCTGTCTTTCGCTGGCCGACGCCTCGGCAACCCCGTAAACGAAGCCGGTCCGGACGTCGACAAAAACGGCGGACGCCGTCGTCGTCACCACCGTTTCCCGGTCGCGCATGAGGCCCAGCGAAATGACGCTGAGCGGCCCGATGGATTTGCCGTCGACTCGAAACGACGTGTCCAGCGTAAACACGACGAGTACGTCGGCTTTGACGGTTGCGCTGGCCGTGCGCAGATCGTCAATACTGCTGAGTCGCGCGGGAATGAGCAGCCGGCTCATTGGCGCAATGCCGCGAACACCGGGCCAGCGTGCCATCTCCTCGACGTCCGTGTCGGACAGGAGTTCCCGGTTGGTGACGACGACGTATTTGCCGCCGCCGTAGGTTTCAGCCGTCCGCGACTCGTAGCCCTGGGACTGCACTCTTGCGAAGGTAACGGACGCCGGAAACGTGGCGGCCGCTTCGCGCGACATGAGTTCACGAATGTCGGCTGACTGGATGCCGGTCAGGTCGACGGGGCCGCCGGGCGTCGTGTACGACGCACAGCCGGATGCGAACAGCAGCGTCGCTGCAACGATCTTCAATAAAAGCGCTCGTCCGTTCATGCGATGGTTCCTCTTTTTCCTTGTTGTACTTGTTGCCTGCGCGCCGGCGCCCGTTTACGTTCGGGGCTCGGCAGCTTGCTCGAGCGGCGAGTCCGGGCGATCCCGTCCCGTACCGGCCGATCGCTGGTACCAGTCGATGTGGCGGGTCAGATACATGACCGCGGCGAGCACAACCCACAGACCGACGGAGCCGGCGAGCAGCGCATACGTTTCGGCCTTGAGGGTCATGTACAGGAATGCATACAGCGCAAAGGCCAGGCTGCCGATGACCAGCGTGCGCTGGCGGCTACCGAGTACGGCGCGGCTGTAGCCGACAATCAGCCCGCTCGCCGCAAGTGCGCTCAAGAGGTAGGACCAGCCGAACCCCGTATGTTCGGCCAGCGCGATCAGCAAGAGGAAAAAAATCACGTTTGCCATGCCGACCATGAGGTATTGCAGCGGATGCAGCCTCAGGCCCGCCATTACCTCGAAAATGAAGTAGCTCACGAACGTCAGTACGATGAACAGAATGCCGTACTTGACGGACCTGAGCGTTAGCCGATACACGCTGATCGGCATGTACAGCTCGACGCCAAAGGCATCGCTACGGGCGGAGTCGGCGGCGCGCGAGCCTTCGGTCCAGTGCGAAGGCAGCGAACGCCCAATGCTCGATACTTTCCAGTCGGCCGTAAATCCCGCTTCGCTGACGTCGCGTGTCTCGGGCAGATAGCTGCCTCTAAAGCTCGGCGTTGGCCAGCCGGACGTCAAGTTCGCGCGCGTGGAGTCGCCGAGCGGCAGGAAATACAGCGACTCGCTGCCCTTGAGTTCCAGTACCGTGTCGAAGGACAGCTCGTCGGCGCGTGCGAGGTCCACGATGCCTCTCAGCGGCGCCTCGATCTGCGGCGGCAGGGCATCGATGCGCTGCCCGCCGGGTACGAAGCTCGTCGACTGTCCGTTGACGTTGGCTGTCGGCGTTACCGTAATTGCGCGGCCGTCGCTAATGCCGAGCGCAATGGCTGCATCCGACCAGTGAATGTTGTAACCGCCGATCCCGAGCTTCTCGGGGTCGATGCCGTCGAAGCTGGCTTTGAGCGCAACGCGCGCGGAATACACGGGCACTTTGTGTATTCCCCGGTAGCGGATTTCGGACTGGGCGGAGGCGTCGATATCGAGCGTTTTCGGCAATACGTACAGCTCACGGCGGTCGACTCGACGTTCGCCGCGCTCGTTCACGCGCACGAGGTCGTAGGGCAGGATCAGTGCCGGGCCAGCGATGAGCTGCGATTGCCCCCAGGTCCGCTGGATGTCCATTTTGGCAGTCTGATGGACGTTGCTGCGGTCGTTGATCGTGTCGCGGACCATGCCGAGCGGGATCAGCATCACCAGGATCAAAAAGCCGATCGTCAGGATCTTGACCGACGCCGACTGCCGTAATCGGGACATCACTTGCTGCACGCCACTCTCCCTTTGTTATTGCCGGGAGATTGAAACCCGCGATTGTGCGAGCCCCATGACCTAAAAAAGGCGAAAAATGGCAGATGCGCTACGCGCATCTCGGGACCGCCGCCGGCCAGTGCGATGCGCGCCCGTCAGGCGGGCTCCTCGCGACGGGCAGCGAGCACCGCAAGGGTCAGCACCGAGGCGCCCGAAATGATTGCTGCCGCCAGCGCCAGCGGGTACAGGCCGCCCTCGATCCAGGGAGCCACGGCGCCGGTTCCGACCGCCGCCGTCAGGACGATGGCCAGTATCACCAGGGCCGAACCTCTGGAGTCGTTGCCGCCGGACGCCTTGAGTGCGTGGTAGAAGCCGGTGGGGCCGCGTATCCCCAGACCCAGATTCACGATGGCAAAAAGGCACCAGAGTGCAATAACCGACGGTTCACCGAAGACCGACAGGAGCAGCAGACCGGTGCAACCCAGCGCCGACATTGCGGATCCGATGAGAATCGTCCGCTCGCCTCCCCACCAGCGATCAAAAACACCCGTCATGTTGGCGGCCGTTATGAACAGAGTGATACCGATCACCTGCATTACGATGAAATCGGATACCGTGCCTCCCAGACCTGCCGTAATGACTTTGGGTGCGGAAAACACGATCACCAGAACGGCACCCAGCGTGAATGCCTGGCTCAGCGCATAACGCATGAACGGCGGGTTTACGATCAGTTCCAGATAACCTCCTCGGGCGGCGTTCAGCCGGCCGAGGCGTTTCCTGAAGCCGGGCTGCAGAAGCCAGACGATACCGAGGACAGCCGCGGTTGCCGCCACCAGGTAAAACGACGACTGCCAGCCGTAGGCGCTCAGCAATACGGCGCCAAGGATCGGTGCAATGGCAGGTGCAATCGATTCTATACTCCCGATCCTGCCGAGCATCGCCACCGCTCTGGGCCCTTCGTACAATACGCTGACCATGACGGGTGCGTAGACGGCGGATGCCGATGCGGCAATACCCTGGAAGAACCGGATGACCGACATCTGGACCAGCGATTCTGCCTGCGTCGCCGCCAGTGACAGCACAGCGAACGCCAACAGCGAGACGATCAGGAGATCCACGATCCGGTATCGGGCGCCCAGTTCGCCGAAGATCAACAGACCTGCTCCGGTCCCCAGCGCAAATGCGGCGAGCACCCACTGGGCCGACTGAACCGTGCCCGGCACGACGTCCGGAAGCACGGGAATTGCCGGCAGTATGAGATCGGTAGCGGCGAGGCCGCAGACTGCGCCGACGGTCACCAGCACGATTGGCAACGCCGTGTGTCGAGCGGTCACGCGTCGCCTCTACTGACCGCGGACGACGCGCCGGTTGCCGGGTAAAGTGTTGCTTGCGATGCTTGCATTGGAGTTCCTTTGAGCCGGGGCCGGCGGAACTCGATCGATGACTCTCGAAGCCGCCGCGGCACCGAGAGTGGTTGGGATCAGTGCCTCACTGCAAACGTGTTGCTGCCGGTTTTACGATAGCCGGCAAGCGTCTGGTTGGGTAAGTGATGCCTGAAGTCATGTCTGCACTCTATCCAAAGGGCGGCCGCTGCACAATAATCCTCTGGGTATGAACAAGCGTCGTACAGCCTCGCATGAGCGGACGGACGTGATAGAGACACTCCCCGACAAACTGGCACAGCCGCTACGCGCGAATCCCGTCGTATCCGGGCTGTTTGCCGACTGGGCACGACTGGCGCTGCCGGGGTGCTGGCTCGTCGCCGGTGCCGTGGTGCAGAGCTACTGGAACTGGGTTCACGGGTACCCGCCACTGCATGGCATCGGCGATATCGACATCATCTACTTCGACGAGACCGACTTGTCGGAAGCGACCGAAGCGGCTCATGGAGCCCGTATCGGTCGTGACTACCGCGACTGGCCGGTCCGCTTCGACGTCAAGAACGAGGCGCGGGTGCATCTCTGGTACGAGGATCGATTCGGCTATCCGATCGACCCTTATACATCGTCCGAAGCCGCCATCGACACGTTTCCGACGACAGCGGGCGCCATCGGCGTACGGCCGGCGGGAAACGCCATCGAGTGTTACGCCCCGTTCGGATTCGACGACCTTATGAATCTCGTCGTGCGGCCGAACAAGCGGCAGATTACGCGCGAGATCTATGAGCAGAAGGCGGCACGCTGGCAGTCGGTCTGGCCGAAGCTTCGTGTCGTCGCCTGGGGCGCGGCTTAATCGTCCTCACCGCAGCCGCGTATCGTACCCGCCGCGCTTACAGACCCAGCGCGCCCTGGCGCCGGTTCGCAATGCGTGTGTCGAAGGCACTCCAGGCCCCGGCCTCGCCGTGCCAGCTGCCGCCCGTTGCGGCCTTGGTGTATTCCGTGGCGCGCGTCTCGAAGAAGTTGGCGTGCTCGACGCCGTTCAGTATTTCCGTGAGCCACGGCAGCGGATGCTCCGTGACGCCGTAAACGGCCGGAAGCGACAGCTGCGACAGGCGCCAGTCCGCAACATAGCGTATGTACCGTTTCACGTCGGCGGCCGTCAGACCTTCGAGCGGGCCCATTTCGAACGCGAGATCGATGAAACGGTCTTCGAGACCCACGACGGTCTTTGCGCAGTCGACAATGTCGTCCCTGACGCCCTGCGTCAGCGCGCCGGTTTCTTCGGCAAAACTGTGGAACAGGCGCAGCACACCTTCGCAGTGCAGGCTTTCGTCGCGCACCGACCACGAGACGATCTGGCCCATGCCGCGCATCTTGTTGTGGCGTGGAAAGTTCAGGAGGATCGCGAAGCTTGCAAACAGCTGCAGGCCTTCCGTGAAGCCGCCGAACATGGCGAGCGTGCGCAGGATGTCGGCTTCGCTGCCGACGCCGAACTCCTGCATGTAGTCGTGCTTGTCGCGCATGGCGTCGTAGTCCATGAACGCCGCGAACTCGGAGTCCGGCATCCCCAGCGTCTCGAGCAGCAGTGCATAGGCCACAATGTGTACGGTCTCCATGTTGGAGAACGCCGCCAGCATCATCTTGATCTCGGTGGGTTTGAAGACCAGCGCGTAGCGTTCGAGATAGTTGTCCTGCACCTCGACGTCCGACTGCGTAAAAAACCGGAACACCTGCGTGAGCAGATTCCTCTCCGCATCGCTGAGCTTGTGATTCCAGTCTTTGCAGTCCTCGCCGAGCGGGACTTCCTCGGGCAGCCAGTGGATCTGCTGCTGCCGGCGCCAGTAGTCGATGGCCCACGGGTAGCGGAACGGTTTGTAGGTTTTGCTCGGCGTCATGAGGCCCGGTTTCCCGAGCAGGTCGATTTGCGCGTCTGTCCTTGTGTTTCTGGTCGTCATTGCAGGTTCCCGGTTGTGGACGCTACTGGCAGGCCAGGCATTCGTCGTAGTCCGCAAGGCCGCCTGTCAGCTCGCGCTCCGGCCAGGCTTTCGTGTTGTCGGCCTCGACGCCCGCGAAGCCCGCACGCTGCACCGACTTCGAGCGGCAGTAGTAGAGGCTCTTGATACCGCGTTCCCAGGCGGTCCAGTGCAGCATCAGAAGATCCCACTTGTGCAGGTCTGCGTTCAGGAACAGGTTGATCGACTGGCCCTGGCAGACGCTGGGCGCCCGGTCGCCCGCCAGATCGATGACCCAGCGCTGGTCGATCTCGAACGACGTGCGAAACACGGCTTTCTCGTGTTCGCTCAGGCAGTCGAGATGCTGAACCGAGCCGTCGTGCTGCAGAATCGACGCCCAGGTTTCGGCGGTGTCGCGGCCTTTCCCGGCAAGCAGGTCGGCGAGCGCAGGATTCTTGACGGTAAACGAACCGGACAGGGTCTTGTGCGTGTAGATGTTGGCGGGTATGGGTTCGACGCAGGCGCTGACGCCGCCGCAAATGATGCTAATGCTCGCCGTTGGTGCAATCGAGAGCTTGTGGCTGAAGCGTTCGGCGACGCCGGATTCTGCCGCGTCGGGGCAGGCGCCGCGCTCCTCGGCGAGCCGCTTCGACGCCCGGTCGGCGGCCGCGCGCAGGTGGCGGAACATCTTGAGGTTGTGGCTCTTGGCCAGTGCGCTCTCGAACGCAATGCCGCGCGCCTGCAGGAAGGAATGAAAACCCATGGCCCCGAGGCCTACGGAACGTTCGCGCATGGCCGAGTACTTCGCGTTTTGCATGCTGTCGGGAGCGCGCTCGATGAAGTCTTCGAGCACGTTGTCGAGCATTCGCATCAGGTCTTCGACAAAACGCTCGTCGCCGCTCCATTCATCCCACTTCGCCAGGTTGACCGAGGCGAGGCAACAGACGGCCGTACGTGTCTCGTCCAGGTGATCACGGCCGGTGGGCAGCAGGATTTCGCTGCACAGATTCGACTGACGCACCCGGAGTCCGAGGCGCCGCTGGTGCTCAGGGAGGCCGCGGTTTGCCGAGTCGACGAACAGCAAATACGGTTCGCCCGTTTGCAGGCGGGTCTCGAGGATTTTTTGCCACAGCTCGCGGGCAGATACGGTTCGTACTTCGCGGCCGTCAACGGGACTCCTGAGTGCAAATTCCGCATCGTCGCGGACGGCCTCCATGAACTCGTCGGTAACGGCAATGCCGTGGTGCAGGTTCAGGCTCTTGCGGTTGAAGTCGCCGGAGGGCTTGCGGATCTCGATGAATTCCTCGATCTCCGGATGGTGAACGTCGACGTAGACGGCTGCCGAACCGCGTCGGAGCGAACCCTGAGAGATGGCCAGCGTCAGCGAGTCCATGACGCGGACAAACGGTATGATCCCCGAGGTCTGACCATTGTTGCCGTCTGCCTTGCCGATGGCCTCGCCGATCGAACGCACGTTGCCCCAGTAGGTGCCGATACCGCCGCCGTTGGATGCAAGCCAGACGTTTTCGGTCCAGGTGTCGACAATTCCGTCGAGGCTGTCGTCAACGGCGTTCAGAAAACAGGAGATAGGCAATCCGCGGTTGCTGCCGCCGTTGCTCAGGATCGGCGTTGCGGGCATGAACCACTGGCGCGACATGTAGTCGTAAAGGCGCTGGGCGTGTCCCGGGTTCTGATTCGGACTGTCGGCATACGCCACGGCGACTCGGGCGAACAGATCCTGGAACGACTCCCCGGGCAACAGGTATCGATCGCGCATGGTTGCCTTGCCGAACGGCGTGAGCAGATCGTCCCGCGAACGGTCGATCTGTACTGTGCCCGAGGTATCGGTCCCGGTAGCGGGCATTGCGTCCGGCGTGTGTGGGTATTCGGGAAGACGTGAAACTGCGGATTGCGCCATATCGTGACCTCTGTCTCCATAATGAGGACGGAGGTGAAAGGCAGCGGTTTTCCGGAACGAGGCACCGGCAGAACGACCAACCCTCCCGGCACACCCCGTCCGCTGAGTTAACGAATTGCGCCGGCAGGTCTCCTGACTTGCAGTGTTACGCGTTGCCGCCTTCCCGGATGACTCCAGTGGCTTCGTGGGCACGCATGCTGCTTACAGTTGCGGGGGCAGTCCCGGAATTCCGCTTGCTCGAGCGGTCACCGGGTTCCCTTTTCATCGCCAAAGGCGAACCGACGTCCACAAGATGTTGGCTCATGCCGCCACACGATGTCAACATCTTGTGTTGGCGACGCTAGTTCGTGGGCAACTCATCGAGTGTCTTCAGCAAATGATTGACGATGGCCTCACCTGGCGCTGCCTTGTTGAGCACCAGCGCAACGTAGGTATTCCGCCGGGTGTCGTGGATCAGCACGGCCTTGGAATCCTCCGAACCGCCCACGTGTCCGAGCCAGCTCGTCGGCAGGTCGGGGTCGGGAACGTCGATCAGCATGACGCCGCGACCGTAGTGCATGCTCGAACCGAACATCGGATACAGCGTCTCGAACGCCTTGCGGCGTGTTGCATTGCCGTAAAAACGGCCCGTCAGTACTGCGTCGAGCAGGACGAGCATGTCGCCCGCCGTAGCGACGACAGCGCCGGCGCCTGCCAGCGACGCAATTTCCCGGACCTCGGTCTGCCGGTTGCCGGCGGGCGGGACAATGAGATCGTTGTTGTCGTCCGCCGTGACCAGGCGCAGCGAATCGAGGCCGAGCGGCCGGGCAACGTGCCGGTCGACGAGGGTGCTCAGCGACTCACCTTCGACAGCCTCTACGATGAGGCCCAGCATCAGATAGCCGGTGTTGCTGTAGTGCCAGTTGCTGCCCGGGCAGAAATCGGGACCGTGGCCGGCGGAGACCTCGAGCAGCGTGTCGGGCGACTTGTAGCCGCGCCGCCTGTCGAGTGTCTTGTCGGCCTGAAAGCTGAAGACGCCGCCGCGATGCAGCAGCAGATCGTCCACCGTGATCTGTGCTGCCAACGGATAGTCGGGGAACCACCGCTCGATGGTGTCATCGAGGGACAGCCGGCCGTCTTCGACCAGCCCGAGTACGAGCGTGCCGGTGACGAGTTTGCCGACGCTGGCCCACCAGAAACGTTCCGATGCGCCCTCCCGGACACCGGACGACTGCGACCAGTATCCGTGCGTCGGCGACCAGACGGCGATCGAAGCGGCGGGCACCCCGGTTTTCTCGAGCAGTGCTCTGAATTCGCGGTTCAAAGCGGCGGACCCTTCGGCGGCTATGCTTTGCTCGAAGTGGGCGGGCTGGTCGGTACGTGCCGTCGGCAGCAGCGTCTGGAGGTCGCCTGCCCTCGGTGCCGGACCTGCGTACGGGGTTTCGTCCGTGCACTCGACGGCGTGTCCGTCGATCGGCCTGAGGCCCAAAACACAAAACAGGCCGATTGCCAGGCGCGTAGCCACACGGCAACGGTTCCAGCGGGCGTCCATGCAATGGGTCATACAACGGTTCTCCGGCGTCCCTGCGAATACGAACAGACTCCGACTGTATGAGGGGACACGGGTTCCATGGCGGCCTTTCCCGGCGTGACCATCGCGTGATAATCGGCGGCCGCCTGCCCTCAAGTACCGGCTTGCGACGGTATCTGCTACATTCCGCGCGTGGCTATTTCGATCCCGGATTTCTCCCGCGCCAGCGTCGTCGTTGCCGGCGATGTCATGCTCGATCAATACCTGTTCGGTTCGACCGGACGCATTTCGCCCGAAGCCCCGGTGCCTGTCGTGCACATTGCCGAGACCGACGACCGGCCGGGCGGCGCGGCCAACGTGGCCGTCAATCTCGCGGCACTCGGTGTCGAGACCAAACTCTTAGGGATAGTCGGCAACGACGAATCGGCGACCGTGCTGGAGAAGGTGCTGGGCGGGCAGGGTATTCACTGCGGCTTCAACCGGGTGAGCGACCGGCCAACGATTACCAAGACGCGGGTACAAAGCCGTGGCCAGCAACTCATTCGTCTGGATCGCGAGAACGTCGCCGAGTTGTCGGATGGCAGACTGACGAGCGATCTCGAAGGACTCCTGCCGACGGCGCGTGCCGTTGTGCTCTCGGACTACGGCAAAGGTGCTCTCGCCGACGTGACTCGCATGATTGCGGATTGTCGCAAGGCTGGCGTGCCTGTATTTGTCGATCCGAAAGGCAGCAACTTCGACAAATACGCGGGCGCGACGCTGATCACGCCGAACCAGTCCGAGTTCGAGGCGGTTGCCGGGGTGCCCGACAACGACGACGATCTGGTCGCGCGCGGTCTTGCCATGCTCGAGCGGCTGGAACTCGATGCGCTGCTCATTACCCGCAGCGAGAAGGGCATGTTGCTGCTCGAATCCGGCGCCGAGCCGGTGTTCCTGTCCACGCAGGCGCGGGAAGTCTACGACGTAACGGGTGCCGGCGACACCGTCATTGCAACGCTTGCGGCCGCCGTGGCCGCGGGCCAGGGATTTGCAGAGGCGGCGGCGCTGGCCAATCTTGCGGCGGGTCTCGTCGTGCGCAAGATTGGCGTTGCGACCGTAACGCCTGCCGAGATTCGCATGGCGCTGCACCAGCGCGGGCAGGGCGGCCGCGGCCTTCTCGCCGAAGACGAACTGCTGGCCCTGGCGGCGGACGCGAAAAGTCGTGGGGAACGGGTGGTCATGACCAACGGCTGCTTCGACATCCTGCACGCAGGCCACGTTGCCTATCTCGAGGAGGCCAAGAGCCTGGGGGATCGTCTGATCGTTGCCGTCAACGACGACGCGTCGGTGCGTGAGTTGAAGGGGCCGGATCGTCCCGTCAACGGACTCGACGACCGGATGCTCGTGCTGGCCGGGCTTGCGGCCGTCGACTGGGTAGTGCCGTTCTCGGAAGACACGCCTGAACGGCTGATTCAAAACGTATTGCCCGACGTACTCGTCAAGGGCGGCGACTACGAGATCAAGGACATTGCGGGCGGGCGCGACGTGCTGGCCAACGGCGGCGAAGTGCGTGTGCTTGTATTCCGCGACGGCCACTCCACGACGCGGATCATCGACCGGTTGCGCGGCGGCTAAGCCGGGCCCGCCATGCGCTTAGCCTACAATCTGCTGAGCTACCTGCTGCTGCTGCCGTACGCGCTCTACTTCCTGCTGCGCGGCTTGGGCAATCGCCGCTACTGGCACAAGCTCGGCGAGCGCTTCGGGCTGGGCTACCAGCGCCTCGAAGGCAGCATCTGGGTACACGCCGTGTCGGTTGGCGAGGTCGTCGCCGCCACGCCGCTGATTCGCGCGCTCAAGCATGCCTACCCGGAAAAGCCGCTGCTCGTGACCACGGTGACGCCAACGGGGGCTGCGCGCGTTACGGCAACCTTCGGTGGCGATGTCGATCATGCGTACATACCGTTCGAAAACCCGGACGCGATCCATCGTTTTTTTGCACGGAAAAAACCGCGGATCGCCATGATCATGGAAACCGAAATCTGGCCGAACCTGTACCACGGCTGCGGCGTCCGGCAGATTCCACTGGTACTGATCAGTGCGAGGATTTCGCCGAAATCGGTCAAGAACTACCGGCGTCTGCTGCCTTTGTTCCGCGATACGCTGTCCCACGGCATCATCATTGCCGCGCAGACGGAGAGCGATGCCGATCGCTTCCTCTCGCTGGGCGCCAGCCCGGAACGCACACGGGTGACGGGCAACATCAAGTTCGATATCGATCTGCCGGACAGCATCAACGCGGATGGACAGGCGCTCAGGGCGGCACTGTTTCCGGACCGGTCGGTCTGGATTGCGGCGAGTACCCACGACGGCGAAGAAATTCAGGTGCTCGACGCACATCGCGAAGTACTGAAAGCCTTCCCGGACGCGCTGCTGATCCTGGTACCGCGTCATCCCGAGCGTTTCCGATCGGTTCAGGAGCTGGTCGACAGGGAAGGCTTCGTTCAGACGCTGCGCAGCCGGCAATCAGCAGCCGCTGCCGACTGCCAGGTGTTCCTTGGCGACACGATGGGCGAAGTGCCGTTGTTCTATGCCGCGTCCGACGTGGCGTTCGTCGGTGGCAGTCTCGTACCAATCGGCGGCCACAACCTTCTCGAACCCGCGGCAGTTGGCGTGTCGATGCTCTCGGGTCCGCACGTGTTCAACGCCGAGGAGATTGCGCGACTGTTCTTTCGCCAGGGCGGCTGCCGTCGCGTGGAGTCGAGTGCCGAACTCGCGGCCGCCGTTGTCGAACTGTTGGGCGATTCGGACGCTCGTCAGCGCATGCGCGTGCTGGCTGCGGAGCTATTGGAAAACAACCGCGGCGCACTCGATCGACTGATGGGTATGATTCGCCCGCTGATCGGCTGAAGGAAGGCGAACACCCGCCCGGTTGGGCGGGTGTTCTGTACGAACCTTATTCGTTCTCGCTACCCGGTGCCGCCGCCGGTCCTTCGAAGAACTTGGGCGGTTCTTCGCCCGCCGCAATGGCTGCGGCTTCCTCGTCGAACTGCTGCTCCGGCGTCTTGCGCGAACTCATGAACGGTTCCAGCACTTCGAGATCGCGCACGGACAACGTGCCGGCCGCCTGCTTCAAGCGCATGTAGTTGAGGACGTAATCGTAGCGGCTGCGGTAGTACTGCACGATCGAGTTGTAGAGCTGGAACTGCTGGTCGAGCACCTGAACGATGGTTCGGGTGCCGACTTCGAAGCCTGCTTCGGTCGCTTCCAGCGCGGTTCGGTTCGACTGCACGGCCTGGCGCAATGCCTGTACGCGGCTAATGTCGGTCACGACACCCAGGTAGGCGTCGCGGGCGAGACGTTCGGTCTCGCGCGTGACCCGCTGCAGCACTTCGCGCGATGCCCGGTGCAGGTACACCGCTTCCTTGACCCGGGATGACGTAAAGCCCCCGCTGAACAGCGGAACGGTGAGTTCGATGCCGATGCTGTCGCTGGACCCGTCAGAATCCGCGGGAAGGAACTGGCCGTCGTTGACACTCTGATCCTGATCGGTGTCGCGCTCGCCATAGCTCGCCACGAGGTCCAGGCTCGGGTAGTGGCCGTTCTTGCGCAGGGAGATCTCGTCACGCGCCAGGCGTTCGTCGATACGGCTGACCATGAGATCCAGGTTCTGTGAGAGCGACTCCTCGATCCAGGCGGTTTCGCTGAAGGGGTCGGGATTGTTGAGCGGCAGTTCCTCGACCGGCGCGGCGAGTTCCATGACGTACTCGCCCGTGATTTCCCGCAGGAATTCGCGGGCCGTGGCCAGGCTGCGTTTTGCCGCGATTTCGTCAGCCGTGGCCTGGTCGAATGCCGCCTGGGATTCCTGTACGTCGGTAATGGCAATCAGACCGACCTCGAAGCGCTGTTTCGCCTGCTCGAGCTGCCGCGCAATCGCCACGCGGTTGGCGTGGATGGCCAGCAGGTTGTCTTCGGCTGCCAGCACGTTGAAGTAGCGTTCGACGACCCGGACGATCAGATCCTGCTGCGCTGCCTCGCGGACCGATTCGGCGCGCCTCACCTGCTTGTCGGCCTGGCGCAGGCCGACGATCTGGTCCCAGCGGAACAGCGTCTGGCGCAGGCTGAGCCCCCATTCCTGCCGCTCAGATTCGCTGTCCGAGCGGAAGTCCCTGAACAGAATTTCTCCGGTGGTCTCGTCCGTGAACGAGTCGATGCTGGTGCCTTCGGAGTTCGAGTGCGTAATGCTGCCCGTGGCATTGATCTGCGGCAGGTAGGCACTGCGCGCCTGGGGCCTGGCTTCCAGCGCCGCCATCCGCCGCGCGTCGGCCTCGCGGATCAGCGGATCGCTTTGCAATGCCTGCTGGTAGATCTCGAGCAGCGTTGCGGCGCTCGCGGGAGCGGCCGCCCAGGTCCCCAAGACAATCGTCAGGCAGACAAAGAATTGTTTGTTTTTCATCAGGATAGGTCCTTCCCCAGGGGGCCGGGTCAGTTTGAGGTGTTATAGTCTACTATATCACTAAATCAGTTCAAGCCATTTCTGGTCAGCGTCTGTCAGTACCGCGGTATGGACGGGTCGATCGTCAGTGACCAGGCATCGATCCCGCCCGTCACGTTGGCCACCCGCCGGAAGCCCGTCGCGCGCAGTACCGCCGCCACCTGCGCGCTGCGAATTCCCGAATGACACAGCACTGCGACCGGGAGGTTCGGGTCCAGTTCCGGCAGCCGTGCGGCAATCTCGCCCATCGGAATGCACACGGCTTCGTCCACGCTCGCCACCCCGATTTCCCACGGTTCGCGAACGTCCAGAAGCTGCCAGAGTTCTCCGGCCTCCCGGCGGGTAAGGAACTCCGAGGGACTCAGGTCCGCGTTATCGTTTTGTGCGTTCAATGGAAGCAGGGTTCCCGCTACTTAGGATGCGTGGGTCAGCGTTTCGGTTGCAATGGTTTGCCGCCGTTGTGTGCGGCAGCCTTCGCCTAGAATCGGAACTCGGGCGGCTGCTCGCCGTTGGACAGTCGCTTGAGGTCGGTTTCGAACAGCGCTTCGCTTTCCCAGTCGCCTTCGTGAAGGCGCTGCACCAGGCGGGCCTCCATCGCCGGCGCGTTCCCGGTGACGACGAACAGCCGGCCGCCCGGCTTGAGAATGTCGACGTAGCGCGGGTCGAAGCGCTCCAGCGACCCCGACACTGCAATGGCGTCGAACTCGGCGTCAGGCAGTTGGCGGGTTGCATCCATGACCTCGAAGTCGACGCCGCCAATCTCGAGCTCATCGAGTTTTACTCGCGCTTTGTCGATAAACTCCGGGTGAATGTCGACGCTCGTCACCGATGCACCGAGCTTTGCCAGGCAGGCGGTCAGGAAGCCGGTTCCCGTGCCGACTTCGAGCACACGATCGCTCTTTTTGAGTTCCAGCGCCTGCAAGACACGTCCCTCGATGACCGGCGTCAGCATGGATTCGCCGCGGCCGATCGGTATTTCGGTCTCCGCAAAGGCGAGATTCTCGTATCCTGCCGGCACGAAGATCTCCCGCGGCGTCGTCTCGAGCACCTCGAGAACGTTTTCGGACAGAACGTCCCAGGCGCGCACCTGGTGTTGGACCATTTGCTGACGGGCAAACTCGATGTTCATCAATTTGGGTTTATCCTTGAAACGTGAGGCATTGAAACCAATGGCGGTCAGGCCAGCGGCTCGAGCGGCGTTTCGGCGCCATGCTCTGAGCCGGCTCGGTCGGAGCCGCCGAATTATGGTGAATCGGCGCAGTCAGACATACGCGCTGGGCTATCCTGTGTGGACACCGGATTTCGATCCAGACCGCTTTCGCACGGTAGGCCGGAGCACGCGCCAATCGGGCCGCAATAATAACAAATGCCACCTACGCGGTATCACCCTGGGAGACCGCCGGACAATGCTCAAAGACCTGGATTCAAAGTCCGCCGCACCGGCCCGCGGGCGTTTGGCCCCGCAGGCTCTCGTTTAGAGTATGCCCGCAACGTTTATTACGACCCTGCTCGCTTTTGCGCTGTTACTGACTCTGGTTGGCGCCGGCATCCTGTGGCGTGGCCGTGCGCGCATGGCGGAGCGCGTTCGTCGCCTGAACGACGAGTTGCTGGCCGCCTCCCGCGATGCATCCGTGGGGCGCCGCCTGACCGTGCCGAAGGATCCTGCGACGGCGCGGCTGGCCGAAACGGTCAATCGCCTGTTCGACGCGCTGGGCGAGCGCGACCAGAAGATCCAGGGTCGCGATCGCCTGTTTCGGGACTTTGCGCGAACCCTGCCGGAAATTGTGCTCATCCACGACGAGAAGATCATGCTCGCCAACCTGCCGGCCGCCGGGCTCGTGGGCCTCGAGCCCGAACAGCTCATCGGCCGCGAGGTTGCGGATCTGGTCAAGCCCGCGTATCGGGCGCTGTTTCGCAAGACCCTCGCCAAGCGCATGGCGGGCCAGACGGCCCCGCGCCGGCTCGAGATTCAGCTCATCAACGGCAACGAGTCCGGTCTGTGGGTCGAGGCGCAGAGTTCGAGTATCGAATTCCAGGGGCGCCGGGCGGTGCTGACCGTGGCGCGCGACGTCAGTCATCGCAAGAGTCTCGAGGTGTCGCTGAGCCGCAGCAAGCGGCAGGCCCAGTACACCCTGGAGTCGATTTCGGAGGGTGTCATTACGACCGACAACGACGGGCGAATCGACTACATGAACCGCGCTGCCGAGGCGCTGATCGGCGCCAATCGCGACGACGCGGCGGGTCACCGGATCGGCGAACTGTTCAAACTCGTCGACGACGCTGACCGGCGATCGTTGGGCGATCCGGTCGAGCGCTGCCTGGCGATGCGCCGGCGCGTCAACATGGGGCGCCGTGCCGTGTTGGTTACCCAGGACGGCGAGCACGAGCACAGCGTCGAGCTGACGGCTTCGCCCGTGCGCGGGCCGGGCAGCAGCATCGTGGGGACCGTCATGGTGATCCACGACGTGAGCGAGCTGCGAGGCCTGACCCGGCAGATGAGCTATCAGGCCACGCACGACCCGCTGACCGGGTTGATCAATCGCCGCGAGTTCGAACGGCGCCTCGACGAGGCGATGGACACGGCCCATGCGGAAGAGGCCGTGCACATGTTGTTCTACATGGACCTCGACCGCTTCAAGGCCGTCAACGACAGCTGCGGCCATCTTGCGGGCGACAACATGCTGCGCGAGGTGGCCACCCTGATCAAAGACGAGGTGCGGGATTCGGATTACGTGGGACGTCTGGGCGGCGACGAATTCGGGGCGCTCCTGATCGGCTGTCCGATCGACAAGGCGCGGCAGATTGCCCAGGACATCTGTAACGCCATTGCCGCGTACCGCTTCGTCTGGAAGGACAAGATCTTCAATATCGGCATTTCCATTGGCCTGGTCGAAATCAGTCACGTCAGCGGTTCGCTTCAGGACGTCATGAGCGCCGCGGATTCGGCCTGCTACGTCGCCAAGCAGCAGGGGCGGGGTCAGGTACACGTGTACTCCGCGCGCGACGAGGCGGTCGCTCGCGAGCGCGGCGATATCCAGTGGTTGCGGGAGCTGCAATCGGCGCTGCACGAGGACAGCTTCGAGCTGGCCGTACAGCCCATACTGTCGATGAGCGACCGGCCCGACTCCGGGCCGTCCGCCGAAGTGCTGATTCGGCTGCCGGACGAGCGCGGCAAAGTCGGCGACACGGCCGAATTCCTGCGGCCGGCCGATCGCTACCAGCTTATGCCGCAGATCGATCGCTGGGTGATCAACGCAACGCTGGCGGCCATTTCGAGCGGTGAGATCAAACTGCCCGGCATGCGCAGCGTGGCGATCAATATTTCCGGACAAACGCTGGGTGACGAAGCTTTCTTAAGCTTTGTCGTCGAGGCGCTCGATCGCACCGGGATTGTGCCGACGGCAATCTGTTTCGAGGTGACGGAACAGGCAATACTGTCGAACGTACAGCACGCGCAGCGCTTCATCGAGGTGCTGCACGGCATCGGTTGCGAGTTCTCGCTCGACGATTTCGGCAGCGGGCTGGGCTCCTTTTCCAGCCTCAAACACCTGCCGATCGACTACCTCAAGATCGACGGCACCTATACGCGCAACCTGCAGTCCGATCTGGTCAACCAGGAAATGGTGGCGGCAATGATCAAGCTGGCGCGCACCATGGAGTTCCGCGTGGTTGCCGAACAGGTCGAGCAGCAGGAGGACTTCGACTGGCTGCGGGACGTGGGTGTCGACTTCGTGCAGGGCAACTTCATCGACGCACCGGCGGCCCTGGGTCAGGGGACCTCGGCAACGGGCAGCTACCGTAACCTGAGTTCCTGAGTCCCGCCGAGGCAATGGCCGGGGCGTACCGTACCGGCCAGGCACAAAAAAAGGCCGCCCGGGTTTCCCCGGGCGGCCTCGTTTTTACGCGCCTCAGGCCAGCAGCGGAACCATCAGCAGAGCCACAATGTTGATGATCTTGATCAACGGGTTGATGGCCGGGCCGGCGGTATCCTTGTAGGGATCGCCTACCGTGTCGCCGGTGACGGCAGCCTTGTGCGCGTCGGAGCCTTTACCGCCGCAGTTGCCGTCCTCGATGTACTTCTTGGCGTTGTCCCAGGCACCGCCGCCTGCGGTCATGGAGATTGCGACGAACAGGCCGGTAATGATCGTGCCGAGCAACAGGCCGCCCAGCGCTTTGGGACCCAGCAGAATGCCGACCGCAAGCGGAACCACGATCGGCAGCAGCGAAGGCACGATCATTTCCTTGATCGCTGACTTCGTCAGCAGGTCGACCGCCCGGCTGTAGTCGGGTTTGCCGGTGCCTTCCATGATGCCTTCGATTTCCCGGAACTGGCGGCGTACCTCGGTCACGACCGAACCGGCGGCGCGGCCAACGGCTTCCATGGCCATGGCGCCGAACAGGAACGGCACCAGGCCACCGATAAACAGGCCAATAATCACGAGGTGGTCGTCGAGCAGGAAGGTCGAATCGATGTTCGCCATGTCGAGCTGATGCGTGTAGTCCGCAAACAGCACGAGGGCCGCCAGACCGGCGGAGCCAATCGCATAGCCTTTGGTGACGGCCTTGGTGGTGTTGCCGACGGCATCGAGCTGGTCGGTAATGTTGCGGACTTCGGGCGGCAGTTCGGCCATCTCGGCAATGCCGCCGGCGTTGTCGGTAATCGGGCCGAAGGCGTCGAGCGCCACGACGACGCCGGTCATCGACAGCATCGTCGTCGCCGCAATCGCAATGTTGTAGAGCCCCTGGCTGGTGTCGCCGCCGGCCAGCGCAAACGCACCCCAGATGGACAGGCACACGGCCAGAACGGGGAGCGCCGTGGCTTTCATCGAAATGCCGAGGCCGGCAATGATGTTGGTGGCGTCACCGGTGAGCGACGCGTTGGCGATCGTCTTGACGGGCTTGTAGTCCGTGCCCGTGTAGTACTCCGTGATCACCACCATGGCGGCCGTCAGGCCAAGGCCGATCAGTGCCGAGAAGTACACGCTCATCGATGCCTCGCTGTCGCCCAGCATCATGTCGGTGACGAAGTAGAAGAAAATCGCCGCAAGAACGCCGGCCGCGATCATACCTTTGTACAGCGCGCCCATGATCTTGCCGCCGTCGGACGTCTTGACGAAGAACGTGCCGATAATCGAGGCAATGATCGACACGGCGCCCAGCACCAGCGGGTAAATGACCGCCGCGGCGCCGAACTGCGATGCCACCATCGAGCCGATCAGCATTGTCGCAATGATCGTAACGGCGTAGGTTTCGAACAGGTCGGCAGCCATGCCGGCACAGTCACCCACGTTGTCGCCGACGTTATCGGCAATGACGCCCGGGTTGCGGGGGTCGTCTTCCGGAATGCCGGCTTCGACCTTACCTACCAGGTCGGCGCCGACGTCAGCACCCTTCGTGAAGATGCCGCCGCCGAGACGCGCGAAGATCGAGATCAGCGAGCCGCCGAAGGCGAGGCCAACGAGGGCGCGCACGGCGTCATCGCTGCTCGCACCGGTTTTTACGAGTATGTAGTAGTAACCCGCAACGCCCAACAGGCCGAGTCCCACGACGAGGAGCCCTGTAATGGCACCACCGCGGAAAGCGACGTTGAGTGCCGGGTTGACACCTTCGGTGGCCGCCTGGGCCGTGCGTACGTTGGCGCGGACCGAGACGTACATGCCAATGTAGCCCGCCAGGGCGGAGAACACGGCGCCGATGACAAATCCGATGGCCGACGAAATGCCGATGCCAAAGGCCAGCACGATCGTCAGCACGACGCCGACAATGGCAATGGTCATGTACTGCCGGTTCATGTAGGCGGCGGCACCTTCCTGGATTGCGCCGGCAATTTCCTGCATGCGCTCGTTGCCCGCCGGCTGTTTGGTGATCCAGAGTGTCGAGAACACCCCGAACAAAATGGCAATGGCGCCCGCGACGATCGATAGCACCAGCGCTAAATCGTTAGTCATCCGTAAGTCTCCTGAGAATGCATGTTCTTTTTTGTGCGCAGATCTGGAAGCGTCCGGCGGCTTCCCTGTGCGGGTTCGCTCGCAAGACTGAAGTTTGCTGCATTTTGATTAGTGGTTGATTTCCCCAAATGACGCCGCCGCCAGTCGGTAACGACCCGGGCGACGCGGCACCTGCGCTTCACCGTGAGGATGGCCGCCGGAATTCTTGTGATGCCGCGCTGCCCGGCGAGTCGGTCACGGTTTTTGTGCCCGGCCCGCCGCAGCGGCGCGCATCATACCACAAATTTTGTGCCCAGCTGCGGCTTGACCGGTACGTTCTTCAGCTTCGCCGTTTTCGGTAAGCCTTTGATATAGGGAGGATAATCTTCGCCGCGAATCAGCGGTTCGAGGTATCGCCGGCAGGCCTCGGTGATCCCGAAGCCGTCTTTCGTGATAAAGCGCTTCGGCAGCATTTTTTCCTTGTTGGCAATGCGGGACAGTGCCGCCGACTCGATGCGCCAGCGATACGGCGCGTCCGACGTGCGCTTGATGACGGGCATGACGGCGGTTTTGCCCTCCAGCGCGAACTGGACGGCGGCTTTGCCGACCGCGTACGCCTGCTTCACGTCGGTAGCGGATGCAATGTGCCGGGCGGAGCGCTGCAGATAGTCGGCAATCGCGTAGTGGTATTTGTAGCCGAGCTTGCTGCGCACCATGTTGGCGACGACCGGTGCCACGCCGCCCAGTTGGGCGTGGCCAAAGGCGTCGCGGGTTCCGGCTTCGGCCAGGAAACGGCCGTCCGGATACGCGGCACCTTCGCTGACGACGACGACGCAGTAGTCGTAGTCTTCGACGCACTGCCGCACCCGGGCGAGGAAGGCTTTTTCGTCGAACGGCACTTCGGGCAGCAGAATGATGTGCGGCGCGTCTCCCGGCTCGCGGCCTGCGAGGCCGCCGGCCGCGGCGATCCAGCCGGCATGGCGGCCCATCACCTCGAGGATGAAAACCTTGGTGGAGGTTTTCGCCATCGACACCACGTCGAGCGCAGCTTCCTGCGTGGACACTGCCACGTACTTGGCCACCGAACCGAAACCCGGGCAGTTGTCGGTCACCGGGAGGTCGTTGTCCACGGTTTTGGGGATACCGAGACAGGTCAGCGGGAATTTCATCTGTTTCGCGAGCTGCGACACCTTGTGCGCCGTATCCATCGAGTCGTTGCCGCCGTTGTAGAAGAAGTAGCCGATGTCGTGGGCTTTGAAGACCTCGATCAGGCGCTCGTACTCGGCGCGGTTCTCCTCGAGGCTTTTGAGCTTGTAGCGCGCGGAGCCGAAGGCGCCGCCAGGCGTGTATTTGAGCGCCTCGATGCTCGCCGACGATTCGCGGTTGGTATCGATCATGTCTTCCGTGAGTGCACCAATGATGCCGTTCCTGCCGGCGTAGACGTTGGCGATCTGCTTCGGGTGTTTCCGGGCGGTTTCGATCACGCCCGCGGCGCTGGCGTTAATGACGGCGGTAACGCCGCCGGACTGGGCATAAAACGCGTTCCTGGCAGACATGCTTTCTCCGGTTGATTAGGGCGGGTGGCCGCGAGGATAACGCAATGCGCGCGGCGGATCATGGTGAGGCGGCAACCGGCATCGGGCTGAGGCAGGGGACGAGATTGACGTCAGCGGATAGAGCCGGTAGCGTTCGTCGGCCTGCCAGCCGGCAGACCGTCACATTCCTTAAGGAGAGGGTAGAACCTCATGCGTATCGTACTGCTCGGGGCACCCGGTTCCGGCAAGGGAACCCAGGCCAAAAAACTCATGGCGGAGCGCAATATTCCGCAGATCTCGACCGGCGACATGCTGCGCGCGGCCGTGGCCGAGGGCACTCGTTTCGGCCAGAAGGCGAAGGCGATTATGGATGCCGGCAACCTGGTACCCGACGACATCATGCTCGGTATCATTTCCGAGCGCCTGAGCGCGAGCGACGCGGCAGACGGCTTCATACTCGATGGCTTTCCGCGGACCGTGCAGCAGGCGCTGGATCTCGAGGAACTCCTGGACCAGCTCGGCACACCGCTCGATGCAGCCGTGCTCATGGAAGTCGATTTCGACATACTCATGAAACGCCTGACCGGTCGCAGGACCTGCTCCAAAACCGGCAAACTCCTGAACGTGCACTACTCGCCGCAGGCAGAACTCGATGCAGTGACTGATCGCGGCGGCGAACTCGTGCAGCGCGAAGACGACAACGAAGAGACGATCGGCAACCGACTCGAGGTCTACCGCGAACAGACCGAGCCGCTGATCTCGTTTTACGAGAAGCGCGGCCGCCTCAAGTCCGTGGACGCGGAAGGCAGTATCGACGAGGTCTACGAGCGTCTGCTTGCGGCGCTGACCTAGCCGGCCCTTAGAGCATTCCGAGAAGTTCGTCGCCGATCAGGGGCTTGCGCCAGCTCCGAAAGACCCGCGACTCCAGCTCGCCCAGCATGACGGCGGCGGAGAGTTCCTTCTTGGAGGCGATCACCTCGTTGGCGAGGCCAAGGTCTCCGGCAACCGCGGCTACGCGCGCCTGCATCCTGCCGAGCAGCGCCTTCTGCGCTTCGTCGGGTGCTCCGGGCGGACGATAACCGCGGTCGTCACGGTCGGACTGTCCGACGAGTTCGATGAGTTCGTCTCCCGATCGTTTCAGCACCGCCGGCGGCATATCCTGAATGCCCTTGAGTTGCGTCCGCGACTTCGGCAGCTTGTAGGCGATATCCAGCAGCACGCTGTCCTTGAGTATCCACTGACGCGGTTTGTTGCGCGCGATGGCACGTCGTTCCCGCCAGCTAGCCAGCAGCGCAGCCGCATTCCGGCGGCGGCCGCGGAAGCCGCGGGCACCCTTGAGTCTGTCGATGGCCGTTGCCGGGTCTGTCGTATACAGCGACGTATCGAGCAGCAGGGCCGAGTCCGCGACGGCCCAGTCGAGCCGGCCGAGCCCGTCGAGGGTTTCGGCGAGCCGCTCGCGCGCCGGCAGCAGGTACTCGACGTCTTCCGCCGCGTATTTGAGCAGTTTCTCCTCCAGCGGCCGTTTCGCCCAGTTGGCGCGCGTGTGGGTTTTCGGCAGCTCGACGTCGAACAAGAGCTTCACGAGCCCGGCGTAGCCGATCTGCGGCTGGTGACCGGCCAGAGCCGCGGCGACCTGCGTATCGAACAGCGTATGCGGCAGCACGCCCGCGGTCTGGTAGATGACCTCGAGGTCCTGGCGCGCCGAGTGTACGACCCATTCCAGTTCCGCGAGCCGCCGCCACAAGCCGTCCTGTTCGTCGTTCAGCAACGGGTCGACGCACAGGAGATCCTTCCCCGCGGCCACTTGCAACAAACACAACTCTGCAAAAAATGTGCGTTCGCGCATGAACTCGGTATCGATGCCCACTTCGCGGCGGCCTCGAAGGTTCGGCAGCGCGTCGGCCGCTGTCGGCATCAGGGTGAATGAACTCATGGGCAGGCGGTCTTGTCGGCAGGCAGTCTTGGTGTTTTCGGAGAGGTTAACATGCGATCATCGCGTGACGACTCAAGCCCTGGCATTTGCGCCGCCTCCATCACCTCGTTCAAACAGCCTTGCTCATACTGATACGATCCTTCTTCGATATTGCGTTGCTGCGACGCGGCCCACAAGACCTGCCCAAATCCTGGCTGGTCTTTTACGCGGCTGTGGCGCTCTGGTTCGGCGGTATCGCTCTGACGATACTGATCCGGCCGGAGCTGTCGTATGCCAGGCTGCAGCAGGATATTGCGGGCTGGCTGGCGAGTCTGTTCTTGTTTGCCGCCATCATATTGGTAGCCGGGCAGCCGCAGCGGATATTGCAGGCCTTGTCCGCCATCGTGGGTGCGGGTGCAGTGATCATGCTCGGCCAGATCCTGTCGGATCTGTTGTCGATAGCGCTCAACAACGGCAGCGTTTTGCTCGTGCGCTATTTTTTGTTGCTGTGCGCCGTATTCGTCAAGGGTTACATTCTCGCGGCCGCGATTGACGTCAAGGCGCTCGTCGGAGTGTTGCTTTCGGTGGCCGTTTTTGCTGCCAGGATTGCGGTGACGCATTCACTGGCGGTGTCGCAGTCGCTGGCGGTGTCGTAGTGTCCCGCGTACGAACCAGGCAACCCGTTTGCGGGACAGGACGCTAGACCCATGCACGTGCACATACTGGGTATCTGCGGAACGTTCATGGGTGGTGTTGCGGCGCTGGCCAAGGCCGCGGGTCATCGGGTGACCGGCAGTGACCGGAACGTCTATCCGCCCATGAGCACGCAGCTTGCCGAACTCGGCATCGAGGTGTATTCGGGCTACGACGATCGCCAGTTCTTTCCGGAACCCGACTGCGTGGTCGTCGGCAACGCGCTGAGTCGAGGCAATCCTGCCGTCGAGGCCATGCTCAACAAGGGGCTCAACTACCGTTCGGGACCTGCCTGGCTGGCCGAAAACGTGCTGCTCGGCAAACACGTGCTGGCCGTTGCGGGCACACACGGCAAGACGACGACATCGAGCATCCTTGCCTGGATTCTCGAAGCGGCCGGACTCAATCCGGGGTTTCTGATTGGCGGCGTGCCGGCCAACTTCGGCATCTCCGCGCGCCTGGGCGGCGATCTGTTCGTCGTCGAGGCCGACGAATACGACACGGCGTTTTTCGATAAACGGGCCAAGTTTGTGCACTACCGGCCACAAACGCTGGTGTTGAACAATCTCGAGTTTGATCACGCGGACATTTATTCCGATCTCGACGCCATTCACTGGCAGTTCCACCAGCTCCTGCGGACCGTCCCGGCTGAGGGTCGCATTGTCCGCAACGCTCTCGATCGCAACCTGGACACGACGCTCGACGCGGGTTGCTGGACACCGGTCACCGATTTCGCCGTCGACGGTGATGCCGAGTGGCAGGCGAGCTTCATCGATCAGGGGCACCGCCACGTGCGAATCGAGGCGCCGGGCGGTAAGTCGGCTGAAGTGCGCTGGAACATGCCGGGTACGCACAACCTCGAGAACGCGCTGGCGGCGGTTGCGGCGGCCGTTACGGCGGGTGTGGAGTTCGAACTTGCCGTGTCCTGCCTGCAGGGGTTTACGGGCGTGAAGCGCCGTCTCGAGCGCACGGCGACGGTGTCGGGGATTGCCGTCTACGACGATTTTGCCCATCACCCGACGGCCATCCAGCGGACGCTCGAAGGGCTCAAGCGGTACGCGCCCGGACAGCGTATCGTCGTTGCACTCGAGCCGAGGTCGAACACAATGAAGCTGGGTTGCCACAACGACACGCTTGCCCGCGCGCTCGAGCTTGCGGACAGCGTATTCCTGTACGCAACGGAAGACCTCCGCGACACGCTCACGGACTCGCTCTCGGCACTTGGCGAGCGGCTGGTTGTCGAAAGCGATTATGACGAACTCGTGAACCGCATGGCGCCGGCGCTGTCCAGCGGCGATCAGGTCGTCTTCATGAGCAACGGCGGTTTCGGCGGCGCACGGCAAACGCTGACGGCGCTGCTGAAGCGCCTGCGGAGCGAATGAACGCGCGCCGCCGCTTATAATGGAATGGCTGTCGTTTGCCGGCTGGAGTGCACGTGCAGGTACCCTTGTTTCCCCTCAACGTCGTTCTGTATCCGGGCGGGCCGTTGCCGCTCAGGATCTTCGAGTCCCGATACATCGACATGATCGGCGAGCGGATGCGCAACGACGGCCCGTTCGGCGTGTTGCTCATACGTGAGGGCGTCGAATCCGGGGGCTCTGCGACGACCTGGGATATTGGTACGCTCGCAAGAATTGTCGACTTCTATCAGGGTAGCGACGGCCTGCTCGGCGTAACCGCAATCGGCGGCCAGCGGTTTCGGCTGCAGCACGCCGAACGCGCCGCGGACGGCCTCAACGTGGGCGATGTCGAGTTGTTGCCCGAGGAGCCCAAGGTGGCGCTGCCTGACGAGTTTCGGCCACTGGCGGATATTCTCGCCGGCGTGCTGGACGATCTCGGCAAACTCTACGAAAACCTGCCGAGGGAGCTGGACGATGCGGGCTGGGTGGCGAACCGCTTTCTCGAGATCCTGCCGATCCGCCTGGAGGAAAAGCAGCAGCTCCTCGCAAGCAACGACGCACTACAGCGTCTGGACCTCGTAAGCCAGGTGCTGAACAGCGTGAAGCCGACTCAATAGAATCCACATAATTCTCGGATTGGAGTCGAACAGGGTTAAGAACTACCCAATAGAAACGAATCCGGTGTCGGGTTGGCACCGAGCTGTGCGGAACCACCGAATAGACCCCGGTCCAGTGCCGGACCCGTAGCGTCCGCGCGCCGCCGGCCTAAAGTGCCGCCATGACTTTCCCGGCCGCCGCCAGCGTCCGATCGATGTCCTCGTCGCTGTGCGCTGCGGAGACAAAGCCGGCCTCGAAAGCCGAGGGCGCCAGATACACACCTTCCGCCAGCATGCCGTGGAAAAACCGCCGGAATTGCTCGATGTCCGCTGCGGCGATCTGCGCAAAGCTTCTTACCGGACCGTCCGCCGTAAACACAAAACCGAACATGCCGCCTTCGTGCTCGACCGCCAGCGGTATGCCCGCGCGATCGGCCATCGACTCGAGACCGTCGACCAGCGCGCGCGTTTTCCGCGACAGCTCTTCGTAGAAATCTTCGGTGTCGAGCATCTCCAGCGTCTTCAGCCCGGCCGCCATGGCGACCGGGTTCCCCGACAGCGTACCGGCCTGGTATACCGGACCGTCCGGCGCGATCGAGCGCATGATCTCGGCCCGACCGCCAAACGCGGCTGCGGGCATACCTCCGCCGACAATCTTGCCCAATGTGGTCAGATCGGGCTGCACGCCGTAAACGGCCTGGGCGCCACCCTTGGCAACACGAAAACCCGTCATCACTTCGTCGAAGATCAGGATGCTGCCGGCCTGACTGCACTCCTCGCGAAGGGTTTCGAGAAAGCCCTCCGCCGGAGGTACAAAATTCATGTTGCCGGCTATCGGCTCGACAATGATGCAGGCGATCTCGCCGCCCAGTTCGCGAAACGCGGCCCGGACCGCATCGCTGTCGTTGAAGGGCAGGGTAATCGTATGCTCGGCGAGCCCGGCGGGCACCCCCGGGGAACTGGGCACGCCGAGGGTCAGCGCACCGCTGCCGGCTTTGATCAGCAGCGAGTCGGAATGGCCGTGATAGCAGCCTTCGAACTTGACGATCTTGTCGCGGCCCGTGTGGCCGCGGGCAAGCCGAATGGCGCTCATGGTGGCCTCGGTGCCCGAACTCACCATGCGCACCTTCTCGATCGACGGCATCAGCGCCGTAATCTTGTTCGCAATGGCCGTTTCGAGAACACACGGCGCGCCGAAGCTCAAACCGTTGGCCGCCGTGTCGCAGACGACCTTGATGACGTCGGGGTGAGTGTGGCCGTGAATCATCGGGCCCCAGGAGCCCACATAGTCGATCAGGCGGCGGCCGTCCTCGGTCTCGACCCAGGAGCCCTGTGCTTTCCTGAAGAACACGGGCTCGCCGCCGACACCGGCGAAGGCCCGAACGGGGGAGTTGACGCCGCCCGCAATGACGGCGCGCGCTTCCGAGAACAGACTCATATGAGGCTCCGAAAAATGGGGAATGCTACCGGTAGACGAGTCGCTGTGAAACCGGCACCGCTTAGTCGATGGGCAGGGACGAAGAACGCTCGAGCTGGCGCACGCTGACGCCGCGCTGCTCGAGCAGGGTCGGGAGTCCGTCGCTGCCGATCAGATGCAGTGCGCCAACCACGACCAGGTAATCGCGATCGTCGTCGAGCAGTTCGGTCAGCGTGTCGAGCCAGCGCTCGTTGCGCTCGCTGACGATCGCCGAATACAGCTCGGGATAGTCCTCGAACTCGTCCAGTATGTTGGCTTCGAGGTAGTCCGTATCGCCCGTTTTCCACGCGCTGATCATTCCCTCGATGAGCGTCCCGGCCTCGCGGCCCTGCTCGAGGGTCTGCAACAGCAGATCGCGTTGCGCATCGGCTGACAGTCCGTCGAGAAATCCCAGCTGCTCCTCGACCGTTTCGAGGCCGTCGATGCCCTTGCCGTCTTCTCGGGCCTTGCCTGCCAGGACCATTTCGACGCCATAGGCCGGATTGAAGCCCAACCTCGATAGCAGCATCTGCTCGATCGTCACGGCCGCCAGCCAGGGTTCGCTTTTGGCGAGCAGGTCGAGCGGAATCTCGAGTTCGTCAGCCAGGGATTTTGCTCTGCCGTAGTCGTCCTGCCCCAGTACGTCGACGAGTGTACGGCCGCCCGGGAGCAATCCGAGGCGCGTGACCGCGGCCTGGGTGCGCAACGGGTCGAGGTCGTCCATATCGAGTTCCATGACCAGCTGCTCGGCGTCTTCGTAGGCTTTGTCGATGATGTCGGGCAGCGGATAGTCGCTTTCCCGAAGCAGGTGTACGGAGCCGAGCAGATACAGCTGGTTGCGTTCGCCGTCTACCTGCCACAGCGTCACCGGTGTTGATGCATCAGCGACCGCGGACAGCGGAGCGAGCAACGGGAGCAGTGCAATAAGAATTCGCGTCATTGGTCTACCCAGACGAGTTCGGTGGAAAAGCTGCCGTCGGCGCAAAATTCGAAACGCCGGTAAGCAGGCGGGTGGTCGTCCAGCTCGAAGCGGACGGTTTTTGGTCTGAACTGCCGCCCCGTCGAGGGTGTGCCGACAATATCCAGCGTGCCCTCGGAGGCCGCAAAAGCCTGATGCGCATGACCGAAGACAATCAATCTCAGGTTCGCGTGTCTGTGAGCGAGTTCAAGAAAGGGGTCGCGGTCCTCGAGTCCCAGCCGGTCCAGCCACGCCGAGTCAAGATCGACGGGCGGGTGGTGCAGAAATACCGCGACCGTCCGGTCCGCGTGGCGTTCCAGTGCCGCCTCGAGCCGCTCGAGTTCCTCGGGCCCCAGACGGCCCGCCGCGTTGCCGGGCTGCCAGCTGCTGAGACCCACCAGGGTCCAGCCGCTGACTTTGCGCTCGGCGCACAGGCCGTATCCGGATAGCTCCTCGCGCATGAAGTCCGGATCGTCGTGATTGCCGGGAACGGCGTCGACGGGCAATGACAGCGGGTCGATGGCGCTGCGCAGGTTCCGGTAGGCGCCGCGGCTTTCGTCCTGGGCAAGGTCGCCGGTCAGGTAGACGAGATCGGCGCGCCAGCTGCCTCGACGATAATGGTCGATGACGGCCGTCAGCGTCTGCCAGCTGACGCATCCCCGCAAACGGCCGTCGCGGTCCGCGAACAGATGCGGGTCGGTGAGCTGCAGAACGCGCGTGCACTCTGCCTGCTGGCCTCCGACTTGCCCGTCAACGCTAGGCCGGTCGACGATGATGTTGTCCTCTCGAGTTCCAAGTGGCGGTCATCATAGCGATCTGCGGCAAGGTCGTCAGGAAAATGCGCGCCGCGATCGCCCGGTGCGGCCACCACCCAGGACCACAAAAAAAGCCGGTGAGCACTCCCACCGGCTTTTCTCGTGTCCGCGATGCGGTTCTGGTGACGTCGGGGTTCGTCAGTAGCGGTACAGTTCCGGTTTGTACGGTCCGTCGACGTCTACGCCAATGTACTCGGCCTGCGCACTCGACAGGGTGGTCAGCTTGGCGCCGATCCGTTCGAGGTGCAGTCGCGCCACTTTCTCGTCGAGGTGTTTCGGCAGCACGTACACTTCGTTCTTGTACTGATCGCCGTTTTTCCACAGCTCGATCTGCGCCAGGACCTGGTTGGTGAAAGAGTTCGACATGACGAAACTGGGGTGCCCGGTGGCACAGCCCAGGTTAACGAGCCGGCCTTCGGCAAGCAGTATGATGCGTTTGCCGTCCGGGAAGATGACGTGGTCGACCTGCGGTTTGATGTTTTCCCATTCGTACTGGCGCAGGTAGGCAACGTCGATTTCATTGTCGAAGTGGCCAATGTTGCACACGATCGCCTGGTTCTTCAGGCGTGCCATCTGCGGACCGCTGACGATGTGGTAGTTACCCGTCGCCGTGACCAGGATGTCGATCTCTTCCAGCACGTCGTCGAGCCGGACCACACGATAACCTTCCATGGCCGCCTGCAGGGCGCAGATGGGGTCGATTTCAGTCACCCAGACCGTGGCGCCCAGACCGCGCAACGATTGCGCGCTGCCTTTGCCGACGTCGCCGAAGCCGCAAACCACGGCAATCTTGCCGGCAATCATGACGTCCGTTGCACGCTTGATGCTGTCGACCAGCGACTCCCGGCAGCCGTACAGATTGTCGAATTTCGATTTGGTCACCGAGTCGTTGACGTTGAAGGCAGGGCAGGCCAGCGAGCCTTCTGCCATCATCTCGTACAGCCGCTTGACGCCGGTTGTCGTCTCTTCGGACAGACCCTTGATGTCCTTCATGATTTCAGGGTGCTTGTCGTGCAGCAGACCGGTCAGATCGCCGCCGTCGTCGAGGATCATGTTGGGCGTCCAGCCGTCGGGTCCGACGATGGTCTGCTCGACGCACCACCAGTATTCCTCTTCCGTTTCGCCTTTCCAGGCGAACACCGGGATGCCGGCAGCGGCAATGGCGGCGGCAGCGTGATCCTGGGTCGAAAAAATATTGCACGACGACCAGCGGACCTCGGCGCCGAGTTCGGTCAGCGTCTCGATCAAGAGCGCGGTCTGGATCGTCATGTGCAGACAACCCGCAATACGCGCACCTTTCAGCGGCTGCTCGTTGCGAAACTCTTCGCGCAGCGCCATGAGGCCCGGCATCTCGGTTTCGGCAATGGCCATTTCCTTGCGGCCGAAATCGGCCAGGGTAATGTCGGCCACCTTGTAGTCGCTGCTGGGTACAGCAGCCGGTTCAGTGCTCATGCTTGAGTCTCCTGGAAAATAATCGGATCAGGCTGCAGCCGCGCCGCGAAGCGCATCCGCCTTGTCGGTGCGTTCCCACGTGAGGTCGATGTCCTCACGGCCGAAGTGGCCATAGGCTGCAGTCGGTTTGTAGATGGGTCTGAGCAGGTCGAGCATTTTCAGTATGCCGTAAGGCGTCAGGTCGAAATGCTCGCGAATCAATGCGGTCAGCTGCGCGTCGGACACCTTGCCGGTGCCGAAGGTCTGGACGCTGATCGACGTGGGCTCGGCAACGCCGATGGCGTACGACACCTGGATTTCACAGCGATCGGCCAGGCCGGCCGCAACGATGTTCTTGGCGACGTAGCGGCAGGCGTAGGCGGCCGAACGGTCGACCTTCGAGGGATCTTTGCCCGAGAAAGCGCCGCCGCCGTGGCGCGCCGAGCCGCCGTAGGTGTCGACGATGATCTTGCGGCCCGTGAGTCCGCAGTCGCCCATGGGGCCGCCGATTTCGAAGCGGCCGGTCGGATTGATGTGGTACTTCGTGTCTTTGCCGATCCATTTCTCCGGCAGGATCGGCTTGATGATCTCTTCCATGACACCTTCGCGGAGATCGCTCATCGATACGTCCGCGTGGTGCTGGCTCGAGAGGACAACGGCATCGATGGCAACGGGCCGGTTATCCTCGTACACGAAGGTCACCTGGCTCTTGGCATCCGGACGCAGCCACGGCAGCGTACCGTTCTTGCGAACCTCGGCCTGGCGGCGGACGAGCCGGTGCGAGAACGTAATGGGGGCCGGCATCAGGACGTCCGTCTCGTTGGTGGCATAGCCGAACATGAGGCCCTGGTCGCCGGCACCCTGTGCCTTTTCGCTGTCACGATCGACACCCTGAGCAATGTCGGGCGATTGTTTGCCGATCGCGTTCAGTACGGCGCAGCTGGCGCCGTCGAAGCCCATTTCCGAATCGGTGTAACCGATTTCCGTGACGGTGTCGCGGGCCAGGGCTTCGAAATCCACCCAGGCCGACGTGGTGATTTCCCCGGCCACGATGACCATGCCGGTCTTCACCAGCGTTTCACAGGCAACTCGTGCCGCCGGGTCTTCGGCGATAATGGCATCGAGGATGGCGTCGGAAATCTGATCGGAAATCTTGTCCGGATGTCCTTCGGACACGGACTCCGACGTGAATACGAACGAATCAGTCATAGGTCTCAACAGCTGTTTGAATGGAGGCAACGCGCTAGTTTAACGCATAAGGCTCCTCAGGCACTACGCTCCTGAGGCAATGCCGGGAGTTCGGATGCATTTCGTTACGATTCCGCCCCCCGACGGCAGGACCTGCCTCGGCCAGCGCTTGCGGCGCATCTCAAAAAGCTCGAAAATGCGCGCCTCCCTGAGCAGGCTTCCGATTCGCGGAGGCCCTCAAAAAACGCCGAATTCACTAACGAGGCCGGGAACCTCGCGAGTCATTAGCCATAATGTCACAACCGCACGCTGTAGCCGGCCAGCCAAGCCGGCGAGATCTTGCCAACGCCATACGGGCCCTGAGCATGGATGCGGTCCAGGCCGCCAATTCCGGCCACCCCGGCGCACCGATGGGTATGGCGGACATCGCCGAAGTGTTATGGCGCGATTACCTGAAGCACAATCCGGGCAATCCCGAGTGGGTGGACCGCGATCGCTTCGTATTGTCCAACGGTCACGGCTCGATGCTGCTCTACAGCCTGCTGCACCTGACCGGGTATCCGCTGACGATCAACGAGATTCGTAATTTCCGGCAGTTCGGCTACCGGACCGCGGGCCACCCCGAGTACGAGGCGGATCTCGGCATCGAGACGACCACCGGGCCGCTGGGTCAGGGGATCAGCAATGCCGTCGGCATGGCGCTGGCCGAGAAGATGCTGGCCGCACAGTTCAACCGTGACGATCACGAGATCGTCAATCACCGGACCTGGGTTTTCCTCGGCGACGGATGCCTGATGGAAGGGATCTCGCACGAGGCCTGCTCTCTGGCCGGGACCCTCAAACTGGGCAAACTCGTCGCCTTCTACGACGACAACAATATTTCGATCGACGGCGAAGTCGGCGGCTGGTTCACCGACGACACCGCTGCCCGCTTCGAAGCCTATGGCTGGCAGGTCATTCGCGACGTCGACGGCCACGACAGCGCCGCCATCGCTGCAGCGATCGACTCGGCACTTACGGACGACGAGCGCCCGAGTCTGGTGTGCTGCAAGACGGTGATCGGTTTTGGCGCGCCCAACAAGCAGGGCACTGCCGCCACGCACGGCGCGCCGCTCGGCGACGACGAGATTGCGGCGGCGCGTGAAACGCTCGGCTGGACGGCGGAGCCGTTCGAGATTCCCGCCGAGATTGCGTCGGCCTGGAACGGACGGGAACGCGGCCGCGTAGAGGAAGATCACTGGGACGTGCGTTTCCGCGCGTACAAGGCGGAGCATCCGGCGCTGGCTCAGGAGTTCGAGCGCCGTATGGCCGGTGACTTGCCTGCCAGCTGGCAGGAAACCGTCGCTGCGGCGGTTCGCGACATCGACGCGGCGGGCGAGACGATGGCGACACGCAAGGCGTCTCTGGTTGCGCTGAATGCGTTGGCGCCCGTCCTGCCCGAGATGGCCGGCGGCTCTGCTGACCTTACCGGCTCCAACCTGACCAAACACTCGGGATCCGTGCCGGTTACCGCGGACGACGCCGGCGGCAACTACATCTACTACGGCGTGCGCGAGTTCGGTATGACGGCCATGGGCAACGGTATGGCGCTGCACGGCGGCCTGATTCCTTACTCCGGCACCTTCCTCACGTTTTCGGATTACGCGCGCAATGCCCTGCGTATGGCGGCGCTGATGCGGATTCAGAACATCCTCGTCTACACGCACGATTCCATTGGTCTCGGTGAAGACGGCCCGACGCATCAGCCCGTGGAGCACGTGGCCAGCTTGCGCATCATGCCGAACATGTGCGTCTGGCGGCCCTGCGATACCGTGGAAACGGCGGTTGCCTGGATCGACGCCATCGAACGGCGCGACGGTCCGACCAGTCTCGTGCTGACGCGCCAGGGTGTCCCGCATCAGACGAGGACCGGGGATCAGATCGACGCGATTCGCCGCGGCGGCTATGTGCTGGTCGATTCCCGGGAGGAGCCCGAGCTGATATTGATCGCCAGCGGCTCCGAGGTTGGGCTCGTCGTGGACGCCGCGGCCGCGCTTGCGGAGGACGGCGTTGCCGTTCGCGTCGTGTCGATCCCGAGCAGCAGCGTTTTCGAACGGCAGGACAAAGCCTGGCGCGAGTCGGTGTTGCCGGAGAAGCTGACGGCCCGCCTCGCCGTGGAAGCCGGTTCGCCGGAAACCTGGTGGCGTTATGTCGGCCCCGGGGGCGACGTCATCGGCATGGACGGTTTTGGCCAGTCGGCGCCCGCGGGTGAACTCTTCGAGCACTACGGGTTTTCCGTGGCCAACGTCGTCGAGCGGGCACGCGAGGTCCTCGAGCGAAACAAGTAGAACCTGTCAGCGGCATGTCCGTGCAGGGCATGATCCTCGCGCCTGCGTTACCGGATCGCCTGAGATGCAGCCGGGATCGCTCATGCGAGTCTGACGGGTTCCGAGAAAAAACAGCGCCGCCGAACGGGGTGGCACACGATGATTAGCGGGAGACGCACAAAATGAGCATAAAAGTAGGCATCAACGGCTACGGCCGCATCGGCCGGAACATCCTTCGGGCGATCCACGAGCAGGGACGGGCCGGTGAATTCGACGTCGTCGCGCTGAACGATCTGGGTGACCCGGAAACCAATGCGCACCTCACCCGGTTCGACACGGCGCACGGCCCGTTCAACGGCACGGTGGACGTGGACGGCGGCGACATTATCGTCAACGGTGACCGCGTCAAGGTATTCGCCGAACGCGATCCGGCGAAGCTGCCCTGGGGCGATCTCGGTGTCGACGTCGTGTTCGAGTGCACGGGTTTGTTCCGCACGCTCGAGACGGCCGGCAAGCACATCGAGGGTGGCGCCAGGAAAGTGGTCATCTCGGCACCCGGCGGCGCCGGTATCGAGAAAACCATCGTCTACGGCGTCAACCATGACACGCTGACCGCCGACGACAAGGTGATCTCGAATGCGTCGTGCACGACCAACTGCCTGGCGCCGCTGGTCAAGCCGCTGCACGAGGCGATCGGGGTCAAGCACGGCATCATGACGACGATTCACGCCTACACCAACGACCAGGTGCTGACCGACGTTTTCCACAAAGACCTGCGCCGCGCGCGTTCGGCCACGATGTCGCAGATCCCGACCAGCACGGGTGCAGCCAAAGCCGTCGGCCTGGTACTGCCCGAGCTGAACGGCAAGCTCGACGGCTTTTCGATGCGCGTTCCGACGATCAACGTGTCCGCGGTCGACCTGTCGTTCGTCGCCGAGCGGGCCACGTCGATCGACGAGATCAACGATATTCTCAAAGCGGCGAGCGAAGGTCCGCTGGCCGGTGTCCTCGAGTACAACGACCGGCCGCTCGTCTCCATCGACTTCAATCACAATCCCGCGTCGTCGACCTACGACTCGACCCTGACCAAGGTGATCGACGGCACGATGGTGAAAGTCATCGCCTGGTACGACAACGAGTGGGGCTTCTCGAACCGTATGCTCGACACGACGACGGCGCTGATGAAAGCTGGCTGATCCCCACCCTTACACCGTTTCGAAGGAGCAGGGACCATGGCCATCGTGCGCATGAGCGACATCGAACTCGCGGATAAACGCGTATTGATCCGGGAAGATCTGAACGTCCCCGTGAAGGACGGCCGGGTAACGAGCGATGCGCGTATCGTCGCCGCGCTGCCGACGATCCGGCAGGCGCTCGAAAAGGGTGCGGCCGTCATGCTGATGTCGCACCTCGGCCGGCCGGAGGAGGGCAACGCGGACCCGGCGTTCAGCCTCGCTCCGGTGGCGGAACGCCTCGGCGAACTGCTGGGGCGGGACGTCCCGCTGGCGACCGACTGGATCGACGGTATCGACGTGTCGCCCGGCGAGCTGGTGCTGCTCGAGAACGTGCGCTTCCTGGCGGGTGAGAAAAAGTGCGATGCCGGGTTGTCGAAGAAGATGGCCGCGCTCTGCGACGTCTTTGTCATGGATGCATTCGGTACCGCGCATCGCGCGCAGGCGAGTACCTACGGCGTAGCCGAGCACGCCCCTGTTGCCTGTGCGGGCCCGCTCCTCGTCGGCGAGCTGGAAGCGCTCGCGCGGGCGCTCGACGAACCTGCACGGCCCGTCGTCGCGATTGTCGGCGGCGCAAAAGTGTCGACCAAACTGACCGTGCTGGAGGCGCTCCTCGACGTCGTCGATACGCTGATCGTCGGCGGCGGCATTGCCAATACCTTCATTGCGGCCAAAGGCCTGGGTGTCGGCAAATCGCTGCACGAGCCCGATATGCTGGCGATTGCCGAAAAGTTGTCCGAAGGTGACGGTGCGGACATACCCGTGCCTCACGACGTCGTGGTAGCGACCGAGTTCTCCGCAGAAGCAGCCGCGGTGACGCGGCAAGCCGATAGCATCGGCGAGGACGACATGGTGCTCGACATCGGGCCGAAGACCGCCGAGGAGTTCGCTGACATCGTAAAGCGCGCGGGCACCGTCATCTGGAACGGCCCCGTTGGTGTGTTCGAATTCGACGCGTTTGCCGGCGGCACCCGGGTGCTGGCGGAAGCGATCGCCGAAAGCGATGCGTTTTCCGTGGCTGGTGGTGGCGACACGCTCGCGGCTATCGACCGCTTTGGCGTCCGCGACGGAATCTCCTACATATCGACCGGCGGCGGTGCGTTCCTTGAGTTCGTCGAGGGCAAGACCCTGCCCGCCGTGCAGATCCTCGAACAGCGCGGCGCCTGAACGCTCAGCCGGCTTCCCTGGCCAGGAACCGCTCCCACGGGCCCGTGATGGCCAACGTGGTTCCCGGGTACTGGATGTTGACGAACAGCGTGCGCCCGTCCGGTGAGAAACACACTCCGGCGAGTTCCGAATCGTTGTAGGGATTGTCTGCAACGGCGTACTGCTCGCCGTTGGGTCTGACGCCGACGATCCCGCAGTGGTTGCTGGTGTCCTCGCAGACGAACAGGTCGCCCCACGGCGCCATCGTGATGTTGTCCGCGTGCCGCAGCAGCGAGTCCGGGCCCGCTTCGGCCAGGAGTGTCAGGTGGCCCGGTTCGCGGGTTTCCTCCGTCTGTCCTTCGAAGCGGCTCGGCGAGTAGCCGAAGATCTGCCCCAGCCTGTGCGGTCCGCCAATGGTGCAGGTGAAGGCCACGCCATCGTCCGTCGCGCAGAGACCTTCGCCGCGAGCGAAGCTTGCCGCGCCGGCCGCGGCACCGCGTTTGCGCAGGTCGTTCTCGTCGCCGTCGACATCGGTGAGGTCGATCCAGCGAACGGCCAGCGGGTGGTTGAGTTCGATGGCGGAAGCCGACCAGTTGTGGGTCGTGAACGCGTCTGCGGCAACCAGCGCCAGCGCCTGCAGGCGGCCGCCTTTGCCGAGTTCGCCCGGGACGTCGGGCAGGTAGCGGTAAAACAGTCCGTGATGGCGGTCCTCGGTCATGTAAACGATGCCGGTTCGTTCGTCGACCGCGCACGCCTCGTGTTCGAAGCGACCCATCGCGAGAATGGGGTCGGGTGCTACCAGGCCGGTTGCCCTGGCCGGGACTTCGAATACGTAGCCGTGGCGTTTCTCGCGGAAGACGCGCTTGCCTTTGGTGACGCCTTCACCGGGATCCTCGAAGCATTCTTCACAGGACAGCCAGCTGCCCCAGGGCGTCGGACCGCCCGCGCAGTTGACTTCGGTGCCCGCGAGGCTCAGGTGCTGTCGCTCGGTCCGGCCGCTCGCCGGGTCGTACACGCTGGTCGTGGTCCCGCCGACACCCGGCGTTCGGCCGCCGCCCGCGTCGTACACTCGTGCCCTGAGCGCATCGGGCAGTTCGGCAAAGGCATTGCCGAAGGCGCTGAGTTCAGTGTGCGAGGGCGGCATCTCGTGATTACACACCAGGATGACGCGCCCCGCGTCGCCGGCAAAGGCGGCCATGCCGTCGTGGGCCGGCGGAACCTTGAGACCGTCGTCCATCGTGTTGCCGACTCTGGAGACGACTCGATAGCTGAACTGCTCGGGCAGATCCAGCAGCTGATTCCGGTCCGGCAGCAGCTGCCCCGCTGACCGTTTGTCCGCCGCGGCCGTTACCGGCAGCGCCAGAGCCGCCATGCTTTTGAGGAAATGTCGTCGTTGTATGCGCATCGGCGAAGACTACCTCAATTCCCGGGTCGGACGCGTTACGGACAGCGACTCCTCCGTCGGCAGTGTTACCTGTTCCCGACGGCTTTCGACGGACCGCCCGTCGATTCATCAAACGTGCGGCTTGCTGTGCAATAATCCGCAGCATGCAAAAAAGAACAAAGATCGTCGCAACACTCGGCCCCGCGTCGGAGCGGCCCAAAACACTCCGCAAGATGATCCGCGCCGGACTCGACGTGGCGAGAATCAACTTCTCTCACGGTAGCGCCGACGAGCATCGCGGGCGCGCCGAGGCGCTGAAAAAGGCGGCGCTGGACGAGGGGCGTGACATTGGACTCCTGGGTGATCTCCAGGGGCCAAAGATACGAGTGAAACGATTTCGCGAGCGCAGCGTGCGACTCAAGGACGGCGCTGCGTTTTTCCTCGACTATACCCTCGGGCTGGAAGAGGGCACCGTCGAGGGTGTCGGTGTGGCTCTGGAGACCATGCACGAGGACGTTGCACCCGGCGATACGCTGCTCCTGAACGACGGACTCATTACCCTGGAAGTCGAGTCGGTCGAGGGCACCCGCATCCATACCCGGGTGGTCAACGGCGGCATTCTGTCGGATCACAAGGGCATCAATAAAAAGGGCGGCGGCCTGTCGGCCAAGGCGCTGACCGACATCGACAAACAGAATATCCGCCTCGCGGCGGAACTCGACATGGATTTCCTGGCCGTGTCCTTCGTTCGCACGGGTGAAGACGTGCGCGAGGCGCGCCGATTGTTCGAAGAGGCCGGGGGCTCGGGCCTGATCGTTGCGAAAATCGAGCGCACGGAGGCGATCGACAACATCGATTCGATCATCGAGGCCTCCGACGTCATCATGGTGGCGCGCGGCGATCTGGGCGTGGAACTCGGTTACGCGGAACTGATCGGCGTGCAGAAGAAACTGATCCGCGCGACCCGCCGCGCGAGCAAGATCGTCATTACGGCGACGCAAATGATGGAGTCGATGATCCAGAACCCGATTCCAACCCGCGCCGAGGTGTCCGACGTGTCCAATGCCGTCATGGACGGCAGCGACGCCGTGATGCTGTCGGGCGAGACGGCGGTCGGCAAACATCCGATCAAGGCGATCAAGGCCATGGCCGAGGTTTGCGTAGGCGCGGAGCGCTACCCGTTGCCGCCGGGCCGGACCGGGCATCGTATCGGCGATTTTTTCGAGCGCGTCGACGAAGCCATCGCCATGGCCGTCATGTACACGGCCAATCACCTCAACGTTGCTGCCATCATTGCGCTCACCGAGTCGGGGTCCACGACGCGCTGGATGTCGCGTATTCGCTCGGACATTCCGATTTACGCATTTACCGCCCACGAGTCGACCAGCCGTCGGGTCACGATGTACCGCGGCGTGTATCCCGTGGCCTTCGAACTCAATCACACCGATTCGCGGCGCCTCTATCCGGACATCTTCAAGACGCTGCTCGAACACGAGCTCGTCGAGGTCGATGACCTCGTGATCTTCACGAAAGGTGATCTGGACGGCGTGACCGGCAGCACCAACGCCATGAAGATCCTCAAGGTGACGGCACCGGAGCCGAGTTAGGTGAAACGCTGGTTATGGCGTTTGGCGGCGGGAGCGGTACTGCTCGCCGCGACGGCCGCGATCACCGCATGGCTGCTGCTCCGCGCAAGCCTGCCGGCGCTCGATGGTGAAGTGAGTGTGGCCGGACTGTCCGCCGCGGCCAGCATCGAGCGCGATGCCGAGGGCATCCCGACCATTACGGCTGCAAATCGCGAAGATCTGGCGTTTGCGACCGCGTACGCGCATGCCCAGGACCGGTATTTCCAGATGGACCTGATTCGCCGTCGCGCCGCGGGTGAACTGTCGGCGCTCATTGGTGCCGCTACCCTGGACTCCGACAAGCGGCATCGCTTTCATCGCTTCCGCGCCCGTGCACGGAACGTGCTGGCCGATCTGCCCGACCCGGACAGGCGCCTGCTCGAACGCTACGCCGACGGCGCCAACGCGGGGCTCGCAAGCCTTGCCAGCAGGCCTTTCGAGTACTGGTTGCTGGACGCCGAACCGGAACCGTGGCTCGCCGAAGACTCACTCCTGGTCCTGTACGCGATGTTCATGACCTTGAACGATTCACGTGCCTCGCGGGACGTCCGCCGCAGCTATGCGAGAAACGTCTACAGCGATGCCGTCTACGACTGGCTGTACCCCGACGGAACGCCGTGGGACGCACCGTTGCTCGGCGAGGCAAGAACTGCGCATCCCATCCCTCCGTCCAGCGAGATCGATCTGCGCGGCACGCCCGTGCTGATTGCCGCCGGCAGGCAGCACGACGCGAGGCGACCGGCTCCGTCGAAGGCACCACTCGACGATCCGTATGGCGATCCCCCGTTTGTCGGCAGCAACAACTGGGCCGTGAGCGGTGCGCTGACGGCCGGCGGGCGTGCCATGGTGGCCAACGACATGCACCTGGGTATCAACGTACCGAATATCTACTACCAGCTACGTCTCGTCGTCACCGGCGACGAACCCGTGGACATCATGGGCGTCAGCCTGCCCGGCGGGCCGCTGATCGTCGCCGGCAGTAACGAGCACATGGCATGGGGCTACACCAACAGCTACGGCGACTGGTCGGATGCCGTGTTGCTCGAGCCCGGCAGCGAGCCCGGGACCTACCGCACCCCCGAGGGGGATCGGGAGTTCGCCATCGTCACCGAGCAGATAGCGGTCAAAGGCAAGAGCCCCGTCGACTACACGGTGCGTGAGACGATATGGGGGCCGGTCGACGAACAACTCGACTATCCGCACGGCGAAGTGGCCGTCAGCTGGATTGCGCATCATGTGGAAGCCGTCAACTTCAACGTCCTGAAGCTCGAAACCGCTCGATCCGTCGACGAGGCGCTGGCCATTGCCAACACGATGGGTATCCCGCCGCAGAACTTCGTGTGCGGCGACCGCGAGGGCAACATCGGCTGGACGATTGCGGGCCGGATTCCAAGGAAGCAGGGTTTCGATCCTGCGCTGCCTGCCGACTGGAGCGCGGGTGCCGGATGGCAGGGCTGGCTGCCGCCCGAAGAGTACCCGCGTATCGTGAATCCGCCGTCGGGAAGGATCTGGACGGCGAACTCGCGCGTGTTGGACGGCGAGGCGCTCCGGCTCATCGGTGACGGCGGCTACGATCGCGGTGCCCGGGCGCGGCAGATCCGCGACGCCCTGTTCGAGCAGGATCGCTTCGATGCTGCCGGGATGCTGGCGATCCAGACCGACGACCGCGCCATCTTCCTGGGTCGCTGGCAGGAGCTGCTGGTCGATCTGCTCGAGCAACCCGGGCGCGCGGCCACGCCGGCAACGGCGGAGTATCTGAGCCTCGCGAAAGACTGGCTGCCGCGCGCGGCGCCGGAGTCGGCGGGCTACCGGTTGGTTCGCAGTTTCCGGCTGCAGGTACAAAAACGCGTCTGGGAGGCGCTGAGTTCGCCGATCCGGTCCGTCTACGGTGAAGACGTGAACGCCTGGCGCAGCCCGCAATTCGAGGCTGCGCTTTGGCAGCTCGTCACCGAGCAGCCGCCGCATCTTTTGCCGGTTAACTACGACAGCTGGGATGCGCTGCTCGCCGATGCCGTGGCGGGTTCAATCGATTATTTCGAGCAGAATTACGACAGCCCCTTGTCCGAGCGCGTCTGGGGTGAGCGCAACACAGCGCGTATTCAGCACCCGCTCAGTCTAGCGGTGCCGCAGCTCTCGCGATGGCTCGATATGCCACAGGAACCGTTGGCCGGCGACGCCGATCTGCCGCTGGCGCAGAGTCCGCGCTTCGGTGCCTCGGAGCGGTTCGCAGTGTCGCCGGGAGATCGCGACAACGGCATCATGCACATGCCGACGGGGCAGAGCGGTCACCCGCTGTCCGCTTTCTACCGCAAGGGTCACAGGGCCTGGGTCGAAGGAGCGCCGAGCCCTTTCCTGCCCGAGGCGACGGAGCATCGTCTGGTGCTGAAACCTCTGCCATAGGCGTGTTTGTGCCCGCGCAGCAAGCGGGTACACTGAACGGCCCTCGTCAACGACAAATCCATCATGGCCGAACAGCGCTTTTCTGGCACAGACAGCTACATCGCAACGGACGATCTCAAAATGGCGGTCAACGCTGCCGTGACCCTCGAGCGCCCGATACTCGTCAAGGGCGAGCCAGGCACCGGCAAGACCCAGCTTGCCGTCGAGATCGCTCGCTCTCTCGACAGGCCGTTGTTCGAATGGCACATCAAATCCACCACCAAAGCTCAGCAGGGTCTGTACGAATACGACGCCGTTGCCCGGCTACGTGACTCCCAGCTTGGCGACCAGCGCGTACACGACATCGGCAACTACATCCTGCGCGGCAAGGTGTGGGAGGCATTCGAGTCCGATGTGCAGCCGGTGCTCCTGATCGACGAGATCGACAAAGCCGATATCGAGTTTCCGAACGACCTGCTGCAGGAACTCGATCGTATGGAGTTCTTCGTCTACGAAACGAAACAGCTCGTTCGGGCCCGGCATCGTCCCATCATCGTCATTACCAGCAACAACGAAAAGGAGCTGCCGGACGCTTTCCTAAGACGCTGTTTTTTTCACTACATCAAGTTTCCCGATCAGGAGACGATGCAGGCGATCGTGGACGTGCACTTCCCCGGTCTGAAGAAGGCGCTGCTGCGTGAGGCGCTGAATGCGTTTTACAAGATTCGCGACGTGGCGGGTCTGAAGAAGAAACCGTCGACCAGCGAACTCCTGGACTGGATCAAACTGCTGCTGGCGGAAGACATTCCTCCCGAGGCCCTGAAAAGCGACGACAAACGCACGGCCATTCCGCCGCTGTACGGCGCACTGCTCAAGAACGAGCAGGACGTGCACCTCTTCGAGCGGCTCGTGTTCCTCGATCGGCGCGCTAACCCGTAATGCTGATCCCGTTCTTCTTCCTGCTGCGCGACGGCGGACTGAAAACGTCGATCACCGAACTGCTGACGCTACTGGAAGCGCTCGATCGCGGATTGGCCGGGGAGAGCGTCGACGACTTCTATCTGCTGGCAAGGGCAGCGCTGGTGAAAGACGAAGCCCATCTGGATCGCTTCGATCGTATCTTCGGCGCGTACTTCAGGGGCGTAGACGATGCGCTGGGCGATCTCTTCGAAGACATTCCCGAGGACTGGCTGGCCCGGCAGGCAGAGCTGCACCTCTCGGAGGAGGAGCGGGCGTTGATCGAGTCGCTCGGCGGTTTCGAGGAACTCATGAAGGCGCTCGAGGAGCGCCTGAACGAGCAACAGGAACGCCACGAAGGCGGCAACAAGTGGATCGGTACTGCCGGGACCTCACCTTTCGGCGCGTACGGCTTCAATCCCGAAGGCGTCAGAATCGGCCAGCAGTCGGGCCGCAATCGCAGTGCCGTCAAGGTCTGGGACAAGCGCGAGTACCGTAACCTCGACGATTCCGTGGAGTTGGGCACGCGCAATATCAAGGTTGCGTTGCGGCGTCTGCGCAAATTCGCGCGCGAAGGTGCTGCAGACCAGCTGGATCTCGAAGACACGATCGACAAGACGGCCCGCAATGCAGGGCTTCTGGATATCCGCATGGTTCCGGAGCGGCACAACGCGGTCAAGGTGCTGCTATGCCTGGATATCGGCGGTTCGATGGACGACCACGTGCGCGTATGCGAGGAGTTGTTTTCCGCGTCGCGAAGTGAGTTCAAGCACCTCGAGTATTTCTATTTCCACAATTTCATCTACGAGTCCGTGTGGAAGGACAACCACCGCCGGCATTCGGAGCGCGTACCGACACTCGACATCACCCACAAGTACGGTGCGGACTACAAACTGATATTCGTCGGCGACGCCACGATGAGTCCTTACGAAATCGTCTATCCCGGCGGCAGCGTCGAGCATTGGAACGAAGAGCCCGGCGCCGTATGGATCAAGCGACTGCTGAATACCTATCCCAAAGCGATCTGGCTGAATCCGGAACCGCGGAGCCGCTGGGACTATGCGCCGTCCATCAAGCTTACCCGCGAGCTGATGGATGACCGTATGTATCCGCTGACCCTTGCCGGACTGGACGAGGGCATCCGGGCCTTACACTAGGCGGTTTTGCTCTCGAGGCGCTTCGGGCGGCTCAATCTTCGGGCCCGGGACGCTCGGCACGCAGCAATGCCTCGAGGTCGGCAAGCACCTCCCGCGTGTGCTCCTCCACCGCTACGTCCGTGTAGTGTTTGACGAGCTTGCCCGTGGGCGAGATCAGAAAAGTCTGGCGCCGGGCGACGGTCTTGCCGTGCCGGTGGGTCCTGACGCCGTAGGCGATTGCGACCGCGCCGTCACGATCGGCGAGCAGCGGGAACGGCAGCCGGTGGTGTTCCGCGAACGCCTGCTGCCGCTCGGTGGAATCGAGGCTAATGCCCAGTATCTGGGTGTTCAAACGACGAAACTCGTCGATCGCATCGCGAAACGCGCAAGCTTCAGCCGTGCACTCCGGCGCTCCGCTTTGCGGATAAAAATACAGGACTACCCAGCGTTGCCGATAATCTTCGAGCGCGTGCAATCGGCCGTGCTGGTCGGAGAGTTCGAAACCGGGTGCCAGCTCGCCGGGCACCGGCTCGGCGGCGGCGTTTGCGACGAGCAGCAAAAGCATCGTGATCCGGGCCAGACAGCGAAACGGCATGAGCTACTCGCGGGTTAGTGCGCACGGCGTGCGAACGACTGCAGATTGATGGCGCGTTGCGCCTTATAATAGGCAGGCAGGCGATGTCCCGCCAGCCCGATACAGCGTGGATCGCCGCAATACCGTATGAAAACGCGCCTCAACGACAACCCGCTTCGTGCGAAAACAGCGCTCGTGTTGCCCGGAGGTGGTGCGCGTGGCGCGTTTCAGGTCGGAGTCCTGAAGGCGATTGCCGAACTGCTGCCCAAAGGTACGCCAAACCCCTTCGGGGTGATTTCCGGCACGTCGGCGGGTGCCGTCAATTCCGTCGTGCTGGCTTCGAAGGCCCGTCGCTTCAAACTCGCGATTGCCGAACTCGAGCGGGTCTGGGGCGCGTTTCGCTGCCATCACGTGTATCGCACCGACCATTGGACCATGCTCAAGAGCAGTGCGCACTGGATGACGGCGCTGGCCCTGGGCGGACTGCTGGTCGGGATGCCGCGGTCTCTGCTGGACAATTCTCCGCTAAGGTCGCTGTTGTCGCGCAACGTACGCTTTCCGCGTATTGCCCATGCGATCGACAACGGCTGGGTCGAGGCGCTCGCAGTGACGGCTGCGGGCTACGGCTCCGCGCGGTCCATTGCCTTCTTCGAAGCGGCCGAACGGCACACGGAGTGGTCGAGAACCCGCCGGCACGGCAAGGCAACGAGGATCAACCTCGACCACGTCATGGCTTCGGTGGCGGTGCCGATGGTGTTCCCGCCCGTACGCATCGGTGCGGAGTATTTCGGCGACGGCGCCATGCGCCAGGCCACGCCGCTCAGTCCCGCCGTACATCTGGGGGCTGACCGGATTCTCGTGATCGGTATTCGGGACGAGAAACTGGTCGAACCGTCACTCGATCCCAGGGAACCCGATCCGTTTCCCAGTTTTGCGCAGATTGCAGGCTACATGCTCGACACGCTGTTCATGGACGGCCTGTATTCGGACCTGGAACGGCTGACGCGCGTCAACCAGCTGCTGGATTCCGTGCCGGAGGGCCAGGATCGCGGCCGCTTCTCGTCGATGCGGCCGATCGACACGATGCTGATCGTGCCGAGCGAGGATCTGCGTGAAGTGGCGAGCCGCTATCAGCAGGAACTGCCGTTCGCGATTCGAATGCTGCTCCGGGGCGTGGGCGGCAAGAGCAGCGGTGAGAGCCGGCTGTTGAGCTTTCTGCTCTTCGAGCGCGCCTACACCGAGGAACTGATTCGTCTCGGCTATCGTGATGCCATGCAGGTCAAGGACGAGCTGCTGGCGTTCGCCACCGGCGAGCCCGTGCCGCGCCTGTTCGCTCCGGACTGGATCAAACGGGATCTCAGCGCGCTCAAGGTTTGACTGTGTCGGCGACACCCTCGATGGGGGTGGGCTCGTAGCGCTTCAGCGAGCGATGCCGGATCGCCACGGGCGTGTGTACGGTCCGCAGCGACCGCGCGAGCCGTTCGGTCATGTAAACGCTGCGATGCTGGCCGCCGGTACAGCCCAGCGCAATGGTCAGGTAGCCGCGACCGGCTTTCTGCCATTCCGGTATCCAGTGTTCGAGAAACCCGAAGATATCGTCGTGCATTTTTTGCACGTTCTCGGCTGCGTCCAGAAACTCCTCCACTTCCGGATCGAGTCCGGTAAGGCCGCGCAGGTCGAGCGTCCAGTAGGGGTTGGGCAGGGAGCGTAGATCGAAGACAAAGTCGGCGTCTGCCGGAATGCCGTGCTTGAAGCCGAATGACTCGATCAGCACGGACAGATTGTCTCGCTTGCGGCGATCGACGCGTTTGCGGATAAGGTCGGCCAGCTCGTATATCGAGGTTTGTGACGTGTCGATAATCAGGTCGGCGGAATTGATGACCTCTGACAGGATACCGCGCTCGGCAGCGATGGCCTCTCGAATACGGGACGTCTCCTCGGCCATCGGGTGACGGCGGCGGGTTTCGCTGTAGCGTTTGAGCAATATGGCCTGGCTTGCCTGGATGAACAGGACGTCGGTCGTGATCTCGCGCTCTCGGAATTCCGCAATGAGTTCCGGCAATGCCTCGAGATCCGCAGCGCGGTTACGCGCGTCGATGCCCACGGCCAGGAGGTGATTCGGCCGATCGCCGGCCATGACAATGTCGTCGACCACGGCTTTGAGGAAGCCCGCCGGAAGGTTGTCGATACAGTAGTAGCCCAGGTCCTCCAGCGTGTGCAATGCCACGCTCTTGCCGGCGCCCGAAAGGCCGCTGACGATAATCAGGCGCTTTTCGTCAGACTGCGCGTCTGATCCGGCGGACACGGAGAGGGACTAGCCGCCTGCGGCGGTCCGGGGCTCGTTGCTCGAGAACAGATCGGTGCCGTCGACCAGTGCTTCGTACAGCGTCGAACTCGAGTTCGTCGAGCGCAGCCGTCCGCGCAAACCCTCGTCGGCGAGCGTGCCGGTCATCGCTTTGATATCCGCGTAGTCCTCGTCGCTGAGCATTGCGGGAACCATCATGCCGAAAACGAGGTCGACCGGCTCCCCGTCCGGGGCGTCGAAGTCGATGGGTTCCGACAGTTTGATCATTGCCGCGAAGCTGTCGTCGAGACCGTCGATACGGCAGTGGGGAAACGCCAGGCCCTTCTTGAGGCTCGTACAACCCAGCCGTTCCCGCTCGATCAGCGCTTCGAAGATAGTGTCGCTCGGAATGTCCGGACTGGAGCGAACCAGCAGTTCGCTCAATATCTCGAGGCAGTGTTTCTTGCTGCGCGCATGCGCGTTGCAGAGCACTCGATCGGGCTGGATGATTTCCTGGAATAGCATCGTCGTCGGTGGGTATGGGGTAGGGGGCAGGCCGTCACGGTGGGTGACGGCCTGCGGGATTTTAGATGAATTTGCGCTTGTCCGCGTCCCTCGCGTGGTGATCGGACAGCTTTTCCTTGTGCTTTCTGACCTTTCTGTCGAGCTTGTCGACCAGGCCGTCGATGGCAGCGTACATGTCGTCTTCGGTCGTCTCGGCGTAAATCGTACCACCGTTTACGTTCACTTTCGCTTCGGCCTTGTGACGCAACTTCTCGACCGTCAGGATGCAGTGGACTCCCGAGACGAGGTCGAAGTGGCGTTCTATTCGTTGGATCTTTTGTTCGACATAACCTCTTAGCGAGTCGGTGACGTCGACGTGGTGGCCAGAAACGTTTAACTGCATGTTGGTCTCCCGTGCTACGTGGGCTTACGGCTCCGGGGGCGGCGGTCTGGCCGACGCATCCGGTTCTGCCGAGGATGAGGTGGTTTCAGGGGATTGGCCTGGGCGAATCCTCCTTTGCAGGTTGTACGGTATTCTGCCGGCACGGTGTGTGCCTTGAATCTGCCGCTGCCGGCGGTGTGTCCATGCGGCAATCAGCGTGTCGTCGCTGCCGGGACCTGTGCATCAGCGCGCCGGTCTCTGCCGCCGTTCGCTCGAAGACGCAATGTTCATACCCTCACGGTACTTCGCCACCGTGCGTCTCGCAACCTTGATGCCTTCCTCCGCCAATAAACTTGCTATCTTGCTGTCACTTAGCGGTTTCCGGGCATTCTCGGCCGCGATGTATTTGCGGATTTTTGCGCGAACCGACGTGGATGACTGGTCCTCGCCGCTGGCCGACGACAGGTGCGAGGAAAAGAAGTATTTGAATTCGAACACGCCGCGCGGCGTGTGCATGTACTTGTTGGTCGTCACTCGCGAAATCGTGGACTCGTGCATGCCGATTTCCTCGGCCACGTCGCGAAGCACCATGGGTTTCATGTGTTCGTCGCCGTGCTCGAGAAAGCCGGTCTGCCGCGAGACGATGCAGGTCGCCACCTTGAGCAGCGTTTCGTTGCGGATCTCGAGGCTGCGGATCAGCCAGCGTGCTTCCTGGAGCTGCGATTTGAGTACGGCGTGGTCGCCGGAACCGCGCAGCAGGTTGGCGTAAGTCTGGTTGACGGACAGACGCGGTACGCCCGTCGGGCTGATTTCCACCTGCCAGCGTTTGTCGACCTTGCGGACGAAAACGTCGGGCACCACGTATTCCGCCGCGGCAGGGCTGACCGCAAGCCCGGGTTTGGGGTTACAGCCTTTGACCAGCGCCAGCGCCGAATGGAGTTCCTCCTCCGATGCCCTGAGGCTGCGCCGAAGCTCGCCGTGCTGACGCGTTGCAACCAGGTCCAGGTGGTCGCTGGCAAGGCGAATGGCGAGGTCGAGCCCCGGCGTATCGTGGTCGAGCTGCCGGAGCTGCAGAATGACGCACTCACCGATCGAGCGTGCGCCGACACCCACGGGATCGAGGTTCTGCACTTTGGACAGCACACGTTCGATTTCTTCGTAGCTGACGGCCGGCTCAGCGTCGATGCCGTCGAGGATACCGTCCAGTTCGTCGGTCAGATAGCCGTCGTCGTTGATCGAATCGACAATGGCTTCGCCTATCACGGCTTCACGTGCCGTGAAGTGTTCCATCTCGAGCTGCCAGAGCAGGTGGTCCCTGAGCGTCTTGCCGGATTCGTCTGCAAACTCGCTGATCGGCCGTCCTTCGCCCGAGTAACCGGAATCCGTCGAGCGCTCACCGGCGCGCGATTGCCAGGTATCGTCGATCTTGATGGCCTCGACTTCGGCCGTGGACTCGCTGCTGGTGCGCGGCACGTCGGGGAGGTCTTCCATCTCCAGCATGATGTTCTCTTCGAGAGCATCCTGGATCTGCGCGTTCAGATCGAGAACCGGCAACTGCAGCAGGCGGATAGCCTGCTGGAGCTGAGGGGTCATCGTCAGCGTTTGCCCGAGTTTTAGCTGCAGCGACGGTTTAAGCATGAAGTATGAGTGACTGTTAGCAGGCCCCAGTATGCCCTACAGGCGAAACTCCTGTCCGAGATACACTTCTCGGACGTGATGGTTTTCGATGATCTGATCCGGTGCGCCGGAAGCGATCAGACTACCGTCACTCAGTATATAGGCTCGTTCGCAAATCCCCAGTGTTTCCCGCACGTTGTGATCCGTAATCAGCACGCCAATGTCGCGCGCGCACAAGTGCTTGATGATGCGCTGAATATCGAGAACCGAAATGGGATCGACGCCGGCGAAGGGCTCGTCGAGCAATACGAACAGCGGATCGGCGGCGAGAGCGCGGGCAATTTCGACGCGCCGGCGTTCACCGCCGGACAGGCTGATACCAAGGCTCGTGCGCACGTGGCCGACGTGCAGTTCGTCCAGGAGTTTTTCGAGTTCTTCCTCGCGGCCGGCGCGGCTCAGATCCGCGCGGTTTTCGAGTATGGCCAGGATGTTGTCCTCTACCGAAAGCTTGCGGAAAATCGACGCTTCCTGCGGCAGGTAACCGAGTCCGAGCTTGGCGCGGCGATGCATCGGCAGCGCCGTGAGGTCCTGACCGTCGAGGAGAATGTTGCCCGAATCGGCCGCGACCAGACCCACGATCATGTAGAACGCCGTGGTTTTGCCGGCGCCGTTTGGCCCGAGCAGGCCAACAACTTCGCCGCTTTTGATCTCGACCGACAGGTTCTTGACGACTTTGCGGAGTTTGTAGCTTTTCGAGATGTCCTGGACGCTCAGGATGCTCATGGACTCTCCGGGCCGCTGCTGTCGGGCGCGTCGTTCGGCCTGTCGTCCCGCAAATCGTCCGGCAGTCCGTCCGGCAAGCCCTCCGGTAAGTCTTCCGGCACAGCGTCTGCTGCCGGCGGCGTGTAGGTGATCTTGACGCGATCGCCGTTCTCGCCTGTCGACTGGGCGTTGATACGCCGCTCCAGAATGTCGTACACCAGCGTGTTCGACGCGATCTCGTTGCCGCCTTCGGCGATTTTTGCGTTGCCCGAAAACTCGATCACGCCGCTCTCGAGGTTGTAGCGCAGGAGTTCGGCTTCCGCGTAGGTCACCTGCTCGCTGTCGGGTCTCTGCATCTCGAACGTGGCCGGCTGTCCCTGGATCGTTGCAAGGGTCAAAACGTGGTCCCTGAACTGCAGGTCGGCAGCGTCACATTCGATGAAGCCGCCTTCCACGTCGATGCGTACGTTGCCCGAGAACTGCCAGGTGCTTTCCTCGAAATCGAGTTCGCTGGCCTGCCCGAGATCCGCAACTACGCCGATACTGCCCTGGCTGAGTTTGAGCTGCCGGAACATGATCATCGACAGCTTGCCGTCGTAGTAGGTCGACTCGGCGTCCAGCGATATAGGCAGGCGCAGATCGTTGAACTGCGCGCGGGCTGCCGTGGACAACGCAAGCAACAGCGCGATCGCCAGGAACTGACTCAGTGTCCCGGGTGTCGCCGGGTGTCGTTGTTTCGGAATGCTCACGGGAAAAACTTGCCGCTGACGTTGGACTTGAGTTCGAGTCGGTTGGTGTCCAGCGATGCTAGCATGCCCGTTGCCGTCAGGCTGCGCTCGCCGATGCGGATCTGTACGCGCTCGTCGGTTTCCGCCGTGTAGCTGTCGGGGTCCAGCTCAAGATAATCCGTGCGGATTTCGGTGTCGGGCGCGGTCTCGTCGCCGTGGTTGAGCGCACGCACGTGCCCCCGTAACAGCACGCGCCGCTCGTCGTTGCGTATGCTGGCGCTGTCCGCGTCGACGGTCCAGGGCACCGCACCGTCAGGAACGTAGAACAGCGTTACGTTGCTTAGGTCGATGCGCTCGTCCTGGACCTGTTCGGCGCGTTCGGCCTCGATCCGGTAGACGAGTTCGCCGTTTTCGCCCGTGCCGAAAATGCGTGCGTTGCGCAAATAAAAGCCTCGCTCGGCCGGTGGCGCTCCGGACTCCGTTTCCGTTTCGGCGCCGCGCTCCCTAGCCAGGTACCAGCTGCCCGCGGCGGCGAGCACGAGCAAGACGTAAACGATTATCGTCCTCACGCTCAAGAGGCCGTCTCCGCTCGGGCGCGAACGATCAGGTCGCAAACCTCGCGAACGGCGCCGCCGCCGCCGCTTCGTCTTGTCGTGTAGTCCGTGCTCGTCTTCAGCGCGTCGACCGCGTTGGCAACCGCGAACGAAACGCCGACGGCGCCGAGTAGCGGAAGGTCCGGCATGTCATCGCCGACGAACGCGGTCTGGGCAGTCTCGAGTCCGAGGCGCTGGCGGATTTCCGCAAAGTCGCCGGTTTTGTCCGTGCTGCCGAGTACGACGTGCCGCACGCCGAGTTCCTGCATCCGGCGGGACACGGCTTCCGATCGCCGTCCGCTAATGACCGCAACCTCGACGCCTGCGCGAATCAGTGAGCGAACGCCGTAACCGTCCTGCGTATGGAACGCCTTGCTCTCGGTGCCGTCGTCGGCGAGATAGAAGCGGCCATCGGTAAACACGCCGTCGACGTCGAAGCCGATCAATGCGATTCGGGCAATGCGCCCCAACAGGTCGTCGGACAGATCGTCGTGCGAACGGTCTCGCAGGTCGTAGTACAGATCGTCGCCCATTACATGATTCCCGCGCGGAACAGATCGTGGATGTTCAGTGCACCCACGAGCGTACCCTCCGCGTCCACAACCAGTAGCGCTGTGATGCGGTTCTCCTCGAGCTTGCGCACGGCTTCGATTGCGAGAACGTCTTCGCTGATGGTTTTGCAGCCGGCCTTGACGACCTCACTCATTTGAGTCGTGTGTACGTCGGCACCATTGTCCAGCGCACGCCGCAGATCGCCATCCGTAAACACACCAATAGCGCGAAAGCGTTCGTCGACGACGGCCGTCAAGCCCAGACCCTTGGCGGTCATCTCCATGAGACCGTCGCGCAGCTTCACGTCCGTGGTGACCGCGGGGATGGCATCGCCGCTGTGCATGACGTCGCTGACCCTTAGCAACAACCGTTTGCCGAGGCTGCCGCTCGGGTGAGAACGGGCAAAGTCCTCGGCGGTGAAACCCCGCGTTTCCAGCAGCGCGACCGCAAGGGCGTCGCCCATCGCAAGGGTTGCCGTGGTGCTGGCGGTCGGCGCGAGGTTGAGCGGACAGGCTTCCTCGTCGACGGCGACGTTCAGGTGTACGTCCGCCGCCCTGGCCAGCGTCGAACCGGGCTTGCCCGTAATCGACACCAGGTTGGCGCCCATGCGCTTGACGACGGGAAGTATGGTCAGCACCTCCGCGGTTTCGCCGGAATACGAGATGGCTAGCAAGGTATCGTTAGCCGTAATCATGCCCAGATCGCCGTGGCTGGCCTCGGCGGGGTGCATGAAAAACGCGGGTGTGCCGGTGCTGGCGAGTGTGGCGGCGATCTTCGAGCTGACATGGCCCGATTTGCCCATGCCCGTCACGACCACCCGGCCCTCGGTGGCAAGGCAAATCCGGCAGGCTCTCGCGAACTCGCTGTCCAGCCGGGCTGCCAGCGTGCTCACGGCGCGCGATTCGATGTCGAGCACCCGGCGAGCCAGCGTCAGCAGGTCGTCGTCAGTGTAATTCTTGCTCAATCCGTCCACTCGTGTGCGGTCCAGCCGCCGTCATAATGAATGATTTCCGGGATTTTAATCGTTTTGCCCGCCGCCTGCGGGGCTGCCGTCACGAGCCTCGGGGGTTCTCTGCTGCCAGCCGGCGGCTTCGGGCGCGTCGGCCGTCTAGAGCGAAGTATGCAGTACGTAGCTCTGATAGCCGAGAAACGCGAATACCAGTGAGAGCCCTTCCACGCGCGACAGTTCACTCTTGCCGTCATAGTCGTAGGTCATTGCGAACAGCACGAGCGTAAAGGCCACCATGACGAACAGGTGCAGCGACAGCACCGACGGTGCAATTGCGCTGGGCTGTATGGCCGCCGCGACGCCAATCACGGCGAGCAGATTGAAGATGTTGGAGCCGACGATATTGCCGATGGCCATGCCGTGCTCATCCTTCATGGCGCTGACCAGCGACACGGCGAGTTCGGGGAGGCTCGTGCCGAGCGCAACCAGCGTAATGCCGATCACGACGTCGCTGACGCCGATTTCGCGGGCAATGCCAATGGCGCCGTCCACGAGCAGTTCCGCGCCCAGGAGCAGCGTGCCGAGACCGACGATGAACCAGAATATGGCCAGCTTCATGCTCAGCTTGTCGGGGATTTCGGCCTCGAACTCGGCGACGATCGGATCGTTGGCAGAGGATCTAAGGCCCAGCCGCGTCAGCCAGATCATGACGATGATGAGCCCGATGAGCATGACGATGCCGTCGATACGGGACATGAACGTGTCGAGGAACAGAGATACCGTGAGCAGCGTTACCGCAAGCAGCGCCGGCATCTCCCGGCGCAGCGTTGCCGACGCCAGTCGGATGGGCTTGATGGCCGCAACCACCCCGAGCACAAGGCCAATGTTGACGATATTGGAGCCGATGGCGTTGCCGAAGGCCAGGCCCGGTTCGCCCCTGAGCGCTGCGACCATCGACACGAGGATTTCCGGCGCAGACGTCGCAAAGGCGACCACCGTCAGGCCGACCAGGAGCGGCGCGACGCCCAGGTTCCTCGCGCCCGCACCGGCGCCGAGCACAAAACGGTCTGCACCCCAGATGAGCAGCACCAGGCCGCCAATCACTTCGATACTGTCGATTAGCATATGTTGGGAGAGTGTTGTTTTTCTCGGCCGATGCAGTCCGATCAACCAGCCCGATCAGCCGATAATCATACACAAAGAGGCAGTGGAGGGCCGGAGTCGTTGGGGCGGGGCCGTGTTCCGGGTACACTGGCGCCGCCGACACACGCCGATAGAGGGTGAGCACACGACATGAATCCCGACGAGATAGCGCGTCTTATCGAAGCAGGCTTCGCCGATGCCCGGGTCGAGGTAAGGAGCGATGACAACACGCATTTCGAAGCCCTCGTCGTGACCGCGGAGTTCGAGGGCGTCCGTCCTCTTGCGCGTCATCAGCTCGTGTACAAAACGCTGGGTTCGCTGGTCGGCAACGAGATTCACGCGCTGTCCATCCGCGCGCTGACGCCCGGAGAGCAGTAAGCCGGCGGTGTGCCCGGCACGCGACGGCTCCGGGATCCTGTAAATTCAGGCCGTACAAATCAGGGCCTTACGAAAACGGGCGCTTCCTCGGGTCGTTCCCCGGCGACGACCGTGACCTCGATGCGGACGCCGTCGCGAATGACGACGATCGTCACCTGGTCGCCCGGTTCGTTGGCAGCGACCAGAAGCCGGGCTTGCCTCGAGGACACGATGTCCTCACCGTTGATCGACAGGATGATGTCGCCGCGCCGGAGCCCCGCCTCGGCTGCCGGGCTGTCCTCGTAGACGTCGACGAGCAGAATGCCCTGGCTCGCCTCGAGCCCCAGTGCTGCCTGCTCGGCCGCAGTGAGGTCGTCGGGTTCGAGGCCCATCCAGCCACGCACGACGCGCCCGTTTTCCCGAATTTGCGCAACGACGCCGCGGACCAGATCGACGGGAATGGCAAAACCGATGCCTTCCGTGCCCGGGTCCTGCGCGAGGACGGCTGTGTTGATCCCCACCAGCTCGCCCAGGCTGTTGACGAGGGCGCCGCCGGAGTTGCCAGCGTTGATGGCGGCGTCGGTCTGGATGAAGTTCTCGAACGTGGCGAGGTTGAGGACACCGCGACCGGTTGCGCTGACGATCCCGAAAGTGACCGATTTCGTCAGCCCGTAGGGGTTGCCGATGGCCAATACGACGTCACCGATCCGCAGGTCGCCGGAGTTACCCATCGCAATGGGGGTCAGCGAGTCGAGGCCGATCCGCAGCAGCGCCAGGTCGGTTTCCCGGTCGACGCCGACGATTTCCGGTTCGGCAAGCCGGCCGTCGGCCAGCTGCACCCGGATCTCGGCAGCCTGTGCGACGACGTGGTAGTTGGTCACGAGGTAGCCGTCGGAATCGATGACAACCGCCGAGGCGAAGCTCGTATTGACCTGAAACCGCGTGCGGCCGGCCGCCGTATCGGCATCCGCGACAAGCCGCTTGATGTAGACATTGGCCACCGAGGCCGCGCTCCTGTCGATGGCATCGGCGTAGGTCGCCGGCTGGCTGCCGCCGTCGCGGGCAATGAGAGGCATGAGGTCCGGGCGCACGAGCACCACCAGAAACGCGACAGCCAGCCCGACGACGATCGACTGCAGGAGAAAAACCAGCGCTGACTTGAGACGTTTCAAACGGGACTACCTTCGGGCTTTTCTCAATACTTTCTGGCCAATACCGCAAGGCCCCGTGTATACTTCGCGCTCACAGCACCTCAGCCCCGGCAGCCGTCATCCTGACGTCCGGGCGGGCCTGCTGCAAATCTAACAGGTTCCAAACCGAGCATAAAAAAACTGCGTTGCACGAAGGCTGAAGAGCAAACGGAGCGAGTCCATCACAGGATGCGGCCGGAAAACGCGAACGAGTCGTTTTCCAACGCCTCGCTTGTCTGCCCTGCGGACTATCATACCGGTCAACGAGCCCGGTCCGATACCGCCTGCGCGCACTGGAGTATCCGATGAACGAAGCCGTCGTTGATAACGACAGACGTCACTTTCTCACCCTGGCCACCGCAACGGTCGGCGCCGTTGGCGCGGTAGCGGTTGCGGTACCTTTCCTGTCATCGCTCAAACCCAGTGCACGGGCCCAGGCGCTCGGCGCGCCGGTGGAAGTACCGCTGGGCTCATTGGAGCCGGGCGAAATGGTTCGCATCGTCTGGCGCGGCAAAGTCGTCTACGTGCTCAGGCGCACCGAGGACATGCTGGCTCGGCTCGGCGAAAACCTCGACCGGCTGGCCGATCCGGATTCCACGGAGGAGCAGCAGCCTCAGTATGCGGCGAATGCGGTTCGCTCGATCAAGCCCGAGATTCTCGTTCTGGAGGGTTCCTGTACCCATCTCGGCTGTGCGCCGCTGGAAGACTTCGAAGTCCGGCCGTCCGAAAACTGGGCCGGCGGGTTCTTCTGCCCCTGCCATGGCTCGAAATTCGATCTGGCGGGGCGCGTTTACAAGTCGGTACCCGCACCCACCAATCTGCGGGTACCGCCGTACCGGTTCGTCAACGACGATCTGATTCTGATCGGACAGGATGCGGGAGCAGCTTAGATGGCCAAGGTAGAAGCGGAAATAGGCAAAGCCAAAGGCGGTTTTCTCGATTGGATCGACGCGCGGTTCCCGTGGACCGCCACGATGAAGTACCACGTCACGGAATACTACGCCTCCAAAAACTTCAACTTCTGGTACGTCTTCGGTGTGCTGGCGTTCGTCGTGCTGTTCATCCAGATCATTACCGGCATTTTCCTGACGATGAACTACAAACCGTCGTCGGCCGAGGCGTTTGCTTCCGTTGAATACATCATGCGCGACGTCGAGTGGGGCTGGCTGATTCGCTACATGCACTCCACGGGGGCGTCGTTCTTTTTCATTGTGGTTTACCTGCACATGTTCCGCGCGATGCTCTACGGCTCCTACAAGAAGCCGCGCGAGCTGATCTGGATCATCGGCATGCTGATCTTCCTGGTGCTCATGGCCGAGGCGTTTGCCGGCTACCTGCTGCCCTGGGGCCAGATGTCCTACTGGGGTGCGCAGGTCATCATTTCGCTGTTCGGCGCCATACCGTTTGTCGGCGACGCACTCGTCGAATTCATCCGGGGCGATTATTCGATATCGGATATCACGCTGAATCGCTTTTTTGCGCTGCACGTAATTGCTTTGCCGCTGGCGCTGATCGGGCTGGTTTTCGTACACATTGTTGCCCTGCACGAGGTGGGTTCGAACAACCCCGACGGCATTGAGATCAAGGAGAAGAAGGACGAAAACGGTGTGCCGCTGGACGGCGTGGCGTTTCATCCGTATCACACGAGCAAAGATCTGGTGGCCATCATTGTGTTCCTGATGGTGTTCTCCGCCGTGCTGTTCTTTGCGCCGGAGATGGGCGGCTACTTCCTCGAGCACGCCAACTTCGATCCGGCCAATCCATCCGTGACCCCGGAGCACATTGCGCCAGTCTGGTACTTCACGCCGTACTACGCGATTCTCCGGGCGGTACCGGACAAGCTCTGGGGCTTCATTCTGTTCGGGATTTCGGTCATTTTGCCGCTGTTCCTGCCGTGGCTCGACAGGTCGCGGGTACGCTCGATTCGCTATCGCGGCTGGATGTATAAGACTGCGCTGACGCTTTTTGTCATCAGCTTCGTGTCGCTGGGCTGGCTGGGTGTGCAGCCTGCCGAGGGTATCTACGTGCTGGTAACGCGCATTTTTGCCGTGATCTACTTTGCTTTCTTCCTGTTGATGCCGTACTACACGAGCATAGACAAGACAAAACCCGTGCCGGAAAGGGTGGTTTATCATGGCTAAAACCGTGCTTCTGTCGCGCCTCTCGGCCGCTGTTCTCGTATTGGTGTCTGCGCCGCTGTTTGCGGCAGGTGCGAAGCTGGATCTCGAACCGTCCGGGATCGACCCGGACAACATCAATTCGCTGCAGCGCGGCGCTGCCAATTTCATGAACTACTGCTCGGGCTGTCATTCGGCACAGTACGTTCGTTATTCGACGATCGGCCAGCATCTCGAGTTGAGCGACGCCCAGCTCATCGACAACCTGATGTTCAATGCCGAGCGTACCTTCGAGACGATCACGATCAACATGCCGACCGATGGCGCGGAGCGCTGGTTCGGTGCGGCACCGCCGGATCTGTCGTTGCTTGCCCGCTCGCGCGGCGCGGACTACATCTACAACTTCCTGAAGGGCTTTTACGTCGACCCGAGCCATCGCAACGGCACCAATAACACGGTGCTGGCAGGCACCTCCATGCCGCACGTGCTGTGGGAGCTGCAGGGTTTCCAGCGGGCCGTCTTCAAGGAGGAAACGGTTGACGGTATCACCAAGTCCACCTTCGAGAACTTCGAGCCGTACATTCCCGGCACGTTGGACGCTGAGGCCTACGACGAATTTGTGCGCGACACGACGAACTTCCTCGTGTACATCGCCGAACCCGTCCGCTCCGAGCGCCGCACGCTGGGCGTCTGGGTTTTGATCTACCTGACGGTGTTCCTGATCGTTGCGCGTATGCTCAAGAAGGAAATCTGGAAGGACGTGAAGTAGCAGCCTTATCCGCCGCTGCGGATCTCGGCGCGACGGCCGGCAAACACTGCGGCCGGACACGTTCGGGGATGCACCAAAGATACATCGAAGATACACCAAAGACGAAGGATCTAGCCATGGCAGTAATTGCCAATCGACGCTCAGTAATGACGTTGTTTTCCCGTCCAACCGACATTCACAGTCATCGCACGCGACTTGTGTTGGCCGAGAAAAATATCAATATCGAAATCGCCAACGTCACGGGGCCGGAGCTGCCCGAAGACCTGATGGATCTCAATCCGTACCACACGGTGCCTACGCTCGTGGATCGGGATCTGACTCTCTACGACTCTCGTGTCATCATCGAGTATCTCGATGAACGCTTCCCGCACCCGCCGCTCATGCCCGTCGATCCGGTGACGCGTGCGCAGTTCCGACTGGCGCTGTTTCGAATAGAGAAGGACTGGTACTCCCTCGCAGAGGAAGCGGATGCCGCGGACGGTAAGCTGGGTGCGAAATCCCGCAAGATGCTTCGTGAGAGCATTCTGCAAAGTGCCGAGTTGTTCGGTGCCAGACCTTATTTCCTGAGCGAAGAGTTTTCGCTGGTGGATTGCAGCATTGCCCCCATACTGTGGCGTCTTCCGCTGTACGGTATCGAACTGGGTAGTCAGGCAGCGCCGATAGAGGAATACATGAACCGTGTGTTCGAGCGCCGGTCGTTCCAGCAGAGCCTCACTGAACTCGAGCACGAAATGCGAATCTGATGCAATAGGGACGTCGTTGACGACGTATCGGGACCGATTGACGCAGGCGAGCTTATGTCATGTTTGGCCGTAGCGGTGCAAACGATGATAAGCTCTCGTTAAACAAGAGGGGCGGTCTTACCAACCACCAGCATTCCTTGACCAATACAACCCGATCCAAACGTCCTTATCTCATTCGTGCCATGCACGAGTGGATGGGCGACAACGGTAATACTCCGCACATCGTCGTCGACGCGACGCTGGATGGCGTCGACGTCCCGCCGCAGCATGTGAAGGACGGCAAGATCATCCTGAACATCAGCGAGTCGGCAGCACATAATCTCAAAATGCAAAACGAAGCGATTAGCTTCAGGGCACGCTTCGGAGGTGTCCCGTTCGACGTTGTCGTGCCGATGCCTTCGGTTTTGGGTATTTATGCGAGAGAAACCGGGCAGGGTATGATTTTCTCGCACGACAGCGACGAAAGCGCCGACGACGCAGCGGCAGCCCGTCCGGTTCCCGCCGAATCGCGCCCCTCGAGAACACACCTCAAGCTCGTCAAGTAGGGTTCCCGGCCGGTGTGGGGTACGTCCCCCCGTTTCTTTGCTAGCCGTCTCCGAGCAGGCGCGTATCGATCAGATCACACAGACAGTGAATGATGACGAGGTGCACCTCCTGAATTCGGGCGGTTCGATTCGCCGGCACCCGGATTTCCACGTCACCTTCCCGGTACAGATCGGCCATTCGACCACCGTCACGACCTGTTAGCGTCACCACCCGCATGTCGCGCTCGTGAGCTGCCTCGATTGCGCGACAGACGTTCTCCGAGTTACCCGAAGTGGAGATGCCGAGCAGGATGTCCGGGGCTCTGCCGAGTGCGCGAACCTGTTTCGAGAAAATTTCTTCGTAGGCGTAGTCGTTACTGATCGACGTTAGTGTCGAACTGTCCGTCGTCAGAGCCATCGCGGGGAGTCCAGGCCGCTCCATCTCGAAACGATTGAGCAGCTCCGATGAGAAGTGTTGCGAGTCGGCCGCCGAGCCGCCGTTGCCGCAACTCAAAATCTTACCGTCAGCCAGCAGTGCTTCACTCATGAGCTGGCCCGCTGAGACAACGCTCTCCGCAATACTCTCCATGGCGGTTTTCTTGACGGCGATGCTGTCTTCAAAGTGTCCGCGAACACGTTCTAGCGAATTCATCCGGTTTCCAATGGCAGGCTGACGCGACCGGCGTAGTGTAGCAGTTTGCAAGGCGACGGCGCCCGGTGGCGCTGACAATCAACGTTCGCCATCGACCTCAGGCCGAAAGGCATCACGTATCCAGCTGATTGCAGCCGCACGCCCGCGGGTCCGATCGATACCCAGCACGTCGAAGCGTGAACCGAACTCGCTGTACTCGGGATGTCTTGCGAAGAACACCAGCGCGGATCGACCCAATCGCCGCTGTTTGTGACGGTCTACCGTTTGCGCCGCCGGAACCAGAGCCTTTTGCCCGCGGCTTCTGACTTCGACAAAGACGACGCAGCGTGCGTCGCGCATGATGAGATCCAACTCTCCGTACCGGCAGCTAAAGTTTTGCGCAATCAGCTCGAGTCCGTGGCGCCGCAGCCAGCGGAGCGCCAGTTGCTCGGCGTGGCGACCTAGTCGTTTCCGCGATCTTGCAGCCGCCGCGTGCCCTGCGGCTCTGGTCCAGGATTCGGGCGATTCCATTCGCGCATCTCTCCCGTATCGATGACGCCGTCGGGCAGGCTGTCTGCGTCCGTCTCGGCGTCGTTATTGCTGTCGGGGGCAGGCAGCGCAACCGGCTGGCCGTCCCTGAACTCCGCCCACGCAAGCCGCCGGTGTACCCGGCCTTCTGCGTCGACGTACAGCTCGCCGCTGGCGCCATCGAGAAAGCTGCTCTCTACGTTTTGCGGCGAAAACAGGTTGCCGATCAGCTGATAGGCGTCGAATCCCATGGCGTGGAGCCGTGCGAAGCGCTTTTCCTGGGGAAAGTATTCCGCAAACGAGTCGGGCAAATGCGCGATCCAGTGCTGCGGGGCAATGAGCCAGGGAGCGTCGGCGAACCGTACTCCATCGAGGTCACTGTCCGACCGGCCGTCCATCGCGTAGATCAGTGACGTCGAATACACGGGCAGTTCCCCCGAGTAGTGAAACTTGAGTTGCGACTTGATGAGCCTTCCGGTTGCCGCATCCGCAGCGAGAAACACGAACTCGACGTCCTGACGTCGCCGGGGGTCGAACTGCAGCGGTCCGCCAATGTTGGCGCGTAGCCGCTGGTAGCGGCGCACGCTGCCCGACAGCGCCATGAGATCCTCGATGGCTCCGGAGAAATCCGGGTTGCCCGACGCGTAGGTCCGGGTATCGAGCAGTTGTCCGCCGAGTGCTTCGAACTGCGCCGTAAAGCTGGTGAGCAAGCGCCGCCCCCACGGGCTGTTGGGCACGAGCGCGACGGCGCGGGTATAGCCGTCGGCAATGGCGCGCTCGGCGGCCGAAACGGCTTCGTCTTCGGGGGCCAGCGCAAACTGGAACAGGCCGGGCGGCGCTACGGTCTGATCGCTCAGGTAGTTCAACGTCAGAACCGGTACCGGGACGAGGCTGTTGTTGGCAAGTTCCGTCACGTCACTGCGCCGCACCGGCCCCACGACGAACTCGGCTCCGTCCATCACGGCGCTGTCGTAAGCGGCCGTGGCGCCACCCTCGGCGTTGATGTCGTAGACGCGTACGCCCTGACGATCGTCGAGCCCTCCGGCGTTGGCGTAGTAGGCGCCGAAAAAGCCGTTCTGTATGGCACTGCCGATTAGCGCGTCTCTTCCCGAAAGCGGCAGCAAAAGGCCGATTTGCCGCGGATACGCGAGCAGCGTGTCACCGACTTCCGGCAGCCCGTCGAGCAAAGACACTGCCGGGTGCTCCGGGTTGCGTTCCCGCCAGCGATAAGCGCCGTTGCTCCAGCCCACCCCCTGCTGACCCGTGGCAGACGCGAGCGCCGCCAGCGACAGCCAGCCGAGGGTTTCCGGGTCCAGCACGTCGCTGGCGGAGTTGCGCAGGGCCTCGGCAGGGCTCAGGGAAAGCGACTGCCACAGCATTTCCCGATTGCGCCGAATGTCGTCGCGGCTCTGCAGCCGCGCTTCACGCTGCCGCATGATCTCCACGCCCCGAGCCGCCTCGCCATTGGCGATATAGGCATCCGCACGCAACGCCTGCAGTGCGAGCCGCCGGCTGGTCGGCAAGGGTTGGGCGCCGAGCGCTTCGAGGAGCGCAAGCGCCTGCTCGGGCTGCCCGTCAAGGAGCAGGAAGCGTGCACGCACGGAGCGTTCCAGCGCGGCGTTCGTGGCCGGCGGAGGTTGCGCAATTCCGGCGTACGCCGAGTTTGCGCGGGTGTAGTCTCCGGCGATCAGCCACTGTTCGACGGCCAGTAGCGACAGGCGGTCGCGCTCGGCACCCACGGCCTCGCTGGCAAGGCCGATGTAGGCCGCCGCCGCGGCTTCCGCGTCGCCGGCGTTGGCGAGGTTCAGGGCGCGTGTCTCCCCGCTCTGCACCACGAATCCGCCGCCGTTCGGCGTGGCGCAGCCGGCAACCAGCAACACGATCCACAACGAAGTCGCGATTCTTGCAGTCAGGTTCGAAACGCGGGCAGGATGGCGAGAAAGCGGCAGTCGGAAATTCATGAAATGCGATCCAGGCATAAAGTTTGGTTCAGCGGACAGGAGCACCGCTAGCGATGTCCGGTGTTCTGTACGTCCTTGCTACCCCCATCGGCAACCTGGAGGATCTGACGCCACGCGCGCGTCGAATCCTCGGCGATGTGGATTGTGTTGCTGCGGAGGATACCCGCCACACTGGCCGATTGCTAACGCATATTGGTGCAAGAACCCCACAAACGGCGCTGCACGATTTCAACGAAAAAGACGCAGCCGCAGCGCTTGTCGAGAGGCTGGGCCGGGGTGAGCACGTAGCGCTGGTCAGCGACGCGGGCACGCCGCTGGTGAGCGATCCCGGCTACCGGCTGGTGCGTGCAGCGCAGGACGCCGGCATCCGGGTGGTGCCCGTGCCCGGTCCTTCAGCCGTCACGGCGGCGCTGTCGGTCGCGGGTATCCCGACGGACCGGTTCTGCTTCGAGGGTTTCCTGCCGGCAAAGGCGGCGCCCCGCCGGGCGGCGCTCGAAGCCCTGAAGCGCGAATCGCGATCGCTGGTGTTCTTCGAGTCGGTGCACCGCGTCGCGGATGCGCTGGCCGACCTGGCGGCCGTGTTCGGTCTGGACCGGGAAGCCTGCCTTCTGCGGGAACTCACCAAGCTGCACGAGGAACTCTCGCGGGCAAGCCTCGGGCAGCTTGCAGCCGCAACGGCCGCCGGCGACATCGCCAGCAAAGGGGAGTTTGTCATCGTCGTGGCCGGCGCCGAAGCGGACACGAACACGAAGGCGGGCGAAGAGGATCCGTGGCTGGCCGAGCTCGCCGGCGTGCTGCCCGGCAGGCAGGCGGCCGCGATCGTTGCCAAGGTGCTCGGCCGGCCACGCAACGAAATGTACCGACGCATGCTCGAGCTGAAGGAAGGACAATGACGATAAGCCAGTGGATGATTTACGGCGCTTACGGATACAGCGGCAGGTTGATTGCCGAACTGGCGCGCGACAGGGGTTTGCGTCCGGTACTGGCGGGCCGTGACGAGGCGCGGACCCGTGACTGCGCGGCAGCGCTCGGTCTCGAGCACAGGGTCTTTGCGCTCGACGACGCCGCGGCCGTTCGCAAGGGTCTCGAGGGCGTGCAGGCGGTCGTGCACTGCGCCGGGCCGTTTTCTGCCACCAGCCGGCCCATGATCGAGGCCTGCCTCGCAACCGGCGCGCATTATTTCGACATTACGGGAGAGGCGTTCGTCTTTGAGCATGCGCACAGCGCTGCCGTCGATGCGCGCGCCAGAGAGGCGGGCGTCGTGGTGTGTCCCGGCGTGGGTTTCGACGTGGTGCCGACGGACTGTGTGGCGAGGACGCTTGCCGAGGCGCTACCCGATGCCACCGGGCTGGAACTCGGTTTCGCGAGTGCCGGGCGTTTCAGTCCGGGGACGGCGAAAACCATGGTGGAGGGTATGGGGCTTGGCACCTTCGCGCGCCGCGACGGCAGGCTCGTGCGCACGGGTGTGCTGACGCGGGACATCGATTTCGGCAGCGGTCCGCGCAAGGCCATGAGTATCTCGTGGGGAGATATCTCGACGGCGTATTACACGACCGGCATCGGCAACATTACCGTGTACATTCCCGCGAGTCCGAAAATGATCGCCAACGCGAAACGTGCGGCGTGGATTCGGCCGCTGTTGAAAACGGGGCTGGTCCAGAACTTCCTGAAGCGTAAAGTCGAGGCAAGCATCAAGGGCCCGGACGAAGCGCAGCGCGCGAAGGCCGACACCGAACTCTGGGGTGAAGTCAGCAACGCCGCCGGTCGGACAATCTCCGCCCGCCTCCGCACGGCAAACGGCTACACGGTCACGCAGCTCGCGCCCGTGGCCATCATCGAGCATTTGTTCGAGCACGAGGCGCCGGCGGGCAGCCTGACGCCGTCGCGCCTGATGGGCAAGGGTTTTGCGTCCAGCCTCGAGGGCAGCTCGGCCATCGAACTCCGCGACTGAGATTGCGTCGGTCCGGCGGCACGTTTGTGTGCCGCCGGCCGGACCTCCGGCGTGCAGATGGTTTATCCTATTCGGTTGGGAAAGCCGGAGTTGGCCAGGCGATCGCCGGAGCACACGTTGCTCCGGAGGAAAGTCCGGGCTCCTTCGGACAGGGCGCCAGGTAACGCCTGGAGGGCGCGAGCCCATGGAAAGTGCCACAGAAAACAAACCGCCGGGCTTACTCGTAGGTCCGGTAAGGGTGAAAAGGTGCGGTAAGAGCGCACCGCGCGGCTGGTAACAGTCCGCGGCACGGTAAACCCCGCCTGGAGCAAGACCAAATAGGGGAGCAGGGCTTCATGCCCGCCGCCGGTACCGAGCGGGCTCCCGGGTAGGTTGCTAGAGGCGGCCGGCGACGGTCGTCCCAGATGAATGGTCGCCATTGACAGAACCCGGCTTATTGCGGGCTCCGGTTTTCCCTTTTCTTTTTAGAATCAATGACTTGAGCAACTCTTGCTCATTCTTTTGCGCAAATCCTCCAAAGCTTGCGCAAATCGGCGCCGCGAGACGCGCCGAAACGGGCCTGTCGCCATTTCCAGACGCTAATTTTACTTAACTTCTAGATAGCCAGTTTAAGTCGCTGATTTATATACCTCAGCACCCGCCACAATTCGCCTTTTTTGGGCCACGCCAGCGTACTTAAGTACCTGTAGAACAACGTAAAAGACGGCGTCGTGTTGACGCTAAAAAGTACCGGTCCTATAGTGTTGAAAAGTGGTAAAAAGTGGGAGGAGATGGGCAACCAGCCCGGATTTCGCGCCAGAAGAGCGAAACCCGGTCGGTCCAGAGAGTCGTGTTTCGCGGGGCTACCAAAGTCACCCTGGACGCCAAGGGGCGTCTGGCTATGCCGACCCGGTACCGGGAGCGGCTCATGAGCCGTTGTGACGGACAGATCATCGTGACCGTCGACAAGGACCACTGCCTGCTCGTGTACCCGTTGCCGGATTGGGAAGAGCTCGAGCGCAAGCTCGTGCGTCTGCCCAGCATGAATAAAGCGTCGCGTCGCATATTGAGGATTATGGTCGGTTATGCGACCGAGGTCGACATGGATGCGAACGGGCGCATTCTGATTTCCCGCGAGCTGAGGGATTTTGCCGGACTCGAGAAGCAGGCAATGCTGATCGGGCAGGGCAACAAGTTCGAACTGTGGGACGAAGCGAGCTGGAACGAAAAACGAGACGCATGGCTTGCTGAGGAGGATGAGGGCGAGTTAGCGGCCGACCTCGAAACCATTGCGTTCTAGCTCGGCAGATTACTCGTGAACGGCAGTGCACACATACCGGTGCTGCTCGGTCCGGTCATAGCAGGGCTAAACATCAGGGAAGACGGTAATTATGTGGATGGAACGTTTGGTCGAGGGGGGCACAGCCGCGCGATTCTCGAGCGCCTGGGGCGCAACGGGAGACTCGTTGCAATCGACCGCGATCCGAGCGCCATCGAAGCGGCTCCCGACGAACTCACGCGGGATACCCGCTTCGAACTCGTCAGGGGTGAAATCGCAGCGCTGGAAGCGCTTCTTGAGGAACGCGGCCTTAGTCGTGAGATCGACGGCATCCTGTTCGATCTCGGCGTCTCGTCCCCGCAACTCGACGAAGCGGAGCGCGGTTTCAGCTTCAAACGGGACGGCCCTCTCGACATGCGTATGGACCCCGACAAAGGGCAGCCGGCCAGCGACTGGCTGGCTCGTGCAGACGAGACGACTTTGATCAGAACACTCAAAACATACGGCGAGGAGCGGCAGGCAAGGCGGATTGCGCGGGCGATCTGCGCGGCTCGCGATACGGCACCGATTACCCGCACGCTCGAGCTTGCCGAGATCGTCGCGCGCGCGGTGCCGAAAGCGGCGAGCAGAGGTGCCAGGAAGACCCATCCTGCGACGCGCACGTTCCAGGCGATCCGTATTGCCGTCAACGACGAACTCGGGCAGCTCGAAACCGCGCTGTCCGCTGCCGTCAACGTGCTGCGCGCGCGCGGCCGACTGTGTGTCATCAGCTTCCATTCGCTGGAAGACCGCATCGTCAAGCGCTTCATGCGCAATGCGTCGAGACCGCCGGAGCAGTATCGCGGCATGCCGGACATACCCGAAGCCTACCGGCCGAAACTGACGTTGCCCGGCCGCGCGCAGGCGGCGAGCGACGACGAGATCGAGGCCAACGTTCGCGCGCGCAGTGCGCGCCTGCGCATTGCGGAGCGCACGGCATGAGGACGCTGGGCAAACAGCAGCCGACCGGGCTTTTGATCGCGTTCGCGCTGGTTTGCGTCGTCAGCGCCGTTGCCCTCGTGTACACGAAGCACGAGTCACGCAAGCTGTTTGTCGAACTCGAACGCTTGAGCGACGAACGCGACGAACTGAATATCGAGTGGGGCCAGCTGCAGATCGAGCAGAGCACCTGGGCCACGCACGCGCGGATCGAAACGCTGGCCAGGGGCAATCTCAAGCTCTCGCGCCCGGAGGCGGATGACATCTACGTCATCGAGCGGCAATGAAGCGCGGCGCCGAAACCAAGCAGCAGACGGCGAACCGCTTTGCCCGGCGCAGCCTGATCGTCGTCGTGCTGTTCACGACGGTTGCGGCGACGCTGGTGGCGCGTGCCGTCCAGCTGCAGGTGCTGGACAAGGACTTCCTGAACCGCGAAGGCGATACACGGCACCTGCGCGTCGAGTCCATCAACGCGCACCGCGGCACGATTACCGACCGCAACGGCGAGCCGCTGGCGATCAGCACGCCGGTCGACAGCATTTGGGTGCACCCTGCAACCATTGCACCGGCCATCGAGCGTGTCAGGGAACTGGCGGAGGTGCTCGATCTTGACGCCGAATCGCTGGCGAGGCGGATTACGCGCAGCATGGACAAGGAGTTTGTCTACGTGAAGCGCGGCATTGCGCCGGCTTCCACGCAGCACGTGCTTGCGCTCGGCGTCCCCGGCGTCAACGTGCAGCGTGAATACCGCCGCTACTATCCACACGCCGAAGTCACCGGCCATTTGCTGGGATTCACGGACATCGACGATCGCGGCCAGGAAGGTCTGGAGCTTGCGTACGACTACTGGCTGGCCGGTGAGCCGGGTGCGAAGCGCGTGCTCAAGGACCGCTACGGACGATCGGTGGAAAACGTGGCGAGCATCCGGCCGCCGCGGCACGGTAAAGACCTCGTTGCGAGCATCGACCTGCGCGTGCAATACCTTGCCTACCGCACGCTCAAGGCAGCGGTCCAGACGCACAATGCCGAATCCGGTTCGATTGTCGTACTCGACGTCGACAGCGGGGAAGTGCTGGCCATGGTCAATCAGCCGGCGTACAACCCCAACGATCGGGCCCAGCTCTACCCGGAGCGGTACCGCAACCGGGCGGTAACCGATATCTTCGAACCCGGTTCCAGCATCAAGCCGCTGATTGTCGCGGCGGCGCTCGAAAGCGGCCGCTTCCGTCCGAGCAGCGTCATCGACACGGCACCCGGATTTGTCGAAGTCGGTGCGAAGCGCATCGAGGACAGCCGCAACCTGGGCCGCGTCAGCCTGACGACCATACTTGCGCGTTCGAGCAACGTAGGCGTGACCAAGCTGGCGATGGACCTGGAGCCCGAGCAGCTCTGGCAGACCATGACCCGCTTCGGACTCGGAGAACTCACGAGTTCCACGTTCCCCGGCGAGTCGACCGGTTCGCTGTCGCACTTCAGCTACTGGCGGCCGATCAGTCAGGCGACGCTGGCGTATGGCTATGGTGTATCGGTGACGCCGCTGCAGCTGGCTCACGCCTACGCGGCGTTGAGCGGTGACGGCAGCATTCCGCCGGTGTCGCTGCTCGCGCAGGAGCAGCCCGCCGAGGCGAAACCGGCGATCGGCGCGGATACCGCAGAGGCCGTGCGCCGTATGCTCGAAGAAGTCGTGCGCCCCGGAGGTACCGGCACCAAGGCCGCAGTGACCGGTTACCGTATTGCGGGCAAGACTGGCACGGCGTGGAAGTCGAGTGCCGGCGGTTACTCCGAAGACAAATACATTTCGATTTTCGCAGGGCTTGCGCCTGCATCGGCGCCGCAACTCGCTGCGGTCGTCATGATCGACGAACCGAGTGGCGAGCTGTATTACGGCAGCGACGTCGCGGCGCCCGTGTTTGCCGACGTCATGGCCGAAGCGCTGCGCCTTCTGGCCGTGCCGCCGGACGCGCTGCCGGCCAGGGATGCGGGCAGCGTGATCCAGGCCATGGCGGGCGAGCGATGAGCATGCCGGCCCAGTCGACAAGCACGGGTGTACCGCTCAGCGGCCTGTTTCCCGATATCGACGTGCCCGCGGTTGTCGTCACCGGTATTGCGGCGGACAGCCGCCGGGTCGAGCCCGGCTTCCTGTTTCTCGCCGCCGCGGGCAAAACCCATCACGGCCTTACGTTTGCCGCCGAGGCCGTTCGCCGCGGTGCCGCTGCGGTGGCCTGGGATCCGGTTGGCGATGCACGGCCCGCCATCGACGTGACGGTACCCGTGTTTGCCGTGCCCGGACTGAGCGGAGCGCTCGGTGACGTGGCCAACCGCTACTATCGAAACCCGTCTCACGAACTCGACGTCTACGGCGTGACCGGCACCAACGGCAAGACCTCGGTCGCCTGGTTCATTGCGAGTCTGTCGCGCCTGCTGGGCCGCCCTTGCGGCTACGTTGGCACCCTGGGCAGCGGCCTGGCCGGGCTCGACTCCGGGCCCGAGCTGACCACGCCCGATGTCGTCGAGCTGCAGGGCCTGCTGGCGGGTTTTCGCGACGACGGCGTCCCGGCAGCTGCTATCGAAGTGTCGTCGCACGCGCTCGATCAGCATCGTGTCGACGGCGTGCGGTTTTGCGCTGCGCTGTTTACGAATCTCACGCGCGACCACCTCGACTATCACGGCAGCATGCAGGCCTATGCCGATGCCAAGGCCCGGCTGTTTTTCGAACATGAGCCGGCGGTTTCGATCATCAACGTCGACGACAAATTCGGTGCGGAGATTGCCGAGCGGGCGGGCGAAACGGCGATTACCGTGTCGGTCGACGGGCGGCGTCCCGTGGCGTCGGCGCGGTACCTGAGCGTGCGTTCGCTCGAGGCGACCGGCAGCGGTTACGACGTTAAGGTCGACTCCTCCTGGGGAGAAGGCGGCTTCGTGCTGAACGTGCCGGGGCGCTTCAACGTTGCCAACGTTCTCCTGTCGATGGCGGCGCTGCTGCAGGAAGAACGGCCCATTGCCCAGGTTTGCGATGCGGTTGCCGCGGTGACGGCACCGCCGGGACGTCTCGAGCGTGTGCCGGGCGCCGGACCGGCTGACGTGTACGTGGATTTCGCCCACACGCCGGATGCGCTCGGCGCCGTGCTGACGGCACTCGAGCCGCACACGCGCGGCCGCCTGATCGTCGTATTCGGGGCGGGCGGTGATCGAGATGCCGGCAAGCGTCCGGAGATGGGCCGGGTTGCCGAACGCCTGGCGGACGTTGTCGTACTGACGAGCGACAATCCGCGCAGCGAAGAGCCTGCGGCGATACTCGCGGACATCGAAAGCGGTTTTTCCCCCGGGGCTGCACCCGTCGTCATCGAGGATCGCGCGGCCGCCATTGCCTGGGCCGTTCGTGACGCAGGTCCGGGCGACGTCGTGCTGATTGCGGGCAAGGGCCACGAAGCCTATCAGGACGTCGCTGGCGAGCGGCGGCCGTTTTCGGACCGGCTCGTCGCTGCCCGCTATCTGGTTGTATCCGGAGCGGAATCGTAATGGCCACTCTTCGGTTCGCGGCTGACGCCATGGGCGGCGCGTTCGACGGCGCGGACGCGCAGTATGCCGGCGTATGCACGGACACGCGCGCGCTGGCGGCCGGCGATCTGTTCGTCGCGCTGAAAGGGCCCAACTTCGACGGTGCCGATTACCTTGACGCGGCCACGCAGCTCGGTGCCGTGGCTGCCGTCGTCGACCGGCAACAGGATTCGGCACTGCCGCAGATTGTCGTCGCTGACACTTACGACGCGCTCGGCAAGCTGGGCAGCGCATGGCGCGACACGCTCGACCTCGACGTCGTGGGTCTGACCGGCAGCAACGGCAAGACGACGCTCAAGGAACTCGTGAGCGGCATACTGCGCCGCGCAGGCTCGACGCTTGCAACCGAAGGCAACCTCAACAATCACATTGGCGTGCCGCTCATGCTCAGCCGGCTCCGGGCCGAGCATCGCTTTGCGGTGATCGAGATGGGTGCCAATCATGCGGGCGAGATCGCCTACCTCACGTCGCTCGTCAAGCCCGACGTCGTGGCACTAACCAACGCGGGTCCCGCGCATCTCGAGGGTTTCGGTTCCATCAAGGGTGTCTCGCGCGCCAAGGGAGAGATCCTGTCGGGCAGCCCGAGGCCGCGGATCGCGGTGCTCAACGCGGACGATCAGTACTTCGACTACTGGTGCGGTCTGGCAGGCGATATCGAGGTATTGAGCTTTGGTCTGACCCCGACGGCCAGCGTTACCGCGCGCCGCATCGAACTCGGCGCGGACGGTTCCGACTTCGAACTCGTCACTCCGAACGCAAGCGTCGACGTCCGCCTCGGGCTGACGGGTGAACACAACGTCCGCAACGCCTGCGCGGCGGCCGCCGTTGCATTGGGCCTCGGCGTGGGTATCGAAGACATTGCGGCCGGACTGGCGTCGGTGAAAGCCGTAGGCGGCCGGCTGGCGGCGGTCGAGGGCCGCAACGGCTTGAGAGTGTTCGACGACAGCTACAACGCCAATCCGTCGAGCGTCGTGGCTGCAGCCGCTTTCCTCGCCTCGCTCGAAGGCCCGCACTGTTTCGTATTGGGAGACATGGGCGAACTGGGCGCCGACGAGGCGCAGATACACGCGCGTTGCGGCGGCGACATTCGCGCGGCCGGCGTCGATACGCTGTACACGCTGGGTGAACTGTCGCGGCATGCCGCCGGTGGTTTCGGCAGCGGAGCGCGGAGCTTCGATACGCTCGACGCGCTGTTGTCGGCGCTCGACGGCGACCTCGACGCCGGCACCGCAGTGCTCGTCAAGGGCTCACGGTTCATGGCAATGGAGCGGGTCGTGGCGGCATTGACTGCCGATGCGCCAAATCCGGTCGAGGTGCACTGACGTGTTGTTGTATCTCACCAATTACCTCGCGCAGTTCGAATCCGGCTTCAACGTTTTCAACTATCTGACGATGCGCGCGATCCTCGGTGCACTCACGGCGCTCATCCTGTCGTTCGTGATCGGCCCGCGCATGATCGCGCGGCTGAGCGTCAACCAGGTCGGTCAACCGGTGCGCGAGAACGGTCCGGTTACGCATCTGCCCAAAGCGGGTACACCGACGATGGGCGGCGCGCTGATACTGACGGCCATTGCGATCAGCACGCTCTTGTGGGCCGATCTCGAAAATCATTTCGTCTGGATTGTCCTGCTCGTAACCCTGGCGTTCGGCGTCATTGGCTACGTGGACGATTACAAAAAACTCGTGTTGCAGAACCCAGCGGGGATCTCTGCGAAACAGAAGTTCTTCTGGCAGTCTGCGGCGGCGCTGGCCGCTGCGCTTGCTTTGTACGTTACGGCGACGGATGCGACGCAGAACTCGTTGCTCATCCCGTATTTCAAAGATCTTGCGATCTATCTAGGTGTATTCCAGATCGTCGTAACGTACTTTTTTATTGTCGGCTTTTCGAACGCGGTCAACCTGACCGACGGACTCGACGGCCTTGCCATCATGCCGACGGTACTCGTCGGCGGCGCGCTGGGTGTGTTTGCCTACGTCACGGGCAACGTCAACTTCTCCGGCTATCTCGGCATTCCCTACGTTGCGGGCACGGGCGAAATACTCGTGTTCTGCGCAACGCTGGCGGGCGCGGGACTCGGGTTCCTGTGGTTCAACACCTACCCGGCGCAGGTGTTCATGGGCGACATTGGCGCGCTGGCGCTTGGCGCTGCGCTGGGTGTGGTGGCCGTGGTCGTCAGGCAGGAGATCGTACTCGCCATCATGGGCGGCGTATTTGTGATCGAGACGCTGTCGGTGATGATCCAGGTTGCGTCGTACAAGCTGACCGGCAAGCGCGTGTTCCGGATGGCGCCGCTGCACCACCACTTCGAACTGAAGGGCTGGGCAGAGCCGAAGGTGATCGTCCGCTTCTGGATCATTACCGTCGTGCTCGTGCTGGTTGGCCTCGCGAGTCTCAAGATCCGATGAGCAGCATGAATCGCACAGCGGCCGTAAACCTGGTTGCCGGACTCGGCAAGACCGGCCTGTCGATTGCGCGCCACCTGAAAGGCACCGAGGCGGACGTGATCTTCTTCGACAGCCGCACCGAGCCTCCGGGTCTCGACGCGCTGCGCGGCTTGTGGCCGGATGCAAAACTGCTGCTCGGCAGCGCCGGCCTGCCCGAAGGGGTCGATCGTGTCATTGCCTCTCCCGGCATCGAGGAACAGCACCCGCTGATTCGGCAGGCGCGGGACAACGGCATAACGGTGGTTTCGGACATCGAGCTGTTCGCGGCAGAGGCAGAAGCGCCGTTTGTCGCCATTACCGGCACGAACGGCAAGAGTACGGTGACGACGCTCGTGTACTACATGTGCGTTGCGGACGGCCGCAAGGTGCTGGCCGGCGGCAACCTGGGCGAGCCGGCGCTCGACCTGCTGAAGGCGGGCAAACCCGATATCTACGTGCTGGAGCTGTCGAGCTTTCAGCTGAAACGTACGCACCACCTGCCCGCCAGTGTCTCCGTGCTGCTGAACATTTCGCCGGACCATCTCGACTGGCACGGCAGCTTCGAAGACTACGAGGCGTCGAAGTACCGGATTTTTGCGGAAGCCGAAGCCGCCGTCGTCAACCGCGCCGATCCGAAGGCGGCTGCCGCGGTGCGGCACGTTTCCCGCGTCGTGAGCTTCGGCCTGGACGAGCCTCGCGACGGCCATTTCGGCATTCGGATCGACGACGGCCGGCGCTACCTCGCCTACGGAGAAACCCTGTTGCTTGCGGTCGAGGACATGGCGCTGTACGGCCTGCACAATCAGGCGAATGCATTGTCCGCGCTGGCGGCCGGCGAGCTTCTGGGCTTGAGGCACAACGCCATGCTCGAAGTGCTGCTCGAGTTTCCGGGACTCTCGCACCGCATGCAGTTCGTCGCGAGAAAACACGGCGTCGACTACGTCAACGATTCGAAAGCAACCAACGTGGCGGCAGCGGTTGCCGCCGTGCGCTCGGTCGAAAACCGGGTCGTGCTGATCGCCGGCGGCGACGGCAAAGGCGGCGACTTCACCGAGTTCGCCGCTGCGGTCGGCGACAAGCTTGCCGCTGCAGTGCTGATCGGCAAAGACGCCGACGCCATTGCCGCCGCGTTCAACGGACACGCACCGATACGCTGTGCCGGCAACATGGACGCGGCGGTCGCCGAGGCTGCCGATCTGGCCGAGAGCGGGGAGACCGTGCTGCTTGCGCCGGCTTGCGCGAGCCTCGATCAGTACGCCAACTACGGCGCACGTGGTGACGCCTTCGTCGACGCCGTGCGGGAGCTGCCGGCATGAGCGTCAAGAACATGACCATGCCGTTCCCTGCAAGGCTGCGCGAGCCTTTGAAGATCGACACGATGTTGATGAGTCTGTGCATGGCTCTGTTGCTCGGCGGACTGATCGTGCTGACGTCGGCTTCGATCGCGGTTTCCGATCGCGGCTTCGGCGATCCGTTCTTTTACCTGGAGCGTCAGCTCGTCGCGGCGATCCTCGGCGCCATCGCCGGCGGCATCTGCCTGTTCATACCGATGAACATCTGGCGCTCGCTCGGACCGCTGATGCTGTTCGCGGGTCTGATGCTGCTGTTTCTCGTGCTGGTGCCTGGCGTTGGCTACGAGGTCAACGGCAGCCGGCGCTGGATACGTCTCGGGGTCATGAACCTGCAGGTCTCGGAACCGGCCAGGCTGTGTTTCATCGTCTACCTTGCGGGTTATCTCGTTCGCCGCAACAAGTCCGTTCGCGAGGAGTTTCTCGGCTTCTTGCGGCCCATGCTGTTGCTGTCGGTTGCCTGTGTTGCGCTGCTCGCGGAGCCGGACTTCGGCGCTGCGGTCGTGCTGCTCGCAACCGCGCTGATCATGCTGTTTGTCGCCGGTGCGCGGTTTCGCGATTTCCTCGTGTTTTCCGGCCTGGCAGTTGTTGCAATGGCGGCGCTGGCCGTGTCGTCACCGTATCGGATGCGGCGCCTGACGGGGTTCCTCGATCCCTGGGCCGATCCCTACGACTCCGGGTTTCAGCTCGTACAGTCGCTGATTGCCATCGGCCGCGGCGAGTGGTTCGGCGTCGGGCTCGGCAACAGCGTGCAGAAACTGTTCTATCTGCCCGACGCACACACCGATTTTGTGTTTGCCGTGTTTGCCGAGGAGTTTGGTCTGCTCGGATCGCTGATTGTGATTGGCCTGTTCTTCGCGCTGCTGTGGCGAATTTTTGCGATCGCCAGGCGCGCCGTTGCAGCCGAACGCTACTTCGAGGCGTACCTTGCCGTGGGCATCGGCAGCTGGCTCGGCATCCAGGCGTTCATCAACCTCGGCGTGAACATGGGGCTGTTGCCGACCAAGGGACTGACCCTGCCGCTGGTCAGCTACGGCCGCAGCAGCATGATCATTACGATGGTGGCGCTTGCGCTGTTGTTCCGCATCCACCACGAGCTGTCCGTCGATAGTACGCCGGTGAATCGCAAGCGGACCACCAAAAAGAAACGGAGGCGGGCATCATGACGGCCGAGACGATGACGCCCCGTCCGATCATGATCATGGCCGGTGGTACCGGTGGGCACGTGTATCCTGCGCTGGCCGTCGCAAACGCGCTGCGCGCAACGGAGCAACCGGTTTTCTGGCTCGGTACGGAGCGCGGACTGGAAGCGCGGGTCGTGCCGGCCCACGACATCGAGATCGAATGGGTCAGCGTTGCGGGTCTGCGCAGGAAGGGTGTGCTTGCGCTACTGATCGCGCCGCTGAAACTCGTCTGGGCACTCGGGCAATCCCTGAGTGTGATCGTTCGCCGCCGTCCCGCCGCCGTCCTCGGCATGGGCGGCTTCGTCAGCGGCCCGGGCGGAATTGCCGCCTGGCTGACCCGCCGCCCGCTCGTCATTCACGAGCAGAATGCGGCGGCCGGACTGACCAACCGACTTCTGGCGCGTCTTGCCCGGGTTGTGCTGCAAGCCTTCCCGGGCAGTTTTTCCGCGTCGCAGAACACCGTGACCGTGGGTAACCCGGTACGGCCCGAGATTGCGGCCGTGCCGCCGCCCGCCGAGCGTTACGGCAATCGGCAGGGGCCGCTCCGGCTGCTCGTGCTCGGCGGCAGCCAGGGCGCGCTGGCGCTCAACGAAAAGGTGCCTCGAGCGCTGGCCCGTCTGCCCGTCGACAGCCGGCCGGTCGTGCGTCATCAGTGCGGGGCGCGAACCGAGACGATTGCCAGGCAGGCATACGCCGAGGCAGGTGTCGATGCGGATATCCACGTCTACATCGAGGACATGGCGGAAGCCTACGCGTGGGCGGACATTGTGCTGTGCCGCGCCGGAGCGCTGACCGTGGCCGAGATTTGTGCCGTGGGTCTGCCCGCCGTTTACGTGCCTTACCCTGCGGCCGTGGACGATCATCAGACCGCCAACGCAACGCTTGCGAGCGAATGCGGCGCTGCGGTGATCGTGCAGGAGCGCGATCTCGACGAGCAGAGTCTCGCCGAACTGCTCGAAGTGCAGCTCGAGAGCCGCGACGTTCTGGCGAAACGCGCCGAACGGGCGCGTGAGCTGGCGCACCCCGAGGCGCTGGACATGATTACCGGCTATTGCCTCGAGGCGGCGGGGGGGCGCGCATGATTACCCGGATGCGGCGGATCCACTGCGTGCACTTCGTCGGCATTGGCGGTTCCGGGATGTCCGGCATTGCCGAGGTCATGTTGAGCCTGGGCTACGCCGTGCAAGGGTCCGACCTCAAAGCGAACAAACAAACGCGCCGCCTGGAAGAACAGGGCGCAACCGTATTCATCGGCCACGCGAAGGACCACGTGTCGAGCGCTGATGCCGTCGTCGTCTCGAGCGCGGTCGATGAAACCAACCCGGAAGTGCTGGCTGCCCGTAGCCTGCGGCTGCCCGTCGTGCAGCGGGCCGAAATGCTCGCGGAACTCATGCGCTTCCGCTATTCCATTGCGGTCGCCGGCACCCACGGCAAGACCACAACCACGAGTCTCGTCGCCAGCGTGCTCGCCGAGGGTGGGCTCGATCCCACGTTTGTCATTGGCGGCCGCCTGAAGAGCGCCGACGCCAACGCACGGCTGGGGCAGGGTGACTACCTCGTCGCGGAAGCTGACGAGTCGGACGCGTCGTTCGTGCACCTGAAGCCGATGCTCGCCGTGGTCACGAACATCGACGCGGATCACATGAGCACCTACGACGGCAGCGTCGACCGCCTGCGCGACGGGTTTGTGGAGTTCCTTCACAACCTGCCGTTCTACGGGCTGGCCGTGCTGTGTATCGACGATCCCGGTGTACGCGAGGTGCTCGGTCGCGTCGGCCGCTCGGTGGTCACCTACGGTTTCGACGAGGCGGCGGACGTGCGTGCAGAGAATCTGGTCTTCGAAGCCGGCGTGACGCGTTTCGACGTCAGGCGCGGCGACAAGCCGGCCTTGTCGATCAGCCTGAGATTGCCCGGCCGGCACAACGTGCAGAACGCACTGGCGGCCGTGGCCGTCGCTGAAGAGCTGGCGATCGCCGACGATTCCGTGGTGCAGGCTCTCGAGAGCTTCGAAGGTATCGATCGCCGTTTTCAGACGCTGGGCGAAATCGAGACGGCTGCAGGGCCTGTCCTGCTGGTCGACGACTACGGTCACCACCCGACCGAGCTTGCGGCCACCCTTGCTGCGGCGCGCAGCGGCTGGCCCGAGCGCCGTGTGGTGCTGGTGTTTCAGCCGCACCGCTACTCTCGCACCCGCGATCTCATGGACGACTTCGCCCAGGCGCTGTCGGATACGGACGTGCTGATCGTGCTCGACGTGTACGCAGCGGGGGAGGTGCCGATAGCCGGTGCGGACGGTCGTGCAATCGCCCGGGCAGTGCGCAGCCGCGGTGCCGTCGAACCCGTGTTCGTGGAAACGCTCGACGAGCTGACGCCGGTCCTGAAGGACCTGCTTCGCGAGGGCGATCTGCTGCTGACGATGGGCGCCGGCGATATCGGTGCGTTTGCACAGACCCTGCCGGAACGGCTCGCGCAGCAACCCAACCTGAAGGTGCAGCAATGATGGCCGCGCCAGCCGACATTCGCGTGCACGGCGAACTGCGCCGCAACGAGTCGATGAGCCGGCACACGTCGTGGCGTGCGGGCGGCGCGGCCGACTGGTTTTACGTGCCCGCCAGCGTCGAAGACCTTACACATTTTCTGTCCGAACTCGACGCCGCGGAGCCGGTTTTCTGGCACGGCGTAGGCAGCAACCTGCTGGTGCGTGACGGCGGGATTCGCGGCGTCGTCGTTTCTGCCGGAAAGATACTCCGCAACCTCGAGCGTACCGACAGCCACGCAGTAACTGCGGGCGCCGGTCTTCCCTGCACCCAGCTTGCCCGCCAGTGCGTTCGCTGGGGTCTCGGGCCGGCAGAGTTTTTTGCCGGTATTCCGGGCACGGTCGGCGGCGCGCTGGCGATGAACGCAGGTGCCCACGGCGGCGAAACCTGGGAACGGGTTGCGTCGGTACGGACGATCGACCGGCAGGGCAGGCTTCACGAGCGTGTGCCGGCCGACTACGACATTGGTTACCGCAGCGTGACCGGCCCGGCGAACGAATGGTTTCTGGAAGCGCGTCTGCAGTTCGATCCGGCCGGGAGTTCCGATGCCGAGACCATGAACGCCATGCTGGAGCGGCGCAAGGCGACTCAGCCGCTGGGGCTGCCGAGCTGTGGTTCCGTATTCCGCAATCCGCCTTCGGATCACGCCGCGCGGCTGATCGAAGCGGCCGGTCTCAAAGGTTTCATGCTCGGCGGTGCCGAGGTCAGCGAGAAACACGCGAATTTCATCATCAACCGCGACGACGCGACGGCAACCGATATCGAGAACCTCATCGAGCACGTACAGCGCACGGTTCGTGAGGTGCACGAGGTCGAGCTGGTGCACGAAGTCCGCATCGTCGGGGAGCGCGTCACATGAGCCGGCGCGCATCGGTCGACAATCGGCAGTATCGCGAACAGCGTTTTCGCGTGAACGACCCTGCGGCATTCGGGCACGTGGCGGTGTTGTTTGGTGGCGACTCCAGCGAACGGGTCGTGTCGCTCGAGACCGGCGCCGCTGTGCTCGAGGCGCTGCGTACGAAAGGCGTCGACGCCGTAGGCTGGGATCCGGCGGAACGTTCCGTGGCGGAACTGGCGACGGCCGGCGTCGATCGTGCCTGGATCGCCTTGCACGGCTCGGGGGGCGAAGACGGCAAGCTGCAGGGGCTGCTCGAGTACCTCGACGTTCCCTACACGGGCAGCGGCGTCATGGCGTCAGCGCTGGCAATGGATAAAGGCCGTTCCAAGCACCTGTTCAGAGCGGCAGGCATACCGACCCCCGACTACAGAATCGTCGATACCGCGGCCGACGCCGAGCAGGCGGCGGATGCGATTGGCTACCCGCTGGTCGTCAAGCCGTGTCACGAAGGCTCCAGCGTCGGCATGAGCAAGCTGACGGAGCCCGGTGGACTCGCGGCTGCCGTGGCGCTTGCGCTCGAATACGACCACGAGGTGCTGGTCGAGCGTTGCGTCGAAGGCCGCGAGCTGACGGTGGCCATACTGCAGGGTGAGGCGCTGCCGAGCATACGCATCGAAACGCCGCGCACCTTCTACGACTTCCGTGCCAAGTACGAGTCGGAGCGGACAAGCTATCACTGCCCGGGCACAGCCGACGCAGCGGAAGAGGCCGAGTGCGGAGCGCTTGCCCTGGCCGCGTTTGCCGAGCTGGGCTGCAGCGGCTGGGGGCGTGTCGATTTCATGGCGGGCCGGAGCAGCGGACTCAACGTGCTCGAAGTGAATACCGTACCCGGCATGACCAGCCACAGTCTCGTGCCGATGGCCGCTCGCGAAGCCGGTATGGATTTCGGATCGCTGTGCTGGCGCATACTCGAAACGAGCATGCGCGAACCGCTGGTGCTGCCACAGTCGAGAGGTGTTGCCAATGGCGCGTAAACAGGCCAGGCGGCGCAAAGCTAAACCGGCGCGGAGTTTTTCGCTGCCGACGTTTCGCTGGAAGCGCCTGCTCGCACCGGTGTTTGCGCTGGCGCTGGTCGTGGCCAGCTACCAGCTGGCGCTGCATGCGCTGGATCGCGATATCCGCTCACTCGAAATCAGCGGGCCTTTCGAGCGCGTCTCGGCCATGCAGATCGAAGCGGCGATCTCCGCGGAACTCGACGCTGGGTTCCTTGGTTCGAACCTCGGCCGCATGCGGCAGAAGATCCGCGAGCTGGCCTGGATCGACGACGCCACCGTCGCGCGACGCTGGCCAGACCGCATTTCGATCAGCGTGACCGAACAGGTGGCGGCCGCTATCTGGGACGACAGTGGGCTCCTGAACGTGCGCGGCGAGCTGTTCGTGCACGATGCGCGGCACATCCCGGCGGAGTTGCCGCGCCTGAGCGGCCCCGAAGATCGCGCTGCCGAAGTGGCCGAGCGCTACCTCGAGATTCGTAAACAGCTCATTCCGCTTGGCCTCGACGTCAGGCAGGTGGACCTGGACAGCCGCGGCGCCTGGGCAATGACCCTGAGCAACGGTGTGGGGGTTCGCCTGGGGCGGCGCGACGTCGACGAGCGCACGCGTCTGTTTTTCGACGTCGTCGCGAACATCGTCACCGCCAATGCGAAGCAAATCGACTACGTCGACCTGCGCTACAGCAACGGTTTCACGATTGGCTGGAACGCGGATCGTCGGCTCGTCGAGGGCGGGGCCGTGGACGGCGATCCGGCAATGCTGGCACATCGAGGTGCTGACTGAATGTCGAAGAAAACGGACAAGAATCTCATTGTCGGTCTCGATATCGGGACGTCGAAAGTGGTTGCGATCGTCGGTGAACTCACGGACGACGGCAGCGTCGAGGTCGTGGGGATCGGCTCGCATCCGTCGCGAGGCTTGAAGAAAGGCGTCGTCGTCAATATCGAATCGACCGTGCACTCGATACAGCGTGCCGTCGAGGAGGCCGAACTCATGGCCGGCTGCGACATCCATTCGGTGTACACGGGCATTGCAGGCAGCCACGTTCGCAGCCTCAATTCGCACGGCATCGTGGCCATTCGCGACAAGGAAGTCTCTGCCAGCGATGTCGACCGGGTGATCGACGCGGCTCGCGCCGTTGCCATACCCGCAGATCAGAAAATCCTGCACATCCTGCCGCAGGAGTTTCTGATCGACAGCCAGGAAGGCATACGCGAACCGGTCGGAATGTCCGGGGTGCGGCTCGAAGCCAAGGTCCACATGGTGACCGGCGCCGAGAGTGCCGCGCAGAACATCGTCAAGTGTGTGCAGCGTTGCGGCCTGGAAGTCGACGACATCGTGCTGGAGCAGCTGGCGTCGAGCTACTCGGTGCTGACGGACGACGAGAAGGAACTCGGTTCCTGCATCGTCGACATCGGCGGCGGGACGACGGATATCGCCGTGTTTCTCGGCGGCGCCATTCAGCATACGGCAGTGATTCCGATCGCTGGCGACCAGGTCACCAACGACATTGCCGTGTCGATGCGTACGCCGACGCAATACGCGGAGGAAATCAAGATCAAGTACGCGTGTGCGTTGTCGCAGCTTGCGAACCCCGACGAGACCATCGAGGTACCCAGCGTGGGCGAGCGCCCGCCGCGGCGGCTTGCAAGGCAGACGCTCGCCGAGATTGTCGAGCCGCGTTACGAAGAGCTGTTCGGCCTCGTGCGTGACGAATTGCGGCGCAGCGGTTTCGAAGAGCTGATTGCGGCGGGGATCGTCATTACCGGCGGCAGCGCAAAAATGGAGGGCGCCGTCGAGCTGGCCGAGGAGGTGTTTCACATGCCGGTCCGGCTGGGCGCGCCGCAATACGTCGAAGGACTGAAAGAGGTCGTGCGCAATCCGATTCACGCCACCGGCGTCGGTTTGCTGCTGTACGGCTATGAGCACATGGCGCGGCGGGACGGGCATTCGACGCCCATCGGCGGCGGCATCGGGGATATCTGGGAAAGGATGAAAGGATGGTTTTCAGGTCAGTTCTGAGTGCGCGGCAACAGGTCGTGGCGCGCAGTACAGATTCTTGTTCAGGCGGGCAGGTGAGTGCCCGGGTTATCGAAGCGGAGGTCGTAAATGTTTGAGTTAATGGATGCGCACAGCCAGAGCGCTGTGATCAAAGTCATAGGAGTCGGCGGCGGCGGCGGTAACGCCGTGTCGCACATGGTCGACTCGGGGATCGACGGTGTGGAATTCATCTGCGCCAACACGGATGCGCAGGCGCTGAAAGGGTCGAGTATCCGCAAGTCGCTGCAGATCGGCTGCAACATCACCAAGGGACTGGGTGCGGGAGCAAACCCCGACGTCGGCCGACAGGCGGCGATGGAGGATCGCGACCGGATTCACGAGGCGATCGAAGGCGCCGACATGCTGTTCATTACCGCCGGTATGGGTGGCGGCACGGGTACGGGCGCAACGCCGGTTGTCGCCCAGGTGGCGAAGGAGCTGGGTATCCTGACCGTGGCCGTCGTGACCAAGCCGTTCGCAATGGAAGGCGGCAAGCGCATGATGATTGCCGATCACGGCATCTCCGAACTCGGCAAATACGTCGATTCGCTGATTACGATTCCCAACGAGAAACTGCTGACGGTGCTGGGCGGCGAAACGACGCTGCTGGATGCGTTCCGTTCCGCAAACCAGGTGCTGCAGGGTGCCGTGCAGGGTATTGCCGAACTGATTACGCGGCCCGGGCTGATCAACGTCGACTTTGCCGACGTTCGCACGGTGATGGCGGAAATGGGCATGGCGATGATGGGCTCAGGTTCGTCTTCCGGCGAAGACCGGGCGCGTGAGGCTGCGGAAGCGGCAGTGTCGAGCCCGCTGCTCGAGGACATCAACCTTGCGGGTGCCAACGGCATTCTCGTCAACGTCACGGCCGGGATGGATCTGTCCATTGGTGAATTCCAGGAAGTTGGCAATACCGTGAAGGAGTTTGCGTCGGACGACGCCACGGTGGTCGTGGGCACGGTCATCGATCCCGACATGACGGACCGCATTCGTGTCACCGTCGTTGCCACCGGTCTGGGCCAGACCGCGGCGCAGGCGGATGCCCCGATGCGTATCGTGCGGCGCCCCGCTGCTCAGGCGGAGCCCAACTACAACGGTCTGGAAAAGCCGACGGTACAGCGTCAGCGTGCGGTTGGAGACGGCCTTCAGGACGGCGGGCTGCAGGAAGAATTGCTCGATATTCCTGCGTTCCTTCGCCGTCAGGCTGACTGAGCGATAAGGCGAGCCGGGGCAGAGCAGCGTTTCCGCTCCGCCGACTCACCCGTTTCGCTCCGGCTGCGGTCAGGCGCGCCGGCCCGGATGTCCGGGCCGGCCGCCCTGTCCGGCAACGCTTCTGTCATATGGCGCTAAGCCACTGAAAAATTTGAAGAGTTTTTATGCCCTGTGATAGCCTTCCTGCCGAGCAGGCGAGAGAGGTCTGCACAGGGGTCAACATCGGCCGCTGCCCACCGTGTGCCCGACCCGACGGTCACGGGTTTACCGCAGCGAGCGCGGCTTGAGTTTTTCGAGTCAGCCCCCAAGCAGTGCGCTTCGCGTCGATTACCGCGCGTACGATTAGGGACAGAAACCACATTGGCAATGCTTCGACAAAGGACCCTGAAGACGGCCATTCGCGCGACGGGCGTCGGTCTGCACACCGGCGAGAAGGTCTACATGACCTTGCGGCCGGCTGCTGAAAATTCAGGCATTACATTCCGGCGGGTCGACCTGGACGAGCCCGTCGACATGCCGGCGGATCCTCTGCTGGTCGGCGAAACGATGCTTGGCACGACCCTCGTGAAGGATGGCGTCAAGGTCGCGACCGTGGAGCATCTGATGTCCGCGCTTGCGGGTCTCGGCATCGACAACCTGCACGTCGATTTGTCCGCACCCGAAGTGCCGATCATGGACGGCAGCGCCGGTCCGTTCGTGTTCCTGCTGCAGTCTGCCGGCATCGAGGAGCAGAATGCGGCCAAGCGGTTCATCCGGATCAACCGGCCGGTCCGCGTCGAAGACGGCGACAAGTGGGCCGAACTGGTGCCGTTCAACGGCTTCAAGGTCAACTTCGAGATCTACTTCAATCACCCGGTGTTCAACAAGCTTGCGCACAGCGCCAGCATCGATTTTTCGTCGACCTCTTTCCTGAAAGAAGTCAGCCGCGCACGCACCTTCTGTTTCCTGCGCGATGTCGAGGCTTTGCGCGAGCGCAACCTGACCCTCGGCGGGTCCATGGACAACGCGATTGTTCTGGACGACTACCGGATCCTCAACGAGGACGGACTGCGTTATTCCAACGAGTTCCTCATCCACAAGATTCTCGATGCGATCGGTGACATGTATTTGCTGGGTCACTCGCTGATCGGCGAGTACCGCGCCTACAAGTCCGGGCACGATCTCAACAACAAACTGCTTCGCGCTCTGCTGGCAGAGGCGTCGGCCTGGGAAGAGGTGACGTTCGAAGACCAACGCAAAGCGCCGATTTCCTACGCCACTCCGGCCTATGCCTGAAGTGCTGGCCCCGATTCGGCACCGCTGCGTGCCGCAGCCGCAATCGGCGTTCCGATAAGTCCTACTGCCGACCCACCTGAACTTTGAGGCTCGAGGCGGGCCAGCCGCCGTTGCTGGCGGCTTCCAGCAGTCGGTCGCCCTCGAAGCGCAGGCGCGCGGCCCAGGCGCTCGACCTCGTTTTGACGTGCAGTACCCGGCGTTCGTCGACGGACGCCGAGACAATACTTCTGCCCGCCTCGCCGCCCAGCGCCGCGGATAGCGTCGACGTCAGCTCCGCAATGCGCTGAGTGCGCTCGAGTGTCGCAGCTAAGCCCCCGTTATCATTGGGTTTTAGCAAGTCTCCGATATGTTTGGCAGACATAAAAACTGTGACCGAGTTGGCGTTTTTCGGCTCCGGCGGGTGACATTGGTCACCGTTCGAACCGGGTTTTCTTGTAATGAAAATTCAGCTTATGCATATTAGCGCACATCGACAAAGGCAACCCCGCTGAAAAGCGAGGGGCGCAAAACTACCGGTCTAAGGGCGCGTCGGAGCAGGGAGCTCGGACTCAGTCTAGGACAGCGGGGCTACCGACAGTGAAGATTCGCGCAAAATCCAGTACCATCAGCCGCTGCCACGTTGGGCAACGGGTCTACCAGACCAAATCCCGCGCGCCCGACAATAACAAATCGAAGCATGCGCGGCCCGGGTTAACTCGATGAATATCCTGATTTTTTCGCAGGGGCGAAACAAGCCCCGACAGCTTGACCTGTCCGCAGCAACGCTGGGTTTCCTTGCCGTGGCTGCAGCGCTTGCGCTCGGCCTGATTGGCTTCGCCGGGGGACACTGGTATTCGACCCAGAACGGTTCCGGTGTGAGCAACGACGAACTGGCGATGTTTGCCGACGCGATTTCGGATCAGCGTGACGAAATCGAGGGTATTCGCCGCGAGAAGGAAGACACTCTCGATGCCATGGCGGTGCGAATCGCCGAACTCAACGCAAGGATTATCCGCCTGGATGCCCTCGGCCGGCGCCTGACCGATATGGCCGACATTGACGACGGTGAATTCGACTTCGACTCCGATCCTGCATTGGGTGGTCCGGAGGAGCCGATGATGACCGGTTCCAACGTGGCAACACCTGAGGTGGTTGAAGCGATGCAGGCGCTGAACCGCGATCTCGACAATCGCGAAGCGCAGCTCGGCGTGCTGGAAGGTGTGCTCATGCACCAGAACCTGGAGCAGCGGGTGTATCCTCGCGGCCGCCCTGTCAAATCCGGGTGGATCTCCTCGTATTTCGGCAAGCGTACCGACCCGTTTACGGGCAAGCCGGCCAACCATACCGGCATCGATTTCGCCGGCAAAATGGGCGACGAAATCGTTGCGGTCGCTGATGGCGTCGTCACCTGGTCAGGTGACCGCTACGGTTACGGGATCATGGTCGAGATCAATCACGGCAACGGCTACGTGACCCGCTACGCGCACAATTCCGAGAACAAGGTGGGCGTCGGTGACGAAGTGCGAAAAGGGCAGGTCGTGGCGCTCATGGGGCGCACGGGGCGTGCTACGGGCCCCAACCTGCACTTCGAGGTCGTACGCAACGGCCGCCGGGTCAACCCCGTCAATTTCATTCGCGAAACCAGCCGCTAGGCGCCTGCCTTGCTCTGCCGCCCGTTTACGAAGGGCGGTTCCGGCTCTGTTCGCAAGCTAATCGCGCTTTTTCGCACGCACTGAGCGCCGGACGCTTGGTTTGCGTCGATTCGTCCATAAATACGGGTATTAGCTACCCGCAGGACCTGTCCCGGGCAGCTCCGGGGCGGCCGCAGGCGCGGCCACGAACTATTTCGAGATAGGTTCTATTAACTTCCGCATTTCCTTAGAATACACGGCTTTGTGCCGCCCACAGCCCGTCTTGAGGAGTCTTACGTGGCCAATTTCCTAACCAGCCTTTTCGGCAGCCGCAACCAGCGACTCGTCCGTCAGTACGGCCGGATCGTCAAGAAGATCAATGCGCTCGAGGAAGGGCTGAAAGCGCTGTCCGATGAGGACTTTCGCGAGAAAACGGCGGAGTTTCGCCGGCGCTACAAAGACGGCGAGAGCCTCGACGACCTGTTGCCGGAAGCGTTTGCCGCGGCTCGCGAGGCGGCCTGGCGTACGCTGTCGATGCGGCCGTTCGACGTCCAGCTGATCGGCGGCATGGTGCTGCACGACGGCAATATTGCGGAGATGCGCACGGGTGAGGGTAAAACGCTCATGGCGACGCTCCCTGCCTACCTCAATGCCATCAGCGGCGACGGCGTGCATATCGTTACCGTCAACGAGTACCTGGCGCAGCGCGACGCCGACTGGATGGGGCCCGTTTACGAGTTCCTGGGTCTTAGCGTCGGCGTCGCCAAAAGTGGTCAGAATCACGAAGAAAAGCACGCGGCCTACGCAGCCGATATTACCTACGCCACCAACAACGAGCTGGGTTTCGATTACCTGCGCGACAATCTGGCGTTTTCGAGTAGCGACAAGGTGCAGCGCGAGCTGAACTTCGCGATCGTCGACGAGGTGGATTCCATCCTGATCGACGAGGCGAGAACGCCGTTGATCATTTCCGGCCCTGCGGATACCAGTACCGAACTGTACGCCGAAATCAACAAACTGATTCCGTCGCTCACGGCGCATCAAGACCCGGAAGAGCCGAGCAACTACGATATTGCGGCAAAACGCGTCGTCGTGCTCGACGAGTCCGGCAAAACGCTCGACCCTGAAGACGGTGAGAACTGGCGCCTCGAGGACGCCGTCGATCTGGCCGAAAGCCGGCAGGCCGATCTGGTGCTCGCTGACAACGAAGAGACGATTCCGAGCTGCCGGATCGTTCCGCGCGGTGATTTCACGATCGACGAGAAGGCCAAGCAGGCACACCTGACCGAAGAAGGTCAGGAGAAAATCGAAGGCCTGATGACGCGCGCCGGCCTGCTCGAGGAAGGTGACAGCCTGTACGACGCCGGCAACATCCGCCTGCTGCATCACCTGAATGCGGCAATGCGCGCGCATGCCATTTACAAGCGCGACGTCGAATACGTCGTCAAGGACGGCAATATCGTCATCGTGGACGAGTTCACCGGGCGCACGATGCCCGGCAGGCGCTGGTCGGACGGTCTGCACCAGGCGATCGAGGCCAAGGAAAAGGTGGCGATCAAGCAGGAAAACCAGACGGTTGCGTCGATCACGTTCCAGAACTACTTTCGTCTGTACAACAACCTGTCGGGCATGACCGGTACGGCGGACACCGAGGCCTTCGAGTTTCAGTCGATCTACGGTCTGGAAGTCGTCATCATACCGACACACCGTCCCATGATTCGCGACGACGCAGCGGACCTCGTGTACCTGACCCAGAAGGACAAGTTCGAAGCGATCATCGAAGACATCGCAGACTGTCGCGAGCGGGGTCAGCCCGTACTCGTGGGCACGACATCGATCGAAACCTCGGAACTGTTGTCCGGTGTGCTGAAGCAGCGGAAGATCGAGCACGAGGTACTCAACGCAAAACAGCACGAGCGTGAGGCACACATCGTGCAGAACGCCGGCCGCCCGGGCAACATTACGATTGCGACCAACATGGCCGGTCGTGGCACCGACATCGTGCTGGGAGGCAGTCTGGAGGCTGACATCGAGGCCGCCAGCGAGAGCGCCGACGAGGAGGCGCTTCGCACGGAGTGGGAGGGCCGCCACAAGCAGGTTCTCGATGCCGGCGGGCTGCATATCATCGGCACCGAGCGTCACGAGTCGCGGCGTATCGACAACCAGCTGCGAGGCCGCTCGGGCCGTCAGGGTGACCCGGGGTCGAGCCGCTTCTACCTGTCGATGGAAGACTCGCTCATGCGAATCTTCGGTGATCCCGAGCGCACCAAGGCACTGCTGTCGCGCGCCGGCATGCGGGAGGGCGAGGCGATCGAATCGAAGCTCCTGTCCCGGCAAATCGAAAAAGCGCAGCGTAAGGTCGAAACTCACAACTTCGATATCCGCAAGAACCTGCTCGAGTACGACGACGTGGCCAACGATCAGCGCAAAGTCGTGTATCACCAGCGCGCCGATCTGATGGACGCGGATGAAGTCGCGGATGCCATCGCCGCCATCCGGGAGGAAGTGGTTGCCGGAGAGGTTGCGCAACACATCCCTCCCGAAAGTCTCGAGGACACCTGGGATCCCGCGGGATTGAGCAAGACGCTCGAGGCGGACTTCGGAGTCACCGTCGACGTCGAAAAGCTGCTGGCCGACGACAAATCCCTGTCGCCCGACGGCATTGCCGATATCTGCGTTGCCGCCGCGAACGATGCCTATGCGGAGAAAGAGGAGGAAGTCGGCGCCGAGCTGCTCCGCAACGTCGAGAAGCAGGTCATGCTGCGGCAGCTCGATCACCATTGGAAAGAGCACCTGGCGGGGATGGATCATTTGCGTCAGGGCATCGGCTTGCGTTCTTACGCACAAAAGAATCCGAAGCAGGAGTACAAGCGCGAGGCCTTCGAGATGTTTGGCTCGATGCTCGAGCAGGTGAAACACGACACCATCAGCATCTTGTCGCGAATCCGCATACAGAGCGAGCAGGACCTTGCCGAGATTGCGCGTCAGCGGCGGGCGGCCGAGCAGCTCAAGTACCGTCACGCCGAAGCCTCCGCGCTGAGCCAGGCGGCGCCCGCTGCGGCCGGCGGCAGCCCGGAACGCGCGGCAGCCCCGTCTCCCGCAGCGGCGGCAGGCTCGGGCCCGGGCGGTGCTTCGCAGCCGTTCGTGCGCGACGGCCGCAAGGTGGGTCGGAACGAACCGTGCCCCTGTGGCTCCGGGAAAAAATTCAAGCAGTGCCACGGCCGGCTGAATTGAAGCGATCTGCATTGAGACGGTTGAACGTCGTCGCAGGTATTCTCTGGAACGATGCTGACGAAGTGCTGATCGCCGAACGCCTTGGCGATGGACCGTTCCACGGTCTTTGGGAGTTTCCCGGCGGCAAGATCGACGGCGGCGAACGGCCCGCCGAAGCGCTGGTGCGTGAGTTGAGCGAAGAGATTGGCGTGTCCGTGCTGGCAAGCCGGCGGTTTCTGTCGCTCGAGCACCGCTACCCCGACCGTCACGTCGGTATCGAGTTTCACCTGGTCGAGCGTTGGGAAAACGAACCGCAGGGTCTGGAGGGGCAGGCGCTCAAATGGGTGGCCATCCACGAGTTGGCGGCGGCCGAGTTGTTACCTGCTGACATGCCCGTGGTCGAGGCTCTGCAGCTGAAGTATCGCAAGAGGCTCGAAGGTTTGCGCGCGGGCTAGGCGGCTGCGGCCTTTTCTCAGCAGATGCTGAGTTTGAACGAGACGTCTTCCGTGGTTTGCACCGCGCGAGCCTCGACGCTGGTCCATTCGAGGAAGCGTACCGTGAAGCGATGCTGGCTGCCGCTGATTTCCGGGAACAGCTTGCTCTTGTTCGCAATACCGATACGCAGCAATCGGCAGTGTTCGCCTTTGCGGACATTGTGCTGGTACATGCCGCTGGCTGCGAGCTTCTCGAGCGGCTGAGCGGATTCCCGTATTAGCCACAGCAGTTCCAGTACCGCGTCGCACAGCGGCCGAATGCTGCTCACCCATAAGTCCAGGTCTTCCTGGCGCCGCTGCCACGATTGCCGAAGCCAGTGGCTGTAGACGGGTAAATCGAATTCGCAGGTGCCGCCGGGAATGGCGCTGCGGTGTTTGACCGCGCTTAGGAATTCACTTTCCTTGAGGGGTTGCAGGTATTGTGTGCCGGCGTTGAGCAGCGCGTTGCGGCTGTCGTTCAGATTGAGGATCAGCGACTCGAGCCGGCTACGGTCCACGTCGGGCAGGCTCATGAAGCGTTCGAGCACCGTTAGCTGGTGGTCCAGCTCCTTGTGTACGTCGCTGCGCACGTCGCCACGCGAAAGAATGGCCATGATGTCCAGCAGCGTCGCAATCGTGGCGCGGCTCGCCCAGTCGCTTTCGCTCTCGCCGTTGTACAGCAACTGCTGGTACAGAAATTCGAGGCGCAGAAAGGTGCGCATCCGCTCGATGAGCGGCTGCTCGTAGTAGGTCTCGCCGGGGACGGTCCCGGCGACGATGTTGCCGGCAGGTTTCGCCATCGCGCTATTCTGCGCCTTGCCCGCGGGTAGGGCAAATCATGCGTTAGTCGCAAGTCACCCGGGCCGCTGCGGTCAAATTGAGCGGGGCAAATCACGCGTCAGTCGTGTTTTGCCCGGGCTGTTGCGGCGAAATCGAGATACTGTCGGTGCATGGCGACAGTTGCCGCCTCGAGTTCCTCGAGCGTGCCGTCGTTGTGGATAACGTCGTCTGCGATGGCAATACGTTCGTCGCGGCTGGACTGTGCCGCAATGATGTTTCGTGCTTGTTGCTCGGATTCCGAATCGCGCGCCAGCAGGCGCTCGAGCTGGGTTTCCTTACTGCAGTCGACAACCAGGATGCGGTCCATGGCCGAGGCGAGCGGCGACCCGGTCAGCAACGGAACGACGAGGACCTGGTAGGGCCCCGTTGCGGCATTAGCCTGTTCGAGCGCCATCTCGCGAATGCGGGGGTGCAGTATCTCCTCGAGCTTCATTCGCTGCGTGTCGTCCGCAAAGATCAGCTTGCGCAATGCGCGCCGGTCCAGTGTGCCGTCGTCGGCGATGAAGCCGCCACCGAAGTGCCGGCGTATCTCTTCGAGCGCCGGTCGTCCCGGTTCCACGACGGCGCGTGCAATGACGTCGGTGTCGATGATGTCGGCGCCCAGTTCGCCCAGGATATTTGCCACGGTGCTCTTGCCGCTGGCTATGCCGCCCGTCAGACCGACGCGAAAGGACAACTCCCCCGATCTCGAAGATCTGTTCATTCAGAACATCAGCGCAACGTAGCCAGCGCGGATTTCTTCGCCGTAGAGCATTGTGATCCAGCCCGCAGCGGCAAGGAACGGCCCGAATGGCATTGGAACCTGGTGATCGCGTCCTCTGAACACGATGAGCAGGATACCGAGGACGGCACCGACAAACGCCGACATGATGATGATCGTCGGCAGCGCCTGCCAACCCAGCCATGCGCCCAAAGCGGCGAGTAGCTTGAAGTCGCCATACCCCATGCCTTCCTTGCCCGTGAGCAGCTTGAAGAGCTGATAGACGGTCCAGAAGCTCAGGTAACCGGCAACAGCACCGATGATGGCGTCCTGCGGCGGTATAAACAGCGTCGACGCACCGTCGAGCGGATGAAACAGACTCATGATGAGCCCGATCCAGAGTAGCGGCAGCACGATCGAGTCGGGAATGAGCTGCTTGTCGAAGTCGATCATCGTAATAGGGACGAGCGCAAGCGTCAGCACGATGCCCATGATGGCCTCGATGCCAAAGCCGAAATGCCATGCGACAAATGCCGCCAGGAGCCCTGTTACGAATTCGATTAGAGGGTAACGCGCCGAAATGGATGTCTTGCAGGACGCGCAGCGGCCGCCGAGCGTGAGATAGCTGATGACCGGTATGTTCTGCAGCGCCGTAATCGGATGACCGCAGGAAGGACAGCGTGATCGCGGCTTGACGAGATCGAAGTGTTCCTCGGGTACGTCGGTAACCGGTTCGGAGGCGAGCATACGGCACTGCTCACGCCATTCGCGCTCCATCATGATGGGCAGGCGATAAATGACGACGTTGAGGAAGCTGCCGATCAACAGCGTGAAGGCGAAGGTAACACCCGTAAAAACCAGGGGTGACTCGGCAAACAGTTCGAGCATGATTGCGGCTCCAATGCTCCCGGCAATAAAACAAACGGCGTCCGGAGTGTCCTCCGAACGCCGTTGTTTTGCAATCTGCAGGCTTTGCGGCGTCTAGACGACCTGGCCCAGTTTGAAGATCGGCAGATACATAGCAATAACCAGTCCACCTACCATGACGCCAAGGATTGCCATGATCAGGGGTTCCAGCAGCGACGACAGGTTGTCGACGGCGTTATCCACGTCCTCTTCGTAGAAGTCGGCGACCTTCGCGGACATTTCGTCGAGTGAACCCGACTCTTCACCTACCGCAATCATCTGAATGACCATGTTGGGAAACAGATCGGTGTTCTCCATCGACTGCTGCAGGCGCTGGCCCGTTGCCACTTCGTCACGCATGGCCTTGACGCCTTCTTCGTACACGATGTTGCCGGTGGCACCGGCGACCGAATCGAGTGCCTCGACGAGCGGCACGCCGGCCGCAAACATCGTGGACAAGGTGCGTGAGTATCGCGCGATCGATGCCTTTTCCATGATCGGTCCAATGACCGGCACCTTCAGCGTCATGCGATCGAGGAAATGCCGCATTGGACGTGAACGTTTCTTGAAGTACAGGAACGCGCCGATGCCGGCAACGATGCCCACCCCAATGATGTAGCCCTGCTCACGGACAAACACCGACAGGTCGATAACCAGACGCGTAAACGCCGGCAGGTCTGCGCCGAAGCCCCGGAACAGGTCCTCGAAAGCCGGAATGACGAAAACCAGCAGAATCGCCATGACGATAAAGGCGACGACCAGAACCGCAGCCGGGTAGGTCAGCGCCTTCTTGATTTTCTTCTTGATGGCCTCGGTTTTTTCTTTGTAGGTGGCGATCTTGTCGAGCAGGGTTTCCAGCGCACCCGCCTGCTCTCCGGCCTCGACCAGGTTGATGAACAGATCGTCGAAGTACACCGGGTGTTTGGCCAGCGCTTCGGCAAGCGTGCTGCCGCCCTCGACATCGTTCTTGACCGACAGGATCAGCTTCTGCATGGCCGCGTTTTCGTGGCCCGTGCCGACGATCTCGAAGGCCTGTACCAGCGGGATACCGGCAGCCAGCATCGTCGCGAGCTGGCGCGAGAACAGCGCAATATCGCCGGCCGTGATTTTACCGCCGCCGGAGAACAGACCCTTGGATTCTTTCCTGATGCGGGACGGAACCACGCCCTGGCGGCGAAGGTCCGCGCGCACGGCGGCCTCGTCGGCGGCCATGCTCTTCCCTTTGACTTTCTTGCCGGTTCGATCGGTGCCTTCCCACTGGAAAGGCATCTTCATTACTGCTGTCTCAGCCATCATCGCGTCCGAAAAAAGCGGGTTCAACTATTCGATTGTAACCCTGTTGACCTCTTCGAGGCTGGTAACCCCGTCCTTGACTTTGTTCAATCCTGCCCTCCGGAGGTCGATGACGCCCTCTTTCAGAGCCTGGTCCGCAATCTGCAGGGCATTACCGCCTTCCATGATGATGCGGCCCATGGTCTCGGAGACCTCCATCACCTGGAATATGCCGACCCGGCCTTTGTAGCCGGCGTTGCAGCTCTTGCAGCCCTTCGGTCCGAAGATGCTCATACCGGAGTCGATCTCTTCCTGCGTAAAGCCTTCCTTGAGCAGCGCCTCTGAGGGTATGTCTTTGACTTCCTTGCAGTTATCACACAGGCGACGACCCAGACGCTGCGCAATGATGAGACTGACCGAGGTGGCGATCGCGTACGGTTTTACCCCCATATCGACCATGCGCGTAAGCGTTTTCGGGGCGTCGTTGGTGTGCAGGGTCGACAGCACCAGGTGACCGGTCTGGGCCGCCTTGATCGCAATCTCGGCGGTCTCGAGGTCGCGGATCTCGCCGACCATGATGACGTCGGGATCCTGGCGCAGGAAGGCCTTGAGGGCCGATGCGAAGGTCAATCCGACCTTCGGATTGACGTTGACCTGGTTGATGCCGCGCAGGTTGATTTCGGCCGGGTCTTCCGCCGTCGAGATGTTGCGGTCCTCGGTGTTGAGTATGTTGAGGCCGGTATACAGCGATACCGTCTTACCCGAGCCCGTAGGACCCGTTACGAGGATCATCCCGTAGGGCTTGTTCAGGTGTTTCAGGTACAGCTCTTTCTGCCGGTCCTCGTAGCCCAGCGCATCGATGCCCAGCTTGGCGCTGGACGGGTCGAGGATACGCAGCACAATTTTTTCGCCGAACAGTGTCGGGCAGGTGTTGACGCGAAAATCGATGGCGCGTTTCTTCGACAGCCGCATTTTGATGCGGCCGTCCTGCGGCACGCGGCGTTCGGCAATATCCATGCGCGACATCACTTTGATGCGTGCGCAGACCTTGTTCGTGAGCACCGCCGGCGGTCGCGCTACCACCGAGAGCACACCGTCCAGGCGCGTACGCACCTGGAAATCGTTCTCGTAAGGCTCGAAATGAATGTCCGAAGCGCCGCGCTTGATCGCGTCGAGCAGGATCTTGTTAACGAAGCGCACCACGGGTGCGTCCTCGACGTCATCGCGGACGTCATCGTCCTGTTCGGCTTCGTCGGCACCGACATCGAGGTTTTCGAGGTCGAAGTCGTCGTCATCGCCCAGTCCGGACATGGACGTATCGACGGCTTCCAGCGCCTTGGTAATGCGTTCCTCGAGCTTGTCCTGTTCGACGACGACCGGGTCGATCCTGAGGCTCGTCTGAAACTTGATGTCGTCGATGGCCTGCAGGTTCGTCGGATCCGAGATGCCGAGAAACAGCCGCTGGCCGCGTTTGACGAGAGGCAGTACGCGATGCTTTTCGAGGAGGTTCTTGTCGACGGCACGGACTACGTCGTAGTCGTCGTCCAGCGCGTCGAGATCGAGCAGCGGCACGCCAAATTCATGCGCCGCGGCGACCGCAACGGCCCTGGGGTCAGCCAGGTTTTCCCTGACCAGATACGCCACCAGCGGCACCCGTTCCTTACGAGCGGTCTCCGAGGCCTCACTGAGTTGCTCTTCCGCGATAATCCCGTCCTGTACAAGACGTCGCGGCAATCCCGCCAGGTTGGTTTGTGAGGCCGTGGCTGCCATACGCGGTAGAGACTCTGAAACGTTCGGATCGACGCTACAGTCTCACCGATCCAAGTGGCCGATTCAACTGGATTTTGTGCGCTTTGTCACAGTTAGGCCATCCGATTAAGTAAAGCTCCGGCCAGCACCTTCGCAGACGCGGCGGAGCGCCCTTTTCGAGTGATTTCGGGCAGGGCGCGGCGGCCGGCACTCGCCGGAAGGCGGCGGCCCGAGCGGCTGCTCCGGAGGGGGCCTATCTTCCGGTATTGCCCGGCGCCTGCCCTCAGGGGGCAGGGGTGTCCTCCCGATAGTAGATGTCCCGACCGATGGACTCGCACACGGCCTCCCGGGGGACCGGGATGGCGTGCCGAAGGAAACTGTGCCGGTACGGAAAGAAGTGCAGGTGAGGGTTGAACGTAAAACGGTACTCACGCTCCCTGGGTACCACCACGATGAGCCGTCGTCTGCATACTCGCCGGAGTTCGGCAATGGCCCGCCGTATGTCAAGTACGTGCTCGAGAACGTGTGTGCAAATCACGGTATCGAAACTTCCGTCGGCAAACGGCAGATGCTCGATGGGGCCTTCGACGAGTTCGACGCCCGGTGTGTTCCGCCGCGTTTGTTCATCGACCTGAAAGTCGATGCCGGTATAGCGACGCGGTTCGCCTTTCGCAGCCGACATCAGCCGTCGTAGCAGCTCCCCGGTACCGCAGCCCACGTCCAGAACGCTTCCCGGCAGCGTTTCCGACAGGATTCTGTCGATACAGGCTCGCGAGTTGTCGGTACCGCTCTGGATTCGCGGCAGGGCGGCATAGATATCGGCATACTCCTCTTGTGTCACGCAATGCGCCCGCGAGCGAAACGATTCCAGATCATCGATCAACCCGCCCCAGTAGGAGCGGAAAAGCCAACGAAAAAACCGGCTGTCGCGAATCAGCGGAGGAACGATTTCCTCGAGGACGAAGCGTATGCGGTTGGTCGTTTCACGGTTCATCGGGCCGGCATCCGGGCTCCTCGTAAGTCAGTGACAACACTATCTTTTTCGCGCTTTGAAGTCATGTACAATCCGCTTTCATGACAACCACCTACGGTTCCCTGACCGAGACTCAGCGTGTCGAGTCCGAGCGCAGATCGTCGGATAGCATCGACAAGCGCAATCTGCGTATCGCCGTCCTCGTGCCTTGTTACAACGAAGGTGCCACCATTGCGGCGGTCGTGCGCGACTTCAGGGAGTCTCTGCCGGATTGCGTCGTCTACGTTTTCGACAACAATTCGAGTGACGACACGATAGACGCTGCGCTGAAAGCCGGCGCCATCGTCCGCGAAGAGCACAATCAAGGTAAAGGGCACGTCGTTCGACGCATGTTTGCGGACATCGAGGCGGACGTGTACGTCCTGGTCGACGGCGACGATACCTATGAAGCTGAGGCCGCACCCGGGCTCGTGAGCAAGCTCCTGCACGAAGGCCTGGATATGGTGACGGCAAAACGCGTCCACGATTCTTCAGAGGCCTATCGGCCCGGGCACGTGCTCGGTAATCGCGTGCTGACGAGACTCGTGAGTGTGATCTTCGGCAGCCGCGTCAGTGACGTCTTGTCCGGTTACAGGGTGTTCTCGCGCCGGTTCGTCAAGTCCTTCCCTGTGCTTTCGCGCGGCTTCGAGATCGAGACGGAGTTTACCGTACACGCGCTCGAACTCGACATGCCGCAGGCCGAGTGCAGCACCCGATACCGCCAGCGCCCCGCGGATTCGGAAAGCAAGCTCAATACCTGGCGTGACGGTTTTCGCATTTTGCTCACCATCGTCCAGTTGCTGAAGGAGGAGCGGCCGCTGGGCTTTTTTTCGTCAATCTTCTTTGTTCTCGCTGCGCTCTCGGTCATTCTCGCATGGCCCATCGTGACCGAGTTTCTTGCGACAGGTCTGGTACCGCGTATCCCGACGGCCATTCTTTCGACCGGCATGATGCTCCTGGCGTTCCTGTCGCTCGTGTGCGGACTGGTTCTGGACACCGTCACCCGAGGGCGCCGCGAACTCAAAAAACTGTTCTACCTTCGCGTGCCGGGCCCCAGTACCCGCCGGTTTGGTGAATGACCGCTCATCGTGCGGTCGCGCAGTTTGGCCGCTTCATGTCCGTTGGCGGTTTCGGGTTCCTGCTGGACCTCGGTGTGTTCCAGGGGCTGGTATGGCTCGGCGTCGAACCCATACCCGCCCGGCTCGTATCCGCCTCAATGGCCATTACCCTGACCTGGATACTGAATCGGCATTGGGTTTTCTACACGTCGAACCTGGCTGGCAGGGGTGCAGAGTACGTTCGATACATCGTGGTTCAGGCATTGGGGCTGTCGATCAACCTGGGTGTCTTCCTGGTGCTGATCGATAGCAGCGAACTGGCGGGCCGGGTTCCTGCCCTTGCTCTGATCGGTGGTGCTGCGGCCGCCATTTTCTTCAATTACCTGGGGGCCCGCTACTGGGCTTTCCGAATGGCGACAGACCGGCAATGAAAGACAGGCAGACGTGGCTTTATCTGGCCTTGTGGCTTGCGGCAAGCGCAGTTGTGATCTTTCTTGCCATGAGCCGGCTGCCGGCAGCTCTGGTGGACGGTGTTTACGGTCCGGCAGGTAATGACGCTTTTTACCATGCCCGCCGGATTCTGGATGCCGCGGTTGGTGAGCGCGGCTTTTACCAGTTCGACCACACGATCCACGTGCCCGAAGGCAGCTGGCTGACCTGGCCCTGGGCTTACGATTACCTGATGGCTCAAGGTTTGAAGCTTGCTCTGCTGGTCTGTCCGGCACTCGAGCCCATGAAGTTCCTGGCCTACGTGCCGGTTTACTGGGCTTCGGTCAACACGGCGTTGTTTATCGGCGTTGCACGAGCCGCAGGTCTGCCGTTGTCGCTGTCGGCGGTGGGAACGCTGGCTTTTTCGCTAAGCGCTATGGCGCTGTATCTGCATGCACCAGGCCACATCGATCATCACTTCATAGAGCTGACGTTCGTGCTGGCCTCGGTGCTGACCGGACTTCGGTTTTTTCGCGAAGATACCGGGCGCGGCGCAGCGATTCTATTGGGCGTCGTACTGGGGATTGCCCCGGCATTTCACAACAGCCTGTTCATTCTGCAAATCCCCCTGGTACTGGCTTGCGGCGTCCAGTGGTTGAAAGGGCATTCACTCGACCGGGAAAAGGCAGCCGTGTTTGCCATCTCTCTGTTCGCTTCGTGTCTGCTCTTCGTGCTGCCGTCGGAAACCTTTCGCAATCTCCGCTTCGAATACGTTACGCATTCCTGGTTTCATTTGTACGTTGCCGTTTGCTCAGCGCTGATCGTCGTCGCCTTTTCCCGTGCGCGGATATCACGACAGCATGTGTTGCTGATGGGAGGGTTCGGCGTGTTGCTGGCCTCTCCCCTGTTGTATGAACTTATGTATGGCGTTTCTTTCCTGCGTGGGGCGACGACCGGGCTCGACGAGATTCAGGAGGTCAAGAATCCTCTCGAGCTGTATCGACAGTTCGGCAGCCTCCTCGATGTCACGCAGCACTACAGCTGGCTGATTTTCCTTGCGCCGTTCCTGGTCGTGGCGTACGCATGGCAAATTGTTTCCAGGGTTTCTCATCAGCAGGTCTTTTTCGCCTGTGCGGCTGCCGGCGGGCTCGTGCTGCTGCTCATGCAGTTCCGTCTGCACGTCTTCGGGTACTGGGCATTGCTGATCGGTGCGCTGGTACTGCTGAACGAGACCGTTACGCGACGACAGCTTGCCGTCGCATCGGTTGCCGCTCTGGCCGTCGTGGCGCTGGCCTTGAGGCCCACGATGCAGCATCAGCATTTCAAGATTCCTCCCGCCGGGCTGTCGGAATACTATGGGCTGGCGTTGCCCGTCTTACGCACGCTCGCGAATGAGTGCGAGCAGTATCCGGGTGTCGTTCTGGCCTACAGCGAGGACGGTCATCCCATTCGCTACCACACGGATTGCAGCGTTATTGCAAACAACTTTCTGCTCACGCCGCTGCACGGTCGCAAGCTGTTGGAGTCGCAGCGCCTGATCGACATGACGCCGGAAGAGCTTCTGCAGACCGATACGAAGGTCGACTATATCCTGGTCAGAATGTACGGGATTTTCGACGACGTACCCGAAGGCGAAGAGTTTGCCGTGCCCGAGGAGTTCGTCGAATTCAACTCGACGTTGTTCATCGAGCTCGCCCGTCGTGAAGAGCTGCCCGAGCAGTTCGAAGTGCTCGGGGAGGTATGGGGTAACGCCGACAATGCCGTGCCGATAACGAGGCTGATTCGGCTGCGCCGCAGCGAAACCTAGCGCCGCCCGGTTTATCGGCAGCGTTCGCAGTAGTCACTACAAAGGCGGAAGATTCACGCCGCTGCACACACTGCCACGCAGGAACGCAGCCCACTGACGTGAGGGATGGGGCGTTAGCGGGAAGTCTCCAGTCGGGACGAGGCGCTCTGCAACCTGATCAATTGCGGCACGTGCTCGGCAGATATCGGTCCTCGAGCGTGGGCGCCGCGTGGGGGTCGCCACCCTGCAGCAAGGCTGCCGCGGCCGGCGCGGCAGCGTTGCCGCAGCGCCACACAATGGTGTTGCCGTTCGTTTCGTAGGGTGTCAGCGATAATGTCTCGCCAATGATGTCCTGATGCGCACGCGGTCCGCCGAAGGTGATGTCGATACGACCGTTGCTAATGTCGACGCTGCTTACGTAACCGCCGCGGGTTGACGTCGGGTCCGGGGACATGCCGGCCGCGGCGCGGTTGGCAGGTGCGACGCCGGCATTGGTAAAGGCATCGGTAATCGGTGCCTTTGCGCCCGCTGCCATGTTCAAACCCTCGGCAACCTGCGCTCGCACCGTGTAGTTCTGATAGGCCGAGACCGCAATGGACGCGAGGATACCAATGATCGCGACCACAATCATGAGTTCAATCAGCGTGAAACCTCGTTGGGTGTGCGCCGACACTCTGTTGACACGATGGGTAGTGCTGCGGGTAGCGCAAATGCGGGTGCGCAGATCTGAATGTTGTGTCGGTTCTCGGTTCATGTACCCACCCCCAAATGGCTGGACAGAATTCGCGAAAGGCTACCGCCTCAACAAAAAAGCCCCGGGATTGATTCCCGGGGCTTCCAGTCCTCAGGATAATGAGGAGTATCTTAACTCGTATACCGGGCTAAGCTTACGTCGCCGGTGTACGGCACGCCGTCGGCAACCATTTCTGGTTTTCGGCGTTGGTGAGTATCAGGCCACCTCGGCATTCCCACTCGATCGAACCCGTGCGGTTGAAACCCGTCATGGTGAGCGTGGCGCCCTGAATGTTCGTGTTGGAACCGGGTTGGGCGTACGCAACCGTAATAATGCCCTGTGCGGCTGCGCCAGCACCGGTACGCGTAACCGTTACGGCCGATACGTATTTGCCGATAATCTGGTTGTTGACGGCAAGGCCCGCTTCAGCGTTGTTCTGCGGCCACTCACCACGATCCTGGAATACTTCCGACATCGTGGCTTTGGCACCGCCGGCGAGGCTCAGGCCTTCAGAAACCTGCGCACGGATCGTGTAATCCTGATACGCCGGGATGGCAATGGCGGCAAGAATGCCGATGATCGCAACGACGATCATGAGTTCGATGAGGGTAAAACCCTTTTGAACGGTCTTCATTTCTCTATCTCCATGAAAAAATGAGAGTGTTTCAGATACGGCGTTGCCGCCTGTAGGAGACTCTAAGCAAAGCCTGTGCCAAATTGTGTGACGCAGGTTCAAGTTGCTGCATTCAAAGGGAAATTCGGCTTTTGTTCGAATCAGGACAAACGCTTGGAATTCGCCGCGGTCAACAATTTCTGACAATTTTTTGTCGGAAACTGACAATTTTTGTCAGTTGTGTTGGTATTTGCCTACTTCGCTTATGGCAAAAATCGACGGTCCGATTACGAACGCCACGGCCGTTATCCTGCGCCGCAAACTCGGCGGGGAGGGCAGCCGGCAGGCGCAACAGCTTGATCGGGCTCATGTTGTCCGGAACAAACGGTTCGGAACGGCGTTGCGTGGACAACCCGCCCGAGCGCCTGGCTGCCATGCACACAAGCCTTGTTGGACCTCGGCGGAAAACAATCGGACAGCGGCGATAAGGTCACATCTCTGACGACAGTGTTTCGGCTGCTGACCCGTCACGGAACGCTCATCCGGGGTTGTCCAGGTCCCTGAATATTCGAACCACACGTTCGGGAGAGCGGCCGTCGATCAGTTGCTTCTGCCGCTGAACCATCTCGGAGAGACTGCCGGTTGCGGAAAGCACGGTTTGCAGTCTGGATGCAAGGTCGTCGTCGGAGAGTCGTTCCAGCCAGCCAAAGTTCACCGAGAGTTTCCGTTCGTCCATGACCTGGCCAACGGGAACCTGGTTATCGGCCGTCACACACGTAATGAGAGGTTTGCCGGCTGCGCAGGCCTCCCAGGCCAGGCCGCTGGCCGTGACGATCAGCAAATCGTTGCGTTTGAAGGCCCGCGCCATCTCTGCGCTGGAAAGGTCGGAGAGAATCTCGAGAGAATACCGGCTGTGCGCCGACAGCCAATGGCGAATGTCTGCCCGGTCTCGATTCAGGGGGCCGAGAACCAGCTCGATACGGAGTTCGGGCCGAATCTCGAAGAGACGCTGAACCAGGCGCAAACTCTGGTTGCGGTGGTCTGCACCACCCATGCATACGAGCGTCCTCTCGATGCTGTCCGGCGGGTGTGCTGTTGCTGCTGCCAGTTCAATGAACTCGGGCCTCAGCAGGGCGTACTCGGCTCCCAGATAGAATCGCGTGCCCTCAAGTCCGCGGTAAGATTCCTGCCTGGCGTGCTCGCTGTGATTGATCACGGCCTGGGCACGGAAACTCTGTGCGGCGCTGTCGGCAATGCAGACCAGCCCCTTTGCTTGCTGCGCGAAGTAAGCCTGCCACCGTTCGTCGAACGCGTAACCGTCGAGGACGACGAGGTCATCCGACGCGACCCGTTCGAACTGCTTCCAATCGCTCACCGTCGTGACCTCGAAACCCTGGCGCTCGATGATGCCCGACGCCTTCGTGGCTCCCCCGTTCACGCAAAAGTGGCAGTCGAAATGTGGTCTCAGCATATGCGCCAGCGCCAGGCAGCGGATGACGTGGCCCATACCGCTGAGGTAGCCGCATTCGGGAAACACCACAACCCTGGCCATGCCGAACGCCCTCAGTTGTCGCCGTTGCTTCGCTCGCAGAGATCCCACGACATCGGCGTTGCGCGTTCGACGTCTTTCACGAACCTGAGACCCAGCAACTCATCGTAGTGGCGCGGCGGCATGCCGTATCCCGGCCGGATGCTCCTGACGTTGTCGGATGTAATGCGGTCGCCGGCCTTCACGTCCGCGACGACGTACAGCGATCGTCTGAACTGCATGCTACCGGCCTCGCTGGGTTTCTCGGCGTAGTCTACGCGGCCCATCGCTTCCCACGCCGTGCGGCAGTCCCGACACAGGTCGGACAACTCCGAAGGCTGCAAGGAAAAACTATCGTCGGGTCCGCCTCCGCTTCGGTCGAGGGTAAAGTGCTTTTCGATCACGCTCGCACCCAATGCGATGGCCGCAATGGCGGTTGCGTTTCCAAGCGTATGATCGGACAAGCCGGCGACTACATCGTGTCGAGCGCGAATGTCCTCGATCGTGCGTAAATGGTAGTCCGACGCAGGCGCCGGATAGGCGCTGACACAGTGCAGCACGGCGAGTTCATTGCATCCGGCCCGCCGGGCGGTATCGATTGCGGACGCTATTTCGGCATCGTTGGCCAAACCGGTGGAGATCACGATCGGCTTGCCCGACCTTGCGGCGCGCCGGATCAGCGGCAGGTCTACGACCTCGAACGAGGCAATCTTGAACGCGGGTGCACCGAGGTTTTCCAGCAAATCGACCGCCGTGGAGTCAAACGGTGAACTGAACAGCGTAATACCCAGTTCCCTGGCCTTCGCGAACAGCGCCTCATGCCATTCCCAGGGCGTGTGAGCCTCCTCGTAGAGGTCGTAGAGCGTTCGGCCGTGCCAGAGCCCGCCCTCGATTCGAAACTCCGGTTTATCACTCCGGATTGTCATCGTGTCGGCACGATAGGTCTGGATCTTGATCGCGTCAGCCCCTGCAGCGGCCGCGGCCTCGATCAGTTCCAGCGCGGTATCGAGTTTGCCGTTATGGTTCGCCGACAGTTCGGCAATCACGTACGGCGGATGCGCCGGCCCGATTTTTCGGCCGTCGATCTCGATACTCTGTGTCCGCGGCGCTTGCAACTCTACTCTCCCTCGTCGACAGCGCCCAGCGCTCCGCTTTCGCGCAATGCGTGGAACTTGAGCTCTGCGAGCTTCCAGTCTTCATCGGTATCGATGTCCTGTACGAGGTATGCCGGCAGCCGCACCGGCACCGACACGTTCGAAAAAATCACATCGCCGCGCTCGAAGGCCTCGCAGGTGCCCCAGTAAAACTGCCCCGCATCGTGCCACACTTCTTCGAGATCCTGCGAACGCGTCATCGTATTCTCGGGCCAGAGCGCCTCGATCCGCCCCGTCGAATCGATTCGCAATGCGCGCTGGACCGGAAACGGATACGGCGCAACGGAAAATGCATACGAAGCGCCGGACTCGACGAGTCTTTCGAACGCGGTTGCCAGGATGTCCGGACGCAGGAAGGGTGCAGTCGCAAACAGGCAGCAAACGTGTTCGACCTGAATACGCTCGCTCTGCATCCACTCGATCGCATGCTGAACAACTGCCAGGATACCCGTGTGGTCGTCCGACAGTTCTGCCGGTCGAAGAAAGGGGGCTTCGGCACCGTACTCGACGGCCACGTCGGCGATGCTGCGGTCGTCGGTCGAGACGATCAGGCGGTCGAACAGCCCGGACGCTTTTGCAGCCCGAATGGTCCAGCCGATGATCGGTCTGCCGGCAAACGGTTTGACGTTTTTCCCCGGTATGCGCTTGCTCCCGCCTCGGGCCGGGATAACGGCGACCTTCATGACAATACCGACTTCACGGAGTCGATGACCTCGCTTTGCTGACTCTCGGTCATCGTCGGGAATAGCGGGAGAGTCACCGCGCGGGAGTAAAAGTCTTCAGCGCGCGGGAAATCGCCACTCGCAAAACCCAGCTGCCGGTAGTAGGGCTGAGTGTGCACGGGGACGTAGTGGACGTTGACACCTATACCGCGTTCTCTGAGTGACGTGTAAACCGCGCCGCGGCCGGCAGCCGCCGCTTGCTCGAGCAGGACGATATACAGGTGCAACGCAGGGTAGCCGGACTTTTCCCGAAACGGCAGCACGAGCGGCAGAGGTGCAAGCTCGGCGTCGTAGCGATCAGCCAGCGCATGACGAACGGATACTTTCTCGTCGAGCCGCCTGAGCTGGCTCAGGCCCAGAGCAGCCTGTATGTCCGTCATGCGGTAGTTGTATCCCAACTCGATCTGTTCGTAGTACCAGCCGCCCTCGGCAGGCCGGGTCATGAGTGACGGATCCCGGGTCACGCCGTGGTTGCGAAACAGCCCCATTCTCTCCGCGAGCAATGAATCGTTGGTCGTGGCCGCTCCGCCCTCGGCGGTGGTAATGATCTTCACGGGGTGAAAACTGAATACGGTGATGTCGGAGTACCGGCAGTTCCCTATGGGTTCGTCCCGGTACCGTCCGCCAATCGCGTGCGATGCGTCTTCGAGGATTCGAAAGCCGAATTCGTCCGCCAGGGTGCGAACGGCCGCCATGTCGCATGACTGTCCCGCCATGTGTACGGGAATGACGACACCGGGCAGCCTGCCGCCGGATTCCCGTCGCGCTGCAAGCTTGTCGGCGAGTGCTTCGGCGCACATGTTGTAGGTTTGTGGATCGATGTCCACGAAGTCGACGTCCGCCCCGCAGTAAAGAGCGCAATTCGCCGACGCTACGAAGGTGATCGGAGACGTCCAGACTTCGGTACCCGGACCCACGCCAAGCGCAAGGCAGGCCACGTGCAGCGCAGACGTTGCGCTGTTGGCGGCCAGCGCATGAGTCGCCCCGCAATAATTGCGGATTGCCGTTTCGAATGCCGGAACTACGGGTCCCTGAGTCAGGAAATCCGACCGCAGTACTTCGACGACGCTGTCGACGTCCTCCTGCGTGATTTCCTGTCGACCGTAGGGGATCACGCTTCTGCTTGGTCGTCGAACTCGCGAATCTCCTCGACCGTCAGGAAATGCGGGTTGCTGCCCGAATTGTACTCGTGGCCGTCTTCGACGGTCTCGCCGGTCTCGCCGAGTCCGTTGGTCTGGTAGTCGATGTCCTTGTCGTAGAACTTGATGCTCGGGCGAATGACGTAGTGATCCTCGAACGCGATCGTGAGGTGCGAGTCGTCGGCCGAGCACATGACTTCGTGCAGTTTTTCGCCGGGACGAATGCCAACGATTCGTGTGGCGATTTTCGGCCCGTAGGCCTCGGCCAGGTCTGTAATCCGCACCGAGGGAATTCTCGGCACGAAAATCTCACCGCCAGACATGCGGCGAAAACCGAGCAGGACAAAATCGACACCCTGCTGCAGCGTGATCCAGAAGCGCGTCATTGCTTCGTGAGTGATCGGCAGCTCTGCAGCCCCCTCTGCGACGAGCGATTTGAAATAGGGCACTACGGAGCCGCGGGATCCCACGACGTTGCCGTATCGAACGCAGGCGAATCGTGTCCGTTGTTTCCCGACGACGTTGTTGGCCGCGACGAACAGCTTGTCCGACGCCAGTTTCGTGGCGCCGTACAGGTTGATCGGAGAGGCTGCCTTGTCGGTCGACAGGGCGATGACCCTCCTGACGTTATTGGCAATCGCCGCCGCAATGACGTTCTCGGCGCCGTGGATGTTGGTCTTGATGCACTCGGTCGGATTGTATTCCGCGGCCGGAACCTGCTTCAGCGCCGCGGCGTGAATAACGTAGTCGACGCCGGTCATTGCCTGCCGCAGCCTCTCGGCGTCGCGGACGTCGCCTATGAAGTACCGCATGCTCGCCTGGTCGAAGGTCTGCTGCATTTCGAACTGCTTCAGCTCGTCCCTGGAATAGATGATGATTTTCCGGGGAGCGTGCCGCTCGATGAGTGTCTGTGCGCATTTCCTGCCGAAGGAGCCGGTACCGCCGGTTATCAACACGACCGAATCGTCAAACATCTACTTCGCTTCTCAATCGGGAGTTCAAGGTTCTGGCACAACATCCTGGCTTGCAACGAGTCCGTCTGCCTCGGTGCCGGCGCGCCGTATCATATCATCTTACGTCTCGGGTGCTTCGACGGGTCGATGCTCATCGGGGCAGGTCGCGCCTTCGGACAGCGTCGCCAAATTGAGCACGGTATAGGGCCCTGCCGAGAATACGACCGCTTCTGCCGGCGGTTCGAGCAAAGTCAGTTGTGACGAATCGACGGTCTTCAGCTGCTCCCTGATCCTTTCTCTGAAGGGTTCGAAGTAGGTGAGCAGTTGAGGGTTGCCCGAGGCCAATGCCTGCTCGACGACGAAGTAGTCGGCGTGCCACCGGCAATGCAGTCTGATCAGCGGTTGCCGGTCCTGGGCCAGATAGGCGTCGATGACGTCGAACATGCGCAGTCTCATGTTCTCGACATACCCCTCGTAAACCGGATAGTGCGCCTTGAAATTGACGAGTACGGGCCGACCCGCAACATAAGGAATCAGGCTCGTCTCCGTGCGGCCCGGCCAGGTCACGATCAGGCTGTCCGCCGGCAGTGTCTCCAGGTACCCCATCAGCTCATGTGCGGGCTCCGTCAGTTTGAGGGGCTTGAGAGGCCGATGGCCGTTGAGGTCGCTCACGGCGAATACCAGCGGTGCCATGACGGCAACGGCCGCGGCGGCCGGGTAGCGAACGACCGCGCGATAGCGATGACACAGAGCGAGCAAGCCGCCCACGAATAACAGCGGCAATATCGTGAACAGCGGATAGAGCAGGAAGCGATAGGCAATGTAGGGTCGCAGCAAGGTGATCAGAACACACAGCAGCGCACTCGGTACGACAAAACTCACGAGCGGACGAAAGATCCGGGGCCGGTGTCGAAAGTGATACAAACCCGCACCGGCGACGGCGACGATACACAGCGGCACGATGAGGAGCACAAAAAACGGCAGGGCTTCATGAAGCTGGTCCATCGTCGTCACGCGGACATAGCTCAGCGGCTCGAAGACGCCGTGAAAATGCCGGCCTGACGGGCCGTTTTCCGGGTAGATCTCGACTTTCTCGCCCGGCGGCAGCGGCGCTCCGTATCCTTCGATGGGCGAGAGCTGGCGCCAGAGCAGGAACAGCGACAGGGCGGCCGTTACACCGATGACGAGCACGTCGAGAAGGCGACCTGAATTCCGGCGGCCGGGCGCCTTACGCGCGATCACGAGATAGCAGAACAACGCAAGTCCCAGAGCGGGCGATACCGGCGGATACAAGAGCCCCGACAGCACGGTCAGCCCTGCCAGCCAGTACGGCCGATCGTACAGGAGGCAAGCCAGCCCCCACATCAGCAGCGGAAAGGCAAAGGCATGTGGAGTCGCCGAGCTGATCTGGTAGTTGTAAATCGGTTGCGCTGCGATGAGCACCGCAACCAGGGTCGCGCCGAGCGCACCGCCGATGCGCCAGCCCGACGCGGCTGCGCCGGCGAGCAGCAAAAGCGTGCAGACGGCTCCCAGCAGTCTGTGAAAAACCGCGAGATCGACCCCGCTGCCGACGGCGGCGTCGGTCAGCAGACGATAGAGGATCGGTTGCGGAAGCTGGGCAAGGAGCTGGCCTGCGTAATCCTTGTCGTTGGTGCGGGCAGGGTCGAGATGGTAGAGGACGCGAAGCTCTTCGTGAAAACTGTTCGTGTCGAAGTTGTCGATGAACGTCGTGCTGACCAGTATCAGCAGCACGAGCAGAAAGAACGCGGTCGCGGTCTTCTCCGGCAGCTTTGCACCAGTGCCCGGAGCAGACGTCGGCGGATCCGGCTCGGCTTTCACGGTCATTGCAGTGCCAGCGATACGGCCGCAACGAAACGACTGGTTATCGCCTGTTCGTCGTTTTGATAGCCGGTATCGAAGTAGCGCATCGTGCGCCGCCAGGCCTCGTTGCCGTAATGCTGGCCTATCCGATCGAACACGCCGTCGCAGATGGTCTCCGGATAGGCCAGAACGAGCCCGCGACCCGCGTATCCGTTGTAGTCGAAGACGAGAGTGTCCAGACGATGATCGTAAAGTACGGGCCGGCCGCCGCGCAGTATTTCGATGGCCGCCGAACTGTTGCCGCACACGGCGACGTCGGTGCGCCGGATGTCCTCTGTCAACGGATTTGCGTGCGATATTTCCAGGCGTACCCTCGTGCTTCCTATTTCGCTAAGGTCGGCGTTGACGACTTCCGCAGGATGCGTCCGGATCACGATCGACTCGAGCGACGGCAGTCGCGACCATTCGGCGACAATCTCCTGCAGTCGGGTGCGATTCGTAAGAGCGGTCAGGTAAATACCGAGCGTCACCGGGCCGTTGTCCGGATTCGGCACCTGCATGGCGTCCTGCGGCTCGGCAAGGGTACAGGGGACTATGTTGAGATCGCCGGGCGAGTGCCGCCGGTAGAGGTCGGCCAGCGCTTCACTGGTGACCGCGACCAGGTCGGCGTGGAGCGGCGCAACGTAGCCGGATTCCCCGGTGCCGTTCGCGTGATTCGTGAACAACACTTTCTTGCCGGCTTTGTGTGCCGCAGCTGCAAGGCCCAGGCATTCCGGCGAATAGTGACAGGCGATGAAGACCGCCCTGACTTGCTCGTCGAGCAAGCGACTGAACTGCTTGTAATAGGCGGCCGTGCTGAAAATGCGGCACGCCGGCATGAAGTCGTGTCGTTCCGCCAGCCGCGCGGCAAATCGATACAGCCGGGGAATGGCGGGCAAAAACGCAAAAACACGCCAGATCGAGGTAGGTCTGAAGCAGTTTCGCAATGAGATCGATATCTCGTCATGGCGCGGCGATTGCAAGATGTTCCGTATGTGACCCAGTACCCGATGTTCGTTGGGATAGCATGCAAAATATACTAGCTGTGATTCGCCGTTACGGGCTCTGAACAGCGACAGGTAGCACTTCAGTCCGTAGACGACAAGCGCCGCGGCCTTGACGAATTTTGGAGATATGCGGTAAAGGCTGTACGAGTATCGAATGCTTCTGCTGTTCGGCAGCACCGACATGAAGACTTTCATTCGAGCTGGCGAGTCATCGACTCTTCGAACGATATTGCAGGCCGTCAACAGCGTGTAAATCTTGCGACTCCGGTGTTTGAACGGCTTTTTGGACGAATCCCTGAACGATTGATACTTGAATGACCCATGTTCGACCAGCTTAAAAAGCTCAGCAGGCACTCGGCATTTTACACGATCGCAAACTCCGTTGAAGCGTTCGCGCCTTTCCTGCTGGCCATGATTCTGACGCGCCAGTTGGCGCCAGGAGAATACGGCGTATGGGTCTTGTTCATTGCACTCGTCACCTTCCTGCGACCGCTGGTCAACCTGACCATTCAGGACGCGCTACGGATGCGCTTCTATGAGATGGATGACGTCGCGCGTGCCCGTTTCGTGTGGTCTGCGCTGTGGCTGAGCACGGTGTGCGCGATCGGTTTTGTCGTCGTTGCCTGGGTTCTGGCCGGCCCGCTGTCGATTGCGCTGAGCCTGCCCGCCGAATGGCTCGTCGCGATCCCGATCGCCGCGTACCTGTACGCCTTCTTCTATTTTGTGCTGGCCTTCAAGCAGTTCGACCAGAAGCGCTGGCGCTTTCTGAGTCTGCATATCGTGCAGACCGCAGCCAGCCTGGTGTTCATCCTGTATTTCGTTTTGAACGGCTCGGGATGGCCCGGAGTGGTGATCGGCAAGATTCTCGGCCTTACGGTGGGCTGCGCAGTGGGCGCCTATTGGCTGGCGAGAGATCTGCCGTTCGAGAAGATCGTCACTCGCCGGCCGCAGGTCGTTCGCCTGCTGAAATTCGGCGTTCTGTATTTGCCGACCGGCCTTGGGATGGTCGCCATTCCGCTGACCGACCGGCTGATCGTCACTCACGTCCTGGGACTGGCCGAAAACGGCTTGTACGGGGTCGCGGCACTGTTCGGTATTGCGGTCTTCGTCGTCGTCAGCGGTATTCTGCATGCCTGGATGCCGTGGCTGTTTCGACGTCTGGCCGACTGGCAAAACCGGCGCCGTGAAGTCATTTCGGTGTCCGCGATATTTTTTGGCGTCCTGCCGCTCGGCGGCGTGCTTGCTGCGCTGATAGCCGTACCGGTTGCTCCGATCGTTATTGGCAAGGAGTTCGACGGTGCGTTCGGGATGATCCCCTGGGCGATCGCCGGCACCGTGTCGATGGGCTACTTCTTTCACAACCAGGCCTATCTGCTGTTCAAGAAGGCTGTCCTGCCCATGTCGATCAGCAGTTTCTCCTGCATTACCCTGAACGCCGTATTGAGTTATTACGGCGCGATCGCCTATGGCACCGTCGGGGTGTTTGCCGCGACGATTGGCGCTTTCCTGATCGCCGCCCTGATGAGTGCGGCATTCGCCGTGCCGCTGTATCGATCCGGGCACGCAGGCGCGCCCGGCGGATACGTTTCGAACCCGGTGGCACCGGGTTATCCCGATACGGGTTCACGATCGCATTGACGGCTTGCCCTCGAAGGGCCCGATTTGATTCGACCCGCGTTTCCCTCGAGGCACGTTACCCGGTGGCTCAGGCGTCGATGTCGAGTTTCTTGATCCGGTAACGCAGCTGACGGAACGACAGTCCCAGCAATTTTGCCGCGGCTGTCTTGTTGTAATGCGTCTTTTCGAGCGCTTCGATGATCGCCTGGCGCTGCACGTCTTCGATCTGATTGCTCAGATCGGTTGCGGACGGTCGGGGAGCCGGCGTTCCCGCGTCGCGGTCGTTGCGTGTGTGCAGATCGTCCGCCGAGATGACGCCGCTGGCACACAGCGTGACGGCGCGTTCGAGCATGTTCTCGAGTTCGCGAACGTTGCCCGGGAACTCATAGGCGAGAAGCGCCTGCCTGGCACTGTCGTCGAGTGTTGCATTGGTATTCAGCTTGCTCATGACGTGATCGGTCAGCACGAGGACGTCATCGCCACGGTCGCGCAGGGCAGGGACGTGCAGCTCGATGACGTTGATGCGATAAAACAGGTCCTCCCGGAATTCCTGTTGCTTGACCATCTCGGCCAGGTTCTTGTGAGTTGCGGAAAGGATGCGCGTGTCGATTTCGGCTTCGTTCGAAGCACCGACGGGGCGCACTGTTTTTTCCTGAATGACTCGCAGGAGCTTTACCTGCATCGACAGCGGCAGATCGGCGATCTCGTCGAGAAACAGCGTGCCGCCTTCCGCACTTTGCACCAGCCCGGTCTTGTCGCTGACCGCACCCGTGAAGCTGCCTTTGCGGTGCCCGAAGAACTCGCTTTCCATGAGTTCGGACGGAATGGCGCCGCAGTTGACCGGCACAAAGGGCCCCTGGGCGCGCGGGCCGTGCTCGTGGATCAGACGGGCCACGAGTTCCTTGCCCGTGCCCGATTCACCCGAGATGTGCACCGGCGCCTGCGAACGTGCCACCCGGTCGATCATGTCGCGGAGCTGCTCGATGGCCCTGGAGCGGCCGAGCAGCCGCGAACCGTCGCGACCGGCGGTTTCGACCTTGAGCGCGTTGCCGACGATGTTCCGCAGGTGCTTGAGGTCGAGCGGTTTGGAGACGAAGTCGAACGCGCCGAGCTTGAGCGCCTGTACCGCCGTTTCGATGTTCCCGTGAGCGGTAATCACCGCAACCGGTACCCTTGGCGTGTGTGTTTGCATCCACTCCACGAGTTCGAGTCCGTCTCCGTCGGGCAGGCGCATGTCCGTCAGGCACAGATCGAACTCCCGCTCGCCCAGCAGTCCTTTGGCGCCTGCCACATCGCCGGCGGTGCAGGTTTCGATCTCCATGCGCTCCAGCGTCAGCGTAAGGAGTTCGCAAATATCCGGTTCGTCGTCGATGATGAGCGCCGTTGGCATACGGTGTTTCCTTTAGTCGAGCGGCCCTTCGTCGTCCGGTTCCCAGCGGTCCGGGTCGGCGAAAATGATCCTGAAAATACTGCCGCCGCCGGGGCGGTCGAGATAAAACAGTGTGGCCCTGTTGAGTTCGCAAAGCTCTCGCGAGATGTACAGGCCAAGGCCGGTCCCGCCCGAGCGTTCGGTGTAAAAGGGCTCGAAAATTCGTTCGGCGACGGCCGGGTCGACGCCGAGACCGTGATCCAGAACCTCCAGGTAGGGTCTGCCCAGACCCTGCTGCCGTCCCGCGCGGATCTCGACGAGGATGCCGCCGGTCTCGCTCGCGTATTTGACGGCGTTGTCGCACAGGTTCCAGAGCACCTGCCGGAGGTGGCTGCGGTCCATGCGCACTTCGGTATTCGGCTCCACGTAGGCCACGCTCATTTCGCCCTCCTGCAGTTCGAGCGTTCGGATGAACTCCTCGCAGAAGTCTTCGAGCCACGGTTCCAGCGCCAGCCGCTCCGGCCTGCTCGATTCCCGCCGCGAAAGCTGCAGTACGTTGTCGATGATATGGCTGACCCGATCCGAGTGGGTTTGAATGATCTCGGTGAGGCGCACATCTTCGTCGCCGAGGCTTGGCGATTCGGCCAGCAGCTGCGCCGCGTGGCTCATGGCGCCGACGGGGTTGCGGATTTCGTGTGCAATGCTGGCCGACAGGCGGCCCAGCGACGCCAGCTTGGACTGCTGCACACGTGCGTTCATTTCGCTCGCGTCTTCGAGAAAAATCAGCACGGGACCGTGCCGAAGGCTGCCTCGGCCCAGCGGTGCGAGATGCGCCGTGATGCGTGCGCTGTTCGCAGGGCTGTCCTGCACGAACTCCGGATGCGAAGACTGGCTTTCCTGTTTGCGCCAACCCGCGAGATACTCGGCGAGCGGCGGTGCAGCCTGTGCCAGCGGCATTCCCTGCATGACCCGAGGCCGGCCCAGCAGTTTTGCGGCCGACGTGTTGTTGAGTCTGACCCGATCTTCGCTGTCGACGACGATGATGCTCTCGCGCAAATGCTGGACTATGTACTCGTTCAGCTCGGACAGGTTCTTGAGGTCGACGCCACGCTGGCGCGCGAGCGCCTCACTGGCCTGAATGCGGTTGGCAAGCGGCCGTGCGGCGAGCGCCACGGCGAGCACTATGGCGCTCAGGAGACCTGCAGGCGGATAATTGGGGTCCGGGACCAGCCCGGTCAGCTGACTGAAGAGCTGCTCACCCAATATGCCGAAGGTCGCGAGCGCCGCCAGGATGGCCGGCGTCTGCATGGGCAGTACCAGGCTGCTGGCGCCAATGAATACGATCAGCAGTCCGCCGAGGCCGCTCGAGATGCCTCCCGAGGCATGCATGAGCACGATGATGACGAGTATGTCTGCGAGGGACTGGGTAATGGCCTGCGTCCCGACCGGTGCCCAGCGCCGGCTCAGGGCAATCCCGGAAACGACCGAGAACACGAGGTAGCCGGCCGCAATGGCCGAGAACAGGGTCGGGTAGCGTTCGCCGAAGATTCGCGGTTCGCCACCCGTGAAGAAGAAGATCAGCAGCAGCGACGCGACCAGGAGGCGGAGCGCGTTAGTAGTGATCAGCACCCGCCAGGTGAGATCGGGCTCGTCGACGTTGAGTGCGAGCAGGGCATCCCGGTTTCCGCGGAACGTCCGGTCCGCAAAGTTCTCGGTATTTCCCTTATTCATCAATCTGTTCGGCACTTTCATCGAGTCGCGATTGTAGACCAAGCTCCTTTGCCGTGCGGGATCGAGGTCAAGAAAATGCGCTTGCGGCGGGCGACCGAGCGCACAAATCTGGCATTTTTTGCGTCACGACCCGCTTTGTTCCAAAATACCGGCCGCGCGTCCGACCGGCGCGCGGCCCCGCCAGAACAATAAACCTCTCAACTACCTAAGGTCAGTCCATGAACCTGCACGAATACCAATCGAAGCGATTGTTCGCCGATTACGGTATCCCGGTGCCCGACGGCATACCGGCTACCACCCCTGACGAAGCCGCCGATGCGGCCAAAAAGCTCGGCGGAGAACTCTGGGTCGTCAAGGCGCAGGTGCACGCCGGCGGACGCGGCAAGGCGGGCGGCGTGAAGCTCGCAAAATCGCCCGACGAAGTGCGCGAACACGCGGCGGGAATGCTGGGTATCCAGCTGGTCACGCATCAGTCGGGGCCGGAAGGCTTGCCCGTCAATACGGTCTACGTGGAGTCCGGCTCCGACATCGACCGCGAGCTGTATCTGTCGATGCTGGTCGATCGCGAGGTCAGCCGGGTGGCGTTCATCGCGTCTGCGGCGGGCGGCATGGACATCGAGCAGGTTGCCGAAGAAACGCCGGAGAAGATTTTTACGGTGGCGGTCGCACCCGACGCCGGACTGCAGGCCTATCAGGCACGCCAGCTGGCCTTCGGACTCGGCCTCGACAAGAAGCAGATGCGCCAGTTCGGCGATCTGATTGCGAAGCTCTACAAACTCTATCTCGAGTGCGACGCAGCCCTCGTCGAAGTGAACCCGCTGATCGTCACCAAGGCAGGCGACGTCGTTGCACTCGACGCGAAGATCAACATCGAGAGCAACGCGCTGTTCCGGCAGCCGAAACTCGTCGAGCTGCGCGATGAGTCGCAGGAAGACGAGCGGGAGCGCGAGGCGGCCGAGCACGACCTCAACTACGTTTCGCTCGACGGCGACATTGCCTGCATGGTCAACGGGGCGGGTCTTGCGATGGCCACGATGGATCTCATCAAGCTGCACGGCGGCGAACCGGCCAACTTCCTCGACGTAGGTGGCGGCGCAACCAGCGAACGGGTTGCGGCAGCCTTCAAGCTCATTCTGTCGAACGACAGCGTGAAGGCGATTCTGGTCAACATCTTCGGCGGCATCGTGCGCTGCGATCTGATCGCCGAGGGCATCATAACGGCCGTGAAAGAGGTGGGCGTATCGGTTCCGGTCGTCGTCCGTCTCGAAGGCACCAACGTCGACAAGGGCCGCAAGCTGCTTGCGGACAGCGGACTCGACATCATTGCAGCGGACGATCTGACCGACGCGGCGAAGAAAGCGGTTGCGGCCGCTTCCTGAACGGGCTTCCACGCTTTAAGGACGAACATGAGTATTCTGGTCAATAAGAACAGCAAGATCGTTTGCCAGGGCATTACCGGCAATCAGGGTTCCTTTCACACCGAACAGTGCATCGAGTACGGTACCAAGGTCGTCGCCGGGGTAACGCCGGGGCGCGGCGGCGAGTCGCATCTGGACGTGCCCGTGTACGACACGATGCGCGATGCCGTTGCCGAGACGGGTGCCGACGTATCGATGATCTACGTGCCGGCACCGTTTGCCGCGGACGCAATCCTCGAGGCGGCGGATTCGGGCGTGGAACTCATCGTGTGCATCACCGAGGGTATCCCCGTCAACGACATGGTGAAGGTGAAGTCGGCGCTCAGCGACCACGACTGCCGCCTGATCGGTCCGAACTGCCCCGGTATCATTACGCCGGGTGAGTGCAAGATCGGCATCATGCCCGGTTTCATACACAAGCCGGGCCGCATCGGCGTCGTATCGCGCTCGGGTACTTTGACCTACGAAGCCGTCTACCAGACGACGACCAACGACCTGGGTCAGAGCACCTGCGTCGGCATCGGCGGCGACCCGGTGCGCGGCATGAATTTCATCGACTGTCTGGCGTTGTTCGAGGAAGATCCCGACACGGACGGCATCATCATGGTGGGCGAAATCGGCGGCACCGACGAAGAGGCTGCGGCGGAATTCATCAAGGACAAGGTGAGCAAACCTGTCGTAGCCTACATTGCCGGCGTCACGGCCCCGCCCGGCAAGCGCATGGGGCACGCCGGCGCCATCGTCGCGGGCGGAAAAGGCACCGCGGAGGCCAAGTTCGAGGCATTGGATGCCGCGGGCGTCGCGACCGTGCGGTCCCCGGCAGAACTGGGCAGCAGAATGCAGGAGATTCTCGGCGGTTAGAATCCCGTTGGGGCAGGTTCGAGTGTCGATTCGAAACACAGTGTGTGAGCTCGAACGGACGGTGCTCGAATGAGCGGGGGCATCCGGGTAGCGCTGGCGCAGCTCGACCTGGCGGTCGGCGACGTTGCCGGGAACGTCCGCAAAATCATCGAGACGGCCAGGCGCGCCCGAGACGAAGAGCACGCCCATCTGGTCGTGTATCCCGAGCTTGCGGTGTGCGGTTATCCGCCGGAAGACCTCCTCTTTCACAAAGGGTTGCGGAAAGCCGTCGGCGCTGCACTCGAGGAAATCCGTTCGAACGTCCGCGGCATTGCCGTTGCGATCGGTTTTCCCGAGTACAGCGGGGACGAGCTGTTCAACGCCTGCGTCGTGTTCCATGAAGGTCGCGAACTGGCCCGCTACCGCAAGCAGGAGCTGCCCAACTACAGCGTATTCGACGAGAAGCGCTATTTTTCGCCGGGCCGGGACGCGGCCGTGTTTACGCTCGGGGACGTTCGCGTCGGCATCAACGTTTGCGAGGACGTCTGGCAGCCGGGGCCCATAGCGGCGAGTGTCCGTGCCGGCGCAGAAGTCGTGATTGCGATCAACGGTTCTCCCTACGAGAAGAACAGCCAGACAATCCGCGAGGGTGTGGTCGAGCAGCGGATAGCCGAGGCCAACGTGCCCGTGCTTTACGTCAACACGGTGGGCGGGCAGGACGAACTCGTCTTCGACGGCGGTTCTTTTGCGATGGATGCCGACGCCCGGCTTTGCTACCGCGCACCGGCGTTCGACGAGGCGCTGGGCGTCGTGACCCTCGAACCCGGACCGAAAGCCGTGGCGCTGACAGAGGCGGAGGTCGAGGACCTTCTCGAGGACAAGGCGAGCATCTACAAGGCGCTGGTCACCGGCACCCGCGACTACGTGGAGAAGCACGGTTTTTCCGGGGTGGTACTGGGTTTGTCGGGCGGCATCGATTCCGCGCTGGTACTGGCCGTTGCCTGCGATGCGCTCGGCGCGGAGCGCGTGCGCGCGGTCATGATGCCGTTCCGCTACACATCCGCGATGAGCCGCGAGGATGCCGCCGAACAGGCGGGTATCCTCGGCGTGCGTCATGACGTGTTGCCGATCGAACCGATCTACGAAGCGACGGTTGCCCAGCTCGAACCCGTGTTTGAGGGGCGCGACGAGGACGTGACCGAAGAAAACATTCAGGCGCGGATTCGCGGGCTGTTGCTCATGGCGATATCGAACAAGACCGGCCGCATGCTGCTGACGACCGGCAACAAGAGCGAAATGGCGGTGGGTTACGCCACGCTGTACGGCGACATGGCCGGAGGGTTTGCGCCGATCAAGGACCTTTCCAAGTCGCTCGTCTATGCGCTGGCGCGCTATCGGAATTCGCTGGGACGGGTGATTCCCGAGCGCGTCATCACCCGCGAGCCCTCCGCGGAGCTGCGGCCGGACCAGAAAGACTCCGATTCGCTGCCCGCTTACGACGTGCTGGATCCGATCCTCGAGGCGTTCATCGAGGAAGATCTGTCGGTCGATGAGATCGAAGCCCGCGGTTTCGATCGCGCCACGGTGATCCGCGTGCTGGAAATGGTCAAACGCAACGAGTACAAGCGCCGGCAGGCGCCGCCCGGGGTCAGAATCAGCGGTCGGGCTTTCGGCCGCGACTGGCGCTATCCGATTACCTCAGGTTACCGCTTCCCGCGCTGACTTCGGTCCGGCTCTAGGACTCGTTGGGGTAGTTCGTCGCGAGGACTCTTCTCGTATCCCGAGCGAGGTCGACGAGCCCGAGTTCATCGTAGGCATTCGCCATCGTCGCCAGCGATCGAGCGGTGCTGTCGGCACCGTTGTATTCCTCGACCGCGCGTTTCGCGCGATTGATGGCCGCGACGTAGGCCCCCAGCCGCAGATAGTAGTCGGCGACGTGGTTTTCGTAGGCCGCAAGCCGGTTACGCAGATAGATCATGCGTTGCTGCGCGTCTGCAGCGTAGCTCGAGGCAGGGTACCGTTCGACCAGCCGTCGCAGGGTCACGTAGGACAGTTCGACTTCCTTCGGCGGGCGCTTGGTGGTGTCCCTGCGGAACCAGCGCTCGAGGAAGCCCGGTTCGTCCTCGAAGTACGACAGCGCCTGAATGTACAGTGCGTAATCGACGCGCGGATGGATCGGGTTTTCGCGGATGAAGGTCTCGGCGGTTTCGATCGCCAGTTCCTTCTGGCCGCCTTTGTAATAGGCGTACATGAGTTCGAGCTGAATCTGCCGCGCCAGATCGGAGAACGGGTAGCGGGCCTGAATGGCTTCGTAGATCTGGATGCCCCGGCGGTAGTTGCCGCGGCCGACCGAGGTGCGCGCGAGTTCGTAGGCTTCGGTGATATCGGCGATGACCGTACGTTCTTCCTCGTCGTTGCCGGCGCAGCCGCCAATCAGCAGAGCAAGGAGCACGATCGGCAGCAGCGTCAACCGCAGTGGCGTTGCCTCGCGTTGTCCGCGGCGGCTGGCAAATGCAATCCCGTAGTTGTTCATTTCTCGTCTTTCATCAATGGCTTCAACGACCTGAGCGCAGTGCTCACGGCTCGAGCCCGGCGCGGCAGTATAGCGTAAAATTCCCGCTTTCCATCCGCCGGGCACCTCCGAGGAACGCCATCCAGCCATGAGCACAGCAAAACGCACGATCCCGGAAGAATTCTCCGGTCTGCGCTTGGACCAGGCGCTGGCGAAGTTGTTTCCCGAGTATTCGCGCAGCCGCCTCACGAGCTGGCTGAAGGACGGCAGGATTGAGGTCGACGGCACGAGCCCGAGGCCACGGGATCGCATCGACGGCGGCGAAGAAGTCCGGCTGACGGCGGAGCCGGAGCCTGCCGTGACCAGTTCGCCCGAGCCGATTCCGCTGGACGTGGTTTTCGAGGACGAGGCGCTGTTCGTCATCAACAAGCCGCCGGGGCTGGTCGTGCATCCGGGCGCGGGTAACTCGAGCGGCACGCTCATGAACGGCCTCCTCGCGCTCGATCCTGCGCTGGAATGCCTGCCGCGTGCCGGCATCGTTCACCGCATCGACAAGCTGACCAGCGGCCTGCTGGTGGTCGCGAGAACGCTCGAATCGCATACCGCACTGACTCGCGCGCTTGCCGGGCATGCGGTCCGGCGCCGCTATCTGGCGGTGTGTACGGGTGTGTTGACGGGCGGCGGCCGAATCGATGCCCCCATCGGGCGGCACCCCGTGGACCGCAAGCGCATGACCGTTCGTGACGACGGCAAATCCGCGGTGACTCACTACACGGTGAGAGAGCGCTACGCGGCGCACACGGCCGTGGACGTCGAACTGGAAACCGGACGCACTCATCAGATTCGAGTGCACTTTGCACACCGCCGCCACGCGCTGGTCGGCGATCCGGTTTACGGTGGCCGTCTCATGCTGCCCAAGGGCGCAAGTGATGCGGTCATCGAGGCGCTGCGATCGTTCCGGCGGCAGGCGCTGCACGCCGCTGCGCTCGAGTTCATGCACCCGCTGTCCGGCGAGCCGGTGCACGTGGAATCCGCCACGCCGGACGATCTCGAAGACCTGATGACGACCCTGAGAGGTGGCGTCAGTGCCGCCTGACTGGCTCAAGCCCGATTGGCCGGCGCCGCCCGGCGTGACGGCGCTGACGACGACCCGCCCGGGTGGGGTCAGCCGCGGGCCGTTTGCGGCGATGAACCTGGCCGCGCACGTCGGCGACGACCCTGACGCCGTGACCGCGAATCGGAGCGCGTTTCGCGCCGCCCTGGAGCTGCCGGCCGAACCCTTATGGTTGAGTCAGGTACACGGCACGGATGTGGCGGACGCGGGGAACGACACGGGCGATGCCGTTCCAGAGGCGGACGCTTCGATCAGCCTCGTGGCGGGCAGGGCCTGCGCGGTGTTGACGGCCGACTGTCTCCCCGTGCTGCTCGCCGCCAGGAACGGCGGCGCCGTCGCGGCTGCGCACGCAGGCTGGCGCGGTCTTGCCGCAGGCGTGCTGGAAGCGGTCGTGGCCCGGCTCGGCGTCCCGCCCGATACGCTGATTGCGTGGCTCGGGCCCGCAATCTCGCAGCCGGCGTTCGAGGTGGGAGACGAAGTGCGCGCTGCTTTCGTGGCGGACGATCCCGAGGCTGCCGGCGCGTTTCTGCCCAACGCGGCGGGCCGCTGGCAGGCGGATCTGTACGCGCTCGCGCGCCGGCGGCTGTCCGCTGCGGGGGTTGGCGCCGTCTACGGCGGTGGGGAATGCACTTACGGCGATGCAGAGCGGTTTTTCTCGTATCGCCGCGAAGCCCGCTGCGGGCGTATGGCGTCGATCATCCTGTTTCGCTGAAGCGGATCGAGAAAGTGGTTCCTGCCGTATCCCTGAAGCCGGTTCCGGAAAACGGCCCGAATACGGCAAAAACCGCCTTGAAATAGCAGCTTGCGGCGCCATTCAAGGAACAATCAAACACTTAGAACTCTTCGCGAAGAGGTAGCAGCATGCGCTTGGACAAGTTGACGAGCAAGTTCCAGATGGCGCTGGCCGAAGCGCAGTCGCTGGCTGTCGGTCAGGACCACCAGTTCATCGAGCCGCAGCATCTGATGGTGGCTCTCCTGGACCAGCAGGGCGGCACCGTGCGCGGCCTGTTGACCAAGGCCGGCGGCAACGTAAACCTGTTGCGCTCGCAGCTGGGCGACGCTATCGATCGTCTGCCGAAAGTCGAGGGCGCCGGCGGCGACGTGCACGTTGGCAATGCGCTAAGCAAACTCTTCAATCTGACCGACAAACTCGCGCAGCAACGCAAGGACCAGTACATCTCCAGCGAGCTGTTCGTGCTCGCGGCACTCGACGATTCGTCACCGCTGAAAACCGTGTTCGGGCAGGCCGGTATCGTCCGCGGCGCCGTCGAGAAGGCGATCGACGAGCTGCGCGGCGGTGTCCAGGTCAACGACCCGAACGCCGAGGACACGCGTGAGGCGCTGCAGAAATTCACGATCGATCTGACCGAACGCGCCGAGCAGGGCAAGCTGGACCCGATCATTGGCCGTGACGACGAGATCCGCAGAACCATCCAGATCCTGCAGCGGCGCACGAAAAACAACCCGGTACTGATCGGCGAACCCGGCGTGGGCAAGACGGCCATCCTCGAAGGGCTGGCGCAGCGCATCGTCAACAACGAAGTGCCCGAAGGGCTGCGCGGCAAACGCATACTGTCGCTCGACATGGGCGCCCTGATTGCGGGAGCGAAGTTCCGCGGCGAATTCGAGGAACGTCTCAAGGCCGTGCTCAACGACCTCGCCAAACAGGAAGGTCAGATCATTCTGTTCATCGACGAATTGCACACGATGGTGGGCGCGGGCAAGGCCGAAGGCTCGATGGACGCTGGCAACATGCTGAAGCCCGCCCTGGCGCGCGGTGAGCTGCACTGCGTCGGCGCGACGACGCTCGACGAGTACCGGCAGTACGTCGAAAAGGACGCCGCCCTCGAGCGCCGTTTCCAGAAAGTGCTGATCAACGAGCCGACCGTCGAGGACACGATTGCGATCCTGAGGGGCCTCAAAGAGCGCTACGAAGTGCACCACGGCGTCGAAATCACCGATCCCGCCATTGTCGCTGCGGCTACGCTGTCGCACCGCTACATTAGCGACCGGCAGCTCCCCGACAAGGCGATCGACCTGATCGACGAGGCCGCCTCGCGGATTCGTATCGAGATCGACTCGAAGCCCGAGGCCATGGACCGCCTCGAGCGGCGCATCATTCAGCTCAAGATCGAACGTGAAGCGCTGAAGAAGGAATCCGACGATGCCTCGCGCAAACGACTCGGCGATCTGGAGACGCAGCTCGGTGAACTCGAGAAGGAGTTTGCCGATCTCGAAGAGGTCTGGAAGGCCGAAAAGGCGGCCATGCAGGGCACCACGCACATCAAGGAGGAGCTGGAGCGCGCCAGGCTGGAACTCGAGACGGCGCACCGCGCCAACGACCTTGCGCGTATGTCGGAGCTGCAGTACGGGCGCATTCCCGAACTGGAGCGTCAACTGCAGGATGCCGTGCAGGCGGAGGGCCGCGAGACGACGCTGTTGCGTAACAACGTCACCGACGAAGAAGTGGCCGAAGTCGTGTCCAAGTGGACCGGCATTCCCGTGGCAAAGATGCTGGAGGGCGAGAAGGAAAAGCTCCTGCAGATGGAAGAAGTCGTGCGTGAGCGCGTCGTCGGACAGGACGAGGCGGTCACTGCCGTCGCCAACGCCATCCGCCGTTCTCGTGCCGGGCTGTCGGATCCGCGGCGGCCCATCGGCTCGTTCCTGTTCCTGGGACCCACCGGCGTCGGCAAGACCGAGCTGACCAAGGCGCTGGCGAGTTTCCTGTTCGATACCGACGACGCCATGGTCCGCCTCGACATGTCCGAATTCATGGAGAAGCACTCGGTCGCGCGGCTGATCGGTGCGCCGCCGGGCTATGTCGGCTACGAGGAGGGTGGCTATCTGACCGAGGCGGTTCGCCGCCGGCCATATTCGGTCATCCTGCTCGATGAAGTGGAAAAGGCGCATCCCGACGTGTTCAACGTGTTGCTGCAGGTGCTCGACGACGGCCGCCTGACCGACGGCCAGGGTCGCACCGTCGACTTCCGCAACACCGTGATCGTCATGACCTCCAACCTGGGTTCCCAGCACATCCAGGAGCTGGCGGGTGAGGAGCGCTACGAGGAAATGAAGGCCGCGGTCATGGACGTAGTCGGCACGCATTTCCGGCCCGAGTTCATCAACCGGGTCGACGACGTGGTGGTGTTCCATCCCTTGAGCCGCGAACACATCCGCCTGATTGTCGACATTCAGCTTCAGTACCTGCACGACCGGCTGCGCGAACGTGACATTCGCATCAACCTGTCCGATGCGGCGCGCGACAAGCTGGCCGAGGCCGGCTTCGACCCGGTATACGGTGCGCGGCCGCTCAAGCGCGCCATCCAGCAGCAGGTCGAGAACCCGCTGGCCAACGAGATCCTGTCGGGCAAGTTCAAGCCCGGCGACGTCATCGACGTGGCCGTGGACGACGATCAGCTGGCGTTTTGCAACGCCGCCTGATGTGACCGAGGTAATGTGAAGGACGCGACAAGGGTTCTATAATCCGCCGCGGGGCCGGGTCTGAACGATCCGGCCCTTTTGGATAATGAGCAAGCCGGCGGATACGCCGTGGAGAAGACCGCATGCCGATTTACGCGTATGCCTGTAGAAGCTGCGAGCACACGCTCGACGCCTTACAAAAGATGAGTGACGACGTGCTCGTCGACTGCCCAGAGTGCGGGGAGCCGCAGCTGAAACGGCAGCTGTCGGCACCGCGTTTTCGCCTGAAAGGTTCCGGTTGGTACGAAACGGACTTCAAGAAAGACAATCAGCGCAACCTGGCCGGCGATGCCGGCAAGCCGAAGTCGGACGACAACAAGACCGATAAGGGCGACAAGACCCAATCGGGCAAGGACAAAGGCACGGACACGAGTTCGTCCGGCAAGGAAAAGGCATAGCACCGTGAAATCGCTGCGTCGCTATCTGGTTGCGGGCCTCCTGGTCTGGATTCCGCTCGGGATCACGATTCTGCTGATCTCGTTTGCGGTCAGGCAGATGGACCGGAGCATTGGCCTGATCCCGGAAAAATACCAGCCGGGAGTGCTGCTGCAGCAGGTGTTCATGACCGACAACCCGGTCCATGTGCCGGGTTTCGGCGTCATACTGATTCTACTGGTCGTACTGCTGACCGGCGTGCTTGTCGCGAACTTCATTGGCCGGGCGTTCGTCGGCGGCTGGGAATCGCTCATGGAGCGGATTCCCGTCGTGCGCTCGATCTACTCGGCGGCCAAGAATTTTGCCGAGATCGTGTTTTCGGACTCGGGCAATGCGTTCAAGAAAGTGCTGCTGATCGAGTATCCGCGCAAAGGCGTCTACAGCCTGGCGTTCCAGACCTCCACGGAACTCGGCGAGATCCAGGTCCGCAGTGGTGAAGAACTGGTTGGCTGTTTTGTGCCGACGACACCCAACCCGACCTCGGGGTTCATCATTCTCGTCCCGAGGCAGGACGTGATCGTGCTGGACATGGACGTCGACGAAGCGCTCAAGATGATCATTTCGCTGGGTGTGGTCGTGCCGCACTGGGACGGCGATCTGAACCCGGACCTGCCGCTGGAAATGCCCGAAGACAGTCCGAAAGCCGACGACAGCGCGAACCGAACCAGCTGACTCCACCACGCACCGCGTCCGGAGAGATCTCGGCGTTTGCGTTCACGCCGCGCCGCAGCCAACCAAAGAGGCCCGAGCGGGTCAGCGTGCCATTGGCGACTTCCGCTTCGCCCTCGATACCGGACTCTCCAGCGCCTGCTTCCGGGGTATGATGGGTTTCCTCCAGGGACCCCAAAGCTGCCGTTTGCAAAACCGGGCCGAAATCATTGCTCACCTATCTTAAGACTGCATTCTCGGACTGGCGCACCTGGTGGAACGCGCCTGTAACCCGGGAAGACCGATACATCGCCGCAGTTTGTGGCGCTATCGCAGGCTGCATAATCGGGTTCATAGCGAGGATATTTGTGGGCGTGACGCCTGCCCCATGGGAGGAATTCGCAATCTGGGCCGCCGGCGGACTCGTCGTTTTGGCCGTTTTTGGTGCTGCCATTCCAAAACCCATCATGCTGCTCAGTGCGCCGTTCGTGAAGATGATCGAAGGAATCTGAGCGACCGCTTCCGGCCGGTTACAGTCGATCGGTGGATCCGAGTGACAAATCGGCTGGCGACCCAAGCCGAGGTTTGCAAAAGACTATGCCAACCAAAGAAGAACTCGAGGCGGAGATGGACCGTCTGAGGCAGGATGCTCGCGAACGCTTGAAGCACTCCAACAGTGATGCCCCTATTGTTGCGCTGATTATTTTCGTGCCATTGATTTTTGTCGGCGCTCTGAGTTTTGTCACGCTGTATGCATTCTCGGAGTGGCGAAAGATGGCCATCCTGTCCGGGATCATCGGTGTCCTTGTCGTGATTGACTTGATCGCACTCAAGATCAACAGGATGAAAGGCAGTCCCATCTCTCCCTACTGGATTTTTGTGGTGCTTTTGCTCGCGATAGCTGCCGTACTGGTACTGTCAGAGAAGGTGTAGGCTTTCGAAGCCGCTGCTGTTGAACATGCGGTGTTATCCGTCCCGTCCGGGTTCGTCCGGATTGCTGGAGAACAGCGCGATCTTGTTGCCTTGAGGGTCGCGAAGGTAGCCGACATAGAAACGAGGTCCGTACGTGTCACGAAAGCCCGGCGGGCCCTCGTCGGAGCCACCTGCGGCAAGCGCGGCGGAGTGAAGGTCGCGAACCTGCTGTTGACTGCGAGCCTCGAACGCGACCATGGCACCGTTCCCGGCTGAGGCCGGACGTCCGTCGAAGGTGGGCTTGACGTAGAAATCCGGGGGAGCGGCCGATTGACCCGGCTGTACGGGGAGCGTGTAGCTCAGGCCCTCGGGACTCTCCTGCAGTTCGTAATCGAGGGCTGGCAGGAACGCGGAATAAAACCGCTTCGCGCGAGCCATGTCATCAGCACCGACGGTGACGTAGGCAATCATGCTGCGTATTTCCTCGCGAAAGTTTGGCTACTGCAGAGAGTGTAATGCACCGCGGTGTACCCACACACAATTCGGCTCAACAACCGCAAGGCATCCTCGATGTCGGCCGTTTCGGCGGCTGCTTTCGAGGTATGATGTATTTTCCCCCGTAACCCACTCCAGCCGGTGGACCGAGCTTCAGCTGTGACCGCATTGCTACGATCGACAGTGCTGACCCTGGCTGTTGCTGCCGGCCTGTCAGCGCATTCGCAATCGTCAGGTTCTGACCATCAAATCGACTATGCCCCGATCCTGTCGCGTGGCCTTGGCGTGTCGGATGAGCCTTCGGTGCTCGAGCAATGCGAATCCGACTACGCAGGCATTCGCGTCTTCGAACACGCCGCCGGCAGACCGCTAGCATTGCTGCGAGTCGAAAAGATCGAGGGCGGCGCACAAGTAACCCGGCGAACGTTCGAGCACGGCCGCGCAAGCGGCATCGCGCAGAAAAAGATCTCCGAGGCGGAATGGGCAAAACTCATCGGCCTGATTGACCGGTCAGGGTTCTGGACGTACGAGACGAACGAAAATCTGTGGATGCCGGACAGTCCAACACTGTGGATCGAAGCCTGTCTGACGCGTCGATTCCGCTCCGTTTCGCTCTATCCGGAGCGGACGAAACTCGCTGTCGATATCGTGGACTTCTTGACGGATCTGACGCGGTAGAGGCGTACGCCGAGCGGTTCGCGAGGCGCGAACGACGATCACGGGGCCGACAACGGCGTGCCGGGAGGCTTCGACGCGATTGTGCACCCATCGCCGCTTGCGCTGTATGGGGCCAGCCCGTACCATTCCGCCTCTTTTTTTAAGGCCCTTGTCCAGGCCTGCAGCGCCACGGAATCAGCATGCGAAGCCACTATTGCGGAGAAGTCGAAGAATCCCTGATCGGTCAGGAGCTTGCGGTCACCGGCTGGGTGCACCGGCGGCGCGACCACGGCGGCGTGATTTTCATCGATCTGCGCGATCGCGAGGGTCTGCTGCAGGTGGTCTTCGATCCCGACCGCCCAGAGATTTTTGCCGAGGCCGAGCGGCTGCGCAGCGAGTACGTGCTGGCGGTCAAAGGTGTGGTCCGGGAGCGCCCGGAGGGCACGATCAACCCGAAAATGGCGACCGGGCAGGTTGAGGTGCTCGCCCACGAGCTGACCGTGCTGAACCGCTCGGAAACGCCCCCGTTTCATCACGACGAACACGCCAACGAGGAACTGCGGCTCAAGCACCGCTACCTCGATCTGCGCCGCGAAGGCATGCTCGGCAACCTGCGTCTGCGGCACGCCGTCACGCGAGCCATGCGCGAGTATCTCGACAGCAACGGTTTCGTGGACGTCGAAACCCCCATGCTGACGCGGGCCACCCCCGAAGGCGCCCGCGACTACATCGTCCCGAGCCGCACGCACCCGGGCAAGTTCTTTGCGCTGCCGCAGTCGCCGCAGATCTTCAAGCAGCTGCTGATGATGTCGGGGCTCGATCGTTACTACCAGATCGTGCGCTGCTTCCGCGACGAGGACCTGCGCGCCGACCGGCAGCCCGAATTTACCCAGCTCGATATCGAAATGAGCTTCGTCGACGAGGACATCGTCACGGAACTCATGGAAGGCCTGATCCGCGAGGTGTTCGCCCGAGCGCTCGGCGTCGAGCTGCCCACGCCGTTCCCGCGCATGCCGTACAGCGAAGCCATGCAGCGCTTTGGTTCCGACAAGCCCGATCTGCGTATCGACCTCGAGCTGGTGGAAGTCGCCGATCTCATGGAAGGCGTGGATTTCAAGGTGTTCGCAGGGCCGGCCAGCGATCCCGAAGGCCGCGTGGCGGCGCTCAGGGTGCCGGACGGCGCTTCGCTCACGCGTAAGGAAATCGACGACTACACGGCCTACGTCGGCCGTTACGGCGCGAAGGGTCTGGCCTACATCAAGGTCAACGATCCCGCGGCAGGCCGCGAAGGTCTGCAGTCGCCGATACTCAAGTTCCTGCCGGATTCGGCGGTCGAGGGGATCCTCGAACGTACCGCCGCCGCCAAGGGTGATCTCATCTTCTTCGGCGCGGACAAGGCACGTGTCGTCAACGACGCGCTCGGCGCGCTGCGGGTCAAGGTGGGCGAAGACCGCAACCTGGTCGCCGACGGCTGGGCACCGCTGTGGGTCGTGGACTTCCCGATGTTCGAGAAGGACGACAAGAGCGGCCGCTGGACCGCATTGCATCACCCGTTCACGGCACCGGCCGTCGACGACGCCGAGGCGCTGCGCGCCAATCCCGGCGAAGCGCTTTCGCGCGCCTACGACATGGTGCTCAACGGCTCCGAGATCGGCGGCGGATCGATACGAATTCACGATTCCGACATGCAGTCGGCCGTCTTCGACCTGCTGGCCATCAGCAAGGAGGAAGCCGAGGAGAAGTTCGGTTTCCTGTTGCGTGCACTGAGCTACGGCGCACCGCCGCACGGCGGGATTGCGTTCGGGCTGGATCGCATCGTCATGCTCATGGCCGGTGCGGACAGTATTCGCGACGTCATTGCCTTCCCGAAAACGCAGTCGGCGCACGATCCGCTCACTGACGCCCCCGGAGAAGTGTCGGCTGAGCAGCTCAGGGAAACCGGCATCCGGATTCGCGCGCCGCGCACGGAGCAGTAGGTCCGCCGCAGTGAAGCCCGCGTTGCGCCGCGCCGAATCGGTGCTCGTGCTCGTGTACAGCCTCGACGCAGAGGTGCTGCTCCTGAAGCGGCGGGCGCCCTTCGAGTTCTGGCAGTCCGTTACCGGAAGCCTTGGCCACGGCGAGTCCCACGCGTCGGCCGCAGCCCGCGAACTCCGCGAGGAGACGGGTTTCGCCGAGCCTTCGCGCTTGCGGTACTCGGGCGTTGCGCGGCAGTTCACGATCGATCCCCGCTGGCGAGACCGCTATCCCGAGGGTGTCGTCGACAACGTCGAGTACGAATGGCACTACACGGTCGACTCATCCTGTGACGTGCGCCTTGCGGACGACGAACACTCGGCGTATCGGTGGTTGCCAGTCACGGACGCGATCGATACCGTGTGGTCATGGACGAACCGGGACGCTCTCCGCACGCTGTCGATGCGCTGGACGGCATCAAGAACGTAATTCTGCTGCACGGCGTCTGGTCGCACGGCGTCGGCATGTTCGTCATCCGCCGGCAGCTCGAACGTGAGTACGGCGCGGAGGTCCGGTTCTTCAACTACCCGTCGATAACCGGCACGCTGGACAGCAACGCAGCGTCGCTCAGGCACTTTATCGAACGCGCAGAACTCGACCGGACGCATATTGTCGGCCACAGCCTGGGTGGCGTGGTTGCGTTACGGACGCTGGCTCTTTACGAGGATTTGCCCCCCGGCCGGCTCGTGTGTCTGGGTTCACCGCTGACCGGTTCGCGTGCTGCCGAATTCCTGAGCCGGCAGGACTGGGGGAACGGGCTCCTGGGCTCGACCCTCAAGGCCGGCGTGCTTCGTGAGTCAGCGAACGAGTGGGGCAGCCATGTCTGCGAGCGGCGCGACGTGGGCATCATAGCGGGCAACACGCCGCTCGGCGTCGGCCGGCTGGTGACGGATTTCGGCGGACCGAGCGACGGTACCGTGGCGGTCTCCGAAACCCGGCTCGACGGCGCGCGCGACCACCTCGTGATGCCCGTCAGTCACCGCGGCATGGTGCTTTCCAGCCGTGTCGCGGACCAGGCCTGGGCGTTTCTGCGCCGCGGCGAGTTCCTGCGCGAGGTGCGCGCATAAGGCGCTGATCGAATACCGTCAGCGCTACAGCGCGTCCGGCAGAATCGGGCTGGACAGCAACGCCTCGAAACGCGCCCAGCGCTCGGCGTGATCGGCGTTGCCCCGCTCGATGTAGTCGCGCACCCGGTCCTTGCCGAGGTTGTAGTTGATGACGTAGCTCCGGTACGCGTCGAAGAAACGTACGCGCTGCGCCGCCCGCTCGGGTGAGTTCAACGCGTAACGCACGAGCCAGTCCGCAGCTTGCTCGCGGTCCATTTCGCCGTTCAGATACGCGCGCGCTGCCTCGTTACCCGCATAGTTGAGTTTGGCGAGCAGATCCAGGAGTTCGTAGTAGCGTCCGGCTTCACCGGCGTCGAGCCCGGCGAGCGGAAACAGCGTCGCGGTTTCGTAAGCAAGCCGCTCGTCGCCCGGAAACGCCAGCAGGATACCGTAGTTGGCGCTGCCCTCGGCGATCAAAGACTGCGGGCTGAACAACGGGTAGAGCGAAAACTCGACCCAGTTCGCCTCGTCGACGAGATTCTTCTCGAGCAACGCATTGTAGGTGTGATGGCCGGGGTAGCCCTCGTGGCAGCCGAGATCGACGGCGCGTTCGATGAAAATCGGCAGGTCCGTGTTGATCTGGATGAGGCTTTGCGCGCCGCCCTGGTACCAGTTGTAGCCGGACCAGGGCTTGTCCTCCACGTATTCGATCGTAAACGACTCGCCGTCGGGCAGGTCGATTCTTTCGAGCGTGCGCCGGCGGCATTCGGCCATGGCTTCCTCGAACACGGCCGGCAGGCGGTCGACCGGAATGACGAACTGCTCCCTGAACGCGTTGACGCGTTCACTCAGCTCTCCGTCGCCCGGCACGAGCGCGTCGATGTCGGCCAGGATCGCTTCGAAGTGGGCGTCGTCGTGATTCGGCGCCGTCGCCATGAACAGCGCAGCCGATTCGTCGTCGAAGCGCACTGGTTCCTCGAGGTTGATGGCAATGCGCATGTCGAGTGCGGCGAGCCTTGCGATGAGGCCTTTCAAGCGTATTACGTTGTCGTCGTCGGACGTGGCGAGCCGGGCCACGAGCTGGGTGATCAGCGTGCGCGCCCGCTCGCGGATGCCCGCAAGATCGAGTTCGGCAGCCTTCGCGTGTTCGGGGATCTCCTCGGGGCCGAAATAGGCGTCGACGTGTGCGCCATCGATCTCACCCATGGCGAGTTCGAGAAACAGATATTCGCGGGCCAGCTCGTCGATGCTGTCTCCCGCTTCGACCGGCGGTGCCTCCGGCGCGTCCGGGGGCGGTGTGTCCGCGTTGCCGCAGGCGGCAAGAGTCCAGGCGAAACAGATCAGCGCCAGTGCATTTTTCATTGGCCAGTCCTCTTCGTTATTGCTCGTCGTCGGCGAGCGATTTCAGGCGATACAGCTCGTCGAGCGCAGCGCGCGGCGACAGCGAATCGGGATCGAGTTGGGTCAGCGCATCCAGCGCAGGGTGCGACGGCTCGGCGGGCTCGTCGTCGGGCACCGCCAGCGCAAGCTCCGCCTGCGGCGTCGCTGCGCTGCCGGCCGTCTGCTCGGCTTCGAGAGAGCGCAGCACCCGCCTTGCGCGCTGCACGACGGTCTTGGGCACGCCGGCCAGCGCGGCGACCTGCAGGCCGTAGCTCTGGTTCGCCGGGCCGTCGCGTACGGCGTGCAGAAACACGAGTTCGTGGTTGTGTTCGGTGGCGTCCAGGTGCACGTTGGCTGCCGTTTTGACCTGGCCGGCGAGCGACGTGAGTTCGAAGTAGTGCGTCGCGAACAGCGTATAGGAGCGCAACACCTCGCCCATGTGCTGTGCGGCTGCCAGCGCCAGCGACAGGCCGTCGAAGGTGCTCGTGCCGCGGCCGATCTCGTCCATGAGCACAAGGCTGTTTTCGGTGGCGTTGTTCAGTATCGCGGCCGTTTCGGTCATCTCGACCATGAAGGTCGAGCGTCCGCCGGCCAGGTCGTCGGAGGCGCCAATGCGTGTGAAGATCCGGTCGACCGGGCCGAGGGTCAGCGCCGTCGCGGGGACGTAGCTGCCGATGTGCGCAAGGATGACAATCAATGCGGTCTGGCGCATGAAGGTGGACTTGCCGCCCATGTTGGGTCCAGTAATGATGAGCAGCTTGCGGGCGTCGTGGAGCGACAGGTCGTTGGCAATGAACGGTGTGTCGATGACGGCTTCGACGACGAGGTGACGGCCGCCTTCGATGTCGATGACGCTTCTCTCGGTCAGTGAGGGCTTGCTCAGGCCCAGCGTTTCGGCGCGCTCGGAGAGGCAGGCCAGTACGTCCACCGCCGCAACGGCCGCTGCGCTGGCCTTGAGTTCGACGAGCGAGGTCAGGAGTTCGTCGAGCAGCGCCTCGTACAGCTGTTTCTCGCGGGACAGCGCGCGTTCGCGTGCCGAGAGTACCTTGTCCTCGAAACTCTTGAGTTCCGGCGTAATGTAGCGCTCGGCACCTTTCAGGGTTTGCCGCCGGACGTACTCCGTGGGCGCCTTGTCGGCCTGACTCTTGCTGATTTCGATGAAGTAGCCGTGCACGCGGTTATAGCCGAGCTTGAGGGTCGGGATACCCGTGCGTTCCTTCTCGCGTGCCTCGAGGTCCGACAGGTACTGATCGGCGTTGTCGGCAATGCCGCGCAGCTCGTCGAGTTCGTCGTCGAAGCCCTCGGCAATCACGCCGCCGTCGCGAATCAGCGCTGGCGGATTCTCGACGATGGCGCGCTCGAGAAGCCGGCTTTCTTCGCGGTGCCGTCCGATCGTGTCGTCGAGTTCAGCGAGCAGCGGGGAGTCGAGTGTCGCAAGCGTCTGCTTGAGCGCCGGCAGGGCGCCGAGTGTTCGTCCCAGCTGATGGAGGTCGCGCGGGCGGGCGCTTCTGAGCGCCACGCGCGCCAGTATTCTTTCGGCGTCGCCAATCAGATCCAGCGTGTCGGCGAGCTGCTGAGCCGTAGTTGCAGGCGCCGACAGGAGTGCGTCGATCGCCTGGTAGCGGGCGGCGAGGACGGCATGCTCGCGGACCGGCCGGCCAATCCAGCGGCGCAGCAAGCGGCTGCCCATGGGGCTCCTGCAGCGGTCCATGACGCCGGCGAGCGTGTGCGCGTCGTTGCCCGAGAGCGAGTGGTCGAGTTCCAGGTTGCGGCGTGTTGCGCCGTCCATGATGACGGCGTCGTCGCGGCGCTCGACCCCGAGCCGGTCGAGATGCGGTAACGCGCTTTTCTGGGTGGCGCTCACGTAGGCGAGCAGTGCGCCGGCCGCCACGACGCCGCGCGGATAGTCGTCGCACTCGAAACCCTTGAGGTCGCGGGTGCCGAACTGCGAGCACAGGAGGCGCGTCGCGCTGTCGAGGTCGAAATCCCACGGTGGGCGTTTGCCGATTCGATAGCGTTCGCCATCGAACGGGCTGGCGGCGGTTCCGTTGCCTGCCCGTTCGTCCCCGAGAGGCTGTTCCTCACTCACGATCAGCTCCGCGGGCAGAAGGCGCAACAGCTCCTCGGCGGCGGTGGCAAGATCGGCTACTTCGGTGAGCCGGAAGCGGCCGCCGGCGAGGTCGAGCCAGGCGACGCCGACCGCCTTGTCGTCGGCGTACAGGGCCGCCACGAGGTTGTCCCGGCGTTCCGACAGCAGGGCCTCGTCCGTGAGCGTGCCCGGTGTGACGACGCGCGTCACCTGCCGCTCGACGGGCCCCTTGCTGGTCGCCGGATCGCCGATCTGCTCGCAGATCGCAACGGATTCGCCGTGGCGCACGAGTTTTGCGAGGTAACCCTCGACGGCGTGATAGGGCACACCGGCCATTGGGATTGGATTGCCCCCCGACTTGCCCCTCGCCGTTAGCGTAATGCCGAGCAGCGCGGCCGCACGTTCGGCGTCGGCGTAGAACAACTCGTAGAAATCGCCCATCCGGTAGAACACCAGCATGTCCGGGTAGTCTGCCTTGATCGCCAGATACTGGCGCATCATCGGCGTGTGGGCGGGAGAGACTTTGGCGGTCATAGAGTTCCGGGCCCTGGGCCTCGAGCGTTTTGTGCGGCGGGCGCTCGGGCCCGGTTTCGGGCTATTATTGAGATTCCAGTCAACACGCCAGTCAACGTTCCAGTCAATGTTTCAGGTATTCGCCGCGGCAGCGCGGCTGACGACGATGATGTGTCGTTTGAATGTGTCGTTAGTTTTCGGGTCGTACGCGAGGCGATGAAAATACTGCATGTCGAAACCGGGCGCCAACTTTTAGGCGGACCGCAGCAGGTGATTTACCTGATGCGCGGCCTGATCGACCGGGGTCACGAGTGTACGCTGGTCTGTCCCCCCGGATCGGGCGCCGACAGCAAGGCGCGGCAAAACGGCATCCCGGTACGTTCGCTGTTTTGCGCGGGCGATATCGATCTGCCGTTTGCCTACCGCCTGAGTCAGTACATCCGCGACAGCAAACCCGATCTCGTGCACTGCCACAGCCGCCGCGGTGCCGACGTCCTGGGTGGTCTGGCTGCCTCGTTTGCGGACGTGCCGGCCATCGTGTCGCGGCGCGTGGACAATACCGAAATGCGCGTGCTCGCGGCCATTCGCTACCGGCCGTTCGCGAAGATCGTTGCGATCTCCGAGGCCGTGGAGGCGGCGCTCGTGGACGTGGGTGTGGACAAGGAGCGTATCGAGGTCATCCGCTCGGCCGTCGATGCCGGACCTTTCGATCGCCACTATGCGCGCGCGGACATCGATGCGGCCTTCGGCATCCAACCTCACGAATTTGCCATTGCCGCGGCGGGTCAGCTCATTCCGCGCAAAGGGCACCGGTTCCTTCTGGAGGCCGTTGCCGCACTCAAGGAAACCCAGTCGGCGTTCAAACTCGTGGTGTTCGGCGAGGGTGAGCTGGCCGCCGAGCTGCGCGAGCAGAGCGAGCGCCTTGGTCTCACGCGCATTGTGCAGTTTGCCGGTTACCGCGAGGACCTCGACGCACTCATAGGCTGCTTCGACCTGCTGGTGCATCCGGCGCTGTCCGAGGGGCTCGGCATCGTGGCGCTGAAAGCGGCGGCGGCGGCCGTGCCCGTCATCGGTTTCAAGGCCGGGGGGCTGCCGGAAGCCGTCGTGGACGGCGAGACGGGTATGCTCGTGCCGCCCGAAGACGTGGCGGCCCTTACGGGTGCGATCGCCACGCTCATGAACGACGACGAACGCCGCGATGCCTACGGCCGCGCCGGCCGCCAGCGCATGCAGGCCGACTTTTCGATCGACACGATGGTGGAACAGCACCTCGAACTGTATCGTTCCGTGCTCGCAGCGACGGAATCGTGAGTCGTTCATGAGCCGTACCCTGCGAGAGCGACAACCGTACATGAGCGATACGTATTGAATACCGGCCGGTCAGCGGATTCGGCCGCGGCGCTCGTGCGCCGTCTGAGCAGTGAGCGGCTGACCGTGGCCACGGCCGAGTCGTGCACGGGCGGCTGGATTGCCAAGGCGATCACTGACGTCGCCGGTAGCTCGGCGTGTTTCGGCTACGGTATCGTGAGCTATTCGGACGACGCCAAGGAGCGGCTCCTGAACGTGTCCGGCGAGACTCTGCAGCAACACGGCGCCGTCAGCGAAGCGGTCGTGCGTGAAATGGCGGAGGGGGTGCTGCTGTTGAGTAAGGCGGATTATTCCGTGGCCGTAAGCGGCGTTGCCGGTCCCGACGGCGGCAGCGCGGAGAAACCCGTGGGTACCGTTTGGTTCGGTTTCGGCTACGCATCGTCGCAGGGACCGGAAACCGAGGCGGAATGCAGGCGCTTCGAGGGTGATCGCGAGGCGGTACGGTCCGCAACGCTGGCTCACGCGCTCGAGGGCTTGCTCGCGAGGGTGGGGTCGTGAGCGAGCGGCGACTGTTCTTTGCGCTGTGGCCGGATCACAGCCAGCGCGAGCGGCTGCGCGACGTAGCGCTGCCGTACGCCAAAACCGTTGAGGGTGCCATGACGTTCCGCGGCAACTGGCACGTGACCCTGGCGTTTATCGGCAGCGCTTCGTCGGACAGCGTGCCGCATCTGCTCGAACGCATGCAGGCCATACCGGTGACGCCTTTCAGGCTGCGTTTCGACCGCCTGGAGTTCTGGGCCAGGCCGCGGATCGGCTGCCTCGTGCCGTCGACCGTGCCGCAGGAGCTTCTGGATCTCGTCGAGCGGCTGAATGCTGCGCTCCTGGATCTCGGATTCCTGCCCGAAGACCGGACCTACCGGCCGCACATGACGCTGGTCCAGCGGGCGCGGCCGTTCGCGACCGAACGGCTCGCGCAGCCGCTGACCTTCGAGTGGCGCGGCTTTGAACTCATGGAGTCGACCCGTGAGCGCGGCGAAGTCCGCTATGTGCCGCTGAAACAACCGCTTTGACTCCATTCTTCATGTTCCGCCGCGTTTCCGTCGTCCGCAAAGGCTTGTCTGGCGTGGGTTTTGTGGCAGAATACTGGTTAAATTCACAGTAAACGGGATGACGGCAAAATAATGGACGACAACCGCAAAAAAGCGCTTGCGCAAGCTCTGGGCCAGATCGAAAAACAGTTCGGCAAGGGGTCCGTCATGCGGCTCGGCGACGGCAGTGCCGCGCGCGATATCGAGGAAGTATCGACCGGATCCATCGGTCTCGACGTAGCGCTCGGCATTGGCGGTCTCCCGAAAGGCCGGGTGGTCGAAATCTACGGCCCCGAGTCTTCCGGCAAGACCACGCTGACGCTGCAGGTCGTCGCTGAAGCGCAGAAGGCCGGGGGTACCGCCGCGTTTGTCGACGCAGAACACGCACTGGACCCGCAGTACGCCGAGAAGCTTGGCGTCAACGTCGACGAGTTGCTGGTCTCGCAGCCGGACACGGGTGAGCAGGCACTGGAAATCACGGACATGCTGGTCCGCTCCGGGGCCGTGGACGTCATTGTCGTCGACTCGGTTGCCGCGTTGACGCCGAAAGCGGAAATCGAAGGTGAAATGGGCGACTCACACGTCGGCCTGCAGGCCCGCCTGATGTCGCAGGCGCTGCGTAAGCTCACGGGCAACATCAAGCGCTCGAACGCCATGGTGATCTTCATCAACCAGATCCGCATGAAGATCGGTGTCATGTTCGGCAGCCCCGAAACGACGACGGGCGGCAACGCGCTCAAGTTCTACTCATCGGTGCGTCTCGATATCCGCCGTATCGGCGCCATCAAGAAGGGCGACGAGGTCATTGGTAACCAGACTCGCGTCAAAGTCGTCAAAAACAAGGTATCGCCGCCGTTCAAGCTGGCGGAGTTCGAGATCCTGTACGGGCAGGGTATCTCCCGGGAAGGCGAGATCATCGAGTTGGGCGTTCAGCACGGCATGATCGACAAAGCCGGCTCCTGGTACAGCTACGGCGACGACCGGATTGGACAGGGTAAGGAGAACGTCCGCGAGTTCCTGAAGACCAACCCGGATATCGCGGCAGAGATCGAGCACAAGATCCGCGCCAAGCTGCTGCCCGATACCGTTGATGCGCCCGCAGAGTCCGCCGACGACGAAACCGTAGCCAACGAGGCCTGATGGCTGAACGGTCGACGCTCAACGACGAAATCCGTGCGCTCCATGCGGCGAGCGAAGAAGCGCGCAAAGACGATCGCGGCTCCGACCCGGTAGCGGCGCGCAAGAAAGCGATGGATTTTCTGGCGCGCCGCGAGCACGCGTCCGATGAACTCGTGCGAAAGCTCGTCAAGGGCGGGTTCGACGGCGATATTGCTCAGGATGCCGTCAGCGAGCTGACCCGGGAAGGTCTGCAGAGCGACGGGCGTTTCGTCGAATCGTTTATTCAATCCCGCGCCAATCAGGGCAAAGGACCCGTGAGAATTCGGGCGGAACTCAGCCAGCGCGGGGTGGCTGAATCGGCGATGCGGCAGGCCATGGAGGCGGCCGACATCGACTGGTTTGCGCTGGCGCGAGCGGCGCGCGGGCAGAAGTTCGGGGATTCGGCTCCCGCGGACTACAAAGAAAAGGCCCGGCAAATGCGTTTTCTACAGTACCGCGGTTTCGACTCGGAGCAGATTGCGGCGGCCATGAACCTCTGAGCCCCGGGGACTGCCGGGCAGGCCGTATGCCGGCAGCGCCTGGGTCATCCGACAAGGGTCATTTGACAAGGGCATCCGATCCCGGCGTTTACTCCCGTTTACGAAACCCCGTAAACTGGCGCCCTTTAAACCGTCCGGCCTGCACCCAGATCAATCCAGATGCAACGCATGACCAGCAACGAAATCCGTGAGGCGTTCCTTGCCTTTTTTGCCGAGCGCGGCCACGAGGTGGTCGCGAGCTCTCCGCTCGTGCCCGGCAACGATCCGACGCTCCTGTTTACCAATGCGGGCATGGTGCAGTTCAAAGACGTGTTTCTTGGCGACGACAAGCGCAGCTATACGCGCGCGGTCAGCTCGCAGCGCTGCGTGCGTGCCGGCGGTAAACACAACGACCTCGAAAACGTGGGCTACACGGCTCGTCATCACACGTTCTTCGAAATGCTCGGCAACTTCAGTTTCGGCGACTATTTCAAGCGTGAAGCCATCCGGTTCGGCTGGGAGTTCCTCACCGAAACGCTGGGCCTTCCGGCGGAGCGGCTCTGGGTGACGGTCTATGAAGACGACGACGAGGCGGCGGATATCTGGCTCAAGGAGATGAAGGTCGATCCCGAGCGTTTCTCGCGTCTTGGGGAGAAGGACAACTTCTGGGCAATGGGCGATACCGGCCCCTGCGGTCCCTGCAGCGAAATATTCTACGACCACGGTCCCGACGTTGCCGGCGGACCGCCGGGCTCACCCGACGAGGACGGCGACCGCTACGTCGAGATCTGGAACCTGGTCTTCATGCAGTTCGACCGTTCGGCCAACGGTGACATGACGCCGCTGCCGAAACCGTCGGTGGACACCGGCATGGGCCTCGAGCGCATCGCTGCCGTCATGCAGCAGGTGCACAGTAACTACGAGATCGATCTGTTTGCCGCGCTGATCGAGGCGACGGCAAAGACGCTGGGTGTCCCCAACGACGGGTCCAGTTCGCTCAACGTTATTGCCGATCACATTCGCGCCTCGGCATTCCTGATTGTCGACGGCGTGTTGCCGGGCAACGAAGGGCGCGGTTACGTACTGCGTCGTATCATTCGCCGCGCCATTCGTCACGGCAAGAAGCTGGGGCACGAGGGTCTGTTCTTCGGCCAGCTCGTGGCACCGCTGGCGGCCGAAATGGGTGCGGCGTATCCGGAACTCAGCAAAGCGGCGGCGCACGTCGAAAAAGTCCTCGAGAAAGAGGAACGGCGTTTTGCGGAGACGCTGCACCAGGGTATGGACATACTCGAGGGTGCCATTGCGGAACTCAGCGGCAGCGAGCTACCCGGCGAGCTGGTGTTCAAGCTGTACGACACCTATGGATTCCCCGTCGACCTGACGGCGGACGTGGCTCGCGAGCGCGGTCTGACCGTCGACCAGTCCGGTTTCGAGGCAGCCATGCAGGCGCAACGCGACAAGGCCAAGGCGGCCAGCAAGTTCGGTGTTGGTCATCTGCAAGCCGGGAGGGCCATAGTAAGTGGCTCCGGCAAGGTTCAAAGAGGGCCTACCAAGTTTACCGGCTATGGAGAAGTCGAAGGTGCGACCAAGGTGCTCGACCTATTCAAAGAAGGCGAGCCGGTGCAGGTTTTGGCGGCGGGTGAGGTCGGCGCAATCGTTCTCGAATCGACGCCGTTTTACGCCGAAAGCGGCGGGCAAGTAGGCGACACTGGTATTCTCGTCGCCAAAGGCAAGCTGTTTTGCGTCGACGATACGCAGAAGAGTGCAAACTTACACGTACACTACGGCACCGTTGAGGACGGTGAGATCAACGTTGGTGACACGCTCGACGCCGTTGTCGACGCCGAGCGCCGGCAGGCCATTCGTCTGAATCACTCGGCGACGCACCTCATGCACGCGGCGTTGCGGCAAGTCCTCGGCGATCACGTTACCCAGAAGGGCTCGCTGGTCATTGACGACAAGTTGCGCTTCGACTTCTCGCACTACGAAGCCGTCACCGCTGAGCAACTGTCGGCCATCGAGGACCTCGTGAATTCGGAGATCCGTGCGAATCGCGCGGCCGAAACGAAGCTAATGGGGTACGACGATGCCGTTGCGTCCGGTGCAATGGCGCTGTTCGGCGAGAAGTACGACGACGAAGTGCGCGTGCTGAACTTCGGCGATTTCTCCGTCGAGTTGTGCGGCGGCACCCACGTCGAGCGCACGGGCGATATTGGCGTGTTCAAGATCGTCTCCGAGGGTGGGGTTGCGGCCGGCGTTCGCCGCATCGAAGCGATGACCGGCGAACATGCGCTGGCGTGGATGAACGCAAAACAATCCGCACTGAGCGAGGTGTCGGCTGCGCTCAGAAGCCAGCCGGATCAGGTGCTGAGCAAAGTCGAGCAGCTCCTGAAGCGCAACAAAGACCTCGAGAAAGAACTGGCCCAGGCGAAGCAGGCGCTGTTGACGGGTGGCGCGGGCGGCGACGTGACCGATAGAGCGGTCGACGTCAGCGGCCTCAAGGTGCTCGCAACACGCATGGACGGCGCCGACGCAAAGACGCTGCGCGATGCCGTGGATCGTTTCAAGGACAAACTCAAGAACGGTGTCGTCGTTCTGGGCTCGGTTGACGACGGTAAGGTTCGTCTTGCCGCCGGCGTCACTCGCAACAACGTCGATCGCATCAAGGCAGGCGATCTGATCAAACCGGTTGCCGAGCAGGTTGGCGGCAAGGGCGGCGGCCGGCCCGATTTTGCGCAGGCCGGCGGCAGTGATCCTGCAGCGCTCGACCGGGCGCTCGACTCGGTCAGCGGCTGGGTTGCCGAGCAGCTTGCCAGCGGCTGAACTGCAAAGAATTCCGACAGTCCACTCCTGACTGGCGCTTTTATCGGCCGGTGCGCGCATATGGGACAAAAATACGCTAGTATTACAAGCGGTTAAGGAGTTACCACGCGCACAAGAACCGGGCCTTTAAGCCCTGGCAGGCAGGAGTAGGATTCATGCTGATTCTGACGCGACGCGCTGGTGAGACGGTGATGATCGGGAGCGATGTAACGATCACTGTCTTGGGAGTGAAAGGAAATCAGGTACGGATAGGGATCAACGCGCCGAAAGATGTGGCGGTCCACCGTGAAGAGATTTTCGAGCGGATTCAGAGCGAAAAAGCGGCGGACGGCGACAAGCCGGCCGACGGCGAAAAATAGCAAGCCCGGGCTTTACCTCGGGAAATCCGACCAGTACCATGTGCGGCCCGCGCGGGCGCCCGCCCGTGTCGGGCTACTGTGGAGAGATGGCTGAGTGGTCGAAAGCGCTCCCCTGCTAAGGGAGTATACGTTAATAGCGTATCGAGGGTTCGAATCCCTCTCTCTCCGCCACCTTTTTTGTAATCAATTGATCTTAATAGACTCTTTCTCCTAACCCCCAGTCCCAGCCCATACCTGAGCCCACTTATTGGACTTGCTTAGACCTGCATGCTTTTGGCTGTGCCGAAACGGTTCGGCCGTGCTTGTTCGAAGGGCATCGGGAAAAGCAAGACATAGCAAGGGTTTCGCGCCGATCAAGAGTAAGTAGCAAGCTTTGTCTGCAGCTATCGCAAGGGCGCCACTATGGTTAGGAGGAGGAAGTCTCCGCCTAACCTACCGATAAATTGCCTGCCGTAGGGTCTTTTTTTCTTACGAACCTTTTTGGCGAGCGCACTATCCGAAGCGGACGCTGGTGCTTTTCTACTCTCTTACGAGTTATGTCTTTGTCCCTACTGCAATGTACTCCCGTGGTTGTGGACCTAGCGATCAATGATTTACCGGTGAGCGAGCCGGGTTGGTCCGAGGCACTGCAAGATCATGCTGGGGTTCATTATCCGGGACGACATTGGTTTCAATTATCGCCATGACACTACAGCCCACTTGATGTCGCTATATCGCTAGAATACTTGTCATGGCGGCGACGAGTTTCATGTCCGAACATACTGTGGAGCTCGCAGTAAGCAGACGATTCGAGCAGGTTCTACGGTGCGAGTATCGCGACGTGGCTTCAGTCTACTTCTGGCTCAGCAGAGAAGGGGGCAATCTGGCGAACGCCATTCACGGTGCGGACGAGTTTCGGGCGGTGGCCCTATTCCCAAGACGACCGAAACTTCGGCGGCCGGATGATCATGAGATATTGCTGACGGTGAATGACTCCCTAATTGCGGCGGCCAACTGCCTGGTGCAATTCGATATTCCTGCGGTGGCAGCGTGTCCCCTAGCAAGGTCGTTTTGGGAAATGGACGATGGGCTGGCTTGCCTGTTCGTTGCCGTAGACGAGTCGACCGCGAGCGCCTATCGGACTGATCTAAGCAGCGGCGCTACGCAACCGAGCGATGGGCTGCTCCTGGGTGAGATGGACGTGCTGAGCTTTGTTCGCGATCGTACCGAGCCACTCACTATTGAGGCTCTAACGGCCGCGGTTCGAGCAATCAGAAACCTGCCAACTGCGACGCGATGGTTTGGCGCGGGATTTCTTCCTGCAGCGTATAGACCGACGATGGTTTTGTGCCGCTGAGCGTGTCTTCGGATCACCGCAATGGTCAATCCAAGCGCCATGCGGTACAATTAGACGTAGCAAAAAGGGTTGAAAAATCAGCATGCTAGCTAGCAATGCGCGCAAACAGAACCAGGCACAGATAGCAGCAACCGCGCGGTTGTTTTCGGCTGCTGTGGTTCAAGAACTGGCTCGGACGGGCCAGTCGCCGTTGTTTGGTCGTCTTGCGCGGGAATCAATGTCGGGGGCGCCATTTGATGCGACCAGCACGGTCGCTTCGCTGTTTGATGAGGCGTTCCGGATCTTGCGGCAAAAGTCGCATCGACACGAGTACGTGTACAAGGCGGCGATTGCTCAGCGAATTCTTATGGGGCGACACAACCTGAGCACGGCGGCAATGTTGTCGGAGTTTCGTGCCGGACCGAGAAAAGTAGACATCGCGATACTCAACGGTACATCGACGGCCTATGAGATCAAGTCGGAGCGCGACCGCCTCGATCGATTGCTGGACCAACTAGAGGCTTACTTGCGCGTGTTTGCGCAAGTGTATGTCGTTACTGGCCAGAATCATCTAGATGATGTGCTGCAAATTGCACCAAACGATGTTGGCGTGCTGTTGCTGACCGACCGATATCAATTACACCGCGAGCGTACGGCCGTGGACGATCCTGGTCGGCTGGACGTGAGTTTGGTGTTTGAGTCACTGCGCGGAAATGAGATTCGCCGAATCCTTGAGTTGAATGACGTGACCATACCATGCGTGCCCAATACTCAGGAACGCCAGGTGTTACGCACCGAGTTTCTTCGTTTGTCGCCGAAACGTGTGCATGCGGCGATGATCGATGTGCTGCGCCAGTCTCGTGGCCAGTCGGCATTGCGTCCGCTGATCACAGCGGCACCGCAGTCGCTGTGGGCGGCAATCTGTATGACACCGATACGGAAACAGGACGAAGACCGACTGCTTAGCGCCTTGCAGACCAACGCCAAAGTTGCGTTGAGCTGGGCTTGAGCTCAGCATGTACTATCCCTACGTTCGTGGCAAACAATACGAGCTGATCACGGTGCGCGATAACGCGCCGATGTTGGCCGAATCTGGATTCGTGCCGATCATAGAGCCGGTCAAACGCTCGTTGGCTGCACTGCAGCGCGCACTTGATGCGGTTCGCGATGCCGGCGCGTCGGCAGTGTTGATTGTCAACCCGCATCATGGTGACCACTCGCTCAACGCGGAAGCGATAGAAGCGCTGTTTCGTAATGACCTGCAGAATCACGATTCCGTCGCAGTCGGCATTGCATTGACCGGCGACAGTACCTTGGCGGAAGTTGAGGCCTTGCTTGGGGCGCATGAGCAGCAGGACGTAACGCTGGTACATGCCGGTTTCGCCGAAGGTCGGCAACTTGCCGATCGCCTAGCGGATTTCGACAATGTAAATCGACACGTGTTTTTCGATGAACATTGCGGCAAGCTCTATCAGCGCCATTTCCGCGATCATCAGCGAGTGCTATTGAAAGACGGATTTATTCGCCGACGCAACAAGGACCACCCACCGGTCGAGTTCTTTTCCGACTTGCATGCGACATTTGAAGATGAGGGCATGGCTGGTTTTGGAGACTTTCTGATTGTGGGTGACGATTACTCCGAGTCCGGCGGACCAGCCTATGCGGTCGCCATTCATCTGACTTTCGTCGACGCGGATCGTGACGGCGAGATGCATATCTTTCACTTCGTTTCCGAGCGGCAGGACACGCCAACTGATCCGGCGGGAAAGTTTGCCGAGTCGCTGAATAAGCTGGTTGATGAGGTGAGCCGCGCCGGCTCACATTTGTTGCGAACCGAAGCGGTTGAGGAGTTTCTGGATCTTCATGAGCGGGGTCACTACCCTGGCCTTGGTTACGTGAAAAAGCTGTCGATGCAACACCATATCGAAACCATGGCTCACTATTTTCGTCATCGTCCGTAGACGGCGCTATGTTGTGTTGTGCTCGTTGCTTCAACGACCCTTATTTATCCGATGAATCGGTTCCCGCGCGGGCAGGGGAAACCGGAACCTGCCCACAGTGCGGTTCGCCGAATGTAAGGTTGGTCGAAGCAGTTACGCTGAAAGAAGAGTTTGAGGTGGTGGCGGGCATATACGAACCTAGTGATGACGGCAGACCGCTCATAGACTGGTTTCAAGATGATTGGGCGTTGTTTGATCCTGATTGGATTGATCTCAGCAAAGCCACGCTGCTGCTGGCCGAAATACTCGACGACACGGAGCTGATTCGGCGTAAGCTGGCACCGACGGATGCTAGTAGTACGCAGATGTTGGCGCAGTGGCACAGCGTGCGCGCCGAACTCAAGCACGAGAACCGGTTTTTTCCAAAGACAGTTCATGATACGGATGGAGAAACCGTATTTGATCTGGATCGCATTGAGCAGCTGCTTCCTCATGTGCAGACAAGTATGTCGGGCCTGCCCAAAAGTTGGCATCGGGCCAGAATTCAGGATGAGAGCGCACCATATAAGGCGGAAAAAATGGGGGCGCCGCCCAAAGACCGAGCGACCCACGGTCGCGCAAACCCTGCTGGAATACCGTACCTCTATCTCGCCTCGGATGCGCAAACCGCCGTTTCGGAAATACGCCCGCACCCAGGGGAGGTGGCCTGCGTGGCGGAATTCTTGGTCAAGGACAACTTAAGCCTTGCGGATTTGCGGGAGCCGCGGCGCAGCGTATCCCCGTTCAGCCTGTCCAGCGAATCCGAGGTCGCGAAGATGCGCGGTGACGTTAGCTTTCTTGAATACTTCGGCGAGGAACTGACGCGGCCGGTAATACCCCAAGCCGCAGCGATAGACTACATACCGAGCCAGTTCCTTTGTGAGTTCATCAAGAATTGTGGCTACGATGGGGTGGCCTATCGAAGTTCGGTCGGGCCTGGGATCAACATTGCGTTGTTCGACCCGACTTCGGCGACCATCGGTGACATTACATCCTTAAACGTCAATAGCGTGACGGTTGAATTAGGTGGCAGTCCGACTTAGGACCTCGCTGCGCCGCGACCACAACAGATGAGTCGCACTATTATCAAGATTAGTATTCGAACTGTGTTCGACTGTATCCCGTAATATCATCCGGCGACATGCGCTGATTCGTGGCGCCGCGCCGGATGAAAGCCTGCTTCGAGTGCGTTAAGTAGTTCACGCGAGCGCTCGGTGTAACGGTTACCGTGACGACCACACAACCGTAGAGTTCCGCAATTGCCACATCAAAACACTGGTTGTCGTAGAGCCGTTCGCGCATGCGCTTCTGAATTGCGTTTGTGTATCGAGTGATTGCTTCATCGAGACCGGAGCCGTACGTCTTGTGAACTTCCTTGCTGATACCGACGGTTTCGCCGTCATCGTCGATGCCCAAGAACAGCGTACCGCCATTGGCGTTCGAGAAGGCACAGACGGACTTTTCAATCTCGCTAGATTTGTGTTTGTCGTTCAAATCAATGTACGGCTTGAATTCGCAGCGTACCGACTCGCCTTGTGCGACGAGGTCATAAAGGATTGATCGTGCATCAACTCCCTGTGGTGTACCTGGGTACGGGTATGGCCACTCCGTTGACGAGTAGTAATCAAGCACCGAATTGTCGAGATTTAGAAGCCACAGCTCGAGGTCGTAGACTGACTCGAGGTCGACGCTCCTATTCTCGCCGGCAACCAGCTGAAACGGCTTTTCATCATTGATCTGGCCCACCAGATACAGATTGTCGTGGTTACCGACGACGGAGATGCGGTCTTCGGCAAGCCGAATAGCACCGCGACGGTCTTCAACTTCTACAATGAGCTTGCCTTTGTCGCCATCGTTTTGGCCATGAAATCGGTTCAATTCCAGGAATTCAAGCACGTACGCTTGTGCAGATGCACGAAACGGCATGCTATGGGCGAGGAGCTTGGTATCGGCAAAGTGACTATTCGTGGTGATGTCAACAAAGAACTGTCGTTGCGGGTACTCACCAAGGCTGGCATGACTTGGCACGACAACCTCAGTGACGTTCGATTGTGACTCCAGGGCCTGTAGGCGCGGCAAATCCGGGCCCATGTCGAAGCCCTTGCCACAGAGGTCGGTCCAAAATGAGCGTTGGGAGTCGCTGCTCAGGTGCCGCGAGACAAAGGCATGCCGTGGATAGCGCTCGTCATGATCGTCTGAGGAACCTTCTTGAGTGATGCACTTACCCAGGACAAAGCACCAGTCGCCATTCTCGTTCGCTTGGTAAGCGGCCCGCAGATCCAGGCTGCTATCGGGACAATGCTCAAGGAGCGCTCGAAACTGATCCCTGGCCTCGTCGACGGAAACATTGTGGCGGCTGGATATCATTGGTGACAACGAGATCTAGCTTGTTCGGTGACAGTGATTGTGACTACGGCGTGCGGTAAGCTATTGAAAAACATAATCAAAAATTGAAGACGACAGAAGGTGGTAGTAAAGTGTATATATTAAGCTGTGTGACATGAGCCGACTTGTTAAAAATCTCCTCCATGCTCAAGGCCCGATGCGGGGTGCGCGCCTAGCCGCCGAGCTGGTCAAACACCACAGCTTATCTGAAGCTGCAGCGCGTCAACAGGTCTCGCGCGCCAGGGATCCCGTGATGCGATTTCCAATCCGGCTGTTGCCAAAGAAGGAAGCGTTCCTTTACCTGGAAGAAGACCGCAATACCGAGCGCTTTTGGGCGGCACTTCTGAGGGACTTGCGCGCAACGGGGTCAGTCTACGGTATCGCAGTGGATGGCTTGAGAGCGCGAGGCGGTGTCGCCCAGCGAGCCAGCTTCAACGTGGTTAGCGGCGCTGCGGTCGCGCAAGCCAAACAAGTACCGCTAGAAGGTGTTATTGATAACCTGGAGTCAGCACGCCTCATACAACGTCGTGAAATCGGAAACCTGGGTGAGTGCATCCAGCTGCACGCCGACATCTTCGGTTTTCCGGATCTGAACTACTTGCGCGCCCGCAGACTCGCCGACGGCGTGCTGCTTGACGGCTTGCGCGAGTGGGCCAGGCGGCTTGGTCTCGCGAGTTATGGTGCCATTAGCATTCGCAGCGATCATGACGCGCCGCGTTTCAGCACCTTTCACTGGGATCTGTGCGGCCCGAGTTACCTGACGCCGTTAGTGTCGACAGTCCGTGGCAAGCGCAAGCCCGGTTTTCTGGTTGCCGATGTGTTTTGTGACGGTCCCTTGTCGCGCGATCACATTCAGTATTTCCTGCGGAAAACGCGCGTGCTTCGGTCCATGAAGAGTCTTCGACCGTTTTTGTCGATCTTGCTGGCTGATGGCTATGAAAAGGACGCCTTACTGGCCGGCAAATCGGAAGGCATCATCATGGCAACGCCGCGAAACTTGTTCGGCGATGACGTTGCGCGAGCATTGACAACGCTCCTCGACACCCTGCGTCGCTCCGCGGCAATCGCGGCCGGCAATCCTGACAAGATCTACGAATTGCTATCAGGACTGAGTGCCATTGAAGGGGCGGCCGGTAACTTGCGGGGCGCGCTCTTTGAGATGATCGTTGGCTACTTGGTAGCCGACATCGAAGGATATTCAATAGATATCGGCGAAATTGTTCATGACCCAAAAGACGGCGAGCCAGCCGAGATTGATGTTCGCGGTCTCAAAGGTCGTCAGGAGTGCTGGTGCTGTGAGTGCCGCGCACGCCACCCCGATCACCGAATTGGCGTCGAAGAGGTAAATAAGTGGCTTTCGCGTGTTGACCGCATTCACCGCTATCACCGTGCAGAAAAACGATTTCAAGGTCATCGGTTTACGTTCGAGTTCTGGACCACCGGACAGTTCGATGCCGATGCGATTAGACTCCTAAAGTCGGAAAAGGCAAAGCGCCGCAGACTGACTTTGGAGTGGCGTGACGGACCGGCAGTGAGAACCTATGCACAGAACGCGCGTCGAAAGTCCATTCTCAACGCGCTTGACGAACACTACTTCAAACACCCCTTATATGACGGAGACGGCGATAAATCTTAAAGTAATTCTCACCGTTTGGCTCAAAAGACTCGTATGGCAACGATCATACTTAGGTCTTCCCATATTGAAAGGGCACGATTCTCGAAAGCAAATCGTGACCCACACTATCTCGCAATAAGTCCTCGTCCTTGACGTAATGTCTGAATGCGTCTAGTAAGCGATGCCACGACTGATGGGCCATTTTGAAAAAGCCGACGTTGATTCGGGTAGAACTCGTAAGAAAACCATTCGCAGGCTGTGCCCAGAATACTGGGCAGCGGGTGTGGTCTAAGGCGCCGTCTCACCGTTCGCATACAGGGCCCACGCGTTCATCAGTTCTGCGCGTTTCTTCAAGAGGTCCGAGTGGTTATAGGCTGCCTCACTGCTACTCTTGGTGACATGCGCCAAACTCGCGACACAAATGTCGCGGGGAAACGCCGTCATCTCAGCAGCCCAAGTCCGGAAAGTGCTACGGAACCCGTGCACGGTAATCGGTTGCCCGTCCTGATCTTTGTACTCAGTGTCTAGGTTCTTCAGCAGCTTCAGCATCGCCATGCGGGGTAGGTGCCGCCCTTTCTGGCTGGGAAATACGAGGTGTTCGTGCTGACCTTGCTGACCCTTCAGTATCTCGACTGCGGCACTACTCAGAGGTATGCGGTGTTCCCGCAGCGTCTTTATGCGGGTGGCGGGAATTGTCCACACAGCTCTGTCTAAATCTACTTCATGCCATTGCGCGCCAGTAGACTCTCCCGTCCGGGTTGCCGTTAGAATGGTGAACTCCAGGCATCGCACCGCGTGGCCAGAACGTCCCCGAATATCCGCGATGAACTCCGGCAGTCGGGCGTAGGGCAGCGAAGCAAAGTGCTTCACTTGCTTTATCTTGTCGGGTGCGGCCAGTAGTACCTGCATGTGACCTCTCCAGCGAGCTGGGTTTGGGCCTTCGCGGTGTTTTCGTGCCCTGGCCCAATCCAGAGCTTTCTCCATGCGGGCCCGTAACCGGCAAGCGGTCTCAGTCTTCGTGTGCCAGATCGGCTCCAGCACCGACAGTACGTGGCAGGTATCGATCGCGGCTACCGGAAGAGCACCGATCACTGGCGACGCATAGGTTCTAAGAGTGTTCTTCCATTGATCCAGGTGCTTTAGATTCCTGGATGCCGGTTCGACCACCATAGCGACGTATCTTTCCGCCGCCTGATCGAAGGTGAGCATGCTGTCCAGCTTTAATCGTCGCTCAGCCCATTCGCGTTGCCGTTCGGTAATGGGATCGGCGCCTGAACGCACAATCCTGCGGGCTGAGCCAGCAGCGTCTCGGGCTTCAGCCAGCGAACAGTCACGGATGCTGCCAAGCCCCATGTCCCTGACCCTGCCTGTCGCGCGGTCACGAAACCGAAAGATCCAGGACTTCGTGCCTGTTTTGGTCAGCCTTAGATACAGCCCCGAGCCATCGTTGCAATAACCAGGCTCTTTGAGCGCCTTAACCGCCATTGCAGTCAGCTTGTACACCGGCTGTTGCTCCGAAGCATTTATTGTGGCCAAAACAAAATGCCCGGATTGCGGTTGATCGGATCGAACGAATGCGGACTAAGATAGAAAGAGCGCATTATCATAGCGGTTATTAGTGCACGAATGCGCGCCGTTATCTAGGGCCTAAGTGGTCTCTATCGTGTCGTTAGCGGCCTATTTTTCTGTCCCTAAGCACTCCTGGAAATTGCTTCATTTGTGTCTAAACTGACTCCGTTTTTGGGTCTGTGTGTCCCTACTTCTGTCCCTACTAAATTCGCACCTTGTAACACACGTAAACACACACTATCACCGCTAAAACTCTGTTCTTATTCAGGTTTCATCACACGTCAACAAACGCTAACACACACTAAATAGGCGGACTCTCTCTCCGCCAGTAACAAGATAAGGGGCCCGAAGGGCCCCTTTTTATTACCTGCGGAAGAGCCGCGATCTCCGCCATGCTTTCTACCAGTGCCCGGCCTCAGGGCAGGATGTACACATTCACAATCCTGTGCCACGCACCCTCGCAGCCGTTAGTGGAGATATTGACACTCTTGTTCTGAGCGTGGGCAGAGAGAAGGACCGACACCATTCGATCACTTGCCGTGCTTCCAAACCCTGCCCAGGACTTGGCCCAGGTTGCACCGGACGCACAGTCCCGGTCAGCGCTTGCGTTAGCGATGATAGCTGTGGCTTCAATGGCAAACTCGCCCGTGGAACTCACGTATACCTGCTGTATTTCGACAACGTCGCCGGTAAGCGCTGCGTGAGAAGTACTGGTAAAAGCGGACAACATGACTACAGCGAGAGAAAGTCTGGTTTTCATTACGCACGTCCTTTGTCTAAGTGAGTGGGAAAAACTGCTCGTCAATAATCCATCCAATCGGTGTTCAAAATACATCGTGTAGAACCACAATTCGCCAATCAGGTTCGCCTCTTGCCTCGGAGCTTCCGCCGAAGCGATGCGCCGCCGAGCCCGCCGATCGAACCGGCCGCAGCCCGGTTGAGCAGGCGCCTGAATGACGGGCATTCGAGGTAGCTAGGCGCCGCGCATACCGAAGCGTGTAAGAGTCCGTCCCGTACAGCCGTCAGTCGCTTGATGTGGCGGTCGAGTTCTTTGGCTTTGTCAGAGAGCATGTCACGGTCGATCCGCGGCGCTCCTGACGTGCCGAGCATTGGCGCGATCTCGTCGAGCGAGAAGCCAGCTGATTGTCCGAGCGTGATGAGAGCCAGCCGCTCGAGAACGTCGTCGCCGAATACGCGTCGAAGCCCGTTGCGCCCGATCGACCGGATCAGTCCCTTTTCCTCGTAGAAACGCAGCGTCGAGACTGGCAAACCGGTCTGCTTTGCGACCTCGCCAATGTCCATATTCAGTTCTTGACCTCAAGTTGACTTGAGGTCGTAGCATAACAGCCCACCTTCACCAAATCCTGGAGCATCCTTTGAACCTTACGATTTCGATTATCGCTATTGGTGCAGGTGCCACTGCCGTCATGGACCTGTGGGGAGTGCTTCGAAAGCAGCTCCTGGGCACCCCGGCACCCGACTACGGGATGGTTGGGCGTTGGATTGGCCACATGCCGCGCGGTCGCTTCACTCATGAGTCCATTGCGGCATCACTTCCTGTCCCGGGCGAACAGCTCATAGGTTGGACGGCGCACTATCTGATCGGCGTTGCGTACGCGGCGTTGCTGCTTGCAATCGTTGGGCCCGATTGGCTTCGCGAACCGACACCGGTTCCCCCGCTGCTCGTCGGTGTCGGTACGGTGGTTGCGCCGCTCTTCATCATGCAGCCCGGTATGGGGGCAGGGGTTGCGGCGTCCCGCACACCGCGTCCGGCGGCAGCGCGAATCCAGAGTCTGCTCAATCACTTCGCGTTTGGGCTGGGCCTCTACGTGTCGGCGCTGGCGGTGAGCCGGTTCATGAGTTAGCGCACCGGCTTCACCGACCGGCGGTCAGGCGAATACCCCGGACGAGAAGCGCCGGCCTCAGCTTCGGTCGGTAATCTGCCCGCCAATCCCCGAATACCGCAGCCGGCCGCTGCCGTTGTCGACGATGACGAGATTGCCGCTGACGTCACGCACGGCCATGTTGCCGGCGCCGTCGTCGATCGTGACGTCGCCGTCGACACGCGATACCGAGATGCCGCCGGAGCGGTCCCTGATCTCGACGCTGGCGGCTACGTTATCGATGTTGATCCAGCCGGAACCGTCTTCGATCGTGACTGCGCCGCGTATCTCGCTGAGATCGATCGAGCCCGAGCCGTCCTCGATCGTGACGTCGCCATCGAGTCCCTTGACCTCGATGAAGCCGCTGCCGTCATCGATGAAGACATCCATCGATGCGGGGACCGTGACGGTCATGCTGATCCGCGGATCCTGGCCGAACAGACGGTTCGACCAGGTAAACGTGCCCTCGAGTCGCGCCGTGCTGCCCGTGGCGTCCAGCAACAGCTGCATTTCATCTTCGAGTATCTGTTTGACCTTGCTGCGGTTTTTCGCCGGCAGCAGGATCTCGGCCTTTACCTCGATGGCCGTGGCGTCGGGGCTGCCGTTGACGATCACGAAACCGTGGCCGGATTTGATGCGCAACTCGGTGATCTTGGCGCCTGGCAGCGAGAATTCACGGGTCTCAGCGTGGTTGAACCAGTCGGCTTGCGCCGGGGCGCTTAGAAGCAGTACCAGCAATAGGGATGTTCGCATAACGGGTCCTCCGGGTGGCAGTGTGTGGCCTCTACCCGGAAAAGATGCACGCCGGACGCCGTTTGGATGCAGCGACGCTGCCCATTTCATCGTGGGCAGCGTCGCCGGCGCAGACTAGTAGTATTCGAGCGGCGTCGCTTTGCCGCGGAACACCCGGTAGACGAAGATGGAATAAGCCACGATGACCGGCAGAACCACGGCGGCGCCGATGAAAATTACCATGAGCGACTCCGGTGCCGCCGCTGCCTGCCAGATGGTCATTTCGTCGACGACGAGCCAGGGGAACAGGCTGTAGGCGAGGCCGTGAAACGCCAGCATGAACAGGCCGACGCCACAGTAGAAGGGCACCCAGATGCCGTACTCGTTGCTCTGATCGAGACGCACGGGCAGCCGCTTGAGCGATCGCCACAGCACCGCGAACAGGACCAGCGTAATGACCGGCATGGGCCATACGACAATGAGGTTCGTGACGTTGAACCACTTGTCGAAGATGCTGCTGCTCAGGAGCGGTGTAACCAGGGAGACGCCGGCAACACCGAGTCCGGTCAAGAGGACGCTGCGGCGTGCCCAGACGATCGACTGGCGCTGCAGCGTGCCTGCGGTTTTTGCCGTGAGCCAGCAGGCGCCGAGGAGCGCGTAGCCCGATGCGAGACACAAGCCAATGAAACAGGAAAACGCCACGGCAAACGAGCTCATTTCGAAACCGAGCACGAGTGCACCCAGCATGAAGCCTTGCGAAAACGCGGCGAGAAACGAGCCGCCAAAGAACGCACGATTCCACCACACCTTGTGGTCGGCGCGCGCCTTCACCCGGAAGTCGAAGGCCACGCCGCGCAAGGTCAGCCCGATGAGCATCAGCGAGACGGGCAGGTACAGCGCCGTCAGTATCGTGCCGTGCGCCATCGGGAACGCTACAAGCAATACGCCGACACCCATGACGAGCCAGGTTTCGTTGGCGTCCCAGAACGGGCCGATCGAGGCAATCATCAGGTCTTTGTCGTGATCTTCGGCGAACGGCAGGAGCAGGCCGACACCAAGGTCGAAGCCGTCGAGCACTACGTAGGCCAGCATGGCGAGGCCCATGACAATCATGAACGCGAGCGGCAGCCAGCCGGCGGCCGTGGTCAGGTCGGGTAACTCAGGCATTGGCTTCTGCTCCTTGTGGGCCGTTCAGAGGATCGATCAGAGGGGCCACCCGCGGACCGTGCGCGTTGACGCCCCGTTCACTTTGCTCTTTCGCGCCGGCGTTGCGTGCAAGGTAGAACAGCACGGCAATGTAGGAACTCACGAGGAACGCGTACAGCAGCAGCCAGGCAATGAGCGTCGTCATGACGGTGCCTGCGGCAACGGGACCTACCGCGTCGGCCGTGCGCATGACACCCTGCACGAGATACGGTTGGCGACCGATCTCGGTCGTGTACCAGCCGCTCAGGACACCGATCCAGCCCGAGAAGGTCATGGCGACGAGCACGCGGCTCAACAGCGGTGAGGGCTCGCGGGACTTGCGGAGCTGCCACAGTCCCGCCCACGAAACCAGCAGCATGAGCAGGCCAATACCGACCATGATGCGGAAGGCCCAAAAAACCGGACCCACCGGCGGGTGTTCACCCTCGAAGGCATCGATACCTTTGAGTTCGCCGTCGAGTTCGTGGGTGAGCAACAGGGAGGCGAGTTTCGGAATTTCGATCGCAAAGTGGTTGGTTCGCTCCTCTTCGTCCGGGATGCCGAATACCACAAACGGCGCGCCGCGCTCCGTTTCCCACAGTCCTTCCATGGCTGCGATTTTTGCCGGCTGGTGCTCGAGCGTGTTGAGGCCGTGCAGGTCGCCCGCAAAGATCTGCAGCGGGATCAGTACCGCGCCGAGCCACAGACCGCTCTTGATCCCGGCCATGACGGATTTGGCACGGTCGCCCTTGAGCCAGCGATAGGCCGAGAGACCGCTGATCAGGAACGCCACAGTAAGCCCCGAGGCCAGCAGCGTGTGCACGAGGCGGTAAGGGAACGACGGGTTGAAGACCACGGCAAACCAGTCGGTGGCGTGTGCCTGGCCGTCGATCATTTCGAAACCCGCGGGTGTCTGCATCCACGAGTTCAGCGCCAGTATCCAGAATGCCGAGAAGGTCGTGCCGACGGCAACGAGGAACGTGGCCAGCGTGTGGACGCGATTGCTGACCCGGTTGAAGCCGAACAGCATGATTCCCAGAAATGCCGCTTCGAGGAAAAACGCAGTGAGTACTTCGTATGCCAGCAGCGGTCCCGCAATGTTGCCGACCGTTTCCATGAAGCCCGGCCAGTTGGTGCCGAACTGGAAACTCATCGTAATGCCGCTGACGACGCCGAGTGCAAAACTCAGCGCAAAGACTTTGACGAACAGCCGGTAGGCATTCATCCAGTGGTCTTCACCGGTGCGGTTGTAGCGCCACTTGAAGAACAAGAGCATCCACGTGAGCGCAATGGAGATCATCGGGAACAGGATGTGAAAACTGATGTTCGCCGCAAACTGGATGCGGGCGAGGAGGAGTGCATCGAGCATGATTCGGTAACCTTGTACGGCGCGCGGTTTAGTCCGCGGCCTCCTGTTTGCGCCCGGCGATCGGCTTCAGGAGTTTGCTGACGCCGCCGCCGAGCTTCATGAGTTGTATGACGGTATTGGGGGAGAGGTCCTGCACGTCGTCGATCCAGCGTGTCGTGAGTTCGATCAGCTCGTGCATTTCGCTCATGCGTTTGGAGGCGTATTCGTCCTCGCGGCTGGTGGGCTCTTCCATGATCGCGTCGCGCAGCATCGACAGGGTAGGGTCGACCTCGCGCTTGCGGCGCTCCTGTATGAGCGTGCGGAAGATCTCCCAGATGTCCTCGGGTGCACTGAAGTATTCGCGGCGGTCGTCGGGCAGGTGCTGCGAGCGCACGAGCCGCCAGGACTGCAGCTCCTTCAGCCCCATGCTGACGTTCGAGCGCGACAGCCCAAGGGCGTCCACAATTTCGTCGGCGTTCAGCGGCTGGTCGGACACATACAAAAGAGCGTAGATCTGTCCAACCGTCCGGTTGATGCCCCAGCGGCTGCCCATTTCGCCAAAATGCAGGATAAATCGCTGTTTCAGAGGAGTGACATTCACGTATTTCTCGTAATTTCAGGAATTACTGAAATTCTAAGACTGAGCTTAGACTCAGTCAAGGTATAGAGGAAAAAGACGGGAATTGGCGTAGCCATAGCCAAAGCCCGGATGAATCCCTATAATGCGCCGCTCGCCACGGCTGAGGGATGCCAATCAGGCTCCCGAAACTGCCAAAAAGGCACCGAAAAAAGCGCCCGTAGCTCAGCTGGATAGAGTACCTGGCTACGAACCAGGCGGTCGGAGGTTCGAATCCTTCCGGGCGCGCCATACCCCGCCTCACGGACCACATGGTCCGTGAGGCGTTTTTACGAAGGGGAGTGCACTCTGGAGTCGCTAAACTAGGTTCTTGTTGCGACTAACTACTCGTCGCATCGGCCTGAGGCGGCCTCGAACAACGCTTCTTCTGGGTTGCGCAACGCAGGCAAGACGTTTTCCGCTACTTTCTCTGGCGAAGCACGGTGCAGCGCGCCGTTAGTGACTGTCGAGTTCCAGGCTTGAGGCCACACGGACGTATCCTTGCGCCCATTAGCCGCGTGATGGGGCAGCCGTACACCGCGTCGTCCAGCGCCATCAACCGCACATAGCCAAACGGCGCTCCGCAATTCAGTCAGGGTCCATCACTCCGCAAGAAATTCCAGAATAGCTACTGATACCTCTTCCGGTTTTTCGTAGAACAAGTAGATTCCGGTGTCTTCGACAACGTGACGTTGCCCGCCCGGCAGCAAACCCAGAAGCTGCTCTTGCCGGCTAACGTACGGATCGTTTTCACCTTGCAGCAGCAATACTCTGCGGTCAGTGATGTTGTCGAGCGCCAGCTGCCTATCCCAACGCAGAATGGCGTGATGTGCGTCGTATGGCCGGAGCCGGGAAGCGATACTGCTGAGGTATGCCGTGAGTACCCCTTCCGGAGATGAGGCGGGCATGTAGCCCACGAATCGGTGCCACGCTTCACTCAGAGATTTTCCGTCGTAGTCAATACGGTTGCGCTCTTCCAGGTTCAGGCTGTTTGCAAACAATTCTGTCTCCTGCCTGCTCTTTGGTCCGCTGGTTCCTGACAAGATCAGCCTGTTCACTCGCCGGGGATGTTTCCACGCCAGGCACATTGCTACGACCGATCCGCCATGATGACCCAGTACGTGCGCCGACAAGACGTTCAGACTGTCCAGCACCCTGATGGCCGCATACGCATAGTCCTCTACCTCGGGTTCGCCGGCCGGATCATCCGAGTTGCCGTGACCCGGCAAATCGAACGCAACGAGGTGATACTTGTCCGCAAGAAGCGGGACCAATGCGGCAAACTCTTCCACCGTCGACGACGATTGGTGGATCAGCAGCAGGGTAGGCCCTCTGCCGGCTTGCCAGTAGTGCAGTTTCCCGGCGGGCGCGTCGATGTAGCCCTTTTCTATGGACGGTATCGCAGTTGTTCGTAGCGGTGTCGTAGTCAATTGGGTCCTCTTCAATACGTCACAGCTCGAAGTGAGTCGTTTCTCGCCGTGCTGGCGGCCTTGTTGCCGAGCGCACTGATGTTTGAGTCCGCCCGCAAGGAGTCGACCTATCGCCAGTCAACAAGGTCGTTCAAATCCGGCCGCGGCCTTTCTTTCAATGGTGTCTCTGGGTGAGACCCCAAAAAAATGAATCCGGCGACCCGATCCGAGTCGGCGACGCCAAGAAATCTGTTGACGCCGGGGCTGTAGGCACCGGGCCCCGTTAGCCATTGCGCCGCCAGGTTCAGGCTTGCCGCCGCCAGTAGCATGTTCTGGCAAACGGCACCCGCTGACAGCTGTTGTTCCCACACCGGTATTTTGCAATCGAAGTTCGGTGTCGACACCACCGCAATGACCGTGGGCGCCCGATCGGCGAAGGACCGCAAACTGCGTACGGTCATGTTGCTGGTTTCCGGATTTTCGCTCTCAATGGAATCGGCGATGTTTTGGCTCAGCGCAGCTCGCGACTCGTTCTCGAAAACAACAAAGCGCCATGGCGCAAGCTTGCCGTGATCGGGAACTCTCGCGCCAACGGTCAGTATTCGCAACAGCTGCTCGCGCGTCGCACCAGGAAAGTCTATGTTTCGGGCAAGCGTGGACCGCCGGCTTTGCAGGAGGTCAAGCAGCGTGCCGTCCGTTCGGTTGAAGCGCATGGCGGACTCCAATGCCTCGGTGCCTCGCCCGTTGTCGCCTACACTCTTCGGGCCGGCCGTGCTCACGGTGTTCTCGCGTGAAAGCGCCGTTCTGCTTCCACATCTTCTGCGTAGGTTTCCACGGGCTCGAGGTAGTCTTTCGGATCGTAGCGTTCCTCGATACCGATGATTCGACCCTCGGGATCGGCAAAATAAGCCAGGTGCGCGCGTTTCCATTGAATGTGTTCGTTGACGAACCGCACACCGCGAGACTTTGCCTGCGTTTGAAAAAGCCTTGTGTTCTGGAAGCGAAGGATGAACGAGTTGGTTACCTCGATACGGTCTTTCGGCAGCGGAAGCACTCGACCGCCGCTGCGTAGCTCGAGAAACGTATTATCGCCGAGATCGAATACAATGTGTTCATCATCGGCAACAACGGGGGTGAAGCCGATGATATCGGTGTAGAAGGCCTTCATGGCGGGCAGGTCCTTCACCCGCATTAGTGCGCCGTCGAGGCACTGAATATCGGCGGGCATTTCACCGACCTTCGGATCAAAGGCCGCGCCGCGGTCGAGCCGCCGACAGGCTTCCTGGTTGATTGGCGATTCGCCTTCACGTTGATACTCTCTCAGGACCAGTAGCTGATCGTCGAGGTCCAGGACATACGCTTCTCTCGCAAACGGAAGATTGGCCTCGCCCGCCAGGCGCGCACCACCCGTGACGAGTCGGGAGAGAAGGGTATCGAGACCGTGTACGCGGAATATCGGCATGCAGGGCGCCGTATTGGGGTCGGTGTCGCGCGCCGGCATTGGCTCCTCGTCCGACTTCAGCTCAAAGACCGTGGCTTCGCCGCTCCAGAACATGGTCACCGGGTACGGCCGACCACCCCGCAAGAGAGGTAACCCCACGACGTCGCGGTAGAAGTCCCCCAGGGTATGCGAGTCGGCGGTGCGGCGCATGTACCACCCCAGACACATCAGGTTGTTCTCTGTTGCATGGCTCATTGTGCTGACACCGATAGATAGCGACTTAGATGTGCACCGACGGGATTGTCCTGCCATCCACTGAGGCGCGTGCTGACCAGGCGTTTGGAAACGTAGTAGTAGATCGGAATAACCGCGTATTCGTTGAGCGCAAGGGACTCGGCCTGTTTGAGAAGCACGGCCCGTTCCGCCTGGTCGAATGTACTGTTTGCCTCACGCAGTAGACGCTCAAACTCCGGGTTCGAGTAGCCCGAATAGTTGTTCGCCTCGTCACCTTCAGTGAATGCAGTCAGGAACGAAGATGGGTCGTCATACAGCGCGAACATGGCGGCCCGACCGATATCGAACTCGCCTATCACCAGGTTGTTGACGTGAGTACGCGTTTCCGCATTGAGCAAGTTGACGTCGACGCCGATGGCGCCCCACATGCCCGCAACGGCAACCGCGATGCTTTGATGCTCTTCCGTCATGTTGTAGCCGAGGTCGACTGTGAGCGGTTGCGATTTGTTGAAACCTGCGTCGTCGAGGAGTTCTCGCGCCAGTGTCTGGCGCTCATCCATTGACAGCCGGGCGTAGTCGGGCAGCTGCTGCTCCGGATAGCCCTCGAAACCCGGTGCGACGAAACCGTAAGCAGGCACTTCGCCGGAGCGCATCAGGCGAGTGGTAATGATGTCGCGGTCGATCGCCATACTGAGCGCCTGTCTTACGCGTACGTCATTGAACTGTGGCCGGCTGAGATTGATCGCGTAATAGTAAGTACCGAGTATCGGGAAGATGCGCACGGAGTCGGACAGGTTCTCCACCACCCAGTCGTACTGCGACGGCGGAAAATTCAAACCCAGGTCGATTTCTCCGGCACGGAACCGGCGCAGCTGCGTCCCCAGGTCTTCCGTTGGGATGTATTTTACGGCTAGAAGCGAGACCGTTTCCTGTTCGTAGAAATAGGGGTTCTTTTCAGCTCTTACTTGAACGCGCGGCGTCCAGTCTTTCAGAACGAACGCGCCATTGCTGACGGCGTTGGGCGGCCGCGACCAGCTGTCACCGAACGATTCAATGGCGTGCCGCGGTACCGGCATTGCGGATGCGGAGATCAGGAGCCGATCGAAGTAGGGCGTCGGTTTCTCGAGCGTAAACTGAACGGTGTTGTCGTCGGGCGCCCCGACGCCCAGGGCGCTCGGCGGCATTTCTCCCGCGTTGACGGCTCGTGCATTTTTTATCGGGTAGAGCCGCGAGGCTGACGGTGATGCCGTATCGGGGTCGAGCGAACGGCGAAAGGAGTAGACAAAATCCTCCGAAGTTAACGGCTCCCCGTCGGACCATTTGAGGCTCTCGCGCAGTCCAAACGTCCAGACGAGGCCGTCTTCCGACACATCGACGCTCGAAGCCATGCCGGGAATGACGCGACCGCCGCGATCATGGGTCATCAAGCCCACAAACAGATCGTTGATGATCACGCCCTCGGGTGAGCTGCTGACCCGGTGCGGGTCGAGCGTTCCGGGCTCGCCGCTGTTTCCCCGGCGGAGTTCGTTGGCGTCGACCGCAGGGATCGACACGGGCGCGTCCGAACCGTCATCGTTGCCGCAAGCGGCTATGCCGGCAAGCAAGCCGACGTACAAAGCCGCTAATACTGCTTTTGTAGAAAGTCGTCCTGCCATGATCTTGACCTTTATTCGTAAGCGATTGGGTGCCAATGTCGGAGGGGTTAGCGTCCGGAGTCGTCTTTTGGCGCAGCGAGTACGCCATTGTCGATCATTCTGCGGATCGCGTCGCGCTCGACGGCCTTGTTCTCGGCGCTTGCCGCGATCGGTTTGTCACGCCATGCGTTAGTCGGGAACAATTCGGCGGACGCGTATGCCGGCGCGTGCACCTGTGGTTGCAGCTGGGCTAACATGTTGCCCTTCTCCGAGCCGCCGGTGCGGTAGCGGCGCAACGCTTCGATATCCAGTTCCGCCGAAACGTAGAATTCTTTCTCCTGCGCATCGCCTGCGATCACTCGGCCGCGATAATCCACGATTTCGGTCGGTGCACGCCCGCCGTCACAGTGTTCCAGGTCGCCGGCGACAAACGGCCCCATGTTCGGCGCCACCAGATAGCAGTGATTTTCGAATGCGCGGCTCCGCCGAACCCACCGCGTGCCGTCATCGGCTTCCGTGCCTACGGCGTTTGGGTTCAGCAGAATCTCTGCTCCGCGTAGCGCAAGGCACCGGGATAACTCGGGCCAGTGCGAGTCGCGCGCAATGATTGCTCCAATGCGACCGATGCCGGTATCGGCAACGGGAAACAAGGACTCGTACCCGAAACGCTCGACCCAGTCGTCCAGAATGTCGCTGGGCCGGGTCTTGTCCGTCATCGCATACAGCTTGCGGTAGCGCAGCAGTATGTTCCCGTCGGGTCCAATCAGAAAAGCCGTGTTGAAAAAGCGACCGGGAAAATCGTCGATGAGTTCATAGGCCGCGCCGGCAATGTACACGGCCTCGGTAACGGCAGCCTCGCGCAATCCATCCAGTTCCGGGCCGGGAATCCTGATGCTGGCCCGCAGCCAGCCCTCTGTATCGACGCCAAACGTGTACCCGGTCAGGAAGAACTCCGGAAACACGACAAGACCGGCACCGGTTGCCGCCCGTACTGCCCGAACGTGAGCAGCACAGGCGGCCACATTACGACCGATCGCGCCTTTATCGAACGTGTCGACGCTAGGGTAAACCAGCTCGATACGTGGCTGAACTGCAGCAGCGATCACTGACATGAGAGTGCAGTTCCTGAGCGAGTCAAGCGCATTATCTTGCCGATACGCAACGGCTATGCAACGGCTTCTTTGCGATCTTCTTCGATCACGTCGGGCGTTGCCGTGTTCTCCCAGCGGAAGAACTCCAGCGAGTTGTCGCGAAGCGTCATTCGCTTGACCTCATCGGAAATCGTATCGCGGTCTTCCAGATACTCTTTTGTCTGACCCGGCTCATAATCCAGATGCGGATAGTCTGCGGCAAAGATCAATCGGTTAGGCGCTTCGGTCCATTCGATGAAAGATTCCACGAACGCATCTTCGGGTTCGAAGCCGAAGAAGATCTGGCGCTGGATGTATTCCTTCGGATCCAGCTTCATTTTCGGCGCCTGCTCAGCGACCATCGGCGTAAACTTCTCCATACGCTCGTGCAGCCGATCGAGCATCATGGGTACCCAGCCAACACCCGTTTCGAAAATACCGAATTTGAGATCGGGGAAGGTCTCGCAGACGCCGCCCGCAACGAGGCCGAGGAACGAATTCATGCCCTGCATCGGGAAACCGTTGATGTCGCTCCACAGCGCTACCTGGCTCGGCCAGTTTCGATCGAATCCCTCAATGTAAGGATCGGAAAAGCCGTGGATCGCCACCGGCACATTGATCTCCTGTGCGGCCTCATAAATCGGGTAGTAGTGTTCCGAGGCGAGCGTCTTGTATTCGTCGGGCGAATTGCCGATCACATTCGGGTTTATGTAGACACCCGGACAACCCAGTTCAAACACGGTGCGCTTCATTTCCTTGATGGCGTGATCGGTGTCCGCTGCGTTCAGGATACCGTAGCCGAACATCCGCTCCGGATACTCTTGGCACATGTCGTACAGCCAGTTGTTGTAAGCCTCCGTCATGGCGTTGCCAAGTTCCGGATCACCGAGATACGCCGGAGCGATGTTTCGCGAAGGCATCAGCAAGGTGCGGTCGATCCCCTCCGGATTCATGAATTCGTTGACCCGGACGGTGGCGTCGACGCCGCCGATCGGGCCGGGCGGGCGGCCGGAAGGAGGCATGTAGCCGGTGAAACCTTTGGGCGGGAAGGAAAACCGTCCGCAGTGAAAGAAGGCCAGATCGTCCTCTTCCCGCACTTCATGCCGGGGTCGATCAGGTCGCTTCTTGAATTCTTCATCGAGGTACTTATCCCATAGATCCAGCGGCATCCCGACGTGCGAGTCGCCGTCGATGAGGACGTAAGGCGCTCTATCGACTTTGCTTGACATGCTCATGACTCCTGTTGTTCATATAGAAAGTGTTTCTTTCAATAAGACTTTTTAGAGCCTTACTAAATGAGCTTCAAGCGTATTTTTGTTAGCATTATCGTAAGAAAAATTTTTGGTAAGAGATATGCGGTTACCCTCGCTTAAGTGCATCGAGGCGTTTGAGTCCGCCGCCAAACACCTCAATTTCACCCGGGCCAGCGAAGAGCTCAACCTGACGTCTGCCGCGGTCAGCCAGCGCATCGCGGCGCTGGAGGCGGATCTCGGGTTTCCCCTTTTCGAACGAAACGGGCCGCGACTGCGACTGACCGAAGCCGGGGAGTTGGCCCGTCCCATTCTCCTGCAATCGCTGTCGCAGATGCGAAGTGCCATCGGCTCGCTGCAGGACATCACGCAAAACAGCCTGCTGACCATCAAGGTGTCGCCGTCCTTTGCACACAAATGGTTGATTCCGCGTCTCGGGCGGTTTCACTTGCGCTACCCGAACATCGATCTCAGGGTTTGGAGCATGACCAACAGGATTGCGCTTAGAGGCGACGAGCTGTGCCTCGCCGTCTATTACGGAATCGACCCGGAGCAGGGGCTGGATGCAAATCTGCGAGTGGATTCGATGTTCGAGGAGCAGGTGTTCCCGGTCTGCTCACCGCAATATGCGGAGGCCAACGCGCCCTTCGACAGCGTGGACGCGCTCGGGCGGGCGACGCTACTGCATGACGATACCATGCAGCCGCTGGTTTCGTTTCCGGATTGGCGAAGGTGGTGCGACAGCTTTGAGATTGAGGATGTCGACACTAACCACGGGCCACGCTACATGGTGTCGAGCATGGCTATGAACGCGGCGATTGAAGGGCAGGGCGTGTGCCTTGGCCGAAGTGCGCTGGCCAGCGACGATCTGGCGACCGGACGACTGATACAACCGTTCAGCGAAGTCTATCCGCTGACGTTCCAGTATTTGTTCGTGTACCCGCAGATACTCGCGGAGCAGCAGAATTTCGAAGTGTTTCGTGAGTGGTTGCTGGAGGAGGCGGCCAGATTTCAGGACGAACTGCAGGATGAGGCTTTGACAGAGAAACGCCAGGAGTAGAGTAAGTGGTTCTGCGAAAAGCAGGGTGGCTGACCCATCTGCACAATCACTGCCACAAGTTTTGATACAAATCCTGACGAGCGCCAATTATCATGACGGCCGGCCATCCAGTCTGACGCTGCGAAATGGCGTAATGAATTGGACTTGACCGATTCCCGCAATTACCTCGACGTGCATGAATTCCCGATCACTTCGTTCGTCTCGAGCTTCGAATCGTCGCGTCGTTACGCCTGCGACCCATGCATCGACCGACCGGTGATGTGTTGTGTTAGTCATAGAGTGATCGGTAGACGCTACAAGCGATTTGAATGAAGGCCTGGGCCAAACAAACCTTTTCCCCGCTGGGTAACAAAGTCTTCCGCCCCATCTGGCTCGGAAGCGCGGCAAGCAATCTCGGTGGCATGATTCAGACAACGGCGGCTGCCTGGTACATGCTGTTGCTGACGGACTCGCCGTTCATGGTCGCACTGGTGCAGTCCGCGGCGGCACTGCCGTTAATGCTGTTTGCCTTGCTCGCCGGCGCGGTAGCCGACCTGTTCGACAAGCGGGTGCAGATGATCGTAGCGCTTTCGTTTTGCGCGGCGACATCGTTCGTTCTCGTCGTACTGACCTACATGAACCTTGTGTCGCCGCCGGCGCTTCTGGTTCTTACATTCCTGATCGGTGCCGGTACGGCGTTCTACATGCCCGCGTGGCAGTCCAGCGTTCTGGAGATCGTCTCGCCGGAACAGCTTAGCCAGGCGGTTTCGCTGAACAGTCTGAACTTCAATGTCGCACGCAGCGTCGGTCCGTCACTTGGCGCAGAAATCCTGGCGCTTGCGGGGGCCGCGGCGGCCTTTCTTGCCAACGCGGCATCCTATGTTGCGTTGATCGTAGGCCTTCTGATGTGGCGCCGCCCGGTCAAAGGCCGCCCGTTGCCGCGCGAATCGCTGGGGCGTGCCATGACTGACGGGCTGCGTTTCGTTCTACTGTCGCCGACGGTGCGCAAGATCATGTTTCGCGGCCTGCTGTTCGCCTTCGGCGGCGCCGGTCTGATGTCGCTGCCCCCGATCATTGCGCAGGCCGTCGGCGGCGGCCCGCGCGCGCTTGGATTGCTTCTGGGCGGGTTTGGCGTCGGCGCGATGTTGGGTGCGCTCCTCGCGGCGCAGCTGCGTTTGAACATGACGGCCGAGCGCCTGATGCGCGCTGCGACGATGGGTGTTGTGATTACCCTGGTGGCGCTTGCATACAGCCAGTGGCTCTGGGTGTCGGCCCTGTCGATTGCGCTTGCGGGTGTCTGCTGGGTGCTGGCGATGTCGACGCTGAACGTCTCGGTGCAAACCTCGTGCCCCCGATGGGTTTCGGGCCGCGCGCTCTCTATCTTCATGATGACGTTCTCGCTCGGGATTGCTGGCGGCGCGGCTGTGTCCGGTGTCGTTACCGGTAACGCAGGGCTGTCGCAGGCGCTGCTGCTCGCCGCGGCGTTCCTGGCGTCGACGCTGATCGTGGGACGCTTTTTGCCGATCGAGGAAGGCAAACTCGAAAGTCTCGAGCCGAGCAGAAGACCGAAGCAGTTGGCTGCCGCAGACATCGAGCCGCAGGCCGGGCCGGTGGTCGTGACGGCCGACTATCGCGTGCCCCTGGCGAACGCACAGCAATTCATGGCCGTCATGCATGCGCTTGCCCGGGTGCGGCGAAGAGATGGCGCGCGCCGGTGGTCGTTAACGCAAGATATCGACGACCCGGAAGTCTGGCGCGAGCGTTTCCACAGCCCAACCTGGACGGACTATTTGCACCGCATCTCCCGCAAACTCAGCGGCGACGATCCGCTCTATCGGCGTGTCCTCGAACTCTGTTCCACCGAGCCGCTCTATCACCGTCGCCTGGAACGGCCGGCGGGATCGGTTCCTCTCGGCGTGAAGCCTCCCCCTGAGCGAAACTCGTCCTGATCGCGTCTATGCTGCTGACGCCGTTATCGGGTCAGCGCGCCATGTTCGATGTCACGCCAGTGATGACAGGCAACGAAATGCCCCGTGGACTCCTCGGTAAGTGAAGGATCTTCGTTGCGGCAGCGCTCGGTCGCGAACGGGCAGCGGGTATTGAAGCGGCAACCGCTCGGCGGGTTCATCGGCGAGGGCACGTCGGAATCCAGGCGCCGGCCACGTTCGCGGTCATGCCGGCCCGGGTCGGGCGAGGGGACCGCATCGATCAACGCCTGTGTGTATGGGTGTCGCGGACGAGCAAACACGGCATCGCACGGCCCGGATTCCACCAGCTTGCCGAGGTACATCACCAACACCCGATTGCAGACGTGTCGGACGACGGAGAGGTCGTGACTGATGAACAGATACGACAGCTGCAGTTCCGTTTGCAGGTCTTGCAGCAAATTGACGATTTGCGCCTGAATCGAGACGTCGAGGGCGCTGACGGGCTCGTCGAGGACCATCAGTTTCGGCCGCAGGATGACCGCCCGGGCTATGCTGATTCTCTGGCATTGTCCGCCGCTGAACTCGTGCGGAAACCGGCCTGCCATCGAAGGCAGCAGGCCAACGCGATCCATTGCCTCTCGAACGGCTCGTTGCCTTTCCGCCTCTGACTGTTCCGGATAGAAGGACCGCAGCGGTTCGGCAATGATATCGGCGACGATCATGCGCGGATTGAGGCTGGCGAGCGGATCCTGGAATACCAGCTGAAAGTCTTTGCGCCGGGGCCGGATAGCCGCTTCTTCCATGGCGCTGACGTCGTCACCCAGCCAGGTGACCCGACCGGCGGCGGGGCGAGTGAGCATGAGCGCGGCACGGCCGAGAGAGGACTTGCCGCAGCCGGATTCGCCCACGACGCCGAGCGTCTCGCCGCCGTGAACATCAAACGAAACACCGTCCACGGCGCGCACGTAGCCATACCTGGCCGCAATGATCCCGCCGACGCGTACCGGATAGCGAACTTCGACGTCGCTTGCGGCCAATACCGGGACGCGGTTCATGATTGCGTGGCCGGCTCGTCGTGCCGCGGGAAATGGCAGGCGACGCGACGAGTTTCGCCGAAACTCCCGACGTTCGGCCGTTCGGCCCGGCAACGTTCCCGTACGCTTGGGCAACGCGGCGAGAACGAGCAGCCGGCTGGCGGCGACAGCAGGTTGGGCGGCTGACCGGGGATGGCAACCATGGGCTGATCGGTATTGCCGTCGAAGCGTGGCATTGCGGCAAGCAGACCCTCCGTGTAGGGATGGTAAGGCGTCTTGAATAGCTCTTGCATCGGCGCAAGCTCCGCCACTCCGCCGCTGTACATGACTAGTACCTCGTCGGCGCGGCCGGCAATGACACCCAGGTCGTGCGTGATCAGAACGATTGCCGTGTCCGTGTCACGGCGGAGGTCGTCGAAGATATCGAGAATCTGTGCCTGAACCGTGACGTCCAGCGCCGTTGTCGGCTCATCGGCAATCAGAATATCGGGTTCGCACAGGAGCGACAGCGCGATCGTAATGCGCTGGCGCATACCGCCGGAAAGCTCGTGCGGATAGGACCGCATGCGATGCGCCGCCTCCGGAATCCGTACCAGATCCAGGACTTCCAGCGCACGCGCGCGGGCATCGGCCTTCGATAGACCTTTGTGAACGATCAATCCTTCGGTCAGTTGATTGCCAATTCGCATGTGCGGCGTCAACGAGGTCAGAGCATCCTGCAGTACCAGGGTAATCCTGTCGCCGCGGATTTGATTGAGTTCCGTGCGCGGCATTTCCAGCAGGTTCCGGCCGTCGTAGACCGCTTCGCCCGACGTCCGCCCGTTGCGTGCAATGGCGCCCATGATGGCCATGAAGGTTTGACTCTTGCCCGACCCCGACTCGCCGACTACTCCGAGGCACTGCCCGGCTTTGAGGGAAAAGGACACGTCGTTGACGGCGTTTACCACACCGTCCGGCGTATCGAACGCAACGCTCAGACCCCGCACGTCGAGGACAGTTTCCGTAGTTTTGGTTCCGGCGTCGGTCATTATCGGTCTTTCGGGTCCAGTGCGTCGCGCAGGCCGTCGCCAATGAAGTTGAAACAGAACATCGTGGCCGCGAGGAACGACGCGGGAAAGATCAGCAGCCAGGGAGCGGTTTCGATTTCTGCGGCTCCCTGGTTGATCAGCACGCCCCAGCTGGTCTTCGGCTCCTGAATCCCCAAACCGAGAAAACTCATGTAGCTCTCGACCAGGATGTTCGCCGGAATCAGCAAAGTCACGAACACGATGACCGGGCCGATGGCGTTCGGAATGATGTGGCGACGAATAATGTCCGGTGTCGATACGCCCATGGCCCGCGCGGCCTCGACATACTCCTTTTGTTTGAGCGACAGCGTCTGACCGCGCACGATGCGCGCCATGGTGAGCCATTCAACGGCACCGATCGCAAGAAAAATCAGAGTGATGCTGCGGCCCAGCAGAGTCACCAGAATAATGATGAAAAAGATGAGCGGCAACGCATACAGCACGTCGACAAAGCGCATCATCACGGAATCGACACGGCCCCCTACGTAGCCGGCAACGGCGCCGTAAACGACGCCGATGCTGAGCGCGACCGCGGTCGTGAGCACGCCGATCAGCAGGGATATCTGTGCACCGTAGGCCGTGCGCACCAGTAAATCGCGGCCGAGCGTGTCGGTGCCGAACCAGTGCGCACCTTCCGACGACGGAGCGCTCGCCAGCAGCGCAAAGTCCATGGTGTCCATTTCGTTCGGGCTCAGGATCGGCGTAAGAATGGCGAACAGCGTAATCAGCACGAGGCCGTATACGCCTGCCATCGCCGCGCGATTGGCAACGAACCGCCGCCGGGCGTCCTGCCACAGGGAGCGGCCTTCGCTCATTGGCTCGGTGGATTCGACGGATTCCGCGATTTGCCGGTCGACGCTCATGTCAGCGCAACCTCACGCGCGGATCGAGGGCGGCGTACAGCAGATCCACGACGAGATTCAGAATGAGTATCGCCGTTGCGAAAAACAGCACGACGCCAAGCACCAACGGGTAGTCGCGGTTGATTGCACCCTGCACGAAGTAGCGGCCAACGCCGGGCAGGTCGAATATTTGTTCCACAATGACCGAGCCGGTCACCACGCCGGCAATGGCCGGGCCCAGATAGCTGATGACCGGCAGCAGCGCTGCCCGGAGCGCGTGATGGCTAACGACCCGCGAGGTTGGCAGGCCTCGCAGATGCGCCGCGCGAACGAAATTCGATTGTAGAACCTCGACCATACTGCCGCGCGTCAGTCGCGCGATAATCGCGATCTGCGGTAGCGCGAGTGAGAAGACCGGAAGTATCTGGCTCCTTGGTCCGTCCCATCCCGCAACCGGAAGGCTAAGCGCACTCCAGAATCCGGACAGTTCGCGAAGGTAAATGCCGAAGAACAGGGTGAGCAGCGGCGCAACGACAAAGTTCGGTACCGCAATACCGGCCATCGCAAACGACATCAGGCCGTAATCGAGCTTCTTGTTTTGGTTGAGCGCGGCAATGATGCCGAACAGGCCTCCAAAAAGTATCGCAATGGCGACGGACTTGAGCCCGAGGCTTGCACTGACCGGCAAGCCTGCCGCCAATAGCTCGCTGACGCTGAAATCCTTGTAAATCATCGAAGGGCCCAGGTCGCCCCTCAGCAGGCCGCCCACGTACAGCAGAAACTGCTGGTGCAGAGGCTTGTCGAGGTTGTACGCCTTGCGCAGGTTCTCGACGACCTGAGGGTCGAGCACCGCCTCGGCGTCAAAAGGGCCGCCGGGCGCGAAGTGGATCAGCGTAAACGACAGCAGGACGATCACCAGGAGCGTCGGGATAACGACGACCAATCGGCGAACGGTGTAGGCGATCACGGATAGCAGCTCCGCAACTTGTGGCGGGTGATGCGTGCTTGCTGCTCAAGCGTGAGTCTGTCGTAGAAGCCGCCCTCGCTATTCAACCTACTCACACATTCCCCCGCACGGCCAGAGCAACTCCTGCCTTGACTATTGCACAATTGTGACCAAAATGTATATATATGTAAACAATTTCAGGCTCTAAAAAAAGGCGCGCCTGGCTGTCACGTATGTGTATGGAGTGGCAGCTCCACCGGGTCCGGAAACCGGGTCGAGAACCCGGCGCATGACGACGGCGTGGCTCGGACGAGCAAGAGGGGGGATAGGTAAGTGAGCGTCAACGTCATCAAATCGGTGGGCCGCGTGTTCGCGATACTGGAATTGTTTGACCGCGAGCGGCGAGCGCTGACGCCCTCAGAGGTTGCGAGGCAACTCGGCTATCCCAACACCTCGGCACTTGCTTTGTTGAAGAGCATGCAGGCACTGGGGTACCTGACGTTTGATCAGGGCACGCGTTCGTTCTATCCGTCTTCGCTACTGACGCAGGTTGTCGAATGGACCATTAGCAACCTCTATGAGGAAACGGCCATTCTCAACGTGATGGACGATCTACACAACGAGATCGACGAGACGATCAATCTAAGCCGTCAAACGGGCGATTTCGTCAAAATAATACATGGATTGGAGAGTACCAAGCTGCTTGGAATCCGTGTGCAGAAGGGCGTCGTGATGCCCTTGACTGCGTCGCATACGGGCATGGTCGCGCTTGCGACGTATCCGGACGAGGTCGTGAAGCAGACGGTACGTGATCTGCAGAAACGTAATTACCCGGAAGCACGCTCGATATCCGTCGAACAGGCGCTGGCCGAGGTCCGGGAAATTCGTAGCCAAAAGCTTGCGCGCGGTTACGACGTTTACATCGAGGGCATCGGGGCGATTGCATTTCCGTTGTGCTCGCACACGGGTTCGCACCCGTTCGTGGTCGGTGTTGCGGGTCCGACCGACCGCATCAGAAGCAACGAAGCGCGCATCATGAAAGTGGCAAAACGTGCTATCAACAAGCACAAAGCGCGGTTGGCGTATCCGGTCTAGCGCGGCACCAAAAGCGTCAATCTAGTCTACACATATGCGGCAACCTGCGGCTCGAGCGCTGCCGACCGACACACAAGATCGGCCAGGTCCAAGCCTTTTTCCGCAAATCCTGATTTCGCCTCGTCGAAACAGCCGGCGCCGAATTCGAGCGACTGACACGGGGTGATACGAGCCAAACCGAGGGGCGTCCACAGAGCCGTTGGACTGCTGCTACCGGGCGCGCGCAGTGGAAATCGACGTTTCGTTTCAAGTTCGTAGATCCTGCAAAGAATTTCTTATTTAGTATGATATTGTTCCGATATAGGTAGAAAGAACGCAGCCGCACCCGCTGTGCCTACCGGGCCCCAGGCGGGAAAAACGATACCGGCACTGTGGCCAAATCATTTACTTGACGGATGGAGAAACGATTTCGATGAGTGCCGGAATTCAAGGCCTGGGCTGGTTCATGCGCCGCACACGCGATCCGATCGCGCTGGCAAGCTTCTATGAAAAGGCGCTGGGCCTGCCGCGCCTGAGGAGCTGGCAAACCGACGAGCTTTGCGGCGTCATGTTATGGGCTGGAGAGGTCGGCGTGTTGGAAACCAACCTTCTGAATCCGCAGGCCGACGGGTCTCCGGAAGATACATCATGCATACCGGTCTTCAGAAGCGACAACCTGGCAGCAAGCAGCGACCGCCTGGCGGGCTTCGGTCTGTTGCCAACGGACACGGAAGAAGACGAGCGGGCTACAACACACTTCTTCCAGGATATCGACGGTCTTCCGTTCGGTGTCGAACAGCTGCACCGAGCCGATCTGAATAGTGTGGATTCACAATGGGCGAGCCGCGGTAGATCCGGCGAAAACTCATTGCCCGGCGGCATTGTCGTTGACGGTGACGTGGCGGGCCTCGGCCGTATCATTCACAAGACACCGAGTCCGGAAGCCGAAACTGCGTTCCTGAAACAGCTGGGAATGACGGCATGCAATGGTCGCAGCGGCGATTCGATGCTCGAGATCGGCAATACCTGCCTGGTGGACCTGCGCGAAGCCGAGTTACCGCTGCCGCCCATCGAGGAGCGGGACATGCTGTACGATGCGTGGATAATGCGCGTATACGGAATGGAGTCGTTTCGGCGCCGCCTGGCGGAACTGGGCGGAGACTTCCTGTCTCAGCACGATTTTCCCGGTGGAGCGCTCGACTATGCGCTGACGCCCAGCTATCGTGTCATAGGCTGGCAGGAAAGAAAGCGCTACGACCCAAGGGTTCCGACGACACAAATGGTAGAGGATCTGGACGCTCGTAGCCGCTGGATCAGGAGAAAGAACGATGGCGGGTAAAGGGGCCGGTGCCGCGGCACGAAAAACCGATCGCGCAAAGACAAAGCTCGAACGCGAGGGCGCCGGCCTATCGGTTGAGCGGGTGTTTCTCATTCTCGAGATGCTCGCTGCCGCTGGCCGGCCAAAGACCCTGACCGAGATTTCCGTCGGCCTGAATCTGCCGAAGTCCAGTTTGTTGAAGTTGCTCAGAAGCCTGTCGAATCTAGGCTACCTGAGCGAAAACCCGGTATCCAAAACCTACTTTCCGAGCCTCGGCGTATGCAACCTGGGGAAGCGCATCGAAGACTTATTGGTCGGTCACAACGAACACGTCTCGATGCTCGAGGATTTGCGCGACGCAGTTGGCGAGACCGTCGGTCTGGCGACCCAGCACGGTGTTTTCTCGCAGTACCACAGCTGTCTGGCGGGACCGCAGCAGCTCAACTTCAACCTGACCGATGGGGTGCGGTATCCGATTCACGTCTCGGCCGCAGGTCGCGCGCTCATGAGCGCCATGGGCGACGATGAGTTTGAGAAACTTGCGTATCGAATCGAGAACGCACGCCATCCCGGATTTGAAGACGTCGATATCGATCGTTTGCGCCGCGAAGTCCGGCAGATCCGCAAGCGCGGCTTTGCAACGTCCGACAGCCGCTTTGTAACCAACATACACAGCCTGGCGAAATTGCTACCGTTGCGGAGCGGTGCGCGACCGATCGCCGTGTCGATTGGCGGTCCGAAAACACGAATAAAGGCTAACAAGAAGCAAATTCTTGAGACCCTGTCCGACGTGATTGCCCAGTACTATCCGTCGGAGCGCCGCAAATAGGCGGCTACGGGCGCTATATCTGGAGATTTTCCGTAAGCCCGGAAGAATCACGAAATCGCCGGGCCGATCCAGCACCCGTCAGCGTGTTTGATCCCGCTGCGTCTTGCCGAAAAAAACCTCGCGCGTTTCGTCGGTCGGGTTGCCGATAACCTCCTGTTCTTTTAGCAACTCGCAACCTCGAATCACTGCGGGTCGTGCCGACAGCTCTTCATACCAGTGTTCTACGTTCGGGAACTCACTGATATCGATCTCATGTAACCAGCGGACGTGCACCCATGGGTAAATCGCGATATCGGCAATCGAATAGTCGCCGGCAATGTAGGGCTGACTACCGAGCTGCCTGTCCATGACTTTGTACAGGCGCAGCGTCTCGTTCTGGTAGCGGTCGATTGCGTAAGGGATTTTATCAGGCGCATAGCCCAGGAAGTGTCCACACTGTCCGAACATGGGGCCCACGCTGCCCATCTGAAACATCAGCCACTGCAAAACGGTAAATCGTGCGGTTTCGTCGACCGGAAGCAGCTTGCCGGTTCTTTTTGCCAAATAGATCAGGATGGCGCCGGACTCAAACAGTGAGTAGGGTTCGCCACCAGGCCCGTCGTGGTCGGTAATAGCCGGTATCTTGTTGTTCGGGCTAATGGCGAGAAAGTCTTTAGAGAACTGCTCTCCCTTCAGAATATTGACAGGTCGGGTTCGATACTCGAGCTCTACTTCCTCCAGCATGATTGCGACTTTTTGCCCATTTGGCGTTGGCCAGAAGTAGAAATCGATCATTGGGTGTTTCCTCTGAGCGCCAGGACGGCCTGCACGTGTTTCTTGTGGTGTTCGGGCGACATGTCGCCCGTGTAATCGATGTTGAGGTGTGAGCGCACCGAAGGTCGTTCAACTACCTCGTCGAACCAGTCGGCCAGTGCCGGCCGGCCCGTGCGCCACCGATAGTTCGGGTACAGCGCATCGTCCGGGCTGCATTCGTCGCCAAGATAGCTTACGCCCTGCAAGAGACCCACGGCGCCGATGTCAAATCGTGGTCTTGTCGTGGCCCAAACTTCCGCGGCGTCCAGCGTGCCGATCATCTTCGGCCATAGCCATTCGTACAATGCCCGACGCCGCTCTTCTTCCGGGAGCCAGGCCTCCATACTCAACTGCACTGCGCATTCGAACAGGGCATCGCCCAGCGCGAGCCGGCGGAGCGCGTCCCAGCGTTCTGGCCCTTGTGCAGGATACAGGCGGTTTTCGCGTCGTTGCGAATCCAGATATTCAACGACGGTCTGGCTGGCGTACAACACCGTGCCGTCATTCAAGGCAAGACAGGGCACTTTTCCCAGTGGCGTCAGAGGGCTCATGTCGTATTGCCCCGTCACGAACCGACGATTCAAATCACGGAACGGAAATGTAGGAACGAATGTGATTTGGTCCCAGACACCGGCTTCGTGAGCGACGACCAGCGCCTTGTGAGCGAAGCTGTGAAAGGGTGAATAAAATAGTCGCATGGACTTAATCCTAGAGTTTCTTGCCCGTACCCAGCGCGCCCGGGTTGAAGATGCCGTTCGGGTCGAGCGCCGCTTTCAGTTCATCGAAAACGCCCAGGGTGGGCGCCCGCAAAGTTTCCCGATAGGGGTAGAAACGCCCGAGTTGCGCCGAAACCGCGCCGTGCGAAGCGAACAGTTCCTGCAGTTCGGCCCGGGTTTTCGCTACGAAATCCCTCGCGCGCGGGTTGTCATCGAACGACTGTAACTTTGCGAGCTGGCGCTCGGAGAGATTGGATCGGTGCAGCGGGAGCAGACGGTCCGGCCAGTAGAACATCGGCTCGACCAGGAAAAACCCGGAGTTCGCCGACAGCATGTAGCTGTGAACGATCTCGAGCTTTTCCAGTTGCGCGGCACGATTCGCAAAGAAGGACTCCAGCGCCGGAACGAGATTCGCTACCTCGGAAAGCGGAAATATGCCGTGCATGGGCGCCCAGCGTTCACCTTTTAGACCAAGGAAGCCACGGACCGAAAACGGGCGCGCGCGCATGGCGATCGGAATCGACGGCTCGATCGAACGACCCCGGGCCTTGCAAATTGCGACTGCTTTGGCGAGCAATTCATCGGCGACCCGTTGCGTTGCACCCTCGAAACTGAGGTGTACCGACCACTTCACGTCATCGTAGGCGTTCTGCCCGGCCGATACGATACGCGCGGCGTTGGCGAGGCCTTTTGCGATGCCGTCCGCAGAGACAACCTTGGCCAAGGTCGCCAGGCCCTCCCTGATCCCCACCTTCGTGGCGGTCTTGTTTTTTAAAGGATCGAGTCCGAATACGCGCCCGCCCAGGCCGAGCGCCGAAATCTCTCCCATCGCCGCCGCCGCGTCGGCCATGGAATCGAATGCAAACGAGGCGTGTGCGATGCCATCGGGAATCGTTTCCAAACGCAGAGCGGCTGCGGTCTTGATGCCCAGCGTTCCGGCGTCGCCGAGAAACAGACCCGTAAGATCCGGGCCGAAGTTGCGATAAAAGGCGGTACGCCCGGCGGCGCCGGCCGATCCGGTCCAAAAAGCCGCGCCGCGGGCGTCGACGATTTCGAGGCCCAATACGCCATCCATGGAACCGGGCAGGTTCTGGGACACGGCGCCGCCGACGGTGGATACACTGCCCGAAATAGGTCCGCGCAGGGCTGGGCGAAGCTTCGAGCCCGATAGCGCCTCGTGGATTTGCTCCCAGGTTACGCCGGTATCGACAACCATGTAGCGATCACCCGAGTTGATTTCGCGGATACGGCACAGACCGCGTAAGTCCAGAACAAGGACGGGCCGCGACGTAGGCCGATAACCGCCGGTGTAGGACATACCACCGCCGCGCGCGACGATTGCGATACCTTCGGTGTTTGCGATACGGACAATATCGCCTACTTGGGCTGCACTGTTCGGCATCAGTACCGCCGTGATGTCCATCGTGCCGTGCGGCGAGAACAGATCTTCGGAAAAAAAAGAGCAGTCTTCGCGACTCGTTACGACACGTTCGTCGCCTATGGCCTCGCGCAGGCGCGTTGTGATATTCACGGCCCCGACGACTGGTTGAGTGCAGCCCTCAGGTGTGCCCCGAGTTCGGCCGTCTTCACAGTGTCACCCGGTGCCGCGGGCACTATGCCGCGTTCGGTAGCGATTACCGCATAGGTCCTCGGGTAGCTTTTGAGCACCTGTTCGAGCGGGTACCGCCAGGCGGACTCCCAATGGGCTTCGTAGAACCGGGCGTGTTTCGACAGCGTCAGTAAGTCCGCCTGCAGTGCGGCGAAATCCAGATGGTTGGGTGGCGACGTGCGCACGGCGGCGCGGCGTTGGTCGAACCAAGGGAACCACATCTTAGCATCGCGTAGCTGATGCCAGAGTTCCAGCAAATGCGTACCGTGCAGCGTTGGCGATACATCGTTTGCGTAGCGGTGGAGACATTCGTTTCTTTGTGACTCGGGAATTGTCAACGGGTCGACAAGCGCCAGTCCTTGCACCCTGTCGCCGTGCTCCCGGGCGATCTCAAGCGCGGTGCCTGCGCTGGCACCGATGCCGACCAGGTTGTAGTGAGCGATCCCCAGGTTCTGCATGACCGTTGCGGCACGTCTCGCTTGATGCATCATGCTGACGTTGCCGTTCGCCGGGGCGTCGGAGTTGCCGCAGCCGGCCGGGTCTATGCAGACGAGGTATTGGCCCTCTGAGAGGGGCCGCAATCCTTCCTGGTACCAGCCCACGGTGCCTGGACTCGGGCCCAGCACAACCGTCGCGGTGTCGTCCGCCCGCCCGGCGGAATAGACACACAGCTGTTCGCCGCCCGAATCGACAAACTGATGCCGTATGCGGGAACTGCCCGTTTTCACCCGTGGCAATTGCGGCGCCGGCATTGCAGGCCGATGCGTCAACATGATCTCGAGTTCGCGGGCCAACGCTGCCTCGGCCTCACGCGGCATCTCCTCCCGCCAGAACGTGTCGGGAAAGTGCGCAAACTGCTTGTACAGGGAGTCACCCGGCCGAGAGGCGATGCAGACCGGAGCGGTAACCGCGTTGAGGGTCTCCATGGCGTCGTGCCTGAATACCGCGCTGTACGGACCCTTGTAGTTGTTGCCGGCCTCCATCAGGGCTATGACGCCGTCGTGCAGGAAATCGGTATCCGGCATGTCGACGTCCGCACGAGCATCGCGATGCTTCTTGTTCCAAGGCCAGAAGATGAATTGATCCCGATATCGGGACCAAAGCCAGGCGAGGTGGCTGCCGTCGTCGCTGAGCGGAAGATCGGCAAGATAACCGTCGAGGTACGCTTTGCGCTGCTCTTTGGAGAAGACTGGGTAGCCGTCCGTCAAAGCCAGTGTTAGACGGTCACCGTGTCGACGGGCAATTTCGACGGCGATCGAAGCGCCGGTATGGCGACCGTATACGATGAAGGACTCCACGCCCAGCTGATCGAGCAGGCGCACTTGCGCATCCGCGTAGTCTGCAATCGTCGGTTCGTCGATCTCGAGCGGCGTTGACAGCCCGTTACCTGGCGTATCGAAAGCGAAGCAGGTGAAGTGTTCGCTCCAGTGCTCCATCGCACGTACGAACACGCGCGAAGATACGGGTGAGGCATGCAGGAGGACAAGTGCGGGACCGTCCCCGCACCGGCGATAGTGTACGTCGCGGCCCTCTATCGTCGCGAAGTGGCGGGTAATCTGACTCATTGGGGCTTTAGCTCTTCGCGTAACACGCGATGCAGGATCTTGCCGGTTGCGTTCTTGGGCAAATGTTCACGGAGAATGAACTCCTTCGGAATCTTGTAGCCGGACAACTGCGATTTGCAGTGCTGCTTCAACTCGTTTGCGCTAACGGTTGTGCCTCGACGCGGGACAAAAAAGGCGACGACCGCTTCTCCCCAGTAGTCGTCCGGGCGTCCGACCACCGCAGCCTCATGGATGTGCTCATGCCGATAGAGCGCGTCCTCCACCTCACGCGGAAAGACGTTCTGGCCGCCGGAAATGATGACGTTCTTCTTGCGATCGACCAAATACAGATAGCCTTCGTCGTCGAACCGGCCAAGGTCACCGACCGAACACCAGCCGTTCTTTACGGCCGCGGCCGTCTCCTCTGGCAAATTCAGGTAACCGCTGAACAGCCAGGGCGAGCGAACGAATATTTCGCCCACTTCGCCCGCTTCAACAGGTTTACCGGTGTTGTCGAGTATTTTTACCTCACAGCCGGGCTGTGGGAGGCCCACGCAACTCAGTTTTCGGAGCTGATCGTAAGGGCGCAGGGCAGTAGCGCTGCCGAATTCCGTCGATCCGTACGCATCGAACAACACGTCGCTGCCGAAATAGGCGTCGATCTTTTCTTTTGTCGCCTGCGGCAGCGGTGCCGCGTTGGAGTTGATAACTTTGAGCGATGAGGTATCGTACTTGGCCAGCGTTGCTTCACCGAGCGCAAACAGCGCGTGAAACTGTGTCGGTACCATGAACATGTTGGTTATTTTCCGCGCCTCAACGGTCTTGAGCATGGGTTCTGCCATGAAGCGCGGAAAGATGTGGCAGGTGCCGCCGAAAAAGATCGGCGCGAGGACGTTGGCAAAACCGCCGCCGTTGAAGAAAGGCGACATGGCAAGACCGCGGCAGTCCGGGTTGTGCACACCGTAGCTTCCGGCCTGGGCGAACAGCATCATCTGCACGCGCGCACGGTGCGATAGTAATACGCCTTTCGGTTTGCCCGTCGTTCCCGACGTATAGGGAATCGAGAATATATCGGATTCCTGGATGGCGTTTTCCGCAGGCGTATTGCTCGACCGGCTGAGGATATCGTCCAGTTCGTCATCAATGACGACGATCGTTTCGACGGTTTGCAGATCCGCTTCACGTGCTGCGCTCGCGAACTCTTTGTCGACAAACAGCACTTTTGCCTCAGCATCGTTGCAAATATGTGCGATTTCAGGCGGAGCAGAGCGAGGGTTGATCATTGCCGGCGGAACGCACGCTTCGGCCAAACCTATTGCAATCTCGACGAACTCTATCGAATTGACCGCCATGAGCGCCGCGTGACTCCCGCGCTTCAACCCGAGTTCGTGGTTGACAAAATTTGCAACGCGGTCGATGTTCTGAATCAGGTCTTTGTAGCTGCGCTCTCGATTGCTCTCGTCAGTCAGCGCGATCTTGTTAGTGGACCGCGAGGCCGCTGCCCGCAAGCCGAAACCGATCGTTGCGGGTACGTAGGTATCGGCGTCGGTTGATGAGGTCATTGGTGAGGCCCGAAAATCATTCCATTGGTTCGAGGGGCAGATCGAACACCTTGATCGCGTTGTTGCGCAATATTTTGGCACGCGCCGCCGGACGGAAATTCAGAGCCTCGACCTCGCGCATCGCGCGGCCCGGGTCGATAACGCCCCAGTCCGTACCGAACAGGAATTTGTCCTGGCCATAGGTGTTGGCGTAGTGCACCACGGATGCAGGCCAGTGCTTCGGGGCGTACGCGTCGCCCGCCATGAAGACATTCTCGTGCTTCCAACACATGGCGATCATCTCGTTTTCCCAAGGTACGCCAAGGTGGATTCCGATAATCTTTAGCTCCGGAAAATCAATCGCAACCTGATCGAGGTAAATCGGCTTCGCGACGCTGGGCAGTCTCCGGGTCCGGCTGTAGATCAGGTTCTGCCCTACCTGCATCATGATTGGAATGCCCAGTTCGCAGCACTTGGCGTAGTAGGGATAAATCTGCGGTGCGTCAGGTCGCATGGCGAACCAGTGCGGGTACCAGTGCGCGCCGACGAAGCCGAACTCTTTCACGGCCTCCTCGAGTTCCCGAAGGCCCTCCATTCCCTTGGTTGGGTCGATACCGGCTAACCCGGAGAAGTGTTCCGGATGTTCGCTGCAGGCCCGGCGAACCAGATCATAGGGTACTGCCGTAGATCCCTTTATTCCCATATCGCCGCAACGCGCGGCGATCAACAGGCTGTGGTCGATACCTGCGTCGCTCATCATGCCTATATAGTCGACGAGTTCGACGGCGCCGCGCTGATCTTCGGGCTGCCGGATCTGATCGCGAAATGTGTCATCCGTCGGTATTGCACCCATTTCGACGACTTCGCGCGTCTTGATGTTTACAACAGTATCGATAGCGCCTTTGTTCGACATCTGGTTCGCAGCCGTTATTTGTATCTTGCTTGCCCGGAGAGGCGCCGAGTCCGAGAACGGCGGAACCCGCTCGAACGAGCCAAAGAGCCCAGCGAAGCATTCTGGATTCGTAACGATGCCGACCCGTGCCGGAATTGTCAATAAATTCCGATTTTGGATACGAATAGTTTCTATATACGAACTACCGGGCGCCTTACCGAGCGACCAAGCGGGCGTCGGAGTGCGGATGCACGACACAGGGCGTCATTCCGACGGATCAACCCGACACCGGGCGTTGATGAGTCCGAGTCCTGCGGTATTAAGCATGCGGTGATTCGATTTGCCAGGCCGGACGGCTGGCGCAAGGAAGGAATTGCCGGCTGGCCGCGCGAGCAGTGTTACGTAGCGGCACGGAGTGAGCTGCTCTTGATTGCCTCTAGCGAGACGGTTCGAGCAGAACGTCCCGGAAATCGACTCGAAGACGTTTCTTGTCAAGCTTTCCCGTCGCGGTGAGCGGTATCTGATCGACAAAGAGGATCGCGTCCGGCAGCTGCCACTTGGCAAAGCGGGTCGCCAGTCTGTCGCTAATTGCGTCCTTGACAGTTTCGTCGTCGCTCTTCGCACTGACGATCAGAACCGGGCGCTCGCCCCACTTGGGGTGGCTCGCTCCAATGCAGGCGGCCATCTCGACGCCTGCCACACCCATCGCGGCGTTTTCTATGTCGACCGAGCTAATCCACTCGCCGCCGGACTTGATGACGTCCTTCGAGCGGTCGGTGATTTGCATATAGCCTTCCGCGTCGATGGTTGCAATATCGCCGGTATCGAACCATCCGTCAGGGGCTACGTCATCGTCACTCTTGAAGTATCTGGCGATTGTCCACGGCCCTTTCACCAGCAAGGCCCCGAAGGTCCTGCCGTCGCGTGGCAACTCGTTCCCCTGATCGTCCACAATCTTCATATCGACGCCGTAAGGTACCCGGCCTTGCTTGCAGCTGAGATCGAGTTTGCTTTCGGGATCGAGATTCACGGTACCCGGTTTGGGCCGATTGAATGTGCCGATGGGCGTCATTTCCGTCATGCCCCACGCATGCACGACATCGACGTTGTGTCTGTTTTCGAACTCTTCGATCATCGAGCGGGGCACCGCGGCTCCGCCGATAATGACTTCCGTCATTGAGTCCAGGGTGTTGTCCGATTCGTTCAGGTATGCGATCAGCGTGTTCCATACCGTGGGTACGGCGGCGGCTTTGTTGACCTGTTCCGCAGCGATCATCCCGTGCAAGCTGGCGCCGTCCATATGCGGGCCGGGAAGGGCCAGCTTTGCTCCCGCGAGTGGCGCGGCGTAAGCGAGCCCCCAGGAGTTTGCGTGAAACATCGGTACAACCATCAAAACCGTATCGGTAGCAGCGAGGTTGAAGATATCGGGCATACACGACGCATAGGCATGCAGCAGATTGCCGCGATGAGAGTACAGCACGCCCTTCGGGTTCCCGGTCGTGCCCGATGTATAGCAGAGGGACGACGCCGTATTGTCATCGAGAGCGGGCCAGTGGAAACGGGTTTCGCCCGCCTCGAGAAATTCTTCGTAGCAGAGCGTAGGAGCCTCCCATGGCACCGAATCCGGCATGTGCTCCCGGTCAGTCATGATCACGACCGCTTCGACACACGGCAGACGTTGCAGGATTTCTCCCAAACGATCGACAAACGTAAGATCGACGAAGACAAGCCGGTCCTCCGCATCGCGCACGATGTACTCGAGCTGACTGGCAAACAACCGCGGGTTGATCGTATGACAAACCGCGCCCTGGCCGGAGATCGCGTACCAGGCTTCCAGGTGACGATGCGTGTTCCAGCCCAGCGTGCCTATGCGGTCGCCGGGCTGTACCCCAAAGCGTTGCAAACTCGACGCCAATCTCGTCGCGCGCGCGAGGGTGTCTTCGTAGCTCTGCCTGTGTACGCCGCCTTCAACGGTGTTGGTGATGATTTCCTGGCTGCCGTGCCAACGCCCTGCGTGCCCGAGGATCGAGATGAGATTGATAGGCTCGCTTTGCATCAGACCGTACACTGGCTGCTCTCCTCTAAAGCCGGTTTATTCAGAAGCAAACTCGTCGGGACGCATATCCAACGCTGTGCGATCCAACGCGGCTACCTGCGCCAAGGTGTTGTCTACTTTCGATAACTCATAAGCAAAGAAAAACCGCATGGCCGCGAGCTTGCCGCGATAGAAGTGCTTGTCGGATTCGTTGGCCTGCGAAGCACCCGCAGCGACGGTGGCCTGCTTCAGCCAGAGCCAGGCGACCACGATGTGTCCGACGGCATCCAGGTACATGCTCGCGTTTGCCAGCCGTTGGGTTGCGTCATCGCACGCCAGGACCGTGGCGGTCGTGCGCTGCCAGAGAGCAAGCCTGGATTGCAGTTGGGATTTTTCCGCTTGCAGCGCGTCGGGTGCCTCGTCGATCGTGTGCCGTATTTCTTCGACCAGCGCTTTGAGGGCCTGGCCGTCCTGCATCGACACTTTGCGACCGAGCAGGTCTATGCCCTGAATGCCGTAAGTGCCTTCGTGTATGGGGTTGAGCCGATTGTCGCGATAGAACCGCTCGACGGGATAATCGCGTGTATAGCCGTAGCCGCCAAGGATCTGTATGGCCCATTTGTTGGCTTCCAGGCAAAACTCGGACGGCCACGACTTTGCGATTGGCGTGAGTATCTCGAGTAGCAGCGACCATCGGTTTTTTTCCTGCTCGTCAACGGCGACCTTCAGGCGATCGACCAGCAGGCTGCAGTACATTATGAGGGCAAGGGCGCCTTCGACGTTCGCTTTCTGTGAAAGCAGCATGCGCTTCACGTCGGCGTGTTCGATGATCGGCACCGGCGGCGTTTCCGGGTCTTTGTTACCCGGCGGCCGGCCTTGAAGCCGGTCTTTCGCGTACTCGAGAGAGTGAAGATATCCCGTCAAACCCAACACGGTCGCGCCTTGACCAACGAGAATTCTCGCCTCGTTCATCATGTGGAACATGTAACGCAAGCCGTGATTTGCTTTACCGATCATCGTTCCGACGGTCTCGCCGCCTTCCCCGAAGTTCAGCACCGTGTTGGGTAGCCCGCGTTGCCCCATCTTGTGATTCAGCCCGGCGAGAACGATGTTGTTGGCTTCCCCCGTCGCGCCGTTCTTATCGACACGGTACTTCGGAACGATGAACAGCGAAATGCCGTTCACGCCTGCCGGTGCATCCGGCAGTTTGGCAAGCACCATGTGAACGATGTTTTCCGAGATCTCCTGTTCGCCGCCGGAGATCCACATTTTTGTCCCGCTGATAGCGAAGGTACCGTCGCCGCGCGGCGACGCCTGGGTTTTGATATCCGCCAGCGAGGAGCCGGCCTGCGTCTCGGACAGACACATGGTGCCAAACCAGCGGCCTTCCAGCATGGGGGGGAGAAACAGCGCTTTCTGCTCCGGGCTGCCGAACTTGCACAGCATGTTCGCCGCGGCGCCGGTGAGCATGGCGAAGCCGAATACCGAGTTGTTCGCGGCGGCAAACATTCCGTTAATAGCGGTTTGCACGACGTAGGGTAGCTGTAAACCGCCCTCCGCCTCATCGAACCCGGCCGCAAACAGCCCGGCCGCCGAGTATTCTTCCAGCGCGGCCTTGACCTCAGGAATGGTGACCGCTCGGCCGTCGATAAACCGTGGCTCGTTGGCATCGAGCTTGCCCGCGAAAGGCAAAAACTCTTCCTCGGCGATCGCCTGGCTGCCGTCGAGCATTTCGTTCACCGTTGCGCGGTCGTAAGCCGAGTAGCGATCCGATTCGAACAGCTCCTGTATGCCGAACACTTCGTACAGCAAAAAGTCGAGATCGCGGCGGTTGACTATCAATGACATGTGCTCTCCTGAGCTTTGTCGACCGGCAAAAGAAGTGCGTCGTCGCGCGTTCGGGTGAGCGTACCAGACGTTAGATCGTATAGCCGCCGTCGACGACGATACACTCGCCGGTCGTATAACTGCTGGCGTCGGAGGCCAGGTAGAGTACCGTGCCGGCCATTTCGGCGGGTTCCGCGTAGCGGCCCATGGGCGTTAGCCCGACGAGATGATTGTAAGTCGCCTCATCGTCGACGAGAGCGCCTGCAAACCGGGTCTTCGTGAAACCTGGCAGCAGCGCGTTGCAGCGTATGCCGGAGTTGGCACATTCCTTGGCGAACGCTTTGGTCATGTTGACAATGGCGGCTTTTGTCATGGAGTAGACAGCCTGTTTGTCTCCAGGCTTCAGCGCATTGATCGACGACGTGTTCACGATAACGCCGCTGCCTTGCTCCTGCATGAGCTTACCTGCCTCGACCGACATGAAAAAGAAGCCGCGAATGTTGACATCGATGGTCTTCTGAAACGTGCCCAGATCGGTATCCAGGATATGTCCATAGAACGGGTTGGTTGCAGCATTGTTGACGAGAATATCGAGCCTGCCGTGTGTCGATCGAATGTGTAGGAAGGTGCTGGAGATGTCCTCCATGCTCCCGACGTGACAGGCGATGGCTTCAGCGCTGCCGCCCGTGTCGCGAATCGCCGCGGCGACACGTTCACAGCCGTCAAGTTTGCGGCTGGATACCATTACGTGTGCGCCATGCCGGGCGAGCACCTTGGCTATTTCTTCGCCGATTCCACGGCTGGCGCCGGTTACCAGGGCTACTCGTCCCGTCAAATCGAAGATATCTGTCATTCCGAACCCGGCGGCAGGAGAGGCAAGGATCGTAACAATAATTCTTATATAGGTATAGACTTTGCCTAAAAAGGAACTTATTTTAGATCTTGCGCAAAGTAGAGTTATCAAGCTGCGGTTTGCCGCTTCCCTGGCCTCGCGGCGATCAGCTCTGCTGTCAGTCACCCTGACGATCAATTATCGGAGCGAAGCCTATGCAGTGCGGACGAATCTTGCGTCGCGCCACAATTTTTGTGCGCAACGCTGCGAGAAGCTCGGACTTTTACCAGCGGGCATTCGGTTTTTCGGTCTATTCAGACCAGAGTATTACTCTGCGGCAAGGTTCGCCGGTCACTGCAGGCAGAACCGACGACCCGCGCCCGGCGCGATTCATTACGGTAAAGGGAACGAACAACTTCACCGGAATGATAGGCCTTATCTCAATTGACGGCGACATTGACGATCATCATCGAAGGTCCCGGCTGGGCATCGGGTCGGTCGTACTGGTGCTGGAGGTTGAGGACATCGACACGGTTGCCGAAAGAGTCGAGACGTGCGGAGGTGAGACGGTCATGCCGCTGCACGATGCGGAGAATACCGCCGGACCTGGCGGTGAGAAAATTCCGTCTCGACGGCTGTTTGCAAAAGACCCAGACGGCTATCTGCTGGAAATCTTCGAGCCGGAATGATTCTTCTGTATACAGCGTCCCGCGGTCATGCCTCCGGTCCCTGGCACCGAGCGGCAGGCACGCCGTAATGAGCGCTTTTTCCCCGTTGAACATGTTCGTCGTTGCCCTGGTGCTGGCCGGCGTGACGCTTGGTGGCCACCTCTTGTCGGTCAAGGCGAAAACCAGCCGCGGTTTTTTCACCGCGGAAGGTGGATTGCCATGGTGGGCCGTGTCGGCATCGTTGTACGCGACCGTGGTCAGCGCAGTGTCATTTATATCGATTCCTGCGGGCGTCTTTTCTCCCGGCGGCAATCTGACGCTGATTCAGCTGTTGATCGGACTGGCGATCGGCAAGGTCATCACCGCGCTGGTATTTGTGCGGCCGTATTACGAATCGCGATCTGCAGAAACCGTCTACGACTACGTTTCCGCTCGAATCGACGGAACGGTCGCGAAATCGACAATGGCCTTGCAGATACTGCTGCTACTTGCGGACAACAGCGTTGTTGTTCTATCCGCGGCGCTGGTGCTGAACGTACTGACAGACATTAATTTGCCCACTTGCTGCATCATCATTATCAGTTTCGCTGTCTTGTGGAGCTGGATGGGTGGCCTGTCGACGGTGGTATGGACGGACGCAATGCTGTTCGGCGTCTTTGTCCTCGGCGCGGGCGTTTCGGTGGCGATTACGTTCGGCTCCGTTGACACCGGTTGGATCGAGGCCATTCGCATCCTCGATTCAGAGGCGAAGCTAAAGCTCATCGACATATCAACCGACCCGTCCAAGAGCTTCACGCTGTGGACTGGCTTGATTACCGGTGCCCTGATTGCCATGGTCCCGATAACGTCGCAAGCGGGCATGCAGCGTATTCGGGCTTGCCGCTCTGTGCGGGATGCGCAGAAAGCTTTCATCTTTTCCGTGGTTTTCTACATCACGCCCTTGCTGTTGCTCGCCGTTGGTCTCGGTTTATCGCTTTTCTACAATGTCAACGGTGTGCCGGAAGCGCTGGCCGAACGTCTGGCCACGCAGCCCGATCAAGTGTATCCCTATTTCATGCTGAACGAGATTCCGGACGGTGTTTCCGGTTTGTTCATTGCCGCCGTGTTCGCGGCGGCGATTTCGACCCTGGATTCGCGGCTGGCGGAGCTTTCGGATGTGACCGTCACCAATGTCTATCGCCCCTACGTAAACACAACCGGCAGCGAACAACACTATCTTAAAGTTGCGCGAATATTCATCATCGCCTGGGGTATTCTCTTCTGTTTTACGTCTGTCGGCCTGTCCTTCATCGACGGGCAGAGCATGTTCGATCTGTCATTGATGGCCGCCAACACGTTCGGCGGTCCAATACTGGGGATATTTCTGCTGGCCAGATTCAATCTGGGCACCCGCCACGGTGTTGCGGTCGGCGTAGTCCTGTCGGTGATTATCTCGATGAGCCTGCGGACGATGGGCGTCACGCACTATTGGTGGTTTCCGGTTTCGATTGCCGTGATGATGGCGATCGGACTCCTTTTTTCCGGTAAGCGCTTCGATCCGAACGGAACTATCAGCATGCCAGGAGACGAGCAAAAGCGGTAGAGCTAGTGGTTTGGTGGTGTCCCGCCGGCGCTCTGGCAATAGTGCCAGTGCCGGTCGAGAGGCCGGTAGGAGATCGTTTCCGTACTGAACTTCGGTTTTGAACAATGGCGATCAGTCGTCGTTGCCCGCGCACTTGGCCGCAAACTTCTCGCTCTGTTGATAACCGTTGTGCAGCACCCGCATGCCGTCTTCGTTTGCAATGTCCTGAAACGATGAGGCCAGCGTTTCCGCGCTCAGCATTTCCGGCGAAAAGCAGACGCCCTCGGTCTCGAAGCCTTTGTAGACCGCAAAGTTTCCGCCTCCGGCGCACAGCACCGTTCGGCTGGGCGCAGCGGAACTTGCGAGGAATACCACACCAGGACTCACAGATTCTGGCGTCAGACGTTCGAACATGTCATCGGTAAACAGCCCATCCGTCATTGCGGTTCCGGCTGTCGGAGCGAGGCAATTGACGGCAATGTTGTACTTTGCACCTTCGAGATGCAGCGTGTTCATGAGGCCGAGCATCGCCATTTTTGCGGCACCGTAGTTGGCCTGCCCAAAAATACCGTAAAGGCCCGAACTCGAGGTCGTGAATACCACCCGGCCGTATTCCTGGTCGCGCATGATTCCCCAAACCGTCTTAGTGCAGTTGACGGAGCCCATCAGGTGGACGTCAACCACGAGGCGAAAATCTTCGATCGACATCTTCAAGAAGGACTTGTCACGCAGGATGCCAGCGTTGTTGATCAGTATATCGACCCGGCCCCAGGTCTCCATCACCTTGGCCACCATGCCTTTGATCTGGCCGACATCCGTAACGCTGGCAGCAACGCCAATGGCCTGACCGCCGGCCAAGCGGATCTCGTTCACCACAGCCGCTGCGTTCTCGGCGGCGAGGTCGTTGACGACCACCTTGGCGCCGCGCTCGGACAATGCCAGTGCATAGGCGCGGCCTAAGCCCTGACCGGCTCCGGTTACGATTGCTACTCTGTCGTCGAGTGATATTCTCATTTGAAACCTCGTTTCTTGGGGGGCAAGCGCAGCTGCCTAACATCCCGCGGCGATCGGACTGCCGGGTTTTTATGCCTGTTGGACTGCTTCGATTCGAAAACCGGCTGGCGACCTGAACGAAACCGTGTCGCCATACAATGCAAGAGTCGATACGACACCATGTTTCTTGAACGGTACTTTGTTGGCCAGTAGCCTGGAAACCAGCGCGTCAAGGTCGGTTACCGCGTACGACATATGTAGGATGCCCGACGCCTTGGGCCGGGCGCGTGCGTACAGATTCGCGCCCTCTACACTGCTATAGGAAATGACTTCGACGCGACCCTCGAGGATATCGACGTTACCGAGAATGCTGAACTGCAAGGCAGCTCCCTTCGGGAGACCGACAGTGGCCTCGATGTCTGGGCCGGATAGACTGCTTTGACCCAGTTCGTCGAGGCCAAGAATGTCCTCGTAGAAACTCGATTCGCTAGCGACATCCTTGACGACCGTGACGACTGAGCCAACACCCAGGAAGCCAGCGGACGGAAAACTCATGTCACCATCGATAATATCGAGCATGACAACATTGACCTGGTCGTGCGCGGGAAGCTGGATTTTTCGAACCCGTCTACCGCTTGGGCCCGTCAGCTCGCTGTACCGTTCGCTGCGAAACTGGTGTCCCAGTGCGCGTAGCTGCCTCACTTGCGTTGCAATGTCATCAACGTAAATGTCGATGTTCTTCGCGCACGCGTCAAAAGTACTTGCGCCTTGCCGTACTGGTGGCGCCGGGTCGTCGAATTCGACAAAGTGGATCATGCCCTGAGAGCGTCCCGGCATTTGCACCAATGCCTGACGGCTGACGTCGCTCGCGGGAATGCCCCACAATCGGGCAAGATCCGCGTCAGCGCCGCTTGTCTGCTTCCTGATGGCGAAGCCGAATCGGCCGACCCAAAGATCGATGGCGTTGTCGAGATCGGCGACTCCGACCGTGATGCTGGAGAAAGACTTTGAGTCCGTGTCTTCGCACGATGCCTTGTCGCTGCTAAACGTGTCATTCGATAGCAAGACAAGCCCCCCTTCGAGACCTCTGCAAAAACAACGTAGTTCTCCTCATGCGGTTGATATCTGGCCAGCTCACCGGCTGACGGTCAGCCTGCTCTTTTGCGGCCAGGCTATGGTCTGCTTCGCGGCGCGCGTGCTTTTCCCGCGGACCATAGTCCAGAAACGCGGGGCAAATCCACATGCATGCGCGGCCGCGGCGAAAACGCTCGCGTCAGGTGAACTCACATATGTGTAGTGATGGATGATCTGTAACGGGCGAAACATAGAGACAATCTTCTGGCCGCGGATTTTCGAGTGCGTAGAGTTCTTAACGCCAGGCTCGATAATCTCGTGCTGGCCCCTGCAGTCATGCGGCTTTCGGCAGCCATGCTGCCGAAAGCCGAGCGATGCCCCACGACCGGCGGCCAGTAACATAAGCGGCAAAAAGTGAGGAATCGCGCCACCGCTTGCAGCAATCTGGAGCATGAAGAAGACGCCATAATGACTTCACATATATGAACGATTTGTCGATATATATGCTTTTGTTTACAAGCCCAATCGACGGGTGCAGTATCCCAATTGCGCAAATCTGAGAAATTTGGCGCGGGGGAGTTCAACACCGGATTGTGAGGTGACGAACTTCGAGACAAATAGATAGAGAGTGCTCTAAAGGGGGACTTAGATCATGAATATCGAACGCGTAAGTCTATTGGTAATGGGATTCGCGGCACTGTTTACCGTAAATCCTGCGTTTGCGCAGTCGTTGGAAAGGGCGGCGCCGTTTCTGGAGGAGATTGTCGTCACGGCCAAAGCTCGTGAAGAAAAGCTTCAAGACGTGCCCCTGGCGATCAGTGTCTTGACCGAACGAGACCTTGACGTTCGCGGTATTTCCGATGTGCAAGACCTGGCTGACTACACTCCGAACCTGGAGATTACGAGTCCCTCGGGTCGCAGGGATGCTGTTCTCAGCGTTCGCGGTTTGGGCACAGGCACGACAGATGAGAAATATCAGCCTGTTGGCTTCTTCGTTGACGGCATCTGGATGGGCGGCCAGATCGTGGGGTTATCTACCGCCGATGTGGAGCGCATCGAAATTATCAAGGGGCCGCACTCGACCTTCGGTCGAGCGACGTATGGCGCATCGATTGACTATGTAACCAAAACTCCCTCACTGGAGGAGTTCAGCGGCAGCATCAGAGCGCAGCTTTCCGATATGGTGACGGGTGTCGACTCCAACCATGAGATTACAGCCACTGTTTCGGGTCCCATCGTAGAGGGCAAAGTATCGGGCTCGCTGTTCGTTCAGCGACGTTTTGATTCGGGCATTGCTCCTGCGATCGGTGACGGCCCATCCGAAGTTGGAGAAGAGATTACTCAGATGGTGAGTGGCGTCCTCTATACGGAATTCAACAAAAACACCAGCCTGAAGCTCAGAGGCCTCTACACAACGGATGACGACACCTTCATTTCGGGTATGGAATCGAGACCACAGCACTGGGTCCAACAAGGCGCCAATGTTGTTGCCGACGCTGCAACCGGTCGCTTCTGGATCTCCGGGGAAGTGCCCGATCCGATTCGTGAGAACTACTATTCCGGCGATCCGGATCCCTTCGGCGCCGTCGGCGAGCATGAGTCACTCGGTCGAGACCAGCTCGAGCGTGACAAGGTCTTCCTATCCGCCATCTTCGAACACAATTTCGACAACGAGTTCGTCTTCAGATACAGCGGTTCGTACATGGATCAGGAAGAGAACGCCTTTTTCGACGGGATCTCGTCCACACTGAACGGTATTGACCCCGTGTTGGGACCTGCTGCGGGGTTACCAACGGCCTTTGACGGTTTTGCCAACATCATCCGTGAGGAGTGGGAAGAGGTAAGTCATACCTTTCGAGTCCTGTCGCCGGAAGACGAAAGGCTGACCTGGTCTCTGGGCGCGCATTGGTACGATTCCGAGAACGCGAACTTCTCCCCGAGGACGGACCAGACGGCTCTACCCGGCAACGAAGAAAAGCTGAATCGTGTCGAAGAGATAACTACGTTGGCGGCTTTCGGCGCGCTCGGCTACCAGATCACCGACCAGTTCAGGCTCAGCATCGAAGGCCGCTGGCAGGAAGAAGAGGTTGGTAGGCAAGCAGTGCCCAATGCGCTTTCCAGCATACAGAGGCTGGGAACGGACATTAGCGAGAAGGAGTCTGCTTTCCTTCCACGTGTGACCCTCAGTTTCGAGCCTAATGATGACCACCATTTCTATGTCTTGTACGCAGAGGGCCGCAAATCGGGTCGATACAATCTTGTGCGTACCGGAGGAAATGCGTTTGATACTCTACCCGATGGAACTTTCCCTCCCGAGGCATTTGCGTATGTCGAACCGGAGGAGATGAAGAATTACGAGCTGGGCCTCAAATCCACTTTCCTGGATGGTCGGGCGCGCTCGAACGTCGCGGTCTTTTTCCAGGACATCACCGACCAGCAGTTCGTCAATTCGGATGTTGACCCGGAATCCCTTACCGGCTTTTCGACTCGGTTAGCCAATGTGGGCGAATCGGAAATATTCGGGTTCGAAGCTGATGCGACATTCGCCGTCACGGATCGTCTCGTGCTGCAGGGTGCGGTTGGCTATGCCGACCAGGAATTCAAGTCCGATGTTCAGCCGCAGGTAGGCAGCGATCTCCATATTTTCCAACTTGCCGGGGATCCGGTGGGTGAGGAGACGCTGCTCGGCAAAACGTACTCCAATATCCCGGAGTGGAGTGGAAATCTCTCCGGTACGTATACGGTGCCAACCTCCTTCATGGGCTCTGAAGAATGGTCAGTACGAACTGACTTACTCTACAAGGGCAAGAGATTTGTCGAAGGTGCAAACCTGGCCTACATTCCCGCCAGTACCCGTGTGAATCTAAGAACGAGTCTGTCGGGTCAAAACTGGACGTTGTCCTTGTTTGCGGACAACTTGTTCGATGACAAGACCGCCAACCGAGGGAATTCGTTTGTTTGCGGGCTGAATGCGGTCACCGATCCTGCCGTCGCTGCAACTCTCGGTCTTGCGGCTCCTCCTGCGGGCGGAGGCACCGCCTTGGCGGGCGGTCAGCGGTGTTTGTACCTGATTCCGTCACGCTCTCGCGAGATCGGCGTTAGTTTTCAGCTCGACTTCTAGAGCTGCGCCGGAGGTGCCGGCGGCGACGTCCGGCGATCGAGCAGCGTTTACCGCGTGCGATCGCCGGATGATCTGATTGCATAGCATTTGTGTCCGCAGCCAAAGCTTCGGCAAAGCCGATCGCCGGGTTGCCGCGGAGGGAGGTACGCCGGTTTGATGCGCATCGAGGTCGGTCATGTTGTCGAATCATATACTTAAGCCGGCAGATGCCGAACGAATTCAGCGTGGCAGCGGCGTACCGTTGTATTATCAGATTTACCGGTTGCTGCGCGAAAAGATTCTTACATCGGGTGATCTCGAGGGTGAATATCTGCCCGGTTCAATAAAGATCGCGGCTATGCTGGGTGTGTCGCGCATTACGACGGACCGCGCTTTGAGGGAGCTCGAGCACGACCGGTTAGTGAAGCGGGCGCGGCCTCACGGCACACGTATCCTTCACAGGGGGGTTCGCGACAAGCCATGTGCGGCAAAATTTGACGTCGTCGGCAATGCGCAACACGTCCTTCGGGAGTTGCGGCGGCATGTCATACGGGTCGAGCGATGCGTTCCCCCGGATGCCGTTTCGATAGCGCTGGGTTTGCGCTCGGATGAAGAGTGCCTCTCAAGCATAAGCTTGTGCTCGAATGTGCATGACCGGCCGGTGGCGTATTGCGAAAACTGGTCGAGAGTTATGGTTCGTAGCTCGTCGGATCCGGGTTTTGCTCTTGGCGACGACTCAGATGGTGTCTTTGCGTCCCGCGTTGGGATCGAATGCTACGAGCACCAAATCCTTGCGTCCGTTGCCTCGGTCGAAGCGCGCACGATGCTGGAGCTGGAGCCTGCCTCGCCGGTCTTGCTTCTGAAACGCTTCGCGTTCGACCAACGCGGCTCACCCGTGGAAATGCTCGTCTGCGAGTGCCATCCCGAACGTTTTCACTATGTCTTGAATCAGTCGTCCAGGCAAGATGCTTAACGGGACAAATTCTTTTGCGACTGCTGTCGTTGGCGTTGCTGAGCTTGACGCTGCGTTATCCTTTTGGGTGGAGCAACTGGGCTTCGAGGTTGTAGCGACGCGGGAGGGTGAAGACAAAGAACTCGCGCGCCTTTGGGATGTTTCTGAGTCAGAGATTCTGAGGCAAGCGTTGGTACGCACCCCCGAGCATGAGCATGGCATGATCCACTTCGTTCAGTTCGACCGACCGGAGTCGCCGGTCCGCCTCGGATCGAATGCCTTCGATGCATGCCCGAAGAATCTGGATGTGTATGTCGAAGACATGCCAGCGCAAATCGAACTGCTGCGGTCGCAAGGCTGGCGGTTCAAAAGTGAAACCTACAGCGAAATAGCAACACCGGACGGTACCACCGTTCGGGAAATGCACCTGCCTGTGCACGACAACATCAATGTAGTGCTGCTTCAGGTCCTTGAGCAGCCGATGAGTTTTTCTTCGAGAGGCTTTTGCGGTGTGGGTCCGCTCGTAACCACGGTTATGGACGAAGACGCGGAGATTCAGTTTTACGATTCGGTTCTCGGCCTTCAGTTGCTCCACCAGAGCACACTCAACGGTGGCAGGATAGAAAGGTCCGTTGGTCTACCCAGTGGTGCCGGATTGATCTTTAGCGTCTTGGGCAGTGCAGATGCCATGATGGGGCGCATCGAGGTGGTCTCCTACAAGGGTGTGGTGGGTGATAGTTTGTACGCGCGCGCCAGACCCAAAGCCTTGGGAATCCTCCATGTGTCCTACCACGTGGAGCAAATTGTCGACATCGAAATTGCTCTCGATCAGTTCGGTGCGCGTTACAGGAGTTATGGGTTGGTTGATACCCTTGCGGGGCGCGGTGAGACGATAGCTTTTGAAGCGCCCTCGGGTTTCCGAATCGAAGCAATGCAGCTCGAAGACCAGCGGGTCTGAGTGCGATACGTCACGCGGGACTTGCCGATATTGGCCTGACGAGCTACTAGCCAGCATTCAGGGCGCACAGGGTCACTTGATGGAGATTACGGGGAACTACATGATCAGATGCATGCTTGTTTTATCCGCGTTGCTGGGTGTCGGTTGCGCTGTTGCGCAGCAGAGTGCCCCGACAATCACTCAGGAAGTACCGGACGTTTCGGGAATCCGGACAGAGATCATAGAAATCCCAGATCCCATGCCCGTGCGTAAGGGCGAGCCGCTGACAGCGCTGCTATACACGCCCGAAGAGGGCGTTAACGTCCATAGTCCTGCGATCGTCATCATTCATGGAGGCCTGGCCGGACATCCGGCGCGGCAGGTCGGTGCGCCGCGATTTGCTGCCGAACGGCTGGCGGCTTTGGGTTACACCGTGCTGAGCCCAATGACGCGCCACAGCCGTGACGAATTCAGAACCCGCTTCGAGGACATCGTGATTGATATCAAGACGAGTATCGATGCCTTGGCGTCGCGCGGTATCAAGGATTTCGTTCTTGCGGGCCACAGCATGGGTTCGGTTCGCATCGCCTATTATCAAGCGGTGACACAAGACCCGCGGGTCAAGGCGCTGGTGCATTTTGCGCCGACAGCTGACATGGGCGGACCGGACAGCGTTGCGACTCGTCTGATTCCAGATTACGAAGCAAAGGTCCGTGAAGCGCAGCGTGTCGTCACTGCAGGCGGCAGCAACATCAATCTGCGCGGCAGCGCTACGGCAGAGGAAATACTCAATACGTCCGGATTGATCAACGCGGTCGGCGGCTATTTCTATACGGCGGAAGCCTTCCTGAGCCATTGGGGGCCGGACTCGAAGGCGCGCAACACGGATGTCATGGCGCAGAATACAGTACCCATCCTGATGATGGCCGGCAGCTACGACACCGCGGTTCCCGAAGGCCGAATGAAAACCCTGAAGGAGCTGGCCGTGAACAGCCCGCGAGTCGACTATATCCGGTATGACAAGGTCAACCATTTCTTTGAAGGCGTCTGGGACGAGTCTGTGCGCGATACGTCCAATTGGCTGGCCGAACTCAAGCTCGCGCCGAGCCCGCGCGTCAACATCGAACTCGTCGACACCCGAATGGCGAATGGGCGACATCTGCCGGGCGTGCTGTATACGCCGGAAGGCGGGGCGGATTTCTCCAAGCCGGCTTTCCTTCTCCAGCACGGCTGGACGGGAAACATACTCCATAGTTCGAATCACTGGCTGGGGTGGCGGCTGGCGCAGGCCGGATATACGGCTTTAGCGCCACAAACCAGAGTTAGCGGTCCACCGGGTGCTCAGCGAATCGCCTTGGCGGATGTTGCCGCCGACCTTGGCCAGTGGGTAGATGCCATGGACGCGCGCGGCTTCGACCGCCTCATTCTGGAAGGTCACTCGATGGGCGGTTTGTGGTTGTCGAATTACATGAGCCTGACTGACGACGAACGCGTGGTGGGCATGGTGTATCTCGCGCCAACGAGGGACGTACCGGAGTACCTCCGGAGCGGCTTGGGCGACGAGCGTTATGAGGCGGCGTACGCTCGAATGGCGGCGGCGGTCGAGCGCGGGGACGGCGAGGTGGATTTCAACTTCCAAAAATTCCGTGTTCCCAATGTCGACCCCGAAACGGGGCCTGTATCGGCAACCCTGTTGTTGGCGAAGCAGTTCATGGAGTACCACGGCCCGGATAGTCGCGCCGTGCACACCGCAAGAGTCGCCGAATTCAGTCGGCCGAGCCTCTCCATCGCGGGGCGTAATGATCTGTTGATGACCGACGAATTCATCGAGGACTTCGTGGAAGCACATCTGGGTGATGCGGAAGTGCTGTGGTACGAAAACGGCTCGCACGGGCTGCGGGAGTCCAAGGATCGGGTCGCCCGCGATATCGTGAACTGGGCCAGCGAAACGTTTGACCACTAAGACCTCCCCGGCCGGTAAGAACCGATACGTCGATCACGAGTACTTGGCAATGACAGCAGTGTCAGCAGCAGACAACGATTTCGAAGTGAAATCTCGTCGTATTCCGTGCGCCTTGTGGTTGTTACGGTGGTGCGCGGTGGCGCTGTTGGCACTGCCGCTCTATTCTTGTGCAGAACAGGATAGCGGCGCACATATCTCCATCATCGATGTGACGGTCATTGATGCATCCTTGGGCGTTCGCCCCAATCAGACTGTCATTTTCGAGAAAGACCGCATCGTCGCCGTGGGGCCGTCGAACGAGACTGCCGCGCGTGGTCAAATCATCAATGGTAGCGGGGCGTTCCTGATTCCCGGCCTTTGGGACATGCACATCCACCTGACCTACGACGAGCGATTCACCGCAGTCATGCCGAGTGCTTTCATTCGCTATGGAATCACCAGCGTGCGCGACACGGGCGGTCTGCTCGAAAAGCTGCAACCGGTCGTCGAGCGCATTCGAAACGATTCCGCGCCTGCGCCCCGAATATTCTATAGCGGACCTTTGCTTGACGGCGAATCGCCTGTTTACGATGGCGGATCGGTGCCGCGACTCGGTGTAGCAAACGAATCACCTGAGGCGGCGGCCGCGAACGTCCAACGCATTGCGGACGCCGGCGGCAGTTTCATAAAGATCTACGAGATGGTGGAGCCGGACGTATTCATGGCGCTGGTGGACGCTGCGAAGCAACATGCTTTGCCAATCGCGGCACACGTACCGCTGTCAATGTCGGTGTCCGACGTTGGGCCCAACGTGCAGTCGATGGAGCACCTTCGCAACATTGACCTGGACTGTGCGGCAAATGCTTCGGAGTTGCTGTCTGAACGCACAGCAATGCTGGCCAAAGTGGCTGATCGGCCAGCGATCGACGTCCGTCGGTCTATTCACCAGGCGCAACGCGACAGGGCTCTTCAGGCATTCGATGCCGATCGCTGCGAGGAAGTCATCGCGGCGCTGAAGGGAACCATCCAAGTACCTACGGCAAGCCTGAACCTGCTTTTTACGGCGCCACCTTCTGAGCGTGCAGATTGGCAGCAGGCGCTCGAAGACATGCCGGTGGAGATTCGGGACGAATGGCGAGACACGCCGACTTGGATCGACCGGGACCCGGCAAAACGAGACCAGAGCCTGACTCGGTACACGCTCGACATGGTCGCGAGACTGCACTCAGCAGGCGTTCCGATCGGTGCCGGTACGGACACGCCCATAGGGCGGGCGATACCCGGCTACAGCCTGCATCACGAATTGGAGGTGCTGGTCGACGCGGGCCTGTCACCCATGGATGCGCTCCGGGCAGCCACCATTCGACCGGCCGAATTCTTCGGCTTGGAGGGGGAACTGGGCACGATTGGCGAAGGGATGCGCGCAGATCTGGTGCTCCTCGACGCGAATCCGCTGGAGGATATCCGGAATACCCGTTCGATTCGTACTGTGTTTTCAGAAGGGAAAGTCGCATACACGGTGGCCGAGTAACGCACAGCGACTACTCGAGAGCTGCGGATCATGTGCAATTGGGAAACCGCTTTGGATAGGTGAGCCATGACAACGAGAAACGCACAGGTCGTTCTGCGACAGCGATGCGCAGGTCTTCCCGAAGCGAGCGATTTCGAGGTAAGGACTGCTGTTATGCCCGAGACTTCGGCGGGCGAATTGCTGTGTGAGACGATTTATCTCTCCTTGGACCCCTACCTTAGAGGCAAGATCTCCGGCCGGCACATGTCCGGTGCTGTCCAGCCCGGCGAGGTAATGGCCGGCGAGGCGGTCAGCCGAATTCTCGTATCCAGAAAAGACGGCTTCATGCCGGGCCAGTTCGTGGCGGCTCACACGGGTTGGCAACAATACAGTGCTGTCGACGCTGCCGAGGTACGTATTGTCGATCCGAAGCTTGGTCCGCTGTCGGCTTTCCTGGGCGTGCTCGGTATGCCCGGGCTGACCGCGTATGCAGGACTGCTTCGCCTGGGCGAGCCTAAGGAGAACGATGTCGTTGTGGTATCTGCAGCGTCGGGTGCCGTGGGTTCCCTGGTTGGACAGATCGCGAAAATCAAGGGTTGCCGAGTCGTCGGTATCGCGGGAGCCGCCGAGAAGTGTGAATGGGTTCGAAACGTGGCGGGGTTTGACGATTGTGTCAGTTACAAGACGGGTAACCTGCGACAAAAGCTCGATCAGAGTTGCCCGGAGGGCATCGATCTCTACTTCGATAACGTTGGCGGTGACACGCTGCTCACCGCAATGGAGCGCCTGCGGATCGGCGCCCGCGTCGTGTTGTGCGGTCTCATGGCTCAATACAACCTGGATGAAGTGCCACCGGGGCCGAATCCTGCTTTCTTGATCAGGGCCCGCGCCACTGCCCGGGGGATGGTCGTGTACGACCACGAGGACTGGCGGGATCGAATGGTTCGTGACGTGAGTCGGTGGATGAAGCAAGGCCATGTGCACTTTCTGGAAGATCGGGTAGATGGGATCGAGAATGCACCGGAGGCTTTCAGCCGATTGATGCGGGGCGACAACATCGGCAAATCGATTGTTGCCGTCGGCGCAGAATAGCGATGAATACGACAGCGTTAAGGTCGCTCTTTTGGGGTCTCACTCTTGGGGCCTTCTTTAGCGTAACGTTGCCAGGGTGCGCTGGGCACGAAGAGATCGAATCGCCTGCCGTCTCCAAAGTTCCCTCGGTCGAGGGCGCAGACCTTCAGCGCGGGCGCATGTTGTTCCTGAGGTGCCGCGCCTGTCACACGCTGGACCCGGGCGGCAGCCATGGCATTGGCCCAAATCTCAATGGTGTGATCGGTTCCATAGCCGGAAAACGAACCGGATACGCGTACTCGGCAGCACTCGAAAATGCAGAGCTTACCTGGAACGAAGAGTCACTTGGTGAATTCCTTGAGAACCCGAATACGTTCCTGAGCGGTACTAAAATGGTGTTCGGGGGACTTCCGGATGCTGAAGATCGGCGTGCGATTATTGCCTACCTTGGTTCGGCGACGGACAAGTGAGTTCGTAGTAAGCCTGGCCTCTCGCGGGCCTGCTGATTGATTCCGCCGGAACTGAGTCGTCCGAATCGAAGCACTTCGGGAGCTGATGCAATAGACGGTGAGTGGGTGTCGAAATGAAGAACGACATTAGTCGAAAACACAGTAGGCGGTGGAACCGTCGGCAAGTTCTGGTGGCGGTATCGTACAGTACCGCTTTAGCTGCGGCCCCGGGGCGCCTGGTATTCGGCAGTACCCCATCCCCGGATGTTCTCGTGCTGGGTGCCGGACTTGCTGGTCTCAATGCTGCATTGACTCTTGAAGATGCCGGTTTCAATGCGCGCGTTCTGGAGGGCAGCACCAGAATAGGGGGGAGGCTGTACACCGCCACTGAATCGGAGGTGCCGGGATACCCGGAGTTGGGCGGGAGCGGTATCGGTGGTCACTATGCACGCGTTATCTATGCGGCTGAGCGGTTCGGTATTGAACTGGAGCCGTCGCGCCCAAGAACCGAACCTCGAGAAGGCGAGCTGATGTATCACGTGCGTGGTAGCGGGATACTGCCGGACGAATGGAGCGAGCATCCGCTGAATCCGCTGCGGAGTGCAGAACTGCGCAAACTGCCGCTCCACGTCTTTCAGTTTCTAGTCGCGGGCGACGACAACCCATTGCCGAAAGGTGACCTGGCCGCCTGGCAAAGCGGCAAATACGCAGCACATGACGTATCCGTTGCTGCCTATCTCCGTAGCAAGGGCGTGTCCCAGCAAGCCATCAGGCTCTGTGCAGGTACCAATATGAGTTATGGCAACAGCCCGCATGATTTGTCGATGCTCATGGGGTACCAAAGCAGCAATCTGATCCGCAGTCTTTACACGCCGGAAAGCGGTATCCCAAGGGTATCGTTAGCCGGGGCAGGTGGGAATCAACGCATTCCCGAAGCGATGGCTCGGGGTATGGCGTCGGACGTCCTCGTGAGTCAGGAGGTTCGGGCAATTCGAAGCACCGAAGCCGGCGTGACCGTGACGACTACCAGGGGAGATGAGTTTCACGCCAAGTATTGCATTTGTACTTTCCCCTTTAGTGCGTTGAAGCACGTACAGGTGGATCCATACTTGGAAGGCAAGCAAGCCTTAGCAGTGAATCGTCTGGCGTACACGCCGGTTTTCCAAGCGCATTTCGTACCGACACGAGAATTCTGGAACGACGACGAGCTTCCACCGAGTATGTGGACGGATCGAAGCCCAGGGCGATTCATGGCTTTGAAAAACGATGTTTCGGATCCGGATAAGGTCACGAGCTACGTCGCCTTCGTGAACGGCACCATGGCGCAATATCTGGACAAGCTGACGGCGGAGAGCGCGGTTCAGCGCATTTTGTCAGATCTTGCCGATATTCGGCCGTCGACAAGGGGGGCTCTAAAGCACGTCAAGTCATGGTCGTGGAATCGCTCGCCGTTTGCCGGCGGCGCTTATGCCTATTGGCAGCCTGGGCAAATCACGGACTTTTCTGCAGCGATGCGCAAACCATGGCATCGACTGCATTTTGCCGGAGAGCATACGGCTGTCCTTAGCCGCGGAATGGAAGGTGCAATGGAATCCGGCGAACGGGCGGCATTCGAGGTGCTCGAACATCTCGCCTAGAGAGGATACAAGTAATGATCAAAACCAAGTTCTTTGCGGCTCTACTGGTGCTGACGGTCTGCGCACCCGCTAAAGGCGATTCGGAAAGGCTGGACCCGGCGAGCCCCGCCGACAACATCGAAGCATGGATCAAGCTCGAGGGTGACTCATCCGGCAGGGAGTTTTTCCGATTGAGCCGTATGGTGGCTTACGGAGTTCCTGAAGGACAGTTTGGACAGCGCCTGTTCCAGATCATCTCCATCCGCAAGCAGGCGTTTCGTGAGCTACCCGACGGAAGTTTCGACGCGAAGTGGTGGGCATGCGGTTTGTATGCGGATGAAAAGACGGGTGAATTCATTGATGAGTTCACCAATCCCTACACAAACGAGACGATTCCGCTGAAGTCAATCTGCAGCAACATCAGCGGTGCCAACTACAGTCCGGAAACGGGGATGACGATGACGGCGTCGTTCGCGATGGAGAGTTCGATCTTCGGCCGTCCCTATGTACTCGAGTGGCGTGTTGTCGGTGATACCGTCGAGATCAACCGCGAAGCGTTCACACAGTGGGAAGAAAAGAGCTCCGGCAAGACGAAGTACGAAATGACAATCGATTCTTATACCGCCAGGCTGTCGGAGCTGTCGGACCCGGCGAGAACGAGCGTGGACGCAGCGTACCAGTACACATTGGTCACGGAATGGATGACCCGCCTCAACATGGGCGACCGCCCCGGATCGATGCTGTGGCGGAGCAGCTCTACCAAACACTTTGACATCAGCGAATTGCCTGCGGACGTCGTGGCTGCTTTCAAAGTGGCATTCGGGGAGGATGTCTTGGACAAGGCGATCGCTTGGTAAGCACAAGGCTTGTCATTGCGCCGGGAAGACATGAGTCGGTACGCATGATGAACGCTGGAGGGAGTCACAGGATAGAGGAGAGTGTTGGTAGTGCATGATCTGGATGGCAACAAGCGGGCTGCCAAAGAGTTCTACGACTTGATGTTCAATCGCTGCAGACCGCGAGAGGCAATAGAACGGTTCGTTGGCGATACGTACATTCAACACAATCCACATGTCGCTGACGGGAAGGAAGCGTTTATCGAGTACTTCGAGCGGATGGCGGCTGACTATCCAGGTAAGCGCGTCGAGTTCAAACGTATCGTTGCCGAAGGTGATCTCGTCGTACTTCAGTGTCACCAGCAGTGGCCCGGCGATAGTGACTACGCTGGGATCGACATCTTCCGATTTGATGCCGAAGGACGAATTGTGGAGCACTGGGATGTCCTACAACCTATACCGAGTGCATCGAAGAATGAGAACACGATGTTCTGATCGGATCAGCTTTTCCTGAGTGGCGGTCGGTATTCGACAGGTCGCGCAGGCATGTGCCTACTGCGACAGTTTGTTAGGCGTATTTGAAACGATCGCGAGGAACCCGGAATCGACGTTAATCAACATCACATATCTCTAGCTGTACGTCGCTTGGCTCAAGAGTGTCATGCGATCTACTGCCGAGCGACAGGTGGGGGAGTTGCCGAATACTGGAGTTAGGATGCGTTACTGGAAGTAGGAACTGTGCCCGAGTTCCAAAAGACTCAGCCCGGGTCATGTGCCGTGCTGAGTTTGAGTTATCCCCTTGTGGCTGAAGGACTTTGGACAAGTGCAGCCGGGACTTCCGCTCTGCTGTATCGCAGCATGCTCTGTAAGCAATTGAAATAAATAACAAAAATACTTAGCTGACAAAGAGTTTGTTTCAAAGTAGCGGGTTTTTGCTTGTCACTCCACTTACATCAGATGGCAGGCGCGTTTTCTGTCTAGGATGACTCACCGGAACGATCACAGGGGGCGATATCAGACAGAAAAAGAGCAATTCGGAATCGACACCCATACTTGATGCGTTCTCGACACACGAGTCGATACTGCGAAAGTTCTTACGTCGATTTACGTCCAGTCGAGTTGATATCGAGGACATCTCTCAAGAGACGATCCTGCGAGCGCTAAAAGCTGAGCGCTCTACGGATATCGAGGAGCCGCGCGCATTCCTTTTTGGCGTAGCCCGAAATGTCGTGCGAGAACATCTGGACCGGCAATCGAGATCTCTGATTGACTTCATCGGTAGCCATGTTCCCAGCGACTACGTATCCAACGAGCCGACTGTTGAAGACAGATTCGCGAGCTGTAGTCGCATGAAGGTTTTCGAGGAGGCGGTAGCGTCTCTGCCTGGGCAGTGTCAACGCGTATTCGTGATGAAGAAGGTTTACGGTTTCTCACACCAGGAAATTTCAAAGAAATTGGGTATTTCAATCAGTACCACAGAGAAACATGTAGTGGCCGGGTTAAAGCGCTGCAACGAATTCCTGACCCGAAAAGCGGAATCCGACCAAGATGAAGAGAAGATCGTCCCACTGAAGAACAGAGAGGCTAGGACGAGTATCGACGACAGGAACTAGTATGACTGGCAAAAAAATCAAGCCGGACTCTCCCGACCTCACGAGCGAAGCGTGCGCCTGGATTGCGCAGCTCGAAACGGGAATGATGTCGCATGCCGACAAGCGAGCGTTTGGGGAGTGGATCAATCGTAGTCCAGCCCACTATTCTGAAATCCATCGCCTCGCTGTATTGTCCGCCGAGATAAACGGATTGACGCAATTGGCGGCGCCAATCCGCAATGCTGCGAAGGAACAACGCTCGGCCATTAGTGGGCCTGCGTCCAGATCGAAAAACAGGAGTCTGTGGTTAGCAGCGTGCACTTTGCTTGCTGTCGGTGCAATAGGGTTCTTTCTGTCGGATCGGTCGAATGAGTCTGGCGAACTCTACTCCGTGGCAACCAACGTCGGCGAAATCCGAGAGCGAACTTTGCCAGATGGTTCGACAATGATGCTGAATACGGACAGCCGAGTAGAGATCGATTTCGATCGACGGGAGCGGCGAGTACTGCTGCACTCGGGAGAAGTGTTCTTCGATGTCACTCACAACCCTGCTCGGCCGTTCGATGTGCATGTCGGCGATAAGATCGTGCGCGCTGTAGGCACAGCCTTTTCGGTGCGCTGGACTGACGGAGAGTTATCGATAACCGTTTCGGAAGGGCAAGTCGCATTCGCGCCACCCGGCGAACTCCCCCCGTTGAGGGAATTGGTTGCGAGTCCCCCACAACCAGCAGTGCGAAGAACGCCGGATGGGCAGCAAGTCTCCGTAGTCAGTATTGATCAGCCATTTGTTGTCAACGCCGGGCAGAAATTCGTCTTACCACGCGATCATATGCGAAACGTCATCGCGACACTGCCCGACAGCCGTATTCAAAGCGACCTCGCGTGGCAAGCCGGTTTAATGGTCTTCACGGAACGGCCACTTGTAGAAATCGTCAACGAGATGAATCGATACACCAATCTGCATATCGAAATTACAGACCCTGCCTTGAGTAGTGAAAAGTACACCGGTGTCTTTGCCGTAGGCGAGGTCGACGAGCTGCTGGATGCGCTGGAACTGAAGTATGACGTTGAAGTCGATCGACTCGACAATGATCATGTGATTATTCACGGCGCCGGTACATGAGCGCGCAGAAATTTTTGTAGACAGGACAGAAAGGTCCAATACGGTATAGAGGGTTTTAGCCTCGAGAGACACATAGTCCTTGAGGCCGCAAAATGCGTTCGTTGATCGAATTACATGCATCGGCCGGAAACAATGCCTGGCAACCATAGGGTACGAAGAATTCTGTGGCTGGTGGCTGTGAGCGTCGCGTGGATACCGTTGGCGTCCGCGGAAGACAGGTTTGAGCTTGATATTCCGGCGCAGGCGGCGGCGGATGCGATCACGAGCCTGTCGTTTCAGACTCGACACTCCGTGTTGTTTCAAACCGATGACATGGACAACCATCGAACGCAGGCTGTTAAGGGGGAGTACTCGATCGAAGAGGCGCTAAGTGCACTCTTGGAGGGTACGGATCTTACAGGGGGTCTCACCGAGAGCGGGGTGATTGTCGTCTCGCGCAGGCCGGACACAACGGTGTCCGAACAGGGGAGACCTTCGGTGACTAACAAACCAAGAAAACGTACCTTTCTGGCTGCTGTTGCAGCCGTGTTTACAGGGCTTGGCAGCGGGTCTGTCAATGCCCAGGATTTATCAGACGGACTGGATGAGATCGTCGTGGTCGGGACGCGATCGTCCATAACGAACTCGCTCGAGGCAAAACGCAATGCCGAGTCGATCGTCGATGTTCTGTCGGCCGACGATGCTGACAAATTTCCAGACAACAATCTGGCCGAAGCGTTGTCCCGGATTCCCGGAATTTCTTTTCAGCGCGACAACAACACGTCGGATGGTACGTTCATATCGATTCGCGGCCTGGATGCGAGCTACAACACTGTTCTAAGCAACGGGATACGTATCGGAACGGCGGATTCTTTTCGCAGGACGTCGTTGTCTTACATCACTGGTGATGGATTGTCGTCGATTCGAATTACTAAGGCACCATTGCCGGAGGATGCCTCGGCGGGTATTGGTGGGGTTGTCGATATTCGAACGCAGGGCGCGCTTGAACGCAGTGAAGGCGGGTCGTTTGGTGTCGAGGCTCGGGACTCCAGCTTTGATGACAGAACAGGCTATCGCTACAGAGCGAGTTTTGTTAAACATCTGAACGACGACGTCGGATTCAATATTTCGGCCTCCGCGCGACGGCGCTATAACAGAACATTCCAAATTGATTCGCCATCTTCTGCACTGAATATTCTTCGTCCACAGAGTTATGTAGCGGCTGACGGCAGTACGGTGACATTTGCGACACCCGACGAAAATGAAGACGCCCTGATTTATGTTGAGGAGGGCTTTATTGCTCCTGAGGACCTGACCACCGAGGAGGCACGATATCGCTACAACGACTACGTTGAAGACAATATCAATGTTTCCGGCACCATCGACTGGATTGTCTCCGACCGAACAAGCCTGACATTCGGTGGAATTTACAGTCGCAGCGATCGGGAAACCTTCACCACTGAATTGCAACTGGACTCCGATGCCGAAACCGGGAGCAATGACGTATTTATGAATGGTCAACTCACGTTTGAAGACCCAGAGTACGACTATAGAGCGGAGATTATCGACAGAGACGAGGAGCAATATAGTTTGTTCATACGCGGTGAAACGGAGACCAACAACTGGGAATTTGACTATATTGCCGGGTTTTCAAATGCGTACCGAAATCGGCCATCCACAAGAATGGCGTTCTCCGCGAATTCAGCGGATATCGACATTCCGGGCGCGGACGATCCGGCGGGTGCGAATTTCGCGCCGTTCGCCATCGATTCACCGTTCATTCTCCCGAATCCTGGCAACACGGCCGTATTCAATGCCGCACTGAATCCATTTACGTGCCCACGCCTGAATCCAGCGGCAACCGAAACGGGCAATTGCTTTCAATTTAGCGACTTTCGATCAGAGCTAACCGATAGCGCGGAAAACGATCGCGCATCCTTGCGATTTGATGCAAAACGTAAATTCGGTGGCGATGTCCTCGAGTATGTGAGCTTCGGAGCCGTAGTAGAAGATTCATCGACAGAGGATATTGGTGAAGACATCGGTCTTCGCATTGAACAACTTGGCTTGAACGGATCCTATCTGGGTCGACAGGGGAGCGCGGTTGTTGATCCACCGACTAATCGAGACATCAATACGTACGGCATCTATACCGGTAACTTCATCAGTTTCGATGACGTAAGTACCGTGTTTACCAATTCTGGCTTGATGGGTCTGCCGGAGATCAACACTAATCGGTTGCGAAGCATTAGGGATACGTTTGCGACAAGCTTTCGTGCATCGGGTGATGTACCGCGCGTGACGGAGACGACCATTGCCGACGAGCAGTTCTATACCGGATACGTGCAGACCAAACTGAATTTTGGCGATAAATTCAACATTGTCGGTGGTATTCGGTTGGAGCAGTACGAGGCTGAGCTTACGGCGCCGACTGATTTCTCAGGAGTCATCATTCAGTTCACGCCAGGCTTTGTTCTGACGGAAATAGCGAGAGATGATGTCCTTGAGGGCCAGCGTGCGCCTACGGTTACGAAAGTTGATAACTTTACCGCGCTTCCGCGTATTCTGGGAACGTACAATGTTACGGATCGATTCAGAATTCGTGGCGGCTACACCACGTCCATAGCGCGCCCGGAAATTGAGTTGTTGGCCGGCAGTTTTGACGGTGCCGTCAACTTCGTACTCGCCGATGGTGTGTTTCCAGCAGACGCGACGCTCGCCGATCTCCTCGATATTCGTGTGCGCTTCAACTTGGCTAACCCAAACCTAGAGAATTCGTATTCAAATAACTTCGACCTTTCGTTTGAGTACTACTGGAATGAAACCAACGCGATATACGTCGCTGGATTCTATAAGCGAATCGATGATTTCATCTTCTCGAGCTTTTCGTCGGCCGACTTCGGTCCGGAACGTACCGAAGGGCTTGGAACATCTCTCGACGATGTCGTCTCGTCACTCCGATTCAACGCGGCCGGAGAGGCGCTTGTCGCTCAGCTCGGCGGAATCGAGGCGGTTTTGAATGCGTCCAACAACATCGAAGTCGGCCAGGCCAAGAATGGCGAAACGGCAACTGTGTATGGCATTGAAATTGGCGGATCGCACACGTTCGACTACTTGCCGGGGATCTGGTCAAATTTTGGGGTCGTGGCTAACCTGACACTGCAGGAAAGCGAAGCGGAGCTTTTTCGCGACAACGCGTTTTCCGGAGACATTCAGGTGCTGACGGGTGAGCTACAGGCGGATGATCCGATTGTTCAATCGGTTGATCTTTTCAACGCACCCGATGTGATAGGCAATATCGCATTGTTTTACGATAGCCGAAACATCGAAACAGCATTGAGCTACCGACATATCGGAACCGCCGTGGAACAGCTAGGTGACTTCGGCGCTCATCAATACACACAGTCTCGAGATTTTCTTGACTTTAATTTCGAGTACAAATTCAATGATGGTGCGCTCGAAGGCTTGTCATTGACCTTTGAGGCCAATGACGTTCTTGACGGTGGTGACGAAGCCACGGTGGCGGAGACTTACGGTCGTTCGTCAAGGTCGCCCATCGATAACGCGACCTTCAACGGGCGGAATTTTCGTGTTGGTGCAAACTACCGCTTCTAACATCTGGACGATGAGCTGAGTTGTTCGGCCGCCACCGACAGGCGGCCGGACTTAGCTCTACGCCAGCAATCGCCCCTCACCACGCGCGCTCACATGAGGCGTCCAGAATGAAACTATCTGTTCAGGTCATGACTTGCACTACGATCCTGTGTATGGTCGTGCTCGGCGGATGCGGTATTCTTGCTCCCGACCGTGGTCCGTGCCACCCGTCACTCATTTATTCGACAAAGGCCGATGACAACTTCTCGTCGCCGCCGCTAGCTGCTGAGGATGGCCCCTACGTAATGGAGCGCGACGGGCGGCACGAGTCGTTCCATGTTGTCGAATGTGACGGCAGATTCGTGATCAGCAGACGAGACCTGTCGGATCGGGATCTCGACGAGCTTTCGACAACTGTCGCGAATTCGAACAAAACCGAGTTCCGATTTGGTATTCGCGGCACCTATATCCGTGATGATGATGCATACGAGCTTCCCGACAAGCTCATCGCGGTCTCCGACATAGAAGGCCGGTTTACGGCGCTCTACAGTTTTCTTCTCGCGAATTCGGTCATTGATCAACAGTTGAATTGGGTGTTTGATACCGGGCACTTGGTATTTGTCGGTGACTTGATGGATAGAGGGGAGAACGTTACTCAGGTCATGTGGTTGGTCTACAAGTTGGAGCAGGAGGCGGAGATAGCGGGCGGCAAAGTGCACGTGCTACTCGGCAATCACGAAGTGATGAACCTCAATGCCGATATCCGTTATGTGGATTCCAAGTACATATCGCTGGCGACCCGGCTTGGCCCGAACGTCGGGCCGACTGATGCGTATCGCGCGCTGTTTTCAACCGACAATGAATTGGTTAAGTGGCTGCTATCGAAGAATCTCGTCACAAAGATCGGCCCGTATTTGTTCGTACACGCTGGTTTGAGTGCCGATTTGGCAGCAACGGGACTGTCAATTCATGACATCAATCGTTTAGGGGCAGAAGCCCTACGGCAACAGGCGTTCGATCGACGGAACGACGACGCAAACGTCGCGCTCGTTGCCGGAGGCAGTGGGCCGCTCTGGTACCGAGGGTTGGTCAAGAGGAAAAGCGCCTACGACAAAGCATCAGCGGAGGACGTACGCAAAATACTGGAAGCCTACGACGCGTCGGCGATCGTTATTGGACATTCTATTGTCGACGATATTTCAACAGACTATGCCGGTCGAGTCATTCGAATTGATGTGGACCACAAAGACGAGATGGCTACGGGGAGAACGCGCGGTCTGCTCATAGAAAATGGCGAGGTATTTGGGGTAGACGACTTGGGCAGTAGACGTGAAGTCGAAGAGATTGGAGTTTCGATATTGGAAGCCGAGGTGGATGGGCGATGAATTGTGATCTTGGAAATCGCAACGCGATGCTGTATCGCTGCGCGCTGTGTGGTCCAGGGGTAAAGTAGGCAATATGGTGTATGACCAAGAGACACAAGATACTCGCAGTGTCGAAAATGAAGCGATCCATTGGGATCAGGACGTCAGCTATAGCAGCTACCTTTCTCTCGATCGACTTTTGAACGGTCAGAAGCTCTTCACTGATGCGCATGATGAGATGATGTTCATGATCATTCATCAGACATCAGAGTTGTGGATGAAGCTTTGCATCCACGAGATCACTGCCGCCATGCATGCGATTACCGCTGACGAAATCGGCGAGGCACTTAAAATGCTGTCTCGTGTTTCTAAAGTGCAGGGCCAGATGAGACGAAGCTGGGCGGTATTGTCAACAATGACGCCGGCAGACTACCTTAGTTTTAGGTCCAAACTTGGTCAAAGTTCAGGATTTCAGTCGTTTCAATACCGCGAGATCGAGTATGCGCTCGGCAATAAGAACCGGGCGTTGATCGAAGTCCACAGGTCAAACGCGCCACGGTATGAAAAACTGAAATGTGCTCTAAACTCGCCAAGTATTTACGACTTGTGTCTTCAGTTGCTTGCTAGACGAGGACTCAATGTTCCGCCTCAATACTTGGATCGCGACTGGTCCGAGCCATACACTCCGTGTCCTGCGATTGAAGGTGCCTGGGCGTCTATCTATCTGGAAAACCACAAGAATTGGGATCTCTACGAACTGGCTGAGAAGCTGGTCGACTTGGAACACGAGTTTCAGATGTGGAGGTTTAGCCACATGAAGACTGTGGAGCGCATTATTGGATATCGAAGGGGCAGCGGCGGTACAAGCGGAGTGGAATTTCTAAACAAGGCGCTTGCACTGCGTTTTTTTCCCGAGCTATGGACCGTTCGAACGCAGATTTGAGATGCTAAAGTGACCTTCCATGGGCTACTAACTTGGCCACTGTTCGCGGGACTTTTGCGTGACTACGTCCTGCATGGTTGTGCAGTGTAGGGCATCCAAAGCAACGGGCGTCCAGCAACATTCTTATAATTACAACAACTTATGATCTATTGAGCTAACTACGAACCAGGCGGTCGGAGGTTCGAATCCTTCCGGGCGCGCCATTTTTCCAAGGGAAGTCAGTCACTTATTAGCGGCGGCTTCCCCGTGTTTTCGGCAAAATGGTAATATTTCCGCTCGCTGGGAATATCTATGGCCAAAATCACTGGATCAGGACACGCCAAGTCGGGGCCGGCCACGCTTGAAGGGTTCGGCGTCGTTCTCAGAGGTTACGTCGATAATTCGACTCCCGAGGCCGCTCAGGCTACGGGAACGGCCCTTCACGAAATTGAGTCCTGGGTAGATGACGCCAGGCCGTTGGACTATTGACTACATCGTCAAGCGGAACGTTCGGCCCAAGGCTCTTGGCGTACCGACTGGTCCCTTTAGCGATGAAGACGTAGCCAACATTGTTGCTACGATCAAGGCGAACAAAGAAGATAAGAAAGAAGCGAAGGCTGGGTTCGTAAAGTGGCTGCTCAGCGTGCCGCTGCTGGGCAAGCTTGTCGGGCTGTTTCTTGGATCATCGTAGGGGCCTCACGCGGCTGCATCCCACTGCTACGATCTTTCAACGGCTTACGGCTCGTTAACTAAAAGAAAGGTCCACAGAACCCCGGAAACGGGCAATCGTCGTCACACTGGTCAGCCGCACTGCGAACGTCAGACCAATCAGAGCTGCCAGCGCTGTTCGTTGCTTTGGCCCGCCAATAGGTAGTCTGCCACTCGGTACTGTGCACGATGCCCCGGTCGCTTCCCGTCATCGAGATGCTGTAATTGAACCACGGTCCAGTCGGTGCCAGGGCGCGCTGGACGGTGTAGCTTTGCACGTACAGGGTGCCAGTGAAGACAATTTCGTAGTTGTTACAAGATTGACCGTCACAACCCATAGGAATTACGCCGACGTTCGGTCTTGAGGGCACCGGCGCCATGTCTCCGAGGACATCGTCGACTTTTTGTTGCATCCCAGTACTGATTCTAGCAGCCGCCTCTTCCAGCGCACGTAGGAAATCCAGAAAATCAAACTCGTCACTGATGGCGCCGTCGTCAGGTTCAACGTTTTTTGCGATATCCAGCACGATTTTAGTCAGGTCCGCCATGGAAACATTGTGCTCTGTATGGAGCTTGTAGAATATATGCGAATAGACCATTGAGGACTCATGAGGGTCGACGTTACCTCCATCTCCAGCGGGTTCTTGCCCAAACCCAAACAAATTCTGCTCTTGAGAGAGGTCGCGGAGGCCGGGATCGTTCGGATCGGCTAAAACCTCTTCGCCGATTTTCCAAGGGTCTCCCTGTTGATAGTGCTCGGTATAGATCACCGCAACCATGTCACCGACCATTTCTCCCATCGACTGGACCGTGTGATCATCTCTTTGCGGCGATTCACAAGCCAGCGCGTCATTCAGGCCACAGAAAATGGCGTGCCCCGCTTCATGAGCCATACCCTCTTCGTCCTCTTCCGCTAGGTCTACGCCGGCTTTATATCGACTGTCCTGTTCGGATTCAGCTGGAAATAAAATGGCATCGCGATCAAAGTCATAGGCGGGGCCACCGCCTCTACCATATGTGTCGTCGGTAACAACGTCGATGGTGCCGTCTGGCCCGCCGATATCGTTGTTTTGGGTGTCGCAGCACAGCGTAGGCGCGTTGTTTTCCAGGACGGTCTCCACCCGATCGAGAATATCCCAAGGGTTTCTGTTTCGGCTCTTGTGGCAAATTGGGTTCTTACAATCCTTGTTACCTTGTGCATCCTCTTCCCACGCCACAATAACGCCCGAGTCCGTACAACCCGGCTGTGTACCGTTGTGTCTTTCGCATACCGTTGCCTTGAAATAGGCAAATTGACTTGGCAGCGTGGTTTCCCCAGAAACAGCATCAACCACTGCCACACGGTCCACCTTGTCGCTCCGAGAAACTAGGCTGATTGTCCAGTAGGGCGAGAGTGATGAGGTCTCGCTACTGAGGCGGTACAGAAGATAGGGATGTTTCGCCTGGAGCTTCTCGCCGCCCTGATCGACGAGAATGTTGCTAGGTTCAAACCCGAGCTCTTGTGTCAGTTTCGAAACGGCATACCGAATCGCCTCATCTTCGGGGATCACTGGTTGGTGGATCATTGCACTTGGGCCGGCGATTTTTGACGACAGTTCCGTAACTGTGCCGTCCGCGTCAAAATTCACCTTTTGGTAAGAGGCGACGTGAATCCCGTTGACAACCTGATTGTAGACCGCCGATCCGCCGTCGCTATCCACATGCGCACGACGGATATGAATCTCTAAGCCATCATATGCGCCGGTAACTTCTGACAGGCTGGCAAGCAAGCCGATCAGTGATTCAGGATTCCCGTCAACCAAACCTTGCGCATCGACCGTCCCGATGTTGCCACCTTGAAGGCTAATGTATCGAACCGAGTCGCTCCCAAAGTTTCTTAAACTGTCAGGCGATATCGCATCGAGCAGTTCTCGCGCTTCCGCGGTCAGTCCGGATTCCTCAGGCGGGTTTTCTGGTGCTATGGAAGGCCCGTCAGCCGGCCCGGTATCGCTAACCCTCGGCGTTAGCTCAGCCTGCGGCCTTGCGGAACCCTGTAGATGCTCTTGGCTTTCGACCGATGTCATCAACGCCCAAGCGACGACAACCGCGAGAATCGCTGCCGCCAGAAGAAAGATCATCGTTGTTCTGCTTTGGAACATGGATATCCCCTTACCGTTCGCTCGAAAATCTAGTTCCGAATCATTGGCGCGGTCAAACCCGTAAGGATCGAAACTGGGTCAAAAATGACAGCTTGTTTTCGAGCGTTTTCGCGCACACACAACAATGGATGTTGAATGGCGTACGGAGAATCTGTTGTCAATTGATTGAATGACGGTCTGCGGAAAGTTTAAATGTTGGTAAAATTTCTTAATTCGAAACAACGACGCTACCCTGACAGGTTAGCCAGCCAGCAGAGCTGGTTCGGAATTCTTCGTTTCTCAGGCGTTCTCGTTGTCATTTTCGGATCAAATATGTCCACGAAGATTGTGATTCAAGGAATGTGTTGAAACGAGAATTCGTGGATTTGCGCAATTCTTGAGATCGATGGCGGCCTCAAAACGGCTCGATTCGCCGGTAATATTTTCCGCCTCAACCACGGCAAATCAGGCCCTAAGCGGGCCAAACTGCGCAAAATATTCCCGGACGGGCGCGCCGTATTCCTTATGATATCAGCAACTTGGACCAGATAGAGCGCCAGCCTACGAACCATGCGGTCGGAGCTTCGAATCCTTCCGGGCGCGCCAGAAACGAAAAGGCCCTCCCAAAGGAGGGTTTTTTTTGTCTGGCATGTCTGTCAGGAGACGAAAACCTCAGCTGGAGACGAGACAGATCGGCTCTGCCGATCCGGATGTACGAAATGCGTCCCGGAAAGGTGACGAGCGTCGCGAGGAATCAACACGGTTCACTACCTCCTCCGCGGCGGTCGCACGTCGTGCCGAAAGGCGCCAGGTGTGATCCCAGCGACTTCCTTGAATCCTCTTGTCAAATGGCTTTGATCCGAGAATCCTGATGCGCTCGCGATTTCAGCCAAAGTCATGCGGCCTTGCTCAATGAGTAACATTGCGTGGTGAACACGTTTCTCTCTGATAAATCTGCCTATCGATTTGCCGCAGTGCTTCCGGAATGTACGGCTAAGATGTACAGGATGTACTCCAGCCTCGCGTGCGAGTCCCACATTTGTGTGGTCTTGCAGAAACTCGTACTCCAGTTTCTCGATAACCCTGTCCAGCCAAGGCGGCGCAACAGTCTCGATGCGTGTATACGCCTTGGCTGTATGGCCCAGCATTTCGAGGACCAGTCCGTCCGCAATCAACTCGGAGCCTCGCGACCAGTTTCTGAATTCGTCGCGTAGTTGTCGAGCCAGGAAAACGAGATAGGAATTGTTTTCCGAGAACTCAGCAGGAGTTTTCGCGTAGTCGGCGAACTGCCTCATTAGTTCATTTTTGACGTACACGGAGAACGTCCGTCCATTGGCGCGTGTCATGCCGTCGGCGTGAGCGATCTCTCCGGGTCGCCAGATGATCGTATTCACCGAATGGTGAAACGTCTTGCTTCCAAGCTGTTCCCGATAGACGCTGTTTTCATTGAGCATGAAGTAGGCTTGCTTGTGCTCATGCATGCCGTATTCGAACGCGCGTTCGTAGCGTTCTTCTGCGAGGACTGCAGAATTCGTCCGCCGCTTGAGAACAACCACGTTGTCGTACTCGTACTTTTCCAGTGCGGACACTGCGTCGTTCATAGATTGCCTCCACCAACAACGTTACATCGGTTCAAGGGCGCGTTTGAATCGTTCAATACTGCGAACAGCCGATCGTGTCATGTTGCTTAGCGCAAATTGCACTCGCATCAGCGAGATCCGATGACAACCACTGTAGAGGCCGTCGTTGAACCACTACTTTGATTCTACAGTCAAGAAGGCTGTAATAGCATTCCTCCTGCCGCTCACCGCCTGTTCTTCTCATCCCCTGCGGGACATCGTGCAGCAGACTGGTGCGCCGAAACCGGCGAGTCCCTTTACCAGGCTGGTGGATCCCAGCGGCTGCGTCATTGAGCAGATTACGGCCGGCGACAATGATCAATATCAGGTGCAGGGAGTGTCCACGGATGGGACGTCGCTTCTCATGGCCTTCAGATTGAAAGGCGCGTCCAATCTTGATTCGCAGGGTTATGAGATGGACCTCGCAACCGGAGAGAGGACAGATCTTTCCGACACTTTTACCAATTCCGGCACTTACTCACCCGACGGCCAGTTTATCGTCGTGGCTCAAGGGAGTGGCAACGGCAGGACCGACATCTACGAATATGAGAGAGCGACGGGAGAACTGCAGTCCGTGGCATCTCACGATGACTGGGATTGGCTTCCTAGTTACTCGCCTGACGGACGGTTCATTGTGTTTAACTCATACCGTGTGGATGGGCAGTCGGACATTCACCTTTTCGAAAAATCTACGCGGATCTTGCGCCGCCTCACCGAGTATCCCGGTTACGACGCTCACGCGCAGTACTCGCCGGACGGTGAGCGCATCGTCTTCAATCGTGAGCAAGGCACACGAAAAGACGGAGGGTACATTTTCGATCTGATTGTGCTGGACGTTAACACTGGCCAGGAGACTCAGCTGACTGGCAGCGAATATGCGGACGGCTATCCGGCCTGGGCGCCGGACGGTCAGCACATCGTCTATAGCTCAGACATCGACGTGCAGCACGGAGACCTCAATCTCTACATCCTGAGCCCAGATGGAAAAAGAGTCTCCCGAATGACCAAGGGAGACTGGAGCGATAGCTACGCATTCTGGACCCGAGATGGCGAATTCATCTATTTCAACTCGGACCGATCCGGCGCATCGAACATTTACCGGTTGCTGATGGATGGGTTCGAGTGCATCCGGGACGACGGTTGAATTGTCTCTCGATTCCCTAACGGGTCGAATCAGTCCTTCGGTTGTTTCGAGTCAATCGTTCCCACGCGGACGATCAGCCCTAGACTAGCGTCAGTCCGAAAGCGGCGACCGCCCGCTTCGCGAAAAACGTCCCGTGCTACTGGGCGAAATGGTCAGCGTCGTGGATTTCCAGCGGAAGTGAGCATGCCTTAATCATCTTCTGCACGTGTGTCATAGCGGGCGCGCCTTTAAGAATAGAAGCGAATTCTACATCGTACAAAAGCGTATACTCCGAAAACACTCCGCAACCGGCGGAATCGCACGCATAGACACGTAAGGAGACGAAAATGAAGAATTGGTTTGCAACAATCCTGTTTGCCGTTACGTTTTTTGCAATATCTGATGCGCACGCCTATGTCGTTTGCCAAACCAAGGTTAAGGAAATCTATCCCAACAGAACCACGGGAATCGTGTACTTCAAGTTTGAAGATGGCACCGCCATACAAGCAACCGAGAACGATAGCGGGCTTGAGAGAAATTTCGCCGTGGCTTTGGCTGCGCTGATGGCCGACAAAGAAGTTCGAGTTTCACTCAACGATGGCGAGCAGTGCGGTTCAAATCGTTACGCTAACTGGGCCTACATTACCGCCTTCTCCAGCTAAAGCGAGGTTGATTGCGTATTGGGGCCGCTACCTTCTGGGGTGCCGGCCGTTGGCGCCTGTGCCTCCCGTTTATTCGTCTGCGTTGATTTCTCTGGGATTTTCGCAGCTGCTGGATTAGCGTCGCGGAATGGCTATGGCTGCACTGATTCTGGTGCTCAGGCGATTCGTGTAATGAGTAACGGGAGAGGCCCGGGTATGAACTTCGACAACAGTTACGCGGCCTTGCCTCAGGCGTTCCATGCAACGGCAATTCCCAATGAGGTGCCGGCGCCGGTTCTCCTCGCCTGGAATCAGGAACTTGCGCTCGAGCTGGGCGTTGCCGCCTCAGACTACGACGAGAAGCAGCTTGCCAGCGTCTTCAGCGGATCCGTCGCGTTGGAAGGAAGTCAGCCGATTTCCATGGCTTACGCAGGCCACCAGTTCGGATACTTCGTGCCCCAACTCGGCGACGGTCGCGCTGCCTTGCTGGGCGAGATAGTGACCGACTCCGGTAGTCGTTTCGACATCCAGCTCAAAGGCTCTGGCCGGACGCCGTTCTCTCGAGGAGGGGATGGTAAATCCTGGCTGGGCCCGGTGCTGCGCGAGTACATTCTCAGCGAGGCGATGTACCATCTCGGCGTACCGACCACCAGGGCGCTCGCCGCCGTTGCGACCGGGGAAACGGTGTACAGGGAGTCTCCCATGCCCGGTGGCGTGTTCACACGAGTGGCTGCCAGTCACCTGCGTGTCGGTACTTTCGAGTATTTTGCGGACCGGAACGACGTGGAGTCGCTCAGAACGCTCGCCGACTACGCAATCGATCGGCATTATCCGGAAGCAAGGGACGAGAAGTCTCCGTATGTCGGACTCTTTCGGTGTGTGGCAAAACGTCAGGCCGAACTCATTGCGCACTGGATGTCGGTTGGTTTCATTCACGGTGTCATGAACACCGACAACACGAGCATCTCGGGTGAGACCATCGACTACGGCCCCGCGGCCTACATGGACGAATTCCGCTTCGACAAGGTGTTCAGTTCCATCGACACTCACGGTCGCTACGCGTACAAGAACCAGCCGGCCATTGCACAATGGAATCTTGCCCGTCTCGCCGATACGTTGCTCGCCATTGGTGCAAACAAAGACGAGCTGGAGGCCGTTTTAGCCCATTTCCCGGATCAATACGGGTCTCACTATCTTGCGCTAATGGGGCCGAAACTGGGTTTGTACGATGTTCAGGAGGCGGACGCCGGGCTGATTGCCGAATGGTTGAAGTATCTCAACGACAACGGGCTCGACTATACCGTGAGCTTCCGCGAGCTGGCGTCACGAGCAGACGCGCCCGATGAGAACCGGTTCGGACACTTCGAGAGCAAATGGCGACGGCGTATTGCCAGCCAGGGCAAGGCCCCCGCCGAGATTTCGGCGTTCATGAACTCGGTAAACCCGCTCTTCATTCCGCGAAATCACCGCGTTGAGCAAGCGATCAGCGAAGCGGTTCAAGGCGATCTCACGGTCTTCAACGAGATGAACACCGCACTGAAGCGGCCTTTTGCCGAACAACCGGGCCTCTCGGACTATGCGAAAGCACCCAGGGTGCGTGAGCGAGTCACCCGTACGTTCTGTGGAACCTAGCCGACAGATACCACATCCTCAAGTCCCTGCCGGAGGCAGCCACGTCAGTGAGGAGTGGTGCAAGGAGATCAGAACGCGCCCATTCATTTTGTGGTAGGCGAACGTGTAGTCGGCGCGTGTGGCATTGCCGTCGCCGTCGACGAACGTGTAATGCCCCATGTCCTTATAGCCCAGCCCGCCTGCTTTGAGGATCGGGCCCGCAGCGCTCTGGAATTCCACGCGCTTCCAACCCCGATTGAGAAAGCCCTGATCGTGGGGGTAATCCGGATCACCGCCCGCAAAGTACGCGCGTGCGCCGGCGCGGTCGAGGCGAATGACGTCTGCCAAAGTCGGTTTAAACAGCAGCGGTTCATCCGGTGACCCGAAATCGTAGAGATCCAAAAGCCGATCGACGTCACGCTCTGTGACGTACTTGGCCCATTCGCGTTGCGCCGCGATGACTTCCGCTTTGGTCATGGGCTCGAACGTACGCTCGGACATCTTGGACTCCCCCCTGTTGCTCATCTGCAAGGCAGAATGCCACCGGGTCGCTCGGGCAGCAAATGAATCCAGCGAATGTCTGCTATTATTTCTACTCCTGACCCGAATTGGCCTTGAATTTGAGTTTGAGAAGGCGACCCTTCTGGTCGCCGCTGTTAACAATCGCAACCCGGTCCCAGTTAACAAACAGGCCAAACCGGGTGGGGGCAATGCCCCCAACCATCTTCGAGCTGCATTCCAGCGTAGCGAAGTCGTGGCTTCGTTGGAGCGTGCCGCGTTTTTTGACTGTTGTTCCTGAGGAACAAATTTTTGATGAAGGGGATCTGTTCTATGCCGTGGAGAAGCCTACGAATCCTGTTCCTGGTGAGTTTTACCGTGCTGAGCGCAGCCGGTTGCGGCCAGAAAAGCAGCGACAAGACCCTGGAGCCGGATATGAGAGCTGAGTTACCCCGTCCTTTTGCAACCGTTGCCGGCGAAGCGCCAGTTGCAGAGAAACGCCCCGTCGAGATCGAGCAGCACGGCGAAACGCGCGTCGACAACTACGGATGGTTGCGTGACGAGAACTGGCAGGACGTGTTGCGCGATCCCTCAGTGCTCCGCGAGGACGTTCACGAACACCTGACATCCGAGAACACGTTCTACGAGTCGGCAACAAGCGACCTCGAGTCTTTGCGTGAAAGCCTGTTTGCCGAAATGCGTGGTCGCATAAAGGAAGACGATAGCTCGGTACCGACGCCCGATGGTCCTTACGCGTACTCAGTGCGATACCGTGAGGGAGGGGAATACCCGGTCTACGTGCGCACGCCTCGTGACGGTGGCGACGAGACGATTCTCTTCGACGGCGATGTCGAGGCAGAAGGGGAAGAGTTCTTTCGAATCATTTCGGTCGACCACAGCCCGAACCACGAAATGATTGCCTACGGCGTCGATCGCGTGGGTTCCGAGTACTACGACATACGCGTTCGTATCATCGACAGCGGCGAGGAATTCGAGGAGACGGTTCCCTCTACCGACGGTTCGTCGGTGTGGGCCGCTGACTCCGGATCCTTCTACTACGTCGAGCGTGACGAGAATCAAAGGCCCAAACGTGTCAGGCAACACGTCCTCGGCACGGACCCGTCGGACGACAGACTCGTCTATGAAGAGGCTGACGACACAATGTTCCTGTCCGTCAGCAAAAGTCAGAGTGGCGACTACATCCTTATCGGCTCGTTCAAGGGAACAACAAGCGAGTACCGCTATATTCGCGCGGACGCCGCACCTGGCGTCGAACCGGTGCTCATCGCACCTCGTGTCGAAAACCAGCTGTACTATGTCGGACATCACGGCGACCACTTTTATATACAGACGAACGCGGACGACGCGGTCGACTTCAAAATCGTGCGCGCACCTGTCGACAACCCGGGACGCGATCACTGGGAGGAGTGGCTCGGGCATCGAGCCGGAGTCTACATAGTGAACGCTGTTCTCTTTGCGGATCGAGTCGTCGTACTCGAGCGCAAGAACGCGCTGCCGCGGATTGTCGTCTCGGACTATGCCCGGGAAGAGACTTACGAGATCGAGTTTGAAGAGGACGCGTATTCTCTGGGGTTGCGATCGGGCTACGAGTTCGACACCGACACGGTTCGCTACACCTACGAGTCGCCGTCGACACCCGATCAGACGTTTGACTTCAACATGTCAACCCGAGAGCGGGAACTGAGGAAAACGAAGGAAATTCCGAGCGGCCATAACCCGGACCTGTACGTCGTGGAGCGGTTCTTCGTCACGGCTGACGACGGTGCCGAGATTCCGATTACGGTACTGCGGCTAAAGACGACAGAAATCGACGGTAACGCGCCGCTGCTTCTGTACGGCTACGGCAGCTACGGCATTACGATACAGGCGTCGTTCAATAGCAACATTCTCTCAATCGTCGATCGCGGTGTGGTGTACGCGGTAGCCCATATTCGCGGCGGTTCCGCCAAAGGCCGCCAGTGGTATCTGGACGGCAAGTACGAGAAGAAGATCAACTCGTTCACGGACTTTGCACGGTCTGCCGAGGAGCTTCAGAACCTCGGTTACGGTCGAAAGGGCGAAACGGTCATTTACGGCGGTTCCGCCGGCGGGCTGCTCGTCGGTGCAACGGTCAATCTCCGTCCGGATCTGTTTTCGGGCGTCATTGCCGCAGTGCCGTTTGTCGACGTGCTGAACACGATCTCGGACGCCAGCTTGCCGCTGACGCCGCCGGAATGGGTGGAGTGGGGAGACCCGATCAACGATCCCGAAGCCTATGAGACCATTGCAGCGTACTCGCCTTATGAAAACATTCGTTCCGACGTCGAGTATCCACCCTTACTCGCTACGGCGGGACTGACCGATTACCGCGTCACCTACTGGGAGCCGGCCAAGTGGATCGCTCGTCTGCGCGACGAAGCCGACGGCGGTCCGTTCTTCATGAAGACCAACATGGACGCGGGTCACGCAGGCTCAGCCGCACGCTTCGAGCGGTTGAAAGAACGCGCTCACGATTATGCGTTTGCGCTGCGGGTGCTGGGCCTGACGGAAGCCGTTCCCATCAGCCATCGATGATCGCCAATGACCCTTGGCGGACACGGAGTCGCTCGCGATGCCATTGAGTCTCCACGACATCACAAACGGGCGGGGGGCTTAAGCGGGGAAAGCCAATGCAACCGATAGTGCAGTGGGTGGCTATTATTGTCTGATGACAGGCGCGGGCCAGACCCGAGGGCTGGCCCGCTCGTGCGTTGGTGTCGTGCGTTAGTCGTCGTGCTTCCAGCGAAGCGAACCGGCAATGCGCCGGATCTTGTAGGTCCAGAGATTCAGCGGATCCTGCGACATGGCGGTCATCGCGCGTCGATTCACAATGACCACGCTGTCTGTTCGCGCGGAACCCAGCGCCGTTACGAACTCGATCGTCGCGGTGCAGTCGCCGTTGACGATAATCGAGCCTGTGTACGGAATGTCCGGCTGGAAAAACGTGTCCTGAACCGTAACGTCGAACGTACCTTCGAGACTGCCGTCGCGGGCGATGTTCATGGTGCCTATGGCGGTGATGTCCTTGTCGGGCGGGAACCCGGGTAACAGCTGCCGCCCGATCCCGGTGGCGAACATCCATTTGCCGGCGACATCGCGAACCGAACAACCACGATCGGCCCAGGCCGGATTCGCCAGTACCGCAGAGAGCAAGAGCAGGCAACCCGTCAGCGCTTTCATTTTCATTGTGTTTCTCCCTTCATTGTCGTTGGTGACGCGGCGTGAACGATGTTTGCGCCGCTCGAATTTCGAGCCTGGCCGCAGGGTGATTTCGAGTCACGAAACTCGGGCGAAAAAACTGCTATAAAAGGACTAAATCGCCATAAACCCCCGCGCCAAGAGAGCGATCATCAATAACAAACAATGACTTACGACGAACACGAGACCTATCGCTTCGGTGAGTTCACGCTGGACGTCGACCGCGGTGCACTCTTTCGGGACGGCACCGAAATCAGGTTGCGCCCCAAGTCGTACGAGGTTCTGCGTTACCTGGTCGAGCATGCGGGGCACCTCGTCAGCCGCGACGATCTGCTGGATGCCGTCTGGGCCGATACTGTGGTCACCAACGACACGGTGACCCAGTGCCTGATCGATATTCGCAAGGCCCTTGGAGATCAGTCGCAGGAGATCATTCGAACCGTTACACGTCGCGGCTACGTATTTGAATTGGCCGTCGAACCGGGTAACCCTGGCGCTGAGACGGCAGGCGAATCCAACCTGGAGCAGCGCGGAGGCTTCGTCCGGGGCCTGCTGGCAGTAACCTTGGTTGCGGCTGTCGTGGCCGCTGCCGCGTTCTGGCTATTACCGCAAGCGCCAACGAAGCCGGAGGCGGAGGTCCCGGTCACCTCAGGCCGCCAGGCGATTGCCGTGCTGCCCTTCGAAGACATGAGCCCCGAGGGGGACCAGGCCTATTTTGCCGACGGCGTGTCGGAGGAGATTCTGAATATGCTGGCGCGGCGTAGTGAGCTACGCGTTATTGCCCGAACGTCATCGTTCTCCTTTCGCGACAGGGAAGTGGGCGTCGAGACCATTGCCAGGGAGCTTGACGTGAGTCACGTGCTCGAGGGCAGCGTTCGCAAGGAAGGTGACAGCATTCGCATTAGCGTTCAGCTCGTCGACGGGGAATCCGGCGAGTACCTGTGGACGGAACGGTTCGATCGGGAGCTGACCGCGTCCAGTTTGTTCGCGATCCAAGGAGACATCGCGGCGGCCGTAACGGCGAGGTTGCCCACGGGCTCCGAGCGGTACGCGTCGTCGGGACGTCTGCCGACAGAAAGCCTGGATGCGCTGGAAGCGTTTTACGCCGGTCGTCGATTGACGGAGTCGCGCGACCCCGACGATCTGGAACGCGCAGTGGGGTTCTTTCGCGAAGCGACACAGACAGACCCCGATTTTGCCCTCGCCTACGTATCCCTTGCCGATGCGCTGATACTTCATACGAGTTATGGGTCCATGCCTGAGCCACTCGCGTTTGAGCTTTCGAGGAACGCCGTCGATCGGGCTCTCGAGATCGATGACCAACTTGGCGAGGCGCACGTCACACTGGGCAAGCTTTACGATGCGGATGGCGATATGGTGGCTGCCGAGGCCGCGTTCCGGCATGGATTGGCCTTGAGCCCCAATTATGCGGCGGGCTATCAGTGGTTCGGAGAGTTTCTGGGGTTCATCGGCAGGACTGGGGAGGGGTTGCGCTATTCCCGGATTGCCGCCGACCTGGACCCGAAATCGGCGATCATTGCTGCCGATTACGCCGAGGTGCTGGCGCTGGCCGGCCGGAGCGACGAGGCGTTGCGGCAATACGATGTGGCGCTCGGCATCGATCCCGGGTTCTATGTTGCGTATCAGGGTAAGGCCTCCGTTCTACATTTTAATCTCGGACGGGTAGCAGATTCGGTGGCTCTGTACGAACGGGCTCATTCGTTGGCGCCGGAGTCTCCGTTCGTGGCCAGCTACCTGGCAGAGGCTCACCTGGATCTGGGCAACCCCGCGGAAGCCGCTACCTACATCGAGCGCGCGAGCTTGCAGGCGCCGGACCAGGTTTGGACCGAGTACCTGCGCCTGGCGTTACTTACGTTCACCGGCAGCCAGGCTGAGGCACGGCTGTCAGCGCTGAAAGTGCTGCGGGAGGTGCCTTATGCCCGCCTCGCTCTGCGTGTGTTGCGTGACGAGCACATTGCAGACGGCGAGTTCAAACAGGCGCTAGGTGTCTATGCCGAGCAGTTTCCAGATTTACTGGAGTGGCAGCCATCGACGACGATAGACGACTCGAATTTTCGGGTTGCGATCGACATTGCCTATGCGCTCGAACGAGTGGGCAAAAGTACCGAAGCTGCGGCCTTACTGGATGGAGTGTCGGCTTTCCTAAGTGCCCGGCGTTCACATGCCATTGGCAGATCCGACGTTTACGCCGCCAGGATCGAAGCCGTCCGCGGCAAAACGGCGTCTGCCGTCGCGATGCTTCGCAACGCTGTCGACGACGGGTGGCGCCACCAGTGGTGGTGGGAGCTTCAACATGACGCGGCATTCCAGGCACTACACGATGAACCCGAGTTTAAGGAACTCCTCGAATTGATTCGCGAAGACATGGACAGGCAGCGCCGTTCTCTCGAGCCTTCGTCCGGTTGACGCTGTCGACCAAGCGGTGGGATTACCGAATAATCGCCAACCTGGCAGAGAACGCCTCGTTGACGAGCCTCAAAGTCTCCGCATGCCATAGGCATCGGCCAATGGTCGACAGCAGACTGTCGAGAGATTCAGAACCGGGACGTTCGCGTGTTCGTTGACCGACGCTGATACGTGAGAACGGGAGGTGCAAGTGGAGAACGAACCGTTAGTGCTCGACCTTGTCGAGTGGGTCGCCGGGCAGCCCCGCGCTTATGACGAAGTGATGGAGGCCTGGCGTACCTCGTGCCCTCGACTCACAATCTGGGAAGATGCGGTCGACGCGGGACTAGTCCGCGTTGCTTCAGATGGCGAGTCTGAGAAAACCGTATCGGTGACCGGGAAAGGCAGAGCGTTCCTCGAAAAAGCGGGGCGCACTGCTGCCTAGGACAAAGGCGCGCATCGCTCGCCTGTGCCCGAGTCCATTGGAAGCACTAGTTGAGCGATGTAAACCCAGAACCGATGGGTGTTGGCAGCTGAGCGCGCTCAGCCGCCGAGTCGCTCGACAACCGTCGTAATACCCTGTCCCAGACCGACGCACATGGTCGCGATCCCCAGCGTGCCCTGATTCTGCCGCATCACGTTCAACAGGGTTCCCGTAATGCGGGTCCCGGAGCAGCCGAACGGGTGACCGAGTGCAATGGCGCCGCCGTTGAGATTGACCTTTTCGTCCATGTTGTCCAGCAGGCCGAGATCTTTGAGTACAGGCAACGCCTGCGCCGCAAAGGCCTCGTTCAGTTCGACGTGATCAATGTCGTCCATGCTCAATCCGGCACGCTGCAGCACCTTGTGTGTCGCCGGCACCGGACCGTAACCCATGATGGACGGATCCACGCCGGCGACGGCCATGGAGCGGATTCGTGCCAGCGGCTCGACGCCGAGCGCCTGGGCCCGCTCGCCGGACATGACGATCATGCAGGACGCACCGTCCGTAATCTGTGATGAACTGCCTGCTGTGACCGTGCCGTTAGCCGGGTCGAATACCGGCCTGAGCTGTGCGAGGCCTTCTACCGTCGTGTCCGGTCGAATGGTCTCGTCACGCTCGACCAGGACGTTGAATCCATTGCCGTCATGACCCTCCATCGGGATGATCTCGTCGTCAAAATGACCCGCTTCAGTCGCCGCGTGGGCGCGCCGGTGCGAGCGCGCGGAGAATTCATCCTGGGCCTCACGCGAGATGCCGTGCATCCTGCCGAGCATTTCCGCGGTCAAGCCCATCGAACCGGCAGCCTTGGCTGCATGTTTCGACAGGGCGGGATTGATATCGACGCCGTGCATCATGTCGATGTGCCCGAGGTGCTCGACACCGCCGACGACAAACATATCGCCGTTGCCGGTCATGATGGCCTGCGTGGCCGAATGCAGCGCCGACATTGACGAGCCGCACAGGCGATTGACGGTCTGGCCCGCCACTTCGTTCGGCAACACCGACAACACGGCAACGAAGCGTGCGAGGTTCATGCCTTGTTCGAGGGTCTGCATGACACAGCCCCAGAGGACGTCCTCCACCTCGGCTGGATCGAGTTTCGGATTGCGTGCGAACAGGCCGTCTACCAGCGCCGCCGACAGGTCGTCGGCTCGCGTATGGCGAAAACACCCGTTTTTCGAACGCCCCATGGGCGTACGTGCAAAATCGACAATGACCGCGTCTCTCGGATTCAGGTTCATTTCGGTACTCCTGGTCGCTTTCTATCCGAAGAAGGCGCCGCCGGCGGCAGCCATCTCGCGAAGTTTTTCGGTGGGTTCGTACATTGCCTTGAGCGGCCCCGCGGACTCGGCAAGCTCGTCGGCGCGGGCGACGAATTGTGCAATGCCCGTGTCGTCCACGTAGTGCAGGGCGCCGCCGCGGAAGGGCGGAAAACCGATGCCGTAGATCAGCGCCAGGTCGATATCGGTCGCCGACGCCGCAATGCCGTCTTCGAGGCAACGTACCGCCTCGAGGCACAGCGGAATCATCATGGCGTCCACGATGTCTTCCGGGCTGAGCGTCTCGCTGCCGTCGACGACGGGCGCGAGCAACGCGGCGACGGATTCATCGACGATTTTCTTCGGTCGTCCCTTCTTGTCCTGTTCATAGGCGTAGTAACCGCGGCCGTTCTTCTGGCCCAGGCGGTCGTTCTCGTACATGACGTCGTGGCTGGTCGTGAAGTCGTATTTCATACGATCCGGGAAGCCCGCCGCCATGACCTTGCCCGCGTGAACGCCAGTGTCTATGCCGACGACATCGCAAAGGTAGGCGGGTCCCATTGGCCAGCCGAAACGCTCCATGGCTTTGTCGATCGCTACAAAGTCGACACCGCGTTTCACGAGTCCAAGAAAAGCGCCAATGTAGGGCGACAACACGCGGTTCACGAGGAACCCGGGGCAGTCGTTGACGACGACGGGCTTCTTGCCCATGGTGAGCGCGTAGGCCACGGTCTTCGCAATGGCCGCATCGCTGGTCTTCTCGCCGCGGATGACTTCGACGAGAGGCATCCGGTGCACCGGGTTGAAGAAATGCATGCCGCAGAAGTTTTCCGGCCGCGAGAGTGGTTCTGCCAGGTGATCGATCGAGATAGTCGAGGTGTTGGACGTGAGCACAGCGTCCTCGCGAATCTTGCTTTCGGTCTCCTTGAGTACGGCGTGTTTGACTTTCGGATTCTCGACGACCGCTTCGACAACAATGTCCACGTGCTCAAAGCCGTCATAGCCAAGAGACGGCTGAATCTTGCTCAGGACAGCCGCCATTTCCGCCGGCGTCATGCGACCGCGATCGACCTGCTTGGTCAGCAGTTTGCTCGCTTCCGACAGTCCAAGATCAATACCGGACTGTGCAATGTCCTTCATGATGATGGGCGTGCCCTTGTAGGCGGACTGGTAGGCAATGCCGCCTCCCATGATTCCTGCGCCGAGCACCGCGGCACGTTCCACCTTGCCGCCCTGTTTCGCCAGGGCTTTGGCGGTGTGCGACAGCACCTGATCACCCAGAAACAGGCCAACGAGGTTTTTGGCAGTCGTTGTTCCGGCCATCTTCGCGATCCCGCGCGCTTCCTCGCGCAGCGCGTCGTCGCGACCCATACCCGCCGCTTTCTCCATGACCTTAATCGCGGTGACGGGGGCCGGGTAGTGTGGGCCCGCCTGGCTGGCGACAAAAGCCTTGGAGGTTTCGAACACCATCATCGCTTCGATTTTGTTGAGCTTGAGCGGTGTCTGCTTCTCGGTTCGCCTCGACCGGTAGTCGAGCTTGCCGTCGATACACTGTTTGACGGTTGAGATGGCCGCATCGCGTAGCTGCTCCAGCGGAACGACCGCGTCGACGGCCCCTGCCTTGAACGCCTGCTGCGCCCGCTGCTCCTTGCCGGAAGCGATCCATTCGATGGCGTTGTCAGCGCCGATGAGGCGCGGCAGGCGCGTCGTGCCGCCGTAACCGGGGATGATGCCGAGTTTCGTTTCCGGCAGTCCGATCTTTGCCGATTCCGCCATGACGCGGTAGTCGCAGACCAGCGCCATCTCGAGACCGCCGCCGAACGCGATGCCGTTGATGGCGGCAACGGTCGGTACCGGCAGGTCTTCGAAAGGATTGAAGATCTCGGTATTGATGCCAAGGATCTTTTCGAAGAGTTCGTCCTCGCCGCCGGCGAACAGGCTGCCGAATTCCATGATGTCGGCGCCGACGATGAAGACGGGCTTGCCGCTCGTGACAATGACGCCCTTGACCGTTGCGTCGGCTGCAATGGCTGCCGTCGCCTCCTTTAGCTCTCCGAGGGTCAGGGCGTTGAACTTGTTGACAGAATCACCCTGGAGGTCGAAGCAAAGCTCCGCGATACCGTCCTCGACCGTTACCGTGATCGCATTACCTGAAAATATCATTTTGGTCCCTTTGTTAAGGAGATGACGGGCGTGGTTCAAAATACGAACTGGTCTTCGTCAATGTTCATCAGCGTGTCTGCTCCAGCCATCATGGTTTCATACAGCGATGTAGTCCGAGGCAGCAGCTTGGCGAAGTAGAAGTCAGCGGTTCGAATCTTCGACTCGTAGAACGCCGTTTCCGACGTGCCTTCCTCGAGTTTCTTGTGGGCAACCCTGGCGCTCGCGGCCCAGGCAACGGCCAACAGCAGGTAGCCGGAGTACATCATGTAATCGACGGAGGCAGCGCCCACGGCATCCCTGTCACGCATTGCCGCGAAGCCGATCTTCCGGGTCAGCGATTTCCACTGTTTGGTCAGCTGGCGCAGCGTCTTGAGATGCGGACGGATTTCCTTGCAGTCCTGAGACCGCCGGCAGAATTCAAGAATGGCTCCGATAATCGGGTCGAGTGCTTTGCCCCGCGTGCCAAGCACTTTCCGACCCAGTAGATCGAGGGCCTGGATGCCCGTCGTGCCTTCGTACAGCATGCCGATACGCGCGTCGCGCACGTTTTGTTCAACGCCCCATTCGGCAATGTAGCCGTGACCGCCGAAACACTGCATCCCCAGGTTGGCGCATTCGAACCCGGTTTCGGTCAGGAACGCTTTGACGATGGGCGTCAGAACGCCGAGTGACTGGTCGGCAAGCTCACGAGCCGCCGGATCATCCGACTTCGTCAGGATGTCGCCGAGCTTGGCCGTAAAGTAGATCAGGGCCCTGCCACCTTCCGTCAGTGCTTTCTGCGTCAGCAACATTCGGCGGACGTCGGGATGAACGATGATCGGGTCGGCGGGTCCTTGAGGATTTTTGGGGCCGGACAAAGAGCGCATCTGCAATCGGTCCCGTGAGTAGGCGACCGATTTTTGCAACGCGAGCTCGCTGTGTGCGAGCCCTTGCAGTCCCGTGCCCAGTCTCGCGAAGTTCATGAACGTAAACATGTACTCGAGGCCTTTGTTGGGTTCGCCAATCAAGTAGCCGGTCGCGCCGTCGAAGTTCATGAGGCACGTTGCGTTGCCGTGGATGCCCATCTTGTGTTCGAGCGCGCCGCAGGTGACACCGTTGCGCTCACCGATCGAGCCATCCTCGTTGCACAAATACTTCGGAACGATGAACAACGAGATGCCTTTGGTGCCCGGCGGCGAGTCGGCGAGCCGGGCCAGAACGATATGCACAATGTTTTCGGCCATATCGTGTTCGCCCGAGGAGATAAAAATCTTCGAGCCCGTGATCCTGTAAGCGCCGTCCAGGGTCGGCTCTGCCTTGGTTTTGAGTAGACCGAGGTCCGTGCCACAGTGCGCTTCGGTGAGACACATTGTGCCGGTCCATCGACCGCTGACCAGCGGTTCCATGAACCGGTCTTTCTGCTCTTCAGAACCGTGCTCGTTGATGGTCTCCATGGCGCCGTGAGACAGTCCGCCGTACATGGACCATGACCAATTGGCGGTGCCGCTCATCTCGCGCATGGGCAGGCCGATCGACATCGGCAGGTCCTGTCCACCGTATCGGGCGGGCTGGTCCAGCGTCGGCCAGCCGCCCTCGACGTATTGCTGGTAGGCCTCTTTGAATCCGGGTGGCGTTTCCACTTCGCCGTTGTCCTGCAACTCACAGCCCACCTGGTCGCCGATTGCGTTCAGCGGAGCCACCACTTCTTCAGTGAATTTGGCAATTTCGTCCAGGATGGAGTCGAACAGCTCCAGGTTGACCTCGTCGCAGTCAGGCAGCGACTCGTAGTGCTTCTCGTAGTTGAGGAGTTCCTGAGTGACGAATCGGATGTCGCGCAGCGGCGCTTTGTAGGGGGTCATCTGCGGTCCCACGGTAGTTTGCGTACACTTGTGCGCACAACTGTACCAAAAATCTGCTAGAATTCAATGGTACGGCAACCAATGCGGCTCGCATGGATCCACGAAAGAAGAAAAAACAAGAAACTCGACAACGACTTCTGGCCGTAACCGCAGAGACGCTTGCGTCCGGTCGTAGTTTCGACACCCTGAGTCTTCGCGAGGTTGCCAAGCTTGCCGGTATTCCGCCGACGTCGTTCTATCGCCATTTCCATGACCTGGACGATCTCGGGCTTGCGTTGATAGAAGAACATGGAAAGGCGCTGTTCGCCCTGATGGAGCGCGTCAGGGGGCAGGTTTCCGACGGGCGGTCGCTGATCAGGGCGTCTGTCGAGGCCGTCTATGAGTTCATCTCCAACAACCAGGGCGTCTCGCGGATGATTGTGCAGGAGAGCATGTCGCCCGAGTCCGCGTTTCGCGAGGCCTCGGAGAGCCTGTTCCTGGCGATGGCAAGCGATCTTTCGGACTATCTCGAGCGGGAAGCCCAACAGCGAGGAGTGCCGGTTGGCTATCCGAAACTGGCTGCCAACGCCATGCTGTCGATCATGTTCACGACCGGCATTGCGCTTCTGAATACCGTCGAAGTGGACCGCGATCGCTACATCAACGCAGCCGTCATCAAGGTCAAGATGATCATGCACGGGGCACAGGCGCTGGGCGCGAAGTGATCCTGACTTAGTGCGGCACGCACCGTGAGGCCCGTAGGGGATAAAGCAGCCCTAAAGCTGTTTTGATCGATCCTTACGGGCGCTTCAAACAGAGCCTAACTGGACAGGTTGCGCTGTTCCGGGATGTCGCTGAGGTATTCGACGAATTCGACTTCAAAACCGTCGGGATCGATGAAGTAGACGTTCTTGCGGAAGGGCTCATCGGCGCCGTCCTTGTCGACCGGAAAACCGGCTGCAGCCAGTCGCTCGATGACCGCGTCGATGTTATCGATGACGAAGGCAAAATGGGCCAGGCCGGGTTGATGGCCAGTGAGATCCCGATTGTCGCCGTCACCATCGTCGTTGAAGGTCAGGTATTGATAGTCGTCACCAAAGTGCAGCCAATTGCGCTGTTTTCCGTACCACTTGCCTTCACCAGAGTCGCGCACCCGCCAGTGGGGAAAGGCCGCCTGGTAAAAGGTCAGGGCGGAAGGGATGTCTTTTACCACCAGGTTCAGATGTTCGAGATAGAGCATGTTGTCCTCCGGTCGATAGGCTTTCCTGAACTGGTCGTCATACTAATACCTCAACCATAGTTGAGGTAAAGCGTTTTCATCACTACTATGAAAAACCGTCGACTCACGTGTGGCCTGCTATGCAAAGCGCCAACTGGACTGTGGGCAAGGTTGCGCAGCGCTGCGGCGTGAAAGTCAGCACCTTGCACTACTACGAACGAAAAGGGCTGATCCACAGCTGGCGCAACGCCGGCAATCAGCGCCGGTACAAGGCGGACGTATTGAGGCGTGTGTCGGTGATCAAGGCAGCGCAAAAAATGGGCATTAGCCTGGCGGCGATCAAGGAGGCTTTTGCCAACCTGCCGGATCGGCGTACACCCACCGCGAGAGATTGGGAAAAACTCTCCTCGGCCTGGCAAGCCGAGCTTGATGGCCGCATCGCTTACCTTAAGCGTTTGCGAGACTCCCTCACTGGCTGTATCGGCTGCGGTTGTCTGTCGATGAAAAACTGTCCGATATACAACCAGGATGACAAGCTGGCGACCGAGGGTAGCGGGCCGGTCATTCTTGATCGTGCCGAGCCGGCGGGTCGAACCGCGGGTCCGAACCAGTAGCAGGAACGCCAGGCTCCAGACGAACTCGACGAGCCGAAGGAATGAGCGAACCGAATCGGGCAGGCGCCCCAGGTAGTCGTTCGCCAGAGCAATCGTATTTGCGAGCCGGATAATTTTGGGTGCATCGTCGTTATCGAGACAACCCACGACGGTGAACCAGGCCTTCTCGCGGGTAACCGCACTACCTCAAAACGGATAACACCCCAGATCACGAAACTCGGGGTTGGCCCGGCCTTTGTAGCCACCCTTGTCTTCCGGTGTGTTCAGCAGGCTCGTGACCTGCCTCAATGTTGACGCCGCGTTGTTGCCGCCCACCGGGTTGAGATTCTGCAACAACGTTTGTGCATCTTTTGGCGCCATGGGGGCGCCCGTATTGTCATGCGCAATGTAGGTATGCCCGGTAAGACACAGCATGCCGGTCGTGCCGTTGCCGTCGTAGGTCACACTTTTCAGAAGCTGCACGACAACCGTCGCGAAATTCCGGCGGTTGTGGTTTGGTATGAACTTCAGTGCCGGGGCGTCCAGCCAGTGGATGACGTTTTCCGTTCCTTCGTAGTAGGTCTCGCCGGTCGGAAACTGCCGTTTACCGGTCGTGGTTGTGCCGAGATAAGCGGCATCGTCGTCCGGCCGCGCCGGCCTGAGGTCTGCCGAGGCAGCTGCGGCGAATGCGACCAGCAGGTTGGCGTTGAACGACGTAACGAACTGCCGGCTCGTGCAGCCGTGCACTCCGTTCAGGTCGGAGTGGTATTCGAAATTATTGCCGATGCGATGCATCTGCGGTGGCAGCCCGGGCATGGGTCCCACGCTGGGTCCGGTCTTGCTGGCAACCGACGTCGCTCCCGGTGCCGGGGAGCGTTTTTCCACCGGGAACGTCAGCGGCGCATTGGCATTGCCGTTGTAGATAACCCGTGCATCGGTGACGAGGCACTCGGGACCAAAGCCCCAGCCGTCGTCGCGGATGATTTCGCCCTCGTAAGGGGGGAACTCCAACGGCGCGTCGAACGCTCCTTCATCACCGTCCAACAGGCCGCCGACGACAGGAGACCAGTTCTCGTCATAGCCGTCCGGAAACTCGATCGGCCCCGGATCGTCGAAGCCCGCGTCGGCGGTGTCGGGCGGCCTGAGCGTGCCGTCGTCGAGAATCTCATAGCCGTAGAACCACTGTGTGCCGTCCCTGGATGAGTCCTCGATGTCCAGCAGCCACCACAGCACAATCAGCGCGAGCAGTGCAAAGACCGAACCAAAGCACCCGAGTCTGTTCTTGTCCATGGCCTGGTCCTCGACGACCTTGCTCAGCCGGCATTACTCCTGCGCCTGCCGAGCAGCAGAACAAATACGATAACGGCCAGTATGATGGCAACGATCGACGTGATCGACGCGCCCGGGCCGGTCGCCGACGGCGGCTCCGGTTCCGGGTTGAACGCGACGCTCACTTCGGCGCTGTCTCTCCCCTCTTTTCCCTGCTTACCGGGCGGAGTTCCTTCGCCTCTCGGTCCGCCACCGCCCTTGGTACCGGGAGAGCCGCCGGGCGTATAGTCGCCGCCGTTGCCACCTTTGCCCCCGTCGCCACCCTGGCCGGTGCCGGGTTCTCCTTCGCCGTGCCGGCCGAGGCCACCCTTACCGCCGGTGGCTCCGTTGCCCGCTGTGCCGCCGTGCCCGGCGTTGCCGCCATCACCGCCGCCACCGCCGACACCACCCGCGGCGTTCTTGCCGCCGTCGCCACCAGGGCCGCCCTCGCCGCCGTTCCCGGCAGTGGAACCGGTTTGATTGCCTCCGGCACCACCTTTGCCGCCGGTACCACCAGGCCCGCCGATCGTGCCGGTGCCCGAGTCCGGCGAGTAGCCTGTGCCGCCTTTGCCACCCGGTCCACCGATGCCGCCCGTGCCGGTGCCGCCGTTGGGTCCGACGCCGGCGCCGCCGACGCCACCGTTTCCGCCTTTCGGTCCGGGTCCGCCCGGAACCTTGCGTTCACCGCCGTCGCCACCCGTGCCGCCGGTGCCTCCGGTTCCGCTCACGGTTGCACCGCCGTCTCCGCCGTCTCCACCTTTGCGGTTGTCACCGCCCTTGCCGCCGGTGCCCCCTGTGCCGCCAACGCCTGATCGGCTCGTGCCGCCGGTGCCGCCTTTGCCGCCGGGCGCGTTGGTGCCGCCAACGCCACCGGTGCCACCGTCTCCGCCGTTGCCTGAGGTACTGGCACCACCTTTGCCGCCGACCCCGCCGCGGTTGCCCGCGCCCAGACCATTGCCGCCGTCTCCGCCAGTGCCACCGGTCCCGCCGGCACTGGTTCCACCATCCCCTCCGGTGCCGCCGTTGAAGCCGCCGCCGTTGGCATCTCCGCCTCTGCCGCCTTTACCGCCCGTACCGGTGCCCTCTGAGTTGCCGCCGGTGCCGCCCGGGCCTGGGGGAGACGTAGCATCGCCGCGAGCACCCGCGCCGCCGGCCCCGCCATCGCCGTTGGAACCGGGTCTGGCATCGCCGCCTTTGCCACCTGCCGCGCCGCTGCCGGGCATTGCGTCGCCGCCGGGACCGCCGTTGGGTGCGTGCGTATTGCCGGGGTGGTCGCCCGGATAACCGTCATAGCCGTGCGGGTGCCCGGCGTTGCCCGGTTGGCCGAACGGGTAGTTGTCGGGGTACGGCGGCCCGTCGGCGGCGAGAGAAATCGGCCCCACGGACAATAAGAAGATGAAAAGAATGACCTCGATGCCTCGTGTCGAGAGGCGTGCTGAACCCGTGCTCACCAACATAACGATCTCCCCGATTTGGGCCGTACCGCGTACCGCTGGATATTTGTGATTGTTGAGCGGGTGACTGGCGGTTGATCGGCTTCTTGTCGTTCTTTGTGCCTAGTGTACCGCAAATGGGAAGCCGCACTTTGTCCGGAGCGAGCAATCGGCGGCTGGCGCCGCCTCTGGATTAACGCGGCGTAACTCCGGCTCGCGCGATCAGCTTGCCGGCAAAGCGTTTTGCCTTACCTCCGCCTTGTACTCCATGTAGGTAATCGAGAGCAGACTGGCTACTCACCGGTTGATCGAGCGCTACCGTGAGTTCGTAAAGCAGCTCGATCAGGCCGCCGATATCCCGAGGTGGCTTCGACGGATCGTGACAGAGTGATCCTTCCAATAATTTGCGGACGACCTCTGCATGCCTCGTCGATACGCCACTCAGCTCTGTCAGCGATTTGGTCCACCGGCCCAACGGGACGTGGCCGCTTGGAATCAGGGCCGACAAAGCGTGTTGCAGATGCTCCAGGTCAAGACGGTTCTCGTCTATCGATGCGATTGCAGCTTCGAGCGCAACACTCTTGACGGCCGGGTCGCAGCTCGCAAGACCCAGTGCCAGTAAAGCGGTGCCCGTTTCGCCAATGGCGATGTGCGATTCGAGCATAGGCTCGAGAAAGCCGGCGTAAGGAGAGTTGGCCAGTCGCTGGTTATGGTCGAACACCAGCACGCCTTGGGAGAAAAAGGGTTCCGGGTTCAGTGGCCAAATCGTCGAGCACCAGCGGATCATGTTGACGTGATACCCGCATACGGCGCCATAACCGTTGTCGCCTGCGCTGGTCAGGTGAAACAGTGTGGGTAGAAAAGCCGATGGTACGTCGCTCTGGATTCGCGGTTCGACCCGCAGGCGCAACCAGGTGAAGTGTTTCGTTCGTTCAAAGCCGATCGAATAACGCGCTTTTGTTCCGGCATCCGGGTAGCCGGAGCCATGCCTTTTCGAGATTTCGGGCTCGTCCGAGTAGGGGAGTCGTGCCGCCGCTGCTGCAACCCAGAGCCAATCCGTTCTTCCCACCGAGATTTCCGCGCCCAACGCAAAAGCGAACGCGCGTTCGTGTTCATCGTCCGGACTCAGGGTCTTCAATACGTCACTGCGGCCATCCGGGGACAGGCGCATCAACGCGAGTACGGTATCGAGCTGTCCGGGTTGAATGCGTTTCGCTTTGTACCCGGCATATCGGGCGAGCAGCGTCCCGGCCGCAACAAATCCCCGACTGTCGGTTGGTGCACTCAACAGCGGTAACCGGTGGCCCGCTCGCACCTGCGCCAGTAGTTCGATGCCTCTTCGGACAAACACGTCTTCGAACGAACGACGCTCCCGCTGATGTGATCCCGAATACGGCGCAATGTCTACGTTGGGGTAGCGGAACGTATCTTCTTCACTCAGCGGTTCCGACGACGTGAACGCCTGCGCCAGGCGGGCAAGCTGATACTGCAGCTGATCGTCAGCCTGGCGTTTGATGATCGCTGAAGCCCGCTTGCGAAGCGGCCCTGCGAGCTTGGCGAAATCCTTCGGTTGTTCAGCACCGAAGCGGGCCAGTCCGTCCAGCACCCGCTCTATCTGCAGCGGCCGGCTCGTGTCTTCCAGAACGCGCAGGAATGCCTGGTTCAGCTCGTCGAAAGACGCGATTGGATCGATATCGGACACTGATGTCTCGGCAACTCTGCGTTCGCCGCTACCCGCCGGCGGCGACACCTCCGCGCCACCCATCATCGTTCGGAACCTGTCCTGAAGGGACGGCGCGATTCCGTCGGCATAGTCCGCCAACGTCGCGGCAATACCCTGATCGTCAGCGCCGCCCAGCGAATCGATCATGTCCAGCGCTTTCTTCTGCACGTCCGCAGCTTCGTGAATCAACGCGGTTGTGATGAGTTTCCGGGCTGCGGCCGAGAGTCCCGGTTCGCGTTTCGCCGCGTTGGCGATCAGCCGGAGACCGGAAGACACGGTGCCTTTTGCCCGCGCCTGCAGGACCGGCGGGATGCGATCGATGAGTTCACCCGGTGGCAAGCGCTCGGCCTTGTCGAGCTGCAATACGGCCTTCAGTGCAAACGACACCGTAGGCGGGATCGAGCTGCCGAGCAGCTGAAGGTAGCGGCCGCGGCGTGTCGCCCGCTCCTCGAGGCTGGGCTGCATGGCTTCGTGAAAACGCGAAAACCAGCCGGCTCTGAACTGCGCAAAGTCTTTCTCCAGTGCATTGAGGCTTTCGTCCAGCAGTCGGTCACGGCTGAGCGTGCCGTCTGCGCTCAGTTCGATCAGTGCCGCTGACCAGCCACCGATCTTTGGCGCAATGTACTTGTCGAACGCTGACAGGCTCAGGTCTCCGCCGCCTTCGACTTCGAACAATCTCCAAACATCATCGTTACGGATATCGGGCGTCTTTCGAATGCGTTCTGCGAGCGGAGTTTGTTTGTCCCACAGCGACGAGGGCGCAACTCGCCAGCCGGGCAGGCCTTCGATCATCCCGAGAATGTAGCCATCGCCGGCCGGTTTCTCACACAGACCCGCATCGTAGAGAAGGCGGATGTCGTGATACATCCGGGGCTCGGTCTCGGACAGGTCCTGAACCCATTGATCGATCCAGTCGGGTTGAACGTCGCGAACGACGTTTACGACAAAGCCGCCATCGGGAACGATTCGCCAGCCAAATGTCCTGAGTTCAGCGGGTGTTGCCGTTGCAATGACGCATACGCGCGCGTTGTCCAATTGTTCGCGGACCGGTTTTCCGAAAAAGGGCTTGTCGTCAGAACCGGACCGGTTGAGCCATTCCTTGTCGATGTCCCGGTACATCCGTTGTGCAAGCTTTGCGAAGCGTCTGCGTTCTTTCGCGTCCATGCCTGAAAAGAATGCCAGGCACTTCTCCCGCGACTTGCTCCTGATCAGCCGGACCAGCCGGTCGTCGTCTTTGCTCACGCCGGAGCGTCCAGCGCCATCTCCGTGGCAAGGACGTGTTTGCAGGGACCTCTCGTGCCCTGATGTTTCGAGTACCACGGACAGGTGCAGGTACTTCCGTCTGCGCTGTACGTGACCCGATGAATCACTCCGTCACTCGTTATTTCAGCCGTATGGCCGTCTTCTGTGGTGCTGAGGTGAACCGCACCCTTTCGGTATAGGGCATCGGCGCTCTTCAGCCGCGGATTCAGCTTCTGGATCAGGGTCAGGTCGAAAGGTAGAACCCGATGAAAATAGGCGCCGGCCTGCAGATCGAATCCGAGCAAGCCCTGCGCTGCGAGCACCCCCATTGCATTGAGCACCGATGCCTTGCTGTGGCCCGTTGCGGCAGAGACCTCATCGGGATCGAGCGTACCCTGCCACTTGAGTTGCGCCTTGACCGCTGCTACAGCGGCATCCGCTGAAGATCCCAGCTCCGACAGCAGCTGACCGTCACCGGAAAATCCGCGCCACGGTTCGGAGTTGAGGACCAGGGTCAGTCGCTGATCGCCATAGTCCAGAACCCATGCCGAGCTGGCCTGTCGTTCGTTGAACCAGACCTCGAGGCTTTTGGCATCGGCAGAGAGCCGTTCGAACAACCGCAGGCGCTGCGTTCCCCTGATCATTACGCTCTTTCCGACCGGTCGGGCCGACAGGCGGACGCCCTGTGTCGAGGGCATGAGCCATTGTTCATGGTCCGCCTGGGCGCGGGGCAGCGATCTCAGGAATCGCTGCGCCTGTACTTTTGTCAAGGTCATCGCCAGTGACATATCGCTGAGGTGAGATTGCACTTCGGCAAAGCCCCTGATCCAGCGTGTCGGCAGAGGCACTTTGCGCTCGACAATCGACTCGTCCGCTTTCCGGACTTCGACCGCTTCCTGATCCACGAGCAATTTCAACGAAGTGTCGGTGCGAACTCCGGCAAGCGCGGCTCGCATGTCGGCCCCGAAATCGACATTGGTCGTGCCGGGGCTCAAGTGGTCCGCTGTAAAACTCCGTTCGGACATGTCGTGGCGAATGTAGGTGCTGCAACACGCGGAAAACCCTTCGAACCGAACGCGGTCCGCCGAGATTGTGGCGACGGGGTCGGCTTCGCGGAGTATCCGGGCCAGCATGGAAGGGGGAACATAGAATCGCGTTCCGACGAGATCCGATACAGCACGAAGGGAACGCGCCGTGGTTACCGGGTCGAGCAGATCGCCGGCGAAATACTTTGTGTCGTGTTGAGGACCGAGTTCCGCAGCCAGCCTCAGGCTCGAACCCGCGGCACCGGTGTCCAGCGAAGACCGTTGTGCGTATCGGTACAGGTGTTCGATTGCCGCCATGGCGGTATTTTAACGCTCTGGATGCTACGACTGAATGGCTAATGGGCGCCGACGCCCCGGTTATCTGTCGTTCAGCTCCGCTTCATCTTGCCTGTTGCATTCTAGTATCCCGTCAAAGTATCGAAGCAGGATGTAAGGAGGCCTTTGGACATGAAGGGCAAAACAAAATGGCTGTCTGTCGCGATCGTCGCGGCATCGGTTGCAATGGCAGCGCCGTCATACGCAGCCCGAACGGATTCGTCCGTCCAAAGCGAGTCCATCTGGATCGGCAGCTACGGCCGCCTGCACAGCTGGCGTGCGATCAGCCGCGACGAAATTGTCGTATGGGCTTCGCCGTCGCGTCCCTACCTGATCAAGCTCTCACAACGGAACCCGAATCTGCGCTTTGCACATGCCATTGGAGTGACGTCGCATACCGGCCGAATCACAAAATTCGAGAGCGTCATTGCCGATGGCTGGCGCACGCCAATCGAGTCGATCGTCGCGCTGGATAGAGAGACTGCAAAGTCGCTGCGTTGGAAGAAAGCGCCAAGCCGCAAGAAAACGTAATCCCGGTTGCGGACTGCGACTCGATGTCGTGAACGGTGTTATTCCTCGAGCCGCCGCCGATACCGGGTGGCCAGATCTTCGCGGCCCGATGCCTCGTAAAGAGCAACCAGACGGCGGATCGTATCGATAGTCGCCGGATGGTCTTCGCCGAGTCCCGCGGCGATCCTCGGTAGCGCCTCGGTCAGGAGGCCTTCCGCGGCATCGAACTCCGACTCTCCGATCAGCGCGCCGGCGAAAATCGCACTTGCCCGCGCAGTACGCCAGTGTTCGTCGTCGTAACGCTCTCGAAAATGCTGCCAGGCGCTCGACGCCAGTTCCTTGCCTTCCGAAAACTTCCCTTGTGCTATGAGGGCTTCTGCCAACGCGTCGCGTCCGATGAATATTCTCCGATGGCCTGGCGCCAGCACCCTTGTCTGAACGTCCAGGGCCTGTCGAAACGTCGTCTCGGCTTCCTCCAGCCTGCCCGCGGCCATGAGTATTCGTGCAAGGTTGGTCGCAGCCGTCGCCACCTGAGTGTGTTCGGCGCCGAATGCCGCCGTGAACATGTCGAGGCTTTCGCGTTGCAGCTGCTCCGCTTCGCCCAGCACGCCCATACGAAGCAACAACTGAGCGAGGTTGTTCAGAGCATTCGCCGTATCCGGGTGTCCTTCGGGATAGAGCTGACGATAGGCTTCCAGTGACTTCCGGTATTCGACCGCAGAATCCTCCGGCCTGCCCAGTCTGTTCAGGGTCAGTGCCAGGTTGTTTCTGGCGGTTGCGGATCTGGGGTGAACGGGGCCAAACAAATCGTCGAAGGCGGCCACGGAACGCCGCTTGAAGGTTTCGGCCTGTTCGAAATCACCGAGTTGGTCGTAGACGACACCGAGGCCGCCGACAATTTCGGCGTGCTGCATGGCGTTGGGTTGTTCCATGGCGTCGACCAGCTGCGACGCGCGAAGGAAATGGTCGCGCGAGGCTTCCAAGTCCGCCTGCAGGTACGCGGCGGTAGCGAGGTGCACCAGTGAGTTCACGTAGCTGTACTTCGCTTCCTCGCCCACGGATCCACGAATGTCGAGTGCCTCCTCATGCAGCGGTGTCGCGGCGTCCGGGTCGCCGAGATGGGCGCGAACGTTGCCGAGCTGATCGAGGCTGTTGGCCAGAAGGTCCGGCCCACTGTCTTGCGAGCGCCGCAGAGCGAGTGCATCTTCGGCGAGCGGCAGCGCGTCCCGGTACAGTCCGAGATTGCTGTACACGTGCGCGATGGTGAACTTGAGGTTCGAGAGTACCTCGGGCTCTCCGGCGAGCGTATCGTCAATCCGCTCGGCCGCGCTATCGAGTACCTCGCGCGCGGTCACACTGTTGCCGCGGGCTTCCGAGGGATCGGAGACCTCGAACAGGCCAACCAGAAAGTCGGAGATCTGCGTGGCCGTTTCGGCCTCTTGCTGAGCGACTCGCTCGGCCTCGACGGCACGCACGTAGCCGACTGTGGCAACGACAGCGCCTGCGAGTATGGCGAGCAGCGCAATCGACCCCGCCGCAACGGCAACCCGATTGCGCTGCACGAAACGCTGCAGCAGATAACCGGCGCTCGGCGGCCGGGCGATCACGGGCTCCCGGTTCAGGTACCGTTCGCAGTCTGCCGCGAGGGCATTCGCGGTCTCGTAGCGCCGGGTCCGGTCTTTCTCCATCGCCCGCATGACGATCCAGTCGAGATCACCCTTGAGCTGCCGGCTGAGTTCCTGCGCACTCGTGTCTCGGGTGTCCGCAATGGCGTCCCGGGTCGAGCCCAGTCCCGTGAAGCGGATGCTCGGCGTCGGCGGTACCTTGTCGCGGATGACGGCGGGCAGGGCAATGTCGCGCACGGCGCTGAGATCGAGCGGCAGTGAGCCGGCCAGCAGTTCGTACAGGACAACGCCGAGCGAATAGACGTCGGCGCGCGTGTCGATGTCCTCGTCCGACAGCCCGGTTTGCTCGGGGCTCATGTATTGCGGCGTGCCGATGAACTGGCCCACGCGCGTATGCTGCGTTGCCTCGGTCAACGGCACCTCGGTCGCTTTGGCGATGCCGAAGTCGATGATCTTCGGTCGGGGTTCGCCGTCGACGAAGCCGACGAGAATATTGGAGGGCTTGAGGTCCCGATGAATCAGCCCTTTGAGATGTGCGTGCTGCACAGCCCGACACACATCGGCGAACAGGCGAATACGCGCAGCCGTCGTCAGCCGGTTCCGGTCGCAGAACTCGGTAACAGGCAGGCCGTCGACGTACTCCATGACGAAGTACGGACGGCCGTTTTCGGCCACGCCACCGTCGTGGATGGTTGCAATGTGGGGGTGGTCGAGCACGGCAAGCGCCTGCCGCTCGGACTCGAAGCGCGTGACGATCTGCCGCGAGTCCATGCCGGGCTTGAGGATCTTCAGCGCCACCGACCGCCGAACCGGTTGTTCCTGTTCGGCAAGATACACAATCGACATGCCGCCTTCGCCCAGGGGCTCGCGGATGCGATACGGACCGATCATCTCCGGTTGTTCGCCGCTGCTCTGCTCGGCCATTGTCACAGGCTCGGATATCGAGAGTCTGCACAGTATATACGGCCCGGGAGGGCCGCCTCTCAACTGATACAATGTCGCGCGTTGTGTGTCGCGTTCGAGCCGACGATGTGCAACTCTCATACGACAGACTGATCCGAAGTAGACTGCCTTGAACGAACCAGCTGCAGACCCAGGCCTGGGATTTCGCATCGGCGAGTGGCACGTCCGGCCGACCGCAGGGGAGCTTGTCGGTCTTACCGGTGAGATTCGCCACCTGGAACCCCAGGTAATGGATGTTCTGGTTGAGCTGGCCCGAGCCTGGCCGGAAGTGCTCGAACGCAATGAGGCCATCAGGGTGGTCTGGGGCGGCCGTCCGGTGGCCGACGACGGACTGGCCCGATGTATCGCGTTGCTTCGCAAGGCGCTCGGCGACTCGCGTGCGGAGCCAACCTACATACAGACGGTTCCCAAAAGAGGCTACCGGTTGCTCGCCGCGGTCGAAGCCGCGACATCGTCTTCCGGTACCGGACAGTCGCAGGACGTCGGTATTGACGATACCGTCGAAGACTGGACGGGGCCGGTCGAATTCGACAACCTCAGAATTCTCCGACTACTGGGCCGAGGCACGATGGGTGTCGTGCACCTCGCGCAGGAAACCAATCTCGAACGGCTCGTGGCGGTCAAGACGCTGCGCGGCGTCGTTGCGGGTGACGATCGTGCAGAGAGGCGTTTTCTGCGGGAAGCTGCGGCCGCCGCGCGTATCAACCATCCGAATGTTACGAGAGTTTTTCGGCTGGGCGATCTCCCCGACGGTTCGCCCTATATCGTCATGCAATACATACGTGGCCGGACGCTGAACTCGTTGATGGCGAGTTCCGGTGAACTGGGCGAGGAAGCTGCCGTCTCGATCATTCGGCAGATCGCCACCGGGCTCGAGGCGGCTCACCGCGAGCGTGTGATTCACCGGGACGTGAAGCCGTCGAACGTGCTCATCGAACACGACACGGATCTCGCCATACTGAGCGACTTCGGCATAGCGGGTATCCAGGAGACCGGGGCGCGAATCGCCACACGGCTTACGCAACACGGCGAGGTGCTGGGCGACGTTCGTTACATTAGCCCCGAGCAGGTACAGGGTGATCCGCCAACACCCGCGAGCGACATCTACAGCCTTGGGATTCTCGCGTATGAGCTTCTGAGCGGGACGTATCCCTATCGGGAGACGGCGAGCGGACTTCTCGCACATCTGGAGCAGGAGCCACAGCCGCTGTCGACGCGCCGCCCCGACGTGGATGCCGGCCTCCAGCGTATCGTCATGCAGGCACTGGCGAAGAACGCGGACGACCGCCCCACGGCCGCCCAATTTCTGGCGGCTCTTGACGACGATGGCACGTCGCAAACGACGGGTGCCGGGAACCGCGGCAGCTTTCTCACATCGAGGCCCGTTCTGTGGACTGCAATAGTCGTCGCTGCGGTGCTTGCCGCGTTGGCCGTGTATGTCCGCATGACCTGATCGACCGGCAGGCGTTTAGCGGGCCGTTCCAAAAACGGGCCTCGGATCGTTCCGATCGATGCTCACGGGTCCCCCGTTGCCCGCAGGCTTCCGTTGGCGCGTCCGGCTTCTGCCCAATTGGAGTGGGTGTGCTCCAGAAATTGCACTAGCCAGCACCTATACCAATAAACAGCTCCCTAGGCTTATCGACGGACTGCATAGCGGTAATGAGAGTCGTTTGCACTGTCTTGTCCGAAAATACGATGTAATTTCAATAGGTTGAAATTTATTATTACCAATATAAGATGATTGGAGCTAACCAAAGGTTTGACATTTTCCGGACAATTGGTTTAGATGCACTCGGAGGTGGCCCTGGGCCATGCAAGACATCCGTACTTTTCCGGGGGGAAATACAATGGAAATTAAGCGTGCGATCTCGTTGCTCGCATTGTCCGCGATCGCGTTGTCCTCGATGCCAGCAGCCCTTGCCCAAGATGCAAGGGACGACGCGCTGGAAGAAATTGTCGTTACCGGCATTCGCGGCTCGCTCAGAGGCGCCGTCGAACAGAAGCGAAATTCCGACAATCTGGTCGAAGTCATCATTGCCGAGGATATTGGCAAGCTGCCCGATCAGAATCTGGCAGAGGTGCTCGAGAACGTTCCAGGTATTCAGATTACTCGAACGGCGGGTGTCGGCACCGGCGTTCAGATTCGCGGCACCAACGCCAACCGGACCGAAATCAACGGCGTATCCACCGTGGGCTCGGGTTCCGGGCGTACCGGCATCGATTTCGAAGATGTGTCCGCCGCTATCATTTCCGCTGTCGAAGTTGTCAAGGCACCCGAAGCAAAAACGATCGAGGGTTCAGTCGGCGGAACGATCAACCTGAGAACGATACGCCCGCTCGAACTGCCCGAGACCCTGCTGTCCGTTCGACTTCAGGGAGAAGACAGCAGCCTCACCACCGACGGCGTGCAGCCGAGAATGTCCGGCGCTTTTGGAGACAACTGGCAAACGGACTCCGGCGATTTCGGTTTTGTGATCAGCGGTAGCTACACGGAGCAGGAATCGGTTTCGTTTCGTCCCCGAGTCGATCGCGACGGTGGCCTCGTCGAGAACGTCAACGCAGACGTCATCAGAAACGGCAATCTGCAGGACCCGGCCGACCGGCCCGCTGCCCAGGACTTCGACTTTCTCGGTATTCAATTCCTCAATCAGGAACTGGAGAATTTCGAATACGAAACCACCAACGTTGCCGCGACGCTGGAGTGGGCGCCGAACGACAGCGTGAAGGTGTTCTTCGATACCGTCATCAACGACCAGGAGCGTCGTCAGGACAGCTCGAGAGTTCAGGGCTCCGGTGTGAGCAGCGTACGGGACATCAATGTCCCGGATACCTTCGAGACGATCAACTACGGCTCCCTGGGTGGTGTGTCTCTCGGTAGCATCCTGGCGGCAAGCAGTGGCACGATCCAACCGGATCTGAGCGTTGACGATGACGATCCCAACCTGCGCTTCTCGAGCGACACGGGAGCCCGGGTCACGGACAGCGAGATTTTCCGGCTGGGTGCCGACTGGGAACGAGACAGATGGTCGGGCCGGGTGGAGGTATCGACGTCGTCCTCCGACACGGTAAACCCCAACCTGAGCACCACGCTGAACTTCATCAATCCCAACCCGTTGACACCGCTTGACGGCACAAGCAACGACAACAGCGTGCCGTTCATCTACGATTTCAGGGGTGGCGCGCTGACCTTCGGCATCGATTTCAACTCGCCGTTTGCTCCCTCGGTGGAGGATCTGACGAATCCCAACAACGTCGTGCTGGATGCGGTCACGGTTGGCAGAAATCGCACGGAGAACTCCGAAGACGCGTTCCGTCTCGACTTTTCTTACGATCTCGACTGGAACGCCATTACGTCGATCGACTTCGGTTTTCGGCACAACACGACCGAGAGCGTTTTTGACCAGGTACGCTCCAGCATCGGCCTGAGCCAGATCGCCGACAGCCCGAACGGCTCTCTGTTCGAGGAGCTGCTTGTCCGCGGTCCGTCCAACTTCGACGCCGCAGACGGCAGGGCGCTTGCCATACGCAATTTTCTCGTGATCGATCCGGATCGGGCTTTTTCAGATCCGGACGGCACACTCGACATACTGCAGGCCGCGCTCCTGTCGCAGCCCGGGGCGAGGGTCCTGAACGATCCCTCGTCCAGCACTACCGCTTTCTTCGATATCGAAGAAAAGACCAACGCGCTGTACGTACAGGCCAATTTCGAACAGGGTATTTTCCGCGGTAACTTCGGCGTGCGGTATCTGGAGACGGATATCGACTCGTTGGGCAACACGGTTGCCGACGGTGTCGTCTCACAGGTCGTGACCAGCGGTGACTACGATTTCCTTCTTCCCCGTCTGAACGTGGTTGCAGCACCCAAAGACGACTTGCTCGTACGGTTTGGCTGGGGCAAAGATATCCGGCGTCCGGACTTCCAGGATCTGTCCACTTCCGTGGAATTTCCGACCGGCCCGAACAACGCGGTGGAAATCGGCAACCCGGGCCTGAATCCTGAGGAGGTCACGTCGATCGATCTTGCCGTGGAGTGGTATTTTGCGCCGGCGGCGATACTGAGTGTCGGTTACTTCTACAAGGAGCGCTCGGACATATTTGTCACCCAATTGGAAGATGCTCCCGTAGACGGCAACGGTTTCCGCGACATTACTCCGCCGTGCGAAGACGGTGGTATCTTCAACCCGGTTCCCGATCGCAACGTCCTGTCGGATCAGCCGGGTAACGGACTGTGCGTTCCGATCGAAACCAAGATCAACGACACTTCGAAGACAAAACAGAAAGGCTTCGAGATCGCGTTTCAGTACGACCTTTCGAGCTTCGAAGATAAGCTGGGCTGGGCATCGGGTTTCGGCATTCTGGCCAACTACACGATTCAGGACTTCAGCGGCGGTGAAGCCACCGACGCCTCGGCCTCTCGCGGTACGGATATCTTCAACGCGATAAACGGCATTTACGACGATGCGCAGTTTGTCAGAGTGGAGGAAGTACAGGGTCTGCTCGATTTCTCCGAAAACGCCTACAACGTCACGCTGTTCTACGAGAAGTACGGCCTTTCGGCGAGAATGCGCTACACATGGCGCGAAGCATTCCGTACCGATGACACGGCGGGCGGCGCCAGTCGCAACAGCACCCTGGGTTTCCCCGTGGTAACGGCTGACCGGGGACAGTTGAATGCCAGCGTCAACTACGCCATCAACGACAACTTCAGCGTCGGCGTGGAAGCCGTGAACCTTACGGAGTCCGAAATCGATCAATACTGCGTTAACGACAACGCACAGCTGTGCTTCCAGGGGCTGCCGGATCGAAGGGTTACTTTCGGTGCCAGCTACCGCTTCTAGAGGCAAGAACCTGTCGTCGGGTCGCTGAGTGCTTCAGTCAGCGCTATGACGAGCAGTAGAGAGGCAGCACTCTGGGAGGGGTGCTGCCTTTTTTGTTTCCATAGCCATGATTGCCGTTCAACATGTACGGTAGATCATCGCATAATGATTCGCGTTCCGGCACGACAGCAACGAACAGGGCAGACACGTGAGTGAAAGGCTGACGAACATAGGTTTTCCCGATCCAATCGACCGGATCTCTCAAGATGACGATGCGCTCTCCAGTCGCCTGATAGAGGCACGCAAACAGGCTCGGGTGCTGGATGAGTTTCCGGGGCAGCTGCCGACAACGCTGGAACAGGCCTACGACGTTCAGGCTGCATCGGCCCGAAAGTGGCCGGATGACGTTGTCGGCTGGAAGATAGCGAGACTGCCCCCGCACGATCGGGAACGGTTTCCGGCAGAGCGCCTGGTTGGACCGGTGTTTCGATCTTTCGTGCGTAGTGTCGACAGCGGAGCCGTGACGGACGGCAGGATTCTCGACGGAGGTTTCGCAGTGGTCGAGGCGGAGTTTGTACTCGAGTTGAGCACCGCGATTCCTCCGGAGCAAAGAACCTGGTCCGATGCAGACATCGCCCGGCACGTCTCCAGAGCCTGCGGCGGTGCCGAAATTGCCAGTAGCCCGATGCCCGACGTCATCGAACTTGGGGCGACGGCGATTATCTCGGATCTGGGTCTCAATACGGGCGTCATTGTTGGCCCGGAGATAACCGACTTTGCCTCTCTACCCGAGGACGCCCACAGCGTGCGGGTGTCCGTTGACGGTGTCTTGGTCGGCGAGGCACAACCCGGGCCGATTGTTGGAGAGCCCTTCAAAGCCCTACGGGTTCTGATCGACCACTGTGCGTCTCAGGGCATCGAGCTACCGCGGGGAACGCTTGTCTCCACGGGGCTGCTGACCGGTGCACACGCCGTTCGTGCCGGATCGCTGGCCCGCGTCGATTTTGGCCCGTTCGGCTGGTTCGACGTTCGCTTCGAGTCGTTCAATCGTAAATAACGTTGTCGACGTCGTAACCGTCGTTGTTGGCACGTATCGGTCCAGTGCCGGTCATGACGACGTCCTTGATTCGCGTGATTGGCTCGCCGTTGGTCAGGAACAGTTCGAGCGGCGCGCTGTCGGTCCACTCGGAATCGGCGATGTGGAGCTTCTGAACCCCGTGAAAGAGCATCGACGCACCCGACTTGTTGCGTGAGCCGAGACCTACGTTGCTAAACGTGCTGTCCGAAACGTTGACGATCGGGCCGAACGTGCTTTCGTCGGTTCCTCCGCGGTATATGTTCGCGATGGCTCCGTGGACGTCGGTAAACGTGCTGTTCTCGATCTTTACGTTTTCTACGTTGTAGATACCGAGATCGTCCGTTTCCTTGTCCATGGCAAGCACGGCGCCGGTTACGTTCCGCATCTCCGTATTCAGAATCTCGACCGAGTCGGCGAACGTGCTCCTGAATACCTTCAGGAAGTCGAAGCTATGGTTGACGTCGAGGTCGGTTACCCGTGCGTTCCTGACGATCAGCGAGTAGTTGCGATTCATCGAATAGCGGTCCGTACTGACGACGTTGTTGCCGGCAAGGTCGGGTGACTCCGCGCCGTCGATCCAGACTCCGTCAAGCTCCAGCGACCCGCCGTTTCGTATGATGAAGAAACTCGATTTCTCGGAGCGAATGATCGGTTTGTCGCCGTCCGCCGCGACGATCGAAACGGGATGCTCCGCATACGCGTACTTCGTCAGCAGGTATTCGGTGCCGTTCTCGAGCACCAGGACGTCGCCCGGCTCGCTGGCTTCGAGCGCGTTGAGAAGGGTATTGATTCCGGGCTCGACGGCGATCTCTCTGCCGCTTCGGAACTTCGCCGCAAGTTCGGTCTTCGGGTAGAAGCCGGCTCCCGTTTGTTCCTTGGTGACGGGCAACTTGATCTCGCCGAATCCGATGTCGTCGAGCAGCGATTGCTCGGGGACTCGCAGGCCGTGCTCGTTTTCGCTAACCGAGTAGGGTGTGCGAACGAAACCGGTGTCGAAGGGCAGGCTTGCGTCTTCGTTCACCGTGTTGTTCTGGAAGCTGATGCCGGACACGTCGTCGTATACCGTGAACGGGTTGAGATTGGTCTTCGACATGATGATGTTGTTGTGCATCGTCGTGCCGGACGGCGGCGCCGAGCGTTCGGCATCAGCGCCGGCACACAGCTGAACGTGATCGCTGTCGATGACGACGTTGTTGTCCAGTATCGAGTCAATGACCGGGTCATACCGATTGATCGGGCCGTTCGGTACGCCGTTCATGATGACCAGGGCGCCACGAAATCGATGCCCGGTAAGCCCGAACAGGTAGTTGTTCCGCACGGTCTGGTTTTCGTTGATGATCCGAATCCCGCCGGTATTGGGTTTGCGGTTGCCAATGAAATAGTTGTTCTCGACGAGCGTGTAGTGCCCATGGCGCATGGTGAGCGTACCCTGGCTTTCGAAAAACACGTTGTCCCTGATTTCATTTCCGCAGGATTTGCTGGAGATGATCTCCAGCTCACCGCTGGTTCGGTCGAAGTAGTTTCTGCGCACCACGGTGTTCGAAAACTCACGCGAGTAGTGACTGGTGCCAATACGCAGCGTCTCGCCCCCGTTCGAGCCGAGCGTCTGCCGCGGGCCGAAGTAGTTTTGCTCGATGACGTGCCCGTTCTCCCGGCTTGCCTCGGTATTCATTCTTACGGCGAGCGTAACGCCGCGGTTGCCCTTGTTGAGCAGTGTGTTGTGGTCGAAGCGGTTGTTCTTCCCGTAGATGGCGATCCAGGTATCCGACGAGTGTCGCTCCGGGTTGCTGAAGCCGTCGACAACGGTGTTCGTAACCCGCGAGTTGTTCGCAAGCTCTTCCTTTGAGGTCCTGAACGAGATGACCTCGCTGGTCGGCGTGTGCCCGTCTTTGAAAACGAGCCCGGAGACAACGATGTGTTCCCCGGAAATCCCCAGGTTGGACTGCCCGGAGATGATGACTTTGCCGGGTTCTTCCGCCTCCAGCAGGATGGGCGCTTCAGCCGTACCAAATCCCCGGACGACCAGCTCGACATCGGTCCACGTGCCTTTTGCGAGAATGACCTTGTCGCCGGGATCGAGCGTTTCCGTCGCGGCGTTGAACTCGTCAATGTTACGAACGAGTTCGCCGTCGACAGCCGGTGAACACGCAGTAAGTGTTGCAAGTAGAAGGGGCAGAAGCCCCAGGTAAGACGTCAGTTTCATGGTGTCAGGCTGTGCCGCTATGGGGTCGGGAGTTGAGAAAACGCTGGCGACTGGCGGCCGCTTTTATGCGCAATTCTTCGACGGCCTTTGCTTCGGTCACGTCGATCATCGCCGTAAGTAGCCGGGTGAAGTGCTCCTGCATTGCGGATCGGGCGGCCGCCGGGTCGCGATTTCTGAGTGCTCGTACGACCTCTCCGTGTTCATGGCCTCGCTCGGAGGCCGTCTCACCGGCGCAGACGGCCGCGTGTACTTCTCTGACGGCAGGCAGTTCCGTTCGCATTCGCCAGAGCGTCTCAATGGTGTGCTGAACGGCCAGATTGCGTGACGCGGCTGCGATCGTCAGGTGGAATTCCCGGTCGGCTTCCTGCGACGCGTCGTCGCCGTCCGGGTTGGCGGACGACATTTCGGATACCAGTTGTTCGAGGCGATCCAGGGTTTCGTCGCTGATGGAGCGAGCCGCCAGCGCTGCAGCCTCGGATTCGAACAGCAGCCTTGCCTCGGTCAGTTCGAGTGCGTTGACCGTTGGGATGTCCCGATGATCCGGGTCGGCGCGTTCGGTCACGTAGGCACCGGAACCGGTCTTGATCTGGATGTATCCCATTGCCTGCAGCGCAATCTCGGCTTCGCGGATGGTTACCCTGCTGACATTGAGTTCTTCGGCAAGCTCACGTTCACCGGGCAATCGGCCGCCGGGCTGGTATACGCCGTCGAATATGCGTTTCTTTATTTGCTCTGCAACTGATTGGTAGAGCCGCTGATCTGCCACACGTCGCCTCCGTGGTCAATTGGTATGGACAATCTTACTAGCCAGCTCGATTCAAGTCCAAAAAACGAATCGATAGCAAATTCACTTAAACCATTAGCTTACGATCTGGTTATGAACATTGGACTGTTCAATTATGGCTAATTGCTATGTACAGTTGAGGTATAGCGAAACACCATTTGCCGGGCCATTTTCTTAAGCTGTGAAGGCCCCGAACCGATGTCGAAGGAATGCCGCAATGAAACGTCTGCATCTGTTTTTCTGGGTCCTGATCTCGCTGGTGTGGGTGACGACAACACACGCACGATCCGCCGGGCATCCCAGCCTGGTTTTGACGAAAGACGGCGTTGAGAGAATACGGGCTGAACTCGGCAACGTGCCGCTTTTCGATGCCACGCTGGCCAAGGTTCGGGAAGAGGTCGATGCGGAGATTGCGCTGGGTATCGACACACCGGTGCCCAGGGACTTCTCGGGCGGGTATACCCACGAACGGCATAAGCGGAACTTCCTGATCCTGCCGAAGGCCGGCGCGCTCTACCAGATTCTCGAAGACGAGAAATACGCCGTTTACGTGCGCGACATGCTGTTCCAGTACGAGGCAATGTACAAGGACCTGCCGTTGCACCCGCAAACGCGATCGTACGCGAGGGGGAAACTGTTCTGGCAATGCCTGAATGACGCGAACTGGCTGTTGTATGCGAGCCAGGCCTACGACGCTATTTACGAATGGCTGTCCGCCGACGAACGCGAGCGCCTGGAGACCCGTCTGTTTCGGCCGTTCGCCGACTTTCTCTCCATAGAGAATCCGCAGTTTTTCAACCGCATCCACAACCACAGCACCTGGGGGAACGCTGCCGTCGGCATGATTGGCCTCGTCATGGGCGATGAAGAGCTCATACAGCGCGCACTGTACGGCCTGGATGACGACGGCCTGGATTTCGAGGCGCGGGACAACGACGGCGGTTTCATCAGACGGGAAGGCCAGGCAACCGGGTTCCTGGCGAATCTGGAAGAGCCGTTTTCGCCGGATGGCTACTACACCGAGGGGCCTTACTATCAGCGTTACGCCATGTACCCGTTCCTGATGTTCGCGCAGGGACTGAACAACGTGCAGCCGGAACTCGGCATTCTCGAGTACAAGGACGGTGTGCTGCTGAAGGCGATCGACGCCCTGTTGAATCTGTCGGATGCCGACGGTGAATTCTTTCCGCTGAATGACGCGCAAAAAGGCATGTCGTATTTCTCCCGGTCGCTGGTGAGCGCGGTCGACATTGCTTATCACGCCGGCGGCAACGACCCCAGGTTGCTGGACATCGCCGGGCGGCAGGGAGAGGTAACGCTCGACGATGCCGGCTTTGCGGTGGCGCTCGGCATCCGTGAAGGCCGGACGCAGCCGTTCGTCAAACACTCCGTCAATCTGTCGGACGGGCCCGAAGGCGAGCAGGGTGGCGTCGCAATCCTGCGCTCGGGCAACGGAGGTTTAACCCTCGTTTTCAAGTACTCCGCACAGGGGCTGAGCCACGGGCACTACGACAAGTTGTCTTTTTCGCTGTACGAAAACGGCAACGAGGTGCTGCAGGATTACGGTCTGGTTCGTTTCGTCAACATCGAACAGAAGGGCGGCGGGAACTACCTGCCGGAGAACGCGAGCTGGGCGAAGCAGACCATTGCGCACAACACGCTGACCCAGAACGGGTTGTCTCACTTCGCGGGGCAATACGAGATCGGCAGCAGGCATCATTCCGAGCTGTACTTCTTCGACGCATCGAATCCGGACGTGCAGGTGGTCAGCGCTACGGAAACAAACGCGTATCCAGGAACCGTCATGCACCGGACGATGGCGATGATCAGGGACCCGAGGTTCGAACGGCCGTTCGTACTCGACCTGTTCCGGACATCGGCAGAAGAACGCCGGCAATACGATCTGCCGTTCTGGTTCATGGGGCAGTATCTCGAGACCAGCTTTGCACTCGAAACGGAAACGCAACCGAGCGCTCTCGGGACAGAAAACGGCTACCAGCATCTGTTCCTCGAGGCCAGGGCCAGGCCCTCTGCAGACAACGCGCAATTTCAGTGGATGGGTGAGGGCACTTTCTACACGCTGACGTCTGCGGTTGGTGCGAATGACGAACTGCTCTTTGCGCGTCTGGGCGCCAACGATCCAGACTTCAATCTGCGCAGGGACGCCGCTTTCATTGTCCGACGGGACGCCGCACCGGATAGCCTGTTTGCAACCGTCATAGAATCGCATGGAAGCTACAGCCCCGTGTCCGAGTTGACCGTCAACCCGCGGGGCAGCCTTCTGCGACTTCAGGTGATCCGCAACGACGATCGCTACACTGCAGTGTCCCTGACCGATCGGCAGGGTTCCAGCAGCGTGTTTATTCTGTCGAACCACGACGCGGCGGAATCGGCGACGCATCGCCTGAACGTGGGTGGCGAAGATTTCACGTGGCAGGGCCCGTATCACTACGCGGCGCCGGAGTAAGCCCGCTCGCGCCGACGCGGCCGCCTGTGCCGGGGTTTATGCCCTCAGGACACCGATCTCGAGGACTGGGGCTGGGCGACCAGGTGGTCCAGTGAGAATCGTTGACGGCTCTCGACAGCGCGACGACGAGCCTCTTCGATCTGTTCCGATTCGTTGGCAGCGATCAGCTTGTTCAGCAGGCGCGCGAAGTGTGCATGCATTGCTTTGCGAGCCTCTGACGGATTCCGACGCTTGAGCGCGTCGTAGATTTCCTGGTGTTCCTGGACGCGGGTCCGGCCGTCCGTCTCGCAGATGGCCTGATGCGCGCTGCGAATTTTCGGTGAGTTATCGCGAACGTACCAGAGGTTGTCTATGACGGTGGCAAGCATCTTGTTCTGAGTCGCCTCGGAAATGATCTGGTGAAACTGCTGGTCGGCAAGCTCGGAGGTCAAATGCCCGTCTACCGACTCTTCGGCCATATCGTTCAGCGCAGCTTCGAGTCGTTCGAGCTGCTCGTCCGTAATCATCGAAGCCGCCTGGGCTGCGGCTTCTCCTTCTATGAGCGCCCGTGCTTCGGTCAGTTCGAACGGGCTGACGGTTGGGTCGATGTCGTGCAGACCGGGTTTGGTTTCGAGTACGTACACGCCCGAGCCGGTCTTGACCCTGACCTGGTCCAGCGCCTCGAGCGCAATGATGGCCTCGCGGATCGTAGGCCGGCTCACACCAAAACGTTCGGCAAGTTCGCGCTCCGGCGGCAGGCGGCCGCCCGGCGGGTATTCACCACTGTCGATCAGCTCCCGCATCTTGTTCAAGACACTTCTGTAGAGGCGTCCTTCGCTGGCCATATTTGTGCTCTCCTTCGAACCTGTCGATCACAGGCTGTACAGCCCGTAGACCGAGTGTAACCCGTAGTGGCAGATTTGGTCACTAAAAGCTTCTGCCACCCCGCGCCTATGTTTGAGTCTATAGAGTTTTATTTAATTTAATCAACAAATTAACTCAAGATTGATCGGAAAAACTGCCGGACAAATACAAGCGTCAGGCGATCGCCGAGATCAATTGGTAATACACAACTTACAACAATTCGATCGGAAAGTGGTAATGCGAATTGGTTGATGTTCTGCTGAACATCTGGTAATACTAGCCTTCAACCAGACGTTTCCTTGGGGGGGATCCAATGAAAGTGTCCAACACCGTGGCCGTGCGCGGCCGTGCTGCGACAAGAACCAAATCCGCGCTTCTGGCTTTGCTTGTTACGGTTTTACCGGCCTGGTTCGGTCCGGCATCCGCGCAGCAGAGTGCCGACACCGACGAGTCAGCCGTAGAGACCCTGGAAGAAATCGAGGTCATCGGCACTCGTCAGACGATCCAGAGCACGATCCAGATCAAGCGCAGCGAGATCACGATTGCGGACGGCCTCTCCGCTGACGACATCGGGGACCTGCCTGCGTTGTCGATCGGCGAGGCGCTGGAGACGATTACCGGCGCGTCGTCTCACCGCGAAAACGGCGGCGCAACGGAAATATCGATCCGCGGGCTTGGCCCGTTCCTGAGCGCAACTCACTTCAACGGTCGGGAGGCCACGAACGGCAGCGGCGACCGTGCCGTCAACTTCTCGCAGTTTCCGTCCGAGCTCATGAACAAACTCGTGATCTACAAGACGCAGGACGCGAGCATGATCGAAGGTGGTGTGGCCGGCCTGATCGAGCTTGGTACCTTGAAGCCGCTGGACCACAACAAGCGACGCTTCCAGGCGAGCCTGAAAGGCAACTACAACCCGGACCAGCAGGACATCAACGACACCCTCGAGGGCGACTATGGACAGCGCGGCACCCTGAGCTACGTCGATCAGTTCGACCTCGGCGAGGGCGGGGCCCGCTTTGGTCTGTCGCTCGGCTACGAGTTCAGCGACATCTCGCAGCCTGAGGCGGAAGTGCGGTCTTCGAGCCCGAGCGGCAGCTCACGGTTTGCGTGTATCAACGAGCCGAACGTCCTTTGGGAAGGTTTCTACGCAAGTTCGACGGACGACTGCGAAGATCAGGTCTCCGATGCGCCGTACGATCCGGACGGCGACGGCGATTTCCAGGAAGACAACCAGGGCTACCAGACGGCGATTGACCCCGCGACCGGGCTTCCGTTCAGTGACGGCCTGGCCTGGGCGTTTGCGCCATCGTCCCGCGGATACCGCCAGAACGACACGTCCGACAAGCGCGACGCATTCTTCGGCGCTTTTCAGTTTCAGCCGACCGATCAGCTGGACATCAACCTCGACGTGCAGATTTCCGAGCGCATCCAGTCCGAACGACGCAACGATCTGAACTTCGCCAATCAGAAACGGGCAACCACCGGTTTAACCGGTGATTCGCTCGTCGTCTCGCGCACCGGCGCCATAACGAGCTGGACCGGGCAAACCGCCATCGAATCCAACAGCGAACTGTATTCGCGCGAAGAGGATTACGTCGGAGGCGGTCTGACGATAGCCTACGACGTGAGCGACCGACTGACGCTGTCCGCCGACGCGTCGTTCTCGGAAACGACCCGCGTGGAGCAACAGATTTCGCTACGCACGCAGTCGGACGATCAGGACATTTTCAACAACGATACGCCGGCGGAAATCAGCAACCTCGGCGACGGCGGTTATCGGCCCATCGTGTCCTGGAACATGGACACGGGCATTCCGCAGTACACGCTGTTCGACTTTGACGTGACCGATCACACGCTGTTCTCGGATGAGTACCGCGTACGCATCGACTCGGACGTCGACCGTACGAACACGATTTCGGCGCTGCGCAGCGACTTCGAGCTGCGCGATTTCGGCATGGAGAGTATTTCCAGCATCGAGGGTGGCATTCGTTATTCGGAGCTGGAGTACCTGAACCTCGGGCCGACGCGATTTACGACCGGCAATCTCGACGACAGCTCGCAGGAGGAGCGCGACACGATTCTGGCGATCAACCAGGCCTGCCGCGACACGGCGTTTCCGGAAAGCAACTTTCTGTCCGAGGCCGGCAGCGGCCCGCTGATCACCAACATCGACTCCACGACCGGCCAGGCGACGTCGGGTACCGGCAGCAGCTGGGCGACGTTCGACACCCAGTGCGTTCTGGACATGATCCTCGATTTCCAGGGCACGGAATTCGCCTATCCGGAGCAGCCGAGGGAAAGCGGCAATACCACCGACGTTACCGAGACGACGCTGGCCGCGTATCTGATGGCGAACTTCCAGACGGAGATACGGGGACGCCTGGTCACCGGCAACTTCGGTGTTCGCGTGGTCAACACGGAAGTGGAGGCGATTGGCTGGCGCACCGAGTACGACATCGTGACGGACGCCGGTGGATTCCTGTCGCTGGTGCCGGTCGCCGGTGCGGATCTCGAAGAAGTCTCCGTCAAGGACGACTACACCGAGGTCCTGCCCAGCTTCAACTTTGTCGTCGATCTGACGGACGACGTTCTGCTGCGAGGCGGCATCTTCCGCGGGATTTCGAGAGCGGACCCCAGCGACCTGGGTTTCAGCCGCTCGTTCAACGTCAACACCGAGGACGACATTACCGACGTCGACGACCTGATCAACGACGTCTCCGGTTTCGGTAACCCGCGCACGCAACCCCTGACCTCGTGGAACTACGACATCGCACTCGAGTGGTATCCCAACCCGGACTCGATTCTTGCCGCCGGCTTCTACTACAAGCGCTTCCAGGGCGGCTTCGAGCAGGCGCGCTCGACCGAGACGTTCATTGTCGACGGGCAGCCCGTCAATGCCGATTTTACGGTGACGCAAACCAGCAACGACAAGAGCGAGCTGTACGGCTTCGAGTTCACGGGTGCTTACCGGTTCTCGCGTCTGCCGGGCATCTTCAGCGGCCTGGGTACGAAGATCAGCTACAACTACGCGGATTCGGACTTCGTGTTCGAAGACAGCCTGTACGGCGCCGTCGTTATCACCAATGACGACGGCAGCGTCTTCTCGCGTACCTCCCGTATCGTCGAGCCCGGCAACGTGCCCGGCTTCTCGGAGCACGTTTTTTCGGGTCAGGCGTACTGGGAAATCGGGCCTGTCGATCTGCAGCTGATCTACAAGTACCGCAGCGAGTATTTCCAGCCGTACACCAGCAACGGAACGCGCCTGCGCTTCATCGGGGACGTCGGTGTATGGGAGGCCCGCGCCTCTTACCGGTTGAATAGAAACATCCGGTTCACGCTGGAAGGCATCAACCTGTTCGACGAGCCGAAGGAGCAGTTCTTCTTCGTCAGAGACGATCTGGGCGAAGTCAATTCTTACGGACCTCGTTACTTCTTCGGGGTACAGGCGAAATTCTAAGAAAAAGAGGATCGGTCCGTCCGAACCCACGGACGGACCGATCGACTGCAGCCAATTGGGGGGACCAATGAAAACTCAGATTTTTTCGTCAAGCGGCAGGACTTCGAAGCAGCTCAACATGCGGTTGCTGGGACTTTTTTCTGCAGCGCTGCTGCTTTCGGCCTGCCACGACGACCCGCTCCCGATCCCGGACAACACGCCAACGCCTCTGCAGAACACGGCGGGCAGCGTAACCATTGCCGGCAACGCGGTAACCGGCGAAACCCTGACCGCCGACGTATCGGACTTCAACGGCGTGAGCGGGGCGATTACCTACCAGTGGGCAGCTGGCGGCACCGACATTACCGGGGCCACATCGAGCACCTACGTCGTAACCGCAGCGGAAGTCGGCCTAACGATCACAGTGGCCGCCAACTACACGGACGACGCCGGCTTCAACGAGTCTTTGACCTCGGCGCCGACTGCGGCCGTGACGGTGCCGCCGAACGTGGCGGGCGTGGCCACGATTTCGGGTGTGCCCACCGTCGGCGAAACGCTGACGGCAAATCTCGTCGACGGCAACGGCACGAGCGGCAGCACCCTGGTGTACCAGTGGCTGGGTAACGGTGCCGATATTGTCGGGGCGACCCAGCAAACCTATCTACTGGTTGCGAGCGACGTCAACGCGACGATTACCGTCAACGTCACCTATACCGACGACGACGGCTATGCCGAAGACGTGACCTCGGCGCCGGTCGGCCCGGTGTCCACGACCGCAACCAACGTACCGGGCACGATTGCGATCAGCGGAACCCTGGTAGTCGGCGAAACGCTGACCGCAAACGTCACTGATCCCAACGGTACTACGGCCGTGAACTACCAGTGGCAGGCCGACGGTGTCGACGTAGGCGGCGCAACGTCGGCAACCCTTGCGCTGACCGCGGCCGAATTGGGCGCCGTCATGTCGGTGATCGCCAACTACACGGACAACGACGGCTTTGCCGAAGGACCCATCACGGATACGGCCACCGACATCATCTACACTGCCATCGTCGTCGGCGAGACGACGCTGCAGGCGGCCGCCACCGCCGCGATGGACGGTGACATCATTGGCCTCGACAGCCCGTCAGGCGACGACTACGCCGATATGGCGGAGGTCGATTTTGCCGCGAACAACCTGCGCGTTCAGCGCACGGTCGGCAGTACGGCCGTCATATCGGGTACGACCTGCATTGTGTTCAGCGGTGACAACATCATTGCGGACGGACTCGTCTTCGACGATCTCGACTGGATCGGGGGCGGAACCTGTGACAGCAACGGTGACGCGTCCGTGTTCCTCGACGGCGACGGCGTAACCTTGAGAAACAGCGAGTTTCGTGGCGAAGCATTCCCGCGCACCGTGGCCTCGAGCGATCCCTATCACTACGTGGCTGTGCAGGGTGTCGGTAACCTGATCGAACGCAACCTGTTCGAAGGTAAGGACATGGACAACGAAGGTTCGGCCATTACCCTGTTTGCGAACACGGACCCGGCCGCCAACAACAGCCACATCATTCAGTACAACCTGTTCCGCAATTTCCCAGGGCGGTCCGGCGTTTCCGGCAACCGCGACTCGACGGCACATGCGCTGCAAATGGGGCGGACTACCGGCGGGGACGCTCAGGGTCAGGGTCTGTTTACCGTGCAGTACAACCGGTTCGATTCGATCCAGTCGGAGCGCAGGCTCATGCGGGTGCAGTCCGGCGGCAACACGATTCACGGCAATACGGTCGTGAATTCGCTCGGCCTGATTGCGCTAGAGGACGGTTACGCCAACACCGTGTCTTCGAACATTATCCTGTCGGGCGGCGCAGACGGCGACGACGGCGGCATCAGTTTTGCGCCGCTGGGGCACACGGTCATCGACAACTACATCAACAACCTGCGCACCACGTCGAGCCAGCGCTCGGGCCTCCTGATCAACCCCGATCCACTGAGCGGATCCGGCAACGGCAGCATTATCGGTACCGGGGGCCTCGACTTTACGGTGACGGTTGCGCGCAACAGCGTGATCAACGCCCGCCGCGCCATTCAGTTTGAAGACGCCGACTGTGCGGTCCTGTCGCCGATCCTGGATTTCGACAACAACCTCGTGATGAACCAGTCCAGCGCCCTGTCGATCAACGGCAACACGAACGGGGAAGGCCGCGATGCCGTCACCGACAACGACTTCCTGAATGCAGGCTGCAGCCTCGATGCCGCTTCCGACTTCGACAACAATCATTTCTATTCGTCGAGCCTGTCGCAGAGCGGAAGCTTCGATTTTGGCGGAGCACCGGCCGACAACGTGTCGGGCGCGGAAGACGGCGCCACGTTTGTGCAGGACGCCAACGATCTCGTCAACGGCTCCGGTGCCGATGCGGGTATTGGTGTCGACACGTCGATCCTGAACCTCATCGAGGAAACCCAGGTGGGTCCGGGCTCTACCTGGACTCCCTAGAGTGGCGGGCCCGTGGCAAATCCCTGCAATGCTGGTCGCGTCGTACTGGTTACCCTGTTGATGGTGTCCGGTACGGTATTCGCGACACCCATCGTCAATCCCGGCTTCGAAGCCGGCTGGACGGGGTGGACCGACGGCGACCCCAGCGGCGAGGGAACGGCGTTGTCCGACGTCGCGTACGATGGCGATCGATCCGTAAAGCTGACGGAAAACGGCGCGTTCGTATCCCAGGTCGTGGCCGTCGAGCCGCAAACCCGCTACCGGCTCAGTGCGTGGTTGCGGGGTGCCGGCAGCATTGGTGCGAAGCTCGGCGGAGAGATGTTTTTCGAACAGCTTGGTAAGAAGAGCAACAAATGGCGTGAGATCGAAGTGACGTTTTCGACCGGCACTTCGGACAGCGTCACGGTTTTTGCCAGTTGCGGCGGTGTCGAGGTTCGCTTCGATGACTTCCGCCTCGAGACGATCGACGCCCAGGTGGGGCAAACCAGCGCGCGTATCATCAGTTCCCGGTCCGGCGGATATGGTCTATCCCCCGACCTGCCGCCGGGTCGGAATTTCGATCTGCTCGGCTGGTACCTGAATACACCGGCTGACGACGACAGGAACGGGATATCCGATCGCTTCTCCGAGGTGGAGCTGGCGCGCGGTGCGACCGACGATCGCTACTTCAGGACGGCCGGCGACGGCGGCATGGTCTTTCGAGCGACGATTGCGGGCGCCCGCACGTCCAAAAACACGCGTTTCACGCGCACCGAGCTTCGCCAGATGCTTCGACGCGGCGACAGCAGCATCCGAACCAGAACCGACGACCGGACACCCAACAAGAACAACTGGGTTTTCTCCAGCGCGCCTCCGCGAGCCCAGCGGGCCGCAGGCGGCGTCGATGGAACGCTGCGTGCAACACTGGCCGTCAACCACGTGACGACAACCGGTGACGACAACCAGGTGGGCCGCGTCATCGTCGGGCAAATCCATGCGGCTGTCGACGAGCCGATTCGGCTCTACTACAGAAAGCTGCCCGGAAACACACGCGGGTCGATTTACGCGGCACACGAGATCTCCGACGGCGACGATGTTTATTTCGAACTGATCGGCAGCCGCTCCAGCAGAGCGCCGGATCCGGCAGACGGCATTGCTTTGGGTGAGAAGTTCACCTATGAGATCGAAACACAGGGTAATCAGCTGCTCGTCAGCATCATGCAGTCCGGGCAGGTACTGGCGGCGGAAACGATCGACATGTCCGACAGCGGTTACGATGTCGAGAACGACTACATGTATTTCAAGGCCGGCGTCTACAACCAGAACAGCACGGGAGAGCCATACGACTACGTAGAGGCGACGTTCTACGAACTCGAAACCCGTCACGGCCGGTATGCAGACTGATTCTCGAAAACGCTTGCCGGTGTGGCCAGGCGTGGTAGCCGCTGCCGTGCTGTGCGGCTGCAGTTCGGGGGGCGGAGGTGGTTCCGGTGCGCCCGCCGGCAACAATACGCCGCCGCCCGTCGCGACGCCGCCGAGCGACGAAGCAAACTACACGGTGATGACCACGCGCACGCTTGACGCAGACGGCGACCAGGTAGGGCTGGATGCCTACGACCTGATCAGAGCCTTCGGCGGTCCCAACTCCATCGAATCGCCCGATCTCTACTCGATTAACCATCCCGGCGTTCGACATATCGTCGAGGACACGGATGCGACGGTCGGCAACCACTTCGTATTCAAGATCCACCGCGACGTCGACATCGATCGCGACCGGGTTGCGAACGACGACCGGCAGCGCAACGAAATAAAGACCTACTCGAGTTCCAGCGACGACGTGAAGGGTTTCGAGAACGAGACGTTCGTGTATCGCTGGAAATTTCGAATCAACTCGTCGATGGAAGTCTCCAGACGGTTCACGCATCTGTTTCAGCTCAAGGCCGTCGGGGGCGACGACAGCCATCCCGTGTTGACCATTTCGGGCGCGGAACGTAGCGGTGAAGACGGTATCGAGGTGCGCTACAGCCCGCTCCAGCGGGATACGATCCTCGAGCGACAATCCTGGAGCCTGGTAACGGGGGAGTGGCTGGAGGCCTACTGCCGCGTCACCTTTGCGGAATCCGGCGATCTGCGTCTCATCGTGACACGGATGAGCGACAATCGCGTCATATTCGACATTGACGAGGAAGGCCTGGATCTCTGGCGAGGCGTGGACCCGAGCCACTTCGTACGTCCGAAGTGGGGTATCTACCGTTCGATTCTGGACGGTGACAACTTGCGCGCCGACGAAGAGACCGTGCGGTTCGCAAACTTCAGCATCAGCGAAGTCTCGCTGAATGAATGAGTGGGGGCAGGAAGGCAGATGAAAATCAGCGGACTTCGGTGGGGTATCGTAACGCTCGTTGCGATCGCGACCGTCATCAACTATATCGACCGGGGTGCACTCGGTTTCCTGTGGCCGGAAATTTCGACAGACCTCGGGCTGACGAAGACCGACTACGCGATCATCCTCAATGTCTTCACCTTCGCTTATGCGTTTGGCCAGACACTGTTTGGCAGGATCTTCGACTGGATCGGAACGCGACTGGGATTTGTGCTCTCGATCACCGTCTGGTCGATAGCCACGATGCTGCACGCGGTTGCCACGAGCCTCACCGGCTTCGCTATTTTCCGCGGTTTGCTCGGCGTTTCCGAAGCCGGCAACTGGCCCGGAGCAACCAAGGCAAACGCCGAGTGGTTTCCGATCAAGGAGCGGGCGCTGGCGCAGGGCATTTTTAATTCCGGTGCTGCCGTCGGCGGGATCGTCTCGGCCCCGATCATCGCTTACCTGTTCGTCTATCTCGACAGCTGGCAGGCCACCTTCATCACTATAGGTGCGCTCGGCTTACTCTGGCTCGTGCCCTGGCTCATTGTCTACAAGTCGGGGCCCGATACACATCCGTGGGTTTCGGAGAAAGAGCGTGAGTACATCCTGACCGGACAACGGGATGTCGAAACCAACGAAGTGGCAACTTATGCACCGGGCTCCGCGGAAATACTGTCCCGCAAGGAAAGCTGGGGTGTCATTCTGGCTTCGTTTTTCCTGGACCCGATATGGTGGCTGTTCGTCGGCTGGCTGCCGCTGTACCTGTCCGAGACTTATGGTTTCGGCGTAAAAGAAATCGGGCTTTACGCCTGGGTGCCGTACGTTGGCGCCATGTTTGGAGCGTGGTTTGGCGGACTGCTCGCGCAGAATCGCATCAGCGCCGGCTGGACGGTCAACAAGGCACGGAAGTTCGTCATTGGCCTCGGCGGCCTGATCATGCTGGTCTCGCTGCTCATGACCATCAAGGCGGCGACGCCGTTGTTCGCCGTGTTGCTGATGGCTGCCATTCTGTTCGGATTCCAGACATCGGTCGGCAACATCCAGACGTTGCCCAGTGATTTTTACAGCGGCAAGTCCGTCGGCACGCTCGCCGGTTATGCCGGTACGGCTGCGAAGCTCGCCGTTGTCGGGCTGAACTTCCTGATTCCCGTCATTACCGTGAACAGCTATGCGCCGGCATTTGCCGTTGGCGCCGCGCTCGCCATTTTATCGGTGCTCTCCGTCTGGATGCTTTGCGGCCGAATTCAACCTCTCAATCCGCCCTCGGCTGGCTCTACGTAACGCGCAACAAAGGAAAACGAAATGAATACCCTTGAAGGAAAAGTAGCAATCGTCGCTGGTGGAGCCAGAGATATCGGACGGGCCGTCTCGGAGAAACTCGCGGCCGAGGGGGCCCGGGTTGTCGTCAACTTCTTCAGCAACCCGGCGCACGGCGAGGAGACGGTTGCGGCGATCGAAGCGGCTGGCGGTACGGCCATTGCGGTCGCAGGCGATATGACCTCCAGACCGGACGTAGAGCATCTCGTCGGCAAGACCCGGGAAGCTTTTGGCGATTCCATCGACGTGCTGGTCAACGTCGTCGGAGGTCTCGTGGCACGAAAGTCCCTGTCCGAGATGGACGATGAATTCTTCGATCGGCTGATGAGATTGAATGTCACGAGTACCTTTCTGACCACTCAGGCAGTTGTGCCGCACATGAAGTCAGGTGCTTCGATCGTCAACTTTGCGTCGCAGGCGGGGCGGGACGGCGGTGGCCCCGGTGCATCGGCTTACGCCACCTCGAAAGGGGCGGTGATGACGTTCACCCGCGCCATGGCGAAAGAACTCGGGCCGTCCAACATACGCGTCAACTGCGTTTGCCCGGGCATGATCAGCACCACCTTTCACGACGTATTCACGAAAGACGAGGTACGCGGGAACGTTGCTGCCGCTACACCGCTGCGGCGGGAAGGTGCTGCAACGGAGGTTGCGGACCTGGTTCTGTATCTCGCATCGTCCGGCTCGAGTTTCGTTACGGGCACCAGCATCGACATCAACGGCGGGCTCTTATTCTCCTGAGTCTCGAGCCCGGGAACGGCAACATACGAATCCTCAAGGAGCAGAAGAGGAGCTGACGCACCAGGGCCGCGTGGACCGGCCCGGGAGCGCTGTTCAGCCCGGACTTACGGTGCCAGCGGATCGATACGCGAGTACCCAGCAGGCAGTTCAAACGTGTCCGCGTCGATATCCATTTCCTTCGTCGATTCGAGGACGGTCTCGCGCACGGCCTTGCCGTTTTCGAATTCGATGGCACGCACGGGGAAACCCTTGAGTTCGTCGAGCATCTCCATCGGGTTGCGAACGCCTTCACCGGCGAACGGGATCGAGTCGTACAGCTTGTTCAGCAGTTTCCCCATCCGCATGAACGAGTCGCGCAAATCCCCGGAACCGTCGACTTCGGAGAAGTCCACCGAGCAGATCTCCTGGATCTTGACCTTGTCCTCGAGCATCTCGACGAGCGTGCAGTCGTAGGATTCGTAGCGGTCCGACCCGATCTCGCGTACTTCGAGAACCGGAATATGCATGTCCATCCCCATGCCGCCCATTTGTCCCTTCATCATCTCCTCGACCATGGCCCGTTGCTCGGGCGGCAGGCTGGCGAGTTCTGCCTCCATCTCTTTCATTGCCTGGTTGATCTGCTGGCTGATGCCTTCGAGCATGGCTTCGTCCATGACCATGTAGTTCCTCTGTGTGTGGTCGAGATACAAAAACTCGTCGTCGAGGAAAATGATCGAAAAAGAGCCGTCTGCGCTGCTCTGGTCCATGCGTGAGCGGGTGCCCTCGGTGTAGGAGGTCATACGGTCGAGTTCTTTGCCGCTCATGTCACGGGTTACGAGTTCCATGACGTTGCCGGCATACGCCTGTGTCGATAACAGGCAGATCAGTGAGAGGAGGGTCTTCTTCATCGTTCGTCTCCGAGCGGTTGGTGTGCGCGGGCTGGGCTTTTGCGCATCGTAGCAATATTCACACGGCAAGGCGCCGGAATACACTCGCGTGTGTTCCGATGGCGCCAGATACGAGCCCACACCGCGGGCGCGGATATCTCCGCCCGTGAGTGGGCTTGTAACCATCAATACGTATTTCGGTCGCCAATCGGGCAATGAATTAGGTCGGATGACGCCGTTTCGCTACATTGGCGCGTGAGGACTGATCGAAGCGGCCAGGTCAGCCGGGTCCTCGGGAGATGCAATTCGAATGGAGCCTCACGCGAGGTGAGGCTCTTTCGGGCAGACGGCTACGCAGGCTCCGCTCGAGACAGCTTCCGACGTCGCATCCAGAAGAAGCCCAACAGCCCAAGTGCCATGAGTACGACCGCAGACGGTTCCGAGATCCTGATCGGGATGCTCGAGTTGTACCTCAGGTGTCCGTCGATGCGCCGACTCATGAGTCCCTCACCGAACTGTGTAAAGTCCACCGCGAACGTCTGCAGAAGGCCGGCAGGGTCATAGGCGATATCCAGCACATTGAAAAAGCCCGTAAGACGGTTGTTGCCCCTGTGATTGCCGTAGAAGTCCAATCCCGCTTGAATTCCGTCCCGGGTGGGCGTTCTCCTTGCATCTCCATAGAAACCAGATGTCAGTTGGTGACCAAAAGGCGCTGTCAAGTTCAAGACCCAGTAGTTGTAGCGTTCCCCGGAGAGCGGATCGAAGTCTGGCCCGAACGGCGAATTCAGGCTCGAAATCCTGAACGACAGCCCGTTTGTGCTCCAGTCGCGATAACTGAAGAGGTAGCCGTCATCAGGGGTGACCGTAAACGACTCGCCCCGGCCAACCCAGCTTTGTGGCGTGCTGTCGAAAGAGAGAATCAGGTCGGCGTGTGCAGTTGAAGAGAAGAGAACTAAAGCTAGAGCAAGATGTGTCCGCATGAAGTTCGGCACTGTATTGTCCTTGTTTTTTTAGGATAGGAATGTTGGCAATACTTAATTTACGACTCTGTTACGCAGGAACTCAATGACGCAACGATCACGCCATGTCGTCTATGATCTCGCGGTAACGCCCGAATGACAAGACCGTTGCGATGACAACGTTGAGGCGTGCATGGGAAGTCACGTGCGACCCGTGTCGGCGCTCGCCGGCACTCGATGATGGTCTGTTGCCCTCGATGTTGCCTGCTTTCAGGGTAGAATCACTGTACGCCGTCCAATTGTTGCAGCTGAACATGGCTGTCTGGTCCGTACTTATGAATGCCCTGCCCATCAGGCTACGATGCGTCACCGTAGTGCTTGCACTGCCATTTGCCGCGGGCTCCGCATACTGCGGTGAAATTCTGGAACACCTGGGCATCAGCTACGCCGTACCTGACGGTTTGCTTTCCGCGCGTAGAATGATTCTCGACGAAGAGACAGAAGACTCGGTCAAGGAACAGTTGCGGGTCCAGATGGCGCAGTCCGAGGAGACCGTCGACATACTTGTTGTCCCTCCTGATGGGGGTGAGAAAGGAGGTATGACGATCATTCTGGAACCTGTCGAAGACGGCGACGCCAGCAACGCAGAGTATATGGACGGAGTGTTTTCGACTCTGCAAAGATACGCAGGGCATATCGATACGCCGGCAACTCAGACTCGAGTTCACCCGGTGTCCGACAACTCCTACGGTTTCTATCGTATGGACGTCGAGAACGCTTACGGCACCGAGGGTACAAAAGGCAGCTTCCTGACCAGGAAAATCGGCGATCGATATCTGACGGTTGTGATCATCACCGACGGCGATAACCACTCGGATCGATACGGCGAAGTGCTGAAGAGTCTGAAAGTCGTTTCCGATGCCGACAACTGATGTGCTGCGACGGGTCAGGCCGTCGGTAATCGCAGCGATTCCCGGCTGAGCGAAAGACCCCGCGATGACACGCCCGACGCGTTGGAAAATTCTCTATGGAGTGGCGCTCGCCCTGGTGCTAGCGGTTGCGCTCGTTATCCTGAAAGCCGCTGAGTTTTCGCTCGCCGCGACGATCGTGTTGGCCCTGGTGTTGCTGATTCCCGGCAGAATCAACGGCCACTTCTGGCGGAGTTTCTACAGCGGCAGGAGGCTGCTGGATTCCGGCTGGAATGCCGAGGCGATCAAAGAGTTTGAGAGTTTCCAGCAGAGACTGCGTGAGAATCCCTCGCTCAAACACCTGATCTGGTTTGTCTGGAGTTTCTACTCCCGCGATATCGAAGCCATGACACTGAACAATATCGGCGCCGCGATGATTCGAGAAGGGGAGCTGGATCAGGCGGAGGAGAGGATCGAGAGGGCGATTCGAATCGACAGTCAATATCCCGTTCCGTACTACAACAAAGGATTGATCTGCGAGCTGCAAGGCGACCGCGAGGCCGCCAGGGAATGGCTTGGTGTCGCACGTTCGCTCGGATACCGGCAGACTCGAGTGGATGAGCTGGCGAACAAGGCGGCCAGTATTCTCGCGCGAATAGAAGGACGGAAAGGGAAGCCATCGTAGGCCGCGGGGGATCCGCTCAAGGCGTGTCTTTGTGCACCGTCCCACCTTTCATGACGAAGGTGACATTTTCGAGAATACTGACGTCTTGCAGCGGGTCGCCGTCGACGGCAATGATGTCGGCGTAGTAGCCGGGCGCAATGGCCCCGACGTCGCCGGTCCAGCCCAGTGACTCCGCGGCAACCGTCGTTGCCGACCGGATGGCCTGCATGGGCGTCATGCCGAGATCGACGTAGACTGAAAACTGCCTGGCATTGTCGCCGTGCGGATAGGTGCCGCTGTCGGAGCCGTAGACGACGCGGGCGCCGTCGGCAATGAGCCGCCGATACGTTGCAAAGCGGTTCTCGGCCAGGTTCCTCGCTTTCTGGAGGGATTCGGGCAGCATGCCTGCCGCCTCGCCGTTGGCCAGCATATAGACGGGCGTGTACGCGTTCACCGACAAAAACGTGCCGTTGCGCCGGGCCAGCCGCATGCCCTCGTCATCCATCAGGCTCGAGTGCTCCACCGAATCGACGCCTGCCTGAATCGCAAACAGAATGCCTTCGGTGCCGTGGGCGTGGGCCGCCACCTGCATGCCGAGTCTGTGCGCTTCGTCGACGATGGCCTGCATCTCCTCGAGGGTGTACTGGCGCGCGCCAGGGCTGGTCCCCTTGCTCAAGACTCCGCCGGTGGCGCAGAACTTGATGACGTCGGCGCCGTACTTCTTGTTCTCCCGGACTTTTTGCCGGACTGCCCAGGGCCCGTCGGCAACACCGCCCGATCTGGCGCCGTATTGCGCCGGCAGCCGATTGTCGTCGCAGTGGCCACCGGTAATGCCGATGGACGGTCCGGATACCTGCAGCCGCGGTCCCGGCACCCGGCCCTCGTCGATGGCCTTGCGGAGCGAGACGTCGGCGTATCCCGATGCGCCCAGATTACGCGCGGAGGTAAACCCGGCCATCAACGTCTTCCACGCGTTCTGCACGCCGCGAATGGCCTCGTCGGTGTCGGACAGAGCCAGCGACTCGTAGCCGAAGTCGGTCACCGAGTAGGTCAAGTGCGTGTGCAGGTCGGCGAGGCCGGGCAGCAACGTGGCGTCACCCAGATCGATCGTGCGGGCACCGTCCGGAACCGTGCCGCCGGGCGTGACCGACACGATGCGCTCGTCCTGGATCTCGATCACCGGGTTTGCCACGGCTTCGCCGTTGAGCGTGTCGATCATGCTGGCCGCCGTGACGTACAGCGCTTCGTTCTGCGCATTGCTGACGGACCAGCCAAAAAGGGAGGCGAAAAGCAGTGCCGCAAGTAAGGGAAAGCGCGTGTCGAACATGATGAGTCACCTTTCTGAGTGGGTGTCGTGGACCGCCGCCTCCGGCCCTGTGGGAGAGCGCGCTAGTACTCTAAAACAAAAAGCCCGGTAACGAGCGCTCATCTGAAAACTCCTAAAAAAAGTTGCAATATTTAAAATTTTAAGTAAATTTAACTTTTGATAGGGGGTTCTGGCGAAAAAGCCGTACTGGTGCAGGAACGTCTGAGGTGACCAACAATGCATAAAGCCTGGGTGATTCACGACTACAGCGGCTTCGAAGGACTGAGCCTCGAACAATTTCCCGACGAAGAACCCGGTCCGGGAGAGGTGCGGCTCAGGATCGAGGCGTTCGCCCTGAACTGGGGCGATATGGATCTCATGGAAAACCGGTATTCGTACAGTTTCTCGAGTTTTCCCGCCAGGATCGGCATGGAGGCGGCCGGCATCGTCGATGCCGTCGGGCCGGACGTCGACGGCATCGAAGTCGGCGAACGCTACTGCACCCTGCCGCATTTCTACGACAATCGCGGCGCGAGCGGCGAATCGCTGATCGTCAAAGCGCGCTATGTGACCAAGGCACCGGCCGGCCTGAGCGCCGTCGAAAGCGCGTCCATCCTGATGCAGTACCTGACGGCCTACTACCCGGTCGTGGAGCTTGCCAAAGCCGGGCCCGGGCGCGTCATTCTGGTGACCGCGGCAACGAGCACCGCAGGAACGGCTGCCCTTCAGATCGGGCGGCTGTTCGACGCGACGATGATCGGCACGACCCGCTACGAATACAATGAGCCCTACCTGAAGGACGCCGGTGCCGATCACGTCATCGTGACCGGTTCGTCCTATGAAGGATTCGATCAGAAACTCAAGGAGTTGACGGACGGGCATGGCATCGATGCGGCCTACGACGCGATCGGTGGCGGAATGATGAGCCACTATGTCGGCGCGCTCGCAAAAGACGCCCGGATCTTCTTTTACGGCATGCTCGACAGCACGTTTCCCGACATTCCTTACGCCGCCCTGTTTCAGTCCAATGCGCTGTTTCAGGCGTATTCGGTGTTCAACTACCTCGAAGACGACGAGATGTGCGCCAAGGGGATCGCGTGGCTCAACAACGCACTGGCTGCGGGCGATCTCTCACCCAAGATCGACCGCGTCTATCCGCTGGAAGAGTATGTCGAGGCCTGCCGGTACATGAAAGAGCCCAGGCGCTCACACGGCAAGGTGGTCATCGAAACGGGTATTCGCTGACGATCGACAGCCGACCGTAACGTACGGGCGGTTCCTTAGAACACAATCGTTGGAAACCACTCTGGTCAGAGTGGGGCAACGCTGTAAAATACCGTCACTTACCGCTATCGCAGCGGTCAGGGGTCGGTTCATGCCGGCCCGTGCATCCGAAAGCGTCCCGCTTTCGTATATCAAGCAATACGACGGAATGAGGGTAGGGCTATGAGAACCAACCTTGGGCTGCTGTCGGCGGCGACGATATGCGGTGCAACGATCCTGGCCGGTACTGCGCACGCCTGGGACGAGCGCGGCCACGCGGGTGTGGTCGAGGAACTCGTGGTGTACGGACGTGCCGAGCCGCTGCTCGGGCAGGCTGCAACCGCATCCGAGGGTGTCGTGGGATACGACGACATTCAGGCGCCACCCAAACTGCGCGTCGGTGAGCTTGTCGAGGCCGTGCCCGGGATGGTCGCTACGCAGCATTCCGGCACCGGCAAGGCCAACCAGTACTTTATCCGCGGCTTCAACCTCGATCACGGCACCGACTTTGCCGTCAGCGTGGAAGGTGTGCCGATCAACATGCGCAGCCACGGTCACGGTCAGGGTTACCTGGATCTGAATTTCCTGATCCCCGAGCTGGTCGAAACGACGCGTTTTCGCCGCGGGCCATATTCGGCGAGCGTTGGCGATTTTTCGTCGGCGGCCAGCGTCGAATTCGATTTGTACGACCGGCTCGACGAGGCGCTGCTCTCCGCGACGCTTGGCGAATACGGCTTCTACCGCGCGCTTGGCGCGGCCAGCCTGGATCTCGGTTCGGGCTCGGCAACCGGTGCCGTGGACTTCACGGCGTATGACGGGCCCTGGGACCTGAGTGAAGACCTCGAGCAGTTCAAGCTGTTCGGCGCCTACAACGGCAGCGTCGGCGTCGGCGAATTTCGCACGACGTTGCAGGTGTACGACAGCACCTGGACGTCGACCGACCAGATTCCGGTGAGAGCCGTCGATTCAGGGCTGATCAGTCCGCTCGGCAACCTCGATGACGACCTCGGCGGCGAGACTGCCCGCCACGCGCTCACGGCGTCGCTCGATTTTGGCCGCTTTTCGCTTGCCGCGTACGCCGTCGACTACGATTTCACACTGTTCTCCAATTTCACGTACTTCCTCGACGATCCCGACGCCGGTGACGAATTCGAGCAGCGTGACAAGCGCCGGGTGTACGGAATCGGCGCCCAGGGCAGCTCGAATCCGCTGGGCTCCGCCGGGGCGCTGACGTTCGCCTGGGGTGCCGATCTTCGCTTCGACGACATCGACGAAGTGGGCCTGTATCGCACGGCGGCGAGGGAGCGCATCGACACCGTACGGGCCGACCGGGTAGAGCAGCTGTCGCTCTCCGCCTGGGGCGAGTCGCGCTGGCAGGCCACGAGAAACCTGCGCGTGATACTCGGGCTACGCGCCGACTGGTACGACTGGGACGTCACGGCGTTCAGAGCCGAGAACTCCGGGAGCGGTGACGATGCGATCGTTACGCCGAAGCTCGGGGCGGCCTGGCTGCTGAACGATGCCCTCGAAGTCTATGCGAGCATGGGAAGCGGGTTTCACTCCAACGACGTTCGCGGCGCGACGATCAGCATCGATCCGGGTGACGGGACGCCGGCTGAGCGCGTGCCCGTACTGGTGCGGTCGAACGGCGGCGAACTCGGGCTTCGTTTCGAACAGGGGCGGGCGCTGAACGCAACGCTGTCGGTTTTCTGGCTCGAACTCGATTCGGAGCTGGTCTACGTCGGCGACGCCGGCATCACCGAGCCGAACCAGGGCTCGGAGCGTCTTGGTGTCGAATCCACGCTGTTCTGGAGAGCGACGGACTGGCTGGCCGTCAACGCCGCTTATGCGCTCACCGACGCGAAGTTTCGCAGAGACCTTGGCGACGGCAGGGAGATACCGGGGGCTGTCGAGTCGACTTTCTCGTTAGGGTTTAACGGCAAATGGGCAAACGGCTGGTCGGCGAGCACAAGACTGCGTTGGCTCGGTGAGGCGCCCCTGATCGAGGACAACTCGGTTCGCTCCGATGACTCACTGCTGGTGAATGCGGGTGTGGCTTTGCGTCGCGGGCCGCTGGAGTACCGTGTTGATGTGTTCAATCTCTTTGATTCGAGCGACAATGACATTGCTTACTTCTATGCGTCCCGGTTGCCCGGCGAATCGTCGGGTGGTGTCGACGACGTGCATTTTCATCCGCTCGAGCCACGCAGCGTGCGGGCTTCGGTCACGTGGCACTGGAGATAAGTGGATAAGGCTTCTTGCGACGAGCGCCTCGAAAGCGCAATGACCCTGCGCGCGAGGGAGCATCCCAAATCATCGATGGGTACATGAGCAAACGCCGTCATCGTAGCTGCATGCCTGCATATCGTCTGATCTCGCTGATCGTCGGCGCTGCGCTGCTGGCGATCGCAGCCCCGGCCGCGGCCGGTGGCGGTCATTCGCACGGCGCCGAAGCCCATGAAATCGAGGAAATCACCGTCCAGGCCACCCGATCGCGTCGGCGTGTGCAAGACGAGCCGATCCGCGTCGAGGTGCTCAGTCAGGAGGAGATCGAAGAAAAGCTCCTGATGCGGCCGGGCAATATCTCGATGTTGCTTGCGGAGACGGGAGGTCTGCGCGTTCAGGTAACCTCGCCCGCGCTCGGGTCGGCAAACATCCGCGTTCACGGCATGCGGGGACGCTACACGCAGTTGCTGGCGGACGGCTTACCGCTCTACGGGGGACAGGCTTCGTCGCTCGGCCTGCTGCAGGTGCCGCCCAGCGATCTCGGCAGAGTGGAAATCATCAAAGGTGCATCGTCCGCGCTGTATGGCGGCCAGGCTCTGGGCGGTGTGATCAATCTAATCTCCCGGCGTCCCGAACAAGAGCCGGGAGGCGAGCTGATCCTGAACGCCACGACAAGAGACGGTCAGGACGTCTCCGCCTACGGCTCGACGCCACTGGGTTCCGGCTGGAGTGGGTCACTGCTTTCGACGTATAACCGGCAGACGGCTCAGGACCTGGACGACGACGGCTGGATCGATATGCCCGGATACACCCGCTGGTCGGCGCGCCCCCGTCTCTACCGCGAGGGGCCGGACGGTTCGATGGCCTACGTTACCGTCGGTGCGATGACGGAGGAGAGAGAGGGCGGTACGTCACCAGGGGAAACCGCACCGGACGGGCAGTCGTTTGCCCAGAACCAGGATACCGACCGATTCGATGTGGGCCTGGTGCTCGAGCGACCGGTCGGCGATTGGGGATTTGCACAGCTGCGAGCCTCCGGCGTGCGCCAGTCGCATGACCACCGGTTCGGCAACCTGCTCGAAATCGATCGACATCAGACTGTGTTGACGGAGGTTTCCCTGTCCGGTGAGGCGCTGGACACCTCCTGGGTCGGCGGTATTGCCTATCAGGCCGACGATTACGAGTCCGACACATTTCCCGACTTCGACTACACGTACAGGGCACCCGCCGTGTTCGCACAGGTAGATCGGGATCTCAGCACGACCCTGACAATTGCCGCCAGCGCCCGCTGGGATGACCACAACGAATACGGAGGGCAGTTCAGCCCTCGGCTTTCCGTACTCTATCGGCCTGAGCCGTGGACGATCCGGGCTTCGTGGGGCAGCGGGTTCTATGCGCCGACCCCGTTTGTCGAAGAAACGGAAGCGGCGGGATTGTCCCGGCTCGAACCGCTCGCCGGGTTGAGCGCCGAGACCGCGGAGACGGCGTCGCTGGATTTCGGCTATGCACTTGGGCCGATTGAGGCCGGGCTGACGTTCTTCAGGTCCGAGATCGAGGATGCCGTGCGGCTGGAGACCTTGGCAGCCGACCGGGTCCGCTTGATCAACGTCGCTGGAAAGACTCGTACACGCGGGCTGGAGGCGTTGTTACGCTGGCGTCGGGGACCCTATGTCCTGACTGCGGGCTACCTGTACGTCGACGCGAACGAGCCGGGAGTAGCCGACGCTTCGAATCGCTTCGTGCCGCTGACGCCGAGGCACTCGGCAGCCCTTGTCGCCATGTGGGAGGACCACGACCGCGGCAGAGTGGGTCTCGAGGTCTACTATACGGGTTCACAGCCGCTGGAAGACAACCCCTATCGGAGCGACGGTAAACCGTATTTCGAAATTGGTCTGCTCGGCGAAATTGTCCTGGGGCGTTACCGCGTCTTTCTGAATCTGGAGAACCTGCTGAACGTCCGCCAGACCCGGGAAGATCCGTTGCTCCGGCCGGAACGGACACCGGATGGCCGCTGGGCGGTCGATGCCTGGGCCCCGCTCGAAGGCTTTGTTGCCAATGCCGGCGTTCGCATTCGCTTTGGTGAGTAAGCCTTAGTCGTCCAACTCAAACACGACTGTAACGTGCGCCGTGAAGCTCAGGTCGGCGGCGTTGTAACTCTCGGCCTGGTCGGCGCTTGCGGCCATGTTGTAAACGGCGGCCCTGTGCGGCATCGGCGGCTGCGGCGTATTCGCGCCGGCGTTGATGCTGATGACGTCGCCCAGGTCGGCGTCCAGTGATTTGGCGAGCACCTCGGCGTTTGCTTCCGCGTCCTCGGCCGCGGCGCGGAGTGCTTCGCGATAGGCGTCTTTGCGGCGGCTGGAATCGAGCACCGGGGGCGAGACCTGGTTGACGCCGGCGCTGACCGCGCCTTCGATGATTGTGCCCAGTGTTTCCAGGTCGTCGATCCGCACGATCATTTGCCGCTCGGCAATGTAGCCCAGCAGTTCCTGCCTGTTCTCATCCTGGTTCCAGCGGTATTCCGGCCGTACCGAGGCGCCGGTCGTATCGATGTCGTCACGGTCGACACCCTGCCGGCGGGCCATCCTCAGCACCCGGTTGCTGACCTCGGCGGCGGCTTCCTGCGCGACAGCCACTTCTTTGTCACGAGCAACGATGGACATACGTATCGTCGCGCGATCGGGCTCGATCTCGGCCGTGCCGGTGCCGTTGACGGTAATGGATCTGACCGGCTCGTCGGCTGTAGCCAACGCACTGATCGATAGCAGAAAAACGATTCCCAGTGATTTGAGCATGTGCATTACCTGAGCGTAGTAAATAGTGTGCGAGCGGCGCGCAGTCGACGTATTCGATTCGACGTTGGGTCCGGCCACTTGTTGAATGATTGCACACGCGCCGCCAGAAAGAGAGCGATTGTTGTATTGATTTTGTGTGTTCGACGTGATGGCCGCCGGCGTGTGCGTCTGCGATGTCGTCGACGTGCCTGAGACAAGGCAGTCCACGATTTCGAAAGCCTCCAAAATGCTGAGTCGATTCCGCGTTTAACGCCGTAACAGGTCGACGACCCGGCCGTTTCGAGCAAGCGCCAGCGTCTAGCCGGCTTCCTTGTTGGGACTCAAATTTCGCTCGAGTATCCATCGCCATGTCTCGAACAGCGCAGCGGGATGAAAATACGACGCGCTGTGTGCGAGGCCGTCGCTCTGACTCGACACATTATAGTTGTGGACGGTGTAAGCACCTGGCGGGCTGCTTTCGACCGATGCGTGAAGAAAGACGGCAGTTGACGCATAGGCAATACCCGACGCTGCCGTCAGTGCCGCCAGCAGCGCTGCAGGAATGCTGATCAACAGGCTTCCGGCCAGCATCAAGATCGCTGCTATGAACAGCAGCGGACTGACAAGGATCGTAGCCAATGGCGAACTAATATTCTCGAAAGGGCGAGACAAGAAGCGCGCGGCCCTCATGGTCAAGCCCATCACGAGTCCGTAGAGCGACGAGGTGAGCCATCCGATAAAACTCGGTATTGCTATCGCAGCGGAAGCCTCATCTGCCGTCGTTCGGACGATCAGCAGCCGCTCTTTGCCGAGGTCAGGTAGTTTCAGCCTATCTTCATGCCTCACGGCGAGCTGGATCCATCGCTCGACAATAGGTGAGACCAGCAGCGAAGGCCCGACAAGCAATGAGGCGATCGCGATCAGTGTCGCGGCCGCCAGCAAGAGGATCATGAGCGGTGAAACCTCCATGCCCTCGGCAAGGTGGTCCAACCCTTGTGCCATCGACTGAACGAACTCGAACTGTGCAAGAAAGACGATTACCGCAACGGCCAGAATCGAGAGCGGGAAGCCTAGGAGGATCTTCAGGGCCTTCGAAAACAGATTCATGTTCCTGTCCGTTCTGCGGGACACACAAATAAACGGCGTCGAGAAACAAACAACCCCCTCGATCAGCGAATCGATGTCCGCGTCCTTTAGCGCATGCAGGGCCACGTTCCCACCGTGGCTGTGACAGACGAGGAACTGTTTTGCCTGCGGGGATTTTGCGGCATTGAATCTAATATGCTCCGCCAGCTGCTGTGCCGCCCGCAATCGTGCAGACACTCGATTTCGCCCCGACCATCTGAAGCTTTCGATCCGGGCAGGCAGCAATGCGCTCTTGAGATGTGTTGCGACAGGCCCGTCCGCTGCGGCAAACGGGGAGTTCCCGCCCCAGGTGCCGTGTACCAGCGTCACAATGCAGCTGTTGGGTGGGGTTGTCATCGGGTGTTTAGGCACTCACCGGGAATACGTCAGTAGGCCTCCACGTAGTCCGCATCCTCAGCCACGAACCCGTCTAAGGGAAACGGACCCGCCGATACCAGCAGGAAGCGAATGTCGGCACCTTCACTCCGGTTGCGGTACCGCAAGGTCAACTGATTCCTGCGCACGCGGTACTTGAACACCGTATCGTATTCGGGGAGCAGAAGTTCCGACTCCGACACCCGATAGGGTTCGGATTCGTCCCAGTCGAGATCCGAATAATCGTCCTCCTCGACGTAGACGACCCGATTGTCCGGGCTGAACAAAAGATAGTGTCCCACCTCGATGTCGTCGTAGAAACCTTCGTCGTGGTGACCGGCTTCGACAAACGTGATTCGCCAGGCGCCCCACAACTCGGAGCCGTTGGACGAAGACACTTCCGATGCCCGTCCCGACAGAAAGGCAAATTTGTCCAGCAGCTGGACCACCATGTCGGATTCGTCCTCGAGCGCTTTCTCGAGCTTTCTGTCGCGAACGTTGGAAAAGCGGTTGTTCAACGCGTGCAAGGCCCGGTACGCCGCTTCCTGATTGTTGTGGACGTAATGCTCCGTCGTTGCCTTTCGCAAGCTCAGGTATTCGTCCACCAGCAAAGACGCCAGCCGTATTGCATGGCTGGGCTTGCCCCGCTGCGGCGCGACGTCGGCCAGATGGGATTCCGGTGCGCCGCTGCCTTTCGCCGGTACGTAGGTAATGGCGCCGGCCAGAACGTTGGCTCCCGCCGGTATCGTTGGCGGCGGCAAATCGGCCTGTTCGTCCGCCGGCGCCAGCGAAACGAATATCCCGCCGCCGCGGCTGCTCAGGAACACTGTCGGAATCGTGAACGTGACCGCGCGGTCGTCGGACCACGACAAGAGATCGCCGGGCAGCCCGTACACGCCGGAGATCCTGAGATCGGCGTGCGGGCGCAGCACAAAGGTCAGGTCGTGGGCCAGTTCGCTGACCATGTAGTCGAACTCGTCGTCGAAGAGTGTGTCCGCTGCCTCCTTGTCGGGCAGGAAGAACAGATTGCCGCCACGCGTGCTGCTTATCTTCACGGCCAGCGACGAATCGAACTGAACGCCGACACCAATTGTCGTCAGGCCCACGCCGAGTTCGGAGGCGGCTTTTGCCATGCCGATGAATCCGTTCGCGGACGTATCGCCGACATTGGGTCGTTCGTCGGTGAAGAGGATGAGCCGCGTTGCACCCTCGAAGCCGGCTTGGGATTCGCGCGCGAGTCGGTAACCCACCTCGAGGCCTTCCTCCATGTTCGTGGAGCCGCTGCTTTCGATTGCCTCGATCTGCTCGCGCACGGTCGCGAGTTTGTTTCGCGTCATGCGGGTCGGTTCCAGGTACACGTGCGAACGGTCGCCGTACAGAACGATGCTCAGCTGATCGTTTTTGTCGAGAACCTTGGTCAGGGCCAGCAGGCTTCGTCGCACGAGCGCCAGGGGCTTGCCGTGCATGGACCCCGATTTGTCGATGACCGCAACGATGTTCTGCGGTTCACGCTGCCAGCTTTCGGCTTTGATATTCGTCGAAAACCCAAGGCCGACGAAATACCGGTCGTCGGGCTTGTTCGTCACGTCGGAGCGGATCGCTTCGCCGAAGACACAAAACAGTTGCTCGCAGGTATCCGCACCCGGCAGGGTCAGATCGTGCTGGCTCAGCAGGCCTTCGTCGGTAAACGTGTCGGGGTGCGGAATTCTCCCGCTCGAGATCTCCGAGCGGGCAAACGCAATATCCTGCGCGCCGCCCGCGGTGACCCTGGTTCCCGTCACCATGATTTCCGAGAGTTGATCTTCCTCCTCGTCGGTCTGTGCCTTTGCCGGCGCGATCACGAGAAAGAGCGGAACACAAACCAGAAATCCCTTGAAACCGCGGATATCCATGATCGACTCCTGAGTGACGTTACCGGATAAGATACCGCGAGACAGCACCACTTCCAACGTCAGTCGAGCCGGGAACTGCCGGCTCGGTGCTGCGGAAGGCCGGAAAACGCTTTGTCGTCCTGGTCCGGTGTCGCGAGATAGTCGTCCAGCGTTCGATGGAAATGGCGGATACGGAGTTCCTGGTAGTTGCCGAGCTGCACCTCGTTGTTGGCCGAGGCAACGAGACCCTCCTGCACGTAGGGCATGTTCGACATGTCCTGATCGATGACGGGCCCGAGAATCGGCAGCTCGCTTGCCTCTGACCAGGTCTCGTCGTCACCCAGCCAGTGCACAGGCACGCCGCGCGGTTTGGCCGAGCCCTCCGGGACGCGCTTCAGGATCATCACTTCCATGATGCATTCGTCGACCTTCCGCCCGTGAGGCCGCCAGCGATAGACGATGTTGGGCGCGAACCCCGCCCAGGGCGAGAAGTTGGGGAATACGTTGTAAACCAGTGCGTCGAGCGTCTCGGCGTCGGTAACGGCGGAGTGGTCGCCGCCGTAGCTGCGATCGAAGCTCTCCCGGTTCAGCGCGCCGAGTACGCGGCGCGGTTCGGTATCCCCGCTTTCGCCCAGCAACTCGTCGGCGGAACCGGGTTTACCCCAAAGGTTCAGCATTCCGCGCAGTACTTCTTCTTCGCTGACGTTCAGCCCCAGATGGGGACTGGGCGCGGCAAACGCGGTCAGATTGCGGTTGACGTGCCGGCCGAGAACGTCGTACTGGGCGTTGGCGTCCGCAATGACGGGGAGGATCTGCGGGTGCGTGGCGATGACGTGGTAAGACTCCATGAACGCCTCCATTGCCACCTTCCAGTTGCAGCGGATTACCTTGGCGACATGCGCCGCCTTGTAGCAGTCCTCGAGCCGCCACCGTTCGAAGTGCGCCGGCAGCACTTCGAGATAGTCTGCGAGAGACGGCGCATCGCGGTCCATGTTGATGAATACAAACCCACCCCAGGTTTCCGTTCTCGCTTCGGGCAGCCTAAGGTCGTCGTCGGACAAGTGCCCGAAGTCCCAGCGGCAGGGCACACTCTTGATGCGGCCGTCGAGATGCCAGGTGAAGCCGTGGAACGGGCAGCGGAAGTCTTCGGTCTGACCGGACTTCGTGCGGAGTTTGCGCCCGCGATGCAGACAGACGTTGTAGTACGCCCTGACCTCATCGTCCGCAACCCGCGTTACGAGGAAAGACTTGCCGACGATATCGTAGACGCAAACGTCGCCGGTCTCCGGGATGTCCTCTTCCCGGCACACCATCTGCCAGACTTTCGGCCACAAGTGATTGACTTCGCGTTCGAAGAATTCGTCCGAGGTGTAGCGGGAAGCCTCGAGCGGCGCCGAACCGAGATATTCGGCATGCTCCTCCGCAAGGGAAGGCGGCGCGGGTTTCGTGTCGCGAGCGAGATAGTCCTGGTAGGACGGCCCGTCACTGCGAGCCGCACCCGGTTTGGGCCTGTCGTTCATGCTGCCGTGCAGTGCTCGGCGAGGAGCGGTCTGATGCGCAGTCCGGGCGGTATGTTGGCGGCGCCGATGCGGCGGTCGAGTTCCTCGTGCCAGTGATAGATGCGGCGCTCCTGATAAGAAAGATAGATGCCTCTGAAACCCGCGGACTCAACGGATTCCTGAATGTGGGGCGCAAACTGTGTGTCCTCCTCGAGGATGCGCTCGAAGTTGGAGATGCGCGTGCGCCACATCTCGTGGCCTTGAGAGCCTTCGGGCCCGAACCAGTGCACGTCCACGGTCATCATGCGCGGACCCTTCGGCCAGAAAGTGAGGATAGGGATACCGGTCGCGGCGACCGGCGTAACGAGGTTCGGATAGAAATTGTAGGATGCGTTCTGTCGGGAAAAAATTTCCGGCGCAGTGTCGATGACCGGCATGCCGACGGCGCCCGGATCCTCCCAGCTTTCGCGCCGGTGCGGCGTTACCATGAGCGAGTTGCCGTTGTCGTAGAGCACATGATGGCTGCCTCGCGAGTCGAGGAAGCGGTCGACCGTTTGTGGGTGGATGGACTTGAGATGGTAGGTTTCGAGGAACGCGTCGAGCAGCACCTTGACGTTGCAGCCAATGTCGACACTCGACGAGTGGATATGGCGCAGGGAATCGAGCTGCATGTCCTTCCAGTGGTCCGGCATCGGTGCCATGGCTTCGGCAAGTGGCGGTGCATCGGGATTTTCGGTGAGGAATACCCAGTTGCCGAGTTTCTCGCAACGAACTTCGGCTAGCCCGAAACACTCCGGTTCGAAGTTCGGAAAATCGCGCCGCTCGCGCACGGCGGTCAGCTTGCCCTCCAGGTTGTAGGTCCAGCCGTGATAGCGGCAGAAAAAGCCCTTGGTTTCGCCGGCATCTTCCTCCAGGAGCGGGGCGCCGCGGTGCCGGCAGGTGTTGTAGAACGCGCGGATCTTGTTGTCCTTGCCGCGGATGACGACGATCGGCGATCCGGTCTTGCGCCACAGGCGAAAGCTGCCTGCTCTGGGCAGTTCATCCTCGTGCAGACAATAGAGCCACGATTTCTTCCACAGGTGCTCCATCTCCAGCGCAAGGAATTCGGGATCGGTGTAGCGCGCTCCCGGAATGACGGCGAGTTCGGGAAAGCCCTCGGGAGGTCCTTTCCGGTCTTGTTCTGCCTGCATGCCTGCAAACAGCGTGCGTTCTATGGCGGCGTCCACGGTCGATGTCCCCCTGGAAATATCAGATCTGAAAAAAGTCAGGATTGATTGTTTTTATCTCAGGTACGTGGCGCCGGCCAATGCGTAGTTTCCGAAGTGGGCCGTCAGACAGCGATTTGCCGACAGCGCGATTGACGTTCAGCGCTCGCAAGGCCTGCCGTTGCGGTCTACAATTTTCTCCACTGTGGCCGGCGTTGGAGTTTTCGGCCAGCCATTGGCCGGGACATCGACTTGTTTGGTTACTCAGAAAAAAAGCTCGCGAGGGACATCGGGAAAATTGCAAAGCGCCTCGATAGCGGGCTGTCCTCGACGTATGACCCGCAGTCGCGATCCGTCGATCTGCACCGCGTCTCGGACGGCGAAGACGCCCCGTACAACATTTACCTCGGCAATCTGTACCTGAAACTGAAAGACATGACGCGTTCGCAGCGCAGCGAGTCGATCGAGGCGTTTCTGACGGAAGTCCTGTTCCCCAAGGAGCTGACCGCGGACGAGCTGATTGCGGCCCTGGCGCTGCGCGCGAGGACACGCTTCGAACTGGAGCTAAGGGGGAACCTGATGGCCATTGGCGGCGTCCCTTTCGAGACGGTGGCGTACGAAACGGGGGACCTGGTGCTCGAACTCGTCGCCGACGGCGACGAGTCCATCATGTCGGTGTCTCCGGACAAGCTCTCGGATGCATCGATCTCTGCCGAAGACGCCTACAAGACCGCCGCCGCGACGCTGGTTCGCGCAACCAACGAAAGCCAGTGGACGCAGATATCGGAGCACGTCTGGGCGTCAGCCTATGAGGACGACTACGACTTTTCGCGCCTCGTTGCCGCGGGCTCGTCCGCGCGGTTTCCGTTTGACGGCGCGCCCGTTGCCTTTGTGCCGTCTCATTCCGTATGCCTCGTAACCAGCAATCCCAGTGGGCCGGTGCTCGCGGAGATGATAGAGATCGGCAACGAGGCGGCAGAATCGCACCGGCCTTTCAGTCAGTTGTTGTGGGCGCAGCGGCCTGACGGACAGTGGGCCCAATGGACGACTAACCCCGGAGAAGACGGTTACGCCGAACTTGTGCTCCAGGAAGTCAGGGAGCGTGTTGCGCAATACGACGATCAGCAGCAATACCTCGAGTCTCTGCTGCAGGACAGGGGCGAAGACAGCTTCGTCGCCTCGTATCAGGTGTACGAACGGGACGGCGAGTTGCAAAGCGTTGCAACGTATACCCTCAACCTGCCGAGCTACCTGCCGAAGACGGACGTGGTGGCGCTCGTCGATCCGGATGCCGGAAAAAACGACGCCGTGCTCGGAGCCGTAGCCTGGTCGCAATTCGAACAGGCTTTGGGCGCCGACACCCTGAAAGTGATGGACGGTCTTTCTCCGCCCCGGTTCCGGCTGCTGGGCGAACTGACAACGGAACAGCTGCAGCGGCTGCAGAACGCCCTGCAGCCTATCTGAACGCTCTTCGGGTTTGGGTAGTCGTCGGGCGCGGTGCCGGCCGTTTACGCAAACGTGCCCCGTATCGGGTAGTTGTTTTCAGGATTGCGAATCCATTCGAGGCCGCTGACGAGCACTTCGAGATCCGGTCTCGCGAAGGGATTGTTCGAGATGTCGACGACCTGGAGTTCGCCCGCGGTGTTGATGACGAACAAACCGGGCTCGGGGAAGTTGTGGTCGGTTTCTTTTTCCGATCGCGGTATCGACACGTAGAGTCCCAGATCCTGCATCTGTTCGGGCGTCAGCCCATGGAACAAAGGGAAGTCGACGTCGAGTCGCGTCCGGTGTTCGTCGAGCTGCTCCTTGCTGTCCGCCGAGACGGCGGCAATGTCGATCCCGATCTCGAGCAGTCTCTGCTGGAAGTCCGTTAGCTTGTTCAGGAACTTGGTGCACAACGGGCAGTGGCGGCCGCGGTAGACGACAACCAGCCGCCAGTCGGCGTCGCCGGCAGGTCGGCCGATATCGACGGGTGCCTCATCCGAACCCATGACGGACAAGGCCGGAAAGTGTGTGCCTGCATGCAGCTTTGTGGTCTTCATGAGTGCTCCTGCACCGTCGAGTGCGCCGGAAATGACGGCATGGTGGTATAGTGGGTAACTAATTTCAACCAGTATACTTTTGGTTACTTAAGAAGCCGTGAAAGCCTCGATCACAACCGATGCCCGGGGACGCAAGCGCGTGTCGGAACCTTGCCTCGAACCCTGCCCGATCGAGCGAGGTATGCGACTGCTCGGAGGTAAATGGAAAGGTTCGATTCTCTGGCACCTGAAAGACGGGCCGGTACGCTTCAACGACCTTGCCCGGCAGCTCGGCGGCGCGAGCAAGAAGATGGTGAACCAGCGTTTGAGGGAAATGGAAGCCATGGAACTCGTCGAGCGCCGTGTGTTGAGCACCCGCCCGGTGGCCGTTGCGTATGCGATTACCGGCTTCGGTCGTTCCGCGCTCGATGTGCTGGATCAGCTGCGGGTCTGGGCTGAGGAGCAGGATATATAGTCGGCGTTTTCGATTGCCGAATTCGATCGTCGAAGGAGGTTGGTATGCCGTTGCTCTACCACTCAGGTACGCACGGGCGAATGACGCCGATTCGCGCACTTTCACTGTCCCTGATCCTGTTCTGCGGTGCTGCCGGATCGAGTGGTGCCTCTGCAGCCTGTGACGGATTCGAGGATCCGACAACCGCAAACGCCGAAACCCTCTTCGATGCCATCAGTACCTGCGATTCGATGCCCGAGGCGGTCTTCGTGCTGATGATCGGACAGATACGAGCGATTGCGGACATGTCTTTGTTGTCTCCGAAGTCGGAAGCCGACGAGGCGGCGGTCACCGATCTCTATCGGCGACTGTATTACCAACTGGGCGGCAGCGGCCCGGACGAGCTGTATCGAAACGAGGCGCTTTACGACGAACTGGTTCGCCGCATTCAGAACTGGAAACCTGCGGATCCGTCGGGTTACAGCCCCGGCTGGGAGTACTCACCGGTCCCCGGCGATGGCGAGTACTACCGCCGAATCGAGGAGACCAAAGCGACTCGGCTGCAGCAGCTTTCGAGCTATCGCGCATTGTTGTCCGATGACGAATACTTCGAACTGAAGCGCCAGGCGGACGAGATACTCAAGCGTAACGACAATACGCTGGTCAAAGGCTCTGCCGATGGTGACAGATACTCGGAACTACAGCGGGCCATGGAACAGGCCAGGCTCCGTATACGTGAAGAGCGTGCACGCTAGGTCAGCGGATAACCCGGGCGAGGACGCTGATACGTTGTATGAGTAGGCGGGTACGGATATGAGTGTGAGGAAGAACACGGCGAGGTAAACGTGTGAAGGCAGGTCCGGTTCTCAGCATGGCACTACTCGCAATCGTCGCGACAGTCGTTCTGACGCCGCGGACGGCATCGGCGGAATGCGAGTGTCTGTCGAACAGCGTCGAGCAGGCCGTGCTCGATGCGGACCGCGTATTCCGCGGACAGATTGTGTCGGCCGTAATCAACGACGGCACGGCCAACGACGGCGACAGCCGGACGATCGAGTTTGTCGTGGACGTGGGCGACGTCATCCGCGGCAACCCGGCGAAGCGGTATCGACTGAGCACGGCAATGCCGGACTCCTGCGGCGTTGCCGTACGGCTCGGGTTCAACGAAACGTTTGTGCTCGGTCCCGGCGAAACAACGGTGTCGAGCTGCACGGGCAGCGGACGCGCGGCCTATCACCGGCAACCGTTTCTGACGACGGCGATTGCCCTGGTCGACCTGCCGGTATCGGATGCACGAGAGGCCCAGCGGCTACTGAGCGCACAATTCCGTTCCAGCTACGATCGATCGGACGTCGACGACTTCTTCGGTCTGGTCGAACGCATCGATCCAACGGGCAACACGGCAACCGGAAGCGAAGACCGCATCGAATACCGGGGTGTCGTCGTGCTGTTTACGGACGGGAAGTATGAAAAAGTCGAAATGCTCTAGTCCGCGCGGTCCGTTTGCGGCAGCGCTGTGCCTTGCAGCCGTCGTGTCATGCATGGCACTGCTGCCGGGGCCGGCTTTTGCGTGTTCGTGCAAAACGCCGACCTTGGAGAGCCGGTACGCGGCGAGCGAAAACGTGTTCACTGCGCTCATGACCGGTGGTGAGGTTACGGATGAGCGCGTCGGCAACAGCCCGAAGCTGAGCATGTACTTCGAGGTTACGGAAATCTTCAAAGGCACCGTCCCGTTCGAGCATTTCAGCGGCCATGCGGGTGGCGGTACTTGCGGAATTTCGCTGCAGATCGGTATCGAATACCTATTCTTCGCGCCGGACACAGGGGAGGTCGGTTTGTGCTCCGGTATCCTGCCCGTGTCGGGTGTGGCTGATCGGGCAGCACTAGCAGGTTCCCGGTATCTCGATGCGCTGAGGGACTTCAAGTCGGGCAAGAACGACGATCTCGCGGAACCGTGGCAGTTTTTCGAGCGAGACGGGATCTGTACGCTGTCGAGCCGGTTCCCTTACGGAGACAGGGGCAGTCCTGCCGGCCTTCGTGTTATGTATGGGACAAGGATGCCCGACAGCGTTGTGTCGGACGCCGACGAAGCGCAAGCAAGAACCGCGTTTTCGGAGATGACGGTTTCGGTTCCGGGACGATACGACCTGAAAGGCTATCCGTTAACGCTGGAAGTCGGAGACCGGCAATACACCGCTCGTTGGCAGGAGGTGCAGTATTCGGCTGCAAGGTACTTCGTCGATGCCAACGAGGTCACCGATCTGGTCACGAAACTCATTGACGCAACCGAACTGCGCATGGCCTCTGCGCACCCGACGTACGGAGACGTGAGCGCTGCGGCGTCGACGGTCAACGCAGGCGACAGCATTGCGCGAATGGCCGCCTGCATGACCGGGCACTCGCAGCCGCCGGCCGAATAGCGTTTGCCCGAAGACATCGGTCGTTACTGGCGCTTGCTATCCGCCGGGGTGCACTGCATTTCGTCCGGAGGCAGCGGCAGGTGCGGCCCCGGGCTGGTCAAGGGGATCAGGGCCAGCAGGCGGTCGCGAGCATCGTCCCACAGGCGCGCGGCCCTGACGTGATTGGCCTGCAGTCTGACGAACGCGAATCGAAGCCCCTGTAACGATCGGCTGCGGCTTTGGTCCGAGGTGACGCCAAGAAACTCGGGGACGTGCCAGTCGTTTCTGTTCAGCAGCAGCTGACTGAGTTTTGCGTTTACGGCGCCCGGCAGGTCCGCGTGAGAACAAGCGAGGTCTCTTACCGAATCCATCGCAATGCGGCCGTCCTCGTTGAGCATGAAAGTGAGTTCGTGAGCCACGGCGTCAGCGGAATCGAGCAGTGCAACTACGTCCTCGAGGCCCATCGGAACCGACGGTACCGCAAGGTAAAAGCTCTCTCCGTCAGGGTCGATCTCTGCAAGTGACGTTCTGTGGGCATCCTGGAATCGCGCCTCGACGTCGCCCCGGCCACGAAAGGCTCCGTAGCTCAGGTATTCACGGAACAGCGCCAGGTCTTTCGGGGACGCCGACAAACGGTCGCGGAGTTCGTCCCACGGGCGCGTGAGGAAACCCTTGCGACCGATGACGTCGCCCGAATCGAGGGCACGCACGACGCGCTCGGTCCTCGTGTCCACGTGCAGGTTGATTACCCCCGGTTTGCGTTCAGGCGTTTGCAAGCCCAATCTCACGTCCCACACCACGTTGAACCCCGTTCGGCCTGGGGGTTTTGCAGCCAGCAGCAGGCGCGCATCCAGGAATTCGATCGGCGTTGCCGGATGCGACAGCAGGTGCGCCTTAACGAAGCGGGACGCCAGTGCAGCCGCCTGCTCCTGCGTGAGGTCGAACTCGGGGAGGTCGATGTCTGCCGACAGGCAGTTGCACCTGATGAAACGGATATCGTCTTGCCGGGACCAGGTGTTTACCGACAAATGGAAGCCCGACGTTGGAATGCCTCCGGCGGCCTGTTGCCGGCACAGGTAGTTCTCCAAGACCTCCGCGCACGAGAACGGTTCGTCTCCCGTGAGCCCAAGCATTTTGAGCAGTGGCTCAAGATTTGAACTGTCGAAGTATTGCGACCCGGGTTCGAAGCAAACGGCATCATCCGGGCAGGCCTCAGCCGGACTGGCGTTCGCAACGGTGCCCACGGCGGCAATACCGACCGCAAGCCAGCAACCGACGAACACGCTTTTGGCAAACACCGTCATACTGAAATCGCATTCCCCTGTGCAGCAGGTGAAATACTAATTCAGCTGTCCGAAAAATTCGCCGACTATACTTGATTGCGAGACAGCTACCGGTTCGCTGCTGCCGTCCGTTTTTTTATACAAGACAGGAAAGGAGGTACCAATGAAATACGCTTTGAGTGTTCTGGCACTGTTCGTTTGTTCCACTTCCTACGCGGCAGGTTGGTCACAACTCGCCGTGCCGACCGGGGTCGATGTGGAAAGAGGGAACGGTATCATGGTGTACGGCAATTTCGGCAACGCAGGCAGCTGTACCGTGACGGACCAGGTCTATGTGCGATCCACCCACCCGCAGTACAAAGAGGTTTACTCCGCGATCCTTCTCGCATTCAGTACGGGAAAGCAGCTCCGTTTCCACATAGCGTCCTGCGATGCGGTCACCTGGTATTCCGCGCCGACAGTCACTTATAACATCATGGAGCCAGGTGGGGCTCTCTTCATGAGGCACTAGGTGCGCCGGCGGCCGCGCGATGTTTCTCTGACGCGGCCGCCGATCCTGTGGTGTATTGGTAGCTGCGGTACGAGCGCAAGGATCTTTCCGCTAAACGGCAAGCCCCAGCTTCTCTTCACAAGCTGCAATCCAGCGCCCCAGGTTGCTTCTCGGTCCGAGATCGAATCCCCCTTCGCCCGCAACCCGCGTGTAGGCCAGCAGCGCAATGTCCGCAATGCTGAATGCGCGGCCATCGAACCACTCGTTCCGCTCCAGCGTCTGCTCCATCAGGTCGAGCGCCGCCTCTCCGCGCTCGACGCGCCATCCCTCGCGCTCCGCGGCCGATTTGCCGAGGAACAGCATGTGGAAACGGCAAACCGCTATGTACGGCTCATGACTGTATTGTTCCCAGAACAGCCACTCGTCGATCTTCGCCTGCAGGTACCGATCCTCCGGCAGCAGCTCGCTGCCTTTGGCAAGGTATCGAATGATGGCGTTCGATTGCGCAAGCGTGCGGCCGTCCTCGAGTTCGACGGCCGGGACCTGGCCCTGTGGGTTGATCGCCAGAAAACGCTCGGCGCGCGACTCGCCCTCCAGGATGTCGATCTCGATCCATTCGTACGGCAGGCCGAGGTAGTCGGCCGTGTAGCTCACCTTGAGGCAGTTTCCGGAGCGGGAGTTGCCGTAAACTCTCACGTTTCAGCCTCCAGTATCTTGGCTTTCGTTACTGAGCATGCGGGTCCCTCCGGCTCGGGGTCTGCCTCGGGCGTCGGTTCCGTTTCGTGCTTCTTCCGCCCCTCGCCGAGCACGAACAGGTTGCCGGCCAACACCAGCGCCGTGCCGATGATGATCGTGGCATCGATGCGCAGCCCCTCGAACAAAGCCGACAGGATCAGTGCAACGACCGGGAACATGACCATACTGTAACCGGCCCGGTGTGCGCCAATGCGACCAAGCAGGGTGAGATAGGCACCAAAAGCTACGATCGAGCCAAATACCGAGAGGTACACGAGCGAAATGACGTAACCGGCCGACCAGTCGAAGTTGAAGGGATGGCCGCCGTAAATCGCAACCGCAGCATTGAACAGCGCTCCGTAGAACATGCCCCAGGCATTCGACGGCACGACCGGCAGTCCGGCTTTCTGCGCGCGTTGCGACGCCATGTTGCCGAACGAAGCGACGAGCGCGCCGCCGGCGGCCAGCAGCGAACCCAGGAATACGCTGTCGCTGAAGGTCAGGTCGCCTATCTGCGGTGCAAACAGCGTGACGATGCCGGCAATGCCGAGCACGGCGCCGAACAATACGCTCCGGCCCGCGCGCACGCCGAACAGGAGTCGCGCATTGATGATGTTCATCCAGACCATCGTCGAAAAGGCAATGGCCGTTAGTGCCGACGTGATGTAAACCTGTGCGCGGTAGGCCAGCACGTAGTTGAGGCCGAACAACAACAGTCCGAGCAGCGCGAACCAGACGTGATTGCGCAAAGGAAAGTTGAGCCGCAAGCCCTTTAAACAGCACCAGCCGAACAGTATCGCCGCGGCGGACGCGTAGCGGTAGACCAGGGACACTTCCGGAGCGACGGTACCGAGCTGAAACTCGATCGCAAACCAGGTGGATCCCCAGATCAGTACGGTGATGACGTACAGCAGGCGGTTGCTGACGGACGGGTTCACGACTCGTCCTCACAATCGAAGCACCGCATCGATTGCGAGAGCAGCCGCCCGCGCAGGTCACGATAGCGGTGCAGGTGTTCGACCGCGCAAACCAGCGCCTTGATGCCTGCCGCCCTGAAGGGTGTTCGCGCCAGCCACGAATCGGATCTCATGTCCTTGCAATACGCGGTATCGCAGGTGTTCGCTGGGCAATGTTGCATTGGCCTTCCTCCCCGGTGGCGCAGCTTTGTGCAGACGTGGGCTTGACTTTACGCCGATTTTGTATCTATAACAGATACAATTCAGCGGAAATACGACCTGTACAGTTATGTTGACCATCGACAAGTGCAACACCTGCGAGACGCCGTTTCTGTACCAGCAGGTTATTGATTTAATTACGGAAAATATCGACCGCGGTGCGTTGAAGCCGGGTGACCGATTGCCGTCCCTGCGCCGCATGAGCAAGGCCGCCGGGGTCAGCATTCCGACCGTCAGGCAGGCCTACGTCGAGCTGGAAAAGCAGCGCCGGGTCGAGTCGCGGCCGCAGTCGGGCTTCTACGTGCGATCGTCGCGGGCCAACCGGCTGGTCAGGAAAACCAGCACTGACTGCTGCGATCCGGTCGAGCTTTCCTGCCGGTCGCTGATGAAACGTATTTACGACGGCATAAACGATCCGACCCTGGTGCCGCTCGGTATCGCCAATCCGACGATGGCGAAGCCCGCTGCCAAGGGTCTGCACCGTGCGATGAAGCGTGTCATGACCCGCACGGCGGAGCGCAGCATTGGCTATTCGCCGACCGTGGGCGAGCCGGCCCTGCGCCGGCAGATTGCGTTCCACTACCTCGACACGACCGGGGTTACGGTGAACCCCGAAGACATTGCGATTACCAACGGCGCGCAGGAGGCGTTGCTGATTGCGCTCAGCGCCGCTGCGTCGCACGGCGACGTGATCGCCGTCGAAACCCCCACTTATCACGGCGTTCTGGAGTTGATCGACAGCCTGGGCATGCTGGCCATCGAGGTCGAAACCTGTCCGGAGGAAGGCATTACGATCTCGCAACTCGAGCGTGCGCTGAAGGCGCACCCCGTGAAGGCGTGCGTACTGTCGACGACCCTCGGCAACCCACTCGGCGTGACGATGCCCGATACCGATCGGCAGCGACTCGTCGACCTCCTGGCGAAACACGACGTCGTGCTGATCGAGGACGACGTGTACGGCGATCTGCGTTTCGACGGCCAGCGGCCCATGCCTGCACAGTTTCTCGCGAGCGACGCGCGCATCATGACCTGCGGTTCGTTCTCGAAAACGGCGTCACCCGGTTACCGCATCGGCTGGCTCGTCAGCCGCCACTTCAACGAACGTATCGAGCAGCTGAAACGGGCGTTCTCGTGTACTTCCGGTTTGCTGCAGCAGCTGACGCTTGCCGAGTACATGGCAACCGGCGACTACGCGCGAAATCTGAAAGCCTTGAGGACCGAACTCAAATACAACGCGGAGCGTATGACCGGCCTGATCGCCGACTACTTTCCACGCGCGACGCGTATATCGAAGCCCGTCGGCGGATCCGTGCTGTGGCTCGAGCTGCCGGAGCGCGTCGACGCCGAGCAGCTGTTCGACGATGCCATAGACGCCGGTATCAGTATTACTCCTGGGCACATCTTCTCTCCCAGCGGGCGCTACACGAACTTCGTTCGTCTGAGCTTCGGTCACCCGTGGAACGAACGCACGGAGGAGGCCATCCGTTGGTTGGGAGAGCGCGTTACGCAACTGTCCTCGAGGGATTGAGCGAGGCTTACGCGGGTTCTTCCGACACAACGGCTCTTCGATTAGAGTAAAGGACCGGAATTCACGAGCGACCCAGCGGCATGGCTCGAAAACCCAAAAGCGACATTCGCCGCCAGCGCTTCGTGCCGCAGACCGTCGATCCGCAAAAGCTGCAGCATTTTCTCGGCGTCTACGAGCACCGGAACTTCGGTCTGGCCGCCGAAGCGAGTCACGTCACCCAGCAGGCCGTCAGCAAAGCCGTGGCGAAGCTCGAGCACCAGCTGGGAGTTCCGCTGTTCGAACGGACGCCACACGGTGCAGAACCTACGGCTTACGCGCATACGCTGGCGAGACGGGCAAAGATCATAACGTCCGAATCACGTCTCGCGATGGCGGAGCTGAGCGCAATGCGGGGATCACGTGCCGGATTCGTGCAGGTTGGCATCGGCTGGTCCTTTTTTCCGCGGATTGCACCCGATGCCATTTCCCGATTTCGCAGCGAACGCCCGGGTGTGGGTCTGCAGGTGGCGGGAGGTACGTCCGCGTCGCTGTATCCGCGCCTCGCAAGAGGGGAACTCGACCTCGTGATCAGCGCGCCGCCGGTCGAATTCAAACCGGATCCGGCGATCGATACGACGACGCTGCACGTCGAGCACGATGCCGTCGTGCTCAGAGCAGAGCACCCTCTGGTCGAGAAAGCTTCGGTGAGCCTCAAGGACCTGAGCGACTGCACGTGGCTGGTTGCGTTGTCGCTGCCCGACCGCTGGCATGCGATCTGCGCGGCATTTGCGAGTCGGGGTATCGAGCCGCCGACCGATGTCATCGATCTGGATTCGCTGACACTGGCCAAGTCGATGCTCGTGCGCGGCAATTACGTCTGCCTCCTGTCCGAGGAGCTGGTAGCCCCTGAGCTCAAGGCCGGACTTTTTTTCGCCTACCGGTTGCAGGAGTTGCCGCTCAGTCGGCCCGCGCTTTTGGCAACCCGTCGAGGCGCCGAGCTACAACCAGTTGCAAAGATCTTTCGCGATATCGTCTGCGAAACCTGTAAAAAGTACTACCCCGGCTAGCCTAAGTATCGGCTCCCCACAACCAAAAGTTGTGGCGTAGGTTGCCGAAGTCGTTGGCTGGCGCCTCGTCAGGATCTCATAGTGGCCCCTGGGTGCACCCTACGGTACCCGGCAAGCTCAGGGGGCAGATCTGTCATGCAAGAGGTCCGAATCTGCGGGCCGATCCTGTCGGTGAAACACCTGTCGGATCACCAGCATTTCTTCGGCGAAACCTTCGCCATGCAGTCGACGGCCAGGACGCAACTGTGTCCTGATCAGGCCAGCCACCTGCTGGGTCTCGACGGGCGTGCCGTCGAGACCGTTTTCTATCAGCGGTTTCCCACCGACTTTGGCGTTCGCTTGTGGCAGATCGATCCGCCTCACGACGAAACCGTTCGTGAGCCGGATAGGGGAACGGATCTCGACGCACTGAAGGTCATCGATTTTTATGCCGCCGAATTCGAGGACTCGATCAGCGTACTCAACGACGCGGGGTATCGTCCCAAGGACTCCATTGCACGCTACAACTTACCCGAAGGTGAGTTTTCCGAGGCTCATTTCTGGCGGCCGGACAACATCGTTTGCGCCGTGATTTCCGGTCCGGCGGACTTTTTTTCGAAATTCGTCACTGCGCGGGATCGCCAGTTCAGCGAACCCCAAAGCATTTCAGCGCCGGTGAGCGACGTGGCTGCGGTGATCGACTTCTACGAACAGGTATTCGGCTTCACCGAGCTGTATCGCTACCAGATTGCGAACCCAAGCTTCGATGCCATGGTCGGTACCGACGAGCCTCTCAACCTGTCGGCAATCAACATCGGCACCGACCTTCGTGCACCTTATCTTGGTGTGATCGACTACGGTCAAAAGGCGAGTCGAGGTATGTCTCTCGCGGGTCGGTCACGGCCGCCAATGCGCGGACTGGTCGGGGTCGAGTTCCAGGCCAGGAACCTCGACGACATCCTCGATGCGGCAACCCGGTGGAACGCCAGCGTCATTGCGGGACCCGGCACGCTTTCTTATCCGCCGTACGGGCCGGTCACGTCATGCCTGATCGAAGGGCCGCACGGCGTTATCCATCACGTTCTTCAAAAGTCGTCCGTTTGAATGCGACGCACACTCAGAAACCGGGGGAATGGACTATGAGTATCATTACGCGAAGTGTCTTTGTCGTCACGACCGTTGCCGGTCTGTTCGCGGCGCTTCCCGAAAGCGCAGCGGCACAAGGTCTCGAGGAGATCGTCGTCACCGCTCAGCGGCGGTCGCAGGATATCCGCGACGTGCCAATGGCCGTATCCGCGTTTACGCCGGAGACGCTGGAAGACCTGCAGATCAAGAGCGCCGTCGATCTCGTGGACCTGATACCCAATCTGCAGGGTGGGAACAACACGGCACTGGGCTCGGCGACGATGTACTACCTGCGCGGACAGGGGCAGGACGAGTCTTTTCCGACCTTCGATCCCGCCGTGGGTACCTACATCGACGAGGTGTTCGTTTCCCGCCAGAACGCAAACAATTTCAGTTTCTTCGACGTCGAGCGCATCGAAATACTGCGTGGGCCGCAGGGGACGCTGTTCGGCAAGAACAACACCGGTGGCGCCGTGAATATTGTCATGGCAAAGCCGACGGATGAATTCGGTGCGTCAATCGAAGCCGGCGTCGGGCGTTTCGAGCGGCGCAGCCTTCGCGGCTCCGTGAACCTGCCGATTTCGGCGCAGGCCAGCGCGCTGTTCAGCGCGTTCTACGTCGAGGACGACGGTTGGGCCGAAAACTCCGTGACGGGCGACGACGTCAACTTCAAGGATGCAACGGGATTTCGCGGAGCGCTGCTGCTGGACGTCTCCGATAAAGTCACCTGGTATGTCACGGCGGACTACGTCGACGATTCGCAGACCAACATAACCGGAACGCTGGTTGGCGACGACGTCGTTTCGACGTCGATACTGTCTCGAGGGCTGGATGCCGTCTACCCCGGCGCCGTATCGAAGGCGCCGTACGGAAACTCGGCCGAATCGATCAACTTTACGTCCAATCTGGGTTGGGAGACCGGTGCCGGCGACTTCAACCTGATCGTCGGCAGTCGCCAGCTGGATCAGGATTTTCTGGTCAATTTTCCGCTGCCGGACTTTGGCGCCTTTCTGCCGAACAGCCCGGAAGACGTTTTTATCATCGACAACGTGGGTGAGCACGATCAGTTCTCCGTCGAGCTGAAGTGGCTGCATTCGTTCTTCGACGGGCGGCTCGATCTGGTATCCGGCATTTTCTATCTCGACGAAGACAACACGACGGACGTCGCGGCACACTTCGCTTCCGCCACGCCCTCGCGCGACCGGATCATCAACAACACGACGGAGAATCTTGCCATCTACGCACAGGGCGACGTTGCGCTCTCGGAGCGCTGGTCGGCAACGATAGGCCTTCGCCTGACCAGCGAGGAGAAGAAGTTCGACGTATCCGACAACCGTCCCGCCGGCGACATCAGCGATCTGACCAGCGCCAATCTCGATGCGCTCGGCATTGCAAGAGTCATTGACGAGGATATCGTTACGCCCCGTTTTGCTTTGCGCTACACGCCGTCCGATAGCGTCATGGTGTACGGCTCGGCGACTCGCGGATTCAGAACGGGCGGCTGGAACGCAAGGAGCAACACGGCGGCGGGGCTGCTGCCCTTCGAATCGGAAACCGCGTGGTCGTACGAGTTGGGCACAAAGCTCACGCCGTCCGAGAGCCTGAACGTGAACCTGACGGCCTTTCTCCTCGAAATCGAAGACCTGCAGATCAACACGTCGACCGGCGGCGGCACCTTCCTCATCGGCAATGCGGGTGAGATGGAGAACCTGGGGCTGGAGCTGGAGTTGTATTACCAGCCGAACGAGCGATTCAATGTCTTTCTCACCGGCGGCCTTCAGGACGCGGAGTACAAACCCGATGCGTCGGAGATAGCGGCCTGCACGGTCCCGAATGCATCCTTTGGTGCGTTTGATGCCGATTGCAACGTCGCGGACGTGAAGCGCTCACCGGAATGGTCGGTCATTCTGGGCGGCGCATACGACATCCCCATCGCGGCTCTGAATTCCACGTTGCAACTGCGTGCCAGTTTCAGCGCAACCCCCGACCACATAACGACGTCGAGAAACCGGGGCTCGTCGGGCGACTATCAGCTGTTCAATGCGGGAGCGGAGCTAACGGCGGACAACGGTACGTGGAGCGTCGTTCTCGAGTGCGCAAACTGCGACAACGAACGGTATGTCGTGTCGACGTTCGGTTCCGGGGACTTTTACTACAACGCGCCGGGTCGGTGGGAGGCCAGGTTCCGCTACAATTTCGGGGCCAAAAGATAGGCAGCCGACAGCCGCCCGGGCGGCTGCCAACCGTAAATCGGGAGGTCCGAACGACGCCCCGCGCGTTTTTACACACTCAAACGGCGGCGGCGAAAAAGTGTTCCTTGAAAGGTAGTGCGGCGGCGCCTACCGCGCTTGCGTCGTCGCCGGCCTTGGAGGCCATCAGTTTCGGCAGCGCCCGCGGTTTGCCGCGGCGGGAATCGTTGTAGACGTCGATGTGCGGAATGACCCGGCGTGCGAGCGACGCGGGCATGCGGCCGCCCAGTACGATGGCCTCGGGATCGAGAATGGCGGCCAGCGCCGAGGCGATCAGCGAAAACGAGCTGCGCGTCTTGGTAATCCATTCGTCGATGCCCGGCCACCCGATGTCGAAGTGTCTGATCATCTCGGATACGCCGGCGTGTTCGACGCCGTATTCGCCGAGCGTCTGCCTGAGTGATTCGAGCGACGGGTGTTGATAAATGTTCTTAGGCAACAGGAGACCGATCTCGCCGCCGTTGCCGTTACAGCCGCGCATGAGTTCATGGTTCATGATGATGCCACCGCCCACAAGCGTGTCGATGAACAAGTACGCGAAGTTGTCGTAGTGGCGACCCACGCCGACGAGACTTTCACCCACGGCTGCGGCGTTACCGTCGTTTTCCACCCAGACCGGGATGTCGAAGCGTTCCTCGAACAGGCGGTCGATGGCAATGAGCGCCCAGTCGTCGAGCGGACTCGGCGTATTGTAGACGGCGCCAGGACCGATATAGCGTCCGGAGATACTGACGCCCATGCCGAAGATCCGGCTGAATTCGACGCCGTGTGCTTCGATCATCCGTTCGATCATCGTTTCGGCTGCGTCCAGTACGGCGTTGCGCGTCATGGCCGGGAGGTCGCGATGCTGCTCCTCGACGACGCTGCCCGAGAAGTCGAATAGCGCAACCGAAATGGCGTCGGTCATCATCGAGACGCCGAAGGAATAGGCGAAATCCGGCGTCACGCGGACGGCCAGGCCGGGCTGCCCGCGTTTGCCGCTCAAGACCCGGTCACCTTCGGTCAGCGCATTGATCGAGACGAGGCCCTTGACGATCCTGGAAATGCTTTGCTGCGCGAGTCCGGTGGCCCGGGCCAGCGCGGGTTGCCCGACTTCGCCGCCGCGGACAATCGTGCCGAGTACGCGTCGCTCGGAGCGCGACATCGCCTTGAGGCCGTGAGTGGCATAAAACCGCGGCACGCCGGAGCCGTATTGATAATTCCGCACGATAGATTGAGTTTGCCTCGACCCCGCCATCATAGCGGGAATTTGCCGGGAAACGAGCCCGTTTGTTGTTAACACTAACGGTTAATATAACTCCATAAGAGTTGTATTACGGGTTGTATTGTGTCATAGATACTCTTGGTGGGAAGGCGAATGGCTAGATTTGGCCAAAAAGCCTTATAAAAGTGTTACAGCGATGAACATCAGGGGGGATACTTATGTTCCGCAGCTCAATACTACTCCGCGTGGTTACCGCGGCTGTTACGGTTTCGATATCGACCCTGGCCTTTGCGCAGGCGAATTCCGGGGACGATGACGAGGCCATCGAGGAGATTGTCGTCACCGGTACCGGCGCGAGCACCTTGCGCACCCAGTTCGAGACGCCGCAAACCGTGACCCAGTTTTCCGAGGACGACATCCGGGCGTTCTCGTCATCCAGTCAGGCGGATATTCTGACTCAGCTGCCGGGCGTCAGTGCGGAAGGCGGCGGCGGTGAGGTAGCAACCAACGTTTTTCATCGAGCGTTGCCGTCCGGCGGACAGTTCTCGTTTACGCCTCTGCTGTACGACGGCATGCCCGCGTTTACGACGTTCGGTCTGAACTCTTCTGCGTTCGACGTCTTCTACCGCAACGATCTCGGCATCTCGCGCTCCGAGTTCGTCAGCGGCGGTGTGTCGAACCTGTTCGGCCCGGGTTCGGTGGCGGGCATCGTCAACTACCTGAGCAAAACCGGTGACGACAATCCTGCCGGTACCTTGCAGCTCGAAGTTGCGGAGGAGGGCCGGTTCCGTGGTGACTATTTCTTCAGCGGCCCATTGGGGGGCGACACTTCCGATACCTATTACGCGGTATCCGGTTTCTATCGCGTCGACGAGGGACCGCTCAAGTCCGGACTCGACACCAAGGGCTACCAGATTCGCGGCAATATCCGTCACCTGTTCGACGATGGCAGCGGCTCGGTTACGATCTACGGGCAGGCCATCGACGATAGCGTGCAGTTCTTCCTGCCGCTGCCGGTCGACGGCGTATCCCGTGAACGCGTTTCCGGCAACGACGGCGCCGAAGTCTTTACGATGAACACGGTCGAAGCCATTGGTCTGTCCTATGCTACGCCCGACGGCCGTTTCACGACGCCGATTGGTGACGGTGTCGTGACCAAAGGGCAGTCGATCGCCGCAGTGCTCGACAAGGATCTGAACGACGACTGGACGCTGAATGCCAAGATCCGCTACGCGCGCTACGATCATCAGTTCAACCTGTTCCTCGACGGCGACGCGATTGGACCCAATACGCCCGAGACGCAGGCGGAGTATCTCGACAACCGCGGTCTGGATGCGTTTGCGGGCAACGCCGTGTTTACGTTTGCCGAGACGGGCGAGGTTCTTCCGGCCAACTACCTGCTGTTCGGCAACCGGACACTCGACCGCTGGCGCGATGCGACCGACTTTTCCGCCGAGTTCAGCGTCGGTCGGAACCTAACCATCGGGGATGCCGAGCACGCCATTACGATCGGTGGCTTTTTCTCCGACTCGCAGGCTGACGACATCAACTACATTACGACGTACCTGGGCGATTTCCGTAATGCGCCGCGTCTCGTCAACGTTACCCTCGAGGATGTTGCGCAGGACGGCAGCGGTGTGCTCGTCGCGACGCCGGGCTCCGATTTCATGTGGACAATGAACGGCCTGGCGAATGCCAACGGTATGACCGGCAACCGCGACAGAAGCGCCAGCCGTACGGCGTTCTATATTGCCGACCAGATCGAAATGGATCGATGGTCCATCGACGTCGGCGCACGCGTCGAACGGCTCGACGGCACCGTCAAGCAGTTCAACACGGCATCGTTCCAGACAGGTAACGACCCGCTGGTCAACGATCTGCTCGAAAACGTGAGCTTTACGGACGGTTCGCTGACGACCGGCGATGTCAGTGCGACGGAGTGGGCCTTCTCGGCGGGTGCCCTGTATCGCCTGAACGACAACATCAATCTGTTTGCGAACGGTTCCCGCGGCTTCTTCTTTCCGCAGATTCGCAGCGTGCCGTTCAACAACAACGGGGAGCTGGCATCGTATGAGGGAGAAATCATCGACACGTTCGAAGCCGGGATCAAGTTCGAAACCGATCGTTTCGACGGCTACGCAGCCTTGTTCTGGACGACGCTCGACGATCGCCGCAACGTCGACTTCGAGAACGATCCGAACAACCCCGGCAATATCATCGAGTTCGTTACGCTGCAGTCGACCGAAGCTTTCGGTCTCGAGGCGAGCCTGACGTATCACCTGAACGACTACTGGACGCTCGAGGGCAACATTACCCTGCGCGATCACGAGTTCACGAAGGCGGAAGGCAATCCCGCCGTCGTCGGCCAGGAGTTGCGCCGGCAGCCAACGGAAATGGCCAACACGGCGATCAAGTTTGCGTACGAGAACTTCGACGCTGCGCTGTACCACAACCACCACGGCGACAACTTCGCCAACGACGTCAATAGCGTGAAGCTCGACGCCTACGATCTCGTAAGGCTGGAAGCCGGCTATACCTTCGAGTTCGACGGCGGCCAGACGATGCGCGTCAGTGCGCACATCTTCAACCTGACCGACGAGCAGGGTATCACCGAGGGTTCGCCTCGGCAGGGTAACGCACAGACCGGGGCTCCCGCCCAGTTCTTCGTGGGTCGCCCGATTCTCCCCCGCCGGGCAATGCTCAGGGTCACCTACGACTTCTGAGGATCCCGGCACCTCGGCCGGCGGAGCAGGTTCAGGCATAGTGCTCCGTCGGTCGCAGGTTTGTCGTACTCGTAATCTCGCCAGGGTACCGGGAGGCTATTCATGAATGCATTGGATTACAGCGTCGTTGCGCTGTACATGGGAGGGCTGCTGTTTTTCGGCTACCTGCTGCGCAACCAGTCGAGCGAAGGTGACTACTTCCTGGGCGGGCGCAGCATGGGTTGGTTTCCGCTGACGCTGTCGACCATGGCGACGCAGCTGTCGGCCATCAGCTTCATTTCCGCCCCTGCGTTTGTCGGCCTGCGTGAAGGCGGCGGCCTCAAGTGGCTCACTTACGAGTTTTCGCTGCCGCTCGCCATGATCCTCGTCATGTTCGTCATTGCGCCGGCGCTGTACCGGGCCGGTATCGTCAGCATCTACGAGTACCTCGAGCAGCGCTTCGGTCGCTCGACACGCATTCTCATCAGCGCCTCCTTTCAGATCGTGCGCTCGTTTGCCACGGGCATCATGGTGTACGCAATGGGACTGATTCTGGAGGCCGTCATTGGGATTCCGCTGTGGCAGTCGATCATAGTGGTGGGCGTCATTACGCTCATCTATTCGACTTCGGGCGGCATGAAGGCCGTGGTCTACGGTGACGCGATCCAGATGGTGCTGATCTTCGGCGGCCTGCTGGTCGTGGCCTGGTACGCGTTGGCCGAGATCGGCGGTTTGGGCACGTTCTGGCGCGAAGTGGATCCGGAGCGACTCAAAGCCGTCGATTTTAGGTCTCTCGGCCTCAACGGCGACGAGTTCGGTTTCCTGCCGATGCTGTTCGGCGGTTTTGTTCTGTACGCCTCCTACTACGGCTGCGACCAGACTCAGGCGCAGCGTATTCTGTCGGCGAAGGACCTGAAAGATGCGCGTACCCTGCTGTTCGCCAACGGCGTGCTGCGTTTTCCGCTGGTGCTCCTGTACTGTTTTGTCGGACTGATCGTCGGCGTCGCCATCACCCAGAATCCGGAACTCGCCGCGCTCATACCGGCCGACAAACCGGACTACATGATGCCGATCTTTATCATTGAGCACTTACCGCACGGCATCATTGGACTCCTGCTGGTCGCCATTCTCGCAGCCGCCATGTCTTCGCTGAGTTCTTCGGTCAATTCGCTGGCCGCGGTAACGCTGGAAGATCTTGCCGTTCTGGGCGCGAAGCCGAAAAACGACCGCCAGCAGGTGATCTGGGCCCGCAGCGTCTCGGTATTCTGGGGTCTCGTGATCCTCATCATGTCGCTGTTCGCGGGATCCATCGCGCCCACCGTCATCGAAGCGATCAACAAGGTCGGCTCGGCGCTCTACGGTCCGATACTCGGCATCTTCCTGCTCGGCATGCTGGGACGAAACGTCGGCGGTGCCGGTGCCAGCGCCGGCCTCATCGTCGGCGTGATCTTCAACCTGTATCTCTGGAAGGCAGAGCCGCAGGTGTTCTGGATGTGGTGGAACTTCATCGGCCTCGTCGTGACCGCAAGCATTGCGCTGATCGTTGCCGTGTTCACGCAGGGCGCAGCAGCGGACGCGCCGGAGGCCAATCACGGTTCGACCGTTGCGAGCGTGGCCCGGTCGCGCTACACGATGGCGCTGGTTGCGATCTTTGCGCTGATCGTCGTACTCAGCACCTTCCTCAAGGACGCACAGTCGTGGTTCGCAGACTAGCGCCGACGGCCTGTCAGGCGCCCGACAACGATACCCGGGTCGTTTTCCGAAGCCCGGGCACAAGGCCTTAGCACAGTGCAAAAAGGAATCGACGATAAAGCGAGGGATATACTCCGCGCCAACGACAAGGGCGGGTTTACGGTGCCGACCGGCGGACTTTATCCCTATCAGTGGAACTGGGACTCCGTATTCGTTGCGCTGGGGTTCGCAACCTTCGACGAGTCGCGCGCCTGCAAGGAGATCGAGACGCTGTTCGAAGCGCAGTGGGACGACGGTTTTGTGCCGCACATCGTTTTCCGACGCGACGATCCGGACTACTTCCCCGGTCCCAGCATATGGCAGGCCGGCGCGGAGTTGCCGTCGTCGGGTATTACCCAGCCGCCCGTTGCGGCGAGCGTCGTCAATTCAATGTGGTCGACTGCAGCCGACGGGTCGATCAGGGACCGGCTTGCGGCGCTGTTCCCAAAGCTGCTTGCCTGGCATCGGTGGTTTCATCGCTATCGCATACCCGAAGACATTGGCGCGGTTGTCATTACCCATCCCTGGGAAAGCGGGCGCGACAATTCGCCCGAGTGGGACGCTCCTGCATCCGTTGTCGACGTCTCGGGCGTCGGGCCCTACAAGCGGCGTGATCTGCAGCACGCCGAGGCGCATATGCGACCCACCAAACTCGACTACGACCGCTACATTGCGCTGGTCGAGTTCGGGCGCAATATCGGCTGGGATCACGCCGTCATAGCCGGGGAAGGGCCATTCCGCGTGGCCGACGTCGCCATGTCGATGATACTGTTGCGCGCGACGCGCGATCTTCTCGAACTGGCGGGCAGGCTCGGGCGCGACGACACAGGGGACGAGCTTGCTGGCTACATAGAGCAGCTCGAGAGCGGCGCCGACTACCTGTGGGATCACGAGACGCACACGTTTTGCTCGCGGGACACGATAAGCGGGCGCCATTCCGGCTACGTGACCAACGCCTCCTTTCTGTACGGCTACGCAAACGTCGGCAGCCGCGAACAGCGCGCGCACATGCGCGAGCACTGGGAGCGCATCAGTTCGCAAGTCGAGTACATGCTGCCCAGCCACGACCCGGGTGATACCCGTTTCGACCACATGCGTTACTGGCGGGGGCCGGTCTGGATCATGATGAACTATATGCTTGCGATGGGTTTCAACGAGCAGGGCCAAAGCGATTGGGCGTCGCGCATCATGGACGATTCGCGGCGCCTGATCGACGAACACGGCTTCAATGAAGCCTTTTCGCCGTTGACCGGTGCAGGTACGGGGGGGCGGGACTTCTCGTGGACAGCAGCCATGTGGCTGGCTTGGTGCGGTGAACGGGGCTGACGCCGTACCGTGGCGCGCAAACCTTGGTTGAGATTCGGCGTCCCGGTCAGGCGTGCCGGGATGCCGCGGCCGCTGCCCCGGTGACTGCCTCGATCTCGGCCTCCATGCCGCGCTCGTCCCTCATCCAGGTCGGAAACGTACAGCTCAAAGCGCCGGCCACTTTTCCGTCAGGGCCGAGTACCGGTGCCGCCACACAAACGAGGCCGCGAGTAATTTCTTCGTCGTCGACGGCGTAACCGTTTCGCCTGACGTCCTCGAGCGAGGCGCGCAACTGCGACTTGCTGGTGATTGTATTTTTTGTCATGGCGTCCAGCTTGCGGCGCAGTATTGCCGTGAGTTCGCCCCTGGCGACGGCGGACAGGAGCACTTTGCCGATACCCGTGCAGTGCAGGGGAAATGCCTTGCCGATTTCCGAGTGCAGGCGGATGCCGAAATCGCCGGACTCGACCTTGTCGAGGTAGATACCGTGATCGCCATCGCGAATACCCAGCGTTGTCGTGTGCCCGGTTTTCTCGTGCAGGGCTTCGAGGTGTGGCCGGACAACTTTTCTGAGGTCGTAACCCGCCGCGACGGCTGAGCCGAGACGTGCCAGCAACAGGCCGCCGGAATAGGTTTTCGAATCCGCATCGAAGCGCACGGCACCAATGTCGGTCAGCTCGGTGAGCAGGCGGTGTGCCGTGGATTTGGGCACGCCGCTTTCGCGAACTGCCTGGGAAAATGTCGTGCCGCCGCTACCTGCGCCGACCACGGCTTCGATCAGTCGAAAAGATTTTGAGGTCGATCCCACGTTCGCTCCCGATTGACATTGCCAGAGAATTTGGCAAAGATAGTCCTAAATACAGAACAGTGTTCCATATTTGGAACTAACTATCAACCCGAGAACCTGAGTAAAACGAATGACCGATCTGAAATCGCGGTTGGCGAATGCGCCCGTCGTACCGTTGGTCCAGGCTGACGACCCCGAGATTGCGATCGCGACCACACGCGCGCTTGCGGAAGGTGGCCTGACCGTTATCGAAGTCGTATTGAGGACACCCGCAGCGCTGGAATGCCTCGCCGCGATCTGTGCACTCGACGACGATCTCATTGTGGGTGCCGGGACGGTGCTGTCGGCGGCACAAGCCTCCGACGTGTTGCAGCGAGGCGCGCAATTCATTGTTTCTCCCGGGCTCGATGAGGCGACTGTCGGCATTGCCCAGGACAACGACGTTCCCGTTTTTCCCGGTGTCATGACCCCGACGGAAGTCATGAAAGCGCGCGGCCTGGGCCTCGATACCGTGAAGTTCTTTCCGGCGTCGATTGCCGGCGGGATACCGGCGCTCAAAGCGCTGGGCAGCGTGTTCGGCGATCTCAAATTCATGCCGACCGGCGGGGTGTCGGCCGCGAATCTCGGGGACTTTCTGGCACTCGAGAGCGTCCTGGCCTGCGGCGGTAGCTGGCTGACGCCGAAGGCCGACATTGCGGCCGGAAACTTTCACGAAGTCACGCGGCTCGCCCGCGAAGCCGTTGCGATTGCGGCGGCAACAGGAGAACGGTAATGGCTGAATACCTGAGCGTCGGAGAAATCATGCTGCGGCTGAAGTCGCCCGGTCACGAGCGATTTTTTCAATCGGGGTCGTTCGAGGCGACCTTTGGCGGTGGCGAAGCCAACGTGGCGGTTGCGCTCGCCAACTACGGGTTGTCGAGCGGCTTCGTATCGGCGCTGCCGGACAATCCTATCGGCGAGGCGTGTGTGCGCGAACTCCGCGGATTTGGCGTCGACGTCAGCCGTATACAGCGCCGCGGTGACCGCATCGGTATCTATTTCCTCGAGGCGGGTGCCAACCAGCGGCCGTCGAACGTTGTCTACGATCGCGCGGGGTCGTCGATCGCCGGCGCGGATCCGGCGGACTTCGACTGGTCGGCCATCCTGAACGGCAGCAAGTGGTTGCACATTACGGGCATTACCCCGGCGCTGAGCGAGTCGGCAGCACAACTGAGCCTGGATGCCGTTCGGGCGGCGCGCACCAAAGGCGTGACCGTGTCCTGCGATTTCAATTTTCGCGGCAAACTCTGGAAGTACGGCAAGTCGGCGCCCGAGGTCATGCGTGAACTCGTCAAGTACGTGGACGTCGGCATAGCCAACGAAGAGGATTGTCAGAAGTCGCTGGATATCAGCGTCGACGACGTCCACGTCGAAAGCGGGGAACTCGATCCGAAGCGTTACGAACGCCTGACCGAGAAGGTCATGAGCGAGTTTCCGAATCTCGGTGTGCTGGCCGTGACACTGCGCGAGTCGCGCAGCGCCGACCGCAACGGCTGGTCGGCGTGTCTGCGGGACCAGGACGGTTTCCGGCTGTCGCGCCGCTACGAAATCACCGATATCGTAGACCGGGTGGGTGGTGGCGACAGTTTTGCGTCGGCGCTCATCTATGCGCTGAATGCCTATGAGGATCGTCAGGATGCCCTGGAGTTTGCGGTTGCCGCGAGTTGCCTCAAACACTCCATCCTGGGCGACTTCAATCGCGTGACCGTTGCCGAGGTCGAGAAGCTGATGGGCGGCGATGCCTCGGGGCGCGTGCAGCGCTAGGCGCGGGCCGGAACCGCTCTAATCCGGAATTGTATTGTTTGCGGGCGGCCGCAAGGAATGGGTGTGCGTGCGCCCCGGAGTTGAAGCCCGCGACGCTTTTGAGATAGGTTCTAGTCCCTGCGATCGCCGGTCGCCACGTTGGCGGCACGTCCGCGGCACGCTGCTCGCCCGCTTTCTTAAGCGGCATTGCCAGGTCTTCAGACGAGGGTCTTCACGCAAAGGTCTTCATGGGTACGCAACCTACAACGTCTGTTCGTACGAGCCCCGATCGCGCGCGGCTGGCCGCGCTGTTTCGCGAATTCATCGATGCGGAATACGTCATCGAGGATCGGGAAACCCAGCGCGTGTACGAGTGCGACGGCCTTTCGATGTACTGCGAACAGCCGCTGCTTGTCGTGCTTCCCGATACGATCGAACAGGCGCAGCAGGTCATGAAGACCTGCCACGAGCACGGTGTTCCCGTGATTGCCAGAGGTGCCGGTACGGGTCTTTGTGCCGGTGCCATGCCGCATCCCGACGGGGTAGTGCTGTCGATGGCCAAGTTCAAGCGCATTCTGGATATCGATCCCGTGGCGCGCACGGCAAGGCTGGAGCCAGGAGTGCGCAACCTGAGTATCAGCGAGGCGGCGGCGCCTTTCGGGCTCTATTACGCACCGGATCCGTCGTCACAGATTGCCTGCACCATCGGCGGCAACGTCGCGGAGAACTCCGGCGGCGTGCACTGCCTGAAATACGGTCTGACGGTACACAACGTTCTGAGCGTGGAAATACTGACGGTCGAGGGTGAGAGAGTGACGATCGGCAGCGAAGGGCTCGACAGCGCCGGTTTCGACTTGCTGGCGTTGCTCAACGGGTCCGAAGGATTGCTGGGCGTCACGACCGAAGTGACCGTCAAACTGCTGCCGGCGCCCGAGAAGGCTCAGGTCGTCATGGCGGCGTTCGACAGCGTCGAAGACGCCGGCAATGCGGTTAGCGCCGTGATTTCCAACGGCATCATTCCCGGCGGACTGGAGATGATGGACAGTCTCGCCATAGGCGCCGCTGAAGACTTCTGTCAGGCCGGTTATCCGAAAGACGCCAACGCGCTGCTCCTGTGCGAACTGGATGGCTCTGCGGCCGAGGTCGAAGAACAAATCGATACCGTGGATCGCCTGTTTCGCGAACTCAAAGCCACTTCCACGCGTGTGTCCGGCAGCGAGGCCGAGCGCCTGCTCATGTGGAAAGGACGGAAGTCTGCGTTTCCGGCCGTCGGCCGGGTCTCGCCGGACTACTACTGCATGGACGGAACCATACCGCGGAGCCAACTCGCCCATGTGCTCGTCGAGATCGAGAAGATGTCCCGGCATTACGGACTCAGGGTCGCGAACGTCTTTCACGCGGGGGACGGAAACCTGCATCCGCTGATCCTGTTCGATGCAAACGTTCCCGGCGAGTTCGAGAAAAGCGAGGAGTTCGGCGGCAAGATACTGGAGCTGTGCGTGGCCGTGGGCGGCTGCATTACCGGTGAGCACGGTGTTGGTGTAGAGAAGATTCGGCAGATGGCCGTGCAGTTCGGCGATCGTGAGCTGGAGCAGTTTCACGCAGTCAAGGCGGCATTCGATCCGGAAAACACGCTGAATCCCGGCAAGGGAGTGCCGATGCTCAAATACTGCCAGGAGTATCGCAGCCTGGACCGCAGTATCGAGCCCAACAAGCCGCCCTCCGCAGGCACCGCGCACGATCGGGCTGACGCCCGGTCAGTGCAGTAAGGCATACCTGCCCATGACGCCTGCCGGATTCGCATCCGCCTGGTCTCGTCCCTGAGACGCGAATCGATGCCCGACGTCAGCCAACAGCTCATGGAGCAGATACGAGATGCGCGGGCTGCGGGGACCGCCCTCGACATCGTTGGACAGAACAGCAAACGGTTCTACGGTCGCGAACCCGTCGGCGAAGCACTGCACGTCGGGGAGCATCGCGGGATTGTCGACTACCAGCCGGCGGAACTCGTGCTGACCGTGCGTGCCGGTACCCCGCTTGCGGAGATCGAGGAAGCGCTGGACAAAAACGGCCAGCGGCTCGCGTTCGAGCCGCCGCATTTTGGCCACGCGAGCATGGGCGGTACCCTGGCCTGCAATCAATCGGGCCCGGCGCGAGCCTGGATGGGTTCGGTGCGGGACATGGTGCTCGGCCTCAGGTTGATCAACGGCAAGGGCGAACATCTCCGCTTCGGCGGGCAGGTCATGAAGAACGTTGCCGGCTACGACGTTTCCCGTCTGCAGGCAGGGGCCATGGGATGCCTGGGTGTGATCACGGAGATTTCTCTGAAGGTACTCCCCAAACCTGCGGCAGTGCATACCCTGATCGTTGCCGAAGAAGACCCCGGTGCAGCGATCGAGTTCATGAATCGATTGTCCGCCAGGCCGCTGCCGCTCAGCGGTGCCTGCTGGCTGGCAGAAGACGGGGCGGGCCGGTTGTATCTTCGCTTCGAGGGTGCACGCAATGCGGTGCAGAGCGCAGTAGAACAATTGCGGCGGGAGTGTCCGGGGTCTGAATCGATGCCGGCGGACGACAATGTCTGGCATCGGTTGCGTGAACACGAGCTGGCCTTCTTCGATACGGAAGAAACGCTGTGGCGATTTTCGGTTGGCGCCGCCCGAGGGCTTTTGCAGGATGTCCCCGCAAACGAGTGGCTGATCGACTGGGGCGGCGCGCAGCGCTGGCTGCGAGGAAACGCCTACTCGCTCGAGGTGCTGAACGCGTCGCTGCCCGCCGGCGCGGGGGAAGTGTGCGCCTTCCGGCGCGGCGATCGCCGGGCGGAGGTGTTTCCCGAGCTGGCGGCGCCCGTCAGGACATTGCACTCGCGCCTGAAAGCGGCCTTCGATCCCGACCGGCTGTTAAATCGCGGCCGCCTGTACAGCTGGCTGTAGGCAAAGTGCCGGACCTCAAGCGGACGATACATCGACGCAATGAAGACTGAATTTCACGCCAGATTCCGCGACGACCCCGAGGCCCGCGAAGCCGAAGCGATACTCCGTGCCTGCGTGCACTGCGGTTTCTGCAACGCTACCTGCCCGACGTATCAGGAACTGGGCGACGAGCGCGACGGTCCACGCGGTCGGATCTACCTGATGAAACAGTTGTTCGAGGAAGGCGGCGCTACTGAAAAAACCGTTACGCATCTGGATCGCTGTCTGACCTGCCGGGCTTGTGAAACGACCTGCCCTTCAGGGGTGCAATACGGACGCCTCGTCGACATCGGCCGGCATGTTGTCGAAAAAGAGGTCAAGCGGCCGCTGAGCGCGCGCGTATTGCGTTGGTGTTTGCTGAAGGTGCTGCCTTACCCGAAGCGCTTTACCGCTTTGCTCCGAATGGGGCAGCTGGTCAGGCCGCTGTTGCCCCGGGTTTTGCAGAGGAAAATTCCTGCCCGGCAGGGACGCTCGCACTGGCCCGAGAGCAGGCATTCAAGGGTGATGGTGGCCCTGGCGGGCTGCGCCCAGCCCGGTGCAACCCCGAACACCAATCTGGCGGCCGCGCGCGTGCTGGACAAGTTGGGCATTACGCTCGTCGAGGTCCCGAACTCCGGCTGCTGCGGGGCCGCGAGTTACCACCTTTCGGAGCACGACGCGGGGCTGAATTTTGCCCGCAGGAATATCGACGCGTGGTGGCCCGCAGTAGAGCAGGGTGCCGAGGCTATCGTCATCACGGCATCGGGCTGCGGCACCATGGTCAAAGACTACGGTCATTTGCTGGCCGGTGATGCAGAGTATGCTGAGAAAGCCCGAAAGGTCAGCGAATTGTCGAAAGATCTGAGCGAAGTCATTGTTGGTGAGGATCTGACAATTTTGAACGTCGATGGGGCCGGGCAAAAAATTGCCGTGCACTGCCCCTGCAGTCTGCAACACGGGCAGCAGTTGCCCGATACGGTAGACGACATACTTCGCGACACGGGATTCGCGCTGACGGCAACCAAAGACAAACACTTGTGTTGCGGCTCCGCGGGTACCTACTCCATTCTGCAGCCCGTTCTCAGCCAGCAACTTCTCGACAACAAACTGGAGGCGCTGGCGGCAGGCAAGCCGGATCGGATAGTGACTGCCAACGTCGGTTGTCAGTTGCACCTGTCCACAAAATCGACGCAGCCCGTCAAGCACTGGATTGAAGTGATCGACGAACTCATCGTCTAGGCGCCGCCGACGCGAGGCGGCTACCTGCAGCTCTGTCAGAACATATATATAAGGTGTAAGCGTCGAAGCTCGCCAAGGCTGGCGGGAATTGCTTCCATGAGCTATTGTGTAATAATAAAAACAAATTCACAATAAACGCGAAATTCTGTTCTAGAAATTTCATCAGTGAGCGGATCGTGTCTTTGGGGGGAGGCTATGTATCTTGTGTTGAGAGCGGTGGCAGGCGGGTTGCTCATCGGTGCTGCGGCGCTGCTCGTTTCGGCCGCACCCGCGCTGGCAACCGAACCGCTGGCGCAGCCCGAGGACGGCCCGGTGCTGACGCGGCTCGTCGGCGAACCCAAGTCGGCGCGCGGCCTGTACATCAGCCACGGGCCCATGCTCGGGCGGCCGACCGAGACGGGTATTGGCGTCTGGGCGCGAACCAACAAGCCGGCCGAATTCTTCGTGTTTTACGGCACCGACCCGAAGCGACTGACCGAGCGCTCCGGGGGTGTCACGACACAGCTCGGGGACGACAATACGGCCTGGGTACAGCTCGATGGGCTCGAGCCCGATACCCGTTACTACTACGCCGTCGGGTTCCAGGACGCCTGGCATCAACCGGAGTTGTCCGGTTCGTTCCGCACGCTGCCGTCGTCCGCACAGTATCGAAATGCCCGGCATAATCCCGAGGGCCTGTTCAATTTTTCGTTTGCGGCATCCGGCTGCGCCCGTATCAACCGCAGCGGATCCGCCGGGATCACGCCGCAGCGGACCATGGTCGAGAATCACGCGGACAAGGTGCTGTTTGCGCTGCACGCGGGCGACTTCATTTACGAGGAGGGCAGGACCACACAAGTCGAAGAATGGCTGTGGCGCATGGGCCTGGACGTACGCAAGGACCCGCCGCCCGCTCGTGTTGCCGCTGCACCGGCGCTCGTGGGCGCGTGGGAGAACTACAAGATCTACCTCGATCGCAGCAACCACCTTGCACAATGGCATCGCCTGGTTCCGACCTACTACGTGTTCGACGATCACGAGATCATCAACAACGTGTACGGCGCCGGGACCGCAGGGTTTACGGATCCGGTGCCGAAGCGGCTGCGCAATGCCGTCTATCGCGACATTGGACTCGAAGCCTGGGACGACTATCTGGCCTGGGCCAATCCCGTGGAGGATCGTCTCGACACGCGGTTTGGTACGGCGACGACCGAAGCGGGCGGTTTCCTGTTGCGGGATACGGATGCCGACTTCCGCAACCTCGACCTCGATCGGCAGAACATCCTGCACATCCACTGGGGCAGGGCATCGGACGGCGACGTAAGGGCTACCGACACGGGACTTGGGCCGGGGGATCCGAACGCCGGCGTCTACGGCATCGAAGCGGTCGTCGACCGGCATACGCTGAGGCTCAGTCAGCCGACACCGGCGACAAGCGTCGCATCCGCTTATTCGATCGGCCGGGAGAACTGGGCGAGCTTTCGTGTCGGCAACGTGGAGTTCTATCTGCTGGACACGCGGGGCAATCGCGATGCGCCCGGCGAGACCTTCGATTTGGCAGCCGACGCAAGCATGCTCGGCGAGCGGCAGAAGGCGTGGTTGATGGATTCCATGCAGAGCAGCGACGCCGACATTTTTGTTCTGCTGTCTTCGGTCAACCTGAGTATCCCGCACCTTCACTACAGTAACGAACTGGAACGTTACGTCGGCCCCGACGAAGCCTGGACCGGCTACATGCAGGAGCGTGAGGAACTGATCGAGCTGTGGGATCGGATGGAGCAGCCGGTGCTCATGATCAATGCCGATTTGCACAACGCATTCTCGGCGCAGATTACGGACAACGTCTGGGAATTCACGGCAAGCCCGATCAACTCGGACAACCAGCATCGGCTTGGGCAGGAAGGCGGGCGCCCGTCGAACGGCGTGTTTCGCTCGGGTAATCGCGACGTGACGATACGCTGGTCGACGTTTGCGTTGCCCGGCTCACCGCGCGTCAACCTGCGCACGCCCGTGTACGTCGTTGCGAGTGTCAACAACGTGCACAACAACGCTAAATCGGGTACCGAGGACTACTGGATCGCCTACCAGCACCCGCAAGTCGTCGTCCAGTTCTACAACGCACTGACCGGCGATCTGCTGTATGCGGAGTCGATCGTTGCAGGCCTCGACAAGTAGATGGCGTGCGCTTCGTTTGCCTTCTTCGGTCGCCTTCTTCAGTGGCCTTCTTCGATTAGCGGCGGATTGCGCCGCGTGAATTTGACGCCGGTCAGGCGATCGATGTTGTCGTCGCGCCGCCGGCGCTCGGGCGGTACGTCTCCGGTCTCGGCCATCCAGCGTTCGAGGCGGGCCATCATCTGCTGAATACGCTCCCGATGGACAGGGTCCGCGGCCAGATTGTCGAGTTCGTGCGGGTCGTTGACGAGATCGTAGAGCTCGACTCGCGGCCGCGGCGCCATGAACAGCAAGGCCTGCGCTTCCGTCAGCTCGCCGCGATCCCTGGCGCGGCGCAGCGCCTGCCAGGTCGGGCTCGAGGTAATGTCGGCCGCGGTGCCGTGCGGCAGGTGTACGTAGTTGTTCCAGATCAGTTTGTAGCGCGGTCCGCGGATGCTGCGTATGTGTTCGTCAGCGTTGTGCCAGTTCCGTTCGCTGAAGACATAGTCGCGTCCTGCTGCCTTGCCGTTGGCGACGTTCTTTGCAATGGACTGGCCCGCCATGGTGTCCGGGACGTCCAGACCGGCCCAGTCGAGGATCGTCGGTGCCAGGTCGATGACGCTAACCAGCTGCCGATAGCGCGTTCCTGCCGGCACGCCTCGCCCTGCGACGATGAGCGGCGTCTTGATGCCGGCATCGTACAGCGTGCCTTTGGCACGCGGCATCGGTGAACCGTTGTCGCTCAGGAACAGCACGATCGTGTTGTCGCGCTCTCCGCGCTCGTCGAGTTTGCGCAGGAACGCCGCAATCGATCCATCCATACGGTGAATTTCGTCGTAGTACGCAACGTAGTCGGCGCGCGTCTCCGGCGTGTCGACAACCGTCGGTGGCAGCCGTACGTCGCGGGCAGAGTGCCGTTTCGGTGCGTCGCCGTAGTCGCGGTGCGGATCGCGGAAACCGACCCAGAGGAAAAACGGCCTGTCGCCCGCGGCGTCGAGGAAGGTGTCGAAATCAGCACCGAAGTCGGTTCCGTCGTGCCGCCAGTCGAACTGGCGATTACCTTCCGGGCCGAGGTGCGACTTCTGCATCAGGCCCGTGAAGTAACCGGATTGGCCGAGGTAGTCCGGCAGCAGGCGGTGGCCCGCCGGCAGCGGCACGTGCAGGTCTTCGGCGCCCGTCTGGTGCGCGTACAGGCCGGACAGGATGCTGATACGCGACGGGCTGCATTGCGGCGTGGTGAGGAATGCGTTGTCAGCCGTCCAGCCGTCGCGGGCAAGTGCGTCGAGGGTTGGGGTGTCGATCGAGGGGTGACCGTAGGCGCCAAAGTCGTCCCAGCCGGCGTCGTCCGCCATGAGCACGAGGATGTTGGGTCGGTCATCGGCAAACGTATTGCCGCAGAACGCCAGTGCCAAAAGGGTTACTCGCAAGGCCAGTTTCATTACGATCCATCCTCGTTTACAGGTACCGGTTTCACGCGTGTTATCCATGCGGTGTACGCCGCTGCGAGTTCGGTAACGATCTCCGGGTGTTCTGCGGCGACATCGACCGTCTCGGTCTTGTCGCGCGCCATGTCGTAAAGCTCCCATGTGCCGTCTTCCACCGCCGCGCCGGGTTTGGCGTACGACAACAGTTTCCAGCGCTCCGTGCGCACCGAGCGGCCGCGCTGCCAGCGTTGAAACACGGGTCTGCCGCGTTCGACATCGGCATCCGATGTGAAGTAAGCGCTTAGGTCCATGCCCTCGAGGGCAGGTGTTGCGGCACCGTTCGGCTGGCTGTCCGGGTATCCGGCGCCGCTGGCGGCAAGCAGGGTTGGGAAAATGTCGATCAGATGCGTGTTGGCCGTAACGATGCGCCCCGGTGATGCAACGGCTGCCGGCCAATGCACAATGAGCGGCGACACCGAACCGCCCGCATACGGGTAGTTCTTGTAGTAGCGAAACGGCGTATTGGATACGTTGGCCCAGTCCGCTTCGAGACTGGCCCAGCGGCCCACGGTTCCGATCGGGTGTTCGGCGCCGATGTCGACCTCACTGCCGTCTTCTCGAACGAGTTCGGCCGACGCGCCGTTGTCCGAGGTAAACAGGATCAGCGTATTCTCGTAGCGGCCGGTTCGGCGCAGCGCAGCGACGAGACGCTCAAGGTTCTGGTCGAGCCTGTCCGTCATTGCCGCGTAGACGGCCATCCTGCGGCTCGAAGCCTCCTGTTCCTCCGGGCTGAGCGACGACCAGTCGCGGAAGGTGGGCGCCGACCGTGCGTGGCTTTCGCCGATGACTCCCAGTTCGCGCATGCGCGCATAGCGTGCCGCGGCAACCGGTTCGAAGCCATGCGTGTAAGCGTCTGCGTATTTGGCGACGTCGTCGGGCCACGCGTGCAGCGGGTCGTGTGGCGCCTGATAGGCAAGATAGAGAAAGAACGGCGCATCCGGGTGCCTGGCCGCCGACTCGACGAACTCGATGGCTCGATCGGTATAAAAGTCCGTGCTGTAGTAGTCGGGATCGTCGGGCGTATAGCCCTGCACGCAGTCGCGGTCGAAGCAAAACCAGCGGCCGTCCTTTGCGCGGCCGCGTTTACGCGCGGGAGGCGGCTCACCCGGACGCGCCGTCAAGCCCGGGTTGAAGTGATTGGATGCGCCGTCGCGCAGTCCGACGTAGCGATCGAAGCCGCGGTCCACAGGGTTGTCGAGCGCGTGGTGTTTACCCACCATGAAGGTCTGATAGCCGGCGGGCCTCAGCGCCTCCGCAATCGTCACACCGGCCTCGATTCGCGAGAACGGCGATTCGTCCATGCCAACCTGTTCCGGGTAGAGGCCGGTCAGCAGCGCCGCACGCGATGGAAAACACTTGGCGGTCGTATGGAACTGACTGAAGCGCAAACCCCGTTCGGCCAATTCGTCGAGCTGCGGCGTTGCAATTTCGCCGCCGAAAGCGCCGATGTCGGACCAGCCGAGGTCGTCGACGAGTACCAGCACTATGTCCGGTGCGCGCTCGGCCGGGCGCGGTTCGATAACGGCGTCGCCCGGCGAGTTGCAGGCGACAAGCGCGAACGCCGCGAGGACGGCCAGCGGCGGAGACGGCACTCTCAGCAGTGACACCGGGTTGCCTCCCTGTTGGCAGATTTGCGGTAGTGGTTCGTCGCTATGGTCATGGTTTCACAAGCTCCTCAAACAGCTTGTCGAGTTCCGCAAGCCGGTCTTCGATGGTTCGCCGTTCGTTGTCGATCCAGTCGCCGAGCGCGGCGTTGCCCGCGAGCGCTTCGTCGAGCATACGCCGCACTTCGGCGGGCTGCGGTCCGCCACGGCCCGCCCGATTCTCAATTATGGCGGCTGCGTCGAGCGCTGCTTTGAATTGCCTGTCATCGAGCGGCATTCGCCGTCCCTCGAGTACGTTGGCGTACACCGATGCAGCCTGTTGGTAGCCGATATCGGCCGGACGCAGGCCGCGCTCGCGACCATAGCTCGTCAACGCGGAGGCGAAGCGGTAGCCGTCGCGAAACGGAATGCGTGCTTCACGATACAGTGAGTCCGCAAGCTCCGTCATCGTCGAGTAGTCTCTGTCGACGCGCTCGCGTAGTGCCTCGATCCTGAATTCCAGCGAGCTGAGCACGAGATCCAGTTGTTCGTACATCGAGCAGGCGTCAACGCTGACGTCGTGGACGACGTCAAACAGGTACCTGCGCGAATCCTTGACCTCGTGCAGCGGCGTGTTGTGCACGTAAACCGTTGCCTTGTGCGCGTCGCCAACAACTTCGCTGGCGAGCACTCTCAACATCTCCACGCTGCTCGGATTGCGCTTCTGCGGCATGATACTGCTGCGCCCCGCCGCCGACTCCGCCAGAACAATGGCCGGCGCGGGATCGTCGTATTGGAACAGGAGGTCTTGTGCGAGGCGGCCGACGGAAATCGCCGACAGCGCCAAAGCCATTGCCATTTCGACCTTGCTGTCGGCCGTCGATACGACAATGGCGTCGTAGGAGTTTTCGACGAGGCCGTCGAATGCGAGCAGATACGCCAGCCGCTGCCGGTCCAGCGCAAAGCCCGACGTGGTGATCGCTGCAGCGCCCAGCGGGCTCCGGTTGAGTCGTGCGTAGGTCTGTTGCAGGCGCTCGGCATCCCGGGCGAGCGCACCGTCGAACGCCAGCAGGAAATGCGCCAGCGTCGTCGGCTGCGCCTGTACGGCGTGCGTAAACCCCGGCATTACCGTAGCGACATGCCGGTCGGCAAGTTCGTGCACGGTCTCGCGGGCTGCATGCAATCGGGCGGCAACCCGCAGAAGGTCCTGGCGCAGTGCCATTCGGTTCATGGCGGCACCAAGGTCATTGCGACTGCGGCCAAGATGCAGGTTCGACGCTTCGGGACCAAGCTGCTCCATTAGTGCCGCTTCGAGCACGAGGTAGTCAGGATTCCGTTCGGCCCCCGGAGCCGACCGGACCTCGGCATAGCGGGCGAGCGCCGCCGCAATTCGGTGCGCGAGCCCAGGGTCGATGAGTTCCCGCTCGAGGAGCGTGACGATTTGTGCCTCGTTGGCGTCGATGAGATGATCGAATGCGTCGCGCTGGTCCGGCAGCGTGTCCGGAAAACCGGCTGAGTGTGCCGGAGTCACCGGCGCGGCAGGCATTGCGATGACAAAGGACACGATGCCGAGCGCCGACCAGATGGGGAACTTGAATCGTGAAAAAGAGCGTTTTGGCATTATGGGCGGTCCTTGCGGCGGCCGGCGCAGTCGCAAACTCCGCCCCTGGGGCGGACCCGTCCCGATGGGAGCGTGTGGGTGAGGACGTCTGGAGCAAGACCGACGGCGTAATAGAGGCGGGGCCGGGCGATGCGACCGGTTTTCTTGTGTCGCAGAAAGTGTATGGCGATTTCCGCCTTTCGCTGGAGTACTGGGTCGAGGACGACACGAACAGCGGGATTTACATTCGCTGCTCGAGCAGCGAAGAGATCAACCCGGATACCTGCTACGAAATCAACATCTGGGACAGTCATCCGAATCAGCCCTCGCGTACCGGCAGCATCGTCAAATTTGTCGAGCCGATCGTAAAAATAGACGGTCTCGAACGCTGGGTGCGTGTCGAGATCGTCGCTGCCGGAGACCGCATCGAAGCTCGTTTCGACGGCAAGACGACGGCCGTGCTGAACAGCGATCGAACGCTGGACGGCAACATAGCGCTGCAGTACGCGGGCAAAAACGTACTGAAGTTTCGAAACGTCGTCATCGAAGCCAACTAGTCCACGTACTGACAGCCAATGTATCGATAACCAACACCAAAGCGAATCCGCGCGCGGCGAGTCCTGCGCGCGGACTTCGCACGACAGCCATATCAATCAAGGGGACCAACATGCTGACCATTCAACGCCTGGATCTCGCCGATGCGCGCAAACTCATTGCCGGCGCCGCGGCAAAGGCGACCGAGATCGGTGTGCCGATGTGTATTGCAGTGACAGACGAATCCGGTCATCTCATCGCCTTCGAGCGCATGGACGGCGGCAAGGCAACCAGCGTTACGATTGCGCAGGACAAGGCATTTACCGCGGCGGCGGCGCGCAAGGCGACGCACGAATACAACGCGGCCAACGTCCCTGGGCAGCTGGCGTTTGGCATCCATACCGAAGTCGGTGGACGGTTGAGTTCGGTCGGCGGCGGACTGCCGGTCGTATCGGACGGTACCGTCGTCGGGGGGATCGGTCTGAGTTCCGGAACGCCACAGCAGGATATGGCCTGTGCACAGGCCGGAATCGATGCGTGGCTGGCTGCTGACTGAGCGACGGGCTGCTCCCGAACGCCTGGAACGGGTTTTCGAATATTAGTCGACATTCGGATACAGGCTGTCCTCTTCGAGAATGCGGAGGTTGTTCTGTACTCGCTGCACGCCGGGCATGCTTGCCGCAATGCGCCCGGCCTCTTCCCAGCCGTCGTAGTCACGTACCGACCCGTTCAGCGTGACGACGCCGGGTTCGCAGCGCGGATAGATCAGAAAAGAGCGCACGGCAGGGTCGCGAAACAGCTGACGCTTCAGCTCGTCGCACATCTCGCGCAGCGCAAGCGTTTCCGGGGTGGGCGTCGTTTGCCCGGCACAACCGGTCAGTAACGAGAGACCCAGCGCCGCGATGCAAACGCTTTTCAGCATTCGGGTGGTCGGTTTATTGTCCATTCTAGGCCGTCCGTTTAACGCTGTCCTTTTGATGCTGCTCATTGGGTATTGCTCAGTTGATGAGAACCATGCGGAAATCATTGACGTTGGTTCGTGTGCGGCCCGTGATCACTTCGTCACCCAGGGATTCGAAGAAGCTGCCCGAGTCGTGCCTCCGCAGGTAACCGAGAGCATCCAGACTCTGCGCGGATGCGCGGGCGACGGTGGCGCCGTCGACGAGGGCGCCGGCAACAGGGCCGCCGCTGCCGGACTGACCGTCGACACCGTCGGTATCGGCGACGAGCGCCGAAACGCTGCCGGTCGTCTCTAGGTTCAAAGCGAATGCCAGGGCAAACTCGCGATTCGGTCCACCGTAGCCTGCGTGCCGGCCGTTCGAATACGCAACCGTGACTTCGCCTCCCGACAGCAGAGCCAGCTTTTGACCGTTGTGGTCGCTGCACAGCTTTGCCATACGGGCACCTTCCTCGGCGGCGTCACCCTCAATGTCGTCGCCGAGAATTCGAGTCCGATAACCATGGTCGGCGGCCAGCTTTGCGGCCGTTCGAAGTGCATCGATAGGTCGGGCAATGATCCGGTAGTCGAGATCCGGGCCGGAATGCCCGGGGTTTTCCTGCGGGGCCAGAAGCAGCTTCTGAACGCCGTGCGGAGCCTCGATGCCGTGCCGTGAGAGCAGATCCCGGACGTCGTCGCGCGACACGTAAGAAGGCACGGTTGGTGCCGATCCGATAATGTCGGGGTCGTCACCTACGACGTCGGAGATCGCGAGCGTCGTCACGGGCGCCGGTTTGCAGGCGTTCGCCAATCCGCCACCCTTGATCGCCGACAGGAATTTTCGGATCGTGTTCAGTTCGTCGATGCTGGCGCCTGCCGCGAACATTGCCTCCACCAGCTGGCGCTTGTCGGTGAGTGTAATGCCTTTTACCGGTGCACAGAGTAGTGCCGATGCGCCCCCCGAAATCAGCATGACGACGCGATCGCTGGCCGTTGCGTCGTGCGCCAAAGCGAGCATGTGCGTGGCAGCGCGCACACTGCGTTCGTCGGGTAGAGGGTGTGCGGCGCGACGGGCTTCGATGACATCGAGTTCTGCCGGTTCGCCATCGGGTATTGCGATCAGTCCCGAGACGGCAGCATGCGGAAACTCCGAGCGGTAGTACGCTTCCGCGATTTCCGCCATACGCGCCGTCGCTTTGCCCGCCCCGAGTATCAGCAACCGGCCGTTGTCAGGTGGGTCGGGTAGATAACGCCACATGGATTCGTCAGCCTGGCAGCGCGTCACGGCTGCGGCGAAAGCCGTTTCCAGTATCCGGCGCTGCAAAGACCGTTCACCCAAGGACCGTTCTCCCATTGCGACGCGTCAGCCCGCCGCGAGCTGCCGTTTGCGCTGGCGGCGGAAGGCATGCAGTAGCGGTTCGGTGTAGCCACTCGGTTGCCGGGCGCCGTCGAAGATCAGCGCTGAGGCCGCTTCCAAAGCGAGGTTGCTTGCGGGGTCGTCGGTCATGCGCCGGTACGCCGGGTCGTCGGCATTCTGTTCGTCGACGACCGCCGCCATGCGCAGCAACGTCTTCCTGACCTGTGCCTCGTTGCATACGCCGTGCAGCAGCCAGTTGGCAATGTGCTGACTCGATATTCGGAGCGTCGCCCGGTCTTCCATCAGGTTGACGCCGTTGATGTCAGGCACCTTGGAGCAACCGACGCCCTGGTCGATCCAGCGTACGACGTAGCCGAGGATCCCCTGTACATTGTTGTCGAGTTCCGCCTGGATGAGTTCGGGTGAGAGCGCGTCCGGGTTACCCAGCGGCGGCGTGAGAATGTCGTCCAGACTGGCGGTTTTTCGGCGAGCCAGCTGCTGCTGCCGGGCCCTGACGTCGATTTCGTGGTAGTGCATGGCGTGAAGGCTTGCCGCGGCGGGTGAGGGTACCCAGGCGCAATTGGCGCCGGCCTTCGGGTGGGCGTGTTTCGTCGCCAGCATTTCACGCATGGCGTCTGTCTTCGGAAACATGCCTTTGCCGATCTGGGCTTTGCCGGGCAGGCCGCAGCGGATGCCAATGTCGACGTTCCAGTCTTCGTAAGCCCCGATCCACGCCTGCTGCTTGATCATTTCTTTGGGCAACATTGGGCCCAGGTGCATGCTGGTATGGATCTCGTCGCCGGTACGATCGAGAAAACCCGTGTTGATGAACACAAGGCGTTCCCGTACCTCGCGAATACACTCCGCGAGATTGACCGTCGTGCGGCGTTCTTCATCCATGACGCCGACCTTGATGGTGTTGCGATCGAGACCGTAGAGATCTTCCACGGCGGTCATGAGCGTGTTGCAAAAGGCCACTTCGTCGGGCCCATGCATCTTGGGTTTGACGATGTAGACGGAACCCGAGCGGCTGTTACTCCGTTCACTTCGCCCGCGTATGTCGTTCAATGCACAACCCACCGTGACGATGGCATCCAGAATGCCTTCGAACACCTCTTCGCCTTGTGTGTCGAGAAGGGCGTCCGTTTGCATCAGATGTCCGACGTTGCGGACGAGCATCAGGCTTCGACCCGGCAGTACGAGCGTACTGCCGTCGACGGCCGTGTAGCGGCGGTCGTCGTTGAGCCGCCGCGAGAGCGTCTTCCCCGCTTTGCTGAACGATACTTCGAGGTTTCCCTGCATCAGACCGAACCAGTTGCGATAGACCTCCGTCTTGTCGTCTGCGTCGACGGCCGCCACTGAATCCTCACAGTCCTGAATCGTCGTCACTGCCGATTCCAGCACAACGTCGGCGACGTTGGCCCGTGCAGTGCCGCCGACCGGACTTTCGGGATCGATGCAGATCTCGATGTGCAAACCGCGATTCCTGAACAGCAGCGTGCTGCCCGGCCCCTCGCTGGCATACCCGATGAACTGGCGTTCGTCGGCAAGGCGAACGCGGCGGCCATCCGTGAGCAGCATGCCGAGTTCGGGGGCAGCGCCGCCCGTGTCCAACTCGTAGCGGGCGACTTCGCGGTGCGTCGCAGCGTTCAATGGCAGTGCCCGGTCGAGGAATTCGGCGGCGTATTCGATGACCGCCGCACCTCGAATCGGGTTGTAGTCGTCGTCCTGCTGCCTGCCGTCCGCATCGTCGATTACGTCGCTGCCGTACAGCGCGTCGTAAAGGCTGCCCCAACGCGCGTTTGCGGCGTTGAGTGCAAAGCGCGCGTTGTTGACGGGCACGACGAGCTGGGGTCCGGCAATGTCGGCGATTTCCGGATCGACGTTTTCGGTTGAGATCCGGAAATCGGAGCCGCGTGGTTTCAGGTAACCGATCTCCTCCAGAAATTCCCGCTGGCTGCGGGAATCCGGCACGCCTTGTTCTGGAGCTGCGACGCTCCGATGCCTTTGACGGTCTGCCTGACAATACCGGTCGATGTCGGACTGCAGGCGCTCGCGCTTGTCGAGCAGGGCCCTGTTGATCGGCGAGAGCGTTTCGACGATGTGCTGGACGCCGGCCCAGAAAATGCCCGGCGCAATGTCAATCGCCGGTAGCAGTTCCTGTTCGATAAAGCGTCGAAAGGTGGGGTGTACGGTGAGCTGTTCGAGGTTCTGTTGTGATCTGTTCACGGTTCTGCGTGTCTTCCGGGCTTTCGATTCGAAGTCGGCAATGCTGGCCGAGCCAACCCGAGCCGTAACCCATTGCTGGGATGACACCGGGTCCGGCCGGTGACAGGCTCAGGTTGGCTCGATAACGTCAGGCACTACGCGCTCAGTTGTTTTGCGGTGATCGGCAGCGAGCGGATTCGCTTTTGCGTCGCTGCATACAGTGCATTGGCGAGTGCGGGTGCATACGGCGGCACGCCCGGCTCGCCGACGCCGCAGGGCCGTAAATGCGCGAAGTCGTCGACCACGTGCACACGCACGTCGAGCGGTGCATCGCTCATACGCGAGACGCTGTAGTCGTGGAAGTTGCTCTGTTCGACGGCGCCGCGGCGAGTCGTGATTTTTCCGTTCCTCGCAATCGAGTTGCCGTAAACGCAAGCACCTTCGATCTGCTTGCGGATGCCTTCCGGGTTGACGTAGCGTCCACAGTCGATAGCCACGTCGACGCGCGGTATCGTGTACGAACCGTTGTTACCGACAGCCACCCGAACGGCTGTTGCCACGTAGCTGTGAAACGAGCGATGACAGGCGAGACCAATGCCTTGTCCCTCCGGTAAGGGAGCACCGTAGTCCGATCGCTCGGCGACGATGCGTAACGCATTCGCCAGGCGCTTGGGACTTACGGGCCATTCCTCTACCGTGTCGCCGTAGTTCCAGAATTCTTCGACGCCGTCCGCGGCGAGATCCAGTTCGTCATCGTCACCGATCAGCTCGAGCATGAACTCGAGCGGGTCGCGTCCCGCGGCGACCGCCAGTTCGTTGACGAAACTGTTGATCGCGAAGGCGTGCTGAATGTTGTTGACGGAGCGGTACCAGCCGACGCGTATCATCGTATCGGTCCGGCCGGTTTCGATGCGGATGTTCGGGATACGGGTGTAGGGCAGATCGACCAGGCCCATACCCACTTCGAGGTTCGAGCTGTCGCGCTGGCCGGGATCCCACAACGCAAACAGCGTTGGAGCCGCCATACTGTGGTGCCACGCAGTGACCTTGCCGTCTTTGTCGAGCGCAGCCTTGACGTGCTGCGCGCTGGCGGCGTGGTAATAGCCGTTTTGAATCTCGTCTTCCCGGGTCCACTGCACACGGACCGGGGCGCCAACCTCCCGCGACAGCAGCGCCGCTTCGCAGGCGAAGTCCGGCTTGGACTTGCGCCCGAAGCCGCCGCCCAGGAGCGTAATGTGGCACTCCACGTCGGCGGTATCGATGCCGAGTGCCTCGGCGACGTATTGTCGGGTTTCGTTCGGTGCCTGCGTCGGTGCCCAGATGCGCACGGGTTTGGACGTGGCGTCGACCGTGGCAACGGGCGGCTCCATGGGCGTGTGCGTGAAATAGGGGACAAAGTATTCCGCCTCGACGACGGTGCCGGCTGCTTTGAACGCGTCGTCGATATTGCCGCGATCGCGCATGCGCTTGCCGCCTTTTCTGGCCGCTTCGACGAGCGCCCGGTCATAGTCTGCCGATTCGTGCGCGACGAACGGACCGTCGTCCCACTCGATGTCGAGCAGGTCGCGGCCGCGGCTGACCGCCCAGGTGTTGGAGCCGATCACCGCGACACCCCCCAGTGCCCGGAACTGCGCCGGCGTGTCGGCTGGCAGAGCCGGAATTTCGACGACCTCGTCGACGCCGTCGACCTCAAGGGCTTTGCGGGCATCAAAGCGACGCACGCGGCCCCGATACACGGGCGGCCTCGCAATGACGGCGATTTTCAGATTTGCCAGGCCGACATCGGCACCGTAAACAGCGCGTCCCGTGCTCATGTCCAGATTGTCGATGACCGGCATGTCCTTGCCGATGTAGCGCCATTCGGAGGGCTTCTTGAGCCGCGGTGTTGCAGCGCCCGGGCTTTGGTCAACGTCGATGTCGGCTGCAGTCTCCACGACGTCGCCAAAATCGATCGAATCGCCCGTGTCGCGCCGGTACAGGCGGTGCCGGTCGGCATACACGGTGGAACGGTCGATGCCCCATTGTTCGGCGGCGGCGCGTTCGAGAATGTCGCGGGCCGCGGCGCCGAGTTCGCGCATGACCTGGAACGAATGCCGCGTGCTGCGCGAGCCGTCCGTGTTTTGCGCGTCCTTGCCGGCCGGGTCGTACTTCTCGGGATCGCCGGGTGCCTGCCAGACCCGAATGCGGTTCCAGTCTGCTTCGAGTTCGTCCGCCAGAATCATGGGCATGCCTGTGCGGACACCCTGGCCCATTTCCGAACGGCTGCAGGTGAGGGTTACCGTACCGTCCACGTCAATCTTCACGAAGTGATTGAGCGTTGCGGCCGGGTTGCCTTTGAGGGCGGCGAGCACGGAATTCGGCGTAAGCTGCGCGCCGAGCACCAGTGCCGTCGTCGCGCCCGACGATGCGATGAACTGCCGCCGGCTCATGTTGCGTATGCTGGCCATGTCACACCTCCGAGGCGGCGGTTTTGACCGCTGCCAGGATTCGCTGGTAGGTGCCGCATCGGCAGATGTTGCCCTGCATGGCGTTGGTGATCTGGGCGTCGCTCGGCTTAGGCGTCGTTGCCAGCAGCGCGGCCGCTTGCATGATCTGGCCGGACTGGCAGTAGCCGCATTGCGGCACGTTGTGCTGTCGCCAGGCGCGCTGCACGGGATGCTCACCGGCCGGGTCGAGGCCTTCGATCGTCGTAATTTCGCCGTCGCTCGCCGCTGACATTGGCGTCACGCAGGCGCGCACCGCGGAGCCGTTGAGGTGCACGGTGCACGCGCCGCAGAGTGCGCGGCCGCAGCCGAACTTGGTGCCCGCGAGGCCCAGTTCGTCGCGCACGTACCACAGGATAGGCATATCGGGGTCGCCGTCGAAACGGCGGCTCACGCCGTTGATTTTGAAAGAGACCATACACTTTCCTCCTCTCTTTCCCACCGGTGGAAGTCGGTATGACTGTTTTTTAGAAATTACAGCGTAGCGATATCCTAGCAGTATTGTAATAAATATTACGAATTTTCCGTCAGCGGCATCCAGCACGGGTTGCCGCCAGGGCAACCCGTGCGCGTTGGGAAGCCGCCGGGCGGCTAGAGTTCGAGCGCGTCGAGCACGCTGACGGGTTTGTTGCCGCGAACGACGTCGAAACCCCGCCGCACGTTACGGTACCCGCGCGCTACCGACTGCGCGTAGCGGCTTGCCGTCGTTTCGGCTGTCCATGTGTCGGGCGTACCGGCTACGCCCGTTCCGCGCCGCAGTCGCGCCACTCTTGCAAGCAGCGCATCCGACGGCTCGTAGAAATCGCCACCGTCCGGGTAGCCGGCTGGCGCTTTCCGGCTGCAGGCTCGTGCCAGGCGTTCACACTGCTCGTCAACACCTTCGATCCAGTCGGCGTAGGTATCGACGTAGCGGATGACGTCGGCAGGTGATGGATTCCTGAGTTCGTGCATGGAGGCGATGTCCGGGTTCCCCCAGCCGTCCAGGTCCGGTTCGATGGTGTGCATGGCCACCAAAGCGCGTTCGTACAGGACCTTGAAGACACGCCGGGCGTGCGTCGCATCCAGTGCGTCGACGCCGGCGATTGCCCGCAGGAAAACGCCGTCGACCATCTCGGCAGACGATGCGTCGTCTGCGTCGAGGCCTTCGAACAACGTGGCTGCGGCGCCTCTGTCCGCGGCCCAGCCCATTGCTACCATCAGCTTGCGCTGCAGCATTCCGCCTTTGTAGCGCTGCAAATCCATGAACGCGGGTTGTCGGCTTGCCCATCCGTCGAGTACCTCGGCGACGACGTCGCGCACGAGTCTGCCGTTGTCCTCGAGGCTGGCGGTGCCGTAGGCGTAGGAAAACTCCCAGGGTTTCGCAACCGGCAGCGGTATCAGCGCATCCTGCCAGTCTCCCGTGACGTCGGCGTCGCTGACCAGCAGAGTCAGCGCGTCGTGTACGGCGGCGGACCGCGTGAGGCAGGGTTCGCTCGACGCAACGGTTTGAGCGGCCGATGCAGCCCGAGTCCTGGAGGCGGGCAACGGCACGGCGAAACCGGCAATCAGCAAGGCAAGCACGTCCCGGCGATTCACGACAATGCCCTCTCGCGAAACGTTTGTTCGCCGATCTCGCCGTCCATGTAGGCCTGCGCGGCTTCGAAGTAGTCGAGCCCCAGCGCCAGCGATACGCCCCATTGGCTGAGTTCGTCAACCGGCGTTTGTCGGGCGGCGGTGAAGCGCTTCGCGTCGGGCCGGGCGCCGTTCTGAATGTCGACGGCCAGCGACACGTAGGGATCGTTGGGATCGTAGAAATTGGGGTCGACAATGTAACGCTGCACGAGGTTGTGGTACGGCTGTGCAGCCATGTCGGCGTAACGTGCCGTGTCGATGTACGTCGGATCGAGCGCCATGATGTACGCTCTCAGCTTGGCTTCACTGTCGGCATCTGCGGGAAAAAGCCGGTGCAGTCCCAGCAGTTCCTGCAACACGCGCGCGCCGAATACTGTTTCGACGAATCTTGCATCGGCAGGGTCGATGTCGGCCGTGAGCGGGATGATGTGCCGGAACATTAGCGGGTCGTACTTGGGATCGCCTTTGGCCAGCGGCATGTGCCTGCGTTCGTGGTACAGCGCAATGTCCTGCATGATGCGGATGTCGCTTGCCGATACGGCGTAGTCGTTGGCGTAGTACTCCGGTGCCAGCTCCCGATACACCGGTTTGAAATAACCGTCCGTTGCACGGTGCGAAAGCTGCGACAGCGCAATCGCGAGACGACGGTCCGCCGTGTGTGCGCTGGCCGCCGAATCACCGTCGCGAATGGCGGTCAGTGCCGGCGTTACGAGCGTTGCACCGGCACGCAACACCGATCCCATGCGCATCAGCCGCGCGTGTTTTCGGCATATGCGCTTCGTGCGCCGCGCGATTTTCGGCGACGCTTGCGCAAGCGCAGCGCAGTCATCGCCGTGAACGGCATGGCAGAAATATTCGGACATTGCGTACCTCCTGCCGGGTCCTCGACCCAAGAGAGCGGGGGACAGTAGCACAGCTGATTAGCGCCGCGAAAAACGCGTGTGTGGTCGAACCGCCGCAGTGCAAGGTTACATCTGAACCCGATGTTCGACGTTTTGCCCGGTTTTGTGCTGCACGGATTTTCGTTCTATTCTAGCGCCCGCTGCCTGGTGGTCCGGTCAGGCCGAGACACTGTCGCTGGTTGTAACCACGGGAGCATTCCTATGCCATTCTGTTTGCGGCTCGCTGCTGCGAGTTCATTGCTGTTCTTATTGTCGTTCACCCCAACCGCAGAGGCCGGAGGCGAACTCGCACTCAATCACGTGTGGTCGCGCATGGCCGATATCTACGGCGAACCGGGCTCGGTCGAGTCGGCCGAGTTTTCGCCCGACGGTAACTACATCGTGACGGGCAGCAAGTTCGACTTTACCGTGCGGCTGTTCCGCGTTTCCGACGGTCACGAGATGTGGATGCGCACCGTGCCCGACGAAATCGAACGCGTGGCGTTTACCGGCGACGGCGGGCAGGTCGTGTCGGGGAGCGAAGACTTCATGATGCGCGTATTCGACGCGGCGACTGGCGACGTTGTGGCCGAGCACAAGCACGACAACGGCATCGACGGTCTAGCGCTCTCGGTTGACGGCCGCTACATGGTGAGCGGCCAGGAACGGGTCGACGGCATTGGCCCGGGGCGGATCTTCGACACCCGGACCTGGGAACTCGTCGACACCGTCGAGCACCCGGGAACGGTGAACGAAATCGATTTTTCCTCGGACGGCCAGTACATGGCAACGGTTGGCGACAAGTCGGCGCGGGTCTGGAACGTCAACGACTGGTCGCTGCATTGGGAAAGCAGGATCGACGAAGCACCGCTGCTCGGTGACCTCCGGCACATCTACATCAACACGAAATTCAGCCCGGACGGCAGCATGCTGGCGGTCGGGGGCACACACGGCTTCGTGTACCTTTATGACGTCGAGTCCGGCGAACTCCTGCGCCGTTTCAACAAGTCCGGGCAGAAGACCGAGACCGTCGAGTGGACCAAGGACGGCCGGCATTTGCTCGTTGCGGGGCACGGCACAACCATCGATTTCTTTCGTACTGCGCAGCTTCTGGACACCGAAATCAGCAACGACGCCCTGCCGTATGCGCTGCGCGCAAAAGTGACCGATGCTCTTGAATACATGCATTTCAATCGCGCCGGGACATTGCTCACGACGGCGCATCAGGATGGCACGGTGCAGCTCTGGACCTTCATGTCGGACGATCCGACCATCAACTCGAGGCGGCACGAGGAGATCCGCCGCCAGCAGAGCGAGCGCGCGAGAGAAATCTACCAGCGGCAGTAGCCGCCTGCCAGTTCGCTAAACGCGGTACTTCCGGATCATCTCCTCGTCGAACTCGAGGCCCAGACCGGGCCGCTCGGATACCACTGTGTGGCCGTCGGCAACCGGGACCGACGGCAGCGACGGGTTGAAGTGTGAGCGGGCGCTCGGATACACCTCCATGATCAGCCCGTTGTCGACCGATGCCATGGTTTGCATCGACATGTGCACGGTACCGTGCGGCGCAACGGGCACGTGGAACGCCGAGGCGAGTGCTGCGATCTTGCGGTACTCGGTGATACCGCCGGCCTTGACGACATCGAGGTTCAGGATGTCGGCGGAACCCGCGGTCAGGAGGTCGCGGGCACCCCAGCGCGTGAACTCGTTTTCCCCCGCGACAATCGGTACGTCCAGCGCCCGCCGCACTTCGGCCGCGCCTTCGAAGTCGTCCGGCATGACGGGTTCTTCGAACCAGTACGGGTGGTATTGCTCGACGGCACGGCCGAGGCGAATGGCTTCGTAGGCTTTGAAGCCGTTATTGGCATCCAGCATGATGCCGATGTCGTCGCCCAGCGCTTTACGCACCGCTGCAACGCGGTCGACGTCTTCGCGCAGCGAAGCGCCTCCCACTTTCATCTTGACGACCGTAAATCCCTCGTCGACGTAGCCCTCCATTTCGCTGACGAGGTCGCTAACGCCCTTGCCTTCCGCGTAGTAACCGCCGGCTGCGTAGACCGGGATCCGCGTGCGGAACGTACCGAGAATTCTGTGCACCGGCAGCTCGAGCGCCTGGCCGATGATGTCCCATATGGCGACGTCGAGTGACCCCATGGCCTTGATGTAGATACCTTTGGCGATGGATTTTCGGTTGTGTCGGTACATCCGATCCCACAGGCGTTCCGGTTCGAGGAGATTCTGGTCCTCGAGTCGGGCGAACGCTTCACCTTCGATGACTTCGCGGGGTGCTTTAGGCCGGCTCCGCCCGACGATGCCCTGGTCGGTGTGCACTTCGAGGATGCTGTCGGTCGGCGGGCCACCCCCGTAGCTGCGAATGGCGTTCCACTTGAGCGGCAACGTTCCCGGAAAACGCAGATCGATGAACTCCAGTCGGCGAATGCGAATATGCCGCAACACGTCTTCGACGGCGTTCGTGTATTGCGGCAACGCAACCGCCGCGGCACCGCCCACCGCGGCGAATTTGAGTGCCTCGCGCCGAGTCACTGATCTCCTGGTTTGCATGGATTCCCCTCCCCGTTGGCCGTTCCCGGCAGTTGCATAGTTCTTATATTCGTTACAGAATAGCGCAGCACGACAATTACTGAAAAAAATATTACAAGCAGGGGGAGCCGTGTCGTTGGGTCTGCTTGCGGCCCTGGCGGCCGCACCAATTGTTCTCGCAGGAATATTGATCGTCGGCTTCCGCCTGCCGGCGCGAACGGCAATGCCGGTGACTTTTGCGCTCACCGCAGTCCTGGCCGTGACCGTTTGGGGCATGCCGGGCACGGCAGTCGCTGCTGCAACCGTGCAGGGACTGTTCGTTACGTTCGATATCCTAATGATCATTTTCGGCGCGATTCTGCTCCTGAATACGCTCAAGTATTCGGGCGCGCTCGGCGCCATACGCCGCGGTTTTTCGGCGATCAGTCCGGATCGGCGCGTACAGGTCATCATCATTGGCTGGATGTTCGGCTGCTTCATCGAAGGCGCTTCGGGTTTCGGTACGCCGGCCGCCATCGTAGCGCCGCTGCTCGTTGCGCTGGGTTTTCCGGCGATTGCCGCCGTCATGCTCGGAATGATGGTGCAGAGCACGCCCGTCACCTTCGGCGCGGTCGGTACACCCATACTCGTCGGCGTGCAGAACGGCCTCGACAGTCCGGAAGTTCAGAGCGCACTCGCCGAGGGTGGCATCGGGCTGGCGGACTACCTGCAACACGTAACGGTCAGCGTCGTGTCCCTGCACGCGATTGCGGGCACGATCATGCCCCTGTTCATGGTAGTCATGATGACGCGTTTTTTTGGTGCCAATCGTTCCTGGCGTGAAGGGTTTGCCATTCTGCCGTTTGCACTTTTCGGCGGCCTGGCGTTTACCGTGCCGTACTACCTGACGGGCATGCTGCTCGGACCCGAGTTTCCTTCGATCCTCGGCGCACTGATCGGCATGGCGATCGTGACCAGCGCCGCTCGCGCCGGATTCCTGGTGCCGAAAACGGCATGGGATTTTGCGCCGCCCGAAGATTGGCCGGACGACTGGTCGGGGCGTTTGCGCATCGACCTCGACAGTCATGCGGCCGATCGTGAAGCAATGCCGCTGTGGAAGGCATGGCTGCCTTACCTGCTGGTAGCCGCGCTGCTGGTCCTGACACGCGTGCGCGAGTTACCGTTCGGCGACTGGTTGAAATCGGTTCGCCTGTCATGGAACGGCATCTTCGACACCGGCATATCGGCTGCGACCACGCCCTTGTACCTACCGGCCTCGATTCTCATCGCCGTGGCGTGCCTGACGGTCCTGCTGCACCGAATGCCTGGTTCTGCGTTTCGCCGCGCGTTTTCCGAGTCATCGCGCATGCTGCTCGGGGCCGGCTTCGTGCTGATCTTCGCGGTCCCGATGGTGCGGATCTACATCAACTCGGGCAGCGGCGCCGAACTCGACAGCATGCCGATTGTCATGGCGCAGTGGGTGTCGACCAACGTCGGCGACGTCTGGCCGTTGTTTGCGCCGACGATCGGAGCGCTCGGCGCGTTCATTGCCGGCAGCAATACCGTGAGCAACCTGATGTTCGTCCTGTTTCAGTTCGGCGTTGCCGAGAACCTGGGTATTTCGACGGTCATTGTCGTTGCCCTGCAGGCGGTTGGCGCGGCAGCAGGCAACATGATCGCCATTCACAACGTCGTTGCAGCGTCGGCCACGGTGGGCCTCTTGAATCAGGAGGGCCGGACGCTCCGGCGAACGCTGTTGCCCACGCTCTACTATCTGACGGCCGTCGGCGTCATGGGTTTCCTTGCGGTGCACGTGCTCACGGTATCCGATCCGTTGCTATAGGTTGCTGTGGGCCGTTCGTCAGGCAGGTACGGGCTCGAGTCCGCGGAGATAATCCGGATCGAAGTGCACGCCGAAGCCCGGCGCGTCGGGTACGGTCAGCCGGCCGTCGACGGCGCGGAATCGTTCGCCCGTGCCTGCGATCTCGTAGGGAACCTCGTCCGGATCGCCCTTGTACTCCTGAAAGTCGGTGGTGTTCCCGACCGTGCACGCAAAATGTGTCATGTACAACGCGCCTAGCCCAAGCGGCGAAATGTGCGGCACCACATCGATGTTCGCCTCACTTGCCATGGCTGCGACGCGCTTCGACCGCAGCAGACCGCCGAAGTAGATCAGGTCAGGCTGGGCGATCTGTACGGCACCGTTGGCAATCATCCATTCGAAGCGCCACTGGCTCGATTCCTGCTCACCGCCCGCGACGGGTATCGACAGCGCGTCGGCAACCTGCCGGGTTTCTTCGAGGTAGTCGAACGGTACCGGCTCTTCGAAGAAACCGTAGTCGTGTTCCTCCATCAGGCGGCCGATGCGAACGGCCGTGTCGACGTCGTAGGAGCCGTTGGCATCGGCGTAGATCGTCATCTCGTCGCCAAAGGCCTCGCGAACCATCGGCACGAGTTCGAGGTCCCGCGCGGTCGATCTTGCGGTGGTCCGCATGCGCGCGCCCAGCTTGAACTTGACGGCCCTTGCGCCGGATTCGGCAACCGATGCCTTGAGCCGGTCGACTACCCATTTTGCGGAATGTTCGCGATCGCCGTTGGCGTAGTACACGCCCACCGAGTCCCGAACCTTGCCTCCGAGCAGTGTGTGGACGGGCAGACCGCTGCGCTGACCAATGAGATCCAGAATCGCAAGCTCAGTGCGCGCGACGGTGATCCAGAAGGCCAGGCCCTGCCACTTGTAATTGCTCTTGTGCAGAAACACACCGTCGATGAGCGTGTCGAGATCACGTGCGTCCTTGCCAAGCAGAAACGGAGCGACGCGTCTTGGCAGGATCGCAAACGCGGACGGCATGCGCTGCGGGTTGCACAATGCCCAGCCCGATACCCCCTCGGTGCAGGTGGCGCGGACAAAGTACTGGCCGTCGCGCCGCAGCATGTCGATACGATCGATGACGATGGGCGAGTCGAGCCGACTGCGGTCCAGTACCGGACGGTTACGCGCTTCTCGAAGCCTGGCCCGCAATACACCGGCGCCCGGTTTGCTCATTGCGGCGGAGACCGCAAGTGCGGCCGCTCCGGCCGGGACGAATTGCAGTAGCTGGCGACGGTTGATCATGGTGTTGCTCCGCTTGAGTCTTGTTCGTCGGCACCGGGCTCGCTTGCCGACAGACCCGTTCGAGTCTCGAGGACGGCAGCCGGCCAGGGGGTTTTGCGTTGTTCCGCGTTGCGTACGAGCAGCACTTCCGAACCCAGCACAGGTCCGGCTCCGCCGCCGAAAGCGGCGCGCACGTAGGTCAGGAGTGCGGCAATGTCCTTGTTGCTCAAGAACGCGTGTCCAGGCATCACCTCATCGTACTGGTTGCCGTTGACGGTTAACGGTCCCTGCATTCCGTGCAGCACGGCGCGGATCAACCGCCCTTTGTCGCCGCTTACCCAGTCCGTGCCCGTCAGGGGCGGAAACTCGTCGGGAACGCCGCCACCCGAGAGCTGGTGACACGCGGCGCAGAACTGACGGTACAGCTCGCTGCCGCGATCCTGGTTTGCGGCGACGATCAGGTCCCGGTCGCTGGACGCCCGCTGCGGCCGTGCCGGCCGTTCGGCGGTCCTGCCCGTGTAGCGGACCCGCCATATGCGGCCTTCGTTGTTGTCGAGTATGTACAGCGAGCCGTCGGGGTGCACTGCGACGCTTTGCGGACGGTACACGGCGTTGCCGCGATCGTAGAGTACGTCGAAACCCTTGAAACCGTTCGCGAAGGTTTCCCATTGTCCGGTCGGCACGCCGTCTGCGAATGGCACAAACGCCACGAGGTAACCGTCCTGAGGCAGCGGCGCCCGGTTCCAGGATCCCTTGAGCGTAACGAACGCGCCACCCCGGTAGCGCGCCGGGAACTGATCCGCGTGATAAAAGGCAATCGAAGACGGTGAATAATGCGCAGGGAATGTGACTGGCGGACGTGGCACAGCCGCGCAGCGGCCAACGGCACTGCCGTCACCACCGTATTCCGGCGCCAGTATCTGCCTGCCTTTCACGGCATCGTAGTAACAATACGGCCAGCCGAATTCCTGTCCCTTCTCGACGCGGAAAAACTCTTCGGCAGGGAGTTCGGCATTCTGCTCGCTCGTAAACAGCTCGGGCCACAACGAGTCCAGCCGGTCCCGGCCCATCTGACCCACGTAGAGACCGTCGTAAACCGGATCCCAGGTTTGCGCAATGGCGTTGCGGATACCGCCGGCGTATTTTTGGCCGTCGGTACGCGACTGATTCAGATGATCACGCCGCCACCGCCAGATGCCTGCGTGCAGATCGAGTTCCGGACAGGGATCGAGCCCGGGTGAGCCCATGGTCTTCGATTGCGTCTGGCAGGCATTGGACGGCGCGCCGATATTGACGTAGATCCAGCCGTCCTCGTCGACCGACAGCGTCCGTCCCCGGTGACTGGCCTGGTAGGGTATTTCGGCGACGACAACTTCCGGATTCGAGACGGGCTCGAGTTCGCCGCGCGGCAACCGCATGCGCACGATCTGCTCGTTGGTGACCGCGTACAGGTAATCGTCCGCGTACGCGATATGCACGCGCGGCACTTTTTGTGCCTTCGGCGTCGCAACTCGAAAAAACGGCCGAACGGTGTCGATGACGTGATCGCCGTCTTCATCTCGAAGACCCAGTATCGTGTTGTCGTCGCGAATGCCTGACAAACTCACGAACAAATCCCCGTCTTCCCGAATGAACAGCTCACGGCTCTCGCCGGTCCCCTCGAACACAACCCGGGCCTCGAAACCGGGAGCCAGATCGAGTTCAGCAGCGGGTGCCGTGCCGGAATCGCCCGGCAGGGGCATCGCGCCACCCGGCCCGCCGAGTCCCATGCCTGCGATGAGCAACGTGCACGAGGCAAGCGGCAACACCCGATCGTGCGGGCGAGGGCCCGCGTCATGTGTGACGGCTGCGCGCCTGGCCGGCTGCCGTTTCTTGCTGTCAGAAGCGTTCACGAATTCTCCAGACGATGATGTCGAGCGCTGTGTCCCAAGCGAACTTGAGCACCCCATTTTGAAAAAAAAATAACAGTTGAGCGTTTGGGCGACGCCACCGTACCCCAGCTCACAGGGGACTGTCATGTGGTTTGGCCGATTACCTCGTGTGCCCGAAGGATTGCGCCACTCGTGGCGCCCGGCCGGTGGCCCGGCATTACGTGGTGCGACGCTGCTGCGCAACAAAACAGCGCCTGCGCGGACATCACAACAGCCCGGTCGAGATGCCGCCCTTGTGTTGCGCCGTGGCTGACCATTGTGTGAAACAGCACCATTTTGGCGTTGACAATTGGACAGGCCAGCCGTACCTTTGTAATGAATAGTACAGAATGACAAAAATATTTCGGGGTTGGCCGCCTGTTTTCCGGTCCACCGTCGGAGTCTGCAAACCGGGCAGTTCTGCGACGTCTTGACCGCTTTGCGTGCGGCGCCCCCAAAAAATAAGCAGTCGGCTTTGCCGCTCTGCACCTGTATCGCAGTTCAAAGGGGGGAGAAGGACTATGGACTTTGCGAATCTTTTAGGCCGGTTCCGCGGCTTGCGGCTGGCATTTATCGCTCTATCCTGCACGTTGTTCACGGGCGCATTTGCGCAGACATCCAATGAGGATGAAGACGAGGAGCCGATTCTCGACGAAATCGTCGTCAAGGGTGTGGCTTACGGCGCAGCCCGCGCGATTCAGCAGCAAAAACAGTCGGACACCATTGTTACGATCGTGTCCGAAGAGACGCTGGAGACGATCCCCGAACAAAGTATGGGCGAAGCGCTCTCGCGCTTGCCGGGTGTGTCGATTCAGCGTGACCGCGGCGAAGCGCAGGCCATTACGATTCGCGGCGCCGATGCGCGGTTGAACGCCGTCAGCATGAACGGCGATCGCCTGCCGTCACCCGAGAGCACGCTCGCGAGCGGAGGCTTTCGCGGTGCCCGCTCGGCGTCCCTGAACACGGTGCCGGCAACGCTGATCAGCCAGATCGAGGTATGGAAAGCCGTCCCGCCGAGTCAGGACGCGGACTCCATCGGCGGCGCGGTCAACATCAAGACCAAGACGGCGACCGAACTCGACGAAGGGTTCCTCGAGTTCACCGGGCGCTACGGCTACAACGATCTCAACGAAGGCGACCTCTTGTCCGGCGAGATCACCTGGGGTACCCGGCTGGGCAGCAGCGGTAACTGGGGTGTGATCGGCACGCTCTCGTGGGAAGAGGACGAGCGCGGCATTTCGGGTCTGCAGGCCGAATGGGACACGGTCGACGAGCTGATGGACTTGTCGACCTGCGTGCCCGGTGTCGAGGATAGCTGTCAGTTCGTGCCGCTTGCTGAGGACGGCAACGTCATCGAAACCTATGACGTCATCTGGCGCGGCTTCACGCGCACCCGCCAGGGTCTCAATCTGACCTTCGATTACCAGAGCGGCAACAACCTCATCAAGTTCGGCGGCTGGCTGTCCGACTTCGAGGACGACGAATTGCGCCGGCGTCTGCAGATGCGTCCCGGTGCAAGCGCCGACTTCACCACCGACACGGTATTCAACGACGACAACATTGCCGTCAGCGGCTCAACCGACGGCGGGCGCGTCCGCCGCCGCACGCGCGAGGGCACGAACGAGCGCTCGTCGTACAACTACTTCGTCGAAGGTGAGCATTCCCCGTTTATCGACTGGGACTTCAACTGGCGCCTGTCGCGCAGCTACTCCGATACTTCGGTCAACCGCACCCGTGCGCGCTTCGAAGCACGCGGCTGCGACATCGATCTGTGTGAGGACGGGGTGGCCGACTGGACCTTTACCGACGGCACCTCGCGCGTCGTACGCTACACCCAGCCCGGCTGGTCTCAGGATCTCGACATACTGGCCGTGGGCCGGCGCGGCGATTTCCAGCAGTGGCGCAACGAGAACTCCGACGACGAGATCGACTCGGTTCGCTTCGATATCCGGAAACGCTTCGAGCTTGCGGGCGACAATCAGCTGGAACTCGAATTCGGCTACAAAGGACGCTTCCGCGAGCGCGACACCAACTACAGCATCTTCGAGTTCGAGGGAGATTCGGACAATCCCGTGCTCATGTCACAAGTCATAGGCCCCGACGATCCGAACATTGCCTGGCAGCCGTTCGGCTACGACATGGGTCTGTGGAACGACGCGTTTACGATGGACGACTACTTCCGCAACAACCCGAGCCAGTTCAGCTTCGACGGCGACAATCTCGAGAACTCGTACGACGTGGACGAGAAGATTCACGCGGCCTATCTGCAGGCGACCCTCAGGAGCGGCCGCTGGACCACGGTGTTCGGCGCGCGCTTCGAAGATACGGACGCGGACATTATCGCGAGCGACGGTACGACGGTGAACAACGACTACGACAACATTCTGCCCGCCGTGATTACGCGCTTCCAGATCGACGACAATCAGATCGTTCGCGCAGCGTGGACCAACAGTCTGTCGCGCCCGGATTTCGACGACCTCCGGCCGCTGTTCGACGACGAGTTCGATTGGGATTTCGATACCGCGGAGGCCGAGTTGTTCGTCAACGGCGGTAACCCGGACCTCGAACCCTTCGAGTCCGTCAACTTCGATCTGTCCTACGAGTACTACACGGACAACAACGGAGTGATCTCGGTTGGTGCCTTTTACAAGGAAATAGAAAACTTCGAGTTCAACGAGCAGCTTGAAGAAACCGACATTAGCATCAGTTCGCTGCCGGATTTCCTGCAGGATATCGCGAACGAAGCGATTGCCGACGCGCGCGAAAATGATCCTACCGTGCCGACAAATCTGAACACGCTGACGCGTTTCAACTTCGCGCGGCCGGTCAACGGCGACACGGCCGAGATCCTCGGCTTCGAGTTCAACTTTCAGCAGCAGTTTACGATGCTGCCGGCGCCGTGGGACGGTTTCGGTATTTTCGCCAACTACACGACGGTCGACGGCGATTCGGACATTACGACCAGCATAACGCGCGACTTCGTGGTTGGTCAGTTCGAGGACGCCTCGAACTTCCAGTTGTTCTACGAAACCGAGTCGTTCACGGCACGGCTTGCCTACAATCGCAGCGGCGTGACCTACCGTTCGATCGGCCTGTCTCTCGGCGGTGACGGTTCGCTGCAGGACGATCCCGACGACGATCTCGGCATCGACGTCGAGGAGACCTGGGATCTGGCGCTGCAGTATCGCCGCTCGATCGGCGAAGGATTGCTGACCGTGTTCTTCGACGTGCAGAACCTGACCGAAGAAGATTCTCGCAACTTTTTCCTGGGCTCGGAGAGTCTGCGGCGGTTCACGGAACTCGAGTTCCGCGGCCGCAGCTACAACCTCGGCGTTCGCTGGTCGCAGTAGGCACGACGGGGTTATCGCTATCCCCTCAAGGCCGGTCATCGCGTGCTCCGATGGCCGGCCTTTCTTTACTTTACCGGCGGGCCACTGAAGCTGAACGTCATGCGGAGTTCGCGCAGCAACGGACACGAATCGGGCTGCCCTGTTTCGGCAGCTGCTGTCAAAAAAATTCCATGGCTGAACAAGAATTGATTATCTGTAACGTTTACGACAGTATCCAAGGCGTCGCTGCGGGGGGAGCGGACTGTGTGGTCTATCATGCTGCTTGCAGCGTCCATTGCGCTTATCGTGCTGGTCACGACGCAGTTCCGGCTCCATCCATTTGTTGCACTACTGCTGGCCGCGTTCTTCTTCGGCACACTCGACGGGCTGATGCCGCTCGATATCGTCGCGGCGATCAACGAGGGCTTCGGCGAAACCGTCGGCGCAATCGGCATCGTCATCATCGCCGGGTCGATCATCGGCACATTGCTCAACCACTCCGGCGCGGCCATGCGGCTGGCCAGCGGGTTCGCGCGTCTCGCAGGCCGCAGGCGCGTGCCGGTGGCGATGGGTGCTGTCGGTTACGTGGTCTCCATGCCCGTGTTCTGCGATTCGGGATTTGTGCTGCTGTCGTCCATCAACCGCGCGCTTGCCGCTCGGGCCGGAGTATCGCTTGCCGCCTGCACCGTCGCGCTGAGCCTTGGCCTGCTGGCGACGCACACCATGGTGCCGCCCACGCCGGGACCGGTGGCAGCCGCCGGGATAATCGGGGCCGATCTCGGCGTCGTTATCGGGATTGGCGTGATCGTCAGTCTGGTGTCTCTGACGGCCGGGCTGGTTTTCGCTTACCGTTATGCGGCCGGGATCGACATAGAGTCCGAGTCGTTCCTGCCGGCGGAAGATATTGTCGAGCAGGACGACGACGAGAGTCCGTCAGTCGCTCGTTCGCTGTTGCCGATCGTCTTGCCGATGTTGCTGATCGTCGGGCGAACGGTTGCCGATCTGCCGTCCGCGCCGTTGGGCAACGGAATGTTCGCGATGTCGCTCAAGTTTCTTGGCGAGCCCGCCATCGCTCTCTGCATCGGCGCCGTGCTCGCGTTTGCGCTGCCGGAGCGTTTCGAAACGCGCATGCTGTCGACGTCGGGGTTGTTGGGTGAAGCGGTCAAGTCGGCGGCGACCATTATCGTTATCACGGGCGCCGGCGGCGGCTTCGGCCGGGTCCTGCAGGTATCGGGCGTTGCGGAGGACCTGGGCGCGGAAACCGTCGTGCGCTTTGGCGGCATCCTGCTGCCGTTCCTCGTCGCCGCGGCGATCAAGACCGCACAGGGTTCGTCCACAGTGGCAATGATCACGACCGCAGGCATCATTGCGCCGATGTTGGGGACGCTTGGTCTCGACAGCGACATCGCACGAGCAATGACGGTTGTCGCCATTGGCGCTGGGTCCATGGTGGTGTCGCACGCAAACGATTCGTACTTCTGGGTGGTTACTCAGTTTTCCGGAATGTCGGTCAATCAGGGCTATCGGCTGCAAACGCTGGGCACGCTGGTGCAGGGACTCGCCGCTGCCGCCGCGGTTTGGGTCATGAGCCTCGTCCTTCTCTAAGGTCCGGAGATCGTATGGGGAATCGAGCGCGGTCGCTGATCCTCTGCATTGTCACGTTGTCGGTGTACGTCAGTCCGCTGCACGCCGATCCCTGGCCGTGGGTCGACGACGGCAGCGGCGCCAACGACGTGTCGGTGCTGCTGATGGGCGACACGAATCTGCAGGGCAGGGAAGACCCGGCAGAGGCATACCGTCATGTCCGCGAGACGCTGCTCGCCGCCGACGTACGCTTCGCGAATCTGGAATGTGCGCTTGCCGGCAGCTCGAAAGACCCGCTGATCGACGACATTCCGCACAAGCGGTGGATACATTCCGAACCGGATCAGGTTGCCGCGCTCGAGTCCGTCCGCATGAGCGCGGTAGGTGTTGCCAACAACGTCAACTACCCTTGGCAGGCAATGCTTCGAAGCATCGCTATACTTGCCGATGCTGACGTCCCACACAGCGGCGGTGGGCAAAACAGCGAGGCTGCCCGCAGGCCGGTCGTCGTCGAGGTCAAGCGTACCCGGGTCGGTTTCATTCAATACGCCGCAACCGTGTTTCCGTTCAATCACGCGGCAAGCGACACTCGTCCGGGGGTTGCGGCGATCAGGGTGTCGACTGCCTACCGGCCGCCACCGAACCTGGACAAGCCTGGCCAGCCGCCGATCGTGGTCACGCAGGTGGACGACGCGTCGCTGGCTCAGATGCGAGCGGACATCGAAGCGCTGGCAGACGCTGCGGATGTTGTGGTCGCCTCGTTTCACTGGGGCATATCGGGCTCGACGGATGTCGTCGACTACCAGCGCGTCGTCGGCCGTGCCGCCATCGACGCCGGTGCCGACGTCGTGGTGGGGCACGGACCGCATACGTATCAGGAGATCGAGATGCATCGCGGGCGGCCGATTTTCCACAGTATTGCGCAATTTGTTTTCGACGACCGCCTGCGCCTCGGCAAACACCAGGAGGGTCTGTTGGTGCGGCTACTGATTCGCGATCGGCAGGTCGACGGCGTTTCGCTCGTGCCGTCCTGGCGCGACGAATCGAACCTGGTGCGGCTGCATTCGCCGAACAGCGACAAGGGCCGCGAGTTGCTCGGCTATCTTCGATCAGTCAACGGTCCCGCCGGCGCGGAACTCGACGTGGTCGGCGACGAGATCGTCATCCGCGGACTGATTCCCCGAAATACAAACAACAAGGCGGACTAAACAGCATGGTGATACAGCGAGTCGCTCTTCTGAGCGGACCTGCCGCTGCGGCAATTGCATGGTCGGCAATGACGTCGGCCGGCCTGCCGGTTGCGATGGCCTGGACGGCGGCCGTTACGATCGTGTGTGCGGTCTGGTGGATTTTCGAAGCGATTCCGATTCCGGCAACGTCACTCCTGCCGCTGGCGGCGTTTCCGCTGCTCGGTATCCTGACGGCAAACGAAGTGGGTGCCGCCTACGGCAGTCCGCTCATCCTGCTCATGATGGGCGGTTTCATGCTTTCCACGGCGATGGCGCGCAGTGGCGTGCACCGCCGCCTGGCGCTCATGATGGTGGCGTTGTTCGGCGGTCACTCCGGGACCCAGCTGGTACTCGGTTTCATGGTGGCGTCGGCAGTGTTGAGCATGTGGATATCCAACGTCGCAACGTCGCTCATGATGTTGCCGATTGCGCTCGCCGTTTGCGACAAGCTCAAAAACCCTCGTATGGTCGTCGCGCTGCTGCTCGGCATCATGTACGGCTGCAGTATCGGCGGCGTCGGGACGCCGATCGGCACGCCGCCGAATCTCATCTTCATGCGCGTGTTCAGCGAGACGACCGGCTACGAGCCCACCTTTACGGAGTGGATGGGTTGGGCCTTGCCGGTCGTGATTGTGATGGTACCGATAGCCGCGTTATGGCTCTCGCGCGGGCTGCCCAAAGGCGAAAAGATCGAGTTGCCGGAGACGGGGCCGTGGCGAACGGAGGAGATCCGGACGCTGGCAGTATTTCTCGTCACCGCATTGCTGTGGATCACCCGCAAAGAGCCGTTCGGTGGCTGGAGCACAATGCTTGGCCTCGAATCCGCAAACGACGCGAGCGTGGCTTTGCTGGCCGTCGTTGCGATGTTCCTGATTCCGAACGGCAAGGGTGAGCGGCTGCTGGACTGGGAGACGGCAGGCTCGATCCCCTGGGGTGTTCTGATCCTGTTCGGCGGCGGCATCGCCATTGCCAAGGCCTTCGCCCAATCCGGCCTGAGCGCACTGGTTGGCGACGGATTGGTCGGAATCAGCGACCTGCCGCTGATTCTCGTGACTGTCGTGATCTGTCTGTCAGTCAGCTTCCTGACGGAAATCACCAGCAACACCGCGACCACGGCGCTGTTGATGCCGATCCTGGCAGCAGGCGCCGTTGCTGCCGGAGTCGATCCGCGGCTCATCATGGTGCCAGCCGCAATGAGCGCGAGTTTCGCTTTCATGCTGCCCGTGGCGACGGGACCCAACGCGGTTATTTTCGGTTCGGGGCGGTTGACGGTTGCGCAAATGGTCCGCGAAGGTTTTGTCCTGAACATCATTGGTGCTTTCGTGGTTTCGACGGCTGTCTTGCTGCTGGTCCACTGACGTTTGGTCGCGCGAGCCTCTGGCGAGATTCTGTAATGTATGTTACAAATAATGCAATGTTCGCAACGTTTGAATCCAATATTTCCGGTTCTTGGAGGCCCCACAATGGTTGAGTCTGAGATCGCCAACACGGTGCGCGATCGCTGGTCGTCGTTAACCAAGAGCGATCGTGTGGTCGCGCGGCGGCTGCTCGCGGAGTACCCGTCAGCCGGCCTCAAGACGCTGGCGGAACTGGCGGCCAAGGCGGGCGTAAGTGCGCCGTCGGTCATCCGCTTCGTCAAGAAACTCGGTTTCGGCAGTTACCCGGAGTTCCAGCGTGAACTGCACGACGAGATTCAAGCCAGCTTCGAGTACTTTTCGAACAAGACGCCGGCGAGCGCTCCGCGGGTGGAGTCGACGGACACCGAGCTGGCCTACACGCAGAGCATTCGGAAGACCGTACAGAAAACGCTGGATTCCGACGTTGCCGGTTTGGCGGCCACCATTGCGCGCACCAGGTCCAGCGTCCTTTGCCTGGGTGGGCGGGTCAGTCATGCGCTGGCCATGATCTTTCATGCGCATCTCCTGAGGCTCAGGCGAAACGTCGAACTCGTCAGCACCAATCCGGTGGAGCGTGCGGAACGTTTGATGGACGTCGGCCGATCCGACCTGGTCATCCTGTTCGATTTCAAACCTTACGATTCGACCGCAACGTCGTTCGCAAGACTTGCGTTCGACAACAAGGCGACGATCGTCTGCTTTACCGATTTCGAGCAGTCGCCGGTGGCCGAGTACGCCAAGCACATCGTGCTGGCGGACAACCGCGTTACGGCAGATTCGCCGAGTCTTGCGGCGGCGCTGTGTTCGGCGGAGATCGTGCTGAACGAAGTACGCAACAAGATCGGCGCCAGTGCACGTTCGCGCAGCCGCAGCTTTTCGGGTGCACCGGAAGCAACGATGCAGCTCAAGCTCGGCGCCGACAAGGCGTGACGGTCCCGGTACTCGTTACACGATCTGCCGGCTACGGCGTTGCCTGATCGCTACCGTATCGCGGTAATCCCCGGCGACGGCATCGGCAAGGAAGTCATTCCGGTCGGCACCCGTATCCTCGATGCCGTTGCCCGTGAATGCGGTTTCGACATGAGCTGGCAAAGCTTCGACTGGAGCTGCCAGCGCTATGCCGACAGCGGGGAAATGATGCCGGCTGACGGTATCGAGCAGCTGGCCGAGTTCGACGCCGTGTACCTCGGCGCGGTGGGTTATCCGGGAGTGCCCGATCAGGTGTCGTTGTGGGGCCTCCTGATTCCGATTCGCCGCCGCTTCGATCAGTACGTCAACCTGCGCCCCTGCCGAATGCTGCCGGGTATCCCATCGCCGCTCGCAGGAATCGGCGCGGGCGACATCGACTACTACGTTGTGCGCGAGAACACCGAAGGGGAGTATTCGAGTATCGGAGGCCGCATGTTTGCCGGCACCGAGCGCGAAATGGTCGTGCAGGAAACCGTCATGACCCGCATGGGGACGGACCGGATTCTGCGTTTTGCCTTCGAACTCGCCCGGTCGCGTGAGCGTGTGCTGACCAGCGCCACAAAATCCAACGGCATCATGCACACGATGCCTTACTGGGACGAACGCGTCGCCGAGATTGGCAGCGACTATCCGGACGTTCGGATCGAGTCTTACCATATCGACATACTCGCCGCGCACCTGGTGCAGAGGCCAGCGCAACTCGACGTGGTTGTCGGCAGCAACCTGTTTGGCGACATCCTGTCCGATCTCGGACCGGCAACGACGGGCAGTATCGGCGTGGCGCCAAGCGCCAATCTCAATCCGGAAAAAGTCTACCCGTCGATGTTCGAACCCGTACACGGTTCGGCGCCGGACATTGCGGGTCGGCACATTGCCAACCCGGTTGGCGCCGTCTGGGCCGGTGCAATGATGCTCGAGCACCTGGGTCAGAGTGATGCCGCCACCGCCGTGCGTGCGGGAATAGAGCGCGCGCTTGCGGGTGACGGCCCCCGCACCCCGGACGTTGGCGGCGGCGCGTCGACCGAAGCGTTCGGCGATACGCTGTTGCAGGGTGTGCTCGACGAACTCCAGCAGGCGGTGTCCACCGGTCGTGAATCGCAAAATTCCCGCTAATCGGTCAGTCCAGTGTGGCAAAGCCGATTTTCGACGTGTATTGCCTACGGCCCTCCTGGAGGCGAGGCTTGTAATCCATTTTTTTGTAAATAAATGAATTAAAAAGGAAAAAATCTCACCAATGGATCGCAAATCCGCTCGGGGCCCTGCTGTTGCGACGGCTCTACAGAACCTGCTTGCTCGATGATAATTGGCAAGACCAAAATTGCGTGCCATCATCACGTCCCTGATTATTCTCAAGCGGATCATCGACATGGCTAAACGATTTCTGGTGGCCTTGCTGTTTGCGGCGGCCGCCGGCACGGCAAGCGCAGCCGAGTGGCGGGCGCTTTTCAACGGCAACAACCTGAGCGGTTGGCGGCAGGTGGGTGGACAGGCCGAGTACCGGGTCGAGGACGGCGAAATTGTCGGTGTATCGGTGCCCGACTCCCCGAACAGCTTCCTCATTACGCGGCGGAATTACGACGATTTCATCCTGGAATACGAGGTGTTCGTCGATCCCCTGCTGAACTCCGGCGTGCAGATTCGCAGCAATCTGAATGACCGGCGGGTCGTTCACGGTTACCAGGTGGAACTCGATCCGACGCCGCGCGCGTTCTCGGGCGGCATCTACGACGAGCAGCGCAGACGCTGGATGTATCCGTTGTCGCGAAACGAGAAGGGCCGCCGCGCGCTCCGGAACGGGCAGTGGAACCAGTTCCGCGTCGAAGCGATCGGCGATTCGATCCGGGTATGGCTGAACGGTGTGCAGACGGCCGATCTCGTGGACGACATGACGGCTAAGGGATTTATCGGTCTGCAGGTTCACAGCATCAAGCAGCCCGAACAGGTGGGCCGAATCGTGCGTTGGCGGAACATTCGCATCCTGACCGACGACCTGGAGCAGGAACGCATGCGTCGCGATCCGGAGGTGCCGCAGATCAGCTTCCTGGTCAACCGGCTGACCGAACACGAAAAACGGCACGGCTGGCGCTTGCTGTGGGACGGCGAATCCACCGCCGGCTGGCGCGGCGCGAAGCTCGACGATTTCCCGGAATCGGGCTGGACGATCGACGACGGCGTGTTGACCGTCGAGGCAACCGACGGCGGCGAGTCCACCGGGCCGGGCGACATCGTAACGCTCGAGAGCTTCAGCAACTTCGAACTCGAGTTCGAATTCCGGCTGACGGAGGGCGCAAACAGCGGCGTCAAGTACTTCGTGGATCCTTCGCTGAATCGCGGTCCGGGTTCGGCCATTGGCGCCGAGTTCCAGATTCTCGATGACAAGCGGCATCCCGACGCCAAACAGGGCGTCGAGGGCAACCGGACGCTCGGGTCGCTCTATGACCTGATGACCGCGGAGAACCTGTCGACGGCAGGGCGTGCGAAGCAGTTCAAAGGCATTGGTGCCTGGAACCAGGGGCGCATCGTATCGATTGACGGCAGGGTCGAGCATTGGCTCAACAACGAGAAGGTCATCGAGTACGACCGCCACAGCCAGATGTTCCGCGCGCTGGTTGCGTACAGCAAGTACCGCGTCTGGCCCGGTTTCGGCCAGTGGCCGGAAGGCCGAATCCTGCTGCAGGATCACGGCGATACCGTGAGCTTCCGCAGCATCAAGATCCGCGAACTGTAGTCGAAGGTGGGGTGATATGAATAACTCGGACGAGAAGACTTCACAGCACACGCGTCGCGATTTTCTCCGCGCGTCGGCGGCGATCGGTGCCGGCGCTTCGCTTACGCTGTCGAGTGCTGCAAGCTATGCAAGAATCCTCGGCGCAAACGATCGCCTGAATCTCGCGTTCGCGGGTGTCCGCAGCCGCGGTAAGGCACTGCTGGAATCGGCCGTTACGGTCGGCGGCGATTCGGTCAACGTGCACAGCCTGTGCGACGTTGACCGCAACGTGCTGGCTGAGATTTCGACCGCTGTTACGGACGCGACGGGCAGCGCGCCGAAGGCCGTCATGGACTACAGACAGATCGTCGAGGATCGGGACGTCGATGCGGTTGTCATCGCGACACCCGATCATACACACGCGCCGTTCGCTATTTACTCGATGGAAGCGGGCCAGGACGTGTATCTCGAGAAACCCTGCAGCCACAATCCGCATGAAGGCGAGTTGCTCGTGAAAGCGAGAGACCGCTACGGCAGGGTCGTGCAGATGGGCAATCAGCAGCGCTCGGCGCCGACGTCGATCGAGGCCGTGAAAGACATTCAGGAAGGGTTGATTGGCAAACCCTACATGGGCAAAGCGTGGTATGCGAATACACGCGGCAGCATCGGCAAGGGCCGGGTCGTCGACGTGCCGGACTGGCTGGACTGGGATCTGTGGCAGGGTCCGGCGCCGCGAGTCGATTACCGCGACAACCTCGTGCACTACAACTGGCACTGGTTCTGGCACTGGGGTACGGGCGAGATCAACAACAACGCCCTGCACGAAATGGACATCTGCCGGTGGGCGCTCGGCGTCGGTATTCCGAACCGCGTCACCTCCTCGGGCGGCCGCTACCACTTCGACGACGACTGGGAGTTTTTCGATACGCAGATTGCCACCTACGAGTACGAGGACGGCAAGCAGATCGCCTGGGAAGGGCGCAGCTGTAACGGCCACAAGTTCTTCGGGCGCGGCCGCGGTGCGACGATTCACGGCACTGAAGGCACCGTCATGCTCGATCGCAACGGCTACAGCGTGTACGACCACGGTGGTGCGCTCATCAAGCAGGTCAACGAGCGCGCCGAATCCGGCACGACGGACGTCGTGGGCGCTGGCGCGCTGACCAACCTGCATCTCGATAACTTTTTCGCGGCCATACGCGACGGCGCGACGTTGAAATCGCCGATCGACGAAGGCCGGATCAGCACGCTGATGTGCCACCTCGGCAACATTGCGCAGGTGAACGGCGGCGCACTCGACATCGATCCCGCCACGGGGCGAATTCAGAACAACCGCAAGGCGATGCGCCTGTGGCGCCGCGAGTACGCGCCGGGGTGGGAGCCCAAGGTATAAACTACGAGGTCCGCAATTGAGGGGGCTCGTATTGTGACCAGCATTATTCAAGTCGACACAAAAAACGGCGCAAGAGGCGACGGGGCATGAACAGGCGCCAGTTTCTGGGCGCCGGAAGTGCCGTTGCCGTGGCGGGTTTGTCGCCAGGGTTGGCGGGGGCCGGGAGCGACGCCGTTCGGATCGGCGTTATCGGCACTGGCGCGCGGGGCCGGCAACTCATGGGTTTCCTGAACGAGTTGCCGGGCTTCCGCATTGCGGCGGTCTGCGACGTCCTGCCGTTCCGGCTCGACGAGGCCAGGGCCGACGCACCGGCATCGTCGGCTGTGGCCGACTACCGGCGGGTTCTCGACGATCGTGAGGTTGACGCCGTCATCATTGCGACGACCTTCAGCGAACACAATCAGATTGCGCTCGACGCACTGGATGCCGGCAAGCACGTCTATTGCGAGAAGACGGTGGTGAAGGGTATCGACCCTGCGCTGACGCTCGTTGCAAAAGCGCGGAAAAGGCCCGGGCAGATATTCCAGGCAGGCTTCCAGTATCACAGCTCACCGCTGTATCGGCGCGCCGTCGAAATAATACAACGGGGCGACATTGGCGAGCTGGTTGCGGTCAATTGCCAGTGGAATCGCAACGGCGACTGGCGTCGGCCCGTGCCCGATCCGCAATACGAACGGCAGATCAACTGGCGTATGTACCGGGCTTACTCGAGCGGACTGGTGGCCGAGTTGTCGGCGCACCAGATGGATTTCTGTAACACCCTGCTCGGCGGAAAGATCGAGGCGGTACAGGGGTACGGCGGTATCGACTATTGGAAGGACGGCCGCGAGACCTACGACAACACGCACGTCGTTTGCCGCTACCGCTCGGGTGTTACGACTACATTTACGAGCCTGACCGCAAACAGCATGGACAGCTACCGCATAGCCGTGCTCGGCAGCCGCGGCTCCATCATCCTGACGACGCGGCAGGGCTGGTACGTTCCCGAAGGGGAAGGACCGACGCTCGAAAACGGCCTGGACCTCGTCTCCGGCGCCTCGATGGCGGACGGCTCGCAGTCGAAGTGGCGACGGTCGGCGAACCAGGCGGCGTGGCGCATCGACGCACCCGACAGCGATCCGACCGCGGATGCGCTCCGCGATTTCCATACCGCAATCATCGACGGCCGCCAGCCTGCTTCTGACGTGCGCGTCGGCGCGCTGGCGTCGATCCAGGTGCAAATGGCGATCGACGCGATGGACCGAAAGAGCGTCATTCCCTGGCAGACCGACCACGATGTGTAGCTCGCGGTACGGTGGGGTGTAGCGGCGTTTCGGAACCGGGCAATCACAACAACCGGGTCTGCGAACGGCGTAAGACCCGCTCACTCAACTAGTCATTCAAGGGGGAACCATGGCTGAGAAGATTCGTCACGACGATTTCCTGACGCGCCGCCGCGTGCTGCAAGGACTTTCAGGAGCCGCAGTTGCGTCGGCTACGGGTGTGCTGGGCGGTATCTCGGAGGCAGTGGCGGCACCCCGGGAATCGGATCTGCGCATTGCCGAGGTCAAGACTTACCTCATGGACGACGGCATCTTCGTTCGCGTGACGACGGATTCCGGCGTGTCCGGATGGGGAGAGTGTGACGCCGGCAGCAACTACGTGATGGATGCCTTCATCCACTCGGAGCACGCTCAGCACGTGCTGGGCAGCGACCCGTTCGACAACGAGCCAATTTACGACGACATGCTCTACCGTTCCCATGACTTCGGCCCGGGCGGAGCGCTGTCGAACTCCATCGCCGGCATCGACATTGCGCTTTGGGACCTGAAGGCCCGGCTCCTCGACGTGCCGCTGTACCGATTGCTCGGCGGCTTGTACCGCAAGCGGATGCCGATTTACGGCAGCTACGGTACCGGTCGCTGGGCACGCCTCGACAAACGCGCGGCGGTTGCGCAGGCCGTGAAGTTCGTTCGTGACGGTTTCAAGACCGTGAAGTGCAGGATGCAGATACGCGAGGATCACCTGAATCCTGCCAACGATCAGACGATCGCCTACGTCGATGCCATCGAGAAAGAGATTGGCCGCGACGCGGAGCTGTTTGTCGACATCAACAACGGTTACAGCGCCGCGCGTGCGATTCAGATCGGGCGCATCCTCCAGGACAAGTACGGCCACCGGTTCTTCGAAGAGCCGTGCTCCGATCAGAACCACGTCGAAACGGCAAGAGTTGTCGAAGCGCTCGATCTCGGCATCATAGCCGGAGAGAAGGAATACACGCTGTTTCAGCTCGATGAACTGATCACCTACGCCAACCCGGATTACCTCAATCCCGACGTCATCAAGGCCGGCGGAATTACCGTCATGAAGAAGATCGCGGCGCTTTCGCAGATGCGCCAGAAACCGCTGATCTTCCACAACACGCGGCCGACGATCTCGACGGCCGCCACGCTGCAGCTGGCTGCGTCCTCGCCGACGGTTGGGCCGTTCTTCGAGTACCCGGATCGTGACCGCTTCCCCGAGCAGATTGCCGTCGTCAAGGATTACCTCGATATTCGCGACGGCTACATTACGGTGCCGGATTCGCCCGGCATCGGGATCGACATCGACGAGGAGAAGGTCATTGCACGCTCATCGGAGGTGAACGTTTCCTCGGCGTGACGCAACGCAGGCGACGACCGGTCCAAACGGCCGTCGCCCTTCGCCGCCGATCTAGCGGCCGTTGTACGCTTTGCTGGCTTTCGGGCCGGATACGGTCGATGCCTTGCCGGTAACACGCGCAATGAACGCCTCGATGATCGGCGCCGTCTGCTCCGCCGGCACGTGATGTGGCCCGCCGTCGAAGATGGCCAGCTGGACGTCGCTGCCGCGCGTCCTCAGGTGCTCTTCGAGACGTATCGCCTGCGTCACCGGCGTGTTGGGATCCTCCGTGCCGTGAATGATCAGTGACGGGACCGGGATGCTCCGGTCGCCAAGCAGCACCGACCGATCGGCGAAGACCTCATCGGTCTTACCGGCCTCCAGTTCGATGTTTGCGGCGATGTAAATGTAGGGCTCAGTGTTTTTTGTCAGGAGATTCTCGTACTCCGATTTCATGTCGTAGACGCCGCTTTCGAGAATCACGCCGGCGATCCCGACGTCCTCCAGCGCAACCATGCTGGACGCAACGGCACCCCGGCTCCTGCCGTGCAGGAACACCCGGTCTGGATCTACGTCGGGGTGTGCCTTGAGCGCGGCAATGGCTGTCGCAATCGCCTGCTGGCTGAATGGACCACAAAAATCGAGCGGCCCGTCCGTGTTGCCGTAGCCGGACTGTGACACGGCGGCCACGAGGAAGCCCTTCCGCCGGAACATCTCGTAGAGCGGATACCTCGGCGGCACTTCGAGCATCGCTTTGGCGCCCGGCGCGAACGGCATGTCTTCTTCCCGAGGCTGAAAGCCGTGTACAAACAATACGGCGGCCCAGGGGCCGCTGCCCGCGTCCGGTGTTTGCCACAGCATCTCGACCTGCCGGCGCTCGTCGGCGACGTCGGTCAGCCGTTCGAAGACCGGTTCACCGGCGAGTGCCGGGGTGCCCAGCGCCAGGATGCAGAGTGTGCCGACGGCGGCAAGACCGCTCAGTCGACGGTTTCTCACGGGTGTCTTCGGCTTCATTGTTACTTGGGGCATGTTTCCTGAACTCCATTCATAAGGTGGTGTGATGCGCAGTGCGCGGATTCGTGCGTAACTTGCCGAACGGCTGTCCCCGAGTCCTGACCGAAACCTGACCGAACGCGGATAAACTTGTGTTCCTCTCAAAATCTTTGGAATTTCAGAAGCTTGTGGAATACTGTGCGGGAACGTGCAGGTACAATAGGACAGGTCGGGAGAGCACAGCCGATGCAGGTAAACGCCAACTTCTACGAGCGGGTCGTCGTACACAGCGAGCAGCTCGAGTGGCAGGCTTCGCCAATGGCCGGCGTCGAGCGCCGCATGCTGGACCGAATTGGCGAGGAAGTTGCGCGGGCGACGTCGATCGTCCGCTACGCGCCGGGAAGCCGGTTCTCGCCGCACGTCCACACGGGCGGCGAAGAGTTTGTTGTCCTGGAGGGCATTTTTCAGGACGAGCACGGCGACTATCCGCCGGGCACCTACGTGCGCAATCCTCCCGAATCCAGCCATACCCCGGGATCCGAACCCGGATGCACTATCTTCGTCAAGCTGTGGCAATTCGACCTGTCGGATCGCACGACGGTCGTTTCGGACATGAACGAGCGCGACGCGCGGCCGGATGCCGGGCAGATGGGACGGAGCACCTTGCTGCTGCACCGCGACGCGCGTGAAACCGTCACCATGGACGTCTGGGCGCCGGGTGTCGAGTTACGGCTCGACACGACCGGTGGGCTGGAAATCCTCGTGCTCGAGGGCAGCGTCGAGGAGGGCGGCGACACGCTTGTCCGTCACTCCTGGCTGCGTGTGCCTCCCGGCGATTGCTGCGTTACTCGCGCCGGCGACGAAGGTGCACGTGTCTGGATGAAGACCGGCGCCCTGCACTCGACCGCGCCTCCGGCAGTGTAGCGCGGCCCCTCACCATCTGCCCGACATGGCCGGCTCGCGGGTCCGGTTCAGCCGGCTATGCGCGTACACGATCAGGAAAGCGATCGAACAGCAGAACATTGCTATCAGCGGAACGTGCTGCTGCCAGGGCACCGCGGCTTCGGTGGCCAGCGCGACGATCAGCAGCGATACCTCGCCGAACAGACATAACGCGTTCAGGACGAGGAAACCGAGTAGCATCCACTGAGGTAGTGCCCGCCATATCAAGGTTATGGCCGGACCGGGGCCTTCACGCGTTGCGACGATGGCCAAGGAAACCAGAGTTGCGATTAATGCCAGCGGTATGGCGGCAAGCTGCAGTGCCAGCAGCGAACGAAAATCGCTCGCACCTTCCGGACCGCCCATGAAGACCACCATGAGCGACACCAGGCAGGTGGCGATGATTACGCCGAGTGCGGCGAGGACAATGTAGGGCAACAGCTCTCGCATCGGTCGGGTATCCCGAAGGCGAATCTCGTCCTACCGGCACGCACCGGGCATGTGCTTGTCCTGCAGGCTTGTCCGGTCCTCACCGGCACCTTCCATTCCTTCGGGTGGCTTGCGGGATCCGCAGACCCAGGATATGGGGCTCATGGGACTCGCGCTGACGAAAATCGGGCGTATCGTGATGGTTTGTCCGTCGAGTACTGCGTTGACGTAGTGACCGAAACTGACGTGCATGGCGCCTTCGACGACGTCGACCCGGGTGACGTAGTTACCGATCAGGTGCTCGGGAGCGGGAACGCCGGCTTCTTCGTTGTCGGCAGGGAAGCGGCCGCGGTCCTTGTAAAAGTCTCTGATCGACAACTTCAGTTCGCTGGTGATCGAAAAAGACTCGACGACCTGAGCGCGTATCGTGTAGTCCTGGTACGCGGGTATCGCAATCGAGGCCAGAATGCCAATGATTGCGACGACGATCATGAGTTCGATCAGCGTAAAGCCTGTCTGTTTCATAGTGTCACCTATATGACGGAGCCCATCTTGAAGATGGGCAGATACATGGCCACGACCAGTGCGCCAATAAGCAAGTAGAGAGCCAGTTTCAGAAAAACGGAGAAACGGTCGCGAGTGTTGGAAAGGGCGAGCGTCAGCGTGTTCAGATGTTGCTCGCATTGGTGCGATAGCTCGGCGTCGAAATGGCCGAGCCGGGTCGCAATGCCGAGTTCGGTCAGGGCGGGGAACTGCTCGCGGCTGTGCACTCCGCTCTTGAGCGTATCCAGCGACAGGGAGGCGTCCTGATGGGTCAGCGTTGCAGCGTCGGTGACGGCCCTCTGCGGTTCGACGCCACATTGTCTAAGAATTCGGGCGTAGTTCAAAAACAGGCCGAAGTTGTAGGTCCTGGCCATTTCGCCGACAACCGGCGTCCATTTTGGCCAGCGCGGAAGGGGAGACATCGTTTGTATGCGTCGATGAAACAGCCTGACAAAAAAGACAACCAGCGCGACGGCAGCAGCCAGCAAAAGAGCAAATGCCGGCAGTCCGGCGTTGCCGAAGGCAAACACGACCCGGGTGAATTCCGGCAGTTCCGAGCCGAACTGCACAAACATGTCCTGAAAGGCCGGAATCACGGAGTTTGCGAAGAGCACGGCTACCATCAGGGCCACTAGTGCGATTGCGCTAAGGTATGAGATGAGACCCATGACTCCGGCCCAGTAGGTCTCGAAAACGATCCGACTCTGCTGGACGTAAGCGACGAATTCGCGAAACAGCGTCTCACTCGAACTGCCGACCGCCGGCAACAGCTTCTGGATGACACGATACGGGTTGTTGTCCTTGCGCTGCTGCTGCCCTTCCGAGCCGTCCAGAAGCCGCCGCAGATAGTCGATGTCCTCCGAATACTCGTCTGGACTGGCATCCGAGAGCTGTTGCAGAGCGGACGGCAGCGGGCTGGTCTCGAGTAGCCGCGCCAGCTGCCTGCTGGCGAAATGCAGGTGTTCCGTCGGTTGGGAGCTGAACATGTTGGTCAATCACCTCTGCAGGACGCGGGCAAGAGCCGCGCATCGATAGTTGTCTTGTCGTCGCCACCCGGACTCAGTCCGTCCGGAAACCGGTGTGCGCCGCAGACCCAGGAAACGGGTGCACTTGGATTTGCCGCCACGGTCAGCGGCCGCATCGAGAGTCTCTTGCCACGCAGTGCCGGAATTGGCCTGGTGTCGTCAAACACGGCCGTGAAACTGCCTTGCTGGCCCAGTTCGAGTTCGGCAACCAAGCGTCCAGGCGCTGGCTCGATGTCGAACGCGGAGTTCGGTATGGACGATCGCACGACGGGCCATTCGCCGTGCTCCGCGCGATAAGCAATTATTTCCTGACGCACCGTGCTCGCAACAAACGCGGCTTCGGCGATTTGTGCTCTTGCGAAGTATCTTTCGGCTTCAACGACGGCCAGTGTGGTGACGGCCATGAGTACCGCAACCACCGCGCCCGTTTCCAGGGCATCGCGCAGCGTCTGGCTCAGGTCCCTGACCCTGATGAGAGACAGGTTGGGAGCCTTGGGCTTATTCACGCGCGTCGTCGGCCGGAGCTATCGACAGGCTCGATGCGAGTGTTTTCATTTGCGACTCAACTTTTCCACTCGATGTCTTCCCACAGCCGCCAGAGCTTTTTGCCACGCGATGGATTCAGCCACGATACGTAGGCCAGCCTGCCGCGCAAGTGTGCCTGAAAGTCAGGGTGCCCGTCATGATTCTGGCTCTCGGGCCCGTATCGCCCGCAGTTGTAGAGGATCGCCTTCAGGCGATCCCAGTCCGCGCGGCGGCAATTTCGTTTTTCGTTGGTGACAATACCCGCTATGCACTGGCGCTGAGATCTGAGCCGTAGCCGGGTTTTGCGGTGGTTCAGTTTGTAACCCTCGTCGATGGCGATTCCTCCGGTCAGCGCTTCGATGAACTCCGACATGCTGGCGAGTCGGTAGGGGCCCGAAAAGACCATATCGTCTGCGTAGCGCGTGTATTCAAAGCCGAAATGATTGGCGAGGCCTTGCAGGCGGCAATCCAGACGCCAGGCACACTGGTTCGCAAGCTGCGCCGACGTAGGGGCACCCTGCGCAAGGTGTTTTTCCTGCAAGCGTTTGCGTTTGGACCATGCCAGATCTTTGAAAGCTTCACCGGCGAGTGCGGCGGACACCGAGGTTGTGCAGAGACCCTGCAACAGCCAGGCAACCGTCCTCGGGTACCCCAGTGTACGAAAGAGTGCGCCAACGCGGGCGACCGGCACGGAATGAAAGAAGTCTTCCAGGTCGAGGCGCAGCACGACTTCCTGTCCAATATGCGGTGCAGTGAATGTCTTCGTGGATCTGCCCCGGACAAAACCGTGTGAGTTTGGGTGCGGCGGCAAGCGGTCGAGGATCTCCCGCAGTATCTTCTGCTGAATCGTTTTCAAGCGAGACTTGGGAGCCTCGATGAGACGCTGCGATCCCGATCGTTTGGGCACCCAGAAATAGTTGTAGTGGTGCAGTTTCTTTTCCGTGAGGCTTGCCTGCTGCGATCTCGAATCGGCAAACCAGGCAGTTTCCTGGTCCGACAGCTCCAACCACTCCGAGACGTCCGACCAGGTCGTGAGTCGCGGCAGCGGCAGTGTTTTCAGGCCTCCGAGCGTAGCTCCCATCACCGGCGGATCCAGTAGCGGGCCCTTTATGGCTCCGGCTTTGAACACGGGTTCGAGGAGGGGCTCTTCAAGCAGCAGGCCAACCAGCCGGTCGACAGCCGGCGGTGAAGGTTCGTCGAAGTAAAAATGCAGCCGCGCGCCGAGTTTGCTGTGGGCTGCAAACCCGGGGGGCAACGCTCGCGACAGACGTTCAGCGACGGCCGCTCGATCCCAACGCCCGGAGAGGATAGACAGTGCGAGCCAGCGGGCCTGAACGGTTTTACTGGTCAAGTCGCAACCAGCCTTCGACCATTCTCGTCTTTCCGGTACACACCTGCGCGTAGCGCAGCGGAGTGCCGGAGTTGAAATGTGTTGGCAAGTGCTTCTCCCCGGGGTATCCCCAGAGATCTCACGGGTTCAACCTAGGTCGAACCACAGAGCTTCTCGAAGGCTGGCTGCGAAGCGTATGTTGGGATACGGGTTTGTTCGCGTCAAGGCGCCTATGTCGACTCTGTATTCGCGGAAAGCAGTCCGCGCAGGAAGCCGCGTGGGTTGTCGGGGCTAGCTTTTCTGCAGCAGCTCAACCAGTTCCGCAGGCGCAATGTCCAGCTGTTCGATGCGGTCACGGAAGGCCGGCCACTCTTCGTTCCAGAAGCGTTTGCGTTCCCTCGCGAGCAGCGCGTCGCGAGCGCCGGCTTTGACGTGAGTGCCGACGCCGCGCTTTTTGATCGTGACGTTTTCCTTGTCCATTTCTTGGACCACCTTGGCCCCGGTGATGGCGCTCACATCGAAGATCTCGGCAATCTGGCGTACGGAGGGCAGCAGCGAACCCTCGTCGTAGGTGCCGTCGAGTATGCCCTCCAGCAGTTTGTCGACAATTTGCCGGTAAATCGGGATGTCGGCTCGCCACTCTGAACTCATTGAATTGACTCGAAATCTCGCAAATTGACGACAGAATCCGGCGGCGTGTTCGCCGGCAGGCTTGACGATACCACACTATATGTGTACAACTGTACCTGTCTACATGTACACAGGGTAACGACATGCTCAGGCCGCTACCGTCAAAATCGCGTCAGCGTACCGATACGTCTCCGGGTCCCGGCACTCCGGAGACCGAAGCGGAGTTCGGCGGCGAGAACGATGCCAAAGACACCCGGATGGGGATGGACGTCCGCATTCCGGCGGACGTTCGACGTCGCCGCACGGTCCGTCGAGCCTCGATGCTGATCGGAGGACTGCTCGGGCTTCTTGCCGTTGTTGTGTACGTCGCCGGCGAGTGGCGTTCCGTCCGCGTGGATGGGCTGGAGTTGGCCGCGGTGAAACAACAGGACCTGACCCTCGACCTTCCGATCGATGCGCGGGTCATCCCGGACCGCACCGTCTATCTGGATACGGTGTCGGGCGGGAGGGTTGCCGAAGTGTTCGTTGATCAGGGAGCCACCGTCGGCGAGGGGCAGGCGATCCTGAGAATAGAAAACACCGACCTCGAACTGGCGCTCATCCGCCAGGAAGGTACCTACGCTGAGCAGCTCAGCAACCTTACGCGCGCCCGGCTGGAACTCGATCGCTCGCAGACCGATTACCGTGAGCAGATCGACGAGCTGTCTTTCCAGCTCGACGAAGCGAACACGCTGCTGAAAAAACTGCAGCCCTATCGCGGCAACGCCGTGCCGGAAAACGATGTCGTGGATCTCGAACGCGAGGTCGAACACCTCAGGAACTCGATCGCAAGGACGGTTGCGGCGAAAAACACGAGTCTCGAACACAGCGAGGACAATCTTTCGCAGCTTCGGCAGTCGCTCGTGCGCATGGAGTCGAGCCTGGCCGTCGTCAGAGCCGAAATCGATGCGCTGACCGTGGTTGCGCCCATCGACGGGCAGCTTTCCGAGCTGCTGGTCGAAGTGGGTGCCGTCGCGTCGGCGGCAACGCGGCTCGGGCGTATCGATCGCACCGAGAATCTGAGACTGTCGGCGCGTGTCGACGAGTTTTATCTGCATCAGATCGACGCTGCCGTGGAAGGCAGGGCTACGCTCGAGGGTCGGCCGGTAGCGGTCAGAATGGACAAGGTGTTTCCGCAGGTCGAGAACCGGCAGTTCGAGGTCGAACTGCGTTTCGAAAACCCGGTAGCCGAATTGCTGCGACTGGGCCAGACCGTGCCCGTGACGCTGGAACTCGGCCGGCAGGAAAACGCCATCGTCATTCCCCGGGGCGCCTACATCGAAGATACGGGCGGCCGCTGGGTGTTTGTCGTCTCGCCCGACGGGCGGAAGGCGTCGCGCCGGGACATTACGGCGGGCCGGCGCACGAGCCAGGGTATCGAGGTCGTCTCCGGGCTCACTGCGAACGAGACCGTCATCGTATCGAGTTACGCCGGCCTGGGTAGCCGGAAGACCATAAGCCTCCGCTGAGCAGAATCGCCGAGCGGTGGGTAACAAGGAAGCTTAAGGATGATCGAGCTGGACAACATCAGTAAAACCTACACAACCGAGGAAACGGAAACGCGCGCGCTGCGGGACGTGTCGCTGGGTATAGAGACGGGGGAGTTCGTGGCCGTGATGGGCCCCTCGGGCTGTGGCAAGTCGACGCTCATGAACGTACTCGGGATGATCGATCGGCCGACGGCTGGGCAGTACCGTTTCGAAGACAACGACGTGAGCCGTTTCACGGAGAAGGAACTCGTCGAGTTCAGGAAGAAGAGTCTCGGTTTCGTGTTTCAGAACTTCAATCTGATCGACGAGATGAGCGTCGAGGAAAACATTGCATTGCCACTGCTGTATCGAGGTATCGCGAGAAAACAACGGAAGTCGCGCGTGCGCGAGGCACTGGAGCTGGTGGGTCTGGTCGGCAGAGGGCGCCACAGGCCGACGCAGTTGTCCGGCGGCCAGCAACAGCGCGTTGCAGTGGCCAGAGCGGTCATTGCCGATCCCAAGTTGATCCTTGCCGACGAACCCACGGGTAACCTCGATTCCGCGAACGGCGCCGAAGTGATGAATTTGCTGACGCTCCTGAACCAGGACGGCGCAACCATTCTGATGGTGACGCACTCGACCGAAGAGGCGGCACTGGCCGGGCGGGTCATTGCCATGAAAGACGGCAGGGTGCAGACCGACCGGCAGGCTGCGGCGAGTGCGGAGTCCTGACGTGTATCTACACTATCTGAGGAACGCCGGACGGCAGCTCAAACGATCGCCGTTTACGGCCGAGATGAACATCGTGTCGTTAGCACTCGGCTTCACGTGTTTTTTTGCAGCTGTTGCCGTGAATGCCTACTGGTCCCTGAGCGATCGCGCGTTCGAGGGCAGCGAATCCATCTACGTGCTGACCCAGGAATACGGAGAAGGGTCGCAGCGTACGGGTTTTCGCCCGCGGGTTACGGCACCGATTGCGCGTTATCTTCTGAGCGATTTCCCGACGCTCGCAGCAGTCGCTCGCGTCGGCAACAAGCGTCGCTGGACCGTCACCTACGGCAATGAGCGGCTGCACCTGACGGGTGCCCGTGCGGATGCCGCTCTCGTCGACGTGTTCGATTTCGATGTGGTGGCAGGCGATCCGGCCTCCGCACTGGCGGGTCCGGACAACGTCATCATTACCAGCAAGGCGGCGCAAAGGCTGTTCGGCAATCAGGACCCCATTGGCCAGAGCATTCGCGTCGGCGAAGATTTCTCCCCCGTCGTTCGGGCGGTCGTTGCGCTTCCCGGCGGACCTACGCACTTCGGTCCGGACGAGGAAGCATCGGGCTATTTCGATTTCCTGTACGCCTGGCCGGACGAGTCCGGGCAACCCGAGTGGTGGCTCAGCATCAATCCGGTGACCTACGTTCGCTTCGATCCGACCGTTTCGAGTATGACGCCGGACATACTGCGCGCGGAACTGGACGCCTTCATAGCCCGGCATCTGCCGCCGGATCAGGCCAGTATGGCCACGACACGCCTGGGTCTCATTCCGCTCAGCCAGCTTCCCACGCGGACACTCGATCTGGCGCTGTTCGAATCGCGCGCCGACAGCCTGTCGATTACCTGGATACTCAATCTGCTGGGGCTCATGGTGCTGGCCGTTGCAGGACTGAATTACGCCAACCTGGCGACGGCCCAGGCGGCGCTCAGCATCAAGCAAATGGGCATGCGCAAAGTACTGGGTGCGACGCGCCTGCAGGTGTTTCAGCAGTACTGGGTCGAGTCGCTGGCGCAATCGGTCGTCGCCGCCGTTCTTGCCGTTTGCGCGCTGCTCCTGATAGCGCCGGCCGTGCAGCGCGAGACGGGCATCGATCTGATGCTTGGCATCTCGGAGCGGCTCGCGCACTGGCCGCTGATGCTGGTCATTGTGATCGTCGTGGCGACCTTGAGCTGCCTGTTGCCCGCGCTGCGCATGATGCGGATCGAGCCGATACAGGCGCTAAGGCACGGTGCCGTCGCGCCGTTCTCGCGATTTGTTGCCTCCGGGCTGGTCGTGTTCCAGTTTACGGTCACCTGCACGCTCGTTACGCTGCTGATCGTCGTACAGCTGCAGAACAATCACGTGCAAAGTGCGGCGCTCGGCCGGGATCCCGGCTCGCTGCTGATCCTGACCGACGACGATTCGCGCGCGCTCGGCTACAGAACGATTGCCGAGGCCTTGCGCGAAGAGCGCCTCGTCGAAGAGGTCACCAGCATGGATTTTCTGCCCTGGTCCAATCACGAGAACTTCCTGCGCGTATCGACCGACGAAACCGGTGTGGACGGTGTACAACAGGCGTTCCTGAATCAGGTGGGCTACCGGTACTTCTCGGTATTCGGGACGCGTCTGCTTGCCGGCCGGACCTTTAGCGAGGACCGCGGGGACACGGAGGCATCGACGCTGTTCGAAGCCGCGGCCGCCGGGGACCCCGTCGAGATTGTCGTGGACGTGACCCTCGTCCGGCTGTTGGGTTTCGACGCCGCCGAGGAGGCCGTCGGTGCCAGTCTGTACCTGAGCCGTGAGTTCCGGCAGACGCTCGGCAACAACTCGGTCATGACCGTTGTTGGCGTCGTCGAGACGCGGCCGCTCGTTCTATCGGCGAGCGGTACCCGCGCAAACATGTACATGCTGAACGATGCGTCCCACTTCTACCCGGTCTTGAAGCTTGTGGACGGCGGCAGCGCGGAGGCGGTGCGCGCCGTTACCGACGCGGTACTGACGCGGCGACCGAACGCCATGGTGCGCCACGAGGCGTTCGATGACGCTTTCGGGCGAGGCTTTGCGCCGGTCGAGCGCTTCACGGCAGCCGTCAGACTGCTCTCGGCATTGGCGATTGCGATTGCGGTACTTGGGCTTGTCGGTATGGCGATCTTCAAGACGCACCGCCGCCGCCACGAAATCGGCGTGCGCAAGACCATGGGCGCCTCCAGCTATCAGGTTGCCATGCTGATACTGCGCGACTTCAGTATCCCGGTCGTCGCCGGCTGCGTCCTGTCGCTGCCGTTTGCTTACTGGGCTACCCAGGCTTACCTGTCCGGCTTCATCGATGCCATCGACGTCTCCGTATTGCCGTGGCTGATTGCCGTGGCGGGCTGCGTCCTGCTGTCCTGGCTGGCGGCGGGAGGGCAGGCTTTCAGCGCTGCCCGGCAGCTGCCGTCGGACGTGCTGCGTTCGGAATAACGCGCACGGGAGACGCGCCGGCGGTCGGGCGCGTCGGCCCTTCGCGCGTTCGCGCGGGTAAATGCGATACAGTGTCTGCATGAATGGTCCGAAAACCACTGAAGCCGTGCGTCCGGGCACGGACCTGACGTCATGAGTATCGACATCTGGCTGCTGTACGTGGGCACGGTACTCGTCTTCATGAGCACGCCGGGACCCAGCCACTTGCTGATGCTGTCGGTCAGCATGTCGAACGGTTTCGGGCGCTCGCTGGCGACGGCCGCCGGCGACCTGTCCGCGAACGCCCTGCAGATGCTGCTCGCGGGGCTGGGGCTTGCCGCCGTGGTCACCGCGTCACGTCACGGCTTTGCCGTCGTCAAGTGGGCCGGCGTGCTGTATCTCGTCTGGATGGGTGTACGGCAGATAATGGCTTCGTTCCGTGCGAGCACGGACACCGGTCGCACCGGTCGGGCGTCGATTCGCAGTCTGTGGTTCCGCGGCTTCGTGACCTCGGCGGCCAATCCCAAGGCCGTGGTGTTTTTTGCGGCGTTGTTCCCGCAGTTTCTGAATACGGCCGAACCGCTGGCGCTTCAACTCGTCGTACTCGGTGGCACCTACCTGGTGATTGACGGCTGTTTTCTCGCCCTGTACGGCAAAAGCGCAAGCTGGATCGCAGCGCGGATACGCCAACGCTACCGTGCGTGGATCGACCGTGCCGCCGGCGCGAGCCTGATTGCCGCCGCGATACTGTTGGGGACGAAGGCAGCCCGTAGAAGCTAGTGTTTGCGTGAAGCCGGCGCCACCTGCCTCTCAATGTGAAATTAGGAACCCAAGAGTGAAAAATTGCCTGTTAGTCCTGGTTGTCTCCTGCGTTCTGGCGGCCTGTTCAGGGACAGTAACGCTGAAACCGGTGGAGCGCGGAACCGTTCCCATCGTCGATAACGCTACGCATGGTGTTCTCGTCGGGTCTGCAATGTTCTCCGGCGTGTATGAGGGCGAAGCAAAAACCATACCGTTCGGAGGCATCGGTTCCAGGCGCTTCAGGTGCCAGGTCTATTCGATGAGGTACCGGTCAGTGGATGACCGGGAACCGAGAATCTTCGGCAACCTTTCTGCGATCCCGAGTGGCGGTGCGCGATGGAAGCCTTCCGACCCTCGTGACTATGAAGTTGATAAAGGCCTGGGTTTCGTGAACGCAATTGTATTGCCTGCAGGAAAATACGAGGTCTGGAATTACAGTACGTATTGCGGCGTCATTAGCTACGGGATGGACGGTATCAGCGTTCCGTTCGAGGTGACCGCCGGACAGGCCAGCTATCTTGGAGAGATACAGTACCGGCATGAATTCAACGAGTCGTTAGGAATCGGCGGCTTCGATGGTTCTTCGGTTCGAGTGGTAGACAAGATGGAACGCGACTTGCCCCTGCTGCTGGAGCGTTACAGTTTTCTCAGCGATTATGAAATCGTTCCGCTGGCGGCAGATTGGCGGCGACTGTACGTCCCAATCGATGAGGATTGACAGTCCGGTTATGAAGACTTGCGCTAACCCGTAGCGTTCGCGCGGCGCTCGATCAGCTCCGACTCGATGTGTCCGAGCGTTTTTCGGTCGATGCGGTACAGCAGCATGAGCAGGCCGCCGCCGACCATGAGCGCGGCGGGAACGAGATTGAACATGATGCGGATACCGAGCGTGGCTTCGGCCGTCTGTACCGCGTTCGCGACAAAACCGAAACCGGCGAGGAAGAATCCCGGGATTGCGCCGCCGACGGCGGAGCCGAATTTGAGCGAGAACATCGATGCCGACACGATCAGCCCGGATGTCCGGCGACCGCTTTGCCACTCGCCGAGTTCCGCGCAGTCGGTGTACATCGCAAACAACAGCGTAATCGTAACGCCGAACGTCAGCATGCCGAGCGAATGGACAAAGACCGCGAGCCAGTAGCTGTCCGGCGGCAACGTAAAACAGACGGCCAGCAGGACGGCGTGCAGCGCGGACATGGCGAGCACCAGCCGGTGTTTGTCGAAGTATTGTGACAGGCCGCTCGTCAGGAAGGCGCCGATGAGCTGGCCAATGAGCCCGCAGGACGTGAATACCGCCATACGGTCGAAAATCAGGAAAATGAGTTCGCCGTCATCGGCAAGGTAGTACTTGACGTAGAACGCGATCGACGACATTCGCGTAATGAGTCCGGTTACGATCAGGATGCCGGCAATCGCGAGCACGATCCACGACACGTTCTTCCTGAGTGCGGCAAAGTCTTCGCGGACACTCGAATCGCTGACCGGGGGACGTATGCGCTCTTTCGTCGATGCAAACGTCACCCAGAACAGCGCCACCGAGCCGATCGCAAACACGGCCATCGTAAGACGAAAGCCGAGCAGCTCGTCGCCACCGCCGAGCCAGCGGGTTAGCGGAGTCGCAAAGGCCGCAACCGACAAGGTGCCCAGGGAAGCCAGCATGAAGCGGAAGGTCGTAGCTTTGGTACGCTCTTCGGCCAGCGGCGAAATGACGGCGAGCAGTGCCGAGTAGGGGACGTTGATGGCCGTATACGCGAGCATGACCGCCGAATAGGTCACGTAGGCGTAGATGAGTTTGCCGGTGTCGCTCAACTCGGGCCCAAGGAACAACGCGTATCCGAGCAGGCCGTAAGGGATCGCCATCCAGAGAAGATAAGGCCGGTATTTGCCGAAGCGGGACTCGGTGCGATCGGCAATGAGTCCCATTGCAGGATCGCTGATGGCGTCGATGATCTTGGTGACGAGGAACATCGTACCGACCGCCGCGGGTGCGAGCCCGTAGATGTCCGTGTAGTAATACAGGAGGAAGATGGCGAAGAACCCCATGTAGAAGTTCGAGGCCATGTCGCCGAGGCCGTAGCCCAGCTTCTCGCGAAACCTAAGTTCGGGGCGCGCCGTCATCGTCATTCATTCGCACTGCCTGTCAGCCGGGTGCGCCGCTCTGTGGCGGCACCGGAGGCCACAAATCCCACCGATCGGATCAGTATCAGCTAAATCGGCCAAGGAAACAATCGATTGCAGAATAGTTTGCAATCGATTGCAAGTCGAGGTAGTTTAGATCCGGGGCTGCAAGGCGTGATAGTGGCCGGCGGCCTCGAATAACGTTCACATCGTTTTGGAGGGGGATATGAGCAGATTACCTGCACGGCGGTTGCCGGGTGACGCCCGGGGCCGGGGGAAATCTTTTAGCCGCGGTTTGACGTTGGTTCTGGCAACGCTCTGTTTGTCGCCCGGGCTCGCCCCGGCTCAGGAAGAGGAGCAGGGCTTCCTCGAAGAGGTGATCGTTACCGCGACGCCGCGCGGTGTCTCCAAGATGGATACGAGCCTGTCGATCACCACCGTGTCCTCGGATCGCGCCGAAAACTTCGTACCTCAGGGGGCTGTCGACGTTCTGCGATCGATCCCCGGTATCCGTGCGGAGTCTTCCGGCGGCGACAGCAACGGCAACATCACGGTACGTGGCGTACCGCTGGGCGGCGGCGGTTCCAAATTCCTGCAGCTGCACGAAGACGGCCTGCCGATCCTCGAATTCGGCGACATCATTGTCGGCAACGCCGACAACTACATGGCCTACGATTTCACGATCGATCGCGTCGAGGCCGTCAAGGGCGGTACCGCGGCGACGCTGGCGAGCAACTCGCCGTCCGGCGTCATCAACTTCATTACCAAGACCGGTGCCAACGAAGGTGGCAGCTTCGCGTTTACGACCGGTCTCGACTATGACAGCAATCGCGTCGATTTTGCCTACGGCCAACCGTTCGGCAACGACTGGAGTTTTCACGTCGGCGGCTTCTACCGCAGCGGCGAGGGCGTGCGGCCGACGGGCTTTACGGCAGAGGACGGCGGTCAGATTCGACTGAGCGTAACGAAGGATTTCGAAGAAGGCAGCGTGCGTTTGTACGGCAAGGTGCTGGACGATCAGACCGCCACGATCCTGCCAATGCCGGTAACCGCGCAAAACGGAGCGCTGCCGGGGCTCGATCCGCGGTTTGCGTCGAACATACCCGCAGACCTGATCGCCAACGTCAGCAATTCGGGTGACGGCGGTATCCGCCGCTCCAGCATCAGGGACGGTAACGGGACTCAGTCCAACGTCTTCGGCGGCGAGATCAAGCTCGAGATACGTGACAACCTGCTGCTCAACGACCGTTTCCGGGTTTCCCGCAATTCCGGCAAGTTCTTCGGCGCCTTCAGCGTCAGGGTGGCGGATGCGGCGGATCCGGCCGGTTTCTTCGGCGTGGATGGGCCGTTCCAGAACCCGATTACCGAGCAGTACCTCGTGAACCCCCTGCAACCGCTGGGTTTCGGTTTCGCGTCGGGTCCGAACGCAAGCGAGCCGCTGTCGGCAACCGATCTGGCCGGCCTGAACGGCAACGGTCTGATCCAGGAAATCCGCACGTTCGACAACGATATCAACAGCCTGGACAACTTCAGTAACGACCTGAGCCTGACCTTCCTGTTCGACAATGCCGATCTGACCGTGGGCTACTACACCTCGACCCAGGAGCTGGACATCGACTGGTACTGGCAGACGCATCTGGCCGACGTCAGCGACGAACCGCGACTGATCGACGTGTTCAGCGGCACCGAACGGCTGACGTCGAACGGCCAGCTGGCGTTCGGCGCACCCGTCTGGGGCAACTGCTGCACGCGAGACACCGAACTCGAAGCCGATGTCGATGCCGTCTACGTGGCCTTCAACTGGACACCGTCCGACAGTCTGAGCCTGAACGCCAGCCTGCGTTACGACGAAGGCGAAGGCCGCGGCAGCTGGGTGCAGGGCTCGCCGGCCGCCATTGACCTCGACGGCGACGGCGTAATTACCTTCGCCGAAAGCAACGCCGAGACCATTACGGTTGCCGACCGCGTAGGGCGCTCGTTCAGCTACGACTGGGACTACGTATCGTTTGCGCTGGGCGGCAACTGGATCATCAACGACAGCTGGGCCGTGTTCGGCAACTTCAGCGAGGGCGGGCGCGCCAACTTTGATCGTCTCGCCGACGGCGGCTTCATCATCGAAGGTCAGGCACAGCCGAACTCGGTCGAGAACAGCCTGCGGACGTTCGAGGTTGGCGTCAAGCACGAAAGCGATTGGTACGGCATCTTCGCTACGGCGTTCTACGTCGAGACCGAGGACGTGAACTCGGAGGCGGCGCGAGGGTTGGAGACGCCCGCAAGGGTGCGCGAGTTCGAGTCCTCGGGCTTCGAAGTCGAGGTCGTTGCGGATATTGGCGACATCTCGATCTTCGGTGGCTTGACCTTCACCGATGCGGAGATCGTTGGCTCGAACGATCCCGGAATTATCGGCAACACACCGCGTCGGCAGCCGGACCTCGTGTACTCGTCGACCGTGGCCTACAACCTGAACGAACACGTATTCGGCATCAGTTTTTATGGCCGCGACGATTCGTTCATCGGCGACGACAATACGCTCAAGCTCGATGGTTACACGGCGTTCAATGCCTTCGTCAATTACCGATTGAGCGACCGTCTGGGTCTTCGTCTCGCGATCAACAACCTGACGGACGAAATAGGGCTGACCGAGGCGGAAGGCGGTGATCCGCAGACGATCAACGGTTTCGACGTGATACGTGCGCGCTCGATTGCCGGCCGTTCCTCCAGCCTGCAGCTGCGCTACGATTTTTGAACCCCCCACTGTCTTTTCGACAGTTCTGCCGGTCACACCGTCGCCAAAGGCGGTGTGGCCGGTTACCCGGGTGCGGCCTCGATACACGTGCCCGCTCGGCGTCGGGTGGTCCGGCAATTGTTCGGGCCGCAGCACAGCGATAGGCTGTCGTCCGTGTCCGGAAAATTCGAACAATGAATCCCGACGATCGCTGGCAACCGCAGCTGCACTTCACCGCTCCCGGTCGCTGGATCAACGACCCTAACGGGCTGATCGTGCACGACGGCACCGTACATCTGTTCTACCAGGTCAACCCGCACGGCACCGACTGGGGCAACATCTCCTGGGGACATGCCACGGGCGACGATTACATCCGGTGGCGCGAGCATGGCGTCGCGATACCGGACACACCGGAGGAAGCGAGTTTTTCCGGCTGCATCGTCTACGATCGGCAGAATACGAGCGGCCTGGGTGTCGACGGGCGTGGGCCGCTGGTTGCCTTGTTCACAGGCGCAAGGCACGACAACTACATTGATCAACATCAGAACCTGGCCTATAGCAATGACGGCGGTGCGACGTGGACCCGGCATCCCGCCAATCCCGTGTTGCGGAGCCCGCGCTTCGACATTCGCGATCCGAAGGTGTTCTGGCATGCCCCCAGCGGCCGCTGGGTCATGACGCTGGTGCACGCCGATCGCCACGAAGTCGGCTTTTACGCTTCGGCCAATCTGATCGACTGGCGATACCTGAGTGCCTACGGCGACGACGGCTGCGACGAGGGCGAGTGGGAATGTTCCGACCTCGTCGAACTCCCGGTAGGCGAGAGTGGCGAAACGAAGCACGTCCTGTTCGTGTCAGTTGCCGAAGGGCTGCCCTCCGGCGGTTCGGGCGTGCAGTATTTTGTCGGCGACTTCGACGGCACGCGGTTTTTGCGAAGCGATCCCGGTTCCGGCATCTGCTGGGCTGACAGAGGTCCGGATTTCTATGCGGCACAAAGCTGGACCGACGTGCCACGGGAGCAGCACCGAGTCGTCATGTCGGCGTGGATGTCGAATCGCGACTATGCGCCGGTTACCCCCACGTCGGGCTGGCGCGGATGCCACGTCCTGCCCAGAGAACTCGTGCTTGGCCGGGATCAGGAGGGGTTGCGGCTGCGGCAACAACCCGTTCGTGAACTCGACGCCTGTCGCGGCAAGGAAATCCGTCTGGGCAGCATGAGGGTCGAGGGCAGCGTTGCACTCGACGACCACGGCATCAAGGGAAGCTGCTTCGAGCTTGCGCTCGTGCTGAAGAGTGTGGCGGGTTCGCTCTGTATCAGCGTGCTTGCCAACGATGCCTTCGCAACCCACGTGCTGATCGACGCCGACACCCGTACCGTGTCGCTGGACCGGCGCTCTGCCGGAGAGTCGTTCGACGAGCGTTTCGCGCGGCTCGTGTCCGCGCCGCTGCCGCGATCTCTCGACGGCAAGACCCTTCGGCTGCTCGTCGACCGTTCCACGCTGGAGGTCTTCGTCGACGAAGGCCGGGTGGTCTTCAGCAGTCTCGTGTTTCCTCCGAAAGGTGCGGAGTCCGTGCGGCTGACGGCCTCGGGACTGCCGTTCGAACTTGAAGACCTCCGCTACTGGCCACTGAGCCGGCAACCGAAGCACGCCTATGAATAAATCACATTCGCGGGACTACTGGATACTCAGCGGTTTCCTGTTTTCGCTGTTTATTTGTTATGCCTTCGTGTACGCCATGTATGCGATCTGGCTCAGTCAGGCCGCGGCCCTTTCGGGCCGGCAGATCGGCATCCTGTTCTCGGTCAATGCGGCGGCGGCGATCAGTATTCAGCCGCTGCTGGGCTTCATCCAGGACCGGATCAAGGCCGGTCAGCACCTGCTCTGGCTAAACGTCGCGACGCTCATGGCCACGGCGCCGTTCATGGTGTTCGTTTACAAACCGCTACTGATGAGCAACTTCGCAGTCGGCGCGGCCGTGGGTGCGTTGTTCATCGCCATGGTGTTCCTGGCCATCGCGGGTGCCGTCGAAACCTACATCGAGCGTATTTCGCGTTTCAACGAACTGGAGTTCGGTCAGGTCAGGACCTGGGGATCGCTGGGCTGGGCGGCGGCGTCGTTCTTTACCGGCATACTGATCAACATCGACCCTGACCTGAACTTCTGGTTCGCCAGCGGTTTTGCGCTGATTCCGCTGTGCATACTCCTGTTCGTCCGGATACCGGTGTCCGAAAAAGCCGTCGCCGCGTTCGAGAGAACCGACAAGGTGCGTTTCAGCGACGTGCTCAAGGTCCTGCGAATCAAAGATTTCCGTTACCTCGCGATTTTCACGTTCGGCGTATCCGGCATCTACGTCATTTACGACCAGCAGTTTCCGGTGTTCTTCGCCTCGATGTATTCGAGTGTCGAACTTGGCAACGAGATGTACGGTTACCTGAACTCCGCACAGATCTTCCTCGAGGCCGGGTTCTTTTTTCTTGCGCCGTACATCGTGAGCCGCATAGGCACCAAGAACGGCCTGCTGCTGGCCGGTGCGATCATGCTCACGCGCATACTGGGATCCGCGCTCGTCGAGTCGACCGTGCTGATCTCCGTGATCAAGCTGTTGCACGCGATCGAGCTGCCGGTACTCATGGTGTCCGTTTTCAAGTACCTGAACCTGCATTTCGACGCGCGGCTGTCCTCGACCCTGTACCTGATTGGCTTTGCGTTCGTCACTCAATCCACGACGATCCTGTTCGCGCCGCTCGCCGGGCACTTCTATGACGAAATCGGTTTTGCCAACACGTATCTCGGTATGGCGGTTTTCGCGGGACTGTTCCTGCTGTTGTCGGCGAAAACCCTGTTGCCGGACAACAAGGGCCTTGCCCGGGACGATTAGTCGATGTCAGCCGGGACGGCTCGAACCGCGTTCGACGAGACTCGTTTCCAGCGTGTGATTCGAAGCCGGCCTGCCCTCGATCAGTTCGAGCAGCCGTTCGACCATGATCCTGCCGGCGTCGCGGATGTGCTGATCGACGGTCGTCAGCGGCGGGCTTACCCGCGAGGCAATGCCGATGTTGTCGTAGCCCGTCACCGAGATGTCGTCGGGCACGCTGAGCCCGCGCCGATTGAGCTGCGCAATGGCGGTCAGGGCAATGACGTCGCTGCAGCAGACGATACCGTCGATGTCGGGATCCGTATCGAGGTAGTTCTGGATCATGGTCTCCGCGCGCTGGTGTTCGAACGGCACCGCCAGTTCGTTGGCGGAGTCGAAGTTCAGTGCACTCGCATCGATGGCGCGCAGGAATCCGTCGAAACGGAGTCGCGGCTCGGGCAGCCGCCGGTCGCCAAAAAAGGCGAGCGACCGCCTGCCGCAGTCGACGAGGTGCCGGGTGGCGCCGAAACCGCCCTGGCGATTGTCGCTGCCGATCACGCAGTATTCCGAGCCGTCGATTTCGGCGCCCCAGACGACAATCGGACGCTCGCCGGCGGCAAGCATGTTCAGTTCGTCGTGCACCTTGCCCTGACCGACGAACAGGATACCTTCCGACTGGCGATAAGCCCTCGTCGTTCTGAATTCCGCCGCCGTCTGAATGGCCGTGTGCGACAGCAGCATGTCGTAACCGGCGTCGACGAGGCTGTCGGCAATGCTGCCGAGCATCTCGAGAAAGAAGGGGTCGGACGTGCGCTGCTCGGAGCCCGGGTCGATCATGAGCACGACACTGACGATTCGGGTTTTCTTGAGACGGAAGTTCCTGGCGGCTTCGTTCAGTACGTAGTTGTGCTCGGCCGCGAGCGCCTGGATGCGCTGCTTGGTTTTTGCGTTGACCAGCGGACTGTCGGCGAGTGCGCGCGACACCGTAGACCTCGAAACCTGCGCGAGATCGGCGAGTTGCTGCATGTCGACGACGCTTTTGCTCGTGCTCATCCGCGATCCGTTGTTGCCAGAAAGGGTTAGAGTAATCTGTCGGCCTGCCGCCAGGCCAGGCTTGCGGCACCGACGCCGCCAGCCCTGCGGCTAGTCGGACGCCCGAACGGAACCGTCGGGCATGACGTCGTAACGCGGTGTTGCGCCGTTCTGCGACGCCACGAAGGCCGCAAGGCGTGCGGCGGCCTCCAGGTTTTGTTGCATGCCGTCCGGTTGAACGAGCATGCCCCGTATCAGCGCCGCGAGAAACGAATCTCCCGCCCCGACGGTATCTTTCACGGCGACGGGCTGGCCGTCAACCCAGAACCAGTTTCCCGCGGAGAGCAGGCCGGCGCCTCTGGCACCGGCTGTAATACAGACGTGTGCCGTCCCGGTGGACTCCGCAATGTGCCGGGCTGCGTGCTCGAGTCCGCGGCCGGCTGCCGGTGCATCCCCGAGGAACGCGGCTTCTTCGTCGTTGAGTTTGATGAGATCGGCGCGTTCCGCGAGCTGCCGAAGTGCCGCGCGGTCGTCATAGGGCGGGCGCAGATTGACGTCGAAAACCCTGAACGGGAAAGGGCGAGTGTCGAGTAGCTTCAGCAGCCGGCGGCGGTTATCCGGATGCCGTTGCGCGAGACTGCCGAACACGATGACGTCCGTATGTTCGAAGCCGGGCGGGAGCGTGTCCGGGATTGGCAGCCGGTCCCAGGCAACGTCCTCGGCGATCGTGTACTCGGGAATGCCGTCGGTCAGCTGAACCTGGACGGTACCGGTCGGGCGGCTGGCATCGCGCGCGATCAGTTCGGTGCCGATGCCCCAATCGTCGACCTGGCGGAGCAGCGAGTCGCCGAGTGCATCTTCGCCAACCGCACTCAGTACCCAGGAGGCGACCCCCAGTCGTCGCAGGTGGTAGGCGACGTTGAGCGGGGCGCCGCCCGCGAAGCGGCCCTCCGGCAATACGTCCCAGAGGATCTCGCCGACACAGATCACGGTGTTGTTCCCGGTTGCCAATGGAAGCCCCTCCAGGTGCCTTTCCCGCGCCAATGATACGCGGGCGCAAGTGCCGTATTTACATGGATTTTTGCCGGTTTTCAGGTAGAATTCTACAATCTTTGCAATCGGTTGCAAGCCAGTGGCGTATACGGTAGCTTTCAAAGCATGACAGCCGTCGGCAGGTGCAGCCTCCAGCAGGCACCCGAATAACCATGAACAACCAGGTTCAGCTCATTACCTACGTCGACCGTCTCGGCCGGGGCGATCTTGCGGGCCTCGAACGCCTGTTCAGCGGGCCGCTGGCGGACCTGTTCGGCGGCGTACACCTGCTGCCTTTTTTCGATCCGATCGACGGTTCGGATGCCGGTTTCGATCCCGTGAACCACCTGGCGGTCGATGCGCGCCTCGGCGACTGGAACGACGTCCGCGCGCTGTCGCAGCAACGGGATCTGTGTGCCGATCTGATCGTCAACCACATATCGGCGGATTCGCATCAGTTCCAGGACTATCTGAACCGAGGTGCGGATTCCGAGTACAGCGGCATGTTTCTCGAGCTCGATTCGGTATTCGAAGGCGGCGCGACGGAGGAGGAACTCGAACGCGTGTATCGCCCGAGACCGACGCCGCCGTACGTGACCCTGAATCTTGCCGACGGAACGCGCCAGCAGTTCTGGACCACGTTTACGAGCAAGCAGATCGACCTCGATATCCACGATCCCGGAACGGTCCGCTATCTCAAGACGATCCTGACCACCCTTGCCGACAACGGGGTGAAACTCGTGCGCCTCGATGCCGTGGGCTACGCCGTAAAAACCCGCGGCACGAGTTGCTTCATGACGCCCGAAACCTACGCCTTTATCGAGGAGATCACGGGCTGGTGCCACGAGCTCGGTATGCAGGTTCTCGCAGAGACCCATACGCACTACGGCCGGCAGCTCGAGACGGCGAAGTACGTCGATTGGGTCTACGATTTTGCGCTGCCTCCGCTGGTGCTGCACAGCCTGTTCGAGAACAGCGCCGGGGCGCTCAAGCACTGGTTTTCGATTTGCCCCGAGAACGTCATTACGGTGCTGGACACTCATGACGGTATCGGCGTCATGGATGTCGGCACCGATGAGCAGGATCGTCGCGTTCCCGGCCTGCTGGAGCCGCGCTGTATCGATTCGATGGTCGAGACCATTCATGCGAACAGCCGCGGCGCGAGCCGGAGGGCCTCGCGATCCGACGTCGGTAACCTCGATCTTTATCAGGTCAACTGCGCGTTCTATTCGGCGCTCGGCGGTAACGACACGGATTACCTGCTGGCTCGGCTCATACAGTTTTTTGCGCCGGGTATACCGCAGGTGTACTACGTGGGCCTGCTGGCGGGAGAAAACGACGAGAAGCTGTTCGAAGCTCGCGTCAACGGTCGCGAAATCAACCGCGGATACTTCAGCGAAGCCGACGTTGCTGCTGCCCTGGAACGCCCGGTGGTCCGCAATCTGTGTGACATGATCCGGTTTCGCAACAGCCACCCGGCTTTCGGCGGTTCGTTCCGCTGTTTGCCGAGCGACGACACGGTCTTAAGCATTCGCCGCGAGGCCGGACCGGACTGGGCCGAGCTGCACGTCGATCTTGCATCGCGGACGTTCCGCGTGTCCTGCTCGGGCGTCGTTGCAGAGGTATCGAGTTTCGACGCGTTCGCGTCGGAACCCGGGGCGACCCGCAGCCGATAAAGCTCGCCTCTCCAAAACGGCATCTACTTGCCGAATTCTCAAGGCCGAATTCTCGAGAATGCGCACGGATCCTGTTGCGCTGGGAGTTACTCCGTTAGTACATTGTCAGTCGTTGCCTGAGCTTGCCGCGCGACTGCCAAGAGGGCGTCTGTCAGTGAATTCACGATGTGGTTACGCGTTGTTTGCGCGCGTCGGGGGTAGATACTGATGTCGACCCATAAACAACTTGTGTTCGAAATCGGTTCGTTGCGCTTCGATTCCCTTGCGCACACGGTCACCGACGACTCGCGCGAAATCCCTATACCCCCGAAAGTGATGGCGGTGCTGGTAACCCTTGCGGAAAACCACGGTCGCCTGGTCACGCGGAGTGAACTGATCGATGCCGTGTGGGACGGCAACGAGTACGTGGGCGAGAACGCGCTCAACAACGCTATCTGGCGTGTACGGCAGATACTCGGCGAGGCTGGCGACGACAACGAACCGATCAAGACGGTGCCCAAAACCGGCTACCAGCTTGTGCCGGAGCCGAGATTTCTCGAAACGGACACCGACGATGCGTCTCCGTCAAAACGAGTGGCCGCCGCAGGCTGGCCGCTAATGGTGGCGGTGGTTGCGGTAGCCATCGCCGTTGTCGTCTGGGTGTTCAGCCAGCAGCCGCGGTTCGGCGCGGGGCAGGCCGAACTCGTCACCCAGCTGCCGGGCCGTGAGTTGTACGCGGCGCCGTCGCCGGATGGTGCGCGGTTTGCCTTCATGCACGTGAGCCCGGGTGGCGACCAGCACATTTACCTTCAATCCCTGGAGAATCCGGGGGAAGAGCCTGAGCGGCTGACGTCGGGAAGCTCCGGACACTATTCACCGGTCTGGGCGCCTGACGGACGGCACCTTGCCTATCTTCGGCTGGGTGGCAGTGAGGCGGATTGCGAAGTAGTCGTCCACGATACGCTCGAGGACATCGGCCGTGTTGTGGACAAATGCGTCAACGCAGCTCACCGGACCCTGAGCTGGTCGCCAGACGGGCGCTGGCTCGTGTATCGCAAGGACGATGCCGAGCTGGGCGCAGGGCTCTACCTGACGCCCATGAGCGCCGATTTCTCGCCGAACGAGGAATTGACCGGTCGCCGCATCAGCTGCGCGGACTGCCCGCTGAACGACAGGGAGGTCAGCTGGTCGCCCGACAGCCGGACACTTGCCGTGACGCGGACGCAGAACCGGGTGTCCGAAAACGTCTACCTTTTCGATATCGAGCGCTGGCAGTACCGCCGTTTGACGGACGGGGAACCGAGTATCGAAGGACACACGTGGAGCCGGGACGGCAGCCACCTCCTGTACGTGTCCGACAAGCATTCGCTCGACCGGCGCATATGGGCCGTCGATATAGCAACCGGGAATAAGCGCGAACTGGGCCACGAAGGTGCCGGCTTTCCGGTGTATTTGCCGGACTACGACGCCATCATGTTTTATCGTCGCCGGGCCAATTCGTATGTGGCGTCGGTGCCGCTCAGCAGCGAGGATTCGGCACAGAGCTTTCCAAGCCCGATCATTCAAACCTCGGGTGCCGAGCGCAGCCCGGAATATTCGCCGGCCAGCAACCGACTGGCCTACTACTCGAACATTAGCGGCTACAACGAGATCTGGACAGCGGACGCCGACGGGGGCAGCCGTCGCCAGATCACGCGGCTCGAGGGAAACGCGATCGATCCGAGCTGGTCTCCGGACGGAACGACACTGTCGTTCCTCGCCAAAGACGCCGATACCGGATCGTTGGTCATCCATCTGTACGACTTTCCTACCAGCCGGGTCGAAGTGCTGGCAACGGGTTTCGGCGACCTCGGCTTTCCGACCTGGGCCGCGGACGGTCAGTCGCTGATTGTGCCGGTCTGGCAGGGTGCGGCCGTGGATCTGTGGCGCGTTGCCGTCGATGGCAGTCAGCTGACCCGCATTACCACCGCCGGCGTCAAATTCGGGCGCGAGTCTCCCGACGGAGAGCATATCTACTTCAACAAAACGGATCGGCGCGGCTTGTTCCGCATGCCGATAGCCGGAGGCCCCGACTCGCTGGTCATCAATGACATGGTGTCCTCCGGGTTCGGCAACTGGGTGTTCTCGGGCTCGGACGCCATCCTGTATGCCCGCCGCAAGAATGGCCGCTCCGAAGTGGTTCGTTACCACCTCCCCACGGGGCAACGTCAGGTGATGCTCAGGCACCCGGGCAGGACCATCCACCGTTTCGGGATGATCAGCTACGCCGAAGAACTCGGCTTGCTGTTTTTCACACATATGGAACCCCAGCAGATCGACATCTGGATGGCGCCGGATCCGTTGACGCGGGGTGTGACTGACAACTAGCCGGTCCGGCTCTACGAGCCGAACACCCTGAATTTCCCACTTTTTTGCTGAATATTGGTCATCTCTATTCGCATAGAGCGAGAAAAGAGGGAAATTAGAGCGCAAGCTTGTTGCCCGTACCCCACTAGCAGCCCTACAACAGCTCCCGGCCATCACATTATTTCGGGGGAGATACCATGGGCGCCGCGAGAATTTTATCGTCCTTTTTTTGTGGGCTCGCGCTAGCGGGAGCCGGAACATCAACAGCCTGGGCACAGCAAACCGGTGACGACAACCGGGAGGCGGACGATCTCGAGGAGATTGTCGTAACGGGGTCCCGCCTTCGCCGGGACAGTTTCAACGTACCGATGCCGCTGGTGCAGGTAGACGGCGAAGCCATCGTGGACTCGGGGATCGGCTCACTGGCCGAAATCCTGATCGACGAAGTGCCTTCGCTGTACGAGTCCACCAGCAACACGAATTCGCAGTCCAGCGTCTCGCAGACGGGCCTGTCGACGGTCAACTTGCGTCGTCTCGGCAGCAACCGGACCCTCACGTTGATCGACGGGCGGCGCGTCGTGCCGAACAGCTACAGCGGCACTGCGGTCAGCCTGAGCACCATCCCGTCGTCGATGGTCGACAGCGTCGAGATCATTACCGGCGGATCGTCGGCAACCTACGGGTCCGATGCCGTGGCGGGCGTCGTCAATATCATCACCGAGCGTGACAAGACCGGTTTCGGGATCGAGACGCGCGGCGGCACGACCGACGAAGGCGGCGGCGAGGAATACTCTATCGACGCGGACTTCGGCACACGGTTTGCGGACGATCGCGGGTATTTCTTCATCGGCGTCAGCTACGAGGAAGAGCAGGGTATCGAGCATTCCGACCGTGAGCGGGCCGGGCTCGAAGCGGTCTATGGTTACGACGACGAGCTGATGTGCAACACCTTCCAGACCGCCGTCGACGACGAATGCGCGCGCGACATTACGCCGGCCGACTGGCGGGACCGCAGCGACGGGACGCCGGGTGGTGTGTTCTCCGAGCGCGACGGCGATTTCTGGTACAACGAGGACGGTCTGCAAACCGACTGGGAGGAGGAACGCGACGGTTTCTACAGCCGTATCTGGGACATGATCAAGATTCCGAGCGAGACCACGGCCGTTGCGGCGAAGCTCGACTACCAGTTTACGGAAGCCACTCGCGGTTATTTCCAGGTGCAGTACAGCCGCGACACGTCGTTCAATTTCAAATCCCCGGAAGACGACAGCGAAAGCTCCGACGTTGCGTTCTTCGATCCGGTGACGGGTGAGCCCGGTGAAGTGCGGCCGGGCCACATCGAATTGGACAACCCGTTCGTCCCGGCCGAGATTGCCAACGATCCGGATGTGATTGCCGAGGGTGAGCTGGACTGGGACCGTCGCTTCTTCGAGGTGGGCAACATCACCACCGACAACACGCGCGAGACGATCCGAACCTGGGCCGGCCTTCAGGGCAGCTTCTCCGACGACCGGTGGCTCTGGGACGTGTCGCTGGGTTACGGCGAGTTCGAGCAGGAGCAGATACGCTCCAACGAACTGAACGTGATTCGCGTTGCGCAGGCTCTGGATGCCGAATTTGCGCCGGACGGTGTCACGATACAGTGCGCCGACCCTGATGCGCGCGCGGCGGGCTGCGTGCCGCTGAATCTGTTCGGCATCGGTTCGATAACCCCGGAAATGGCGGACTGGATCCGCGCTACGCCGACGATCAGCACCAAGCTGGAACAGTTCACGGCGATCGGCTACGTGAGTGGCGATCTCTTCGAACTGCCGGCCGGTCCGGTCGGCGTTGTACTCGGCGCGGAGTTTCGCCGCGACACGCTGGATCTCCGGGTGGACGAAGGCCATCAAAACGGTGGCATAACGTTCAATATCGTGCCGGCGTTTTCCGGCGAGATCGACGTGTCGGAGGTGTTCGCCGAGGCGCGGCTTCCGTTGTTTGACAGGCTGTCCGCCGAGGCGGGCCTGCGCGTCGCCGACTACAGCCCGCCCGGCATCAGCACGGTGTTCAGCTACTCGACAGGGCTGATCTGGGAGCCGATCGACGGCTACAGCCTGCGGGCGAACTTTGCCCGCGCCCAGCGGGCGCCGACGATCGAGGAACTGGGCTCGCCGCCGCGCGGCGACTTCGACAGCTACGACGACATCTGCGACGGCGCCACCGCGACGTCGACGGACCCCGGTCACGACAACTGTCGCCTGGATCCGCTCGTTGCCGCAGCGATTGCCGCCGAAGGCGAGTTCGAGGACGACAACAACAGTTATTCGCCAAACGCCGGCAACCCGGACCTGTTCGAGGAAACCGCCCACACGTTTTCGGTTGGCTTCAGCATCGCGCCGTCCGGTTTCCTCGAAGGTCTGAGGCTTGCTGTCGACTACTACGACATTACGATCGACGATGCCATCGACCAGATCGACAACGAGGTCATCCTCGCGCAATGCTACAACTCTTCCATTGCGTTCGGCGATGCGAATCCGTTCTGCGACGCGGTAACGCGGGACGACGAAGGACAGATTCGCGAGATTCTCCAGCAGGATTTCAACCTCGACGAAGTGAGCACCAGGGGTTACGACGTGACGCTGGAATATGCGTTCGACGTGGGCCGCTGGGGTGAGTTGGAGCTGGCTGGCAACTACACGCGCATCAACGAGCACGAGGCGATCATTCCCGGCGTCGACGGTCCGGAAGCCCAGGATTTCAACAACCAGCTCGACTTCGGCATTTTTCAGGACGTGGCGAGAGCGTCATTGACCTGGCGGAAGGATGACTGGCGAGTGCGCTGGCGCACGACCTGGCAGGGGCCGATTTTCGACCGTCTGGATCGTGTCGAGGAATGGGAAGAGCGCTTGGCCGAAAACGTGGAAGACTGTGCAGCCGGGGCGGCCTCCTGCGTCACCAACCCGGAAGTGCCGGACTTCCTGTTCTACCCTTCGACGTTCCGGCATCACCTGTCGGTGGCGTATTCCACCGAACTCGGCAACGATATCGACATGCGTTTGTCGGCCGGCGTACGCAACATCTTCGATGACGATCCGTTTGTGCCGCGCTCCGGCGACAACGCCGAAAACGGCATCGGTAACTACGACAGCAAGTTCAACGGCGGCATCGGGCGCTACTACTACCTTGGCGCCGAGCTGCGCTTTGGCAACTAGTCGTCCAGCCACTCTTCGACCCAATGCAGGATCGTAAAGCGGCGCGGCGCGGGCAGGGTTTGAGGATGGCACGGCACAGGGCAGCCCTGCTTGGGGCTGTCCTGGCGCTCGCCGCCTCCGCCGCGGCCCAGGCCGGGGAGTGGCGCTTCGACGATGTTGGGCGCGTTGTCGTCATTAGCGACGTGCACGGTGCATACGACGCTATGGCGGCGACGCTCCAGAGCGCCTCTGTCATCGACGAGAAGCTGAGCTGGAGCGGGGAGGATACCCATCTGGTGATCACCGGCGATCTGCTGGATCGCGGTGCTCACTCGCGACGTGTCGTCGACTTGCTGATGCGCCTGGAGAAAGAGGCGATTCGCGCCGGCGGCCGTGTGCACATGCTGCTCGGCAATCACGACGTCATGAACATGATTGGCGATCTGCGGTACGTAGTGCGCGGCGAATACGCCGCGTTTGCCGCAGAGGAGCGTGCGGAGGAACGCGAGTTCTGGTTCAGGCACTTCGTGCAGGCACGGAGCGACTCTCACGCCCGGCCGAACGCTGACGGCGACACTCTTCGCTCCGAGTTTGCCGAACGCGCTCCGCCGGGTTTCTTCGCGCATCGGCGCGCGTTCAGTACGAACGGTGAATACGGTCGCTGGCTGCTCGACAAGCCGTTTCTCATCGTCATCAACGATACGGTGTTCGTCCACGGAGGCTTGCCCGAATACGTGGTGGAGCAGGGGCTCGAAGGCGTCAATCGCAATCTGAAAGAACACCTCGTCGGCTACCTTGCCGCCCGGGAACAGCTCGAAGAGCGCGGCGTACTGAGTCCGGTCGACACGTTTCGCGAGCACGTCGGGTTACTCGAGGCGGAACTCGACGGAGGACGCCTGAGCCCGGAGCTATCAGAGCTTGCGGATACCGTGATTACGCTCAAGGAGTCCCCGTTGCACGGGCCGGAAGGTCCCTTGTGGTACCGGGGCAGCGCGGTATGCAGCGGCCCGGTCGAAGGGGCGCTGCTGCGGGCTGCACTCGCCAAACTCGACGCGAGCCGTGTCGTCATTGGTCACACGACGACCTGGACTCGCCAGGTCGAAACGCGCCTGAACGGCCGGGTCATTGCGATAAACACCGGCATGTTGAAGTCGAGTTACGGTGGTAGCGGCCAGGCTCTCGTCATTGAAGACGGCTTGCTGTCGGTCACCAGCGAGCAGGGCGAGACCCGCGTTGCACTCGTGCCGGCGCCTGCGCGTCCTGCCGGAGTTTCGCGCCACATGGGCGATCGAGAACTCGCGGTACTGTTGGCGACCGGCGTTTTGCTGGACCCACTGGACCGCACGGCGGAGGCCAGCCGGGTACGCGTGAAGGCGGGCGGTAAAATGCTATGGGCGGTATTCGATCGTTCGACACCGGGCAGAAAGCGCGAACCCGAGCTTGCGGCTTACAAGCTGGACCGCCTGCTGGGTCTCAACATGGTGCCTGTCACGGTGCGCCGACAAATCGACGGCCACGAAGGGACTTTGCAGTGGGTTGCCGCGGACCCGATCACCGAGTCCGAGCGTGTGGCTCAGTACGCCGACGATAGTCAGGACTGTCCCGTCGATAAGCAGATCGACGCGATGCGCGTGTTCGATGCACTCATCGACAACGCCGCTCATCGAAGTTCCGCATCGATGCTCTATGCGGATGACGACTGGCGGCTGATGCTCGTCGACCACGATCGCGCTTTCGGGTATGCGCCGGATGCGGACGTTCCGGGTGACCGGGACAGGCTCGACATCGAGTGGCGAACGCTGTTGCGAGATCTGGACGACGATCGACTGCGGCGGGTCCTGGGTGACGTTTTGGGGGAACGGCAGTTGGAGGCGCTCGCAGCACGGCGGGATGCGCTGCTGCGCGGAGCGACCGATGACCGGGATTCCAGCCTCGTAGCCGTTCCTGACGAAAACAGGTCCGGCCAACGGGGTGAGGGAGCTTTTTGACATAATACTTGCATTTTTTGCCGCCGGACAGCCTCATAAAATATTGTTTTTCAATCACTTTTTTGTTTATTTTACGAAAATGTTACGAGTTTATTAGAAAAAACCTAGCCCCGAAGGTATAGTTGACGCCTATACGTTGTATAGGTTTTTGATGTGAACTACATAGCTTTGGGCACAAGAAGCTTTCCGGTCACACTGGCATTTCTGTTGGGCACCCTCGGTATCGAGCTGTTCATCATCATGTCCGTGTCGCTATCCGCCGCAGGCGCTCCCGGTGTGGATGGGGCGTACTGGTTACGGGTGGTTGTAACCACTCTGATCATCGCCGGCTTTTGCGGCTTGCTGGTTGACGTTCTTCGATTTCTGGCCAACCGATTCTGGACCAAGAAACCGAAGTTCCGAATCAAGCTCCGGAAGATTCTGAAAACCCACCTCGCATAGCGCATGACATGCTTTTGACCTTGCCAGGGCCGGGCCGCGGTGCATCGGCCGCGCCTTTGTTCGCCTGTGTTTTTTCGCTGCTCGCGGTTACCGCCGCTTTCGCGGAGGACGACGGCGAAATATGGACCAAAGTGACCTACACGGGCGCGCTCTCGGAAGGCGAACGAAAAGGGCGCTGGCGATATTCGATCATTGGTGAACACCGCTCTGAGTTTTCAGGTTCGCTGGGTACGGAACGGCATCTGGTCGCGGTGGCCGGTTTCGATCTTTCGCCCGATGTACGCCTGAGTGCCGGATACGCGCGGATTTTCCGCAGGCACTCACGGGATTTTCTTCGAAAGGAACACCGTCTTTGGCAACAGGCCGAATGGCGGCCGTCGCTTTGCGGGGCCGCCGAGTGCAGCTTTCGGGTGCGCCTGGAGAGTCGCAACTTTTCGAGCGACATCGACACGCGCTACCGACTTCGACTCAGGCTGGGCTACAAGAGTGCGGAGCAAAGCCTTGGCAGAGCGAGCTGGTTTGCTTATGTCGAACCGTTCTTCAACGTGTCACCGTCGCGCACGAACTCATCGACCGCAATACCCCAGACTCGACTGACGCTGGGGATCGAGTTGCCCTTGTACGCCCGCTCCTCGCTGCAGTTCGGTTACCTCAACAAGGCCGCATGGTCCGCTGGCACGCCGAGTACCGACGCGCACGTTGCCTTCGTCTTTTTCAAGATCAGCTGAGGCAGGTTCTAGTCGAGCGCCTCCAGCCACTCAACGGCTTCCGCCCACAGGGCTTCCGACTTGGGTCGGAAATACCCAAAGTGGCCAATCGCGTCGATGCCGTAGTCAGCCGGTGCCGTGTGACGCCGCTCGACGTTCGGGTAGGCGGACATCATGGCGTCCACGGCTCGAGGCGTACCCCAGTTGTCGTCGTTGAAGCTGTAGGCGAGTACCGGCGCCTCGAAGCTCCGGTACCGATCGAGCGGCAGCGTGTCGTCGCCCAGCAGGTAGTTACGGTTGCGGCACCATCCGGACCATTCGAGTGCCACGTGCTTGGGCAGATCCTCGCCCGAACCGAACCAGCTCCACGGCATGTAACCAAGCAGGTGGGAGAGCAGCGGCAGCGATACATACACATGCAACGCAACCGCCGGTTTTTGCAGACCGCCCTGCAGCCGCCAGTGTCCGCTTTGCGCCGAGAGCGTAATCATGGCATCGATATGGTGCATGTTATCGAGCAATCCGACCACCTGACCGCCAACGCTGTGACCAATCATGAAGGTGCGCTCGGGCGAAAAACGGGACTGGCTCCAGTCGACGACGGCTGCCATGTCGAGGAGAGCCCAGTCGCGCATCCTGGCAGGAAATCCGGACAGCGACGCGGGTCGTGAACCGCCAATGCCCCGATAGTTGTAGGTCACGACAACGTAGCCGGCCTCAGCCAGTGCCGCGGCATAGTGCCGGTAGAAGCCCTGCGGAACAGCCGTGGCGCTGTTGACGATGATCACTCGGCGTGCGGCAGTAGGATTCCCGTAGATCCTCGCCGCGAGCGGAAGACCATCTCGCGCTGCAATCGTCGTTTCCTGGGCGGGTCGTTCAGTGGTGTTCATGACGGGTTCCGGTACTGTCGTGGGGATGGCAGCTCCGTGCCGGCAAGAAAAGTCACACGGTGCCTGTCGAGATACTCCATGACATCAACGCCGGTGCGCAACCGATCCAGGCGATCTGCATGGCGGATGACACCTAAAATGGGGACGCCACCCGATGGTTACTTGACGACGCTACTTGCCCGGCACGTCCCGGCGGACGCCGCAGACAATTCCGCGACCGCCATGAACCCGGACCCGAGCGTGCCTAGCTCCCTGCCTGCTCAAGGGCGGGCAGTACATCGAAGTTGCCCTGAAAGACCGCATCCAGGCGCCCGGTCCGGAAGCCTCGCCGACTGTCCCGGGCGAGCGGCGAAGGTTGTTCACGATAGCGGCGCACGATTTCTACCGCTTGCGCGGCGCGGTCGAGTTCAGCGCTCGCCGTTGCGGCGCGCTTGTGGCTGCCGCTGCTGGCTTCGAGGCGGACGCCCGCGACTTCCACGCGTGCTCGGATACGGTCGAAACCCGTGGCGTCTCTCGGGCACTCGAACACGTGCAAACCGGATTCGGGTTGGAGTATGCCGTAGCTGCCGAACCCGGAAACGACAAACAACGCGGCATACCGGCTGGCGGCCGCGTCCAGTTCCTCGAGCCGCATGCCGCGCGCCTTTGCCCAGTTTCGGTACATGTCGACGAGACGCTTCAGGAACCGATCGGCGTTATCCAGCTTACGATCGGCAGTGACCAGACGTACGCCAAGATACGCTTGCGTGGGACGCTCCTGGTCGAGGTCCAGCAGCCCTTCATTGAGTACGTAGAGGCGATTGGCAATGCTGGCGATCAGCTGTGTGTTGGCTCTTCCTGGAGACAAGCGCTGCGACAGGCGGTTCATTGCGGATGTAGCAGACTCGATCCGATCGATCAGTTCGATACGATCGAGCCGTTCGTAGCGGTCCGCTCGGTCCCAAAACCCGGTGTTGTTGATCTCTTCGAGATCCTGAGATTTCAGGGATGCCCACGCCTGGCCTTCGACTCGATCCGCGATCCGGGACAAACGCTGTTTCAGGTACTCGGCCGCGCCGGACGGAACGGTCCTGCTTGCTACGAGTAAGGCAAGACTCAATTCTACGTCGGCACCGAGGTCCGACCCGTCGCCTGCCAGGGGCGCTTCGGTTTCAGCGTCCGGGTCTATGAATTCGACCTGCAGCGATTCGCCATCGCTGCGTACGAACAGAAACTGCTCACCCGCCGGCGCTCTGTTCTGCACGATGGTCATCGACAGAGGGGCCAGGAGGTGCCGCTCGATGGCCCTGCGCAGAGGTCGTGCACCAAGATCGGGTGTAAAGCCCTCGTCGAGGAGGAATTCGATGGCAGAGTCTTCCCACTCGACCGCCCATTGTTTGCTTCGCAATCCACGTCGCCGAAGCGCCTTTTCCAGCTCATTACCGAGTATCGTTCGCATTACGTCCCGACTGAGTGGCCGGAATACCACCACTCTGTCCAGACGGTTGACAAATTCGCGTCGAAACGTCCGATTCACGGTGCGCAACACGTCGCCGGCCGAAAACTCTCCGCTGGTACTTGTGAAACCTATGCCCGCTTCGCTCGCGATCGTGGCTCCGAGGTTGGAGGTCAGGATGATGATGGCGTGGCGAAAATCGGCCAGCTGACCGTTGCTGTCGGTCAAACGGCCGTCGTCGAATACCTGAAGGAAAACGTCCCAGACTTTGGCGTGCGATTTCTCGAACTCGTCCAGCAGCACTACGGAAAACGGCTTTTCGCGGATGCGTGTTGCAAGCGATCCGTCCCGTTCCCGGTCATTCCCGCCGATGAGTCGGTACACCGAGTTGGCGTCCTGAAACTCGCTCATGTCGAAGCGAATCATCTGTTCCGGTGAGCCGAACAGAATCTCGGCGAGGGTTTTGGCGATTTCCGTCTTGCCCGTGCCCGTAGGCCCGGCGAACAGGAACACCCCGATCGGGCGGCCCGGGTCGGTCAGACCGGCCTTGAGCATGGCTATACGCTCCACCAGACAGTCCACGGCTTCGTCCTGACCCACGATGCGTGCGCGGAACAAGGCGGCCAGTTCTTCGATGTCGAGCGGCTGCGACTCGTCGAGTACGTCTTCGGGCAGGCCCGAAATCTGGCTCAAAGCGCCGAGTACGTCACTGCGACGCACACTCTGCCCGGCGTCGTCTCGCCTGGCGCGCAAAACGGCGAGCTGCAACAGTGACAGGACACTGCCCGGCAAACTCTTGTGGGAAAGGTATTGCTGTGCAAGCCGAAGGGATTCGGCGACGACCTGGCTCGAGTTGGCCTGGTCGATGTCCGGATCGATTTGTGCCAGCAACTGGCCCGCCATTTTGGTCGTCTCGGCTTCGCTTAGCGGGTTCATCGTCGCAACCTTGACGACGGTCTTGAGCGCCGGATGCTCGCGGATCAGCGTTTGAAGTTCGCTCGGCGTCGTCTCGCCAATGATCATCAGCTTGTGGCTTTCGATGTACGGCCAGAGCTGGTCGAGCACGGAGTTGTCGTTGCCTTTATAGCGACCCAGCTGCCGGAACTCCGAAATGTTCTCCACGTAGACGGCAACCCGTTTGCTGACCGCTGCGTTGTGTGCGAGGCGCCGTATCTGACCTTCGATCTGGCCGATATAGGTCTTGTCGGCAATCAACGCTGCTGCCGACGTTCTCAAGACCTTCCACTGGTCATCGAGGAGGTCGCGCACCAGCGCCCTTACGAGCGCGGATTTGCCGACACCGGACTCTCCGACAATCAGCATCGATTTGCCGGGCATCGAGCCGATCTCGTCCCTCAAGTCCTTTCTCAGCCGCGTAATGGCTTCGGTCTCGAACACCGTGTCCGACACCGCCCGTTCATCGAGAATGGTGCCAACCGACTTCAGAAACGACCAGTCGATCGCTTCGGACTCCGCCTGGTCGAGCTTTTCTCTAAGAGTGACGCAGAGTTCTTCCGGCAGTGCCTTGACGAACGTATCGAGGCTTTTCCTGGACTCCGGGTCGAGGTCTGCGTAGGGCTCGCCAAAGCGTATCGGGTCTCCTGCGTCAATGGATTGTTGCAGAAACGTCGACATCTGATCGACAAGCGCCGGGTTGTTTGGCCACCAGTACTGAACGCCGCAGAGAACGTCGGCGGCGATGGGGCGGGTCATTTTGTCGCCGACGAAACGCAGCAGAAAAAACAACGGCCAGGCATAGCCATTCGAAACTGCTTTGACGGCCTTGTCCACGACGGAGGCGGAGTCTTCTCTCAATCGCAGCGCTTCGTACGCGGCGCAGGACAACACCCAGTTTGCCCCGAGTGCGTAGTTGCTTGCCTGCTCGAGCGTATAGTCCGCGCTCGCGAGTGCGGACACGGCTTTTTCGAACGACGGATTGTTCAGCGCTTCGCCCGGGTGCGAGAGCTTCTCCATGATGGGCTCGATTTCTTCGGCGAGTGCTGCGAGATCAACCTTGATCTGATCATCGACGCCGGTGTTTGGAGTGCTGCTGTCGGTTTCGGCCGACGTTTCGGACACACGGCGCGATGCAAGAGTCGACACCGCCAGGACAACAATGAGCACAAGAATGACGACGATGAGAGCTGGGAGTTCCATTTCCGGGATCCGTTGGCGTGTCCAGCGTTTGCTGAGCGCGCATGGTAACAGTTGCCGGATCTGCACTGTTCAGCTTTTGCCCGAGCGCGTTGTCGTTAGCAGACGCAAGACACGCACCAGGGCGTTCAAAGGGCAACCCGTTGCGGCTTGGCGGGTTTCGAGAGATGCGGGCGAACGCCTCTGGGCCCGTCGAATCACGGATCCATGATGGGACAAAGCCGGGAGCGCCGCTACGGCGTTTTGCCGAACCCTGTGCGGTTAGTGTCTCGTTCTCTCCGAGTATCGTCGATGTCTATGCGGCGGTTGACAGCTACTTGCCCAGCACGTCCTGGCGAACGCCGTTGACGATCCTGCAGACTTCGGCAATCAGGTCGGTGCCGATGTCGAGATCGCGGAGCGTGGTTGCGAGTATTTCGACGATGGCATCGAAGTGCTGATCGCTGAGGCCGCGTTCCGCAACGAGTTTACCGTGAGCTTCTCCGAGCGAGCGGCCGGCGTACGCTCCGGGCCCGCCAAAGGCGTAGGTCATGAAATCCTGCTGATGCTTGAGCAGACGTTCGCTGTTCACGTCGGCAAACAGGTGGGCAACCCGTTCGTCGCGAAAGACGTTGAAGTAGAACGCCCGGACGGCCGTTCGCAGTGTCTCTTCGCCGCCCAGGCGTTCGAAAAGGGTGTTGGCTGAAGTATCCATGTCGGTCTCCTCTCTGGCTAAAAAGGGCGGCCGGCGACGGGAGAGCATCGCCGGCCGCCAGGGCCTGAGGTTTGAAGGAGCGGTTTGTCCCGTGTGTCGCGGGCACGATCAAACCCAGGTGCCGTTCTGGCGAGTGCCGTTCTGGCGAGTGCCGTTCAAGCGAGTGTCGTTCTGAGGTTGGACGTTTTATTGCTTGAAGATGTTGGCGTCGCGAGAGCTGCCGACCATGGCCCGGCGTTTCTCGATGACCTCGTCGAACTTGAGGTTCTGCTCGGGTGTCAGGAATTTGCGGATCTCGGCGTTCTCGGCTTCGCGGATTGCTCTGAGTTCGGCTTCGAGACCGGCCACGATGGCTTCCTGTTCGGCAATGAGCGCCGAGTCGTTGTCGATCCGGGCGCGCCTGAGCTTGCGGTTCTCCCGGTTCAACTCGCCGCGTTTGGCCGAGAAGCTGCGCCGATAGCTTTTCTGAACGGCAGCGACCTCCCGGGCCTGATCGGTGTCGAGGCCGAGCGAACTCTTGAGCGGCGCGTCGGCATGGGCAGTTCCGGCAAACAGCAGCGTCGCTGCTGCGAGCAGTGTCAACAGTTTGTTTGGCATGAGTTTTTCCTTTCTGACGACGTTCAATTAGGTAACGGTACTGTCAGAAGCGAAAAACGTGGCCGGAAACGACAGCCGGCCGAAAAAAAATTTGTCAGGCAGCGGTTCGGCCGTGTCGACTAGCCGATCGGGTCGCCGCAAACCGAGGGTGCTACGGTCGCTGCAGGGTCGTTCTGCAGGGCAGCGTCGGCGATCGGCAGATCGCCGAGTATGCTGGTCAGGGGTGCATCGAAGCGCGTCGTGAACAACTGCCGGGTGTCCGCGGCAGCTGCCCGCGTTGCGGCGAGTGCTTCGAGGTATGCGGCTGGCGGTTCGTACGCCGAGCGTTCGACAACGCGTTCGAGTACGCCGAGCATGCGCTGCCGATCCAGCGTGTCGAGGAACACGTGCTGCGATTGTGCGTATGTCGTGACAGCCTGTTCCAGCAATACCTGGCCGTCAGGCCCGTCGGCGTCGAGCGCCACGGCGGCCAGCGCGCGCCAGATGCGATAGTGGCGTGCGGCATTGCCCGTATCTTCGTCATCGGTTGACGCATCGTCGAGCAAACGACGCATGGCCGCTCCGTTGCCCCGTTCGCAATGAAGCCTGAGCCTCAGGCGCCGTGCGCTCAGCGTGTCGCGATCCTCCAGCTGCTGCAGGCTGGCCTCCGCAAGCGCCAGCCTGCCGCTGTCGATGGCGGCTTCGGCGTAGCTCAGCAGCGCCGCGTCGCCACCCTCGGCTGCGCCGATTTCGAACAGCGACAGCGCCGTCTCGCGGTAGCCGCCCACACTCAACAGCCTCGCAAACAGCGGCAGCATGCGCCCGGTCAACGACGAGTCAGCGCCGAATTGTGCAATGGTGAGCTGCATACCTTCGACCGCGGCTACCACGCTGTCTTCCGTACGGTCGGCCGTCAGCGCATAGCTCGCCAGGCTCAGGAGTACGACGTAGCGGGTGTAGTGCTCCTCTCCGTCCTCGAGAATCCCGAGCGCCTCATGAAGACGTTGTACTGCGGCGTCCGCATGACCCATGCGAATCAGGAGTCCAGAGTAGGTGCGCAGGACGCTTGCGTGGGTCGGATCGTCCGGCGCATGTTGTACAAACACCGCGAGGGACTGCTGAAAGGCCGTGTCCGATTCCTCGTAGCGGCCGTTCTGGCCCAGGAATATTCCCTGGTTGCTGAGGGTTACGGCGAGCGCAAACGGGTTGTCCGCATCGCGCATGTGCGCCACGGCGTCCTGCCAGTGCCGGTCCGCCGCGTCGAGATCGCCGGCCCGCGTTGCGCGGCCTGCCAGAAGCTGGCTCAGGCGGCCGCGCCCTCTGGCGTCTTCTATTGCGTAGCGCTCGGACGCGGCGGCCATCTGGCCGATGGCGGCGTCCGCACGCTCGAATTCCCGCAGCCGCGTCAGTGCGTTGACTTCGGCATACTTCGCCGAGCGCCATGCTCGTGCAACCTCCTCCGAGCGGATCTCCGGCGGCAGTTCGGTGGCAAAGAACTCGACGGCTTCCGCCGGGTTTTCGCGGACCAGCATATTGCCGAGACCGGCGACGGCCGTCACGAGTTCGCGCTCGTTGTTGCCGGGCAGCTCACGCGCGGCCTCGAGGGCGGCCTCGTAGGCCACCCGTTCCTCGGCAACGAGCCCGAGGCTCGAAAATATCTCGCCGAGTGTGTTGTTGACTTGCCAGCTGAGCCGAGGGTCGTTTTCGAGTTGTGCACGAATCGAAGGTTTTGCAGCGAGCAGTGCGTCTGCGAGCGTGACGTCGGCGCCCGAATCGCCGTAAGGGTCGGCTTGCTGGAACACGTCGGCGAGGATCTGCTGGGTTTTCTGGCTGCGCTCGGCCTCGGCTCTGGCCTCATCGGCCATCCGCACGGAAATCACCGTTGCACTCGTCAACGCAAGGGTGACCAGAGCGGCCAGCGTGACGGCGCCGGCGTTGCGCGCGACAAAACGCTTCGTGACGTACCAGCGTGACTGCGGCCGCGCGCGCACCGGGTAGCCGTCCAGATAGCGACGGACGTCGTCGGCAAAAGCCGCAACCGAGTGGTAGCGCTCTGCGGGGTCCTTGCGCAGAGCACACAGTACGACTTCGTCGAGATCCGCGCTGACGGCTTTGTCGAAGTCGCTCGGCGGTTTCGGCGCCTGTTCGCCGATCTGTCTTACGGCCTCGCGCAGCGACTTCCCGGCAACGGAGAACGGCGGACGGCCGGTCAGCATCTGGTACAGCAGCAGGCCGAGCTGATACACGTCGCTGCTGACCGTAATGACGGAGCCGTTGACCTGTTCGGGGCTGGCGTACTGCAGCGTCACGAGGCTGCCCCCCGTACGCGTCCGCACGGCGTCGTCCATGTCGCCGAGTATCGTGGCGATGCCGAAGTCGAGCAGGCGGGGCTGCCCTGCGGTGTTGACGAGAATGTTTTGCGGCTTCAGGTCTCTGTGCACGATCAGGCGCTCGTGCGCGTACTGCACGCATTCGCAAACCGCGAGGAACAGTTCGAGGCGTTCGGGCTCGTCGAGTCTTGTCGACGCGTCGGTAATACTCTCGCCGTCGACGTACTCCATCGCAAACCAGGGTCGTCCATCGGCAAGCAAGCCGCCGTCGAGGAAGCGCGCCAGCCCCGGATGATCGAGCGAGGCGAGAATCCGCCGCTCACGATAAAAGCGCGCTTTGAAACTGGCGTCGGCGCGGTGCGACCAAAGTATCTTTACGGCAGCCTGCTGCGCGTAGTCGTCTTCCTCGCGAACGGCGTAAAACACCTGCCCCATGCCACCCGAACCCAGCTCGCGTTTGAGCTGCCAGCGCCCGGCGTTGTCGACGCCACCCCGTTCGTCGACGCCGTCCGCTGCCAGCGCCGATCGCGTGGCGTTGCCCGCAATGGCGTCGATGTCGGTCGACAGGGCGCGTTCGAGCAGTTCAGAGACCCGCAACCGTTGCGAGTCGCCCAGGGTCTCGAGGAAGCGGCGCTGCGCGTCGCCCTCGAGTTCGAGAGCGCGATCGAGCAGTGCGTCGAGTTCGCCGAAACCGTCAAGCTTCATGGGTTTGGTGTCGCTCAATCGAACAGGTCCTCGAATTGGGGCCGGGCGCTCTCAATCGTCCCCGTCGAGCAGTTGCCCGAGCCAGGCTTTCGCGCGCTTGAGTTTGCGCTGCACGGTCCGTACGTCTTCGTCCCTGAGTTCGGCTATCTCCGCGGTCGAGAAACCGCCGAAACAGGCGAGATCGACGATTTCGGCAAGCTCGCTGTTTTCGTCGCCGAGCGCGTCCAGCGCCTGATCGAGTCGCAGCAGGCGCTCCGGGTCGACGAATTCGGCCAGGTGTCGCGTGTTGAGTTCTTCGACGGCCACGCCGCCGCCGCGCTTGGCCGACATTTGCCGCCGATAGGTGTCAACCACGATCTGCCGCATGGCGCGTGACGCAATGGCAAAGAAATGCCGCCTGCCGGCAAAGTCCTGAGTTTGTCCGGCGGCGAGTTTTTCGTAGGCCTCGTGTACGAGCATGGTTGTCTGCATGTGTCCGCGGACGCCCGATTTACGGAGCTGCGAGTGAGCCAGCGACTTGAGTTCGTCGTAGACGATGGGAATGACCCGGCCGAGCGACTCGTCGTCTCCTTCGGCGTAATGCCGGAGTAAGCGGGTGACCTCTCCTGACGGCAAGGACTCTGCGCCGGACATACGCTTCGCTCTCCGAGTCAAAACGCACAGCATAACGCGGTTCCCGCGTCCGGTCAGACTGCAGGGGGAGAAAAACGGCGGCAACGACGCCGTAACACGCCTGGCGGCACCGGCGCCGACGGCAGACGATGCGCCCGCCTGTACCGGGAACCTACGACGGGAAGCTGAGTTTGCCGAGCGTAACGGCGCCGTCGCTGCTCGCCATACTGCCCAGTCCAATGCCGTTCCCGGCGACACACTCGTTGGCGAGGACCGCAAACACCACCGCTTCCTTCGCATCCGGATCGACACCGAGCTGCTCTGTGGAGTGAATGTCCTTGCCTGCCAATGCCGCGCGGATGTTCTCGATCAGCAGACCGTTGTGGATGCCGCCGCCGCTCGCGTACACCTCGACGTCGGTTCTGTTCCCGACGACACGCTGAATCGCTTCGGCAATGCCGTCGGCCGAAAAGCGGCAAAGCGTCGCGAGCAGGTCCTCGGCAGACAGGTCGGCCGTGCCGCTCGCGGCCTGCGCCGCCGACAGGTAGTGCAGGTTGAACAATTCGGGACCAATCGTTTTCGGGAACGGCATGTCGAAAAAACGGTTCGACTTGAGCGCGTCGAGCAGAGCCCCGGACACGGAACCGCGCCGGGCCAGTCCCGAGTCGCGGTCGTAGCGCTGGCCCGGGTAGCGCGTCTGCACGAGCGCATCCATCATTGTGTTGCCGGGGCCGACGTCCGTGCTCATGACTTCGGCGGCATTTTGCCCCCTGGGCAGCCAGGTGAGGTTTGCAATGCCGCCAATGTTGAGCAGGATGCGGTTTTCCTCGAGATCGCTGTAGATCAGGTAGTCGCCGTACACCGCGAGCGGCGCGCCTTCGCCGCCGGCGGCCAGATGCTTCTGGCGAAAGTCGCTGATCGTGACGATACCCGTGCGGTGGGCGAGGTGATCGCCGTCGCCGATCTGCAGCGTCGCGTTCGGGTAATCCGGCCGCCCGTGGAAATGGGTCGGTGCGTGATAGACGGTCTGCCCGTGACTGGCGACGAGATCGATGTCCGCGGGTGAACGCTGCCAGCGGCTGAGGCATGTCAGCACAATGTCGGCGTGTTGCAGGCCGATCCAGGCATTGAGCAGGCAGACCGTTTCGAGGTCGGCGTCACGTCGGGAAAACACGGACAGAACCCGCTGCCGGTAATCGTCGTCGTACTCCACGGTGTCGAATTCGATGACGTCGACCGTCGTGGCCGCGCCCGCGCCGCCGATCCGGCACAGCGCAACGTCGAGTCCGTCGAGCGAGGTCCCGCTCATCAGTCCGATGACGAGACGTTCCGGTTTTTCGGCGAGCCGATTGAGGCTCGATAGGTTGTCGTTCATGTTGTCTCGGTTTGTGGCGGCTCGTCAGTCCAGTGCGCATCCGCGAGCGGCAGCCCGGTGTGGACCGCAAATAGGTATCAGACCAATTTGCATGAGCCTATCACAGGCGTCGTCGAAGCCGTAGCCATGCTGTTGCGATCCAGTTTATCTTTAGGATACACAAACAGTTAGCCGCGAGCTGCGATTTCCCTCTGGCCAGTTTACGTGATCGGAAGCCAGAAAAGTGGTATTACGCAGGATTCGGATACGGCGGCCGAGGCCCGTGCGGCAGCCAGGACACCCGGGGGGACACCGTTGCCTACGACAGACAGACTGACGTCGCTCGATGCACTTCGCGGGTTCACGATGTTGTGGATACTGGGTGGCGACCTGCTGTTTCATCTGCTGGCCGACTGGAGCGGATGGCGAGTGTTCGAGGCCGTGTCCGAGCAGCTGCGACACGTACCCTGGGAAGGGCTGCACGCCTACGACCTCGTGTTTCCGGTATTCATGTTCGTATCGGGTATGTCGCTTGCGTTCTCCTGGCGTGCGCATGCCGAGCGCGCCGGCAGCCGGCAGGCGTTTCTCGTCAAGGCGAGCCGTCGCGCACTCCTGCTGCTGCTGTTGGGCATCGTTTACAACTTTGGCTGGGACGTGAGCGCAGAGCGGTTTCGCGTCGCCAGCGTGCTGGGCCAGATTGGTGTGGCTTACTGGGCAGCTGCGTGGATTGCCGTGTACTCCACGTCGATTCGGCTGCCGCTGTACGCGATCGCCTGCGTGTACGCGCTGGTGGCTTACCTGCAGCTCGGATTTCCGGTGCCGGGCGTGGGTGCAGGGGTACTGACGCCCGAGGGTGTGGCAAACGGCTGGTTCGATCGCGAGTTCTTACCGGGACGTCTGTACGGCGGCAGCTACGACCCGGAAGGCCTCGTGTCCATGCTGTCGGGTGTTAGCGTCACCGTCATGGGGCTCGCGGCCGGGCGGGTATTGCTGTCGGCTGAAGGCGGCGACCGGCGGCGGCGAGTGTGGCTGCTGCTCTTGCCGGCGGCGCTCCTGCTCTCGCTCGGAAGTGCGTTGTCCAGCGTCTATCCGGTGATCAAGGCGGTCTGGACCGTGCCGTTTACGATGCTCGCCGCGGGCTACTCCCTGCTGCTGTTCGCTGCGTTCTTCTGGTTGTGCGACGTTCGCCGCAGTCGTCTCCTGCGGGCCGTGTGCGTGCCCATCGGGATGAATGCCATTGGCGTCTACATGGCGGCGCGGTTTTTGGTGTATCCGGTGTTTGCCCATCTCGGCACCGATCGGACCGTGTCCAACCTGCCGCTGGCGATTGCCGTTACGGCAGCGCTGCTGTTGCTGCAGTGGCTGGTGTTGCGCCAGTTGCACCGGCGCGGCCTGTTTCTATCGGTTTGACCGGTCGGTCGTACGCCCCCGTACTACCGTTGCGGCACGGCTTCGCCTTCCGTGTCATTGCCGGTCTTTCCGAGCAGGCAGACGGCAAACGCCGCCGCGGTGCCGATGCACAGCTGCCAGGAGAACGCCGTGCTTTTCCAGGCCGCCGGCAGGCCGAACGTATCCACGACGTAGCTCTGCTGCAGCACGGTGACGAAGAAGCCGGTCAACAGCGCAGCCACCGCCGACTTCGACGAGCCGCGGCGCGTGAACACGGCCGTAAAAAACACGCCGAGGAGTCCGGAATACGCAAACACCATGACCGACAAGGCAAACTCGAGTAGTGGCATGTCCGTGTAACGCTGCCAGTAGAAACACAGTACCGACATGCCGAACAGCGCTACGCCGACGAGTCCCATGCTGATCCGGCCCGCCTGCACGTAATGGCTTTCGTCGGGTTTGTCCCTCGACTCCCGCCAGGGGCGGTAGAAGTCCTGCACGATGACCGAGGACATCGAGTTCAGTCCGGAATTGATCGTCGACACGGACGCGGCAATGACGCCCACGGTCACCAGTCCTTTGATGCCCGTCGGTATCTCGTCGAGTATGAAGCGCATGAACACCGTAATCCGCTCGCCGGCAAATTCGGCGTCGACGCCGCTGCCTGCAACGCCCGCCATCAGGTCGGGCCGCTCGTAGAAGATGTGCAGCAGCTGGCCGATCAGCACGAACAAGAAAATGACCGGTACCGCAGCAATCGAGGAAACGATCAAGGCGCGTGCGCCCTTTTGTTGGTCCTTGCAGGTCAGAAGCCGCTGTGTCGTGTCCTGATCCATGCCGAAATTGCCGATGTTGAGCAGTACCAGCCCCGTCAGTATCGAGATCAGCGCAAACGGATCGGAGAAGTCCCACGCGAGATTGAAGAACTCGAGTTTGTCCTGCCCGCCGGGTGCGTTTCCGAGGGCTGAGGTAATGCCGGCCAGGTCGAGCGGAATACGCGTCAGCAGAAAATACACGACCGTCAGCGCAGAGAGCGTGTAGATGAGGAACTGCAGAAGATCGCTCCAGATCACGGAGCGTATACCGCCCATGAAGGTAATGACGAAACCCAGCATCATCATGACGAAGGAGCCCGTAATGATGCTGGCCGGCGCGATGTTCGAGTACAGGATCATCGAGACGGCGATGGCGGCCAGATAGAGTCTGGCGCCGCTTGCGAATACCCGGCCAACGAGATAGAAGCCGCCTGCCGCTCGCATTGCGGTCGGGCCGAAGCGCAATCCCAGGAGTTCGTACACCGTGGCGGCGCGCATAGCGTAGAACTTCGGAATCAATACGCGCGCAACGAACACGGCGCCAATGACCGCGCCGAGATTGGCCGCGACGTAAGAAAAACTGCCTCGAAAACCCTGATCCGGCCCGCCGAGGAAGGTCGCGGCCGATTGTGTCGTGGCCAGTACGGACACGGCGACAACCCATAGCGACATCTGGTTACCGCCGAGAAAGTAGTCCCTGGCGTTCTGCGGCGCGCCGCGTCTGGAAAACCAGCCGAAAGCCACGAGCACCAGCAGGTAGCCGCCTACCACCAGCCAGTCGGCCGGCGCGAATCCCGATGTCATTCCCTCTGTTCCCCCGTTTGCCGTTGTGGCCCCGGCAGCGTATTTGTCATAAGCCCGGTTTTCCCGGCAGTGGTATCAAACCAGTAATCCGGCGCGGTTTTGCCTTACGCCGCGCGGGCCACGGTTGGGCATACCTTGTCGATCAACCTTTATTATCAGGGCCGCCGGGCAATCCACAAGCGCGATGATCGAGCCTTCGCGCAGACATTGCAAATCGACGATGTTTGATACCAATTTGCAAATGGTATATCTTTTATAAGACCAGTTGCGGCAACCGCGGCTGCGTGTACCGACAAACAACCGTAAAGGTTAAGGGGGAGTCATGAAAAGCCATATCCGTTGGACGGCAACGACCATTGCCGTTGCGATGGCGCTCGGCGCCGGTCCGCTACAGGCACAGAGCGGAGACGACGCAGACACGATCGAAGAGATTCTGGTCACGGGCTCGAGGATTGCGCGTACGGAGCTGACCGAAAGCAGCCCGGTGTACACGACCAGCAAGGAACAGTTGCAGCTCGATCGCGCCGTCACGGTCGAAGACATTGCCCGCAAGCTGCCGCAGCTCGCGGGTGGCGCCAACAGCACGGGTGCCACGGTCGGCGACTCGCTGGGTTCGTCGACGCTCGATCTGCGCGGCCTCGGTCAGAACCGCGCGCTGGTGCTCATCGACGGCAAACGCGCCGTGCCGTTCAGTTTTCGTAACGCCGTCGACGTCAATTCGATTCCCGCAGGGCTCATCCAGAGCGTCGAAGTACTGACCGGAGGTGCTGCAGCGGTCTACGGCGCCGACGCCGTTGCCGGCGTCGTCAACTTCGTACTCGATGACGACTTCGAGGGCCTCGAACTGGGGTTGAGCTACGAGTTCCCCGAAGACGGCGGCGAGCTTTTGAACGTCGACGCCATTTTCGGCACCGGGTTTCAGGACGGCCGCGGCCACGTGACCGGCTACATAGGCTGGGCGGAGCGCGAAGGCCTGCTGGCCGGTGACCGGTCGTTCACGGCCGCGACACCCACGGTGATTGCGGGTGAGGGCGGCAATTTCACGGACGTCGCTTCCGGGAACTTCTTTGCGTTCGACGACAACGGCGCATTCACGACCGAGCGGCAAACCGTCGACGTGACGCCCGAGCGCTACCTCATACAACCGCTGGAGCGCATTTCGGGCGGTGTGTTCGTCAACTACGATTTGTTCGAGGATTCGGTAGAGCTGTATGCGCGCTCCACCTACACGCAGGTGCGGATCACGGGTGCCGGCTCGACCGGTCAGACGCCGCTGGTGGTCAACGAGGAAGTGACCATTACGGACGACAATCCGTTCCTGCCCGCACAGGCTGCGGCGCTCCTGACTTTCGACGGCAACGGCGAAGCCCAGGTCAACGTCGAGCGCAACCTCGGGCTGGGTCTTCAGGAAACCGAGACCGTGCGCAACACGATGCAGCTGATGGTTGGCCTGCGCGGCGATCTGACGCCGCACATCGGCTGGGATCTGTACGGCCAGTACGGCCGCACCGACGGCCGCGCCACCGTGTTCAACAATGCGATACGCAACGACGGCAGCGGCAACAGCCGTTTCGGTGCCATTGCCAACACCGTGGATATTTTCGGTCCGGATGCAGACCTGAGTTCGCTGAGCGCGCCGCTCCTGCATTCCGAGCGCCAGCGCGAGCAGGTTGTGGCTGCCGTTACGCTGTCGGGTGACTCGGGCGATCTGTTCGAGCTGCCTGCGGGTCCCGTCGGCTTCGCCATCGGTTTCGAGCGCCGCGAAGAAGACGCCGTGCAGCGTCCCGGCACGGCACTCAGGGAAGGGCTTGCGTTTGGTCTCGGCGGTATCCCGGACATCGACGCCGGCTTCGATTCCGACGAAGTGTATGCCGAGGTGCTGGTACCGGTGCTGAGCGACCTGCCGTTCATCCAGGAGCTGTCGGTCGAGGCGGCGTGGCGTACGTCGGACTACACCAACACCGACGTCGACGACACCTACAAGTTCGGCCTGAGCTGGGCGGTCAACGAGAATCTCAGGTTCCGCGCAACGCAGCAGACGGCGGTACGCGCGCCGAACTTCGGCGAGTTCGCGAGCCCCGAGACGCAGCTGTCGCTGGCGCTGTTCGATCCGACCAGCCCGAGCTTCATTCCCCGTCTCGGCGGCCGCTTCGACGGCGATCCCTGTCTCGACGGCCGCGGCGACGCGGCGCAGTGTCAGCGCCTGGGCGCGGCGGCACCGGGAACACCGTTCGATACCTCGGCGGCGATCTACTCGTTCGGCGGCAACCCGGACATCCGGCCCGAAGAGGCCGAGTCGCTGACCGTCGGCTTCGTGCTGACGCCGGAGTTTCTGCCGGAGTTCTCGGCCACGGTCGACTACTACGAGATCGAAGTCACCGACGCCGTGAGCCAGATCCAGCCGATTTCGGCACTGACCAACTGCTACATCGACAATCCCGTGGAGGGCAACCCGCTGTGCGGTGCCGTGTTGCGCGACCCGAACACCGGGCTCATCAGCCAGGCACTCGTCAACGACTTCAACCTGGCGCGCCTTGAGCAGGAGGGCTTCGACGTGGGACTGCGCTACGAGTTCGATGCACCCGCCGGTTTCGGCGAGAGTATTGCGCTGAGCTATCAGGGCAACATCGTCGTTGACCAGCTGCGGCAGAACAACGTCACGGTGGCACCGCTCGACTGTAAGGGCACCTTCGGCACATCGTGCACGGGAGACTTCGCCAGCATCCTGCAGGCCGACTACCGGCACCGCGCGAACGTCGACTGGTACAACGGCGACTGGAACGTGCAGCTGTCCTGGCGCCGCATCGGCGAGGTCACCAACGTGCTCGACGATGCGGACACGATATCGGCACAGAACTACGTGGACCTGGCCGTATCGTGGAACGCAAGCGAGCGCTACCTCCTGACCTTCGGCGTGGACAATCTGTTCGATGAAGAGCCGCCGATACCGGCGTCGAACGGTAACCTGTTTGGCACGGTCAGCGACTACGACGTCATTGGCGTAACGCTGGGGGCGTCGCTGCGCATTCGTTACTGAGTCGACGGCGGGCCCGCCCGGCGGGACGGGCCCGTTACGTCGTTCGTTCCGCTTTGCGAGGTGTTGGAAGCGGGTTGGGTTGGCAGCTGCTGCGTCCCCGCGGGGCAGGCGGCACGCCGACCCCCGCGAGCGTTTCTCCGAGGTACGCAGGCTCATGACCGAGAATCTGTCCGCGCGCTACGCCGAACTCGATCTTTGGTCGACGGCGGAAGCGATCGACGCGATGTACGAAGGCCAGCTGTCGGCCGTGGCTGCGCTCAGGTCGCAGATTGCGCCTCTGGCCGAAGCTGCCGAAGCCGCCGCTGGCGTGCTGCGCGGCGGTGGTCGTCTGGCGTATGTCGGTGCGGGAACCTCGGGACGGCTTGCGGTGCTCGACGGTGTGGAGCTTGGCCCGACCTTCGGCTGGCCGGACGACCGGCTCAGGTTCCTGATCGCGGGCGGGTCGGATGCGTTGACCGTCAGCGTCGAGGGCGCGGAGGACGATGCGAAAGCCGGCCGTAAGGAAGTGCTCGAGGCCGGTATCGGTGCCGGGGACGTCGTGATCGGTGTGGCCGCCAGCGGCACCACGCCGTACACCGTGGCGGCACTGGATGCGGCGGCCCGGGAAGGGGCGCTGACGATCGGCATTGCGAACAACGAGGGTGCACGACTTCTGCGGTGTGTCGGCCACCCGATACTCGCCGAGACGGGCAGCGAATTGCTCGCGGGCTCGACGCGCATGAAGGCAGGGACGGCGCAGAAGGTACTCCTGAGCATGCTGTCTACGGCTATCATGCTGCGGCTCGACCGCGTCTACAAAGGCCAGATGGTTGATATGATCGTGTCGAACAACAAGCTGCGTGATCGTGCCGAGCGGATCGTCAGCGACATTAGCGGCTGCACGGCTGATGTCGCGGCGGAATCGCTGATTGCGGCCGGGAACGACATAAAGCAGGCGGTGCTGATTGCCCGCGGCGTTCCTGCCGCTGACGGGCAGCGCTTACTCGAGAGAGCGAAAGGGAGTTTACGACGCGCTCTCGATGAGTCCGGTCCTCCGGTGACGGACCGGACGCACTCCGCCAATGACAACATTCATAACGATAACGGGTGTCCTGATCGATGAGTTCCAAGCTCAAGAAACTCGAACCGAGCCCCTCCGCCGAGGCTCCGCTCTACAAGCAAATGGCGGACAATCTGCGCAAGCTCATCGTCGACGGCGAGATCGTCGCCGGCGAAGCCCTGCCGTCCGAACGCAAGCTCATCGAAATCACGGGCACGTCGCGGGTAACGATCCGCAAGGCGATCGATCAGCTCATCGAGGAAGGGCTGTTGTTCCGGCGTCAGGGTGCCGGTACCTACATTGCCGAACAAATCGAGCAGTCCGGCGAGGACCTGACCGGTTTCACCGACGACGCCCGCGATCGTGGCGAGTCGCCCACGTCGTTGTGGCTCGTGCGCGGTATCTCGTCGCCGACCGAGGACGAAGCAAAGCACCTCAAGCTTGGCGTGAGCGACAGCGTCGTGCGGCTGGGCCGGGTACGTTTGTCGAACGACGAACCGCTGGCGATCGAACACGCCGTCGTGCCGGCTGCAATGCTGCCCGACCCGGGTGCGGTCCAGGAGTCGTTGTACGACGTGCTCAGAAAGACCGGCAATCACCCGGTGTCCGGCACACAAAAACTGCGTGCGGCATTGGCGACGCCGACGGAGGCGGGTTTGCTGTCCATCAGCGAGAACAGCGCCATTCTGCGCATCGAGCGCAACACGTTCCGGGCGGACGGCACACCCGTCGAATTCACGCGCTCGGCCTATCGCGGCGACCGCTACGCCTTCATTACCGAGCTGCATCTCGGCGAAGAGTAGGGGCGCCGTGAACCGGTCCGCGAGCAGTCGGGTTGCAGCATCGCCGCACGGGTCACGGACGAGAAGCACGCCATGCGCAGCGTCATAGAAGGCGCGCAGGTATTCGACGGTGATGCGTTGCTGGGCTCCCGCAGCGTCGTTGTCGAAGACGGGCGGATCGTCGCCGTTGTCCATGCGGACGACACACCCGAAACTGCCGCGCGAACGACCCTCGATCAGGACTGTCTGCTGGTGCCCGGGTTTATCGATCTGCAGGTCAACGGCGGCGGCGGCGCATTGTTCAACGCCGCTCCGGACGTCGACACCATTCGCCGTATCGGCGCCGCGCATTGCGCGTTCGGCACGACAGGGTTTCTGCCAACCCTCATTACCGACGACCTGGCGGTGATGCAGAAGGCCGTTGCCGCCGTGGATCTTGCCATCGACGAGGGTGTGCCCGGCGTGCTGGGCATTCATCTGGAAGGACCGTTCCTCAACGTCGCCAAGCGCGGCATCCACGACGCGGACAAAATTCGCGACGTCGACGAGGCCGGCCTGGGTATCGTTGCTTCACTCCGCCGGGGCAAGACGCTCGTCACGCTGGCGCCGGAGCAGACCGGTGTCGACGTCGTGCGCCGGCTGCGCGACGCGGGTGTCGTCGTCGCTGCCGGGCACAGCATGGCGGACTATGCACAGACTCGATCGGCGCTCGAGGCAGGCGTTACCGGGTTTACGCACCTGTACAACGCCATGACGCCGCTGACCAGCCGCGAGCCGGGTATGGTGGGTGCTGCGCTGGAGGACGACAGGAGCTGGTTCGGCATCATTGCCGACGGCCAGCACGTACATCCCGCGTCCGTGTTTGCGGCTGTCAACAGCAAGCAGCGTGGCGGCGCAATACTCGTCACCGACGCAATGCCGAGTGTCGGCGTCACGAGCAAGCGGTTCATCCTCGGCGGCGAAACGATCACTCGGGTCGACGGCGCGCTAAAAAACGCGGAGGGTACGCTGGCGGGTTCGGATCTCGACATGCTGTCCGCCGTCAACAACGCGGCGGAGTACGCACGTATCGACTGGTTCGAAGCGGTGCGAATGGCCAGCCGCTACCCAGCGGCGGCGCTGGGTATCGACAGCGAATTCGGTTCGATCAAGCCCGGCTACGCCGCCAATATCGTCGCCGTAGATCGGCAGAAACGGATCGTTGACGTCTGGATCGAAGGCGAACGTCATGTCGAAGTGGAGGCCGTCTGAAGGCGCGTCATGGAAATTGTCGTAATGCCCGATTCGAACGCCGTCGCCGAGTTTGCAGCGGCCAGGATTTGTGAACTACTGGAGAGGAAACCGGCAGCCGTCCTGGGACTGGCAACCGGGAGCACTCAGCTAAAACTGTACGCCAAACTGGTCGAACTCCATCGCGCCTCGCGGATCCGTTTTCGCGAGGTGCTGACGTTCAACCTCGACGAGTACCTGGGCGTTGAGCCGGACGACCCGCAGAGCTACCGCTCGTACATGCAGCGCGAGCTGTTTGCGGCCGTCGACATCGAAGCGGAGAACACCCACTTGCCGGTGTGCGGCGAGCACGAGGATCCGCGCGAAGCCGGTGCGGACTACGAGCGCCGAATCCGTGAAGCGGGCGGCATCGACCTGCAGGTGCTCGGCATCGGCAGGAATGGCCACATTGGCTTCAACGAGCCGACCTCGAGCCTCGCATCGCGAACCCGGGTCAAGACGCTGACAGCCGATACCGTGGCCGCCAACAGCCGCCTGTTCGGCGAAGGCGAGAATCAGCCCGACATGGCCATGACCATGGGTATCGCCACGATTCTCGACAGTCGGCACGTCATGCTGCTTGCCACCGGTGCAGACAAGGCCGGTGCCGTGCGCGCAGCCATCGAGGGGCCGGTCGCTGCGAACTGTCCGGCATCGGCGCTGCAGCTGCATGCGCATGCCAGTCTGATCCTCGATGACGATGCTGCATCGGAACTGGCCGAACTCGGGCACTATCGCCGCGTACAGTCGGCGAACGCCGAGTTGCTGGACCGGTTCGGATATTTTTCGAAATGACCCCTTGTGCCGGTGCCGGCGTCGTCAGGTCTCGGCGGCGAGCGCCGCCCAGATTCGATTGACGACCGACCGGTTGTTGGACGCGGCGCGAAACGCGGAGATCTGCATCGGTGCCTGCCAGTCTTCGCTGACACACTCGAGCGAGCGTGCCCGCGAGTTCGAGGCCACCACCGTTTCCGGCAGCCACGCCAGGCCCAGCCCGCTGACCGCGGCCGTACACAGGCTTTCCGCCAGCGAGCCGCGGTAGACGCCTCGAAGGCGCGAGCGGAACGGGACCGACTTGATCGTGTGCTGCACGACGCGCGACAAAAACGACGTGCCGGCGTACTCGAGGTACGGGATGGCCGGGCCTTCCGACGATTCGAAATCGATGCGCGCGCCGTCGGCGGCCAGGTACGGCAGCATCCGGTCGGTGCCGATGTCGATGCGCGGGAAATCGGCCTCGTCGATATCGAACGGGAAGGCCTCGTGGCGATAACAGACGAAGAAATCGCTGCCGCCGTTGATCAGGCTCTCGAGATACTCCTCGATGCTGCGGGTTTCCGCAATGATCGAGGCTTCGAACGGCCCGACCTCACGGCGCAGCTGGGCGACGAGCGAGGGGATTTGAAACAGCGCGAGCGTGTGCAGACAGGCGATCGTCACCCCTGACTTTGCAATGCGCGCGTATTCGCTCGCTTCCCCGCGCGCCTGATAGGAAATGCGAATCATTTCCCGGGCATGCGGCAGGAAGTCCCGCCCCGCCGGAGTCAATGAAACCGGGTGCTGGGAGCGATCGATGAGTTCGGTCCCCGCCCAGATTTCCAGCGACTTGATTCGCCGGCTGAATGCGGACTGAGTGATGTTGCGCGACTCAGCCGCACGAGCGAAATGGCCTTTCTCCACAACGCTCACCAAATCTTCTAACCACTTGATGTCCAGAATCTGCTTCCCAATCAGCGTCTTGCGATTTTTGCATCAAGACTGTCCAAATACGATTTTCATGTCAAGTCGCATCGGTTCACCCTTGGCGTGTGGGGTAGAGAACCAACAATAAGCCTTTTGGCGGAGGGAGCATGAAATTGACCAACTACCGATCGCTGTGCGTGCTGGGCGTGGCGATCGCATCAGTTTGCCTGATACCGGTACCGGTAACAGCCCAGCAGACGAACGACGACGACGCGGATTCCCTGGAGGAAATCGTCGTCACGGGTTCACGTATTCGCAGGAGCAATCTGAACTCCTCGATCCCCTTGCAGGCGTTCGGGCTCGACGAACTCGAAGAGATCGGTACGACCGACCTCGCCGAGGCGTTGACCCAGCTGCCCGGCGTCGAGGAGGCCATATCGCCCTCGAACAGCAATACGAGCATTCAGAACGCCGGCCTGTCGACGATCAATCTGCGCCGCCTCGGTGACGATCGCACGCTGATCCTGATCAACGGCAAACGCGCGGTATCGAATTCGGGTAACTCGGATCGCGTAAGCCTTTCGACGATTCCCGTGGGTTTTGTCGAGAGCACCGAAGTGCTCACCGGTGGTGTGTCGGCGATCTACGGTTCGGACGCCATAGCCGGTGTCGCCAACTTCATACTCGAAGACGACTTCGAAGGCTTCGAGATCGACGTGCGCGCGAGTGCGCCGGAGGCCGACGGCGGTGACGAGCCGAGGGTCAATTTCCGCGCCGGGCAGGAGTACGCGGAGGGCCGCGGTTACGCGCTGTTTGCGGCCAGCTGGCGGGACGAAGACGAGATCGTGGCCGACGCGTCGCGTCCGTTGACGATTCTCGCGCTGGAGTTCGACGACCCCAGCACGTCGTCGTCGAACTCATTCGCCCGCGAACGCGAAGTGCCGGGTTGCGACGGGCCCAACGAAGAGCGGCACTGCTTCCTGCCGTCGCTGAGCGACACGACGCCGGGCGGCGTGTTCGAGGGCGGTGACGCGTGGTTCGTCAACGGCCAGTGGTTCAACGATCAATCGCTGCAGCCGGACGACCGCACGGGCACCCAGGACTTCTTCGGCGACTTCGACGGGTTCAATTTCCGTCCGGGCAGAACGCTCGAGGGCTCGCGGGAAATACTGAATATCGCGGCGACGACGAGTTTCGAGTTCACCGACAGGACCGAAGGCAGTCTGACGGTCATGTACTCGGACATCGACTCGAGAACCGCGAGCGGCTTCGAGACCCTCAACAGCGACGACACCTTCGGCCCGCAGGACCTGCTCGAAGTGGGCAACATGGCGTCGGACCATCCGTTCATCCCGCCCGAAGTCGAGGAAACGCGCAGCGGCAGCGTATCGTACGACCGCCGCCTCGTTGAGCTGGGCGCGCAGGCCCGCATTAGCAACCGCACAACCGTGCGCATGATTGCCGACCTTCAGGGCAACTTCGACAACGGTTTCGACTGGGAGCTGTTCGGCACCTACGGCCGGTTCAAGCAGGAGCAGAACAACCCCAACGAAATGCACTACAGGAACATTCAGGAAGCGCTCAACATCGAAGCCGACGGCAACGGCGGCTTTCAGTGCGTCAATGCGGCGGCGCGGGCGGCCGGTTGTGTACCGCTCAATCTGTTCGGCGAAGGTACGGTCACACCCGAAGCGGCCGACTACATCCGCTACAACGGTTATGCCGAGCAGGAGCGCGAGCAGGTAACCGTCGGCGGTTTCGTCAGCGGCGATCTGTTCTCGATACCGACGGGCGCGGTCAAAGCGGCGGCCGGCGTCGAGTATCGCCGCGAAGCACAGGAGACCGACGGTGATCCCGACGGCGATCCGGTTGGCGGCATAGACGGCGATCCCTCGACCGACGACGCGTTCGTCACCTCGTTAGCGACTTTTCCGAGCGTCAAGTCGAGCTACTACGTCTACGAGGGCTACGGCGAAATCGAGGTGCCGCTCTTGAGGGAAAAGGCCTTCCTACAGGCATCGGCCCGCGTGGGTGACTACGATACCGTTGGCGTGATCACGAGCTACAACGCGGGACTGATCTGGATACCGACCGAGGACATCCTGTTCCGGGCGCAATACTCGCGCTCGCAGCGTGCGCCGAACCTGACCGAGTTGTTCTCGCCGCCCCGGCCTGACAACGACGACCTGCGCGATCCTTGCGATAATCTGGAGGCCGACGGCACGGGTCTTTCAGCGCCCGACGGTGACGGTGGTGAAAACGCCGACATTGCGGTTTTGACCGCCAACTGCCTGTCGGAGCCCGGTATTCAGGCATTTTTTGCGAACCCGGACAATGCCGGTGAAGCCTTCGAATTCGACGGTGGCGTGCAAGGGCCGAATGCCGGCAACCTGAGTCTCAAGGAAGAAACGGCCGACACGATGACCGTCGGTTTTGCGTTTACGCCGCGCTTCCTCGACAACTTCTCGTTGACGGCCGACTATTTCCGCATCGAAATCGAGGACGCGATTACCTCGATATCCACGCAAAACACAGTCGATCTGTGCTACTCGGCCGAGAATTTTCCGAACAATCGTTTCTGCGACGTGATTACGCGTAATCCCTTGAACGGCGACGTCGTGGAAGTCATCAACTTCCAGGAGAACCTCAACGAGGAACTGGTATCGGGTGTCGACGTTACGCTCAGGTACAACTTCGATTTACCGGGCCGTATCGGCAATCTCGATCTCGACTGGCGTTATTCGCAGTACTTCGATCAGGAGGTGTCGTTCGAGGGTATCGGAGGCGTCGTGCTGACGAGTTCTCCGCTCGGCGAAATCGGTGACGGTGAGGAAGAGTGGCGTGCGCGACTGCGCTACACGCTCGGCGGCTTCCGGCTGACCTACACGGTGTTGTACGAATCCGGCGGGGTGGACGATCTCCTCAACGATCCGAACCCTGACGACGATCGTTTCTTCGAAGTCGGTGGCGAAACGTTCCATCGCGTGTTCCTGTCTTACCGCTTCGGTGACAACGATCGCTACCGGGTCTACGGAGGCGTCAACAACATTGGCGACAACCATGGTCCGTTCCTGCCGTCGGGACTCGACAACGGGAGCACCCGGAACATCGTCAGCGGTTTGAACGATGTCGTGGGCCGCGAGTTCTTCGCAGGAATTCGCGTACGCTTCTGACAAAGTTATACGTGTACCGACAGGGCAGCCCCTGTGTGCCAGGGGCTGCCCGCTTTAATTCTGCCAAGCTGATAACGCAATGATGAAAGCCAGTCTGCGCAAACTCTGCCTGCCCCGGCGGCTGCGCCGCACTTTTGTACGCACGTCGACCGCGGTTCTCGTGCTCGCCGTCTCGATGGCGGCCACGTCGAACACCCGCGCCGAGAACCCGGCGCGGCCCATGTCACCCGTGGATCACGTCGAAATGCCGAGGTTGTCCTCGCCGAGCCTGTCGCCCGACGGCCGCTACCTGCTGTATCGGCGCACGCTGACGGATTGGGCCGAGAACAAGATCGTGCGCCGTTATCGACTGCTTGATCTCGAGACCGGCGAGTTGTTGCCCGTCCCGCAACCGGAGGAAGCCGACGAGTCGTTTGGCGGCGTCGTGTGGCATCCCGACGGCTCCGGGTTTGCGACCCTGCTGGAACGCGAAGACGACGAGCATGACCAGGTCTACTTTTATGCGCTCGGCGACGGCAGCTTCACGAGGCTCACCGAGCACGGTGCGTCGATTTCCGGCATCCGCTGGTCGCCGGACGGACAAACGCTGTACTTCGTCGCTCCGCGGCTGAGAGGCGACGAAGAAAGCCGGCTGCTCGACGGGGACTGGGTGATCGAGCCCTACGACACCTCGCGGAATCGCGAAATCTGGACGCTGGATACACGGAGCTCCGCAACCGTACCGCTCGTTGCCGGCGATTTTTCGGTACGTTCGGTGTCCGTGAGTCGTGACGGCCGGCAGCTCGTGTATCGACGCGTCCCGAGCCACGAGGTGGATGCCTCGCATGACGGCGAGATCTGGACACTGGATCTCGCAAGCGGAAAACAGCAACGCTGGACCGACAATCACTATCGGGAATCTTCTCCGAGCTTGTCTCCCGACAATCGCGCGGTTGCGTACATTGCAACGGTCAATCAGGCGCTCGAGCCCTACTACGAGGACAAGGTCTTCATTCAGGAGCGCAAGGGAAAAGCACCGCGGCGACTGCTGGCGGATGCCGCAATGGAGGCGCTCGATCATGCGTGGGACAAGAGCGGCGAGGGTTTGTACATACTCGGCAATACCGGCGTTCGCACCGACCTCTATCATCTGACCCTCGCAAACGGCGAGTTGCGTCGGCTGACCGACGGCGATCACGCCGTTGCCGACTGGAGCTACGACGCCGACAACGACGTACACGTCGCGCGCATTGTCACAGCGGAAAACCCCGGCGATATTTACGTCATGCGTTCGACCGACGAAGGCTTCGTCCGGGTGTCCGACGAATACGCGGACTGGGAACGGCGTTTCCTGTTGCCGCGCCAGGAAGCCGTGCACTGGACCGGTCCGGAGAACGTCGAGATCGAGGGCCTGCTGGCGTATCCCGTAGGCTACGAGGAAGGCCGCCGCTATCCGCTGGTGACCATTACGCACGGCGGTCCGAGGTCATCCTCCCAGTTCGGTACCTGGAACGCCTCGCGCTACGTGGCCGTGCTGGCAGGGCAGGGATACGCCGTGTTGCTTCCCAATCACCGTGGCGGCACCGGTTACGGGGACGCGTTCGTGCGCGACATGTACGGCGCCTACTTCCGCAACGCCCATCATGACGTGCTGGCCGGCGTCGATGCCATGATTCAGAAAGGCATTGCCGATCCCGACCGGCTCATCAAAATGGGCTGGAGCGCGGGTGGACACATGGTCAACAAGTTGATCACGATGACCGATCGCTTTGGGGCTGCATCCTCGGGCGCGGGTGCTGCCGACTGGCTGTCAATGCACGCCGAGAGCGATGTACGTCACACCCGGCAATGGAACTTCGGCGGCTTTCCCTGGCAGGAGAACCCGCCGGTCGAGCAGTACCGCAGAGATTCGCCGCTGTCGTCCGCCTCACGCGTTCGCACGCCGACGTTGTTTTTTTCCGGCGCCGACGACGTGCGCGTTCCGCCTACGCAGTCGATCATGATGCACCGCGCGGTGCGCGCCGCGGGAGCGCCGACAAGACTGTATCTGGCGAAGGGGCAGCCGCACAATTACTCCAAGCCGTCGTTTCAGCTGTTCAAAATGAACACCGAACTGGCGTGGTACGCGCAATACGCGTTGGGTTCGTCCTACCAACCCGTGTATCCCGAACTTCCTCCCGCTGAGGACGATCCCGACGGATCGGGCGCGGTAGCGGCAGACGATGCGGATCGATAACCGCGCTGGCGTTACGCGGCGAGTCCGGGCAGGTGCCCGCCTCGAGACGTTCCGAGTAGCGGCCGCGTGATCGAAGTGGACAAGCTCATACTCGGCTTCAGCAACTCGGAGTCCGTGCTCGTTCCCGCGTGGAAGCCGCCGGAGTACATGGAACTCATGGTACGCCTGAGCCGCAAGCAGCATCCCACCGTCTGCTATGTCGGTGCCGCCAGCGGCGACGATCCGCGAAGGATGGTCGACTTCAAGGCGCTCTGCGAACGCGTCGAGTGCAAGCCAAGCTGGTTGCGCGTTTTTCACATGACAACCGATCACCCTGCCGCCTACTTCGACGGCGCCGACATCATTTACGTCGACGGCGGCTCCACCCGCAATCTGCTGGCGCTGTTGCGGGAGTGGGACGCCATTGACGCGCTGGTGGCTGCCTACCAGCGCGGCGTGCTGATAGCCGGTGCAAGTGCGGGTATCAGCATGTTGTTCGAGCAGTGCATCAGCGACTCGGTACGCACAAAGATCCGGCCCGTGCGCGGTATCGGCTTACTCCCCGGCACCGTTTGCGCACACTACAACGTCCGCGAGGAGCGGCGCGACGTTCTGCGCTCGCTCGTCAACACCGACCGCAACGCCTTGCCGGCCTATGCACTGGACGACGGCGTGGCGGCCCTGTTCGTCAATGGCCGCTTGTCCAGGAGCTACACGATCGTGGAAGGTGCGCGCCTGCACGAGTTCGTGGTGCGCGGCGACAGCGTCGAGCATCTCGTGCAGACGCCCTAGGGTTTCGTGGATCGGGCGCTGACAACGCAATGCAAGTGCATTCCTACCGGAGCCCTATGGCTCTCTGCCGAGGTGTGAGGAGCGCCACTTCGAATTGAATACCCGAACGGAAACCGATTTCCTGGGATCGGTCGAGGTACCGGCCGAACGCTACTTCGGTATCGAAACCCTGCGAGCCTGCGGTAATTTCCGGATTACCGGGACACCCGTGTCTGTCATGCCCGAGCTGATCCTGGCGCTCGCCTGGATCAAGAAGGCTGCCGCGCTGGTCAACGAGCGGGCGGGCGATATCGACTCCGTGCGCGCGGCAGCCATTACCGATGCCTGTGACGAGCTGCTCGGCGGACGGCATCACGACGAGTTTGTCGTCGACGTCATCCAGGGGGGAGCCGGCACGTCCACGAACATGAACGCCAACGAGGTGATTGCGAATCGCGCTCTGGAGATACTGAACTATCCGCGCGGCAGCTATGGCGTGATTCATCCCAAAGACGACGTCAATCGCTGTCAGTCCACCAACGACGTTTATGCCACGGCGATTCGCCTCACGATCGTGCAGCTCAACGAACGTCTGGTCGCCGCAGTGGAAAAATGCCTGAACGCTTTTGACGAGCAGGCAAGACGATACGATAGCGTACACAAGCTCGGCCGGACCCAGCTTCAGGATGCGGTGCCCATGACCGTTGGTCAGGAACTCAGCGCATTTGCCATTTCGCTGGCCGAAGACGTCGACCGCCTCAGGGAAATGCGGCCGCTGCTGCTCGAAGTGAATCTCGGCGGAACGGCGATCGGTACGGCGGTTGGGGTCAGTGACTATTATCTCAAACACATTGTCGAAGAGCTGGCGCTCGTATCCGGCCTGCCGGTTCGCGCGGCCGGCAACCGCATTGAGGCAACCTGGGATACCGGCATCTTCGTGTTCTACAGCGGCTTGCTCAAACGGCTCGCAACCAAGCTCAGCAAGATCGCCAACGACCTGCGCCTGTTGTCGAGCGGACCGTTCGGCGGGATCGGCGAGCTGAGGCTGCCGCCGAAACAGCCGGGGTCTTCGATCATGCCCGGCAAGGTCAACCCCGTCATTCCCGAGGTCGTCAACCAGACCTGCTATCGCGTGTTCGGTGCGGACACGACCGTCACCTTCGCGGCGGAATCCGGCCAGCTGCAGCTCAACGCCATGGAGCCCGTGATTCTCTGGTCGATCTACGAGGCGACCAGCAGTCTGATCGCCGCCGTGGATACGCTGGTCGACAACTGTATTACGGATCTGGACGTCGACAGGGAGCGCTGCAGATCGCTACTGGCCGCCAGCCCGGCCAGGGCAACGCTCATTGCAAAGGAACTCGGCTACAGCGTCGCTTCGGAAGTCGCGCTCGCGATGACGAGAGACAGGCTGCCCTTCGAGGACGCGCTGCGCCGGGTGTCACCGGAGCACGCGGACGCCGTCATTGACGCGCTTGCGCTCGAGAATCCCTGAGGGTCGTCAGCATCGTCACCCGGAGAGGTGATTGTACGAAGTGATCCTGCCCTGTTATTCGACCAGGTCGCCCGAGGCGGCGGCGATACCGCCGTTCTTGTGCGCAACGCCCGGAACAACGCGCATCCGCCAGGCGAAATCGGCGCCCAGGCTTTCGGCTGAGGCTTTGGCCGTCTCGTAGAATTTCTGGCCGCGCGCAAAGCGGTGAGGCCCTTGTTCGTCCGCGCCGGCCGAACGCCTGAGACTTTCGTGATTGGAGTCGTTGTCTCTGTCCCCGAGCAGCACCACCACGTCTTTCTCCAGCATCGCCTTGAGCTGCTCGGCGGTCACCCCCGTGCCTTTGAGACCGTAGGGGTAGTCGATATCGAGATCGGGCATCGTGTACCAGCCCGCGTTGGCGGGCAGAAAACGTTTCACGCGCGCGTCGGGCATGAAGTACATGAAGCGGTGCGTGAACTGCGAACCGGCCGAGTGTCCGTAAAGTGTGTACTGGGTCTGACTGCTGTCGAGACCGTCGACCACAAGGTCGAAAATCGGTTCGATGGCGGAGAAGGTCCAGACGGATTGCTCGTTGCGATCGAGCGATCCGTTGTCGAACACCCGGCCGCGGTTGTAGGTCGAAGACCCTGGAAACAGCAATCGGCTGAATTCGGGCGCAACCACGATAAAGCCTTCGGCTTCGGCAATCTGATCCCATTCCGCGAGGTAGCGCGCTGCACCGCGTTTGGCGCCGTGCATCATGAACAGGATCGGTGCGTTCGACACGTCGACGTTTTGCGGCACGTAAACCCACACCGGTATTTCCGGACCCGGATAACTCAGGAAATAGAAATGGTTGAGGCCCGGCGTGAGTTCCGGCGTTGCGGTTGGCAGGGCTTTGTCGGCACCGGTTGCCGTAGGGTCGGGTTCGATCCGGTCGTTCGGTGCGGGCTGGCAGGCAGCGACCGTGGCCAGCAGCAGCAGGGATAGCGTCAATCGCAACATGGCGTTCTCCGTAGACTGGCCGTAGCTTAAAGGGCTTTAGGTCTTCAGCGGTTGAGTATTACGCATGTTCCGAGACGCTTGTTGCATAAGGGTCGACGAGCGTCTGGCTACGCTACAGGGCTCTGGGGTTTGCCCGGGCTTTCACATAAGGCGGTCCGCGATTGCGGGCGGGAACACCCTTTTTGACTTTGGGTGATAGACGCTGAGCATCGTCTGTATATACACTTATCGGTCCTTGATGGCGCTTCCGAAAGGCGCGTCGCAATTGACGGTATGAGAGCGTGACAGCGAAATCCAAAGATAAGAAAAAAAACAAGGATGCGCAGCTGGTCCTTCGCCTGGACAGGGACTTAAGGGACCGGTTCGTGAGCGCATGCAAAGACCTCGATACCACGGCAGCCAGGGAAGTGCGCCGGCATATCAAGCGCTTTCTGAAGCGCTACGACAAGGGTGAACTCGACGACCGCTAGGCGGTAAGCGTTCTACCCGGGCCTTTTGCAGACCGCCGGTCTGCTCGGAGACTCAATGAACACACTGCGGCCGGGCCTTGCGCGCCCGGACCGTTCGGCTGTGCCCGGGTTTTACGACGCGCAAGGCGCGTTCGGGAAAGAGGGAAATTCGTCTTGTCACAAAACTGTAATAAAAGTGCAAGAAAAGTTTCAAAAAGGGTATGCTTCCGCTAAACAAATGATGTACAGTGTATATACGTTTGGGATGCAGGAGCGGAGTTTATGAACCGTCCTAACTTGAAATCTTTCTTTACGATGTTCGGGATCGGCCTTCTCGCCGGTCTGGCTGGCTGCACGACGACGGCCAGCATCGAGTCCGGCGAAGCGCTGTCCAAGCGCGTCGTCTCCGGCGATGCCTTGGTGTTCGGCAAGCTCAAGCTGATTCGCAACGGCGAGGAGGCACGACTGGGTTCCGGCGTGTTTGCCAGCGGCGCCAAGCTGCACCTCGTCAACATGGCCAGCGGCAAACAGACCATTGGCCGGGTCGGCCAGGACGGCGAATTCGCCTGGGCACTCGAACCGGGTAACTACGAAGTCGTCACTATCGGCTTCGACAACCGCGGCGAGCACAGACAGGCGGATACCAGCTTTACGTTTGCGGTCTCCGACGATCATGACGCCGTTTACGTCGGTACGGTCTCGCTGGAAACTTCGTTCCACTCCGGCTACTACGGTTTCAACGGCACGGTCGACGACTACACGGTCAGCAACGATTGTGCCGCGGACTGTTCGGCGCGCCTGGGCCGTCTGGGCCTGTCGGCCGACTCGTTGGATGTGGCGCTGCTGCAGGAACAGTATCACCTTGCGCAGCGGCAATAGGCCGACAGCCGCTTAAGCGAATCCGGGCCGGGAGCCAGACGATCCCGACCCACTTGAACCGCGATACGGAATCACGTATCGCGGTTTTTTTCGGCCTGACGCTGGCCCACACAAACCTTCAGTCCGCTGCTTCGATGTTCTCCTGCAGTCCCCGCTGCAGGTACTCCAATGCCTCGCTCGCGCGTCCGGCGTCTTTCAGCGTATCGCCGAGCATCAGGTAGGCAGCGTTGCGTATCGTCCGGCTGTTGCTGTCCTCGAGCACTTTCTTGAGTACGTCTACCGACTGCGCCTTGTCGCCGCGGTCTTCGTAGACTTCCTGAATTTTCTGCATCTGCATGATGGCGGCCTTTTCCGGGTCCGCGCTTACCTCGTGTGTTGCCTCGATGATGCCGTAGTACTGCGTCATGAGTTCGAGAAAGCTTTGCATGAGCGCAATATCGTCCACGCTCTGGGCATTGCTTACCGGAGCAAAGCCGAGTCCTGTCGCTGCGATCAGCGCAAGCGCCGTGTTCCTAACTGTGTGCATGGTCCTTCTCCTTTAAAAGTCCGGTTGTCGAATCGTCCGCAGGCTTCGAGAGCCTCGGCTTGTCGGGCATACGCGGGGCCGGCAGCGTTCTGATCTGTGAGAGGCTCGGCCGACGAACGTCCGGCCGTTCGACCGAGAGCGCAGCAAGCCTCGCCAGCGACGGTCTGGCGCTCGTGTTTTCGGGCAGCGAAGACGATTGCCAGAGCAACGGCAGGAGGCCGAGCATCGTCGCTGTGAGCACGGCAGTTGTTGCGACCGGTATCCAGCCGCGGTGTCTTGACGGCCGTCCGGCTGTGTTTGCCCGGATTCGCGCATGCAAATGCGGCGGCGCTTCAATCTGCCGATAGCGCCTCTTGAGTTCGGTGAGTTCGTCATTCATTGTTGCCATCCCGTCTGTTCATCCGCTGCTGCGGTCGTCCGTCGTTACGGTCTCCCGAAGCCCCTGTATGTGCAGGTTGGCTTCGAGTTTCGTCGTGGCCTTGTGCAGCAGCGCTTTGACCGTGCCTTCCCGGCAGCCCATGGCTCTGGCGGTATCCCGCACCGACAGGTCTTCGAATACTCTCAACATCACGACCTCTCGCTGCCGCTCCGGCAGATCCGCCACGATTTGGCGCACCCTGGCGGCACACACGAGTTCGTCCACCAGGGCTTCCGGTTGATTCCCGGTATCCGCCAGGTCCTCGGCAAGGGTCTTGCCGCGTTTCTGGCGGTTGAATTCATGGCACACGAGGCGGGTGGTCCGATACAGCCAGGTGAACGGTTCGGCGCGGAACCGGAACGTGCGCAACCCCTTGTGGCCGCGCATGAACACTTCCTGCGTAGCATCTGCTGCCTGCTGTGCGTCGGTCAGCATCGTCGACGCGAGTCGATAAATGCGATCCTGGAAACGCAGCACGATGGCATCGAACGCAGAGGAACTGCCCGCTTTGAAGTGTTTGACGAGGTCGGCATCGGATACGTCTTCCCAGTTCATCGAGCGTTGTCTCGCCTTGTCCGCGGTACGTCACCGGCACGGTCGGTGCGGCCCGCTCATGCGGACAGGAAGCCAATGGGCGGTGTCGCGCTGCCGGGCGAATAGAACGATCTCACGTTCGGCAGGACACGGTCCAGTTCCGACGCCGGCACGCCGAACCAGGTTGCAAGTTCGGCAAAGTACTCGTCGACGGACGTCGTGGGTGCGTATACGCCACGCCCGAGGTCCAGCGGGCTCGTTGCGGACAGGGTGGGATAGGTTCCGTACATCTGGCCGCCGTTTACGTCGCCGCCCATGACCACGTGATGGCCACCCCAGCCGTGATCGGAGCCTTTGCCGTTGGAGGTCAGCGTGCGGCCGAAATCCGAACTCGTAAACGTCGTTACCCGGTCGAAAACGTCGAGCTCACCCAGCGCATTTCTGAATTCGTCGAGGCCACGGCTGATCACGGGCAGCATGGCTGCTTGTTTTTCGACGACATCGTCGTGGTGATCCCAGCCGCCCACACTGACAAAAAAGGTCTGCCTGTTTGCGCCCAGCGCATTGCGGGAGCCGATGACACGGGCGATCTGGCGCAGGCTTTGCGAAAAGTAATTGTCGGAGAAAACCGTCGTGAGTTCGGGCGCGGTCCTGATGGCATCGACGAATACGGCCTGTGCATCGATGGCAGCGCGCAGTCTCTGCGAGTACTCGCGGCGCAGGATGTTGGCCTGAGGTACGCCCAGCAGTTCGTCGATCATCCGCTGGCGCAATACGCCGAGATCGGTGCCGTCGGCGTAGGCGTTGACGCCGGGTGCGCCGTCGCCGGCGGCTTCGATACTGTACTCGCCGATTTCGCGGCCACTCTGAAATACGTTGCTGCCGGACAGCGAAATATTCATCGAGACGCCATTGGCGATGTTGACGTCGCGCATCAAGTCGGCGATGCGGCCGCCCCATCCCTCGGCAATACGTGCGTTTGGTACGGCGGTTTGCCATTGATTGATCTGATCCGCGTGCGAGAACAGGCCGAGCGGCAGACGCGCCGTGCCGTTTTCGACAGCCAGCGGATCGAAGGGCTCGAGCAGGGTGCCGATATTGGCGAGGAGGGCAACGTCGCCACTCTCGTACAGGGCTCTGAGTTCAGGCATGCCGGGATGCAGCGCATAGCGCCGGCCGTTTGCGGCCGTGCCGGGGAGCGGCAGCAGGTTTTCCCTGGGCAGCGCGAGATCCGAGCGTATGCCACGGTATTCGTCATACTGATCGCTGTCGTAAGGGACCAGCATGTTATAGGCGTCGTTGCCGCCGGCGAGCAGGATGCACACGAGTGCGCGGTAACCCGGCGCACTCTGCGCCGCTGCACTGCGTGCCAGCCCGAGGGTCAACAGGCTGCTCGAGATCGTCGCCGAGGCGATACCGAGAGAGCAGCTGTGGCTCAGGAAATGACGTCGGGTCATCATGTCGTGTCTCCTGGAATCAAAGCCTGACGGCGTAGTCGGCCGAAACGAGCACCATGTACACGGCGACCCGCAGTCTGAATTCGGGATCGGCGATATCGCTCAGGAGCGACTCGATACGGGATTGCGTCTCGGCATCGAGGGTTCCGGCGGTAAAGACAATCGAGAGACGCTCGACCAGCGCGGCGGTATTGTCCACGAGCGGTCGGTAATCCGCGTAACTCAGTCTGACTTTGGCGAAGGGCTCGGGCGCGTCGGTTACGAAGTCGGCCGAGACCGCGAAGTCGACGAGGTTGGTCATGCCAACCACGCTGTTGCTGGTCAGTATCTGGAACTCCGGCGCGACGAGTCCGGCAGCGGCAATGTCTCCGGCAGGGGAGTGCGCCGGCAGGTAGAAGTTGAACACGCTCGGGGAGGATAGCGGGTGTTGTTTGCCGAGTTCCTGCAGCAGATAACCCGTGTTGAAGATGAAGCCGTCGTCGCTTTCGGCGCCGAGCTGGCGCAACATCGCGGCATAGCGAACGGCCGGTTCGCGCAGTTTGCCGAAAGTCGACGTCGGGTCCACTGGCGCCGTCGCTTCGGGGTCCAGCAGTATCGCGCTGATCACGGCCCGCATGTCGCCGCGAACGCCGCTGCCGTTGTCGTTGAAGGCACTGGCAACGCGTTCAACGTAAGCGGGCGACGGATTTGACGTCACGAGCCGCTGGATGAGCTGCCGGCCGATGAACGGCCCCACGTTCGGGTGCATGAACAGATTGTCGATGGCGGACTCGACGTCCTGCAGTCCGCTTTGCCCGGCCGGCACGACGGCACCGTTGAGCAGGGCTTTGGAACCCGGTTCGTGCGCTTCGTCGAACATTCGCATGGGTACGGCGAAGTTGGGCGTGTCGTTGCCGAAGAACGCGCCGGGTCCGCCGTAGGAGAGTCCCGTGAAGATTTTTGCGAATTCCCGAATGTCGACGTTCGAATAGGTTGCTACAGGCTCGCCGTTTTCGAGCACCCGGCTGCCGTCGTTGTTGAGCTCGAACAAACCGATCGAGAAAAGCTGCATCACTTCGCGGGCGTAGTTCTCGTCCGGAAAGGTGTTGTTGGCCGGGTTCGACCTGCCGTTGTTGAGGTGACTCAGGTAAAAGCCCATGGCGGGATGCAGCGTGACGCTTCGCAGCAGGTCGCGAAAATTTCCGAAGGCGTTGTTCAGCAGCATGTCGTAGTAGCCGCTCAGCGCACCCGGATAAACGAGCAGCATATCCACGTTGTCCGACACCACGAAGATCTCGCTGAGCGCAAACGCCACCCGCTGGCGGAGTTCATCGGGTGCCGTGACCGTGTGATGCCACCACGCCATTCGGCGCGATATGACGAGGTACTCGATATCCTGCTCGAATGCCTCGAACTCCCCGTTGTCGCGGCGCTCGAGGAGATCGTTGACGAGCGGCGAGTGCGCCGTCACCGGCAGACCGAATTGCCGTTCGAGCCACGCCTCCCGGCCTTCGCCGGCGACGCCGACAATGCCCGCGTAGTCGAGTCCAAACGTGGCGTTGGCCGCAAACCGGGAAGCCTCATTGAGTTCGGAGACCGTCGGAGGTGGCGGCGGCGCGGGTGGCGGAGCCGGCGGCGGCGATGAGCTTCCACCGCCGCACGCGCTCAGCGCCAACAGCGTCGTGGCGAGCATGGCGGCGGCAAGTCGTCGTCGGTTCGAAGCATCTGTCGGCATGGCGGATTCCTCCTTCCTGACTGTTTAGTGCAGCGTCGCGGAAATCGGTTTACCCGGGTATTTGACAAAACCCCAATATCGACGGGCCGCTGCTCGCCAGCGCCGGCCACAGGTAGCTCACTTTATTCAGGGTTGGGGTAGCCAAAACGGCGCAGTAACGACTCTAAGGGTCAGATAACCTCGGCGGACAGTACGGTGAACACTAAATGAACGCTCGCAAACCTCAGACGATGACAATACTGCCCGCCACCGGCGCTGCCAGTAGCGGTCAGCTGGCACTGGACGATACGCTGCTGCTCCTGAGCGGTACCCGACGTCTGGCCCGGCTGGTATCGAATGCGCTGCGGGCGACACAGTTACGTCCCGAACTTTGGCTGGTTCTGGAAGTGGTTGCCGAACGGCCGCGGTCTCTCGGGCGTGTCGCGACGGCCCTCGCAGCGCATAAAGGCACGGTTTCACGATGGCTGACGCAACTCGAAGAACAGGGTCTGGTCGACTGCGAGATCGTGCGCGGCGACATGCGCCTCAAGATTACGTCTCTGACTGCACTCGGCAGGCATCGTCTGGAGATTGCCCGCTCGCGGATTGCCGATGCGCTGAAAGAACTCGGTCTGCCCGTGGACGACGAAGCCCGTGCAGCGATTCAGGACGCCTGCCTTGCGCTGTGTCCGAGCGATGCCCCCGCCGTGGCGTCGGAGGTCCGCGATCGGGGGTAGCCGATACCGCCCGACCGGCACTCTCAGCACAGTATCCCTTATGTACGCGCCGATGCTCGTCGACGGCGGGCGCGAAACAAATGCAGCTCGAAGACGGCTCGTTCACGCCCATTGCACCAGCGTGAGCGCTCATGACTGGCCGGCAGCAGTCCTGCACTGCTGCCGGCTTTTTTTGACAGAGTCGAAACTCCGCGGGTGTTCTGCGGTCTTGCTCATAAGCGAACAATAAAGGCAGCCAGTGCCGCGTTTGTGGCACTCTCCGCCGGGGCAACGCAAAATCGCGCCCGCAGTACCCATCACCGAAGGATTCGACACACATGAAAGCCCGCCTGTTACTTTGCCTTGCCGCACTGGCGCTGGGCGCCTGCACCGTCCCGTCTCAGCCAACACGCGACGGCGAATCGGCATCATCACCCGCAGCGTCCGTTGCGGGCGTGACGTTTGTCGAGCGTATCGAGCAGCAGTCCGACGAGATCGTCATTCCCTATACGAAGTACCGGCTCGACAACGGCCTGACCGTCATTCTCCATGAGGACCGTTCGGATCCGTTGGTCCGCGTCGACGTGACCTATCACGTCGGTTCGGGCCGCGAGGACATCGGCAAGTCCGGGTTTGCGCACTTCTTCGAGCACATGATGTTCAACGGTTCGGAGAACGTCGCCGACGAGGAACACTTTCGCCTGGTAACCGAGGCCGGGGGTACGTTGAACGGTACGACCAATACCGATCGCACGAACTACTTCCAGACCGTGCCGAACAATCAACTCGAACGTATGCTGTGGCTTGAAGCGGATCGCATGGGTTTCCTGCTGCCGGCCGTGACGCAGCAAAAATTCGAGGTGCAGCGTGAAACCGTCAAGAACGAGCGCGGCGAACGCGTCGACAACCGGCCGTACGGACGCGTCTTCGAGCGTGTCGGCGAGGCTTTGTATCCGGAAGGGCATCCTTATTCGTGGTCGACGATCGGCTATATCGAAGACCTGAATCGCGTCGACGTCAACGATCTCAAGGCGTTTTTTCTGCGCTGGTATGGTCCCAACAACGCCACGCTGACGATCGGCGGTGATTTCGAGGTCGAGGAGACGCTCGAGTGGATCGTGAAGTACTTTGGCCCCATTCCACGCGGGCCCGAAGTGAGCGAACCGGAATACGTCGTCGTGTCGTTGCCTGCCGATCGCTACATTTCCTTCGAGGATCGCGTCGCCCTGCCCTTGCTGTACATGGTCTGGCCTACCGTGCACGCACGTCACGCGGACGAGGCGCCGCTCGACGTACTGATGTCGATCATCGGGCAAGGCAGTACGTCGCTGTTGTACAAGAACATGGTCAAGGAAGGCATCGCCGTTCAGGCCGAGGCGAGTCACGGTTGCCGGGAACTCGCCTGCACGTTCGCCGTGCAGGCCTTGCCGAAGCCCGGCACGACACTGGCCGATCTGGAACGTGTCGTGCGCAACACCTACGACGAGTTCGAGGCCCGCGGCGTCGAGGACGACGATCTCGAACGGCTCAAGGCACAAATCGTCTCGGGCCAGATCTACGGCCTGGAAAGCGTGTCGGGCAAGGTGTCCCAGCTTGCGTATTTCGAAACCTTGTTCGATACGCCGAACCTGATGGCGGAAGAGGTCGCTCGCTACGAACAAGTGACCAAGGCGGACGTCATGCGCGTCTACCGCGAGTACATCAAGGAGCGGCCCGCGGTTGTTCTGAGCGTCGTGCCCGAAGGGCAGGGTGGTACCGTCGCGCGCGAGGACAACTGGCAGCGTTTCGAGCGCACGATACCCGAGTACCCGCCCGTCTCCGAAGCCGATCTCGAATACCGTGCCGCAGCGGACGTGTTCGACCGCAGCGCAATACCGCCCTCCGGGCCGAACCCGGAAACGCGCCTGCCGGCGATATGGCGCGGTGAACTGAGCAATGGCATTGCCGTTCTCGGCTCAGCCAACCAGGAGGTGCCGACGACAACTCTGCGCTTGCGCATTGCTACGGGACAGCGTGACGAGTCGCTGGACAAGCTGGGGCTGGCCGCGTTGACGGCCGCCATGCTGAACGAGCAGACCGAGTCGTCGACGCGCGAGGAACTCAGCAATGAGTTGCAGAAACTCGGTTCGTCCGTGTCGGTTGCCGCAGGTGACGACTATACGACGCTCAGCGTCCGGTCGCTGACCGCCAATCTGAGCGCAACACTCGACATAGCGGTCGAAAAGCTGCTCGAGCCGCGTTTCGACGCGGCGGATCTGGCGCGTCTCAAGGCGCAAACGATCGAGGGCATCCGGCATGCGGCGAAAGATGCCGGCCAACTCGCCGATACGGCTCGCAGACAGCTGCTCTACGGCGAGGACAATGCCTTTGCCTACCCGGGTTCGGGCACGATCGAGACGGTCTCGACAATCAGCGTCGACGACGTGAAGGGGTTCTATGAAAGCAACTACTCGCCGACGATTGCCGAGGTTATTGTCGTATCCGACCTGCCGCGCGACTCGCTGCTCGCCGAGCTGAGCCGCTTCGAAGTCTGGCAGCCTGCGGAGGTTCAAACGGCCTCGGTGGCGGCGTTCCCCGAAGTCGATACGGGTACGCTGTACTTGCTCGACAAGCCGGGTGCTGCGCAGTCCGAGATTCGGATTGCCAGGCGAGCGATCCCCTACGATGCCACCGGCGAGTTTTTTCGTGCCAATCTGACCGTGTTTCCGCTGGGCGGGAATTTCAATAGTCGTATCAACCAGAACCTACGCGAGGACAAAGGCTACACGTACGGCGCGCGCGCCGGTTTCGGCGGCACCCGCTATGCCGGCAGTTTTGTCGCGAGTGCTGCCGTTCGCACGGATGCCACTGCAGCGTCGATCACCGAGTTCGTCAACGAGATCAACACATTCGCGGCGAACGGCATGACCGATGCCGAGCTGCGTTTTACCCAGGCGGCGATCGGTCAACGCGACGCAAGGGCATACGAGACGCCGGGACAAAAGCTTGGTTTGCTCTCGCAGATACTGACCTACGATCTCGACGACGATTTTGTCGCGCGACAGGCGCAAATCCTCGAGGGTTTCACTGTCGAGGAATCTCGGCGTCTCGCGGCAAAGCACCTTGATCTCGACGACATGATCCTGCTGGTCGTGGGCGACAAATCGGTGATACTCGACGATCTCGAGGCGCTCGGTTTTCCCATTGTGGAGCTGGAAGACGAATAGGTTCCGGTCGTTTTCGAGGGTCGGGCAGAACTCCCGGTGGGTGAAAACGAAAGCCCGCCGATAGTGTCTGCCCGATCGCACAGCCGCGCCGGATCCGGAACGATCTTTTGGTGAATATCGCTCTAATACGGTAGCCGAACCGCTGCGGGATCGTCTCTTATACTCATGAGAACAGGGGGAGTATTGCGACGCGGAGGACAGGATCATGAACCTGGCTGGCAAGGCTCAACACGATGCGATCGTGAGATCGGCATCAGCATGGCGGGTGACTCTCGAGGGTGACGCGGCAACCGAAGACGAGCGGGAGCGATTCGCCGACTGGCTGCTCCAATCCCCGCTGCACGCACAGGAATTCCTGATGGCTGAGTACGTCTGGTGCCTGCTGGGTGAAGCGCTCAACGGCGAGGACGGTCCCGGCACCCGTGACGATGCGGGCTCAAAGGCCGTCCCGCTGCGCCTGGTGGAGACCAGGTTGTCCGCCGGTGCCGGCGTGCGGGACGAGCGGCGCTGCCCCTGACATTGCCGGCGCTGTTTCGGTCGTCTTGACCACTCGAACAGTTTGTCGTTTCCCGCGCCGCGGCTACGGTTCGTGGTGACGTGTTGAAGGGTCGCCAGGGCCTGATTGCGTTTGCCGCAGGCCGATAGTCAGCCGCAACGGTTCGAGTGCGCTGCGGTACACAGTGTTCGTTCGTGCAGTGTGACGCCGGTTCGAAACGATCGATGCTTCGCTTGCCAGACTGTCCCTGGGAGCGGAACCGTCTCCGACCGGATCATAGCTGCGCCGACGAGTGCACTTATCGCACAACGAAGACAATCGACATGCAGGACGACGACCTTCAACCGTACCGCTTTGCGCGCGACCGTTTCAGCCACGCGTGCCGAGAACTGCGCGATCCCGACCGTGACGCGACCGATCGCCTGCTGGCTTCCATCATTGCGTTGTCGCCGTTACGCGCGGAAGACATGCCACGCTCCTGTCAGGTACTCTATGAGAAGCTCCAGGCACTTGTCGGCGCGTCTCTCTGGAGTCGGCAGGTTCCGTCCGGCGCGCTGCCAACCGCCGTTCGCGCGTTGTCCTTGCAGCGCAAAGCGGCGGCGATGGATCTGATCGTGATGGCGGGCAGAACGCTCGACAAGTACTGCGGCGTTTGTCGAACGGAAAGGCAGATCGGTAGTGACGTTATTCTTTAGACTGACTCTTGCGGGCATTGTTTAACATAGTTATGTAATTACCGTCATCTCACAAAACACTGACGTCACGAGGCCCGCTCGGGTACGGTTTTCGTTGACTCATCCACTGCCTATACGAAAGATAGGCGTCCTTTTGTTCGTCGTAAGCCCACACAACAAGAATAACGATCATGCTCACAGAATTGCCGGACCTTCACATCTTTGCGCAGGTGGCTGAAGCAGAGAGTTTCCAGCAGGCGGCGCAGCAAATGCGCATGGCACGTTCCTCAGTCAGCACGCGCATCGGGCGGCTGGAAAAAGAACTTGGCGTCACCTTGTTCAATCGCAGCACGCGGCGCATCAGTCTGACGGATGCAGGCCGTACGCTGTACGAGCACTGGCAGACGATCGAACTGGAAATCGGGGATGCGCTGGCAGCCGTTCGCGGTGCCGATCAGACACCCATGGGTCGCCTCCGGGTCAGTATGCCGTCAAGCCTGGGTGCTGCGTTGACGCCGGCCCTGGTCGCCGAGTTCCTGCAGGCCTGGCCGGAGCTGACGATGAGCCTGGACTTCCGGGAGCAGCACGTGGACGTCGTCGGCAAGGGATTCGACGCCGTGATCCGTGTCGCCCGCAAACTGCCTGATTCCCGGCTGACGGCCCGGCGCCTGATTACGACCCAGGGTGTTTTGGCGGCGTCACCCAGCTACCTGAAACGCAATGGCACTCCGCGCACGGTAAAAGATCTGGCAGGACATTCCTGCCTTGGTCTCGGGTTCCGCTCCGAGGCACGTATGACCTGGGCTTTTCAAGGCGATGACACACAGTCGGAAATCGTGTTGAAACCGACGTTCGCGGCCAACAACGATCTTGCGCTGATTCTCGTCGCTTGTCTTGGCCACGGCATTCTGTATGCGCCACGGTTGCTCATCGAAAGCGAAATCCGTTTCGGGCGGCTGCAGGTGATCGATCTGGAAGGCGTGAGCGGACACGAACTCGGCGTGTTTGCGGTTTATCCGCAGCCGAAACCGCCTGCGAAGGTCAGGGTGTTCGTGGAATTTGTGGACGACTGTCTCGGCCGGCTCGTGGACACGGATCGCTGGGCGCCGCTGCAGTCGTCAGGCCGTTATCCGCTCGACGGGGGCGATCCGCCCGGATAGATCCTGCCGGGAAGGAACCGGTCAGCCTGCGCACCGATGCGCTCGGGCGATTGCAGGCATCCTGTTTGGGGGAGTTGTCCTACAACACCAGAGGTGCACGCAGCAGCGGCTCATGTTCGGTCAGCCTGCTGTCGGCATTGCGGGTGTCCAGGCGTTCGCGAGCCTCGGCAAGCGGGTCGGCGCTGGGTTCTGCGTCGTCGCCGTGATCCTCGTCCGGTATGTACTCGACGATGGTGGTGTCTTCATCGCAGGTCTTGTGCATCGAAATCTCCTGAGGCAAATCCATTTGCGTTAACGGCAGACACAGTGCCTGCGGGGCCCATCCAATGTAGCGTTTTGCCGCTCGATCGCTCGTGACGAGTGTCACGCACGTCATACGAACACTGTGTTCGATCAGCCGTACGCCGGCAGTTGATAAACTGCAGTGACACACCGTTCAAACGTTACGATTGTGCGTGCCTTCGGTGTGGCCGGCACGCCGGACCTCTTGCGCCACACCGTATTGGCCTGCACGTCCTGGACGTGCGGGCTTTTTTTGTGTCTCGGGCAGCCGGTTGTTGCGGCCGCTATCCATATCGAGACTGCGTCTAGTCGGGGATCTCGAAGACGATGCGGGTCATGACCCTGCGGTTGACCGAAATCCCTTCGATGACGGGTGGTTCGAACAACCATTGACTGGCTGCCTGAATGACTGCCTGCTCGAAAACCTGGGGCGGTTCGGAGTTCAGGATTTCGATATCCGTTGTGCTGCCTTCGTTGGTCACCGTAAACGCCATGTCGACCCAACCGCTGATGCGCCGGCGTTCCGCGGCACGCGGATAGACGGGCGCAACCCGGTTCCGGCGCGTAAGGTCTCTCGGGGAGACAGGTGTTTCCGCGAGCGCCCGGACACGCGCCAGCTTGATCGACTGAGCCGCCGATTCCAGTTGCGGGTTGTCCGGTTCGAGTTCGCTCAGGGCATCGAACAAGGCGGTTGCGGCATCGACGTCTCCGTCGCGGGCGGCCCGTTCGCTGCCGTTCAGCAATGCGGACACGAGTTCTGCCTGCAGTTCTTCCGCCTTCTCGTCGTCACCCTGCGTGAGATATTCGCGGGCGTTGTTGCCCGGCGGTGCAATCAGCCGGCCCTCGGCAATCGCCGCTCGCGCGTTGACGAGCCACGACGGGACTTCGCTTGCCCTGGCGGCGGCCGCGGTCTCGGCCCGTTGCTGTTCGGCGAGCCGCTCCGCCTCGACGGCGGCAAACGCTTCGAGTTCCGATTCGATATCGGCCTCGACCTGCGCAGCCGCGTCCGGGTCGGTGCCCGGCAGGGTCGTGACCTCTTCGAGGCGTGCGAGCGCGGCGTCCCGGTCGCCGCGAGTTGCGTGCCCGATGGCTTCAGTGAAACCCTCGGTACGGATCTGCCGCAGTACGCGTGCCGTATCGGCAACCAGCGGATGTTCGGGGCGCAGATACGCCACCTGTTCCGCTACCCGGTGTGCCGCCGTGTACTCGTTGGCCTCGAGATTCTCGGTGACTTCCGCGTACAGCGTTTCGAGGATTGTGTCGATCTCCTCGTTGGCTTCGGCGTGCATATGGTCTTCGTTGAGAACCAGGCCGTAGAAGTACAGCGCGTTTTCACCGGCCGGCTCCGTCAGCATGTTTGCCTGTGCGGCGAGGCGGGCCTTGCTCAGGCTGGTGTCGAGCTCTTCGTTCAATACCGGCGCAATGTCGTCGCTTGCCGCCGAGTCGAGCGGCTGCAGCGACGGCAGCGGTTCCGGTACGACGAGGTCTGCCGTGGAATCCTGATAGTCGAAGTACACCCAGGTTGCCGCGAGGCACGCAAGCGCAATCGCGGCGTAGATCAGGAGTGCGTTGATTGAGTTTTCCGTCTTGGCCACTGTCATTGGAAACGCCTCAGCGGTTGATTCGGCGCCAGGGATTGCCCAGCTGTTTGATACGGCCGATGAACTGAATGAATCCGGCGTCGGCGTCGCCCTCCGACTTCTGCTCGACGACAGCGTGTCTCTGGAGTAATTCGGGATGGTTTACGAGTTCGATGTGCCGGAGTGCGGCCGCGTTGACGTCGTTCAGGAATCGGTCCATGTCCAGGGGTTTGTCGACATAGCGGAATACCTGGCCGTAGTTGATCAGGGCAATCATATCGCTGGCATCCCGGTTCTCGCTGACCACAATCGTGACGAGTTCGGGCAGCACCTGTTTGAGCGAGCCGATCATGTTGCGCAGCTGATGGACGTTGTCCGTGTAGTCGGTCACGAGAACGCCGGCACGCTGTTGTTCCAGGACGTCGAGCACACGTGCGAGATTGGTAGCCAGACTCACCTCGCGACTGGAAGACAAGGCTCGCACCGTTGTTTCGGCGAAGCCGGGGTCGATACTGAACACGGCAATGCCAATGTCTCCCACCACGTCGCCGGCCGCCTGTGCGGGCGATTGATTCTCGGAGGCCGAGTCGCCTGCGAGAACGATTTCGGTGTCGAAACCCGCCTGCGACGCTGTTTCCGTCACGCTCGGTACCGCATCGTCGAGCACGGGGATCGGTGGCTCCTCGGCCGTCGCCGCGGGGCGTTGAGCAACCGGGGCCGGGGTTGGAGCAGGTTCGGAGGCTGCAGCGGGTGCCGGTGCAGCCGGGGTCTCGGTAGCGGCTGCGACGGCTGCCGCGCTGGCGCGAGCCGTGCTGACCGCCTGGGTCAGCGTTTCCCGCAATACCGGCGGCGGGCAGGGTTTGCTCAGGAACCGGAACACTTCCCCGATGTTGATCGATCCTTCGATCGCGTCAAGATCGGCGTAGCCGGTCAACAGGATACGCACGGTCGTCGGCGACACTTCTTTCACCTGGCCCAACACCTCGACGCCCGTCATGCCGGGCATGCGCTGGTCGGCAACCAGCACGTCGATGGATTCCTGCTCGGCGATGCGCACGGCTTCCGCGCCATCCGTCGTCAGGAACAACTCGAACTCGCGGCGGAAAAGGCCACGCATGGCGTTCAGTACGCGCTGCTCGTCGTCGACAAACAGTATGCGGGCCTTCTCGGTCATGCGGCGGGCACCGTCAGGTTAGGTGTCGTTTCCGACAGGATGGCCGGCGGTGCTTCGAGAACGACCGTGTCGGTCGGCTCGAACGGATCGTTGCTGCTCTGCGGCGTTTCCTCTGCCGGAGCAGCGTCGTCCTCCGTCGAGCCTTCCGCCGCGGCCGTCTCCGCGGCTTCTATGGGCAGCGCAACGGTAAACGTCGTTCCTTCACCCACGGTCGATTCGACATCCAGTGTGCCGTTGTGGGCTTTGATGATCCGGTCCACGATCGACAGTCCAAGCCCGGTTCCACTGCCGACCTCCTTGGTCGTAAAGAACGGGTCGCGAATCTTGTCGAGAATATCCTGCGGGATGCCGGACCCCGTGTCTTTCACGCTGACCAGTACGCGATCGCCGTCACGCCAGGTCTTGAGCGTGATCTCGCCGCTGGATTCGATGGCGTCGGCAGCGTTGGTGACCAGGTTCAGGAATATCTGGTTGATCTGCGACGGCGAGCAGCGCACGGTCGGGACTTCGCCGTATTCCTTGCTGATCGTGACCTTCTGCTTGAGCTTGTTCTTGGCGATCAACAAGGTTTTGTCGAGCCCGTCGTTGACGTCGAAATCGCCAACCGGCGCGCGATCGAGGCGGCTGAAGTCTTTGAGGCTTTGCGCCATCTCCGTAAGATCGTTGAGGCCGTCGATACAGTCGCCAATGAGATCTCTGGCTTCGTCGATGTCGTCCTCCAGCCCGTCGTTGAACATCTGATCCAGCGCTTTCAGGCCCTGGCTGAGCGCCTGCCGGGGGTCGCCCTGGCGTACGCCGTCGAGCATGTCACCGTTGACCTTCGACAGGTCCTTGATGGCCGCAAGGCGTTCCTGGATCGTGCTGGCGTTGCTGATCAGGTACCACAGCGGTGTGTTGATCTCGTGACTGATGCCGGCAACCAGCGAACCCAGCGACGACATTTTTTCCGCCTGCACGAGCTGTACCTGCGATTCCTTGAGTTCCGAGAACGCCTCCGACAGCTCGCGCGTACGGTCGCGCACACGCTCCTCGAGGTTGCTGTTGACCCGTTCGAGAGCGTCGTTGCTTTCGTTGAGCGCCCGATAGCTTTGTCGTAGACGGAAGCCGACGAATGCAACGCCGCCGAGGAGGAACACGCACAGCATGACCAGCAGCAGCCGGGCGCGTTCGGCACGGCCTACCGTCACGCGGTTGTTTGCCTGTAGCAGGTTCAGGAGATTACGGCTGGCCGTCGCTGCGACCGTGCCGTTGACGGCGTCCAGCGCACGCTCCGCGTCGGTACGTTGCTCGATAACGGTTTCCGCGGCGAGAAGGAAGGCGTCCATACGGCCGGCCATCTGCGCGTCGAGCGTCGTGTCGTCGCGGAACGCAAGGATACGCTGCCGCAGTGTGCCTTCGCGCACGCGGGAGTTGCCTGCCGCGTAGTCGATGACGTCGAGGGTCAGCGAGAACACGTTTTGAGCTTCCGCATCGCGCTTGAAGCGACGCAGTGTCTTCACGACCTCGGGCGATTCGTACTGCAGGGTGGACAGCGCAGTCGTCACCTTTTCCTGGTGGTCGATAAAGATTCGGCTGGAACTCACGAAACTCGTCAGGGCCTGAGCGTACTCGTCGAAGGCGGTGGTAACCTGAGGGTTGTCGACCGCAAATTCCGCCAGAGAGTTTTGCAGGAACGACTGTCCCTCCAGCAGGCGCCCCAATGTGTTTTCCACCGGCGTAGCTACCGCACGGCCGTCCTTGTAAGCGCTTTGCAAGCCCTGAGTGACAGCACTCCGGTCAGCATCCGCGTTTTGCAGTAGATTGCTGCGCGCCGCGTGACCGAGATAATAGTCTTCGTTGACCGTTCTCGATTGCTGTACCAGAAATACGAGGGCTGCCACGAGCGCAATGGCAATGCCGCCGCCGAGAATGTTTCGTAGCATGTTCCCAACCTTCAAGCTTATGGTCATTCCGCCGATAACAGTAAGATCTGTCGTCAAAAGGCGACGTGATTGAAGTCGCACCGACACACTTAAGGTTTGCGAACACAGTGTTCGAGAATATTCGGTTCATTCTTCGCATTCGCGGTTTATGACAAGCTCGGCGGCTACACAAACGCAACACCGTGGTTATTTTTGTCGCAGAGATGCGAGGCCGCACGAAGCCGGAAACGGCTTCGTATTGAGCGTTTGGATAACGAAAATGCGGAGAATTCTTGCGGCGATCGGAGGGGATAACCGACCGCAGGGCAGCGGGCCGGCGGCTGTCGCCGCCAGCCCGGGATTTGGCCCCGTCTTTCCGGCCTAGAAGTCGACGGGCGCCGGCGGAACCGTCACGGCCTCGGCGCGCTCCGGGCCAAGTTCGTCGAGCAGGTGCCGCACAGCCCGTTCCAGGGTCGGGTCCTCGCCTCTGGCGACGAGTTCGGGACGATCCACGACTTCGATGTCGGGCGCCACACCTTCGTTTTCCACGGCCCAGTTGCCGTCCGTATCAAGGAACCGGAACGTCGAGGCCAGCACTCCGCCGCCGTCCGCGAGCATCGGGTTGCCCGAAATGCCGATCAGTCCGCCCCAGGTTCGCGTGCCGATCAGCGGTCCCAGCCCGAGCTTCCTGAAGTAGTACGGGAATGCGTCGCCGCCGGACGACGAATAGCCGTTGATCAGCGTTGCCTTGGGGCCGGTGTGCGAGATGACCGGCGTCGACTGGGGATCGAGCCCACGCCGTTTCCAGTAGTTGAGCGGCTGGCGTGAGACGATTTCGATCATACGGTCGGGGATGAAGCCGCCGCCGTTGTAGCGGGCGTCGATGATCAACGCCTCTTTGCGCACCTGCGGCAGGAATCGCTTGAACAATTCCCGGTTTCCGGCCACCGCCGTGTTCGGGAGGTGTACGTAGCCGATGCGGCCGCCGGAAAGCTCGTCGACGCGCCGTGCGCGATCTTCCACCCAATCCAGATAGCGGAGCTGGGTTTCGCTGCTGATCGTCCTGACCAGCACGTCGCGAGCACCGCGTTCCCGCGGCTCATCGTTGATCCGCAGCGTAACGACGTCGCCGCCGGTGTTTTCCAGCAGACGGTAGAAGTTGTCTGTGGTCTGTGTGGACACGCCGTTGACGGCGAGGATGTAATCGCCCGCTTCGACGTCGACTCCGGGTACGGCAAGCGGTGAGTAGAATGCCGAGTGCCAGGGCTCGCCGGCAAACACCTTGCTGATCCGATAGTAGCCGTCGGCGGCCTCGACCTCTGCGCCCAGCAATCCGCCGTTGCGCCGCTGAGGCGAGGGCTGATCGCCGGTCTGCACGTAGATGTGTCCGGCGTTCATTTCGCCGGCAATCTCGCCCAGGATGTAGTCGAGATCGGCGCGGTGCGCGACGTGCTCGACGAGCGGCAGGTAGCGATCGTGTATGGCCTGCCAGTCCTGGCCGTGCATCCCCGGGTCGTAGAACCAGTCGCGCAGTATCCGCCAGCCGTCCGTGTACATCTGGCGCCATTCGAGCGACGGTTCGATGCGCAACTCGAGATTGCCGAGATCGAGGTGTCCTTTGTCCGCATCCTGCTTGGGTTCGACCGCTGCAATACCCCAGGCCTGACCCTTCGTGAACAACAGCTTGTCGCCGTTCGCCGCGACCGTGTAATTGCCAATGCCTTCGAGGACGGTTTTCTCTTCTTCCGCGCCGATGTCGAACATGAGGAGCGTCGCGTCATCGTTTTCACCGGACAGGTACAGCGGCCCCGCCGGCGTCGCTGTCAGCCGGTCGTAATTGCCACCCGAGTCCTGCAGGGCGACGACGCGCGAGGACAGGCCGTCGAAGTCGATGCTCACGCGCACGTCCTCGCTTTCGCTGCCCGAGTCTTCGTCGCCTTCGCCGTTACCGGCTTCGGCGACTTCGTCGCTCTTCGGCAGAAACAGAGCAGGCTGGTCGGCGTTCAGCTGCGCGGCGTAGACGCGAAGCGAGTTCGTGACCATGTAGTTGAATTCGACCGAACTGAACTCGAGATCCTGGTCGCGGGAAGAGAAGAAATACAGATAGCGCCCCTTGGGATCGAACACGCCGTTGAAGTCGTCGTGCATGTCGCTCGTGACTTGCCGGGTAGAAGCGTCAGCGGTCGCGTAAATCCAGAGGCTGCCGTAGCCCGCGCTGTTGTTTTTCGTATAGACGACAAAACGGCTGTCCGGCGACCAGGCATAGTCTTCGATGTCGTTGTGCCGGGAGGTGTCGACAACGCGCACGCGGCCCGTGTCGACGTCGACGATATTGAGCCGCTGGCGCTTGTCGCCAAACAAGAGCTTTTCGCCGTCGGGCGACCACAGCGGCGGGAAGCGCCAGATGCTGCCGTCGCTGGTGATGCGACGAGCGCTACCCGTGCCATCCTGAGAGCGCACCCAGATCTCGTACTCGCCGCTTGCGTCGGACAGATAGGCAATGCGGCCGCCGTCGGGCGACCAGGTGGCGTCGATTTCGCGGCTCTCCGGCGTGTGGGTCAGGCGCCGGATCGGGCCGTTTTCCGCCGGTACGGTGAACACGTCGCCACGTGCGCTGAAGACGACGCGCTGGCCGTCGGGCGAAATGTCCGCCGCCTGGATGAAAGCCGCTGCCTCGACAATCCGCGGCATTCGGCCCGGGAGGTCACCGCTAATGCCGATCCGAAGCCGCGACGTCGTTTCGGTTGCCGGATCGTAGCGATACAGCCAGCCGCCGTTTTCGTAAACGATCGCCTCCGGTCCCGCGCTTGGCCACAATACGTCGAAGTCGTCGTGAGACGTCACCTGCTGTGGCTCGGCAGTCGCCGAGTGCCGGTACAGATTCAGCGTGTAGTTGCGATCGGAGACGTAATAGATGTCGTCGCCGACCCACAGCGGCTGATGGTCGGTGGCTTCGTGGTCGGTGAGCTGTGCCGCCGTGCCGGCTTCGAGATCGTAGGTCCAGACGTCCTGTGCGCGTCCTCCGCGATAGCGCTTCCAGGTACGAAACTCGCGATCGATGGGCGTGTAGACGAGCGTGCTGCCGTCGGGGGACAGCATGCCGCCTCCGCCTTCGGGCACTTCGATCGCCTGCTCGTCGCCGCCTGCGGCTGGCACGAGGTAATAGCGTCCCATGCGCACGCCCCAGGGCAAACGGTTCGCGCGCACCAGTACGTGTTCGCCGTCCGGCGTCCAGTCGAGTACGCGGTAGTCGAAGCCGCCGCGCGGCGGCATCGGGCCGACATCGTTGTACCAGGTCAACTGTTTCGGCGAGCCTCCCGTTACCGGCATGACATAGACCTGTCGTGTGCCGTTGTATTCCGCCGAGAATGCGATCCGGCTGCCGTCGGGTGAGAATTTCGGGAACAGCTCGAGACCTTCGTGCGATGTCAGCCTTCGTGCCGTGCCGCCGTGCCTCGACGCAACGTAAATGTCTCCGGCGTACACAAACGCAACCTGATCCCGATGAATGTCCGGATAGCGCAACAGACGTGCGTCGTTTGCGGTCGGCTGAGCCTGGTTTTGCTGGGCGGTTACCGGTTGTAAAAGTACGGTCTGGACGAGTGCGAGGAACAGAACTGCAAGACTGGATCGATAGGTCATGTCGGGAAGCTCGTTTCGAGGGACCGAGAGTGTAGCCCAAGTCCCTGCTGCCGGCGAAGCGGGCCGTTGCGTTCGGCACCCGCGCACAACCGGTGGCATCAATCGGTGCCGTCTTCGAAGATCTCCTCGATGCTCGTCCCGAACAGACGTGCAAAACGAAAGGCGAGTGGCAGGCTGGGGTCGAACTTGCCCTTTTCGATCGCGTTGATGGTTTGCCGGGAAACGTCTACGGCTTTGGCAAGTTCGGCCTGCGTCCAGTTGCGTTCGGCACGCAGGACCTTCAGCCGATTCTTCACTTGAGCCTCCTGAGGCCCAGCTTCACGGACACGAAAAACACGATGGCCACGAGTACGACCAGGTGGGATATCTCGGCATCGAACGGTATGAGGTTGACGACGTCGAGCGTGGAATAGGCCAGTCCAAAAACCAGTCCGATGCCGAGTGCAGAGGCCATGGCTTCCAGTTGCACCTGCCTTTGCATCTCGTCGAGGTCCATGATGAGCCTTCGGTTCGCGAGAATCATGCCGATGCCCGCCGCGAGGTTCAGAGCGACGCTCAGAATACTCATGGGGGTGGCGCCGCCCCAGAAAAACGTCGGGCCGAACACGGCGAGCGCAAGGCTCGAAACCCAGCCCGCCGTCCAGAAGGCGAGCGTTCGGGCGTTCCTGGTCTGCTGGTCTGTCCACCGGCTGGACTCGAGAGATTTCTCAGACATGGGTTCACTCCTTTTGTCTTTGTGTCAAGTTTGCTTTACACAATAGTGCGCCTGGTATGACTAAAAGTCAAGTACAGTTTACAAAAAGACAAGCGAGTATGTCTCGCAAGCGGCGCCGCTCGCGGATCCCGGATTGCAACGGCGAAACGCAGGTCGCGTACCCTCGACGAACGTACTAGTCTTTCCGGGTTGCCGGTTCCAAGCGGCGCAACGGGCGGGCAGGCATGAAGCTCACAGTCAACGAACGAGAATACGAGATCGACGTCGATCCGCGTATGCCACTACTCTGGGTGCTGCGCGACGAACTGGGCATTACGGGCCCGAAATACGGATGCGGCATGGCCTTGTGCGGTGCCTGTACGGTACATCTCGACGGCCGGGCCGTGCGCTCTTGTGTGTTGCCGGTGGCCGCGGTAAATGCCGAGGTACGCACGATCGAAGGGCTCGGCACACCCGACACGCTGCACGCCGTGCAGGCGGCGTGGATCGAAACGCAGGTGGCACAGTGCGGGTATTGCCAGCCGGGACAGATCATGTCGGCGGCAGCCTTGCTCGAGGCCACACCCTCGCCGAGCGACGAAGATATCGACCGGGCGCTGTCCGGTAACTTGTGCCGCTGCGGTACTTATCCGCGGATTCGCGAAGCCGTGCACGCGGCGGCAGCCAGGTTACGGAGCGAGACGCAGGGTGAGTCGAGCTGATGGGACGCGCGCGGAAAATCACGCGCCGGGTCCTCCTGATCGGTTCCGCCGCGGTTGCCGGCGGTGTCGTGTTCGGCTACTGGCGCTACAAGACGCCGCATGAAAATCCGCTGCAGCGCAACCTCGGACCGGGCCAGGCGGCGCTTACGCCTTACATACGCATCGACGCCGCCGGCGTCACCTTGATCACGCCGCGTGCCGAGATGGGGCAGGGTGTGCACACGACGCTGGCGGCATTGCTGGCCGAAGAGCTGGACGTCGACCTCGACGCCGTGCGGATCGAGCATGGGCCGGCGTCCAGCGCTTACTTCAACGCAGCCGTGCTGGAGGAGGGCGTGCCGTTCGCCGCCACCGATACCAGCCCAATGGCCGAACGCGTTCGCCGCATGACGCGCGTGCCCGCGAAGTTCCTTGGCATGCAGGTCACCGGCGGGTCTTCATCGATCCCCGATGCGTTCGTCAAAATGCGCAAGGCTGGAGCGGCCGCGCGTGAGGTTTTGCTGACGGCAGCCGCGGCCGAACTCGGGGAAGACCGGGCATTGCTTGGTACCCGAAGCGGGGCAGTCGTCAGCCCGTCCGGCCGGCAGCTGCGCTACGAAGATCTCGCGACGGCTGCGGCGGGTATCGATCCACCGGCCGATCCGCCGCTGAAACCGGCGGAGGAGTGGCGGCTGTTGGGACGTTCGCAGCCGCGCGTCGACATGCTGCCCAAGTGCACCGGAACGGCGGAATTTTCGATCGACGTACGGCTCGACGACATGCTGTATGCCACGGTGCGGCGTAACCCGCAGCTGGGTGGCGGCGTACTCGATTTCGATGCCGAAACGGCGCGCGGCATGCGTGGCGTTCGCGACGTCATCGCTTTGCCGGATGGCGCCGCCGTCGTCGCCAGCAACACCTGGTATGCGTTCGAGGCGGCGAAGGCCATCCAGTTCGACTGGCAGCCGGCCGGCTACCCCCCCGATACCGACGGTCACTTCAGTGCCCTCATGTCCGCCTTCGACGGTGACTACGACAGCCGCTTTCGCGACGAAGGTAACGTCGACGAGGCGTTTCTCGAGGGCGCCGATCTCGAAGGAGAGTACCGGGCGCCCTACCTCGCGCACGCGACGATGGAGCCCCTGAACGCGGTTGCGTGGTGGCGAGACGGGCGGCTCGATATCTGGGCGGGCAATCAGCTGCCGACGCAGGCCGTCAAGGAAGGGGCAGCGCTCGCCGGCATCGACGAACAGCAGGTGCACGTGCATACCAGCTACCTGGGCGGCGGTTTCGGGCGACGCGCCGAGATGGATTTCATCAAGGCTGCGGTGACCGTAGCGATCGCAATGGAGGGTACGCCGGTCAAAACCACCTGGTCCCGGGAAGAGGACATGACTCACGACGCCTATCGCCCCCTGGCTGCGGCGCGTTTTCGGGCAAACGTCGACGAAGGGGGCGCAACGGCACTGGACCTTGCGCTGTCGGCGCCGTCGGTCTTCGAGTCGCAGTTCGGCCGCCTCGACGTGCCGACGATGGGGCCGGACATATCCATTGTGCAATCGGCCTGGGATCAGCCCTACGATATTCCGCATCATCGGGTAACGGGTTATCGGGTGCCGCTCATGCTGCCCGTTAGCTCCTGGCGTTCGGTCGGCGCATCGCAGAACGGTTTTTTTCACGAATCCATCGTTGACGAGATGGCGCACGCTGCCGGCAAAGATCCGCTCGACTTCAGGCTCGACATGCTCACCGACGAGGTGAGCCGCGCCGTGATCGAAACCGTCGCGGAACTCTCCGATTGGGGAAGTGCCGGTTTGCCGCCCGGGCACGGCAAAGGTCTGGCTTTTGTTCTGTCGTTTGGCGTGCCGACCGCGGAGGTCGTCGAAGTCGTGAATACGCCGAAAGGTATTCGCGTGCTGAACGTATGGGCGGCTGTCGATGTCGGTACGGCACTCGATCCGGCGAACATCGAGGCGCAGCTGCATTCCGGTATCAATTTTGGTTTGAGCGCCGCCATCATGAGCGAGGTGACGATTCGCGACGGCCAGGTCGAGCAGAGCAACTTCCACAACTACGACGCACTACGTCTGCCGCAGGCACCGCGAATTGCAGTGCGGATACTCGAGAACGGCCATCGCATCCGCGGCATTGGCGAACCGGGTACGCCGCCGGCTGCCGCGGCGCTGGCCAACGCCATTTTTGCCGCGACGGGCCAGCGAATTCGCGAGCTGCCGCTCAGGAACCACGTTCGTTTCGATCTTTCATAGCCGCGCGACGAATTGCGGCGACGCGCTCAGATTGCGCCAACACCCAGGACCGGCGTGTATCCCGGGCAACGCAGCGCCTGCGGTTCGGCGAGACGTATCGTGTCGACTTCCAGGTGGTATCCCGCGTAGCGGACGGCGTCGATGAGACGAGTGCAGCGGCGGTCTGCTTCGCGGCGTATGGCGGGCGGCATGTCGGGAGCAGCACCGCCGGCCGCATCGAGCAGTGCCGCGTCGAGTCGCAAGAGCTCGAGCAATGCAGACTCGCTCGGCGCCAGCGTCGTTGTGCCGTCTGCGGCAAAACCGTCGGGATCCAGGTTCCGCGGCACCAGCAGGCGAAGCAACTCACTGAGTTCGCACCAGGCGCGGTTCAGCATGCCGGCCTGCAGGCGTTCCCTGACGTGCGCAGGCAACATGTGGCCGCTGGTGAACGACTGCACCCAGCTCCGGGCGGCCCAGACGAGCAATTGCCCGACCGGGCTCAGCTTCCGGATCTCGATTTGCCGGGTTGGGTGAGGCATTGCCCAAAACCTTAAATGAGAATGATTCTTATTTATACCCTGAGGCTCTCCGATCCGCAAGTCCCGAGATCAAGCGGCGGAGGTAGGACAGCCGCTTCGGCTGCGCCGCGCGACAACCGATCGCTCGCGTGATGGTCGTGTCCCGCAATCCCGCGTCGTCGCTCGCTTGTGTAGAATCACGACACCGCACGCCAGGTGCATCGGCTCGTCAAAACACGGCCGGCGCGCCGATTGTTGAGACCGCTTCTAGCCCGTATGTCCCTCGTTTCCGAACTGCAGCGCCGCAATGTGTTCCGAGTAGCGGCGGCGTATCTGGTTGTCGGCTGGTTGCTCACCGAGCTTCTCACCGCCGTACTGCCGACGCTGGGCGCTCCGGACTGGGCAGCCAACGCCGTCATTTGGGTATTTGCGCTGGGTTTCATACCGACGCTCATACTGTCCTGGGTGTTCGAATGGACCCCGGAAGGGCTCAGAACGCAGGAGTCGCTGGACAGTGAGGGCCGCCCCAGGCGCCGTGAAATCTCCAAGCTCGACTACCTGACGATTATCGGCATTGTGCTGCTGGTCCTGATGGCGGGCTTCTTCAGCGCCACTCGCACCGAGCAGGCGCCGAACACGCTTGTGGGAGCCGCGTTGCCGCAATCCGTCGCGGTACTGCCGTTCGTCAATCTGTCGAACGATCCGGACAACGAATACTTCTCCAACGGCCTCACGGAAACCTTGCTGCACCGGCTCGCACAGTCGCCGGAACTCAAGGTGGCTGCCCGGACCTCGAGTTTTGCGTTCAAGGGGCAGAACATCGATATTCGGGAGATTGCCCGCACGCTCGAGGTTTCCCACGTGCTCGAGGGCAGCGTGCAGCAGGCCGGCAATACCGTACGGATTACGGCGCAGCTCATCCGCGCCGACGACGGCTTCCACGTCTGGTCGGAGAGCTACGACCGGACGATCGAGGACATCTTCGGTATTCAGGACGAGATAGCAACGCGGGTCGGCGAGGCCTTGTCAGCGACGCTCCTCGGCGACCCGACAACGACGTTTGCGGCGCGGGATACCAGCAACGCAACCGCCTACGATCTGTATCTTCTGGCGCGCAACGAACGGGTCAACTACTCGTACGGCAGCCTCGAGGCGTCCGAAACCTACCTCAAGGCGGCTCTCCGGGCGGACCCGCAGTACCTGCGCGCAAAATCCGAGTTGGCGAGCAACTACGTGTACCAGCAGGAGACGGGCCTGATGGCGACCGAGGATGCGTTCGCCATGGCGGGCGCACTGACGCAGCAGGTGCTGGATACCGTACCGGACGATCCCGTCAGTCTGGCGATTCGCCACTACCTCGAGGGTATGCCGGACGGCAGCGAACGTGAGCCCGCCGCCGTGTTCGAGTCGATCGACGGCCTGGAAGCGCTCGTTGCCCGGTATCCGGACGAGTACGAAGTGCGTTCGCTGCTATCGCGCCTGCTGGTCGCGGTCGAGCGTTACGACCGGGCTTTGGAACTGGAACTCGAAGCGCTCGCACGCGACCCGCTGAACGCACGCATCCTGTACGAAGTCGGCGGTCTGTATCTCAACAGAGGTGAGTTCGAACAGGCGAGGGAGGCGTTGAATCGTTCACTGGAGTACGAGCCGGATCAACCCAACGCCCACCTTCGCCTCGGCATCATTGCGCTTCGAACCGGCAATGGTGTCGAGTTTCTCAAGCAACAGCTCGAAGCCATGCGCGACGACCCTCGCGACTACGAGATGCCGGGCCTCATTGCGATGTTCCTGTACCGCCTGGAGCTGATCGCCGAGGGTGACGATTTTCGCAACCTCGTAACCACGGAGGCGCCGACGAGCGACCTGGCCTACCTGCTCGATCTGCAGAGAGCGCAAGCTGTCGGTGACAAAGACGCAGGGATCGCCGCTGCACGCCGCGCAATCGAGGACGGTATCGGAAATCGCAACTCGGCGTATGCCAGCGCCGTGGAATACCTGCTGAATACGGCGCGGATCGACGACCGGCTCGATGAGGAGTTCGAGTGGCTGCAGCAAACGGCGCCCGATATGCTGAACGTCGACGCGCAGGCATTACCCACCAAATACCGTGCGGCGCAGCTTGCGGCGAGTGACGCCTGGTACGTTACTCTGCCGAAGGAAGAATTCGAACGCCGGCTCGAACGGCTCGACGAACTCTCGCGGGCGCGCGGCGTGGACCCGGCGGCAAGCCCGGAATACCGTCTCAGACGTCTGGCGATCGCAGGCGATACCGAGCGCGCCGTGTCAGTGGCGCTTGAGGAAGTGTTCAGCCAACACGTGACCGTGCACCTGGGTTATGAGGACAAGCTGGCTCAGCCGTACTTCGACGCGTTTCGCGCCGATCCGCGAATCCAGTCGTCCCTCGGGCGCTGGCGTGACGAAGAGGTGGAACTGCGCCGCAACGTGGCGCGTTTCCTCGCGGAGTTTGGCGAAGAGGTCTAGTCCTCTCCCGCAGCGACCACCGGATGACCGCCGAACTCCTGCCGCATCCTGGCAAGCAGGCGGGCGGAATAATCCTGCTGCCCCTGGCTGGCAAATCGCGTCATCAACGCAAGGCTCATGACGGGCGTCGGCACGCCCTGCTCAATGGCTTCGAGCGCGGTCCAGCGGCCTTCGCCGGAGTCCGCGACAATCGGCTCGATGCCGTCGAGCTGCTGGTCTTTCGCCAGCAGCCCGGCCGACAGGTCGAGAAGCCAGCTTCTGACGACGCTGCCGTGCCGCCAGGTTTCGGCAATGCCGGCGAGGTCGAGTGCGAAATCGTCGCGGCCTTTGAGGAGCGCGAAACCCTCGGCGTAGGCCTGCATCATCCCGTACTCGATGCCGTTGTGAATCATCTTCGTAAAATGCCCGCTGCCGGCCGGTCCGGTGTGTATCCAGCCCTTGTCGGGATGTGGTGCGAGGATTTTGAGCAGCGGCTCGATAGCCGCAACGGCGCTGTCCTCACCGCCCGCCATGAGCGTGTAGCCGTTCTCGAGACCCCATATACCTCCCGAGACGCCAGCATCGACAAAACCGATGTCGAGTTTCGCAGCCTCCGCCGCCCGACGCATGGAGTCCTTGAACCAGGAATTACCGCCGTCCACGATCAGGTCGCCCGGCGACAAGGCGTCGAACAACTCGCGCACCACAGCCTCCGTGACTTCACCGGCGGGCAGCATGAGCCAGAGTCGGCGCGGCGCCTCGAGGGATGCTGCGAGTGAGCGAACGGAGTCGGCGGCGACCAGCCCGATCTCCTCGCCCAGTTGAGTGGTGACGGCCGAGTCCTTGTTGAAGCCGTGAATCGATACACCGCCCAGGTGAAGGCGGCGGGCCATGTTGCCGCCCATTTTGCCGAGCCCAATCATTCCCAACTGCATGCGTTGTTCTCCCGAACGTAATTTGCGACGCGTTCGGGATCGTATCGCAGTTCGCGTGACGAACGTATGCGGGTCGCGCGCCTCAGTTGCCGGAAACCGGCGCGTCACCGGCGTCGTTGCCGGCTGTCCATGCGTTGACGGGGACAACCGTCAGTGGCTCGAGAGACTCCAGGTCGAGCAATAGTGCGTAGTCGGTATGGAACGTTCGTGTCGGCACCAGCCCCAGTGCCGCGTAGCGGCTGCCGTAGCGGTCGATGGCTCTGGAGATCGCGCGGCGCTCGGACTCGTCTTGCGGCACATAGTCCTCGATGTCCGTCGCCGCGAGACGTATCTGTTCCGACCCGTTGGCGTAGGGCTCGAAAAACTCCGCGCGCCGTTCCAGGTCGGGTTTGCCCTCGAACAGCACGCTTTCCAGGAGCGCCTGTGCTGCGGCCGGATCTTCGGGCATACGCGCAAATACCGGGTGCGCGCCGATCCGCGGTTTGCGTTCGAGTTCGGGGTAGCGCAGCGCGGACAGATCCACCTGCCGGGCCGATAGGGCCGTGAAGCTGTCTACTGCAAATACGAGGAAGTGCGGCCGCTCCTTGTAGAGCGTCAGGCTTCCGTAGCAGAGCGCAATCAGCTGTACCGCGAATATGAAACCCAGGTCGAACTTGAGTCCGGGTTTGCCCTGGCGGTAGACAATGAACGTGAGCAGCGGACCCAGCGTGACGTCCACGCCAATCATGACGAGAACCGGGCTGATGGCACCGGAGAGCGGGAACAGGAAGCCCGGATACCACGCAAAAAACACGACGGCCAGCACAACGCCCACCACAGATGCGCTGACCACTAAATGCAGAAGCGCGGCGCGGATTTTTGTCATACGGGTGGTGCGTGAGCCAGAGTGCGCTCTATTTAGGCAGAACAGGGCTGGCCTGTCGACACAAGGCGGCGTGCTTTGTGAACCCGGTCTCGCAGCGGCGGCGCGAAAGGCACCGGGTCGCCGCTTGACGGGGCTTTCCAGAACAACTATTCTGTTTTCATGGTGAGAACCCGTCAATTCGATCCCAAAGACGCGCTGAACACGGCGGTCGACCTGTTTGCAGCGAAGGGTTACGCCGAGACGTCGATGGACGATCTCGTGAAGGCGACCGGCGTCAGCCGTTATGGCATTTACGGCACCTTCGGCAACAAGCGGGAGTTGTTCGAAAAGGCGCTGGACGTGTATGCCGACATGATGGGACGGAAGGCGTTCGAGCGGCTAGCCAAACCCGGCGCCAGGTTTCATCACATTGAAGCGATTTTTGCCGACCGGGTGACGGACATGTGCGACCGTGACGAGCACCGGGGCTGTCTGTTCGTGCATACGGCAATGGAGCTGGCGCCGAAAGACGATGAGTTGCGTGCCGTGTTGAAGCGATTCATGACGGGGACGAGCAAATCGTTTGCCCTGGGTCTTCGATCCGCCCAGGCTGCGGGAGAGGTCCGTGCCGATGTCGATATCCGCGCGGCTGGCGAACAGCTGACCAGCATTCTGTTCGGTCTCGCCGTGCTCGGGCGTTCGGGTTTCGACAGAGCGGCGCTGGAGCGCATCGTGGAAACGACGCTGGCTGCCTATCGGCACTGAGCATTTTTTTTGGCCAAATCAGAATAGTGATTCTGGTTCGGTTTGGCGCAAAGCAGAATGAAAATTCTGTTTTGCATTCGGCGGACACAGAAGGTCCGCCCAGCGAAAGGGAGAGAGTCATGTCCAAGTTGTCCCACACAATCCGCGGGCTGTCCGCAGCCCTGTTGTTGATCGGCGCAAGCGCAAACGCGGAGCCACTCATGCCGGTAGCACCGGCGCCGGGAGCCATCGATGCCTGCGTTGCGAAAATCCTCGAGCATGCGGGCCTTGGCGATGCCGTGCGGATCAAGCACTGGATCGAAATCGAGCCACGACGGTCCATTGGTCACAAGCTCAACATCTCGACACAGCTGCTTCCCGAGGCTGCCGACGGCGGCATGCGCGAGTACTCCACGGTCTGCACCGTGACGCCCCGCAAGGCGCCGCTGCGCTTCGAGATTCGTGAAGTGGTGAGCGCAACGCGCTAGACGGCGCAATGTTGTGTATTACGTCATAGAATCGTCATCTCATGGCCGCAGGATGCCGCCATGAGATGACGGGCGGCAGCGTCCGGTTTTTGTACAGGACCTCTATGACGCGTAAACACGCCGCCCGGGCGCTATGGCTTTTGTTGATGTTGTGCACCGCTCCGGCCGGGTTGCCGGCTGCTGGCGCTGGCAGCGGCGGCATCAATGCACCGGAACAACGTGACAAGCCGTATCTGATTCTGATTTCGTTGGACGGTTTCGGCTGGGATGCAAGAGGCAGGACGGAGACGCCGGCGCTGGACAGCCTCGCCGCACGCGGAGTCGTGGCGCGCACGATGCAGCCGGCCTGGCCCAGCCTGACGTTTCCCAATCACTACACGATTGCGACCGGCCTGTACCCGAGCCGCCACGGTATCGTCGGCAACGTGTTCCCGAGCGCTGACAGAACGGCCTGGTACACGCCTCACGACCGCACGAGCGTTCAGGATCCGGTCTGGTACGGCGGCGAGCCGATCTGGGTGAGCGCCGAGAAGGCCGGCATGGTGTCGGCATCGTACTTTTATGTCGGCACCGAGGCGCCCGTACAGGGTGTCCGGCCAAGCCATTTCTTCCTGTTCAACTCGAGCGTCCCGGGTAAACGCCGGGTCATGCAGGTCATCGAGTGGCTCGAGCTGCCGGCTGCCGAGCGTCCGCACATGATTTCGCTGTATTTCGAGCACGTGGACGAGGCGTCGCACGATCACGGGCCGGAGGCCGCGGAGACGGCGGCTGTCATACGCCAGGTCGATGGCTATATCGGACAGTTGCTCGAAGGGATCGAACGGCTACCGTTTCGGGATGATGTCTACGTGATCGTCGTGTCCGATCACGGCCAGTCCGCCTACCTCGAGCCCGACGAGCCCTATGTACTATCGAAGCACGTGGATATCGGCGAGGCAATGATCGTGGAAGGCGGCAATTACGTCCTGCTGTTCTACGAGTCGCCGGAACATGCCGCGATCGACAAACTCGTTGCCGACGTCAACCGCAGCTTCGACCATGGCCGGGCTTACGTGCGGGGCGATACGCCGGAGCATTGGCGAGTCAGTGACGACGGTCGCTACCCCGACGTGTTCATCCAGGCCGACGCCGGCCACGCCATCATTTCGGACGAGACGAAGGGACGCATGATTCACAGCGGCGCTCACGGCTGGCCGCCCGAGTCGGAAGCGATGGGCGCGAGCTTCATTGCGGCAGGCGGCCGCTTGCCGGAAGGTGTCGAGATCGGGCCGATACGCGCGATCGACGTGTACCCGTTCATGCTGGAGATACTCGGGTTGCCGATGCCGGAAGCTTACTTAGCCGAGCCCTCGGCTCTCGACGGCATTCTTCGCGAAGAGTAGCGGCCCTGCCGGTATGACCGGCGTCAGCTGCCTACGCTGACCAGTTCGATCGCAAACGTCAGCGCGCGGCCGGCAAGCGGGTGGTTGGCGTCGAGAGTAATCGTGTCGTCGCTGACGGCCGTGACGACAAAGTGCTGAACCTGGCCGTTGTCGCTTTGTCCCTGCAGCTGCATGCCGACTGCGGGCTCGAGTTCAGCGGGAATCACGGAGCGAGCGACCTCCTGAACCAGCTCGTCGTGTCGGTCGCCGTACGCGTCGGCGGCGGCAATCGTTACGGTTTTGCTGTCACCGGCCGACATCCCGGTCACGGCTTTGTCGAAGCCCGGGATGACCTGGCCGCTGCCGAGCACAAACTCGAGTGGCTCGCGGCCCTGTGAGGAATCGAATTCGGTCCCGTCTTCCAGGGTGCCCGTATAGTGAATGCGGACGGTATCGCCGCTTTCGGCCTGGCTCATGGTGGTCTCCGTGGTGTCGGGCTGGCAGGAGACCAGCAAAAGGACGCCTGAGCGGGCTTTACCGGTGCGACAGCCCGCAGATTGATGAAGGTTGAGTCGTAAAGGAAAAGTAACTTGCTGTCAGCATAACACAGCGGTTTGCCGTTTCCTGTGCGAGCCCAAGCCTGCTACTCTCCGCGCTCGATGGTGGGCAGGCGACAAGGTGGCAGTGGTATTGAGTTTCGACTCCTCGACGGACCGCGGCAGTCCGCCGGCGGCGGCTTGCCGAATCGAGTGTCCGATCGCATGCCTTAGTGCGTGGGGTGGCGCGTGACGCTACTCTTAAGCATCGTTGCGCTGCTGCTCGGCCCCTTCGTCTACGAGTTCGGTCGCCACCGGCCACAGCTCAGGCAAGGTCTCGACGGCCTCGTATTCATTACGATCGCCGGCATCATTTGTGTCCACATCATCCCGGAGGCCATCGAGACGGGTGGCCTGATCGCCGTTGCTTTCCTGTTGCTGGGCCTTGCGTTTCCCGTCGTACTGGAGCACCGCTTTCACGACGCTGTGCCGCAGGCGCACGGCTTCATTCTGTTCCTGGCAGCGCTGGGTATGACCGTCCACGCCGCAGTCGACGGCATTGCTCTGTTGCCCGCCGGTGATGCGGCCGGCAGCCTGTTTGGCTGGGGGAGCTGGGAGGACAGCCAGCTTGCCGTGAGCGTCATACTGCACCGCCTGCCCGTTGGTATGGCTATCTGGTGGTCTTTACGCCCGAACTTCGGCTCGCCGCTGGCGATCGCCGCGTTTGCACTCATTATCGTCGTCACGGCGCTCGCGTATTTTGTCGCCGGGCCGGCGGTTGCCCTGGCGGAAGCCGAGAGCGTCGCCTGGTTTCAGGCCTTCGTGTCCGGTTCGCTCGTGCACGTCGTGGCCTTCGGCGCCAGCCACGATCACGGCGAGGAAACCAGCGGTAAACATCGCGGCTGGGCGTACCGCGTCGGTATCTTGCTGGGTCTTGCGCTGATCTTTACCGTGCCGCACGTTGCGCTGCACGGACATGCGCATTGACGCTGGCGCTCGGGTCGACCGTTCAGCCGTCCTGTGCGGCCAGCCAGGCCCTGCGGATCTCGGCTGCGCTCGCCGTCCACACGTGATCGCGGCTGACGATGTGCTCGAGCGCGCGCTCGAGCTGTCCGATGCGGTGCGGCTGCCCGAGCAACCACGGATGCAGGTTCAGTGCAAGCAGCCTGCCTCCCTCGACGGATGCTTCCGCGCTCAGGAAATCGAAGGCATCGATGATCTGATCGGCGTATTCGCGTTCCGAGTGCAGGTTGTTCATGAGGATGAAGCGGTCCTCGAGTTCGGTCGACAGCGGCATGGCGGTGATGTCGCCGTGCTTCGTGCGGAACGCGTAGGGCATGTCGTCGTTGATCCAGTCGCACATGTACTCGATGCCGTGGCGAACCAGCAGCTCGGGCGTATTGCCGCTCTGTGACTTACCCGGACTGAGCCAGCCCGTGATCGTCCGGCCGGTCGACGTTCTCAATACGTCGAGCGAGCGGCCAATCTGTGCGGCTTCTTCCTCGGGATCGAGACCGCCGTAGTGGGGCGTGTCCATGTCCCAGCCGTGGCTCAGGATTTCGTCGCCCCGTTCGGCGATGCGCGCCACGAGATAGGGATAGCGTTCCGCGAGCCGTGCGCTGACAGCAAAGGTCGGACGGATCGCCAGTCGGTCGAATGCCTTCAGGAAACGGAATATACCGATGCGGTTGCCGTAGTCGCGCAGCGTATAGTGCCGCAGGTCCGGGTAGGCCGTGGTCATGCCGCCCGGAGGCGGGAACGGCTTGCCCTTCTGGTTGAGCGGGAAGTGTTGCAGCGCCACGTTGACCCACAGCGCCACCCGCTTGCCGTCCGGCCATTCGACGGCCTTGCGATTGCTGAGCATCGACCAGTCGTAGCGGTCGTGGTCCATGCCGTAGCTGCGCTGCGGGTACTCCAGATAGGACTTGTCGAGTGTCATGACCGGGCACCCCGTTGCCTGATGTCCTCTACGGCCTCGTCGTAGTGATGCTCTATGTAGTGTTCGGCGATCTCGCGACCGGTCGTGATCCATACGTCCGGATGGCCGGTCATATACTCGAGCGCCTCTTCGAAGGCCTTGAGCCGGTGTGGATGAGAGACCTGATAGGCGTGCAGCGGCACACACATGACGACCCCGTTGTCCTTGCCTTCGGCGTACAGACGGTCGAAGTTCGCCTTGATCATTTCGCCGTAGCGGCGCGGTTCGATCTTGTTCACGACGTACACGATCGTGTCGTTCATCTCGAGCGAGTAGGGTACCGAGATGAACTTCTTGCCCGAGCGGACGTGCACAGGTGTCGGCTGATCGTCGTGAAACAGGTCGCAGGTATACATACCGCCCGCTTCCGCAAACAGGTCCATCGTCACTTCCGTGTGCGTCAGCGCAGGCGCAAGGTAGCCGGCGCATTGCTGGCCCGTGTGCCTGTGGATCGTATCGACGGCATCCTGGATCATGCTCCGCTCCTGCGCTTCGTCCATGCCGTAGGTATAGCGGGTGTTATAGATCCCGTGGCTGAAGAATTCCCAGTTGCGTTCCTTGCAGAGTTCGATGATTTCCGGGTGATGCTCGCACAGCGCCGTCGACAGTGAGATCGAGCCGCGCACGCCGTATTTGTCGAGTACGCGCATCATGCGCATGTGTCCTACACGGTTACCGTAGTCCCGTGTGCCGTAGCCGTGGACGTCAGGGACCGGTTTGGGCCAGGCGGCGCGGTGCGGGTTGACTGCAGGATCGAGTTCGTAGAACTCGATGTTCGGCGCCACCCATAGCGCCACTCGCGCGTTGCCGGGCCAGCGTATCCTGGGTCTGTTCTCGTAGGGCCAGTAGTCGTAAAGGCCGGGATCTTCTCGCATACCTTGGCTCTCGCGTTGTGGCTGTCCGAGTCGTTCAGATCTAGAAAGCGGCTCCGCGCGCCTGACGGATGGGCTCACAGCCCGGATGCTCTCGAAGCCATGTCAGCACCGCATCGACCGGCTCGACATCGGCGTACTTGAGCATCATGTCGCAGAGGTTGGCGAAGTGCGGTATTTCGTGTTTGTCCGCAACACACTCCTCGGGGACGATCGTGCGATAGCCCGTCGACAGCGAGGCAACACAGGATGCACGCACGCAACCCGATGTGCTGCCGCCCGTCAGAATGACGGTGTCCACTTTGTGCCAGACCAAGAGCGACGGAATCATCGTATCGTGGAACACGCTGGCCATACGCTTGTTGATCAGCGCGTCGCGACTGCGATCGATGTCGAGCCTCGGGTCCATCTCCGAACGTTCGTCACCCACCTTGATGTTTTGCAGCGAATCCGGTGTGTTGGTTCTCGTGCCCCAGGCGCCGGCATCGTCCGCATTGTCCATGTAGGCGACATAAGTCCAGATGACGGGCATGTTTTTATCGCGAGCCAGCGCCGAGACCTCGTTGATATAATCGATTTGTTTCGGATGGGTCTCGTAGGCCGTCTTGAAGGTGTCGACGTCCGTGTAGGCGCGCTGCAGATCGATGTTGATGATGGCGGCCTTGTCGCCGAAACCGAACTTGGCGCGGTTGGGATTGGCCCTGACCTCTTCCCAGTATTGCCGGGGGGTGAGGTCGGAGGTTTGCATGGCCGGCATGACGGCTCCTTGGGTTCTTGTTTGGCTGGGGCTGTTTTTGGCAGGACGTTGGTCAAACGTTGGCTGTCGCACACATTAGCGCGGGCGCCCGCGAGCGGCAACCGCCCCGAGGTGCGGGGCGGCGGCTGTGGTAGGCTGGAACACTGCCCGGCGTGGTCAGTCCAATCCGGATGGAGCCCGTGAACGCTTGCCGGGAACGAACAGGAGGAATGCCATGGACATGTCGTGGATACAGGTGTTTGTACTGACCGTCAGTGAGTGTGTGGCACCGGCGGGCAAGACGATTTGCCAGCAGCAGGAGTTCGAACTCACCTTTCTGACGGAGGCGGACTGCATGGTGGCCCGCGAGCAGCTCATCGAACTCAAGGAGGCCTCCGAATCGGTGATCGTCAACGCCGATGCCACGCGCTGCGTCGCGACGGCTCGGCAGCGCGAGAGCTTTTCGAGCCTGGCCGCGGTGAACGCAGCCTCTGCGGGACGCGACGACTACCGGCCCCCGAGCCAGGAGCAGATTCGCGCCGATTTTCTCGAAACGGCACACGAAGCCCGTCTCGACGCGGTGCCGGAGTGTGAGGAAGGGCGGCAGGTGTACCCTTGCCGCAAAGGCGCCATCATTATCGAGGAGCCGCCCTCGAATACCGTGGAGGTCTGGCGTCTGGACTCGAACCAGTAGGTCGCCCGGGTGTCCGGCGCACGTGTCGCCAACCCTTGCACAATGTAGAATGCCCGCTGGATCACCAACGCGGGCAGTGCCCGCCGGGTTAAGACGCGTTTGACTAACAACAAGCATTGGCTGCCGGACGAGATGTTCGGCAAGGCCGAACACGACGCTCGCGATTATTCCGTCTTTCCAGGCAACAGACCGCCGAGCGTCAGCACGCCCATCGAAGCGCTGCTCAAGCCGGAGTTCTGCAATGCCCGGGCCGAAGAGCTGCAGGCACTGGCCGTCGACGACTACATTAGCCAGGTTTTGGAGCCGGCTGAGCTGCCGTCGCGCAGCAGTGCGAGGGAGGTGGTCAATCAGCTCAAAGGCAAGGTCATTGTCGAAGTGAGCAACGGGCCGCTGTATGCGGCCGAAATCGACCTGGTCTTCGAGTCGGGCACTCGCCGTGTGGGCTTCATTGCCCAGGACCGCGAGATCAACAACGGCGTCTGGGGGCCTGAGCACCATGAGCAGGCGGCGCAGCTGGCGCGCGGCTACGGCGACCTGTCGATGCCCGTCGTGACCTTCATGGACACGCCCGGTGCCGACGCCGGGGCCGAGGCCAACCGCCACAACCAGGCACACACTATTTCCCGGCTGCTCGCCGAAATGTGCAATCTGCAGGTTGCGACCGTGGGTATCGTCTACGGCCTGGGCTATTCGGGCGGCGCCATTCCGCTGGCCGCGACCAACGTGCTTCTGTGCGTGCGCAGCGCCGTGTTCAACACCATACAACCCAAGGGGCTCGCGAGCATTGCGCGCAAATTCAACCTGTCCTGGCAGGAGTGCGCGCGCTACGTCGGTTTGTCGTCTTACGAACTGCTGACCAAAGGCGTCGTCGACGGTGTCGTCGATTACGCACCCGACGACGCCGATCCCGATATCTCGCGCCTGCAGGCCGCGATCTGCAGCGCTATCGAGTCGATCGAACAGTCGTCGCGCAATTTTGCCGCCCAGGAACCGGTTGTGCTACGCCAGTACGATCGTGCCGTCGGCCGCTATCTCAACCCTCCGCCGGAACTCGAACAGGTCAAGTCGATGTCGGCGTTTTCGTTCGCCGATGCCAAGCGGGCGGTACCGGACGTGTTTGGTCTCAGTATGCGGCACCTGCGCTACGTCGGTTTGCGGCGCCGGATACGGACGTCGACGATCGAGACCTACGGCCGCCTTGCCGACGTCGAAATACCCGCAGGCGACCTGGAACAGCGAACCCAAAGCCTGCGCGAGAAGGCGTTCGACGAGTGGCTCGAGGATCCGGACCGGATCGTCTACAACGAGCCTTTGGCAAAGGCGCTCAAGAACTACCGGCAACGCAAGGAAGGACTCGACAAGGAGCGCAACAGGCTAACCGCAATTTTGCTCGGTGAGCCGCAGAGAAATTTCGAAAACGCCCGCGTCGATCTGTGTTTCCGCATTGGCCTGTATCTCTACAACCGCTGGAAAACCTCGTCGCCGTACAACTTCCGCCGCCTGATCGAACTGCTCGCGAGCCGGGCTCGTGAAATCCCGGCCGAGCGGGTGGACGGCATTGCCGCCAACGAGGTTACGGTAAGGGACGTCGTTTTCGACACCAGCCTGCGCGAGGCGCTGACCAGCACGTTCGTCAATCTGCTGATCTTCGACGCTCTGTACGACTCCATCGTCAACGAGTTTGCCGACATTGCCGAGGAGGCACGCCGCACGCACAAAATCTCCCAGGAGCAGCTGCACTCGCTGCTCGACCGGTCGCTGGCCGGCGCGGCGCAGCAGGTCAAAGGCGACGCGGAGACCGGCGAAACGGGGCGTTTTCTCGCCGCCAATGCCGACGCGTTTTCCGATTGGATACGCTATTTCGTTCGCTTCAACGCTCGCGGCGCCTTCCTGAAGGACGTCGAGGAGTGGAAACGGGTGGCGTTTACGCGCCTGTCGGATGCGCTGCTCGTGCTGATCACGTTCATGTTCGAATCGTTGATCCCGGATTTCCTCAAAGCGCAGGAAGGCCGCGGCAACTATGAAGGCGCGATCAAGCCCACGCGCATCGGCAAGCGCAAGGATTTCTGGAACCAGCTGGATATTGCGTACAACGACGTGCTCGTACAGCGGGTCATCGACACCCACAAAGCGCGCAAGCTGACCACCGTCGACGCCATTCGGGATCGGTTCTTCCGCGATTTCGAGGAACTCGACGACAATCTGATGACCGCCGACCCGGTGGGTTTCCCGGGTTTTCGCCTCTCGGTCGAGCGTGCGCTGGAGCGGGGCCAGACACCGTGCGGGGTCGTCACCGGTATTGCGAATCTCGGCTTTGGCCCGGGTGCGCGCGTTGGTGTGCTGATTTCCAACGTCGGCTTCCAGGCGGGTGCCTTCGACATGGCGAGCAGCGAAAAGCTGTCCCGGCTCCTGTCCGAGTGCGTGGAGCAGCGCCTGCCGGTGATTGCCTTCGTATCCTCCGGCGGGATGCAGACCAAGGAGGGGCCGAGCGCGTTGTTCGCAATGGCCGTCTCGAACGATCGGATCACGCGTTTCGTCCGCGACAACGATTTGCCGGTTGTCGTATTCGGATTCGGCGACTGCACGGGCGGCTCTCAGGCCAGCTTCGTGACCCATCCGATGGCGCAGACCTACTACTTCAGCGGCACCAACATGCCGTTTGCGGGTCGTGTCGTGGTGCCGTCTTTCCTGCCTTCTCAGAGCATCGTTTCGAACTACCTGTCGACCAATCCGGGTTCGATGCGCGGTCTCGTCAAGCATCCGTTTGCGGAAACCCTCGATCAGGAACTGCGTGCGGTCGACCCGCAGATACCCGTGCCGACGGAAACCGTGGAGAAAGTCATCGAACGCGTGTTCGGTGGTTCGTGGCTGCCGGAGGCCGTAGCCGGTGACGACGACGAGGAGCCGGATGGAAGGCACCTGATGGGGCCGATTGAGCGCGTGCTGATTCACGCGCGCGGCTGCACGGCCGTCAAGCTGACGCGGATTGCGAAGCGGCGCGGCACCTCGGTCGTGCTCGTTCAGTCGGACCCCGATATGGACTCGGTGGCGGCCGATCTTCTGGGTGACGGTGACGAGGTGATCAGCCTGGGTGGCCAGACGCCCGACGAGAGTTATCTGAACGCCATGAGCGTGTTCAGCATTGCCGCGCGGGTCGGCGCCACGGCGCTGCATCCGGGCATCGGTTTCCTGTCCGAGAACGAGGAGTTCGCACGCGCCTGCCGGGATCGCGACCTCAATTTTGTCGGCCCGTGGGCGCGCAACATGGCCGTCATGGGCAACAAGTCCAATGCAATCAACACGGCCCTGTCGCACAAGGTTCCGGTTGTCCCGGGCAGCCACGGTATCCTGACGAGCGCTGCGGCAACCGCTCAGGTTGCCGAAGAAACCGGCTATCCCGTACTCCTGAAAGCCGTACACGGCGGCGGCGGTAAAGGCATCAAAGTCGTGCGCACACCGGACGAAATCCGGGAGTCGTTCATGACCGTGTACGCCGAAGCCAAAAGTGCGTTCGGCAACGGTGATCTCTACCTCGAGAAGTTCGTCGAATCCCTGCGCCATATCGAGGTGCAGATCCTGCGCGATTCGCACGGCAATACGATGATCCTCGGCCTGCGCGACTGCAGCGTGCAGCGTAACAACCAGAAGGTGCTCGAAGAATCCGAATCGACAATGCTGCCCGCCGATCTCGAAGAGGCGGCGTACGCTCATGCGCGCCAGCTTGCCGATGCCATCGACTATCTCGGTGCCGGCACGGTCGAGTTCATCTACGACCTGCCGAACAACGCGCTGTACTTCATGGAAATGAACACGCGCCTGCAGGTGGAACACCCGGTAACGGAGTGGACCACGGGGATCTCGATCGTCGACGAGCAGTTCCGCATTGCAGAAGGCGAAAGCATTGCCGGTCTGGAGATGAATCGTCGCGGCTACGCGATCGAGGCGCGCATTACGGCGGAAAAGGGCGCCCGGGACGCCGACGGCGACATCGACTTCGTGCCGACCCCCGGGAAGCTGAGCCGCTGCGTGTTTCCGCACAACGACAACGTCGAGATCATTGCGACCATTGCCGAAGGCAAGACGGTCTCGCCCTTCTACGACAGTCTTGTTGCGCAGGTGATTGCCTATGGCGACAATCGCGAGGACGGCGTACGGAAGCTCAAGGCCTATCTCGAATCGATCGAAATTCGCGGCATTTGCACCAACATCCCGCTCCTGACGCGCGTGCTTGAAGACCCCGTGTTCGTCAAGGGCGATTTCGATACCGGCTATTTGCCCGAGTTCCTGCGGCGCACGGATGCCGACACGATGCTCGAGGAAATGGAGGCGACCGGCGCCGGCGGAGAGCAGGTATCGATCGCCATCGAAGGTTCGTCCGAACTCAAGGTGCTCTCGCCGCAGACCGGTATCTTCTACTCGACGGCGTCACCTTCGGATCCGCCTTACGCCAATCCTGGCGACAAGGTGACCGTGGATCAGACCTTGTGCCAGATCGAGGCCATGAAAATGTTCACCTCGGTCTCGCTGGCGAGCTTCAACGCCGACGAGGAGCTGTATCCGGCGGCCAAGCGCTATCGCATCGTCCGCGTCAACCAGGTCAACGGCGCGCAGGTCAACGCGGGCGATCTCTTGTTCGTGGTCAAGCCCGTCAAGTGAACCCGGCGGACCGGCGCGGCCCGCGAACCGGACGTCGGCCAGCGATCCGACGTGACGTCGGCGACGCGGCCCACGGCTGAGCCTGCTTCGGGTGTCGCTGTTCTTCGACTACGAGTTCGATGCCCCGATTGCCGAGCACGACGTGGGCAGCGATCGCTATCGTTACACGGTCGTCTACGTTCCAGGAGAGATCCTGGCTGAGCTGCCGATGGCCGAGTATCCGCGCCTCAGGATAGCCGGCGAGGTGAACGACCATCCCTTCGAGGCCTCGATCACACCGGCGAAAGGCGTCTGGTATGTCCTGTTCTCGAAGCGCGTACTCAAGGCCATTGGTGCCGAAGTGGGCGACAACGTCAGCATCCGCTTCAGGGTTGCCGATCAGGACGCGGTCGACGTTCCGGCGGCGCTCGGTGAAGCACTGGGTGACGACACCCGCATGCGGACACTCTGGGACGCACAGACGCCGGGAAAACGTCGTGCTCTGGCGTACCGCGTAGCCAGCGCAAAGACCGAGGCCACTCAGTCGAAACGCGTGGTCGAGGTGTTCGACATTCTCGATGGCAGGCGCGACCTGCGCGGTAAGCTCATCGAATAAGGCCGGCTGCCCCGGATCGTACCGTTTCGGTAGTCGGCAAGCTGCCGCACCTCTATGTTGTACAAGCGCAACATTTTTTCCTTCCCCGAAAGCGTACGTTCTGTCGCGTTTTTGGTGCTCGAAACGCTGATAAATGGGCAATCTCGACATAATTCCTCTAGACTGCTTCTGAGGGTTCGTTGTTTGGATGAGACAGTTGGGGTCGGTTTTGGCCGCGTCTTATCCTGGAAGACACACGTTTGGGTTGCGACGAGCCATGACCTACGAAGGGGGAGACACTCATGAAACATCCTATTCTCAAGATCCGACTGCCGAAGTCCGGCCGGCGATCGTTGGCATCGACGGCGGCCCTCGTGTCGTGTTGCGTCGTGTTGACCGACATCGACGTGGCCCAGGCACAGGACGACGACGAGCCGATCGAGGAGATCGTCACGCTGGGTACCCGCGCGCCGGGTCGGGTGTCGGCCGATCTCGCCGTACCGGTCGATACCTTGCCTGCCGAGGCCATGGCGGCTACGGGCCAGACCGAAGTGGGGCGCATGCTGCAAACGCTGGCGCCGTCGTTCAATTTTTCGAGTTCGTCCATTTCGGACGGTACCGACGCGCTGCGGCCCGCAACGCTGCGCGGGCTCGGACCGGACCAGACGCTGGTGCTCGTCAACGGCAAGCGCCGCCATCAGGCTGCGTTGATTCATATCAACAACTCGGTGGGCCGCGGTACGGCCGGCACCGACATGAACGCCATTCCGGCTGCCGCGATCAAGAGCATCGAAGTGCTGCGTGACGGCGCCGCGGCGCAGTATGGCTCCGACGCCATTGCCGGAGTGATCAACATCAACCTGAGGGACGACGCCGAGGGCGGTTCTGCACTGGTTTCCGCAGGGCAGACGACCGAGGGTGACGGTACCGTCTACAACGTCGATTTCAACAAGGGTTTGTCCCTCGGCGACGACGGCTACATGAACCTGTCGCTGAACTATCGTGACCGCGAGAGAACCAATCGCGCCAATCCGCAGGGTGTGTGTCTCTATGGCGGCTGCGTCGATACCGACGGCAACGGCTTCCTCGAGCCTGCACCCGGCAACGAGACCCGCGAAGTCAGCGGTCCGGGGCGCGACCCGTTCAGGATCGGCGATGCGGACTCTGAGCAGCTGGCCGCCGTGATTAACGCGGCCTACGGAGTAGGCGACGGGGAACTCTACGGTTTTGTGACTTACGCCCGTCGTGAGAACAACTCCGGCGCTTTCTATCGCAACCCGTCGAGCGGTAGCGCGGCGCTCGACGATGGCGAGAACGTCATCGTCGACGGTTTTCTGCCCAACATCAATTCGGACATTGTTGATCAGTCGGTCAACGTGGGTTACAGAACCGAATTCGATGACGGTGCGTACCTCGACCTGTCGATTACGGACGGTCGCAATCGTATCGACTACACCACGAGTAACACAGTCAACTATTCGTTTGTGAACGAGCTGAACTTCGGCCGTTCGCTGTCCGACGCCGACATCCGTGCCAGCATACCGCGTGAAGCGTTTGCTTATGGGATAGAGCTGAATCTGCAAACGATTAACCTGGACTACAGCAAGGCCTTCGGCGACGTGTTTGTGGCCATCGGTTCCGAACTGCGTACCGACGAGTACAAGATCATCCCGGGCGACGAGTATTCCTACCGGGATTTCGATACCGTGGACGGTGTATCGCTGTACGCGCAGGACGGCCCGGGCGGAACCCAGGGATTCGGGGGTATTGCCCCGGAAAGCGCGGTTGACGAAACCCGCGACGTGATCTCCTTCTACGGCGACGCCGAGTGGCAGGCGACCGATAGCCTGCTGGTCAACGGTGCCGTGCGTTACGACGATTACGACGGCTTCGGCGATACCACGAACTTCAAACTGGCCGCCAATCTGGCCGTCAGCGACACGGTAAGGTTGCGTGGCGCCGTCAGCACGGGCTTCCGTGCACCGTCGATGCAACAGCTGTTCTTCAACAACATCAGCACGCAGTTCATCGGCGGCGAGCAGATCGAGACGGGCACGTTCCGCAACGACAGTGCCGTTGCTCAAGCGATCGGGATTCCCGAACTGAAGGAAGAGGAGTCGACGAACTTCAGCGTCGGCGTCGTGTGGGACATTACCGACAACTGGGATATCGCCATCGATTACTACTCGATCGATATCGACGACCGTATCGTCATCAGCAACAACCTCGGCCGGGGACTGTCGCCGGCGCTGGACGCGGCGCTGGATGCCACGGGATCTGGTGGCGGCCAGTTCTTCCTGAATGCCATCGACACGGAAACCGACGGTATCGATATCGTCTCCACGTACGACGGAATCGGTGTATTCGGCGGCGACCTCTCGCTGACGTTTGCGGCGAACTTCACGGACACTGAAATTACCAGGATCTTCTCGAACTCGCCGACGCTTGGAGCGATCGCGCCCGACGTCATCTTCGGCGGCTTTCAGCCGTCGGTCATCGAGACCTGGCAGCCCGAGAGCCGGATTAGCCTGACCGGCAACTGGATTCGCGATAACTGGTCCGCCAACGTGGGACTGCAGAACTACGGTGAGTACACGACCGTGGATTCCGGCAGTCAGACTTACGGTGCGGAAACGCTGGTGGATCTGCGCGTTAGCTACGATTTCGGCAACGGCATCAGCGCGTTCGTCTCCGGGATCAACGTTTTCGACGTAACGCCCGATGAAGTGACGAATTCCGGCTCGCGCGGCGGTCAGTTCGAGTCGGCCCCGGGCGCCGAGGATCTGGCAAGCCCGACCGTGTTCCGCTACTCGCGGCGCTCGGCACCGTTCGGCTTCAACGGAGCTTACTGGTCGGTTGGCGTACAGATGAACTTCTGATCGTTTGCTTGATCGGTCGGACGCCGGCGGTCGAAACCGCCGGCGTCCCGCCCCTCGAGTACGAGGACTCCGGTCCGGCGGCTACGCCCGCAGCACGTGCGTCACGACCGTGGCGCCCGTGCCGCCGATGTTCTGGACCATTGCCGTTTCGGCGCCTTTTACCTGGTTCCCGCCGGCTTGCCCCGTGAGCTGCAGCGTCGTCTCGACCAGCTGATACACGCCGGTTGCTCCGACCGGATGGCCGCGGGCCTTGAGTCCGCCCATCGTGGCGATGGGCAGGCGGCCGTCGATGTTCGTGGCCCCTTCCTCGCCGAGCCGTGTACCTTCGCCCGGTTTGGCGAAACCCGCGGCCTCGAGGCTGAGCGTGGTAATGATCGTGTAAGCATCGTGCAGCTCGAACAGATCCATGTCGTCAGGGCCCAGGCCACACTGCTCGTAGGCTCGCCGGCTCGATAGCTCCGCTCCGGCCAGCTTGAGTTTGTCGCCGCGCCGATCAATGGCCAGCGAGTCGGTACCGACGGCGGAGGCAATGATCTCCACCGGCTGCATGCCTTGCTGCTTCAGGCTCTTGCAGACGTCTTCGTTGGCAAGCACGAGCGCAGCGGCACCGTCACAGGTCGGTGGAGCGTCCATGAGTTTGACGGGCGGCACGAGCATTTTCGAATTGAGGTAGGTGTCGAGGTCCAGCGGTTTTTTCAACAGCGCATTTGGGTTGTTCATTGCGTTCGTGTGTGCCGCTACGGCAAACGGAGCAAACTGTGCTGCCTCGACCCCGTAGTGCTCCATGTACAGCGCCATCAGTCGCGCGTTCAGCGAAATGAAGGATTCGCCGCGCACTCCCTCGAGTTCCCAGTCGGCGGCAGTGGCCAGCGCCAGCGTAATGTCCTCGCGCGGCGCCTGTGTCATCCGCTCCATGCCGCAGACGACAACAAGATCGTGCAGGCCGCCCGCAACGGCCGCGAAACCGACCCGCGCGGCGGCAGCGCCCGAGCCGCAGGCGGCTTCGAGCGTCATCGACTCGATGCCGCGCAGGCCCGCGGCGTCCGCGTACAAAGGCCCCAGCTGCTGCTGCTGACCGAGGATACCCGCCATCATGTTGCCGACAAACAGCGCAGACACGTCACCCGGATCGATCGCAGCGCTGGCCATCGCCGATTGAATCGCATCGCGGGCCATGTAACGGCCGCGCTGGTCTCTGCCCTTGCTGACGGGCGTTTGTCCTATGCCGACAATGAATACTCTCTGCACGCGCAAGTCTCCGTTTGGTGTGGGCGCCGGAGCGTTATCAGCTCCTCGTGAGTACGTACCTGCCCGGCGCGTCTTCGATGACGTCGAGTTCGCCGCTGCCCGGGACGCGAGCCGGCACCTGTTCGCCGGAGTATTCGCTGAGCCAGGTGTGCCAGTCGTTCCACCAGGAACCCGGGAACGAGTCTGCGTCCTTGACCCAGGCGTCGAGATCCTTGGGCTGTTCTTCGTTCATCCAGTAGTTGTACTTGTTGGCAGCCGGCGGATTGATGACGCCCGCAATGTGCCCCGATCCCGCGAGCATGAAACGCACCGGTCCCGAGAACAGGTTGACGGCCTTGAAGACCGAAGGGTAGGGGGCGATGTGATCCTCGCGCGCCGCCTGCAGGTATATGGGGGTCTGTACCTTGCCGAGATCGATGGGCACGCCGCCCAGTTCGATGCCGCCGGGTTTGGCGAGGTTGTTCTTCAGATACATTTCGCGGAGGTAGAACATGTGCAGCTCGCGAGGCATGCGTGTCGTATCGGAGTTCCAGTACAACAGATCGAACTGCAGCGGATCTTTGCCGAGCAGATAGTTGTTCACGTAGAACGACCAGATGAGGTCGTTGGCGCGCAGCAGGTTGAACGCGGAGTACATGGCATTGCCGTCCAGGTAACCCTGCTCGGCCATGCGCTTGTCCAGGCTCTCCAGCTGCTCCTCATCGATGAAGACCTTGAGATCCCCGGCTTCGGAAAAGTCCATCTGTGCCGCGAAGAACGTCGTGGCTTTGACCCGGTCGTCTCCCGTCGCCGCCATGTAGGCGAGGGCGGCACCCATGAGCGTGCCGCCAATGCAGTAGCCAATGGTCGTGACTTCACGCTCCCCGGTAGCCCGCTCTACGGCGCTGATCGATTCGAGCACGCCCTCCTCGAGATAGTCGCTCATCGTTTTGGCGGACAAGGCGCTGTCGGGATTCGCCCAGGAGGCGACGAACACGGTATAGCCCTGCTCGACCGCCCAGCGGACGAAGGAGTTCTCGGGCTGCAGGTCGAGTATGTAGTACTTGTTGATCCACGGCGGGAAGATCAACAGCGGCCGGCGGAAGACGGTTTCGGTCGTGGGTTCGTACTGGATCAGCTGTACGAGGTCGTTCTGGAAGACGATCTTGCCCGGCGTCGTCGCGATGTTCTTGCCGATCTGATACGCATCCTGATCGGTCATCGTGATCTTGAGTTGCCCATCACCTGCTTCGAGGTCGCGCTTCAGGTTGTTGAGACCGCGAATCAGGTTCTGGCCGCTGCTGTCGACGGTTTCCTTGATAACGTCCGGGTTGGTGAGGAAGAAGTTACTGGGCGACAGCGCGTCGGCAATTTGCTGGGTGTGGAACTGCACCTTGCGGGCGTCTTCCTCGCTCAGGTTGTCGATGTCCGCCATCGTTTTAGTCAGCCAGCGGCTGGTAATCAGGTACGACTGGCGAATGATGTCGAAGACCTGGTTGTTGTCCCACTCGGCGGACTTGAAACGACGATCGCCTTTTTCTGCCGTGGCCACGGGTTCGGTTTCGGCACCCAGCATTTTCTTGGCGGCGTGTTCCCAGAGTTCCAGGTGCTGCTGCCAGAGTTCGAGGTTGGCCTTCATGAGCTTCTCGGGGTTTCCGGCCAGTTGTTTGGCACCCTCGACAAACGAATCCATGACGTTGAACGGGTCCATCATCGACGCAAGCGTTTCCTGCGGCGCGGCCATCATCTTTTTGAGGGTTTCCTGATTCTTGGCGAGTATGTCCATGAATTCCCGGGACAGTGCCTCGTAGTCTGCCGATGGTTTTGTGCTGCTGCGATCTTCAGCCACGTCACTACTCCGATTTGTTGTCCGATGTATCGTCGGGTGTACCCGTCGATCTTTTGGGTTTGCCGAGCATGACGTCCTGCATTGCCTGCCAGGCCTTCATGTTCGATTCCGCGAGATCCTGCATCGTCGAGAGCGGGGTGTTTTTGAGCGCCTCGCGCATTTGCTGCTGGTATTGGGCCTGCTGGTTCATGAACGTGTCGAAACTGTTGCTCAGGAACTCGCCGACAAAATCCTGCATCGGGTTGCCGTAGAGGCGGATAATGCTCATCAGGAAGCCCGAATCGAGCATGGGTTTTCCGCCGAGTTCGCGCTCCGCAATGATCTGCAGCAGCACGCTGCGGGTAATGTCTTCGCCGCTGGTGTCGTCGACGATGCTGACGTCGGTCCCCGATGCCACGAGGTCGCGGATACCCTCCAGGGTAATGTGGCTGCTCGTGACCGTGTCGTACAGGCGACGGTTGGCGTATTTCTTGATGAGGTGTGGTTCGGCCACGGCGGTTTGCTCCCGGGTCTCTCGTTCACCAATCATAGCGCCGTCGCGGGCCGTCAGCCTATACGCCTTAGGTGGAAAGCGCCTGTGGCGCGTGGCGCAGGCCAAAAAAAAGGCGCCCGATGACGGGCGCCTCTTGCTGGCGATCTAAAGCCGAGCGGTCGCGGGCTTGAGATTCAAGCCGCTTTTTTCGTCGCGGCCTTGGCGGCCTTCTTGACGGGCTCGACGAAGTCCTTGTCGAGCAGCGTGGTCGTGCTGTCCTTGAGTTCGTTGCCGAGCTCGACGTACTCGCCGGCACGTTCCGTGAGCAGCTCGGCGAACGCCTTGCTGGACTCGATCTGGCGTTCCATCAGGGCTTTGGGCTCGTCGATCTCGAGCGGCAGGCGGGCCTGCGATACGGCGAATTCGACCATGTCGCCAGCCAGTGCGTAGTTCTTGCGGGCGATCTTCTCGAAGGCATCGACGTAAGCCGTCGTAAAGTTACGGACCGGCTCCATGCCCTGCTTGGACAGGTCGGCAAACTTATCGAAGCTGTCAAAAAAAGCTGTCATTGGAGAAACTCCTGAAATTCGAAAAAGGGGGCGTTGTTCTGTTGCGCTGCAAAATAATAGCAAAATCCTTTTGCATTGCAACAGAAAAATCGAAATTCCAGGAGTTTTTACAATAAATATAATAAAAACAGTACTTTACAATAAAATTGACCGTAGGCAGAGTCTCGCGTCGCAAAAATTCTCTCCGATTGCCGCTCTTTTGGGGGCTGCACTGCGCTGACGCACTGTGCCCGGCCAAAAGCACCCAAAAAGGGCATTGCAGCCGCCAGAACCCCGCCAAGTGATTGAATGTGTGAGCCGCGGCACATGGCACAAGCCTTGCAGACACTAAACCGTAACGGATCGTTGCGACCATACCGGCGGGTCGACGCCGGTAACCCTCCGGTCCACTGCTATTCGAGCGTATTGAGGCAAACTGATGGCTACTAACTACGAAGACACCTACTTTCCCGCGGTCATTCGGGTTCGCGGCTCCGATACCGAGGTTGCGCTGGACGAATGCCTGATTGTCGACGGCTACGTCGTCGCCCCGGCCGCAGAGGAATCTGCCGCCTGCGCGGAGTTCCCATCGTTCCGCGCGGGCGTCGAGGAGACCGGGGTCGAGACGCGGGTCGCTGCCTGACTGCAAGGGCGAAGGTATTCGGGCGCGGTCAGCGGCGCCCGGGGGCGCCTGCGCGAGCTTTGCGGGCCGGTTGGCGCGATTTCCAAATCATACCCGCCGCGCCGCGGGTTAAGCTGCATTGCTGATCCCGCACAAAGGTCTCCCGCCGGCCGTGGTTACCCGCAAGCCTGTCTACACCCACGCAGAGGAAGTGTTCAACGCGGCATCGCACGCGGTTGGACTGGTTTTCAGCTGTCTTGGGCTCGTGCTGCTGCTGCTGCGCGCGGCCTCCCACGGCAGCCTGCTGTATGTCTTGAGTGTTTGCGCGTTCGGCCTGACTCTCATACTGGCCTACGGTGCGTCGACCGCCTATCACAGCGCGCGAACGGATACGCTCCGCCGCCGCTGGCGTGCCGTTGACCATGCCGCCATCTATCTGCTGATCGCGGGAACCTATACGCCGTTTGCGCTGATAACGCTCGGCGGCACGGTTGGCTGGGCCTTGTTTACCGTCAGCTGGTCGCTCGCGGCCGTCGGCGTAGTGCTGAAACTCTTCTACGCAGGACGCTGCAGAACGGCGTCGACGCTCGCCTACGTTGCCATGGGCTGGATGATTCTGTTTGCCATCCAGCCGTTGATGGACGCTTTCAGTGGCGCCGGGCTCTGGTGGCTCGTCGCCGGTGGCTTCGTCTACACGGCGGGGGCATTGATCTATGCCGTGCCGAGGCTGCCCTGGGGGCATCCGGTATTTCACGTATTCGTGCTGGGCGGCAGCGTCTGCCACTTTGTGGCCGTTTACGGCTACGTATTGCCGCTCGGCTAGCGGCTGCGCTTTCCCCGACGGCGTTCTTGCAGGGACTTACGAGGCGCGTCGTGCCTCGAGTCTTCGCAATCTCGAAGGCTCGGGGAGCCGGATACGCTGGCCCGCTGCGGCGGCATGAAAACCGTGGCTCTGCAGCGTCTCGGCTTCTGCCGCTGAGCCGTAGTGGTAGCACACGATGCGGCTCAGCAGGTCTTCCGGGTATTCGTCGAGCAGATCGACAAAGCCGCTGTGCGCGGGGTTTGCGCGGACGCCGCAATCGTGAAACACCGTCTCGCCGGCCGCGGCTACGTATTTGAGAACCTCGGGAATCGGTCGCGTATCGCCCGTGTAGACGAAACAGGTTTCCAGCGCGATCCCGTAACAAAACTGCGGCTGCATGTGCCGCGATTCGAAGACGTCGAACCAGTGGCGGTTGAGCCAGAAACCGCGGCTGACCGGCACGAGCTGGAAGGCATCCCAGAAGTTGATGCCGCCTTCGGCGCGAATGAAGCGATTGCACACGAGCCTGTCCTGCAGGGACGGCACAATGCTTGCGTGTGCGAACAGGCGTACGCGTTGCGCGGGATCGACCAGCGCCGCTTCGATCGTATGGTGGAACAGTTCCTCCATGCCGCCAATATGATCGAGATGCGTGTGCGTGATGAACAATGCGTCGGGTGCTTGCCGGTAGCGGTCAAGATACGCGTCGAGCATACCGGGCGGGCAGTCGATCGTAATGAGCGGCCGGTTTCCGCGCTCGAGCACGGCCACCGGCCCGAGTTCGGCGCCGGAGCCGCCTGTGCCCAGGAACGTGAGGCCGTAATCCGACGGCACAAGCTGCGGCATTCCGTTCGCAGTGCTCAGTTCCTTGTCAGACATCGATTTCCCTCAAGTGTGTTTTTCAGGACGGCCTGCAAACGTACAAAGCGCAGATGACGAATTCATGACGACAACACTATGGAAATGCTGCCCGTCGCGCGAGATTCAGCCGCTAGCGTCATGCGAAGGCCCGCTAGGTAGTTTCCCTGAGGCGTTTGCGCCAGCCCTCCTTCTACACTGAAAGAGCAACAAGGCCAGACGTCGCTGGCGGGAAGCCTCAAAGCGATGCCGACAACACCCGACGGACACGGAAGCCGGCAACAACACGAGGGCCATCAGCATGAACACCGCGCACCCGCGGCTACTGTCCATATTCACGAGTGCAGTTATTGCATTTGCCGCTTGTTCAGTCGTTTCACCTGCCGCCGCCCAGCAAAGCGTCAGTGATGCCGTCGACGTGCAATCCGACAGCATTGAAGCCAGCGCTGCTGCCCAGCGCCGTATCGACGAACTCGACGACGCCACCCGCGAGATGCTCGAAGAATACCGGCAAGCCATGGCGCAAGTCTCAGACCTCGATGCCTACAACGCGCAGCTGGAGCAGCTGGTTGCCACGCAGCGCGCCGAACTCGCGGACTACGAGCGTCAGTTCGACGACATCGAGGTGACCAAGCGCCGCATTCTCCCGCTGATCGTTCGTCAGATCGAAGTGCTGGAGGAGTTCGTGGCACTCGACATGCCGTTCCTCGAGCGCGAGCGCGCGCTCAGGATCGACGAACTCAGGAAGCTCATGCGCCGCCCGGAAGTGCCGACGTCGGAGAAATACCGGCGCGTCAGCGAGGCCTATCAGATCGAACTCGACTACGGGCACACGATCGAGGCGTACGAAGCTGAACTCAACGATGACGGAGAGGCGCCGCGGACCGTGAACTTCCTGCGCTTTGGCCGCCTCGGGCTTTATTACATGACACTTGACGGGCTGGAGATTGGTTACTACGACAACGTCGGCGACCGCTGGGAAAAACTGAGCGGCGATTACCTGCAGCCCCTGGAGCGCGCCATCCGCATCGCAAGGAAGCAGCTGCCGCCCGATCTCGTCCGGCTCCCCGTGCCCGCTCCGGAGGTACGCCAATGAGAACTCTGCTGTGTATTGCGCTGGCCGCGAGCCAGTTTGTCCCGGCTGCCGCCGACGCAAGCATCGAAGATATCGACGAACTGGTCGAGTCCGTTCGTCAGGAGGCGTTCCGCGAAGCGCAATTCGACGAGGCGCGCATCGAGCGCTTCCTCGGCGCAAGGGAAGAGCAGGCTGCGTTGCTCCAGGAGGCTCGCGATGCGCTTGCACGCGCAAACGCGCGCGCCGACGAACTGCGGATCGAATACGAGGCCAACGAACAAACGCTGACCCGCTACGAAGGTGAGCTGCGGGAGCGGGCGGGTGATCTCAACGACCTGTTTGCGATTGTCCGGCAGACCGCACTGAACGCCAACAGCGTACTCAAGAACTCACTCGTGGCAGCCCAGCACGCGGGACGCTCGGATTTCCTGGAGCGTTTGGGCAAGGGTGAACAGCCACCCAGTATCGATGACATCAAACAGCTCTGGACCAACGTGCTTTCCGAAATCAGCGAGTCGGGCAAGGTGGTCACTTTCAACAACACGGTCATCAAGCCGCAGGGTGAGGAGGTCGAACAGGCTGTGACGCGCGTCGGCGTGTTTACGGCCGTGAGCAACGGTGCCTATCTTCGTTACCTCCCCGATTCGCGCAAGCTCGTCGAGCTGAGCCGGCAGCCGCCCGCCCGGTTTCAGCGTATGGCCGCCGAGTTGTCCCGTACCGACAGCGGCGTGGTGGCGATGGCGCTCGACCCGTCGAAAGGTGCCATCCTGAGCCTAATGGTGCAGTCGCCGGATGTCGGCGAGCGGGTGCAGCAGGGCGGCGGCATTGGTTACCTGATTCTGATTCTGGGTGCGGTTGGCGTGCTGATCGTGCTGCGCCGGGCCATCGGTTTGACCTTGGCAAAGCGTGCGGTCGAGCAGCAGGCAAAATCGGAAGAACCCAGCGAGCGCAACCCGCTGGGCCGTTTGCAGCGCATCATGGCCGAGCATGCGGGAGACGATCAGGAGGCAGCGGCCATTCGTCTCGACGAGCAGCTCGCGGAAGAAAGCTCGCTGTTGAACCGCGGCCTGCCGACTCTGGCCGTGCTCGCGGCCGTCAGTCCGCTGCTGGGCCTGCTGGGTACGGTGACCGGCATGATCGAGACGTTCCAGTCGATCACGCTGTTCGGTACCGGCGATCCCAAACTGATGTCGGGCGGGATCTCGCAGGCGCTGGTGACGACGCAGCTCGGTCTGGCGGTTGCGATACCGCTGGTGCTGCTGCACTCGCTGCTGACCGGTCAGGTTAACCGGCTGGTCGAGCGGCTCGGCAAGCACAATAGCGACATGTTGACGAATCATGGTGTGGGCTAACTACGTCGAAGGTCTGTCTAGCCTCTTCGATCAGGGGGGCTACACGCTCTGGGCCATCCTGCTGGCCTCGATCCTGCTCTGGGTCCTGATTGTCGAGCGCTACTGGTCGCTGTTTCGCGAGCTGCCGGCGTTTCGGGCAACGCTACTCGAGGATTGGATCAGATCGTCGGCTGCGGGTGGGCAGCGTTCCTTTAGTCGCATTCGTGCGCTGGTGGCCGATCTGCGCGCCGAGGCCAGTCGCAACCTCCCGGCACTGAACGCGCTCACGACCATTCTGCCGCTACTCGGGCTGCTCGGTACCGTGTCGGGGATGATCAAGGTGTTCGACGTCATTACGGTGTTCGGTACCGGCAATACGCGAGGCATGGCTTCGGGTATCTCGGAAGCACTCGTGACCACGATGGCTGGTTTGTTTACGGCACTGTCGGGTTTGTATTTTGTGTCCGATCTCGAGAACCGCGCCGAGGACATGGCGCGGCGTTTCGAGGCCGAACTCGTGGAGAGTCAATAGTGGCAACGCGCGATCATCTCAAATCCGAAGCCGGACCGGCGGCACTCAACATTACGCCGCTCATCGACATGGTGTTCATTCTGCTGATCTTCTTCGCCGTCAATGCCTCGTTCATCAAGGAGGCCGGTGTGGAGATCGAACGACCCAGTGCAAGAACGGCACAGACGAAACAGCAGGCGAACATCATGATTGCCGTGACCGAAAACGATGAGGTGTGGGTTGACCGCCAGCGCGTCGATCCGCGCAGCGTACGCGGCCACGTCGAGCGGCTGCACGCGGAGAATCCGGAAGGGGCTGTCGTCATACTGGCCGACGACCAGTCGAGAACGGGTCTCGTCATCGAAGTCCTCGATCAGGCGCGCCTCGCCGGCGTCGAGAACGTGGCGGTTGCCGCCACGCCGCCGGGGCAGTAGCCGTGCAGGGCGCTCTCAAACCCGGTGCGCGCCTGCCGATGATTCTGCTGACCGCGCTGCTCGTTAACGTGGTGCTGTTTACGACGATCGAACTCCTGGTTGGCGTCAAGCGCGTGCGGCTGACGCCGACCGATGACTTCGATATTGCCAACTTCATTCGTATGCAGGAGGAGTCCCGGGAGGTCCGCTCGCGCCGCGATCCGAATGCGCCGCAAAAGCCGCAAAGCGAGGTGCAAAAGGATCTCGAAAGGCTGTCGGCGGCGGGCTCGGGCAACCTCGGCGATCTTTCCCTCGACGTGCCGCAGTTCGACATCGATGTAGGGCTCGACCTCGGCAGCGGTATTGCGCTGGCTCGCGAGCTGACGCCGCTCGTGCGCGTGCCGCCCGAATACCCGATGAAGGCGCTGGCCGACGAAATCGAAGGGTTTGTCCTGCTGCGCTTCACCGTGACCGAGACCGGGTCGGTGGAAGACCCCGAAGTGCTGCGCGCCGACCCGCCACGCATTTTCGACCGCGCGGCGCTTCGCGCGGTATTGCGGTGGAAGTTTCAGCCGCAGATCCGCGACGGTAAACCCGCCCGTGTTCTGGCGATCAGCAAAGTGACCTTCGTACTTGCGGAGGAGAATCAGTGAGAGTTCTGCTGCTGCTCGCGTTGCTGATGTCTGCCGGACACGCCTTCGCGGCGGAACCCCAGGCGTCGAGGAGTACCTTCGTCAAGCTCATGGACGTGCAGGAGCTGTGGGAGGAAGAGCGCTATGCGGAGGCCGTCGACAGGCTCGAGGAACTGGTGGCTGCGACCCGTTCCCGGCCGCACGACTTTGCGCTGGCGAACCAGTATCTCGCGCACACCGCGGTCATGATGGGCAGGCAGGAAGACGCACGCGCGCCCCTGGAGGCAGCTCTCGAGACGACCGGACTGCCCGCCAGCCTGGAAGGCAGCCTCAAGATGTTCTATGCACAGATCGTGCTGGCGGAAGAAGAGTACGACCTGGCGCGCCGTATGTTCAACGACTGGCTGGCCGTGGTCGAAGAGCCGCCAAAACCGGCACAGCTGTTCTCGGTGGCGTACGCCAACTATCAATCCGGGCATCTCAACGAAGCCGAAACCTTCATTAGCCGCGCAGTGACCGAGGCCCCCAATCCGCCCGACAACTGGCTGCGCCTGTACTACCAGATACTCTTTGATCTTGAAGACTACGCCGCTGCAAAACGAGTCGTCGTGGAGTTGCTGGACCGGGATCCCGACAACGAACAGTACTGGCGCCTTTTGGCCAGTCATCACATGCGGCTGGAGGATTACGCACCGGCCCTTGCAACGCTCGAAGTTGCCAGCCATGCCGGTGCGCTGACCGAAGAATCCGACCTGCGCCGTATCGCGTCGCTGTATGGGAATCTGTCGGTGCCGGAGAAAGCCGCGCGCAAACTCGAACTCTGGCTCGACGAGCAACGGGTCGAGAGCAACGCCGATACCTGGCGCCGGCTCGGCGACCTGTGGATGCTTGCCCGCGAGCGTGAGCGGGCCAAGACTGCGTTATGGAAGTCGCTCGAAATGCGGCCGGACGCCAAAGCCTGGGAGTTTCTGGCGAGCATTCATTTCGAAGATGCCGAGTGGCAGCGATCGTTCCAGGCCTTTGAGAACACGCTTGCCATGCAGGAGGCGGAGGGTGAGGCGCGACACCGCCTGCAAATGCTCACCGGACTGACCGCCATGCGCGCAGGCGAGCCCGACAAAGCCCGCGAGTATCTGAAATTGGCGGAGCGTTCCGATCAGTTGCGCGGACAGGTCAGAGGGCTACTGCGGGAACTGGAAGAGAGTTCCTGACGCGGGGTTCCTAGAGCCGCAGACGAATACCGACGCCGTAACTATCCTCCTCGACCTTGAGGCCAGGCGTGGACAGCGGCTCTATCGTCGAAGCTTCAGCAAACACCTCGAATCGCGGTGTGATGAACCAGCTCGCAAATGCGCCGTATCTCGTCCCTTCGTCCAGGGCGGATTCGACTGACGTCAGTATGTCGAAGCCGACCGCGATAAAGCGGTTGGGGTACAGGGAGCCGCGCAGGCTAAGGCTACCGTCATTGCCGAAGCGCTCCATCGTGGAAACTGCGAGATCGAGCCCGTACTGCCAGCTGCCGGTCAGGTCGGCAATGTGCGTAAGTCCCAGCAACCACTCCGTCGAGCTGTCATCGAACTCTATAGAGCCGAGACGTAGTTCGTTGTCGACGTTCAGTACCGCGAGATCGAGGCTCGTCGTCTTGCCCACGTACTTGCCAAAACCTGCGAGCAGGCGCGTGGACTCCCCGGAGCCATCAAAGCCTATCTCCTTAACGTCACTATCTTCGTAAACGGCCGAGCCGAACAGGTACCAGCCCGTGGACTCGAAAACGTGGCGACCGTCGAACGATACCTGAGTACTGTCCATGCTCGGCGGGTTCGCCAGCAGCGGAGGTATGGCCGGCTCACCGGGTATGGAAATCGGCGGCGGAAGAGGTGGCGTAATAATGATCGGCGGGTCGGGAGCCACCACAACCGGAGGTCCGTCGACCTCGCTGCGATTGCCGCCGTTCGAGTTCGCCACCGACAGACTCAACGACGAAGCGCGACTCGTAAACCCGGCGCGGCTCAGCGGACCATCGTCTGAGGACGCCTCATTGTAGTACCAGGTGGCGGACAAACGTGCTGCGTCATCTTCGTCGATGATTCGAAACGGCCGTCGCTCAAGTGGGTTCAAGCCAAAAAAGATCTGACTGGACGATGTGAGTTCAGCATGATGGTAGGCGGCGCCTAGTTCGACAGTGAACGGCTCGGTGGCCTCCGCCTGCGCGGCCAGCAACGGACAGCCGGCGGAGAGCAATACTGCGAAGGCGGCCAGGCGTGTACGTATAGTTGGCAATACGATCATCTCGACTTGCTCCGTTCCTGTTTCATCCGGGGGGCGCGTGAGGCGGCGCGCAGGCCGTTATTCTAACGTACGGCGTCGTGGCAACCCGTCGTTGATCGTAGGTAGAAACCGCAGTACCTATCCCCGTCAGCGGTCGGCGAGCCTGCTCTCCTGGCATTGCGGGCACCAGTAGGTGATACGGTGATGCCGACCCATCTTCAAGCCTTGGATGACGCTTCGGCATTCGTGGCAGGGTTTGCCCATGCGGCTGTATACCCATAGCCGGCCGGCGTTGTCTTTGCGGTTGCGCGTCACGCGCTTGCCGCCGCCGAGGTTCTGTCTCAGCAGCGTTGCCGCGGTTCGGTAACACCGCCACACTTCGTCGTCGCTACTTTGCGCAAGCCGACGCGTTGGCGGCAGCCGTTCGATGAACAGCACTTCGGATTTGTAGACGTTGCCGATGCCTGCCGCAATGCGCTGATCCAGGAGGGCGTCGAGCAACAAGGTGTCGCCGTCGTCGAACTCCCGTGCGCGCCGGACGAGCGAGTGACCGTCGGACTCGTCTGCAATCAGGTCCGGACCGAGCCGCGAGTCGAGCACACGCTTGCGCACGCTGCGAGGATCGACGATTTCCACTTCTTTGGCGTTGAAGCAGATGTACAGCCGTTTGCCGGCATCGATGATCAGCGACGCCTGGTAGCGGGGTTTTTGCCAGTCCGCGCCGGAGGCGTAGGTATGCCAGGAGCCGTGCATGCCGAGATGGCTGCGAATCGCCCGGCCGCTGCTGAGCGCTACCCACAGATGTTTGCCCTCCGCACGCACCTCGTCGATACGCTCGCCACGGAACGCCGGCGCGGGATCGTCCGCGCCGAACGATACGCCCGTGAGTTCGCATCCCGTAAGCCGCGGCGACAGGTAGGCGGCGATCTTGTGGATCGTGTCGCCCTCAGGCATGTCGCTCGGTATCGCGAACGGCGCCGCGTCCGGGCGGGCGTACGTCCACGAGTCCGCGATAGTCGGTGCCGAAGTCGGCGGCTTTGAACGCCGGCAGGAGCGGCGATTCGAGTACGTTGACGCCGTCGATTTTTTCGATGACCAGGAGCCCCTTGCGCGTGCCTCTCGGCAGTTCCCGGAGTGCCTCGATTGCGGCTTCGAGGGTTCCGCTTGCGGCATCGAAGCTGCCGGGAAACGAAATCAGCGTCCGGCCGTTGCGCGCGGCGTAGAGTACGGGTCTGCCGCGTACCGACAGCAGCCACGCACCGGCAATACGTCGTGGCGTTGCGCGCTCCGGCGCCGCAACATCGGGCCAGGGCAGTACGGCGCCCCATGGGTTGGCGGGGTCCATGGCGGCCAGCGTCATGACGTCGTCGGCGACTGCGGGGCGATCGCGATCCTCGGCTTCTTCCCGGCAGCCGCGCAAGCGGTCGACGGCACCGGCGTAGGCGAACTGCGCGCCTTCGAGGCCGTCGACAAAATGGCCGCGGCGCACCTGTCCCTGTTCCTCGAGTTCGCGGTACACCTTGTAGAGTGCACTGAAGCCGCCGCTCAGGTTCTCGGCGGTTGCGGCGCGGCGGCTGACGATGCCGTAGCGCTCGAGGAGCACACGCGCTTGCGCAATGGCCTGGCGGGTCGGGTTCGCGTTCCTCCGCGCCAGCTGCCGAACCAACGACCAGCGGCCGCCGGCCGCTGGCGACGGCGCAAGCATCCGCGCGCGGCCGCGCCGGCGGGTTTTCGAGTTTGCGTTTCTGAGCGGCGCAAACGTGTCGTTACAGATCCGGCCGTCCCAAACCAGGTCCCACAACGCCGACTTGAGTTCGCCACGGTCGAAGCCGGGATGCTCGTCCTCGATCCAGTCCTCGATGTCGACGAGAAACGACGCTCCCCGGTTGTCCAGGCAGTCGAGGATATACGCGTGCAGCGCAGACGGCGGTTCGTAGTCGTCATCCCCGTTGCCCTGCGGCAGAAGGTCGCGAACCTGCTCGCGAAGGTAGAGCACAATACGGCCGCTCTTGCTGCCGCCGGTACCCGTCCATACGAGTTCGCCGGAGGCGGCGAGCGTGTCGAGCATTTCGCTGCGGAAGCCCGCGACTCTCGCCGGCAGCAGGACCGATTCGAGCAGCGGCCAGGGCAGGGGTTGTGCCTGCAGCTTGCCGATCGCCTCCCTGAGCGCCGCGAGGCCCCCGCGACGTTCGTTGATTGCGTGCCAGCGCGGCAGGAACAGTGCCAGCGTGGCGCCGTCCACGGCGGCCACGTCGTCGCGCAGCTTCGCGAGATTGCGTCGCTTGAGCCGCCTGAGAACCTCCGAGTCGCACCAGTCGATCTCTGCGCCGCCGGGACGGATCTCGCCGCGGGTCAGTAAACCCGCTGTCGTCAGCGCTTCGAGCACCGGGGTCAATACGCCCTCCGGGAGTGCGTAGCGCGCGGCGAGATCGGTCGTGAGGAACGGGCCGTGGTGTCGCGCATAGCGGCGGACGAGCATTGTCAGCGGTTCCTCGACCGGCGCGAGGAAGGCATCGGGTACGCCGGCCGGCGGCGCAACGCCCAGCGCATCGCGGAACAGTCCGGCATCTTCGGCAGCCGCGTAGCGCTGCTCCCCGCCAACCTTGAGTCGAATGGCCCTGCGCTCGTGCGACAGCGTGTCGAGCCATGCGCTCGGGTCGGCGTTCGCCCGCTGGCAAAGCTCTTCGGCGTTCAGATCACCGAGCCGGCGCAGCAGGTCGTGCAGCTCGTCAGCGTCGCGTGCGAGATACCGATCGCTCAAGCATTGAAGATCGTCTTCGAGTTCGTTCAAGACCTCCGCGTCGATCAGCTCGCGTAGCTCGCTCTGCCCCAGCAGCTCGGACATGAGCTTGCGGTCGAGGGTCAGGGCCTGCGCCTTGCGTTCCGCAAGCGGCGCGTCCTGTTCGTACAGGTAAGCGGCGACGTAGGCGAACACGAGTGAGCGTGCGAACGGCGAAGCACTTTGTGTTTCGACGTCGTTGACCCGTACGCTGCGGCTTCTGAGTTCGCCGAGCAGCGCCTTCAGGCCCTGCATGTCGAACACGTCAGCCATTGCCTGTCGGTAGGTCTCCATGACGATGGGAAACGACGGGTACTTCCGGACCGTCGCCAGCAGGTTTTGTGCCTTCATCCGCTGCGCCCAGAGCGGCGCACGTTGTCCGGGTCGGCGACGGCGCAACAACAGCGAGCGCACGGCGTTCTCGCGAAACAGGCCGGCAAACAGCGACGTGTTCGCGAGTTGTTCCAGAACCAGTTCCTCGACCACGTCCGGATCGGGTATCAGGTTGTCGAGTGGTGGCAGTTCTTCCGCGTCGGCGAAGCGCAGGACAATGCCGTCGTCGGTGTACATGACCTGGATTTCGTAATCGCCGTCCTCGCCGATGAGCCGCTGCAACGCCATGGACCAGGGTGCGTGAATGCGCGCGCCGAACGGCGTCAGAATGCAGATTCGCCAGTCGCCGAGTTCGTCGCGAAAGCGCTCGATCGTAATGTCGGCGTCGGTCGGCAAGGTACCGGTCTCGCGTTTTTGTTCGGCAACGTAGGCGGCGAGGTTTTGCGCGGCGTAGCCGTCGAGCGGCGTGTTGGCGGCAAGCCAGCTCGATGCCTTCGCTTCGCTCATACGGCCCAGCTTGCGCAGGAATGCACCAATGGCGCGGCCCAGCTCGATTGGCCGCCCAGGACCGTCGCCGCGCCAGAACGGCAGCCGGCCGGGTTCGCCGGGCGCCGGCGTGACTACCACCCGATCTCGCGTAATGGCTTCGACGTGCCACGTGCTGGCACCGAGGGTAATGTTGTCACCGGCCCGGGTTTCGAACACCATTTCTTCATCGAGTTCGCCGACGCGCGGACCGTCTTCGCCCAGGTGTACGCCAAATGCGCCACGGTCCGGGATCGTACCGGCGTTCATGCGTGTCGCCAGCGCGGCGCCCCGGCGCGGCGACAGCGTGTCGTTGGCCCGGTTCCATGCCAGTAGAGGACGAAGATCCGCAAAATCGCTCGACGGATAGCGCCCGGAGAGCATGTCGAGCACGGCCTCCAGCAGTCCCGCGGTCAGGCTTCGGTACGACCAGGCGCCGCGAACGATCGTTGCAATCTCGTCAACGGTGTGCGGCCGCTCGCAGCACAGTGCGACAATCTGTTGCGACAGAACGTCGAGCGGATTTTCGGGTACTTCGATCGCATCGAGTTGTGCGTCGAGCATCCGCGAGGCGACGACGGCCGTTTCCAGCAGATCGCCGCGAAACTTCGGGTAGAGCTTGCCTGTACTGACCTCGCCGACGCCGTGCCCGGCCCGGCCGACGCGCTGCAGCCCGCGGGCGACCGAGCCCGGCGATTCGACCAGCATGACCAGGTCGACGGCACCCATGTCGATACCGAGTTCGAGCGAACTGGTTGCGACGATGCCGCGGATTGCGCCGCTCTTCAAACCCTCTTCGATTTCGGCGCGTTTACCGTGCGAGATGCTGCCGTGATGCGCGCGCACGAGCTGCTCGTCGGCCAGTTCGTTGAGCTTGTGCGCCAGCCGTTCGCAAAGGCCGCGGCTGTTGACGAAGATGATGCTGGAGCGGTTGCTCCGTATTGCATCGAGTAGCTCCGGATAGATGGACGGCCAGATACCTTTTTCTTTTTGCGGGGTGCCGACTTCGCGGGCGTAGAGCTGGCCCAGGATCGAACCGTCGCCGCTCGTGACGGCCGGTGACGGAGGCTGCTCCATGTCGGGTACCGGCACCGTCACCTCGAGATCCAGCGCCGGCTTGCTGGAGCAGTCGACAATATCGACCTCGCGTGCGCCGCCCAGATACCGGGCGACCGCATCGAGCGGTCTTACCGTCGCGGAAAGACCGATACGCTGAAACGGCTGTTCGGTCAGCTGCTCGAGCCGCTCCAGCGACAGCGCCAGATGTGCGCCGCGTTTGCTCGGTGCCAGCGCGTGAATTTCGTCGACGATCACCGTGTCGACCGTCGCCAGCGTGGCCGCGGCTTTCGAGCCCAGAATCAGGAACAGCGATTCGGGTGTCGTGACGAGGATATCCGAGGGACGTTTTGCCTGTTGTTGGCGCTCTTTTTGTGGCGTATCGCCCGTGCGTACCGCAACGGACGGCTGGCGAAAGGCAAGGCCTTCGCGCTCCGCATAGCGGCTGATACCCACGAGCGGCGCACGCAGGTTACGCTCGATGTCGTAGACCAGCGCTTTGAGCGGAGAAAGGTACAGCACACGGACGCCCGTGGCGGCATCGTCCGGCAGCCGGCCCAGCCGGTCGATACCGGCAAGAAATGCCGCCAGCGTCTTGCCGCTGCCGGTCGGCGCAACGAGCAGCGAGTGCTTGCCGCCCTGAATGCGCTTCCAGCCTCTTGCCTGCACCTCGGTCGGCTGGCTGAAGTTCTCCGTGAACCAGCGCCGCGTGGCCGGCCCGAAGTCCGTCCCGTTCATGGCCGCGCCTGTCGATGAAATAACTGTCGCACCGTGTCGAGCGTATCAGCTTCGGCTGCGGGTTTGTCGTCGCGGTATCGTTTTACGCGCGCAAAACGCAGCGCCATGCCCGCCGGGTACTGGCTGCTGGCCTGAATTTCGTTGAGCGCAATTTCCACGACGAGTTCCGGACGAACGTAGACCGTGTAGTCGTCGCGGCGCTGTTCTCTTTCCAGTAGCGCCTGGGTCTGCCAGCGCAGCGTTTTGTCGGTAAGGCCTTTGAAGGTCTTGCCGAGCATCACAAAATCGTCGCCGTCGCGCGCGCCGAGATGCAGGTTGGACAGATACCCCTTGCGTCGTCCGCTGCCCCATTCGGCGGCCAGGACCACGAGGTCGAGGGTGTGCGTATGTTTGACCTTCAGCCAGTCGGCCCCGCGGCCGCCGGCAGCGTAGTGGCTGTCCGGGTTCTTGACCATGACGCCTTCGTGCCCCAGCTCGAGTGCGGATGCGAGAAAACCGGCGGCGCCGTCGCAATCGGCTCCTCTGATCTGCGGAATCCGGTGTGCTTCGTCGACGACGCGGTCCAGCGCGGCGAGTCGTTCGGTCAGAGGCCGGTCAATGAGTTCCCGTCCGTCGAGGTACAGGCAGTCGAAGAAGAATACGCTGAGCGGCAGTTCGGTCTCGAGTGTGCTGTTGCGGCTCTTGCGGCCGAAGCGTCGCATCGTCACCTGAAACGGATGTGGCGTTCCGTCGCCACGCAAGGCAATGACTTCACCGTCCAGCACAATACTCTCGCACGGAAGGCGGCTGACCGCAGCGACTACTTCCGGCAGTGCTGCAGAGGCCTCGTTGAGCTGGCGGCTGAATACTTTCACGGCGTCGCCGAGTCGATGCACCTGGACCCTGGCGCCGTCGAGTTTGTAGTCGACGATGGCTTCGGGCAGTGAAGCAAAAGCCGCCTGGATGGACTCGGCCGGTTGCGCAAGCATGGCGCGTACCGGCGCCATGGGTTCGAGGCGAAACGCGGCAAGACCGGGCTCGCCCTCGGAGAACGCGGCGCGCGCCACGGCAGCCGGGTCCGCCGACAGCATGGCGGCGCGGCGCACGGCGTCGAGACCAACACCCGCCGCGTCGGCAATGGCCTCGAGGAGTACGGCCTCGAGTGCGCCCTGGCGCAACTCGCCCATGATCAGGCGTACGAGAAACCGGCGCTCGTCTTCGGAGCTTTCGGACAGGAGTTCCGTGAGCAGAGCTTCGCGACGTGCGTTTGCACCCTTGCCCGCGACGGCGGCTACGCGATCGAATTGTTTGTGCACGCGGCCGAGCAGCAGTGTGCCGCCGGCGCCTGCGTCGGCTAAACCGTCGAGTACGCGGCGGACGATTGCGGGGCCAAGCCCGATGCGCCCCTGCGGCAGCTCACCCGACAGATAGCTGACGACAATCGGTACGTCGTCGCCGCCGACGCGCGTAAGCAGTTTGCTCAGGGTTTCGCGCTTCTTGAGTCGGCTGCGCGTTGCCGCAATCCGGCGGGAACAGGTTTCGATTTCGCAGAGCAGCATTGTCTGACGTTCTAGCGTCTTCCGACCACGGCTGCAAGTCGCTCCTCCGGTTTGTGCTCACCCCTTTTTCAATCGTCTGCCAACACGAAAGAATGCCGGTGGATTGAGGGTCGGAAACACCCTGAAGCACATACCGGTGCGAGTCAGGAAGACGGGTTCTTGGTGATTATCAACACAATGACGAGGATATCCGGTGCGGGATTCCTGCGGTTCATCGACATGTTGTTGAATTCGAACCAGGGTTGACCTACCAGGTCCGCCGTGGCCACGTTCCATTGTGTCAGTGCATCGGGACCGTAGCCGATCGCGTGAATCGAACAGATCGAGGTGCGGCAATCGATCAGTGAAATGTAAAACTGCGCGAGCGACGGCTTTTGCGCAAAGTAGGCGGCGAGCAGCCCTTCCATGTACGCTGCCCATGAATCCTCACGCTCGTCGTTTTCGTATTGCGCCTGCAGCTCCGGATCGACGCTGTGCTCGATCATCTCGGCAACCTCGGGCGGGTACGGACTTTCGTTCGGGTGGCTCTGCGTCGCCGGGTTGGGATTCGGCGTCGCAGGCCCCGGATCGTGTGCTGGCGTCATCGCCGTGGAGCCCGGTGTGATGGGTGATTCGCCGTCATGCAAAGTGTCCCCGGAAGGCTCGGGTTTCGATTCTCCGCCTTCCGCCCGGTTCGCCTCGCCAGCCAGACTCTCGGACTGCGATTTCGCATCTGAAGTTGTCGTCGAGTGTGGCCGCTCCGCTGGACGCATTTCGTCCGACGACAGGTCTCTATCCGTTGCGACGGATTGGGTGTCCCGCGATGCTTCGTCCAGCCAATGAACGGCTGCCAGAGTCACGATGACCCCAAGCAAGAATCCTGCAACTAGCTTCAACACCAGGTCTTCCTCCAAAAAGGTGTTTTGGGTCGTCTGGCGGTTTAAAGTCGGGTGTTCGTCGTTCGCGTATTCACAGATCTTACTATTACGGGAGAAAAGTATGAAACCAATCCTAGGTATCGTTCTGCTGCTCATGGCGTTTTCCGCGAATGCCAACACGATGGGTGCCGTGCTTGCGAAGGTGACCGGCACAGGAACCTACGCCAACGGCTCCATCTATGTCTTTTTCGATCGGCAGATATCCTCCTGCAGTACCGACGACGGCAGAATCGATATCGCCGCCACCAGCCCGGCTCGCGATCAGATCTTGTCCGTGGCGATGACGGCCTTCGTATCCGGCAGGTCCGTGAAAATCCGCCCTGCATCCTGCGACGGTCAGACTTCGGTGTTTGATGGCTACAGCTACCTCTATCTGAGCGATACCTGAACGGGTTTGCTGGTCCCCGGAGCAAGTGCCGCAGGATCCAAGGGCGGTGTCGACCAGGCACAAAAAAAGCCCCCGCTGACGGAGGCTTCATTTGCGCGGCGTGTCGCCCAAGTGACGCGCCGCATTCGACACTGGCCAGCGCTCGAGGGCCGGCGGGTGCCTGTTACTTCCCTGAAGGGTTGCGCATCTCGATCGAACCGTTGAAGGTGGCGCCTTCTTCGATCGCAATCGTGGGCGACACGATGTTGCCCGCGACGACGCCGGATTTCCTTACGGTGACGCTGACCGTTGCGTGCAGATCACCTTCGACATTGCCCTCGACAAAAATCTTGGTGGCATTGACGTTGGCGATGATCCTGCCGTTCGGCCGGAGCGTCAGGCAGCACTTGCCCTGATTGATCGTGCCTTCGACGGTACCTTCGATAATCAGGTCTTCACCGGCCGACAGTTCGCCCTTGAAGTGCAGCGATTCGCCAATGACCGACACGGGGCTGTCGCTCGTGTCCTGGTTGCGGCGCACCGAATCCGGTACGTCGGAAAACTGGATCACCTGCGATTCCGTGTGCGCGTCGTCGTTGTCGAAACGCGGCTTCTTCATGATCTCTGTGTCACTCATCCCAAATCTCCTCAACATGTTCAGGCGGCGCCGGCTGAACGTTTCTTGTCAGCGTCCGCAGCCTGCTCGTCATTCTTGGCAACGGCATCTTTGTCCGCCTTGCCGGGTTTGGCGGGGCGGTCCTCTTTGGCCATGGTTTTGCCCGACATGTCGATACGGCCGTTGAACGTGGCGCCTTCGCGCAATGTAACGGTCGGGGCGTAGATGTTGCCGTCGACGTCGGCGCTTTCCTTGACGACGACCGAAGTCTTGCCCTGAACGTCGCCTCTGACCGAACCTTCGATCGCTATGTGATCGGCTTCGACGTTGGCTTTCAGTTTGCCTTCCTCACCGACGGTCAGGTTCGACGTGTGTTTGATGGATCCTTCGACCTGTCCCTGGATGACGAGATCTTCGTTGGCGGTGAGTTCCCCTTTGAACTTCAGCGTCGGGCCGAGAATCGATGCCTTCTTCTTCTCGCCCATATCGTATGGATGGCTCATGACTTGCTCCTTCAAGCGGACTGGGTGACGACGTAGCGACTGCCGAATCATGAACCTGCGTCACAAAATTCGCCGTGACCCGATTCACAGATAGCGGGCCCGAAACCTGTCTGTCATGAGAGACGTGGGCGTGTCAGTTTATGACCGACAACGTCACCCCGCTTGGCGTGTCGTTGCTAGCTGCTGTTTTTGCTCGATAAATCTGCAGGGGCGCGGCGGAGGGCATGCTGACACGACAAAAGTCGTGGCGGGGCAGCTTATGTTGACGTGGCTCAGGTGCCGAGCAGGGCGCGAACCTTCCTGGTCCAATGGCGGCCGGCCGCCGTGTCGTAAGGATCGAAACTCACGGTATCCCCTTCGAGTTCCAGCTCCACGGGTTCGAGTCCGCTCATCCATACGTTGTGGCCGAGTTCGTCGGTCGTGACTTTCGGCGGTCGCCGAATGCGCACGGTGTCGCCTATGTGAGTGCCTTTGTCCATGCCCGGGGTATCGGCGTGCGTGCACGTTACTTTAGCGGCGGCGCAAAAACCCGCGAAGCAGCCGATTCAGAGCAGTTCCGACAGTTGCGTCGATTGCGGCGAGCCGTGTTTGGCGACCATGGCCAGCAGCAGTTCGGCCGTGGCGATGGCATCTGCAAGACAGTCGTGGCCGGCGTAGTACGGCAGGCGGTACTGCTCGCGGAGCGCGGGCAGTCTCAGGGAGTTACGTTCGCTCGCCTGTGAGCGCCGCTGCCGGCGGCGCAGTTCCAGCGCAAGCGTGTCGATGACCGGTACCGCCAACGGCGTGCCGTAGTGCTGGCGGCAAATGCGGTCGAGGAGGCGCTTGTCGAGGCCGGCGTGGTGCACGAGCAGGCAGCGGCCCGGCAGTGCCGTAACCACCCGGTCGAGTACCGTATCCAGCGGTTGTCCTTCTCTGCAGATTGTGTCCGTCAGTCCGTGCACGGTTGCGCTGTCGCCGACGGCCGCTTCGGTTTTGACGACGCAGCGGCTTGCGCTGCCGAGGTCCACACGATTGCCTTGAATCACTACCCAGCCAATGCTCAGGACGTCGGCCGTCTCCGGATCCAGACCGGTGGTCTCGATGTCGAGGCTTAAGATCTCGCTGTCGACAAAACGGGTTTTTCCCGCAGGCACCGGTGTCGCCAGCAGCGTGCGCATCGGTTCGGCGACATCGCGGCGGTTCAGGCGGCGCCGCTGGAAGGTCAGCGCCAGCTGTTTCATGTGACGTGGAAGCGGTTGAGCATGGCGGACTGACTGATCCGTACCTGCGAGAAAGCGGCCTTCAGATTCTGCCTCGCCAGAGGCGACAACTCGTCGGGTGAGAGATGGTTGTCCGGCGCAAGCCCTTCGTGCATTTGCCGGCTTTGGTGCTCCAGCCTGAGTTTTTCGATGTAGTCGAGAGCATCGATCAGGTTGGCGGCGTCGGCAGACGTGATCTCGCCGGTGCGCGCCGCGGCGTTAAGGCGATTGCGTGTGCCGACCCGCAGTTCGCCGGCCGCGAGGCAGCGTATTCGGGCGATTTCGACGATTGGCATGATCCCGTGCAGCTTGAGATCCAGGGTGTTCTTGTGCTCGCCCGAGCGCTCGAGCACAAACTGCCGGAAAAAACCGAGCGGCGGCTGGAAATTCATGGCGTTTTTGGCCATTAGCGCAAGAAATATGGTGTTCTCGCGGGCCGTGCTGCGAATGTCGTCCTTGAGCGCATCCACGAGCCGTGAGTTGCCGCGCACGGCGCGAAGATCGAAAAAGATGTTCGCATGCATTAGCGCCTTTTCTTCGGGCACCGTAATCCAGCGGCGGAAGTACTCGCGCCACCGCGACAGCGGCTGACACCATTTCGGGTTCTTCGCCATGATGTCGCCCGGGCAGTAGACGTAGCCGCAGGCATCGAGACCGTCGTTGACGATGTTGGCCATACGGCCGAAGTACTCGCGTTCCGCAGCACCCGCTGCATCCTCCAGCACGAGCGCATTGTCCTGATCGCTCTTCGCCGATTGCTCGTGGCGCCCCTGCGAGCCGAGCGCCACCCAGGCATAGTCACACGGCGGCGGGCCCAGCTCCGTTTCGGCGATGCGGATGAGCTGCCTCGTCACGGTATCCGTAATGGTCGTAATGAACTTGCCGAGCTGCTCGCCGCTGGCGTCCGACTCGATCTGACCCGCAATGAGTCCCGGCAGCCGCTCGCAGACGGCAACGAGACCGGCCGCGCTCGTCTGTTTGCCGAGATCGCTGACGAGATACAGCGGGTGTTCGGTTTCGAGCCGCATGAAGTCGCTGCGCGACACCATGCCGATCAGCGTCTCGTCGCGGGTAACCGGCAGATGGTGGATATTGCTCTGCATCATCAGGAGCGCTGCCTCGTAGGCGTGCGCATCGGCATCGAGACGAATCGGCGAGTCCGTCATGATCTCGGCGATGTTGTCGTCCACGGAGCGGTTTGCGGCAACGACGCGGCTGCGGATATCGCGATCGGTCACAATACCCACCATTTGCCCACCGTCCGTGATCAGCATCGAGGACACCCGGTTGTTGACCATGCTCGTCGCCGTTTCCCGAATGCTGGCTGCGACGTCGATGGTGACGGGCGGTCGGGTCACCAGTTCACCGACCGTTTGCCCTGCCACACCTCGCAGCGACGGCGTTTGCGGCTGCTGCGCAAGCCGGTCGGAGAGCGCGCGAAGAAAGTGGGTATCGAACGCGGAGCTGCCGTGCCGCAGCTCCGTGAAGGTGTCGCCGGCCAGATGATAGATCAGCGTATCTTCGATGGCCCTCGAATGATTGCGTACCGGCGCGCTGTTCATTAGCGACGGAAAACCGAAACACTCGCCTTCGGCAGCACGTGTGACGAGTTCGTCGTCCTCGTCGCGAAGCTCGACTGCGCCGCTGCGCACGATGTGCAGTTCCGAATTGCTGCGTCCTATGACGAGAACGTCGTCCTGCTTCGGGTAGTACGCTACCTTGACGGCGCGGGCGGCAATACCAAGCTGTCTTTCGTCAAGCGCGTCGAAACCGGGAAGGCCTCGGAGGAAACGCTCGATTTCCGGAAGTTCGTTCATTCGGTCAGTGTATTCGTTGCCGGCGCTGCTGGCACCTGCGGGTAGTGCCTAGGCCTGCAGCGGGCAGCCGAAACGGTCGACGAGAAAGGGCGGGCGGCCCGGATTTGTGTCCGAACCTGCCCGCCCCGGTCATGTGTGCCGCGTCTTGCCGTGTCAGAAGGCGTACTTCGCCGAGAACAGGAATCGCGTCAGGTCGCCGTCTGCGCCCGATTCGATCTCGCGTTTGGCGTATAGAAGCTCGCCACCCACGGTGACCTTCGGGAACGGCGAGTACAGCAGGTTCACGTGCACGCTATACACGTCCTTCGTGACACCGTCGCCCGTAAGGTCGATCGGGTTGTCGTTGGACAGGTAGCCGAGGGTGAAGTTGGAGCGCCACTTGTCGTTCCAGAAATGCCGGTAGGAGCCGAACGCGCCAAACTGGTCGATGGCTTCGATATTGCCGCCGGGATCCAGTACGCCGCCGTTTGCCGTGTTGAGACCGAAATAGCGGCCCATGCCTGAGCCCGTGGTCGCCATCCAGCGTATGTCGTTGCGGCCGAAGTTGTGTTTCCCCGAAACGGAGACACCCCAGCCCATGGTGTTGTCGCTTTGCCCGCCGATATCGTAGTCGAGACTGCGCAGCAGGCCGGCGGCCTTGATGTAGCCGTTCGGGAGACTGAACGTGTAACGCGCGATCAGATCGGGGAGCGGACCGTCGTCGGAGACGATGCGAGCGCCGCCGCCGTTCGGTGTCAGCGTCGTCTCGGGGTTCTCTGCCGCCAGTTCGAGCGCGCCGCTCGTGTAGCGGATCATCGTTTGCCGGCCGAACACCGTCGATTCCGCCGGGCCGATGAAGTCCAGATTTTCGGGCAGTGCGCCAACGTCCTGGAAGGTCGTCCAGGTCTGGCCGATGAGCCACTTGTCGTAGGTCAGGTAGGCGTGCCGCATGCGCGGAGCGTAGGAGTTGCTGATGCGCTCGTTGCCGAAGCCGCTCAGGAAGAAGTCCATCTCGATGTAGGTGGATGCCTGCTTGCCGTTCGCGAGCTGATGTTCGCTCTTGAAGCTCAATCGGGTTTCGCGTGCCTGCGCAATGAAATCCGGTCCTTCGCCTTCCGCATCGCCTACCGGAATGGTTGCCGGGATGTAAAACTGGGTACCGGCGCTGCTCGGTGCAAGGTCGCCCGCGCCCACGTCCGTGAACATGCCGTCGACCTTGATGTAGCCGCCGAAGCTGTAGCTGCTGCTGGTGCCGTCGTCTTCGGCAAGCGTTGGCCACTTGGATTCGGGGCGGGCGATCTGCGTCAGCTGCGGACCGGCTTCTTTTTCCGCAATGAGTTCGGCAAGCGCCGCCTCGAGCTGTGCAATGCGCGCCTCCAGCTCTTCATTGGTGGCAGCGCCGGCAGTGCCGGCACTCGCTGCGAGCGCAACGGCTACGGCAAGCGATAGCGTCTTGTTGTTACGGTGCGTGTTCATCGGTTCCCCCCAAGCTGTATAGGCGTCGTCGGGAGTCATGGTCGATGACGGCTGCCCGCCTTTCCATTAGCCAAAGGTCGAATCGGTCCGCAATTCATACGAAGGTCTAATACCGGAGCGTCGCCGTGTTTCCTTAAAGTGCCCGCACGTAAGGCAGCTCCGTGCTGCCCGAAACCCGAAGGTCCTTATTCATGGGAGGCGGCAATGAGCGACGTCCAGATACACCCGGTCAACGACTACTACCGGGAGCACGGTCTGTTGAACGAAGCGGAGTACGAGGCGATGTACCAGCGGTCGGTACGGGACCCTGACACGTTTTGGGCCGAACAGGCCGGTATCCTCGACTGGATCAAGCCGTTTTCGACCGTGAAGGACGTGTCGTTTGCGCGCGACGATCTGCATATCCGCTGGTTCGAAGACGGCGTGCTCAACGTTTGTCACAACTGCGTCGACCGCCATCTCGAGGAGCGCGGCGATCAGACCGCCATTATCTGGGAAGGCGACGATCCCGACCGGGATCTGCGTATAAGCTACCGCGAGCTGCATGCGCGGGTCTGCCGTTTCGCCAACGGACTCAAGGCCATCGGCGTGGGCAAGGGAGACCGCGTCACGATTTACATGCCGATGATTCCGGAAGCGGCGGTCGCCATGCTGGCCTGCGCCCGCATCGGTGCCGTGCACTCGGTGGTGTTCGGCGGCTTTTCGCCCGAGGCGCTCGCCGGCCGGATCGTTGACTGCGACTCCTCCGTCGTCATTACGGCGGACGAAGGTGTGCGCGGTGGGCGCACCGTGCCGCTCAAAGCGAACGTCGATCGTGCGGCCGAGATCGACGGTGTGACCACGCTGTCGAAAGTGCTGGTCGTGAAGAACACCGGCGGCGATGTCGACTGGAACGAAGACCGCGACGTCTGGCTGCACGATCTCGAGGCCGTCGTCAGCGATGACTGCCCGGTAGAACCGATGAACGCCGAGGATCCGCTGTTCATCCTCTACACCTCGGGTTCGACGGGTAAGCCGAAAGGGGTGCTGCACACGACCGGCGGCTACCTCGTCTACGTGGCGCTGACCTTCAGGTACGTCTTCAACTACCAGCCGGGTGAGGTGTACTGGTGTACCGCCGATGTCGGCTGGGTGACGGGACATTCCTACATCGTGTACGGGCCGCTGGCCAACGGTGCCGTCTCGCTCATGTTCGAAGGCGTACCGACGTACCCGGATGCCAGTCGCCTCTGGCAGGTGTGCGACAAGCACGAGGTCAACATCCTGTACACGGCGCCAACGGCCATCCGTGCGCTGATGCGCGAGGGCGACGAGCCCGTCAAACGTACGTCGCGAAAGAGCCTGCGCCTGCTCGGCTCCGTGGGCGAGCCGATCAACCCCGAAGCGTGGGAGTGGTACTACACGGTGGTTGGCGAGAGCCGCTGCCCGATTGTCGACACGTGGTGGCAGACAGAAACCGGCGGAGCGCTGATCAGCCCGTTACCCGGGGCGACCGATCTGAAGCCCGGCAGCGCCAGCCGGCCGCTGTTCGGCGTCGAGCCCGCGATTGTCGACAGCGACGGCGTTGTGCAGAACGGTGCAGCATCGGGCAATCTCGTCCTGCTCGACAGCTGGCCCGGCCAGATGCGCACCGTGTACGGCGACCACCAGCGCTTCGTCGATACCTATTTCTCGACCTTCGAGGGGAGCTATTTCACCGGTGACGGTGCGACCCGTGACGAAGACGGTTACTACTGGATTACCGGGCGCGTCGACGACGTGCTGAACGTCTCGGGACATCGTATGGGAACGGCCGAGGTGGAGAGCGCGCTCGTGGCTCACGACGCGGTCGCCGAGGCGGCGGTCGTGGGTTATCCTCACGACATCAAGGGTCAGGGCATCTACGTGTACGTCACGCTGATGGAGGGTGAGTCGCCGAGCGACGAGCTCATGAAGGAACTGCGTACCTGGGTGCGCAAGGAGATTGGCCCGATCGCCACGCCGGATCTCATCCAGTGGGCACCCGGGCTGCCAAAAACCCGTTCGGGCAAGATCATGCGCCGGATTCTGCGCAAGATTGCCGAGAACGAATACGGTAGTCTTGGCGACACGTCGACCTTGGCCGATCCGTCCGTCGTGAACGACCTGATCGACAATCGCATGAACCGGTAGGATACGAATCGTCGGAGTTGAATGCGGCGGTACATACCGGCCGGCCAATGCCCGGTACAGCTTTGACAACTCGAACCGACAGGAGAACCGACACTCCGTGAACACTGCCAGCCGCAGTAAAGTCATTGTTGCCGACGATCATCCGCTGTTTCGCGAGGCATTGATTCACGCGGTGGGCAAGGTGCTCGCGGGTGCGGCGGTCATCGAAGCCGAAAGCCTCGAGTCGCTGCAGGCGGCGGTCGAAACGAACGCCGACGCCGACCTGCTGCTGCTCGACCTCAACATGCCCGGGGTGAGCGGTTTTTCGGCGCTGGCGTGGATACGCAAGAATCAGGCTGCGCTGCCGACGATCGTCGTATCGGCCATCGACGATCCTGCCGTCATGCGGCGGGCGCTAAGGCACGGCGCCAGCGGCTACATACCGAAATCGTCCTCGATCAGCGACATCGAAGCCGGTATTGGTGCCGTGCTCGACGGCGAAGTCTGGCTGCCCGAGGGTGTCGAGCCGGACGGCGGTAACCTCGACGCCGAAGAGGCAGGCGTGGCGGAAGCGCTGAGTACGCTGACTCCGCATCAGTTCCGCGTGCTGATGATGTTGGGCGAAGGGCTGCTCAACAAGCAGATTGCCTACAAGCTGAACGTTTCCGAGGCGACGATCAAGGCGCACGTCACGGCGATTCTGCGCAAGATGGGCGTCACCAATCGCACCCAGGCCGTACTCGCCGTGCAGCAGCTCGGCGTCGTGGAGCCGGCGCTGGCGGAAGGGGAAGCGGGCTAACGGTTTGTCGACCGGCGGTCTCGCAGTCAATGCAGTCCGTTGGGTGGTGCAGGAGGCGTTAGGACTTCAGTGGCCGAGCTTGTGATGGGTGTTTTCTTCGCAATTGCCGTTGCGGTCGGCTTCTACCTGGCGTTGGAGTTTTTCGCTACCGAGTCCGCGCTGCGCCAGATAGGCAAGCCGGTTTCCGGCGTCGAGTCGGCCAAGGGCAGGCAGGTGACCGTAATCTCGGTCTTCGAGCAGGGTAGCGACGGGGCGAACCCCGAGGGGCGTATTCGCATGGACGGTGAGAGCTGGAAGGCTATCCTCGACGCAGGCGCACAGACGGTTCCCGAGCTTGGCGACAGGGTCACCGTGCTGGAGATAGACGCTGCGAAGCTGGTCGTGCGAGTAAAGTAGCTGACGCCCTTCTTTGCGGTTTGAATGCCCCCGGCAAGAACGGCAATTCTTACCAGTCGGACAGAATCGTGCGAGCCTGATCGGACTGAACGATTTCATCAGCAGTACCAGCAAAAGGAGAAAGACTATGGCTACCAAAAACCGGTTCGTTAGCGCTGCCCTTGCTGTTCTGACCTCGGTTGTTCTGGCCTCGCCGGCGTACGCACAGTTGCAGTGCGTCGGCACTGTATCGAAAGTTGCACTCAATCCGCAGGGGCTCGTGCAAGTCGACTATGGCTACGGAGTCCACTATCTCTGTTCCGTCAGCCAGAATCACGGCGATTTCACGCCGGAGACCTGCAAGGCGACTTACAGCATGTTACTGAGCGCCTTTCACGCACAATCCGAGGTGCATTTCTTCTTCGCCCATACCTACGCGACCTGCGCGGATCTTCCCAACTGGGCGTCGCTGAATCCGTCGCCGTACCACATTACGCTAATGCAGCCGGCTCCGTAGACCGCCAGCGGTTACGCTAGTCGTTATTTTTGTGCCGTGCCTCGAGCCGCCGCAGCAGAGCGGCGGCATAGTCGCTGGAACCGTCTACCGACAGTGCCTTCTCGAGGCTCGCGACTGCGGCATCGATATCGCCCGTTCGCGACTGCGCCTCGGCAAGGGCGATCAGCGATCTCGAATCGCCCGGATTGGTTTCGAGATTCAGTCGGAGCAGTTCGATCGCCTCGTCGTGACGGCCCTCACGTGTTAGCTGGCCGGCCACGATGCGCATTGGCCACGGAAAAAACAAATAATCGCCGGGCTGCTGGTCGCGTTGCTCGCGATAGAACGCATAGGCCGTTTCGGCGGGCCAATCGCGCAACAGGGAGAAGAACCGGTCCCGGAGTGACGGCTCCGGGTCCGGCACCTCCCCATCGTAGAGGATACGCACCGCATTCAGCGCAATGTCGATCAGGTTGGTTTCGCCGGTATTGTTCAGCAGGACGATCGTGTGGTCATCGGCCGGCAAGTGCAAAAGCAACGTGTTGAAGCCGTTGATTTCGCCGTTAGTCGCCACATAGCGCTGACCCGTGAGGCTGCTGCCTCCGGCGAGTTCACCGACGCTCCAGCCGTACGCAAACGTGCTTTCCACTGCTCCCTCACGTGCGTTCAGCAGCGTCGTCCTGACGTTCTCCGAGACACGGTTGCCGCTGACGACCTCGCGCAGATACCGCCAGAGGTCGTCCACGGTCGAATACATCGATCCTGCCGCTCGCAGGTTCTTGTGAACGGGCGCTGCCCGGCGATAGCCGTCAATGGATCGCTCGTAACCTGCTGCGCGCCGGTCGAGGATCATGCGGTTGTCGTGCTGGCCGGTATTCTCCATGTCGAGCGGTTCCAGGATTCGCCGGGTGATGGCGTCCGCATAGCTGGTGCCGTCGACGCTCTCGATGATCGCTCCTAGAATCGAGTAACCGGAATTGCCGTATCGATACTGCGTACCCGGTTCGAACTGGAGGTTGCCGCTGCAGTATCGATCGATGAATTCGGCGGTCGAGTAGGGCAGGTCGCCTTCGTAGGATTGCCAGAAGTGGACGTCGGCCGTGTAGTTCGGCAGCCCGTCAGTGTGAGTCAGCAACTGCCTGAGCGAAACGCGCGACCCGGTATCGGCCCGATAGCCCGGAAGGTAATCGGAAATGGTAGCGTCGAGGTCGAGCGTTCCCTCGTCCGCCATCTGCACAACGGCCAGCGCCGTAAAGGACTTCGTGAGAGAGCCGACCCGGTACCGCGTTTCGGGCGTGTTCGGAATCTGCCAGTCGCGGTTCGCGATGCCGTAGCCTTTGCGGAGCACCACCGAACCGGAGTCCGCCACGAGCGCCGCTCCGCTGAACTGACCCAGGTCGTGGTACTGCACGAGCAGCCGATCGATCGCCGCGGCCTTGTCGCCCGCGGCGGCGGCGCCGGACAGCGTTATTAGTACTCCCGCAACGCAAACGCGGATTAGCCTGATCTTCATCAAAAAAGCCTGCAAGGTATCGGGGAGCCGTCGCTCGGGATTTGCCGGTAAACGCCCGGCGTGAACCGCCAGGCGGCGACATTCTACGCGCGAGCTTGCCGCGCAGGCTACTGCCGCCGCGCCGTTGCGTGGATTTCGGTTGCGTCGGACAAAAAACTTGTTCTAGTGCCTCGGCGATGTGCGCCGGTATACTCGCGCGATGCCTCCGACCGCCATCAGTGTTCTGAACGATGTGTTCGGCTATCCCGAGTTTCGAGGTCATCAGGAGGCGGTCATTGCGGCCGTCACGCGCGGCCGCGACGCACTCGTGCTGCAGCCGACCGGCGGCGGCAAGTCGATCTGCTATCAGATCCCCGCACTTTTGCTCGACGGTACGGCCATTGTCGTCTCGCCGCTGATTGCGCTCATGCAGGACCAGGTCGCGGCGCTCGAGCAGCTGGGCATCGAGGCGGCGTATCTCAATTCGACACTGGAAGCCGAGGCTCAGCGGCGGGTTCTCCAGCGCCTGCACGGGGGCAGCCTCAAGTTGCTGTACGTGGCGCCCGAACGGCTCATGCAGTCCGGCACGCTCGAGCGGCTTCGGGCCTGCCGCATCTCGCTGATTGCCGTCGACGAAGCGCACTGCGTGTCACAGTGGGGGCACGATTTCCGCGAGGACTACCTGCTGCTGGGCGAACTGGCGGAGCGGTTTCCGGGCGTACCGCGCATGGCGCTGACGGCAACCGCGACAGCGCAGGTCCGCACCGAGATCGTCGAGCGCCTGGCGCTGGACGATCCGGAGCGTTTTGTTGCCGGTTTCGACCGGCCGAACATTCGTTACCTCGTGCAGGGCAAGCTGGACGCCCGGCGCCAGCTCCTGGGCTTCCTGTCGGAGCGTCGTGGCGAGGCCGGTATCGTCTACTGCCTGTCCCGGAAGAAAACCGAGTCGACGGCAGAGTGGCTGAGAACCCAGGGTTTCGACGCCTTGCCGTATCACGCGGGTCTCGACAGCGAAACCCGGGCCGAACACCAGCGGCGCTTCGTCAGGGACGACGGCGTGGTCGTCGTGGCTACGGTTGCCTTCGGCATGGGCATCGACAAACCGGACGTCCGCTTCGTCGCGCACCTGGATCTGCCGAAGAATATGGAGGCGTATTACCAGGAGACCGGTCGCGCAGGCCGCGACGGCGAGCCGTCGGTGGCGTGGATGGTGTACGGACTGCAGGACGTCGTGCGCCTGCGGCAAATGGTTGACGAGTCCGAAGCGGGCGAGGAATTCAAGCGCCGCGAGCGCACGAAGCTCGACGCGCTCCTGGGCTGGTGCGAAGTGACCTCGTGCCGGCGCCGGTCAATGCTCGAGTACTTCGACGATACGCTCGACGCCGACTGCGGCAACTGCGACGTATGCCTGACCCCGCCGGAGGTGTTCGACGGCACCGAAGCGGCACAGAAAATACTCTCCGCCGTGTACCGAACGGGGCAGCGTTTTGGGGCCATGCACGTCATCGACGTGTTGCTCGGCAAGGACACCGAAAAGGTACGCCAACACGGTCACGCGGATCTGAGCGTGTACGGCATCGGCACCGAACTGGATCAGCAGCAATGGCGCTCAATACTGCGTCAGCTTCTCGTGCTCGGCCTGCTATCGGTCGACACGGGCGGTTACGGCGCCCTCAAACTCAGCGACAGGAGCCGGCCGCTGCTGCGCGGCGAGGTCGAGCTGCCGCTCAGAAAAGATTTACTCGTGAGCCGCAAGGCGGCGAAGTCCAAAAAAGCGGCACGCTCGGTCGACATTGCGGAGGCAGACCAGGATCTGTGGGAGGCGCTACGCAGCTGCCGGAAGCGTCTGGCCGATGAAAACAACGTCCCGCCCTACGTCATTTTCCACGATGCAACCCTGCTGCAAATAGCAGCCGACAAGCCGCAGACGCCGGATGCATTGTTGGCGATATCGGGTGTCGGCCAGACCAAGCTCGATCGCTACGGTGCCGAGTTTATGGAAGTCGTGGTTGCGCACTCGGAGTGACCTGGAATTACTCCGCCTCGACCCGCTGCATGACAATCGTCGAGCGCTCGCGCTCGGGGAAGTACTCCGGCGTCGTTGTCAACGTTAGCGTGTCCTGCTGCAGGTCGAAATCCCAAGGTCCATCAGAGCCGTCGATATCGATCCAGCCGCCTCTCCAGCGCCGGCTTTCCTCGTATCGCCGCCGGTAGGGTGGTGACCATCGACCCTCGTATCCACCAAGACCCGGGGCATTGGTTGTCGTGACTCTGCCCCAGGTTGTCAGTTCGATCCAGGCGACGGGGATGTCGAAGCCCCGCGTTCCCAGCTTTCGGTCGACAATTCGCCAGCGGCCCGCAAATCGCTCCATCGTCACGCAGGGGTTCTCGCTGGTAAAGGTAATCGCTGCCCAGCGTGGCATCTTGAAACGGATGTCCTCGTAGTACCCTTGCCGCAAGTGGAATTGATAGTGCGCCCGGTCGTGTAAGGGTACAAAAACGTAGAGCATGGAGAGTATTGCGACGGTGTTCGCGACGAGCAGCACCTTATTGCCGGTCGAGCGCCGCCAGCCGTCGATGGCCAGCAGCGCGTTCCACACGAACAATAGAAACAGGACCAGGAACAGCGACGCATACAAAGGCCAGTGGCCGTTTATGGGGGTGTACCAGAATTCGTCGTTTTCCACGCAACGCGCAAACGCACCGTGAATGATCGTGGATAGCCGAAACAGCAGCGCGAAGAACAACAAAAGAAAAAAACAGAACCACGGACCGGCAGTCGAAAAAGTGGAATGTTCTTCGTCGAATAACTGCTGCAGATTCAGATAGGCTCGCTTCTTGTTCACTCTCCGACTATACGTCGTCGGAACGAGACGCGTCAGCGGGGGAAACGTCTAGGCGATTGGAGTAGGTCTATACGGGTTCACCGCAGCCGGGTTCAGCCGTCGCTTTTGGTCTTCGATGCACCGATGGCGACGCCAATCGCAATGCCAACGGCAATGCCCGTACCCATGTTGTCGATCGCAGCCCCGAGTGCTGCGCCGAGCGCCGTACCGAACACAACACCTTTGCTGATGGGTGTCATTTCGCTCTGCTTCCTCTTGGCCGAAAAGGGCCGTGCCGTTGGATTCGAGGATATACGACACCCATGGGCGGCGAAGGTTTCGCGACGCGCTTCAGGGTTTCCCGTTTCGGGAGCGGACCTGCGTCAACACAGCTCGAAGCAGCGCCCAGACGAACGTAATCAGTACGATGGGGAACGTGAAGATGTTCATCCAGATCCATCTGTCGCCCTGGGCTCCGCTGAAGTTGAGCATGAGGTTACCCGCCAGGCCAATCGACAGGGGGAGCCACAGGATGGAAGCGATCAAGGCCGCAACGGACAGAGCCTCGTGAATACTGCCGCGCGGGCTCAACCGAATTGCGGCAGCGCTGGCGGTACACAGGCCGATAGCGGTTATGGCGTTCAGGATCGGCAGTCCGCTGATCCGATACCGCACGAGATGCTCGGGGGCGAAGAACAGGGCGCCGAACGATGCAATGGCGATTGCGATGAGCAGAGTGTTGAGGGCTAGGCGCATGTGAGGTTCGTTTGTTGGTACGTGAACGGGACGAGTGGCCGATTAAGCGATCAGCAGGTGTATGATAGTCGATGGTCGCGGACACGTCCGAACGTCGGCGGCCCCGCAACAAGCAAAAAGCCGCTGCAGGTCGTACGAATGACGACCCGCTACAGCGGATTGCGAGGTGTAAGTGAAGCAGGATGAGGACAAGTCCAGACCGGAGGGTGGCCGACTGTGGGCAGGGTGGCTGGTGCTGGCAGCGCTTAGCCTGATTCCAGGCTTCGCTTTCAACGCCACCGTGATCGATCCGAGCGTCTGGATGTTCGCCATTACGGTCCCGGTCGTGTTGCTGCTCGTGATCTCGGGTTTTCTCTGGACACCCTTTGGCGCAATGGTCGCCGCGCTCACGTTCGTCATCGTGCTCCTGCAGAAAGGGCTGCTCAATGCGGTCGCAACGATTGCGGTCTTCTACGGCTTCCTCATGTTGGTGCATGTTGTCGTCATCCAGTGGTTATGGCGAGGGACGTACCCGAGGCTGAAGTTTGCAGACGTCGACCGTCTGTCGGAGGCAGATTTTTCGAAGGACTACAAGCTGGGTATCGTCAGTACGTTTCAGGAACTTCACTGGGCACCGGCCGAGTCACCGCATCTGGATTCGATTCTTCATCGCCGCCTGTCGCACCATCCCTCCGAGGAGCTGAAGTCGCTGGCAACCCGTTTCGAATCGGAAGACGCGCTGCCGCGCTTCTTTTCGACGGTGTTACGAACGGAGGAAGCGCTTGCGAAAGCGCTCGGTGAACGGCTCGGTGTTCAGACCGTCGTGCTCGACTGGGAGGGCAAGGACCGGATCATCGGCAAGGACCACAAAGCCCGGCACGAGGCCGTCAAGGCTGCGGAGCTGGACGGTGTGGCCAACCTTTTGCTGCACCCGTACATACGCGTTCCGGAGCAGGGCTCGAGTCACGAGATCGGCGTGGAATGGCGCATGATGATGTCGAGTCTTTCAGGTTCGTCGCGACAGCTGCTCGACAAGACCCGTACCGTGTCCAGAACCGTCGACGGCGCTGCGGGCAGCTTCGCGATAGACACAGTGTTGAGTGCATTGGACGGAGCAATGGCCGACGTGACCGGTGCGGTAATGCAGGAAATCGGCCCGGCAGGTGACGCGCAGGCGAGCAGTTAGTTTGCTCGCGCGCAAAGCTGCATTCTGCTAAGGCTCGATGTCGGCTACTCTGGTCACGAAGCTTAGCGTCTGACCCTGGAACCTCCCCGTTATCTTCCAACAACCGGGGGCGGGAAAACCGACGGCCGTCAGGACCGCCCAACCGCCGAAGCTCTCGTGGCGTGCGTTGGAGACATCAAAGCGCACGAAGCTTGTAGCCGGTTCGTCGACGTCGAGCCGCCTGCCGGTAATGTAGAACTCATCTTCCATGCCGGGCTTGAACCCTGCGGCAAGCCAGAAAAGCCGGTCGGTAAAACGCGTCCCGGAACCCGGGCCGTGTAAGGTGCCGTTGCGGGGCAGCAAGACGGCAAGCGCGTCCGAGCCAAACCAGCGCAGCGAAGAAGGCGCTTTCTGACCGTGGAGTTCCGCTTCGGGAAGTGAGACCGGGCACGAGGAGTCGGCGCTTGCCCGGTCCGGAGAGATGGCCAGAAGGACGATAAGCGCGGTGGTTGCTGCGCAGAGCTGAGCCTTGTACTTCCGCATCATGATCTTCACTCCCGGCACAAGGTGCTGCGGTCGTTGCCGAGCGGCTATTCTGCTGCCCGTTTGCGCTCCAGCGCTTCGTAGTCGACCGTCCGCACAACGAACTCCAGGTTTTGGCCACGATACTCTCCGATGACCCGCCAGCACCCTTCGCTCCTGAAGTCGACACCCGTCATGACGGCCTTGACGCCGCCAGAGAGGCCGATGTTCGAAGGCGAGGAGATGCGAGCGTCGTTCGGGCCCTCGTCCAGCCGCTCGATACGCGCCACGAAATCGCGCTCTATGCCCGGCTGAAAGCCCGCCGAGAACCAGACCAATTTGACCGATATGGCCTTGCCTTCGTAGGTCGTCGACCAGATTCCGCTCTTGGGAAGGATCACCGCAAGCGACTCGGAGCCGTACCAGGTGTCGGCTTTTGGCCAGGGCTCGAGAAACACGTTGTCGGAACCCACGGTCGTGGGACAGCTTTCTTCCGCGTGGGCCAACTGGCCGAAGCTCAGCAGAGCGACCGAAAAGACAGCGAGCCGGAGTGCGTTCATCAGACACCTCCATGCCGCAAACAACGGCAAGACAACCCGTGTGGGCCGATACGGCATTGTAACCCAAACTGGAGAACCGACCGTCGGCAGCGCGAGCAGGGAGCAGGATGGATTGCAAAATGGTTGACATATCAACTATCTTGCGATGAACTCCATCCATGGCTGCAAAAAGACGTCTGATCTACCAGCTCAACCTGGCCCGGCACACGATGATGAAAGCCATGAACGCCCGTTGCCGGTCGGAACTGGGCGTATCGGTCAGCCAGCTCGGCGCGCTCATGGTGCTCGACGAACAGCCCGGCTGCGTCATGAAAGATCTTGCGAGGATGCTCATGCTCGACAAGTCCGCGGTCACCGGACTTGCCGGAAGAATGGCGAACAACGGCCTGATAGCGAAACAAGCCTGCAGCGAAGATTCGAGGGTGACCCGTCTCAGCATGACCGAGGAGGGCCGGGCCGTACTGCGGGACGGCATGCGGTTGCTGCACGAGGCCAATCGGCTCATGACCGGCGGTTTCAGCGAGCGGGAGCTGGGTACCGTCTCGCGATACTTAGACCATTTGACAGCCGTGTTCTCGAAACAGGAGACAGTCAATGGTCCATAAGCCTTCGAAAAGCCCCAACCTGAAACTCTGGCGACGGCTCAAGGGCAGTTCGGCGGGCCGCTGGCTGCATGCACGGGTGTTGTGTTTCATGGCACCGTACTTCGGCACGATCAGGCCCGTGTTTACCGTGCTGGAACCCGGGTACGTCGAGCTGACGTTCAAAAACCGTCGCGCCGTACGCAATCACATTGGGTCAGTGCACGCGATCGCGATGTGCAACGCCGCCGAGCTGGCCGGCGGTACCTGCCTGGATGCGTCACTGCATGCGGACTTCCGCTGGATACCCGTCGGCATGACGGTGCAGTACCTCAAGATTGCAAAAAGTGACCTCAAGGCCGTGTGCCAAATCGACAGCTACGACTGGGAGACGCCGCAGGACGTGGTCATGCCCGTCGGCGTCTTCGACACGGCAGGCACCGAGGTCTTCCCACGCAGACATTACGATGCGCATATCGCCCAGAACGAAGCGGGCAAGCACTCAGGCGACTCCATGAAAAACCGCAAGTTCGGCAGAATGATCAGGAAGATCAACTGGTATCCCCCGTTGCTGGGCATGGGTATCCGCGTACGCTCGTTCGAGGACGACTTCACCCGCTTTGTCGTCGAACTGCGAACACGCTGGTACAACCGTAACCTGTTCGGTACACACTTCGGCGGTTCGCTGTATGCCATGAGCGATCCGTTCTTCGTGTTCATCGTCACGATGAACCTCGGCCGCAACTACATCGTCTGGGATAAGTCCGCATCGATCGACTTCATCCGACCGGCAACGGGAACGATCACGGGTATCTTCGAAATCGACGGCGAGCGTCTCGAGGAGATACGCGCCGAGGTGGATGAAATCGGCAAGAACACCTACCACTTCGAAGTGGACCTCAAGGACGAGGATGGGCAGACGGTCGCGCGGGTCAGCAAAGAGGTGTACGTGCGCGTGAAGGGCTCTCGACCGGGCGCGTGAAAAAGAGTGCCGTCGACTCCACCGGCTGGCCGGTAATGTCAGATGCGGTTGATCGGTTTAGATTCACCTTCATTTCCAACAAAGGGCTCTCTCCATGCCATACGTCAACGTACAAATAACCAGAGGTGCTTCACGAGACCAGAAAAAGCAGCTTGTGGAGGACATCACTGACACCCTGGTGACTACTCTCGACAAGAAACCCGAGCATATTCATATCGTTATCCAGGAAATCGATGACGTCGACTGGGGGTTCGCAGGAATGTTGACCGATGACTTCAAGCGTCAGGGCGGTTGACGGCCAATCCGGCTGCGGAGGGGTAACGATACCGCCAGCGGTATCGGCGAAGCCGCTGCGCTGCTCTTTCCCCACCTTTTCGAATGCGACAGCAAGAAACGGTATGCGGGAGCGTGGGCAGGCGGTTTACTCTTCGTGTCATGAAAACGAAACAGCCCCTCACCGAAGAAATGATGCACGCCGCGATCAGCCGGCGCGACAGAAGCCTGGATTGCCGGTTTGTGTACGGCGTGTTGACGACTGGCGTCTATTGCCGGCCGAGCTGCGCCGCTCGACCCGCTCTCAAGGAGAACATCCGCTTCTTTGATGCTCCAGCGCTGGCTGCGAATGCGGGTTTTCGTCCCTGCAAACGTTGTAAGCCGGACAATCCCAGTTACGACGTTGCCCGACTGGTCGAGCTGGCTCGCTACATTCGTACGCACGCCGACGAAAAACTGCCACTCAAGGACCTGGCGGCGCGGCAGGGCGTCTCACCCGGCCATCTGCAGCGCAGCTTCAAGGCGGTGTTCGGGATCTCACCCAAGGCCTTTCAGGATGCGGTCCGGCTCAACACCCTCAAAACACTGATCAAAACCGGCGATGACATTACCGGTGCGATTTTCGAGGCCGGGTACGGATCGCCCAGCCGGTTTTACGAGAACGCCGCCCGCCAGATCGGTATGAGCCCCAAGTCCTATCGTAACGGCGCCAGTGGTGAAGTTATCACCTATGCGTGCAGGGATACGGCGCTGGGCGCACTAATGATGGCCGCCACGGAGCAAGGTGTTTGCTTCGTCATGTTCGGCGACAGCGAACCTCAACTGTTCGATCAGCTGCAGGCGGAGTTTCCCAAAGCCGATCTCGAGCAGTCCGCCGGCAATGGCGGTCAGCTGCTCGATCGCTGGATGACAGCTCTCGACGATCACCTGAGCCGGAACGCGCCGCGTCCCGATATTCCTCTCGATCTTCGCGGTACCGCGTTTCAAATCAAAGTCTGGCAATTTCTCTTGAGCATTCCCGAAGGCGAGGTAATGAGCTATGGCGAGGTTGCCGGCGCCATCGACCAGCCACGCGCGGTGCGCTCGGCGGCGTCGGCCTGCGGCAGGAATCGCGTCGCGGTTCTCGTCCCGTGCCATCGAGTGCTGAAGGGTGACGGCGGTCTTGGCGGCTATCGCTGGGGTATCGACCGCAAACGAACGTTGCTCGACGGTGAGCGACAAAGGCGCGCGGCCTCGTGAAGATTGCTGCACAAATCGACGGTCTCGATTGGGCGGGTGCCCGCGAGGCGCTTTACGAGGACGGCTATGTCCGTCTTCCCGGCATCCTGAGCGAGGCTGACTGCAAGCGGATCGCCAGCTTTTACGAAGATTCGAAGACCCGGTTCCGTTCACATATCCAGATGGCGCGCTACAACTTCGGACGCGGCGAGTACAAATATTTCAGCTATCCGCTGCCGGATATTGTTGCCGGGCTGCGAGCCTCCTTCTATCCGCATCTCGCGACGATCGCGAATGAGTGGGCGGAACACCTGGATCTGGATGAACGCTGGCCGATGTCGTTGGAACAGCTGATCGACATCTGCCATCAGGCAAACCAGCCTCGGCCGACCCCGTTGCTGCTTCGCTACACGGAGGGCGACTACAATTGTCTGCATCAGGATCTATACGGTGAGATCCATTTTCCGCTGCAGGTCATTATTCAGCTGAGCCCGCCGGAGGCGTACGAAGGGGGTGAACTCGTTCTCGTCGAGCAACGTCCTCGCATGCAATCGCGCCCGATGGTGCTGCGACTCGATCAGGGCTCGGCCGTGATTGTTCCGGTGCGGGATCGTCCGGTAAGAGGCGTGCGAGGCTGGCGCCGCAACCAGATGCGTCACGGCGTGAGCAAGGTGCTAAGCGGCACCCGCCACACTCTGGGTCTCATCTTTCACGACGCTGCCTGATGGGCCCTCGCACCATGGATCTCTTCGATCAGCTGGTAGACGAGTCCGTCAACCTGCTGCCCCGGGACGGCACGGTGAACTACCACGGCGCGGTCATGCCGGCGGCCGATGCGGATCGCTACTACGAGATCCTCTTCCGGGAAATCGCCTGGCGACAAGACGAAGCCGTGATGTTCGGCAAGCGCATCGTAACCAAACGGAAGGTCGCCTGGTATGCCGACCGGCCGGCAACCTATACGTACTCGGGAGTTACCAGGACGGCATTGCCCTGGGTGCCGGTTCTTCTGAGGCTCAAAGACCTGGCCCAGTTCTGCAGCGGTGAGACCTACAACTCCTGCCTGCTGAATCTCTATCACGACGGCAGCGAGGGGATGGCCTGGCACAGCGATGCCGAGAAGGATCTGAAACGCAACGGCGCAATCGCCTCACTGAGTTTCGGCGCCGAGCGAAAGTTTGCGTTCAAACACAAGCGCACAGGGCAGACGGTCTCACGGGCGCTGGAGCATGGCAGTCTGCTGGTCATGAAAGATGAAACCCAGAGCCACTGGCTGCATCGCCTGCCGCCAACAAAATTCGTTTCTTCCCCGCGTATCAATCTGACTTTCCGAACGATTCGTTAGATTCGGCTGCCAGCGTGCCCATGCTCCTTTTCCGGCTGAACTGACTGGCAGCGTTCGTATTTCGTTCGTAAAATCACCGAACAATCGATCTGCGCACAACACCATCCAGGATCACGCTCAACGGTGGCATCGATTCAGACGTCTGAGAGCCGCTCACAAGACGATTTAAGCAGTGTCGGGCATGGCTCGCTGGGTGGGGATGTCAGGCTTTGAGGCTGCAGAAAAGGACGCAACCGCTATTTGCTGAGCAGGTCCTGAAAAGCAAATCTTATCTATGACCGGAGAATGCATACCGATGCGCCTGATCCTTCTCACCGCGTTGCTTTTGCCGCTTGCTTCTGGCGATGCGCAGGAGTTCCACACCAGCCCATTCTGTTGGGAGACAACGCGGATCTATGCATCCGGCACGACGGAGCACCTGCAGATTCCGGTCGCACAAAGTGTCGAGTCGGCTGCGGAGATTCAAGGGACGCCATCGCCAAACGGTGCTTACCGGTTCGACATTACCAAACGTGCAAAGGACACCGATCTGGATTGGCGTCCGCGATTGATTGTGTTCAATGAACGTCCATACCTGCTTGAAATCCAGTTCCCGAGCACAAGGGCGATCGCGAAGGCCGAATGGATCAATGAAAACCTGATCTATGTCCGGCTGTGGTGGGGACGAGTTGCGGGGTCTGATTTCATCGTCGATGTTGAGAATGAGACAGTTGTTTATCAGCAACCTATCCGCTGGGGTGATACCGCCGTTCAGCAATTCCGGCAATGCGCCGACAACGAGTGGAAAGACGAGGAACAGTGTCAGTGCTTTCAGGCGCAGGGCGGTAGTCGATATCGGCAGAAACAGGCGCCACCTTCTCTGGAAGCCGGATAAAGCCCTATTGCCAGAGAGAATAGTCGACTAATCTCGAATCGGGTTTGCCCGTCTGAGTTTAACGTGCCGTGCTGGTATCGTCGGATGACTTGATTTCCGAGAAGTGATCACCATGACATCGAGTCATGGACAAAGACTATCTAGCCCGACGCCGCCAGATTGAGTCGAAGTTTCTCTGGTACCGCCGGAAGAGCGCCGAGAGAGAAGAATTCGAGTCCCCGTCGGGCAGCTACGTCTTGACGGTCGACAGCTTCAGCGCGGGTTCCAATACCTGGGAGTACACACGGGGCCTTGTCCGCAAGACCGGCAGCGCAAAAATCATTGCAGACGTCAAAAGGAATTTCAGCCATTTCTGGCATTCATGGATTGAGCACGCAAACGGGAACGAATACCTCCTGTGCGGCGAGGATTATCAAGGTCAGACCATCGTCAATCTGAGCGAGGGTACCACCCGCAGCTTTTTTCCGCCGGCGGCCTACGAAGGTCATGGTTTCTGCTGGACCGCAGCGTACGCGTCCGAAGATTCGGCGATTCTCGCCGTTGATGGATGCTACTGGGCTTGCCCATATGAGATTGTGTTTTTCGATTTCTCGAAACCAGACTGCTTGCCCTACGAGGAGTATCTGCGCGTAGGGAGTGTCATCGACTGCGACGGCTGGACGGACGACGGTCGATTCAAGTTGACGACAGAGATGTTCGTTCGGAAATCGGACGGTTGCCCATACGACGATTTGAGCGATGCTGAGCAAGACGAGCTGGACAATAACAGCGAACTCTCCGAGACCGTAAGGCAGGACAAGGTCGTTACCAGGGAACAGATCCTCAAAGGCAGGTTATAAACTGCTTTGCTGCTCGCATTCGCGGCGCGGCCGGGCACCTTCCGGGTCTGTGTATCGAAGCGCGTGAGTTGGTGGGATTTTCCTTTGCCACGCCCTGATACTGGCCATGCAGGTGCCGGTTGTCCTCGGAGCCCCAGAGGCAGTGGTGCTAAGATAGTCGCCACCCGCTCCAACCGCTAACGATGCACCCATCGAAAGGGCATTCGTACATGAAGAGAAAGCGCTATATTCCAGCCGCTATCCTGAGCTTGCTTCCATGTATGGCAATGTCGGACGTTCCCGCCGAGCGATGGGCTTGCGGCGTGGACTTCATCAGCGAGTGTTTTGACTCGAAATGCAGCTCGTATGGTGAAAAAGACGACGGAAACAGGAAGCCGGTCTTTGCGCTGTTCGACGAAGAAGGGAATTTCCAGATTTGCATGTACACAGGTTGCTACGAGGGAAAAGGCCAGGTGCTGACAACGGCACCGTTCTTCTCGATCATGAAGGAGGACGTTGAATGGACCGGAACGAACTCTGACAACACCGACGTGTTCATCGTTCTGCACCGCAAAGAATTGTTCGGCATGTTCAAAGCCGACACCTTCGTACAGCCGATCGTCTGCAAGGTTGCAGAGCAGGATGAGTAGCGCTTAGCCGGTCTCCAGGCAAGTGGGCGCGACGTCTCTTTCCGGCTGCACTCAGGCCACCTCCCGCCTCCCCAGCAAACTCGTAATCTGCGCCCTTAGCGCGGCCGGTTTGACGGGTTTCCGCAGTACAGGATATCCACGCTCCCGAATCTCGTCGTCGACGTGATCGGTGTGATCGGCCGTCAGTATCAGGGCAGGGACGGGCTGGCCCACCAGTTCGCGCACGGCATCGATGACGTCGAGTCCAATGGCGCCGTCGTCGAGGTGGTAGTCGACGAGCATGAGCGACGGTTTTCGTTGCCGGTCTTTTCTCAAGGTCCGGCAGACTTCGAGCGCTTCGTGTTCGTTGCCCGCCGTGACCGGCAGTGCTCCCCATTTGCTCAGTAGTCCGGCCATGGCTTCGAGGATTTCGGGTTCGTTGTCGACGCACAGTATGTGCTCTCCCACGAGTGAGGACGGAGCGGGCTGGGCGGCGGGCTTGCTGCTTTCTTCGCGTGTTTGTGCCTGAGTCAGCGGCACCAGCACTTCGAACGAGCTGCCGCGGCCCGGCTCTGAGCGCATGTCGACGGGATGATCGAGTAGCCGCGCAATACGGCGCACGATGGCAAGGCCCAGTCCGAGGCCGCGCTTGGCGCTTTTGTCGCTACCCGCGAGCCGCTGGAACTCCTCGAACACACGGTCCTGATCGGTGGGCGCAATACCTCGACCCGTATCGACGACCTGCAGCGCAATACGATTGTCGCCGCGGCGACGGCAGCCGAGCAGCACGCCGCCGTTTTCGGTGTAGCGGCGCGCGTTGCTCAGGAAGTTCTGCAGTATGCGTCTGAGCAACGCCGGGTCGGATTGCACCCAGTAGTCCGTGTCGGCAATCCGCAGTTCGAGCCCGTCCTCACGAAACGCTTCGGTGAACTGCAGCTTCAGTGCGTCGAACAGTTCGCGCACCGAAACGGCCGCCACGTCGGGTTCCGGCGCGGCCGTGTCCAGCCGCGAGATGTCGAGCAACGCACTCAAGAGATCCTCGACGGAACCGAGCCCGCTTTGCAGCCGTTCGACGAGCCGGGCCTGTTCGGGAGAGAGCTGTTTGCGGTCTTCGTGCAGGAGTGCCGCAAACAGTTTGGTGGCGTTGAGCGGCTGTAACAGGTCGTGTGCGGCGGCGGCAAGGAATCGGGTCTTCGAGGCGTTCGCGTCCTCGGCTTCCTTTTTTGCGTCGGTCAAAAGCTCCATGGCATTCTCGAGTTCGGCGGTTCGATCGGCCACGCGCTGCTCGAGCATGGCTTTGGCGTCGACGAGGGCGGCCTCCTGCGCCTTGAACTCGGTAATGTCGGTAAACGTCGTGACGTAACCTCCGTCCGGCATCGGCTGACCGCGAATTTCCACGACCTTGCCGTCGTCGAAGGTGCTCTGATAGACGTAAGGAGTGCCGGATTTCAGATGCTGCAGCCGCTTGGTAACCTCCCGCTCCGGGTTGCGGTCGCCGAATCGACCCTGCTCGGCGGAGTAGCGAATCAGCTCCGCAATCGACTGGCCGACGTGTACCATGCCGGCCGGATAACCCATGAGTTCCTCATAGCGCTGATTCCAGCCGATGATCTGCTGCGAGGCGTCGACCACGCTCACACCCTGCGGGATGTTGTCGAGCGTGACTTCGAGCAGCTGACGGTTGAAGCGGATCGCGTGCGAGGTCTCGTCGAGCAGCGTGACGACGTCGGCAATCTCCATGCCCGTGCGTCTCAGCGCCGTGGTCATGACGACGCGCGCCGAGGCGGCGCCAATGGCGCCCGCAAGCATGCGTTCCGTGAACTGCACGAGCTGTCGGTCCGCCGATGCAGTCGGTGTCAGTACGAGTTCTTCCGCGGCCGCGAAGTCGGCAAATGCCAGGCGCGCGTGCTGCTCGCCCAGGAAGCGCTCGGCAAGCGCCATGAGATCGGCCGTGCCGATCTCGGTGCCGACGTCGGCGGTCAGCGCACGTTTCCCGGACGTCGGCGGCGTCGTAAACGCGCGTGCCTGGATCTTCTCGACGAGCGACTGCCGCGTGAACAACGACACGAGCACGAGCGCTGCGACGTTGAGGCCGAGCGACCAGACGACGCCGTGGCTCAGCGGTTGTGCGCCGAGGTCGAAGAACAGTGCCTCGGGACGCAGCCAGACGAGTCCGAACAGGCCGTTGTCCACGAAGTCGCGGGGCAATGCGCCGGCGCGCGCCAGCGTTGGCAAGAACAGTGTGTACGCCCACAGAACGAAGCCGATACAAAGCCCGGTCAACGCACCGTGGCGCGTCGAACGCGGCCAGTACAGGCCGAACAATATGAGCGGCGCAAACTGTGCCGCCGCGGCAAACGACAGGAGGCCAATCGATGCCAGTGCCGCGGATTCACCGGCAGCGGCATAGTACGCGTAGGCCATGGCCGCAATGCCGGCGATGGCAATACGCCGGATCACGAGCAGGCGTCGCGAGTAGTCCTGTTCGCTGCCGCCTTCGTTCGGGCGGCGTTCGAGCAGTAACGGTAGCACTATCTCGTTCGAGATCATGGTCGACAGCGCCACGCAGGCAACAATGGCCATGCCCGTGGCGGCCGAAAATCCGCCGAGAAACGCAAGCAGGGTTAGCCAGTCCTGGCCTGCCGTCAGCGGCAGCGCGAGCACAAAACTGTCAGCGCTGAAACTGCCGGTCGACAGCGTGCTGAGCCCGGCCAGCGTAATCGGGATGACAAACACGCTGAACAGCGCCAGGTACAGCGGGAACAGCCAGCGTGCGGATTCGATGTTGGCGTCTTTACGCGCCTCGACGACCATGACGTGAAACTGCCGTGGGAGGCACAGGATGGCTGCACCCGCGAGTATCAGCTGGGTAATGAACATGTCGGGAAGGCTTCCCAGGCTGAAAACGCCGGCGAGATCGGTGCCCGTCGCGCGCGACGGTAAGACGCTCTGGCCGGGGCCCAACAGATAGAGCGCAAACAGCCCGACGGCAATGAACGCGAGCAGCTTGACGAGCGATTCGAAGGCAATCGCCAGCATCATGCCGTCGTGGTGCTCGGTCACGTTGATCTTGCGCGTTCCAAACAGAATGGCAAACAGCGCCAGCGCCGCCGCCGTCACCAGTGCGGTGTCAATGCCCTTAACGCCGTTTGCGCCGTAGTTGGAGACGATATCGAAGCCGGCAACGATCGCTTTGAGCTGCAGGGCAATGTAGGGGACCGATCCGATCGTAGCGATGAGCGTTACGATGACGGCGAGGCTGCGTGCCTTGCCGTAGCGAGCGGCAATGAAGTCGGCAATCGAGGTCAGGTTCTGCCGCTTGCTGATCGCCACCATGCGGGTAATGACACCCCAGCCGAACACGAACACCAGTATCGGGCCGAGGTAGATCGTCAGGTACAGCCAGCCGTCGACCGAGGCGCTGCCCACCGCACCGTAGAAGGTCCATGACGTGGCGTAGACGCCCAGTGCAAGGCTGTAGATCAGGGCGCGCAGTTTCGGCGACAGGCGTTTCGCCCCGACGCGGTCTCCCCAGCGCGCTACCGCGAACAGGAGACCGACGTACAGGATGGACAACAGCAGCAGAGTCCACCAGTCGATCAAACGTATCCCCCCTTCTCGAGGCCATCTACGGACAGCCTCTCAAGTGGCCCCGAGTCTACTACCTTGGTCGAAACCGGGCGAGTAGGGGTTTTGCCCGATGCCGCTGTGCAGTCTTTTTCCAAGCGCTTGAATTAGTTGGCAAAAAACACGAAGTGAGAGGCACCGCAGGGCCCGACGGGCCGGTCTTTGTACGACTAAAGTCGGTACGGCGCGAAGGCGGCGCTTTGCTAGATTGCGAGTGGGCCTATTCGCTCATGACCTTAAGAAGAAGGGGGAACCCATGTCCAAGAACGCGAGCTATTGGAACGCCAACCTTAAGCTGGTGGCGGTCTGTATGGTGATCTGGTTCGTCTGCTCGTACCTGTTCGGCATCATTCTTGTCGAACCGCTCAACAACATCCAGATCGGCGGCTACAAGCTGGGTTTCTGGTTTGCGCAGCAGGGTTCGATTTACGTGTTTGTCGCGCTGATCTTTTTCTATGCCAACCGCATGGGCAAGCTCGACCGCGAGCACGGCGTCGAAGAGGACTAGGCCATGACACTGCAATCCATGACTTACCTCGTCGTCGGCTTCACGTTTGCCCTGTACATCGGCATTGCGATCTGGGCACGCGCCGGCTCGACCAAGGAATTTTACGTCGCCGGCGGCGGCATCAACCCGGTGGCCAACGGTATGGCCACGGCGGCCGACTGGATGTCGGCTGCGTCGTTCATTTCAATGGCCGGACTCATTGCCTTCATGGGCTACGGGGGTTCCGTATTCCTGATGGGCTGGACCGGCGGTTACGTGCTGCTTGCGATGCTGCTGGCGCCGTACCTTCGCAAGTTCGGCAAGTTTACGGTGCCCGAGTTCATTGGCGACCGTTACTACTCGAAGACCGCACGCATTGTTGCCGTGCTGTGCCTGATCATTGCCTCGGTCACCTACGTCATCGGGCAGATGAAAGGTATTGGCGTGGCGTTCTCACGTTTCCTCGAGGTCGACTACGACGTCGGCCTGTCGGTCGGCATGGGCATCGTGTTTTTCTATGCCGTCATGGGTGGTATGAAAGGTATTACCTACACGCAGATTGCGCAGTACTGCGTACTGATTCTCGCGTATACGATCCCGGCGATATTCATTTCTCTGAGCCTGACGGGCAATCCGCTGCCGCAGCTTGGCCTCGGATCGACGATGGCCGGCAGCGAGGTTTTCCTGCTCGACAAGCTCGACCAGGTGCTGCGTGATACCGGCTTTGCCGAATACACGACCAACGTCCGGCTCAGCGCAACCAACATGTTCATGTACACGATGTCGCTCATGATCGGTACCGCCGGGCTGCCGCACGTCATCATTCGCTTCTTCACGGTACCGAAGGTCAAGGACGCACGGAGTTCGGCAGGCTGGGCGCTGGTGTTCATTGCGATTCTGTACACGACTGCGCCGTCGGTCGCTGCCATGGCGCGCCTGAACCTGATGTCGACGATCGAACCGACGCCGGGCGAGTACATGCTGTACGAAGAACGGCCCCAGTGGATCAAGAACTGGGAGCAGACCGGCCTCCTGGGTTTCGAGGACAAGAACGGCGACGGCCGGATCCAGTACACGGCTGACGCCGAAACCAACGAAATGACCAAAGTCGACCGCGACATCATGGTGCTCGCCAACCCGGAGATTGCGAACCTGCCCAACTGGGTGATTGCGCTGGTCGCAGCCGGCGGGCTCGCGGCAGCGCTGTCGACCGCTGCAGGGTTGCTGCTGGCGATATCCAGCGCGATATCGCATGACTTGTTGAAGGGCGTGTTCCGGCCCGACATTACGGAAAAGCAGGAGCTACTCGCCAGCCGGCTTGCGATGGCCGGGGCGATTGCCGTGGCGGGTTACCTGGGATTCAATCCACCCGACTTCGCGGCCGGTACCGTTGCGCTCGCGTTCGGCCTTGCGGCATCGTCGATTTTCCCGGCGCTCATGATGGGAATTTTCTACAAGCGCATGAACAAGGAGGGCGCCATTGCGGGCATGATCGCGGGCATTAGCGTGACCTTGTTCTACGTGTTCCAGCACAAAGGCATCATGTTCGTGCAGAGCACGTCGTTCCTTGGCGACCTGCCGGAGAACTGGTTCTTCGGTATCGAACCGAACGCGTTTGGCGCCGTGGGTGCAATGTTCAACTTCGCGGTAGCGTTTGCAGTCAGCCGGCTGACCGCGTCACCGCCGGAGCACATCGTCCATCTCGTCGAGGACATCCGCGTTCCGGCGGGTGCGGGCGGCGCGCAGGCCCACTGACGGGCCTGGTGACGAAAGTCCTCGCGGCGGGGCCTCGTTCGGTCGGGGTCCCGCCGTCGTTTTGAGGGCTGGTCGGCTGCTACACTGCAGCGACTAGCCGGGACAGGACACATGTGGAAGAACAAACACGTCGTCGTTGCGCTGCTGGTTGCGCCGGTGCTCGCCATACTCAGCTGGTTTGCGGTTGACCGGTTCGTGGCTGAGCAGCCGCACGCCGCAAAGCCGGGCGCGGTCTATACGCTGGCTGCGCGCTCGAACTGCCGCTACGCCAGCGGCCGTTGCGATCTCCACAACGAAGACTTCCAGCTGACGCTGGCACGCGGATACCGGGACGGTATCGAGACGCTCGAACTCGAATCGCGGCATGCGCTGAGTGCTGCCGTCGTCGCGACCGGCGCTTCCGTTGCCAGCCTGTCCGGGCCGCGCGCCATGGAGCCTGTCGACGACGACGGCGCGTCGTGGAGCCTGCCCGCCGGAGACAGCGTCGGCGAAGACGGTGTGTTGAGACTCGCCGTCGTCGCCGGGCAATCGTCCTATTTTGCCGAGTTGTCGACGGTATTCCTTTCGGGCGAAGATTCGGCCGACGGCAGGGCGGACTGAAGCGCGACCGCGAGGCTATGCGATGGCCGGGGACTACGGCGTTTCCGGCGGCTCACCCCCCGACGCGCTGTCCGCATCGCTCTCGGGCAACTCGCCCGTGTTGACGTAGCGCCGGTATTCGCTGCAGGCCCTGTCCCGGTTGGCAAGCGACGATTCGCTGGGATGATTGGTATAAAACTCGGCCCAGGTGGTGCAGAGGCCGTACAGCCCCAGACCCGTTTCCGACTCGGCACGCTCCTTTTCGAGGGCGAGCTGGCGCTCGTCGATATCGGTCGTCAGTTGTTCCTGCAGCCGTTCGGTCGCCAGCAGCATCTGCTGATCCAGCTCGCTCTGGCTCGCTGCGTCGACCGGCCGGCGGCTGTCGACCCAGTGCCATAGGCCGGCGGCAGCGGCCACGAGGAGGATCGTAACCCCTGTCCGGATAAGCCTACGTACAGGCAACGGTCCAGCCATCGTTTGCTTGTCCTCGTTCGTTCACGGTCCTTCACCAAGACCTCGAAACTGCGAAACCGTTCGCGTGCGTGCAGCTCCGCGGCCGATATGCTACCCATTCGCAAAATGTGTTCATCGAGACCGTGAAGCTCAACAGCATCGTCATTGTACTCAGCAGCCTCGTGCTCGTCATATCCGCCTGGAATCGCAACGCCATTCCGGGGAACCTCGAACTCGTACCGGGCGTCGAGGAGGAGCCTTTGCAGACACCGGCGCGCAGACGGCCGTTCGAAGTGGTGTTCGAGAATACGCTGTACAAGGTCAAGCCGAAGTACCGCTACGCCATCGAGGGTGTGGTTGTCTCGTTTCGCCATCACGACGGCAACAGCCGCATGCACCGTTTGTCGAACGACCATCTGAACATGCTCGATGTTTGTGTCGTGTGGGGCAGCAATGCCGATCCGGGGTTGCTCAACAAACTCAAGTTCTGGAACGGCATCTTTACCTGCAACGTACAGACGAGAGACCGCGAAGCCTGGAGCGCGTTCGACATGTACGCGCTGTCGAACAACCACCTGATCAGCGACGAAGCCGCCGTGCGTGATTCGGTGACGGACCTCAAGATCGGCGATCAGATCCGCATTTCGGGCTGGCTCGCAAGTTACGGCACGGGCACGGGTGACGAGCGCGGTACGAGCACGACGCGCAGAGATACGGGTGACGGCGCCTGCGAAACGATTTACGTCGAAGAGTTTGCGATTACGCAAAAAGGGTTGAGCGGCTGGCGCGTCGCAATGTGGTCGTCGCTCGCCGCGCTGCTTGCCTCACTTTTTCTGCACTTTCGCGCACCGCACCGTCGGTACGCGCGCTGACGGTCGTCGCTCGACGTCCATTGGCCGTCATTTCGGATACGGCTGGCAACTCGGACAGAGGTACAGCCGCCGGCCGCTCACCGTCGTATGGCGAATCGTGGAGTTGCATCGATGGCAGGGCTGGCCAGCCCTGCCGAAGACAAAGAAGCGCCGCTTCTCGTAGGGCAGACCCGATGCGCGCAGCGCCTTGTCGATCTCGGGCGTGACGGTAATGCCTCGCGTACGGTAGGACCGGCGGCTGATGGTCAGCGTGAGGCGGGCAAGTTCACGAAGACGCCGCGCGCCGAGTTCCGACGGTTTTTCGGCCGGGTGCACGCGGGCCACGTGCAGCGTTTCCGAACGCAGGTAGTTGCCGTTACCCGCAAGAAAAGCCTGATCGAGATACAGACCGCCGAGCTTACGGTTGCGAAAGCGCGATTCGAGCAGTCGTTCGGCGACGGCATCGGTATTCAGGCGCTTGTCGAGTATGTCGGGGCCGACGCGGTTCAGGAACGGATGCTGATCGAGCTGTTTGTTATTCAGCACTTCGATGTCCGACGCGCTGTACAGCAGGGCGCTGTGCGTTTCTGTATGTAGCGCCACGCGCAAACTCCGCGTCGTATCGGGCAACCGCGGCCGCCGCGTCGTGTACCAGCGGCCGTACAGCTGATTGTGGCTGTACAGCGTCAGTCCGTTGTCGAAACGGGTGAGCATGGCTTTGCCGCGAGTATCGACCGCCGTGACGACGGCTCCCTTCAGCCGCTTCGCGTAGCGCCGAAGTCGCGGCAGCCCGAATTCGACGTCGACCAGCGGCTGGTCGAGGAGTACGCGAGCGATTTTGTCCGCCGCAAGACGGATTTCCGGCCCTTCCGGCACGTCGCGCTAGGTCCGTGTGTGCCGCTGACGCCGGCAGCGTTCGGAGCAGTAGCGTACCGCTTCCCAGCAGGCGGACCACTTGCGCCGCCAGCGGAACGGACGGCCGCACACGGCGCAGGGTTTCGACGGCAAATGCGCCTTTCGGTGCACGACTTGCCTAACCAGTCGTCAGGAGGCGTCCAACGCCTTTTCTATCGCCGACACGACTTTTTCGTCGTAGGGTTTTGTACGCGGGCTGAATTCGGCAATCAGCTCGCCGTCCCGGCCGATCAGGAATTTGTGGAAATTCCAGGTCGGGTAGGTACCCGAGGCTTCGGCAAGCGCGTGAAACAACGGATGTGCGTCGTCTTTCTTGACCACGGTCTTCTCAACCATCGGGAATTTCACTTTGTAGGTCAGCCGGCAGAACTCCTGAATTTCTTCCTCGGTGCCGGGTTCCTGGCCCAGAAAATCGTTCGACGGGATGCCCACGACCGTGAAGCCGCGTTCGCCGTACTCCTGGTACAACTTCTCGAGGCCGTCGTACTGCGGCGTATTGCCGCACTTGGACGCCGTATTCACGAGCAGCACGACGTCGCCGCCGAATTCGTCCTTGAGGTTAATGGTGTCGTCGGATGCAAGCCGGCGGAATTCGTGGTCGAGCAGCGCCGCGTTTTCGGCAGCCGCCGTACCGGTCAGGGTAATGGCAAGCAGTACAACCAGCCTTTTCATGAAATGCTCCTGAAATGGGGGGGAGAATATGCCGTAGGCTATCCTTAAGACCGCCCGGAAAACAAATCATCTTACGCAGGCCCTCGAAAGCACAGTCCCGATTTGTAACACTTGGTATCCGCGAAAGACTCGACGGGAGGATCGCCATGGGCGAGGCCCGTGTGGTAGAACCTGTCTCACATCGGATCGCAGCCGCGCAGAAGCGGCATCGAGGAAATCACAGGCGTGCATGATCGAACGAATCCCGTTTCGCCGGCGGGTCCGGGGGCTCTCACCTCTCAAGTACTCACCTATGCCGGCGCACTGCCGTTTCTGGCCTGCGCGCTGTTACCGTACGCCGGTATTGCCGACATCCCGATGTTGGGTCCGGTGGAGCACGTGCTGGTCAGTTACGGGCTTGCGATAGCGAGTTTCATGGCGGGGACCTTGTGGGCGGCGAGGCTCAGAGAGCCCGAAGGCAACACCCCGCCGTGGTTGCTGCTCAGCAACGTTTTTGTGCTTGCCGTCTGGATCTCGGCGCTTGCGGCGCCGGTTGTCGTTGCGCTGGCGGTCCAGGCGCTCGTCTTCGTGCTGTTGCTGTGGGCCGACGGCCGTCTGTTCGCAGCCGGCCTCATTGGCCGCGATTACTGGGTGTTGCGGCAACGGATTTCAGTCATCGTCGTGCTCGCGCTGTTGTTCGGATTGTTCTCGATATGGCTAACGTAGCGATCATTGGCGCGGGCCTGGCGGGCCTGGTACTGGCCCGAGGGCTTCGCGATGCGCGGGAAGTGGTGCTGTTCGAGAAGTCGAGAGGGGCCGGCGGCCGCATGGCGACCCGCTATGCGGGTGACTACGAGTTCGATCATGGCGCGCAGTTTTTTACGACCCGCACGCCCGCATTCCGCCGTTTTGTCGAGCCGCTCGTTGCTACGGGCCATGCAGGGATCTGGCAGGCGCGCTTTGCCGAGTTCTCGGGTTCCGACGTAACGGCGACCCGCACCTGGGACCACGAGTACCCGCATTATGTCGGCGTGCCGCGAATGAACGCCATCGGCCGTGCGCTTGCCGAGGATCTCGACGTGCGTTTGCAAACGGCAGTGACCGAAGTGTCCCGGGAGCAGGGCGGCTGGTTGCTGACCGGTCGCCGCAGCGGGGGCGAGCCCGAGCCGCTTGGCGTATTCGATCGGTTGCTCGTGACGGCGCCCTTGACCCAGACGCTGGCGCTCCTGCCGGAGGAACGGGCGTTGGCGGAGGCTGCTGCCGGCCACGACATGCTGGGGTGTTATGCCCTGATGCTGGGTTTTGAGAGCCCGCCGGCGGTTGCTTTCGACGCCGCACTGGTTCGTGATGCGGACGTTAGCTGGATCTCGGTCAACAGCAGCAAGCCCGGCCGCAACGCAGCACCGACCATGCTCGTGCACGCGACGAATCGCTGGGCCGACGCCAACATGCAGATGCCCCTCGACGAAGTGACCGGGCATCTGCTGAGCGAGGTACAGAGGGTGACGGGCGTCGACGGCCACACGGCGGCGCATTGCGACGTACACCGCTGGCGTTTTGCCAATCTCCCCAAACAATCGGGACCGCGGTGTTTTTACGATGCCGAACGCGGACTTGGGGTTGCCGGCGACTGGTGGGTCCGTGGCCGTGTCGAAGCGGCGTTCACGAGCGCGAGCGCCCTGCTGGCCGCCATGGCGGAGTAGGCAGCCGCAGGCAGCCGGGCGTTCTGGACAAGCCCCGGGGATGCTGCGAGACTCGAAGCAATGCGAAAACTGCCGGAACCGAAACGCGTTTTCCGGCACTAAACCGGTAGTTTCGCTGACCGATCGTGGTCTATTTCGTCGCAGTCTCTTTCAAAGGGGGAAGCTCATGCTGCGTATGCCGCTTGCCGTGCTGGCCATCTTCGCATTCCTTTTGCCGCCCGGGGCCCATGCCGCGTCGACGACCCTCGAGAGAATTGCCGAGAGCGGCACGTTTCGTATCGGTTACGTGCCGGACGCCGCGCCCTTGTCTTTCGACAACGGCGACGGTGATCCTGCCGGCTACTCGATCGATCTCTGCCGCTACATTGCCGTTGCGGTTCGCGACGAGCTGGGGCTCGAGGCGCTCGACCTCGAGTTCGTGCCGCTCAACAGCATGCCGGAGCGTCTCGAGGCCGTCGAAAACGGTGACGTCGACATCGAGTGTGGTGCCTCGACCGTTACCCTGTCGCGTCGCGAGCGTGTGGATTTCACGTTGATGACTTTCATCACCGGTGCCGCGATTCTTTCGCGCCGGGAGGCGCCTGTCGACAGTATCGACGAGCTGAGCGATCAGAAGATTGCCGTGCTCAGGGGGACGACGACCGAGGACGTCATGCGTCGTTTTGCGAACTACAATGAAGTGAACCTGACGCTTCGTTTCGTCGCGACGCACGACGAGGGCATGGCGTTACTGGATGCCGGTGACGTCGACGCTTACGCTTCTGACCGGGCAATGCTGTTGGGGCAGATTTTCCGCGATCCCGACAAGGCTGACCAGTACCGGATGAGTAAGCAGGTCATTTCTTTCGAGCCTTACGCGATGATGACGCGGCGCGGCGACACGGAGTTTCGCCTGGTCGCTGACCGCGCGCTGGCGGGTGTCTACCGGGGCGCCCAGATTCGGCGTCTCTACCAGCAGTGGTTCGGTCGCTACGGCGAACCGCTGTCGCCGATTGTTGAGGCGATGTATCAGTTCCAGGCCGTCGACGAGTAGATCGGCCGCCGCGCTTCGACCTCTAGTCGATAAACAGCGTCGCCGGGTGTTCCAGCAATTCGCGGACGCGCTGGATCATCTGCGCGGCATCGTAGCCGTCGACAAAGCGGTGATCGAACGACGATGACAGGTTCATCATGAGCCGCACCGCAATCTGACCGTTGTGCACGACCGGGCGTTCGACGGCTCGGTTGACCCCAATGATGCCGACCTCGGGCATGTTGATGACGGGTGTCGACGCAATTCCGCCGAGCTTGCCGAGACTCGTGATCGTAATCGTCGAGCCGGAAAGTTCGCTTTTCTTTGCGCTGTTGTCACGCGCCGCTTCGGCTACCCGGCGAATCTCCGCGGCCAGCGTCGTCAGGTTCATCGTCTCCGCGTGCCGCACCACGGGGACCTTGAGTCCATCCGGTGTCTGCGTTGCTACGCCGAGATGCACGGCGTCGTGCTGCAACAGCACGTTGCGTTCCTTGTCGTAGGTAGCGTTGCACTGCGGGAATTCTCTCAGTACCCGGACGAGCGCGGTGCCGAGGAATGGCAGCAGCGTCAGGCGCTGCTCGGGGTTTTGCTGATTCAGGTGTTTGCGCAGCGCCTCGAGTTCCGTGATGTCGAGTTCCTCGACATAGGAGAAGTGCGGAATCTCGCGCGTTGCGGCCGACATACGCTCGGCAATGACGCGGCGCAGGCCAATGACCTTGATCTCGCGCACGGTATCTCTGGCTCTGTCGGCGGCGCGTCTCGCCGATTGCTGCCGGTCGTTAACGAAGTCGTCGAAATCCGCGCGCGTAATGCGGCCGCCGGGCGCTGATCCTTCGACACGCGACAGGTCGATGCCAAGCTCTTTTGCGCGACGGCGGATGGCGGGTGAGGTAATGATACGGCCGCTGCGCGGCTTTTCTGGTGCAGTGGCGGGCGTCTTCGGCGCGGTGGCTTCGGGAGCTGCCGGTTCCGGCGTTGCGGCGGGCTCGCCGGTGCTCGTGTCTTCGCTTGCGCCGGCGGAAGCATTGTCCGTGCCGGCGCCGGAAGCGCCGGTTTCGAATACGACCAGCGGCGCGCCGACGGCAACGATATCGCCCGGTTCGCCTGCGAGGCGAACCACCTTGCCGGAAACCGGGGAAGACAGCTCGACAGCTGCCTTGTCGGTCATCATTGTGCCTACGACGTCTTCTTCCTTGACGTCGTCGCCGACCTTGATGAACCACTCGCCGATTTCGGATTCGACCGTGCCTTCGCCGAGGTCCGGCAGTTTGAAGATGTACTCGCTCATTCCGCCTCCATCACTTTGCGAATGCCGGCGGCCATGCGGCGCTGCCCGGGAAAGTACTGCCACTCGAACGCATGCGGGTAGGGCGTGTCCCAGCCGGCGACGCGGCCGATCGGGGCTTCGAGGTGGTAGAAACACTCCTTCTGCAGCGTGGCGGCGAGTTCCGCGCCGTAACCGCTGAAGCGTGTGGCCTCGTGAGCGATCAGGCAGCGTCCCGTCTTGCGTACCGAGTCGGCAAGCGTCGTCACGTCGAGCGGCGACAGTGAGCGTACGTCGATGACTTCGGCGTCGACGCCCGTGAGGTCCGCCGCAGCAACGGCAACGTGTACCAGTGTGCCATACGTCACGATGGTCAGCTCGCTGCCGCTGCGTGCCACTTCCGCTTCGCCGAGCGGAACCGTGTAGTAGCCTTCCGGTACCTCTCCTTTCGGATGAGCACTCCAGGACACTGCCGGTTTGTCGGGATCGCCGTCGAAGGGGCCGTTGTAGATGCGCTTGGGCTCGAAAAACACTACCGGGTCGTCCGATTCGATGGCGCTGATCAGTAGCCCTTTGGCGTCGTACGGGTTTGACGGCATGACAACCTTGATGCCGCTTACGTGCGTAAAAATGCCTTCCGGCGACTGCGAGTGCGTCTGGCCGCCACGAATGCCGCCGCCGCAGGGCGTGCGGATCGTTACCGGCGAGAAGAATTCACCACAGGTGCGGTAGCGCAGACGTGCGAGTTCGGACACGATCTGATCGAAACCGGGATAGATGTAATCCGCAAACTGGATTTCGGCAACCGGCCGCAAACCGTTGACGCCCATGCCAATCGCTGCGCCAATGATGCCGCCTTCGGCAATCGGGGCATCGATGACCCGGTGTTCGCCATACTTGCGCTGCAGCCCGTCGGTGCAGCGGAATACCCCGCCGAAGTAACCGACGTCCTCGCCGAGTATGACGACGTTCGGGTCGCGGTCCATGACGATGTCGTGCGCCGAGCGGATCGCTTCGATCATGTTCATTTGTGCCATTAGCCCTGACCTCCGTCGCCGTTCATGCGCTGCGTTTCCAGCATTCGGCGGCGCTGCGACTCAAGACGTTTCGGCGGATCGGCGTACACGTCGTCGAACATCGTTGCGGGATCGAGCCAGGGCCCTTCGGTCATCGTGCCGTGCTTCTGCGCCTCCTTCCAGGCGGCCAGCACCTCGGTCTTGAGTTCGTCGATCAGGGCGTCATGCTTGGCGTCCGACCAGTGACCCTCGTTGATGAGGTGCTGCTTGAGGCGCTCGATCGGATCGCCGAGCGGGAAATCCTTCCATTCGTGTTTCGGACGGTACTTGGACGGGTCGTCGCTCGTCGAATGTGCGCCGCCCCGATAGGTCACCAGCTCGATCAACGTGGGGCCGCCGCCGCGCCGCGCCCGGTCGGCCGCCCACAGCGTCGCCGAGTAGATCGCGAGGAGGTCGTTGCCGTCGACACGCAGTCCGGGGATACCGAGGCCCAGCCCGCGCGCCGCGAACGGGCGGCGCTCGCCGCCGGCGGTTCCCTGAAATGTGGAGATCGCCCATTGATTGTTGACGACGTTGAGGATGACCGGCGCCTGGTAGACGGCTGCGAACGTCAATGCGTGGTGAAAGTCGGCCTCGGCCGTGGAACCGTCGCCGATCCAGGATGCCGCCACGTGGTCTTCGCCTTTGATGGCTGATGCCATGGCCCAGCCGACGGCATGCGGGTACTGCGTACCCAGGTTGCCGGAGATCGAAAAGACGTTACCGCTCTTCGAGTGATACATGATCGGCAGCTGCCGGCCCTGACACATATCGCGCGTGTTCGAGAGGCACTGACACATCATGTCCACGAGTTTGACTCCGCGGTACATGAACAGTCCCTGGTTGCGATAGGAGGGAAAACACATGTCGCCGTGGCGCAGCGCCATGGCCTGCCCAATGGACACGGCTTCTTCGCCCAGCGCCTCCATGTAGAAGGAGATGCGCCCCTGACGCTGAATCTGCCACATGCGTTCGTCGAAGACGCGGTTGAGCAGCATCCAGCGCAGCGCAACCTGCAGATCGGCCGGCTCCAGGTTGGGATCCCAAGGGCCTTTTGCCGTGTGGTCGTCGTCCAGGACCCGGATGAGCCCGCCGCTCAGGTGCTCGATTTCGCGCACGCGGGCATCGGTGCCGGGTTTGTCGACGGCACCGGCGGGACTCAGGTTCAGATAGCTGAAGTCCGGCTCGTCACCGGGTCGCGCAGTAGGTCGCGGAATATGCAGTCGTGACTCTTTTGCCATGTGCCGTTATCCCTTGTTGGTCGTTGTGGCGGGAGGCATGTTGCCGCCCGGCCGAATCAGTCGGCCCTGGCGGCCGTGACGAGTCGCCGAGCCAGTGCGTCGGCGACGCGATTGGTTGCCGTGTTGCTCGCGAAAGCCTCGGCGAAGATTTCTTTGAGGCGCTCCGGAATGCGGCCGACGTCGCTGCGAACTTCGTCTTCGGAGCCTTTCTCGAAGTATTCGCGCGCGACGGAAATGATGCCGCCGGCGTTGATGACGTAGTCCGGTGCGTACAGGATGCCGCGTTCGGCAAGGCGGTCGCCGTCCGCTTCGGTGCTGAGCTGGTTGTTGGCTGCACCGGCAATGACTTTCGCCTTGATCTTCGGAATGGTGACCGAGTTGAGTATGTTGCCGAGCGCGCAGGGGGCGAGGACGTCGGCGTCGGCAAACAGGATGTCCTGCGCGGCGACGACGTTTGCGGCAAACGCTGCCTGAGCCGCCTCCAGGTTTTTTCGGTTGACGTCCGCAATCGTCAGCTCGGCGCCGGCTTCGCTGAGCATGCGGCCGAGGTGCAGCCCAACGTGGCCGACACCCTGGATCGCAACCCGAAGCCCGTCCAGCGAGTCGCGGTTCAGGTGTGTTGCGACGGCGGCCTCAATTCCCAGGAATACGCCGAGCGCCGTCCAGGGCGACGGGTCTCCGCCGGCCGACGCGCCGGTTTGCGGCAGCCCGGATACATAGGACGTGCTTTCACGCACGTTCCGCATGTCTTCGACGGAGACGCCGACGTCCTCCGCCGTTACGTAGTGACCGGCAAGCGAGTCGACGGCGCGGCCAAAAGCCCGGAACAGTTCCGGGTTTGCGGCGAGTTCAGGGGTTTTCAGGATGACGGCTTTGCCGCCGCCAAACGGCAGGCCGGCCACGGCGTTCTTGTACGTCATGCCGCGCGAGAGCCTCAGGACGTCGGTGACCGCGTCGTCGCTCTTGTCGTACTGCCAGAGGCGGCAGCCACCGGCCGCCGGCCCGAGCGCGGTCGAATGCACCGCAATGATCGCTTTGAGACCGGCGTCGGGCTCCTCGAAGTAGTGAACACCTTCATGATGGTCGAACTCGGGATGCTCGAAGACGCTCATTGGAGTCCTTTGATCCTTTGGGCCGGTCAGAGAGATGGCGCCATAATATAAGCCCAAAACAGGGGGTTTTTGTTGCTAATTCTTTGTCAAATTCGCCAGATAGTGCATAATTTATTCGTTCTGGATGACTCTTGAGAGTTTTTTATGTCCGCAATTAGCCTCGATCACATAGATCGCCGAATTCTCGGCATTCTGCAGTCGGAGCCCGGCATCAATGCCACCGCCATTGGCGAGCGCATCGGTTTGTCGCAATCGGCCTGCTGGCGGCGTATCCAGTCGTTGCGCGAACAGGGTGTGATCCGCGAGCGCAGCGTCCGCCTCGATCGCGAGAAGGTCGGGCTCAACACGATGGTTTTTGCACACGTCAAACTGACGTCGCACGGCCGCAGCAACCTTACCGATTTTTCGGCGGCGGTCGAGAGTTTTCCCGAAGTGCTGGATTGCTACGTGCTGCTCGGCAACGTCGACTACCTGCTCCGGATCGTGACCGAGGACATCAAGGCCTACGAACGTTTCTTTTTCGAGAAGCTCTCGCAATTGCCGGGGATTCAGGAAGTGAATTCGAGTATCGTGCTGTCGGAGACCAAACACACGAGCGTGCTGCCGCTGGCGGCAGCGAGTTAGGGCCGCACGCCGTACCGGTAAACGACGGGAAAACGCAAGGAGAAGGTGGTGAAGGCGCACTGGAACGGAAAACTGATTGCCGAATCGGACGACACGGTAGTCGTCGAGAATAACCACTATTTCCCGTTGCAGTCTGTGGACGCTTCGGTGCTCGTCGAGTCGAGTCACACCTCGGTCTGCCCGTGGAAAGGCACGGCCAGCTATTACTCGCTGCACGTCGACGGCGAGATCAACGAAAACGCGGCGTGGTACTACCCCGAACCCAAGGAGGCCGCAAGCCAGATCAAAGGTCGCGTGGCGTTCTGGAAGGGTGTTGCCGTCAGTGAGTGAGTTCGTGAGCGCCTGCACGATCGACAGACGACGTTTCCTGCTGGGCGTTGCCGCATTGGCCGCCGGCGTCGCAGAGGCCCGTGGCCGGGACTTTGCCGCAGGCGTCGAGGCGCTCGAGCGCGACTCGGGAGGACGTCTGGGGGTCTGTGTGCTCGACGCGCACACGGGCGTGAGTGTCGCGCATCGCGGTGACGAACGGTTCGGCATGTGCTCGACGTTCAAGCTGGCGCTGGCGGCACTGGTTCTGAAAGCCATCGACGAAGGTGAGTTGGCCGCCGATCTCAGGATCCCGATACGTGAGAGCGACATGGTTCCCTACGCCCCCGTGACCGAAAAACACGTCGGCACCGAGGGTCTGACCGTGGTCGAACTCGCGGAAGCGGCGCAGAAGAGAAGCGACAATACGGCGGCCAATCTGTTGCTGCGCCGCCTCGGCGGACCCGCCGGGTTCACGGCGCGGCTGCGCAGGCTTGGCGATGAGTACACGCGGCTGGATCGTTACGAGATCGAAATGAACCTGGTCGCGCCAGGGGAGGTCCGCGATACGACGACTCCAGCCGCCATGGCCGTTACCGTGGCGCGGTTGCTGGACCGTTCTTTCCTGTCCGCGGCATCGCGGCAGCAACTGGAGTCGTGGCTCGTGGAAACCCGGACGGGAAGATCCCGGCTGCGCGCAGGTATGCCGGAACACTGGCGGATCGGGGACAAGACCGGCACGGGTATTGCCGCGTTGATGCCGAACCGGACCAACGACGTGGCGACCGTTTGGGTGGGCGATCGCCTGTTCGTCGTGGCGGCATATGCGGAAGCGGACGGACACTACGAAAAGATGCGTCCGGAGGACAACGCGGTACTGGCGGCCATCGGCGAACTGGCGTCCGGATGGATCGCCGAGCGGCTGGCGTAACCGGGATTCAGCGATCCGCCTGTCGTTCGGCTACAGCCCCGGCCGGTAGGTTTTCATCGCGCGTGCTTCCACTTCGTCGCGATAGAACGCCACGTCCTTGAACCGGCGGTTGACGTACGCTTCGGCCTGATCGTCGAAGTGTTTCGACTCGGGGTTGCCGCTCTGGCCGCCGGCCAGCAACGATTTGGCCTTCACCCTGTCACCGAATTCGACAACGGCGACGAAGCTGTTGCCGCGATAGCCGTACAGCTTCTTCGTACCCTCCGCGCGGCGCGAGCCGTATGCCGCCAGCGCGCCCCAGCGGCCCGAGGCCATGTCGACGCCCAGCGACGGCTTGTTGTCGTCGAAGGGCAGATCGATGTCGCCCGTGAGACGCTGGAAACGGTTGATTTCGCTCCACGGAATCCGCCAGTTGCCGAAGTCGCGCTCGAGTTCGTCGACGGTGTCGGCAAACACGCGCAGCCGGTCTTCGGCCGGTGCGTCGATGCCGACGTACTCGAAGCGCGCGACACGAGAACCCGACTCGAGTGCCTCCGGCAGCTGGATGCGTTCCTGCAGGTGGGTGGCGTAGAAGTGCATGAGGGTCATGGCCGGAGAATCGGCGCTGACCCGGTAGTCCCAGTCGCGTAACAGGTCGACCGCGGCGGCAAGTTCCGGGTCCGGTTGTGCGTCGTAACTGGCGAGCAGCGCCGGCACGAGCCGCGCAAACGCGGGCAGGTAAGGGTCGTAGGCCAGGTCGATCAGGCTGTCGAGCGTCACGTCCTCGACACCGGTCAGCACTTTGACGGCGTGAATGCCGCGATAGTTTTCCGCGTCCGGCGCCATGTACACGGGATAGTCCTCGCGCTTCGGACTGAATTCGAGCGCTGCGGTAAACGGCGTCGAGTTCGCGTTCTGCAGCCAGCCGTTGCCGGGATTCAGGAGTGTGATCGTTTCGTCGACGGTGTGCAGGCCCTGCCAGTCCGTGGCCGGGTCGGAGCCGTCCACCGGTTTCGAGTAGTCGAGCGACGGATCGCGCCGCGGCACGAAGTTGCCGTGGAAATAGGCAATGTTGCCGGACGAGTCCGCGAACACGGTGTTGTTCGAGGAGTTCGTGCGAATGTTCATCATCTCGCGAAAGCCGGCGTAGTTCTTCTGCTTCGTGCGGGTAAACGATTGGATCAGGGCGTTCACCGGATCCCAGTTGATTCGGGTGACGACCCAGCGGCCGTCGATCATGTGGGTAACCGGGCCGTGGTGTGTGCGGTAGGTGGGGAAGGTGCGTTCGCCATAGCCTGCGCCGTCTTTGTAGCGCAAGGTCACTTCTCCCACCGTGACGTCGCGCAGCTCGTCGCCGTAGCGGTAGCGGAGCCGGCCCTCGTCTTCCACGATGTCCTGCACGAACTCGTCCATGAAGTCCACGTAGGTCGACGTGTGCATCCAGCCCGTGTGTTCGTTGAAACCCTGGTAGACGAAAAACTGTCCCCAGGTAACGGCGCCGTAGGCGTTGAGGCCCTCGTCCGATACGACGTGTATCTCCGGCCGGAAGTAGAACGACGTGTGCGGGTTGATCAACAGCATGGCGTTGCCGCTGGCGGTCAGCGAGCCTGACAGCGCAAAGCCGTTGGAGCCGGCCGGTTCTTCGGTATCCGGTGGCGCTGCCGACGCCACCCGGTTTTGCGGACTCTCACCGCCGTAAAAGGCCTCGATGCCGTCGAGCGGGATTTGTTCGATGTCGCCGCCGATCGAGCCTTCGAAGAAGTACATGGGCATCCAGGGCTCGAAGCGTTCGAGGAGCTTCGGCTTGACGTCCGGGTTCGAGAGCAGATACCAGTTGAGGCCGTCGGCAAACGCCATGCAGAGTGCCTTGAGCGAGGCCGGCGCCGATTCGTAGGCGGCTTTCGCCTCTTGTGTGCTCATGTACAGTCGCGCGCGCAGATCGCTCATGAGCGCGGCTTCACCCTCGACCTCGGCGAGCCGGCCAATGGCCCAGGTGTAGTTGCGCTCGATGCGCGGGAAGTCGTCCTCGGCCTGGGCGTAGAGCATGCCGAACACAGCGTCGGCGTCCGTGCCGGCGTAGATGTGCGGTACGCCGAAGTCGTCACGAATGATCGTCACGCGCTCCGCGCGTGCCGCAAGACGCTCGTACTCGGCGTTTGCGGACGTCTCGGGGGACTCGTCGGTCGAGGGGTCGGTTGAAGGGTCGCTCGAGCAGCCGACCAACAGCAGCGCAGCACACGCCAGGGACAGGAGCGTTTTCATGCGCCGGAATATAGCAGTTCCGCCCGCCTGCCGGGATGCCTGCGTTGGTACGCCTGGTAAGAAATCTCAGGCGATATGATCGAAAAATTCGAGCACCATCTCGCCGTCGAGGCACTCCATGATCGGCGGTACCAGCCGGTCGTGAAACTCGGTCTGCATGTGGTGATCGAAGGCGGCTTCGTCTTTGAAGCGCGCGTAGACGACGTAGGTACCGGGTTTTTCCCGGTGTTTGATTACGTCGTAGACGAACGTATCCGGCTCCTGCTCGTGCGTGAGTTTCGAAAGCTCCGTTTGCAGGGTTTCGAAATCGCTGGCCTTTTCGTTGTTGACGGTGAGCGTGGCGATGAATACGGTCATGATGTCGTTCCTTTAGCCCAGGCCGAGTTCGGCCATGATTTGTTCCTGAAGTTTGAACTTCTGGATCTTGGTCGACGACTGCGGCCACTCGGTGACCGTGCGTACGTGGCGCGGGACCTTGAAGCCCGCGATCTTGCCTTTGCAAAACGCGATCAGTTCTTCCTCGCTGACTTCGCAGCCTTCGTTGAGTTCGACAAACGCGGCGGGAATCTCCTGCAGCCGAGGGTCGGGTATGCCGACCACCTGTGCGAGTTTCACGGCCTCGTGTTTTTGCAGGTGCGATTCTATCTCGACGGCAGCGACGTTTTCGCCGCCGACTTTCAGCATGTCCTTGATGCGCCCGTGAAACATGACCTGGCCGTCTTCGTCGATCGAAATCATGTCGCCGGAATGAAACCAGCCGTCTTCGTCCAGCGCTTCCGCCGTTTTCTCCGGCGCCTTGTAGTAACGGTCGAACAGGCTGTAGCCGCGAATCCACGCTTCGCCACGTTCTCCCGTGGCGACGTCCATGCCGTCTTCACCCACGGCGCGAATCTCGAGCCCGGCCAGCGGCGTTCCGAGCCGCGTGAAACGCTGCTCGCGTGTGGCGTCGAGTGCGCTGGTCGTCACGGTGCCGGCCGTTTCGGTCATGCCGAAGGTACCGACATACACGGTGTCCGGCATGGCCTTTTCCATGGTTTCGCCCACGACGGCGGGCTGCACGGCGAAGTTGGCGTTCATGAGCCGGATCTTCGACAGGTCTGCAGTCTCGAAATCGTCGTGGTTGATGAGGTCGCCCATGATCGTCCAGAAGCACGGATAGGTGCAGGTGACGTTTTCCGCTTCCAGCATCTTCAGCGCCTCGCCGGCTTTGAAGTGTGGCGTCGTAACGTAGGTGCTGCCGCGCGCCGTCGATGCCGCAAGCGGCAGAATCGCGGCAATGTGGAACATTGGCAGGGGCGACCAGAAGCTGTCGTCGGCAGCCAGCGCGTAGCGGTCGGCCAGCGCCATGCTGTTTCGGACCATGGCTTCGTGGCTGATCATGCAGCCTTTGGGGTTGGCCGTCGTGCCCGACGTGTACAGGATCAGGCAGGTGCTGCCGAGGCGTGTTTGCAGCCGTTTGAGGTGGACGTCGTCCTCCGGCGTCCGGGCTGCGAGTGCGTCGAACTGAGCCCCGGTCAGCATACCGTCCGCTTCGGTATCGCCGAACACGACGACGTTCCTGAGTTTGGGTGCCGATTCGAGCGCAAGCGCTGTCGGGTCGCCTGCAGACTTGAGTTCCGGCAATGCGCTGTGCAGACGCTCGACAAAATTGACAGCGTCGTCGAACTCGTCGGTTGTCAGCACGGCGACGAGATCGGCGTTGTCGACAACGTAAGCCAGTTCCGGCGGCATGTAGCGGGCGTTGATCGGCACGGTGACGGCGCCGAGCATGGCAATGCCGAACATCGTTTCGACGAAGTCCATGCTGGTCGGCAGCAGGAGCCCGACGTGGTCGCCGGGGCCAATGCCGAGCGCCCTCAGGGCACGCGCCCTGTGCATGGCACGGTCCGCCAGTTCCGCGTAGCTCAGGCGTTTGTCCGGCAGGACCACGGCGGCCGTGTCCGGGTATCGGTCGGCGGCGATGAGCAGCAGATCGCCGAGTGTGGTGGCCTGGATCCTGACGGCCGAGAGGTCGACGCTCACGAGCTGGCCTCAGTCGAGCGGATCGAGGTAGGTTCGCACGTAGGTGCCGTCGAGGCAGTCGATGAGATCGGGTGCCAGCTCGGCGAAGTACGGCGTATTCTGGTGCGCTTGTTCGGCTTCTTCCGAGGTGAACTTTTCGTACACGGCGTAACCGCGTTCTTCGTCCCGGAGCTTGTAGAATTCGTAGGCGAGCGTTTCGGATTCGTTGGCGCGCACCTGCTCCGTGAGCGCGTTGGCGAGCCGAACGAAATCGGCTTCGCGGCCTTCTTTGACCTTCATTTTGGCCAGAAACGTCATCATGGCAATTCCCTCCCTTCAGGCGCTCATGGTAGCATCGGCCGTCAAAAATAAACAAGCAAGACTGTTTTTTTTACCGCCCAGGGGCTGTCGCTGAAATCAAGGTGATCCTTGCGGTTGTTGCCATACCGGTCGTGCTGTATACGCGTATTTGAGGAGAGACATTGAACGAATTGACACGCGTCGATCTCGCCGGCGTCGGCGAGCTTCCGGAAAAAGGCTTCATCGTACGCAGCCACGGTGAGCTGCAGATACTGCTCGCTCGCTACAAAGGTGAGGTGTTTGCCGTCGAGAACCTCTGCTCCCACGCGTTTGCGCGCTTCGACGACGGCCGGTTGCGCGGAGTGCGGCTCATGTGCCCGCTGCACGGTGCCTGTTTCGATATCCGTGACGGCGGCGTTCTCGGCAAACCGGCGTTGGCGCCCATCCGGAGCTTCCCGGTGACCCTCGACGGCGACCGCGTGCTGGTCGACGTGTCGGAAGAGGTTGAGCGCTAGCCGCGAACGGCGTTCGTGCCGTCCCAGTTTCTCGCGGCGTTCTGCATGTAGTCGAAACTCTTGAGCATCGCGGCGTCGGTTTCGATGATTTCGAGCATGCTGCCGTTGTGCAGGACGGTGTCGACGTAGGCGAACCGCTGGCCGCTGGCGGTAATGCCGTCCTGCACGATACGCGAACGCAGATTGTTCTCGTCGAGTGCGCGATCCAGGTTGTCGGTCAGCGCGCCGACGTGCTGCAGCCCGGGTGCGTTGTCGCGGAGGAAATCCCGATAGATCGACGGTGCATCGTTGTGCTGCTGCACGAGTTCGATTTGCAGATCACCCGCGTAGGCAATGGCAACGCTCATGTCGATCGCCGTACTCTTGCCAAGGTATCGGCACTCGGCGAACTCGATGTGTTCGACGACAAAAAACGGTCCCGTACCCAGCGCGTGCGCCCAGTGTTCGGCTGCCTCCCGCCAGTCGGCGACGACGAAGCCGTTTTGCATGATGGGCCCGACTGCGCGCATGAGCCGTGGTTTAGCGGCGTTGATCGAAGCGCCGTCCGACCAGCGCGGACGCAATGTTGATTTTCTGGATGTCGATCGAACCGCCGGCGATACCCCAGCCCCAGCCGTCGCGCATGCGCCGTTCCATCGGGTATTCGCGTGAATAGCCGTAGCCGCCCAGCAACTGCACCGCCGTGCCCGTTACCGTGCGAGCGATTTCGTTGGCGTAGCATTTGGCGACGGACGAGTCGAGCATCGACGGCATGCCCTGATCCGCGTTACACGCCGCTCGATAGATCAACAGCCGCGCTGCCTCGACCTGCATTTGCATTTCCGCCAGTTTGAGCTGCACGGCCTGGAAGTCGACGATCGGTTTGCCGAACTGCTTGCGTTCCTGCACGTACTCGATGGCGTCTTCGAGCGCACCGCTCGCTTGCGCGAGGCCCATGGTAGCGTTGCCGCAGCGTTCGAGATCGAATGCGGTCATGAGTTTCTTGAAGCCGCCGGCGGGCAGCACGACGTTTTCGGCCGGCACTTTGACGTTGTCGAAGTACAGGTCGGAAGAGGGCACGCCGCGAAATCCCATCAGCTGCTCCTGCTCGCCGAAGGTCAGACCCGGCGCATCCTTCTCCACGTATACGGCACCAATACCCTTGGCACCGGGGTAGTCGGCGAGCCGCGTGTACACGAGGTAACCGTCGGCATGTCCGCCGCCTGAACACCAGCGTTTGTTGCCGTTGATGATGCAGGAGTCGCCGTCGACGACACCGCGCGTCGTGAGATCGGTCAGGGCCGAGCCTGCACCGGGTTCGGACATGGCGATGGCGATGACGAGATCGCCCCGGCACACTGCGGGCACGAGCCTACTGCGAAGTGCCTCGGAGCCGAAGCGCTCGATCGCACGCACCGGACCGACACAGGATTCGAACACCGGAAACGCGATGGCCGCCGAAATTTTGGCCAGTTCCTCGATCACGATCAGCGCTTCGAGGTTGCCAAGCCCAAGGCCGCCGAGTTCCTCGGAAATGTTCACTCCGAGGAAACCCATCTCCGCAAACTCACGTATGAGCGAGTCGCTGGGCGGTTCACCGGTTTCCTCGATGTGGGCAGCAATAGGGGGCAGCTTCTCGCGCGCATAGCGGCGCACGGTGTCTTTCAGTTCAAGCTGTTCAGACGTCAGTTGGAAGTCCATAGGCTTTTGCTGCTCCTTGCGGCCTGCGACTATACTAGACACAGCCCTGTATAAAAAACAGTCGCGACTGTTTTTTTAACTTCCCCTACATAATACTTCGCAATTTTCGAGACAACCGGGTAGCTATCGGCAGATGGAGCCAATTCTTAAGGGTGTTCGCGTACTGGATTTTGGCCGCTACGTAGCTGGTCCGTACTGCGCAACTTTGCTCGGCTACCTCGGTGCCGACGTTATTCGTATCGAAAGGCCCGGTGGTGGTGAAGATCGTTTCATTGCCCCGCTCGGCGACGACGCGGTGGGCAGCGTGCTGATGCAAACGGGCTGCAACAAACGCAGCCTCACACTCAACCTGCGCGCCGGGGAAAGCCGGGAGATCGTCGATCGCCTGATCGAGTCTGCGGACGTCGTGGTGGCGAACCTGCCGCCTGCGGCGCTCGACAAAATGGGACTTGGGTACGAGCGCATTTCGGCACTCAATCCCCGCATCGTGCTGACGTCCCTGACGGCGTTCGGTACGGCTGGCCCGTTTGCAAACCGCGGGGGGTTCGACGGCGTTGGCCAGGCCATGTCGGGCGCCATGTACATGAGTGGCACACCGGGCAAGCCGGCCAAAGCGGCAGCGCCGTACGTCGACTACTCGACAGCCGTGCTTGCGGCCTTCGGTACGCTGGCGGCACTGTTCGAGCGTGAGCGGTCGGGGCGCGGACAACAAGTGGAGGGTTCTCTGCTGGGCACGGCGCTTGCCGTGTTCAACTCGCATCTCATCGAGGAGGGGGGAATCGGGCTCGGCCGCGAGCCGACCGGCAATCGTGTGCAGACCTCAGGTCCTTCGGACGTGTTCGAGTGCGCGGACGGACACGTGCTCGTGCACGTCGTGGGTAACGGTCTGTTCCGCCGGATTGCGGCGGTTGTCGGTGCCGACGAATGGCTGGATGATCCGGATCTCGACAGCGACATCGGACGCGGTAATGCGCGCGATCGCTTGTGCGAACGTGTGCAGGACTGGTGCCGGGGCCGCAATGTCGACGACGTGCTCTCGATCCTCGCAGAGGCGGGTGTGCCGGCGGGCCCGGTGCTGACGCTTGCGGAAACGCTGGGGCACGCTCAAACCGCTGCAATGAATGTGCTGAAACCGGTTGCGATTCCGGGCCGCGAAGGGCAGGTTCCCGTGGCCGACCTGCCGTTCGGACTGTCCCGCAGCCCGGGCGGGATCCGGACGCCGCCGCCCGAGCCCGGCCAGCATTCCCGCGAAATCCTGGCCGAGGCAGGCTACGCGGCGGACGATATTGCACGTTTCGCGGAGCGCGGCGTCATTTGAGTCGAGGCGCTGTCCTCGTTTGGATTGCGGTGGTCAGGCAAAAAAAACAGTCATGACTGTTTCTTTTTTACGGCCGGGTATCTATACTGGTTTCAGCTCAAAAAACCGCAACGGCCCCTGACACTTACTGGATACCGAACATGGATGCCGCATTCATCGAGCGCGTCAAGCGCAATGTGCAGTACCAGCGCGAAAGAAAGGCCCCGCCCGAGGGCTTCCCGGCCTTCCCGCCGATTCCCGGCGGCCGCTACGTCGACCCCGGTTTTCTGGCCATCGAGGAGCGCGCGCTCTGGAAGCGTTCCTGGCTCTACGCGTGCCACATCGACGAATTGCCGGAGGCCGGCAGCTACCTGCTGTTCAAGAAGACCGGCTCGCCCATCCTGATCGTGCGTGGCAAGGATGGGCACATTCGCGCGTTCTACAACACCTGCCGGCATCGCGGCGGCCCGCTCGTGAAAGACCGCTGCGGCAAATCGCGCGGGGGGTTCGTCTGCGGTTATCACGGCTGGACCTACGATCTCGAAGGCAAGCTCGTGAATCTGCGGGACCGCCGCGACTTCGTAGGTCTCGATTTTGCCGCACACGGACTCGTGACGGTGCGCTGCGAGCGACTGGGCAACTGGGTGTTCATCAACGAGGACCCGGAAGCGGAGCCGCTGCTCGAGCATCTGGGCCCTATACCCGAACATCTTGCGCAATTCGATCTCGAGACGATACGGCACGTAAACTCGCGCTCTTACGACGTGGCCTGCAACGTCAAAGTGCTGCTCGACGCATTCCTCGAGGTGTACCACCTGAAGTCGATCCACAAGGACACCGTCGATCGCTTTCTCGATCACCGCGGCACCGACATTGTGCTGTGGCCGAACGGCCACTCGCTCATGGTGACGCCGAACCGCCGCGACGACTGGGTCGATCCGGGCACCCGGGGCATGGCCGAGTTCCCGTCGGTCACGGAGCTGCCGCAGCGCTACAACCTGTCCTACAACCTGTATCCCAACCTGGTGACGCCGGTGGCGCCCACGGGTATGCCGTTCCTCGTGTTCTGGCCCGTCAGCAGCAATACGATGCGGATCGAATGTCACTGGTTCGCGCCGGACTGGGGTGACGACGAACGCGACCCGTTGTGGGAAACCCGCATCGACAACTTCGAGCGGATACTCTACGAAGACACGCAGTTTGCGCCGCAAATCCAGGAGTCGGTGGAGTCGCCCGGCTTCAAGGGCATTTCGCTCAACTACCAGGAGCGGCGGATTTATCACTGGCACGAGGAACTGGACCGGCGCATCGGTGATGCGGCGATCGACCCTGCGCTCAAGGTGTCCCCTCAGCTCGGCGAGTTCGTGGAGACGCCGTGAGCGGCGACGGATTCGGCATTCTGGCGCTGGGCTGCTACCTGCCCGCAGGTCGCCTTCCGTGCGAGGTACCGCGAAACGCCAATGCATGGTTTGCGCCGTCCCTGCGTGCCGCGCCGGATCAGTCCCGGAGCTTCTGCAACTGGGACGAAGATGCGCTGACGATGGCCGTCGAAGCCGGCCGCAACTGTCTCGACGGTCAGCGGATGCAAGGCATTGCGGGCTTGACGCTGACGTCGACCTCGCTACCGTTTGCGGATCGTTCGAATGCCGGTGTCGTTCGTGAAGCGCTCGACTTGCCGGCAGACATACGCCTGAGCGATGTGGGCGGCAGCATGCGCGCCGGCTCGACGGCACTTCTCGCGGCGCTCTCGGGTGGTGCGAAGGAACTGTTGCTGGCCGCGGACTGCATCGACGCCAAACCCGCAAGTACGCAGGAACTCAGCTTTGGCCACGGTGCCGCCGCGGCACTCGTCGGTGAAGGCGCTATCGTCGCGAAACTGCTGGGGTACGCGAGTCTGCATCAGGATTTTGTCGATCATTATCGTGCCGCGGGCGAGCGTTTCGAATACGCGCTCGAGCCGCGCTGGGTACGCGATGCCGGCTATCGCGATCAGGTTGCGGTAACGGCAGACGACGCACTGCGGTCGGCCGAGGTGTCGGCGGACAGCGTGACCGCCATGGCGGTGGCGGCTCCCGCTGGCCTGGCTCCCGCCGTGCGGAAACATCTCGGCAAGGTGTCGGGGCTGCCGGCCGGAGGCAGCAAGCTTGAAACCCGCATCGGGTTTTGCGGCACGGCGGAGCCTTTGCTCAAGCTTGCCGAAGTACTCGAAGGTGCGAGCGCGGGAGACAGGATCCTGCTGCTCGCCCTGGGTCAGGGTATCGATGCGCTGGTACTCGAAGTGGTGCGCCCGCCGGCGATGCACTCGCTGGCCGGCGCCATTGCGGCCGGTGTTCGCGAGGACAACTACACCCGCTACCTTGCGTTGCGGGCGCTGTTGCCGCTGGAGGCGGGCATTCGCGCCGAACGCGACAATCGGACGGCGCAGTCGGCGTTCTGGCGCAAGCACGAAGCCATTACCGCATTCAAAGGCGGCAAGTGTTCGAAATGCGGCACGTTGCAGTTTCCGCCGACGCGGATTTGCGTCCATTGCGGCGCAGAGGGGACGCAGGAGCCGGTGCGGATGGCGGATATGACGGGGCGCGTCCGTTCGTTTACCGAGGACTGGCTGGCGTACACACCGAAACCGCCGCTGGTGTTCGGCAACGTCGGCTTCGAGGACGGTGCCAACGTCATGATGGAGTTTACCGACGTCGAGCCCGGGCAGCTGGAAGTGGGCGCCGCCGTCGACATGCGTTTTCGCATCAAGGATCTGGACGAGCGGCGCTCGTTCCGCCGTTACTTCTGGAAGCCCGCGCCGCGTCGGGAGACCGCCAATGGCTGAGGGAATACGCGACAAGGTGGTGGTGCTCGGCATGGGCTGCAGTCGCTTCGGCGAGCGCTGGGAGTCCGGCCCCGAGGAACTCATGCTCGAGGCTTTCGGCGAGGCGCTCGCCGACGCCGGTATCGGCAAGCAGGATATCGATGCCGCCTGGCTCGGCGTTTTTTTCCAGGAACAGAGCACCGGCAAGTCCGGGCTGCCGCTGTCGCAGGCGCTCAGGCTGCCGAACATACCCGTCACCCGCGTCGAGAACCTTTGTGCAACGGGTACCGAGGCGCTGCGCGGCGCCGCGTATGCCGTGGCTGCCGGAGCGGCCGACATTGCCCTCGCCATGGGCGTCGAAAAACTCAAAGACACGGGTTTCGGCGGTTTGCCGGAACGCACCAAAGGCAGCAGCGAGGACCTGTGGCTGCCGAACAGCACCGCTCCCGGTTCGTTTGCGCAACTGGCGTCGGCCTACAGCGCCGTGCACAAGCGTGACATCGGGGAACTCAAGCGCGCAATGGCGCATATTTCGGTCAAGAGTCACCGCAATGCGCTCGACAATCCGAAAGCGCACCTGCGGCGTGCAATCACGGAAGATGACGTGTTGAACGCGCCGACCGTCGCCTATCCGCTCGGAGTGCTGGATTGCTGCGGCGTGAGCGACGGCGCGGCCTGCGCCATCCTGTGTACCCCCGAAATTGCCAAACGTTTGGGTCGTCGCGATGCGGTTGCCATCAAGGCGCTGCAGCTTGCGCCGAGCAACGGTGTCGAACTCAGCAACGATGCGTGGGACGGCGCACACACGCTGACGACGCGCATAGCCGCCGAACGCGCGTATCGCGAAGCCGGCATCGATGATCCCAAAAGTGAACTCGACCTCATGGAGGTTCACGACTGTTTCTCGGTGACTGAACTGGTCCTGATGGAGGACCTCGGCGTGTCCGACGAGGGCCGGGCGATCGACGACGTGCTCGATGGCCGCTACGACCACGATGGCGCCATCCCCTGCCAGATCGACGGGGGACTCAAGTGTTTCGGGCATCCGATCGGTGCCAGCGGTTTGCGCATGGCGTACGAAATTTATCTGCAGCTCCTGGGTCGCGCCTCGGAGCGGCAGCTCGACAGCCCAAGTATCGGCCTCGCACAGAATTTAGGTGGTGTGCCGAATCGCAACGTCGCAAGCGTTGCGATCTACGGGCTCAAAGACATAACGAGGTAAGGCTATGTCGTTCGCAAAAACACGACCGCCGCTGCGTAATCAGGATTACGGCATGTCCGATGAAGAGTTGGCGAACGCGCCCACGGTGTATCGCAGCGATCTCCTGAAAGACAAGGTCGTCATCATTTCGGGAGGCGGCTCGGGGCTGGGCAAGGCCATGGCTTTTCTGATGGCGCGACTCGGTGCGCGGGTCATGATCTGCGGGCGCCGGGAGGAGAAACTCAAGTCGACCTGCGATTCGATGGTCGAGCTTTTGGGTGCCGACGTCGACTACCGGGCAATGACGATCCGCGACCCCGACGCCGTGACCGAACTCATGGATGCCACCTGGGAGCGCTTCGGCAAACTGGACGTCCTCGTGAACAACGGCGGCGGACAGTATCCGCAGGCGGCGATCGATTTCAGCGACAAGGGCTGGAATGCCGTCATCGACACCAACCTCAACGGCACCTGGTACATGATGCAGCGCGCGGCGCGCCTGTGGCAGAAACACGATCACCCCGGAAGCATCGTAACGATCGTGGCGAACGTCGATCGCGGGATGCCGCAGGTGGCACACACCTGCGCAGCGCGCGCCGGTGTGATCGGGCTTACGAAATCGGTGTCGACCGAATGGGCACCGCTGAATATTCGCGTCAACTGCGTGTCGCCGGGTAGCGTCGAAACGGAAGGTTTCAACGTCTACAGTGAGGACGCGCTGCGCACGTTCCTGTACAGCAATCCGATGAAACGGCTGGGCGATGCGGTCGACATTGCCGAGGCTGTCATCTACCTGTCCGCGCCGTCCGCGAAGTTCATTACCGGTGAGGTGCTGACCGTGGATGGGGGCAACGCCCAGTGGGGTGACGTGTGGCCCGGCGGAATACCCGACTACTTCAACGTCGAACGCTAGGTCGGTAGCGCGACCGGCAAGGGGGATTTATGAGCACTACGTTCTTGAGCAGAATGGAACCTTCAGCCATGCCCGACGACTTGAGGCAGGTCTGGGGCACACTCGACGAACTGACGGGCGAACCCACGTTTGTCGAAGTGTTTGCACAGGCGCCCGAACTGCTCGACTTCGTCATGCGGCAGTTCTATGGCCAGATATTTTTTTCCGGCCGCGTCGACGAGCGCTACAAGCAGCTGGCCAGGTTACGTCTTTCGCAGATTCACGGTTGCCGCACCTGCAACAAACAAAACGTGCCCGGCGCAAAGAACAGCGGTTTCAGCGACGAGCAGATCGCGGCGATGGACAAACCCGCCGAGGGTCTGTTCGACGAAGCGGAACTGGCCGTGCTGGAGTACGCCGAGCAAATGGCGCTCACGAATCACGACGGCAAGATGGACGCCGCTCTGTACGCGAAGCTGTCCGCGCACTTCAGCGATGCCGAGATCTGCGAACTCGGTACGGTCATGGCCGTGATTGGCGGCATGGCGAAACTGTCGTTTGTGCTCGACCTCGTAGAGCGGGAGGATTACTGCGTGTTTGCCGCCTGATGCGGCCGTCTCTCCACGTAGTTGGTGCTGTTGCAATAAAACAGCTCTTCGTCGTCCTGGTTAACGAGCGCATAACGGTACACAACGACACCGCGATCCGGCCTGCTTGCAGACGGCCGTTTCGATAACAGCAGCGCGCGCGCACGCACGGTATCGCCTGCGCGCATCGGCTTGTTCCAGCGCAGGTTGTCCCAGCTGATCCCGCACACCCAGTGGATGTCGCCCGTGATTTCGTGGTCGCAGCGCCGCCAGATGGCGAGTATATGTATGCCGCTGGCGACCACCTGACCGAACTGGGGATGGTTCTTCGCGGCATCCGGATCGACATGGAAGTACTGCGGGTCGTATTGCCGCGCAAACTCGAGTATCTCAGCTTCGCTAACGGTCTCTGCGCCCGATTCGGCGAACTCGCCGGGCTCGAGATCCTCGAAGTAGCGCGTGGGTTCCGTCATCCCCCGGCCTCGATCCGATAACCGCTGCGTGGAAAATGGACGGCGGTTATGCCGAGTTCGGGAGTCTCCCGTTCAATGCTCACGCGATGCATGTCGAGAGCGGTCAGCGTGCCCGCCACCGGATCGAAGCCGTAGTCGTCGGGCGTGACCGTCACGCGGTCACCGGCGGCAAAGTGGTGAAACGGATTTTCGGCGACGCCCGCTGCGGCGGCGGGTGCGGCCGTTTTCGCAGCCTCGTGGGCCGCCGCCGCGTCGATATCGCTGCGTTGCCCGCGGCCGATGGTCTCCATCTGCCGTGACCAGGCGGCGATCGCGGGGAACGGAGCCAGCAATTCGTCCGCGCGCGGAATGTTGGTGTTGGCCATCCACACCGGAAAGTAGGCCTGGATATCGATCCATGAAGGCGCGGTGCCGCCGAGGTAGGGCGTAGACAGTGTGGCGAGTTCATCCTCGAGCAGTTGTGCCTGCGCCTGAAATTGGGCGTAGCAGTGCGGCATCTGTCTGTGTATGTCGGCAAAGTCCATGAAGTTAAAAAACTTGAAGCGATCTTCGAGGATCTCCTCCGGTATTCCTTCGTTTTCGCCCATCGACAGTCCCGCGCCCGGTTCGAAGAACGCCTTGTCCGACCACCGCGCCAGTGCGTACGAAAGTCCCTCGAGGCCCGCGGGAAACAGGCTGGGCTCCGGGAAGCGGGTTTCGAGTTCGCGCGCGATCAGCGAGGTGTCGCAATACACGTCGGCACCGATCTGCAGGACCGGTGCCTTGCGGTAGCCGCCCGTCAGGAGCGTCAGATCCGGTTTCGGCATGACCATCGGCACCTGCACCGATGACCAGGCCAGCTGCTTGAGGCCGAACGCAAGACGAATTTTCTCCGCAAACGGGGAGGGGTCGTGGTGGTGCAGGATCAATGCCGGCATGAGCTGCTCCGGGAATTCCGAACCGGGCAACATTAAGCCGGCGGCGCAAGAAAAAAGCAAGCCATCCTGTTTTTTTTCTCGATTCGGGACGGTATGATCGAGGTCTTACCGAAAGACCGTACGGTCCGTACACCCAATCAGTCTGGAGGGCACATCATGGCAGCGAAGTTTGAGTACACCGGTCCGGTGAACCCGGATGCGCCGGAGGATTCTCTGGAGGCCAAGGCGCCGTACGTCGATCACGGCGTAGGCCGGGTTGCCCCGGAGCGCTACTACGATCGCGACTGGATGCATAAAGAGTGGCAACAGCTCTGGACCCGCGCCTGGCTGATTGCCGGGCCGCGTTGTGATCTTGAGGAACCCGGAGACTATTTCACCTTCGAGATAGGACGCGAATCGATCATCGTTACGCTGAACGACGACAACGAGGTCAGGGCGTTCTACAACGTCTGTCCGCATCGCGGTAACCGGCTGGTTCTGAACGAAATGGGTTCCACGCCGCGGTTTACGTGCGCGTTTCACTCCTGGTGTTTCGACCTCGACGGTCTCTGCGAAAAGATCACCGACGAGGAGTCGTTCCGCCCGGGGGCGATTGACGGACGGCCAACTCTCAAGTCGGTCCGCGTCGAAGAGAAGGCGGGGCTGATTTTTGTCAACCTCGATGACGACGCGCCGCCGCTCGAGGAACGCTTTGGCCTGCCTGACGGCTACCTGGAAGGGTATCAGCTCGACAAGATGAAGACCGTGCGCCACGTCGTCAGCGAATGGGGCGCCAACTGGAAGACCGGCGTCGACGCGTTCTACGAGGTCTACCATCTGCACGCCGTGCATCCGCAGACCTCGACCGTCATGGACGATTACGGCACGCAGGTGGACGTCTATCCGCACGGTTACAGCCGCATGATCGTGCCGCTGGCGAAGAAAAGTCCGCGCGAAGACGATCAGGCCTCGGTCGATCCGGGGCTGGCTTACATGCTCTCCGAAGCGGGTATGGACCCGGAGAAGTACGCAGGCGACGCGAAGACCGTGCGCAAGGACATTCAGGAGTTCAAACGACAGCGCGCCGACAAACTCGACCTCGGCTGGGGCGGCCTCGTGGACGGCCAGCTGACCGACAGCTGGGCGACCGGCGTATTTCCCAACGTGCAGATCGGCCTGCACCCGGAGGGCGCGTTCCTGATGCGCTTCATGCCGCACCCGGAAAATCCCGAGCGGTTCTACTACGACACGATTACCTTGTACCGTCCCGTCGATGACGAGAGCTGGAAGGTGCCGGACTGGATGGGGCTGCCCGAAGGGACCGACGTGAGCGGCGAGGTCAGAGCAGAGCGCGAGTTCGTGCCGTTCGGCGTGCAGCCGGATCTCGGTCTGGTGCTCGATCAGGATTCGGAATTGCTCCCTGTCGTGCAAAAAGGCGTTCGCTCACGCGCATTCGAGGGGCCGATCTGGTCGGAGCAGGAACTCAGGCTACGGCATTTTCACGCCGAGCTGGATCTGTACATGGACGGCAAGAAGTAGCCGTCAGCGCCGAGCTTCGTTGCTGTGTGGCCGCGCTGAGAACGGCTAGCGGATCGAAGCCGGCGCCAGCGCGCGCAGCTGATCTTCGAGGTACTGTTTGAGCCGATCGAGGTCAGGCTGGCGTTGGTGGGTCATCGAGCTGATTGCAATCCCTTCCATCAGATGCTGTACGAGGCTCAGCGCAAGATCGAACGCGTCTTTGTCGGACTGCCACTCGGGAAACACTTCCTGCGCGGTCTTGTACCACTCCTCGTCGAAGGATTTTTGCGCCGGCTGCAGAATCTTGCGCAGCTCCTTGTCCGTGCGCGCGGCCACCGACAGTTCGAAGAACGCGACGAAGATCGGGTGGGTGGCGTGTGCCCAGTAGGCTTCGGTGGCTGCCTTGATGCGATCGGTGCCTTCCGGAATGGACGTGACCGAGGTGCGAAATGCGCGTAGCCGCCGCTCGTGAAGGTAGTCCACCGCGGCGCGAATGATGTCCAGCTTGGACGGAAAATGGTGCAGCGTTGCGCCCCGGGACAGGCCGGCCCGTTCCGCAATTTTCATCGTCGTCGTGCGTGAGTAGCCAAGCTCGACGATGCAGCGCACGGCGGCACTCAGAATCTGGTCCCTCGTTGCGGCGCTCTTCTGCGCCTGCCAGCCTTGTTCTCCGGGTCCACTTGGTTTTGCGCTGCGTTTGGCCACCGGCATCTCCGCTGTCCTCTAGCCTGTCGTTATCTTCGTTATGGTGCAGCTTACTCAAGAGCTGCTTCGCGGCTACCGGTTAGGGTAACCGACTGGTAATAAAAAACAATCACCTGTGATTGAAACAGTCAAGACTGCTTGTTAGCATCGCGGCGACGTGTCGACGCGGAGCAAGACTATGGCAGGCAGGGTAGCAGGGAAAGTCGCAATTGTGACGGGTGGCGCGAAAGGGCTCGGAAAGGCCGACGCCTGGGCGCTCGCGGCCGAAGGCGCCAGCGTGGTCGTCACCGACGTCGATCCCGATGGGCAGAAGACCGCCGAGGAGATTGCCGCCGAGACCGGCGCGCGCGTCGTTTTCAAACAGCAGGACGTGTCCGACGAGAAGCGCTGGGGCGAGATCGTTGCCGAGGTGGAGGAGGAATTTGGCGGCGTCGACATTCTCGTCAACAATGCCGGCATCGTCATTGTTGCCACGCCCGAGCAGTGCACGCTGGAGCAGTTCCGGCTGCAGAACGCCATCATGAACGAAGGGGTATTCCTCGGTTGCAAGGCCGTCATGCCAGCCATGCGACGGCGCGGCGGCGGCTCGATCATCAATATGTCGTCCGTGGCTTCGCATCTCGGTTTCCCGATCTTCTTTGCCTATACGGCGGCGAAGGGCGCGGTTCGCGCCATGACCAAGTCGCTGGCCGTCAGCTGCCAGATGAACGGCGACAAGATCCGTGTGAATTCCGTCCACCCGGGGGCTATCGATACGCCAATGGTAAAGGCCGTCAACGAGGAACTGGGGATGCCCGCGCCGGATCCGGATGCCGGCGACGACCCCGTGGGTGTAGGGCGCCCCGAGGACGTCGCGGCAATGATCGTCTATCTGGCCAGCGACGAGTCGCGGTTCGTGAACGGTGCGGAGCTCGTTATCGACAACGCGCTGTCCGTACAGTAGCTGTCCCGGCACTCACGGCCGGACGCCGCTATTCCTCCGGGCCCACCGTCAGTGTAATCCCGTCGAGTTCGGGCGTGAGTTCGATCTGACAGCTCAGGCGGGAGTTATTCTGGCGGTTTTCCAGCGAATCCAGGAGTTCTTCCTCGTCGTCTTCGATGGCCGGCAGCTTGCCCAGCCATTCGCTGTCGACGTAGACGTGGCAGGTCGCGCAGGAGCACAAGCCGCCGCAGATCGCGTCAACGCTATCGTCGAGATCGCGGATGGCCTCCATGAGTTTGAGACCGGACTCTCCCTCTGCTTCCTGCACCGAGCCCTCGCGGTCGGTAACGATGATTCTCATTGCGCTTCAGGTTCCTTGGCTAGTGGTGATGGCCGGCCGTAACGGCCGACGGTGGTCGGACTGTACGACACCAAAGGTTGATTGGACTATACCGTAAAAACAAACAATCATGACTGTTTTCTTTTTTCCGGCCGGCGCGTATACTCGGAGACAATCACAAAGCTGGGAGTAGCGGGATGGATCTTGGGCTGAGCGGAAAGCGCGCCATTATAACGGGTGCGTCGCGGGGTATCGGCAGGGCTATAGCCGAGACGCTCGCGGCGGAGGGAGCCAGCGTTGCAATCTGTGCCCGCGATGGCGATGCAGTTGCCGAAGCCGTTGCTGCGATCAAGGATGCGGGCGGCAAGGCCATGGGCGGCGCCTGCAACGTCAAGGATGCGGACGAGTACAAAGCCTGGCTCGAAAAGACCGTCGAGGAGCTTGGCGGTTGCGACATTTTTGTGCCGAACGTCTCCGGCGGCGGCGGCATGGATTCGGAAAAAAACTGGTGGCGCTGTTTCGAGATCGACGTGCTGCACACGGTGCGCGGCTGCGAAACCCTGCTGCCAGCGCTCAAAGAGTCCGGCGACGGTTCCATCATCGTCATCGGCTCGACCAATGCGGTCGACTACTTCGGCGGTCCGATGGCTTACAACGCCATGAAAGCCGCGCTGATCAACTACGGCAGCCAGCTTTCTCAGTTCGTACGGGGCGAAGGTGTGCGCGTGAATACCGTGTCGCCCGGGCCGATCTACTTCGAAGGTGGCGCCTGGGAAATGATCGAAGGCACGATGCCGAAGTTTTACGAGAGCACCGTGCGCAAGATTCCCGCCGGCCGCATGGGGACGCCCGAGGAAGTTGCCAGGGTCGTCACGTTTCTCGCAAGCCCGGCAGCCAGCCTGGTGACCGGCACGAATCTCATTGCGGACAACGGTTACACCAAACGCGTGCAGCTTTGAAGGTATGTCCGGTCGGCGCGACATCCTGTTGATCTGTGGCGGCAAGTACCACGACATCGACTTTGCGCGCCTCGAACTGCTGAAGCTTCTGGCTGAGGACGAGCGCAATCGCGTCAGTCTGCGCACGGACTACAGCGACGTAGCAGCGCTCGGCCGTGCGGACGCGCTCATTACCTACACCTGCGAACTCCTGCCGACGGACGCCGAGCAGGATGCACTGGCGGAGTTCCTCGAGTCAGGAAAACGCTGGTTTGCGCTGCACGGTACCAATTCCCGCCTGCGTTACGAAAAGGGCAAAGGCTGGACCGCGCCGGACGACGCGCCGCGTTTCATGGAAATGCTCGGCAGCCAGTTCGTCGCACACCCGCCCATTCAGCCGTTTACCGTGCGCGCGAGCAGTGCGCACCCGCTCGTCAAGGGGATCGAACCCTTCGAGGCGGATGACGAGATTTATCTCTGCCGTTTCTTCGGCGATCACGAACGTTTACTGGAAACCGAATTTTCGGGGACCGCTGACGGGTTCGAGGTCTCCGATTGGCGCGACAACGGCGTCGTACCCGTGATGTATCTCAAACCCTGGGGGGACGGTGAGGTGCTGTACTTCAACCTGGGGCACGCCCGCGGACGCTACGACATGCAGCCGCTGATGGACGAGTATCCCGAGGTGGAACGCGGCAGCTGGAAACAGCCTGCGTTCTACGAGCTGTTGCGGCGCGGCATCCGCTGGTCGCTGAACGATTCGCTGGAGCAGGCAGCATGAACGACGACACCGGAAGTTCGGCAGGAGAGGGCACGCCGCTCGAAAAGGCGCCCGATCCCGAACTCGGCAACGAGATCATTGCGAAGCAGCGCTACACGGACCCGGAGTTCATGCGCCGCGAATGGCAGGAGATCTGGTCCAAGGTCTGGCTGGTCGGCTGTCTCGAACGCGACCTCGACGAACCCGGTGCCTACTGTGCCACTGAAATCGGCAGTGAATCGGTGCTGCTCGTGCGTCAGGACGACGGCGGTATCAAGGCGTTCTACAACGTTTGCCAGCACCGCGGCAACCGCCTGCGCGATCGCGGTCTCGGCCACGCCGAAACCTTCAAGTGCGCGTATCATCACTGGGAGTACAAGCTCGACGGTTCGTTCGAGAACATTCCCGACATCGAGACGTTTCCGCAGGGTGGGCCGTGCACGGGCCTGGAAGAGATCCCCTGCGACGTGTGGAACGGCTGGGTATGGTTCAGCCTCAATCCCGACGTCGAGCCGCTGGCGGAATACCTGAACGTCATGCCGCAGCACCTCGAGCCGTACAACATGTCGCGCATGGCCATGACGCGGGACATTACGGTCGAGTGGGACTGCAACTGGAAAGCGTCGGTCGATGCGTTCAACGAGTCTTACCACGTGCAGGGTATTCATCCGCAGCTGTTGTGGCATCTCGACGATCTGAACCTGCAGATCGACTGCTACGACAAGCACAACCGCTATCTCATCAAGTTCGCCACCTTGAGTCCGCGGGTCAAGGTGCCGCCGGCCATTCCGGAGGGCATCAAAGCCGTCATGAAGCAGGCCGGCATGGACCCTGCGGATTACGACGGTCGCGTCAACGAGATCCGCGAAGACGTGCAGCGCTACAAGCGCGAACACGGACACGAGCAGGGGCGGGACTACTCGCGCCTACACGATGCGCAGCTGACCGACGACTATCACTACATGATCTTTCCGAACGTTACTCTGAATGTGCACGCGGACGACTACTGGCTGTTCCGGCAGCGCCCGCATCCGAGCGATCCCAACAAGATGTTCTTCGACATCTGGACGTTCGAACTGGTGCCGGAGGGCGACGAGTGGCCGGAACGGCCGGAACACCAGCAGTTCAGGCACGGCGAAAAGAGTATTGGTCTCGTGCTCGATCAGGACGCGTACAACCTGCCGGGTGTGCAGGACGGCATGAACAGCCGTGGGTTCCGCGGCTTGTGGCTGGGCAACCAGGAGCTGCGTATCCGGCATTTCCACAAGACCATCGACGACTACATCTACGGTCCGGGGAAAAAACCCGCGGACGCGCTTTGAGGAAAGGCATTGACTAATCTCGACAAGACGGCGCTGCTCGGCGCCTATCGGCGGATGAAGACCATCCGCGAGTTCGAAGAGCGGCTGCATCTCGAAATTCAGCAAGGGCAGATTGCCGGCTTCACCCACCTGTATTCCGGCCAGGAGGCCGTAGCGGTCGGCGTCTGCGATCACCTGAGCGACGACGATCTCATTGCGAGTACCCACCGCGGCCACGGTCATTGCATTGCCAAAGGTTGCGACGTCATCGGCATGATGAAAGAGATCTACGGTCGGGCCGACGGTTTGTGCAACGGTAAGGGCGGCTCCATGCACATTGCCGATTTCGACAAGGGCATGCTGGGTGCCAACGCCATTGTGGGCGGCGGTCCGCCGCTGGCAACCGGCGCGGCCATCGCAACACGCAATGCCGGCAACGGGCACATTACCGTCTCCTTCGGCGGTGACGGCAGCTGCAATCAGGGCACGGTGTTCGAGGCAATGAACCTGGCGGTTGTCCTGAAGCTGCCGACCATTTTCGTTTTCGAAGACAACGGTTACAGCGAGCACACCGGCGTTTCCTATGCGGTCGGCAGCAAGGACATAGCGAGCCGCTGCCGCGGCTTCGGCATGCCGGCAGCGAAGGTCAACGGCGACGATTATTTCGACGTCTACGATGCCATGGGCGAAGCCGTTGCCCGTGCGCGATCCGGTCAGGGTCCAAGCGCTCTGGAATGCACGACGACGCGGTTCTTCGGTCATTTCGAAGGTGACCCCCAGCGCTATCGCGCCAAAGGTGAGGTCGAAGCGCATCGCGAGAACCGGGATTGCCTCAAGATCTTTGCGGCACGCGTGATCCGCGAAGGCACGCTGTCGGCTGAAGAGCTTGCCGCCGTGGACGCTGACGTTCTTGCCCTGATCGAGCGGGCCGTCGCCGAAGCGCAGGCAGCGCCGCCGCCGTCGATCGACGAACTGACCACCGACGTGTACGTCAGTTACTAGGGAGCGGACGATGGCAGAAACGACTTTCCGGCAGGCGCTCAACGACGCATTGTTCGAGGAAATGCGTCGCGACGAGCGTGTCATCATCCTCGGCGAAGACGTGTCCGGCGGGGCCGGGGGCAGTTCGGGCGAACGCGACGCCTCCGGCGGCATTTTTGGCGTCAGCAAGGGACTGATCTTCGAGTTCGGCGAGGACCGCGTGATCGACACGCCGATCTCCGAATCCGCGATTATCGGCGCGGGCGCCGGCGCGGCGCTGGCGGGCCTGAGGCCCATATCCGAAATCATGTTTGCCGACTTCGTGGGCGTCTGTATGGATCAGATCTACAACCAGGCCGCCAAGTTTCGTTACATGTTCGGCGGCAAGGCCAGCTGTCCGCTCGTCATCCGCACGGCAATGGGCGCAGGTATGAACATGGGTGCGCAGCACTCGCAGACGATCTACCCGATACTGACGGGTGTCCCGGGGCTCAAGATTGCCGTGCCGTCGAATGCCGCCGATGCCAAAGGGCTGCTCAAGACGGCAATCCGCGACGACGACCCGGTCGTGTTTTTTGAACACAAAGCACTCTATAACCGCAAGGCCGACGTTCCCGAGGGGGAACACCTCGTGCCGTTCGGCGAAGCGGCAATGCCTCGCGAAGGCGACGACTGCACTGTGGTTGCGATTGGGCGCATGGTCGTGTTCGCGGAGAAGGCCGTCGACGGCCTGCGCGAGAGCGGCATCAGCTGCGACCTGATCGATCCGCGCACGCTGTCGCCGCTCGATACCGAAACCATTTTCGAAAGCCTGGAGCACACCGGGCGTCTTGTCATCGTCGACGAATCGCCGCCGCGTTGCAGTGCCGCTTCCGATATAGCCGGCATAGTGGCATCCGAGGCCTTCGACGCGCTCAGGGCGCCGATCAAACTCGTGACGGCGCCACATGCCCCGGTACCGTTCGCGCGCGAACTCGAGCGCGCTTACATGCCCGGTCCCGGCGACATTGCGGCGGCTATCGAGGAGGTGGTTCGTGGCTGACTCGCTGTATCCGCTGACGGTCCCCAAGTGGGGTATCGAAATGCAGGAGGGAACGATTACGGGCTGGCAGGTTCCGGCCGGAGCGAGTGTCACGAAGGGTGACGAACTGATCGACATCGAGACCGACAAGATCGTCAATACGCTGGAGGCGCCGGTCTCGGGTGTGGTCTGCAAGCAGATTGCCGGTGAGGGCGATACGCTCAAGGTGGGTGAGCTGCTCGGTGTCATTGCGACGGCCGACGTCAGCGATGCGGAGATCGATGCCTTTATCGCCGGCTTCGAGCCTGCGGACGCGAGTTTCGGCATCGACGACGATGCGGCAGCCGGCGGCGACAAGGGCACGACGGCGGCCGGCGAGGCGGAGCCTCAGGCGTCTTCCCGCTCGGCCAGCGAACTGCCGGTTACCGAACCCCCAGCCGCCGGCGGGGCGGTCAGGGTAAGCCCGGTGGCGCGCCGGCTCGCAAAACAGCTCGGCGTCGATCTGAGTACGGTATCCGGTACCGGCCGCAACGGCAGGATCTCGCGCGAAGACGTCGAGCGGGCAGCCGCTGGCAGTGCCCCGGCGGCACCGTCGGCCGTGCCGCTCACCAGCCGCCGGCAAAGCATTGCGCGACGTCTCGTCGCGGCCAAGCAGGCCGTGCCGCACTATTACCTGACGCGATCGTTCGACATGAGCGCAGCGCTGGCGAAAAAATCCGACGACGTTGCCGTGAATGCACTGATCATGCAGGCGGTCGCCCGGGCGCTGCTCGAACACCCGCTGCTGAACAGCCACTACACCGAGGACGGTATCGCCGGCCGGTCGAGCGTCGACATCAACATGGCGATCGACACCGAGCAGGGTCTGGTTGCGCCGCTGCTCCGCGGCGTGCAGTCGATGGACGCGGCCGAGCTGACGGCGGCGTCGCGGCAACTGGCGGAGCGTGCGCGAAACAACGCACTGACGGCGGACGATCTCGAGCCCGGCGGCTTTACGGTATCCAACCTTGGGGTCCTGGGCATTCAGGCGTTTACGGCGATCATAACCCCGCCGCAGACCGGCATTCTGGCGGTAGGGGCCGTGACGGAAACGCCCGTCGTCAGTGCGGGCAATGTTGTCGTGACACCCATGATGGCGGCTACTTTGTCCGCCGATCACCGCGTCGTCGACGGCGCGGACGCTGCGCGTTTTCTCGCAACGCTGGCGCAGGAAATCGACAAGCTCTAATTTGCTTCACTCTCGAGGAACAGCCATGCGCACTCTTATCTTTCTTTCTGCACTGTGCATGAGTTCGATCGTTGCGGCCGAAGACGGCCAGGGCGAGCGCGTTTACAGCGAACACTGCGCGCAGTGCCACGAAGGTGGCGTTGCCAAGGCACCGCACAAGATGTTTCTCGAGATGATGGCGCCCGATGCGATTCACGCGTCGATGGTCAGCGGCATCATGCAGGCACAGGCTGCCGCGCTGAGCGACGACGAGCGCGTGGCGGTTGCGGAGTATCTTGCAAAAACCCGTCTCGACGCCTACGTGTCGCCTGCGCTGCCGCCGGCTTGCGGTGCCGAAGAGGCTGCGTTCGATTACGACAAGCCGCCGAGGGCGCCGGGCTGGGGGTTCGGGCTCGACAACAACCGTTACGTCGACGCAAAGACTGCCGGGCTGAATGCCGCGGCCGTCGAGACGCTGGAACTCAAGTGGGCCGTGGCTTTCCCGAACGCATTGAGGGCACGTTCCCAGCCCGGGCTCGGTGGCGGCGGACTGTACGTCGGTAGCCAGGACGGAACGGTCTACGCGCTGAACGCAAAGACCGGCTGCCTGCGCTGGACGTTTCGCGCCAGTGCCGAGGTACGAACGGCGATCGCCGTATCGCCGTGGGCTGCGGGAGACGACACTGCGCGACCGACGTTGTACTTCGGAGATCTGCTCGCGCGGGCCTACGCGGTCGATGCGGTCAGCGGCGAGCTGCGCTGGTCGGTGAAAGTCGACGACCATCCGAATGCCACGATGACCGGCTCACCCGTACTGGCCGGGGACCGCGTGCTCGTGCCGATTTCGTCTCTGGAAGTGACATCGGCCGCCGATCCCAAGTATCCGTGCTGCACGTTCCGTGGTGCTGTCATGGCACTCGACGCCGAGACCGGAGAAATACTCTGGAAGCAGCACACGATCGACGAAGCGCCAGAGAAGGTCGGCGAGACGGCCGTGGGTACGGACATACTGGCGCCGTCGGGTGCGCCGATCTGGAACACACCCAGTGTCGATCTCGACGCCGGCCTGTTGTTCGTGGGCACCGGCGAAAACTACTCGAGCCCGGCGGAAGGTAACAGCGACGCCATCATTGCCATGGACATCGAGACGGGCGTCAAGCGCTGGGTGTGGCAGGCAACGGCGGGTGATGCGTGGAACGTCGCCTGTATGTTGCCCGATGCGCGCTACAACTGCCCGGAGGAAGACGGTCCGGACTTCGATTTTGGCGCAAGCACCATGCTCGTCGACACCCGGAAAGGCACTGTGCTGATCGCCGGGCAAAAGTCGGGAGAAGCGTTTGGTCTCGATCCCGCTACGGGCGAGCTGCTGTGGCGCAATCGCCTGGGTCGCGGCGGTATCCAGGCCGGCATCCATTTCGGCATGGCGGCGCGCGACGGCGTCGCATTCATTCCCATCTCGGACTTCGATGACGGTCAGGAGCACGAACTCCCGGCGCGTCCCGGCGTGTTTGCGCTTGACGCCGCAACGGGAGAGGTGGTGTGGCATTACGCACACCCGGATCTGTGTGGCGAGCGCGAGTTCTGCGATCCGGGCGTGTCGGCGCCTGCCTCAGTGACGGATGCCGCCGTATTCGCGGGAGGGATGGACGGCATCCTGCGCGCCTACGACCCGGCGACGGGAGAAGTGTCGTGGCAATTCGACAGCAGCCGTGAATTCGCGGCGCTCGGCGGTGCGCGCGGGCAGGGCGGGTCCGTCGGCGGCAGCGCCGGCCCGGTAGTCTACGACGGCATGCTGTACCAGACCTCCGGCTACGGGATCTATTTCCATATGCCGGGCAACGTACTGCTCGCTTTCGCGCCGTCCGAGGCTGCCAAAGATAAGTAATTTCAATCACTTACCGGTGAAGTTGTACCGCGTTACAAAAAAACAATCTTGCTTGACTTTTTTTTACGGATGGTTGAGTATCGTTGCACACCTATCGACCGGAAACCGTTTGGAGGGGGGCTCTATGCAAACCCGGTTCATCAAAGGCTCTATCGAGAGTATCGGCAAGGGCGGCGTGCGCGCGTTGCTCGTTGCGGCAATCGCACTGATAGTGCCCGCTGCCGGCATCGCTCAGCAGCTCGAAGAAATCACCGTTACGGCGACGCGACGCGGCGACACCGACCTCAGGACGACGCCAGTTGCCGTTACTGCGATAACGGGCGCACAGGTCGAAACCTTCGCGGTGCGCGATCTCAACGACATTGCCCTGTCGGTACCCGGGCTATCCAGCGGCACGGTGTCGGCATTCCGATCGGCGCAGTTCGCTCTGCGCGGTGTCTCTGAAACGACGATTATCGTCTACAAGGAATCGCCGGTCGGCGTCACGATCGACGATTTTGTCGTTCCGCACATCCAGACCTCGAATCTGGAAATGTTCGACATCGAGGCGGTCGAAGTCCTGCGCGGACCGCAAGGCACGCTGTTCGGCAAAAACACGACCGGCGGCGTCATCAACGTGCGCACCAAGCGGCCCGTCATTGGCGAAGGTCTGATCGACGCGCGGCTGACGGTCGGCGACTTCGGAACGACGCAGGGCAAGCTTGCCCTCAACGTTCCGCTCGGCGAGAACTTTGCATTCCGGTTTGCCGGTATGCAGCTGAACTCGGACGGCTTCTACAAGAACAACGCGTCGTTCGGTCCGCTCGGCGCCAACGGTGTACCCGTCGACCCTGCCGTCGACGGCCTCACAGGTCAGGGCGACGGCAGTGATCTGGGCGGCGACGACGTCTTCTCCGCTCGTGCCAAACTGCTCTGGGAACCCAGCGATTCGTTCAACATGCTGTTCCAGTACGAAATCATCCGCGACGAAGGCGATACGCCGCCGATCGTCGCCGAGTCGCCCGACAACTATCTGTTCCCGCTGTGGGGCTATCCGGCCGCGACCGGCGATCCGCTCGATAACGCCGGGAATACCGGCAGGGACGGGTTGCTGTTGAGAATGTCGGACGGCCATCGCGTCGACGTCAACGGCTACTATGTGAGCCTGGAGTGGGCCGCCAGCGACAACTACACCGTGTACGCGAACGCCGGACACCGGGAGCAGATTTCGCGGCTGCCGAGTTCGTACGCCGGCTCGCCCGGTCCGGTGTCGCTGTTCGACGCGACCCGTGACGACGACAGGCGAACCAATCAGCTCGAGGTTCGTCTGGCTTCCAACCTGGACGGCAACGTGAACTTCGTCACGGGGGCGTTCCTGCAAAGCGACGATACGGAGTTCTGCGTCCTGCAGGTGGTCGGCTTCCTCGACAACTTCTTCCTGGGCGCGCCGTCGCAATTCTTCAACAACAATCCGCTGATCCTGTGCAACGCACAGGAAGCGGACGCAGCGGCAGCGTTCATCGACGGCACCTGGGACATCAGCGACCGGCTGCATCTGACGGCCGGTCTGCGCTACACCAACGAGGAGAAGAGCTGGACGGGACGGCCGCGTATCGGCGTGGGCCTGCTCGACGGTGCGCCGACACTGGAGCAGCTGGGTGAGCCGCTCGCGGCCGCCGATTTCGACCGTTTCCCGAGCCTCGTCGTGCGCGACTCGGAGGACTGGCAGGAGCTGACCTACCGCTTGAATCTCGGCTACGACTTCAACGACGAATGGTTCGGCTACTTCGGCTACTCGCGCGGCTTCAAAAGCGGCGGCTACAACGATCAGATCGGCACCCAGCTCAACCCGATAACCCCGGCGGCGGCGCGGCCTACCGATCCCGAGTATGCGGATTCTTTCGAAGCGGGTATTCGCGGTACATTCGCCGACGGCGCTGCCTACCTCGGCGCAACGGGCTACTACGTCGACTACACCGACGCGCAGCGTACGTTGAACGCTACCTTCCCGACCGGACAGGAAACGCTGTTCTTCAACGCCGCTGAGCTGAATGTCGTCGGCCTGGAACTCGAAGGCAGCTGGGCCGCCACGGACAATCTGACCTTATCGGGTAACCTGGCCTGGACGGATGCGACCTTCGACAGGTTCGAGGCGGACACCGATTTCGACGGCACGATCGACATCGATCTCAGCAACCGGCCGGTGACCCGCGCGCCCGAGTTCATGTACACGGTCGAGGGGAACTACTTTCAGGATCTCGGCAGCGCCGGCAGCCTGGACTGGAATGTGAGAGTGGCCTACGAAGACGAATCCGTCGCCAGCTACTCCGATGCCGGCGACGCGTTCAATACGACCTTGAACGACAAGACGCTGGTCGATGCGAGCTTGACGTACCGCGATCGGGACGAGAAATACTTCGTCACCCTGTACGGCCGGAACCTGACCGACGAACGCTATCGCACGGGTTCGTTGTCCGTCGCCACGCTGTGGATCATGTCGGCATACGGGCCGCCGCGCTGGTACGGTGTCGAATTCGGCGCCAGTTTCGATTTCTGACGAGGGCCTTCCACGGACTCATGGCATATCGATTGATTGCGCGATCACTAACAGTACGATTCAAGGGGCCGGCTTTGCCGGCCCTTTTTTGTGGCAAACCCAGGGCAGGTGAGGCATGAAAAAAACGCTTTCCGCAATACTCGTACTCGTACTGGCGGCGGCCGTCTACGTCATCGGGATACTGCAGGGCTGGTACGGTGAACTCGAAGACGCCGGCACGATTACGGTGACGCAGCCAAGGGATTCGGGTGTCACTCGCCCGGACGAAGGGCTGCAAACTCCGGCCGCAAACGATCTCGGTACGACCTCCGGAAAACAGATTCTGTTCGGCGACCTGCACGTGCATACGACGTTCTCCTCCGACGCGTTTCGGATGTCCCTGCCGATGGTGCAGGGCGACGGCTCGCACCCGCCCGCCGACGCCTGCGACTTCGCGCGTATGTGTTCCAAGCTGGATTTCTGGGCGCTCACGGATCACGCCGAAAGCCTGACCCCGGAGCTGTGGCGCCGATCCATCGACAGCGTGCAGCAGTGCGACGCCGTCTCCGGCGATCCCTCGAATCCGGACATGGTGACGTTTCTGGGCTACGAGTGGACCCAATCGGGCGCAACGCCCGACACCCACTACGGCCACAAGAACGTCATCTTCCGGGACGTCGCCACCGACAAGCTGCCGACGCGCCCGGTGTCTTCGCCGGTTCGCGGCGGCACGTTTGCGAGCATACCGCCAAAGCTCCGGGTGCTGCCGCCGCTGCGCGATCTCAAAAACCGGCAACGTTACTACGACTTCGGCCGGCTGGTTTCGGCGATTGCCCAGGTGCCGGCCTGCGACGACGGAGTGCTGTCGCCGGACTTGCCGTCCGAGTGTTACGAGACGGCCGCGACACCCGCCGACCTGTTTCGAATTCTGCGCGAATGGGAACTGCCTGCGCTGGTCATTCCACACGGGACGGCCTGGGGTGTCTATTCGCCGCCGGGGACGTCGCTAGACAAACAGCTCGTCGGCAACATGCACGATCCGGAGCGTCAGACGCTGATCGAAGTCTACTCGGGCCATGGTGCTTCCGAGGTGTACCGCGACTGGGACGACGTGCGCCGCGGAGAAGACGGCGAGCTCGAGTGTCCGGAGCCAACCGAAGACTACCTGCCGTCATGCTGGCGAGCCGGTGAAATCATTCGCGAGCGCTGCATCGAGGCCGGTCTGCCGCCGGCGGGATGCGAAGCTCGTGCGGCGGACACCCGGCGGCGCTACATGGCCTCCGGTTTGCCGGGCTGGCATACCGTGCCGGGCACGCGCCTCGAGGATTGGCTCGATGCCGGTCAGTGTCGTGATTGTTACCTGCCTGCGTTCAACTACCGGCCCCGCGGGTCGGCCCAGTACGGCCTCGCGATTTCGAACTTCGACGAAGAAGAGGTCAGGCGCTTCCGCTTCGGTTTCATTGCGTCCAGCGACAACCACTCGGCACGCCCGGGCACCGGTTACAAGGAGTTCGCCCGCAATCCGATGGTCGACTGGTGGGGTTATCGGGACGCGGCTTCGCGCGAGCTGTATTCGACCGACCGCGGTGCACCGGCGGCCGAGGCACGTGACATCGACGTCTCGAAGATCGATCTGTTCAACATCCTCGAGCTGGAGCGTCAGGCGAGCTACTTCTCGACCGGTGGCCTCGTCGCGGTGCACGCTGCCGGGCGGGATCGGACGTCGGTCTGGGACGCGCTCGAACGCAAGGAAGTCTACGGGACCTCGGGCAAACGCATGCTGCTGTGGTTCGACCTTCTGAATGCGCAGGACGGCCGGGTCCCGATGGGTAGTGAGGTAGAACTCAGCGAGAACCCACGCTTCGTCGTGCGCGCGCTCGGGTCGTTCGAGCAGAAGCCCGGATGTCCCGAGTGGACGCTTAAGGCGGCGGACCCGGAGCGGATCGAGCGCCTGTGCCGAGGTGAGTGCTACCACCCGGGCGACACGCGAAAACGCATCGAGCGGATCGACATCGTCCGCATCCGCCCGCAGCAACGCGCCGGCGAACCGATTGCGCCGCTGATCGAGGATCCCTGGAAAACCATCGATTGTGAAGCCTCGACCGACGGATGTCGCTTCGAGTTCGAGGACGAGGACTTCCGGGAGACAGGCCGCGACGCCGTGTACTACGCGCGTGCGGTTCAGGAGGCCCGGCCGACCATCAACGCCGGCGGCTTGCGCTGTGAGTACGACGATCAGGGTCAGTGCGTGTCGGTGCGGGCGTGTTTCGGCGACGACCGTACGGCTGCTGACGACGACTGCCTCGAACCGCTGCCAAGTCTGGCCTGGTCGTCGCCAATCTTCGTCGACTTCGGAGAAGAGGAATGATTTTTCGGCCGGACAATACGCGTTTGTTTCACGGTCTGTATGCCGTCGCGGCGCTCGCCGGCGTTTCGCTCGCGACACTCGGCGTCGTGGAAGATCGTACACCGATCGAGATCTTCGGGGAGGCGGAGGTAGCGCAGGTCGAAGACGCCTCTATCTCGCTGCGCCGCTACCGGGAGGTTCTGTCCGACGTGGCGACCGACAGTCGCGAGCCGCTGGATGCGGCCGAACGCGCGTTTGCGCTGGAGCGATTGATCGACGAAGAACTGCTGATTCAGAGAGCGCGGGAGCTCAGGCTCGACCGGAGCGTCCCGGCAGTCCGCAAGGCGATGTCGAGCGCCGTGATTGCGCAGATTGTCGCCGACGCAAGTGCCGACGTGCCTTCCGACGCCGCGCTTCGGGATTTCTATCGCAGTGACCGCACGTTTTTTCAGCCGCCCGCGCAGTATCGGGTGCGCTGGTTTACGCTCCCGGGGCTCGGTGACGATGACGAGGCGCTGGCGAAGCGTATTCATTCCCGTATCGAGAGCGGCGATTTGCGGGATACGGAGTTGGTAGCCGAGCTGCCGCATCGGTTCCTGCCCGTGGGCACGATGTCGAATTATCTCGGCGCCACGCTGACGTCGATGCTCGAGGAACTCGAGCCGGGCGAATACTCGGCGCCCGCATTCGTACGTGGCAGCTGGCATATCCTCGAGCTGACCGAACGTTTCGATCCCCCCGCGTCCGATTTCGATGAACTCGAACCGATGGTCAGAGCGGAGTATCTCAGGCACCGATCCGATGAGGCGCTCGTCGAGTATCTGGCCTGGTTACGCAGCCGCGCCGATATCCGCATAGACTACGAGTCGGCGGGACTCGATCCGCCGTGAACCGAAGCGCGTTAGCACTGTTGCTGCTGTTCCCGATGTTGGCGGTGGCGCATACGCCGAGTGAGTCGTTTAGCGAACTGCGGTGGGCCGACGGCCGCTTGACCATGCACTACACGGTCCAGACGCGCGAGGTGACCCGCCTGCCCGTCGCTGCTCAGGATCGCAGGCTGGCGGACAGTTTGCTGCGGCACCTGCTCGGCACGATCCGACCGCAGGACGGCAACTGCGACCGGCCGTCTGCAGCTCTGCTACCGGCCAATACCGGTTGGTTGCGGGTCGAACTTGTCTGGCAGTGTGAGACCGAACCGCAACGTATCCTAATGTCGGCGTTCTTTGACGTCGCCGCAGAACACAATCACTACCTGCGAGGGGCCGACAGCCCGGCACAGGCGGTGCTCACGGCGGATTCCCGGATCTGGAGCGAGGCCGAATCCGATCGCCGGATGTCGGCCCTGGCGCACTTTCGCGCCGGGTTCTCCCATATCAGGATCGGCTATGACCACCTTGCCTTCCTGTTGGCCCTGGTCCTTGCGTTCAACGGCCTCAGGCGCGTGTGCATTGCCGTCACCGGGTTTACGCTCGGCCATGCGATCAGCATGCTGATACTCGTCGACGGGACCGTTGCTATTCGAACCGACGCCGTCGAGGCGTTGATTGCGTTTTCGATCTGCGTCGTTGCGCTGCACGGACTGCGGGCGACGCCGAACGACAGAACGACGCGCGCCTGGCTGTTGTGCACGTTGCTGGTCTTTGTCGGGCTTTGGAGTGTATGGGCGGACGGCGCGCTCGGGTGGCTGACGGCCGGCGGCATCCTGCTGGCGGTTCTTGCCGGCGCGCGAACCGAGCGGAAGACCCGGCCGCTCGCCGCGTACGGCCTGGTCGTGATCTTCGGTCTGCTGCACGGTATCGGTTTCGCGGGTGGACTCGACGTCAGCAGCATCCCCAGGGAACATCTGCTGCCGGCGGTTGCGTTTTTCAATCTGGGTGTCGAGGCCGGACAGATCGCATTCGTGCTGCTTGCAGTGGCACTGTCGTCCCTGGTGAGAGTGTCGGAACGCCCGATGCTTCGGCACGGCGTCGCTGCGACGCTGTTCGGTTTCGGCGCGTACTGGTTTACGAGTGCGAGCGTTTTCGCTTAGCCCCGCCATCGCGAACGAGAGGCGTATGAACAGGAGTCTTCAAACATGACTGATCTTTCCGGCCGACGCGCAGTCGTGACCGGTGCCGGTAACGGCATTGGTCTTTCCATCGCCCGGTCTTTTGCCGAGGCGGGCGCCCGGGTGGTTGCGGTCGATCTGTCGGCCGACGACCTGAACAGCGCCTTTGGCGGTGACGACCGCTATGTCACGCTGGTGCAGGACGTCGCCGCGGACGACGCGCCGTCGAACGTGGTAGGCACGGCCGTCGAGCAACTCGGCGGTATCGACATCCTCGTCAACAACGCCGGCATCGTCGTTGCGGGTCCGTTCGAAACGCTGACGGACGAGCAGTTCGACTCGATCATGGGCGTCAACGTGCGGGCCATCTTCCGCCTGTCCCGGGAAGCGGTGCCGGGGCTCAAGGCCAGCGGTTGCGGTCGCATCATCAATCTCGGCTCGATCATGTCGAATCTCGCGGGCCCGACGCTCACGATCTATGGAACCTCAAAGCATGCCGTTGCCGGCCTGAGCAAAGGGATGGCAGTCGATCTCGGCCAGTACGGCATCACGGTGAACTATCTGCAGCCGGGTTCCATTGTCACGAAGATGTCGGAGCCGTTCATGGACGATCCCGAATTCAAGGCGTATTGGGAATCCAAGGCGCCCATCGGCCGCCTCGGCCAGCCCGACGAGGTGGCTGCTGCGGCCGTCTTTCTCGCCAGCGAGGAAGCGCAATTCGTATCGGGCGTGGGTCTCAATGTTGACGGCGGTGCCATCGTTCAGTTCTGATATTGCCTGTCGTGCAAGCTGACGGGATTGTGCCCACAATGAAACTCTATACCGTTCCTACCGCCAACGGACAGCGCGCGAGCGTTGCGCTCGAGGAGTGCGGTCTCGACTACGAGGTCCGGCAAATCGATTTTCAGAAGGGCGAGCACCGCAGCGAGGAAGTATTGGCGCTGAACCCTCTCGGACGGTTGCCCATCCTGGCAGGCGACGACCCACGGCAGGCGATTTACGGCAGCATGGCCATTGCTCGCTGGGCGGCGTCGGAGACCGGTCAGCTCCTGCCGCCCGCGGGAAAGCTGGCGGCCATGGAGCACTGGATCGGCGTCGTGATGACCGATCTGTCGCCCGCGTTTGCCAGCCAGTTTCATTTGAGTTTCCTCGCGCCCGAGCGGGACGAATGGGCGCTCGGCTACTATGCCGAGACGATTCACCGTGTACTTGCCGTGATCGATTCGCACCTGAGCGACAACGAATACTTTCTGGGCGGTGACTACTCGCTCGCCGATGTCCTGATGTATCCGTCGGCCGTCAGCTCGACGGGCCGGCTGGACGGGGGACTCGAGCCGTACCCCTCCATTATGCGCTGGCGCGATCGGGTGGGAGAGCGGGCGGCCGTGGTCAAAGGCATGGCCGCTTCGGGAAGCCTTTACTGACGCTTTGGCGCTCGTGAGACGTCGATGAACAACGCTGCGCTGTTTACGTTGCTTGCCGATCTCGTACTGCTGCTGCACGTATTGTTCGTGGCTTTTGTCGTGTTCGGGCTGCTGCTCATCGTACTGGGCAGACCACTCGGTTGGGTCTGGGTACGAAACCCTTACTTTCGCAGTGTGCATCTCGTCGCCATCGTAATAGTCGCGGCACAGGCATGGTTTGGCGTGGTTTGTCCGTTGACCACCATCGAGATGGCCTTGCGCGAACGCGGCGGCGGAGCGACCTACGAAGGTGCTTTCATTGCGCACTGGCTGGAGTCGATACTTTATTACCAGGCACCGGGCTGGGTGTTTGCCGTCGCCTATACGGTGTTCGGTCTGCTGGTCGTTGCGAGCTGGTTCTGGGTGCGGCCGCGCGCTTTTCGGAAAGCCGCGACGCACGACTGACGGGCTGCTCGGGCGAAACTCCGGCACATCACCTGTCTCCAAACAGCGACAGTGATCGACGCTGCGTTCCTAGCATCTTTTTGCGTTGGTTGGGAAGTGTTGGCAGCACCCTCATGACTGTTAACATCTGCCGCGCTTCTTAACCGCTTGGGAGGTGTTATGAGAAGTTTGCTAATCATGGTTGGCCTGTTGGCCACCAGCACGGCGGCGGCGCAAGCACCGAATCAGCCTTCGCTGGAATACACGTTTGCCGAACTGCGTTTCGTCGATGTCGACGTCAACGGCGGCGACGGTTTTCGTCTCGGCGGTTCTTACGAACTGACAGGCAACTGGCTGATCGTCGGATCGTTGACGTCGCTCGATTTCAATAATGACGTCGACACGCTGACGATCGATATTGGTGCCGGTTACGTCTGGCCGTTTCAGAAGGACTGGGATCTCGTCGCAACCGCGCGCTTTCTGAACACTGACGTCGATACGCCGTTCGGCAGTGACGACGACAGCGGTCTCGGACTGTCGGGCGGAATTCGCGGCATCATTGCGCCGCAATTCGAAGTGCGCGGGTCGGTCAATCACGTGACGGTCGGCGACAACGATACATTCATCGAGATTGCGGCCGACTATTACTTCACGCCGGAGTTCGCGGCTGGTTTGAGCGTCGACGTTGCCGGCGATGCGGATACCCTGACGATTGGCGCTCGCTGGTATTTCCGCTAAACCTGAACTGGCGAAGGTTCGCGACGGGTGTCGCGAACCTTCGTCCGGTACCTGCGCCTACGGCCAGCCACCCGTGAAGTTGATCACCGGACCGGTTACAGCGCCTTATGGCCAGCCACCGGTAAAGTTGATGACCGGATCGGTTACAGCGCCTTATGGCCAGCCACCGGTAAAGTTGATGACCGGATCGGTTACAGCACCTTATGGCCAGCCACCGGTAAAGTTGATGACTTGACCGGTCGTGAACGGCGAGCGTCCGGAAATGCAGAACTCGATGAGTGCGCCGAATTCGTCCGGATTGCCCAGACGTCCTGCGGGCACGGTCGCCGCAATCTCCGCACGGCCTTCGGGATCGTCGATGAACTTCGCTCTTGGGTAATACAGTTCACTGTACAGGTAGTTCGGCTGAACGGCGTTCACCTGTACGCCAAAAGGTGCCGCTTCCCGTGCAACGGCCATAGCGAGCGCCGTGGCGCCGGCGCGGACGCTCGTCGCGACGGCAAAACCGGGTTCGGGTTTGAGTTGTCTGGCCGACGTGACAAACACGATCGAACCCGATCCCTGTTGCTTCAGTGCGGGCAGCACCAGCTGGCATAAGCGAAACGGAAACTCGACGAGCGCAGCGTGCGCCGATCGCAGCTCGTCGATGTCGATGGCTTCGAAGTCTTTCGGTGCGTTCGGATGCGCGTCGTTCAGAACAAATCTCGATACCCGGCCAAGGTCTTCGAGTTCCGCGGCGATGTCGTCGGCCGATTGCGCAGCCATTGCAGTCACGTTGTCCGCTTCGCCGAACCGGGCCCTGTTCGCGGCGTCGGCAAACGTGCGGTCGTGGCAAATGACCTCGTAGCCGGAGCGGCTCAGGACCTCGGCAACCCCCGGCCCCGTGTACTCCAGCACGTTGCTGACGAACACCTTATGCATCGTTGCGCTCCCCGGTAAACGCGTGCTGCGCCAGGAACTCCCTGGCCGTTGCCGACAGCGCGGAAGACGCCCGGCTTTGCTCGTCCATCTGCACGATTACGGTGTCGGCAAGGGCAACGCAGCGACCGTTCTGAAACAGGCCCTGGTAGAGGCCAAGAGAGCTGTTGCCCACTCTCGTCACGGCCGTGCCGATATCGACCTGCCCCGGCCAGCGGATCTCGGCGGCAAACTCGAGGGTGAGGCGCGCAATGACAAACGATGCGCCGTCAGCGGCGAGCGGCCTGTCCGGATGGTAGAGAAACTCGACGCGGCCCGTCTCAAGAAACGTGGAAAAGGCGGCGTTGTTGACGTGGCCCTGGCGGTCCGTGTCGGCGTAGCGCAGTTTGTCGAAGGTGCGGAACGGAAAGTCGTCGAGGCTCGGTGGGTGCTGGTTCGATGCACTGGATGCCATGGTGTTGCCGGCCGCGCTATCGAGAGGCCGACGCGGCATCGACGGGATCGAGATTGTCCATGTCACGGAGCATCAGCCATTCGCCGTCGACTTTCTCGTAGAGCACGAGGTAGCGGCCATTGTGCACAACGGCGGGTTCGGCGTTTTCGCCGGCGGTCACCTCGACGGCAAACGTGCCGACAACTATGGCCCACGAGCCGTTGATGCGAATTTCCTCGAGCTTGTTGACGAAGCTCACGCCCGGACGCCCTATCCGGGGCGCAAAATACGCGCGCATGGCGTCGGTGCCGCGTGAGGTGGGCTGATTGTGCGGCATGAGCATCCCGTCGGGGTGCATAATCGCCATGATCCCGTCGAGGTCGCCATTTGCGTAGGCATCGAGCCATTCCTGAGAAATTTCAGCCATACGCTGCCGGTCCGCCTCGGTGCCGCCGACGATATCGACGGCGCCGGCGGTCGGGGCCAGGCTCAGGGCGAGAAGGGTGACGAGCGCCGATTTGCAGGCGGGTACTACCTTGGGTTTCACGTACATGAGGCTCGACTCCTTATTAGATATGCCAATTGCGCCAAATTAGTCCTATTGTTATATTGATAGAGCTAAAAAGACAATACAGGCCGGCTCCGGACCTGTCATCACACCACAACGTATCAGTGCAGCGGGCATGAAGCCCTTTCGGGATATCGACAAGAAATGAACGAACAAGCGGCGCGCAAGGGGCCACTCACCGACATCAGGATGATCGAGCTGGGCCAGCTCATCGCAGGACCGTTCTGCGGCCAGCTTTTTGCCGACATGGGGGCCGACGTCATCAAGGTCGAGCCGCCGGGCAGCGGCGACCCGATGCGCGTCTGGGGCCGCGGCGAGTACCCGCTGTGGTGGCGGGTTTGCGCACGCAACAAGCGTGTCGTCACGGCAAACCTCCGCGAGCCGGAAGGTCAGGAATTGGTACGGCAGCTCATTGCCCAGGCCGACATGGTGCTCGAGAATTTCCGGCCCGGCACGATGGAGCGCTGGGGGCTCGGCTACGAGGAGCTGGCAAAGGACAACCCCGGGCTGATCATGGTGCGCGTCTCGGGATACGGGCAAACCGGTCCGTACGCCAAGCGCGCAGGTTACGCGGCCATTGGTGAAGCCATGGGTGGCATGCGCTACCTCTGCGGCGAGCCGGATCGCCAGCCCAGCCGGGCCGGTCTGTCGATAGGGGATACGCTCGCCGCCTCGTACGCGTGTACGGGTGCGCTTGCGGCGCTGCACCATCGCGAAAAGACCGGCGAGGGCCAGGTGATCGACGCATCCATCTACGAGTCCGTGCTGAACGTCATGGAGGCAACGATCCCGGAGTACACGGTCAGCAACTACATACGCGAACGGTCGGGTTCCACGCTACCCGGCGTCTCGCCGTCGAACATCTATGACTGCAGCGACGGGATTTTCCTCATTGCCGCCAATCAGGATACGGTATTCCGGCGTCTGACGGCTGCCATGGGCCAGCCGGGCCTTGCCGATGACGAACGCTTCAGCTCGCACACTGCCCGCGGGGCGAACATGCAGGAGCTGGACGGGATCATCAACGAGTGGACCCGAACGAAAACCGTCGATGAGGTCGACAAGCTGATGCAGGAGGCGGGCGTTCCTGCGGGACGTATCTATCGGGCGCCGGACATGCTGGAGGATCCGCACTTCAAGGCGCGTGAAGCGATTGTCGACACGCCGACCGATGACTGGCCCGACCTCAAGATGCAGAACGTTTTCCCGAAGATGTCGAAGACCCAGGGCGAAATCCGCTGGACGGGCAACACGACACTCGGCGCCCACAATCGCGAAGTGTATTCGGAACTGCTCGGTCTCGGCGAGGAGGAACTCGAGGCGCTCGAGGACAAGTCGATCATTTGAGCGCTACCGCAGCATACGGAATTCAAATCACTAAAGAACAAGAACACAATCTCTGTCGAGGAGTAAATACATGACGTATCGTCTTGGAGTCGATGTCGGCGGCACCTTCACGGATCTGCTGCTGGTTGACGAAACGAGCGGTGAAACTTTCATGGCCAAAGTGCCGTCGACCCCCGAGGATTCTTCGATCGGGGTCCTGAACGGCATCGAGCGAATCTGCACCGAGTCCAGTATCGATCCGAAGCAGGTCGGCGAAGTGATGCACGGCACGACCGTTGCCACCAACGCCGTACTGACGCGCAAGGGTGCGAAGGTAGGGCTCGTTACGACCAAAGGCTATCGCCAGGTGCTGCAGGTGGCGCGTTCGTTCTGCCCGGGTGGGCTCGGCGGCTGGGTAAGCTACGTCAAAGCGCCGCTGATGGCGCCGCTGGAACTGACGATCGAAGCGGACGAGCGGCTCGACGCCGGCGGCAAAGTCGTCAAGCCGCTCGACGAGTCGGCGCTCAAGGCGGACCTCGAGAGGCTTAAGGCGAGCGGCGAGGTCGAAGCGTTGACCATTTGCCTCGTCAACTCCTACGTGAACGGCGAGCACGAAGTGAAGGCGCGCGATATTGCCGAGCAGGTCTTCGGCGACATCCCGATATCCATCTCCAGCGACGTCGTGCCGGAAATGCAGGAGTACGAGCGTACCGAAACCACGGTCGTCAACTCCTACGTTCGGCCCCAGGTCTCGAAGTACGTCGACAACCTGCAGTCGTCGCTCGAGGAGCGGCTGGGCGACGACGTAGCGCTTGCGATTCTGCGCTCGGACGGCGGTCTTGCCTCTGCGCGCGCCGCGGGCGAATCGCCCGTCAACCTGCTGTTGTCGGGACCTGCCGGCGGCGTGGCCGGTGCAATCTACTTCTGTCAGCGTGGCGGTTTCGACGACATTCTCACTTTCGACATGGGCGGCACGTCCACTGACGTGGCGCTGATTCAAAACGGCCAGGCGCGCGTTCGCCGCGAAACCCGCGTTGGCGATACCACGGTTCGAGCCCCGTCGGTCGACGTGCGCACGATCGGTGCGGGCGGCGGTTCGATTGCGTTTGTGCCCGAATTGACGAAAGCGCTGCGGGTCGGCCCGGACTCCGCCGGCGCGGAACCGGGGCCTGCCGCGTACATGAAAGGTGGCGAGGTGCCCACGGTGTGCGATGCAAACGTCGTACTCGGTTATCTCCCGTCCGACGTCAAGCTCGGCGGTGCCATGCAGATCAATCGCGACGCCGCCGTCAAGGCCGTGCAGACCGTTGCCGACGCCATGGGGATCGAGCTGATGGAGGCGGCGGAGGGGATCATCAAGATCGTCAACGAATCCATGCTTGGCGCACTGCGTCTCGTATCGGTCGAGCAGGGTTACGACCCGCGCGACTTTGCGCTCGTCGGCTTCGGCGGCGCAGGCCCTCTGCACGCCAACGCACTGGGTATACTTTCCGGTGCGTGGCCGGTCATCGTGCCGCCGGGCCCGGGCGTGCTGTGTGCCTACGGCGACGCCACTACGCAGGTGCAGGACGAAGCCTCGCAGACCTACGTCGCGCGCGTCGACGGCATGACAACCGACGAGTTCATCAGTGCTCTGGAAGAGCTGCGCGCTAGGGCAGGCGAGTCGTTCGAGGCGGATGGCATTCCCGTCGCGGATCAGGAAGTGACCTACCAGGCGGACATCCGCTACGCGGGTCAGGCGTTCCAGCTGTCGCTCAACGTCACGACCGACGAACTCCGGTCCAAAGGGCTTGCCGTCCTGACCGACGAATTCGATCGCCAGCACGAACAGCTGTTTACGTTTGCCCACGGCAAGGATCACGAGATCGTCATGATCCGTGCGATCGTCAAGGCGAAGAGTAGCCTGACGGCGGAACTCAAGGAGGTCCATGAAGGCGAGACCGACCTCGCGGCCGCAACCATCCACGATACGAAGTTCTACTACGAGCAGGAGTGGCACGAGGCGCCGATTCTCGACCGCGGCAAACTCGGCGTCGGCGCCGTCGTAACCGGTCCGGCCATTGTTCAGGAGATGGACTCGACGACTCTGGTTCTGCCCGGACATTCCGCCACCGTCGACAAAGTCGGCAACCTGCTCATCAATCCGGTTTAATCGAGGAGTCTTTCAATGTCAGCTAAAATCATCGAAACGAACTCCACGCCGTTCAGCAAGGTCGATATCGATCCGGTTACGGTCGACATCATCGAGAACGCGCTGAGAAACGTCCGCGTCGAAATGGATGCCGTCCTGTTTCGCACGGCCATGAGCCCCGGAATTCGCGAGCAGGGCGACTGCTTTCCCATGGTTGCCAACCGGGACGGCAAGATGGTCGTCGGCCAGTTCGGCTCGTTCATTCACGGGTTCATGGAGGCCTACGACGGCGAGATCGAGGAAGGCGACATCATCCTCACCAACGATCCGTACATGTGCAACGCCGCCGTCTCGCATTTGCCGGACTGGATTGTACTGGTGCCGATCTTCAAGGACGGCCGGCACATGGCGTGGTCGGCAATGTTCGGCCACATGTCGGACAACGGCGGCATGGTACCCGGTTCGATACCGATCAAGGCCGAGACGATCTACCAGGAAGGGATCCGCATACCGCCGACCAAGCTCTACAAGAAGGGACAGCTGCAGGAAGATGTGCTCGAGCTGATTCTGCACAACGTGCGCACGTCCGAGTGGAACCGCTTCGATCTCAATGCACTGGTTGCCGCCTGCCGCACGGCGGGCAAGCGCTGCGTCGAGATAGCCGAGCGTTTTGGGGACGACGTGTTTTATACCACCATGGAAATCATGCTCGATCGCAACCTCGAGGCCATGCGCGCGATTATCAACATGATCGTGCCCGAGGAGCCGCAGTACTTCGAGGACTACGTTTGCGACGACGGCGTCGGTAAAGGGCCGTACAAGATTGCGTGCAAACTCTGGCGCGAAGGTGACGTTGCGATCTTCGATTTCGCCGGCACGGATCCTCAGGCCAAGAGTTCGATCAATTTCTACCTCAACGAAGACATGTTCAAGATGTTCTTCGGTTCGTTCACGATCAATCTCTTCGATCCCGGAATCCTGTTCAACGACGGATTCTACGAGCTGGTCGACGTGCGCATTCCGGACGGCAGCCTGCTCAAGCCGAAATTCCCGGCCGCGCTGTCGGGCCGGACACACGCGCTGGGGCGGATCTTCGACGTCATGGGCGGCGTGCTCGGTCAGGGCGCCCCGGACGCCATGAACGCCGCCGGATTCTCGGACAGCCCGCACCTGTTTTATTCGGGCTACGACAAGAAAGGCGAGTGGTTCCAGCTGTTCCAGATCGGCTTCGGCGGGATTCCCGGCCGGCCGGTCGGTGACGGTCCCGACGGGCATTCGTTGTGGCCGGGCTTCACGAACGTGCCCAACGAATTCATCGAAGCCTATTTCCCGCTACGCATCGTGCGCTACGAACCGATTGCGGATTCCGGTGGCGCGGGCCTGCATCGCGGCGGCAACGGACTGTCGGTGGCCTACGAGTTCCTCGTCGACGGCGAGATTGCCATTCACGACGAGCGCTGGCTCACCTACCCTTGGGGCGTGCGCGGCGGAGAGCCCGGCATGCGCTCGACCAAGCGCCTGGTCCGCACCGACGGCAGCGAGGAATGGTTGCCGGCGAAGTGCGACGGTGTCGCCGTCAAGGAAGGGGATGTCCTGTACTTCAATACCTGGGGCGGAGGTGGCTGGGGCGACCCGCTCGAGCGCGATCCGGCGCTGGTACTCACGGATGTGGCACGGGGACTCGTCACGGCCGAAGGCGCAAGACGCTACGGAGTTGTCATCGATGCTGCCGGCGCCGTGGACGCGAAGGCAACCGAGGCACTGCGCGCAGAGATGGCTGACGGTCGGGAAGACAGCGGACTGTTCAACTTCGGTGGTACAATCGAAGAGATAAAGGCACGGGCAAAGGAAGAGACACACCTTCCGGCTCCGGTGTCGCCAAACGCCTGAACATGTCTGAACTCCTAGCAACCCTCAAATCGGAATGGACTCTTGCGCAGAGCGGTGCGCTGTCGAGGGTGCCCCTCTACCATCAGCTGTACTCGGTGCTGAAGGCGGCCATCATGGACGGCACGATACCCTACGATGCGCAGATGCCAACCGAGCAGCAGCTCGCGGCAACCTTCGAGGTGTCCCGGATTACCGCCAAGCGCGCCATGGACGAACTGGCGGGTGAACAGCTCATTGCGCGCTTTCGCGGCAAGGGTTCACACGTTACCTACCAGTACAAGCCGCAACCCGTGCGTGCGCCGCTGGTCGGGATGCTCGAGAACCTCATCGAGATGGGCAAGCACTCGATCGTCCGGGTCATTTCGGTCGAGCGGGTCGTGCCGCCCGAGGACATTCGTGAGTTGCTGGATCTCGAGGACGGCGAACTCGTTCATCGTGTGATCCGGGTGCGCAGCAACGAAGAAGGCGAGCCGTATGCCTACTACGTGAGTCACACCGCGGGCATAACCCGCGGTTTCACGAAGCGCAAACTCGAAAGTACGCCGCGGCTCGATATTCTGCGCGACAACGGCATCGATCCCACTCGCGTCGAACAGGTGTTGTCGGCCGAGAATGCCTCCATCCAGATCGCAGCGGAATTGAACGTCGAGCCCGGTGCAGCGTTGCTGTCGATACGCCGCCAGTCGTACAGTGCAGACGGTAAGGTTGCGGACGTACTCGACGGTTTGTACGCCCCGAATCGTTTCCAGTACGCCATGGTACTGAGCCTCGACTGAGCACCAGCGGCCGCTCGCGCAGAGCGATCAGTCGCGGATTTGGCGCAAACTACTGCGGATTACTCGATCCGAACCCGCAGCCGCATGCTGAAGCCCGGCGTATTGCCGGTCGACGCGGCCGCCATGGCGCCGCTCGGGCTCAGGCGAAAGCCGGTGATCGCCGGATCGAAACCGCTGGCGTCGGGTACCGGCGTGTAGTTGTAGGGTGGACCGCCGCCGGGCTGGCTACTGAAGCTTGCGCCGGCTGCATAGGAAAACGTCAGACCGCTCGGTGTGGTGCCGTCAATGAATACGATCGGGTCGCTGCCGCTCGTGTCGACGAACAGCGCGGTATTGGCAGGCACCGTATCCGTGATCGCCAGTGAGTCGCCGTCGACCGTCCCGATGCCTTCGTTGGTGACGCTGATCGTGTAGAGGACGTTCGCGCCGGGAATGGCTTTGGGGTTGCTCGTGCCGTTGACTGGGTCCGAAAGCGTCTGGGCGATCTTGACGACTTGCAGCACCGGGTCGGTGCTCAGGTTGAAACACACATCGTCGATATGCCAGTAGTCCCAGGGCGCCCCGGAACCGGCAGTTTGGCGGAACCGCAGCCGGAAGCCCGCGTGCCGCCCGGCGACCGGGAGGTCGTATTCCCGGGTGAGTATTTGTCCGTTGAGTCCGCCGCCTGCGAAGGTCTCGAGCGCGATCCACGCGCCGCCGTCGTCGAGGTATTCGATGACGAGATCCTCGCCGGCGTCCGTGTCCTCCGAAAAACTGTCGGCACCGCGCCGGACCCACAGGCTCAGCGTGCCGAAGGTCGTGCCGCTCGTGTCGATGAAGTTGGAGCTGACGTTGACGACGCCGCCGTTGAGAAACAGCGAGCTGGTCGGCGAAGAGGACGTCGCGTCGCTCACGCCCGCGAACCCCGTCGTGCGGTCGATGGTCCAGTTTGCCGACAGTCCGGATTCGAAATCGTCACAGCCGCCGACGCCGAGCATCGACGCCGGCGCAATCTCGGTCACGACCACGTCATCGATGTGCCAGTAATCGAAGTCGACGCCGCTGCCTTCGGTTTGCCGAAATCGCAAAGCCAGCGTGCCGTGCAGCGCTTCGGGCGGCAGAATAAACGTTTCGTCGAAGGTCTCGCCGGGCGTATCGACGCCCAGCCAGGTCCTGAGCGGTGCCCAGGTGCCGTTGGTCCGCCGGTACTCGAGCACCAGATCCTCTTGCGCATCGGGGTCTTCGCTGAACGTATCGGCGCCGCGCCGGACCCAGATGCCAAGCCGGGCTTCCGGCACGCTGGCATTGAACGTCGGGCTGGTGATCGTGACCGGGTTGTTGCGCGTAAACGCGCCGAATGTGCCGCCATTGGCGAAGCCCGGCGCATTGCTGACGCCGGATCGGGCCGCGTTGCTGCTGGTCCAGGGGAACAGCGAGCCGTCTTCGAAGTTGTCGCTGAACAGGATATCGCCGGGCGCCGTCGCCGCAATACCCGGGCACAGCAGAACGGCAGCGACGAGCGCCGTGGTGCGAAGGCACGGGATTCGTACGAAGCTTGGGCAGAGTCGCTTCATTGCAGTTCTGCGGGTTACGGGACCGAGGTTCAGTGTTAACCGTAGAACCCTACGCAAGCTGTGCACCGTTCCGACACCGAGCACGTCACAGTATCCGCTGCGAGCCGCTAACCGGCTGCAAAACGGCGTGCGCGGGCGAACCCCGGAAACCCGGAAGTACTCGAAGCTCGGGGCTCTGGGCAGACCGCAAAGACCTCGAATGCCCATCCGGGAATATACCGACTTGAGGTCGTTCGATAAAAGTACTAAAGTTATAACAATAATCTTGCTTCTCGGGGAGAGAGGCATTGTCAGAAGCCGATATTCTAATAATTACGGCGGCGTCGATTGCATTCCTGCATACGGTCCTCGGCCCCGATCACTATCTCGTCTTCACGGCGATGGGCAAGGCGCGCGGCTGGACACTCGGCAAAACCCTGCGGATCACCCTGTATTGCGGCATTGGTCACGTGCTGGCCTCGATTGCGCTTGGACTGGTGGGGCTTGCGATGGGAGCCGAGCTGGCGAAACTCATGGCGATCGAACACGTCCGCGGCGACCTCGCCAGCTGGGCGCTGCTGGCCTTCGGGCTTGTGTACATGGTGTGGGGGCTACGCAGAGCCGCACGAGACAAAACGCATTCACACGTACATGCACACGGTGACCTCGTTCACGAGCACGAACACGATCACCACGGGGAGCATACTCACGTGCACGCGGAGGCCGGACGTGCATCGATTACGCCGTGGGCGCTGTTCATCGTTTTCATACTGGGTCCGTGTGAGGCGCTCATTCCACTCTTCATGTACCCGGCGGCGGAAAGCAGCAACGGCCTTGTCATGACCGTGGCGCTGGTTTTTGGGCTGGTGACGCTGGCAACCATGCTGTTGTGCGTGGCTGCGACGACGATAGGTCTGAACCGCCTGCGCCTGCCGTCCATGCACCGCTACACGCACGCTGTCGCGGGCGGCGCGATCGCGGTTTGTGCGATCGCGATTAATCTACTCGGCCATAGTCACTGACTGCCTTTACTGCACACCTATCAAAAGATAAAAGCGGAGATACTCAATGCCCTTTCTGACGAATGAAATCGAGCACGAGCTTACCGACGAGGTAAAGGCGTGGCTCGAGGAGGAAATCAAGGAACAGGACGAGCGCTACGCGAAGATCGTCGCTGAAATGAAAGCACTCGATACTTCGCGTGACCAGTGGTACGAGGAATTCTTCGAGCGCCTGAAGAAATACGGTTTCAATCAGGACGGCGATACCCGGGTCAAGATTCCCGACGAGGAACTGCCCGTCAAGCCCGATCGCGACCACACAGTCGTCTACTAGCGGGAGCCCAATCATGACAAGACCACACATCGAACCGTTCTGCGACCGCGACGTACACTTCAAGAACATGTCGCTGCCGGGTTTTGGCAGCGGCTTTCAGTACAAGATGCTGAGCCTCGATACCGACATCGGGTCGTGCACGATGACCGTGCAACTCGCTGGCGGCTACAGTCAGCCGCCGGGCTTCAGTTACTCCGAACTCGAGTTCATCGTCGTCGAAGGGAATATTCAGGTCGGCGACAAACTCTGCGGCCGCGGCCACTACTTCTTCGTTCCGGCGGGTTACTCGATGCCCGCGATCAGCTCCGAGCAGGGCGCGCTGCTGCTGATGATGTACAACACGGGCGAGCCGAGCCTCGTGGAAAGCGACGAACATCATCCCTTGTCGCGCACCGAGCTTTATCATGACGTCGATACGTACGCGGACATTGTCTGGGCGCCCGGCAACCTCGTCAGCCCGTCGGTGGCTTCCGGCTGCATGATCAAACTCCTGAACTTCAATCCGCAAACGTTTGCGATGACGTTCCTGTACTGCATGACGCCGCATTTCCACCAGGACAACATCTCCTACCACGATTGCGCGGAGGAGGGATATCACCTGTGGGGTACGTCATGGATGATGCAGTTCGGCGATCTGCCGACCGGCGGCTACTTCTGGCGCCCGCCCTATATCAACCACGGCGCCTTCGCGAGTGAGCTGGGCTGTATTGCCATCGGGCGTACAGATTCGAAACTCTTCAATCACTTCCATTACAACCCGTGGAGCACGCCTGACGAGAACCAGGAGCGGGCAGCCGCACGGCTCGCGCGTCGCGACCCGATTCTCTACAAGTGGTGCGTCAACAAGTCGCACAATCATCCGCACGGGCCGGAAGATTTCGAGGATACGATGCTGCGGCGCGGCGGCCATACGCATGCGGACGGTACGCATCATCACCATCACCACGACGGCGATCACGAGCACTAGTCTGCGCTTTTATCCTCCTCCCGGCGTGTGAGCATCAGCCACTCGCCGGGAGCCGTGCCGAACAGCTGGCGTTCTCCGTCAGCATCGAAACCTCTTTCGGCCAGTCTGAGTTCGGTGCCGCGAATCCAGGTTTCCGCCTCGATACGGCGGATCTCGCCGCCGTGTTTCGAATGGATGCGGCAGCGCTCGGGGTCCACGTAGCCGAACCAGCCGTCGCCGCGCCTTTCCCACGACTGGGCGCAAGTTTCGTCGAACCCGGCAGAAAGGTCCTCCCATTCCAGAGAGGCGAATCCGGCATGGTCCGGAGCTGCATCCACGAACGCATCGGGTTCGAGCAGGGCAAAGGCGCGCTGGCGGACTTTGCCCGTGTCAGGATCGCTCGCCAGCAGCAGAATGCGCTGCCGGTAGAGGGTACGGTTTTCGCCCTGATTGAGCTGTAGATAGACGACGACGGCACCCAGCGCCGGAGCGTGTACCCGGATACGCCGGTCGACGAAGCGATTGTCGTCCGCAACCCAGGTGCCCAGCATGGCGTCGGCAACCTGCTCCGCGGAGTACTTGTCGGCATGTGCCGCCGTCGTTGCAATCGATACAGTCATCGCGAGCAGCGCGCCGCCTGTTGCGCGGGCAAGCCGGTTCACAGTGTCAGTGCCCGCTTGTCGATCTTGCCGGAACTGCGTCTGGGCAGTTCGTCGAGCCGGCGAAACTCCTGGGGAATCTTGTAGGGTGCCAGTCTGTCCCTGCAATGGCTGGTCAGTGTATCCGCGTCGGGTACCCGGGGACCCGCCACAAACGCCACTACGATTTCGCCGCGCTCCCGGTCGTTCAGGCCAAGCACGGCCGCCTCCGCAACGCCGTCGAGGCCCTGCAGGGTTTGTTCGATCTCGGCGGGATAGATGTTGACGCCGCCGCGGATGATGACGTCCTTGTCGCGGCCGCGCAGTGCCAGCATGCCGTTGTCGAGTCGTTCGGCCAGATCGCCCGGGTAGAACCAGCCATTCGTGTCGGCCGCCTGCAGTTCGCCGTTTTCGTCGAGAAACTGCCGCGCCACCCCGGGACCGCGGTAGCGCAGCCGCCCGACGGCTCCGGCCGGGAGCGGATTGTCTTCGGCGTCTACGATCTCGACGTCCGTGCGAAACGTCGGCAACCCGACGGTGGCCGCATAGTCGCGGATCTCCGCGGCCCTCAGGACCGAAATCCCGCCGCCTTCGCTGGATGCGTAATAGCTGTAAATATTCGGACAGATCTTGTCCAGGCACTCTGCGGCTTCGCCGGCGTGCAGTGGCTCTCCGCTTACGATCAGGTAGTCGAGGTGGGCGAGCACGGCGCAGTCTTCGTGCAGTGGCAACAGGCGCCGCAACAACGTGGGTGGCAGAAAACTTGCCGTTACTTCCGGCCGTTGCAGTACTGCGACGATCTCCGGCGGCTTGAGCGGCGGCGGTGCCAGCAAGACCGTACCGCCTGCCGTCAGCATGCTCATGCCGAACGAGCGCCCGGCGCCGAAAAACAGCGGCGTCAGAAGGGCAAAGCAGTCGCGCGAGTCGTAGCCGATGGCCACCCACTGACTGACGAAGCGTTCGTACAGGTTTTCGTGCGTGACGAGTGCGCCTTTCGGCCGCCCCGTGGTGCCTGAAGACAGTGAGATCAGGAGTGGCGCGTCGTTGGTCTCGACGATTGCGGTGCTCCCGGAACGCTCGACGAGCGAGAGCGTACGTACGCCTGCATCGTCGCTCGAGCCGTCATCCCCGTCGTCGTCCGCGAGCAGCAGCTCGAGCCCAAAAGCCTCGGCCGCACGCGTTTTCTCGGCGGCGGTCCATCGATGATCGATCGGCACGATGATTGCGCCGACGTGCGCCACGGCAAAGTGTGCGAGCAGATGCGCCGGATGGTCTTTCATGCAAAGGCCGATCCTGCTGCCGGTCGACACACCGGCCGCATCGAGTTGCGCAGCGTAACTCTGCACGCGTCTGAACGCTTCTGCGTAGTCGATGGTTTCGTCGCGGTAAACGATCGCCGGGCGGTCGCCGTGGTTGGCTGCGTTGATGCGCAGAATGTCGGCGAGATTCATGACGGCGCGGCTCCACTCAGCCGAGTTGGTAAATCCGTCGGGTATTGTCGCGCAGCAGTTTCGGCAGGACCTCGGGCTTGAAACCGAGTGCGAGGATTTCGTCCATCGTGCGTTTGAAGTCGAGTACCGGGAAATCCGTGCCGAAGATGACCTTGTCCTGGCCGTAGCTGTTGATGTAGTGCACGAAACTCTGCGGCCAGTACTTGGGCGAGTGCGCATCGCAGCCGATGAACACGTTTTCGTGTTTCCAGGCCATTGCAATCATTTCGTCGGTCCAGGGAATACCCACGTGGATACCGATCAGCTTGAGTTCCGGGAAATCACAGGCGACCGCGTCGAGCCTGATCGGCTGGCCGACGCTGCGGCAGCGATGCTCTTTCGAGTAGATCATCGACTGACCGACCTGCATCTGTATCGGTATGTCGAGTTCGACACATTTGGCGTAGAACGGGTAGTACTTCGCTTCGTCCGGTGCCAGCTCGAACCAGTGCGGATACAGGTGTGCGCCGATGAAACCCAGTTCTTTCACGGCATGTTCGAGTTCCCGCACGCCGTCCATACCCGTAAACGGGTCGATGCCGATCATCCCGGAAAATCGCTCGGGGTACTTCGCCACCGCATCCGCAACGACCTGTGGCGGCATGTGATAGCAGCCCTTGAGTCCGGGCCGGCCGGATTTTGCGGCGATCAGAAAGCCGTGTTCGATGCCGGCCGAATCCATACGCTCGATCATCTGCTCGAGCGTCAGACCCGCCATCAGGCTGTTTTTTGCGCGCATCTTGCCGGAGAAGAACTCTTCGGCCCAGTCGGGGCGATGCTTGAGTGCTTCTTCGGTCCAGATGTTGACGACGGCGTCGATGGCGCCAATGTGTTTGTCTTCGGGCATCCGGGAGTCTCAGGCTGCGGTGTTTAAATCCTTACTGAACCCTTTGGGCGTTCCGGCGTCGGGCACAAAGCCGTATAGCGGCTCGTCCGGCAGCGCCTTCCGGAGTATAGACCGGACTTCGAGCAGCTTGTCTACATCGATGCCGGTCTCGAGGCCCATTGCCTCCAGCATGAACACGAGGTCTTCGGTCACTATGTTGCCGCTGGCACCCGGTGCAAACGGGCAGCCGCCGATGCCGCCCAGCGAACTGTCGATCGTCGTAATACCTTCGTCGATGGCAGCCAGCGCATTGGCAAGGCCCAATCCGCGGGTATTGTGCAGGTGCACACCGGTCAGATGCTCGTCGCCGACCGCCGCGCGGACCTTTCGGATGAGGCGCCTGACCTGTTCGGGGTTGGCGTAGCCGGTCGTGTCGGACAGCCCGACCTCAGCCACGCCGGCTTCCATGAGCCGCTCCGCGGATCGGACCACCAGGTCTTCGCTGACCGGACCCTCGATCGTGCAGCCGAAAGCCGTCGACAATCCGGCTTCGAAATGCGGTCGTTTACCGGGTTCGATCTCGCGCACGCGCTGTGCAATGCGCGCGACTTCCTCGAACATCTGCTCATGTGAACGACGGACGTTCTTGAGGCTGTGCGTCTCGCTGACCGAAAAGGGTATGGAGATCTTGTGCGCGCCGGCAGCAAGTGCGTTGTCGGCGCCGCGCAGGTTGGGGACCAGTACCGCAACCGTCAGACCGGGTATTTCGAGCGCCGTGGCAACCACCTCGGCCGTGTCCGCCATTTGCGGGAGGAGTTTGGGCGGCACGAAAGAGCCGACCTCGATCTCGCGGCAACCCGCGGCGGCCTGGGCGCGAATCCAGTCGATCTTGGTCGCGGTCGGCAGTACGGATTCAATGCTCTGAAGTCCGTCCCGCGGACCGACTTCGCTGACAAGGATGTCAATCTCGCTCATGTGGGTTCTGGGCTCGGTATTGCTGTTCGATGGGCTCGCGCCGGCAGGCGCCGGCAGGCGCCGGAGGGGGCCAGGTACCTGACGGGTGCCACCGCTTTGCTGCAAGATGAATTAAAGATATAATAATATATCAAAGCAACAGCCGCCGCCAGCGGCGATCGAGGCATCGTTTGGGGGATGAGTGACTACAAGGAGTGAATTGCCTTTAGACGGCATAAGGGTCATCGAATTCTCGCATATGGTGATGGGGCCGTCAGCGGGTCTCCTGCTTGCGGATCTCGGTGCCGACGTGGTGAAGGTCGAGCCGATCAGTGGTGACAAGACGCGTGGGTTGCGTGGCTCGGGTGCCGGGTATTTCGCGATGTACAACCGCAACAAGCGCAGCATCCGGGTGGATCTCAAGTCGGAGGAGGGTGCAGCCATTGCGCGCCGCCTCGTGGGCGACGCCGACGTGCTCGTGGAAAACTTCCGGCCCGGCGCGATGGACAAACTCGGTTTCGGCTACGAGAGCCTGAGCGCCGACAATCCCCGGCTGATTTATTGCTCCAACCGTGGATTCCTCAACGGGCCCTACGAACAACGGACTGCACTCGACGAGGTCGCCCAGATGATGGGTGGCCTGGCGTACATGACCGGGCCGCCCGGACGGCCGCTGCGCGCAGGCGCGTCGGTCATCGACGTCACCGGAGGGATGTTCGCCGTGATCGGCGTACTGGCCGCGATGGAGGAGCGCCACCGCACGGGCAAGGGTCAGCACGTCAAGAGTTCGCTCTACGAGAGTACGGTATTCCTCGTCGGTCAGCACATGGCACAGTTTGCCGTCACCGGCGCGCCTGCCGCGCCGATGCCGGCGCGTATTTCGGCCTGGGCGGTCTATGACGTGTTCGAGACCGGCGACGACGAGCGCGTATTCGTGGGTGTCGTCAGCGACTCGCAGTGGCTGACGTTTTGCAGGGACTTCGGTTTTGATGAGCTGTTGGCAGATGAAACGCTTCGCGCGAACAACAATCGCGTGGCGGCCCGCGAGCGCATCATCCCGACGGTGCAGGCGAAGTTCAAAACGATGAGCAAAGCCGAGCTGATGCGCCAGCTCGAAGACAGCGGTTTGCCGTTTGCGCCGATCACACGGCCGGAAGATCTGTTCGACGACGAGCACCTCAACGCGTCGGACGGTCTCCTGGAGATGGAGCTGCCCGACGGCCAGACGACCCGCCTGCCGGCCATGCCCGTGGAGCTTTCGGGCCGGCGACTCGGCAAACTCAGGAATCCGCCGCGCTCCGGGGAGCACACGCGCGACGTGTTGTCGGAGGCCGGCCTGAGTGATTCGGAAATAGGCAGCCTGCTCGAGCGCGGTATCGTCGCCGATACATCCGCGAACGACTGAGGTTCGTTGCGGGTTCAGTTCACAGATACGCCCAGGGGCGCGCCTGCCGGTCCGTCGCGACGTGTGCGTCGATTTGCTTCTCGTACTGCAGCGTATAGTCGATGTAGTCGAGTCCCTTCAGGAGCATTTCCCGATCGCCTTCGGGGACGCTGAAAGCGATCGCGGAGCCGTCGGGGAGGCGAATCACCTGGGCGTCCAAGTCGATTTCGATCTCGGGGGCGGCGCCTTCCCCCGCGGCGAGCAGCCGGTCGATGTCTGCCTGCGAAAGCTCCAGGGCCAGTAAACCGTTGCGGGCGCAGTTGCTGCGGAAAATCCTGCCGAAGCCCGGCGCAACGATGGCGCGGATTCCGAAGTCGGCAAGTGCCCATACGGCGTGTTCACGAGACGAACCGCAGCCGAAGTTCTTTCCGCCGAGCAAAATCGATGCGTTGCGGTATGGCGGCTTGTTGAGCACAAATTCCGGGTTTTCCCCGGTTCGTTCCGTGCCGTCGTACAGGTAGCGCCAGCCGGCAAACAGGCCGTCGCCGAGGCCGAGTTTGCTTACGCGTTTCATCTCGCGCGATGGAATGATCTGGTCGGTATCGACGTTGTCGACGAGTAGCGGTGCTGCGACGCCGCGGTGGCGTGTGAACGGTTTCATGCCGCGTCCTTGTCGGCCGGTATCTCCCGGCTGTCGGTGATACGGCCGGCAATGGCGGCAGCTGCCACCATGGCCGGGCTAGCGAGGTGGGTACGCGATTTGCGGCCCTGGCGGCCGCGAAAGTTGCGGTTGGTACTCGACATGACGCGTTCCCCGGGAGCGAAGCCCTCGCCGCCCGCGTTGAAGCACAGCGAGCATCCGGGCTCGCGCCACTCGAAGCCAGCGTCGAGAAACACCTCATCGATGCCTTCCGCTTCCGCCGCTTTCTTGACCTGCTGTGATCCGGGTGTGCAGATCGCGCGAATTCCGGGGGCGACCCGGTGGCCGCGCAGCACGTCCGCTGCCGCGCGCAGGTCGTCGAGGCGCGCGTTGGTGCAGGAGCCGATGAACGCCGCGTCGATTTCCAGGCCTTTGAGCGGCTGCCCGGGTGCGAGGCCCATGTACTCGAGCGCAAGCTCCATCGTCTTGCGGGTTTCCGCATCATCTACTGCGGCGGGCGAGGGTACACACTGACCAACGCCCACAGCATGTTGCGGGCTCGTTCCCCACGTGACCGTCGGTTCGATTTGTGCGCAGTCGATGCGGTACTCGAGGTCGAACCGAGCGTTGTCGTCGCTTCGGAGCTGTGTCCATTCCCGTTCGCACTCGGACCAGCTGTCGCCGCCCGGCGCATACGCGCGACCCTTCACGTACTCGACGGTTTTCCGGTCCGGCGCAATGAGCCCCGTAAAGGCCGAAAACTCGACGGCCATGTTGCAGAGTGTAAAGCGACCGTCCATGTCGAGCGCCGTCACGGCAGGCCCCGCGAACTCCAGTGCGTAGCCGCGAGCGCCGGCAGCGCCGTAGCGTGCGATCAGGTGCAGCACCATGTCCTTTGCCGTTACTCCCGGCCCGAGCGTGCCGTCGAACCAGACGCGTAGCTGTCCGGGTTTTGCCGTGCGCAGGGTTTCCGTGGCCAGTACGTGCTCGCAGTCGCTGCTGCCGATGCCCCAGCCAACGGCTCCCAGAGCGCCGAGCGTGCAGGTGTGGCTGTCCGGGCAGGCCACCACGAGGCCGGGCAGCGTAATGCCCTGTTCGGCCGAAATGAGATGGGTAATGCCGTGCCGGGAATCGTCGATGTCGAACAGGCCAATGCCGGTTTCGTGGGCAGTCCTGCGCATCGTGCGAATGAAGGCTTCGCCGCCCGGCACCAGGGTTTCGTCGCCGCGGCCCGGGAAGGTATCCAGGATATGGTCCATGGTCGCGAACACGTGCTGCGGGTTGCGAACCGCACGCTGCCGGTCGGCAAGCGACGTGAGCGCCACGCTGCCCGTGCGCTCGTGCAAAAATACACGATCGACGTAGACCAGCGAAGACCGGTCCGGCAGTTGCCGGACTTCATGGGCGTCCCAGATTTTGTCGAAGAGCGTTGTTGCCACCGTCGTTCGAACTCGACGTCAAAAAGTTATAATAGTATATCATTAAGACACCGACTCGAGGGCTTCTGACATGCATAGGACTTCGAAACCCGGCCCGTTCGTATTGGCGGCCGCGCTGGCAGTACTTGCCCAGTCCGCCGTGTCAGATAAGGCGTTGGCGGAAAACCCGGTGACGAAGCGCCCGTGGCAGGAAGCGGTCGTGAGCGTGACCGACCTGGATCGCAGTGCGCGTTTCTTCATCGAGATCGGCGGCTACGAAGCCAAGTGGCGCGGCCGCGTCGATCGCGGCGAGCTGACGGCGTTCGGTTTACCCCCGGCGGCGAGCGCGGAAGCGCTGCTGCTCGGGCCTCCGGACGCGAACAGCGGACTCGTCAGGTTGATTCGTTTCGACGATGTGGGCCGGCGTCCGCCGATGCGGCCGGGTTCGCGTCCCTGGGACACCGGTTGCTATTTCAGTCTGATGGTGCGGATGAAGGACATGCAGTCCATCTACGACGACGCGATTGCGCTGGGCTGGTGGACCGAGACGCCGATTACCTACCTCGAGTTCGGCGAGTCGAAGCTCAACGTCGTGATTTTCAAAGGCCCGGATGGTCTGCAGGTGCAGGGCTACGAGCGCCTGTCGCCGGCATTGCCCGAAGCCGTCGGCGACTTCGAGCGTATGACGCGGCCGTTCAACATCATGCAGATGGTGCGCGATCGGGACGTGGCGTACGGGTTTTTCACGAAGGTCCTCGGTTTTGCCACGTTCTACAACGGCGATCCGTACGTTGCGGAGACGCCCGAGTACATGCCGCTGGGTATTCCCGTCAACCTGACGACGTCCGTGCGTTATCGGGCCGGTATTGTCTATCCCGAACCCGGCGAGTTCGGCCGCATGGAAATGATCGAAATCATGGACCTCGACGGCCGGGACTACGCTGCCGCGTGCCGGGCACCCAACCTGGGAATCCTTGCCGTGCGTTTCGAGGCCCACGACTTGCGCGAACTCGGAGAGACGCTCGAGCTGCGCAGCCGGTCAGACCTGGCGCCGCCGCATGCGTACACGCTGGAGCCTTACGGCATCGTCGAGACCGTCGAACTGACGACGCCGGACGGGGCCTTGATTCAGTTCTTCGAACGCGGCGAGGCTGTCGACTAGTTTCCTGTTGGCCGCGGCTCGGTGCCGCTCACGGCCAGCAGCCAGCCCGCAGCCGCCAGCGCGCAGGCCAGCGCAACGAGCACCGCAATGGGCTCGAAGCTGCCGCGGTAAGCGATGCCTGCAACCACCGTAAACGAGCCGCTGATCACGAGGCCGGCCGCCGAGGACAGGCCCGATGCCGTGCCGGCCATGTTCGGGTGGTGCCGTATGGCACCGGCCATGGCGCCCGGTGTGGTCGTGCCCGAGAACACCATGAGCAGGGCGAGCGGCAGCAGGATCGCCAGTATTGGCACCGGCTCTTCGGAGGTCAGCAGCAGCAGTGCAATGCCGGTCAACACCGACAGCAGGACGCTTGCGCCCACGACACGAGCCGAACCGATGCGGCGGGTCAGCCGCGCTCCGAGCGTGGCGCCGATGACGTAGGCGATGGCCATCAGGCCCCATACCAGCCCGAAGACTTCAGCGCTCATGTCGTAACTGTCGTAAAAGTAGGCTGCGCCGACGGCGAGAAAGGAAAAAAACGAACCTTGTATGAAGCCGAACAGAAGCGTGTTGCCGAGGAAGGAGGGCGAGCGGACCAGCATGCCGTAGTTGCCGAACAGGCCGCGTGCGCGCGGTTGCGGTGTCCCTTTCACCAGCGTTTCCGGGAGGCGCAATTGCATCGCCACGAGCACGGCGAGGCCAATGGCAGCGGTACTGACGAACAGTGCGCCGACGGACGCCTGCGTGACGAGAAAGCCGCCGAGTATGGGTGCAAGTACGGGTGCCGCGCCCATGGCGGCCGCAATGTACGACATAGCCGTGGCAAGGTCGTCGCCGTCACAGGTGTCCCTCAGTATCGCGCGGCTCGCAACAGTGCCGGCGCTGGTGCCGACCGCCTGCAGATAGCGCGCGGCGATCAGCAGTTCGAGGGTCGGGGTTATGGCGCAGACGAGACTTGCGGCGACGAAGACGGAAAAGCCCCAGAGCATGACGCGCCGCCGGCCGAAGCGATCGCACAGGTAACCCATGAAAGGCTGCGCCGTGGCCAGTCCAAATAGATAGGCCGAGACGACAAACTGCACCATGGACAGCGACGCATCGTACTGCTCCGCGATGCTGTTCATGGCGGGTACGATAATGGCCATCCCAAACGGCGACAGGCCGCTCGCAATACCGAGAAGAAGCAGGGGTGGCCGCCGCGTGTTGCCTGGCGCGGTCGTGGCCGGTGCGTCGCTCATGGACGCGGAGCCTCAGGCGGTGCCTTCATGACGGCGACAACAAAAAACCCGGCAGAGCCGAAGCTCTGCCGGGTCGTGTTTGCGCCAGCGCGCTTATCTTTCCCCGAAATTGAGTCGGACACGCGCCTGCCAGAAGCCCGGCGGCGTAAAGTAGGGTACGAACAGGAACGACGTCGTGTAGACCTCGTCCGTGCAGTTGCGGCACTCGACGACCACTGACCAGGCATCGTCTGCATCCGCGAGCGACACGCCGGCGTTGAACAGCGTGCGCTGGCCGTTTTCGCCGAGGTTGCGCGTGCCGACGACGTTGTCGCCGATGTAGCGGGCCGAGAAGGTCGGCCGGATGACGCTGCCGCCGAACCAGTTGACCGGGATGTTGAAGTTCGTCGCGAGCGTTACCGTGGTATCGGGGGAGCGCTTGGGAGTCGCGACGTTGCAGTTCTCGTCAAATGCCGCGAAATCCTCGTTGGGGGTTACGCAGCCGCTCGGCAAGCTCACATACTCCGCATCCTGCAGCCCCACGCCGAGGAAAATTTCCCAGTTGTCGGTCGGCAGCGCCGTCATTTCGAACTCGAGACCCGTGTTTTCCAGGCCGCCGGCATTAGTCGTCAGGAAGTCGCCGGTCGACGTGGCCGAGGTGGTCTGCAGGTCTTCGAGGTCGGAGTAGAAGAGTGTGGCGTTGGTGCGTAGTCGACCGTCAGCCCAGTCGGCTTTGACGCCGACCTCGTACGACCAGATCGTTTCCGGACCGAAGGGTTGAAACGCATCCGGTGAGCCGCCACGGGCGTTCCAGCCGCCGGACTTGAAGCCGCGGGTAGCAGACGCATACGCCGTGAGGTCGTCGCTGAACTGGTGGCGATAGGCAATGCGCGGCGTCACGACAGACTCGTCCTGACTCAGGGGTATGCCCTCGGCCACGAGGCCGGCCGTCGTCAGGCCACCGCCTGTGTTGTCGCTGAGCGTAATGTCTTTGGTCTCGTCGGTGTAGCGAGCGCCGATGGTCAGCGTACCCGCATCGCCGATGGCGATGTCCCCCTGCGCATACAGCGCAATCGATTCGGTCGTGTTTCCGAGAACCCTGTCCGCAAGCCGGATGGCGCCGAACACGTAGTCGGCGAAGTCGGTCGTGTTGTCCTCGTCGAGGTAGTAGATGCCGGTGACGAGATCCACGCGATCGTCGAGAATCTTGCCGAACCATTTGACCTCGGCCGTGGTCATTTCGTGTTCGCCGTTGTTGTCGATCCAGAAGAAGTCGTCGCCTGCTGCGCCGGGGAAGTTCAGCAGGAAGTCCTGAGTCAGATCGCGATAGCCGAGAATGACGCTGAAGTCGCCACCCAACGCGCCCCAGCTCAAGTCGGACACGATGCTCGTGGTTTCCGTTTCGTTGCCGTAGTCCGACTTCTGCGTTCCCACTGCGGCCGGCACACCCGTTTGCGGCAGCGTAGTCGTCGTCGAGCGATCGTCGTCGTCATCGCCGATTTCGCCGCGCACGAAGGCGTCGTCGCTGGTCATGTAGTCGAACGCAAAATCCCAGGTGACGTTGTCCGTCGGCAGGAAGCGGAATGCCGCTCGAATGCCCTGGTTGTCGCGGCCGTTGTACGACTGGCCGTCGTTGAGGTTGTCGAGCCAGCCGTCGTCTTCCTGGTAGAACGCCGAAAACTTGGTGAGGAAACGTTCCGTAACGGGCAAGTCGATCGTGCCGCGAACGATTTGTTCGCTATAACGTCCGAAACCGACTTCGAAAAAGCCGCCCATCTCTTCGGCCGGCTTCTTCAGGATGACGTTGATCGCGCCTCCCGTCGTGTTGCGGCCGAACAGCGTGCCCTGCGGGCCGCGCAGCACTTCGATGCGCTCGACGTCGAAGAACGTAAAGTTGTTGGCGTTCTGGCGAGTGATGTAGACGTCGTCTACGTAGGTACCTACGGGCGGGTCGAAGGTTGCGATCGACTCGTCGTTACCCTGCGCGCGCAGGTAGTACATGTTGGCAGTGCCAAGGCCCGTGTTGTTGCCGCCGAACAGGTTTGGCACGACGTTGACCAGCTCGATCGTCTCGTCGATCTGCAGCTTTTCCAGCATTGCGTCGCTCAGTGCCGTAACGGCAATGGGTACGTCCTGGATCGACGCTTCGCGTCGCTCTGCAGTGACGGTAATTTCTTCGAGTCGGCCCGAGTCGTCGGACTGGGCGAGTGCCGCGCCAAGCGGTGTTGCTAAAAGACAGACGGCAACACTGACGCGCAGCCAAAGCAGCAAGCTTCTCATGACGAACCCCCTACGGATGACGTGTTAAGCTCTATTGGTATGCTAATATAACATTTCGTCGGCGTAACAAAACCACTAAATGTATCTGAATGTCGCTGACTATCGGCCGCAACGGCCTTGGGTATTGTCGTAAGCCGCTGAATCGCAGTCATTTTGACTCGTCGTAGTGTTAAGATATTTTCGCTCGGGAGCTGTTGTGGCAGCGCAACACAACGTTGTCCGACACAATAAGCCCGTCTCAGCCGCCACGCTGAACGAATTGTTCTTTTACTACCAGTAGGAGCACTCAATGGAGACACGTCTGCCGCACGGTCTGGACATCGAAAAGAGTGGCTGGCATCGAGCACGCGAACGGGCCGTCTCGTCGCTAAGGGCCTACGTTCTCAACAACCTCGCCGGCGAATTGCGCGCCGACTACGAAACGGAAGTCGAACCTGCGCTCGGCGAACCGCCGGCTGACGGAGTAGCCGTGCACAAGGCCATGCGTCCGAGGCCGGCTTTTCGCCTGTACAGCAGCCTGCGCTGCACGGCGCAGGAGCTCGTATGGAGCACTGTCATCGACTCGATCAACCGGCAGGCGGACACACTAAAGGAGCAGGCCGAGGCGTTATCGGCGACCGGTGATGCGGCAGGTTCCCTGGAACTCGACGACTCGGTCGACTTGCCGGACTACTACCGGGCAGTGGACGTACACCTGATGCCGGGAAACTACGACGGCGCTGCTGACGAAGCCGGCATTCTGCCCGGCGCCGTGTACGACAACGGGTTCAACGTGTTTGCGTTTGGTGCAATGGGTAAGGAGCACAACGATATTGGCTGGTCGATGGCCAACTTCGTCAAACTCAAGTTCCCGGATATCGAACCGGCGACGATTGTCGATGTCGGCTGCACGATTGGCCACAACACCCTGCCGTGGAAGCAAACCTACCCGGACGCCGAGGTCTACGGCGTCGACATTGCCGGCGCATGTCTGCGCTACGCACATGCTCGCGCCCGATCGCTCGGTGTGGATGCTCACTTCCGGCAGGCGAGTTCCGATCGGCTGCCGTTCGACGATGCCAGCGTCGACATCGTATTCAGTTCGATGTTTCTGCACGAACTCCCGGCGAAGCACATTGCGAGCTTCATGAGCGAGGCACATCGCGTGCTGCGGCCGGGCGGTATTCTGATCAACATGGAGCTGCCGCCCAATGCGGCGGTGGCGCCGTTCGATGCGTTCTACCTCGACTGGGACAGCTATTACAACAACGAACCTTTTTACAAGGCGTTTCGCGATCAGGACTACCGCGCACTCTGCACCAACGCCGGTTTCGAAGGCGACAACTTCTTCGAGGGAGTGATGCCGCGGTACACCTACGTGGCTGCAGACGATTTCGAGAAGGCCGTGTTGTCTCCGGCGGAGTTCGACGAGGACACCGGCCGTCTGTCCGACGCGATTCAATGGTACGGTTTTGGTGCGCGCCGTTAGTTGCGCTGCATCTCTGGAGATCTCTGGATGACTGACGCAGTGTCACGGGAAGTCAAAGGTGGGCGTGCGGCGTTCTTCGAGAACGCCGAGAGCGACCGCTTGCTGGCCATGCTCATGCAGCTCGTGACCGAGCATTGGGCGCTGCGGGAGCGCGCGATGGTGCTCGAAAATCTGCTCGTCGACAAAGGCGTCCTGTCCGCGGGTGAACTCGACGATTATCGCGCAGACGCCGCAACCGACGCGAGCTGGGACGCTCTGAGTTTCGAACTGATTCAATCGGTGATCGAAGCAGGGCGCAATATCAAGAACAGCTGAGCGCGTCCGCGCCCGGCACACTCTGAGGTCTTTGTCATGGACGGGTATTCACTGGCAGTTTTCTTTCACGTGCTGCTGTTTGTGTTCTGGCTGGGTACCGACGTGGGCGTTTTCCTCGCCGCGCGAATTTCCGAACGCGGGGAGCTGAGCGTGGAAACGCGCTCGACCGTGCTGGGTCTCGGCATGGTGCTGGATCGTCTGCCACGCTCCGCGCTCGCCCTGATCGTGCCGTCCGGGCTCGGGCTGGCCGTACACTCGGGACAGCTCTCGCTCCCGCAGGGGTTTGTACTCGCGGCATGGGCGTTTGCGTTGTTCTGGCTTGCAGTGTTGTGGATGGGGTTCCTGAACCCGCAGAGCAAAACCGAGCAGCGGGCCATGCTGTTCAATTTTGCCATGAACGCCGTGCTGGCGGTCGCCGTGCTCGCCGCAGGCATTTACCTGCTGTCGACGGGCGCTGCTGCGAGCTGGCTGGCACTCAAGGTGTTGCTGGTGGGTTTCATTTTCGTCTGCGGCGTTACGCTCGACGTCCTGTTCAAACCAGCCGTGGAAGCCTTCGTCGAGATTACGACCGCCGGTGCCAGTGACGAACTGAACGAGAAATACTCACGGGCCATTGGTCCGGTCTACCTGATCGTGCTGGCAATCTATGCGGCGGTGCTCGCCGCCGCGTGGCTCGGTATTGCCAAACCATTTGCCTGAACTATTTGCCTGAAGGTCTCATTTGGGAGTGAGCGATGACCCGCATAGTTGTTCTGTTTAATCTGAAGCCCGGCGTCGACGTCGGGGAGTACGAGCGCTGGGCTCGCAGCACCGACCTGCCGACCGTCAACGGGCTCGAGTCAGTGGATGCGTTTACGGTGCACAAGGTGACCGGCCTGCTCGGCAAGGACGACAAACCGCCTTACGAATACGTCGAGATCATCGACGTCAACGACATGCAGCGGTTCGGCGACAACGTCTCCACGGAGACCATGCGCAAGGTGGCCGGCGAGTTTCAGAGTTTTGCCGATGCGCCCGTGTTCATGTTGACCGACGCGGTGGACTGAACGTGGCGAGCTATCCCGAGCTGGCGGATCGCGTAGCGCTCGTGACCGGGGCCGGTCGCGATGCGGGAATTGGTGCCGCCATTGCCCGCCGCCTGGCCGCGGAAGGGTGCCGAGTCGTCGTTACGGATATCGCCGCCTCGGACGAGAACGCGGCCGCCAAAGACGGGTCTGCGAGCGAAGACAGCGCCGAGCGCGTAGCGCTGGCGATTACCGAGACCGGCGGTACGGCGACAGCCGTACATTGCGACGTGCTCGACGAGGCCAGCGTGCAGGCGGCCGTGGGTCATGCGAAGGCCGAGTACGGCCGGCTGGATATCCTCGTGAACAACGCCGGGATCGGTTTCCTGATGTCGCCGATCGCCGAGACTCGCGCCGAGGACTGGGACCGGGTACTCGGCGTCAACCTGCGCGGCGCGTTCCTGGCGACGAAATACGCGGCAAAACTCATGATCGAAGGCGGCCGCGGCGGTCGCATCGTCAACATTGCGAGTCAGGCTGCAAAGTCCGGGTTTCCCTATGCCGCCGCGTACTGTTCCTCGAAGCACGGCATGGTTGGGCTTACCCGCGTGTCGGCCATCGAATTCGGTCCGCACGGCATTACGGCGAATGCGGTTTGCCCCAACCACATTACGACCGGGCTCGGCGCCTGGCAAAACAGCTTCTTCTCGGACGCGCTCGGCATGACGATGGACGAGTACATGGATTCCATGCGGTCCCGGATTCCCCTGGGCCGTCCCGGGCTCACTGACGATATTGCCAAGACCTGCGCGTTTCTGTGTTCCGACGAAGCCGAGTACGTGACCGGCGAGGCCATCAACGTCAGCGGCGGCGAGGAGATGCACTAGCCGGCGCAGGCGGTGCCGCGGATCAAGCGGCAGGAACGCAGAGACGGAGCAGTTCGCGAACGGAGCGCAGCTCGCCGATCCGTGCGAGGGCGTCGGCAAGCGCGTCACCGGGGACGCCGCTGCCGTCGACACAGGCGCGGTACTTTTTCTCGCGCTGCTCCGCGGACAACGGGTTCTCCGGGCTGCCGAGCGTGTGCGGCACGTCCCGTTCGAGCACGCTGCCGCTCCCGAGCGTAACGGCGACCGACTGCGGGCTCAGCACGTCAACGCCGTGGCTCCGATCCTCTACGAAATGCACGCGATCGGCGAATGCACAGAGTTCGGGGTCCGCCAGCCGGCTCTGTGTGAAGCTCGAGGCGTTGACGTCGCCGTCGCGAAGCAGGCTGGCGAGCAGAAAACCCAGGCACAACCTTGCCGTATTGACCGACATTCCAGTCTCGGCCGGACGTGCGACGAGGCGCTTGATGAGCGGCGGTACGGTGGCTTCGATGCGCTCGACGTCGGCGATGCCAAAACCGTGCTGTTTCGCCAGGCAACGTACCGCGTCGAGCACTCCGTGGGCGGCTCGCCCGGTCGGAAACGGTTTGTGCGCGAGTTCCGTGACGTGCCACGTGCTGCCGAGCCTGGCGAGCCGCTCTGCCAGCGATCCGCCGCGTTCATAGAGTTCGAAGTAGCCAAATGGCCCATCCAGCACGTCGTGTGGTGCAACGAAACCGCGTTGCGCAAGGTCAAGGGCGCACACGGCTGCACGCGCGCCGCCGGCAATCTGCAAGGGCAGCGCAACGCTGCCTTCGACGTGCGCCTGCATCGTGCCGGCAAGCTGTGAGTAGGTAAATCCCAATGTGTTGCGCGCTTCGTCGAGCGACAGCTCTTCGATCCGCGCAAGCGCAACGGCCGTGCCGAGTGCACCTGCCGTGGCCGGCCGGAAGAACTTGAGACCCTCACGAGCGGCGAGCCCGAGCGCAACTGCAACCTCGACACCCAGCGCAACGCCGAGCAGCGCCGCCTCGCCACTCAGCTCGCGTGTCTCTGCAACGGCGAGCAGGGCGCCTGTGAGTACAGCCATGGCGTGAACCGTCGCGTCTTCGTGCAGCGGATCGAACTCCTGGCAGTGCACCTGGAAACTGTTGATAAAAGCGGCGGACGGCGCGGGCAGGCGCTGCGTGCTGCCGAGTACCGTTGCGGCATCGCTCGAGCCCCAACCGGCAACCGTGTCGCGAAGCGTTGCCGCATCGGCTTCGCGGCTGCCGGATATGCCGACCGCAACGGCGTCGGCCAGAAAACACCCGGCGGCGTCCCTGGCCGGTGCCGGCAGGTCCGCGAAACGTACGCCGGCTGCAAACTCGAGCAGCGAGTCGACGGTGTTCACGTGCCGACCAGCCTTGCCGCTTCCCGGCCGGCGACGCGTCCAAGGGTTACGGCGGTACACAGGCCCATGCCCGGAAGGTAGCCCCACTCGCCGGGACCGGATACGGAGCGGGCCGCACCGCCGCCTGCAAACAGATTGGGCAATGGTGTGCCCCCGGCGTCGACGACGCGCGCGCAGTGATCGACGACCAGTCCACCCTGGGTGTGAAACAGCGCGCCGGTGACGCGAACCGCGTAGTAAGGCGGCTCGAGAGTCTCGTCTACCGCGAATGAACGGCCGAAGGAATCGGCTTTACCCGAAGCGGCAAGCTCCGCGGGCAAGGCAAGCGTGCCGGCAAGTGCTCCCGCCGGAAGCCCGCAGGCCTCGGCAAGGCCGGCGGCCGTCGCGGCGGTCTTTGGCGCGTTGATCGCATCGGCGTCACGGTATTCCTGATAGCGCTCGAGTGCGGCTTCATGCAGGCGCTGATCGTAGACCATCCAGCAGCAACCGCCTGGCTGCTCGAGTATCGTCAGGGCCTGACCGGAGATGTTTTCGAGTTCGTTCTGAAAGCGCTCCCCGTTGGCATTGACCTGTACACCACCGCCGATCAGCAAGGTGTGCGGCATGACCAGCGCCTGCGGGTCGGCCAGCGAGCCGAGCGCCTGGTATGCACCCATGTCGGCCACGGCTCCGCCGAGTGCCTGCCCCCAGAGAATGCCGTCCCCTTCGTTGCCCTCGTGCCCGTAGTAGCGGGCTTCGCCAACCGCCGGCATGTGCCGTCGAACCAGTTCGCGATTTCCGCCGAAGCCGGAACTCGCGAGTATCAGTGCGTCGCAGCCGATCGTTTCGACGGCACCGTCCGGACGCGTAACGGCGACGCCAAGGACACGATTGTCAGCATCGGCAAACACCTTGCTTGCGCGTGCACCCGTGACCAGGTCAATGTCGGCATTGTCCACGGCCGCCATGAGCATGTTCATGAGCGTTTGCCCCGAACGGTCCGGCGGCGCGTGTAGCCGCGGTTGCGCATGTCCCATGCCGGTCCAGCTGGTTTCCACGGTCAATGCAACGGCGTGCCGGTCGATCAGCCACTCGACGGCAGGCCCCGCTTCATGGGCGATGAGCCGGGCCAGATCCGGGTCCGTGCGGCCGTCGGTAATGGCCATGATGTCCGCTTCGAGTGCACTCGCGGAGTCGTCGATGCCGGATGACCGCTGTTGTCGCGTACCTGCAGCACAGATCGCGCCGTACGACATGCCCGTGGAGCCCGTCGGATGTGCATCGCGTTCGAGGACGAGCGGCGCGGCACCTGCATCGTGTGCGGCGAGCGCAGCGGACAGGCCACATGCGCCGGCCCCGATCACCGCCAGCGGGACGTGCAGTTCGCTCGATAATGACTGGACGCGCTCGATGCTCAATGGCCTGCCTGGGGACTTTCGTTCCGGCAAAGCTAACGGCAATGCGGCGGATAGGCAACGATCGCGCCGAATCCGCGGTCCGCCAATTCGTTACAACTAGTTCGTTACAAACAGGGACGCGACACGGCGGCCGAAATCGAGCAGACTACACACTGGTCCAGGGCCGGACGACATGTCATGCGTTTGTTAAGGAAACTGCACAACCGGGTTGCGCCACCGGGTCTCGAACTCAAGCTTCTGCGCGCCATGCCGTATGCACTGGCCGCAGCGGTGTTGTTGCCGGCGTTGATAGCGCTGGGCGGCCGTACATACGCCCGGCTGGTCGAGTTGCCGAATCCCGCGAAGACGGTCATGTCGATCGACATCTTCGCCTGGTCGGTTCTGGCCACGCTCGTCACGGCCGTGCTGACGGTCACGATCGGCTGCATTGTCGTCTGGATCATGAAAGGGCCCGCTTACGTTGCGGACGCCTATCCGGTCGCGCACGCGAACCGGCCCGACGCCCGGCGGCGCATCGACTAGCCCGACGAATATTGGCCGGCTGCTTGTGTGACCGGCTTCACACTGTGCGCGAATTCATGGCCAATTGACGCCGGCGTGCTCATTTGTGTGATCTCATCACGCGCTACCGTCGTCCACAGACTCTACTCTCGATCCGTTCGACACTCTTCGAGAGTATGGTCATGAAAAAACTACTGCTTCTGGGATTGCTGGCTGCCGGTCTGGCCTATGGCGGCGCAAAGTGGCACCTGCACTCCAAGGTATCGAAGAGCATGGACTCGCTCATCATGATGGCTTCGCCGTTTGCGAAGATCGAGTATTCGGGTGTGCGCTCCAGCTTCGGCGGTGAATTGACCGTCGAAAACATTACGATCGACTTCAACGATTTTCGTGATCCGCTGATCATCGACCGGGCGGGCATCGACACCGGCGGTTTTTTTGCGCTGCTCGAAATTTCCGATTTCCTGAGCTTCAAGAGCCAGAGCGTGCCCGACTATTTCGGCTTCATTCTCGAGAACGCCCGCATTCCGGCCGACGCGGATTACTTCCGCACAGTCTATGCTGCTCTGGAGGAAGCCAGCGGCAGGGAAGTGCCGGACGATCCGCAGAAGACCTGCGCCGGGCAGTACGGCCTGACTCCCGCAATGCTGTCCGACCTCGGTTACTCGGAACAGGTGTTCTCGATGCGCTTTAGCGTGCAGCGTGCACCGGCGGGCCTCCAGATCGATTTCGATACGCACATCGACGACATGTGGGACGCCGTGGCGACCGTCGAACTGGCGGGCAGTTTCTCGCCCGGCCAGGCGATGGCCGGCACGTACAAGCCGCGCATGAGCCGCTTCCGGCTCGAGTACACCGACCGTTCGCTGAACGAGCGAATCCGGCATAACTGCGAGCGCAAAGGGCTCAATGCCGAGCAGGTGCTGACGGCGCAGGTCGACGCGTTCAAGCAGTACGGCGTCGAAAACGGCATCGAATTCGACGAGTACGTCATCGATCCCTACATCGAGTTTCTGAAGGGCAAAGACACGCTGGTGATCACGGCAGAGCCGAACGAACCGGTTGCGCTGTCGCAAATCGATCTCTACAAGCCGAGTGACGTGCCGGCGCTCCTGAAGCTCGAAGCGAGCACGTTCTAAACCGGTTTCCCCCGCCACCTCCTGCGGCTGCAAAACACGCCGTCGGCGTCCCGCCCGTGCGGCGAGGCACGGCAACCCGAGCTACGGTACACTGATGCTGTCGATAGTCAGTGAGTGCTTTTTATGCGCAGCTTCCTCGTGTTCCTGTTTCTCGCCTCGACGGGTTTCTCGAAAGCTCACGCCGCCGAGTTCGCCGACTACGATTACGGCCGCTGGTCTCAGGAGGTGACTGAATGCGACCGGCTGGCGGCGCACGGTCTCGACCCGGGACACGTGGGTCCTCCCGTTACGCGGGCCGAAATGGACACCGACGCAGCCATTGCGGCGTGTACTGCGGCCGTCAGGGACGAGCCCGACAATCCGCGCCTCAACTATCAACTCGGACGTGCCTACGGCTACGCCGGGCGCGGCGAAGAAGCCATGCCTTACCGTCTGGCAGCGCTCGAGGCGGAGTACCCGCAATCGCTGTTTGTCATCGGCTACCTGCATCTCATCGGCGTAACGATCGAGCAGGACACGTGCCGGGCGCTGGGTCTGTGGCAGAAGGCAGCGCACTATCGCCGTTTGGCTGCACTCGTGTCGCTGCCGCGGCACTATCTGCGGGGCGATTTCAAAGCCTGCGGCGTGGAGATTCCAGCCGCTCACCTTGCCGCGTATCTCGCCGAGGCCAAGGGTTTGAGCAGCGACTATTACGTGGGCATGCTCATAGAAGAACTACAGGCGAAAATTCCCGCAGCGGAGTGAAAGCCGCGCACCAATAAATCAGGGGAGTGGACATGCGTTATCTTGCAGCGCTTGCAACCGTGCTGATGAGTTTCTGCGTATTCGCGCAGGGGCAGGACAGTCAGCCCTACGAACGCGATTTTCAGGTCATCGACACCCTGCTGGCGGGTCGTTACGACAACAGCAACCAGAGCTACTTCGATCGCCGCGGCCAACGCGACGTTCAGCATCGCCGCCTGCACCTCGAGGTCGTCCGCGACAGGGGCGCACCGCATCGTTTTCGCGTGACGGGTTACTGGAACGACAAGCGCGACGAGGTTGCCGCACGCTACGTCTGGTCGCTGTCGGTCGATCACGACGAGTCGGCCGTGGTGCTGACCAGCCGGTATTACCCGCCTGGCGTCGATCCGGGAATCGGCGGCAGCGGCAGCAGCGGTAGCTGCCGTTTGATCTGGCGCCGCAGCGCCGCGGAGTTCGTGGCGGATGCCGCATCGGGTTGTGGTCGGTGGGATCCCGAACGGCTGGTCCTCGGCGAAGCTCAGCTGTGGTTGACGATAGGCGGTGTCGACGCAGGCGATTTTGCGCTGCATCGCGTTCGCGAGTTCGAGTGTTACGCGGATATTCCGGGCGTCGGCGGCGGCCGCGACATACCCTTCGACCGCTATGACGGCCTGCGCCTGCACGATCGCGGCGGGCAGGTCTGGTTCGACTCCAAGGAAGGCCGGCGGATCGGCATTAGCCTGCTGCTCGTCGACTGGCCCATTAACAACTACCGCGGCGCGTTTGCTCGCGATTCGCTGGTCGTGTACGTCAGTGAGGACAACGACGGCGAGCGCAAGGAACTCGGCTACGCGTTTACGGTCCCGCACGCAGATCGGATCGGCATCAACCTCAAATGGATGCTCGCGAACTGCTACATGCAGTCGAACGAAGACGTCGAACCTTTCATGTAGCTGAGTGACGTAGGCGAGCCTCACAAGGGGAGGGGCAGATGGGCAACCGGGCACTACTCGAGCAGCGTATGCCGGGCATGCTGCGCCACGAAGGCACCTGGGAAGGTGTCTACACGACCGTCAATCTTGCCGGGGAGGTGACGGATCGTCACGACAGCCGGGTCGTCTGCGAGTTTCCCGACGAAGGAAACACGGTTTACGTACAGAGGAACCGGTTCGACTGGGAGAACGGCCAATCGTTCGAAACCGAGTTTGGCGGCATCCTCGACGGCAACCGTATCCTCTGGGACAACGATCGTTTTACCGGCTATGGCTGGGTGACGGAAGACGATCTCGTTCTGCTGACCCTCAAGCGCAACGACAAACCCGGAGAACACTTCACGGAGATCATTGTGCTGTCACCCGACGGGCAAAGCCGCGGCCGCACCTGGCACTGGTTTCGCGACGGAGCGCTGTACCAGCGCACGCTGTGCGACGAGCGCAGGCGCGACGCCTAAACGCAGCGCACTTATTCGTCGCCGACGACGACGATGGCTTTGCCGACGTTTTCGCCGCGCATGAGCCGGGAGAAGGCTTCCGCCGCGTTTTCGAGACCGGGCGTACGGTCTTCGAGGTACTGGATCTTGCCTTCCCTGAGCCAGCCGGAGACCTCTTCGACAAAGGTGTTGCGCAGGTCTTCGTGATCGTACACGACCATTCCACGCACCGTGGCTCGCGCCTTGATGATCCAGGCCGGATTGGGACCCGGCGGCATCTCCGTCGAGTTGTACTGCGCCATGAGTCCGCACAGCACGACCCGCGCGCCGAGGCGCAGTCGCTCCATGGCCGCCTGCAGCGTGTCGCCGCCGACGTTGTCGAAGTAGAGATCGAAACCGTCCGGGGCGCTGGCGTCGAGCTGCTCGCGCAAGTCGCCGGTCTTGTAGCTCACACAGTCGTCGAAGCCGGCGGTGTCTTTGACCCAGGCGCATTTCTCCGCGGCACCCGCGATGCCGATCGCACGGCAGCCTTTCTGCATGGCGATCTGGCCGACCATCGAGCCGACGGCGCCGGACGCCGCCGAGACCAGAACGGTGTCACCTTCAACGGGTTCGCCCAGCCGCAAGAGGCCTGCGTAGGCAGTCAGTCCGGGCATGCCGAGTACACCCAGGAAAGTCGACAGCGGCGCCAGCGCCGGATCGATACGCCGCACCTCCGCCGCAGTGGGCGTGCTGTAGCTCTGCCACCCCGTGTGCGCCATGATCAGGTCGCCGGGCGCGAAGTCGGCGTGCTTCGACTCGACGACGCGGCTGATTGCCTCGCCCGCCATCAGGTCGCCGGGCAGGATGGCGCCCGACAAATGGCGTCCGCTGATCTTCCCTCTCAGGTAAGGGTCGAGCGACAGATACAGCGTTTCGCACAGGAGTTGGCCGTCGCCGGCTGCCGGCATGGGCGCGCTTGTGGTCTCGAAATCCGCGGCGACGGGAACGCCTTCGCTCTGCCTCTTCAGGAGGATTTGGGTATTCTGGCTCATCGTCGCTCGCTTGTTTGGGCTGCTATAATGTTATAATAATAGATCATTTATGATAATGGATCATTGACAAGGCTGCACGGGTATTTGCGCAACGCGTCGATGCCCGTCACCCTGAAGCACGCCTTGATAATTCTGGAGGCCGCCATGTCGCTGGCAGAGTCGCAAGACGACAATCTGATCGAACAATTGACCGCCCTGCTGGGCAGTGAGCACGTGCTCAGCGACGAGGCGAGCTGCGTGTTGTACTCGCAGGACGTCTACACGAAGTCGATCCCGGCAATGGCTGTGATCCGCCCCGGCAGCACACAGGAACTCGGCGCTGCCGTCGCCGCCGTGACTGCAGCGGGCCACGCCGTGATTCCGCGCGGCGGCGGCATGTCGTACACGCGCGGCTACGTTCCCGTGGAGGCCGGCAGCGTCGTCGTCGACATGCAGCGGATGAACCGTATCGTCGAGCTGAATACCGAAGACATGTACGTGACGGTCGAATGCGGCTGCACCTGGAAGGCGCTCAACGACGCGCTGGAGGGCAGCGGGTTGCGGACACCCTATTGGGGAACGCTGTCCGGAATACACGCAACCATCGGCGGCGGGCTTTCCCAAAACAGTATTTTCTGGGGTTCGGCACGGTTCGGTACTGCCGCCGATTCGGTCATTGGCCTGGAGGTCGTGCTTGCGGACGGCAGCGTCGTCAAGACGGGGGCTGGCGCACAGACCAAAGGTTCACCCTTCTTCCGCCACTACGGCCCCGATCTGACAGGGTTGTTTAGCTGCGACGCCGGAGCGCTGGGTTTCAAAGCCGTAGCGACGTTTCGTCTCGTACCGGTTCGCGAGCATCGCGATGCCCTGTCCTTCGATTTCGAAGACCATGCATCGCTGATTGCGGCAATGAGCCGCATTGCGCGCGCCGAAATCGCCGACGAGGTGTTTGGCTTCGACCCCTATCTGCAGTCCGTGCGAATGCAGCGCGAAAGCATCATGAGCGACGTCAAGAAGCTGGCTGGCGTACTCAAGTCGGGCAAGTCGCTGGTAGCGTCCATCAAGGACGGCGCCAAAGTCGCAATGGCGGGCCGCGGCTTCATGGATGACGTGAAATTCTCGATGCACGTCATGATCGAGGAAAAGAACGAGGCGGCGCTCGCGGCCGGCATCAGCGAAGCCCGGAGTATCTGCGAAGACTGCGGCGGCCGGGAGATCGAGAACAGCATTCCGAAGATCATCCGCGCAAACCCGTTTACTCCGCTCAACAACATGGTGGGTCCCAACGGCGAGCGCTGGGTGCCGATACACACGCTGCTGCCGCATTCCAAGGCCCGGCGCGTGACCGAGCGCACACACGCAGTGCTGGAACAGCATCGGGACGATCTGGAGAAACACGGCATTGGTACCGGTTTCCTGTTCGCGGCCGTGTCGACCAACGGTTTCGTGCTGGAACCCGTGTTCTTCACGCCGGACTCACTGGACGAAATACATCGCGAGTACGTCGAAGATCACGTCCTGAAGAAACTCACGGGTTTCGACAGCAACCCTCAGGCTTCGGAAGTGACGGCGCGTGTCCGCCAGGCGCTGATCGACCTGTACGAGGAGGAGGGCGGTATTCACATGCAGATCGGCAAGTCGTATCCGTACCGGAGCGGTCTCGATGCGAACAGTCTGGCACTCGTCGAGGGTATCAAGGCGGCCGCCGATCCGGACCGGCGTGTGAATCCCGGGGCGCTCGGCTTCGACTAGCTGCTCTTCGAAGCGATTCTCGGTACCGCGGCCTGCCGAAGGCCGGGCATCTATCAAACACCCTTGCCAGCCGGCGTCAGCCGGCCGGCGCAGTCTATGGGCATACATCAAGGATTAGTCATCAAGGAATAGTCATGTCACTACGCACATCGCTGCCGTTCCTCGCACGCAACGAAGGCGTCTGGGAAGGCTACTATCGCTATTACGATCCGAGCGGCAACAAGATCGACGAACACAAATCGCGGCTGATATGCCGCATCATCGACGATCGGGATTATCACCAGACCAACGTCTACCGCTGGGCCGACGGCCAAAAGGAAACCCGCGATTTTCCCGCCGAGGTGTCGGGGACGCGGCTCGTGTTCACGAACGAAATTACGGGCTGGGCCGAAGCGGTCGACCTCGACGAGCACAAGCGTACGATGATGCTGCACTGGACCCGCAACGGCGAGCCGGATCTGTATCTCTACGAGATGATTCAGCTGAGCGACGACGGAGAGGCCCGCGCGCGCGTCTGGCAGTGGTTCAAGAACGATCGCCTGTTGCAGCGGACGATCATCGACGAGCGTCGCGTATCGACGGACTGGGCGGCCTACGAGAACCTCGACCCGGGTTACGACGATATTCGCGACTAGGCGTGCCTACTCGATGATCTTGTTCTTCTTGAGTTTCGTGACGGCCTCGAGCTGGCGTTCGATGAAGTGTGATCGTTCGGGAACGATGTGCCCGTCACCGTCCAGCAGCGTATTGGCCGGGTAAACGTTGCCGCCATAGGCGTCCGCGAACAGCTCGAGGCGTTGGCGTGCAAGGTAGTTGGGCATCCCTACACGCTGCCGGTATGCGCGCAGGGCTTCGAGATCGAGCGTTGCGTTGGCAGCCATGGTTTCGCCGCCTGAGGCATTGCAGAGCACCTTGCCCGTGTAGTCCACGATTTTCGACATGCGATCGGTCGACGCGGGCGGCATGCCGGCGTCATAGATTCCGCCGGTGTTGGCCGAAACGACGTAGACGAGGTTTTCGATCGCGCGTGCGCGTTTTGCAATGTCCTTGGGCGTCAGGTCGGGACTCGCGACCTCGCCGGTCGGATGCAGGATGACCTCTGCGCCTCGCAGAGCGTGTGCCCGGGTGATTTCGGGAAACAGTATTTCTTCCGAAGCGCAGCAGGCGAGGCGCCCGATGTCCGTATCCGCAACGGGAAACACGGCATCCAGACCGTAGATGTCGAGGTATTTGTCCCAAACGTCGTGCGGTGTGGGCGCAAACATCGAGATGAGTCGCCGGTAGCGCAGGATGATTTCCCCGGACGGCGAAACGATAAAGCAGGTCTGAAAGTACAGTCCGGGAAAATGGGGGTCGGTCTCGTAGGCGTTGCCGCACAGGTACACGGCATTGGCGTCGGCCGCCTTCGACAGCGCGTCGTATTCGGCGCCGCCCTCGCCAATAGCGGCTTTCTCCGCCCAACCTTCGATCGTGTCACCCAGCGGGTAACCCGTCATGAAGTACTCTGGCAGCACGACCAGCTTCAGGTCGGGGCCGATGAACGCCTTGGCGGCACGAATCTGATCGTTTACGCGGTCGATGCTCGCCAGCATGGCGCGGCGAACGTCTGCGTCCGGCAGCCTGTTTACGGTGTCGCAGCGGGTCTGCAGCGCAAGGGCGCCGTAGCGGAGCGGACTCATCGGCTCAGTCTCCGGTGATCTCGGTCAGATAGACCTGACAGTCGCCTGCACCCTCGCGTAACTTCTTCAGTTCGGCGTATTCGGGGGAATTCCAGAACGCGCGCGCGGCGTCCATGGAAGGCCACTCGGACACGACGATCTTGCGCGCGTCGGCCTCGCCCTCGAGTTGCTCGCAGGCCGCGCGCATGACGCGATAGCGTCCGCCGCATTTGGCAACCAGCGCCGCCGCGTGTTTGCCGTACTCCTGGAACCGCTCGAGGTCGGTAATGTCGGCCTGGATAATCATGAATGCGCCCATGTGTTGCCTCCGATCAGTCTGTCGTCCAATAGGCTGTTGCCGTCAAATGAGATGTATGCCGAGCGCCGCGCTCGCAAAAAGCCCCAGCCAGATTGCCACAACAAACGGTCTCGTGCCGCCCAGGCTGGCATTGATAGCCGCGTCATCAGCATCGGTGCCCTGACGTTGCGCAATGCGCGCGAACGCCGGGCCAAACGGCTTGAGCTTGATGCGCACGATGAGCCCGAGGCCGACGAGACCGCCGTAGATCATCAGTTTTAGCGCAATCCAGTAGGGCAGGGCGAAGACGCCCGCAAATAGCGCAGCCGAGCCCAGTCCGATCAGACTGAGCGACAGCAGCAGCCTGAACCAGAAATCGAAGTTCGTTAGCAGGGTTTTTGCCGGTGAGGCCGCGGCTACGTGCAGATACAGCACCATCCCGAGCCACGCGAAACAGCCGATCCAGATTAACGTCATGACTAGCGCGGAGATCCCCAAGAGCCCCATCGAGAAGGCCAGCTGAAGCCCAAGCGGCAGCATCATCGTCATGCAGATGCGCGGTATCTGATCGAGCCAGAACAGTATCTTCGCCGCAGCGACGCGCACTTCGGGCGAGTGTTTGGGATTGGCGACCCAGTAGCTCGAGTGAAACACGCCAAGATCGCCGCCCAGCCAGTAGGCGAAACCGACGAGGTGGAGGAATTGGATCAGCAGAATCTCGTTCATGGGCGCTCGTCCAGGCTGTCGATGATGTATTGGGCAATACGCTCGGCACCGGCTTCGAAGACCGCGCCTTTTATATCGTCGGCGCTGACGTAAGTGGCATCCTCGATGACGCCCGCCGCGGCTTCGGTCGGTGCTTTGAGCCCGGACTCCGTGGCGATCACCGTCGTACGGCCGTCAATGTCGGCGAAGTGTCTTTCGCAGTCGTAGCTGAAGGCGGCGAGGAACGCGAGCTGATCGTTGGGCAGCGCACGGAGGTGCTCGACCAACAGCTCGACCGAACGGTTGAGGCCTGCTGCCTCGATGCGGCTCTTGACGTCGAAATCCCATGCACCCGAAAGGCACTCGAGTTCAGCCGAGAGCGGCAAGGGTTGTCCCATTTTTTTCCGCAATCCGGCCTGGGCGTCCGCGCTGAAGTAGGGGACGTCGCAGAGCAGCAGGTGATCGACGCGCTCAGGTGCAAGCCTCCGCATCTCGACGCCGACGAGGCAGCCCGTGTGGAACCCGAGCAGGTCGCAGGGCGTATCGAAACCCGCGTGAGCGAGTGCTTCGAGCATGGCGTTGGCGTAGTCGGTGATCGTCGGCGTATCGCCGGCCGGGTCCGAGCCGCCGTAGCCGGGATAATCCGGCGCAACGATCGTACGCCGCGCGTTCAGCAGCGGCATGACCGTCGTAAAGTACAGGCCGCTGTAGGGCGAGGCGTGCAGGCACACGAGCGGTCGCGTCGAGTCGTCCCGATTCGCCGCTTCCAGTACCCGCAGGTGAATCTGGCCGTGGCTGGTATCGGCATACTGCCGGCGTACCGTGCTCATGCGCGGGCTTCCTCTTCGCGAATGGCGGCGTGTTCCGCCTGGTAGAGACGTCTCGACAGCCCGACCAGGAACAGGATGGGGATGCCGTACAGCGCCACGGTTGCAGAGGCCGCGTAGTTCAGGTTTTCGTTGCCGAAGACGAAGTCGGACAGCGCTCCGACCGTGTTCGGGCCGAGAAACAGCCCGAGCATGCTGACGACCATGTAGTACACGGCTGCGGTCTGACCGCGAAACTGCGACGGCGTAATGTTCATGAGCGCCGTTACCGACGTGGCGGTTGTTACCGCTATGCCGATCGTATTGACGACAATCACGGCAAATGCCAGTTCGGGGGTGGGCATCAGCGGCGCGACAATACCGGTGGGCAGAATCAGTACGGCGCCAATAATCATGATGACGAGTGGTGCATCAGTCATTCCCTGGGCATACAGGCGGTCGTTCATGTAGCCCGCGAAGTTGACCGACGCCGGACCGATGGCAAGCAGGATGATGCCGTTCCATATGGCGTATTGCTGAGCCTCCCAGCCCCAGGTGCGCTCGAACATGGGCGCGTAGAAAAACTGGCTGTAGGCCACGATGACCATGAAGCTCGAAAAAGCCATGCAGCAGCTGAACACTTTCCAGTTACGGCGGAAGTGCCTAAGCGTGTCCTGGATCGAGCGTTTGTCCACGTCGTCTGTCTTGATCTGGCGGGGTGGTTCCCGCAACGTGAGCATGAGCGCCGCAACCAGAATGCCTGGCAGGCCCACGACGATGAACACGAATTGCCAGGGTTTGACGACGCCGACGATCGGCATCGACAGTTCGGGTACCGAGTTTGCCCAAACCAGAATGGTTGCGCTGACCAGCGATGCAATACCGGCGCCGAGCGATAGGGCCGCCGAATAGAACGCAATGGGCTTACCTCGCTTTTCGCGCGGGAAGCTGTCCGAAATCATGGACATGGCACAAGGGCCCAGCGTCGCCTCGCCGGCACCGACGGCCATGCGCGCGAGGAACATCTGCACGAAGTTCTTGGCGAGGCCGCAGGCCACGGTGGCTGCGGACCAGACCAGCACACCGATACCGAGCATCCAGGTACGACGGGTACGATCGGCAAGGTAGCCCAGCGGCAGCCCCATTGTCGCGTAGAAAATCGCAAACGCCGTCGAACCGACCATCGAAATCTGCAGGTCGGTCAGGCCGAAGTCGGCCTTGATGGGTTCGATGAGCAGGCCGAAGACATAACGGTCGACGAACGACAGTATGTACGCGATCGTCAGTACGACGACCATGTACCACGCGTACGCGCTGCTCGGGTACTGACGCTCGTCGGCGGTGCTCATGAACTCTGCTCCGCCGAAAGAATCCGGTAGATGACGATCAGGTTGCCGTCGTAGTCGACTATCCCGACCTCGCGTCCCACGCGGCCGTCGTGGGTGCGCAGTTCGCCTTCTTCGTAGACGTGGCAGCCGGCGTTTTGCGCGCCTTTCACCACGCCGTCGATATCGGCAATGTCGAGCACAATGGCGCCGCGCCGCGGCATCGGCAATTCGGGTAGTGGCGACGACACTTCGGTCAGGGCCATGACTCTGGGCTGGCCGGGCGCGTTGAGCACGGCAAAGCGGATGTTGTCGTCCTGCGGGATCTCGAACACCGGGTAGGAATAGGAGTCTTTTGCCGAATCCTTCCTGAAGGCCAGCTCGAAACCGAAGACGCCGCAGTAGAGTTCCAGTGATCGATCGAGATCGCTGACCATGTAGTTGGCGCGCTGAAAGCGCATCGCGGGTTGTTCAGTCATGTCTATTCCTCGTCATGGGGGCCGCGGCGCACACGTACCAGCGCCATCCCGGTGTTTTGCCCGGAGTACAGGCTGGCCAACGCGTCGGGCAGGCTCTTGAAGCCGTCGAATACGTGCTCGACGGGACGGACGGCGCCGCTTTCGAGCCAGCGGCACATGTCCGCCTCTGCGCGATCGAAATCGTCCGCGTGGTTGTAGATGAAAAAACCCTGCATCAGCGAGTTCGTGCGCCGAAGTCGTGTGTAGTTTTTCAGGCCGTAAGGTTCGTCCAGCATGTATTCGGATATCGAACCGCACAGCACGATGCGCGAGTGCATCGCGAGATTCTCGAGACACGTCGACAGCGTGTCGCCGCCCACGTTGTCGAAATACAGATCGATTCCCTCGGGGCATGCCTCGGGTATGGCGACGGCCAGATTTTCCGACTTGTAGTCGATTGTCGCGTCGCAGCCCAGCGATCGGATCAGGGCACATTTTTCCGGCCCGCCGGCAATACCGACGACGCGGCAGTCCATCGCCTTGGCAATCTGTACGACGTGCGTGCCGACGCCACCGGCGGCGCCGGAAACGACCACAACGTCCCCCGGCTTCGGGCGGCCACAGTCGACAAGACCGAAGTACGCGGAGAAACCGGTCATGCCGAGCGCACTGAGCGCTACCGTGTAGCGCAGGCCAACATCCGGTACCTTGCGGAATTTCTCCTGCGTCGTTCCCGACGAGACTTTGTAGGTCTGCCAGCCAACCTGGCCGTGCACGAAGTCGCCGACGGCAAAATCGGGGTGCTTCGATTCGACGACTTCGGCGACGCCGCGGCCGTGGATGACGTCACCAATCGCCAGCGGACGCTCTCCGGCAACCGCTTCTCCACTCATGTACATGCGCATGACGGGCGCGAGGTTGACGTAGTAGTTCCTGAGCAGGAACTCACCGTCGCCAGGGGCCGGGATTGCCTCTTCGGTGTAGGCGAAGTCGTCGAGAACCACGTTGCCTGTTGGCCGCCGCGCGACGCGCCACTGGCAGTTGCGGTCCTCTCTCACGATCCGTGCCGCGGATCAGTCATCGTCGATCCGCAGAACCTGGTTGCACTCGAAGAAATAGCCGTCGGGGTCGAACAGCGAGACGCTCAGGAAATGCTTCTGTTTGCCGTCCTGTCCTTTGACGGACCACTCGTGCGGCTCGGCGTGAATGTGTGTGCCGAGCGCACGTGCTGCCTCGCAGCTGGCTTTTGCGTCCTCGGCTTCGACGACAAACGTCGGATTGCCGTAGCCGACCGAGCGCGGAATCTCCTCGGGCGCAGGCAAGGGCGGATCGACCCACTGCAGCAGTCCAATCATGCCGATCTTCGGATCGTCCGCCTGCATGATGACGAGGTGCGTCTTGTCGCCCGCCTTGCCGCAGGCGAGGCCAACGCCCGACAGGGTAAAGTCGGTGTCCATCCACACCGACATGCCGAGCACCTCCTGGTACCAGCGTACGGACTTCTCGATGTCGCGCACGATCAGCGTCGTGCGCTTGACGATGCTGGCCACGTCTAGTTCCGGTCAGGCGCTGTACGCTCGCCGTCACGGATCTTCTGGTAGTAGATCCAGCTCGTTTCGTTGCGGCGCGGGTCGTCCAGCGGTGGCGGAGAGACGTATTCCGGATAGTGCTGGTCGATCTCGGCTTTCATCGTTGCCGACATGTCGTCGAACGAGTCGAGCTTGCGGCCCGCCGTGTGCATGTAGATGACGCCTTCACGTCCGCCCATCATCATCCACGGCAGCCAGTCGGACATGCGCACCCAGCCGACCTGAACCTCGGCGGTTGTCGTTTCCGGATCGAGCAGGGACTCCGTATCGCCGAGGAAATTGAACATCTCGGTGGCATGGTAAGTGCCGCCGATTTCCTGCTGATACGCACCCGCGAGCGGGTTGGGGTAGAACAGCGGGAACGTATTGGTCTGCCACCAGCGGTCACCTAGGAAATCGCCGCGGAACGTCGACGGTTTGCCGTCCCGGCCGATCTTGTAGGCCGTGAAGTTCACCGGGTCGTTGGCGACGTGCAGCACGTCGACGGTTTCGCCCGTCCACGGGTTGTCCCACGTCGAGAGTACTTCTCCCGTCTCGGGATCCTTGTACAAGAGGATTTCGCGGGAGACGAGTTTGTAACCTTCGCCGCGCTTCTCGTCCGTGACGCTCGAGCAGGCACGGATGTTCATGCCTTCGACGAGAAACAGCAGCCGGTCTTTCTCGCCCTGACGGCGGGAGTAGGCTTTGCCGTGCCACCAGTAGGTAATGGCTTCTCCGTCGACCGTCGAGCAGCCGATCTTGCGGCCGATCGTCAACGCGTCGTCTGGGTCCATAGGGTCGAGTTCGGCGGCGACGGGTGCGCTGCCAACCGTAAACAAAGCCAGCGCCGTCAACGCGGCGTTTCGAAACGTTCGCATGATTCTCTCCCGCAAGGCCGGTACCGGCCTTTGACTATATTGTTATATTAATAGGTCATTATGCATCAAGCGCCGGCTCAAGCCAATTCTGCCGGGCCCTAGGGGCGCTCGAGCGGCCTGATGTTCGGCACCAATAGCATCAGCAGCGCGGCGGACACGATGTGCAGGAACGCAATCATGTAGAACACGGGCTCGTAGCCCGCGCTGCCGATCAGGATACCCGCGACGATACCGAGAACGCTGCCGCCGAGGCTGCCTACCGCACCGAAAACGCCCCACACCGTCGCGACCTTCGCAGCGGGAAACAGATCGGCCGGCAAGGTAAAGAACACGGCACCCTTGATCTGTATGGCAAACATTCCGAAGCAGATCAGCCCGAGCGCCAGCATCCCGGATTCGGCTCTGACGGCGGGTATCGTGACGAGTACGAGCACGGCACCCAGCCAGATGACGGCCTTGCGGGCGTAGTTGACGGTCCTGCCGCGCTTAATCAGGTGACTCGACAGCGCACCGCCGGCGAGTGCACCGAGATCGGCGGCAACCCAGGGCAGCCACGCGAACATGGCAATGTCCCTCAGGTTGAAACCGCGCACGTCCATCAGGTACTGCGGTAACCAGAACAGGAAGAAGTAGAACGGAAAGTCGCTGACCAGCCGCGAGACCATGAGTCCCCAGAATTCCCGATAACGCAGTAACGACAGCCAGGATTCCTTGCTGACCTGCGGTGAGCGGCGCTCGAGTATCAGCGTTCGTTCCGATTCGGAAATTGACGGATGATCTTCGGGCAGGTGGTACCAGCGGTGCCAGAGCCAAACCCAGATCAGGCCGAGCGAGCCCGGCAGAATGAACGCCCACTGCCAGCCCAGCGTCGTCATGACAAACACGGTTGCAGGCGGTGTAATGATGGCGCCGAGGCCGGCACCGAGCATGAATATGCTGACGCCCGTGGAGCGCTCGCTGGCGGGGAACCACTGGGCGACCGCTTTGGTGGCGGCCGGAAAATTGGCCGCTTCGGCAAGACCGAGTAGTGCCCGCATCGAAAAGAAGCTGACAAAACCGCGGCCGAGCGCGTGCAAGATCGTTGCGAGACTCCAGAGCACGGCGGCCAGGCTGAAGGCGTGCTTGGTTCCCAGCCGGTCGATCAGCGGCCCGGAGATGAGCTGACCCAGGCCGTACGCCAGCAGGAAACCGCTCGTGATAAGGCCGTATTGCTCGTCGCTGATTGCGAACAGCTCGCGGATCATCGGCGCGACGACGCCGAACACCGAGCGATCGACGTAATTGATGGTCGTAATGATTGCGAGCAGGATCGCGATGCGCCAGCGGTAGGCCATTACGGTTCTCCGTTGTGAGGCCCGGCAAGGGCGGTTGGCGTCGGTCTGCGCTGCCGGGTCCCGGTGCAGTCGATATTTATTCGTGGCGAACGCATTGGCCGTTCAGCCGCCGAGGAGGATGTTGACGTCAACAGGCTTGTCGGCGCGCCAGTAGTCGACCCGTCGCAGCACGGCGCCTGCGAGGCACAGGTTGCTGCTGACGGTATGCACGGATCCGTTGATGAGTGCCGCCATCGTCGGCATGCCGGTGCCGGACAGCAGCGTAACGTCGGCACCGCCGGCGTCAAAGCGACTGACGGCTTCGAGCACCTGGGTGTCCGTCAGTGCGTAGATGGCGCGGGTATCGTCGCCGACGTCAATTCTCTCGTGACGGGTTATCTGAAAGCCCAGTTCCTGCCAGTACTCGATCGACGCGTCGACGAGCGGCTGCGGGTAGGGGGCGAGGATGGCGATGCGCCGGGCGTTGCGCAGTCTCAGTTCTTCGGCGATGGCCAGCGTGGCGGTCACGATAGGTACCCGGTAGGCGCGTTGCGCCTCGTCGAGCAGCGCAAGTTCTCGCGCGTGGCCGACGAGATACGACGATGCAGTGCAGGCAAAGGCGAAGGCGCCGAGGGGCAGGGTGTCGAACGAGCGGATTGCACGGTCGATCTGTTCGAGGTATTCGACGAGTCGCGCGTCGGGGTCCGGCTCAGCGCTGGTGAGCCGCGTTGCGAGCGGGACGGCGCGATGCTCCAGCAGGCGGCGCAGTTCGATTTCGACGGTCGGGTTCGCCTGCGGTGTAGCGACGCCGACAAACGGGATTGCGCTTGTCGTTGCAGTGCTAGTCGACACGCTCGGCCTCTCTCAACGATGTGATCATCGAAGTCCTGAGCAGAAACTCGCGGCAGCGCGCTGGATCTGCCGCAATGCTGCGGTGCTCGTTCAGGTGCGCTTCCTGCTCCCGCCGGTCGCCGGCCGCCATCCGTTGCCGGTTGGCGGCTGCCTGCGGAATGACCGCGCGCGTGGCGACGAAGTGCCGTTGCCGCGAGTAGAGATCCAGGAGCCCATCGTCCGCGCCGCCGATGACTCGGATCAGTTTGTCGGCAAGATTGACGGCATCGTGTATCCCTCCGTTCATGCCCATGCCTCCGCTCGGGGCATTGAGATGGGCTGCGTCGCCCGCGAGCAGGGTGCGGCCGACCCGGAATCGAGGAGCCGAACGCTCGTGCACCTGGTACGGGCTGATGGACAGCAACTCCGCATCGGCCGCTGCCGGGACGATACGTGCGAGTTGCGTGCGAACGAGGTCTTCGGCCGCTGCCGTTTCGATGTCGTCCACACCCGGATAGAGGCTTGCGCGCCACAACGCGGGTTGCCGCATCAGGCTGAACGGTCCTTGTGCGGACCAGCAGTAGCTGACGTCGCAGAGCCCGCCGAGGTACTCGTCGAACGGGAAGGGTGTGGCGACGAGCACCGAAGCATGCCGGTAGGTTTTGCCGCCGTAGTCGAGCCCCGCCGATTCACGGACGGCGCTGTGCGCACCGTCGGCACCGATCAGCCAGCGGCAATGTTCAAGCTCGCCGCTGGCGGTTTGTACTTCGACGCGATCGCCGTACTCTCGCGCCGTCGTCAGCCGCTCCGCGAACCGTACCTCGACACCGAGTCCGTCGAGCGCCTCCAGCAGGTACTCACACAGTACCTGCTGCGGCAGCTGCAGCCTGTAGGGATGGCGTGTATCGCCCTCGAGGAGCTGCATGTCGAAATCGACGTGATCGCCCGTGTCGTGCTGCCGGAGCTGCCAGTGACGCACTTTGAGCCCTGCGTCGACGAGCGCTTCGGCAATGCCGAGGTCCGCGAACATGTCGAGCGTCGGCGGATGAAACGTCGACGCGCGCATACGCGGGTCTATGCCGTCGGCCGCATCCACGACCCCGACCTCGACACCCTGGCTGGCGAGCGCCAGCGCTGCCGTCAGGCCTACCGGGCCGGCGCCCGCAACGAGTACTTCGACATTCACCAGCTAAAACGGACCTTACTCGGCGGCCTCCAGAAATTTCTTGAACACGGTCCAGGACGTTTCGTTGGGCCGATCGTCATCGAGCGCCGGCGGCGTCCAGTACAGCGGGTATCGTTCGTCGAGTATGGTTCGCAAGCGCTCCGGAATGAGCGATTTGTCGAACGTCGAGAAGCCCGTTGCGTTGAAGACCATGAGCCCGGGCCTGTCGCCCATCTCCAGCCACGGCAGCCACTGGGCGACGCGGCTCCACGCAAGGTGCGATTCCCCGACCGAACGGACGCCGGCGTCCAGCAGCCGCTCGCTGTCGTAGAAGCTGTTGAAGATCTCCATGGCGTGATACATGCCGCCGACATAGGGCTGGTAGTCGCCGCCGAGCGGATTCGGATAGAACAGCGGTATCTCTGCGGACGACGCCGTAATGTCCCCGTAACGCCGATAGGTTCTGCTCAGATCCGCGGCGGAGCCGTCTTCGTTACGTTCGTAGCGGATGCTCCGCATGTTGACCGGATCGTTAGCGACGTGGATGGGCTTGATGGTCTTGCCCGTCCACGGGTTCTGCCATTCATCCGCGATCTCGCCCGTCTCCGGATCGAAGTACACCATGATCTCGCGCGACACGCTGCGAAACCCTTTGCCTCTCGTCGCATCGTCGACGACCAGGCAATGGCGGACGTTGATGCCCAGCACGTCGAACAGGTGCCGGTCCTTTTCCCCGGGAACGCGGCTCCACGTACGTCCCTCGAAAATGCCGTAACGAACTACCCCCTGCTCGAGCGTGCCGCAAGTGGATTTCTGCGATGCCCGAAACGCGTCTGCGCCGGTCAGCGTTATCTCCTCGGCTGCGGCGAACGACGTCGTGAACAACAAAAATGTGAGTGAACAGAGTCTCTTGAGCACGCCGGATTCCCCCTGGTTGAAGGCCGAACCGGCGGCAATACGCGGTCCGGCAAAAAAGTTGCTATAAAGTGCTATTGATATGTGTTTATATCCTTTGTTCTGGTATAGTATCCGCTGCAGGCGTCCAGCCGGCAACAAAAATCCGAAAATTCATGGGGGAATTTGGATGAGACACAGTCTAAAGTTCGTGGCAGTCGCGGCCATGGCAACGGCAGGTACGTTCGATGTTCAGCCTGCACTTGCCCAGGACGGGGCCTCTGCTCTCGAAGAAATCATCATTACTGCGCGCCGCCGCGAGGAGTCTCTGCAGGATACTCCGGTGTCGGTGTCCGCATTCGGCGTCGAGGACATCGTCAAGCGCGGCGTGCGTTCAGTCGATGACATTGCGCGTTTTTCGCCGGGCTTGAGCCTTGCCAAAGCGTTCGGTCGTTCCACGGACCGGCCCGTCATTCGCGGTCAGGGCAACGTACTGGCCGGCGTGCAGTTCGGTGTCGAGTCGGGTGCTGCGTACTTCGTCGACGGTGTGTACTACCCGGGTGATCTGTCGTCGCTCGATCTCAGCAGTCTGCAGCGCGTCGAAGTCATTCGCGGGCCGCAGGCGGCACTGTACGGTCGCAACACGTATTCCGGCGCGATCAACTTCATCACGGCAAGCCCCGGAGAGGACTTCGGCGTGAGGGCGCGCGTCCGTTACGGACAGGATGCTGACCAGGAAGTCGTGATCAACGCGAACGGCCCGATTACCGAGGCGCTGTCCGGCAGTCTGACCGGGCGCTACTACAGCTTCGACGGTGAGTGGGACAACATCACGACCGGGAATACCGTAGGCGACGAAGAAACCACGTCGTTTGCAGGCCGCCTGGATCTGTCGCCGAACGACAACTTCACGTTGAGTGCGCGGGTCAACTATCAGGAAGACCGGGACGGCACGCGGGCGTTTTTCCTGCAGCCTTCCGAATCCAACAACTGCTTCCCGGGCACGCGTTCAAACGCATCCTGGCTCTGGACCGGCAGTTCGAACAACAACCAGTACTACTGCGGTGAGATTACGGCGCCGGGCAATACCGTGCAGCTCAACGACGGGCCCGTGGTCAACACGGTTGTCGTGCCGGGAATTCCGGATCAAACCTTGCCGGGTTTCAGCTTGCCGGGGGTTCCGACGCTTCCGCCGGGCCTGTTCCCCGGGGGCGATCCCTACAATGAGAGCACCGGCGTGGCGTTCTCCGGCGTAGAACGCGACATTACGCTGATCACGCTGCAGGGTGACTACGAATTCAGCAACGGCTTTACGCTGACAGGCTCGGTAGCCACGCGCTCGGAAGACCGGCGGACCGGTTCCGACTCGGATCACACGTCGATCAACTACCTCTATCAGGCGTTTGCACCACCGGCTCCCGAGACTGTCGAGTGTACGTTCTGCGCCTCGGGCGAAGTGGAAGAAGAAGACTACTCGGTCGAACTCAAGCTGCGTTCACCCGCCGATCGCCGGCTGCGCTGGCTGCTGGGCGCGTTCTACTACGACCAGACGCAGGAATTCAGCGACATTACCTTTGCCGGTGTCGATCCGGTCGATACCGAGAACTCGGTCGAGAATATGGCCGTGTTCGGTTCCGTCGAATACGACTTCACGGACCAGTTGTCGGCAACGCTCGAAGTTCGCTGGTTCGACGAGGAGAAAGGCCTGATCGAAGGTGTGGACACGGCAACCCCGACGCCGTTCACGAACTCCTTCGACGAAATTGCACCGCGCCTGTCGGTCAACTACCGGCCTAACGAAGATACGCTGGTCTACGGTATCTACGCCAAAGGCTACAAGCCGGGCGGCGTGATCGGCTCCGACGGTGCAGACCTCGTGCCGCCGACCACAACCTATCTTCAGGAAGAGTCGGATACCTTCGAACTGGGTATCAAGCGTACGGCCTTCGACGGCCGCATGACCGTCAACGCCGCGGTATTCTTCATCGATGCGGAGAACATCCAGCTGACGACGCCGCTGTCCGACGGCGGCGGTGGCGCCCTGACGTCGGTTGTGACCAACCAGGGTTCGGGTGAGACCTTCGGTATCGAACTCGACGTTCGCTACGCCGCGACCGACAACCTCGTGCTGGGCGCGACTTATGCGCTGGCGGATACCGAATTCACGTCCGGTTGCGACGACTTCCAGTGGACGCTGACGTCGGGCGGCGGCCAGCTGCTCGATGCCGTGGCCTGCACGGGCTCTAGCCCGAACGGCGGCGGCAACGGCTCGATTGCGGGCAACCAGTTCCCGCTCAGCTCGGAAAACCAGTTCAGCGCGTTTGCGGACTATCGGGTCGAAAGCTTCGGCAACTCGGACTTCTTCGTGAATCTCTCCTACTCGTGGGAAGACGAGAAGCCGGTGCAGGTGCACAACCTGGCATGGGTGCCCGCCGCCTCGGTGCTCGACATGCGCCTGGGCTGGGAGACCGAGAACTGGGAGATAGCGTTCTACGGCCGCAACCTGACCGACGAGGACGCCCCGCAAATGGCGACGCGCTGGCTGCAGGATCCGCTGCTCAGCATCTACGCCAGTGGCGTGTTCGGCACTCAGGTCGATCCCGAGAACGCCGGCGCACCGGCTGACTTCTGTGACAACAACGACTGCGTAACGAACTTCCCCCGTGCGTTCTTCGCAGATCTCCGTCGCGGACGCAACTTCGGCATCGAAGCGACCTTCCGCTTCGGCGCGAACTAAAAGCGGGCTTCGGCCAACGCAAAAAGCCCCTGGATTTCCAGGGGCTTTTTTTATGGGCGCTACGCGGCTCCTGCGAGTGCTTTTGCGGGTCAGGAGGCGGCTGTTTCCGCCATGGCCTCGATCGGCAGCGTATCTCCGCGGTTGACGTACAACGCCTTTTGCCGCAGAAAACGGCTCAGGCCCATCGGTCCCATGCGCGATGCGCCGAGTCCCGAATGGCGGAAGGCGTTCTTTTCTGCCTCGAAAATCATCGTGGTCATGCCGGCATCGTTGACGCTGATTCCACCGGCCTTGAGCTGTCTTGCGACACGCAGCGCGTCTTCCTCGCTGGGCCCGAACACGGCACCGGACAATCCGAACACGCTGTCGTTGGCGAGTCCGACGGCCTCGGCCTCGTTGGCGAAGGGCATGACGGGCATGACGGGGCCGAAGGTTTCCTCGGTCATGATCTGCATGTCGTGGTTGACGTTCGTGAGTACCGTCGGCGCAACCCAGAAACCGCCGTCTTTTTGTTCGACTTTGCCGCCGGTGCGGACAACGGCGCCTTTGTCGATCGCGTCTTCGAGATGCGCGGCGATGATGTCGGCCTGTTTCGCGAAGATCAGCGGCCCGACGATACCTTGTGCCGGATCGGGATAACTGAGCGGCGTTGCCGCCGCTTTTGCCGCGAGCGTGTCGACAAATGCATCGTGGTCGTTGGCATGTACGTAGATTCGCTCGAGCGACTGACAGGCCTGCCCCGTTGCCGAAACCGACGCCCTGAGAATGGCGGTCGAGGCGCGCTCGAGGTCGCTGCCTTCGAGGACAATCGCAGGGTCCTTGCCCCCGAGTTCGAGAAACGCGGGAATGAAGGCTTCCGCGCAGGCGGCTGCCACCTTCCTGCCCGTGGCAACGCTGCCGGTAAAGGCAATGACGTCCACCTGGCCAATGAGCGCGGCACCGCTGCGGCCATCCCCCGTAATGAAACGGAGAACGCCGGTCAGTTCCGGCACCTGATCGATCGCGTGGCTGACCGGCGCCGCAAACCGCGGCGTGACCTCGCTGGGCTTCACGATGACGCTGCAGCCCGCGAGGAGCGCCGGTACGGCATCGATGAACGACAACAGCAACGGAAAATTCCAGGGGCTGATGACGCCAAGTACGGGGTAGGGGTCGAGTTGTTCCCGGAGTTCGACGTGCGGCATAGCCGCCGAAGGTCTGGCGGACTCCGCAAGCAATCCGGGTGCCAGCGTACACCAACGATCGATGCTGCCCATGAGCCCCTTGAGTTCCCCCGCGGCCAGCGTGCGGCGGCCCGTGTCGGTGCTGAGTGCCGTCACAATGGCGTCTTGTTCGGCCTCGAGTGCGTCCCGGAAGCGCTTCAGCACCTCGATACGCCCGTCGATCCCCAGCGCCAGCCAGCTGGGCTGAGCGGCCCGCTGGCGTTCCGCTATCGCCGCGATTTCGCGCTCGCCGGCAACGGGGATTTCGTAATCGGATTCACCGGTACGCGGGTTGCGAACCTTGAGCATCTCAGTCATTGCGCTCACATTGCTCCAGAAAATCGAGGATCTCACGAGCAGCCTGCTCGGGATAGGCGTTCAAAAAACCGTGGCCCCATTCGGGATAGTCCTTGCGGCGGCCGTTCTTGAGCAGGTCGTCGGCGCGCTTCGACGCGACGTAGCAGTCGTCCGCCGGGTTCATGACGAACACAGGCTGTTCGATCCCGGCAAGCTGCTGGCGGTACTCGGGTACGTACGCGAACGCGGCCCGATGCCCCCACTCGTAGTCGTCGCCGGCGCGCAGGTTTTCGGCCAGCGAATCCGCCGCCATCTCGAGCGTCATGCCGGGCCCGCGGTGCTCGAGTATACGCTGCCACATGATGTCGAAACGCCGTCCCTGCTCGTCGATGGGAATGGGCTCAAAAAACGCAGACAGCGGCTCGAGTTCGGCGTCCGTGAAAAGCGGCGCCGAAAGACTGACGATGCTGGCGACGTCTCGCGGGCGTTGTATTGCGGCTTCCACTGCCACCATGGACCCGGTGTGGCAGCCAAGCATGTGCACGGGGCCTTCGCACAGCGCGTCTACGGTGTGCCAGACGGATCTCGCGAAATCGGCAATCGTGACCTCGGGCTCTGCCGGCGGCTTGTCGGATTCGCCGTGTCCGGGGTAGTCGGGGGCAATCACGATCCGCTCGGCAGGGAGCCACGGCATTACGTCGGCGTACGAGCGGCCGGACTTGGGGCTCATGTGCAGGCAGACGAGCGGCGGCTTCGCTGGCGCGTCGGGTGCCGCGATGCGGTAGTGGATCTGGCCGTACTCGCCATCCACGAAGCCGCGGCGGATACGTATTGCTTCGACCATGTCTAAGGTTCCGCCAGTAACTGGTTGAGTTCCAAGACAAATCCATCTGGATCCGTAAGTGAGCTGACGATCACGGGTATGGTGCCTCCGCCGTCGTAAGACGGGTATTCGGTGCGGGTCGGCTCGTACAGCACCCGAACGCCAAGCACCCTTCGGGCTTTCTCGAAGGTGTTCTCGAGGTCGTTTGTGTTGAACAGCAGCACCGAGCTGCCGGTACTGAACGGCGTGTCCCCCTGGTGGGCCGGCGGGCTGACCGGTTTGGTGTACTGCAGGAGGCCGAGGACCCCAATGTAGTTGTCGTTGGCTCTCAGGAACACGAGCCGCCGCGCGCGCTCGGCTTCCTCATCGGTTGTGGCGCTCCGCGGGTTGCGGATCATCTGGTCGTAAATGACCTGCATGCCCAGCGCATCGCGGTAGAAGCTCAGCGATGCGTCGATATCGCGAACGACCAGTGTCGTACGCCGGAAGTCGATGCCCACGCGGTCTTCGGCTGCCACGGGTTCGGCGGAAGCCGGCGCCCACGCGAGGACGTTAAAGGTCAGGAATGCGGCCAGAACGGCGAGCAGTTTGCCCATGAATGTCTCCCTTTTGCCCCCTGGGCACACGGCTTGCGAACGCCGCGTACCCCTCAAAGGGTATTTTGATATATCATTAGAGCAATAGTATCGAAATTTAGCCCGATGGGGGAGGTTTTATGGCGAAGAACGCGCCTACGGTGCCGCGTGTCGACGGTGCCGTTTTTCTTGTGCTGGCCTACGACGGCCCGGGTAGCGCGACGATTCGCGACGAGCAGCTCGACGGGCACCTGGACTACGTTGAGCAGCACTACGAGCGCTATCTCGTGTGCGGACCCCTGAAGAATCCGGGCGAGGAAGCGCTGATCGGCAGCTTCTTCCTGGTCAACGCCGACAGCGCAGAAGACGCCGAAGCTCTCGTCGGCGGCGATCCCTACATTCAAAGCGGCATGTACGCGGAGGTGCGTATCCAGGAAGCCACCGTTGCGGCCGGCCGTTATCTCGGCGGCGTCATCTGGGAGTCCGCCGACGCCATTCGCGCCGCGGCGTCCTGAACGCGCGGCGAAGACCATAAGAAGGCGATAACGATAAAGAACCGGGGAGACGTTCAATGAGTACTTATCTGTTCCTGAAGTGGGCGCACATTATTGCCATGGCGTACTGGCTGGGCGGCGAGTGGGGTGTGTTCAATGCGTCCAGGCCCATTACCAATTCCAAGCTGAGCCTGGAAGAGCGCCATCGGCACATGGAGACCGCGTACCGCATCGACATTCTGCCGCGCACGGGGATCATCCTGCTCCTGCCGCTGGGTTTGCACATGGGGGCCATCGGCAACTACCACCCGCTCGATGGTGCGTGGATCGTCGGCATGTGGGTCTTCGTCGCCGGCTGGCTCACGATTACCTATTCCGCGTTCTTCAAGCGCGGCACCGATCTCGGCCTGACGCTGACCAAGGCGGACGAGGCCATCCGCTACGTCATCATCCCGCTGCTGATCGTTTTCGGTGTCTACTCGCTGCTCAAAGGCTGGCCGTTCAACCAGGACTGGTACGCGATCAAGGCGGCGCTGTACGGCGTGGCGCTGATCATCGGGTTGTTGCTGCGTTTCATCATGCGCGACTGGGTGATCCAGTTTCGCAAGCTGGCCGCGGGACCCGACGCCGAAGCCGAGGCGCGGCTGGACAAAAGGCTGGCTTACGGCCGCGGTCTCGCGTACATATACTGGATCGTCATTGGCGCGGTAGCCTACTTTGGCGTATTCAAGAACGCGGCGATGGCGTGACCTAAGCTGCCCGACAGCAATGGAACGCGGCGTCCAATAACAACAATGCAGGCATAGCTTATGGCATCCCAGTACGCCGAGTTTCGTTTCGGCTGGCCCACGGTCGTGGCGGCCGCCATCGGTATCGGGCTCGGCATGTCGCCGCTGCCGTTCTACACGATCGGTGTGTTTACGGCGCCGTACATACAGGAGTTCGGCTGGACTGCCGGCGAGATCTTCTTCTGCTTCCCGATCTTTACGGGCGCGGCGCTGTTCATGAGCCCGCTCATCGGGCAGATGAGCGATCGGTTCGGTGCGCGCCCCGTCGCACTGACGTCGCTCGTGCTGTTTTCGCTGACGATGGCGTCGTTCTCGCTCATGAACGGCAGCCTGCTGTACTACTACGGTACCTGGTTCCTGCTTGCAGTCACGGGGGCGGGTACGCTGCCCATCACGTGGACGCGCGCGGTCAACAGCTGGTTCTTCAAAAAGCGTGGCCTCGCGTTGGGTTTTGCGCTCATCGGCACGGGTTTGTTCGGCGTGTTCGCCAAGCAGTATGCGTTCTGGCTGATCGAACTCGTCGGCTGGCGTATGGCCTACGTCGGTGTGGGTGCTCTGCCGCTGGTGATCGCGTTCCCGATTGCGTTTTTACTGTTCCGCGACGCGTCCGACCCCAAGGTCGCTCACAAGGTGGCCCGTATGGTCCGTGAGGACGTCAAGCCGAAGGTGCGCTACGGTGGCCTGTCACTGGGGCAGGCCGTGCGCGACTGGCGCTTCTGGCTGCTGGCCTATGCCTTCGTGCCGATCTCGTTTGCCGTTGGCGGGCCGATTCCGAACATGGAAACGATCATGGGCAACAAGGGGTTTACGCCGGATCAGGCGGTCAATCTCGCGAGCCTGATCGGTTTCGCCGTCATCGTCGGTCGCGTGGCGGGCGGATACATCATTGACCATTTCTGGGCACCGGCGGTGGCTGCCATCATATTGTCGCTGCCGGCTATCGCAACGTTCATGCTTGCGCAGGCGGATTATTCGTTCATGTTTGCTGCCGTGGCGATCTTCATTCTGGGGATGGCGGCCGGTGTCGAGTACGACCTCATGGCTTACCTGGTATCGAGGTACTTCGGCATCCTGCATTACGCAGCGATCTACGGCGCGCTGTATGGTTTCTTCGCGCTCGGTGCCGGTATCGGGCCGGCGGTATTCGGCTGGTCGTTCGACGTCACGGGCAGCTACGACAGCATTCTGCTGATTTCGTCGCTGCTGTTCCTTGCGGGTTCGTTGCCGCTGTTGTTGCTCGGCAAGTACCGGGACTACGAAGAGCCCCTGGAGCCGTCGGCGGAAACGGCTGACAAGGAAGACTGAGTAGGCGGCGAGCCTACATTTCCACGAGTTCGATGAGCGTGCCGTCGAGTGCGCGGAGTGTGCCCGCACGCTTGCCGCCGTACACGGCGGAGGCCTGCGTTGCCGGCTCGCGAACCCACAGCCCTGAGTTCTTCTCGACGATGGCGTCGAAATCCGGGTGTACAAACGTGCCGATGGCGACGCCCTGCGGCAGTTCGCCTTCGTAGTGCGGGCGTGCCGTTGCTTGCGGCGGCATCTGATCGAGTTCGAGGAACACGTCCTTGCCGTGCACCATTGTCGAGATGGCGTGCAGTTCGTCGAGTGGCGTACCGAACGCGTTGGCAAGCATCGTATAGACGATCTCCATGCGTTCCCGGCCGATCGCAAAGTCCACATGCTGCTCGAGCCATTCGAGTGAGGCGGCCATGTCGGAGCAGGCCATGACGAGAATGAACAGCCGGTCGATCATGGCGTCGGCACGTGGCAGATCGAACGCCGGCAGGTCTTCGCGGATCTGCGTGAAGTACACGATCTCCTGGTCCGGCCCCTTGACCTGCATTGGATAGATGGCCGGCAGGCCTTCGATTTCCCGGGGCGGCCCGATGATCTCGAACGGCGACTCGAGCATGCGTTCGTTGACTTTGAGCACATCCTGCACGCAAACCTCGATGGCGGCCCAGCCGAAGGTTCGGAGTGCCCGATAGTCCGGGTGGATGCGGTTTTCCACGAAGCGGATGAAAATGTCGTGGCCGGAGGCCGGGCGGATGACGGCGTAGGGTCGCCCCGCCGCAGCCGGTGCTCCCCAGCTTTCGGCGAGCGCCGGGTCGAGTTCGCCGCGCTCTTCCACACTGTAGTCGAGCCATTCGCAGTAGGTGTCCACCGAGCGGTTCAAATCGGCCACGGAGAGCGTGGCGGCGCGCATCAGTTTCACAGACGTTCTCCCCGGATTCCCGCGCGCAAGGCGCATAGCCCTCAATAAAGAGCTTAACCTGAAAATGACTTAATGTTAGGCTTTTATGTCATTACGGGCAAGCGTGGCCGTTGAGTCACTGTCATTGCAGGCTGGCGCGTCGTTCCGACGCGGTTCTTTGGTTGACGATATGTGGGGGACGATATGCAAGAGCTGACGCGTCGCCGGTTTCTCAAGGGAGCGGGCGGGCTTGCCCTCGCGGGTTCTGCCGCCGGGGTGCTTGCGGCGCCGCAGCGCGTTGTCGTCGTCGGTGCCGGACTCGCCGGGCTTGCGGCTGCGCACGATCTCGTCGAGGCGGGTTTCGATGTGCAGGTTGCAGAGCAGTCCGCGCATGCCGGCGGGCGAATCAAGACGCTGCGCAATGTGTTCGACGATGGCGCCTGGGTGGACGTCGGCGGTCAAACCAGCGGTCCGGGTTACGCCAACTTCTTCTACTTCTCGACGCTGTTTGAACTCGAGTTCGAACCGCAATCCGTGTTTCGCGGCCGGCCGGAAGTCATCCTCGATCTCGAGGACAAACAGTACACCGCCAGCGAGTTGCGGGAGGATCCCGATCGCTGGCCACTGGCACTGCTGGAAGACGAACGTCCGCTTGCACCGATGCGGCTCCTGAGTCACTACCTCAAACCCATTGCCGAGCAGATCGGCAGTGTCGAGCGGGTGCTGGCCCCGGAGTTTGCCCGCTACGACGAAATGTCCTTAAGGAGCCTGCTCGAAAGCCGAGGCGCCAGCGCGGCGGCTCTTGGGCTCATCGAGCACACACTCAACTACAACAGTCTCGATACCGTCTCTGCGCTAAGCGCGCTCCGCGACGCCGTGCGAGCGCTGTTCGCGTCGGGCGGTCAGGCGCTCAACCTCAAGAACGGCAACCAGACACTGACCGATGCATTTGCAGTCCGGCTCGGGGACCGCGTGCGCTATCGCTGTGCGCTACAGACGGTCGAACAGGACCGCGACGGCGTTACGTTACAATTCGAAACAGAAGCGGGCCGGGAAGTGTGGGAGGCTGACGCGGTAGTACTGGCGATTCCGTTCACGGCGCTGAGAAAAGTCCGTTTTACACCCGGACTGCCGGCGGCTCGTCAGCAAATTATCGACGAGTTGCCGTACACGCAGATTGTGCAGACCTATCTGCAGGTGTCGCGCCGCTTCTGGTCGAACGAGGACAATGTGCTGGCGGTGTATTCGGACGGTCCCCTCGAGCGGCTGTTTAATGCATCATCGAGGATGTCGGGCGAGCGGGGTCTGCTCGTCAACTGGATAAACGGCGCGGGTACGGCAGCGATGCAGAAGCTCGACGCAGAGGAGCGTGTCGAGTTCGCCGTCAGGGAACTCGAGAAGATCTGGCCCGAGAGCCGGCAGCTCGTGGAAAAAACGTACAGCAACGATTGGGGGAAATCCTACGCCGAAGGCGCTTACGCGCACTATGCCCCGGGACAAATGACGCGGCATGCCGCGGACATTCCGAAACCGATAGGGCGACTTCATTTTGCGGGCGAACACACCGAACTGGTTGCGCCCGGCATGGAGGGTGCATTGACGTCCGGCCGTCGCGCCGCTCGAGAGATTGTCCAGAGCGTCACGACTGCCTGAACGTCGATTGGCGGGTAACCGCCTCCCCGGCAGGATTGTGAGTATGAATGAAAAAGCGCAAGAGAACGTCACTATGAAGAACAAAAGTCGAATACTGCTGCTGGCATCGGCAGCCACTTTGCTGCCTGTCGCAAATGCGAGCGCACAGGACAGCGGTGCGGGCGCCATCGAAGAGGTTGTCGTCACGGCACGTAAACGCGACGAGAGCCTGCAGGACGTGCCGATTGCGATCACGGCGTTTACGGAGGCCATGATCGATCGCGCCGGCATCGAACGTCCCTCGGACTTCATTTCGATGATCCCGAACGTCACGATCGTCGATACGGCCAACGTCGGCGACACGCAGGTGAGTATCCGCGGCATCGTGTCGACACGCGACGCGGAATCGACTTTTGCCTACGTCGTCGACGGCGTCCTGAGCACCAACCCGAACAGCTTCAACGAGGAGCTGGTCGACGTGCAGCAGATCGAGGTCCTGAAGGGTCCGCAGGGTGCATTGTACGGCCGCAATGCCGTTGCCGGCGCGATCCTCGTCACGACGAAGGAGCCAACCGAGGAACTCGCGGGCGAGATCAAAGTGGGCGCCGGCAACATCGGACAGCAGCGCATCGCCGCCCGCGTGAGCGGCGGCAACGAGACCGTCCGGGCCAGTCTCTCCGGCAGTTACCGTGAGCAGGATGGGCATTTCACCAACCTCCTGACCGGTGCCGACGATGCGGTCGACTACCTCGAGGACCAGACCATTCGCGGGCGGGTCATCGTGATGCCGAACGACAACCTGAAGCTCGATATTCGTGCCGGCATGTCCCGGGTCGACGGCGGGGCCATCAACTTCAACGCCGGGTTTGCCATTCCGGCTTTCGAAGGCGCTTTCGGCAGCCCTAATTTCGATGCCGACGTCAATGACGTGCCGTTTCGCTATGCGTTCAACGTACCGGGCGAGAACGAGCAGGAGACGGAAGATTTTGCCATCAAAGCCGACTTCGGCTGGGGCGACGTCGACGTCACGGCACTCGTGTCCTACAACAACCTCGAAGAATACCTGTTGTCGGACGGCACGAGCGCGACGTTCTACGGCTACGAGCTGACGCCGGCCTGCCAGGCGGACCGCGCAACCCTCAACAACTTCCCGACCGGACTGGGCGGCGCGGGCCGCGACGATCTGTTCGGCGGTTTCTTCGATCCGTTCGGCGTGTTCCCGCCGGGAACGGAGTTCCAGGGTGTGTACGGCCCGTACACGCCGACGTCCTGCGACGGTTATCAGTACCAGGAACGTAACCAGGAGGACATTGGCGGTGAGATTCGCTTCACGTCGCCGCAGGATCAGTCGCTGCGCTGGATCGCGGGACTGTACGCGGCGCAGATCGAGCGTCAGGTGGTGGTCGCTTACGGCGCGGATACGGGACAGGGTTTCCTGCGCCAGCCTTACGTCGATCCGACCGGACCGAACCCGACCGATCTCCTGTTCGACGACACCTTCGATACGGACGTCATTGCGCTGTTCGGCGAACTGGCCTACGACGTCTCGGACACCGTGGAATTGTCGCTGGCACTGCGCTGGGATCAGGAAGACCGCTCCGTGTCGAACAACGTGCCCAACGTCACGGCCTCGGGTCTCAACGTGAACACGATCCTGAACGGCCAGGTGGGCCCGATCAATCCGGGCTTTACGGCGAACCCGGGCGGCATACCCGATCGCTCGAGGACCTTCGATCAGCTGCAGCCGAAGCTGACGGCACGCTGGGCTGCGGCTGACAACGTAACGGCGTATGCCAGCTGGGGCATTGGCTTCCGCTCCGGCGGCTTCAACAACCTCGGCAGCTCGGCACTCCTGAACTTCTGGTTCAACGCCGGCAACGGCGGCCCGGGTGAAGCGGTGAACGCGCAGCTCGTCATCAACGACGAATACGAAAAGGAGGTCTCGAACGCCTTCGAGCTGGGGGTCAAGACGACCTGGCTCGACAATCGCCTGACGCTCAACGCCGCCGTGTTCAACACCGAGGTTGAAGACAATCAGTTCTTCGAGTTTTTTGCCGGGCCGTTCGGCATTCTTCGCGTGGTAACCACGATCGACGAAATGTACATCCGCGGTATCGAGGCCGATTTCAACTGGCAGGCTACCGATACATTCTCGCTGTACGGCGGTTTCGGTTTCCTGGACTCGGAGATCGAGGAAAACCTCAATCGGCCGCTGTCCGTCGGCAACGACGCACCGCAGGCACCGAGCGAGACGTTCAATCTGGGCGCGCAGTTCGACGTGCCGCTCAATGCGTCAATCAGCCTGTTCGCGCGCGCGGACGTGCAGCACATTGGCGACATGTGGTTCCACACCTTGCAGGGTGAGGAAACGCCCACGATCTGGGACGCATTCGGCCTGATTCCCGACCCGGCCAGTCAGAACTTCTCGCAATCGAAGCGTGATGCCTACAGTACGGTCAACATGCGTATCGGGCTCGAGGGCGAGCGCTGGTCGCTGACGGCGTGGGGCCGCAACATCACTGACGAGAATTACCTCGAGGAAGTGATTCCGGCGCCGGAGTTCGGCGGTTCCTTCCTGCACGAAGCGGGACTGGCTACCTACGGGCTGGATTTCAAGTATTCATTCTGATTCGAATGTGCTGGACCGGCGCGCCGTCCGGCGCGCCGGTTTTGTTCTAAACTGCATCAACGAACGGCCACGGGCCTGAACGTATGAGCGACGATCTCAAAGAGAATTACCGCGGCGCATTCGACGGCCGGCTTGGTTTCGGCGCGTCACCCGCGTTGATACTGATCGATTTTGTCGAGGCCTATTTCGATCGCGACTGCGCGCTGTACGCGGGTGTCGACGATGCGCTGGCATCGGCGCTCAGGGTGCGTGCGGCGGCGCGACAGGCAGGGATACCCGTGTTCTACACGAACGTCGTGTACCACTCCGGCGGCGCGGACGGCGGCGTGTTTTTCCGCAAGGTGCCCGCTCTCGAAGTGCTGGTCGCCGGACACCCGATGGGGGCCTGGGCAAAAGGTCTGGAGCCTGCCGCGGACGAGTTCGTCGTTTCCAAACAGTATCCCAGCGCTTTCTTTGGAACGAGCCTGGCGGCGAACCTGACGGCCAACGGTATTGACACCCTCATTATTACCGGGCTGACGACCAGCGGTTGTGTGCGGGCCACGTGTGTGGATACGGTATCGAACGGTTTCATTCCGATTGTCGTTGCCGAGGCTTGCGGCGACCGCCACGAAGGCCCGCACGAGGCCAACCTGTTCGACATGAACGCCAAGTACGCGGACGTCGTGAGCGAGGCGGAGGTTGTTGGGCACCTGGAGGCGATGCGCGCATGAGCGAAAGAAACATCCGGATTGTCGAGGTCGGGCCGAGGGACGGCCTGCAGAGCGAGCCCGAAATCCTCGCGACCGAAGCCAAGGCACGCTACATCGAGCTGGCGCTCGAGGCGGGCATCCGTCGGCTGGAGGTCGCAAGCTTCGTGCACCCGAAGCGGGTGCCGCAGATGGCGGACGCCGAGGCATTGATCGAGTTGCTGCCGGACCGGGACGACGTGTCTTACATTGGGCTCATCATGAACGAGCGCGGGCTGGATCGCGCACTGGCAACGAAGATCGGCGAAATTGGCATGGTCGTCGTGTCGACGGATACCTATAACCAGAAAAATCAGAACGTCACGACGGCGGAATCGATCGCTGCCTGGCACGCCATCAGTCGGCGCGCAAAGGACAACGGGCTCAAGGCCAACGTCATGATCTCGGCAGCTTTCGGCTGCCCGTACGAGGGCGAGGTCAGCGTCGAGCGCGTACTGGAACTCGCCGAACAGGTGCTCGAGTCGGAGCCCGCTGAACTGGGAATCGCCGACAGCATTGGCGTGGCCGTACCCGCGCAGGTAACGGAACTGTTGGGCCGCGTCCGCGAGTTGACCGGCGACCTGCCGCTGCGCTGCCATTTTCACAACACGCGCAACACCGGGCTGGCAAATGCCCAGGCCGCTGTAGAAGCCGGCGTGACGTATCTAGACGCCAGCATTGGCGGTATCGGCGGCTGTCCGTTTGCTCCGGCGGCAACGGGCAACATACCGACCGACGACCTCGTCTACATGCTCGACCGTTCGGGCGTGCATACGGGTGTATCGCTGGAGAAAATCATCGATACGAGCCGCTGGCTCGAAGCCGAACTGGGCCGCGGCGTTCCCGCACTGCTGCCCAAGGCCGGCATGTTTCCGGCCGGAGGCCAGCCGGCGGCCTGATGGCGGCGACCCGGATTCATCATCTGAACTTTGTCGTGCAGGATCTCGACACGGCCTGCGAGCGTTTCCAGCAGCTGCTGGGGCTCGAGACATTCGAACGCGTCGACCACGCACCCCGGGGATCGCACATTGCGCGCGCAAAACTGGGCGAGTCGTGGCTGGTTCTCGTTTGCCCCTACGATCCGGAATCGGTGCCGGGCCGGCATCTTGCCGAACACGGCGAGGGTTTCTTCCTGCTCTCGGTCGGCAGCGACAACTTCGACGCTCATCTTGCGCAGCTGGCGGACGGGGCTGATTTGGCCGCCCCTCCGGCCGTGCGCAGCGGCATCCTCGACTGGCGTATTGCCGATCTGCCGAGAGCCTGCGGAGCGCTGCTGCAGCTGACCGACGACGGCCCGGCCTAGCCGCTTTCCGAGCCGGCGGCTTCGAAAAACTGCTTGGTGGCCGCGTCGTTCGGATAAAACGCTTCGATTCTCAGTTCGTCCGTGGTGATGTCCTGCGGTGTGCCGAACGTCGATATGACCGAGAACAGGCTCAAACGCAGCCCGTTCATGTCGAGTTCGAGCGGCAGCACGGGTGTCAGGTTGCTGACGGCCGGCTCGTTGTCCGTAACGGGCCCGGCAAGTTCGATGTAGCGGGCAAAGCGGGCCTTGAGTTCCGGATCTCCGGTGGCCAGTGCCTCGCTCTTCAGGCGCCGTACAAACGCCGGCGCAGCGTCTTCCCAGTTGCTGATGAAGCGGCGGACACCTTCGGGGTGGACGGTCAGTAGCGCAAGGTTGAGCTGCTCGCCGCCGCCGACCCGTTGCAGCATGTCGGCGGATACACCGGCCGAGGCGAACAGCTGCCCCGCGGCGCGGTTACTCTTTCTGACGTTCCAGCTTCGGTCGACCACAATGGCCGGCAGCGGTTCGTGATGGTCGAGTACGAGATTCAGCGCGTCGAGTACCGGTGCCATTGCCGGTTCGTCGAGTTCGCTCTCGCCGTAGACCGACGCGTAGCCCGCAGACTTGAGCAACCGGTTTCTTTCCCTGAGCGGGATCTCCATGGCTTCGGAAAGCCGGATGACCATCTCGCGGCTCGGTTGGCTCTTGCCGGTTTCGAGCCAGCTCACGTGCCGCTGCGACACGTTTGCCGCGAGCGCCAGCTCGAGCTGCGAAAGTTTGCGGTATTGCCGCCATTGACGGCACACGCTTTGAAATTGTTCCTGTCCGGCGGCTTGCATGTATCGTCTCCTGTTGCTGACACAGCGATATCAGACGCTCGGCGGTCCGGGATCAATAACCTCGGAGGTCATTGCGGCGCAGAGGCCAGCCTCGGAGGATAGCGCTTGTGCTCGTTGAGGAGGAGCCGACATGCTGAACCGCCGCACGCTCGCCATTGTCCTGCTAATCCCGTTTTCGCTGCTGACGCTGTATGCCGTACTCGAGGTCGGATACATCGGCATTTTCGACTACCACCGCCACAGCCCCGCCGGCTGGCAGGTGTTCACCGATCTCGTCGTCGCGCTGATTCTCGTACTGAGCTGGCTGATCGTCGACGCCAGGAAATCCGGCCGCAATCCCTGGCCCTGGGTGGTAGCCACGCTGTTTCTCGGTTCGATCGGGCCGCTGCTGTACCTGGCGTTGCCCGGCAAGCAGAACTCCGTTGCGGCGGATGCCGCCGGGCGCTGAACGCCGCTACCAGGGCATACGGGTGCCGTCGTAGGCTATGAAGGCACCTGCGTCGTCACCCGTGAGGCCGGCGATGACCTTGCGCAGGCCGGCCGCCGAGTCGGCAACCTCGACGTCGGCGTTTGCGCCACCCATGTCCGTGCGCACCCATCCCGGATGCAGCGCAACGGCAACGATACCGTGCTTGCCCAGATCGATGCCCATGGACTTCATGATCGAGTTCACGGCCGCTTTGCTTGCCCGGTAACCGTACAGGCTGCCCGCCGTGTTGAGCTGGTTGCTGCCGAGCATGCTCGTGAGCGTTGCCGCAACGCCGCGTTCGGCGGCAGCGAGCCGGTCGGCGAGCCGTTCCGTGAGCGCCTGCGGCGTGAAGACGTTGATGTCGAACACCTGCCGCCACTCCTCGCGATCGAAGCTGCCGAAGGCCTGGAATTTGAGGCCTTCTTCCTCGAAGCTGCCGTGGCCCATCGTACCCGCGCAGTTCAGGAGCAGGTCGATGGCAGGATCTTCAATACTTGCGACGGCCTGCCCGAGTTCGTCGTCATTCGTCAGATCGCACGTGATCACGTGCAGCGATCCCCCTCGGTCAAGCTCCTCGAGCTTTGCTGAAGAGCGCCTGACCAGCGCGTACACCACCCAGCCTTCGTCGACGTACTGGCGGCTCAGCTCGAGCCCGATACCGCGGTTGGCGCCCGTAATTACAGCAACCGGCATAGAGAATCTCCGTTACGATAACGCCCTTATGATGAGAGAAAACCGACGTATTGTCATTCACCGGATCGGCAAGTCCTTCGCCGAGTGCACGTCGATCGTACGCGAAGATTGCGGTGAGCCGGGCCCCGGCCAGGTGCTCGTGCGCAACCACTACGCGGGTATCAACGGCGTTTACGACCAAATGATGTGTCTCGATCGGGTCGAACATACGAAGGTCGTACCACCCGCGGATACCGGTGTCGAGGCGGTGGGTGTCATCGAAGCGGTCGGAGAGGGCGTGCCGGCGAGCCGCGTGGGTGAAACCGTGGCGACGGTCAACGTTGGCCAGGCATACCGACTCTGGCAGCTCTGCGACGCCGACACCGCAATTCCGGTCGAGGAGGCGTCGCCCGAAGTGCTGGCGCTGGTACCGAGCGGTGTCTCGGCGCTGGTTGCGCTCACCAGGGTTGGCCAGATGAGTCGCGACGAAACCGTGCTGATCACGGCAGCGGCGGGCGGCCTCGGCAACGTCATGACCCAGCTCGCGCTCGATGCCGGCAATCACGTCGTTGCCGTCTGCGGCGGCGAGCGGAAGGCAGCCTGGCTGGAATCGATAGGCGTGCAACGCGTCGTCAACTATCGTCAGGAAAAACTTGAGGACGTCATCGGCTCGGAGTACCGGGACCGTCTCGACCTGGTCATGGACTCCGTCGGCGGGGACACGTTCGACGTTCTCGTCGACAACCTTGCTCCGCTCGGCAGGCTCGTCGTTTGCGGCTACACCTCGGATCGGGTCTCGCCCGAGCGTGTGCCGGCCGAGCGCATCTACACGAAACTGTACTGGAAGGCTGCGTCGATTCGCGGTTTCATGAATTACCGCTTTGCCGCGCATGCGGCCGCGGCGCGCGCGGAACTGTTCGCAATGCGGCGGGATGGCAGGATTCGCCCGCTTGTCGACGAGCGACGTTTTCGCGGCCTCGAAGACGTAGCGGCAGCCGTCGAATATCTGCTGTCCGGCGGCAACCTCGGCAAGGTGGTCGTCGATCTGAGGTCGTAACGGAGATAACGATGCTGACACTCGAGGAAATTGTTGCCGAACAGCAGGCTCGGCATAAGGACGTGGACGATCCGTTGCTGGCGGGTGTGCTGGCCGAACTGTTACGCCAGGCCGAAGAGGTTTGCGTCCTTCGCGACCGGCTGGACAGCATCGAACGGTTGCTCGAAGCGGGCGGTCGACCCTCTCCGGATGCGATTGACGCCTATGTGCCCCCACCCGAGTTGGTCAGCAAACGGCTGGAGCGACATCGCCGACACTTTGCTGAGCTGTTCGAACGCCTGCACACACCGGGGCGTCAGCGCGACTGATCCGTTTCGGTATTGCCTCGCCCGGGCTACACGCGTGTGCTACAGCGCCGCAAGCGCGGCCGCAGCGGCGAGCTTGTGTCCGGCCTGCCACGGCGGGCCGATCGTCCGTCCCATTGTCGTGAGTGCCGCCTTGATGTTCTCGCAGCCGAGTACCGTTGCCGCGTCGTCGAACACCTGCTCACGGTCGTACCAGCAAACTCGCCAGCCTCGGCTTTCGGCGGCCGTCGCCAGCGCCTGGCGATACATGACCGAGTCGGCGACGGTTTGGGCACGGTTGTCCGCAATGCACTCCTCGATTGTTGGTGGCAGTTCGGGACAGATGCGCAGGGCAGCGCCCGCAATGTTCACGGGTATGGATGCAGCCAGCGCCGCAAGTGCTTCGCTCGCCCCGCGCGCGGCGGATTCCCGTACCCGCTCGACCAGCGCGATCGCTTCGGGAAGTGATACCGGCCGGGCCCAGGGGCTGTCGAGGTAACGGCCCACGGCCCAGGAACCCTCGTGGTGATGCGGGTGGGTCGGCAGATCGCCGGCCGTCAAATCGACTCGGCGGCGATCCAGCAGTTCGTGATCGGACGCGACGGTAACGAGCACGGCGGAGTTACCGTGCTCGGTGATTCCGACGACTGCACTTTGCGTCATTGTTTTCCCCGTTGCGGCGCGGTACTGCGGCGACACGCGCAGCTCGTTGCCGAACGCCGTCGCAGATCTTACGGAGCTGACTCCTCGAAGAATATCAGTTCCGTCGCGGAGAGGTTTTGCGAATCGACGACAAACAACGAATAGTTGCGGCCTTCCTCGAGGTCCACGCGCAATGGACCGGCAATGACGTTTTTGGTATCCGGTTCCGTCACGTAGATGTTGTACGCATCGGCTTCCAGGATGTTATAGCTGAAGCCCGACCCGAACAGGATGCTGGAGTAGTTGGGTCCAATGAGCTGTATGTCGGTGTCCGTGTCCACGACGTACAGATCCACGGTCTGAAACCGGGCGGCGGCCTGAAACATCTGTAGGCGCGCGTGGGTGGCGAGCGTCGAGCGGTCGTAGCGACGCGCAATGACCTGCAGGTCACCGGGCAGCCCAATGAAGTAAAGCCGGTTGTACGTACCGTTGAAGGCGGTCAGGCTCAGTTGTGCGAGAAAGACGCCAAGGTTGTCGGCTGGTGTAACGGCCAGATCGAGCGTTCCTTCCTCCACTTCGACTTCCGCCGCCAGTGCCTCGAATGCAAGGTTGTCGAAGATCGGTGTGCCGAAATCACTCGAGTCGTACACGTCGAGCGGGTCCGTACCTCTGGCCAGATGTGTGGCGCTAATGACTGCCGAGGTATTGATGTCCGTCAGTTCGGTGCCGGATCCGATGAGCCGGACCGAAAAGTCTGCCGTCGTGAAGCCACCGTCGTCGATCAGCGTGACGAGCGTGCTCGTCGCCGCGGATATCGTAAACGGATCGGAGGCGAACAAGAACGTGTTGGGGTCGCCGGGCGGCGTGATGACGAGCTGGTATTCACCGGCGTCGAGTTCGATCGCCGAGTCGAACTCGGAGTAACTCAGGCTGGCCTTCGGCGTCGCCGCCAGCGGACTCGTGCCGGGTGCCTCGAGGTAGATGTCCACTTCACCCAGCACGTTGGAGATGTGACCAAACGCCACTTCCATTACGGTCACTTCCGTGTCGTTGTCTTCCGCTTCGTCGAGTTCCTCTGCCCAGTCACGTCCGAATTGCTCCCAGAGAAACAGCTGCGGGTTGTCCAGTGAGCCGCTCAGAACGAAGGTGTACTCCTGCTCCGACGTCACGCTGAGGGTCCGGGTGACGAGTTCGGTGGGTTCGTCGACGTCGTCGTCCGGAAGGGTAATCTCGAAACTAAACGTGTATTCGAGGTCGTCGTACTCGGAGACTGCGGTTGCATCCTGGAAACTCATCGATCCCAGTATCGTTTCTTCGATGAGGAAGTTGACCGTGCCGATATTCGGAATTGCGTGTAACGCGCGGATGGAGCCTTCTCCCGTCACGTCGTCGTTACGGCTGCTGCCTGAACACCCTGCGAACAGGACAACAAACAAAGGTAGCAGCAGGGCAAAGCGTTTCGATCCTCGCATGGTCGTATGCCTCCGGAAGTCGATGCGTTGGGAAAGGGAATGCGAGGCACATCCTATGCGGCAGGTTTGTAAAGGTGTGTAAGCGAGTGTTGCGAACGTGTTGACGGAACGGACGACGGCCGGCGGCAGCGTGAATCCGCCACGCGTTTGCGACTGCCACCGCAAGCCCGTGTCTTGACGATTCCTTACAGAAGAACACGGCGTGCGCCTCTATGCTTCAGTTCGTAACCCGTAGCGCCGATCGACAAGCGCCCGATGAAACCCAGGAGACAAATACGATGAAGACGACTTTAGCGGTGATTGCATCAGCAGTTTTTGCGGTCTCTGCAGGCAGCTCGGCCGCGGATTCCAACGGTCCGCCGGCGCCTGCGGAATTTGCCGAGCTGGACACGAATGCCGATATGTACATCGACAAGCAGGAATTCGAGCAATTCAGCGAGCAGATGCGTGAAAAAATGCGCGAACGAATGCGCGAGAGATTTCAAGGCGGCGCTCGTCCGGGCGGTAAAGCCGGTGGTGATCGCGCGGCTCAACTGTATGCCGAAGCCGATGCCGACCGGGATGGGCTGTTGAACGAATCCGAATTCGAGGCACTGAAGGCGTCGGTCCAGGCAATGCGCGAGAAAATGCGGCAGCGCTGGGGAGGCGCGGAGAAGGGGGAGTGACCTCCTGATCGGAAAACCCTTGCATTCAACAGGTTTGCAGAGCGCGGGAGCGGGTTTACAGAGGAAGCCCGCTCCCGCAGACTTTTCTTCGGGATTGAGTCAACGAATACCGGTGGTCGTGCGTTAGATGAGCATGCCCTCGATACTGATGATCGACGACGACCGCGATTTCTGCGAAATGGTGGTGCGGTACCTGCGTGACGACGGTTTTCGCGCGGGCGCGGTACACAATGGAAACGACGGTCTGCAGGCGATTGGTGCGCGTCAGTACGATCTCGTGGTGCTGGACGTCATGATGCCCGAGATGGGCGGTCAGGACGTGCTGCGGCAGCTGCGGATGACGCCGTCGCCCAACCAGACGCTGCCAGTCGTGATGCTGACGGCCCGCGGTGAAGAAATCGATCGTGTCGTCGGGCTCGAGACGGGGGCAGACGACTACCTCGCCAAGCCGTGCAGTCTGCGCGAATTGGCCGCCCGGATTCGTGCCGTGCTGCGGCGCGCACGGGCGCCGCTGGATGAATCGCAAAGCCGCCATCTGACCGTCGGAGAGCTTGCGCTCGACCTCGTGGAGCGCTCGGCCAGCTACCGGTCTTTGCCGCTGAATCTGACCGGGACGGAATACGCGGTCCTGCTTTGTCTTGCGCGCATGGCCGGCAAACCCGTGACCAAGGCAACGCTCGCCAAAGCGGCGCTTGGCCGCGAACACCATCCGACCGATCGCAGCATCGACATGCACATTGCGAACCTGCGCAAGAAGCTTGCCGCGTTGCCGGCGGCCAACGTACGCATCAACACCTTGCGCGGCGGCGGTTACTGGCTGGTCGTCGACGCCGAAGAGCAGGCTTAGCGCTCCCCGCATCGTGCAGAAGCTGTATATCAAGATCGTCGTGGCGATCTGGGCCGTCATGATCCTGTCGGCCGGGACCGCCATTGCGCTCGTGAGGGCGAGCTTCAGCGTGGGTCCGAGTGATTCTTTCGGCCCCATCAACCCAAGCGAAATTGTTTCCAACATTGTCGAGGCGGGAAGTATGCAAACCCGCGGCCAGGGTGAGGCGGCTTTCATCGACTGGTTCAGCAGCAACTCGATGTTCAGAAACCGCCTGTTCGTCACGATTACGCGCGACGACGGCGAGGTCCTCTACGAGTCCCCCGCGGGCCGTCACCCGGACAACACCATCATGAACCCCAGTATCCCGTTGGAGCCGGTGGCCGTTACGCGCGCAGAGGGTGAGTACCTTGTCAGGATAGTGCCGGTCGAGGCGTTCCGCGTCTCACCGGTGCAGCGCAGTATTGCCAGGGCGGCTTTTCAGCCGCAGCTCGTCTGGCTCCTGCTGCTGATTGCGATTCCTCTCAGTGTGCTGCTGAGCGTACTGGTGGCTCGCTACCTCGTATCGCCGCTGCGTATCTTCGAGCGTGCCGGCACGCAACTTGCGCGGGGCGATCTGCAGGTGCGCGTCGGATCGAAGCTGGGCGATCGGGGCGACGAGATTGCGGAGTTCGCCTCCAACTTCGATCACATGGCCGGCAAGATCGAGGGTCTCGTCAAGGCGCATCAGCGTTTACTCAGAGACGTGTCCCACGAACTCCGCACACCGCTGGCGCGTGTGCTGGCGGCGGCGTCACTGGCGCGTAAGGCCAGCGGCGATGGTTCGGCGTCGGAGTTCGATCGGATCGAGCAGGAGGTGGATCGCCTCGACAGTATGATCAGTCGCCTGCTGACCTACGCGCATCTCGACGCCGACGAGGCCAGGATCACGAGAGCCGACGTACGGCTCGACCGCCTGGTGATGGACATTGCCGAGGAGTCCCGCATCGAGGCTGATGCCGACGATCGACAGATCGTGCTGGATGCCGCGCCGAGGACCACGGTTTCCGGCGATTCGGAGCTGCTCAAGAGCTGCATCGAGAACGTGCTTCGCAACGCGCTGCGCTATACGCCGCCGCAAAGCACCGTCGACGTCATGCTTCGGCGTACCTCGCTCGTGTGCGAACTGACGATCCGCGATCACGGTCCCGGCGTACCCGACGAAGAACTCGAACACCTGTTCAAACCCTTCTATCAGACCGATCCCGCGCGCGAGCCGCAATTCATCGGCTACGGGATTGGGCTTGCGATCGCGCACAAGGCGATAGAGCTGCACAACGGCTGGATCGAAGCCGAAAACGCGGACGGCGGGGGGCTGCTCGTGCGCATCACGCTGCCGCTTGCGAACTGACACAACGCGACTTTTCTTTACAGACACTCACGCGCTCCCCTCGTACCGTATTCCCGACTCACAGCCCGTAGGTCACGGGTCAGGCAGATTGGGAGTAGTGATCATGTTCGACTGTTCGAGAGTGTTTGCCGTTGTCTTGTCGCTGGTTCTGGCGGCGCCCGTTGTGCAGGCTGAGGAATACGGCTGGCTCGGCGACGGATCGTGGTACGGCAGCTTCCGCGCCGGCTTCCTCCCGGCCATCAGTGGCGACGGGCAGTTCTTCGGGCCCACGGAGAGCGTCTACGGCGGCTCCCCGCTCATCGAGATGGACGACGGTTTCCAGTACAGCCTTGCGGTCGGCCGGGAAATCTTCGACGACGTGTTCGACGACCTTCGCCTGGAATTCGAGTTGAGCTACCTGACGTCGCAAATCGACTCGGGACCGGTGCCTGGTGCCGAGCCGCGAGTCGACGACGTGTTCGCGCTGCAGGGGGACGTCGACAGTACGCTGTTCATGATCAACCTGGGCTACGACTTCAACCATCTCGACTGGTGGGCCAAACCCTATCTTCGCGGTGGTATGGGCGTTGCCGACAATGAAGTGACTGCCAGTCAGTCCGTCGATTTTAACTCGGCGGTTTGGCAGGGGACGGCGTTCGAAGGACGGACAATCAGCGATCAACCGTTTGCCGAAGGCAGCACATCGGAATTCGCCTGGAGTTTCGCCGCGGGATTCAAAAGAGAGATCGCCAACCGCTGGGCGGTACGATTGGAGTACAGTTTCCTCAATCGCGGCGAGGCACAGACCGGCATTGACGAAAACGGCGATGCCATCCGGTTTTCAGATCTCGAGTCGCAGCAGATTACGCTGGGTCTCGATTGGCAGTTCTAGCAAAAGTCCTCGAGTCGACACACGACCCGATCACACGCCGCGGTTCCCCTTACGCTCCCCAGCGATCGAGCTCTTGTTATGAGCTGCACCGCGGATGCGTGTGAAGCTTGCGCCACCGGCCAATAAGGTCCTCCCCACGGGCCTTGGTCGGTGGCGTTTTTTTGTTGAGGTAAAAAAGCCGAATGACCGATCAGGGAGTCGGCATTTGATACATTACGTCGGTGCGCAGGACATACTTTGTGCCACGCGAAACGGTTGCACCTTCGTGGCTAAGGGCGTGGCGAAAGCACAAGGCCATGCCGGTTGCCGGGTATACCTTGATGTCTCCGAAATTCGTAAAGCCGCCCTCGAAGTCGTCGTTCAGGTAGACCATGAACGTGTATTTGCTCTCTTCCGTATCACTTCGAGCGTATCGACCGTCGCTGTGCCATCGAAAGGTCTGGTACTGATCGTACCGGTATATACGAAACCGCTCGTTGAGCGAGTCGACCAGCCAGCCGTCGACTTCTTGCGGTACGTATTGTGAGCAACGTATCCAAAGAGTCGCAGCCAGTTCCTTGTCATCAACTGTTGCGCGCGAGTTGTTTCTGGCGCCGGTGTCTATGCTCTCACGACTGCCGTATCGGATCGGGGCGGGTTCGAAACCGCTACTCTTGCCGAGTTCAATGAGCGTTCCGCACTCTGTTGGACTTAGAAATTCGGTAACGGCAAAAATCTGAGGGCTGTATTCGAAGTACCTCATGCCCTCCGCACCGCCGTCACCACGTACCACGGAATGGGGCCGTCTATGGCTTTGAGGTATTCGGCACCCACGTCATCGTGATCGAAGCCCGCTTCACGCATCAATGCCGGCAAGTCGGCATTCGCAAAGTCGGTCCAGAACGGTTCGTCGTTGTGGTCGCGTTGCCATTCGGAAATGAAGCGCATGAAGCCGTCGAGGCGGGCCGTTTGTATCGGCACGTCCTGGTGCAGGCACACGCCGCCCGGTTTCAGCAGTCGATGGCATTCCGCCGCAATGGCGGGCATGTGCTGAGCGGCGACTTCGTGAAACAGGTTGTGACTGACGATGAGGTCGAAGTGCGCGTCGGGAAACCGGGTTGCTCCGGCATCCATCTGATGGAAGTGCACCGTACTGCCGAGCGCTTCGGAGCGCGCATGCGCGTAGCGCAGCATGGCCGGGGACAGGTCGATCGCATGACACTCTGCGTTCGGAAACGCGGCGGGGTAGTCGGCGGATTGGCCGCCAGCCGAGCAGCCCATTTCCAGAACGCGTTCAGGCTCGAGTTCCGGGAAACGTTCCCGAACATGACATATCAGCCGTTCGCCTTTGGAATCCCGCTGGCCAATGCCTTGTCCCATGGCGTACAGATTGCCGCCGGCCTCGTAAAGAATGCCGGCTGCAAGGTCGTCGTTGCCGCGATCGAGCATGTAGCCGCCCGGCTGGCCGTGAATGGCGGCGCGGGTCTGGTAGTCCGGTACCGGCGCCTGGCTATCGGTGTTGATACTTCCCATGGCATCCCGGCGGCAGGCGGCCGCTTCGGATTCGATGCGTGCATAGTCCGCGTCCGCCTGTTCCGCGAGCACCTGCCACATCCGGTTCTGGCTCGCCCGATTGATGCCCGACCACAGCCGGTAACTGTTCCGGCTCTCGAGCGTGTCGCTTGCCGTTGCGTCGTCCAGCGCCTCGTAATCCTGTTTGACGGCATCCTGCAGCGTATTTCTGAGCGCCGTTTTCATGGCGAGGATAGCCAGGCGGCGGCTGGTGCCGTCGTGATCCGTTTCGAGTTCCAGCGGATGCCGCGTGTTTCGAGCCATGGCTATGCCAAGAGGGTCAAATGAGTTAGCTTGCATTGTAGCGGCTGTCGTCTTCTGCGTCGTGCAGGCGAGGCGGTGAGGGACGGGCAGGCCGTGCGGTGAACAGGGGAGTGGCATTGCGGAAAAAACTCGGGGCGGTCGTCGTGTTCGGCTGGGGGCTGGGTTCGCTGGGCCTTGCGGTCATCCACAACACGCTGAACGTGCTGCTGCTGCCGTATCTCACTGTCGTCGTTGGCCTCAATCCCGCGCTGGCAGGCAGCCTCGTGCTGGCGACCAAGGTGTACGATCTGGCCACCGACCTGCCGATGGGCTGGATGACCGATCGTACCCGGAGTCCCTGGGGGGCACGCCGGCCGTACCTTGTTGCAGCCGGCGTGCTGACGCCGCTGGCCTTGTCCATGCTGTTTACGGCGCCGTCCACGTCGCCCGAACTCTGGGTACTCACGGCGCTCATCCTGTACGCCACCGGCTACACGTTGTTCAACGTGCCGTACCTGTCGATGCCGGCCGAACTCAGCATGTATACGCACATCCGCACGCGGATGGTGGCGTGGCGTTCGCTGTTCATTGCGGCGGGCACGCTGTTCGGTGTGGCGATTGCGCCGTATCTCGTCGGCGCGCTGGGTGGCGGCAGCGATGCTTACGCAACGCTGGGTCTTACGATGGCCATAGTCGTTGCACTTGCGTTCTTCGGCTGCGTCTGGCTGACGGCGCCTGCGCGGGTACCCGAAACCGCACGCGGACAAAGCCCCACGATTGCGCAGCTCAAGACGCTGTTCGCCAACCCGCATTTTCGTACGCTCCTGCTGATCAAGATCAGTCATCTGCTCGCGCTTGCGATCGGCGCGGGCAGCCTGTTCTTCTTTTTTCGTTTTGCCCTCGGCTACGATCTCAAGACGCTTGGCGTCTACGGTGCCGCGACAACGTTTGCGTGGGCACTGTCGATGCCGGTCTGGACCCGTCTTGCGCGCTCCCGCGGCAAGCGCTGGGGGTACTTCTGGGCAACGCTGTTCTACTCCGTCCTGACCCTGAGCTGGCTGTTTGCCGACCACGGCGAGCCGCTCGGGCTCGTGCTGCTTCGAGGAGCGCTGTTCGGCATTGCTTCCGGCGGGATGCTGCTCATGGGCAATGCCATGCTGCAGGACATCATGGATGCCGACTATCGCGAGAGCGGGGAGCGCAAGAACGGATTGTTTGCGGGCAGCTACAGCCTGGTCGAAAAGCTCAGTGCAGGCGTCGGCGTGCAGGTGCTCGGTCTGGTTCTCGCATTCACGGGTTTCGATCGCGCGGCTTCCGAGCAGCCCGAGTCAGCCGTCACGGGCATCTACGTCACGGCGGCGCTGATTCCGGCTTTGCTCATGTTGCTGAGCCTGCTCGTCATTCGCCGCTACAGCCTTGCCGAGGCGAGCCTGATCGACGTTGAGGCCGAAGCGCCGTCGAGCTGAAGCCGGATTCAGAAGCTGCGTTTGCTTTCGAGCAGAATCTGCACGGAGTCGATATCGGCGTCACCGTCGAGCGGAAAAGCCAGATCCAGATGGACCATCTTGTTGGCGGATGCCCGGGTGGGCGCAAAACGCAGGCCGAAGCCCACGTTGCGCAGCCAGCCCAGCTCGCGCTCGCCGATCGGATTGCGGCCCCAGGTTCTGCCGACGTCGGCAAACACGGCGCCGCCGACACGCACCAGGCGGAACGGATACCAGTCCGTAAAGAAGCGCTGCTCAACCGTAAACAGCAGTTTGGAGTCGCCGCTCTGGTAACGCAGCGGGTAGCCCCGCAGTCCCGTGTTGCCGCCGAGTTGCACCGGGTTGTCGAGGTCGAGGTTGTGCCCGGCCGTGGCAGCGAGCGTCATGAAGAACGTGCGCTTGTCCGCCCAGCGCCAGTAGTAGCGCGCCGACAGTTCCGCCAGTGCGTTCGCGGTGCGACCGCTCTCGCGGCGGCCGCTGCCGCTCAGATTCAGAATCAGCGCACGGCTCGAGAGACTGCCGAAGCCTTTGCTGAAATCCATCGTGACAAGGGCGGCGTCCCGATCCGATCCGAGGCTCGAGTCCGCCCAGCCGAGCGTAGCGCTGAAGCGTGTGCCGAGATAGAAGTCTTCGGTCTTGCCGATCTGATCGCGGTTGTTGCCGGTTTCGAAGCGGTCCTCGACGATCTCGAAGCCCAGGAACGGGTAGACGAGCTTGCGGTCTTCCGGCACGACGGTCTCGAGCGGCGTGCCCGGTACTGCGGCAAAGCGATTGTCGTCATACACGAACCCCGCCGTGAAGCGCCGCGCTCGCGTGTGCCTGAGTCCGCGCGACCAGCCGCCGAACGCTGAGGCGTAGCGGCGTTTGTGCTGGAATTCCGCTGCCTCGTCGCCGAGGCGATAGAGCGGCGTTTCGCGCACGTCGTCCAGTGCCGTAAAGCCGGCCGCCCAGCGCGTATCGAGGGCAATAAACGGCCGAGTAACGCGCAGCAGATTGGAGCGACCGTCGGAATTGTCGGCCAGACGCGCGGCCAGCGACCAGCGCTGACGGGTAATGTTGTTGTCGACGTACTCCAGGCTGTTCGAGGTCCGGTCGACGTCGTCGGTGCGCGCAATACGGATGAGTTGACCGCGGCCGAGCAGGTTGGTGTCTTCGACGCCAAATTTCGTGCGGTTCTCGCCGCCGCTTCGGGAGACCGAGACGTCAGGCACGAGTGTCCAGACGTCGCGCGTCGCGACTTCGACGTCGACCTTGTTGCCGTTGACCGCAACCGGCCTGACGTTGGCGTCGAAGAGGAATACGTTCTGCCTCAGGATGCGCTCGGATTCGTCCACGAGCCGCTGCGAATAGCGGTCACCCTCGGCAACCAGCAGCTGGCGCCGGATCAGCGACTCGCGCGTGACGATGTGCCAGCGGTTGGCGAGCGCATAAAACCAGTTGTTCTCATCCGGGTTGGATAGATCGAAAACGTTCTGCCGGTCGAGGATGAGATCTCCAATGACAGCGTCTTCGGGTATCTGCTCGGCACTCAGGGTGGGTCGCTCCGAACCCACCTTGTCGGGGTCTTCCTCGGAGCCTACGGGGGAGGAGCAAACGGCGAGCGTCAGCAGCAAAAACCCGGTTTTTGAGGCAGTCGGTTTTCGAATCACTGGGGGCGGCAAGGTCAAAAAAACCAAAGACTCCTAACGCTACCACACTCAGATAAACAGTATCAGACGATACATTCGATGCTTAATGTCAGACTGACCCGTATAATCGGGCGCTTTGACAGCGGCGGGGTCCCGACGGACATGGAAGGTAGCTTACTCAATCAGGGGGTCCTGCTCATGCTGGTCGGCATGGGGACCGTCTTCGTTTTCCTGACGCTCCTGGTTGCTGCGATGTCCGTCTTATCCCGCGTCGTCATGAAGTTTTCACCACCGCCCGTACTCGACGGCCCGTCTGCCGATGAAATTGTCGCGATTACCGCGGCCGTCGAACACCATCGACGTTCAGGTCAAGTCTGAACTTTTCCCATTCACCTCACACGACAGGACGAGCATGAGCGATACCAGGCCTGCTGCAAAACCTCTTGGGATTACCGAACTGGTGCTGCGCGACGCACACCAGAGCCTCCTTGCCACGCGTATGCGCATCGACGACATGCTGCCGATTGCCCCGAAGCTCGACAAGGTCGGCTTCTGGTCGATGGAATCCTGGGGCGGGGCGACTTTCGATGCCTGCATCCGTTACCTCGGCGAAGATCCGTGGGAACGTATTCGGCGCCTCAAGGCGGCCATGCCGAATACGCCGCAGCAGATGCTGTTCCGTGGCCAGAACATCCTGGGCTACCGGCATTACGCGGACGATCTCGTCGAGAAGTTCGTCGAGCGTGCGGCGACCAACGGGGTCGACGTGTTCCGGATCTTCGATGCGCTGAACGACATGCGCAATCTCGAAGTTGCCATCAAGGCAACCGTTGCCGTGGGCAAACACGCGCAGGGCACGATGTCCTACACCGTGAGCCCGGTACACACGCTGGATCTGTGGGTCGACCTCGGCAAACAGATCGAAGACATGGGCGCGCATTCGATTTGTATCAAGGACATGGCGGGCCTCCTGAACCCCAATACGGCCTTCGACCTGGTGAGCCGCCTCAAGGAGACCGTGGAGATCCCGATCCAGCTTCACTGTCACGCAACCACGGGCCTGTCCATCGCGGCGTGCGTCAAGGCAGCGGAGGCGGGCATCGACACGATCGACACTGCCGTATCGTCGATGAGCATGACGTACGGGCATTCCCCGACGGAAACGCTCGTGTCGATCATGGAGAACACCGATCGTGCCACTGGCCTCGACATCAATCTGATCGAAGAGATCGCGGCCTACTTCCGGGAAGTCCGCAAAAAGTACGCCAAATTCGAAGGTGGCCTGAGAGGCGTCGACTCGAGAATCCTGGTGGCGCAGGTGCCGGGCGGCATGCTGACCAACCTCGAGAATCAGCTGCGCGAACAGAACGCCGAGGACAAACTCGACGACGTACTCGAGGAGATACCGCGCGTGCGCGACGATCTCGGCACGCTGCCGCTCGTGACCCCGACTTCGCAGATCGTCGGCACGCAGGCCGTGATCAATGTGCTGTCGGGGGACCGCTACAAGGTCATTTCCAAGGAAACGGCCGGCGTGCTCAAGGGCGAATACGGCGCGACGCCGACCGCCGTGAACGCGGGGCTGCAGGCGCGGGTACTCGAAGGCGCCGAGCCGATTACCGTGCGTCCCGCGGATCTGCTGGAGCCCGAACTCGTCACCCAGACCGAAGAGTTTCTCAAGCTGGCGAAGGAGAAGGGTATCCGGACCGCGGACGAGGTCGTGGACGACGTGCTGACCTACGCGCTGTTTCCGCAGATCGGGCTGCGTTTCCTGGAACATCGCGACGATCCTTCCGCTTTCGAACCGCCGCCGTGGGAGGAGTCGTCGAGTGCCGAAGCGCCGGCGAGTGCCGCTGCGTCAGCACCAGCCGCAGCGCCCGGGCCGGCCAGTTATGACGTCCGGGTGAACGGCAAGACCTACACCGTGGAGGTCGCGGCAAGCGGCGCACTGGGCGCACCGGTCCCGGTTGCGGCCGCGGCGCCCTCCGCTCCGGCAGCGGCTGCGCCAGCTGCAGCCGGCAATGCCGAGGCCGTCAAGGCGGTGCTCGCCGGCAACATCTTCAAGGTACACGCAAAACCGGGGGCGAGCGTCAACGAGGGCGATCCGCTGCTGGTTGTCGAAGCCATGAAGATGGAGACCGTCGTTGCGGCGCCCGCGGCGGGCACCGTCGTCGAGGTGTTCGTCGCCGAAGGTGACGTCGTGGCCGTCGGCGACGCGCTCGTCAGCATTGCCTCGTGATTGCGGCTTGAGGGGGTAAAGCCGTGGAGATGGTGAAGCAAATCTGGCTGGACAGTGGCCTGTATCAGATCAGCTGGCAACAGGCGATCATGCTGGTGATCTGCGGGTTGCTGCTGTATCTCGGGATCGCAAAGAAGTTCGAGCCGCTGCTGCTGGTGACGATTGGTTTCGGCGGTCTGCTGTCCAACATACCGGGTGCCGAAATCGCCACGGGCGACGGTTTGCTGCATCTCGTCTACGTCATCGGTATCGAGACCGGGGCCTTTCCGCTGATCATTTTCATGGGTGTCGGCGCGATGACCGACTTCGGCCCGCTGCTGGCCAACCCCCGCACGCTGTTCCTGGGCGCGGCAGCACAGTTCGGCATTTTTGCAACGCTGCTGGGTGCACTGGCGCTGACCGAACTCGGCTGGATGAATTTTTCGATTCGCGAGGCAGCGGCGATCGGCATCATTGGCGGGGCGGACGGACCGACCGCAATTTACGTTGCCGGGCAGCTGGCGCCGCATTTGCTCGGCGCGATTGCGGTTGCCGCCTACTCGTACATGGCGCTCGTGCCGATCATTCAGCCGCCGATCATGAAAGCCCTGACGACCGAATCGGAGCGCAAGATCAAGATGGTGCAGCTGCGTGACGTCTCCAAGACGGAACGCATTCTGTTTCCGATCATTCTGCTGATGCTCGTGGGTATGCTGCTGCCGTCGGCAGCCCCGCTGCTCGGCATGCTGTGTTTCGGCAACCTCATGCGCGAATGCGGCGTGGTCGAGCGTCTTTCCGATACCACGCAGAATGCACTGATCAACATCGTGACCATTTTTCTCGGGCTCGCGGTGGGTTCGAAACTCTCCGCCGAGGCGTTCCTGCAGCTCAGCACGCTCGGCATCCTCGTGCTGGGCATGGTGGCGTTTGCGATTGGCACGGCCAGCGGCGTACTCATGGGTAAACTCATGAATGCCGTGTCCAAAGCCGATATCAATCCGCTGATCGGTGCCGCCGGCGTATCGGCCGTGCCGATGGCGGCACGGGTTGCCAACAAGGTGGGTCAGGAAGCGAACCCGCAGAACATCCTGCTCATGCACGCAATGGGGCCCAATGTTGCCGGGGTCATCGGTTCCGCGGTAGCCGCCGGCATCATGATTCTGTTCGCCGGCTGACTCCGCGCAACGCTTTTCGGGATCTTGCCCGAGGCTCCCCTGGGTTCCCGGTCGCTCAGGCGGCTTTGGCGCGGCCGGCGAACTCGACGTAGTGATCCTTAAGGACCTGCGCAACACAGCTCGTCAGGCGCTTGCCGGTCTCGATATGCAGGAATTCGTTCGGTCCGTGCGCGTTGGAGTTCGGTCCCAGGAGCCCCGTCACGAGAAACTGCGCGTCGGGGAAACGCTCGCCGAGCATACCCATGAACGGGATCGTGCCGCCCGTGCCCATGTACATCGAAGGCTTGTCGAAGAAGGCCTGCGACGCCGCCTGCATCGAGGCTTCGAGCCACGGCGCCACGGGTGGCGCGCTCCAGCCGGCCATGGCGGAATCCGCTTCGAACGTCAGCCGCGTGCCGCCGACCTGTTCGGACTCCAGGCACTCCTTGACCGCCTGAGCAGCCTGTTCCGCGTCGCAGGTGGGCGGCAGGCGGAAAGACAGCTTGACGGTGTTGTGCGGCAGCAGCGTGTTGCCGGCGTTGACGAGTTCCGGCAGTCCGTCGGCTCCCGTGACGCTGAGCGTTGGCCGCCAGGTATTGTTCAGCAACAGTTCGTAGGCCGACTCACCGGGCTCCGCGCCGGTGACGGCCCACGGGTACTTCCGGTACACGGAATCGCCCAGCGTTGCGGCCGCCTGCTCCGCCTGTTCGAGACGTTGCCCGGGTATCTCGACGTGCAGGGCATCGAGCGTAATCCGCCCGGTCCGTTCGTCTTCGAGCTGCGAAAGCGCACGCCGCAGCAGGCGAAACGCCGAGGGGACCACGCCGCCGGCACCGCCCGAGTGCACACCCTCGGTGAGCACGTCAGCGCGCAGAGTACCCGTCAGATTGCCGCGCAGTGAGGTCGTGCACCAGAGTTGCTCGTAATTGCCGCATTCCGCGTCCAGGCAGACGACCAGGCCGGGCGCGCCGATACGGTCTTCGAGCAGCTCGATGTAGTGCGGAAGATCGAAACTGCCCGATTCTTCGCAGCCTTCGATGAGTACGACGCAGTGTGCGTGCGGAATGCCTTGTTCCTGCAGAGCACGAATGGCCGTGAGCGAGCCGAACGTGGCGTAGCCGTCGTCCGCGCCGCCGCGGCCGTACAGCTTGCCGTCCTTGATCGTGGGCTGCCAGGGCGACAGATCGTCGTCCCAGCCGCTGAACTCGGGCTGTTTGTCGTAGTGGCCGTAGAGCAGCACGACGTCGTCGGACTGGCCGGGAATGTCGATGAACAGCACGGGAGTGCGGCCCTCGAGTTTGACCACCTCAACCGTCATACCTTCGATCGGTTGACGGGCGGACCAGGCTTCGAGCTGGCGAACGGCTTTTTCCATGTGGCCGTGTTGTTCCCAATCGGGATCGAAATGCGGCGACTTGTTCGGGATTTCGATGTAGTCGCAAAGCTCCGGGATGATCTCACTGTCCCAGAGTCCGTTGACAAACTCCGCGGTCTTGTCGTGATTCATGGCTGCTAGGTTCCGCTCAGCGAGCGTATCAGGGTTCGGGTCATACGCTCGGTTGTGATGAAGCCCCAGTTGTAGTCGTCGTGGTAGACCGACAGAGGATTGGCGGCGAGGATCTGTTCCTCGTCCTGGCCTGCATCGACGAGCGCCTTCACGCGTTTGCGCGCGTCGATGAGCATGTCGAGATCGGTTTGAAGACCGGCTTTGTCGGTGATCGGACCGTGCCCGGGCACGACGCGCGTTTCGTCGTCGATCATGGCCAGCATCTCCTGCTGGGCCGCGATGTAACCCTCGACGTTGCCGCCGTTGTCCAGATCGATGAACGGGAACAGCCCGCGGAACTGCACGTCACCCGTCACCAGCACGTTGACGTTCCTGAACAGGATTGCAGCGTCGCCGTCCGTATGGGCATGTTCCAGGTGAAACACATAGGCCTCGTTGCCGTTGATGTGAAAGGTCACGGCGTCGGAGAACGTCAGCACCGGCAGTCCGCCTTCGCCGCCCGCGAATTGAGGGTTGTCGAGCAGGCGCTTCCTGATGTTGTCGTGCGCAACGATCACGGAGCCGTTGTCGGCGAAGTGTGCGTTGCTGCCGACATGATCGCCGTGGACGTGCGTGTTGATCACAAAATCGATGTCGCGGCCGGCAATTTCGGTGGCTTTCTCGAGCAGCATCTCCGCTACGGCTTCCAGCCCGTCGTCGATCAGCACGACGTGCTCGTCGCCGCTCAGGAGCGTCATGTTGCCGCCGGCAAATCCGTCCGCCCCTTCCAGCATGTGCATGCCGGGGACCACTTCGGTTGCCTTGATGGCGCTGACCGGTTGCTGGGCCAGCGCTGCGCTGCCGGGCAGGACTGCCAGAAGAATCAAAAGTCGGGTTCTCATGAAAATCGCTCCGCTTGCGCCGTCAAAGGCGAGAGTGTTGCCGAATCCGGGCGCGAGCGCCAGTCTCCCCGGGGCTTCGCGGTGGCCAACTACCTGCTTTGACGTATGGTCTTCGGCCGCCGTTTAGGTCAAAGTACGCGGCCTCGCTGACAAAGAAGATGAAAGAACGAGCCGTCATGACAACATTTGGGACCCAGTTCTGCGCCAGTTTTGCCACCGCCCGCTTCGAAAACGACGCCTGGCAGGCCCACCGGATCGAGCCGCTTGCGCCCCTGTCGCTGCACCCGGCAGCGCACGTATTTCACTACGCGAGTACCTGTTTCGAGGGTTTCAAGGCTTATCGCTGGGCTGACGGCAAGGCGCGCATTTTCAGGCTGCACGATCACGTCCGCCGCATGCAGGGCAGCGCGGAATCCCTGCGCCTGCCAATACCCGACGCGGACGTGCTGGCGGCCATGGTGACGGAACTGGTGGCCGCCGAGGTCGAACAGATCCCGGCACCGCCGAGTTCGCTGTACCTGCGGCCTACGCTCATCGGCACGCTGGAAAACATCGGGGCTGCTGCCTCGCCGTCGACGACTGCGCTGCTGTACGTACTCGCTTCGCCCGTGGGCGACTATTTCAGCGGCGGGGCCCGGCCGCTGAAGCTCCTGGTCGACGACCAGCGTGCCCGATCGACCGAGCAGCTCGGCAGCACCAAGACCGGCGGCAACTATGCGGCGGCGCTCGGGCCTACGCTGGACGCAAAGGCGCGCTACGGCGTGGATCAGGTGCTGTTCTGTCCGGGCGGGGACGTGCAGGAGACGGGGGCTTCGAACTTCCTCCTGATCAGCGACGACGAGATCGTGACCAAGCCGCTCGACACGTCGTTCCTGCACGGCATGACCCGGGCGTCGATCCTGACCCTGGCGGCAGACCTGGGCTATACCGTCAACGAGCGCAACTTCACCGTCGACGATCTGCTCGGGTACGCGAAGACCCACGAGGCTGCGCTGAGCGGTACGGCCGCGTGCCTGTCTCCGGTTGGCACGCTCGTGTATCGCGGTGAAGAAATCGCGGTACGCGACGGAGAGGCCGGCAAGAACACGGCGCGTCTTCGCGACGCGCTGCAGGATATCCAGTACGGCAAAGCCGCCGACACCCATCGCTGGCTGACGACGGTATAACGCCCCGGCCGGGCGTATCAGATGGCTCTGGAAAACTGCCTGACGGGCCCCTGGTCCAGGTAGCGGTCGAAGGTCATCGCGATGTTGCGTAGCAGGTAGCGCCCTCTCGGCAGTATCTTCAGGCCGTCCTCGCTGCGTTCGAGCAATTCGTCCGCCTGCATGGTCTCGAGCCGTTCCAGCTCGCCGGCGAAGTAGCGCTCAAAGTCGATGTCGAAGCGTGCATTGAAGTCCGCGAACGACAGCTCGTCGTAACACATCAGGGACTGAATGACGGCCGCGCGCAGCCGGTCGTCGTGATCCACGCTGAGTCCTTTGGCAATGGCGAGTTCGCCGCGCTCGATGCGTTCCTCGTAGTCCTGCGTCGAAACGGTGTTTTGCGCATAGACGTTGCCGATGCTGCCGATCGAACTCACGCCGAGCCCGATCAGGTCGCAATGCCAGTGTGTCGAATAACCCTGGAAGTTGCGCTGCAGGCCGCCTTTGCGTTGCGCGACGGCGAGTTCGTCGTCCGGCAGCGCAAAATGGTCCATGCCGATGTACACGTAGCCCGCATCCGTCAGTCGCTCGACCGTACGTCCGAGTATTGCGAGCTTGGTGTCCGCATCGGGCAGATCCACTTCACGGATCATGCGCTGGCCCTTGAAACGCTCGGGAAGGTGCGCGTAGTTGTACACCGACAGCCGCTCGGGCCGAATGTCGAGAGTCTTGCTCAGCGTACGGTCGAAACTCTGGAGCGTCTGGTGCGGCAATCCGTAGATCAGGTCGAAGGAGATCGAGCCGAATCCGGTTCGGCGTGCATCTTCGACGAGTGAGCGGACGTCATCGAGGGGTTGTATCCGGTTGACGGCGAGCTGCACGCGGGGATCGAAATCCTGGATACCAAGGCTCAGCCGGTTGAAGCCCAGCGATGCAAGCTCGTCAAGTCGGTTGCGATCGACGGTTCTTGGATCGACTTCGATCGAGTACTGGCGTTCGTCCGACTCGTCCAGGCTGAAGTGTTGCCGGAGGACGTAGAACAGCTCGCCGAGCTGAGCGGGATCGAGATAGGTTGGCGTGCCGCCGCCAAAATGCAGCTGCTCGACGAGGCGCGAGCGATCGAAAAGGGCACCCTGCAGGGCAATCTCCGTGTGCAACGCATGGAGGTAGCGTGCGACGCGCGCTTCGTTGCGCGTGACGATCTTATTGCAGCCGCAGTAGTAGCAGAGCTGGTGGCAGAACGGCACGTGGACGTACAGCGATAGCGGCAGTGCACCGGCATTGCTCGCGACGGCGTTTCGCTGGTATTCGCCGGCACCGAGTTCCGGCGTGAACTGCAGCGCCGTGGGATACGAGGTGTAGCGGGGCCCCCGGCCGTCATAGCGACGGATGAGCCCGGCGTCGAAACCGCTCCGGCTATCGTTGGCGTTCATCCGCCCATAATCGGACCAAAACGGGCCCGACGCCATGGGTAGATGTGCGTACTCTCAGGAGGTTGCGGCGGGTTGCCGGGACAGGCTGTGGGTCAGGAACAGCACCGTGGCGAGCAACAGCATGGCGACGGCCTGATGGGCTGCGCCCAGTAATACCGGTACGCTCAGGAGCAGCGTGCTGATCCCGAGTACGACCTGCAAAGTGGCGGTATGCAGCACGGCGGTGGCCGCAACGGCTGCCCGCCGCGGGAAAGCGGCGTGCCGTGCCCGCCACCAGTAAGTGACGATCAGCGCGAACGTCGTCAGCGTGAGCAGCCGATGGTTGAACTGCACGGTGACGGCGTTTTCGAACAGGTTGCGCCAGAAGGGACTCAGTGCGCCGAGGCCCTCCGGGATCAGGCTGTCGCCCATGAGCGGAAAGCTGTTGTAGATCTTGCCCGCCCTGAGGCCCGCGACGAATCCACCCGACAGGATGGTCACGACGAGCAGCGACGCGAGCGCAACCGTGCGCCGAAACCACGGATGCCTGCCCGGTCGATCCCGGCCAAACCACAGCGACAGGGCGACCCAGAACATGAAGCCGAAGACGAAAAAGGCCATCGCAAGGTGCGCGGTCAGCCGGTATTGGCTGACCTGCGGTATGTCGACGAGTCCGCTCTTGACCATGTACCAGCCGAGCAGTCCCTGCAGGCCGCCGAGCACGAACATGGCAACGTACTTCGGGTACTCGCGTGGCCTGATGTCGCCACGGACGGCAAACACGACAAACGGCACGAAAAACGCGAGACCGAGCAGCCTGCCGAGCAGCCGGTGCAGGTACTCCAGCCAGAAGATGCCTTTGAACGCGTGCACGTCCATGTGCGAGTTGACCTTGTCGAACTGCGGTGACTGCTGGTACTTCGCGAACTCTTCAGCCCAGGCCGCCTCGCTGAGCGGCGGCAGCGCGCCGGTGACGGGGTGCCAGTCGGTCATGGAAAGGCCGGATCCGGTCAGGCGCGTGAAGCCGCCGAGCACCACCATGCAGAACACGAGTGCACAAACGGAAAACAGCCAAATAGCGACGCGCCGATGTCGAGCTGCGTCATCCCGAGTCATAGTCATTGGAAAACTGGCAGAATGGCCGGCGCCGGAACGGCACCGCAGTTCAAGACACGGAATGGTAATCTGCCCGAATGCAACTTTCAAAGTGCAACAACATTGCCGACCTGCGCGCCGTGGCAAGAACCCGGCTGCCCGCGCCGGTGTTTCACTACCTCGACGGGGGTGCGGACGACGAACTGACGCTCAGCCGCAATACGACCGCGTTCGACGACTACGAACTGCTGCCGACACAGCTGTCCGACGTCAGCCGGCTCGCCACGGGCGCACGTCTGTTCGGGCAGTCGCTGGACTGGCCGGTGATCCTGTCGCCCACCGGGGCATCCAGGCTGTTTCACGCCGACGGCGAGCCGGCCGTGGTCCGGCAAGCGGCTGAATTCGGAACGGTCTACAGCCTCTCGACCCTCAGTACGACCACGATCGAAGCAGCCGCGGCTGCCGCCGACTGCCCGAAGATGTTCCAGCTCTACATGTTCCGCGATCGCGGCATGACCGAAAACTTCATCGAGCGTTGCAAAGCCAGCGGCTACGTTGCGCTGTGCCTGACGGTCGACACGCCGGTCGCCGGCAATCGCGAGCGCGATTTCGTTTACGGCTTTGCACAGGGGCCGAACAGTCCCAGCCCGCGCAGCCGGATTCGCCAGATTGCGAGCTTCCTGAGGCATCCCGGCTGGCTCTATCGCGCCGTGCTCGGCAACGACCTCGAGATGGTCAACATCACGAGCAACAGCGCGTACGAGGCCGACGTGAACCGGAGCATTCGCGACTTCATCGACAGCGAACTCGAGCGTTCACTGACCTGGAAAGACGTTGACTGGCTGGCGAGTCGCTGGGGCGGGCCGCTGGTCGTGAAGGGGGTTCAGACCGTGGACGATTGCCGCAAGGCGGAGGATTCCGGCGCCACCGCCGTGATGATCTCCAATCACGGCGGGCGCCAGCTCGAATCCTCGCCGGCACCGGTCGACTGCATCTCCGCCGTGGCGGACGCGCTCGGCGATCGCCTCGAGATCATTTGCGATGGGGGCATCCGTCGCGGTAACCACATCGTCAAGGCGCTCGCACTGGGCGCGAGCGCCTGCAGCATCGGACGCGGCTACCTGTACGGTCTGGCTGCGGGCGGCGAGGCCGGTGTGCAACATGCGCTCAAGCTGCTGCGCGCCGAATTCGAGCGAACCCTGGCGCTTGCCGGCTGCAACGACGTCGACCAGCTGGGGCGACGATATGTACAGCATCGTCCCCGCGGTTCGGGCTCCTCATTTGCGCAGTTTTCCGGCAAATAACGAGTTTTCGAAGAAAATATCCATATTCGGTCTATTCAGACCCTTAAGAAAGCGCCGGGGAAATCAGGCTTTACGGGATCTGTAACATTTCATCCGCATAGTCGCATTTCTACTTACTGGGCGACGCCGCTCATTTGCGAGTAGGATTGTGCTTCCGGTGAACGCTGGTCATTCGTTCGGCGGCCCGGCTGGTGTCTTTGAGGTAGTTATGTCTGAAGAAAGAGTTACTGGAACCGTTAAATGGTTCAACGATGACAAAGGGTTCGGTTTTATCGAACGCGAGGACGGCAAGGACGTCTTCGTTCATCACAGCGCGATTGTTATGGAAGGTTTCAAGTCCCTCAAAGAGGGGCAAAAGGTCACGATGGAAGTGACCCAGGGCCAGAAAGGCCCGCAGGCCGAGAACGTCATCGCGGAGTAGGCGTCGTCGGGTCGCCTGCACGCGCCTTGTTGAGGCGCGTGCGCCATCATCGGCGTTGTCGTGCCGGCTTGGGTATGCGGCAGCGTTACGGTGTCTGACAGATCGTTCCGTACCTTGTCGCCCGGGGCCACCGGGCGATACGGGCAGTTGTATGCCGGCTACAGTCCATCAGCCGGCAGCCGGTCTCAAGTACTGAGGCCCGCCAGCGCCTGGCTCGTGAGCCTAAGCCCCACGAGCAGCAGGAACACGTAGACGAATACAAAAAACACCCGGTCCGATACCCGCCGGTGCAGCCACACCCCAAGGTACACGCCGGCGGGCGCAAACACGGCCAGAACGGCTGAGGTTTTGAGGTTCTCGACCGAGAACTGTCCCAGCCAGGCGTAGGGAATCAGCTTGGTGTAGTTGACGAGCGCAAAAAACACGGCTGTGGTGGCGACAAATCGTGTGCGATCGAGCGGCCTTCGCAGCATGTACATGTTCAGCGGCGGTCCGCCCGCGTGCGCAATGAAACTCGTGAATCCCGACACGGCTCCGGCTGGCCAGGCGGCAGCGCGCGGCCAGTGCCGGGGTTCCGCCGACACCGGGCGTAGTCGGTTGAGCCAGTAGTGGCCGGTGAAGAGTATGGCGACCAGGCCCACGCAAAGCCGAACGATGTCGGGGCTCATGAAGCCGAACAGCGCCGTGCCGATGGCAATGCCGATGAGCGACGCGGGCAACAGCGCTTTGAGTTCGCCAAGCTGCCAATGGCCCCGGTAGGCCCACAGCGTCACGAGATCCATGAGACAAAGGATGGGCAACAGGATTGCGGCGGCCTGCACGGGTGATACGACGAGCGCCATGAGCGGTACCGCCGCTGCGCCGGGCCCGCCACCGAACCCGCCCTTGGCGATGCCGAACAGGAGTACCGCCGGGACGGCGGCGGCATAGAACCAAGGATCCGTGATGAGCATCGCGGCAGTCTACTGTTTCGTCCCCGACGCTGCTCGCAGCGGCAAGCGGCCCCCGGAGCGGTGGCCGCCTGCCGTGGCGGGAATTTTCGTGCTCTAATGAGTTCTCAAGTCTTGAGTACTTTGGTCAACAACCCGGCAAGGACGGCTTTTTCTTTGAGTTTTTGCGCATGAAACTTCGAATTCGCGACAACAGCCTTCGGCTGCGTCTTACGCAGGCCGAAGTCGAAACGCTCAATCGCCAGGGGCTGGTCACGGCCAGTACGGCGTTTCCGGGCGGGCGCAAATTTCACTACGAGATCGAAAGCAGTCCGGCGAGCGTGGCGCCTGCGGCGCACTTCTCGGAGCATCGCCTGACCGTCAGGGTGCCGGAAACGGCGGTACTGGCCTGGGCCAGCAGCGAGCAGGTGTCGATGAGCGGCGAGCAGCGGCTCGACGAGGGTGAGGTGTTGACCTTGCTGATCGAAAAGGACTTCCGCTGCCTGGCGCCGCGGGAAGGCGAAGACGAATCCGACATGTTCCCGCACCCGCTCGAGCGGGCCGACAAAACGGCCTGAGCAGGGCGTCGGCGAGCCCGCCGTCAGAGCGCCGTCTTGAGCGCGCCCAGAAGGGTTTTGGGGTTGGGCCGATCCACAATGCGTTTCGACAGCTCGGTACGGCGTATGACGCCGGCCGCGTCGACGACCAGCGCGGTGGGCCATATTGTGTCGTGGCCGAACGCCTCCCGATGTTTGCCGGGCACGGCGCCAGAGTGCAGCAGCCCCAGCGCGCGGGCTGCTGACAGATTGCGGTCCAGCCAGAAGTCGAAATCGACTTCGAAGATGTCCGCGACCCGGCGCGTCGTGTCCAGCGGTTCGGGTGTCACCAGGATCAGGCGCGCGCCGAGCGTGTTGATCTCTTTGTAGTAACTCGTCAGGTTCTTGACCTGCGAGCTGCAGAACGGACACCAGCCGCCGCGCACGAAGAGTACGACTGCCGGAGATCCGTCCAGGCTGCTCGAGTCGAGCTTGTTACCCTGTTCGTCATAAGCGATGAACAGCGGCAGAGGTTTCCCCGGCGTCAGCGCATCCGGCGTCTTGCGTCCGCCACGCTGCCAGTACCACCAGCCCAGCGCGGCGGCGGCGAGCAGTGCTGCAACACTATAAATAGCAATGTCGGTCATGCGGGTTGTCGTGTCCGTCGTGTCGTCGTCGTTCGGGCGATCAAGCGCAGCCGTCGGCTTGCGTGATCAGCACAATTTTCCCCATGTGCTTTCCCGATTCCATGTATTCGTGTGCGCTACGCGCATCGTCGAGCGCAAACTCCCTGTCGATAATGGGTTCGATTTTGCCGGATTCAAGCAGCGGCAGCGCCAGCTCGGCGTAGCGATCGCGAATCGCGGTCTTTTCCGCCGTGGTCTGCGGACGCAGCGTGGATCCCGTGAGCACAATGCGTTTGCCGACGATGGGCCGCAGATTGATCTCGGTCGTATCGCCGCCGAGGAAGGCAATGAGCGCATAGCGGCCGTCGCGAGCCATCAGCGACAGGTTTTTCTGCACGTAACTGCCCGCCACCATGTCGAGCACGACGTCAACCCGCGCTCCGCCGAGAAACGCCGCGATCTGGTCCGCCCAGTCGTCGTCACGGTAGTTCACCGCGAGGTCGGCGCCGATGCGCTCGCAAAACGCGCATTTGTCGGCGCTGCCGGCCGTCGTCACGGCACGGCCGCCGCTCTGTGCAGCAAGCTGTATCGCCGTCGTGCCGATGCCGCTGGACCCGCCGTGAACCAGCAGCGTTTCGCCGGCGCGGAATCGCGCCTGCATGAACACGTTGTAGGTCACCGTAAAACCCGTCTCGGGCAGTCCCGCCGCTTCCTTGAGCGACAGCCGTTCCGGTACCGGCAGGCAATGTCCTGCGTTGGCGACGGCAAACTCGGCGTAGCCGCCGCCATGAGTGAGGGCCATGACCCGGTCGCCAGGCTGCCAGCCGTCAACGCCCTTGCCGAGCCCGGCAATTCTGCCGGCCACCTCGAGCCCCGGCAGCGGGCTGGCGTCCGGGGGCAGCGGATAACGACCTTCGCGCTGCAGAATGTCGGGACGATTGACGCCGGCGGCAGCAACCTCGATCAATACCTCGCCGTCGCCGGGTTCGGGGACGGCCACGCGAACCGGCTCCAGGACTTCCGGCCCGCCAGGCCCGGTGATCCTGACGGCTTGCATTGTGCGGCGTTTGGCGGCGACCATACGACCGTCATACCGATAAGGCGCGACAAACTCAACTCCGGCGCACAAGGTGCGGAGTGGGCCGTCGGCGACAGGGGGAAATGCAGGACAATCCGATACTCTGGCAGCCGTCTGCCAAACGCCGCGAAACGTCGGCCATGCACGCGTTCATGCAGACCGTCGGTCAAGCGGACTACGACGCGCTGTATCGATGGTCGATCGACTCTTCACCCGCCTTCTGGGCCGCGCTCGCCGAATTTACGGAGGTCCGGTTTTCGCGACCCGCGGACGAGGTGCTGGCGCGCCCGGACGACATCATGAACGCGGGTTGGTTTTCCGGCGCAACGCTGAACTACGCCGAGCGCCTGCTCGCTCACGGAGGCAGTCGGGAGGCGCTGGTTTTCGTCGGCGAATCGGGACAACGGCGGGCGCTTAGTTTCGATCAGTTGCGGGCGGAAGTGGCAGCCATTGCGGGAGGTTTGCGCGCGGCCGGTGTGGGCAAGGGCGACCGGGTAGCTGGGTTTCTGCCCAACTGCCCCGAGGCCGTCATCGGCATGCTGGCAGCCGCAAGCGTCGGCGCTGTCTGGTCGTCCTGTTCGCCCGATTTCGGCGTGGAGGGTGTCGTCGACCGTTTCGGCCAGATACAACCCTCCGTGCTGATGACCGCCGACGGCTACCGCTACAACGGCAAGCAGCACGACTCGCTGTCCGTGGCCGAAAGGATTGCCGAGGCGATTCCTTCGATCCGGAGTTGCGTGGTCGTGCCGTTTGCGGGGACGGCGGAAGCCTTGCCGCGGGGTTTCGTTTCCTGGGAAGCGTTTGCCGAACCCGGTGAGGCGCTGCAGTTCGAGCCCGTCGCTTTCGATCACCCGCTGTTTGTCCTGTACTCGTCGGGTACGACCGGCGTGCCCAAGTGCATTGTGCACGGCCATGGCGGCACCCTGTTGCAGCATCTCAAGGAGCACCGGCTGCACACCGACATCGGTCCGGACGACCGCCTGTTCTACTTCACGACCTGCGGCTGGATGATGTGGAACTGGCTGGTCAGCGGACTGGCGACCGGTGCAACGCTGGTGCTGTTCGACGGTTCGCCGTTTCTGGAGCAAGGCCGGATGCTGTGGCGCATGGCCGAGGCGGAGTCGCTGACCGTGTTCGGCACAAGCGCCAAATACCTGTCGGCGCTGGAAAAGGCCGGCCGCCGACCCGGCGAGGAGTACGCACTCGACAGTCTTCGCAGCGTGCTGTCCACGGGTTCGCCGCTGGCGCCCGAAGGCTTCGATTACGTCTACGGGGCGATCAAAGAGGACGTTCAGCTGGCCTCGATAGCGGGCGGCACCGACATCATCAGCTGCTTCGTGCTCGGCAATCCGCTGTTGCCCGTTCGTCGCGGCGAGATACAGTGCCGCGGTCTCGGCATGGCCGTCGATATCTTCGACGATGACGGCAAGCCCGTCCGCGGCGAGCGCGGCGAACTCGTCTGCACGAAGCCGTTCCCGTCGGCGCCGGTCGGATTCTGGAACGATCCGGATCGCGCACGCTATCGGGCTGCGTATTTCGAGCGTTTCGACGGTGTGTGGGCACACGGGGACTACGCGGAACTCACGGCCGCCGGCGGCGTCGTGATTCACGGGCGGTCCGACGCCGTGCTCAACCCGGGAGGCGTTCGCATCGGCACGGCGGAGATTTACCGGCAGGTCGAACGCCTCGACGAAGTGGTCGAGAGTATTGCCGTGGGACAGCGCTGGGAGGACGACGTGCGCGTCGTGCTGTTCGTGGTTCTCGCAGCCGGTGTCGAACTCGACGACGCGTTGACGGCAAGCATTCGAAAGGTCATTCGCGACAATACGACACCCCGGCACGTGCCGGCCAAGGTGCTTGCGGTTACCGAAATTCCCCGCACGCGAAGCGGCAAAATTGTCGAGCTGGCCGTGCGCAGCGTCATCCACGGCGAGCCGGTGCAAAACACCGACGCGCTCGCCAATCCCGAAGCGTTGGAGCACTTTCGGAATCGCGCCGAGCTTGCCGAGGCATGACGGCGGGTCCCGAGCTGTCCGGCGCGGAGGTGTATCGCGGTTCGGTGTCCAGCGACTGGATCGACGTGAACCGGCACATGAACGTCGCTTATTACCTGCTCGCCTTCGATCTTGCGGTGGATGCGCTGTGGACACGGTTCGGCATTACCGAAGAGAGTATTGCGAGTACCCAGGGGTCGACCTTCGCGGTCGAGAGCCACGTCACCTATCAGTCCGAGCTGGCGCTCGGCGACGAGTTCGTGATTACGACTCAGGTACTGGCCTACGACGAGAAGCGCCTGCACCAGTTTCAGCGCATGTTCCGTGCCGAAGACTCGAGGCTTGCCGCCACCTGCGAGTGGATGAACCTGCACGTCGACCTGCGACAACGGAAGGTGACGCCCTGGCCCGAGGCGGTCCTCGACAGAATCGCGGTATTCTCGGCGGCTCAGGCCGGCGGTGAACCGCCGCCGGAAGCGGGCCGGCGCATGCGGATTCGCGAGCCGCTGTACACGGGCGTCAGCCCCTACGGAGAACGTTGATGAACGACAGAGTCATACTGGCGATCGACCAGGGCACGAGCAGCAGCCGCGCCGTGGTGTTCGATCACGCGCTCGAGCCGATCGAATCGGCGCAACAGGAGTTTGCGCAGATCTATCCCAGATCCGGTTGGGTCGAGCACGACCCGGAGGCCATCTGGGCCTCCGTTGCGGCGGTTACGGCAGAGGCGCTGGTAAAGGCCCGCGTCGAGCCGGCCGCGGTCTCGGCGATCGGGATCACCAACCAGCGGGAAACGACGGTGCTGTGGGATCGTGAAACCGGCCGGCCGCTGGCGAACGCGATTGTCTGGCAGGACCGGCGTACCGCGGAATACTGCGAATCGCTGCGCCGCGAGGGTTACGAAAAAAAGGTCATCGACAAAACCGGATTGCGCCTCGACCCGTATTTTTCCGCCACCAAGCTCAAGTGGCTGCTCGACCATGTCGACGGCGCGCGGGAGCGCGCGAGCCGCGGCGAGCTTGCCTTCGGCACCATCGATACGTTCCTCGTGTGGCGGCTGTCGGCCGGCAAGGCGCACGTGACGGACGCGACCAACGCGTCACGCACGATGCTCTACAACATTCACGAGCGGTGCTGGGACGACGAGCTTCTGAGGCTGTTCGACATACCGAAAGCGCTGCTGCCCGAGGTTCGGCCCTGCGCTTCCGATTTCGCCGAAACGCGTGTCGAGTTCCTCCGCGACGGAACGCCCATCGGCGGAATCGCGGGTGACCAGCAGGCGGCACTCATCGGGCAGGCCGGTTTCGAGCCGGGTATGACCAAGAGTACCTACGGCACCGGCTGCTTCATGATTGCCAACACGGGCAGCGAGGCGTTGAAGTCGGGCAACCAGCTGCTGACGACGATTGCGAGCGATCTCGACGGGCAGGTCACTTACGGCCTCGAGGGCAGCGTGTTCGTCGCGGGCTCAGCCATGCAATGGCTACGCGATGAATTGCGCATGATCGGGACCGCACCCGAGTCCGAGGCCATTGCGCGCGACACCGGCATCGTGGACGACGTGTACGTCGTCCCGGCGTTCGCCGGGCTGGGTGCACCGTACTGGGACCCGCACGCCCGGGGCGCGATCGTCGGGCTCTCCCGCGGCAGCAGCCGGGAGGTGATTGTGACCGCGACACTGCAGGCCATTGCGTTTCAAACTCACGATCTCGTCGTGGCCATGCGCGAGGACGGTATTAGCCCGGCCGTTGTGCGGGTCGACGGCGGTATGGCTGCCAACGACTGGTTTCTCGAGTTCCTGGCAGGTGTGCTCGACACGCCGGTCGAGCGGCCGGTTAACATCGAGTCGACCGTGCTGGGCGCTGCGTCCCTGGCTGCGCTGCAGATCGGCGCGATCGACGGCATCGAGCATCTCGCGGAGCGCTGGAAAAGTGAGCGCGTGTTTGCGCCCGCGATGACCCCGGAGCGCCGCCGTCAGCTGCTCGCGGGCTGGTCGGACGCCGTTTCGAGAACCCGGGGCGCAAGGTAGGACTCGAACTGTTCGGTTGCGCGCCGCCAGCTGCGCGTTTCGGCGTAGCGCCGGCACGTCTCCCTGTCGAGGCTGAGCGCCGAGAGGCAGGCAGCCTTCAGATCATCGTCGAGAATCCCGGTCTCGCCATGCCGGACGACGTCGATGGGGCCGTCCACGGGGAGCGCCGCAACGGGCAGCCCGCAGGCCATGGCTTCGAGCATGACGAGGCCGAAGGTATCCGTTTTGCTTGGGAATACGAACACGTCGCCACCTGCAAGGTGGTTGGCGAGGTCCGCGCCGAATCGATAGCCCAGGAAGTGACAGTCGGGGAACCGGCGGGTGAGCCCTTCGCGGTCCGGCCCGTCCCCAATGATGACTTTGCTGCCCGCCAGGTCGAGGTCGAGGAACGCCTCGATGTTCTTTTCAACGGCCACACGGCCGAGGTAGATCCAGACTGGTGTTTCGAGGCCGTAGTCGTGGGGCGTCGACGGGTTGAACAGTGCCGTGTCCACGCCGCGCGACCAAATGACGACGTTGTCGAAGCCGCGATTGGTCAGCTTCGTCTGTATGGCTTGTGTGGGCACCATCGTTCTTGCGGCCGGCCCGTGAAACCAGCGCAACAGTCGAACGGTCCAGGCGATCGGGATCGGCGCTCGCGCCCGGACGTACTCGGGGAATTGTGTGTGATAAGCCGTCGTGAACGGCACGCGGGACCGCAGACAGTACCGTCTTGCAGCCAGTCCCAGCGGACCCTCGGTTGCGATGTGAATGCAGTCCGGCTCGAAGCGGTCGAGATCGCGTCGCACGCCAGCGCCTGCGAACAGCGACAAGCGGATCTCGGGATAGGTCGGCATGGGAATGGTTCGCCGGCCCGCCGGCGTAACCAGCAGCACCTCGTGACCCATCGCGATCAGCTGGTCACGCGTTCTCGACAGGGTCCGCACCACACCGTTGACCTGCGGTTCCCAAGCATCCGTCACAATCGCTATGCGCATGCGGAGCATGGTTGGCCGGCGGCATTAAATTTGTGTTACAGAAACATAACAGCCCAATGATATGCTCATTCCGACTTTCATCGATCTGTCACGGGGCGGTCACGCCGTTGTCGTCTGACAGGCAGAGAATCGGCCGCGTAATGTGACCGGTACGACGGTATGGTAGTTATTGATTACATTAACGATTTGGAACTCGATGCGTGTCGCCGCATCAACGCGTTGAGCCGCTGGCGTGCCGTAAAGGCATTCTTCACCGCGGTTTCGCGTCTCGGCGACTACCCCGCCTGGGTGGGTTTCGGATTGGTTTGTGCACTGCAGCAAAGCGATCGGCTCGGTTTGTTCGTCGTGCACACGTTGGCAACCGCCGCCGTTGGTATCCTCGTGTACACGTTTCTGAAGCGACGGCTGGTTCGTGAACGGCCGTACATCATGCACGGCGAAATCGAGTGCGGAACCGCGCCGCTGGACCGCTACAGCTTTCCGTCGGGCCACACGCTGCACGCAGTGAGTTTCGCCATCTTCTACGGCAGCTACGAACTGAGCCTGTTGTTCGTGCTGGTACCGTTTGCGCTGCTAGTGGCGGCCTCCAGAGTGATTCTGGGCCTGCACTACCCGAGCGACGTTGTCGCCGGTGCCGGGCTCGGCGCAGCCATTGCAACGGCCAGTATTGCGATTGTCGCCTAGCCAGATCGGCTAACCTGGGTCGACTGACTCGTTCGTTCGACCCGTCTTCCGGAGCTGACCGCGCGCCGTCACGGTCCGGCGTTCGAGACGCCTCACTCAGGCGAAGCGCTGCCACAGGAACATCAGCCAAACGGCACCGCTTAGCATCAGGCTCATCATGACGGCGGCCGAGCCCATGTCCTTGGCGCGGCCCGACAGCTCGTGCTGTTCCTCGCCCACGCGGTCGATGGCCGCTTCGACGGCCGAATTGAGCAGTTCCACGACGAGCACGAACACGCAGCTTGCGATGAGCAGGAGTCGCTCCAGCGGCGTTTGCCCCACCCACAACGCCGCCGGGAACAGCAGCAGGCTCAGTACGACTTCCTGCCGGAACGCCGCCTCGTAGCGCCAGGCGTGTGCCAGGCCCTGTGCCGAGTATCTTGTTGCACGAACAACGCGGCGAAGGCCGGTGTTTCCGGGTTTTCCCATAGCGCGTAAGCTTCCTGGCGATGCGGTCCGCTTCGATGCCGCAAGCCTACACTGCGACAATACGGCTGTCGCTCTCCGGTGTTGCCGATGATCGACAATGCCGGGACGGGGCGTCCCGCGATCAGGCGGCGAGGGGGCGGCTGCTCGGGTTTACGAACAGCGGTTTGCTATCAATGCTGTCCGAACGGTAGTGCAGCAGGTGCAGCGCACCGTCGGCATCTTCGGCGAGGGCCGTGCGATGCTCCACCCAGTCGCCGTCGTTGACGTAGCGCACGCCGTCGATCCGACGGGCACCGGGGCGGTGGATGTGGCCGCAGATCACGCCGTCGAAGCCTCGCGAGCCGGCATAAGCCGCAGCGGTCTCCTCGAAGCGCACGATGTATTCGTTGGCCGCTTTGAGTTTGTTCTTGATGCGGGTCGACAACGGCGAGAACTGCCCACCGAAGCGCGAGCGCAGTGCGTTGAAGCGGACATCGGCTTCGACCATGACCGTGTAGGCCGCGGATGCGAAGCGCTCCAGATTCGTGCCTTTGCGAATGGCGGCGTCGAGCGCGTCGCCATGAAAGACGAGATAGCGTTCGCCGCTGGCGCTCACGTGTTCCGCCTCGAGCGCAATCTCGACGCCGAACAGTTCCTGGCCGGCCATGCGACGGAACTCGACGTCATGATTTCCCGGAATGTACACGACCCGGGACGGCCCGCCGGCAATCGCGAACAGCTGACCTAGGAGCGCGCGGTGGGATTCGATGAACGTGGGTTTGACCTTCAGCCTTTCCAGATCGACGATGTCGCCGACCAGATAGAGGGTGTCGGCGCTGACGGAACTCAGAAAGTGGCTCAGGTCTGCGGCGCGTGACTGAATGGCGCCAAGGTGAACGTCGGAAAGCCAGAGGGTTCGATAGTGCTGCGGTTGCATAAGCTACGGCCTGTTGATTGCAATAAGCACGGGGCGAAGCCTAGGTTTGTCAATTGACGGTGGGGTTTAGGTTTGGTGACAGTTTGATTGCGGAGCGGCCTGCCGTCGGGCTGCTTCCGCCGGCTCGACCTGGCTTGACTCGCCGTCATGCACGGCTAATCATTGGCACTCATGTCCTGCTTTGTATTCCCTCCGCGCTGCGCGTTGCCTGAAGATATCCCCGCTTGTTGAGAGCGCGACAAAAACTCGGCAAATACACCATCCTGGGCCGTATTGCGTCCGGCCCGCTCGCGGACGTCTATCGGGCATTCGATCGCATTCAGCGCATGCGAGTTGCGCTGAAGATACCGAGGCATGCCGATCACACGGGACACGACGAGTTTCTTCACGAAGTACAGGTGGCCACGCGCCTGAGTCATCCCAATCTGCTCGGGGTCCTGAACGCCGCCTACATCGACGATTACTTCGTCATTGCAATGGAACTCGGCGAGGAGTCGCTTGCCGACCGGATCGAACGGCGCATTTCGACGGCCAATGCCCTCGAGTTGACCGGTCAGGCGCTCAGCGGGCTTGCGCACGCACACGACAACAAGGTGATTCACTGCGATATCAAGCCCGAGAACTTCCTGCTGTTTCCGGGTAACCGCCTGAAGCTCGGCGACTACGGTTTTGCGAAACTCCGTACTCGCACCCTCAAGGCATCCGGGTCCGGGACGATCGACTACATTGCGCCGGAACAGGCAATGGGACGTCCCAAGTTTCAGTCGGACGTGTTTTCGATGGGACTGGTCATCTACCGCCTGTTGTCGGGGCGCCTGCCCGAGTGGCCGTTCGAATGGCCGCTGCCGGGTCAGGAACGCCTCGCACAGCGCGTGCGGCCCGAGTTCGTGAATTTCCTGAAGCAGGCAATTCAGCTGGATCCCAAGCAACGGTTTGCGGATGCCCGGGTCATGCAAAGCGCCTTTGAACGCCTGCAGAGTCATGCGCGCCGCCAGGTTGGCGGCCGCAAGCGGGGCAGTGGTCGCAGTACCGGCACCCACAGCGTGAGCTGGCAGCAGATTCGCTGGCGCGAGTTCAAGCGACGGTTTGGCAAGACCCTCGACTGCCGGCATCAGTGCAGACACTGCGAGGGCCCCGTCTCGGAGAGCATGCAGGCGTGCCCCTGGTGCGGTTTCGACAATCCGACACGCGGCGCCGAGTCGTCCATGACGTCGAGCTGCCCGCGCTGCCAGCGCGGCGTCAAGAACGACTGGGATTACTGTGCCTGGTGTTACGGTCCCGGCTTTCTCGAAGAGACGAGCCGCCGGTATCCCGACAAGCGCTATACCGCTCAATGCGGCAACCAGCGCTGTCGGGGCCCAATCATGCCGTTCATGCGCTATTGCCCGTGGTGCCGCAGCAAGGTCCGCCAGGCCTGGAAGCTCGAGGGCAGCAAAACGCGCTGCAAGGCTTGCGGCTGGGGTATAGCCAAAGAATTCTGGAATTACTGTGCATGGTGTCGGGAGCCGGTGCTGCATGACTGAGGGGATCGCGGCCGACGGCATGATGTTGCTCGATGGGCGGGACGAAGCGGAAACGCGGCAGGTCGAGATTGGCGGCGGCCAGCTGGTGGCGTTCACGGCGCGGGCGCCCGACAAGCTGACCGAGAACGAGGATACGGTGGCCGGTATTCCCTGGGGGCCGGATGCCTGTGTACTGGTGGTGGCGGACGGCGCGGGCGGCCTGCCTGCCGGCAAGCGCGCATCCATGCTTGCCGTACGGGCGTTGGCGGAGTCGCTCAACGTAGCCCTCGGCAAGACCATGCTGCTGCGTACCGCGATCCTCAACGGCATCGAGGCCGCCAATGAAACCGTCATGGCCGAGGCCAGGGGCTCGGCCACCACGCTGACCATCGTAACGATCGAAGGGCGTTTGGCCCGCAGTTACCAGATCGGCGATTCCGAGGCGCTCATTACGGGGCAGCGCGGCAGAATTCGCCTTCAGACACTGCCGCATTCTCCGACGGGCTTCGCCGTCGAAGCGGGCTTTCTCAACGAGCGCGAGGCGCTGCATCACGCCGAGCGGCACCTGGTCTCGAATTTTGTCGGCAACAGCGACATGCGGATCGACGTCGGCGCGGGGGTTCTGCTGAATCCTCGTGACACCGTGCTGCTGGCGAGCGACGGGCTGACCGACAATGTGCACCTGTCCGAGGTCGTCGATCGCATGCGGCGCGGCGCACTCGACACAGCGGCGGACCGAATCGTCAGCCTCGCTGCGCGCAGAATGGCCGACCCGGAGAGCCTCAAGCCCTGCAAACCCGACGATCTCTCCCTGATACTGTTTCGCAAGCCCTACAGACCGCAGCAGAGGCCCACGGAGAGCTGAGCGCGACGCGGCCGCCAAAGGCCCTGTCCGCTTGACAGAATGCTGCCGGTTTGGCCCCTCCGGTGGCCGAATGGCGGTTGAACCGCTGCCGGTCGCGTATTAAGGTCGTTCGTGTCAAACGAAGCGCATGGGCGGCAGCGGTTCAGGGCCTTCCAATCGAATGGAACTCAACGCGGCATCTGTTGCTCCAAAGACACAATACGGTTCGTGTTTGTGCGGATCGAGTGTTGCGCCGGAGGGCTCCAGACCATGAACAATCCACTCAAGCTCGCTTCCATACCGGCTTGGGCCCGGCCAGTCCTTCTGGCCCTTGCGGCCCTTGCGATCTCTACGGCCTGCAACGACGAATCCTCGAGCCAATCGGGTGGCGGTGCGCCCAGCAGCGGCGGTTCTTCCGGCGGAGGGTCCTCCGGCGGCGGTTCCTCGGGTGGCGGCTCGTCCGGAGGCGGCTCTTCAGGAGGCGGTTCCTCGGGTGGCGGCATGTCGGGCGGCGGTTCCTCGGGCGGCGGCGGCATGCCGGGAGGCGGTGTGCCCGGCGGCAGTCAGGGCGGCGGCGGTATGCCCGGCGGCGGCGTACCGGGCGGTTCGTCCGGCGGTTCCTCGGGCGGCGGCACAACCGGCGCCGGTGGCGGCATGCCCGGAGCGGGTATCCCTGCACCTGGCGGCAGCATGCCCGGCCCGGACGGTGCCGGCGCAGGCGGTGGAATGCCTGACGTGGGTGGATTTCCGAGCGGCGGCGAAGCGGGCGAAGGTGACGGTGATGGCGACGGCCAGTCCGGCGGAGACTGCGGCGATACGGGTGCGCTCCCGGGCGGTGTCGGCGGTATGGGACAGGACGGCGACTGCATCGGCGGCGGCGGTTCCGCATCCGATGCCGACAGCGACGGCTCCAGCGGTGGCGGTGGTGCGAGCGGCAGCGCCGGTGCCAGCGGAGGCGGTGCCTCGGGCGGTGGTTCCTCCGGCGGAGGCGCAGCCGGCAGCGTCGGCGAATTCCCGGGAGAGAGCGGCTCGGAGCGGGCCGAACGCCTGGGCGGGATACTCGACGAATCCTTGGGCGATTTCGACGACGTGCTGCTCGAAGAGCAGGAAGAGATTGCTGCGGTAGGCCGCAATACCGAAGGTTTCGGCGGTGCCGGCGGCGGCAGCGGTGGCATCAGTCTGGGCGAACAGGAGGGTGACGGCAGCGGCGGTTCCGTTGCGGTCATCAACGACGCCATGGCGCCGCGTGAGTCGCCGACGGCGGGCATGTCCGACCAGGAGATTCGCGAGCGTACGCCTGAAGACATACCGATGGTAGCCGACGACGATATTATTGCCCGGCAGCTTCGCGAGGCGGCGCTGGCCGAGGAAGACCCCGAGCTGCGCGAGCGGCTCTGGGAGGAGTATCGGAAGTACCAGGGACTGTAGGGAGCGGCCGGTCGGAATATGTTGCGCGTTACTGGAATTGCGGCTGTTGCGTTGTTTGCCGCACAAGGGTGTTCTGTTAACGAGGTCGTCACCGCGGACGAAACCGAACTCGTCGTCGCGGCCGAGCCGGTCGAGGAGGCTTTGCTGCTCGATATCGGCATCGTCGAATTCGACGACGGCGTTGCGGAGGACAACGATCCGGACAAGACGGGCGTCTACGGCGAAATACGCGCTGCGGAAGCTCGCTACCTGCCGTATCACCTGAAGGCCACTCTGCAGGGCACGGGACACTGGGGCGCCGTGCGCGTCGTGCCTTCCCGTCTGGCGTTTACCGACGTAACGATCAGCGGTGCTGTCGAGAAATCGGACGGTGAATTCGTCACGATCGGCATACGCGTGGAGGATGCGAGCGGCGCGCTTTGGTACGAGAAGGACTACAAGACCCAGACGGGGATCTCTTCGTATTCGAGTACCCGCGACCGCCGTCAGGATCCGTATCAGAAGGTCTTCAACGACATTGCAAACGATTTGCAGGCGTACGTGGCCGAGCTGGATGGCGAACGTATCGCCCGCGTTCGGCAGATTTCCGAGCTGCGCTTTTTTGCGGATATGTCGCCGCAACCGTATTCGGAGTATCTGACCACGGACAAGGACGGTATCGTCAGCGTAAGCCGCCTGCCCGCGGACGGCGACCCGGCCGTCGACCGACTGCGGCAAATCCGCGAACGCGATCGGCTCGTCGTGGACACGCTGAACGAACACTACGCCAACTTCTACTACGGCATTGCGATTCCTTATCATGCGTGGCGCAAGACCGCGCGCGAGGAATCGGTCAACTACCGCCAGGTGCGCCGCTCAGGCACGATGCGGGCGCTCATGGGGGTTGTCGTCCTGGCCGGGTCACTGGCCATGGATACCGACAGCTCGAGCACGTCGAGGCGACGCGTCAAGAATTCGATCCAGGCGGTCGGTGTGTCACAGGGTATCGAGCAGATTTTCGCGGGCTTCACCCGTCGCTCGGAAGCGAGCCTGCACGCGGAGGCCATCAAGGAACTCTCGGAGTCCTTCGGCTCGGAAGCGGCGCCCATGCTGGTAACGGTATCGGGCGAGACGCGCCGCCTGACCGGAACGGCCGCGGCGCAGTACGAAAGCTGGCGGCGGCTGCTGAAGGAAATCTACGAAGCCGAGACCGGATTCCCCGCCGACATCGACCTGGGTACGCCAGAGCGCGCGCCGGAAACCTGAATTCCCGCTCCCGTCCATGACTGCTGAAGACACGCGGCAGAACCTCAAGCCGGGTGCGGAGCTGGCCAATCGCTACGCACTGATTCGTGAACTGGGCCGAGGCGGCGAAGCTGCAACCTGGCTTGCGGAAGACCGGGTGACGCGGTCCCGGGTTGCGCTCAAGGTTCTCGTATCGTCCGTTGGAAATCGCGGTCGATTGCGCGACGAATGGCAAACGAGTATTCGCCTGCTGCATCCGCACATCGTCCGCGTATTCGAGTTTCACGACGAGGCCAGCGGTGCGTTTTACAGTCTGCAACACCTCGAGGGCCCCGACGTATCCCTGCTCGCCGGCAAGGGGGCCGCTGCCGTTCTGCCGGTGGTCGCCGCGCTGGCGGACGCTTTGCGCTACGCACACGGCAAAGGCGTCGTGCACCGCGACGTCAAGGCAACGAATGTGCTCCTCGATCGCAACGGCGCGCCTTATCTGATCGATTTCGGCGTGGCGGCCAGTGCAGGTGCGCCGGCAAGCGGCGGGTCGATCGCTGCGGCGTCACCGGAGAGCCTCAAAGGCGAAGCCGCAACGCCTGCGGACGACATCTTTGCGTTGGGAGGACTGGCGTACGAACTGTTGAGCGGACGCTCGCCGCACGGCAGCGGCGATCTCGAACAAGCGATTGCCGAGCTGGTGCCGCAGCCGCTGACCGCCGAGGAGGTGCCGGATTTGCCGCCGGCGGTTTCGCAGCTGGTCGCCGCCATGCTCGCCAAGGATGCCGCAGAGCGGCCCGATGCCGGTGAGGTTCTCGAATCGCTGTCCGCTGCCGGTTTTCCGCCCGGCGTGGTGCCGCGCGAGTTGCGCGGTTCCGGCGCTCAAGACAGCTCGGAAGTCATCGAGGTCAGAGAGCGACGGGCACCCAGGAAGAGCGGCTTTCGAACACCCGAAACGCCGGCGGGCACGGGCGGCGGGGTCACCCAGCGTTCGGTGTTGCTGGGGCTTGCCGTACTCGTGACGCTGTTGCTGTTCGTCGTGTTTTATCTTCCGGGCAAGCTCACGACGGCACCGACCGACGGTGCCGATCCGGTCGCTGAGGAAGCAGAGCCGGAAACCGCCCCGGAACCGGCAGCCGAGGCGCCTGCGCCGGGACTACCCGGGCGTGACGAGCGGGTTGAGGCGAGGCAGGCAACCGAGGCCGTGCTCGGCCGTCTGCTGTCGCACATGGAGACGCTCGAAGCACGTGCCGTCGAGCGTTGGGGCGGGCTGCGTTACTCGCAGGCGAGAGCGGCCTACGAGTCAGGCGACGAAGCGTATCTCGCCCGTGACTACGCGCGCGCGACCGAGGAATACGGCCGGGCCATCGAACTCGTCGAGCCGCTGCTCGAAGAAGTGGACCAGGTCTTCAGCGATACCCTCGAAGCGGCCGAGGACGCGCTGGCCAACGCGGATTCCGTCGAAGCGCTCAGGAATTTCGATCTGGCCGTGGCGATCAGCCCGGGCAGCCGCCGCGCCGAGGAAGGCCGCGAGCGTGCGCGGAATCTCGACGCCGTGCTGGCGCTCATGGAGTCAGGGCTTCGCTACGAAGACGAACTGGATCTCCCCGCGGCGCGCGAAAGCTTCAAGCAGGCAATGGAACTCGATCCGGCCTGGCAGCCCGCTCGCGAGGGTTTCGAGCGTGTCCAGGGCACCGCGTTGCAAATGGATTTCGACTCAAGAATGAGCGAAGGGATAGCAGCGCTTGCCGACAACGACTACCCGGCGGCACGAGCCGCGTTCCGCATGGCACAGCAGCTGAGGCCGGGCTCGACCGAACCGGCGGACGGCCTGCTGCAGGTGGATCAGGGGATTCGCCTTGCGACGATCAGCCGCCTTGAGCGAGAGGTTCTCGAACTGCAGAACGAGGAGCGCTGGGAGGATGCGGTTGCGCATTACGAACAGATCCTCGAACTCGACGACAATCTCGAGTTTGCCAAGACGGGCCTGAACGACGCGCGCGGCATGGTTGGTCTGCACCGGCAGCTCGACGAGTACATTGCGGAGCCGGACTCACTCAGCGCACCGTCGACCATGCAGCGCGCAACCAACCTGGTCCTGACGGTCACTCGCATGAGCGACGCAGGCCCACGGCTCAACGGGCAGAAGGACGAACTGTCGCGCCTGCTGAAAAGGGCCGCAACACCGCTCGACGTCGAGTTCGTTTCCGATAATCTGACCGAGGTCTCCGTGTTCCGTGTCGGCCGCCTCGGGCGTTTTTCGTCGCAGCAACTTAAACTCCGGCCCGGTAACTACGTTGCGGTCGGCAACCGGGCCGGTTATCGCGACGTTCGGATTGAATTTCGGGTTGCGCCCGAACTCGAGATGCAGCCCATCGTCGTGCGCTGCGAGGAACCGATTTGAGTATCGAACAGCTACTGATCAGCGACGTCGAGGGTGAGCGGGTCGTTACCGGGGCCGAACTGCCGCTGCGTATCGGCACGGGCAGCGACAGCGACCTGAGACTGCCGGGCCCGGGCGGAGGTCCGCTGCTCGTTCTCGATCTGCTGGACGGTGCGCCGTTCCTGCAGCCGGTTCGTCGCGACGGTTCCGTCAAACTGAACGGCGAGCCGCTGACGGCGAGCCGGCGTCTGGAAGACGGCGACGTGTTCGAATATTTCGGCAGTCGCATCGACGTGGGCGTCAGCGGCACGCGTGCGGTGTTGAACGTGCGTCTCGAGGACAGTGCCTACGTTACCCGTCCGCCCGAGGTCCCGGGCGACGCCGCGGCAGCGGCGGAAGAGGCGATCGCGCCCACCGCGTTCAAGCGCGCTCGTGAAGCACGCGCGGCAGCACCGCCCACGGAACGACACACACTGCGCTGGATTGTCGGTGGCGGCTTCGCAGTGCTCGCACTGGCGGCCTGGCTGCTGTTTACGTCGAAATCGATCGAGTTCGACGTCAACCCGGCCGAGCCCGACAGTCTGAGCATCAGCGGTGGCTGGTTCAAGCTGCCGCTCGGCAACCGTGTGCTGTTGCGGCAGGGCGAGTACACGCTCGAGGTCGAGAAAGCCGGTTACTACGATCTCAGCATGGATTTTGTCGTCGACGAGACGCCGAACAAGACCATTGAGGTCGAACTGCGGCGACGCCCCGGCGAAGTCACCGTGGACGTCACCGACGGCGCCGAGGCGACCGTCAATATCAACGGCGTGCACGTCGGTCCGGCGCCGCTGGGGCCTGTCGAGCTGGAGCCGGGCACGTATTCGGTCGAAGTACTCTCCGAGCGATATCTGCCGTTCTCCGATGCGTTCCGCCTCGAGGGACTGGGTCAGACGTCCAGGATTACCGTGCAACTCGTGCCGCGCTGGTCTCGAGTGACGGTGGAGTCCGAACCCTCCGGCGCTACCGTCTTCGTGGACGACAGAGCCGCTGGCGAAACGCCGGCCGTGCTCGAACTGCTCGAGGGTAAACACAGCTTGTCGATTGTCCGCGAAGGCTTCAAGGCCTGGGACGGCAGCGTAGTGGCAGAGCCCAATACGGAACGGACCTTGCCGACGGTGCGCCTGGAGGCGGCGGACGCACGGCTCAGAGTGACGACGATACCGCGCGGCGCCAACGTCACCGTGGATGGCCGCTATCGCGGCCAGAGCCCGCTGACGCTCGACCTGTCGCCGGGCATCGACTACACGATCGGCCTGTCGCGTGCCGGCTACGGTTCGGCAACCCGGCAGGTTCGACTGCAGTCGGCTGCCAGCGAAGAACTCAGCGTGGACCTGAGTGCGCGCACCGGTCGCGTCACCGTGAACGTGTCACCGGCCGATGCCGGCGTGTACGTCGACGGCCGTGCACGTGGAACGGGCAACACGACACTGGACCTGAGTTCCGCGCCCAAGCGTATCGAGGTGCGCAAATCCGGTTACGAAACCTGGACGCGCACCGTGACGCCGCGGCCCGGCTATCCGCAGACGCTGACGGCGCGGCTGCGCAGCCTGGAGGAAGTTGCGGCGGCGTCGATACAGCGCGAGCAGGAGTCGACGCTCGGGCACGTCCTGCGGCGCATCGAGGCGGGCAGTTTCGACCTGGGAGCGTCGCGCAGCGAGCAGGGCCGGCGAGCCAACGAAGTCATCGTGCCCGTGACCATTAGCCGGCCGTTTCTCATCGGCGTGCACGAAATCACCAACAGACAGTTTGCGGCCTTCGATCCGGGCCACGATTCCGGCAGCGACATTCACGCATCGATGGCAGGCGACAACAATCCCGTCGCCAACGTGACCTGGTCGCAGGCCGTACAGTACTGCAACTGGCTCAGCGCCCGGGAGGGGCTGGAACCCGTCTACAAGGAAGAATTCGGCGAGTGGGTTGCGATCCGACCGTTCCCCAACGGCTACCGACTGCCGACCGAAGCGGAATGGGCCTGGGCGTTGCGTTACGAGGGCAGCCCGGGAGCGCGCCGGTATCCTTGGGGGGACGACTGGCCGCCGCGGCGCGACGCGGGCAACTATGCCGATCGTTCCGCCGACGGCATTGCGCCGACCCTGATTCCGGGATACGACGACGGATTTGCCTCGACGGCACCGGTTGGGAGTTTCGCCAGCAACGCAGCAGGACTCGCCGACGGTGGCGGCAACGTCGCGGAATGGGTCAACGACTACTACTCCGTGCCGACACCGGGCCAGACCCAGCGGGTGACGGACCCTCTCGGCCCGGTGCGCGGCAACACCCGCGTCATTCGCGGGTCCGGCTGGCGGCACGGCGGCATGACCGAATTGCGGCTTAGCTATCGCGATCACGGAGCCGAAGCGCGCTCCGACGTCGGTTTCCGCATTGCGCGAAATCTCGATGAGTGAGCCGATCGGAAACCACGAGGCGACAGCTCGTGTGACAAGCGGCGGCAACACAATAAATCGTGAGACAATCGTGATGCACTGCGGTCCAATGATTCCGTACGCTATCGTGCGACGATATCGAGGAGGTGCTCCATGCTGTTTCTAGCCCGGTTGCTGCCGGCATCGACGTATCGCCTGTTGCCGGCGCTGCTGTTGTGGACGCTGTTTGCGGCGGCCAACGCGCAGGAAGAAGAAGTGACGCCCGCCAGTGCGGACGACGCGGCGGAGACGCCGGCGGAGTCGCCCGACGCCGCGGAGACCGACGACGAGTCCGACCTGGGCCCGGACGATCCGCTCCTGGACGCACAGGGCTTCGATCCGAACGACGACGACGATTTTGTCCCGAGCGAGGACATTCCGGCCGACGCACCCATTGCCTTTCCCACCGACATCTAGTGTTTCGTACTGTTAGCTTATGAAGAAAAAGAACATACCGATCGAGTTCGTGTTCCAGCTGTTTGCGCTGATCATTGCCGTGATCGTCGTACACGCGTTTTACGTGTCGGTCGTGCGACCGAACGCCGCCCAGATCATCGAAGAGCAAAATCGGGCAGCGGAAGCGGATCCGGATTACATCCGCGAGCGCCGGGTCTGGGTGTTGATCAAGGACCTGGAGCAGGAGGCCTGTTTCATACTCATGTTCTGGGCGCTCGCCATCATGGCGTACAAGGCCGTCAGCATCAGCCGTGAGCGCAAGCTTCTGGACGTGGATCTCGTCCCGGTTGCCGAAGGGATGCGAATACTCCCGGAAGACACCCGGGAGTTCGCCCGGCAGGTGCAGGCCCTGCCCGAAGAGCGTCAGCGCATGTTGTTGCCGCGCGCGTTGCTGAACGCGCTCAGGCGCTTCGGGTCGACACGCAACATTCAGGACGTGTCCAGTAGTACCCACACGATTTGCGAATCGGAAGCCGAACGCCTCGAGTCGGAGTTGTCCATGATTCGCTACATTTCCTGGGCCATCCCGAGTATTGGCTTCATCGGTACCGTACGCGGCATCGGCGAGGCGCTGGCGCAGGCGGACAAGGCCGTGCAGGGCGACATAGCCGGCGTGACCCAGAGCCTGGGTGTTGCCTTCAACTCGACCTTCATTGCGCTGCTGATCAGCATCTTCCTGATGTTCCTCGTACACCAGATGCAGCTCATGCAGGAGCGGCTGGTGTTCGACAGCGAGTCCTACTGTGACGACAAACTGATTCGTCACATGCAGGCGGACTGACGCGTCCAGGGTTGTTTCGGGAGATTTCGTGAGCTTGCTTGCCGCCCACATCAACGACGCCGGTTTGTCGGTGTACGGCGATCGGGGAATACTCTATCGCGAACCCGGTTTTGCGCTGCTCGAAGATCAGGAGCTGATTACGGGTGAGGCGGCGTATCGCAACGCGCGCCTCAAACCGCGGCGTATTCACAGCCGCTTCTGGAGCAAGCTCCGAACGGACCCTCTCGAAGATACGCGCTTCCGACACCTGAGCGCTGCAGACCTCGTGAGTCAGCAGCTCGATGCGATATGGCGGACGGTGTCGGCCGACGGGGATCGGCTCGTGGTTGCGGTACCGCCGTACATGAACAGTGAGCAGCTGGGTTTGTTCCTGGGCATTGCGGCAGATCTCGGCATTCCGGTCGTGTCGCTCGTCGATGCGGCTGTTGCGGCCACGCGGCGCCAGTACCAGAACGCCGTTCCCGTGCACGTGGATTTCAGTTTGCACGGTGCATCCGTGACCCGGCTCAGTCAGGACGGTCAGGCGCAGGTCGAACGCAGTGAACTGATCGAGGATGCGGGCGTCGTGGCGCTGACGGATGCCTGGATCAAGGTGATCGCCGAGGCGTTCGTACGCCAGTCGCGATTCGATCCGCTGCACACGGCGGAGACCGAGCAGTACATGCAGGACCGGCTGCCGGAGTGGTTGTCGTCAGCGACCGGGGACGGCGGGGCGGAACTCGAAATCGCCTATCGCGGCATCGAGCACCGTGCCGAAGTGGAGCTTCTGGAGCTGATTACCGCGGTCGACGCCATCTACCAGCAGCTCGTGGGACAACTGCGCGCCGTATACCGGGCGGACGAGTCGCCCGCAATCCAGCTCAGCGACCGGGCAGCGCGCCTTCCCGGGCTGGCGGACACGCTGACGGCAAGGGTGGGTGGAGACGTCTTCGTCCTCGAGCCCGGCGCAACCTGCCGCGGACTCGCTGCGCGCTGCCGGGAGATGCAGCGGTCGACGGACAGCGTCAGCCTGCTCAGGCAGCTGCCGTGGGACCAGGCGGCGGCCAGTGCTGCAGCGCAGCCGGAAAACGAGGAACACAGCCGACCGAGCCATGTGCTGTTCGGCAGTGTGGCCTATCCGATTGGCGAAACGCCGCTGGTACTCGGCAGCCAATCGCCCGGACAGGGGGCGGGAGAAGGGCGCTTTCTCGACCTGCCGGGCGACATGCCGGGACTCTCGCGGCAGCACTGCTCGCTGTACGTGCGCGGCGGTCAGGGTGTCGTCGAGGACTATTCCCGCTACGGCACGTTTCTGAACGGCCACCGCATCGACGGTTCCGCCGTTTTGCAGACCGGCGACGTACTGCGCGTCGGCACGCCGGGCCACGAACTCTGCATGATACTGACGGAGGACGCGCATGGCTCGTAGACGCCGCGAAGGCAACGTGTTCAGCATGTCCTTTCTCGACTGCATGAGCTGCGGTTTCGGCGCCGTAATCCTGTTCTTCATGATTATCAATTCGCAGGTCAAGGAGACGACGGAAGACAGCCCGAGCGACCTGATGGCCGAAACCCGCAAGCTCGAAGTCGAGATACTCGAGGGGCGCAAGAATCTCGTGCTCGCAAAGAACACGCTCGAGCGCGTCGATGCGGAGAACGAAACCGCGGAAGGCCAGATAGCGCGCATCATTGCGCTGATCGAAGAGCTTCGGGCCGAGCTGGCCGAGTACGACGAGGAGTCGCTGGCAAAAATCGAGCGCATCGAAAAACTGCAGTCCGACATCGAGTTGCTGGAAGAGGAGGTCAAGCGCCTGTTGTCGCTCAAGGAGGAGCAGGAAAACGAGGGCAGCCGCCTGCGCGAGTTCAAGGGTGAGGGCGACCGTCAGTATCTGACCGGACTCAAGCTCGGCGGCCAGCGCACTCTGGTTCTCGTCGACCGTTCGGCGAGCATGCTCGACAGCACCATCGTCAACATCATCCGGCGCCGCAACATGGGGGAGACCGACAAGCTGCGTGCGGCGAAGTGGCGCCAGGTGGTCGCGAGCGTGGACTGGCTGACTTCACAGTTCCAGCCCGGCAGCGAGTTCCAGATTTACATGTTCAACAACGAAGCGCAGCCGGTCATCAAGGGCAGCGACGGTACCTGGCTGAAGGCCGACGATGCCAATCAGCTCAACGAGGCCATTCGCGTGCTGCGCCGAACCGTGCCCGAAAACGGGACCAACATGCAGGCGGCATACGAGGTGGCGAACCGGCTGACGCCGAAGCCCGACAACATCATTCTGCTCGTCGACGGTCTGCCGACCATGGACGGCAACAGAACGAGTCAGCGCATGATCAGCGGCCGCGAGCGAGCGGCACTGCACCGTCGCGCGATCCGTGAACTGCCGTCGGGCGTGCCGGTCAATATACTGTTGTACCCAATGGAAGGGGATTCCGACGCGGCGATTCTCTACTGGACGCTCGCCTACAGTTCGGCGGGGTCTTTCATGAGCGTCAGCCGCGACTGGCCCTAGCGGACGAGCAAGCAGCGGGTTTGTAGCGATGAGTATCCAGCAGCCGAGGTTCGAATCATGAAGCGCAAGCGGCGTAACGTCGAAGCGTTCAGCCTGTCGTTTCTCGACTGCATCTGCTGCGGCTTCGGCGCGATCATTCTCCTGCTCGTGCTGAGCAAGATTTACGAGCCGGTCATCATCGAGAAAACCCAGGACGACCTGGAATCGCTGATCGCCCGGCTGCAGGAGGAGCTGTTCGACATCCGCGGCGAAACGGCGGTACTGAATCGCGAGCTGGAAGACAAACGTGAGCAGACGTCCGATACCAAGCTCAGGCTCGCAAGGCTGCAGGGCGAACTCAACACCGTGCAGGGACAGTTTCAGGCGACTCAGGACGATTCGGAGTCGACCCTCGACGAAGGCGCGCTGATGTCGGCGCGGCAAAGCCTGACTGAAGAAATGCGTCGTCTGCAGCCTTACTACCGGCGCGCGAGTGACGATGCAGTGGCCGGTATTCCGGTCGACAGCGAGTACATCATTTTCATCATCGATACCTCGGGAAGCATGCAGCAGTACAACTGGGCAAGAGCCCAGGAGAAGCTGACCGAAACCCTCGACGTCTATCCCGACGTGAAGGGTATCCAGATCATGAACGACAACGGCAACTTCATGTTCTCGCAATACCGCAATCGATGGATACCTGATTCGCCCGGCCGCCGGCAGGCGATCGTCAACACGATGCGCACCTGGCGGCCGTTCAGCGACTCGAATCCGGCGGACGGCATCATCTATGCGATCAATACCTTCTGGTCGCCCGACAAGAAAATCAGCGTCTACGTGTTCGGCGACGAATTCAGTGGCCGTTCCGTGGAAGCCGTGACCCAGCAGATTGAAGCGGTCAACCGGCTAACGGCCGACGGTCAACGCATGGTGCGTATTCACGCTGTCGGTTTTCCGTATCTGTTCAATCGCGCGGGTAACGTCCCGCCCACTGCCGTGCGCTTCTCCCAGCTGATGCGCGTGCTCTGCGAGCGCAATGGCGGCACTTTCGTTGCTCTGACGGAATACTAGCGCCTGTCTGCGGGCAGGTTCCGGCGCTGCCACGATTCGTCACAATTGATCGCCGCCAGGGCACAGTTTCGCCGCGGCCTTCACCCGTCTCTGGATGCTCAATGGTCTCCACTGTTTTTGACCACAGCTGAATGGAGACGCACATGAAACTGGCAATTGTTGTACTGGGCATGACGACGCTCGGACTGGCTACCGCTCCGGCGCACGCCAATGCTTCGAAGGAAGAATCGATCGGACTGGGTGCCGGTGGCGTAGTTGGCGCCGTTGCCGGCGGCCCGATCGGGTTTATCGTGGGCGCCGCGATCGGCGCGAAAATCGGCGACACGCTGCACAAGAAGGACGACGAGATTTCCACGTTGGAAGCCAACCTGGATCAGTCCAGCGCTACGATTACGGATCTCGAACTCGATATCGTCGCGCTCAATCGCGACATCGATGCGATGGGCGAGGAAATCGACCATCTGAAAACCGCGTCGTATCCGGAGTTGACGCGGTTGCTCGAGACCGGTGTTGCAATGGACGTGCTGTTTCGTACCGACGAGCACGCGCTGCCCGATGCCACGGGGCAACGCTTTGCCGAACTCGGCCGGAAGCTCGCCGATATGGACAAAGTACATGTGAGGCTCGACGGCTTTGCGGATCAGCGCGGCGACGAGGTGTACAACCAGGCGCTGTCGGAGAAACGCGTCGGCTTCATCCGCGAGCAGCTGATCGCCGCCGGCGTTGCGGCTGAGCGGATTACGAGTGCTGCACACGGTGAGGCGCCGGCTGCTGACGATACGCTCGACAGCTACGCGCTGGAGCGGCGTGTCAGCATTACGCTCAGCCTCGACAACACCGAGTCGTTTGCGTCCATGCCCGACTGAGCACGGCCCCGACCCGATACGGGAAAACCGGTCAGCTTGCTGGCCGGTTTTCTTCGTGTCGCCGCTGAAGATACACTCCGCATTTTTGCGGAGGCTTTCGATGCAAGGCGAACTGGCGGATCGGCGCTGCAAACCCTGCGAGGGAGGTGTGGCGCCTCTCGACTCGGGCGAGGCAAACCGGCTGTTGTCGAAACTCGCAGCAGGCTGGACACTGACCGACGACGGCAAAACGCTGCACCGCCGCTTCGAGTTCCCGGTGTACGGCCGCTGCCTGGCGTTTGCCAATGCCGTGGCCTGGATTGCCATTGCCGAAGGTCATCATCCGGAACTGCGCATTAGCTACTCGAGTTGTGAAGTGATCTGGACGACGTTTGCGATCGATGGACTGTCGGAGAACGACTTCATTTGTGCGGCCAAAACCGATCGTCTCGTCGAAGCTGCTCATGCGGATTGAGCTGGCCGACATTCGCGATGCGGCGAAACGGCTCGAGGGTATCGCGGTCCGAACGCCTCTGATCGAAAGCCCGGTGCTCAACCGCATTGCGGGAGGACGCGTTTTGCTCAAGGCGGAATGCCTGCAGTCGACCGGATCGTTCAAGATACGCGGTGCCTACAATACGCTGTCCCAGTTGTCCGCAGACGCGGCTCTGCGCGGTGTCGTTGCCTGGTCCTCCGGGAATCACGCGCAGGGCGTTGCAAAGGCGGGGCAGCTGTTAGGCATCGAAACCCATATCGTCATGCCTGCCGACGCGCCGCGCTCCAAGCGGGAGCACACGGCGCGTCTTGGCGGCACGATCGTCGACTACGATCGTTACCGTGAAGATCGCGAGGCCATTGCGCGCGCGCTGGCCGCCCGGCGGCAGGCGGCGCTCGTGCCGTCGTTCGATCATCCGCACGTCATTGCCGGTCAGGGCACTGCCGGCCTCGAGATCGTAGAGCAGGCCGAGGCGCTTGGAGCGCGGCTCAGCCAGGCGGTCATCTGTTGCGGTGGTGGAGGGTTGTCGGCGGGTTGTGCCATTGCCATGCAGTCGCTGGTCCCTGGTGTTCGCCTGTATACCGCGGAACCGGAAGCTTACGACGACACGGCACAGTCGTTCGCTGCAGGACAGCGAATCGCCGTGGACACGTCGGTGCCGTCGATTTGCGATGCGCTATTGACGCCCAGTCCGGGCGAACTGACCTTCGACATCCTGAAGCGTCGCGTTACTGCCGGTCTCGTTGTCGGGGAAAGCGAGGTCCGTGCCGCCATGCGCTTCGCCTTTCGGGAACTCAAGCTGGTGGTCGAACCGGGTGGGGCAGTTGCGTTGGCAGCGGTGCTGCAGGGAAAACTCGCAACCGCAGGCGAGGTGACCGCCGTCATGCTGAGTGGCGGCAACGTCGACTCGAGTCTGTTCGACGAGATTCAGGCGGAGCCGAATTGAGGTTTGCCGAGTATGCCCGGCTGAATACCGCTATTGCTGCTGCCGAGTTGGGCAACCTGCGCCGGCGCACGCCGCCGGCTTTGCCAGCCGTCCAGCCAGGCGACGATTCGGTCGAGCTGCTCCAGGTCCGGCTTGACTTTCGACGGCTGCATTTCGTGCAGGCCGATACCCATTTCCGCGGAATGCACAAAATTCTGGCTGTCGCGTAGCACCGCAATGATTGGAATTCCGAGCGAGTCGAGGAAGCGCATCAGGCGGCTAAAGCTCTTTGTGTTACGGCGCGTCCGGTTGGCGACGACAGCTAGTTTGCGGTCGCGGCGGTCCACTTTCGCCACCAGCAGCAGGTCGGCAATGCAGCGGGAAGCGGCATGTATGTCCATTGTGGACGGCAGGACCGGCACCAGTATGCTGCTGGCGTCGCGGGTCAGCTCTCGCAGGGCGTCATGATTGATGCCTGCCGGCGAATCGATGATCAGGTTCAGCGTATCGGTGGGAACGCGTAGCTGCCAGCTTCGCGTGGCCTGCATGTTGCGTTTGTAGGCAGCGATACCGTGTATGGCGGGTCGGTCGTGCGGACGGCGTTCCAGCCACGCCATCGTCGAGCCCTGCGGATCGTAGTCCATGATTGCCGGTGTATTGCCACGCTCCGCGTAACAGGCGGCTATGTTGGTGGCAAGCGTCGACTTGCCGCAGCCGCCTTTCGGGTTGAGGACAACAATCTTGTTGCGCTGCGCGTTTTGCGCTGTTTTTAACACCGGGGCATTTCCGCTGTAACCACTTCCGCTACCTGTAGAGTGTGCCTTACGGAGGGATAAACGCCTTGCACCAGTTCACATAATACCTCCAAGCCGCGTCGCGTGTCAGGTCGCGACGGAGGCGGTCGCACCTGCCGGATTCGGGTAGCTTCGAGGGCGTCAGCCCGCCGAGTCGAACAGTGCGTCCCAACTGGATTCGATGGAAATGTCCACCTGTCCGTCGCCGTTACTGTCGATATCGAGCCGAACGTCCGAGGCATTGAGCACGACCAGCCGTACCGAGCTGCTGTTGCCGCTGATCAGCATTTCGCCGGCCGACGGTCGTTCGCCAACGATGCCTGAAAATGGCAACGGCGTCGTGAAGTTGACGGGTGCTTCGAGCGTCGTGCTGGCAAGCGTGCCGCGCAGTTCCAGACTGAAACTCAGTATGCCGTCGGCGAGCGTAATCTGCTCGCTGCTCGTGTAGTTGCTCAGCGTGTCCGAGCGGCCGCCGCCGTCGACGGTCAGCGCGTTGCCTCCCGCCGAGGCCAGGATTTCTTCCGGCGTCGAGTAATCCACGATGACGCCGACATCGCCGTTGCTGACGGTGCTGCCCGCTGCTGTATCGAGCTGCAGGTTGACGAGTACGACCGATGCGCCGAGAACGTAGTTTTCGGGTGTGACGGCGCCGGGCGTAAACTGATCGATGTTTGCTTCGAAACGGCCGTTCAGGGTTTCGCCGAATCCGTCGTTGCAATTGTCGAACTCGAGCGTGACGCTGTCTCCGGACGCCAGGACGGTCGGATCTGCGAGATCGCCGGAAATGCTGACCGTGCCGGATACGGTGCAACCCTGGACGAGCGGTCCAAACGGTGCAGAGACGATCAGCTCCGGCAGCCGGCCGCGGCTTGTTCCGCTGACACCGGGTTTCAACGGCACACCGCTACCGAGGCTGCCGCCAACCGCATCGGCTATGCCGACGCTACTGAGACTGAACGCGCCCGCAGAGTAAGCCAGTGCGCTTACGGTACCGGCGTTGCTGGCCGTGATTGCCAGAAGATCGCCGGGCGGCTGACCGCTGTTGGGCGCCCCCTGATGCGTGAAGGGGCTGGAATCGCCGCAGCCTGCGAGCAGCAGAGCGGAGGCAGTGGCAAGCGCAACTCGTAGTGTCATGGTTCCGGACTCGCGCGAAAGAGACGCTCATAGGCTACGCCTTGAGCACTCGCGAGTTCAGGACATGCGTCACGTATCCGCGCGGTTTTGCAGTGACGCAGCGCTCAAAACATCTCGCTGGGCCCGGGCTGGCTGCTGTCTTCCGCGTTGCGGGATTTGATGAAATCTCCGGTGATCATTTTCGAGTACGGCAGCCCCGGGCCGACCATTGGATAAACGCCGGCATCCGGGTCGATGACCACTTCGAGGAATGCAGGTCCGTCGAAGGCCATGAATTCCGCGACCGTACTTTCGATGTCGGCCTTGTGCTCGAGTTTTCTCGCAAACCGGAAGCCGTCGGCTTCCGCGGCTTTTACAAAGTCCTTGCGGTGCAGCGATTTGTCCGATGCCGACATCCGGGAATCGTAATAGAGTTTTTGCCACTGGCGGACCATGCCGTCGCCGTAGTTGTTGAGCACGACGACTTTGATCGGCAGCTTGTACGTCGTTGCGGTTTCGAGTTCACCGATGTTCATGCGAATGCTGGCATCGCCGTCGATGTCGATGACGATCCGGTCCGGTGCCGCAAACTGCGCGCCAATGGCTGCCGGCAGGCCAAACCCCATCGTTCCCATGCTGCCCGAGGTAAGCCACAGCCTTGGCTCACGGTAATCGAAGTACTGCGCCGCCCACATCTGATGCTGGCCGACACCGGTCGAAATGATTGCCTTGCCTTGCGAATGCTGGTTGATGGCTTCGATTACGGCGTAGGGCTGAATGAGTTCGCTGCCGCGGTCGTAGTTGAGCGCATACTCGGACTTGAGCTTTGCGACGTGTTCGTGCCAGCGCGAATAATCCTTCGTGAAACCGAGTTCACGACCGAATTGCAGAAGACTTTCGAGATCCCTTGCCAGTACGCCGACGTGATGCCAGTCGACGTTTTTGACTTTGCCGATCTCCGCAATATCGACGTCGAAATGGGCAATTCGCTTCGCGTGCGGCGCGAACTTCGCCGGGTCGCCCGCAACGCGGTCGTCGAAACGTGCGCCGATAGCGATCAGGAGATCGCAGTCCTCTACGGCGTAGTTGGCGGAAGCCAGGCCGTGCATACCGAGCATGTGCAGTGCCAGCGGATGGGTTGTGTCGCTTGCGCCGAGCGCCATGAGCGTGGTCGTCACCGGCACGCCGTATTCGTTCGCAAAGCGTCGCATGGCCTTGGCTGCGTTGCCATTGATGACGCCACCGCCTGCATAGATGAGCGGTCGCTCGGCGTCCGCCATCAGAGCGTAGAAGGACTCCGCAGAAGATCGGCTCAGACTGTTCCCGGTTACGGCCTTGAGGCGCCGATGGTAACCGGGAAGCGGCAGCCGGCCTTCTCCTTTGAACGTGCCTTCCCAGTTCTGCACGTCCTTGGGTATGTCGATAACCACCGGTCCGGGGCGTCCGGTCCTGGCCAGTTCGAACGCACTGCGCATGGTCTGTTCGAGCTGTTCCGGATCGGTAACGAGAAATACGTGTTTGGCCACGGCGCCCATGATGGCCGAGACAGGCGCTTCCTGGAACGCGTCGGTGCCAATCGCCGCGCGCGGTACCTGACCGCAGATGACGACGATGGGTACCGAGTCGGCCATACAGTCGCGAACCGGTGTGACCGTATTGGTTGCCCCGGGACCCGAGGTCACCATGACGACGCCAACCTTGCCGCTCGCCCGGGCGTAGCCGGCCGCCATGAATCCGGCCCCCTGTTCGTTTGCCGGAACGATGAGCGGCATCGGGTGTGAGGCGCTGTCCTTACCGTGCCTGTCGTTGAAACGGAAGACAGCGTCATAGGTGGGCAGGATTGCGCCTCCCGAGTAGCCGAAGATCGTATCGACGCCCTCGTCGGCAAGCACCTGCACCACTATGTCGGCGCCGCTCATTTGTTTGCCGGAAAGCGGGTGTGAAGCAGCTCCTGCTGCGCTGGATTGTTCGCTCATGTCGGGCGTTACCATTGCAAGACCGTCGTCTGACCATTTGGCGTAATCGGCGAAAACGCGTCGAGTGTCGGGCAAATGTTATTGCATTGCAATACTCGACGGACTGCGCGACTATCCGCGAACCGGAACCTTTCTCGGCAGGGTTCCTGAGCCGAAGAAATAGTTTCAATTGTTTCCACTTGACCGTCTGAAAACATGCGCCACGCCATCTCTGTTCTGCTGCAAAACGAAGTCGGCGCGCTGACCCGCATGACCGGCATGTTTTCGTCCCGCGGCTACAATATCGAGTCGCTAAACGTTGCCCCGACGCAGGACGAATCCGTATCCAGGGTGACGCTCGTCGTGTCGGGTTCGGACGCGGCCATTGCGCAACTGAATACTCAGCTCGCCAAACTCGTCGATGTGGTCAATATTCACGATATGACGCTGGGCGATCACTTCGAGCGCGAGCTGGCCATCGTCAAGCTGAAGCTCAAGCCGGGTGGCCGCGAGGTGGTGGCGTCACTGATCGAGAAGTTCGGCGCCGAGTTGCTGGACGATGCCGAGCGAAGCTGCACCCTGCAGCTCACCGGCCGCATTCCCGAAGTCGACAGCTTCATCGTCGATGCGCGCGATGCCGGAGAAATCTCGGCCGTGGCGCGCAGCGGCAGTGTTGCGGTCTCCAAGGGAGAGGTCACCCTGTCGACCTTCGATCTGCATCACCGATTGTCGAGCTGAGTGATGGCGCAGAGCCTGCTCGGCGGTTACGACCGGCTCGTCATCAAGGTTGGCTCGTCACTTCTGATCGATGACGGAGGCCGGCTCGACGGCGACTGGCTCGCGACTCTGGCCAACGACATTGCTGCGCTGCAATCGGCGGGCGCCGACGTGCTCGTCGTGTCGTCCGGTTCGATCGCGCTCGGAGCCGCGGCGCTCGGCATCCAGCGGCGGCGGGCAAGGCTGGCCGAGCTGCAGGCAGCAGCGGCGGCAGGCCAGGTTAAGCTCGTGGACGCCTGGGAGGCTGCGCTTGGCCGCCACGGCCTGGCGACGGCCCAGGTGTTGCTGACGCCCGAGGATACCGAAGACCGGCGGCGCTTTCTGAATGCGCGCGGCACGCTCGCCGAGCTGCTGAAGCGACGGATCGTGCCTGTGATCAACGAAAACGATACCGTGTCGACGGACGAAATTCGCTACGGCGACAACGATCGTCTGGCTGCCCGGGTGGCGCAGCTGGTCATGGCCGACGTGCTGGTATTGCTGTCCGACGTGGACGGCCTGTATGACGCCGATCCGCGCACAGTCGCCGACGCGCGCCATATTGCCGAAGTGAGCGCCGTGGACGAGCAGATTATTGCGATCGCGGGCGAAACCCGCACGGCGACGGGCAGCGGCGGTATGGCAACCAAGGTTCAGGCGGCGCGTATTGCAACGCATGCCGGCTGTTCGACCATCGTGGCCTTTGGCGCCACGGCTCACCCGCTCGAGGCGTTGCGTGAGGGTGCGCGGTGCACCCGCTTTCGCGCGGACGGCACGCCGGCGTCACGGCGCAAACAGTGGCTCGCGGGGAGTCTCAAGCTTGCCGGGTCCGTCTGCATCGACGACGGCGCAGCCCGTGCGCTTCGGGAGGGCAGCAGTCTGCTGCCCGTTGGGGTGCTGAGTATCGACGGCAGTTTCGGCCGCGGCGACGTTGTGAGCATTCGCCTCGAGGATGGCAGCGAAATCGGCCGGGGCCTGGTCGAGTATTCGTCAGGCGACGCCGGGAAGCTGCTTGGCGTGCGTTCCGAGGAGATCGAAAGTCGTCTCGGTTATCGGGGGCGGCCAGTGCTGATACACCGCGACGAATTGGTAGTATTCGAGCATGAACAGCGTAGTTGAGGACAACGGGGGCGTGGATATCGCGGCCCTCATGACGTCGATCGGCGTCAGGGCGCGCGCAGCCTGCCGCGCCAACGCCGGTGCTGACGACGGTGCCAGGGATCGAGCGCTCGAGTGCGCAGCCGATTCATTGCAGCGGGCTGCCCCGGACATACTGGCTGCAAACGCGGAGGATCTGAGCCTGGCGCGCGAAAGATCCCTTAGCACCGCACTGCTCGATCGTCTGATGCTCGACGAACAGCGAGTGGAGGGAATGGCGCGCGGCCTTCGGCAGGTGGCGGCACGCCCGGACCCGCTGGGCGCCGTGCTTGCGGAATGGGAGCGGCCGAACGGGCTTCGCATTCAGCGCGTAAGCGTGCCGCTGGGGGTCATCGGTATCGTGTACGAAAGCCGCCCGAACGTCACTGCGGACGCGGCGGCACTGTGCATCAAATCGGGTAACGCCGTGATTCTTCGCGGCGGTTCGGAGAGCTTCCACTCCAGCCAGGCGATTCATCGCTCCATTGTCGAGGGTCTTGATGCTGCGGGATTGTCCACGGACACCGTTCAGCTGGTACCGACCCGGAATCGGGATGCCGTGGGTTTCCTGCTGAGAGACATGAGCGCATACGTCGACGTGATCGTGCCCCGCGGAGGCCGCAGTCTGATCGAGCGCGTGCAGGAGGATGCGCGCGTGCCGGTCATTGGTCACCTCGAAGGTCTGTGCCATGTCTACCTGCACGAAGACGCCGACACGCGTATGGCTGTCGATATCGTGGCCAACGCAAAGATGCGGCGCACCGGTATCTGCGGTGCGGCGGAAACTCTGCTGGTACATCGGCAGGCGGCCTCGCGCCTGCTGCCGCCGGTTGTCGATGCGTTGACCGCACTCGGTTGCGAGATTCGCGGCGACGAACACGTACGAGGTACCGTACCCGGCGTGCGAGCGGCGGACGAGTCGGACTGGCAGACGGAGTATCTGGACGCCATTCTGTCGATACGCTGCGTGGACGGTCCCGAGGCCGCGGCCGAACACATCGAGCGCTACGGTTCCGGGCACACTGAATGTATCGTCACTTCCGATGCGGGCGTTGCCGGCGAATTCTTCGACAAGGTCGACAGCGCCATTCTGCTGCACAACGCCTCGACCCAGTTTGCCGACGGCGGCGAGTTCGGCATGGGCGCGGAAATCGGGATTGCGACCGGCCGTATTCACGCGCGGGGCCCCGTTGGCGCCGAGCAGCTGACCAGCTACAAGTATCTCGTTCACGGGGCCGGCCAGGTACGCGAGCCATGACGGACACTCTTTCACGGCTTGTGAGTGGGCCAGGTACGCCAGCCATGACGGACACTCCACACGGTCTGCAGCTGGGCCAGGTACGCGACGCATGACGGACGGCTATTACGACCTCATCGTCGTCGGCGGCGGCGTCAACGGTGCGGGCATTGCACGCGACGCCGCAATGAGAGGCCTGAGCGTCGCCCTGTTCGAGAAAGGGGATTTTTGCAGCGGTACGTCGGCGTGGTCCAGCCGGCTCATCCACGGCGGGCTCAGGTACCTCGAGTACCTCGAGATACCGCTCGTGTACGAATCGCTCGCCGAACGGCGTACGTTGCAGCGCATTGCCGGACACCTGGTACGCCCGATCCGCATTGCGATTCCTGTGTACGCCGGGGCACGTCGTGGCAAGGCGCTGATACGGCTCGGGCTCGTGACCTACGATCTGTTGTCGTTTCGCAAGTCTCTGCCGAATCACGACATGCCGGGACGCGACGCGGCGCTCGATGCCGAGCCGGGTCTGAATCCCGATGGACTCAAGGCGCTCGCGCGTTATTACGATGCACAGGTCACCTACGCCGAGCGGCTGGTGCTGGAGAACGTGCTGGATGCCGAGCGGCACGGTGCGCAGGTATTCAACCACAGCCCGGTTGTCGGTCTTCTAAAGGACGGCAGTACGGTCGACGGCGTCCTGTACCGTCCGCCCGGGTCCGATGCGCCGGTCGAAGCGCGCGGACGCGCGGTCGTCAACGCCGGGGGCCCCTGGGTCGATGCCGTGCTCGCCACCGCGGGACCGCAACCAAAAGATCTCATTGGCGGCACCAAAGGCAGCCACATTGTCGTCGGCCGCTTCGACGGTTGTCCGACGGACGCAATCTACGTCGAGGCGCGGTCGGACGGCAGACCCTTCTTTATCATTCCGTGGAACGGGCTCGTGCTGATCGGCACGACCGATCTGCGCTACGACGGCGATCTCGATACGGTGCGCGCCACCGAGGAGGAGGTGGACTACCTGCTCGACGAGTGCAACCGGGTGTTTCCGCGCGCAGGGCTCGACAGATCGTCGGTTCACTACGCGTATGCGGGCGTTCGGCCGCTGCCGAAGCGCGACCAAGGCCCGGAGTCGGCGATTACGCGCAAACACATCATCGTCGAGAACACGGCGACGGCGAGCGGCCTGTACTCGATCATCGGGGGCAAGCTCACGACTTACCGGAACCTTGCCGAGCAGGTCGTGGATCGTGTCCGGCGGGATTTGAGGCTCCCCGCAGCGGCCTGCCGCACGGCCGCGGAGGCGCTGCCGGGCGGACACGATACGGCTTCGATCGAAGGTCAGCTGGAGGCGACCGGTCTGCTGTCCGCAGCAGGCATAGAGCGCGTGCTGCGGATTTACGGAAGCCGTGCCGGCGAGCTGCTGGAAGGCATCGAGAGCGGCGAGCTGCCGACCGGTACCCTCGACAGCGAACGGCGTGTGCTTGAGGCCGAAGTGGTGTTTGCATTCGCCGCGGAGCACGCCCGGAACCTGATCGACGTTGTCCATCGACGCCTGATGCTGGGCTTCGATGCCGATCAGGGCAGGCCGCATTATCCGGCTATCCTTCGCCTCGCCGCAGCGCACGGTGACTGGGACGAACAACGCCAGCGAGACGAGCTGGCAGCGCTTACACGCTACGCGGACTCGTTTCTCGTTGCCGGCTGATGGCGCGCGGGCACGAGTGCCGTGCCGCGGTGTTCGGTCCAGTCGCGCGTCGAGTAGGGTAGAACGTCGATCACTTCTCCCCGCTCGAAGCGGCGTTTCAGCCGCGACCAGAATTCCGGATTCAGCAGGTCGCCGTGAAACGCAAGAAACGCCTGCTTTGCCGGCTCGCGAAAACCGAGGAAGTTGATGAACTGTTCCGGAAAGATATCGTTCGGACCAACGTAGAACCAGGCGCCCGCCCGCATCTCGTCCATATCGTCCCGCGGTTCCGGCAGACGGCGAAAGTTGCATTCGGTCACGAGGCAGAGTTCGTCGTAGTCGTAAAAGATGACTCTGCCGTGGCGGCTGACCCCGAAGTTCTTTAGCAGCAGGTCGCCGGCAAAGATGTTGCTCATCGCAAGATCGCGTATTGCCTGGCCGTATTCGATGGCTGCGTTGCGCGCGTCGGCTTCGCTGGCGTCTTCTAGGAACAGGTTGAGCGGCGTCAGTCTGCGCTCGACGTAGCAGTGTTCGACGACGAGGTCGTCACCCTCCACACGGCAGGTAGCTGCGCAACCGTCGAGCAGATCGTCGAGCAGGATCTGCTCGAAGCGATTCACCGGGAACCGCAGCCTTTTGAACTCCTGAGCATCCACGAGCCGGCCGGCACGGTCGTGTTTGAACACCAGTTCGTATTTCTCCATCACGTCTTTGCGGCCCATCGTTTTGGGATAGGCGAACCGGTCGCGAATGATTTTGAATACGATTTCCGCCGAGGGCAGCGTAAACACTTCCATGACCATGCCCTTGTCGCCCAGAGCATGTGTGAAACGATCCGACGAGGCTTCGAGATGGGCAAAAAACGCACGATAGCGCTCGGTCTTGCCTTGCTTCGCTCGGCCGAGGACCGTGTAGATCTCGGCCAGGGGTTTTTGCGGCAGGAAGCTGCGCAGAAAAGCGACCGTCGCGGCTACGTTGTCGATGTCGGCATGAAAGTAGCTGCGCGTATAGCCGAAGATCATGCTCGCCTCGTTTTCGGTGAGGATGACCGTGTCGGCGACGATACCCTCGTCCGTGTTCCGAAGCGCAACGAGGAGTGGCGACACGAAACCGCTGCCTTCTATGCGCCCAACCAGGAATGCGCGCGTCGAACGGTAAAAGACGGCCGTCAGCATGTCGATGGAGAGCACTTGCCGTCCGGCACCGAGCGAGCTGCAGTAAGCTTCGATTTCCGCCGCAACGAAGCGCACGGTGCGATCCCGGTCCCGGTAGGCAACGTTGAACGCAAGATCCGAAAGCAGCTGATCGACCAGCAGACGGACGGCGCCACGGTTTCGGTAGCGACGAAGCTCGCGGGTCGGCGGCTCGTGATCCGGCGGCGCGACGTCGAACGCCGTGAACTCGATGTCCGCGTCGACGCCAATGGTCCGAAACAGGCGCCGGGTCACCGAACTGAAAAAGGTCTTGAAGAACGCCGTGTCGGGGTAGGCGCGAATTCGGCGCGCGTAACGACGCTTGATGGCCGACCATTGTGTCCGGTCGAGAGCGTGGTCGCCGAGCCGCCGGCTGAGATCCTCGACGGCAATACGCACGTGCCGATCGTACAGCTCTATCCGGGTGACGGCATCCTGTCGGGCCGTGTGCCAGTCCCGGTTTTCAAACGTGGCCCGCGCGCGCCGCGTAATCTCGCGAAACTCGTGATTGTAGGATCTGAAAGCGTCGACGACGCAGTCCGCCAGGCGGTCCGCGTCGTCGACTGAACTGTCTTCCAATCCGGGCGCGTCGGGCACGCGGCGATACCTACATGTTCCTGATCAGGGCATCGCCGAATTCGCTGCATTTCACCTTCGTTGCGCCGTCCATGAGGCGTGCGAAATCGTAAGTGACCGTGCGTTGACCGATCGTCGCGTCCATGGACCTGATGATCGCGTCGGCTGCTTCGGTCCAGCCGAGATAACGCAGCATCATTTCGCCGGACAGCACCAGGGAGCCCGGGTTGACCATGTCTTTGTCCGCGTACTTGGGTGCCGTGCCGTGCGTCGCTTCGAAAACGGCATGGCCGCTCACGTAGTTGATGTTGCCGCCCGGCGCAATCCCGATGCCGCCAACCTGTGCAGCCAGCGCGTCCGACAGGTAGTCGCCGTTGAGGTTCATCGTCGCGATGACGTCGAATTCCTTGGGACGCGTCAGCACCTGCTGCAGCGTAATGTCAGCGATGGCGTCCTTGACGAGTATCCTGCCCGCGGCAAGTGCGGCTTCTTGCTCGGCGTTGGCGGCGTCGGTACCTTTTTCCGCTTTGGTACGCTCCCACTGATCCCAGGTGTAGGTCTGCTCGGCGTAGTCGCGCTCGGCGAGTTCGTAGCCCCAGTTGCGGAATGCGCCCTCGGTGAACTTCATGATGTTGCCCTTGTGCACGAAGGTCAGGCTCTTACGGCCGTTGGCGATCGCGTACTCGATGGCTGCGCGCACCAGGCGCTCCGTGCCTTCCTGGGAGACCGGTTTCAAGCCGATGCCGGACGTGTCCGGGAAGCGGATCTTCGAGTATTCATCGGGGAAGTTCTCCTTGAATACTTCGATGAACTTCGCGTTGGCGGACGAACCGCGCTCGAATTCGATACCGGCGTAGATGTCTTCCGTGTTCTCCCGAAAGATGACCATGTCGACGCTGCCAGGATCCCGGACCGGTGAGGGAACCCCGTTGAACCAGCGTACCGGCCGCAGGCAGACGTACAGATCCAGGAGCTGTCTGAGCGCCACGTTCAGTGAGCGAATGCCGCCGCCTATTGGCGTCGTCAGCGGACCTTTGATGGAGACCAGGTACTCGCGGCAGGCGTCGACGGTTTCTTCCGGAAGCCAGGAATTGAACAGGTCGTTGGATTTCTGACCGGCGTAGATTTCCATCCAGTGGATCGTTTTTTGCCCGCCATACGCCTTCTCGACCGCGGCATCGAGAACCCGTACCGTGGCGCGCCAGATGTCCGGTCCCGTGCCGTCACCCTCGATGAATGGGATGATCGGATTGTCGGGTACGTTGAGTTTGCCGTTCTCGATCGTGATTCGCGCGCCGCCTTCGGGGGGCGTCGGTGCTGCTGTTGGCATGCTGGGCTCCGGTGTGGGTTGATTTTTTTCGGCCGCTATTATGAGGGTTTTCGCGGCAACTCCCAAGGTGCGAAGCCGGGGTTGTCGAAAGCCTCTCTACAGCGGCCGCTGCAAAGGACTAGGGCCGACTGAGACCGAACTCGACGAACAGCTCTCTGCCGCGCCCCGGGAAATAGCGATAGTTGCCGAAGGCAAAGTCGGCGCGGTCCGCGTAGTCCTTGTCGCTGACGTTGTTGAGCCGCAGCACGACGTCGAGGAACGGCAGCGGTTTCATCCAGAATCGCGCATTGCCAACGACGTGCCCAGGGTAGTCGAAGCGGTTTTCGGCATCGAGATAGTACTCGCCGATACCCGAGAGCTGGAATGCAAGGCCCCAGCCCGGTCGGGGGGAGTAGCTGACTTCGGCACTGCCCAGCCAGCGTGGCGCGGTATCCACATCGCGGCCCGAGACGAAGCTCTCGCCGCGCGCGGCCACCTGGTCGAAGTCGTAAACGTGTCGCGCGTAACTCACGCTGAGCGCCAGGTCGATGGCTCGGCTGAGCCGCCAGTCGAGTTCGAGTTCGACACCCTCGTGACGGCTGCGCCCGTCGTCGACATTGAATCCCTCGGCATCCCGGAACACGCTGTTGCGTTTTCGCATGACGTACACGGCCACGTCGTAGCCAAGCGCCGCCGTCGAGCCGCGATGGCCGAGTTCGATTGCATCCATTCGTTCGGAGTCGAGATCGGCGACATTCTGGCCGCTTTGCAGCCGATAGAGTTCGGTTGTCTGCGGAGCCCGGAAACCACGTGCGAGCCGCAGGTAGGCGCTGCTGCTCTCGCCGGTACTCATGTGCAGTGCAAGCTTCGGGGCGGCGTTGGTGTAGCTGTCGCGGCGATCGCCGGGACGCGTGTAGAGACAGCCGCCAAAACCGCAGGCCGTGCCGTCGTCCCGCGTGTTGCCGTCGAGCATGCGGTTTCGATAGTCGTATGCCGAGTGCTCGATCCGCAGACCGGCGTTGAGCGAAAGGCGGTCGGACAGCGGGTAGTCCAGCTGTGCGTAGACGGCGGCCGCGAGGGCGCGGACTTCGTAGTCGTAGTGCTTGCCTTCCGGCCGGGTTGCCACGAGGAAGGCGGAGCCCTCGGTCGGGCCTTCCTGCGTCTGGCGGAGAAACATGTCGCTCAGGTCGAGGTCCAGGCCAGCGCTCCACTCCAGCCCGCCGCTGCCGCCGTTCAGCAGGCTGACGAAGCCCGCGCTGACGTGGCCGTTCTCCTCGAGCGGCTGACCCGGCAGGAAGTGCTGCAGGAATTCCATGGACGAGTAGCGGACGTAGGGACGGACGTCGAGTTCGGCATCCTGTTCGCCAAGCGCAACCGGCGTTTTCCAGATTCCGTACAGGCGCACCGAGGCGGCATCGCGAAATGCTTCCGGGTTGACGTTGCCGCGGTTGAGTGCCGGATCCCGGTAGGCGTCCTCGCCGAAGATGAAGCCTGCGGTCTCCTGGTCCAGCACGGTGGCCGACAGGCCGAGTTCGAGGTGCCCAAGCGCCACGTCCGCAGCGGTTTTGGCGCTGAGCTTGGCCTGGCGGTACCCGGCATCTTCGCGAAATCCGCCGTCGTCGGCGTACACCAGGGACACGGCCGCCGGCAAAGTGGCAGCCTCACCCGCGACAGCCGCGCGCACTCGTCTGAAATCGTTGGCACCGGTTTCGACGCTCAGGCGGTCCCTGGGCTCGTCGGCCGGACCGGGCAACAGGACGTTGATCATGCCGTGCAGCGCATTCGAGCCGTACAGCGCGTTGCCCGGGCCACGTACGATTTCGATGCCCCTCGCGAGTTCCGTGGGCAACTCGAAAAGCTGGTTGACGTTGCAGAAACCGGCAGGCCGCACCGGAATGCCGTCCTCGAGGATCAGGAACGCGCCGCAGGAACCGGCGCCGGTGAGGACGGGTGAGCGAATGGCGGTGAGATGTTCCTGGCCGCTGCCGCGCGACAGCCACACGCCGGAAGCGCGGGTCAACAGCTCGTGGATGTGCTGATGCCCCACGGCATCGATCTGGTCCCCGGCAAGCGCCGAAATACTGCCTGGATAATCGAGCGTCGACTGACCGTCGCGTGCCCCCGTGACGACAATTTCTTCGACCGCGCTTGCGGCGGAGAGCGGGGCGGCGAGACTGAGACCGGCGGCAATGAGTTTGAGACGCATAAGAGGACGCGAGGCAAATGGGCCTCGGATTATAATCACGAGTAGAGAGGACCACCCAGGTCCGTCGGAGTTGCGATGTTTTTTGCCAAAGGCGCGCGGACGCCAGTTGTCGTCGGCGCGGCGTGCTGCCTGCTGCTGGGTGCGGTCTGGAGCCCTTCCTGTGGTGCGGCGGACGCGGACGCCGACTCGGAGCGTCCGCGCATTGGGCTGGTGCTCGGCGGGGGAGGCGCGCGCGGGGCGGCCCATATTGGTGTACTCAGGGAACTCGAGCGGCTGCGCGTGCCGATCGACGCGATTGTCGGGACCAGCATGGGTGCCATCGTGGGCGGGCTGTATGCCACCGGCATGAGCGCCGACGAGCTGGAGCAGCTCGTGGTGTCGATCGACTGGACGGCGAACCTGACCGATCGGCCGGCGCGGCGGAACCTGAGCTTTCGCCGCAAGCAGGACGACCGGGACTTTCCGTTCCGCTTCGAGCTGGGTTTGGACCGCGGCCGCCTGAAATTGCCGCAAGGCGCAGTACAGGGTCAGAACCTCGATCTGCTGTTGCGCGAGCTGACGCTGTCCGCATCGTATGTCGAAGACTTCGACGCGCTGCCCATCCCGTTCCGGGCCATTGCCTCGGATATCGGCTCCGGCGAGCAGTACGTAATGAGCAACGGCGACCTCGCGGAAGCCATCCGCGCCAGCATGTCCGTTCCCGGCGTGTTTGCGCCCGTCACGATCGACGGCCGCCTGCTGGCGGACGGCGGCCTCGTCGGCAACCTCGGTGTGAGCGTCATGCGCGAACTCGGCGTCGACGTCATCATTGCAGTGGACGTCGAGTTTCCGCTGTATCGTGAAGACGAACTCGTATCGGCGCTTGCGATCTCCGAGCAAATGCTGACGATCCTGATACGCCGCGAGACGCTCCGGCAGATCGAACTGCTCGGCGACGACGATATCCTGTTGAGACCCGAACTCGGCAAATTCGGATCGGCCGACTTTGCCGATGCCAGCGAGGCGATCGAGCCCGGCGCTGCCGCAGCGCGCGCGGCGGAACCGCGGCTCCTGCCGTTGGGCTTGAGCGAAGCAGCCTACCTGGCCTGGCAGGCTTCGAAACGTCCCCTCGATCCACTCGACGATGATCTCGAGTTCGTGCGCGTCGACTCGGACTCGAGGATTGATCCCCGAGTCCTGGAATCCCGCCTGAGCACCCAGCCGGGCGATTCGATCGATCGCACGGCGCTGCTCGACGATGCGCAGCGCATGCACGGCCTCGAGGTGTTCGAGAAGGTCGGCTACCGCCTGATCGAAGAAGACGGCCGGCGCGGGGTGGTGTTTACGGCGCGTGAGAAACCCTGGGGGCCCGCCTACCTGCGCACCGGGCTGACCTTGTCCGAAGACATCAGCGGATTGAGCGCGTTCAACCTTGCACTGCGGGTTACCCGGCCGGCCCTGAACAGTCTGGGCGGCGAATGGCGCAACGATTTGCAGATTGGCACGGACATCCTGTTCGCCAGCGAACTGCATCAGCCGTTGCGTTTCGATTCGCGCGTGTTTTTGACCGCCGGAGTCACGGCCGGCCGCTCGGACCTCAACGTGTTCGAGAATGACGACAACATCGCCAACGTCACGCTGTCGCGCGCCGAGGCCAGCTTCGGTATCGGTGTCGAGCCGAATCGCACGACCGACCTCAGGTTGAGCGCGTATCGCGGTTTCGGCGAAAGTCAGCGGCGTATCGGCTCGCCGGGCCTGCCCGAATTCGAATTCGATACGGGCGGGCTGCGTTCGACGCTGCGCATCGACAGCCAGGACGACGCACGATTCCCGAGCCGAGGCGTGTTGATTCGCGCGAGTTACGACGTGGCGCTGCCGGGGCTGGGTGCCGACGTACGTGCCGACTTCTTCGAACTGGATATGAGCGGCGCATTCAGCCGCGGCAGGAGTACGCTGAATCTTGGTGCTGCCTATCGCACGACGGCGCGCGGTGACAATCGCATAGAGGCCTTTTATCCGCTGGGCGGTTACCTGAATTTGTCGGGCTTTGCGTTCGGACAACGCTCGGGGCCGCAGCTCGCGCTGTTGCGCGCACAGTACTACCGTCGCATGGGCGATTCGTCGGGTGGGCTGCTCACTGCGCCGCTGTACGTGGGCGCCAGCATCGAAGCGGGTAACGTCTGGTCGGAGCGCAATGCCATCAGTTTCGACAGCGCACTCGTGCACGGCAGCCTGTTTGCGGGCCTCGACACGTTTGTCGGCCCGTTCTATCTGGCACTGGGTTTCGGCGAAGGCGGCGAGCGCAACGTCTATATTTTCCTGGGTTCGCCGCCGCGACGGCTCATCCGGGCCGCGCAGTAAGCTGTCCGTTCAGCGGACGATTTTTTCGAGTATCTGCGTCGGCGTATCCGTTTTGCGGTAGTAACCGTGCCGCTGACGCATCTCGTCGAACGCTCTGTCGCGCTCGGCCTCGTCGGCGTACCAGTGCAGGCGCTCCCAATCGTCGCCCAGAAGCCGGTTCAGGGTGTCGCTGCTCGGCAGACTGACCCGAATGCCAAAACGGCGCTCCGCGTCGGCTTTGGTCTTGTCGACCAGATTGTGCTGATGGCAATAGCTCACTGTCTCAATGTCACCGATGTTCGAAAAACGATACTCGAAAAAAACGCGCGCAGATTATAACCGTTTCGGCGCCGGTTGTTGCCCATTGCCGCGGTTGCGGGCCGCACAGGCCGCACCGGGCGTGCATCGAGCGGGCGGGTGCCCATTCTGTGCGGTATTCGGCTGGCGCAATGCCTCCAAAACGACCAGAATGCGGTTGTTTGTCAGTGGCTTGGCGCAATGAGTGAAACCGAAAACAGTCAGCAGCGCCAGGGCGGCGGCAAGCGCAGTGAGCCAAACAGCGAGTTCTTTGCCGTCGGTACGCCGCTGCACGCGCTGCGCGCGAGCTACATACGCCGGCCCGCTGACGACCTGCTGTTCGAGGCGCTGCTGGCGGGACGTTATGCCCACATCATTGCCTCCGACCAGTCCGGCAAGTCCAGCCTCATTGCGGCGACCGCAACGCGCCTCGAAAACAACGGTGCGCTGGTCGCCAACCTCGACCTCGGCCAGCTAGGCCTGCGCGACGGCGGTTCCGACGCCGGGCGCTTTTACTACAGCGTTGCGTATCGAATACTGCGGCAGCTTCGCATTCGTTTCGATCTGCAAAGCTGGTGGCAGGACAAAGCGCTGTTCAGCAACCGGCAGCGGCTCTACGAGTTCTACAGCGAGGTTGTGCTCGGCAAGACCAGCAAGCCGGTGGTCATACTGATCGACGACGTACAGTTCGTCGAAGGCTTGCCGTTTACGGATCAATTGCTGACCAGCGTTCGATCGGCCTACGACGCGCGCACCACCGATCCCGAGTTCACCCGCCTGTGTTTTGCCCTGAGCGGTGAGTGCGATCCTGCCGCGCTGGTGAGCGTGCCGGAACACTCGCCGTTCCAGGTGACTCAGTCGATACCGTTGCGCGACTTCACGCGTGAGGAGATCGGTCTGTTTGCAACCGAACTCAACCTGCCCGCGAAAGAAGCAGGGCTGGCTCTGGATCGTATTCACTACTGGGCAAACGGCCAGCCCTACCTCACACAGAAACTCGCAAGAACCGTCGCGCGCGAAGCGCCGAAAGAAGACCCCGAAGCGTTTGTCGACAAGACGGTGCAGCAACAGTTTGTGCGTCGCTCGGCACTGGCGAACGAACCGCTGCTCAATCACGTCAATCAGCGCGTACTGGGCGGCGGCCGCAGCAGTGAACAGATATTGAATCTGTACGGTCGTCTTCGCAAAGGCGTGGAGGTGTCGACCGATCTGGGCTCGCCGGAGCAGCGTCGTCTGATTGCGCTCGGCGTGCTGGCGATCGGTGAGCGCGGCGACCTGGTGGTACGCAATCGCATCTATGCCGACGTGTTCACCGCACGCTGGGCCAACGAGAATTTACCGCTGCGCTGGCGGACGCCGGTGCTGGTCGGAATGATTGCCGTCATGCTGCTGGCGATACCGTTCTGGTACACGCAATGGCTGCCGCGATCCTACGTCGACGTGCTGAACGACCTGACCTCACCGGTCGATCTGGCGGAAACGGCATGGCTGAATCTGCGTTCTTTTCCGGGGCATTCCGAAACGGCTGACGACCTGTTTCGACGCTACGTCGTTGGCAAAGCGGAACTCGCGGATTCCCGAGAGGCGATCGATGCCATTGCCTTCACTGCGGGCAACCTGCCGGGCGCCGAGACGCTGGGTGACGAACTGTTGGCGAGTTTTCACGACCGCAGGGTGAGCAACGCGCTGCGCTACGAGGACCGCGATCTGGCTTTGCTCGAGGCGCTGAACGCGCTGGTGGTAGCGAACCCGCGGCGCAGGCAGCGGGCGGCCGGATTGCTGGCCCAGGACTACCCCGAGCTGCTCGCTAGTTTGTCGGTAGCGGAAGGTGTGGTGCGCGTTCTGAATCCTTCCGGGCCAACCCTGAGCACGATTGACGGTTCGACGGTGCGACAGTGGACGTTGACGGGCCAGTCGCTGCGCGAGATCGAGGCATGGCCGGTCACGGCGCTCGAGGTATCGCCGCTCGTACGGCGAATCCTGGTCGATCGCGAGGGGCGGGTGGAACGCGCCGTAATGACGCTCAATCTCAGTCACGCGAGGCATGCCGACCTTCGGATCAAAGTGATTGCGCCGTCGGGCAAGACCGTGGAGGTCGAAACCGGGCGGGAGCGGTCGTCCAGCGTCGACGACCTCGAGATCCCGGCGGAACAGCTGGCACCGCTTGCTGGTGAGACGCTGTCGGGCACCTGGAGTCTGAGCGTTCGTGACGAGAGCATCGGCGTTGCCGGTCACCTGGTCGGCTGGAATCTGACGCTGAACGCCCAGGGGCTGGTGGAAGATTTCCAGCGAGGCCTCGATATACCGGACCCCATCGAAGTCGATGCAAACAGCGTCTGGATTGGGGAAGACGGCCGTTACGCAATAGCCCGCGCCACGCAGAGCGACAGCGCCCGGCTGTGGGATCTCGATTTTGCGAAACCGCTGCGTGCCATTGCCGTCAGCCAGAACGAGACGCTCATTGGGCTGGATGCCGGTGCAAGGCGTCTGGTAACGGCAACCCTCGATTCGGTGAATCTCTGGGACACCACGACAGGCGATCAGATCGCCAGCCTGCCCATTGCAGGAGCCGGATTGACCGGCAGCATTACCGCAGACGGTAGCCATCTACTCGTTCAGTATCCGGGCGACAGCGAAACGCGCTTCGAATTGTGGTCGCTCGATTCGCTGACCTCGGTTGCACGCCTGACCGTCGCCGGCACACCGGCACTGGTTGCAGCTGATGCGTCCGGAGCCCGGCTGGCCGTTGCCGATTTCGACCAGTCCGTCAGAGTCTGGGATCTGGTGGACAGCTCGTTGGTCGCGCAGCTCAACCTCGGTGCGCAACCCAGTGCGATCGAGTTATCGAGGGCAGGCGATACGCTCGGCGCGGTCTACGGAAGATCGGGAGTATCGCTGTGGAGGCTTGCGGACGGTGCAGCGCCGGTGTTCGAAATACGCGAGCCCGGCGCGTGGCGCATGCGGTTTGCCCCGTCCGGGACGCGGATCGTTGCGGGCCGACCCGAGACCGGTTTTCAGGTGTATTCGACAGCGACGGGCAGGGCGCTGGGTGCGCCGCTGGGGCACGGTGGAAACGGGGCACTTGCGTTCAGCACCGATGAGAAAACGATCATGACCGGTGCTGCGGATGGCGGTATTCGATTCTGGCGGGCGCCTGCGTCGCCGCCGGACGAATCTTCCGCCGCAGGTGATCATCGTTACTGGCTGCCTGCGCCTGATGCGGTTGTGACGGCGACGCCGGACGGCCGCAAGTTCCTGACGGGCGATCGTGACGGCCATCTGCACGTGGTGCCGGTGCATGCCGATCCGCTGCAGCTTGCCGTAGCGGCAGAGGAGGAACTGAGCTTTCTGGGTCACAGCGCCGCGATTACCGAGATCGTTGTCGATGACAGCAGTTTGTGGGCTGCAAGCGCTGCGCTCGACAACACGGTCCGGGTCTGGAGCGTGACGGACGGGCTGCCGAGACCGTGGGTTTTCGAACTGGCCGACGCATCGACCGCAAAGCTGGCATTTTCCCGGGACGCAAGCCGGCTGGCCGTGCTGAGCGGCTCGCGACTCAGTATCCTCGATCGCAGTACGGGTGTTGCCGTTGCCGAAGTCGAGTTTCCGGTCGGGCAGGGCGGCGTTGTGTTTCCAGACGACTCGACGATCTATACGGGAGGCGAAGACGGCGCCTTGAGCGCCGTACAGCTGACACCCGGTGGCCAGATAGCCGTGCAGAAGGTCTGGCAGGGCGACGCCGCAGTGACGCTGCTGGCGGCGACGTCCGATGGCGAGAGCATGCTCATTGCGGATGCCTCGAACACGCTGCGACTGTTGTCCCTCCGCGACGGTCAGCTTGCGCGTCTGAGTCTCGTGTTGCCGTCCACCATTCGTGAGCTTGCCGTTGCTCCGGTCGGTTCGCGGGTGCTGGTTCGCACGTCGCGCTGGATCCACGAGGCGAGTCTCAGCCGTGACGGGCTGGTCTGGACCGACGCGCACTTTACGGCGGCGGGGCACGGCAGCAGCGAACTCGTGTTTGTCAGCAATGCCGCGAGTCCGCGGGCGGTGGCGCAGCGTGTCATTGCGGACGGCGGCGCGATCCGCCTGCAACCCGTGTACGACGAAGATCGCCCGGGACTGTTCGGCAGCCGGCGCAATCTGCTCGAGGACTGGCCGGAGCGGCTGGGCCGCAGCGACGAGGCGGCCGCCGGAGAATTGCCGTAGAAGCGGCGGCCGGGCCGCGTCGCTAACGTTGATCGCCGCGTAGCGTTCTCACGAGCATCTCGAGCCGCGCGGCCGTCGCCCGCGGGGCTGGCACCACATCGCCGACATTCACGGGCACCCTGGCGAACAGCCGCCCCGGCAGCCGGCGAATGCCGCCGTCCTTTCGTCGGCTGAACCAGCTGCCCCAAAGGCGCCCCAGCGAGACCGGCACGACGGGAACCGGCCGACGTTGCAGAATCTTCTCGACCCCCGGCCGGAAGCGCTGTATTTCGCCGTCGCGGGTTATGCCGCCTTCAGGGAAGATACAAACCACGTGGCCGGCTGCGAGTTCGGCATCCACGGCTTCGAAAGCCGCCTTCATGATGGTTTCGTCCTCGCGCGCCGACGCAATCGGTATCGCTTTGGCCTGTTTGAAAAAGAACTTGAGAACCGGGATTTCGAAGATCCGGTACCACATGACGAAACGCATCGGACGCCGGATAGCGCCGCTCAGGATGACCGGATCGACGAAGCTGACGTGATTGCAAACGACCAGCGCAGGACCCGAGTCGGGGACCTGCTCGGCCCCTCGAACGTCCACCCGATACAACAGGCTGGTCAGGATCCACGCGAGGAAACGCATCAGGAACTCGGGCAGCAGTGTGTATATGTAGAGGGCAACCGCGACGTTCAGCGCCGCCAGGATGAGGAACAACTGAGGTATCGAGAACCCGAGGGCGAGCACCGCGAGCACCAGGATCGCCGCGGCAAACATGAAGATTGCGTTGATGATGTTGTTGGCGGCAATAATGCGCGACATGTGCTGGCGATTCGAACGCGCCTGAATCAGCGCATACAGCGGCACGCTGTAGATTCCGCCGAATGCGCCGAGCATCGTAAGATCCAGCAGGACCCGCAGGCTGCCGGGCCGGGCGAGGAATTCACCGAGCGTGGCTACGGCGGGGGTTGCAGCAACCGGTGCCGCGAAATACAGGTCCACTGCGAACACCGAAAGACCGATCGAGCCGAACGGTACAAGCCCGAGTTCGATTCTGTGGCCCGACAGGCGTTCGCAGAGCAGGGAGCCGATGCCGACGCCAACTGCAAAGGCGACCAGCAAGATCGTCGTGATGCTAGGGGTCCCGTTGAGAATGTCCAGCGTGTACGCCGGCACCTGCAGGGTCATTGCAGAACCGAAAAACCAGAACCAGGAAATGCCGAGGATCGACAGGTAGACGCTTTTGTTCTCGCGGGCAAATGCGACGATGCGCCAGGTTTCCTTCCAGATGTTGAAACGAACGGTGAGATCGGGGTCCGCCGCTGGCGAGACGGGAATGCGTCGCGACACCAGGTAGCCGGCGATCGCAAACAGCATGAGGAAGGTGACGAGTACGGTCCGCGTGTCGGGGTCGATGGCGACGGCTTCGCCGCCGATGATCAGGCCGAGGATAATGGCGACGTAGGTGCCCGTCTCGACGAGCGCGTTGCCGCCGACCAGCTCGCTCCGCGTCAGCTGTTGCGGCAGGTAGGCGTACTTGACCGGGCCGAACAGCGTTGACTGCGAGCCCATCAGAAACAGTACGAGCAGCAACAGCGCAAACTGATTCGTCAGGAACGCCGCGGCAGCGGCACCCATCAGTGCGATTTCGAACAGCTTGATCCGCCGGATCAGCGCGGACTTTTCGTACTTGTCGGCGAGTTGCCCCGCCAGTGCCGAAAACAGGAAGAAGGGCAGTATGAACAGCGCCCCGGCGACGTTCGCCAGCTGGCTGTAGTCCATGCCCATGACCGTGAGCTGCTGGAACGTGGCGAGAAACACCAGGCCGTTGCGAAAAACGTTGTCGTTCAGCGCACCCAGAAACTGGGTCAAGAAAAACGGCGCGAAGCGCCGCTGTCCCAGCAGACGAAACTGGCTCTGGTCCGCCATTCCTACCTTTGATCGAGAGCCCCGGCAGCCGAGACTATAGCAAGAGCCAGACGACGCACGGTATTTCGAGGTCCGGGAAATCCACAAAAAATGCGAACTCGCTGCGCATTTGGCCACCATGGCCGGTGTTATCATCGCGCTCGAGTGCAATCCGAAGATCGGGCTCCATGGACCTATTCGCCTTGAAAGTACGGACTCTGCTGCTGCCGGCCTTGCTGCTGGCGGCCGGCGGCTGCGATCGTGAGCCGCCCGCGCGCAGTGTCCAGGAATTCAAGGACAACCCCATTCTTCTCGAGGCGGCGGTCGTTCGGTGCGCCGAGAATCGCTCCGAAACGCGCTACACACAGGAGTGCATGAACGCCCGCGAGGCCGTGAAACTGCTGGAGGCAGCGGAGGAGGCGGCACGCCGGAAAGAACTCGAGGCGCAGTCGGAACGCAAGCGTCAGGCGCTGCGGCGAACACAGCAGGCGGCGGCCGAGGCACGCCGTCGCGCCGCCGACGAAGCGGCACGTCGCAGGGAGGCTGAATACCTCGCCCAGTTCGGTGAGCTGCCGCCGCCGGAGGGTGATGTGAGTATGGTCGAGGGCAACGCGCCGATTGCCGTGCTGCCCGAATCGGTGCCTGCCGAGGCGCCGGCCGAGTCGCCGGATTTCCAATCGCCCTACGACGAGCCTGCGGCCCCCGCTGCTCCTGCCGACAACGCGCCGGAGGCCAGTATCGAGCCCCCGGCAGAGGAGCCGGCTACCGACCTGAACGCCATACGCGAAGAGCTACGGCGGCGCGCAGACGACAATAACGACACCTCGCCCTGAGGCTATTCGCCGGGCTCCTCTTCATCGGGGCCCGGTATGCCAAACGTCCGTACTTCCACGGGTGCCGCGTCGGCAGCCTGTTGCTCGGTTTCGATCGCCATGCCCGGCTGGGTGGGCAGCCTGGAGGTTTGTGCCGTCAGGAGCTGCACAAACGCGTTTGCGCTGTCCGGTGCGATACCGGGCGCACTCGCAAATATCTGCTCGGGTGTTAGCGTTGCGTTGCCGTAGTACGCGGCGTTTGCCTTGCGGTCCATCGTCACGCCGGCTCCCTCCAGCGCCACGCCTGCGAACAGGCCGCGGCTGCGCGAATACGAGTAGACCTCCGCCTGCAGCTGTACGTCCGTCGCGGCGCTGGAATGACGGCCAACCGGGCCGGCGGCGATCGACGCGTCCGCGCCGAGCGTCAGCTTGCCGTTGGCGATGCCGTCGATGCCTTTGCGGGTCTTGAAAACCAGTATGACGTCGGTGGACTGTGCACCGATCTGAAAGCCCAGGCTGCCCGCAGTGAGCGATACGAACGCCGGATTGCTCCAATCGTTGTTGCTCTGGCGTACGACCAGAATGCCCTTGCCGTGCCGCGCCCCGACGCCAAACGCAGCCTTGACGACGTTCGGAACGATCGCGACGGCGTAAGCGCGGGACAACAGACTGGGCGGTATCGACTGTTCGGGGATGCGCAGCAGCTGATCGAGCACGTCGGTTGCGTGGGCGACGCGTTTCTCTTCCCGCGTGTCGGCGTCGGCCGGTACCGCGAAAAGGACCAGCAGCGCTGCAGTGGCCAGGGTTTTGATCATTGAGTGTCGCATGGTTCGTCCATCCAGGTTGGCTGACGGCCCGTCGTTCGACAGGCTGTGGCCGGGTGGCAGTGCTGGCTGGCAAATACCGTCCGGCGGATCGTCATGAAGATCGCATTATGGTGAAAGAGTTCCCCAATGATACGCGCTTTTTCAGCATTTTCGGGCCTTCAGGCGGCACTGGCGTCGTGCACGAGGATGGGCGGCAGCGGGAGATCCAGCGTGGCGCAGACGGCCCGGATGAGTTCGGCTTCGGCAATGGCCAGCGTCCGGTCGTGCATGGCGACGGCACTGACTGCCCGGATCAGCATGCGTCGGCCGCTGCCGTTGAGAATCCGCAGGATTTCGAGGCATTCGTCGAGCCGCTGAGTGTCCGCTACGGTGCGCTCGGAGAAAGTGGCCTCTGCTGCCCAGGCCGGCAGCGTCCGGGTGCCGGCGGCAAACGCGGCGGCCCTGGCTGCCTGGGAATCGGCGCTGTAGTCGGCGAGGATCGCGAGCAGGTCCAGAGCCGCCTGACGGACGGCGTGTTTGGGGGCGCGTTGCCGCACACGTTGCAGCCCCGGGGCCGCCGCCTGCCTGAGATTGACGCTCAGGATCTTGCTGAAGCAGAACTCGTAGAGATCCACGTGACCGTCCACGTTGACGAGCCGGCTGCAGAGATCTTCGAGGAACGCCAGCTGAGCTTCCGGGCGGTTCTTGAGCGCCGGGAACGACACCTCCAGCAGTGGCAGCCGGAATTCGGCGCCGACGTCACTCAGCGCAGCCTGCAGGCGCTCGACAATGGCGGTCCGGTCGCCGCCCAACCGGTCGCGGCAAATGGCGAGCTGTCGGCTCTGCACGTCGTCACGGCCGTCCAGCAGCAACGCGACGGTCAACAGGTAGGCGAGTTCGGAAGAGTGGGCCGCGTCGTAGAGGTCGGCGGGGATCGAACGCCGGATGCCGGCGGCGTACAGGACGTGTTCCCGATCCGGTTGCCCGACGCTGTCTTCGATGTCCTCGGTGAGGTATTGCCTGCCGCCGGCTGCAAACGCGCGCGTCACGCCGTCGTCGCTGGCGTCCGGACCGCCCACTTCGCTGACCCGGTTGCGTTCCCGTGCATCGATGTCCGGGTAGTCCGACGGCTTGAATGACGGATCGAGGGCAAGAATCCGTTCCGTCAGCGGCGGGTGCGTGGCAAACGCACCCCGCAGGCGGCGGCCGGTGCCGAACAGCATGTGTGCGACTTCCTCCGGGTCTGCGGCCGTAATCAGCGAGCCCTCGCTGTAACCGCCGATTTTCTTCAGTGCGTTGGCAATGCCGGTCGTCTGCCGCGTGAACTGGACCGCGGACGCGTCAGCCAGGTACTCGCGCTGCCGCGATACGGACGCCTTGATCAGGCGCGCAAAAAGTACGCCGATCCAGCCCAGCACGGTGAGGCCGAGCCCGATCAGCAGCACGACCGGGGCGCCTTTACCGCGGCGGCCTCCGGCGTGGTGACTGCCGCGCAGGATGACGCGTCCGATCAGGCCGAGCACCATGATGCCGAACAACACACCCATCAAGCGGATGTTGAGCCGCATGTCGCCGTTCAGGATGTGGCTGAACTCGTGTGCAATCACCCCCTGCAGCTCGTCGCGATCGAGCAGTTCCAGCGCCCCGCGGGTCACGGCCACGGCAGCGTCGCCGGGTGTATAGCCGGCAGCAAAGGCGTTGATCCCTGCCTCTTCCTCCAGGACGTAGATTTCGGGTACCGGCACGCCCGACGCAATCGCCATTTCCTCGACGACGTTGCGGAGACGTCGGCGCAGCGGATCCTGGACGTCGGGCGCCACCAGCGTGCCGCCCATGTCCACGGCAACCTTGCCGCCGCCGGATGACAGCCTCGCAACCTTGTACAGGGTGGAGCCGAGAATCAGCAGGGTCGTCAGCACCGCAGCCACGATCATGACGCCGATGAGATCGCCCTGAAACGATGCCGGCACGGCGCTCGGATTGAAGTTTCCGAACTGCCAGAGCGCAGCCCCCGTAATCGCCGAAACGCCGGCCACAATGAGTGCCGTCGCCAGCACGTAGGCGATCAGGAGGCGGCGGGTCACCCGCCGCGCGTTATCCTGAGCGTCGAAGAAGTTCAAAGGTCGAAGGCCCGCGCTTCAGGTAAACCAGGCTTCAGGTAAACGAGACCTCGGGGACTTCGCGTTTCTCTTCGGATTCGATTTCGAGGAAGCTTGCAGTTTCGAAGCGGAACGTGCCCGCAATCAGGTTGTTGGGGAAGTTCTCGACCGTGTTGTTGTAGCTCATGACCGAATCGTTGAAAGCCTGGCGAGAGAAGGCCACCTTGTTCTCGGTTGTGGTCAACTCCTCCTGAAACTGCAGCATGTTGGTGTTGGCCTTGAGGTCGGGGTAGGCTTCGGACAGCGCGAACAGCCGTCCCAGTATGCTGCCGAGGGCGCCTTCCGACTCGCCGAGCTGCTGGATGGCGGCTGCGCTCGACGGGTCCGCCTTGGCTGCCTCGAGGGCCGACACGGCGACGTTGCGCGCCTTGATGACGGCCTCCAGCGTTTCGCGCTCGTGTTTCATGTAGCCTTTCACGGCTTCGACGAGATTCGGGATCAGATCGTGCCGTCGCGTCAGCTGCACGTCGATTTGTGCAAAAGCGTTACGCACGCGGTTGCGCTCGTTCACCAAACGGTTGTAAATACCGATAGCCCAGAGGACGATCGCGGCGATAATCGCGAGGAAAATCAGCAATGACATCACTGTCCCGCTCCTTGTCGTGGATAAAACGTGCCAAGCATAGCGCTGGCTGGAAGACAGTTCTAGCTATATGGCCTATCTTGCTGTTTTCAATGCCAGTTTCTGCAGAGTGGTACGGCGACGAGCGGCCGCTGATGGGAACCCAGGTCAGCGTCTGGCTGTGGCACGACGATTCCGAGGAGGGACGCCTGTACGTCGATGCCGTGTTTGCGGAAGCCGAGCGCATCAACCAGCTCATGAGCACCTACATCGAGGAGAGCCATATCTCGATGATCAACCGGACGGCCGCTTCCGAGGCCGTCGTGGCCGATCCGGAGCTGTATTCGCTGATTCAGCGCTCCCTGGATATCTCCGTGCTGACGCACGGCGCCTTCGACATTACCTATGACAGCGTCGGCCAGCACTACGACTTTCGCAAGCGCCAGCGGCCCGATAACGACACCGTCCGGGTCGAAAGAGAGCGCATAGGCTACCGCCTGGTCGAACTGGACGACGTGGCGGGCACGGTTCGGTATCTCGAAGACGGTGTACGCATCAACCTTGGCGGCATTGCGAAAGGCTATGTCGTCGAGCGCGGCGTGGACATCCTGAAGAGCCGCGGTATCCGCCACGCGATCGTAACCGCGGGCGGAGATTCGCGGCTCCTCGGGGATCGCCGCGGACAACCCTGGGGTATCGGTATTCGGGATCCGCGTAACGACGGGGAGGTGGCAATCACGCTGCCGCTCAGCGACGAGGCGATTTCGACGTCGGGTGACTACGAGCGGTTTTTCGATGAGGAAGGCATCCGTTACCACCACATTCTGGCACCGAGCACGGGCGAGCCGGCCGAGGGTGTGCACAGCGCAACCGTACTCGGGCCGGACGCCGTAATGACCGATGCGCTGTCGACGTCGGTGTTCGTTCTCGGAGTGGACCAGGGGCTAAGGCTCATCTCCAGCCTGCCGGACTACGAGAGCATCGTCATCGACGCGGCCGGCGCGATCTTCTATTCGGACGGGCTGGCACCGCCCGAACCGCCTGCGCCGACGCCTCCAGCGCCGGGCGACTGACAGCGCTCGCGAGCCTCGCCGGCACCCCAAAAAAAGTCCGTTCTGTCGCCGAATACAGACGGCTTTTCACTTTAAATTCAGCCTGATACGCCTATCATAGATGGCGTCCCGGCGTGCCCTGAAGGCCGCCGCGGCGGCTCGGCGAGGCGGCTTGGTGACCTTGCTGAAAGCTCAGGGAAAGACAACGACTTAACGTAATCTTCTCTGCTTAAGCTCGAGCATTCGGCTGGCCACAGGCGTCGGCCTCCGGGGCGGGAACCGGCTAACGCTCCCGAGGATGCTCAAAGGAATTATGTTCAGGATTCCGGGTTGTGTGACGATTATCACGGCCTCCCGGAGCCTCATCGGTCACCATCTGTCGCTGCAGTAAAGCAAAGCGCGGCGCCGCTGTGCGTCGTCGCGCCGATGGATTGCGGTTGCCCCTGACGGGCCCGGGGAAGTGCTTCTCGAAGGGCGCTTTCCCCCGGAGCATTGACGGAGCGGCCCAGCGTGTCGAAATGGATGTCAAAGAAGGTAAGGACAATGAATATCAAGAGATTGCTTGTCGCCGTTGCACTGACTGCCTTTGCCGCAACCAGCCTGGCCTCGTCGGGTCTGGTGGGCAACAAGGCGCCGGACTTTGCGCTCAAGAGTTCGACCGGTGAGAACCTGCGCCTCTCGGAGTATCGCGGCGAAGTCGTAATGATCAACTTCTGGGCCACCTGGTGCGGTCCGTGCCGTCAGGAAATGCCGCTGCTCGACGACCTCTACAACCGTTACGAGCGGGTCGGTTTCAAACTCCTCGGCGTCAACATCGACGACAACTCGCAGCGCGCCATCGACATGATGCGCGAACTGGGCGTGAACTTCCCGGTGCTGTTCGACGCGAGCAAGGACGTGAGCAAACTCTACGAGGTGAACGCCATGCCCGTGACCGTCATCCTCGATCGCGAGGGCAACGTCCGGCACGTGCACCAGGGATACAAGCCCGGCTACGAAGAGAAGTACCTGAACGAAGTGCGCGCGCTGCTGAGAGAGTGATCGAACCCCGACGGCAAGCGCAATTGAACGGCCGGACACAGCCGGTCGCATAGGAGAACAAAGCGTGAACAGACAGCTCATCGCAGTCGCCGCACTCTGCGCAGTGTCGCTGCTTGCACCGGCGTCGGCGCAGGATTCCGGTTCTGCGGATATTGCAGAGGCACAGAGTGTCGCGGCCACGGAAGCAGCGTCGCGGAACGAGTTTCGCAGCCTCGACAAGGACGTGCAGGACCTCAAGAAAGAAGTGCTGGACCTCAATCGGGACCTCTTTCTGCTCGAGGAAGAGCTGCTGTTCCCGGCGAACTCGCAGGTTGCCTTTTTTGTTTCCATGGATGTCGGCGAGTACTTCGAGCTGGATTCGGTGCAGCTCAAGATCGACGGCAAGGAAGTGGCAAACTATCTGTACACCGAGCGCGAAGCCGGTTCACTCGTGCGCGGTGGCGTCCACCGTCTGCACATGGCGAATCTGAAGACCGGCGACCACGAGCTGATTGCCATCTTTACGGGCAGCGGTCCGCACACGCGCGACTATCGCCGCGGCGCGACGCTCAATTTCAGCAAGGGTATCGGTGCGAAGTACGTCGAGCTCGAGATCACCGATCGCGTTCAGAAACAGCAGCCCGAGTTCGTCATCAAGGAATGGGAGTAGTCCTTGCCGCTCTTCCGATCAGCGTTGGCGGGATTTGCGCTCTTGCTGCTGACCATGCCGGTCGCGGCGAAGGACAAGCGCGAGCCCATTGTGGTCCAGGACGTTCACTACGGTGAGGTCCTGTTCCACTTCTACAAGGAAGACTATTTCCCGGCGATCGTGCGCCTCCTTGCAGCCCGTGAGACATCGCGCGTCGAGAATCACCTCGACGAGTCCGAGCTGCTGCTCGGCGGCATGTACCTGTCCTACGGTCATCACCTCGAGGCTGCAGACATCTTCGAGCGTCTGCTGGCGGACAACGTAGATCAGGATATTCGCGATCGAACCTGGTTTTTTCTCGCGAAAATCTGGCAGCAGCGCGGTTATCTCGAGCGTTCGCAGCAGGCGCTGACGAACATCGAGGGCAAGCTGCCGAAAAACCTGGAACGCGAAGCACGACTTCTGGAAGCGCAGCTGTACATCGACGCGGGCGACCACGATCAGGCGGTAGCGCTGCTGGAAAAATGGAAAGGCAAGACCGAGTGGTCGCGCTACGCACAGTTCAACCTCGGTGTGGCACTCGTGCGCAGCGGCAGGATCGCCGAGGCGCAGTCGATACTGTCCGACCTCGGCGACATCGATCCGTGGAACGAAGAGCTGACCTCCCTTCGGGACAAGGCCAACCTGGCCCTGGGTTATGCACTGCTGCAGGACGGCCAGGCGAGCGCCGCCAAGCTGCCGCTGAACCGCGTGCGGCTCGAAGGCCCGTTTTCGAACAAGGCGCTCCTGGGCGTCGGCTGGGCTGACGCCGAGATGGAAAGCTACGAGCGAGCGCTCGTGCCGTGGATGGAGTTGCGCGGGCGTGATCTGCTCGACTCCGCCGTACAGGAGTCCATGCTGGCGATTCCCTACGCGCTGGCGAAACTCGACGCCGTCAGTCAGGCCGCTGATCACTACCTCAATGCGATCGAGGCGTTCTACGAGGAAACCAACCGCATCGATGCGACGATCGAACGTCTCGAGTCGGGGCAGTTCTTCGAGGATTTCGTGAGCAACGATCCGCTCGACAGCACGGGCTGGTACTGGGAAATGCAGCACCTGCCCGAAGGACCCGAGGCTCGCTACCTGTTCCACCTGCTCGCAACGCACGAGTTCCAGGAAGGCCTCAAGAATTACCGCGATCTGAATTATCTGTACCGCAACCTGGATACGTGGCAGCAGAACGTCGACGTCTACAGCAATATGCTCGAGACGCGCCGCGAAGCGTTTGCCGAGCGGCTGCCCCGCGTCGAGGAGGCGCTGGCGCGTGCCGACATCGACACGCTCGTCGATCGCAAGCTCGAGTTCGACTCGCTGCTCAACAACATCGAGGAGAGCAACGACTGGCTGGCGCTGGCGGACGAACAGCAGTTCGAAATGTGGGGTGAGATCACCGGTCTGGAGAACAACCCGGCACTGGCCGCGGATATTCCCGAGGCACGAGACGTGCGCGACAAGATCGGCCTGCTCAAGGGTGTTCTGCAGTGGGAACTCGAAAAGGAGTTCAAGGATCGCCTGTGGCGCATTCGGCGGCATCTCCGGCAGACCGGCGAGGCGCTCGTGGAAACGCAGCGCGCACGTCGCCAGGTCGATGAATCCATACGGCTCGAACCGATCGAATTCGATGCGCTCGGAGACCGGGTGTACGGTCTTGCGCCGCGCATCGAGCGTCTGAAGATGCAGGTCGAAGACGCCATGCAGCAACAGCAGGTGTTTCTCAACCGCATCGCCGTCGGTGAGCTGAGCGCGCAGAAACAGCGTCTGGATACCTATACGATTCAGGCGCGTTTTGCGCTGGCGTCGATCTACGACATTGCCGCCACGGTTTCGGAGACGTCCGAATGAAACGCTTGATGATTGTCGCCGCCGTCGCGATTTGCCTGTGTGCGGCAAACCCCGCCGACGCCCGCAAGAAGGTGAAAAAGCGCGATACGATCGGCAGCCTCGAAGGTCAGTCGGTCGAGGTCCGCCCCGGCAACGTCATCGTCAACAGCTCGGACCTTGCGCGCGACAACTACCGCGCGTTTCTGGACCTGGTATCGGACGATCCCGTGCTCCGGGCCGAGGCCATGCGCCGCCTGGGTGACCTCGAACTCGAAACGACGGAAGCCGAGCAGCTTAGCGACAACATCGACGCGCTGGGCATGGAGTCTTTCAGTAACGCCGTGGATCTGTACCGGCAGCTGCTAGAGGCTTATCCCGACTATCGCCGCAACGACACCGTGCTCTATCAGCTCGCGCGCGCCTACGAGGCGGGCGGTTTGACGGATGAGGCGCTCGTTACGTTGAACGAACTGGTCGGGCGCTATCCGGACACGCCGTTAATCGACGAAGTCCAGTTTCGCCGTGGCGAAATGCTGTTCCTGCGCAAACAGTACAACGATGCCGAGATCGCGTATTCAGCGGTGGTGGAGTATGGCGACGCATCGCGTTTCTACGAACAGTCGCTGTACAAGCTCGGCTGGTCGCAGTTCAAACTGGCCTGGCACGAAGACAGCCTGGAACCGTTCTTCGAACTCCTGGACCGCAAGGTGGGCGACTTCGAATTCAAGGACGGTGACGATCGACTGGAAGGCCTGAGCCGGGCCGAGCAGGAACTCGTGGAGGACACCTTCCGAGTGCTGTCGATCAGCTTCTCCTACATGGACGGCGCCAACAGTATCGACGAATTCCTCGAACGCCGCGGGAATCCGATCTACAGCTACATCATCTACATGAACCTGGGCGACCTGTACCTCTCGAAAGAGCGCTACGTGGACGCCGCCGGGGCTTATGAGGCGTTCGTGAACCACGATCCTCTGCACCCGAAGGCGCCGCTGTTGCAGGTCGAGGTCATCGAGGCCTACGAGCAGGGCGGGTTTCCTTCACTCGTTCTTGACGGCAAGAAGGGTTTCGTCGATCGCTACGGCATGGACGGCGAGTTCTGGGTACGCAACCCGCCCGGCGAGAATGCGGCGGTTGTCGCCCACCTGAAGGCCAACCTGTCGGATCTCGCCGAGTACTACCACGCGCAGGCGCAGGCCGGCGGCGGCAAGGCCGACTACCAGCAGGCCGCGCAGTGGTATCGCAAGTACCTGGCGTTCTTCCCCGAAGAGCCGGACAGCGCAAACACCAACTTCCTGCTCGCGGAAATACTGTTCGAAAGCGAGGACTTCCTCGCCGCGACCGACGAGTACGAGCGGACGGCGTACGCCTATCCGCTGCACGAACGCGCCGCCGAAGCAGGTTATGCGGCGCTGCTGGCATACGCGGAACACGAGAAAACCTTTGGCGACGAAGCGGCCCGCAAGGAATGGCACCGGCGCTCTCTCGACAGCGGTCTGCGCTTCGCCAACACATATCCTGAACACCCCGAGTCCGGCGCGGTGCTGACCACCGTTGCCGAGGATCTGTTCGCGGACGGGCAGTTCGACCTGGCGGTTGCCGTCGGTCAGGCCGTCGTCGGCAAGCAGCCGCCCGTCGATCCGCCGCTGTTGCGTACGGCGTGGACGGTGGTGGCGCACTCGCAGTTCGACCTCGCAAACTTTGCTGATGCCGAACAGGCGTACTACCGGTTGCGGAGCTTCACGCCGGCGGACGACGCGGAGGCCAACGCCGACATCAAGGACCGTATTGCCTCTTCGATCTACAAGCAGGGTGAGCAGGCTCGCGATGCAGGCGACCTGGAAACGGCCGTCACCCACTTCACGCGCCTGGGTCAGGCCGTACCCGATTCGGACATCCGCGCGACCGCCGAGTACGATGCTGCCGCGGCGCTCATCAACATGCAGGCATGGGATCGGGCATCAGGCGTTCTCGAACAGTTCCGCATCGACTATCCGGACAGCGAATACGCCGACGACATTACACAGAAACTTGCCGTCAGCTACATGGAAACCGGCGACTCGGCCAAGGCGGCCGGCGAGTTCGAGCGCATAGCGGACGACCCGGATTCCGGCGCAGAAGTTCAGCGTGAGGCGCTGTGGAAAGCCGCGGATCTCTACAAGAGCAGCGCAACGGTGAGCAGCGAGCAGCGCGTGCTGGATACGATCGTGCAGCGTTTCCCGCGGCCCGTTTCAGAGTCGATCGAGGCACGCTACCGGCTGCTGGAACTCGCGGAAGCGAGCGGCGACTACAACGTCCGCATGACGCGCTTGAGGGACATTGTGAACGCGGATGCCATGGCCGGCGCAGAGCGTAGCGACAGAACCCGCTTCTTGGCAGCGAAGGCGTCGATCGAACTGGCTGAGCCGGTACGCCAGCAGTTTGAGGTCTTCAAGCTGACCCAGCCACTGGCCGATAGCATGAAGGTCAAGCGCAAGCTCATGCAGGACACGATCGATGCCTACACGTCGGCGGCCGACTACGGCGTTGCCGAAGTGACGACAGCCGCGACCTTTCGTCTCGCGCAGGTCTACGAGACCTTTGGTGCGGACCTGATGGGTTCCGAGCGGCCCGGCAACCTCGACGAAGCGGCCCTCGAGCAGTACGAGCTGTTGCTGGAAGAGCAGGTGTATCCGTTCGAGGAGAAGGCAATCGATCTCTACAAGGCGAACACGGATCGTGCGCCCGATGGGGTCTACGACGAATGGGTGCAGCAGAGTTTCGACAGGCTGGCAGGGCTCATGCCGGCACGGTACGCGAAGATGGAGCGCAGCGAAGATGTGGTTACGGCGCTATATTGACAGGGAAGGCAGCCCGCACCGGACTGGGCGGGTGACGAACGGCATCGCTGGCTGGCGAGCCGCTTCGCTCATCGTGGCGGCAACGCTGCTCGGCGCCTGTGCGTCCGGTCCCAAGCCGGAGAAGCGAGCCGATGCCGCGACCGACGCCATGGACCCGGCGGCGTTCGGCGCGGAAGTGCCGCCCGAGGCGCAAACGCTCTACGAACAGGCCGTGGCCGTCATGGCGGCGGGCGATTTTGTCGACGCCGAGCTGCGCCTCAAGGAGTTTCTCCTGCAATATCCGGCGTATCCGGGCGCCTGGGTGAACCTCGCGATCATCCATCGCCAGAACGGCGACGACCAGCAGGCACTCGCGGATGTCGAGAAGGCGCTCGCCATCGACCCCAATCACGCCGTGGCGCTGAATCAGAAGGGCCTCCTGTTCCGCAGAAACGGCAATTTTCTCGAAGCAGAGGCTGCATATTTGAAGGCCGTCACAGCGAGTCCCGAGTACGCGTTGGCACACTACAACCTCGGTGTGCTCAATGAGCTGTATTTGCAGCGGCTCGATGCCGCACTGCAGCATTTTGAGGCCTACCAGTTGCTGGTGGGTGAGGACAAGCAGGTCGAGAAGTGGATTACCGACCTGCGCCGCCGGGTGGCTGCAAACCAGCGCACGGCGAACGTGGCGGAATGACGGAATGAACAAACGGCTATTCAACTTGAGCCTTGCCGCGGCAGCGTCGGCAGCCGTCTTTTGGGCCGCCGAAGCATTTCCGCAAGCTTCCGACGAACTGGATGCCTACGAGCCCGGTGTGGACACGTCTGCGCTGGAACCCGCGGTTGACACTTCCGCGCTCGAACCCGCAGCGCCACAAGCTGGCGATAGCGAGCCCGCCGAGTCTCTCGAGACGGCGACGGCGCGCGTTGACGACGACATTCGCCGGCGCGCCACCAGTTCGGGTGTCATGGACGAAATGGATCTCGGCCGTACCGAGATTACCGGCAACCAGGAACTACCGAAGGTTCTGTACATCGTGCCCTGGCAGAAGTCGGACCCGGGCGAACTGATGGGCAGGCCGGTCAATACGCTGCTGGACGAAGTGCTGGCGCCGCTGAACCGGGATGAATTCGTACGACAGGTTGACTACTACGGCGAGCTTTACGGCGTCGAAGACGAAGAATGACGTGACGGCTGATTAAATAGAGGAGTAATCACGTGAGTACCTTGATCAACTTTTTTCAACAGGGCGGTGCGTTCATGTATCCGATCCTGCTTGTGTTTGCGCTCGGCGTCGCCATTGCCGTCGAACGCTGGACTTACCTTACGGTGTCGGGTGCTGCGAACCGCGCGCTGTGGAAGAAGATCGTGCCGTTTCTCAAGGCCGGTAACTTCCAGGAAGCCGCTGCGCACACGTCGAAATCGAAAGCGGCGATTGGCTCCATACTGACCTACGGTCTGTATCGCGTGAAGTCGGCCCGCCGCCGCGACGACATCGAGAAGGCCATGGAAGAGAGCCTCATGGAAGTACTGCCGAGGCTCGAGAAGCGTACCCACTACCTTGCGACGCTCGCGAACATTGCGACGCTTCTGGGGCTGCTCGGTACGATCATTGGCCTGATCGCAGCGTTCACCGCGGTATCGAACGCCAACCCGGCGGACAAGGCGGACATGCTGTCGGCCAGTATTTCGGTGGCGATGAACACCACCGCGTTTGGCCTGATGGTTGCCATTCCGCTGCTGCTGATTCACGCACTGCTGCAGACCAAGACCAACCAGTTGGTCGACAGTCTCGAAATGGCCAGCGTGAAGTTCCTGAACGCCGTCACCGAACGCCAGCTCAAAGCAGCGGCCGGAGGCTAGGCTCATGATTCGTAGCCGCCGGGGCGGTCGTCGCGGAAATGCCGAGACGGCTGAACTGAACATTACGGCGTTCATGAACCTGATGGTGATCCTGGTGCCGTTCCTGCTGATTACCGCGGTGTTCTCGCGACTGGCAATTCTCGAATTGAATTTGCCAGGCTCCTCTACCGAGCCCGCGGATCCGCAGGAACAGACCTTCCAGCTCGAGGTGACGGTGCGTTCGGACCGTCTCGAAGTGGGCGATCGCAATCAGGGTGCATTGGGCATCTATCCGAACCTGCCGGATGGCTACGATTACGACGGACTGAGCGCGAAGCTCCACGAAATCAAACGGCGTTATCCCGAGAAGACCGACGCTGCGATCCTGCTCGAAGGCGACATCGAGTACGACACGCTGGTCCAGGTCTACGACCGTGTGAGCGTGCGCGAGGAGATCGAAGAAGAAGCGATCGTCCGATACGACCTGTTTCCTGTCATTTCCATTGGCGATGCGCCAGTGACCGACGGCGGAGGTGCCTGAACGATGGTCAAATCAGGCCGCGCAAAACGCATGGAGAAACACCACCGGCGCAACAAGAGCTCCGGTACGCTGAATCTCGTGTCTCTCATGGACATCTTTACGATTCTCGTGTTCTTCCTGCTCGTGAATTCGTCGGACGTCGAAGTGCTTCCGAACGCGAAGGATATCCAGTTGCCGGAATCGATCGCCGAAGAAAAGGCGAAAGAGACGGTGGTCATTCTGATCGGCGACGAGGACATCATTGTCCAGGGTACGCCGGTGGCAAAAGTCCAGGACGTCATGGCGCGGCCGGGCAACGACATTCCCGAACTGCGCGAGGCGCTCAAGTCGCAGAACGATCGCGTGCTGCGGCGCGAAGCGCAGCAGGACATCGCTGGTCGCGAAGTGACGATCATGGGTGACAAGGAAATTCCGTACCGCTTGCTGAAGAAGGTCATGGCGACCTGTTCGGCGTCCGAGTACGGACAGATTTCATTGGCAGTGCTGCAGAAGAGTTCCGAGCAGCTCGACGATCTGCAAGCGGCGGCCCGTTAGGGATGGCGGGTGAGAAGCGAACGCGTGCCCTCAAGGCAAGGGTTCGAGCGTAGGAGTTAGGACATTGGATCTACCGTTCTACAGAGAGTACGAACTGCCATGGACCTCTGAGCAGGGCCAGGAGCGCAAATTCAAGCGCCTCCTGGGCGGCATCATGCTGGTTACGCTTGCGTTGTCGCTGGTCTGGCCGTTTTTGCCGAGCCCGGAGCCCGATCCCAACGAGATCGTCGAAGTTCCGGAGCGTATTGCCCGGCTGATGCTCGAGGAAAAACCCCTTCCGCCGCCGCCACCTCCGCCCGAGCCGGAACCCGAGCCCGAGCCCGAGGTCGAGGAGCCGGACCCGATCGAACCGGAGCCCGAGCGCGTCGTCGAAGAAACGCCGCCGCCGGAACCGGAGCCCGAGCCGGTCCCTGATCAGCTCGAAGTGGCTCGCGAACAGGCGCAGGCGGCACTAATGCCGTTTGCCGAAGATCTTGCCGATCTCGTCGATCAGGATCTCGTCGAATCCGTGGCTGACGACCGGCCGCTGACCGGCAGCGTCGGCGAAGCGGCGCGCAACGAACGCTCGATGATTACCTCGCAGGTGGGTACCGCATCGGCGGGCATCAACACGGCCAACATGAGCCGCAACACGGGCGGCAGCGGTATTGCCGGACGCACGACGACGCGTGTGCAGAGCGACGTTGCTGCAATTGCCCAGCGGCAGGCAGCGGGCGGCGCCCGGCGCACGGGTGAGAGCGGCAAAGGTTCTCGCTCCCGTGAGGAAATCGAGCTGGTCTTCGACAAGAACAAGGGATCGATTTTTGCACTCTACAATCGTGCCCTGCGCCGCGATCCGTCGCTGGAAGGCAAGCTCGTACTGCGTCTGACCATTGCGCCGAACGGCCAGGTCACGTTCTGCGAGATCGTATCGAGCGAACTGGGCGATCCCGAGCTCGAGCAGAAGCTCGTGCAGCGCGTCAAGCTGTTCCGCTTCGAGGCGCGCGACGTCGAGCCGATCACGACGACCAAACCCATCGACTTCTTCCCGGCCTGACGGCGCCTCGCCTCTTGGCAATCCCGCCGGCCCCGGTCATTGCCGGGGAGGGGGAGTACGGCTGCATTCCCGCGGCCTGATTCGCAATTGCGGGTCTCCAGGCGCTGCTCTATCCTCGCTATAGGATTCGTCGAGAGGAGTTTGCCGTGCCCGAGGGGAGAATTGCCTACCTCGTTCGCCAATACGCGCGCTGGTCCATTGTGTTGCTGCTGCTGCCGACACTGGCGGCGGCACAGTCCATCGAGGCACTCGTCGCGGAGACGGGTATTCGCGACGACGGTATGGCCATGCGCGACGCTCCGCGATGGCGGACACCTGCGACAGTCCTCTATCGCGGCTCTGCCGAATCGGCTGCCGAGCTTGAGGCCGTCGTGCCCGGGCTGAACGTCGTTGCGGTCGGTAGCCTTGCAGCCGCCATCGAAGCCGCGCCTGGCGCTGATGCCGTCATAGGCTTCTGCAGCCCCGAACTGGTTGCCGCCGCTGGCAAGGCGAGCTGGATTCAGATTTTCAGTGCCGGCGCCGAACGCTGCCTTGCCGCTGACGACGTAGCGAGCGGCGAGATCGTGCTGACGAACATGCAGAAGATGTCTTCGCCGGTCATTGGCGAGCACACGATCGCCATGATGCTCAGCCTGAGCCGCGGCCTGACCCAGTTCGCGAAGCTGATGCCGGAAGGGCGATGGGACAGGAGCGTTACCGACAGCGCCAACGTCATGCCGATCACCGATCGCACGATGCTGGTCATCGGGCTCGGCGGTATCGGCCGGGAGATAGCGGTACGTGCGCACGCACTCGGTATGCGCGTGATCGCCATTCGCAACAGCTCGAGAGAAGGACCGGAGTTCGTCGATTACGTAGGACTGCCGGACGAGCTGCACACGCTGGCCGGCGAGGCCGACGTCATCGTCAATGCGTTGCCGCACACGCCAGCGACGGAGGGCAGTATTGATGCTGCCCTTTTTGCAGCGGCGAAACGGGGCGCTCTTTACCTGTCGGTAGGCCGCGGCAAAACGACGGTCACAGAGGATCTCGTTGCCGCACTGCGCAGCGGGCAGATCGGCGGTGCCGGCCTCGACGTCACCGATCCGGAGCCGCTGCCCGAGGATCATCCGCTGTGGCAGTTCGACAACGTGTTGATTACGCCGCATATGTCGGGTTTCGGCGGTGGCACCGAGCGTCATCAACTGTTGCTTCGGGAAAACCTCGAGCGCTTCGTCAACGGGGACAGGCTCTACAACGTCGTGGACCCCGCGAAAGGCTATTGAGCTTGGCAATCCCGCAGCGTCGTTGCTTCCGGAGTCGTCGCGCGTGACGGAGACCAGCGAACACACGGCGCTCGACGGTGCGCGTCGTCGTCGCCTGTATCTGTTCCGGCACGGTGCTGTCGATTACATCGATGCACACGGCAACTGGGTTGAGGATCCCAACGCGGTTCGACTGAACGACAAGGGCGAGGAGCAGGCAAGGGCCATGGCGCAGGCCTTTTCCGGCGTGACCGTGGATCGGGCGCTCTGTTCGGGGTTGCCGAGGACGCTGCAAACGGCCCGGATTGTTCTCGCGGGACGCGAAATGCCGATCGGTACCGTGGCCGGGCTCGAAGAAATTCGGCCGGTGCGCGCGGAGTCGGCGCCGGACTTCGATCTGGTCGACGACGTCGCCTACTCACACTGGCGTGCCGGTGATCCGGAGGCGCGGTTTCTGGGCGGGGAGCGTTATGCGGATTTCTACGAACGCGTCGTCGCTTCGGTCGAGTCCATCATTGCCGACCAGAGCTGGAACAGCCTGGCGGTTTTTGCGCATGGCGGAACCAACGCGGCCGTACTTGGCTGGGCCAGCGGTCTCGGCAAAGACGCCTTTGGCGTCTTCGATCAACAGACCTGCTGTCTGAACATCATTGACTTCGATACCTGCAGCGAATCGGGCCGCCTCAGGCGACGCACGATTCGGGCGCTCAACCTGACGGCCGAGGATCCGCTGAAACACGGGCGCCGCGCCGGCGATCTGGAACTGCTGGCCGGACTGCTCAAGCGCGCGGACATAAATGGCTGAGTCAACGCCTACTAGCGACAGTATTTGTAGCGTCGGCGTTTGAGTTCCCTGAGCCGCTCGTCGAAACGCACGCCTTGCGTTGCCGTATACGGTCGGCGCATGCGGGCTTCGATCTTGCGGATGTCCTGATCGATCTTGCGGCACTGATGATCGCAATCCCGATCGCAATCTGCGGCCGCGGACGTTACGAACGGCGCCACCAGCAGGCAAAGCAACAGACAAGGTAATCGGCGAAAGGGCATGGCATAGTTATGCCGCCATTCAGGCGTGGTTGCTCATCGTGAAATCGACGAAGACATCAGGAAATGCTTCGCTGTCCGCCAAAGCCATTCGGGAAGTCGTGCGCGCCCGGGGGAACGCCGACATTGCCCGGCATTCAGCCGGTTTCTTCAAGGCCGGTCCTGGTGAGTACGGTGAAGGCGATCGCTTCCTGGGGATTAGGGTGCCCGTTACGCGGCAGCTGGCGAAGCGGTTTCGCGATGCACCGGAGCGCTCGGTGCTGGCATTGCTGAAGTCGCCGTATCACGAGGAACGCCTGCTGGCGGTATTGCTGCTGGTCGACCGTTATCAGCGTGCCGGCAGCGAAGAGCGCCGGCACGTGTTCGATCTCTATCTCAGCCACCGCCAGTACGTGAACAACTGGGATCTGGTCGACAGTTCGGCACACCTGATCGTGGGTCCGGAGCTGGAGGACGGCGACAGGAGCCTGCTCTACGAGCTGGCGGCGAGCGATTCGCTCTGGGACCGGCGCATTGCGATCATTGCCACGCTCCGTTTCATCCGCAACGGCGATTTTCGCGACACGCTGAAGCTGTCGCGCGCGCTGCTCCGGGACCCGGAGGATCTGATCCACAAAGCCACCGGCTGGATGCTGCGCGAGGCCGGAAAACGGGATGTGTCGGTGTTACGCGGTTTCCTGAAAACACACTCCGGATCGATGCCGCGCACGATGCTGCGTTACGCCATAGAGAAGCTGCCGGCTGCGGAGCGCAGGCAATGGTTGTCCGGCAAACGAAGCGCATGACGTCTGCCGTCGATCACGGCGATCGGGCTTCGGGTTTCCCGCCGATTGCGGGTCGCTCGCCGCGCGTGCTGATCCTCGGCACGCTGCCCAGTGTGGCGTCGATCGAGAAGCAGCAGTACTACGGGCACCCGCAGAACGCCTTCTGGAAAATCATGTACGCACTCCTGGCCGGCCGCGACGACGGCGATACGCGCGTGCTCGAAGTCGCCTACGCAGAGCGCACGGCGTTGCTGAAGCGGTCGGGCATTGCCGTGTGGGACGTACTGGGACAATCGGTTCGCCCGGGCAGCATGGATGCCGACATCGACTGGTCGACGGCGGAACCGAATCCGCTGGCCGATTTTCTCGCCTCCCGCCCCGGCATTGCGCTTGTGTGTTTCAACGGCCGCGAGGCCGGCAAGCTGTTCACGCGCTTCGTGGATACCTCGGCTCTGACGCGGGACATCGACTACGCCGCGCTGCCGTCGACGAGCCCGGCCTACGCGGCGATGCCGCTGGCAGAGAAAACCAGGCGCTGGCGAGCAGCGCTCAAGGGGCATGTGCCCGCCATTCAACAGTGAGTTCAGGAGGATAAGCAAGTGATTGGATACGTGACGCTGGGTACCGACAACATCGAACGGTCGGCTGCCTTCTACGACGAACTGCTAAGCCTCATCGGCGCAAAGCGTTTCATGGATTTCGACACTTTTGTTGCGTGGTCGGCCGGAGAGGGTACACCGGGTCTGTCCGTGACGCGGCCGTTCGACGGTCAGGCGGCAACGGTCGGCAACGGCACCATGATTGCCTTGCACGTGGATTCGCCCGCCAAGGTGGATGCCGTGCACGCGAAGGCGCTGGAGCTTGGCGGGCAGGACGAGGGCAAACCCGGCACACGCAACGGCTCGTTCTACGCGGCGTACTTCCGCGACCTCGACGGCAACAAGCTCAACGCCTACTGTATCGCCGACAAGCAGTGAACCGTACCGCCGGTACCGTGGCGACCGGGGCGCCTGTCGCTTGCGTATTGCCGCCCCGGTAATTACTACGTGTTACTGTTGCGACAATGAGCAGTCCTCTTGATCGCTACCACCGGCAGATGCTGCTCACCGGTTTTGGCGAGGCCGGTCAGCAACGCTTGAACGACGCCACGGCGCTCGTGCTGGGCTGCGGCGCGCTGGGCAGTGTCGTGGCGGACCTGCTGGCGCGCGCCGGTGTTGGCCACCTACGTATCGTCGATCGCGACATCGTCGAGCTGACGAACCTGCAGCGTCAGGTGTTGTTCGACGAGCGTGACGTCGCAGCCGGGCTGCCCAAAGCCGAGGCCGCAAAGCGCAAACTCGAGAACGTCAACTCGGACGTCGAGGTGACGGCCGTCGTCGACGACATCAACCACACCAACATCGAGCGCCTCGCCGACGGTGCGGATATCCTCGTCGACGGTCTCGACAACTTCGAGACGCGTTATCTCGCCAACGACTTTGCGGTTAAACACGGACTGCCGTACGTGTACGGCGCGGCGGTTGCGACCACCGGTATGTCGTTCACCGTGCTGCCGCACGGCGACGGCAGCCTGCCGTGGGAGACCGCCGGGGAGGCAACATTGGCGACGCCGTGTTTTCGTTGCCTGTTTGCGGAGCCGCCGCAAGCCGGTTCGAGCCCGACCTGCGATACCGTCGGTGTTCTGAGTTCGGCGGTGGGTACGGTCGCCAACGTACAGGTTGCCGAGACGCTCAAGGTGCTGACCGGGCACTACGACAAGGTCAGGCGAAGCCTGCTGACGATCGACGTGTGGGAGAACGACTATCTGGATCTCTCGGTGAACGCAGCGTACGCCGAGGGCGATTGTGTCTGCTGCAAAGGGCGTCAGTTCGACTATCTCGACGGCAAGGCGGGCTCGAGCGCCGTAGCCCTGTGCGGCCGCGATGCCGTGCAGCTTCGTGGCCGCCAGGGTGACGGTCCGCTGGATTTCAACGCGCTGGCCGGGCGTTTCGGCGCATCCATCGACGTCCGGTACAACGAGTTCATGCTGGTTGCCAATATCCGCGATGCGGGCAAACACTACGAACTAACCGTGTTCCGCGACGGTCGGACTATCGTAAAAGGCACACACGAACCGACCGTCGCGCGGACGCTGTTCGCAAAGTACGTCGGCAGCTAAACTGGGTAAACATCGGGAGAGGGGGAAGGCCATGGCCGCTATACGCGTTCTCGTTGGCACGCGCAAAGGCGCGTTCGTAATGACCTCGGATCTGGACCGCAAACGATGGGACGTCGACGGTCCGTTCTTTGCGGGTTGGGAGGTGTACCACATCAAAGGCTCTGCGGTTGACCCGGATCGCATCTACGCGTCGCAGAGTTCGAGCTGGTTCGGCCAGATCATTCAGCGCTCCGACGACGGCGGCAAGCACTGGTTTCAGCCGGGCTCGAGCGGCGAAGAGCCGCCGTCCGAAAACGGGATGCCGCAGGGCGAGAGCAACAAGTTCGTCTACGATACTTCCGAGGCGACCGGCAAGCCGTTGTCGACGCATCAGTGGTACGACGGCACTCAGCACCCATGGGAGTTTGCCCGGGTGTGGCACCTTGAGCCGGCGCTCGACGACCCCGATACGTGTTACGCCGGCGTCGAGGACGCGGCACTGTTTCGAACGACGGACGGCGGCGTCACCTGGCACGAGCTTGCGGGGCTTCGCGGCCACGAGTCCGCTTCGGAGTGGGCACCGGGCGCAGGCGGCATGTGCCTGCACACGATCGTGCTCGACCCGGACAATCCGAAACGCCTGTTCTGTGCGATCTCCGCGTCCGGAACGTTTCGGTCCGACGACGGCGGCGACACCTGGAAGCCGATCAACCAGGGCCTGCATTCGGACTACATTCCGGACCCGACGGCCGAGGTTGGCCACTGTGTTCACCGGATTGCGATTCACCCGTCGAATCCGAATACCCTGTTCATGCAGAAGCACTGGGACGTCATGCGCAGCGACGACGGCGGGGACTCCTGGCGGGAAATCAGCGGCAACCTGCCCAGCGATTTCGGTTTTCCGATAGCCGTTCATGCGCACGAGCCCGAAACCATCTACGTCGTGCCGATCGAGAGCGATTCGTTGCACTACCCGCCCGAGGGTAAACTCCGTGTCTATCGGAGCCGCAGCGGCGGCGAAGACTGGGAGGCGCTGACCGACGGTCTGCCGCAGGAGCATTGTTACGTCAACGTGCTGCGCGACGCCATGGCTGTGGACACGGTGGATCCCTGCGGCGTGTATTTCGGCACGACGGGCGGACAGGTCTACGCTTCGTCCGACAGCGGCGATCACTGGACGCCGATTGTGCGCGATCTTCCGGCGGTGCTGTCGGTCGAGGTACAGACGATCCCGTGAGCGATCATGCCGTACGCGTGCTGTTGCCTCTGCACCTGCAGACGCTCGCAGGTTCCGGCCGCGAGGTGACCCTTACGGTCGATGGGGACGTGACCCGCAACAGCGTGCTGGATGTGCTCGAAGCGAGCTATCCGATGCTGCGAGGAACGGTGCGCGAACACGGTACGCTGAAGCGCCGGCCGCGGGTGCGTTTTTACGCTGCCGGAGTTGACGTCACTCACGACGATGCCGATGCCCGACTCCCGGTGGCGATTGCCTCGGGACAGGAGCCGTTTCGGATCGTCGGGGCGATATCCGGTGGTTAGCATGCCCGACGACGGCCGCGCAATCCTGCTACCGGTGCTCGCCATGCTGTTCCTGACGGCAATGGTCTGGACCTACATGTACGTAAAGCGCATCGGCTACATGCGGCAGGCGCGCATTCGACCGGAAGCGCTGCGCTCGCCGGCTGGGAAGGCGTCAGCGCTGCCCGACGACGTCAGTTTTCCGGCACACAACCTCGTCAACCTGTTCGAACTCCCCGTCGCCTTTTACGTCGTCTGTGTCGTCCTGTACGTCGTCGGTGGGGTGGGGGCAGCGGAGGTCGCGGGTGCCTGGGTTTACGTCGCGCTTCGGTTTCTGCACAGTGTCGTGCAGTGTACGTTCAACCACGTGATGCTGCGGTTTACGCTGTACGCGCTGTCGTCGCTGGTGCTGTGGTGGTTGCTCGTCGTTGCGCTGATCGCGGTATTGTGGGGCACTTGAGCACTACAAAAGTGTCGAAAACAGGCGTCTGGGAAGGAGCTTGACAGTATGCACAGACGAAAACTCGTTGCCTGGGGCCGGGAACTACTGATTCTCGGACTGCTGCTGGGCGGAATACTCGCTGCGCGCTCGTCGCTTGCGGATCATTATGTCGTACCGAGCGGCTCGATGGAGCATACGCTGTATCCCGGTGACCGCGTGGTTGTCGACAAACGGGCCTACGGGCTGCGTTTGCCGTTTACCCGCTTCGAGTTCGGCAGCGGTAGTGCGGTGCACCGCGGCGACGTCGTCATTTTCGATTCTCCCTACGACGGCACGCGCCTGATCAAGCGCATCGTCGCCGTCGGCGGTGATGAAGTGGTGTTGCGCAGAGGACGTTTGTGGATCAACGGCGTGGCGCTCGCGGATTCCGGCATTCCGAACGTCGAACGTTTCGGCGATACGCTGGCCGTGCTGAGACTGGATCACGGCGGTGGACCCGACTACGCGCACGTGCTGCCGGCAAATACGTTGCTGGCGATCGGCGATCACCGCGGCAACAGCCGGGATGGCCGTTTCTTCGGTTTGATCGGCGAAGACGACGTGTACGCAAAAGCGCTCGGCGTCTATTACCGGCGCGGCGAAGGGTTCGTCTGGCGTCCGCTATAGCGCGCCGTCACCCGTCTCGCCGGTGCGTATGCGGACGACATGTTCGAGTGCCGTCACAAAGATCTTGCCGTCGCCCACCTTGCCGGTCTTGGCGCTGTCGACGATCGCTTCAACGACGCGATCGGCGAGGTCATCGGCAACGGCGACCTCGATCTTGGCTTTTGGCAGGAAATCGACGACGTACTCCGCACCCCGGTACAGCTCCGTGTGGCCGCGCTGCCGGCCGAAGCCCTTGACCTCGCTGACGGTCATTCCCTGTATGCCGACTTCGGCGAGCGCATTACGCACGTCGTCGAGGCGAAACGGCTTTACGATAGCGGTCACGAGCTTCATACGAATTCTCTCTGCACGAACACCGCGTTATGCTAGCAACGACGGCGGGTGATGTGTACACCGCCGCAAAGGAGATGCGGGTGGCAAGCGATGCGGCACACGGCGGTCGCGCGATGAGACGGGCCGGGCAGGCGTATCCGGCAGCGGCTCCGCAGGGCAGGCAACGCGTGGCGGCTCTGCGCCGATGAATCGGGACTGGTTTCCGCCACTTGCCGAATTGATCAGCAATCGCGCGGAGGCGGACACGGCCGGTGCGCTTGCCGAACTCGTTGGGCTCGCAGTGCAGCATGAAGGCACCTGCCTGATCGCGTTTCATGCCGAACGGACTCCCGAGGTGCTGCACCATACGCTGGAGCCGGCGGGTGCCAGTCACTATCTCGATCGGTATCTGGCGGGGCCATACCTGCTCGACCCGTTGTTTCGCCTGAGCCAGGAGGCGCTGAAGCCCGGCGTATGCCGCTACCGAGACGCTACGCCGGATAGGTTCCGCTCCAGCGAGTATTACCGGCAGTACTGCGAGCAAACACATTTGACCGACGAGATCGACTATCTGGTCGATGTGCCCGGAGGCACGACGCTGGCCCTCGTCGTCGGTCGCCGCACGCGCCGTTTCTCTCAGGCCGAAGTCGGGCGTCTCCACGATATGGCGGATCTCGTGCACGCGGCAATACGCAAAGCCTGGGACCGGCACAGCTTTTCCGCAGCAGCCGATGCCGCCGCCGAGCACCTGCGGCTCACGCGCTGTTTCGACAATTTCGGCGCGGGATTGCTGACGGAGCGCGAGCGCCAGATCACCCAGCTGTTGCTGCAGGGGCATTCCACGAAGTCGGTGGCGCGGGAACTCGGTATCGCGCCCGGGACGGTCATGGTGCACAAGCGCAACCTGTTCTCCAAGCTTGCAATTACGTCCCAGTACGAACTGTTTTCGCGCTTCATCGACGAGTTGACCCGGTGTTGAGCGCGGCGTTCGGGCGCGGCAAGGCGTTCTCGGTACAAACGAAGGTAGAATCGGCGACATGTCACTGACCCACGAAGCTCGGCTCGACGCAGTAGAATCCGCCACATGGCATTGAACTACGAAGCTCTGCTCGGTGACGAGCAGTTCGATGTGCCGTTCCGCTATACCGAGGAGCAGACGATGCTGTACGCGCTCAGCGTCGGCCTGTCCCGCGACTCGCTGAACCCCGGGGAACTCAACTACACGTACGAGGGCAACGCCTGGTTGAAATCGCTACCGACCCAGGCGAGCGTTCTCGTGCCGAATGCATTCCCGGCAGATCTCGGCTGGGATTTCAGGCACGTGCTGCACTGCGAGCAGCGACTGTCGATTTTCCGGCCGCTGCCGCCCGCGGCCTATCTCAAGGTGAACAAGCGCATTGCCGCGATCCACGACCTCGGCAAGGACAAGGGAGCCATGTTTTACTTCGAGGCCGAAGGGCGCCTTGCGAGCGACGACACGGCTCTGTTCGCGAGCGGCAGCACGGTCCTCGCGCGCGCCGACGGCGGCTTCGGCGGCATGCGCGGTGAACTGCCACAGCCGCACCGGATTCCGTCGCGGGAACCGGACATGGCCTGTCAGTTGCCGACCGACTCCCATCAGGCGCTGTTGTTTCGTCTGAACGGCGACATGAACCCGCTGCACGCCGATCCCGCTCTGGCCAGTGCCGCGGGCTTCCAGCGGCCCATATTGCACGGTTTGTGCACCTACGGGGTCGCCTGTCACGCCATCCTCAAGACCGTGCTGGATTACGACCACACGCTGATTGCCGAATTCGATGCACGCTTCTCGTCGCCGGTGCTGCCGGGTGATACGATTGCTACCGACATTTGGCAGGACGGTAACGTCTTGTCTTTCCAATGCCGGGTCGTCGAGCGCAATGTGACCGTGCTCCGCCATGGCCGTTGCCTTTTGAGAAACTGACCGCTGTTGACGGGGGGATCGTGAGCGAACGCGTTAGCCTGACGATTGACGAGCATGTTGCGCACGTGACCTTGAACCGTGCCGACAAGTACAACGCCGTCGACAAAAGCATTATCGACGGCCTCGTGGAGGCAGCGGGTGAGATCGCCGCGGATCAAGGCGTTCGCGCCGTCGTTCTGAGCGGTGCCGGCGAGCACTTTTGCGCCGGTATCGATCTCTCGATGTTCCAGGCGGAAGAGCCCGTATTCGGCCCGGAGGCCATGGCGCCGCAGGGGGACGGTACCGCCGCCAATTATTTCCAGCGTCCCGCAACCGTCTGGCGCGAGCTGCCGGTTCCGGTGATTGCGGCCGTACACGGCATCTGCTACGGCGCAGGGCTGCAGATAGCGCTGGGTGCCGACATACGGATCGCAGCCCCGGACGCCCGGCTGTCGGTCATGGAGATCAAGTGGGGTATCGTCCCCGACATGGGCATGACGGTGACGGCGCGAGGGATCGTACCGCCGGACCGGCTCATGGAGCTTGCACTGAGCGGACGAGTGTTCGACGGCGAAGAGGCCCTGGAACTCGGGGTCGTGAGCCGGCTTGACGCCTCGCCGCTCGAGGCAGCCAGCGCGCTGGCGGCGGCGGTGGCGGGTCGTTCACCCGACGCCACGTCGTCGATCAAGCGGCTCCTGGGGACCGGATTGTCCCTGCCGCCTGCCGACGCGCTGCGGCTGGAGGCCGAGCTGCAGCTCGGACTCCTGGGCGGGCCCAACCAGACCGAGGCCGTCGCCGCCAATCTCGCCGGCAGGGAGCCCCGATTCGGGCCGAGACGGTCCGTGTAACGCGATTCCGTGACAGTAGTTGAGGAACTTACGATTGAAACGGTCGCTCTAACCATCTGGTACCGGATTGTTGTACAGAGTTGCTCCAACGTGAAGTCAGTATTGTCCTTTTTTGAATGGAAGCTTGCGGCAGGCGCCGCCGGACGTACGCTCTGCTCGCTGCTGCTGATAGCGCCGCTCGTTCTTGCCGGCGGCAATCTGCACGCGGGCGACTCGCTGTCAGGCGCGGTTATCGACGCCCGAACGCTGCGCATTCAGGAGAAAGTCGAGAGGCTGTTTGCCAGCGGCGACTACCGCCGGGCGCTGTTCATCTACGAGAATGAACTGGCGCCGATTGGCGACAAGTACGCGCAATACATGCTTGGCTACATGTACCTGACGGGTGCCGGCGTCGAAAAGGACTACGTGCTGGCGCTGGCGTGGTACCGGCTGGCTGCCGAACGTGACAAGGCCGAATTCGTCGGCGTTCGGGACGAATTGCTGGCGGCGCTGTCGCCGGCTGACGTCGGGCGTTCGGACGAGATCTACCGCCAGCTTCGAAGAAGATACTCCGACGTGGCCGTGATCTTCGAGCAAGTCGAGGCCGACATTAGGGTGCTCACGACCCAGACGGGCTCACGCCTCCCGGGCGGCAGCCGTTCCCTGACGGTCGTCAATCCGACGCAGCGCAGCGCCCGCTCGGGCGACAATTACTACCAGCAGATCCGCTTGAGGTTTGAAGCGGGCCTGAGTTTCCTCGGCGACGAACTCGCTATAGCCGACCTGGAAAGCGAGCCGGAAGACGTCAACCTCGTCGAACTCAGGAGTTATGTCGACGCCTATCTGGAACGCGTCGACTAAGAGGCGCCGTCCGGGCGATTCCCGCGCTGCAGCGGGCCGGCCTTTAGCCCGCGGCTCAGAATGTCCGGGAAACTGCCGATGACCTGCTCGGCGACAGCACGGTCGCCGTGATGCCATTTCGGAATCCAGTTCAGCGCACCCATGATGACATTGCCCGTCATCCTGACGTCGCACGGCGCAATACTGCCCTCGGCGATACCCTCCCGAAGCAGCGCTTCGAAGCGCGCCGAGTGTTCCCGCGACTGTTGCAGGATGTCGTCGCGGTGTTCGGCCTTCAGGGAGGGAATCTCGCTCATGATCGCAACCGGGCCGGGTGGCCCGACCATGAATCGGGAGTGTAGCTGAAGGTACCTGCACACCCTGTCGAAGGCAGAGCCCTCGATCAGCAGCGCTTCGTCGAGGGCTTCGCGCCCCAGTTCCGCCGCGCGCAGATAACAAAGGTAGACGAGTTCTTCCTTGTTTTTGACGTAATAGTAGAGCGCGGCATCGGTGAGACCGAGGTGGCTCGCAACGTCCTTGAGCGAGGTGCCCCTGAAGCCCTTCTGGTTGAAGCACAGGGCAGCCGCACGCAGCATGCGGTCTTTTTGCAGCGAGAATCGGCTGGCTTCGGCGCGTTGAGCCATGCGGTCTCCGGGGCAGTGTCGGGTAACGGGGGCGATTGTCTTGAGTTTCATCGCCAAGTGCATTATTTTAATCGGGATTAAAATTATTGCAACACCGTAAGTAGCTGTTTTTTCTGCTAAAAAACCGCCAGCCTGCGGTATTTTGTTGCATTTTTCCCCGGAGATTCCGTTCATGAGCACCGCTGCCAGTGATTTGCCGCAAGTGTCGGGCCAGTCTCGTGACGTGCCGCTGCGTTTCGTCACCGCCGCTTCGCTTTTCGACGGCCACGACGCCGCCATCAACATCATGCGGCGCCTGATTCAGGCGCAGGGCGTGGAAGTGATTCACCTGGGCCACAACCGCAGCGTCGACGACATCGTACGTGCGGCGATCCAGGAGGATGCCGACGGCATTGCCATCAGCTCGTACCAGGGCGGCCACAACGAGTACTTCCGCTACATGGTGGATCGCCTGCGGGAGTGCGGGGCGTCGCACATCAAGGTATTCGGCGGCGGCGGCGGCACGATTACGCCCGAGGAGATCCGTGCGCTCATGGACTACGGTGTCGAGCGCATCTACCACCCGCATGACGGCATGGAGCTGGGACTCGAAGCCATGATTCGCGATCTGGTGGAGCGTACCGAAGCGGGCCGCGTCGCGACCCGGCCGCCGGCGGCGGTCGATCGGGACGCACAGGCGGGCGCCTCCGTGGATATTGCAGCGATGATTTCGGCGATCGAGGAAAACGCGTTCGACGAGGCGCGGCTCGGCGGCTTACGCAAGGAATGGCAGGTACAGTCGAACAACGCTCCGGTCATCGGCATTACCGGTACGGGCGGTGCGGGCAAGAGCTCGGTGACGGACGAAATACTGAACCGTTTCCTCGCGAGCTTTCCGGATCGACGGGTGGCAGTGCTTGCCGTGGACCCGACCCGCCGGCGCACCGGAGGTGCGCTGCTCGGCGATCGCATTCGCATGAATTCCCTGCGCTCCGAGCGTATCTACATGCGCTCGATCGCAACCCGCCGGCAGCATCTCGCGACCAGCGAAATGCTCGGCGATCAGATTCGCTTCCTGCGTTCGCTGGCCTTCGACCTGATCATTGTCGAAACCGCAGGTATTGGTCAGAGCGACAGCGAGATTGTCGACCTCGTCGACTTTTCGGTGTACGTCATGACCAGCGACTATGGCGCGGCAAGTCAGCTCGAGAAGATCGACATGCTCGACTTCGCGGATCTGGTCGTTCTCAACAAGTTCGACAAGCGCGGTGCGGAAGACGCGCTGCGCGATATCCGCAAGCAGTGGAAACGTAACCGCCTCGAGTTCTCGATGGACGACGACAAGGTGCCGGTTTACCCCACCATTGCGAGTCAGTTCAACGACCCCGGGGTCACGTGGATGTTCAGCGAGCTGTGCCGCCGCGTCGCGGAGAAGGGCGGCCTCGATCCCGAGCGCTGGCAGACCACGCTCGATACCAGCGTCCGCGAGCCGCGCTCGACGGCGACGATCCCCGGGAGCCGCATCCGGTACCTCGCCGAAATCGCCGAGAACGGCAGACGCATCGAAGCCGATATCGACAAACAGTCGGAGGCGGCCAGCCACGCTCAGCATGTCTACGAGTCGCTCAAATTGCTGGAGGACCCGGCGTTGCCGGCGGAACTCGAGCTGTATTCCGAATCGGCGCTGACGGAGGGCGGCGACAAGAGCCTGCTGGTGCTCCGGCAGCGATATCAGGAGGCGTTGTCCACGCTGTCCGGCGAATCGCTTGCGCTCCTCAAGGCGTGGCCGGAACGCAAGGCGGGTGTTCGCTCGGAGCGCTACTCGTACACGGTGCGCGGCCGCGAGATCAGCGGCGAAAACTATCGGGAGTCCCTGAGCCGGCAGAAAATTCCGAAGATTGCGGCACCGGACTACCGGGACTGGGGTGAGCTGCTGCGGTTCCTCAGCAAGGAGAACCTGCCCGGTGCGTATCCCTACACGGGTGGCGTCTATCCGTACCGGCGCGCCGGCGAAGATCCGACCCGCATGTTTGCGGGCGAGGGCACGCCGGAGCGGACCAACCGGCGTTTTCACTACCTGTCGCTCGGGCAGCCTGCGGCACGCCTGTCGACGGCGTTCGATTCGGTCACGCTGTACGGCGAAGACCCGCACGAGCGCCCCGACATCTTCGGCAAGGTCGGCAACTCCGGCGTGTCGATTGCCACCGTCGACGACATGAAAAAGCTGTACTCGGGCTTCGATCTGTGTGCGCCCGGAACGTCGGTGTCGATGACGATCAACGGTCCGGCACCCATGATTCTGGCGTTCTTCATGAATACGGCGATCGACCAGCAGGTCGAAAAGCACCTGCGCGAAACCGGAGAGTGGGAGTCGGCGAAGAACAGGATCGACGCTTATTTCGAAGGCCGCGCGCGGCCGCAGTATTCGGGCGAACTGCCCGAAGGCAACGACGGTCTGGGTCTCGGGCTGCTCGGCATATCCGGTGACAAGCTGGTCGATCGCGAAACCTACGAGCGCATTCGCGCGGCGACGCTGGCAAGCGTGCGCGGTACCGTGCAGGCGGACATACTCAAGGAAGACCAGGCGCAAAACACCTGCATCTTCTCGACCGAGTTTGCGATGAAGATGATGGGCGACGTCCAGCAGTTTTTCATCGACAACGAGGTGCGCAACTACTACAGCGTGTCGATCTCGGGTTACCACATTGCCGAGGCGGGCGCGAACCCGATCAGTCAGCTCGCGTTTACCCTGGCGAACGGCTTTACGATCGTCGAGTACTACCTGGCGCGCGGCATGGATATCAATGCCTTTGCACCCAACTTAAGCTTCTTCTTTTCCAACGGCATGGATCCCGAGTACACCGTGATCGGCCGCGTTGCCCGGCGCATCTGGGCGCGCGCCATGCGCGAGCGCTACGGCGCGGGCAATCGCTCGCAGATGATGAAGTACCACATCCAGACGTCCGGCCGCAGCCTGCACGCGCAGGAAATCAGCTTCAACGACATACGCACGACGCTGCAGGCGTTGTACGCCTTGTTCGACAACTGCAACAGCCTGCACACCAATGCCTTCGACGAAGCCATTACGACCCCCACCGAGCAGTCCGTGCGCAGGGCCGTGGCGATCCAGCTCATCATCGCGCGCGAGATGGGTCTGAACTTCTGCGAAAACCCCTGGCAGGGATCGTTCGTCATCGACGAACTCACGGATCTCGTCGAAGAAGCCGTGTACCAGGAGTTCGAACGCATTTCCGAACGCGGCGGCGTGCTGGGTGCCATGGACACGATGTACCAGCGCGGCAAGATCCAGGACGAGAGCCTGTACTACGAGACCAAAAAACACGACGGGTCGCTGCCGCTCATTGGCGTCAACACGTTCCTGCCGAAAGAGGGCCAGGAAGACGAAGTGCACGAGCTGGAGCTGATACGTTCGACGGACGACGAGAAGCACGATCAGATTCGGAGCGTCCGCGCCTTCGTCGACAATCATGCCGACGACAGCGCAGCGGCGCTCACAGAGCTTCGGGATGTCGCGAGACGCCGGGAAAACCTGTTTGCCGAACTCATGGATACCGTAAAATCGGCGTCGCTTGGGCAGATCTCGGCGGCGCTGTACGAAGTCGGCGGCGAGTACCGCCGTAACATGTAGACGCTGCCGCGACCGTCAATGAACCATTGGCTTTGCGATAGCAATAAGCCTTTACCCTGAGGAACACACCATGTCAGACACTGTTCTTTACGAGCAGCAGGATGCTGTCGCCATCGTTTCGCTGAACCGGCCGGACGCGCTCAACGGCTTCAATACCGAGATGCGAGCCGCGCTGCTCGAGGCCCTTCGGAAGGCGGCCGCGGATGCCTCGGTGCGGGCCGTCGTACTGTGTGCCGAGGGTCGTTGCTTCAGCGCCGGCGCGGATCTCAAAGCGGGTTTCGACGCGGAGCGCGGTGTCGAAGGCCAGCTGCAGGACGAATACCGGCCCTCCCTTGAGGCGATTGCGGACATTCCAAAGCCCGTGATTGCCGCCGTGAACGGATTTGCGGCGGGCATTGGCTTGTCGTACGTGCTGCAGGCGGATCTGGTGATCATGGCTGAGGATGCGTTCCTGCTGTCGCCGTTTACGACGATCTCGCTCGTCCCCGACGGCGGTGCCAACTGGATGCTCGTTCGACAGCTTGGCTACCGGCGGGCGTTCGAACTCAGCGTCGAGTCGGAGCGTATCCTTGCGCCGCGCTGTGTTGAACTCGGTCTTGCAAACCGAACGGCGCCGGCCGAGTCGCTGCGCGACGCGGCAGCCGCCTGGGCGGCCGAGCTTGCCACGCGCGCTCCGCTGTCGCTTGCTGCGACCAAAAAAGCCATGCGCTTCGCCGCGGACCACGACTGGCCGGCGGGCTACGATCTCGAAGCCAGCCTGCAGGCCGAGTTGCTCGCGTCGGAAGACGCAAAGGAAGGTGTTGCTGCGTTCTTCGAGAAGCGCGCACCCGAGTTCAAAGGCCGCTAGAGGACGGGACCCGGAACATGGCACGACGGATTTTCGACGACGAGCACGAGATGTTCCGCGACAGCGTGCGTGCGTTTCTCAAGAACGAGATTGCGCCGCATGCCGAGCGCTGGCACGAGCAGGGGATCGTCGATCGCGAGGCTTTCCTCAAAGCCGGCGAACAGGGCTTGCTGCTAATGTGGGCCGACGAGAAGTACGGCGGCGCGGGGATCAACGACTTCCGCTACGAGCAGATTTTCATCGAGGAAAACTGCCGCTACGGCGACGTCGGTTTTTTCGGTTGGCTGCACAGCCGCCTGGTGGGCCCGTACATTGGCGAACTGGGTACCGACGAGCAGAAGGCACGCTGGCTGCCCGGCTGCGTCAGCGGCGAGAGTATTCTTGCCGTGGCGATTACCGAGCCGGGGGCGGGCAGTGACGTGGCCGGACTCAAGACGCGCGCGGAAGACAAGGGCGACCATTTTCTGCTGAACGGCTCCAAAACCTACATCTCGAACGGCATCAACGCCGACCTCGTGGTCGTCGTCGCGCGTACCGACCCGGACAAGCGTCACGGACTGAGCCTGTTTGTCGTCGAGCGTGGCATGGAAGGCTTCGAGCGAGGCCGCAATCTCAAGAAGATGGGGCTCAAGAGTCAGGATACGGCCGAACTGTTCTTCGACAACGTGAAACTGCCGAAGGAGAATCTGCTCGGCGAGCTGCATCGCGGCTTCTATCACACGATGCATTTCCTGGCGGAGGAACGGCTAATCGTGGCGGTCGAGTTCCTGGCCAACGCCGAGGCGGCGTTTGCCGCGACCATGGACTTCATCGGAGAGCGCAAGGCCTTCGGCCAGACCGTGGCGGACTTCCAGAACACGCGCTTCAAGATGGCCGACATGCGTACGGAACTGGACGTGGCGCAGGCCTACATCGATCACTGCGTGATGGCGCACAACGACGGCGAGCTGAGTGCGGACGACGCCGCAAAAGCCAAGCTGTTCACGAGCGAACTGCAGGGCCGTGTCACCGACGAGTGCCTGCAGCTCCACGGCGGTGCCGGCTACATGGACGAATACCCCATCAGCCGCATGTACGCCAATGCGAGGATCTCGCGCATCTATGCCGGGACTTCGGAGATCATGCGTGAGATCATTGCGCGCTCCATCGGACTCGATCCTCGGAAGAAGTCCTAACCAAGCCTCGATCAAACACAGGAGCCGGCCGCCATGCCAGAGACCAATAAACCACGAGTCGCGTTTGTTGGCCTCGGCGTCATGGGCTACCCGATGGCAGGACATCTTGCCGCCGCCGGTTTTCCCACGAAAGTGTTCAACCGCACTCGTGCCAAAGCGGAGCAGTGGGTCGGCGAGCACGGCGGCACGTTGGGCGCTACGCCGGCCGAAGCCGCAGCCGATGCCGAGTTCGTGTTCATTTGCGTAGGACGTGACGAAGACCTTCGCGAAGTGACGCTCGGCGAGGCGGGCGTATTCGAAAGCATCCGGGAAGGTGCCGTGGTGGTCGATCACACGACGGCCTCGGCAACCATTGCGCGCGAACTCGAGACCGAGGCCGAATCGCGAGGTATCGGTTTTCTGGACGCGCCGGTTTCAGGGGGGCAGGCAGGTGCCGAGAACGGCCAGCTGGCCATCATGGTGGGCGGCAAAGACTCGACCTACGCCGCTGCGTTGCCTGTCATGCAGAGCTATGCCAAGGCCGTGACCCACATGGGCGAGGCCGGTTCGGGTCAGCTCGCGAAGATGGTCAATCAGATCTGTATTGCCGGTGTCGTGCAGGGGCTGTCGGAAGCGTTGCATTTCGCCGGTGCCGCCGGGCTCGACCCGGAACGCCTCATCAATGCGATCGGCGGAGGCGCTGCGCAGTCGTGGCAGATGGACAACCGCTGGCGGACGATGTTCGACGGCGAGTTCGAATTCGGTTTTGCCGTCGACTGGATGCGCAAGGACCTCGCAATTGCCCTCGAGGAGGCAAAGCGACAGGGCGTCAGTCTCGAGATGACCGAACTGGTCGACGGCTACTACGCCGAAGTGCAGCAGATGGGTGGCGAGCGCTGGGATACGTCGTCGCTGATCGCAAGGCTGAACAAAAGCCGCTGAGCACGTGTTGTCCGCTGGGGCACCTTCCCGCCGCCTGTAACGCTGCTTTCATGCCCCCGTTATAGCGTTTCCTCGTTTGTCCTTGCGCCCGGCCGAAATCCAGGCCAACAAGATCCGGTACGACTCCTCGCTGCCGGTATCCGTGTCGAGGCCAGGACGATGTTCGCGGGAGACCAGCCGTGCGAGCCGTTTCTTAGTGCATGATTGTGAACAATTTTTTGCAATTGTTGTTTTCGAAATACGTATTGATCACAATTGATCTAAAATTCGCACGATTTTCCAATTCTCCGAGGGTGAATACGAGGTACGAAAAATCGCGCAGCCGATCGCAGGAGCGAGTTTAAGCAAGGCGCGTAACACCTGCACATCCCGGCGAATACGCTAAGCCCGATATCGGCTCAGAGCCATGGAGGCTGTAATGAAGGCAAAAACGCCGTTATTGATCGTGTTTGTGACTATCGGGATAGGTGTCTCCCTGTTTGCGTATGCCGATATTCAATACAAGAAGGCTGAGCGCGCTGCGTACGATGAGATGACCTCAAACTGCATCGTGTTGGGGATTTCTCACTTGTTTAACGACTACTTTGCGCGAGAAGGTAGTTATCCTGCCCAGGATGCCTGGGAGAGCTACGTAATCGACAACGGATATCCCAGCCGGCTGGGTTGCGGGACCACAAGTCTTAAGGGTATCGAAGGCGTAATTGACGTTATGGGCTCGCCCATTGTGTACGAGTATGTGAGCCCGACGGAAGTCCATGTTTTTTCCGAAGCGTTGAGGTCCAGGGCAGGACGGTCCTACCATTTGATCGACGGCAGATGGGTTTCTTCTACGACAGCATCTGCCCAGCAACGAGAGCACGATTGACGCGTTCAAAAAAGACGTTGCTCGTCGGCCGGAAGGTCGGTTCGTTGCTTTCGTCGAGACGCTGCCCTTGTGTTCAGGAGTTTGACTGAAACAAACGCGCCAACCGACCGCCAGGACGCAGATCAGTTGGCGCGGCTCAATCCTCGGCGCTAGTGAGGCGCCGCAATGATGTTGCAATGAGCGTCAGCTCACAGGCTAGCTTTTTCGATTGGAGGAAGTATGCGAAACATGAGTAGTGTCACGCCCGAGCAGAGCCCAAGGGCTTCTTCGAGAATGGTCTTATCGATGGTGCTTGCGATAGTAGCGGCCTTCGCATCGACCACAGCCTTTGCCAATTACCTCGTAACCGACGGCACGGTCGTCGGCGTAGCCAACACCTCGAGCAATCAAGCGAACTTCGGCGTGCTGGTCACCGGAGGAAGCGGCAACTTGTGCGATGGCGTTTACATCGAATTCCCGGAGGCCGACGCAGCCAACAAGGAGGCCCACGCGAGAGCGTATGCCACGGCGCTGGCTGCACTGACTACCGGTTTGCCGGTGCGTATTTACAACTACGTGGACAGCACCTGTTCCCGCGCGTCGTATATCGAAATTCGACGCTGAATGCGTAAACGACTGACAGCGGCTCCGTTGAGCGTTTCACCAATTTGACACGGAGCTTTTGTCGATAGCTGATGTAATACAAGGAGTAAGGACATGAAGGGCTTGAGTGTTATCCGTACGTTCTGCGCGGTACTTGCATTGCTGATGTTCTCTTCCACCGCCATGGCCGTGCCGAACTGGTACTACGGCAAGGTGGAACGCGTGTTTATCTATACGAGCGGGTTCATTCTCGAATTCGATACGACGTCGCTGGATGACTGCCTGCACACGTACGTCTATTTCCGTACGCCCGCACTCACCGACGCGAACGTCGACCGGGCTTTGAGCGTGGCGCTGGCGGCACAGGCAACGAACAAAACCGTTGGTGTCGTCATCGACAAGGCAATCAATGGTCCCGGTGGTCAGTGCAACGCTATAGGCTCGATCGACATCAAGGACTAGCCGGGCTTTGGAGCCGAAATCGAGGGCGAGGACGCCAGTACCTCGCCCTGCGCCGCGCCGCGGCCTCTTCCCGCGGCGCGGAAGTCCGCTATAATCGCATTTCCACAGGGGTGGTCTGACGACCTGAGATTCGCCGAAGGGCAGGTGCTCTTCACCGGCGGGAACCCTCGAACCTGATCCGGGTAATGCCGGCGTAGGAAGGGAATCATGCACAGTCTTTCGCGGCGTCCCGCCGTGCCGCTGTATGCGGCGTCTTCGTTAGTTTTCTCCTTGTTTTTTACGCTGTCTGCCGACGCACAGTCCGTTGGGACGGAGTCCGGCGACGTCGAGTCGATCGAGGAAATTGTCGTCATGGCGGATTTGCGCGAACGCCGCCTGAGCGACGTGCCGGCCAGTGTGTCGGTGCTCGACGCCGGGCAAATCGAGCGCCTGGCGGTGCAGCACTTCGAAGAACTGACCGCCGTCGTACCGAACCTCAACTGGTCCGGCGACGGGCACCGTGCTCGGTATTTCCAGATACGTGGCGTCGGCGAACTCGAGCAGTATCAGGGTGCGCCAAACCCGTCGGTTGGCTTGCTGATCGACGATATCGACTTCAGCGGTATCGGCAGCATTGCGACGCTGTTTGACCTCGAACGCATCGAGGTGCTGCGCGGTCCGCAGGGCACGCGCTACGGCGCCAATGCTATTGGCGGTTTGATCTATCTCCGGAGCGCAGCGCCGACCGACGAGTTTGCCGGCAGAGTCGAATTGACGGTGGGCGACGACGATGCGCGGACCCTGGGCGTGGCGCTGGGTGGCGCCACGGGCGAGCGCACGGCGCTACGGGTGAGTGCCCAGCGCCACGAGAGCGACGGCTTCAGGAACAACCCCTTCCTCGGACGCGACGACACCAACGGCCGCGAGGAGACGACCGTACGCGGCAAGCTGCGCTTCGAGCCGTCCGGTGACTGGCAGGTCGACGTCGCGGCGCTGTACACGGACATCGACAACGGCTACGACGCGTTTGCGCTCGACAACAGCTATACGGTGCTTTCCGATCGGCCCGGACGCGACGCACAGGAAAGCGTTGGTGCATCGGTCCGGATCGAGGGGCAGGACGTCGGCGGCAACCTGCTGACGTCGATTACGGCCTATGCCGATTCGGACATCGTTTACGGTTTCGATGCCGACTGGGGCAATACCGAAAGCTGGGCGCCGATCACCTACGACTTCATTTCGCTCAATGAGCGACAGCGCCAGACGTTCAGCCAGGAATTCCGGCTGGCGTCCGGCGAGGGTCGGCAAGTGTTCGGCGCAGACTGGTTGCTCGGCGTGTACGCGCTGCGGCTGGAGGAGTCCCTGGACTCGCTGAATCAGGGTGAATACTTCGATCCGGGCTTCAACTTTGCGGACAGCCTCGACGACCGGCTGTCGAGCGACTACGAGGCGACGAACCTGGCGGCCTTCGGCCAGCTGGACGTGCCGCTCGCGGCCTCGACGACGCTAAGCCTGGGCCTTCGGCTCGAGCGGCGCAGCACGGATTATCGGGACAGCAGCGGTCTCGTTGCGGGTCCGGACGAGTCGATGCTCGGCGGCGAACTGGCGCTGACGCACCGCTTCGAATCGGGTCTGAACGCGTACGTCACGCTCTCCCGTGGCTACAAGGCAGGCGGTTTCAATCTCGGTCAAACCCCCGAAAATGCGCGGGAGTTCGACCAGGAAGGGGCCTGGAACTTCGAGGTCGGTTTGCGTGGCCGCGCCCTCGGCGGCCGCCTGAGCAGCCAGCTGGCCGTGTTTGCGAGCCGCCGTGACGACCAGCAGGTGCGGTCGTCGGTGCAGCTGGTCCCGGGCGACCCGACGACCTTCGTGTTCTTCACGGACAACGCCGCGAGAGGCGAAAGTTACGGTCTCGAAGCCGACGTTCGCTGGTCACCCGTTGCGTCGATCGATCTGTATTTGAACCTTGGCCTGCTCGACGCAAGCTTCGATCGTTACATGAGTCCGACGGGCGACCTGTCCGGTCGCGATCAGGCGCACGCGCCCGGCTACACGTTTGCCGTGGGTGGACGCTACAGCCATCATCGCGGCTGGTTCGTGCAGCTCGATGCCAGCGGCAAGGATGCGTTTTACTTCGACGTGAGCCACAACCAGCAATCCGAGGCGTACGAGCTGCTGAACGCGCGGACCGGCTATGAAGCCGACCGCTGGTCGCTGACGTTCTGGGCACGTAACCTCAGCGACGAGCGTTACGCCGTGCGGGGCTTTTTCTTCGGCAACGAGCCGCCCGATTTTCCACCGACGCTGTACACGCGCCTGGGCGATGCGCGGCAGTTCGGTGCCACGTTCAACCTGGAGTTCTAGGCATGCAGGTAGCCGTCGACATTAGTTTGTATCCTCTGAGCAGCGACTTTATTCCGCCGATAGCCGACGTCATCGAGCGTCTCAACGGCTACCCGGACATTATCGTCGTTACCAACCCGATGAGCACGCAGCTCCGCGGCGAGTTCGGTGTGGTCATGGATGCGCTCAAGGCCGAGATCGGAACCACGTTCGACACTGTGCCGAAAGCCGTGTTCGCGATTCGAATTCTCAACAACCCGATTGCCGGGTAGGGCGCGTTAGCGCGGCGTTCGAAGGGCCGGGATCGTGATGGCGTTGTGGACTGCGCTTGGCGAACAGGCAGCGGCGCTGTCGCCGCTGGAAGTTGTTGCCGTCGTTGCCGCTGTTGCCTATCTCGTTCTGGCGATCCGGCAGAACATCGCCTGCTGGTTTTTTGCGCTGTTGAGTACGGCCATCTACATCTGGCTTTTTATCGAGGCCAGGCTGTACATGGAATCGGTGTTGAACGGTTTCTATTTCCTGATGGCCGTCTACGGCTGGTGGTCGTGGCGGAGCGGCGGAACGCACACCTTGCCCGTGAGCACGCGGAGCCCGCGGCTGCACGCGGCGGCCCTGGCGGGAATAACCCTGCTGGCCGTCGTGAACGGTGCTCTGCTGGAACGCTACACCGACGCGGCCTATCCCTACGTCGATTCGGCAACGACCTGGGCGGCGCTCTGGGCAACCTGGCTGGTGGCCCGCAAGGTGCTCGAGAACTGGTGGTACTGGCTCGTGATCGATCTCGTATCGATTGTCATCTACTGGTCGCGCGGGCTCGAGCTGACGGCACTCCTGTTTGTCGTGTACGTCATCATGATTCCGTTCGGCTATCTGGCGTGGCGCCGCAGCCTCCACGAAACGCGGGGGCTGGCGTGACGCTCGATGTCGCGCGCGTGCTCGAAGGTATACCCGGCTGGGCAGGGGCAAGGTTCGAGCGCCTCGAGGGCGGCAGCATGAACGCGAGCTGGCGGGTCGAACTCGACGGCCGGCGCGCCGTGCTCAAGCTCGATCCGGCAGCGCGCCGTTCGCCGTACATTAGCCGTGCCCGGGAAGCGGCGGCACAGCGGCAGGCGGCGTCGGCAGGACTCGCCGCGGAAAGCCTCTGGCACTCGGAAACGGGCATCCTGACCGAGTGGCTGCCCGGTAGCACACTCATCCCTGCGGAACTGGAGCGTCCGCAGGTTCTGGGCGCGCTGGCTGCGGCCTTATGCCAGTTGCACGCGTTGCCGCGGCTCGGGCACGTTTATGATTGTGCCGCGTGGGCACGGCACTACCGGGCCCTCCTTGCGGCCCCTGATGCCGAGCAGCGGAGGGCGCTGGCATTCCTCGAAGGCCTGCGTTTGCCGGGACCGCTGGTTCCCTGCCACAACGATCTCGTTCCGGGCAATCTGCTCGTGCAGAGTAGCGACTCTCCGGGCGCGATCGGTTTCATCGACTGGGAATATGCGGGAGACAATTCTGCGCTGTTCGATGTGGCGGCGCTGATTGCGGAATACGAACTGAACGAGCAAGACCGCCGGCGTCTCACGGCCGCCTATTTCAGCGACGATGCGCCACCGCAAGCCGCCATCGACGATGCGATTGCCGCGTACCGCGCACTCGTGCTGCTCTGGGAGGCAAGCCGCGCAACTACCAGCGATTCCTGAGTTCGCGCAGTTTCAGAAACACGCTCTTCGCGTCCGGTGAGTCACCGAGTTCGGGGTATTCGCTGACGAGCTTTGCAATGACGCCAGGGCTGTCCAGTCTGAAGAACGTATTGATGCGTTTCTCTTCGTCGAGCGTCGTGACGTAGGCGTTGGCCGGATCCTGGTCGGCAACACGCTCGAGCAATTTGCGCGCCGTCTCGTTGTCGGGTTCGCGGTCGAGCGTAAAGCCCAGATTGTTGCCGAGATAGTCGTGCCCCGGGTACAGCAGCGTGTGGTCCGGCAGCCGCGCAAGCTGAGATTCGAAAGTCTCGTAGAGCGCTTCGGGATGGCCGCCGTTGTGGCAGTTGCCGGCGCCCGCGTTGAACAGCGTGTCGCCGCTGAACAAGGCAGGCTGGTCGGTGTGCGACAGGAGGCAAACGTGGCTCATCGTATGGCCGGGCGTATCGAGGCACTCCAGTTCGACGGTTTTGCCGACGCGTACGATGTCGCCGGCGCCGACGCCGCGATCGACGTTGGCAATGCGGGCTCCGGCGTTCTCGTGCGCAATGAGCTTGGCGGAGGTGGCTGCAACAACCGCCTTGTTGCCGCCAATGTGATCGGAATGTTCGTGTGTGTTGAGCACCTGCGTAATGCGATAACCCTTGTCTTCGGCAACGGCAAGGCATTGCCTGAAATCGAGCGGGTCGATGGCCAGCGCGTCGCCCGTATCGGGACACACGATCAGGTAGTTGAAGTTGCGGTAGCTGTTGGCGGTCCAGAGTTGCTCAACGATCATTTTTTTCCTTGTTTATTCGCCGCTGGCGAACACCTGCTTGCCGCCAACCCAGGTTTCGATGACGGTGATGTCGTCGATCTCTTCGGCCGGGATCTCGAAGTAGTTGCGATCCACAATGATGAAATCGGCCCACTTGCCGGGCTCCAGCGAACCCAGCCTCGTTTCCTGGTGTGCGGCGTAGGCGGCCGCCAGCGTAAAGGAGTGCAGCGCCTCTTCGCGGCTCATTGCCTGGCCGGAATACCAGCCTCCCGTCGGCAGATTGTCGCGGCTTTGCCGTGTGACCGCGGCGTGCAGGCCGTAAAACGGGTTGGGCAGTTCCACCGGGAAATCCGAACCGCTCGCGACGACGGCGCCGGCGTCGAGCAGGCGCCGCCAGGCGTAGCCGCCCTTGATACGCTCGGCGCCTACACGGTCTTCTGCCATGTTCATGTCACTCGTGGCGTGAATGGGCTGCACCGAGGCCACGAGGCCGAGCCGGGCTATCCGTTCGATGTCCTCGAGCGCAACGATCTGCGCGTGTTCGATGCGGTTCCGGAACGACGATGCACCGTCCGGATCGGTCGCTTCGAACGCATCGATCACCATACGATTTCCCAGGTCGCCGATCGCGTGGATGGCCACCTGGAAGCCGCTGTCGTTGGCCTTGAGGACCATACGTTCGAGTTCGTCACGGGTCCAGAACGGCAGGCCGCGGTTTTCGACATCGTCCGAGTAGGGTGCGAGCATCGCGGCACCGCGGCTGCCCAGCGCACCGTCGGCATAGACCTTCACGGCGCGGATTTCCAGGCGGTCGTTCAGCCGGTCGTTGGTTTCCGCAAGGAGCGGCTCGCCAAAGTTGTCGAGATTTTCTCCGGTGCCGCGCAGCATCGCGTAGACGCGCAGGTCGAGTTCACCGTCCTCGGCCATGGCGATCAGGACTTCCGCTTCGGTCAGGTCGATGCCGGCGTCGTGCACGGTGGTCAGCCCGAGCGCGGACAGCATGTCGTTGGCGCGGCGATAAGCAGAACGGATCTGCCGTTTGTCCGCGGCAGGTATGAGTTCTTCCACGTAACTCATTGCCGTGTCGATCAGGATACCCGTCGCATCGCCGTTTTCGTCGCGCAGGATCTTGCCGCCGACCGGGTCCGGTGTGTCGCGGTCGATGCCGGCAAGCTCGAGCGCGCGGGTATTCGCCCAGGCGGCATGGCCGTCGACGCGGCGCAGCCAGACCGGCCGATCGGCAACCACGCTGTCCAGGTCCTTCGCGCTCGGGAATTCGCGCTTTTCCCACAGCACCTGATTCCAGCCGCGGCCGAGCAGCCACGGCGCCAGAGGATTGCCGTCGGCGTACTCGCGGACGCGCTCCAGAGCGGCAGGCAGGCTCATGACGGCGGCAAGATCGATCTGACTGGCCAGGAGCCCCTGGGCATACAGGTGTGCGTGTGCGTCCGTCAGCCCCGGCAGCAGCGTGCGGCCATTACCGTCGTGCTGCCGAGCGTCGGCGAATTGGGTGAGCAGCTCGTTGCCGCCGGCTGCAATGACCTTGCCGTCATCCCCGACGACCAGGACGCTGAAGGTTTCCAGGCCGTCTGCCGTCGAGGTGTAGCCCTCGACGTTGTGCCATAACTCCGCCCCGCTTGCTAAGCTGCACACGGCGGTGAGACCGCCGAAGAGCGCCGCTTTCAATCCGGTATGCAATGCTCGTGTCGTTTTCATTCGCGTCGATCAGCCGGGTGTTCGAAAAGGTTGCTTTCGCAATTGTAGTCGTTCCTCGGGAGAAAACATGCGCTGTGTGAGTTTTGAGCGGTCGGGGCACCGCAGTTACGGGATCGAGAGGGACGGCGCCGTGTACGAGGCCGCACCGTCACTGCGTGACGAGTGTCCCGATCTGAGGTCGCTGCTGCGGGCCGGCAGACTCGCCGAACTGCCGGACAACGTCGTTGCGGAAGGGACAGACGCGGCCGGCATTGTCCACCAACCGGTCATTCCCAACCCGGACAAGATCCTGTGTGTCGGCGTGAACTATCGCCCGCACGTCGAGGAGATGGGCCGGGAGATCCCTGCCGAGCCGCTCGTGTTCGTGCGTTTTGCGGACAGCCTCTCGGGCCACGGCGCACTGCTCAGGCGGCCGCGGGTATCGGCGCAATACGACTACGAGGGTGAACTTGCCGTCGTGATCGGCCGCCGGGCGCGCTACGTCAGCGCGGCCGCGGCCGAAGACTACATTGCCGGCTACAGTCCGTTCATGGACGGCTCGGTCCGCGACTGGCAGCGTCACACAAGCCAGTTCACCGCCGGCAAGAACTTTCCCGGCAGCGGTGCGTTCGGTCCTGCTCTGGTCAGCCGCGACGAAATCGACGACGTGAAGGCGTTGCCCCTCGAAACGCGGGTCAACGGGGAGGTGTTGCAGCGCGGCCGGATTGCCGAGCTGATTTTCGACATTCCGCGCCTCGTCGAGTACTGCTCGGCGTTCACTGCGCTCGAGCCCGGCGACGTCATTGTGACCGGGACACCCGGCGGGGTTGGCGCGGCGCGTCAGCCGCCGCGCTGGCTCGAACCGGGGGATCGGGTCGAGGTCGACCTTGGCCCGATCGGCTGCCTTCGCAACACGGTTGCCGATGAGGAGGGCGGCCAGCCCTGACCTCTAGTCCTTTCGCGCATCGAGCCAGAGGCGCAGGTGTTTGCTGACGTACTCCGCAGCATCCTGCTGTACAAAATGCCCGGCGCCGGGAATGGTCATCAGCGTGAAGTCGGCGTCGATCCAGTCCCAGGTGTTGTTCAAGCCGTCGGAATGCAGCGCCTCGTCGGCGAGACCGTGAAACATCAGCGTGGGCATACGCAGGTTCGGCGGCATCCTTGCCGGTGCGAATTCACCGCTCCACAGGTCCGGGTAGTTTTGCTTATAGTAGGCGAGCATGGCCGAGAAGTCCGAGCGTTCGAAAGCCTCGATGTACTTCGGCCGGGCCTCTTCGTCGGTCACCCAGCCCGACAGCGTCTCCGGCGTCATCGGCATCCCAAAGAAGATGTCCGGATCCTGCGCATTGCCGTCGCGGAAACGGCGCGCATACTCGGTACCCGCCAGCGCTTCCGGGTTGTTGCGAATGGCGGCGAGAAAGCCCCTCGGGTGCGGCAGATTCAACACCACAAGCCGGTCGACGAGTTCCGGACGGGCCAGCGCCACGTTCCAGGCAACCGAGCCGCCCCAGTCGTGACCGACGATGATGGCGCTGTCTTCACCCTGATCGCGAATGACGGCTGCGACGTCGCTTACGAGGTTCTGCATATCGTAGGCTTCCACACCCGCCGGCTTGTCACTCCGGTTGTAACCGCGCTGGTCGAGTGCGGCCACACGGTAGCCGTCTTTCAGCGCGTCCATCTGGTGGCGCCAGGTGTACCAGTAGTCGGGAAACCCGTGGATCATGACGACCAGCGGCCCCTCTCCGGCAACGACGTAATGGATTTTGACGCCATTGTTGTCCGCGTAATCGTGCTGCATATCGTTCTCCGAGGCAGCCGCCGACTGCAGTGCCATAACGCCAAATAAAGTGAGAATGACGAATATTCGTTTCATCGTTCCGCCCCCGGACGCTATTTGAGCGAAAAAAGCACCCGTTCCAATCTATCTGTGTTGTTCGCCCACAACATGTAAAAAAGTGTTGTGTGTAACCAACGCTATCGCCATATAGCCCGTAGTTACAATGTTTTCGCCAAAGAATGTTGACAACATCGTCCATTTTTGAGACCGTTCATTCCGTCGATACGTCGCGGCTTTGCAACAGCACTATCGACCGACCAAGACACTTGAAGGCGAGATCCTTCAGGCACGCAACCTTCAGGTACGGCTTGGCGGGGGAAATCAGGGGGACAGGTGCCACGCTCAGGCGTAGGTAACCAAGGCGGCTGCACTCGCGGAGTCCAGCCGCCTTTTTGTGGGCGACTTCCCGGCCCCGGTCCGGAGTTCATCGAACCCGAGACTGCGCAAAGACTGTCTCAAAGCTCATCGAGCCAGTTGCCGATCGCGCTGGCAATCTCGGCCGGCGAATCTTCCTGCATGAAGTGCAGACCCGGTACCGTCACTTCGGTCTGATTCCTGAATTGTCGGCAGAATTCGCGCTGGCGGCCGACCAGTATCGAGCCCGGATCGGCGTTGATGAAGAGTTTTGGCGTCTCGCATTCGAGCAGCCAGTCCGCATAGCGCGCAACCGTCTCTTCGACCGCTGCCGGTTCGCCGTCGAGCGGGATTTGCCGCGGCCAGCTCAGCGTGGGCCGCCGGTCTTCCCCCGTGGCCGCGAAGGGCCGGCGGTACTCGTCCAGTTCGGCGTCCGTCAGCGTTCTCATGACGGAGGCGGGCAGGACACCTTCGACGAACAGGTTTTTTTCGAGTACCAGCGACTCGCCGGCTTCGGAGCGAAACGCCTGAAAAATCTCCCGGGCGTTGTCGGGCCAGTCGTCCCAGGTGAGCGGCGTGACGATCGCTTCCATGTAGGCAATGCCCCGGACGCGATCCGGGTGCTGGCGCGCCCAGTCGAAGCCGAGCGCGGAACCCCAGTCGTGCAGTACGAGTGTCACGTCGCCGTCGAGTCCGAGCTGTTCCCAGGCCGCGTACAGGAAGTCCCGTTGTTCAACGTAGGTGTAACGCTCAGGGCCGCTCTCCGGCAGTTTGTCGGAATCACCCATACCGATCAGATCGACCGCGATGCAGCGGCCGCGGTCCGCCAGTGCCGGCATTATGTTGCGCCACAGGTACGAGGACGTTGGATTGCCGTGCTGAAACACGATGGGCGTGCCGCTGCCCATCTCGACGTAAGCCATTTTCAGGCCTTCGACCTCGAGAAACCGTTTTTCGGGAGTGGCTGTTGTCATCGTGCGCGAACCTCTTCTGGCCTACAGGCGGTCCGGAACATTATGCTGTGCCTGATCCACTTCGGGTAGCCCGCCAACGGCGAAGTAAATGGCGCATACGCACGAGCATCACAATCTGACGCGCATCTACGTCGCGCTGGCATTGACGGCGAGCTTCATGGTCATCGAGATCATCGGAGGCCTGATATCCGGATCGCTCGCGCTGCTGGCCGACGCCGGCCACATGCTGACCGATTCCATGGCGCTGCTGCTCGCCGCGGTTGCGTTTCACGTGTCCAGGCGGCCGGCCGACCCGGCGTTGAGCTATGGCTACCAGCGTTTTCAGATTCTGGCGGCGTTCGTCAACGGCCTGCTGTTGCTGCTCGTCGTTGCCTGGATTCTCTTCGAGGCCACCCGGCGCCTGCTCGAACCCCAGGACGTGCTTGCCGGCACGATGCTCAAGATCGCAATCGCCGGCCTGGTCGTGAACGTGCTTGCGTTTGCCGTGCTGCACGGCGGCGATCGCAACAATCTGAACATCCGGGGCGCGGCGCTGCACGTCTTCGGCGATCTGCTCGGTTCGATCGCTGCAATCGTCGCGTCGATCGTCATTCTTCTGACCGGGCTCGTCGTCGTCGACCCGCTGCTGTCGGTGGCAGTGGCATTCCTGATTCTGAAGAGCGCCTGGGCACTGGTGCGCCATAGCGCGCACGTTTTACTGGAGGGTTCTCCGGAATGGCTGGACGTCGACGAGATGCAGGCGTCGATCGTGGCCGCCGTACCGGGTGTTGCCGGTATCCATCACGTGCACGTCTGGGGCATGACGCCACAGGAGTTGATGCTGACCATGCACGTCGAACTCGCCTCACGCGACAACGACCCTACGGCGACGGTCCGGCAGGTCAAAGCGCTGCTGGACGAGCGCTACGGCATTGGTCACTCGACCGTCGAGGTCGAATACGGCAGTTGCGCCGACACGAGGGAACCGGTCTGAAACAGACCGCCTCTGTAACGACACTGATGTGTAACGGAGCGGCTTACTCGCGATCGTCCGGCGCAACGACACCTATGTACGGCAAGGTGCGATCCCGCTCCGCGTAATCCAGGCCGTAACCCACCACCCAGTCGTCACCGATCTGAAAGCCCACGTAGTCGATATTGACGTCGACCTCCACGCAGTCGGCTTTGTGCAGTAGCGTACAGGTACGGATGGAAGCCGGCCGGTGCGATTCGAGGATACCCAGCAGATACTTGAGCGTGTGACCGGTGTCCACAATGTCTTCGACAATAAGCACATGGCGGTTTTCGATGTTGCCGCGCACGTCCATGATGAGACGGACGGCACCACTCGAGCGGCTGCCGTTGGCGTAACTGGAGACGGCAATGAACTCGATGCTGCGCGGTATCGACAGTGCGCGAGAGAGATCGGCCAGGAAGATGAAAGAGCCTTTCAGTACGCCAATCAGCACCACGCCGTCTTTATCCGCGTAGTCCGCGGAGATTTCTCGCGCAATCTCTCGCACGCGTTCGGCAATGCGCTCTTCGCTGAGCAGTACCTCGGGTTCGTTCATGGCGGTCTCCGGTCGACGGCCTGGCGGAGCATAGGCTATTGCGTTCGTTCCTGCCAGGCGTTGCCGTCCGGGCCGGATTCGATACACTTGAGCGCAATGAAGCGATCAATTGCGATTGCGGGCAACATGGGCGTCGGCAAGTCGACGCTGGTCGAGTTTCTGGCCCGCACCTACGGCGTCGTTCCGTTCTACGAACCGAACGACGAAAACCCGTACCTCAAGGATTTCTATCGCGACATGAAGAGCTGGGCGTTCCAGTCCCAGCTGTATTTTCTGGCGAGCAAATTCCGTCTGCATCAGGAGCTGGATCGCCAGCCTGGTGTCGTCGTGCTCGATCGCACGATTTTCGAGGATGCCGAGATATTCGCGACCGCACTCTACCAGATGCGCAAAATCAGCAAGCGCGACTGGGGGACCTACCAGGGATTTTACGCGGCGATTCTCGATGCGATTCGTCCACCCGACCTCATGATTTACCTGAAGTGTTCGATGCGCACGCTGAAGACCCGAATAAAGCTTCGCGGACGCAGGATGGAGCAGGACGTACCGACGGCTTATCTGAAGCGGCTGGAGCGCCTCTACGAGGACTGGATCGGCCGCTATACGATGAGCGAAGTACTGGTTCTGGAAACGGACAGCCTCGACTACATCCACGATCTCGTTCACAAGCTCGACGTGATGCAGCGGATCGAGGCCCTGCTGCCGCCCGAACTGGGACGCCCGCAGTGTTAACGCAACGAAGCTGTCGTGTGCTCAGTCGATGCGGTAGCCCGCCTGCCTGAGCAGCGCCGCGTGGCGGTCGAACTCGTCGCGGTCCGCGTAGCTCATGACCACTTCGAACTGGCCCGTGCCGCGGCGGAACCAGTCGAGCTTGAGGCCGGCGGCGCGGTCTTCGAGCCGTGAGACGAAGGCAGCGGCCCGGTACGGCTCGCCAAACGTCAACAGGGTGGATTGACCCAGATCGGAATAGAGGCTCCTCGCGGCGGCTGTCTTGCCGGAGTCGCTGCCGAGAACGTAGCCGAGGTGGCGGTAAATGTAGCCGGAGTACCAGCGCGCGCCGTCCGGAATCGAGGCGGCGTTGACGGGAATCCGATTCGGGCCGTAGTTGTAGGCGGCCAGCGCCAGATGCAGGTTGCCTTCGTAGCGCGCCAGCATCTCCTTCAGGTAACGCGTACCGGCATCGATGTTCGTGCACGGATCGTACAGCCGGCTGAGGCGTTCTATGCCTAAATGTTTGGCGGTGACCGGCCAGAGAATCTGCATGACACCGTGGGCGTTGGCACGGGAGCGTGCCGTTGCGTCGAAGTCGCTCTCGCCACGCGCAACCGCGAGCAGCAGCGTTTCGGGCAGCCCGTATCGGGCCGCAGCCGCGCTGAAACAGTGGCTGTGGGGAAACACGTAGCCGGGCTCGAGATGCGTTTGCGTGTCCAGATACGACTGCCACGCGAGATCGAGATTGGCAGGCGTGGTTTTGCCGGTCGCCACCGAGGCAAACGACAGCAGGCCGGATGCGGCGACGAGGGTCAGGAAACGCAGGCTCACGGTGTACCTGCAAGCTTGAGCCCGGTCGCCGACGAAATCGTCGCAAGCTTGGCGTCAATCTCATCGTCGTCGGTGTAGGCAAAAGCGACTTCGTAGACGCCCGGCTTGACTCGAACCACGCGATAATCGAGGCCGGTCACGCTCTGCAGCCTGGAGACGAAGCCGTTGGCGGCCAGCTCGCTGCGAAACGGGCTCCAGAACGCAAACCATTTCGAGCTGTCCTCCGTTTCGGCGGGTGCCGTTGTCGGCACGGCATCCGGTTCGAGCGCCGTGAAACCAGCCTGTGTGGCTGCACCTGCGTCCGCTGCATCGACATCGGGTGACGCTGCCGGACCGGGATCGATCCGCGCGGCAACGACATCCTGAACGGCAAGCCCTCGCGTCTGTTCGCTGTCAGCCTGCTCAGGTGTACTGCCGGAGGCCGCTTCCGGTCGTGCGTCGACGACGGCCTCGGGCACCGTATCTGTTGCGGGCTCGTCGGCCGGCTCGATCGTGCCGGGGAGTTCGACGCGAGCAATCTGTTCGGGCACGGAGGTGCGCTCCTGAGTGAACTGCGGGACGCCGACGAGCCAGGTCAGCAGAGCGATGGCAATTGCCGCGCCGCATAATACTCCCAGCATTCTGATCATCCTCTGCTCCTGTACGTGTCGTCGATTTCGATCGATTGCCACTGCACTCGCGCCCGGAGTTCGAGCATCAGGTGCGACAGTTCTTCGAGCCAGCGTTCCAGTGAGAGTCCCGAGAGGCCGGGTTCGAGAGCACCGTCACAAAGGCTCGGCAAAGCCGCGAGGTGTGCGCTGAGCCGGCGTGCGTCGCGTGCGTTATCGACGGCAATGGCGTAGTAGGTTGTCCGTGCGGGCGACAGCAGCCAGCGGGGCGATTGCGAACCGTTCCGCCGAACGCGGCCGTATTCGGGCACGGGGTACAGTGCCGAACGGCCTGCCGTGACGATACTCGCACGTGCCTGTGACGTGCACGCCCCGGTCGCAAGGCGCGTGAGTCCGAGTCCCGGACGATAAGCCAGCGGGTACACCACGACGTCGTCGAGCGCGCGCGCCTCGAGCACAGCGCACGCGTCGCCGGTTCTGCACGCGGCCTGCCGGCCATCCCGGTAGACCGCCAGGGGCCTGAGCAGGCGGGAGCGGGCAGCTCCCGGCATCTCGACACCCGTCAGGCGGGAAGGGCGGGTGTCCGGCGCAGGCCGGTTCACGCTCGGATTGTTGCTCTGTGGCGGGCGCGGGTCGTCTTCCGCCCGGGACACGGAGCCGTCGTCGTGAGCGGCGAGCAACGCGGCCGGGGTTTCCGTCGACGTAGTCACGTATACGCTGGTGCTCATACCGTTTGCGCTCGAGGTCGTGTCGACCGGCGCGATTCTCAGCCAGTACTGGTGCAGCGAACCCGACACCTTGAGTGCAGTACCGCTGATCTCTGCATTGGCGGTAGTTTCATCGGTGGTGATCCTGAGCGTATTGGCCTGATCGAGTTTGCGGGCGGCGAGTGCAAGCGTGTTTGCAAGATCTTCGGAATCGGCGGTCTCCGGGAGCGCAACGACGTAGTCCGTGCCGTCCGCAGCGGTCACTTCGCAGCGCAGCTTCCTGGCCAGTTCGGCCGCCATCAGATCCGACTGATCCAGGGAGTAGGGGACTTCGCGGCTGCCGAGAAACGCCGGGTCCGACCGGGTTTCGCCAAGCGCCCGCCGTTCGGCCGGACGCAGAGTGCCCTGCCAGGACAGGCCGAAGCCGCTGACCCAGGTTTTTTCCGCCTTGTCGAGCGCGCGCACACTGGCGCGGTACTGGCCCGACAGCGTTTCCTCGAGTTCTATGCCGATCCAGTAGTCGGCACCCGCTCCGCAGGATTCGTCCGTCGTCTGGCCGCGCTGCTGCCAGGCGATGCGTACGCCGGGCATGTCGATGGCGGCGTCGAGCAGGCGGTCGCGCAGGCCCAATACGAGCCGGTTACTGACGGGCTCAACCTGGCCGTCGCGCAGGGCGACGAACAGCAGGTTTTCTCCCCTGAAACGCGGATGGCGAGTCAGGCGGTCTTCGACATGCGGAAGCAGCGTGGACGAGAACCACTGATCGAGTTCCGATGCGGCGACCGCCGGTGGCGTGCCGAGCAGCGCGGCGAACAGAACGGCGATGCACAGCCGGGCGGTCACTGCGCCACCCTCGACAGCGTGCCGTCCTTGGCAATGACCAAAGCGCCGCCCTCGTACTCGTGCATCAGGCGCGTGAGTTCCGAACTCATGCGCGGCGGCAGCGTCACTCCCCAGGCGACGTCCGGTTCCCGCCAGCCGCTGCGGGCGAGAGCGCTGCGCACTCCGTCGGGTACGGTTGCGGCGTCCATTTCGTGAAAGCTCGAGGGTGTCGGTGCCGCCCAGAAGCTCGAGCGGCTTTGGCTGACGGACATGCGCCGTGCCGTGCCGTCGCGCAACGCGAAGAAACCGATCTGCCCGGTAGCGACGAGGCGCGAAAGCGCAAGATCGGATTCGAAGCGCAGCGTGAAACCTTCGTCCTGCGGCGCAGCGGGCGGCGGTGACGGGGCAGGAGCCTCGACGGGCAAGGGCGGCGGTGTCGGACGTGGCTCCGCCCTGGCGCGTAACGGCTTGTGCGTCGGTCGGGTGAGCACGACGGGTCGTTCCGGCGGTTTTGCCGAGCTTGCGGGAGGTGTAGCGTCCGCTGCCCGCGTCGGCTCCGATCGGGCGAGCTGCACGGGCCGTACCGGTGCAGGTTCGTTGGGTGGCGGGTCTTCCGCAACAGGTTCTTCGGTAACGGGTTCTTCGACTGGCGGCGGGGCCGTTTCCGCAACGACCGGCGGCGCTGTCTGCGGCGGCATGGCCGGAAGGCTTTGCACGAGCGCAAAAATGGCCATCAGGCACAGCGCCAGGATGGCCATGAAGCGCATGATGTCGGTCTGCAGATCCTGAGCGCCGCCGGCCTCGGCGTCGAGATTGCGCAACAACGGGTAAGAGGCGCCCCTGCGGCTCATTGTGCCGACGGCTCCTGTTGTTCGTTCTTGTGCCGTTCCCGGGTTCGCCGGCCCAGTTCCTGCTCGATACGTTGCAGGCTTTCGCGCATCGCCGACGTGTCGGCGCGCGCGGCCCGGTCGTAGCACCGGGTGAGCGCCGCTCCCACGTGCATGGTTTTGTACACGCGCATCAGGTAACCGCCGATGCCGCCGACAATGGTGGTCGACAAGGCCAGCAGAATACCGCCGTCGATCATGCGTTCCAGCATGGCGAAGGCACCGGCGGACAATGCGACGTCCCTGTCGCCCAGCGCATAGATGAGTGCGCTGCGCATTCCGATTGCGGTCCAGATGACACCGGTGCCGAAAAACAGTGCAGTCCAGGTGTCGACGAGCTGATCGAGCTGCACGATCCGGTTGACGTCGACTGCCGTGTCGTCACGGGGTGCCAGCTGCTCCTTGAGCCGCTCGAGCGTCCAGAAATACGCCAGCAGAAGCAATCCGAACACAGGTATCGACCAGCCGAGATTGTGGAACACCCAGGCTGTCCAGTCGTAGGGATCGATGAGTCCGGAACCGGGCAGCCCGACAAGCGCCTGCCTGCCGAACACGCTGAGCAGCGCAATGCCGATCGCCAGGGTGCCGAACGCGCCGACCATGAATCCTTTCAGAAAGCGAACGCCGTTCTCCATGTCATATCGTCCCTAGTCGTATCGTCCCTGATCGTGTCGTCCTAGCGGTTGGCGCTGCAGGCCGTGCAGGTTGCCTCGAGCACCAGCTCGACTTCGTGGTACAGCCGATCGGCGCGGTAGTAACCGTCGTTGTCGAGGCTGACTTTGAGCAAACCCTGCTCCTTGTCGGACAGCTCGCGCTCCATGTCGAGCAGCACCTTGCGCTTGTTCGGACACGTGTGCGAGCAGTTGTTGTAGTCGCTACGGAGCGAAATGAACTTCACGTTGAAGTAACGGTTGTAGTACTCCTCGGCTTGTCGCTTGCTCAGCAGACCTTCGTCGGTCGACCACAGCAGGAACTCGCTGAACAGGCGTTTGTTCTCGGCCTTCGGATCGCCTTCCGCCGTTACCAGCAGGTCGTTGAACAAGCGATCGTAGTGGCCCTCGCAGCCGTTCGTGAGTGAACTCTTTACGCTGCTCATGGCGGTATCGAGGTTGCGGCTTGCGGGTGCGTCGCACATCGGCACCGGCGTTGCACAGCCGGCAAGCACGAGCGGCAACAGCAGCGCGGCCAGCCAGGGGCGAATGACAAGATGTTTCACGGCGTTCTCCTTACTGTTCCAGCGGGCTGCGGTATGCCTGTTCGACGCTGCCGGGCGGGGGGCCGGCTACGAGTGCGCGGGATTCCTCGTCGCCAAACAGAATGGATTTGACGCCGCCCACGACTTCCATCATTTCGGGCGTAATGATCCCGAACGACTGGTTGAGCTGCTCCATCAGCGTGGCGCGCGCGATTTCCTGGCGTGTGCGCTGAATCAGCAGGCTGGTTTCCTCCATGTCGAGGTAAATGTCCGACGCCAGTACCGCAAGCGACTGGTCGCCCCGGCTGCCGGACGTGGCGACCAGTTGATAATATTGTTTGAAACGTTCGGACAGGCGCATGCCAGACCGGCCACGCAGCGTCGGTGAAGTCACGTTGCCGGCAGCAGCTTCCTGCTGACCGACCAGCGTTTCCTGCAGCGTCCACGACGTCATCTTTCGGCCGAGTTCGTTGCGCAGGCTCTTTTCGAGACTGAGCCGCGTGTTGTTCACAGTGTGCTCCATGTCGGGCAGGCGCTCTTCCATGATCGTGAGCATGTCCAGATAGCTGGCACCGATTTGCCGCGCGAGGCGCTGGCATCCCGGATCGTTCTCTGCGCCGTCACATTTGCTTTGTTCGTACAGCTCACGCTGCTGGTCGAGCTGACCGATCACTTCCTGCAGGCCGGACTCCATGTCCCGCGCAACGTTGCCGGTCTGCCTCAGGTCTTCGACGACGGTTGTGGGGAACAGGCGAATCGTGGGCGTGTTTGCGTAGGCGTTGACGAAAGCCGTACACGCTGTGAAGAAGATCGCCGCCGCGGCCAGGGTACGGCCGTTCCTGCCGTAGCGTGGGCGAACAGCGGCTCGGGGCTCGGGCTGGGGTCTGTTGTTCATCGTGCGGTCCTCGTGGTTGGCTCGCTCCGGGTCCTTGCCGCGTCCGCGGAAGGCGGCCCCGAGGTCCTGCTTACGTTAGGTCGCAGGCGATGAATGCAGGCTGAACGCTATGGGCTTGTGGTAGTTAATGAGAATGATTATCATCCCACGCGTGGCGGCGAGGCTGTGTCCAACCGCTCCAAAGCCACGCTGGACAGCTCAAGTACGAGTGCCCCGTGCAATCACTCGCAAACCTCAAACCCGGCGAGAAGGTCGTCATATCGTCGGTTCGTGAACTGGACCCGCCCACCTTGCGGCTGATGTCGCTGGGTTTGGTCGAGGGTGCCGTGGTCGAGCTGGCCGGTCGGGCGATTGGCGGCGACCCGATGGAGTTCCGGCTGTTCGGAGCCGGGATATCGCTGCGTCGCGAACAGGCGCGCAAGTTTCTGACGTCACCAGCGGGGCACGGTGGCTGATCCACGAGAAGTCCGGATACCCGCACAATCCATCCCGTTAGGCCGGCGCGCCGTTGCCAGCATTGCGGTGGTGGGTACGCCGAATTCCGGCAAGAGCACGCTGTTCAACCGGCTGACGGGTTTGCGGCAGCGCATCGGTAACTACCCTGGCGTGACCGTCGAACGCCACGTCGGCATCCTGGGTGGCGCGGAACAGCGCATAGAACTTGTCGATCTGCCCGGCACCTACGGGCTCTCTGCGCACTCGATCGAAGAACGGGTTGCGGTCGACGCCGTGTTCGGCCGGCTCGACGGCCAGCCCGAGCCCGATGGCCTGCTGGTCATACTCGACGCCAGCAACCTGTACCAGGGCTTGTACCTCGTACAGCAGCTGCTCGAGCTGCGGCTGCCCACGGTCGTTGCGCTGACGATGAACGACGCGGCTCTGTCCGCCGGCACGAGGGTCGATCTCGACGCCTTGTCGTCGTGCCTGGGTGGCGTGCCGGTATTTCCCGTCACGGCGACGACAGGTAAGGGTGTAGGGCGCCTGAAGGCGGCGTTGTCCGACCTGCACACACAGGCAGCGGCGGAACCGGTCGACGCCTGGCCCGAGTTGACTGCCGCGGTCCGGCCCTTGGCGGCGTCGAGCGGTATCCCGGAGGGGAAGTTGGGTCGTGCGCTGCTGGAGCAGGACACCGCACTGAGTCGCGCACTCGGCGCAGACCTGAGCGAGAGTGAGCGGCTGGAGCTTGCCGAGGCGCGGACTGCTCTATTGAAAGGAGACCCGGCGCTTGCGCTGGAGGCGCGGCGACGCTACGCGTGGGTGCGCGATGCGCTGGCTTCGATACAACAGAGCGGCAGCAGGCATCTCGGCATCGCAAGCCGGATCTCGCAATTCTTCAACCGGCCCTGGCCGGGCACACTGGGTCTGTTCGTCGTGATGCTGGTGGTTTTTCAGGCGGTGTTTGCCTGGGCCACACCGTTCATGGACATGATCGACGGCGCCTCCGCCGCCGCCGGCGCCTGGGTGCACGGCAGGCTGGGGGACGGTCTACTGTCGAGCCTGATTGCGGACGGTGTCATTGCCGGCGTCGGCAGCGTCGTCATTTTCCTGCCGCAGATACTGATCCTGTTTCTGTTCATCATTGTGCTGGAAGACTCGGGCTACCTTGCACGTGCCGCCTATTTGATGGACAGGGTCATGCGCTCGGTCGGCCTGTCCGGGCAATCGATCATTCCGATGATCTCGAGTTTTGCCTGCGCCGTGCCCGGCATCATGGCAACCCGGGTCATCCCCAATCGCCGCGATCGAATAGCGACGATACTGGCGGCTCCGTTCATGACCTGTTCGGCGCGTCTGCCCGTGTACGCGCTGCTGATTGCAGCCTTTGTGCCGCAGCAACAAGTCGGTCTGCTGAATCTGCAGGGACTGGTGCTGTTTGGGCTGTACGTGTTCGGCATCGTGATGGGAATCCTCACGGCTTTCATGATTCGCAAGACGGCACTGAGCGGTCCGCGACCTGCGTTCGCCCTCATGCTGCCCGAATTCCGGCGGCCCAACTTGAGGACCGTGTTGCTGCAGCTGGCGGGGCGCGCCGTCGTCTTCCTCAAGCGCGCCGGTACCGTGATCTTTGCGGTTGCCGTCGTGGTCTGGGCGCTGGCGTATTTTCCGCGGATCGACACAACGGAAACCGAGAGGCTTCTGCAGGCGGAGACGGCCAACGCCGTCAGTGGCGCTCCGCACGACGAAGACGCAGCGCTGGACAACCGGGTCGCTGCGCTACAGCTGGAGCAGAGCTATCTGGGCCGTGCCGGGAAATTCGTCGAACCCGTGTTTGCGCCGCTGGGTTGGGACTGGCGCGTGTCTGCGGCCGTGATCGCGGGATTCCCGGCTCGCGAGGTTGTGGTTGCGGTGCTGGGAACGGTCTATGCCGTGGGTGACGACGCCGACGACGCGACGCTGTCGGGCCGGCTCAAAGCATCGACCTGGCCCGACGGCAGACCGGTGTTCACCTTGCCCATGGTCATTGGCCTGTTGATTTTTTACGCCATGTGTCTGCAGTGCGCGGCAACGATTGCGGTCATTCGCCGCGAGACCAACTCCTGGCGCTGGCCCGTGTTCGCCTGGACGTACATGACGGCTTTGGGCTACCTGGGAGCGCTGCTGGCGTTTCAGCTTGGCTCCTGAGAAGCCGCCGGCACTTAGCTCGCGTGTGCGTCGGGCTCCGCCGCTACGGACATGAGCGGTGCGGGCGAGAACAATACCCCGAACAATTCGCACCAGATCACGACGCTCTGGTACTCGCTCGTGTCGACGTCGGCGGGCACGAGATAGTTCTGATTGCCGACGTTACCTTTGAGTTTGCCGAGTGACAGGTAGCCTCCGTCGGTCACGTGCTCGGCCGTGCTCGGAGAAGGGTGTCGGGCGAGGTAAACCACGAGATCGGGCCCGTTCGTCGTACGGAAGTTTTCGAAACGCAGCAGGTGGCCGCCGTCCGCCAGTTCATACAGTGTGGCGTCGCCGGCACCCTTGTGCACCGCATCGGCGTCGCTAAACTCGCCTGTGGCAAGTACGCGCGGCAGCTGGTCTGGCATTTCGTCAGTGGCGGTTGTCGGCGGCGCCGCCGCGGCGCTTTCCATAATGTCGTCCATTGCGGCGTTACGCTCGGCCTCCGGCATCGACATGACGGCATCGACGTCGACTGAACCGTCCGAGCGCATGTAGCTGAAGGGCTCGTCGACGGTACGATCGATAAACAGCGGCGACGCCAGAAACCAGCCGACGGCCAGAACAGCGATGGCAATGACGATGACGAGTACTTTCTTCATGACGGCAACCCCGTAGTGTGTCTCTGAGCGCTACTCTACAGTGCGCGAAGGCGTCGTGCAGCGTCAACGAGCGTAGCCTCGTCCTTGGCAAAGCAGAAGCGCAGCAGCCGGTAGTCGGGCGGTGCCGAAGAAAATACGCTCAAAGGTATCGAAGCCACCCCTGGCGAACGCGTCCACTGCAGCGCAAGTTCGGTGTCCTCCTGAGTGCTCAGCGCGCTGTAGTCGAGCAGTTGAAAAAACGTGCTTCGGGCGGGCGTATAACGAAAACGCGAATCTTCGAGTTCGGAGAGAAACGTATTCCGCTTGTTTTCGTAGAACCTCGACAGCGTGGCGGCGAAATCCGGGTTGTGCTCGAGGTAGTCGGCAAGGGCGTACTGCATTGGCGTACTGACCGAAAACGTCGTGAACTGATGAATCTTGCGCAGCTCGCGGCTCAACGCCGCGGGCGCCATGCAGTAGCCGATCTTCCAGCCCGTCGCATGCAGCGATTTGCCGAACGACGATACGACGAGCGATCTCTGCCACAGCCGCTCGTTGCTCATGACGCTCAGGTGGCGGCGGCCGTCGAATACGATGTGCTCGTAGACCTCGTCCGACAGCAACAGGGCATCATGCTGTTCGAGAAGGTCTGCCAGTCGGTCGAGATCGTCGGCATCGAGCAGGGCGCCGGACGGATTGTGCGGGAAGTTGACGATCACGAGACGTGTCGCGTCGTTCATGACGGTGCAGAGTTGCTCCCAGTCGATACCGAACTCGAGCGTATCCGGATCGAAAGCCAGCGCTACACGCTTGAGTTTCGCGCCGGCCAGGGTGACGGCGGGCGCGTAGGAGTCGTAGGCCGGATCGAGCACGAGCGCCTCGTCGCCCGGGTGCAGCAGCGCCTGTATGGCGCAAAACAGGGCTTCGGTGGCGCCGGCCGTAATCGTGATTTCGGTGTCGGGATCGGCTCTCTGCCCAGTGCTGTCGGCGGCGCGCGTCGACAGCCGGGCACGCAACTCGGGCAGGCCCGCCATAGGCGCGTACTGATTGTGGCCAGCCGCCATGTGCCGGGCGACGAGTGCCTGCAATTCGTCCGGCGGGTCGAACTCGGGAAAGCCCTGCGAAAGATTGATGGCACCATGAGCGGAGGCGGCTTCGCTCATGACGGTAAAGATCGTCGTGCCGACGCCGGGCAGTCGGCTCTTCGGCACTATTTCCTGCATCTGCCGACGATGACAGGCGGCCTCCGGGTCGTCAACCTGCCGGACCGCCACGCGGGCGAGCGTCCGCGGTCATCAAAACCGTACGGTCACTCCGGCGAAGGTTTCGATCTGTCCTATGATGTCGCCTTCCACGCGCACGTCGCAGAGGCCTGTCGTTTCGTTGGATTCGCAGAACAGGTTGGTGCTCGAGCGGACGAGCGTGCCGTACGCGCGGGCTTCGAGACGCAGGCCAATCCTCTCGGTCGCTGCATAGCGAACGCCCAGTCCCAGCGAGCCGGAAAAGAAGGTATCGCTTTCACTTCGATCGCCGCTCGTCCGCACGTAGGTGCCGCCGAGCGTCATTGCGAGGTAGGGCACGAATCGATTGCCGTCGAAGCGATAGATACCGCCGAGTTGCACGGTGTGCGAGTCGAAATCGACGCGGGTGATGTCGTTCGACGTGCGATTGCGGATACGCGCGACGCTGTCCTGCCGGCTGTAGTGAATCTCCCATTCCGTGTTGTCGCGATGCTGCCAGTTGAGCAGCAGACCGGCGCTTACGGAGTCGTCGAGTTCGATGTCGAGCTGGTCGTCTTCCGCGTCCAGCTCGCCCCCCATTCGGTAGCCGACAAACGGCGTGAGTTCGAAACGCCAGCCGTCCTGTGCGTTTGCGCTGGCGGGGTGAAGAAAAACGACGCTGAGCAGAAACACCAGACAGGTGTTACGCATCTTGGCACTCCGTGAGGAAAAGAGACCAATCTGACCACAAAAACCACCGCCCGTTGCGCCTATTTTGTATGAATTGTGTTCTGGAAACCGCCCCGGGTCGGACTCTTTTGTCTAAGAGTTGTCTAAATACTGGGGCTTCAGTACATTGGGCCCGCCAAAAACCGGCGCCAGAGTGCCGGCGCGCCGAGAGCGCGGTCAGGATGAATACACCTCGAGGAGCAGCGGATGGGTGAGTTGCCGCGGGATACGTACGGCATTGGCGCCGTGGTCAGATTAACCGGCCTTTCCGATCACACGATACGCGTCTGGGAACGCCGCTATTCGGCCGTCGTCGCAATGCGCGGGCCTTCGGGCCGGCGTATCTACACGATTGCCGACGTCGAGAAACTCAAGCTCCTGAAGCTTCTGACCGACCGCGGTTTGTCGATCGGCCAGATTGCCAACGAGACGAGCGCAGCACTCAAGAAGCGCCTCGCGGCAATGAACGACATTGGCGCGCACGCCGGATTCGAGACGCTCAGTGTAGCGCTTGCGGGCGATTTCCTGCCGAACCTGCTCGAGGGCTACGAGGACAGTCTGGGCACGCTCGACTTCGACGTGGTTGCCGGCAGCCTCGATCAGCTCGAGACGGACCTTCGCTGCCGGTCGGTCGATGCACTGATACTCGAGTTGCCCACCGCGACGGCAGCGGATCTCGATCGTATCGTCGAACTGCGCGATCTTGCCGCCGCACGCATCTGCATCGTGGTGTACACCTTCGCGCGCAGCGAAGACATCGAGCGTTTCAGCGCCCGGGACATTACGCCCGTGCGCGGTCCGGTCGGGGTTGAGGAGCTTCGCAATGCCCTCGTAAAGCTGGGGGATGCCGGCCGCACGCCGAAGACGGCCGACGAAAAGCCCGTCGACAGCGGCGATTGGCCAGTGAAGGAGGTGCCGGCCACGCGGCGGTTTACCAGAGAGCAGCTGGGCCGTCTGTCGAAGGTCGTGACCAGTATCGACTGCGAGTGCCCCCGGCACCTGGCGCAGCTGGTCGCTGATCTGACGGCTTTCGAGCGATATTGCGCGAGCTGCGCCAATCGTGACGACGACGATCGTGCGCTGCATGAATACCTTCACAGGACGACGGCCGGGGCGAGAGCCGAAATGGAAGAGGCGCTGGAGCGCGTCGTTCGTGCGGAGCAGCTGGAGTTCTAGCCCGCCGCTTCGAGTCGCCGCATCGTTTGTAGCGATGTCACCCGGGTTCCGAGTGTCGACCTCCGGTCGTTACATCCGGAAACAATTCTGTCTATATATTTCATAGACAAAACATTGACAGTCTACCTGCTCAAGGGGACACTGTTCCTGTCGGTAAGGGACTCCAACGGGGCCCCCGACCAGTGTTCCCTTGCAGAGACCGTGTTCCCTGATCCTTCTGTCTCTGCACTCCCTGACCGGCAGTCTCCCCGGACTGCCGGTCTTTTACGAGGCGGGCATGCAGCCATTGATGCAGTCATTCGAGGCGAAAACTCCGAACAAACCGTCGCCGCCGGACCTGGGCAAGCTGCCGCAAACCGGGCGCTGCGCATGACTGCGCCGACCCCCGCCGACCGGCAAACCGCAAAGGACATGCTCCGGCGCTTCGTGCCCAATGCCGGCCCGCAGTACGCCAAGAATCGCAATTTCGACTACGGCCCGGGCGATCGCTCGAACGTTTCCGTGCTGTCACCCTACGTACGTCATCGTTTGCTGCTCGAAACCGAGCTACTAGAGGCCGTGTTGAAAGAACATGCCTACGGCGATGCGCAGAAGTTTATCGATGAGGTTTTCTGGCGAACCTACTTCAAAGGATGGCTGGAGCATCATCCCGTCGTCTGGACCAATTACCTTGCCGACGTCTCGAGGGCCGTCAGACGGCTCAACGAGGATCAGCCGGCCTGCGACCGATACAACGAAGTGGTGTCGGCACGTACCGGCATCGACTGCTTCGATGCATGGGTAGACGAACTGACGACCACTGGCTATCTGCACAACCATGCAAGGATGTGGTTCGCGAGTATCTGGGTGTATACGCTGCAGCTGCCGTGGCAGCTCGGAGCCGATTTTTTCCTCAGGAATCTCCTGGACGGCGATCCAGCCTCCAACACCCTCGGCTGGCGATGGGTCTGCGGGCTGCATACGCGCGGCAAGACCTATCTGGCTCGAGTGTCGAACATAACGAACTTCAGCAATTACCGCTTCAATCCCCGCGGCCGTCTGGCAACCAGTGCCCCGCCGTTGTCGGAAGACGTGACGATCCAACCGACATCCCCGGGTCCGGCGGACGTCGAGCCGTCGGGACCGTTCGGACTGTTGGTCACCGAAGAGGATTGCACACCCGAACGGGCACTGCTGCGAAGAGCACCCGAAGCCGTGCTGGGCCTGTCCGCCGTCCGGCACCGCTCGATTCTGCCGGTGAGTCCGGCCGTGTTCGAGTTCAGCGTCGCGGCCGTCGCTGACGGCGCCCGCCGTGCGGCCGGGCACTGGGACGTCGAAGCAACGTGTGCCGACGACGCGGACTGGTCGGAAACCCTGCTGTCCTGGTGCGCGCAGCACGGCTTGCGTCAGGTCGTGACCGCGTGGGCTCCGGTGGGGCCGGTGGCGACTCGCCTGGATGCGGTCGAGAAGTGCCTCGCCGAGAACGGCATCGAGCTGTTTCGTGTCCGCCGCGACTACGACGAACAGGCGTGGCCGCATGCGGCGAAGGGCTACTTCAAACTCAAGCGACAGGTGCCGGAACTCCTCACGGCGCTGGGCATCGATACGGACGTCGACAAGCCGTTGAGGCGCACCGGCTAGCGGCCGCTATTCCGGTTCCTCCACCACCACAGACATTCTGAGCACGGCAATCGTCGTGAGCCGTAGACCGCTCATGATTGGTTTGTCGCGGCCGCAAAGCCTCCTGAGCCGGTGGATCGAGTGGATACGCAAAGCTTGCGCGTTGCTGCCGCCGTAGTGCCACACGGCGTCGCTTTGCGTATGATCCGGGGCCTAAGAAAAACAAGGATCGGTGATATGAGTGCAGTACCCAGCGATCTCGAGATTGCCTCCAGAGCGGACAAACTGCCAATAGGCGAGGTAGCAGCCAAGTGCGGCATCAGCAACGGACACCTGATTCCGTTTGGCCACGACAAGGCAAAAATTTCTTACGAATTGCTGGACAAGCTGAATGACAGGCCCGACGGCAAGCTGATCCTCGTTACCGCCATTTCTCCAACACCGGCCGGCGAGGGCAAGACGACAACCACGGTCGGCTTGGGCGACGGGCTCAACAAGATCGGCAAGAACGCAATGATCTGTCTGCGCGAGCCGAGCCTCGGTCCCTGTTTCGGCATGAAGGGCGGTGCCGCCGGCGGCGGTTACGCACAGGTCGTGCCGATGACCGACATCAATCTGCACTTCACCGGCGACATGCATGCGATCGGCGCCGCGCACAACCTTCTCGCCGCGGTAATCGACAATCACATGCACTGGAACAACGAGCTGAACATCGATCCGCGTCGGGTCAGCTGGCGGCGCGTACTCGACATGAACGAACGCGCCCTGCGATCGATCACTTCGGGTATCGGCGGTTTTCATAATGGCGTCGTTCGTGAGGCCGGCTTCGACATCACCGTTGCATCGGAGATCATGGCGATATTCTGTCTTTCCAGAGACCTTGCCGACCTCAAGCGGCGCATCGGCAACATTACGATCGGCCAGACGCGCAACCGGGAACCGGTACGTGCACGCGAACTGAAGGCGGACGGCGCCGTGACGGCGTTGCTCCGCGATGCCTTGCAGCCTAACCTCGTACAAACGCTCGAAAACAATCCCGCGATCATGCACGGCGGACCGTTCGCGAACATTGCGCACGGGTGCAACTCTCTGCTGGCCACCAAAACCGCCCTCAAACTGGCGGACTACGTCGTCACAGAGGCGGGATTCGGTGCGGATCTCGGCGCCGAAAAGTTCTTCAACATCAAATGCCGGAAAGGCGATCTGAAGCCCGACGCGGTGGTCCTGGTTGCAACCGTGAAGGCATTGAAGATGCACGGGGGTGTGGCGAAGGATGCACTCGGCGCGGCAAACGTTGACGCTGTCGTCGACGGCTGCGCCAATCTCGGCCGCCATATTCGTAACATTGCCCACTTCGGCGTGCCGGTGACCGTCACCATCAATCGGTATACCAACGACACGGCTGACGAACTCAAAGCGGTGGCTGACTACTGCCAGCGTTACAACGTTCCATGCACCGTGTCTTCACACTGGCAGGACGGCGGTGAGGGTGCGACGGAGCTGGCGGAGCAGGTCGTGCGCATGACGGAGGAACAGCAACCGCAGTTTCGCCCGCTGTACGGTGACGACGTCTCCTTATGGGAGAAGACCCGGCGTATCGCGCGCTCCATTTACGGCGCCGACGACATCATGGCCGACAAGAAAATACGCGACCAGATTGCCGAGTATCAGGAGTCCGGCTTCGGCAGTTACCCGATCTGTATGGCCAAGACGCAGTACAGCTTTTCGACCGACCCTCAGTTGCTGGGTGCGCCGGACGGACACAACGTGAAAATCCGTGAGGTGCGTATTGCGACCGGTGCCGAGTTCCTGGTCGTGATCTGCGGTGCGATCATGACGATGCCCGGCCTGCCCCGATCACCGGCATCGGAAAACATCGACGTGGACGAAAACGGACAGATCACCGGCCTGTTCTGAAGCGGGCTTGAGATTGGGAACGGACTCTCCGGGATCTTTCCCGCCAGGATCTCTACCTCTTCGGGACGCAGGGCGTAGTCATCCGCGAAAGATGGGGGAAAGTGGTCGGGGTAGCGAGATTTGAACTCACGACTTCTACCTCCCGAAGATAGCGCTCTACCAGGCTGAGCTATACCCCGTACACGTGTCTACGGTACATGGCGGGCGACCGCAATGGCGGCGTCAGGAGCGGCGTTTTACCGAAAACTCTGCAAGGGCGACCAGCGCCTGCTTGGGGTCCGATTCGGGAAGTCCGGACAGTGAGTTTATCGCCTCGTCGGCGGCCTCCTGAGCGCGCGCGAGAGTGTACTGGAGCGCCCCCAATGATTCAATGATCGACTGAACGGCGTCCAGCTGGTCCAGCGCGCCGTCCAGAATGGCCGAGCGGAGCAGCTCCTGTTCCGCCGGAGCCGCCTCGCGCATCGCATAAATGAGCGGCAGGGTCGGTTTGCCTTCGGCCAGGTCGTCGCCCAGGTTTTTACCGAGTTCCTCGGCCGACGCGTCGAAGTCCAGCGCGTCGTCGACCAGCTGGAATGCGGTGCCCAGAGAGCGGCCGTACTGCAGCATGGCGGACTCGGTTGCCTCCGGGGCGCCCGCCAGCACTGCTGCGATTCGTGCCCCGGCTTCGAACAGTTTTGCCGTTTTCCGGTAGATGACCTCGAGGTAATTCTCCTCGCTGGTCTCGGGGTCGCGGACGTTCATGAGTTGCAGGACTTCGCCGGCAGCAATGGTGTTGGTGGCGTCCGCGAGAATCCGCATGATCGCCATGCTGTCGATGTCCACCATCATCTGGAACGCGCGTGAATACAGGAAATCGCCGACCAGTACGCTGGCCTGGTTGCCGAACAGCGCGTTGGCGGATGCTTGCCCGCGTCGGCGCGACGAGGAGTCCACCACGTCGTCGTGCAGCAGCGTTGCCGTGTGAATGAACTCGATGATGGCGGCCGCGCGGATGTGTTCGTTACCCTCGTAGCCGAGCGCGCGCGCAGCCAGGATGACGATCATCGGGCGCAAGCGCTTGCCGCCCGCGAACACGATGTGTGCGGCTACCTGCGATACGAGGTCGACATCGCTTTCGAGGCTGTCCCTGATCAACGCGTCCACGCGCTGCATGTCGTCGGCAGCGAGGGCAATGGCGTCGTCGATGTCTGCCCGGTTCTGTGCGGTTTCTACGGCGTGCATATGGTTCGGCATGATCCTCGCGATAATGCCTGATTAATACAGGCTTGGCGAGATACGCCGGCGCGAGGTTCACACCGGGGCAGAATTTTTAAGTCGTTGAAATGACGTGAAAAAAAGGCGGCGAGGGGCGTTGACCCGCGCCGGGTGAGTCTATATCATTCCCCGTCTTTTGCGGCAGGCGTTCCGGCAGCCCGGAACTGTGCCTCGCATCCCGCGGAAATTACTTATTTCTCAGCAGCTTGCGTTCGAGCGGCTTGCGTAACGGAGCACAATACAATGTATGCGGTTTTTCGCTCGGGCGGTAAACAGTACCGTGCGGCAACAGGGGACGTCATCAAACTCGAGAAAATCGAGGCCGAGGAGGGCGCCAGCGTCGAGTTCGACGAGGTTCTGCTCGTAGGCGCAGGGTCCGACGTCAAGGTTGGCAGTCCATTGCTCGAAGGCAGCACGGTGACGGCCAAAGTGCTCCGCCAGGGTAAATCTCGCAAGGTGCCCGTGGTCAAGTTTCGCCGTCGTCAGAATTACCTGCGGCAGGGCTCGCACCGGCAGTTCTTCACTGAAGTCGAGATTACCGCAATAGCGGGCGAAGGCGGTTCGGCCAAACCGGCGGCGAGCAAGAAAGCGCCGGCGAAGAAGACAGCGGCCAAGAAAACCACGGCGAAAAAGGCTGCGGCCAAGAAAACGACGGCCAAGAAAGCGCCGGCCAAGAAGACCGCAAGCAAAAAGACGGCAGCCAAGAAAAAGGCGGCCAAGAAGGACGACTAGAAAACCCGCTGCATTTATCGACACGCGCTAGCGTTCGAGGCAGCGGCACAACAGACAACATCGATACCCGGGGCACACGAAGGCCCGGTTACACCAAAGGTATATAGCCATGGCACATAAGAAAGCAGGCGGAAGCAGTAAGAACGGACGCGATTCAGAGAGTAAACGTCTCGGCGTCAAGATCTTCGGGGGCCAGGAGGTCCTGGCCGGCAATATTATCGTGCGTCAGCGCGGCACGCGTTTTCACGCGGGCGTCAACGTCGGCATTGGTCGGGACCACACTTTGTTCGCCAAGAAGGACGGACACGTGAAGTTCGAACGGAAAGGCCCGAAGAATCGCCAGTTCGTCAGCGTTGTCTGAGTTTCAAACGCTGCGTACTGCATAAAACCCCGCTTTTGCGGGGTTTTTTGTGCCGGGAGAACCTGTCATGAAGTTTGTCGATGAAGCGACCGTTCGCGTACAGGCGGGCAACGGCGGCCACGGCGCTTTGAGTTTTCGCCGCGAAAAGTACATCGAAAGAGGGGGGCCCGACGGCGGAGACGGCGGGCACGGTGGCAGCGTGTATCTCTGCGCCGATGCATCGATGAACACACTCGCCGACTTTCGCGTGGCGCGTAAGTTCCGGGCGGAAAGCGGACAGCCTGGTGCAGGGCGCAACAAGACCGGTCGCTCGGGCGAAGACTGTGAGGTGCGCGTGCCTTGCGGCACCGTTGTCCACGACGTCGACACCGGGGAGTTCATCTGCGATCTCGTGGCTGAGGGGGATCGGCAGAAGGTCGCTGAAGGCGGTCGCGGCGGTCTGGGCAACACCCGATTCAAATCCAGCGTCAACCGCGCTCCGCGCAAGACCACCCAGGGAACGGTCGGCGAGGCCAGGCATCTCAAGCTGGAGCTTCGGGTGCTCGCCGACGTGGGGCTGCTGGGAATGCCCAATGCCGGCAAGTCGACGCTGATTAGTGTGTTGTCGCAGGCCAGGCCAAAAATCGCCGACTATCCGTTCACGACTCTGCATCCCAACCTCGGCGTGGTTCGGGTTGGGCGCCTGCAAAGCTTCGTCATGGCGGATATCCCCGGACTCATCGAGGGCGCGGCCGAGGGCGCAGGGCTCGGCATTCAGTTCCTCCGGCATCTCTCGCGGACGGGTTTGTTACTTCACGTCGTCGACGTTGCCCCGGTTGCCACTGACGAAGATCCGGTCGAGCAGATTCGGACCATTACCGGCGAACTCGAGAAGTACTCGGCAGAGCTCGCCGGCAAGCCACGCTGGCTGGTGTTGAACAAGGCGGATCTGCTGGATTCGGACGAGCGGAACAACGTGCGTGACACGATCGTTGCGGCACTCGACTGGCAGGGGCCCGTGCACGTCGTCAGCGCGGCTACCGGCGAAGGCACCGAAGACCTTGCACAGCAGGTCATGCAGGCGCTGGAAGAGGCCCGGGATGAGGAACCGGCTTCCGAAGAACCGGCCGGGCAATAAGGATTGCAGACAAAAAAAGCCCGCGTGGCCGCGGGCTTTCCGATAGCAGGGCGCAGGGCGCCTGTGGTCGCGTTCGTTAAGCGACCAATGCCTTCAGGCGGGCGTTCAGGCGGCTCTTGTGCCGGGCAGCCTTGTTCTTGTTGACGATGCCCTTACCCACCATGCTGTCGATGACGGGCACGGCTTCCTTGTAGGCAGCAACTGCGGCGTCTTTGTCGCCCGAATCCACTGCCTTCAGAACGTTCTTGATCTTGGTGCGCATTTTCGAGCGCAAGCCCATATTGTGTTTGCGGGTCTTTTCCGCGGTCCGGGCGCGCTTCTGTGCCGATTTGATGTTTGCCACGATGAACTAAACCGTATCCGATGTGCAAAGAGCCGCGTATTATTCGCAGTGAGGGCGTGTTTGTCAATGCTTTTTCGACCGGCAGTCCGGCTCGCGGGGCTTCCGTAAATTACTGATTTTTAATGGTTTTGTTGTTAAACTGCGGGTGCGCATGAGCACTGACGAGCCACAACCCTCCGAACAATCCCGGAAAGCAACCGAAAGCGGTTCCCGGGGCCTCCTGCAGAAGACGTCGGTCGTCAGCGCAATGACCCTGATTTCCCGGGTTCTCGGGCTCGTCCGCGACGTCGTGTTTGCGCGGATGTTTGGCGCGTCGCTGGTCATGGACGCTTTTCTCGTCGCCAATCGCATTCCCAATATGCTGCGGCGGTTTTTCGCTGAAGGTGCGTTTTCCCAGGGTTTCGTTCCCGTGATGGCGCGCTATCGAGAGCGCCACACGAGCAAGGAGGCGCAGGAGTTTGTCGCCGCGACGGCCGGCACGCTTGGCCTGCTGTTGTTTGTCGTGACCTTGCTGGGCGTCGTTGCTGCGCCGCTACTGGTTGTTGCGGTTGCGCCGGGTTTTATCGGCGAAGACGGGCGTTTCGAGCTGGCCTCGCTCATGCTCCGCTTCACCTTTCCGTATCTGTTTTTTGTCTCGCTGACCGCACTCGCGGGCGGCGTCCTCAATACTCACGGCCGTTTTGCGGTACCGGCCTTTACGCCCGTGATTCTGAACGTCGTGCTGATCGCTTTTGCGGTCTGGCTGTCGCCGCGGCTGACCGAGCCGGGTATGGCGCTCGCCTACGCCGTGTTTGTCGCCGGTCTGTTGCAGCTGGCGTTTCAGCTGCCGTTCCTGAAGTCTCTCGGTATGCTGCGGTGGCCGCGCTGGCGACCCGCGCACGAAGGCGTCAGGCGGGTTGGCCGATTGATGTTGCCCGCAATGTTCGGTTCGTCCGTCGCGCAACTCAACATACTCATTGGTGGAATCATTGCGTCGATGCTCGGTGTCGGCAAGATCAGTCTGCTGTACTACGCGGACCGGCTGATGGAGTTTCCGCTGGGCCTGTTCGGGATTGCGCTGGCAACCGTTACGCTGCCTTATCTCTCCCGTCAGTACGCGTCTCAGTCGCACGCGGCGTTCTCGGCAACGCTGGACTGGTCGATGCGCCTCGTCGCGTTGATTGCGCTGCCTGCGGCACTGGGTCTGGCACTGCTGGCCGAGCCGCTGGTTGCAACGATTTTCTATGGCGGCGCCTTCGCCGAGCAGGAGGTTGTTCTGACGGCCCTGGCGCTCCAGGCGTTTGCGTTCGGACTGATCGGGTTCTCGTTCGTCAAAATACTAGCGCCCGCCTATTTTGCGCGCGAGAACACCGTAACGCCCGTACGCATCGGGCTCATTGCGCTCGGCGTCAATTTTGTCCTGAGTGTTGCACTTGCGTGGTATCTGACCCGGATCGGTTATGCGGCAACCCACGCGGGTCTCGCACTGGCCATCTCGGTTGCGGCGCTGCTCAATGCGTTTCTGTTGTACCGCGGCCTGAATCGGGAAGGTGTCATCGAACACGGCAGTGGCTGGCTGGCGCTCTTGCTCCGGGTACTGGCCGCGAACGTGGCAATGTGCGCGATCCTCATTATACTGGCGCAGCCGCTGTCCTGGTGGTTGTCGGCACCTCTGGCCGACAGGGTCCTGCAGCTCGCCATACACGTTGTGGCGGGTTTGGCGACCTACCTGGGCAGCCTGTTCATCATTGGCATGCGCCCGTCCCAGCTTGGAATGCGACCCCACTAAGACTTGTCGACACTATGCATCTCGTCCGTCATCTGATCGATCTGCCGCACTCGCTGCTCGAGCGAGGCAGCGTCGTGACCATAGGCGCGTACGATGGTCTGCACCTCGGTCACCGGGCGCTCCTTGCGTCGGTGCTGGAGAAGGCGAGAGAAGAGGGGCTCGCCTCCATCGTCATGAGCTTCGAGCCCATGCCGAAGGAGTTCTTTGGTGGCGACAGTCCGCCGGCCCGGCTGATGCGCTTTCGAGAGAAACACGAGGCGTTGTCGGAGCTGGGTCTGGATGTGTTCTATTGCCCGCGTTTTTCGGCATCCATGCGCGGCATCACGGCGGTCGACTTCGTGCGGCAGATACTCGTTCACGGCCTGCACGCCCGACATGTCGTTGTTGGCGACGATTTTCGGTTTGCGCGGCGCCGCGAGGGAAGCATCGAAACCCTCGAGGCTCTAGGCCCCGTCCTGGAATTTGGAGTCGAAGGCACTCCCAGTATCATGGCAGGACAGGTACGCGCGAGCAGCACGGCCATTCGTCACGCGCTCGAGCAAGGCGACTGCCTGCATGCGCGTGAGATGCTCGGCAGATACTACAGTATGTCCGGTCGCGTCATCAGGGGGCGGCAGGTCGGCCGCGAGCTGGGATACCCCACGGCAAACGTCGATCTGCGGCGCCGCCAGTCGGCGGTAGACGGCATATTTGCCGTACGCGTACACGGACTGTCAAACCGGCCGATCGACGGCGTTGCCAGTGTCGGAACGCGGCCGACGTTTGGCATCGAAAAACCCGTACTCGAAGTGCATTTGTTCGACTTTTCGCGGGACATCTACGGCGAGTATATTCGCGTGGAGTTCATCGAGTACATACGCGGTGTCGAGAAGTTCTCGAACGCAGACGAACTGATTCTACAAATGCACCGGGACGCTGACGCGGCGCGCAGGATACTGGCAAGGCAAGCCGCATGAAACAGGACTGACGACGAGACTGACCATGGAACTCAACACAAAACACCGCTACGCGCTCTGGATGACGTTGGCGCTCCTGATCGTCGTTGCCGATCAGCTGACCAAATGGGCGATCGTCCAGTACATCCCTTACCTGGGATCGGTCGAGCTGAATTCGTTCATGAACATTACTCACCAGCGCAATTTTGGTGCGGCCTGGAGTCTTCTGGCGGATGCCGGTGGCTGGCAGCGGTGGTTTTTTGTCGTTCTCGCAACCGGGGTCAGCGTGTTGATCAGCGTCTGGCTGTGGAGGATACGGGACGGCCGCTATCTCGTCCTGGCCACCGGGCTTGCGCTGGTGCTTGGCGGCGCCGTGGGTAACCTGGTCGATCGTTTGAGACTCGGCTACGTCACCGATTTCATTCAGGTGTGGTTCGGCAGCTGGCCGTTCCCGTCGTTCAACGTGGCGGACTCGGCCATTACGGTTGGCGCCGCGCTGTTGATCATCGATTCCCTGTTTATCTCCGGCCGCGAGTCGGCCGAAGATTCATAGGGACAGGAGTCCTGCGACGCTTCGTTAGCGGGTTCGCGTCCAGCAGTCGCCCTCCGGCGCCGAACTCTTCACGCCGCGCCCGTCGATCTGGAACGTGCGGCATCTCGCTTCTTCCGCGCCACCGAGTATCCACGTAGCCGTTGCCGAAAACGTGTTTGCATCCGCGGCATCCACGCAGATCGTGTAGGCGCCGGAGCCGCTGGTATTGCAGCCAGCATCTTCGAATCCGAGGCGACTCATGTCGGTCGTATACTGGTTGTTCTGCAGGTACTCGCGTTCCTGGTTGGTCGCGATCTGCAGCAGGGCGGCTCGCGCCTCGGCGCGTTTGGCGCGGGTCGAGAACTCCAGGTAGTTCGGTACGCCGATCCCCACGAGCAGCGCGAGCACGACCACGACGATCATGAGCTCGAGCAGCGTGACGCCGCGCATTCTGAAGAGCGGGTTGCTTTGTGTCATCTTAAACATCCTGGGCGTTCGAGAGCGGCGATCGGCCACCGCTACTCGATGCCGTCCTGGGTCCACAAGGTGCGGACGGGGTTGTTCGGAAAGTCCGGATCGAAACATTCTACACCGACGCAGGCGATTGGCGGCGGCGAGCACTCGTCTCCCGTGCAGGTATCCGGTGCTCCAGGGAACAGGAATACCGGCTGCGGAGCGATGCCGCCCTGTTCCAGCCGCATTACGCGCGCGTTGTCGGCTTCCTCGGCGGTCGGTGTTGCGTTCTCGCCCATGTCGACGACGGGATCGCCGTTGACGACGTTGACGCGATACAGGCGGTTCTGACTCAGGCCGGCCTGACACGGGTCCTTGGCGTTGACTCGCGGCTCGAAGGTCACGAAATACACCTGGTTGTCGAAGGTGCGCGCGGTAGACAACACTTTTTCGTAGGGCGGGAGCGTGAACTTCCAGCCATCGCCGTTAGCGGGGATAACCGTACCGATGGTGCCCGAGACATCGATGAGGTCGCTGTCCTTGACGATCGGATAGTTGTTGTACTCGGTTTGCGTGAGTTTGGTGAATACGTTGGCGTCGCGCAACGAATAGAACTTGTCGGTTGCACTGTTGTCGAGCGGGTGCGCGCGATATCCGCTGCCGATGTTGATCGACAGATACCGGCGTTCCTGTCGCGGATCCTTGAACATCGAAACGTCCGGTTCGCTGTAGAAGCGGCGCGTATCGGCTTCCGTGGGATTGGCGAGGCCCTGAGCACCGAACTGGGCGATGACGCCGCCGGCGACAAGCTTTGCGGGCTTCTTGCCGTTGTGGATGTCGAAGCGCCAGATCTGACCGGAAACGTCGGCTGCGTACATGCGATCGGCGTAGCTGTCGCCATTGAGGTCGATGACCGACACCCGGCTCGGAATCGCCCGGCGCATCTTGTCGAGAGGCAGGTCGGCGTAGCTGTCGCGGCCGGCCCGCCACACGGGCTCACCCGTTTCGAGGTCCAGCATGAATATGCCGGCCCCTTCTAGATCGTCACCCGTGGGGTGCGCTTTGGCGTCGTGCGACGTATCGTAGCCGGCACCCACTATCAGCACGGCATCGTCCTTGCTGGTGACATTCACGTCATCGATTTTGACTTTTGCAATCACCGGCGCGGACCAGGTTTGTCCAAACTCCGGGAAGGTCTTGATCCAGCGCAATTTCGGCGTGTGCCGGTCGGTGACGTCGAGCATGTAATAGTTGTCGCCGCCGCGGCGCATGCCGAAGACGATGTAGACGAAATCGTCGCCCGGCTCGATGATGCCGTTGCCGTTCTTGTCTTTTACGATCGGAACGATATCGCCGTCGATGCCGTAGTTCTTGTAGTCGACGTTTTCGTTGGCGAACAGATCGGCCATATTGGTCAGCAGTTCGTTCGGGACGAAGGCCCAGAGTTCCTCTCCCGTGTCGGCGTCCAGCGCATGCAGGTAGCCGTCATTGGTTGCGTTGAACACCACAACGTCCTGCGTATCCGCGTAGTTGCCGTACACGACGGCTGCAGGCTGGGAGTGCAGCGTATCGCCCATCGAATAGCGGACGCCCGTATCGGGGTTGTTGTCGTCGTCGTTGACGTCGACGCCGCGCATCCAGTTGATCAGTTTTTCCAGCGTCGGTTCGCCTTCCTTACCCGTGAGGCCGAACTGTGCCGGATCGAAAGACAGGATGTTACCGGTCGAAATCGCGTTGCCTGCCGCCGTCAGCTCGCCGAGCGAGTTGTTGGTGTAGAGTTTGCGATTTGCCGGAAGCGGAAGGATGTTTGCGGCGCCGCCTTTCAGCACGTTGGCGCCGTCGTTGCCGGGTTGCCGCGACCAGAAGTTTCGTGACGAATCGGCAAAGAACCCGGTGTCGGGATCGACGGCGTTGTTGCCGTTGGCATCCTGAATCTGGCCGTCCTTGACCGTGAACTTCTTCATGTTGCCTGGCCAGTGCACCTGGTCGGCTGCACGGAACACCGATACGTACAGATCGTTCAGGTGCTGGGTTCGGTTGTAGGCGTTAACCGCCACGGCCGGGGCTGTGAAGGAAATGTCGCGATCGAAGATGTTGGTGACGATGTCGGTCAGCGCTGCCGTCAGCGACTTGACGTCCGACGCCAGGTAGTACTCGCCGCCGGATTTTTCGGCCGTGGACTTGAGTATCGGCAGGTCGACGGTAAAGCCGATCGTGTAGGTCGTGACCTGTTGTTTGCCCGGAAGCACCGGGTTGATGTCGCCCTTCGAGAGATACTCCGCGATGTCGTCCAGGCAGGCACCGTTGACGTTACCGCCGGTGCAGGTGCCGCGGCCCATGACGTTGTTGTAGTCCGGAAGCGTCGGCACCTTGAAATAGGCGTCGACGTCCTGAGTCGGCTGGCCGTCGGTCAGGAGCACGATAAAATTCTTCGAGCACGCGTACTCTGCCGGTCGCTTGTAGACCATCGGGTCTTCGGTAGCCAGCGCGTCCTTGTCGGTGGCTGCAAGGCCGCCGTATTGCGCCTGCATGCCGCTGTAGTAGAGCGCTGCCTCGTACATCGTTTCGGACAGCGGGGTCCATCCGGAGGCCGGAATCCCTCGAACGACGGTGTTGATCGCGTCCCGGTTCTTGTCGAGGTCCTTGATGCCGAATACTACGGGGCCGCCCTGGTCGCGATTGAAACGCATGACACCTACGTTGACGTCGTTGATCGATCCCAGGACGTTTTGCGTCACCGCCTTGACGATGTCCGTGCGGCTCATGCTGGTACCGGGAGGATTGTGATACCAGTTGAGGAAATTCGGGTCGTAGACCGTCACGATCTGCTGCGTGGGTTTGGTGCCCCAGTCCACTTCGCGGGTTTGGTTGCCCGTGTAGGCGTTCTGGTTCGTGCCCGAACGCGCGTAGGGCTTGCCGAGCGGATCGGCGTTGGCACCGTGTACGCCCGAGTCCTCCCGACATTCAACGGCGTATCCCGTCGAACTCTTGCTGAGCTGCCGCCACTTCCATTTGCCTTTCGACGGGCGATACATGGACATCGTGTCGGTGTAGGAGCCGGCTCCCGCCATCTGTACGCGGCCCTGTTGGCACTGGAACACCGACTTCTTGAAACGGAATTGGTCGCCGCACTTCGGAATGCCGGAGTTGGTCGTCCAGTAGTAGAACTGTTCGTCGCAGTCACCGCGGTCGCTGTAGTCGCGCGTGGAATCGAATGGCTCCTGGCTGGTTTCGACCCGGGTCATACTGCCCGAGGAGTCGATGATGAACAGTACGTTGGGTTTTGCGGCGTTGCTGGCTGCCGGTGTCGACAGCAGCAGTTCCACGTCGTCAGCCAGTACCGGGCTGCCTACGGTGAGTGTGAGCACAAGTCCGGCGCCGAACATCGAGAGGCGCTTTTTGGACATTTCCATGTATCCGTTCATCTTTCGGGTCCATCCGTGACCTCATCGCTCACCCGGTCACTTGCTAAAACGTTATTGCAGAACTTCTATGTTGGTCGCGGCCTGAGTCTCCACGTCGTAATTGATGAGCGCGTAGGCCTTGGGCGAACGCTTCGCGGACGCGAAGGAACGGCGAAACTCTTCGTACTTGAGGCGCTTGCCGTCGATGGCAAACGTGGTCGCAGGGGTGAGCTGGACGCGGACGTAGTCTTCCGTGCAGTCGCTGTCGCACGGGCGAAAAGACACCATTCCGCTGGTCGTTGCCGGGAGAATGATGTTGGCGGGGGTCAGTTCGACAGCCTGGACTTCGGTCTTGAACGTAAACTGCGCGTTTGCTGCCACACTGATGGCAAGGGTCAGGCAGAGTAGGACCGTGCGTGCAATGTTCATGATGACTCCGTCAATCCGTTGGTTCCGTGAAGCGCGTCCTGCGCCATCTACGAGAGTCCGGCAACCATTGCCCATTATCGTGGTTCCGGGCCGTAAGTGCCCGGAACCACTACTCATTTTCGTCAAGTCATCGGCGTATTATTCGATCCCGTCCTGAGTCCAAAGCGTGCGAACCGGGAAGTTATCGAAGCCCGGGTCGAAACACTCGACACCAACACAGCCGAGCGGCGGCGGCGAGCACTCGTCACCCGTGCAGGTCGACGAGTCGGGGCTCGGGAACAGGAAGCGGGGTGAGGGTGCAATACCGCCCTGCGCCAGCTCGGTGACTCGGAGCTGGTCTTCCGTACCCGGAATCACTGCGCTCAGGTTGTCCACGATCGGATCGCCGTTCGATACGGCAACGCGATACAGGAAGTTGCGGCCGACGCCGGCCGAACAGGTGGCTGCTGCAGCGTTGTCCGGAGAGAAGGCCACGAAGAACACTTCGTTATTGAAGGTGATCGACGTCGCCAGCACTTTCTGATTGGCAGGCATCGTGAGTTGCCAGCCGCGTTTGTTGGCGCCTACCTCGACGCCCACGCTGCCGCTGACCTCGACGAGATCGGCGCTTCTGACGATGGAGTAGCCGTTGTAGTCGGCCTGGGAGAGCTGATTGAAGACGTCTTTATCGCGTATCGAGAAAAAGCGATCCCCTACCGTGTTGTCGAGCGGGCTGGCACGGTGTCCGCTGCCGACGCTCACTGCAATGAAACGACGGTTCTGGACAACGTCGTTGAACAGCGATACGTCCGGTGCGTTGTAGAAACGGCGGGTATCGGCGTCCGTCGGTGTGGTCAGGCCTTCCGCGCCGAGCTGCGCAATGACGCCACCGGCAACCATTGCTGCCGCCGGGCCCGTGCCGTCGGGCGCACGACCATTGAAGATATCGAACCGCAGAAGCTGACCGCCGAGGTCGGAAGCGTACATGCGATCCGCAAAACCGTCACCGTTCAGATCGATCACGCTAATCTGATTCGGGATGGCGCGGGACAGGCCCGGACGCACGCCCGGATCGAGCGTCAGATCGGCGGCGTTGTCGGGACCGGCGCGCCAGAGGATGCCGCCGGTGCGCAGGTCCAGCATGTAAACGCCCGCGCCCTGCGTGTCCGCAGTTGTGGGGTGAGTGATCGTATCGTGAACCGTATCGTAGCCACCGCCCATGATGACGACGCCTTTGTCCGTCCGGTTCAGCGGTGACAGGTAGCTTTCCGGGATATCGACCCGGGCAACCGTGGCGCGCGACCAGCTCTGACCGAACTCCGGTGCGGCGATACGCCAGTTCACTTTCGGATTGTTCTTGTCGGTGACGTCCAGCGAGTAGTACGAGCTGCCGCCGCGGCGCATGCCAAACAGGATGTGCACAAAGTCGCCGTCGGCCGACTCGATGACGCCGTCTCCATCACGGTCCGCCACTACCGGTACGATGTCTCCGTCCACGCCGTAGTTCTTGAAAGCGGCATCCGGGTTGAAAAACAGCTTGACGAGATTCGGCAGGTGCTCTTTCGGTATGAATGCCCACAGTTCCTCACCGGTCGATCCGTTGATCGCGTGGACGTAGCCGTCGTTGGTAGCCGTGAACACGACGACATCCGGGTTTGCCTCGGTGCCGCCGTAAACAATGGCGGCGGGCTGCGAGTGCAACGGATCACCCATGAATTTGCGGGTTGTCGTTGCGGGATCGCCGTCCTCGTCGAGAACGTCTTCGCCGCGCGCCCAGCGAATCAGCGCTTCGATGCTCGGCTCTTCCGCCGAACCCGTCAGGCCGAAGTCGCCCAGCGTAAACGCATCGTCATTAGCCGGCGTGAGCAGGTTGCCCGTCGCCGTCAGAATGCCGGACGTGTTGTCCGTAAACAGGCGGCGCGCAGCCGGGTTGGGCATGTTTTCGACAGCACCGCCCAGGATGACGGATTGTCCGTCGACCGCCGTCGACCAGAAGCTCTGCGCGCTGGGGAAGAAGAAACCCGTCAGTTCGTTGACGGCCGGATTCTCGTTCCTGTCGACGATGACGCCGTCCTTGATACGGTACTTCTTGAGGTTGCCGGGCCAGCGCACTTTGTCCTGTGCCGCAAACGTCGTCAGATACAGGTCGTTGAGGTTCTGTGTCCGGTTGAACGTGTTGACCGCGACGGCGGGCGCCGCGAAAGACAACGAGCGGTCCGTAATGTTGTTGACGATTTCGAGCAACGCCAGGGTCAGGCTCTCGACGTTGTCAGCCTGGAAATACGTACCCTTGCCGCGCTGCGCTGTCTCCTCGAGGATGTCGAGGTCGATCGCAAAGCCGATCGTGTGGGTGATGACCTGCTGCAACCCGGGCTCCGTCGAAATGTCTTCGTCGTAGAGGTAGGCGGCAATGTCGTCCAGGCAGTCGCCCTGAGTGTTGAACGTGCAGCCGGGGTAGCCCACCACGTCTTCCCAGCCGGGCAGATTGCCGACGAGATCCGGGGTTTCGGCGTCGCTGACCGGCTGTCCGTCGGTAAGCACGACGTTGAAGTTCTTGGCACAAACATCGAACGTCGGTTGCCGGTAGACCTCGAACGGGTCGGACGATGCGAGCGCACCGGGGTCGGTGGTATGTTCGTTGACGTTCTCGCCGTAGTACGCCGGCAGCCCGCGCCAGTAGAGCGCAGCTTCGTAGAGCGTTTCCGACAGCGGCGTGGCGCCGCCGTGAGTGATCGTCTCGATCGCGGCAATAATGTCGGTACGATTCGTATCGAGGTCCGTCATGCCCTGGATGACCGGTCCTCCCTGGTTGTTGTTGAACCGCATGATGGCGACGTTCACGTTCTCGATGGAGTTGAGGACGACTTCCGTCACGTTCTTGACAATGTCGATGCGCCGCAGGTCGACGAATTCCGGGTTAGCCAGATAATTCAGGTAGTTGCCGTCCCATACCGTAATGGCCTGGCTCGTCGGCCAGCTGCCCCAGGCAATACCCTTGCTCGGATCTGCCGTAAAAGGCTGGACATCGCCGCCCTTCTGGGGCCAGCGCTCCACGTCGCCGAAGCCTTCACCGTGCAGGCCGTTGTCCTTGGCACATTCCACCATGTCCAGCTCGTTGCCGGGTTCGAGGTTCTGCCAGCGACTTTCGTCCAGGCCCAGGAATACGCTGAAAAAGCCTCCGGAGCCGCCGTCGCGAAACTGCGCCATGACGTTGGTGTAGCGGCCAATACCGTTGATCTGGTTCATGCTGGCTCTGCACTTGAACGCGCTCTTGTCGAACACGCGCGTATTCGATGAGCCACAGCCCGGGACCACATCCACTTCGGTCCAGTACAGCTTGTCGGGGTCGCAGCGTTTGCTCGGATCCGGATCGCCGACATAGGTTGTCTCGAAGTTGTAGATCTCACGCGTGTTCTGCTCGGTTCTCATGCTGCCCGAGGAGTCGATGATGAACAGGACATTCGGCTTCGGCGTTGTCGCCGTCGGGTTCAGGAGCAGAAGTTCGGTGTCGTCCGCAACAGCGGGTGCGCCCGTCAGCAGGCCCAGAGTAAGGCCTGCGGCTATCCACTTGATTTTCTTGGTCATCGTATTCATTGCTGTTCCTTCAGGCAGGCGCCGCCTGCTAGTAGACCGTAATGGCCACTTCCGTAATCAGATCGCTGCGCAGATCGTGTGCAACGGTAACGTACGCTTCGTTGCGGTCTGCAATGTCTTCGAGGGCAGCGCGAAACGTTTCGAGCGACACGGGCTTGTTGTTGAGTTCCCAGCGCGTGTTGCCGGTGACCCGTCGGGTCGTGTATTCGCACGTGTCGCAGGCTTTGAAAGTCACGCTGCCCGATGTGCTCGTCGGCAGGCGGAGCGTACTCAGGCGCACTTCGTGTGCCTGGAGCGTAATCTGGTTTTGCGCGTCGGCCGGAAGGGCTGCGAGCAGCATGAGTGCCGTAATGACAATGATCGGTTTCATGATGTCTCCTGGTGCTGGGTACAGCTCTGAGCCGCTTACAGCGTCGGTGATTCGGGGCCGACGACGTAGAAGGCCTGCGTGTGCATGGCGGCCGAGTCGCGGTCGGTCGTGCCGGTGGAAGAGCGCCGGGATTCAGCCGTCGCCGTGGCGATGAAGTGGTAGGCGGAGATGCCGCTGCCGACGCCGAGGCTAAACGCACGATCGGGCACCAGCGTTTCGTCTTCGAACGCAATCACCGAAGTGACCGAGTCGTTGTAGCCGCCGACGGTTTGCGTCAGCGTCGTGTTTGCGAGCGTATTGAAGCTGCCCTGAGCAATTGCGGCTTCCAGACCCGTTTCTGCGGCCTGGAACGCATTTTCGTAGCCCTGGTCGTTGCGCGCGATGGCGAGTTCCGTCGTGGCTGTGTTCATACCGGAAACGGCCAGCACGGTGATGACGACCAGCAGCAGAAGGCCGACGACGAGTGCTGCACCGGACTGGCGCTGCTTCGATGCCGGCAGGCTTCCGCGGCACTGCCTCGCCGTATTTGTCGTTCGATTTGTTATTGGATGATTCATACGAGTACTCGCAATAAGTCCTTATGAGCGGGCGTTGCGCAGCAGGATCGTCTTGGATACCTGCATGCGCCTGAATTGGTCGGCGTACTGGCCGAGGTTTACGTCGCCGGGCGTATAGGTACGATCGTCGGTAATGCCGACTTCGATGTCGACGCCCCGAACGACGAGCCAGACGCGAGCGGTAATGATGCGCGCGCCCGGGATGTACGCAGCGTCCGTCGGGTCGTAGACACCGTCGCCGGGATTCACGTAGCGGTCGACGGTATTGTCTTCGTTGACGTCGATGCCGAACTGAACCTGCAGGTTCTCGACGCCGGGCGCGATCTCCTCGTCAACGATGTCGGCTACTCCGGCAGTCATCCGCAGCACCTTGCGCCGCAGCGTGGGCACGCCCGGGATGAGGTCGGAGTCGCTTGCCACGTAGTAGCTGGTCACGAGGAGATTGTGGGTCGAGGAGTCGACGGGCGTAAACGACGTCGGTACGGCACCGTCGGTGAAGACTTCTCCCTGCACGCGGGTCGTCTGTATTTGTATCCGCCCGGCCTCGAGGGGAACCGGCGCAACGGTAGCGCGGCGTACGACCACGTGATCGGAGTTCGCCTGTATGATTTCCGCAGGCGGGCAGGGCAGCGCATAGCCGTTGTTGTCGCCGTCCACGGGCATTGCCAGATCCAGCACCCAGTCGACGCCGCACTCCCCGGGTATCCCGGCCAGGCCGGTCGGGTTGGCGTCGCCCGTGACCGATCGTCCTTCGACGCCCAGTCCGCGACTCATGCGGCCCCAGTTGCTGGCCATGCGCAGGTCCGCCTCGATGGCGTCCATGGCAAAGGTTGCCGTGTCCTGAACCTTGGCAATCGATTCGTTGACGATGTACGACTGGCGGCTCTGCGAATAGATCTGAACGGCGCCAATGATCAGGAACGAGCCGATGGCGAGTGCCACCATCAGTTCGACCAGGGTAAGGCCGGTCTGCCGGCGTGCCATGCGTGCGATGTGCGATAAGTCGTTCATGATCTAGATTCCGAGTACCGGTATCGTGATGGTGTAGCCGCGGTTGTCCCCGGCCTCCGTCCAGCCGACCGTAATCTGGTATTGGGCCGGAGTGACGCCGCCGTTGAAGACGATCGTGACCGTGCCGTTCGGCAGGAAGTTGCGTGCCTGGTCCTGCCAGACAAAAATGTCGTTGGCCGCCATCTGGGCCTCGTCGCAGTTGACGCCACCCGCGACGCAGTTGTTGTTTGCGCCGACGCCGGCGTACGCCACACCCGCTCGCGGGTTGGCCCGAATCCGGTCGGCGACGTCGCCCGCGAGCGTAACGGCCTGATGGCTGAACATGGCCGTGCGGCCCGCCTGCATACCGTGGACGTACAGGCCGGCAACGCCGAGCATGCCGACCGAGAGGATAACGAGGGCAACCAGTACTTCCACCAGCGAGAAGCCTTGTATGTGTTTTCGGAACATCGAATCGTATCCTTGGTGCTTGGGGGTAGCGGCGCGCTACGGGCAGCCGCCCTGATCGTCGATCTGGGCGACCTGGCGCAACACGGTGGCGCGGCCGATCGGGAGTACCCGAAGCAGACGTGCCGCCGAGTTGCCGCCGGAAGCCAAAACGTTGCCGCGGTCGTCACAGAAAATCGCCGAGGTGGTCGGCGGCAATGCGCCGATCTGGCCGCGGCCAAGTCCTGTCGGGCCGTAGGAAAAGTAATCTCCCTGGCCGGCGTTGGTGATCGTGATTTCGTCGGGCAGCGCCGGATGAGAACGGAGCAGCGCTTCACCTGCGTCGACCTGAATGTCGCCGTTGGTGTCCTGAAACACGATCCAGCCGTCCTCGTACTGGCCGCCGCAGGTGGGGTTTGCAGTGGTCGAGTTTGCGCTGGCGCAGATGGTCACGTTGTCCTTGGTCCGTGCCGCCTCGCTGCGGGCGACTTGAAAGCTGCCCAGCAGGTCGTTGACCGACGCGGCCATGCGGCTGTTCTGGGTAAACCCGTTGAAGCTGGGGATACCTATCGACAGCAGGACACCGACCACCAACGTTGTGATCAGCAGCTCGTACAGCGTGTAGCCTGTCTGGTTGCGGTTTTTCATGCGCGCAGGATAGAGAGGCTGCGAGCCGTCTGCCCGAGCTTCCGATAAACGGTCGGGCCGAACCGACCAGCGGTCCCGATCCCCGGTCGCGAGTTAACCTAATCCGCACAGTCGTAGTGTCCTCCGCTTCGGGTAGCGTCGGCGATCCGCGGACGACCCGTGTAGCTCACGACCAGCGCCCGTGCGGCGATCCGGCCCTCCGGGTCGCAGAACACCAGCGTGCCGTTGGTGGCGCGTTTGTGGACCCCTCGGGAGGTAAAGCCGCGCCGGTTGGCCGCTATGCGGACTCTGCCGGTGCTACCGTGAGCCAGTATCGGTGAGGCTCCCGGTGCCATGACGGGCGGGTCGGTCCCCGGCGCATTTTCGAACAGCAGCCAGCCATTCGACCAGTCGCGGCCGGGTGCACACGAACGGCCGTCGTTTGTCGGGCATAACGACACGCGGGCCCGGCGGCGGATCGATTCCTTACGCGCCAGGTAAAAGGCGTGAAACAGCGCGTTGATTTCGGCCGACTGGCGGCTCCGCGCAAGGCTTTTGGAGAAGGCCGGAACCGCAAGGCTGACCAGGGCGCTGACGACGAGCACTGTCGTCAGCAGCTCGAGCAGCGTAAACGCGCGCAGATACCGGCGCGGAAAAGCCATAAAAATCAGACTCATACGGGACCTCCTTGTCTCGTACAGGTAGTCTCTCCCACACGCAGGCCGGACGCGAGTGCTCATTTCGGGCGCAAGTGCCAGATAGTCCCCGTGGGTAAGGGCATTGAACCGTCCGGTCAATGCGGGGTTTAATGACAGGTTAACGAGCCGATCACCCGTCCCAGGGAGCGCTATGAGTATGTCAGCCGCAGAAATCCTCGAGGTTCTCAAGGCACACGGCATCCAGCCGACGCCACAACGCGTTGAAATTGCGGAAATAATTCTGGAAAAACCGCAGCATCTTTCCGCCGATCAAATCATCGACAGCCTGAAACGGCGCGGCAGCAGCGTCTCCAAGGCGACGGTCTACAACTCCCTCAACCTGTTCGGCGAGCGCGGGCTGGTCAAGGAACTCCTGGTCGATCCCGTGCGCAAGTTCTACGATTCGACGACGCGGCCGCATCACCACTTCTACAACGTCGATACGGGCGAATTGCTCGACATCGACGAGCAGAGCATTCAGCTGTCGGGCCTGCCTCTGCCGCCCGAAGGAACGCAGCAGGAGAGCGTCGAAGTACTGATTCGCGTACGCCGAAAGTAAGCGACGCAGCGCAGCTGCTCGCGGCCCTTTCACCGGCCCGGTTGTGTCGTTATACTGCGCGCCGCACCGTACAGCATGCGTCGCCGGGGGCGTCGTCCGAAGCGTCGTTTTGGTCCGTTATCCCCGAAAAATCAGGAAATGCCGAAGTAGCTCAGTTGGTAGAGCAACGCATTCGTAATGCGTGGGTCGGAGGTTCAAGTCCTCTCTTCGGCACCAATCTGATCAATGGCGTTTTCGCCCATTGCGCCGATCTGCATAGTCGCTAGCTTGCCAAAGACTACAGGTCTGCCTCCGCCCTGAGCGAAACTAGCGGTCACGAGAGGCAATCAAGGCGAGCGCGATACCTCCAAGTATTACTCCCGACCAGAACTTTTGCGACTTAACTTGCTGACCAATCGCAGCAATCGTCCGATTTAGCTGGTCTGCGTTGGCTCGTGCGTCAATTGCTTGATGTTGCCCAACCCAACCCGGTAATTCGCTTGGAGCTACGTCAATCAAGATTGGGATAATCTGCTTCTTCTGGGCGAGCGATGCACCAATCTCTTGTTGGACGAAATGAGAGGCACAACTCGATTTGGATGCGATGAAGAAGACCCATTCACTAGCCCGCAATGCGTCGAAAACTGAATCGGTCCAATTCTTGCCGGCAGCGACGGATACACTCGCGACAAAGGTATCGACGCCAACGCTTGTGAGCGCTGCTCGCAGTTGGTGTGCAAGCGGCTCGTCGTCCGTCGAACAGCTAATAAATACGTGTGGCATACGTTGTTACCTTAATGTTTTGTACTGGCCTGGCAAGCCAGCGTTCAAATTGGACTGACTTTTGTCGGGACCGATGGACTAAAAGCGTTAGAGCATGTGTTAGTCGCCCCAATCAATCCAATTGAGAGCGTCGGCTGAAAAACCATCCGTCCATATTCGAGTTTTGTCAGGTTTCAGAAATCGCCAATCCGAAAACAAGTCTTTCGGTGATTCCGCAAGCGTCACCACCTGCACTGGGACCCTACGGTGTCCGAAATAGGTCGTGTCGCTGCCGTGTTGAAATCCGAGAATCAGTCGTCCAAACGCCTCGTACGCGTACTCGTCATACTTCGGCATAGAGTAGCCAATGAAAGTGATCGAAGAATAGGTCTCGAATGAGCGGTGAAGGTCACGCCAGATATCTCTAATGGGGTCATTACCGAGAAGCTTGTCATATGCGGGAGGCAGCAAGAATGGCACAACCATATAGTGTTTTGGGGTGACCGGAAAATGCTGCCGATGGTTGGGTACTCGATAGACTCGGCTCAGAATTTCTTCGCCGTGAACACCTGCAACTTTTCCCCGAGAAAGAGCTTCCGTCGGCACGGTCCTGTTTGGTCCGAATAAAGGGTCTTCGTCGGGAACTTCCATGGGGTTGTTGTCGGCGTAGGCGCGTGATTGCAGATAGTAGTTCCGGTCATACCAGTCAATCGACCCGTGTAGCTTTAACACTTCTACGTACTGAGGCTTGCTGAAGCGTTTAGGGTTTTCCGCCTGCTCGTTGTCAAGCCACCACTCAGGCGTCAGGCTGTACGGTATCTCAGCAGACTCAAGTACCTCCTCCAACAGGGTGTCATAGTTCAACGTGATAACAGTGTCGTTTGGTGTCAAACGAGAAGCAAAGTCAGAATATGGTGGCGGGGCATCTATGGGTGTGGACTCAATCAAAATGGACTGAATTGCTTTACGCGCAAACACAATTGACCGACTACCGTGGCTGAAGTGTTCGTCCGCACCGATCAACTGAAGGAAGTGTTTGCGGTGGCTGTATGCGAACACGGATTCTAGGCTGAGTTCGTTGTCGGGATACAATTCCTTCCATTCTCGAATTTCCTTTTCGAGCGGACCATCCCAATTGTATATACGGTGATGGTCTCTGATGCGGATTCGAACTTCTTCAAGCAATTCGTGGCCGAGAGGCAGCCCTGCCAGTTTCGAGAAACCGGCTCCCAGTACGAATAGTCGATTGTTGGGTAGACTCAATTCGGGACCCGAATCTGCCATTTGATTGGCGTCGCTACTTTCCCGCTGGATCTAATGCAACCCTCGTAACTGGTTTGAAGCCGACTGTCTTTTTGAAGTCCATATTGTGCAGAAAGTTTCCGAATGAGTCGGATGGGTCAATCCTAGAAAGATTCAGCGAGCTGAACGTCTTATTGGAAACACATGCCGATACAATTGGAAGTTCTTCTTTGTGCCCGGTCGCGGAATTCAGGATTTCATCAGTCGCAGTCACTATCACTGTTTCGTCGGGCAGGATCGCAAAAACTTCATTCGCGACTCGCAGGACGCAGCTACAAACGTAATCTTGGTGAAGCTCATTAAAGCGACCCTTTGGCATCTTTTTGACAGACAGGCGGCCGCTTTGAAGCTGTGAGTAAACTTCGTCCGGAATAATCTCGGCTCCGTGCACGCTAACTGTGGCTTCGACCAGCCCGGTGTCTTGCACGGAGACTGAGACACCCGACCCTAAATCTGAGATCTCGGCGAAGCGATTGTGTTTTCGGACAGCCTCAATTTTGGCATCGGGATCGCCAGCTAAGACTTTTTGAGCCAAACCGGATGAGGCAGTCCATTCCTCCATATCGGCTTGCCATCGCTTGTACGTGCGTTCGAATCGCTTTTGGTCTTTTGCCCGTGCTTTGTCGATAGCATCCGACAATCGTTTACGGGCCCGATCTTCACCTCCGAGGGCCTTGGTAAATATGCTCGGCTTGAAGTTATCTAGGTTGGCCGTCGCTTTTGCTTCAGCGGCGTTGTCGTTCGTGGGTTCGGGCGGTGCCGCTTTGATCGCGATTTCTTCCCAGTCGATGCGATCTCCACACTTAGTGTGAAGTGTGGTCAGCCTCCGTACGTACGCCTCGAATTCAGCGACCTGTTCGGCAGCTTGGCGGATCGCTTCAGCTTTTTGGTCTGCCCGCTGTCGGCGGTCCCGTTCTCGTTCGCGTCGTTTGGCTTCTCTGTCCGCTGCACGCATCGCGGCACCGACTGATCGCATTGTGCCTTTCCAGCCCACAGCCCTTCCTCCTAGCGAATGCCATGCTAAACATTCTACGATACACGGTAAGATGATTGGCCATTAGTTGGACGAATTGAGCCATACTCGATGTGCGTGAAGACGCAGGCGAGAACGATGCGTGAAAACGTTGCGTTGAGACGGTGAGTCACGGTTCTTGGTCGCGATCCGCGCAAAAATGATACGGGCGGACTAACTTACTTGTTGATCACAGAAAGGGGGTGGCTCGTACGGTCATGAATGAGGCGGTTGGATGTTCGAGTTCTTCTGAGCGTGCTAATCGGGGCTATAACGCTAGCAGGGCTTTCTAGCCAGCCTTGTCTCTGATGTCAGTCCACTCAGCTTTCCGGGAACGACGCGACGCTCCCACACTATAGCCGGCGGCGATGTCAACCGCTTCGCTCAGTTCGAGCCTTCACCACACAAACGGCACGATACGGTACTTCACTTTCCGGGCGTATTCGGCATAGCCATCGAGCTGCCCTTGCAGAAGCTTGTCTTCTCGGGCCGCTCTCAGGATGAGGGCGATATTCTGAATGAGAATAGGGATGAGACACCACAGCGAGCCAAGGACCAGCGGTGCAGCCAATGTACCGACGATTGCTCCGCTGTATCCCGGGTGTCGGACGATGGCGTACGGACCCGAGGAACACACCCTTTGCCCTCTGTCTTGCTGCAAACGCACGGTGGGTTCGAAGAAGGCATTTTCGGCCAAGGCCCAGCTGGCAAACCCAAACCCCGCAAAGGCGAGGACCAAACCTGCGCTCAATTCCAAAAACGAGCCATGTGTCCAGCCGGGCGCGCCGGCATCCAAACCGGCCACGACGGGGGTGGCGAGGGAACAGGCGGCAAAAACTGTCAGGAACAGGCTCTCCGCCTTGTCCGTCTGCCGTTTGGTGCCGCGGGCATTCAGTACGGCAGGGTTGATGCGAACCAACAGAGCGGCCGAAAACGACTTGATCAGAAGAAATGCGGCGGAATACAGCCAGATATTGTTCCACGAAAGCGTTTGCGCAGCCGCCAAACCGAGACCCAGGAAAACGATGACTGCAAAGTGGTCGTGAAGGATGTAGCGCTTGCCTGCAATAGCGAGTTTTTCTGCCTGTCGGGCGTCTGCATGCGTCATGATGATTTCCCTGATCCCTTGACCCTATTGCCGGCGAGTTCCTGGCTTGGGCCGGAAAAAGCCGGCTCATTGGGCACCCTGTGTCCAACTTCGGAATTCGAGCTTCCCGATTCCACGGCAAGCGCGCATCACAGACGACGGAATCCGCGGTCGTTTGCGAGCTGCGGTTACCGGCCTGAGCTGAAGATCTCGACGACCTGACGCTCAACCGTCGGACATGATCTCCGGCAGCCAGATCAGATCCGTCACTCCGTAGTCCTTGCCAAATTGCGAGACGAGCGTAGTCAGCTGACCTCTGTGGTGCGTCTGGTGGTTGAACAAATGCGCCAGGCATACCCACAGCTTGTCGCTCCGGGGCGTGGGATTGACGACGCTCCGGTACTCGAACATACCGTCGAGCATGTCGTCGGTGAGCTGTGACACCCAGTTTTCGATGTCCTGATCGGTCGACTTCCGCTGGGAACGGAGTTCGGAAAAATCCGAGTAAAGCTCCTGGTCCAGGTTGCTCACGGGGAAAGGAATGCCCGTAAATCGTCCCATCCAGATCTTGTCGCCGAGCAGCAGATGATTGAGAGTGCCGTGGATCGAGCCAAAGAACGCGCCCGTGTCCGCCTTGCGCTCGTCGTCGGTGAGTTCGGCACAAACCGAATAGAGTTTTTGATTCATCCATCGGTTGTACGCCGCCATTGTGCGGGCCTGCTCAACACGCATGACGGCGCCCGCTGACGAAGCATGGAAAGGCCTGCATCCTGTATTCCTTTTTCAGAAGAGCCTGCCCAACACGCCCGGATCCGTCACCACGACAAACGCAATCCCCGTCACGGCGCCGCACAAGTGAGCGTCGTGATTGATGTTGTCGTGGCGGTTCTTGCCGGCCCACCAGGAGTAGGCGACGTAGCCGATCGCAAACAGGAAGGCGGGGATGGGTACCGGGATCGGGAAGATCAGGAGGGTCGAGAACGGAAAGTAGAGTATGTACGCAAACAGCACGGCCGAAACGGCACCTGAGGCACCAAGTGTTGCGTAGCGCGGATCGTTGCGCGCTTTGCCGAGTGAGCAGGCGCTCGACAGTATCAGCCCAAGGAAATACAGGACGACAAACGCGGGCGTGCCCAGAAAACGTTCCAGCGTAAACGCAAAAAAACAGAAGGTCAGCATGTTGAACAGCAGGTGACCAAGGCTCGCGTGCACAAAGCCGCTGGTCACGATGGTTTCGAGCGTCTTGCCCCGGGCGATCAAATAGGGCCGCATGACGCAGCGGTTGATGAGCTGCGGCATTCTATAAAGCCCCAACGCGCTGACCACGACGGTCACGGCGAGCAGAATCGTCGCCGCGGGCGTGGCGAACAGATAGTCCAGAAGGTTCATTGTCCGGGCGGTTCGATGACGGGCTCGAAGTCCGAGAACTCGCGGCTCTCCATTTCGTCGAAGCCGACTGCCAGGTAAGCGCGGCCCTTGATCCTGAAGTGAAACGACAGCGGCACGACGAGACCGTTCTCGAACGCCTCGCCGAAGGTCAGCCGGGTTTTGAAGTCGCGAATCTTGACGCCCACTTTGGGTTTGACGGGTTTGTCGTTGGCAATGTCGAGCATTTCGAGGTGTCCGCCGGGCTTCGAGATACGCAGCGTGCCCTGCATGACCTTCATGAATTCGCTTTCTTCTTCGTCTTCACCCTTGGGCGTAAACGACAGCAGCCAGTGCTGCTCGTTTTCTTCGATCAGCTCGAGCGAGCCCGGCGCAATCATCATGCCGACGCCGGTGTCGTCGTCCGCGTCGTCGCCGTTGTCCGCTGCTTGCCCTGATTCATCGTCGTCCTCGGATCGTTCGGCGTCTTTATCCTCCAGCCAGTCGGCCGTTTCCTCGGCGGTTGGTGTTCTGCCGTCGACGCTAAGCAGCGTCCAGGACGACGCCTCGTCGCGCGAGGGATCGTAACGACCGACCCAGGTCGCCTCCTTGGTACGACGGGTTTCGGTATACGCCCAGCTGTCCGGGTATTCCCAGGTGATCTTCTCCAGGGCGCGCTCGAGCAGGATTTCGTAGTCCTGGGCAATGGCTGGCTTCGCGCAGAGCAGCAGCAGGATCGAGGTGGCAAACAGGCGCTTTCGTGTCATAGTCGAGGCTGTACATCCATGTTGGAGCGGGCAGGGTAAGCTGCCTCGCGTCGGCGTGGCAAGCGTCCTTGATTTAGGGTGCGAAACGGAGCCAGGAGTTCCCGCGCATGAGTGCCAGCGACATACGGCTAGGCCGCCGCTACCGACCCAACCGACTGGCGGAGCGCTACGACGCCATCGTCATCGGATCGGGTATGGGTGGCCTGACCAATGCCGCGTTGCTGAGTGACGCCGGCAAACGCGTCTGCGTGCTCGAACAGCACTACACGGCCGGCGGTTACACACACAGCTTCGAGCGCAAAGGCTACGAGTGGGACGTCGGCGTGCACTACATTGGTGACGTGGGCGGCCCAACCCGCACCCGCCGGATGTTCGACTACTTGTCGTCCGGACGCCTCGAATGGGCACCGATGGACGTGGAATTCGATCGCTTCTACATTGGCGACAAGGTGTTCAGCGCACACGCGGGCAAGCAGGCTTTCGTCGACAACCTCAAGCGGCAGTTTCCCAGGGAAGGCGACGCCATCGACCGGTATATGCTGTTGCTGAAAGCGGCAGCCGAAGGTTTGTCGGGTTTTACGCTGGCGCGCACGTTGAAACCCTGGCAGCGGCGTATCGCCGGGGTGTTCATGAAGACGCCGGAACTGCTTTATCGCAACACCCACGAGGTGCTCTCCGAAATTACGGCCGACCCGGACCTGATCGCCACGCTCTGCGGTCAGTGGGGCGACATGGGTTTGCCGCCCAAGCGTTCCGCGTTTCTGGTGCACGCAATGATTGCCCGGCACTACCTGTACGGCGGCTACTATCCGGTTGGCGGTGCCTGGCGTATTGCCGAGTCCATCATCCCCAAGATCGAAGCGGCGGGCGGCGACGTGTTCACCTATGCGCCGGTTCGAAGGCTCGTGATCCGTAAAGGGCGGGTAGCCGGTGTGGAGATGGAAGACGGTCACGTGATTGCCTGCGACACCGTCGTGTCGGCCGCCGGCGTTGCCAATACGTTTGGCCGGCTGCTCGCGTCGGAGGATGCTCGAACGTCGGGCTATGCCGAGCAACTCGACAGCGCGGCGCCCAGCTATGCGCACCTGGGTGTCTACATTGGCCTCAAGCAGACGGCCCGGGACCTCGGTTTGCCGAAGACCAACTACTGGATCTACCCGAGCAACGACTACGATGCCGACGTTGCGGCGTTCGAGCGCAGCATGGATGCCGAGTTTCCGGTGGTGTACATCTCTTTTCCGTCCGCGAAGGACCCGGCCTACGAACAGCGCCATCCCGGCACGGCAACCATCGAAATCGTGGCGCCGGCGCCGTACGTGTGTTTCGAGCGCTGGCAGGACACGCGCTGGGGACAGCGCGGCGAGGATTACGAGCGCTTCAAACAATCGCTGGGCGACCGGCTGCTCCGGCACCTGTATGCCAGGCTGCCGCATCTCGAGGGCCAGCTCGACTACTACGAGGTGTCGACGCCGTTGTCGACCAACTGGTTCGGCGGCTACCGGCAGGGCGAGCTGTACGGACTGGCACACACGGCGGAGCGCCTGCGATCCGATTGGCTACGGCCGCAGACACGAATACCGGGTTTGTACCTGACCGGTCAGGACATCCTGACCTGCGGCGTCACCGGCGCCATGATGGCGGGGCTCATGACCACGACGGCCATGCTCGGCATGCGGCGGATGACGCCGATCATGAAGCAGGTGTTCGGCTAGCGTCGACGAGCGGCTGTCGCCCTTCAAGCAGGCATCAGTTGGCTGCAGGGCGCAGGTGAAATTCGAAGGCCCGACGATCCGAGAACCGGTTGTTGATCCATAACAGCAGCATCCCCTCGACCCAGCGCGCATCGCGCGCGTCTCCAACATCGATCGCTTCGAGGCCCAGTTCACCGACCAGTTTCGCGACGGTCTCCTTGGCCGCCGGGTCGTTGCCCGCGAGCGGCACGGAGATGGGACCCGCCCCGGTGTTCGGATCGAGCATGGTTTGCCAGGTGACGGTGCTGAAGGCCTTGACGACGTGGGCGCCCGGCGCGGCTGCCTGAATAATCTCGGTATTCGATGTGTTGCTGACCGCACGCTCGAAACGGCCGTCGACGAGGGTCATCGGGTTCGTCGGGTCGATGACGATCTTGCCGGTCAGGTCCCCCAGTGCGCGCGTGGTTGCCTCGACCACGAGCGGCGGGATGGCCAGTATCACGAGGTCCGCCTGCCGGGCGGCTTCCGACTGGCTGGCCGCCGACGCGCCGTTGCCCGTTCGGGTAACCAGTTCTCTTACCTTGTCCCGATCGGGGTTGCGCGATCCATAGACTACCGTGTGCCCCTCTCTTGCCAGGGCAACACCGAGCGCACTGCCAACGTCGCCCGTGCCGATCATTGCGATGGTGTGTGCGTTGGCGGCCTGTGAAGACAGCAACAGGGCGGCAAACGGCAGAAACAGTCGGCTAAGCGTGTGCATGGGGGCGTCCGGCGTGGTTACGGCCGGTGATTATAGCGTCGAGAAAAAGCCCGCGTGCATTGCAGCGCGGGCTTGCGGTCGTCGATCGGTTGCTGCGGGCTATTGCCGGTCGGTCGAGCGCTGCAGCGAGTTGGTGTCGAGGATGAGATCGAAGCCCTGCATGTTGGCGGGAATCACGACGACACTGCCTTCGTTTTCGGCGAACTCGTGCAACGCCTTGTTGATCTCGTGTTGCAGATACTCGGCGGTCAGACTCTGGTTGATGATGCTGTTCGCCTCGGCAATGCCTTTCGCCCGCTCGATCTCGATCTCGGCGTCTTTCTTGGCGATTTCCACCTGCACCTGTTTCGCTTCGAGACGTTTCTCGGCTTCGACGGCCTCGCGAATCGCGGCTTCGATGCTGGGATCGGTGTTCAGCGCCCGGACGACCACTCGGGTGACAAAAATGTCGCCCGAATCGGAGCGCTCGAGACGGCCCTGGAGTTCCGCCAGTACCTCGTTCTGCAGCAACTCGCGCTGCTTGTGCAGCTGCAGGCTGTCGATCTCGGAGACTTTTTCGTAGATGGCGGCACGCGCTTCGCGGACGACGAGCCCGTAGGCGGGCAGCCAGACGCCGCCCGGTCCGCGGATGGCCGAAGCCGCGTACTTCACGACCAGTTCGGAGACCCGTTCGGGCGGTACGCGGTAGTAGACCGACACGTCGAGGTCGCGCAGCGACAGGTTATCGGCGGCCTTGGGCTGCAGATCGTCGATATCGATCGCGATCTCCTTGGCGCTGAATTCCTGCCGGGTTGTCAGCAACGGGGCCTTGAAGTTCAGCCCCTGGCCCTGTTCGGTGTGATTCACCTTGCCCAGGGTCCGCTCGACGGCCACGTTGCCGCTTTGCACGGTGTAGGCGCTCATGTAGGCAATGGCGCCGAGCACTACGGCGACAACCATGAACTTCGCGGGTAAGAGTCTGCTCACGGCGGTTCCTCCTTCTCTGTTGGTCGAAATTTATCCCAACAATTCAATGAGATATGAGTACGAAGTCGCACTTTTCAAGGTCGTTTCTGCAGCCGGAAGGGCCTGATTTCTAGAACCAGATGGCCATGTCAATACCGTGCTCGTCGTAGACGGGTGTCTCGGGCAGGCGGGTTGCGGCGCGTTCGGCAATACGGGCAGCGGACCAGAGAACGGCAAAAGCGTCGAGTACGTCGTCTTTTGCCACGGCCTTTCTGGGGTAGCTGCCGAGCGCGCGTTCGAGCACGGCGGGCGTGTGCACGCGAGCGAGCAGTTCGCGGCGTTCGTCGAAACCGCGTTGAGTGCGTTTGGCATGCTGCATGGGGGCGCCCGCGAGCGCCGTGAAACTCAATTCCGGGTGTACTTCCCGGAGCCGGCGGCCGAAATCGGGGCGGGTGCGAATCAGGCGGTCGACGTCCGCGATCTTCGGCATGATGAAAAAGGACTGCTTGCTCATGCGTTTGCCCTCCAGCCGGAAGCGCCGCTCGCAGGCCTTGCGATAGTCGCCGATGTCGAGCACGGGTCGTATTGGTGCGGAGAACACGCTGGACGTACGCCGTGGACTCAAGACCCTGCGTGCCAGCGTCTCGCACTCGCGGCTGCCGCGATCGGGGAGACCCATGGGGATGTCGATACCGACGGTGTCGAAACCGTCGAGCCGTTCGGCAAGTTCAGCGGCGTCGTTGGCGACAAAACAGCCGGTTCGGGTTCTTTCGCGGAACGCGACAAACCAGCCGGCTTTGCAGCCGTCGACGCCTGCAATCCTGCCGTCAGTTCGCATACGTCAGTGTTTCACAGTTATGTTCACTGCGAAACCGGCGACGGGCGGCCGCCGGAACCTTGAGTTTCCTAGCGGTCACAAAGGGATATGTGGAAGAACACGGGAAACCAGCGTCCGGAGTTTGCGGCCGAGCCCGGACCGGGGCAGGAGTCGGTCTGGGATTACCCGCGGCCGCCGTCGCTGGTCCCGGATCCGCGCGTGATCGAAGTGCACGCGAACGGACGTCTGTTGATCTCTACCCGGCAGTCCTATCGTGTGCTCGAGACGGCGAGTCCGCCGACGTTTTACCTGCCGCCGGAGAAACTCGAGCCCGGTGTGCTCGTTCGTACCTCGGGCCGGAGTTTCTGCGAGTGGAAAGGCGAGGCCGTCTACTGGGCTCTGGCAGGGGACACCGAGGCCGTGGCCTGGTCTTACCCCGAGCCAACACCGGCGTTTCTGCCCATTCGCGGGTACGTTGCGTTCTACCCCGGCCGGGTCGATTGCTACGTGACCGGAGAACGTGTCCGTGCGCAGCCGGGAGGGTTCTACGGCGGCTGGATTACCGACGAGATTGTGGGTCCCGTGAAAGGCGAGTCCGGCACCGGCCACTGGTGACCTAGTTGAGACGCTCCCGCAAGGCTTTGCGGTAGCTGCGGCTGACCGGCACTTTGATATCCGAATTCAGCCTGGCCTCGCCGTCGCCGGAATCGAACTGGCGGATTTCCACGACGCGTTCGAGGTTGACGATGGCGCTGCGGTGAACGCGCTGGAATCCCTGCTCGTTGAGCCGGTCGCCAATTCGGGTCATCGTGTCCCTGAGCGGGTATACGCGTTCGCCGACGTGCAGGTTGACGTAGTTGCCGCAGGCCTCGATCCAGTCGATGTCGTGAGTGCGGACGAGAAACTCGCGTCCGAGTTTCTTCACGAGGAAACGTTCGCTGGTGGACTGCTGAGTATCCTGCTCCCGGCCCTCGGCGACGAGTTCGGCTTCTCCCTGCAGGCGGCGGAGTATGAAGCTGTACAGGTAGACCAGCACCAGAATCATGATGTAGGTCCGGAAGTCCTTCAGGTACTCGTAGCCGAACTCCTTGAGCCACTCCGGCCACACGTACGGCGCCTCGGGTGAATACACCTGCCAGAGGAGTTTGCGGAGACCGTACATGATGCCGACGTGGCCGAGCGAAAACACGACGCTGAACGCCATGTGCGCGGGAACGCTGCTCCGCCAGTTGTCGGCGCGAATCGGAAAGCGCAGGTTAAAGGCCAGCACGACTGGAACCATGATCAGTACGGCCAGATGGCTGCTGCCTTCGAGGGCCCACGGCATCCACGTGTGGTAGGGGTTGCCGTCGCGGCCCATTTCGATGTGCACGATGAGCACGTTGGCAAAAAAGCCCATACTCAAGAAGCCCAGCACGATCAGAGTTTCGAACCAGCGGCGTCGTTTCAGGTAGTCGTCGAGCGTCATGGCGCAATCCTACCGCGCTCTTGCGACGGGTGCCGTCGATTCGTCCCGCAACTGGTCCCGGCGTGCCCGCGGTTCGTCACAGGCCACGTCCGGTACGGCACTTGAGGGTGTTGGCGCGCCTCCGGCAGGACTAGCGTTGGTCACCGGATCATTGAAGAGGGTCTCAACAATGCCGCAATCGGACCGCCGCTACGACATCGACGCTATTCGCGTGTTTGCTTTCAGTCTGCTGATTCTTTACCACGTCGGGATGTTCTATGTGCTCGACTGGGGCTGGCACATCAAGTCCGCCTATCAGGCCGAGTGGCTGCAGGTGCCGATGCGCTTCAGCAATCAGTGGCGTATGCACATCCTGTTTCTGATTTCCGGCTTGGCCGTCAGCTTCGTCTGGGGCCGCTACTCGCCGGGTAAGCTGGCGCTCCGACGGACCGGTCGCCTGCTGCTGCCGTTGGTCTTCGGCATGGCGATTGTTGTGGCACCGCAGCCCTACTACGAGGCCCTGTCGAAAGGCGTCATAGAGCCCGGCTTCCTCGATTTCATGCGCCGGTACCTGAGTTTCGAGGATTTTCCCGGGGAGGCCTGGGGCGGCGAAAACATCATCGTCTGGACCTGGAATCATCTCTGGTACCTGCCGTACGTGTTGACCTACACACTCGTGTGTATTCCCCTGTTCATCTGGCTGGCCGGACGGGGCGCCCGCGTTCGCGGCGCGCTGCAGTCGCTCAGGGGGCCCGCGCTGATCCTGCTGCCGACCCTGCCGCTCCTGGCCTACGGCCTATTCGTGTTCCCGCATTTTCCGTTCATCAATCACAGCCTGATCGGCGACTGGTACGCACACGTGCTGTACGGGACGTTTTTCATCTACGGTTTTGTCATTGGCCAGAGCCCGTCGCTGTGGCAGGAGTTTGCCCGCCTGCGCTGGTGGAGTGTCGGGCTGGGCAGTCTTGCGTTTGTCGCGCTGATCACCAGCGAGTACTGGCTGCCCGAAGCGGGCCTCCTAAGAGACATTCCCGAGGTGGGCATCGTGTACCTGAATCGCTGGCTGTGGATTCTTGCCGTACTGGGCTGGGGCCACCACCTCGTCAGCCGGCCGCTGCCCGGCCTGGCGTACGCCACCGAAGCGGTTTTTTCCTGGTACATCCTGCACCAGACCCTGACCGTGGTTGCCGGTTACGAACTGGCGAAGTATCAGCTGGGCCCCGTGCTCGAGCCGTTGCTCGTACTCGGGGCGACCGTGGGCGGCTGCCTCGTCCTACACGAGTACGTGATACGTCGAACGCCGTTCTTAAGGCCGCTGTTCGGGCTGCGTTATCGTGCCCGACCGCTGTCGGCGAGCCGGCAGGGAGAGGCCAGTGCAGCCTAAGCTGCCTGACGGTGCACCGGCAATTCGAATTCGAAGCGGGTGCCGGTGTTCTGCCGGCTGGAGACCGTAATGCGGCTCTTGTGCAGGTCCAGGATGCGCTTGACGATCGCAAGTCCGAGCCCGGACGAATCCGAGCGGGCCTGCTCGCCGTCGACGGCGCTGTAAAAGCGCTCGAAGATGCGCGGCAAGTCCTTGTCCGCAATACCGGGCCCCGTGTCGGAGACGGCAACGGCCAGCGCATCGGGTTTTTCGGCAATGCTAATGGTCACTTCGCCGCCGTCGGGAGTGAACCGTACGGCGTTCTTGACGAGGTTTTCGAGGACTCTCTGGATCAGGCCGATATCGCCCACGGTCTGCGGGCCGCCGGTATCGAATTCGATGTTGAGGTCGATTCCGCGCTCTTCGGCTTCGATCTGGAACTCCTGCAGGACGTCCTGCACCAGCTCCTGCAGCGAGAACGCCTCGAACTGCGGCGGCGCCTGGTTGGCGTCGAGTTTCGACAGCTCGAACAGGTCGCCGATCAGCGTGCTCAGGCGCACCGTGTGTTTGCGCGCGATCTTCAGGTACTGGCGGCGGGCCTCGTCGTCGAGTCGCTCGCCTTTGATGATCAAGGTCTCGAGGTAGCCCTGCATGGCGGCGAGCGGCGTGCGCAGATCGTGTGAGATGTTCGAAACCAGTTCGCGCCGCAGGCGGTCGTTCTCTTCGAGTTGTTCGATCTGCTCGGTGATGCGCGCCGACATGGCCGCGAAGTTCCGGCCCAGCTCATCGATTTCGTCGCCGCCCGGTTTGGCCGGGATATCCTCGGGCTGTTCCGCAAAGCCGGTCTGGCTGACGCGACGCATTTCGGCGCTTAGCCGCTTGAGGCGCCTCGTCAGCAGGTTGAACACAAGCACACCGACGATGCCCCCGGTAAGCACGATGAGCAAGAGGGCAAGTGCCGTGACTTTGGCCACATACGAGCTGCCGATGTCGCTGGCCAGCGTCTCGTAGGTTTTGCCGCCCAGGATGACGTACAGGTAGCCCGCGAGCTTGCCGTCGTCCATGACCTCGGAGGCGGAAAACACTTTCTGGATCGAGCCGCTGCGCGGGTCGTCGCCGCGAACGGGCAGGCGACTCTCGCCCGCGGCGACCCGTCGAATCGGCGCAAGGTCGACGCTGGTTTTGAGCACGGTGTCGTCCGGCATCGCGTGACCGATGATCTCTCCGTCCGTGCCGAGCAGGTAAATCTCCGCCGTGGGGTTGATCACCATTGCGCGTTCAGCGAGTTCGTGAAGACTGTCGAGATCGGCAACCCCGTCGCGAATCAACTGCCGTTCGCCGGTGACGTACATGGCGATCGGCGCATTGAGCCGCTGCGTCAGCTCCTCGTAGTACGCTTTCGTGTTGATGCGCTCGACGACGTAGAACGCGCCGCCCATGAGACCGACGATCAACAGCAGCGCAAGCGACAGGCGGGCGAACAGGGTATTCATTTCGCCACCGAGAGCCGCGGGTTCTGTGCTGCGTCGTCGGCAAATTTGTAACCGATGCCCCACACCGTCACGATGGTTTCGGGGTTCGAGGGATCTTCCTCGATTTTTGCGCGCAGCCGATTGATGTGCGAATTCACCGTGTGCTCATAGCCTTCATGGCCGTAGCCCCAGACCTGGTCGAGCAGGTCCGCGCGCCGAAACACGCGACCGGGATGGCGCGCAAAGTAGCACAGCAGATCGAATTCCCTCGCGGTCAGGTCGACGGGCTTACCGGCCATCGTGACCTCGCGGCGTTCGGTATCGATCGCAATCCTTCCGGCACGAATGGCGGCGGCGGCCGTGGGTGCCTCCGGCTCCTTGAGGTTGCTGACCCGTCGAAATATCGCGCGCACGCGGGCCGCGAGTTCGAGCACGCTGAACGGTTTGGTCAGGTAGTCGTCGGCGCCGGACTCGAGTCCCAGTACGCGATCGAGTTCCGCCGACATGGACGTCAGCATGAGGATCGGCTGGTACTGGCTGCCGTTGCTTCTGACGCTGCGGCAGATATCGAGGCCGCTCGGGCCGGGCAGGCGTATGTCCAGAATGATGAGGGACCAGGTCTGTTCGACGGCAAGCTTGAGGCCTGCGTGACCGTCGCTGGCCACGACCAGTTCGTCGCACAGGTCCTTGAGATGCAGACTGACGAGTTCCGCGATATCGCGTTCGTCTTCCACCAGCAGTATGCGTCGTCGATCCACCGGACTCCCTTGCCGAGGGCGCGTGTTGCCCGCCGTTTCAGGCGAGCTTGCAGAATAGACCGGGAATTTCACGTAAATATCACAAGCAAACAAAAAGCCGGCAGCACGTCCCTGTGCCGCCCGGCTGGTGGGGACTCATTCGACCCGTGTGACGGTCGCGCGTAGCACCGGATTGTCGAAACGGTGCTGGTTGTCGAGATCGGACGTCGCAAAACCGTCGTCGCGTCCCACGACACCGGAGTGCATGGTCACGCGGTCGAAGCGATCGTCGCGGTCGGCGTTGAAGCCTTCTCCGCCGCCGACAGGGCCGGGGATGTGGATGGCCTCTTCGGTGTTGGCCTCGGTGCCTGCATCGTAGGCAATCCCGCTGCCCCGGCGGCTGTCGCCGACGGCCAGATCGCCGATCGGCATACCGTTGATGCCTGTAAACGCGTCGTTCGTATTCACTAGCATCGTACTGACGGACACTTCGGCGGTCGGTAGTTCGGTCAGCAGGACCGTGAAGCGCACGCTCGTCGAACCGCCCGGCGGAATCGGATTGGGGCTGGCAACGGTCGCAAGTACGCCGGCGTCTCCGGCGGCCTCGACGAGCAGGTCGGCGTTACTGCCGCCTTCGGCGAGTACTTCGAGGCCAACCGTGGCCGGCTCGCCCACGCTGAACACGCGATAGCTGTTGTCGTGGCCGATCACGGCGATTGGCGACAGTGGCTGTGCATTGGTCAGGTTGGTGACACTGATCTCGAAGGTGGCTGACGCCGGCGGCGGAGGTGCGGGCGGGGTCGAGGGCGGCGGCACGTCGTCGCTGCTGCAGGCCGCTATGACAAGCCCGGCCGCAACCAGCGCGACGGTGCGCATGCGTTGCAAGTAATGAATCGACATACCGGCCTCCTAGCGTACGGTGACGATGACGCGCACGACCGGGTTCAACCAGCGATGCACGCGGCTGTCGAGGTCGCTCGTGCCACCGGTAGCGTCGGTATCACCCAGCGCGTTGCGATGAATGTGCACGGTCGGGTTGGCGTCCGCCGCAGCGGCGCCGGTCGCGCCCGTGCCCGCAAGGCCGCCGGGGTCGGCCGGCATGCCGGGTACCCCGGGCGCACCGCCGCCGTTCAGAATTTCGTCGTTGGCCTCGGTGCCCGAATCGTAGGCGGGCAGGTTGTAGACGTAGGTCCCGGGTTCGGTGGGGATCGTAATGGCGTTGAGGCCTGCGAATGCGTCGTTGGTCGGCAACAGCATCGCAACGACCGAAAGCTGCGTGTTGCTCGTGCCGTCGGTGTTGAGGTCGGTATCCGTGCTCTGCGCGGGCGGCAGCAGCCCGCCGGCCGGATTCGCCGATATCGTGGCGCCCAGACCCTCGAGCGTCGTCACGAGCCCGGCAATGTCACCGCCTTCGGCCATGGCCTGCAGTCCGGCGGACGCGGGCTGGCCGACCTGGAAGAGGCGGGTGCCTTCGGGATGCGCGGCAACCAGGAACGGCGTAAACCATATGCCGTTGGTCAGGTTGACGATTCTTACGTTGAAGTCCGCAGCCTGTACGGCAGGTGCAGTCATGAGGGTGGCGGACAGAGCTGCCGCGGCAAACAGGCGTTTCATGGGAGTCTCCGGAATCAGTAGGAAATCGCGGGACAGCTTGCCCGCCAATTCTCACGGGAAGTTCACGGAGCGCTAACAAATCTCTGGACACGGTCTCAAAATACGGCGTCGCCCGGGCGGGCCGGGCCCGCTGTGTCGGCGGCGCCTTTTTGTGTACCCTGACTCGCGCCAATGATCGGGGGACAACATGCTGACGGTACATCACCTGGAGAACTCGAGGTCGCAACGGATCCTTTGGCTGCTCGAAGAACTCGGCGCCGACTACGAACTGGTGCGCTACGAGCGGGATCCGGAAACGAGTCTCGCTCCTGAATCTCTCCGCGCCATCCATCCACTCGGCAAGTCGCCCATCGTGACCGACGGAGAGCACTGCATTGCGGAGTCCGGAGCGATCATCGAATACCTCACTGCGCGATACGGCGACGGCAGCCTGGTGCCGCCGGACGCAAGCCCCGAAAGGCTTCAGTACACCTATTGGTTGCATTACGCCGAAGGCACTTTCATGCCGTTCATGGTTTTGTCGCTGATCCTCAACCGCATCGAGTCCGCGCCGGTACCCTTTTTCCTGAAGCCGGTTACCCGCGGGATTGCAGGCAAGGTTCGCAAGGGGTATCTGTCCGCGAACGTCTCGCGCAACCTCGACTTCATGGAGGCGACGCTCAACGAATCGGCCTGGTTCGCCGGCGAACGCTTCACGGCAGCTGACGTGCAGATGAGTTTTGCGGTGGAGGCGGCGGAAGTCCGCACCAATCTCGGTGAGGAGTACCCGGCGCTGGCGACATTCCTCGAACGCATCCGTTCGCGTCCCGCCTATCGCGCGGCGCTGGAAAAGGGCGGACCTTACGAGCTATTGAGCGCCTGAACGATTTCGCCAGCGGCTTTCGGATGTCTGGACAAAAAAGCCCGCTGCGGATCACCGCAGCGGGCCAAGCCAATCGTTCGCAAAACCGTAAGGGGGTAAGGGGGAGCAGTCTCGCGAACGGTCCTTAGCGGGTCCTTTTTGGCTCCTTCAGGGTTGGCTTCAATGTGTTGTCGGATCCGCCGACGTCATTCGTCGAGCAGGAATACGCCGATCTTGCTTGCGGTAAACACGTTACCGGCTGCGTCGTATTGCCCGTGAGCGTGCAGGGAGCGGGCCGTCGTGGCGCCGTCCAGGCTTTGGCTCAGATCGGTGACAAATTCCGCAAAGTCGCTGTAAAGGCGGATGCTGTCAGACGACTTGATCGAGTACAGCGTCCGCCCTTCGGCCGGCGGCACCAGGGTGGTTCCCGAGGGAAGCCCGGTCAGGTCGATCAGCACCGGTCCCTGTTTGATGAACTTACGCTCGCCAATGTCGGCGTTCTGGTTGTCGAGCACCAGGCCTTCGGCCGCAATGCTCAGGAAAGGCGCCGCCGTGCCGGCTTCGCCCCAGCCGATGCCGAGCTTGCTCCTGACGGCCGTAAAGTCGATCAACGTCCGCGCGTCGAAATCGGGTGCTGCGGTGCCGAAGGCCGTGGGGAAACCTTTGGCGACAAACGCCTCACCGCTGGCGAACGCGTCGATCGACAGTTCGGCCGTGGCGATCTGATAGTTCGCCGGGTCGGCGTCCTCCGCCGGGCTCGTGCCGGTGCCAGCGAAGTCGAACAGGTCGATGGGCCGGCGGTCGATGTTCATGAGGTTGGCCGAGACTTCGCCGGGCATGACGTCGTTCAACAGCCCGGAGACGCGTGTCAGGTGCAGGCGCGCCGTGCCTTCGGTGGCGTCGAGCACGGGCGTTTCCGAGTCGGTATCGCTCGCCGCAAGCTCACCGCGAACCGTGATTCGCTGCCCGATGGAGATGTCGCCGATGCCGAGGTCGACGTCGCGCGCGCCGTCTTTGAAGACCTCTGTGTTGTCGCCAATCTCGACGAGTACGTCGTCACGGAAGTAGGCACGCTGCTCGCGCGGGACGAGGGTGGCCCCGCGGATCGTCAGAGACGTGCCGCTGCGTGCAATGACGTTGCCGACGACGGTATCGAGGCTCGTGCCAGGGACGCTGCTGCCCGCCAGTACGCGTTCGGCCGTAAACTCCCGCTCGCCGACATCGAGCGCACCGAGCGCAACGCTCGGCAGACGTTGGTCGGGGTTGGCCTCGTCGGCGGCTGCCAGAGCCTCGAGGCCTGCGCTGCCTTCGTATTCCACGCCGTCGACCTCGAACGCCGTCGATTCGGTCGTGTTGACAGTGACGCGGCCGAACTCACCGTCGCGCAGATGAAACGGACGCACGGCGACGTTGTAACTCATGGCCGCCAGGTCGACGCTCAACACCGGACCGCGGACGCGCAACGTCTTCTCGTCGACGGGGCTGATTTCCGCAACGATGAACGTTTCGGCAACCGCAAGGGCAGGGTCTGCGCTCAAATCGACCCGGTGCGACGCCTCTAGATCGAAATCGAGCTGCAGGAAAGCGGGCCGGCCGCGGGTTACGACGAGGCGTTTGCGCTCGTCGAGCCGTATGTCGAGGGTATTCTCGGTGAGTGGCGTACCCGTTTCATCGACGACCACGGCCTGTTTTGCGGCTCCGTTCTCCTCGACGACGATCTCGGCATCGCTGTAGTCGAGCGTAATCGCGCCGGCGACGTAGGTTGCCGGTGGCACGGTGGCCACACTCAGGAGCTCCGTCAGGTCGACGTATTCCGTAAAATCGATACGGGTCTCGCGCGGCAGCGTTTCGACGATTCTGCCGTTGGCTGTTTCCAGTGTCAGAGACACGACGTCGACCGTATAACTCAGGAAGTCGCCGTCGGCATCGGTCAAACCCAGCAGTACGGTACCGCACTCGCCGTGGGTGGCCGCGTTGGCAGGGTCGCAGTCGGCAGCCGCGGTTGGCGGCGTCGTCTCCGCTTGTTCTGTCGTGCCGGCGCCGCCGCCGCAGGCGGCCAGGCCGAGAAATAGCACCGACAGTAGTGCTGATCGAATCCATGCGGGCATTTCAGTCTCCTTGAATGTGGCGATTGCCTCGGTTCCTTCCCGCCAACAACGGCCCGCGTCCGCGTCGGTTGACAAGCGACTGTCGAAAGCTCGGGTCGTCGAGCACACAAAAGCCATAAAGCCAAAAAAATACAGCGACTTATCTTGTATTCCTGTATCAAGCTGTCAAAATGCAAACAAGGTCAGGAACGGACAGTCGCCGAGAACCTATTTGGTCTATGTCAACAGCAACTCGTGGGTCGATGTCGTCGCCGTCTGACACCAGCACGACCACGATCCGCTCGCGTCGTCCGCGGGCCGGCACGCGAACCCGCGGCGCCGTCGACGCACTGCAAACCCAGATCGTCGTTGCGCTACAGTCGCTGAGTCCCGGCGACACGGAAAGCGAGCTCCAGTCCATCGTGAACGACATGCCGGAAGCCATCGGCAGCGACGCGGCGTGTATTGCACTCATCAACGAGGACGGCTCGAGTTTCGAGCATGTGTACGCCGCGCGCAGCGGCTTTTCGCAGGCCCGCGCCGAGGTGCTGGCCGGTGAGGCCTTGAGCGACTGGCCGTGGCTCGTGGACCGGCTCGGTCATTTACGCGTCGTCGAAGTGGGGGATACCGTGCGCGGCACGGCGAGGGCGGCGGACGAGCTGTCGCGCCTCAATGAATTGCACGTCGGCTCGCTGTTGCTGACCGGCTTTGCCGTCAACGGCGAGATCGCGGGCTTCCTGGCAGCCACCAACGACGGTCCAACCGGCAACTGGGATGCCAGCGTCAACCTGCTCGTGAAACTGTTCGGGTCGTCGCTGGCGACCGGGCTCGAGCGCGTTGCGGATCGGCGGATTCTCGAGGATTTTCGCGAGCGTAACGAACTGGTAACGATGACGGCCAACGACGGCGTCTGGGATTTCGACGGCATCAACAAACAGCTCAGCCTGTCTCCGCGGTGGCGGCGTATGCTCGGCTACCCGCTCGACGACAGCGAGCTGGATCTCGACTGGTATCAGCTCGTGCATCCGGACGACATGGCGCGCGTACAGACGCTAATGCGTCAGCACCTGGAGGGTGACACGCCGTTTTTCGAGTCCACCCACCGCATGAAGCATCAAAACGGCGAGTGGCGCTGGATGACGAGCCGCGCAAAAGCCGTGATCGACGAAAACGGCCGGCTGATCCGGCTGCTGGGCGTCGAGTGCGACATTACGGAGCGCAAGATCTACGAGGACGCGCTGTTCCGCGAAAAGGAAAGCGCGCAGATTACGCTGCAGTCCATCGGCGACGGTGTGATCACGACCGACGCCGAGTGCAACGTCGAATACGTCAACCCGATTGCCGAAGACCTGACGGGTTGGAAAGTCGACGATGCCAGCGGCCGCTCCATTGACGAGATCTTTCGCGCGTTTCACGAGGAAACCTGTGAACCGCTGGAAAACCCAATGGGCGTTGCCATCAACCGCGATCGCCGCATCAAATCCGTCCGACCAACCCTGCTCATCCGGCGCGACGGCAACGAACTGTATGTCGAAAGTACGGCATCGCCGATTCGTAACGGCAAGGGCGAAGTGACCGGCGGCGTGCTGGTGTTTCACGACGTCAGCGAGGCACGCGAACTCAACCGGCGCCTGAGTTATCACGCGTCTCACGATCTGCTGACGGGACTCGTCAACCGGCGTGAGTTCGAGGCCCGGCTCGAGCGCGCACTGAAGAGTGCAAAGGCACGCGAAACCTCCTACGCGCTGCTGTATCTCGATCTCGACCAGTTCAAGATCGTCAACGACTCCTGCGGACACAGCGCCGGGGACCAGTTCCTGGGGCAGCTTGGTGCACTGCTCAAGTCGAAGATCCGCTGGCGCGACACGCTGGCGCGACTCGGCGGCGACGAGTTCGGCGTGCTGCTCGAGAGCTGCAATCTCGACGAAGCCATGCAAACTGCAGAGTCTTTGCGTGCGTCCATCTCCGAGTTCACGTTCACGTGGGACGAGCGGCCGTTCAACCTGACCGTCAGCATCGGCGTGGTGCCAATTGCGGCGGACAACGAGGACGTCGCGGCGCTGCTGACGGCTGCCGACAGCGCGTGCGCTCATGCCAAGGACGCCGGCCGCAACCGCATCCACAGCTTCCAGGAAAACGACATCAACCTGATGCGCCGGCGGCGCGAAATGCAGTGGGCGGCGCGTATCACGAATGCGCTTCAGGAAAACCGTTTCGAGCTGTACCGGCAGACGATTCTGCCGCTTCGGAGCGTCGAGGACGGTGCCCACTACGAAATACTGCTGCGCATGCGCGACGAGAACGGCGGCGTGATTTCGCCGGGCCTGTTCATCGAAGCGGCCGAACGCTACGACAAGAGTCCGGAGATCGACCGCTGGGTCATACGCAATACCTTCCGCTGGCTGGTGTCGGAAGCGGACGAGCGCGAACGGCTTGCGCTGTGCTCGATCAACCTGTCCGGCAAATCGCTCGGCGACGAGAAGTTCCTGCCGTTTGTCGTCAATCAGTTCCAGATGAGCGGCCTCGATGCCACCAAGATCTGTTTCGAAATCACGGAGACGGCGGCCATTGCGAGCTACTCGCAGGCGAACCGTTTCATCAACGCGCTGAAAGAACTCGGCTGCAAGTTTGCACTCGACGATTTCGGCACCGGCCTGTCTTCATTCGGTTATCTCAAACACTTCCCGGTTGACTTTCTCAAAATCGACGGCAGCTTCGTCAAGGAGATACTGCATGATCCGATCGACCGCGAGATGGTACGCTCGATTGCTCAAATCGGGCGCCTTACAGGCAAACAAACCATTGCCGAGTTTGCGGAAAACGAAGAGATCATTACGATGCTCCGGGGCATGGATATCGACTATGCCCAGGGCTACGGAGTATCCGAACCCAAGCGTGTGACCCGCGCTGTCGCTTAGCGTAGCGACGCGAGGTTTTCGCCAGGTTCTTCAGCCGATGCTGAACAGCATCGAGAGGTCGATTGCCCTTACGTTTTTGGTCAACGCACCGCTGGAGATGTAGTTCACGCCGGTGTCGGCAACGGCGCGCAGCGTGTCCGTGCCGATGCTGCCGGACGCTTCCAGTTCGGCGGCGACGTAGCCGTAAGCCGCGTTGATCGCGACCGCTTCGCGCAGGTCTTCGAGCGAAAAGTTATCCAGCAGGATTCGGCCGGCGCCGGCGTCCAGCGCAACTTTGAGTTCCGCGACCGATTCGACTTCGACCTCGACGAGCACGTCGTCGTGTGCGGCTGTCGCTGCCTCGAGAGCATTGGCGATGCCGCCGGCGCTTTTGATGTGATTTTCCTTGATGAGGATTGCGTCGAACAGGCCGTGGCGATGATTGCTGCCGCCGCCGAGCCGGACGGCGTATTTCTGCGCGGCGCGCAGACCGGGCAGCGTCTTGCGTGTATCGAGCAGCGTTGCGCCACTGCCTTCGAGCAGTTTGACGTAGCGGGCCGTCTCGGTGGCGGTGGCGGACAGGGTCTGCAGGAAATTGAGCGCCGTGCGTTCTCCGGACAAGAGCGCTGCCGCGGGACCGACCAGCTTGCAAAGCACGTCGCCGGACTCCGCAGTTTCGCCGTCGTGAATGTACCAGTCGACAATGACCGATTCGTCGATCTGGCGAAAGACTTCGTCGACCCACGGTTGGCCGGCAACGACACAGGCTTCGCGCGCGACGATCTGTGCGCCGGCAACGGCGTCGGCGGATACGAGAGCGGCGGTCAGGTCGCCGCTGCCTATGTCTTCTTTCAGCGCGCTGGCAACGTTGTGCGTGACTGCCTCGGTGATTCGCTCGGCATCGCTCAATTCGGACTCCCGGAAATTTGGGCGGAAAAACAAGAAACCCGGCGCGATGGCCGGGTTTCCGGGTTTGCTGCCGAGTGCCCGGCTACATGATGAAGCCGTGCCCGGCTCCTACCATGCTCATGACCATGGGGATCGACATTAGCGTGTTCGAGCGCGAGGCGAGGAACGCAATGTTCTTCGCTTTGGCGATTTCTTCGGGCGTGGCCTCAACGATGCCCAGCACTTTCTTCTGGTTCGGCCAGATCAGCACCCAGACGTTGAACAGCATGATCGTACCCAGCCAGGCGCCGATGCCGATGGTCAACGCATAGGTGTTCACCGTGTCGCCCATCAGGCCCAGCGTGAAGGCGTCGTGCAGCTGACCGCGGTGCAGCAGGTAGGCGGCGCCCGACAGCCAGGTCAGTGCCGCTCCCCAACGAAACCACCACAGAGCCCGCGGTGCCACGTACTTGGTGATCCCGGCGCCGCCGGGGCCGCCTTCGTCGCTTGCGGCCTCGCCGAGCGCAGGCACCTGGACGAAGTTGAAATAATAGAGAAGGCCGATCCACGTGATACCGGCAAGCACGTGCAGCCAGATAATGGCCGACGCGGCATTGGCAAGGGTGTTGTCGCCGGTCAGGACAACGATGATCAGCGCCAGCACCACGCCGCTGATGATGGTACCGGCTACGCTCTTCAGAGGATTCATTAGGACGCTTCTCCAGAATTTGGCATTATTGTATCTTTATGTTTCCGGCGTTCTGCCGGAGCTGCACCGCCAATATTATAGATCAGCTATTAGAGCAAGTCTCGACGCGTTTGCGTCGCTTGAAGTCCGCGAGTCCAAACCCCATGTCCCGATCAGCTTCACGTTCCCGATTTCGCCTGGAGGCCGTATCGCGCGGCAATCGCGAGCTGTATCCGGCGTCACCCTGCGTGTCGATCTGCACGCTCGACGACGATCAGGTGTGCCTGGGCTGCAGTCGGACTCTCGACGAAATTACCCACTGGTCGTCGTACTCGAAGGAAAAACAGTGGCAAATCATCGACGATTTGCGACGCCGGACGGGCCTTTCGGAGGTAGACTAACAACATGTCGATACGTACAACGTCGAACCGCGGGCTCCGCGGCGTTCTGACCCTGCTGGTGACGGGTATGCTGCTCGGCGGCTGCACCTCGATGATGCTGAGCGGCGGCGGAACCACATACAGCAGCGGCAGCGAGCAGGATGCCGGCGAGGAGACGCGCGACAGCGCCATCAACGCCGAGATCAAGAAACGCTACCGTCGCGCGCACGATGTCGACGTGTCGAACGTCATCGTCAGGACCGTCGACGGCAAGGTGACGCTGACCGGGATGGTGGAAAGCTATGAGGCGCGCAACGAAGCTTATCGGCTGGCTCGACAGGTCGAAGGCGTGAGCGCCGTGGTCAACCAGATACGCGTAGTGGACAGACGCAGATGATCGACTTGAGGAAAAAGTGATGAGTGACGACATCAACGCCAGAATCGAGGAGCAACTCGGCTCCCACGACATTCTTCTGTACATGAAAGGTTCGCCGGATTTTCCGCAGTGCGGCTTTTCGGGACAGGCGGTGGCGGCTCTGAATGCCGTTGGCCAGCCTTATGCCTATGTGAACATCTTCGAGGACCAGGAGATTCGCGAGGGTCTCAAGGTGTACTCGAACTGGCCCACGTTTCCTCAGCTGTACGTCAAGGGTGAACTGATCGGCGGTTCCGATATCGTCATCGAGATGTACAACTCGGGCGAACTCAAGAGCCTGCTGGACGAGGCCAAGGGGCAGACGGCGGAAGCCTGATCGCCGGCAGTCAGCTCGGAAGCGATTCCGTTTTTCCGGTCAGCATCTCGTAGACCGGTGCGAAACGGTTGACGATCTCGCAGAAGATGTCGGCCGTCACTTCGGCGTCGTAAGCGGCGGAGTGCGCCGCGTCATCGTCCCATTCGAAGCCCGCCGCTTTTACGGCCCGTGACAGCACCGTTTGTCCGAAGGCGACGCCCGACAGCGTCGCCGTATCGAAGCACGAGAAGGGGTGAAACGGGTTTCTCCGGATGCCCGCGCGTTCGACGGCACGATTCAGGAATCCGAGGTCGAAAGCCGCATTGTGCCCGACGAGGATAGCGCGGCTGCAGTTGCTTTCGCGGACCGCGCGCCGCACTTCGCGAAACACGCGGCCGAGGGCGTCGCGCTCGTCGATCGCCGGGCGCAGCGGATGGTCGGGGTCGATACCGTTGACGGCGAGGGATGCCGGCTCGATGTTGGCGCCCTCGAACGGCCGAACGTGGTAGCGCAGCGTTTCCTTGCGCTTTAAGTCGCCGTCGTCGCCGAAACCCACGAGCACGGCTGCGATCTCGAGCAGCGCATCGGTCTCCGCGTTGAATCCGCCGGTCTCCACGTCGACAACAACCGGCAGGAAACCGCGAAAGCGGTCCGACATTCTGATTTCGTCCATGTCGTTAACTCGCGATGCCGTCGGCCGGGTTGTCGCCGAGCTGCGCGTCCAGAAGCAGCGCCAATGTGTACCGGACCCCGAAACCGGTGACCTTGCCCGGAATGGCACCCAGGCCTCCCTCGTGTTCCCCCGAGGAAAGGTCGATGTGCACCCAGGCGGTATCGTTTTCCACGAACTCGTTTAAGAAACTCGCGGCGAGGATGTGATCGCCGGTTCCCTTGACCGAACACTGCATGAGGTCGGCAACCTCGCTTTCGAGTTCGGCGAGGAACTCCTGGCCCATCGGAAACGGCCATACACGCTCCCCGCACGCGGCGCCCGTGCGCTTCAGCGTGGGATGCCATTCGGGGCGGTTGCTGAAGATACCCGAATAGCGCGTTGTAATGGCGTCGACACAGGAACCCGTCAGCGTGGCGTAATCGACAATCAATTGCGGTTGCTCGCGGCTCGCGAGGGTCAGCGTATCCGCAAGCGCCATCCGGCCTTCTGCGTCCGTGTGTATTGTCTGTATGGTCTTGCCGTTCAGAGCCCGAATGAGATCCTGGGATTTGTACGCCGTTGGTCCGGTGCGGTTTTCCGTGATCGCAAGCCAGCAGTCCACGGCAAAACGCGCTTCGATTTCCGTCAGTGCCAGCAGCGTGCCGAGCGCGACGGCGCTGCCCTGCATGTCGCCGTGCATCCCCAGCATCGATTGAAACGGCTTCAGGTTGGTGCCGCCCGTGTCGAATATGATGCCCTTACCGACCAGCGCCACACGCGCTTTCGAGACGGATTTGTCCGGCCGGAAGCGCAGCCGAATGATACCGGCGGTCTTGTCCGCGTTGCCCTGCGCGACGGCCAAAAACGCGCCGGCGCCAAGCCGTTCGAGTTCGCCGATCGAATAGCGCTTGAACTCCCAGCCGTGATCCTTGGCGAGCGAGCGCACGAGTTCGGTGTAATGTTTGGCGTCCAGCCGGTTTGGCGGCATTGCCGTCAGCCAGCGGGCGAGGTGGTTGCCGTTGGCCTCGGCGGCAATGCGCCGCAAAGGCTCGGCGTGCGGCGACCAGTTCTCGCCGAGTCCGAGCAGGCGAATGGTGCGTATCGGCGGCTTCTTCGGTTTCTGCTGCCAGGAGGGCATGGGGGCTGCGGCGGCCAGTGCCGCGGTAACGAACGGTTCGAATAGTTCGTCGTAGGTCTTGCCGTCGAAACCGATCGCAGCTATACCTACGGTTCCGGGCGATTCGTCGGTTACTGCCGAAACCAGTTTTGCGGCAAGTGAAAGCCGATCGAACGTCGTGTCTTGAGATTTCAGTTTGCCGGCGACGACCCGCGTCTGACGCGGATTGTCGAGTCTGCCAAGCAGTGCCGGTACGCTGCCGGCCGGGCGTTTGGCCATGAGCGTTTTGAGCTTCGGTCCGCCCGGGATCTGTTTCCAGGTTTTTTCGCCGATGCGTTCCGGCAACAACAGGATGAGCTGGTCCACCGAGGCGAGCGCCTTTGAATCCAGGCGGCCTGCACGTGCTACGACACGTGTCCGGGCAGCCGGGGGCAATAGAGAGTGCATACGTATGAATTCCCGCTACTTGGCTTGACCGGATCAGCGCAAACGCCGAATATGGCGCCCCGAAACCCTTAGCGCTCGGTCTACTACATCGAGCGCTGATCCTAGCAGGCACGCCCGTCGAATTCATCCGACAGATGGCCTGTTAAACCAATCGGACTGTCTATGACCAGCTTCAATCCTTTCGACGATCTGGATCCCGTTGAGACCAATGAGTGGCTCGAATCCATCGATTCGGTGCTGACACATCACGGACCGGAGCGGGCACACTTCCTGCTCAATCGAATGATCGATTTTGCGCGCCGTTCGGGTGCCTATCTTCCGTACAGCCCGAATACGGCGTATCTCAATACGATCGCGACCGGGCGCCAGCCGGAGTACCCGGGAGACCGCTCCCTGGAACGGAGGATCGAAGCGATCATCCGCTGGAACGCCATGGCGATGGTTGTTCAGGCTAACCGCAAGAGCACCGAGTACGGCGGGCACATCTCCAGCTATGCATCGTCCGCGACGATGTATGAAGTGGGCTTCAATCACTTCTGGCGTGGCGCAACCGACGAGCAGGGCGGCGACATGATCTTCGTGCAGGGTCACTCGGCGCCGGGAATCTACGCGCGGGCCTACCTCGAGGGACGCCTGAACGAATCGAGGCTGGCGCGTTTTCGCCAGGAGGTCGGCGGACACGGCCTGTCTTCGTATCCCCACCCCTGGCTGATGCCGAACTTCTGGCAGTTTCCCACCGTATCCATGGGGCTCGGACCCATGATGGCGATTTACCAGGCACGCTTCATGCGCTACATGGAGCATCGCGAAATGCAGCCGCCGTCGGACCGGAAAGTGTGGGCGTTTCTCGGCGACGGTGAAATGGACGAGCCCGAATCGATGGGCGCCATTACGATGCCGGTTCGCGAAGGGCTCGATAACCTCGTGTTTGTCGTCAACTGCAACCTGCAGCGGCTGGACGGTCCCGTGCGCGGCAACGGCAAGATCATTCAGGAACTCGAAGCCGCGTTCAGCGGGGCCGGTTGGAACGTCATCAAGGTCGTCTGGGGTTCGCGCTGGGATCCGCTCTTGGCCAAGGATCACAAGGGGCTGCTGCGGCGGATCATGGAAGAGACCGTCGACGGCGAATACCAGACCTACAAGGCGCGCTCCGGCGCGTACGTGCGCGAGAAGTTCTTCGGCAAGTATCCCGAGACTCTGGCGATGGTTGCCAACATGTCGGACGAGGAAATCTGGCGGCTGAACCGGGGCGGTCACGATCCGCTCAAGGTCTACGCCGCTTACGATGCGGCAATGAAGGCCAACGGCAAGCCGACGATCATCCTGGTCAAGACCGTAAAAGGCTACGGCATGGGCGCAGCCGGGGAAGGGCAGAACACGGCGCACCAGCAGAAGAAGATGAACGAAGACGCGCTGCGCGAGTTTCGCGATCGCTTCAACATCCCGGTATCCGATAAGGAACTCGACGACGTGCCCTTTTACACGCCGGCCGAGGACAGTGCCGAACTCGAGTACCTGCACGAGCGGCGCAAGGCGCTTGGCGGCTATCTGCCGAAGCGCCGGCGGCTGACCAGCGTCAAGCTTCCGGTGCCGCCGCTCGAGATCTTCAAGACCCAGCTGGACGGCACCGGCGAGCGCGAGGCATCGACGACCATGGCGTTTGTCCGCATGCTCACGGCGCTGGCCCGCGACAAGCAGATCGGCAAGCACGTCGTGCCCATCGTTCCGGACGAGGCACGGACTTTCGGCATGGAGGGTATGTTCCGGCAGATCGGCATCTACGCGTCCAAAGGCCAGCTCTACGAGCCGGAGGATGCCGGCGAGCTGATGTACTACCGCGAGGACAAGAAAGGACAGATTCTCGAGGAGGGCATCAACGAAGGTGGCGCATTCTGCTCATGGCTGGCGGCAGCGACGTCGTACTCCAATCACAACGTGCCGATGATCCCGTTCTACATCTATTACTCGATGTTCGGTTTTCAGCGCATTGGCGATTTCATATGGGCGGGTGGCGACCTGCAGTCCCGCGGGTTCCTGATCGGTGGTACGGCCGGCCGCACCACGCTTGCGGGTGAGGGCCTGCAGCATCAGGACGGACACAGTCTCGTGCAGTCCTCTACCGTGCCGAACTGCATATCCTACGATCCGACCTACGCCTACGAGCTGGCCGTGATCATCCAGGACGGCCTGCGGAGAATGCTCGGCGAGCAGGAAAACGTGTTCTATTACATCACCTGCATGAACGAGAACTACGTGCACCCGCCAATGCCGGCCGGTACGGAGGACGGCATCATCAAGGGTATGTACCTGCTGCAGGTCGGCGGTCAGGGCAAGATACGCGCGCAGCTCATGGGATCGGGCACGATTCTTCGAGAGGTGATCGGCGCAGGCGAGCTTCTTGAGAAGGACTTCGGGATTCCCAGCGACGTCTGGTCGGTCACGAGTTTCAACGAGCTGCGCCGCGACGCGCTGGAAGTCGAGCGCTGGAATCAGCTGCATCCGACGTCGGAGCCACGCACCTGCTACATCGAGGAGTGTCTTGCCGAACGGCCCGGTCCTTACATTGCCGCGACGGACTACATGAAAATTGTCCCGGACCAGATTCAACGCTGGGTACCCGGACGTTTCGTGACCCTCGGCACGGACGGCTACGGCCGCAGCGACTCGCGTGCGGCACTGCGGCAGCACTTCGAGGTCGACCGGCGCTATATTGCGATTACGGCTCTGAAAGCGCTTGCCGACGATGGCGTGCTCGATCAGAAGACCGTGCAGGCGGCGATAGAGAAGTACGGCGTGGATCCCGACAAGCCGGATCCGGTCAAGCTTTGAGCGCTTAAGGAGACCAGGCTTGGCAAACAGCATTGAAATCAGCGTTCCCGATCTGGGCGACTTCGCCGACGTCGAAGTCATTGAGGTCCTGGTAACAGCCGGCGATACCGTGGCGCGCGAAGACGGACTCGTGACGCTCGAGACCGACAAGGCGGCAATGGACGTTCCGGCACCACAGGATGGCACTATCGAGTCGCTCGACATTGCCGTAGGCGACACCGTGAACAGCGGTGACGTGATTGGCCGTATGCAGGTGTCCGAATCCGACGGCGCGCCGTCGACGGCTGACGAACCGGCGGCTCCCGCCGATACGCCGCCGCCTCCCGCGGAACAACCGGCTGACGAGCCGCCGCCCGTTGCAGGCGGCCAGCAAACCCTCGTGGTACCGGACCTTGGCGACTTCGGGGACGTCGAAGTGATCGAAGTGCACGTTGCCGCCGGCGACGAGATTGCGATCGACGATTCGCTCGTCACCCTCGAGACCGACAAAGCGGCAATGGACGTGCCCGCGCTGGCGGCCGGCAAGATCGAGTCCGTTAGCGTCAAGGTGGGTGACAAAGTATCCGAAGGCAGCGCGCTTGCCGTGATCGAGGCTGCTGCGGGTACAGCTGCGCCTGCCGCTCAGGCGGCCGCGGAGGCGCCTGCCGCAGCGGTTGAGAAACCCGCAGCTCCGGCGGCCAGCGCTCCGGAAAAGCCCGTGGCGGCGAAACCCGCGGCTGCGCCAACAGCGGCGAGCGGCACGATCAACGAAGCGGGTTTTGCCCGCGCACACGCCAGCCCGTCGGTGCGCAAGCTGGCTCGCGAACTGGGCGTCGACCTGACCCACGTCAAAGGCAGCGGGCTCAAGTCGCGGATTCTTCACGACGACGTAAAAGCCTACGTCAAATCCATACTCGCGGGCGGAAAGGCAGCACCGGCAGCAGGTGGCGGTTTACCCAAGACACCGGTTGTCGATTTCAGCAAGTTCGGCGAAACCGAACTCGAAGCGTTGACTCGTATCCAGAAGATCTCGGGACCGCGGCTGCAGGCCAGCTGGGTCAACCTGCCGCACGTGACCCAGCACGATCTCGCCGACATTACGGATATGGAGGCGAAGCGAAATGAACTGAAAGGTCCGGCCCGCGAGCGCGGCATCCGGCTGACGCCGCTGGCGTTTGTCCTGAAGGCCTGTGTTGCGGCGCTCAAAGAGTTTCCGAAGGTGAATGCTTCGCTGGCCGAAGACGGCGAAAACCTGGTCCTCAAGAAGTACTGTCACCTGGGTTTCGCGGCCGACACCGATCAGGGGCTGGTGGTACCCGTCATACGCGACGCTGACCAGAAAGACGTCTACGAGCTTGCCGAGGAACTGGCGGAGCTTTCGGCGCTGGCGCGCGACGGCAAACTCAAGGCACCGCAGCTGCAGGGCGCCACGTTTACGATCTCGAGCCTGGGCGGTATTGGCGGTACGGCGTTTACGCCGATTGTCAACGCGCCGGAAGTGGCTATCCTCGGCGTATCGCGGTCCAGCATGCAGCCGGTATGGGACGGCGAGAAATTTGTTCCGCGCCTGATGCTGCCGCTGTCGTTTTCTTACGATCACCGCGTGATCGACGGTGCAATGGCCGTGCGGTTCACTACTTACCTGAGTGCAGCGCTTGGCGACGTCGATCAATTGCTGCAGGCGATCCCGTAATGTCGACAGAAGTGGAACTCAAGGTCCCGGAACTCGGCGAGTTCTCGGACGTGGAAGTCATCGAGGTGCTGGTCAAGCCCGGTGACGTCGTTGCGGTCGAGGATCCGCTCGTGACGCTCGAGACCGACAAGGCGTCGATGGACGTACCGGCATCACACGCCGGCCGCATCGTTTCGGTGGCTGCCGCCATGGGCGATCGGGTCAACTCAGGCGATACGGTAGCGGTTGTCGAGGCGGCCGAGGACGATGTGCCGGTCGAGGAGGCCGAAGACACGATATCCACGCGGGTCATGACGGAGGACGAAATTGCCGTCGCGACCGGCAAGGTGCCGACTGCCGCCGAGACGGTGGTTGCGGGTGATGCCACACACCGCGCGGAACTGGTCGTCATCGGTTCCGGGCCGGGCGGCTACACGGCTGCGTTTCGAGCTGCGGACCTGGGGCTCGACGTCATTTTGATCGAGCGCTATCCCACGCTCGGAGGTGTCTGTCTCAACGTCGGCTGCATACCGTCGAAAGCCCTTCTGCATGCGGCCAAGGTGATCGACGACGCGAAGGCCATGGCGGACCATGGCGTCAGTTTCGGCGAACCGAACATCGACGCCGCAAAGCTCGCAGGCTGGAAAGACCAGGTGGTGGGACGGCTGACGGGCGGCATCGAGCAACTTGCCAAGCAGCGCAAGGTGCGCGTGCTGACGGCCACGGCTCAGTTTGCTTCTGCCAATCAACTGGAACTCGACAACGGCGAGACCGTTGCGTTCGAAAAATGCATTATTGCTGCGGGCTCGGAGTCGATCATGCTCCCCGGGCTGCCCGACGACCCGCGGATTGTCGATTCGACCGGCGCGCTCGAACTCTCTCCGCTGCCGCAGCGGCTGCTCGTCGTCGGCGGCGGCATCATTGGCCTGGAGATGGCCTGCGTCTACGCAGCCCTGGGTACCGAGGTCAGCGTTGTCGAGCTCATGGATACCCTGATGCCGGGAACGGATACGGATCTGGTCCGCCCGTTCCTGAAGGTCGTCAAGGAGCGCTATGCCGCCATCATGACGTCGACTAAGGTGACCGGGATGCGTGCGACGACGCCCGGAATTGAGGTGAGCTTCGAAGGCAAGGATGCACCCTCCGTCGGCGTGTACGACCGTGTTCTCGTGGCGATTGGCCGCCGGGCCAACGGCGATCGCCTGGCGGCGGAAAAGGCCGGCGTCGAAGTGGACGAGCGCGGTATCGTCAAGGTCAACAAACAGATGCGCACGAACGTGCCGCACATCTTCGCGATTGGGGATCTGGCCGGCGGTCCCATGCTGGCGCACAAGGCGACACACGAGGCGAAAGTGGCGGCCGAGGTCGCCGCGGGTGAGAAGAGCTATTTTGACGCGCGGACCATCCCCTCGGTGGCCTACACGGACCCGGAGATCGCCTGGGTTGGGCTGACCGAAATCGAGGCGAAAGAAAAGGGCATCGAGTACGAGAAGGCGCGTTTCCCCTGGGCCGCGAGCGGTCGAGCGCTGGCGCTCGGACGAGACGAGGGCTTCACCAAGCTGCTGTTCGACAAAAACAGCGGCCGGGTACTCGGCGGCGCAATGGTCGGGCCGACGGCCGGCGATCTCATTGCCGAAGTGGGCCTGGCGGTGGAGATGGGTGCCGATGCTGCAGACATTGGTCTGACGATCCATCCACATCCGACGTTGTCCGAAACCGTGGCGTTTGCCGCGGAGGCCTTCGAAGGAACGCTCACCGATTTGTACATGCCGAAACGCAAGTAAACGGACGCAAGCAAACGGGCAAGCAGACAGAGGGAGGAGTCTCGTCGTGCACGAATTTCCGCATCACTATACGGTCAGTGCGTCGGGCCAACCCGATGCCGAGGTCATTCTGACAAGCGACGGTGTGGCGGCGCTTCCCTCCGACGCGCCCGTAGAGTTCGGTGGTCCCGGTGGGCACTGGTCGCCGGAGTCGTTGCTGGTCGCGGCTGTTGCCGACTGTTTTGTGCTGTCGTTTCGGGCGATCGCAAGGGCCTCGCGTTTCGAGTGGCTGGATATTGCCTGTGAGGTGACGGGCGACCTCGATCGTGTAGAACGCGTGACACAATTTACGGCGTTCCACATTCGGGCATCGCTGACGATCCCTGCCGGTGCTGACCCGGTCAAGGCAGAGCGTCTACTGGAGAAATCCGAAGCGGCCTGCCTGATCACCAATTCGCTGAAGGCCGACAGTCATCTGAAGACGGGGGTCCGCGAGTCGGCCTGATGGCAAGTCTGCGGGTCCGACCGTTAACGGGTTTTACTTCAGGTTCTGTCTTTAAGCCTTTGTTTATTAGGTGATAAACTGAGCTAGCGCTGGCCACCCAGGAGCAACGACGACAGTTCGCTCGCGGACCTGATGATCGCAATGGCGCCGGCGAGTTCGCCTTCCTCCGCAAATCCCCAGGCTGCTCCGATAGCGGGAATCCCGTTGTGCCGGGCTCCCTCGACGTCGTAGCGGCGATCGCCGACCATTGCGGCCGAGCCGCCGCCCGTACGCGCAAGTGCAAACGCCAGCAGTTCGCGTTTGTCGCTGCGCGTGCCGTCGAGTTCGGAGCCGAACACGTCAGTGACGTAGCGATCGAAGCCAAAGTGTGCGGCTATCCTGCTGGCGTACACGTGCGGTTTGCTGGTCGCGATAGCCAGCGATAATCCGCTGGCGGACAGTTCCTTCAGGGTCTCCGGAATTCCCGGGTAGACGGTGCATTCTTTCCAGCCGGTATCGGCGTAGCGCTGTCGGTACAGTGCCAGCGCCCGGTCGGCGAGTTGCTCTCCGACGTGTTGCGCAAAACTGGCTCTTAGTGGCGGCCCGATCCAGCGTCGAAGTGCAGCTCCGTCGGGAATCGGTCGGTTCAGCTCGCCGAGCGCATAACGAATCGACTGGCCAATACCCTCGGCGGGATCGATCAGCGTACCGTCGAGGTCGAGGAACAGCCGGGCAATACGCTCGAGTTCCGGAGGCCCGCCGCTCCTGCTCACGGACGGTGCAGGGGCTTCATGCGGCGAGCGTTTCTTCGGGAGCAGGGTCTGGATACAGTTCGTTCAACGGTACGGAGCGGCCGTCGTCCTGCACGATGCGGCAATGGTAGCGGCGCAGCTGCCGCGGTTCGGATACGCCGCAGGAGTGCGCAATGATGCCGATCTCCTTGAGCATCGTCTGCGTGTAGCGCGCAACGCGCTCCGCCTTGTCGGCGGGTACGAGGCCGCGCTGCAGGCGCTTGTCATGGGTCGTGACGCCCGTCGGGCAGGTGTTCTTGTTGCACTGCAGGGCCTGGATGCAGCCCAGCGCCAGCATGTAGCCGCGCGCCGAGTTGACGAAATCGGCACCGACGCAGAGTGCCCATGCGGCATCGGCCGGGTTGATGAGTTTGCCGCTCGAAATGACCCGGATGCGTTCTTTCAAACCGTGTCGCTTCAGCATGTCGACCACGAGGGGCAGGCTCTCCTTGATCGGCAGTCCCACGTTGTCCATGAGGCTCATCGGCGCTGCACCCGTGCCGCCGTCGCCGCTGTCCACGGTAATGAAGTCCGGTGCGCTCTCGATACCGCGCTTCCTGATCTCCTCGAAGAGTTCGTCGAGCCAGCCGTAGGCGCCAATGACGGATTTGAAACCGACCGGTTTGCCCGTGACTTCACGGATATGCCCAATCATGTCGAGCAGGTCGTCCGCCGAATCGATGTCGGGATGGCGGTTCGGGCTGATCGAGTCTTCACCCTCGCGTATGCCGCGGATTTTGGCGATCTCCGCGGTTACCTTTTCGCCCGGGAGTATGCCGCCTTTACCCGGTTTGGCGCCCTGGCTCAGTTTGAGTTCGAACATTCGTACCTGTTCGGTTTCGCCGAGTTCCCTGAGTTTTGCATCGCTGAGTGAGCCGTCTTCGTCGCGAACGCCGTACTTCGCCGTGCCGATCTGGAAAACGATGTCGCAGCCGCCTTCGAGGTGCCACGGCGACAGACCGCCTTCACCCGTATTGAGCCAGTTGCCCGCGATGGCGGAGCCGCGCGACAGTGCCTGTACTGCCGGTTTCGACAACGCGCCGAAACTCATGGCCGACACGTTGAACAACGACTTTGCTTCGAACGGCTTGCGGGCGTAGGGGCCTATCTGTAGCGGCGCAGTGGCTGCAACGTCCTGCTCGAGCTTCGGGTACGGGCAGTTGACGAAGATACGCGTGCCGGGAGGTGTAAGGCTCAACGAAGAACCGAACGCAACCGTGTTATCGACACCTTTTGCCGCACGGTACACCCAGGAACGCTGCGCGCGGTTGAAGGGCATCTCCTCGCGGTCATTGGCGAAGAAATACTGCCGGAAGAATTCGCCCAGGTGCTCGAACCAGTAGCGGAACCGACCGATGACGGGAAAATTGCGGCGGATCGCATGCTTGGTCTGAGTAATGTCGATGACATAAATGACGATGACTGCCAGCAAGCCCAGACCGATCAGGAAGACCAGAATGGATGACAGTATCTGCAGAATGCCTATGGCATCGAAAAACGATTCGCGCATCTCAATTCCCCTGTACCGATTGCTGTTATTGTCTTGATCGGTCGCCGGCCTCGTGAAACTCGGGCGTCAGAAACAGCGACGCCTTCGGGGACACCGCGCCGGTATGCGGCGTCCCCGACGTACAGCGACTCAGCTTTTGAACACGTGCTTGCGCAGCAGGTTGTCCAGGCTCAGTTTGCCCGGGCCGATAAAAATCAGCGGCAGCAGCATGGCGACGAACAGCAGCGGTATTCGGTAATTGCCGAAACCGTTGTTGCTGACGCTGTAGCCCTTCCAGAGTTCGGCCAGCGTATCCCATTGGTCGGGCCAGTGGACGCCGAAGATTGCCACGATACTGACGATCGTCAGGCTGAACGCCCAGAAGCGGGTAAACAGTCCGAGGATGAGGCCAAGAGCCCCCAGGATTTCGGCGTACGTCACCAGGTACCAGTTGAGTCCGGTCGGCAGAACGTTGAACGGAAACGGGAAATCGCCCTGTGTGTTGGCGAACCAGTCGGGTACGCCGTCCACGGACGCCTTGCGCAGGCCGGCGCTGCCGAACTCGTAGGCAAGCAGAATGCGGACGAGCAGCAGGCCAACCCAGTGACCGGCGCCGTCCAGTTTGCTGCGAATGTTGTTGAGTAAAGGAATGATGCTGTTCATCGGAGCTGCTCCGTGGGTTGTTGTTAGCGTGTTTGCACTCGTGTGCCGATGAGAATGTTGAGGTCGCGCATTTGCTGCATTGCCGCACCGCCGTGCGCAACCAGATTGTCGATGTTCGGATAACCCGTTCGCTCGCCGAGTTCGCGAAGCAGGTTTTCTCCGCTCTGCCCATCAGCGTTGTTGTCGACGGCATCGAGCAGACCGGCCGTCAGCGGGTTCAGCTCCATGAAGCCGAGCTTCTGCTCCTGGTTGCGGTATACGGCCAGGTAGATCGGCTGCTCGGCAGGTGCATCGGGCAGGAAGTCTTTGTTGATCTGGTGTACCGGGTAGCGATACGCAAACGCCCACGCGTGCACCGACTTGACGGGCACGCCCGACAGCAGATCGCCATCTGGGTCGATGCCCTCCAGGGCGTCTTCCTCGACTGACGTGTTGAGCGCCAGTTCGATGTATTCGTAGTGCGCCAGTTCGCTGAGGAACGGGAAATCGTCGTCTTCGTGCTCGTACTCGTGTTCGAGAAAAGCCAGCATCTCTTCGGGCAGTTTCAGGAAGTACGGCGTTTCGGCGCGGTGCTTCCGCATGAACTGCCGAATCAGGCGGCGCCATTTACGTTCACCCATGAGTTCGGACAGAACGGGAAACGTCGTCGCCAGCAGGTTCTTCAGATTGTTGAAGAACAGCTCGCGATAAATGGCCATGCGCCGGTCCTCTATACCCTCCGGAGCCGGCACGTTTTCGGGGTCGCGTATGTGCGCAGCGAAGGCGAGCTGTTTTTCCTGGAACGCGGAGCGCTCAGCCATGGCTCACCTCCCTGAGCGACGTTTCCTGCTGCAGGCGCTTTATTTTCCGGACCTCTTCGAGCAATTCCTCGATCGGCGGGAAGTTGAAGTCGCGCTCGAGGAGCGTCGGCACGGGGCCGAAGTGCAGGTACGCTTCGCGCAAGAGTTGCCAGCTCTGGTCGTCGACGGCATCACCGTGTGTGTCGATGCGCAGGTCTTCCGCTTCGACGTAGTGACCGGCAAGGTGGAAGTAGCGAATACGCTCGGCGGGCATGCTGCGGAGGAATTCACTGGCGTCGTAGTTGTGGTTGATGCTGTTGACGACAATGTTGTTGATGTCGAGCATCAGGTCGCAGTCGGACTCTTCGAGCACGGCGTTGACAAAATCGGCTTCGGACATGCTGGCGTCGGTCGGTGCATAGAAAGAGACGTTTTCGAGCGCAATGCGCTGCTCGAGGATGTCCTGGACGCGTCGGACCCGCTTGGCAACCCAGCTGACCGCTTCCTCCGTAAACGGAATGGGCATGAGGTCGTACAGCTGGCCGTCGTCACTCGTGTAGCTCAAGTGCTCCGAGTACATCAGGATTCCGTGCTCTTTCATGAACTCCTTGACGTCACGAACGAGTGCTTCATTGAGCGGAGCCGGGGAGCCTATGGAAAGCGACAGGCCGTGAATGAGAAACGGATACCGCTCGGTAAAAAACCGGAACTTGCGACCGAGCACGCCACCCACCTTGATCCAGTTCTCCGGCGCTACTTCCATGAAGTCCACGTCCGTCGGAGGGTTCTCCATCAGGGTATTCAGCAGCGCTCGGCGCAGTCCCAGACCGGCGCCGGAAACGGGGTAAGTTGTCGTATTGGTAGTCATTCAGCGTCCACCTTTCGGTTATCGGATAAGACCAGCAACCCCCGGACTTTATTACATTCTCCGTGGCGGCTTAAGCCGGGCTCCCTCGGGCGAGGGCTGCTGATGCCCGCGTTACGGCGGTGGTGCCGCGTTTACAGCCTGTTCAGGCGTTCCAGGTAGCGGGCTTCGTCGGGCAGGGCGTTGGCGCTCTGTGCCTCCCAGAGCGTCTCCGCGAGGCATTCGATCATGCGATGTTCGAGATCGTGAGGATCGCCTCCGCGCAGGCTGAGTTGCCGCCAGATGGCGCCAATACCTGCCGGTCGGTCGGTTGCAATCTGTTCGCGCAGACCAAGATGCAGGCCCATGTGCAGGTAGGGGTTGCTTTGCCCGGCTTCGGGTGGGAAATCGGCGTCGACGTCGCCCCCCGAGATCGTCGGCCAGTATTCGGGGTGTTGCCGGATCACGTCCGCAATCTGCTGTTCGAGAGCGCTGAGTGGCAGACCCTGCTCGTGTTTCTGCCATGCGTCGCTGTACATCCGCCGCAGTTCGGCGCGATCCTGTCCGAAGATCACGCGAATTCCTTCGCGCGGTATTCGCACCACTGTTCAATGCTGCAATCGCCGCAGGCGGGCTTGCGGGCCTTGCAGGTATAGCGCCCGTGCAGGATGAGCCAGTGGTGGGCATCTTGCAGGAACTCGGCAGGTATCAGGCGCACGAGTTTTTTCTCCACCGCGAGCGGCGTCTTGCCGGTTGCGATCCCGGTCCGGTTCGACACTCTGAAGATGTGCGTGTCGACAGCCATCGTCGGTTCGCCGAAGGCGGTATTGAGTACCACGTTGGCCGTCTTGCGGCCCACGCCGGGCAATGCTTCCAGTGCCTCCCGTGTCCGCGGGACCTGGCTGTCGTGCTGCTCGATCAGGATGGCGCAGGTTTTGATGATGTTTTCCGCTTTGCTGTTGTACAGCCCGATGGTCCTGATGTAGCGCTTCAGTCCGTCGACGCCGAGTGCCTGGATCGCTTCGGGGGTATTCGCAACGGGATACAGTTTGCGGGTTGCCTTGTTGACGCCGACGTCCGTGGCCTGTGCGGACAGTATGACTGCGATCAGCAGCTCGAACGGTGTGTCGTATTCGAGTTCCGTCGTCGGCTCCGGGTTGGCCGCGCGCAGCGCGCTGAAAATGGCAGTGCGTTTTTCCCTGTTCATTGTGATGTCGCGATGTCGTTTTGCTCAGCGGGGCTGCGGGTTTGCCCGCCGCAGCCCGTGCGCGCGGCGGCTGCGGAGATCCAGTGCGTTCTTTGCGGCAACGGCCAGCGCGAGGCAGAAAAAGGCACCCGGGGGCAGCAGTGCGAGCAGGAAACCGCCGTCGAACAGGCGTAACCCGGTGCTGCCGTCGAGACCGGCGAGCATACCGAGGTCGGTGAACAGCGTTCCGCGGCCGACGAGTTCCCGGAACGCGCCAATGGCGGTCAACAGCAGCGCGAAACCTGTGCCCATCGCAAAACCGTCGACGATGCTCGGGCCCACGGGGTTCTTCGACGCAAACACTTCGGCGCGAGCGACGATCGCGCAGTTGGTGACGATGAGCGGGATGAAGATACCGAGTGAGCGGTCCATGGCCGGAAACCAGGCTTCGAACATCAGTTCGACCGAGGTCACCAGCGACGCGATGATGAGCACGTAAACGGGTACGCGAATTTCGGCGTGGAGAAGACTGCGGGTCGCGGACACCAGTGCGTTGCTGGCGGTCAGCACAAACAGCGTGGCGAGACCGAGCCCCAGGCCGTTGGCAAAACTCGTCGTGACGGCAAGCAGGGGACAAAGGCCGAGCAGCTGAACGAGCCCCGGGTTGTCGGACCACAGGCCTTCTCTGAGGTGCTGTTTAAGTGTCTTCGTCATCAGCAGCTGTCGGGATCTCGTCCGCGCCGAGTACCGTGTCGCGATTGTCGGCGAAGTATAACAACGTGTCGCGTACGGCCTCGACAACCGCGCGCGAACTCACGCTGGCGCCGGTGATCTGGTCGAAGCTGCCGCCATCGGCGCGAATGGCCCAGTCCGCCGGCGCCGGATCGGCCAGCGACTGGCCGTCGAATTGGAAGATCCAGTCCGAACGCGCGCTGTCGATCTGGTCGCCGAGGCCCGGTGTTTCGTCGTGTGAGACGACGCGGACGCCGCTCAGCCGGCCGTCGGCCCGAATGCCGATCAGCAGTCGGATGGGGCCGGCGTATCCGTCCATGGCCGTTACCGCGAACAGAACGGCAACGGGCGTGCCGTTCAGGCTGGCGCGATAGACGTCGGCGGCGTCGTCGCCCGGCAGCCCGTGGGGGGGAGTCAGCGTAAACTGCGCGTCCGTCAGGCTGCCGTCATAGACAATGCCGCCGAGCGCCGACGCCAGCAGCGCTTCGGCATGTGCTTTGCGATTGTCCACGATTCGTTCGGCCGTCAGCTCGTAAGTGAGCGCGACGATGGTCGTGCAGACGACGGCAATGCCCGCCAGCGTGAGGCCGCTTTTGCCGATGCGGTTCACCCGGGCTGCTCCTTGCGGTGGCCAACAATGGGTGGCCGCGTGTAGCGGTCGATCAGGGGTACCAGCATGTTCATCGTCAGTACGGCAAACGCGACGCCGTCGGCGTAGGCGCCGAAGCGCCGAATGGCATAAATCAACAGACCAATGCCAATGCCGTATATGAGCCTGCCGGTCGTGCTGGTCGCGGCGGACACGGGGTCGGTCGCAATAAAGAACGCACACAACAACGTTGCGCCGCTGAACAGGTGGAACCCGGGGCTGGCGTGACTACCCGCATCGATCATGTACATCAGGGTGGCGGGTACCAGCAGGCCGATTCCGACGCCGACGGGAATGTGCCAGCGAATGACTTTTCGCAGCATCAGAGCAATGCCGCCGATGGCAATGAAGTTACCGATCCACTCCCAGCCGCGGCCGCCGAAGTCGCCCATGAGCGGCTCGGCGCGTATCTCCGCCGCAGTCTGCATGCCGGCCAGGCCGGTCTTCATGAGATCCAGCGGCGTTGCCCGGCTGACCGTATCGAATGACATTGCGGGCGGCAGCTGTCCGCTCAAGGTAAACCACAGCGTTTGCAGGGCATTGAGGTGCTGGTAGTCGAGGTCGCCCATGCGCGGCGCTACCCACAATGCCATGTCGGCAGGGAAGGCAATGAGGACGACGACGTATCCCGCCATCGCCGGGTTGAACAGGTTGTAGCCGAGGCCGCCGTACAGGTGCTTGGCAACCACCATCGCAAAGACGGCACCGGTTGCGGTTACCCACCAGGGTGTGAGCGACGGCAATGCGAACGCCAGCAGCACGGCGGCCACGACGGCGCTGCCGTCGGCGAGTGCGTCGGCGGGTGCCCGGCCACGTGCGCGCATGACGAGCGCCTCGGCACCGGCACAGAACAGGATGGCAACGATGATGTTGTAGAGTATTCCGGCGCCGAAAAACCACACATGCGCGGCGACGGCCGGTACCAGCGCAAGCAGCACTTGCAGCATGACGACCGATACGCTGTTGCCGGGCTGTATGTAGGGCGCTTCGCGCCTCTCGAACTTCACTGCTCGGGATCCCGATTGTTGTCACGGTCTTTATCCCGATCGTCATTACGATCGTCATCCCGATCGTCGGTCTTGCGCTGCATTCTCCGCATGATCTCGGCAATCGCATCCGGGCCGGCCCGCTTTGCGTTGTCTTTCTGCCGGCGGAGTTCCGCATCGCGCTCTTCACGTTCGCTGGCCAGCCGCTCCTGGCGGTTTTCGAAACGCCGCCGTGCCCGTGCCGCTCGCGCCTTTTCGTCTTCCAGTTCGCGAATCCGGCTCTTGGCGCGGCGAAAACAGGCCGTCAGGGGGATGGCGCTCGGGCAGACGAGATCGCAGCAGCCGCACTCGATGCAGTCGACCAGTCCGTGTTCTCTCAACTGATCTTCGTCGTCGGCGGCGTAGTACCAGTGCAATTGCTGCGGCAGCAGCCGTATCGGACACACGCTTGCACAATCGCCGCAGCGGATACACGGCAACTCGGGGCCGCGCGGCGGCGGCGCGGGCAACAGCAGTATGCAGTTGCTGGCCTTGACGATCGGTACCTCGTCGGTCGACATCGACTTGCCGGTCATGGCGCCGCCGACGATCAGTTGCGTGGCCTGGTCCGTGTAACCTCCCGCAAAAGCGGCGAGATCTGCCACTCGGGTGCCGATGCGTACCTCGACGTTCATGGGTTGAGCGATTCCGGGACCGGTAATTGTCGTCACTCGCGAAATCAGCGGTTCCTGCCGGCTGACCCAGTCATCGACGGCTGCCGCGGTGCCCACGTTTTGCACGACGCAGCCGACATCCGACGGCAGTCCGCCCGTCGGTACCTCCCGGTTGGTGACGAGCTGAACCAGCTGATCTTCCCCGCCCGACGGATAGATCGTTGGTACCTGCTTGAGAATCAGTCGGTCATCGGCAGCGCGGCCGAGTGCCTCCGCCATCGCGAGCAGTGCTTCGGGCTTGTCGCTCTCGACGGCAATAAAGCAGCGATCGACGTCGATCGCGTGCAGCAGTATTTGTGCGCCGGAGACGACGCGGTCCGCATGCTCGCGCATGAGCATGTCGTCACAGCTGATGTACGGTTCGCACTCGACGCCGTTCAGGATCAGCATGTCGAGCGGTCCGCTGACCGCCTGCGTGAGTTTCTGGGCGGTCGGGAATACGGCGCCGCCGAGGCCGACGATGCCACCCTCCAGTATGTGGGCTCGCAATGCCTCGGACGTATACTGACGGTAGTCCGGCCGTGCCGATGTTGCGGGCATGGCACGGTCGAGTCCGTCACTCTCGATGACGATGGCCGGTGCCGGATCGCCATAGCGGCGCGAGACGGGCCAGGGCTCGATCGCGAGCACGCGGCCGGAGGTTGGGGCGTGGACCGGTGCGCCCAGCGCAGCGCCGGCCGCAGCGATGGGCTGCCCCTTGAACACTTCGTCGCCGGTGCCGACAAGCGGTTCGGCGGCTTCGCCGACGTGCTGTGTGAGCGGCAGAACCAGCTGCGCCGGCACCGGCATTTGTTGCAAGTGCGAAGCCGTCGATTCGGCCTTGTGCGCATGGAGTCGCAGCCCGCCGTGCAGCGTACCGAGGTCGTAGGTCGGCGCCGTCATGACACTGCCCTGAGTTCGATACAGTCGACGGGGCAGGGCGCAATACACAATTCGCAGCCGGTGCACTCCGCCTCGATGACGGTGTGCAGCGTGTTCTGAGCGCCGACAATGGCGTCGACCGGGCAGGCGTTTCGGCAGTGAAAGCAGCCGATGCAGCGGTCTTCATCAATGACGGCAACGGCCGGCGCTGGCCTCGAATCGGCAAGCGGCGCGGCGTCACGGCCCAGTCGCCTTGCGAGTTGCTGTACGGTGGCCTCGCCGCCGGGCGGGCAAAGATTCACGGCCTCGCCGCGATCGACGATGGCCTCGGCGTACGGCCGACAACCGGGGTAGCCGCATTGAGCGCACTGCGTCTGCGGCAGCAGGGCGTTGATTTCCTCGACCAGGTTGCTGTCGGCGGCGGGCAGTTTCCTCGCCGCGAGTGCGAGCCCGGTGCCCGCGAGGAGTGCAAGCGTACCGATCGCAAGAATCGCCACGAGCATGGCTACGGCCTTGCCATGCCGGTAAAACCCATGAAAGCGAGTGACATGATGCCAGCCGTCATGAGGGCAATTGCCGTGCCGCGGAAAGCCAGAGGTACGTCGGCCGCCGCAACGCGCTCGCGCAGCGCGGCAAACGCCAGCAGGACGAGCATGAAGCCGACGGCAGCACCAAAACCGAAGAACAGAGACTGCACGAAGCTGTGGCTCGCCTGGACATTGAGCAGCGCAACGCCGAGCACCGCACAATTGGTGGCAATCAACGGGATGTATATGCCGAGTACCTGATGCAGTTCAGGGCTCAGGCGGCGAACCATGATCTCCGTAAACTGCACGCTTGCCGCGATGGCAAGTATGAAGCCGATGGTTCGCAGATAGCCGATATCCAGCGGCAGCAGCACGAATCGGTCGATGAGATACGCGAGTGCGGAGGACAGGGTGAGTACAAACGCCGTGGCAAGCGACATGCCGAAGGCGACGTCCAGGTTCCTGGAGACGCCGAGAAACGGGCACAGGCCCAGGAACCGTGTGAGTACAAAATTATTGACCAGCACGGTGCCGACAAGAATGAGAATGAGCTCAGTCATTGCAAGCCCAGTCGTTGCAGGCCAATCGCAGCATGAGCTTATTGTAGCGGGAGCGGCGATTGCCCGCCCGGGCTATTTCACCCGCATGCCCGCCTTTGCGCCGGCGTCCGGGGACAGCAGGAAAATCTCGCTGCCGCCGTCACCCGCGGCGAGGACCATACCTTCCGACAGCCCGAAGCGCATTTTCTTGGGCTTCAGGTTGGCGACCACAACCACCTGGCGGCCGACGAGCCCGGCGGCTTCGTAAGCCGACTTGATGCCCGCAAAGACCTGGCGCGTCTCACCGTCGAGATCGAGGCTGAGTCTGAGCAGTTTGTCCGCGCCCTCGACCGCTTCCGCGGCCGTTATCGTGGCGATCCTCAAGTCGATCTTCATGAAGTCTTCAATGCTGATCTGGGGATCGTCTTCGTCAGCGTCCTGCTGGTTCGCGGTTTCTTCGAGAGATTCCTTCGATTGCTCCAGCATTTTCGCAACCGCATCCGGTTCGACGCGTGTCAGCAGCGGCTTGAAGCGCTCGATCGAACGACCCAGCAGCGGCGTGCCGGCATCCTGCCAGCGCCACTCGGCTTCGTTGAGAAAAGCGCGGCTCCTGGCCGCCAGTTCCGGGACCACGGGTTCGAGGTAGATCATCAGGCTGCGAAACAGGTTGATGCCCTGCGTGCAGACGGCCTGTACCGCCGGGGCCTTCTCGTCGTCCTTGATCATCTGCCATGGCTTGTGGTCGTCGATGTAGCGATTCGCGTCGTCCGCCAGCGTCATGACGATGCGCATGGCCTTGGAAAACTCCCGGCGCTCGTAGTGTTCTGCAATCGTTTCCGCGGCGGCTGCCACTGCATCGAAACCTTGTGGGTCCGGCAGGGCCTCCGCGAGCTGTCCGTCGAAGCGTTTGCTGATAAAGCCGGCGCAGCGGCTGGCGATATTGACGAGCTTGCCGACGAGATCGGCGTTCACGCGGGCCACAAAATCGTCGAGGTTCAGATCGATGTCCTCGATCGTGGGCCCGAGCTTCGCGGCGTAGTAGTAACGCAGGTAGTTCGGGTCGAGGTGGTCGAGATAGGTCCGTGCATTGATGAAGGTGCCGCGCGCCTTGGACATCTTCTGCCCGTTTACGGTGAGGAAGCCGTGCGCAAACACGCTGCTCGGCGTACGGAACCCGGCGCCGTGCAGCACGGCCGGCCAGAACAGCGTGTGAAAGTACATGATGTCCTTGCCGATGAAATGGTAGACCTCGGTGTCGTGCCCCGGCCTCCAGTACTCGTCGAAGTCGAGGTCCGGCCGGCGGTCGCACAGGTTCCTGAAGCTCGCCGGGTAGCCGACCGGCGCGTCGAGCCACACGTAGAAGTACTTGTCTTCGGTACCGGGGATTCGAAAACCGAAATAGGGCGCGTCGCGGGAAATGTCCCAGTCGCGCAAGCCCGCGTCGAACCATTCTTCGAGTTTGGCCACCATGTTCGGATCGAGCTCGGCGTCCTGCATCCACTGCCGCAGCACGCCTTCGTAGTTGCCGAGCCGGAAAAAGTAGTGCTCCGACTTGCGCTTGACGGGTGTGCTGCCCGAGATGACGGAGACCGGATCGACGAGTTCGGCCGGTGTGTAGGTCTTGCCGCAGTTCTCGCAGGCGTCGCCGTATTGATCGGGTGTCCCGCAGAACGGACAGGTACCCCGAACGAATCGATCCGGCAGGAACATGCCTTCCTGTTCGTCGTAGGCCTGCTCGATTTCCCGGGTATGAATGTCGCCACGCTCTCTGAGCGCCTCGAACATCTCGATCGTGAGCGCCTCGTTTTCCGGGGAGTGCGTCGTGTGGTAATTGTCGAAGTCGACCCCGAAATCCGCGAAGTCGCGTACGAATTCCTTGCTGACCGCCTCGGTGAGCGCTTCGGGTGTCACACCCTGCTCGCGGGCCTTGATCATGATTGGCGTGCCGTGCGCGTCGGTAGCGCAGACATAGGTGCACTGATGGTCGCGGCTCTTCTGAAAGCGCACCCAGATATCCGTTTGCAGGTACTCGACCAGGTGCCCCATGTGGATGGAGCCGTTCGCGTACGGCAGGGCACTCGTGACGAGGATTTTGCGCGTCTGGTTCATTGCGGGCGGTGGCTTGTCAAAGGCGCGCATTATGCCACGCGTGTAGGCAGGGCAAGCCGTTTTTTGCCGCGTTGCCGGGGGAGCCTCAGGTCTCGTCGCGCATACGCTCGAATTTGCTCTTGTTATTGGCCTGTTGGTAAGCCTCCCGGCCGGCAACCTGGGCTTCCGAGACGAGGTTCATGAGCGCACTGTCCATCGTCTGCATGCCGAGGTTGCCTCCTGACTGCATGGCCGTTTCGAGCTGGTCGAGCTTGCCTTGCCGAATGAGGTTGGATACGGCCGGCGTATTGACGAGGATTTCGAGTGCCGCGACTCGTCCCGGTTTGCCTTTGGTCGGCAGGAGCTGCTGCGATATCACGCCGCGCAGCGAGGTCGAAATCATCGTGCGGATGTGGCTTTGCTTGTCCGCCGGGAACGAATTGACGATCCGGTCGACGGTCTGCGCGGCACCGTTGGTGTGCAGCGTACCCATGACGAGAATACCCATTTCGGCGGCCGTCACGGCAATACTGATCGTCTCGAGATCGCGCATTTCGCCGACCAGGATCACGTCGGGGTCTTCACGCAGAGCCGAGTGCAACGCGGCTGCGAAGCTGTTGCTGTGGACACCCACCTCGCGCTGGCTGATGAGACAGCCCTGTGCCTTGTGGACAAACTCCACGGGATCCTCGATCGTCAGTATGTGCCCCTTGAGCCTGCGGTTCATCGAGTCGATCATTGCCGCCAGCGTCGTGGACTTGCCCGACCCGGTCTTTCCGGTCACGAGAATCATGCCCTGAGTGTGCCGGCAGAGTTCGTGGACAATTTTGGGCATCTTCAGGTCTTCGAGCGTCAACGCCTGAGAGGGTATCGCGCGAAACACGGCGCCGAGACCGTTGAGATGACGGAACGCGTTGACCCGAAAGCGTGAGACGTCGGGAATCTCGTAGGCAAAGTCGGCCGCGTCGTGTTGCTCGAAGCTGCGCTTCGTCGTTCCGTCCATGATTTCCTTGAGGCAGACGTCCACGTGGTCGGTGGTCAACCTTTCGTCGACGAGGGGGCGCAGGTTGCCGTGGATGCGGGCCCGGACCGGATCGCCGGATATGAAGTGCAGGTCGGATGCGCTCTGTTTCAGCATCTCTTCCAGGTAACGATCTATCTGGCGCATGCTTAACCCTGACCTCCGCTGATTTCCAGAGCAGGCACCATGTCCGTGTCGGTGACGAAACGATGGAACTTTCTCTTGTCGTTGGCAAACCGGTAAGCGTCGTCCGGGTCGATTTCCTTGCGCTGTATGGCATCCAGCAGCGCCTGGTCCATGAGCTGCATGCCGGCGTCCTTACCGGTCTGCAGCTGTGACGGAATCTGGTGCGTCTGGTCGGTCGTTATCAGTTTGGCGATCGCCCGGTTGCTGACCAGGATCTCCTGGATTGCACGCCGGCCGCGTCCGTCCGGCGTCTTGACGAGCACCTGCGTGACCACGGCTTTCAGGCTCATCGACAGGAACGCCTTGGTTTGTTCGCGAAGTTCGCCGGGGAGGGCGTCGATGACGCGGTCGATCGTTTTTACGGCACCCGTGGTGTGCAGCGTGCCGAACACGAGGTGCCCCGTTTCGGCAGCCGTCATTGCCATCATGATCGTCTCGGCGTCGCGCATCTCGCCGACCAGTATGACGTCGGGGTCTTCGCGCATCGCCGAGCGAACGCCGTCGGCGAAGCTCTGTACGTGCGTACCGACTTCGCGCTGGATGACCTGCGAGTGTTTGCTCGGGTGGACGAACTCGATCGGGTCCTCGAGGCTAATGATGTTGAGGCTGCGGTTCTCGTTCAGGTGATTGATCATGGCCGCCAGCGTCGTGGATTTACCGGTGCCGGTTGCCCCGGTAACGAGGACCATACCCTGATGGTATTCGCAGAAGTCGCGGAGCACCGCGGGTGAATTGAGCTGATCGAGCGTGGGTATGCTACTGGGAATGTGCCGGAGAACGGCGCCTATGCCGGTCACTTTGCGAAACACGTTGACCCGGAAGCGACCGCCTTCTTCCGCGACGTAGCTGAAATCGAGATCCAGGCCCGAATGCAGCCGCTCTTTCTGCTTGCTGGTCAGGATTTCGAGGATGTAGGCCTCGAGTTCGGTGTCGGAGAGGTCGCGAAACTTGATGGGCATGAGGTCGCCGTTCATCCGCAGCATCGGCGGCACGCCCACGGCGAGATGGACGTCGGAGCAACCCTGCGCCAGACCAAGCTTCAGAAATGCGTCAATACGGGCCATGAATAGCCGTCCGCTATCAAATCAGTGAGTTAGCGTTATCCTAGGCGGATTATGTCCGGCGCGCCAGAGCGAGGTCACATTTTGGAGAATTGAGCCTAGGAGGTCAGTCGAACGGCGTCCAGGGCGTCCGTCAGCTCATCCATGGACTGGAAGCGCTTGGTTTTGTCGACCGACATTGCGCGGGCAATGATATCGGCGAAGTCATCGGGGATGTCCGGGTTGATCTCTGCGACGGGTTTCGCCTTACCCTGGACGTGCTGGTACATCACCGACATATGGTCGCCGCGCGAGTACGGCGGGATACCGGTCGCCATCTCGTACATGATGACGCCGACGCTGTAGATGTCCGCCGTTTCGTCGACCTTTTTGCCGAGGATTTGCTCGGGTGCCATGTATTTGGGCGAGCCGATGACGTAACCGGTCTTGGTGAGCTGGGTATCGCCGCTCGAAGCCGCAGCTGCCACGCCAAAATCCACGATCTTCAGCAGCCCGTCGTCGTTGACGAGGATGTTGGCGGGCTTCAGATCGCGGTGGATGACACCCGCCTGGTGGGCAACGGTCATCCCGGTGGCGATGTCGCGCGAGTACTTGAGTGCCCTGCGCGCGTCCATCGGTTTGCCGTCGGGGATTTCTCCCGACAGCGTGTGCGACGGAAAGTATTCCATCGAAATCGCGTAACAGCCCTGCAAATGCAGGAAATCGTAGATCCGGATGACGTTGCGATGCGTGATCTTTCGCGAATATCTGAGTTCGTGGACGAAGCGTTTCATCATCTCTTCGTCCGACGACACGTTCGGGTTCAGGAACTTGAGGATCAGCTGCTCGTCGACGACCTCGTCTTCCATTAGCAGCACGGTGCCGAAGGCGCCCTTGCCGATTTTTTCGATGTAGCGGTAACGGCCGTCCAGGACGTCACCGGGGTTGAGTTTCGAAATGTCGAGCACGGGCGGTGCCGAAGGCGCAACCGGCGTGCCACCTGTCGTTTCCTCGTCGGACTCCTCGAGAGCCGCCGCCTGGCTTTGCAGCAGTTTGTCGAGGTCCTGATCGTCGAGCAACAGCGTTTGTGTGTGTTCGCCAATTTTCTCGGCGCGGCGGTTTTCCTCGAGTACCGTGTGCGAAAAGCGCGCGTCCAGATCCTTGAGGGCGTTCTCCGCGCTGTTGATGATCGTCGGCTCGTCGGAGGTCTTGATTTTCTCAAGCACTGCGCGGACGTTTCCTGCCTGCTTCTCGTCCGCGAGCGAAGAGAGCGCCTTGATGGCTTCGATCTGAATCTCCCGCTCGGGGCGCTTGAGCATCGGGACGATCTTCGTAATGTGCTGTTCGTTGCCCAGTTTGGCGAGTGCCCGAAGGACCACGGCATCCGTCTTCGGGTCCTGGCCGAGCATACTCTCGAGCTTGGGAATGGCCGCGTCGCCGCCGATTTTGGCGAGCGCGTCGACGGCCCGCTCGCGCACCCACCAATCCTTGTGATCCGTGGCGTTGATCAGGTGTTTGACGGCGCGTTCATCCTTCATCGAGTTGAGGATTTCCACCGCCGTGCGGCAGATTTCCTCATCTTCGTCGTTGATCAGGCTGACGACCGAATCGACTACTTTCGGTCCGCCGATTTCGGCGAGCGCGTCGCCCGCGCGGGAGCGTACCCACCAGTCGTCGTCCTTGAGTACGCCCAGAAGATCCTTGACCGATTCCACGCTGCCGACTTCGTTGAGCACCTCGACGGCTGCCCGTCTCGCGTATTCGGATTCGTCCTTGAGCGCGGGAGCGAGGTACTCGACGGTCTTCGGATGCTTGAGTTGAATCAGCATTTCGACCGCCTTGTTGAGCACGTCGAGGTCCTGATCCTGCAGCAGTTTCGCAACGGCTTCGATATTGATGCCTTCTTTGCGATTGCCGAGCGCGCCCAGCGCCGCGCTGCGGACCATCTTGTTGTTGTCCTTGAGCTGGGCCTCAAGGGCGCGGTTGACCTCGGTGCGGTCGTATTTGGCGAGCAGATTGATCAGATGGATCTTGACGATCGGGTCCTTGCCACCCATGCGAGCGATCAGGTCCGGCAGCATTTCCGGCTTGACCATGTCCTCGATGATGCGAAACAGGGCCGCCTTTTCCTTGGTGTCGAGTTCGTAGGCGCGTTGCAGCAGCTCGTGGACCGACAGGTCGTCCTTGTGCACGCGCAGAATCTCGATGAGCGCGGGTTTCGAGACCTCGGGATCGTCGAAGAAATCGAGCAGTTTGTTGGCGTTGTAGTCGGTGGAACTCGACAGCGCCCAGGCCGTTCCGTGGACGACGCGTTCGTTGCCGTCCGCAAGGCCTTCGCGGAAGAATTCGATGGATTTGTCGGATACGAGCGCCGAGAGGATGTCGACGAACATCATCGTGTGCGACTTGTCCGAAAGGGCCAGTGCGTCGATGACTTTGGGAATCGATTTCGGACCCGAGTTCTTGAGCTTCTGGGTGAGTTTACGCGCGTTGGCGGAGTCCGGGTCCTGCTCCGCAATGAGCGCGTTGATCTGCTGATCCGCTCTGAAGCCGCCCAGCAGACTCACAGGGGGTGCTCCGGCAACTCACGGCGAACGTTCGATCGAGGGTCTGCGGCGGAGCCCCTGTCCGTGTTCAACGTGGTGTTCGCTTTTGACCCTGCCAATTGACCCGCTCTTAAAATCGTCTGCGATCCGGACGCCGGAGCGCGATTCTCACGCCGAGCCGTGTGGCCACTGCTGCCGGGACGCGGCATTATGCCACATTGACCGCAAAGGTCCCGCTGGCGTGTTGTTACAACCGGTTCCATCAATGTGTTGAAGCAAAAGGAAAAGCTGCTATGGGTTCTGCCTGAAGCTCCGCTACAATGACCACTCCAGAAACGGCCGGAATTCAGCCCGGCCGCGAATAAATTTTACCTAATACCAACTCCGGAAGTGTGACGGTGTCATCAGATTCGGTTGTGAAGAGCGCCCTGGAGGCGCACCGCCTGGAGGGTTACGGCCGTCCTCTCGGCGAGATGGCGCGCATTACGGCCGAGGGCGATGCCGGGAGTCCCGTTGTCGGAGTGGAACTCGGCTTCCCCGCGGCCGGTGCCGCGGACGACATTGCGGCGGAACTGGCCGCGGTGGTCGAGGCAGCGTCGGGAAGTGCCCCGTCGGAGCTGGGTGTGACCAGCCGTATCGTGGCGCACGGCGTGCAGAGAAACCTGTCTCCGCTGCCGGGCGTGAAGAACGTCATTGCCGTCGCCTCGGGTAAAGGCGGCGTCGGCAAATCCACGGTTGCGGTGAATCTTGCGCTGGCGATTGCCGCTGACGGCGGCCGGGTGGGCCTGCTGGACGCCGATATCTACGGCCCGAGTCAGCCGCATATGCTAGGTCTCCAGGGCGAGCGGCCCGTGAGCGAAGACGGCAAGAGCATGCAGCCGCTCGAGGCGCACGGTCTTCAGGTGATGTCGATCGGCTTTCTCATTGACCCCGACCAGCCGATGGTCTGGCGCGGTCCGATGGTGACGTCCGCGCTGAATCAGATGCTCATGCAGACGCTTTGGCAGGACCTCGACTACCTGATCGTCGACATGCCGCCGGGAACCGGAGACATCCAGCTCACGCTGTCGCAGCAGGTGCCCGTCTCGGGCGCCGTCATCGTCACGACGCCGCAGGACATTGCCGCCATCGATGCCCGCAAAGGCCTCGAGATGTTCCGCAAGGTGTCGATTCCGGTGCTGGGTGTCATCGAAAACATGAGCATCCACGTCTGCTCGAACTGCGGCCACGAATCCGCCATCTTCGGTGCGGGTGGCGCCGGGAAGATGACGGAAGATTTCGATGTCGAACTGCTCGGACAGCTGCCACTGGATGCCGGCATTCGCGAGACCACCGATGCTGGCCGGCCCACCGTGGTGGCCGAACCGACGTCGCCCGGCGGCACTGCGTTTTTCAAAGCGGCGCGCCGCATGACGGCCGCACTGGCCGGGCGCGGCAAGGACTACAGCTCGGTGTTTCCGAAGATCGTCGTCGAAGACAGCTAGAGCAGCAAAAACAGCAAAAACAGCAGAGAGATTGCCTTGTGAGCATTAAAGCGGATCGATGGATTCGGCGGATGGCCGCCGACGAGGGAATGATCGAACCTTTCGAACCGGGGCAGGTGCGCGAAGTGGACGGCGCGCGAATCGTGTCCTACGGCACCTCGAGCTACGGCTATGACGTGCGCTGTTCCGACGAATTCAAGATCTTCACGAACATCAATTCGGCCGTCGTGGACCCGAAGGCGTTCGACGCGACGAGTTTTGTCGACGTCAAGAGCGAAGTGTGCGTAATTCCCCCGAATTCCTTCGCGCTGGCGCGCACCGTGGAGTATTTCCGGATTCCCCGCAACGTCCTGACGATCTGCCTCGGCAAATCGACCTATGCGCGCTGCGGGATCATCGTCAACGTCACGCCGCTCGAACCCGAGTGGGAAGGCCACGTGACTCTCGAGTTCTCCAACACGACGCCGCTGCCCGCCAAGATCTACGCGAACGAGGGCGTTGCGCAGATGCTGTTCCTCGAGTCCGACGAGGAATGTGAGACTTCGTATCGGGATCGTGGCGGCAAATACCAGGGCCAGACCGGAGTTACGCTGCCCAAGGCCTGAGGACCGGCGCCTCAGTCGAAATCGCGAACGATCGGTTCGTGCAGCGGACGGTCGTCGAGAACGGCCAGCCCGTCCTCGAGAGTGAGCCGGCCTTGTGCGAACCAGTTCAACACCTCGGGATAGATCCGGTGTTCGGCTCGCTGCACCCGGGCTCTGAGCCGTTCTTCGTCGTCGGCAAGCACCGCCACCCGGCCCTGCAGGATGCGCGGTCCGGCATCCAGCTCCTCGGTGACGAAATGCACGGTGCTGCCGTGATGGCTGTCACCGGCTTCGAGTACGCGCCGATAGGTATCGAGGCCCGGATACAGCGGCAGCAGCGCCGGATGTACGTTGAATACCCGGCCCAGATAGCGGCGCACGAACCAGGGGCTCAGTATCCTCATGAACCCGGCGAGTACGACGGGACCGATTCCCGAATCATCGAGATGCCCGGCAATGCTCCGGTCGAACGCTTCGCGCGTGTCGAAGTCCCGATGGTCGACGACAATGGCCGGTATGCCGGCTTGTTTGGCGCGGATCAGGCCGTACGCATCGGGCCGGTTTGCGATCACGAGTGCGAGTGTGGCTTCGAGTGCCCCCTCGGACGCGCGGTCGATGAAGGCCTGCAGGTTGCTGCCGGAGCCGGAAATCAGAATTGCGGTGCGCCGTTTTTCCGCTGTCTCCGAAGTCAAGCGAATTGCACCCCGAAATCGCCGCGTTCGATGCGACCGATCTGCCACGCTCGTTCTCCCGCCGCCTCGAGACGCTCTATCGTTTCGTCGCGATCTGTGCTGCGGACGACGAGGACCATACCGACCCCACAGTTGAAGGTGCGGCGCATTTCGGCAGCGTCGATCTGGCCGACGGACGCAAGCCAGTCGAACACAGGGCCGCGTGACCAGCTCGACGGGTCCAGGACGGCGCCGAGCCCCTGCGGCAGGACACGTGGAATGTTCTCGGTCAGGCCGCCTCCGGTGATGTGGGCAATTCCCCGGACCGGTACGTGGCGCAGCAGTTCCAGCACCGGCTGCACGTAGATGCGGGTCGGCTCCAGCAGTACCTCGGCAGCCGGTTTGCCGTCGATCGTCGCCGAGGGTTCCCGTTCCAGCACCCGGCGAATCAGCGAGTAGCCGTTCGAGTGCGGGCCGCTCGCCGCAAGCGCTATTGCCACGTCGCCCTCGGCGATCGAGCTGCCGTCCAGCAGTGCGTGTTTTTCCACGACCCCAACCGTGAAGCCGGCGAGATCGTATTCGCCAGCCGGGTACATGTCCGGCATTTCAGCCGTTTCGCCGCCGATGAGGGCAGCGCCGGCCTGTCGGCAGCCCTCGGCAATACCCTCGACGACGGCGCTCGCCACCTCGACGTCGAGTTGCCCGCAGGCAAAATAGTCGAGGAAAAACAAGGGTTCCGCGCCTTGTACGAGAATGTCGTTGACGCACATTGCGACAAGATCGATGCCGATGCTGTCGTGCTTGTCGAGTGCCTGCGCGAGCTTCAGCTTGGTGCCGACGCCGTCCGTGCCGGACACGAGCACGGGCTCCTGATAGTCGGGCCGGAGCGCAAACAGACCGCCAAAACCACCGAGCCCGGCAAGGACCTCGGGGCGGCGGGTGGCAGCGACGAGCGGTTTGATCCGCTCGACCAGGGCATTACCCGCGTCGATATCGACGCCGGCGTCTTTGTAGGTCAGTTTGGAATGGGGCATCCGGAGTTCCGGGCAGTGAGTAAGTCGAGCGAGCGGTGCCCGGAATCGACAACAACTTAAGGCGTGGCAAAAGCTCTCGGGGCGATATAATAATCCGTCGATAGGTTTCGGGGAAACCACCCTTGCGAAATAAGAGTCTCTGCCTTGGCTTGCTGACGGCTGCGCAGCTGCTGTTTTTCCTGCCGCCGGCCGCGGCGGTCGAAGTCGTCTCGCTGTACACGGCGGAAGTGCCGCTCGATGCGCAGGCGTCGAATCCGCGTGAGGATGCCTACCGCATGGCGCTGTACGACGTGCTGCTGCGCGTATCGGGGCCGGTGCTGGCCAACGATACCGAGCTTGTAGACGTGTTGTTTCCGTCGCCGGCGGCCTACGTGGTGCAGTTCAGTCCGGGCGCCGACGGTACGCTCATCGTCACCTTCGATGGTGAGGCGGTCGAAAGCGTGCTCAAGTCCAACGCCCAGACGGTCTGGGGCAGCGACCGTCCGCTGACCCTGGTATGGCTGGCCGTCGACTGGGGGCAGGGCGAGCGCGAGATTCTCGGCGTCGACAATCCCTTGCGCGAAGACGACGACGCGCGCTCGATCGACCGCAACCAGCTGCTTCGTGAGCGTATCCTGTCGCTGGCCGAACGCCACGGGCTGCCGCTGTTGCTGCCGCTGCTCGACGCCGAGGACCTGGAGAAAGTGAGTTACGCCGACATTCGCGGCGGCTTCGACGACGTGGTGCTCGAGGCATCCGCGCGCTACGGAGCGCCCTCGGTGCTGATCGGCGTGGTCGACGCCAATGCCGTCAGACCGAATCGCTGGCGGCACTACCTGGCAGGCTCACAGCAGGACTGGCGCGGCGAACCCGAACAGGTCGTACCGCTCGTGGCGGACACGTTGGCGGCGGAGTTTGCCGTCCGCGGCGACATTCCGGTTCGTTCCGTGCGGCTTGCGGTTTCCGGCGTGCAAACCGTCGACGCATACGGCGATCTGCAGCGGCGGCTCAGCGAAATCGAGTTGATCGAGCGGCTGGTGGTCGAGCGTGTCGAGGGTGACAGGATCACCTATCGCGTGGACGTTCGCGGAGGCGGCGACAGACTCGCCAGGGCGCTGCGGTTCGCAGGCCTGCTCGAAAGCGACCGGCTCGATGCCGTTGGCAGCGACCCGCTGTCGGTCGACGACCCTCTGGACTCCCTTGGGTTTTTCTACGAGCCGCGCTAGCGTCTCGAGTCGTGTGCGAATGCCATGAATCTCGCCTGGATACCCAATGCAATTACGGGGGTGCGTATTCTGCTCATCGTTCCCGTACTGCTGCTGATTTTTGCCGGACAGTACGCGATTGCACTGCTGCTGTTCGTGCTCGCCGGGTTTTCCGACGGTCTCGACGGTTATCTCGCCAAGCGTTTCGGCTGGCACACCCGGCTCGGTGCGCTGCTCGATCCCATCGCCGACAAGCTGCTCATCGCGGGGCTGTTTCTGACCTTGACTTCGGTCGGCTACATACCGGTGTGGCTGACGGCGGTCGTCGTCGGGCGCGACCTCGTCATCCTCGGCGGGGCAGCCGCCTATAATTTCCTGATTGGACCGGTACCGGGTGAACCTACGATGATCAGCAAGATAAACACGGCCCTTATGCTGCTGTTCGTTACCCTGGTGTTGTGTCAGCTCAGCTTTGGCTGGCCCGATCCGGTGATAACAACCGTGGCCGGCGCGGCAACCTTCGTCACCGTGGTCGTGAGCGGCGTCGACTACGTGCTCGCCTGGTCGCGACGGGCGCGGCAACAGCAGGTGCGCTCGTGAACGGCAGCCTGCGCACCAACTGGCTCATCGCCATTGCGCTGACCGGCTGGCTGTTGTACCTGCTGGCGCCGATACTGACGCCGTTTATCGCCGCTGCGCTGTTTGCCTACGTGGGCGATCCGCTGGCGGATCGCCTGCAGCGCCTGCGCCTGCCGCGCTCCATTGCCGTGGTTGCCGTGTTTTTGCTGACCTTCCTGTTCGTCGGTTTGCTGGTGCTGCTGGTCGGTCCGCTGATTCAGAAGCAGGTGGCGGCGCTCATCGACGCGCTGCCCGGTCTGGTTCGGCAGCTCGAGCAGAACTGGCTGCCCAGACTGGCCCCGTTACTCGGCGCCGAGCCGGATGCGGACATTGGTCTGGGAGCGTTCCTCGCCCGCTACGGCGAAATGGCCGGCGAGTGGGGCGGCAAGCTGTTGTTGTCGGTCACGCGCAGCGGCGGCGCGCTCGCCACGGCCGTGGTGAGCCTGTTTCTGATACCGATTCTGACTTTCTATCTGCTGCGCGACTGGGATCACATTGTGCTCAGGCTGGGTTCGCTGGTTCCGGAAAGCCAGCAGCAGACGGTGTTTGCACTTGCGCGCGAGACGGACGAGGTGCTGGGTGCCTTCCTGCGCGGTCAGTTGCTGGTGATGTTTGCGCTTGCTTTCATGTACTCGCTGGGTCTGAGTCTCGTGGGTATCGAGTTTGCGCTGGCCATTGGTGTGGTGGCGGGACTCGTGAGTTTTGTACCTTACCTGGGGCTGGTGTTCGGTATCGCGCTGGCGTCCCTGACGGTCCTGCTGGAGCCGGAACCGCTGTGGCCGTTACTCGGTGTCATTGCCACCTTTACGATTGCCCAGATGCTCGAGGGCACGGTGCTGACGCCGAAGCTGGTCGGTGACCGGATCGGCCTGCATCCGGTACTCGTGATCTTTGCGATCGCCGCAGGGGGACAGCTGTTCGGCTTTTTCGGTATTTTGCTCGCGCTGCCGGCGGCCGCCGTGCTGTCGGTGCTGTCCCGCTTCGCCTATGACCGCTACCTCAAAGAACATCCCGAAGCGGCGTCCCGGATTCGTGGGCACGAGCGGGAACGGGAACAGCAGGGCAGCCAGTGAGCCAGCTCGCATTGCCGCTGAGCCTTGCGGATCACGCGGTCTTCGAGAGTTTCCTGCCGGCGGGCAATGAAGCGCTGCTGGCGGCGCTGACTGCGGCCGCGGAGCTTGAGAATCGTCAGGGCGCGTGGCTCTGGGGCCAACCCGCGACCGGCAAGAGTCATTTGCTGCAGGCGGTCTGCGCACGCGCCGGCGATGCGGCAATGTATTTACCGATAAAAATGCTTCTCGAGGCGGGCCCGGCCATACTCGATGGCCTCGAGTCCCGCACCGTGCTGTGTCTGGACGACATTCAGCAGGCCGCCGGCGACGCCGCGTGGGAACACGGATTGTTCCGGCTCTACAACGCGCTGGCGGAGCGCGGACATTGCCTGCTCGTGGCAGCCGACGTCGCACCCAGGCAGGCGGCATTTGCCATGCCGGATCTCGCAAGCCGGTTGAGCCGTTTGCCCGTCTACCGGGTGGCGACACTCTCCGATGCCGAGCTGGGCGAGGCGCTCAAGCTCCGGGCCCGGCATCGCGGGCTCGAACTGCCTGACGAGACGGCCCGCTATCTGCTCAGGCGTTCGCGACGCGACATGCAGAGCCTGTACGCGCTGCTGGATACCCTGGACTCGGCATCGCTGATCCGTCAGCGTCGCCTGACCGTGCCGTTTGTTCGCGAAGTGCTGGAGGATACCGTCAGGACGACTTGAGCGCCTGCGCAACCCCCGACAGCCTGTGTCCCAACGCCCGTGCCAGAGTGGCTTCTTCCTGACTCAGCGCAGCACCGTCCTTGCCGAAGGTGACGTGCGATGCCCCGTACGGCGTACCTCCGGAGCGCGTGCCGCTGAGTTCGGGCAATGAGTAGGGCAGTCCCACCCAGATCATGCCGTGGTGCAAGAGCGGCAAGGCCATACTGAGCAGCGTCGTTTCCTGCCCGCCGTGCAGGGAGGCGGTCGAGGTAAACGCGGCAGCGGGTTTGCCGCTGAGCACCCCCTCGAGCCAAAGACCCGAGGTGCCGTCGAGGAAGTACTTGAGGGGTGCGGCCATGTTGCCAAAGCGCGTCGGGCTGCCGAGCAGCAGCCCGTCACACTCGCGCAGATCGTCGAGGGTTGCGTACGGCGGACCGTCGTCCGGGATGGCATCGAGCGTGGCTTCCGTCTCTGCCGACACCGGCGCAACCGTGCGCAGCCTTGCCGTGCAGCCGGAACGCTGCTCGATGCCGGTCACGACCTCGCGGGCGAGTGCAAGCGTTGCCCCGTTTCTCGAATAATAGAGAACCAGTATCTCGACGCTCATTCAGAACCGTCGCCCGAAGCCAGCAGTTCCAGCACGTTCTCCGGGGGGCGGCCCATGACGGCGCGGCCGCGGGCCTCGTCGACGACAATTGGGCGTTCAAGTACCCGCGGGTGTTGCGCCAGCCAGCTCGACAGTGCCTGGTCGTCGTCGAGCGAGGGGAGGTCACCGGCTTCGCGGAACTCGGCTTCTCCGCGGCGCAGCAGTTCCTGAACGGGGATTCCGAGCAATCCGGCGAGTTCGTGGATGCGTTCCGCCGACGGCGGTGTATCCAAATACGCCACAATTTTTGGCTCGATGTCTGTCGAGCGAATTAACTCCAAGGTTTTCCGAGACTTGGAACAACGAGGGTTATGATAGATGGTGATCGTCATAGCGGGGCTTTAGCAACAGTTTGCGGGTTCCAGGATGGGGTAGGGGCTGGCTTGACGGCGGTTGCCCGGAGTTGATAGTTTCTTGGGCTACCTTCGATAAACGTCGAGTATATATGCACTTGTCCGTCGCGCGTATCCTGTTGCTGCCCCTCCTGGTGTTCGCCGGGTTCGTCGGCTTGAGCGCCTGCGAGACGGCGCCGCCCGTGCAGGAGATGAGCGATGCCCGTCAGGCGATTGCCGTCGCCAAGGCGGCGGAGGTGGGCGAAGAGGCGGCTGAAGAACTGGCCAGTGCGGAAACCTATCTCGAATCGGCCGAGAAAAAACTCGGAGAACGAGATTTCTCGAGGGCGCGCAACGACGCCATCGAAGCCAAGCTCAGAGCCATTCGGGCTTTGAAGCTCAGTGAGTCGGGCAACAGCACGCCTTATCGCTAGCCGTGCCGTTTGCGATGCCCGGCAGGCCGGCTGCATTGCGTGCTGACCACCCGGTTTTTTTCTCATGAATGGCGGTAATCTCGCCGAAATCCGTTCGGCGCGGCTGTATTCGATAACAGGCCGTGTTCAGGGCGTATGGTTTCGCGACAGCACCCGAACCGAAGCACTCCGCCTGGGGCTCCGCGGCTACGCGATCAATCTCGACGATGGCTCGGTGGAAGTCTATGCGGTCGGTTCCAGCGCCGAACTGGATACGCTCGAGTCGTGGCTCGGGAAAGGTCCACCGCTTGCCCGGGTCGAGCGCGTCGTCGCGAAGCAGGCTGCTGTCGAGCACTGCGAGGGTTTTGTCATCGGTTGAGTGTGCGGTGTCGTTCGAGCTAGACCTTGAACCACTTGCGCGTCAGCCGATCGATGACCTTGTTGGGGTATTTGCGCCGACCGAGACTGCCGTTGTATCGGCCCAGGGCGCGTCGCAGATCCCCGTTCTCCTTGTTGAGGTAGTGCCTCAGTATCGTGCAGCCGTAGCGGAGATTGGTGTCGACGTGCAACAGGTTGTCGCCCGGGCGGCCAATTTCGTCCAGCCAGAAAGGCATCACCTGCATCAAACCAAGGGCGCCGGCGACGGAGACGGCAAACCGATCAAAGTTGCTTTCGACCTCGATGACCGCCAGTACGAGTTCCGGTTCGAGTTCCGCACGCTGCGCTTCGTAATGCACGTGGGTCAGTATTTCGATGCGCTCGTCGGGGTCTTTGACCTGGCGCGCCAGCCGGCGCGACATGTCGGTGAGCCAGACTTCGGCATGGAAGCGGTCGGTGAAGCTGTCGCTCGCACTGGCCGCCTCGAGCAGGATGCGCCTCAGCTCGTCGTCAGGCCGTTCCTGGGTGGCCGCCACGGCTATCGAAGGCAGCACTGCGGCGCCCGCAAGCCATACACTGATCTGTCTTCGCTTCGCGTCCATAGCCGTCATAGCCGTTGTGTCGAGCCGAGAGCGTCAAGCCTGGTACAGCATAGCTAGCCGTTCAGGAGCAGGTCGAGAGCCTCGTCACGTTTCAAGTTGCGCGATTCGCTGTCGCGCCGGTGCCGGTATTCGAGTTCTCCGGCATCGAGATTTCTTTCGCTGACGACCAGCCGGTGCGGTATGCCGATGAGTTCGGCATCGGCAAACTTGACGCCGGGGCGAGCGGCGCGGTCGTCGAGCAGAACGTCGACGTTGTGCTCCTTGAGTTCACGGTACAGCTCTTCAGCGGCTGTCCTGACACGTTCCGATTTATCCATGTTGATCGGCACAATGACGACGTCGAACGGCGCCAATGCGGCAGGCCATACGATGCCGTGCTCGTCGTGGTTCTGTTCGATGGCGGCACCGACGATCCGGGTAATGCCAATACCGTAGCAACCCATGGCCATGGTGCGTTCGCGCCCGTCGCTATCGAGTACGGTTGCGTTCATGGCGCGGCTGTACTTGTCGCCGAGCTGGAATATATGGCCAACCTCGATGCCGCGTGCGATCGACAGCGTGCCGTTGCCGCCGGGCGTCGGGTCGCCCGCCACTACGTTGCGGATATCGACCGTTTCCGTTTCCTCGATGTCGCGGCCGAAATTGACGCCGGTAAGGTGTCGGTCTTCCTGGTTGGCGCCGGCCACGCAGTCCGCCATCGTGGCCGTCGCGTGATCGAAATAGGTTTTCATGCCGAGGCCGACGGGGCCGACGAAACCGGGACTCACGCCGGTAGCCGCGCGGACGCTCTCGGCGCTGGCCATCGTCAGGGGCGAACGAACGCCGGGCAGTTTCTGTGCCTTGACGGCGTTCAGCTCGTGATCGCCGCGCAGGACCAGCGCAATCGTCCCTTCGTCGCCTTCCACGATCAGGGTCTTGAGCGTGTCGGCAGGGCGTACGTCGAGGAAGGCGGTCAGCGCGTCGATCGAGCGCACGTCCGGCGTGTCGACGGTCTCGAGTGCCTGCGTGGCCGGTGGCCGTCCGCCGGCGGGTCGTTCGACGGCAGCGGACTCGATGTTGGACGCGTAGCTGTCCTCGTCGGAATAGGCGATCGCGTCCTCGCCGGAGTCGGCAATCACGTGAAACTCCTGCGAACGGTTGCCGCCGATTTCGCCGCTATCGGCATCGACGACGCGAAAGCCCAGCCCGAGGCGTTCGAATATGGCCGTATAGGCGTCGAACATCTTTTGGTAGGACGCTTCCAGTCCGGCCTGGTCAATATCGAAGGAATAGGCGTCTTTCATGACAAATTCGCGGGACCGCATGACGCCAAAGCGCGGCCGGATTTCGTCGCGGAATTTCGTCTGAATCTGATAGTAGTTAACGGGCAGCTGCCGATAGCTCTTGAGTTCGCGCCGCGCCACGTCCGTAATGACTTCTTCGTGCGTAGGACCGAAGCAGAATTGACGATCGTGCCGGTCCGACATGCGCAGCAACAGAGGGCCGTATTGCTCCCAGCGGCCGGTTTCCTGCCAGAGTTCGGCCGGCTGCACGGCGGGCATGAGCAGTTCCAGTGCTCCGGCACGGTCCATTTCTTCTCTGACCACGGCCTCTACTTTGCGCAGCACCTTGAGACCCAGCGGCATCCAGGTAAACAGGCCGGAAGCGAGCCGTCGGATCAGACCGGCGCGCAGCATGAGCTGATGGCTCACGATCTCCGCCTCGGCGGGGGTTTCCTTGAGGGTGGTCAAGGGGAACTGGGAGTAGCGCATTAACGCAGGGTCCTTCAAGGTACTCGAACGGAAGCCGGGCATTCTATCGGCTTTTGCCGGTTCTGTGGATCAAAACAGGTTGACGCGACAGCGCTGCCGCGCCATCGTCCCTAGCCTTCCGGCTTCGAGGTATCCGTCCGCATGCAGGGTCGTCGCTATCCGTTTGTTGCGAGGGAGGGAATGCCCTTCATTGCTGCAGCCGTATTGCTTGCCGCCTGGCTCGGATACTCGGGGGATTACCGGCTGTCGCTCGCCGCGGCGCTCACGGCTGCCCTGCTGTATTTCATTTTTCGCGACCCCGAACGCCCGGTTCCCGCGTCCGCGCTCGGTGTGGTGAGCCCGGTTGACGGTGTCGTCACGGAACTCGAGACCGTGAGCGCCGGCGCGCTGCAGGGTGATGCGCATCGGCTCGTGATTCGAGTGAGCGTGCTGGGGACGTATACGGCGCGCTCGCCGGTCGAGGGCACGGTCCGCAGTCTCGCCAGTGCGGCGGCCGAGGAGGGCGGTGACTACGCCACCAACGCGTTGTGGGTCCAGACGGATGAAGGTGACGACGTAGTGATGGGGTTTCGCCGATTCTTCCTCGGCGTGCCGCCGAAGTCGTTTGCGCGTTACGGCGAACGGCTCGGGCAGGGGCAGCGTTGCGCCTACCTGCGGCTGGCCCGCAACGTGGTGCTGCACCTGCCTGTCGACAGCCGCGTGCAGGTGAGGATAGGGCAAAGGCTCAAAGCCGGATCCGATCTGCTGGCAACGCTGCCGTCGCACTAGCGACGGCTGTCGCGGGCGAATACACGCTCGTGACGGGTCTGCCAAAAGCCCCCTCGTCATGGCAAACTAAGTAGCCGAATTCAGGGCCTTTCCGACAATTGAACGCAAGCCGCGAACAACAACGCCGCGAGTACCTCGATGCGCTCGGCATCGACGTTTTCGTCAGCCGTGCCGGCGAAGACGCCGGGCGTACGGAGGCCGTACTGGACGGTCCCGCCGCTGTCGGCGCTGTCGAGAGCGCCGCCGGCAGTGACCGCGCGTCGGTCGTGCCCGAATCGTTGCCGTCGTCCAATGTCGATTTTTCCGCATTGCGAAAGGCCGTGGAGAGTTGCACGCGCTGTCCGCTGCACGAAACGCGGACCCAGACGGTTTTTGGTGTGGGTCACGCCAGTGCGGACTGGATGATCATTGGCGAGGCTCCGGGTGCGGAGGAGGATCGCGTCGGCGAACCGTTCGTCGGCCGCGCCGGGAAACTGCTCGACGAAATGCTGCGGGCCGTGGGCCTGTCCCGGGACACGGTGTTTATCGCCAACGTACTCAAGTGCCGTCCGCCGAACAATCGCGATCCCGGCAAGGCCGAGATTGCTGCCTGCCGCTCGTATCTCGAGCAACAGATTGCGGCCGTGTCGCCGCGCCTGATACTCGTCGTCGGCCGCATAGCGGCTCAGGAGTTGTTGTCGAGCGACGCGCCGGTAGGCCGGCTGCGCGGCCGGGAGCACGACTATAACGGCACGCCGCTCGTCGTGACGTATCACCCGGCTTACCTCCTCAGGAGCCCCTCGCAGAAGTCGAAGGCATGGGACGATCTGCGGCTGGCGCTGCGCTGTCTCGCGAGAACGGCGGCGTGATTACGCCCGTTCGTGAAGTGCCCGTTGCAGTGCGGCGTATGGTGCACGAAGACCTGATCGACGTGTCGGACATCGAGCGCCGCAGCTACGATTTCCCGTGGAGCCACGGCGTGTTCCGCGACTGCCTTCTGGCCGGCTACCAGTGCCTGGTACTCGTTCGGGAAGAGAGGCCGATCGGCTACGCGATTCTCTCCGTTGCGGCTGGTGAGGCGCACGTCCTGAACCTGTGCGTCGACCCCGGTTTCCGTTCTCTTGGTTACGGCGAACGGCTGCTCGACGAAATGCTCAAGATGGCTCGCACCGCAAACGTGCATCAGGTGTTCCTCGAGGTAAGGCCGTCGAACTCGACGGCGCTGAACCTGTATCGCAAGAAAGGTTTTCATCAGATTGCAAACCGTCCTTCCTACTACCAGGCAACCGACGGCCGCGAGGATGCATCGGTGCTGGTAAAAAAAATGGACCTGGGCTAGAACCGGTTCCGAACCGACCGGCGAGCAGAAGCTCGGGTGAATGGCGCTTTGCGCCGCCAGAGGCTAGACTGCGCGCCCCGTTACGCAGCTACTGAGATCATGAGCACTATCCTGGAACAGGCAGCCAGGCGTCGTACTTTTGCGATTATTTCGCACCCCGACGCCGGCAAGACGACGCTGACCGAAAAGCTGTTGCTCTACGGAGGCGCAATCCAGCTGGCCGGCACCGTGAAGGGCCGCAAGGCCAGCCGGCATGCCCGCTCCGACTGGATGGCCCTGGAACAGCAGCGTGGTATTTCTGTGACCTCGTCGGTGATGCAGTTTCCCTACGCGGAGCACGTCGTCAATCTGCTCGACACGCCGGGGCACGAGGATTTTTCCGAAGACACCTACCGCACGCTGACCGCGGTGGATTCCGCCCTGATGGTCATAGACTGTGCAAAAGGTGTCGAGCAGCGCACGATCAAACTCATGGAAGTCTGCCGGCTGCGCGATACGGCGATCATGACCTTCATCAACAAACTCGATCGGGAAGGACGTGAGCCGATCGAGCTGCTCGACGAAATCGAATCGGTGCTCGGTATCGCCTGTGCACCCGTGACCTGGCCTATTGGCATGGGACGGTCGCTTGTTGGCGTCTATCACCTCGAGAAAGACGAGATCTTCGTCTACAAGAGTGAAGGGCGAGAAAAAGCGGCCGATCGCGAACGCATCGTCGGCCTCGAGTCGGAGGCGGCCCGCGCGTTGCTGGGCGACCGGCATGCCGAGTTTTGCGAGGAAGTGGAACTGGTTAGAGGTGCCTGTCCGGAGTTTGACGTGGACGAGTATCTTTCCGCGAGACAAACGCCGGTGTTCTTTGGCTCTGCGCTCGCGAATTTCGGCATCAAGGAACTGCTCGACGAGTTCGTCGGTCACGCGCCTCAACCTCTGCCGCGCGACGCGGAGTCGCGCTCCGTCCGTCCTGACGAGGACAAGCTGAGCGGTTTCGTTTTCAAGATTCAGGCAAACATGGACCCGGCGCATCGTGACCGGATTGCCTTCATGCGTATCTGCTCGGGCGAATACCGCAAGGGCATGCGCGTAATGCATGTCCGATCGGGTAAAGAAATGAAGCTGCCGGATGCCATTACGTTCATGGCAGCGGATCGGCAGCATGCCGAAACGGCGTATGCCGGAGACATCATCGGCATTCACAATCACGGCACGATCAACATTGGCGACAGTTTCTCCGAGGGCGAGTCGCTGGCTTTCACGGGCATACCCAATTTTGCACCCGAGATCTTTCGGCGCGCCGTACTCAAGGATCCGTTGCGGCTCAAGGCGCTGCAGAAAGGGCTTGCGCAGCTCTGCGAGGAAGGCGCGACACAGTTGTTCAAGCCCATGCGCAACAACGACCTGATCCTGGGCGCCGTGGGTCCGCTGCAGTTCGACGTCGTGGCGCATCGCCTGCGTGACGAGTACAAGGTCGAGTGTCAGTTCGAGGCTGTGAACGTTGCAACGGCGCGCTGGGTGGAATGCGACGACGAGCGGATGTTGGAGGACTTCAGGCGCAAGGCGGCGGACAATCTGGCGGTCGATCACGGCGGTAGCCTGGTATACATTGCGCCCACTCGGGTCAATCTCTCGCTGACGGAGGAGCGCTGGCCCGAGATCCGCTTCAGAAATACGCGCGAATTCTGAACCCGGCAAACCTACGCGCGCAGCGGAGACGTATGGAAGGCGGCAGAACGGTGACGAACTCGATGCCCAAAGGCGTCTGGAACCGACGCGTTCTGGCGTGGGCGTTCTACGACTGGGCCAATTCGGCGTTTGCGCTGTCGGTTCTCGCGGTGTTGTTTCCGCTGTTTCTCGGGGCGTACTGGAGCGCGGGCGATCCGGAATCGCTCGTGACCTCGCGGCTTGCGTGGGTGAACGCGGCTGCCAGCGCCGTGATCTGCCTGTTGGCGCCGATTTTCGGCACGATTGCCGATGCGGGCGGTTACCGCAAGCGGTTCCTGTTCGTGCTGGCGGTTCTGGGCGCGCTCTCGACGGCGCTGCTCGGCGCTGTCGGCGAGGGGGGCTGGCTCGCGGCCTGCAGCCTTTTCCTGCTCGCGTCGCTGGGCTACTACGGTTCGACGATCTTCTATGACTCGCTGATCGTCGACGTCACCGAGTCGCGAAACTACAGCTTCGTCTCGTCGCTCGGTTTCTCGGTAGGCTACCTGGGCGGAGCCGTCCTGCTGGCTCTGCATGTCGTCATGCTGACGAATCCGTCGGCGTTCGGCTTCGCGTCGGCAACCGAAGTCATTCGTTTTGCGTTCGTATCCGTTGGCATCTGGTGGGCGGGTTTTGCGCTGCCGCTGTTGTTCTTCGTTCACGAGCGTAAGCGGCAGGCAGCCGGTCCCGGCGGCAGCGTCGTCCGACGCGCTTACCGGGAACTCCTGTCGACCATGCGGCGTGTCGGCCAGTATCGCAACGTCGTGATGTTCCTGGCGGCGTACTGCCTGTACATCGGCGGCGTTTTTACCGTCATTTCGATGGCGGCAAACTACGGCCAGCGGCTGGGCTTCAGTCAGCAGGACCTCGTAACGGCGTTTCTGGTGACCAATTTCGCGGGATTTCCGGCGACCCTGCTGTACGGCATGCTCGGCCAGAAGCTGGGTGCAAAGACCGGTATCTACCTGGCGATTGTCGTGTACGTCGTCACCGCCGCGCTTGCCGTCTTCATGAGCGAGGTCTGGCACTTCTACGCCATGGCGATCGTGGTCGGCTGTGTCCAGGGCGGCATACAAAGCCTGTCCAGATCGTTGTATGCGGCGCTGATTCCGCCGGAGCAGCCCGGAGAGTTCTTCGGTTTCTACAATACCCTGACGAAGTTCGCACACGTCATTGGACTGTCGCTGGTGGGTGTCACTACCGGGCTGTCCACGGAACCGAGTGCGCTGCTTTTCACGCTGCTGCCACTGTTTGTCATTGGCGGTCTGATGCTGACCGCTGTCAAGGAGCGGCCGGCTACGCCCTGAACGCGTCGACTCGCGTGCGAAGATCGTTCAGACCGCGGTTGCCTGCGTCTCCGTAACGGACGTCGAGATACAGTGACACGATGGCGCCGATTTCGCGCCGCTGACCCCCGGCTTCGGCGAGGCGCGCCGCATAAGCGAGCGGCGATTCGCCGCGCGCCGGCTCGAATCCCGCCTTGCGAGTGAATCGTTCGAAGACCCGCTTCGCGCGATCCGCAGCGGGCGGCCGGAAACGCAACATCAGCAACAGGTGCACCAGCATCGTGAGGCCAATCACAATCGCCAGCAGCGTGAGCAACAGCTTGCGCCATCCGGGATCACCCAGTCCGAGGCGCCCCATCAGGCGTTGCTGGTTTTCCGGACCGTAGCCGAGTACCAGGTCGTTCCAGCGTGCATTCAGCGCGTCCCAGGTCATACCGAGCTGGTAGCGCCAACGGGAAGGGGTCGTCAGCCCCCAGGCCGCGCCTACGCCGGCGAACATTGCGCCGGAACGGCCGGACTCGATACGCTCCGGGGCGACTGCGGCAGTTGGATCGATACGTTTCCAGCCTTCGCCTTCGAGCCACACTTCGGTCCAGGCGTGGGCGTCGGCCTGCCGCACGAGCAGATAGTCCCCCAGCGGATTGAGTTCGCCGCCCTGGTAGCCGAGAACAATTCGCGCCGGGATGCCGGCAGCCCGCATCAGCACGGCAAACGCCGAGGCGTAGTGCTCGCAGAATCCCCGGCGCGTCGAGAACAGGAAGGCGTCGACCGGGTTCTGGCCCAGCGCCGGCGGTTGCAGCGTGTAGAAGTAATCCTCCCGGTTGAACTTCTCGAGCACGGCGGAAATGAAAGCGCGATCAGAACCCGCGTTGCGGCGCATGGACTCTGCGAGTCGCAGGGTTCTCGGGTTACGCCCCTCGGGCAGATTCAGGTACCAGGTGCGGGAGAAGCGGGAGAGCGTTTCGTCGATCGTATAGTCGGGATACGAGCGAACGCCATAGACGATACGCTGATCCACGGGCTGCTGCCGCCAGAGAGCCTGCGTGCGCCCCATGTTGATGTTGTCCAGATTCCAGCTTTCCGCTATGTCGAGAGCCATGATCCATTGGTTGCTTGTGGCTTCGAGCGTCACTTCGTAGTCGACCGGTTCGCCCAGGTAGCGGATACGGTCTCTGTACTGAGGGTCGAGCACGGGATCGCTACCCGACCAGGAGCGGCCGTTGAAGCGATGCAGAACGATTGCGCGCCAGTAGCGGTCGCGCGGTGCCGGTGCCGCCCCGTTGAAGCGAACACGAAACGCCACGGCGTTCGACTGAGACAGTGAGCTGACGTCGCCCGGGCTCATCGTGTCGGAAAGACCCGTAACCCCAGAGCTGGTATCGATCGGCACCGACCAGAATGGCGCGGAAATACGCGGAAAAAACAGCCACATGGCCAGCGCAATCGGCAGCGCGTAGCCGATCAGGCGGGTCGCCGCGAGCACGCTCTGGCGAGGCGGTTGAGCCGGGGCGGCGCTCATGCGAAGCCATGCCGTCATGGTTACGACAAGGCTCATTAGCATGTAGGGCAGCGACCAAAGGTACTGCTCGCGGAGCAGCGCCGACATCGCGAGGAAAAGCGCAATGAACAGCAGTACGAACTGATCGCGCCGTTTGCGGGTTTCGAGCAGTTTGAGTGCCGCCATTACCGCGAGCAGGGCGGTCCCCGGGCCTACGCCGCTGATCGTATCGTACGTGGCGAGGACGCCGAGGAAACAGCCAAGCGCGAGTGCGCCCCGAAACCATACCGACGGCAGCGGCCTGCGGCGTTTTTCGATCGCCAGCCTGAACACGGCGCACGCAATGCTGGCGGCGGAGATCCAGAGCGGCAGGTGCGGCAGGTGCACGAGGATGGCAACGCCCAGTGCGGTCAGAGTCCACGGCAGGCTACCGAGTAATGAGCCGTCGGTACCGCGCGGCTTCCGCTCACTCATCGTCGTCACCACCCTGTCCGGGCTCGAGACCAAAAAGCGCCAGCGCCTCCAGGCAGTCCTGACGTTGGGCCGGGCCGTGTGCCGGCGAAAACGTCTGTCCCGGCAGCCGCAGGCCATAATCTTCACCACGGCGGTCGGCGTCGACGATCCAGCGGCTAAGAATCGACAACCGTTCCTCGATATCGGTAGCGGGGATCTCGTCGAAGTCGAACCACTGGCTGCTCGTATCGGCGCCCGAAAATTGTTTTGACAGCAGCTGACCGCCACGGGCGTAGGCTTTCCACGCGACCTGTCGCGGCGAGTCGCCGCGATGAAATTTTCTCAGGCCCGCGAAGTCCTCTTCACCGCGTGCATCGTGTTGCCGGTGGCCCAGCGCGGTGACCGAGGCCGGCGGCTGAACGGCCTGCACCGGCAGAGCCGGGTAGACGAGGCCTTCGAGCTTCATGTGCAGCCACGCCCAGGCGCGAAACAACTCGAAGGGGTAACGCGTGCGTACCGCAAATCGCGGCAGCCGGACGTAACCGCGCTGCCGGCTGTCTACCTGGAGCTGTACGACCTTGCTGTCGCCCGGCAGCAGATCCACCGTCGCGCTTTTGCTACCGTCGCCCTCGAGGTAGACCTGCAGGCGCGCCGCGCGCGACCGGTTGTTCAGCGCAATGGCAAAGACAGCCTTGTCGCCGGCGAACACCGGATCGACACCGGCAAACGCGATTTCGAGCCCTACGAGGTTGCGCTGGCAGCTGTGCATGCTGACGAAACCCAGGCCGACCAGCAAAAAGGTCAGCAGGAACGAGAGGTTGTTGTTGTAGTTCATGGAGCCCAGCAGCATGGCGAAGGCCATGATGCCGAATACCAGCCCGACGCCGGTTGGCAGAATATAGACGCGGCGCGGTTTCAGCACCGTAAGCGTGGCGTCCAGTCCCTGCCGCTTTCTCGCCCAGCGGCGGATACGGGCACCGGCGGCATCGCGCACTGCCGGCAAAACATTGGAAACTGACAGTGCCCGCGCCATCTTCTCTGGGAAACCTTACGGAATGGCAACCGCGCTCAGGATGTGTCGTGCCAGTTCCTGCGGTGCGCGGTGCGAGGCGTTGGCAGTCGGTTTGAGCCGATGCGCCACTACCGCTTCGAACACGGCCTGCACGTCGTCGGGGAAGACGCCCGAATGGCGTTCGACGTAGGCGTGTGCGCGGGCTGCGGAGGCCAGCGCCTGTGCCCCGCGCGGCGAAAGGCCTACCGCAATGTCCGGCGATTCCCGGGTGTGGCGCACGAGGGCCTGAATGTAATCGACCAGGGGTTCGTTCATGCGCAGCTTTCTCACCTCGCTCTGCAGAGCGATGATCTCGGCTGGCCCTGCAGTCGCCTCCACGCCCGCGAGCAGCGTGCGGCGATCCTCGCCGGTGATGAGTTCACGTTCGCTCGCCTCGTTCGGGTATCCGATTTCGATCCGCATCAGGAAACGATCGAGCTGGGATTCCGGGAGCGGGAAGGTACCGATCTGATCGGCCGGGTTCTGTGTCGCTACGACAAAGAACGGACTGGGCAGCCGGCGGGTCGTGCCGTCGACGGATACCTGCTGTTCCTCCATCGCTTCGAGGAGGGCGCTCTGCGCTTTCGGGGTTGCCCTGTTGACCTCGTCCGCCAGCACCAGTTCGGCGAACACCGGCCCCTGCTGAAACTCGAATGTGCCGGTTTGCTGGCGGAACACCGATACGCCGAGTATGTCGGCGGGCAGCAGGTCGCTCGTGAACTGAATACGGTTGAACGACAGACCGAGCACGTGTGCCAGCGCCTGCGCAAGCGTCGTCTTGCCCAGCCCCGGGAGGTCTTCGATCAGCAGGTGGCCGCGCGCCAGCAGACAGGAAAGGGCCAGCGATACCTGAGCCTCCTTGCCGAGGATAATTTCGTTCAGCGCGTTGCGGGCAATATCCAGAGCATCACGCGCGCTGTCCGTAGTCCCGGTGGAAAGGGGGTTTTGCATCGCTTGGCCTCGCCGTTACTCGTGTCTTCAGACCGCAATCGTCGCGAATGTTGCAACCAATTGCACTTCGGCGGCCGTCAGACTGTGATGCAGTCCTCAGTCGGCACCCCTGCTCAGTCGAGCGCGTCGAGTCTGGCGAGCCGTTCGCCGAGCTGATCGAGCTGCCGGTCGAAGTCCGTCAGGCGATCGCGTTCCTGTTGGACCACCGCTGCCGGCGCGTTGTTCACGAAGCGTTCGTTGTCGAGTTTTGCGCTGCTTTGCGTTCGCTCGGATCGCAGTTTGCCGATTTGTTTTTCCAGCCGTTTGCGCTCCGCGTCGACGTCGATCAGCCCCTTCATGGGCACCTGCAAAGTGAGGTCGCCCAGCAGGGCCGTTGCGGAAGCAGGGGGCTTGTCGCCGGGTTCGAGGGTGGTGACCGACTCGATTCGCCCGACCCGCGCGAGCAGATGAGCGTAACGGCTTGCCCGCCGGCGGTCGTCGTCGGATGCGCCGTCCATGAGAACGGGTACCGGTTTACCGGGAGACACGTCCATCTCGCCGCGGATCTGCCGGATACCCAGAATGAATTCGCGCACCCACTCGATGTCGGCAACAGCTTCTGCCGAAGCCTTGGTGCCGTCCGTTTCCGGAAAACGCCGCTGCATGATCGTGTCGCCGTCGACACCGGCAACCGGTGCCACCTGCAGCCAGATCTCTTCGGTAATGAACGGCATGATCGGGTGCAACAGGCAGAGCAGCGCTTCGAGGGTGTCGATGAGCGTGCGCCGGGTTGCCCGTCGTTCGGCGGCACTGACCGCATCCGACTGCAGCACGGGCTTGGACAGCTCGAGATACCAGTCGCAGAACTCGTGCCAGGTAAATTCGTAGAGTGCCTGCGCCGCCAGGTCGAGGCGGTAGTTGCCGAAGTGCCTGTGCACGGCTTCCGTGGCATGCGCGAGCCGCGACTGAATCCAGCGGTCGGCGGCTGAATACTCGAGTTCTCCATCATCGAGATCCTCGGTATTCATGAGCACGTAGCGGGCGGCGTTCCAGAGTTTGTTGCAGAAGTTCTTGTAGCCGTCGATGCGGCCGAGGTCGAAACGAATGTCGCGCCCGGTCGTCGCGAGCGCGGCAAACGTGAAGCGCAGGGCGTCGGTGCCGTATTCGTCGATGCCGTCCGGGAATTGCCGGCGGGTCGCCTTCTCGATTTTGGGCTTGAGGTGATCCTGCATGAGCCCGGTCAGGCGTTTTTCGAGCAAGTCGTCGAGGCTGACGCCATCGATCAGATCGAGCGGATCGAGGATGTTGCCCTTCGACTTGGACATCTTCTGGCCTTCGGCGTCCCGGATCAGGCCGTGTATGTAAACCTCGCGAAACGGTACGTCGTCCATGAAGCGCAGTCCGAACATGATCATCCGGGCAACCCAGAAGAAAATGATGTCGAAACCCGTGACCAGAACGCTGCCGGGATAGAAGTCCTCGAGAGCCTTGTTCTTTTCCGGCCAGCCAAGGGTACTGAACGGCCAGAGAGCCGAGGAGAACCAGGTGTCGAGCACGTCCTCGTCCTGGCGAAGCGGCAGGTCGTCGGACAGACCGTACTTCCGGCGGACCTCGGCCTCCGACTCGGCCACGTAAACCTGCCCGTCGTCGTCGTACCACGCCGGAATGCGGTGGCCCCACCAGAGCTGGCGGCTGATGCACCAGTCCTGAATGTTATGCATCCATTCGAAGTAGGTCTTGGACCAGTTGTCGGGAACGAAGCGGATGTCGCCGTCTTCCACGGCTTTGATCGCGGGTTCCGCCAGCGGCTTGATGTCCACGTACCACTGGTCGGTGAGATACGGCTCGACGACGGCGCCCGAGCGGTCGCCGCGCGGGATTTTGAGCGTGTGCTCCTCGATCTTTTCGAGCAGGCCGAGTTGCTCGAACTCCGCCACGACCTGCTTACGCGCGACAAAACGATCGAGGCCCCGGTACTGCTCCGGGCAGGCGTCGTTCATCGAGGCGTCGTCGGTCAGTACGTTGATCATCGGCAGGTCGTGCCGCTTGCCGATCTCGTAGTCGTTGAAGTCGTGCGCGGGTGTGATCTTGACGCAGCCGGTACCGAACTCCGGGTCTACGTAGTCGTCGGCAACAATGGGTATCTGCCGGCCGCTGATCGGCAGATCGATAGTCTGTCCGACGAGTTCGCGGTAGCGTTCGTCGTCGGGATGTACGGCCACTGCCGTGTCGCCCAGCATCGTCTCGGGCCGGGTCGTGGCAACCACCACATGACCTTCCCCCGAACTCAGCGGGTAACGGAAGTGCCACATCGAACCCGCCTCGTCCGCCGACAGGACCTCGAGGTCGGAGAGCGCCGTGTGCAGCACGGGATCCCAGTTGACCAGCCGTTTGCCGCGATAGATCAGCTTGTCGTCGTACAGTTCGGTAAACACTTTGCGCACGGCTGCCGACAGGCCTTCGTCCATGGTAAAGCGTTCACGCTGCCAGTCGACCGACGCGCCGAGCCGGCGCAACTGTTGCGAGATGCGGTCGCCGCTTTGTTCCTTCCACTCCCACACGCGACTGACGAATGCTTCGCGGCCGAGATCCCTGCGCGACGTGCCCTCGGCGTTCAGAAGGCGTTCGACGACCATCTGCGTGGCGATGCCGGCGTGATCCGTGCCCGGCTGCCACAGCACCCGGCCGCCCCGCATGCGGTGGTAGCGGGTCAGTGCATCCATGATCGTGTCCTGAAACGCATGCCCCATGTGCAGCGTTCCGGTCACGTTCGGCGGCGGGATCATGATGCAGTAACGCTCGCCGTCGCCGCTCGGGGCGAAATAGTTGTTCGATTCCCAGCGCGCGTAGATTCGCTGCTCGATATCGCCGGGTTGGTAGGACTTGTCCATAGTGTCGTTTTGGCTCAGACGGTGTGGGTCTCGAGTTCGTGCCCCTGGTCGCGATAGTCGGCGAAGCGCCGGCGTCCTGCGGCGCGTGCGTCGTCGTCGGAGGTTACTAGCTCCGCGATGCGTGGCAAAGTGCTGGCGCTGGCAGGGAGGCTCCAGGTCAGGTTGATCAGCAGGTCCGGTTGTTGCTGCAGGTTTTCCTGCGTGCTGATGAGCACGGGCGATTCCGCCGCGCGGCTCTCGTCGGAGACACGTTCGTGAGGCACGAAACTGCCGTCACGAAACGTCCAGAGCAACTCGTCCAGCAGCCGGGCTTCCTGCTCGCTCTCGACGAACAGTTGCACCTTGTTGTCGAGCCGGTAGGCTTTTTCGGCGAGCCGGCAGGCAAAGTGCAGCTGCGCGTTACGTCCAGCCTGTGAAAGAACGTAGAAGTCGACCCGTGCCATTAGCGTTCAGAACCCGTCTCGAAATGGATCGCGACCGCGCCAGCGCCTACGTTCTTGGCAGTTCACCGGCGTGCTTGAGCAGCAGCTCGGTCAGCATCGGCACCGGTCGGCCCGTTGCGCCCTTTGCGGCGCCCGATCGCCAGGCCGTGCCCGCAACGTCGAGATGTGCCCAGTTGAGCCCGTCGGTGAATTTTGCGAGGAAACAGCCGGCCGTAATGGCGCCGCCTTCGCGGCCGCCGATATTGGCAAAGTCGGCGAAGTTGCTCTTGAGCTGATCCGAATAGTCGGCGGTCAGCGGCAGCGGCCAGCCGCGATCGTCGGCAGCCCGTCCGGCGGCGAGGATTTCGTCCGCGAGTTCTTCATGATGGCTCATGACGCCGGTGTGGTGGTGGCCCAGCGCAATGACACACGCGCCGGTAAGGGTTGCGACGTCGATGATTTTGGCGGGCTTGAAGCGCCGCGCGTAGGTCAGGGCGTCGCAGAGTATCAACCGGCCCTCGGCGTCCGTATTGAGAATTTCGATCGTCTGTCCCGACATGCTGGTCACGATGTCGCCCGGCACGGTCGCGTGGCTCCCGGGCAGGTTTTCCACGGCCGGGATCAGGACGTTGAGGTTGATCGGCAGCTTGAGTGTTGCCGCTGTGAGCATGGCGCCCATGACGCCGGCGGCTCCGCACATGTCGAACTTCATTTCGTCCATTGCAGGGCCGGGTTTCAGCGATATGCCGCCCGAGTCGAAGGTGACCCCTTTGCCGACCAGTACCACCGGTGCATCGGCGCCTGCACCTTTGTACTGCATCACGATCAGCTTGGCCGGCTCGGCCGTTCCCGCGGTGACCGACAGGAGCGAGTGCATCCCCAGGCGTTTCATCTCGGTCTCGTTGAGTGCCCGCGCCGTCAGGTTCCTGTGCTTCTTGGCCAGCGCGTTGGCTTGTCGCGCCAGGTAAGAAGGCGTACACACGTTGGGCGGCAGGTTGCCGAGATCGCGTGCCAGATTCTTGCCCGCTACGATGGCATCGCCGTGCTCGGCGCCGCGCAGCGTCCGGGCCGCTTCCCCGCGGCTCGCAACGACGAAACCGAGCTTCTTGAGCGCGAGTCCCTTCGGCTTGCGACCGCTTTTCATCGCCGTGAATCGATACAGCGTGTCGCCCACGGTTTCCGCCGTGTAGCGCGCGAGGTAGTAGCTGTCGGTACCGGCAACGTCTTCCAGATTGAGTGTCGACAGCACCTGGCCCACGCGGCTCTTGTCGAGCGCTCTGACTACGGCAGCCAGCGCCCGGCGAAACGTCCTCACGTCGAGTTTCGACGGGCTGCCGAGACCGACGACCGCTACGCGTGCTGCGCTGACTCCCGCAAGGTCTCTGAGCAAGGTTACGCTGCCCGCGTCGCCGCTGACGTCGCCGTTCTTCATGAGTTTTGTGAGACGGCCGCGGCTGGCGCGGTCGATGTCTTCGGCACCTACGCCGAGCCGGTTGCGTCCGTACACGCCGACAATGACGCAATCGACGGCACGTCGGGAAGGTTTAGCGGTCGTAGTGAAATAGTCCATTTTTTTAAGCGCACCTTGAAGTTAGTGCACACGAATCACCTCTACCCACCGCCAGACAGCGGGTTGCCATTGCGCCGAATCGGGCGCGAACGGGAGATGAGTTCGTGCGGCTTTGTTCTGTTGGATACGTGCTTCTTTGCCGCCGGCGGGGCTCCAGTGAGGGCGTGTTCCGAGCCCACGATGAGCTGTCTTGCCAGGCGCAAAAGCGGTAGTCTAGCGCATTCTTGGCGAATTCGTTACAAAGCCCTTGAAATCACACGACAAAGCGGCGCCGGCGGAGCCGGCACCCCAGTGAGTCATGCGCATACTTGATCGCTACATCCTGCGCGAGATGGCCGCCACCTGGTTCGGGGTTACGCTGGTGCTGCTGCTGATACTGCTGACCAACCAGTTTGCACGCGTGCTCGGCGACGTTGCCAAAGGCAAGCTGCCGAAGTACGCCGTATTCGACGTCATTGGCCTGTCCGCCCTGCAATACCTGAGTATCCTCGTGCCGGTAGGCCTGTTCCTGTCGGTCATGCTGGCGATGGGGCGCCTGTACCGGGACAGCGAATTGCCCGCCATGACGGCTTGCCGCGTCGGGCCCGGCGGAATTTACCGTCCGCTCACGTTGTTGCTGCTGCCGGTGACCCTTGCGGTCGCCTGGATTGCGCTCGAGGGTGGGCCGCGCGCACTGACGGGCATTGAGCGAATCGGCGCCGAGGCGAAACGCGAAGCCGATCTTGCGAGTATCGAGGCCGGGCGCTTCACGAGCCTGGGCTCCGGGGAGGCCGTCGTGTACGGCGAGCGGGTGTCCGACGACGGCTCGCTCGAAAAGGTTTTCCTGCAGCGCCGCGCCGAGAACGGCGTGGTCGAAGTTGTCGTTGCCGCTCGAGGAGAGCAACGGGAGACGGCGGACAGCCGGGTTCTGGTCCTGCACGATGGCCGCCGTTACGAGGGGATTCCGGGGACGGCGCGGTTTCGTGTGGTCGAGTTCGCCGAGCACGGCATTCCTTATCCGCTGCCGAGCGTCGAGACGCCCGAACCGGAACCCCGCTCACAGCCGTTCATGAATCTGGTCGGCAGCGATACGCTCGAGAACCGGGCCGAGCTGCAGTGGCGAATCAGTATCCCGCTTGCGACCGTGCTTCTGGGTTTCCTCGCGGTGCCGCTCGCAAAAAGCCGGCCGCGTGCCGGCCGCTACGGGCGTATTGCGATCGGTCTTCTCGTGTTCATCATCTATCTCAACATGCTCAACGCCGCAAAAGCCTGGATCGAGCAGGGCCGCGTATCGCCCGACATTGGTCTCTGGTGGGTGCACGGCGGCGTTTTGTTGTTCGGGCTCGTGCTCTTTGGCCTGCAGAACAACTGGCACCGACGGTGGCTGCCATGAACGCCATCCTGACCGGCTATCTGACGCGGACGGTATTGGCCAGTTCCGCAATGGTGCTTGTCGTACTGCTTGCGCTGGCCGGACTGTTCGAGCTGATCGCCGAACTCGACGACGTTCAGAACAGCTACCAGACACCGCAGGCCATCCAGTTCTCGTTGTTGCGATTGCCCATTCTGGCCTTCGAGCTGTTGCCCGTGGCCGTTCTCATCGGCTCGCTTCTCGGACTGGGCGGTATTGCGGCGAACAGCGAAATTGTCGTGATGCGTGCCTCGGGTATGTCGGTCAAAAAACTCGCGGGCATGGTGTCGGTGTCCGGCATGATCCTGGTCGTGCTGACGGGTCTGTTGGGCGAGTTCATCGGCCCGCCACTCGATTTTTATGCGCGCAACATGCGCGTGGAGGCCCGGCTCGGGCAGGACGACGACCGCCTCGGCAATGCCACCTGGGTCAAGGACGGTTCCGCCTACCTGCATCTCGAGCGGGTCAATACCGAGTTCGAGTTCGGCACGCTGTACCTGTACCGCTTCAACGAGTACGACGAACTGGAGTCCATTGCCCTGGCAGACAACGCCGGCATCAACAGCGACGATACCTGGCGTCTCGAGAACTTCCGGGAAACCCGGTTTTTCAACAACCGCGTCCAGGTCAGCGAGGAGCTGCTGACGACCGAGGAGTTCGAGGTCAACGCGGAACTCCTCGGCAGCGGGCTTGCCAAGCCGCTGAGTCTGTCGCTGCGCGGCCTCTTGAGCTATATCGATTACCTGAACCGCAACGAGCTGGATGCCGACCAGTACGAAACGGAATTCTGGTACCGGATATCGAGAACGGCCACGGTGCTGATCATGCCCATTCTTGCGCTGGCGTTCGTGTTCGGCTCGCTGCGGACCGGCGGTGCCGGCGGACGCCTGATGATCGGTGTCGTGATTGGCCTTGCGTACTATCTGGCGAGCGAAATGCTGGCCAATTCCGGGCAGGTGTTCGATCTCAATCCGGCGACGATCTCGTGGTTGCCCTCTGCCGTGCTGCTGGCGGTCACGCTGATTGCGCTGATGCGCATACGCTGAGCCCCCACGTTGGGATGCTGGCCCGTCAGTCTGCTGCCTTGGCGGCTTTTTGCTTCTTCTGCTTCGGGTAGTGCATCAGGCGCGTGCCGCTGGCGCGGTCGTGCCAGGTCTTCTTTTCGGAATCGACGAGCTGCCAGAAAAACCCCAGGCCCAGGGCGGCAAACGACAGGATTGCGACGACGAAGCGAAGGCTGGCGGCCAGCGTTCCCGGTATACGCCCGTGCTTGTCTTCGAGCTGCAGCCCCCAGGATTGCATCCCCAGGGTGCGGCCGCGTGAGGTCCAGAAACCGACGAAAAAGACGTAGATCACGAGCACCAGGGTGAGCTGGTAAGCCGCGCTGTCCAGCACGGCGTCGCCGCGACGCAGCGCAACGAACGGTACCGTCGAGAGCATCAGCAGCGCGAATACGAGCAGGCTGTCGTAGAGCATTGCGGCCAGTCGGCGCCACAGGCCGCTGGGTCGTTTGTCAGGCATGGTCAACTGTCGTCGGCGAATAGGTGTCGTCCGCCTCGTCACGCGCCTCGCGTGCTCGTCGGCGATAGTCCCGGCCGAGCCAGAGGGCGAGTCCGGCCCACAGCGCGGCAAAGGGCAGCATGATAATCGAGACGCCGGAGATGCCAAGCCCCAGCACGCTCTTGAAGAGCTGGATCGTCCAGGTGCCCACCAGGTCGCCACCGCGGTAAACGGCTGTATCGATGAAGTTTTTGCTCTTGTACTTGTCCTCGGCGGATACGACCGAGTACAGCATGTCCGACGTGGGTTTGCTGAACGCAAAACCCAGCGCGCGGCGCACGACGGTGAGCGCCGCGACCACTGCCAGCACCGGGTCGATCGCCAGCAGGATAAATCCGGCAACCGACACGACCGGCAGCAGCGACAACGAAACGCCAACACCGTAGCGGCTGACCACGTGCTTGACGATCAGCATCTGACCAATGAGCGACAGCGCGTTCTGGATGACGTTGACGTTCGAAAAGAATTGCGTGCGTGCGTTGGTATCGGGTATGGCCTGTTCGACGAGGTCGGCCGTAAACATGTACAGCGCGGTACCCAACAGGCTCGCAATGATCGAGGCAAAAGCGATTGCACGAAAGTACGGTGACCGCATGACGTGAGTGAAGCCGCTGAGCGCACTGCCGCCGAGCGCGCGCGTGCTGGCGGCACTCCGCTCGAGATCGTGGTCGTGGGTCTCCTCGACCCAGCGGCGCAGACGGTGAATACACAGGATGCAGACGGTCAGTAACGCGGCGGAGATCGGAAAGAGATGCTCGAAACCGACTCGCGTAACGAACAGGCTCGTGCCGGCACCGCCCAGCAACGCGCCGATGCTGCCGCCGGCCGAAATCAGTCCGAACAGGCGCCGGCCCTGTTCGCGGGACCAGATGTCGGCCATGAAACTCCAGAACACGGAGACGACGAACAGGTTGAAGACGCTGAGCCAGACGAAGAACACCCGTCCCAGCCAGACGTATTCACGGCCCTGGTCCACTGCGTAACCGAAAACCGCCCAGAAGATCAGGATGTTGGTGATGAAAAACAGGTACACCCAGGGCAGGAACTGTTTGCGTGGGAAGCGCGAAGCCACCCATCCGAAGATGCTGGTTGCGATGAGCATCACGAAGAACGTACCGGTGAACAGGAACGGAATCGTGTTGGGTCCGCTGCCCACGGCCATTGCCTCGCGTACCGGCCTCAGGATGTAGTAGGCGGACAGCACGCAAAAGAAGTAGACGAACGACCAGACGACGGCCTGGTACTCGGTTCGTTGCGGGCCGAGCAGCCGCGACAGCCAGGATTGCCAGGTGCTCTGAGACGTGGGTGCCGGGGCGATCATCGGCGCATCATAACTGCGCTTCGAGGATTTTGCTGTTCCATCGCAAGGTCCCGCCGACCGCCGTTCCGCCGAAAAGCGCCTCCGCCAGGGGCTGCCCGGGACGCCGGGCCGGAGGCCGGGGATACGATTCCGGAGGTGCGGGCGGGAAGGGCGGGCTGGTATGATCCCGGCCTTGACGATACAGCCCGCAGGCGTCTCTTTGGAAAACCGCGCGAGTCCCACCGCTACAGAGCCCGAGATCATTCCCCGCAGCGCACACAATGTCTCGCGCGAAGAAATCTCCAAGAGCGCTCTCAAGGTACTGTATAGACTGCATAAATCCGGCTACCAGGCGTTCCTGGTCGGGGGCTGCATTCGGGATGCAATGATCGGACTCCACCCGAAGGACTTCGACGTGGCGACGGACGCAACGCCTGACGAAGTGAAGGCGCTGTTCAGTAACTGCCGGCTGATCGGTCGTCGCTTCCGGCTCGCTCACGTGCGTTTCGGCCGCGAGATCATCGAGGTCGCCACGTTCAGGGCGGCCGCCAATCACGACGGCGACGATGCCGAGCAGGACGTCGAAGGACGCATCATCCGCGACAACGTCTATGGCAGCATTGAAGAAGACGTCTGGCGGCGCGACTTCACCTGCAACGCGCTGTACTACAACATTGCCGATTTCAGCATCTGGGACTACGCTGGTGGCGTCGCCGATATCCGTGATCGTGTGCTGCGTCTGATCGGCGATCCGGGCCAGCGCCTGCGCGAAGACCCGGTCAGAATGCTGCGGGCAGTGCGGTTTGCCGCCAAACTCGGATTCGATATTGCCGACGATGTGGTTCAAGCCATTGCCGGCAATACCCAGCTGCTGGCCAATGTGCCGGCAGCGAGGCTGTTCGACGAGTTCCTCAAGTTGTTTCAGGCCGGTCACGCGGAGAAGACCTTCGAACTGTTGCGGCACTACGACCTGTTTGCCGAACTCTTCCCCGCAACGGACGCGGCGATTGGTGACGACGACGGTTTTCTGCCGTTCATCATGGCAGCACTGAGAAACACCGATCGCCGGGTAGCCGCGGGCAAGTCCGTCACGCCGATGTTCCTGCTGGGTGTGTTCCTGTGGTCGCCGACGCGCCGGCTGGCAGAAAAAATCCGCAGCGAAGAAAAAATGTCGGAGGGTCAGGCACTGAGCCTGGCGTCTTATCAGCTGGTTGCCGATCAGCAAAGGCGCGTGGCCATTCCGCGCCGTTTTACCGTACCGATGCGGGAAATGCTGGCGCTGCAACCGCGTTTCTCGACGACGCGTGGTAAGCGCGCCATGAATTTTCTCGAGCATCGCCGCTTCCGCGCGGCCTACGACTTCATGGTGCTGCTGACCGAGGTCGGGCAGTTCGACGAACAGCTCATGGCGTTTTGGACCGATGCGCAGTGCCAGTCCCGCGAGGACCGCGCTGAGAGTTTCCAGATTCACGGCAAACCGCGCGGTCGCCGCCGCAATCGCCGCCGGGGCCGGCGTCGCTCGGGCACGTCCGGCGCGTCGTGACCTCACCCGCCACCGTGTGGACGCCGGCGTACGTCGGGCTTGGCAGTAATCTGTCGCAACCGAGCAGGCAGTTGCGCGCGGCGCTCGAAAGCCTTGCTGCGACCGAGGGTATCCGCGTCTATGCCGTCTCCGGTACCTATCGATCCGCACCGCTCGGCGGTATCGAGCAGCCCGATTTCCTGAATGCGTGCGCGGCGCTCATGACCTGCCTGTCGGCTCGTGCGTTGCTGGAGGCGTTCAAGGCCATCGAGGGGCGGCAGGGCCGGGAAAAGAGCGCGAAGCGCTGGGGGCCCAGGACGATCGATCTCGATCTGCTGGTGTTCGGCCCGCATCGCATCGACGAGCCGGGCCTTTCCGTTCCCCATCCGGGCATTGCCTCGAGAAATTTTGTACTGTTGCCGCTCAGGGACATAGCGCCCGAGTTGCAGGTTCCGGAGCTTGGGCGAGTGCGCGACCTGCCAGTACCTTCGGAGCCGCATATTGCCGCGGTAGGTGACAAGGGTGATAGGCTCTTGCGCTCGGCCGTCCATGACGAAGACGATTGATCTGTGCGGGGAAGAACGTGTCAGTTAGCGCCATAGACGGCGGCAACACCCGGTTTATTGCGGTTGAAGGGCCGATCGGCGTCGGTAAGACGGCGCTCGCCGTCCGGCTAGCGGAAAGTCTGGGTGCCGACCTGCTACTCGAAAACGATGCCGAGAACCCGTTTCTCGAGCGTTTCTACAGCGACGGTCGATCAGCGGCGTTACCGGCGCAGATGTTCTTTTTGTTTGCGCGTGCGCGACAGCTCGAATCGTTGCGGCAATCGGATCTCTTTACCCGCGTTCGCGTGTCGGACTACCTGTTTGCAAAGGACCGCTTGTTCGCCGAGCTGAACCTCGATCCTGACGAACTCGTACTTTACGAGCAGGTCGCCACAAAGCTCGACGTCGAACCGCCCGTGCCCGATCTTGTCATCTATCTTCAGGCGCGGGTCGATGTGCTGCTCGAACGGATTGCCCGGCGCGGCCTGCCAAGGGAGCGAAGCATCGACCGGGCTTACCTCGAACGCCTGACGGAGGCGTACGCACGTTATTTTCACGCCTATGACGAAGGACCGCTGTTGATCGTGAACGCGTCGGACATCGACCCGGTGAACAGCGAAGACGACTACAATCAGCTTTTTCGACAAATCGAACGCACAACCGGCGGCCGGCACTTCTTCAACCCGGTGGCTGCCGCGTTGGCCTGACGAACGGATCGAACAATGTACACACAGCTCGAGCAACGCGGGATGCCGAAGCCTCCCGTCAACGTCGCAACGCTAGCGAAAATGAAGGCGGACAGGGAGCCCATCGCCTGTATTACGGCGTACGATGCGAGCTACGCCGTACTGGTCGATGCGGCGGGCGCCGACCTCGTGCTGGTCGGCGATTCGCTGGGCATGGTCATTCAGGGGCACGATACGACCGTGCCGGTAACGGTCGACGATATCGTTTATCACACGCGCGCCGTCGCGCGCGGTCTGCGACGTGCTTTCCTCGTGGCCGACATGCCCTTCATGAGCTACACGAACCCTGCACAGGCGCTCGACAACTCGGTGCGACTCATGCAGGAAGGCGGTGCCATGATGATCAAGCTCGAGGGCGGTGACGGTCAGCTGGAGATCGTCGAGCACCTGGCGCGTCACGACATACCCGTATGTGCACACCTCGGGCTCAAGCCACAATCGGTACACAAGATCGGCGGCTTCAAGGTGCAGGGGCGCGACGAAGAGAAGGCCAGGGAAATGATTGCCACTGCGGAGCGCCTGCAGAACGCCGGCGCCGACATCGTGCTGCTCGAATGTGTTCCCAACGAACTGGGAGAGGCGATCAGCCGGGAACTCGAGGTACCCGTCATCGGCATCGGAGCGGGCCCTGCCACCGATGGGCAGATACTGGTGCTGTACGACATCCTCGATATTACTCAGGGTCGCACGCCGCGCTTCGTGCGCAACTTTCAGCAGGACCACCACTCGCCGCTGATGGCTATCGAGGCCTACGTCGAAGCCGTCAAGGAGCGCAGCTACCCTGCGCCGGAGCACTGTTTTTCCTAGGGCTGGCAAGCCCCGAAAGCCCACAAGAAAACCCGCGCTCGAATCCGGCGCACAACCCAAGGGACTACTGAGGTTTGGTAACCGTAGACAACAAAGAAGAGCTGCGCGCTCAGCTCGATGACTGGCGCCATCAGAACGACCACATTGCGTTGGTCGCGACGATGGGCAATCTTCACAAGGGGCATCTCGCGCTCGTCAGGGAGGCCCGCGAACACGCCGAGCGTGTGGTGATTTCCATTTACGTCAATCCGACCCAGTTCGGTCCTGGTGAAGACTTCGAGGAGTACCCCAGAACGCTGGAACGCGACGTGCGGCGTTTGAAATCGGCGGGTGCGGATTTGCTGTTCGCACCGACCGACCAGACCATGTATCCGTTCGGCATCGAAAACGCGACGGTGATTTCAGTGCCCGGCTTGAGCCAGAATTTCTGCGGTGCATCCCGTCCCGGGCACTTCGACGGTGTGACGACGGTGGTTGCGAGGCTGTTCTCGCTGTTGATCCCCGACGTGGCGGTGTTCGGTCAAAAGGACTATCAGCAGCAATTGCTGATTCGTCATATGACGGAAGATCTGAGCCTGCCGGTCAGGATCGTTACCGCGCCGACGGTGCGCGAGGACGACGGGCTGGCCATGAGTTCGCGAAACAGCTACCTGAACGACGACGAGCGCCGCCAGGCGCCCGAACTGTATGCCGCGCTGTCGGGCGTGGGTGAGGCTTTGCAGAGCGGCAACAGAGACTTCGAGGCGTTGGAAGAAGGGGCTGCCCGTCGCCTCCGTGACGCCGGCTTCGACGTCGAATACTTTGCCGTTCGTCGGGCTCAGAATCTGGAGATCCCGGACAGGGATTGCGACGAGCTGGTTGTGCTTGCGGCGGCACGGCTGGGCCGCGCCCGGCTGATCGATAACGTCGTAGTAACCGTCTAGAAGCCGTATCGACAGGGGTCGGTTCTAGCTCGAAACCGCGTCCCGGCCCGCTTTCTTGGCGTTGTAGAGCGCGTCGTCAGCGGCGTGCAGCAGGGCCTCGAGACCTTCTCCGCTCTTCAGTTCCGCGACGCCGATCGAAACCGTGACGGGAATCGTGCCCGCGCCGTTGGACGTGCTGATCCGGGTTTGCCTGACGGTTTGCCGGACGCGTTCGGCAATGTGTTTTGCTTGTGTCAGGCCGACCGTCGGCAGCAGAACGGCGAATTCGTCGCCGCCGTAGCGAACGAGTATGTCGCCCGGGTGCACCTGCGTTTTCAGGACATCGGCAACGGCGACGAGAATCCGGTCGCCCGCCACGTGGCCGTAGCGATCGTTCAGGGACTTGAAGTTATCGAGATCGAGCATCATGAGCGACAGAGGCTCTCCGGTTCGCGCGCTCTGGTGGATTTCCCGCGGAAACGCGTTTTCCATCGTGTGCCGGTTACCCAGCCCGGTCAGCGCATCCGTCACGGCAGATTGCTCCGCCTTGCGGAGTTCACCGTAGCTGTCGGCAATCACGCGATTGTGACTGCGAACCCGTTCGGACAGCATCACCAGCAGATTCTTGGCCAGTTCGTGTGACGCGTTCACCATTTCCCAGAGCACGGTCTGATGGATGACCAGCAGGTGGGTGGATTCCCGGCTCACCACCCACGCTGACGGATCGCGGTCTTCGATGATCGACATTTCGCCGACGCATGCGCCGGTTTCCATGGTGGCAAGCGGCGGCGTCTCCAGGGAGCCGACGTGCACGTCGAGGCTGCCCGACAAAACGATGAACACGTGTTCGTTACGCGCACGTGGTGACAGCAGCACCTCACCGGCTTTTACGTCGCGACGGTCGCACTGCTGAAGCAGTGCCGACACGTCGTCCGCGCGCACCCCTCGAAACAGCTCCAGGCCCTCGAGCAGAGTGCGCTTGTAGTCCGAATTGATGGCGAGTACCTGCGCCACGAAGCCTCCTGAATCAGCACCACTTTGGTGCCAAGACTGGATTTTGACGGCTTGAAAGTCGGCAAAAACAGCGACTGTGCCACACTATTTTCGACTGTAACGCGGTTTACCGTCGCTTCTAGTCGGAATTGCCAAGGAGTTCCCGGCGCGATTCGGCAAACGCTGCGCGGTCTTCGTTGCTGGGGGTCGGATACCGGAGCCCGATACTCTCGAGCGCGTTGGCGACGATTTCGGCAACGCGCGCCCGCATGTAGGGCTTGTCGTCCGCCGGAATGGCATACCACGGCGCCCAGGGGCGTGAGGTCGCGTTCAGGGCCTCTTCGTAGGCGCGCATGTAGTCGTCCCAGTAGCGGCGCTCGATCACGTCCCGGGGTTCGAATTTCCAGTTGCGGTCAGGATCGTCGAGTCGCGCCAGAAGACGCCGTTTCTGCTCGTCCTTCGATACGTTGAGCCAGAACTTGAGGATTACCGTGCCGTTGCGCGCCAGGTGCGCCTCCTGATCCCGTATCGAGGCGAGCCGATCTTCCCAGATGGTTTCCAGGTTGAGTTCGCCGGGCAGCTTCTGAGACGCGAGAATCTTGGGGTGAACCCGAACCACCAGTACCTCCTCGTACTGGCTGCGGTTGAAGATCCCTATGCGGCCGCGCTCGGGCAGGCGGCAGCTGGTACGCCAGAGGAAATCGTGGTCGAGTTCCAGGCTCGAAGGTTTCTTGAAACTGAATACCTGGCAGCCGGAAGGGTTGACGCCCTGCATGACGGCGCGAATGGTGCTGTCCTTTCCCGCGGCGTCCATCGCCTGGAACACGAGCAGGATGGCGTGGCGGTCCCCTGCGGCGAGCACGCGCTGCAGGCGCTTCAGTTTCTCGGTGCTTGCCTTGCGGTGTTCACCTTTGTGGCGGTGGCTGTCGGTCTTCGGCTGGGTACTGGCTTCGGCAATCGAGAAGCTGCCGTCGAACGGAACGAGATAAGGCGATTCGGGTGCACTGAACATGCTGACTTCCTGTTTTTTGATCTTGTTGCTGTTGCCTGCGCTACCGGGCGTGTTGTTCGAGCGCCCACGCAACGTGTTCCCGGAGGATATCGGATTCGCTGTATTGACGTTGCCTCAACGCCTTGACGACATCCCTGCCTGTGGTGGCGTTGCCAAGCGCAATGGCGATATTGGCGAGCCATCGTGTGTAGCCGATGCGCCGAATGGCCGTTCCGCGCATGCGCTCGTCCCACTGCTCGCGGCTCCAGGAGAACAGTTCGACGAGTTCCGCCGTGTCGAGCCCGTGCCGCGGTGCGAAATCCGCCTCGCCGCTCGGTTGTGCAAACTTGTTCCAGGGGCAGAACAGCTGGCAATCGTCGCAGCCGTAAATCCGGTTGCCGATTGCTTTGCGAAACTCGACGGGTATGGCTGTCTTCGATTCGATGGTCAGGTAGGAAATACAGCGGCGCGCGTCGAGCACGTAGGGCGCAACAATGGCTTTGGTCGGACAGACGTCCAGGCAAGCCCGGCAGCTGCCGCAATGCGCTTCGCTCGCCGTGTCCACGGGTAACGGCAGGTCGGTATACAGCTCGCCGAGAAAAAACCACGAGCCGGCGTTCTTGTTGATCAGGTTGGTGTGTTTGCCGATCCAGCCGATCCCGGCTTTTTCCGCAAGCGGCTTCTCGAGCACCGGTGCGCTGTCGACAAACACGCGGTAGCCGAATGGGCCCGTTCTCGACTCGATGCGCCGGGCCAGTTTCGCCAGACGGTTGCGCAGCACCTTGTGGTAGTCCCGCCCCAGCGCGTAACGCGAGACGTACGCTCTGCTCGGGTGGTCGAGCAACGCAACGGCCTCGGATTGTGGCGCTTTCAGGTAGTCCATGCGCACGGAGATCACCCGAATCGTGCCCGGAACGAGTTCCTGCGGGCGGCTGCGCTTGGTGCCATGCCGCTGCATGTAATGCATGCTGCCGTGAAACTGTCGTTCGAGCCAGCGCGTGAGGCGCTGTTCGGCGACGTCAAGATCGAGGTCGGCAACCCCCGCCTGCTGAAAACCGAGTTCGCGACTCCAGCGCACGATGTCGTCCTTGAGTTCGGCGAGAGCGATCGGCTCGTCGATGTCGAAGCGCTGGCTGTGGTCAGGCATTGCGGCAGTATAATCCGAGCCATGCAGCCGTTGCCTGAAATGATCTATCCGGTCGAACGGGTCCGCGAAATCGATCGCATGGCGATCGAGCAGCGTCGAATCCCCGGCTATACGTTGATGACCCGTGCCGCCAGCGCCGGACTGGAGATCGCCCGGCGGAGGCACCCGGCCGCCGGCCGCTGGTCTTTCGTTGCAGGGCCGGGCAACAACGGTGGCGACGCCTACGTCATGGCGCGCCTTGCGCTGGCCGAGGGGGTTGATGCCAGCGTCGTTTCGGTTACCGATCCCGAAGGTCTTCGCGGCGATGCCATGAGCGCCTTTCGCGATTACCGTCTGGCGGGTGGCAGGCTGGAGGTCGTTTCCGAGCCGACGGCAGCCGATCTCGGCAACGCGGATCTGCTCGTGGACGGTCTGTTCGGGACCGGGATGCAGCGCGAGGTAAGCGGGGTTTTCCGGCAGCTCATCGGTGCCGTCAACGAGCATCCTGCGCCGGTGCTGGCGCTCGATATCCCCAGCGGTATTGCCGGCAACACGGGGCGCGCACTGGGCGCGGCCGTGTGCGCGGAGGCAACCGTTGCCTTCGTTGCGCTCAAGCCGGCGTATTTCCTGGCTGACGGCATCGACTGTTGCGGCGATCTGCATTTCTCGAGTCTCGAGATACCGGATGATTGTTATCCGGCGGATGGCGTCTTGCTGCGGCGAATACCGGACCGTCTGCGGCACGGTGCTTTGCCGCGTCGGCGAAAGAACGCCCACAAGGGCGATTTCGGTCACGTGCTGGTTGTCGGCGGCACGGCCGGTATGCCGGGGGCGGCCGTCCTGGCCGCCAGTGCGGCATTGCGGAGCGGGGCAGGCGCCGTGACCGTCGCAACGCATCCGGCACACGCGACGGGGCTGGTTGCTGCCTGCCCGGAACTGATGGTGGCCGCGATCGAAAGTGAGCAGGATCTCGAGCCGCTGCTCGAACGTGCATCGGTAGTCGCTCTGGGCCCGGGGCTGGGCGGGGACCCGTGGTCGCGCCGCGTGTATGAGCAGCTCGCCGCCGACACGCGGCCGGCGGTGTGGGATGCGGGAGCGCTTGGCTGGCTTGCCGATTCCCCGCACGCGCGCGATGCGCGCGTAATGACGCCGCACCCCGGCGAGGCAGCCCGGCTACTCGGTCGTTCGGTAAGAGAGGTTCAGGCTGATCGCCTCACGGCGCTTCGTGAGCTTGGCGAACGCTACGCCGGGGCGGTTGTGCTCAAAGGCGCCGCAACGCTCGTCTCCGCGGCAGGGCAGCCGCCGTGGGTGTCCTCCCGCGGCAACCCGGGTATGTCGACGGCCGGAATGGGGGACGTGTTGACCGGTGTGATTGCCGCGCTGATTGCGCAGGGCCTGCCGCCCGAGCACGCGGCGTGTCTCGGTGTGGACCTGCACGCGCGCGCCGGCGATGCTGCGGCACGCGACGGGGAACGCGGCACGATGGCCAGCGATCTTCTGAATCCCTTGCGCACGGCCGTGAACCCGTGATCGAACTCGATCTGCCGGACGTCGAAAGCTCACAGCGGCTGGGTGAGGCGGTTGCCGCGAGTCTGCCCGCGGAGGCGGGCGGCTGGATGCTGCTGCTGCGCGGTGAACTCGGTGCAGGCAAGTCGACCGTGGCGCGATCGATACTGTTGGCCCTGGGGCACACGGGGTCCGTACCCAGTCCGACCTACACTCTGGTCGAGCCTTACGAATTGCCCGGGTCGACGGTCTATCATATTGATTTATATAGAATAAGCGACGCCACCGAACTGGCCTACCTCGGTTTCGACGAGCTGGACACGGGCTTGAGGCTCGTGGAGTGGCCGGAACGGGCGCCGGCGCTGGTGGACGCGGCCGATCTCGACGTGTCGCTGTACTACGCCGGGTCGGCTCGGCGGGTTGAGGTTCGCGCGCTGAGCCGGCGCGCCGAGGCGGTCCTGCGTTCCCTCGAGGGCCGCTGGAGGGCATCGGATCACGCGCCTCCCGAGCCTTCAGCTCAGGTTTAAGTAGATAAGCTATCTTATTAATTCTGATACTAAAAAGAGTATTGGAATTTGTCGGAAATCTCGTATACTCGGGCTCTGATTCGAGCGAGAAGAGCGAGCCCTTTGAGCATGATCGTCAAGCGCATGCGAAATGTCGGCCTGACTGTCGGCGTGTGCCTGCTGGCGCTGTCCGCCCAGGCCGGCACCACGGTGGAAAACGTCCGGATCTGGTCCGAAAACGAGCGTACCCGGGTTGTTCTCGATCTCAACGGTCCCGTGGATCACAACATTTTCACGCTGCGCGGGCCGGACCGGCTCGTGATCGATCTGAAAGACAGCCGCGTCAGCGGCTCGCTGACCAGCCTGCCCGACGGCGTCGGCAGCGTCCGCTCGATCCGCAGCGGACTGCGTGCCAACGGCCAGCTGCGTGTTGTGCTCGATCTCAGGCAGTCGGTGCGTTCGCGGAGTTTCACTACGGGACCCAACGAACGCTACGGCGATCGCCTGGTTATCGACCTGTTGCACACAGGGGGACTGACGCCGGTCAAGCGGGCCTCCGAGGCACGCGCACAGGGCAGGGATCTTGTGATTGCCATCGACCCTGGCCACGGCGGCAAGGACCCGGGGGCGATTGGCAAAGCGCGTACGTATGAGAAGGATGTCGTACTTGCCATTTCGAAAGTGCTGGCGAGCAGAATCAATGCCGAACCCGGCATGCGGGCACTCCTGATTCGCGACCGGGACGTGTACGTCGATCACCGCGAGCGCATAGAGATCGCGCGGCGCGGGAAGGCAGATCTGTTCGTGTCCGTACACGCCGATGCGGTCGTGGACCGGCGGCCACGTGGCGCATCGGTGTACGCGCTGTCGCTGCGTGGCGCAAGCGACGAGGCGGCGCGGCAGCTTGCGCAGCGAGAGAACTCACACGTTGGCGGCGTGCCTCTGAATACCGCCGACGGCGATCTCGCCTCGGTGCTGCTCGATCTGTCGCAAAACGCTGCACTGAGCGCAAGTCTCGACGTTGGCCAGAGCGTAATGGACGAACTGGCCAAAGTGGGCCGGGTACACCGCAGCCAGGTGCAGCAGGCAGGATTCATCGTATTGAAGGCTCCCGATACGCCGTCGATTCTCGTCGAGACCGGGTTCATTTCGAATCCGACCGAAGAAAAGAACCTGAAGAGTCGCGCCTACCAGAACAAGCTCGCGGCCGCGATGCTCACCGGCATTCGGCGGTACTTCTACGAGAACCCGCCGCCCGACAGCCTGATTGCAATGCAGCTCAGGAATCGTCCGAACGGTGCCGTGAGCCACGTCATTGCGCGCGGCGATACGCTGTCCGAGATCGCGGAGCGCTACAACGTGAGTGCGGCGGCCATACGGCGTGCGAACAATCTCAGGACGGATCGCATACGCGTCGGACAAACCCTGAGCATTCCGCTGCTGTCGGGCTCGTAGCAGGGCCGGCGCCCGCCGTCCCGTCCCCTCCGATTATTGCCGTCGAACAGTCCGGTCGACGAGTACGGCGGCGAGACTTTTGATCGTCGTTTTGGAAGAATGTCGGGCTGCTCGATCAGTTGCCCGCCGTCATGCCCATACGCAAACTTCCCAGCCACCTTGTCAACCAGATCGCCGCCGGCGAGGTTGTGGAGCGGCCCGCCTCTGTCGTCAAGGAGCTGGTCGAAAACAGCCTCGATTCCGGTGCCGGGCAGATCGACATCGACGTGCTTGCGGGTGGCCAGAAGCTGATTCGCGTGCGCGACGACGGTGCCGGCATCCCGAAAGAGGAACTGGCTACGGCGCTTGCGCGGCATGCAACGAGCAAGATCGCGAGCCTGGAGGATCTCGAAGCGGTCGTGTCGCTCGGTTTTCGCGGCGAAGCGCTACCGAGTATTGCCTCCGTTTCGCGATTCTCGATCCGTTCGCGCGCGGTGGCGGCCGAGTCGGCCTGGGAGGTTGCCGCCAACGGCGGCGAGCTGTCGGAGCCGCGCCCCGTTGCGCATCCAACGGGCACCACGGTCGAAGTGCATGATCTGTTTTTCAACACGCCGGCCCGGCGGCGTTTTCTGCGCACCGAGCGAACCGAGTTTACGCATATCGAGAAGTGGCTGAAACGCCTCGCGCTGTCGCGTCCTGAAGTCGGCTTTTCGCTCACCCACAACCAGCGATCCGTGCTTGCGCTACCTCCGGCGGGCGATCTGACGGCGGAACTCGGACGGCTCGGCAAAGTGTGCGGCAGCGCGTTCGCCGAGCACTCGATTGCGATCGATGCCGAGCGCGACGGCCTGGCGATACGCGGTTTCCTTGCGCAACCGACGTTCTCGCGCAGCCAGCCGGACCTGCAGTTCTGGTTCGTCAACGGTCGCGCGGTGAGCGACAAGACACTGGCGCATGCTGCCCGGCACGCGTTTCGCGACGTGCTGTTCCACGGCCGCTATCCCGCTTACGTGCTGAGTATCACAATGGACCCGGCCGCGGTCGACGCCAATGCACATCCGGCAAAACACGAAGTGCGTTTCCGGGACGGGCGTCGCGTGCACGGCATCGTGTCGCAGGTGCTGGAGACGGCGCTTGCCAACACACGTCCTGGTGGGCACGAGCAGGCGCCCGCGGCGCTTGCCGAAGCGCCGGTGGCAGCAGTGCCTGCGGAGCCTTACCGGACGCAAAGCGCAATGCCGCTGGTGACGAGGGGTGGCGCTCCTGGCCGCACGGCCGTCCACGAGACCCTCGCGGCTTATGCACGCGCATCGGTTCAGGACACGCCGCCGCAATCCGGGTCGGCAGACCGTCGTGAGCTGCCGCCGCTGGGTTTTGCGCTGGCGCAGCTCGGAGGTGTGTACATCCTTGCCGAAAACCAACACGGCCTCGTGCTGGTGGACATGCACGCTGCTCACGAGCGGATCACTTACGAGCGCCTCAAGCGGCAGTTCGACGACAAGTCGCTGGTTCGACAGCCGCTGCTCGTACCCGTAACGGTATCCGTTGCGGGCAGCGAGGCGGATCTCGTCGAGACGGAGCGCGAGGTGTTCGAGCGCGTCGGCCTGCTCGTCGACCGTGCGGGTCCCGAACATGTCTGTATTCGCGAAGTGCCGGCCCTGTTACGCCGGGCAGATCCGGAGTCGCTGTTGCGCGATACGCTCGCCGATCTCGTGGAGGCGGGTCGCAGCAATCGTGTGGAGGACGCATGCCACGAGCTGCTGGCAACCATGGCCTGTCACGGTTCCGTGCGCGCCAACCGGCAGCTGGAACTCGCCGAGATGAATGCGCTGCTGCGTGAAATGGAGAGCACCGAGCGCGCGGATCAGTGCAATCACGGCAGGCCTACCTGGACTACGCTGTCGCTCAGCGATCTCGACCGGCTGTTTCTGCGCGGACAGTGAAAACGCCGACGGCCGTTTGTCTGATGGGTCCGACGGCGTCGGGCAAGACCGATTTTGCCGTCTCGCTGTGCAAACGTTTTCCCTTTGAGGTGATCAGCGTCGATTCTGCGCTGGTATATCGGGGAATGGATATCGGTACGGCCAAACCCGGGCCCGACGTCCTGGCACGGGTACCGCATCGCCTTATCGACATACGCGATCCGGAGGAGCCCTATTCGGCGGGCGATTTCGTTCGCGATGCCATCCGGGAAATCCGCGATATCCAGGACGCAGGAAGAATTCCGCTGCTGGTTGGCGGCACGATGCTGTACTTTCGCGCGCTGACCGAAGGGATCGCAGAGCTGCCGCACGCGGAACCTCTGCTGCGCAAGAAGCTCGAAGAGGAGGCGTCGGTACGCGGCTGGCCGGCACTGCACGCGGAGCTTGCGGAGCACGATCCGGAGGCGGCGGCCAGAATCGAGGTCAACGATCGGCAGCGAATCCAGCGCGCGCTGGAGGTCTTGCGGGCAACGGGCAGTACGCTGTCCTCGCTCACGCGCACGACCAGGGCGCCGCTGCCCGACTGGCGATTCGTCAAGCTCGTGCTGAATCCGGCGCAGCGCGCCGACCTGCACGAACGTATTGAACGGAGGCTCCGGCAGATGGTCATAGAGGGTTTTTGCGACGAGCTCAAAACGCTCATGGCGCGCCCCGGGATCGAGCGCGACAGTGCGTCGATGCGCTCCGTCGGTTATCGGCAGTATTGGGGTTACCTCGCAGGAGAGCATTCCGAAGAAGAGGCGTTTCGTCGGGCGCTGTACGCGACCCGGCAGCTGGCGAAGCGCCAGATCACGTGGCTCAGGAAAGACGCGCTTGCGAAAGAAAAGGCGGCGTTTACCGTCGATCCACTTGAAGATGGCTCTATTGCGTCCATATCCCAATATCTGGCCGCTGAACTCGGCTGAAATTCGCATGTACGGTTCGGCCGCTGTGATAAACTTTTTACTTCGCTTAGGCAGGAAGCCGCTTAAGGGCACCCGGCGCCACCGGTCGCGGCTTTCTCTACAGAACAAAAAATAAGGAGAACCCCAAAATGGCTAAAGGGCAGACATTGCAAGACCCGTTTTTGAATATTTTGCGTAAGGAAAAAGTACCTGTATCCATCTATCTCGTTAACGGCATCAAGCTGCAGGGCCAGGTCGACTCGTTCGACCAGTTCGTCGTGCTGCTCAAGAACAGTGTCAACCAGATGGTGTACAAACACGCAATTTCGACCGTCGTACCGTCCCGCAACGTTCGATTGCCGTTGCCGGACGATGCCGCGGATAGCGGAGACTAGAACTTCCGGCCCGGTTCCGCGGCGGCGGTACGCATCATCAGGGCTTGTTGAACCCGTTCGAGTAATGCCTGCCGGGCCCGGTTTGCGGCCCGGCAAGGCTTGAAGGAGCCCCTGTTGTTTGATCGACCCCAGAGTGGCGAACGCGCCGTTCTGATTCATGCGAGTGCCGCCGGCGTTCCGGACACGGACGAGCAGCAGGAATTCTCGGAGCTTGCACGCTCCGCGGGCGCTGTTGTCGTCGGCGAAGTCCACAGTGCCCGCCGCCGGCCGGACCCGCGCTATTTCATTGGCGCGGGCAAACTCGAAACCGTGAAACACGCGGTCGAGTCTGCGCATGCCGAACTTGCTATCTGTTCTGCGCCGCTCTCGCCGAGTCAGGAGCGCAACCTGGAGAAGGCGCTCAAATGCCGGGTGCTGGATCGCGCCGGGCTGATTCTCGATATTTTTGCGCAGCGTGCGCAAAGCTTCGAGGGCAAGCTGCAGGTGGAACTGGCTCAGCTCAAGCACCTCTCGACGCGTCTCGTGCGCGGCTGGACCCACCTCGAGCGGCAGAAGGGCGGTATTGGTCTGCGCGGACCGGGTGAAACCCAGCTCGAGACGGACCGCCGCCTCCTCGGCCATCGTATTCGCCAGCTCAACTCGAGACTCGAGCACGTGGATCAGCGAAGGACGCTGAATCGGCAGAACCGGGTACGTGCCGAGATTGCCACGGTTGCGCTCGTCGGCTACACCAACGCAGGCAAATCGACGCTGTTCAACGCACTGACCGAAGCGGGCGTTTATGCGCAGGACCAGTTGTTCGCGACGCTCGATCCCACCGTGCGGCGCCTGAATCTTCCGGACGGGCTGCCGATCGTGCTCGCCGACACCGTGGGTTTCGTCCGGGACCTGCCGCACGAGCTGGTTGCGGCGTTCCGCTCGACCCTCAAGGAAGCGCGCGAGGCGGATCTGATTCTGCACCTGATCGACGCGAGCGATCGTAACCGCTGGCAACGCGTTCGCCAGGTCAATTCCGTGCTGAGTCAGCTCGAGGCTGACGGCATTCCGCAAATCCGCGTGTACAACAAGATCGACCGCCTGGATCGCAAGCCCAGGCTGACGACGAACCGGGAAGGCGACGGCCGCGCGGTGTGGCTTTCCGCGGCCACGGGCGAAGGCATTCCGCTGCTGCTGGAGGCGATGGAAAGACGCCTGAGGCCCGGCTCCGTACGCGGCTGCCTGAGGCTGGCGGCCGGCCAGGGCCGGCAGCGCGCGCGGCTTTTCGAGCTCGGCGCCGTGGTCAGCGAGTCCTCGACCGACGACGGCGGCTGGCGTTTGGAGGTCGATATGGCGGAAAGGGACTTGCGGCGCTTCCTGAAGCGTGAAAACCTTGCGCCCGATACTCTGGAACCGCTGCCGGCGGACAGACCCGCCACGGCGGCGAACTGAATCTAGACTTTAGCGAGAGTAGACACCCCAAAATGGCCTGGAACGAACCTGGAAACGGTAAAGACCCCTGGCAGCGCGGCGACAACAAGCCGACGGACCTGGATCAGCTGGTGGCCCGCTGGCAGCAGCGCCTGAGCGGCATGCTCGGCGGCAAAGGAGGCGGCGGCAAACCCGGCGGCGGTGGCAGCATCGCGGGCGGCATCATCCTCGTCGTCCTGCTACTGGGTGCCTGGATGGTGACCGGCTTCTATCGCGTCGACGAAGCCGAGCGCGGTGTCGTGCAGCGCTTCGGCGCCTACACCGAAACGACGATGCCGGGGCTGCACTGGCACCTGCCGTTTCCGATCGAGTCGGTTACCTTGGTCAATACCGCCGTCGTTACCGAGTACTCGTACAAAACGGAAATGCTGACGGCCGACGAGCAGTACGTGTTCATCGACATGGTGGTGCAGTACCGGCGTACGGATCCCGTACTTTACAGTTTCGAAGTGGTCGAACCCGACCTGACGCTTCGAGACGTGACCGAGAGCGCCCTGCGGGAAGTCGTCGGCACGAGTCAACTCGAGACCCTCGTAACCGGTCGTCGTGAGGAGATTGCGTCGCGGACGCTTACGGCGCTGCAGGCCACACTGACGAGCTACAAGGCCGGGATTAACGTCACGTCCATTTCGCTCGAGACGGTCAACTACCCCGCGGCTGTGCAGGGCGCCGTCGACGATGCGCAGAAGGCACGTAACGACAGCCAGCGCGCCATCCTCGACGCCGACGCGTATTCGCGCGACGTGGTCGCGCGCGCGGCGGGTGAGGCAGCACGCATAGAGCAGGACGCCGAAGCCTATCGCGACCGGCTGATCGCCAATTCCGAAGGTGAAGCGGCGCGTTTTGAGGCACTCCTGACCGAGTATCAGAAGGCGCCGCGGGTTACGCGCGATCGTTTGTACATCGAGGCCATCGAAGAGGTGTACGGCAAGGCGAACAAGGTCATCATCGACACGGACGGCAGCGGCAATCTTCTGTACCTTCCGATGGACAGGCTGCTCAGCAATCCGCCGTCGGTTGCGCCGAGCGGCATGTCCCTGTCGGGTACCCCGTCATCGAGAGACGCGAACGCCACGCGGCAAAGCACCGCGGACGGTCGCGAGCGGAGGATGAGACAATGAGCGGTGCACGTTCCGGATACCTGATACTGGCGGCGCTCGCCGGTTTCGTCTTCATTTCTTCCATATTCATCGTCGATCAGCGCGAGCAGGCCATCAAGCTTCGCCTGGGCGAGGTCATACAGTCCGACTACGAGCCGGGTTTGCAGTGGAAGCTGCCCGTTATCGATACGGTGGTGAAACTGCCGCGGCGCATCCTGACGATCAGCGACCGGCCCGAGCGTATATTCACGGAAGAGAACGAAGCCCTGCAGGTGGATTTCTTCGTCAAGTACCGCATCACCGATCCCGTGCAGTTCTACATTTCGACCGGCGGGGTTGTTCAGGTCGGCAACGATCGACTGGGCGAGATCGTCAAGAACGCCATCGTGACCGAGTTCGGCAAACGTACGGTCGTCGAGGCAATATCGGTTGGCCGCCAGGAACTCATGCAGGACATGCTGGCCACGGCGGCGCCGACGGCGCAGGATCTGGGTGCGGAACTCATCGACTTCCGCGTCAAGCAGGTCGAGTTCATGGATGACGTTCGCGAGTCCGTGTACCGGCAAATGGAGTCGGAACGTAAACGTATCGCGTTCGAGCGGCGCGCCGAAGGTGAGGCCGAAGCTGAGCGTATTCGCGCCGAGGCCGACAAGCAGAGCACGGTCATTCGCGCCGAGGCAAACAAGCGGGCCGAGATCATTCGGGGTGAGGGTGATGCCCGCTCGGCGGAGATCTACGCCAACGCGTACACCAAGGATCCCGAGTTCTACGCCTTCTACCGCAGCATCAATGCCTACCGGAATGCCGTCGGTCTGTCCGGCGACATTCTCGTGCTCGATCCTGACAACGAGTTCTTCCAGTACCTCAACCGGTCACGCGGCGACGCCAACTAAGAGCGGCCTCGAACCGCTCGTAGCCGCACCGGCGGGGGGATACGGTGGATCTCAAGCTGCTGCTGATGGCCCTGGCGCTCGCGCTGATCCTCGAGGGCCTGCTGCCGTTTGCCGGTCCTGGACGATACCGCAAAATGGTAGATGAACTGGCGCGCCTCAGTGATAATCAGCTGCGGGCCATCGGCCTGGCCGTCATGTTGGCGGGCCTCTTTCTTTTATACCTCGTGCGAGCCTGAGAGATGGGAAAAAACGTTGTCGTCATCGGCACTCAATGGGGTGACGAAGGCAAGGGTAAGATTGTCGATCTGCTGACGGATCGGGCGGCTGCGGTTGCGCGTTTTCAGGGTGGGCACAACGCCGGTCACACGCTGGTCATCGGCGGGGAGAAAACCGTCCTGCACCTGATCCCGTCGGGGATACTGCGGGACGGCGTGAGCTGTCTGATCGGCAACGGCGTCGTACTGTCGCTGGAGGCGCTGGTCAACGAAGCGAATGCGCTGGTGCAGAGCGGGGTTCCGGTTTTCGAACGTCTGAAGGTCAGTCCGGGCTGTCCGCTGATACTGCCGTCACATGTCGCACTCGATCTTGCCCGCGAGAAGGCGCGCGGCGCCGCAGCGATTGGCACTACCGGCCGCGGTATCGGTCCGGCCTACGAGGACAAGGTGTCGCGGCGGGCGCTGCGCGTATCGGACCTGTTCGTGCGCGAGAACTTCGCGGCCAAACTTGGCGAAGTACTGGACTACCACAATTTCCTTTTGCGCAATTACTTCCGCACCGAGGCCGTGGACTTCAACAAGACGCTCGACGAGGCCATGCAGTGGGCCGAGGTGATTGCACCGATCACCGTGGACGTCACGCAGGTCCTGAACGATCTGTCGGCGGCCGGCAAGAGCATCCTGTTCGAGGGTGCGCAAGGAACGTTTCTCGATATCGACCACGGTACCTACCCGTTCGTTACCTCGTCGAACACGGTGGCCGCCGCCGCGAGCACGGGCACGGGTGTGGGACCGAGGAATCTCGACTACATACTCGGGATCGTCAAGGCGTACACGACACGGGTCGGCGCAGGTCCGTTCCCGACGGAGCTGTTCGACGAGATGGGTGAACACATTGCGACCGTCGGCGCGGAGTTTGGCGCGACGACGGGCCGGCCACGCCGCGTAGGCTGGTTCGATGCGGTAGCCTTGCGCCGCTCGATCGTCAACAGCAGCGTTTCCGGTCTTTGCGTGACGAAGCTGGACGTGCTCGACGAACTGGAGACGATACGCATCTGCGTCGGTTACGAGATCGACGGCGAAGCCGTTGCCGGTCTTCCCGTCGTCGTGGACCGTTTTGCGGAATGCCAGCCCGTCTACGAAGACATGCCGGGCTGGCAATCGTCTACGGTGGGAGCAACGCAGTACTCGGATCTCCCGTCCAACGCTCGCGACTATCTGGCGCGCATCGAGGAACTGGCCGGCGTTCCGGTCGATATCATTTCCACCGGGCCGGATCGCGAGCAAACGATCGTCAAGCAGCATCCGTTCGGCTGAAAAACTCGATGGCACACAAGCTCGTCTTTCGCGCAGGCGTGAATGCCTACCGTCTGATTCGTGAGCAGGGCTTCGAGCCGGCCAGTGTCGGCACCCTGGCAGGTGCCTCGGGCGGTGCGAAGTGGCTGGTCCTGAGCCAGCTGGACCGCGTGCTCGCACGGGAGATTCTGCCGCACATGTCCGCTCCCGTGCACACACTGGGTACGTCGATTGGTGCGTGGCGCTTCGCCTGTCTCGCGCAACCGGATCCGCTGACGGCGATCGAGCGATTCGAAGCGGCATACATCGAACAGAAATACAGCGAAAAGCCCGATCGAGCCGAGATCACCCGCAAGTCGAAAGAGATCCTCGACGAACTCATCAGTGAGGACGTGCTCGATCATATGTTGACGCACCCGGTTCTCCGGATGCACATCATGACGGTCCGCAGCCGGCATCTCCTGGCGACGGAATCGACGCCGTTGCTGGTTCTGGGACTTGGCCTCGCGGCCGGGATGAACGCGATCAGCCGCCGTTCGCTAGGGGCGTTCTTCGAGCGTGCACTGTTCTACGACGAACGCGACAAACCGGCTTTCTTCGATGTCGGTGGTTTTCCGCTGCAGCGGGTACCGTTGTCACGGGACAATCTCAAGGCGGCCGTCCTGTCGACCGGTTCGATACCGCTGGTGCTCGAAGGTGTTACCGGGATACCGGGAGCCAAACAGGGCACCTACCGGGACGGCGGGGTGATCGACTATCACCTGGATCTGCCGCTGGCTACGGGTGACCGGCTTGCGCTCTACCTGCATTTTTACGATTTTCTCAAGCCGGGTTGGTTCGACAAACACCTGAGCTGGCGGCACGCCAGTGCGTCGAATCTATCGAACGTCCTGCTGATCAGTCCGTCCCCCGAATTCGTCGCAACCCTGCCCAATGGCAAGATTCCGGACCGGCACGATTTTGTGCGCTATCCGCACGATGACCGCGTTCTGGCGTGGCGGCAAACCGTCGATCGATGCCGCGCGCTGGCCGATGAGTTGACGGCAGTGTTGGCGAGCAACTCACTCGCCTCGAGGCTCGAACCCTTTTGATGCCGGGTGGCGGGTATCGTCAGGTGCGACGTCTGTCGTTCTCCGCAAGGTATTCCTGCACGGCAGCGACGTCTTCGTTCATCAGGTAGTCGGCGCTGCTTTTCCAGCCGCCGAGCATTGGCAAGGTACGCTCGTTGACGAGCAGATGTTTTTCGCTTTGCTGCTCCGCGATTTCCCACCCAGGGATGGCGACGACGGAGCGCACGGCGACTCGACCGCCCGTGGCTTTGCCGAGAGCTGCAGCAAGGCGCAGTGCGCGTTGTGAAATCCCCTCCAGGGCAAACGCTTCATCGTCGCCCAGGTACAGTCTCTCGTCCTGGAGCCGCGCGCTCTGGCCGCGCCGGTTGCGGCGCGCGAATACGTGTACGGCATAGGCGCCGCTGCTGCCGACGACGACGTGATCGATCACGTCACCCGCGATGGCCACGTCGTGAAACACCGTTCCCTGCCGTGAGGCGAGACGCTGCAGCTGATGGCCGACCGCAATACTGGCGTCGCGTTTCAGCCTCAGTCTCCCGAGCGCAAACAGCGTGGCGCCGATCTTGTACAGGAAGAGGGCAGCAACGGCCCCCAGAGTGGCGATCAGCAGCGAGAGCTGCCAGGACGCGTACCCTGGATAAAGGCTGCTTGCCTCGAGCGTGAATGCCACCATGAAGATGATCGCAAGCACGAGAGTGGCTCCGAGATAACTCGCCTGCTTGCGGCGCAGCCGCTCGGATTCGTCGCGGAAGCGCTGCGCCGCCTCGCGCATTGTGCTTTCGGGAAACACGGGCGAACCCGTGGTGAATTCGGTCAGCGCGTTCCACAGTTTGGCCGCGATGAGAAAGACCGTTGCAACGACGACTGCGAGCGTGCCGGCCGTTGTCAGAGCTTCGAGATTCATCGATGCGCTTCGCTTCAAATCCGGCGGCGAAACGCCAAGCGTAGCCGCCGCGCGAGGCCGACTCTGTGACGCAGTTCACAGGCAGAGGCCGCTCGACCATGGGCTTTAAGCCAAGGTTCAGTCTGCGCCTGTTATTTGTGAAAATTGTCACGCCAATCGAAGGCGTTTTGCCTTATGTCTATGGCACAAAGATCTGGAGCAGATGATATGCGGCCGATTTACTTGATGAGCGTTGTCGTTGCCTGGCTGTTGAGCGGCTGCGCAACCATGAGCGGTGAGCAGTGTGCGTTGAGCGATTGGCACGCCGTTGGCTATGAGGACGGAGCCAGGGGACTCCAGTCGGAGCGGTTCGGCGAATACCGTAAGGACTGCGCCAAGCACGGCGTAGTCCCGGATTTTCGAGCTTACATGGTGGGCCGCGACGAGGGCCTGGTCGAATTCTGCCAGCCTGCGCGCGGATTCAAGCTGGGTGAGCAGGGCCGGTCCTACAGCGGCGTGTGCGACGCGGCTCTCGAAGAAGAGTTTCTCGATGCCTATCGGGTGGGCAGACAGCTCTACGGTCTTCGTTCCAGAGTCAACGAAGCCGAATCGCAGATTGCATCCAAAGAAGCACGCATCGACGATAACGCCGAACTCATCGAGTCCAAAGAGGCCGCGCTGATTGCCGAGGAAACCACGACGGAAGAACGTGTGTTACTGCTCGCCGACCTGAAGCGGCTTGCGGAGGAGCAGGGTGAACTCGGAGCGGAAATCGAACGCCTGCACGAAGAGCGCGCTCTAAGGCTTGCCGAACTGGAAGACTACGAGCTGACGCTTGCTGCGTATCGTTATTGACGTCGCGATTGAAGCCGATAACGATTGCACCGCCGGCGGCAGCGACTGGGCAGTAATTCAGTAGAAATCGATATCGTCGGGGTCGTGGCGGCGCTCGCGGCCCTCGCGGCGTTCCTGCTCATACCGGCCGCTGGCCGCTGAAATGCCGCCGGGCGCGAACGGGCTGCGCCGGTCGTCTTTACCGCGCCTGTCGGCGTGGTGAACGAAGCGGCAGCTGCATTCCGGCACATCGCACTCAGTCAGAGGAAGGCGCGGTGCCTCCGCCGAGAGAAAACGCTGTCCGTCCAGTGCCTGTGCCGCTGTGCAGGCGCCAGCGTCAAAGCGAATCGAGACCGCGTGGTACTCCGAGGGTGTCTGTTCCAGGCGGCGTTTCTCAGGAGGTTGCTGCGGTGTGGCGGCTTCACGCTGCCGAAGCCAGAAATAAGCGCCTACCAGAACGACGAGCAGCAAGATCAGCAGCAGTTTCAAGCGAATGCCCTTCCGGAGCACAAGGAGTGTTGTCAATCACTCTAGCGCTATTCCCCGTCCGGTGCATGCCTCAAACAGGCTTTTTTCCTAACGATTCGCGAACTTGTGTGTTCCGGCGCCCATATTTATCGGGTTGCCCGCAAACGTGTACAAACGATTGGCCTAGTGGATCGGCGACACGCCAAACAGACTGCCGTGAAAATAGAACAGCAGCGCCGATACGCCGGCGCCCAGGCCGAGTACCAGGATGTCCTTCCAGAGTGCAACCGGTTGTGGCCGCTGCCATGCACCGTCCCGGCGGTTGCTCAGTACCATCGAGAAAGCGGCCCACAGCGCGAGTCCGCCGAACAGGAGGACGTCGCGTGCCGTTCCGTTGACCAGTAGATGCGCGACGCCCCAGATGACAACGCCGGTGAGCTGCGGATGCCTGACGAAACGCCGGATGTTGGTGGGCAGTTGCGATGCGAGCAGCAGAGTCAGCGCAAGGCCTACGGCGAGCGTAATCCAGAGATTGCCGAACAACGGCGGCAGGTAGGCGGCAACAATCGGCGCTTCGCGCCAGCCGATGACAATGAGCACGACGGCAGCGATAATGAGCAGCGAGAAAACGGCCTTGTACGGCCCCTTGCCGACACGTTCGATGAGTTCGGATCGTTGCCCGGGCAGGGCCATGGGGAAGCAGTGAACGGCCGCCCAAAGGGTGATGCCGGCAAGCAGGTAGGTCATGGCCGAAGTATAGCGGCGATCGCCGGCACCGGATACGCTTGACCGTTCGAGACCGGTTTCCAGCCCCGACGTCAAGTGACCGTCATGGAGGGTAAGGTGAATACAGACAGCAAACTCATGGATATGTTGACGGGCTATTCCGCTGCGCATCGGCACCCGTTCAACGTCGCTGTGCACATGCTGGGTATTCCCAGCATCATGTTCGGCGCTCTGGTTGCGCTGAGCTGGCTCGGCGCCGACGCAGGCCCGCTGCGTGTAAGCCTGGCGCACCTTACGCTGCTCGGCTTTGTTCTTTTTTACCTGAGCCTGGACGTCGTGTTCGCGCTGGTGTTTGCCGTCTTCGGCGTCGCGCTGACGGTGCTGGCGGGGCAGGTAGCGGTGTTGCCGCTGCCCGTTTCCGGAACGATCGCCGCCGTGTGCTTCTTTGGCGGATACCTGCTGCAGTTCGTGGGCCATGCCGTCGAAAAGTCCATGCCGGTACTCGTCAAACACCCGATCCAGGCGCAGCTTGCCGCGCCGTTCTTCACGGTTGTCGAATTGTTCAAGATCCTGCGTCTGCGCGAGGAGCTGTTCGACGAGATACAGCGGCGGATCGCGGCAGCGGAGGGCGGCAGCGCAAGCGCGTGACGCCGTAAGCCTGTTGCGCCGGGGTCAGGCGCGGATTCTGCAGCGGTATCGATGTGTCGGTTTGCCGCCGGTGCGTCATTGCGACCTGCTGCACTCACTCAAGCCACTCCGAAACCTGCCGATAACCCCCGTATTCGCGGTGAGGAGTAACGAGGATGTCCACGCAGAGTGCTGGGACACAATGTACGTCCTTTTTGCCCGATTCGGCGCTGGAGCAGGTCCATCGGCAGTGGGTTTCGACTCTGGACGCTATTCGCGACGCCATCATTGTCGTCGATTCGAGAGGCCGGCTGGTGCGGGCGAATCGTTCGTTTGCCGACCTTGTCGGTGTCGGCGTCGACAGGATCGTCGAGTCGCCGCTGGAGATGCTGGCCCCCTGGCTGCTCGATGATCGCGGCGGCGTTCAGAGCGGGCAGGTTAGTGCGCCGGACGGCAGGGTCTATCGTGTCCGCAGTTTCGACGAGAATGCGCCCCTGGACGGTCGCTTGTTTATCATCGAGGACGCGACCGACAGCTTCGCGTTAGCGCAGGCCGAGGAAAGCTACCGCGAGGGCACGGCGAAGTCGCAGGTCGAAACGATCAATGCGCTGTCCAAAGCGCTGGAGGCGAAAGACGCCTATACCGCCGAGCACAGCAGGCAGGTTGCGGTGCTGGCGAAACGTATTGCGCTGAAGATGGGTTTCGACGAGTTTGCGGCGCAGGGGATTTACTACGGCGCCAAGGTGCACGACATCGGCAAGCTCGGTATCCCCAGCGGCATCCTGAGCAAGTCCGGCAAGCTCGCGCAAGCCGAAATGAACCTGATCCGTACTCACTGCGAATCCGGATACGCGGTCGTCAAGCACCTGAGTTTCCCCTGGCCGGTACACGAAATCATTCTGCAGCATCACGAGCGTATGGACGGCTCGGGCTACCCGGCCGGGCTTCGCGGCGACGAGATCGACATGGCCGCTCGCATTGTCTGCGTGGCGGACGTTATCGAAGCGATGTCGTCTCACCGGCCGTATCGAGCGGCACTGGGTATCGACAAGGCGCTCGAAGAGATCGAGGCTGGACGAGGCAGCCGCTACGACCGCGACGTGGTGACGGCCGGTGTAGCGGTTGCATCGGAGCTGGCCGCTGAACTCGGTGGCGGTGGGGTGCCGACATGACGGATGTCGAACACGATCACGCGGAAGCACTGAAGCAAATGGAAGCCAAGATCGACGAGCTTCCGGTGCTGCCGCAGGTGCTCGTCAGGCTGCTGCAGCTCAAGCCCACCGCGGAAGACTATTTCGAAAGTTTCGAGGGACTGGCCAAGGAGGATCCGGCCTTCGCGGTTCGGGTCATTGCGCTCGCCAATTCGGCCACGTCGTCGCCGGTGAGTCCCATCGAGACGATTCGCGAGGCAATGGCCAGGATGGGTGCCACGCGAATCGGTGCACTGGTGGCATCGCTTGCGGTGCAGAAAGTGTTCATGCCGACCGAGGAAGGGCAGGTGCGGCTGTGGATCCACTCGATATATGCGGCCGTCGCTGCGGAGGCCATTGCCGGCCGCTGCACGGCATTGGGGCTCGATCCCGGTAAGGCATATCTTGCCGGACTGCTGCACGACATTGGCCGTTTCGTGATGCTCGAACATGCCGCACCGTGTCTCAAGGCCGTGGACGAGAGCAACTGGACCAGCCCCGAGGAACTCGTGGCGGCGGACGTCGAGGTGTACAAGTTCACCCACAGCGAGCTTGGCTTTCTCGCATGCCAGCGATGGGCTTTGCCCGAGGAGCTGTCGCAGGCCGTCAGAGACCATCACTCGGCAGTGGGCAACGTCGTCGAGCCGGGTTCTCTCGACGCGCTGAACTATTGCATTCAAATTGCCGATCGCCTGTGCATGAATGCACTGGAGTGCGACGGTTTCGAGATGCTGGACGCGGATCAGCGTGTCAGTATTCTCGAAGCCGAATGTCTGGCGCCGGTCAGCGAATGCCGGATCGTGACCCCGGAGATGCTGGACGCCCTAGTGCCGTTCGCGAGGCGCGACGGCGGGGCGCTCTTGTCGAACCTGGGGTTTGCGGAAAGTGTCGCTCCCCGACCCGCCGTATGGGCTGCCAGCGCCTGATGCGGACCTGGCCCTTCGAGGCCTTCAACACCTCACCCTCTGTCAACACCCGAAGTACCGAAATGCACACTCGCAACGGGATGTGCCGAGACGCCTGGCACACCGCAGCCATGGCTTATGTTGATCGTCTGTACTATTTATGGGATCAGTTGACTAAAGTTAGCTCATAACATTCCGATAACCAAAACAGCGACAGAACAAAAAGGAATTTGTGACGTGAGTTGAAGGTTTGTGGCGCTGGGTCGGATGGCGAATCCGGTCCGGCGCATTGGCACCGGGAGGGTCTATACGTTGGCACGTTATCTCAAGCGCCTGAGCAGGATGGAAATCTACACAACCCTGCTGTTGACCATACTGGGTGTCGGGATCGTTGCCGATCACGTGCTGACCGTAAAGACCTTCGAATCCACGCATGCCGACGAGGCCAGGATGAACCTCGCGGGTATCCAGCGAACCTTGAGCCAGCGCGCCGCCTTGCTCGCGCACGAGTTCAAGGCGACCGGTTCGGCGAGCGTAGCTGGGGAACTGAAAACGACCGTCGCGCAGTTTCTCGAGAATCACTCAACTCTGCTCGGTCAGGATAACCACTTGAACGAGCTGGCGCTGGACGGAAGCGCACTCCGATCGCTCGACAACATCTCGCTCGAGGTCACCACCTACGCTAGAGACATCATTCTGGCGGGTGAAGGCCGCCTCGAATATTTGCCGAGCGCCGCGGAGGCCGACGTCATCTTCCGGCAGCTCGACTCGGTGGTGGAGGTACTTGAGAGCAGTGTTGCAGACCGCAACCGCGGCATCGTGCAGATGACCTGGGCGACCGGCGCCGCCAGCCTGTTGCTGCTCGCAGCTCTGGGCTACTGGCATTTCCGCAACGCCGTGTTTGCCGACAAACGGGAGACGGCACGGCAGATACTGAAGACGCAGAGTCTGTTCGAACAGTACGACAACTCCCCCGTCATTCAATACCGGGTTGCGGACAGCGGCAAACTGTTGAGGGTCAATCGCGCCTGGGAGGCGGCGTTCGGCTGTGACAGGGACCAGGCTCTCGGCAGTTCGATTTTCGATTTTGTCGAACCCGAAACGGCGAAACAGCTTCAGGAATCCATTGCCGCCGGGACCAAGTTCAGGCTGATGGACGGAATGAAGATCACGATGCGGCGGTTCGACGGCTCGCCGATGCCGGCTACCGTCTATGCGGGTGATCAGCAGGTCGACAACGCAAGCGGCGAGGGTTGCCTGGACGTCATCGTCATCGACAAGACCGAGGCGGAGGAGGCCAGGAAGCAGGCGGCTTTTGCGCAGGAGGCGGAGCAGGACAGCTTCCGGTACTCGCCGATTCCGCTGTTCTCGACGGACGAAAAGGGGCGTTGTCTCCGTGCCAATGCGGCCATGATGGAGATGCTCGAAGCCGACACCGACGAGGAACTCGCCGAGATGGACTTGTGGCACCCGATCGCTGTGGCGGCGAAGCGCCTCGGGCGTTCGGTTACGAGCCGCGTGTCGAGCAGCAAGGAAACCGTATTCAGCCAGGCCGGCCGGGCTTACGACGTTATTCTGTACATGCGCCGCTGCCGCGTCAGCGAAAGCGGGGCGCTCGGTTTCGAGGGCGCGTTCATCGACGTTACGGAACTCGAGGAGGCCAAGCGGCTGGTCGAGCGCAGCCGGGAACGCTTCCGCAAGCTATACGATTCGACGCCCGTCATGCTCTGCACCGCCGATGCTGACGGCAACGTGACCGACATCAACGAGCACTTCCTCAAGCACATGAATCTGCACCGGGATTCCGTCAGCGGAGTGCGCTTCGACAGCTTCATTTGCAACAAGGACCGCGACCGGTTTACCGAGTGGCTGGGCGCAACGATCGACGGCGGTGAGTCCTCGGTCATCGATATCGACTTCGGCGAGTCTGCCGACGCGTGTTTCGCAAGCCGACTGTACATGCAGCCCGAGCGCAGCCGCAGCGGAAAGCTGACAGGCGTGTCGTACACAATTCTCGATCTCTCCGAACAGGTGAAAGCAGAGCAGGAACGCGACGTGATCGCGGGACGTCTGCAAACGGCGGAAAAACTCGAGGCGATCGGGCAGCTGGCCGCGGGCATTGCTCACGAGATCAACACGCCCTGCCAGTACGTCGCGGATAATCTTACGTTCCTCTCTCAAGCGGTGACCGAAATACTGCCAGGTAGGGACAGCGAGAATTCCGCCAACGATTCGGACGCAGTGCCTCCCCAGTCTCCGGTGGATCTTGAGTTCTATGCCCAGGAGCTGCCGTCGGCCATCGATCAGTCGATCGACGGCATGACTCAGATCAAAAAGATCGTGCGCGCGATGAAGGACTTTTCACACCCCGGCGGCGACTCGAAGGAGCCGGTCGATCTCAACCAGCTCATCGAGAGCGTCACTACCGTATCGCGCAGCGAGTGGAAGTACATTGCTGAGGTCTCGCTCGATCTTGACAGCAGTCTCGCTCCGGTGACCTGTGCCGGCTCGGCGATCAACCAGGTTGTGCTCAACATGATCGTCAACGCTGCGCATGCACTGGAGTCCAAGTTTACCGACGGCTCACTCGGCAACATCGGTATCTCGACGAAACACTGCGGAGATCACGTCGAGATCCGTATTGCCGACAACGGTGAAGGCATATCTGCCGACAACCTGAGCAGTATCTTCAACCCGTTCTTCACGACCAAGGAGGTCGGTAAAGGTACCGGGCAGGGCTTGTCGATTGCCCACCGCATCGTGACGGAAGAGCATGGCGGTCTGCTGGATGTCGAGAGTGTGCCGGGCGAAGGGACGACGTTCATCATTTCCCTGCCGATGGCCGAGCTGGAGGTAGCGGTATGAAACGCATCCTGTTCGTGGACGACGAGCCGAACATCCTGTCGGGTCTCAAGCGCATGCTCATGAACGAGCGGCATATCTGGGACATGCATTTTGTGCAGGGCGGGCAGGAGGCGCTGACCTTGCTCGACGACTCGGGCCGGTTCGACGCCATCGTCAGCGACATGCGCATGCCCCAGATGCAGGGCTTCGAGCTGTTGAAGACCGTGTCCGAGCGCTGGCCCGGGATGGCTCGCATTATCCTGTCGGGGCACGCCGAACACGAGTCGGCGCTTCGTTCGGCCGGCGTCGCCCATCAGTTTCTTTCGAAGCCCTGCGACTCCAAGACGCTCAAGCACGCCGTCATGCGCACCTGCAACATGCGCGACCGGCTGGGTTCGGATCACATTGCAGATGCTGTTGCCGCACTGAAGACGCTGCCGGTGCTTCCGGAATCGTGCATCAAGATGCGCGAGGAAATGAACAAGGAAGAACCGAGCATGGAGCGCGTTGCCGAGATCGTCGGCGAAGACATCGCAATGACGACCAAACTGCTGCAGCTGGTGAACTCGTCGTATTTCTCGCTGCCCAGAAAAATCGAGAGCATTGCTCAGGCCGTGGGTTTCCTCGGACTCGACACGATCAAGGATCTCGTCATCTCGACCGCCGTGTTTCGGGCCATGGACGCGGACAAGTCGGTCGTAAACGGGGAGCAGTTACTGCAGCACGGTCAGTACGTGTCCAAGCTGGCCGCGAGCATGGCGGGTCACCTGGATGCGCCGGCCCTCGACACGGCGGAATTGCGGATTGCGGGCTTCATTCACGACGCGGGTCAGCTCGCGCTGGCGAAGATCGAGCCCGACCGCTACCGCGAGCTGTTGTCGGAGGCCGATTCGGGAGACGCGCTGTGTGCGGCCGAAACCGAGGTGTTCGGGACTCATCATGCGGAGGTCGGTGCGTACCTGTTCAGCCTTTGGGGGCTGCCCGAGCTGGTCGTGGAGGCGACGCTCAGGCATCACGAGCCGCTTGACGAAATGGAAACGTCGGATATGGGCGGCCTCGTCGGGTTGGCGGACACGCTAGTCACCGCGGCGAGGAAAGGCGAAGAGTTCGAGGCGCTGAACGAGCGCCTCTTGGGGAATCCATTCGAAGAGCATTGGGAACAGTGGTACTCCGAGGCGCAGTCGGAGTTGGCCGGGAGTAACGACGAATGACAGGTATGAGTGAGAAAGTATTGGTTGTCGACGACGAGCCGCGGGTGCTGGACGGTATCCGCCGGGGTCTGCACGGCAAGCTGGACATCGTGACTGCCTCGGGCGGGCGGGAAGGGCTCGACATTCTCGCAGAGGACGAGAGTATTGCCGTCGTCATGTCGGACATGCAGATGCCCAACATGAGCGGCGCGGAGTTTCTGGCACACGTCCGGCAGCAGTTCCCGGACGTCGTGCGCCTGATGCTGACGGGCAACAACGATCAGGAAACCGCGAAGCGGGCGGTCAACGAAGGCGCCGTGTTCCGGTTCCTGAACAAACCGTGCACCCGCGAAGGTCTCGTGACCGCACTGGACGACGCGCTGTCGCAAAGCCGTCTGCAGAAGGCGGAAAAAGACGTGCTCGAACGCACGCTCGGCGCCAGCGTCACGGTGCTGGCCGACATCCTCGCGATCGCTCAGCCGCAGAACTTCGGTTCGCTGGGCAAGGTGGTGGAGCTTTCGATGCAGCTTGCGGACAAGCTGGGCGGTATCGAGCGGTGGACGATGCACTCGGCGGCGACGTTGAGTACGCTCGGTTACCTAGTGATCCCCGACCACCTGATCGAGAAGCGCAGGAACGGGGTCGAGCTGAGTTCGGAAGAACAGTCCGAATACCGCAAACACGCTGTCGCGGGTGCGGAGATGATCCGCAAGATTCCCCGTATGGACGAGGTTGCGGATATCGTGCGTTACCAGGAGCGTGCTTACAAGGACCGGGCGAACGGTTCCGGAACGGACGACGGTATACCGCTGGGCGCCAGTATTCTTCACGTTGCGCATAGCTTCATCCTGCTGCGCAACGGTGGCTGGTCGAACAGCGCAAGCGTGCAAAAACTGCGCGCGCAAAAGGGCCAGTTCGACCCGTCGGTCATCGAGGCGCTCGAAGCGCTGCACGGCGCCGGTGACAGCACTGCCATCGTCAAGCGTGTCGCCGTCAGCGATCTGAACAACGATATGACGATAGCCGAAGACATACGTACGGTGGAAGGAGTATTGATCGTCTGTAAGGGCCAGCCGATTACGGGCGCGGTTCAACGGCACCTGCAGAAGCTCGACGATCTCGACTCGCTGGAAGCGAATCCGCTCGTGGAGATCAACGACTCAAATGAATAGAGTTGTCTGTTTGTCTACAAGGTAACGTCGGCCCCTTCGGGGGCCGTTTTTATTGGGTGACGAGAAGAGGGCTTGAACCGAGTCAAGAGGGTCGACACGGCTAACGCTCGAGGTGCAACCGTTCCATGTAGGGTAACTACCTGCGTTACCGACTACGCAGCAGTTGAGGGGAAGCTGTCGAAGTCGAGAAAGGGCACCCGGAGTAGAGTCTTCCCCTCCGCTTCAAATAAAAACGGCCCCAAAAGGGGCCGTTATTCATTTGGTGCCGAGAAGAGGACTTGAACCGAGTCAAGAGAAGCGACACGGCCAAGATCTAAGGCGAGGTTGTTCTATGCAGGGTACCTACCTGTGTTACCGATAACACCGCTGATGAGGGGAAGCCGCTGAAGATGAGAAAGGGCACCCGGAGTAGAGTCGTCCCCTCGATCTCCAAACAAAAAGGCCCGCAAAAGCGGGCCTTACTTGTTTGGTGCCGAGAAGAGGACTTGAACCTCCACGGGGTTACCCCCACTAGCACCTGAAGCTAGCGCGTCTACCAATTCCGCCACCTCGGCATGGCTCGCAGGTACAATGCGTGACCTGCAGGGCGCCGAACTGTACTCAAAGTCGGTCGAGCCTGTCAATTCGCGTATGACCGCAATACCCACCACGATAGAAGGATCCTCGGCTTTTGGCTCGAAAACCCGCAAAAACCCCCCGTAAAAAGAAGGCCGGCAACTACCAGCACCCCATCCCCGATCGCAGCGCGCTGCTCGACTACCTGACCGAGCGCGGCAAGCCCGTACGCGTCGACAAGATGCTTGGCGACCTGGGGCTCAAAGGGCAGCGAATGCGCAGTCTGCTCGTCGATCGGCTCAATAAGATGGTGCGCGCCGGGCAAATCATCGAAAACCGCCGTGGCGTCTATTGCCTGACGGCAAAAATCGACCTCGTAACGGGCACGGTCAGCGGCCACAGGGACGGCTTCGGGTTTGTCGTGCGGGACGACGGCGACGAGGAGGACGTGTACCTGTCGGCCCGCGAGATGCGTTCGCTGTTCGACGGCGATCGCGTGGCGATCTCCATCGTCGGCAAGGACCGCCGCGGCAAGCCGGAGGGCAAGCTGGTGGAGGTCCTCGATCGCGGAACGCGCGAGGTCGTCGGCCAGTTCATCCGGGAACGCGGGATCGGCGTGGTCGTGCCGGACAATTCGAAGCTCTCCCATCGTATTCTCATTGCAAAAGGAGAAGCCGGCGGTGCCCGCCCAGGGGATATCGTCGTGGTCGAGATTCTCGATTTCCCGAGTCAGGTCGAGCAGGCAACCGGCCGCATTAGCCGTGTGCTGGGTACGCCCGGCCAAAAGGGCATTGCAACGGACATTGCGATCGAGTCGCACGGCATTCCCGTGAAATGGCCGAAGGCCGTTCGGGATTCGATCAGGAAGTACGGCAAGACGGTGCCGAGCGCCGCGAAGAAGGGACGGCTGGATTTGCGTCAGGTCGATCTCGTGACCATCGACGGCGCGGATGCACGCGACTTCGACGATGCCGTGTATTGCGAGCCGGCCGGCAAGGGCTGGCGGCTGCTGGTCGCCATTGCGGACGTGGCGCACTACGTGGAGGCCGGATCGCCGCTCGATCAGCAGGCGATCGTCCGGGGCACCTCCGTGTATTTCCCGGATCGTGTCGTGCCGATGCTGCCTGAGGTGCTGTCCAACGGATTGTGTTCTCTCAATCCGAAAGTCGACAGGCTGTGCATGGTGTGCGAAATGCGCGTGAGTCCTGATGGCAAGGTTACGCGCTCGAAGTTTCACGAGGCCGTGATGCGCTCGAAGGCGCGGCTGACCTACAGCCAGGTGAACGATTTCCTGAGCGGGGACGCGCCGCGTGCCGTGCCCAAAAACCTCGGACAGGCGATCAGGCACCTGCATGCGCTGTATCGGGCTTTTGCCAAGGCGAGGCGGCGGCGCGGTGCGCTGGAACTCGACCTGCCGCAGACCCGCTTCGAACTCGATGCAAACGGGGAGATCGCCCGCATCGCCACGGTGCCCCGCAACGACGCACACCGGCTGATTGAGGAGTGCATGATTGCGGCGAACGTGGAGGCGGCAAAATTCCTGCGCCGCCATCGCATTCAGGGACTGTTCCGCGTGCACGCGCGACCGGACCCCGACCGTTTCGACGAACTGCGCCAGTACCTGACCTCGCTCGGCCTCAAGGTGCCGCACCCGGATCACGTGACTCCGAAGCAGTTCAACGCGCTGCTCGGGCAGATCAAGGGGCGAGAAGATGCCTCGGCCATTGCCATGCAAATGCTGCGCTCGCTGACGCACGCCGAGTACTCGCCCACGAACATTGGGCATTTCGGACTGTCGCTCGAGACCTACGCGCATTTCACGTCGCCGATTCGCCGCTACCCGGACCTGCTGGTGCACCGCGCTATCCGGCACATCGTCCGCGGCGGCAAGCCGGGCAAGTACCGCTACGGCAAGGACGAGATGGAGCGCCTCGGCGCGATTACGTCACAGCACGAGCGGCGCGCCGAAGAAGCCACCCGCGACGTCGAGGCATGGCTGAAGTGTCAGTACCTGGAAGACAAGGTCGGCGAGCAGTTCCACGGTGTGGTGACGAGCGTGACGCGCTTTGGCCTGTTCGTGCAGCTGACCGACCTGATGATCGACGGGCTGGTGCACGTCACGAGCCTGCCCAACGACTACTACCACTACGATCCGGCGCGACAGCAGCTCGTCGGCGAGCGTTCCGGGCAGAGCTTCGGGCTCGGCGAGGCCATCGAGGTGCAGGTACAGCGGGTCGACATGGAGACTCGGCGGATCGATTTCCGGCCGGTCTGGGACGGCTACGACAACGAGCGGCCGCGGTCCCGCAAGCGACGCAGGCGATGAGTCGGGCACGCTACGTTACCGGTCTGCGCGCCGTCGAACAGCTGCTGGCGAGCGGCGGCCGGCAGCTCAAGTGTCTGTACGCCGAGTACCAGAGCGCAAACCCGCGCGTGAAGGCGGCGATCGCGGCGGCCGAATCGAAAGGCGTTGCCGTTCGCTCGGCGAATCGCGCCCGTCTGCAGCAGCTGTCGGGTGAAGCTCGCCATCAGGGTGTCGTCGCGGAGATTCGGCGCAGCACGGTCCTCGACGAGGCGGCCTTGAGATCTTTCGTCGAAGCGCGTCTGGGAGATGACGAAGGCAAGCCCCTGTTGCTGCTCCTGCTCGACGGCATTCAGGATCCGCACAATCTCGGCGCCTGCCTCAGAACGGCGGATGCGGCCGGTGCCGATGCCGTCGTCGTGCCGCGGCACGGCGCTGCGGGGCTGGGCCCGACGGTCAGCAAGGTAGCCGCAGGCGCGGCGGAAACCCTGCCGTTTGCAGCGGTGGCCAACCTCGGAAAGACGCTGGACTGGCTCGGCGACTACGGTGTGATCCGCGCCGGCACCAGCGATCAGGGTGCTGAAAGCCCGTACGACGTGGATCTGAGCGGGCCGATTGCGCTCGTGATGGGCCGCGAGGAAAAGGGCTTGAGCAAGGCCGTCACGTCGCGCTGCGATCATCTTCTGAGGCTGCCGATGCTGGGCCAGGTGTCGAGCCTCAACGTCTCCGTTGCGACGGGCGTTTGCCTCTACGAGGTGCTGAGGCAGCGCTCCGGCCCGGACTGAGGCACAGGCGCCGCCCGGCCAGACCGGCGACACCCGCTGCTGCCTCTTGCTACTGTCCGGGCGCTTGGGTAGGATGCGCATCCCCGCAGAGCGTGGGGGTGCCTGAAACGGCTAGATATCAGGCACTTATTCTCTTGCCACACCGCTATTTGAACGGGTGGCTGTAATCCGCACGGATTGGCGGCTTTCGGGCTGCGAATGTGTGTGATTTCATCCAGAAGGGACGACAATGAGACACTATGAGATCGTTTTTCTGGTCCATCCGGACCAGAGCGAGCAGGTGCCTGCCATGGTAGAACGCTACCAGGGCATGGTGACCGAAGCCGGTGGGCAGATTCATCGCACCGAAGACTGGGGCCGCCGCCAGCTTGCGCACCCCATCAACAAAATCCACAAAGCACACTACGTGTTGCTCAACGTCGAATGTGGTTTCGACGTGATCGAGGGCATCAAAGGCGCTTTCCGCTTCAATGACGCCGTTCTGCGGCACATGGTGATATCGCGCGACAAGGCGGTTACCGAGGCGTCGCCGATGGCGGTTGCCGTGGCCGAAGAAAAGGCTAAAGAGAAGGAAGCGCAGCAGCGCCGTGAGGCCAAAGCGGCTGCGGAAGCTGCGATGCGGCGTGACGCGGACACCAGCGACAAAGACACCAGCGATAAAGCGGATGCGGCCGAGGAGAGCAAGCCCGAAGCCGAAGCTGCCGCGAGCGACGCGGCTGCCGCCGAAGCCGGAGAGTCCGGTGACGCACCCGCTGAAGCCAAGACAGCCTGAGGATTAGAGCAATGAGTCGTTATTCACGTCGGCGCAAGTACTGCCGTTTTACGGCCGAGGGCATTGAAGAGATCGACTACAAGGATCTCAATCTGCTGAAGGCCTACGTTACCGAGACGGGCAAGATTGTGCCCAGCCGGATCACCGGAACCAAATCGCATTACCAGCGCCAGCTCGCAACCGCGGTAAAACGTGCGCGCTACCTGGCTCTGCTGCCGTACACGGATCGCCACTAGGCAGCTCCCTTGCAGACGGTGGCCGCATGGCTGGTAGCCCGGCCACTGAATGCTGTCCTCGCTCTGGCGCTGACGCTATCGCTGATGCCCCTGGGGTTTCTCAGCGGCGCGATCCTCGTGTACCTGATCGTTGCGACGGGGCCAAGAAGCGCCGCCGTGGCAGCCGGCTTCGCCGCGGCACTGCTGCTGACGCTGGCGGCGATAATGGGTATGCCGCTCGAGTCGAGAATGGCGGCCATTGCAATGGTCTGGCTGCCGGCCGCATTGCTGGGTTTTGTACTCGGTGCGAGCGGTTCGCTGACGATGGCGCTGCAGGTTTCGTCGATAGTCGCGGTGCTGGGCGTTGTGGCCTTTTCCGTGGCGGTTGGCGACCCGGTGGCCTGGTGGACACCGCTGCTTACCGATCTGATCGAGCAGTGGAGGCAGTCCGGCGGGCCGCAGGCGGTGAGTCAGGCCGAGGCGATACGGCCGCATATTGGCCAGATGGCTGAGTACGCAACGCCCTGGCTTGCGTTTTTCGTCTGGGCCAGCAGTGCGCTGATGTTGATTCTGGGCCACGCGCTGCATCGGCACTGGGCCGGGGCGACGGGAAGCCTGGGGCGGTTTGTCGACCTGGATTTCGGGCGTGTGATCGCCGGAGCAACGGCGCTTGCCTCGATGGTGGCGTTTTTGGCCGGGCTGGTTTGGCTGAAAGGTGTTGCGTTTGTTTTGTTCGCCGTGTTCAGCCTGCAGGGTATTGCGCTTCTGCACTGGCTGCATGCGGAGAATCGTGTACCGGTGCTGTTGATCGTAGCGGCGTATGCCGCGATCGTGGTACTGCCACTGATTATGGTGGCCGCCCTGGCGGTCCTTGGATACATTGACGCCTGGTTTTCGTTGAGGCGTCGCCGGGAGAGCACGTCTTGAGGCACGCTCCCCGGGCTTTGAACGATATTGCTGTAGGGTTTGAGAACATGAATGTCATATTGCTGGACAACGTCGAGAATCTGGGCCGGATCGGAGATCTGGTCAAGGTGAAGCCCGGGTACGGCCGCAATTACCTGCTGCCACAGGGTAAAGCGGCGCTTGCGACCCCGGAGAACATGAAGGCCATCGAAGCGCGGCGCGCCGAGCTCGAGAAGGCTGCAGCCGAGGAACTCGCCACCGCCAAGACGCGAGCCGAGAACATCAACGGGGTCGAACTCGTGGTGCAGGCGAACGCCGGGCCCGAAGGCAAGCTCTTTGGTTCGGTTGGCCCCGTGGATATTGCCGACGCGTTCGGGGCGGTACAGATCGAAGTACAGCGCAGCGAAATCCGCATGCCGGATGGCCCGATACACGAACTCGGCGAGTTTCCGGTTGGCGTCCACCTGCATCCGGAAATCAACGCCGAAGTCACCGTTCGCGTCGTCGCGGAGGAGTAAGACGTCGTACCGGCGCCGGCGTTTGCCGCGTGGCCGGATCACCGCGTTTCTGCCAGTCTTGGCGGGCGCGGGCTGTGGTACGGTAGGCGTCTGGTAGTCGGGACAAGCAGGCAGGGGACTCATGGTTCGAGCGTTGGGAGAGAGCGGCGGCATGGACGAGGAGCGCCGCCTCAAGGTTCCGCCCAACTCGGTCGAAGCCGAGCAGTCGTTGCTCGGCGGGCTCATGCTCGACAAGTCCGCGTGGGACAAGGTAGGCGACGTCGTCGGTTCCGAGGACTTCTACCGCAAGGACCATCGGCTCATCTTCAAGGCGATTGCCGAACTCGTCGAAGACGGCAATCCCTGCGACGTCGTGACGATATCGGAGTTTCTGGAGCAGCGCGGCGAACTGGGCGCAGCCGGCGGCCTCGAGTATCTTGCAACGCTGGCCAACGAAACGCCGGGCGCCGCGAACGCCAGGGCCTACGCCAATATTGTCCGCGAGCGGGCGATGCTGCGCTCGTTGATCAACGCCGGCAACGAAATAGCCGGGCAGGCGTTCACCACGGACGGCCGCAGTGCGTCGGAACTGGTCGACGAGGCCGAACGCCTCGTATTCGAAATCGCCGAGCGCGGCGCGCGTGGCCGGCAGGGCTTCAAGTCGCTCAAGCAGATACTGCCGGAAACCGTGGATCGCATCGATCTGCTGCACCAGTCCGACGGCAGCATCACGGGCATTTCCAGCGGCTACAACGAGTTCGACAAGATGACGGCCGGGCTGCAGCCGGGTGACCTCGTGATCATTGCGGGCCGGCCCTCGATGGGTAAAACGACGTTTGCGGTGAACATTGCCGAGAACGCGTCGATCGGTTCGAAGGTGCCGACAGCCATATTCTCGATGGAAATGCCGGCATCGCAGCTTGCGTTTCGCATGATTTCGTCGCTGGGCCGTGTCGATCAGACACATCTGCGCACCGGCAATTTCCCGGACGAAGACTGGTCGCGGATCAATACCGCCGTCCAGCTCATGTCCGAGGCGCCGATCTATATCGACGATACGGCAGGGCTCGCACCCACCGAAATCCGCGCCCGCGCGCGTCGCCTGCAGCGCGAACACGGTCTTGGCCTGATTGTCGTCGACTACCTGCAGCTCATGCAGGTGCCGGGCAACAGTGAGAACCGGGCCACGGAGATCTCCGAGATTTCGCGTTCGCTCAAGGCGCTCGCCAAGGAGCTGTCGGTGCCCGTGATCGCGCTGTCGCAGCTCAATCGCAGCGTCGAGCAGCGCACGGACAAACGGCCGGTCATGTCGGACCTGCGTGAATCCGGCGCCATCGAGCAGGACGCGGACATGATCATCTTCATCTACCGTGAGGAGGTCTACAACCCGGATACGCCGCGCAAAGGCATTGCCGACATTGTCATAGCCAAGCAGCGTAACGGGCCAATCGGCGAATTCCCGCTCACGTTTGTTGGTCGCTATACCAAGTTCGAGAACTGGGCGCCTGAAAACTACGCCGAAGAACCTTTCTAGGCAGTAGCGTTCCGGGAAGAGCCGTTCCGGCGATCACTGCTCTAACGACGAGCCGTTTCAGTCAGGACCGGATTGCGTTCCGGTCGAGGGGTGCGCTGCCGCTGTGTGGCTTCAGCTGGAGAAAAAGCCCATCTTGACACCCGCCAGCTGCACGACGTCGTTGTCTTCGAGTCTGCGTGCCTGAGCGCCGATTGCCTCACCGTTCACCAACGGATAGTCGCCGTCTTTTCCGGACTCGACGTGCACGATGTAATAGCCTTCCGCGCGACGAGTGATGGCGGCAACCTGAACGCCGGGTCTGCCGAGCGTCGTGAGTGCCTTGGTGAGTTCGAGTTCACGGCCGGCGAAGGCACCGCTCAGCACCTGCAGTTTGGCCAGCGGCAAGGCGCTCGGCGCAGTACTGGGGTCGATACCCGTAGTGGTTGCCGTGTGCCGGACAGGCTCGGCGGCGGGTTTGTCGCTGGCGATCGTTTCGGCCGGTGCATCGTCGGCCGGCATGTCGTCGACCGGCGGAGCGGCCGGTTCGTCGGCTTGCCGCGCTGCCGCGTCACTGAGTGCTGCCGCTTCTTCCGGATCCAGGCGAACGCCCGCCGAGTCGTCGTTGGCAGTGCCGACAGCCTGTGCGGCCGCTTCGGCGGCCTTCTCGGCAATGGCCAGTTGCTCCGCGTTCTGCTGACCTGTCGGGATGACCATGGTCTTCTCGAACTCGTCCTGTTCGGTGTCGTTGGTTGCCTGATCCGAGAAGCGCAGCTGGTGGTGGCCGATCGTAATGACGTCGCCATGCTGCAGAGCGTGCTTCTTGATCAGCTTGCCGTTGACGTAGGTGCCGTTCGTGCTGTTCAGGTCTTCAAGGAACGAGTCGTTGAGGATGTTGATGATCAACGAGTGATGCCCGCTGACCGCCGGGTTGTCGATCCGGACGTCGTTGTCGGGCAGGCGGCCAATCGTGTACCGCTCTTTCGTCATGTTGTATTCAGCCAGTACCTGATTGTCCAGACTAAGAATTAACCGTGCCATGATTACTCGCTGTACTCAAAAGAGAGACTTGTTGTTCCGCGCAGTATCGATGGCCCGCAGGCAGGCTGTAAGCGTACGCCCCAAGAACCCCAATCTCCGCCGTTTTCCTTATTACCCCTAAGAGCTGAACCAGCCTGCGATCCTGACCAGCAAACCTTTCCGCGCTGCGAAGGGCTCGTTGACCTGGGCAAGCATGACCGACACGTTGTCGCGTCCACCCTGCTTGTTGGCCAGATCGATTAATTGTTGACCAACCACGTCAAGACTAGCATTAAAAGTACTGATAGTTAAGTGAATATCTTCATCTTCAACCATGTCGGGAAGGCCGTCTGAACAGAGCAAATAGACGTCATCGGGCAGCACCTCGTGCTCGTGAACCTCCACTTCCACGGTAGGCTCGACCCCGAGGGCGCGGGTGACGTAATTGCGATTGGTTGACCGTTGAGCTTCCTCCGCGGAATAGAAGCCGCGGTCCACGAGTTCCTGCAACAGGGAGTGATCGAGCGTCAGCTGGTCGAACTGGCCGCCGCGCAGGCGATAGGCCCGGGAGTCGCCGACGTGGGCAATCGAGATCCGGTTGTCGTAGAACATGCCCGCCACGATGGTGGTTCCCATGCCTTCGCAGTGCGTCTGGCTCTGGGCGGTCTGGAATATGATCTTGTTGGCGCGGTAGATCGCGTCACGAAGGATGATCGACTGCCGCATCATGCCGCTGTGCGGATCGACGTTGTTGAGTTCTTCGCGGGCGTGCGCCTCGATGGCAAGCTTGGTGACGGTCTCGACGGCAATGCCGCTCGCAACCTCGCCCGCGTTGTAGCCGCCCATACCGTCCGCGAGCACCATCAGGCCGATCTCGGTGTCCGAGCCGATGGCGTCTTCATTGTGCTCACGCACACGCCCGGTATCGGTGATCTGGGCAAAATCGATTTTTCCGCGCAGGCTCATGCTGATTCGTTCGCTCGTGCACCGGGCATTACGATACCCGGGCGCAGTTACGCAGGGCGATCGCCATCTCGGCGCCGCAGGAGAAGCGGTCTTCCGGGCGTTTTGCCATCGCCTTGGCGAGCACGGTATCCACGTTGGCGGGAATACCGGCACGACGGTGTGCTATCGGAGCTGCTTCCTCTGTCGTTATTTTTGTCATGAGCACTGCGATGTTCGACGCCTTGAACGGCACTTCCCCCGTCAATAGCTCGTATAGGGTAACACCAAGCGAAAACAAGTCCGAGAGCCCCGTCAGGTTTTCGGCACCGAGTTGCTCCGGCGACATGTACATGGGCGTGCCCAGTACGATGCCGGTCTTGGTGCGGTTGTTGTCCGTCAACCGGGCGACGCCGAAGTCGGAAATCTTGAGTGCCCCCTGTTTCGGGTCATACAGCAGATTGGCGGGTTTGATGTCGCGATGGATGACGCCCTGGTTGTGGGCGTAGTCCAGTCCTTCAGCCGTTAGTGCCGCCAGCTCGAGCGCTCTCTTGGGTGCCAGCAGTTTGATCGGGTCGGTGAAATCCTTGAGTGGAATACCGGGCACGTATTCCATGGCTATGTAAGCCTGGCCCTTGTCTTCACCGGCGTCGAAGACCGTAATGATGTTCGGATGGGTCAGACGTCCGGCCGACTCCGCCTCCCGGTAGAAGCGCAGTCGTGCCTCCTTGAGTTCTTCGTCTTCGAACTCTTCTTCGATCGGTATTGCCTTGACGGCCACGGGCCGGTTGATGCGCGGGTCTTTGGCGAGATACACGGCACCCATTGCGCCACGACCGATTCTCCGCTCGATGACATAGCGGCCGAGGCGGTCGGGCATACCTTCCGAAGCGGCGCCTTTCTTGCGCTCGGTGGATATCGATCCGTGGGTCTTTTTCATCCACTGCAGCACGGCTTCGGCACGCTCCGGTTTTGCCTGTTGCTCGAATGCAAGGGACAGCTTGTACATGACCGCGGCCAGGGTTTCCGACGGCGGGCAGCGGCGGAATTCCGCAAACGCCGGCTCCAGGCGCCCGGCAGCCAGAAAATCCGAGCCCTTGCGGAACGCGTCGGCGTTGGCCCGTCGCGGGCTGCCGATCAGCCAAAAGCAGAGCAGGCTGACGCCCGCGAAGATGACGATGGGGCGGCCGAGATCGAGGCGCACTCTGATGAGGTATACCGCAATGGCCTCGAGGATCAGCAGCACGACAATCGTGCCGAGCGTCAGCAGCACAATGTCGCCGCGGGCGCGGTCGGGAATGAACAGCACTGCCATGATCGACAGCAGTACGGGCGCCAGCAGTTGAATCGACAACACCCAGGACGGTGCGAGCAGGGTTTTATCCTGTTCGATCTCTGCGAGCAGGGCTGCCGTCACTTCCGAGGTCGTGACGTATTGTCCCGACGGCAGCCGGCCGAGTGCGTCGACCAGTGCGGGTTCGTGGTCGAGGAATACTGTGCTGCCGTACAGCTGGCGGCTGTTGAAGCTAAGGCCCAGGACGTCTTCCGGCACCAGTCTCGGTAACTCGGCATAGCGCGAGAGGTAGACGGAATCGTCCGAGTTGCTCATGCGCGCGTTGCTCGGTGCATCGTCGCGATCGAATGCAATCGCAAGCGGCAGCGCGGGTTCCATGACGCCGTTGGTCAGCTGCCAGAATTTCGTACGTCGAAGCACGCCGTCCTCGTCGCTTTTGAATTCGACGAAACCGGTGCGCGAGGCGTGCGGCGCAAAGCGGTGTCTCAGCGGCACGTAAACACGCGTATCCTCGTTGTCGAGGTTTCGCACCCACGCAGGCAATGCCTCGCTTTCCGCGACCTCGGGCGGGTTGGCCATGATGATTCGGCCGACGCCGCCGCGCTTGAGTACCTCGAGGATATCGGCGTACGACTGAAGCAGCTCCGCTGTCGAGGCGCGGGGTTTGTCGATGCTGATGACGTAGGTATCGGCCAACACGGCGGTGGGCATCCGGCCCGCAAACTGATCGAACAGAAAGCGGTCAGCCGTTTCGAACCAGCGTGCCAGCGGACCGTAGACGAGGAGCAGCAGCACGCAGGCGAACGCCAGGGCGATCAAGCGGATTTTTTTTTGGTTTTGGCTGCTGTCCAAGACTTTCAGGTCCCTGTTTTATCGGCAAAATTATAGGCAAACCGCCCCCTTCGAAATGAGAAAGGGTTGGCATTTTTATGTAATAACGCCGATCCTTTCGCACTATCGACTGATCGCGGCTGAGACGCAAGCCCGTAAGTGCTTAGTTTTTGAAAATCAGTGACATAGAGGATTGTTTGAATGCCAAAAGCCAAGACTGCCTACGTCTGTACCGACTGCGGCGGCCACAGCGCCAAGTGGGCCGGTCAGTGCCCCGAGTGTTCTGCCTGGAACACACTTGAGGCAGTGAAGTCCGGCGCGGCGGCCGGAAGGGCCGTGGAGCCGGCCCGTCTCAGCGAACTCGGGGACGATCTGGCGGAGCGCTACCCGACCGGTTTCGCCGAGTTCGACCGGGTCCTCGGCGGCGGGCTGGTGCCCGGAGCGGTCGTGTTGCTCGGCGGCGATCCGGGTGTGGGCAAGTCGACCCTGCTGCAGCAGGTCTCGGCGCGATTACCCGACGGTGTGCCCGTGTGTTACGCGACCGGTGAGGAGTCGTTGCGACAGATCGGCCAGCGTGCCAGGCGGCTGGGACTCGACGGCTCGGACTGGTCGATGCTGGCCGATACCTCGCTGGACAGCGTTCTGGCAGCGGCGGGCCGGAGCGGCGCGCGCGTGCTGGTGATCGATTCCATGCAAACGCTTAGTGTCGACGAGGTGCCGTCCGCGCCGGGCTCGGTCACGCAGCTCCGGGAGTCGGTTAGCCGGATTGTGGCCTTCGCCAAACGTAATGACGTGTCCGTATTCGTCATTGGTCACGTGACCAAGGAGGGGGCCATTGCCGGTCCGCGGGTCGTCGAGCACATGGTCGATACCGTGCTGTACTTCGAAAACGATCCGTCCAGTCGCTACACGCTGATTCGGTCGGTCAAGAACCGTTTTGGCGCAAGCGGCGAGATGGGTGTGTTTGCCATGACCGAGCAGGGTTTCCTCGAGGTCAGCAACCCGTCGGCGATTTTCCTGTCGCGCGAGCATCGCTCGGAGGCCGGTAGTGTCGTGTCCGTCAGCTGGGAGGGGAGTCGGCCGTTGCTGGTCGAAATCCAGGCCCTCGTTGCCGACAGCGCGGCCACGCCGCGACGGCTGGCGCAGGGCGTCGACCAGAACCGCCTTGCGCTGTTGCTGGCTGTGCTGGCGCGGCACGGCGGTTTCGAGCTTGGCTCGGAAGACGTGTTTGTGAACGTCGTCGGCGGACTGCGTATTGCAGAGACGGCGGTGGATTTGCCGCTCCTGCTCGCCATCGTCTCGAGCTTCCGCGATCGTGCCATCGACGAACGTATCGTGAGCTTCGGCGAGCTGGGTCTTGCGGGCGAGGTACGTCCCGTACGTTTCGGCGGCGAACGCATAGCCGCTGCTGCAAAGCAGGGCTTTACGCGCTGCATCGTGCCGGAGTCCAACCGTCCGCGGCGACCGCCGGAAGGCATGGACATCGTCGGCGTCAAGCGCCTGCGCGATGCGTTGGACGCCGTGTTCTAGCTGGTCTCTTTCCGGGCGGTCTCTTCGTCGTGTTCGTCGACGCGCGACCGGATGCGCACGGTTTGAATCCGCTTGTCGTCGCTGGCCACGATTTCGAGCGGGTAACCCTCGATTTCGACACACTCGCCCGCATCGGGAATGGTCTCCAGCCGTTCGACGATCAGGCCGCTGAGCGTCTTGGGCCCATCGGTGGGTAACTCCCAGCCCTGCGAGCGGTTCAGTTCGCGTATGTAGGCCGAGGCGTCGACCAGGAACTGGTCCGGCGCTTCCTCGCGAACGTCTTCCGCGTCGTCGGCCGGGTCCGTCGTGAATTCGCCGACGATCTCCTCGAGGATATCCTCCAGCGTCACGATGCCCTGTATGTCGCCGTATTCGTCGACAACCAGCGCAATGCGCTCGCGCCGGCGTTGAAACTGTACGAGCTGCGTCGACAGGGGAGTGCCCTCAGGTACGAAATAGGGTTCGCGCAGGAGTTTCTTCAGATCGCCGGACGCGAACTCGAAGCTGGCGAGGTTGGCAAGGTGCCTGAGATGCAGAATGCCTTCCACTTTGTCGATGGTGTCGCGATACACGGGCAGCCGAGTGTGACGGCTGTCGACGATGATTTGTTCGATGACTTCAGGCGGGTCGTCGAGGTTGATGCCGACAATCTCGTTGTGCGGCACCATGACGTCGTCGACCGTGACTTTCTCCAGATCGAGGATGCTGATGAGCATCTGCTGGTAACGGGTCGAAATTCGGCTGCCGGCCTCGAAGACGACAGTGCGCAACTCTTCGTGCGTCAGTGCGTTGAGTTCGTTGTCGCCGGCGCGGACGCCGAACAGAAACAGAACGCCGTTGGCAATGACGTTGACCAGCCAGACGAACGGGTAAGAAATCTTGAGCAGCGGGTAATAGATCAGAGAGGCGGGGAACGCCAGCCGTTCGGGGTGCAGCGCCGCCAGGGTTTTCGGTGCCGTCTCCGAAAAAATCAGCACCACCAGCGTCAGCAGTACCGTACCGATCGCCAGCGCAGGTTCGCCGCCGATCTTGAGTGCGATCAACGACACCAGGGCCGCGGCGGAAAAGTTGACGAGATTATTGCCCAGCAGTATCAGACCGATGAGCCGGTCCGGACGTTCGAGAAGCTTGTCGGCCAGTCGCGCGCCCCTGTGGCCCTGGCGTGCCTTGTGGCGCAGCTGGTAGCGATTGAGGCTCATGAGAGCCGTTTCCGAGCCCGAGAAGAAGGCCGAGAGCGCGAGCAGTAGAAACAGCACGCCGAACAGGGCGGGTAAAGGGACGTCGCCCAAGGATTGGGCACCTCCAAATCACAGACAGCCCAAAAGTTCAGCAGGTCGCCGTCAGGCTGTCAAGGACACCGCACGCGGGGTTTGATGCCGAACCGATCGCGAAACGACAGGCGGCAGGTTTCGGCCTTTACCCCCAGCTGCGGCCGAGCAGCACCTCGAGGATGAAGCGGCTGCCGAAGTAGGCGAGCAGCAACAGCGCGAAACCGCCCAGATACAGGTAAACGGCACGCGTACCGCGCCACCCGAGGAAAAACCGTCCGCCGAGGAGCACGCCAAAAACGGCCAGCGCCGACAGCGAGAACACGGTTTTGTGGACCAGGTGCTGGGCGAACAGGTCGTCGACGAACGTGAAACCCGAAACGACCGCCAGAGCCAGGCCGACAAAACCGGCTGCGGTAATGCCGTAGAGCATCTGTTCCGTCGTTACGAGCGGTGCGAACAGGTTGTTGAGCGGTGAGATCCGGGCCGACTTGAGCCGGCGCTCCTGGACGAGTGCGTAGACGGCAACAATGGCGCCGACCGTGAGCAGGCCGTAGGCAAACAGGGAAACCAGCACGTGGGTTCGCGTCTGCCACGTCAGCGGCGCACTGCCGTCCGCCGGGATTCCCTGTTGCAAGGGGATGGCGAGCAGGGCTGCCAGTATGAGCAGTCCGGCGGACATACCGCGAAGGCTCGAGTTCATCCCCCCGAGAAGCCCGATCAGCGCAAGCTGCAGGCTCAGGAGCGACAAGGCCGCCGAGAGCGTCAGCGAGCCAATCCGGTCCGGCGCGTACAGCGCCCCGAGGATATCGAAGTGGATGGCGAGGCCGGCAATGCCTGCGACATAAGCACAACCGATGAGCAGCTTTTGCCGCTCTTGATACCCCGGAAGCCGGCTCACTACAAAGGATGCCGCGGCGCCCAGATACAGAAAAAGAAGTGTGATTTGAAACACAGAAACCCTTAAGGGTTTGACCTAAAACTTGCGCCTGAATGATCCCATACGGCGAGTTTCAATAGAACCCTCCGCGCAAGTGCGTAAAATGTTCTTTAAGACCACGGCAATGAAGCTTCAGGTGAAGGCGGCATGCGCATCAGAATTCTGGGTTGCAGCGGCGGTATTGGCGCCGGATCCCGAACGTCGGCGATGCTGGTCGATGGCGATGTACTGATCGATGCGGGTACGGGTGTTGGCGATCTTTCGCTCGAGGATCTGAACGGCATCCGACACGTTTTTCTGACCCACGCGCATCTCGATCATATCGCCGGCCTGCCCATGCTGGTCGATTCGGTGTTCGACCCCGATTTCGAAGTGCCTCTTACGGTTTACGCGCGGGCCGAAACGCTCAACGCTTTGCAGACTCATTTGTTCAACGACGCCATCTGGCCGGACTTTTCCAGGCTGCCGACGCCTGAGAGGGCAATGCTCCAGTATCGGGTGCTGAGCCCAGGTGACACGGTGACGATCGGACAGCGCGACTTTTTTGCCGTCGACGTGCTGCACAGCGTGCCGTCACTCGGCTACACGGTGCAGAACAGCAACGGCGCTTTTGCGGTCAGCGGCGACACCAAAACCAACGAGACTCTGTGGCCCGTGCTCAATGCCTGTGACGATCTTCGCCTGCTCGTCATCGAGGTGTCGTTTCCGGACGAAATGGAACGCCTTGCGGCGGACGCCGGGCACTACTGCCCCAAGACACTCTGCCGCGATCTCGAGCGGCTGAGTCCCAACCCGGATATCTGGCTGACCGGTATGAAACCCGGTGAAGAGGAACGCATCTACGAGCAGGTGCTGGCTGCCTGCCCCGAGCGAAACATCCAGATGTTGTCGCGGGGCACGGTGCTGAACGTCTGAGCCCGCCGGGTAATGACAGCGGCCGTGTCCGCGGCCGATTGTTCGTAATCACGCCAATGCAGTAGACTGCTTCGCCTCTTTAAAGAGCGGATTTGTGCATGTTCGATAATCTCAGCAGCCGCCTGAGCGACGCAGCCCGTGCCCTTGGCGGTAAGGGCCGGCTCACAGAGGCGAATATCAAGGACACGCTGCGTCAGGTGCGTCTTGCGCTTCTGGAAGCCGACGTTGCCCTGCCGGTCGTCAAGGCGTTCATCGACCGGGTCAGGGAACGCGCTCTCGGCGAAGAAGTGGGCAAGAGCCTCACGCCCGGACAGGCGCTGGTCAAGATCATCCATGCAGAGCTGGTTGGCGTTTTCGGTGAGCAGCACGTCCCGCTCGACCTCAAGCACCAGCCTCCCGTCGTCGTGCTGCTGGCGGGACTGCAGGGCGCGGGCAAGACCACGACCGCAGCCAAACTCGCGCGGAGCCTGATCGAGAAGGACAAGAAGCGAGTCATGCTGGTCAGTGTCGACGTGCATCGGCCGGCCGCCATCCTGCAGCTCAAGACGCTGGCAGGGGAGATCTCGGCCCTGCACTCCGACAGCGATGCCAGCGAGGCCCCGGTTGCGATCGTCAAACGCGCGCTGGAAGATGCCCGCCGGCAACACGCGGACGTGCTGATCGTCGACACGGCAGGCCGTCTGCATGTCGACGGCGAGATGATGAGCGAAGTGCGGGACGTGCACGCCGCCGCGTCACCCATCGAGACCCTGTTTGTCGTCGACAGCATGGCCGGGCAGGATGCGGTCAACGCTGCCCGGGCGTTCGACGAGGCGCTGCCGCTGACGGGTGTCGTGCTGACGAAGGCGGACGGTGACGCCAGGGGCGGCGTTGCGTTGTCCGTGCGCGAAGTCACGGGCAAGCCGATTCGCTTCATGGGCGTCGGCGAAAAGACCGACGCGCTGGAGGCTTTCCACCCGGACAGGATGGCCTCGCGGATACTCGGCATGGGCGACGTGCTGACCCTGGTCGAGGAAATCGAGGAGAAGGTCAGTCGCGACAAAGCCGAGAAGCTGGCGCGCAAGCTCAAAAAAGGCCGCGGCTTCGACCTGTCGGATCTCAAGGACCAGCTCGAGCAGATGATGAACATGGGCGGGCTCGGCGCCATGCTCGAGAAAATGCCGCTACCCGGCAACATCAACGCCGGCGCTCTCAAGGACGAAGCGAACGAGCGACAGATGCGTCGGCAGATCGCCATCATCAACTCCATGACGCCGGCCGAGCGGCGGTTCCCCAAGACCATCAACGGATCGCGCAAGAAGCGTATTGCCGCGGGTGCGGGCCTCGCCATTCAGGACGTGAATCGGCTCCTGAAGCAGCACATGCAGATGGAGCGCATGATGAAAAAAGTCTCCAAAGGCGGGATGAAAAAGATGCTGAGAGGCATGCCCGGCGGCGGGCTCCCGCCCGGCTTTCCCGGCCGCTGAGGCAGCCGTCGTCGGGGAGGCGCCCGGCCGCTGTTGGAGCCAACCCGGCGGGAGCGCCGCCACCGGACGCTAACGGCCTAATTCCAGAGGGTTTTTAGGGCCGCAAAAGACTTCACATTTGGTTTTAAACCGGTACAATGCGCCGATCTGTTGGGGCAAGTCCCGGGCACGGGCGTGTCTGCCTCGCCAACAAGTGCATTCACGGATTTTACGGAAGAGTAATGGTTAGCATTCGCCTTTCGCGCACGGGCGCGAAGAAACGGCCTTTTTATCACCTGGTGGTCACCGACAGCCGCAATCGTCGGGACGGCCGGTACATTGAGCGCGTGGGTTATTTTAATCCCGTCGGCAAGCAACACGAAGAGAACCTGCGTATCGATCTCGAACGCGTGGACTACTGGATTGGACAGGGCGCGCAGCCGTCGGATCGCGTGGCCTCGCTGTTGAAGGCGCACCGCAAGGCAGCTGCGAGCAACTAGCCGGCCAGCGGCAGGCGGCCTCACCGTCGTCGCTCGAGTATCTGCCGGTGTCCAGCGAAGCGCCAAAGATCGTCAAACTAGGCCGTGTAGTCGGCCTTTTTGGTGTTCGGGGGTGGGTCAAAGTGTTTTCGTACACGGAGCCCCGCGAAGCGATACTGGACTACGCGGGCTGGCTCGTGGGCAGCGGAGACGACACGCGGCAGGCAACGATTGAAGATGGCCGCCGGCACGGCAAATCGGTGCTGGCAAAGCTGGCCGGTTGCGACGATCGCGATGCTGCGGAGGCGCTCCTGGGACTCGACATTGCGGTGCCGCGGGCAGAGCTGCCGGCTCTCGAAGGTGGCCGGTTCTACTGGACCGATCTCCTGGGACTTGCGGTAGAGCATAAGGATGGCCGGCGACTGGGTGTCATTCGCGAGATGCTCGAAACCGGGGCGCACGACGTCATGCGGGTCGAGGGTGACCCGGGTGACGATGACAAGCAGCGGCTGATCCCGTTCGTGATGGGGCAGGTCGTCGAGGAAGTGGATCTCGATTCGGGCGTGGTCCGGGTCGATTGGGAATGGGACGCGTAAAGCATGCGCATTGGCGTCGTTACGCTGTTCCCCGAGCAGGTGTCAGCCGTCGCCGAGTTTGGTGTCGTTGGCAGGGCTGCAAAACGCGGGTTACTGGAGCTGCTGCTCGAGAATCCGCGCGACTACGCGTCGGACACGCACCGTACGGTCGACGATCGGCCTTATGGCGGCGGCCCGGGTATGGTCATGCGTTTCGAGCCGCTGGCGGCTGCGATCCAGGCATTGCGCAAGCGCTTGCCCGAAGGGGCGCCGGTGCTGGCGTTGTCGCCGCAGGGTCGACGCTTTGATCAGGCGGCGGCCGGGAAGCTCGCGGCGCTGGACGGTTTTGGCCTCGTGGCAGGGCGCTACGAGGGTATTGACGAACGGATCGTCGAGACACATGTCGACGAGGAGTTGTCGCTGGGCGATTTTGTCGTCTCCGGCGGAGAACTGCCGGCGATGCTGGTTACCGACGCGGTGACCCGGTTGTTGCCGGGAGCGTTAGGGGATGCGGAGTCGGCAGACGCGGACTCGTTCAGTGCGGGGTTGCTCGATCACCCGCACTACACGCGTCCGGAGGAGGTCGACGGCCTGAGTGTGCCGGAGGTCCTCTTGTCGGGCGATCATCAGCGGATTGCCCGCTGGCGACTGCAGCAGGCCCTGGGGCGTACCTACAGGCGACGCCCGGACCTGCTGGAAAAAATGGAACTGACTGCCGAGCAGCAGAAGCTGCTCGAGGAATACTTGGAAGCGAAGCATCATGAGCAAAATCATCGAAGCGATTGAACAGGAACAGATGGACAAAGACATCCCGGAGTTCGCGCCGGGCGATACGGTCGTTGTCCAGGTCAAGGTCAAAGAGGGCAATCGCGAGCGCCTGCAGGCTTTCGAAGGCGTCGTCATTGCGCGCCGGAATCGCGGCCTGAACTCGTCGTTCACGGTTCGCAAGATCTCGCATGGCGAGGGTGTGGAGCGCGTGTTCCAGACCTACAGCCCGACGGTCGACTCGATTGCCGTCAAGCGTCGCGGCGACGTGCGTCGCGCGAAGCTCTACTACCTGCGCGGCAGGACCGGTAAAGCGGCGCGAATCAAGGAAAAGATCTAGATTCGGGACGGCGCAGCCGCTGTCCGGCCTGGCCTCCGGGCCTGCCTGTGAGATTCGCCTGAAACTTTTTCCCTCCCAACCGGGTCTTTGTGGCATGAGTTTTAGAACGCCTCCAAGCCGGCGTCTCACGCTGCTGGCCGCCGTCGTCTGCACGGCGCTTGCCGGCTGTGCCTCGCTGGTGTCCTCGGCTGCCAGCGGTTTCGCGGATCGGCTGTCGCTGGCGATTCTCAACCAGGACGACCCCGAGACGGTCAAGGCCGCCATGCCGTCTTACATGGTGCTGCTCGATAGTCTCGTCGAAGGCAGCCCGAACGATCCGGACATCCTGGCAGCGGCGGCGACGCTGTACGCCTCTTATGGCGCCGTGTTTGCCGACGAGCCGCTGCGCGCCAAACGGCTGACGCGGCGTGCCCGGGACTACGCTCAGCGCGCCCTGTGCGCCGAGTACGCCGAGGCCTGCAATTGGCGTGAACTCAACTACGACGACTTCGTGGCCAGTGTGAGCAACGTGGACGCCGACGAGGCGGAACTGCTGTACACCTACGGTTTCGCGACGCTGGCGTACCTCAGGGCACACAGCGACGACTGGAATTCCCTGGCCGAGCTGCCGCAGGCCCAGGCCTTGTTCGAGCATTACCTCGAGGTGGCCGGCACCGGCGTCAACGAGGCCACCTACGTGTACATGGGAATACTCCATACGCTCAGGCCGCCGGCACTGGGCGGCAAGCCCGAGCTGGCGCGCGAGCACTTCGAGCGGGCAATTGCGCTGTCGGGCGGCCGGGATTTGAGCGCCAAGGTCGAATTCGCCAAAGGCTATGCCCGTCTTCTCTACGAGCGTGAGCTGCATGACGAGCTGCTGACCTCCGTGCTGGCCGCGGACCCTTACGCTGACGGACTGACATTGAGCAACGTACTGGCCCAGCAGGAAGCCGCTCAACTTATGCTGGATGCAGACGATTACTTCTAAACCATGGATTCGAACGCGGTGCCGGTCCTTCCGCACGGTGCCCGCAGCGACTCGAGGCAAACTGACATGATCAAACGCTGGACCCTAATGCTGTTGGCTGCTCTGACTTTGAGCAGCGGCGCAACCGCGGCAACTCTCAAGATCGCGACGGTAACGCCCGAAGGCTCGCAGTGGATGAAGGAAATGCGCGCCAGTTCGAAAGAGATCAAGGAGCGCACCGACGGCCGTGTGGAGATCAAGTACTACGGCGGCGGCGTCATGGGCAACGACAACAAGGTGCTCGGACGTATTCGCATTGGTGCATTGCAGGGCGGGGCGTTTACGCCGTCGGCGCTCGCCAGCATCTACCCGGATCTGAATATCTACGGCCTGCCCATGGTGTTCGATTCCGAAGAAGAAGCGGGCTACGTGCGGGAGCAACTCGACAGGACGCTCAAGGCGGGTCTCGAAGACGCCGGTTTCGTGAATTTCGGTTTCGCGGCCGGCGGTTTTGCCGTCGTCCTGTCGAACACACCCGTACGTGAGCTGGGCGATCTCAAGGGCAAGCGCGTCTGGGTGCCCGAGGGCGACCTGATCAGCTACGCGTCGATGGAGGCCATGTCGCTGTCACCCGTGACCTTGCCGCTGACCGACGTACTGACGGGGCTGCAGACCGGGCTGATCGACATCGTGGCGATCTCACCGATCGGCGCGCTGGTGCTGCAGTGGCACACCAAAGTCAAATACATGACCGAGCTGCCGCTCGTTTACACGCTTGGCTTCATGGCTGTGCAGAAAAAAGCGTTCGACCGGCTCAGCGAGGACGATCAGGCCATCGTTCGCGAAGTGATGACACGCACCTACCAGAATTTTGATCGCGTCAACCTGGTCGACAACCGTTCGGCGCGCGATGCGCTGGTCAACGCAGGCATCGAGTCGGTCGAGTTCGATCCGTCGGAAGTCGAGAGAATTCGCGACGTGCTGGCCGTGTCAAACCGCAGGCTCGGCGAAGACGGTCAGTTCTCCCTCGATTTGTACGAACAAATGCTGGAACACATAGCGGCGTATCGCGAGCGCAACGACACGTCGACGGCGCATGCGGTGGACGCGGCGGGCACGGCTGGCAGCGAGCCGTAAGAACAGGTTTGAGCGCGCTCCTACAGCGTCTCGGCGCGGCCGGCCGTATTGCCGAAAACGTCGTATTGGTGGTCCTGCTCTCGGGCATGATGCTGCTGGCCGTTGGCCAGATCGTGCTCCGTGAGCTGTTCGATACCGGCTTCGTCTGGGCGGACGAACTCGTCAAGCTAATGGTGCTCTGGCTTGCGATGGTGGGTTCGATCGCGGCGGGCAGGGACAACCGGCACATTCGCATCGACCTACTCTCACACCTGTTGCCGGAGCGCTTCGTGCAGCTGTCGCGCGTGCTCGTCGATTTGTTTGCGGCAGTCGTCTGCGCCGTGATCGCCTGGCATGCATGGCGCTACCTTCAGCTCGAGATCGAGTTCGAAGACACCGTGCTCATCGATACGCCTGCGTGGATAGCACACAGCATCATGCCGCTCGCGTTTGCACTCCTCGCTTACCGGTTTGCCGTGTCGGCGCTGGCCAAGCTGGTCCTGTCGCCGGCCCGCAAGGACGGTGCAGAGGCATGATCCTCTTCAGCCTGCTCCTGATCCTGCTGGCCATTCTCGGCGCGCCGCTGTTTGCGGTGATCGCCACGAGCGCCATGCTCGGTTTCTACCGCGAAGAAACCGATCTCATGAACATGGCGCTCGAGGTGCAGAGTATTGCCGACCTGCCGTTTCTTGCGGCAATCCCGCTGTTTACCTTTGCGGGTTACGTGCTGAGCGAAAGCAACGCCCCGCAGCGTCTGGTGCGCGTCACCAACGCGCTGCTCGGCTGGATGCCCGGTGGACTTGCGCTCGTGTGTCTTGCCGCCTGCGCGTTTTTTACGGCGTTTACCGGGGCATCCGGCGTGACGATCATTGCGCTCGGGGCGATTCTTTACCCGGCGCTCAAGCAGGACGGCTACGACGACCGGTTCAATCTCGGCCTGGTCACGTCTTCGGGCAGCCTGGGCCTGCTGTTTGCACCGTCGTTGCCCCTGATCCTCTACGGGGTGGTTGCCGAAGTGCCGATCGACAGCCTGTTTCTTGCCGGCATATTGCCGGGCCTTGTGATGCTGGCCATGCTGTCGGGCTGGAGCTTCTGGGTGAACCGGCACAACCGCAAGCCGCTTGCCGACTTTTCCGTACGCGAAGTAGGTCGGGCGCTTCGCGAGGCGATCTGGGAGCTGCCGCTGCCGTTTGTCGTGCTCGGCGGGATCTATTCCGGCTTTTTTGCCGTATCCGAGGCGGCGGCAATTACCGCACTGTACGTGCTGATCGTCGAAGTGTTCATTCTCCGCGAGATACCGCTTAAGAAGCTGCCGGAGGTCATGCGTCAGTCGATGGTGCTCGTGGGCGGCATTCTGATCATTCTCGGTGTTTCGCTTGCGTCGACGAACTACATGATCGGCGCCGGCGTCCCGCAGCTGTTGTTCGAATACATACAGGGCCTCGTGTCCTCTCCCGTGACGTTCCTGATCCTGCTGCTCGTGTTCCTGCTGATTCTGGGCGCAATACTCGACATATTCTCCGCCATTGTGCTGGTCGTGCCGCTCATGCTGCCGATTGCTGCGGGCTACGGGATTCATCCCGTGCATCTCGGGATCGTGTTTCTTGCCGCAATGCAGCTCGGTTATCTGACGCCGCCGGTGGGTCTCAACCTGTTTATCGCCAGTTACCGATTCGAAAAACCAATCATGCAGGTCTACGCTGCCACACTGCCGTTCCTGCTGATCCTGCTGCTGTCAGTGGTGCTGATAACGTTCTGGCCGGCCCTGTCGTTGTGGCTGCCGGGGATGGAATGAGGCCTGTTCGTGCCGGCTGCGTGCAAACGCGGTATGGTACGTGGAGACGCCGGGGCGTAGGGTAAGCAAACCCGGGCCTTGGGCAAATAAACCTGTGAGGCGAACGATGAACAACCCACCGAAACGAAACCTGTTTGTGCGTATCCTGTCGGCTACCTGGACCGGCCTCGACAGCATTCGCAAGGTCACACACCTTTTTCTCATGCTGTTCGTTCTGATTGCGTTCATCGGCGCGTTGTCAGGGGGTGCGCCTGCGTTGCCGAAATCGGCGGCGCTGCACATTCAGCCCAACGGCACGCTCGTAGAACAACTCACGGGCAGCCCGTTCGATCGCGCGCTCGGGGAACTCATGGACAATACGCCACCGCAAACGCTGGTTGCGGACGTGGTCGATGCGCTGGCGTATGCTCGCGACGACGACGCCATCAAGGCGGTGCACCTGGAACTCTCGAGCCTTGGCGGCGGCGGCATATCGAAGCTCGAGCGCGTTGCCGAGGCCATCCGCGATTTCCGTGAGTCCGGCAAGCCCGTGATAGCCTCTGCCGATTTCTACTCGCAGGCGAGTTACTACCTCGCGGCGCACGCCGATGAGGTGTACATGCATCCGGAAGGTATCCTGTTCGTGCAGGGCTTCGGCAGTTTCCGTACCTTTTTCAGCGACGCCATCGAGAAGCTGATGCTGGACTGGAACGTTTTCCGGGTCGGTAAGTACAAGGCATTCACCGAACCCTACACGCGCATGTCGATGTCCGACGAGTACCGCGAGTCGCTGACTCACGTGCTCGATCAGCTCTGGGACATCTATCTGCTGGACGTGGAAACCGCACGGGGCGTGGAGCCCGGTACGCTCGACACCTACACGCAGGACCTCGCGGCGCTGGCGACCGCTAACAACGGTGACCTGGCCACGGTGGCGCTGGACCTCGGTTTGCTCGACGAGCTTAGAAACCGCACGCAGATTCGTGAGCGCCTGATCGAACTGGCGGGCGTCGACGACGACAACAGCGATGCGCCAAGCGCGGTTGGCATGGGCGGCTATCTGTCACAGATGCGCCTGTTGAAAGGCGAGGTGCCTGAGGACGATCAGGTGGCTATCGTCGTTGCGGCCGGCGAAATCCTCGACGGCTCGCAGCCGCCGGGTTCGATCGGCGGCGATTCGACGGCCAGTCTGCTCCGCCAGGCACTGCGCGACGATCAGGTGAAAGCCGTGGTGCTGCGGGTCGACAGCCCGGGCGGTAGTGCCTTTGCGTCCGAGGTGATCAGTAACCAGATCAAGGCGCTGCGCGCGGCGGGCAAACCCGTGGTCGCCTCGATGAGCAGCGTGGCGGCGTCGGGCGGCTACTGGATTTCGGCCGACGCGGAGAAGATCTTCGCGGCGCCCTCCACGGTGACGGGTTCCATTGGCATCCTCGGCATGTTCCCGACCTACCAGCGTACCGCCGAATACCTCGGCATGCGGGTCGACGGCGTTGGCACGACACCGTGGGCCGGTGAGCTGCGCCCGGACCGGGCCATGTCGGAGCAGACCAAGCAGGTGTTCCAGGCGGTCATCGAGGACGGCTACGACGACTTTCTGAGCCACGTTGCCAACGGCCGCGGACTGACCGTCGAAGCAGTCCACGAGATTGCTCAGGGGCGTATATGGACCGGTCTGGATGCGCTCAACAACGGTCTCGTCGACGAACTGGGCGGCCTGGACGATGCTGTGGCCGCCGCGGCGGCGTCAGCCGGACTCGAAGAGGGCAGTTACGGCACGCGTTTCGTCGAGGAAGCGCTGTCGCCCGGAGAACAGATGCTCGTCGACTTTCTGGGTGCCGCGAAGAGCCTGGGAGCAAATCCCGGTCTGTTCGTATCGGAGCCCGGCGTCATCGAGCGTATGGCGGCGGAACTCGAAGCCATGATGGATCCGCTGCTGCGCTTCAACGATCCGAAGGGCGTCTACGCACACTGCTTCTGCGGCTTCCAGTAAGCGGCAGGTCGGCGTCACTCCGACAGGGCCTGCTGTGCAGGCCCTGATTACTCAGCGGGCCTGCTGTGCAGGCCTTAGGTCCAGTTGAGGATGACCTTGCCGGTTTGTCCGGACTCCATGAGTTCGAACGCCGGCAGGTACTCATCGACCGGGAAGTGGTGGGTAATGATGGGCTCGATGTCGAGTCCGCTCTGCAGCATGCTCGACATCTTGTACCAGGTTTCGAACATCTCGCGGCCGTAGATGCCTTTCAGGATGAGGCCCTTGAAGATCACCTGATTCCAGTCCACGTTCATGGCTTCCGGCGGAATGCCGAGTAGCGCCACGCGTCCGCCGTGGTGCATCGTTCGGAGCATGTCGCCGAAGGCCTGCGGATTGCCGGACATTTCCATGGCGACGTCGAAACCTTCTTCCATGCCCAGCGCCTGCATGGTCTCGTCGATGGATTCCCGCTGCACGTTCAGCGCTGCGCTTGCACCCATTTTCCGGGCAAGCCCCAGACGGTAATCGTTGACGTCCGTAATGACGACGTGCCGCGCTCCGGCGAAGCGGGCGATGGCGACTGCCATGATGCCGATCGGCCCGGCGCCCGTAATGAGCACGTCTTCACCGACGAGATCGAAAGACAGCGCGGTGTGCGTTGCATTGCCGAACGGGTCGAGTATTGCCGCCATGTCGTCGCTAATGGCAGCCGGTAGCTTGAACACGTTGAACGCCGGTACGGCAATGTATTCCGCGAATGCGCCGGCACGATTCACGCCAACCCCCACGGTGTTCATGCAGAGGTGGCGCCGTCCCGCACGGCAGTTCCGGCACACGCCGCAGGTAATGTGACCTTCCGCCGAGACGCGGTCGCCGGGAGCGAAGCCGCGGACTTCGGCGCCGCATTCAACGATTTCGCCGGAGAACTCGTGGCCGACGGCCAGCGGCACCGGTATCGTTTGCCGGGCCCAGTCGTCCCACTGAAAGATATGAATGTCGGTGCCGCAGATGGCGGTGCGTCTGACCTTGATGAGTACGTCGTTGTGGCCGACGGACGGGACCGGCAGGTCCTCCATCCAGATACCGCGTTCGGCTTTGGCTTTGACGAGTGCCTTCATTAGCCGATCACTCCGAGTTCGCGTCCCACCGTGGTAAACGCATCAATGGCCTTGTCGAGCTGGGCGCGATCGAGGCCCGCGGACATTTGCGTGCGGATACGGGCCTCTCCGCGCGGCACGACCGGATAGCTGAAACCGATGACGTACACGCCGTGGTCGAGCAGGCGATCTGCCATGGCCGAGGCCAGTTTGGCGTCACCGAGCATGACCGGGATGATGGGGTGCTCGCCGGGCTTCAGGTCGAAACCGCGCTCGCTCATCTGCGAGCGGAAGTAGCGGGCGTTGTCGTGTAGCTGCTCTCGCAGGCTGGAGTCGCGTTCGAGAAGATCGAACACGGCAATCGACGCGGCCGCGATGACCGGAGCTACGGAGTTCGAGAACAGGTAAGGCCGCGAGCGCTGTCTCAGCCAGGCGACGATCTCCTTGCGTCCGGAGGTGAAACCGCCCGATGCACCGCCGAGCGCTTTGCCGAGCGTGCCCGTAATGATGTCGATCTGGCCGACGAGATCATGGTGCTCGTGCGTGCCGCGCCCGGTTGCGCCGAGGAAGCCGGTCGCATGGCAGTCGTCGATCATCGTCATTGCGTCATGGCGCTTTGCGAGCGCAACGATCTCCGGCAGATTGGCAATCGTTCCGTCCATGCTGAACACACCGTCGGTAACGATCAGGCGCGCGTTGCAGTCTTTTGCGGCCGTGAGCTGCTCCTCGAGCGCTGCCATGTCGTTGTGCGGGTAACGAAAGCGTTGTGCCTTGCACAGGCGAATGCCGTCAATGATGCTCGCGTGGTTCAGCGCATCGCTCAACACCGCATCCTCGGGTCCGAGTACGGTTTCGAACAGGCCGCCGTTGGCGTCGAAGCACGATGGGTACAGTATGGTGTCTTCGGTCCCGAGAAACGCGGAAATACGCTCCTCGAGTTCCTTGTGGATGGACTGCGTTCCGCAGATGAAGCGTACCGAGGCAACGCCGAAACCGTAGCGGTCGAGTGCCTGGTGTGCGGCTTCGACGACTTTCGGATGGTTCGCCAGGGCGAGATAGTTGTTGGCGCACAGGTTCAGTACCGCGCGCTGTTCGCCGTCGCCGGCAACCTCGACTTCGGCCTGCTGAGGGCTCAGTATCTGGCGCTCGGTTTTGAAAAGGCCTTCTGTTTTGAGTGCATCGGTGCGGGAGGCAAGGGAATCGAGAAACGCTGGCACGGTCACGGGCTTTGCTCGGTTATTGCGGGGCGCAGAGTATAGCAGGACGACTCTCTGCCTAACGCGTGAGATAGATAGAAAATAGATGGAAAAACGAGTGGCTGAACTCAGAGTCGATCGCTGGTTATGGTTTGCCCGGTTTTACAAAACCCGTTCGGCTGCGGCGAAGGCCGTGACGGGTGGGCACGTCAAGCTGAACGGCGAACGTGCACGCAGCGCGAGCCGGGTTCGTGAAGGCGACCATCTGGAAATCGTCAAGGAACGGCTGGTGTGGAAGCTTCGAGTGACGGCAATTCCGGTTCGTCGGGGCCCGGCAGTCGAAGGGAGAGGCTGTTACGAAGAGGACGAAGAGGCGCGTGCGGCACGCGAACAGCTCGTTGCGAGCCTGCGGCAGGATCGCCTGGCAATGCCGCGGACTGACGGCCGTCCGGACAAGCATACCCGGCGCAAACTGCGTGCCCGAAATCGCGACTATTGAACGTTCGAATGGCATGGTGACGCGCCAAAAAAAAAGCCTATAATCGCTCGCCAGCCTTACATCCCGGAGTCCATCCAGCATGCGCTTTTCAGATCAGCCCGCAGGTCAGCCGGGCGCAATTCACGGGCTCAACGACCGGTACCTGAGCGACGAAGCAACGCTCGTGGAGGCACTGTGTGATCTGGCCGATCCCGGACCGGCGGCGCGCACCGGTATCGGCGACACGGCTGCTACCCTCGTACGCGCCGTGCGCAAGAACGCAACCGACGAAGGCGGTATCGACGCGTTCCTCAAGCAGTACGATCTGTCCTCCGAAGAGGGCGTTCTGCTCATGTGTATTGCGGAGGCGCTGCTCAGGATTCCGGATGCCGACACGGCCGACCGCCTGATTGCCGACAAGATCACGAGCGCAAGCTGGCAGGATCACCTGGGCGCCAGCGATTCGCTGTTCGTCAATGCCTCGACCTGGGGACTCATGTTGACCGGCAGGCTGCTGGAACTCGACAGCGCTGCAACCGGCAATCCCGCGCGCCTGCTCGGCTCGCTGGCGAGCCGCGCCGGTGAACCGGTGGTGCGCGCAGCGATGCGGCAGGCGATGCGTATCATGGGCCATCAGTTCGTCATGGGCCGGACCATTCAGGAAGCGCTCAAGCGCTCGCACAACAAGGTCAATCGCCAGTACCGCTACTCGTTCGACATGCTGGGTGAAGCGGCGCTGACGAAAGCGGATGCCGAGCGCTATCTGGACGCGTATTTCGACGCGATCGGGCGGATCGGCGACAGCCTCGGAGATACCGACGTCGATATCTTTTCGGCACCCAGCATCTCGGTGAAACTGTCGGCTCTGCACCCGCGCTACAACTACACCCAGAGTGACCGGGTCCTCGGCGAGCTGGTACCGCGTCTGGCGGAGCTGGCGAAACACGCCAAGGCGAACGGGATTGCGCTGACGGTCGATGCGGAAGAGAGCGAGCGTCTGGAGCTGTCGCTGGAGATCTTCGAGCGCGTTTGCCGCGACCGGGAACTCAAGGACTACGACGGTTTCGGCCTTGCGCTGCAGACCTACCAGCGGCGTGCGCTGGGTGTGCTCGAGTTCGTGTCGGAGCTGGCGTCGGCAAGTTCCCGCCGGATTCCCGTACGGCTCGTGAAAGGTGCTTACTGGGATACGGAAATCAAACATGCGCAGGAACAGGGACTCGAAAGCTACCCGGTGTTCACGCGCAAGATTCACACTGACGTGTCCTACCTTGCGATCGCCCGCGAAGCGCTGGCCGCGGGGGACCGCATTTACCCGCAGTTCGCCACGCACAATGCGCACACGCTGGCGAGCATCCTGCATTACGGCGGCCGCCGCCGGGACTACGAGTTTCAGCGCCTGCACGGCATGGGCGAGGAGCTGTACGCCGAAGTGATCGATCCCGACAAGTTTGGGCGTCCCTGCCGGGTTTACGCCCCCGTGGGCAGTCACGAGGACCTGTTGCCGTATCTCGTACGCCGTCTGCTCGAGAACGGCGCGAACACCTCGTTCGTGAACCGCATCGTCGACGAATCGGTCGACGTCGGCGAGATGGTGGCGGATCCGGTAGAAGCGGCTCGCGACGGCGGCTTCAAGCCGCACACGTCTATCCCGCAGCCGCCTGCATTGTTCGGCGCGTCGCGCCGGAACTCGGCGGGACTGAACCTGCCCGACCGCTCGGTTACGTCTACGCTGATGCGGGCGATGGACGTCTCGAGCGGAGAGGCCGTGACGGCGGTTCCGCGCGTGGCGGGAAACCGCGGTACCGGCAGCGACGTTGCGTCGGTCAACCCGGCGAACAACAACGAGACCGTCGGTACCTGCGTGTGGGCAAAAGCTCAGGACGTCGATGCAGCCATCGACAGCGCGGCGCTGGCACAACCCGCCTGGGACGCTCTCGGCGGAGCAGGCCGTGCGGACATCCTCGAAGCGGCCGCAGATCTTTTCGAGGAGCACAAGGCGGAACTCATGGCGTTGTGTATCCGCGAGGCCGGCAAGATACTGCCGGATGCCTTGTCGGAGCTTCGCGAAGCCGTGGATTTTCTGCGCTACTACGCCGCCGAGGCGCGGGCCAGTTTTTCGGGGCCCAGCGAAATGCCGGGCCCGACCGGAGAACTCAACACGCTCGGGCTGCGTGGCCGCGGCATCGTTGTGTGCATCAGTCCCTGGAATTTCCCGCTCGCGATCTTTACGGGGCAGATTGGCGCCGCACTGGCAGCCGGGAACGCCGTGCTGGCGAAGCCGGCCGAACAGACGCCGCTGGTGGCGTACCGGGCCGTGGAGCTTTTGTATGCCGCCGGCGTGCCGCAGGAGGTATTGCATTTTCTGCCGGGTGACGGTGCGGAACTCGGCGGGCGCGCCGTTGCTGATGCACGTGTTGCGGGCGTTGCGTTTACCGGCTCGACGGAGACGGCGCAGATCATCAACCGCACGCTCGCCGGGCGTTCCGGACCGATCGGCACGCTGATCGCCGAAACCGGAGGCCAGAACGCACTGTTCGTGGACAGCTCGGCGCTGCCCGAGCAGGTGGTGCTCGACGCCGTTTTTTCGGCGTTCAACAGCGCCGGGCAGCGGTGCTCGGCGCTACGCCTTCTGTGTCTGCAGGAAGACATTGCGGATCGCGTACTCGAGTTGCTCGAGGGCCATATGCGCGAACTCGTGATCGGCGATCCCGCGCATCTTGCGACCGACGTCGGGCCGGCCATCGATGCCGAAGCCAAGGGTGTGCTCGACGCTCACGTCGAGCGCATGCGCGCCGAGGCCGAGCTGCTGTATCAGTGTGAGTTACCTGCCGAGTGCGCCGACGGCACGTTCGTAGCGCCGGCGCTGATCGAGATCGACGACATTGCTCAACTCGAACGCGAGGTATTCGGACCGATACTGCACGTCTACCGCTATGCGGCAAAAGACTTCGATGCGACCGTCGCCGCGATCAACGCGACGGGATACGGTCTGACGATGGGGCTGCACAGCCGCATCGACCAGCGGGCGCAGAGCCTCGTGGCGCAGTCGGCCGCGGGCAACATCTACATCAACCGCAACATGATCGGCGCCGTTGTCGGCGTGCAGCCGTTCGGTGGTCGCGGCCTGTCGGGTACCGGCCCAAAAGCCGGCGGACCTCACTATTTACCGAGATTTGCGACGGAGTACACCGTGAGCAACAACATTGCCGCTGTCGGCGGTAACGCAAGCCTCCTGTCGATGGAATCCGACTAGCGGAGCGCAGCATGGCAGCAGTCAGCGTATTCGATATCTTCAAGATTGGTGTTGGCCCTTCGAGTTCGCACACCGTCGGGCCGATGAACGCGGCCAGAGCGTTTGCCGAGGGCTTGAACGACTTGTCGCCTGCCCGCGTCGAAGTGACGCTGTACGGTTCGCTGGCGTTCACCGGCAGGGGGCACGGCACCGACTCCGCCGTGATCCTCGGGCTGACCGGCGCAATGCCGGAGACGCTCGATCCGGACGCCGTACCGGGCCGGCTCGACGAGATCCGTCGCGACGGCAGCCTGCTGCTGCCGTCCGGGAAGCGCGTCGAATTTGCACCGGATACGGCCATCGTTTTCAACTACGAGGAAGAACTCCCCCGGCATACCAACGGTATGCGTTTCAAAGCGTTCTCCGACGGCGGAGACGTGCTCAAGACCGAAGACTACTTTTCGCTCGGCGGCGGATTCATTGCGCGGGGTGACGAGCCGGAGCAGAGCGAACTCAGCGCCGAGCCGCACTTTTCCTACCGGAGCAGTGCCGAACTCCTTGCCATTGGCGAACGCGAAGGGCTCAGCCTCGCCGGCATCGTGCTGGCCAACGAACGCCGCTGGCGCAGCGAGGAGGACATCGAGGAGCGGCTCGTCGCGCTCTGGACCGCCATGTCCTCCTGTATCGATCGTGGCATGCGAACGGACGGCGTACTGCCGGGCAGCATGGCCGTGGTCAGACGCGCACCGAAGCTCGTACGAACGCTGAAGGAGCGCGGCGAGCCCTCGGCGCTCGATGCAATGGAGTGGGTCAATGTGTTCGCCATTTCGGTGAACGAGGAAAACGCCGCGGGCAGCCGCGTAGTGACGTCGCCAACCAACGGCGCGGCCGGCATCATTCCGGCCGTGCTGCGCTACTACAACGAGTTTGTGCCCGGTGCCTCCTGGGAGGGAACCCGGACTTTTCTGCTGACGGCTGGCGCGATCGGCATTCTGTACAAAGTCAACGCGTCGATATCCGGTGCCGAAATGGGCTGCCAGGGTGAGGTTGGTGTCGCCTGTTCGATGGCCGCGGCGGGGCTTGCGGCCGCGCTCGGCGGCAGCAACGACCATATCGAAGAGGCGGCGGAAATCGGTATGGAGCACAACCTGGGTTTGACCTGCGACCCGATAGGCGGTCTCGTGCAGATCCCGTGTATCGAGCGCAACGCCATGGGCGCCGTCAAAGCCATCAACGCAGCGCGGCTCGCCATGCACGGCGACGGTTCGCACAAGGTGACGCTGGACCAGGTGATCGAGACGATGCGTCAGACCGGGCTCGATATGTCGTCGAGCTACAAGGAGACGTCGAAGGGCGGGCTCGCCGTCAACGTCCCCGAGTGTTAGGTGGGCAAACCGCGCTTTTGAGCGCGGCCGGCCGAACGCGTCCGGTCGATTTTCTCAGGCTTCGGCCGGTTTGCGTTTCGGGTAGTCGTGCAGCAGCAGCTCGACGCCCGGCCGCTCGTAGAGCGACCAGTCGTCCTGCGCCAGGCTGACCGACAGCACACCGCTCGTCGGCAGATTGTGGGTCAGCCCCGGAACGAGATAGTTGACCAGGTCCGTCAGGCCCGGATTGTGACCCACCAGCATGATGTTGTTGAAGGTGGCATCCTGGGCAACGAGTACGTCCAGCAGGGTGTCCAGCGACGCAAGGTACAGGTCGTCTTCGCGCTGCAGAAATTCCCTCGGATAGTTCATTTCCTCGGCAATGAGTTTGGCCGTCGTGAAGGCGCGGACGGCTGGGCTGCTGAGTATGAGCGACGGGCGGATACCTGCTTCCGCCATGCGTGCAGCCATGACGGGTGCGTCGCGATGACCCCGCTTGTTCAGCGGTCGCTCGCGATCGCTGAGACTCTCATCGTCCCAGCTGGACTTGGCGTGGCGGACGACGGTTAGTGTTTTCATTGCGGAACACTCGGGCGGGAGGGGATGAAGCCCTCTAGTACATCATCCCGGTCTGCAGCCGGGCTTCCTCCGACATCATACTGTGATTCCAGGGCGGATCGAAAACGAGTTCGACGCGAACGTCCTCAACGGTCGGGACAATGGCGATCTTGTCCTGGGCGTCGGCGACGAGTATCTCGCCCATGCCGCAGCCCGGTGCCGTCAGCGTCATGTCGACTTCCACCCGCCGGTTACCGTTTGGCAGTGTGGTGAGTTCGCAGCGGTAGACGAGGCCAAGATCGACAATGTTGACCGGTATCTCGGGGTCGTAGCAGGTCTTGAGCTGATTCCATACGACGGCTTCGATATCGGAATCGGTGGGATTCTCCGGCACTTCCGGGGGAGGGGTGGGTTCCTTGCCCAGTGCGTCGGCATCGATGCCCGGTATGCGAAACAGGTTGCCTTCGACGTACACCGTGAAGCTGCCGCCGAGTGCCTGCGTAATGAAACCGGACGTACCCTCACGGAGCAGCAGTTCTTCTCCGGCAGGAATGATGACGGCGCGCACGTCGCGCGATAGTGTTACTGGTTCGTTGCTGTGGCCAAACATAGCGGTAGTCGATACTCGGTACTTATTCTGTCGTAACGGTGGAGGTGGGGCCGGCGTCGCAGCGCTGCAGGGCTTGCCCCAGTGCCTGCCAGATTAGCGTCGCGCATTTGATACGGGACGGAAAACCCCTGACGCCGGCCAGCGCGGTAAGCGCTGAGTGTTCCGGGATTGCGAGGCTCAGATCGTCGATACCCTGTTCAAGCAGCCGGAGGACGTCATCGCGAAGCGTCAGGGCGTCTTCGACGCTCTGACGCTGAACCGCAACGGTCAGCAGCGAGGCCGATGCCAGCGAAATTGCACAGCCGTGACCCTCGAAGCGGACGTTGTCCAGCCGCTCGCCATCGATGTCGACGTACAGTGTCAGCCGGTCTCCGCACAGGGGGTTGATGCCGTCCACGGTATGCGTGGCGTCGTCGATCGCCCCGAAGTTACGCGGGTTGCGGGCGTGATCCAGGATGACTTCCCGGTACAGGTCGTGTTGGCCCTGCGGCGAGTCGTCGGCCTGAGCGGCGGCTTTCACTGAAACATCCTGATCGCACGATCGAGCGCGGCGACCAGCCGGTCGATGTCGTTCTCGTCGTTGTACAACGCCAGCGACGCGCGGGCCGTACCCGGGACGTCGAAGTACTGCATGACGGGCATGGCGCAGTGGTGCCCCGTTCGAATCGCGACGCCCTGCTGATCCACCAGGGTGCCGAGATCGTGGGGATGAATGTCTTCGACGACAAACGACTGAACGCTCGCCTTGTTCGCTGCCGTGCCGATCAGCCGCACGCCCGGGATATCGCCGAGACGCTTCGTGAGCGTGTCGAGCAGGGTCTGTTCGTGCCGGGCGATGCGCTGCATGCCGATCGTTTCGAGGTAGTCGACCGCGGCGCCCAGGCCGACGAAGCCCGAGATGTTCGGTGTGCCCGCCTCGAACTTGTACGGGAGTTCGTTGTAGACCGTGCCGTCGAAACGCACCTCGAGGATCATGTCGCCGCCACCCTGGTAGGGCGGCATGTCGTCGAGCAGAGCCTCGCGTCCGTACAGCACGCCCGTGCCGGTCGGGCCGAACATCTTGTGTCCCGAGAATGCGTAGAAGTCGCAGCCGATGCTGGCGACGTCGACGCTGCCGTGGGGCACACCCTGAGCACCGTCGACGAGTACCGGGATTTCCCTGTCGTGCGCGAGGCGGCAGATGTCGGCCACCGGGTTGATCGTGCCGAGCGCGTTGGAGACGTGACCGATCGCCAGCATGACTACCCGCTCGTCGAGTTGCATGTCGAGCGTCTCGAGATCGAGCTGTCCGCGTTCGTCGATCGGGGTCACCACGAGTTCGGCGCCGGTCTGCTCACAGACGATCTGCCAGGGCACGATGTTGGCGTGGTGTTCCATGTGGGTCACGACGACGCGATCGCCCGGCCCGAGCCGCGGCCTTGCGAAACTCTGGGCCACGAGATTGATCGCTTCGGTCGTCCCTTTGGTGAATACGATCTCGCTGCGGTTCGCCGCATTGATGAATGCGCGAATGCGGTCGCGCGCCGATTCGTACGCTTCGGTTGCGCGATGGCTCAGCGTATGTACGCCGCGATGCACGTTGGCGTGATCGTGCGACTGATAGCGGCTGACGGCATCGATGACGGTTTGCGGCTGCTGAGCCGAGGCCGCGCTGTCGAGGTAGACGAGCGGCCGGCCGTTGATTTCCTGATGCAGTGCAGGGAAGTCGGCGCGCACGTCCAGCGAGGCGGACGTTTCGAAAGGTGTATCGGGCAGGCTGTTCATAGGTTTAAGGCAATGTCCTTGATCTCGGCCAGGCGAGTGTTGAGCAGAGCTTCGAGATGTGAGTCGAGGGCGCCGAAGGGCAGGGCCTCGAGTATGCGGGCGGCAAACGCGCGTACCAGAAGGCGCCTGGCCTCGTCGGCGGAGAGACCGCGCGAGCGCAGGTAAAACAGCGCTTTCTCGTCGAGCTGGCCTACCGTCGTGCCGTGGCTGCAGCGCACGTCCTCGGCGTAGATTTCGAGTTCGGGTTTGGTGTCGATTTCGGCGTGCTCCGACAACAGCAGGTTGTGGTTTGCCTGCTCGGCATCGGTGCCGTCGGCGCCTTCGTGCACGACCGCCTTGCCGTTCCAGACGCCTCTTGCACGCCCGAACAGGATCCCGCGGTAGGCCTGCCGCGACGTCGCCGGGCCGACGCGATGATCGACACGCGTGTGGTTGTCCATGTGCTGGCCTTCGCCGGTCAGGTACAGGCCGTCGAATTCCGCGCTGGCGCCTTTGGCGGCGAGATCGACGGCCAGGTCGTTGCGGGTCATTTTGCCGCCGAGGTCGAAAGCCGCTGACCGGAAACGTGCGCCGGCGGCCAGTGCGACGTCGAGGCGCTGAGTCTGGCTGTGCTGCCGGCCGCGATTCTGTACGCGCATGTGACGGGCTGTGGCGTTCTCACCCAGATCCAGTGACAGCACGGCGTTGCTGTAATGCGGGCTGTCGCCGAACGAGGCGTGGTATTCCACGATGTCGGCACAGCGACCCGCGGCTACGCGAACGTCGACCCGTGTCTGCGACAGCGCCGGTGCACCGTCGTCGGCATCGTCGACAAACAAAAGCCCCAGCGGCCGGCCAAGGTCGCTCTCGACCTGGATCACCAGGCCATCCGCAATCAATGCCGTGTTGAGCGCGGTCAAGGCATTCGCCGGTGCAGCTGGCGGTGGGTTTTCGCTGAGGCGGCTCGTCACCACGCCCGCCGGCGCTCTCGCTGTCGTGCACAGGGCTTCGATGTCGCCGTTACGCAGCAACAGCCAGTCGACGTCCGTGGCGTTCGCGAGTTCGGCAATAAACGCATCCCCGGCGGCCGTTGCCGTGGCAGCCTTTGGCGCTGCGAGCCACGCATCGCTGATGGCGGCGACGTCGGCAAGATCGGTGTACTTCCAGTCCTCGTGCCGGGTGGAGGGCAGACCGTCCGTTTCCAGCGCCTCGAGTGCACGCTGCCGGGCCGTATCCAGCCCGCTTGGCGACAGTCCGCCGACGTGCGCTTTCAGGCGTGTCAGGTCGACGCCGTTCATCCGGCGGCCGCCTCTGACACCCAGTCGTAGCCACGCTCCTCGAGTGTCGTCGCCAGGGTCTTGTCGCCCGAGTGTACGATTCGACCACCGGAGAGGACGTGAACAACGTCCGGCGTAATGTAGTCGAGCAGGCGCTGGTAGTGCGTGACCAGCACAATCGCGCGATCCTCGGCGCGCAGCGCGTTGACGCCTTCGGCAACGGCTTTGAGTGCGTCGATATCGAGCCCGGAATCCGTTTCGTCGAGTATTGCGAGCCGCGGCTCGAGCACGGCCATTTGCAGGATCTCGTTGCGCTTCTTCTCGCCGCCGGAAAAGCCTTCGTTGACTCCGCGGTTCAGAAACTGCGGGTCCATGCCGAGCAGTGCCATCTTTTCTTTCGCGAGCTTCAGGAACTCGAAGGCATCGATTTCCTCCTCGCCGTTGTGCTTGCGCTTGGCGTTCAGCGCCGCCTTCAGCAGGTACGCGTTGTTGACGCCGGGAATCTCGACGGGATACTGGAAGCCGAGAAAGATACCTGCACGAGCGCGTTCTTCCGGATCGAGTTCGGCAATGTCCTGGCCGTCGAACTCGATGCGTCCTGCGGTGACCTCGTAGTCTTCGTGACCGGCGATGGCCTGTGCAAGTGTGCTTTTGCCGGATCCGTTCGGGCCCATGATGGCGTGGACTTCTCCGGCACCGACCTCGAGCGACAGGCCTTTGAGAATGTCCGCATCGCCGGTACGGACGTGCAGGTTGTCGATGTTGAGCATCATGTTGTCCTTCAAGCTCTTTGGTCCTTCAGTCACTAGCCAACCGCGCCTTCGAGGCTGACGTTCAAAAGATTCTGTGCTTCGACGGCAAACTCCATCGGCAGCTCACGGAAGACTTCCTTGCAAAAGCCGTTGACGATCATGTTCACGGCATCTTCCTCAGAGATGCCGCGCTGCCGGCAATAGAACAACTGATCGGCAGAGATTTTCGACGTCGTTGCCTCGTGTTCGACTTTGGCGCTCGGATGTTTGACCTCCATGTACGGAAACGTATGCGCGCCGCAGGTCTTGCCGATCAGCAGCGAATCGCACTGCGTGTGGTTACGCGCACCGCTGGCCTGCGGCAGGATCTTGACGAGGCCGCGGTAGGCATTCTGAGCCTTGCCGGCCGAGATCCCCTTCGAGACGATCGTGCTGCGCGTGTTCCTGCCGATGTGAATCATCTTGGTACCGGTATCGGCCTGCTGCCGGTTGTTGGCAACCGCGACGGAATAAAACTCGCCCACCGAGTTCTCGCCGCGCAGTATGCAGCTCGGGTATTTCCAGGTAATGGCCGAGCCGGTCTCGACCTGAGTCCACGAGATTTTCGAGTTGCGGCCGCGGCAATCGCCGCGTTTGGTGACGAAGTTGTAAATTCCGCCGTTGCCATCTTCATCGCCGGGATACCAGTTCTGCACGGTGGAGTATTTGATTTCCGCGCCTTCGAGGGCCACGAGTTCGACGACGGCCGCGTGCAGCTGGTTCTCGTCGCGCATGGGGGCCGTGCAGCCTTCGAGGTAGCTGACGTAGCTGCCTTCGTCCGCAACGATCAGCGTGCGCTCGAACTGCCCGGTGTTTTCGGCGTTGATCCGGAAATAGGTGGACAGCTCCATTGGACAGCGCACCCCCCTGGGGACGTAGACAAACGATCCGTCGCTGAATACGGCGGAATTGAGCGCCGCAAAAAAGTTGTCTCGCTGCGGGACTACGCTGCCCAGATACTTCCGGACGAGTTCGGGATGGTCTTTGACCGCCTCCGAGAACGAGCAGAAGATCACCCCCGCTTCCGACAACTTGTCTTTGAACGTGGTTGCGACGGACACGCTGTCGAACACGGCGTCCACGGCAACGCCGGCAAGCCGTGCACGTTCGTGCAGCGGGATGCCGAGCTTGTCGTAGGTTTCGAGCAGCTTGGGGTCGACCTCGTCGAGGCTCTTGGGCCGATCCTCGTCGGACTTGGGCGCGGCGAAGTAGGAGATCGCGTTGTAGTCGATCGGCTCGTAGTCCACGTGGGCCCAGGTGGGCTCCTGCATGTCGAGCCATTGCCGGTAGGCCCGAAGCCGCCACTCGAGCATGAATTCCGGTTCGCCCTTGCGCGCCGATATTGCGCGAATCACGTCCTCGTCGAGTCCCGGCGGCAGCGACTCGGTGGCGATGTCCGTGACGAAACCGTGCTTGTAGCGCTGGTTGACGAGGTTCTGGATGTCTTCGGGTTCAGTTGCCATGAGATTTCTTCTCGACGGGTATTGAGAGGCCGGCGAATTCAGTTGCCATGCGGTTTCTTTTCGAGCGTTACGGGGACGCCTGCGAAGCGGAACGTGGGTACCGGGCTCGTGTTCCTGAGCAGGTCCTCGAGGCTGACGTCGTCCAGGGCGCGGCGGATGGCCACGTTGATGCGCTGCCAGCTGCCGCCGACGTGACAGGTGCTCTCGAAATCGCAGTGGCTGTCGCTGGCGCTGCATTCGGTGATCGACACGGGGCCTTCCAGCGCATCGATGATGGCGGCGGCAGTGATCCGGGCCGGCGAACGGGCCAGGCTGTAGCCGCCGTTTGCGCCGCGGGTCGAGGTGACGAGTCCGGCCCTCGAGAGCAGCTTCAGGAGCTTGGACACGGTCGGCGCGGCAATACCCGTCGCGCCGGCCAGTTCGCTGGCGCTCGCGACGGCTGCGCTGCGCGCCGCCAGTTCGGCGAGCACGACGGTGCCGTAGTCTGTCAATTTGCTGATTCTGAGCACTGGCTTCGGTCTCCCGGGTTTTTGGGCAGCCGCAAATACGATATCGGACCATTTTAGTCCTATTTCGCCCCGGCGCCAATTTTTTGTTGCCTCACGGCCTGTAACAACTCGTATCCCTGGCCCCGGGGAGCTTGCGCATCCAGGGGCGTCACGACACGCTGTGGCCTGGGATAGGCTGCGCCGGATACGACGCCGATTGGTGCCCAGATGCACCAAGAACTTGTCTTCCGAAGCGTTGTCTGTAGCATCGCGGTTTGGTGCGGTGCGCTACCGCATTCAAGATCGCTTTGGCACTGTATGAACGATTCATCCGACAACCTGATCGAGATCCGGGATCTCGACTATTCGCGTGGCTCACTGCGTATTTTCAAGGGCCTGAACGTGGATATCCGGCGCGGCGAAGTGACCGCGGTCATGGGGCCCAGCGGCACCGGCAAGACGACCCTGTTGCGCCTGATCACGCGCCAGCTGTTGCCCGACAGCGGCACGATACTCATCGACGGCGTGGACATTACGAAGCTCAACCAGAAAGAGCTGTACAAGCTGCGCAAGCGTTTCGGGATGTTGTTCCAAAATGGTGCACTGCTGACCGATCTGAGCGTGTTCGAAAACGTGGCGTTCCCGCTGCGCGAACACACCCGCCTGAGCAATCGCCTGATACGGCACATCGTGCTGACGAAGCTGCATGCGGTCGGATTGCGGGGTGCGGCGGACATGATGCCCAGGCAGCTGTCGGGCGGCATGGCGCGTCGGGTTGCGTTGGCCAGGGCAATGGTCATGGATCCCGAGATCCTGATCTACGACGAACCGTTTGTCGGTCTGGATCCGATCTCGATGGGCGTCATCGTACGTCTCGTGCGGCGCATGAACGACGCGCTCGGCATCTCGAGTATCCTCGTCAGTCACGACGTCCAGGAGCTGTCGACCGTCGCCGATCGCAGCTACCTGATCTCCGACGGCAAGGTGGCGGCGTCCGGCAGCCCGCAGGAGCTCAGCAGCCAGAGTTCCGATCTCGTTAAACAGTTCATGCACGGCATGGCCGACGGTCCCGTGGCGTTCCACTTCAAGGCGCCGGACTACGAAGAACAACTGCTGGGCCGGGATAGCGACTGAATGAGCCTTCCACGCGAGATCTACCAGACGCTCGTCCAGTTTGTCCGGACCTTCGGTGCGTTCATCCTGTTCTTCCTGGAACTCCTGATGCACACGCCGCTGACGCTCAAGAGGCGTTTCGGGCTGGTCGTTGCGCAGGTGCACAACACCGGGACCCTGTCGCTCGTCATCATCATGGTCTGCGGTCTGTTCGTCGGCGCGGTACTGGGCCTGCAGGGCTTCGCCAATCTGTCGCGGTTCAATGCCGAGGACACGGTAGGCACGTTTGCGGCGTTTGCGCTGATCAAGGAGCTGGGCCCCGTGATTACCGCACTGCTGTTCGCGGGCCGGGCCGGTACGGCGCTGGCGTCGGAAATTGGTCTCATGAAGGCCACCGACCAGCTGTCGGCCATGGAAATGATGGCGGTCAACCCCATGCGCCGGGTCGTCGTACCCCGGTTTTTGGGCGGGTGTATCGCCATGCCGCTGTTGACGGCCGTGTTTTCGGCCATTGGGCTCTACGGCGCTCACCTCGTGGGCGTCAGTCTGCTGGGTGTGGACGTCGGTTCGTTCTGGCAGCAGATGCAGCAGGCTTTGAGTCCCAAGGACATAGAGGAAGGCATCGTCAAGAGCATTGTGTTCGGCGGTGCCGCAAGCCTGGTTGCGGTCTGGGAAGGCTACAATTGTATTCCGACCGCCGAAGGCGTGGGCCGCGCAACGACGCGGACCGTCGTTATTACTGCGATTGTCGTACTCATACTCGATTTCATGATTACGGCACGCTATTTGTGAGGTGAAACATGCAACAGACACGCGCCGTTGAACTGGGAACGGGACTGTTTGTCCTGCTGGGTATGGGAGCGCTGTTTTTTCTGACGACGCAGACGACCGGCGGTGACGATTTCGACGCCAGCGACGTCTACGAAGTCGAGGCTCGCTTTACCAACGTCGGCAGTTTGAAACGCCGTGCGCCTGTCGCCATGGCCGGCGTCACGATCGGCCGGGTCACCAGCGTGGAGTTCGATCCCGACTCGCTCGAGGCGGTCGTGAAGTTCGTCATCGAGAGCCGCTACTCGCAGATACCCGACGACTCCGATGCCAGCGTCCTGACGGCAGGGCTGCTGGGCAGTCAGTACATTGGCTTGCAGCCGGGCGGATCGGACATATATCTCGAGGACGGCAGCGAAATACTGTTTACGCAGTCCGCGGTCGTGCTCGAGAATCTCATTGGCAAGTTCCTCGTCGGAAACGATTCCGACGACGACGGGTCTGACTAGGCAGCGGCTACGAACCGGATTCTGACCGCTTCTACAACGCATGGGCATGCGGTAACAGGGAATACAATCATGAGGAAAGCACTGCTAGGTCTCGCGGCAGTCGTTTTGTCGGTGTCGGCCATGAGCGCTCGGGCGGAGACGCCCAACGACGTCATCGAGTCGGCCATTGCCGAGCTGGCGACCGCGCTGGACGGCAAACGCGAAGCGCTCGCTGACGATCGCGAGTCGCTGTACGAGATCATCAACGGCATCCTGCTGCCACGCTTCGATCGGCAGTACGCCGCGCGGCTGGTTCTTGCGCGCCACTGGCGCGGCGCCGACGACGAGCAGCGCCAACGCTTCATCGACGCGTTCTACAACTCGATGCTCAAGCGCTACGCTGACGGCGTGCTCGAGTTTCAGGAAGACCGCGTGGAGGTGCTGACGTTTCGTGGCGACCTCACGAAGTCGCGCGTGCTGGCGAAGACCATCGTGCGCCTCAACGACGGCAGCAAGGTGCCCGTGGACTACGGTTTCGTCAATCGCAACGACGCCTGGAAGCTTTTCGACGTGACGGTCGAAGGGGTGTCGTTCATTCGCAATTTCCGCGCCGAACTCGATTCGGAGATCCGCGAAACGAGCCTGACGGCCGTGATCGAACGCCTCGAATCGGAAGCGGTGGCTGACGAAGAAGGCGACGACGAGCGTGTTGCCGAGGATGCCGTCGCCGGTGAGTGAGTTCGAACTCAACGACCTGGGTGAAGGCAGGTTCTCGCTGGAGGGCGAGATGTCCTTCAAGACGGCGGAACGTATCCTCAAGTCCAGCGAGGGGCCGTTTGGTCAGTACACGCGGCTGGAGGTCGATCTCGCCGGTGTCAGCAACGCGGACTCGGCAGGGCTTGCCTTGTTGCTCGAGTGGATTACCTGGGCCAATCACACGGTGCGGGAAATACGTTTCGTGTCGATACCCGAACGTATCCTGGCGATCGCAAAAACGACCGAAGTGGAACCGCTCCTGGATCGCGGGGAACGCTGGTCCGGTTTCATCGAGGCGCCGGACTGACGGCGCATCGGCGGTGCCTGTGACGGCCGCCTGGAAAACGGGCTGTAGCTAAGGACTGTTCGCGCCGTCCCCGGTCGTTTCGTCGAGGTCGTCCTCGAGGTCGTCGAAATCGTCTTCGAAGTCGTCGTAGAAGTCGTCATCCACCGGCGGGTTGCCGTCGTGCACTTCGTAGTTCCGGTTCTGCAGGTACGATTCGCGGATCGTGACGTAGCGGTCCTTGGAGTCTTCGAGGAAGCGCTCCGCCGCCAGCACGCGATAGCGAACGTCGATGGCGGTCAGAACGACCAGCGGGTCGCGAACCGATGAATCGTCGACGTGGAACAGAGGATCCGACACGACCGTGACCGGGAACGCCAGCGCATCGCGCAGCGTCGACGGCCCGAGCATCGGTATGACGACATAAGGGCCGGAAGGGACACCCCAGACCGCCAGCGTTTGCCCAAAATCTTCGTGCTGGCGTTCTATGCCGCCCATCGTCGCGAGGTCGAAGAGTCCGCCGACCCCTACCGTCGTGTTGATGATAAAGCGCGTGATTTCGCTCAGGCTGCGAATGGGCTTGCCCTGCAGCAGGTTGTTCAGCGACGAGGCGGGTGCCACGAGGTTCCTGTTGAAATTGGTGACGCCCGTGCGCGCAAACGATGGCACAACCGCGCGGTAGGCCTTGGCGACCGGCTTCAAGGTGTAGCGGTCAACCGTATCGTTGACGGCGTATATGGAGCGGTTCATGCCTTCCCAGGGGTCGGCCGCCGACTTCTGCTCAGGCGGAATGCTGGCACAAGCGGAGAGCGCGGCCAGGGCTGCGAGCAGGCCGGCCGTGCGGAAGAAGTGTGCGTACATCAGGAGTTGGTCCTCGCGGTTGCGCCGTTGCTGGGACGGTTACGCTGCATGCGGCGCAATTGTTCTTCTGTCATGAATTCACGAATGAAATCGATTCTGGCCTCGAAGCGGATGCGCTGGATTTCATCCAGGTCCGGTACCAGCAGAGCCTGACGCAGAAAGCTGATGCCGCCTTCGAGATTGCCGGTCATGAGGTGATACTCGGACATGTAGTACAGCGATTCGGCACGCTCACCGGCGTCGCTCGCGGCACGCGCGATCAGCCGTACCTGTTCCGGCGTCGGCGGCACGTTGTTCAGCAGGTCGAGCAGCAGCTCGTGCGCTTTCTCGGCTTGTCCAAGTTTCAGGAGATCTTCGCCGTAGGCAATGATCAGCGGCACGTTGCGCGGGAACAGCGCCACGGCGCGGTCCCAGGTGTCGAGGCCGCGGTCCTGCTCTTCGAGGGCAATCTGCGACTGCGCAAGCCCGATATGGAAGGCAATGACACTCTCGTCGTCTTCGGTCAGGTCTTCGAAGATGGCCTTTGCGTCGCGGTGCAGCCCGGCCCGCTGATAGGCAATGGCGCGCCCGTAGCGCTCGATCCGGTCCTGACGGGCGTAGTCGCGCACTTCGAAGTGCGCCACCGCTGCCTCCGGCGTGTCGAAGCGCGCCACGAGTGCGCGGACGCGCGATATGCCGTAGCCGACCGAGTCCTCTCTGACGACGCGCGGGTAGTTCGTGGCCCGGCTGCGGGCTTCGGAGATACGCGTGGTCGTCACCGGGTGGGTACGCAGGAACTCGGGCACGCGCGCTTCGAGAGAAACGGGCGACTGCCGCGAAAGCACCTCGAAAAAGGTGGCCATGCCGTGCGGGTCGAAGCCTGCCTCGGCGAGTGCCGCAATACCGATCCGGTCCGCTTCGTATTCGTTGCTGCGCGTGAAGTTGATCCGCTGCTGTACGGCCGTGCCCTGTGCGACGCCAATCATGCCTTCGACGGCTTCGCCGCCGGCGCCGGCAGCACCCGCAATGATGGCTCCGAGCATGAGCGCCGTCGACACGATGCTCTGCCGCTGGTTGGCGTGTATTGCCCGGGCAATGTGCCGCTGCGTGACGTGAGCCACCTCGTGGGCAAGGACACCGGCCAGCTCGTTTTCGTTGCGGGAGGCCTCGATCAGACCCGTGTGGACACCAATGTAGCCGCCGGGGAGGGCGAACGCATTGATCGCCGGGTCCTCGATGACAAAAAACGTGAAGTTGTGGCCGCCGTCGTTGGTGTGGGCGGCAATGCGTTTGCCGACCTCGTTGATGTACTCGTTGATCAGCGGATCTTCGATGACCTGGCCGCTCGCACGAATACTCGCCATGATCTGCCGTCCGATCTGCGCCTCGTCGTTGCGCGACAGAATGGCGTCGGCCGGGCTGCCCATGTCCGGCAGCCGGATCTCGCCGTCGGCACGCGCATCAGCGGCCAGCAGCAGGGCTGCAAGGCAGATCGAACTCAAGAGTGTCAAGGTCAGTCGCACAGGCTCATCCGGGTGGAGCTACTCGGAACTTCGACTAGCGGGAGCGGCGGCCGTTCCCGCCAATACGGGTATCGGGCGCGGGCGGCCCAGTGCCGCCGACGTCCCGATATTGTACGTCATGCGGGCGCGCAGTTTGGTTTCAAGATGTGACATAAACGCCGGATTTGCCGCCTATTTCGGCAGCGCCTTCACCGCCTCCAGCACCGCTTCGGCATGGCCTTTCACCTTGACCTTGCGCCATTCCTGGCGGAGTTTGCCTGCCGCGTCGATCAGGAAGGTGCTGCGCTCGATTCCCAGAAAGGTCTTGCCGTAGAGTTTTTTCTCGCGAATCACGTCGAACTGCTTGCAGAGCTTCTCGTCGGGATCGGACAGGAGATCGAAAGGGAAGCTCTGCTTTTCGCGGAACTTCTCGTGGGATTTGAGCGAATCCCGGGACACCCCGAGTATCACCGTCTTCTGGCGGCGGAATTTTGCGTGCAGGTCGCGAAAATCCTGGCCCTCCAGCGTGCAGCCGGGTGTGCTGTCCTTGGGATAGAAGTACAGGACCACGTTCTGGCCCCGCAGGTCTTTCAGCCGGATGCGCTTGTCGCCGGTGGCGTCGGCAGTGAAGTCTTTGACGACCCGATTGATCGTAGGTCCGCTCAACGTGTTCTCCTTATGCGGTGAGAGGTGAGGGTGGTCCTGAGGCTAGCTCTTGACGGGCTCCAGGATGGCGTCGAGATTGAGGCGGTCGCTCAGCTCGAGGAACTCCTCGCGCAGATGCGCCAGGTTGATGCTGGACGGGATGTTGACGGCCATCTGCACGGCAAACATCGGCGCTCCCGTGTGGGCCGCTGCGTAACGGCGCGTTGCAACGTCGGCGATTTCGATATCCCGGCTGGCGAAGAAGTCGGCCAGGTTGTAGACGATGCCCTGCTGGTCGAGCGCCACGACGTCGACGGCGTAGGGCATGCGGTCGTTGCGCGGGGCGTGCTCCTCGGTCTTGCGGATCGAAAAGCTCAGATTGCTGCTCTCGCCGAGCTTGTTGAGGCTCGTTTCGAGCCGGTTCAGCGTGTGCCAGTGACCGGATACGAGCATGAGCACCGCAAATTCGGCGCCGAGCGTGGCCATCCGGCTTTCCTCGATGTTGCCGCCACAGGAGAGTATGACTTTGCTAATGTCCTGAACGACGCCTGCTCTATCAGTCCCAATAGCAGAAATAACAATGAGTTGTGGCATTTTTTTCGAAAGAACCTTGATTGTGGTCGATGCTGCCTGGAAGCCCCGTTAACGCATTCCGACAATTGCGAAGACGATCGCGAATGTAAAGATTACTGTAAAGATTTCGGTGCCTTGCCAGCACCGGCCCCGAACAGTAACATCGCCGCCTTATTTGTGGCGAGTACATCCAGTGTTCAAGGGCAGTCTGGTTGCGCTGGTGACGCCGTTTGACTCTGCTAACGCTGTCGACTACCCGGCTCTCGAGCGACTTATAGAGTTCCATGTGGACGCCGGCAGCGACGGTCTCGTGATCGCCGGGACCACGGGCGAATCGGCGACGCTGACGCGAAGCGAACATGTCGAGCTGATCGAGCGGGCCGCCGAGATGGCGGCGGGGCGTCTGACCGTGATTGCCGGCACCGGGTCGAACTCGACGGCGCAGACCGTGGATTTGTCGAAGGCCGTCGGCGGGGCAGCCATCGACGCGTACCTCGTCGTCGTACCGTATTACAACAAGCCGACGCAGGAAGGCCTCTACAGGCACTTCGCGACGGTTGCCGACGCGGTGGACAAGCCCGTCATTCTCTACAACGTGCCCGGCCGCACTGTGGCCGATCTGTCAGCGGAGACGACGGGACGCCTGGCCGCGCACGACAACATAGTGGCGATCAAGGACGCTACGGGGGATATGCAGAGGCTTCTGGACATTCGCGCTGTAGTGAGCGACGACTTCGGGCTGCTGAGCGGTGACGACTTCACCGTGCGTTCGTTTATCGAGAACGGCGGGCACGGCGTCATTACGGTCAGCGGCAACGTGGTACCGCAGCAAATGGCGGCGTTGTGCCGGCTGGCAGCCGAAGGTAATGCGGCCGAGGCAAAAGCGATCGACGATCGGCTCATGCCGCTCAACGACGCGCTGTTTGCCGAGTCGAATCCGATTCCGGTCAAATGGGCCGTGGCGGAGATGGGGCTGATGGGCCCGGGTATTCGCCTGCCGCTGACGGAGTTGAGCGAGTCACGGCACGCCGCAATGCGAGCCGCCATGCGTACGGCCGGTGTGGACGCAGGGAGCGATCGCGCATGAGGCCGTTGTCCGGCCTGTTACTGGCGGTGCTGTTGACCGTCGTTGCGTCGGCCTGCAGCTCGAAGGACGAGTTCATCCGTTCCTGCGACGACGAACAGCTCTACCAGCGTGCCGAGGCACACGACAAGCTGCGCGTCCCGGACGATCTCGACGAACTCGACGAGCTGCGCGAAATGCCGTTGCCTGAAGCCGCGCCGGCCGAACCGCGTCCGCCGGGCTCGCCGTGCCTGGATCTGCCGCCGGCGATCAATACGGGCAGCAGCGCTGACGAGAGCAGCGACGAAGAATAGACGCCGCAAGGGTCGTCATGGCCCGCCAAAAAATTCGGAGAGGTGGCTGAGTGGTTTAAGGTGCTCGCCTGGAAAGCGAGTGTACGGTGATACCGTACCGGGGGTTCGAATCCCCCCCTCTCCGCCAGTAAACAAAAAGGGGCCCAACGGGCCCCTTTTTGTTTACCGGAGGGGGTGGAGGATGAGAAGCCCGTTCGATAAAAACGCGCCAGCGTTTTGACGCCCGGAGGGCGCCCCGTAGGGGGCAAAATCGCCCAACGGCGATTTTGATCAATCCCCCGTTTCGGCTGGCAGAGAGATCGGGACTACAAAGCCCTTTTTTGTTGCCGGAGAGAGCTGCCCCGCGATCTGGTTTGCTCTTGGCTCAAACTCCACCCTGATCGAATAGCCAAGCACGCGGGCATATTCCTCGATCGTCGCGAGCCGCGGAGAGATCTCTCAAGCGGGTAGAGGTTCGGGCCGTGCAGCCCGCTCCTTCACCAGCAAATGCATCACCGCAGAAAACACACCCAGCACGATCGAAGACTGCCAGATCAAATCGTAGTTCGCGTACCAGTCGAACCACGCACCAGCCATCCACACGCCCACGAAGCTGCCGAGCTGATGGCTCAGGAACACGAAACCGAACAGCGTGCCCATGGCTCTCGGGCCGAACATCGTTAGCACCAGCGCGCTTGTCAGCGGTACGGTCGACAACCAGAGCACACCCATGCCGAACGCAAAGAACATGATGGACGTGGGGCTCATGGGCTGCGAGATGAACGCGACGATGACAACGGCCCGCAGTGCGTAGATGGCGGCAAGGACGTAAGGCTTGGGGAAGATCGAACCGAGGTGCGTGGCGAGCAGGGTACCGATGATGTTCGCAAAGCCGACGACGGATAGCGCCTTGAGCCCAAAGGCGCGCAGTTCTTCAGGGGTCATACCCGTGCCGCTGCAGAAGTTCTGCACGTAGTTCGGCAGGTGCGCCGTAATGAAAGCTAGGTGATAGCCGCAGACGAAGAATCCTGCGGTCAGGAAGACGTAGCTGGGATGGCGGAAGGCATCCGTTACGATCTGGAGCAACGGCGCGGAATCGTCTGCTGCCGTCGAAGGGTTGCTCGTACCCGCCGGTGAGTCGGTACCCACCCGCAGGAGCGGAATGCAAAACGCCATCGGCAGCAGCGTGGCGGCAACGACCAGCATCGTGAACTGCCAGTCGAAATGTGTCGTCAGCCAGGAGGCCAGCAGCGGCATGACCACCTGTCCGACCGAACCCAGCGCGGAGGCAACCCCGAGATAGAGGCCGCGCTTCTCGACGGGGGCGGCTCTGCCGATCACGGCGAGCACCACGCCGAATGCCGTTCCCGATATGCCCATGCCGACGAGCAGACCGGCGCCAAGGTGTTGCGCAATGGGTGTCGTGCCGACGATACAAACCGCGAGCCCGGCGGCGTAACAGAGCAGCCCCACGGAGAGCGCGCGGCGGTCGCCGTAGCGGTCCGCCACCATGCCGAACGCCGGTTGTGCGAGACCCCAGACGAGGTTCTGGATCGCAATCGACAGCGAGAACACTTCGATCCGGCCGCCGAACAGGTCGTTCGAGACCGGCTCGACGACGCCGCCGAACACGGAGCGCACGCCGAACGACAGCGCCAGGATGATGCCACCGGCAAGCACTATAGTGTTGATGGACCTCAGGTCTGTCGGGGCCGTGTTTGCGGTATTTGCCATGCTGCGTGTGTTCCTGTCGGGATTGACCGGGATGCTAGCAAGTCATTATAGTTTTGGATAACAAATATGTTTGAAGTTCCAGTTTAGAAAAAGTGAAGTGAATACGAGCTTCGACATCGACTCGTTGCGCGCCATGGTGGTTGGCACCGATCTCGGCAGTTTTGCGCGCGCCGCAGCGCAGCTGGGGCGTTCGCAATCGGCCATCAGCATGCAGCTCAAGAAACTCGAGCAGCAGGCCGGTACGCCGCTGTTCGTGCGCAAGGGCAGGGGCCTCGTGCCGACGGACGCCGGTGAAATACTGCTCGGCTACGCTCGCCGAGTCGTGGCGCTCAACGATGAAGCGGCACAAGCCGTCGGCGCGTCGGCCAGTACGGCGGTGGTTCGTCTCGGCCTGCCGCAGGACTTCTTCGACGACGTCATGCCCGCCACGCTGAAAGGCTTTGCCGAAAAACATCCGCAGGTGCACGTCGACATTCGCGTAGGCGACAACCACAAACTCGGCGACGAAGTCAGCGCCGGCCGTCTCGACGGCGCAATCGCGTTTTTCGAAGAGGGCGCAGCTGATGTCGGTGAGCTGCTCCGTGTGCTGCCTTTGCGCTGGGTGGCGCACGAGGCGTACCGGAACGGCCCTGCACCCGATACGGTCGAACTCGTCACCTTCGACCATCCCTGCATTTTTCGGAAGGCGGCGCTGTCGGCGCTGGACCGGGCAGGGAAGCGCTGGCGGCTGGCCGTAACAACGCCAAACTTGCTGTACGTTTGGTCGGCGCTGCGGTCGTGCCGTGGCGTCGGTGTGCGCACGGAGCATGCGCTGCCCGACGACATTGTCTGTCTCGACGACGGTCCAAAGGGCGATCTTGGTCTTCCCGAACTGCCGTCCACCGAGTTGCGACTGCTACGTTCGGCGAGCGCGTCGCCGGCAGCCGGGGTTTTGTGTGAGATCTTGCGAACTGAAGTGAGCCGCTTCGTCTGAACGGCGAGGACAGGGATCGGGAGAGTGCCCGGGATGAAACCAGCGATTGTGCTTTTCTCGATGTTTGTCGTCCTGCCGATGATCGGTGCCTGTGCTATTCAGCCGAGCCGCGATCCGGTCCCGGAGCCGGAAACCGGCATTGCGCTGCTCGTCGCAAACGGAGTCGAAAGACTGGCCGCAGCCGGAAGCTACTGGCCGCTGTTCGATCCGGTCGCCGTTCCGCTTGCCATCTATGACGGGCAGCGAACCTATCTGTTCAGGCATCCGGCTGCGCCCGAGGGTTTTGCTGCGACGGGGGACGGCAGCAGCGTGCTCGCGTTTGAAGGGCGGCACCCTGCCGTCACCGCAAACTCGAGTACCGAGATCGGCGGTACCGCGACGGCGACGCTCATGATCGACGAGTCCGCGCCGAAGCGCCGCGTCACCGAGCTGGCGGGAATCGCCATTCACGAGGCCTTTCACGTTTTCCAGCGCGAGCGGCACCCCGACTGGATTGCCAACGAAGCTGATCTGTTCGTGTACCCGGTCGACGACGCTGAGCTACTCGCGCTGCGCCGCCGGGAGACCGAAGCGTTACGGCGCGCGCTTGCGTCGTCCGACCCGGCTGAGTCGCGGTGTTGGGCCCGGCTGGCACTCGCACTGCGAGCGGAACGCTACTCGGCAATGGATCCGGCGTTCGCCGCCTACGAGCGCGGCACGGAGCTGAACGAAGGGCTTGCCACCTACGTCGAGATACGGGCAGCCGGAAGCGGGCACGACATGCTGCCGCAAAAGGGCTTCGCCGCGGCGGATGTCCGGTCTCGAGGCTATGCGACGGGGGCCGCGCTGGGTTTGCTGCTCGACCGGACCGATGCTCTGTGGCCCGAAAGACTGGCAGACGGGACACATCGGAATCTCGACGAGGCTCTAAACGTAGCGCTGTCGTCCGCTCGGGAAAACACGCCCCGGCGTTGCTCGTTCACCGACGAAGAACTGTCCGACTCACACCGTCAGGCGCTTGAGGACGTTGCCGAACTGGTCGCCGGGCGAGCGGCGCGCAGAGCCTCGTTCGACACGACGGCAGGCTGGCGGCTGGTCGTGAAGTCGCTCGAAGGAGCACCGCTGTGGCCGCAGGGTTTCGATCCGCTAAACGTCACGCGCGTGCAGGGCGGTGTGCTTCACTCACGTTTCCTTCGCGTGGGCAACGGCTGGGGGCATGTGCAGGTCATCGACGCCGAGCCGGTCGACATCGAAGCGCTGACGATCAGTGCAGGATCACACCCGCTGTTCGAAGGTGTGGCGGAAGTGTCGATTGCGGGTTTCGCCGAGCACTCGCTGGAAGCCGTCGACGGGCGCGTTGCCATCCGCGTGCCTGGGCTGGAAATGGAGTTCGAGCCGGCCGTCGTTCAGCGTGACGGCAGGACAACCGTTGTGGTCCTTCTGCCCAGGGACTAACCCGGCTTCAGGCTATCACCAGCCGATCAATCGACGACCGCGGTTCCCGCCCGGGCCGGATACTCCAGGAACAGCTCACGCACGACTTCCTCGATGGCGGGTCGCGGGTTATCCAGCACCTTCTTGGTCAACCGTCCCTCGGCAACCCCTTCCCAAACGAGCTGGCTGCGCTCGGCGTCGACGACGTCGATCGTCGCCGTCCCGGTGCGGTAGCGAACCGTTTCGACTTCCTGTTCGTAGAGGGGCCACGTCGAATACAAGCCGTAGCGGTATTCGTAGTAGCCGACGCCGAGTCTGGCCGACGGCCGCGTACGCACGTCCTCGTGCTCTTCGCTGCTGGCGAAGAAATTGACGATCAGGTCGGGCGACGTTTCGACGTAGCGATAGCCGCGCGCTTCCATTTCCCGTCCCGTGGCGGCTTTGAAGTACGTGCTGATGAGCGACGAGTAACCCGCGCGGTCCGTACCGAGTTCTTCCGCGAAGCCGTAGGTCTGATAGCGTGAGAAGTCGGCGTTCGGATCCCGGTCGGTGCGAATATCCGGCCCCGAGGCGCAGGCTGCGAGGATCAGTAGCGTCGAGGCGCCGGCCAGTCGCGTCGTGAGTGTTGTCTGCATGGTTCGCTCCCCTTCCCACAAGGGGCGGGCCGGAGAACCCGCCCAAAAAACGATTCGACGAACGGTTCAGATAGTACCGCAAAGCGCGGTTGTTTGGACGATGGCAATGGCGGCCGGCGCCAGCGCGGCTACAAACCACGTATCTGGGACAGCAAACACGCGTTGCGGTACTCTTTTCCTGCAGCTGTATCCGCATCGGAAAAAAAACACGAGACAAGCTCGCTGCGGATCGCGACCGATCCCGCCAGGCAGCTCTGCGCAACAACGGACTCCGGCGGCCCGCCGGGCGGCGTTAAGGATAGGTTCATGTTGGCTTGCTAGGTTGGCGCGGGTATTGGGCGCAGACCCTTGGGGAAGAAAAATGAGAATTTATCAAGTGGCGTCGTTGTCAGCAGCGTTCGTGTTGTTGTCCGGCGCGGGTAGTATCGAAGCGTCCTCGTTTCACGTTGAGATTCCTTTACGCGACGGTTTCGAACGCCGCATTGACCAGGCGATTCAATACAAGGTCAAGCAGCACAAGTTCTGTCCGGATACGGCCAGAGCCGGTCGCGGAGCCTGCGGTGCGTACGGCATCAGCGGCGATGGCCGCATCGTCCACGGCGTGGTGAATACCTACTTGTTGCGCGAAGGGCGGGTTGTGCGCGGCTCGATGCGGCATGTCTCCGAGGACGGCTTAAGGAACCTGTCCAAGCCCATGGCGATGATGAACAGCAATGGCAGGACATTCCGGATCATGGAAATTCCTGCCGGCAGCTACGAACAGGCCGCGCTACCGAAAGCGATCGTTGCCGAAGATCCGGGCAAGGTGCCCGAGGATGCCGCGTTTGTCGTTGGCCGCGCGATGGCGAGCGACGGTAGCTTCGTGGTGGGCGAGTATCGGCTCGAGGGTAAGGCGATACTCGCTCCGCGGAAAAAAGCCGACGGCACGATCGAAGGCGGCTACGCAGGCGGGCGCAAGTCGCTGACGACCAGCGAAGCCTTCTTGTGGTCGGCAGAGACAGGTTACGAATTTTTCGACCGGCCGAAGGGTTGGCGGCCGGACGGCCACTACTCGGCGTTTGGCCTGTCGAAAGACGGCAATACGGTGCTTGCGACGATCTACGACATGCAACCCCCCTGGAATCACCAACGGCCGGTCGTCATCGATCGACGCAACAACCGCGTGACGGCACTCGACCACGTGTTTGAGAGCGATCACACGAGTACCGAGGCGGAGCTGATCAGCGGCGACGGTCTGACTGTGGTTGGCAGGGCATGGGCCAAGGGCCAGAAGTTCCGGCTGTTTCGCTGGACCCAAAGCGGCGGCTACGAGGATCTCGAAATACCTGTGGACAATGCGCACTGGCGGCTTATCGATGTTTCCTTCGACGGCAGTATCGTCGTGGGTTCCTTTGAGGATTTCGACGAGCAGGGGATTCGGCGTTCGGCGGCGGCAATCTGGGTCGACGGCGAGTTTCAGCGGCTGTCCGAGTATCTCGAAGCACGCGGACTGGATCTTCAGGGCTGGGACATTACCCACGCGACACAGATCTCCGACGACGGGCTGGTGATCGGCGGACAGGCAAACGGCGTAAACGTCACGGGTGTGCCGTGGTTCGCCTATCTGGGCGAGGAGGCTCTCGGTTTCCCCAGCCCGCCCGCCGACATCTCGTTGCAGCAAGTTCGAGACTGGACGCTGCCTTACGGTGAAGTCATGACGGCGGGTGTCATGCCGACACCAGCCGCAGAACCTCCGGCGGCCAAGGACGAGCAGACCGAAATAGCACCGGAACCGCCGGTGCCCGCAAAGCCCGAGGAGCCACCGCAGGTAGTGCGGCCGGCGGCCGAGCCCCGCCAGGCACACGCTCCGGGCCGGCTGAACTTGGCCAATGCGAGCTTCGAAGCGCCGAGAACGAGTTCGTACCAATTCGGCGTCGACAGCTGGCTGGGGAATCAGCACGGCATTGTCGTACCGCCGCCCGCCATGTTTCCGTCGGGCATTGCGCCGAGCGGGCGGCAGCTTGCGTTCCTGTCCAGAGCGGGATCGTGGATGTCGCAGGAGACGGCCATCGAACCCATGCCGAACTGGCAGTACACGGTGCAGCTGTACGCGGGCAACCGCCTGGAGCCGGGCTTCAACGCAGGCCAGTTTGTCGTGCGCCTCGAAGTCGGCAACACGGTCGTTGCGTCGAAAGAATTCGCAACCAGTACGAAGGGCGAGTTCACGGCGGTCAGCGTGGTCTACGACGCACCCACAAGCCCACCGGCCGGCAAGCTCAAGGTCTACGTCAGTAACGTGAACGCGCGCCAGATCAACGTCGATTCGGTGCGGCTCTACGGCTATTCGATCGCCAGTGCAGAGAAGCCACCGTCACTGGCCTGGGAGAATCAGCCGCCCAATGCGCCGGCCGTAGCCGGCAGCAGCTCGCCGCCGGAATGGGAGACGGTCGGTTTCTGGGACTACGACGCCGTTGACGGACAACACCTCTCGGCCGGTGTGGTCATGATTCGACAGGCGGGCGGCGGCTTGAACCAAAGGTGGGCCCAGCACCTCCAGCTCAGGAATCACAGCCAGCTGCGTCAGCGTCCCCGCTCGTTGTGGCCCGTTGAACTGAGCCGGAAAGACAAGCGCGTCTGCATCAACTTCCCCGGTTATCCGAGCTACACGGCATTCGTGGATCTACCCGATGATGCCTATGACGGCGTCTACCGGTTCGGTCCCTGCGAGGGGCGCTAGACGGTCGGAATACCGCCAAGTTCGCTTGCCCTCCGGTGGCGCTGGCCGCAAGATAGCGTAATGCCACGCCGCTGCATCCGATTCGTTTCTTGAGTTCGATTCCCGTCATTCCCGCCGATGCCCAAGGCATCGGCCGTGCCGTCGAGGCGCTGCGGCGCGGCGAGCTGGTCGGCATGCCGACCGAAACCGTGTACGGCCTGGCTGCCGATGCCAGCAACCCGGCAGCCATTGCGGCTGTCTACGCAGCCAAGGGGCGTCCTGCCTTCAATCCCCTGATTGCGCATGTGGCCTCGTTCGAGATGGCGCGTGAAGAAGGCCGTATCGACGAGCGGGCCGCGGCGCTGGCGGACCGTTTCTGGCCCGGACCGCTGACGCTGGTTGTGCCCGTGGCCGAAACCGGGCGGACTGCCGAGTTGGCCCGCGCCGGCCTTCAGACGATTGCACTGCGCGTACCGGGCCATCCTACGGCGCGCGCGCTCCTCGACGCCTTCGACGGCCCGCTGGCCGCGCCGTCGGCCAATCCGTCCGGGCGCCTGAGTCCCACGCGCGGCAGCGACGTGGCGGCGGAACTCGGTTCCGGCGTTGCGCTGGTGCTCGACGGCGGGGCATCGGACGTGGGGATCGAATCGACGATCGTGGCGGCCATGCCCGGTGAGCCGCTTCGCATGCTCAGGGTTGGCGCTATAAGCCGTGACACGATCGAAGCGGCCTTCGGGCCGCTTGATGCGCCGGAGAACGTGTCCATCGTGGCGCCCGGGCAGCTCTCGTCCCACTACGCTCCCGCCGCGGCGCTCAGGCTCGAAGCGACGAGTTTCGACACCGGCGAACCCGTGCTGGGTTTCGGCCCCGACGCGCCGGCGGCGGCACTGAATCTGTCACCTGACGGCGATACCACCGAGGCGGCTGCCAACCTGTATCAGTATCTGCGCAGGCTCGATGCGGCGGGGGCGTCGCGTATTGCGGTCATGCCGATTCCGGACGAGGGCCTCGGCGAGGCCATCAACGACCGCTTGAGGCGGGCGGCCGCGCCGCGTGGCGGGCAGGTCCCCGAATAGCCGGCCGTTGCCGTTCCGGCGGATGCAATACGCAGCTTGCAGCATTGCCGTAGGCACATCCCCGTATCCCTGAGGGGCCGCAACTGCGGGAAACTCTTAGGGTTATTGTGCTCGGGGAGGGGCCCATGGCAAAAACGACAACGGAGGCGGGCTCCGCGGTACCGCCGAACAAGAAAAACAACAGCAGCAACAGTCAGGCCAACGGCTCGACAACAGGCGGCAAGCGCGTCGATTCGTCGATTCGCCACAGCCCCGAGCAGATCGAAGCCCTGTTTCGCACGGGCAAATACCCGTATCCGACCAAGATCAGCCGGCCCGAGTATCAGGCCCACAAGGAAAAGCTGCAGGTCGAGCTGCTCAAGGTGCAAAACTGGGTCAAGCAGACCGGGCAGCGTATCGTGGTGCTGTTCGAAGGCCGGGACGCGGCCGGCAAGGGCGGTACGATCAAGCGCTTCATGGAACACCTGAATCCGCGCGCGGCGCAGGTGGTGGCGCTCGAGAAGCCGACGGACCGTGAGCGCGGCGAGTGGTACTTTCAGCGCTATATCAAGCACCTTCCGAGCAACGGTGAAATGGTGTTCTTCGACCGCTCCTGGTACAACCGGGCGGGCGTAGAGCGCGTCATGAGCTTCTGCACGTCCACGGAATACCTGGAGTTCATGCGCCAGGTGCCGGATCTCGAGCGCATGCTCGTGCGTTCCGGCATCCGTCTGTTCAAGTACTGGTTTTCGGTCACCCACGAGGAACAGGCAAGGCGTTTCGACTCCCGCCAGGGAGACCCGCTCAAGCAGTGGAAGTTGAGCCCCATCGACGAACTCTCGCGCGACAAGTGGGATGACTACACCGAGGCGAAGGAGGCGATGTTCTTCTACACGGACACGGCCGATGCTCCCTGGACCGTGATCAAGTCCGACGACAAGAAGCGCGCGCGACTCAACTGTATGCAGCACTTCCTGTCGAATCTCGACTATCCGGGCAAGAGCGAAGAGGTCGTGCGCGGGCCCGACCCGCTCATTGTTGGCGTGCCGTCGCAGGTGATTGCGAAAGAGGCGCATCTCTGGTCCGACTGAACGATTTGGCCGCGAACTCGGGCCGCAAATTCGGGCTGCGTATTTGTCAGCGCGCGGAGAAGCACGCATAATCGCCGCCGGTCCGCGTCGGCTGCCCCGCGACGGTTAGCCGTGAACCCCGCCAGGCCCGGAAGGGAGCAACGGTAGCGGTGACGCCGGGTGCCGGGGAGAGGCTGGCGCGGGC